>Ga0310838_1000001_pt1 | contig 2635739 bp, 2464 predicted proteins | sample SM_ome_6_FD_202241 | JGI IMG/M metagenome (GOLD analysis project Ga0310838, IMG submission 202241) | Sorghum-adapted microbial communities enriched on stacked mutant (SM) sorghum from Joint BioEnergy Institute, Emeryville, California... ...
CCGACCCCGCCCACAAGGCCGCCGCCCTGGCGCTGTCCCACGCCGCCGCGCACCTGCCTGCAACGCCTCCGGCGGACGAGGTCGAGCAGCGCGACCTCGCTGCTTACGACGCCGCGTTCGGCCTGACCGAGGTCGCCTGATGGCCCCGGCGAAGACGACGGTCCGGGACGTGACCAGCGAGCTCGCCTACCTGACCCGCGCGCTGAAGGCCCCCACGTTGCGCGACGCGGTCGAGCGGCTCGCCGAACGGGCGCGGGCGGAGGCCTGGACCCACGAGGAGTTCCTCGCGGCCTGCCTGCAGCGCGAGGTCGCCGCCCGGGAGACCCGCGGCGGGCAAGGACGCATCCGCGCCGCCCGGTTCCCCGCCCGCAAGTCGCTTGAGGACTTCGACTTCGAGCACGCCCGAGGCCTAGCCCGCGAGCAGATCGCCCACCTCGGCACCCTGGACTTCGTCGCGGCCCGGGAGAACGTGGTGTTCCTCGGCCCGCCGGGCACCGGCAAGACCCACCTGGCCACCGGGATCGCGATCCGCGCCTGCCAAGCCGGCCACCGCACCCTGTTCGCGACCGCGTCCGAATGGGTCGACCGGCTCGCGACCGCCCACCACGACGGGCGCCTGCAAGACGAGCTGCGCCGCCTGGGCCGCTACCCGCTGCTCGTGATCGACGAGGTCGGCTACATCCCGTTCGAGCCCGAGGCCGCGAACCTGTTCTTCCAGCTCGTCTCGGCCCGCTACGAACGCGCGTCGCTGATCGTGACCTCGAACAAGCCCTTCGGCCGGTGGGGCGAGGTCTTCGGCGACGACACCGTCGCCGCAGCGATGATCGACCGCCTCGTCCACCACGCCGACGTCATCGCCCTCAAAGGCGACTCCTACCGGCTCAAGAACCGCGACCTCGGCCGCCCACCCGCGGCCACCACGGACTGAAGACAACCAGGCAGCTGGTCAGTTTTCAGCCGTCGATCCCTGATCAGGATTCAGCCGTCGTTGACACTCGCGGCACCGCTCACGCTCACATCACGCTCCTCCCTCGTTCACCCATGGGAGGAGGGCGCGTGCGCACGCGGCGACGAAGCGACCGGGCGCGAAATGCCTCCCAGTGGAGACCGGAAGGGGCCGAGCCGGTACGTCGGCGGACGCCCGCCTCGCGTTCAGCGCGCTACCTGCTTGTGGCCGTCCCAGTTGACCTCGCAGGGAACACCTTGGCCATCCGAGACGAGTGGACCGTGCGCCTTCTCCCAGAAGGAAGTCAGTGCCGGGTAGTGAGTGTCGGTGACCGCCTTCTGGTACCCCGCAAGCTGCTTGCGCCTCACGCCCTGTCCGCCATGCAGCACCTCGCCCGTGAGAAGGCTGATGACGATGTCTTGCTCGTCGGGCCGTTGCACGTGGACGTGTGGGGGTTGATGGTCGCGGGTGTGGACGACGAGCCGTGCGCCGCCCTCGATTCGGATTCCGTCTGCGACGAGGCTGACTACGAACCCGTCCTCGTCGTACCCGATCGGTCCCATCTCTCCGAACTCGCGAATCGTGATGCCGTGAAGCCGCTCGAGAACCATCTCGGGCTTCGGGCCGCCTGCGCGTACCGCGGCGTCCCACGACTCCCGCGTCAGAAGGCCGCGGTCGGGGGGTTCATCGTCACTTGCTCTCTGATCTTCGATATGGGTCACCGGCTCACCTCGGGCACTCAGACCTCGTCGCCGAGGTCATGCTCTTGCTGGGTCAAGCGCGCGGCCTCGCCCGTCCTGCGCCGGGGGGCGGATGGGACGGCTTCATGCGCCTGCGAGTGCAAGTGTCAACCCGGCGGTCCAGCTCGGGCGTACTTCGGAGACGACCAGCGTCGGGCGTCATCTCGATTAGCCGCCCAGCGATACGGTGATCCGCGTGACCTTTCAGGCGCTCGTCGTCCGTGTGCTCATCGCGTCGCCGAGTGACGCCGGGGAGGCCCGAGACCGGATCGAGCGGACGGTTCGAGAGTGGAATGCGGCCCGCGCCGTCGCCGCCGGAGTCATCCTTGAGCCGGTGCGCTGGGAGACGCACGGTATCCCCGAGCTCGGAGCAGACGCACAATCGGTCCTAAACGAGCAGATCGTGGACGCGTGCGACATCGTCATGGCGATCTTCGATGCACGAGTTGGGACCGCGACGGCGCGGGCTGTCTCGGGCACGGTGGAAGAGATCCAGCGAGCGCACGGGGCCGGCCGACCCGTACACGTGTGGTTCTCTACCGCCCCGCTCCCGCGGGACGTGGACACGGGCCAACTCGACGCAGTGCGGGAGCTTCAACGTTCCCTGCCGGGCCTCATCGGCGAGTACGCGGACCTCAACGACCTCGCCTACCGAGTCCGGACCGCCCTCGACCGGGACGTCGACCGTCTCGCCGAGGCGGAGAAGGTTGACTTCGTCGAAGTCTTCGAGCGCGGCCTGCGGGACACCGGACCGGGTGGCCCTTCAGCTTCGAGCGCCGTTCGAGAGCCCCTTGCTCGGCTCCGCGCCCGCGTAACGGAGCGAGGTCGCGGAGGCATCGCGGTTTCGATCGCCAACTCCGGCAGCGCCCCGGCAGAGGACCTGTCGGTGAAGTTCATCAGCGAGTCCGGCCAGGAGCTCCAGGCTGACGGCCCACAGCACTTGACGCTCCTGGACGGGACCGAGGCGACGTGGCGGATGTGGCTGTCGATCGCCGACACCCACCCCCGGACCGTGAAGATGACCTGGATCGAAGGCGGAGACGCCCGGACCCTCGACCAGACGATCAGCGGCTAACCCAGCATCACCCTCCACGGCCGCGGTCCGGACGCGACGGAGACGACGCGACTCTGACGCCAGCGAAACCAGCAGAAGGGCTGCCGCAGCGGCTGGTCCAGGGGGAAAGCTCCAGCACGACCGGCGGCGCGGTCCGCAGCAGCAGCACCCCCGTCCCGAAGGGCAGCGTCCGCAGTCGCGAGGTGTCCATCACCGGCACCCGCCGCACGCTCGATGACGTCGACCGTCCTCCGTAGTGGTCGCGCGAGACCGACGTCAGCTCCTCGTCGCGGTCGCCGATGAGCGTGGCCAGGTCGGTCAGGTCGCGGGCGTTGGACCCGCCTCCCAGGATCACCTTCGCGATCGCGGCGTCCCAGAGGGTGCCGGCTTGCTGCTCGCCCCACTTGTCGCGGGCCTGGGACAGGGACTGGAGGACAGCGAGCGTCGTGACGCCCGAGCCGCCGCCCTCCGACATCAACGCGGGGAGCGACGGCAGCGGCGCCAGGTTGCCGATCTCGTCCAGGGCGAGGAGCAGCGGTGGGTCGAGCCGCGCACCGGGCGACGCCGCCGCGATCCGTCGGGCCGTCTCCACCATGTCCTCGACGAGCGCAGCCACGATCGGCGCCGCGGCACCGGCCCCGGATGCGGTGCCGAGCACGTACAGCGTCCCGCGGTCGCGCAGGAACGCCGCGGGGTCGAACTCCTCGCCGTCGCGGGGCGAGACCGCGTCGAGCACCCGCGGGTCGGCGAGCGCGGACAGCGCCTGCCGGACGCCGAGCCAGATGGAGTCGCGGGTTCGAGGGTCGGAGTTCGCGGCCTGCTCGAGCGCGTTGTCCCACCCCGGCGCCGCCGACGGGTGTCCGAGGATGGTGATGGCCTCGGTGACTGCCGCCGGGTCGAGCGACCACCGGTAGAGGTCCCGCGCGGCCCGGCCGTCGAGGGCCGCAGCGTGCAGCAGCGCGCGCAGGACGGTCTCGGTCTGCGCCTGCCAGAAGTCGCCGCCGTCGGTGCCCCGGGAGATGCCGGTCCCGGCGGCCAGGCCTCGCGCGCGGATCATCGCGATCTGCGGGACGTCGCACCCTCGCACCGGCGACCACCGCAGTCCGTCGGGCACGCCAGCTGCGAGGGCCTGCGGATCGAAGACGGCGACCGGCCCCAACTCTCGCCGCGCCGCATAGGTCACTGCGAGGTTGTCGGGCCGGGTCGACGTCGTGACGACGGCGCCAGGGGCGTCGAAGAGCATCGGCATGACCACGTGCAGGCCCTTGCCCGACCGCGGCGGCCCGACGACGAGGATCGAGTCCTCCACGGACACCCACGCCTGCGCGCCGTGCGACCGGCCGAGCAGGTAGCCGACCTCGTGAGGGTGCGGGTGGGGCAGGGACGGCCGGGCATGGCGTGCGCGCCGGGTGACGGTCCGCGGTCCGGCGGCTTCCAGCACTTCGGCCCTGGTCGCGGTTCCCGGGAGGTTGCGGGGATCGGCACGACGACGTCGCGCACCCCCGCGGGACCATCGGACGAGCGAGATCACCACAGCGGCTGACACCACGACCACCACGCCCGTCACGGCCCAGTAGGCGACCGGCCCGGGCATCGGCGTCCCCCATGCGGCGCTCGGATCGGACGGCTCGCGCACGACGGCGAGTGATCCGGCCAACCCTGTCGCCGGGGTCGTGTGCCCCGTCACGACCGCTGCAGCGGCGGCTCCGATCCACAACACACCCGCCGCGCCGACCAGGGCGGCGAGAGCGCCGAACGCGACGTCCGTCAGCGACCCCGGCGGCGCGACTCGGCTCCCCGGCTGACGGCCCGCACCGTCTCTCACGGCCGCCCCGCCATCCGCGCCGCGGTGTCGAACACCTCGAGCTCGCCGCGCGTCAGCTGGTGCTGGGCGACGAACGCCCGGTCGCGGATGCGCCACAGCCCCTGCCCGACGCCGAGTGTGGGCAGCAGCTCGGTCTCGGTCTCGGTCAGCCCGAGCGCGAGGGCGGACCCGGCGAGCTGGTCGGCCTCCTGCCGGCAGATGATCCGCGTCGAGCAGTCGGCGAGCAGTCCCTGGGCGAGCGCGCGGACCTCCGACCCGAAGCCGCCGACCGCGTCGAGGTCGGAAAGCCGGTGGATCACCATGAGGTTCGCGATCCCGTACGCACGCGAGAGCTTCCACTGCGCCTGCATCCGGCGGATCAGCGCCGGGTGACGCATGACACGCCAGGCCTCGTCGTAGACCACCCACCGCCGTCCGCCGGCCGGATCGAGCAGCGCGCCCTCCATCCACGCCGATGCGCACGTCATGACCAGCGAGAGCAGGGTGTCGTTGCCCGAGACCTGCGACAGGTCGAGGGTGACCATCGGCGCGTCCGGGTCGAAGGCGACGGTCGAGGGCCCGTCGAAGATCCCCGCAAGGTCGCCCCGGACGAGCCGTCGCAGCGCGTGGGCGACCTCGCGCCCGTCTGTGCGGAGTTGGTCGGCGTCGACGTCGTCCGCCCCCAGCGGGTTGATCAGCAGCGCGACGACGTCGGGCAGGGTCGGTTCGGTGCAGGCGCAGGCCCGTCGCCAGCTGGTGCAGGGTGCCGTGTGGTTCGGTCGGCGTCCGTGCCCGCCCGATCGAGGTGGTGCGCAGGACGAACAGGTACGCGAGTGCGACTCAGGAGGAGAGGTGGCTCAGCCGCTCTTGGTACTCGTCGGTGGTGATCTCGCCGCGCGCGTACCGTTCGGCCAGGATCTCGAAGGCCGTCCGCGGCCCGGCAGAGCGGCCGGGCGGAGTGCGCGGCTCGCTGGCGCGCAGGACCAGCAGGACGACGAGGACCATCACCAGAGTCAGGATGATCCAGGAGACCCACATTCCGGCTCCCATGCCGTAGCCCCAGCTCATCATCGCCGCACTCCTCTCAGCTCGCCGACGCAAGGATCGCTCCGCGACCGCGAAGGACCGGTCACGGTGCGATGAAGACCTCATGAAGGTCGACGCCCCGGGCGGAGGGTCACAGAGGGTGGAGGAGGCGCCTGATGAACTGCCGGGTCCGCTCTTGGGCAGGGTCGGTGAGGACCTGACGTGCTGGGCCCTCCTCGAGGACGGCGCCTTCGTCGAGGAAGACCACGCGGTGGGCGACCTCCCGGGCGAACTGGAGCTCGTGCGTGACGACAACCATGGTCCAGCCCTCGGCAGCCAGGTCGCGCATGAGGGTCAGGACGTCACCGACGAGCTCGGGATCCAGCGCCGACGTCGGCTCGTCGAAGAGCAGCAGGTCCGGGCGGAGGGCGAGTGCTCGCACGATCCCGACCCGCTGCTGCTGCCCGCCCGAGAGCTGGAACGGGTAGGCGTCCGCCCGATCGGCCAGGCCGACACGGGCGAGCAGCGCGAGGGCGTCCACCCGCGCCTGCCCGACGGGCCGTCGCTGCACGACGATCGGCCCCTCGGTCACGTTCTCCAGGACCGTCTTGTGAGGGAACAGGTTGTAGTGCTGGAAGACCATGGCCGACCGGTCGCGCAAGGCGTTCAGCGCGCGCCGGTCCGGCCGGGTCGCGAAGTCGACGGCGAGGGAGCCGTGGACCTCCACCCGTCCCGCGTCGGCGACCTCCAGCCCGTTGAGGCACCGCAGCACGGTGGTCTTGCCGGAGCCGGAGGCACCGATGACGGCGACGACCTCACCGGCGTGCACCGTTAGGTCGACGGAGCGCAGGACCTCATGGGCGCCGAAGGACTTCCGCAGACCGGTGACGGCCAGCAGGGGCGGGCCCCCTGCGGTCCGGGCGTCGGGGTCAGTGGGCGACATACCTGTCCAGTCTCTTCTCGAGCGCGCCCTGCCCGGCGGACAGGGCGAGGCAGATCACCCAGTAGACCAGGGCGGCCTCCATGTACAGCAGCATGAACTCCTGGCTGAAGGCCGCGACCTTCTGCGCCTCCTTGAAGAGCTCGGTGACGAGGATGAGCGAGGCGAGGGAGGTGTCCTTGACCAAGGCGATGAAGGTGTTCGACAAGGGAGGGACCGACACCCGTGCGGCCTGCGGCAGGATGATGCGCCGCAGCGCCGTCGGACGCGCCATGCCGATGACGTACGCGGCCTCCCACTGCCCCTTCGGCACCGAGAGGATCGCCGCTCGAACGACCTCGGCGGCGTAGCCACCTACGTTCAGCGAGAACGCGACGATCGCGCTCGGCCAGGGGTCGATGACCAGCCCCAGGCTCGGCAGACCGTAGAAGACGACGAACAGCTGCACCAGCAGCGGCGTGCCCCGGATGAGCGAGACGTAGCCCCGCGCCAGCGCCGAGACCAGCCGTCGCCCGGACAGCCGCATGAGCGCGACGGCCACGGCGATGACCATGCCACCCGCGAAGGAGGCCAGCGCGAGGGGGATCGTGCCTCGGATCGCCCCGCCCGCGATCGGGCCGAGCGATCCGAGGACCAGATCCCACTGATCGGCGGTCACGCGGCTCCCGCTACCGCGAGACGTCCTCGCCGAAGAACTCCGCGGAGATCTCGGCGAGGGTGCCGTCGGCGGCGAGCGCAGCGAGCGCCTCGTTCACGGCGTCGGCGAGCGCGGTGGACCCGGAGCGGAACGCGAAGGCGCTGCGGGAGACGTCGTCGGTCTCGGCCGCGACGACGAGCCCGGCGGCACCGGTCTGCTTCTTGTAGTCCAGGAACGTGAGCTCGTCGTTGATCGTCGCGTCGACCCGGCCCTGCTCGACCAGGGCCACCGCCTGGGCCCAGCCCTCGACGGCCTCGATCGTCGCGCCGTTCTCCTCGGCGAGCGTGTACCAGTTGCTCGTCAGCGACTGCGCGGTGGTCTTGCCCTCCAGGTCGGCGAAGGAGCCGATGGAGTCGTCGCCCTCGCGGACGACGATCACCCCGGGGCTGTAGGTGTACGGCTCGGAGAACGTGTACGCCTCCTCCCGCTCCGGGGTGATGGAGACCTGGTTCGCGATCACGTCGAAACGGCCCGCCTCGAGGCCGGCGAAGATTGCGTCCCACTGGGTCTCCTCGAACCGGACCTCGACGCCCAGCTCCTCGGCAACCGCGCGGATCACCTCGACGTCGTACCCGGTCAGATCTCCGGATCCGTCCTCGTGGAAGGAGAAGGGACGGTAGGTGCCCTCGGTCCCGACCACGAGAACGCCGGCCTCCTGAACGTCCGTGAGCGAGGTGTCGGACTCTGCGGGAGGTGCGCTCGGCTCGGCCGACTGGTCGTCGCCGCTGTCGGACGAGCAGGCGCTGACGGCGAGAGCGGCCGTCAGGGCCAGGGCGGTGGCGGTGAAGAGACGTCGTGCAGTCATGGAGGTACCTCTCGTGGTCGTGCGCGGAATGCACCTCACAAGGACGCGAGGTGCGGTGCCGGGGAGGCGCGCCGAGTCGGCCCTGCCGTCAGGCGATCGCCTGCGGCGTCGAGCGGCCGGGGCCGGTCAGGCGGCGATGGCCGGGCTCAACAGGAGCGCGAGGGGCAACAACAACACCGCTGCACGCGGGCGCGAGGCGCGGGCGTGCACGAGGCGGTGGTGCGCAGCATGCATCGATGAAACCACATGGCCTGGAGCGGCACCGTCCCGGTTCAGCCCGCGCGCGCCTTCCTTGACGGAATCTTCATCGTCCCGGGGTCCCGGCCTCAACGGTCCGGGCGCACGCTGGACCTGAACGGTCGGACCGCCGACCCTGGTGAAGGGATCCATCATGCGAGCTTCCGTGAGAGCCGCGCTGCTCGTCGGCGGGGGCGCAGCACTGGCCCTCGGTGTCTCCCCGGCGCTGGCGGCACCTCTGGCGAGCCCCGCCCCCGCGGGCGGTTGGTCCGTCACCGAGGGACCCCGGGATGGCGAAGGCAAGATCAAGGTCTGTCCGGAGGCGGGCTCCGACGGCGTGCCTGACATGTCGCGGTCTGCGATGGCGTCGATGCACCGCACACACCACCGGGACCAGGCGGGAGACGCCGAGGACATGGCCGGCATGCACCGGGCACATCACCGCGACGGCGGCCCCCGCGGCATGATGGGCGGGCACCACGGCGACATGATGGACGGCGTCGATGACGACGACATGATGGACGGCCGCGACGCCGACGACATGATGGGCCCTGGTCACATGGGCCGGTGAAGCAGCGCGCAGCGAGGTGTCTTCATCAAACCTTGATGCGCCTGCGGGTATGACTCGCACCTGCACCGTGGTTGCATGGGTACCCCCCAGGGGTATCACGCCACGAGGAGGCCTTGATGGATGAGCGGCGAGTCGTACTTCGGGTAGGCGGGCAGCACTGGGCGACGTCGACGCCCGGGGTGGAACGGGCGCTGGGCCGACGTCCAGGTGTCCTCGGTGTCGAGGCGAACGCCGTGGCGCAGACCGCCACGGTCACCTTCGATGCCGACGTCACCTCGATGACCGACCTCGCGTCCTGGGTCGAGGCGTGCGGGTACCACTGCTCAGGACGCTCGGTGCCCGACCACGTCTGCGACGCCATGAGCGAGCCCATGCCTGGAGCTGGCGCGGCGGTCACCGGTCACGCGCACCACACGCTCCACGAGCCGAGCACGCCTCCGGCCGAGCTCGAGGCCGAGCCCACGGCGCCTCACGAGCGCGGGCATGGCGACGAGCACATGGGCCACGAGCACCACGCAGCCGCTCACCCGACGGGCGCGCCATCGCCGCACGAGGCCATGGGTCACGGGGGGCACCACGGCGGCGGCTCGATGGCGGACATGGTCCGCGACATGCGCAACAGGTTCCTGGTCGCCGCCCTCCTGTCCATCCCGATCACCCTCTACTCGATGATCGGTCGCGAGTTCCTCGGCTTCAGCGCGGCGGCACCCCTGGGACTGCGCGACGACGTGTTCATGCTCATCCTGTCGTTGCCCGTCGTCTTCTACTCCGCGTGGATCTTCTTCGACGGCGCGCATCGGGCGCTGCGTGCCCGGACGCTGGACATGATGGTCCTGGTCGCCGTGGCGGTCGGGACCGGCTGGCTGTACAGCGTGGGCGTGACGCTCACCGGTGGCGGGGAGGTCTTCTACGAGGCGGCCTCGGTCCTGACCACGTTCGTGCTGCTGGGCCACTGGTTCGAGATGCGTGCCCGCGGCGGCGCGAACGACGCCGTCCGGACCCTCCTGGAGCTGGCGCCGCCACGCGCAGTTGTGCTGCGGGACGGCGTCGAGCACGAGGTACCCACCGCAGAGGTCCTCGTCGGCGACACGCTGCTCATCCGGCCGGGGGCGAAGGTTCCCGTCGACGCCGTCGTCGTCGAGGGTGAGTCCGAGGCGGACGAGTCGATGGTCACCGGCGAGAGCCTGCCGGTGGGGAAGGTCCGCGGCGACCAGCTCATCGGAGCATCCCTCAACGTCAGCGGGACGCTGAGGGCCCGCGCGGTGAAGGTCGGCGAGGACACCGCCCTGGCGCAGATCGTCGCGATGGTCCAGGAGGCACAGAACTCGAAGGCCCCCGGGCAGCGCCTGGCGGACCGCGCCGCGTTCTGGCTCGTCTTCGTCGCCCTCATCGGCGGCACCGGCACGTTCCTGGCGTGGTGGCTCGCTGGAGCATCCGTTCCGACGGCCATGCTCTTCGCCATCACCGTCGTCGTCATCACCTGCCCAGACGCGCTCGGGCTGGCCACGCCGACGGCGATCATGGTCGGTACCGGGCTGGGCGCCCGCCGGGGCGTGCTGTTCAAGAACGCCACGGCGCTCGAGACCTCCGCCCGCATCGACACGGTCGTCATGGACAAGACCGGCACGCTCACCAAGGGCGCCCCCGAGGTCACGGACGTTGTCGTGGCGCCGGGCGCCGACGAGGCCGAGGTCCTCGCCCTCGTCGCGGCGGTCGAGCGGGAGTCGGAGCACCCGTTGGCGCGCGCCGTCGTCGCCCACGCCGACCAGGCGGGCGCCCGCCGGCTGCGGGCGAGCAACTTCCGTAACGTCGCCGGGCACGGTGCCACCGCCACCGTGGACGGGCACACCGTGCTCGTCGGCAACCTGCGCCTCATGGCCGCCGAGAAGGTCGATCTCGGCACCCTCGCCGCCGTCCGAGACCGCCTGGCCGACGCCGGCCGCACGGCCGTCCTTGCTGCCGTGGACGGGCGCGCCGTCGCCGTCGTCGCGATGGCGGACGCCGCCCGCGAGACCGCCGCGGCTGCCGTCGAGGCGCTGCACGCGCTGGGCGTCGAGGTCGTCATGCTCACCGGCGACAACGAGGCCACCGCGCGCCGGATCGCCGGGCAGCTCGGCATCGACACCGTCATCGCCGAGGTCCTCCCCGGCGACAAGGCAGAGAAGGTCGCCGAGCTCCAGCGGTCGGGCAGGCGCGTCGCGATGGTCGGCGACGGCGTGAACGACGCGCCCGCCCTGGCCACCGCCGACATCGGGATCGCGATCGGAGCCGGCACCGACGTGGCGATCGAGACGGCCGACGTCGTGCTCATGCGCTCCGACCCGCTCGACGTCCCGGTGGCGCTGCGGATCGGCCGGGGAACACTGCGCAAGATGCGGCAGAACCTCGGCTGGGCGATCGGCTACAACGCGATCGCGCTACCGATCGCCGCGGGCGTCTTCGAGCCGTCCTTCGGGATCTCGCTGAGCCCGGAGATCGCCGCCCTGTCCATGTCGGGCTCGTCGGTGATCGTGGCGGTCAACGCCCTGCTCCTGAAGCGCCTGCGGCTGCCCGCGCCACCGGACTCGTCCCGACCGGCGGTGCCGGCGGAGACCCTGGCCTGACGTCTTCGTCGGATCTTCACCGGCCATGAACGCGACGTGAGTCTGGGTCGACCACGCTGAGGGTGATGGGCACGGCGTCGAAGGGACCGGCATGGCTCACAGCAGGCGACTGATGGTGGAAGGGCTGATGAGCGCCGCATGCCTCGCCGAGGTGCTCGAGCGGGTCCGTGCGGTCGACGGCGTCACCCGGGTGGGGCTGAGCCTCAACCGAGCAGGGCGCTCACGGATGACGGTGCACTGCGCCCGCTGGGTGGAGACCGGCGAGCTGAGGCGTGCGGTGTCCTCCGCGGGCTCGTTCCACATCGTCGAGCCTGTGCGGACCGACGGCGGGGTGCCCGGTGCAGGCCGGGTGGTCCACGCAGCGGACCGCTTCACCACGGGCAGCATCCAGTGACGGGGCCCGTGTCGGGGCTGCCGGTCGGCCTGGTGCCGGCTGGCGGCGTGCACCCTCCCAACGGCGAGCCCGCGGCCGGACCCGTGCCCGGCACGACCGGAAGCCCGGCAGGGGCCGCAGCACCCCAGCATGACGCTGCGTCCGGGCGCCGGGGCCGCTCGCGTACCGCGGGGAGCATCGTGACCGGCGCGCTCGGTGCGGTCGGTGGCGTCGCGCCGCACGTCCTCCACCACGTGGGGCCACTGGTCGGGACAGCGCTGGTCTCAGGGGCGGGCGGGACAGCGCTCTTCGGGCTCCTCGGCCTCGGGGCGTCCGTACCGATGCTCATCCGCTTGAAGCGCTGGGTCGGAAGTTGGTGGGCACCCGTGGTCGCGCTCGCGGCCTTCGCCCTCATGTTCACGATCTCCTCGCTCGTCGTCGGCCCGTGGATCAGCGGGGCACCCGACCCGGCCCCCGACGTGGTGGCCGTCGTGCACGACGACGGCCACCACGACTGACGGCTGCGCGACCGGGTGCAGAACAGGTCCGATCGACGCATGATCGACCCGTGTCCCTGCCCTGTCGACGAAGGGGTGCGCGGTGACCTCGAGCTCGAAGAACTCGCGTGAAGCCAGGAGGGCGGAAGCCGCGGCCCTCAAGGCCGCGCAGGAGCAGGCGGAACGCAGGCGGCGGCGGCTGATCATCCTGGTGACCGCGGTCGTCGCTGCAGCGCTGATCGTCCCGGTCGCGATCGTCGTCGCGAACCGCGCCCAGGAGAACGCTCGACTGGACGCCGCCGCGGAGCAGCCGATCGTCGGCGAGAAGGACGTCGACGTCCCCTCCGCCGGACACGTCTCCGGCGACGTCGCCTATCCGGCGACCACGCCTACCCCCACTCCAGGAGGTGCGGAGGCCGTGGGAAGCGCGCTCCCGCCCGTGGGCGGTGACCACGACCCGACGCCGCAGAACTGCGGGTTCTACGACCAGCCAGTCCGCGACGAGAACGCCGTGCACTCGCTCGAGCACGGCGCCGTGTGGTTGACCTACCGGACCGATCTCGCCGACGGCGACGTCGCCCGGCTCAAGGAGATCGCGCAGAGCGACCCGTACGTGCTCGTCAGCCCGTACGAGGACCTGGCGGCACCCGTCGTCGCGACTGCGTGGGGCGTGCAGCTCGAGGTGGACTCCGTCGACGACGAACGGCTCGACGCCTTCCTCGCCCGCTACGTCCAGGGCGAGCAGACGCCTGAGCCCGGGGCCCCCTGCAGTGGCGGCGTAGGCACGCCCGCCGGCTGAACCGGCCTTACCCGGAACGGCCGACGACGACACGAGGGCGGGTGTCCCGGAGCTCCGCCGGGTCACCCGCCCTCGCGCCCTCTTCCTCGTCCGACGACATGGGCGGAGCCGTCGGACGAGGCGTCACAGCGAGTTCAGGAGATTGGTCATCTCGGTGATCTCGGCGGTCTGGTCGTCGATGATCTTCTGGGACAGGCCCGTCGCGTCCGAGTTCTGCCCCTCGCCCCGCTCCGTCTCGGCCATGACGATCGCGCCCTTGTGGTGCTCGATCATCAGCTCGAGGAACCGGCGGTCGAACTCCGCGCCGGTCAGGCCGCTGAGCTCGGCCATGACGGCCGACTGGTCCATCCCGTCCATGTCCATGCCCTCGTGCCCCATGCCGCCCATGTCGGCGTCGTCGGGCTGCTCCTCGCCCCACGTGTCGAGCCACCCCGACATCAGGTCGATCTCGGGCCCCTGCGCGGCGGCGATGCGCTCACCGAGCGCGCGGACCTCCTCGGTGGAGGCCTGCTCCACCGCGAGCTGTGCCATCTCGATGGCGCCCTGGTGGTGGACGATCATCATCTGCGCGAACTCGGCGTCGGCCTCGTTGTGTGCAGCCGGGTCGTCGGCGCCGGCGGCGCTGTCGTCCTCGGTCGTGGCCTGGCTCTCGGGCGCGTTCGGGGCCTCGTCGGCGTCCGCCGAGCAGGCGGCGAGGGTGAGCGCGAGCGCGAGGACCGCGGCCGGTGCGGCAAGGCGTCGGGTGGTCGTCATCGTGATCTCCCAGGAGGTCGGGGTGGTCTGTGGACCAGGCTCAGGCGTGCTGGGTCGCGCAGCACGCGTCACCGGTAGCGGCGGCGGACTCGCCTCCGCAGCAGCCGGCACCCTCGGTCGTCTCGCTCTTGCAGCAGTCGGTCACGGACCCTCCTGGATCGTCGGCGGGGGGGGGGCGCTGGTCGTCGGCGCCCGGTGGTCCCAGCGTCGGCCATGCGCCCTGAGGATTGCCTTACCTTCTATGAAGGTTCGCTGAAGCCGGGGGCGCCCTCGGGCGGTGCCACGGCGGTGATCGTCCCGGCGAACATGCCCATCGCGCAGGTGTAGACGTACACGCCCGGCTCGTCGAGCGTGAAGGACAGCGTCGTGACGCCCGGTTCAAGCCCCATGTAGTCGATCCCGAGGTCCGGTGCGTACAGGGACGCGGCGCAGCTCAGCGCCTGTGAGTCGATCTCCCACTGGACCGGCACGCCGGCGAGCACCCGGGAGTCGGCCGGCTCGTAGCTCTCCGCCAGCTGGGTGGTCCGCACGACCTGGATTCCGTCGCCGATCGTGACGTTGTCGGAGACGTCAGGTGCCGGCGCCTCGCGCTCGACCGACCGCCCGACCGGGGGTGAGCGGTCGTCGTCGGGCGTCCGCGCAGCGCCGTCCGCGCCCACGGCGGCCGAGGCGGGCGCGGGTCCGGTCGCCGCCGGGTCCGGGCTCGCGATCGGGTTCAGCAGGCGCACCGCACCGGTGAGGTTCACGACGGCGAGGGCCACGACAGCCACGCCGGCGAACCGGAAGAACGCCGTCGCGGCACCACCGCGGACCACGGCCGTCAGCCCGCCGACGCCGAGCAGACCAGGCATCGTGCCCACCGCGAACAGCCCCGTGATCGCCGCGGCCCGCCACGGGCTGCCGGTCGCCATCGCATACACCTGGACGGCCTGCGTGAAACCGCAGGGCAGCAGGAAGGTCGCCGCGCCGAGGAGCGCCGTCCGGCGGTCGCTGTACCTGCGGGGACCGTCCGTGCGGACCAGGCGCGACAGGCGGGCCGGCAGGGTGAGCGCAGCGCCCGCCGACAGGCGCGGGGACACCTGACTCAGGCGGAGGCCGACGAGGCCCATCACCATCGACACGGTGATGAGCAGCACGGCGAGAACGCGTCCGTCCAGGGCGACGAACGACCCGAAGGCCCCGAGCACCGCGCCGAGCACCGCGAAGCCGAGCACCCGGCCCGCGTTGAAGGCCAGCTGCGGGCGCAGCCGTTGCCGGGCGGACAGGTGCCGGTGCTGCTCGGCGAACCGGGCGGACACGGCGAGGACCACGCCACCCACCAGCGCCATGCACGTCGAGAACCCGGCCGCCACGCCGACCAGGACGATCACCGCCAGGCCACCCGAGCCCGCCAGCGCGCCGGCCTGGTTCGCCAGCGAGGTCGCGCCCGTCGCGCGGAGCGTCACGGCGAGCAGGGCGAGGACCGCACAGGCGATCGCGACGTCCCGCCACACCCGCGGCTCCCGGCTCAGCCACGGCCGGTCCTCGCGCCCGATGTCGTACCCGGCTCGGCGGACGGCCTCGTGCAGGCGCTCGGGCGCAACGGCACCTCGCGTGCGCAACGAGACGCGCCCCCGGCGCACCGACACGGCGACCCCGACGACGCCCGGGACCTTGTCCAGCGCCCGGGAGACGCGCCGTTCGCACGCGGCGCACGTCATGCCGCGCACGTCGAGCTGGACCCGCGCCATCAGGCGTACTCCGCCGGCCCGCGTCGCCTCGACGTCCAGGTTCGGCCGGACGTCACGCGTCCTGCTCGGTCACCTGCGACCAGGCGCGGAACCGGCGCAGCCGCAGGGAGTTCGACACCACGAAGACGCTCGAGAACGCCATCGCCGCCCCCGCGACCAGCGGGTTGAGCCGCCCGGACGCCGCGAGCGGGATGGCGGCGACGTTGTACGCCAGGGCCCAGAAAAGGTTGCCCTTGATCGTGCCGAGCGTGCGCCGGGCGAGGCGGATCGCGTCGGCCGCGGAGCGCAGGTCACCGCGCACGAGGGTCAGGTCGGACGCCTCGATGGCGGCGTCGGTCCCGGTGCCCATCGACAGCCCCAGGTCGGCCTGGGCGAGCGCCGCGGCGTCGTTGACGCCGTCACCGACCATGGCCACCGTCTTGCCCTCGGCCTGCAGCCGGCTCACGACGGCGACCTTCTCCTCCGGCAGGACCTCGGCGATCACCTCGTCGATGCCGAGCTGTCGGGCGACCGCCGAGGCCGCGCGGGCGTTGTCGCCCGTCAGCAGCACGGGGGTCAGGCCGAGGCTGCGGATCTGGGAGATCGCCTCTGCCGAGGTCGGCTTGACCGTGTCGGCGACCACGATGACGGCACGCGCCGACCCGTCCCACCCGACCACGACGGCCGTCCGTCCCGCCTCCTCCGCCTCGTCCAGCGCACCGGCGAGCTCACCAGGGAGCACGAGACCGCTCTCCGCCAGCCACGTGGCGCGGCCGGCAAGGACGTGCTCCCCGTCGACGTCACCCTGGACGCCCCGGCCCGGGGTGTTCTGGAACTGCTCGACGCTTCCCAGGGTGATCCCGCGCTCGACCGCGCCGTCGGCCACCGCCGCGGCGATCGGGTGCTCGGAGGCGTTCTCCAGGGTCGCCGCGAGGAAGAGTGCCCGCGTCGCGTCGACCCCGGCCGCCGGGACGACGTGCTGCAGCGCCATCTGGCCGGTCGTCACGGTGCCCGTCTTGTCGAGCACGATCGTGTCGACCTTGCGCGTGGACTCGAGCACCTCCGGGCCCTTGATGAGGATGCCCAGCTGGGCGCCGCGGCCGGTGCCGACGAGCAGGGCCGTGGGCGTCGCGAGGCCGAGCGCGCACGGGCAGGCGATGATCAGCACCGCGACGGCCGCGGTGAACGCCGAGACCGCGTCGCCGGTCAGGCCGAGCCAGAAGCCGAGCGTGCCGACCGACAGGGCGATGACGATCGGCACGAACACGGCGGACAGCCGGTCGGCGAGCCGCTGGACCGCGGCCTTGCCGGACTGCGCGGCCAGGACGAGGGCGGCGATCTGCGCCAGCTTCGTGTCCGCCCCGACGCGCGTCGCCTCGACGACGAGCCGGCCGCCGGCGTTGATCGTCGCGCCGGTGACGGCGTCGCCTGGGCCGACCTCGACCGGGACCGGCTCGCCGGTGAGGAGTGCCGCGTCGATCGCCGAGGTTCCCTCCAGCACGACGCCATCGGTGGCGACCTTCTCGCCGGGCCGGACGACGAAGTGGTCGCCGACGGCGAGCTGGTCGATCGGGACCCGCGTCTCCACCGGGCCGTCCGGCCCGTCGCGCAGAAGCGCGACCTCTTTGGCGCCGAGGTCCAGCAGCGCCTTGAGTGCGGCGCCGGACCGGCGCTTCGCGTGCGCCTCGAAGTAGCGGCCGAGCAGGATGAACATCGTCAGTGCCGCGGCGATCTCCAGGTAGATCTCGTCGCTGCCCGCCCCGGGCTCGGGGAAGAGCGTGAAGCCCATCCGCATCCCCGGCATCCCTGCATCTCCGAGGAAGAGCGCGTACACCGACCAGGCGTAGGCCGCGATCACGCCGACCGAGATGAGGGTGTCCATCGTGGCGGTCGCGTGCCGCAGGTTCTTCCACGCGGCCCGGTGGAACGGTAGGGCGCCCCACACGACCACGGGGGAGGCGAGCGTGAGCGAGAGCCACTGCCAGTGGTCGAACTGGGCTGCCGGGATCATCGCCATGGCCAGCGTCGGCAGCGTCAGGACGGTGGTGATCACGAGCCGCCGACGGAGCTCGGCGACCGGGTCGGCCTCCGCACCCGAGGGTCGATCGCCGTCCGACTCGTCGGTCGGCGCCGGCGGCTCGGGCAGGGCCGCGGTGTAGCCGGCGTCCTCCACGGCCGCGATGAGGTCGGCCACCGTCACCGGCTCTGCGAAACGGACCGATGCGGACTCGAGCGCGAAGTTCACGCTCGCCGTGACACCGTCCATGCGGTTGAGCTTCTTCTCGATGCGCGCCGCGCAGGAGCTGCAGGTCATGCCGCCGACGACGAGGTCGACGGTCGTCTCGCCGGTGCTGGGCGCCGAGGTCGTCTCAGTGGTCACGGCTCATGCCCCCACAACGGTGCCGAGCCCGAGAGCTGCGGCGAAGACCACGACGAGGACCAGGGCGTACCCCGCCAGTCGCAGGACCGGGTTGTTCATCGCACGGCTCCCATCAGTTCGTAGCCGGCCCGGGAGACCGCGGCCCGGAGGTCCGCGAGGGCCGGCTGCTCATGGCCGCGAACATCCACCTGGCCCATGGCCAGACGAACGTTCACGTCCTCGACGCCAGGGAGAGCCGCGATCGCGGTCGCGACAGCAGCGACGGCCCGGGCACAGGACATGCCGCTCACCGCGTACGTCTGCTGAGTCATCTCTTCCTCGTTCGCCGGAGGGCGCGCGTCGAGGCGCCCAGCCGCACGGTAGGCCGCCGCGGCAGTGCGACATCAGGGTCCGAGGGCCTTTCGGCACAGGTCTTCAGCGACTCTTCATGGTGAGCGTGGGGTTCTTCATCGACCCGGGGGTGCGAGCCCGGCGGGCCGGGACGCGCCAGCCTGCCCGAGGGCACCTTCAGCGGATCTTCATCGTTCCGGCGTCGGTTCTTGACCCGGGCGATGCACCGTGGCACTAGCGCCGGACGACGGCGCGCGGTCGAGGTGTCGAGCGGTGAGGAGCACGCCATGGGTCCCTGGTGCGGCCAGATGGGCGTCGGCGGGTGGGTCGGGATGGTGGCGTTCTGGCTGGTGATCGTGGCCCTGGCCATCTGGGCGATCTCGCGACTGTTCCCCGTCCAGTCCGGCGGGAGTGCTCGGGCCACGCTCGACGCCCGCCTCGCCCGGGGCGACATCGACCCGGAGACGTACCGACTCATCCGCGACGAGCTCGACGGCCTGGAGGCCGCAGGAAGGGGACCCCGATGAACGGTCACATGAAGGCCCATGGGAAGCACATGCTCATCGGCGGCGCGGGCGTCGCGCTGCTGGCCATCGTGTTCGGCGTCGGTTGGCAGCAGGCCGTCACGTGGGGCCTGCTCCTGGCGTGCCCGCTGGGCATGATGGGCATGATGTGGTTCATGGGTCGCCAGTCCTCCGGCGGCCACCAGCACGGCGGCCAGTTTGGCGACCACGCGGCCAACTGCCACGGGCAGGGCGCGGACGTCCCGTCTCAGCGGGTCAGCGAGCCGTTCTCTCCGGAGCGCTGACCGGCAAGGTCACGACGAAGCGGGAGCCCCGGCCCCGGCCCGCGCTCTGGGCGCGGACGCTTCCGCCGTGCGCCTCGACGATCGCCTTGGTGATCGCCAGCCCGATCCCGGAGCCGCCGCTGTGACGGTCCCGTGCCGTGTCGGCACGGTAGAAGCGCTCGAAGATGTGGGGGAGGTGCTCGGCTTCGATCCCCTCCCCGGTGTCGGCGACCGTCATGGCCACCCCGTCGCGCACCCGGGCCGCGGAGAGAGTCACGCGCCCACCCGCAGGGGTGTGCCGCAGCGCGTTGTCCACGAGGTTCCCCAGCACCTGGGCGATCCGATCAGGATCGACGGCGATCGGGGGCAGCGTCGCGGCCGGCGCGTCGAGGTCGAGGCCCACCCCCGCCGCGGCGGCGCGGTCACGGCCGGCGAGGTGCGCCAGACGGAGCACCTCCGCCGGCGACGTCTCGACCAGGGACAGCTGGAGCTCGCCGCTCTCGGCCTTCGTGACCGCCGCGAGATCCTCCGAGAGCCTCGTCAGGCGCGTCCCCTGCGCGCGCAGGAGTGCGACGGTCTCCGGAGTCAGCTCCGTGATGCCGTCCTCGAGCCCTTCGAGGTAGGCGGTGAGCGTCGCGACAGGGGTCCGAACCTCGTGCGCGACGTCGGCGAGGAGCCGGTGCCGCAGCCGCTCACTCGACTCGAGCCGGGCCGCCATCTGGTTGAACGCGTCCACCAGCTCCTCGAACTCGTGACCCATGTTCGGCGTGGGGACGCGCGCCTCGTAGCGGCCACCGGCGACCTGCCGCGCAGCGGTCGTCAGGGCCGCCAACGACGTACCGATGCGCCGCGTCAGGACGAGGCTCACGGTCAGCGCGGCCACGACCGCAGTCCCGAGGGCGATCGAGAGCGCAAGTCCGCTGGCCGTCCGGAAGGCCGCCTCGGCGTGTGCGACGGCCTCCTCCGCGGTTCGGGTGCCCTCGTAGATCAGGTGGTCGTGGAAGATGTACGGACCCACGGCGCCCGCGACCAGCCAGGCCGTCAGCGCGGCCGTCGCCAGGACCAGGGCGAGCGCGGCGAGCAGCCGGCGGGCGAGCCCACCGCCCCGCACCACGCTCACGCGCCGGTCCCGATGCGGTAGCCCACCCCGCGCACCGTGCGCACGTACCGCTGCTGGTCGGCCGTGTCACCGAGCTTCTGCCGCACGTGCAGCACGTGCACGTCGACGAGGTGCTCGTCCCCCACCCAGGCGCCGCCCCACACCGCCTCGATGAGTGCCGCCCGGCTCATGACGGCGTTCGGCCGGCTGGCGAGAGCCACGAGCACGTCGAACTCGGTGCGGGTCAGCGGCACGAGCTCGCCGCCGACCCGCGCCTCACGCGCGGCGACGTCGACCGTCAGGTCGCCGACCACGATCGGAGGAGCGGCGTCGTGCGAGCGGGGGGCCGCGGCGCGCGGCCGGCGGAGCATGGCGCGGATCCGCGCGACGAGCTCCCGAGGGCTGAACGGCTTGGTGACGTAGTCGTCGGCGCCCACGGACAGGCCCACGAGCTTGTCGACCTCGTCGGTACGCGCCGTGAGCATGACCACATAGCAGTCGGAGAAGGTGCGCAGCTGGCGGCACACCTCGATGCCGTCGATGCCCGGCAACCCGAGGTCCAGGACGACCACGTCCGGGTCGAGCAGGCGGGCGTGCGCCAACGCATCCTCGCCGGTCAGGGCGACCTCCACCTCGAACCCGTCGCGGACGAGGTAGCTGGTCACGACGTCGGCGAGCGCCGGCTCGTCGTCGACGACCAGTGCGCGCGGTGCCAGGGGACCCGTTGATGTGCTCACGGCGCCATTGTCGGCCACCCGACCGGGCCAGGGACCGCTGCGCAGGGCGCGCTGGGCGCTCTTCATCGAACCTTAATCAAAGGGAGATCAACCGCGCGGGGCGGATGCCCGACAGTGCTGGTGTGAGCATCTCGAAGGAGTCCTCGTGAGCACAGATGCGACCCCGCAGCCGATTGCGGTGACCCTCGTGCACAGCCCGGCCTGCCACTTCTGCGACGACGCCGAGGAGGCGCTGCACGAGCTGAGCGCGGAGTACGCGATCGACGTCTCGGTGGTGTACATCGACTCACCGCTCGGCCGGACCCTCGTGGCCGTTCACCGCCCGGCGATGAACCCCCTCGTCCTGGTCGACGGCGCGTTCTTCAGCTCGGGCCGGCTGCCGCGCAAGAAGCTCATCAAGCTCCTTGAGTCGCGCGGCGCGCGGCTGGCGACGGCGGGCCGCTGACATGGGATCTGAGCTCCTGACGACGGGCAGCATCCTCGCGGCCTTCTTCGCCGGCGGGGTCGCGCTCTTCGCGCCCTGCTGCATCGTGTTCCTCGCGCCGAGCTACCTGGCCGGTGCCGTGAAGAACAGCCGCTGGCGGCTGCTGCCCCTGACGTTCGTCTTCGCCGCGGGCCTCGGCCTGGTCCTGGTCCCCATCACGCTCGGGATGAGCCTGCTTTCGGGCGCTATCGCCAAGTACCACCAGCCTCTGTACTGGGCCGGCGGCATCCTCATGTTCGCCCTCGCGGCCCTGGCGCTCTCGGGCCGCATGTGGTCCATGCCGTCGATGCTGCGCGCTCCCGACACGACCCGGGGCGACTCCGCCAGCTTCTTCGCCCTCGGCGTCTTCTCCGGCATCGCTTCGAGCTGCTGCGCCCCCGTCCTCGCGGGGGTGATGACGCTCTCCGTGCTCTCCGGATCGCCGATCGGTGGGTTCGCCCTCGGGGTGGCCTACGTGTTCGGCATGGTGTTCCCGCTGTTCGTGATGGCGCTGGTCTGGGACAGGGCAAAGCTCGGGGAGAAGCGGTTCCTGCGCGCCAAGGCGGTCCGGTTCCGCGTCGCGGGGCGGCTCATCGCCACGAACACGGTCAACGTCGCCGTGGCCATTGCCTTCGTGATCATGGGCGGCTTCATCATCGCCCTCGCCGGGTCCAAGGACATGACGGGCGGCACGGCCGCCCAGGCCTGGGCCAGCAAGACGCTCACCAGCATCTTCGCGGGCGTGCAGGACTTCCTCGCCCCCGTCCCGGAGTGGATCCAGGGAACCGGCATCCTCGCGATCGCCGCCGTCTTCGTCTGGGCCACGCTCGCCGAGCGACGCCTTCCCTGGCGCCGTCCCGCCCGCGAGGCGTCCGACCCCACCGCAGCCGCACCCGTGGCACCCGCCGAGGAGCCGAGCTGCCACGCCACCTCGACCACCGGCACGGCCCCGGCCGCTGCCCTCGACGACAAGGACTGACATGACTTCCGGAACCGCGATCAGGCGCCAGGCGGAGCGCCAGGAGCAGCTCGAGCAGGTGCGCAAGGAGCAGCAGGCGGCGCAGCGCAAGCGCACCCTCATCCTGCGCATCGCCTCCCTGACGGCCGTCCTCGCCGTGATCGGGCTCGTCGTCGCTGCCCTGCTGTCGGCCCGCCCGGAGACGAGCAGCGAGGCGGTCGACGCCACGCCGTTCACGCTCCCGATGAGCGACGGCTCCACGGTCTCGCTCTCGGACTACGCCGGCAGCCCCGTGATCCTCTACTTCAACGAGGGCGCCGGTTGCGACTCCTGCCTGATCCAGATGGCCAAGATCGAGCAGGAGCCGGGCTTCGCCGAGGCCGGCATCGAGGTCCTGCCGATCGTCATGAACACGGCCGACCAGATCAACGCCGACCGCGAGCGGCTGGGTGTCGAAGCCCCGTTCGCCCTGGACGACGGCACGGTCTCCGAGGCGTACGGGACGCTGGGCACCGGCATGCACGAGGGCCTGCCCGGTCACGGGTTCATCCTGATCGACGCCGACGGCGTGCAGCGCTGGTACGGCAACTACCCGTCCATGTGGCTCGACCCGGCCGAGCTGCTGGACATCGCACTCGACAAGCTCTGACCCTCCCGCGGCGGCGCGGTGCCCGGGGGGTCCCCGGCGCCGCGCCGTCGTCGTCTCCGTGTCCCGAGGTAGCACCGAGGAGGCCGTGATGGCGATCTTCGCCAGCAGGACAGCGACGGATCCCGTGTGCGGAACGGTCGTCCGCGTGGCGCGCGCGGCTGGGGCCGCGTACTACCGAGGTCAGGAGCTCTTCTTCTGCTCCAGCCACTGCGGCACCACGTTCGCCGCCGATCCCGACCGGTACGTGACGGCGCCCGCCGCTCCGCCGTTGCGGACGTGAGCCGGCAGCGGCGTCCCATCCCGGCGTCGCCCGGCAGCGGCGCGCCCAGGTCCCGGCCACCAGCCCGGTGGTCGAGGTCGAAGCGACCATCACGAGAAGGAGTGCCCCATGCACCACGACCACGACCACGGCAGCGCTGCGACGGCCGTCGACCCCGTCTGCGGCATGACGGTCGACCCCGCGACCGCGGCGGCGACGCGCGAGCACGACGGGGTCACGTTCTTCTTCTGCTCGCCCGGTTGCGCGAAGGCGTTCGACGCCGACCCGCACCGGTACGGCCACCCGACGGCCTGACGACCCAGGAGCGTGCCCGGTCGCGGCGTTGAGCGCGGCCGGGCACGGTCATGTGTTGCCGTGCCGCGAGCACGGCGCCGGGGGTGGGCCCCTACCCGGCGTGTGCGTGGGAGTGCCCGTGCAGCTCCGCGTCGCGGTGCCTGTGCCGTGCACGTACGACAGGCTGCGCCGTGACGACGAGGACCGAGATGAGCGTCGTCAAGGGGATCGCGAGGACGAGGCCGATCGACCCGACTGCGGTCCGTGCGATCTCCTCGGCGAACTCACCCGACGTGATCGTCGGGATGAGCGGGCTCTGGTACACCTGCAGCAGCAGCATCACCGGCAGCGCGGCACCCGCGTACGCGAAGGCCATCGTGTACACCGTCGACGCGATGTGATCCCGGCCGATGCGCATCCCTCGCGAGAACAGCGTGCGGCGCGACGCCCCCGGGTCGGACTCCCGCAGCTCCCACACTGCGGAGGCCTGGGTGATCGTGACGTCGTTGAGAACGCCGAGCCCGGCGAGGATGACGCCGGCGAGGAAGATCCCCCTCAGCCCCCCTTCGGTGAGGTGCCCGGTGAGCAGAGCCAGCTGGTAGGTGTCCTCTCCGTTGATCCCGTCGAGGTGAGCCATCCGCGCCGCCACGGTGCCGAGGCCGGCCGTCACGCCGAGACCGACGAGCGTCCCCAGCAGCGCCGTCGTCGTGCGGTGCGAGAAGCCGTGGGCGAGGTAGAGCACCACGAACATGATCGCCGAGGACGCCACCAGACCCACCAATGCGGGATCCCCGCCCTCCAGCAGCGCCGGCAGCATGAACGGCCCGATGATCGCGAACGCGAAGCCGAGCCCGAGGAGGGACCGCAGCCCTCGCATCCCCGCGACGGCGATCACGACGACGGCGTACGCACCGGCGAGTGCGCCCAGCGGCAGTGCCCGGTTGAAGTCCTGCCACACCCAGATCGCCGGCTCGGACTCCGTCGCGGGGTATCGGACCAGGACGATGGGCGTGCCCGGAGCCAGCTCGCCGACGGGCACCGTCGTCGGCGAATAGACCTGCACCTCAAGCCCCCGGTCCGTGCCCTCGGTGACACGCGCCACCACGTCGCCGCAGGGCACCGTCGGCGGGATCGTCCCGTCCGGTCGCCTGTCCTCGTTGGCGCCCTCGCAGTCCACCGGGCGCGCGGAGACCACCTCCGCGTCACGGAACTCGGCCCCGACATCGACGATGCCGGCGTCAGGGATCTCCCCGTCGGGCCAGAGCGCGACAAGGCCGATCGCCGTCGCGATCGCGAGCGGGACGAGCACGAGGGTGAGGATCACGCCCGGGCTGCGGATCGAGGTGCGGGTTCCGGTCACGTTCCATGGTCCCCGGCCAGGAGGCGGCAGACGTCGCCGAGGGGGCGTCTTCGGTGAACCTTCATCGAAGGTTGACCGTCTCTCACCCGTTCGTGCCGGGAAGCGCCCGCAGCATCGACGGACCGGACAACATGCGGGAGCCGTCAGATGCTCGTCAGCACCCTCACCACGGCGGCCAGGCGCGCAACCGCGGGTGACAACCACGGCTTCATGCAGCGCCTCCGGCCGGCGATCGTCGCGGCCGGGGGCGGTGCCGTCACGGAGCTGGCGTTCTCCGAGTTCTCGCTGTGGCCGGCGGCGATCCTGGGCGTCGCGCTCCTCGCGCACGAGCTCGACCCGCACCGAAGAGTCCGGCACGGCGCGTTCCTCGGGCTTGTCTGGGGACTGGCGTTCTTCCTGCCGCACCTGTGGTGGGCGAATGAGGCGGTCGGTCCCCTGCCATGGTTCGCACTCGCGACACTGGAGGCGGCCCTCGTGGCTTCCGGGGCAGCGGCCGCGACGGCGGTCCTGACGCTGCGCCGCGTCCGGAGGCGCGTCGCACTCGGCGCAGCGGCGTTCGGAGCGGTCTGGGTGGCGTCGGAGCAGCTGCGCCAGGTCTGGCCGTTCGGCGGCTTCCCGTGGGGGCGCCTGGCGTTCTCGCAGGTGGACGGACCACTGCTCGCGCTGGCCCCCCTCGGCGGGGCACCGTTGGTCTCCTTCGTGGTGGCCGCACTCGGGTACGCGACGAGCGCGGCGTTCACAGCGCTGCGCTCGGGTGACCGCTCGGCCTTCGTCCGCGTCGCCGCCGCGGCGGCACTGACCGTGGCGGCCAGCGCCCTGCTTCCTCTGCCGACCGCACCGGAGACCGGCACCCTGCGGGTGGCCGCGGTCCAGGGCAACGTCTCCACCCCAGGGCTCGACGCCTTCGCTCAGGCGCGCGAGGTGCTCGACAACCACGTCGTCGCCACACGAGGCCTCGCCGCTGAAGGGCTCGCGGATGACCTCGACCTGGTCCTGTGGCCCGAGAACGCCACGGACATCAACCCGCGCGTCGATGCCGAGGCCGCCCGAGCCATCGACGACGTCGCCTTGCTCGTGAAGGCCCCGATCCTGCTCGGCACCGATCGGCGCACTGACGACGCCCGGTACAACGAGATGGTGCTCTGGGAGCCGGGCACGGGAGCGACGTTCGCCTACGCGAAGCAGGTCCCGGCCCCGTTCGGCGAGTACATCCCGTTCCGGGCCTTCTTCCGGCTGTTCTCGGCCGATGTTGATCGGGTCCGCGTCGACATGGCGCGCGGAGCCGAGCCGGCCGTGGTCCCCGTCCCGATCCAGCGCCTGGGGCGCACGGTCGTCGCAGCGACCCCGATCTGCTTCGAGGTCGCCTACGACGCGGTCGTCCGAGCGGCGGTCGTCGAGGGCGCCGAGGTGCTCGTGGTGCCCACCAACAACGCCTCGTTCGGGTACACCGCCGAGTCCGTGCAACAGCTCGCCATGTCCAGGTTCCGTGCCGCCGAGCACGGACGCGCCACCGTCCAGATCTCCACGGTCGGCGTCAGCGCGGTGATCGCGCCCGACGGGGCACTCGTCGAGCGCACGTCGCTGTTCACGCAGGACCGCCTCGTGGCGGACCTCCCGCTGCGCACAGCTACGACGATGAGCGACCGGCTCGGCGATGCCCCCGCCACGGCAGCCGTCGTCGTCGCACTGCTGCTGACCGCGCTGGGCCTCCGCGCCCGCCGACGCGGCCAGTCCGGCTGACCGGTCGGAGGAGCCGCGCGCGGGCAACCTGCGCACGCGCCGGGTCGCGCACGCAGGTTGCCTAAAGAAGCGTCTCCGGGTCGACCGTGCGCCCGTCCACGTAGACCTCGAAGTGCAGATGGCAGGCGGTGGAGGTCCCCGTGGTCCCGGAGTACCCGATCACCTGGCCGCGGCTCACGGTGTCGCCACTTCGGACGGCGAACTTCGACAGGTGGTTGTAGCTCGTCAGGAGCGACGAACCGTCGCGGTACCCGTGGTTGAGCATCACCTGGTTGCCGAACCCGCCCATCGGCTTGGCCCACTGCACCGTCCCGGACTCGGCGGCGATGATCGGGTTGCCGCAGTAGGCACGGAAGTCGGTCCCCGCGTGCAGCTTGCGGTAGCCGTAGATGGGGTGGATCCGCCAACCGTACGGCGAGGTGATGACCGGAGGGTCCGAAGGAACCGGCGGCCCGAGCACCGCCCCGCTGGACGGGGAGCCGGCCCCTGGCGTGCTCGGCGGCGCGGCAGGCGGGCGGTCGGCCGCCTGTTCGCGGAGCACCGCGGCGATCTCGGCCGCCAGCGCTGCCTGCTGCGCCTCGTACTGGGCCTTACGGGCCAGCTGGGCGTCACGCTGAGCCTCGATCGCGCCGGCGCGAGCCTGCTGCTCGACGAGGAGTCGCTCGAGCTCGACGCGCTTCTGCTCGGCCCGTGCAGCCTCTTCGGCGGCGCGTTCAACAAGGACGTCCATCGCGGCGTCGAGGTCGGCGATCTCGGCACGTACCGCCGCCAGTCGGCGACCTTGGTTCCGCTCCACGGCCGCGAGCTGCTCCGCTTTGCGAAGGGCGGTCGACTGAAGGCGGCCCGCGAGCTTCGCCGCCTCGGCGCGCGCGAGGAAGTCGGATCGCGATTCGGCCTCGACGACGGCGCGGACAGGGGTGAGCGACAGCTCTCCTCGGTAGGCCTGCCGCGCCGTCTCCCCGAGCGCTGCGCGAACCTCGGCGGTCCGCGCAGCGTTGGCCTCGAGGGCGTCCGTGACACGGCGCTCCTCGGCTTCGGCGGCGTCGAGCCGCTGCTGGAGGATCGCTGACTCGGCGGTCAGTCGGGCGAGCTCTCCGGCCGCGCGCTCGTAGGCGGCCTGCGCGCCGGGGAGCTGAGCCTCGATCGCAGTCAGCTCGGCGAAGGCCTGGACGAGCGCTGCATCCGTGTCCTCGAGTAGCTCGTCGATGTCGCCCAGAGCGTCGGTCACGGCGTCCTGCTCCGCTTCGGCCCGCGCACGACGATCGTCGTACTCGTCGGCCGACGCAGGCGCGACCAGGGCGAGGCCGGCGACGAGGGCGACCGCGATCCCGAGCGGGACACCTCGGCGCGTCGACGTGCTCACGGCGTGGCGACCTCCACGTCCTCGCGAGGCGTCGACGGTGAGCTGTCGGTCGCCCGCCGTCGGCCGGCGGCGACCCAGAGGCCGATCCCCGCGAGCATGCTGGCCACCGCCCACAGCTGCGGCTGGGTCAGGCCGAGCAGCACCGGGTCGTTGATGCGCAGGAACTCGACGAGGAACCGGGAGAGGCCGCTGCCCAGGAGGTAGAGGGCGAACGTCCGGGTGGGGTCGGCGCGGTGCCAGTACTGCCAGAGCACGACCGCGAGCAGGGCCGCAGCGATCGCCTCGTAGAGGGGCGTGGGATGGACGGGGACGTCGGTCGCGACCACGCCGCTCGGGAACGCCATGCCCCACGGCAGGTCGGTCGGCCTGCCGTAGGTCCCGTCGCCCGAGATGAGGCAGCCGAGGCGTCCGACGGCGTAGGCCGCGCTCAGGGGGGCTGCCATCGCGCCGGCGACCTGCGCCAGTGGGAGCCCGTGCCTGCGCACGATGACGAGCGCGGCGGCGACCCCACCGATGAGCCCCCCGTACCAGGTGAAGCCCATCCCTCCGAGGTGGTGCATCGTGATGCTCGGCGCCTGCTCGAGCAGGTAGTAGATCTTGCCGCCGACGAACCCCCACGCGGTCGCCCACATCGCCAGGGAGTACGCCGAGTCGCGTGGGAGGTTCCGCTGCTCGAACGCTCTGGCGAGGAGGAGTCCACCGACGACTGCGGCGAGCACCTTGCTGACGCCGTAGGTCTGGACGTCGAAGCCGAGGATGCTGAAGAGGACGGGTCGCACGGTGCCTCCGAGGACGAGCTTTGCGTGGTCTCGACTCTCGGGCGCCCAGGCTGAGAACTGGCGTCACGTTTCATGAAGGTTCGCTCAAGGAACCGCTCGAGGGCTTCCGCTGGGGGCCGTGCCTCTGCTTACCGTGGTCCAGCCCCGCCGCTCGGTGGGGCGCCGAGGCGGTACGCCGAGTCCTGCCGCCCGCCCCGGCCCACGACCACGAGGCGGCAGGAGCGGGGGACCCATCCTCGGGCGCACCAGCGTCCTCGGGGTGAAGCCGGTCTCCCATGCGGAGCCGGCCGGGTGTTCTCCCACCCGAACCCGACAGCTCACCTCGCAGGCGGCAGGAGGCACCACGTGTCTGAGCCGACCCCTCGCGCGCGCCACCGGGCCGCATCCCGACCCCAGACTGCCCTCGACGACGCTGCGCGCACGCTCGTCGTCCGGGCGACAGCCGCGGGACGGCGCTACGGCGTCGCCCTGGCGTCATCCGGCATCCTGATGTCCGTCGTTGCGCCCGCGACGGCCGCCGTTCCCGCCGACCACCCGGCCGAGGGCGTGCAGTCGGTCGACGTCGCCCAGCTCACCGCGCAGGCTCGTTCGGCACTCGCGACGTCGGTGGTCGTCACCGTCCCGACCGAGGCCCAGCCGTGGACGTTCGAGGCGCCCGCGCTCACCGTCACCGCCAACCCGAAGCCCGAGCCGGTCGCACCGCGCCCGCCGGCTGCTTCCCGCTCCGAGGTGCGCGCACAGGCGCCGTCCGGCGGAGCGATCCCGGCATCGGCGGCAGGGAGCGCCGTCATCGAGATCGCCGCGAGGTACGTCGGCGTTGACTACGTCTACGGCGGAACCACTCCCGACGGCTTCGACTGCTCCGGGTTCACGGCGTACGTCTACGCACAGCTCGGGATCACGTTGTCGCGCGTGTCAGGGGATCAGCGGTACGACGGCGTAGAGGTCCCGCGGGATCAGGCACAGCCCGGCGACCTGGTGTGGAGCCCCGGGCACGTGGGGATCTACGCGGGAGACAACATGATGATCGACTCCCCGAGGCCCGGGAAGAGCGTCCAGTTCCGGGAGATGTGGCAGACGAACCCGATCTTCATCCGCGTCACCGGGTGACCAGGCGCACCTCAGGGGGTGAGGCGCCGTAGGGCGTCGGCACCGGTGGGGACTTCGCCCTGCCAGGGCACCACGACGGGGCGCCGGGGGCTCGCGGCGGTCATCTCCAGGAGCCAGCGGGCCTCGTCGGCGGCCCGGGCGCGCAGCACGGGGTCGGTGGGCGACGCGGCGGCGAGGGAGGAGTTGGCGACCCAGGTCCACGGCCGCAGGCCTGAGCGGGCGAGGTCGTCCTGCAGGGCCAGCGCCTCGTGCACCGGCGTCGCTTCGGGCAGGGCCACCAGGACGATGCGGGTGCGCCGCTCGTCGGCGAGGGCGGCGAACAGCGAGGTCGCGGCGTCGTCGGCTCGGTCACGGCGGGCGCTGGCCTGGCGGGCGAAGCTCTGCGAGGACTCCAGCAGGAGCAGCGTGTGCCCTGTGGGGGCGGTGTCGATGACGACGAACCGACCCGCGGCCTCGGCGACGGTGCGGGCGAAGGCGTGGAAGACCGCGACCTCCTCCGTGCAAGGAGAGCGCAGGTCCTCGGTCAGCAGGTCGCGCGCAGCGTCATCGAGGCCGGAGCCCGCGGTGGACAGCACGTGCTCGGTCCAGGCCGCGGTCTCGGCCGCCGGGTCCAGGCGCGTCACCTCGAGATTGGCCGGCGGGTCGGGCAGGACGCCGGTGACGTGCGCCGCTGGGTCGGTGGTAGTGAGCGTGACCGGCAGCCCCTGGTCCGCGAGGGCGAGGGCGATGGCGGCGGCGATCGTCGTCTTGCCGACACCGCCCTTGCCCATCGTCATGACGATGCAGGGCTCGCCGTCGGCCAGGTCGGCGATGAGGTCGCACAGGCGGTCCAGCTCCGGTGCGGCGACGGTGTCGCCGGCCTCCGGCGCAGGGGTGCCGGCGAGGGCGGCGCGCAGCGCCTCGACGCCGATCGGGGCGCGCGCGAACAGCGGGACGGTGTCGACGGAGGCCGCGCTGCCGAGGGTGTCCGGCATCGCGGCGAGGGCGGCGGCCTCCCGGTCGCGGCGGGCAAGGGCGATGGGGTCGCTCAGCACGGGGTCGCTGAGCACCCCGTTGACGATCAGCCGCTGGCTCGTCATGCCGAGGTCGGCGAGGTCGCGGCTGGCCCGGTCGGCCTCGGCCAGGGACGACGCCTCGGCGCGCGTCACGAGGACGACGGTGGTCCGGTCCGGGTCGCGCAGGGCGGCGAGGCTGGCGGCGTAGGACTCCTGCGCGTGCCCGAGCGCCGACACCGGGCCGACGCAGGTGACGCCCGCGGTGTTGGTCTCCAGGAACCCGGTCCACGCGGCGGGCAGCGCGAGGAGGCGCAGGGTGTGCCCCGTGGGCGCGGTGTCGAAGACGACGTGGTCGTAGCTGGCCGCGATCTCAGGGCTGGTGAGCAGCGTGACGAACTCGTTGAACGCCGCCACCTCGACCGTGCAGGAACCCGAGAGCTCCTCCTCGATCGACGCGACGGCGTCGGCGGGCAGCACGGCCCGGTACGGGCCCACCACGCGCTCCCGGTACTCCGCAGCCGCCGCAGCCGGGTCGATGTCCACCACGTCCAGGCCGGGAACCCCGGGCACCGGCGCGGGCGACGCCGTCGCCGGCTCGGTCATGCCGAAGACCTCGGCGAGGTTGCTCGCCGGGTCGGTGGACACGATCAGCACCCGGCGCCCGGCGTCGGCCAGGGCGATCGCCGTCGCCGCCGCGCACGAGGTCTTGCCCACACCGCCCTTGCCGGTGAAGAACAGGTACGGCGTCGGCGCGCCGAGCACCCCCGGCAGGAGACGGGGCTCGGCCGTGACGGGTGCGGTCATCTCAGCAGCAGCCCGACCCGCCGCAGCACGACTGCGACTGGGCGGCGGTCGCCTGCACCACCGCGCTCAGCGGGATCGCGGTGCGCGGCACGTCGGCCCACGCGGCCAGCTCGGTGCGGGTCGGGTAGTGCCCCTTCGCCTTGACGGCGCCATCGACCAGCACCATCGGCAGCGCGGCGGTGCCGTCGATCTCCAGGGCCTGGCGGACCGGGCCGCTGGCGATGAACTTCGCCGGCTCCTGCGACAAGGTGGCACGATCCACGTCGACCCCGCGGGCGCTGAGCCACGCGACGTCGGCGGCGAAGCGCGACAACGTCGGGTCCACGTCCGTGCCGCACACACCCGTCGAGCAGCACATCGCCGGGTCGAAGATCTCCACGCGCACCATCAGGTCCTCCTCGGCTCAGGCGCTCACCGCCGTTGCATCACGTCCTGCTGACATCACATCACACTGATGCGTTGTAGCGTATGGGACATGAGTCCGGTCGCCGTACCGCTGCCCAGGGTCCCGACGCCGCCCGTGGTCGGCAGCCAGTTCGCACTCCTCGCGGACCCGCTGCGCCTGGCGATCATCGAGGCGCTCTCGCGCGAGCAGCTGTGCACCTGCCACCTTGTCGACATCACCGGCGCCCGCCAGACCACGATCAGCAACCACCTGCGCCTGCTGCGGGAAGCCGGCGTCGTCCTTGCCGAGCCCGAGGGCCGCTACACCTGGTACCGCCTCGCCCCAGGGGCGTTCGCCGAGGCCCTGCGCGCGCTCGGCGCCGTCGTGGCGGACGGCCCCGACGCACCCCGACTCCGGCCGGCCTGCGTCAGCTGACCCCGGCGGGCCGCTCGGACCCGGGCACCGCGCTCAGGCGTGCTGGCGCAACTCGTGCCCGCCGTGCCCGAGGGGCTCGACCTGGAACGTGCAGTGCTCGGTCTCGAAGTGCTCGCCCAGGCAGGCGCCGAGCTGGTCGAGGACCTGCCCGGTGCGGCCGCCGTCGATGCAGTCCTGGTCGACGACGACGTGGGCCGACAGGACCGGGACGCCGCTGGTGATGGTCCAGGCGTGCAGGTCGTGCACGTCCACCACGCCTGGCGTCTGGCGGATGTGCTCGCGCACCACGTCCAGGTCCAGCCCCTTGGGCGTGGCCTCGAGGAGCACGTCCAGGACGTCGCGCAGCAGGCCCCAGGCCCGGGGGAGGATGAACAGGCCGATGCCGACCGAGGCGATGACGTCGGCCCGGGCGTACCCCGTGGTGGCGATGATGACGGCGGCGATGATGACGGCGATGGACCCGACCAGGTCGCCGAGCACCTCCAGGTAGGCGCCCCGGACGTTCAGGCTCTCGTCGCGCGCCCCGCGCAGGGCCAGCAGGCTGACGACGTTGGCCCCGGCGCCGACGAGCGCCACGAGCAGCATCAGCCCGCTGCCCACCTCGGGCGGGTCGTTCCAGCGGCCGATCGCCTCGACGATGACCCACACGGCCAGCGCGGCGAGCAGGACCGCGTTCGCCAGCGCTGCGAGCACCTCGGCGCGCTGCAACCCGAACGTGCGCGCGCTGGTCGCCGGGCGTGCCGCCAGGACGGACGCGATGAGCGCGATCGCGACCCCCGTCGCATCGGTGAGCATGTGGCCGGCGTCGGCCAGCAGCGCCAGCGACCCCGACATCAGCCCACCGACGACCTGGACGCCGACCACCGACAACGTCATGGTGAGCACGAGGACCAGGCGGCGCCGGTGCCGCCCGGTGGCAGTGCCGTGGGCGTGCTCGTGCCCGGCGCCCATCACCTCACCTCGGCACTCGTCGGCACGGCCGGCCCAGGTTCGCGGCGGCTGGCAGCGTCGTCATCGTCGTCGTGACCGCCATCGTCCTCGTCGTCGTCCTCGACGAGCTCGCCTTCCCATGCCTCCCTGCCCTCGTGGATGGCGAACGCCGCGATGACGAAGCCCGCGACGGGGTCCAGCCAGGCCGCGCCCGTGAGCTGGAACACGCCCACCCCGGCCAGGGTCGACACGCTCCGTCGCGGTGGACGACGACGACCGTCATCCCCTGGGCCTCCAGGTCACGGACCCGGTAGGTGAGGTCGCCGGGGTCGACCCAGCGGGGGCTGCCGACCAGCACTACGGCGCCGTCGACGGTGCCGTGGATTCCGTGGCCGGCTTCCTCGGTGGTGCCCTGGGCGGCGGGGATTGTGGGGGCGGCGTGGGTGATGGCGGTGGCGAGGGGGTGGGTGCTGTGCTGCTCGAGCGCGGCGGCCCAGGCCAGGACCTGTTGCTCGGTGACGTCGGCGGCGGGGACGACGGCGGTGACGGTGGGCTGGTTGCGGGTCAGGGTCCCGGTCTTGTCGAAGGCGACGTGCCCGATGTCCCCGAATCGTTCGAAGATGGCACCGCTCTTGATGATGACGCCGAACTTGCTGGCCGAGCCGACCGCGGAGACCACGGTGATCGGCACCGCGATCGCCAGCGCACACGGGGAGGCGGCCACGAGCACCACCAGGGCGCGGGTGATCCAGGTCTGCGGGTCACCGGCGAGTGAGCCGATGAGCGCGACCAGCACGGCCAGGACCAGGACGCCGGGCACGAGCGGACGGGCGATGCGGTCGGCCAGCCGGGCGCGTTGCCCCTTCTCGGCCTGGGCGCGTTCGACCAGGCTCACGATCGTGGTCAGGGAGTTGTCGGTGCCGGGCGCGGTCGCCTCGACCTGCAGGGCTCCGGCGGCGTTGATCGCCCCGGCAGACACCTCATCACCGGGGCCGACCTCGACGGGGATGGACTCACCGGTGATCGCCGAGGTGTCCACGCTGCTGTGCCCGCTGCGGACGATGCCGTCGGTGGCGATGCGCTCACCGGGCCTGATCAGCATGACCTGCCCCGCGGCCAGGTCACGGGCCGGGACGCTCGCGCTATGGCCGTCGGTGAGGACGGTGGCGCTCTGGGGCACGAGCTTGAGCAGCGCGCGCAGCCCGGCACGCGCCCGGTCCATCGCCCGGTCCTCCAAGGCCTCGGCGATGGAGTAGAGGAAGGCCAGGGCCGCGGCCTCCTCCACGTGGCCGAGGATGACCGCGCCGGTGGCGCTCATCGTCATGAGGAGCGCGATGCCGAGCTTGCCCGTGGCGAGCTTGCGCAGCGCACCGGGGACGAACGTGGAGGCCCCGAGCAGCAGACCGACCCAGAACAGCACCAGCGCCGCGCTCTGGGCGCCGGACCACTCACAGGCCAGCCCGGCGACGAACGCGACCCCCGAGGCGATGGGGATCAGGACGGCGCGGTCAGCCCACCACGGGGTCTCGTGCTCGTCGTCGGTCTCGAGCTCCTCGACGGGGGTGTGGGTGGTCGCGCTCATGCCACGGTCCCGCTCGGGCAGCAGCCGGGCACCGTGCAGGTGGCATCCACGCACGGGGCGTTCTCATCGACGGCCAGCGTCACCTCGACCAGCGCGGTCATCGCCGCCCCCAGGTGGGGGTCGGCGATCTCGTACCGCGTCTGGCGCCCCTCGGGCTCGGCCACGACGATGCCGCAGTCCCGCAGGCAGGTGAGGTGGTTCGACACGTTCGACCGGGTCAGGCCTAGGTCGCGGGCGAGTACCGCCGGGTAGCTCGGGCCCTCGAGGAGTGTCATGAGGATGCGGGAGCGGGTCGGGTCGGCCATCGCCCGGCCCAGCCGGTTCATCACGTCCAGCCGCGAAGCAATAGTCAGCATGCGCTGACCATACAGAACCTGCTGACCTCTCGTGTGTGGCTCCCGCTGCTGATATCTGCACATCTGCATAGGTGTATGGTCGTGGCATGAGTGTGACGCCGTTGGATTCGTGTCAGGTCACCGCCGTCCATCCGGAGAAGGTGGCGCTGACCCGGGAGAGGATCCCCGACGAGCGCGAGGCCGGCAGGTTGGCCGGGCTGTTCAAGCTCCTGGGGGACCCGCGCCGTGCCCGGGTGCTGTATGCGTTGCTGGAGGCCGGCGAGCTGTGCGTGTGTGACCTGGCGGCGTCGGTCGATGTCGCGGAGGCGTCGGTGTCCCAGGTGCTGCGGGTGCTGCGTACCGCTGGGGTGGTCGAGAACCGCCGGGAGGGGCGGATGGTGTACTACCGCCTCGCTGACGGGCATGTGCGGATGCTGCTGGACGTCTCCCGTGAGCACGCCCGCCACGAGGGGCAGGGCTGATGGGGGCGGGACACAGCCATGCCCCGGCGACCGGGCATGCCGGTGGCCGCTACCGTCGGCGGCTGGCGGGGGCGTTCGCCCTGACGGCGGGCTTCTTCCTGATCGAGCTGGTCGCGGGGCTGGTGTCGGGGTCGTTGGCGCTGCTGTCGGATGCCGGGCACATGGCTGCCGATGTGGTGGTGCTGGGTGCGGCGCTGCTGGCGACGCGCATCGCGAGCCGGCCGGACTCCACGGGGCGACGCACCTATGGCTCCTACCGGGCCGAGGTGTTCGCCTCGGCGTTAGCGGTGCTGGCGATGCTCGCGGTCGGGGTGTACGTGGTGGTCGAGGCCATCAGCCGGCTGGGCGACGCGCCGGAGGTGGCCTCCGGCGCCATGCTCGCGGTCGGCTTCGCCGGCCTGGTGATCAACATCATCTCCATGCTGCTGCTGCGCAGCGGGGCCAAGGACAGCCTGAACGTCAAGGGCGCCTACTACGAGGTGATCGCCGACGCCGCCGGGTCGGTGGGTGTCATGGTCGCCGGCGTGCTGATCATCCTCACCGGCCAGCCGATCTGGGACGTCGTGGTCGCGGCGCTCATCGCGGTCTTCGTCATCATCCGGGCGGTGGTTCTGTGCAGGCAGGTGATCGCGGTGCTGGGCCAGCACGCCCCGGAAGGGGTGGACCCGGAGGACGTCGCCGGTGACCTGGACGCGGTCGAGGGGGTGGAGGAGGTCCACGACCTGCACCTGTGGACCCTGACGTCGGGGATGAACGTGGCCACGGCCCACCTGGTCGCTGACCAGGGCGCGGACCACGGCGCCGTGCTTGCCGGCGCGCGCCGGGTGCTGCGCGACCGTTACGGTATCGCCCATGCCACCTTGCAGGTGGAGGGCGCCGGCAGCGACGGCTGTCACGACCTGAGCTGGTAGCACTCGGCACGGAAGCCCGCTCGCGAGAGCCGCACATGCTTGAGCAACGTCTTAGGAGCGCGCGATGACCGCGAAGCACGGCAAGGGCCCCGGGCCGGACGAGGGCCAGCGGCCGGCCCGGCGCGGGGTGGTGCTCACCCTGCTGGGGATCGGTCTGGTCGCCGCGGCTTACGTGGTGACGATCGTGGTCATGGTGGTGCGGTGACGCGGCCCAAACGGACCGCGGCCTCATGGCGGCGCCGCAAGGCGGTCATCGCGTCGTCCAGTGCTGTCCTCGTCGGGTCGAGCACGTAGAGGTCGTGAAGACGTCCAGATATAGGCCTGGGACGGGAGTTCTTGCATCGACTGAACTCCCCGGTGGTTGCAGGTCCGATACGCAGGGGTGCCAGTAAGTAGGGCTGATCGGCGCCCATTTTCTTGTCTCGCGCCCCGGGGCGAGGCGGTCCCCTATCGGTGTCCCTGTGTGCGGGGCAGGTTCACGCCGCGCAGCAGGAGAGCTTGGCGATGTCGGTGGTGAAGGCCTGCGCGGTGAGCTTGAGGCCTTCGGCCATGGTCAGGTAGGGGCTCCAGAGGTTGGCGACCTGGCTGGTGGTCATGCCGGCCTCGAGCATGTAGACCCCGGCGGCGGCGAGGTCGCCGGCGTCCTGGGCCAGGGCGGTAATGCCGATGATGCGGCCGGTGTCGGCGTCGGTGACCATCTTGATGAACCCGCGGGTGTCGCGGTTGACGATCGCGCGTGGGACGTGCGCGAGTGACAGGACACGGCTGTCGTAGCGGATCCCGGCAGCGGAGGCCTGCCGTTCGGTCATCCCGACGGCGGCCAGGGCGGGGCTGGTGAACACGACCCGGGGCAGGTGGCGGTAGTCGACCTCGAGGCCGGCGCCGGTGAGGGCGTTGTCGGCGACGAGGGCGCCGTGGGCCGCGGCGACGTACACGAACTGACGGTGGGCGGTGACGTCACCGGCAGCCCAGACGCGCGGGTTGGTGCTGCGCAGATGGCTGTCGACGACCACCTCGCCGTGGTCGCCGGTGCGCACGTCGACGGTGTCGAGACCGAGCGTGGCGGTGACCGGGCGGCGCCCGGTGGCGACGAGTGCCTCGGCCGCCCGGAGTTCCTGTGAGCCGTCAGTGGTGGTGGCAGTGACCGTGACCTCGCCGGTGGCCGGGTCGCGGCGGACCGCGCTGGGCACCGCGCCGCGGATGATCTGGATGCCTTCGTCCGTGAAGATCTCATCCAGGGCGGTGGACGCCTCGGGTTCTTCCTGGGACGCCAGCCGTGAGCGGACCAGCATGGTGACCCGGACGCCGAGCCGAGCGAAGAGCTGGGCCTGCTCCATCGCGACGTAGCCGCCGCCGATGACCAGCAGCGACTCCGGGACGTGGTCCAGTTCCATCGCGGTGGTCGAGGTCAGGTAACCGGCCTCCTGCAGGCCGGGGACCGGCGGCGCCCAGGGCCTGGAGCCGGTGGCGATGAGGTAGTGCGCGGCCCGGACCGTCTCCACCGTGCCGTCAGGGCCGGTGACGCGCAGTGCCGGCTCGCTGGGTGTGCCGACGAACGTGGCGTCCCCGGGGTGGAGATCCCATCCGTACTCGGTGGCCAGGTCCAGGTACTTCTCGCCACGCAGTGACCCGACGAGCCGATCCTTGCCGTCGATCAAGGCGGGCATGTCGACCGGCCGGACTTCGGGGAGCGGCAGGCCGGGGAACCGGGAGGCGTCGAGTGTGACGTGGCGGGCCTCGGCGGTCGCGAGCAAGGCCTTGGAGGGCACGCACCCGGTGTTCACGCAGGTACCGCCGACGGTGCCACGCTCGATCATCACCACCCGTCTGCCGAGGTTGGTGGCGCGGATCGCGGCCGCGAACGCCGCCCCACCGGACCCGATCATTGCCAGGTCATACGACCTGCTGTTAGCCGTTGCCGTCATGAACTCCTCCTTCATCGCCCTCAGGATCGACCTTCCAGTGCACTGGAAGGTCAAGGGGGAGAATGACTGGCATGCGGATCGGTGAGGTGGCTCGGGCGTCGGGCACGACGAGCAAGACCCTGCGGTACTACGAGGAGGTCGGGCTGCTACCCGCTGCGGACCGCACCCCGGCGGGCTACCGGGACTACGGCGCCGAGGTGCTCGACCGGCTGGACTTCATCCGCCGGGGGCAAGCGGCCGGGCTGACCCTGGCCCAGATCGGTCAGGTGCTGGACATCCGCGACCGGGGGCAGGCCCCCTGCCGGCACGTCACCGACCTGCTCGACACCCGCCTTGATGTGATCGACCGGCAACTCGCCGAGCTCGCGCAGCTACGCACCACGATCGCCGACCTGCGCGAGGACGCCGCCGCCGGCGACCCGGCCACGTGCTCCCCCGAGGATGTCTGCCGCTACCTGTGACACCGAAGTTCACGGGCCCGTGGCAGCGCATGGCGGCCCACTCTGTTGCGTTGGGGTGTTAGACCTTTCGCAACGGTTCTGTTGCGCGGGGTGCACCCTATCGCGACGCCTATTCCTCTGGCCTGCCGTCGGCCGCTGTCCCGGTGAAGGATCGGCTTACGGAGCGTCGGCCCGCGCAGCTCCGCCCGCATCAGCCAGATAGGCCGCCACCGAGCATCGACAGAACACCGCCAGTCACCGTCGAAAGTCACAGCGCGCCGCCCGGCCCTCCGGCGCGTGTAGCGGAATCGTTCGTTTGCGGCACAGGCTGCCGGTTCAGTCAGTGCTGTATAGTTCAGCACATGCTGAGCATTGCTACTCGCCTGGACGTGATGAACCGGTTGGGCCGGGCAATGGCCGACCCAACACGGTCACGGCTCCTGATGGCGTTGTTGGAGCGGCCCGCCTATCCGGCAGAGCTGGCACGCGACCTCGGGCTGACGCGCTCGAACGTGTCGAACCATCTGGCTTGCCTGCGCGACTGCGGCATCGTGGTCGCCGAGCCCGAGGGCCGCCAGACACGTTACGAGATCGCCGACCCGCACCTGGCACGGGCGCTCAACGCACTGGTCGAGGTCACCCTCGCCGTGAACGAGAACGCTCCCTGCATCGATCCTGCCTGCCCTGTTCCCGGGTGCGCCAACGCGGAGCCTGACGCGTGATCGTTTCCTCGGTCCTGCAGGCGATCGGCCTGTTCGTTGCCACCAACATCGACGACATCATCGTGCTCTCGCTGTTCTTCGCCCGGGGCGCAGGGCAACGCGGGACGACGGCCCGGATCACCGCAGGCCAGTACCTCGGGTTCGCCGGCATCCTGGGCACCGCCGTGCTCGTGTCACTGGGCGCGGGAGCATTCCTTCCTGAAGAAGCCATCCCCTACTTCGGGCTCATCCCCCTGGCCCTAGGCCTGTGGGCCGCATGGCGGGCCTGGCGCGGGAGCGACGACGATGACGATGACGCCAAGGTTGAGGGCAAGAACGTCGGCGTCTTGACCGTCGCCGCGGTCACCTTCGCCAACGGAGGAGACAACATCGGCGTCTACGTCCCGGTCTTCCTCAACGTGGGACCTGTAGCCGTGGTCGCCTACTGTGTCGTCTTCCTCCTGCTCGTCGCGATCCTCGTCATGCTGGCCAAGTTCATCGCCACGCGCCGACCGATCGCCGAAGTCCTCGAACGCTGGGAACACGTGCTGTTCCCGATCGTTCTGATCGGCCTGGGCATCGTCATCCTCGTCAGCGGCGGAGCCTTCGGCCTCTGACGCCCTGCCCCGGCCCATGACGCATCTCGGTTGAGAGACTGCACGCACGGAGCGAAGAGCTCCGAGGAGAGGCATGGTGGATAGCCGCGCCGGTGTTGCCATCGCGTGGCCGCGCTGGCAGATCTCGCGGTAGACCCGCGATCACCCCCTGGTTGTCGGCGCCAGCTGACCCGACCGCCACAGAACACCGACAAGGCTGTCGGCGACGCCTGGAAACTGACCCCTGAGCGTCGGCTGAAAACGGACCCCCTCGGCCACGCTGAGGAGGGTGATGACCGTGGAGGACTGGGCGGAGATCCGCAGGCTGCACCGGGTCGAGGGGATGGCGATCAAGGCAATCGCTCGCCGGCTCGGGGTCTCGAGGAACGCGGTGCGCCGGGCGTTGGCCCGTGACGTGCCGCCGAAGTACGTCCGGGCGCCGAGGGGCTCGATCGTGGACGCGGTCGAGCCGGCGATCCGTGAGCTGCTCCGGGCGACCCCGGACATGCCGGCGACGGTGATCGCTGAGCGGATCGGGTGGACCCGGTCGATCACGGTCCTGAAGGACCGGGTGCGGGAGATCCGCCCGTACTACCTGCCGCCGGACCCGGCCACGCGCACGACGTATGACCCGGGCCATCGGGCGCAGTGCGACCTGTGGTTCCCGGCCGGCCGAGATCCCGCTGGGTGCGGGTCAGGTCGGGACGCCGCCGGTGCTGGTGATGAGCGCGGGCTACTCGCGGATGCTGTTCGCGGTGATGATCCCGACCCGACAGGCGCCGGACCTGATCCTGGGGCACTGGGAGCTGCTGACGCAGATGGGCGCGGTCCCCCGCGAGCTGGTCTGGGACAACGAGGGCGCGGTCGGGTCCTGGCGCGGCGGGCGCCCGAAGCTCGCAGAGGAGTTCGAGGTCTTCCGCGGGATCCTCGGGGTCGGGGTGCATCAGTGCCGGCCGCGGGACCCGGAGGCCAAGGGCCTGGTCGAGCGCACCAACGGCTACTTCGAGACCTCGTTCCTGCCTGGACGCACGTTCGCCTCGGTGGCGGACTTCAACACCCAGCTCACCGAGTGGCTGGTCAAGGCGAACCGTCGTCATCACCGGTCGCTGGGCTGCAAGCCCGCCGACCGGTGGGCCACCGACCTGGCCGCGATGGTCCCGTTGCCACCGGTCACCCCGGCCCTGGGGTGGCGGACCACGACCCGGCTGCCGCGGGACCACTACGTCCGGTTGGACTCCAACGACTACTCCGTCGACCCGGTCGCGGTCGGCCGCAAGGTCGAGGTGACCGCGGACCTGACCACGGTCACGATCACCTGGGCCGGGCGCCTGGTCGGGCGCCACGAGCGGTGCTGGGCGAACCACCAGACGATCACCGACCCCGCGCACCGGGCCGCAGCCCTGGCGATGGCCGCCGCCCACCACCGACGACCCCCCGCCCCGTCGCCCGATGAGGTCGAGCAGCGCGACCTGGGCACCTACGACGCCGCGTTCGGGCTGGAGGAGGTCGCCTGATGGCCACCACGACCAAGGCCCGGGACGTCACCGCCGAGATCGCGTTCCTGACCCGGGCATTGAAGGCGCCCACCATGCGCGAAGCCGTCGACCGGCTCGCCGACCGCGCCCGGGCCGAGTCCTGGACCCACGAGGAGTTCCTCGCCGCCTGCCTGCAACGCGAGGTCGCCTCCCGCGAGTCCCACGGCGGCGAAGGACGGATCCGCGCCGCCCGGTTCCCGGCACGCAAGGCCCTGGAGGAGTTCGACTACGACCACGCCCGCGGCCTGCGCCGCGAGCAGATCGCCCACCTGGGCACCCTGGACTTCATCGCCGGCCGGGAGAACGTCGTCCTGATCGGCCCGCCCGGGACCGGCAAGACCCACCTGGCCACCGGGATCGCGATCCGCGCCTGCCAAGCCGGCCACCGGGTCCTGTTCGCCACCGCCGCCGAGTGGGTCGACCGCCTCGCCACCGCCCACCACGACGGGCGCCTGCAAGACGAGCTGCGCCGCCTGGGCCGCTACCCCCTGCTGGTCATCGACGAGGTCGGCTACATCCCCTTCGAACCCGAAGCCGCCAACCTGTTCTTCCAACTCGTCTCAGCCCGCTACGAACGCGCCTCCCTGATCGTGACCTCGAACAAGCCGTTCGGCCGGTGGGGCGAGGTCTTCGGCGACGACACGGTCGCCGCCGCGATGATCGACCGCCTCGTCCACCACGCCGACGTCATCGCCCTCAAAGGCGACTCCTACCGACTCAAGAACCGAGACCTCGGCCGCCCACCAGCGGCCCCGACCGACTGACCACACCACCGAGAGGGGGTCCACTTTCACCCGACGCCAAGGGGTCCGTTTTCAGCCGTCGTTGACAAAGGCCCCGCCACCTGAACGCCAAGACCACACGGTGTCGACCATGGCTGTGGGCTGCTAGTGCAGTCAGCGACTTCGGTGTCTCGCGTCGCGCAGTCAGCGCCGGCCTCGGCGCAGTTTCCGTCGGCTGGATCGAGGGTGGACGAGCTCGACGCTGCGCACGCCTGGGGCCTAGAAGAAGCGCCACGCCCGACCTCGGAGCGACGTCGGCTACCCGTTCAGCGGGGGCACCGGCTGGTCCGGCCAGAGGCGAGCCTTCAGGGCCTCCTCGAGCTTGGCCAGTGTCACGGCGTCGGGCCAGGTCCGACCGCTCAGGACGTCGTACAAGGTCGTGCGCTCGATGCCCGCCTGTCGCGCCAACTCCGCCTTGGAGCGTCCCTGCAGGCTGTCGTCGAGTCGCCGTGCGATCTCGACGGCGTACGCCACGGCGGTCGGTGCATCCTCCAAGAAGGTGCCGTCCGGCCACTCGCCCTCCGCGAGCCAGTCGCGCGGCGTTCGGTACTCACGGCTGCGTCGTGGCATGCGCAGAAGGTTACGTGCCGAGTGACGCCCTACGTGATCGCCATCCGGCGCGCCCATCCGTTCGCCGCACTCGGTTCTTCCTGTACCCCGGCCGTGTTCTTCGGCGGTTTGGTCCGGTCTCGGGCGGTGCACTTGTCGCTCGACCTCCGAGGCCGTTCGCTTGTACACACTTGTACACTCTGTGAAACCTGTGAAGCCCGGAAGTGCGCTTCGCCGATTGTCCGTGGACTCCTAGGTGGCTGGTATGGGGTCCGTGGTTTCGCGGTCACCTTCCACGAGGAGCCACTGGCACGGCCGCGTTGCTGTGCGGCGAACCAGGCCCTTCTTGGCGAGGCCGTTGAGGGTGTTGTGAACTGACCCGGTCGTTCGCCCCAACTGCTCGGCGAGGTCGGCAGATGTCCGGCCTTCCGGATGGCCTTCGAGGAGGGCGAGCAGCTGGCAGATGCTCGGGCGAGGTGCTCTCGGCGCCGAGTGCCGGACGACCCTGGGGGTCGCCAGCATCCGCATCCACCGCTCTCGGGGGACTCGGAGGATCTGGTAGGCCTCGGGGAAGACGACGGTGCGCTGAAGACCTGTCGGCGCAAGGGGTGCGTGGCCCCGGGGGCACAGCAGATCCCCGACTACTTCGGGCACGCGGACGACCGTGGTCGCCAACGCTCCGCACCAGCACTGGACCGCCTTGGCGTGCCGGTCACGGGTGGATGTCGCCTCGACGCGCTCGTACACCGGACCCCATGCGCGGATCATCTCGCGCGGTTCCCTGCGCTCTTGCCACATGGTCGACGGGCGCGCCCACGGAACGACAGACCTCAGCTCCTCGAGCGTGACCCCGTCGCCGTCGGCTGCCATGTCGACGATGGCCTGGCGGATGGGGCTCGTCCTGAGGTACTGACCCCGGCCGAGCCAAGCGAACTGTGGGTCTGCGTAGGTCGCTGCGATGTGTGCCATGAAGGCAGGGTCGCGCCACGGAGCTCCCACCCAGTCAGGCAACTGCTCGCCGGCGAGCATGTGCAGGAGGATCCAGGGCAGTTCTGCGAAGGGTGCGTTCGCGGCAGTCTTGGCTGCCTGCCAGGTGAGCTGGTCAAGGCTGTCGAGCCGGTGTCGGAGTTCCGGGGTCACCTGTGCGGGGATGCCAGGGCGGTGCAGTGCCTGCTTGGCCGATGAGGTACCACGGCCGCGGTCCTCGACGATCCAGGTCACCGGGCCGAGTTCGGCGATGCCACCCTCGACCGGCAGACGGACGACGGCTGATGCAAGCCACGATCCGTCGGCCTGGGCGGAGAGGCGCAGGTCGGGCACCACGGTTCGGAAGGCGTTGTACTCGTCGCGGGTGAACCGCTCTTCGGCGGTGGCCAGTCGTCCAAGGGCCGCCCTCAGGACGCTGATGTCGGACGCGAAGGTTGCCGGTGGTCGTTCCTCGACCGTGTCGGTGACCGAGGCCAGGCGTTGCTCGGCCTCGCGCGCAGCTCGGGTCCACCGAGCTGCTTCGGCTGCGTAGCCGTCGGACTCCTCCTGTGACTCGCTGGTGACGGCCAGTGCGCGCGCCTTGTCGGCTCGGCGCCGCGCGCGAGTTGCTTCCTCCTGGAGGAGCACGGCGGCGTTCCGCAGTCCGTCGATCACGCCGTGCGACGTCGACACGTAGCCCGAACCCAGCCTCAGCGCGACGGGCAGCCCGCTGCGGCATGCGTCCGCCAGGGCTCGGACGAAGCCTCCGAGGAGTTGGGTCGAGTCGAGGTAGGCGACGACGACGGCGCCGTTGGCGACGCCGTGCCCGCCGTCCGCCATCCGGTGCCCCGCCCTCACGGCTGCTCACCCGCCATGGCCGGACCGGCGCTTGCGGCGCTCTCGAGCGGGCGGCGCATCAGCTGGTACATGCCGCGGCGGAGCACCTGCAACTCGTAGCTGTGAACGCCGTCGGTCCAGGCGATGCCGCTGAGGAGCGAGAGCACGGCCCTGCCGCGTCGGGCGGTCCGTCGCGTTCGCGCCTCTCGGTCGCCGCCGCGCATCGACTGCGGGTTGAGGAGGCCCTCGAGCAGGTCCGGTGCCTCGCTTGCTGCGCGGGTGGCGGGCGCCAGGGCTCGTGGCCGGGTGCTGCCGGCGGCGAGCTTCTCCGCCGTCCGTCGCATCGCGGCCGCTCGGAACGCGTCGAGCACCTCGGGCTCCGCCCAACCGCCCTCGGGCAGTTCAACCCGGGAGAGGAGCTGGAACTCGCCGCTGTCGTCGGTTCCTTCGTGGCGGACGACGCCTACGCCGGCGATCTCCGTCAAGTCGGAGAGCGGGCTGGCCACTCGGTACAGGTACTCCCCAGCGATCCAGATCGGTGACCAGGCGTACAGGGAGTCGATGAACGCACGAGGGTTGTGCATCGTGGCCACGGAGACACGCCTCTGGGGTCCACGGTGCGGCCGCATCGACTGAACGCCGATCTTGGCCAGTGCAGCCATCATCGCGGACGGTGAGGTGTCCTGGCCCAGGACCACCAGCATCTCGCGCACCTGGGTGCGCAGGCTCTCGTCGGGGACGAGCACGCAGCGCCGGGAGTCGTAGACGTACCCGAACGGCACGGTGTTCGTGCCGTACGGCCACTCGCCGCGGCGCCACTTCGCGATCTTCCCCGTCAGGAGGCGCAAGACGATCCAGTCGCGTTCCATCGACGCGATCGTCGAGAACATCGAGAACATCATCTTGCCGACGTTCGCCGCGGGGCCCGTGAGTGGGAACTCCTGATGGCCGGCGTGGACGACGTCGACCCGCCCGCTCATCTTGTGCTGAAGCAGAGAGCCTTGGTCGTGCGACCTGATGAGTCGCGAGAAGTTGGCTGCATGGACGTGATGGGGGCGCAGCCGCTCGATCACCTCGATCAGGATGGCGGTGAAGTCGTTCACGCCGTCGCCGTCGGTCTTCGCTGCCGAGGACATCGACCACAGGTGCCAGACGCCCTCTACCTGGAAGAGGACCGCCCTGGTGCTACCTCGCACGATGCCCTCGGTGAGGACGACGAGCTCGCGCGATGCGCCGTCGGGCTCCTCGATCTGGACGGTGAAGGATCCAGACCGATCCAGCGGCGTCAGGCCCGCGCCCATGACCGCCCGTACGGCGGGGTCGGTGCGGTGCATCTGGTACGTCTGCTCTCGCATCGCGTCGAACAGGAGCAGGTCGAACTCATCCGACTCACGTACGACGAACAGGCGCTCGGCGCGTGTCCCGGTGGGCGCCCCGGGTGGGCGCATCGTTGTGATGGTCACGTGGGTCCTCCTCGACGGTGATCGCGGCGGGCACGGCGCCCACGCGCTGACCGCCGGACGCGAGCACCCACCAGGCGCGGGCTACCCGTTCCGACGCGGCGGCGTTCGTGACGATCCGGACCTCGATGCGCCGGGACATGGGTCAGAGTGTAGTTTCTAAACTACACTTTGCACCCTGTCTCGGTTTGACGAACCAGTGAGAGCGCTGGCTCGTCGAGCCGATGTCCGGTCGTGAAGAACGACGCCGGCGAGGACTGTTCGTCGTGGGCCGCGGGGCGCAAGGAGGTGTCTCGGGAGCCGTGTGCCGCCCCCGCCCTCGATGCCGCGGCTCTACACGTCGAGTGTGGCACTATTGTCCCGTACCGTAGATGAGGTACTATTGACGCATCGACGGCATGGGGCACTATGGTCCCAGAGGGGGTGCGATGGCCACGGTTGAGCTCGGGGAGCCCTGGGCGCACGTTCGCAGCGCGGCGGAGCTGGGTGCGTTCCTTCGTCAGGCGCGCGAGCGCGCCGGGATCTCCCAGGAGGCGCTGGCCGACGAACTCGGCATCGACCGCAAGTACCTGTACCGGATCGAGTCCGGACGCCCGACCCGGTACACGCAGCGGCTGTTCGCGTTGACCCGGATGCTCGGTGTGCGGATCACGGTGGACCAGCCGTGACCACAGACGCGCTGGACGCCTACCTGTACGGCACCCACATCGCGCGGGTGCTCAGGGCGGCGAACGGGCGGGTGGAGCTGGAGTTCACTGGCGACGCCCTGGCCCGGTGGGGCTTCGGGTCCCCGGTGCTGTCGGCCCTGCTGCCGCTGTCGGACAAGGGGTCGACCGAGCAGTCCGCGCGCGGGCGGGTGTGGCTGCAGGGGCTGCTGCCGGAAGGGCGCGCCCGCACCCGGATGGCCGAACGCGCCGGCGTGGTGCCAGACGACCTGCTCGGCTTCCTGGCGGCCTACGGTCGCGACACCACCGGCGCGGTGGTCCTCGTGCCTGCCGGTGACGCCCCTGACCGGGACGGTGGCCAGCCCACACCCGTCGACGACGAGCGGATCGGGCAGATGCTCGACGAGGCGGCGGCCCGCGGGGCCGCGGAGCAGATCACGTCCATCCAGGGCCTGGAGGCGAAGATCGTCCTCGTGCGCACCGAGGGCGGGTTCGCGCTGCCGACGCCGGGTCACCCGTCCACCCACATCGTCAAGCTGTCACGCCCGGCCGGGTCGCAGGCCGCCGACCTGATCGACACCGAGTGCGCAGCCCTGGACCTGGCCAGGCGGGTCGGGGTGGGCGACGTGCAGGCGCACGTCGCCGACTTCGCTGGCCGGCGGGCCCTGGTCGTGCGCCGCTACGACCGCCCCCGGACCCGCGGGTGCGTCGAGCGGATCCACCAGGAGGACACCGCCCAGGCGCTCGGCCTGGACACCAGCGACCCGGACCGCAAGTTCCAGCACGGGCGCGCCCTGCCGTCGCTGCGCGCGATCGCGCGCGTGATGGACAGGGTCGGTGCGGACACGCGCACGCTGCTTGCGCTGACGACCTTCAACCTGGCGCTGGGCAACACCGACGCGCACGCCAAGAACATCTCCCTGCTGCACCAGCCCGACGGGTCGATCACCCTCGCACCGGCCTACGACGTCGCCATGCACACCCACCACCCGCACGCCGACCCGCGGTTCGCCATGGACGTGGCCGGCAAGCGCGACATGGCCGCGCTGACCGGCGAGGACCTGGTCCGCGAGGCCGAGTCGTGGGGCCTGACCCCGGTGCTCGCAGGTCGCGTGGTCGTCGAGACCCTGGACCGGTTCCTGCAGGCGCTGGAGGAGATCGACCACGACGCCCACCCCGGCGTGCCGGACCGGGCGTGGTCGACCGTGCACGCACGGGCGCGCGCGCTGCGGGACACCACCCCGGCCGTGCGCGCTGCGCGCGCGACCCGACCAGCGCGGGCACCGCAGCCCCGCGGCGCCAAGGGCACCACCGCCGGTGGGCGCTTCCTGCCCAAGACGCCATGACGACGTGCAGGGCAGAGTGCTGCCTCGTCGAACGAGGTCATCGTCGTGAGAGCGACGCCGACGAGTGCCGTCCGCCTCGGGGAGCGGGGACCAAGTAGGCGCCGGGTGTGCGAACGGTGGTGAGTTGCGTCCGCCTGCGGGTGCTCCCCGGCTCAGGCCTGAGCGCCCGCGCGCTCAACCGTGCCGGCCTCTGCGACGTGGAACGTCACCCGGTCACTGGTGTTGTTCTGATCGCCGACGGTGAGCCAGGTCTCGAGGAGATCGGCTAGGTCGGGGCTGGTGTAGACGGGGATCCTCTGCATGGCCCGCACGGTCCGCGACGGGCGCCCAGGCGCATGGAGCAGCGGTCGCACACGCTGAGGCCCGAGCCGCTGATTGAGCGGCGTTCCGGTGGGTGGTGCCGCTGGACCTGCTGCGCGCGAAGCCGCTCGTGGTCGTCCGGGGCGCCCCGTCGAGTTCTTGGTGGGTCAAGCGGCGTGTGCGCAACTCGGCGTGCTCGCGCGGGGGTCGATGCCTCCGGGCTTGCGGCATCCAGAGTGAGTCGAGCGCGGGGCGGCCGCCTAGGCCGGTGACCGGGCTGACCCGCTCGCTCCCCGGTACGGCTCACCGGTGCACATCGGAGTGCCGGAGGGCGTTGGCCATCCTTTCCGGATTCCGGAATCCGGGATAACCTTGAGGCGTGGCGCGTGGTCCCGTGGCGGAGCGATCAAAGCTCCTGTTCGGCAACGCCCACTTGCTCGACGTGGCCGCCTTGATCGCTGCCGCGGGTGGGGAGGTTCGGGCCCAGGAACTCGAGCATGCGCTTGGGCTTGCACCGAGCACCGTGCACCGCACGCTCGTCCGGCTCTCCTCGGCGAACCTTCTGGTCCGCTTGGCCCGCGCACCGGGGGAGCGCGAGCAGCGCTACACGAAGGTGACGCACCCCTTCTGGGATGCGGCGCTCAGCCTGCGTGCCGATGCTCTGAAGGGGAGGTTGTCATGAGCTCGCTCACCGTCACCCGCGCCGTCGCCGCGGCGGCGCGCCTGCGCGGCGTCGACGTGATCGTGCATGTCGAGTTCGACATGCACGAGTTGGAGATGCGTGAGGCATCCGGGCTGTCCTTGAAGGGCCTGAGTCACACCCACCTCGCGGCCCTCTTGACGATCCCCCGCTGGGAGCACGTGCCAATGACCTCTCTGCCGGCCGCGGGGCAACGGATTGCGCTCGGGCGGCCCGACCTTGTCGAGCACGACGAGCGCGGGTTCGTCGCCCGTCGCGTTGGGCCGCCGTTGTGGGTCGAGATGGTGACGTTGCCCGTTCGTCGGTGGCGCGTTGGCCTACGCGCGGTAGGCCGGTTCGCGCCGTACAGCGCGCGGCGCATCCGCCTCGCTCGCGAGCCCGCGGATGTCGGCGACCTGTCAGTTCAGGCCACCTACTGGGGTGTGGGCGTCCAGGTCGTGCGGGCCGACGGGCTTGCGGATCTGGTCCTGCCAGAGCCGTTCCGACCGCAGCGATACACGGGGGCGTCCTGGGCGTTCGCCGAGGAGGCACTCCAGGCTGTCAGCCCGAACGGTCCAGCACTCATGTGCTGAGCAAGAGCGCAGACCAACGAGCCAGGTCGGCGGGCGGCTTGACTTCGCGCCGGATCCGCTCGCCCAACTGCTCGTGCGCGGCGACTGCGTCCTGCACGCGCCGTCGCCACCACGCCGGGCGGGCACTCGGCGCAAGCTCACAGAGCTCCGACGCCATCTCGTAGAGCCGAGTTGTGTTGTGGGTGTGGGCTGCCGTGACGGACTCGTCGGAGTCGTCGAAGCGGTCGATCGCGCGGCCTCGGCAGCACGGACTCATGCAGGTGTCTGGGGTTGCCTGGGCGAACCACTCCTTCTGCATGATGCTGGTGCGCGTGTACCTCAGGAGGTCCGGCAGCAGGACGTGCGGGGTCTTGTCGCGCTTGTCCGAGGCCTTGGGGTGCACGCGGACCTGGGCGTAGCGTCGCCCAGACGGCCGGAGCCCGATGGCGGCGCCGAGTCCACCAGAGGCGACCAAGCCGAGGCCGGAGAGGTCGGTGTGCCAGCCGACGAGCGAGGGAATCTCTGTTGCGAGTTCCTGGTACCCAGCGATGGCGCCGTCGGTGTCGAGCGGGTTCGCGAAGCTGTGCGCAATCCCGAGGAGCACCGGGTGCTCGCTGTCGCGTAGCACGGCGCGCAGGGTCTTGCGCCATCGAGCGAGGAGCCAACTGTGGTGCACCGCGACGAGCGTCAGAACATCCGGGTCGCTGATGGCGTTCGCGCCGTTGATCACGGCCTTGAGCGCCCCGGGATCCTCGGCGGCGATCTGACCGCTCGGCGTGATGACCATGTCGGCACCCGCCCTGCGCTGAGCGTCAAGAACCTCATCGACGGTCTGCTCGAACAAGACGCCTTCGGTCTTGATGATGAAGGGCCTCTCGGAGCTGGCGTTCTCCTCTTCGGGTGCGGTGGGCGCGATGAGCAGTGGAAGCTCGGGGTGACGCGAGCGCAGCGCCTTGGCTGCCGCCAGCGCAGTGGCGCCTGTCAGAACTAGGCCGCCGGTGGCAGGATCGATGTGCTCCAGCACGGGCGCAACCGAGGCTCCCGACCCCATCGTCCAGACTCGGTCGCGCAGTGCGGCTGCAGTGTCGCCGACAGCGATCCGCAATCGAAGGGCGCTCGCAAGGTCGGTGCTCATGCCACCCCCTGGTGCAGGTAGGTGTTCGCGAAGTCGTTGACGGTCATCGACGCAAGGGCGGCGAGGTCGTGTGGCGTGATCCCTGAGTCGAGAAGTGCGCGGATACGACTTGCCACCAGGCGGGGGGTTTCAACTAGCACCTCGACCGGTTCTCGGGTGCGGAAGCCGGCGGTCGACAGGTCGATGCTGAGCCGCCGGTAGGCGGACTCGCTGATCTGCCCGAGGTCGCGCGCGCGCCTGAGTAGTGCTGCCATCGACACTCCCCACTCGCCCTTGAGCCGCGCCAGCTTCGCAAGGGTCAGGTCCCGTAGCTGTCCGACGATGTCCGCGCGCGGCATTAGGAACTCCGCGGCAAAGCGGTCAGCTTCGGTCTCCTGGTCATCGCCGGGCACCTCGTGCATGACGGCGTGTCCAAGCTCGTGAGCCACCGAGAAGCGCTGGCGGTCGCCGGGGGCATGCGCACCCAGGAGTACGACTGGCCGCGACCCGGGTGGCCAGGACATGAGGGCGTCGATCTTGGTCGATCCGAGGTCGCGTCGGACGAGGGCGACCCCGGCGCCCTCGAGAACGGCCACGACGTCGTTGATGGGTCCGGCGGGAACGCCGAGTTCTCGACGCACTCGCTGGGCGACCTCCTCAGGCGTGACGTAGCCGTCAGGTGGCAGCGGGAACCGCGTGATCCTCACTGGCGCGGCATCGGCGAGAAGGGCGCCAAGTTGCAGGTGGAGCAGGTCCAACTGGGCGCGGAGACGAGCGGCGGCCGAGACAGGCAAGGTACTGCGCTTGCGGTGGAACACGACCGCCCGGGTGTCAAGGGGGCCCGTGGGTGAGGCGAGGAGCGATGCAGGTGCGTCGAGCTCGCGTGCAAGGGCGGCCCAGCGCTTGTCATCAAGCTTGATCGCACCGCTCTCTGCCTTGGAGATCGTCGCCTGGGAGATCCCGGAGCGTGCTGAGAGGGCGGCCTGAGTGAGTCCGCGGGCGATCCGCACCGTGGAGAGCATCAGGTCGTCGGGGGCCATGCGAATGAGGGTAGCGAGATCGAACTCCATATGCAACGACGCATGCGCAGAAATATTCCTGCGACTTGACCATCCGGTATGGATCTCGGTCCGCGGCAGTCACGAGTGGACGGGCTTCTGCTCGCTAGCGGGCGCGATCCTCTGGGGGTGCGTCACGGTGCCACTACCGGGTCCACCGGGGTGATGTTGAGGACCGGTGTCGTCAGGCGCACGGTGGCGGTGCCGGTAGTACTCAGAGGTTCGAGGACCAGGAGCATGCACTGGCCGACGATGATGCCGGGCAGGGGGCCGAGCAGCTGGTCCAGGCTGCCCCAGGTGACGACCTCGATCGGCTCGTGGTCGCGGCGCAGCTGCACTGACCGGGGCCAGTAGGGCCTTGGCCGGGTCGTGGGGACTCGGACCACGGTGGCCCGCCCGTCTGGGGGGATCCGCAGCCGGTACCGCGCCCCGGACAGGGTGGTGATGTCCCAGGCGCCGGTGGCGTCGGGGTCGATGCGGTCAACCATGGGTGCCCCCGTTGCTGTGTGTGGTCTCCGTGACGGCCCAGGCCCAGGCGGCCTCGACCCCGTTCCACTGGCGGCGTGCGTGTGGGGAGTGCCCGGTGGAGTGGCGGATCACCCCGGCGTAGTGGGCCCAGAGCACGGCTGGGTCGTGGCCGGCGAGCTCGGCCACGGTGGTCGGGTCCATGCCGGCCCGCAGTCGCCAGGTGATCCCTGCCTTGCGCAGCCAGCGGAACGGCATGTCGCGCAGGAGCGGTTCGCGGGACTGGCCCAGGACGGCGGCGACGGCGGGCTTCCAGTAGGTGTCGGTGTAGGCGCTCCAGCGCACCGGGCCGCCCTCAGGCCCGGTGAACAGGTACTCCTCGCTGGCGTAGCCGGCGGCCAGGTGCGCCTCGATCGCGTCGGCGACCTCCTGGGGCAGGTCGACGCGCCGTTCCTCCCCGGGGTCGCGCCCCTTGAGGCCGTCGCGCACCTCCCAGGAGCTGCCGTCCTCGGTCGAGGCCGCGTTCGCCGGGCCGGCCGACCGCGAGATGACCAGATATGGGTTCGGCCCCGGCACGTACGCCTCGGGCAGCAGGCCCCACACCTCCGACGGGCGTGCCAGGCCCGCCGCGCCGACCAGCACGGCGGCACGGAACCGGTCACCCACGGGCCGGCCGGTGCGCGGGTCGGTGCGTCCCAGCCTCGCCACGGCGTCGGCGATCTGCACGACGGCGCCCATCGTCGGCACGTGGCGCTGGTGGACCTTGAGAGGACGCGGGCGACGACGGGAAGACCCGTCGGCGGCGAAGGCAGCCCAGGGGTTCGGGCCGGCCAGCAGGCCGTTGCGCTCTGCGTAGTCAAGGACGGCGCGCACCAGCTGCATGAACAGCTTCTCGGTGGCCGCAGAGATCGGCTTCGGGCTGCGCAGCTCGAGGGTGGTCGGCGGCTCGGCGGGCATCCGTCCGCCGCGTCGGGTGCCCGCTGCCCGGGCGGCCAGTGCGTCGGTGTAGCGGGCCCACTGCTTCTCCCAGCGGACCCTGGCCTGCAGGTTGAGCAGGTCGGTGCGCCGGTCGGTGGTCCGCCGGGCGGCGAGTGCGTCCTCCAGGTCCGGGGTGAGGATGAGGGCCACGTGCAGGGACGCGCCTTCCTCCACCCCGTCCAGGTCCAGCCGCGCGCGCTTCCAGGCGGCGATCTCCGGCCCGTCGTCCTCGTTCGGCTCGGCGTAGACCAGGACCTGGCGTACGAACTCGAAGGCGTTGCGGATGTTGGTGTCCTGGTGCGCGCCCCAACCGGGCTGGCGCTTGTCGATGATCCTGTCGATCACCTCGGAGACGGTCGAGCCGAGGGCCAGCTGGCCGTCGCCGACGGCCCGCAGGACCGGGTTGGCCGGGGAGGCGACCAGCCGGGAGCCCAGGACAATCGGCTGCACGGGGGAGGGGCGAGTCGTGGGCGCCGGGGCGGTGGCGGGCGTGGGTGCGGGTTCGGGTGCCGGGACGGGCGTGCCGTCGTCGTCGGGCTGCCACCGCTGGGGGTCCGCGTGGGCGACCGTCAGGGCCTGCACCAGTGCGGTGGCCGCCGGGCGGTCGGCCGGGGCGAAGGTGCGCCGCCGCGGGTGGGCGCGCCCGGGCACCCGCCAGCGGACGACGACCTTGGCGTCGTCGGGCGCGTCGGCGAGGTCCGCCAACCGGATGAGGGCGTCGTCGGCGCCGACCAGGAACAGGTAGGGACGGCTCCAGGTGCTCATCGGGCGCCTCCGGCAAGGAGAGTCGGGTCGAAGAACGGCTGCCCGTCCACCAGGCGCAGTCCGGGCAGGCGGCCAGGGTCGCGCACTACCCAGCCGGCCACCACGGCCGCCGGCACGCCGAGGATCGCGGCGGCGGCGGTGATGTCGACCAGGCCGTCCGGCGGTGGCGACGACGGCGGGGCCGCGGCGAACACGGGCTCGGCCGGGCGGTGCCGCGGGGTCAGGGGCCGACGCTGGTAGCGGGTCAGGTACGGCGAGCGGGGGGCGTGGTCGGCGATGCTGCCGTCGGGCAGCCGGACCAGGAACGGGGTCGTCGTCTCGGGCATGACCCGGACTGGTCCGGACTTGCCTCCGCGGCGCACTGACACACACGCACGCCGTGCGACACGTCCGTCCGTGTCGTCGCCGGTCCTGCCGACGGGGCCGGCCAGGGAGGCGGCGACCGCCCAGTTCGGGCAGGCCGTTCGGCATTCGCGCAGGTCAGCACAGACAACTGTGGGCCCCGTCCTCCCGAGGACGGAGCCCGTGTGTGGTGCCCGAGACAGGATTCGAACCTGCGGCCTTCTGCTCCGGAGGCAGACGCTCTATCCGCTGAGCTACTCGGGCGGGACGGGGCAGAACACTACCAGCCGGCGCCCGCCGGGCCGCCGTCGGGCGAGCGGGGGCGACGGGCGGCGCGGGCTCAGCCGACGGGCTCGTCGCCGATGAACAGGGACAGGTAGTCGTCGATCTGCTGCATCGCCTCCGTCGCGTCCTGGGCGGCGATCGCGTCGACGAGCGCGGTGTGCGCGTGGTCGTCCTGCTCGGCCGGGTGCTCGAAGTTGAACCGGATGTTCGCGACGACGGCGTCCAGCAGCGTCTCGTAGAGCGCGAGGAGCACCGGGTTGCCCGCGGCCTCGGCGATCTTGCGGTGCAGGTTGAGGTCCGCGTCGGTCGCGGTGTCCAGGTCGCCCGCCGCGTACGCCGCCGCCCGCCGGTCGTGCAGCTCGCGCATCTCGGCGAGCTGGGACTCGGTGCGCCGCTGCGCCGCGAGCCGCGCGGCCTCGACCTCGAGGCTGCGCCGCACCTCGAGCACGTCGCGCTGGTGCGCGCCCGCGATCTCGCGGCCCATCGCCGTCCCGAGCTCGGAGTCGGAGATCACGTACGTGCCCGAGCCCTGGCGCCGCTCGAGCATGCCGGCGTGGACAAGCGACTGCACGGCCTCCCGCACGGTGTTCCGGCCGACGCCGATGAGCTCGGTGAGCTCCGGCTCCGGTGGGATGCGCGTCCCCACGGGCCAGGCCCCCGAGGTGATCTGCTGGCGCAGTCGACCCACTGCCTGATCGATGAGGTTGGTCCGCCGTGTCATCCCACCTCCTGCTGTCGTGACACGAAGTCAACACCAGGGGGGCGCGCGGGCGCGACCACGGCTCACCGGCGGGGCGTCGCCCGGGCGGCCCGGGGGCCGGAACGATCGGTGCGCCCGCGCGTCGCTAGGCTTTGCCGGTGACCCCCGCCGAGCTCGCCCAGTCGCTGCACGCCGTCCTCACCGGCCTCGTCGCCGAGGGCGCCGTCGCCCTCGCCCCCGAGGACGTGCCCGCCGAGGTCTCCGTCGAGCGACCCCGCCAGCGCGAGCACGGCGACTGGGCGACGAACGTCGCCCTGCGGCTCGGCAAGAAGGCCGGGATGGCGCCGCGCGACCTCGCCGGCCTCATCGCCGCGCGCCTGGCCGAGGTGCCCGGCGTCGCGAAGGTCGACGTGGCGGGCCCCGGCTTCCTCAACGTCACCCTCGACGTCGCGGCCGCGGGCGAGCTCGCCCGCACGATCGTCGAGGCCGGCCCGGCCTACGGCACGTCGACGACGCTCGCGGGCGAGCGCATCAACCTCGAGTTCGTCTCCGCCAACCCCACCGGCCCGCTGCACATCGGCGGCGCGCGCTGGGCCGCCGTCGGCGACGCCCTCGCGCGCGTGCTCGCGGCGTGCGGCGCCGACGTCACCCGCGAGTACTACTTCAACGACCACGGCGCGCAGATCGACAGGTTCGCCCGCTCCCTCCTGGCGCGCGCCCACGGGCGCGAGGTGCCGGAGGACGGCTACGGCGGCCAGTACATCGAGGACATCGCCGCCCAGGTCGTCGCCGACGCGATCGCGGCCGGCGAGCCCGACCCGCGCACCCTGCCCGACGACGAGGCGCAGGAGGTCTTCCGGGCGCGCGGCGTGGAGCTGATGTTCGCCGAGATCAAGCGCAAGCTCCACGAGTTCCGCGTCGACTTCGACGTGTACTTCCACGAGGACTCCGTGCACGAGTCCGGCGCCGTCGACCGCGCGCTCGCCCGCCTGCGCGAGGGCGGCCACGTGTACGAGAAGGACGGCGCGACCTGGTTGCGCACGACGGCGTTCGGCGACGACAAGGACCGCGTCGTCTTCAAGTCCGACGGCGAGGCGGCCTACTTCGCCGGCGACCTCGCCTACTACCTGGACAAGCGCGAGCGCGGCTTCGACCGGGTGCTCATCATGCTCGGCGCCGACCACCACGGGTACGTCGGCCGGATGATGGCGATGTGCGCCGCCTTCGGCGACGAGCCGTGGAAGAACCTCGAGATCTTCATCGGCCAGCTCGTCAACCTCGTCAAGGACGGCGAGCCGGTGCGCATGAGCAAGCGCGCGGGCACCCTCGTCACGATGGACGACCTCGTCGACGCGGTCGGCGTGGACGCGGCGCGGTACGCGCTCGCGCGGTCCTCGGCGGACCAGCAGATCGACCTCGACCTCGACCTGCTCGTCTCCCGCACCAACGACAACCCCGTCTTCTACGTGCAGTACGCGCACGCCCGGACGGCCAACGTCGCGCGGAACGCGGCGGAGCTCGGGGTGCGGCGCGAGGACGGCTTCGACCCGTCGGTGCTCGACCACCCCAGCGAGTCGGCCCTGCTCGGCAAGCTCGCGGAGTACCCGCGCGTCGTCGCCCAGGCCGCCGAGCTGCGCGAGCCGCACCGCGTCGCGCGGTACCTGGAGGAGCTCGCCGGGACCTACCACAAGTGGTACGACCAGCAGCGCCGGGTGATCCCCTACGGCGACGAGCCGGTCACCGACGTCAACCGCACGCGCCTGTGGCTCAACGACGCCACGCGCACGGTCCTCGCGAACGGACTCGGCCTGCTCGGCGTGAGCGCACCGGAGCGCATGTGACCCTCGACCCGCACGTGTGGCCCGCCGGGGCCCGCCGGACCGACGACGGCGCGATCGCCGTCGCCGGCGTGGACCTGCGCGACCTCGCGGCGGAGCACGGCACCCCCGTCTACGTGCTGGACGAGGCGGACTTCCGCGCGCGCGCCCGCGGCATCCGGGAGGCGTTCGAGCAGGCGTTCGCCCCGCTGGGCACCGGCGTCGACGTGTACTACGCCGGCAAGGCGTTCCTCTGCGTCGCGGTGGCGCGCTGGGCGCACGAGGAGGGTCTGCGGATCGACACCGCGACGGGCGGCGAGCTCGCCGTCGCGCTCCGGGCCGGGGTGCCCGGCGCCGACATCGGGCTGCACGGCAACAACAAGTCCGACGACGAGATCGGGCGCGCGCTCGCGGCCGGCGTCGGGCGGATCGTGCTCGACTCGCTCGGCGAGGTGGACCGCGTCGCCGACGCCGCGGCGCGCGCGGGGGTGCGCGCCCCGGTGATGGTCCGGCTGACGACCGGCGTGCACGCGGGCGGGCACGAGTACGTCTCGACCGCCCATGAGGACCAGAAGTTCGGCCTGTCGCTCGCGGGCGGGGCGGACAGCCCGGCGATGGCCGCGCTGCGGGCGGTCCTCGCGCGCCCCGAGCTCGACCTCGTCGGCGTGCACTCGCACATCGGCTCGCAGATCCTCGACCCCGCCGGCTTCGAGGTGGCGGCCCGGCGCGTGCTCGAGCTGCGGGCGCTCCTCGCCGCCGCCACCGGGCACCTCGTGCGGGAGGTGGACCTCGGCGGCGGCCTCGGCATCGCCTACGTGCCGGGGGACGTGCCGCTCGACCCCGCCCGCCTCGCGAAGGACCTGGCCGGCGTCGTCGCCGCCGCCTGCGCGGACCTCCGCACCCCCGTGCCGCGCATCTCCGTGGAGCCCGGCCGCGCGGTGGTCGGGCCGACGACCCTCACGCTCTACCGCGTCGGCACCGTCAAGCCCGTGGCCCTCGACGGCGGCGGCGTGCGCACCTACGTCGCGGTCGACGGCGGGATGAGCGACAACCTGCGCCCGGCGCTCTACGGCGCGCGGTACACCGCGGCACTCGCGTCCCGGCGCGGATCGGCCGACACCGTGCCCGCCCGGGTGGTCGGCAAGCACTGCGAGTCGGGGGACGTCGTCGTGCACGACGTCGACCTGCCCGCCGACGTCGCCCCCGGCGACCTCCTCGCGGTGCCCGCCACGGGCGCGTACGGCCGCTCGATGGCCTCGAACTACAACCTCGTGCCGCGCCCGCCGGTCGTGGCCGTGCGCGACGGCGCGGCCCGCGTGCTCGTCCGCCGGGAGACCGAGGACGACCTCCTGGCGCTCGACCTGGGCTGAGCGCGGGACCGGCCCACCCGCGGACAGCCGCCCGCGCGTGATCGCCGCCCCCGTATCCTGGGGCCGCTCCGGCCCGGGGCGGTCGGCCCCGGGCGGTCGATCCAGGGAGGGTGAGGCGCGTGTCCGTCCGGGTGGCCCTGATCGGCTGCGGGACCGTCGGCACCGAGGTGGCGCGGCTGCTGCTCACCAGCGCGGACGACCTCGCGGCGCGCGTCGGCGCGCCGGTCGAGCTCGTCGGCATCGCCGAGCGGTCGACCGAGACCGAGCGCGACCCGGTCATCCCGCGCGACCTGCTCACCACGGACTGGCGCGGCCTCGTGGCGCGCGCCGACGTCGTCATCGAGCTCATCGGCGGCGTCGAGCCGGCGCGCACGATGATCCTCGAGGCGATGGCCGGCGGCGCCTCGGTCGTCACGGCCAACAAGGAGCTGCTCGGCAAGGACGGCCCCACCCTGTACGCGGCCGCGGAGGCCGCCGGCGTGGACCTGTACTTCGAGGCGGCCGTCGGCGGCGCGATCCCGCTCGTGCGGCCCGTGCGCGAGTCGCTCGCCGGCGACCACATCACGCGCGTGCTCGGCATCGTCAACGGCACCACGAACTACGTGCTCGACCAGATGGCGACGACGGGGGAGGACCTCGCGCTCGCCGTCAAGCAGGCGCAGGCGGCGGGCTACGCCGAGGCGGACCCGACCGCCGACGTCGAGGGGCACGACGCCGCCGCCAAGGCCGCGATCCTCGCCTCCCTCGCCTTCCACACGCGGGTGGCGACCGAGGACGTGCACCGCGAGGGCATCCTCGGCGTCACCGCCGAGGACGTCGCGTGGGCGGAGGAGACCGGGCACGTCGTCAAGCTCCTCGCGGTCGCCGAGCGCGTGCCCGACGGCGGCGACGGGCCGGGCGGCGTCATCGCCCGGGTGCACCCCGCCCTGGTCCCGCAGGACCACCCGCTCGCGGGCGTGCGCGGCGCGTTCAACGCCGTGTTCGTGGAGGCGCAGGCCGCCGGGCCGCTGATGTTCTACGGCCAGGGCGCGGGCGGCGTCCCGACGGCGAGCGCCGTCCTCGGCGACGTCATGACGATCGCGCGCCACCGCGTCGTCGGCGGGCGGGGGCCCACCGAGTCGCGTTACGCGGACCTGCCCGTGCTCCCGATGGGCCGCGCGGTCACCCGCTACCAGGTGCGGCTGCTCGTGGCCGACCGGCCGGGCGTGCTCGCCCAGGTCGCGGGCGTGTTCGCGGCGCACGACGTGTCGATCGAGACGGTGCGGCAGGCGGGGTCGGGCGACCTCGCGGAGCTGCTCGTGGTCACCCACCGGGCGCGCGAGTCCGCGCTCGGCGCGACGGTGGCCGCGCTCGAGGGCCTCGACGTCGTCGCCGAGGTCCGGTCGGTGCTGCGGGTGGAGGGGGCGTAGTGGCCAGGCAGTGGCGGGGCGTCATCGCCGAGTACGCGGACCGTCTCCCGGCGCACGTGCAGGAGCGCGTGGTCACCCTCGGCGAGGGCGGCACCCCGCTCGTGCCGGCGCCGGCGCTGTCGGCGCTCACGGGCGCCGACGTGCACCTCAAGGTCGAGGGCATGAACCCGACGGGCTCGTTCAAGGACCGCGGCATGACGACGGCGATCTCGGCCGCGCTCGCCCGCGGCGCCCGGGTGGTCGTGTGCGCGTCGACGGGCAACACGTCGGCGTCGGCCGCGGCCTACGCGACGGCGGCGGGCCTGACCTGCGCCGTCCTCGTGCCCGACGGCAAGATCGCGATGGGCAAGCTGAGCCAGGCCGTCGCGCACGGCGCGCGCCTGCTGCAGGTCGACGGCAACTTCGACGACTGCCTCGTCGCGGCGCGCAAGCTCGCGGAGGCCTACGCCGTCGAGCTCGTCAACTCGGTCAACCCCGACCGGATCGAGGGCCAGAAGACGGCGTCGTTCGAGATCGTCGACGCGCTCGGGGACGCGCCGGACATCCACGTGCTCCCGGTGGGCAACGCCGGCAACATCACCGCGTACTGGAAGGGCTTCACGGAGTACGCGGCCGACGGCCCGGCGACGCGCACGCCCGCGATGTGGGGTTTCCAGGCGGCCGGCGCCGCGCCCATCGTGCGCGGCCACCCGGTCACGGAGCCGGAGACGATCGCCACGGCGATCCGCATCGGCAACCCGGCCTCGTGGCGGCAGGCGGTCGAGGCGCGCGACACGTCGGGCGGCCTCGTCGAGGCCGTCACGGACGAGCAGATCCTCGCCGCGCACCGGCTGCTCTCGTCGAAGGTGGGCGTGTTCGTCGAGCCGGCGTCGGCCGCGGGCGTGGCCGGCCTGCTCATGCTCGCCGAGCAGGGGCGCGTGCCCGTCGGCGCGCGGATCACCGTGACCGTCACCGGGCACGGCCTCAAGGACCCGCAGTGGGCGCTGCGGACGCCGGACGGGTCGCCCGTGGACCTCGTCCGCGTGACGCCCGACGTCGTCTCGATCGCCGACGCGCTCGGGCTGGGCTGAGGGGGACCGATGCGACTCGTCAGCGACCACGTCCGCGTGCGTGTCCCGGCCACGAGCGCCAACCTCGGGCCCGGCTTCGACGCGATGGGGCTCGCCCTCGCCCACTACGACACGATCGAGGTGCGCGCGCTCGGCTCGCCGCACGTGCGGGTGGAGGTCGTCGGCGAGGGCGCGGGCGAGCTGCCCACGGGCGAGGACCACCTCGTCGTGCGGGCGATCCGGGCGGCGCTGGACGCCGTCGGCGCGCCCCAGGTCGGCCTCGAGCTCCGCTGCGAGAACCGGATCCCGCACGGGCGGGGCCTCGGGTCGAGCGCGGCCGCCGTCGTCGGCGGGATCCTGGCGGTGCGCATGATGATCGGCGAGCCGCAGGCCCTGGCGAACCCGGCGGCGTTCGCCATCGCGACGCAGTTCGAGGGGCACCCGGACAACGCCGCGCCGGCGATCCTCGGCGGGGCGACGGTGTCGTGGACCGGGCCGGACGGGCCGCACGCGACGCAGATCCCCCTGCACCCCGACGTCGTGCCCGTGCTCCTCGTGCCCGACGAGCGGTGCGCCACGCGCACCGCGCGCGGGGTGCTGCCCGCCCAGGTGCCGCACGCCGACGCCGCGTACACGGCCGGGCGCGCAGCGCTCCTCGTGCAGGCCCTCTGCCACCGGCCGGAGCTCCTCTTCGAGGCGACCGACGAGCGGCTGCACCAGGAGTACCGCGCGTCGGTCATGCCGGCGACCTGGCGCCTCGTGCGGGCGCTGCGCGACGCCGGGCAGGCGGCCGTGGTGTCGGGCGCCGGCCCGTCCGTGCTCGTCCTCGAGCGGGCCACCGACGGCGACGCCGGCGCCACCGTCCGGGCCCGCCTGATGGAGGCCGCGGGCGGCCGGTGGACGGTGCTGAGCCCCGGCGTCGCGGCCGACGGCGCGCTCGCCGAGCGGCTCTGACGTCACCCGGTGCGGCGCTGACATCACCCGGGCGGTCTGTGCCGACTCGTCCGGCACGGTGGTACCGTGGGGCCAACCCCCCACACCCTCCAGGGTCACCTCGTCGGCCTGCACGCGGGGCCGCGCGGTGCACGGGGAGCCATCACCTCCACGGTCGACTCTCGACCACGTGGCAATCAGAACCTGCCGGCCCTCCACCGGCGTGAGCGGCCGTCCCACACCGGGCCGCCGACGAGGGGAAGGACCTTCGTGACAGAGACCATGGACGCGGCTGCGGGCACCTCCGGTGCGCAGACCGGGGGCCGCGGGGCCGCGCTGAGCACTCTGCGCCTGCCCGAGCTGCAGGCCCTCGCCGTCGAGCTGGGCGTCACCGGGACGTCGGGGATGCGCAAGAGCGACCTCATCGCCGCGATCCGGGAGCGCCGCGGCGGCGCGGCGCGCACGCGCAGCCCGCGCGAGGCCGCGGCGGAGGCCCCCGCGACGACGGCCCGCGACGACGCCCCCGCCCGGGACGCGTCCGACGGCGCCGCGCCCGCCCGCGCGCAGCGTCCCGAGCGGCCGGCGCGCGAGGACCGCGAGGCGGCCGACGACCGCGCCCGCCGGGCGGCCGAGGCCGCCCGGGCGGTCGCCGTCGAGCGGCAGGCCCGCCGCGCCGAGCGCCCCTCCGGCCCGCCGGAGGGCGGGGACGGCGCACGCGAGGGCGAGGGCGCGCGCGAGGACCGGCCGCGCGGCGACGAGCGGGCCGACGAGTCGCGCGACGACCAGCGGGACGGCCAGCGCGACGGCCAGCGCCAGCGGGACGACGACGAGCAGGGCGGCGGCGGCAGCCGCCGGCGCGGTCGCCGCTACCGCGACCGCGACCGCAACAAGCGCCGCGGCGGCCGCGGCACCGGCGACCTCGCGAGCCTCGACGAGATCGAGATCGGCGAGGACGACGTCCTCCTGCCCGTTGCGGGCATCCTCGACATCAAGGACAACTACGCGTTCGTGCGCACGTCCGGCTACCTGCCCGGCGACAACGACGTGTACGTCTCCATGAACCAGGTCAAGCGCTACGGCCTGCGCAAGGGGGACGCCGTCGTCGGCGCGGTGCGCGCCCCGCGCGAGGGCGAGCAGCAGCAGGGCCGGGGCGCCAAGCCCAACGCGCTCGTGCGGCTCGACACGATCAACGGCCAGACGCCGGAGGAGGCGCGCACGCGCCCCGAGTTCGGCAAGCTCACGCCGCTGTACCCGCAGGAGCGCCTGCGCCTGGAGACCGAGCCGCACCTCATGACGACCCGGGTCATCGACCTCGTGGCGCCGATCGGCAAGGGCCAGCGCGGCCTCATCGTGTCGCCCCCGAAGGCCGGCAAGACCCTCGTGCTGCAGGCGATCGCCAACGCGATCACCACGAACAACCCCGAGGTCCACCTCATGGTCGTGCTCGTCGACGAGCGGCCGGAGGAGGTCACGGACATGCAGCGCACGGTCAAGGGCGAGGTCATCGCCTCGACCTTCGACCGGCCCGCCGACGACCACACGACCGTCGCCGAGCTGTCCATCGAGCGCGCGAAGCGGCTCGTGGAGCTCGGCCAGGACGTCGTCGTGCTCCTCGACTCGATCACCCGACTCGGCCGCGCCTACAACATCGCGGCCCCGGCGTCCGGCCGGATCCTGTCCGGCGGCGTCGACTCGAGCGCGCTCTACCCGCCCAAGCGGTTCTTCGGCGCGGCGCGCAACATCGAGCACGGCGGCTCGCTGACCATCCTCGCCACCGCGCTCGTGGAGACGGGCTCGAAGGCGGACGAGGTCATCTTCGAGGAGTTCAAGGGCACCGGGAACATGGAGCTCAAGCTGTCCCGGAGCCTCGCGGACAAGCGCATCTTCCCGGCGGTCGACGTGGACGCCTCCGGCACCCGCCGCGAGGAGATCCTGCTGTCGCCCGAGGAGCTGAAGATCCACTGGAAGCTCCGGCGGGTGCTCAGCGCGCTCGACCAGCAGCAGGCCATCGAGCTGCTGCTGACCAAGCTGCGCGAGACGCAGTCGAACGTCGAGTTCCTCCTGCAGGTCCAGAAGACGACCCCGGCGCCGCCCGGGCAGCACGACGACTGACGGAGCGCTGGGGAACGGGACTTTTCCGGGTCCCCCCGGCGTTCTGGCAGACTGACCCCTTGGCCCACCGGTTCACGCACGCGCCGCGTGCGACCCGGAGGCCCGTGAGGAGAACCCCGTGAAGAAGGACATCCACCCGAAGTACGTGGAGACCACCGTCACCTGCACGTGTGGCAACACGTTCACGACCCGCAGCACCGCGGCGAACGGCCAGATCCACGCCGACGTGTGCAGCAGCTGCCACCCGTTCTACACGGGCAAGCAGAAGATCCTCGACACCGGCGGCCGGGTGGCCCGGTTCGAGGCGCGGTACGGCAAGAAGGCCGCCGCCGCCAACTAGCGCGTGCGCGACGCCGGCGGGAGCCTCCCGCCGGCGTCGTCGTGTCCGCGCCCCCGTCGCGGGGGCCCACCCAGGGGAGGAGCGATGGCCGAGCACGGCGCGCTCGAGGGCGTCGACGTGACGGCCCTGCTCGCCGAGCACGGCGAGATCGAGGCCGCGCTGGCGGACCCCGCGGTGCACGCGGACCCCGCCCGAGCCCGCGCGCTCGGCCGCCGCTACGCCGAGCTGGGTCGCGTCGTCGCCGCCTACCGGGCGTGGCGGCGCGCCTCCGACGACGCCGAGGCGGCCGCCGAGCTCGCCGAGGACCCCGCGATCGCGGCCGAGCTGCCCGCGCTGCGGGCCGCCGAGGCCGAGGCGGCGGAGGCGCTGCGCCGGATCCTCGTGCCCCGCGACCCCGACGACGCGCGGGACGTCATCCTCGAGATCCGCGCGGGGGAGGGCGGCGAGGAGTCCGCGCTCTTCGCGGGCGACCTGCTGCGCATGTACACGCGCTACGCGGAGCGCCGCGGCTGGGTGGCTAAGGTGCTCGAGCTCACGCCGTCGGACCTCGGCGGGGTGAAGGACGCCACGCTGTCGATCCGCTCGCGCGGCGCCGCGGCCCCCGAGGACGGGGTGTGGGCGCACCTGAAGTACGAGGGCGGCGTGCACCGCGTGCAGCGCGTCCCCGTCACCGAGTCGCAGGGCCGCATCCACACGTCGGCGGCCGGCGTCGTCGTGCTGCCCGAGGTCGAGGACGAGACGGAGGTCGAGATCGACCCCGCCGACCTGCGGATCGACGTCTACCGGTCCTCCGGGCCGGGCGGCCAGTCGGTGAACACCACGGACAGCGCGGTGCGCATCACGCACCTGCCGACCGGCGTCGTCGTGAGCTGCCAGAACGAGAAGTCGCAGCTGCAGAACAAGGAGCAGGCCCTGCGGATCCTGCGGGCCCGGCTGCTCGCGATGCGCCAGGACGAGGCGGCGGCCGCGGCGTCGGAGGCGCGGCGCTCGCAGGTGCGCACGGTCGACAGGTCGGAGCGCATCCGCACCTACAACTTCCCGGAGAACCGGATCGCGGACCACCGGACGGGGTACAAGGCCTACAACCTCGACCAGGTGCTCGACGGCGACCTCGACGCCGTCGTCCGGTCCGCGATCGAGGCCGACGAGGCGGCGCGCCTCGCCGACGCCGCGCGCTGAGCGGGCGGGCGGCCGTGGGCGCGAGCGCGAGGGACGAGTTGCGGGCCGCGCTGCGCGACGCCGCACGGGCGCTCGCCGCGGCCGGCGTGCCGTCCCCGGAGCACGACGCCCGCGCGCTCGCCGCGCACGTGCTGGGCGTCGACCGGGTCGAGCCGGCGCTCGTCACGTCGCTGCCCGACGGCTTCGCGGACGCCTACGCGGCCGTCGTCGCGCGGCGCCGCGCACGCGAGCCGCTGCAGCACATCACGGGCCGCGCCGGGTTCCGCCGGCTCGACCTCGCGGTGCGCCCGGGCGTGTTCGTGCCGCGGCCGGAGACCGAGGTCGTGGCCCAGGCGGCGATCGACGAGGCCGCGCGCGTCGCCGCCGACGGCGTGGCGCCCCTCGTCGTCGACCTGTGCTGCGGGGCGGGCGGCATCGCGGTCGCGGTCGCCACGGAGGTGCCGGGCGCGCGCGTCGTCGCCGTGGACGTCTCACCCGATGCGGTCGCCCTGACCGCCGAGAACGCCCGCGCGCACGACGCCGCCGTCGAGGTCGTCCTCGGCGACGTCGCCGACCCCGCCCTGCTGGCGGACCTGGTGGGGCGGGTGGACGTCGTCGTCGCCAACCCGCCCTACATCCCGCCCGACGGCGTCCCCGTGGACCCCGAGGTGCGCGACCACGACCCCGCGCCCGCCCTCTACGGCGGCGGCCCCGACGGCCTGGCGGTGCCGCGCGCCGTCGTCGCGGCGGCCGCGCGGCTGCTGCGCCCGGGCGGGCTGCTCGTCATGGAGCACGCCGACGTGCAGGGCGGTGCCGCGCGCGGGCTCGCGGCGGCGTCCGGGGCGTTCGACGAGGCTCGGACGCTGCCCGACCTCACCGGCCGCGACCGGATGCTCACCGCGCGCCGGGTGGCCGACCCCGGGGGCCCGGCGTGACAGACTCGGGAGCCGTGATGGACTGCACCGACCCCGCGACGTGGGGTCCGGCCGTCGACGAGGCGGTGCACGTCATCGCGCGCGGCGGGCTCGTCGTGCTGCCCACCGACACCGTGTACGGCCTCGCGGCCGACGCGTTCTCGCCGGCGGCCGTCGCCGCGCTCCTCGCCGCGAAGGGGCGCGGCCGCGAGATGCCGCCGCCCGTGCTCGTGCCCGACGTGCGCACCGTCGACGGCCTCTGCGACGAGGTGCCCGACGCCGCGCGCGCCCTCATGGCGGCGTTCTGGCCCGGCGCGCTCACCGTCGTCTGCCGCGCGCAGCCGTCGCTCGCGTGGGACCTCGGGGAGACGCGCGGCACCGTCGCCGTGCGCATGCCCGACCACCCGGCCGCCCTCGCCGTCCTCCGCCGCACCGGCCCGCTGGCCGTCTCCAGCGCGAACGTCACCGGCCGCCCCTCCGCCCGCACGGCGGCCGAGGCGCGCGACCAGCTCGGCGACGCCGTCGCCCTCTACCTCGACGGCGGGACCGCGCCCGGCGGCGTCGCCTCCACGATCGTCGACGCCACGGGCGGCGCCGACGCCCCCCTGCGGGTGCTGCGCGCGGGCGCCATCGACCTCGCGGCGCTCCGCGCGGTCGCCCCCGTCGAGGGGCCGGGGGGCGACGCCGGGTGAGGATCTACGTGCTCCTCGCGCTCATCGCGGCCGCGGTGACGTACCTGACGACGCCGCTGGCCCGGTGGGTCGCGCTGCGCACGGGCGCGATCACCGCCGTCCGGGAGCGGGACGTGCACGCCGCGCCCATCCCGCGGATGGGCGGCGTGGCGATGCTGCTGGGGATGGCGGCGGCGCTCGCGTTCGCGTCGCGGATGCCGTTCCTCGCCGGCGAGTTCACGACGCCCACGCCCTGGGCGATCCTCGGCGGGGCGGCGATGGTGTGCGCGCTCGGCGTCGCGGACGACATCTGGGAGCTCGACTGGCTGACCAAGCTCACCGGCCAGGTCCTCGCCGTCGGGCTCATGGTCTGGCTCGGCCACGTCCAGCTCTACGCGCTGCCGATCCTCGGCCAGACGATCCCGTCCTCGCTGGGCTCGCTGGTCGCGACGGTGCTCACCGTGGTCGTCGCGATGAACGCGGTGAACTTCGTCGACGGCCTCGACGGCCTCGCGGCGGGGCTCATCGCGATCGGCGGCACGGGCTTCTTCGTCTACACCTACCTGCTCGCGGCCGACCGGGGCGCGGAGAGCTACGCCAACCTCGCCTCGATGATCGTCGCCATCCTCATCGGGGCGTGCGTGGGCTTCCTGCCGCACAACTTCCACCCCGCGCGCATCTTCATGGGCGACTCGGGCTCGATGCTCATCGGCCTGACGATCGCCGCGGCCGCCATCCACGTGACCGGCCAGGTCGAGACGGCGTCGCTGCCGACGCGCCAGGGCTTCCCGGCGTTCCTGCCGCTGCTCCTGCCCGTGTTCGTGCTGCTCCTGCCGCTCGTGGACATGGCGCTCGCCGTGCTGCGGCGCGTGGGCGCCGGGCGGTCGCCCTTCCACCCCGACCGGCGGCACCTGCACCACCGCCTGCTCCAGCTCGGCCACTCCCACCGGCGGGCGGTGCTGATCATGTACCTGTGGACCGCGCTCTTCGCGTTCGGCGGCGCGGCCCTCGTCCGGTGGACGACGACGCAGGTGCTGTGGGCGGTCGGCGTCGGCGCCGTCGTCGTGCTGGCCCTGACGCTCGGCCCGCTGCGCGGGCGACGGGACCGCACGGAGCGACCGGGCGGCGAGGGGAGCGGCACCGCACCCGTGGAGGTGAAGGCATGACCGACGCCACGCCCGCAGGGTCCGACGCCGGGGCGGGTCCGGGCCCGTTCGGGCCGTCGCCCGAGCTGCAGGAGCACCTGCGGCGGGTCTTCCGCCGCGCGGTGCGGGGCGTCGCGGTGCTGGGCGCCGCCCTCGTCGTCGTCGGGGGCCTCGTGGGCTGGTTCGTCGCCGGCTGGCCCGGTCTGTGGGGCGGCGTGCTCGGCGGCCTCCTCGGCGGGGCGCTCGCGGCCGCGACGCCCGTGACCATGCTCCTGACGGCGCGCTCGTCGATCACGGCGGCGATGGGCGGCGCGGTCGGCGCGTGGCTGCTCGCCGCGGTCGTGCTCGTCGGCACGGTCCTCGGCCTGCGGGCCACGGGCGCCGTCCACATGCCCGTCCTGGGCGGGACGATCGCCGTCGGGCTGCTGGCGGCCGTCGTCGTCCAGACGAGGGCCGTCCTCGCCGGTCGGGTGCCGTCCGTCGACCCCGGGGCGAGCGGCCCGCGCACATAGGACCAAAGTCCCAGGCGGGCCCCTCGACGCCGCGTTCCGGAGGGCGGCGGCGCGCACGGGGCGGGCCCCCGGATGGGTTAGGATTCCCAACGATCCGGCGACGCCTGGAACGGCGGCGCGCCCGCTCGCGGTGCGCCCACGACCGAACGCCACACCAGACCTGGAGCGTGCACCCTGTCCACCGCTGCGACGATCGCGCTGCTCGCCGCCTCCGGTGACGAGGGCGGGCCGCACATCCCCTCGATCGCCGAGTTCTTCCCGCCGGCCATCGCCTTCGAGGGCACGCCCTTCGAGTTCAACCGGATCACGCTCGTGCGGCTCCTCGCCGCGATCGCCGTCAGCCTCCTGTTCTGGGCCGCCGCCCGCCGCGCCACCCTCGTCCCGGGCCGGGCGCAGAACGTCGCCGAGATGGCGCTGGACTTCGTGCGGGTCAACATCGTCGAGGAGGTGCTCGGCGAGCGGCGGGGACGGCGCTACGTGCCCCTGCTGACGATCATGTTCTTCGCGATCCTCGCGATGAACATCACGGGCGTCGTGCCGCTCCTCAACATCGCGTCGACGAGCACGGTGACGGTGCCGCTCCTGCTCGCGATCGTGTCCTGGATCGCCTTCGTCGTCGCCGGGATCCGGGCGCACGGCGTGTTCGGCTACGTGCGGTCGAGCCTGTTCCCGGCGGGCGTGCCGTGGCCGGTGTACATCATCCTCGCGCCGATCGAGCTGGTCTCGACCTTCATCCTCCGGCCGGCGACGCTCACCGTCCGTCTCATGGCCAACATGCTGGCCGGGCACCTGCTGCTCGTCCTGTTCTTCTCGATGACGAGCTGGCTGTTCCTCGAGGCGAGCGGCGCCCTCAAGGCGGTCGGCACCCTGACGTTCGCCGCGGGCTTCGCGTTCACGGTGTTCGAGATCTTCGTCGCGGCGCTGCAGGCGTACATCTTCACCCTGCTCACCGCGGTGTACATCAGCCTCTCGGTGGAGGCGCACTGACCCAGCCGGGGCCCGCGAGGGTGCCGGTCGCACGACCTGTAACGCACACGGCCCGGACGCCCGTCCGGACCGGACGACGGAAGGAAGACCAGACGTGGAGATCACCGGCAACCTCGCCACCATCGGCTACGGGCTCGCCACGCTCGGCCCCGGCATCGGCATCGGCATCCTCGTCGCCAAGACGCAGGAGGCCACGGCCCGCCAGCCGGAGGTCGCGGGCGCGCTGCGCATCAACATGTTCATCGGCATGGCCCTCGTCGAGGCGCTCGGCCTCATCGGCCTGGTCGCCGGTCTGATGTTCTGATGCTCCGGACCACCGTCCTGGCGGCGGAGGGGGCCGACGTCCCCGAGGGGATCGAGCTCTTCTTCCCGCCGCTGTCCGAGATCATCTTCTCGGCGCTGGCCCTCGGCATCCTCGCGTGGGTGTTCCTGCGCAAGGTGCTGCCGACCTTCACGAAGATCCTCGACGAGCGCACCGAGCGCATCGAGGGCGGCCTCGCGAAGGCGGAGGCCGCGCAGGAGGAGGCCGCGCGGGCGCTCGCGGAGTACCACCAGCAGCTCAACCAGGCGCGCGCCGAGGCCCAGCGCATCCGCGAGGAGGCCCGGGCCGAGGGCGCCCAGATCGTCGCGGAGCTGCGGGCGAAGGCGACCGCCGACGCCGAGCGCACGATCGCGAACGCCCAGCGGCAGATCGAGGCCGAGCGGCAGCAGGCCGCCGTCGCGCTGCGGGCCGAGGTGGGCGCGCTCGCGACAGAGCTCGCGTCCCGCATCGTCGGCGAGGCGCTCGCGGACGAGGCGCGGCAGTCGCGCGTCATCGACAGGTTCCTCGACGAGCTCGAGGCGGCGGTCGCGGCGGGCGAGCCCGCGCGCGCGGCCGACGCCACGGGGGGCGAGGGGCGCTGATGCGAGGGGTCAGCCAGGCGTCGTACCGCGCGGTCGCGGACGGCTACGAGCGCGTGCTCGCGGCCGCGGGCGCCGACGCCGCGGGGCTCGGCGGCGAGCTGTTCGGGGTGGTCGACGCGCTCGACCGCTCCGGCGCCCTGCGCCGCGCCCTGAGCGACCCCGCGCGCGACGGCGACGACAAGGCGGCGCTCGCCGAGCACCTGCTCGGCGGCAAGGCGGACCCGAGGGTCGTCGAGCTCGTCGGGACGCTGGCGCGGCAGCGCTGGTCGACGCCGGAGGACCTCACCGAGGCGCTCGAGCGGCTCGCCGCGGAGACCGTGCTGGCCGCGGCGCAGGCCGGCGGCGACCTCGAGCGGGTCGAGGAGGAGCTCTTCCGCTTCGGCCGGTTCCTCGCCCACGAGCGCGGCGTCCGGGAGGCCCTGACCGACCGCATGGCGACGCCCGAGGCGCGGGTCGCCGTCGCGCGGACGCTGCTGGCCGGCAAGGTGCACCCGGTGACGGCCCAGCTCGTCGAGCGGGCCGCGCGCGAGCCGCGGGGGCGCACGATCACCTCCACCCTCGCCGACCTCGGCCGCCTCGCCGCCCTGCGGCGGCAGCGGCTGCTGGCCACGGTGACCGTCGCCGTCCCGCCGACGCCGGCCCAGCTCGAGCGACTGACGGCGCTGCTGACCCGGGCCTACGGCAGGGCCGTCCAGGTCAACGTCGCCGTGGACCCGGAGGTCGTCGGCGGCCTGCGCGTCGTCGTCGGCGACGAGGTCGTCGACGCGACGGTCCTGGCCCGCCTGGACGAGGTCCGCCGCAGGCTGGCGGTCTGAGGGGCCCCGAGACATCCCGAAGCACACGGCGCGCAGCGCCGACCGGAACGAAAGAGAGCAGGATGGCTGAGCTGACGATCAGGCCCGAGGAGATCCGGGCCGCGCTGGACAGCTTCGTGGAGTCCTACACGCCCTCGGGCGCGGTCCGCGAGGAGGTCGGCCGGGTCACGCTCGCGGCGGACGGCATCGCGCAGGTCGAGGGGCTGCCGGGCGCGATGGCCAACGAGCTGCTCGAGTTCGAGGACGGCACCCGCGGCCTCGCGCTCAACCTCGACGTGCGCGAGATCGGCGTCGTCGTGCTGGGCGAGTTCACCGGCATCGAGGAGGGCCAGACGGTCCGGCGCACGGGCGAGGTCCTCTCGGTCCCCGTCGGCGACGGCTACCTGGGCCGCGTCGTCGACCCGCTGGGCAACCCGATCGACGGCCTCGGCGAGATCGCGACGGAGGGGCGGCGCGCCCTCGAGCTGCAGGCGCCCGGCGTCATGCAGCGCCGCAGCGTGCACGAGCCGCTGCAGACCGGCATCAAGGCCATCGACTCGATGATCCCGATCGGCCGCGGCCAGCGGCAGCTCATCATCGGCGACCGCCAGACGGGCAAGACGGCGATCGCGATCGACACGATCATCAACCAGAAGGCCAACTGGGAGACGGGCGACCCGAAGCAGCAGGTGCGCTGCATCTACGTCGCCGTCGGGCAGAAGGGCTCGACCATCGCCGGCGTGCGCGCCGCGCTCGAGGAGGCCGGTGCGCTCGAGTACACGACGATCGTCGCCTCGCCCGCGTCCGACCCGGCGGGCTTCAAGTACCTCGCGCCGTACACCGGCTCCGCCATCGGGCAGCACTGGATGTACGACGGCAAGCACGTCCTCATCGTGTTCGACGACCTCAGCAAGCAGGCCGAGGCCTACCGCGCGGTGTCGCTCCTGCTCCGCCGCCCGCCGGGCCGCGAGGCGTACCCGGGCGACGTGTTCTACCTGCACTCGCGCCTGCTCGAGCGCTGCGCCAAGCTCAGCGACGAGATGGGCGGCGGCTCGATGACCGGCCTGCCCATGATCGAGACCAAGGCGAACGACGTCTCGGCGTACATCCCGACGAACGTCATCTCCATCACCGACGGGCAGATCTTCCTGCAGTCCGACCTGTTCAACGCGGACCAGCGGCCGGCCGTCGACGTCGGCATCTCCGTCTCCCGCGTGGGCGGCGCCGCGCAGGTCAAGTCCATGCGGAAGGTGTCCGGCACGCTCAAGCTCGAGCTCGCGCAGTACCGCTCGCTCGAGGCGTTCGCGATGTTCGCCTCGGACCTCGACGCGGCGTCGCGCCAGCAGCTCGTCCGGGGCGCGCGGCTCATGGAGCTGCTCAAGCAGCCGCAGTACTCGCCGTACCCCGTCGAGGACCAGGTCGCCTCGATCTGGGCCGGCACGCACGGCAAGCTCGACAAGGTCGCGCTCGCCGACGTGCGGCGCTTCGAGCGCGAGATGCTCGAGCACCTGCGCCGCAACACGGACGTCCTCGAGACCATCGCCTCGACCGGCCAGCTCTCCGACGAGACGGAGGCCGCGCTCGAGGCCGCGATCGACGAGTTCGCCGAGTCGTTCCTCGCCGGCACGGACGGCCCGCAGGACGAGGCCCCGATCACCGAGACGGAGCCCGCGTCCGAGCAGGAGCAGGAGCGCATCGTGCGGGGCCGGGGCTGACCGGTGGCGGGCAAGCAGCGGTACTACCGGCAGCGGATCCGGTCGACCCAGGCGCTGAAGAAGATCTTCCGCGCCATGGAGCTCATGGCCGCGTCCCGCATCGCCAAGGCGCGCGCGAGCGTCGAGGCGGCCGGGCCGTACTCCCGCGCCATCACGCGCGCGGTCTCCGCGGTCGCGGCGCACGCCGACGTCGACCACCCGCTCACCCGTGAGCGCCCGGAGACCAACCGCACGGCGGTCCTCCTCGTCACGGCGGACCGCGGCATGGCCGGCGCGTACTCGGCGTCGGTCATCCGCGAGGGCGAGCGGCTCATCCGCGACCTGACCGAGCAGGGCCAGGAGGTCAAGCTCTACGTCACCGGCCGGCGCGCGGTCTCGTACTACACGTTCCGCCGCCGCGAGCTCGCCGGGTCGTGGACCGGCTTCTCCGACGCGCCGACGCCGGAGGTCGCCGCGGAGATCGCGAGCACCCTCCTCGACGCGTTCCTGACCGACCCGTCCGAGGGCGGCGTCGGCCAGCTGCACGTCGTCTACACGCACTTCGTCAACATGGTCACGCAGACCCCGCGGGTCATCCGGATGCTGCCGCTCGAGGTCGTCGACGCCGCACCGGAGGAGCAGACCCCGGAGCCGGTGCCCCTGTACGAGTTCGAGCCGTCGGCCGACGTCGTGCTCGACGCGCTGCTGCCGCAGTACGTGCGCAGCCGGATCCACGCCTTCCTGCTGCAGGCGGCCGCCTCCGAGCTCGCCGCGCGCCAGCAGGCCATGCACACGGCGACCCAGAACGCCGAGGACCTCATCAGGAACTTCACGCGCCTGGCCAACCAGGCCCGCCAGTCCGAGATCACGCAGGAGATCAGCGAGATCGTCTCCGGCGCGGACGCCCTGGCGTCCTGAGCCTGCACCCGAACGGAGCGAGGAATGACTGCCACCACCACCACGACGGACACCCGGTCCGACGAGGGCCGCGCCACCGGGCGCGTCGCCCGCGTCATCGGCCCGGTCGTCGACGTCGAGTTCCCCGCCGACGCGCTGCCGGAGATCTACAACGCCCTCCAGGTCGACATCGACCTCACGGCGCAGGGCGAGGGCGAGGGCAGGTTCACGCTGACCCTCGAGGTCGCCCAGCACCTCGGCGACTCGATGGTCCGCGCGATCGCGCTCAAGCCGACCGACGGCCTCGTGCGCGGCGCGACGGTGCGCGACACCGGCGCCCCCATCAGCGTCCCCGTCGGCGACGTGACCAAGGGCCACGTCTTCAACGTCACGGGCGAGGTGCTCAACCTCGAGGAGGGCGAGCAGCTCGAGATCACCGAGCGCTGGCCGATCCACCGCAAGCCCCCGGCCTTCGACCAGCTCGAGTCGAAGACGCAGATGCTCGAGACCGGCATCAAGGTCATCGACCTGCTCACGCCGTACGTGCAGGGCGGCAAGATCGGCCTGTTCGGGGGCGCCGGCGTCGGGAAGACGGTCCTGATCCAGGAGATGATCTACCGCGTCGCGACCAACCACAACGGCGTCTCCGTGTTCGCGGGTGTGGGGGAGCGGACCCGCGAGGGCAACGACCTCATCCAGGAGATGACCGAGTCGGGCGTCATCAACCAGACGGCGCTGGTCTTCGGCCAGATGGACGAGCCGCCGGGCACGCGTCTGCGCGTCGCCCTGTCCGCGCTGACGATGGCGGAGTACTTCCGCGACGTGCAGAAGCAGGACGTGCTCCTGTTCATCGACAACATCTTCCGGTTCACGCAGGCGGGCTCCGAGGTGTCCACGCTGCTCGGGCGCATGCCGTCCGCGGTGGGCTACCAGCCGAACCTCGCCGACGAGATGGGCCAGCTCCAGGAGCGGATCACCTCGACGCGCGGCCACTCCATCACGTCGCTCCAGGCGATCTACGTGCCCGCGGACGACTACACCGACCCGGCGCCGGCGACGACGTTCGCGCACCTCGACGCGACGACCGAGCTCACGCGTGACCTCGCCGCCCGCGGCCTCTACCCGGCGGTCGACCCGCTGGCGTCGACGTCCCGGATCCTCGACCCGCGCTACGTCGGGCAGGACCACTACGAGACGGCGACCCGCGTGAAGTCGATCCTCCAGCGCAACAAGGAGCTGCAGGACATCATCGCGATCATGGGCGTCGACGAGCTGTCCGAGGAGGACAAGATCGTCGTGGCCCGTGCCCGGCGCATCCAGCAGTTCCTCTCGCAGAACACGTACATGGCGACGGCGTTCACCGGCGTCGAGGGCTCGACGGTCCCGCTGTCGGAGACGATCGAGGCGTTCGCGAAGATCTGCGACGGCGAGTTCGACCACATCCCCGAGCAGGCGTTCTTCAACATCGGCGGTCTCGAGGACCTCGAGCGGGCGCACGCGCGGATCCAGAAGGAGCTCGGCTGACCGGACGCCGCGGCCCGCGGGCCGCCGCGTCCCGGCACCGAGCGTCGAGGAGGACGAGTGGCAGATCTCGAGGTTGACGTCGTCGCGGCGGACCGCCGCGTGTGGCGCGGGGCCGCCCGCATGGTCAGCGCCCCGGCGGCCGACGGCGACATCGGCATCCTCCCGGGGCACACGCCGCTGCTCGCCATCCTGAAGGCGGGCGACGTGCGCATCCAGGCGAACGACGGCGCGTCGGTCACCCTGCGGGTGGACGAGGGGTTCCTGTCCGTGGACGAGGACCGCGTGACCGTCGTCGTGCAGACGGCGGTCGAGCCGAGCGGTGACGCCCGCGGCGGCCGGGCACGCTGAGGGCCGCGCGGACCCGTGGGCGTCGAGGTCGTCGCGTCGGTGCTCTGGCTGGGCGCGGTGCTGCTCGTCGTCGTCGGGGTTGTCGGCCTGTACGTCTCGCGGCAGCGCACGCTCTCGCAGCGGGTCGCCTCGTTCGCCTGCCAGCTCAACTCCGGTGAGCAGGTCTCGCGGATGTGGCAGCCGGGGGTCGCCCAGTTCACGCGCGACCGGCTGCTGTGGTGGCGCACGCTGTCGTTCTCGCCGCGCCCGGCGCGCGCGTGGTCGCGCAGCGTCCTCGTGCTCGAGGGCCGCGAGCCGGTCGGCCAGGAGGACGAGGAGGGCCGCCCGCTGCTGCTCGTGCACTGCCGCCACGGCGCGGAGGCCTTCCAGCTCATGATGTCGGAGCCGGCCTACGCGGGCCTCGTCTCGTGGCTCGAGTCCGGCCCGCGCCGGCCGGGGCCGCTGGTATGAGGCTCGTCGTCGCCCGCTGCGCCGCGCGGTACACCGGCCGGCTCACGGCCGAGCTGCCGCTGGCGACGCGGCTCGTCGTCGTCAAGGCGGACGGCAGCGTGCTGCTGCACTCCGACGGCGGCTCGTACAAGCCGCTCAACTGGATGAGCCCGCCCTGCTCGCTCGCGGTACAGGCGCCGGACGAGGCCGCGGCCGCCCGCGGCGTGCGCGAGGTGTGGCGGGTCCAGCACGCCAAGTCCGACGACCGCCTCGAGATCGAGGTGCACGAGGTGCTGCACGACTCGTCGCACGACCTCGGCGTGGACCCGGGCCTCGTCAAGGACGGCGTCGAGGCGCACCTGCAGGCGCTGCTCGCCGAGCAGATCGAGCTCCTCGGCCCGGGGCACGTCCTCGTGCGCCGCGAGTTCCCGACGGCGATCGGGCCGGTCGACATCCTGGCGCGCGACCCCGCCGGGGGCTCCGTGGCCGTGGAGATCAAGCGGCGGGGCGACATCGACGGCGTCGAGCAGCTCACGCGCTACCTCGAGCTGCTCAACCGCGACCCGTTGCTCGCGCCCGTGCGGGGCGTGTTCGCAGCGCAGGAGATCAAGCCGCAGGCCCGGGTGCTCGCCGAGGACCGGGGCATCCGCTGCGTCGTGCTCGACTACGACGCGATGCGCGGCGTCGACGACCCGGACAGCCGCCTCTTCTGACGGCAGGGCGGCGGGCCGGCGCTGGACGTCCCGGCGGTCCCGAATCCTTTCGACCTAGGATCCAGCCATGACGTCCCCCGCCTCCGCCGCCCGACGCTTCCCGCCCGACTTCCTCTGGGGCGCCGCCACGGCGTCGTACCAGATCGAGGGCGCCGTGGCCGAGGACGGCCGCCTGCCCTCGATCTGGGACACGTACGCCCGGACCCCGGGCCGGGTGCACGCGGGCGACACGGGCGACGTCGCGTGCGACCACTACCACCGCACGGCCGAGGACATCGGGCACATGCGCGCGCTCGGCCTCGACGCCTACCGCTTCTCCCTCGCCTGGCCGCGCATCCAGCCGACCGGCTCCGGGCCGTTCAACCCGGCCGGCCTGGCGTTCTACGACCGGCTCATCGACGACCTGCTCGCGGCGGGCATCGACCCGGTCGTGACGATGTACCACTGGGACCTGCCGCAGGCGCTCGAGGACGCCGGCGGCTGGCCGGTGCGCGACACCGCCCTGCGGTTCGCGGACTACGCGGCGAAGGTCGTCGAGACCTACCGCGACCGCGTGCGGGTCTGGACGACGTTCAACGAGCCCTGGTGCTCGGCGTTCCTCGGCTACGCCGCCGGCGCGCACGCGCCCGGGCGCACGGAGCCCGCGGCCGCGCTCGCCGCCGTCCACCACCTCAACCTCGCGCACGGGTTCGGCGCACGGGCGGTCCGCGAGACCCTCGGGGACGCCGCCACGCTCTCGCTCACCCTCAACCTGCACGTCGTGCGGCCCGACGACCCGACGTCCGCCGAGGACCTCGACGCGGTCCGCCAGATCGACGCGCTCGCCAACCGCTCGTTCCTCGAGCCGGTCCTCGACGGCCGGTACCCGGAGGACCTCGTCGCGGACACGGCGTCGGTGACCGACTGGTCCTTCGTGCGCGACGGCGACCTCGCGATCACGCACACCGGGCTCGACGTGCTGGGCGTCAACTTCTACTCGACGCAGCGCGTGCGCCGGTACGTGCCCGACCACGAGAAGCTCCACGCCGACGGGCACGGACGCACGGGCCACAGCGCCTGGGTCGCGGCCGACGCCGTGGAGTTCCTCCCGCAGCCGGGCCCGCACACGGCGATGGGCTGGAACATCGACCCCTCCGGCATGACCGAGCTGCTCGTGCGCCTGCACCGCACGTACCCCGGCCTGCCGCTCATGGTCACCGAGAACGGCGCGGCGTTCGACGACGTCGTCTCCCCGGACGGGCGCGTGCACGACCCGCAGCGCATCGACTACCTGCGCCGCCACGTGGACGCCGTCGGGCAGGCGATGGACGCCGGCGCGGACGTGCGCGGCTACTTCGTCTGGTCGCTCATGGACAACTTCGAGTGGGCCTACGGCTTCAGCCGCCGGTTCGGCATCCTGCGCGTCGACTACGACACGCTCGAGCGCACGTGGAAGGACTCCGCGTACTGGTACCGCGACCTGGTCGCGACGCGGACCCTGCCCGACGCCGACTGGGTCGCCCCCGCCTGACGTCCTGGGGGAGGATGGGCGCATGGTGTCGCGTCGGCGCAAGCGCCCGTGGGCGGCGCCGCACCCCGAGCTGGACGAGGTGCGGGCCCGCGCGGGCACGCACGTCGAGCGCGGCCCCGACGGCGAGTGGACGGTGCGGCAGGTGAGCGCCGCGGCCGCGACGAAGTCGTACACGTGCCCGGGCTGCCGGCAGGAGATCCCGCCGGGCACGGCGCACGTCGTCGCCTGGCGCAGCGACCACCTCCTCGGCGCGGACGCCGCGATCGAGGACCGGCGGCACTGGCACAGCGGCTGCTGGCGCGCCCGCGGCCACCGCCGGTGACCGACCGGCCGCCGGTAGGCTCGCCCCGATGGAGATCCGGGCCCTGAGCGTCCTGCCGGCGCGCCGCGAGGACATCGAGCTGCACACCGCCGACGGCCTCACGCTCGTGGGCGAGCTCGCCGTGCCGGCCGACCGCCCGCCCGTGGCGACGCTCGTCACGCTGCACCCGCTGCCGACGCACGGCGGCTACATGGACAGCCACGTGCTCCGCAAGGCGGCGTGGCGGCTGCCCGCGCTCGCGGGCCTGGCCGTCCTGCGCTTCAACACGCGGGGCACCGCGAGCCCGCGCGGGCGCAGCGAGGGCACGTTCGACGGCGGCCGGGCCGAGCGCTTCGACGTGCACGCCGCCATCGAGTACGCGGAGTTCCACGACCTGCCCCGCCGGTGGCTCGTCGGCTGGTCGTTCGGCACCGAGCTGGTGCTCATGCACGGCGCGGACCCCTCGATCGAGGGCGCGATCCTGCTCTCGCCGCCGCTGCACCGGGCCACGGACGAGCACCTGGCCGCGTGGGACGCCTTCGGCCGGCCCCTCGTCGTCCTCGTCCCCGAGCACGACGACTACCTGCGCCCGGACGAGGCGCGGCGGCGCTTCGCCGCGGTGCGCCAGGCCGAGGTCATCGGGGTCGAGGGCGCGAAGCACCTGTGGGTCGGCGAGGCGGCCGTCCGCCGGGTGCTCGACGAGATCGTCGGGCACGTGCTGCCCGGGTTCGGCCCCCTGCCGACCACCTGGGAGGGCACGATGTCCGATGACGGGACGGGCGGCGTCGTCGGCGAGGGCGCGGAGCTCCCCGAGGACGACGAGTCGGACCACACGCTCGGCGGCACGGCGACGGAAGGGGAACGATGACGACGGACGGCATGCTGGCGCTCCACACGCTGCGACGCGGGATCCCCGGCTCGCTGCCGCTGGTCCTGCTGCACGCCTTCCCCGTCGACCACCGGATGTGGTGGGACGTCACCGACCTCCTGCCCGGCGAGCGCACCGTGCTCGCCCCGGACCTGCCGGGGTTCGGCTCCTCGCCGTCCGGCCCCGACGTCGCGGTCGCCCTCGGTGCGGACCGCGACGTGCCCTCGATCGACGTCATGGGCGACGGCGTGGCCGCCACCCTGCGCGCCGCGGGCGTCGAGCGCGCGGCGGTCGCGGGCCTGTCCATGGGCGGCTACGTCGCCCTGTCCATGGCGGAGCGGCACCCGGACCTCGTCGCGGGCCTCGGCCTCGTCGACACGAAGGCCACCGCCGACGACGACGAGGCGCGCGCCCGGCGCGAGGAGATCGCGCAGCGGGTGCTCGCCGAGCAGCGGGTCGAGGCGGTCTACGGCATGCGCACCGCGCTGCTCGGCGCGACCGACCGGGTCGAGCGGCCGGACCTCGTCGAGCGCCTCGCGGGCTGGATCGCCGACCAGGGGCCGCACGCGATCGCGTGGGCCCAGCGGGCGATGGCCGCGCGGCCGGACCGCACGGAGGTGCTGTCCCGCTTCACCGGTCCGGCGCTCGTCGTCGTGGGGGAGGAGGACGAGCAGTCGCCCGTCGACGTCGCCCGCGCGATGTCCTACCTGCTGCCGGACTCCGACCTCGTCATCGTCCCGCGCGCGGGGCACATGACGAGCATCGAGAGCCCGCAGCCGGTGGCCTCGGGGCTGAGCCGCCTCGTGCGGCGCGCGGAGGCCGCCCTCGCCGGGCGGGACCGGCCGGTCGCCTGAGCGCGCGCCCCCGACGACGGTCGGCCGCTCAGCGGCGCGGCGGGTCGCCGAGGGCGATGCGGAGCGCGTCGGCGAGGTCGATCGACTCGCCGTCGCGCGCGCCCTTGCCGAGGACGAGGGGCGGGTCGCTCGGCTCGGGCGTCGCGCCCGTGACGAGCGAGCGCAGCCGCGGCGGCACGGAGAGCACGTAGAACTGCCCGTCCGTGCCGACGGCGACCGTGCGGTTCTTGCGCAGGTACCAGCCGTGCAGGGGGGTGCGGTAGCGCTGGCGCCCGTCGTAGCTGCGGGCGTGCAGGCGCTGCGGGGGGACGTCGCGGCGGCGCGCCTCGGCGACGAACTCCGCGATCATCGCGCGCGCCTGGGCGGCCTCCGCCTGCCGGCGCCGCTCGAGCTCGCGGACGTGCGCGGCGGCGGCCTCCTTGCGCGCGTCGCGCCAGTCGTCAGCCACGCCGCCGCAGGCCGCGCCGCGGGCGGCCGGCCAGCTCGGCGTCGGCGCCCTCGGCCTCGTCGAGCTCGTCGTCGGCCTCGTCGAGCGCCTCGCCCGCCTCGCCCTCGCCCTCGGCGACGGGCACGTCGGCCGGCTCGTCGGCGGGCACGTCGGCCGCCTCCTCGCTGGGGGCCCCGGCCGCCTCCTCGGTCGGCGCGGGGGCCTCGCCCTCGCCCTCGGCGACGGGCTCGGTGACCTCGACGCCCTCCGCCGGCCGGCCTTCGTCGACCGCGACGGCCTCGGGCTCGCCCTCGATCGGTTCGGGCGCGGGCTCCTCCGCCGCGGGCTCCTCCGCCACGGGCTCCGGCTCGGGCTCCTCGTCGGCCTCGGCGTCCACGGCCTCCATCTCTGCGGTCAGCTCGGCCTGCGCGTCGGCCACGGCGCGCGCCGACGCCTCCGCCGCGGCCGCGGCGTAGCGGGCCTCGGCGTCCTGCGCCCGCTCGAGCGTCTGGCGCGACGGCATCGGCTCGTGGGTGAGCAGGCTGCGCAGCTCGTCGAGGTAGACGGTGATCGCCTCGCGCTGCCGGTTGAGGTCCTCGACCTGGCGCTGGGCCGTCGTGCGCTCGCGCTCGGCCTCGGTCATCGCCTCGGAGAGCGTGCGCTCGGCGTGCTCGCGCGCCTCGGCCACGACGCGGTCCGCGTTGCGCCGCGCGTTCGACATGAGCTCCTTCGCGTGCGCCTCGGCGTCCCGGCGCACGCGCTCCGCCTGCTCCAGCGCGTTGGCCACGCGCTGCTCGGCCTCGGCGGCGTGGGCCTGGGCGTCGGCGACCAGGCGCTCGGTCTCGAGCCGGGCCTGCTCGTGCCGCTCGGCGTCGGCCCGCTCGGCGGCCTCGCGCTTCTGGGCGATCTCCACCTCGGCGTCGGCGAGGGCGCGCCGGGCCTGCTCGAGCAGGCCGTCGGCCTCGGACTTCGCCTCGGTCGTCAGCTCCGTCGCGCGCCGGCGGGCCTCGGTGAGCAGGCGCTCGATGTCGAGGCGGGTCTGCTCGCGCAGCTCGGACGTCTCGCGCTCGGCGGTGGCGCGCACCTCGGCGGCGTACCGCTCGGCGGCCTCCCGCAGCTCGGTGGTCTCGCGCTCGGTGGTCTCGCGCAGGTGGGTGGTCTCGCGCTCGGTGGTCTCGCGCAGCTCGGTGGTCTCGCGCTCGGCCGTGAGGCGCAGGTTCGTGGCGTACTCCTCGGCGTCGGTGCGGAGGGCCGCGACCTCCTGGGAGGTCTGCGCGCGGAGCGCGGCCACCTCGTCGGCGACCTGCGAGCGCAGGTCGGCGGCCTCGCGGTCCGCGGTCGCGCGCTGCAGCGCCGCGTACTGGTCGGCCTCCGTGCGCACGGCGGTGGCCTGCGTCTCGGCGTTCTGCATGGTGACCTTGGCGTCGCGCTCGGCGGTGGCGCGCACGCCGTCGGCGTACTCCTTCGCCTCCGCCCGCAGAGCCGCGGCGGCCTCCTCGGCGGCGCGCCGCAGCTCGGCCGCCTCCGTCTCGGCGGTGGTGCGCAGCTCCGCGGCGTACGCCTCGGCCTCGGCGCGCAGCTGGGCGGTCTCGGCCTCGGTGCGGCGCCGCAGCTCGGTGGTCTCCGCGTCGGCGGCCGCGCGCAGGTCGGTCGCGTACCGCTCCGCCTCCTCGCGCAGGCGGGTGGTCTCGACCTCGGTGGTGTGCTTCAGCTCGGCGACGTAGCGCTCGGTGGTGACGCGCAGCTCCGTCGTCTCGCGCTCGGCGACGGCCCGCAGCGTGCCGAGCTCGCGCTCGAGGCCCGTGCGGCGCTCGCTCTCCTCGGTCGCGATCGCGCTCGAGATGCGCGCGGCCTCGCGCTCCGCGGAGCCGACGAGCTCCTCGGCGCGGCGCTGGGCGGCGCTGAGGATGCTCTCGGCCTCCGACGCGGCGGACTCGCGCACCTCCTCCGCCTCGCGGCGGGCGGTGGCGAGCAGCTCGGCGACCTCGTTCTCCGCCCGGGCCCGCATCTGGCCGGCGGCGAGCTTGGCGCGCGCCATGGCGTCGGCGGCCTGCGCGTTGGCCTGCGCGACGACGTCGGACGACTGCTCCTCCGCCGAGCGCAGGAGGTGCTCGATCCGGGAGCCGAGGCCCGAGTAGGTCGGGCGCTCCGCCTCGCGGAGCTGGCGGTGCGCCTCCGAGAGCTCGCCCGCCAGCTGGATCGCGCGGGCGTCGAGCTGCTGGACCTGGTTGCGGGCCTCCTCGAGCTGCCGCTGGAGCGCCTCCATCTGCTGGTCGACCAGCGCGCGGTCGTAGCCGCGCATGACGACGGGGAACGTCGATCGGTCGTCGGGCACAGGAGCCTCCTCAGGACGACAGCGCTCGCGCGCGCGTGCGGGCCGGGCCCGTCGCCCGGGGCGTCGGGCGTCCCGGTCCCGTGCGGACCCGCGATCCAGCGTATCGGTCGTCGGCGCGTGGCCCCACCCGGTCCGAGTGGCGGGAGCAGGGCATGATCATCCAGGCTGGCACGGCCCGGAGGGGCCGGACCGCCTATTGTGATCCGGCACGAGTCATCCGGCAGGACCCGAAGGGACGACGTGATCCAGCGAGCACTCGCGACGCTGCTGTGCCTCCTCGGCGCCGCGGCGATCGCCCTGGGCGTCGCCTCGGCCACCGTGTGGCGGGCCGACGACGTGCTCGTGGCGGACGCGCAGGCGGCGCCGGGCACCACGATGGTCGTGACGGAGCCCGGCGTCCTCGACATGGCGGCCGACGAGGTCACCGTGACCGCCGAGGTCGAGTCCGGCACCGTCGTCATCGCGCTCGGCCGCACGGAGGACGTCGAGGCGTGGGTGGGCGGCGACGCGCACACGCGCGTGACCGGCCTCGTCGACTGGCACGTGCTCGCCACGACCGAGCGGGAGGCCGAGCCCGTCGACGAGCCGACCGAGGAGCCCACCGAGGAGCCGACCGGGGAGCCCACGGCCGAGCCGACGGCGACCGCGACCCCGCCCGCCGACGAGGAGGCAGCGGAGGGCGAGGCCGAGGACGAGGCCGAGGAGCCGGAGGAGGCCGGGCCCCCCGACCCGCGCGGGTCGGACCTGTGGGTCGACGAGGTGTCCGGGCGCGGCGAGGTCTCGTTCACGTGGACGGCGCGGGACGGGCGGTGGAGCGTCCTCGTCGCCGCGACCGGGCCCGACGCCGGGCCCCCGCGCGTGGCGCTGGCGTGGCCCCAGGAGGTCACCACCCCCTGGCTGTGGCCGGGCGTCGGCGTCGGCAGCCTGCTCGTGCTCCTGGGGCTCGCCTGGTGGGTGCTCATGCTCGTCGCGGCGCGGCGGGCGCGGACCGCCGCGCGCGCCGAGGCGCCCGCAGAGCCGCAGCTCGAGCCGGTCGCGACGGCGGGGCTCACGCGCCGCCAGCTCCGCGAGCTCGAGGCGCAGCGCGCCCGGCCGCGGCGCGAACACCGCGACCTGCACGAGCGGTTCCCCCTGCTCGTCCCGGGCCCGCGGGCGCCGAAGGCCACGGAGGCCACTGCGGCCGAGGAGGCCGCGGAGGCCACTGCGGCCGCGGCGACCGAGGGGGCCGACGGCGGCGAGCGGCGCGGCCGGCGCGCCCGGCGACGCGCCGCCGAGGGGGCCCCGACCCCCGCCGCCCCCGGCGTCCCCGTCGCGACGATCCCCGGGCCGGTCCGCGCGCCGGAGCCGGCCCCCGAGCCGTCCCCGGAGTCGGCCCCCGCCGGCCCCGGCGTCCCCGTCGCGACGATCCCCGGCCCCGTCCGCGCGTCGGCCCTCGGGGCCGCGCCCGCCCCGGTGGGCGCACCGGCGACCCCCGACGGCCCCGGGTCGCGCCCGTCGCGGCGCGCGCGCCGCGAGGCCGCCCGGGCCGCTGGGGCGCCGCCGGGTGCCCCGGGCGCCCCGGCCGCCGCCGCACCCGCCGACGAGGACCGGCCGGAGCGCCGTCGGCGCGGCCTCTTCCGCCGGCGCGAGCGCGAGCGTCCCGAGCCCGCCCCCGCCGAGCCCACGCCCGCCCCGCCGGCCGAGCCGGCGACGCCGCCGGCCGTCCAGACCTGGACGCCCACCGCCTCCGCGGACGCCTGGCGCCGCGCCTGGGGGCTCCCCGCGCCGTCGGCGCAGCCGCCCGCCCCCGGCGCTCCCGGGACGCCGCCCGGCACGCCCGCCGGCCCGACCACCGCGACGCCGCCCTGGACGCCCACGGGGACGGGCACCGGGACGCCGCCCGCCGGCGCCCCGCCCGCCGGGCCGGACGAGCCGACCCCCCGCCGTCGGAGGAGGGACGACCGATGAGGGCCGCCCGCGCGCTCGTCGCCGCGCTCCTCCTGGCGACCCTGGCCGCCTGCAGCACGCCCCTGCCCGTGCCGCAGCCGGACGCGGTGCCCGCCGCCACCCCGCCGGGGCTCTCGCCGGCCCAGGCAGAGCGGGTGCTCGACGAGGTCGCCGACACGCTCGCCGAGGCCGACGAGGCGGGCGACGCGACGCTCCTCGAGCCGCGCGTCACCGGCCCGGCGGCGACGATCCGCGCCGTCGAGTACGCGCTCGCGGCGGCGGGCGACGAGGACGCCGTCACCGCGATCCCGCCGGGCGCGCAGACCCTCGTCCTGCCGACCACCGACACGTGGCCGCGCACCTTCTTCGTCGTGACGGAGCCGCCCGAGGACCTCCAGGCCCCGCTGCTGCTCACGCTCACGCAGGAGTCGCCGCGCGACCAGTACCGGCTGTGGTCGTGGGCGCGGCTCTTCCCGGGCGTCGTCATGCCGGCGACGACCGAGCCGGGCCTCGGCAGCGCGCCGGTCGAGCCCGACTCCGCCGACCTCGCCGTCCCGCCGGAGGAGGTCGTCGCCCGCTACGTCGACGTCCTCACCCACCGCGACGAGTCCGAGTACGCCGAGGCCTTCACCCCCGACCCGCTCCGGCAGGGGATCGCGCAGACGAAGGACGCCTTCGTCGGCGTCGTCGGCCAGAACGGGAGCCTCGCCGAGACCTACCAGCCGGACGAGGCGGGCACGCTCGCGATCGCGACGGCGGACGGCGGCGCGATCGTCGTCGGCACCGTGCGCACCGTCACGACCATCACGCTCGCCGACAGCACGCTGAAGATCGCCGACCAGACGGCGGTGCTGCTCGGCAGCGACACCGTCCGCTCGACGCTCGAGATCCAGTGGCTCAGCGTCGTCGCGTTCGCCGTGCCGCCGGCCGGGTCGGACGAGCCGATCACCGTGCTCGGCGCCGAGCACTCCCGCGTCCAGGTCACCGGGAGCTGACCGCAGGACGCCCGCCGCACGCCCGCCGCACGTAAGGAGCGAGGGAGCATGAGCCAGCCCACCGGACCCCGCCCCGGCATCCCGCTGTACGGGGCCGTCGACCTCTCCGCGCTGCGCCAGCCGGCCGCGCCGCCGCCCGGGGGCAACGGCGGCGGCAACGGTGCGCCCGGGGCCACGGGCGCCGTCGTCGACGTCACGGAGGCGAGCTTCGGCGCCGTGATCGAGCGCTCGGCCGAGGTCCCCGTCGTCGTCGCGCTGTGGAGCGCCGCCGACCCGGCGACGAGCGCCGCGACCCGGCTGCTCGCCGAGCTCGCCGCCGAGATGGGCGGCCGGTTCCTCCTGGCCCGCGTCGAGGTGGAGCGCGCGCCGCAGGTGGCGCAGGCCGTGAGCAGTCAGACGGGGTCGACGGTCGCCGCCGTCGTGCGGGGCCAGGCCGTGCCGCTGCCGCCGCTCGACGGGGCGTCGCGCGAGCGGGTGCGCGGGCTGCTCGACCAGGTGCTGCAGATGGCCGCGGCCAACGGCGTCGACGGGCGGGTGCCGACCGCCGACGGCGAGCCCGCCGAGCAAGCCGAGCCGCCGCTGCCGCCGCGGCACCAGGAGGCGTACGACGCCATCCAGCGGGACGACGTCGACGCCGCCGTCGCCGCGTACAAGGCCGCGCTCGCGGAGAACCCGCGCGACGACATGGCCCGCGCGGGCCTGGCCCAGGTCGAGCTCCTGCGGCGCAGCCGCGGCCTCGACCCGGCCGCCGTGCGCGCCGCGGCCGCCGCCCGGCCCGACGACGTCGCGGCGCAGCTCGACCTCGCCGACGTCGAGCTCCTCGACGACCGCGTCGAGGAGGCGTTCGCCGTGCTGCTCGCCACGGTGCGCCGGACCTCGGGCCCGGACCGCGAGGCCGCCCGCGCGCGCCTCGTCGAGCTCTTCACCGTCGTCGGCGACACCGACCCCCGCGTGCTCGCCGCGCGTCGGGACCTCGCGAGCGCGCTCTACTGACGGCGCCCGCCGACCCCGGCGCGCCCACGCGCCCGGCCGGCGGCGGCGCCGCTCAGCCCGTCCAGGCGGGCTGGTCCTCCGGGACCAGGAAGAGCGCGCCCAGGGGCGGCACCCGCAGCCGCACGGACGCGGGCTGGGCGTGGTGCGGCCGCTCCTCGGCGACCACGCGGCCGAGGTTGCCCACGCCCGACCCGCCGTAGGTCTCGGCGTCGGTGTTGAGCGCCTCGCGCCAGCCGCCCGCGCGCGGGAGGCCGAGCAGGTAGTCGTCGTACGGGACGCCGGAGAAGCTGACGACGACGGCGACCACGCGCCCGCTGCGGTCGCGCCGCAGGTAGGTCAGCACGTTGTGGTCCGCGTCCTGGGCGTCGATCCACTCGAACCCGGCGGGCTCGTCGTCGAGGTCCCACAGCGCGGGCTCGGCCCGGTAGAACGCGTTGAGGTCGGTGACGAGCCGCTGCACGCCCTGGTGGGGCGCGTACTGGAGCAGGTGCCAGTCGAGCGAGCGACCCTCGGACCACTCCGCCGTCTGGCCGAACTCGCCGCCCATGAACAGCAGCTGCTTGCCCGGGTGCGACCACTGGTACGCGAGGAGTGCCCGCAGCCCCGCGAAGCGCTGCCAGTCGTCGCCGGGCATCTTGTAGACGAGCGAGCCCTTGCCGTGCACCACCTCGTCGTGGCTGAGCGGCAGCACGAAGTGCTCGGAGAACGCGTAGACCAGCGAGAACGTGATCTCGTGGTGGTGGTAGCGCCGGTTGATCGGCTCCTGCTGGAGGTAGCGCAGGGTGTCGTTCATCCAGCCCATGTTCCACTTCAGGCCGAAGCCGAGTCCGCCGACGTCGGTGGGGGCCGTCACGCCCGGCCACGCCGTGGACTCCTCGGCGATCATGACGATCCCGGGGGTGCGCCGGTAGGCCGTCGCGTTCGCCTCCTGGATGAAGCGGATGGCCTCGAGGTTCTCCCGCCCGCCGTGCACGTTGGGCCGCCACTGCCCGGGGCTGCGCGAGTAGTCGAGGTAGAGCATCGACGCGACCGCGTCCACCCGCAGGCCGTCGACGTGGAACTCCTCGAGCCAGTAGGTGGCGTTGGCGACGAGGAAGTTGCGCACCTCGTTGCGCCCGAAGTTGAAGACGTAGGTGCCCCAGTCGGGCTGCTCACCGAGCAGCGGGTCGGGGTGCTCGTACAGCGGCGTGCCGTCGAAGCGCCCGAGCGCCCACTCGTCCTTCGGGAAGTGCGCCGGGACCCAGTCGAGGATGACCCCGATGCCCGCCTGGTGCAGGCGGTCGACGAGGTACCGGAAGTCGTCGGGGTGCCCGAAGCGCGACGTCGGCGCGTAGTACGAGCTGACCTGGTAGCCCCACGAGCCGCCGAACGGGTGCTCCGCGACCGGCAGGAGCTCCACGTGCGTGAACCCCGTGGTGAGGACGTACTCGACCAGCTGGTCGGCGATCTCGCGGTAGGACAGGCCGGGCCGCCACGAGCCGAGGTGCACCTCGTAGACGCTCATGGGGCCGTGGTGGGGGTTCGACGCCGCGCGCCGCTCGAGCCAGGCGGCGTCGCCCCACTCGTACGTGCTCTCGACGACGACGGACGCCGTCGCCGGGGGGTGCTCCGTCCCCTTGGCGAGCGGGTCGGCCTTCTGCCGCCACGAGCCGTCGCGCGTGAGGATCTCGAACTTGTAGCGCTCGCCGCCGCGCACCCCGGGCACGAACAGCTCCCACACCCCGCTGGCGCCGAGGTTGCGCATCGCGTGCGGCGCGCCCTGCCAGTGGTTGAAGTCGCCGATGACGCGCACGGCCTGGGCGTTGGGCGCCCAGACGGCGAACGACGTCCCGACGACCTCACCGAGCTCGCCGGGGTAGGTGCGCACGTTCGCGCCGAGCACCGTCCACAGCTCCTCGTGCCGGCCCTCGGCGATGAGGTGGAGGTCGACCTCGCCGAGCGTGGGCAGGAACCGGTAGGGGTCGTCCTGGTCGAGGACGTGGTCCCCGTACCGGACCCGCACGCGGTAGTCGGGCACGTCCGGGCGGGGCAGGACGGCGACCCAGACGCCCTCGTGCTCGTGCGCCGCGGGGACGACGCCGTCCTTCGTGACGACCTCGACGGCGTCCGCGAGGGGCCGCAGGAGCCGGACGGTCACCGCGCCGTCGCCCACGTGGGGACCGAGCACGCGGTGGGGGTCGGCATGGACGCCGCGCACGACGGCGTCGAGCTCCGCGAGGGCCACCGGCAGCGGCGTCGGCTGCGTCATCGGCTCCGACGAGTTGGTCATGTCGTCACCCTGCCACGCGGGCCGGGCCCGTGCACGGGGCCCGTCGGGCCTGTTCGCCACGCGTGTCGCCGCTGCTCCGCCGAGGGCGCGAGGCCGGCCGGTCAGCGTCGGCCGAGGAGCCGGTCCACCCCCGCGAGCGGGATCGGGAGCCAGGCGGGCCGGTTGCCGGACTCGTACACGACCTCGTAGATCGCCTTGTCGAGCTCGAGGGCCGGCAGGAGCGCGTCGACGACGTCGGCGTCCTCCCCGCCCGCGGTCTCGTCGTGGTAGCCGGCGGTGAGCGCGGCGCGCGCCGCCGTCAGCCAGCCCGGGTCGGCGGCGCCCCCGACGGCGGCCGCGTAGTCGAGCGAGCGGAGCATCCCGGCGAGGTCGCGCAGCGCGAGGTCGGGCCGGGTCTTCTCGCTCGCGGAGGCCTGCGGCTCGCCCTCGAAGTCGAGCACGTACCAGCGGCCCTCGGCGGAGCGCAGCACCTGGCCGAGGTGGTAGTCCCCGTGCACCCGCTGCAGCGGGGGCACCGCCTCGAGCCGCTCGAGCGGGGCGTACGCGGCGTCGATCGCGTCGGCGCGCTCGGCGAGCTGCGGCACCTTGGCGACGGCCGCCGCCGCCCGGTCGCGCAGCGTCCGCACGACCTTGCGCACCTCGACCGCCCGCTGCGCGGCGTTGCGCGGGCCGTGCGCGTCCGCGAGCGGGAGTGCGGTGCGCAGCGCGCGGTGCATCTGCGCGGTCGTGCGCCCGAGGTCGGCGGCCAGGGCGGCGAAGTCCCGCCCCTCGCGGGCGTGCTCGCACGCGATCTCGAACCCGTCGCGGGCGCCGAGGACGAGCTCGCTCAGCACCCCGAGGTGCCCGACGGTCGCCACGCCGTCGGCGGACGGCCACCGCCCCGCGAGCCAGGCGAGGGGGCGGGGGACCCCGCGCCAGCCCGCGTTGCTCAGCGCGAGCGGCACCTCGACGTCGGGGTTGGCGCCCACGGTCACGCCGCGGAACACCTTGAGGATCGCCGGCCGGTCGGCGTCGGGCAGCAGGACGGAGGTGTTGGACTGTTCCCCGCCGACAACGCGGTGCGGCCCCGGCTCGGTCGGCGCCGCCGCCTCGTGGTGCGCGGCCGCGAGCCACGCGCGCACGAACGCTGGGTCGTACGGGCCGTCCACGAGCGTCCCGCCCGGCACCTCGGCGATCGCCCCCTCCGCCACGCTTCCGCGCCGCAGCGTCGTCGGCACCTGCAGCACGGCCCCCGAGGGCAGCGCGAGCAGGTGGACGCGCACCTCCGCGTCCCCGCGCGGATCCGGCAGGTCGACGACGGCGAGCCGCACGAGCTCCGCGGCCGTCCCCTTCTCCGGGAACCACCGCTGGCGCGGCACCCAGGCACGCAGGGCGGCCAGCTCGGCGTCGTCGTCGGCGGGCCGCGCCGGCACCGGATCGGCGAGCGTGGCGAGGTCCATCAGCGCACGTCCCGCACGGCTAGGCGCCCTCGGGCGGCGAGACGGTGAGCCAGTAGAAGTCCCGCGAGCCGAGCGTCAGCGTGACCTCGCCGTGCGCCGTCACGTCGGGGAACTCCGCCCCGCCGAAGAGGTCGTGCACGCGGTGGCCGGCGTGGTCGGGCAGGCGCACGGTGGCGGACCGGGGCGTCGCCGCGAGGTTGGCGACGCAGAGGATCGTCTCCTCGGGCGAGGACCGCAGGTAGGCGAGCACGGCCTCGTTGTCGCTCGGCAGGATCGTGAAGTCGCCGGTGCCGAACACGGGGTGCTGGCGCCGGACGGCGAGCATGCCGTGCACCCAGTGGAGCAGGGAGGTCGGCTGCGCGAGCTGGGCCTCGACGTTCGTCGTCGTGTAGTGGTGCACGAGCGACTGGATGACCGGCAGGTAGAGCTTGCCGGGGTCGGCCGTGGAGAAGCCCGCGTTGCGGTCCGGGGTCCACTGCATGGGCGTGCGGACCGAGTCCCGGTCGGGCAGCCAGATGTTGTCGCCCATGCCGATCTCGTCGCCGTAGTACAGGCACGGGCTGCCGGGCAGCGACAGCAGCAGGGCGTGCGCGAGCTCGATCTCCGCGCGCGAGTTGTCGAGCAGCGGGGCGAGCCGACGCCGGATGCCGACGTTCGCGCGCATGCGCGGGTCCGGCGCGTACCAGCCGTACATGGACGCGCGCTCCTCCGTCGAGACCATCTCGAGCGTGAGCTCGTCGTGGTTGCGCAGGAACGTGCCCCACTGCGCGCCGCGGGGGATGGGCGGGGTGTCCGCGAGGATGTCGACGAGCTGGTTCGCCCGCTGGTCCTTGAGCGCGTAGAAGATGCGCGGCATCACCGGGAAGTGGAAGCACATGTGGCACTCGGGCTCGTCCTCGGTGCCGAAGTAGGGCACGACGTCGCGCGGCCACTGGTTCGCCTCGGCGAGCAGGAGACGCCCGGGGAACTCCTCGTCCACCATCGCCCGGATCTCGCGGAGGTACTGATGGGTCCGCGGGAGGTTCTCGCAGTTGGTGCCCTCCTCCTCGAAGAGGTAGGGGACGGCGTCGAGCCGGAACCCGTCGACGCCGAGGCGGAGCCAGAACCGCGTGACGTCCTTCATCGCCTCGCGCACGGCCGGGTTCTCGAAGTTGAGGTCCGGCTGGTGGCTGAAGAACCGGTGCCAGTAGTACTGCCGGCGCACCGGGTCGAACGTCCAGTTGGACGTCTCGGTGTCGACGAAGATGATCCGCGCGCCCTCGTAGCGGGTGGGGTCGTCGCTCCACACGTAGAAGTCGCCGTAGGGGCCGTCGGGGTCGGAGCGCGACGCCTGGAACCACGGGTGCTGGTCGCTCGTGTGGTTCATCACGAGGTCGATGACCACCCGCATGCCCCGCGAGTGCGCCTCCTCGAGCAGCTCGGCGAAGTCGTGCATCGTGCCGTACTGCGGCGCGATCGCCGTGTAGTCGGAGACGTCGTAGCCGCCGTCGCGCAGCGGCGAGGGGTAGAAGGGCGGCAGCCACAGGCAGTCGATGCCGAGCCACTGGAGGTACTCGAGGCGGTCGATGAGGCCGCGGATGTCGCCCGACCCCTGGCCGGAGGAGTCGGAGAAGCAGCGCAGCATGACCTCGTAGAACACCGCGGTGCGGTACCACTCGGGGTCGTCGCGCAGGCCGGGCCGGGCGAGGTCCGGCAGGTGCCGGGTGGGGTCGGGCCGCGGCGGCAGGGCCCGCATCGGGTCGATCGCGCGGGCGCCGGCGTCGGTCCCGGCCCCGGCGCCGGGACCGGCCGCGGCCCCGGGGGTGACCGTGTCGGTCGCCGCGGGCGTCACAGGGTCCTCACCCCGATGACGTGCGCCACCTGCTCGTACGGGTCGAGCCGGACGTAGGGGTGCGCCCCCCACGCGTAGACGGCCCCGGACAGCAGGTCGTGCGCGGCGAACGCGGGCGCCGCCGGGTCCGCGGGCGCGGCGACGCCGAGGGCGGCGAGGTCGAGGTCCACCACGGCCTCCTGGGTGTGGTGCGGGTCGAGGTTGACGACGACGACGACGGCGTCCGGCCGCCCGTCGGGGGACTGCGCGGCGGTGACGTGCCGGGAGAAGCACAGCACCTGGTCGTTGGTGGTCGGGTGCACGGTCAGGCCGCGCAGGCGCTGCAGGGCCCGGTGCTCCCGGCGGACCTGGTTGAGCCGGGTGAGCAGGCGCGAGATCCCGATCTCCTCGGCGGCCGCCCAGTCCCGCGGCTTGTACTCGTACTTCTCGTTGTCGATCTGCTCCTCGGCGCCGGGCCGCGCGACGTTCTCGACGAGCTCGTAGCCGGAGTAGATCCCCCACGTGGGCGAGCCGGTGGCGGCGAGCACCGCGCGGATCGCGAACGCCGCCGTCCCGCCGTGCTGCATGTACGGGGTGAGGATGTCGTGCGTCGTCGGCCAGAACGACGGGCGCATGTACGCGGCGGCGGGCCCGGAGACCTCCTGGAGGTACTCGGCGAGCTCGGCCTTGGTGTTCCGCCAGGTGAAGTACGTGTACGACTGGTGGAACCCGATCCGGGCGAGCGTGTGCATCATCGCCGGGCGCGTGAACGCCTCGGCCAGGAAGATCACCTCGGGGTGGGCGGCGTTGACGTCCGCGATGAGCCACTCCCAGAACGGGAGCGGCTTGGTGTGCGGGTTGTCGACGCGGAACGCCGTGACGCCGTGGTCGATCCACACCTGCAGCACGCGCCGGACCTCGGCGTAGATGCCCGCCGGGTCGTTGTCGAAGTTCAGCGGGTAGATGTCCTGGTACTTCTTCGGCGGATTCTCGGCGTACGCGATGGAGCCGTCGACGCGCGTCGTGAACCACTCCGGGTGCTCGGTCACCCACGGGTGGTCGGGGGAGCACTGGAGCGCCAGGTCGAGCGCGACCTCCATGCCGAGCTCGCGCGCCCGCGCGACGAAGGCGTCGAAGTCGTCGAACGTGCCGAGGTCGGGGTGGATGGCGTCGTGGCCGCCGTCGGGCGAGCCGATGGCGTACGGCGAGCCCGGGTCGGTGGGGCCGGCGGTGAGGGAGTTGTTGCGGCCCTTGCGGTACGTGGTGCCGATGGGGTGGATCGGGGTGAGGTACACGACGTCGAACCCCATGGCGGCGATCGCGGGCAGCCGCTCGGCGGCGGTGCGCAGCGTGCCGGAGCGCCAGCGCCTGGCCCTCGCGTCCCAGCGCGCGCCCTCGGACCGGGGGAACATCTCGTACCAGGAGCCGACGAGCGCCCGCTCGCGCTGGACGAGCAGCGGGTAGGTGGGCGACGGGGTGACGTGCTCGCGCAGCGGGTGCGCGGCGAGGGCGGCCTTGACCTCGGGGGAGGCACCGGCGGCGAGCCGCGCCTGCGGGGGGCGCCGGGTGTCGCGCAGGGCCGTGACGGCGTCGCGCAGGGTGCGGGCGGCGTCGGCGGGCAGGCCCGGCCGCTCGGCGGCGCGCTCGAGCAGCGCGGCGCCCTCGGCGAGCATGAGCTCGACGTCGACGCCCGCCGCGACCTTGACCGTCGCGTCGTGCTCCCACGTGCCGTACGGGTCCGACCAGCCCTCCACCCGGAAGCCCCAGCGGCCCTCGGCGTCGGGCACGAGGTCGGCGCGGTAGGTGTCGAGCCCGGCGTTGACGACGGACATCCGCACGGCGGCCCGGTCCGTCCCGTCGGGGGCGACGAGGACCGCGGTGGCGGCGACGGCGTCGTGCCCCTCGCGGAACACGGTCGCCGTGATCTCGACGGCCTCGCCGACGACGGCCTTCGCCGGCCAGCGGCCGCACTCGACCACCGGGCCGACCCCGACGACGGGGATGCGCCCGACGGCGGTCGCGGCCGGGTCCGGAGGCGTTCCGGTAGGCGCAGTGATGGGCGCAGTGATGGGCGCGGCGGGCGGCGCGGCGGGCGTCGCGGCCGGGGGCGTGGTGCCGGCGCGTGCGCCCGCGCGCGCGGCGCCGCCCGACCGGCGGGCGCGGCCGGCGCCCGACGACGGCGTTCGGGGCGGGGGAGTCGTGGACGGCGTCACAGCCCCGAACCTACCGACGCGTCCAGGGGTGCGACATCCGCGGCCCGGGGGCCACGGCTCGCGTGTCGGCGGGCTGCTGCGGGGCCGGCCGGGGCCCCGCGGGAGGAACGTCGACGGTCCACGGCACGAGCGTAAGCGCTTGCAGGCCCACCTCGATCATCGGGCGCCGCGGCGCGCCGCGCGCGGGGTCACCCGGGTGGGTGTGGCGCCCGCCACGCGAGACGGACGCACGGGCCGCTGACCTGCGGGGTTGCCGGGGCCGGATGTAAGCGCTTGCAGTGACGCTGGCAGGCCGCCTCGCGGACCGCGTAGGGTGCCCCTCCGTGAGAGCAATCCGACGGTTCACGGTCCGCCCGGTGCTGCCCCCCGAGCTCGTGCAGCTCGACGAGCTCGCGCACAACCTGCGCTGGTCGTGGCACGCCCCCACGCGGGACCTCTTCGCCCGCATCGACCCCGACCTCTGGGCCGAGGTCCACGGTGACCCGGTCGCCCTCATCGGCGCCCTCGGCCCGGAGCGCCTCGCCGCGCTCGCGGCCGACGCGGACTTCGTCGCCCGCGTCCGCGGCGCCGCCGACGACCTGCACGCGTACCTCGCCGCCGACCTCTGGTACCAGACGACGGCCGTCGCGGAGGCGGGCGGCGACGCCGCCGCGCTGCCCCGCGCCATCGCGTACTTCTCGCCCGAGTTCGGCATCACCTCGGTGCTGCCGCAGTACTCCGGCGGCCTCGGCATCCTCGCCGGCGACCACCTCAAGAGCGCCTCGGACCTCGGCGTGCCGATCGTCGGCGTCGGGCTCCTGTACGGCGCCGGCTACTTCGCGCAGGGCCTCTCGCGCGACGGCTGGCAGGTGGAGACCTACCCGCTGTCCGACCCGGACGGCCTGCCGCTCACCCTGCTGCGCGAGGAGGACGGCACGCCCGCGCGCGTGAGCCTCGGCCTGCCGGGCGGGCGGACGCTGCACGCGCACCTGTGGAAGGCCGACGTCGGCCGCGTCCCGCTCCTGCTGCTCGACTCGAACGTGCCGGAGAACGACGAGCTCGCTCGCCGCGTCACGGACCGCCTCTACGGCGGCGGCGGCGAGCACCGGCTCCAGCAGGAGCTCCTGCTCGGCATCGGCGGCGTGCGCGCCCTGCGCGTGTGGTCGCGCCTCACGGGCGCGCCGGCGCCGGAGGTGTACCACACCAACGAGGGCCACGCCGGGTTCCTCGGGCTGGAGCGGATCCGCGAGCTCGTCGCCGAGGAGGGCCTGAGCTTCGCCGAGGCGCTCGAGGCGGTGCGCGCCGCGACGGTCTTCACGACCCACACGCCGGTGCCCGCCGGCATCGACAGGTTCGAGGCGTCCCTCGTCCGCCAGTACTTCGAGGGCGACAACGGGCTGCCCGGCGTCCCCGTCGAGGACGTCCTCGCGCTCGGCGCGGAGGACTACGAGGGCGGCGACCCGACCCTGTTCAACATGGCGGTCATGGGCCTGCGGCTCGGCGGCCGCGCCAACGGCGTCTCCCTCCTGCACGGCCAGGTGTCCCGCCGGATGTTCGCCGGCCTGTGGCCGGGGCTCGACGAGGACGAGGTGCCGATCACCTCGATCACCAACGGCGTGCACGGCCGGACGTGGACCGACCCGCAGCTCGCCGACCTGGCGGAGCGCCGCCTGGGCGCGGCCGAGCTCGCCGACGGGTCCGGCTGGCTGCGGCCCGACGGCGTCAGCGACGCGGAGCTGTGGGAGGTGCGCCGGGCCCTGCGCGCCCAGCTCGTGGCCGACGCCCGCGCGCGCGTCCGGGAGTCGTGGCGGCGCCGCGGCGCGAGCGCGGCGGAGCTCGGCTGGGTCGACGACGTCCTCGACCCCGACGTGCTGACGATCGGCTTCGCGCGCCGCGTGCCGACGTACAAGCGGCTCACGCTCATGCTCAGCGACCCGGAGCGGCTCACGTCGCTCCTGCTCCACCCGGAGCGGCCCATCCAGATCGTCGTCGCGGGCAAGTCGCACCCCGCGGACGACCAGGGCAAGCGGCTCATCCAGCAGCTCGTCCGGTTCACCGACGACCCCGAGGTGCGCCACCGGATCGTGTTCCTGCCGAACTACGACATCGCGATGGCCCAGACCCTGGTGCCCGGCTGCGACGTCTGGCTGAACAACCCGCTGCGGCCCCTCGAGGCCAGCGGCACCTCCGGGATGAAGGCCGCGCTCAACGGCGCCCTCAACCTGTCGATCCTCGACGGCTGGTGGGACGAGTGGTTCGACGGCGAGAACGGCTGGGCGATCCCGACGGCGGACGGCGTCGAGGACCCCGACCGCCGCGACGACCTCGAGGCCGCCGCCCTGTACGACCTCATCGAGAACCAGGTCGCCGCCCGCTTCTACGACCGGGACGCGAACGGCCGGCCCGCCCGCTGGCTCGAGATGATCCGGCACACGCTCGCCACGCTCGGGCCGAAGGTCCAGGCCACCCGCATGGTCGCCGAGTACGTCCACCGGCTGTACGCGCCCGCGGCGCAGAGCGGCCGGGCGCTGGACGGGCCGGGCTACCCCCGCGCCCGCGAGCTCGCGGCGTGGAAGGCCCGCGTCCGGACGGCGTGGCCGGGCGTCCGCGTCGACCACGTCGAGTCGGTCGGCATCGGGGAGGTCGCGCAGGTGGGCGACGTGCTCCACGTGCGCGCCTACGTCTCGCTCGGCGACCTGGCGCCCGACGACGTCGCCGTCCAGGTCACCTACGGGCGCGTCTCGGAGTCGGACGAGCTCTCGGGAGTCCGGCACGCCGAGCTCGCGTGGGCCGAGGGGTACGAGGCCGGTCGGCACGCCTTCGCGGGCGACGTCCGGCTCGACGTCTCGGGGCCGTTCGGCTACACCGTCCGCGTCGTGCCCAAGCACCCGCTGCTCGTCTCGCTCGCGGACACCGGGCTCGTCACGAACGCCGGCTGAGCGACCGGGCGGTCCCCGCCGTCCGGCGGACGTCCCGGGCGGCCGGGCCGCTCAGGCGGTCTCGGCGGCCGCCGACCGCCCGGCGACCCGCCCGGAGAACAGGCAGCCGCCGAGGAACGTGCCCTCGAGCGCGCGGTGGCCGTGCATGCCGCCGCCGCCGAAGCCGGACGCCTCGCCGGCGGCCCACAGGCCGGGCAGCGGCGCGCCGTCGGGCCGGAGCACCCGGCCGGCGAGATCGGTGTGCAGCCCGCCGAGCGTCTTGCGGGTGAGCACCGAGAGGCGCACGGCGAGCAGCGGCCCGTCGGCCGGCTCGAGGATCGGCCGCGGGGGCGCGACGCGCACGAGCCGGTCGACGACGTAGCGGCGCGCCATCGCCGTCGCGACGACCTGCGGGTCCTTGCCCATGCGGGTGCGCACCTGCGCGTCGCGCGCGCGGATCGTGCGCTCGAGGGCGGCGGGGTCGATGCGCGCGGTGCCCGTGAGCTCGTTCATCCCCGCGGCGAGGTCGGCGACGTCGTCGGCCCAGACGAACTCCGGCGACAGGCGCGCGAACCGCTCGACCGGCGCGACGGCCCCCGGCAGCGCCCGCCGGAGCACGCCGACCACGTCCCGCCCGGTGAGGTCGGGGTTCTGCTCCGAGCCGGACAGCGCGAACTCGGTGCCCATGATCGCCCGGTTGAGCACGAACCAGGAGTGGTCGTCGCCGCGCGCGACGACGTGCCGCAGCGCGCCCAGGGCGTCGAACCCGGGGAACAGCGGCGCGGGCAGGCGGTTGCCGTCCGCGTCGAGCCACAGCGAGCTCGGGCCGGGCAGGATCCGGATGCCGTGCCGGCTCCAGACCGGGGAGTGGTTCGCGATCCCCTCGGGGTAGTGCCACATGCGGCCCGCGTGCACGACGTGCCCGCCCGCGCGCGCGGCCGCCGCGATCCCGGCGCCGTCGACGTGGTCGGGCACGCCCGAGAGCATCCGCTCCGGCAGGCGGCCGTGCTCGGCCGGCCACGAGGCCCGCACGAGGTCGTGGTCCGCCCCGATCCCGCCCGAGGCGACGACGACGGCGTCGGCGGCCACCTCGAACCGGCCCACCGCCCGGCGGGACGAGGGTGCGCCGCGGGGGGCGTCGTCGTCCGCGAGGACGTCCCCGACGACGCCGGTCACCCGGCCGTCGGTCACCACCAGGTCGGTGACGCGGTGGCGGAACCGCACGCGCAGCAGGCCCGCGCGGCGGGCCTCGAGGGCCGCGCGGACGAACGGCTCGCAGATCGCCGGCCCCGTGCCCCACGTGATGTGGAAGCGGGGCACGGAGTTGCCGTGGCTGCCGCCGCCGTCGGCGAGGTACCCGCCCCGCTCGGCCCACTGGACGAGCGGGAACCAGCGGACGCCGAGCCCGTGCAGCCAGGCCCGCATCTCGCCCGCGGCGAACGCGACGAACTGCTCCGCCCACGCGCGCGGGTACGCGTCGAGCGGGTCCGCCCGGTCGAACTGCGCCGAGCCCAGCCAGTCCGCCAGGGCGAGGTCGTACGAGTCACGCACGCGCAGGCGCCGCTGCTCCGGGGAGTCGACGAGGAACAGCCCGCCGAACGACCACCACGCCTGGCCGCCCAGCGACGCGCGCGGCTCCTGCTCGACGAGGACGACCCGCCGCCCGGCCGCGGTCAGCTCGGCGGCGGCGACGAGCCCGGCAAGGCCGGCCCCGACGACGACGGCGTCGGCCCGCAGCACCCCCTCGGACATGCCCGCAGCGTAGGTGCCGGGCACCCGGAGCGGTAGCCGCGGTGCCCAGGACGTGCTCAAGAGGTGCTCAGGAGGTGCTCAGGAGCGGTAGACGCGCAGCGCCAGCGGCTCGACGACGACGGTGCTCCCGGGCGCGGCGTGCGCCTCGCCGTTCGCGCCCACGGCGTCCGGGCGCTCGGCGACGCTGTCCCACACGAGGCGCCACGCGCCGTCGGGCCGGTCCGGGGGCAGCCCGCCGGCCAGCGTGAACTCGACGGGGTCGAGCGCCCCGTTGACGAGGAGCAGCACCGCGGAGCCGTCGGGGGCGACGCGCGTCATCTGCAGGCTGCGCACGCCGACGTCGTGCCACGCCGCGTGGTCGAGCGCGGTGCCGTCCGCGCGGTGCCAGGCGAGGTCGGGGCGCTCGTCGCCGGCCGCCTGGCGCGCGGTGGTGGGGCGGCCCGTGTAGAAGCCCCACGTGCGCAGGGCGGGCAGCTCGCGGCGCAGGCGGAACAGGTACCGCGCGGTCTCGAGCAGGTCCGCGCGCGCCTCGTCGAGGTCCCAGTCCAGCCAGGAGATCTCGTTGTCCTGGCAGTACGCGTTGTTGTTGCCGCGCTGCGTGCGGTCGATCTCGTCACCCGCGGTGAGCATGGGCGTGCCCGCCGCGAGCGCGAGCGTGGCGAGCAGGTTGCGCTGCGAGCGCCGCCGCAGGGGGAGGATCTCCTGCCCGACGGCGGGGTCGCGCACCGGGCCCTCGATGCCGTGGTTCCACGAGCGGTTGGCGTCGGAGCCGTCGCGGTTGCCCTCGCCGTTGGCCTCGTTGTGCTTGTGGTCGTAGGTGACGAGGTCGGCGAGCGTGAAGCCGTCGTGCGCCGTCACGTAGTTGACGGACGCGACGACGCCGCGGGACAGCGGCGGGTCGCCGTGGCCGAACACGTCGGCGGAGCCGGACAGGCGCGTCGCGAGCTCGCGGACGCCGTGCCCCTCGCGGCCGTGCGCCCGCGCGGCCGGGTCGGCGAGCCAGAAGGTGCGCACGCCGTCGCGGAACCTGTCGTTCCACTCGGCCAGGGGCTCGGGGAACGCGCCGGTGCGCCAGCCCCCCGGCCCGAGGTCCCACGGCTCGGCGACGAGCTTGAGCCCGCTGAGCACCGGGTCGGTCTGCAGCGCGACGAGGAACGGGTGCTGCGGCGTGAAGCCGGCGTGGTCGCGGCCCAGGGTCACGGCGAGGTCGAACCGGAAGCCGTCCACGCCGACCTCCGTCGCCCAGTACCGCAGCGAGTCGAGGGCCATCTGCACGACGCGCGGCCGGCGGAAGTCGAGCGTGTTGCCGCACCCCGTGAGGTCGACGAACTGCGCGGGCGAGACGCCCGAGTGCACGTAGTAGACGGTCGGGTCGAGGCCGCGCCAGGACAGGTGCGGCCCGTCCGTGCCGCCCTCGCACGTGTGGTTGTAGACGACGTCGAGCAGCACCTCGATGCCCGCCGCGTGCAGCAGCCGCACCATCCCCTTGACCTCGGCGAGCACGGCGGCCGGCCCCGCCGCCCGGGCCGCGGCCGTCGCGTACGCCGCGTGCGGGGCGAAGAAGCCGAGGGTGTTGTAGCCCCAGTAGTTGGTCAGGCCGCGGCGCACGAGGTGCGGCTCGCTCGCGGACGCGTGGATCGGCAGCAGCTCGACCGTGGTCACGCCGAGGGAGCGCAGGTGCTCGACCGTGGCCGGGTGGGCGAGCCCCGCGTACGTGCCGCGCAGCTCCGGCGGCACGCCCGGCATGCGCATGGTGAGGCCGCGCACGTGCGCCTCGTAGACCACCGTGTCCGGCCAGGGCACCGCCGGGCGCGGTACCGGGTCGGCGGCGAAGGCGTCGTCGACGACGACGGCGTGCGGGACGTGCGCGCGCGAGTCGGCGTCGTCGCGCTCCGGCCGGCCGACCGTGCGCAGGTCGTCGTCCACGCGCTGGCCGTACACCGCGGGCCCGAGGCGCACCTCGCCGTCGATCCCGCGGGCGTACGGGTCGAGGAGCAGCTTGGCCGGGTTGTAGCGCAGCCCGGCGTCGGGGTCCCAGCGCCCGTGGGCGCGGAACCCGTAGCGCTGGCCGGCGCGCACGCCCGGCACGTGGGCGCTCCACACGCCGTGGCGCGGGCCGTCGAGCGGGACGCGGCGCTCCGCCCAGCCGTCGGGGGCGCCCGGGTCCGGGTCGAGCAGGCACAGCTCGACGGCGTCGGCGTGCGAGGCGAGCACGGCGACGTCGACCCCGTCCCCGGCGAGGTGCACGCCGAGGCGCGGCCACGCGGGCGGCTCGGGGCGTGCGGACGTCATGAGGATCAAGTCTGACGCATCCGCGGCGCCGTCCCGCACGGCGCGGGCCGGGGCGCGGCCGGGCGCCCGCCCGGCCACCGCCGGGGCCGCGTCGCCACCCCTGCCGGGCGGGGGTAGCCTTCCGACGGCCGTCCACCGACCCGCGGGAGCCCAGCGCATGAAGATCGTCGTGTGCGTCAAGCACGTGCCCGACCTGCAGGCCGACCGTCGCTTCACCGACGACGGCCGCGTGGACCGGGAGGGCGTCGACGGCACGCTCAACGAGCTCGACGAGAACGCGGTCGAGGCCGCCCTGCGGCTCGTCGAGGCGGCCGGCGGCGAGGTGATCGCCCTGACGATGGGCCCCGACGACGCCGAGGACGCCGTGCGCCGCGCGCTCCAGATGGGCGTGCACCGCGCCGTGCGGGTCACCGACGACGCGCTCGCCGGCTCCGACGCCTTCGCGACGGCGGCCGTGCTCGCCGCGGCGGTCCGCCGCCTCGCCGACGACGGCCCGGTCGACCTCGTCGTCACCGGCATGGCCGCGCTCGACGGCCTCATGTCGGTCGTGCCCACGCTGCTCGCGGCCCACCTCGACCTGCCGCAGCTCACGCTCGCGGCCGAGCTGTCCGTCGCGGACGGGGTCGTGCGCGTGCGCCGCGACCTCGACCACGTCACCGAGGTGCTCGAGGCGCCGCTGCCGGCGCTCGTCAGCGTCACGGACCAGGCGAACGAGGCCCGTTACCCGGCATTCGCGGGCATCATGGCCGCCCGCAAGGCCCAGGTGCCGGTGTGGTCGCTCGCCGACCTCGGCCTCGACCCGGCCGCCGTCGGCGGCGCCGCCGCGCGGACGCGCGTGCTCGAGGCCAGCCCCCGGCCGCCGCGGGAGGGCGTGGTGATCACGGACACCGGCGACGGCGGCCGCCGCCTCGCCGCCTTCCTCGCCGAGAACGGACTCCTCGCATGACCGCCCCCACCGCACCCGTGCTGGCCGTCGTCGAGCACCACGACGGGCGCCCCCGGGCGTCCGCGCTCGAGCTGCTCACCGCGGGCCGAGCCCTCGGCCCCGTGCACGCCGTGTGGCTCGGCGACCCGCCCGACGACGCCGGCCCGCTCGCCGCGCACGGCGCCGCCGTCGTGCACGTGGTGCCCGTCCCGACGCCGGAGGCCGGCCTGCCCGCGTCCGTCGCCGCCGCGCTCGCCGGCCTGGCGGAGGCCACCGGCGCCGACGTCGTGCTCCTCGCCTCGGGCTTCGGGGCCAAGGAGGTCGCCGCGCGCCTCGCCCACGCGACCGGCGCCGCGCTCATGGTCGACGCCTCGGCGGTCGAGCGGGACGGCGAGGGCCGCGTCGTGACGACGCAGCAGGCGTTCGCCGCGTCGTGGACGCTGCGCTCGGCCGCGCAGGTGGGGCGCGCCGTCGTCACGCTGCGCTCGAACGCCGTGCGCGCGACGCCGGCCGAAACCCCGGGCGCGGCCGAGGTGCGCGTCGCCGCGCCTGCCCGGCCGGCAGACCCGCGCGTGCGCGTCGTCGAGCGGACGGCCCGGCCCGCGTCGGACCGCCCGGACGTCGGGGAGGCGGACGTCGTCGTCGTCGGTGGGCGCGGCACGCAGGGCGACTTCTCCCCGGTCGAGGACCTCGCGGACGCGCTCGGCGGCGCCGTCGGCGCGACGCGGGACGTCACGGACGAGGGCTGGCAGCCGCACGACGTCATGGTGGGCCAGACGGGCGTGACGATCTCGCCGCGCCTCTACGTCGGCGCCGGGGTCTCGGGCGCGGTGCACCACCGGGGCGGGATGCAGGCGTCGGGCACGATCGTCGCGGTGAACACCGACCCGGACGCGCCGATCTTCGAGTTCGCGGACTTCGGCGTCGTGGGGGACCTCGCCGAGGTGCTTCCGCAGGCGGCCGCCGAGATCCGGCGGCTGCGCGGGCAGGCCTGACTGCCGGCGCCGGGACCGGCCGCGGGACCGGCGTCAGAACCGGCGCAGCCAGTCGAGCGCGGCGCGCCCCTGGGCGAGCTGGAACGCCCGCAGGTTCGGCAGGCCGTGCGGGGCGGGCCGGATCGAGGCCTCCACGAAGAAGCCCGTGATCGCGGCGAGGACGGCCCGCACGGCGTCGCGGTCCGCGCCCTGCGCGTTCGGGTGGGACCAGAAGTGCTGCTCCGGGTCGCCGCCCTCCTGCATCGCCACGCTCGGCAGCGTCGCGAGCAGGTCCCACCAGCGGGCGCCGTCCCGGGCGGCGTGCGGCCAGTCGATGAGCCACACGCGCGGGTCCGGCGCCGTGGCGAGCATGACGTTGTCCGCGCGGAAGTCGCCGTGCACGAGGGTCTCGCCGACGCTCGCGTCGACGCCCGCGCGGGCGAGGTCGACGAGCTCGCCCAGCCGCTCGCGCAGCCACGGCCCGTGCTCCCCGACGGCGGCGACCGCGGCGTCGACGGCGGCGCCGTCGCCCTCGAGGCGCGCCCAGCCCTCGGCCAGGTGCGCCATGGACTCGGCGAGCGGCGGCAGCTCCCGGGGGGCGGGCGTGCCGACCTGCGCCAGGTCGGTGAGCGCGCCGAGGGCCCGCGCGAGCTCGTCCGGACGCCACGGCAGCACCGGCGCGCGCCCGTCGACGGGCTGCAGGCCGATGAGGACCCACTCGCCGTCGTCGTGGTGCCACCACAGGTGGGGGGCGTTGACCTCCGGCGGGAGGACGGCCGCGACGGCGATCTCGCGGCGGGCGAGGTTCGGGGCGTCGGGGTTCTGCTCGGGGGAGACGGCCTTGACGAAGACCTGCGTGCCGTTGCCCAGGCCGAGCAGGGCCGCGTAGCCGGGGGAGAAGCCGCTCGTGGCGCTCGTCTCGCTGACGACGTCCGCCCCCGCCAGCTCCGCGATCCGCAGGCGCACGTGGCGTGGCAGGTCGGACCAGTGCAGGCGCGAGCCACTGAAAGCGAGCGGCGCCGTCGTCACGGGAGTCGATTGTGCCAGGTCCGGGATCGGCTCCGGGGCGCCGGACGTCCCGTTCGTAGACTCGCCGTCCATGAGCCCCGGCGCGCCCCTCCCCGGCGCGGAGGTCTACCTCGACCACGCCGCGACGACGCCGGTGCGCCCGGCGGCGCTCGCCGCGCTCACCGAGGTCGCGGGGCGGGTGGGCAACCCGTCGTCGACGCACGGCCCGGGGCGCGCCGCGCGGCGCACCGTCGAGGAGGCCCGCGAGCTGGTGGCCGACCGGCTCGGCGCGCACCCGACGGAGGTCGTGCTCACGGGTGGCGGCACCGAGGCGGACAACCTCGCGGTGTGCGGGCTCTACTGGGCGCGCACCGCCGCCGACCCGCGCCGGCGCCGCGTCGTGGTGTCGGCCGTCGAGCACCACGCCGTGCTGGACCCCGCCCGGTGGCTGGCGGAGCGGGCGGGCGCCGAGCTCGTCCTGCTGCCCGTGGACGCCGCGGGCCGCGTGGAGCCCGCGGCGCTCGAGGCCGAGCTCGCCGCCCACGGCGACGAGACGGCGCTGGTCAGCGTGATGTGGGCGAACAACGAGGTCGGCACGGTGCAGCCGGTCGCCGAGGTGGCGCACCTCGCGCGGGCGCACGGGGTGCCGGTGCACGCGGACGCGGTGCAGGCGGTGGGCCAGGTCCCGGTCGACCTCGCCGCCTCGGGGCTGGACGCGCTGACGGTGTCCGCGCACAAGGTGGGCGGGCCCGTCGGGGTGGGCGCGCTGCTGCTGCGCCGGGACGTGGCCGTGGCGCCCGTGCTGCACGGCGGCGGCCAGGAGCGGGGAGTGCGGTCGGGCACGGTGCCGGCCGCGCTCGCCGCGGCGTTCGCCGCCGCCCTCGACGCCGCGACGGCCGACCTCGGGGGGACCGCCGCCCGCCTCGCCGTGCTGCGCGACCGGCTCGTCGCGGGCGTGCTCGCGGCGGTGCCGGACGCCGTCGTGCGCGGCGCCTGGCCGCCGGGCGGCGGGGACGCCCCGGCGCGGCTGCCCGCGAACGCGCACGTGACGATCCCCGGGTGCGACAGCGAGGCGCTGCTCTTCCTCCTGGACCGGCACGGGATCGCCGCCTCGGCGGGGTCGGCCTGCCGCGCGGGCGTGCAGCAGCCGTCCCACGTGCTGTCCGCGATGGGCGTGCCCGACGCCGAGGCCCAGGGGGCCCTGCGGCTCACCCTCGGCTGGACCTCGACGGACGCCGACGTCGACGCCCTGCTGGCGGTGATCGGGGACGTCGTGGCGCGGGCGCGCGCGGCGTCGGCCGTCCGCTGACGGCGAGACGCACTGCTCCGACCGGGTGAATCCGCCGCGGGTCGCCGGGCCCACCGGCGCGCCTGCGCGCGGGGCGGCGCGCCGGCCCGCATCGTTGGCGGGATCACCCCGTGTGATCGCTCACACGGGCGGCCGCGGGACGATGGGAGGGGCATGAGGCAGGTCGACGTGGACTGGGAGGCGCTGGGCGTCCTCGCGGTCGGCCGCGCGCCCGCCGAGCCGGTCGGCGTCCCGTGCGCCGCGCGGCCCGCCACCCGCTTCCGCCACCTCGACGGCCCGTGCCGCTGCTTCGTCGGCGGCCCGCCCCCGGTCTACCCGAGCGCCGGCCCCGTGTACCCGGCCGGCGGTCCCGCCGCGGCCCCGCGCGCCTCCTGACGGTCGCCCGGCGACGGGCGTCGGCGGGCCCGCACGTACCCTGGACGGGTGCGCGTGCTGGCCGCCCTCTCCGGAGGCGTCGACTCCGCCGTCGCGGCCGCCCGGGCCGTCGACGCGGGGCACGACGTCGTCGGCGTGCACATGGCGCTCTCGCGCAACCGCGACCCGTTCCGCACGGGCTCGCGCGGCTGCTGCTCGATCGAGGACGCCTCCGACGCGCGGCGTGCGGCCGACGTCCTCGGCATCCCCTTCTACGTGTGGGACCTCGCCGACCGCTTCGAGGAGACCGTCGTCGCCGACTTCCTCGCCGAGTACGCCGCCGGCCGGACGCCCAACCCGTGCGTGCGGTGCAACGAGCACGTGAAGTTCGCGACGCTCCTCGAGCGCGCGGTCGCGCTCGGCTTCGACGCCGTCTGCACCGGCCACTACGCGCGGCTCGTCCCCGGGCCCGACGGCGCCCCCGAGCTCCACCGGGCGCGGGACCTCGCCAAGGACCAGTCGTACGTCCTCGCGGTCGCGGGGCCGGACCGGCTGCGCCGCGCGATCTTCCCGCTCGGCGAGGTCGCCTCGAAGCAGGACGTCCGGGCCGAGGCGGCGGCCCGCGGCCTGGGCCTGTCCGCCAAGCCCGACTCGTACGACATCTGCTTCGTGGCCGACGGCGACACGGCGGGCTTCCTGCGCCGTCGCCTGGGCGAGCGGCCGGGCGAGATCCGCGACGAGGCGGGGGACGTCGTCGGGCACCACGACGGCGCGTACCGCTTCACGGTCGGGCAGCGCCGGGGCCTGCGGCTGGGCCGGCCCGCGCCCGACGGCCGGCCCCGCTACGTGCTCGACGTCGTGCCCGCGACGAACACGGTGGTCGTCGGCCCGGCGGAGGCGCTCGACGTCCGGCGCGTCGCCGCGTCCGACGCCGTGTGGTTCGGGCCCGCGCCCGGCGAGCCCGTGCGCTGCGCCGCCCAGGTGCGCGCGCACGGCGCGGCGCTGCCCGGCCGCGCGTGGGCGACCGCCGACGGGGGCGTGGTGGTCGAGCTCGACGAGCCGCTGCGGGGCGTCGCCGCGGGCCAGTCCCTCGTGCTGTACGCCGGCACGCGGGTCCTCGCGCACGCGACGGTCCGGGCCGCGCACCGGGCCACCGCCGTCGGCGCGGCGGGCTGACCGGGCCGGACCCCGGGCCGCGGCTGTCCCCGGCTCGCGCGATGATGGGCCGGTGAGCGACGGCCTGCACCCCGACGACGTCGGCCTCGACGAGGCCACCGCGCGCCAGCGCTGGACCGCCCTCGCGGAGGAGATCCGCGACCACCAGTTCGCCTACTACGTGCGCGACGCGCCCACGATCAGCGACGCGGAGTACGACGCGCTGATGCGCCGGCTGGAGGCGCTCGAGGCGGCGTACGAGGAGTACGGGCTGCGCACGCCCGACTCGCCGACGCAGGTGGTCGGCGGGACGTTCTCGACGGACTTCGCCGCCGTCGACCACGTCGAGCGGATGCTCAGCCTGGACAACGCCTTCTCGGTGGACGAGGTGGCCGCCTGGGCGGAGCGCGTGCGGCGCGACCTCGACGGGGCCGGCGCCGGCCTGCACTACCTGTGCGAGCTGAAGATCGACGGGCTCGCGGTGGCGCTGCTGTACGAGCGCGGGCGCCTCGTGCGCGCCGCGACCCGCGGCGACGGCCGGACCGGCGAGGACGTGACGGCGAACGTGCGCACCATCGCCGGGGTGCCGCACCGACTCACCGGCGACGACGTGCCCGAGCGCATCGAGGTGCGCGGCGAGGTCTACTTCCCGGTCGCCGACTTCGAGGCGCTCAACGCTGCGCGGGTCGCGGCCGGCGAGGCGCCGTTCGCCAACCCCCGCAACTCCGCCGCGGGGTCGCTGCGGCAGAAGGACCCGCGGGTCACCGCCTCGCGCCCCCTGCGGCTCATCTGCCACGGCATCGGCGGCCTGGTGTGGGAGGGCCACGAGACCGCGACCGCGCGGCAGTCCGAGACGTACGCGCTGCTCGCGTCGTGGGGCCTGCCCGTGTCGGCGCACTACCGGGTCGTCGACGACCTCGACGGCATCCGCGCGATGATCGACGAGTACGCCGCCCGCCGGCACGACCTCGAGCACGAGATCGACGGCGTCGTCGTCAAGGTCGACGAGGTCGCGCTGCAGCGTCGGCTCGGCGCCACGAGCCGCGCGCCGCGCTGGGCCATCGCCTTCAAGTACCCGCCGGAGGAGGTCAACACCCGGCTGCTGTCGATCGAGGTCAACGTCGGCCGCACCGGCCGGGTCACGCCGTTCGCGGTGATGGAGCCCGTGCGCGTGGCCGGCTCGACCGTGTCGATGGCGACGCTGCACAACCAGGACGTCGTCCGCGCCAAAGGCGTGCGGATCGGCGACATGGTCGTGCTGCGCAAGGCCGGCGACGTCATCCCCGAGATCGTCGGGCCGGCCCCGCGCGCCGAGGACGACGACTGGCCGCGCCGCGAGTTCGTCATGCCGGCGGAGTGCCCCGCGTGCGGCACGCCGCTGCGCGCGATGCGCGAGGGCGAGGTGGACCTGCGCTGCCCGAACGCCCGCACGTGCCCGGCCCAGGTCCGCGGGCGGGTCGAGCACATCGGCTCGCGCGGGGCGCTGGACATCGAGGCGCTCGGCGAGGTGACCGCGGCCGCGCTGACGCAGCCGGAGGTGCCCGAGACGCCGCCCGTGCCGAGCGACGCGTACCTGTTCGACCTCGTCGGCTACCCGCTCGACGCGCCGGAGGAGGTGCGCGAGCGGGTGCGCGCCGAGAGCCTGCGCCGCCTCATGGCGGTCGAGGTGGTCGTGCGCGACCCCGAGACGGGGGAGCCGCGCGTCGACGACGACGGCGTGGTGCGCCGTCGGGCCCCGTTCCGGCGCGCGGTCAGCCACAGCAGGGCGGAGCGCGAGCGGGCCGCCGCGGAGGGCCGCACGCTCGAGCCGTGGGCGCCGTCGGCCGCGGCCCTGACGCTCCTCGACCAGCTCGACGCGGCCAAGACCAAGCCGTTCTGGCGCGTCCTCGTGGCGCTGAGCATCCGCAACGTGGGCCCGACGGCGGCGCGCGCCCTCGCGCAGCGGTTCGGCTCCATGGCCGCGCTGCGCGAGGTGCTCGACGGCGACCGCGCGGCCGCGGTCGCGACGCTGTCCGAGGTCGAGGGCGTCGGGCCGGTCATCGCCGAGTCGCTGCTCGACTGGTACGCCGAGGACTGGCACCGCGAGATCCTCGACCGCTGGGCCGCGGCGGGCGTGGTCATGCGCGACGAGCCCGACGACTCGGTGCCGCGCACGCTCGAGGGGCTGACCGTCGTCGTCACGGGCTCGCTCGAGGGCTTCTCCCGCGACGGCGCCAAGGAGGCGATCGTCGCGCGCGGCGGCAAGGCGGCCGGCAGCGTGTCGAAGAAGACGGACTTCGTCGTCGTGGGGGAGAACGCGGGCTCGAAGGAGGCCAAGGCGCGCGAGCTCGGCCTGCGGATCCTCGACGAGGCGCAGTTCGTGGCGCTGCTCGCGGGCGGGCCCGCCGCGCTCGACGGGCCGGACGGCGCGGGCGACGACGACGCGGGCGACGCCGGAGCCGCCGACGCCCCCGACGACGCCCCCGCCGACGCCGGGGAGGGCCGGGCATGACGGTCACCGTGCGCGTCGCCGAGCCGGACGACCTCGAGCGGGTCGGCGAGCTGACCGCGCAGGCCTACCTCACCGACGCGCTCGTCGACCCGGACCACTGGTACGTGGGCGAGCTGCGCGACGCCGCGCGGCGGGCGCGGGAGGCGACGGTGCTCGTCGCCGTCGACGGCGACCGCGTCGTCGGCACCATCACGCTCGCGCCGGCGGGCTCGCCGTACGCCGAGATCGCGCAGCAGGGGGAGATGGAGCTGCGCATGCTCGCCGTGGACCCGGCCGCCCGGGGGCGGGGGGTCGGCGAGCGCCTCATGCGGGCGGCGATCGAGCGGGGGCTCGGCTGGGGCGCGCACGCCGTCGTGCTGTCGACGATGCCCGAGATGCGCGCGGCCCAGCGCGTGTACGACCGGATGGGGCTGCGCCGCGCGCCCGAGCGCGACTGGACGGGCGAGTCCGGCATCACGTTCCTCACCTACGTGGCCGACCAGACCACCGCCGGGGAGCACCGATGACCGGCGCCGGCAGGCCGTGGCCCGCCGTGGACCCGGCGACCTGGTCCGCGTACGCCGCGGCCGCCGACGGGCCCGGGTTCGACGTCCGCGACCCGGCGACCGGCGACGCGATCGCCCGCCTGCGGGACGACGACGAGCGCGCCGCGGACGCCGCGGTCGCGCGCGCCGTCGCGGCCGCGGACGCCTGGGCGGCCACCCCCCCCCCGCGAGCGCTCCGACGTGCTCCTGCGCGCGTTCGCCGCGATGCGCGAGCGCCGCGAGGAGCTCGCCGCCCTCGTCTCGCTCGAGAACGGCAAGGCCCGGGCCGACGCGCTCGCGGAGGTGGACTACGCCGCCGAGTTCTTCCGCTGGTACGCCGAGGAGGCGGTCCGGCTCCGCGGCGAGCTGTTCACCAACCCGGCCGGGACCAACCGTGTGCTCGTCTCGCACGAGCCGGTCGGCGTGTGCGTGCTCGTCACGCCGTGGAACTTCCCGGCCGCGATGGCCACCCGCAAGATCGGGCCGGCGCTCGCGGCCGGCTGCACCGCGATCCTCAAGCCCGCGTCCGAGACCCCGCTCACGGCGATCGCCGTCGCCGGGATCCTGCGCGAGGCCGGGCTGCCCGACGGCGTCCTGCAGCTCGTCGTCACCACGCGCCCCCGGGAGGTGGTCGCCCGGCTGCTCGAGCACGACGCCGTCCGGCTGCTCTCGTTCACCGGGTCCACCGAGGTGGGCCGCACCCTCCTCGCGCAGGCGGCAGCCTCCGTGCAGCGCACGACCATGGAGCTCGGCGGCAACGCGCCGTTCCTCGTGCTCGACGACGCCGACCTCGACGCGGCGGTGGCCGGCGCCATGGTCGCGAAGATGCGCAACGCCGGGCAGGCGTGCACCGCGGCGAACCGCTTCTACGTGCAGTCCGGCGTCCACGACGCGTTCGTCGACGCGCTGTGCGCGCGGATGGCGGCCGTCGTCGTCGGTCCCGCGTCCGACCCGGCCACGGAGTGCGGCCCGCTCGTCAACGCCGCCGCCGTCGACAAGGTCGTCGACCTCGTCGACGACGCGGTCGCGCGCGGCGCCCGCGTCCGCCTCGGCGGCGTGCGCCCCGAGGGTGGGCCGGGCACCTTCTACCCGCCGACGGTCCTCGTCGACGTGCCGCCCGACGCGCGGATCCTCGCCGAGGAGGTCTTCGGCCCCGTCGCGCCCGTGGTCCGGTTCGACGACGTGGACGAGGCCGTCGCGGCGGCCAACGACACGATCCACGGGCTCGTGTCCTACCTCTACACCGGCGACCTCGCCGAGGGCCTGCGGATCGCGCGCCGCCTGCGCGCGGGGATGGTCGCGGTCAACCGCGGCCTGGTGTCCGACCCGGCGGCGCCGTTCGGGGGCGTCAAGCAGAGCGGCGTCGGCCGCGAGGGCTCCCACGAGGGGCTCCTCGAGTACGTCGACGTCAAGTACGTCGCGACCACCTGGTAGTCGTCGCCCTGCCGCAGCGCGCCGGCCGGGTGACACTGGTGCCATGGACACGGGCCTGGTCTCCGCTCGCCTCGCCGCCGACCTGCGTGACGCGGGCCTGCGCTGGACCCCCGCGCCGGGCGACCGGTTCGTCATCCCGAAGCCCGGCCTCGAGGGTTCGGTCTTCACGCTGAGCGAGATGACGATCGAGGCGCACGAGTACCCGACGGGCACGGTCCTCGGCTTCAACGGCACGACCGAGTGGGCGCTGGACTCCGTCGCCAAGGAGGAGGCGCTGTGGCTGCCCCGGGAGGACCAGGTCCGCGACCTCCTGGGCGGGACCTTCCGGTCGCTGCGGCGCGTGGACGACGAGTACGTCGTCACGACGCGCGACGCGGGCGGCGCCGAGCACGAGTACCGGGCCCGCGCCGCGGCGGAGGCCTACGGCCTCGCGCTCCTCGCGCTCGTCCGGCGCGCGATGGCCGAGGTCCACGCCTCCTGAACGCCCTGACGCCCTGAACGCCCTGGCGCGCGGCGTGGCTCAGGCGGTGCGCGCCCGCAGCCAGGCGAGGACGGCGAGCACCCGCCGGTGGTGCGCGTCCGACGGCGGGAGGCCGAGCTTGGCGAACACGTTGCCGACGTGCTTCTCGACCGCCCCCGCGCTGACGACGAGCGCCTCGGCGATCGCGGCGTTCGAGCGGCCCTCGGCCATGAGCACGAGCACCTCGCGCTCGCGGGGCGTGAGCGTCTCGAGGGGGTCGGCGGCGCGCCGGGTCACGACGAGCTGCGCCACGACGTCGGGGTCGAGCGCCGAGCCCCCGCCCGCCACCCGCGCGAGGGCGTCGGCGAGCGTGTCGAGGTCCTGCACGCGGTCCTTGAGCAGGTAGCCCACGCCGCCCCGGCCGTCGGCGAGCAGGTCGCGGGCGTAGGACTCCTCGACGTACTGCGACAGCACGAGGACGCCGACGTCGGGCAGCGCGCGTCGCAGCTCCACGGCCGCCCGTAGGCCGTCGTCGGTGAACGTCGGGGGCATGCGGACGTCGACGACGGCGACGTCGGGCCGGTGCTCGAGCGCGGCGGGCACGATCCGCGTGGCGTCGTCGACGGCGGCGACGACCTCGTGGCCGGCCTCCGCGAGCAGCCGCACGAGGCCCTCGCGCAGGAGCACCGAGTCCTCGGCGAGCAGGATGCGCATGCGCCCACTCTGCCGCGCCGCGCCGCCGCGGGGGAGCGCCCCGCGGCGGCGGGTCGGGCGGCACGGGTCGGGTCAGGACCAGGGCAGCGTGGCGCGGACGACGGTCGGGCCGCCCTCGGGGCTGGCGACGGACAGCAGGCCGCCGAGCCCCTCGACGCGGTCGACGAGCCCGGCGAGCCCGTGGCCCTTGGCCACCGCGGCCCCGCCGACGCCGTCGTCGACCACCTCGACGGCGACCACGCGGTCGTCCCCGTCGCCGGCGCCCCACACGCGCACGACGGCGACGCTCGCCCGGGCGTGCTTCGCGACGTTGGCCAGGGCCTCCGTGACGACGAAGTACGCGGCGGCCTCGACGGCGGGCGCGGGCCGGTCCTCGAGCGCCACGTCCACCGTGGTCGGCACCGCGGCGCGCGCGGCGACGGCGGCGAGGGCGGCCTCGAGCCCGCGGTCGGCGAGGATCGGCGGCGCGATGCCGCGCGACAGGGCGCGCAGCTCGGCGAGCGTCTCGGCGGCCTGCGCGCGGGCCTCGGCGAGCAGGCGGCGGGCCTCGTCGGGGTCCTCGTCGAGGCGGCGCTCGGCCGCGGACAGGTCCATGCCGAGGCGCACGAGGCGCTGCTGCGGCCCGTCGTGGATGTCCCGCTCGAGCCGGCGCAGGGAGGCGGTCTCCGCGGCCGCGGCCGCGGCCCGGCGCGCGGTGAGGTCGGACACCTGCTCCTGGAGCGCGCGCCGCGAGGCGCCGGTGAGCAGCCAGGAGGCGAGCCCCGCGTGCAGGGCCGCGCACCAGCGCATGACGGGCGGCAGGCTCAGGGCGAGCAGGGCGCCGAGGACGAGGTTGACCTGGGCGTCGGTCACGGGCAGGTCGAGCAGGTCGGCCAGCCCCTGGTTGTCGTCGGGCAGCCAGCGCTCCCAGAACCAGTAGGTGAGGCCGCCGAGGGCGCCCGCCCACCACCCGACCACGACGGAGAACGTGAAGCACGACAGCGCGAGCGCGAGGACCCCGTGCAGGGCCGCCGCCCAGCGCTTCGGGTCGGTCAGCCGCAGCCACTGCGCGCGCAGCCCGACGCCGGACACCGGCGCGTAGACGATCGGCGCGAGCTCGGTGCCCCGCGCGCGCAGCCGGACGCGCTCGAGCCGCTCGAAGCCCATGGCGACGCCGAGCATCACCGCGCCGAGCGGCACGCCGACCCACACGACCACGAGGCCGGCGGCGAGGCTGAGCCCCGTCACCAGCACGACGAACGAGGCGAGCGAGATCGGGAACGTCAGCAGGAGGTACACCGAGTCCCGGACGGCCTGGGCGAGCACGTCCGGCAGCGGGGCGCCCGGCCCGGGCGGGCCGGGCGGGCCGCTCGTGGCGGCCGGGGCGGCGGTCGGCGGGGCACCGAGGGGCGGCGCGCCGTCGTCGGGCAGGGAGGGCCCGGCCGGGGTGGCGGGTCCGGTGGCGGTGGGCATCCGGGTCATGTCCCGATCGTCGGGCGGGCGGCCCGGTCGGCACGATCCGGCTGCCGGGCCGATCCAGGGTAGGGCCGGCCCTACCCCGCGGTCCGCGGCTCCCGGACGAAACGGCCCGGACACGTGCCGCCACTAGACTCGCGCGCATGTCCACCATCTCCCGCGAGGAGGTCGCGCGCCTGGCGGGCCTCGCGCGGATCGACCTCACCGAGTCCGAGCTGACGCGCCTCGCCGGCGAGCTCGACGTCATCGTCGAGGCCGTCGCGACGGTGAGCCGGGTGGCCACCGACGACGTCCCCGCGACGAGCCACCCGCTGCCGCTGCACAACGTCTTCCGGCCCGACGTCGTCACCGCGACGCTGCCCGTCGAGGAGGCCCTCGCGGCCGCCCCGGCGGCCGAGGACGGCCGGTTCGCCGTGCCGCAGATCCTCGAGGAGGACTGATGGGCGACCTCACGCGGCTGTCCGCGGCCGCCCTCGCGGAGCGCCTCGCCGCCGGGGACGTCTCGAGCGTCGAGGTGACGCGCGCGCACCTCGACCGCATCGCCGCCGTCGACCCGGCCGTGCACGCGTTCCTCCACGTCGACGCCGAGGGCGCCCTGGCCACGGCGGCCGACGTCGACGCGCGCCGCGCCGCCGGCGAGGGCCTGCACCCGCTGGCCGGCGTGCCGATCGCGATCAAGGACGTCGTCGTCACCAGGGGCATGCCGACGACGGCGGGCTCGCGCATCCTCGAGGGCTGGGTGCCGCCGTACGACGCGACGCTCGTCGAGCGGATCCGCGCGGCGCGGCTGCCGATCCTCGGCAAGACGAACATGGACGAGTTCGCCATGGGCTCGTCGACCGAGCACTCGGCGTTCGGGGACACGCACAACCCGTGGGACCTCGACCGCATCCCCGGCGGCTCCGGCGGCGGCAGCGCCGCGGCGGTCGCGGCGTACGAGGCCCCGCTCGCGATCGGCACCGACACCGGCGGCTCGATCCGCCAGCCGGCCGCGGTCACGGGGACCGTCGGCGTGAAGCCCACGTACGGCGGGGTCTCCCGCTACGGCCTCATCGCGATGGCGTCGTCCCTCGACCAGGCCGGGCCCGTGTCGCGCACGGTGCTCGACGCCGCGCTGCTGCACGCGCTCGTCGGCGGCCACGACCCGCGCGACTCGACGTCGCTGCCCGACTCGCTGCCCGACGTCGTCGGTGCGGCGCGCCGCGGCGCGACGGGCGACCTCACGGGCGTGCGCCTCGGGGTCGTGCGCGAGCTCGGCGGCGAGGGGTACCAGCAGGGCGTCCGCCGGCGCTTCGAGGAGTCGCTCGAGGTGCTGCAGGCCGCCGGCGCCGAGGTCGTCGAGGTGAGCTGCCCGCACTTCGAGTACGCCCTCGCCGCGTACTACCTGATCATGCCGAGCGAGGCGTCCAGCAACCTCGCGCGGTTCGACGGCATGCGGTACGGGCTGCGCGTCGAGCCCGCCGAGGGGCCGGTGACCGCGGAGCGCGTCATGGCCGCGACGCGGGGCGCCGGGTTCGGCGACGAGGTCAAGCGCCGCGTCATCCTCGGCACCTACGCGCTGTCCGCGGGCTACTACGACGCGTACTACGGCAGCGCGCAGAAGGTCCGCACGCTCGTCCAGCGGGACTTCGCCGCGGCGTTCGAGCAGGCCGACGTCCTCGTCTCGCCGACCGCGCCGACGACGGCGTTCCGGCTGGGGGAGAAGCTCGACGACCCGATGGCGATGTACCTCAACGACGTCGCCACCATCCCGGCGAACCTCGCCGGCGTGCCCGGCATCTCCGTACCGAACGGGCTGGACGAGGGCCTGCCCGTCGGGTTCCAGGTGCTCGCGCCGGCGAAGGCCGACGACCGGCTGTACCGCGTGGCCGCCGCGCTCGAGGCGCGCCTCGAGGAGCGCTGGGGCGGCCCGCTGCTCGCGCAGGCGCCCGAGCTGGAGGTGACCCGATGACGACCGAGGCCACGCCGCTGGTTGACTACGACGACGCCGTGCGCCGGTACGACCCGGTGCTCGGCATCGAGGTGCACGTCGAGCTGGGCACCGCCAGCAAGATGTTCGACGGCGCACCCACGGAGTTCGGCGCGCCGCCCAACACGCAGACGACGCCGGTCTCGCTCGGCCTGCCGGGCTCGCTGCCCGTGGTCAACGAGAAGGCCGTCGAGTGGGCGGTCCTCATCGGGCTCGCGCTCAACTGCGAGATCGCGGAGTCCTGCCGGTTCGCGCGGAAGAACTACTTCTACCCGGACCTGCCGAAGGCCTACCAGATCAGCCAGTACGACGAGCCGATCGCGCACGACGGCTGGGTCGACGTCGAGCTGGAGGACGGCACCACGGTCCGCGTCGAGATCGAGCGCGCGCACATGGAGGAGGACGCCGGCAAGAACACGCACGTCGGCGGCGCCGCGGGGCGCATCCACGGCGCGGAGTACTCGCTCGTCGACTACAACCGCGCGGGCGTGCCGCTCGTGGAGATCGTGACCAAGCCGATCACCGGCGTCGGCGCCCGGGCGCCCGAGGTCGCCCGCGCCTACGTGCAGACGCTGCGCGACATGTTCCGGGCGCTCGGGGTCTCCGAGGCCCGCATGGAGCGCGGCAACGTGCGCGCCGACGTCAACGTGTCCCTGCGGCCCTCGCCGGACGCGCCGCTCGGCACGCGCACGGAGACGAAGAACGTCAACTCGTTCCGCTCCGTCGAGCGCGCCGTGCGGTTCGAGATCTCCCGGCAGGCGGGCGTGCTCGACTCCGGGGCCGCCGTCGTGCAGGAGACCCGGCACTGGCACGAGGACACCGGCATCACGACGCCGGGCCGCGTGAAGTCCGACGCCGAGGACTACCGCTACTTCCCCGAGCCCGACCTCGTGCCGATCGTGCCCGACCGGGCGTGGGTGGAGGGCCTGCGGGGCCGCCTGCCCGAGATGCCCGCGGCCCGGCGCCGCCGGCTGCAGGCCGAGTGGGGCTACTCCGACGCCGAGATGCGCGACGTCGTCAACGCGGGCGCCCTCGACCTCGTCGAGGCGACGGTCGCGGCGGGTGCCTCGCCCGCGGCGGCGCGCAAGTGGTGGATGGGCGAGCTCGCCCGCACCGCCAACGAGCAGGGCGCGAGCCTCGAGGAGCTGCCCGTGACGCCGGCGCAGGTCGCCGAGCTGCAGGGCCTCGTGGACGCCGGCCGGCTCAACGACAAGCTCGCCCGCCAGGTGCTCGCCGGCGTGCTGGCGGGGGAGGGCTCCCCGCAGGAGGTCGTCGCCGCCCGCGGGCTGGAGATCGTGTCCGACGACGGCGCGCTGCTGGCCGCCGTCGACGAGGCCCTGGCCGCGCAGCCCGACGTCGTGGAGAAGATCCGCGGCGGCAACCTCGGGCCCGTCGGGGCGATCATCGGGGCGGTGATGAAGGCGACGCGCGGCCAGGCCGACGCGGCGCGCGTGCGCGAGCTCGTGCTCGAGCGGGTCAAGGGGTGAGCGCCGTGGCGACGACCACCCCCGTGCTGCGCGGCGAGCTCGTCACCCTGCGCCCCATCCGTGCGGACGACGCCGACGCGATGTGGGACATGCTCAGCGACCCCGAGGGCAACCGCCTCACCGGGACGACGCAGGCGTTCACCCGCGAGCAGGTCGAGGAGTGGTGCGCGACCGTCGGCGCGCGCGAGGACCGGCACGACTGGGCGATCACCCACGTGACCGACGAGTACCTCGGCGAGATCGTCCTCAACCGGGTCGACACGCACTCCCGCAACGCCAACCTGCGCCTCGCCATGCGGCCCGGCCAGCGCGGCCGCGGCTTCGGCAGCGAGGCCATCTCGCTCGTGCTCGCGTTCGCGTTCGGGGAGCCCCCGGACGGGCTCGGCCTGCACCGCGTCTCGCTCGACGTGCTGAGCATCAACCCGCGCGCCCGCGTGCTGTACGAGAGCCTCGGCTTCGTCGAGGAGGGGCGGCTGCGCGAGGCGCACCTCGACGGCGAGTTCTGGTGCGACGCCATCGTCATGGCGATCCTCGAGGACGACTGGCGCGCGCTGCACGGCGGTCAGGCGGCCACGTGACGGTGACCATGACGGTCGCGCACCCCGAGGTGCGCGACGGGCTGGAGGCCGCCGGGATCCCGGACGGCGCGCGCGTGGTCCTGTGGGACTGCCGCTCGCCGCTGCCCGCCGACGACGTCCCGGTGCGCCCGGACGAGGTGGACGTCGTCGTGGTGCCGAACTACGCCGCGTCGCCCTCGCTCCTGGCGCGGGTCGGCGCGCTGCCGCGCCTCGCCGTCGTGCAGCTGCCGAGCGCGGGCTACGAGCACGCGCTGCCGCACCTGCCGCCGGAGGTCACGGTGTGCAACGGGCGCGGCGTGCACGACGCCGGCACGGCGGAGCTCGCCGTCGGCCTCGCGCTCGCCGTCCAGCGGGGGATCGACGAGGCCGTGCGCGACATGCCCGAGGGCCGGTGGCGGCCGGTCGAGCGCTCCTCGCTCGCGGACCGGCGGGTGCTGGTGCTGGGCTTCGGCGCGATCGGCGCCGCGGTGGCCCGGCGCCTGCGCGCCTTCGAGGCCGAGGTCGTCCCGGTCGCGCGGACCGCGCGGGACGACCCGGAGTGGGGCCGGGTGCACGCGGTCGCCGACGTCGTGGGCCTGCTGGGCGACGTCGACGTCGTGATCGTCACCCTGCCGCTGACGGAGGAGACCGACCGGCTCGTGGACGCCCGGTTCCTCGCGGCCCTGCCCGACGGCGCGCTGCTCGTCAACGTCGGGCGCGGGCGGGTCGTGGACACCGACGCGCTCGTCGCGGAGGTCTCCGCGGGCCGGCTGCGGGCGGCGCTCGACGTCACGGACCCGGAGCCCCTGCCGGCGGACCACCCGCTCTGGCGGGCGCCCGGGGTGGTCATCACGCCGCACGTGGGCGGCTACACGGACGCGACGACGCCGCGGCTCGTGGACCTGCTGCGCCGCCAGCTCGTCCGGCTCGTCGCGGGGGAGCCGCCGCTCAACGTGGTGCGGGCGGGCACGCGGCGCTGACGGCCCGAGGGCCTGACGGCTCAGGCGCTGTCGCGCGACCGCCGGGCAGACCGACGGGCGGCCGCCGGGCAGACCGGCGCGGAGCGACGCGGCCGGTCAGGTGAGGGGGCGGCAGCTCCCGCGGACGATGAGCTCGGTCGGCAGGGTCACGTGGTTCCCGCCCTCGGCCGTGCCGTCCATCATCGCGATGAGCTGGGCGATCGCCTCGGACCCCATCTGGCGGATCGGCTGGGCGATCGTGGTGAGCGCCGGGGTGCTCATGGCCGACTCGGGCACGTTGTCGAAGCCGATGACGGACACGTCGTCGGGCACGGAGAGCCCGAGGCCCTTGGCGACCTCCATGGTGCGCAGGGCGGAGAGGTCGTTGGCGGCGAAGATCGCCGTCGGCCGGTCCGGCATCGTGAGGAGCTCGTGCGCGGGCTGGTCGGCGGTGTCGGGCCGGTAGCCGCCGACGCGCAGGAGCGAGGGGTCGACGGGGATGCCCGCCGCCTTGAGCGCGGCGCGGTAGCCCTCCTCGCGCAGGCGCGCGGACTCGAGGTCGGGACGCCCGCCGAGGAAGCCGATCCGGCGGTGGCCCAGGCTGAGCAGGTACTCCGTGGCGGTGATGGCGCCGCGCATGTTGTCGGAGTCGATCGTCGTCAGGCCGGTCCGCCCGCGGTGCGGGTCGACGGCCACGACCGGGATGCCGGGGTGCGCGTCGACGACGGTCGGCGTCACGAGGATCGCGCCGTCGATGAGGGTGCCGGACAGCCGGGAGAGGTACCGGCGCTCCCAGCCGACCGCGCCGCCGTGCCGGCCGCCGCCGGAGTAGGCGAGGAGCTCGTAGCCCGTGTCGGCGATGGCGCTCGAGGTGCCCTTGAGGAGCTCGGTGCTGAACGGCTCGAACTCGGCGACGAGGATCCCGATGACGTTCGTGCGGGTGCTGCGCAGGCTGCGGGCGACGAGGCTCGACTCGTAGCCGAGCTCCTCGATGACCTCCTGGACGCGGGCCGAGGTCGCCAGCGCGACGCCGTAGCGGCCGTTGATGACCTTGGACACCGTGGCGACGGAGACGCCCGCGGTGCGCGCGACGTCGCTGATGGTCACCCGTCCCTGACGTTCCACGAACCGTGACTCTACCGTGTTGATATCGATATCGAAATCGATTGACACCCCAAAATCGAGCGTGCGACACTGCCCGCGTCCGAGCGTCGACGATGACTAAGGAACAGATCATGGCGAGATTCCGAGCCGGCTCTGCCGTGGCTCTGGCCGCCAGCATGGCTCTCGTGCTGGCTGCCTGCACTGGTAACGACGAGGACCCGGGCGACGCGTCGACTGGCGAGCCCACCGACAGCGACGAGCCCGTCACCATCACGTGGTGGCACAACGGCACGGGCGAGCCCCTGCTCGGCCTGTGGCAGGCCGTGGCCGACGAGTTCGAGGAGCTCCACCCGAACGTCACGGTCGACGTCCAGGCGTTCCAGAACGAGGAGATGCAGCGCACGCTGCTCCCGAACGCCCTCCGGTCGAACGACCCGCCGGACCTCTTCCAGGAGTGGGGCGCCGGTGAGATGGCGGCCCACGTCGAGAACGGCTACCTCCGCGACATCACGGACGACGCGGCCGAGGAGATCGAGAAGATCGGCGGCACGATGTCGCCGTGGACGCTCGACGGCCGTGCGTACGCGCTGCCGTACACCTTCGGCATCGAGGGCTTCTGGTACAACACCGAGCTCTTCGCGCAGGCCGGCATCGAGGGCACGCCGGAGACGCTCGACGAGCTCTACGACGCCATCGACAAGCTGAAGGCCGCGGGCATCACGCCGATCGCCGTCGGTGCGCAGGACCGCTGGCCGGCCGCGCACTACTGGTACAACTTCGCGCTGAAGGCCTGCTCGCCCGAGACCCTCGAGGCGGCGCAGGCGCGGCTCGAGTTCGACGACCCGTGCTTCGTCGAGGCGGGCGAGCTGCTCGGTGAGTTCATCGCCTCCGAGCCGTTCAACGAGGGCTACCTGGCCACCTCCGCCCAGCAGGGCGCGGGCTCCTCTGCCGGCCTCGTCGCGACCGGTCAGGCCGCGATGGAGCTCATGGGCCACTGGAACCCGGGTGTCATGGGCGGCATCCTCCGCGACGAGACCGGTGACGAGAACGCGACCCCACCGGAGTTCCTCGGCTGGTTCAACTTCCCGGGCATCCCCGGCACCGGCGGTGACCCGACTGCGGCCCTCGGCGGCGGCGACGCCTTCGCGGTCCACGCGAACGCGCCCGACGTCACCGTCGAGCTGCTGAAGTACATCATGTCCGAGGACGTTCAGCGCCGGTTCGGCGAGAGTGGTGCGGGCCTCCCGACCATCCCCGCCGCGCAGGACTCGATCACCGACCCGAACCTCCAGATGGTGCTCGAGGGCCTGAACAACGCGACGTACGTCCAGCTGTGGCTCGACACGGCCTACGGCCCCGTGGTCGGCGGCGCCATGAACGAGGCGATCGTCAACTTCTTCGGCGGCCAGGGCACGCCGCAGGACATCGTCGACGCCATCAAGGCAGCGGTCGAGACCCTGTAGCGTCCACCACATGTCGTCGCAGATCGAGGCCGGGCCCGCGGTTGAAACCGCGGGCCCGGCCCCCGCGCAGGGGCCGGCGAGGTCCCGGAGCCGGATCCGCAAGCGGATCGAGATCGCCGCATTCGCGGGCCCGGCTCTGCTGGTGTACGTGACGTTCGTCTTCGTACCCGTCGTCCTCGCCGCCTACTACAGCTTCTTCAACTGGAACGGCATCGGCCCGCTCAACAGGTTCATCGGCATCGAGAACTACACGCGGGCACTGTCCGACCCGGTTTTCCACAACGCGATCAAGAACAACTTCGTCATCGTCGGCCTGTCGCTGCTCATCCAGGGGCCGCTGGCGCTGGCGATCGCGTTGCTCCTCAACCGGCGGATCCGCGGTCGCGGCGTCGTCCGGTTGCTGATCTTCGTCCCCTACGTGCTCAGCGAGGTCATCGCGGGCCTCGCGTGGCGGCTCATCCTGCAGCCGCACGGCCCGTTCGACTCCCTCCTCGAGAGGCTCGGCCTCGAAGGCCTGAGACAGCAGTGGCTGGCCGATCCGAAGGTCGCCCTCTGGGTGGTCTTCGGGGTGCTCACCTGGAAGTACCTCGGGCTGGCCATCATCCTGCTGCTCGCCGGCCTGCAGGGCGTACCCGACGAGCTCATGGAGGCGGCGGCGATCGACGGCGCGAACTGGTGGCAGATCCAGACCCGCGTCACGATCCCGCTCCTGGGCCCCACCATCCGGATCTGGGCGTTCCTGTCGATCATCGGGTCGCTCCAGCTCTTCGACATGGTGTGGATCCTCACCCAGGGCGGACCGCTCAACTCGACCCACACCATGGCGAGTTACATGGTGCTCTACGGCCTCAACCGGTCGCAGGTCGGGTACGGCAGCGCGGTGGCGGTGATCCTCTTCGTGATCTCGCTGACGGTCGCACTGCTCTACCAGCGGTTCGCCCTGCGCCGCGACCTCGCCGGCGCCCTGACCTCCAGGACGACGTGACATGACAGCCGCAACTCTCACGCAGAACGAGACGCGCCAGGTGCCGAAGCGGCGCCACAAGCCGTTCACCTGGAGCCAGCCGCTGGTCTACCTCATCGCGCTGGTCGTCGTCTCCGTCACGATCGCGCCCGTCCTGTACGTCATCCTCGGCGGGTTCCGGAGCAACCGGGCGATCACGGAGGCACCGGCCGCGCTGCCGGACCCGTGGATCTGGTCGAACTACCGGAACGTCATCACCTCCGAGCGGTTCTGGGGTCAGGTGCTGACCTCCTCCGTCACCGCGATCGGCACGACCTTCGTCGTCGTCGCCCTCGGGGTGTCGGTGGCGTTCGTCATCGCCCGGTACGACTTCAAGGGCCGGCAGGCGATGTACTCGCTGTTCGCGGCGGGCCTGCTGTTCCCGCTGACGATCGCCGTCCTGCCGCTGTGGATCATGCTGCAGCAGCTCGGCCTGCTCGGCTCGGTCTGGGGCCTCATCATCCCGCAGGCCGCGTTCGCGCTGCCGACGACGGTGATCATCCTCACCCCGTTCCTCCGGGCCGTCCCGGTGGAGCTGGAGGAGGCGGCGGCGATCGACGGCGCGAGCAAGGTAGGGTTCTTCTGGCGCATCCTGCTGCCGCTCTCGGGCCCCGGCCTCGTCACGGTCGGCGTGCTCGCGTTCGTCGGCAGCTGGAACGCCTACCTGCTGCCGCTGTTCGTCCTCGCGGCGGGCGGCGTCCCGGTGGAGCAGTTCACGCTCCCGCTCGGGGTGCAGCAGTTCTCGACCCAGTACTCGTCCGACACCGCCGGTGTCCTGGCGTTCACGTCGCTGGCGATGATCCCCGCGCTCATCTTCTTCCTCGCGCTCGAGCGGCGGATCGTCAGCGGCCTCCAGGGGGCCGTGAAGGGCTGACGAGAGGACATCCGGGCGGCGCGGTGGCGCTCCCTCGCCGCCCGGACACGGCGTGCCGGGGCCTGTTCGGCCCCGGCACGCCCGTGTCCGCCCCCGTTCGGGGCCGGCGACGCGGCCACGTCGGCACGCGCACGTCGGCGCACGCCGGTCGCCGTGCCCGGCCGGGCGTGCCAGGCTCGACGGCATGACCGACGACCCACGGAGCGGCCGCCTCAGCGCCGCCGAGGTGACCGCCCGCGTCGACGCGCGGCACTGGCGCGTCGTGCTGGACCGGCTGCACGCGACCTTCGCGACCGGCTCGTTCGGCGCCGGCGTCGAGCTCGTGCGCCGCATCGGCGCCGCCGCCGACGCCGCCGACCACCACCCCGACGTCGACCTGCGGTACCCCGCCGTGCACGTGGCCCTCGTCTCGCACGACGCGCGGGGCCTCACGACGCGCGACGTCGCCCTCGCCGCGCGGATCAGCGCCATCGCCGACGAGCTGGGCGTCGCCGGGTCGCCGGGGGCGCCGCAGGAGCTGGAGATCGCCGTCGACGCCCTGGACGTCCCCGCCGTCGTGCCGTTCTGGCGCGCGGTCCTCGGCTACGAGGACGAGCCGGCCCCGGCGGACGACGCGTCGCCGGCGCTGGTCGACCCCGCCGGCCGCGGCCCCGCCGTGTGGTTCCAGCAGATGGACGCCCCCCGGCCGCAGCGCAACCGTATCCACGTCGACGTGTCCGTCCCGCACGACGTCGCCGAGGAGCGCGTGCGCGCGGCCCTCGCCGCCGGCGGGCGCCTCGTCAGCGACGCGAACGCGCCGGCCTGGTGGGTGCTCGCCGACCCCGAGGGCAACGAGGCGTGCGTGACCACCTGGCAGGGCCGCGGCGACTGACCGCGTCCGCGGCGGGGCCACCGGCGGGGGCTTGGCCCTGGGGGCCGGGCGACCCCGTGCCTACACTCCGCCCATGACGACGCCGACGACGCCCCCCGCCCCGGACATCAAGCCCCGCTCCCGGCAGGTGACCGACGGCCTGGAGGCGACGGCCGCGCGCGGGATGCTGCGCGCCGTCGGGATGGGGGACGCGGACTTCGCGAAGCCGCAGATCGGCGTCGCGAGCTCGTGGAACGAGATCACGCCCTGCAACCTGTCGCTCGACCGCCTCGCGAAGGCCGTGAAGAACGGCGTGCACGCGGCGGGCGGCTACCCGCTCGAGTTCGGAACGATCTCCGTGTCCGACGGGATCTCCATGGGCCACGAGGGGATGCACTTCTCGCTGGTCAGCCGCGACATCATCGCCGACAGCGTCGAGACGGTCATGCAGGCCGAGCGGCTCGACGGCGCGGTCCTGCTCGCCGGCTGCGACAAGTCCCTGCCCGGGATGCTCATGGCCGCCGCGCGGCTCGACGTCGCGGCGGTCTTCCTCTACGCCGGCTCGGTCGCGCCGGGCTGGGTGCGCCTCTCCGACGGCACGGAGAAGGAGGTCACGATCATCGACGCGTTCGAGGCCGTCGGCGCGTGCGCGCGGGGCCTCATGAGCACCGACGACGTCGAGCGGATCGAGCGCGCGTTCTGCCCCGGCGAGGGCGCCTGCGGGGGCATGTACACGGCGAACACCATGGCCTCGGTGGCCGAGGCGATGGGGATGTCCCTGCCGGGCTCGGCCGCCCCGCCGTCGGCGGACCGCCGCCGGGACCAGGCCGCGCTGCGGTCGGGGGAGGCCGTCGTCGGGCTGCTGCGCCGCGGCATCACCGCGCGGCAGATCATGACGAAGGAGGCGTTCGAGAACGCGATCGCGGTCGTCATGGCGTTCGGCGGGTCGACGAACGCGGTGCTGCACCTCCTCGCCATCGCGCACGAGGCCGAGGTCGACCTCTCGCTCGACGACTTCTCCCGCATCGCGCGGCGCGTGCCCCACCTCGGCGACCTCAAGCCGTTCGGACGCTACGTCATGAACGACGTCGACCGGATCGGGGGCGTGCCCGTCGTCATGAAGGCCCTGCTCGACGCCGGCCTGCTGCACGGCGACTGCCTCACCGTCACCGGCCGCACCGTCGCGGAGAACCTCGCCGACGTCGCGCCGCCCGACCCGGACGGGAAGATCCTGCGCGCGCTCGACGACCCCATCCACCCCACGGGCGGCATCACGATCCTGCGCGGGTCGCTCGCGCCGGAGGGCGCCGTCGTGAAGTCGGCGGGCTTCGACACCGACGTGTTCGAGGGCACCGCGCGCGTCTTCGACCGCGAGCGCGCGGCGATGGACGCCCTGGAGGACGGCACGATCCAGGCGGGGGACGTCGTCGTCATCCGGTACGAGGGCCCGAAAGGCGGCCCCGGGATGCGGGAGATGCTCGCGATCACGGGCGCGATCAAGGGCGCGGGGCTCGGCAAGAGCGTGCTGCTGCTCACCGACGGGCGGTTCTCCGGCGGGACGACGGGGCTGTGCGTGGGCCACGTCGCCCCGGAGGCGGTGGACGGCGGGCCGATCGCGTTCGTGCGCGACGGCGACCGGATCCGTCTCGACGTCGCGTCCGGTCGGCTCGACCTCCTCGTGCCCGACGACGAGCTCGCCGCCCGGCGGGCCGGCTGGGAGCCGCTGCCGCCGCGGTACACCCGCGGGGTGCTCGCGAAGTACGCCAAGCTCGTCGGCTCGGCGTCGCGCGGCGCCGTCCTCGGCTGAGCGGCCACTCCCATCGAGTGGAGCGCTGTGGCGCCACGCCGCTCCACTCGAGCCGTTCGGCTGCCACGACGCTCCACTCGAGCGGGGCACGGGTGTCGGTCCCGGGTGGCGAGACCGTGATCCGACATGCGGACATTCGGAGAAGGACGTGACAGCGGACCTACGAGCGCGTAGGCTGCCCGACGTGCAGGCGATCCTTCTCGTACTCGGCTAGGCGCGGGCCCGACCCACCCCAGCCAGGTCTCGCCTGCGCCCACCCCTCCAGCCGTCCCGGCCGAGGGGTTTTTTCGTGCCCACCGCGGCCCACCGCCGCCCGACCGACCACCAGCCACCCGCAGCACCGGCAGCCGCCACGAGCGGCGCGACGCACCAGCACGGAGCACCAAGGAGACCCAGGATGGCCCAGGACCAGCAGACGGCTCCGGCCGCCAACCGTCCGCAGGCGACCGCGCCCCCGACGCCGGGACCCGCCCGCGTCACGCCCGCCGACGTCGCGCGCTCGGCCGTGACGCACGGCGAGACGATGACGGGCGCCCAGGCGATCGTGCGCTCGCTCGAGGCCGTGGGGACGACGGTGGTCTTCGGCATCCCCGGCGGCGCGATCCTGCCGACGTACGACCCGCTCATGGACTCCACGCGGCTGCGCCACATCCTCATGCGGCACGAGCAGGGCGCCGGCCACGCCGCCGAGGGCTACGCGTACACGACGGGCGACGTCGGGGTGTGCATGGCCACGTCGGGGCCGGGCGCGACGAACCTCGTCACCGCGCTCGCGGACGCGAACATGGACTCCGTCCCCGTCGTCGCGATCACGGGGCAGGTCGGCGCGCCGCTCATCGGCACCGACGCGTTCCAGGAGGCCGACATCGTCGGCATCACGCTGCCCGTGACGAAGCACAACTTCCTCGTCACGGACGCCCAGGACATCCCGCGCACGATCGCGCAGGCCTTCCACATCGCCCGCACCGGGCGGCCCGGCCCCGTCCTGGTCGACATCGCCAAGTCCGCCCAGCAGGGGAGCATGACGTTCTCCTGGCCGCAGCAGGTCGAGCTGCCGGGCTACCACCCGGTGACCAAGCCGCACGCCAAGCAGGTGCGCGAGGCCGCCCGGCTGCTCGCCACCGCCCGCCGGCCCGTCCTCTACGTGGGCGGCGGCGCGGTCCGCGCGGGCGCGGCGGCGGAGCTGCGCCGGCTCGTCGACGAGAGCGGCGCCGCCGTCGTCACGACGCTCATGGCGCGCGGCGTGCTGCCCGACGACCACCCGCAGCACCTCGGCATGCCCGGCATGCACGGCACCGTCCCGGCGGTCGCGGCGCTGCAGAAGGCGGACCTCGTCGTCGCGCTGGGCACCCGGTTCGACGACCGCGTGACCGGCAAGATCTCCTCCTTCGCGCCGCACGCGACCGTCGTCCACGCCGACATCGACCCGGCCGAGATCGGCAAGAACCGCCGGGCCGACGTCCCGATCGTCGGCGACCTCAAGGAGGTCATCGCCGACCTGCTGCCGGAGCTCGCGCGCGAGCACGCGCAGCACGGCAAGCCGGACCTCGCGGCGTGGTGGCGGCAGATCGACGACTGGCGCGAGACCTTCCCGCTGGGCTACAGCCCGACCGAGGACGGGCACATGGCGCCGCAGCTCGTCATCCAGCGGCTGGGCGAGATCGCGGGCCCGGAGGCGGTCTATGTCGCCGGCGTCGGGCAGCACCAGATGTGGGCCGCGCAGTTCATCCGCTACCAGCGGCCCGGGCAGTGGATCAACTCCGGCGGCCTCGGGACGATGGGCTTCGCGGTGCCGGCCGCGCTGGGCGCGAAGGTCGGCGACCCCGACCGGGTCGTCTGGGCGATCGACGGCGACGGCTGCTTCCAGATGACCAACCAGGAGCTGGCCACCTGCACGATCAACGACATCCCGATCAAGGTCGCCATCATCAACAACTCGTCGCTCGGCATGGTCCGGCAGTGGCAGACCCTCTTCTACGAGGCGCGCTACTCCAACACGGACCTGCACACCGGCCACGGCACCGCGCGCGTCCCCGACTTCGTCAAGCTCGCCGAGGCGTACGGCTGCGTCGGCCTGCGCTGCGAGAAGGAGGACGAGGTCGACGACACCATCCGGCGCGCGATGGAGATCGACGACCAGCCCGTCGTCGTCGACTTCACGGTCTCGCGCGACGCGATGGTCTGGCCGATGGTGCCCGCCGGCGTCAGCAACGACGAGATCCAGTACGCGCGGGGCATCAGCCCCGCGTGGGACCGGGAGGAGTGATGCGCCGCATCGGCCTCCTCGGGGGCACCTCCTGGGAGTCGACCATCGACTACTACCGCCTGCTCAACGTGGGCGTGCGCGACCGGCTCGGCGGCTCGCACTCCGCCGACCTGCTGCTGCGCTCCGTGGACTTCGCGGAGATCGAGGCGCGGCAGGCGGTGGACGACTGGACGTCGCTCGGCCGCCGGTACGCCCGCGAGGCGTCGTCGCTCGTCGTGGCGGGCGCGGAGGTGCTCGCCATCTGCGCGAACACCATGCATCTCGTGTACGACGACGTCGCGCGGGCGGGGGCCCAGGCCGTGCACCTCGTCGACGCGGTCGCCGACGTCGCCCACGCGGCCGGCCACTCCAGCGTCGGGCTGCTCGGCACCCGCTACACGATGTCGTCGCCCGACCTGTACCCGGCGCGGATGGCCGCGCGCGGCGTCGACGTCGTCGTGCCCGAGCCCGCCGACGCCGCCGAGGTGCACCGGATCATCTACGCCGAGCTCGTCCAGGGGGTCGTCACGGACGAGTCGCGCGACGTGCTCGAGGGCGTCGTCGCACGGCTCGTGGACCGGGGCGTGCAGGCGGTCGTGCTCGGCTGCACCGAGCTCGGCATGATCCTCGCCCCGGACCGCGCCCCGGTGCCCCTGCTCGACAGCCTCGCCATCCACGTCGAGGCCATCCTGGACGCCGCGCTGAGCGAGCCGTCCCCCGTCCCGTCGTCGTCCTCAGCCCTGGAAGAGAGTGGTGCAGCATGAGCAGGCACACGCTGTCGGTGCTCGTGGAGAACAAGCCCGGCGTCCTCACGCGGGTCGCGGGGCTCTTCGCCCGGCGCGCGTTCAACATCCACTCGCTCGCGGTGGGCCCCACGGAGCACGAGGAGATCTCCCGGATCACCGTCGTCGTCGACGTCGAGGCCCTCCCGCTCGAGCAGGTGACCAAGCAGCTGAACAAGCTCATCAACGTCATCAAGATCGTCGAGCTGGAGCCCGAGTCCTCCGTCCAGCGCGAGCTGCTGCTCGTGAAGGTGCGCGCGGACTCGGCCACGCGCTCGCACGTCCTCGAGGTCGTCGAGCTGTTCCGGGCGCACGTCGTGGACGTCGTCCCGGAGGCCGTGACCATCGAGGCGACGGGCAGCCCGGCCAAGCTCGACGCCCTGCTGGCCGCGCTCGAGCCGTACGGCATCCGCGAGATCGTGCAGTCCGGGACCGTCGCCATCGGCCGAGGGTCGCGCTCGATCACCGACCGCGCGCTGGAACGCGTGGCCCGCTCCGCCTGAGACCGGGAAGACTGTCGGCGGCCGAGGACGGGCACGCCGGCGGACCCGAACGACCCGACCCGTCACCCACCCGAAGCGAGGAGACCTGCTGTGGCAGAGCTGTTCTACGACGACGACGCCGACCTGTCCCTGATCGCGAGCCGCAAGGTCGCGATCATCGGGTACGGCAGCCAGGGGCACGCGCACGCCCTCAACCTGCGCGACTCCGGCGTGGACGTGCGGGTCGGCCTGCGTGAGGGCTCGGCCTCGCGGGCCAAGGCGGAGGAGCAGGGCCTGCGCGTGGTGACCCCCGCGGAGGCGGCGGCCGAGGCGGACGTCATCATGGTCCTCGCCCCGGACCAGGTGCAGCGGCACCTGTACCGCGACGACATCGCGCCGCACCTGTCGGAGGGCAAGGCGCTCGTGTTCGCGCACGGGTTCAACATCCGGTTCGGCTACATCACCCCGCCGGACGGCGTCGACGTCTTCATGGTCGCGCCGAAGGGCCCGGGCCACATCGTGCGCCGCGAGTTCGAGGCGGGCCGGGGCGTGCCGGTGCTCGTCGCCGTGGAGAAGGACGCCTCGGGCCAGGCGTGGGACCTCGGCCTGTCGTACGCGAAGGCGATCGGCGGCCTGCGCGCGGGCGGCATCAAGACGACCTTCACGGAGGAGACCGAGACCGACCTGTTCGGCGAGCAGGCCGTGCTCTGCGGCGGCACGTCGCAGCTCGTCCAGTACGGCTTCGAGGTGCTGACGGAGGCCGGCTACCAGCCGGAGATCGCGTACTTCGAGGTGCTCCACGAGCTCAAGCTCATCGTCGACCTCATGATCGAGGGCGGCATCGCCAAGCAGCGCTGGAGCGTCTCCGACACCGCCGAGTACGGCGACTACGTGTCCGGCCCGCGGGTCATCGACCCGCACGTGAAGGAGAACATGCAGGCGGTGCTCGCGGACATCCGGTCCGGCGCGTTCGCCCAGCGGTTCATCGCGGACCAGGACGCGGGCGCGCCCGAGTTCACGGCGCTGCGCGCCAAGGGCGAGCAGCACCCGATCGAGGCCGTGGGCCGCGAGCTGCGCAAGATGTTCGCCTGGATCAAGCCGGCGGACGCCGACTACGTCGAGGGCCGCGTCGCCCGCTGAGCGGGCCGCGGGCGGTCCGGGTCGCCCGGGCCGCCCGCCGCCGTCCGCGGCCGTGCGCCGCGGGCGGGGCGTGGCGTGCGCCGTGTGCGCGTGAGGAAGGGACGGGTGGGATGGCGGACCGCGAGGTGCCGGACGGCGCCCTGCCCGACGGCGGGGACGTCGCCGACGGCGGGGACGTCGCCGACGAGATCGTCGCCTTCTGGGAGACGGCCCGGGCGCACGCGAAGATCGGCCGGCTGCCGGTGGTGACCGGCGTCGGCGTGACGGCGGCCGTGCCGCCGCCCGCGTGGGCGTTCGGCGACTCGCCGGAGCTCGCCGACGAGCTGCTCGCCCTCGTCCTGGCGGGCGAGAAGCGGGCGACGGCGACGTCGGTCGCCGAGCTCGAGGCGGCGGGCGAGCCGATCCCGCGCGTGGGCGACCTCTCGATCGTGCTGGACGGCGCCGGGCACCCCCGCGCGCTCCTCCGCACCACCGAGGTGCGCCGCGCCCGGTTCGGCGACGTCGACGAGGACTTCGCGGCGAGCGAGGGGGAGGACGACCGCACCCTGGCCAGCTGGCGGCGCGAGCACCTGAAGTACTTCGGTCGCGTCCTGGCGGGCACGGGCACGCCGGTCGACGACGACCTCGAGGTGGTGCTCGAGACGTTCGAGGTCGTCTACCCGCGGCTGCCGAAGGCCGCGAGACGCCGCAGGTGACAGGCCGGCGTCGGGGGAAAGGGTCGTTGGGCGAGACGTTCCGTCCCGCCTGGTGGACGGAGGAGTAGGGTCGGCGCATGCAGAACGTGCGGCTCGCGGTGGTCCGCGGGGACGGGATCGGCACCGAGGTCGTGGAGGAGGGCCTGAAGGTCCTCGAGGCCGCGGTGGGTCCCGAGGTGCACGTCGCGACGACCGAGCTCGACCTCGGCGCGCGCCGCTGGCACGCCACCGGCGAGACCCTCACCGACGAGGACCTCGCGACGATCCGCGCGCACGACGCGATCCTGCTCGGCGCCGTCGGCGACCCGAGCGTCCCGTCCGGCGTCCTCGAGCGCGGGCTGCTGCTGCGGCTGCGCTTCGAGCTCGACCACTACGTCAACCTGCGGCCCGGCCGGCTGTACCCGGGGGTGCGCTCGCCGCTCGCGGAGCCCGGCGAGATCGACTTCGTCGTCGTCCGCGAGGGCACCGAGGGCCCGTACGTCGGCAACGGCGGCTCCGTCCGCAAGGGGACCGCGCACGAGGTCGCGAACGAGGTCAGCGTCAACACGGCGTTCGGCGTCGAGCGCGTCGTCCGTGACGCGTTCGCCCGCGCGCAGGCGCGGCCGCGCAAGCACCTCACGCTCGTGCACAAGCACAACGTCCTCGTGCACGCGGGCGACCTGTGGCGCCGCACGGTCGAGGCCGTCAACGCGGACTTCCCGGACGTCACCACCGACTACCTGCACGTCGACGCCGCGACGATCTTCATGGTCACGAACCCGTCGCGCTTCGACGTGATCGTCACCGACAACCTCTTCGGGGACATCCTCACCGACCTGGCGGGCGCCGTCGTCGGCGGCATCGGCCTGGCGGCGTCGGGGAACGTCAACCCCGACCGCACGGCGCCGTCGATGTTCGAGCCGGTCCACGGCTCTGCGCCCGACATCGCGGGGCAGGGCAAGGCCGACCCCACGGCGACGATCCTGTCCGTCGCGATGCTGCTCGAGCACCTCGGCCTGACCGACGCGGCAACGCGCGTCGAGCAGGCGGTCGCAGCCGACCTGGCCGCGCGCGGGGACCGAGTACGGTCCACGGCCGACGTGGGCTCGGAGATCGCCGCACGCATCCGGGGCTGACCCCGGCGACGAACCACCCCTGTCGGCCGTCCCGCCGCCACCCGAAGAACTCCGCGAGAGGGACCCGACATGACCACCAGCACGACCGCGCGCCCGGCGGCGACGCCCGCGCGCGCCACGACCACCCGCCCCGGTGCCGACGATCCCGGCCACGCCGACCGGTGTGGCGCGGGCACCCCGGCGGGTAACGTCAGCACGGATCCAGCCGGCGACGACGCCCGCCACGGAGGGGACGAGATGAGCACCACGGCACGCGAGACCACGGCCGACGCGTTCGAGCGCCGGCTCACGCCGACCCCGCGGTCCGCCGCGGAGCGCGCCGAGCTCATCGCCGCCCCGGTGTTCGGCACCGTGTTCACCGACCACATGGCGCGGATCACCTGGACCGCCGAGACCGGCTGGACGGACCGGCGGATCGAGCCGTACGGCCCGCTCCAGCTCGACCCGGCCGCCGCGGTGCTCCACTACGGCCAGGAGATCTTCGAGGGCCTCAAGGCGTACCGCCACGCCGACGGGTCCGTGTGGACGTTCCGCCCGTGGGCGAACGCGGCCCGCTTCGCGCAGTCCGCACGGCGCCTCGCCCTGCCCGAGCTCCCCGCCGAGGACTTCCTCGGCTCCATCGAGGCGCTCGTCGGCGTCGACGTCGAGTGGGTGCCCGGCGCGGACGAGACGAGCCTGTACCTGCGGCCGTTCATGTTCGCGTCCGAGGCGTTCCTCGGCGTGCGGCCCGCGCGCCGCGTGGACTTCCTGCTCATCGCCTCGCCCGTCGGGCCGTACTTCTCCGGCGGCGTGAAGCCCGTGTCGATCTGGGTCTCCCAGGACTACAACCGCGCCGGGCCCGGCGGGACGGGCGCGGCCAAGTGCGGCGGCAACTACGCGGCGTCGCTGCTCCCGCAGCAGGAGGCGTACGCGCGCGGGTGCGAGCAGGTGTGCTTCCTCGACGCGGCCACCGGCACGCAGCTCGAGGAGCTCGGCGGGATGAACATCTTCGTCGTGCACGCCGACGGGCGGATCGCCACCCCGGCGCTGACGGGCTCGATCCTCGAGGGCGTGACGCGCTCGTCGATCCTCACCCTCCTGCGCGAGGAGGGGCGCGACGTCGTCGAGGGCGCGATCCGGCTCGACGACCTGCGGGCGGGCCTCGCCTCGGGCGACGTCGTGGAGGTCTTCGCGTGCGGCACGGCGGCGGTCGTGACGCCCGTCGGCCGGCTCGCGGGCGCGGACTTCGACCTCACGGTGGCCGACGGCGAGACCGGTCCGGTCACGGCGGCGGTGCGCCAGCGGCTCACCGACATCCAGTACGGGCGGGCCGCCGACGAGCACGGGTGGATGTACCAGCTCGTCTGAGGACGTGCGACGGGGCCGACGCCGCGGCGTCGGGCCCCGTGTCGTGTCGTGTCGTGTCGTGTGCGGGCGGCGTCGCCCGCCAGGTCAGGCGGAGAGGGGCAGGCGCTGGTGGGGGACCTCGGCGCGCACCTCGTCGAGCACGGCGAAGGTGGACTCGCCGTCGTCGCCGGTGATCAGCACCGCGCGCGCGCCGCAGGCGCACACGTGGTCGGGCCACGTGTCCTCGAACCAGACGCAGACGTGAGTGCTCATGTCGGCGACGGTAGCCGCGTCCCCCGACAGCACCGTGGATATGCGCCCGGCGTGCCGCGTGACCGCGCGACGGCGCCGACGCCGCGCCCAGGATGCCGACGCGCTTCCCTACGGTCCCGTAGCCATGGCATGATGCGCCGGTGACCTCGTTCACGCTGATTATCGGCTAGCGCGCCCGGCACACCGCCGAGCGCGCAGACCCTCCGCACCCTCGGGGGGTCTTTTTGTTGGTCCGGGCACCTACCCGCCGCCCGTCCCGACGCCGCCGACCCGCCCCGGCACCACCCGAAGCCGGCCGGAGACGCGGCGAGACGACAGCACGGCCCGCCCGGCGTCGTCGGGCACCGCCCCGGCCGCCGACCACCCGAGAAGAGCACCGAAGTGGACACCACCCTCGACGTCTTCGACGTCTACGACACGACCCTGCGCGACGGCGCGCAGCAGGAGGGCATGAACCTGTCCGTCCAGGACAAGCTCCTCATCGCCCCGCTGCTGGACGAGCTCGGCGTCGGCTACATCGAGGGCGGCTGGCCGGGCGCGATCCCCAAGGACACCGAGTTCTTCAAGCGCGCCGCCAAGGAGCTGGACTTTCGCAACGCGGAGCTCGTCGCGTTCGGCGCCACCCGCAAGGCCGGCGCCACGACGCACGAGGACGCCCAGGTCCGCGCCCTGCTCGACGCCGAGACCTCCGTGATCACGCTCGTCGCCAAGTCCGACATCCGGCACGTCGAGCGGGCGCTGCGCACCACCGCCGAGGAGAACCTCGCGATGATCCGCGACACGGTCGCGTACCTGCGGGGCGAGGGCCGCCGGGTCGTCCTGGACGCCGAGCACTTCTTCGACGGCTTCCGGTACGACGCCGACTACGCGCTGCGCGCCGTCGTCGCCGCTTTCGAGGCGGGCGCCGAGACGGTCTGCCTGTGCGACACCAACGGGGGCATGCTCCCGGACTGGGTGCACGACATCGTGACCCTCGTCCGCGCGGAGACCGACGGCCGCCTCGGCATGCACGCCCACAACGACTCCGGGTGCGCGGTCGCGAACACCCTCGCGGCGGTGGCCGCGGGCGCCACGCACGTGCAGGGCTGCGTCAACGGCTACGGGGAGCGCACCGGCAACGCCGACCTGGGCGCCGTCGTCGCGAACCTCGAGCTCAAGCTCGGCCGGTCGGTTCTCGCCGACGGTGGGCTCCGCGAGCTCACGCGGATCTCCCACGCGATCAGCGAGATCACCAACATCGCGCCGTTCGCCCGGCAGCCGTACGTCGGGGCGAGCGCGTTCGCGCACAAGGCCGGCCTGCACGCGTCGGCGATCAAGGTCGACCCGGACATGTACCAGCACACCGACCCGCTCGCCGTCGGGAACGACATGCGCATGCTCGTCTCCGACATGGCGGGCCGCGCGTCGATCGAGCTCAAGGGCCGCGAGCTCGGCTTCGACCTCACCGGGCAGGCCGACCTCCTCACGCGCGTCACCAACCGCGTCAAGGACGCCGAGGCGCAGGGCTACACGTACGACGCCGCCGACGCGTCCTTCGAGCTGCTGCTGCGGGAGGAGCTCGACGGGCGCCGCCCGCGGTTCTTCTGCACCGAGTCGTGGCGGGTGTTCATCGAGACGGTGCCGGGCGACCCCACCGACGCGAGCGCCGAGGCCACGGTGAAGATGCACGTCGGCGGGGAGCGCATGGTCGCGACCGCGGAGGGCAACGGCCCCGTCAACGCGCTCGACGCGGCGCTGCGCAAGGCCCTCGCCCCGACCTACCCGGAGATCGACAGGTTCGAGCTCATCGACTTCAAGGTGCGCATCCTCGACACGGCGCACGGCACCGACGCGGTCACCCGCGTCCTCGTCGAGACCATGGACACCGGCGCGGAGACCACCTGGATGACGGTCGGCGTGGGGCCGAACATCATCGAGGCCTCCTGGGAGGCCCTCGTGGACGCCGTCGTGTACGGGCTGCTGCGCGCCGGCGTCCCCGACCGGTCCGAGGCCCCCGACGGCGTGGTCACCGACTGCGACTAGCCTCACCAGCGCCCGCCGCCGCCCGCGAGAAGAGAGGACGTCATGCCCCAGCTGCGCTCCCGGACCGTCACCCACGGCCGCAACATGGCGGGCGCCCGTGCCCTGCTCCGCGCGGCGGGCGTGGCCGCCGAGGACCTCGGCAAGCCGATCGTCGCCGTCGCGAACTCGTTCACGGAGTTCGTGCCCGGGCACACGCACCTGCAGCCGGTCGGGCGGATCGTCTCCGAGGCGATCGCGGCGGCGGGCGGCGTGCCGCGCGAGTTCAACACGATCGCCGTCGACGACGGCATCGCGATGGGCCACGGCGGGATGCTCTACTCCCTGCCGAGCCGCGACCTCATCGCGGACTCCGTGGAGTACATGGTCAACGCGCACTGCGCGGACGCGCTCGTGTGCATCTCCAACTGCGACAAGATCACGCCGGGCATGCTCATGGCCGCGATGCGGCTGAACATCCCCACGGTCTTCGTGTCCGGCGGGCCCATGGAGTCCGGGCGGGCGACGCTCGTCGACGGCACCGTGCGCACGCTCGACCTCGTCGACGCGATCTCCGAGGCGGTCAACGAGAACGTCTCGGACGAGGACATGCGCCGCATCGAGGAGACCGCCTGCCCCACGTGCGGGTCGTGCTCCGGCATGTTCACCGCCAACTCGATGAACTGCCTCACGGAGGCGATCGGCCTCGCGCTGCCCGGCAACGGGTCCGTCCTGGCGACCCACACCGCCCGGCGCGCGCTCTACGAGCGGGCGGGGGCGCTCGTCGTCGAGCTCACGCACCGCTACTACGACGGCGACGACGAGTCCGTCCTGCCGCGCTCCGTCGCCTCGCGCGCCGCGTTCGAGAACGCGATGTCCCTCGACGTCGCCATGGGCGGCTCGACGAACACGATCCTGCACCTGCTCGCGGTCGCCCACGAGGCGGGCGTGGACTTCGGGCTCGACGAGATCGACGCGGTGTCGCGGCGCGTGCCGTGCCTGGCGAAGGTCGCGCCGAACGTCGCGCACGGCCGCACGTACTACATGGAGGACGTGCACCGCGCGGGCGGCATCCCCGCGATCCTCGGCGAGCTGCACCGCGCCGGGCTGCTGCGCGAGGACGTCCACGCGATCCACGCGCCGTCGCTCGAGGCGTGGCTGAAGGAGTGGGACGTGCGCGGCGGCTCGCCCTCGGCCGAGGCCGTGGAGCTGTTCCACGCGGCGCCCGGCGGCGTGCGCTCGTCGTCGGCGTTCTCCCAGTCGGAGCGCTGGGCCGAGCTCGACGTCGACGCCGAGCACGGCTGCGTCCGCGACGTCGCCCACGCGTACTCCGCCGACGGCGGCCTCGCGGTCCTGCGCGGCAACCTCGCGCCGGACGGGTGCGTCGTGAAGACCGCGGGCGTCGACCCGTCGATCTGGACGTTCTCGGGGCCCGCCGTCGTCTGTGAGTCGCAGGAGGAGGCGGTCGAGAAGATCCTGGCCAAGCAGGTGACGCCCGGCGACGTCGTCGTCATCCGGTACGAGGGTCCGAAGGGCGGGCCGGGCATGCAGGAGATGCTCTACCCGACGTCGTTCCTCAAGGGCCGGGGCCTGGGCAAGGTCTGCGCGCTCGTCACGGACGGGCGGTTCTCCGGCGGCACGTCCGGCCTCTCGATCGGGCACGTCTCGCCCGAGGCGGCGTCCGGCGGCGTCATCGCGCTCGTCGAGGACGGGGACACGGTCACCATCGACATCCCGAACCGGTCCATCCGGCTCGAGGTCGACGACGCCGAGCTCGCCCGCCGCCGCGCCGCGCTCGAGGCCGCCGGCGGGTACCGGCCGCGCTCGCGCGACCGGCAGGTGTCGGCGGCGCTGCGCGCGTACGCGGCGCTCGCGACGTCGGCCGACAGGGGCGCCGTCCGCGACGTCGGGCGGCTCGAGCGCCTGTGACGGCCGCGGGCTCTCCCGCCCGCTCACCCGACCTTCGACGTCGAGTGGAGCGATGTGGCGTCACATCGGTCCGAGTGGAGCGACATGGCGCCACGGTGCTCCACTCGAGGGGTTTCGCCGCCACGGTGCTCCAGTTGAGCGGGCGGGCGCCGGGCCCGTCGCCTCAGGCGGGGCGGCGGGCCACCACGTGGAAGACGTGCCAGTGCTTGGGGCCCGTGTACGACTGCCCGTCGGCGTCCTCCTCGGTCCAGTCGACGACGTCGAGCCCCGCCAGGAGCGCGCGGGCCCCCTCAGCGGTGTGGAAGGTCATCTCCGGGTCGCCGTAGGCGTCGTCGTGCGGGCCGAACAGCTGGCACGCGAGCACCGCGCCCGGGCGCAGCGCGGCCCGGACCGCCGCCCACACCCGCGGGAAGTGCGCGGGCGGGCAGTAGGGGAGCGAGTACGAGGCGTGCACGAGGTCGGCCTCGGGCAGCGCGACGAGGTCGGCGTACGCGAGGTGGTGGACGTGCAGCCGCTCGCGCTGGGTGGCGGGCACGCGCTCGGCGAGCCGGCGCAGGGGCGCGGCCTCGCCGTCGACCGCGTGCACCTCCCAGCCGGCGTCGAGCAGCGCGGAGACCTCGATGCCCTCGCCGCACCCGACGTCGAGCGCCACGCGCGGCTCCCCGTCGTCGGGCAGGGGTCCGACGGCGGCCTGCGCCGCGGCGAGCGACGCCCGCGGCTCCCGGCCGGCCTGCGCGGCGTTGTACTCGTCCCAGCTGATGTCGTGCGGCACGCGCGCCACCGTAGCGGCCCCGCCCGTCGCCTACGGTCGAGGTGCGCGGGAGACACCGCGCCGAGCAGACGTAGGATGAATCATGCGCGGTGAGTACAAGGTCCCCGGAGGCAAGCTCGTCGCTGTCGACCTCGAGGTCGCCGACGGGCGGATCGCCAAGGCCGCGGTGAGCGGCGACTTCTTCCTCGAGCCCGACGACGCCCTCGAGGCGATCGACGCGGCCCTGCTCGGCATGCCCGAGGGGGCGAGCGTGGGCCAGCTGACCGGCGTCGTCGAGAGCGTGCTCGGCGACGACGTCGCGATGGTGGGCTTCAACGCGGAGGCGGTCGCCATCGCCGTGCGGCGCGCGCTCGGGCACGCGACCCGGTGGGAGGACCACACCTTCGAGATCGTGCACGAGGGGCCCGAGAGCCCGGCGATGCACATGGCGCTCGACCAGGTGCTCGCGGAGGCCGTCGGCGCGGGCACCCGGCGGCCCACGCTGCGGATCTGGGAGTGGGGGGCGCCCGCCGTCGTCATCGGGTCGTTCCAGTCGCTGCGCAACGAGGTGGACCCGGAGGGAGCGGAGCGGCACGGCGTCACCGTCGTGCGGCGCATCTCCGGCGGGGGCGCGATGTTCATCGAGCCCGGCAACACCATCACGTACTCGCTCACGGTGCCCGCGTCGCTGGTCGAGGGGCTGACGTTCGAGCGGTCGTACGCGTTCCTCGACGACTGGGTGCTCGGCGCCCTGCGCGAGCTCGGCATCGAGGCGACGTACGTGCCCCTCAACGACATCGCCTCGCCCGCCGGCAAGATCGCGGGGGCGGCGCAGAAGCGGCTGGCGAGCGGCGCCGTCCTGCACCACGTGACGATGGCCTACGACATCGACGCCGACAAGATGCTCGAGGTGCTGCGCATCGGCCGCGAGAAGCTCTCCGACAAGGGCACCAAGAGCGCCAACAAGCGCGTGGACCCGCTGCGCTCGCAGACCGGCATGGCCCGCGCCGACGTCATCGAGGCGTTCAAGAACCACTTCCGCTCGCGGTACGCGACCGTCGACGGGGGGATCACCGCCGAGGAGCGCGCCCGCGCCGAGGAGCTCGTCGCGACGAAGTTCGGCACCCCGGAGTGGACCGCGCGCGTGCCCTGAGCAGCGTCGGCTGCGCGCGTCTCACCCGGGGGTTCCGCCGCGCGGCGCCGGCCGTGCGCCGAAGACCGCGGTGCCCACCCGCACGATCGTCGCGCCCTCGGCGACCGCGAGCTCGAGGTCGCCGCTCATCCCCATGGAGAGCTCCCGCGCGGCCGGGATCGCGCGCACGACGGCGTCGCGCACCTCCCGCAGGCGCGCGTACCCGGCGCGGACGCGGCCGGCGTCGGGCGCGTTGAGCCCGATCGTCATGAAGCCGACCAGGCGCAGGTGGGGCAGGGCGGCGACCTCGGCGGCGAGGGCGGGGGCGTCGTCTGGCCCGACGCCGGACTTCGTCACCTCACCCGAGACGTTGACCTGCACCATCACGTCGAGGTCGCGCCCGAGCGCCGCGCAGCGCCGGTCGAGGCGGCGCGCGATCGCGGCCGAGTCGACGGACTCGACGCACGTGACGAACGGGCGCTCGGGGGCCAGCAGCGCGTTGACCTTGTTCGACTGCAGGTGCCCGATGAGGTGCACCTCCGGCGCGAGGTCGGCCACGGCCGCGGCGTGGCGGACGAGCTCCTGCACGCGGTTCTCGCCCAGCAGGTCGGCGCCCGCGGCGACCGCGGCCCGCACGACGTCGTCGGGCAGCGTCTTCGCCGCGAGGAGCAGACGGACGTCGGCGGGGTCGCGGCCGGCGGCCGACGCGGCGTCGGCGATCCGGGCGCGCACGGCCGCGATGGCGTCGCGCAGCTCGCTCACCGTGGGCACGAGGGGACACTAGCGAGCGCCGGGCGGCGACGTGCGGTCCGGCCCGGATGGCGCGCGGGGGTCACCGCTGGCCTGCTCAGCCGCGGGCGGTGCTCAGCCGCGGGCGGTGCTCAGCCGCGGGCGGTGCTCGGCCGCGGGCGGTGCTCAGCCGCGGGCGATGTCCGCCACCGTCGCCTTCGTGAGCGCGACGAGGTCCGCGGGGGCGAGGCCGACGTCCAGGCCGCGCCGCCCGCCCGAGACGTAGACGGTCTCGAAGAGCTCGACGGTCTCGTCGACGACCGTCGGGTGCGCCGTCTTCTGCCCGATGGGGGAGATCCCGCCGACGACGTAGCCGGTCGCCCGCTCGGCGGCCCTCGGGTCGGCCATGACCGCGCGCTTGCCGCCGACGGCGGCGGCGAGGGCCTTGAGGTCGAGCGTCGTGGTGACGGGCACGACGGCGACGACGAGCCTCCCGTCGACCTCGGCGAGGAGCGTCTTGAAGACCTGCTCCGGCGGCAGGCCGAGCGCGTGCGCGGCCTCGAGGCCGTACCCGGCGGGCGTCGACGGGTCGTGCTCGTACGGGTGCACGGTGTGCGGGACGCCGGCGCGGGTGAGCGCGACCAGCGCGGGGGTGCCGGTGGGCGCGTGCTTGGCCACGCGGAGAGGGTACGCGGCGGCGGGGCGGGCCTCAGAGCCGCCCGGCCGCGGTGACGGCGAAGACGGCCTCGCCCGCCTCGTCGCTGGCGGCGAGGTCGACGACGGCGTCGATGCGCCAGTCGTGGTCGCCGGCCGGGTCGTCGAGGAGCTGGCGCACGGTCCAGTGGCCCGGCCCCGGCACGTCCTGCTGCACGATGAGCAGCGCGGGTCCGCGGGCGTCCGGGCCGGTGCCGATCTCGTCGTGGTCGTCGAAGTACGGGTCGAGCGCGTCGCGCCAGCGGTCGGCGGTCCAGGGGACGCCGTCGGCGTCGACGTCGCCCAGCGCGCCCAGCCCCGCCCAGTCCTCGCGGGCGGCGAGCTGGACCCGTCGGAACAGCGCGTTGCGCACCATGACGCGCAGCGCCCGCGTGCTGCCCGTGAGCCGCGGGGGCGCCGCCTCGGTCCGGTCGGCGCCGGGTCCGCCAAGGGTCTCCCACTCGTCCAGGAGGGAGGCGTCGACACCGCGCACGACGGCGCCCAGCCACTCGAGCAGGTCTTCCAGCTCCTCGTCGCGGCGGTCGGGCGGCACGGTCTGCCGCAGCGCTCGGTAGGCGTCCGCGAGGTAGCGCAGGAGCACGCCCTCCGCCCGCTCGAGGCCGTACTGGGACACGTACTCGGCGAACGTCGCCGCCCGCTCGACCATGTCCCGCACGACCGACTTCGGCGACGGCACGTGGTCGAGCACCCACGGGTTCGTGCGCTTGTAGACGGCGAACGCGCCCTCGATGGCCTCGGCCAGCGGCTTCGGGTACGTGACGTCGTCGAGCAGGGCCATCCGCTCGTCGTAGTCGTAGCCCTCGGCCTTGAGGGCGGCCACCGCCTCGGCGCGCGCCCGCTTCTCCTGCGCCACGAGCACCGCCCGCGGGTCGTCGAGCGTGGCCTCGATGACGCTGACGACGTCGAGCGCGTACGTCGGATCCGTCGGGTCGAGCATGTCGAGCGCGGCCAGGGCGAAGGGGGAGAGCGGCTGGTTGAGCGCGAACTCCTCCGGCAAGGTCATGGTCAGCCGCACGGTCCACCTCCCGTCCGGCCGCCGCACCCGCTCGACGACGCCCGCCTCCCGCAGCGACCGGTACACGCGCACCGCCTGGCGGACGTGCCCGCCCCGCCGCGCCGGCGGCTCGTGGTTGTCGGTGAGCAGGCGCGTCATCGCCTCCACCGGGTCGCCCGGCCGCGCGAGGACGTTGAGCACCATCGCGTGGCTGACCGCGAACTGCGAGGTCAGCGGCTCGGGCGGCGCGTCCCGCAGCCGCTCGAACGTGCTCTCCGTCCAGTTCACCTGCCCGGCCGGCGCCGACTTGCGGACGATCTTCTTGACCTTCTTCGGGTCGTCGCCCGCCTTGGCGAGGGCGCGCCGGTTCTCGATGACGTGCTCCGGCGCCATGACGACGACGTCCCCCGCGGTGTCGTAGCCCGCCCGCCCGGCGCGCCCGGCGATCTGGTGGAACTCGCGCGCGGTGAGGTGACGCATCCGGGCGCCGTCGTACTTGACGAGCGAGGTGAGGACCACGGTGCGGATCGGCACGTTGATGCCCACCCCGAGGGTGTCCGTGCCGCAGACGACGGTGAGCAGCCCCCGCTGCGTGAGCCGCTCGACGAGCCGCCGGTAGCGGGGGAGCATCCCCGCGTGGTGCACGCCGACGCCGTGCAGGAGGAACCGGCGCAGCGTCCGCCCGAAGCCCGTGCCGAACCGGAACCCGGCGAGCTCCGCGGCGATCGCGTCGCGCGCCTCGCGCGTCGCGACCGGCGTCGACGTCAGCGCCTGCGCGCGCTCGACGGCGTCCCGCTGCGTGAAGTGCACGAGGTACACCGGCGCCTTCCCGGTCGCCACGAGCCGCTCGATGACCTCGTGCAGCGGGTCGACGGCATAGGTGAACTCGAGCGGGACCGGGCGCTCGGCGCCGGTGACGGCCGCGACGTCCCGCCCGGTGCGGCGTCGGAGGTCGTCGACGAAGAACGCGACGTCGCCGAGCGTCGCGGACATGAGCAGGAACTGGGTGCCCGCCAGCTCCAGCAGGGGGACCTGCCACGCCCAGCCGCGCTGCGGGTCGGCGTAGTAGTGGAACTCGTCCATGACGACGAGCCCGATGTCGTCCTCCCCGGGCACGGCCGGGTCGTCCGGGTGGCCCGGCGGCAGGCCGCCCGTGCGCAGCGCGATGTTGGCGACGATCTCCGCGGTGCAGCAGATGATCGGGGCCGTCGCGTTGACCGCCGCGTCGCCGGTCATGAGGCCGACGTTCTCTGCCCCGAAGATGCGCGCGAGGTCGAAGAACTTCTCGTTGACGAGCGCCTTGATCGGCGCGGTGTAGAAGCTCCGCACGCCGCGGCCGAGCGCCGCGAGGTGCCCCGCGACCGCGACGAGCGACTTCCCGCTGCCGGTGGGCGTGGACAGGATGACGTGCGAGCCGCTGAGCAGCTCGATCACGGCCTCGTCCTGCGCGGGGTAGAGCGTGAAGCCCTCGCCGGCCGCCCACGCGACGAACGCGTCGTAGAGGGCGTCGGGGTCGGCGGTGGGGGGCGGCGCCAGGGGGCTCACCCGCCCCATCCTGGCAGCGCGGTCCCTACAGTGAGCGCCGTGGGCGTGGTGGAGATGTGGACCGACGGCGCGTGCAAGGGCAACCCCGGGCCCGGCGGGTGGGGGGCGTACCTGCGGTTCGGCGACCACGAGCGCGAGCTGTGCGGCGGCGAGGAGCGCACCACCAACAACCGCATGGAGCTCACCGCGGTCATCGAGGGCCTGCGGGCGCTGAACCGGCCCTGCGAGGTGGTGCTGCACGTCGACTCCACCTACGTCATGCACGGGATCACGCGCTGGCTCGCGGGCTGGCAGCGCAACGGCTGGCTGACGGCGGCGAAGCAGCCGGTGAAGAACGCCGACCTGTGGCGGGCGCTCGACGCCGAGCTCGCGCGGCACACGGTCACCTGGCGCTGGGTGAAGGGCCACGCGGGCGACCCGGGCAACGAGCGCGCGGACCGGCTCGCCAACGACGGCGTCCCCCGCCCGGCATCCGAGACGTTTCGTCCCGTGCCTTGATACCGCCCGTCGGGCGGTGGATGACTGGGGCCCATGCCCGACGTCTACACGCACGGTCACCACGAGTCGGTGCTCCGTTCGCACACGTGGCGGACGGTGGCCAACTCGGCCGCCTACCTCGCCGGCTCGCTCCGGCCGGGGATGAGCCTGCTCGACGTCGGCTGTGGGCCCGGGACCCTGACGATCGACCTCGCGCGGCACGTGCTACCGGGCCGCGTCGTCGGCGTCGACGCGGCGTCGGGCGTGCTCGAGGGCGCCCGCGCGCGGGCCGCGGAGGCGGGCGTGGACGTGGAGTTCGTCGTCGGCGACGTCTATCGGCTCGACGCGCCGGACGACTCCTTCGACGTCGTCCACGCGCACCAGGTGCTGCAGCACCTCACCGACCCGGTGGCCGCGCTGCGGGAGATGCGCCGCGTGTGCCGACCGGGCGGCATCGTCGCCGTGCGGGACGCCGACTTCGGGGCGTTCACGTGGCACCCCGAGGCGCCCGGGCTCGAGGACTGGCGGATGCTCTACCGGGACGTCACGCAGGCGAACCGCGCGGAGTGCCACGCCGGCCGGCGGCTGCTCGCCTGGGCGCTCGCGGCGGGGTTCACCGACGTGACGCCGGGCGCGAGCGTCTGGTGCTTCGCCACGCCGGAGGAGCGCCGGTGGTGGGCGTCGGTGTGGGCGGAGCGCACGGTGCACTCGGACTTCGCCGCGCAGGCCAAGTCCTACCGCCTGGCCGACGACGTGCTGCTCGAGTCCCTGCACGACGCGTGGCTCGAGTGGGGCGAGGCGCCGGAGGGCTGGTTCGCCTGCGTGCACGGGGAGCTCATCGCGCGGGCGTGACCGGCCGCGGCGCCACGGCGTCGGCGACGGCCGTCGAGACGCCGTGCAGGACCCGCTCGAGCGGCCCCCGGCCGAGCGTGAGCCACCACGCGGTCGCGGCGACGAGCGTCACGGCGCCGACGACGCCGAGCGTCGCCCACGTCGGGTGCAGCACGACGTCCGGGCCGAGCGCGGCGATCGCCACGACCTGGCCCGCGTACGCCGTGAGCGCGAGCGCCCCCGTGGCCGCGAGCGGCAGCGCCGCGCGCGGCCACCGCGCGCCGACCACCAGGCACCCGGCGAGCACCACGAGCACCGTCCCGGTGTTCGCCAGCACCTCGACCCCGGACGAGCTGTGGGGCTCGGTGACGAGCAGCGCCCGCAGCGGGTGCCCGGGCGCGACCGTGCGCGTGGCCACCGCGTTCGTCGCGTGCCCGACGACGGCGGCCGCCAGCCCCCAGCGGGCCAGCCGCCCCGGCGTCCGCGGGTCACCCAGCACCCGCCCGACGGCGAGGCCGACGAGCAGGTAGGCGATCCAGACGAGCGGCGGGTACCAGCGCGACCACGGCGCGCCGAGGAACCCGGGGCCGAGCGCGGCGCGCAGCGCGAGCACGAGCGGCGGGCCCACCACGAGGACGACGCCCGCGGCGGCCAGGAGGGTGCGCGGCCGCCAGCCGAGGGCGACGGTGAGCATCGCGAACATCACCGCGTAGGCGGGCAGGATCACGACGACGAGCGTGCCCAGCGCGGCGAACGCGTACCCCAGCGGCAGCAGCACCGCCGCGCGGGCGAGGATCCGCGCGCGGGCGTGGCCGAGCCGGTCCGGGTCGCGGCTCATCAGGGCGGCGGACACGCCCGCGAGGAGCGCGAAGCCGGCCGCGGAGCGCCCGTCGAACGCCTCCAGCCAGCTGCCGCCGCCGGGGAGGCGCGCGGCGTCGTCGGGCCCCAGGTGGGCGACCAGCATCCCGAGGACGGCGAGGCCGCGCGCGACGTCCACGCCCACCACCCGGCCGCTGCCCACGGGCTCACGGTAGAGAATGCCTCTGTGCGCATCGCCAGGTTCACCACCGGGGGAGACCCCCGCTTCGCCCTCGTCGAGGACAACACGCTCGTCGTGATCTCGGGCGACCCGCTCTACATGCCGGTCCAGCCGACCGGCGAACGGGTCCCGCTCGACCGCGACGACCTCCGGCTGCTGGCCCCGGTGATCCCGCGGTCGAAGGTGGTCGGCGTCGGGCGCAACTACGCCGACCACGCGCGCGAGATGGGCAACGAGGTGCCCGCCACGCCGATGCTCTTCCTCAAGCCGAACACCGCGGTCATCGGCCCGGACGACCCGATCGTGCTGCCCACCTGGTCGGAGGAGGTCCACGTCGAGGCCGAGCTCGCCGTCGTCATCGGCAAGGTCACCCGGAACGTGCCCGCGGAGCGCGCGCTCGTGCACGTCTACGGCTTCACGGTCGCGAACGACGTCACGGCCCGCGACGTGCAGCGCGCCGAGCAGCTGTGGACGCGCGCGAAGGGCTTCGACGGGTCCTGCCCGCTCGGGCCGTGGATCGTGCCCGGCCTCGACGTCGACGACCTGCGCGTCACCGCGCGCGTCAACGGCGCCACGCGGCAGGACGGCCGGACCTCGGACATGGTGCACGGCGTGGCGGAGCTCGTCGCGTTCGCGTCGGAGGTGTTCACGCTCCTGCCGGGCGACGTCATCCTCACGGGCACGCCGGCCGGCGTCGGCGAGGTCGTGCACGGCGACGTCGTCGAGTGTGAGGTCGAGGACATCGGGGTCCTGCGCAACCCGGTCATCCGTCGCTGACGTCTAGGCTGGTCGGCCGTGACCAGTCCCTCCGCCGTCCGCGTCCGCTTCTGCCCCTCGCCGACGGGCAACCCGCACGTCGGGAACATCCGGACCTGCCTGTTCAACTGGGCGTACGCCCGGCACACCGGCGGCACGTTCGTGTTCCGGATCGAGGACACCGACGCGGCGCGCGATTCCGAGGAGAGCTACGGGCTCCTCGTCGAGGCGATGCACTGGCTCGGCATGGACTGGGACGAGGGCGTCGAGGTGGGCGGCCCGTACGGGCCGTACCGCCAGTCCGAGCGCATGGACATCTACCGCGACGTCGCGGCCAGGCTGCTCGAGGCCGGCTACGCCTACGAGTCGTTCAGCACGCCCGAGGAGGTCGAGGCCCGGCACCGCGCCGCGGGCCGCGACCCCAAGCTCGGGTACGACGGCTACGACCGCGACCTCACCGAGGAGCAGAAGGCCGTGTACCGCGCCGAGGGCCGCGAGCCCGTGCTGCGCATCCGCATGCCCGACGAGGACGTCACGTTCACCGACCTCGTCCGCGGCGAGCTGACCTTCCCGGTCGGCTCGGTGCCGGACTACGTCATCGTCCGTGCGAACGGCCGGCCGCTGTACACGCTGACCAACCCCGTCGACGACGCGCTCATGCGCATCACGCACATCCTGCGCGGGGAGGACCTGCTGTCGAGCACGCCCCGCCAGGTGGTGCTGTGGCGCGCGCTGAAGGAGCTGGGCCTGGTCGAGCACGACCCCGTCTACGGGCACCTGCCGTACGTCATGGGGGAGGGCAACCGGAAGCTCTCCAAGCGCGACCCCGAGTCCAACCTGTTCCTGCTGCGCGAGTGGGGCTTCGTCAAGGAGGGCCTGCTCAACTACCTCGCGCTGCTGGGCTGGTCGATCGCGCCCGACCGCGACGTGTTCACGATCGACGAGATGATCGCCGCGTTCGACGTCGCCGACGTCAACCCGAACGCCGCGCGCTTCGACCTGAAGAAGGCCGAGGCGATCAACGCCGCGCACGTGCGCCTGCTCGCCCCCGAGGTGTTCCGCGAGCGGCTGGTGCCGTACCTGCACGCCGCGGGCGTCGTGGGCGCGGCCGAGTACGCGGGACTGACCGAGCGCGAGCGCGCGCTGCTCGACGCCGGCGCGCCGCTCGTCCAGGAGCGGATGAACCTGCTCAACGAGGCGCCGGGCATGCTCGGCTTCCTCTTCACCGACGAGGTGACCGTGGAGGACGACGCGCGGGCGGCGCTGCGCGACGACGCCGCCGCGGTGCTCGACGCCGCGCGCCCGGCGCTCGCCGAGGGCCCGTTCGACGCGGCCGCGCTGCAGGAGCGGCTGCAGGCGGCGCTGGTCGACGGGCTCGGCCTCAAGCCGCGCGTCGCCTACACGCCGCTGCGCGTGGCGGTGACCGGCCGGCGGGTGTCGCCGCCGCTGTTCGAGTCGATGGAGATCCTGGGGCGCGAGGCGGTGCTGGCGCGCCTCGACGCGCTGCGGGCCACGCTGTGAGGGCGGTCGACGGGGTCCTCTTCGACGTCGACGACACGCTCGTCGACACGCGGGGCGCGTTCGCCGTCGCGCTCGCGGACGTCGCGCGCCGCTACCTGCCGCACGTGCCGGAGGAGCGGCACGGCGAGGTGCTCGCCACCTGGCGCGCGGACGCGGGCGGGCACTACCGCCGCTACACCCGCGGCGAGATCGGCTACCTCGAGCAGCGGCACGCCCGCGCGAACGAGCTGCACCGCGTCTTCGGCGGCGTCGAGCTCGACGAGGAGGGCTACCGCGCCTGGGACGAGGTCTTCGAGGCGGGCTTCGCGCGCGCCTGGGCGGCCCACCCCGACGCCGCCGACGTCGTCGAGCGGCTCTTCGCGGCGGGGCTCGCCGTCGGCGCGCTCACGAACGCGGCCGTCGCCTACCAGACCGGCAAGCTCGCCCGCGCGGGGCTGGAGCGGGTGCCCGTGCTCGTGGGCGTGGACACGCTCGGCGTCGGCAAGCCGGACCCCCGCGTCTTCGTCGAGGCCTGCCGGCTGCTCGGCACGGAGCCCGGGCGCACCGCCTACGTCGGCGACGAGCTCGACGTCGACGCGCGCGCGGCGGTCGCGGCGGGGCTGGTCGGCGTCTGGGTGGACCGTCCCGGCAGCCGGCGGCACGACATCCCGGAGGCCGACGTCGCCGCGGCGCGCGCCGCGGGCGTGCACGTCGTCGCCTCGCTCACCGAGGTGCCGGACCTGCTCGGGGTGCCTACGCGGGCGTCGTGAACGTCCAGCCCTCGGCGCGCAGCCGGGGGACGACGCGGGCCACCGCCGCGACGGTCTGCCGGCGGTCGCCGCCGCCGTCGTGCAGCAGGACGACCCCGCCCGGCGGGACGGCGAGGATGCGCCGGACCAGCGCGTCGGTCCCCGGCGGCTCCCAGTCGCCGACGGCCAGCCGCCAGCCCAGCGGCCGCATGCCGAGCTCGGCGGCGACCGGGATCGTGCGGCCCCAGTGCCCGAAGGGCGCGCGGAAGAACGGGACCTCGGCGCCGGGCACCGCGGCGCGGATCGCGGCGTCGGCCCGCTCGAGGTCGGCGCGGACCGCCTCCGGCGACGCCTCGCCGAGGTCGTCGTGGCGCCAGCTGTGGTTGCCGAGCACGTGGCCCTCCGCGACGATGCGCCGCGCGAGGTCCGGGTGCTCGGCGACGCGCTCGCCCACGAGGCAGAACACCGCGTGCACCCCCTCCGCGGCCAGCAGGTCCAGGAGGGCCTCGGTGTCGGGCGGGTTCGGGCCGTCGTCGAACGTCAGGCCGACGGTCCGCTCGCCGTCGCCGCACGGCACGGTCTCGATGACGTCGTTCACGTGAGCCACAGTGCCAGAGCGGCCGCCAGCCCGACGACGACGATGACCGCCCGCAGCGCGCCCGCGGGGATCCGCCGGCCTAGCCCCGCGCCGACGACCCCGCCGACGGCGGACCCGGCCGCGAGCGTCGCCGCGATCCGCCAGTCCACCTCGCCGGAGACGACGAAGACGATGCCGCCGACGAGGTTGGCCACCCCGGCGAGGACGACCTTCGCCGCGTTCGCCCGCTGGAGGTCGCTCGACCACGCGATGCCGAGCATCGCGAGCAGCAGCACGCCCTGGGCGGCGCCGAAGTAGCCGCCGTAGACGCCCGTCAGGAGGATCCCGGCGGCCAGCCCGGCGCCGACCGGCCGGGTCACGGCGTCGGCGAGCCCGGGCGGCGGGGGCTCGGTGAGCGTCTGGCCGCGCGCGAGCGCCGCGAGCGCCTCCCGGCGCCGGATCGCCTCCGCGACCCGGGGCTGGGCGGCCGCGAGGACGGAGGCGACCACGAGCAGCAGCGGCACGATCGTGCCGAACGCGCCGGGCGCCACGAGGAGGAGCAGGGCGCCGGCGACCGCGCCGGCCGCCGAGAGCAGCGCCATCCGGGCGACGACGGCGCGGTGGCCCGCCATCTCGCGCCGGTAGCCCCAGGCGCCGGTCACGGCGGCGGGGATGAGGCCGACGGTGTTGGACACGTTCGCCGTCAGCGGCGGCACGCCGAGCCAGACGAGGAGCGGGAACGTCAGCAGCGACCCCGCGCCGACGATCGTGTTGACCGCCCCGGCGACGAGCCCGGCGGCGGCGATCAGCGCGAGCTGCCCGGCGCTCACCGGCCCACCGCGTAGCCCTGCATGCCGCGCGGGTTGGCGGCCGCGCGGAGCAGCCCGCCCGGTGCCCACGCCACGGCGCTGACCCGGCCGAGGGTCCAGGGGCCGGCGTCGGTCACCGCGTGCCCGCGCGCGCGGAGGTCCGCGAGGGCCCCGCCGAGCCGGGACTCGGCGTGCAGGCCGCGCGGCTCGAGCGTGCGCGGGTCGAACGAGGAGACGAGGTGCGTCGTGTGCCAGCAGGGCGCGTCGATGGCCTCCTGGAGGTTCATCCCGTGCCAGAGGTGGTGCACCAGCACGACCGTCTGCCACTGGTCCTGCTGGTCGCCGCCGGGCGTTCCGCACGCGACCACGTCGTCGCCGACGACGAGGGTCGGGCTCAGCGTGGTCCGCGGGCGGGCGCCGGGGCGCAGGCCGGAGGGGCCGTCGTCGAGCCAGAACATCTGGGCGCGCGTGGGCAGCTGGAGGCCGAGGCCGGGGACGGTGGGGGAGGGCTGGAGCCAGCCACCGCTGGGCGTCGCCGACACCACGTTGCCGGCGGCGTCGGCGACGTCGAGGTGGCAGGTGTCCCCGCGGGGGACGTCGGCGAGCGTGGGCTCGCCCGTGCCGGCGCCGGCGCCGGCGCCGGCGGGGGCGGGCGGCGCGGCGGCCGGCGTGCCGTGGGGGACCGCCCCGCCGGGGTGGCCGGGCGCGACCTCGGCGGCCGCGGTGGGGCCGACCTGCGCCGCGCGGGCCCGGGCGTAGTCCGGGTCGAGCAGCGCGTCGAGCGGCACCGGCGCGCACCGGGGGTCGCCGTACCAGGCGTCCCGGTCGGCGAAGGCGAGCTTGGCCACCTCGACGACCGTGTGCACGAGCTCCGCCGAGCCCGGCGGCAGCTCGCCCGCGCCGAGCGCCTCGAGCATCTGCAGCTGCTGGAGCAGCACCGGTCCCTGGCCCCACGGCCCCGTCTTGTGCACCTCGCGCCCGGCGACGCGCGCGCGGACGGTGGGCTCGACGGTGGCGCGCCAGCGCGCGAGGTCCTCGCCCGTGAGGAAGCCCGCGTGGGCCTCGCCCGTGGAGTCGACGAGGGGCGTGGCGCAGAACGCGTCGACGGCCTCGGCGACGAAGCCCTCGTAGAACGCCCGGCGGGCGGCCTCGATCCCCGCCTCCCGGGTCGGGGCGCGGCGCGCCTCGGCGGCGAGCCGCTCGAGGGTGTCGGCGAGGGCCGGGTTGCGGAACCGGCTCCCGGGGGCCGGCGGGGCGCCGTCGGGCAGCCAGGTCCGGGCGGAGGAGGGCCAGTGGGCGCGGAAGTGGTCGGCCGAGCGCGCGATGGTCGCCGCGGCCTGCGGGACGAGCGGGAAGCCGTCCCGGGCATACCCGATCGCGTACCGCGCCACGTCCGGGAACGACCACGTCCCGTGGCGGGCCAGCAGGTCGAGCCACGCGCCGAACGCGCCGGGCACGACGGCGGCGAGATGCCCCGTGCCGGGGATCCGGGTGAGGCCGAGGTCGGCGAAGCGCTCGCGGGTCGCGGTGGCGGGCGCGACGCCCTGCCCGCAGACGACGAAGGGCTCTCCGCCGGCGGGGCGCGCGAGGATCGGCAGGTCCCCGCCGAGGCCGTTGAGGTGCGGCTCGACGACGTGCAGCACGAACCCGGCCGCGACGGCCGCGTCGAAGGCGTTCCCGCCGGCCTCGAGGACGGCCATGCCGGACTGCGAGGCGAGCCAGTGGGTCGAGGCGACCATGCCGTGCGTGCCGAGCAGCTCGGGCCGTGTGGTGAACGTCACGTCCCTCCTCGACGCTGGGCACGCGGGCGACACGGCGACCCTACGCCGCGGCCGTCCGCGGTTGGACCACCCCCGCCGCGCTCGGGTAGAGTTCCCCGCCGGTACGCCGTCCGGAGCACGCCCGTCGCGGGCGTCGCGCGACCCGGCCCGGTATACCCCTTGGGGTATGGTGTAATTGGCAGCACGACGGATTCTGGTTCCGTTAGTCTTGGTTCGAGTCCAGGTACCCCAGCGCAGTGCGTTTTGGCGCCCCGGCGCCGGCCCTGTACTCTCTGGTGGTCCCGCCCCCATCGTCTAGCGGCCCAGGACGCCGCCCTCTCACGGCGGTAGCAGGGGTTCAAATCCCCTTGGGGGTACCACGCGAAGGCCCGGTCCTCACGGACCGGGCCTTCGTCGTCGTCGTGGTCAGTCCGCGGTGCGGCGCAGCACCTCGGTGAGCCGGTTCGCGGCGGCGACCACCGCGCCCGCGTGCAGGCGGCCGGGCTGGCGCGTCAGCCGCTCGATCGGGCCCGAGATGGACACCGCCGCGACGACGCGGCCGGACGGCCCGCGCACCGGTGCGGACACGCTCGCGACGCCCGGCTCGCGCTCGGCCACCGACTGGGCCCAGCCGCGGCGGCGGACGCCGGACAGGATCGTCGCCGTGAACTTCGCCCCCTGCAGGCCGCGGTGCAGCCGGTCCGGCTCCTCCCAGGCGAGGAGCACCTGCGCCGCGGAGCCCGCCTGCATCGTCAGGGTCGCCCCGACGGGGATCGAGTCGCGCAGGCCCATGGGGCGCTCCGCCGCGGCGACGCAGATGCGCTGGTCCCCCTGCCGGCGGTAGAGCTGCGCGCTCTCCCCGCAGTGGTCGCGCAGCGCGGCCAGCACGGGGTTCGCCGCGGCGAGGAGGCGGTCCTCGCCCGCCGCGGTCGACAGCTCCGCCAGCCGAGGCCCGAGCACGAACCGGCCCTGCATGTCGCGCGCGACGAGGCGGTGGTGCTCGAGGGCGACGGCGAGGCGGTGCGCCGTGGGTCGGGCAAGATGTGTCGCGGCGACCAGCTGCGCCAGGGTCGCCGGTCCGGCCTCCAGGGCGCTGAGGACCGCGGCAGCCTTGTCGAGTACGCCGACTCCGCTAGAGTTGTCCATGTGCCGATATTGGCGTCTCACGCCCTGAGACGCAAGTACCGAACCACCCGATCGGCGCATTCAGGAGGAAATGGACATGGGGCGCACCCTCGCGGAGAAGGTCTGGGACGCACACATCGTGCGCCGCGGCAGCGACGGCGCGCCCGACCTCCTGTACATCGACCTCCACCTCGTGCACGAGGTGACCAGCCCCCAGGCGTTCGACGGGCTGCGGCTGGCCGGGCGGCGCGTGCGCCGCCCCGACCTCACGCTCGCCACGGAGGACCACAACACCCCGACGGTCGACATCGACCTGCCCATCGCGGACCCGACGAGCCGCACGCAGATCGAGACGCTGCGCCGCAACGCCGCCGAGTTCGGCATCCGCCTGCACTCCCTGGGCGACGCGGACCAGGGCATCGTCCACCAGGTCGGCCCGCAGCTCGGCCTCACCCAGCCGGGCATGACCATCGTCTGCGGCGACTCGCACACGTCGACCCACGGCGCCTTCGGCGCCCTCGCGTTCGGCATCGGCACGAGCGAGGTCGAGCACGTGCTCGCCACCCAGACGCTGCCGCTGCAGCCGTTCAAGACGATGGCGATCACCGTCGACGGCCGGCTCCCCGCGGGCGCGACGGCCAAGGACATCATCCTGGCGATCATCGCCAAGATCGGGACGGGCGGCGGCCAGGGCTACGTGCTCGAGTACCGCGGCGAGGCGATCCGGAGCCTGTCGATGGAGGCCCGGATGACGATCTGCAACATGTCGATCGAGGCCGGCGCGCGCGCGGGCATGATCGCCCCCGACGAGACGACATTCGCCTACCTCAAGGGCCGCCCGCACGCGCCCGAGGGCGCCGAGTGGGACGAGGCCGTCGCGTACTGGCGCACCCTGCGGACCGACGACGACGCGGTGTTCGACGCCGAGGTCGTCCTCGACGCCGCCGAGATCGAGCCGTACGTCACGTGGGGCACCAACCCCGGGCAGGGCCTGCCGCTGTCCGGCCGCGTGCCGGACCCGGCCGACATCGCGGACGAGACGGAGCGCGCGGCCGCCCAGCGCGCCCTGGAGTACATGGGCCTCGTCCCGGGCACCCCGCTGCGCGAGATCGCCGTGGACACCGTCTTCATCGGCTCCTGCACCAACGGGCGCATCGAGGACCTCCGCCAGGTCGCCAAGGTCTTCCAGGGCCGGCGCAAGGCCGACGGCGTCCGGGTCCTCGTCGTGCCCTCCTCGGCCCGCGTGCGCCTCCAGGCGGAGGCAGAGGGCCTGGACAAGATCTTCACGGAGTTCGGCGCCGAGTGGCGCAACGCGGGCTGCTCGATGTGCCTGGGCATGAACCCCGACCAGCTGGCACCGGGGGAGCGGTCCGCGTCGACGTCGAACCGCAACTTCGAGGGCCGGCAGGGCAAGGGCGGGCGCACGCACCTCGTCTCCCCGCTCGTCGCCGCCGCCACGGCGGTGCGCGGCACCCTCTCGTCCGTCGCGGACCTCGGCATCGAGGACGCCCCCGACGGCTCCCCGCTGCCCGTTCCCGCTCTCGCCTGAGGAGCCCGCGATGGAGAAGTTCACCGAGCACACGGGCGTCGGCGTCCCGCTGCGGCGCAGCAACGTCGACACCGACCAGATCATCCCGGCCCTCTACCTCAAGCGCGTGACGCGCACGGGCTTCGAGGACGGCCTGTTCTCCGCGTGGCGCAGCGACCCGGGCTTCGTGCTCAACCAGCCCGCCTACGCCGGCGGCTCCGTGCTCGTCGCGGGGCCGGACTTCGGCACCGGCTCCTCGCGCGAGCACGCCGTGTGGGCGCTCAAGGACTACGGCTTCCGCGCCGTGCTCTCGTCGCGGTTCGCCGACATCTTCCGGGGCAACGCCGGCAAGCAGGGGCTGCTCGCCGGCCAGCTCTCCCAGGAGGACGTCGAGCTGCTCTGGAAGCTCCTCGAGACGAACCCGGGCACCGAGGTGACCGTCGACCTCGTGCGGCGCCAGGTGCGCTGCGTCGACGTCACGGTGCCGCTGCACGTCGACGACTACACGCGCTGGCGCCTCATGGAGGGCCTCGACGACATCGGCCTCACGCTCCAGCACGAGGACGAGATCGCGGAGTTCGAGGAGCACCGCGCGACCTGGCGGCCGCGGACCCTGCCCGCCAAGCACCTGCCGAAGGTCGAGGTGCGGTCCGCCCGCGGCGTCCCCGTCGAGATCGGCCGCCGCCCCGACGCCTGAGCGCCGGCGACGGTCAGCGCGGCGGGCCCTGCCGGGCCAGCTCGAGCAGCGCCTCCGGCGTGACGCCCGGGTCCCAGCGCGAGTCGACGAACCACGTGGCCCCCGCCTCCTCGTGGGCCGCCACGAGGTCGCGCGCCGCGGCCGGGTCGGCCGGCAGGACGTCCTGCACGACGACGTCGTACCCCACCAGGTCCCCGCGCCGCTCGCGCAGCCACGCGACGGCGTCCGCGACGTCGGCGGCCGTGAGCGGCTCCTCCGACCCCGTCCGCTGCAGCACCACCCCGTCCCAGCGCGCGGCGCGCGCCATCGACCGCGGGCTCGGCCAGCCGCCGACCGGCCACACGGGCACGCGCGGCCGCTGGACCGGTGTCGGGCGGAGCACCAGGTCCGTGACCTGGTAGTGCTGCCCCGACCACGAGAACGGCTCCCCGCGCCAGGCCAGCTCGCAGATCGCGAGCAGCTCGTCGAGGCGCTCGGCGCGCTCGCGCATCGTGGTCGCCTCCCCGCCGACGCGCGCGAACCCGCCGTCGTCCGGCACGCCCAGGCCGACCGGCAGCACGAGGCGCCCGCCGGACAGGTGGTCCACCGTCACGGCCTCGCGGGCGAGCTTCCACGGGCGGCGGCGCGCCGGGGCGAACACGAGCGCCCCGAGGCGGATGCGCTCGGTCCGCACCGCCACCGCCGCGAGCAGCGCCCACGGGTCCCACGTCTCCATGTCGCCGACGCTGATCGCGTCCCAGGTGAAGAAGCCGTCCCAGCCCGCGGCGTCGGCCGCGCGTGCGATCTCGAGCAGCTGGTCGGTCGTCCCGTAGCTGCCCACCATGCCGAACCTCACCCGCCCGACGGTAGGCGGCGGGGCCGACACCGGCGACCGGCGCGCCCCCGGCGCCATGCGGCGCAGCGCCGCGGAATCCGGCGAACCGCGGGTCCGTGTGACGCGGACGCCCCGCGTGGGCGACGATGGGCCCCATGGGTGACGTGATGTACGTGCACGGCGGCGCGCCGCTGAGGGGCACCATCACCGTGCGGGGGGCCAAGAACTTCGTCTCCAAGGCGATGGTGGCCTCGCTGCTCGGCGAGGGGCGGAGCGAGCTGCGCAACGTCCCGCAGATCCGGGACGTCGAGATCGTCCGGGACCTCCTGGAGCTGCACGGCGTGCGGGTCGACGGCGACCCCGTGGCCGGCGTGCTCCAGCTGGACCCGACGGACGTCGAGAGCGCGCACGTGGCGGACATCGACGCGCACGCGGGCTCGAGCCGGATCCCGATCCTCTTCTGCGGCCCGCTCCTGCACCGGCTCGGCGAGGCGTTCATCCCCGACCTGGGCGGCTGCCGCATCGGCGACCGCCCGATCAACTACCACCTCGACATCCTGCGGCAGTTCGGCGCGGTCGTGGACAAGCGCACCAACGGCATCCGCATCACCGCGCCGCGCCGGCTGCAGGGCACCAAGATCTCGCTGCCGTACCCCAGCGTCGGGGCGACCGAGCAGCTGCTGCTCACGGCCGTCCGCGCCGACGGGATCACCGAGCTGTCGGGCGCCGCGATCGAGCCCGAGATCATGGACCTCATCAACGTCCTGCAGAAGATGGGCGCGATCATCTCCGTCGACACGGACCGCGTCATCCGCATCGAGGGCGTCGACCGGCTCGAGGGCTTCCGGCACACCGCGCTGCCGGACCGGATCGAGGCCGCCTCCTGGGCCTCCGCGGCGCTCGCCACCGGCGGGGACATCGACGTGCGCGGCGCGCGCCAGGCCGAGATGACGACGTTCCTCAACACGTTCCGCAAGGTCGGCGGCGGCTTCGACGTGCACGACGAGGGCATCCGGTTCTTCCACCCGGGCGACGAGCTGCGCTCGATCGTGCTCGAGACCGACGTGCACCCGGGCTTCATGACCGACTGGCAGCAGCCCCTCGTCGTCGCGCTCACGCAGGCCACCGGGCTGTCGATCGTGCACGAGACGGTCTACGAGAACCGGTTCGGCTTCACCGACGCGCTGCGCGGCATGGGCGCCACGATCCAGGTGTACCGGGAGTGCCTCGGCGGCCACCCGTGCCGGTTCGGGCAGCGCAACTTCTACCACTCGGCCGTGATCTCCGGCCCGACGCCGCTCGTCGCCGCCGACATCGAGGTCCCCGACCTGCGCGGCGGCTTCTCCCACCTCATCGCCGCGCTCGCCGCGAAGGGCACCTCCGCGGTCAAGGGCATCGACCTCATCGACCGCGGCTACGAGCGATTCACGGAGAAGCTCACGGCCCTGGGGGCCGAGTTCGAGCGGGGGTGACCCGGCGCCGCGGGTAGCATCGGCTCCCGTGCCGCCGCCCCCGCGATCGAACCGCGCCTACCGCGCCGTCGCCCGCGTCGTGCGGCCCGTGCTGTTCGCGTGCACGCGCCCGCAGTGGAGCGGCGTCGAGCACCTGCCGCGCGACAGGGGCGTCATCGTGGCGATCAACCACGTCACGATGCTCGACCCCCTGACCAGCGCGCACTTCCTCTACGACAACGGGTTCGCGCCGCGCATCCTCGCGAAGGACTCGCTGTTCCGGGTGCCCGTGCTCGGCCGGATCCTGCGCGCGCTCGGGCAGGTGCCGGTGCACCGCGGCACCAGCCGCGCGGGCGACGCGCTGCGCGACGCCGTCGCCGCGCTCGAGGCGGGGGAGTGCGTCGTGATCTTCCCCGAGGGGACCCTCACCCGGGAGCCCGACATGTGGCCGATGGCGGGCAAGACCGGCGTCGCGCGCCTCGCGCTGACGAGCGGCGCGCCCGTCGTCCCGGTCGCGCAGTGGGGCACCCACCGCGTCCTCGCGCGGTACGGGAAGGTCCCGCGGCCGTTCCCGCGCAAGCCGGTGACCGTCGTCGCGGGGCCCCCGGTGGACCTGTCCGACCTGACCGGCGTCCCGCTCGACGCCGCCGTGCTGCGGGAGGCGACGGAGCGCGTCATGGACGCCATCACCACCCTGCTCGAGGGCATCCGGGGCGAGCGCGCGCCCGCCGAGCGGTACGTCTGGCGGCGCACGGAGGGAGAGGGTCGATGAGCGAGGGTCTGCGCACCGCCGTCGTCGGCACGGGCGCCTGGGGGACGGCGTTCGCCGCGGTGCTCGCCGACGCCGGGTGCTCGGTGACGATGTGGGGCCTCGCCGAGGACGTCTGCGCCGAGATCGCCCACGAGCACCGCAACAGCGGGTACCTGCCCGACGTCGTCCTGCCGGCCGGGATCCGGGCGACGACCGACGCGGCGGAGGCCCTGCGGGGCGCCCAGGTGGTCGCCATCGCGATCCCCGCCCAGGTGGCCCGGTCCGCCCTGGAGCCGCTCGCGGACCTCGTGGAGCCCGACGCCGTGGCGGTGTCCCTCATCAAGGGCGTCGAGCTGAGCTCGTACCGCCGCATGAGCGAGGTGCTGCGGGAGGCGCTGCGCCTGCCCCCGGAGCGGGTCGCCGTCGTCAGCGGGCCGAACCTGGCCCGCGAGATCGCCGCCCACCAGCCGACGGCGACGGTCGTGGCGTCGACGAACCCCGCCGCCGCCGACCTCGTCGCCCGCGCGTGCGCCAACTCCTACTTCCGGCCGTACACGAACAGCGACGTCGTCGGGGTCGAGCTGTGCGGCGCGGTGAAGAACGTCATCGCGCTCGCCGTCGGCATCGCGCAGGGCACCGGCTACGGCACGAACACCGTGGCCACGGTCATCACGCGCGGCCTCGTGGAGATGACCCGCCTCGGGCTCGCGCTCGGCGCCGACCAGGAGACGTTCGCCGGGCTGGCGGGCATGGGCGACCTGGTGGCGACGTGCGTCTCGCCGCTCTCACGCAACCACACCCTCGGCCTGCACCTCGGCCGCGGGATGTCCCTGCCCGAGGCGATCCGCGCCACGGGCGGCACCGCCGAGGGCGTGAAGACCTCGCAGGCGGTGCGCGAGCTCGCGGCCACCCTCGGGGTCGAGATGCCGATCACCGAGGCGGTCGTCCAGGTGCTCCACCACGGCCTGCCGATCGAGAAGATGGCGGAGATGCTGCTCGCCCGGCCGCGCAAGGCCGAGGGCGTGCAGGCCAAGAGCGCGTTCTAGGCGCCCGCCGCCCGCAGGGCGCGGTCGAGGTCGCGCCAGAGGTCCTCGACGTCCTCGATGCCGACCGACAGCCGCAGCAGGTCCTCGGGCACGGTCGGGGACTCGGTCGCGAAGCGCCGGCGCCGCTCGAGCATGCTCTCCACGCCGCCCAGCGACGTCGCCGGTACCCACAGCCGCACCGCGGCCACGACGGCGTCGGCCGCGGCCGCGCCGCCCCGCGGGCGCACCCCGACGATCGACCCGAAGCCCGTGAGCAGCCGCGCGGCCCGCTCGTGGCCCGGGTCGCCGGGCAGGCCGGGGTAGCGGACCTCGTCGACGTCGGGGTGGGCGGCCAGGCGCTCGGCGAGCACCCCGGCGTTGTGCTGGGCCCGCTCCACGCGCAGCGCGAGGGTGCGCAGGCCGCGCAGGGCCAGCCAGACCTCCCAGGGCCCGGCGATCGCGCCGTGCGTCGTCCGGTACGCGGCGAGCCGCTCGCGCAGCGCCGGGTCGCGCGTCACGACGGCGCCCAGCACCACGTCGCTGTGGCCCGCCAGGGCCTTCGTCACCGAGTGCACCACGACGTCCGCGCCCCAGGTGAGCGGCCGCTGCCCGAGCGGCGTCGCGAAGGTGTTGTCCACGGCGACGAGCGCGCCGGCGTCGTGCGCGGCGGCGACGAGCGCCGGCACGTCGGCGACCTCGAGCATGGGGTTCGTCGGGGACTCCACCCACAGCAGCGCGGCGCCGGGCAGCGCGGCGCGCACGGCGTCGGTGTCGGCGACGTCCACCGGGACGACGTCGAGGCCGGCGCGCTCGGCCAGGTCGCGCGCGAGCACGAGGGTGACCTGGTAGGCGTGCCGGGGGACGACCACCCGGGAGCCGGCCGGCACGAGCGAGAACGCGGACGCCACCGCCGCCATGCCGGAGCCGAGGACGAGCGCCGGCAGGCCGCCCTCCAGCTCGCCGAGGGCGGCCTCGAACGGGTGCCACGTCGGGGCGTCGTAGCGGGTGTACATCGCCTCGTCGGGCCGCGGCGGCCCCTGCGAGACGTACGTCGACGACAGCACCACCCCGGGGTTGACGGGCGCGCCCGGCGCGCGGTCGGGGCGGCCGGCGGTGACCGCGACGGTCGCGAGGGCGGGGTGGTCGCTCGGCGTCATGCGCCGCAGCGTAGGGCCTCGCGCCCCGGTGCTAACCTCGTCGGCGTGCTGACGGTCCTGGCGGGTGACGTGCTCGCGGACCGCACAGGAGGCGAGCCCGCCCGCGTCCTCGCCCTGCACGGGTGGGGCCGCACGGGGGACGACTTCGCCGACGTCGTCGCCGGCACCGACGCGCTCGCCGTGCACCTGCCCGGCTTCGGCCGGACCGCCCCGCCACCCGAGGCCTGGGGGAGCGTCGAGTACGCCGAGCACCTGGCGGCCGCGCTCGCGGGCACCGGGCCGTACGTCGTCGTCGCGCACTCGTTCGGCGGTCGCGTCGCGGTGCGGCTCGCGGCCCGGCACCCTGGGCTGGTGTCCGCGCTCGTGCTCACCGGCGTCCCGCTCGTGCGGGCCACGCCGCCGCCGCGCCCGCGCCTCGCGCTGCGGGTCGCCAAGCGCCTGCGCGCCGCGCACCTGCTGCCGGAGTCCGTCGTCGAGCGCCTGCGCCGCCGGGGCGGCTCCGCGGACTACAACGCCGCGCAGGGCGTCATGCGCGGCGTGCTCGTGCGCGTCGTCGGCGAGGACTACCGCGACGACCTGGCCCGCCTGACCGAGCGCGGCCTCCCGGTGCGCATGGTCTGGGGCGAGCTCGACGACGCCGCCCCCCTCGCGGGCGCCCGGCTCGCCGCCGAGCTGCTCCCGCAGGTGACGCTCGAGGTGGTCCCCGGCGCCGGCCACCTCCTGGAGGGCGAGCTCGCCGCCGCGGTGCGCCGCGCGGTGCTCGCCGAGGTCGCCGGATGACGGACGTCCTCGTGGCGGTCGCGCTCGCCGCCGCCCTCGTCGTCGCGAGCCTGCGCTGGCTGCGCGTGGGCCAGCGCGAGCACTACGTCCCCGGCCGGGTGCTCGTCATCGCGCGCACCTGGTTCTCCCGCTCCGCGCTCGACACGGCCCTGCTCGCCGTCGCGGCGCTGCTCGTCGTGGCCGCGGTGGTCGTCGCGCCGGTGGCCGGCCGCGGGCTCGCCGCGGCGCTGCTGGGGCTGGCCGGCGCGGTCCTCGCGGCGCTCCTGCCGCGCGGGCTCGGGGTGCGCGGGCGCACGTCGCGGCTCGCGTGGACCGGGCGCCTGCGCCGGCTCGCCGCGGCCCTGGCCGTGTGCGCCGTCGCGCTCGGCGCCCTGCTGTGGTGGCTGGCCGGCGTCGGCGCGGTAGCCGCGCTCGTCGTGGGCGCGCCGCTGCTCGTCGACCTCGCGCTCGCCGTCACGGACCCCGTCGAGAAGCGGCTCTCGAGGCCGTTCGTGGCCCGCGCCCAGCAGCGCCTCGCCCGCGTGCGGCCGACGGTCGTGGCCGTCACGGGCTCGTACGGCAAGACGTCGACGAAGGGCTACATCGCCCACGTGCTCGCCGCGAGCCGGTCCGTCGTCGCGTCGCCCGCGAGCTTCAACAACCGGCTGGGCCTCTCGCGCGCCGTCAACGACCACCTCGTCGACGGCACGGAGGTGTTCGTCGCGGAGATGGGCACGTTCGGGCCCGGCGAGATCCGCGAGCTGTGCGCGCTGTTCCCACCCGACGTCGCGGTCATCACGACCATCGGGGAGGCGCACCTCGAGCGCATGGGCTCGCGCGAGGCGATCGCGGCCGCCAAGGGCGAGATCACCGAGCGGGCACGGGTCGTCGTCCTGCCGGTCGACGACCCTCTGCTCGCAGCGCTCGCCGAGCGGTGCCGCGCCGACGGCAAGCGCGTCGTCACCGTGACGACCGCGGGCGCCGCCGGCACGGACGTGGCGGTCGACGCGGCCGCCCGCGAGGCCCGGGTGGGCGGGGTCGTCCTGCCCCTGCCCGACGCCGTCCCGCACCCCGTCAACCTCGGCGTCGCCCTGGGCGTGGCGCTGGCCCTCGACGTCGACCCCGCGCCGCTCGCGCCGCGCCTGCGCGGCCTGCCCCGCGCGGCGCACCGGGCCGAGGTGCACGCCGGGCCGGGCGTCGCCGTCGTCGACGACACGTACAACGCCAACCCCGTGGGCGCGCGCGCCGCGCTGGCCGAGGCCGCGGCGCTCGCGGCGGAGCGGGACGCGCCGCTCGTCGTCGTCACGCCCGGCATCGTCGAGCTCGGCCCGGTGCAGCACGAGCGCAACGCGGACTTCGCGCGGGCCGTCGTCGAGGCCGGCGCGCGGCTCGTCGTCGTCGGGCGGACCAACCGGGCCGCGCTCCTGGCGGGCGCCCGCGAGGCGGGCGGCGAGCCCGTCGTCGTCGACACGCGGGAGCAGGCGGTCCCCCTGGCCACGGCCGCCGCGGGCGAGCGGGGGGTCGTACTCTACGAGAACGACCTCCCGGATCACTATCCGTGACGCCCCCTGCCTTCGATCAGAGGTGAACATGTCCCCCTGGGCCGTGGTGTTCGGTGGCCCGTCGCCCGAGCACGAGATCTCGATCCTCACGGGCCTGCAGGCCGAGCGGGTGCTGACCCGCGCCGGCGAGCAGGTCGTGAGCCTGTACTGGGGCCCGACGGGCGCGTGGCACCTCGTGCCGAACGGCACGGAGGCCAAGGACTACCTCGAGGGTGCGCCCGCCGGCGCGCGCCCGGTCGACGTGCGCCTCGGCGCCGACGGCGGGTTCTTCGTCAAGGGCCGCCTGCGCGCCGAGCGCCTGGAGATCGCCGCCGCGCTGTCCTGCCTGCACGGCGGCCTCGGCGAGGGCGGCGGGTACGCGGGCCTGATGGCGCTGCTCGGCGTCCCGACGACCGGCGGCAGCCTCTACGCGTCCGCGCTCGGCATGGACAAGCTGGCGTTCTCCGGCGTCGTCGCGGCGGCGGGGATCCCGACGCTGCCCCGGGTCGCGCTGACCGCGGACGGCGACGTGCCGTTCGACGGGCCGTACATCGTCAAGCCGCGCTTCGGCGGCTCGAGCATCGGCATCGAGATCACCGACGACCTCGCCGCGGCGCGCGCCGTCGCCCGGGCGAGCGTGCACCTGCGGGCGGGCGCCGTCGTCGAGCCGTACCGGAGCGACCTCGTCGACCTCAACATCGCGTTCCGCACCCACCCGTCGCTGGAGGTCTCCGCGATCGAGCGGCCGCTGCGCACGGCCGAGGGCGGCGTGTACTCCTACGCCGACAAGTACCTCGCCGGGGGCGGCGGGGAGGACGCCGGGATGGCCGCGGCGCCGCGCGAGCTGCCCGCCGACATCCCCGAGGAGGTCGCCGAGCGGATCCGCGCGTACGCGCGCCGGGTCGCCGAGGTCACGCTGGTCACCGGGGCGCCGCGCCTGGACTTCCTCCACGACCCCGCGACCGGCGACGTGTTCGTCAACGAGATCAACACCGTCCCCGGGGCGATGGGCCTGTACCTGTGGGCCGACCGGGTGCCCGCCGCGGACGTCCTGCGCGGCATGCTCGTCGAGGCGCGCGACGCCGGCGTGCCGGCCGTCCCGTCGGGGTTCGGCTCGGGCGCGGCGCTGCGCGCGGCCGGCGGGATCGCCGGCAAGCTCGTCGGCCTGGAGGGCCCGCGCGCCTGAGGGCGCCTCAGCCCTTCGGGCCCCGTTCGACGGCGGCCCGCAGCAGGTCGGCGAGGAGGTCGCCGAGCGTCCGGCCCGCCTCCGCCGCCGCGAGCGGCAGCACCGACGTCTCGGTGAGCCCCGGGGAGATGGCGGCCTCGAGGAACCAGGGCGTGCCGGCGTCGTCCACGACGACGTCCGTGCGGGACATGTCCCGCAGGCCGAGGGCCTGGTGCGCGGTCACGGCCGCGGCCGCGGTCGCCTCGAGCGCGTCGAACGGCAGGGGCGCCGGGATCTCGATCGTGATGAGGTCCGGGCTGTAGCGGGCCTCGAAGCTGAACGGCGACGTGCCGGGGTTGGTGAACGCCGCGGGGGGCAGCGCGACCGGGCCGCCGTGCTCGTCGATGACGACGGTCTCGACCGTCACGCCCGCCACGTACTTCTCGATGAGCGCGAGGTTGCCGTAGGTGAAGCAGCGCACGAGCGCCGCGGGCAGCTCGGCCGGGTCCGTGACCAGCGACATGCCGAGCGTCGAGCCGCTCGTCGCCGGCTTGACGACGACCGGCAGGCCCAGGCGGTCCGCGATCGCGCCGACGAGCCGCGTGGGGGAGAGCTCGCGGAACGACCGCGCGGAGATGGCGACCCAGTCCGGCGTCGCGAGGCCGGCCCGGCCCACGAGCTTCTTCGCGACCACCTTGTCCCACGCGAGGTGGCACGCGCCGGGGCGCGGCCCCACGTACGGGATGCCGATGAGCTGGAGGGCGGTCTGCAGCGAGCCGTCCTCGCCGCTCGCGCCGTGCACCGCGACGTACGCGGCGTCGATGCGGTCGCCGCGGAGCCGGTCCAGGAGCGACTCGTCGGCGTCGTACAGCACGGCGTCGACGCCGGCCTCCCCGAGCGCCCAGAGGGCGCGCCGGCCCGACCGCACGGAGACCTCCCGCTCGCTCGACAGACCCCCGGCGATGACGGCGACGCGTTCCATCTGAGTCATGGCACTCCCTCCGCGGCGATCCTAGGGCTCACAGGCACGACCGGGTCTGCTCCACCCGAGCGACCGCCGGGCCGAGGTCGAGCAGGAACGACGTCGAGCGGCTCGACGCGACGGCCGCCGGCACGCGCACCTCGACCGCCGGGTCGCGGCCGTAGGTGACGAACGTCCAGGGCGCGCCGTCCGGCCCGGCCTCGCCCTCGATCGCGAGCCAGTCGACGGCGAGGACGCCGTCGTCCGCGGTGACGCACGGGTCCGTCGTCGGGGGCGGCGGCTCGACCCCGCAGCGGAGCACGACGGCCGCGCCCGGCTCGCCCCACGCGGCCGTCGCCTGGCTGCTCGTGCGCAGCCGCGGCATGCCGGCGAGCTCGCGGGGGAGCCCGAGGACGACCTCGGCGCACAGGGGGTCCGCGGCGTGCGGGGCGGCCTCGACGCCGACCGGGGTCGTGCAGCCCGCGAGCGCGCCGACGAGCACCGCCACGAGCACCGCCACGGGGGCCCCTGCCCCGCGGGCGCGGCGTCGGGACGGTCCAGGCACGTGTCCACCGTAGTGCGCTCGGTAGCCTGGCCGTCGTGCCCGGCCCCACGGTCGCCGACCTCGGCGAGGACGCCCTCCTCGAGCGGCTGTTCCCGCTCCTGCCCGCCGGCGCGGGCACCCTGCTGGGACCCGGGGACGACGCCGCCGTCGTCGCCGCGCGGGACGGCCGCGTCGTCGTGACGACGGACGTGCTCGTCGAGGGCCGTCACTTCCGGACCGCCTGGTCGGACGGCGAGGACGTGGGGTGGCGCGCCGCGGTGCAGAACCTCGCCGACGTCGCCGCGATGGGCGCCCGCCCGACGGCGCTCGTCGTCGCCCTCGTCGCGCCGCCGACGCTGCCCGTGGCGTGGGCGGAGGCGCTCGCCCGGGGCCTCGCGGCTGCGTGCCCCGACGGCGTGGGCGTGGTCGGCGGGGACCTGTCCGGCGGGGACGCGCTCGTCGTGTCCGTGACCGCGCTCGGCGAGCTCGACGGGCGCGCGCCCGTGCGCCGGTCGGGCGCCCGGCCGGGGGACGTCGTCGCGCACGCGGGGGTGCGCGGGCGCTCGGCGGCCGGGTATGCGTGGCTCGCCGCCGGCCGCGCGGATGCGGGCGTCGCCGCCGACGTCGTGCGCGCCTACCGGCGGCCCGTCGCCCCGCTCGGGGCCGGGCCCGCCGCGGCGGCCGCCGGGGCGACCGCGATGCTCGACGTGTCCGACGGGCTCCTGCGCGACGCGGGCCGCCTCGCCCGGGCGAGCGGCGTCGTCGTCGACCTGGCGCCCGTGGCGCGCGCCTTCCCGGACGACCTCGCCGCGCTGGCGGGCGTGGCCGCGGCGCTGGGGGCCGACCCGGAGCGCTGGGTGCTGGCGGGCGGCGAGGACCACGGGCTGCTCGCGACGTTCCCGCCCGACGTCGTGCCGCCGGCCCCGTTCCGCGTCGTCGGGACGGTGTCCGACGCCGGCGCGCACCCCGCGGGGACCGTCACCGTGGGCGGCACGGTGCCGGGCGGGCCGCCCGGCTGGGACCACTTCGCGGATCAGCCGCGGCGGTAGCGCAGCTCCTTGAGGTACTGGCCGCCGAACTCCTCCATGCGCTCCACGCCGTCGGGCGCGAAGCCGTTGCGCCGGTAGAAGTGCCGCGCGCGGTCGTTCGCCTCGAGCACCCACAGCGTGACCGCGGCGCCGTCGGGGACGTGCGCGACGACGGTACGCATGAGCTCGCGGGCGACGCCCCGGCCCCACGCGTGCGGCTCGAGGTAGATCGCGTAGACCTCGAGGGTGGTCCGGTCGGCGTCCTCGTCGCGGCTCGGGCCGAGGAAGGCGAAGCCGAGGACCTCGCCCTCCTCCTCGGCCACCCACACGTGCTGGCCGCGCTCGAGGTTCGTCAGCGTCCGGCGCCACTGGTCGGCGCGGCTCGCGACGTCCAGGCCGTCGAGGTACGCGTCGGGCACCACGCCCCGGTACGCCTCGCGCCAGGACGCGACGTGGACCGCGGCGATCGCCTCGGCGTCGGCGGGGGCGGCGTCGCGGATGGTGACCTCGGTGACGTCCTCGACCATGCCGACCACCCTGCCATCCGATCCGGCGCGGGGCCAAGCCACCCGGTCACGGCCGTGCGAACCGCCCGGGGGCGGGCACGACGAAGCCCGCGGCGCGGGGCCGCGGGCTTCGGAGGGTCTCAGGCGGAGCGCTGCACCTTGCCGGCCTTGAGGCACGACGTGCAGACGTTGAGGCGCTTCGGCGAGCCGGCGACGACGGCGCGGACGCGCTGGATGTTCGGGTTCCAGCGGCGCTTGGTGCGCCGGTGCGAGTGCGAGATGTTGTGCCCGAAGCCAGGGCCCTTGCCGCAGACGTCGCAGGTGGCAGCCACGTGAGTCTCCTCGTCATGCACGCCGCGGTGGGCGTCGGTCCAGGGGATCCGGCGGACGGGCCGGGCGAGGGCAGCGCCCATCGCCGGCGGGCCGGACAACCTCGATAGGGTAGCCGATCGACGGCGGTGCCCCCAAACGGCCGGGCGCCGCCCGGGGCGCCCCTCGGGGCGGACGTGGCGCCCGGCGCGTGCGAACGGAGGACCGGTGGGGACGACGCGGCTCGACGGCGCGGTCCTCCGCGCCTTCGCCGACGGCGCGGTCGAGGTCCTCGACGCCCACCGGGCCGAGCTCGACGCCCTCAACGTCTTCCCGGTCGCGGACTCCGACACCGGCACGAACCTGTGGCTCACCCTGCGGGAGGGGCGCGCGGCGCTCGCGCGCCTCGACGACGGTGCCCCGCCCGCCGCGCTGGCCCGTGGGCTCGCCCGGGGCACGCTCGTCGGCGCGCGGGGCAACTCGGGCGTCATCGTCAGCCAGTACCTCGGCGAGCTGCTGCGCGCCCTCGGGGACGGTGCGGTCGACGGCGCCGTCGACGCCGGCGTCGTCGCGCGGGCCCTGCGCCGCGCCACGGACGCCGCGTACGCCGCGGTGGCCCACCCCGTCGAGGGCACGGTGCTCAGCGTGGCCCGGGCGGTGGCCGACGGCGCCGCGGAGGCGGCCGGCGACGTCGCCGACGTCCTCGCCGCGGGACTCGCGGCCGGCCACGCGGCGCTCGGCCGCACGCCCGAGCAGCTCGCGGCGCTGCGCGAGGCGGGCGTGCTCGACGCGGGCGGCTGGGGGCTGCTGCTCGTCCTGCGGGCCCTCGCGGACGCGTGCGGGGTGCCCCGGTCGGCGGGGCTCGTCCCCGCCCCGGGGCCCGCGGACGCCGCGGTCCACGGGCACGTGCACGACGCCGACCAGGGCGGCGCGTTCGAGGTGATGTACGTCGTGGACTGCGGGCGCGCCGACGGCGGGCCGACGGACGGCGTCGCCGACCGGCTGCGGGGCGCGCTGGCCGCCGTCGGGGACTCGGTCGCCGTCGTCGGCGGCGACGGGCTGTGGCAGGCCCACGTGCACACGGACACGCCGCTGGAGGCGGTGGGCACGGCCGCGGTGGCCGGCGTCGCCGCGACCCAGGTCCGCGTGCGCCACATCGGCCGGCAGGCGGGGGTGCACGGCGCGCAGGCGCCCGCCCTCGGCCTCGTCGCCGTCACGGGCGCCGCGGGGCTCACCGCCGACCTCGCGCGGGCGGGGGCCGTCGTCGTGCTCGTCCCGCCGGGCCGGGCCGCGGGACCGGAGCTCGAGCGGGCCGTGGACGACACGGGCGCCGACGACGTGTTGGTGCTCGCCGCCGGCGGGCTCGTCGCGTCCGTCGACCGGCCGGGGCTGCGGGTGCGGCGCGGGCTGTCCGAGGCCCAGGTCGTGGCGGGGGCGGCGACCCTGGCCGCGCTCGCGGGCCGCGAGACCGACGCCGGCCGCCTCGCCTCCGCCGTGCTCGCCGCCGTCGACGGCGTCCGGACGGCGACCGTCGCCGATGTCGGCGCGGGCGGCGATGCTGGTGGCGTGGGCGAGGTCGTGGCCGAGCGGGTCCTGGCGGCAGCGCGCGCGCTCGTCGCCGACGACACGACGCTGCTCACGCTGCTCGCGGGCGCGGACGCGCCGGGCGACCTCGGCGCGCGCGTCGCGGCGGCGGTCGGGGACCGCGTGGAGGTCGTGGTGCTGCCGACCGGCCTGCCGGGCCGCGAGGTGGTCCTCGGCGCCGAGGCGGGCACGGCGTGACCGCAGGGCCCGCGCGCCTCGCGCAGCCCCTCGACCGGCTCGTGGGCGCGAAGACCGCGGCGGCGCTCGGCCGGCTCGGCCTGCGCACGGCGGGCGACCTGCTGCGCCACTACCCCCGCCGGTACAGCGAGCCGGGCCGGATGACCGACCTGCGGCTCCTCCGCGTGGGCGAGCACGTCACGGTGATGGCGCAGGTCAAGCAGGCGACGGTGCGCCCGATGCGCAGCCGCGGCGGCGCGGTGCTCGAGGCGGTCGTCACGGACGGCACGCACGACCTCTCGCTGACGTTCTTCGCCAAGCACCCGAACCGGCTGCGCCACCACGAGGCGAAGCTCCGGCCGGGTCGCGTGGGGCTGTTCACGGGCGACGTCGGGCGCTACCGGGGCACCCCGCAGCTCGTCCACCCGGACTACACGATCATCGGCGTCGACGCCGACGACGAGGAGGCCGCCCTCGTCGAGGCGAGCCGGCCGATCCCGCTCTACCCGGCCAGCGCCGCGATCCCGAGCTGGCGGATCCAGGCGGCTGTGCGCACCGTCCTCGACCCGCTGCGGCCCGAGGACGTGCCCGACCCGCTCCCCGAGGAGGTGCGCGAGCGCCGCGGCCTCGTGGACCTGCACACGGCGCTGCGCCTCGTGCACGCCCCCTACACCGACGACGACCACCGCCGCGCGCGCCGCCGGCTCGTCTACGAGGAGGCGTTCGTGCTCCAGGCGGCGCTGGCCCGACGCCGGGCCGAGGCGGCCGAGGCGCGGGCCGTCGCCCGTCCCGGCGCGCCCGAGGGGCTCCTCGCCGCCTTCGACGCCCGGCTGCCGTTCGCGCTCACGCCGGGGCAGCGCGAGGTCGGCGAGCAGGTCGCGGCGGACCTCGCGCGGCCCCGGCCGATGCAGCGCCTCCTGCAGGGCGAGGTCGGCTCGGGCAAGACGGTGGTCGCGCTGCGCGCGATGCTGCAGGTGGTGGACTCCGGCGGGCAGGCGGCGCTCCTCGCGCCGACCGAGGTGCTCGCGGCCCAGCACCTGCGGACGCTGCGCGACCTCCTCGGCCCGCTCGCGGAGGAGGGCATGCTGGGCGCCGCCGAGCGGGCGACCCGCGTCGTGCTGCTCACCGGCTCGCAGACCGCCGCGCAGCGGCGCGAGGCCCTCCTCGACGTCGCGTCGGGGCGGGCGGGGATCGTCGTCGGCACGCACGCGCTGCTCGGCGAGCAGGTCCAGTTCGCCGACCTCGGCCTCGTGGTCGTCGACGAGCAGCACCGGTTCGGCGTCGAGCAGCGCGACGAGCTGCGCCACCGCGCCGGCCCCACCCCGCACCTGCTCGTCATGACCGCGACGCCCATCCCGCGGACGGTCGCCATGACCGTGTTCGGCGACCTCGAGGTCTCGACGCTCACCGACCTGCCGGGCGGCCGCGCGGGCGTGACGACGCACGTCGTGCCCGCCGACAACGCCGCCTGGGTCGCCCGGGCGTGGCAGCGCGTGCGCGAGGAGGTCGACGCCGGCCGCCGGGCGTACGTCGTCTGCCCCCGGATCAGCGCGGACGACGCCGACGCGGACGCCGGTGCCGACGACGCCGACCTGCTCGCCGAGGACGAGGGCCTGCTCTTCGGCGCGGCCGCGCCCCGCCGCCCGCTGCGGGCCGTGCTCGAGGTGGCCGAGGAGCTCGCCCGCACGCCGGCGCTGGCGGGCGTCGGCATCGGCGTGCTGCACGGGCGGCTGCCCGCCGCCGAGAAGGACGCCGCGATGGCCGCGTTCGCGCGCGGCGAGACGCCCGTGCTCGTGGCGACCACCGTCATCGAGGTCGGCGTCGACGTGCCCGAGGCGACGGTCATGGTCGTGCTCGACGCCGACCGCTTCGGGCTCTCCCAGCTCCACCAGCTGCGCGGGCGGGTCGGGCGCGGCACGCAGCCGGGGCTGTGCCTGCTCGTCTCGTCCGCGCCGGAGGGCACGGACGCGGCGACGCGGGTGGCCACGCTCGCCGAGACGACCGACGGTTTCCGGATCGCGGCCGTGGACCTCGAGCTGCGTCGCGAGGGCGACGTGCTCGGCGCGTCCCAGTCCGGCCGGTCCTCGCTGCGCCTGCTGCGCGTCGTGCGGGACGCCGACGTCATCGCCGAGGCCCGCGAGGACGCGGCCGGCGTCGTCGCCGGCGACCCGTCGCTGGCGGGGCACCCGGCGCTCGCGGCCGCCATCGACGAGTTCCTGGACCCGCAGCGCGAGGAGTTCCTCGAGCGGGCCTGAGCGGAGGTGGGCGATGACGAGGATCGTGGCCGGGGTGGCCGGCGGCCGGACCATCGAGGTGCCGGCGTCGGGCACGCGGCCGACGAGCGAGCGCGTGCGCGAGGCGCTCTTCTCGCGCCTCGACCACGCCGACGTGCTCGACGGCGCGACGGTGTGGGACCTGTACGCCGGCTCCGGCGCGCTGGGCCTCGAGGCGGCGAGCCGGGGCGCGGCCGAGGTCGTGCTCGTCGAGGCGCGCCGGGCGGCAGCCGACGTGTGCCGGCACAACGCCGCGCGGCTCGGCCTCGCGGGCGTGCGGACGGTGCAGCAGCGCGTCGCGGCGTTCCTCGAGCGCGCGCGGGGGCCCGTCGACGTCGTCCTCGCCGACCCGCCCTACGACGTCGGGGAGGGCGAGCTGGCCGCCGCCCTCGCCGCGGTCGTGCCCCACCTCGCGCCGGGCGCCGTCGTCGTCGTGGAGCGCACGAGCCGGAGCCCCGAGCCCGCCTGGCCCGCCGGCGTCGTGCGCACGGGGGAGAAGCGCTACGGCGAGACGGTCCTCTGGTTCGCCGAGCCGACCACGGCGTGACGCCTACAGTGGCAGCGTGAGCATCGCCGTCGTGCCGGGCTCCTTCGACCCGGTGACCCTGGGGCACCTCGACGTCGTGCGGCGGGCCGCCGAGATGTTCGACGAGGTGGTCGTCGCCGTCGCGACCAACGTCGCCAAGCGGCCGCTGCTGCCGGCGGCGGAGCGCGTCGCGCTCGTCGCCGCCGCGGTGGCCGGCCTGCCGCGGGTCCGGGCCGCCGAGGCGCCGGGCCTCCTCGTCGACTTCTGCCGCGAGGTCGGCGCCACCGCCATCGTCAAGGGCCTGCGCTCCGGGGGCGACTACGACGCCGAGCTGCCGATGGCGTGGATGAACCGGCACCTGGGCGTCGAGACGGTCTTCCTGCCGGCCGACCCGGCGGTCGCGCACATCGCGTCGTCGCTGGTCAAGGACGTGGCCCGGCACGGCGGGCGGATCGACGACCTCGTGCCGCCCGGCGTCGCCGCGGTGGTGCGGGCGCGGCTCGCGCAGGAGGGCACATGAGCGGCGAGACCCTCGCGGGGGTCCTCGACGCCATCGCGCAGGCCGTGGAGCACGGCCGGGCGATGCCGATGTCGACGTCGGTGCTCGTCAACAAGACCGAGCTCCTCAGCCTCCTCGACCAGGCCCGCGGGGCCCTGCCGGACCAGCTCGAGGCGGCGGACGAGGTGCTGGCCGACGCCGACGCCGTCATGGCCCGGGCGCGCGAGGAGGCCGAGCGGGTCCTGGCCGACGCGCGGCGCCGCGCCGACGAGCTCGTCAGCCGCGAGTCCGTCGTCGCCGAGGCCCGCGCGGAGGGGGAGCGGATCGTGGCCGAGGCGCAGGCCACCGCGGACCGGCTGCGCCGCGAGGCGGACGACTACTGCGACCGGCGGCTGGCCGAGTTCGAGATCGACCTCGGGCGCGTGCTCGCGCAGGTGCAGGCGGGGCGCGCGAAGCTCGCGGGGCGGCTCGGCGAGGACTGAGCCCCGGCACTCCGGTCGAGGGTCGCGTGGACCGGTTGGGTCGCACGACCGCGCGTGCCGTACGATGGGCGGCTGGTCCTGCCGCGCACGGCACGGGCCGAGATCTCACCACCGACCTTGGACTGACGCCGTGGAGCGCCCGACCTCCTCCCCGTTCGTGCTGGACGTGCACGACCTCGACCGCCGACCGGGGACGATGCGGCACCTGCGGCAGACCGTCCCGGCGCCGGTGGACCTCGGCACCGTCGTGATCGGCGTCCCCACCGGCGACGACCTCGACCTCGACCTGCGGCTCGAGTCCGTCATGGAGGGGATCCTCGTGTCCGGCACCGTCCGGGCCCGGGCCGTCGGGGAGTGCGTGCGCTGCCTGGAGGCGGTCGTCGAGGACGTCGACGCCGGCCTGCAGCAGCTGTACGCGTACCCCGAGCGGGCCCAGGCCGCGGCGGAGGACGGGGACGAGGAGGACGTGCCGGTGCTCGAGGCCGACCACGTCGACATCGAGACCGCGGTCCGGGACGCGGTGATCCCCACCCTGTCCTTCCGGCCGCTGTGCACGCCCGACTGCCCGGGCCTGTGCCCCGAGTGCGGGGCGCGGCTCGCCGAGGCCGGGCCGGACCACACGCATGAGACGATCGACCCCCGGTGGGCTGACCTCGGCCGGGTCTTCGACGAGAAGGAGAGCTGACCGTGGCTGTTCCCAAGCGCCGGATGTCGCGCGCCAACACCCGGGCCCGCCGCTCGCAGTGGAAGGCGTCCGCCGCCACGCTGACGACGTGCCCGCGCTGCAAGGCTCCCCGCCTGCCGCACGCGGCCTGCCCGGCCTGCGGCGCGTACAACGGCCGCCAGTACAGCGAGGCGCTCCGGTCGGAGCACGAGCCGCGCTGACGGCGCAGGGTCGATGACCCGGCCTGCCGAGCGGCTCCTCACCGAGCTCGGGGTCCAGCTGGACCCCGAGCTCCTCGTGCTGGCGCTCACGCACCGCTCGTTCGCCCACGAGGCGGGCGGCATCCCCACGAACGAGCGCCTCGAGTTCCTCGGCGACACGGTCCTCGGGCTCGTCGTCACCGAGGCGCTGTACCGCCGGCACCCCGACCTCGCCGAGGGCGAGCTCGCCAAGATGCGCGCGGCCACGGTGTCGCAGCGCTCGCTCGCCGCGATCGCGCGCCGGCTCGACCTCGGCGCGTACCTGCTCCTCGGCAAGGGCGAGCTGGCCACCGGCGGGCGCGACAAGGACTCGATCCTCGCCGACACCCTCGAGGCGCTGTTCGGCGCCGTCTACCTCACGCACGGCCTCGAGGTCGCCCGGGGCCTCGTCGAGCGCCTCGTCAACCCGACGCTCGACGTCGCCGCGGACCTGGGTGCGGGGCTCGACTGGAAGACCTCGCTGCAGGAGGTCGCCGCGCGCCACGGCCTCGGCGCGCCGGAGTACCAGGTCGACGCCGAGGGGCCGGACCACGCCCGCTCCTTCACGGCGCGCATCGTGCTGGGCGGCCGGGTGTGGGGCACCGGCACCGGCTCCGCGAAGAAGGTCGCCGAGCAGGAGGCCGCCGCCGCGGCCTACCGCGCGCTCGTCGCCGCGGAGGACGAGCTGCACCCGACCCCCGGTGCCTGAGCTCCCCGAGGTCGAGACCGTCCGGGACGGCCTGGCCCGGCACGTCGTCGGGCGGACGGTGGAGTCCGTCGAGGTGCGCCGGGCCTCGGCGGTGCGCCGGCACGACGGCGGCCCCGCCGACTTCGAGCGCCGCCTCGTCGGGCGCACGCTCACGGCCGCCGTCCGGCGCGGCAAGTTCTGCTGGCTCGTTCTCGACGACGACCCCGCCGCCGGCGTCCTGCTCGCGCACCTCGGCATGAGCGGGCAGATGCGCGTGCTGCCCCCCGAGACCCCGCCCCACCCGCACACGCGGGCGCGGCTGGCGCTCACGTCGGTGGCCGGGGACGTCGTCCTCGACTTCGTGGACCAGCGCACGTTCGGCTGCCTCGCCGTCGTGCCCGTCGTGGCCACCCCCGACGGCGCGCCCGGCGGGCGGGGGAGCCCGGCCGCCGTCGTCCCCGTCCCCGTGGCGCACATCGCCCGCGACCTGCTCGACCCCGCGCTCGACCGCGCGGCGCTCGAGCGCGCCGTCCGGCGCCGACGCACGGGCCTGAAGCGGGCCCTGCTCGACCAGACCCTCGTGTCCGGCGTCGGGAACATCTACGCGGACGAGGCGCTCTGGCGGGCCCGCGTGCACGGGGCGACCCCGACGGCGACCATCCGCCCGGCCCGCCTGCGGGCCGTACTCGACGCCGCCGAGGCCGTGCTGCGCGAGGCGCTCGCGGCGGGCGGCACGAGCTTCGACGCGCTGTACGTCGACGTCAACGGGCGGTCGGGGTACTTCGACAGGTCGCTCGCCGTGTACGGGCAGGCGGGCCGCCCGTGCCCGCGCTGCGGGACCGCCGTCGTCCGCGAGCCGTTCATGAACCGGTCGTCGTACCGGTGCCCGCAGTGTCAAGTCGTTCCGCGGGCGGCGGGCCTGGCGCGGTCGCGGCGGGGGATTCTCTAGGATGCCCACGTGGCTCACAACACCGACCGTGGCGGCGACATCGCCGTGATGATCGTCGACGACCACGAGGTGGTCCGCCGGGGGATCGCCGAGGTCGTCGACAGGTCCGAGGGCATGTCGGTGGTCGCCGAGGCCGGTTCCGTCGCCGAGGGCGTGCGCCGGGCGACCCTGGTGCGGCCGCAGGTCGTCCTCGTCGACCTGCAGCTGCCGGACGGCACCGGCATCGACCTCATGCACCAGCTGCGCGAGCAGCTCCCCGAGGCGCGCTCCGTGGTCCTCACGTCGTTCGACGACGACGACGCGCTGGCCGCCGCCCTCGAGGCGGGCGCCGCCGCGTACCTGCTGAAGAGCGTGCGCGGGGCGGAGATCGCCGACGTCATCCGCGCGGTGGCCGCCGGGCGCACCCTGCTCGACGAGCGGACCGTCACGCGGCGCCGCGCCGACCACGACGACCCGACGGTCGACCTCACGCCCAGCGAGCGCAAGGTGCTCGACCTCATCGGCGAGGGCATGTCGAACCGGGAGATCGCCGAGCGCCTCGGCGTCGCCGAGAAGACGGTGAAGAACCACATCACGTCGCTGCTGAGCAAGATGGGCCTGCAGCGGCGCACGCAGGTCGCCGCCTGGGTCGCGGGCCGCAAGCGCTCGGCCTGGCGCACCGAGCCGGCCGACTGAGCCCGGGCGCCCCGGTCAGGGCGCGACGCGCTGGCGCTGGCGGCCGCCCGCGAGCGGCGCGGACCACGTCAGCAGCGTGCCCCGGCCCTCGGCCGTGGTGCCGAGGCTGAACGTGCCGCCGTGCCGGTGCGCGCGCGCCGCGAGGTTGTCCGTGCCGGACTTGCGGTCCCGCTCCGCTGGCAGGCCGGCGCCGTTGTCCTCGACCTCGACGACGACGCGGCCGCCGATGCCCTCGCCCTCGACCTCCACGCGCACCGTGACGGCCGTCGCCTGCGCGTGCCGCGCGGCGTTCGCCAGGCCCTCGCGCACGACGGCGACCACGTCGTCGGACATGTCCTCGCCGACGCGGTCGTCCAGCAGGCCGGCGTCGCCCTCGAGCGACTCGGGCGAGTCGAGCACGCGGCCGTCGATCGTGATGACGAGCGACGGCGCGAAGCCCAGCCCCGTGCGCGCGAGCGACGCCTCCCGGCGCAGGCGCTCCGCGAGGGGGGCGTCGGCGTCCGGGTCGCGCAGCGCGTGCACGATCGAGCGGATCTGGCGGACCGTCGCGTCGACGTTGTCGAGGGCGTCCTCGACGATCCCCATGAGCTCCGCCGGGTCGACGCCGCGGGCCGCGCGGCGGCGCACCGTCTCGAGCTGCATGCCCGTGGCGAAGAGCTGCTGGATGGCGAGGTCGTGCAGGTCGCGGGCGATCCGCTCGCGCTCGTCGAGGAGCGCGGCGACGTCCTGCGCGTGCCGCGCCTCGGCGAGCACGAGCGCGAGGGCCGCCTGCGCCGCGTAGGACTCGGCCGTGGCGAGGTCGTTGCGCCCGAACGGCGCGGAGCCGACGAGGCGGAGGAGCACGAGGACGCCGACCCCGCGGCCGTCGGCCTGCATGGGGGCGTAGAGCGCGGGCCCGAACCGGCGCATGGCGTCGACGCGCATCGCGCGCGCCCGGTGCAGCGAGTCGACGACGAGCCCGTTGCCGTCCTTGAGCACCGTCTGCGCGCGGCCGTCGGGCGGCATGACCGTGCCGATGAGCTCGTCGGCGCCGACGCCGTCGACGATCTCCATGACGAGCTGGTCGCCCATCCCGGGCAGCACGAGCGCCGCGGTGTCGGCGCGCGCCACCTCGCGCGACGAGGCGGCGATCTGGGCGAGCACCTCCTCCTGCTCGGCGCCGGACAGGAGCATGGTCGTGATCTGCTGGCCCGCCCGCAGCCAGTGCTCGCGGCGCTCCGAGGCGGCGTAGAGCTGGGCGTTCTGGATGGCCACCGCGGCCGCGGCGGCGAGCGTGAGGACGATGTCGTCGTCCTCGTCCGTGAACCCGCCCGGCTTCTCGGACAGGTACAGGTAGCCGAACACCCGGTCGCGCACGCGCACGGCCGTGCCGAGGAACGGGCCCATCGGCGGGTGGTTCGCGGGGAAGCCCTTGAAGGCCGGGTGGTGCGTGAGGTCGTCGAGGCGCAGCGTCCCGTGCGACGGGATCGCGCCGAGCACGCCGACGGCGTGCGGCGACCGCCCGATGAGCGCGGCCAGGCGCTCGTCGACGCCCGAGTGCACGAACGTGGTCGAACGACCGCGCGCGTCGAGGACGTTGATGGCCGCGAACTTGGCGCCGGTGAGGCTGGCGCTCGCCGAGACGAACCGCTGGAGCACCGTGGGCAGGTCGAGGTCGCTCGCGAGGCCGAGGGCCGCCTGGAGGAGGTCCGCGGCCGCGAACGACCCCTCCCGCCGCTCGGCGCGCCCGTCGGGGCGCCCGTGCGGCCGTCGCTCGGCCTGTGTGCTCATCCGCTCTCCTCCGCCGGGAGCAGCCCGGCCGCCCGCAGCTCCTCGTGGGTGCCCCGCGCCCGCACGCTACCCGTCCCGTCCAGCAGGATCACCTCTCCGGCCGCCGCGAGTCCAGCCAGCCGGTGGGTGACGACGACGGCGGCGCGCCCGCCGGCGAGCGATCCGTCCAGCAGGGCGGCGAGCAGCTCGGCGGCGCCGGCGTCCACGTGCTCGGTGGGCTCGTCGAGGAGGAGGACGCGGGCGGGGGCGAGCAGCGCGCGGGCGAGGAGGAGGCGCCGGCGCTCGCCGCCGGAGACGCGGGCGGCGTCGGCGCCGAGCAGGGTGTCGAGGCCGTCGGGCAGGCCGGCCAGCCACGGGCCGAGCCCGACGGCGCGCAGCACGGCGGTCGCCTCGTCGGGGGTGACGTCGCCGCGCGCCACCCGCAGGTTCTCCAGCACCGTCGTGTCGAAGACGTGCGCGTCCTCGGCGAGGAAGGCGACGCGCCGCGCGGCGTCCGCCCGGTCGAGCGCGGCCGGGTCGAGGCCGTCGACCCGCACCGTGCCGGCGACCGGCGGCAGGAGGCCCGCCAGGGTGGCCAGCAGGGTCGTCTTGCCGACGCCGCTCGGCCCGACGACGGCGACGCTGCGGCCCGGGCCGACCTCGAGGTCGATCCCGGTGAGCGCGGGCGGCCGGCCGGGCCATCCGCAGGCGAGCCCGGCCGCCACGAGCGTGCCGTCCGCCGCCGCGGGCGCCGCGGGCGCCGGCGCCGGGGGCTGCGCCGCGGGGGCCGCCATGAGGGCCAGGACGCGCCGCGCCGCCTCCCGGGACCGCACGAGCGAGACGGCCGCCATCGGCACCATCCCGGCCGCCTCGAAGGCGGCGAGCGGGGTGAGGACGACGACGGCGAGCTCCACCGGGGCGAGCGCGCCCGCCGTCGTCGCGGGGATGCCCAGGGCGAGCGCGGCGAGCACCGCGAGGCCGGTCGCGAGGGGCTGCACGGCGGCGGCCCAGCCGGCGGGCCGCGCCGCGGCGTCGGTGGCCCGGGCGAGGCGCGCCTCGGCGTCGGCGAGGGCCGCCGTCTCGCGGCCCAGGCCCCCGGTGACGGTGAGCTCGGCCGCGCCGTCGAGCACCGTGACGACGGAGGCGGACACGTCGGCCCGCGCGGCCACCGACCGCACCTCGGCGGCGCGCGCCGCCCGCACGGCCAGCCACGGCCCGAGGCCGCCCGCGAGGGCCAGGCACGCGGCCAGGGCGAGGCCCGCAGCGGGCAGGAACGCCCCGACGAGCACGGCCCCGGCCGCGCTGACCACGGCGGCGACGGCGATGGGCAGCAGGCCGCGGACGACGACGTCGCCGACCGCGTCGACGTCGGCGCCCACCCGGGCGAGCACGTCCCCGCGGCGCAGCGCGAGGACGGCGTCCGGGCGCGCCTCCGCGAGCCGGGCGTAGAGCCGCTCGCGCAGCCGCGCCATGCCGCGCAGCGCGACGTCGTGCGACGCGAGCCGCTCGAGGTAGCGCAGGACGCCGCGCGAGACGCCGAGCGCGCGCACCGCGACCGTCGCGACGGTGAGGTACATCACCGGCGGCATCTGCGACGCGCGGGCGATGAGCCACGCCGAGACCGCGGCGAGGCCGACGGCGCTCGCCAGGCCCGCGGAGCCCGTGAGCACCGCGAGGACCGCCCGGCGCCGCGGCACCTCGAGCAGCCGGACCGCCTGCCAGAGCTCGCTCACCGGGCCGCCTCCGCGACGGGCCGCGGCGCCGCGGCGACGTGCACGACGTCGTCGGCCGCCTCCAGCAGGGCGGGGCGGTGCGCGACGACGAGGACCGTCCGGCCCTGGGCGCGCAGCCGGCGGATCGCGGCGAGCACCTGCCCCTCGGCACCCGCGTCGAGGTGCGCCGTCGGCTCGTCGAGCACGACGAGCGGCGTGCGCGCGACGAGGGCCCGGGCGAGGGCGAGCCGCTGGCGCTCCCCGAGGCTGAGGCCCGCGCCGCCCTGGCCGACGCGCGTCGACCAGCCGTCGGGCAGGCCCGCGACGACCGCGTCGAACCCGGCGAGCCGGGCGGCCTCGGCGACGTCGCCGTCGGGCGCGGCGCCGGTCGGGTCGACGGCGTCGCGCACCGTCGCGGGCTCCTGCACCGGCCGCTGCGGCACCCAGGAGATCTGCCGCCACCAGCCCGCGAGGTCCACCTCGGCGAGGGGGAGGGGTGGGCCGTCCGCGGGCTCGAGGACGACGTCGCCCTCGTCCGGGGCGAGGAGGCCGAGCAGCGTGAGGACGGCCGTGGACTTGCCGGCGCCGTTGGGCCCCGCGAGGGCCACGACGCGGCCGGGCCGCAGCTCGAGGTCGAGCCCGGCGGGTGCCACGCGCGCGCGGTCCGGCGCGACGACGCCGACGCCGCGCAGCCGGACGGTGGTCCGGGCGAGGTCCGGCGCGGGCCGGTCGCCCGAGGGCGGCGCGGGCTCGTCGAGGATCGCGAACGCGCGCTCGGCGGCCGCCACGCCGTCGGCGGAGGCGTGGAAGTGCGCGCCGACCTGCCGCAGCGGCAGGTAGACCTCCGGGGCGAGCACGAGGACCGCCAGCCCCGTGCGCAGGTCGAGCCCGCCGTGCACGAGTCGCAGACCCACGCCGACGGCGACGAGCGCGACCGAGAGCGTGGTCAGCAGCTCGAGCACCATGCCGGAGAGGAACGCGACCCGCAGGGTGCCCATCGTGGCGCGCCGGTGCGCGTCGCCGAGCTCGCGGACCCGGGCTGCGGGGCCGCGGTGCCGCCCCAGCGCCTGGAGCGTCGGGATGCCCGCGACGAGGTCGAGCACCTGGTGGCCGAGGCGCGTCATCGTGGCCAGGCGCCGCTCGGCGTACCCCGCGGTCACGAGCCCGATGAGCCACATGAACAGCGGCACGAGCGGGAGTGTCACCGCGATCGTCACGGCGGCCACCCAGTCGAGCCCCAGCACCACGGCCAGCGCGCCCGGCGTCACGGTGACCGCGAGCAGGAGCTGCGGCAGGTACCGGACGAAGTAGGGCTCGAGCGCGTCGAGGCCGCGCGTGAGCAGCGTCGCCGCCTCGCCCCCGTGCGCCGCCCCCCACCGGGGGCCGAGCGCGGCGGCGTGCGCGAGCACCTGGGCGCGCAGCTCCGCGACGGCACGTGTGGCCGCGCGGTGCGCGTACCGCTCCTGCACGCCGGTCGCGAGCACCCGCAGGGCTACGACGACGGCGAGCCAGCCGACGAGCGGGGCGACGTCGGGCCAGTCGGCGGTCCGGTCGACGACGGGCGCCAGGGCGGCGGCGAGCAGCAGCGCCTGCGCGATGACGAGCCCGGCGGTGACGACGCCGAGCCCGGCGGTGAGGACGACGTACCGGCGGGCGGCGCGGGCCCGCCGGAGGAGCCGCGGGTCGAGAGGTCTCAGGAGACCGACCCGCTGAACGTCAGCCCGGCGTGCGGCGGGATGTGCTCGGCCGTGAGCCGCTTGCGGAAGACCCAGTACGTCCAGCCCTGGTAGGCGAGGACGAACGGGGTCAGGATCGCGGCCACCCACGTCATGATCGTCAGGGTGTAGTCCGTCGACGACGCGTTGTCGACCGTGAGCGAGTTCGCCGGGTCGAGCGCGGGCATGACGTCCGGGTACAGCGAGCCGAAGATCAGCACGACGGCGCCCACGATCGCGACGGCGGACGCGATGAACGCCCAGCCCTCCCGCCGCAGGCGGGTCGCGACCACGAGGCCGACGAGCGCGGCCGCCGCGAGGGTGGTCGCGGCCCACGTCCAGGTCACCGAGTAGGCGACCTGCGTCCAGACGGCGAACGCGCCGGCCACGACGAGGGTCGCCACGGCGCCGCGCTCCGCGAGCCGCGCGGCGCGGTGCCGGATGTCGCCGTCGGTCTTCAGCGCGAGGAAGACGGCGCCGTGCGTGAGGAAGATGAGCGCCGTCGTCGCGCCGCCGAGCAGGGCGAACGGGTTGAGCAGGTCGCCGAACGAGCCCACGTACTGGTGGTCGGCGTCGAGGGCGACCCCGCGCACGAGGTTGCCGAACGCGACGCCCCACAGCACGGCCGGCACCCAGGAGCCGACGATGAGCGCGACGTCGAACCGGCGCCGCCACGCGGCGTCGTCGATCTTGCCCCGCCACTCGAAGGCGACGATGCGCACGATGAGGGCCAGCAGGATGAGCAGGAGCGCGAGGTAGAAGCCCGAGAACATCGAGGCGTACCACTCGGGGAAGGCGGCGAAGGTCGCGCCGCCCGCGGTGAGCAGCCACACCTCGTTGCCGTCCCACACCGGGCCGATGGTGTTGATCATCACGCGCCGGTCGGTCTCGTCGCGGCCGAGCACGGGCACCAGCATCCCGACGCCGAAGTCGAACCCCTCGAGCACGAGGTACCCCGTCCAGAGCACCGCGATGAGGACGAACCAGACGTCCGACAGCTCCACGGTCGACCCCTCTCAGTCCACGATCTCGAGCTCAGTACGCGAACGACAACGGCCCGTCGCCCTCGCTCGGCGCCGCGGCGCGGGCCTCGGGGCTGGGGTCGATCTCGCTGTCCGCCACGCCGGCCGCGGCGTAGCGCTTCATGAGGCGGAACCAGACGACGGCGAGCACGCCGTACAGGAGCGTGAACGCGACGAGGGAGGTGAGCACCGTGCCCCCGCTGACCGACGTCGACACGCCGCGCGCGGTGCGCATCCACACGCCGTCGACGCCCGTCGGGTTCGGGTTCGGCGCGACGACCCACGGCTGGCGGCCCATCTCCGTGAAGATCCAGCCGAACGACGCGGCGAGGAACGGCGTCGGGATGGCGAGCACGCCGAGGCGCGCGAACCAGCCCTTGTCCGTCACCCGGCCGCGGCGCAGGTACCACAGCGCCGCGGCGGCGAGCGCCGCGCTGCCGAGGCCGAGGCCGATCATCAGCCGGAAGCTCCAGTACGTGACGAAGAGGTCCGGCCGGTAGTCGACGCCCTCGCCGTACAGCTCCTCCGCGCGCTCCTGCAGCTCGTTGACGCCCGGCACGTACGCGTCGAAGTCGCCCTTGGCGAGGAAGCTGGTCAGGCCGGGGATGGCGATGATCGTGCTCGTGTCGCCGCACTCGTTGCTCGACAGGTCGCCGATCGTCAGGACCGAGAACGACGCGCCGTTCTCGCCGACGCACAGCGCCTCGGCGCTGGACATCTTCATCGGCTGCTGGTCGTACATGAGCTTGGCCTGCCAGTCGCCGCTCAGCGCGACGCCGACGCCCGAGACGAGCATGACCACGGTGCCCAGCACGACGGCGGGCCGGTAGACGTCGCGGGCGGTGGTCTCGTCCCCGCGGCGCAGCGAGCGGACCATCCACCAGGCGGCGATGCCCGCGACGAACGTGCCGGCCGTGAGGAACGCGGCGGCGATCGTGTGCGGGAAGGCCGCGAGCAGGGTGACGTTCGTGAGGACGGCGCCGATGTCGACCATCTCGGCGCGCCCGGTCTCCTCGTTGAAGACGGTGCCGACCGGGTGCTGCATCCACGAGTTGGCGGCGAGGATGAAGTACGCCGAGAGGTTCGTCGCGATGGCGACGAGCCAGATGCACGCGAGGTGGATCCGCTTCGGCAGGCGGTCCCAGCCGAAGATCCACAGGCCGAGGAACGTCGACTCGATGAAGAACGCGGCGAGCGCCTCCATCGCGAGCGGGGCGCCGAACACGTCGCCGACGAAGCGCGAGTACTCGCTCCAGTTCATGCCGAACTGGAACTCCTGCACGATGCCCGTCGCGACGCCGATCGCGAAGTTGATGAGCAGGAGCTTGCCGAAGAACTTCGTGAGCCGGAGCCACCGCTCGTCGCCGGTGCGCACCCAGATCGTCTGCATGATCGCGACGAGCGGCGAGAGGCCGATCGTCAGCGGCACGAAGATGAAGTGGTAGACGGTCGTGATGCCGAACTGCCAGCGCGCGAGGTCGAGGGCATCCATGGGCGTTCCTCCGGTGCGACGCCGACGGCCCGTCGGCTGCTGGTCACGCTAGGAAGGAGGTCCCAGGCGGACGTAGGACGAAAGTCCCGTTTGCTGACGACCTGTCAGTTCGTGGCGGCAGCGCCCCGCGGAGCGACACCCGGTGGACGTCGGGCGCCGCGTGGCGCTCCCTGTGCGATACTGACCGCGGCCGAAGGGGGCGCCACACCGCCCCGTTCGCCACAGACGTTCCGGGCCGTGGTCCGCGATCGCCTGGCGCCGCCGTCGACACCTCCGGCGGGCGCCGGTGACGCCAACCCGTCCCGGGCACCGACGACTTCCGCCGCCGCGCGAGGCGCGAGCGACGACCGATACGCCCACCGGCCGAGAGTGTGGCGGCCAGCGGGCCTGGAGCCCTCGTGACGGACGAGACCACGACCGGCGGCGACGCCGCCGGCGAGCAGGCGCACACCAACGACGCCGAGAACGCACCCACCACCCCAGCGGCCCCGCGCCGACGGCGGCGCCCCGCGGAGACCGCCGGCGAGACCACGGCCGAGAACACGGCCGAGACCACGGGACCGGCGAAGACCGCTGAGGCACCGACGACCCCGGCGCGTGCGCCGCGCGCACGGCGGTCCCGGGCCGCCGCGCCCGCCGAGCCGGCCGAGACCGCGACGTCGGCCGAGCCCGCGGAGCCGACCGCAGCCCAGGGGGCCGCGCAGGCCCCGGCCGACCGGCCCGCCCCCGCGAAGCGCCGCTCGCGCGCCCGCGCCGCGGCGCCGTCGGGGGAGGCCGCGGACAAGGCGCCGGCCGAGGAGGCCACCGAGGAGAAGGCCTCCGTCGAGAAGCCTGCAGCCGGGAAGGCGCCCACCACCCGCCGCCGAACCGCGTCCTCGCGGACCCGCGCGGCGAAGGCCGCCGCACCGGAGGCGGCGCCCGACGCGGAGGCCGCGCCCGAGGCGGACGCCGCGACGCCGAGCGTCGAGGTCGGCGGCGCGCCACGCCTGGCCACCACGGCCCTGCTCTTCCAGGCGCCCGAGCCGACCGCCGCGCGCCCGCGCCGGCGGCGCGCCGAGGCGCCGGCCGGCCCGCCGCGGCCTGCCGAGCACGAGGCCGAGACGTCCGCCCCGGCCGAGGAGCCCGAGGGCGAGGAGCCCGCCGCGCAGGAGCCCGCCGCGCAGGAGGGCACCGAGACGCACGAGGGCCACGAGGGCCCGCGGCGGCGGCGCCGTCGGGGCGGGCGGGGCCGGCGCGGACGCTCCGGTGAGCGCGCCGCCGGCGACGAGCAGGATGCCCCCGCCGACGAGGCCGGGGCGACCGAGGCCGAGGCGACCGAGGGCGCTACGACCACGGACGCCGCCGGCGAGGAGGGCGAGGCCGCCGAGCCCGGCGTCCCCACCGAGACCACCGAGACCACCGAGACCGAGGAGGCCGGCGAGGCCGGCGAGCCCACCGAGGCCACCGAGCCCGGCGAGGGCGGGTCGACGAGCCGGCGGCGGCGCCGTCGGCGGCGGTCGCGCGGCGGCGGCGAGTCCGGAGCCGCCGGGGACGGCGAGGCCACGCGGTCGCGGTCGCGCGCCGACGAGGTCACGGCCCTCAAGGGCTCCACGCGCCTGGAGGCCAAGCGCCAGCGGCGCCGCGAGGGCCGCGACGCGGGCCGCCGTCGGGCGGTCATCACCGAGGCCGAGTTCCTGGCCCGCCGCGAGTCCGTCGAGCGGACGATGGTGGTCCGCGAGCACGCCGGGCGCGTGCAGATCGCGATCCTCGAGGACGGCGTGCTCGTCGAGCACTACGTCTCCCGGGCGTCGCAGCAGAGCCAGGCGCCCATGGCCGGCAACGTCTATCTCGGCCGCGTGCAGAACGTGCTGCCGAGCATGGAGGCCGCCTTCGTCGACATCGGCAAGGGCCGCAACGCCGTCCTCTACGCGGGCGAGGTCAACTGGGACGCGGCCGGGCTCGAGGGCCAGCCGCGCCGGATCGAGCAGGCGCTGAAGTCCGGCGACCCGGTGCTCGTGCAGGTGACGAAGGAGCCGGTCGGCCACAAGGGCGCGCGCCTGACGAGCCAGATCACCCTCGCCGGCCGCTACCTCGTGTACGTGCCGGGCGGCGGGATGACCGGCATCTCGCGCAAGCTGCCCGAGAACGAGCGCGCGCGGCTGAAGAAGATCCTCCGCGAGATCGTGCCCGACGACGCCGGCGTCATCGTCCGGACGGCCGCGGAGGGCGCGTCCGACGACGAGCTGCGCCGCGACGTCGAGCGCCTCCAGGAGCAGTGGGCCGCCATCCAGAAGAAGGCGGCCACGGCGTCCCCGCCGGCGCTGCTCCAGGGCGAGCCCGACCTCGCGATCCGCGTCGTGCGCGACGTGTTCAACGACGACTTCGGCGCCCTGGTCGTCCAGGGCGAGGACGCGTGGGCGACGATCTCCGACTACGTCGCCACGATGGCGCCTGACCTCGTCGGCAAGCTCCAGCGCTGGTCGGAGCCCACGGACGTCTTCGCGGCGCACCGCATCGAGGAGCAGCTCGCCAAGGGCATGGAGCGCAAGGTGTGGCTGCCGTCGGGCGGCTCGCTCGTCATCGACCGCACCGAGGCGATGACCGTCATCGACGTCAACACGGGCAAGTTCACCGGCTCGGGCGGCACGCTCGAGGAGACCGTCACGCGGAACAACCTCGAGGCGGCGGAGGAGATCGTCCGCCAGCTCCGGCTGCGCGACATCGGCGGGATCATCGTCATCGACTTCATCGACATGGTGCTCGAGTCGAACCGCGACCTCGTGCTCCGCCGGCTCGTCGAGTGCCTGGGCCGCGACCGGACCAAGCACCAGGTGGCGGAGGTCACCTCGCTCGGGCTCGTCCAGATGACCCGCAAGCGCGTGGGCCAGGGGCTGCTCGAGGCGTTCAGCGAGCAGTGCCCGCACTGCGGCGGCCGGGGCTACCTCATCCACAGCGAGCCCGTGACGCGCAACGGCGACGCCGCGGCCGTCGAGGCCGAGCCGAAGAAGGCGCGCCGCAAGCGCGCCTCCGGGGCAGCCGCGGCCGGCGCCGTGCCGGTCGTGCCCGTGCTGCCCGAGGCGCGCGAGGCCGTGAAGGCGACGCTCGCGACCATCGCGGCCGCCGCGGCGCACGCGCACGAGCAGGCCGCGCACCACGAGCCCGAGGGCGAGGAGGGGGCCGAGGGCGCGGCGCCGTCGGCGGAGGGCACGGCGTCGTCGGCGGAGCCGGCCGAGGCGGAGGCGGAGCAGGCCGAGGCACCCGCGGCCGAGCCCGCCGAGGCACCCGCGGCCGAGCCCGCGCACGCCGAGGCGGCCGCGCCCCCGGTGATCGAGCTCCCGGCGGCGGAGACGCCGGCGCCGGCGTCGTCGGGCGTGCCCGACGTCGACCTCCTCGACGCCATCGCGAGCATCACGGCGTCCGAGCCCGCCGCCGACGACGAGCCCCCCACCTCCTGACCCGCGCCTCGCCCCGGTTCGTTCCCGCGCAGAGTGGAACGAACCGAGGCTGGTGAGCGCGGAGTGGAACGGAATGACAGCATCTCGTTCCACTCTGTGGGGTGAGGCCGGTGGCGGTGGGGGTGAGGCCGGTGGCGCGGCCGGACGGGGCGGCGGGCCCCCGGGCTCGTTTGACCGAGGGTTCCGCACTCCGTACCCTGGAACGTCGGCGCGCCTCGCGCCGGTACGGCGCTGCCCGAACCCCCTCGTCGACTCCCTCGGCAGGCGTGTGCACGGGCGCGTGAGCAATCGACGGACGAGCAGAGATGAGCAGCAACGTGGTGTACGCGATCGTCAAGGCCGGTGGCCGTCAGGAGAAGGTGTCCGTCGGCGACGTCCTCGTCGTCGACCGCCTCGCCGCCGACGCGGGCTCCACCGTGCAGCTCCCCGCCGTCCTCCTCGTCGACGGTGACAAGGTCACCTCGGACGCCAAGGCCCTCGCGAAGGTCAAGGTCACCGCGGAGGTCGTCCGGGACGAGAAGGGCCCGAAGATCGTCATCCAGAAGTTCAAGAACAAGACGGGCTACCGCAAGCGCCAGGGTCACCGCCAGCAGCTGACCCGGCTCAAGGTCACCAGCATCGCCTGAGCCGGCGCCCCGCCGCTCCCGGAACGACACGAAGGACATCCCATGGCACACAAGAAGGGCGCCAGCTCCTCGCGCAACGGTCGCGACTCCAACGCGCAGCGCCTCGGCGTCAAGCGCTTCGGCGGCCAGGTCGTCAACGCCGGCGAGATCATCGTCCGCCAGCGCGGCACGCACTTCCACCCGGGCGTCAACGTGGGGCGCGGCGGCGACGACACGCTCTTCGCCCTCACCGACGGCGCCGTCAGGTTCGGCACGCGCCGCGGCCGCAAGGTCGTGGACGTGGAGGCCGTCGAGGCCTGACCGTCCTCGCGAGAGGGGCGCACCGCGCGGTGCGCCCCTTCGTGCTGTAGTGGGGTCTGCAGGGGGCAGTGAGTCGTGTGCACGGCCTCGTGGCCGGGTCCGGCCGATGAGCGGAGGTGACCGGCGGTGACGACGTTCGTCGACCGTGTCGTGCTGCACGCCGCCGGGGGCGACGGCGGCCACGGCTGCGCCTCGATCCGGCGCGAGAAGTTCAAGCCGCTCGCCGGGCCCGACGGCGGGAACGGCGGCAAGGGGGGCGACGTCGTCCTCGAGGTGGACCCCCAGGTGACGACCCTGCTGGAGTTCCACCACTCGCCGCACCGCCGCGCGTCCTCGGGGACCGCGGGCATGGGCGACGACCGCCACGGCGCCAACGGCGAGGACGTCGTGCTGCGCGTGCCGGACGGGACCGTCGTCAAGACGCTCGACGGCGAGGTGCTCGCCGACCTCGTCGGCGCGGGCACCCGCTACGTCGTCGCCGCGGGCGGCCGCGGCGGCCTGGGCAACGCCGCGCTCGCCTCGCCGCGCCGCAAGGCGCCCGGCTTCGCGCTGCTCGGCGAGCCGGGGGAGCGGCGCGACGTCGTGCTCGAGCTCAAGACGATCGCCGACGTCGCGCTGGTCGGCTTCCCGAGCGCCGGCAAGTCCAGCCTCGTCGCGGCGATGTCCGCCGCGCGACCGAAGATCGCGGACTACCCGTTCACCACGCTCGTGCCGAACCTCGGCGTCGTGCAGGCGGGCGACGCGCGGTTCACCGTCGCGGACGTGCCGGGCCTCATCCCCGGCGCGAGCGAGGGCAAGGGCCTCGGGCTGGAGTTCCTGCGGCACGTGGAGCGCTGCGCGGTCATCGTGCACGTGCTCGACTGCGCGACGCTCGAGCCGGGCCGCGACCCGGTGAGCGACCTCGACGTCATCGAGGCCGAGCTCGCCGCGTACGCGGGCGACCTGGAGATCCACGGCGGGGAGGTGCCGCTCACCGAGCGGCCGCGCGTCGTCGTCCTCAACAAGGTGGACGTGCCCGAGGCGCGCGAGCTCGCCGACCTCGTCCGGCCGGACCTCGAGGCGCGGGGCCTGGAGGTGTTCGAGGTCTCGGCGGCGAGCCACGAAGGGCTGCGGCCCCTGACGTTCGCCCTCGCGCGCATCGTCGAGGCCGCGCGCGCGGCCGCGCCGCCCCCTGCCCCCGAGCGCGTCGTCCTGCGGCCCCGTGCCGTCGACGCCACGCCGTTCACCGTGACCCGCCGTGAGGACGGCGGTCGCACGTGGTTCCAGGTGCGGGGCGACAAGCCCGAGCGCTGGGTGCGGCAGACCGACTTCACCAACGACGAGGCGGTCGGCTACCTCGCCGACCGCCTGGCCCGGCTCGGCGTGGAGGAGGCGCTCTTCGCCGCGGGCGCCACGCCGGGCGCGGAGGTCGTCATCGGCGACGGGGACGACGCCGTCGTCTTCGACTGGGAGCCGACGCTCACCACGGGCGCCGAGCTGCTCGGCGGACGCGGCACCGACCCACGGCTGGAGGAGCGGGGCCGCGCGAGCCGGGCCGAGCGCCGTCGGGAGCACGCCGAGCGGATGGACGCGAAGGCGGCGGCCCGCAGCGAACTGTGGACCGAGCGCGAGGCGGGCCGCTGGACGGACCCGGCCGAGGACTGACGGACGGGGACCACCAGGCGAGCCGTCCCCCGGTGCGGGGCGCCCGTCCGGGACAATGGGTCCCCGTGACCCCGCTGCGCCAGCTCGACCGCCGCCACCTCGCCACCGCGCGCCGCGTGGTGGTCAAGGTGGGCTCCTCGTCGCTCACCGGTGACGACGGACGCCTCGACGTCGCGGCGCTGCGCGCGCTCGTCGACGTGCTGGCCGCCCGCCGCGTCGCGGGCGGGGACGTCGTCCTCGTCACGTCGGGGGCGATCGCGTCCGGCCTGGCCCCGCTCGGCCTCACCGCGCGGCCGCCGGACCTCGCGACCGCGCAGGCGACGGCGTCGGTCGGCCAGGGCCTGCTCATCGCGCGCTACACCGAGGCGTTCGCGGCGCACGGGCTGCGCGTCGGGCAGGTGCTGCTCACGGCCGAGGACACCGTCCGCCGCTCCCACTACCGCAACGCGCTGCGGTGCCTGGACCGCCTGCTCGCGCTCGGCGTCGTGCCCGTGGTGAACGAGAACGACACCGTCGCGACGGGGGAGATCCGCTTCGGCGAGAACGACCGGCTCGCGGCGCTGGTCAGCCACCTCGTGCGCGCGGACGCGCTCGTGCTGCTCAGCGACGTGGACGCCCTCTACGACCGGCCGCCGTCGAGCCCGGGGGCGCGGCGCATCGACGAGGTGCGCGACCCGGCCGAGCTCGCGGACGTCCGCGTGGGCGGCCGTGGCTCCAAGGTCGGCTCCGGCGGGATGGTGAGCAAGCTGCAGTCCGTGGCCATCGCGACGGGCTCGGGGGTGCCCGTGCTCATCACGAAGGCCGAGCTCGCGGGCGCCGCCCTCGCGGGGGAGCCCGTGGGCACGTGGTTCTACGCGACCGGCCGCCGCCGCTCGGCCCGCCTGCTGTGGCTCGAGCACGCCGCCGCGCCGCACGGGCGCCTCGTCCTCGACGAGGGCGCCGTCCGGGCCGTCGTCGACCGCCGCGCATCGCTGCTGCCGGCGGGCATCGTCGCCGTGGAGGGCGAGTTCGACGCGGGCGAGCCGGTCGAGCTCGCCGGGCCCGACGGCGTCGTCATCGGCCGTGGGCTCGTCGCCTTCTCGTCGGGCGAGCTGCCCGACCTGCTCGGGCGGTCCACCCGGGAGCTGCGCGAGGCGCTCGGGGCCGGGTACGACCGCGAGGTCGTCCACCGCGACGACCTCGTGCTCCTGAGCCCCCTCACCACACGGCGCCGGTAGTGCCTATCCTGCGGGGATGACGACGACAGCCCCCCTCGCCCCGGGTCAGGCCCCGCCGGACGACGTCCAGGCGGCCGTCTTCGACGTCGCCCGCCGCGCCCGCGTGGCTGCGCGCGAGCTCGCCACGGCCACCCGCGCCACCAAGGACGCCGCGCTGCACGCGATGGCGGACGCCCTCGTGGCCGCCGACGCCGAGATCGTCTCCGCGAACGCGGTCGACCTCGAGCGCGGCGAGGCCGCGGGGCTCAAGCCCGGGCTCCTCGACCGGCTCACGCTCACCCCGGCGCGGATCGCGGCGATCGCGGACGCGCTGCGCGAGGTCGCCGCGCTGCCCGACCCGGTGGGGGAGGTGGTCCGCGGGTCGACGCTGCCCAACGGCCTCCGGCTGCGCCAGGTGCGGGTGCCGATGGGCGTCGTCGGGATGATCTACGAGGCCCGGCCGAACGTCACCGTGGACGCCGCCGGCCTGGCCCTGAAGAGCGGGAACGCGGCGATCCTGCGCGGAGGCTCGGCCGCGTCGGGCTCGAACACGGTGATCGTCAAGGTGCTCGGCCAGGCCCTGCGGTCGGTCGGCCTGCCCGCGGACGCGGTGCAGTCCATCGACGAGTACGGGCGCGCCGGCGCCGTGGCGCTCATGCACGCCCGCGGCCTCGTCGACCTGCTCGTGCCGCGCGGCGGGGCGGACCTCATCCAGACGGTCGTGCGCGAGTCGACGGTCCCGGTCGTGGAGACCGGCGTCGGGAACTGCCACGTCTACCTCGACGCGTCCGCGGACGAGCGGATGGCCGTGGACATCGTCATGAACTCCAAGACCCAGCGCGTGGGCGTGTGCAACGCGGCGGAGACGCTCCTCGTGCACGCCGACGCCGCGCCGCGCCTCCTGCCGCCCGTGCTGGCGGCGCTGGCCGCGGCAGGGGTCACGCTCCACGGCGACGACCGGACCGCCGCCCTCGCCCCCGAGGGCGTGCCGGTGGTGCCCGCGACCGACGAGGACTGGGCGACCGAGTACCTGTCGATGGACCTCGCCGTCCGCGTGGTGGACGACCTCGAGGCCGCGATCGACCACATCCGGACGTGGTCCTCGGGGCACACGGAGGCGATCGTCACGTCGGACCTGGCGGCCTCCGAGCGGTTCGTCGCGGCGCTCGACTCCGCGGCGATCATGGTCAACGCCTCGACCCGGTTCACCGACGGCGGCCAGTTCGGCCTTGGCGCGGAGATCGGCATCTCGACCCAGAAGATGCACGCCCGCGGCCCGATGGGCCTGCCGGAGCTGACGACGACGAAGTGGGTCGTCACCGGGGACGGTCACGTGCGGGCCTGACCCGGCCCGACGGCGTCGGACGCGCCGGCGCCCGGCCCGCCACCCGATCGGCCGAGCCCGCCGCGTCCGGGTTCGTGGCGGTTCGGGCCGGCTCGCCCCTCGGTGTCATGGTCCCCCCCGGTGTGCGGACCGTGCGACACTGGGATGTCCGCCCACCCCCCAGCGGGACGAATCCGAACCCAGGAGGACGACGTGCACGCTGCCCTGCTCGCCGCCGAGTCGGCGGAGGCGACGACGCTCCCGCCCGCGGTCGTCGGGGTGGTGGCCTTCGGGATTCTGGTCGCACTCCTCCTCGTGACGTACGCGTTCCGCAGCACGGGGCACCGCAACCAGTAGGACGGACGAGGGGCGCGGGCCCCGGAGAGGGAGGGCTGGCGGGCGGATGGCGCAGCGCAGGCCGAGGGTCGGGGTGATGGGGGGCACGTTCGACCCCATCCACCATGGGCACCTCGTCGCCGCGAGCGAGGCCGCCGCCGAGCTCGACCTCGACGAGGTCGTCTTCGTGCCGACCGGCCGGCCGGCCTTCAAGCAGGGGCCGGACGTCACGGCGGCCGAGCACCGCTACCTCATGACCGTCATCGCGACGGCCTCCAACCCGCGGTTCACCGTCTCCCGCGTCGACGTGGACCGGCCCGGGCCCACCTACACCGTGGACACGCTGCGCGACCTGCGCGCGCAGCGCCCCGACGCCGACCTGTACTTCATCACGGGCGCCGACGCCCTCGCGCAGATCCTCACGTGGAAGGACGCCGACCAGCTCTGGGGGCTCGCCCATTTCGTCGCGGTGAGCCGGCCGGGCCACCACCTGTCGGTGGACGGGCTGCCGGAGGGTGCCGTGACGGTCCTCGAGGTGCCGGCGCTCGCCATCTCCTCGACCGACTGCCGGGAGCGCGCGCGGGCCGGTGAGCCGGTCTGGTACCTGGTGCCCGACGGCGTGGTTCAGTACATCGCCAAGCATCGTCTCTATCGAGGTCAGGATGTCTGAGCAGACCCCTCCGCAGATGGGTGAGCGGCGGCGCCGTCGGGAGGAGGAGCGCCGTCGGCTCGCCGGTGAGCAGCCCGCCCCGAGCGCCGACGCCGCCTCGCCCACCCCGGCGGGGCCACCGCTGTCCCGACGCGAGCTGCGCGAGCGCGCCGCCGCCGAGGCGGCCCGTGCCGCCTCGGCCGCCGCGCGCCCGACGGCGACGCCGACGCCGACCCCCGCCCCCGGGCGGCCCTCGGCCACCCCCGCGGGGTACGGGCCCGCGGGCCACGCGCCCGCCGCGCGTCCGGCCCAGCCGGCCGACCCCGCACCGCGCCCGGCCCAGCCTGCCCAGCAGGCACCGCAGGCGGCACCGCAGGCGCAGCCCACCCCGTCGGCACCGCAGGCCCAGCCGCAGCGGCCGCTCTCCCGCCGCGAGCTGCGCGCCATGGCCGGGGGCACGGCCACGCCCGCGACCGGCAGCCCCGTCGCGCCCGCGGCGAACGGTCCCGCCGCGCCTGCGGCGCGCACGGCCCCGCCGGCCGCGCCGGGCGCCCCCGCGGCGAACCACGGGACGTCCGCGACCGACCGGGCGCGCCCGGAGGTCGTGCCGCCGGCCGCGGCCGCCGCCCGGGTCGTGCCCGACGGCCGTCGCCCGGCGGAGACCCCGGCGCCGTCGGCCGCCCTGTCGCCGCAGGCCCGCGCGGCCGCGATCCGGGCGCAGGCGGCCCGGGCGGCCGCGGAGCGCGAGGAGGCGGCGCGGCGCGGCCTCGAGCGGGCGCAGAGCGCGCGCCTCGCGGCCCAGCGCGCGCCCGAGTCGGGCCCCCAGGAGCCCCAGCGCCCCGTGGGTCAGCAGCCCTCGGTGGGTCAGCAGCCCCCGGCGGGCCCGCCGTCGGGCGGCTTCCGCCAGGGGCAGGTCGCGACGCCGCCGAGCGGCGCCCCCGCGGTCCCCGCCGACCGCCCGACGTCGTCCGGGCTCACGTCCGGGCCCGTGCGGCGCGTCGTGCTGCCGCCCTCGACCGGGCCGGTCGCCACGACGGGGCCCGTCGCCACGACGGGGCCCGTGGCCCCGGCCGGGCCCGTGGCCCCCGCGGCCTACGGCCGGCCGCAGGCCGCGGCCCAGCCCGCCGCCGCGCGTCCGGCGCCCTACGAGCCGCGGATCGTGGCGCCCCAGGCCCCGCAGGCCCCCCAGGCGCCCCAGGCCCCGCAGCCGCAGGCCTGGCGGCCGCAGCCACAGCCGCAGGTGCAACCGCAGCCGCAGCCGGAACCCCGGCCGCAGGCCGCGCCAGCGACCGGCGACCACCCGATGGGCACGCCGCCGTTCGCGCCCGTGACGGACGACCCGTCCGCCCGCCCGGCGCCCGCCCCGCAGGCGTTCGTGCCCGCCGGGACGACGCCGGAGGTCGGCCGGCCGATCGGCGTCGTCCCGGCGACGCCGCCGGCCCCGGAGGCGGCGCAGGCCGCCGTCGGCGCGCCGACCCGCCGTCCGATCGCCGTGGCGACCGAGACCGAGGCGCCCTCCGTGCCGCCGTGGGGGAGCGTCACCGGCGGCACCGGGTGGACCCCGGCGCCGGAGACCGGCACGGTCACCCCGCCGGGCGGTCAGCGCGCCACGGAGGTCACGGCGACCGTCGCGCCCGTGGTCACGGCGGACGAGGACGACGACGAGGACCTGGACGACGAGGACCTCCCGCGCCACCCCTACACGTGGCTGCACATGATCGCGCTCGTGCTGGTCGCCTTCGTCCTGGGCATGCTCATCTTCATGGTCGTGCTCAAGGACGCCGGGCCGAGCGACCCGCAGGGCGCGGCGCAGGTGACGGAGGTCGTCGCGGCCGCGTGGGCGACGCTGGGGATGGCGGCCTAGTGGCGGCGTCGGAGCGCGCCCTCGAGCTGGCGCTCGCGGCGGCGAGGGCGGCGTCGGACAAGAAGGCGCAGGAGGTCATCGCGCTCGACGTGAGCGAGCGCCTCGTGCTCACGGACGTCTTCCTCATCGCGTCCGCGACGAACGAGCGCCAGGTCGCCGCGATCGTCGACGCCGTGGAGGAGGCGCTGCACGGCCTCGGGGCCACGCCCGTGCGCCGCGAGGGGGTGCGGCAGGCACGCTGGGTGCTGCTGGACTTCGTCGACCTCGTGGTGCACGTCCAGCACGCCGAGGACCGCGTGTACTACGCGCTCGAGCGACTCTGGTCGGACTGCCCGGTGGTGGAGCTGCCCGAGGACGCCCGCGGCGGGGAGGGGCAGGCGACGGTCGCGTGAGTGCCGGAACCGTCATCCTCTGGCGCCACGGCCGTACCGCGTACAACGCCGAGGCCCGCCTGCAGGGTCAGATCGACATCCCGCTGGACGACGTCGGCACGTGGCAGGTCGAGCAGGCCGCCCTCGACCTGTGGCGCCGCCAGTCGCCGACGCGGATCGTGGCCTCGACGCTCGGGCGCGCCGTCGCGACCGCGCAGCGGCTCGCGGACCTCGTCGGCCTGGAGGTCGAGCAGGACGCGCGGCTCTGCGAGCGCGGGTTCGGCGAGTGGGAGGGCCTGTCCGCCGACGAGATCGCCGGGCGCTGGCCCGAGGAGTTCGCGGTCTGGCAGCGCGGCGGCGACCCGCGCCGCACCGGCGCGGAGACGCGGGCGGAGGTGGCCCGGCGCGTCGCGGAGGCCGTGCGGGACCTCGCGGCCCCGCTCGACCGCTCGGACACCCTCGTCCTCGTCTCGCACGGCGCGGCGATCTCGCTCGGGCTCACGGCGCTGCTCGGGCTGGACCCCGTCGGCTGGCGGGGCCTCGTGGGTCTGCACAACGCCCACTGGTCGGTGCTGCGGGCGAGCCGTGGCGACGCGGTGCCCGCGTGGCGCCTGGAGTCGCACAACGTCGGGCCGAGCGTCAGCGTGGCGGACTGGGACGCGGGCGTGCCGGCTGAGAGCATGCCGTCGTCGACGGCCGACGCGATGCGTCCCTGACCGCGGGCGACGCGCGGGAGGCGATTCGCTCCGGGCAGCCGCCGTCGCGTACACTTCAGTGGCCCTTCGGGGCACGGGGCTGTGGCGCAGCTGGTAGCGCACCTGCATGGCATGCAGGGGGTCAGGGGTTCGAGTCCCCTCAGCTCCACCGGAACCGCAGGTCAGAGGCCACGTCCGCTCCTCAGGAGGGACGTGGCCTTCGTGCGTCCGGGGCGCCCGTCGGGCTGTCGGCGAGGTGCGCGCCGAGGAGCGGGGCGAGGGCGGCGCGCTGCTCGGCCGTGAGCCGCGTGACGACGCGCCCGCCGGCGGGACGTTCGCACCTTGGGGGCGCCCCCGCGGGGCGCCACCCTGGCGACGGACACCCCCACGAGGAGGCGCCGTGGCCGCCGTCGGCCCCACCACCACCCGCCCGCCGGACGCACCCCCGGCGCCGCCGCCCCCGCGCCGTCGGGGAGACGTCGCGGCCGCCCTCGCCCTCGGGCTCGGCGGCGCCGTGGTCCTCGCGGGGAGCGGGTCGCTCGTCTGGGGCGCGCTGCGGGCCGCGGCGGCCGTCGCACTCGGGCTCGGCCTCGCCCGCCTGCAGACGACCGGCCGGGGGCGGCTCGCGGACTGGACGGGCGTCGTCGTCGGGCTCCTGGCGCTGCCGGCGGCGGGGGTGGTCGCGGGGGACCGGCTCGGGGCGGGCCGCACGGTGGTCGGCGCCGCCGCTGTGCTGGCCGCCGCGGGCGCCGGGCTGCTGCTGGTCCTCGGGGCCGTCCGGCGGATCCGCGCGGCCCGGGGCTGGCGCCGCCTGCTGGCGATCCCCGTCGCGCTCGCGGCGGCCCAGCTCGTCGCGGTGCCGGTCGCGCTGGCCGTGCTCGTGACGAACACGTCGGCGCAGCCCCTGGGTGAGGAGACGCCGCAGGACCGCGGCCTGACCTACGTCGACGTCACCCTCACGACCCGCGACGGGACCGACCTGGCCGCCTGGTACGTCCCCGGGACGGGCGGCTCGGCGGTGCTGCTCCTGCACGGGTCGGGCTGCACCCGCGCCGACGCGCTCGACCACGCCGCCGCCCTCGCCGACCTCGGCCACGGCGTCCTCATGGTCGACGCGCGGGGCCACGGGGCGAGCGACGGGACCGCGATGGCGCTCGGCTGGCACGGTGCCGAGGACCTCGTCGCCGCCGTCGACTGGCTGGACGAGCGGCCCGACGCCGAGGCCGACCGGATCGGCGCCGTCGGCCTGTCCATGGGCGGCGAGGAGGCCCTCACGCTCGCCGCGCGCGACCCGCGGGTGCGCGTCGTCGTCGCGGAGGGCGCGGGCGTGCGGGTCGCGGGCGACGTCCGCGAGCCCGGCTGGTTCCCGCACCTCGTCGACACGCTGACGTACGGGCTGACCGACCTGCTCACCGCGGCCGCGCCGCCCGAGCCCCTGCCCGACGTCGTCGCCGCCCTGCGGCCCGACCAGCGCGCGCTGCTGATCGCGGGGGAGGGAGAGGGCACCCAGGCCGCCTGGTACGCGACCGCCGCGCCGGACCGCGTGACGGTGTGGGACGTGCCGGGCGCCGGCCACACCCGGGCGCTCGCCACCCACCCCGACCAGTGGTCGGCCCGGGTGGGCGCGGCGCTCGCGGACGCGACCGGCGAGGAGGCCGAGGACCGTCAGTAGTCGAGGGCGTCGCGGATGATCGGGCTCGTCATGCAGTGGGTGCCCGACGGGCGCCGTCGTGGTTGGCTCACCGGGCTGGCGGGACGGGTCGTCATCGGCGCGCTCGTCGTCGCGCTGGCGTGGTTCGTCGTCCGGCGCCTGCGGCGCAACTGGCGGGCCGCGACCGCCTGATCCGGGACGGGGCTGGACTTCGAGCGCGCTCGACGTCGCAGGATGGCGGCATGAGCCTCGAGCCCGCCCGCCGGCCCGTCCGCGTCGGCCTGCAGATCCAGCCGCAGCACGCCACCTACGACGCGATCCGCCGCACCGTCGACGCCGCCGAGCGCGCCGGCGTCGACGTCCTGTTCACCTGGGACCACTTCTTCCCGCTGACGGGCGACCCGGACGGCCCGCACTTCGAGTGCTGGACGACGCTCGCCGCGTGGGCGGAGCAGACCGAGCGGGTCGAGATCGGGGCGCTCGTCACGTCCGTCGGCTACCGCAACCCCGACCTGCTCGCCGACATGGCCCGCACGGTCGACCACGTCAGCGGTGGGCGGCTCCTCCTCGGCATCGGTGGCGGCTGGTTCGCGCGCGACTACGCCGAGTACGGCTACCCGTTCGGCACCCCGGGCACGCGCCTGACGGACCTCGCGGCGGCGATGCCCCGCATCCGCGCGCGCTGGGCCGCGCTCAACCCGCCGCCGACGCGCCGCATCCCCGTGCTGGTGGGCGGGGGCGGCGAGCGGCGCACGCTGCGGATCGTCGCCGAGCACGCGGACGTCTGGCACTCGTTCGCCGACGTCGAGACGCTCGCTCGCAAGACGGCCGTCCTCGAGCGGTGGTGCGCCGAGGTGGGCCGCGACCCGCGCGAGATCGAGCGCTCGGTGAGCGTGCGGCGGGGCGAGCCCGGCGACGACGCCGAGGCCCTCCTGGCGGGCGGCGTCACCCTGTTCGTCCTGCCGACGTCGGGGCCCGCCTACGAGCTCGACGGGCTGCGGCCGTGGCTCGACTGGCGCGACCGGGTCAACGCGCGCCGCTGACCAGTCCGCCGCCCGGCTGTTCGCCGAGAGCGAACGCGCGCCAGCCCGCGCATGGTGCAGGGGGTCGGGACAGGGGAGGCTAGACGGACGATGGCCCCCGACGACCCGACGCCCGCCCCCCGGTCCGCCTGGAGGGCCCGCGTCGCTGCCGCATGGGCGGCGGGGCGCGGGCGGGCCGCCGCGGTGCTCGCCCGGGTCGGCGACGTCGGCCGGCGGCAGGTCACGCCGCGCCGGGTCGGCGCGTGGCTGCTCGTCGGGCTGGCCGTCGTCCTGCCCTGCGCGGCCTGGGGGGTGACCACGGCGTCCGCCCAGGGCAGCCTCGGCCCGCACACGGCGCGCTACGAGGTCACCGTCGACGGCGAGGTCACGGTGGACCTCGGCCCGCTCGGCACGATCGTCATCGACTCGCCCCTGCCCGTCGGGCTCGGCGCCCGCGTCGTCGTCCAGGAGATCCCCGAGGACGTCACCTCCATCGACGCCGCCACGAGCATCGAGTCGCTCGTCCCCGCGCTCGAGCAGTACGTGGCCTTCTTCACCGGCCCGGAGGCGACCGTCGCGCTCGCCGTGCGGGCCCTCGTGGCCGACGCCGTCCAGCGCACGCTGCTCGCCGTCCTCGCCGTGACGCTGGCCCTCCTCGGGCTGCGCGCCCTGCTCGGCGTGCGCCGCCGCGCCGAGCTCGCGGCCCGCTTCCGCCCGTACCGCACGGCCACGGCGGGTGCGGCAGCGATCGTCGTCCTCGTCGTCGGCGGGATCACGGCGAGCGACCCGCTCCCGTCCGCCCCCGCCGACGCGCGGCGGGCGTCGTCCGTCTTCGACGACACCCCCCTCGAGGGCGCGCGGATCACGGGCCGCCTGGCCGGCGTCGTCGACACGTACGGCGGCTACGCGGTGGACGCCTGGCGCGAGAACGAGCGCTTCTACGCCGCCGCGGAGGAGGCCGTACGGGCCGCGTGGGCCGACCGGGTCGAGGCGGACCAGCGCCTGCTCGACCCCCGGCGCGCCACCGGGCGGCCGGTGCCGCCGGTGCGCACCCCGACCCCCGGGGACGGCGAGTCCGGGACCGAGGAGCCGGAGAAGGCCGAGGCGCCCGAGCTCGTCACGGCGCTCGTCGTCAGCGACCTGCACTGCAACATCGGCATGGCGCGGGTCATCGGGGCGGTCGCCGAGCTGTCCGGCGCCGCGCTCGTCCTCAACGCGGGCGACACGACCGTCAACGGCACGGTCGTCGAGTCGTACTGCGTCCAGACGTTCGCCGACGCCCTGCCCGACGGCGTCGTCACCGTCGTCGCGAACGGCAACCACGACAGCGAGGACACCGCCGAGCAGGAGCGCGCGGCCGGGTGGGTGGTCCTCGAGGGGGAGGTCGTCGAGGCGGCCGGCCTGCGGATCCTCGGAGACGCCGACCCCCGCGCGACCCGGATCGGCGCGGGCACGACGCTCATCGGCGACGAAAGCCTCGCGGACGTCGCCGACCGGCTGGCCGACGTGGCGTGCCGCGACGACGACGGCGTGGACCTCCTGCTCGTGCACGACCAGATGGTCGGCGTGCCCGCCCTCGTCGCCGGGTGCGTCCCCGCGCAGGTGTCCGGCCACTACCACCGGCGCGAGGGGCCCGTGCGGTCCGGCCTGGGCACGCGGTACACGTCGTCGAGCACGGCGGGCGCGCGCCTCGGCCAGCCCACGGTCGGGCCCCTCTCGGGCACCGCCGAGCTGACGGTGCTGCGCTTCGACCCCGAGTCGCGGCGGATCAGCGACTACCGGCTCGTGCTCGTCCGGCCGGACGCGACGGCGGTCGTCACCGTGCCGCTGCGCTGGCCGCACCAGTCGCCGCGGCTCACGCCGGACCCGCCGCTGCAGTAGGGCCGCGGGAAGACCGCAGGAGGGACCAGTTCACCCGGACGCACCGGGGATTTTCCGTTCGCGCTGCCCGACGGCGTACGGTTGTGCGGTCCCGGCCGCCCCGGTCGGGCGGTCCACCGCCCACCGGCGCCCCCACCCGAAGGAGCTCGACACGTCGTGCGGCAGCCCCCGGCCCACGTCCGCCCCGGCGCGCGCGGGAGCGTGCGCGGCGCCGCCGTCCTCGTGATCGGCCTGCTCGGCGCCCTGCTCGCCGCCCCTGCCGCCGCGCACGACGTCCTCGTCGGCACCGACCCGCCGGACGGCGCGGTCCTCGACACCGTGCCGACGCAGGTGGTGCTGGCCTTCTCGGCGCCCCAGACCGACCTCGGCGCCGAGCTCGCCGTCACGGGCGCGGACGGCACGGCGTGGGCGTCCGGCCCCGCCGTCGTCGCGGGGACGACCGTCACCCAGGCGCTGCGGCCCGGCCTGCCCGACGGCGCGTACACGGTCGCGTGGCGGTCCGTCGCCCAGGACGGGCACCCGGTGAGCGGCACGTTCTCGTTCGAGGTGGCGGCGGGCCAGGCGCCCGAGGCGACCGACGCGCCGGCGGAGCCGACGCAGACCCCCGCGGCGACGCCGGCGCCGGACGAGCCGGCCGACGCGACGCCGACCGCGACCGCCGGCGCCGACGACCCGGCCGACGGCGCGGACGCCGCCGACGCCGGCCGCGGCGTGCCGTGGGGGGTCGTCGCGGCGGTGGTCGTGGCGGTCGTGGCGACGGCGACCGCCGCCGTCCTCGCGCAGCGGCGGAGGAGCGAGCGTGGCTGACCCCGACCTGCACCGCCGGCACCGGCACCGGATCCTCGTCCGGACGGTCCTCGGCGTCGTCGTCGCCGTCGCCCTCGTCGTCGGCGGCCCCTGGGTGTACGCCCGGTTCCTCGTGCGCGAGGCGCCCGACCCGCTCGAGCTCAGCTCCGCGTCGCCGAGCGCGGAGCCGGAGGTGCCGACCGGGCCCGTCGACATCGACGGGTCGTGGGTCGTGGAGCCCGGCTCGGAGGCGGGGTACCGCCTGCGGGAGGTGCTCTCCGGCGAGGAGGTGACGGTCGTCGGCCGCACTCAGGACGTCTCGGGGCAGCTCGAGATCGAGGACGGGCTGCTCACGGAGGCGGTCGTCGTCGTGCGGGTGGGCACGATCTCCAGCGACGAGGCGGCCCGTGACGCGTTCTTCCGGCGCGCGCTCGACACGAGCACGTACCCCGAGGCGACCTTCGCCCTCAGCCAGCCCGTCGACGTGTCGATGCTCGGCGAGTCGGCGGACCCGGTCACGGTCTCGGCGACGGGCACCCTCACGCTGCACGGGGTGAGCCGCCCGGTGGTCGCCGTCCTCGACGCGCAGCGCACGCCCACGGGCGTGGAGGTCGTCGGCGGCATCTCCGTGACGCTCTCCGACTTCGGGCTCACGGCGCCCGACCTCGGCTGGGTCGTCGTGGACCCCACGGGCACCGTGGAGGTGCGCCTGCTCGTGGGGCGCTGAGCGCGCGGGGCGCCCCCGTAGGGTGACGTCGTGCACCGTGACGTGCCCCCCGCGCCGTGCGGCCGCGCGCGCCGGCCGCCGGCCTGTGCCGCGCTCGCGATCGGCGCGGCCTGGGCCCTCGCGGGCTGCGCGGCCGCGGCGCCGCCGGGACCGGAGGTCGCCGGGGACGGCCCGATGACGGTCGTCGCCACCTTCACCGTCCTCGCCGACGTCGTCGCGCAGGTGGGCGGGGACGACGTCGTCGTGTCCTCGATCACCGGGCCGGGCGCCAACGTGCACGGGTACGAGCCCACGCCGGACGACCTGCGCCGCGCGGCGGACGCCGACCTCGTCGTCGCGAACGGCCTCGGGCTGGAGACGTGGCTGCACGACCTCGTCGACCCGCTCGGGGTGCCGGTCGCCGTCGTCGGCGAGCGGGTGGACCCCCTGCCCATCCGCGGGACGGCGGCCGAGACGGGCGGCCTGCCGGCCAACCCGCACGCCTGGATGTCGCCGCGCACGGGCCGCACGTACGTCGCCGCGGTGGCGGACGCCCTCGCCGCGGCCGACCCCGCGCACGCCGCCGGCTACGCGGCGCGGGCGGCCCGGCTGGCGGACGAGCTCGCGGAGGTCGAGGCCGAGCTCGCGGCGGCGGTGGCGGACCTGCCGCCCGAGCGGCGCGTGCTCGTCACGTGCGAGGGCGCCTTCAGCTACCTCGCGCGCGACCTCGGGCTCCGCGAGGTGTACCTGTGGCCGGTGAACGCCGAGCGGCAGGGCACGCCCCGGCAGGTCGCCCACGTGGTCGACACGGTCCGCGAGACCGGCGTGCCCGCCGTCTTCTGCGAGTGGACCGTCTCGCCGACGGCGCAGCGCCAGGTCGCGCGGGAGACGGGCGCCCGGTTCGCGGGCGAGCTCTACGTCGACGCGCTGACCGGCCCCGACGGGCCGGCGCCGACCTACCTCGACCTGCTCCGGTTCGACGCCCGGCTCGTCGCCGAGGGGCTGGCCGGGCGGCCGGTGGGGGCGCCGTGAGCGGCCCGGCGCCCGCCCTCGCCCTGCGCGGGGTGACCGTCCGCTACGGGGACGTCGTCGCGCTCGAGGAGGTCGACCTCACCGTCGGCGCGGGGGAGGCGTGCGGGCTCGTGGGCGTCAACGGCTCCGGCAAGTCCACGCTGTTCCGGGCGGCGGTCGGCCTGGTCCGCCCGGTGGCGGGCACGGTCGAGGTGCTCGGCGGGTCGGTCGAGCGCGCCCGGCGCGCGGGGCTGGTCGCGTACGTGCCGCAGGCCGACGACCTCGACCGCGACTTCCCCGTGGACGTCGCCGACGTCGTGCTCATGGGTCGCTACCACCTCATGGGCCGACGGCGCCGCCCCCGGCCCGCGGACCGCGCCGCCGTGGCCGCCGCCCTCGAGCGCGTGGGGCTGGCGGACCTCGCGGAACGGCAGGTGGGCCGCCTGTCCGGCGGGCAGCGCCAGCGCGTGCTGCTCGCCCGCGCGCTGGCGCAGGAGGCCCGGCTGCTCCTCCTCGACGAGCCCTTCACCGGCGTCGACGCCGCCTCCGAGGCCGCCGTGACCGCCGTCCTGCGCGACCTCGTCGCCGACGGCTGCACGCTCGTCGTCTCCACGCACGACCTGACGATGCTCCCCGCGCTCTGCGCCCGGGCCGCGCTCCTGCACCGGCGCGTGCTGGCCGAGGGCCCCACGGCCGAGGTGCTGACGCCGGACAACCTCGCCCGCACGTTCGGTCTCGACCCGCCGGAGGCGCCGTGACCCCCGTCGTCCTCGCCGCCCGCGCGGTGCCCGCCGCGTGGTGGGACCTGCTCGTGGAGCCGTGGGGCTACGGGTTCATGCAGCGCGCCCTCCTCGTCACGGTCGTCGCGAGCGTCGTCGCCGCCCTGCTGTCCTGCTGGCTCGTCCTCATCGGCTGGTCCCTCATGGGCGACGCCGTCTCGCACGCGGTCCTGCCCGGGGTCGTCCTCGCCTACCTCCTCGGGGTGCCGTTCGCCGCGGGCGCGTTCCTCTTCGGCGTCGGTGCGGTGGCCCTCATCGGCTGGGTCCGCGCGACGAGCCGCGTCAAGGAGGACGCCGCCATCGGCGTCGTGTTCACGACCGTCTTCGCGGTCGGCGTCGTGCTCGTCTCCGTGACGCCCAGCCAGGTCGACCTCTCGCACATCCTCTTCGGGAACGTCCTCGGGGTGTCCGACGCCGACGTCTGGCAGGTCGTGGTGCTCGGCGCGGTCGCCGCGGCCGTGCTCGTGCTGCGCCGCCGCGACCTCACGCTCTACGCGTTCGACCGGGTGCACGCGCAGGTCATCGGGCTGCCGGTGCGCCGGATCGGGGTGCTGCTCCTCGGGCTGCTCGCGGTGAGCGTCGTCGTCGCGCTGCAGGCCGTCGGCGTGATCCTGGCGGTGGCGATGCTCATCACGCCGGGCGCGACGGCGTACCTGCTCACCGACCGGATCTGGCGCATGCTCTGGGTCGCGCCGGCGATCGCGGCCGGGTGCGCCGTCGTCGGGGTGTGGGCGAGCTACGCGCTCGACGTCGCGAGCGCCGGGCTCGTGGTCGTGTGCCAGGGCCTCGCCTTCGGCGCCGCCTACGTGACCGCCCGGGTGCGCCACCGGCGCGCGGCGCGGGCCGGGCGACCCGGGAAAGCGCTGGCCGCGCGCCGGTAGCCTGGGCGGGTGCACACGCAGGAGCCCCCCACCGCCCCCACCCAGCCAGGCCCGGCCTCCGCCGGCCCGCCCGAGCCGCCGTACCGGTACACGGCCGCGCTCGCGGGCCGCATCGAGACGTCCTGGCAGGACCGCTGGGAGGAGGAGGGCACCTTCCACACGCCCAACCCGACGGGCCACCTGACCGACGCCGAGGGGCGGCACGCGGACCCCGCCACGCCCTCGTTCTTCGTCATGGACATGTTCCCGTACCCCTCCGGGGCCGGCCTGCACGTGGGTCACCCGCTCGGGTACATCGCGACCGACGTCGTCGGCCGGTACCGCCGGATGAAGGGCGAGAACGTCCTGCACGCGCTGGGCTACGACGCGTTCGGCCTGCCCGCCGAGCAGTACGCGGTGCAGACCGGGCAGCACCCGCGCAAGACCACCGAGGACAACATCGCCACGATGCGGCGCCAGCTGCGTCGGCTGGGCCTGGCCCACGACCCGCGGCGCACCTTCGCGACCACCGACCCCGAGTACGTGCGGTGGACGCAGTGGATCTTCCTGCAGATCTTCAACGCCTGGTACGACCCGGACGCCGTGCGGCCCGACGGCGGCCGCGGGCGCGCCCGGCACGTCGACGAGCTGGTCGCCGAGTACGAGAAGGGGCGACCGCTGCCCGAGGCGTGGGCCGGCCGGACGTGGGCCGAGCTGGACGCCGTCGAGCGGCGGCGCGTGGTCGACAGCCAGCGGCTGGCGTACGTCTCCGAGACGCCCGTGAACTGGTGCCCCGGCCTGGGCACCGTCCTGGCGAACGAGGAGGTCACCGCCGAGGGCCGCTCCGAGCGCGGCAACTTCCCGGTGTTCCGGCGGAACCTGCGCCAGTGGAACATGCGGATCACGGCCTACGCCGACCGGCTGGCGGAGGACCTGGACCTCATCGACTGGCCGGAGAAGGTGCGCCTCATGCAGCGCAACTGGATCGGGCGGTCCGAGGGCGCCATGGTCACCTTCCAGGTGCCCGGCCGCGGCGCGCTGGAGGTCTTCACGACGCGGCCCGACACGCTGTTCGGCGCGACGTTCATGGTCGTCGCGCCCGAGCACCCGCTGCTGGACGACGTCCCCGCCGCGTGGCCCGAGGGCACGCGCGACGTGTGGACCGGCGGGCACGCGACGCCGGCCGAGGCGGTCGCGGCCTACCGCGCGGCGACCGCGCGCAAGACCGCCGTCGAGCGCCAGGCCGACGCGGGAAAGAAGACCGGCGTGTTCACCGGCCACCTGGCGGTCAACCCGGTCAACGGCGCGGCCATCCCCGTGTTCACCGCCGACTACGTCCTGTGGGGCTACGGCACCGGCGCGATCATGGCCGTGCCCGGCGGCGACGACCGCGACCACGAGTTCGCGCAGGCCTTCGAGCTGCCGGTGGTCCACACCGTCCGGCCGCCGGAGGGCCACGAGGGCGGCGCGTGGACCGGCGACGGTGAGGTCATCAACTCCGTCGGCGACGGCATCACGCTGGACGGCATGGACGTCGCGTCCGCGAAGGCCGCGATGACCGCCTGGCTGGAGGAACGCGGCGTCGGCACGGGCACCGTGACCTACCGCCTGCGCGACTGGCTGTTCAGCCGGCAGCGCTACTGGGGCGAGCCGTTCCCGATCGTCTACGACGAGCACGACCTGCCGATCGCGCTGCCCGAGGAGCTGCTGCCGGTCGACCTGCCGGACGTGCCGGACTACTCGCCGCGCACGTTCGACCCCGAGGACGAGCACTCCACGCCCGAGCCCCCGCTGGGCCGCAACGAGGAGTGGGTCCACGTCACCCTGGACCTGGGCGACGGGCCGCGCACCTACCGCCGCGACACCAACACGATGCCCAACTGGGCGGGGTCGTGCTGGTACTACCTGAACTACCTGGACCCGGGGCTGCGCGACGTCGTCGTCGACCCCGAGCTCGAGCGGTACTGGCTGGGCCCGGAGCACAACGCCGCGGCCGGGTCCACCGGGGGCGTGGACCTGTACGTCGGCGGCGTCGAGCACGCGGTGCTGCACCTGCTGTACGCGCGGTTCTGGCACAAGGTCTTGTACGACATGGGCCACGTGACGAGCGTCGAGCCGTTCCGCCGCCTGTTCAACCAGGGCTACATCCAGGCGCACGCCTACACCGACTCCCGCGGCGCGTACGTGCCCGCGTCCGAGGTGGTCGAGGACCCGCAGTCGCCCACGGGCTTCAGCTGGCAGGGCCAGCCGGTCAACCAGGAGTACGGGAAGATCGGCAAGTCCCTGAAGAACGCCGTCACGCCCGACGAGATGTACGAGGCGTACGGCGCGGACACCTTCCGGGTCTACGAGATGTCGATGGGCCCGCTGGACCTGTCGCGCCCGTGGGAGACGCGCGCCGTCGTCGGCTCGCAGCGGTTCCTGCAGCGGCTGTGGCGCAACGTCGTCGACGAGGAGACCGGCGAGGTCACCGTGACCGACGACGAGCCCGACCTGGAGACGCTGCGGGTGCTGCACCGCACGATCGACGAGGTCACCACGGAGATGGAGGCGATGCGGTTCAACACCGCGATCGCCCGGCTCATCGTGCTGAACAACCACCTGACCTCGCTGGACCGGGTGCCGCGCGCGGTCGCCGAGCCGCTGGTGCTCATGGTGGCGCCGTTCGCCCCGCACATCGCCGAGGAGCTGTGGTCGCGCCTGGGCCACGAGAAGAGCCTCATCCGCGAGCCGTTCCCCGTGGCCGACCCGCAGCACCTGGTCGTGGAGTCCGTGACGTGCGTGGTCCAGGTGGCCGGCAAGGTGCGCGACAAGCTGGAGGTGTCGCCGGACGCGACCGAGGACGAGCTGCGCGAGCTGGCGCTGGCCTCGCCGCGGGTGCAGAAGTTCCTCGACGGGCGCGCGGTGCGCACGGTCATCGTCCGGCCGCCGCGGCTCGTCAACGTCGTGCCGGCCTGACGGCCATGCGCGCGGACGTGGGCGGCGTCGCCGTCGTCACGGACTCGACGGCCTCCCTGCCGGCCGGGCTCGTCGACGCGACGGGGGTCGTCGTCGTGCCGCTCGACGTGATCGTCGACGGCGTGCCGCACCGCGAGGGCGTCGACATCACGACGGACCAGATCGTCGAGGCGCTCCGGGCGGGCGCGTCCGTGCGGACGGCGCACCCCGGCCCCGACGCGTTCGCCCGCGCCTACGCGCGGGTGGCGGCGCGGGGGGCGTCCGAGATCGTCTCGGTGCACCTGTCGGGAGAGCTCTCCGGCACGACGACGTCCGCGAACCTCGCCGCGCGGGAGGCCCCCGTCCCGGTGCACGTCGTGGACTCGCGGACCGTCGGCATGGGGCTCGGGCTCGCGGCCCTCGCGGCGGCGCGCGCGGCGGCCGACGGGGCGGACGGCGCCGCGGTCGCCCGGGCGGCCGAGGAGCGGGCGGCCCGGACGAGCGTGCGGTTCACGGTGGAGACCCTCGAGCACCTGCGGGCCGGCGGGCGGCTCGGCGCGCTCGCGGCGACCCTCGGCACCGTGCTCGGGCTGCGGCCGGTGCTCGAGGTGCGCGACGGGCGCATCGACGTCGTGGAGAAGGTGCGCACCGCGGCCCGGGCCCGCGACCGCGTGGTCGAGCTCGCCGTCGCGGACGCCCCGCACCGCGCCCGGGTCGAGATGGCCGTGCACCACCTCGGGGACGCGGAGGGCGCCGAGCGGGTGGCCGAGCGGCTGCGCGCCGCCTGCGGGTCGGCCCTCGCGGCGGTGCACGTCGCCGAGATCAGCGCGGTCGTGGGCGCGCACGCCGGGCCCGGGCTGCTCGCCGTCGTCGTCGGGGACGCGTAGCGCCCTCCACAGGCGGCTCGCGCCGGGCGGGCGGCCACAGGCGCCCGGACCCGCCGGCGGGGGCGGTGCGCGGCCGACCTAGCGTCGCGGGGCGTGGTGGGGGATCCGGGCGAGCGCGACGCGGTGCGCGCGCGGCTCGCGCGGGTGGCGGCGCCGCCCGGCGGGTCGTCGTCGGGCTCGCCGCCGCCGTCGGCGGGGTGGGTGCCCGCGCCGCCCGGCGACCCACCGGCCGGGGACGTCGTCCCCGCTGCCGACGAGGACGCGCCGTCCGACGACGACGACCCCGCCACCGATGGCGACGCGATCGCCGCCCGGCGGGCGCTGGCCGCCGCGCTGGCGGCCTACACGGCGGCCCACGGGCACCCGCTCGAGGGCGCGGACGCGGTGGCGCCCGCGCGCTACCGGCTGGCGACGCCCGCGCGGGCGGCCGTGGCGGGGCTGCTCGGGCTGCTCCTCGTCGCGGGCGTGGTCGTGCTCCGGGTCGCGCCGCGCACGCCGTCGGTGACGGTGCCGCTCGGCCCGGCGGCGAGCGCGCCCGCGCCCGGCGCGGACGAGGGCGCCGCCGTCGGGGCGACGGCCGCGCCGGACGCCGGGGGTCCCGAGGGGGAGGTGGTCGTGCACGTCGTGGGCGCCGTGGCTGCCCCCGGGGTGGTGCGCCTGCCGCCCGGGTCGCGCGTGGCCGACGCCGTGGCGGCCGCCGGGGGCGCGACCGCCGAGGCCGACCTCGCCGGGGTCAACCTCGCGCGGGTCGTCGCGGACGGCGAGCAGGTCGTCGTGCCGCGGCCCGGCGAGGCGGCGGCCGCGGCGGCGACGGCGGCCGGCGGCGGCACCACGGGAGGCACAGGGGGTGCGGGCGGCGCGGCCGGCCCCCTCGACCTCAACGCCGCCGACGCCGCGGCCCTCGACACGCTCCCCGGCATCGGGCCCGTGCTCGCGGAGCGGATCGTCGCCTGGCGCGCCGAGCACGGCCGGTTCACCAGCGTGGAGGAGCTCACCGAGGTCTCGGGGATCGGCCCGACCCTGCTCGCCCGGCTGCGCGACCTGGTCCGCGTGGGATGACCGACCTGCGCCTCGTCCCGGCCGGGCTGCTCGTCTGGCTCGCGTGCGTCCTCGTGGTCGGCGTGACGTCTGCCGCCGCGGCCGGGGTGGCCGCCGCGCTCGCCGTCGTCGCCGCGGCGGCCGCGCTGCGGGGGGCGCCGCCCACCGCGTGGCTCGCCGTGGCCGCGGCCGCGCTCGCCTGCGGCTCGTGCGCCCTGCAGCTCCACCAGCGCGCGTCGGGGCCGCTCGTGCCGCTCGCGGCCGACCGGGCCGCCGTCACGCTCGAGGGGGTCGTGCGCGGCGAGCCGGCCTGCACCGGCGGGGCGGGGTGCCGGCCGCGCGTCGTCGTGGCCGCGGACGCCGTCGTCGGGCGCGGGGGCCGCGGCGAGGTGGCCGCACGGGTCCTCGCCACCGGCCCCGTCGAGTACCTCGCCCACGGGGCCCGCGTCCGCCTGGTCGGCCGGCTCGCCCCGGCGGACCCGGGGGACGACGTCGCCGCCGTGCTCCGGCTGGTCGCGCCGCCCGCGGTGGTGCGGCCACCGGCAGGCGTCGACGCGGCCGTCGGGCGCGTGCGCGGCGCGCTGCTCGCGGCCACGGACGCGATGCCGCCCGACCTGCGCGGCCTCGTGCCCGGCGCGGCCATCGGCGACACGTCGCGGATCCCGCCGGACCTCGACCGCGCGATGCGCGACGTGAGCCTCACCCACATCACGGCCGTGTCGGGGAGCCACTTCGCGGTGCTCGCGACGGCGGTGGCCGCCCTCGGGAGCGCCCTCGCCCTCCCGCGGCTCGCGCGCGCGCTGCTCACCGCCGTCGCGACGGCGGGCTTCGTCCTGCTCGTGCACCCCCAGCCGAGCGTCGTCCGCGCCGCCGTCATGGGCGCCGTCGCCGTGGCCGGCGTCGTCGCGGGGCGGCCCGCGCGGTCCGTCCCGGCGCTCGGGGCGGCCGTCACCGGGCTGCTGGTCCTGGACCCGTGGCTCGCGCGGTCCTACGGGTTCGTGCTGTCGGTCGCCGCGACCTCCGCCATCGCCCTGCTGGCGCCGGTGCTCGCCGCGCGCCTGCAGGTGGTGCTCCCGCGGTGGCTGGCGCTCGCCGTGGCCGTGCCCGCGGCGGCGCAGGCGGCCTGCGGCCCGGTCATCGTCCTGCTCGAGCCGGCGGTGAGCCCCTACGCGGTCCTCGCCAACCTCCTCGCGGCGCCCGCGCTCTTCCCAGCGACGGTGCTCGGCGTCGCGGGTGCCTTGCTGGCGCCCTGGCTGCCCGGGGTGGCGGCGCCGCTGCTCGACGGCGGGGCGGCGGCGTGCTGGTGGATCGCGACGGTCGCCCGCGTGACGGCCGACCTGCCCGGCGCGCGCGTGCCCTGGCCGGGCGGCGCCGGGGGCGCGTCGCTCCTGGCTCTGGCCACGGCCGCGGGCCTCGCGCTCGCCCTCCGCCGCCGACGCCGGCCCCTCGCCCGCCCGGTCGTCGCCCTCGCGCTCGCGCTCGCCGTCGCGGTGCCGGTCCTGCGGTGGGCCGCCCAGCCCCGCTGGGTGCCGGACGGCTGGCGCGTGGTGCAGTGCGACGTCGGGCAGGGGGACACGCTCGTGGTGCGCTCGGGGGAGGGGGCCGCGGTCGTCGTGGACGTCGGACCGCCCGGCCGGGCCGCGGACGCGTGCCTGCGGCGCCTCGGGGTGCGGCGGATCGACCTGCTCGTGCTCACCCACTTCCACGCCGACCACGTGGGCGGCCTGCCCGCCGTCCTCGCCGGGCGCGAGGTCGCCGCCGCGCTCGTCAGCCCGCTGGCCGAGCCCGCGGGGCAGGCGCGCGAGGCGCGGGCGGCGCTCGTGGCGGCCGGCGCGACGGTCTCGGCCGCCGGCAAGGGCGCGGCGCGTGGGCAGGCGGGCGAGGTCGCCTGGCGGGTCCTGGGCCCGCCGCCGGGGGCCGTGGAGCCGAACGACGCGAGCGTCGTCGTGCTGCTGGCGGTCGACGGCGTGACGGTCCTCGCCCTCGGGGACGCGGAGATCGCGGCCCAGGACGCCCTGGCGGCGCGGCTCGCGGGGGACCCGCGGGCCCGGTCGGCGACGGTCGTGAAGGTCGCGCACCACGGCTCGGCGACGCAGTCGCGGCGCCTGGCCGGGCTGCTCGCCCCCGCCGTCGCGCTCGTCCCGGTCGGCCGCGACAACGAGTACGGGCACCCGGCTCCGGCGACGGTCGACCTCTACCGCGACCGCGGCGCGCTCGTGCTCGCCACTGACACCTGCGGCCCGGTCGCGATCGCGGCGGACGACGGCGCGCTCGAGGTCACCGCGCGGTGCCTCGGGCGCTGACCCCCGCCCGGGGACGGCGGCGGGTCGGCGGGGCGTGGCAGGCTGGGCCCATGCCGCCCGCGCGCCGCGCCCCCGCCGTCCCGTGGACCGACGCCACCCCGGCCCCGCTCGTGCTCGTCACGGGGCCGGAGGAGCTGCTCGCGGAGCGCGCCGTCGAGCGCGTGGTGCGGCTCGCCCGCGAGGCCGACCCGGAGGTCGAGGTCAGCGAGCTCGAGGCCGCCGCGTACCAGGCGGGCACGCTGCGGGTCGTGGCGAGCCCGTCGCTCTTCGCGGAGCGCCGCCTCGTCGTGGTCGCCGGGCTGGAGGCGGCGACGGACGACCTGCTCGCGGACCTCACCGAGCACGTCGCCGAGCCCCCGCCCGACGTCGTGCTCGTCGTGCGGCACAGCGGCGCCCCGCGCGGGCGCAAGGCCGCGGACGCGCTGCGCGCGGCGGGGGCGCTGGTCGTCGCCGCGGATGCGGTCAAGCGCGACGCCGACAAGACGGCGTTCGTCACCGACGAGCTGCGCCGCGCCGGCCGCCGCGCGGAGCCCGCGGCCATCCGAGCGCTCGTGGAGGCCTGCGGCTCCGACCTGCGCGAGCTCGCCGCGGCGTGCGCCCAGCTCGTCGCGGACACGGACGGCCCGGTGACCGCCGACGTCGTCGCGCGCTACTACGGCGGCCGCGTGGAGGCGACGGGGTTCCGCGTGGCCGACGCCGCCGCCGTCGGCAAGGCGGGGGAGGCGGTGGCGCTGCTGCGGCACGCCCTGGCCACGGGGTCGGACCCGGTGCCGCTCGTCGCCGCGCTCGCGGCCAAGCTGCGCACGCTCGTGAAGGTCGGCGCGGCGCGGGGCCAGGGTCTCGACCCCGTCCGGGACCTCGGCCTCGCGTCCTGGCAGGTGGACCGCGCGCGCCGGGAGCTCGCGGGCTGGACCCCGGAGTCGCTCGCGGCGGCGATCGCGGCGGTCGCGCAGGCGGACGCGGAGGTCAAGGGCGCCGGGCGGGACCCGGTGTTCGCGGTGGAGCGCGCCGTGCTCGCGGTCGCGCGGGCGGCGGGCGCGCGCTGAGCCCCGTGGGGCGGGATCCCGGGCCGCAGCGGCGCCCGGCCAGTCATGGTGGTTGTGACATGCCCCGGGCCGCCCCGCACGGCTCCGCGCGCGGGGGTCGCCGAGATTGCGACCTATGGGACGGATCGGGGCCCCGGAAAGAGTGACGGATTCACTCGCCTTGCGCACGTCCCGGGCGGCTCGGCCTGTCATAGTAGGCATGACAGCACTTGCTGTTCCCCCCAACTGAGGAGACACCATGAACCGCACCGTCAAGGCCATCACCGCCGCTCTGCTGACCCTCGGCCTCACCGTCATCGGGCTCCCGCTCGGAGGTGGCGGCGGTCTCGGCGGCGGCGCGACCACCAACGTCGGCGTCGGGTGCTGCAAGCAGTGACAGCTGCTGGTGTCCTTCCCCCGGACACCCCCTAGCGCTTCGAGGGGCCGCCCACCACGAGTGGGCGGCCCCCTCATTTCACCCTCGTCCGGGCCCACGACGGTGCCCATCCCCCTGTGACAGCGGCGTGTCACGGATTACAGTGACCTTCGTGACTGGACTTGCTGAACGGCTCCGGGCCGAGCGCGCGCGGGCCGGCCTCTCCCAGACGGCGCTCGCGGGCGACGACTTCTCGCCGAGCTACATCTCGCTCATCGAGTCGGGCCGCCGGATGCCGACGGACGCCGCGCTGGCCGTCCTCGCCGCGCGCCTCGGCACGACCGTCGACTACCTCAAGTACGGCGACGCCGCGCCGAGCGAGGAGCGGGCCCGCCTCGAGATCAGCTTCGCGCGGCTCGCGCTGAGCAACGGCGCCGCCCAGGAGGCGAAGGACCGGCTGCTCGCCCTCGACCTCGACTCGATCTCGCCGCGCTACCACGCCGAGGCGCGGCACGCCCTCGCGATGGCGCACGAGGCGCTCGGCGAGCTCGACGAGGCGGTCGCCGTGCTCGAGCCCCTCGTCCGCGAGGCGCTCCAGAACCACTCGTACCTCCAGGCGGCGACGCTCGCGAGCACCCTCGTCACCGTCTACATCGAGGCCGGCGACCTCACGCGCAGCGTGGAGCTGGGCGAGGAGGTCCTCGCGGAGATCGAGGCGAACGGCATCGGCGGCACGGACGAGCACCTGCGGCTCGCGTCGTCGATCCTCTGGTCGTACTACGAGCGGGGCGACCTGCTCTTCGCCACCCACCGGGCGGCCGAGCTCATCCGGCTCGCCGAGGAGAAGGGCTCCCACCGCGGCCGCGGGAGCATCTACTGGAACGCCTCGCTCGTCGCCGAGGGCCGCGGCGACCTCACGGAGGCCCGTCGGCTCGCCGAGCGGGCTCTCGCGTACCTGAGCGAGGGCGCGGCGAGCCGGGACCTGCCGCGCCTGCGCCTGCACTTCGCGTGGCTCCTGCTGCGCTCCGAGCCGCCGGACCCGACGCTCGCGCTGGAGCACCTGGAGGCCGCCGTCCGTGGCCTCGAGCTCGTCGGTTCCGAGGTGGAGCTGGCGAAGTGCGACTTCGAGGTCGGCCGTGCGCACCTGCTCCTGGGGCGTCCGGAGCTGGCGGAGGAGCACGCCCGCGTCGGGCTCGACCGGCTCGCCACCGGCGAGGCGATGCTCGAGGTCTGCGACGGGCGCCTGCTGCTCGGTGACGCGCTGGCGGCGCAGGGGCGCGTCGCGGAGGCCAAGGAGTGCTACCGCTGGGCGGCCGGGATGTTCGGCATGATGTCGGCCGGCCGCGAGGCCGCGACCGTCTGGCGGTCGCTGGGCGACCGCATGATGGCCAACGGCGACGCCGAGGGCGCGGCGAAGGCGTACGAGGCGGCCCTGCGCGAGGCCGGCATCCGGCCGACGGCGCTGCCGAGCGTCGCCGCGATGGTCGAGCCCGCCCGCATGGGCCTCGACGCGCTGGACGAGCGCGACTGAGTCCCGCCTCGACGCCGGCCGGCAGGGGGGGCCGGCGCCGGGGCGACCGAGCACGGCGGCGCCGCCGGGAGCACCCGGCGGCGCCGCCGTCGTCGGCTGCCGCGGCGGTGACGGGCGGCGGGTGATGCGTGGCGGGTGCCGGGGCGCGGGCGACGCGCGCGTGCTCAGCGGGCGGCGCGCCCGAGCTCAGGCGCCCCCGTGCCCAGGGAAGCGGTGGTCTCGAGGACGGGGCCCCGGGGCCGCACGGCCTGCAGGGCACGCGGCGCGGGCCGCTCGACCTGCGGCGACGGGACCGGCGTGCGGTTGAGCACGTACGTGGGCTCGAGGTGGAAGCCCTGGAACAGGTCGAAGCCGAGCTCGCGGCACGCCGCCATCTGGTCGGGGTGCTCGATCCGCTCGGCGACGAGCGTCGCGCCGTGGCTGCGGGCGAGCTCGACGAGCCGCGGGCCGCGCTGCTCGATGTCGCGCACGTCGACCTTGACGTAGTCGGCGTACGGGAGCATCGCGACCTGCCCGGTGAGGCCGACGAAGTCGTCGAGCGCCACCCGGAAGCCGCGTGCGCGGAGGCGGCGCAGCCCGGCGAGGACGCGGGCGTCGGCGCGCACCGACTCGACGACCTCCACGACGAGCCGGTTCGGCTCCTCGGGCAACGGCAGTTCGCCCACGAGGAAGGCGCGCGTGAAGTTGACGAAGACCAGGGCGTCGGAGGCCAGCGCGCGCACGCCGAGGGGGCTGAACGTCGCCTGGAGGACGCGCAGCGTGGCGCGGTCCTGCGCCTCGGCGGGCCAGAGGTCGACGCGCACCGGGGCGCTGCGCCCCGTCCGGTAGAGGAACTCGTAGCCGTGCACCTGGCCGTCGTGGCCGAAGATGCCCTGCCGGCCGACGTAGAGCCGGGGGCCCACCTGGGCGCGCGGATGCGTGAACGCAGGTGCGGCGGCGACGTCGTCGACCGCGAGAGCGCTCACCATGGTCACTGAGAGCGCCCCGACAGGTGTCCATGACGCGAGATGGGCTTGCGGGCTCCGGCACTCCGTACCCGCGGAGGCGCGGACACGACGACGGCGCCGCCCTCGTGGGTGGCGCCGTCGGATGCTGCCCGGCCGGGTCGGCCGCGCGCTCGGCTCAGAGCGCGGCGACCTTCTTGGCGAGGGCCGACTTGCGGTTGGCCGCCTGGTTGGAGTGGATCACGCCCTTGCTCACGGCCTTGTCCAGTTTGGTCGAGGCGATGCGCAGCGCCTCGGTCGCCGCCTCCTTGTCGCCGGCGGCGACGGCCTCGCGGACCCGGCGCACGTGCGTCTTGAGCTCGGACTTGACCGCCTTGTTGCGCAGGCGGGCCGCCTCGTTGGTGCGGATGCGCTTGATCTGGGACTTGATGTTCGCCACGTGTGGTCTCTCTGGTGTGTTCGCCGAAGCGAAGCCGACAGGTCGTTCGAGGGCGTCGCCGTGTCCCGGGACCTGGCCGTGTGGGGTCGGCCGCGAGCGGGAACCGGCCTGTGCCCGCCGACCTGGGCGGACACGCGGGCACCGATGCTACCAGCCGGGCGCCCGCGGCAGCGAACCGCGGCGGGGCCGCCGCGCGGGCCGACGGTGGCCCGCACGGCGGCCGGGCCGGGGTCAGTCGAGGACGAACGTGATCTCGAGCATCACCTGGTAGGCGACGATGTTGCCGTCCTTCACCTCGACCTTCTGGCCCTTCACCCACGCGCCCGAGACGTTGCGCAGCGTCTGCGACGCCCGGGCGATGCCCGCGGCGATGGCGTCCTCGAAGCTGACCTCGGAACGGACGCTCAGCTCGGTGATCTTGGCGACGGTCGACGGCATGGCGAACCTCCTGCCTGGTCCGGGCGGACCGGCGGCCGCCGGACCGCGGGTTCCAGCGTCCGCCGGGCCCGCGGCCCCCGCAAACGGTGGCCGGCCGCCGGGCGGCGCCGGGCAGGAGCGGGGTCGCGGCCGTGGGACCATGGAGCCCGACCGACCAGCCCCCGACGGAGCCACCTTGACGCCGATCCCCGATGCCGCGCTGAGCCGGCGCGTGCAGCCCGCGGCCACGCCGCCGGAGCTGCTGCGCAACTTCTGCATCATCGCGCACATCGACCACGGCAAGTCGACGCTCGCCGACCGCATGCTCCAGCTCACCGGCGTCGTCGACGAGCGCGTGATGCGCGAGCAGTACCTCGACCGCATGGACATCGAGCGCGAGCGCGGCATCACCATCAAGTCGCAGGCCGTCCGGATGACGTGGGCGGTCGCGGGGCCCGACGGCGTGCTCGTGCCCTACGCGCTGAACATGATCGACACGCCGGGGCACGTGGACTTCACCTACGAGGTCTCGCGGTCGCTCGCGGCGTGCGAGGGCGCGGTGCTGCTCGTCGACGCGGCGCAGGGCATCGAGGCGCAGACGCTGGCGAACCTCTACCTCGCCATGGAGAACGACCTGGCGATCATCCCGGTGCTCAACAAGATCGACCTGCCGGCCGCGCAGCCCGAGCGGTACGCGGAGGAGATCGCCGGGCTCGTCGGCGGGAACCCCGAGGACGTGCTGCGCGTGTCCGGCAAGACCGGCGAGGGCGTGCCGGCGCTGCTGGACCGCATCGTCCAGGAGGTGCCCGCGCCGCAGGGCGACCCGGACGCCCCGGCCCGCGCGATGATCTTCGACTCGGTCTACGACACCTACCGCGGCGTCGTGACGTACGTGCGCGTCGTCGACGGCCGGCTCACCCACCGCGAGCGCATCGCGATGATGTCGACCAAGGCGACGCACGAGCTGCTCGAGATCGGCGTCATCTCCCCGGAGCCGGTCCCGACGGCGGGGCTCGGCGTCGGCGAGGTCGGGTACCTCATCACGGGCGTCAAGGACGTGCGCCAGTCGAAGGTCGGCGACACGGTCACCGACGCGGCCAAGCCCGCGTCGACGTCGCTGCCCGGCTACGCGGACCCGAAGCCGATGGTCTACTCCGGGCTCTACCCGATCGACGGCTCGGACTACCCGGAACTGCGCGACGCCCTCGACAAGCTCAAGCTCAACGACGCGGCGCTCACCTACGAACCGGAGACGTCCGTCGCGCTGGGGTTCGGCTTCCGCGTCGGGTTCCTCGGCCTGCTGCACCTCGAGATCGTCCGGGAGCGGCTCGAGCGCGAGTTCGACCTCGACCTCATCTCGACGGCGCCCAACGTCGTCTACCAGGTGACGATGGAGGACGGGACCGAGCTGCAGGTGACCAACCCGAGCGAGTTCCCGAGCGGCAAGATCAAGGAGGTCCGCGAGCCGATCGTGCGGGCCACCATCCTGGCCCCGAGCGAGTTCATCGGGTCGATCATGGAGCTCTGCCAGGCGCGCCGCGGCGAGCTGCTGGGCATGGACTACCTGTCGCCCGAGCGCGTCGAGATGCGGTACACGCTGCCGCTCGCCGAGATCGTCTTCGACTTCTTCGACGCGCTGAAGTCGCGCACCCGCGGCTACGCCTCGCTGGACTACGAGCCGGCGGGCGACCAGGCGGGGGACCTCGTCAAGGTGGACATCCTGCTGCAGGGCGAGCAGGTCGACGCGTTCAGCGCCATCGTGCACAAGGACAAGGCGTACCCGTACGGCGTCGCGATGGCGAGCAAGCTCAAGGAGCTCATCCCGCGCCAGCAGTTCGAGGTGCCCATCCAGGCGGCCGTCGGGTCGCGGGTCATCGCGCGCGAGAACGTGCGCGCGCTGCGCAAGGACGTCCTCGCCAAGTGCTACGGCGGCGACATCACCCGCAAGCGCAAGCTGCTCGAGAAGCAGAAGGAGGGCAAGAAGCGCATGAAGACCATCGGGCGGGTCGAGGTCCCGCAGGAGGCCTTCATCGCCGCGCTGTCCTCCGAGGCGTCCGCGGACAAGGAGAAGGCCCGCAAGTAGCGGGCCTCCTCCCGTCCGTCCGGCGCCGTCGTCGGGCGCCCGTCCGGCGCTCTGCGTGCCGCCGCCGTCAGGCGCCGACGTCGGCCAGCCGGGCCAGGTGCTCGGGCGTGAGCTCGAGCGACAGCGCCGCCGCGGCCTCCTCGTAGCGGCTCACCTTCGACGTGCCCACGAGCGGCACGACGCGCGGGTTCTCCTGCGCCAGCAGCCACGCCAGGACGACCTGGCCGGGCCGGGCGCCGAGGTCCGCGGCCACCTCGCGGACGGCCGCGATCTGCGCGCGCTGGTGCTCGCCCGCGTAGTTGTCCCGCCACAGGTAGTGCGCCTCGCGCTCGTCGTCGGACATCTCGTAGATGCCCTTGAGCACGGGGGAGTAGGCGACGAGCGTGAGGTCGGGGTGCTCGGCGAGGTAGTCGAGCTGCTCGTCGTCCACGACGGAGGCGGTGGACAGCCCGGGCCGGCGGTGCAGGTAGGAGTGCTCCTGCTGCAGCGCGACGGGCGCGGGCCAGCCGTTCTGCGCGCAGAGCTGCCGGATCCGCTCCAGCCGCCACGTGCGCACGTTCGACCAGCCGATGTGGCGCACCTTGCCCTCCGCGACGAACTCGGCGAGCGTCGCGAGCGTCTCCTCCAGGGGCGTGGCGCGGTCGTCGACGTGCACGTAGTACAGGTCGATCCGGTCGGTGCGCAGGCGCCGCAGGCTCGCCTCGAGGGACTCGCGCAGCACGGCCGCGCTCGCGCCCACGAAGTTGCGGCGTGCGATGCTCCAGTCGGGGTCGGCGGCGTCGGCCGGCCAGACCTGGTCGAGGTTGTTGACCCGCGCGGTGCCCTTGGTGGAGATGAACAGGTCGTCGCGGTTGCCGCGGCGCTCCATCCACCGCCCGAGCAGGTCCTCGCTCTGCCCGCCGGGCGTGCCCTTGGCCCACCACCAGGCGTAGCAGTCGGCGGTGTCGATGAACGAGCCGCCGTCGGCGACGTAGCGGTCGAGCAGCGCGACCGACGAGTCCTCGTCGGCGATCGTGCCCATGGGCATGGCCCCGAGGGCGATGCGGCTGACCTTCTCGCCGGTCGCGCCGAACTCGATGGTCCTCATGCGTGGTTCTCCTTCGTGGGCGTGCCGCCTGCCGCGGTCGCGTCGGCGAGCATCGCCCGGTAGATGCCGATCTTGTGGTCGAGTGCGCCCAGGTGCCGCTGGAGCAGCTCGAGCTGCGCGACGAGCCGCTCGCGGTGCTCCGTCAGGACCTGGACCCGCTGGGGGATGGTGTGGTCGCCGGCGCGCGTGAGCTCGACGAACCGCTGCATGTCGCGGATGGACATGCCCGTCTGCCGCAGCAGGGTGAGGAAGACGACGGCGCCGATCTCGGCCTCGCCGTAGCGGCGGTGCCCGCCGGGCCCGCGGGGGACGTCGGCGAGCAGGCCGATCCGCTCGTAGTACCGCAGGGTGTGCGCCGAGACGCCGGTGCGCTCGGCGGCGGCCTCGATGCTGAGGTCACGCTCGGTGGCGATGGTCATGCCTGCGACGGTAGAAGTTCGAGTGCACTCGAAGTCAACCGGGTTCGCGAACTCGTTCTCCGCCGTCGGCGCAAGATGCGCCCGCGGCGGGTGCGACGATGGCGGGCGTGACCACCGCCCCCGCCCCCGGACGCCGCCCGTGAGCCCGTCCGCCCTGCCCGACGGCGAGCCCGCCCCCGACGACGGCGCCCTCCCGGCGTGGGTGGCCGCCGCCGACGGCGACCGCGGCTTCGGGGTGTACGTGCACGTCCCGTTCTGCCGGGTCCGGTGCGGCTACTGCGACTTCACGACCTACACGGCCGCGGAGCTCGGCGGCGGGGCGAGCCAGGCGTCGTACGCGGCGGACGCCGTCGCGGAGGTGGCCCTCGCGCGGCGGGTGCTGGCCGACGTCGGGCGGGGGGACCGGCCCGTGGAGACGGTCTTCTTCGGGGGCGGCACCCCGACGCTCCTGCCGGTGCCGGACCTCGCGCGGATGCTGCGGGCGGTCGAGGACGCGTGGGGGCTGGCGCCGGGGGCCGAGGTGACGACGGAGGCCAACCCGGACTCCGTGACGCCCGCGTCGCTGGCGGAGCTCGCGCGCGCGGGGTTCACGCGCGTGTCGTTCGGCGTGCAGTCGGTGGTGCCGCACGTCCTCGCGACGCTCGACCGGACGCACGACCCGGCCCGCGTGCCCGACGTCGTGGGCTGGGCGCGCGACGCCGGGCTCGCCGTCTCGGTGGACCTCATCTACGGGACGCCGGGGGAGTCGCTCGACGACTGGCGGCGCTCCCTCGACGCCGCGGTGGCCCTGGGCGTCGACCACGTGTCGGCGTACGCGCTCGTCGTGGAGCCGGGGACGCGGATGGCGGCGCAGGTGCGCCGGGGCGAGCTGCCCGCCCCCGACCCGGACGACCAGGCCGCGAAGTACGAGCTCGCCGACGACGTGCTCGGCGCCGCCGGCCTCACCTGGTACGAGGTGAGCAACTGGGCGCGGACCGACGCGGACGCCTGCCGGCACAACCTGGGCTACTGGCGGGGCGCCGACTGGTGGGGCGTGGGCCCGGGCGCCCACTCGCACGTCGGCGCGGGGGACCGGGCGGTCCGCTGGTGGAACGTGCGGCACCCGCGCCCGTACGCCGAGCGCGTGCGCGCGGGCCGGAGCCCGGCGGCGGGCCGGGAGTTGCTGGGGCCCGACGCCGTGGACCTCGAGCGGCTGCTCCTGGGCGTGCGCCTGCGCGAGGGCCTGGCGCTGTCCGCGCTGCCCGACGCCGGGCGCGTCGCCGTCGCTGGGCTGGTCGCCGACGGCCTGCTCGACGGGGTGGCCGCGGTCCGCGGGCGGGCGGTGCTCACCCGCCGCGGCCGGCTGCTGGCGGACGCCGTCGTCCGCGCGCTCGCGCCCTGACCGGCACCTCCGACTCTTCCCACCGAGTGGAGCGATCTGGCGTCCCACCACCCTCGAGTGGAGCGACGTGGCGCCAGATCACTCCACTCGAGGGGTCAGTCGGTGGACGACGGAGGGGCCGGCACCGTCGTCGGTGCCGGCCCCTCCGGAGGCGCGCTCAGCTCACTTGATGAGCCGCAGGGCGAACGGGTAGCGGTACGCCTCGCCCTTGTTCGCCGCGATGGCGGCGAGGATGCCGAACACGATCGAGGCGATCCACACCAGGGCGATGATGATGCCGCCGATGAGGACGATGATCAGGATCGAGCCGACGATGTAGCCGATCAGCAGCGTGATCTGCCAGTTCAGGGCCTCCTTGGCCTGCTCCTCCACGAACCGGCCGCGCTCCTTGAAGACCAGCCAGATCACGAGCGGCGCGACGAAGGCGAAGAGGATGCCGCCGACGTGCGCGAGCATCGCCCACATGCGCTGGTCCGCGTCGCTCAGGGGCGGCTGGGCCGCGGCGTAGCCGGGCGGCGGGGCGTTGTAGCCAGGCGGCGGGGCGTTGTACCCGGGCGGCGGAGTGGCACCCGGGGGCGGCGGCGGGACGTCTCCACCGGGCGGGGGCGGGACGGCGCCCTGCTCGGGCGTCGGGTCGGACGGTGTGCTCGTCATGTCGCGTCACCAATCGTGAGTTCCGATGGCGGGGAAGTGGTGGTGTCGGTGCGCGCCGGGCGGAGCTCACCGTGAGGCACACCACACTTCTGCACCACAGCGGTCCGAACATAGCGAAGCCGACCCCCCGATGTGCAGAGCCGCGCGGCTGACTTCTTCGCGGTCACCCGCTCGAGGGGCCTTGCCGGGCCACCTTCCGGGTCAGGCCGGCTGGCCGGGATCGGGCGCGGTGACGAAGTCGATGAGCTCCTCGACTCGGCCGAGGAACGCCGGCTCGAGGTCGCGGTAGTCACGCACGCGGCCGAGGATCCACCGCCACCCGGCCGCGACGTCCGCCTGCTCGGCCGCCGGGCGGCCGAGGGCGGCGAGCACGCCGCGCTTCCACTCCGTGCCGGGCGGCACGTGCGGCCACGCGTCCAGGCCGAGCCGGGCGGGCCGGACCGCCTGCCAGACGTCCACGTACGGGTGCCCGACGACGAGCAGGGTGCCCGGCGGGGCGGCCGCCGTCGCCTCCGTCGCGATCCGCTGCTCCTTCGAGCCCGCGACGAGGTGGTCGACGAGGACGCCCAGGCGCCGGTCCGTCGTCGGGCGGAACGACCGGACCGCCTCCACGAGGCCGTCCACGCCGTCGAGCATCTCGACGACCACGCCCGCGAGCCGCAGGTCGTCGCCCCACACCTTCTCGACGAGCTCGGCGTCGTGCCGCCCCTCGACCCACAGCCGGCTCGCGCGCGCGACGCGGGCACGCGCCCCGGGCACCGCGACCGACCCCGACGCCGTCCGGGCGGGCCGGGCGGGACCGGCGGACGCCGCCGGGGCCGCGGGCGCGACGAGCTCCACGGGCTCGCCGTCGACCCAGAAGCCGGGCCCGAGGCCGAACGTGCGGGTGCGCCCGTGCCGGTCCTCGAGCACGACGACGTGCATGCCGCCGGACTTCTCGACGCGCACGACGGCGCCCACCCAGCCGGTCTCGACGTCCTCCACCACCAGGCCCGGCTCGGCCGGGACGGGCCGGGACGCCGGCCGGCGCCGCGCCGCCCAGGGACGCGGGTCGCGCGGGTCGCGCCCGGCGAGCACGTCGGGGCCGTAGCGGTCGCCGAACGGGCTGGGTGTCGCGGGTCCGGGCACCGTGGCACTGTACGAGGCGCCGGCGCGGGTCGGCGGGATCCCGCACGGGCGCGCCGACGACGTAGGATTAGCACTCAACGGGGTCGAGTGCCACCGACGCCCGCGACCGGTGGCGCGCGAGCCGGAGGGAGGCGTGGTGAGCGAGGACCGGCGCATCGAGGTGCTCCGGGCGATCGTCGAGGACTACGTCCAGACGAGGGAGCCCGTCGGCTCGCGCGTGCTCGTCGAGCGCCACCGGCTCGGGGTCTCCCCGGCCACCATCCGCAACGACATGGCGGCGCTCGAGGAGAGCGGCTACATCACGCAGCCGCACACCTCGGCGGGCCGCGTGCCCACGGACAAGGGCTACCGCCTGTTCGTCGACCGGCTGTCCCAGATCAAGCCGCTGTCGCCCGCCGAGCAGCGCGCGATCCGGGCGTTCCTCGACGACGCGGTGGACCTGGACGACGTCGTCGACCGGGCGGTCCGGCTGCTCGCGCAGCTCACCCAGCAGGTCGCCGTCGTGCAGTACCCCTCGCTGCGGCGGACGGCCCTGCGCCACCTCGAGCTCGTGCCGATCGAGCGGGACCGGCTGCTGCTCGTCATCATCACGGAGGCGGGCCGCGTCGAGCAGCGCGTGCTCGAGGCGCCCGACGGACTGCCCGAGCACATCATCGGGGAGCTGCGGGCGCGCCTGAACGCCACCGTCGCCGGCCGGCGGCTGGCGGACCTGCCGGAGCCGCTCGACGACACGGTGGCCCAGGCGTTCCCGGTCTCCGAGCAGGAGTTCGTGCGCCGGGTGGTCCGGCTGCTCGAGGAGACGCTCACGGAGACCACCGAGGAGCGCATCGTCATGGCCGGCACGGCCCACCTCGCGCGCAGCGGCATGGACTTCGTGCACACGATCCGCCCCGTGCTCGAGGCGCTCGAGGAGCAGGTCGTGCTCCTCAAGCTGCTCAGCGAGATGGCGGAGGACTCGGCGGGGGTCGCCGTCCGGATCGGCCACGAGAACAGGTACGAGGGCCTGACCGAGACGTCCATCGTGGCGGCGAGCTACGGGGCCGAGGGGCAGCCGCTCGCCCGGATCGGCGCACTCGGCCCGACCCGGATGGACTACCCGGGCACGATGTCGTCCGTGCGCGCGGTCGCCCGGTACCTCTCGCGGATCCTCGCCGGATGACCGGCGGCGCGCCGGCCCGTGCACGGGTCCCGATACCGGCCCGCCCCCGGGTCGCGACACCTGACCGCACCACGAGTCCTGGAGCCCAGTGAGCACCGACTACTACGCGATCCTCGGCGTCTCGCGCGACGCCTCGGCCGAGGAGATCAAGCGCGCCTACCGGCGCCTGGCCCGCCAGCTCCACCCCGACGTCGCGACCGGCGACGGGGCGGAGGAGCGGTTCAAGGAGGTCTCCCGGGCGTACGAGGTGCTCTCCAACCCCGAGAAGCGCCGGATGTACGACGCCGGGATGGACCCGGCCGCCCCGGGCGGCGGCGGCCCCGGCTTCGGCGCGGGCTTCGGCTTCCAGGACATCTTCGAGACGTTCTTCGGGGCCGGCCCGACGGCGCGGCGCGGCCCGGTCCCGCGGGCCCGCCGTGGCCAGGACGCGCTCGTGCGCCTCGACGTGGACCTCGCGGAGGCCGCGTTCGGCGCGCACCGCGAGATCCAGGTGGACACGGCCGTCGTGTGCCCGACCTGCGGCGGCACGTGCTGCCGGCCCGGCACGTCCCCGCGCACGTGCGAGGTGTGCGGCGGGCAGGGCAGCGTGCAGCGCGTGGCGCGGTCGTTCCTCGGCCAGGTGATGACGTCGAGCCCGTGCGCCGCGTGCCACGGCTTCGGCACCGTCATCCCCGACCCGTGCCCGGAGTGCTCGGGCGAGGGGCGCGTGCGGGCCCGCCGCACCCTCGCGGTCGAGGTCCCGGCCGGCGTCGAGACGGGCACGCGCATCAAGCTGCCCGGCCAGGGCGAGGTCGGCCCCGCGGGCGGCCCGCCCGGCGACGTGTACCTCGAGGTGCGCGAGCGGCCGCACCCGACGCTCGTGCGCCAGGGCGACGACCTGCACTGCTCGCTCGAGGTGCCGATGACGGCCGCCGCCCTCGGCACCGTCCTGCGCCTGGAGACGCTCGACGGCGAGCGCGAGATCGACCTTCGCCCGGGCACGCAGCCGGGCGAGGTCGTCACGTTGCGCGGCCTCGGCGTCGGGCACCTGCGCGGCGCCGGCCGCGGCGACCTGCACGTCCACATCGACGTCCAGGTGCCGACCGGCCTCGACACCGAGCAGGAGCGGCTGCTGCGCGAGCTCGCCGCCCTGCGCGGCGAGGAGCGCCCCGAGCCCCGGCTGGCCTCCGCGCAGTCCGGCGTGTTCGCCCGGCTGCGGGACTACCTCGCCGGACGCTGATGGCGACCGCCCCCGTCTTCCTCGCGGACCCGGGCCTGCTCGACGGCTACGGGCCGGGCTCGGTCTACGCGCTCGTGGGCGCGGAGGCCCGGCACGCCGGGGTGGTGCAGCGCCGCCGCCCGGGCGAGCGGATCGACGTCGTCGACGGCGCGGGCGTGCGCCTCGAGTGCGTGATCTCCGTGGTCGAGCCGGGCCGGCTCACGCTCGACGTCCTCGGCCGGCGGGAGGAGCCCGCGCCGCGGGTGCGGCTCGTGCTCGCCCAGGCGCTCGCCAAGGGGGACCGCGACGAGATGGCGATCGAGGCGGCCACGGAGGTGGGCGTCGACGAGGTGGTGCCGTGGCAGGCCGACCGATCGGTCGTGGTCTGGCGCGGCGAGCGCGCCGCGAAGAGCCGGGCCCGCTGGCTCGCCACGGTGCGCGAGGCGACGAAGCAGTCGCGGCGGTCGTGGCGGCCCGAGGTCGCCAGCCCGGCGGACACCGCCGGGCTGGCCGAGCGCATCGCGGCCGAGGTGGCGCGGGGCGGCGTGGCCGTCGTGCTGCACGGCACGGGCGCCGAGCGGCTCGCCGACGTGCCCCTCCCGCCGCCCGACGCCGGGGCCGCGGTGCTCGTCGTCGTCGGCCCGGAGGGCGGCATCGCCGCGCGCGAGCTGGACGTGCTCGTCGGGGCCGGCGCGCGGGTCGCCCGGCTGGGGCCGACCGTGCTGCGCACGTCGACGGCCGGCCCAGTGGCGCTGGCCCTCCTCGCCGAGCGGCTCGGCCGGTGGGCCTGACCGCGCGCTCCGCGGCCGTGGGGTCCGACCGCGTCAGACGACGGTGAAGGTCACCTCGACCGGGTTGTGGCGGTCGACGCCGGACTCGCCGTCCGACACGTCCGGCTCCCACACCTCGACCGTGTACTCGCCGGGCTCGAGCTCGACGGTGAACGTGTAGGGCCCGACCTCGCCGTTGGCGCCGGCCATCGTCCAGCCCTCGGCGACGACCTCGTCCGTGCCGGCGCGCAGCACGCGGTAGTTGAGCGTGGCCTCGAACGCCGTGCCCTCGCCGCTCACGGTGACCGTGGGGCCGGGCACCTCCGCGCCCGCCAGCGGCTCGGTGATCGAGTTCGGGCCGTTGACGGCGGGCTCCGGGTCGGGCGCCTCGGCGGTCTCCGTGACCTCGGGCGTCGGCTCGGGCGACGCGCTCGGCTCCTCGCTGACCGTGGGCTCGTCGGCCGGCTCGGGCTCGCCCGTCCGGCAGCCCGCCAGGCCCGCGCCGAGCAGGGCGACGGCGACGCCGACCGCGGCGAGGCGCCGCGCCCTCCGCATCGTGCTCGAACGCATGGCCGACTCCTTCCGCTCTCCCCGCATCCTCGCAGGTCGACGGCCGCGCCCGGCACTACCCTGTCGGCATGTCTTCCGCGGAGAACCGGCTGAGCGTGCCGGACTGCCTCTTCTGTCGGATCGTCGCCGGCGAGGTGCCCGCCGACGTCGTCGCCTCCACCGAGCGCGCCGTGGCCTTCCGGGACATCAACCCGCAGGCGCCGGTGCACGTCCTCGTCGTGCCCCGCGACCACCACGCCGACGTCACGCAGCTCGCGGCCGTCGACCCGGGCCTGCTGGCCGACGTCGTCGCCCTCGCCGACGAGGTCGCCCAGGAGCACGCGGGCGGCCAGTTCCGCCTCGTGTTCAACACCGGCGCCGAGGCCGGGCAGTCGGTGTTCCACGTGCACGGGCACGTCATCGGGGGCCGCCGCCTCGGGTGGTCGCCGGCCTGACCCGGCGGTCGGCGGAGGGCCCCGTCTACGATGGGGAGCGCCCATCCGCACAGTGAGGAGACCAGCGGCCACCGCGCCGTTCCCATGGCCGAGACCACCTCCCGCCGCGGCGCCGCGCTCGGGCCCGGCGACGTCGAGCACCGCATCATCGTCCCCGCGCACCTGCCCGCCGTGACCGTCCTCGGTCCCGGCGACGAGGTCCTCCGCGCCGTCGAGGCCGGCTTCCCGGCCGTCCGCATCCACGCGCGCGGCGACCAGATCACGCTCCAGGGCCCGCCGTCGGAGGTCGGGCTCGTCACCCGGCTGCTCGACGAGCTGCTCGAGGTGGCCTCCGCGGGCGCGCCCCTGACGGCGGACGTCGTGACCCGCTCGGTGCGGATGCTCACCGCGGCCACCGGCGCGCGGCCGGCCGAGGTGCTCACGCACAACATCCTGTCGAGCCGCGGCCGCACGATCCGGCCGAAGACCGTCGGGCAGAAGCGCTACGTCGACGCCATCGACCAGCACACGATCACGTTCGGCATCGGCCCCGCCGGCACGGGCAAGACCTACCTGGCGATGGCCAAGGCCGTGCAGGCCCTCCAGGCGAAGCAGGTGAACCGGATCCTGCTCACCCGGCCCGCGGTCGAGGCCGGCGAGCGGCTCGGCTTCCTGCCCGGGACGCTGACCGAGAAGATCGACCCCTACCTGCGGCCGCTGTACGACGCGCTGCACGACATGGTCGACCCGGACTCGATCCCGCGGCTCATCGACGCCGGCACCGTCGAGGTCGCGCCGCTGGCCTACATGCGCGGCCGCACGCTCAACGACGCGTTCATCATCCTCGACGAGGCGCAGAACACCTCGAGCGACCAGATGAAGATGTTCCTCACCCGGCTCGGCTTCGGGTCGCGCATGGTCGTCACCGGCGACGTCACCCAGGTGGACCTGCCCGGCGGCACGACGTCGGGCCTGCGGGTGGTCGAGGAGATCCTCTCCGGCGTCGACGACGTCGCGTTCTGCCGGCTGACCAGTGAGGACGTCGTGCGGCACCGGCTCGTGGGCGACATCATCGACGCGTACGCGGTGTGGGACAGCCGTCGTGCGGCGGACGGGCCCGACGACGGCCCGCGGGCCGGGCGCGGCGGGCGCGGGGGGCCGCGGTGAGCGTCGAGGTCAACAACGAGTCCGGCCACGAGCTGGACGAGGCCGAGTTCGCGGCCCTCGCGCGGTTCGTGCTCGACGCGATGCACGTGCACCCGCAGAGCGAGCTGTCGATCCTCATGGTCGGCCCGGACGTCATGAGCGAGCTCCACGAGCAGTGGATGGACGAGCCGGGCCCCACGGACGTGCTCTCGTTCCCCATGGACGAGCTGCGCCCCGGCAGCGAGACCGACCCGACGCCGGCCGGCCTCCTCGGCGACGTGGTGCTCTGCCCCGACGTCGCGGCCGAGCAGGCCCGCGCGGCGGGGCACTCGACGGCGGAGGAGCTCCTGCTGCTCACGGTGCACGGGATCCTCCACCTGCTGGGGTTCGACCACGCGGAGCCGGAGGAGGAGAAGGAGATGTTCGGGCTGCAGCGGCGGCTCCTGCTCACCTTCCTCGCCGGGCGATGACCGGCGTCCCCGTCGGCTGGCTGCTCGCCCTCGCGGTGGTCGCGGCCGTGCTCGCCGCGCTGCTCTCGGCGGGCGAGGCCGCCGTGCTGCGCGCCGGGCGCCGCGGCGTCGACGTCGCCGGCGGGCGCGGGCTCGCGGGCCGTGGCGGGGCGCGCCTGGCCGCGCTCGTCGCGGACCCCGCGCGCACGGCCGCCTCCGCGGCGGGCCTCGGCGTCGTCCTCGAGGTCGTCGCGGCCGTCTCCGTGACGCTCGTGCTCGCCGCCGCGGGGCCCTCGTGGTGGCAGGTGCTCCTGCTCGCGCTGCTCGTCGTCGGGGCGGTCGCGCTCGTCGTGCGGACCGTGTCGTTCACCGTCGCCGGCCGCTACCCGGGGCCGACCCTGCGCGCCACCGCGCGGCTCCTCGTCGCGGCGCGCGTGCTGGCCCGCCCGCTCGGCCGGCTGCTGCCGAGCGGCCGCGAGGCCGTGAGCGACTCCCAGCTGCTCGACATGGTCGACCGGGCCGAGGAGTCCGCCGCGATCGAGGCGGACGAGGGGGAGATGTTCCGCTCGGTGCTCGAGCTCGGCGACACGCTCACCCGCGCCGTCATGGTGCCGCGGACGGAGATGATCACGCTGCCCGCGGGCACGCCGCTGCGCAAGGCGCTCGGCCTCTTCCTCAAGTCGGGCTACTCCCGGGTGCCCGTCGTCGGGGAGTCCGTGGACGACGTCGTCGGGGTGCTGTACCTCAAGGACGTCGTGCGGCGGATGCACACCGGCGCCGACCCGGAGACCCCCGCCGACGAGCTCGTGCGGCCGCCCGTGTTCGTCCCCGAGTCCAAGCCGGTGGACGACCTCCTGCACGACCTGCAGGCGGGCGCGTCGCACATGGCGCTCGTCGTCGACGAGTTCGGCGGCATCGCCGGCCTGGTGACGATCGAGGACGCCGTCGAGGAGATCGTCGGCGAGCTCACGGACGAGCACGACCCGGCCGCGCCCGAGGTCGAGCCGCTCGGCGACGGCCGGTACCGCGTGCCGGCCCGCCTCCCGCTCGACGAGCTCGGCGAGCTCTTCGGCGTCGAGATCGCCGACGACGACGTGGACACCGCGAGCGGCCTGCTCGCCAAGGCGTTGGGCAAGGTGCCCCTCGCCGGCTCGAGCGCGGTGGTCGCGGGGCTGCGGCTCACCGCCGACCGCGTGGAGGGCCGCCGGCGGCGCGTCGCGACGCTGCTGGTCGAGCGCGCCGCGCCGGACACCGAGGAGGACGCGTGAACGAGGCCGGCCACCGCTCGGGGTTCGCGTGCGTCGTCGGACGCCCCAACGCGGGCAAGTCGACGCTGACGAACGCGCTCGTCGGGCAGAAGGTCGCGATCACGTCCGGCCGGCCGCAGACGACGCGCCACGTCATCCGGGGCGTCGTGCACCGGCCGGACGCGCAGCTCGTGCTCGTCGACACCCCCGGGCTGCACCGACCGCGCACGCTGCTGGGGGAGCGGCTCAACGACCTCGTGCTCGACACCCTGGCCGAGGTGGACGTCGTGGCGTTCTGCGTGCCCGCGGACCAGCGGATCGGCCCCGGCGACCGCTTCATCGCCGAGAAGGTCGCCCAGCTCGGCTCCGCGGACGCGCGCACGCCCGTCGTCGCCGTCGCGACGAAGGCGGACCTCGTCGGCCGCGCCCGGCTCGCCGAGCACCTCGTCGCGCTCGCGGACCTCGGCGACTGGGCCGACGTCGTGCCGGTCAGCGCCGTCGACGGCTTCCAGGTCGACGTCCTCGTGGACGTGCTCGTCGGCCACCTGCCGCCCGGCCCGCCGCTCTACCCCGACGGCGAGCTCACGGACGAGCCCGAGCACGTCATGGTCGCCGAGCTCGTGCGCGAGGCCGCCCTCGAGGGCGTGCGCGACGAGCTGCCCCACTCGCTCGCCGTCGTCGTCGAGGAGATCGTCCCGCGCGAGGGGCGCGACGCGGCCCGGCCGCTCCTCGACGTCCGCGTGACGCTGTACGTGGAGCGGGAGAGCCAGAAGGCGATCGTCATCGGCCGCGGCGGCGCGCGTCTGCGCGACGTGGGCACGCGGGCGCGGCGGGGGATCGAGGCCCTCCTCGGCGCGCGCGTCTACCTCGACCTGCACGTCAAGGTGGCCAAGGACTGGCAGCGCGACCCGAAGCAGCTCCAGCGCCTCGGCTTCTGACCCGCTGGCTAGACTCCGCCCGTGCGCTACCGGATCGCCGTCTCCAGCGCGGTCGCGGTGCTGGGACTGGGGATCGTCGGAGCCGCCGCCGGCCCGGGCTGGGACCCCGTGCCCTTCGCCGAGACCATCGAGGTCGCGACCCCGGACACGACGATCCGCGGGACGGCCGGCACCGATCCGGTGGGCACGTACGAGGTCGCGTCGACCGTCGTCGAGGTGGAGCTCGCGGGCGCGACGGTCGAGGCGCGCATCAGCGAGCCGGTGGGCGCGACGGGGCTCCGTCCGGGCGTGGTGTTCGTGCACGGCGCCGGGACGGGCCGCTTCCAGGAGGCGTTCGTCCAGCAGGCGGAGGCGCTCGCCAGCGCCGGCGTCGTCACGATGGTGCCGAACAAGCGCCTGGACACGTACTCCACCCGCCACCGCAGCTACGTGACGATGGCGAACGACTACCTGCGCAGCGTCGAGCTCCTGCGCGCCCGGCCCGGCGTGGACCCCGACCGGGTCGGGGTGTACGGCGAGAGCGAGGGCGCCTGGATCGTGCCCGTCATGGCCGCCGACAACCCGAACGTGGCGTTCACGATCCTCGTCGCGGCGCCGGTCGTGCCGCCGCGCCAGCAGGCGGCGTTCGCCGTGGACTCCTACCTGCGCAACACGGGCGTGCCGCTGGACGTCCTGCGCGCGATCCCGCGCGTCGTCGGCATGACCTTCCCGGGCGGCGGGTTCGAGTACTTCGAGTTCGACGCCCAGCCGTTCCAGCAGCGGATGCGCCAGCCGCTCCTCGTCGTCTACGGCACCGGCGACGCCGCGATGCCGACCATCCAGGGCGCTGAGCAGCTCATCGCGGACCTCGCGGTCGCCGGCAACGACGCCGTGACGGTGCGCTACTACGAGGGCGCGGACCACGGCATCAAGGTGAACCGGCGGCTCGTCCCGGAGTTCGCGCGCGACATGGCGGCCTGGATCCAGGGGCTGCCGGACTCGGCGCGCGCGGAGCCCCGCGTCGCCGGCGCGGAGCCGTACCAGCGCTTCCGGGCGGCGCCCGTGGACCGGCCCCGGTGGTTCGCGGACGGCGCGATGATGGTCGCCGCGGTGGCCTTCGGGTTCGGGGCGCTGCTCGTCGCCCCCGTCATCGCGGTGGTGCGGCACCTGCGGGGCCACCGCGAGAGCGCCTTCGCCGACGGCGTGCGGGCGCCGCTCGTCGTCATGGCCGCGGGCAGCGCGCTGGCCTTCGTGTCCCTGGTCGCCTACCTGCTCACGGTCGCCTACCTCGCCCAGAACTACCGGCGCAACGACCTGCTCGTGCAGGGCGGCTGGCTGGGCATCCGCGCGCTCGCCATCGCGAGCGTCGTCGCCGGGGCGGTGCTGGTCTCGCGCATCCTCGACGGCAGACGGCGCGGGGTGCCGGCCGCGGCGCGCGTCGGGGCGGGGGCGTGGTGCCTGGCGACGGCGGTCGGCGGCACGGCGATCGTGCTGCTCCTGCTCGCCTACTTCGGGGTGTTCCCGGCGCTCGGCTGAGCGCGGCGTCCGGGGCATGAAGCACGGCGCCCATCAGGCGAAATGCCCGAATCTCACCCGTTGCGGGTCCCCGCCGCGCCGTCGCGCGGCGCTACGGTTCGCGTGGGGCCAGGTTGGTTCTCAGGCCCCTGTCACAGCGACGGCCCCCGCCGCGTGCGGGCGGCGAAGGAGCGGCAATGTCCCAGCCCGAGCAGTTCACCGCCGCGCAAGCGTCGGACCCCACGACCCCAGGCCAGGTCCTGGCCGACATCGCCGCCCTGCGCCCGGACCTGCGTCCGGCCGTCGCGGCGAACCCGAGCACCTACCCCGCACTCCTGGACTGGCTGAAGAGCCTCGGCGACCCGGCCGTCGACGCCGCGCTCGCCGCCCGGCCGGCGCCCGCCGCGGCGCCCGCGCCGCAGCCCACCCAGCCGATGCCCGCGGCGCAGCCGACCCAGCCGCTGCCCCCCGCGGGCCAGGCGCCGCCGGCCTGGGGGCAGCAGCCCGCCCCCGGCGCGGCCCAGCCCGCCCCCGGCCACGGGGCCCCCGGCGCCCCCGGGTACGGCCCGACGCCTCCGGGCCAGCCGCCGCAGGGCGCCTACACGCCGGGCTACGCTGGGACGCCGCCGAAGAAGTCCCGGGCCGGGCTCGTCATCGGGATCATCGTCGGCATCATCGTGCTCGTCGGGCTGATGATCTTCCTGCTCGTCAAGTTCGTCTTCGACCGGGCGAACGACGCGATCGGCGGCATCACCGACGAGCTGAGCATCGCGTCGGCGATGGAGTACGGCGACAACGCCTACCTCGACGGCCTGTACGACCGCTGCGCCGACGGCGACTGGGAGGCCTGCGACGACCTCTACCGCGAGTCGAACCCGGCGTCCGAGTACCGGGCGTTCGGCGACACGTGCGGCGGCGCCTGGGAGTCCGGCACGACGACGTACTGCGTCGACGCGATGACCGGCGGCGGAGACGACGAGGGCGACCCCGGCGAGGAGGACCCGGGCACCGTCGTCCCGCCCAGCGACGTCTCCCAGCTGGGCGCCGACGCCGCCGACTACTCGCCGGCCGAGCTGCTGTACTACATGACGCTCGCCCAGGCCTGCGCCGACGAGAACTGGGGCGCCTGCGACGAGCTCTACCTCAAGTCGCCGTTCGGCTCCGACTTCGAGGCGTTCGCGGACACCTGCGGCGCGCGCAACGCGGGCGGCCCGTACTGCACCTCGGAGTTCGGCGGCGGGTCGTACGAGCCCCCGATGGCGTTCGGCGACAGCGTCGGCCTCGACGTCCTGCAGATGACCTGCGAGGCCGGTGACGCGGACTCCTGCGAGGTGCTCTACGCGAAGTCGCCGTCCGGCTCGGCGTACGAGCAGTTCGCGCTCGACAACGGCTGACGGCGCACGCCGCAGCGCCCGGGGGCCCGGGACGGCCACGTCGTGGTCGGTCCTGGGCCCCCGGCGTCCGTCGGGGTACAGTGACCCGCATGTCCTGGCGTGGACTCCTCCTTCGTCGCCGCGGCGAGGTCTGAAGACCGGACCCTCGTCGCGGTGGTCGATGTGCCGGTCGCCCGACGACCCGACGAGGAGATCCCGATGAGCCACGCAGACACTCCCCCCGTGACCGGCACCCCGGGCGCGACCGCGCTGGTGACCGCCGACGCGCGGACCGCGCAGCAGCCGTCCGGCATGCCGGTGCACAGGTACCGCCCCTTCCACGAGCAGATCGCCGTCGACCTCCCGGACCGCACGTGGCCCGGGCGCCGGATGACCCACGCGCCGCGCTGGTGCGCGGTCGACCTGCGCGACGGCAACCAGGCCCTCATCGAGCCGATGAACCCCGAGCGCAAGCTCCGGATGTTCGAGCTGCTCGTCGAGATGGGCTACAAGGAGATCGAGGTCGGGTTCCCGTCGGCCTCGCAGACGGACTACGACTTCGTCCGCCTCCTCATCGAGGAGGACCGCATCCCCGACGACGTCGTCATCCAGGTGCTCACCCAGTCGCGCGAGCACCTCATCGAGCGCACGTACGAGTCCCTGCGCGGCGCCAAGCGCGCCATCGTGCACCTGTACAACTCGACGTCGATCCTCCAGCGGGAGGTCGTGTTCCGCACCGACGTCGACGGCGTGCAGGAGATCGCGACGTCGGGCGCCCGCCTGTGCAAGAAGTACGAGGAGCTCGTCCCCGACACCGAGGTCTTCTACGAGTACTCCCCGGAGTCGTTCACGGGCACCGAGCTCGAGGTGGCGCTGCGGGTGTGCAACGCGGTCCTGGACGTCTGGGAGCCGACGCCGGACCGCAAGGTGATCATCAACCTCCCGGCGACCGTGGAGATGGCGACGCCGAACGTCTATGCCGACGCCATCGAGTGGATGTCGCGGAACCTGCACTACCGGGAGAGCGTCGTGCTGTCGCTGCACCCGCACAACGACCGGGGCACGGCCGTCGCGGCGGCGGAGCTGGGCTTCCTCGCGGGCGCGGACCGCATCGAGGGCTGCCTGTTCGGCAACGGCGAGCGGACGGGCAACGTCTGCCTCGTCACGCTGGGCATGAACCTGGCCAGCCAGGGGATCGACCCCGAGATCGACTTCTCGGACATCGACCGGATCCGGCGCACCGTCGAGTACTGCAACCAGATCCCGGTGCACCCCCGCCACCCCTACGGCGGCGACCTCGTGTTCACGGCCTTCTCCGGCTCGCACCAGGACGCGATCAAGAAGGGCTTCGAGGCGATGGATGCCCGCGCGGCCGAGCGCGGCGTGCCGGTCGAGGAGCTCGAGTGGGCGGTGCCGTACCTGCCGATCGACCCGCGGGACGTCGGCCGGACGTACGAGGCGGTCATCCGCGTGAACAGCCAGTCCGGCAAGGGCGGCATGGCGTACCTCATGAAGACGGACCACCACCTCGACCTGCCGCGCCGGCTGCAGATCGAGTTCTCCCGGGTCGTCCAGCAGCACACGGACGCGCTCGGCGGCGAGGTGTCCTCCGAGGACATCTGGCGCCTGTTCACCGACGAGTACCTGCCCGCCGACCCGGACAGCGGTCTGCCGCAGTGGGGCCGGTTCCGGCTGCGCAGCAGCGAGGTCGTCTCGGCGGAGACGGGCCCGGCGCGGCTCACCGCGACCGTCGTCGACAACGGCGAGGAGGTCGTCGTCACGGGGGAGGGCAACGGGCCGATCGCGGCGTTCGTCGCGGCCCTGGCGCCCCGCACCGGCCGCGTCGAGGTGCTCGACTACGCCGAGCACGCCCTGTCCACCGGCGAGGACGCGGTCGCGGCCGCGTACGTGGAGTGCCTCGTGGGTGACGACGTCCTGTGGGGCGTGGGCATCGACCCGTCGATCACGACGGCCTCGTTCAAGGCGATCATCTCGGCGGTGAACCGCTCGCTGCGCTGAGCCGGCACCCGGGCGGCGCCGTCGCGGGGGGCCCGGAGGTCGCGAGCGAAGGGGTCCCGTTCGTCCGGTTTGCCACGGTACGCTCCGGGCAACCGGAGGGGGATCACATGGACTGGGGGCTCGTCGCCGTCGTCGCCGTGCCGCTCGTCGTGACGGCCGTCATCATCGTCGCCGTCACGCGCGGCGTCCGCCGGATGTCCGGGGTCGAGGGCGGCGTGCCCGCCACGGCGCTCCTGCGTGGCTTCTCGGAGACCGGCACGACGATCAGCTCGGCGTACACGGGCCCCGACGCCCCCGTGTACCGGCTCGACCTGCTCGTCTCGCCACCGGACGGCCCACCGTTCGAGACGCAGGTCAAGCAGCCCGTGCCCCGGATCGTCCTGCCGTTCTTCGTGCCCGGCATCCGGGTGCCGGTGGACATCGACCCCAAGGACCCGTCGCGGGTGACCGTCGCGTTCCGGCGCTTCCAGGCCGGGACGCCCGGGGGTGCGGCCGCCGGCGGGCCGGGGGTGACCCTGTCGTTCGCGGCGGACGGCTCGCTCGCGCCCGTCGGCGGCATGGACGAGCTCGCCGACGCCGTGCGGCAGGGCACGATCCCGACGACGACCGGAAGTGCGGCCGAGCTCCTCGCCACGGGCGCGCGCGGCACGGCCGAGGTGACGCAGGCGCGCCCGCTCGGCACGAGGATCCGCGACGTGTTCCCCGACCCCCGGCCCGAGGTCGCCGACGACCCGATCTGGATGATCTCGCTCACGGTCCGGCTGCCGGGCGAGGCGCCGTTCCCGGCCCTCGTCGGGCACCGCGTGCCGCGCGACCGGGTGGCCGACGTCGTCCCCGGCCTGCGGGTGCCGGTGGCCGTGGACCTGGCGGACCGGCACGGCAAGGTCGCGATCGACTGGGACGCCGTCGGCTGAGGACGACTCAGCGCTTCTTGTCGGGCCGACGGCGGTACGCGCGCGCCCGCTGCTTCCACACCTGGGCCATCTCGGCGCGCAGGCGCGCGTCGGTGCGGGCGGCCTCGTGGCGCGCCTCGCGCTCGAGCTTGCGGTAGCTCGCCAGCCGGCGGGCGGGCAGGTCGCCGGACTCGACGGCCGCGAGGACCGCGCACCCGGGCTCGGTGCGGTGCGCGCAGTCGCGGAACCGGCAGGCGGCGGCGCGCTCGGCGACGTCGGCGAACGCGTCCTCGAGCGCGGCGTCGGCCGCGCCGGCGCCCGCGAGGCCGATCGTGCGCAGGCCCGGGGTGTCGAGGACGGCGCCGCCGCCGGGCGCGAGGTGGAGTTCGCGGGTGACGGTCGTGTGCCGGCCCTTCCCGTCGTCGCGCACGGCGGTGGTGCGCATGCGCTCGGCGCCCACGAGCGCGTTGAGCAGCGTCGACTTCCCGACGCCGGACGCGCCCAGCAGGGCGAGCGTCGCCCCGCCCGCGAGGACGTCGCGCAGGGGCGCGAGGCCGACGTCCTCCGGTGCGGCGACCACGAGCACGTCCACCCCCGGCGCGGCGGCGGCGAGGTCCGCGGCGCGCACCTCGGCGTCGGGCACGAGGTCCGCCTTGGTGAGGACGCACACCGGGCGCGCGCCGGAGGACCAGGCGAGCGTCAGGAGGCGCTCGAGGCGCCCGAGGTCCGGGTCGGACAGCGGCTCGACCACCGCGACGACGTCGGCGTTCGCGGCGAGGACCTGGCCGTGGGAGGACCGGTCGGGCTGCGCGCGCACGACGGCGCTGCGCCGCGGCAGCACGCCCGCGACCGCCGGGGCGGCGTCGAGGACGACCCAGTCGCCCGCGACGGGGCCGGCCGTCGGGTCGGCGCGGGCCGCGCGGCGCACGGTCGGGGCCCACGGCACCGCGGCGGCGACCGGCCCGTCCGGGCCGGGCACGAGGACGTCGCACGCGCCGGCGTCGGCGCGGCAGACGCGGCCGACCGCCCGCCCGGCGGCCGGCCGGGGGACGTCGGGACCGGCGGCGGGGCCGACGTCGCTGCCTGCGTCGGGCAGCGCGGCGAGCGCGCGTGCCCAGGCGTCGTCCCAGCCGAGGCGGGCGAGGGACGCGGCGGACGCGCGGGAGGACGCTGCGGAGGGCGGATCGGACGAGGGCAGGGCAGAGGGCAGGGCAGAAGGCACGGCAGGGTGCACGGGGGCGGGTCCTCTCGGGACCCCGCGGCCGGCTCAGGCGCGGCGGCGGGTGCGGACGGTGGACGGCGCGGTGCAGCACTGGACCGACATGGCCGTCACCTCCTCACGCTGGTCCGCCCGGCGTCGCCGGACGGCGTCGACCACGGTAGGCGGGTGCGGCGCCGCGGGTCACGGCAATTTCCCGGGGCGGGCGCGGGCGGCGCGGGGCCGACCGCGCGTCGGGCGGCTGGGGGAGAATGCCGGGGTGAGCCTGTACCGCGACGAGGCGATCGTCCTGCGCACCCAGAAGCTGGGCGAGGCCGACCGCATCGTCACGCTGCTCACGCGGTCCAGCGGGAAGGTCCGGGCGGTCGCGAAGGGCGTGCGGCGCACGTCGTCGCGGCTGGGCTCGCGCGTGGAGCCGTTCATGGTGGTCGACCTGCAGCTCTACGCCGGGCGCAACCTCGACATCGTCACGCAGGTCGAGACGATCGGCGCGTTCGCGGGGCCGATCAGCGCGGACTACGCGCTCTACACCGCGGGCACCGCGATGCTCGAGACCGCCGACCGCCTCGTCGCCGCCGAGCGCGAGCCCGCCGTGCAGCAGTACCTGCTGCTCGTCGGCGCCGTCCGCGCGCTCGCGGACCGGGCGCACGCCCCCGGGCTCGTGCTCGACGCCTACCTGCTCCGCGCGCTCGCGGTGGCCGGGTGGGCGCCGTCGTTCACCGACTGCGCGCGGTGCGGCGCCGCGGGCCCGCACCGGTCGTTCGCGGTCGCCGCGGGCGGGGCGGTGTGCCCGTCCTGCCGGCCCCCGGGCGCCACGGCGCCCGCGCCGGAGACGTTCGCGCTGCTCGCCGCGCTGCTCTCGGGCGAGTGGGCGACGGCGGACGCGAGCGACGACCGGCACCGCCGCGAGGCGAGCGGCCTCGTCGCCGCGTTCCTGCAGTTCCACCTCGAGCGCGGCCTGCGCTCGCTGCGCATGGTCGAGCGGGCCTGATGGCCACCGCACGGCAGGAGCGCGCCGCGGCGCGGTCGGCGGCCCAGGCCGCGGCGCGCGAGGCGCGGTCGGCGGCTCAGGCCGCGGCGCGGGCCTCGCGCGGCCAGGCGCACGTCGTCGTGCCCCCGCCGCCCCACCCGTCGGGCGCGCGGCCGCCGGACCTGCCGCCCGAGCTCGTGCCGCGGCACGTCGCGATCGTCATGGACGGCAACGGGCGGTGGGCCAACGAGCGCGGGCTGCCCCGCACGGCCGGGCACGCCGCGGGCGAGGCCGCCCTGCTCGACGTCGTCGCGGGCGCCATCGAGATCGGCATCACGCACGTCTCGGCGTACGCGTTCAGCACGGAGAACTGGAAGCGCTCGCCGGACGAGGTGCGCTTCCTCATGGGCTTCAACCGCGACGTGCTGCGGCGCCGCCGGGACACGATGCACGACTGGGGGGTGCGCGTGCGCTGGGCGGGCCGGCGGCCCCGGCTGTGGCGGTCGGTCATCGCCGAGCTCGAGGAGGCCGAGCGGCTGACCCGGCACAACACCGTCTGCACGCTGACGATGTGCGTGAACTACGGCGGCCGCGCGGAGATCGCCGACGCCGCGCGGGCGATCGCGCGGGAGGCGGCGGCCGGGCGGCTCGACCCGGAGCGCGTCGACGAGCGCACGGTCGCCCGGCACCTCGACGAGCCCGACCTGCCCGACGTCGACCTGTTCCTGCGCACGTCGGGCGAGCAGCGGACCAGCAACTTCATGATCTGGCAGGCCGCGTACGCCGAGCTCGTCTTCCTCGACGAGTACTGGCCCGACGTCGACCGGCGGCACCTGTGGCGGGCGGTGGAGACGTACGCGCGGCGCGACCGCCGCTACGGCGGCGCGGTGGACCGCGCGCGCGACTCCTGAGGCGCGCGGGGGCCGCTCCGGTCGGGTCCCCGGTCGGGCGCGCGCGTCCCTCGCGGCCGATAGCGTCGGGCCATGCTGCGCATCGAGATGGTGACCATCGACTGCCGCGACCCCCGGGCGCTCGCCGAGTGGTGGGCCCGCCAGCTGGGCGGCCGCGTGCTCGAGGGGTTCGAGGGCGACGACTACCTGCTCGTGGCCGCGGAGCACGGCCCGCGGCTGGGCTTCCAGCGCGTCGCGGAGCCGACGCCGGGCAAGAACCGCGTCCACCTGGACGTCACCGCGCCCGACCGCGAGCTCGAGGTCGAGCGGCTCCTCGCCGAGGGCGCGCTCGAGGTGGCCCGGCACGAGGTGTCCGGCTTCTCCTGGGTGGTGCTGAGCGACCCCGAGGGCAACCAGTTCTGCGTGTCGCAGGCCCACTGACGCGCCGCGCGGTCGCCCCGCGGCGCGCGCGCCGCTTCGGTACCGTCGGGCGCATGCGCGTGGCCATGATCACCGTCGACACCCGTGAGCCCCGGCCCCTCGCCGAGTGGTGGGCGAGCGCGCTGGGCGGCCGGGTGACCTGGACGTTCGACGACGACGCCTTCGTCATGGTCGAGGCCGGCGACGGCCCCGCCCTCGGCTTCCAGCGCGTCGCGGAGCCGACGCCCGGCAAGAACCGGGTGCACGTGGACCTGACCGCCCCCGACCATGAGGCGGAGGCGGCCCGGCTGGTGGCGGCCGGCGCGACGGAGGTGGCGCGCCACGAGGGTGGCGGGACCGCCTGGGTCGTCCTCGCCGACCCCGCCGGCAACCACTTCTGCGTCTCGCGCGAGCACTGACCGCGCCCGGGCCTCAGCGCTCCGCGGGCCTCAGCGCTCCGCGGGCCGGTCCGCGGCGTCGGCGGGCACGGGCGCGGGCCCTGGCGCGGGCTCGGCGTCGCGCCCCGGCGTCGCCGCGGCACGACCGCCCTCGCGACGACGTCGGACGAGGACCGTCACGACCGTGACGAGCATGCCCACGGCGACGACGACCGCGGCGAGCAGCAGCGGCGAGCGGCGCGCGAGCTCGCTGGCGCCCGCGAACGCCGCGAGCCCCCCGCCGCCCCACAGCGCGGCCCAGATCAGGCAGCCCGGCAGCGCCCACAGCGTGTACCGCAGCCAGCGCACCCGCAGCAGGCCGACGGCGAGGAAGACGGCGGTCTGGAAGCCGACGGTGAGGAACGCGGCGGGGACGATCGGCATGCCCCAGCGCTCGACGGAGGCCGTCGCGCGGCGCACCTGCGGCGACTCGGCCCGCTCCTTCCACCGGGAGCGCAGCACGCCCGCCGCGACGCCCCGGCCGAGCCAGTAGACCGCCTGCGAGCGCGCGAGCGCGCCGAAGAGGAAGAACAGGTACACCCCGAGCCAGGGCCAGCCCTCCATCCATGCGGGCATCAGTCCTGCTCCTCCCTCGCGCACTCGGCGCACGTGCCGACGAGCTCCATCGTGTGCGCGACGTCTCGGAACCCGTGCGCGGCGCCGACCCGGGCCGCCCACTCCTCGACGCCAGGCCCGTCCAGCTCGACGGCGGTCCCGCACGAGCGGCACACCAGGTGGTGGTGGTGCTCCTGGCGCGAGCAGCGGCGGTAGCGGGCCTCGCCGTCGTCCGCGCGCAGGACGTCGACCTCGCCGCGGTCGGCGAGCGACTGCAGCGTGCGGTACACCGTCGCCAGGCCGACCTCGTCGCCGCGCTCGCGGAGCAGCTCGTGGATCTGCTGGGCGCTGCGGAAGTCCACGAGCTCGGCGAGCAGCTCCGCCACCGCGGACCGCTGGCGCGTCATGCGTTGCATCAACCGGCCTCCTCCGCTCGGGCGGGGGCGACGAGGACGTCGTCGGGCACGTCGGGGTGCGGGTCGCGCGAGGCGGCCCGGCGCGCGCGCCGCACCAGCGGGCGGGCGGCCGCGGCGAGCACGTACGCGCCGATGGCGAGGACGACGATCGTCGCGCCCGGGGACGCGTCGTGGAAGTACGTGATGGTCAGGCCGGCGAGGCAGACGACGACGCCGACCGCCATCGCCACCGCCATCGTGCGCCGGAACGACGAGGTCACCAGCTGCGCGACCGCGACCGGCACGATCATGAGCGCGGAGACGAGCAGCACGCCGACCACGCGCATCGCGACGGTCACCGTCAGCGCCGCGACGACGGCGATCGTGACGTTGAGCGCCCGCACCGGCAGCCCGGCGGCGCGCGCGAACTCCTCGTCGTGGCTCACGGCGAAGAACGCCGTCCGCAGGCCGAGGCCGACGCCGAGCACGAGCGCCGCGAGGGCGACCGTGAGGGCGAGGTCGGCGCCCGACACCGTCGAGATGGAGCCGAACAGGTAGCCCACGAGGTTGGCGCTGCTGCCGCCCGCGAGGGACATGATGAGCACGCCGCCGGCGATGCCGCCGTAGAAGAGCAGGGCGAGCGCGACGTCGCCGCTCGTGCGTCCCTTGGACCGGACGACCTCGATCGCGACGGCCCCGATGACCGCGAACACGACGGCGCCCGGCACGGCGAGCGCGTCGTGCGGCGTGACGCCCGCGACGCTGCCGGCGAGCCAGCCGACGGCGACGCCCGTGAGCGCCACGTGGCCGATGCCGTCGCCGAGCAGGGACAGGCGCCGCTGCACGAGGTACGTGCCGACGACGGGCGCGGCCAGCCCGACGAGCAGCGCCACGAGCAGCGCGCGCTGCATGAGGGGGTCGGTGAGCATCTCGGTCACGGCTACCACCGCACCGCCGGCGCGACGTCCGTCTCCCGCGCGGGCTCCTCGCCGTCGTGGGGGTGCACGTGCTCGTGGCCCTCCCCGGCGTGCTCGGGCGCGGGGCGGGGCGGGGCGCCGTCGTGCACGACGGCGCCGTGCCGGAGCACGACGGCGCGCTGGACGAGGCCGCCGAGCGCGCCGAGCTCGTGCAGCACGACGAGCACGGTGGTGCCCTCGGCGACGAGCCGGCCCAGGACGTCGGCGAACGCCCGCTGGCTGGGCACGTCGACGCCGGCGACGGGCTCGTCGAGCAGCAGGAGCCGGGGCCGGCGCACGAGGGCGCGGGCGATGAGCACGCGCTGCTGCTGGCCGCCGGAGAGGGTCCGCACCGCGACGTCCGCGGCGTCGGCGAGCCCGACGGCGGCGAGCGCCTCGAGCGCCCGCGCGCGGCCCCGCCGCGGGGGCCGCAGCCGGCGCCCGTGCAGGAGGCCGGACAGCACGACCTCCTCGGCCGTGGCGGGCACCCCGCCCGCGGCGCTGACGCGCTGGGGGACGTAGCCGACCTCGGCCCACGGCACGCGCGGGCCGAGGGGCGCCCCGAGCAGGTGCACGCTCCCGGCGGCGAGCGGCACGGCGCCGAGCAGGGCGCGCACGAGCGTGGACTTGCCCGAGCCGTTCGCGCCGAGCAGCGCGACCGCCTCGCCCTCGGCGACCGCCAGGTCGACGCCGCGCACGATCGGCGCGCCGCCCAGGTCCACGACGACGCCGCGGGCGTCGATCGCCGCGGTCATCGGCACCCCAGGCCGTCGCGCAGCGCGGCGAGGTTGGCGGTCATGACCTCACGGTAACCGGGGCCGCCGTCGTGGCTGTCGAGCGGGTCGAGGGTCAGGACGGCCACGCCGAGGCCCTCGGCGAGCGTCGCGGCGACGGCCGGGTCGGCCAGCGGCTCGGTGAACACCGCGTCGACCGCGAGGCCGGCCACGACCTCGCGCACCTCGCGGATCCGGGCGGGGGAGGGCTCGCCCTCGGGCTCGAGCCCGGAGACGCTCACCTGCCGCAGCCCGTAGCGGTCCGTCAGGTAGCCGAAGGCCGCGTGCGAGGTGACGACGACGTCGGCCGCGCAGTCCGCGAGGCCCGCCCGGTACTCCTCGTCGAGGGCGGCGAGGTCGGCGGCGAGCGCGTCGGCTCCGGCCGCGTACTCCTCGGCGTGCCCGGGGTCGGTCCGCGCGAGCGCGTCGGCGACGGCGTGCCCGACGGCGGCGAGCCGCTCGGGGTCGAGCCAGAAGTGCGGGTCGAGGCCGAGGTGCCCGTGCGCGTCGTCCGTGTCGGCACGGTCCGCGTCGGCACGGTCCGCGTCGGCACGGTCCGTGTCGGCATGGTCGGCGTCGTCGTCCGCGTGGTCGTCGCGCGCGGCGGGGCGCAGGTCCGCGGCGTCGGCGACGTCGAGGGACCGGTCGGCGGCCCGCTCGGCCACCGCGTCGTCCACGGCGGCCTGGAAGCCGCCGAGGTGGACGACGAGGTCGGCCGCCCCGACGTCGCGCAGCTGGCGGGGGGAGAGCTCGACGGCGTGCGGGTCGGTGCCGGCGGGGGTGAGCGTCGCGACCTCGACGTGCTCGCCGCCCACCTGCTCGACGACGTACTCGAGCGGGTAGACGGCGGCGAGGACGCGTACGCGGCCGGCCGCGCCGTCGTCGGGGGCCGCGCCGTCGTCGGGGGCCGCGGCGCAGCCGGCCAGGAGGACCAGGGCGGCGGCGGCCGGGACGGCGCGGCGAATGAACATGAGGATCATTCTCAATAAGCCGGGTGGCCGCTGTCAACGCCGCAGGCCCGGCGCGGGTAGCCTTGGCCGTCGGCACGGCGCGTCCCGCCGGAGCCGACCACCGTCCCCACACCCGTCGCGCGAGCCACGTGCGACACGCAAGGAGTGCCCAGTGGCCGAGTCCCGTCTCGACGCCGTCATCAACCTCGCCAAGCGCCGCGGCTTCGTCTTCCCGTCCGGGGAGATCTACGGCGGCACCCGGTCGGCGTGGGACTACGGCCCCCTCGGCGTGGAGCTCAAGGAGAACATCAAGCGCCAGTGGTGGCGCGCGGTGGTCACGAGCCGCGAGGACGTGGTCGGCCTCGACTCGTCGATCATCCTGCCCAAGCAGGTGTGGGTCGCCTCCGGGCACCTCGCGGTCTTCTCGGACCCGCTGACCGAGTGCCTGTCCTGCCACAAGCGCTACCGCGAGGACCAGCTGATCGAGGAGTTCACCGAGCGCAAGGGCCGCGCCCCCGAGGGCGGCCTCGCCGAGGTCCCGTGCCCGAGCTGTGGCACCCGCGGCCGGTGGACCGAGCCGCGCGACTTCAACATGATGCTGAAGACGTACCTCGGCCCGGTCGAGGACGAGTCCGGCCTGCACTACCTGCGGCCCGAGACCGCGCAGGGCATCTTCGTGAACTTCGCGAACGTCATGACCGCCGCGCGCAAGAAGCCGCCGTTCGGCATCGCGCAGATCGGCAAGTCGTTCCGCAACGAGATCACCCCGGGCAACTTCATCTTCCGGACGCGCGAGTTCGAGCAGATGGAGGTGGAGTTCTTCGTCGAGCCGGGCACGGACGCCGAGTGGCACCAGTACTGGATCGACACGCGCACCGACTGGTACGTCGACCTGGGCATCTCCCGGGAGAACCTGCGCCACTACGAGCACCCGAAGGAGAAGCTGTCCCACTACTCGACCCGCACCGTCGACATCGAGTACCGGTTCGGGTTCGTCGGCAGCGAGTGGGGCGAGCTCGAGGGCATCGCGAACCGCACGGACTTCGACCTGAGCGAGCACAGCAAGCACTCCGGCCAGGACCTGTCGTACTTCGACCAGGCCAAGGGCGAGCGCTGGGTGCCGTACGTCATCGAGCCCTCCGGCGGCCTGACCCGCTCGCTCATGGCGTTCCTCGTGGAGGCGTACGCCGAGGACGAGGCGCCCAACGCCAAGGGCGGCGTCGACAAGCGCACGGTGCTGCGGCTCGACCCGCGGCTCGCGCCGACCAAGGCCGCCGTGCTGCCCCTGTCGCGGCACGAGGACCTGTCGCCGGCCGCGCGCGACCTCGCCGCGGAGCTGCGCACGTACTGGAACGTCGAGTTCGACGACGCCGGCGCGATCGGCCGCCGCTACCGCCGCCAGGACGAGGTGGGCACGCCGTACTGCATCACCATCGACTTCGAGACGCTGGAGGACCAGGCGGTGACCATCCGCGAGCGCGACTCGATGGTGCAGGAGCGGGTGGCGATCTCCCAGGTGCGCGGCTGGCTCGCCGAGCGCCTCGCCGGCTGCTGAGCGGGGCCGCCCGGCGTCACGGGCACCGAGCGCCCGGCTGCTGACGGCCTCACGTCAGGGCAGGAGCACCCACCCCTGGTCGACGAGGTCGCCCGTGTGCCGGACGGCGATCTCGGGGAGGCCGTCGAGGGCGGAGACGTCCACGACCGCCACGTAGACCGCCCGGCCGGGCAGCAGGTCCGTCGTGAACGGACGGAGCTCGACGCGGGTCTCCAGCACCTGGAGGACGGTCCGGTCGGCACCGGGCGGGACCGCCCCGACGAGCGTGACGACGTCGCCGCGGACCGTGCCCGTCTCCGTGCGGTCGAACGCCTCGTCGAGGTCGGCGTACGGCACGCCGTCCGTCTCCAGCGGCCACCGGACGACGTCCTGCGGGGCGTCGAGGGCGCCGCCCGTCCGGGTGCGGACCTCCACGGTCAGCACCGGCGGCTCGGGCGCGGCGTCGACGCCCGCCGGCACGAGCAGGATCGCGTCGGCGCCGGGCAGCTCGGGGCCGGTGAGCTCCAGCGCCGGGCCGAGCTCCGTGGTGACCTCGCGCGCCTCGGACGGCTGCCACACCCGCGGCCCGGCGCCGCCGCTGGCGGCGGGCGGGGCCGTGGGGGCGTCGCGGCCCGGCAGGAGCTGGGCCCCGACGGCCACGGCGGCCAGCGCGAGGCACGCGCCGGCGGCGGCGGCCGCGCGTCGGCGGCGGCGGTAGCGGCGGCCCGCGGCGAGGACGGAGCCCGCGTCGAGGGACATCGGGGGCAGCGCGCGCTCGGCGTGGTCGACGAGGTGCGCGACGACCCGCTCGTCGGTGAGGGTCATGGCTGGCTCCTGGGGACGGGGAGGTCGGCGCCGTCCCGGGCGAGCGCGTCGCGCAGCAGGGCGAGCGCGCGGGACGTCGTGGACTTCACGGTGCCGACGCTGACGCCGAGGGCCTCGGCCGCCTCGGCCTCGCTGAGGCCGACGAGGTGGCGCAGCACCACGGCGCGGCGCTGGCGGGCGGTGAGGGTGCCGAGCGCTCGCAGCAGGCGGTCGCGGTCGGCGTGCGCGTCGGCGGCGGACCGGTCGGTGGCGGGGGCCTCGGGCACCTCGCGCACGAGCACCTCGCGGCGCCGGCGGCGCCAGGAGTCGGTGCGCAGGTTGACGAGCACCCGCCGGCTGTAGGCGAGCGGGTCGCCGGCGCGGGCCCGCGGCCACGCGGCGTAGGTGCGCACGAGCGCCTGCTGCGTGAGCTCCTCGGCCCGGTGCGCGTCGCCGACGAGCAGCCAGGCGGTGCGCAGCAGGTCCTTCTGACGGGCGGCGACGAACTCCGTGAACTCCTCGTCGGCGCTGCGTCGCGCGCCGACGAGCTGCACCGGGTCGTCGTGGACGGCCGTGGTCCAGGTCTCGGGCCCGGGCCCGTCCGTCCCCGCCGGCGGGGGCGGTCCCGTGCTCGCCATGGTGGTCACACCCTAGGGAACGCAGCACCCCGCCCGGAGGTTGTCGGCCAGGTCCTGGTCGCCGGGCTCCGCCGCGCGGTTGACTTGTCCCGTGAACAGCGCCGTCGTGGTCCGCCGCACCCTTCTCGCCACCGTGGCCGCCGCCGGCGCGGTGGCCGCCTACCGCCAGGGCCGTCGCGCCCAGCTCGCCTTCGGGGCCACCCCCGAGGAGCAGGCCGCCGAGCTGCCCGGCGACGAGCTCGTCGCCGACGCCGACCTCGTGGCCACGCGGGCGATCACCATCCGGGCGTCGGCCGCGGACGTCTGGCCGTGGCTGGCCCAGCTGGGCCAGGGGCGCGGCGGCTTCTACTCCTACGACCGGCTCGAGAACCTGGCGGGCTGCGACATCAGGAGCGCCGACGCCGTGGTGCCCGAGTGGCAGGGGATCGCCGTCGGCGACGAGGTGCGGCTCCACCCGGAGTTCGGGCTCCCCGTCGCCGAGGTCCGCCCGCAGGAGGCGCTCGTGCTGCACGGCGCGGGGCCGGGGGACGACGACGGCGACGCGCCGCCGTTCGACTTCACCTGGGCGTTCGTGCTGCGCCCGGCCGGCGAGGGGCGGACGCGGCTGCTCGTCCGGGAGCGCTACGGGTACCGCACGGACTGGGCGGGTCGCATGGTCGAGCCGGTCTCGTGGGTGAGCTTCGTCATGACCGAGCGGATGCTCCGCGGGATCCGCGACCGGGCCGAGCGGGCCGCCGCGCGCGCGGCGACCTCCGCGTAGGCGCGCCCCGACGGTCGGCGCAGCCGTCGTCGGGCGGCGCGACCCGCGCGGTGGGGGACAATCGTGCGGTGCCCGCCGAGACCCTCGCGACCCCCGCGCCGGCCGCGCCCGTGCTGCCGCCGCTGCGCATCGGGCCGCTGACGGTCACCACACCCGTTGTGCTCGCGCCGATGGCCGGGGTGACCAACCGGGCCTTCCGCCGCCTGTGCCGCGAGCACGGTGCGGGCCTGTACGTCGCGGAGATGGTCACCTCGCGCGCGCTCGTCGAGCGGACGCCCGAGTCGATGCGGATCATCCGGCACGACCCCGACGAGCGGCCGCGCTCCGTCCAGGTGTACGGCGTGGAGCCCGCCACCGTGGGCGCCGCGGTACGCATGCTCGCCGCCGAGGACCGCGCCGACCACGTCGACCTCAACTTCGGCTGCCCGGTGCCCAAGGTGACCCGCCGCGGCGGCGGGGCCGTGCTGCCGTGGAAGCGGGACCTGTTCGCCGCGATCGTGCGGGCCGCCGTCGACGCCGCGGCCCCCTACGGCGTCCCCGTCACCGTGAAGATGCGCAAGGGCGTCGACGAGGACCACCTGACCTACCTCGAGGCCGGCCGCATCGCCGAGGACGCCGGCGTGGCCGCGGTGGCCCTGCACGCGCGCACGGCCGCGGACCACTACTCCGGCACCGCGGACTGGGACGCGATCGCCCGGCTCAAGGAGGCCGTCACGTCGATCCCCGTGCTCGGCAACGGCGACATCTGGTCGGCCGAGGACGCACTGGCGATGGTCGCGCGCACGGGCTGCGACGGCGTCGTCGTCGGGCGCGGCTGCCAGGGGCGGCCCTGGCTGTTCGCCGACCTGGCCGCCGCCTTCCACGGCTCCGACGCGCGGGTCCGGCCCGGGCTGCGCGAGGTCGCCGCGGTGATCCGGCGGCACGCCGAGCTCATGGTCGAGGACTTCGGCGACGAGCTGAAGGCGCTGCGCGAGATGCGCAAGCACATGGCCTGGTACCTCAAGGGGTACGTCGTGGGCGGCGAGCTGCGCCGTCGGCTCGGGCTGGTCGAGACGCTGGCGCACCTCGACGAGCTGCTCGGCCTGCTCGACCTCGACCAGCCGTACCCGGGCGCGCCCGCGGAGGGGCAGCGGGGGCGTGCCGGGTCGCCGCGCCGGCCCGTCGTCCCGGACGGCTGGCTGGACTCCCGGGAGCTCGACGACGCGTTCCGCGCCGCGCTGCTCGAGGCGGAGCTGGACGTCTCCGGTGGCTGACCGGCCGGTCCGTCCACGACGCGGGCCGCCCGCCGCTACTGTCGCCTCGTGCGCGGCGCGGAGCAGGACGGCGAGTCCGTCACCGTCGAGCTCGTCGACGCCGACGAGCCCGGGCACCTCGCCGGGCCGGCCGTGCCGCCCGCCCTCGGGGAGGCGCCCGACGGCGCACCGGCACCCGACCCGCGCGAGCGGCGCCGCCGGTGGGCGCTCGGTGGCGTCGGCGGTGCGGTCGTGCTCGGGCTCGTGGCCACGAGCGTCGTCGTCACGCTGCAGGACGCGCGACGTGCGGCCGAGCGGGAGGAGGCGCTCGCCGCGGTCGGGATCCGGCTCGCCGACCTCTCCGGGCCGCTCGAGGAGGTCTGGCGCGCCTCCGGCCACGTCGCCGCCGTCGCCGGGGACCTCGTCGTCCTGAACGTCCCCGGCCTGCCGGGCGTGCTGCGCGCCGTCGACCCCGTCGACGGGCGGGTGGTCTGGGAGGTCGCGCAGGACGAGTCCGAGTGGTGCGAGGTCTGGAACCCCGCCTGGGCCGAGATCGTCGACGCCGCGCAGCGCGGCGAGGTCGTCGACGTGTCGCACGTGCCGGACGCGACCGACCTGGTCTGCGGGAACAACGGATCCGGCGACACGTCGGGCGTGGACCCCGGCGAGGTGGGCGGCGTGCGGGTCGTCGACCTGGCGACCGGCGTCGACGTCTGGGCGCGGCAGATGCCCGGACGGATCGTCGGGACGAACCCCGCGGCGGACGGGCTCGTCGTCACCCGGGCGCAGCCCGACGGGGCGCTCGTCGTCACCGGGTTGGCGGTGGCCGACGGCGCCGAGCGCTGGGAGCACCGGGTCGCGGTGCCGGACGACCTCGACGTCTCCTGGGCGTGGGCGTACGTCTTCGGGGGCGTGGTGCACGTGCGCGGCCCGGACGGCTCGGTGCTCGTCGCCCTCGACGCGGCCACGGGCGAGGAGGCCGAGCCGATCGACGAGGCGGACATGCTGACGGGTGCCGGGGCCGTCACGCTCGCCGACGGGGCGCGGGTCGAGGTCGCCTACACCCCCGCGGGCCCCACCGGCACCGTCCGCGGGCCCGACGGCGAGGAGCGCTTCACCTTCCGCGGCAACCTCTGGGTGCCCACCGTGGTCGAGCCGTCGGCCGCGGACCCGCTCCTGGTGGTGGTCCCCGGTGCCGTGAGCGAGCTCGCGGCACCGGGGACCGTGAGCGAGCTCGCGGCGCTGGACCCGCGCTCGGGCCAGGAGCTGTGGCGGACCGAGCTGAGGACCGCCGTCGGCGGCGCGGAGGGCCTCCGGTTCGGCGACGTCGTCGTCGGCGGGGTCCCCACGATGGCCGCGTTCCACCTGCTCTCGGGGCAGCGGCTGTGGCAGGTCGAGACCGACGACGAGGCCTCCGTCGGGCTCGTCACCGACGGGACTCGCCTGCTCGTCGCGCTGCGCGAGGACGGCGGGCGCTACCTGGCGGCGATCCGGCTGCGGGACGGGCTCGAGGCGTGGCGCATCCCGCTGGACGGTCCGCCGTGGTCGGGGCAGGTGGCGGGCGACGGGACGGTCGTGCTGGAGCGCGACGCCCTCGTGGTCGGCTACCGCTGACGTGCCCGCGAGACGCCCGTCGCGGGAGGTCGGGTGGGCGACCTACGCTGCCACGATGCGGTCCGCGACGGGGGAGCCGGCGGCCGGGGCCCGGCGGGTCGCGGAGGTGGCCCATGGCTGACGCCGACCACGTCGTGCCGGTCGCGCTCCTCGAGGAGGACGCCCCGGGCGAGCCTGCGCCGCGCCCCGTGCGCCGGTGGCGCGCCTACGCCGCGGGCGCCGTGGTGCTGCTGGCGGTCGCGGGCGTGAGCCTCGGCGCGTCGGAGCTCGACGCGCGGCGGGCGGAGGCGCGCCGGGACGCCCTCGCCGCGCTGGGCTGGCCGGCACTCGACCTCGCGGAGCCGCCCGCCGAGGCGTGGCGGCTCGAGGCCGGCGGCCGGCTCCTCGTCGAGGGCGAGGGCCTGCTCGTGCTCGACGCCGGGGGCTCGGTGCCGCTGTACGTCGGCGTCGACCCGGCCACCGGCGAGGAGCGCTGGAAGCAGACCGGGCGCCTCGGCGAGTGGTGTCAGGCCTGGTGGTCCGACCTCCCCGAGGACCGGACGTGGCAGAAGGCCCAGGTGCTCCGCCGGACCGTGCCGCCGTCCGCGCTCGTGTGCGCCTCGAGCGGCCAGGTGGCGGAGGACGAGGTCCCCGAGGGCACCACGTCGCGGCTGCGGGTGATCGACCTGGCCTCCGGGGAGATCACCACCGACCGGGTGCTCCCCGGTGCGCTGCTCGCCGGGGAGGAGGTGCCGGGCGGCGTCGTGTCGGTCCGCGCCCTGCCCGGCGGGGCGGTCGCCGTCAGCCGGGTCGCCCTGCCCGACGGCGCCACGCAGTGGGAGCGCACGTTCGCCTCCGGCGGGCCGACGCCCTGGGTCGGGTCGTGGCTGCAGGGCGACGTGCTCACGCTCCACGCGACGGACGGGACCGTCCTGCGCGCCCTCGACGTGCGGACCGGTGAGGACGCCCCGCCCGCGGAGGCGCTCGACGACGCGCTGGTGGTCGCCGTCCTGCCCGACGGCGCCGGCCTCGAGCTCCGCTACGACGGCGCCGAGGTGGTCGGGTCGGTGCGGGAGGCCGACGGCGAGGAGCGCTTCTCGTTCCTCGGCGACCCGTGGGTGCCGGCCCTCGACGACGGGTCGCTGCCCGACCGGGTCGTCGTCCACCGGACCGGCCACGGCGGGAGCCGGCTGGTGGCACTCGACGTGCGCGACGGGAGCGTCCTGTGGGACGTCCCCATGCCGCTGTCGTACGACAACGGGGTGCTTCGGCTCGACGGCGTCCTCGTCGGCGGCTCGCCGCTGCTCGTGGCGACCGACCTGCGCACGGGCGAGCGACTGTGGGAGGTCGTGACGGGGGAGATGGCCCCGCCGGCGATCACGGACGGCACGCGCGTCGCGGTGCCCGTGCTCGAGGACGACGGGACGACGTCCCTCGTGGCCCTCGAGCTGCGCAGCGGGGCCGAGGCGTGGCGCCTGCCCGTCGGGCACGTCCGGGACTGGTACGTCCTGCGGGACGGGACGGTGCTCGCCGTGCAGGAGGGCCTCGTCGTCGCGTACCGGTGAGGCGCCCCCGGGCTGAGACACCCGTCGCGCATCCCGGGAGCGCGACCTACCCTCCGAGGATGCGGTCCGGTGCGGAGGACCCGCATCTCGTCGACGTCGAGCTGGTGGACGACCCACCTCCGGCGGGGGGCGCACCTGCGCCCGACGACGACCCGCCGGCCGGCCGGGTCCGCCGCCACGTGCGCGCGTGGCTGGCGGTGGCGGCGCTCGTCGCGCTCGTCGTCGTGACCGGGCTCGGGAACGTGGCGGCGATGCGCCGGGACGAGAACCGCCTGGCCGCGCTCGCCGACCTCCCCGGGTTCCTCGACCCGCTGGCCGCGCCGCTCGAGGTGGCGTGGCGGGCCGGCGCGGGAACGCCCGTCGCGCGCACGGACACCGCGGTGCTCGTCGTCGGCGACGACGAGCTGCGCGCGCTCGACCTCGCCGACGGCCACCCGCACTGGGCCCGCGCGGTCGACCACGGCCAGACGTGCCGGCCGGTCGCCGCGGAGGTCGGCCCGGACGTGCCGCTGGTCCGCGAGGTGCTCTGCCTGCCCGACGCCGACCGCGGGCTGCCGCGGGACGGCGCCCTCGCCGTCGTGGACGCGACGACGGGCGCGGAGGTGCGGCGGCGCGCCGTCGCGGGGCTGATGTTCGCCGACGTCGTGGACTCCCACGTGCTGCTCACCTCGGCGGAGCCGGACGGCGGCGTCGCGGTCGTCGCGTGGGACCCCGCCACCGGGGTCGACCTGTGGCACCACCGGAGCCGGCCCCGGCTGCTCGACGCCCTGGTCGCGGCCGGCGGCGGCCGCTACACGCTGCGCGACGGCGTGCTCGCCATCGGCAGCGCGCGGCACGGCTTCGCGCTCGACGCGGCGACCGGCGCCCCCCTCGTCGGCGAGGCGGCACGGCCCGGCAGGGGCGAGTCCGTGGCGCTGCCCGGTGGCGGCGAGGCGCGGTGGAGCCACGACCGGCTCGGGCGGCCGACCGAGGTGACCGTCGCCGGGCGCGACGGCGAGCGCCTGTTCACGGCCCCCGGGGTGCCCTGGCTCGCCCGCGTGAGCGACGGCTCGTCGAGCGACGTGCTCGTGGTCCGCCGGACCGGCGACCAGCACCTCGTCGGCCTCGACGCCGCGACCGGCCGGGTGCGCTGGGACCTGCCCAACCTGCCGTGGCTGCGGCCGTCGGTCCTGGTCTCGGGCGTGGCGGTCGGGGTCGGCCCGTCCCGGGCGGTGGCCCTCGACCTCGGCACGGGGCTGCGCCTCTGGGACCACCAGGGGACGGCGGCGCTGCGCGGCTGGCACGCCCTCACGGACGGCCGGCTCGTGCTCCTGCCCCGCGAGGACGGCGTCGGGGGCCTCTGGCTCACCGCGCGGCGCCTGCGGACCGGGGACGTGGCGTGGGAGGTCCCGCTGCCGCGCGGGGCGCTGAGCCTGCAGCAGGTCGACGGGCGCACGGTCCTCGTGCGGACCGCGACGGGGCTGGTCGCGCTGCGCTGACGCCCGGCGCCTACGCTCGGGCCATGCGGGAGGAGGCCGTCCCCGTCGCGCTCGACGAGGCCGACGACGGCGCCCCCGGTGGCCGGCGACCGCGGCCGCGCTGGGCCCGGGCGGCCGGGGCGCTCGCCGTCGTCGTGGCCTGCGCCGTCGTCGCCGTCGCGTGGGCGGGCGAGCGCCGCGCGGACGAGGAGCGGCGGGCGCGGCTGGCCGGTGCAGCGGGCGTCGTCGCCTCCCTCGCGGAGCCGCCGGCGGAGGCCTGGCGCGCGCCCCGCGCCTACCCGCTGGCGACCGCGGACGGCGTGCTGGTGCTCGCGTCCGTCCGGGGGGCGACGCTGCACGGGGTGGACCTCGCCACGGGGGCGGAGGTGTGGCGGCGGTCGTCGGCCGCGGACGAGGCGTGCCGCGCGGCGGTGCCGTCGGTGCCGGCGACCCCGGACGGCGCCCCGTCCGTGACCGTCCCGGCCGCGGACCGGCTCGTGTGCTGGCGGGACCGGGGCGTGACGCGGGCCGAGGGCACCGTGCTCGGCTCCGGCGACGTCGCGGTCCTCGACGCGGCGACGGGCCGGGCGGTCGCCGCCCTCGAGGTGCCCGTCCCGGTGCTCGGGGTGGAGGCGCTCGGCGACGACCTCGTCGTCGCGCGGGCGGAGGGCCTGGACCTCGTGGTCGAGCGACGGCCCGCCGACCTCGGGCCGCCGGCGTGGACGACCGTCCGGCCCGGCCTCGTGGCCGAGGTGCAGGAGGTCGGCTGGGTGCTCCAGGCGTTCGGGGACCTCGTCTGGGCGGGGACCGTGGGCTCGGCGCCGCTGACCGCCGCGACGGGCGAGGAGGCGCCGGACACCGCGCGCGCCGACGCGCTGTACACGCTCCGCGCCGCGCTGGCGGGCGGGCACGCGGCGGTCTGGGACGTCGACACGCGCGGCCGCGCCACCGGGCTGCGGCTGGAGGGCCCGGACGGCGCGGTCCGCGCCGTCGACGGCGCGTGGTGGCGGGCCGCCGTGACCGACGGCTCGGCGCCCGGGGTCCTGCTCGTCCGGCGTGGCGGCGACGGCGGGAGCCGCGAGGGGGCGGGCGGCGAGGTCGTCGGCGTCCGCGTCGCCGACGGCGCGGTGCTCTGGTCGGCCGGCCCGCTGCCCGGCCTGCTCCCGGCGGCCCAGGTCGACGGCGTCGTCGTCGCCACCGGCGGGGGGTCCGCCGTCGGGATCGAGGCGACCACGGGGCGGCTGCTGTGGCGCGCCGACGGCGGCTACGTGGCGGGCCGCGCGGGGCCCACCGACGGCGACGCGGTGCTCGCGGTGCGCCGGGACGGCGCCGAGCTGGCCGCGCTCGACGTGCGCACCGGCGCCGACCGGTGGGCCGTCCCGCTGCCGGACCGGCCGCAGCTGCTCGCCGTGGCCGGCGACGCGGTCGTCCTGCTCACCCGTGACTGGACGACCGTCGTCCTCAGCGCCGGCGCACCCACACGGTGACGTCGGGCGGCACCGCGACCCGGTCGCCGCCGGCGGCGCCCTCGGGCAGCGGGGCGGAGGCCAGGAGCGGCTCGAGGTCGGTGCCGGACAGCTCGAACGTCGCCGTGCCGAGGTTCGTCACGACGAGCACGTCGCGGTTGACGAACGCCAGGAGGTCGCCGTCGTCGCCCGGGAGGCCGTCCACCCAGGCGAGCGAGCCCGTGCCGAGCCGGTACTCCCGCCGCAGGGCGAGCGCCGCGCGGTACATCTCGAACGTCGAGCCCGGGACGCAGCGCTGCCGGTCGAGCGCGTAGCGCGCCCACGACTCGGGCTGGCTCAGCCAGCTCCGCCCCGTGGGGGAGAAGCCGTACGCGGAGGCGTCCGCGACCCACGGCAGCGGCACGCGGCAGCCGTCGCGCCCGCGCTCGGTGTGCCCGGTGCGGCGCCACGTCGGGTCCTGGCGCTCGTCGTCGGGCAGCGTCGTGTGCTCGGGCAGGCCGAGCTCCTCGCCCTGGTACAGGTAGGCGGAGCCGGGCAGCCCCAGCATGAGCAGGGTCGCCGCCCGCGCGCGCCGCAGGCCGAGCTCCTCGTCGGGCTGCTGGTCGCCGACGCCGATGCCGGACGGCTTGCCGCCCGGCTCAGGGAGCCCGAGGCGCGTGGGGTGCCGCACGACGTCGTGGTTCGAGAGCACCCAGGTGGTCGTCGCACCGACGGCGTCGTACGCGGCCAGGGACTCGGTGACGACCTCGCGCAGCGCCCGGGCCCGCCACGGCGCGGTGAGGAACGGGAAGTTGAACGCCTGCTGCATCTCGTCCGGGCGGACGTAGAGCGCGAGCCGGCTCAGCGGCTCGACCCAGGCCTCTGCGACGAGCGCGCGGTCGCCGTCGTACTCGGCGAGCACCGCGTGCCACTCGCGGTAGATCTCGTGCACGCCGTCCTGGTCCCACATGGGCCCGAGGGAGCCGGCCCCCGTCGCGCCGTCCTCCGAGCCGTGCGTGCCCTCGCGCGGCGGTGCCAGCGCGGCGGACGGGCCGGCGAAGTCGGGCAGCCCCTCGGCCTTGACGAGGCCGTGGGCGACGTCGACGCGGAACCCGTCGACGCCGCGGTCGAGCCAGAACCGCAGGATCGAGACGAACTCGGCGCGCACCTCGGGGTTGGTCCAGTCGAGGTCCGGCTGCGTGTCGTCGAACAGGTGGAGGTACCACTGGCCGGGCGTGCCGTCGGGCTCGGTCACGCGCGTCCAGGCGGGCCCGCCGAACGCCGAGCGCCAGTTGTTCGGCGGCTCGTCGCCGCGCCCATCGCGGAAGATGTAGCGCGCCCGCTCGGGGCTGCCCGGCCCGGCGGCGAGCGCCGCCGCGAACCACGGGTGCGCCGCGGACGTGTGGTTGGGCACGAGGTCGACGATCACCCGCAGGCCGAGCCGGTGCGCCTCGGCGATCATCGCGTCGGCGTCCTCGAGCGTGCCGAAGAGGGGGTCGACGTCGCGGTAGTCGGCGACGTCGTAGCCCGCGTCGTGCTGCGGCGAGCGGTAGAACGGCGAGAGCCACAGCGCGTCGACGCCGAGCCGGCTGAGGTGCGTCAGCCGCGCGCGGACGCCGGGCAGGTCGCCGATGCCGTCGCCGTTCCCGTCGGCGAAGGAGCGCGGGTAGACCTGGTAGATCACCGCCGAGCGCCACCACGGCGCGGGGCCCGGGTGGGCGCGGTGCACGAGGGTCGTCGTGGTGGACGGCTCGGCGAGGGCGGACAGGATCGAGGTCACGGCACTCCTGCGGCTCGGGGGGTCGGTTCGGCCGAACCGGTGGTCGTCGGCGCCGCGGGGGCGGCGGGGGCGGCCGGGGCGGCCGGGGCGGGTCCGGTGGACCCGCGGACGATGAGCTCGGGGTGGAAGAGGAGCTCGGTGCGGGACACCCGCGTGCCGCCGATCTCGGCCATGAGCGCGCTGACGGCCGCTTTGCCCATGGCGACGACGGGCTGGCGCAGCGTGGTCAGCGGCGGGTCGGTGAAGGCGATGAGCGGCGAGTCGTCGAACCCGACGACGGAGACGTCCTCGGGGATGCGCAGGCCCCGGCTGCGGGCGGCGCGGATGACGCCGAGCGCCATGAGGTCGCTGCCGCAGACGACCGCCGTGTGGCCGCTGTCGATGAGCTCGCCGCCCGCGACCTGGCCGCCCTCCACGGTGAACAGGGTGGAGACCACGTGCTGCTCGGCGTCCTCGTCGGGGCGCTGCTCGGCGAGCAGTGCGGTGAAGGTCGCGATCTTGCGCCGGGACGGGACGTACCGGTCGGGCCCGACGGCGAGGCCGATGCGCTCGTGCCCGAGGCTGCGCAGGTGCCGCACGGCGAGGGTGACGGCGACGGCGTCGTCGGTGGAGACGGCGGGGGCGTCGACGCCGGCCGCGTAGCCGTTGACGAAGACGATCGGCAGGCCGCGGCCGCGCAGGCGGTGGTAGCGCTCGGTCGAGGCGGTCGTGTCGGCGTGACGGCCGGAGACGAAGACGATCCCGTCGACGCCGTGCTCGATGAGCATCTCGATGTACTCGTCCTCGGTGGTGCCACCGGGGGACTGGGTGCACAGCAGCGGGGTGTAGCCGCGGTCGGACAGCGTCGTCTCGATCGCCTGCGCGAGCGCCGGGAAGACGGGGTTGTCGAGCTCGGGGACGATGAGGCCGACGAGGCCCTGTGACCGGTTGCGCAACTTCTCCGGCCGGTCGTAGCCGAGCACGTCGAGGGCCGCGAGGACGGCCTTGCGGGTCTCCGCCGCGACCCCCGGCTTGCCGTTGAGCACGCGGGACACCGTGGCGGTGCTGACCCCTGCCTGTTCGGCGAGGTCCTTCAGACGGGTGCGCACGTGCCGCAGCGTAGAGGACATCCCGACCTCCCCGTGGGCACGCCGGCGACCCTCGTCGGCAATCGTTGTCTGAAAGTTACCGCAAGCGTTTGCATGATCGGTACCCGGCGACCTACCGTTCCTGCACCAGGGCCGACGGGGGCTGCACGACGGCGCCCGTGGGCCGATCTCGAGTCGTTGGGAGAGACCCCGATGCGTCGGAGCATCACGCTGACAGCAGTCGCCATGAGCGCCGCGCTCGCCCTCGCCGCGTGCGGCGGCAGCGCCGAGTCCGAGGAGCCGGCCGAGGGCCAGCCCGAGACGTCCGCCCCCGCGGAGGGCGGCACCCTCACGGTCTGGGTCGACGAGACCCGCCAGGCCGCGGTCGAGGCCGCGGCGGCCGCCTTCGAGGAGGAGACCGGCAGCACCGTCGAGACGGTGCTGAAGAACTTCGAGGACATCCGCGCCGACTTCAACGCCCAGGTGCCCACGGGTGAGGGCCCGGACATCACCGTCGGCGCCCACGACTGGCTGGGCGAGCTGACGGCCAACGGCGTCGTCGCGCCGATCGAGCTCGGCGACAAGGCCGCGGAGTTCGAGCAGGTCGCGCTCGACGCGTTCACCTACGAGGGCCAGGTCTACGGCCTGCCGTACGCCGTCGAGAACATCGCGCTCATCCGCAACACGGCCCTGGCCCCCGAGGCCCCGGCCACGTGGGACGAGGCCGTCGCGATGGGCCAGGCGGCCGGCACGCAGTTCCCGATCCTCATCCAGGTCGGCGAGACGGGTGACCCGTACACGATGTACCCGCTGCAGACCTCGTTCGGGGCGCCCGTGTTCGTCCAGAACGACGACGGCAGCTACACGGCCGAGCTCGCCCTCGGCGGCGAGAACGGCGCGGCCTTCGCGCAGTGGCTCGCGGCGCAGGGCGCGGCCGGCGTCATCGACACGGCCATCACGTACGACATCGCGGTCGAGGCGTTCGCCAACGGCCAGGCGCCGTTCATCATCGGCGGCCCCTGGATGCTCGGGTCCTTCGAGGGCCTCGAGCTGGCGATCGACCCGATCCCGTCGGCCGGCGGCCGGCCCGCCCAGCCGTTCGTGGGCGTGCAGGGCTTCTACGTCAACGCGCAGAGCGAGAACGCGCTGCTGGCGAACGACTTCCTCGTGAACTACCTGGCCACCGAGGAGGCGCAGCTCGCGCTCTACGAGGCGGGCGACCGGCCCCCGGCCCTCGTCGCGGCCGCCGACGCCGCGTCGGCCGACCCGATCACCGCGGGCTTCCGCGAGGTCGGCGCCGACGCCGTGCCGATGCCCTCGATCCCCGAGATGGGTGCCGTCTGGGAGTTCTGGGGCGTGACCGAGGCGAACATCCTCAACGGCGCGGACCCGGTCTCCACCTGGGAGAAGATGGTCGCCGACATCCAGGGCGCGCTCGACGCGTCCTGACGGCCGGGAGCGACGCCCGGCCTGACGACGCCGCCGGCCCGGCCGGCCCGGCGCACCCCTCGAGCCCCGCGCTCGAGGGGTGCGCCCCCGCCCCCTGCGCCACACTCGGCACCAGGGACGTGCCACAGACCCTCTCGCAACGGTGCGGAGTCGACCCATGAGCAGCTCGACCACCCGTCCGGCGCCCGCCGGGACCGACGCCGACCGCGCCCGCGGCCCCGGGGTGACCGCGCGGCACGAGCGCGGCACCACCGCAGGGCTCCTCGTCAAGATCGCGCTGATGGCGCTCGTCGACGCGTTCGGCGTGTACGTCGTCCTCGCCGCGTGGGCGGAGGAGTCGTTCGGCATCCTCTGGGCGATGGTCGCCCTGCTCGTGGCGGCCAACTACGTCTACTTCAGCCGGCGCACGCTGCCCATGAAGTACGTCCTGCCCGGGCTGGCGTTCCTGCTCGTCTACCAGATCTACGTCGTCGCCTACACCGGGTTCGTCGCGTTCACGAACTACGGCGACGGGCACAACTCGACCAAGGAGCACGCGATCGACGCGCTGCTCATCCAGAACGAGCGGCGCGTCGAGGGCACGGCCGGCGTGCCCCTCGCCGTCGTCGCGGACGACGGCGGCACGCTGGGCTTCGCGGTCGTCGTCGACGACGCCGTCCGCGTCGGCACGGCGGAGCGGCCGCTGGAGGAGGTGCCGGACGCCGTCGTCGACGGGCGGGTCATCGCGGACGTGCCCGGCTGGACGGTGCTGTCCCGGCAGGAGGTCCTCGCCCGCCAGCAGGAGGTGACCCGGCTGCGCGTGCCCGTCTCCGACGACGCCGAGGCGGGGTCGATCCGCACGCAGGATGCGCGGACGGGGTACGTGTACCGGTCCGCCCTCGTCTACGACGCCGACGCCGACACGATGACGGACCAGGTCACCGGCACCGTGTACCGCCCGAACGACAGGGGGCAGTTCGAGGCGGAGGACGGCACCACGCTCGGCGTCGGCTGGCGCGTCCCGGTGGGCGCCGAGAACTTCGTCACCGCCTTCGGGGACGCGCGGTACGCCCAGCCGTTCCTGCGCATCCTCGCCTGGACCTTCGCGTTCGCCCTGCTCAGCGTCGTGACGACGTTCCTGCTCGGCCTGTTCCTCGCGATGGTCTTCAACGACCCGCGCGTGCGCGGCCGCCGGGTCTACCGGACGCTGCTGATCCTGCCGTACGCGATCCCGGGCTTCCTCGCCGCGCTGCTGTGGTCCGGCCTGCTCAACCGGCGCTTCGGCTTCGTCAACGAGGTGTTGCTGGGCGGGGCCGAGATCGAGTGGCTCACGGACCCGTGGCTCGCCAAGCTCTCCGTGCTCGGCGTCAACCTCTGGCTCGGCTTCCCGTACATGTTCCTCATCACGACGGGCGCGCTGCAGGCGATCCCGAGCGACCTGCTCGAGGCCGCCAAGGTCGACGGCGCCGGCCGGTTCCGCACGTGGCGGTCGGTGGTCATGCCGCTCCTCCTCGTCGCGACCGCGCCGCTGCTCATCTCGTCGTTCGCGTTCAACTTCAACAACTTCACGCTGATCTACATGCTCACCGGCGGCGGGCCGAGGTTCGCGGACGCGTCGGTGCCCCTCGGGCACACGGACATCCTCATCTCGATGGTCTACAGCGTGTCCGGCGTCGACGGGTCCGCCCCGAAGAACTACGGGCTGGCGAGCGCCCTGTCGATCGTCATCTTCCTCATCGTCGCGACCGTGTCCGCGATCGCCTTCCGCCAGACCCGCAAGCTCGAGGAGATGAGCTGACATGGCCGCTCCCACCCCCCTCGCCGCCGCGCCCCGGCCCGCGTCCGCCGCGGAGCGGCCGCCCGCGCGCAACCGGATGGGCGCCCGCCGGTGGCTGACCGAGATCGGCTGGCGGCACGTCGTCGGCGTGGTCGCCGTCGTCTACGCCGCCTTCCCGGTCGTCTACGTCGTCTCGGCGGCGCTGTCCGACGGCGGCACGCTCACCGGCTCCAACCGGCTCTTCGCCGAGGTCAGCCTGTCCAACTTCCGGGCGCTGAACGGCACGGTCTTCTGGACCTGGATGGCGAACACGCTGGTCATCGCGATCGCGACGGCGGTCGGCACCGTCCTCATGGGCGCGGCCGCCGCGTACGCGTTCAGCCGCTTCCGGTTCTCCGGCCGGCGCGCGGGGCTGACGTCGCTGCTGGTCATCCAGATGTTCCCGCAGATGCTCGCGTTCGTCGCGATCTTCCTGCTGCTGCTCGGGCTCGGGAACGTGGTGCCCGCGCTGGGCGTGAACTCGAAGATCGCGCTGATCTGCGTCTACCTGGGCGGGGCGCTCGGCGTGAACACGTTCCTCATGTACGGATTCTTCAACACGGTCCCGCGCGAGCTCGACGAGGCCGCGAAGATCGACGGCGCCACGCACGCCCAGATCTACTGGACGATCATCCTGCGGCTGGTCTCGCCGATCCTCGCCGTGGTCGGGCTGCTGTCGTTCATCTCGACGTTCGGCGAGTTCATCATCGCCCGCGTCGTGCTGCAGTCCGAGCGGAACTGGACGCTCGCCGTCGGGCTGTACGGCTGGGTGTCCCGGCTGCTCGAGGCGAACTGGGGCCTGTTCGCGGCGGGCGCCGTCATCACCGCGCTGCCGGTCCTCGCGCTGTTCATGTACCTGCAGAAGTACATCGTGGGCGGGCTGACGGCCGGCGCCGTGAAGGGGTGAGCGGGGGCCGGCGTCGGGCGGGCGGTGCGCCTGGCTAGGGTGACGCTCGTGGCAGCGTCCTACTCCGACGTCGACCGCGCCCGCCGCGTGCCGGAGGCGCCGAAGTCGCCCGCCCGGACGGCGTTCGAGCGCGACCGCGCGCGCGTCGTGCACTCGGCCGCGCTGCGCCGGCTGGGCGCGAAGACGCAGGTCCTCGTGCCGGCCAGCGACGACTTCGTGCGCACGCGGCTCACCCACACGCTCGAGGTCGCGCAGGTGGGCCGCGAGCTCGCCAAGGCCCTCGGCTGCGACCCCGACGTCGTCGACGCCGCCTGCCTCGCGCACGACCTCGGCCACCCGCCGTTCGGGCACAACGGGGAGCGCGCGCTCGCCGACCTGACGGCGCACGTCGGCGGCTTCGAGGGCAACGCGCAGACGCTGCGCCTGCTCACGCGCCTCGAGCCGAAGGTCGTCGACGCGGACGGCGCGAGCGCCGGCCTCAACCTCACGCGCGCGAGCCTCGACGCCTCGGTGAAGTACCCGTGGGGCGCCGCGGACGCGCCCGTCGGGCCCGACGGCGTGCGGACGACGAAGTTCGGCGTGTACCCCGACGACCAGGAGGCCTTCGCGTGGCTGCGCGAGGGCGCCCCGCCGGGCGTGCGCTGCCTCGAGGCGCAGGTGATGGACCTCGCCGACGACATCGCCTACTCGGTGCACGACGTCGAGGACGCCGTGGTCGCCGGCCGCCTCGACCCCGGCGTGCTCGCCGACGCGGAGGTGCGCGACCGCGTCGTCGCGACGGCCCGCACCTGGTACGGGGAGGCCGTGGGGGAGCCGGCGCTGCGGGCGGCGATGGCGCGGCTGCCGCGGATGCCGAGCTGGGTGCGCGGCTTCGACGGCTCCCGCGGGGCCCTCGCCGCGCTCAAGGACATGACGAGCGACCTCATCGGCCGGTTCTGCCGCGGCGCGATCGCCGCGACCCGCGAGCGGTACGGCACCGGTCCGCTCACCCGGTACGCCGCGTCGCTCGTGGTGCCCGAGACGGTCCTCGCCGAGATCACCGTGCTCAAGGGGCTGGCCGCGGCGTTCGTCATGGCGCCCCGCGAGATGGAGCCCCTGTACGCCGGCCAGCGCCGCCTCCTGCGGGACCTCGTCGCCGAGCTGTTCGAGCGGCCCGACCAGCTCGAGCCGCCGTTCGCCGCCGACTGGGCCACCGCCGCCGACGACGGCGCCCGCCTGCGCGTCGTCGTCGACCAGGTCGCCTCGCTCACCGACGTCAGCGCGGCCGACTGGCACGCCCGCCTGCTCGGCCCCGCCCGCTGAGCGGCCGCGGCCGGCCCGTCGTCGGCACGGCCTAGACTCGCGGCGTGGCGCGCATCCGGAGCGAGGACGTCGCCGCGGTGCGTGAACGCGCGCGGATCGAGGAGATCGTCGGCGAGCACGTCACGCTCAAGCCCGCCGGCGTCGGCTCCCTCAAGGGGCTGTGCCCCTTCCACGACGAGCGGACCCCGTCGTTCCACGTCCGGCCGCCCGTCAACCTCTGGCACTGCTTCGGGTGCGGCGAGGGCGGCGACGTCATCTCCTTCGTGCAGAAGATCGACGGGCTGGGCTTCGCCGAGGCCGTCGAGCACCTCGCCGCCCGCGTCGGCATCCAGCTCCGCTACGAGGACGGCGGCCCGGCCCGTCCGGGCGAGGAGCCGGGGCGGCGGCAGCGCCTCCTCGAGGCGCACCGCCACGCGGCGGCGTTCTACGCCGAGCAGCTGCTGACGCCGACGGCCGCACCCGGACGGCGTTTCCTCGCCGAGCGCGGCTTCGACCGGCAGGTGGCCGAGCAGTTCGGCGTGGGCTTCGCGCCGCAGGGCTGGGACGCCCTGCTGCGCCACCTGCGCGGCAAGGGCTTCACGGAGGCCGAGCTGTCGGCGTCGGGCCTCATGAGCCAGGGGCAGCGCGGGCTGTACGACAGGTTCCGCGGGCGGTTGGTGTGGCCGATCCGGGACGTGACCGGCGACGTCGTCGGCTTCGGCGCGCGCCGCATCCTCGAGGACGACGACGGGCCCAAGTACCTCAACTCCCCGGAGACCGTCCTGTACAAGAAGACGCAGGTCCTCTACGGGATCGACCTGGCCAAGCGCGAGATCGCGCGGCGCAAGCAGGTCGTCGTGGTCGAGGGGTACACGGACGTCATGGCCGCCCACCTGTCGGGCGTGCCGACGGCCGTGGCCACGTGCGGCACCGCGTTCGGCGCGGACCACGCGCGCGTGCTGCGGCGGCTGCTCGGCGACACGACCGCGGGCGGCGGCGTGCAGCTGTCGTCGGGGGAGTCCGTCGGCGGGGAGATCATCTTCACCTTCGACGGCGACGAGGCGGGGCAGAAGGCGGCGCTGCGGGCGTTCGGCGAGGACCAGCGCTTCTACGCGCAGACGTTCGTGGCGGTCGAGCCGAGCGGGATGGACCCGTGCGAGCTGCGGCAGACGAAGGGGCCGGACGCGGTCGTGGCGCTCGTGCAGGGGCGGGTGCCGCTGTTCGAGTTCGTCATCCGCTCGACGATCGCCACGCACGACCTCGAGACCGCCGAGGGGCGCGTCGCGGCGCTCCGGGCGTCTGCGCCGATCGTCGCGCGGATCCGCGACGCCGCACTGCGGCCCGAGTACGCGCGGATGCTCGCGGGCTGGCTCGGCATGGAGCACGACGCCGTGGCGCGCGCCGTGCAGGCGGCGGGGCGGGCGAGCGGCCCCGCGCCGCGCCAGGACGGCGACGAGGCGCCCCGCCCGCGCCTCGAGCGCGAGGACCCGGTGGCGACGCTCCAGCGGAACGTGCTGGCCGCCGTCCTGCAGCACCCCGGCAAGGTCGACGCGGCCGTCTTCGACGCGCTGCCGGACGACGCGTTCTCCGTCCCCGCGCTGCGCGCGGTGCACGAGGCGGTGCGCGCCGCGGGCGGCGTCGGCGCGCTCGCGGCGGCGGGCGGCGAGGCCGCGTGGCTCGAGCGTGTCCGCGAGGAGGCGGCGGGGCCGATCGCCGGGACCGTCACCGAGCTCGCCGTGACGCCGCTGCCGGAGGACCGCCCCGCCGCGCTCGAGGACTACGTGCGCGGGGTCGTGGGGGCGCTCCTCGACGTGCTGCTGACCCGGCAGATCGCCGACCTGCGCGGCCGCCTGCAGCGCATGGACCCGACGGCCGACGCCGAGGCGTACGGCGCGGCGTTCGCCGAGCTCGTCGACCTCGAGCAGCGCCGCCGCGCGCTGCGCAGCAACGACTGACCCGGCGCCGCCCGCCCGCCCGGGTGCGGCGGGCGCCGCCGTCGGTGAGCATGGTGCGATGCCCGACGCCCACGCCCCGACGCCGAGCCACCCCACCGACCTGACCGAGCCGCCCGGCCGCGCGCCCGGGGCGGTGCCGGAGCCGGGGCGGCGCGGGGGCGACGTGGCCCGGCAGGTCGCCGTCGTCGTCGGTGCGGTGCTCTCCGCCGTCGCCGGCTGGCTCGGCAGCGGGGCCGCGGGCGGGCCGTCGCAGCAGGAGGTCGGCGACGGCGCCCTCGCCGCGGACGCGACGCCGGTGGCCCCCGGCGAGCCGGCCTTCATGATCTGGTCGGTGATCTACGCGGGGCTGTTCGCGTACGCCGTCTGGCAGGCGCTCCCGGCCCGCCGGGCGGACGAGCGCCAGCGCCGCGTCGGGTGGCTCGTCCTGGCGGCGATGCTGCTCAACGCGGCGTGGATCGGCGTCGTCCAGGGCGGGCTGCTCGTGCTGAGCGTGCCGGTCATCCTCGCGCTGCTCGCCGTCCTGCTCGTCGCCGTGGCCCGGCTGGGGGAGCGGCGGCCGTCCGGCGTCGTCGAGGCGGTGGTGCTGGACGGCACGACGGGCCTCTACCTCGGCTGGGTGACCGTGGCGACGATCGCCAACGTGTTCGCGGTCGTCATCGCGGGGACGGACGACCCGGCCGCCGCGGCCGCGTCGACGACGGCCGACGCCTGGGCGGTCGCCGCCCTCGCCCTCGCCGGGGTGGCCGGCGTGGCCTCCGCGGTGTGGACGCGCGGCCGGCTCGCGATCGGGGCGGCGATCGTGTGGGGGCTCTCGTGGGTCGTGGTGGCGCGCGGCAGCGGCGACCTCGTCTCGCTGCCCGCCGAGGTGGCGGCGGGCGTCGCCGCGGGCGCGGTGACGGTGGCCACGGCAGGTATGGCCGTGCGGCGGCTGCGCGGGCGCGCCCGGGCGGAGCGGCCGAGCGCACCGCGCGGGCGCTGACGCCGGCGCCGCCCTCAGACCTCGTGCTCGGCGAGCTCGCGGAACTCGTCGGGCACGGCCACCGCGCCGCCGAGCAGCGCGGGCAGGTAGCCGGCCGACCCGGTGCCGAACCGCGCCCGGATGCGATCGAGCGAACCGTCCACCGCCCGGCGGGCGGTCCCCGACGCCGATCCCGGCCGCCACGGGTCGTCCGGCTCGAGGTCGAGCTCGGGCTGGATGACCCGCTGGTCGGCGAGCCCGGACACGGAGATCGCGAGCAGCGTGACCTCCGCGTCCGGCTCCTCGTCGAGGACCGACCGCACGAGCCGCTCGGCGATCTCGGTGAGCGTGAGCGTCGTCGCCACGGGCTGGGGGAGGGTCCGCGCCCGGGTCACGGACCGCATGCCCGCGAAGCGCACGCGCACCGTGACCGTGCGCCCGGCCCGGCCCTTCTCCCGCAGCCGGCGCGCCACCCGGTCCGCGAGGTGGGCGAGGACCGCGCGCACGCGGGCCGGGTCCGGCCGCTGCGCGCGCATCGCCGACTGCGCACCGACCGACCCGGCGCGGCGCGCCGTGACGATGCGGCGCGGGTCGTCGTCGTGCGCCATCGACCAGAGCTTGTGCCCGACGGCGTGCCCCACCAGCCGCTCGACCGTCCGCGACGGCGTGCGGGCGAGGTCGCCGATCGTGCGGATGCCCAGCCCGGCGAGGCGCTCCTCGGTCACGGGGCCCACGCCCCACACGAGGCCGACGGGGAGGGGGTCGAGGAACTCCCGCTCGCGGCCCGGCGGCACGACGACGAGGCCGTCGGGCTTGGCGACCTGCGAGGCGATCTTCGCGAGGTGCTTGGTGCGCGCGGCGCCCACGGAGATCGGCAGCCCGACCTCCTCGCGCACCCGGGCGCGGATGTGCGCGGCGATCGCCTCCGGCGGGCCGAAGAGGTGGACCGCGCCGGACACGTCGAGGAACGCCTCGTCGATCGAGATCCGCTCGACCAGCGGGGTGACGTCGCGCAGCACGGCCATCACGGCGTCGCCGAGCCGCTGGTACTCGGTGAAGTGCCCCCGTACGAACGTCAGGTGCGGGCACAGCCGCGCCGCCTGGTACCCGCCCATGCCGCCGCGCACCCCGAACCGCTTCGCCTCGTACGACGCCGCGAGCACCACGCCCCCACCCGGGCCGCCCCCGACGGCGACCGGCCGGCCCCTGAGGGCGGGGTCCAGCAGCTGCTCGACCGACGCGTAGAACGCGTCGAGGTCGGCGTGCAGGATCGTCGCTCCGCCCGTGGGCACGGATCCAGGGTAGTCGAACAGGTGTTCGAGAGACAGCCCCCTTCGGGTGACCCGAACGCCAGGTTCGTCGGCATCGGGCCCAAGGTCCCCTCCCCCCATGTGGGCCCGGGGTGTCAGGATCGGGGGAACCGGTGCGCGACGGCGCGCACGACCTCCAGGAGGTGGGCGTACATGTCCGAGTCGACGGAGACCCTCTGCCACTGGGAGCAGGTCCAGCGCCAGTGGAAGTGGGAGTGGGCCAGCTACCACCCGCACGCCACTGTGTACTGGGCCGCCGATGCCGAGAACGGCACCACCGAGCTGATCGAGGAGGCCACGCTGTCCGCGGATCCGCCGGACATCAAGGTCGACCTCTGCTACGGCAGTCGGTGGGAGAAGGTCTCCGGGACGGGGACGAACGTCGTCATCGCGACGGCGGACCTCCCCGAGGGCACCGAGCCCGTCGGCGAGGGCTGGCGCCTCGCCGTGCCGGTGTCCTGACGGCCTGACGGCCGGCGCCGCGCCGGGGCGGGCGCGCGCGGGCGGCCGCGTGCCCTGAGCGCGCGCGGCCCGCGGCGTCCCGAGCGCGCCCCGGCCCGGACCACCCGTTCCGGGTGGTCACCCGCGCGCGCCGCGTCCGCGAGGGTGGGCTGACCGACGGCGAGGGGAGGCCCGCGTGCGTGCGCGACCTCGTCACCCCGGCCCGCGCGTGCTGCGGGCCGCCCCGATCCTCGCGGTGTGCGCCCTGGTCCTCGCGGCGTGCGCCGACGGCGGTACGGGCGCCGGGCCCGACCTCGCGGGCAAGGCCTTCGTCTGGACCGAGATCCGCGGCGTCGACCCGGGGCCCGGCGCCGAGGTGCGGCTCGTCTTCCAGGAGGACCGCATCTCGGTCAACGCCGGCTGCAACACCCTCATGGCGGCGGCCACCTGGGACGACGGCGCGCTGCGCGTCGTCGGCCCGATGGCGTCCACGCGGATGGCCTGCCCCGACGACCGCGCGCGGCTCGACGCCTGGCTCGAGGCGTTCCTGCTCCGTGAGCCGCGGCTCGTCCACGACGGCGGGACGCTCGTGCTCGGCGACGAGGACGAGGGCATCGCCTTCGACGAGCAGTAAGGGCGCGGGCACCCAGCGCCATGGATCCCGCGGTCGCCAGCCTCGTCGTCCTCGGCGGCGCGGTCGCGCTGTTCCTGTGGAACCGGCTGCCCGTCGGCGTCGTCGCGATCCTCGTCGCGCTCGCGCTCTACGCGACGGGGGTCCTCGACGCCGAGGCCGCGCTGAGCGGCTTCGGCGACCCGGTCGTCATCTTCGTGGCGTCGCTGTTCGTCGTGAGCGAGGCCTCGACGCGACGGGCGTGACGACGTGGGCCGGCCTCGCGCTGACGCGGCGCGCGGGCACGGGGCGCGTGCCCCTCCTCGTGGCGATCATGCTGCTCGTCGCGCTGCTCACCGCCGTCGTCAGCCCGAACGGCTCGGTCGCGGCGCTCCTGCCGATGGTGGTCGTCGTCGCGCTGCGCAACGGCCACGCCGTGCCCCAGATGCTGGCGCCGCTCGCGTTCGGGGCGCACGCGGGCTCCCTGCTCGCGCTCTCCGGCAGCCCGGTGAACGTCATCGTGTCCGACGCCGCGGTGCAGGCGGGCGCGGGCCCGTTCGGGTTCTTCGAGTACGCGCTGGTGGGGCTGCCCCTCGTCGTCGTCACCGTGGCGATCTGCACCCTGCTGGGGCCGAAGCTGCTCCCGGCGACGGGCGCCGGCTCCCCACTCGCCGACCTCAGCCGCCACGCCGACGTGCTGGCCGGGCACGTCATCGCGCCGGAGGACGCGATCGTCGTCACGGGCTCGGCCGCGGAGGTGCTGGGCTTCGCCGAGTCGCGCGACCTCGACCTCGGGCTGCGCCCCGTGCCCGACGACGAGCTGGTCACCCGGCAGGCCGGCGTCGTCGAGGTCGTCGTCCGGCCGCGGTCGCCGCTCGTGGGGGAGCGCGTGTTCCCGGGCATGGTCCGGCTCGGGGCGCTCGTCGTGCTGGCGGTGCGGCACCGCGGCCGGGACGCCGGTCCGCGCGGCGTGGTCCTCGAGGAGGGCGACAGCCTCGTGCTGCACGGCCCGTGGTCGGTCATCGACGGCCTCGCGCACGACCGCGACGTGCTCGTCGTGGACTCCCCGGAGACCCTGCGCCGCCAGGCCGTCCCGCTCGGCATGCGCTCCGCGGAGGCCCTCGCGGTGCTCGCCGCGATGGTCGTGCTGCTGGCCACGGGCCTGGTGCCGCCCGCGGTCGCGGGGCTCGGCGCGGCGGCAGCGTTGGTCCTGCTGCGGGTGGTCACGCCGCAGCAGGCGTACCGGGCCGTGTCGTGGCAGACGGTCGTGCTGCTCGGCGGGCTCATCCCGCTCTCGACGGCGATCTCGGACTCCGGTGCGGCCGACCGCCTCGCGGACGTGCTGCTCGGGTCGCTCGCCGACGCGTCGCCGCTGCTGCTGCTCGTGGCGCTGTTCCTCGTCACCGCGACGCTCGGGCAGGTGGTGAGCAACACCGCGACGGTCCTGGTGGTGGTGCCGGTCGCGGTGGCGGCGGCTGCCGAGGCCGGGGTCGCGGTCGAGCCCGTGCTCATGACCGTCGCGGTCGCGGGCGCGGCGTCGTTCCTCACGCCCATCGCGACCCCGGCGAACATGATGGTCATGGGCCCGGCCGGGTACCGCTTCGGCGACTACTGGCGCCTCGGCGCCGTGCTCCTCGCCGCGTGGCTCGTCGTCGCGCTCCTCGTCGTGCCGCTGGCCTGGCCGCTGGGCTGACGACGGCGCCCGGTCGCGCGCGGCGGCCGACTGCCCGAAACGGGTGAGGCGACGGGCGGGCGCCGCCCGCGACGCCGGCGGCAGGCGCGGGACGCCCGCGCGGGCAGGAGGGTGCCGCCATGCCTCGTCGTCCGGCCAAGCTCATCCCCGACGACTTCACGCCGCTGCCGTCGCTCGCGTCCCCGGTCACGGTGGCCGCCGCCGACGACCTGGCCGGCCTCGACGCCGTCGGGGTCGTGGTGCACGCGGAGGGGCCCGTGCCGGACGCCGTCGGGGTGTCGCGCGAGGCGCTCGCGCGGGCGGGGTTCGAGGCGAAGGTCGGCCAGGCCCTGCCGCTGCCGGGCGTCGGCGGGGAGGGCGCGCCGCTGCTCCTCGCCGTGGGCGGCGGTGCGGTCGGCGAGCAGGACGCCGCCTCGCTGCGCGACGTCGCCGGCGCCCTGGCCCGGGCGACCCCGCGCGCGGCGCGCCTGGGCGTGCACCTCGCGGACCTCGGCGGGGTCGACCCCGCGGCGGCGGCGCAGGCGCTCGCGGAGGGGGCCGTGCTCGGCCGCTACCGGTACGCGGCGCTGCAGCGCGCGCCGCGCGACGTGCCCCTCGCGGAGGTGCGGCTGCGCCTCGACGGGGCGGACGCCGGTGACGCGCAGGCGGGGGTCGACGCTGCCGCGGTGACCGCGCGGGCGGCGCTCGTCGCCCGGGACCTCACCAACACGCCGCCGGGCCACCTCACCGCCCCGGACCTCGCGGACGCCGCAGTCGCGCTCGGGAGCGCGCACGGGTTCGACGTCGAGGTGTTCGACCAGGCGCGGCTCGTCGAGATGGGCTGCGGCGGCCTGCTCGCGGTGAACCGCGGCAGCGCGGAGGAGGCCAGGCTCGTCCGGCTCGCCTACGAGCCGCCGGGGGAGCCCACCGGCCACCTGGCCTTCGTCGGCAAGGGGATCATGTACGACTCGGGCGGCATCAGCCTCAAGCCCTCCGACCCGATGCACCTGCTCATGAAGATGGACATGGGCGGCGCGGCGGCGATCCTCGGGGCCTTCACGGCGCTGCGCGACCTCGGCGTCCGGTGCCGGGTCACGGGGTTCCTGGCGTGCACCGACGACGTCCCGTCCGGGAGCGCGTACGTGCTCGGGGACGTCCTGCACACGCGCGGCGGGCGCACCGTCGAGGTGCGCAACACCGACGCCGAGGGCCGGCTCGCGATGTGCGACGCGCTCGTCCTCGCCACGGAGGGGGCGCCGTCGGCGGTCGTGACGATCGCGACGCTCACGGGCGCCGCGCTCGCGGCGCTCGGGCAGCGGATGGCGGCCGTCCTCGGCAACGACCAGGGCACGGTCGACCGCGTCCGGGCCGCGGCGGCCCGCACCGACGAGCGCGTCTGGCAGCTCCCGCTCGAGCGCGGCTACCGCAAGCAGCTGGACTCGGACGTCGCCGACGTCGCCAACCTCGGCGGCCCGTACGCCGGCACGATCACCGCCGCGCTGTTCCTCGCGGAGTTCGTGGGCGACGTGCCGTGGGCGCACCTCGACATCTGCCCGACCATGCAGTCCTCCGCCGACGAGGGGTGGCGCCCCAAGGGCGCGACGGGCTACGGCGCGCGCCTGCTCGCCGAGCTCGCCCGCGGGTTCGACGCGGCGGCCGACCCGCCCGCCGTGCCCGCCGCCGGCGCGGGAGGGCGGGCATGAACGCCGTCGTCGCGTTCGTCGTCGTCATGGCCGTGTGGACGGTCAGCGACTGGGTGTCGAAGAAGACCCGCTCGCTGCTGTCCTCGCTGCTCGTCGCCTCGGTGATCTTCCTCGTCGGGTTCCTCACCGACGTCTTCCCGGACGACCTGCTCGCGTCCTCCGCGCTGCTCGGGCTGGGCGGCGTCGTCGTCGGCTTCATCATCGTCCACCTCGGCACGCTCATCGGCCTCGACGACTTCCGGCGGCAGTGGCGGACGTTCGTCGTCGGGGTGGCGACCGTCGTCGGGATCGGGCTGGCCCTGCTCGTCGCGATGCTGATCTTCGGCGACCGGGCCCCGCGCGGCTACGAGGGCGTGGCGAGCGCGCTGGACTTCGTCGTCGCCGGCACGGGCGCGATCAGCGGCGGCACGATCTCGGTGCTCGTCGTCGGCCTGCAGGGGCTCGTCGGCTTCCCGCTGACGTCGCTCATCCTGCGGCGCGAGGCCCGCCGGCTGCGCGACGCGTACCGTGCGGGCGAGCTGGCGGCGCCGGCGTCGTCGGCCTCGTCGTCCTCGTGGCGATGGGCCTCGACCGGGTGACCGACGGCGTGCTCAACACGTTCGTCGTGGCCATGCTCCTCGGGATCGCGCTGCGGGCGACCCGGGTGCTGCCGCCGTCGGCGCTCGCGGGGATCGACGCGCTGGGGCTGATGATGGTGTCGATCCTCATCCTCGTCTTCGCGCCGTTGGCCGGGGTGTCGCCCGCCGACGTCGCGGCGTTGGCCTTCCCGCTCGTCCTCGCCTTCGTCTTCGGCCTGCTGGGGATCGTGGTGGTCTCGGCGGTCGTGGGGCGGATGCTCGGGTACACCGTGCCGATGTCGGTGGCCATCGGGCTCACGTCGCTGTACGGCTTCCCCGGCACGCTCGTGCTGAGCCAGGAGGCGGCGCGCGGGGCGGGGGAGACGCCCGAGGAGGTCGCCGCGATCGAGGCGTACGTGCTGCCCAAGATGATCGTGGCCGGCTTCTCCACGGTGACCATCACGTCCGTCGTCGTGACCAGCGTCATCGCGGCGACGATCGGGGGCTGAGGACCCTCCGGCGGCGCCCCCGCGGGCGCCCGGACGGCGCCGTCGCGCGCCCTTCACGCGATCGTGGGGCACATTGCGGGCTCATTAAGAGTGGAACCGCTCGAAAAATCCCATCGAGAGGTCACGTTTCCATCTATTGACGGGCGTTTTCCACGGTGGCTAGCGTCCGGGGAACCGTCGGTGGGCAGAGCGGCCCACCGACCCGGAAGGAGACGCACACATGCTCACCCGCAAACGCATCGCGGCCGCCTCCGCGGCGGCCGTCGGCGCGGTCCTCGTCCTCGCGTCGGCATCGGCCGGAGCACCACCGGCATCGCAGGGGATCAAGAACGTCATCCCGATCACGCAGATCCTGTCCTACGGGCAGAAGGTCACGGCGGTGGCCGTCGAGTACGCGCAGGACGTCAACCCGCGCTCGCTGGACCTCGACACGTTCACCGTCTCGGACAGCCTCTACAACTTCCGCTTCAACCCGATCTCGGACCTCACCGACCCGACCAAGCGGGCCGACCGCACCATCACCGCGGTGTACACGAACGACACCCCGAGCCTCGAGGCGGACAAGGAGTCCGACCGCGGGCGCTACGTCATCATCGAGCTCGACCCCATGGACCCGGGCGGCAGCACCGTGATCGCCTGGAACGGCGGCGTCAAGGTCAACACCGACCTGCAGACGCGGGTGCGCCAGGACAAGGACGTGCACGCCCAGCCCGGCAACGGCAAGGGCAACGGGCCGCTGCTCGCCAAGGCGTCGAGCGAGGAGCACGGGCCGACCCAGCCGGCGGTCAACCTGCTCTACGACGACTTCGTCTACGAGCGCTTCGTCACCGCGTCGGGCACCGACGTCCCGTACGCCTACTGGATCCCCGAGGACTACGACCCGGCGAAGCAGTACCCGGTCGTCGTCATCCTCCCGGGCCAGGGCCAGGGCTTCCTGCCCAACGCGGCCGGCGAGGACAACGAGGGCGTCCAGGTGGCGTCGGACATCCCGGCCACCGCGTGGCTCCAGGAGGAGTGGACGGGCACGGACGAGGACGTCATCGTCCTCGCGGTGCAGAACCGCCGCGTGGGCAGCGCCACGCAGCAGTCGGAGCTCATGGTCGAGCTCGTCAACTGGTTCACCAGCGAGTACTCGATCGACACCGACCGCATCTACGCCTCGACGGTGTCGTACGGCTCGACGCTCGCGTGGGCCGCGCTGGCGAACCACCCGGGCCTGTTCGACGGCGTGCTCCTCACCGGCGGCTTCGCGGCCAGCCAGGCGCAGGCCGACGCGATCGCCGCGTCGGAGACGCCCGTCTGGATCACGCACGGCACGGGCGACCACCTGCTCAACGTCGTCACCACCGGCCAGGCGTCGTTCAACCGGATCTGGAACGCGTACATGGCGCTCGGCAAGACGCCGGCTCAGGCGTCCAAGCTCGTCAAGTACACCGAGTACCCGCTCGAGGCGTTCTACGAGCCGGACCAGCACCTCGCGGCCGCGCCGACGTACGAGGACTCCTCGATCCTGCGGTGGCTGCTCGCGCAGTGACCGCGTGAGCGGCAGCGTCGCCGTGCGCGTCCCCTGACGCGCACGGCGACGCTGCCTTCGCGGTCCGGCTCAGGCCAGGGCGCGCACGCGGAGGGCGCCTGCGGTCGCCTCGAACGTCGTCGGGGCGGGGGCGGCCGGCAGCGCGGCGGCGCCGACCACGCCGCCCGCGAAGACCTCGAGGACGGGGCCGTCGACGAGCAGGACGGCGCGCCCTGCGAAGGGCATCTCCCACGCCGCGTCGCCGCAGCGCACGGCGAGCCTCGGCCCGCGGGCCTCGAGCCGGGCCGCCACGTGGTCCGCCCGGCGCAGCGCGAGCGTCGCCGTGCGCTCGGCGCCGTCGGCGCCGTCATCGCCGTCGGTGACCCGCCACTCGACGTGGCAGGCCCCGACGACGGACCGCGGGCTCCCGTCCTCCGGGCCGGCGACCGCGGTGGCCGCCCGCAGCACCGCAGGGTGCGGCGCGACCTCGAGCCGGTCGCCGACGACGGCGAGGCGGTGCGGCACCGAGTGCGCGCCCGCCCAGCGCCCGCCCGGGTCCCGCACCCCCCGGAGCCAGTGCACGAGGCCGGGCGCGCCGACGGCGTCGCGGAACGCCGAGCCCGCGTAGAGCGAGGGGCCGTAGGTGAGGCGGTGCCACCGCTCGGCCACGAAGCGCCCGCCGCGCAGGTCCCCGAGCGCGTACGCCTCGAAGCCCGGGTGCCCGCCGCCCCACGCGGAGACGACGAGCGCCCACCGGTCGTCCACGCGCACGAGCTGGGGGCACTCCCAGATCTCGCCCGTCCACGGGTCGGCGGCCGCGGCGGGCCGGCTCGCCAGGACGCCGTCGTAGGTCCAGCGCGCCAGGTCGTCGGAGCGGAAGGCGAGGGCGGCGCCCGACCCGTCCGCGAGGCCCGCGCCGAGCACCATGAGCCAGGCGTCGCCGTCGTGGGTGACGAACGGGTCGCGCACCGCGGCGAGGTCGACGCCCTCGGGCGGCCCCGCGACGACGGGCCCCTTCGTCCAGGTGCGCCACGCGTCGTCGGCGGGACAGGCGACCCGGACCCACCCGAGGTGCTCGGCGGAGGCGTCCGCGGACGTGTAGAAGGCCGTCGGGCGGCCGCCCTCGGGCACGACGACGCCGCCCGACCACACGCCGTCGTCGCCGTCGCCGGGGGAGAGGGCCACGGGCTCCTCGCGCCAGTGCACGAGGTCGGTGCTCGTCGCGTGCCCCCAGTGCTGCTCCGGTGCCCACACCGCCGAGCCGGGGACGTGCTGGAAGAAGACGTGGTAGCGGCCGCCGTGGTGGATCAGCCCGATGGGGTCGTTGATCCAGCCGGAGCGCGCGGTGAGGTGCAGGCGGGGGCGCGCTGCGTCGTCGGCCCCCGGGGTCGGCGCCGTCATCGGGCCGACCGGGGCGGCGCCACCGACGCGCGCTCGCGGAGCGGCATGGGGACGCGGTGCACGGACCCCCGCGCGCCGGCCTCGTCCCGGCCGGAGATGGCCTCGAGGACGAGCTCGACGGAGCGGCGGCCGAGCTCGTAGTGGGGGATCGCGAACGTCGTCAGCCCCGGCCGCAGCCAGTCGGCGAGGGGGGCGTCGTCGAAGGAGACGATCGAGACGTCGCCGGGGATCGTCAGGCCGGCCTCGTGGATCGCCTGGTACGCGCCGAACGCGAGGCGGTCGTTGAAGGTGATGATCGCCGTGCCCCGCCGGCCGCTGTCGAGGATGCGGCGGGTCGTCTCCCAGCCGAACGGCGGCAGCCAGTCGGGGTGCACGTGACCGCTCGCGGGGCGCAGGCCGGCCTCGCCGAGGACCTCGAGGATGCCCTGGAGGCGCTCGCGGCCGGCGACGGTCCCCGGCGGCGTGTCGTCGGGGCCCGGGCCGGCGCCGATGAGGTGGATCTCGCGGTGGCCGGCCTCGACGAGCAGGCGCGCCGCCGCCCGGCCCGCCTCGAGCTCGTCGGGGACGACGCTCGGGATCCGGGGGCGGGGCATGTCGGCGAGCGCGTTGAGCAGCACCGCGGGCGCATGGTCCAGGCCCTCGGGGAGCGGGCGGGTCTGCGTGAACATCGAGGCGAGGATGACGCCGTCGACCTGCCGGTCGAGCAGCGCGTCGATGAGCTGGCGCTCGACGGCGGGGTCGCCCTCGGTCTCACCGATGAACAGCATGAGGCCGCGCTCGTGCGCCGCCTCCAGCGCGCCCTTGATCATGTCCCCGGCGAGGAGCGACGTCGCGACGGTGTCGGAGACGAAGCCCAGCGCCAGCCCGGAGCCCTTGCGCAGCCCGACCGAGAGGATGTTGGGGCGGTAGCCGAGGTCCGCGGCGACGTCCTTGACGCGCTGCTGGACGGTGGCCGAGATGCGCAGCTCCTCGCCGCGCCCGGACAGCACGAGGGAGGCCGTCGTCGGCGAGACGCCCGCCGCCGAGGCGACGTCGGCGAGGGTGACCCTCCTGCGACCCACGTGATCCTCCTGTCGGGGCGACATCGTAGGGCCCGCCCGGGCACCGACGGTGGTGACGATCCGGTCACGGAAGTCCGCTCATCGCCCGCAGCGGCTTGACATGCCCGAGGCGCACTGGCAAGACTGCCCGTGCTAAGACGATTTAGCAAGCACGGGCAAGGGGCGCCCGGCCTTCCGTTCGACGATGAAGGGAGACGCTGGTGTCTCGATCTGGTAGATCAGTTCAGCGCGCCGCGCTGACCGCCACGCTGGTCGCGGGTGCCCTCGCACTGGCCGGCTGCAGCAGCCCTGGGAGCAGCACCCCGGAGGAGTCGGAGACGCCCGACGCGAGCGCGCCGTCCGAGTCGGCCACGCCCGACTGCGGCACGGAGCCGGTCACGCTCAAGGCGTACTTCGAGACGGGCTTCCCGCTGCCGAGCGAGCTCGCGGCGGAGTTCGAGAAGCAGTACCCGAACGTGTCGTTCGACATCCGTGAGGACCAGTTCGCCGTGCTGACGCAGAGCGCGCCGCGCGTCCTCGTGGACGACCCGCCGGACCTCATGCGCCTGCCGCAGATGTCCGAGCTGGCGAAGGACGGCCTCCTGCTCAACCTCGACCCGTACGCCGAGGCGTTCGGCTGGGACGAGTGGCCGGCCTCGCAGCTCGAGCAGATGCGCGTGGACGAGAACGGGCGCCGCGGCGACGGCCCGCTCTACGCCATGGGCCTCAACTTCTCGATGACCGGCGTCTTCTACAACAAGGAGCTCGCCGCGCAGATCGGGATGACCGAGCCGCCGAAGACCGTCGCCGAGCTCGACGGCTACCTGCAGGCCGCGAAGGACGCCGGCCTGACGCCGCTCGCGCAGTTCAACGGCGGCGCGACGGGTGGCCTCGCGTTCCCGCTGCAGGCCCTCATGGCCTCCTACGGTGACACGAGCGAGATCAACGACTGGATCTACCAGGCGCCCGGCGCGACGATCGTCACCGAGAGCAACATCGCGGCGACCGAGCACCTGCAGCGCTGGGTCGAGGCCGGCTACTTCGCCGACGACGTCAACTCGATGGACTACGCGATGATGATGAGCCGGTTCATCGAGGGCGACAGCGTCTTCATCTTCAACGGCGACTGGGAGTCGGGGAACCTCGACAACCAGATGGCCGGCAACGTCGGCTTCTTCCTCATGCCCCCGCTCGAGGAGGGCGGCTCGTTCGGTGCCATGTCGGCCCCGCTGACGTACGGCATCTCGGCGTACGCGGCGAACCCCGACTGCGCGGCCTTCTTCCTCAACTGGGTGGCCACCGACGAGACGGCGCGCACCATCGCCGTCGAGGTCGGCGGGTCCCACCCGATGGGCCCGGCGGACGCCTACATGCCGCCGATCGCCGAGGGCAGCGTGACCGCCGAGACGCTGGCGGCCGGCGCCGCCATCGGTGAGCAGGACGGCGCGATGGACTTCATCGCCAACGCCACCGGCACCGTGTACGCCGAGGGCTGGACGCCGAACCTGCAGAAGCTCGTCGCCGGCGAGATCGACCCGGTCTCCCTGCTCGAGGCCGTCCAGGCCGAGTACGAGCGCGAGGTCGGCTGATCCATGCCCCAGCGGCAGACCGGACCGACGTCGGGTCTCCGCGAGGTGATGTCCCCGGCTCCCGGTAGCCCGGAGAGCAGGCGCCGCGCCCGCAGGGCGCGGCGCCTGCGCCGGGACGGGCTCGCCTGGCTCCTCGTGGCCCCGGCCGGGATCGCATACGTGCTGTTCGTGCTGCGCCCGATGGCGCAGTCCGTGCAGTTCTCGTTCTACGACTGGGACGGCGTGACCCAGTCCACGTGGGTGGGCCTGGACAACTACGTCCAGGTCTTCCAGAACTCCGAGCTGTACGGCTCGATCGTCAACGCCTTCGAGCTGATCGTGTACTTCAGCATCATCCCGGTGGCGCTCGGGCTGTTCACGGCGAACACCATCCGCAGCTTCGCCACGAGCCGGCTCGCCCTGGTGTCCCGGACGGTCCTCTTCCTGCCGCAGATCATCCCGCTCGTCGCCGCGGGCATCATGTGGACCTGGCTCTATGCGTCGAACGGGACCGTGAACCAGGTCCTGCGGATCATCGGTCTCGACCGGGTGACCCGCGCGTGGCTCGGCGACTTCGGGTCCGCGCTGCCCGCCGTCGGCGTCATCGGCGCCTGGGTCCACTTCGGCCTGTGCATGCTCCTGCTGCTCGCCGGCATGACGAAGATCGACCCGGCCCTCTACGAGGCGGCCCGGATCGACGGCGCGGGCCCGGTCCGCGAGTTCTTCGCCATCACGCTGCCGAGCCTGCGCCAGGAGATCAGCGTGTGCATCACCGTCACGGTGATCGCCGCCCTGGCCAGCTTCGACATCATCTACATCTCCACGCAGGGCGGCCCGGGCAACCAGACGCTGGTGCCCGGCCTGGCGATCTACCGGCTCGCGTTCTTCAGCCGGGAGGTGGGCCTCGCGTCCGCTCTCGCCGTCGTCCTCATGGTGCTCGTGCTCGGCGTGGTCCTCCCGCTGCAGCGGCTCAACCGGGAAGGTGACTCGTGATCGTCGCGCGCCGGGAGGTGTGGGTCGGCCGCACCCTCCTCGTCCTGCTCATGGCCGTCACGATCCTGCCGTTCGTCAGCCTGTTCGTGACGGCGCTGCACCCCGCCGGGACGTACCCGCCCGGGCTCCAGTGGCCCGAGACGCCGCACTGGGAGAACTTCGTCTCCGCGTTCAACGTCGCGAAGATGGGCCAGCTCCTCTGGTCGAGCGTGCTCATCGAGATCGCGGTCGTCCCCGTGTCGCTCGTCATCGCGACGTTCGCCGGGTTCGCGCTCGGCCACCTGCGGCCGTGGGGCGCGCGGCTGGTCTTCGTGGCGTTCGTGCTCGGCCTGACGCTGCCCCGCGAGGGCGTCATCGTGCCGCTGTACTACCAGATGCGCGACTACGGCCTGCTCAACACCCGGTGGGCGATCATCCTGCCGCTCATCGGCCTGTACATGCCGTTCGCGGTGTTCTGGATGCGGGCGCACTTCGTCAACATGCCGGAGGACATCTCCGAGGCCGCCCGCATCGACGGCGCGAACACGTGGCAGCTGTTCTGGCGCGTGCACGTCCCGCTGTCGATGCCCGCGCTCTCGTCGCTGGCGATCCTGCTCTTCCTGTGGACGTGGAACCAGTTCCTCATCGCCGTCGTGCTCGTCTCCGACCCGCTGCAACGGACGATGGCGGGCGCGCTCGGCGCGTTCCAGGGCCAGTGGGGGACCGACATCCCGCTGCTGTGCGCCGGGTCGCTGCTCATCCTGACGCCGACGCTGCTGGTGTTCCTCCTCTTCCAGCGGCAGTTCGTCAGCGCCCTCCTGCAGGGCTCGCTCAAGGGGTGAGGAGTGGACCGACCCCCGTTCGACCCCGACCTGGCGGCCGCGCTCGAGGCGCGGTCCGCCGAGGTGGTCGTGTCCCTGCGGCCGGAGGAGATCCGGCCGCTGCGTGAGCGCGCCGCCTCGCGGGACGACGTCGTCGCGGCCGCCTCGCCCGCCTTCCGCACGTCCGTGCACACCGTGCCGGGCGCCGCCGGCGGGCCGCCCGTCGAGGTGGCCGTCCTGCGCCCGACGGCGGAGCCCGGCCCGGTGCCGTGCCTGCTCCACCTGCACGGCGGGGGGCTCGTGGCCGGGTCGATGTGGGACGACGTCGTGCCCCTCCTCGGCCTGGCCCGGCAGACCGGCTGCGCGGTGGTCTCGGTGGACTACCGGCTGGCGCCCGAGCACCCGTACCCCGCGGCGCTCGACGACGCGCGGGCCGCGCTCCGCTGGGTCGTGACCGAGGGGCGCGCGCTGGGCCTGCGGGCCGACGCCGTCGTGCTCGAGGGCGTCAGCGCGGGCGGCGGGCTGGCCGCCGCGCTCGCCCTGCGCGCGCGCGACGACGGCGGGCCGCGGCCCGCCGGGCAGATGCTCGTCTGCCCGATGCTCGACGACCGCAACGACTCGGCGTCGGGCGCCCAGATGGCCGGGTACGGGGCATGGGACCGGACGGCGAACGCGACCGCGTGGCGCGCCTACCTCGGCGACCTCGTGGGGGAGCCGGACGTCCCGCCGTACGCGGCGCCCGCGCGCGCGGCCGACCTGCGGGGCCTGCCGCCGACGTTCGTCGACGTCGGGTCGGCGGAGACGTTCCGCGACGAGGCCGTGGACCTGGCCCGCCGGATCTGGGCGTGCGGCGGCGACGCCGAGCTGCACGTGTGGCCGGGCGGCTTCCACGGGTTCGACCACTTCGCGCCCGACGCGCCGATCTCCGCCGACGCGCGGGCCGCGCGCGTACGCTGGCTGCGGCGCCTGATCGCGCGCCTGCCCGCGGGAGGTGCCCGATGAGCGTCCTCGACGCGCTCGAGGCGGCCCTGCCCTGGACGCCCGTCCCGGTGCCGGACGACATCCCCACCGGCGACATGCCGGGGGACCGGGTCACGATCCGCGAGGAGCACGTGCGCCGCGCCCAGGCGCTGGTGCCGATGCTCGTCGGCGAGCTCGTGCCGGTGGTGCGGGCGAGCGAGGCGTCGCGGGCCGTCGTCGCGGTGTGCGGCGGCTCGGGCGTGGGCAAGTCCGAGGTCGCGTCGGTGGTCTCCTACCTGCTCGGGACGGTCGGCGTCGGCTGCTACACGCTCTCCGGCGACAACTACCCGCGCCGGATCCCCAGCCAGAACGACGCCGAGCGCCTGCGCATCTTCCGGGAGGCCGGCGTCCGCGGCCTGCTCGCCGAGGACGCGTACGACGCCGAGCGGGCCGTCGTCCTGCGCCGGCTGCAGGCGGCGGAGGTGGACGCCGACCCGGCCGCCGCCGTCGAGCACCCCTGGCTGGCGGCCTACCAGCGCGCGGGGCGCGAGGGCCTGCGCGGCTACCTCGGCAGCCCGGCGGAGATCGACTTCGAGCACCTGTCCGACATCGTGGCCCGCTTCAAGGCGGGGGCGCCCGCGCTCCACCTGCGCCGCATGGGGCGCGGCCCGGCCGACCTCTGGTACGAGCTCGTGGACCTCACCGGCGTCGACGTCCTCGTGGTCGAGTGGACGCACGGGAACAGCGAGCACCTCGTCGGCGTCGACGTGCCGGTGCTGCTGCACAGCACGCCCGAGGCCACGCTCGAGCACCGGCGCGCCCGGGCCCGCGACCGCGCGCCGGACAGCCCGTTCACGACGATGGTGCTCGAGGTGGAGCAGGAGCTGCTCGAGCGCCGGGCCGCCGCCGCGCGGATCATCATGACCCCGGACGGGGAGCGCCTGAGCCACGAGCGGTACGCCGAGCTTCTCGCGGGAGGCGGTCGTGGCTGACGGCCCCGCCTCCGCGCGCCCGATGCTCAACCTGTACCCGGACAGCGTCGGGGGACGGCTGGCGGGCGCGGTGAGCCTGCTGGCCCGGCCCGAGCTCGCCGGCGTGTTCGACGCGGTGTACGTGCTGCCGAGCCTCTTCCACACCGACCTCGACCGCGGGTTCTCCGTCATCGACTACGGGCTGGACGAGCGCCTCGCGACGCACGACGACCTGGCGGCGCTGCGCGACCTCGGGCTCGACCTCAAGCTCGACGTGGTGCTCAACCACTGCTCGGTGCTGTCGCCGCAGTTCCAGGACCTGCTGCGGCGCGGCGACGCGTCGCCCTACCGCGACTTCTTCGTCGACTGGAACCGCTTCTGGGCGGGCCACGGCGAGATGACCGACGAGGGGTACGTCCAGCCCGACCCGGAGCTGCTCGCCCCGATGTTCTTCCGCAAGCCCGGGCTGCCCATCCTCATGGTGCGGTTCCCGGACGGCCGGGACGTGCCCTACTGGAACACCTTCTACCAGGAGGTCGTCTACCCGCGGCTGGACCCGCAGGACCTCATGGCGGAGATGCCGATCCAGTACGGCACCGCCCGGGAGGTGGCCGCGCTGGTCAACGCGGCGCTCGACGCCGGACGGGCCCCGCGCGAGATCGAGTGGGGCGCCTACGAGCGCTACCGCGAGCCGGTGACCGGCCTCCTCGCGGACCGGCGGCGGTACCTCGGCCAGATGGACGTGAACGTCCGGTCGCCCCTCGTCTGGGACTTCTACGAGGAGACGCTGCGCACGCTCGCCGGGTACGGGGCGTCGATCGTGCGGCTCGACGCGTTCGCGTACGCCTCGAAGGTCCCCGGTCGGCGCAACTTCCTCAACGAGCCGGAGACCTGGGAGGTGCTCGGCCGGCTCCGCGGGATCGCCGACGGCCTCGGCCTGTCGCTGCTGCCCGAGATCCACGCGACGTATGCCGAGGGGGTGCACGAGCGCATCGCCCGGGAGGGCTACCTCACCTACGACTTCTTCCTGCCCGGGCTCATCCTCGACGCGTTCGAGCGGGCCGACGCGAGCACGCTGGAGCGCTGGGCCGGGGAGGTCGTCGAGCGGGGGATCCGCACGGTCACCATGCTCGGCTGCCACGACGGCATCCCGCTCCTCGACCTCGAGGGCCTGGTGCCCACCGAGCGGATCGAGGCCCTCGTCGGGACGGTCGTCGAGCGCGGCGGGCACGTGAAGAACCTGCACGGGCAGCGGGAGACGTACTACCAGGTCAACGCCACGTACCACAGCGCGCTGGGCGCGGACGACAGGTCCCTGCTCCTCGCCCGGGCGATCCACCTGTTCATGCCCGGCCGCCCGCAGGTCTGGTACCTCGACCTCTTCGCCGGCACGAACGACCACGAGGCCGTCGCCCGCGCGGGTGTGGGCGGCCACAAGGAGATCAACCGCACGAACCTGGCCGCGGAGGAGGTCGGGCGCCGCCTCGCGTGGCCGGTGGTCCGCGACCAGCTCACGCTGCTGCGCTTCCGGCACGCCTCGCCCGCGTTCGGCTTCGACGCGCGGCTCGAGATCCTGCCCGCGCCGCCCGGCCGGCTGGCCTGGCGGTGGACCGGGGAGGGCGGCGCGACGGCGCTGCTCGAGGCGGACCTCGCCACGCGCTCGTTCGCGGTGTCCGACGGCGAGGGGAACGTCGTCCTCGCGCAGTAGGTCCGCGCGCTGGTCGGCGTCGTCGGCGTCGTCGGCCGACTGCTGCCGCGTGCCCGCCTGCGGGGCATCCGCGCGTGCGCGCCCTGGCGGGCGTCCCGGCGTGCAGGGGTTGGCGCGGGTGCCGGCAGGGGAGGGGCACCCCTGCCGGCACCCGGGTCCCGGGCGCGGCGCCGCCGTGCGGTGTCGTGGCTCCGCCCGGTCGCCCTGGGGCGACCCGGCGGCCGACCGACACGTCGGCGGCGGGCTGCGACAACGGTGACAGTACGGACCCCGGCCGCGCCCGTCAATACTGCTAAAGGAGGGATCTCTGGCCACGAATATTGTTGGTATTGCTCTTAATGTGGCAGCGCCGATACGCTCAGCGGCCATGAGCATCCCCCGCGCCGTGGCGGGCTCGGCGCCACGTGCCGTCCTCGCGGAGCTGGCCGACGGCGGCCGCCTCACCGCCGCCGAGATCAGCGCCCGGACGGGCATCCCCCGCAGCACCGTCATCCAGGCGCTCCGCCGGCTCGCCGCCGCCGGGGAGGTCGACCAGCACGAGGCGGGGCCCCGCGGTCGGGGCCGGCCCTCGCACGAGTGGTCCGTCGCCCGCCCGCCCGGCCCGCTCGCCGTCGTCATCGCGACGGCGCACGGGACCGTCGTCGGGGTCGTCGCGCCGGACGGGCGCGTGCTGGGCTCGCGCGAGGCGGAGCCGCTCGAGGCCACCGGGGAGGGACGGCGCGCGGGGCCCGCGCTCGAGGCCCTCGACCGGGCGGTCGTCGAGGCGGGGGTGACGGCGGACGGGCTCTCGATGGCCGTCGTCGGGCTGCCCGGACCCTCGGAGTTCGCGGCGGACGGCAGGGGGCGCACCGCCGCGCCGCCGAGCGGGCACCTGCGCCGGTTCCGCACGTGGGACGGCGGCTCGCCCGTCGACCGGCTCGCCGAGCACCTCGGCCGCCCCGTCTACAGCGAGAACGACGCGAACCTCGCCGCGCTCGGCGAGGCGGTCCTCGGCGCGGGGGCGGGGTACGACACCGTCCTGCACGTGAGCCTCGCCCACGGCACGGGCGCGGGGCTCGTCATCCGGGGCCGGCTCCACCGGGGCCGCGGCGGCCTCGCGGGGGAGATCGGTCACCTGCACCAGTCCGACGAGGGGCCCCTGTGCCACTGCGGGGCGCGCGGCTGCTTCTGGCAGAGCCGCAGCGTGCCCGCGCTCCTCGGCGCGCTCGCGGAGGCCCACGAGCGGCCGTTCACGCTCGCCGACGTCGCGCGCGCCGCCGCGGACGACGACCAGGACGTGGTGCGCGCGCTGCTGGGCTTCGGGCACGCGCTCGGGCGGCGGCTCGCCGACGCCGTCGTGTTCGTCAACCCCGACGCGATCGTGGTCGACGGCGGGCTGGGCGCCGCGAGCGAGGTCGTGGCCCAGGGCGTGCGCGACGGCGTGCAGCGCTACGCGCCGCCGACGATTGCCCGGGCGACGGACGTGCTCGTCGGCGCGTGCGGCGAGGGGGCCGCGCTCGCGGGCGCCGCCGCGCTCGCCCGGACCGAGGGGCTGTTCGCCCGGCAGGCCCGGTCGGCCGGGGCCTGAGAGCGCCTCGCCGGCCGCCGGGAGCGCGCCGGCCCCACAACGGCGAAGGCCCCGCCGGGGCGGGGCCTGACCTGCGGTGATGCTGTCTGGCTCCCGCGACTGGACTCGAACCAGTAACCGTCCGATTAACAGTCGGATGCTCTGCCAATTGAGCTACGCGGGATCGTGCGCCCGGCAATGCTACCCGATGCGCGAGGGTGCTCCCGACCGTCAGAGGAGCCCCGCGGCCTCCCGCACGTGCTGCTCCGCGGCGTCGACGGCGGCCGCCGTCCCGGGGTCGTCGAGGTCCACGCCGCCCGGGCCGATGACCTGCGTGAAGAGCGCCCCGTCGCCGTCGCGACGCAGTACCACCTGCACCACCCGGCGGCCCGGCAGGTCCACCCGCTCGCGGTGCACGACCGACGAGTCGACGCACTGCCGCAGGGCCGCGGGGAACTCGTGCGCGCGCTCGTCGGCGAGGCCGAGCCGGGTCTCGCTGCCGTCCACCCACTCGACGGCCACCGCGGCCTCCTCCGCGTCGAGCCGGGCGACCGTGACGTCGGTCCACGGCCGGCGGAGCTCGGGGCCGTCGTCGGGCACGACGACGAGCGCGTGCGTCGTCGCCGCGGCCCACCCGTCCGTCAGGCGCGCGTGGGCGAGCACGCGTTCGCCGGCGCGCACCCCGAGGCGGGCGCGGACGTCGTCGGGCAGGGCAGAGCGACGGAAGAGGGGCATGGGCCCAACTTAGCCGCGCCGCCCGCGCGCGGGGCGCGACCTCGGCCGCAGGGCCGCGGGTAGCCTGGCGCCAGCGCCCGGGTCGCCGGGCCGGGGCCAGTAGCTCAGCAGGTCAGAGCAGCGGACTCATAATCCGTCGGTCGCGGGTTCGAGCCCCGCCTGGCCCACCCGCCCCGGCCCGCCACGTCCGCCCCCTCGGCACCGCGCTCCGCCGGGGTTACCCTGCGAGGGTCGCGTGCGCGCCCCCCACGCCGGTGGACACCCACGAGTGGACGCGACGCCGCCCCGGGCGCCTCGAAGGAGGAACACGTGGCTCCCGTCGACATGCTCGGTCTCGTCGCGGGCGCCTGGGGGGTGGCGATGGCCGTCTCCCCGGCCCTGCAGATCCGCCGCATGCTGCGCACCCGCTCGGCCGAGGACGTCTCGCTCGGCTACTTCGGCGTGCTGCTGCCCGGCTTCGTGCTGTGGATCGCCTACGGCGCCGCGCGGGGCGACCTCGCGCTCGTCGTGCCCAACACCGTCGCGACCTGCGTGACGCTCACGACCGTGCTCGTCGCCGTGCGCCTGCGGTCCGCGCGGGAGCGGCTCGCCCCGGAGGGCTGACCTCCCGGCCGCACCGGCCACCCGCGTGGCCGCTGGCACGGGATCGTGACGGGCTGTCATGATCATCCCGACCGAGGGAGGTCCTCATGCGTGCCCGTCGTGCCCTTGTCGTCCCTCTGCTCGTCCCCGTCCTGGCGCTCGGCCTCGCCGGCTGCACCGGCGACGACGACCCGCCCGCGGATCCCGAGACGTCCGCGCCGGAGACCGAGGAGCCGAGCGCCGAGCCGACGCCGAGCGAGGAGCCCAGCTCCGAGCCGACCGTCGAGCCGCACCCGGCGCTCGCCGACCTCGTCATCACGACGAGCGGGCTCGGCCCCCTGACCGTGGGCGTGCCGCCCGAGTCCAACCCGGGCGCGGAGATGATCGCGCTCGACCCCGAGGCCTGCGTGAGCGACGAGCTGGGCACCCCGGAGAACCCGGCCCGGTGGCTCGCCGAGGGGTACCCGACGGACACCAACTACATGGGTGAGCCCGCCACGCCGTTCTACGTCGACGCCGACGACCGCGGCGTGCACCGCATCGACGTCATGGGCACGAGCCCGCACACGCCCGACGGCATCCACGTCACGTCGACGCTGGCCGAGCTGCGGGCGGCCTACCCGGCGCTCGAGGGCCCGTACGCGGGTCCGGTCTCGCAGGTCTGGTGGATCACCGACGAGGCCGGGACGCTCGTCTTCGAGACCCAGGGCGACGCGGACGGGATGCTGCCGGCCGGCACCCCGGAGATGGTCGTGCTCATCCGCGTGCTCGAGCCGGGCATGAGCCCCGAGTTCGCCGCCGCGAACAGCGGCAACGTCGCCGGGGCGTGCTTCTGACCCGCGCCCTGTGACGCGCCGGCGGCGCGCGACGGTGAGTCGCGCGCCGTCAGAGCGACTGCGCGACGGTCACGAGGAACGCGAGCGACCCCACGGCGAGCGCGCCGACGGCGGCCCGGAACCAGCGCCGCTCGTCCTCCGTGCGGCCCGCCTGGCCGTGCCGGAACGCGACCACGAGCGCACCGGCCCCGCCGATGGTGAGCACGCCCCCGATGACGAGCGTCACGATCTCCACAGGGGCAGTCTCGCCGATCGCGGCGGGGCCGCGCGCGCTCGCCCGCGTCCCGGCCGCCGCGGGCCCGGGCGGGTCAGCTGTCGGAGCCCGTGCCCGACCCGGCGTCCCCGTCGCCGCCGGCGCGCGAGCGCACGGTGTCGGTGGCCTGGCGCACCGCGTCGGTGACCTTCTCCTTGATCTCCGGCGCCTTCTCCTTCACCAGGGCGCTGGCGCGCTGCTCGACGTCGGACACCGTGCTCTTGACCCGCGGGTCCTCCCACACCTTCTGGGCCTGCTCGCGGATCTTCTCGAACTGCTCGCGCCCGGCGCGCGTGCCGAGCACGTAGCCGATCGCACCGCCGATGAGGAAAGCTGCCTTCGTCCGCATGGAGCACGTCCCTTCCGTCGTGGTCGGTCGCGTGGCCGGCGACCGCAAGTCCGTCTCTCTGCTCACGAGCCTAGGTCCGGCGCGCCCACTCTGCGCGCCGGTCGCCCGCCCGATCGGCCCGGTCGGGCCCGGCGGCGACCGGCCCGCCGTCGGGCGCGGCGGTCCGGGCGGCGCGCCGCGCATGGAAGGATTGGCGGCATGGCCATGCGTGAGATCCGCGTCGTCGGCGACCCCGTGCTGCGCACCCCCTGCGAGCCGATCCGCGAGATCGACGACCGGGTGAAGGCGCTGGTCGAGGACCTGCTCGAGACCGTCGACGCCGAGGGCCGCGCCGGCCTCGCGGCCAACCAGATCGGCGTCGGGCTGCGCGCGTTCTCCTGGAACATCGACGACGAGATCGGCTACGTCCTCAACCCCCGCCTCGTCGAGGTCTCCACCGACGAGTACCAGGACGGCGACGAGGGCTGCCTGTCCGTGCCGGGCCTGTGGTTCCCCACGCGACGGGCGTGGTACGCGCGGGTCGTGGGGGAGGACCTCGACGGCCGCGAGGTCGTCGTCGAGGGCACCGAGCTCATGGCGCGTTGCCTGCAGCACGAGTGCGACCACCTCGACGGCATGCTCTTCCTGGACCGCCTCGAGCGCGCCGAGCGGAAGAAGGCGATGCGCGCCATCCGCGAGCAGCTCGGCTGAGGCGTCCCGCACCGTTCGCCCGCCCGACGGCGATCCTGCTGGCCCTGGCGGCCGACGTCGGGCATGCTGGTGCTGCACGCCGCGACACAGCGTGTCGTCGCCGTCGATCGAGGACGTTGGGGAAGGCGCACCTCGACCGAGCGGAGGATCGACATGGCCGGTGCCATCACCCGTGGCGTCCTTTTCGTGCACTCAGCGCCCCGCGCGCTCTGCCCGCACGTGGAATGGGCGGCCGGCGGGGTCCTCGGTGCGCGCGTCGCGATGGACTGGACGGAGCAGCCGGCGGCGCCCGGCATGTTCCGCGCCGAGCTCTCCTGGCAGGGCGTGCAGGGCACGGGCGCGCGGCTGACGTCCGCGCTGCGCGGCTGGGCGCACCTGCGCTACGAGGTCACGGAGGAGCCGAGCCACGGCGCCGACGGCGCCCGCTGGAGCCACACGCCGGACCTCGGCATCTTCCACGCGGTCACGGACGTGCACGGCAACGTCCTCGTGCCCGAGGACCGCGTGCGCGCGGCGCTGGAGCACGTCGGCGACCCGGCGCGGCTGCGCCGCGAGCTCGAGCTCGCGCTCGGGCAGGCGTGGGACGACGAGCTGGAGCCGTTCCGGTTCGCGGGCGCGGGCGCGCCCGTGCGGTGGTTGCACCGCGTGGGGTGAGCCGGGCGGCCTCAGGCCGTGCTCAGCACCAGGGCGACGTTGTGCCCGCCGAACCCGAACGAGTTGTTGATCGCCGCGAGCTGCCCGTCGCGCAGCGGCCGCGGGGTGTCGCGCACGAGGTCCAGCGCGAGCTCCGGGTCCGGCCGGCTGACGTTGATCGTCGGCGGCGCCGTGCGCTCGTGCAGCGCGAGCACCGTGAAGATCGTCTCCACCGCCCCGGCGCCGCCCAGCAGGTGGCCGGTCATCGACTTCGTCGCCGACAGCGCCACGCCGTCCGCCGCGTCGCCGAGCACCGCGCGCACGCTGCGCGCCTCGATGAGGTCGCCCACCACGGTGGAGGTGGCGTGCGCGTTGACGTGCGCGACGTCGTCGGGCGCCACGCCGGCGTCGGCGAGCGCCGCGCGCATCGCGGCGACCTGACCGCGCCCCTCAGGCTCGGGGGAGGTGATGTGGTAACCGTCCGCGGACAGGCCCACGCCCGCGAGCCGCGCGTACACGCGGGCCCCGCGGGCCCGGGCGTGCTCCGCGCTCTCCAGCACGACGATGCCCGCGCCCTCGCCGAGCACGAACCCGTCGCGCTCGACGTCGTACGGCCGGGACGCGCCCGCCGGGTCGTCGTTGCGCGTGGACAGCGTGCGCGAGGCCGCGAACGCGGCGAGCGGCATCGGGTGGATCGCCGCCTCCGTGCCCCCCGCGACGACGACGTCGGCGCGGCCCGTGCGGATCATGTCGGCCGCGTAGCCGATCGCCTCGGCGCCCGACGCGCACGCCGACACGAGGGCGTGCGCCCCCGCCTGCGCGCCCAGCTCGAGCTCGACGTAGGCGGCGGGGGAGTTCGGCATGAGCATGGGCACCGTCATCGGCAGGACGCGCCGCGCGCCCTTCTCCCGCAGGGTGTCCCACGCGTCGAGGGTGGTCCAGATGCCGCCGATGCCCGAGGAGACCACCGCGCCGAGGCGCACCGGGTCCACCTCGGGGGCGCCGGCGTCGGCCCACGCCTCCCGCAGCGCGACGATCGCGTACTGGGCCGACGGGTCCATGCGCTTGAGCTCGGGGCGGCTGAGCACCTCGGCGGGGTCCACGCGCACGCGCGCGGCGAAGGTCACCGGGATGTCGTAGGTCTCGGCCCAGTCGTTGTCCAGCGTGCGCGCGCCGGACTCGCCGGCCAGCGCGGCGGCCCAGGTGCTGCGCACGTCGCCGCCGAGCGGCGTGGTCGCGCCGAGTCCGGTGATGACGACCTCGGGTGCGGTCACGGGATCCTCCTGCGGGTGGCCCGACGGCGGGCGCCGGGTCGGTCCGCCGCGGGGCCGCGGCGGGTGGGGTCGACCGGGCCCCCGGCGGGACGACCGCCGGAGGCCCGGGACGCTGCGGGGGGCGTCAGGACTGCGCGCCCACGATGTACGCGACCGCGTCGCCGACGGTCGTGAGGTTCTTCACCTCGTCGTCGGGGATACGGACGGAGAACTTCTCCTCGGCCAGGGTGACGATCGTCATCATCGACAGCGAGTCGATGTCGAGGTCGTCGGTGAAGGACTTCTCCGGCGAGACGGAGTCGGTCGGCAGCCCGGTCTCCTCGCTGACGATCTCGGCCAGGCCGGCCAGGATCTCCTGCTCGCTGTACGCCATCGGTTCTCTCCTCGGGGTGGTGGGTCCGCGGACCCGGGGGTTGCGGGCTCGGGGCCCGGCGGTTCAGGGAAGCACGACGACCTGGGCGGCGTACACCAGCCCGGCGCCGAACCCGATCTGGAGGGCCAGCGCGCCGCTGCCCACCTGACCCTCGCGCCGCAGGCGCTCGGCCGCGAGCGGGATGGACGCCGCCGACGTGTTGCCGGTGTCGGCGATGTCGCGGCCGACGACGACGGTCTCCGGCAGGCGCAGCTGCTTGACCATCTGGTCGATGATCCGCATGTTCGCCTGGTGCGGGATGAAGGCGTCGATGTCCTCGGGCGTCACGCCGGCGGCGGCCATGGCCTTCTCGGCGACCGGCGCCATCTGCCACACGGCCCACTTGAAGACGCTCGCGCCCTCCTGGCGCAGGGTCGGCCACGCGGTGCCCTGCTCGAACGCCTCCTTCCAGGAGGCGGTCTGGCGGATGAGGTGGCCCTGGCCGGCGGAGCCCCACACGGTCGGGCCGATGCCGGGCGTGTCCGACGCCCCGACGACGGCGGCCCCCGCGCCGTCCCCGAGCAGGAACGAGATCGAGCGGTCCGTGGGGTCCACGAAGTCGCTCATCTTCTCGGCGCCGATGACGAGCACGTGCTGGGCGGCGCCCGCGCGGACGAGCGCGTCGGCCTGCCCGATGGCGTACGTGTAGCCGGCGCAGGCGGCCGACACGTCGTACGCGGCGGCCGGGAGGGCGCCGAGGCGGTCGGCGAGGAGCGCGGCCGCGGACGGCGTCTGGTGGAAGTACGTGGTGGTCGCGAGGATCACCGCGTCGACGTCGGACGGGGCGAGGCCGGCGTCGGCGATCGCCGCCCGGGCGGCCGCCTCGGCGAGGTCGACGACGTCGGTGTCCGGGCCCGAGCGGCGGCGGGTGACGATCCCGGTGCGCTGACGGATCCACTCGTCGGAGGAGTCGATCGGGCCGGCGATCTCGTCGTTCGTGACGACCCGCTCGCCGCGGACGCCACCGAGGCCGAGGATCCGCGTGGCGGCCGGGCCGGTGCTCTGGGTCAGGATCGGGCGGGTCACGCCGTGGCCTCCTCGGTGCGGGTGGAGTGGCGCCGGGCGAGGTCGCGGGCGGCGTCGAGGTCGGCGGGGCTGGACAGCGCGACGGTCTCCACGCCGGGCAGCGCGCGCCGGGCGAGGCCGACCAGCACGCCGGCCGGCGCGAGCTCGACGAGGCCGGTGACCCCGAGGCGCTGCAGCGTGGCCTGGCACAGGTCCCAGCGCACGGGGGCGACCACCTGCTCGGCGATCCGCCGCAGCACGTCCCGGCCGCGCCCGAACGGCGCGCCGTCGTGCGCGGGGTAGGGCTCGCCGTCGGCGTCGGAGAGGAGCGGGAGCGCGGGGTCCTGCGCGGACCAGGCCTCGGCGCGCGGCGCGAACTCCTCGAGCGCGGGCCGCATGTAGGGCGTGTGGAACGCGCCCGCGACCTGCAGGGGGATGACGCGCGCGCGGGCCGGCGGCTCCGCGGCGAGCCGCGCGAGCGCGTCGAGCGCGCCGGCCGCGACCACCTGGCCGCCGCCGTTGACGTTCGCGGGGTGGAGGCCGGCGGCCTCGATCGCGGCGAGGACGGCCTCCGGGTCGCCGCCGACGACGGCGCTCATGCCGGTGGGCTCGAGCGCGGCGGCCGCGGCCATGCTGCGGGCGCGGTGCGAGACCAGCCCGACGGCGCCGCCGTCCGTGAGCACTCCGGCCACCGCAGCCGCGGCGAACTCGCCCACCGAGTGGCCCGCGGTCACGTCGACGACGTCGGGCGCCTCCCGCCCGTCGAGCAGGGCGCGGAGCGCGACGAGCGAGGCGGCCACGATGAGGGGCTGCGCGACGGCCGTGTCCCGGATGGTGTCGGCGTCGGACTCGGTGCCGTGGCGGACGAGGTCCGTGCCGGACGCCGCCGAGAGCTCCTCCAGCCGCTCGGCCACGCCGGGCAGCTCCAGCCACGGACGCAGGAAGCCCGGGGACTGCGACCCCTGCCCGGGGCACACGACGGCTAGCACCCGTCCACTGTGCCGAACCCCCCGGGGGCGACCGGCCTCCGACGCCCACCAACCTCCGGCAGTCTCCTTGTCGGCAACCTACAAGGGGCGGGTGGGTGGCGCGGGCGCGCCGCGCGGGTGGGGCGGACGGGTGCCGGGCCTCAGCGCCCGGCCTCGAGGCGGCCCAGCGCCAGCGCGGTCTGCAGGACGTACCCCTCGCGCGGGTCGAGCGGGTCCCAGCCCGTGACCTCCGCGACCTTGCGGAGCCGGTACCGCACGGTGTTGGGGTGCACGTACAGCACGCGCGCGGCGGCCTCGAGGGACCGGCCGTGCTCGGCGTGCGCCGCGAGGGTCTCCAGGAGCGAGCCGCCCGCCGCCCGGAGGGGCTCGTAGACCTGCTCGACGAGGGTCCGGCGCGCGAGGGGGTCGCCGACGAGCACCCGCTCGGGGAGGAGGTCGTCCGCTGCCACGGGGCGCGGCGCCGTCGGCCACGCGCGCGCGGCGGCGTGCCCCGCCAGCGCCGCGGCCGCCGAGCCGCCGGCCTGCTCGAGCGCGTCGACGGTGGGGCCGATGACCACGGGCCCGGGTCCGAACCGGGGGACGAGCGACGCCGCCCCCGCGCGCAGGTCGCCGTCGCCGCCGAGCACGAGGACGATGCGGTCGCCGTGGATGCCGACGAGCGCGTCGTCCGCGGCGCGGCGGGTGGCCCGGCGCAGCTCGGCGGCGCGCACGTCGTCGAACGGCTGCGCGGCCGTGCCCACCATGACGAGGACCTTGCCGTGCCCGCCCCAGCCGAGCGCCGCCGCGCGGGAGCGCAGGGCGTCGTCGGCGTCGCCCCGCACGACGGCGTCGACCACGAGGGCCTCGAGGCGCGCGTCCCAGGCGCCGCGGGCCTCGGCGGCGCGGGCGTAGACCTCGGCGGCGGAGAACGCGACCTCGCGGGAGTAGCGCAGCACCGCCTCGCGCAGGTCGCGCTCCGCGCCGGGGGCGGCGAGGCGGTCGCTGTGGTCCTCGACGACCTCGACGAGCACCCGGACGAGCTGGAGCGTCTGCTGCAGCGAGATCGAGCGGGTCAGCTCCGGGGGCGCGGCCGCGAAGATCTCGTGGGCGCCGTGCGGCGGGCTGCTGGGGTCGGCGAACCACGTGACGAAGCTCGAGATGCCGGCCTGCACCACGAGCCCAACCCAGGACCGGTCCTCCGCCGGCAGCGCGCGGTACCACGGCAGCGCCTCGTCGAGCTTGCGCATCGCGGCGGCGGCGAGGAGGCCGCTCCCGTCGTGGAGGCGGCGCAGCGTGTGCGCCTGGTCGCGCGTCGGGGCGGGCATGGCGACGAGGATACGGGTCGAGGCGCCCGCGTGGACACACCGCGTTGTAGAGAGTCCACAAGGCCGCGCACGTCGCGGCGCGGCGCCCGCGTCCGCGGCGCGGCGGCCGAGCCGGTGCGGAAGGTCACGGGAGGCTATCGTCGCCGTATGGATTTCCTCCCGCGCTTGCGTCGACTGGTGCGCCGACCGGCGTCGGGCTACAAGGTCGGGCTCCGGCGGCCGACGTCGCTCGGCCGGCGCGACAGCGTCCGGGAGGACGCGGTGCGCGTGAAGCTCTCCGAGGACCCCAACGACGCCAAGGCGTTCGGGGCGCTCGCGGAGATGGTGCGCCGCCGCGCCGCGGAGGGCCCGCCCGACGACCCGCTGGCGGCGCCCCACGACGAGCACGAGAAGCAGCGGGCGGCCGACCTCGCGGTGTGGGCTCTCGCCGAGGAGCTGGCGGGGCACCCGCGGGCCTGGTACCCGCTCGTCGAGCTCGCGCGGCTCTCGATCCGCGACGACCACGAGGGCGCGCTGCGCCGCCTCGCCACCGCCGCGGAGCGGGACCCGAGCGGGCACGCCCTCATCGAGGGGCTCGCCATGCTGCGCGAGGCCGGGCTCCCCGTCGAGGCGCTCAACCTGGGCGTGGGGCACTGGCGCGTGAAGGAGCAGCCGGTCGAGGTGGCGCGCCAGCTCGTGCTGGCCGCGCTCGAGGCCGACCGGCCCCTGGACGCCAAGCAGCACCTCGCCGCGCTCGACCTGCACCCCGACCAGGCGGCCGTGGCGGCCGCCCGGCGCGGCCTGGAGCCGCTCGTCGCGCAGGCCGAGCAGCGCATCCCCGGCACCTGACGCCGGCGACGCCTCTCCGGCGCCTGCGCCGATCCGACGCCGGCGCCCCGCACGGGGGAGGTCAGCGACGGGTCAGGAGTCGCCGCCCGCCGTGCCGGACCGGCCGGCCCGCACGTCGTGCAGCTGGTACCGCTCGATCGCCTGCCGCACCGCGTCGCCCGGCACCTCGCCGCGGCGGGCGAGGAGCTGCAGCACCTTGGCCGCCGTCGTCGGGCCGTCGATGTGGAAGTACCGGCGCGCGGCCTGGCGGGTGTCGCTGAAGCCGAACCCGTCGGCGCCCAGGGTCGCGTAGTCGCCGGGGATCCACGCGCGCACCTGGTCGGCGAGCAGGTGGTTGTAGTCCGACGTCGCCACGAACGGGCCCTCGGCGCCCTGCAGCTTGGCGGTGAGGTACGGCACGCGCGGCTCGTCGTCGGGGTGAAGGAAGTTGTGCTCCTCCGCCGCCAGCGCGTCGCGGCGCAGCTCGTTCCAGCTCGTCACCGACCAGACGTCCGCCTGCACGCCCCAGTCGGCGGCGAGGATCTCCGACGCCTCGAGCGCCCACGGGACGCCGACGCCGGACGCGAGGATCTGCGCGCGCGGCCCGGTGCCCTCGGCGCGGTGCACGCGGTGGATGCCCCGCAGGATGCCCTCGACGTCGACGTCCGCCGGCTCCGCGGGCTGCGGCATCGGCTCGTTGTACACCGTGAGGTAGTACATGACGTTCGGGTCGCGCGGGTCGCCCTCGCCGTACATCCGCTGGATGCCGTCGCGGACGATGTGCCGGATCTCGTACGCCCAGGCCGGGTCGTAGTGCACGACGGCGGGGTTCGTCTGGGCGAGGATCGGCGAGTGGCCGTCGGCGTGCTGCAGGCCCTCGCCGGTCAGGGTCGTCCGGCCGGCCGTCGCCCCGATGATGAACCCGCGGGCCATCTGGTCGCCCGCGGCCCAGAACTGGTCGCCGGTCCGCTGGAACCCGAACATCGAGTAGAAGATGTAGAAGGGCACCAGCACCTGGCCGTGCGTCGCGTACGCGGTGCCGGCGGCCTGGAACGCGGCCGCGGAGCCGGCCTCGTTGATGCCCGTGTGGAGCACCTGGCCGGACTCGGACTCCTTGTACGAGAGCATGAGCTCCCGGTCGACCGCCATGTAGTTCTGGCCGAGCGTGTTGAAGATCTTCGCCGTCGGGAAGATCGCGTCGAGGCCGAACGTGCGGGCCTCGTCGGGGATGATCGGCACGATCCGGTGCCCGAACTCCTTGTCCTTCATGAGCTCCTTGAGGAGCCGGACGAAGGCCATGGTCGTGGCGACCTGCTGGCCGCCCGAGCCCTGCGCGATCACCTCGTAGCGCTTCTCGTCGGGCAGCTTGACCGGCTCGAACGTGGTCCGCCGCTCCGGCAGGAACCCGCCGAGCGCCTTGCGCCGCTCGATCATGTACTTGATGCGGGGGTCGTCCGGGCCGGGGTGGTAGTACGGCGCGGTGTACGGGTCCTCGAGGTCCTTGTCGTCGATCGGCAGCTGCAGCGTGTCGCGCAGGGCCTTGAGGTCGTCGCTCTTGAGCTTCTTCATCTGGTGCGTCGCGTTGCGCCCGGCGAAGCCGCTGCCGAGGGCGTAGCCCTTGATCGTCTTCGCGAGGATGACGGTGGGCTGGCCGGTCGCCTGCATCGCCGCGGCGTAGGCGGCGTACACCTTGCGGTAGTCGTGGCCGCCCCGCTTGAGCGCCCAGATCTCGTCGTCGGTCATGTTCTCGACGAGCGCCTTGGTGCGCGGGTCGCGGCCGAAGAAGTGCTCGCGGACGAACGCGCCGTTCTCCGCCTTGTAGGTCTGGTAGTCGCCGTCGGGCGTGGTGTTCATGAGGTTGACGAGCGCCCGGTCCTTGTCGGCGTTGAGCAGCGCGTCCCAGCCACGGCCCCAGATGACCTTGATGACGTTCCAGCCGGCGCCGCGGAAGAACGCCTCGAGCTCCTGGATGATCTTGCCGTTGCCGCGGACCGGCCCGTCGAGCCGCTGCAGGTTGCAGTTGACGACGAAGACGAGGTTGTCGAGCTGCTGCTGCGCGGCGAGCTGGAGCATGCCGCGGCTCTCGGGCTCGTCCATCTCGCCGTCGCCGAGGAACGCCCAGACCTTCTGCTGGCTGGTGTCCTTGATCCCTCGGTTGTGCATGTAGCGGTTGACCCAGGCCTGGTAGATCGCGGCCGCGGGGCCGAGGCCCATCGAGACGGTCGGGAACTCCCAGAAGTCCGGCATGAGCCGCGGGTGCGGGTACGACGACAGGCCGCCGCCGGGCGCGGAGACCTCCTGCCGGAACGCGTCGAGCTGCTCGGCCGTGAGCCGGCCCTCGAGGAACGCGCGGGCGTAGATGCCGGGGGAGGCGTGCCCCTGGAAGAAGACCTGGTCGCCGCCGCCGGGGTGGTCCTTGCCGCGGAAGAAGTGGTTGAAGCCGACCTCGTAGAGGGTCGCGACGGACGCGTAGGACGAGATGTGGCCGCCGACGCTGAGCTCCGGCCGCTGCGCGCGGGTCACCATGACCGCGGCGTTCCACCGGATGAGACGGCGGTAGGAGCGCTCGAGGGCCTCGTCGCCGGGGAAGTACGGCTCCTCGTGCACGCCGATGGTGTTGACGTACGGCGTCGTGAGGTTCGTGGGGATCGGGACGTTCCGCTCCCGCGCCCTCTTGAGCAGGTTGAGCAGGACGTACCGGGCCCGCGGCCCGCCGCGCTCGTCGAGGAGCCCGTCGAAGGACTCGACCCACTCCTGCGTCTCCTCGGGGTCGATGTCCGGGACCTGGCTGAGCAGGCCGTTGATGAGCGGGCCGGTCGTGTCGCGTGCAGCCACCAGAACCTCACCTCGTGTCGTAGCGCCGGCCCGTCGTCCGCGGCGGCCGGCGCGGTCCCGCCGGGTGCGGCGCCGGTCGGCGCCGCCCGGGGAGGGACCTTGGTCCGTCGTAGGACCATTGTCGCCCCCCGCGCCTGGTGAAGTCACACCGGCCCGGGCGTGACCCCCGTCTCGGGTTTATTTCCGCCCGTCTCCGGCGGGTTTTCCGGGCGGCCCCCGACGGCGCGCGGCGGGCCACCGGCGTAGCGCTTGCCATCCGGCGCCACCATGCGGTGTGCTGACCGCCAAAGGGCGCCCCACCGGGCGCGAGGCGCGACGAAGGGATCGGGCAGCAACTGTGGGCGGGACCGAGGAGGTCCGTGTCGGGTCGAACGCGGCCAGGCTGGGCTTCACCGCGGGCCAGGTCGTGCAGGAGTTCGGGTACGGCGACGACGTCGACGAGGACCTGCGTGCCGGCATCGAGGAGCTGATCGGCGGCGAGCTGGTCGACGAGGACTACGACGACATCGTCGACGGCGTGGTGCTGTGGTGGCGCGACGGCGACGGCGACCTCACGGACGCCCTCGTCGACGTCCACGCCAGCCTCGACGACGACGGCGGCCTGATCTGGCTGTTCACCCGGAAGCCCGGGCGCAGCGGGCACATCGACCACACGGAGATCGAGGAGGCGGCGACCACCGCCGGGCTGCACGCGACGAGCACGCTCTCGATCGCGCCCGACTGGTCGGCGACGCGCCTCGGGACCCGTAGCCGCGGCCGGTGACGGCACCCGTCCCGGCGCCGCGGCCGGGCGACCCCGCCCCGGAGCTCGTGCTGCCGGACACCCACGGGACGCCGGTGTCCCTCGTGGGGCTGCGCGGCACGCCGGTCATGTTCGTCTTCTTCCCCTTCGCGTTCTCCGGGACGTGCACGTCGGAGCTCGGCGAGCTCCGCGACCACCTCGAGGACTTCGAGGCCGCCGGCGTGCGGCTCTTCGGCGTCTCGTGCGACCCGCGGTTCGCGCTGCGCGCCTGGAGCGAGGAGGAGGGGTTCGGCTTCGACCTCCTCTCCGACTTCTGGCCGCACGGCGCGGCGGCGCGGTCGTACGGCGTCTTCGACGACGCGTCCGGGATGGCCGTGCGCGGGTCGTTCCTCGTCGACGGCGACGGGATCGTCCGCTGGCGCGTCGTCAACGCGCCGGGCCAGCCCCGCGACATGGGCGACTACCTCGCCGCGATCGCCGCGCTCTGAGCGGCGGTCCCGGCGCGGGCGCCGGCCGTTCGCTCGCCGAGGGCCCGCCGGTACTCTGACGCCGGGCCTGTAGCTCAGGTGGTCAGAGCGCCGCGCTTACACCGCGGAGGTCGTCGGTTCGAGACCGGCCGGGCCCACCCGAGGTGGGCCCGCCGTCGTGCCGCGCGTCGGCGTCGGGCTACAGGCCGCGCTCGCGGATCGCGCGCGCGACCGCCTGGACGTAGCCGTCCGCGCGGACGAGCGCGTCGCCGTCCCAGGGGTCCGGCTCGTCCGAGTAGAGGTTGAGCGCGGCGACCACGCCGTCGGCGACGTAGGCGGGCAGCGCGGCGCCCGACCGGAAGCCGGCCTCGCGCGCGGCGGCGGTCCAGGCGGCCCACCGGTCCTCGGTGGCGACATCGGGCACGATGACGCCCGAGAGCTGGTCCATGGCCAGGACGCACGGGCCGCGGCGGTCCTGCACCTCGGCGTCGTCGCAGGCGGCGGCCCGGGCGTCGGAGCTCGCCAGCCGGGTGAGGCCGTCGCGGACGCGCACGATGACGCTGCAGGACGTGGCGTGGCCGATCTGCGCCGCGGCCTCGCGCAGGATCGCCCCCAGATCGGCCGCCATGACGCCTCCCGGTGTGTGCCCCTGGCGTCACGCTACCGGCGGCGGGCGGCGCCGCCCCACCCCCTCCGCGGGACGGCGCTCGCCGGGACGGTCTCGCCGCGGCGCGGTCCGGGTAGCGTTGCCGCCGTGAGCGACGCCACCCCCGCCGCGACGCTGTCCGACGTCGTGGCGCTCCTCGACCGCCGGTACCCGCCGGAGACGGCCGAGTCCTGGGACGCGGTCGGCACCGTGTGCGGGGACCCCGACCAGCCCGTGCGCCGCGTGCTGCTCGCCGTCGACGCGACCGCGGCGGTCGCCGACGAGGCCCTCGCCTGGGGCGCCGACCTGCTGTGGACGCACCACCCGCTGCTGCTGCGGCCGGTGCACGGCGTGGCCGCGACGACCGCGAAGGGCGCCGTCGTCCACCGCCTCGTCCGCGGCGGCTGCGCCCTGCACGTCACGCACACGAACGCCGACGCCCCGGACGGCGGCGTGCCGGACGCGCTCGCCGAGGCGCTCGGCGTCGTCGACCGCGCCCCGCTCGTGCCGCGCCCCACGGAGCCGCTCGACAAGGTGGTCGTGATGGTCCCCGAGGAGGACGCCGACCGCCTCGTCGACGCGCTGGCGGCCGCCGGGGCCGGCGAGCTGGGGGAGTACACCCGGTGCGCCTGGACGACCACCGGCATCGGCACGTTCGTGCCGGGCGACCGCGCGAACCCCGCGATCGGCGAGCGCGGGGCGGTCACCCGCGTCCCGGAGGCGCGCGTGGAGATGGTCGCCCCCCGGCGGCTGCGGGCCGACGTCGTCGCCGCCCTGCGCGCCGCCCACCCGTACGAGGAGCCCGCGTTCGACGTGCTCGAGCTCGCCGCCTTCCCGGGCCGCGCGGGCGGCGGGCGGGTCGGCGACCTGGCCGAGCCGACGACGCTCGGCGCCTTCGCGGAGCGCGTCGCGCGGGTGCTGCCCCCGACGGCGCAGGGCGTCCGCGTGGCCGGGCCCGCCGACGCCGAGGTGCGCCGGGTCGCCGTCGTGGGCGGCTCGGGCGACTCGTTCTTCGACGCCGTGCGCCGGTCCGGCGCCGACGTCTACGTCACCGGCGACCTGCGGCACCACCCAGCGCTCGAGCTCCGGGAGCGCGCCCGCTTCGAGGCGGCGCGCGCGGGCGGGGAGCCCGACGGCGGCCGGCCCTTCCTCGTCGACGTCGCCCACTCCGCGAGCGAGTGGCCGTGGCTGCGCCGCGCGGCGGCGGCGCTCGTCGACGACGTCGCCGGGATCGGCGCCCGGGTCGAGACCCGGGTCTCGACGGTGCGCACCGACCCGTGGACGTTCCAGGTCCCCTCACCCACCACCGGAGGACACCCGTGACCACCGCCCCCGTGGCCGACCAGCACCGCCTGCTCGAGGTGCAGGCGCTCGACACCCGGGCGGCCCAGATCGCGCACGCCCGCGCGTCGCACCCGCAGCGCGCGGTCGTCGAGGAGGCGGCGGCGCGGCTGGCCGAGCTCGACGAGCGGCTCCTCGTCGCGCGGACGGCGGTCGCCGACGCCCGGCAGGCGCTCGCCAAGGCGGAGGCCGACGTCGAGCAGGTGCGCAGCCGCGCCGCCCGCGACCAGGCCCGCATGGACTCGGGCGCCGTCAGCGTCAAGGACGTGCAGGCACTCTCCGGCGAGATGCAGGCGCTCGCGCGCCGCCAGGGCGAGCTCGAGGACGTCCAGCTCGAGGCGATGGAGACGCTCGAGCAGGCGGAGGCGGAGCTCGCGGAGGTCGAGACGGCCGCCGCGGAGGCGCGCAGCGTCCACGCGGCGCAGGCCGCCGAGCTCGAGCGCGTGCTCGCGGAGCTCGACGCGGAGGCGGCGCAGGTCGCCGCCGAGCGGGCCGAGCGCGCCGAGGGGCTCGACGCCGGCCTCGTCGCCCTCTACGACCGGCTGCGCGCCCAGCTCGGCGGCACCGGCGTCGCGGCGCTGCGCGGGCACCGCTGCGAGGGGTGCCGCCTCGAGCTCAACGCGAGCGAGCTGGCTCGGATCGCCGCCCTCGCGCCGGAGGAGGTCGTCCGCTGCGACGAGTGCGGGCGCATCCTCGTGCGGGGCGTGCCGGCCTGATGACGCGACGCCGCCTCGTCGTGGAGGCCGACGGCGGGTCCCGCGGCAACCCCGGCCCGGCGGGCTGGGGCGCGCTCGTCCGGGACGCCCGGACGGGTCACGTGCTGGCCGAGCGCGCGGGCTACCTCGGCGTCGCGACGAACAACGTCGCGGAGTACTCCGGGCTGATCGCGGGCCTCGAGGCGGCGCGCGCCATCGACCCGGAGGCGCTCGTCGAGGTGCGGATGGACTCGCGCCTCGTCGTCGAGCAGATGAGCGGCCGGTGGCAGGTCAAGCACGCCGACATGCGCCGGCTCGTCGAGCAGGCGCGCGCGGTGCTGCCGCCCGACCAGGTCACCTACACGTGGGTGGAGCGCGCGAAGAACGCGCGCGCGGACGCCCTGGCGAACCAGGCGATGGACACGCGCGCCGGCGTCGAGCGCGACCACCCGGCGGCGGCCGACGCGCCGGCGTCCCTCGTCGAGGCGGACTCCGGGGCGGCCCGCACCACCGCGGAGCTCGGGCCGCACCCGCGCCCGCCGGCACGCCAGCGGCGACCGTCGGGCGCGTACGTGCGGTTCGACGACGAGGAGCCGCTCACCGTCGTCCTGCTGCGGCACGGCGAGACGGAGATGACGGCGTCGAAGGCGTACTCGGGGTCGTCCGTGCCGGGCCCCGGCCTCACCGCGCGGGGCCGCACCCAGGCGGCGCAGGCCGCCGACCTCGTGTACCGGGTGGGCCGGGAGGTCTGGCCGGACGTGCCGCGGCCGTCGCAGGTCGTCGCCTCGCCGATGGTCCGCACGCGCCAGACCGCGGAGGCCGTGGGCCGGCGCCTCGGGCTGCCCGTGACCGTCGACGCCGCGTTCGCCGAGGCGGACTTCGGCGCGTGGGAGGGGCTCACCGGGGACGAGATCGAGGTGGGCTGGCCCGGTGCGCTCGAGCGCTGGCACCGCGAGGCGGACTTCGCGGCGCCGGGCGGGGAGTCGATGGTCGACGTCGGCGCGCGGGTGCGGGCCGGGCTCGAGCGGCTCGTGGCCGAGGGCGTGGACCGCACGGTCGTCGTCGTCAGCCACTCCGTGGCGATCCGCGCCGCGGTCGGGGTGACGCTCGGGGTGCCGACGGCGGCCTGGGGCTCGGTGCGGGTCGCGCCCGCCTCCGTCACGATCGTCCGGTGGTGGGCGGACGGTGCCAGGGAGGTCGCCGTCGTCGGGATGCCCACGGACGTGTGAGGCGCGGGTACCCTGGTCGGTGCGGATGAGTCGGCCAGGCGGTCGCGTCGGGCGTGGGCGACCACGCCCGCCGAGGAACGTCCGGGCTCCGCAGAGCAGGGTGGTGGGTAACGCCCACCCGGGGTGACCCGCGGGACAGTGCCACAGAGAACAGACCGCCTCGCCCGGTTCGCCGGGCGCGGCAAGGGTGAAACGGTGGTGTAAGAGACCACCAGCGCACCGGGTGACCGGTGCGGCTCGGCAAACCCCACCCGGAGCAAGGCCAGACAGGGAGCGTCCGAGGGTGGCTCGCCCGAGCTCCCGGGTAGGCCGCTGGAGGTGTGCGGCAACGTACGCCCGAGATGGATGGCCGCCACCGGCGCCGCGAGGCGCCGGGACAGAACCCGGCGTACCGGCCGACTCATCCGCCCCTTCGGGGCTCTCGGCGCACGGTGGCGACGCGCCGACGACGCCCGGCGCGACGCGCGGTTTCCGCGACACTTGCCGGACTTTGGTCCCTGGCGAAGGCGTCCAAGCGCGCCCTGACGCGCTTTTGAACTGGTCAAGACTGACTCTTTTTCGACGCGCTGCTCTGAACGACGGTGCGCGGCGTCGATACTGGACGTGCGGTCGACGGAGATCCGCACCGTCGCGCCGGCCGGACGGCCGGTGCGCCGACAGCGGGAGGCGAGGGAGCCGATGAGCACGCTGCTGATCCTCACGGCGCTCGGTCTGCTCGCCTGGCTGCTCGACGGCGGATGGCCCGCCCTCCGGGACGCCCTGGTGCCCGACGACGAGGCGGCCGAGCCGATCGCCGTCGCCGTCGGCCGGGACCTCGGCCTGCACCTCGCGTGTCCCGTGTGCGGCGTGCCGCACACCCCGCTCCCCGCGACGCGCGGCGTGCCGAGCCCGCGCCCGGCCCTCGACCCGTCCGCCGACGACTGGCAGTGGGCCGACTGACCGGTCGACGGCGGAGCTCGGCGACCGAGCCGGCGGCGAGCCGGCGTCCGAGGTGGCCTGCGTCGACGCCTAGAGCCGCGGGAGCTGCCGCGCGGCGGCCCAGGTGACCTGGCGCTCGTGCTCGCCGGCCACCCACGGGTCGTCGAGCCGGTCGTCGTCGATGGGGTCGCCCGCGACGAGGGCGGCGAGGTAGGCGCGGTCGCGCTCGGCGCGCCGTCGGGCGCCCTCGGCGTCGGTGACCGTGCCGTGGCCGGGCACCACCACGCGCACCCCGTGTGCGGCGATCGCCGCCTCGACGACCTCGAGCGCGCGCAGGTGGTCGCCCACCGGGTCCGTCGCGTCCAGGTCGAGCAGCGGGACCTCCCGGTCGGAGAGCAGGTCGCCGACGCAGATCACCCCCGGGTCGGGCAGCACGAGCGCCGCCGAGCCCGGGCAGTGCGCGGAGTGGGGCAGCACGAGCGCCGTCGGGCCGGACCAGGGCAGCCGCACGCCCGAGGACGGCTCGCCCGCGCCGGTGGGCAGCGCGGTGAGCCGCCCGATGGCCACGTGGTCGTGGCCCGGGGCCTCGGTGTCGGCGTCGCGGAGGATCTGCTCGCGCCGCTCGCGGGCCACCCGGCACGCCTCCGCCGTCGCCCACCGCGCCGGGTCGCCCAGGCGCGCCGACCACAGCACGTGGTCCCAGTGCGGGTGCGTGCTGAACCCCGCGACGGGGCGCCAGCCCAGCACGTCCAGGGTCTCCGCGAGCCCGTGCACGTCGGCCACGGTCACGGCCGGGTCGACGAGCAGGCACGCGCCGTCGTCGGCGGTCACCACCGTCGTGGTCGTGGCCCACATGGCCGCGGTCGCGACGTGGACGCACGGCGCCACCTCGACGAGGCTCCTCACGCCCCGGCCTCCGGGGCGTCGTCGTCGGCCGTGCCGCGGCGCACCGGGCGCCTCAGTCCAGCGCGGCGCCGCGGGCCGCGAGGGCGGCCGCGCCGACGATGCCGGCGGCGTTGCGCAGCGCCGCGGGGACGACGGGGGTGCGCAGGTCGAGCCGCGGGAGGAACTTCTCGTGCTTCTTGCTCACGCCGCCGCCGACGACGATGAGGTCCGGCCACAGCAGGTCCTCGACCACGCGGAAGTACCGCTGCAGCCGCGCCGCCCAGGCCTCCCAGTCGAGGTCCTCGCGCTCGCGCGCGGCGTCGGACGCGCGGCGCTCGGCGTCCTCGCCGTCGATCTCGAGGTGGCCGAGCTCGGTGTTCGGCACCAGCGTGCCGTCGACCACGAGGCACGACCCGATGCCGGTGCCCAGCGTCACGACGAGCACCGTGCCGGGCACGTCCTTCGCGGCGCCGTACAGCGTCTCGGCGTACCCGGCCGCGTCGGCGTCGTTCACCGCGAGCACCGTGCGGTCGGTGGTCTCGCGGATCACCGCAGGCACGTCCGAGCCGATCCAGGAGTCGTCGACGTTCGCGGCGGTCCGCGCGACGCCGTGCTGGATGACCGCCGGGAAGGTCAGCCCGATCGGCGTGCCCATCGGCAGGTCGAAGGAGCCGAGCAGCTCGGCCACCGTCGTGGCGACGGCCTCCGGCGTGGCGGGCTGCGGGGTCGGGATGCGCAGCCGGTCCGCGGTGAACTCGCCGGTGGTCAGGTCCACGGGCGCGCCCTTGATCCCGCTGCCGCCGATGTCGATCCCGAACGCCCGCGTGTAGGCCCGGCCCGCGTGGCCGGTCGCCGCCCGGCCGGGCGCCCGGGCGCTCATGGCAGCGTGAGGATGTCGGCGCCGTGCTCGGTGACGGCGAGGGTGTGCTCGAACTGGGCGCTGCGGCGCCGGTCGCGGGTCACGACGGTCCAGCCGTCGTCCCACATCTCCCACTCGTGCGTGCCGAGGTTGAGCATCGGCTCGATCGTGAACACCATGCCGGGCTCCATGACCGTCGCGTGGTGGGGCGCGGCGTCGTAGTGGGGGACGATGAGGCCCGAGTGGAACATCTCGCCCACTCCGTGCCCGGTGAACTCCCGCACGACCCCGTACCCGAAGCGGGCCGCGTACCGCTCGATGACGCGGCCGATGACGTTGAGCTCGCGGCCGGGCGCCACCGCCTTGATGCCCCGCTCGAGCGCCTCACGGGTGCGCTCGACGAGCAGCCGCGTCTCCTCGTCGACCTCGCCCACGCAGAACGTCACGCACGAGTCGCCGTGCACGCCGTCGAGGTAGGCGGTGATGTCGATCTTGACGATGTCGCCCTCGCGCAGCACCGTCGAGTCGGGGATCCCGTGGCAGATCACCTCGTTGACCGAGGTGCAGATCGACTTCGGGAACTCCACCGAGTCCGGGTGCGGGCGGTAGCGCAGCGCCGACGGGTAGGCGCCGTGGTCGCAGAGGAACTCGTGCCCCACCCGGTCCAGCTCGTCGGTGGTCACGCCGGGCGCGACGTGCCGGCCGACCTCGGCGATCGCCTGCGCGGCGAGGCGGCCCGCGCGCCGGATGCGCTCGATCGTCTCCGCGTCCTTGACGTCGCTCCCGTGGCGGCGCTCGCGGTCCCGGCCCACGTACTCGGGCCGGGGGATGTGCCGGGGCACGGGCCGGAGCGGGCTGACCGTGCCGGGCACCAGCGAGCCCTCCGGCGCGTGCGCGAGCGTCATGCCTGGCAGTCTACGAGGGGAGGCGCGAGGCGACCGGAGGAGGACGGATGGGCGAGCAGAGCGGGCCGATCATCCGGTGGTTCCGTCGGTGGCGAGGCGCCGACGACGCCGGGCCCGACTGGTGGGTGGACCTCGCCACCGGGCAGGTCGAGAAGGGGCGGCAGAGCCCGGCGGCGCAGCGCATGGGCCCGTACGCCACCCGGGAGGCGGCGGAGCACGCGTTCGAGCGGGCGCGCGAGCGCAACGAGGCGTGGGAGGCCGAGGACCGGCGTCGGCGCGCGGAGGACCGGGGGGAGGACCCCGACGAGCCCTGATCCCGACGAGCCCTGAGCCCTGAGCGGGACCCCGGCGGCCCCGCTACTCGAGGAAGCTGTGCGCGTCGTCGGGGAACGCGCCCGAGCGAACCTCGGCGTTGTACGCCGTCGCCGCCCGGATCATCTCCTCGCGCACGTTGCCGTACTGCTTGGCGAAGCGCGGCGTCCACGTCGAGAGCCCGGCCATGTCCGACCACACGAGCACCTGGCCGTCGCACTGCGGGCCGGCGCCGATGCCGATCGTCGGGATGGTGAGGATCTCCGTCACCCGGGCGGCCAGCGGCGCGGGCACCATCTCGAGCACGATCGCGAACGCGCCCGCGTCCTGCAGCGCCATGGCGTCCTCGCTGAGCCGCTCCGCCGCGTCGGACCCGCGGCCCTGCACGCGCTTGCCGCCCAGCACGTTCTCCGACTGCGGTGTGAAGCCCAGGTGGCCCATCACCGCGATGCCCGACGACGTAAGCAGCCGGACGTGCTCTGCCACGCGGCGCCCGCCCTCGAGCTTGACCGCGTGCGCGGCGGCCTCCTTCATGAGCCGGACGGCGGTCGCGAAGGCGTGCGCGGGGGAGTCCTCGTAGGAGCCGAAGGGCATGTCGGCGACGACGAGCGCGCGCCGGACCGCCCCGGACACGGCCCGCGTGTGGTGGATCATCTCGTCCACGGTCACCGGGATCGTCGACGAGTAGCCGTAGAAGTTGTCGCCGAGCGAGTCGCCGACGAGCAGGACGTCGGTGCCGACCTCGTCGAAGATCCGCGCGGTCGGCGCGTCGTACGCGGTGAGCATCGTGATCTTCTCGCCGCGCTCCTTCGCCTCGCGCAGGTGGTGCACGCGCACGCGGCGCGGCGGCGTCCCCTGGCCGGAGGTGGGGGTGCCGGTGGGTTCGCTCATCGGGGGTCTCCCTTCGGTTCGCGCCAGCGGTTCGTGACGGGCAGCCGGCGGTCCCGCCCGAAGGCGAGGGCCGTGACCTTCGGGCCCGGCGGGTACTGGCGCCGCTTCCACTCCGCTCGGTCGACGAGCGCGAGCACGCGGTCGACGACGGCGGCGTCGAACCCGCGCGCGAGCAGCTCCTCCCGCCCCTCCACGTGCTCGACGTAGGCGTCCAGCACCTGGTCGAGGAGGTGGTACGGCGGGAGGGAGTCGGTGTCCACCTGCCCGGGCGCGAGCTCCGCGGACGGCGGCTTGGTGATCGAGCTCTCGGGGATCGGCGGGATGTCGCCCGCGTCGATCGCCGCCTCGTTCCGCCACCGTGCGAGCGCCCACACCCGCGACTTGTCGACGTCCTTGAGCGGCGCGAACCCGCCGACGGCGTCCCCGTAGATCGTCGAGTAGCCCACCGCGAGCTCGGACTTGTTCCCCGTGGCCAGCACGAGGTGGCCCTCGACGTTCGAGAGGCCCATGAGGATCATCCCGCGCACGCGCGCCTGGAGGTTCTCGCCCGCGACGCCCGGCAGGTCCATCTCGCCGAGGAACGCCTGCACCATCGGCTCGATCGGCTGCACGCGGTAGTCCAGGCCGAGCCGCTTCGCCAGGTCGGCGGCGTCCTCCTTCGAGTGCTCCGACGAGTGCCGCGACGGCATGGACACCCCGACGACGTTCGCGCCGCCGAGCGCGTCCGCCGCCATCGCGGCCACGAGCGCCGAGTCGATGCCGCCCGAGAGCCCGAGCAGCACCGACCGGAAGCCGTTCTTGCGCACGTACCCCTCGAGCCCCGCGACGACGGCGCGGTAGACCTCCTCGTCGGGCACGAGGACCTCGGCGACCTCGCCGCGCGCGGGAGCGGCGCCGGCGTCGGGCAGGTCCCACACGAGGAGGTGCTCGACGAACTGGGGGGCGCGCGCGAGGAGCGCACCGTCCGCGCCGACGACGAACGAGCCTCCGTCGAACACGAGGTCGTCCTGCCCGCCGACGAGGTTGACGTACACCACGGGGGCGCCCAGCTCGGCGGCGCGGCGCGCGGCCAACTCGGTGCGCACGCCCACCTTGCCCTCCTCGTAGGGCGAGCCGTTGAGCACGAGCAGCACGTCGGCGTCGCCCATGGGGGGCAGGGGGCCGCCGTCGACCCAGATGTCCTCGCAGATCACGACGCCGGCCCGCCGGGGCGCGTCGGCGGGGCCCACGTCGACGACGCACGGCGCGGCGCCCGGCACGAAGATCCGGTACTCGTCGAAGACGCCGTAGTTGGGCAGGTGGTGCTTGTCGTAGCCGGCGACGACGGCGCCCCCGCGCACGACGACGGCCCGGTTGGTCGGGCGGCCCGCGTGCCCGGGCCGGGACGACCGCCCGAGCGTGCCGAGCACGACGACGAGGTCGCCCAGGCCTCGCGCGACGAGGCCGTCGACCACGGTGCGCAGGGCGGCGTCGGCGGCGCGGGCGAACGAGTCGCGCAGCGCCAGGTCCTCGATGGGGTAGCCGGTGAGCACCATCTCCGGGAACACCACGACGTCGGCGCCGCGCTCGGCCGCCGTCGTCGCCCAGCGCAGCACGAGCTCGGCGTTCCCGGCCACGTCGCCCACGCACGCGTCCACCTGGGCCAGGGCGATGCGCACCATGACGGCAACACTAGCGACGGCGCGGGGTCGCGCCGCGGGCGGGTCCGGCGTCGGGACGCGCGCGAACGACACGGGACCCGGGCACGCGCACGACACATGACGGCAACACGCGTGTAGCAGGATGTGCGCCATGGACAGGCAAGAGGAGTTCGTGCTCCGCACCGTCGAGGAGCGGGACATCCGGTTCATCCGGCTGTGGTTCACCGACGTGCTCGGCGTGCTGAAGTCCGTGGCGGTCGCGCCGGCGGAGCTCGAGTCCGCCTTCAGCGAGGGCATCGGCTTCGACGGCAGCGCGATCGAGGGCCTCACGCGGGTCTTCGAGGCCGACATGCTCGCCAAGCCCGACCCGTCGACGTTCCAGGTGCTGCCGTGGCGCGGCGAGACGCACGGCACCGCCCGCATGTTCTGCGACATCCTCACGCCGGACGGGCAGCCGTCCCTCGCGGACCCGCGCCACGTCCTCAAGCGCGCGCTCGCGCGGGCGAGCGACAAGGGCTTCACCTTCTACACGCACCCGGAGGTGGAGTTCTACCTGTTCGAGGGTCCCGCCGACCCGACGCAGCCGCTCGTGCCCGTCGACTCCGGCGGCTACTTCGACCACGTGCCGCGCGGCACCGGCCACGACTTCCGGCGGGCCACCATCCAGATGCTCGAGTCCATGGGCATCTCGGTGGAGTTCTCCCACCACGAGGCCGGGCCCGGCCAGAACGAGATCGACCTGCGCTACGCGGACGCGCTGACCACCGCCGACAACGTCATGACGTTCCGCACGGTGGTCAAGGAGGTCGCGCTCGAGCAGGGGCTCTACGCGTCCTTCATGCCCAAGCCGCTGGCCGACCACCCCGGCTCCGGCATGCACACGCACCTGTCCCTGTTCGAAGGCGACCGGAACGCGTTCTACGAGCCGAGCGCCCCGCTGGAGCTGTCGCAGACCGCCCGCCGGTTCATCGCCGGCCTCCTGCGCCACTCGGCCGAGATCACCGCGATCACCAACCAGTGGGTCAACTCCTACAAGCGGCTGTGGGGCGGCGCGGAGGCGCCGAGCTACGTCTGCTGGGGCCACAACAACCGCTCGGCCCTCGTGCGCGTGCCGCTGTACAAGCCCGGCAAGGGCAACTCGACGCGGGTGGAGTACCGCGGCGTGGACTCGGCGACCAACCCGTACCTCGCCTTCGCGGTGCTGCTCGCCGCGGGCCTCAAGGGCATCGAGGAGGGCTACGACCTGCCCGACGGCGCCGAGGACGACGTCTGGGAGCTCACCGACGCGGAGCGCCGGGCGATGGGGATCGACCCGCTGCCGCAGTCGCTCGAGCACGCGATCTCGATCATGGAGAGCTCCGAGCTCGTCGCGGAGACGCTGGGCGAGCACGTCTTCAACTTCGTGCTCCGCAACAAGCGCCAGGAGTGGGACGCGTACCGGTCGCAGGTCACCCCGTACGAGCTGACCCGGTACCTGCCGCTGCTGTGACCCGCCGGGAGGAGCCGTGACCGCGCCGACCGCCGGCCGGCCCGCCGGGTCGCTGCGCGCCGCGCTCGTGCGGCTCGGGTTCGCGGACCCGGCCCGCGCCGTCCGGCTGCTCGAGGAGCCGGCCCTGCGGGCCGCCGTCGGCGACCTGGACGACGGCGGCCCTCTCCTGCACGCGCTCGGCACCGTCGCGTCCCCCGACGAGGCGCTGCTGGCGCTCTCCCGCGTGCTCGCCGCGGCGGAGGGCACGCCGGCGGGCGCGCACCTGCGGGCCGTGCTCGCGGGCCAGTCGGTGGTGCGCGACCGGCTCCTCGGCGTGCTCGGCGCGTCGACCGCGCTCGGCGACCACCTCGCGCGGCACCCCGAGGACGTGGAGGTCATCACCGACGGGGACCTCATCACCCCGGACGCGGCCGCCGTCCGCGCGGAGCTGCTCGCCGCCGTCGGCGCCACGGAGGTGGCGGTCGAGGGCGGGCCGCCCGTGCCGGTGGCCGCCGGGGCCGGCACGGAGACGATCGACGCGCTGCGCCGCGCCTACCGGCGGCGCCTGCTCGCGATCGCGGCGGGGGACATCGGCTCGCGCGAGCCGAGCGCGGCCGTGCTGCCCGACGTCGCCGCGTGCCTCGCCGACCTCGCCGCGGCCGCGCTCGAGGCCGCGCTGGCCGTCGCGCGGGCCGAGCACCCCGACCACGCCGCGGCGCGCCTCGCCGTCATCGGCATGGGCAAGTGCGGCGGCCGGGAGCTCAACTACGTCAGCGACGTCGACGTCATCTACGTCGCCGAGCCCGCGGAGGGCGTCGAGGAGGCGACCGGGCTCGCCGTCGCCACGCGGTTGGCGACCAGCCTCGCCAAGGCGTGCTCCGCGCCGTCGGGCGAGCCCGCGCTGTGGCCGGTGGACGCCGCGCTGCGGCCGGAGGGCAAGAACGGCCCGCTCGTGCGCACGGTCGCCAGCCACGCCGCGTACTACGAGCGGTGGGCGAAGACGTGGGAGTTCCAGGCGCTGCTCAAGGCCCGCCCGGTGGCGGGGGACGCCGAGGTCGGCGAGGCGTACCGGCGCGCGATCGAGCCGATGGTGTGGGAGGCCGCGGGCCGCGAGCACTTCGTCGAGGACGCCCAGGCCATGCGGCGGCGCGTCGAGGTCCACGTGCCGCCCGCCGAGGCGGACCGGCAGATCAAGCTCGGCGCGGGCGGCCTGCGCGACGTCGAGTTCACCGTGCAGCTCCTGCAGCTCGTGCACGGCCGCGCGGACGAGTCGCTGCGCAGCCCGACCACCCTCGACGCCCTGCGGGCCCTGTCCGACGGCGGGTACGTCGGCCGCGACCACGCCGCCCGCCTGGGCGTGTGCTACCGGACCCTGCGCGTGCTCGAGCACCGCCTCCAGCTCCACCGGCTGCGCCGCACGCACCTCATGCCGACCACCGACGCGGAGCTGCGGCGCCTGGCGCGGTCCATCGGCCTGCGCGACGGCCCGGAGGTGCTCGACCAGTGGCGCACCGTCCGCCGCGACGTGCGGCGCCTGCACGAGGAGCTCTTCTACCGCCCGCTGCTGCCCGCGACGGCCCGGCTGTCGAAGGAGGACGTGAGCCTCGCGCCCGAGGCCGCGCGCGCCCGCCTCGCGGCGATCGGCTACCGCGACCCCGCCGGGGCGCTCCGGCACATCGCCGCGCTCACCGAGGGCGTGAGCCGGCGCGCCGCGATCCAGCGCCAGCTGCTGCCGGTGCTGCTGGGCTGGTTCGCCGAGGGCAGCGACCCCGACGCCGGCCTGCTGTCCTTCCGCAGGGTGTCGGACGAGCTGGGCTCGACCCACTGGTACCTCAAGCTCCTGCGGGACTCGGGCGCGGCGGCCGAGCGCCTCGCGCGGGTGCTGTCGTCCTCGCGGTACGTGGCCGACGCGCTCGCGCGCTCGCCGGAGTCCATCGCCTGGCTGGACGACGACGCCGACCTCGCCCCGCGCGGCCGCGACCGCCTCCAGGCCGAGGTGGACGCGCTGCTGGACCGGACGCCCGACACCGAGGAGGCCGTCACGCTGCTGCGCGCGCTGCGCCGGCGGGAGATGGCGCGCACGGCGATGGCGGAGGTCCTCGCCCTGCGGTCGGCGCCCGAGACGTCGGAGGCGCTGACCGACATCGCGGACGTCGTGCTCGGCGGCACCCTGCGCGCGGTGGAGCGCGAGGCCGCCGACGGCGAGGGGCTGCTCACGCGCGGCTGCGTCGTCGCCATGGGCCGGTTCGGCGGGCGGGAGATGGGCTACGGCTCCGACGCGGACGTGCTGTTCGTGCACGAGCCCCTGCCCGGGGCCGACGAGGCCGCGGCGCAGGCCCAGGCGACCGCCGTCGCGACCCGCCTGCGGGCGCTGCTCGGCAGCACCGGCCCGGAGCCCGCGCTCGAGGTCGACGCCGACCTGCGGCCGGAGGGCCGCAACGGGCCCCTCGTGCGCACCATCGGCTCGTACGCGGAGTACTACGAGCGCTGGTCGTCGCCGTGGGAGAGCCAGGCCCTGCTCCGCGCGCGCCCGATGGCGGGCGACCCCGACCTCTGCCTGCGGTTCGTCGAGCTCGTGGCGCCGCTGCGCTACCCGCCGGGCGGCGCGGACGCGGCCACCATCAAGGAGGTGCGCCGCCTCAAGGCGCGCATGGAGGCCGAGCGGCTGCCCCGCGGCGTCGAGCCGGCCCGCCACCTCAAGCTCGGGCGCGGCGGGCTCAGCGACGTCGAGTGGTCGGTGCAGCTCCTGCAGCTGCGGCACGCCCACGAGGTGCCCGGCCTGCGCACGCCCTCGACCCTGCGGGCGCTCGACGCGGCGGCCGCCGCCGGCCTGCTCGACCAGTCCGACGCCGCGACGCTGCGGGAGGCTTGGCTGCTGTCGACCCGGCTGCGCGACGCGATCGTGCTGTGGACGGGCCGGCCGGGCGCCGCGATGGGCGACGTCCTCCCGCACGACCGCCGCGCCCTCAACGGGCTCGCCCGCATGCTCGGCTACCCGCCGGCGTCGGGCGGCGAGCTCGAGGAGCGCTACCTGCGCTCCGGCCGACGCGCCCGGGCCGTCATGGAGCGGGTCTTCTACGGCTAGGGCCTCCTGGAGGCCGTCGGCTCCGCCGGCGCCGCCGGGAGCTCAGAGGCCGCGCTTGCGGCCCTCGATCTTCGGGCAGGTCCCCGTGACGACGCCGAGCCCCGCCGCCCGGGCCCGCTCGGCCGCCCCGTCGTCGACGACGTCGAGCTGGAACCAGACGGCCTTCGCGCCGACGGCGATCGCCTCGTCGACGATGGCACCGGCCCGGCTGGAGTTGACGAACAGGTCGACGACGTCGATCGGGCCGGGCACGTCGGAGAGCCGGGCGTAGCCGCGCTCGCCGTGCACGGTCTCGGCGCGCGGGTGCACCGGCACGATCGTGTGCCCGAGCGCCTGGAGGTACGCGGCGACCCCGTACGCGGGCCGGTGCTCGTTCGTCGACAGGCCGACCACCGCCCAGCGGCCGGGCAGGGTGAGCAGCCGGTCGATGAGGACGGCGTCGTCGTCGTGCATACGTCCAGGGAAGCACGCGGGACGGGCCGTTGCCCTCGGACCTCCGGCCCACGCTGCCCGCGGCACACCCCACCCCTGCGCACCCCACCCCTGCGCAGAGTGGAACGATCTGCTGGCATCTCGTTCCACTCTGGGTGCCACCGCCTCGTTTCGTTCCACTCCGCGGGGTGGGCGGGGCGGGGTGGGCGGGGCGGGGTGGGCGGCGCGGCTCAGCGGTCGAGCAGGTCGCCGTCGTCCTCGAGGCGGCGGACGACCTCGTCGGGGGAGAGCTGCCTCATGCCCGGGCCCACCTCGTCCCACGAGCGCGGGGCGGCGACGGCGGGCTGCTCCCGCCCCCGCAGCGAGTAGGGCGTGATCGTCGTCTTGGCGGGGTGGTTCTGCGACCAGTCGATGAGCACCTTGCCCGGCCGCAGCGCGCGCTTCTGCGTGGCGAGGATGCCCGCGTCGCGCGCGGCCAGCTCCTCGGCGACGTTGCGTGCGTAGTCGCGGACCTGCATCGCGGTGAGCGACCCGTCGAGCGGGGCGTAGAGCTGCATGCCCTTGCTGCCGCTCGTCACGGGGTAGGTGGTCGTGAGCCCGTCCTCGGCGAGGCGGTCGGCGACGAGGCGGGCGACGCGCGCGCACTCGTCGAGGCCCGCGGGCGGTCCGGGGTCGAGGTCCACGACGAGCCGGTCCGGGTTCTGCGGGCGCCCGTCGCGCACGCGCCACTGCGGCGTGTGCAGCTCGAGCGCACTGCCGTTCGCCGCCCAGACGAGCGAGGGCAGGTCGTCGAGGAACGGGAAGTCGACGATCGTGCCCTCGTCGTCGTCGCCGTCGTCGCCCTCCGCGCCGCCCGGGCTCGCCGGCAGGCGCTGGTGGCGCACCCACTCGGGCGCCCCGCTCGGCAGGTTCTTCTCGAAGAAGCGCTCGCCGCCCACGCCCTCCGGCCAGCGGATCCGCGTGACGGGCCGGTCGGCGAGCTGCCGCAGGAGGGCCGGCGCCACGGCCGTGTAGTAGGCGATGACCTCGGCCTTCGTCATCCCCGTCGGGTAGAGCACGCGGTCGAGGGACGTGAGCCGCACACGGCGGCCCTCGACGTCGACCCACTGGACCTTGCCCGACGGCGTCACGGGGCCTCCCACGGGTCGATCGGCACGTCCGTCCGCAGGGCGCGGACGGCGGGCTGGCGCAGGCGCCCGCTGCCCAGCCGCTGGAGGTAGGCGACGTCGACGCCGACGCGCGGTTCGCACCACGTGACGCCCCGTGCGTCGGCCGCGGGGACGGGCTCGGCGAGCGGCGAGTCGGCGCGCGTCAGCCCGGCGAGCGCGCGGGCGAGGTCCTCACCCCGCCGCCCGCCCAGCCCGCTGCCGGCCCGGCCGAGGTAGCGCCAGCGGCCGTCGGCGTCGGGCGCGCCGAGGAGGACGGCGCCCAGGCGACCGACCCCTGCCACGGCGGCCCGGCCCGCCTCCCGTGCGCCCTCCAGCCGCCAGCCGACGACGGCGGCCACCCGCGTGGCGCGGTGGGCCGCCTTCACCCAGTCCGCCGACCGCCGCCCGGGCTGGTAGGTCGAGGAGCGCCGCTTGGCGACCACGCCCTCGAGCCCGTGCTCGCGCGTGACGTCCCACAGCGGGTCGAGGTCGGGGTAGACGGGCGAGAGCTGAACGCGGTCGGGCAGCGGCAGGGCCTCGAGCAGCGCACGCCGCTCGTCGAGCGGCCGCCGGGTGACGTCCGTGCCGTCGAGCACGAGGACGTCGAACGCGACGAACGTCACGGGGGACCGGGCGGCGAGGCGCCGGGCGCGGGCGGCGTCGCGCACGTGCATGCGCTCGGCGAGGGCCTCGAAGCTCGGCACGGAGCCAGCGAGGACCACGATCTCGCCGTCGACGACGGCCCCCGGCCACGCCGCGAGGCCGGCCAGCTCCGGGTAGGCGACCGTGACGTCCGAGCCCGACCGGGCGCGCAGCCGCAGGGTGCCGGACGTGGTGTCGGCGAGGGCACGGACGCCGTCCCACTTGACCTCGTAGCGCCAGTCAGGGCCACGGGGGATGTCGGGTTTATCGGCCGCTCGGGTAGCCAGCATGGGCCGCACGGGTCCATATTGCCTGGTAGGGGGACCGGCGGCACCTGCGGCCGGGTCGACGCCGCGCGCGACGGGACGCCGGCCGAGGAGGAGACGGGATGCGAGCGATCTGGAAGGGTGCGGTCGCCTTCGGGCTGGTCAACGTGCCCGTGAAGGTGTACGCCGCCACGGGCGAGCACAACGTGACCCTGCACCAGGTCCACCGCGAGGACGGCGGCCGGATCCGCTACAAGAAGGTCTGCAGCATCGACGGCGAGGAGGTCCCGTACGACCAGATCGCCAAGGGCTACGAGACCGACGACGGCCGCATGGTCGTGCTCACGGACGAGGACCTCGGCCAGCTCCCGCTGGCGACCGAGCGTGAGATCGCCGTCGAGGAGTTCGTGCCCGCCGACCAGGTCGACCCGATCATGCTGGGCCGCACCTACTACCTCGAGCCGGAGAAGAACGCCGCGAAGCCGTACGCCCTCCTGCGAGAGGCGCTGCAGCAGACCGACCGCATGGCGGTGGTGAAGGTCGCGCTGCGCCAGCGCGAGACGATGGCGGTGCTGCGGGTGCGCGGCAAGGTCATCTGCCTGCAGACCCTGCTGTGGCCCGACGAGATCCGCGAGGCGGACTTCCCGGTGCTCGACGCGGAGGTCACGGTGCGCCCGCAGGAGGCGAAGATGGCCGCCTCCCTCGTGGAGTCGCTGGCCGCGGACTTCGACCCGTCGGACTTCACCGACTCCTACGCCGAGGCGATGGAGGCGCTCATCGAGGCGAAGGTCAGCTCGGGCGCGACGGTGTCCCTGCCGACGCCGGCCGGCGAGGAGGCCGCCGAGGGCGGCGAGGTCGTCGACCTGCTCTCGGCGCTGCAGCGCAGCGTCGAGCGGGCGCGCAAGGCGCGCGGCGGGGCCGACGACGACGGCGAGGCGGCCGACGGTGCCGACGGCGGCAAGAAGCCCCGCGCCGGGGGCAAGGGCCGCGCCGCGGCGAAGGACGAGGCCACGCCGGCGGCGTCGTCGCGCGCGAAGGCCGGCGGCGGCAAGGCCGACGCGGACAAGCCCGCGAAGAAGGCGACGCGGCGCCGCGCGTCGTGACCCGTGGCACCCGAGGGACCCGTGGCGGGTGAGGGGAGCGGCCGGGCCGGTCCGCGCGCGGACCGCGAGGTGACGCGGCACGACGTCGTGCGCGCGCTGCACCGGATCGCGCAGCTCCTCGAGCGGCAGGGCGAGGCGCGCTACCGCTCGCGCGCGTACCGGCGCTCGGGCGACGTCCTGGCCGCCCTGTCCGACGACGAGTGGCGGGCCCGGGCGCGCGAGGGCCGGTTCCGCGACCTGCCCGGCGTGGGCGAGAGCACCGCGGCGGTCGTCGCCGCCGTGCTCGCGGGCGAGGTGCCGCCGCAGCTCCAGGGCGTGATGGGGCCGCAGGAGGCGGCGACGGAGGCGGGCCGCGCCCTGCGGGCCGCGATCCGCGGGGACCTGCACGCGCACACGGACGCGTCCGACGGCGTCGCCCCCCTCGACGTCATGGCGCGCGCGGGCGTGGAGGCGGGCCACGAGTACCTCGCGATCACCGACCACTCGCCGCGCCTGACGGTCGCCAACGGGCTGTCGCCCGAGCGGCTGCGGGCGCAGATCGAGCAGATCGACCGGGCGAACGAGGGGTTGGCGCCGTTCCGGCTGCTGCGGGGCATCGAGGTGGACATCCTCGACGACGGCACGCTCGACCAGGAGCCCGAGCTGCTGGGCCGGCTCGACGTGGTGGTCGCGTCCGTGCACTCCAGGCTGCGCATGGACCGCGCCGCGATGACCCGGCGGATGGTCGCGGCCGTCGAGCAGCCGTGGACCGACGTGCTCGGGCACTGCACGGGCCGCAAGGTGCGCGGGCGCGAGCGGCCGCAGAGCGAGTTCGACCCCGAGGTGGTGTTCGCCGCGTGCGCGCGGCACGGCGTCGCGGTCGAGGTCAACTGCCAGCCCGAGCGCCAGGATCCGCCCGACGAGCTCATCGACGCCGCCGCGGCCGCCGGGTGCCTGTTCAGCATCGACACGGACGCCCATGCGCCGGGCGAGTTCGACTGGCTCGTGGACGGCTGCGACCGGCTGGCGGCGCGGGGCGTCCCGGCGGACCGCGTGGTCACGACGTGGCCGGTGGAGCGCCTGCTGGAGTGGTCGTCGCGGCGTGCCTGACGCCGCCGCGGAGTACCGTCGTAGGCATGGCAGCGCGGCCACGCGACTGGATGGTCGAGGTCGAGCTGGTCGAGGACGACGAGGACGTCTCGTCGGCCCCCTCGGCCACGCCCGGCCGGTCGTCGCGCGCCCTCGGGAGCCCGGACGCGACCGCCGACGACGCGGACGGCCGCGCCCAGCACGTCCACCGGGCCGTCCGCTGGGCGACGGCCGGCGTCGCCGTCGCCGTGCTGACGGGCGCGATCGTGCTGGCCGAGCGCGGCCAGGGGGCCGACACGATGATCATCGGGCCCCTTGCGGAGCCGTTCACCGAGGCGTGGGCCACCCCGGCCGACGAGGTGCAGGCGGTGGTCGGCGACGTCGTCGTCGTGCGGTCCGTGGCGTCGACGACGCCGGCGCTGCGGGGGCTCGACGCCGCCACGGGCGAGACGCTGTGGTCGGTGCCGCTGAACGTCCGGGGCCCCGCCGACACGTGCGCCGCGGGCGTCACGCTCGACCCGCCCACGGCCTGGTGCTGGCGGGAGCGGCACTGGGTGGAGGGCCCGCCCGGTCGCTACACCCTCAGCCAGGAGGCGCTCGTCGGGATCGACGTGGCGAACGGGCAGGTCGTCACGGAGCTCGAGATGACCGCGCCGTCGGCCGGCCAGGTGGCCGTCGGCGACGACCTCGTCATGGGCATGCGGACCGAGTCGCTGCTCACGGTCATGCGGGTGGAGCCGCACTCGTGGCGCGTGTCCTGGTCGACGAACGTGCCGCTCCTCCCGCGGACCGGCGGCGGTCTCTACCGCGCGAACCTCGACGTGCGCGGCGACGTCGTCGTCGTGCGCGGGCCGACGACGGCGGTGCTCGACGTCGAGGACGGCCGCCTCCTGGCGAGGTGGGACCCGCCGACGGAGCTCGTCAACGCCTCGTTCGACGGCGCGGACGTCGCCGTGGCGGAGGGCGGCTTCGCGGCCTGGTCGCTCGAGGTCGACGGTCAGCGGGACGCCAAGGGCACGTGGTACGACGCGGACGGCCGGCCCGTCGTCGAGATCGAGGGCCGGCTGGCCGAGCCCGCGGTGTCCGACGGCTCCGTGCCGCGCGTCCTGCTCGTCACGCCGGACGGGGGCCGGACGCTCGCCGGCGTCGACACGACGAGCGGAGCCACCCTGTGGACCACGCCCCTCGAGGAGGGCGAGGTGGTCGCGCGGCACGACGGCGCGGTGCTGCTGACCCAGGGCCGCGCCCTGCGCTCGATCGAGGTGCTCACGGGCCTCGAGCGCTGGGCCCGCGAGGTGGACGGGCTCCGTGCCTCGCTCACCGCGCTGAGCGACGGGCACACGGTCGTCGTGACGAGCCTGCGCGACCACGAGTGGACCCTCGACGCGTTCCGGGTCACCGACGGCGAGCCGCTCTGGTTCACGCGCGTGCCCGGCACCCGGGAGGTCTCGATCGTCACGATGCCGCCGGAGCTCGCCGTCGTCGCGGACCGCCCCGTCGTGTGGGTGGGCCGGACGCTCGTCTGGCTCGACTGACCGCTCCGGCCCGCCCTGGGCACGACCTGGTCACGGTCCGGTCTCGGCGCGCCGCCGTCGTCGTCGGACGCGGCATGATGCCTGCGGGGGAGCGCCCACGGATCGACGAGGAGGCGGAATGCGGTACGGGAGAGGGCGCTCGGGTGCGTGCGCGGCGGTCACGGCCTGCGTCGCGCTGGCGCTGGCGGCCTGCGGCGGGGGCGGGGAGGAGGCGGCGGCGCCCACCCCGGAGGGCGAGCCGGTCCCGTCCATCCACGACGACCACACGCCGCTGCGCGACCTCGCGCCGGAGGGCGTCGTCATCGGCGCCGCGGCGGCGGGCGGCGGGCACTTCGGCAGCGGGCGCGACCCGTTCGACGTGGACGAGGAGTACCGGGAGGTGCTCGCGGCCGAGTTCAGCTCGGTGACGCCGGAGAACCAGCTCAAGTGGGAGTACGTCCACCCGGCCCCCGACGAGTACGACTTCGCCGCGGCCGACGCGATCGTGGAGTTCGCCGAGGAGCACGGCATGGCCGTGCGCGGGCACACGCTGGTCTGGCACAGCCAGAACCCGGCGTGGCTCGAGAACGGCGACTACACGCCCGACGAGCTGCGGGCGATCCTCGAGGACCACATCACGACGGTCGTCGGGCGGTACGCCGGGCGCATCCAGCAGTGGGACGTCGTCAACGAGGTGCTCGACGACGGCGGCCACCTGCGCCGCGAGGAGAACATCTGGGTGCGCGAGCTGGGCCCGGAGATCATCGCCGACGCGTTCCGCTGGGCGCACGAGGCGGACCCGGACGCGCTGCTGTTCCTCAACGACTACAACGCCGAGTCGGTCAACGCGAAGACGAACGGCTACGTCATGCTCGTGGAGGACCTGCTCGCCGAGGGCGTACCGGTGCACGGGTTCGGCGCGCAGGGGCACCTCAGCCTCGAGTACGGCTCGCCCGGCGACGGCGTGCGGGAGAGCCTGCAGCGGTTCGCCGACCTCGGGCTGGCCACCGCGATCACCGAGCTCGACGTACGCATCGAGCTCGACGGCGGCGAGGCCGGCGTCGAGGACCTCGCGCGCCAGGCCGACTACTACCGCGACGTCATCGAGGGCTGCCTCGCCGTCGAGGGCTGCAGCTCGATCACCCTGTGGGGCTTCACCGACAGGTACTCGTGGGTGCCGTCGTGGTTCGACGGCATGGGTGCCGCCACCGTGCTCACCGAGGACATGGGGATCAAGCCGGCGTACGACGCGATCGCCGAGGCCCTGGGCGGCTGACGGCGCACGGCACGTGGCCCCCGACGGCGGCCGGTCGCCGTCGGGGGCCTGGCGTGCGTGCGCTTGGCGGCCGCTTCGGCGCGTGATGCGCGCGGGGGCCGGGCGCGCCACGCAGTCGGCGCACGGGAGTTGTGGCAAAGATGTGGCACCCCGGCCGCCACGTGGGCGGCCGGGGTACCGTCGTCCCAGGTCAGCGGCTCACGGACACCTCCGCGAGCCCCGACGATCAGACGTCGTAGTACAGCTCGAACTCGTGCGGGTGCGGCCGCAGGCGCACCGGGTCGATCTCGTGCGTCCGCTTGTAGTCGATCCACGTCTCGATGAGGTCCGGGGTGAAGACGTTGCCCTCGGTGAGGTAGTCGTGGTCCGCCTCGAGCGCGGCCAGCACCTCCGGCAGCGACGACGGGACCTGCTGGATCGTTGCGTGCTCCTCCGGGGGCAGCTCGTACAGGTCCTTGTCGATCGGCTCCGGCGGCTCGATCTTGTTGCGGATGCCGTCGAGGCCGGCCATGAGCATCGCGGAGAACGCCAGGTACGGGTTGCTCGACGGGTCGGGCACGCGGAACTCGATGCGCTTGGCCTTCGGGTTCGAGCCGGTCACCGGGATGCGCACGCACGCGGAGCGGTTCCGCGCCGAGTACACGAGGTTGACCGGGGCCTCGAAGCCCGGGACCAGGCGGTGGTAGCTGTTCAGCGTCGGGTTGGTGAACGCGAGCAGCGACGGCGCGTGCGCCAGCAGGCCGCCGATGTACCAGCGCGCCGTGTCCGACAGCCCGCCGTAGCCCTTCTCGTCGTAGAACAGCGGCTCGCCGTCCTTCCACAGAGACTGGTGGCAGTGCATGCCCGAGCCGTTGTCGCCGAAGAGCGGCTTCGGCATGAAGGTGACGGTCCGGCCGTTGCGGTGGGCGACGTTCTTCACGATGTACTTGAAGAGCATCACCTTGTCCGCGGACCGGGCGAGGGTGTCGAAGCGGTAGTTGATCTCGGCCTGGCCGGCGGTGCCCACCTCGTGGTGCGCGCGCTCGACCTGCAGGCCCGCGCGGTTGAGCTCGAGCGTCATCTCGTCGCGCAGGTCGGCGAAGTGGTCCACCGGCGGCACGGGGAAGTACCCGCCCTTGTACGGCGTCTTGTGGCCGAGGTTGCCGCCCTCCTCCTTGCGGCCGGTGTTCCAGGCGGCCTCGATGGAGTCGATGTAGTAGAAGCTGGCGGACTGGCTCGTGTGGAAGCGGATGTCGTCGAAGATGTAGAACTCCGCCTCCGGCGCGAAGAACGCGGTGTCGGCGATGCCCGTCGACTTCAGGTACGCCTCCGCCTTCGCGGCGATCTGGCGCGGGTCGCGGGAGTACGGCTCGTCCGTGTACGGGTCGACGATCGACATGTTCAGCGCGAGCGTCTTCTCGGCGCGGAACGGGTCGACGTACGCCGACGACAGGTCCGGCAGCAGCTTCATGTCGGACTCGTGGATGGCCTGGAAGCCGCGGATCGAGGAGCCGTCGAACATCTGGCCCTGGGTGAAGAAGGTCGTGTCCACCGTCTCCGCGGGGACGTTGAAGTGCTGCATCACGCCCGGCAGGTCGCAGAACCGGACGTCGACGAACTTGACGCCCTCCTTCTTGATGAAGGCCATGACCTCATCGGCGGAACTGAACATCCGGAGTTCTCCTCGCTCGTCGTGGTCGGCGGCCGGGGGGCCGGCTCACCAGGACCGCACGCCGCGGACCTCGTCCGCCGCGGTTCGCCCCCGACGGTAGGGGCGTGCGATTTCCCGACCGTGTACCTCATGTTTCCGTCGCGTTACCGCGCACTCCGTGCCCGACGCGCGGGCCGCGCCCGACGCCGTCCCTCGCCCCCGTCGTCCGCCCGCCGACCGCGGCCGGTCGCCCGGGCGGGGCACCGGTAGCCTGGCCGCGTGGCGCGACGGGAGGACCTGGGGACCTGGCTCGAGGGCACGCCGGAGGACCCGGAGGCCCGGGCGGAGCTCGGCGTCGCGCCCGACGGTCCCGGCTCCCTCGCGCGGCTGCCGCGCCGGCTGGCCGCCCTGGCCATCGACTGGGCGCTGTGCCTCGCGGTGAGCGGGCTCATCGCCCCCGTGCCGGGGCAGGGGCGGGGGATCCTCGCGGGCGCCCCGCTCGTGACGATGGCGGTGTTCGGCGTGTCGAGCACCGTCCTCGTCGGCCTGCTCGGCACCACGGTGGGGCACCGGCTCCTCGGCCTGCGCGTGGTGCGCGCCCGCGACCTCGCCGGGCCCGCCGACGGCGCGGCCGCGCGGGTCGCTGCGGCGCCCCCTCCCGGCATCCTCGCCGGGCTCGTGCGCAGCGCCCTGCTGTGCCTGGTGATCCCCGCCGTCGTCTGGGACCGCGACGGCCGTGGCCTGCACGACACCGCCGCGGGCACCGTCCTCGTCAGGGGCTGACCGGCGCCCGCGGGCAGGTCAGGCGGACGGGGCCCGCCGGACGAGCGAGTGCCGCCGGTAGAGGTGGCGCCGCAGGCGCGGTGCGGGTCACCGGGTCAGCGGCCGCGCAGGCCCTTGCGGTCCGGCCGGACCCGGAGCGGGTCGACGCCCTTCGGCACGGGCAGCTTCGCGCCGCCGAGGGCGCGCAGCCGCTTGGTGACCTCGTCGGTCGCCCGCCGGTCGAGCTTCGGGCGGATCTTGCGCACGCGCTTGGCGAGCTGGCGCAGCGGCACCTGGCCCTCGGCGTCGCCGCACTGGATCACCGTCACGGGGACGTTCGGCAGCACGCGGCTGACCCGCTTGCGCTGCTGCTCGAGCATCGGCCGGACGCGGTGCGGGGGACCCTCGCTGACGAGCAGCACGCCGCCGCGCCCCGACCCACGGAACACGAGGTCCATGGTGCGCGCGTTGAGGTCGACCGGGTCGTCCGGGAAGTCCCAGCCGCGCACCGTGCGCAGCGCCGACAGCGCGGCACCCGGCTGGCCCTCGATCCGCTTGTAGCCGGCCGCCTCGGTCCGCCGGGCGAGGACGAACATCATCACCACGAGCGCCAGCGGCAGCCCGAGGATGAGGAAGTACCAGACCCGGCCGAGCCCGATGCCCACGCCGGTCGCGATGCCCATGATCACGACGAAGGCGCCCACGATCCACCACGTGACCGCCGGGTCCGTCTCGGCGGTGAACCGGTAGGCCTGCCAGAGCGTGCGGTACCACCGCTGCTTCTTGGGCGTGGCGGGGGCGTCGGAGGATCGGGCCATGGTCGGTGAGTCTAGTTCCCGCGCGGGGTCCCCAGGCGCAGGCCCTCGGCCCTCCGAGCCCGGTCGGCCGCCGTCGTCGGCCGCTCAGCCCCGGCCGAGCAGGTTCGCGGCCTCCTGGCGCGCCGTCGTCGGGCTCGCGAGGTGCGCGAGCTCGGCGGGGATGGGGCGGCCGTGGCGCTGCATGGCCTGCGCCCACAGGCGGCCGGCCCGGTACGACGAGCGGACGAGCGGCCCGGACATCACGCCGAGGAAGCCCATCTCCTCCGCCTCGGCGGCGAGCGCGACGAACTCCTCGGGCCGCACCCACCGGTCCACGGGGTGGTGGCGCACGGACGGCCGCAGGTACTGCGTGATGGTGACGAGGTCGCAGCCCGCGTCGCGCAGCGCCCGCAGCGCCTCGACGACCTCCTCGTACGTCTCGCCCATGCCGAGGATGAGGTTGGACTTCGTCACGAGGCCCGCGTCGCGCGCGGCGGTGAGCACCGACAACGACCGGTCGTAGCGGAAGCCGGGGCGGATCTGCTTGAAGATCCGCGGCACGGTCTCGAGGTTGTGCGCGAGCACCTCGGGCCGCGACGAGAAGACCTCGTCGAGCAGCTCGGGCACGGCGTTGAAGTCGGGGATGAGCAGCTCGACGCCCGTGCCCGGGTTGAGCGCGTGGATCTGGCGCACGGTCTCCGCGTAGAGCCACGCGCCGCCGTCGGGCAGGTCGTCCCGGGCCACGCCGGTGACGGTGGAGTAGCGCAGCCCCATCTGCCGGACGGACTCGGCCACCCGGCGCGGCTCGTCGGCGTCGAAGGCGGCCGGCTTGCCCGTGTCGATCTGGCAGAAGTCGCAGCGCCGGGTGCACTGGTCGCCGCCGATGAGGAACGTGGCCTCGCGGTCCTCCCAGCACTCGAAGATGTTGGGGCAGCCCGCCTCCTCGCAGACCGTGTGCAGGCCGCCGCCGTGCACGAGCTGCTTGAGCTCGGCGTACTGGGGGCCCATGGTCGCCCGGGTGCGGATCCACTCGGGCTTCTTCTCGATCGGGACCTGGGCGTTGCGCGCCTCGATCCGGAGCATCCGGCGTCCCTCGGGGGCGATCGTCACCCCGCCAGACTATTCCAGGCCGGGACCGGTTGTTCGGCGAGGAGCGGGGCCATGGCGGCGGCCAGCGCCGCCCGCAGCGGGGGCGCGGCGTCCTCGACGGTGACGCGCCGGCCGAGCTCCGCGGTGAGCGACGTCGCGTCGGCGTCGGGCAGGCCGCAGGCGACGATGCGGGAGAACGCCGAGAGGTCGGCGTCGCAGTTGAGCGCCAGGCCGTGCATCGTCACCCCGCGGGCCACGCGCACGCCGATCGCGGCGAGCTTGCGGGGCCGCTCGCCGTCGGGCACGGGGACCCAGACGCCGGAGCGGCCCTCCTCGCGGACCGTCGCCAGGCCGAGCGCGGCGGCGGCGTCGATGACGGCCTGCTCGAGCGCGCGGACGTAGGCGACGACGTCGACCGGCTCCGCGAGCCGCACGATCGGGTAGGCGACGAGCTGGCCGGGGCCGTGCCACGTGATGCGGCCGCCGCGGTCGACGTCGACGACCGGCGTGCCGTCGACGGGCCGGTCCGCGGCCGACGTGCGGCGCCCGGCGGTGTAGACGCTCTCGTGCTCGACGAGCAGGACCGTGTCGGTTCGGGTGCCCGCGACGACCTCGGCGTGCACCGTCCGCTGCAGGTCCCAGGCCTCGTGGTACGGCACGTGCCGGCGCCCCAGGTCCACCGGCCAGAACTCCATGGGACGCGACGCTACCCGCGCCCGTGGCCGGCCGGGTAGGGGAGCGGCGCGCCGCCCGGCGTGCCGTCGGGGTGCGCCGCGAGCATGACCGCGAGGAGCTGGCGGAGCTGCGCGACCTGCTCGGCGTCGAGGCCGCGCACGCTCATCTCCTCGGCGACCCGCGGGTCGCCGGCCTCCACGACGGCGCGCCGCCCGGCGTCGGTGAGGACGACGTCGTGCCGCCGCGCGTCGTCGGGGGGCACGCGACGCTCGACGTAGCCGCGGCGCTCGAGGCCGGCGACGATCCGGCTCATCGTCTGCTCCGTGACCCCCGTGGCGCGGGCCAGCTCGCGCTGCGAGCGCGGGCCGCCGAGGAGGACGTAGAGGACGGGGATCGAGGCGTGCGTGAGGTCCCAGCGGGCGAGGTGGGCGTTCCACTCGTGCTCGATCCGGCGTGCGACGGCCGACAGCATCCGGCCGGTGGGCCACTGCTCCATCGCGCCTCCCGTGTTCGCCCTGAGGGGAACGGACCGTCCCGCGCCCCGCTCTCCGGTGGCGGGGTGTCCCGGACCCCGCATACTACTCAGCATGCTGAGGAATCGACGAGGTGTGCTGCGCGGGGCCGGGATCCTGGCTCTGATCCTGGTCTGGCTGGCCCTGGCGGGGCTGGGCGGGCAGTCCATCGGCAAGCTCTCGGAGGTGCAGGAGAACGACGTCGCCGCGTTCCTGCCCGAGGGCGCCGAGTCCACCCGGGCCGCCGAGCTCGGCGCCGGCTTCACCGACGACTCCGTGCTGCCCGCGCTCGTCGTCGTGCGCGCGTCGGGGGAGGAGCCCCTGAGCGACCAGCAGCTCGGGACGATCCAGGGCTGGGCCGCCGGCCTCGGCGCCCTGGAGCTCGCCGACGGGCGGACCGTTGCCGACCTGCTGGTCGCCGACCCGTTCGCCGTGCCGTCGGAGGACGGCCGCGCCGCGCTCGTCACCGTGGCGCTCGACTCCGCGCTGGCCAGCGCGCAGATCGGCGAGGAGCGCGCGGTCAACGGCGTCGTCGACGTCCTGCGCGACGCCGACGACGACCTCGCGGACGCGGGGCTCGAGTCCTGGGTGGCCGGCCCGGCCGGCTCGATCGCCGACCTCGTCGCGGCGTTCGGCGGCATCGACACGATCCTGCTGCTCGTCGCGCTCTCGGTCGTCTTCGTGATCCTCGTGCTCGTCTACCGCTCGCCGAGCCTGCCCTTCACGGTCCTGCTCACGTCGCTGTTCGGCCTCTCGGCCGCGGCGCTCGTGGTCTACGAGCTGGCCAAGGCCGACGTGCTCGTCCTCAACGGGCAGAGCCAGGGGATCCTGTTCATCCTCGTCGTGGGCGCCGCGACGGACTACTCGCTGCTCATCGTCGCGCGGTACCGCGAGGAGCTCCGCCGCGTGCAGTCCCCGTTCACGGCGATGGGCCGCGCGCTGCGCGCCTCGTTCGAGCCGATCGCCGCCAGCGCGGGCACCGTCATCGCCGGTCTCCTCACGCTGCTGCTGTCGGACCTGAAGTCCAACTCGAGCCTCGGTCCCGTGGCCGCGATCGGCGTCGCCTCCGCGATGCTCGCCGCGATGACCCTGCTCCCGGCGCTGCTCCTCGTCGCCGGCAAGCGGGCACGGTTCATCTTCTGGCCGCGCATGCCGCACGCCGCGCCCGTCGACGAGCAGGGCCGCCCCCAGGACGAGACCCTCGAGCACCTCGAGGCCCGCACCGGGGTCTGGGGCAAGGTGTCCGCGCTCATCGGTCGCCGCCCGCGGCTCGTGTGGGTCGGCACGGCCGTCGCCCTGCTCGCGGCCGCCGTGTGGGTGCCCACCCTCAAGGCCGACGGCACGAGCGACTCCGACATCTTCCTCACCGAGGTCGAGTCCGTGGCGGGCGGCGAGGTCCTCGCCGAGCACTTCGACGCGGGCGGCTCCGAGCCGATCGAGGTCTTCGTGCCCGAGGCCGACCTGGCCGACGTCGTGACGGCCCTCGAGGGCGTCGACGGCGTCGCCTCGGTCACCCCGTACACCGGGGCGAGCGGGAGGCCGGGTGCGCCGTCGGAGGCCGAGCCGCTCGTCGTCGACGGCTGGGTCCGCATCGACGCGGTCACCGCCGTCGCCTCGGAGTCGCAGGAGGCATCGGAGGTCGTCTCCGCGGTGCGCACGGCCGTCCACGCGGGAACCCCGGACGGCCTCGTCGGCGGCACCGCGGCAGAACGCCTGGACACGCAGGAGACGAGCGCGCGCGACCTGCAGGTCATCGTGCCGTCGATCCTGCTCGTGATCCTCCTCGTGCTGATCCTGCTGCTGCGCTCGGTGGTGGCGCCGCTGCTCATCGTGGCCGCCAACCTGCTGAGCTTCGCGGCGACCGTCGGCCTCGGGGCGCTGGCCTTCAACCACCTGTTCGGCTTCCCGGGGGCGGACGCCTCGGTGCCGCTGTACGCGTTCGTGTTCCTCGTCGCCCTGGGCATCGACTACTCGATCTTCCTCATGACCCGGGTCCGGGAGGAGACCCTCCGGCACGGCACGAGGCACGGCGTGCGCCGCGGGCTCGCCGTCACCGGCGGGGTGATCACGAGCGCGGGGCTCGTGCTCGCGGCGACGTTCGGCGCGCTCGCGGTGCTGCCGCTGCTCTTCCTCGTGCAGCTGGCCTTCCTCGTGGCGCTCGGCGTCATCGTGGACACGTTCGTCGTGCGGACGCTCCTCGTGCCGGGCCTCGTGCACGACGTCGGGCGGGCCTCCTGGTGGCCGTGGCTCCGGAGGATCCCCGCCGACGCCGCGCCCGCCGAGGCGGAGCCCGCCCGGGAGGTCGCCGCGGCCTGAGGCCCTCCGCCGCGGCGGCCTGTGGATGACGGCCGCGGCCGCCGCGGCGGTGGTTGCGTGGGCGCATGAGCTCCCGCGCCCTCGTCCACGCGCTCCAGCGCGCCGGCCTCGCCCCGGCCGGCCCGCTCGGCGCCGGGGCGGGCGGCCCCCGCTGGTCGGCGCGCGACGCCGCCGGGCGGGCGTGGGCGGTCACCGTCGTGCCCGCCGACGCCGTCGCCCGCGCCGACCTGCGGCGCCGGGTCGCCGCCCTGGCCGCGCTCGACCACCCCCACGTCGCCCGCGTCCGGCCGCTCCTCGAGCTGCGGGACGGCACGGCCGCGGTGCTGCAGGCCGAGGTCGTCGGGCCCGACCTCGGCACGGTGCGCGCCGCGCGCGGGCCGCTCCGTCCCGGCGAGGTGACGACCGTCGTGGTGCCGCTCGCCGAGGCCCTCGCCGCGTTGCACCGCGTCGGGGTGGTGCACGGCGACGTCGCGCCCGCGAACGTCGTGCTCGACCCCGACGGGCGGCCCGTGCTCGTGGACCTCGCGTGCGGCGCCGCCGGGGCGGAGGCCGGCACGCCGGGGTTCGCGGCGCCGGAGCGGGCGTCGGGCGCGACCCCCGCGGGCGACGTGCACGCGCTCGCGCGCGTGGGCCTCGCGCTCCTCGGGGCCGACGGCGTGGTCCCCGCGTCGGAGGGCGCCGGGGACGGCGGGGCCGACGCCGGGTCCGCGCTCGCCGCGGTGCTCCGGGCCGCCGCGAGCCCGGACCCGGGTCTCCGGCCGACCGCCGCCGACCTCGCCGCCCAGGTCTACGCCGCGTGCCCGCCCGAGCCGGTACGGCTCCCGGACGCGGCCGTGCTCGCCCGGCTCACGCTGCGCCGCCTCGCGGTCCCGCCCGACGACGCCACGGCGCGCCTGCGCACCGAGCGCCGGCCGCGCCGCCGGGCGGCGGGCGGCCCCGCGGGCGCGCCCGGACGGGGCGCCGGGGCGCGCGGGCGGCACCGGGCGCGGCGGCGCGGGCCGCGGGGCGTGGCCGCCGTGCTCCTCGTCGGGCTGGGCCTCGCGGCCGTGGTCGGGGCGAGCCTGCAGGCCGGTGACCTGCGCGCCGCGGCGAGCCCCGACGCCTCGCCGCCGCGCGCCGTCGGCTCGGCGGACCCGGTCGCCGCCGCGGTCCGCCTCACGACGGCGCGCACGCGGGCGCTCGTCGACCGGGACCGGGACGCGCTCGCCGCCGTGACGCTCCCGGGCTCGCCCGCGGCCGCCGCGGACGCGCTCGTCGCGCGCGACGTGTGGCGCCGCACCCCGACCGCGGGCGGCGCCGAGGTGGTCGAGGCCCGGCTGCTCGGCGTCGAGCACGGCGTCGAGCACGGCGACGGGCCGACCACCGCGCGGGTTCTCGTGCGGGCCCGCGCGTGGGTGCGCACCGGCGAGCCGGCCGCCGACCCGCCGCCCGGCGGCGAGGACGCATCGGCCCCGGACGCCGTCGTGCTCGTGCTCGTGCGCGACGCCGGCACCTGGCGGGTCAGTGCGGTCGAGCCCCCGCCCGGGCCGGCCCCCGCCGGGTGAGCCACGCGGCGGCGTCGTCGAGCGTGGGGTGCGCGAACGCGAAGCCCGAGCCGAGGAGCAGGCGGGGCGGCGCGACCTGGGAGGAGCACACGTCGTCGGCGAACCCGCCGAGCACCGCGCGCAGGGCCCACCGGGGCACGCGCAGCACGGCCGGCCGGTGCAGGCGCCGCGCCACCGCCGCGATGACCTCGCGCTGCGTCGCGGGCTCCGGCGCGGTGACGTTGACCGGCCCGGCGACGTCGGCCGTCAGGAGGTGCTCGACCGCGCGCACGTGGTCGACGAGCGTGATCCACGACCACGTGTTGCGGCCGTCGCCGAGCGTCCCGCCCAGCCCCAGGCGCAGGAGCGGCAGGAGCCGGCCGAACGCGCCGCCGTGGAGCGCCATGACGATCCCCGAGCGCAGCCGGACCACCCGCACGCCCGCGTCCTCGGCGGGCCGCGTCGCGTCCTCCCACGCGCGCACGACGTCGGCCAGGAACCCCTCGCCCGGGCCCGACTCCTCCGTGAGCACCTCGGTGCCCCGGTCGCCGTAGTACCCGACCGCGGAGGCCTGCACGAGGACGCGCGGCTCGGCGTCGGCCAGGGTGCGGGCGAGCAGGCTGGTCGGCCCGGTGCGGGACGCGAGGATCCGGCGCCGATAGGCGGGCGTCCACGGCCGGCCGAGGGTCACGCCGCCGAGGTTGACGACCGCGTCCACGCCCGCGAGGTCGGCGGGGTCCAGCCGCCCCGCGTCGGGGTCCCACGAGATCTCGGCGGGGGAGACCACGGGCCGGCGGACGAGGCGCGTGACCCGGTGGCCGTGCGCCCGTAGGTACCGCACGAGGGCGCCGCCGAGGAACCCGTGGGAGCCGGCGACGACGACGTGCATGCCCGTCACGCTAGGTCACCCCGCCCCGCGCTGCAGCGGCGCCCGGCCGGAGCCGGGCGCCGCCACGACGCGTGCGGGAGGCGTCAGAGCCCGAGCTCGGCCTCGAAGTCGCCGGCCTCGAGCCGCTCCTTGACCGTCGCGAGGTAGCGCGCGGCGTCGGCGCCGTCGATGAGCCGGTGGTCGTACGAGAGGGCGAGGTAGCACATCGACCGCACGGCGATGTAGTCCGCGCCGTCCTCGTCCTGGGCCACGACCGGCCGCTTGACGATCGCGCCCGTGCCGAGGATCGCCGACGTGCCGACCGGGACGATCGGCGTGTCGAAGAGCGCGCCGCCCCAGCCGGTGTTGGTCACCGTGAACGTCGCGCCGCTCAGCTCGTCCGGCGTGACCTTGTTCGCCCGCGTGCGGGCGGCGAGGTCGGCGATCTTCCGGGCGATTCCCGCCAGGTTGAGGTCGCCGGCGTCGCGGATCACCGGCACGACGAGGCCGCGGGCGGTGTCGACGGCGATGCCGACGTTCTCGTGCCCGTGGTAGGTGATCTGGTCGCCCTCGAGGACGCCGTTGATCTTCGGGTGCGCCTTGAGGGCCTCGGTCGCCGCGAGCACGAAGAACGGCAGGTACGACAGGTTGACGCCCTCGCGCGCCTTGAAGTCGGCCTTGGCGCGCTCGCGCAGGCGGGCCACCTTCGTCACGTCGACCTCGACGACGGTGGTGAGCTGCGCCATCGTCTGCATCGACTCGAGCATCCGCGAGGCGATGATCTGCCGCAGGCGGCTGGCCTTCTCGGTCGTGCCGCGCAGCGGCGAGACCTCCGCGGGCGTCGTCTGCCGCAGCGAGCGGCGCGTGGGCTCGGCCGCCGGGGCCGCGGCGCGGGCACGCTCGGCCGCCTCCTTCTCGGCGCGCTCGCGCTCGGCCTTCTCGGCCGCCGCGAGGACGTCCTCCTTGCGGATGCGGCCGCCGACGCCGGTCCCCGTCACCGTGGACAGGTCGACGCCCTTCTCCGCGGCCAGCTTGCGCACGAGCGGCGTGAGGTAGCCGCCGGTGGTCTGCTGCGCGGCCGGGGGAGCCTCCGCGGGCGCGGCGGGCTGCTCGGCGGGCTGCGCGGGCGCCGCCGCCGGCTGGGCCTGGGCGGGCGGCTCCTGCGCCTCGGTCCGCTCCGGGCCGGAGACCGGCGCGGCCTGCTGCGGGGCCTCCTCCGGGGCGGCCGACGCGGGCGCGGCCGTGCGAGCCTCCGCGGGCTCGGCCGGCGCCGGGGCCGCGCCGCCGGCGGGCTGGGCGCCCGCGGCGCCGACGCGGGCGAGCACGGCGCCCACGGCGACGGTCTCGTCCTCGCCGACGACGATCTCGACGAGCGTGCCGGCGACCGGCGACGGGATCTCGGTGTCGACCTTGTCGGTGGAGACCTCGAGCAGGGGCTCGTCGACCTCGACGGTGTCGCCCACGGCCTTCAGCCAGCGCGTGACGGTGCCCTCGGTGACGGACTCGCCCAGCGCGGGCATCGTGACGTCCTCGGTGGCGCCGCCGGCCGTGGGCGCGGCCTGCGCGGGCGCAGGCTCCTCGGCTGCCGGGGCGGCCTCAGGCTCGGCCGCGGGCGCGGCCTCCTGTGCGGGCGCTGCGGCGGGCTCCTCGGTGACCTCCTCGGGCACCTGGGCGGCGTCCGGGGACTCCGCGGCGGCCGGCTGGTCGGCCGGCTGGGCGGCGCCGTCGGCGGCGGGCTGGTCACCGCCGGCCTCGTCGGGCGAGCCGATGCGGGCGAGCGGGGCGCCGACCTCGACGGTCTCGTCCTCGCCGACGAGGATCTCGAGCAGCGTGCCGGCGACCGGCGACGGGATCTCGGTGTCGACCTTGTCGGTGGAGACCTCGAGCAGGGGCTCGTCGACCTCGACGGTGTCGCCGACCTGCTTGAGCCACCGGGTCACGGTGCCCTCGGTCACGGACTCGCCGAGAGCCGGCATCTGCACGGTGTCGGACATGACCAGGCGTCTCCTTCGATGGGGTCAGTTGTGGGCGTGCAACGGCTTGCCGGCCAGGGCCAGGAAGGCCTCGCCGAGAGCCTCGTTCTGGGTGGGGTGCGCGTGCACCAGGGCGGCGACGTCCTCCGGGTACGCCTCCCAGTTGACGACGAGCTGGCCCTCGGCGATGAGCTCGCCGACGCGCGCGCCGATCATGTGCACCCCGACGACGGGGCCGTCCTTGCGGCGGACCAGCTTGACGAAGCCGGTGGTGCCGAGGATCTGGCTCTTGCCGTTGCCGCCGAGGTTGTACTCGAGCGTCTCGACGGCGTCGGCGCCGTAGGTCTCCTTCGCCTTGGCCTCGGTGAGGCCGACCGAGGCGACCTCCGGGTCGGAGTAGGTCACGCGCGGGATCCCGGACTCGACGATCGGCGCGGGGTTGAGCCCGGCGATCTCCTCGGCCACGAAGATGCCCTGCGCGAAGCCGCGGTGGGCGAGCTGCAGGCCGGGCACGATGTCGCCGACCGCGTAGACGTTCGGCACGCTCGTGCGCAGCCGCTCGTCCGTGAGCACGAAGCCGCGGTCCATCGTGACGCCCTGCTCCTCGTACCCGAGGCCCTCGGTGCGCGGGCCGCGCCCCACGGCCACGAGGAGGTACTCGGCGTCGTACGTGGTGCCGTCCTCGAGGGTGACGTGCACGCCGTTCTCGTCCTGCGTGACGCCCTGGAAGCGCACGCCCACGGAGAACGTGATGCCGCGCTTGCGGACCGCGCGCTCGAACGCCTTGGACAGCGCCTCGTCCTCGGCGGGCAGCAGGTGGGGGAGCGCCTCGACGATCGTCACCTCGGCGCCGAACGAGCGCCACACGCTCGCGAACTCGCTGCCGATGACGCCGCCGCCGAGCACGACGACGGAGCCGGGCACGCGGTCGAGGGTGAGGGCGCCGTCGGACGTCATGACGCGGCCGCCGATGTCGAGGCCGGGCAGGGTGCGCGCGTACGAGCCCGTGGCGAGCACGACGTGGCGCCCGGTGTAGCGCTGCCCGTCGACCTCGACGGTGTCGGGGGCGACGAGCCGCCCGTACCCCTCGACGTAGGTGATGCCGTGGGCCTTCACGAGGCCCTGGAGGCCCTTGTGGAGCCGGCCGACGACGCCGTCCTTGTACTGGTGCACGCCCGCGATGTCGATGCCCTCGAGGCTGGCCTTGACGCCGAAGCGCTCGCTCTCGCGCGCGGCGTCGGCGATCTCGGCGGCGTGCAGGAACGCCTTGGTGGGGATGCAGCCGTAGTGGAGGCAGGTGCCGCCGACCTTGTCCGCCTCGATCAGCGCGACGCTGAGGCCGAGCTCGGTCGCGCGCAGGGCGGTCGCGTAGCCGCCGCTCCCGCCACCGAGGACCACGATGTCGTAGACGGTGGGGTTGTCGGCCATGACTCTCCTCGGTCGCGCGGGGCGGTCTCCGATCATCTTGTCATCCCCCAGGTGAGGGCGTGAACTTGAGCCGGGTTCCGCCGTCGGAAGTGGTCTTTCGGGTGCAATCATCCCACGACTTGCGGCGTCTACGCTTGCGCGCATGTCGTGGTGGAGCAGGCGGCGCGCGCACCGCGAGGCCGCCGCGCAGGCGGAGCAGGCGACGCTCGAGCACCTGCGCCGGTTCGCGAGCGAGCGTGCGGGCGTCGAGGCGTACATCGAGCCGCACACGCGCACGACGCCGACCACCCTCGTCCTCGTGGCGCTCACCGGCGAGTGGACCCGCCGCCGGGTGCCCGACGCGCGGGCGGCGCGCGACATCGCGCGCGAGCTCGCCATCCCCGTCTACGACGTGCAGCTCACCGGCTACCCGCGGCGGATGCGCGAGTGGACCGCGCGGCAGCGCCGCGCCGGAGCCTGACGGGCCGCCCACCTCAGCCCACGAACTCCCAGTGCCACGGCTCGGGCGGGCCGGAGCCGCCCGGGCCGAGCGCCGGGGGGTGCGCCCAGCCGAAGCGCGGCGCGGTGGCCGCGAGCCAGCGGTACAGCGGCGCGTCGAACTCGCCGAGCCCGCCCGCGCCCGCGAGGTCGACCGCCACGCCCCGCTCGTGGAGCGAGGTGCCGGGCCGTGCGGCGAGCGCGCCCCGGGCCGCCCGCAGCGCGACCTGCTGCGCGTGCGTGCGGTACGCCGAGCTCAGCTCCAGGTCGGCGCCGTGCTCGGCGCGGTAGGCGTCGTTGAGCGCCGCCAGCGCCGCGGCGGCGTCGCAGCGCAGCCGGTGCGTCGGCGCGAACGGCACGGGGCACAGGTCCGCCTCGTCGACGGCGGGGTGCCGGCGGTCCACCCACCCCGCAGACCCGTCGGCGGCGGGGGCGTCGGGTCGCCGCACGGCGGCCGCCGCGGCCCGCGCGTCGGCGACCGCGGCCTCCAGGCGCGCGAGGCCGGGCGGGGCCGTCCAGCCCACGGCGACCGTGGACGACGCCGGTCCCGCCGCCGCCCGGACGGCGGCCGCCGCCCGGAAGACGTCGCCGACCGCGGCCTCGATCTGCGACAGCCGCACCGCCGTGCCCGGTGGTGGCGAGAGGGGGCCGCGCCCGCCCGGCGTGGCGAAGGAGCGCAGGCGCGCGGCGGCGGCGTCGAGCGCGGCGAGGAGGTTCGCCGGCGCGTCGGCGGGCGCGGCGCGGGCGGTGGCGGCGGCGTCGGCCAGCGCGGCGTCGGCGAGGGCGAGCACCTCGGCCCGGGCGGCCGCGCCCGCGCGCACGGCCGGGCGCTCCACGGCGACGGCGCGGCGCTCGGGCTCGTCGCGCGCGCCCGGGACGGACCCCGTCAGCGCCGCCGCGAGGGCGCAGGCGACCGCGACGCCGACGGCGAGGCGGGTGGCGCGGCGTGCGGGCGCGCGGCGGGCCCGCGAGCCGCCGTGGTCGGCCCGCCGGGCGTGGGCTCCCGAGTGTGCGCGCACGTCGCCGCTCCGCTGCCGCCGGACGGCCGGGGTGGCCGTCGGCTCCCAGCATCACCCCGCGTGCCCCTCACGGCGAGGGGAGGCGGCGAGGGGGGCGGCGAGGGGACCGGGCGGGGAGGCGGCCGGGGCAGCGACCGACCGTGCCCCTCGCCCGGCCCGGCGGGCTCAGCGGGTGGGCTGCGACTCGAGCAGGGTGAGGAGCGTCCGCACGGCGACGCCGGTCCCGCCCGCGGGCGTGTAGCCCCACGGCTCGTGCTCGTTGAACGACGGCCCCGCGATGTCCAGGTGCGCCCACGGGGTGTCGCCCACGAACTCGCGCAGGAACACGCCCGCCGTGAGCATCCCGCCCATCCGGTCGCCGATGTTCGCCAGGTCGGCGACCTTCGACTTCAGGCTCGCCCGCAGCTCGCTCGGCAGCGGCATCGGCCACACGAGCTCGCCGGACGCGCGCGCCGCCTCGACCACGAGGTCGGGCAGCCCGCCCGTGCCCATGACCGCCGAGACGCGGTAGCCGAGGGCGACGATCTGTGCGCCCGTGAGCGTCGCGACGTCGAGGACGGCGTCGGGGTGCTCCTCGGTCGCGGCGACGAGGCCGTCCGCGAGGACGAGCCGCCCCTCGGCGTCGGTGTTGAGCACCTCGACGGTCTTGCCGCCGCGCTGGGTGATGACGTCCGACGGCCGCTGCGCCGTGCCCGACGGCATGTTCTCCGCGAGGCAGAGCCAGCCCGTCACGGCGACCGGCAGCTCGAGCGCCGCCGCCGCGAGCACGGTGTGGAGCACCGCGGCCGCGCCGGCCATGTCGCTCTTCATCGTCTCCATCGACTTGGCCGGCTTGATCGACAGGCCGCCCGAGTCGAACGTGATGCCCTTGCCGACGAGCGCGACGTGCCGCTTCGCGCGCGGCGGCGCGTAGGCGACCTTGACCAGGCGCGGCGGCCGCACGGAGCCCTGGCCGACCGCGACCAGCCCGCCGTAGCCGCCGGCCGCGAGCTGCTTCTCGTCGAGCACCGTCACCTTGACCTTGGTGCCCTTGGCGGCCGCGCGCGCGGTGTCCGCGAACGCGGCGGGGTAGAGGTCGGCGGGCGCGGTGTTGACGAGGTCGCGCACCGCGTGCACGGCCCGCGCGACGACGGCGGCCCGCGTCGTCGTCCGCTGGGCCGCCCGGTCCTTGGCGAGGCTCGTGCCGACCTCGACGCGCGCCGCCGGGCGCTGCGCCTCGGGCACCGCGCGGTACCTGTCGAACGCGTACGCGCCCAGGAGGGCGCCCTCGACGACGGCGGCCAGCCGGTCGGCGTCGTCGGCGGGGAAGGCCAGCCCGAGGGAGGCGACACCCGTGATCTGGCGCGACGCGGCGCCGGCGGCCCGACGCAGCTGCTCCGGCTCGACGTCGCCCGGGTCGACCTCGCCCACCCCGACGACGGCGAGCACGGGCGCCTTCGCCACGCCGCCGGTGGGGATCCGCCGCACCTCGTCGGCCTCGCCCGTGACGCCCAGGGCGGGCGAGACGGCGAGCCGCCGCAGCGCGCCCGGGAGGTCGGCGTCGTCGAGCAGCACGGGCCCCGAGGGCCCCGAGGCGACCGGGACGACGAGGACGTCGACGTCGAGGCGGGCGGCGGGCGTGGCGGTGAGAGTCGCGGCGGTGGTCACGTCGCGATGCTATCGACCCGTATCCTGCACGCCGTGTGGATCCCCCTCGCCTGGGCCGTGGCCGCGGGCGCGCTGCTCCTGGCGGGCTGGGCCGGCTTGCGCGCGGCGCTGGATCGCCCGGTGATCCTGCGCCAGCTCCTCGCGGGCGGCGTGGTGGAGGTGCTGCTGGTCGTTCAGGCCGTCATGGCGGCGGTGCGCGGCGCGACGGGGGACGGGCCGGCCGACTCCTGGACCTTCTGGGGCTACCAGCTGACGTCCCTGTGCATCCTCCCGGCCGCGGCGCTGTGGGCGTTCGCCGAGCGCACGCGGTGGAGCTCCGTGGTGCTGCTCGTGGCGGGGCTGACCGTCGCGTTCCTCCAGCTGCGGCTCGTGCAGGTGTGGGCATGACGGGCGCGAAGGGCGCGACGGGCGCGACGGCCCCGGAGCCCCGCGGGGAGACCGCCACCGGGCCGGGCCGGCTCGTCGTCGCCGTGTACGCCGTGCTCGCGATCGCGGCGACGTTCCGCTCGGGCGTGCAGATCCTGCGCGACTTCGACGCCGCGCCGCTCGCCTACGCGCTCTCCGGCGTGGCCGCCGTCGTGTACGTGCTCGCGACGGTCGCGCTCGCGCAGGGCGGTCGGTGGCGGCCGGTGGCGTGGGTCGCGGTCGGGACGGAGCTCGTGGGCGTCGTCGTGGTCGGGGCGCTCTCCCTCACGCGGGCCGACCTCTTCCCGGACGCGACGGTGTGGTCCGGCTTCGGGCAGGGGTACGGCTACGTGCCGGCGGTGCTGCCGCTGGTCGGCCTGTGGTGGCTGTGGCGAACCCGGCCACGCGGGGGTGGCTCCGCCCGATAGGTTGCGGGCGTGTACCGGCTGCTCTTCAACCAGGTCTTCCGCCGCATGGACCCGGAGCGGGCCCACCACCTCGCCTTCACGGGCATCCGCTGGGTCGCGGCGGTGCCGGGCGTGGCGTGGCTGCTGCGGCGCTGGTTCACGCGCGGCCACGCGCCGGTGGAGGTGCTGGGCACGCCGTTCCCGGCGCCGTTCGGCCTCGCGGCCGGGTTCGACAAGAACGGCGTGGGGGTGCGCGGGCTGACGATGCTCGGCTTCGGCTGGGTGGAGGTCGGCACGATCACGGCCCTCGCCCAGCCGGGCAACGAGCGGCCGCGGCTGTGGCGCGTGCTCGACGAGCGGGCGATCCGCAACCGCATGGGCTTCAACAACGACGGCGCCGCCGAGGTCGCCGAGCGCCTGCGCCGGCTGCGCCGTCGGCGGTCGGGGCGCGGGTACGTCGTCGGGGTGAACATCGGCAAGAGCCGGGCGACCCCGGCGGAGGAGGCCGCACAGGACTACGCGACGAGCGCGCGGCTGCTCGCGCCGTACGCGGACTTCCTCGTGGTCAACGTGTCGAGCCCGAACACGCCCGGCCTGCGCGACCTGCAGGCCGTGGACCGGCTGCGCCCGATCCTCGAGGCGGTGCGCGCGGCGGCCGACGAGGCGACCGGGCCGGGCGCCGTCCCCGTGCTCGTCAAGATCGCGCCCGACCTCTCCGACGAGGACGTCGACGCGGTCGCCGACCTCGTGACCGACCTCGGTCTCGCCGGGGTCGTCGCGGTGAACACCACCGTCGCGCACGACCACGGCCCCGGCGGCCTGTCCGGCCCGCCGCTGCTGCCGCGGGGCCTGGCGGTGGTGGCCCGGGTGCGGGCGCGTCTCGGCGAGGGGCCCGTCGTCATCGGCTGCGGCGGCATCACGACGGCGGACGACGCGCGGGCCTACCTCGACGCGGGCGCGGATCTCGTGCAGGGGTACACGGGCTTCATCTACGAGGGGCCGTTCTGGGCGTCGCGGGTCAACCGGGGGCTCGCGCGCGCCGGCGTGGGGGCGGCCCGGTGACCGCGCGGCCGGCCTGGGACTGGGAGTTCCTCGACGCGGCGGACCGGCCGATGGACCAGCCGGTCAGCCCCGCGTTCGCCAGCCGGTTCGACGCCGAGGCGTGGCTGGGGGAGACGTGGCGGCAGCTGGCGGAGGCCGGCGTCGCCGCCGCGCGTTTGGCGCACCACGGGGACCCCGTGGGCGCGCCGCTGCCCCTGCGGACGTCCTGAGCCGTCCTGAGGCGCCGCGCCACGGGCACGGCCGACCGGCCTCCCGGCCCGGGGCGTGACAGCCGAGCGTTCCCCCGGGCCGGGGCCGGCCTCACCAGGGCCGTGCGGCCGGTGAGCTCTCGTGCGTGCGGGCGGGGTCGCGCTCGACGACGTCGCCCAGCACCTCGTCGATCCGGGCCATGAGCGCCGGCGGGATCTCGACGCCGGACGCCTTGACGTTCTCGGCGACCTGCTCGGGCCGGGAGGCGCCGATGATCGCGGCCGCCACGTTGTCGTTCTGCAGCACCCACGCGACGGCGAGCTGCGCCATCGTCAGCCCGAGCTCGTCGGCGACGGGGCGCAGCCGTTGCACGCGCTCCAGCACGTCGTCGCGGAGGAAGCGCTGGATGAAGCGGGCGCCGCCCTTCTCGTCGGTCGCGCGGGAGCCCGCGGGCGGCGCCGCGCCCGGCCGGTACTTGCCGGTGAGCACGCCCTGGCCGACGGGGGAGAACACGATCTGGGAGAGGCCCTCCTCGCGCGAGGCGGGCACGACCTCCGCCTCGATGACCCGCCACAGCATCGAGTACTGCGGCTGGTTGGAGACGAGCCGGAAGCCGAGGTCGCGCGCGAGCGTCTGTCCCGCGCGGATCTGCTCGGCGGTCCACTCGCTCACGCCGATGTAGAGTGCCTTGCCCTGCCGGACGACGTCGGCGAACGCCTGCATCGTCTCCTCGAGCGGCGTGCCGTGGTCGTAGCGGTGGGCCTGGTAGACGTCGACGTAGTCGGTGCGCAGGCGGCGCAGCGAGCCGTGGATCGACTCCATGATGTGCTTGCGCGACAGGCCGCAGTCGTTGGGGCCGCCCGGGCCGACGGGCCAGAAGACCTTCGTGAGGATCTCGAGCGACTCGCGGCGCTGGCCGGCGAGCGCCTCGCCGAGCACCTGCTCCGCGACCGTGTTCGCGTAGACGTCGGCGGTGTCGAACGTCGTGATGCCCGCGTCGAGCGCCGCGTGGACGCAGGCGATCGCGGCGTCGTTCTCCACCTGGGAGCCGTGCGTGATCCAGTTGCCGTAGGCGATCTCGGAGATCTGCAGGCCGCTGCTGCCGAGGAACCGGTGCTTCATGCGGCGAGTCTAGCCGCGATGCGCGAATCGATTCGACGTGTCGACGGGCGGCGACGCCGTCGCCGGTCGGCCGGCGCGCTCAGCGGACGGTGGCGCCCCGCTCGACCTTGGGCTTGGGCAGGCGCATCCGCCGCAGCTGGTAGGCGCGCAGCACCCCGTACATGACGGTCCCGCGGGGGATCCGCTCGGGCGGGAACTTCGCGCCGAGCACCTTGCGCAGCCGCCGCGCGAGCAGCCAGCCGTCGATCACGGCGTACGCCGCCGCGGCCATGGTCAGGTAGTTGACCGTCGCGAGGTAGTAGACGGCGCCCTGCTCGCCGAGGCCCGTGACCACGAGCGGGAGGGCGAGCAGCGCGACCATGAGCCCGATGGCGACCCACAGGAAGTAGTCGCCGAAGTTGCGCCGGGAGTCGACGACGTCGCGCGCCATGCGGCGCACCGGCCCCTTGTCGCGCGCGGGCAGGTACCGCTCGTCGCCCTCGAGCATCGCCTTCTGCTCGGCGAGCCGACGCTGGCGCTCCGCGGCCTTGCGCGCCTTGGCGTCGCCGCGCGTGTCCGGCACGATCGGCCGTCGGCGGGCCGCCTCGGCCTCCTTGCGCTTCGGCGTCGGGCGCCCCTTGCCCCGCGGGGCGCGGTCGGCGGACGCCTCCGGGTGCCCGGCGTCGGGCGTGGTCGGAGGCGCGGACGGGGACGGTCGCTTGCGGGGGGGCACGGGGCAAGGGTACGCGAGCCGCGCCGGTACGTTGGTGGCCGTGACCACCCCCGACGCCTCCCGCCCCGCCCCGTCCGCCGACGACCTGCGCGCCCGCGTCCGCCGGGAGTGGCCGCGCGCGCGGGCCGACCTTGCCGACCTCGTGCGGATCCCCGGCGTCTCGAACCCGGCGTTCGACCCCGCCGAGGTCCGCCGGAGCGCCGAGGCCGTCGCGGACCTGCTGCGCGAGGTGCTGCCGGACGTGACCATCCGCACGGCCACCCGGGCGGACGGCTTGGAGAGCCGGCCCGCCGTCGTCGGCCGCGCGCCCGCGCCCGACGGCGCCCCGACCGTCCTCCTCTACGCGCACCACGACGTCCAGCCGCCCGGGGCCGACGACGCGTGGCGCACCCCGCCGTTCGAGCCCACCGAGCGGGACGGCCGGCTGTACGGCCGCGGGGCGGCCGACGACAAGGCCGGCATCGTCGCGCACCTGACGGCCCTGCGGGCCCTGGGCGCGGACCGGCGCGTGGGCGTCACGGTGTTCGTCGAGGGCGAGGAGGAGGTCGGCTCGCCGACGTTCCTCGACTTCCTCCGCGAGCACCGCGACGTGCTCGCCGCCGACCTCGTGGTGCTCGCCGACTCCGTCAACTGGAAGGTGGGCGTGCCCGCGTTCACCACGAGCCTGCGCGGGCTCGTGGACTGCGTGGTGGAGGTGGCGGTGCTCGACCACGCGCTCCACTCCGGGATGTACGGCGGGCCCGTGCTCGACGCGCTGACCCTGCTCGTGCGCCTGCTCGCGACCCTGCACGACGACGCCGGGGACGTCGCCGTGGCGGGGCTCGTCTCCGCCCCGCCGCCCGCCGTCGACTACGACGAGGCGGACTTCCGCGCCGACGCCGGCCTGCTGCCGGGCACCGCGCTCGCCGGGACCGGTTCGATCACGGAGCGGCTGTGGACCAAGCCGGCGCTGTCCGTCATCGGGATCGACGCGACGAGCGTCGCGCACGCGTCGAACACGCTGGCGCCGAGCGCCCGCGCCAAGATCTCGCTGCGGGTCGCGCCCGGCCAGGACCCGGCCGAGGCCCTCGCGGCGCTGCGCGCGCACCTCGAGGCGCACGCCCCCTTCGGGGCGCGCGTCACGGTGACCGACGGCGAGCTCGGCCGGCCGTGGGCGGGCGCGGCCGACTCCCCCCTGGCCCGCGTGGCCCGCGAGGCGTACGCGGAGGCGTGGGGGACCGACGTCGTCGACGTCGGGCTGGGCGGGTCGATCCCGCTCGTCGCCGACCTCCTCGAGGTCTTCCCGGAGGCGACCGTGCTGGTCACCGGCGTGGAGGACCCGGACTCGCGGGCGCACAGCGAGAACGAGTCGGTCCACCTGGGCGAGCTCGAGCGCGCCGCGCTGGCCGAGGCCCTGCTCCTGGCCCGCCTGGGCTGAGGCGCCCCGGGGGGAGGCCGGTCCGGGCGGGTCAGCGGCGGTTCGCCCAGCGGGACTCGAGCGCCGGGCGCTCGATCCACCGCCACGACGCTGCCGCGATCGCGTAGGTGAGCGCGAGCATCACCATCGAGATCGTGAAGTGCGTGCTCGGGTTCGCGATGCGGCCGTAGGAGTACCAGCCGCCCGTGATGTGCGCGAACCCCTCGAGCAGGAGGTAGTGCCAGATGTAGATGCCGAAGCTGATGCGCGCGGTGTACCGGGCGACCGGGTTGTCCACGAGGCCGCCGAGCACCTCGGAGTGGGCGAGGCCCACGAGCGCCACCCCGACGAGCCCGGCGAACCACGGGAACAGGTACGGCTGGCCCTGGAAGTTCGTGTGGAACAGCGGCTCGGGCGGCTCGCGGTTGACCCACACGAGCACCGCGGCGGCGGCGAGCGCCCCGCCCGCGAGCGCGTCGAACCCCCAGTGCCGGCGCCCGCCGCGGCGCAGCTGCCACCACGCGATCGCCGCCGCGGCCGCGATGCCCACGCAGAAGTGCGCGAAGAAGCCGACCGGGTTGTACGACGGCATCCACTCCTTGGCGCCGCCGAGGTCGCCCCACTGCCAGCCGCGCCGCTCCGGGCCGGGCACGAGCGTGGTGACGATCCACTGGTTCGCCCCGACGATCACGCCGACGACCGCGACCCAGTACGCGAGCGCGAGCCGAGCGCTGCGCCGCGGCAGGCGGAACAGCCCCCCCATGGCGATCGGCAGCAGCACGTAGCTGACCACCTCGAACCCGATCGACCACAGCGGCCCGTTCATCGGCACCGGGAAGAACGTGACCCAGTGGAACCCGGACGTGAACGTGAGGCCGGCGAGGAGCCGGACGAGCCGGTGCTGGGCATCCGGGAACACCGCCAGCGCCAGCAGCGAGCTCACGGCGAGGCTCGCGTAGAACCCCGGCACGATCCGCGCGGCCCGGCGGCGCGCGTAGTGCCCGATGCGCGGGAACGGCCGCCCGGTGAGGTACGCCCGCCAGAACGGCGTCGCGAGGAGCATGCCCGACAGGACGAAGAAGATGCTGACCCCGAACGGGCCCTTCATCATGACGAGCTGCAGGTCGCGCACCCACGGCACCTGGTCGGGGGAGAGTCGCTGGAACAGGTGCGACATCACCACCCAGAGCGCCGCGAGCGCGCGCAGCCCGTCGGCCCCGGTGATGCGCCCACCGCGGGCGGCGGCACCGGCGACCGTGGCCCGGGCGTCGGCGGGCAGCGGCCGGTCGTCGCCGGTCGTGAACCCGGTCCGGAACCCGGTCGTGAGCCCGGTCGTGCTCGCGGTCACGGGCGGACGGTAGCCGATCGCCGGGGCGGCGGAGGGGCGTTCCGCCGACGGGTTCCGGCGGGGTGTCCGGCCCCTCCCGCGCCGGCGGCGCGCGGGGGCGGACGGCGCGCGGGACGGCGCTCAGGACGGGTCGCGGTGCGCGACCCCGACGGCGCGCGCCCAGGCGGCGACGTCGTCGGGCAGGGGAGGGCTCTGCACGTCCCCGCCGAGGAGGGCGACGACGTCGGGCGCGGGGACGCGCCCGCCCCCGCGGGCGAGGAACCGCCCGGCGACCCAGGCCCGGACGACGAGCTCGGTGCCCCGCGTGAACACCTGCTCGAGGTAGGCGACGCGCGGGTCCCAGCCGAGCACGCGGGAGGTGATGGTGAACCTGTCGCGCAGGCGCAGGGAGCGGCGGTAGGAGACCGTCGACGCCGCGACGACCGGGTACCAGCCGCGCTCGCGCAGGGCGCCGAGGCCGCCGAGGTCGGCGAGGAGGTTGGTGCGGGCGACGTCCATCATCTGCAGGTACACGCCGTTGTTGACGTGCAGGTAGAGGTCGAGGTCGCCCGGGCGCACGCGCATCCGCGTGACGGACGGGTCGAGGACCCCCTGGCCGGGGACGGGGCGGCGCGGTCGGAGGGCCACGCGGGCGAGGTGCAGCTGGCGGCTCACCCGCCGACGGTAGCCCGCCGCCGTCGTCCGGGCAGTGGGGCGCGGGCGGGCCCGTCAGACCGGCGGGGCCGGGTCGTACTGGATCTGGCGGCGCACGGCCCGCGCGGCCTCGACCGACTCGAGCCGCGCGACGAGGTGCAGGGCCATGTCGATGCCGGCCGAGACGCCCGCGGAGGTGACGACGTCGCCGTCGTCGAGGAAGCGTGCCTCGGTGTCCACGAGCACGCTCGGGTCGAGGCGCGCGAGCTCGTCGACGGCCGACCAGTGCGTGGTGGCCGGGCGCCCCGCGAGCAGGCCGGCCGCGGCGTAGACGAGCGCCCCGGTGCACACGCTCGCCATGAGCGGCGTCGTCGCGCGCATCCGCCGGATCCACGCGAGGTGGTCGCGGTCCGCGGCGAGGCGGCGCGTGCCCCACCCGCCGGGGTGGATGAGCACGTGCAGCGGTCCGACCGTCTCGGCGCCCCGGTCCGGGACCAGGCCGAGCCCCTTCGCGCAGCGCACGGGGGCGCCGTCGGCGGAGAACGTCAGCACGTCGGGACGCAGCGCGGACTGGCGCGCCCAGGCCGCGAGGACGTCGTAGGGTCCGACGACGTCGAGCTCCTCCGCGTCGTCGAAGACGAAGATGCCCACCTGCAGCGGTCGGTCCGTGCCCACCCGCCCAGGGTGCCGGAACTCGGCGCGCGGGAGAAGCAGGGCGCGGGCGTCGGCGCCGGTCAGGCGCCCGGCAGCGCCAGCATCTGGTCGAGCGCGACGCGGGCCCAGTGCGCGTCGTCGGGGTCGACGACGATTCGGTTCGGCACGCGCCCGTCGACGAGGGACTCCAGCGCCCACACGAGGTGGGGCAGGTCGATGCGGTTCATCGTCGAGCAGAAGCACACCGTCGAGTCGAGGTAGTGCACGTGCTTGTCCGGGTACCGCTTCGCGAGCCGGCGGACCAGGTTGAGCTCGGTGCCGATCGCCCACGACGAGCCCGCCGGGGCGGCCTCGAGCGCGTGGACGATGTACTCCGTCGAGCCCACCATGTCGGCGGCCGTGACGACCTCGTGCTTGCACTCGGGGTGGACGAGCACCGTCACGTCGGGGATGCGCTCGCGGAACTCGGTGACGTTCTGCACCGAGAAGCGCCCGTGCACCGAGCAGTGTCCCTTCCAGAGGATCATCCGCGCGTCCGCGAGCTGCTCGGCCGTGAGGCCGCCGTCGGGCCGGCGCGGGTCGAAGACCACGCACTGCTCGAGCGGGATGCCGAGCTGCAGCACCGCGGTGTTGCGGCCCAGGTGCTGGTCGGGCAGGAAGAGGACCTTGCCGTCGCCGTCGACCCCGCCGACCTGGTCGAACGCCCAGCGCAGCGCGACCTGCGCGTTCGACGACGTGCAGACGGTGCCGCCGTGGCGCCCGGTGAACGCCTTGATCGCCGCCGACGAGTTCATGTAGGTGACGGGGACCGTGCGCTCGGCGACGCCGGCGTCGGCGAGGACCGCCCAGGCCTCCTCGACCTGCTCGATCGCGGCCATGTCGGCCATCGAGCAGCCCGCGGCGAGGTCGGGGAGCACCACCTGCTGGTCGTCTGTGGTGAGGATGTCCGCCGACTCGGCCATGAAGTGCACGCCGCAGAAGACGATGAACTCCGCCTGCGGGCGGGCCGCGGCCTCGCGCGCGAGCTTGAAGGAGTCCCCGGTGACGTCCGCGAACTGGATGACCTCGTCGCGCTGGTAGTGGTGGCCGAGCACGAACACCCGGTCGCCGAGGGCGGCCTTCGCGGCCCGCGCGCGCTCGGCGAGCTCCGGGTCGCTGGGCGCGGGCAGCGCGCCGGGACACTCGACGCCGCGCTCCGACGCGAGGTCGCTCGCGCGCCCGAGCAGCAGGAGCGCGGACGGGGTGGGCTCGACGAAGTCGGTCGTGGTCGTCGCGGTCACGGCCTCGATTCTTCCACGCCGCCGTCCGCGCCCCCGACCGGGGAATCCCGCGGCGGGCGGGGCGTGGGGCAGCGCCCGGGGGAGGCGCGCGGCGAGGGAGCGGAGAGGCGCGCGGCGAGGGCGCGGCGAGGGCGCGGGAGAGGGCGCGTGGGCCAGGATGGTCCGGTGCGCGTCCTCGTCGCCCCCGACTCCTTCGGCGGCACCCTCACAGCCGTCCAGGCGGCCGAGGCGATCGCCGAGGGGTGGCACCGCGGCGCGCCCCACGACGACGTCGCCCGGCTGCCCCTGTCCGACGGCGGCCCCGGCTTCGTCGACATCCTCCACGCCGCGGCGAGCGGCCGGGGGGCGGAGGACGTCGCGCTCGTGCCGCGCACGGTGACCGGGCCCCTCGGCGACCCCGTGCCCGCCGTGCTCCTGCGCACGGCCTCCGACGCCGGGGTGACCGTGTACGCGGAGGCGGCGCACGCCGTCGGGCTGCACCTGGTGCCGCCGGACCGGCGGGACCCGACGCGCACGACGTCGGCGGGGGTCGGCGAGCTGCTGCGCGCGGCGGTCGAGCTGGGGGCGACGCGGGTCGTCGTCGGGCTGGGCGGCTCGGCCACGAACGACGGGGGCGCGGGCATGCTCGCCGCGCTCGGCATGGCCTCCCCGGTGCTGCGGCGCGGCGGGGGCGCGCTCGCGGACGCCGGCCCCGACGACGTCGCCGACCTCGCGGTGGCCCGGGCGGCCGTCGCGGGCGTGGACCTCGTGGCCGCGGCGGACGTCGACGTGCCGCTGCTGGGGCTGCACGGCGCCAGCGCGGGGTTCGCGCCCCAGAAGGGGGCCACGCCCGAGCAGGCGCAGCACCTCGAGCGCGCGCTCGGCCACCTCGCCGCGCTGCTGGGCGACCTCGACCCGCCCGACCCGCGGTCCCTGCCGCTCGCGCCCGCCGCGGCGCTCGCCGTGGGCGCCCCGTCGCGGCCCCGCCGCTGGTCGACGCTGCCCGGCGCGGGCGCGGCGGGCGGGCTCGGGTTCGGGCTCGCGGTGCTAGGCGCGCGCGTGCTGCCCGGCGCGGGCGTGGTGGCCGACGCCGTCGGGCTGGCCGCACGGGTCGCCGCGGCCGACCTCGTGGTCACGGGGGAGGGCCGCCTCGACTGGCAGTCGATGCACGGGAAGGTCGTCTCGACGGTCGCGGCCGAGGGGCTCGCGCGCGGGGTGCCCGTGGTGGTCGTGGCGGGCGAGGTGACGCTCGGCCGGCGCGAGTGGGCGGGCGCGGGCGTGAGCGGGGCGTACGCGGTCGCCGAGCGGCCGGACCAGGTCGCGGCGTCGCTCGCGGACCCGGCGGGCACGCTCGCGGCGCGCGCCGAGCGCGTCGCGCGCACGTGGTCCCCGCGGCCCGCGGGCGGCTGACGGACCGGGCTGGCGCCGGTCTCACCCGGGACCGAAGGGCAGGCGGCGGCGCCGCGTGCGTGGGATCCTCGTCCACGGCGCGGCGCGCGGACGCCGTCGCTCCCACGACGGCGTACGCTGGAAGAACCGGCCCGGCCCGTGCGTTCTTCGGGCACCGACGGCCCCGTGACGAGGAGACAGCATGACCGAGACCACCCAGACCGCGACCCACGGCGTCGAGCTGACCGACGTCGCCGCCGCCAAGGTGCGCGCGCTGCTCGAGCAGGAGGGGCGCGACGACCTGCGGCTCCGTGTCGCCGTCCAGCCGGGCGGGTGCTCGGGCCTCATCTACCAGCTCTACTTCGACGAGCGGCTGCTCGACGGCGACGCCGTGCGCGACTTCGGCGGCGTGGAGGTCGTCGTGGACCGCATGAGCGTGCCGTACCTCGACGGCGCCACGATCGACTTCGCCGACACCATCGAGCGCCAGGGTTTCACGATCGACAACCCGAACGCGGGCAGCTCCTGCGCCTGCGGCGGCTCGTTCGCCTGAGCCTTCGCCCCACCTGATCGCCGGGACCGTCCGATGCGGAGTCGGGCGGTCCCGTGCTGTCCGGGCCCTTCGGCCTCGAAGGCCGGCCCTCAGCCGGCGAGGCGGACCCGCGTGGCCCACGCGGGGCCGTGCGCCGCGTCGCCCGCCGCCGGCTCCTCGAGCGGGACCGTGTCGAGGACCTCGTGGCCCCGCATGCGCGCCCAAGCCGGGATGTCGTGGCGCGCGGCGGGGTCGGTCCACCACACCGTGACGACGGCGCCCGGGGCCGCGTCCTTCGCCGCCCGGGCCAGCCGGATCACGGGGGCGGGGCACCGCAGCCCCCGCGCGTCCACGACCTCGCCCGACGGCGCCGGCCCTTCCGGCCCGACCGGACCCACCGGCCCGCTCGCGCCGCTCACAGCCCGCCCGCCCCGACCGCGCCGCGCACCTCGGCGACGACCTCGGGCAGCACGGCGAGGAACGCGTCGACCTGCTCCGCGGTGACGTTGCGGGGGAGTGCGATGCGCACGTTGCCGTGCGTGAGCACGCCCATCGCGGCGAGCACGTGGCTCGGCTCGAGCGAGCTCGACGTGCACGCGGACCCCGACCCCACGGCGAAGCCCCGGCGGTCCAGCGCGCCCAGCAGCGCCTCGCCGTCGACGTACAGGCACGAGAAGGTCACCACGTGCGGCAGGCGGTCGTCGGGGTCGCCCACCACCTCGACGTCGGGCACGGTCGCGGCGACGCGCTCGCGGATGCGCGCCACGAGTGCCGCCCGCGGGTCGGGCGCCGCGCGCTCGGCGAGCACCGCCCGCAGCGCGGCCGCGCCGGCCACCGCGGCCGGCACGCTGACGCCCCCGGGGGCCCAGGGGTCCTCGTCCTCGGGGCCGACCGGCGCCGTGCGCACGCGCGCCCGCACCGCGAGCACGCCGACGCCGGGCACCCCGCCCCAGTCGGGCGGGTCGGCGGCCAGGACGTCCCAGTCGGCCCCGACGTCGACGTGGCCCACGCTCGCCCCGGCGTCGACGAGCAGGGGGACCCTGGCGGCGAGGGCGTGCGCGTGCGCCTCCGCGACCGGCTGCCGGGTGCCCACCTCGCCGTTCGCGTGCTGCAGGACGGCGAGGGCCGTCGTCGCGCCGACGGCGGCCCGCCATGCGTCGAGGTCCACCCGCCCCGCGCGGTCCACGCCGACGACGACCGCCTCGCCCGCGGCGCGCGCGGCCGCGATGACGGCGGCCCGCTCCACGGCGGGCAGGACCACCCGGGTGCCCACCCGCCGTCGGGCACGCGTGGTCGCGGCGACGGCGGCGTGCAGGCTCGCGGTGTGCCCGGGCGTGAGGTGCACCTCCGCGGTCCGCGCACCGAGCGCCTCGGCGAACGTCTCGCGGGCCGCGTCGAGGAGGAGGCGCGCTCGTCTGCCCTCGGCGTGCACGCGCCGCGGGTCCGCCCAGCCGTCGTCCAGCGCGGCCAGGAACGCCTCCCGGGCGACGGGGTGCACCGGCGCCCGGCCGCCGGCGTCCAGGTAGGTCCGCACGCGGCCACGCTAGCGCGCGTCGCCGCCGGTCAGGCCCGCGATTCTGCACGGCCAACTCACCGTCGACACCGGGTGATCAGAGGCGGACACCGGTGCCCGCGCGCGGTAGGCTGACCGAGCCAGGACCAAGGTCCCAAGTGACGCGCGCGCCGCCGCGTCCTGACTCGAATGTGAGGTCAGCGTGGACAACCCCCGCCGACGCCGATCGCGGGTCCTCCCCGCGGCGGCGGTGGTCGCCGGCACCGCACTGCTGAGCGGGTGCTCGGCCGAGCAGGTCGGCCGCGGCTTCCTGCCCGGCTACGCGGACGGCGAGGTCACCAACATGACCGAGCGCGTCACGACCCTGTGGACCGGCTCGTGGGTCGCCGCGCTCGCGGTCGGCCTCGTCGTGTGGGGGCTCGTCCTGTGGTGCGTCACCGTCTACCGCAAGCGCAAGGACGACGACGTGCTGCCGGTCCAGCTCCGGTACCACGTGCCGCTCGAGGTGATGTACATCGTCCTGCCGATCCTCATGATCGGCGTGATGTTCATCTACACGGCCCGGGACATCGACGCGATCTCCGCGCTCGAGGAGGACCCCGACGTCGTCATCGAGGTCTACGGCAAGCAGTGGAGCTGGGACTTCAACTACCTCGACGAGGACGTCTGGGACTCCGGGGTGCACGTCGAGGACATCGGCGGCGCCGAGACGCCCGACATGCCCACGCTCTACCTGCCGGTCGACGAGCGCGTGGAGTTCCGGCTCCGGTCCCGCGACGTCATCCACTCGTTCTGGGTGCCCGCGTTCCTGTACAAGCTCGACGTCTTCCCCGGCCAGGAGAACGTCTTCCAGGTCGTCCCGACCCGCGAGGGCACCTACGCCGGCAAGTGCGCCGAGTTCTGCGGCGAGTACCACGCGGGGATGCTCTTCAACGTCGCCGTCGTCTCCCGGGAGGAGTACGACGCCCACATCGAGGCGCTCCGCGAGGCCGGCCAGACGGGCCGCCTGGGACCGGAGCTCGACCGTGAGCACACGACCGGCGACGACAGCTCGATCCCGACCGGGGAGGCCTGATGACCGCCTACGCGCAGCCCGCGAGCGCGATCGCCGCAGCACCGCAGCGGTCGCTCGGACGCGCGGTCATCCGCTGGGTGACGACCACCGACCACAAGCAGATCGGCTACCTGTACCTCGTCACGTCGTTCGTGTGGTTCCTGCTCGGCGGCGTGATGGCGCTCGTCATCCGCGCCGAGCTGTTCGCGCCCGGCCAGCAGGTGGTGCAGAGCCCGGAGCAGTACAACCAGCTCTTCACCATGCACGGCACGATCATGCTGCTGCTCTTCGCGACGCCCCTCTTCGCGGGCTTCGCGAACGTCATCATGCCGCTGCAGATCGGCGCGCCCGACGTCGCGTTCCCGCGGCTCAACGCGTTCTCGTACTGGCTCTACCTGTTCGGCGGCCTCATCGCCGCGGGCGGGTTCCTCACGCCGTCGGGCGCGGCCGCGTTCGGCTGGTTCGCCTACACGCCGCTGTCGACGACGACGTACAGCCCGGGCCTCGGCGGCGACCTGTGGGTGTTCGGGCTGGCGCTCGCCGGTTTCGGCACCATCCTCGGCGCCGTCAACTTCATCACGACGATCATCACGATGCGCGCGCCCGGCATGACGATGTTCCGGATGCCGATCTTCAGCTGGAACATCCTCATCACGAGCCTGCTCGTGCTCATGGCGTTCCCGCCGCTGGCGTCCGCGCTCTTCGCGCTCGGCTCCGACCGGCGCCTCGGGTCGCTCGTGTTCGACCCGGAGCACGGCGGCCCGATGCTGTGGCAGCACCTGTTCTGGTTCTTCGGGCACCCCGAGGTCTACATCATCGCGCTGCCGTTCTTCGGCATCATCACCGAGGTCATCCCGGTGTTCAGCCGCAAGCCGATCTTCGGCTACAAGGGCCTCGTCTACGCGACCATCGCCATCGCGGCGCTGTCGGTGACGGTGTGGGCGCACCACATGTACCCGACCGGCCAGGTCCTGCTCCCGTTCTTCGCCCTCATGACGATGACGATCGCCGTCCCCACGGGCGTGAAGTTCTTCAACTGGATCGGCACGATGTGGCGGGGGAAGCTCACCTTCGAGACGCCCATGGTCTGGGCCCTCGGCTTCATGGTGACGTTCCTCTTCGGCGGCCTGACCGGCGTCATCCTCGCCTCGCCGCCGCTGGACTTCCAGGTGCACGACTCGTACTTCGTCGTCGCGCACTTCCACTACGTCGTGTTCGGCACCGTCGTCTTCGCGATGTTCTCCGGCTTCTACTTCTGGTGGCCGAAGTTCACCGGCCGGATGCTCGACGAGCGGCTCGGCAAGCTGCACTTCTGGCTGACCTTCGTCGGCTTCCACATGACCTTCCTCATCCAGCACTGGCTCGGCGCGGGCGGCATGCCGCGGCGGTACTTCGACTACCTCCGCGAGGACGGCTTCACGTGGATGCACCAGCTCTCGACCGTGGGCTCGGTCATCCTGGGCGCCGCGACGCTGCCGTTCCTCTGGAACGTCTACCGGAGCGCACGCGGCCCGCTGGTCACCGTCGACGACCCGTGGGGCTACGGCAACTCGCTCGAGTGGGCGACGTCGTGCCCGCCGCCGCGGCACAACTTCACCTCGCTGCCGCGCATCCGCTCGGAGCGGCCGGCCTTCGACCTGCACCACCCCGAGGTCGCCGCGATGGACCACGTGGAGCCCGACGACGCCCCGCTGGACTGGGAGGCCGACCGGCGCGGCCAGGTGTCCGCCGCGCAGGAACGCCTGGCGACGGGTGACGCCCGGCCCGAGCAGTCGACGGCGACGATCGTCGACGACCGGCCCCGGCCCGAGGACGAGGAGGACGAGCGATGAGGTTCGAGAGCCGCCTGTTCCTGGCGCTGGTCCCGTTCTTCCTGGTCGTCACCCTCGCGTACGGCTGGTGGAGCGGGTGGGAGCCCGTCGGCGTCGTGGCGCTCCTGCTCCTCGCGGGCCTCGTCGGGATGATCGGCATGTACCTCGCCCTCGTGGCGCGCCGCATCGACCCGCGGCCCGAGGACGACCCGCAGGGCGAGATCGCCCAGGGCGCCGGCGAGCAGGGCGTGTTCAGCCCGGGCAGCTGGTGGCCGATCGCCTGCGCCGGCGCGGCGGCCGTCGTCTTCCTCGGGCTGGCCGTCGGCTGGTGGCTCGTGGGCGTCGGGTTCGTCCTGGGGCTCCTCGCGCTCGTCGGCTGGGTGTTCGAGTTCTCCCGCGGCCAGCACGCGCACTGAGCGCGCGCTCAGCCCCGCTCAGCGGCTCCGACCGACAGGACGCGAGACGGCCCGGCCCCCCGAGGGGGACCGGGCCGTCGTCGTACTCGGCTGCGGTCAGACGGCGGGGACGATGAGCCCCTGCGTCTGCGTGCGGGCGCGGGCGAACCGCTGCTCCGCGTCCGCCCAGTTCACGACGTTCCACCACGCCTTGACGTAGTCCGCCTTGACGTTGACGTAGTCGAGGTAGAACGCGTGCTCCCACATGTCGAGGAGCACCACGGGCACGACGCCGAGCGGGATGTTGCCCTGCTGGTCGTAGAGCTGGAAGGTGATGAGCTTCTGGCCGACCGAGTCCCACGCGAGGATCGCCCAGCCCGACCCCTGGATGCTCGTCGCCACGGCCGCGAAGTGGGCGGCGAAGGCCTCGAAGGAGCCGAAGTACTCGTCGATGGCCGCGGCGAGCTCCCCGCTCGGGCGGTCCGCGGCGTCGGGCGCGAGGTTCTGCCAGAACGCCGAGTGGTTGACGTGGCCGCCCAGGTTGAACGCGAGCGTCTTCTCCAGCCCCATGACGGACGCGAAGTCGTTCTTCTCGCGGGCCTCGGCGAGCTTCTCCAGCGTCTGGTTCGCGCCAGTCACGTAGGCCGCGTGGTGCTTGTCGTGGTGCAGCTCCATGATCCGGCCGGAGATGTGCGGCTCGAGGGCTCCGTAGTCGTAGGGCAGGTCGGGCAGCGTGTACTCAGCCATGAGCTCCTCCGGTTGGCAGACAAGATCGTCTTAGGCATGAACTGCGTCACGCTCGGACGCATTCCCCACTCTGGTCCAGGATCACGCGTCGTGCGCGTCGGCCGCGCCGGAGCCGCCCTGACCCGACGTCGGGAGGGCGCCCACGGGCTGCCCGCCGGCCTCGACGGCCGCGCCGGCGTCGGCGGCGCCGACCTCGTCGTGGCCGTGCGCCTGGGCCGCCGCGAGCTCCGCCGGCGTGACGGGCTCGACGCGGTCCTCGTAGAAGAGCCGGGACAGCCGGTGCCGGATGGCGTCCTTGCGGTAGCCCTTGCGGCGCACCCCGCGCTCGTCGTAGGCGGGCAGCAGGGGGACGGGCCGGCGCGGCTCGTGCGCGACCCGCACCCAGCGCTCGTACTCGTCGAGCGGGCGGTGCACCTCGACGTACTCGCCGGAGGCGAAGCGCACGATGCGGCCGGTCTCGTGGCCGTGCAGCACCAGCTCGCGGTCCTTGCGCTGCAGGCCCAGGCACACGCGCTTGGTCACCCAGAACGCCAGCGGCGGCCCCACGAGGAACAGCACGCGGAACGCCCAGGTCACGGCGTTGATCGAGAGCCCGAAGTGCGTGGCGAGGATGTCGTTGGACCCGGCGAGCACGAGGACGATGAAGGCCGTGAGCAGCGAGACGCCGAACGCCGTGCGGAACGGGTGGTTGCGGGGCCGCTCGGCGATGTGGTGCTCGCGGCGGTCGCCGGTGATCCAGGCCTCGATGAACGGCCACAGCGCGAGCACCGTGAACAGCGCGCCCGGGATGATCGCGCCCGGGACGAGGATGTTCAGCGAGAGCGTGTAGCCCCCGATCACCCACTCCGTGCCCTGGCCCGGCATGAGGCGCAGCGCGCCTTCGAGGAAGAGCATGTACCAGTCCGGCTGCGCGCCTGCCGACACCGGCGACGGGTCGTAGGGCCCGTAGTTCCAGACCGGGTTGATCGTCATCGTCGCGCCCATGAGGGCCAGGACGGCGAAGACGATGAAGAAGAAGCCGCCGGCCTTCGCCACGTACAGCGGGAAGAACGGCTGCCCGACGACGTTGCGGTTCGTCCGCCCCGGCAGGCCGTAGTGCGTGTGCTTGTGCAGGACGACGAAGAAGATGTGCAGGCCGACGAGCGCGAGGATGAGACCCGGCACGAGCAGGATGTGCACGGCGTACAGCCGGGGGATGATCGCGTCGCCCGGGAACTCCCCGCCGAAGAGGAAGTACGACAGGTAGCTGCCGACGATCGGGATCGACTTCGCCACGCCGTCGGCGATGCGCAGGCCGTTGCCCGACAGGACGTCGTCGGGCAGGGAGTAGCCGGAGAAGCCGGCGGCCAGGCCGAGGAGCATCAGCGTGAAGCCGACGAGCCAGTTGATCTCGCGCGGCTTGCGGAACGCCCCGGTGAAGAACACCCGCATCATGTGCGTGACGATCGCCGCGAGGAACAGCAGCGCCGCCCAGTGGTGGATCTGCCGGATGAGCAGGCCGCCCGTGACCTCGAACGAGATGTCGAGCACGGAGGCGAACGCCTCGGACATCTCGACGCCGTTCATCGGCGCGAACGAGCCCTCCCACACCGTGTGCCCCATGCTCGGCACGAAGAACAGCGTGAGGAAGATGCCCGTCAGCAGCAGGACGACGAACGAGTAGAGGGCGATCTCCCCGAGCAGGAACGACCAGTGGTCGGGGAACACCTTGCGGGCGGCGTTCTTGACGAGCAGGCCGATGCCCGTCCGCTGGTCCAGCCAGTCGGCGGTGGCGGCGGCGCCCTTGCTCCCTCGGCTCACTTCAGACGCTCCCAGAAGCTCGGCCCGATGGGCTCGTGGAAGTCGCTCTGCGCGACCAGGTAGCCCTCGTCGTCGACGGTGATCGGCAGCTGGGGGAGCGGCCGGCTGGCGGGCCCGAAGACCACGCGCGCGCCGTCGGCGACGTCGAACGTCGACTGGTGGCAGGGGCAGAGCAGGTGGTGGGTCTGCTGCTCGTAGAGCGCCACCGGGCAGCCCACGTGCGTGCAGATCTTGGAGTAGGCGACGATGCCCTCGTAGGACCAGCCCTCGCCCTGCTCGGACTTCAGGTCCTTCGGGTCGAGGCGGACCATGAGGACGACGGCCTTGGCCTTCTCCTCGATCCAGCGCTCCGAGTCGCGCAGGCCCTCCGGGATGACGTGGAAGGCCGAGCCGACCGTGACGTCCGAGGCCTTGATGGGCTCGCCGGACGGGTCCTTGGTGAGGCGCACGCCCTTGCGCCACATGGTGTGGCGGAACGCCCCGACGTTCCAGTCGCCCCCGACCTCGCCGACGAGCGGCACGGCCAGCGACAGCGGGAACAGCGCGAGCGCCGAGATCATCGCGCCCTTGAGCACGCCGCGGCGGGCGATCCCGGAGTCCTCCACGCCCTCCTCGAGGGCGGCGACCGCGCCCTCGCGCACCTCGGGCGGGCTCTTCTGCGGGTGGCGCTCCTCGACCACGTCGCGGTCGGACATGAGCGTCTTCGCCCAGTGGATCGCGGCCGCCCCGATGCCGAACAGCACGAGGAAGAGCGCGCCGCCGAGCACCATGGTCGACGTGCGCACGCTCGCCACGGTGTCGCCGGGGCGCACGAGGACGTACGCGACGATCAGGCCGATCGTGCCGAGGACGGAGAGCCCGAAGAGCGCCGCGACCTGGAGGGTCGCCCGGCGCGCGGCGGCCGGGTCCTCGTCCGTGAGCCGGGGGCGGTGCGGCGGCAGGCCGGGGTTCTCGAAGCGCTCGGGCAGCTCCGACGGCCCGACGGCCCCCGCGGGCTCGTGCCGGGTGACCTCGTGCGAGGCGCGGGACTCGCTCATGCGGACTTCGCTCCGATCCAGACGGCGGCCCCGATGAGGGCGCCCATGCCGACGATCCACACCCACAGGCCCTCGACGACGGGGCCGACGGCGCCGAGGTCGGTGCCGCCCGGCGAGCCCTGGTGCTGCTGGTCGAGGAACGCGATGACGTCGCGCTTGTCCTCGGGGGTGAGGTTCGCGTCGTTGAACACCGGCATGGACCCGGGGCCCGTGAGCATGGCCTGGTAGACGTTCCGCGGCGACGTCGAGGCCAGCGACGGCGCGTACTTGCCCTGCGTGAGCGCGCCGCCCTTGCCGATGGCGCCGTGGCACATCGCGCAGTTCGTGCGGAAGAGCGCCATGCCGTTCGCGGGGTCGCCGAGCGCGGGGTCGACCTGCTCGTCCGTCGGGACGGCCGGCCCCGGGGCGAGCGAGGCGACGTACGCCGCGAGCCGGCGGATCTCCTCGGCGTCGAACACCGGCGGCTTGCTCGGCGCCTGCGGGCCGGTGGCCTGCATGGGCATCCGGCCGGTGCTGACCTGGAAGTCGACGGCCGCGGCGCCGACGCCGACGAGGCTCGGCGCGTTCCCCCGGCCCTCGGCGTCGGTGCCGTGGCAGGTGGCGCAATTGGCGCGGAAGAGGGCCTGGCCGGCGGCGACGTCGTCCTCGCTCACGGCGGCGGCCTCGGCGGGGCTGGGGCTGAGGGCCGCGTACACGGCGCCCGTGACGAACAGCGCCAGCATGAGCAGCACCACCGGTGCCATCCGGTGGTGCCGACGGTCAGCGATCGCCTTCACGCAGCGGTCCCCAGCTTTCTGATGAGGCGGGCGACGGGGGCGCCCCTCATCCGATCGGTCATCGGATCAGGTAGATCGCGCCGAAGAGCGCGATCCAGACGACGTCGACGAAGTGCCAGTAGTACGAGACGACGATCGCCGTCGTCGCCTCGTGGTGCCCGAACCGGCGCGCGCTGAACGACCGGCCGAGGAGGAAGAGGAAGGCGAGCAGCCCGCCGATGACGTGCAGCCCGTGGAACCCGGTGGTCAGGTAGAAGACCGAGCCGTACGGGTGCGAGTTGATCGCGACCCCGTGGCCGATGAGCTCGGCGTACTCGTAGACCTGGCCGCCGATGAACGCGGCGCCCATGAGGAACGTCAGGGTCGTCCACTCGTGCATGCCCCAGCGGTTGACCTGCAGGAGCGAGCCGGTGCGGTGCGGCTGGAACCGCTCGGCGGCCCAGACGCCCATCTGGCAGGTCACCGAGCTCAGCACGAGGATCGTCGTGTTGATCGCCGCGAAGGCCAGGTTGAGCTTCTGCGTCTGCTCGGCCCACATCTCGGGCAGCGCGGCCCGGGTGGTGAAGTACATCGCGAAGAGGCCCGCGAAGAACATGAGCTCGGAGGCGAGCCACACGATGGTGCCGACCGAGACGGGGTTCGGTCGGTTGACGCTCAGCTGCGGGCGGGCGGCGACCGCCGTCGTAGTCGACACGCCCGCCATTATGGCCGATCCCGGGACTTTGGACCTACTCCCGGGGCCCGCGAGTTGGGCCCATCCGGACACCCGTGCCCGCCGGACGCCGCCGCCGCCGTGCCGCGCCGTCGTGCGAAGATGCGCGGAGGACGTGTCCGGCGGACGAGTGAGGGTGAGATGCGCGACGAGTGGGACGTGGCGGAGGGCACCGATGTCGAGCCCGTGTGCAGGGTCCTCCTGTACAGCGACCACCCCCAGACCCGTGAGGCCGTGCTCCTGGGCGTGGGCACGCGCGCCGCGAAGGACCTGCCCCGCATCGAGTGGGTCGAGGTCGCGACGCCCGCGATGGTCGTGACGCGCGCGGAGTCGGAGCACTTCGACCTGCTCGTGCTCGACGGCGAGGCCGGCAAGGCCGGCGGCATGGGCCTGTGCCGCCAGCTCAAGGACGAGATCTTCCGGTGCCCGCCCGTGCTCGTCCTCGTGGGCCGGCGGGAGGACCTGTGGCTCGCCTCCTGGTCCGAGGCCGACGCCGTGCTGGCCCGCCCGCTCGACCCGCTGGAGCTCCAGGAGACCGTCGCCCGCCTGCTCCGGGCACCCGCGGAGGACCGGAGATGACCACGCCGCCGGTGCCGCCCGCGGACCCGGCACGCGCCGCCGCCCCCACGTGGCCGCGGCTCATCACCGCGCTCCTCGAGCGGCGCGACCTCACGCCCGCCGAGACGCGCTGGGCGATGGGGCAGGTCATGGAGGGCGAGGCGAGCCCGGTGCACCTCGCCGGCTTCCTCGTCGCGCTGCGCGCGAAGGGCGTCACGGTCGGCGAGCTCACGGGCTTCGCGGACGAGATGCTCGCCCACGCGCACCGGATCAGCGTCCCGGGGCGGTGCGTCGACGTCGTCGGCACGGGCGGCGACCTCAAGCACACGGTGAACATCTCCACCATGGCCGCCCTCACGGTCGCGGGGACGGGCGTGCGCGTGGTCAAGCACGGCAACCGGGCGGCGTCGTCGTCCACGGGCACGGCGGACGTGCTGGAGGCGCTCGGGATCCGGCTCGACCACGAGCCGTCGCGCGTGGCCGAGCTGGCCGAGGAGGTCGGCATCACCTTCTGCTTCGCGCAGCGGTTCCACCCCTCGATGCGCCACGCGGGTCCCGTCCGCGCGGGCCTCGGCGTGCCGACGGTGTTCAACTTCCTCGGGCCGCTGACGAACCCCGCCCAGCCGGGCGCCGTCGCGATCGGCGTGCCCGACGCGTCGATGGCCGCCCTCATGGCGGGCGTGCTGGCGGCGCGGGGCACCTCCGGGCTGGTCTTCCGCGGGCCGGAGGGCCTCGACGAGCTCGCCCCCGCGGGCGTCTCGCAGGTCTGGTGGGTGCGCGACGGCGAGGTGACGGAGGTCGCCGTCGACGCGGCCGCCGACGTCGGCCTCGCGCCCGTGACGATCGCCGACCTGCGCGGCGGGCAGCCGGCCGAGAACGCCGACGTCGTGCGGCGCTACCTCGCGGGGGAGCGCGGCCCGGTGCGCGAGACGGTGCTGCTCAACGCGGCGGCCGCGCTCGTCGCGGAGGGCTCGACGCCGGGCACGGACGCCGGCCCGCTGGCCGATCGGCTGCGCGCGGGCGTCGCGGCGGCCGCCGCCGCGGTGGACGACGGGCGCGCGGCCGCGGTGCTCGAGCGCTGGGTCGCGGCCTCGCAGCGGGCCTGAGCCCGATCTCGCCGGAGACCGAGGTCAGCGCACGGGCCCGGCGGCCCGGCCCCGTCCCCGCTCAGTCCTCGAGGCCGAGCGCGAAAGCCGCGTCGAGGTCGTGCGCGGAGTAGGACCGGAACGCGATGTACGTCTGCGTGCGCAGCACGCCCGGGACCTTGCTGATGCGGTCCGCGATGACGTCGGCGAGCTGCTCGTGCTCGCGCACGCGCACCATCGCGATGAGGTCGACCTCGCCGGTCACGGAGTAGACCTCCGACACGCCCGCCACCTCGGCGACCTCGGCGGCGATCTCCGGGATGCGCCCGGGGTCGGTGTCGATGTGGACGATGGCGGTGATCATGGGCCCCTCCGGTCGCGTGCGGCGTGCCCCCATCATGCCGCGCTCGGCGCGTGCCCGTCGCTCACCCGGCGCAGCGCCGCGGCGAGCGGGCTCGCCCCGTCGCCGGGCCGGTGCCGGTAGGCCTCGGCGCCGCGGACCGGGCACGCCCAGCCCTCGCCGACCTCGATGAGCCGCACGTCCGGCTGCTCGAGCCAGCGCAGCACGATGTCGGTCTCCTCGGGGTGCGCGGCCGAGGCCGGCAGGGTGGGCGGTGGGGCCTCCTCGGCCGTGGCGAGCAGGGCGTCGACGGCGGGCCGCGGGTCGGCCCCGGGCGGCGTCGTCACCGTGGCGCAGAGCCGGCCGTGCCGCACGACGACGATCTCCCACCCGCCGTCCCCGTGCGGCCGGGCGGCGACGAGCTGGGCGTGCGCGGCGATCCGGCGCGACCGCTGGGCGCGCGCGGCGCCCCGCAGGAAGGCCTCGAGCCGGTCGCGCCACTCGGCGGCCTCCTCGAACCGCTCCGCCGCGGTGAGCGCCCTGATGCGCGCCGCGTGCACCTCGACCACGGGCGTCGGGTCGACGAGCATCGCGTGCCGGACCTGCGCGACGACCTCGGCGTACTCGGCCTCCGACTGGCCCCCGACGCACGGGGCGCCGCACCTGCCCATGTCCGCCAGGGCGCACGCGCTCGCGCCGGGGGCGGGGGTGCGGGGCAGCCGGCGGGTGCACTGGCGCAGCCGGAACGTCGCCTCGAGGGCCTCGAGCGCGGCCTGCGCCGCCGCCTGTCCCGCGAACGGGCCGATGTGGGCCTCCGCCTCGCCGGGGCGGGGGCCGCCGTCGGGCCGCACCTGCCGGACGACGGACAGGCGGGGGTAGGGCTCGGCGGTGAGCCGCACCCACGGGAGGCGCTCGGGCGCCCGCGAGCGGCGGTTGTACCGCGGCGACGTCTCGGCGATGAGCCGCAGCTCGCGCACGCGGGCCTCGAGCACGGTGCCGCAGACGATGGGCACGACCTGCTCGGCGAGGCCGACCATCTCGTTCATCCGGCGGCGGTGCTCGGCCGCGGTGAAGTAGCTGCGCACGCGGTTGCGGATGGACGTGGCGGTGCCGACGTAGAGGACCTCGCCGTTCGCGCCGCGGAACTGGTACACGCCGGGGGCGTCGGGCAGCCCGTCCGCGAGGTGGCGCTTGCGCCGGCGCGCGGGGGGCACCGGGTCCGCCGCGGTGGCGAGGTCCTCGAGGTGGGTGATGCCCAGCGGGCCGAGCCGGGCGAGCACGCCGTGCAGCACGTCGACGGTGGCCCGCGCGTCGGACAACGCGCGGTGCTCCGGCGCGACCGCCGTGCGGAAGAACGCCGCGAGGGTCGCGAGCTTGTGGTTGGGCACCTCGTCGCGCGTCACCGCGCGGCGCGCCAGGGCGACCGTGTCGACGACCTGGTTGCCCGGCCAGTCGTAGCCGTGCTGGCGCGCAGCGGCCTCGAGGAAGCCGATGTCGAAGGGGGCGTTGTGCGCGACGAGGACGGCGCCGCGGATGAACTCGAGGAACGACGGCAGGACCTGCTCGATGCGCGGCGCCGTGCGGACCATCGAGGTGGTGATGCCCGTGAGCGCCGCGATGAAGGGCGGCACCGGGACGCCCGGGTCCACGAGGGTCTGGAACTCGCCGAGCACCTCGCCGCCGCGGACCTTCACGGCGCCGATCTCCGTGATCGCGGCCGTCGTGGGAGTCCCGCCCGTGGTCTCGAGGTCGACGACGACGAAGGTCACCTGGGACAGCGGGGTGCCGACGTCGTCGAGCGTCGGCTGGAGGTGACGCGGGGCCGGCGCCGCACCCGCCGCGGCGGGGGAGGAGCCGGTGTCGAGCATGGCCCGACGGTAGTGCGGGGCGCCGACACGGCCGCGGCCGCCGCGCCGGGCCGCCCCGCCGGCTCACCCGTGCGCACCCTCCGTGTCGCAGGGTGTGCCTGCGCGCGTGCCGGACGGCGCGTGGCGGGTGTGTCGGAGGGGGGCCCTAGCGTGACCGGCATGATCATCGACTGCGGTGAGTGCGCGGTCCGCGGCGACGCCTGCGCCGACTGCGTGGTGACCTTCCTGACGATCCCCATGCGCCCGGTGGCCCCTGGCGCGGCGTCCGGCCCGGCGGACCCGGGCGTCGACACGCGGGTCGAGCTCGACGCCGCGGAGCGGGGCGCGCTCGACGTCCTCGCGGACTCCGGGCTCGTCCCGCCCCTGCGGCTGCGGCGCGTGGTCTAGCGCGCGCCCGCGCCGGCCCCCGTCCCGGCCCCCGCGTCCGTGGGCGCCGCCTCGGCGTAGATGGCCTCGATCTCCGCGCTGAAGTCCTTGAGCACGCGCTCGCGGCGCACCTTCAGCGACGGCGTGAGGTAGTCGTTCTCCACGGTGAAGTCGGTCGTGAGGATGCGGTAGCGGCGGATCGACTCCGCGCGCGACACCGCGCGGTTCGCCCGCTCGACGGCCCGGTCGAGCGCGGCGAGCACGCGGGGGTGCGTGGCCGCCGTCGGGACGTCCATGTCCGGCAGGTCGTGGGTGGCGAGCCAGCCGGGCAGCGCCTCCGCGTCCAGCGTGACGAGCGCGCCGATGTACGGCCGCGCGTCGCCCACGACGACGACCTGCGACACGAGCGGGTGGCCGCGCAGCCGGTCCTCGAGCACCGCCGGCGCGACGTTCTTGCCGCCCGCGGTGACGATGATCTCCTTCTTGCGGCCGGTGATCCGCAGGTAGCCGTCGTCGTCCATCGAGCCGAGGTCGCCCGTGCGGAACCAGCCGTCCTGGAGGGCCTCGGCGGTCGCGGCCTCGTTGTCGTGGTACGCCCGGAACACCTGGACGCCCTTGACGAGGATCTCGCCGTCCTCGGCGATCCGGATGGAGGTGCCGGGCAGCGGCGGGCCGACCGTGCCGATCTTGACGTTCCCGGGCACGTTGACGTTGGTCGGGGCCGTGGTCTCGGTGAGGCCGTAGCCCTCGAGCACCGTCAGGCCCATGCCGCGGTAGAAGTGCCCGAGGCGCTCGCCGAGGGGCGCGCCGCCCGAGATCGCCCACGCGGCCTGGCCGCCGAGCACCGCGCGGAGCTTGTGCAGCACGAGGACGTCGGCGACCTTGTGCTGCAGCCGCAGCCACAGGCTCGGGCCCTTCGGGGTGTCGAGCGCGCGGGAGTAGACGATGGCCGTCTTCGCGGCGCGCTGGAAGATCCCGCGCTTGCCGCCCGCCGCCGCCTTCTGCTCGGCGGAGTTGTAGACCTTCTCGAACACGCGGGGCACGGACAGGATGAACGTCGGCCGGAACGTGCCGAGGTCCGCGACGAGGTTCTTCGTGTCCGGCGTGTGGCCCAGAACCGCGCCCGCGGGCACCACGAGCACCTCGATGAACCGCGCGAACACGTGCGCGAGCGGCATGAACAGCAGCGTCCGCGAGCCGGGCGGGCACACCTGCGCGCCGAGCTTGGCGATCGCGTTGGCCGCCAGCTCGACGAAGTTGCCGTGCGTGAGCTCGACGCCCTTCGGGCGCCCGGTCGTCCCCGACGTGTAGATGATCGTGGCGAGGTCGGCCGCCCCGGCGAGGGTCCGACGTCGGGCGATCTCCTCGTCGGGCACGTCGGCGCCGTCGGCGGTGAGGGTCGCGATCGCGCCGTCCTCCACGACGAGCACGTCCGTCAGCCCCGGGAGCTGGTCGCGGACCTGGGCGACCACCTCGGCGTGGTGCGCGGTCTCGACGACGAGCAGGCGCACGTCGGCGTCGGACAGGATCCAGTGCACCTGCTCCGCCGACGACGTCTCGTACAGCGGCACGGGCACCGCGCCGGCGAGCCAGGTGGCGAAGTCGAGGATCGTCCACTCGTACCGGGTGCGGCTCATGATCCCGACCGACTGGCCGGGGGCGATCCCGCGGGCGACGAGGCCCTTGGCGACGGCGGTGGCGACGGCCTCGAACTCGCGGGCGGTGACCGGCTGCCAGGGGCCGTTCGGCGTCGCCTTGTGCTCGATCAGGGTCTCGTTGCCGGCGGTCGCGACCCGATCGGCGAGAAGGCCGGGGATGCTCGCCCTGGGGTCGGGCGGCACCACGGCAGGGACGGAGAACTCCTCCATGCTGGCTCCCTTGGCAGACGGATGAAGACCTGAATGTAACCGCCTGCGCCGGGCTGATCATCCCGACGGGGATCCCCCGGGACTCGGTAGCCTTCCCGCGAGGGTCGTACGGATCACCCGTTCGGCCGAGCCGACCCACGAGAGCGCCGAGGGCTGGAGCATGCACGCGATCGGAGTCGACATCGGCGGTACCAAGATCGCCGCCGGTGTCGTGGACGACGACGGACGGATCGTCGCCAAGACCAAGCGGACGAGCCGGGGGCTCGACGTCGACGACCTCGACGCCGCCGTCGTCGACGCGTGCCGCGAGCTGGCCGCCGCGCACGACGTCGGCGCGGTCGGCCTCGCCGCGCCGGGGTTCATCGGCGCGGACCAGGCGACGGTGCGGTTCACGCCGAACCTGCCCTGGCGCGACCACCCGCTGCGCGACCGGGTCGCGGCCGCCCTCGGGCTCGACGTGCCGATCGTCGTCGCGAACGACGCGAACGCGGCCGGCTGGGCCGAGTTCCGGTTCGGCGTCGGTCGCGACGTGTCCGACATGCTCCTGCTGACCATCGGCACGGGCCTGGGCGGCGCGGTCGTCGTCGCCGGGCGGCTCGTCGTCGGCGCGTGGGGGATGGCGGGTGAGGTCGGCCACATGCGGGTCGTGCCGGACGGGCAGCTCTGCGGGTGCGGCCAGAGCGGCTGCTGGGAGCAGTACGCGTCCGGCTCCGCCCTCGTGCGCGAGGCGCGGTCCGCGGCCGCGACCGACCCCGACCGGGCCGCCCGCCTCCTCGAGCTGGCCGACGGCGACCCCGAGCGGATCACGGGCCCCGCCGTGACGACGGCGGCCCTCGACGGCGACCCGCTCGCCGTGGACCTGCTCGCCGACGTCGGGCGCTGGATCGGCGAGGGCTCCGCGACGGTGGCGGCGCTGCTCGACCCCGAGCTCGTCGTCATCGGCGGCGGCGTGGCGGCGGCGGGGGACCTGCTGCTGGCCCCGGCCCGCGAGGCGTTCGCGGCGCGTCTGTCGGCGCGCGGCTTCCGGCCCGAGGCGACCTTCGCGCTCGCGTCGATGGGCAACGACGCCGGGATCGTCGGCGCGGCGGACCTCGCGCGCCTGTAGCCGGGGCGACGGCTTCAGACGACGGCGCCCGGCCCCGGGTCGTCCTCGCGGTCGCGCGGCATCCGCCACAGCAGCAGCCCGACGCCGGCGAGGAACGCCGCCCCGGCCGCCTGGAGCACCCACGTCGGCGCGTCGCGCCAGACGATCGCGGCCACGACGAGCAGCGCCGGCACCCCGACGACGACGATCCACGCCATGGTCAGCAGCGGGTCGCCGCCGAGCACCGGGCCCGGCTCGGGCGGCGTGAAGTGATCCTCGTCCTCCTCGGCGGCCGGGTCCGGGGCCCAGGCGCGCGGGTCCCCGCCGCCCCCGAGCTCGGTGACGATCCGCGCCCAGCGCGCCTCGACCTCGTCCGGGTCGAGGTCGTCGCCGCGCCCGTCGCCGACGACGTCGTCGTGGTCGTTGTCGTGGTCGTCGTCGAGGGCGGCGGAGGGGTCCTCGGACGCCCCCGCGTCGTCCGTCGCGGACCGCTCGCGGGCCTCGTCCTCGCCGCCGGGCAGGTCCGGCTCGTCGGGGCCGTGCGGACGTACGGGCATGCAGAGCACTCTAGAGTCGGCGGGGGCGCGGCAGCACACGGCGTCGGGCGCCCGCGGAGGTGACGGTTGTTCTACTGGGTCCTGAGGGTGCTCGTCGGCCCGCTCCTGCGCGCGTACTTCCGCCCGTGGGTGCGCGGCGCGCACCACGTGCCGAGCAGCGGCCCGGCGATCCTCGCGAGCAACCACCTCGCCGTCATCGACTCGTTCGTGCTGCCGATCGTCATCCCGCGCAAGGTGCGCTTCATCGGCAAGGCGGAGTACTTCACGGGCCGCGGGATCACGGGGCGGCTCAAGGCCGGCTTCTTCCGCGGCGTCGGCACGATCCCGGTGGACCGCGGCGGCGGCAAGGCGTCGGAGGCGGCGCTCCGCACGGGCCTGGCCGTGCTCGAGGAGGGCGGCCTCTTCGGCATCTACCCCGAGGGCACCCGCAGCCCCGACGGCCGCCTCTACCGCGGCAAGACGGGCGTCGCGCGGCTCGCGCTGGAGTCGGGCGCGCCGGTGATCCCCGTCGCGATGATCGGCACCGACGTCGCGCAGCCGCTCGGGCGCGTCATGCCGTCGCCCCGGCGGGTCGGCGTCGTCATCGGCGAGCCGCTGGACTTCAGCCGGTACGCGGGGATGGAGAACGACAGGTTCATCCTGCGGGCGGTGACCGACGAGATCATGTACGCGCTCATGAGCCTGTCGGGCCAGGAGTACGTCGACATGTACGCGGCGACCGCGAAGGCGCGCATCGCGGCCGGGCACCGCCCGGACGAGGTGCCCTCGGCCGAGCACGGCCACGGCGCCCCCGGCGGGCGCCCCGCGCCCGAGGTGCAGGTGCCGCTGCCGCCGGAGGAGCCGGAGCAGGGCCCCGCCTCAGTAGGATGAGCCCGGTCCTGACGTCGCGTCCGGGCCGGCCCGCCCCCGACGCCGTGGCCGGGCCCACAGCGCTCGCTGGCCCCCCGCAACAAGTGGAAGGTGTCGTGTCATGACGGTTCGCCGTGTCGCCCTGCTGACCGCCGGTGGTTTCGCACCGTGCCTGTCGTCCGCGATCGGTGGCCTCATCGAGCGCTACACGGAGATCGCGCCCGAGATCGAGATCATCGCCTACCAGCACGGCTACCACGGCCTGCTCCGGGGCGACAAGGTCGTCATCGACGACGAGACGCGCGCCAGGGCCGGCCTCCTGCACCGCTACGGCGGCAGCCCGATCGGCAACTCGCGGGTCAAGCTCACCAACGTCGAGGACTGCGTGCGGCGCGGCCTCGTCCGGGAGGGCCAGGACCCGCTGCAGGTCGCGGCCGAGCAGCTCAAGGCCGACGGCGTCGACGTGCTGCACACGATCGGCGGCGACGACACGAACACGACGGCCGCCGACCTCGCGGCGTACCTCGAGGAGAACGGCTACCACCTCACCGTGGTCGGCCTGCCCAAGACGATCGACAACGACGTCGTGCCGATCAAGCAGTCCCTCGGCGCCTGGACGGCGGCCGAGCAGACCTCGCTGTTCGCGCAGAACATCATCGGCGAGCACCGGTCCGGGCCCCGCATGCTCATCGTGCACGAGGTCATGGGCCGCCACTGCGGCTGGCTGACCGCTGCCGCCGCGGCGAAGTACCGCCAGTGGCTCGACACGCGCGAGTGGGTGCCCGGCATCGGGCTCACGCGCGAGCGGTGGGACATCCACGCCGTCTTCGTGCCCGAGCTGGCGATCGACATCGACGCCGAGGCCGAGCGGCTGCGCGGGGTCATGGACACCCTCGGCAACGTCAACATCTTCCTGTCCGAGGGCGCGGGCACGCACGAGATCGTCGCCCAGCTCGAGGCGGCGGGGGAGACCGTGCAGCGGGACGCGTTCGGGCACGTCGCGCTCGACACGATCAACCCGGGCAAGTGGTTCGCGAAGCAGTTCGCCGCGAAGCTCGGCGCCGAGAAGGTCATGGTCCAGAAGTCCGGCTACTTCTCGCGCTCGGCGGCGGCGAACGTCGAGGACCTGCGCCTCATCAAGTCGATGACCGACCTGGCCGTGGAGTGCGCGCTGCGCGGCGAGGCGGGCGTCATCGGGCACGACGAGGAGGACGGCAACCGCCTCAAGGCGATCCCGTTCCCGCGGATCGCGGGCGGCAAGCCCTTCGACGTGCACCAGGAGTGGTTCACCGCGCTGCTCGCCGACATCGGGCAGCCGTTCGTGCCGGCGACGTCATGAGCGTCGAGGCCGCCCCCGGCGTCGTCGAGGGCCTGGACGCCTGGCGCTCGCTGCCCGCGCGGCAGCAGCCGCCCTGGCCCGACCCGGCCGAGCTCGCCGCCGTCGGGGCGGAGCTCGCGGCGCTGCCCCCGCTCGTGTTCGCGGGCGAGGCGGACGTGCTCACCTCGCGCCTCGCGGCGGCGGGGCGCGGCGAGGCGTTCGTCCTGCAGGGCGGGGACTGCGCGGAGACCTTCGCCGAGGCGACGGCGGACACCATCCGGAACAAGATCAAGACGATCCTCCAGATGGCCGTCGTGCTCACCTACGGCGCGAGCCTGCCCGTGGTGAAGATGGGCCGGATGGCGGGGCAGTACGCCAAGCCGCGCAGTGCCGAGTGGGAGACCCGCGACGGCGTGACGCTGCCCGCCTACCGCGGCGACGCGATCAACGGGCACGAGTTCACGCCCGAGGCGCGCCGCCCCGACCCGCGGCGGCTCGTCGAGGCGTACCACCGCTCGGCGGCGACGCTGAACCTCGTGCGTGCGTTCACGACGGGCGGCTTCGCGGACCTGCGGCGCGTGCACGAGTGGAACCGTGGCTTCACCGCGAACCCGGCGTACGCCCGGTACGAGCAGGTGGCGGCGGAGATCGACCGCGCGATGCGCTTCATGGCGGCGTGCGGCGCGGACTTCGACTCGCTGCGCACCGTGGAGTTCTTCTCGAGCCACGAGGCGCTGCTGCTCGACTACGAGCGGCCGCTGACCCGCATCGACTCCCGCACGGGCACCCCGTACGACTGCTCGGCGCACTTCCTGTGGATCGGGGACCGCACCCGGCAGCTCGACGGGGCGCACGTCGACTTCCTGTCGCGGGTGCGCAACCCGATCGGGGTCAAGCTCGGTCCGACCGCGACCGCGGACGACGCGTTCGCGCTCATGGACAAGCTCAACCCGACCGACCAGCCGGGCCGACTGACCTTCATCACGCGCATGGGCGCCGACAAGATCCGCGACGTGCTGCCGCCGCTGGTCGAGAAGGTCACGGCGTCCGGCCGCGTGGTCACGTGGGTGTGCGACCCGATGCACGGCAACACGATCACGTCCGGGTCGGGCATCAAGACCCGTCGCCTGGCGGACGTGCTCGACGAGGTGCGCGGGTTCTTCGAGGTGCACCGCGCCATCGGGTCCGTGCCCGGTGGCCTGCACGTCGAGCTCACCGGCGACGACGTCACCGAGGTGCTCGGCGGCTCGGAGGAGATCGACGAGGACGCCCTGCCGCTGCGCTACCAGACGCTGGTGGACCCGCGACTCAACCACCAGCAGTCGCTGGAGATGGCCTTCCAGGTCGCGGAGATGATCCAGGGCCTGTGACCGGTGGGCCGGGTCCGGCGCGCGCCGCCGGACCCGCCGCCCTGCCGGTCGTCGGCCGTCCTCAGCCGGCCGTGCCGCGCCCGTCGCCGGTCCGTTCCTACCCCACGGCGGCCTGGGGCCGCCCGACGCCGGTCGCGTCGGCGTGGTCGCGCCGCCGCTGGCGGCGGTCGGCGGCCCAGGCGAGCAACGCTCCGACGACGAGCGTCGTGCCCCCCGCGGCCACCCCGGCGAACGTCGCGCCGCAGGGCACGGCGTGGCCGAGGAGCCCCGTGCACCCGCCGGCCTCGCCGGGCAGCGGGTTGAGCAGCACGAACACGGCGAAGCCGGCGGCCACGGCCGTGATGAGGTCCGCGACCCGCCGCGCGGTCCGGTGCCGCCGCGCGCGGTCGAGGTCGGCGAGCTCGGTGTGCTGCGCCATGGCAGCACTGTGCATCCGCGCGCCGCGGGGCGCGACCGATGGTCGTCAGACGACGGTGAGGACGATCGTCGAGCCCTTCGGCGTCGTCGTGCCCGCCGGGATGCTCTGGTCGCGGACGGTGCCGAAGACGCCGCCGAGGACGTTCTCGCGCTGGACCACCAGGCCGAGCTCCTCGAGCTGGGCCTTGGCGGCCACGAACTGCTTGCCGTAGACATCCGGCACCTCGACCAGCGGCGGGCCGAGCGAGACCGTGATCGTGACGGCGTCCGTGCGGTGGGCCTCCGCCCCCGGCTCGAGGCTCTGCGCCATCACCCGGCCCGCGGGGACCTCCTCGCTGTAGTCCTCGGCGACGGTGACCACGAGGCCGTACTCGGTCTCGAGGACCGCGATGGCGCGCTGCCGCTCCTCGCCGCGGACGTCGGGCACGACGATCGGCGCCGGCCCCTGGGAGACCTGCAGAGTCACCTCGGTGCCGTAGGGGAGGGACTCGCCGGCCTCCGCCGAGACCGCCACCACGAGGCCGGCCTCCACCGTGTCGGAGTGGACGGGCACGTCGTCGGGCACGACGAACCCGACGGCCTCGAGCGCGGCCCGCGCCTCCTCGGCGGAGGCGCCCACGAGCCCGTCGGGCACGACGCGCAGGTAGGGGCCCTTCGAGACGACGAGCGTCACCGTGCCGCCCTTGGCCACCGGCTCGCCGGCCGGCGGGTCCGTGCTGACGACCGAGCCCACAGGGACGGTGTCGTGGAAGTCCTCCGCGATGTCGGCGGTGAGCCCGACCTCGGCGAGGATCGCCTCCGCCCTGGCGCGCTCGACCCCGACGAGCCCGTCGGGCACGGGCTGGGTGGCGCCCGGCCCCGCGAGGAACCACCAGGCGGCCGCGCCGCCGAGCGCGGCGAGCAGCGCGAGCACGACGACGAGCGCGACCCGGCGACCGCGGCGCCGCCGGCGGGGGGCGGGGGCACCGGGCGCGCCGGGGCCGGCGTCGGGCACCGCGGGTGCGGCCCCGCCGGCGTCGAGCGCCTCGACACCCGAGCCGATCTTCAGGGCGATCGTGCGGCGCAGGCCCTCGGCGCCGGTCGGCGCGTCACCGGGGGCGTGCGCGGGGGCGCCGGTGGCGTCGGCCAGCCCGAGCAGGGCCGTCGCGTCGGGGTCGTGGGGCGGCGCATCGGGTGCGGGCGTGCCCACCACGTCCGCGCGGCGGGCCAGTAGCGCCGGGTCGAGCGTCGCCCGCGTGCGGCGGACGAGCGACAGCGCCGCGGCGGCGTCGGGCGGGCGCTCGTCCGGGTCGCGCGCCGCGAGCGCCTCGACGAGCTCGTCGACCTCGGTGGGCAGCCACTCGACGCGCTCGGACGGCGGCGGGACGTCGGAGTGGACGTGCTGGTAGGCGATCTGGATCGGCGTCGCGCCGGTGAACGGCTGCGCGCCCGTGAGCATCTCGTACAGCAGGATGCCGATGGCGTAGACGTCGGTCCGCGTGTCCGACGCGCCGCGGGCGACCAGCTCGGGCGCGAGGTAGGCGACGGTGCCGAGCACCGTGCCCGTCGTCGTCGACGTCACCTCCGTGACCGCGCGGGCGAGCCCGAAGTCGGCGACCTTGACGCGGCCGTCGGAGGAGATGAGCACGTTCTCCGGCTTGATGTCCCGGTGCACGAGCTGGGCCCGGTGCGCCACGGACAGCGCCTCGAGCACCGCCTCCGTGGTCCGCAGCGCCTCGTCGACGGTCAGCGAGCCCTCCTCGACGAGGCGGCGGCGCAGGTTCGTCCCGTCGACGAACTCCATGGCGAGGTAGCTCGTCTCGCCGTCGACGCCCTGGTCGAGCACTCCGACCAGGCCGGGGTGCGTCAGCCGCGCCGCGGCGCGCGCCTCCCGCCGGAACCGGGCCTGGAAGTCCGCGCCCGAGGCGCCCTCCGCGAGGTGCGGGTGCATCACCTTGAGGGCGACCTCGCGGTCGAGCCGGCGGTCCACCGCGAGGTAGACGGTCGCCATGCCGCCGCGGGCGACGCGGGACAGCACCTCGTAGCGCCCGTCGACCAGGTGGCCGATGAGCGGGTCCGTGAGGGTCGCTGCCACGTCGGCAGTCTACGTTCGGCGGTGCGCGAAACCCGTCAGGCGAACCGGGCCATGAGCGTCTGCACGCTCGCGACGTACCGGCGCGTGTCGGGGTACATCCCGTTCCGCTGCACGCCCGCGAGGCCCTGGTAGTAGCCCGCGATCGCCGTCGGGAGGTCGGGGGCCGTCTTGACGAGCTGGCGGATGATCGCGACGCCGGCGACGACGTTGTCCCGCGGGTCGAGCAGGTTGAGCTGGCGGCCGACGAGCTGCGAGGCCCACTCGCCCGACGACGGGATGACCTGCATGGTGCCGATCGCGTTGGCGGGGGAGACCGAGGCGTGGTTGAAGCCGGACTCCTGGTAGGCGATCGCGAGCGCGAGCGCGGGGTTCACGCCCATGTCGCGCGCGGTCTGCGCGACCAGCGCCTTCATCTCGTCCCGGCTCGGCACGCCCATCGAGCGCAGGATGGCGAGGTTCTCGTTCGCGGCGGCGACGACGTGGGCCGGGTAGGTGCGGCCCGCGAACGTGCTCCCGACCCCGCCCGACGTCGCGGTGGCGGCGGAGCCGCCGGGGATCGTCAGCGTCTGGCCGATGCGGATGGTGGCGCGGGAGTCGAGCTCGTTGGCGGCCACGATCGCCGAGACGGTGGTGCCGTAGCGCTTGGCGAGGGCCGAGACCGTGTCGCCGGCGACGACGCGGTGGGTGCGGGCCGGCGTCGTCGTGGTGGTGGTCGTGGTCGCCGCGGCCGGGGCGGCGGTGGTCGGACCCGCCGAGCCGCCCGAGTCGGGGATCGTCAGCGTCTGGCCGACCCGGATGAACGCACGGGAGTCGAGGCCGTTGGCGGCCACGATCGCCGAGACGGTGGTGCCGTAGCGCTTGGCGAGGGCCGAGACCGTGTCGCCGGCGACGACGCGGTGGGTGCGGGCCGGCGTCGTCGCGGTGGTCGTGGTGGTCGCCGCGGCCGGGGCGGCAGTGGCGGCCGAGCCGCTCGCGGCGCCGGGGATCGCGAGGACCTGCCCGATCCGGATGAGCGCGCGGGAGTCGAGGCCGTTCGCGGCGAGGATCGCCTGCACCGAGGAGCCGTACGTCCGCGCGAGGTCCCACACGGTGTCGCCGGCCACGACGGTGTGCGTGCGCGGCGCGGGGGCCTGCGCGACCGGGGCGGGGGCCGCCGTCGGGAGCGTGAGCACCTGGCCGACCCGGATGGTGGCGCGGGAGTCGAGGCCGTTCGCCGCGACGATCGCCTTGACCGTGGTGCCCGTCCGCTGCGCGATGTGGCTCACCGTGTCGCCGGGCCGGACGACGTAGTCCTCCGCGGCCGCGGGCGTGGCCGTGGCGGTCAGCGTGGCGGCCGCGATGGCCAGGCCGACGCCGCCGCCGACCGTGCGGCGCAGGCAGGGGGCGGTCGAGCTGCTCATGGCGATCCCCGAACTGTGACAGGAGTGACCAGTGTTACTGGTGTGACAGAAGTGAACGGTACCCGAGGTGCGTCCCTCGCGGAAGGCGCGGCGGCGCGGTCCTACGCTGACCGGGTGACCGACGACCTGGGCGTGGACGGCTGGCTCACCCTCCCCGACGTCGCCGAGCGGATCGGCACGGACGTCGGGCGCGTGCGTCGGCTCGTCGAGGACCGCCACCTCCTCGCGCTGCGCGGCGACGACGGCATCCTGCGGGTCCCCGAGCGCTTCCTCGTGCCCGCGGGCGAGGCGTGGGAGCCGATCCCGGCCCTGCGCGGCACGCTCGTGCTGCTCGCCGACGCCGGGTTCTCCGACGCCGAGGCCGTGCGGTGGCTCTTCACCCCCGACCCCTCGCTCGCGCGGCGCGGGGACCCCGCGGAGCCCGCCCCGCGCCCCGTCGACGCGCTGGTCGCCGGGCAGAAGTCGGAGATCCGCCGCCGCGCGCAGGCGCTCGCGCTCTGACGCACTGGCGGGTCCGGCGGTCCTCGGCGCCGCGGCGGTCCGGTGTGGGCCTCGCGCTCAGGCGCGCCGGTCGACGGCGGCCCGCCCCAGCCGGACGAGCATCGAGCGCCCCGGCTCGGCCAGGGGCGCGTCGGCCAGCCACGCCAGGGCCGGCGCGGCGAGCTCGTCGATGAGCGCCTCCACCTCGGCGACCGCACCGCAGCGGCGCAGGACGTCGCGGAGGCGGCGGACGTCGTCGTCGGTGAGGTCGCGGCGGCCGACGCCCTCGAGCAGCGCCGCGCGGTCGGCGGCGTCGGCGCGGCGCAGCGCGCGCGCGACGAGCACGGTGCGCTTGCCCTCGCGTAGGTCGTCGCCCGCGGGCTTGCCGGTCGTGGCAGGGTCGCCGAACACGCCGAGCAGGTCGTCGCGGAGCTGGAACGCCTCGCCGAGCGCGAGGCCCGCCGCAGCGAGCCCGGCCAGCGCGGCGCCGTCGGCGCCCGCGAGCGTCGCGCCGAGCACGAGCGGGTGCTCGACGCTGTAGCGGGCGCTCTTCGCGCGCACGACGGCGCGCGCCCGGGCCTCGTCCTCCTCCGGGTCCTCGCCCCACGGGCGCGCCTGGCCCAGCACGTCGAGGTACTGCCCGGCGATGACCTCGGTGCGCATCCTGTCGAAGACGTCGTCGAGCGTCGCCCGCCGCGCGGCGTCCAGCGGCGCCACCGCGAGGGCGAGCGCGCGGTCCGACGCGATGAGCGCGAGGTCGCCCAGGAGGATGGCGACGGCGTCGCCGAACCGGTCCGCCGGCCCGGACCACCCCTCGGCGGCGTGGCGGCCCGCGAAGCGCCGGTGCGCGGCGGGCCGGCCGCGGCGGGTGTCGGAGTCGTCCATGACGTCGTCGTGCACGAGGGCGGCCGCCTGGAAGAGCTCGAGCGCGGCGCCGATGCCGAGGGCGACCGCGCGGTCGGCGGGCGCGGGGGAGGAGTCGCGCTCGGCGTGCGCGCGCCAGGACCAGTAGCAGAAGGCGGCCCGCAGCCGCTTGCCGCCCGCGACGGCGTCGCGCAGCTCGTCGACGACCTCGCCGACGGGCAGGTGGGAGAGCTCCGCGCGGAGCCGGCCGAGGGCGTCGTCAAGGACGACGTCGACGCCGGACCGCACGTCGTCGACGTCGAGCAGGGCGGCGGCGGTCACGCGGACAGCCTAGGCGCGCCGGGTGGCGGGCCGAGCCCGGTCGGCGGGGCTCACGCGGCGGGGCTCACCACGCCGGGCTCACGACGCGGGGCTCACTCCGCGGTGCGGACGCGCCCGCCGATCGTCACGGTGCGGGCGCCGTCGACGTCGAGGACGCCGATCGTGACGACCTCGTCGCCGCCGGAGCGGACGAACGTCACCTCGGCCGCCAGGTCGCTGTCGGTCGTCTCGGCCGTGACCTCGTCGAAGCCCGCCTCGGTGAGGGCGGTGCGGTAGAGCTCGAGGATCTCGTCCGCCGTCGCCGACGTGCGCAGGTTGAGCGAGACCTCCTGGACGTCCGCGTCGCCGACGGGCACCGCGGAGGTGACGAGGATGACGGCGTCGCCGGGCACGGGCAGCAGGTCGATCGGGAAGCCCTCGACGAGGTCGCCGACCTCGGAGAACTCGTCGGGCGTGGCCGTGACCAGCGGCTCCGGCGCGGGTGCGTCGAGCGTCGTGACCTCCGTGCCGGCCTCCGCCACGTCCTCGGGCTCGCTCGCGTCCTGCGCGCCCTGGCCGCACCCGGCAAGGGCGCCGAGGAGGAGCGTCGCGGCGGCGAGGCGGGCGGCCCGCAGGGACCCGGCGCGGCGGTCGCGTCGGGCCGCACGGAGAACCGCCTGACCCATGCGTCCACCGTATCCCGCGTCGCGCTGATCCACAGCGACCGCCGTGCGGGTGAAATCCACAGGTCAGGGGGTCCGATCGCGTGCCGCACCGCGTGTCGCGGTCCCATCCCTGCTATGGCGACGACGATCCGGACCCGCGAGCCGCGCGAGCTGCTCGCCCTGCTCCCGTACCAGCTCGGCTTCCACCCGAGCGAGAGCGCCGTGCTCGTGAGCCTGCGGGGGAGCCGCTCCCTCGTCGGGCTGGCGGTCCGCGCCGACCTCGCCGACCTCGCCGACGAGGCGCACGGCGTCCTGCTCGCCCGCACCCTCGTCGGCCATCTCGTGTCGGACGGCGCCCGGCGCGCCGTCGTCGTCGTGTACACGGCCGCGGACCTCCAGGGGCGGGCGAGGCGCGAGGGGAGGGTCGGCGCCGGCGTCGGCCGGCTGCTCCGGGTGGTCGAGCGTGAGCTCGGTCCCGCGGAGTGCTGGGTGGTGGGACCCCGCGGCTACTACGCCCTGGGCTGCGCCGACGAGGCGTGCTGCCCGCGCGGCGGCCGGCCCCTCGCCGACCTCCAGGCGACGCAGGTGGGCGCGCAGATGGTGCTCGAGGGGGTGCAGGTCGCGGCCAGCCGGGAGGAGCTGGGCGCGGTGCCGCCCGCGGACGCGGCGGCGCGCAAGTCCGCCCGCCGGGCGCGGGCGCGATGGGCGGCCCGCGGCGCGCAGGCCGGGCCCGGCGCGGAGGCCCACCGCTGGCGCCGTGAGGGGCTGCGGCTGTGGCAGGACGCGTTCACGGCCCAGGTGGCCGCGGAGGCGGGCGCGGCGTGGACGGGCGACGGGGCCGTGGGCGCGGCGCCGCGGTCGTTCGGGCCGCGGCGCGTCGACCTCGCGCCGTCGCTCACCGGCCGGCTGCTCGCGGCCCTCGACGACGTCCTCGTGCGCGACGCCGTGCTCGTCACCTTCGTCGAGGGGAACGACCGCCTGGCCGAGCGCGTCCTCGCGGGGGAGCGAGGCGTCGACGTCGGGGTCGCGCTCGGGCCGATCCTCGACCCATGCCGGGGACGGCGGCCGGACGCCCGCCGGGCGCGCGCGGCCCGCGCCGTGCTCGAGCACCTCCTCGCGCACGTGCCGCGGGACGGGCACCCGGCCGTCAGCACGCTGCTCGCGGTGCTGGCCTGGTGGGAGGGCGACGGCGCCCGAGCGGGCGTGTGCGTGGACCGCGCCCTCGCGACCGACCCGGACTACCGGCTGGCGGTCCTCGTCGACCAGGCGCTGCGGGCCGGGATGCCGCCGGGCTGGGTGCGCGCCGCGGGCTGAGGGCGTCGGGTGCGGGCGGCGGCGCGCGCCTCGGCCCGCCGTGCGAGCACCGATCGGGTAGCGTCCGGATAAGCCGGTGCGTCGCGGTCGGGAGGCACGATGAGCGTGGTGGTGGGGTACGTGCCGACGCCGGAGGGCGAGGCCGCCCTCGAGGCGGCGGTGCAGGCGGCGACGACGCAGGAGACCAGGCTCGTCGTCGTCCTCAGCGACCGGGGCAACCGGTTCGGCGGGGACGCGGCCGCGCTCCAGGAGCACGCCGACGAGGTGCGGCGACGGCTCGACGACGCCGGGCTGCGGCACGACGTCCGGGTGACGCGCCGCGGGCGCGACGTCGCGGACGACATCATCGCGGCGGCCGAGGAGGGCGGCTGCGAGCTCATCGTCATCGGGCTGCGCCGCCGCAGCCCCGTCGGGAAGCTCATCCTCGGGTCGAACGCCCAGCGGATCCTGCTCGACGCGCCCTGCCCCGTCCTCGCGGTCAAGCCGCCCGCCTGAGGCCGGGCGACGCGGGGGCGCCGAGGGTCGCCGTCGGGAGCCCTGCGGGGACCGGCGTCGGGCACCGGCGCCGCAGGTCGGCGGGCCCTCGAGACGGGGAATCTGGGGCGCCGCGCGGGCGTTGTCCCCTGGGTCCGGGGGAACTCCCGGACGTTACAATGGATGTCCGTCCTCCCGGACCCTTCTCCCGAGCCTGGCCGCTGCCGAAAGGTTCTCTGTGTCTTCCCACACCCGTGTTGCTGCACTTCCGCGCGAGCTCCGGCACCCGGCCCTGACGGCCCTGGTGCGAGACGGGCGTGCCCGGGGGAGCCTGCGGGCCGACGAGGTGCACGCCGCGACCACCGCGGCGGGCCTCGCTCCCGAGCGGGTGCCGGCGCTGCTGAAGGCCCTCGCGGACCGCGGCGTCGCCGTGCGCGCGGAGGGTGAGGCCGTCGCGGCCGCCGCCCGCCGGACGACCGCGACCACCGAGCGCCCCGCCGACGCGGACGCCCCGGCGAAGGCCAAGCCCGCCGCGAAGAAGCCCGCCGCGAAGTCCGCGGCGAAGCCCGCGAAGGCGGCCGCGACCGCCAAGGCCGCGGCGACGGGCGGCAAGGCCCGCGGCAAGGCCGCCGAGCCGCCGGTCGACGACGTCGTAGAGGACATCGACGCCGAGGACGTCGAGCCCGAGGACGTCGACCCCGAGGACGTCGACCCCGACGAGGTCGTCGAGGAGGAGGTGCCCGTCGACGACGCGGAGCTCGAGGTCGTGGACGCCGGCGTGGTCGAGGAGGTCGCGGAGACCGAGGAGACCGAGGAGTCCGACGACGAGGCCGAGGCCCCGGAGGCCGCCGCGGCGGAGGAGACCGACGAGGAGACCGAGGACACCGGCTTCACCTACTCCGACGCCGACGACGACGACGCCCCCGCGCAGCAGGTCGTCACCGCGGGCGCCACGGCCGACCCGGTCAAGGACTACCTCAAGCAGATCGGCAAGGTCGCGCTGCTGAACGCCGAGCAGGAGGTCGAGCTCGCCAAGCGGATCGAGGCCGGCCTCTTCGCCGAGGAGAAGCTCTCCAAGGAGGGCGACTCGCTCGACCCCAAGCTGCGGCGCGAGCTCGAGTGGATCGCGCAGGACGGCAAGCGCGCGAAGAACCACCTGCTCGAGGCGAACCTGCGCCTCGTCGTCTCGCTCGCCAAGCGCTACACGGGCCGCGGCATGCTCTTCCTCGACCTCATCCAGGAGGGCAACCTCGGCCTCATCCGCGCGGTCGAGAAGTTCGACTACACCAAGGGCTACAAGTTCTCGACGTACGCCACGTGGTGGATCCGGCAGGCGATCACCCGCGCGATGGCCGACCAGGCGCGCACCATCCGCATCCCGGTGCACATGGTCGAGGTCATCAACAAGCTCGCCCGCGTGCAGCGGCAGATGCTCCAGGACCTCGGCCGCGAGCCGACGCCGGAGGAGCTCGCCAAGGAGCTCGACATGACCCCCGAGAAGGTCGTCGAGGTCCAGAAGTACGGGCGCGAGCCGATCTCGCTGGCCACCCCGCTCGGCGAGGACGGCGACAGCGAGTTCGGCGACCTCATCGAGGACGCCGAGGCGGTCGTGCCGGCCGACGCGGTGAGCTTCACGCTCCTGCAGGAGCAGCTGCACCAGGTGCTCGACACGCTCTCCGAGCGCGAGGCCGGCGTCGTCTCGATGCGGTTCGGCCTCACGGACGGCCAGCCCAAGACGCTCGACGAGATCGGCAAGGTCTACGGCGTGACGCGCGAGCGCATCCGCCAGATCGAGTCGAAGACCATGTCGAAGCTGCGCCACCCGAGCCGCTCGCAGGTCCTGCGCGACTACCTCGACTGAGCCGCCGCGCCGGCGGGTCGTCGGCAGGCCGGGCCGGGTCGGCGCCGGGTCCCGTCGGCCGCGACCGGGCTCAGGCCGGGCCGGCGAACACGGTGAGCTCGGCGACGAGCCACGTCGCCGCGGCGAGCAGCGCAAGGCCGAGCTCGAGCAGCATGCCGAGCGCCGTCATCCGGATCGCCAGCCAGGCCGACGCCCACGCGGCGGTGGAGTCCCGCAGGCGGCGGTACTCGAGGAGGTAGAGCGCGGCGGGGAAGAACACGAGCAGGCCCACCACGGGCAGCACGAAGAATCCCACGAGGCCCGCGAGCCCCGCCACGACGAGCGTCGAGCGCGGCACGCCCGACGCCGCCACGCGCCGTCCCGGGACGAGGTAGCTCGCCGACCACCCGGCCGCGAGCAGCACGAGGACGACCCCGAGCACGAGCCACGCCCAGCCGCCCGTGTCGAACGCCCACACGAGCACCGCGACGGCGATGATCGCCGACCCGGGCAGCACGGGCAGGACGATGCCCACGAGGCCGACGAGGATCGCGATCCCGACGCCGATCGCCACCAGGTCCATCGGCTCGCCTCCTGGGGTCTGGTCCTGCGTCGGGCGGCGCCCGGGCGGCCCGCGCGTCAGCGTACGGCCCCGGACGCGACGAGGCCCGGCCGCGTGGGCCGGGCCTCGTCACACGTCGTGGGTCAGCGTGCGGGCGTGCCGTGCTCCTCGAGGAGGCGCTCGGTCTCGTCCTGCACGTGGAGGGCGACGTCGGCGAACGCGGACGCGTGCCGACGCGCGTGGTGCGCGCAGAAGAGGAGCTCGCCAGTGGCCAGCACCACGCGGACGTACGCCTGCGCGCCGCAGCGATCGCAGCGGTCGGCTGCGGTGAGCGGGGTCGGTGTCGTGGTGGTCACGACTCCATGTAACCATCCGCGGCCGTGGGAAGTCGCATCGGAGGGCGCGGGTTCGCTACCCGCGAAGCGCCCGCGCGGGCGCGGGCGGCCCCGGCCCGGCACGCCTCCACGGGCTCGTGGGCGGCACCGCTTACCCTCATGGGGTGACGAGCACCCTGTCGGAGTCCAGCTACACCGCCCGCCACCTCTCGGTCCTCGAAGGCCTGGAGGCGGTGCGCAAGCGGCCAGGGATGTACGTCGGGACCACGGACTCCCGCGGGCTCATGCACTGCGTGTGGGAGATCATCGACAACGCCGTCGACGAGGCGCTCGCCGGCGTCTGCGACCACATCGAGATCGTCCTGCACGCGGACTCGTCGATCGAGGTGCGCGACAACGGGCGCGGCATCCCCGTGGACATCGAGCCGAAGACCGGCCTCACCGGCGTCGAGGTCGTCTTCACCAAGCTGCACGCCGGCGGCAAGTTCGGCGGCGGGTCGTACACGGCGTCGGGCGGCCTGCACGGCGTCGGCGCGAGCGTGGTCAACGCGCTGTCGGCGCGCCTGGACGTCGAGGTCGACCGCGGGGGCAGGACCCACCGCATGACGTTCCACCGGGGCGAGCCCGGCGTCTTCGACGACCGCGGCGAGCCCAGCCCGGACGCGCCGTTCACGCCGTTCGTCGAGTCGTCCGAGCTCGCCGTCGTCGGCCGCGTGCCGAAGGGCCGCACCGGCACGCGCGTGCGGTACTGGGCGGACCGGCAGATCTTCCCGCCCACCGCCACGTTCTCCTACGACGAGCTCGTCTCGCGGGTGCGGCAGACGACGTTCCTCGTGCCCGGGCTGCGCATGACGGTCCGCGACGAGCGCGGCATGCCGGGGACGCCGGGCGCCGACGGGCCGTTCGAGGAGACGTTCGTCGCCCGCGGCGGGACGGTGGACTTCGTCGACTTCCTCGCGCCGGACACCCCGCTCACGAGCACGTGGCGGCTCGCGGGGTCGGGCACGTTCACCGAGACCGTGCCGATGCTCGACGAGCGCGGCCACCTGACCTCCCAGGAGGTCGAGCGCGAGTGCGAGGTCGACGTCGCGCTGCGGTGGGGCACCGGCTACGACACCGAGGTCCGCTCGTTCGTCAACATCATCGCGACGCCGAAGGGCGGCACCCACGTCGCTGGCTTCGAGCAGGCGCTCGTCAAGACGCTGCGCAAGCAGGTCGAGGCGAACGCGCGGCGCCTCAAGCTCGGCGCGAAGGAGACGGCGGGCGAGCGCATCGAGAAGGACGACGTCATGGCCGGCCTCACGGCCGTCCTCACGGTGCGCCTCGCGGAGCCGCAGTTCGAGGGCCAGACCAAGGAGGTGCTCGGCACGGCGCCCGTGCGGGGCATCGTCGCGCGCGTCGTCGAGCGCGAGCTCACGGCCCTCCTCACGTCCACCAAGCGCGACCACAAGGCCCAGTCGGCCCTGCTGCTCGACAAGGTCGTCGCGGAGATGCGCGCGCGGCTGTCCGCCCGCAAGCAGAAGGAGATCTCGCGGCGCAAGAACGCGCTGGAGACCTCGGCGCTGCCCGCCAAGCTCGCGGACTGCCGCAGCGACGACGTCGACCGCAGCGAGCTGTTCATCGTCGAGGGCGACAGCGCCCTGGGCACCGCCAAGCTCGCGCGGCAGTCGGACTTCCAGGCGCTCCTGCCGATCCGGGGCAAGATCCTCAACGTCCAGAAGGCGTCCGTCACGGACATGCTGAAGAACGCCGAGTGCGCGGCGATCATCCAGGTGATCGGCGCGGGCTCGGGCCGCAGCTTCGACCTCGAGGCCGCCCGCTACGGCAAGGTCATCATGATGACCGACGCGGACGTCGACGGCGCCCACATCCGCACGCTGCTGCTCACGCTCTTCTACCGCTACATGCGGCCGCTCGTGGACGCCGGCCGCGTGTTCGCCGCCGTGCCGCCGCTGCACCGGATCGAGCTGCTCGGCGGGAAGAAGCCCGAGTACCTGTACACGTACTCCGAGGCGGAGCTGCAGCAGACGCTGAAGCGGCTGCAGAGGTCGGGCCGGCGCTACAAGGACGACATCCAGCGCTACAAGGGCCTGGGCGAGATGGACGCCGACCAGCTCGCGGAGACCACGATGGACCCTCGCCGCCGCACGCTGCGCCGGGTCACCGCGAAGGACGCCGCCGCGGCCGAGGCGGTGTTCGAGCTCCTCATGGGGTCCGACGTCGCCCCCCGCCGCGACTTCATCGTCGCCGGGGCGGGCGAGCTGGACCGCGCGCGCATCGACGCGTGACGGGTCGCTAGGTTGGGTCCCGTGAACCCCGAGCCCCTGGCCGTCCGCGCGGACCCGCCTGCGCAGCTCGAGGTCCCCCCGGCCCACCTGGAGCTCTCCTGGCGGCCCCTCCAGCTCGGCGACGTGGACGCGCTGCACGCGCTCGTGGTCGCGGTGGAGGAGGCCGACGGCGCGCCCGTGCGGACGAGCCGCGAGGAGCTCGTGGAGACCCTCTCGGAGCCCTGGCGCGACCTGCTGCGGGACAGCCTGGGGGGCTGGGACGCCGACGGCGTCCTGCGCGCGTACGCGCTGGTCACCGTCCGGCCGGGGGACGAGCACACGATCCGCGCGTTCCTCACGGGCGGAGTGGACCCGGCCTGGCGCGGGCGCGGCATCGGGCGGGCGGTCCTCGCGTGGATGGAGGGCCGCGGCCGGCAGAAGCTCGCCGAGTCCGGCAAGGACGGGCCGGGGCGGCTCGCGGTGTACGTCGACGAGAACGCACGGGACCACCGCCGGCTCTACGCGGCGGCCGGCTTCAGCCCGATCCGCTGGTACACCCAGATGCGGCGCGACCTCAGCCGCCCGCTGCCCGACGCGGTGCCCCTCGAGGGCGTCCGGGTGGTGCCGTGGGCGCCCGAGCTCGACGACGCGGTGCGGCTCGCGCACAACGAGGCGTTCGCGGACCACTGGGGCTCCGAGCCGCGCACGCCCGAGGACTGGCGGCACGGCCCGCACTTCGCGCCGTCCTGGAGCTTCGTCGCGCTCGACGACGCGGGCGAGGTCGTCGGGTACACGCTGTCCGGCCGCTACGACCAGGACTGGCCGGTGCTCGGGTACACGTTCGGCTACACGGACCTGCTCGGCGTGCGCCCGGCGTGGCGCGGGCGCCGGGTGGCGGTGGCGCTGCTGGTGCGCGCGATGACCGCCTTCCGCGACGACGGCATGGCGTACGCGATGCTCGGCGTCGACACGGCGAACCCCTCGGGCGCGCACGGCCTCTACGAGCGGCTCGGCTACGAGTCCGTGCACGGCGAGGTCATGTACAGCGTCGAGATCTGACGCGGTCCGCCCCCCCGTTCCGGCCCCGCGGGCGGGGTCGGCCGCACTACCCTCCCCGCGTGACGAGTCCCGCGGTGGTCGCCCGGCGGCGCGTGCCGGTGCCGCCCGTCCTGGCAGGCGCCCTCGGCGTCGCCGGGGTCGTGGTCGCGCTCGCCGTGCCGGCCCGCGCGCCCGAGGCGCCGGCACGCGCGGTGCTCGACCTCTTCGCGGCTCGCGCGTCGGGCTCGTGCGCGGACTACGTGGCGACGACGACGCCGTTCTTCCGCAACGACCCCTACCTCGGCTCGCCGACCTGCGCGGACGTCGCGGCGGACGCCGCCGAGCTCGCGGCGCGGGGCCCGTTCGAGGTCGAGGTCGTGGGCCTGGTGCAGGTGGACGTCGACACGGCCGAGGTCGAGACCGTCGAGCGGTACCGGGTGGGCACCGCCGAGGAGTACGCGATCGCCATGGCCTACCGGACGCAGCTGGTCGACGGCGCGTGGGCCGTCGACCACGTGGACCTCACGGTCCTGCCCGACTGACCCGGGCCTCGCCTCTGGCCTCGCCGGGCGGCGTCAGCCGATCGTGTGCACGGGCGCGGGCAGCGGGCGGCCCGACATGTCGCGCCGCGGGTCCGGCTCGGGCAGCTCGATCGCCTGCCCCGCGGAGCCCGACGCGCGGGCCGGCCCGGGGCCGACCCAGCCGAGGATGATGCCGTCCTCGCCCTTGAGGAACCGGTGCGCCCGGACCCCGCCGGTGGCGCGGCCCTTGCCCGGGTAGGCCGCGAGCGGCGTGACCTTCGCGGTGCCCGCCTGCGTGCCCGGCAGGGCGTCGACGCTGCCCGCCACGGTGACCACGACGGCGTCGTCGGCCTGGTCGGCGCGCACGACGCCGAAGAACGCCACGCGCGCTCCCGCGCCGAGCTTCACGCCCGCCATGCCGCCCGCGCGGCGCCGCTGCGGCCGGACCACCGACGCGGGGTAGTGCAGCAGCTGGGCGTCCGTGGTGAGGAACACGAGCGTGTCGCCGTCCTCGGCGAGCCCCGCGCCGACCACCTCGTCGCCGTCGGCCAGGTCGATGACGTCCCACGCGTCGCCGCGGGGCAGGTCCTCCGGCACGACGCGCTTGACGACGCCGGCCGCCGTGCCGAGCGCCAGGGGCGCCCCGCCGGGGGCGAGCGGGGCCAGGCCGAGCACGCGCTCGCCGGGCGCCAGGTCGAGGACCTCGCTCACGGGCACGCCGCCGGACAGCGACGGCGGCCCGTCGGTCGGCGGGATCGCGGGCAGGTCGAGCACGGACAGGCGCAGCAGCCGGCCGCGCGAGGTGACCGCGCCCACCTCGCCGCGCGCCGTCGTCGGGAGCGAGGCGACGACGACGTCGTGCGCCGCGCGCCGGCCGACCCGGCCGGGCGGGGCGTCGTCGGCGGTCCGGGCGAGCAGGCCGGTGCCGGACAGGAGCGCCCAGCACGGGGTGTCGGCGATCTCGAGGGGCACCGCGGCGGCGGACGCCACCGCCCCGTTCGCGCTCGGGCCCGCGGCGCCGCCGGCGGACTCCAGCAGGATCGTCCGGCGCGGCGTGCCGTAGGTGCGGGCGACCTCGGCCATCTCGTCGGAGACGACCTGGCGCAGCCGCGCGTCGGAGCCGAGGATCTCCTCGAGCTCGGCGATCTCGGCGCGCAGCTCGTCGGCCTCGCGCTCGAGCTCGATCCGGGAGAACTTCGTCAGGCGCCGCAGGCGCAGCTCGAGGATGTACTCGGCCTGGGCCTGCGACAGGTCGAACACCCGCATGAGCCGGTCGCGGGCGATCTCGGCCGTGTCCGAGGACCGGATGACCTGGATGACCTCGTCGATGTCGACGATCGCGACGAGGAGGCCCTCGACGAGGTGGAGGCGCTCCTGCCGCCGCGCGAGCCGGTGCGCGGACCGCCGCCGCACCACGGTGAGCCGGTGGTCCACCCACACCTGGACGAGCTCGCGCAGGCCGAGCGTGCGCGGCTGGCCGTCCACGAGGGCGACGTTGTTGATGCCGAAGGAGTCCTCCATCGGCGTGTGCCGGTAGAGCTGCTCGAGCACGGCGTCGGGGTTGAAGCCGGCGCGCACCTCGATGACGAGGCGCAGCCCGTGCTGCCGGTCGGTGAGGTCGGTGACCGCCGAGATGCCCTGCAGCTTCTTGGCCTGCACGCCCTCCTTGATCTTCTCGATCACCTTCTCCGGCCCGACGCCGTACGGCAGCTCCGTGACGACGACGCCCTTGCGCTTGGGCGTGACGTTCTCGATGCGCGCGGTGGCCCGCGTGCGGAAGGTGCCGCGGCCGGTGCGGTACGCCTCGCGGATGCCGTCGAGGCCGATGATCTTGCCGCCGCCGGGCAGGTCCGGGCCCGGCACGAAGCGCATGAGGTCCTCGAGCGTCGCGTCCGGGTGGGCGACGAGGTGCCGGGCCGCCGCGACGACCTCGACGAGGTTGTGCGGCGGCATGTTCGTCGCCATGCCGACGGCGATCCCGGACGCGCCGTTGACCAGCAGGTTCGGGATCGCGGCGGGCAGCACGGACGGCTGCGTGAGCTTGTTGTCGTAGTTCGGGACGAAGTCGACGACGTCCTCGCCGAGGTCCGCGACCATCGCCGTGGCCGCCGGCGCGAGGCGGGCCTCCGTGTACCGCGCGGCCGCGGGGCCGTCGTCGAGCGAGCCGAAGTTGCCGTGCCCGTCCACCAGCGGCAGGCGCAGCGAGAAGGGCTGCGCCATGCGCACGAGCGCGTCGTAGATCGCCGCGTCGCCGTGCGGGTGGAGCTTGCCCATGACATCGCCGACGACGCGGGCGGACTTCACGTACGGCCGGTCGGGGCGCAGCCCCATCTCCGACATCTGGAACAGGATCCGGCGCTGCACCGGCTTGAGGCCGTCCCGCGCGTCGGGCAGGGCCCGGGCGTAGATGACCGAGTACGCGTACTCGAGGAACGAGCCCTGCATCTCCGTCGCGACGTCGACGTCGACGATGGTCTCCTCGACGGGCGTCGGGTCGGTGGGTCCGGTCGGTCGGCGGGCCACGTGCGGGGCACTCCTCGAGGGTCGGGGCAGCCGGGGACGCCCGGCGGACGTCCCATTGTCCCTCGCCCGCGTGCGGGCCCCGCCCCCGACGCGCCAGCGTGGCCGCGGGCGCCGGGCGCCTCGCTAGCCTGGCGGCGTGGCAGACGACGACGCCGGCCGTCCCCCGGGTGCGCCCGCGCACGCGGACCCGGGCTACCCGCTGCACTGGGAGGCCGACGTCGTGCTGCGCGACGGCGGGACCGCGCACGTCCGCCCGATCCGGCCCGACGACGCGGACGCCCTGCAGGCGTTCCACGTCGGCCAGTCGGCGCGCTCGACCTACCTGCGGTTCTTCGCCCCGCTCGAGCGGCTTCCCGAGGCCGAGCTGCACCGGCTCACGCACGTCGACCACCACGACCGCGTGGCGCTCGTGGCCGTCGCCGAGGACGACGAGCCGGGGGAGGGGACCGCGGGGCGGCCGGACCGCCGTCGGGAGCGGATCATCGCGGTGGGCCGCTACGACAGGACGGGGCCGGGGACGGCGGAGGTCGCGTTCAACGTCGCGGACGCCCACCACGGCCGCGGGCTGGGCTCGGTCCTGCTCGAGCACCTCGCCGCGGCCGCCCGCGAACGGGGGATCCACCGCTTCACCGCCGAGGTGCTGCCGCAGAACGGCCGGATGCTCGCCGTGTTCCGGGAGGCCGGGTACGCCGTCGAGCAGCGGCTCGACGACGGCATCGTCTGGGTGTCCTTCGACGTCGACCCCACGGAGCGGTCGCTCGCGGTGATGGCGGACCGGGAGCACCACGCGGAGGCGCGCAGCGTGCTCGGGCTGCTCACGCCGTCGTCCGTGCTCGTCGTCACCGACCCGGCGGCGCCCGACCACGCCGCGGCGTGCGCGGTCGTGCGGCACCTCGTGGAGGCGCCCGGGCACGTGCCCGTCGTGCACGTGGTCGGCTGGCCGGACGCGCCCGACCCCGCCCTGCCGTACCCCGGGGTGCGGGACGTGCCCGGGCCGGTGGACCTGCTCGTGCTGGGCGTCGCGGCACAGCGGTGCGCGGAGGTCGTGCGGGCGTGCGCCCGGCTGCGGCCCCACGGCGTGCTCGTCCTGTCGACGGGGTTCGCCGAGACCGGGCCGGAGGGCCGCGAGCACCAGCGGGCCCTGCTGCGTGCCGCCCACGCCACCGGCGCGCGCGTGCTCGGCCCGGGCTCGTACGGGTTCGTGCGGCACGGCGCCGACGGCGCGCCCACCGTCAACGCGTCGCTCGCCACGCCGGTGCCCGCGCGCGGGCGGCTGGGCCTGTTCTGCCAGTCCGCGCCGATGGCGGTCGGCCTGCTCGCGTCCGCGGGCCGCCGGGGGCTGGGCCTGTCGACGTTCGTGTCGTCGGGGCACCGCGCCGACGTCTCGGGCAACGACCTCATGCAGTTCTGGACCGAGGACGGCCACACCGACGTCGTCGCGGCGTACCTGGAGTCGATCGGCAACCCGCGCAAGTTCGTGCGGGTCGCGCGGCGGCTCGCGGCGGCCAAGCCGGTCGTCGTGCTGACCGCCGGCAGCTCGGGGCACGTCGCGCCGGCCGGCCACGTGCTGCGCGGCACGCGCGTGCCGCGCCGCGTGCTCGACGACCTGCTGCGGCAGTCCGGCGTCGTCCGCGCGACGAGCCAGCACCACCTCCTCGACGTCGCGCAGCTGCTGGTGCACCAGCCGCTGCCCGCAGGCGGCCGCGTCACGGTGGTCGCGGGCTCGGAGCCGATGGCGGCGCTGGTCGCCGAGGCGGCGACGTCGGCGGGGCTCGAGGTCACGTCGCGCCGCGCGATCCTCGCCGCGGGCCACGGCGGGCCGGAGGACCTGGCCCGGCTGGACGCCGACCTCGCCGCCGCGTTCGCCGACCCGGACGGCGACGTCGTCGTGGTGGTCCACGTGCCCACGCTCGGCCCGCCGCACCCGGAGGTGGCGCGCAGCGTCGCGCGGGCCGCGGCGGCGTCGGGCCGGACGACCGTCGCGTGCATCCGCGGCCTCTCCGGCGTCACGGAGGCGCTCACCGCGCCGGGGCCGGACGGTGCCGCGCGCACCGTGCCGGCGTACGCGGCGCCCGAGGACGGCGTGGCCGCGCTCGCCGCCGCGGTCCGCTACGCGCGCTGGCGGTCCGCGGACCACGGCCGGCCGCTCGCGCCGGTGGGCGTCGACCGCGCTGCGGCCCGCCGGGTGGTCGCCGAGGCGCTCGACGGGGCGCGGGAGGGCGCCGTGGTGGCGCTCGACGACGCGCGGGCCGCGGCCCTGCTGGGCGCGTACGGGATCGAGGTCTGGCCCTCGCGCGCCGTCGCGACGGCGGACGAGGCGGTCGCGGCGGCGGACGAGGTGGGCTGGCCGGTCGCGCTCAAGAGCGCCGCCCGCTCGCTGCGGCACCGCGTCGACCTCGGGGGCGTCCGCCTCGACATCGCCGGGCCGGACGCGCTGCGCGACGCGGTCGCGCAGATGGGCCGGGTGGCCGCGGCGCACGGCGCGGCCGACGCCGGGTTCCTCGTCCAGCGGATGGCGCCCGCGGGCGTCGCGTGCGTGGTCCGCTCGACCGAGGACCCGCGGTTCGGCCCGGTCGTGTCCTTCTCGCTCGCGGGCGACGCGCTCCTGCTCGACGACGTCGCGCACGCGGTCGCGCCGCTCACCGACGTCGACGTGGCCGAGCTCGTCCGCAGCGTGCGCGCGGCGCCGCGGCTGCTCGGGCAGGGTGACCTCCCGCCGCTCGACGTCGCGGCGCTGGAGGACGTGCTCGCGCGCGTCGCGGTGCTCGCGGAGGACACCCCGGCGCTCCACGCGCTCGAGCTGTACCCCGTCGTCGTCGGCGAGCGCGGCGCGGCCGTGCTCGCCGCGCGCGTCGAGCTGGCCGAGGCGGAGCGGGCGGACGGGACCCGCCGGGCGCTGCCCGGGTGAGCGCCGCGTGGGCGCCGACCGGCGGCCCCGGCGGAGCGTCGTCGGCCCGGGCCCGCGGGGTGGGAAGATGGCGGACGTGCCCTCCGCCACCCTTCGTCAGAGCCTGGACCTCGCCGGCTACTACCCGGAGCTCGTGGGCGACGTCCTCGACGTCGCCATCGCGGGCGAGGAGGTCGTCGGGCACCTCGTGCACCCGGAGACGACGTTCGACACCGAGGTCCGCCGGCACGTCACCGCGCTCGTGCTCACCCCGACGCGGCTGATCATGGCCCACGTCGACGACCACCACGCGGACGACGGCCGCGCGGAGTCGGCGTCGGCGACCACCGAGGCCGTGCCGCTGAGCGCCGTGCACACCGTCGCGCTCACGCACGTCGTCGGCTCGCCCGAGCGGCACCGCGCCGGCGCCACGCCGACGGAGCTCACGCTCGCCATCGGCTGGGGCGGCGTGCAGCGCGTCGACCTCGAGCCCGCGACGTGCGGCGACCCGGACTGCGAGGCCGACCACGGCTACACCGGCTCGATCACCCCGGACGACGTCGTCGTGCGGATCTCGGCCCAGGCCGAGGGGCGCGACGCCGTGCGCGCCGCCGTCGCGTTCGCCCGCGCGCTCTCCGCGGCGACCGCGCGGTGACCGCCCCGTCGCCGACCGGCGCGCTGCCGGCCCCGCTCGTCGCGCCCGACTACGGCGCCGACAGCCTCGACCGCGTGCTGCCGGCCGCCCTCGGCGCCCTCGGCCTCGTGGCGGCGGGCTCGGTCGCGGCCCGGGAGCGTTTCGGCCTCCCGGCTGCCGACCGGGTCTGCGTCGTGCTCGTCGACGGGCTGGGCCTGGAGCTCCTGCGCGAGCGCGCGGGGCACGCCCCGTTCCTGCGGCGGCGCCTGCCGGACGCGCGCACCCTGACGAGCGGCTTCCCCTCGACGACGGCCACCTCGCTCGGCTCGTTCGGCACGGGCCGGCCGCCGGGCCGCACGGGCCTCCTCGGCTACACCGTGCGCAACCCTGCCACCGGCGGCCTGGCCAACCTCGTGTCCTGGACCGGCCTCGACCCCGCCCCGGCCTGGCAGCGCGAGCCCGCCCTCCTCGCGACGGCCGCCGACGCGGGCGTCGCCGTGACGTCCGTCGGCCCGGCCCGGTTCGCGGGGTCCGGCCTGACGATCGCGGCGCTCGACGGCGGCGAGTACGTGCCCGCCGAGTCCCTCGACGACCGGGTGGCGGCGGCCGCGCGCGCCCTGCGGGCGGCCGACGGGCCCGCGCTCGTCTACCTGTACTGGGGCGACGTGGACAAGGCCGGCCACCACCACGGCTGGCGCTCGCCCGAGTGGGGCGACGCGCTGAGCGAGCTCGACGCCGGCCTCGACCGGCTCGCGCGGACCCTGCCGGCGGGCAGCCTGCTGCTCGTCACCGCCGACCACGGCCAGGTGGACGTCGACCACGACCGCCTCGTCGACGTCGCCGCGACGCCGGAGCTGGCCGCCGACGTCGCGCTCGTCGCGGGGGAGCCGCGCGCGAGCCACGTGCACCTGACGGACGAGGCCCGCGTGGACGCCGAGCGGGTGCGCGACCGCTGGCAGCGGGTGCTCGGCGACGCGGCCCTCGTGCGCACCGGCGCGGAGGCGGTCGCGGCCGGGTGGTTCGGCGAGGTCGCCGAGCACGTGCGCCCGATCGTGGGCGACCTCGTCGTCGCCGCGCTGGGCACGGCCGGCCTCGTCGACTCGCGGACGCAGACGCCGGAGTCGATGCGGCTCGCGGGCATGCACGGCTCGCTCACGCCCGGTGAGATGCTCGTCCCGCTCGTCGTCGTGGGCTAGGAGGTCGGATGGCGGAGCTGGTGTTCTTCAGCGGCACGATGGACTCGGGCAAGTCCACGCTCGCGCTGCAGATGGACCACAACCACGCCGCGGCGGGCCGCGGCGGCCTGCTGTACACGCGCAACGACCGGGCCGGGCAGAGCGTCGTCTCGTCGCGGCTCGGCCTGCGGCACCCCGCGATCGAGGTGACCGACGAGACCGACTTCTGGGACGACGTCGTGCAGCGGCGCACGCGCGGCGAGCGCATCGACTACCTCGTGTGCGACGAGGCGCAGTTCTACACGCCGACGCAGGTGGAGCAGCTCGCCCAGCTCGTCGACGAGATGGGCGTGGACGTCTACGCGTTCGGCATCACCGCGGACTTCCGGACGCGGCTGTTCCCCGGCTCCGCGCGGCTCGTCGAGCTCGCGGACCGGGTCGAGGTGCTCCAGGTGCAGACCCTGTGCTGGTGCGGCGCGCGGGCGACCCACAACGCCCGGACCGTCGACGGCGAGATGGTGGTCGAGGGCGAGCAGGTGCTCGTCGGGGACACCGGGAAGCACGCGCAGGTGGGCTACGAGGTGCTCTGCCGGCGCCACCACATGCGGCGCATGACGCGCGCGGTCGCGCGGGCGACCTCCCGCGTGCCGCAGACGCTGCCGGGCCTCGCCGAGGCCTGACCGCGCGGCGCGCCCCGCCCCTGCCGACGGGCCGCGCGGTCAGGCCCGGGCCGCTACTGCTCGTGCCGGGCGCCGAAGACGATCTCGTCCCAGCTGGGCACGCTCGCGCGCCCGCGACGCCCGCGCCGGCCGCCGTTCTCGGCGGCCGGGCCCGACCCGCCCGGCGTCGCGCCGCGGCCCCCGCCGGGCTCGTGCTCGCCGGCGGCGTGGCCCGCCGGCCGGTCGCCCGCGGCCGGCTCCGGCTTCGTGGGCATCGTGAGCACCCGTGCGTCGTGGGCCTCGTCGGGCCGGGAGGCCGGCGGGTGCGCTGCGGGGACGGTGAGCTCGGGGTGGTCGAAGTCGAACGCGTGCTGCGGGCCGAACCCGGGGAAGTCCTCGTCGTGCTCCGGGTCGACCTCCTGCCGCACGCCCCGCCGCTCCGCGAGGTCCGCGAGGAGCGCGTCGGTCGGCTCCGGCTCGGGCTCGGGCGCCTCGGGCGGGACGTCGACCGAGGCGAGCAGCGGCCGCAGCGCCGCGTCCACCTCGACGTCGAACACCCGGTCCCGCACGGGCGCCAGGTGGCGGCGGATGGGCGCGTCGGGCAGCTCCGTCTCCGACAGCCAGCGGGCCTCGTCGTCGAGCGCGCGGACCTTGCGGGCCGCGGGGTCGTAGCTCCACCGGGCGGACCGCTCGCCGCCGCCCACCGTGAACCGCACCTCGACGGTCCAGGGGCCCGCGCCCGCGCGGTACGCGTCCCACTCGGCGTCGCGCACCTCGCGGGTGGCGAGCCGGTCGGTGACGAGGTCCCCGAGCACCGGGGAGCTCGGGTCGTGCCCGATCCGGGTGGCGCGCGCCTGCTCGGCGACGTACTGGCGCTCCGCGACCACGGGGCCGTCGTAGCGGCGCACGATCTCCACGGGCATGCCCGAGGCCTCGGCGATCTCCTCGGCCGTCTCGCCGGCGCGCACGCGCGCCTGGATCTCCCGCGGCGTCAGCCCGGCGGCCTCGGCGCGCGCCTGCTCGAGCTGCGGGCGGTCCCGCCGGACGGCGGCGCGCAGCGCGTCGTCGATGCGGACGCGGAACCGCTGCCCGTCCGCCCCCTCGAGGACGACGTGCTCGCCGTCCTCGTCCAGACCCACGAGGGTGAGCTCGCTCATGGCCACCTCCCTCCACCGAGGGTGCCACCCGTTCGGCCGATGCGCGGGGAGGCGGTCCGGTGTGCCGTGCCCCGAAGGCCCCCGCGCCCGGTGCGGGACGGTCCCCCGCAGGGCCGTCCCGGGGGCGGGACCGTGGGGGTGCGGGAGGATGGGCGGGTGACCGCCCACGCCTCGCCCCCCGCCGACCGTCCCCTGCCCGACGCCGCCCTGCTCGCCGAGCTCGGCGCGATCGCCGAGGATCTCGCCCGCCAGGCGGGCGCGCTCGTGCGCGAGGGCAGGCCCCGCCGGGTGGACGTGGCGGCGACCAAGACGAGCCCGATCGACGTCGTCACGGCGATGGACCTCGCCTCCGAGTCGCTCCTGCGCCGCCTCCTCGCGGAGCGACGGCCCGGCGACGGGATCCTCGGCGAGGAGGAGGGGCTCGACCGGGGCGGCAGCGGGGTGACCTGGGTGATCGACCCGATCGACGGCACCGTGAACTACCTCTACGGGATCCCGGCCTACGCGGTGAGCGTCGCGGCCGTCGTCGGGCCGCCGCGGCCGACGGAGTGGACGGTCGTCGCCGGCTGCGTCCACTCGGTCGCCGACGGGCGCACCTGGACGGCGACGCTGGGCGGCGGCGCCTACGAGGACGGCCGGCGCGTCCGCGTGAACCCGCCCGCGCCGCTCGCCGAGAGCCTGCTCGCCACCGGCTTCGGCTACACCACCGAGCGGCGCCGCGCCCAGGCGCGCGTCCTCGTCGACGTGCTGCCGCGGGTGCGCGACATCCGGCGGATCGGCTCGGCGGCGATCGACCTGTGCCTCGTCGCGTCCGGCGAGGTGGACCTGTTCTACGAGCGCGGGCTGCAGGCGTGGGACCAGGCGGCCGGCACGCTCGTGGCGGCGGAGGCGGGGGCCACCGTCGTCGGGCTGCGCGGCGCCCCGCCGTCGGAGGCGATGACCGTCGCGGGGCCGGAGCCGACGGTCCGCGAGCTCGTCGCCCTCCTCGAGGAGCTGCGTGCCGACACCGACGACGTCGCCGCCGGGGGCGCGGAGGGTCACCCGTCCGGGTGACGCCCGTCACGGCGTCGGGGGACGGAACCGCAGGTCAGGGGCATCGGAAGGCCGACGGCGGGGGAGTGCTCCGGGGACCGCGGCGCGGGATGTGTGCAGGCGCTCGCCGGATGGTGCACAATCACCCCCGCCGCGCGGGAACAAGCCGCGCCTCCCGAGCATTGGGTACCTAGCAGCCCTCCCCACCGACCACGGAGCGACCACGACATGGCAACCGACTACGACGCCCCGCGCAAGACGGACGAGGACCTCGGCGAGGACTCGCTCCAGGAGCTGCAGGCGCGGCGCTCCGACAAGAGCTCGGGCATCGTCGACGAGGACGAGATCGAGGCCGCCGAGGGCTTCGAGCTCCCCGGCGCCGACCTCTCCGGCGAGGAGCTGTCCGTCCGCGTCCTGCCGCGTCAGGCCGACGAGTTCACCTGCAGCCGCTGCTTCCTCGTCCACCACCGCAGCCAGCTCGCGTACGAGAAGGACGGTCAGCTCGTCTGCACCGAGTGCGCCGCCTGACGCTCGGCGACGATCGCTGACGCCAGCCGCTCCGGGCGTCGGCTCGACACCAGCCACGCGGGCGTGGGGTCGCGCGGGTCGGTGACGGGCACCAGCACCCCGCCCCGCACCCACGCGCGCAGGCACGCCCACGTCCGGGCGTCCGAGCCGGGCCCCAGCGCCGCCCGCACGCCCGCCCGGTCCAGCACGACCGGCTCGCCGAGGTCCGCCACCGGGATGTGGGCCGACCCCGCGCGCAGCTCCCCGCCCGCGACGACGACGGGGGTCGCCACCGCGACGACGGCGGTCGCGGCGGCCACCAGCCCCACGGCGGCGCCGAGCGCGGCGGCGCCCGGCCCCACCGGCAGCAGCACGACGGCCCCCACGAGCGCGGCGACCGGGACGAGCGCCCAGCCGAGCGGGCCGGGCCAGAGGCGTTCGGCGTGGCGCGCCGCGGGACTGCTCATGCGCCCAGCATGGCAGCGCCGCGGGCGGCGCGGCACGCGTGGGCGGCCGATGTGCCGGCGCCCCCGCGGCTAGAGTCGCGTCGTGATCGACGACACCGGTCCCGAGGTGCTGCTCGTCATGCTCGACGACGAGCTGCCCCCGCCGCGGTACGCGCACCCCGGCGACGCGGGGGCCGACCTCGTCACCGCCGTCGACGTCGTGCTGCCGCCCGGCGGGCGCGCGACCGTGCCGACGGGCGTGCGGATCGCCCTGCCGGACGGCTACGCCGCGTTCGTCCACCCCCGCTCCGGCCTCGCGGCGCGCCACGGGGTCACCGTGGTCAACGCGCCCGGCACCGTCGACGCGGGCTACCGCGGCGAGATCCAGGTGACGCTGCTCAACACCGACGCGGAGCACCCCGTCGAGCTGCGCCGCGGCGACCGGATCGCGCAGCTCGTCGTGCAGCGCGTCGAGCGGGCGCGGTTCGTGCGCGCGGAGCGGCTGCCGGGCTCGCACCGCGGCGAGGGCGGCTTCGGCTCGAGCGGCGGCTGGGGCGAGAAGGACGCGGCGACGCCCGCGGATGCGGCCGGTTCGGCGTCGGACGCATAGGCTCGTGGGTCGGGGTCCGCACGGGGCCCCGGTCGATCGGGAGGCACAGTGGGTTTCCTTCGACGGAGGGCGCGCTCGGCCGAGGCCGAGCCGGACGACGTCGCGGCCCTGTCCGCGGACGACGCGGACCTGGCCGACGGCGAGGACGACGACGCGGCGCCCGCCCGCGAGCGCGGTCCGTGGGACGTCGAGGAGGTCCCCGACCGCGGGGACCGGATCGACGTCGGCGCGCTGTGGCTGCCCCGGCGCGAGGGGATGCAGCTGCGCATGGAGGTCGACAAGACGAGCCGCGCCGTCACGGCCGCCGCGCTCGCGATCCACGGCTCCACGCTGCAGCTCCAGGTCTTCGCCGCGCCCCGCTCGGAGGGCATCTGGGACGAGATCCGGGGCGAGATCGCCGAGTCGGTGACCCGCCAGGGCGGCACCGTCGACGACCTGCCCGGGCCGTTCGGCCGTGAGCTCCTCGCGCGCCTGCCGGTACGGACGGCCGAGGGACGCACCGGGCACCGTCCCGTCCGGTTCCTCGGGTTCGACGGCCCGCGCTGGTTCCTGCGCGGCGTGATCTCCGGCCGCGCCGCCGTGGACCCCGAGAAGGCGCGCGAGCTCGAGGCGGTCTTCGGCGACGTCGTCGTCGTGCGCGGGAACCGGCCGCACGTGCCGCGCGACCTGCTGCCGCTCACCCTGCCCGGGCAGGCGCGCCCCGAGGCGGCCGCCGGCGCGCCGGCCGCGGCCGACGCGTTCGACCCGCTGCGCCGCGGCCCCGAGATCACCGAGGTGCACTGATGACGACGACGCGGCGGGCGCCCGTCGACGCGGGCCTGCGGGGCCTGCGGTCGATCTTCGCCTCGCGGGCCGACCTCGAGGCGAGCGAGGAGCGCGCCGCGTCCGCCCGCAGCGGCTGCGCGGCCGTCGGCGAGCTCGAGGACCGCACGCGCGCCGAGGTCTTCGGCGTGCTGCGCAGCGTCACGTACCAGCCGCGCGAGAACGTCCCCGCCCTCGAGGCCGAGCTCTTCGACGGCACGGGGACCGTGCGGGTCGTGTGGCTCGGCCAGCGGCGCATCGCGGGGATCGAGCCGGGTCGCCGGGTGCGACTGACGGGCTTCGTGTCCCGGTGCGACGGCCACCCCACGATGTACAACCCCCGCTACGAGCTCGCCCCGCGGCGCGAGGGGCGCGGGTGAGCCCCGTCCGCCCGCCGACCGACGACGACGCCCCCGTCGCCCCGCCGGCCGCCACCACCGACGCGGACGGCGACGGCGGCGACGCCGGCGACGCCGGGAGCGCGCCCCCGCCGGCCGCCGGGCGCACCCAGGGCATGGCGGCCGTCCTCGGGGAGGACTTCTCCTTCGCCGACGCCGTCGGCGGCGTGCGCGGGCTCGTCGAGTCCACCGCGCCCGGCCTCGTCTTCGTCGTCGTCTACGTCGTCACGCGGGCGCTGGTCCCGTCGCTGCTGGCGTCCGCGGGCGTCGCGCTCGCGGCGCTCGTGATCCGGCTCGCGCAGTGCACCCCCGTGACCCAGGCGCTGTCCGGCGTCGTCGGGATCGCCGTCGGCGTCGCGTGGGCGTGGTGGACGGGGCGCGCGCAGGACTTCTTCGCCGGCGGGCTGCTCGCGAACGCGGGCTACCTGCTCGCGATGGTGGTGTCCGTCGCGGTGCGGTGGCCCGCCGTCGGCGTCGTCGTCGCGCTGCTGCGCGGGGAGGACATGGCGTGGCGCACGGACCCCGCCCGCGCGCGGGAGCGGCGCCGGTACGTGTGGGCGACGTGGGTGATGGCGGCCGTGTTCGGGCTCCGCCTGGCCGTGCAGGTCCCGCTCTACCTGGCGGGGGAGAGCGCGGTGGGCGCGCTCGGCACCGCCAAGCTCGCGATGGGGCTGCCGCTGTTCGCCGTCGCCCTGTGGATCACGTGGCTGCTCGTGGGGTCGCGAGGAGCTCGTGCAGACCTGCCACGTCCGCGTCCGACCCCGCCACGATGAGCAGCTCGTCGCCCGCCTCGAGCGCGTCGTCCACGCTCGGCGCGATCGGCCGGGCGCCGCGCACGATCGCCGCGAGCACGGTGTCGCGCGGCCACTCGACCTGACCGACGAGGCGCCCCACCATCGGCGAGTCGACCGGGAGCGTGACCTCGAGGATCTCCGCGCCGGACTGGTGGAAGGTGAAGATCTTCACGAGGTCGCCGACAGCGACCGCCTCCTCGACCATCGCGGTCATGATCCGCGGGGTCGAGACCGCGACGTCCACGCCCCACGCGTCGTCGAACATCCACTCGTTCTTCGGGTTGTTCACGCGCGCGACCGTGCGCGGCACGCCGAACTCGGTCTTGGCGAGGAACGACACGACGAGGTTGACCTTGTCGTCGCCGGTCGCCGCGACGACGACGTCGCACGAGGCCACGTCCGCCTGCTCGAGACTGGACAGCTCGCACGCGTCGGCGAGCAGCCAGTCGGCCTCCGCGACGGACGCGACGCGCATCGCGCTCGGCTGGCGGTCGATGAGCGTGACCTGGTGGCCCGAGGCGAGGAGCTCGGTGGCGATGGACCGGCCGACGGAGCCGGCGCCCGCGATGACGACGCGCATCAGTCGGCCTCCGGGGCGGGCGCGCGGGTGAGCACCCGCTCGACGCGGGGCAGGTCCTCGGCGAGCACGAGCATGTGCACGACGTCATGCTCCTGGAGCACGGTCTCGGCCTGGGGCAGCATGCCGTCGCCGAAGCGGGTCAGGTACGCCAGGCGCGCGCCGGTCGCGGCCTCGAGGTCCGCGGCGGGCCGGCCGAGCCAGCCCGGGTGCACGTCGACCTGGGCGAGCACGATCCGGCCCGAGGCGTCCCGGTACTCGTCGGTCGCGCCCATCGGCAGCATGCGGCGCAGCACCTGGTCGGCGGTCCAGCGGACGGTCGCCACGGTCGGGATGCCGAGCCGCTGGTAGATCTCCGCGCGGTGCGGGTCGTAGATGCGCGCGACGACGTTCGGCACCCCGTAGGTCTCCCGCACGACGCGCGCCGAGATGATGTTGGAGTTGTCGCCGTCGGAGACGGCGGCGAAGCCGTAGGCGTCCTCGATGCCCGCCTGGACGAGCGTGCCCCGGTCGAACCCGAGGCCCGTCACCTTCTTGCCGCTGAACTCGGCGTCGAGGCGGCGGAAGGCGTCCGGGTTCTGGTCGATCACCGCGACGGAGTGCCCGCGGTCCTCGAGCGTCTGGGCCAGCGTGGCGCCCACCCGCCCGCAGCCCATGATGACGAAGTGCACGTCTGCTGACGCTACACCGGCGCGGCCTGCGCGGACGCACGCCCGCTCCCGGCGGCGGGCCTAGCATGGGCTCCCGTGTCCGACATCGCCGGCGCTGCGAAGCGCCTGCTGCTCGGTCGCCCCTTCCGGAGCGACCGCCTGAGCCGCACGCTCCTGCCGAAGCGGATCGCCTTCCCCGTCTTCGCGTCGGACGCGCTGTCGTCGGTGGCCTACGCGCCCGACGAGATCATCCTCACGCTCTCGATCGCGGGCGTGGGCGCCGCGCTGCTCTCGCCGTGGGTCGGCGTGGCGGTCGTGGTGGTCCTCCTCGTCGTCGTCGCGTCCTACCGGCAGAACGTGCACGCCTACCCGTCCGGCGGGGGCGACTACGAGGTCACGACGACGAACCTCGGGCCCCGCGCGGGGCTGGGCGTGGCCTCGGCGCTCCTCGTCGACTACGCGCTGACGGTCGCGGTGTCGATCTCCTCGGGCGCGCAGTACGCCGCGTCGGTGATCCCCGCGCTGCGGGGGCACGAGGTGGCGCTCGCGCTCGGGCTCGTCGGGCTCCTCATGCTCGTCAACCTCCGCGGCGTGCGGGAGTCGGGGCGGTTCTTCGCGATCCCCACCTACGTCTTCATGGCCGCGGTCGGCAGCCTCGTGGTGACGGGCGCGGTCCGCTCGCTGCTCGGCGGGCTCCCGGAGGCGGAGAGCGCGGCCCTCGACGTCGCGGCGCGGCCGGGGTTCTCCGAGGGCCTCGTCGGGCTCGGCGGTGCGCTGCTCGTGCTGCGGGCGTTCGCGTCGGGCAGCGCCGCGCTCACCGGCGTCGAGGCGATCAGCAACGGCGTGCCCAGCTTCCGCAAGCCGAAGAGCCGCAACGCCGCGACGACGCTGGCGCTGCTCGGCGCCGTGTCGGCGACGTTCCTCATGGCGATCCTCCTGCTCGCGCGGGCGACGGGCGTGCGGTACGTGGAGGACCCGGCCTCCCAGCTCCTGCGCGACGGCGTCCCCGTGGGCGAGGACTACGTGCAGCACCCGGTGCTCGGCCAGCTCGCGGACGCGGTGTTCGAGGGCGCGCCCGTCGCGTTCCTCCTGCTCACGGTCGCGACGGGGCTCATCCTCGTGTTCGCGGCGAACACCGCGTTCAACGGCTTCCCGGTGCTCGGCTCGATCCTCGCGCGCGACGGCTACCTGCCGCGCCAGCTCCACACGCGCGGCGACCGGCTCGCGTTCTCCAACGGGATCGTCACGCTGGCGGTGGGGGCCGGCGTCCTCATCTGGGCGTTCGACGCGCGGGTGACCCGCCTCATCCAGCTCTACATCGTGGGCGTGTTCGTCTCGTTCACGCTCAGCCAGCTCGGCATGGTGCGGCACTGGAACGTGCGCCTGCGCACCGAGCCGGAGGGCCCGGAGCGGCGGGCGATGCTGCGCCGCCGGGCGGTCAACGTCGTCGGGCTCGGGCTGACGGGGACGGTGCTCGTCGTCGTGCTCGTGTCGAAGTTCACGCACGGCGCGTGGATCGCCGTGCTCGCCATGGCCCTCGTCTACGCGGTCATGGCGGGCGTGCGGCGGCACTACGACCTCGTGGCCGCCGAGCTCGCCCTCGGCGACGACCCCGCCGCGGCGCGGGCGCTGCCGAGCCGGGTGCACGCCATCGTGCTGCTCGCCCGGCTGCACAAGCCCGCCATGCGGGCGCTGGCCTACGCGCGCGCGACGCGCCCGAGCGTGCTCGAGGCGGTCACCGTGAACGTCGACCCGGAGGCGACCGAGGCCCTGCGCGAGCAGTGGGAGGCGCTCGACGTGCCCGTGCCGCTGCGCGTGCTCGACTCCCCGTTCCGCGAGATCACACGGCCCGTGCTCGGGTACGTCAAGTCCATCCGGCGGGAGAGCCCGCGCGACCTCGTGGTCGTGTACGTGCCCGAGTACGTCGTGGGGCACTGGTGGGAGCAGCTCCTGCACAACCAGAGCGCGCTGCGGCTCAAGAGCCGGCTGCTGTTCACGCCGGGCGTGGTGGTGGCGAGCGTGCCGTGGCAGCTCGCGTCCTCGGCCGTCCAGGCGCCCGACGGCGGACCCGCGGTCGAGAAGTGACGATCCGTCTCGAGGTGGGCCCCGTCGCGCACGGGGGGCACTGCGTCGCGCGGCACGAGGGCCGGGTCGTGTTCGTCCGGCACGCGCTGCCCGGCGAGGTCGTCGAGGCCGAGCCGACCGAGGCCGACCCGGGCGCGCGGTACTGGCGCGCCGACGCCGTGCGGGTGCTCGAGCCGAGCCCGGACCGCGTGCCGTCGGCGTGGCCGGCCGCCGGGCCGGGCGGTGTCGGGGGCGCCGAGCTGGCGCACGTGGCGCTGCCGGCGCAGCGGGCGTGGAAGGCGGCCGTGCTCGCCGAGCAGCTGCGCCGGCTGGCGCGCGAGGAGCGCGACGTCGTCGTGGAGCCCGCGCCGGGGGAGACGGACGGGCTGGGCTGGCGCACGCGCATCGAGCTGGCGACGGACGCCGAGGGCCGGGCCGGGATGCACCGGTACCGCTCGACGCAGGTGGTGCCGCTGGACGACATGCCCCTCGCCGTCGGGCCGATCCGCGGGCTGGGGCTCTTCGACCGGCGGTGGCCGGCGGGCTCGCGGCTCACCGCCGTCGCGCCGGTGGGCGGCGACCGCCCGCTCGTGCTGGTCGACGGTGTCCCGTGGACCGCGTCGGGGCCCGACCGGCGGCCGAACGCCCGGACGTCGGTGCGCGAGGTCGCGGAGGTCGCGGGGCGGCGGCACGTCTGGCGCGTCGCGGCCGACGGGTTCTGGCAGGTGCACCGGGCTGCGCCGACGGTGCTCGCCGAGGCCGTGCTCGCGGCGGTGGGGGACCGCCCCGGGGCGACGGTGCTCGACCTGTACGCCGGTGCGGGGCTGCTCACCGTGCCCCTCGCGGAGGCGGTGGGGCCGTCCGGCACGGTCGTCGCGGTCGAGGGCGACGCGCGCGCGGTGAAGGACGCCCGGCGCAACCTGCACGCGGCGCCGTGGGCCCGGATCCACCTCGGCCCGGTGGCGGACGTGCTGCGCGCCGACGTCGCGCCGCGCGCGGACGTCGTGGTGCTCGACCCGCCGCGCGTCGGCGCGGGCCGGGTCGTCGTGGACCTCGTCGCGGCGCGCCGGCCCGAGCGGGTGGTCTACGTCGCGTGCGACCCCGCGGCCCTGGCGCGCGACGTGGCGTACCTCGCCGGGCACGGCTACCGGCTGGGCGACCTGCGGGCGTTCGACCTGTTCCCGATGACCCACCACGTCGAGGCGGTCGCCACGTTCGAGCGCGGGTGACCGCCGTCGAGCGCGGGTGACCGCCGTCGGGCGGGGGCGCCGCCGCCGGACCGGGGCCGCGCCGCCGGGGCGGGGGCCGCTAGCCTCTCGGCTCGTCGCGCGCGACGCCCGTGCCGGGACCAGGCTGGGACGAGCGGGAGGGCGCCCTGGGGTACGATGTATCTTGACGTCAAGATAAATCGCGGGCGCCGGCGGGCGCGGCAGCGGAGCCGAGCAGAAGGAGTCGTCGTGAGCGTGGACACGTTCCGGTCCAAGGGCGTCCTCGAGGTCGCGGGCACGTCCTACGAGATCTTCCGGCTGTCGGCCGTGCCCGGCCTGGAGCGGCTCCCGTACAGCCTCAAGGTGCTCGCCGAGAACCTCCTGCGCACCGAGGACGGCGCCAACGTCACCGCCGACCACGTGCGCGCCTTCGCCGCGTGGGACCCCCAGGCGGAGCCGACGACGGAGATCCAGTTCACGCCCGCGCGCGTCGTCATGCAGGACTTCACCGGCGTGCCCTGCATCGTCGACCTGGCGACGATGCGCGAGGCCGTCGCCGCGCTGGGCGGGGACCCCGGGCGGATCAACCCGCTCGCGCCCGCCGAGCTCGTCATCGACCACTCCGTGCAGATCGACGTCTTCGGGCGGCGCGACGCGTTCGAGCGCAACGTCGAGCGGGAGTACGAGCGCAACCACGAGCGCTACCAGTTCCTGCGCTGGGGCCAGACCGCCTTCGACAACTTCAAGGTCGTGCCCCCGGGCACCGGCATCGTGCACCAGGTCAACGTCGAGTACCTCGCGCGCGGGGTGATGACCCGCGAGGGGGCCGACGGCGTCGTGCAGGCGTTCTGCGACACCTGCGTCGGGACCGACTCCCACACGACGATGGTCAACGGCCTCGGCGTGCTCGGCTGGGGCGTCGGCGGGATCGAGGCGGAGGCGGCCATGCTCGGCCAGCCGGTCTCGATGCTCATCCCCAAGGTCGTCGGCTTCAAGCTGTCCGGCCAGATCCCGACGGGGGTGACCGCGACCGACGTCGTCCTCACCATCACCGAGCAGCTCCGCCGGCACGGCGTGGTCGGCAAGTTCGTCGAGTTCTACGGCGAGGGCGTCGCGCAGGTGCCGCTCGCGAACCGGGCGACCATCGGCAACATGAGCCCCGAGTTCGGCTCCACGTGCGCGATCTTCCCGATCGACCGGGTCACGCTCGACTACCTGCGGCTCACCGGCCGCAGCGCGGAGCAGGTGGCGCTCGTCGAGGCGTACGCCAAGGAGCAGGGCATGTGGCACGAGCCGGGCGCGCCCGGCTACGTCGAGCCCGTCTACTCGGAGTACCTCGAGCTCGACCTGTCCACCGTCGTGCCGTCCATCGCCGGGCCGAAGCGGCCGCAGGACCGCATCGCGCTCGCCGACGCCCGGCAGGCGTTCGCCGACGTCATCGGCGACTACGTCGACCACGTCGAGATCGCGCCGACCTCGGGCCTGGACGAGTCGGTCGAGGAGACCTTCCCGGCCTCCGACCCGATCGCCGCGACCGCCCACGACGGCGACACGGACGCCCCGCCCGTGCACCCGACGGTCGACACGGCGCGCCGGCCGCACAAGCGCGTCCCCGTCACGCTCGCGGACGGCACGCGGACCGAGCTGGACCACGGGCACGTGGTCATCGCCTCGATCACCTCGTGCACCAACACGTCGAACCCCGAGGTCATGCTCGCGGCCGGCCTGCTCGCCAAGAACGCCGTCGCGCGCGGGCTGACCGTCAAGCCCTGGGTGAAGACCTCGCTGGCGCCGGGCTCCAAGGTGGTGACCGACTACTACGAGAAGGCCGGCCTGTGGCCCTACCTCGAGAAGCTCGGCTTCCACCTCGTGGGCTACGGCTGCACGACCTGCATCGGGAACTCCGGGCCGCTGCCGGAGGAGGTCTCGGAGGTCGTCAACCGCGAGGACCTCGCCGTCGTCTCGGTGCTCTCCGGCAACCGCAACTTCGAGGGCCGCATCAACCCCGACGTGAAGATGAACTACCTCGCGTCGCCGCCGCTCGTCATCGCGTACGCGCTGGTGGGCACGATGGACGCGGACCTCACGCGCGACCCGCTCGGCACCGACGAGGCCGGCGAGCCCGTGTACCTGCGCGACATCTGGCCCTCGGCCGACGAGGTGCAGGCCACGATCGACGCGTCGGTCAACGCCGAGATGTTCGCGCGCAACTACGCGGACGTCTTCGCGGGCGACGAGCGCTGGCGCTCGCTCCCGACGCCGGCCGGGGACACCTTCGCGTGGGACCCCGACTCCACGTACGTGCGCCGGCCCCCGTACTTCGAGGGCATGACGCGCGAGCCGGAGCCCGTGACGGACATCACCGGCGCGCGCGTGCTCGCCAAGCTCGGCGACTCGGTGACGACCGACCACATCAGCCCGGCGGGCTCGATCAAGCCCGACAGCCCGGCCGGCCGGTACCTCGCCGAGCACGGCGTGGACCGCAGGGACTTCAACTCCTACGGCTCGCGTCGCGGCAACCACGAGGTGATGATCCGCGGCACGTTCGCCAACATCCGCCTGCGCAACCAGCTCGTGCCGGGCGTCGAGGGCGGCATGACCGTCAACTTCCTCACGGGCGAGCAGACGACGATCTACGACGCCGCCGTGGCCTACCAGGAGCGGGGCGTCCCGCTCGTCGTGCTCGGCGGCAAGGAGTACGGCTCGGGCTCGTCGCGCGACTGGGCCGCCAAGGGCACCGCGCTGCTCGGCGTGCGCGCCGTCATCGCGGAGAGCTTCGAGCGGATCCACCGCTCGAACCTCATCGGGATGGGCGTGCTGCCGCTGCAGTTCCCGGCGGGCCGGTCCGCGGACTCGCTCGGCCTGGACGGCACCGAGACGTTCGCGATCACCGGGATCACGGCGCTCAACGAGGGCACGACGCCGCGCACCGTCCGCGTCACGGCGACCGCCGACGACGGCCGGACCGTCGAGTTCGACGCGGTGGTGCGGATCGACACGCCCGGCGAGGCGGACTACTACCGCAACGGCGGCATCCTGCAGTACGTGCTCCGCTCGCTCGTCTGACCGGCGCCGGGCAGGCCTGGCGCGGCCCGCCCACGCGCGAGACGATCGGGCATGGCCGACCAGGTGACGGTGGAGAACGACGGCGACGTCGACGCGTTCCTCGACGCGGTGACGCCGGGAGGGCGCCGCGAGGACGCCCGGACCCTGCGCGTGCTGCTCGAGCGCGCGACCGGGCAGCCGGCCCGCATGTGGGGCACGTCGATCGTGGGCTTCGGCCGGTACCACTACCGGTACGCGTCGGGCCGCGAGGGCGACGCCCCGGCGGCGGGCTTCTCGCCGCGCAAGGCGAACCTCACGGTGTACTTCGTGCTCGGCTTCGACCGGTTCGCCGAGGACCTCGCCCGGCTCGGGCCGCACACGACGAGCGTGTCGTGCCTGTACCTGAAGAGCCTCGACGGCGTGGACCTCGCGCTCCTCGAGGACATGGTGGCCCGGTCGTACCGGGACGTGGTCTCCCACGAGTGGCCCGGGGCCTGACGGCGTCGGTCAGGCGCGCTCGGCGGACAACTCGGCGACGGCGTGCCGTCCGATCGCGGCGAGTGCCGGGTCGGCCGGGCGCAGCACCATGGCGGCCGCCAGCGCGACCGCCCAGCCGCGCGCCCGGCGCCAGGTGGCGTCGTCGGCGGCCCCGCGCTCCGCGAGGCGGGCGCGGAACGCGGCGCGGCCGGCGGCGTCGAACGTCAGCCAGGCCGTGGCCAGGTCGCACGCCGGGTCGCCGGCGGTGAGGTCGCCGAAGTCGACGAGCCCGGTGAGCCGGCCGCCGGCCACCAGGAGGTTGGCCGGGTGCGGGTCCCCGTGCGCCCACAGGCGCGGGCCGGACCACGCCGGGGCGGCCAGCGCGTCCGCCCACAGCGCGCGCAGGTGGCCGTCCGGGTCGACGCCGGGCAGCAGGAGGCGCTGGCGGACGGTGCCGTCGCGCCGGGCGAGCGGCACCGCGCGCACCGGGTTCCCGGGCGCGGCGGCCTCCGCGGGCACGTGCAGGTCGGCCAGCGCGTCCGCGAGGTCCGCGGCCCAGGCGCGGCGCGCGGACGGCGGCGTCCGCCACGCGGGCTCGCCGGGCACCCACGGCACGACCGCCCACGGATACGGGTAGCCCTCGCCGGGCTCCCCGGCGCGCAGCGGCGCCGGGACCGGGACCCGGACGAGGCGCGCGAGCCCGGGCAGCCAGCGCAGCTCGTTCCGCAGCAGCGCCGCGGCGGCCTCGCGGCGCGGCAGGCGGACCGCGAGGTCGTCGCCGAGGCGCCACATCTCGTTGTCCCACCCGCCGTCGGCGTGCCGCAGCGGGAGGTCGGCCAGGTCCGGGTGCTGGGCGGCCAGCAGCCGGCGCACGAGGCCGGCATCGTCCGCGGCGACAGCGACGTCGGCGGGCGGCCGGCGGCCCACCACGCCCGCGAGGGCCGCGAGCGTCCCCGCCGGGTCGTGCAGGATCACGAAGCCGTCGCCGACCACGCGCGCGGTCCCCGCATCCACGGGGTCGGTCGCCGCCCACGCCGGGTCGGCCAGGCCGAGCTCGACCTCGAGCCCGCCCGGCAGCGCGCAGCGCACCTCGGTCAGGTGCGGCCCCCACGCCTGCACGCGCCCGACGGCGGCGCCGGCCCCGAGCAGGTCCGCCACCCAGGCGGTGTCGGCCGCGCGCGCGGCGCGCGCGTCGGTGACCAGGACGAGGTCGACGTCGGAGTCGTCGCGGGCCCGCGCGGCCGCCCACGAGCCGCACAGCCCGACGCCGAGCACGTCGTCGTGGGCCGCGGCCCAGCCAGGGACGCGGGCGAGGAGGGCGGCGACGGCGCCGGCGTGCCGGGGGAGCGGGCTCATGCGCGCTCGGCCGCCGTCCGCACGGCGTCGGCGAAGGCGCGCAGGCCGGCCTCCGCCGCGGGGACCAGCGCGGGCAGCGCCGCGTCGGCGGACCGGCGCAGGTCCTCGGCCCCGCCCGGGGGCAGGTCGGCGGCCGCGGGGCTCGCGAGCCACTCCTCGAGCAGGGGGCGGTCCACCTCGACGTGGAACTGCAGCCCGAGGGCGCTGCCGGCCCGGAACGCCTGCACCGGCGTGACGTCCGTGCGGGCGAGCAGCGTGGCGCCCGCGGGCAGATCCGCCGCGTCGCCGTGCCAGTGCAGGACCGTGGGCCGGGGCCCGAGCGGCGCCAGCACCGGGTCGTCGGCCACGACGTCGACCGGGGCCAGCCCGATCTCCGTGCCGTGCGCGGGGTGCACGGTCGCCCCGAGCGCCCGGGCAAGGAGCTGCATGCCCAAACAGACGCCGAGCACCGGCACCTCCGCCGCCACCGCATCGGCGAGCAGGCGCCGCTCGGCGGCCAGGCCCGGGTGGCGGGCGTCGTCGTCGGCGCCCATGGGCCCGCCCATGACGACCAGCCCCGCGAGGCGCGCCGCCGGGGGCAGGTCCGGGTCGGCGTCGTCCAGCACGCTGCGGACGGCGACGGGTACGCCGCCCGCCCCCGCGGCCAGGGCCGTCGCGACGAGGCCGGGCGTCTCCCACGGCGCGTGCTGCAGCACGAGGACGGACCGGGGCATGCGCGCCACCCTAGCCACCCGGCCCGCACCGGCCGCGCAAGGAACCGCCCGGCCGGGACACGAACGGGGTGTGAGAGACGACGCGGCGATCACGGGCGGGAGGCGGTCCGGCGGGCCGCGGATCGGGGTCCGGACGGCGGTCCGGTCGACGGCGGCGCTGACCGCGGTGGCGGTGCTCGCCGCGTGCGGCGGGGGAGGCGGGGGCGTGCCCGACGACGTGCGCGGGGACGTCGCGTTCGTGGGCGTGGCCGCGGATGCGACGCACGACGACGCGATGGCGGCGGCGTCCGTGCGGCTCGCCGCCCGGCTCCTGGACCTCGGCGAGGAGGGTACCGACGTCGTCGTCTCCCCGGCGAGCCTTCAGCTCGCCCTGGCTCTGCTGCGCGAGGGCGCGAGCGGCCGGGCGGCGGAGGCGATCGACGCCGTCGCCGGCCTGGGCGGGAGCGAGGCGGTCGCCCACCTCCGGGCCGCGCTGGCCGCGCACGACGGCGACCTCGACGACCTCGACCGGGACGAGCCGCCCCCCACGCCGCTGCTGCACGTCGCGGACGCCGCGTTCGTGCAGGAGGGCGTCGAGCCCGCGCCGGGCTTCCTCGAGCGGATCGCGCGGTACCACGACGCCGGCGCGCACGCGGTGGACTTCGGCGGGGGCACGGCGGGCCCGGTCCTCGACGCCTGGGTCGCGAAGGAGACCGGTGGGCTGCTCACGAAGAGCCCCCTGACGCCGACGCCGGACACGCTCCTCGTGCTCATGAACGCCGTGACGTTCGGCGCGCGGTGGGCGACGCCGTTCCCCGGCGAGGGCACGTGGGACGGCGCGTTCCTCCGCGCCGACGGCACCGAGGTCCAGGTGCCCCTCATGCGCGGGTCGGCCCGCGTCCCGTACGTCGAGGGGCACGGCTGGTACGCGGTCGAGCTGCCCTACACGGACGGCTTCGCCATGCGGCTCGTCCTGCGCGACGGGGGCTGGCCGACGGCGGACACCTGGGCGGACGCGCACGCCCGGCTCGACGCGGCGGGCCGCGTCGAGCTCGAGGTCGTGCTCCCGCGGTGGGAGACGGACACGACGCTGGACCTGCTGCCCGCGCTCGAGGACCTGGGCCTCGGCTCCCTGCTCACCCCCGGCGACCTCGACGGCGTGCTGCCCGACGCGTTCGTCGGCGGCATGGCGCAGGGTGCGACCATCACCGTCGCCGAGAAGGGGACGGTGGCCGCGGCGGTCACGTCGGTCGCGATCGCGGGGGCCGCACCGGGGGACGTGGTCGTCGAGGTGCGGTTCGACCGGCCGTTCGAGTACCAGGTCGTGCACGAGGACACGGGCCTCGTCCTCTTCGCCGGCCGCGTGGCCGACCCGTCCTGAGGCCCGTGCCGGGCCCGGCCGGCCGGTCAGCGCCGGGCGTGGGCGAGGATCGACACGACGGCGCGCACGACCTCCCGGGCCGTCGACCCGTCCGCCGCGGCGTGGTCGGGGTTGAACTCGACGACGGTCATGCCCGCGAACTCCGGGCGCGCGGCCAGGATGCCGAGCGCCTGGACGAGCGTCGCGACCCGCAGCCCGCGGCCGTACTGGGGCACGTCCGCGGCGGGCAGCAGCAGGTAGTCGAGCACGTCGACGTCGAGGTGCACGACGAACCCGTCCCGCGCGCGGCTCGCCGCCTCGGCCGCGTGCACGGCGGTCGCCACGGGGTCGGCGGTGACGTCCCCCGCGGTGAACCGCAGCGAGGGCACGAGGCCGTGCACGTCCTCGTCCTCCTCGGCGAAGCCGTAGAAGCAGACCCGGTCCGGGGTGAGGAGCGGGCGCACCGGTCCCACGCCCGCGAGGGCGTCGACCGCGCCCGGCAGGTCGAGCAGGTGGGCCATGCCCATCGAGTCGAGGATCGGCTCGTCGGGGTGGTCGCCCGGCAGCTGGAGGTCCTGCCCGCCGTCGACGTACACGACGCCGACCTCGCGGCCCGCCGCGGCGAACGCGCTGACCAGGGAGATCGCCAGCGTGCACTCGCCGCCGAGGACGAGCGGGCGGCGCCCGGCGGCGACGATCTCGCCGATCGCGTCGGCCGCGTCGCGGACGACCTCGACGACGCGCGCGACGTCGTTGGGCTCGTCCGACGAGCGGGCCGCGCGGAAGCGTGCCTCGGTCCGGTCGCCGTGGTCGACCACGCTGAGCCCGGCCGAGCGCATCGCCTCGACCAGCCCGGCCTCCCGCAGCGCGCGCGGTCCCTTCTCGAGCCCCGGCCAGTGCGCGGCAGCGCTCGACGGCACACCGAGCACGCCCCAGCCCCGGCGGGGCGAAGTGTCGTCGGCCATGCCCGCCAACCTAGGCAACCGGCGCCGATCCCGCACCGGGCCGCGCTGGCACCGGGCCGAGCTGGAGCCGGGCCGCGCTGGAGCCGGGCCGCGCGGGCACCGGGCCGCGCTAGAGGGGGACCAGGACCGTCCGGGTCGCGTCCCACGGCTCGGCCCAGCCGAGCGCGTCGAGCAGGCGGTCGAGGACGAGGGCGGTGAACCCCCAGACGAGGTGGTCGCCGTCGTCGTGGGGCACGAGGAAGGCCGGGCCCACCTCCGCGGGGCGGGGCCGCCCGACGACGGTGGCGGGCAGCAGCGCGGTGCGGCGGTGCACGGGGTCCACGAGGTCCGCGACGGGGGCGCGGAAGACGGTGGCGGACTCGCCGTGGTCGACGACGCCGACGGGGGAGGGCCGGGCCCACCACGCGAGGACCGGCACCACGACGTGGTTGCTCACGTGCACCGGCAGCTCGCCCAGCGCGCCGAGCACCTCGACGCCGGCCGGGTCGAGGCCGGTCTCCTCGGCGGCCTCGCGCAGCGCCGCCGCCTCGGGGCCGTCGTCGCCGGGGTCGAGGCGGCCGCCCGGGAAGGCGACCTGGCCGGGGTGGTGGGCGAGCGAGGCGGCGCGCCCCACGAGCAGGAGGTCGAGGTCGGCGGGCACCCGCGGCGTCGCGTGCTCGGCCGGGCGGTCGTCGAGCGCACCGAAGAGCACGAGCACGGCGGCCGGGCGCGGGTGCCCGGAGACGCGCGGCAGGTCCGGCCACGCGAGACCGCGGGCCGCGAGCGCCGCCAGCTCGGCGCGGGGGCCGGTCACGACGCGTCCTCGCCCGCCTCGTGGCGGGCGAGGCGCGCCTCGGCCTCCGCGAGACGTCCCTCGAGGTCGGCGACCTGGTCCTGGAGCGCGAGCACGCGGCGCACGCCCGGGAGCGTCACGCCGTCGGCGGTCAGCTCGAGGACCTCCCGCAGCCGGTGGATCTGGCGGCGGGTGTAGCGCCGCTGGTTGCCCTCGGAGCGCCCGGGCCGGACGACGTCCTGCTCGTCCAGGCGGCGCAGCTGGGCCACCGGGACGCCCAGGAGCTGGGCGACCTGGCCGACCGTGTACAGGGCCGCGTCGACGTCGTCGAGCTCGACCGGCTCACGACCCCGTTGCCGCTCGCCCATCGCGTGCCTACCTCCCGGTGCGCCCTCGCTCACGTCCGTGCGGACTCCCCATCGTCCCATCCGTGCGCGGCGCACGTCGTCGACCCGCCGTCGGTGCACAGACGCAGGTCGTCCGGCAGGCCCCGCACCTCCACGCCGTCGGTGGTCGCGACGAGCTCGACGCGCGCGGTGCCGAGCGGCAGGCCGTCGACCCGGACCGGCGCGACGGCGGCCGGTGCCGCGTGGACGCACACCTCGCCGTGCGGCAGGCACGCGTCGAGGCCGAGCGCGGCGCGGACGAGCTCGTACGGCGCGGCGGCCGCCCACGCCTGCGGCGAGCACGACGTCGGGTAGGGGACCGGCACGGGCTTGTCGTCGGCGTCGAACCCGCAGAAGAGTTCCGGCAGCCGGCCGCGGTAGGCGCGGACGGCGCGCAGCAGCCCGGCGACGACGCGCTCGGCGTGCTCGGCGAGCCCGTACCGGGCGAGGCCCGACGCCGCGAGCGTCGTGTCGTGCGGCCAGACCGTGCCCGTGTGGTAGCCGACGGGGTTGTACGTGGCCGACGACGCGGCGAGCGTGCGCAGGCCGAAGCCGGTGAACATGTCCGGCGACAGGAGCGCGTCGGCCACCTGGGGCGCCCGCTCGCGCGGCACGATGCCGGTCCACAGGCAGTGGCCCATGTTCGACGCCAGCGCGTCCACCGGCCGCTTGTCCCGGTCGAGCGCGAGCGCGTACCAGCCGCGCTCGGGGAGCCAGAACGCGTCGTCGAACGCCCGCCGCAGCGCGGACGCCCGCTCGCGCCACGTCGCCGCGCCGCGGCCCTCCTCGAGCACCTCGGCGAGGTGCGCGCGGGCGAGGTAGGCCGCGTACGCGTAGCCCTGCACCTCGGCGAGGGCGATGGGCGCCCGCGCGGGCGTGCCGTCGGCGAAGGCGATGGCGTCGTGGCTGTCCTTCCAGCCCTGGTTGACGAGCCCGCGGTCCGTGCGGCGCTGGTACTCGAGGAACCCGTCGCCGTCGCGGTCGCCGCGGGTGAGCATCCAGTCGAGGGCCGCGTCGACCGCCGGCAGGAGCGCGGCGACGGCGTCCCGCGGCGCGCCCCAGCGCAGCGCGCGGTCGACGAGCACGACGAACAGCGGGGTCGCGTCGACCGAGCCGTAGTAGACCGAGGAGCCGCCCAGGGCCAGCTCGTGGTCCATGCCGAGCCGCACCTCGTGGAGGATCTTGCCCGGCTCCTCCTCCGTCATCGGGTCGTCGCGCCGGCCCTGCAGGCGCGCGAGCGTGCGCAGCGTGCCGAGCGCGAGGGAGGGCGCGAACGGCATCGCCATCCAGCTCGTCAGCAGGGAGTCGCGCCCGAAGAGCGCCATGAACCACGGGGCGCCCGCGGCGACGACGTCGTCCTCGGGGTGGGCGGCGTCGACGATGCGCAGCGCGCCGAGGTCGCGCTCGGTGCGGTCGAGCGCGGTCTGGAGCGTGGGGTCGCCCGTGTAGACGTCGGCCGACGCCTGGCGCCAGCTGCGCATCCGGCGGGCGGCGGGCGCGGACTCGACCGGGCGGTCCACCGGGAACGCCGCCTCGAGTTCGTCGTCCCCGAGGCTCGGGCGGACCTCGACGGTGGTGGTCCACGACCCGTGCGGCGGGACGACGGCGCGCATGGTCAGGCCCGCGATCGTGGCGTCCGCGCCGGGCGCCGCGATGCGGACCCCCCGCCGGGACCCGGCCCGCTCGACCCACAGCACGAGGTTGTCGCCGACGGCGCGGCGCCCCACGCGCTGGGGCCGGACCCCGCGCGCGGCCTTGACCTCGAAGAGGTCGGCGAAGTCCGCGTCGACCTCGAGGTGGAGCTGCACCCCGGCCGCCTCGGTCGCGAAGTTCCGCAGCGTGATGTCCTCGCGCAGGCCGCTGCCGACGAGGCGGCGCCGCTCGACGACGAGGGTCGGGTCGGTCCGGTCGGGCCGCGGGGCGGCGCGGCCCACGAACGTGGTCTCGAACGGCTCGGCGGGGATCGCCGTCAGGGGGTCGACGGGGTGGCCGTCGACCTCGAGCCGCCACGTCGAGAGCACGCGCGTGTCCTCGACGAAGAGCCCCTGGGCCTGCTCGGGCTCGATGTCGCCGGACGGCGAGCTGACGCAGAACGCGGTGCCCGCGACGAGCGTCGTGCCGGGCTCCGACGGGTCGACGCCCGCCGGCGCGACGCCGGTCGCGGCGAGCCGGTCCCCCTCCATGCGGTGGTCCTCCCGGGGTCGTCCTCCAACGTTCGGTGCTATAAACATGCTAGTGCCTTGACAGGAAACTTCATGCAGAAGGAGGAGGTTTGGGGATGGCGGAGGTGGACGGAGGCGCCGCCCTGCTCGACGGTGGTGCGTCGGCGCTGGAGGAGATCGCGCCGACGACGCGGGGCGCGGCGTCCGCAGGGGGACTGGCCACGTCGAACGGTGCGCCACGGCAGGGCCGGGACACCCGGCCCGGGCGGCGCGGCGGGTCCGAGGGCGGGCCCCTGCGGATCGCGATGATCGCCCCGCCGTGGTTCGAGCTCCCGCCCCGCGGCTACGGCGGTACGGAGGCCGTCGTCGCCGCCCTCGTCGACCAGCTCGTCGCCCGCGGCCACCACGTCACGCTCATCGGCGCCGGCCGGCACCGCACCGCCGCCCAGCGCTTCGTGCGCGTCTTCGACGAGGCGCCGTCGTCCGAGCTCGGCGACCCGATGCCCGAGGTCATCCACGCCGCCGCGGCGGACGTCGCCATCCACGCCCTGGACGTCGACCTCGTGCACGACAACTCCCTCGCCGGCCCGCTGCTCGCGCGCGGCCGGGACGTGCCGACCGTCGTCACCATGCACGGGCCCGTCACGGGGCGGCAGGGCGAGTACTACGAGCGGCTCGGCCGCGCCGTCCACCTCGTCGCGATCTCCGAGGCGCAGCGGCGCATCAACCCGCGGCTGCACTGGGTCGACACCGTGCACAACGCGATCGACGTGCGGTCGTTCCCGTTCCGCGCCCGCAAGGACGACTACGTCCTGTGGCTCGGCCGGTTCAGCCCCGACAAGGGCGCCCACATCGCCATCGACGCCGCGCGGGCGGCCGGCCGCCGCATCGTGCTGGCCGGCAAGCTCAACGAGGCGCCCGAGCGCGCCTACTTCGAGGAGGCCGTGCGGCCGCGCCTCGGCCCGGACGCGGAGTACGTGGGCGAGGCCGACGCCACGCTCAAGCGCGAGCTGTTCGCCGGCGCCCGCTGCCTCGTCTTCCCGATCCAGTGGGAGGAGCCCTTCGGCATGGTCATGATCGAGGCGATGGCGTGCGGCACGCCCGTCGTCGCCACGCGGCGCGGCAGCGTGCCCGAGGTGGTCGCCCACGGCCGGACCGGCATCGTCGTCGACTCCGTCGACGAGGTGGCGGCGGCCATCGGCCGGGCCGAGGAGCTCGACCCGGCGGCCGCCCGCGCGCACGTGGCGGCCCGGTTCGACCTCACGGTCATGGGCGCGGGCTACGAGCGCGCCTACCGCGGCGTGCTCGAGCGGGAGGGCGAGCGGACGCGCCGCCTCCTGGCGAGCTGACCCGCCCGCCGGTGCGCGAGGGTCCCGTGACGATGCCGTGGGTGCCCGGTGGTCCGGGCGGTGCCGCGGCGGGGCAGACCGTACGATGACCGGATGGCCCACCTGCCGCTGCGGTCGCTCGCCGACCTGAGGGCGCTCGGGCGGGACGACCTCGACCGGCTGGCCGCCGAGATCCGCGCGTTCCTCGTCCAGTCGGTGTCGCGCACCGGCGGGCACCTCGGCCCGAACCTCGGCGTCGTCGAGCTGACCATCGCCGTGCACCGGGTGTTCCGGTCCCCGCGTGACACGATCGTGTTCGACACGGGCCACCAGGCCTACGTGCACAAGATCCTCACCGGCCGCACCGACTTCTCCGGGCTGCGCCGGCGCGGCGGCCTCTCCGGCTACCCGAACCGCGCGGAGTCCGAGCACGACGTCGTCGAGAACTCGCACGCCTCGACGGCGCTGTCGTGGGCGGACGGCATCGCGAAGGCGTATGCGCTGCGCGGCGCGGTGGACCGGCACGTGGTCGCCGTCGTCGGCGACGGGGCGCTCACGGGCGGCATGGCCTGGGAGGCCCTCAACAACATCGCGGCCGGGCACGACCGGCGGCTCGTCATCGTCGTCAACGACAACGGCCGCTCGTACGACCCGACCTTCGGGGGCTTCGCCGAGCACCTGGACCGCCTGCGCACCGCGCGCTCCTACGAGGACGTGCTGGCGTGGGGCAAGCGCGCGCTGCGCCGCTCCGGCCCGCCGGGGCGCCTCGTCTATGGCGCGCTGCACGGGCTGAAGAAGGGCATCAAGGACGTCGTCGCGCCGCAGGGGATGTTCGAGGACCTGGGCCTGAAGTACGTCGGCCCGGTGGACGGGCACGACGTCGGCGCGGTGGAGCGCGCGCTGCGGCTCGCCCGGGACTTCGGCGGGCCGGTCATCGTGCACTGCATCACCGAGAAGGGCCGCGGCTACTCGCCCGCCGAGCAGGACGTGGCCGACAGGTTCCACGCGGTCGGGGTGATCCACCCCGAGACCGGCCTGCCGGTGGCGCCGTCCCGGTTCGGCTGGACGAGCGTGTTCGCGGACGAGATCGTGCGCATCGGCCGGCGCCGGCCCGACGTCGTGGCCATCACCGCCGCGATGCTGCAGCCCGTGGGCCTGGCCCCCTTCGCGGAGCAGTTCCCGAGCCGGGTGTTCGACGTCGGCATCGCCGAGCAGCACGCGGTCACCTCGGCCGCGGGGATGGCGTTCGCCGGCCTGCACCCCGTCGTGGCGGTGTACGCGACGTTCCTCAACCGCGCGTTCGACCAGGTCCTCATGGACGTCGCCCTGCACAAGGCGGGCGTGACGTTCGTGCTGGACCGGGCGGGCATCACGGGCGACGACGGCCCGAGCCACAACGGCGTGTGGGACATGGCGTGGCTGCGCCTCGTGCCGGGGTTGCACCTCGCGGCACCGCGGGACGAGGAGACACTGCGCGCGGCGCTGCGCGCGGCCGTGGAGATCGACGACGCGCCGAGCGTCGTGCGGTTCCCCAAGGGGCCGCTGCCCGAGCCGCTGCCCGCGGTCGACGCCGTCGAGGGCGTGGACGTGCTGCGCCGCACCGAGGGGGCCGGCCCCCGGGTGCTGCTGGTCGGCGTCGGGCCGATGGCGCGCACGGCGGTCGACGCGGCGGCGATCCTCGAGGCCGCGGGCGTGGCCGCCACGGTGGTCGACCCGCGCTGGGTGCTCCCGACGCCGCCCGCGCTCGTCAAGCTCGCGGGGGAGCACGACCTCGTCGCGGTCGTGGAGGACGGCCTGGTGGAGGGCGGCGTGGGCGCCCTGCTCGCCCAGCGGTGCGCGGAGGCGCGGCTGACGACGCCGGTCGCCGCGCTCGGCGTGCCGCTCGCCTTCCCGGCCCACGCGACGCGGGCCCAGCTGCTCGAGGAGCTGCGCCTGCGGGCCGAGGACGTCGCGCAGGACGTGCTCGCGCGCCTCGGCGACGCCGGCGCCTGAGGCGCCCGCCCGGCGTCGGGCACGGCGCCGGCTGGGGGCCGGGAACCGGGCGTCGGCACCCCCGCGCACCCGCACGGCGCGGTCCGGGGAATCTCACGTGACGGGCGTCACCGAATCATCCCATGACACGGCCCGAAGGTCCCGAGTCATCCCACGATTTGCTCCCTAGCGTGGAATCACCGACGAACCCAGGGAGTATGGCGATGGCGATCACCACCGAGACGGAGACCACCCTCACCCCTGACGCCTGGCGCGGGTTCGCCCCCGGGCCCTGGACGGAGCAGGTCGACGTCCGCGACTTCATCCAGCGCAACTACGCCCCGTACACGGGGGACGCCTCCTTCCTGGCCGGCCCGACGGCGCGCACGACCGGCATCTGGTCGAAGTTGCTCGCGATGTTCCCGGCCGAGCGCGAGCGCGGCATCCACGACGTCGACGCCTCGACGCCGTCGACGATCACCTCGCACGCCCCGGGCTACATCGACGAGGCGAACGAGCTCATCGTCGGCCTGCAGACGGACGCGCCGCTCAAGCGCGCGATCATCCCCAACGGCGGCTGGCGCATGGTCGAGAACGCCCTGCGCACCTACGGCTACGAGCCGGACCCGGACGTGAAGAAGATCTTCACGCAGTACCGGAAGACCCACAACGACGGCGTCTTCGACGTCTACCCGCCCGACGTGCGCAAGGCGCGGTCCTCGCACATCATCACCGGCCTGCCCGACGCCTACGGCCGCGGCCGCATCATCGGCGACTACCGCCGCGTGCCGCTCTACGGCGTCGACGCGCTCATCGAGGCCAAGAGGGCCGAGAAGTCCGAGCTCGACCTCGAGCGCTCGACCGAGGACATCATCCGTGACCGCGAGGAGCTCGCGGAGCAGATCCGGGCCCTGGGCGAGCTCAAGGCGATGGCGGCCTCCTACGGCTACGACATCTCCCGCCCGGCGACGACGGCCCGCGAGGCCGTGCAGTGGCTCTACTTCGCCTACCTCGCCGCGGTGAAGGAGCAGAACGGTGCGGCCATGTCGCTCGGCCGCACCTCGACGTTCCTCGACGTCTACCTCGAGCGCGACATCGCCGAGGGGCGTCTCACCGAGGAGCAGGCCCAGGAGCTCGTCGACGACCTCGTCATCAAGCTGCGGATCGTGCGCTTCCTGCGCACGCCCGAGTACGACGCGCTGTTCTCCGGCGACCCGACGTGGGTCACCGAGTGCATCGGCGGCATGGGGGAGGACGGCCGCACGCTCGTCACCCGCACGTCGTTCCGCTACCTGCAGACGCTGTACAACCTGGGCCCGGCCCCCGAGCCGAACCTGACGGTGCTGTGGAGCGCGGACCTGCCCGAGGGCTTCAAGAGGTTCTGCGCGCAGGTGTCCATCGACACCTCGGCCATCCAGTACGAGTCCGACCCGCTGGTCCGCGAGCAGTGCGGCGACGACGGCGCGATCGCGTGCTGCGTCTCCGCGATGACCGTCGGCAAGCAGATGCAGTTCTTCGGCGCGCGGGTCAACCTCGCCAAGGCGCTGCTGTACGCGATCAACGGCGGCCGCGACGAGATGACCGGCACGCAGGTCGCCCCGCCGCGGCCCGCGGTCACGGGCGACGTGCTCGACTTCGACGAGGTCTGGGCCGCGTACGACTCGCTGCTCGACTGGCTCGCCGAGACCTACGTGGACGCGCTCAACTGCATCCACTACATGCACGACAAGTACGCGTACGAGCGCATCGAGATGGCGCTGCACGACCGCACCGTCCTGCGGACGCTGGCCTGCGGCATCGCCGGCCTCTCGGTCGCCGCGGACTCGCTGTCGGCGATCAAGTACGCGACCGTGCGCCCGGTGCGCGACGAGACCGGCCTCGTCGTCGACTACGAGGTCGAGGGCGAGTTCCCGACCTACGGCAACGACGACGACCGGGCCGACCAGATCGCCGTCGACCTCGTGCGGACCTTCATGGAGAAGATCCGCCGCCAGCCGACGTACCGGAACGCCAAGCACACGCAGTCCGTGCTGACGATCACGTCGAACGTCGTCTACGGCAAGCACACGGGCAACACGCCCGACGGCCGCCGCGCCGGCGAGCCGTTCGCGCCGGGCGCCAACCCGATGAACGGCCGCGACGCGCACGGCATGCTCGCGAGCGCGCTGTCGGTCGCCAAGCTCCCGTACGACGACGCGCAGGACGGCATCTCGCTGACGTCCACCGTGGTGCCCTCGGGCCTCGGGCGGACCCGCGAGGAGCAGGTGACGAACCTCGTCGGCCTCCTCGACGCGTACAACGTCTCCGGCGGCTTCCACATGAACATCAACGTCCTCAACCGGGAGACCCTCGAGGACGCGATGGAGCACCCGGAGAAGTACCCGCAGCTGACGATCCGGGTGTCCGGGTACGCCGTGAACTTCGTGCGGCTGACCCGCGAGCAGCAGCTCGACGTGCTGTCCCGGACGTTCCACGGCGGGCTCTGACGCCCCGCTGACAGCGTCGGACCCGCCGACCTCGTGACGGGAGCGCCGTGACACCACGGCGCTCCCGTCGGGCGTCCGGCCCGCGGCGGCGCTCCGTTCCGCTCCTCTCCGCGGGGCTGTGGCCCAGGTCACACCCGGCGGGGGCCGGGCGTGGACATTCGTCCCATGTATTCATGGGATGACCAGCGGAGACTGAGGACATGAGCACCACCGGCCTCGGCGTCCCGGGCCAGCACGGCGCCCCGATCGTCGAGCGGGACACCCCGCTCGTGGGCGGCGCGGCCGCGCGCACGACGAGCGGCACGGCCGGCCTGGAGGTGCACGAGGCGCCCCGGTCGGAGACCTTCGCGCTCGTCCGCGCGGGCGACCTCGGCTCGCTGCACTCGTGGGAGCTCGTGACCGCCGTCGACGGGCCCGGCACCCGCCTCACGGTCTTCCTCTCGGGCTGCCCGCTGCGGTGCCTGTACTGCCACAACCCCGACACGATGGAGATGCGCCGGGGCGAGCCCGTCCTCGCCGACGACCTGCTCACGCGCGTCGAGCGCTACCGCCCGGTGTTCCGCGCCACGGGCGGCGGGCTGACGATCTCCGGCGGCGAGCCGCTCATGCAGCCCGCGTTCACCCGCCGCCTGCTGCGGGGCGCCAAGGAGCTCGGCGTGCACACGGCCGTCGACACCTCGGGCTTCCTCGGCTCCGCGTGCACCGACGACATGCTCGACGACCTCGACCTCGTGCTGCTCGACGTCAAGTCCGGCCTGCCCGAGACCTACCGCCGCGTCACGGGCCGCGACCTGCAGCCGACCCTGGACTTCGGTGCCCGCGTCGCCGACCACGGCATCGAGACCTGGGTGCGCTTCGTGCTCGTCCCCGGCCTGACCGACGAGCCGGCCAACGTCGCCGCCGTCGCCGAGTACGTCGCGACGCTGTCGACGGTGACCCGGGTGGAGGTCCTGCCGTTCCACCAGATGGGCCGCGACAAGTGGGACGCGCTCGGCATGCGCTACGAGCTCGCCGACACCCGGCCGCCGACGCCGGAGCTCGTCGAGCGCGTGCGCGGCCAGTTCCGCGAGCGCGGGCTGACCGTCTACTGACGCGCTCCGTCCGCGCTACTGACGCCCCTCGTCCGCGCCGGGCGCGGGCAGGCTCGCCACCCCGGGCGGGTGGAAGCGGCGGCCCAGGAGCCGCGCGGCGTACCCCGCGTGGTCGAGGTACGGCGTGATCCCGCCGAGGTGCGGCGGCCACCCCGCGCCGAGGAGCATGCACACGTCGACGTCCTCGACGGCGTCGACCACCCGCTCGTCGAGGAGCTCGCCGATCTCCGTCGTCAGGCCCGCGAGGACGACGTCGAGCACCCCCGCCGCGTCGCGTGCCCCCGAGCCGCCGGGCGGGCCGAACGCGTCCTGCACGGCCGGGTCGACCTCGTCGGCGCCGTCGGGGCCCGGCCGCACGAGCCGGCGGCCCGCCGTCGCCAGCCGCTCGAGCCCCGGCGACAGCCGGTAGCGCTCGCCGAGGCCGTCGTGGAGCGTGCGCAGGACGTGCGCGGCCACCTGGGGCCCGACGAGGTCGAGCAGCGCGAACGGGCTCATCGGCAGGCCGAGCGGGTCGAGGGCGGCGTCGGCCACGGCGACCGGGGTGCCGTCCTCGACGCAGGCGAGCACGTCGCCGAGGAGGCGCAGCAGCAGCCGGTTGACGACGAAGCCGGGCCGGTCCCGGACCGCGACGGGCGTCTTGCCGAGCCGGTGCGCGAGCTCGAGCGCCGTCGTGCGCGTCGTGGCGTCGACGGCGTCGGTGCCGACGACCTCGAGCAGCGGCATCCGGGCGACGGGGTTGAAGAAGTGCAGCCCCACGAGCCGCTCGGGGTGCGCGAGGCCGTCGCCCATCGCGGTCACGGACAGCGCCGAGGTGTTCGTGGCGAGGATCGCCGCGGCGTCGACGAGCGCCTCGACCTGGCCGAGCACCTCCCGCTTGACGTCCATGACCTCGGTGACCGCCTCGATCACGAGGTCCGCGCCGGCGAGCGCGCCCAGGTCCGTGCCGACGGTGATCGCGTCCCGCAGCGCGGCCGCCCCCGCCTCGTCCAGCCGGCCGGCCCGGGCGAGGCCGGCGACCTGGCGGTCGAGCCGCTCCCGGCAGGCGGCCACCCGCGCGTCGTCCACCTCGCGCATCGCGACCGGGACGCCGAGGCGCGTCGCGAAGAGGACGGCGAGCTGGGCGGCCATGAGCCCGCCGCCGACGACGCCCACCGACCCCACGGGGCGCGTCGCCCCGCCCTCGCCGTGCCGGGCGCGGGCGGCCCGCGCCGTCACCCGCTGGGCGTACAGCCCGGCGCGGAGCTGGGGCGTGAGGAGCAGCTCGGTGAGCGCGTCCTCCTCGGCGGCGAAGGCCTCGTCGCGGTCCGCCGTGCGCGCCGCCTCGAGCAGGTCGAGCGCGCGCAGCGGCGCGGGGGCGGCGCCGTGCAGGCGGCGGGCCAGGTCGGCCCGCGCGGCGGCGACGGCGCGCTCCCACGTCGCGGCGTCGTCGGGGGGCCGCCGGGGGACGGGGGCCCCGCGGAGCACGGCCGCGGCCCACGCCAGGGAGTCCTCGACGAGCCGGTCGCGCGGCACGACGTGGTCGACGAGCCCCATGGCCAGGGCCTCGTCCGCCGCGATCGCGCGGCCGAGGAGGGCGCGCCGCAGGATCACGTCGACCGCCGTCTCGATGCCCACGAGGCGCGGCAGGAGGTAGCAGCCGCCCCAGCCGGGCACGAGGCCGAGGCGGGTCTCCGGCAGGCTGAGGTCGCGCACCTCGGCGGCGACCGTGCGGTACGTGCAGTGCAGCGCGAGCTCGAGCCCGCCGCCGATGGCGGCGCCGTTGACGAATGCGAAGGTCGGCACGGCCATCTCGCCGAGCAGCCGGAACGCGGCGTGGCCCCGGCGGGCGACCGCGCGCGCCTGCTCGGCGTCGGCGATCGCCGCGACCGTGCCGAGGTCGGCGCCGGCCGCGAACACCGGGGGAGAACCCGTCACCGCCACGGCCGCGATCTCGCCCGCCCGGGCGCGGTCGGCGAGCCGGCGCAGCGTCGCCTCGAGCTCGGCGAGGCCGCGCGGGCCGAGCGTCGTCGGCTTGCTCCGGTCGAGCCCGTTGTCGAGGGTGACGAGGGCCACGACGCCGCCGCCGTCGGGCAGCGGCACGTCGGAGACGAGGGCGTGGGTCACGCGCTCGGGCGGCGCGCCGTCGGTCGGGGGCTTCACGGGTGGTGCTCGTCGATCACTCGGCCTCCTCGCCGCGGGACCACGGCCGTGCCGCGGCGAGGAGGCGAGGCCCCGGCCGCGGCGACGACGGGATGCTACTGAACCGTAGCGAACGCCGCGGCGAGCGGCTCGGCGAGCAGCTCGACCTGCCACGGGCGCGCGCCGCCGGCCCGCAGCGCGTCGGCGACCGACCCGGCGCTGACGGGGTCGGGCGGGCTCCAGCACACCCGGCGCAGCAGGTCGGGCTGCAGGAGGTTCTCGACCGGGACGTGCAGGCGCTCGCCGGTCTCGCGGAGCAGGGCGCGCGCCGCGGCGAGGCGTGCGGCGGCCGCGGGGTCGCGGTCCGGCCACGAGCGCGGCGGCGGCGGCCCGTCGTTGCGCGGCCCGCGCGCGGACGGCAGCTCGGCGTCGGGGAGCTCGAGGGCCCGCTGGACGGCCGCGAACCAGTAGGCGGCGCGCCGACGGGTCGCGCGGCCGGCGAACGGCTTGAGCTCGGTCAGCGCGGCGACCGACCGCGGCAGCGCCAGGCCGGCGGCGACGAGCGCGGCGTCGGGCAGCACGCGGCCGGGGGAGACGTCGCGGGCGCGGGCGTCCGCGTCGCGCGCCTCCCACAGGGCGCGGACGACGGCGAGGCCCCGCGTGCTGCGCACCGCGTGCAGGCCGGACGTGCGGCGCCACGGCTCGGCGCGGGGCGCGGGCGGCGGCGCGTCGCGCACGGCGGCGAACTCCTGCCGCGCCCACTCGAGCTTGCCCTCGCGGCGCAGGCGCTCGTGCAGCGCGTCCCGCAGGTCGACGAGGAGCTCCACGTCGAGGGCGGCGTAGCGCAGCCACTCGGCGGGCAGGGGGCGCGTCGACCAGTCGACGGCCGAGTGCTCCTTGGCGAGGCCGCGACCCAGCACCTCGGCCACGACCGCCGCGAGCCCGACCCGCTCCATGCCGAGGAGCCGGGCGGCGAGCTCGGTGTCGAACACCTCGTCGGGCACGAGGCCCTGCTCCGCGAGTCCCGGCAGGTCCTGCGAGGCCGCGTGGAGCACCCACTCCGTGCCGCGCAGCGCGGCGCTCAGCGCGGACAGGTCCGGCAGAGCGACCGGGTCGATGATCGCCGTGCCCGCGCCGCGGCGCCGGAGCTGCACGAGGTAGGTGCGCTGGCCGTACCGGTAGCCGGAGGCGCGCTCCGCGTCGACGGCGACGGGGCCCGTGCCCGCGGCGAAGGCCGCGACGACCTCGGCGAGCCGGCGGGGGGTGTCGACGACGTCGGGCACGCCGTCGGCGGGCTCCGTCAGGGGGACGACGAGCGGGGCCTCCGGCGCGCCCGCAGCAGGCTCGCCGGGGGTCGAAACACCCGGCTCGGGTGCCTCCCGCTCCGCCATGAGGGCCACGGTACGGCCTGCGCGGCGTCGGTCCCGCGCGACAGGGCCGATCAGCGCAGCAGGTCGTGCCGGATGGCGTACGCGACCATCTCGGCGCGGTCGCCCGTGCCGACCTTGCGCGAGATCCGCGCGAGGTGGCTCTTGACCGTGAGGGCCGACAGCGACAGCTCCTCGCCGATCTCCCGGTTGGTCCGCCCCTCGGCGACCAGCCGCAGGACACCGACCTCGCGCGCGGTGAGCGCCGGCGTGCCCGGGATGCCGCGGGCGACCCGGGGCCCGCCCTGCGGCTCGGTGGTCACGACGCCGCGCACCCCGCCGCCGAGGAGGGCGACGACGTCGCGCCGCGCCGCCTTGCGGGTGAGCAGCACCGCGCGCGTGTGCTCCCGACGCCGCAGCGTGCGCGCCAGCGCCGCGCCCTCGCCCTCGCCGATCTCCGGGACGACGAGGCAGAGCGGCCCGTCGTCGGCCGCCGGCCGTGGGGGCGTCACCCCCGTCGCGGCGAGGGGACGGGTCGCGTGGGAACGCGACCGCGGGACGGCGGGCGTACGGACCTGCTCGACAGTCACTGGGCTCGCTCCGGGACGGGGGGATGCTGCCCTAGCGGTATCGGCACCCCACACGCCCGGCTTGAGCCCGATGTCCGGTCTCGTGCGGGCGAAGATCCGGGCGGCGACGTGCAAGGGGCTTGCGGCGCGGCGCGGCGGCGTGCAAGGGACGGCGTGCGACATCGCGGCGCCGTCCGACATCGCGGCGCGCGCCGGGCCCGCGCGCGGGCTCAGCGCCGGGGCGTCAGGGGGGCCACGCCGTCGGGCAGCGGCGGCAGGCCGGCGGCCGTGCACAGCACGGCGCCCCACGCGGCGAGGTGCTCGCCCGCGTCGCCCTCGGGGGTCCACGACGCGCGGATCTCGACCTCCACCTCGCCGGGCCGCTCGGCGAGCGCCCCGAACGACTGGGACACGACCCGGGTCACGGTCCCGCCGAGCGCGCGGTGCGTCGCGCCGGCCTGGTCGAGGGAGTCCACCACCCAGCTCCAGGCGGCCTCGCACAGCAGCGGGTCGGCGCCCAGCTCGGCGTCGAGCGCCGCCCGGACCAGCGTGACGACCCGGAACGTGCCCTCCCAGGCCTCCTGGCCGGCGGGGTCGTGGAGGAGCACGAACCTGCCGGACGCCGCCTCGACCTCCGGCACGAGCTCCTCGTCGGCGTCCCCGACCTCCGCGCTCAGGGCGACGGCGAACGGGGCGATGCGCGTCGGTGCGGGGATCTCGCTGAGTCGGACCTCCGGGCGCAGCCGACGCGCGGCCAGGGCCTGCAGCGCCTGGACGAACGCCGGTGGGACGTCCGCGTCGGGGGTGATCACGGTTGGCAGCGTACGGCCGGGGGCGTCGCCGTCGGGAGAGGCGCGCTGGACGGACGCGGCCCGCCGCGCCGGACGGCCGGGTGGACGGTCGCGGCCCGCGCCCGGGCGCGCCACTAGGCTGCCGACGTCGCGTCGTCGAGCACGGAGGGATCCGCCCGCATGACTGCACTCGCCCAGATCGGCGTCACCGGACTGGCGGTCATGGGCCGCAACCTCGCGCGCAACTTCGCCCGGCACGGCTACGCCGTCGCGGTCCACAACCGGACCTCCGCGCGGACGCGGTCGCTCGTCGAGGAGCACGGGCACGAGGGCACCTTCGTCCCCGCCGAGACCCTCGCGGACCTCGTCGCCGCGCTCGAGCGGCCGCGCAAGGTCGTCATCATGGTCAAGGCGGGCGCGCCGACGGACGCCGTCATCGACGAGCTGGTGCCGCTGCTCGAGCCCGGCGACATCGTCGTCGACGCCGGCAACGCGCACTTCCCGGACACCCGGCGGCGGGAGGCGGCGCTGCGCGAGCGCGGCCTGCACTTCGTCGGCGCCGGCGTCTCCGGCGGCGAGGAGGGCGCGCTCAACGGGCCGAGCATCATGCCGGGCGGCACCGCCGAGGCGTACGCGTCGCTCGGGCCGATGCTCGAGACGATCGCCGCGCAGGTCGACGGCACCCCGTGCTGCACGCACGTCGGGCCCGACGGCGCGGGCCACTTCGTCAAGATGGTGCACAACGGCATCGAGTACGCCGACATGCAGCTCATCGCCGAGGCGTACGACCTGCTCCGGCAGGGGCTGGGCGCGTCGGCCGCGGAGATCGGCCAGGTCTTCGCGGAGTGGAACACGGGCGACCTCGAGTCGTTCCTCATCGAGATCACCGCCGAGGTGCTCGGCCACACCGACCCGGTCACGGGCGGCGCGTTCGTCGACGTCGTGCTCGACGCGGCCGAGCAGAAGGGCACCGGCCGCTGGACGGTGCAGAACGCGCTCGACCTCGGCGTGCCGGTCACGGGCATCGCCGAGGCCACGTTCGCGCGGGCGCTGTCGGGCTCGGCGCCGCAGCGGGCCGCCGGGCGCGGCCTGCCCGCCCACGCCGGCACGTGGCACGTGCCCGACCGCGACGCGTTCGTCGAGGACGTGCGCCGCGCGCTGTACGCGTCGAAGGTCGTGGCCTACTCGCAGGGCTTCGAGCAGATCGCCGCGGCGTCGGCGGAGATGGGCTGGGGCATCGACCGCGGCGCCATGGCCCGCATCTGGCGCGGCGGCTGCATCATCCGGGCCCGCTTCCTCGACCGGATCACCGAGGCGTACGAGCGCGACCCGGATCTGCCGCTGCTGCTCGCGGACCCGTACTTCGCGCAGGCGGTGGGCGACGGCGTCGCCGCCTGGCGCCGCGTCGTCGCCGCTGCCGCGACCAACGGGGTGCCGGTGCCCGCGTTCGCGTCCTCGCTCGCGTACTACGACGGCGTGCGGGCCGAGCGGCTGCCGGCCAACCTCATCCAGGCCCAGCGGGACTTCTTCGGCGCGCACACGTACCGGCGCACCGACCGCACCGGCTCGTTCCACACGGAGTGGTCCGCCGGCCGGGCCGAGGTCGAGGCCTGAGGCGTGCGCAGGCCCGCGCGGGCCGCGGTGCCCGCCCCCGAGCTCCAGCCGGTCGTCCTCGGCGGCGACATCGGCGCGTACAGCGTCGCGCGCGCGTTCCACGAGGCGTACGGCGTGCGCTCGGTGGTGGTCTCGACGGTCGCCACGGGCCTCGTGCGCCACTCGCGGATCCTGACGAACGTCGTCGAGCCGCGGATCGACGACGCGGACGCCGCCGTCGCACGGCTGCGCGCGATCGCGGCGGAGCACCCCGGCAAGCGGCTGCTCCTGCTCGGCAGCGCCGACTGGCTGGTTCGCACGATCGTCGAGAACCGCGACCGGCTCGAGGACCTCTACGTCGTCCCGTACGTGGACCGCGCGACGCTCGACCTGGTCACCGACAAGGAGAGCTTCGGCCGGCTGTGCGCCGAGCTCGGCCTCGCGCACCCGACCACGGTGGTGCACGACGTCGGCGCGGGGGGCGTGCCCGACACGTCCGGCCTGCGCTTCCCGGTCATCGCCAAGACGGGCAACACGGCGGCGTACCACCTCGTCGACTTCCCGGGGAAGAAGAAGGTCTTCACCGTCGACTCCCCGGCCGAGCTCGCCGAGCTCCTGGAGCGGGTGCGCGCGTCGGGCTACACCGACACCTTCGTCATCCAGGACTTCATCCCGGGCGACGACTCGGGGATGCGCATCCTCACGTGCTACTGCGACGCGGCGGGCCGCATGCGGTTCGCCGCCTTCGGGCACGTGCTGCTCGAGGAGCACACGCCCGGCGCGCTGGGCAACCCGGCGGGGATTATCACGCAGGCCGGCCGGGAGGTCGTCGAGCAGGCCCGGCGGCTGCTCGAGCACATCGGCTGGCGCGGCTACGCCAACTTCGACCTCAAGTACGACCCGCGCGACGGGCGGACCGTCTTCTTCGAGCTCAACCCGCGGCTCGGCCGCAGCAACTTCTACATCACGGCGGCGGGTCGCAACACCACCGAGCTGTACGTCCGCGAGCGGATCCAGGGGCTCGACCCGTTGCCGCCCGGCGCCGACGAGCAGCTCGTGACCGAGCACCTGTACACGGTGCTGCCGCGGCCGCTCCTTCTCCGGTACGTCGCCGACGACGCCCTGCGCGCGCGCACGCGCCGCCTGTTCCGCACCGGCCGCGCGACGAACCCGCTGTGGTACGCCGCCGAGCGCGACCCGCGGCGGATCGCCTACCTCGTCGCGGCGCAGCTCAACCAGTTCCGCAAGTACCGTCGGCACTACCCGCCGCCGCCGCGCCGGCCGGCGGGCCCGCGAGTCGGAGGGTGACGGTGAGCGACGGACCGCTGGTCGGGGTCATCGGCGGCGTGGGGCCGCAGGCGACGGCGTACTTCCTCGACATGGTCGTGCGGCTGACGGACGCCGCGCGCGACCAGGACCACCTCGACATGGTGGTGCTCAACCACGCGTCCATCCCGGACCGGACGGCGTTCATCCTCGGCGAGTCCGACGAGGACCCGGGTGCGGTGATGGCCGAGGACGCCCGCCGCCTGGCGGCGTTCGGCGTCGACTTCCTCGTGCTGCCGTGCAACACCGCGCACCACTTCGTCGCGCAGATCGAGGCGGCGGTGCCCGTGCCCCTCGTGCACATCGTCGACGAGACGGTCGCCGAGGTCGCCCGGCGCGTGCCGGGCGCGGCCCCCGTCGGCCTCCTGGCCACGAGCGGCACGGTCCGGGCGGGCGTCTACCAGCGCGCCCTGGCGGCGGCGGGCGCCTCCTGCGTCCTGCCCGACGACGCCGGCCAGGCCACCCTCATGCGGATCATCTACGAGCAGGTCAAGGCCGGCCGGCCCGTGGACCTCGCCGCGTTCCACGAGGTCGTCGCGGGCGTCCGCGCGCGCGGCGCGCAGGCGGTGATCCTGGGCTGCACCGAGCTGAGCGTGGTCGCCGCCGACCACCGCCTCCTCGAGGCGGACCGCGCGCTGGTGGACTCGCTCGACGTCCTCGCGCGGCGCACGATCGAGCGCGCCGGCCGCCGCGTCCGCGGCTGACCCCTCAGGCCGGCGGCGGCTCGGGGTCGCCGAGGAGCCAGCGGCCGAGCAGCACGCCGTCGGCGTGCAGGAGGTGGGCGAGGCGGGCCCGGCGGGGCGGGGAGAACCAGCCGCCCGCGGCGAGCGCCCGCGGCGCGGGCCCGCCCACGAGCAGCGGGCTCCACGTGAGGCACAGCTCGTCGACGAGGCCCGCCCCGACGAGCTCGCGGAGCAGGTGGGGGCCGCCCTCCGTGAGGACCCGCGGGTACCCCGCCCGCGCGACGGCCGCCACGGCCGCGCGCAGGTCGACGGCGCCGTCGTGCACGAGGAGCCGGTCCGCGGGCAGGAGGCGGCGCAGGCGGGCGAGGCCCGGGGCACGGTCGGTGGTCACGACGAAGGGCCGGGGCTCGTCGACGAGCATCGCCTCGGGCAGGTCGCCGGTCGCGGTGACGACGGCGAGCGGCGGGTGGTCCTCCTGGCCCCGCGCGCGGCGCCCCGCGACCAGGGCCCCGGGGGTGCGCGGCGCCCGGTAGCCCTCGACGCGGACCGTCCCCGCGCCCACGAGCACGACGTCGGCCCGCGCGCGCAGCACGGCGAAGACGCGGTGGTCGGGCGGGGCGTTGATCGAGCCGGAGCGGCCGTCCGGGCCGGTGGCGGCGCCGTCGAGGGTGGCGACCATGTTCGCGCGCAGCCACGGCAGGCGCGGCTCGGCGTAGAGCACCGAGAGGCGCTCGTCGTCCCCGGCGGGGAGCGGCGCGGCGCCCGCGGGCAGGAGCACCTCGAGGTCGGCCACGTCACGACGGTAGCCCAGGGCCGCCCGGCCGGCGGCGGCGGGCCCGCCCCGCCCGCGGACCGCCGCGCGGGACGTGGGCCGGGCTCACCTAGGCTCACCGCGTGACGCCCGCGCTCACGGCCCGCCACCCGCACCTGCCGCCCGACCGCCTGCTGGCCGGCCTCGTGCCGCCGCGGCACTTCGCCGACGCCCGGTTCGCCACCTACCTGCCCGACCCGGACCACCCGAGCCAGGCCGCGGCGCGCGCGCGGCTCGCCGACCTGGCGGACGCCCTCGCGGCGCCCCGGCGGCGGTTCCGGGCCCGGCGGGCCGCCCCGCCGGCGGTCTACCTCGACGGGGGCTTCGGCGTCGGGAAGACGCACCTGCTCGCGGCGCTCGCGCACGCCGTCGGGCCGGAGCGGACGGCGTACGGCACGTTCGTCGAGTACACGCACCTCGTCGGGGCGCTGGGCTTCCGGCCCACCGTGCGGGCGCTGGCGCACCGGGCGCTCGTCTGCATCGACGAGTTCGAGCTCGACGACCCCGGGGACACGGTGCTGATGTCCCGCCTCGTGCGGGAGCTCTCCGACGCCGGGGTGGCGATCGCGGCGACGTCGAACACCCTGCCCGAGTCGCTCGGCGAGGGCCGCTTCGCCGCCGAGGACTTCCTGCGCGAGATCCAGGCGCTCGCGGCACGGTTCGAGGTGCTCCGCGTCGACGGGCCCGACTACCGCCACCGCACCGCCCCCCGCGCGACCCCCGGCCTGCCCGACGACGTCGTGCGGGCCGCCGTCGGGGGCGCGCCCGACGGCGCGTGCGAGGACTTCGTGGCCCTCCTCGCGCACCTGCGCACGGTGCACCCCGTCCGGTACGGCGCCCTGCTCGACGGCGTCGGGCTGCTCGGCCTCGTGGGCGTGGCGCCGCTCGCCGACCAGGCGGACGCCCTGCGCCTCGTGGTGCTCGTGGACCGGCTCTACGACCGCGACGTGCCGGTGCTCCTCGGCGGCCAGGGAAGCGAGGGCCTCTTCCCCGAGGCGATGCTGCGCGGCGGCTACCGCAAGAAGTACCTGCGGGCGCTGTCGCGGCTCGCCGAGCTCGGCGAGCGCGGCCGGGCGGTCGCGGGCGACTGAGCCCGGCTCAGGGCGCGTCCGCCATCGCGTCGAGGTCCTCGCGGGTCAGCCGCAGCGTCAGCGAGTCCTCCGCCGAGACCGGTGCGAGCGACCCGTCGTCGGCGACGCGGTGCACCGCCTCGAACGGGTTGAGCAGGTGCCGCGGCCGGCCGTCGAAGGACTCGGCGAGGAAGAGCACGTACCGCGCGCCGACCTCGAGCCGGGGCTCGGTGGTCGGCCGGCCGGCTGGGGCCGCGACGGCGACCTCGACCTCGTCGCCGGCGACCCCGCGGTAGGCCCGCTCGACGGCGACCGTGTAGACGTCGTGCGCGACGAGGTCCTCGCGCGGCCCCAGGTCGATGTCGATGTCCTCGCGGCGCTCTGCCGTGACCGTGCCCTCGACGACGAGGTCCGCGGCCTCCGCGAGGGCGGTCGGCGAGCCGTAGACGGGCCAGTCCGCGGTCGCCGGCGGCGGCGCCGAGCGACCCAGGGCCCCCGCGCCCAGCACGGCGCCGACGACCGCGACGACGGCCAGCGCGCCCGTCGCGAGCGCGCGCCGGCGGCGGCGCACCGCCCCCGCCCGGGCGACGACGTCGGCGGCCCGCGCGGGCGCGGCCCCGACCGGCGCCCCGGCCCCGTCCCGCAGCCGCGCGGCGACGCCCTCGCCGTCGGTGGCGGCGCCCGTCGCGTCGGGGGCGGGCGCGAGCACCGCGCGGAGCCGCTCCAGGCCGCGCGACGCGGTGGACTTCACGGTGCCGACCGAGACGCCGAGGTCCGCGGCGACCTCCGCCTCGCTCAGCCCGACGAGGTAGCGCAGCACGACGACCCGCCGCTGGCGCGGGGTGAGGGTGAGCAGGGCGCGCACGACCTCGTCGCGGTCCGCCGCGGTGTCGGCCGCCGCCCGGGCGCCGCTCGGGCGTTCCGGCACGGCGGCGGGGTCGGTGAGCACCTCGCGCCGGTGGCGGCGCCAGGTGTCGATGCGCTGGTTGGCGAGCACCCGGCGGGCGTACGCCTCGGGATCGGTCGCCCGCGCCCGCGGCCACGCGAGGTAGGTCTTCACGAGCGTGGCCTGCACGAGCTCCTCGGCGCGGTGGGCGTCGCCCGTGAGCAGGCGGGCGGTGCGGTGCAGGCCGGGCGCGCTCGCCGTCACGAACGCGCTGAACTCGGCCTCGGCCCCGGGCCGCGTCGTCGTGCTCATACCTGGTACACGGTCGTCCGGTCCCGCAGGTTGAGTCCCGACCGGCGGCGGGGGCGTCATGCCCCGCCGCCCCGGCCCGCGGGGGCGAGCACCGCCACCGACCGCGGCGGCAGCTCGACGTCGTCGCCGTGGCACGTCACCGGCTCCCACGCGGCGAGCACCTCCGGGCCCGCCGTACCGAACGGGCCGGCGGGGACGCGGCGGGGCGCGTCGGCGAGGTTCGCCGCGACCGCCGTCGCCCCGCGCCGCACGAGCAGCCAGCCGTCGCCCCACGCGACCCGGGTGGTGGAGCGGTCGCCGGAGGCCAGGTCGGGCACCCGGCCCCGCAGCCGGATCAGGTCGCGGTACCACGCGAGCAGGCGGGCGTGCGGCGGCGCGGCGAGCTCGGCCCAGTCCAGCCGGCTCGCGGCGACCGTCGCGGGCGACTGCGGGTCGGGCACCTCGACGCGCCCGCCGTACAGGTCCGCCCAGCCGTGCCCGCCGAACTCGGCCTCCCGGCCGGCACGGACCGCGGCCGCGAGCTCGGGCTCGGCGTGGTCGGTGAAGAACAGCCAGGGCGTGCTCGCGCCCCACTCCTCGCCCATGAACAGCATGGGCGTGCACGGCGAGCAGAGGACGAGCGCGGCCTCGATCGCCAGCCCGCCCGCGTCGAGGTGCGCCGACGGCCGGTCGCCGAGGGCGCGGTTGCCGACCTGGTCGTGGTCGGAGGCGAAGACGACGAACCGGTGCCCGTCGACGCCGTCGGGCACGGGGCGGCCCCACGGGCGACCGCGGAAGGTCGACCACCCGCCGTCGTGCACGAACACCCGGGTGAGGGCGGTCGCGAGGGCCTCCGGCGTGCCGAAGTCGACGTAGTAGCCGTGCCGCTCGCCCGTGAGCAGCGCGTGGATCGCGTGGTGCACGTCGTCCGCCCACTGCGCGGTCATGCCGAGCCCGCCCTCGGCGGTCGGGGCCACCGTGCGCGGGTCGTTCCGGTCGTCCTCGGCGATCAGCGACAGCGGCCGGCCGACCTCGGCGGCGAGGGCGGCGACGGCGTCGGACAGCTCGGCGAGCAGGTGCCGCGGGGAGTCGTCGAGGAGCGCGTGCACCGCGTCGAGCCGCAGCGCGTCGACGTGGAAGTCGCGCAGCCAGCGCAGCGCGCTGTCGACGAGGAACGCCCGCACCTCGCCCGCGTCCGGCCCGTCGAGGTTCACCGCGTCGCCCCACGGCGTCGTGTGGCGGTCGGTGAAGTACGGGCCGAACTCGGCGAGGTAGTTGCCCGACGGCCCGAGGTGGTTGTGCACGACGTCGAGGCAGACCGCCAGGCCGCGGGCGTGCGCGGCGTCGACGAACCGCTGCAGCGCGGCGGGCCCGCCGTAGGGCTCGTGCACGGCGTAGAGCGCGACGCCGTCGTAGCCCCAGCCGTGCGTGCCCGGGAAGGCGGCGACGGGCATGAGCTCGACGACGTCGACCCCGAGGTCCGCGAGGTGGTCCAGCCGGTCGACGGCAGCGTCGAGTGTGCCCTCCGGGGTGAACGTGCCGACGTGCAGCTCGTAGACCACGGCCCCCCGGACGTCCCGGCCGACCCAGCCCGCGTCGGTCCACGCGAACCGGCCGGGGTCGAACGTGCGGCTGGGCCCGTGCACGCCGGCGGGCTGCCAGGGGCTGCGCGGGTCGGGGCGGGGCGGGCCGCCGTCCACCGCGAACGCATAGTCGGTGCCGTGCGGCAGGGCGACGTCCGCGGCCGCCCACCAGCCGCCGTCGGCCCGTTCCAGGGGCACGACGCGCGGCCCCTCCGCGCGCCCCCGGGTCGGGTCCGGCCCGGGCAGGACGAGGTCGACCGAGCGTGCCGCGGGTGCCCACACCCGCGGCCGCCACGACCACGGCCCGGGCGTCACCCCGGCCCGTCCGCGGCGAGGAGCGCCACCGGGAGCCGGTCGAGCAGCTCGGCGAGGCGGACGGGCCCGCCCGCCACCGCGCGGCCGGTCAGCTCGTCGCGCCACGCGCCCGGCGGGAGGACGACGGTGTGCTCGCCCCAGCCGCCGAGGCGCTCCAGCGAGAGCGCGAGCCGCGTGACGACCGTGACGGCCGCCGGCGTCCCGTCCGCGGTCCGCGCGAACGCGAGGGCGTTCCCGGTCGACGTCGGCACCGGCACGTAGCCGGCCCGCTCGCCGACGAACGCCTCCGGCCGGGCCCGCCGCAGCCGCAGCGCACGCGAGGTGACGAGCAGCTTCTCCTCGGTCGGGGTCGCGCCCCCGAGGCGGTCGGCCGCGCCCGCCTCGTCGAGCCGGCGCAGGGCCGCCGCGAGGGCGGCCGTGTCGACCGGGCGGCGGTTGTCGGGGTCGACGAGGGCGACCGTGGGCACCTCCGTGCCCTGGTAGACGTCCGGCACCCCCGGGAGCGTCAGCTGGACGAGCTTGGTGCCGAGCACCGCCGCGCGGACCCCCGGCGCGGTCGCGCGCACCCACGCGGCGAACGCGTCGGCCACCGCGGGCTCGGCGAGTGCGGCCCGCGCGAGGTCGAGCACGGCGGCCTCGTACGCCTCGTCGACGGCGGTCCACGACGTGTGCGACTTCGCCTCGCGCATCGCCTTGGTCAGGTACGCGGTGAGGCGGTCGGCGTCGAGCGGCCCGTCCGGCGTCCACGTCCCGGCGAGCGTCTGCCACAGGAGGTTCTCCGTGCGGCCGTCGACGAGCGCCGACCGGTGCTCCGCCGTCGCCGCGCGCACCCGCTCGAGCAGCTCGGCCCACTCGAGGGGGAGCTCCGACAGCACGCCGAGGCGAGCGCGCACGTCCTCGCCGCGCTTGGTGTCGTGCGTGGAGAGCGTCGTCATCGCCAGCGGCGCGCGGTGCTGCGCCCGCGCCGCCCACGCGTGCAGCTCCTCCGGGCTGATCGCGAAGCGCTCCGGCGCGCCGCCCACCTCCGTGAGCGCGACGAGGTGCGTCCAGCGGTAGAACGCCGTGTCCTCGACGCCCTTGGCCATCACCGCGCCGCACGTCTGCTGGAAGCGCACGACGAGCTCGTCCCGCCGCGCCTCCCGCCGGCGGCCGGCCGAACCGGACTCCCGCCCGAGGAGGAGGTCCGCGAGGAGGTCGAGCGTCTCGAGCCGGTCGCCCTCGAGCCGGGCCCGCGCCCGGGCGACGCACTCGGCGAAGGCGGCCGCGACGTCGGGCGGCACGGGCCAGCCGGGGACGACGTAGTACCGGTAGCGGTCGGCGGCGACGAGGAGCTCGACGAGGCAGTCGTGCAGCGAGCGGCGCGTGTGGTCGCGCAGCCGGACGTCGTCGCGGCAGATGTCGGCCGCCAGGTCCGCCAGGCGGGCCACCTCGGCGTAGAGCGGCCCGGTGACGACCTCTCGCTTCGCCTCCTCGACGAGCGCCGGCAGGGCGTCCGGGGCGTCGCCGGTGAGCCGGTGCAGCACAGCGCCGAGCTCGCTCGCCCCGCCCGGGTCGACGAAGACCTGGTTCACGCGCCACGCGGCCTCGTACCCCGTGGTGCCGGCGGTGGGCCAGTCCTCCGGGAGCTCCTCCGCGGGCGCGAGGATCTTCTCGACGACGACCCATGCGTCGCCCGTCGCCTCCGCCAGCCGCTCGAGGTAGCCGCGCGGGTCCGCGAGGCCGTCCGGGTGGTCGATCCGCAGCCCGTCCACCACGCCCGACCGCACGAGGCCGGCGACGAGCGCGTGGGTCGCGTCGAACACCTCCGGGTCCTCGACGCGGACCGCGGCCAGGGTGCCGACGTCGAAGAACCGCCGGTAGTTGAGCTCCTCGTTGGCCACCCGCCAGTACGCGAGGCGGTAGTGCTGCCGGTCGACGAGCTCCGCGAGCGGCAGGTCCTCGGTGCCGGGGCGCACCGGGAACACGTGGTCGTGGTAGCGCAGCACGGTCTGGGGACCGGGCAGGCCGGGGATCTCGGTGGTCGTCAGCTCGATCTCGCCGGCCGCGAGCACGGTCCCCACGCGCGCGCCCAGCACCGGCATGAGCAGGGCGCCGTCGCCGGCGGACCAGTCGACGTCGAACCACGCGGCGTACGGCGACGCCGGCCCGTGCGTGAGCACGGACCACAGGGCCTTGTTGTGCCAGGCGGGCGTCGGGACCGCCATGTGGTTGGGCACGACGTCGAGGACCAGCCCGAGGCCCGCGGCGCGCGCGGCCGCGGCGAGCCGCTCGAAGCCCGCCCGCCCGCCGAGGACCGGGGAGATCTCGTCGTGGTCGACGACGTCGTACCCGTGCGTCGAGCCCGGCGCGGCGCGCAGCACGGGGGAGAGGTAGAGGTGGGTCACGCCCAGGTCGGCGAGGTACGGGACCAGGGCGGCGGCGTCGTCGAAGGTCAGGTCCGGGCCCAGCTGGAGCCGGTACGTCGAGACGGGCACGGGCCGACCCGGGCCGGGGCGGCGGCGGGTCGGGCTCGTGCGGGTGTCGGCGCTCATGCGCCCGACGACGGCGGCCGGCTGAGCACGAGCGTGCTGCGGCCGGTGATCGCCAGGGAGTCGCCGGCCTTGACCACCGCCCCGGGCGCGAGCGTGCCGTCGGTGTCGAGCACGCACGTCCAGGCGGCGCCGAACTCGGCGGGCGGGATCGTGAAGACCACGGTGTTCGGCGCGGCGTTGAGGAGGATGAGGAACGAGTCGTCGACCACCGGCTGGCCGCGGGGGTCGGGCTCCGTGATCGCCTCGCCGTTGAGGAAGACCTGTACGGCCTTGGCGAAGCTCTCCTGCCAGTCGGCGCTCGTCATGTGCTCGCCGCCGGTGCTGAACCACGCGATGTCGCCGAGCTCGGACTCCCCGCCGTGGTCGGGGCTCCCGGCGAAGAATCGGCGGCGGCGCAGCACGGGGTGGTCCCGGCGCAGGTGGACGAGCGTCCGCGTGAACTCCAGGAGCTCGGCGCGGTGCTCGTCGAGGTCCCAGTCGATCCAGGTCAGCTCGTTGTCCTGGCAGTACGCGTTGTTGTTGCCCAGCTGCGTGCGGCCGAGCTCGTCGCCGTGGCTGATCATCGGCACGCCCTGCGAGAGCAGGAGGGTGGCGAGGAAGTTGCGCTGCTGGCGGCGCCGCAGGGCGTTGACCTCCTCGTCGTCGGTGGGGCCCTCGACGCCGCAGTTCCACGAGCGGTTGTGGCTCTCGCCGTCGGCGTTGTCCTCGCCGTTGGCCTCGTTGTGCTTCTCGTCGTAGGAGACGAGGTCCGCGAGCGTGAAGCCGTCGTGCGCGGTGACGAAGTTGATCGAGGCGATGGGCTTGCGCGCGGTGTGCTCGTACAGGTCCGAGGAGCCGGTGAGGCGGCTGGCGAACTCGGCGAGCGTGGCCGGCTCGCCGCGCCAGAAGTCGCGGACCGTGTCGCGGTACTTGCCGTTCCACTCCGTCCACAGCGGCGGGAATCCGCCGACCTGGTAGCCGCCCGGCCCGACGTCCCACGGCTCCGCGATGAGCTTGACCTGGCTGACGACCGGGTCCTGCTGCACGAGGTCGAAGAACGCTGACAGGCGGTCCACCTCGTGGAACTGCCGCGCCAGGGTGGCGGCGAGGTCGAACCGGAAGCCGTCGACGTGCATCTCCGTCACCCAGTAGCGCAGCGAGTCCATGAGCAGCTGCAGCACGTGCGGGTGCCGCATGAGCAGGGAGTTCCCCGTGCCCGTGGTGTCGTAGTAATGGGCGGGGTCGTCGTCGACGAGCCGGTAGTAGGAGGCGTTGTCGATGCCGCGGAAGCAGAGGGTCGGCCCGAGGTGGTTGCCCTCGGCCGTGTGGTTGTAGACGACGTCGAGGATGACCTCGATGTCGGCCTCGTGGAGGCTGCGCACCATCTGCTTGAACTCCTGGACCTGCTGGCCCGGGTTCGGCGCGCGCGAGTAGCCGTTGTGCGGGGCGAAGAAGCCGATCGTGTTGTAGCCCCAGTAGTTGCTGAGCCCCCGCGCCTGCAGGTGGGGGTCGTTGACGAACTGGTGCACCGGCATGAGCTCGATCGCGGTCGCGCCGAGGTCCGCGAGGTGGCCGACGACCGCCGGGTGGCCGACGGCGGCGTACGTGCCGCGCAGCTCGGGCGGGACGTCCGGGTGGCGCTGGGTGAGGCCCTTGACGTGGGCCTCGTAGATGACCGTCTCGGCGTACCCGTGGTTCGGCGGCCGGTCGTGGCCCCAGTCGAAGAACGGGTTGACGACGACGGACACCATCGTGTGCGGCGCCGAGTCCTCCGTGTTGAGGCGGGTGGGGTCGTCGAAGTCGTAGGAGAACAGGGACGGGTGCCCGTCGATCTGCCCGTCGATCGCCTTGGCGTACGGGTCGAGCAGCAGCTTCGCGGGGTTGCACCGGTGGCCGCGCGCGGGGTCGTACGGCCCGTGCACGCGGTAGCCGTACCGCTGGCCGGGCTGCACGTCGGGCAGGTAGCCGTGCCAGATGAAGCCGTCGGTCTCGGGCAGGTCGACGCGCTCCTCGGTGCCGTCGGGGTGGAGCAGGCAGAGCTCGACGCGCTCGGCGACCTCCGAGAACAGGGCGAAGTTCGTCCCGCTCCCGTCGAAGGTCGCGCCGAGGGGATAGGCGTGGCCGGGCCAGGTGCGCATGCGCACAGCCTGCCAGCCGCTCCGGTGACACGCCCGGGCGTCGTCCCGGTCGCCCGACGGCGGCGGGTCGCCCGACGGCGGCGGGTTGCCCGACGGCGGCGGGTCAGTCCGTCGTGACCGGCAGGCCGGCCTCGGCCCAGGCGACGATGCCGCCGTCGAGGTCCACGACCGACGCGATCCCGGCGTCGCGGAGCGCGGCCACCGCGGTCTGCGACCGGACGCCGGTACGGCAGTACACCGCGTACGTGGCGGCCGGGTCGAGCCGCGCGGCGCGGCCCGCGAAGTCCGGCGCGCTGACGTCGAGGTTCACCGCGCCCGGCAGGTGCCCCTGGGCGTACTCCTCGGGCGTGCGCACGTCGAGCACGACGACCCCGTCGGCGGCGGCGAGGTCGGCGAGCTCCTCGGGGGAGAGCCGGTCGCCCGGGGTGACGGCGGCGGGCGAGGTGGCCGCGTCGCCGGGTGCGCCGTCGGGTGCGCCGTCGGGTGGGCCGGCGTCGGGCGCCCCGTCGCCGCACCCGCCGAGGGCGAGCGCCGCGGCCAGGGCCAGCGCCCCGGAGGTGCGGGCCGCCGTCGTGCGCCTCACGCCGTGCCTCCCGTCTCTCGAGCCGAGCCGATGGCCCGATGATGCCCCGGACGGCGCCGGCGCAGGCGGCGTTCGGCGCGGCGGGCGGCGTTCGGTACGCGTGGTGCCCGCGCGGGGGCCTGTGCACGGCCGCCGCGCGTGTCGGCGGGGAAGGGTATCCTCGTACACGTGTTCGAAGCGCGGCGTCCCGTCCCGGCCCCCGAGCCGTGGATCGACGTGCGCGTGCCGGGTCCGCGGGGGTCGTCGTCGGCCGAGGCCGAGGTCACCCGGGCCCTGACCGGCCTGCTGGAACGCGCGGACGCGCTGCTGCGGGACCTGGCGACGCTCGCCCCGGGCCCCGAGCTGGCCCGCGTGGTCGCCGACCTGGCGCCGGCGGAGGCCTCGGAGGCGATGCTGCTCGAGGCCGTGGCCGCGTGCGAGCGGATCGCGGCGTGGGCGGCGTCCCGGCAGGCCGTAGCGGTGAACGAGCTGCGCCGCCGCCGCGAGGCGCAGCGCCGCGGCGGGTTCGTGGGCGACGAGGTCGCCGCGAGGCTGGGCACCGCGCGCGCGGCGGGGGAGGCGAGGGTCGCGCGGGCGGCGGCGCTCGAGCGCGTGCCCGTCGTGTGGGACGCACTGGACGCCGGGGCGGTCGACGCGCGGAAGGCCGACGTGCTCTGCGACGAGCTGCTCGCCCTGCCGTCCCTGGTCCGTGCCCGTGTGGCCGACGACGTCGTCCCGCGGGCTGCCGGGCTCACGGTGCCGCAGCTGCGGGCGCGGATCCGGCGCGCGGGCATCGCGCACGACCCGGAGGCGGCGGCGCGGGCGCACGCGCGCGAGCGGGCCGCGCGGTACGTGTCGGTGGACCCGGTGGCCGACGGGATGGCGTGGCTGCACGCCTACCTCCCGGCGCCCGACGCGATCGCGGTGCACACGGCCCTGACGGCGATGGCGGACGCCTGCGCGCCCGACGACCCGCGGCCCGTCGACGCCCGGCGAGCCGACGCCCTGGTCGACGTCGTGACGCGCTGGCTCGACGCGGGGACGACGCCGGACGGCCGGGAGCTCCCGCGCCGGCAGCGTCGCCGGCCGCACCTGCAGGTCACGGTGGCGGCGTCGACGCTCGCGGGCGAGGACGACGCGCCCGCCGAGCTCGCGGGCTACGGCCCGATCACCGCCGAGGCGGCCCGCGCGATCGCCGGCAGGGCGACGTGGTCGCCGGTCCTCGTCGACGGGCGCACCGGCGAGGCCCGTCCGGTGGCGGGGGGCCCTGGGCGGGTGCGGGTGCCGCGCGGGCCGACGGCGCGGGGGCCCGGGGGCGGGGGCGGCTCGCCTCCCGGGTACCGCCCACCCGCCGCCCTCGTGGACGAGGTCGTCGCGCGCGACGTCACGTGCACCTTCCCGGGGTGTCGCACGCCCGCGACGCGGTGCGACGTCGACCACATCGCGCCGTTCGACCCGCGGCGACCGGCCGCGGACCAGACGGTCGAGCCGAACCTGCACGCGCTCTGTCGCCACCACCACGTGCTCAAGACCCATGGCGGGTGGGCCGTGGTCCGCGACGGCGCGACCGGGCGGACGACCTGGACCGCGCCGACGGGTCACCGGTACGTCCGGCGGCCGGTGGTGGCGCCTGGCGCGGGCGGTGAGGGCGGCGCCGGCGCGGGCGGTGCCGGCGTTGGTGTGGGGGCGCCCGGTGAGGTGGCGCGGGTCCCTGCGGCGGAGCTGACCCCCGCGCCCGCGGTGCTCGGACCGCCGCCGTACTGACGAGCCGTACTGACGAGCCGTACTGACGAGGAGTGGCGAGGGGACGTCCGCCGGCGGACGCCTCAGCGCGCGAGGCGCTCGACGACGCCGCCGTACAGCCACGGCGCGCGGCGGGCGAGGGGGACGATGGCCCCGCGCAGCGACGACGTCGCCCAGGCGACCAGACCGGTCGTGAGGAGGCGGTAGTCGCGCGTGACCGCCCGCCAGGCGCGCTCGTACGCCTCCGGGTCGTCGAGCGTCGCGACGGCGGCGCGCGCCTGCGCGATGCCGACCCGTAGCCCCTCGCCCGTGAGGGCGTCGACGTAGCCGGAGGCGTCGCCGACCAGCCGGACGCGCCCGGCCGTGCGTGCCGTCGTGCCCTGGAACAGCGGGCCCGCCCCCAGGAGGGGGCCCGCGAGGGGCGCCCCCGCGAGGCGGTGGGCGAGCGCGGGGAGCGCGGCGAGCGCGTCCGCCCAGACGGTGTGCCGGGGGCCGAGGAGGGCGACGCCGACCAGGTCGGGGCCGACGGGCGTGACGTACGCCTCGGCGTCGGGCCCCCAGTGCACCTCGACGAGGTGCGTCCACGGGGCGACGCGGTAGTGCCGCCGCAGCCCGTAGCGGCGTCGCCGGCGGCGGTCCGCGGGCCGCTCGAGCCCGGCGAGACGGCGGACGCTCGAGTGCAGGCCGTCGCAGCCGAGCAGCCACCGCGCGGACACCCCGGCCGCGCGTACCTCGGCGTCGGACCGCTCGAGCGCGGTGACGCGGACGGGCAGCACGGTGACGCCGAGGTCGGCGGCCCGGGCCCGCAGCGCCGCGTGCAGCACGGTGCGGCGGACGCCCCGGCCGGGCCCGGTGCGGAAGCGGTGGTCGGCGTGCCGCCCGGCCGCGCGGTACGAGATGCCGTGCAGCGGCCAGCCCGGCGGGTCGACGCCGAGCCGGTGCAGCGCGGCCAGCGTGCCCGGCATCAGCCCCTCGCCGCACGCCTTGTCGAGGTCGCCCGCCCGCGGCTCGGCGACGACGACGTCGAGGCCGGCCAGGCGTGCCTCGATGGCGGCGACGAGCCCGACGGGGCCGCCGCCGACGACGAGCACGTCGGTGTCCGGCATCACCGGCCGCCCGCGAGCTCGGCGAGGGCGCGCTCCTCCGTGGGGATCCGGGCGCCGAGGAGGAGGACGGCGTTGAGCACCGTGAAGGCGAGCGCCGTGACCCACGCCGTGTGCACGAGGGGGAGCGCGAGCCCCTCGAGCGCGACGGCGACGTAGTTCGGGTGGCGCAGCCACCGGTACGGCCCGCGCGCGACGAGGGGCAGCCCGGGCACGACGATGACCCGCGTGTTCCACTGCCGGCCGAGGGTCGCGATGCACCACCAGCGCAGTGCCTGGGCGGCGAGCACCGCGGCGACCGCCGGCCAGGCCAGCCACGGCAGGAACGGCCGGTCGGCCACGACCACCTCGACCACCGGGGCGACGAGCAGCGCGGTGTGCAGCGCGACCATCGGCGGGAAGTGGCCCCGACCCCGCTCGACGCCGCCGCGCGCGAAGGCCCAGCGGGCGTGCCGCGCGGACAGCACGAGCTCCGCGACCCGCTCCGCGGCGGTGGCCGCGACGAGCGCCACGAGGAGCACGAGGCCGCCGGGCACGGTTCAGCCCCAGCGCAGCAGGACGAGCTCGGCCCCGACGCCCGGGCCGAAGGCGAGCGCGACGCCCCACTCGCCGGCCTGGTGCGGCGCGTCGAGCGTGGCGGCGAGGACGTGCAGCACGGAGGCGGAGGAGAGGTTCCCGGCGTCGGCGAACGACGCGCGGGTTGCACCCAGCGCCTCGTCGTCGAGGTCGAGGGCCTCCTGCACCGCGTCGAGGATCCGCGGCCCGCCCGCGTGCACCACCCACGCGCCGACGTCGCGGGGCTTGAGGTCGTGCGGCTCGAGGAGGCCGCGGACGTCGTCGGCCAGGTGCGCGCGGACGACGTCGGGCAGGCCGGGCGCCAGGACGATGCCGAAGCCCGAGCCGCCGACCGTCCAGCCCAGCTGGTCAGCGGTGCCGGGGTAGGTCCGGGTGGCCGCGTCGACGACGGCGGGCACCGGGCCGCACGCGCCGCCGCCGACGTCCGTCGGGCGCGCCGTCGGGCGTCCCGCCGGGTGGGCCGCCGGGTGCGCGGCCCCCACCATCACGACGGCAGCGCCCCCGTCGCCGAAGATGCCGCTCGCGACGAGGTTCGCCGTCGAGTCGTCCCCGTGCTGGATGGTCAGCGAGCAGAGCTCGACGCTGACGAGCAGGGCCGCGTGGTCAGGGTGGGCGAGCAGGTGGTCGTGCACGTGGCCGAGGCCGGCCGCACCGCCCGCGCACCCGAGCCCGAACGAGGGGAGGCGCCGCACGTCGGGCCGCAGGCCCAGCTCCGCGACGAGCAGCGCGTCGAGCGAGGGCGCGGCGACGCCGGTGACGGACGTGAAGAACACGTAGTCCACGTCCGCGGGGCGCAGGCCGGCGCGGTCGAGGGCCGCGTGCGCGGCGTCGGCGGCGAGCCGGGTGCCGACCCGGATGAAGGCGTCGTTGGCGTCGCGGAAGGTGGTGAGCCCGGCGTACTCGGCCAGCGGCAGCGCGAGGTGGCGGGTGCGGACGCCGCTCGCGGCGTGCAGGCGCTCGAGCAGCGCGCGTCGCGCGGGATCGGCCGTGAGCAGGGGCGCGATCGTCGCGGTGATCTCCTCCTGCGGGTAGGCGTGCGCCCCGACGACCGGGGCGACGGCCACGATCCGCGACATGCCGCGAGTCTGGCACGATGCGACCCAACGGGCACGATGGCGACCGTGGAAAATCGGGGTGCGGCGATGCGGGGCGTGCGCGCGATGGTGGCGGCCTGCCACCCGCTGCCCACCGCCGCGGTCACGGCCTTCGCCGTCGGGCTCGCCGTGGCCGCGAACGCGTCGCCGACGACGGTCGTCCTCGTCGGCGCCGCGGTGCTCACCGGCCAGCTCTCGGTGGGCTGGTCGAACGACTGGCTCGACGTCGCGCGCGACCGCGCGGCCGGCCGGCGCGACAAGCCCGCGGCGACGGGCGCGGTGGCGCCGGGGACCCTGCGCGCCGCCTCGCTGGTGGCCGCGGCGGCGTGCGTGGTCGCCTCGCCGGCGACCGGTGCGGTGCCGGGCGCGCTGCACCTCGCCGCGGTGGCGTCCGCGTGGGCCTACAACGCCGGCCTCAAGCGGACGCCGGTCTCGTGGCTGCCGTACGCGGTCTCGTTCGGGCTGCTCCCGGCGTTCGTGCTCGCGGCCGCGGGCGACGTCGCGTCGCCGGCCCTCGTGGCGACCGGCGCGCTGCTGGGCGTGGGCGCCCACGTCACCAACGTGCTCCCCGATCTCGACGACGACGTCGCCACCGGGGTCCGCGGCCTGCCGCACCGGATCGGTCGGCGCGCCTCGTCGGTCGCGGCGCCGGCGCTGCTCGCCGCGGCCGTGGTGGTCGTCGTGGCGCGGCTGCCCGACGGCGCCGGCTCCGGGGCCGCGGTCGCCGTCGCGGTCGGGGCGGTGGCGCTGGCGGTGGCGGCGGGCGCGGTGGGCCTGGTACGGCCCGCGAGCCGGGCGCCCTTCGCGCTGAGCATGGGCGTCGCGGCCGCGTGCGTCGCGCTGCTGGTGACGTCGGGTCCGCGGCTGCGCTGAGCCGTGTCGGTGGTCGGCGCGAGACTGAGGGCATGGCGCAGGCGGTCGAGGAGCGGGTCGGCGCTCCCGCGGTGCCGGGTGGGGCGGTGCGTCCCGGCGGGCGGCGCGCGACGCCGTTCGTCCGCCCGCTGCGGCTGCGCGGCTGGGCGCCCTCGTCGTGGGGCTACGACCCGGCGCTCGAGTGCTTCTGGGCCGACCTGCGGCCCGACGGCGACGCCGCCCCCGTCCGCATCGGTCGCCGGCACCTCATCGCGACCGTGCCCGGCCTCGCGCGCGCGGTGGCGCGCACGGCGCGCGTGCCGGCCGCCGAGGCCTACCTCGCCCTGACCCGCTGACGCGGTCGCGCGCCGCGGTCCTCGACGCCGCGGTCCGCGAGGCCCGGCGCGGCCACCGCGAGGCGTTCGACCCCGGCCGGGTCCGACGCGACGCGACGGCCCGGGGCGGCGAGACTGGCGGGCATGACCGATCGTGCGCGCACGACGGCGGCGGCGCGCGACAACGCGGAGTGGTGCGAGGCGTTCTGCGCCTCCCACGGGCTGCCGGGCGCCCTCGACGTGGACGCGTGGGCGAGCCCGCGCCGGACGCCCGAGGGGTACCCCGACGCCGTGACGCTGCGCCGCGGCGTGGACCCGCGCGCGCTGCTCGCGCGGGTCGACGCGGGCCCCGGCTGCTCGGTGAAGGACTCGTTCGCTGACCTCGACCTGCGACGGGCGGGCTTCGACGTGCTGCTGGAGGCCGCCTGGCTGTGGCACGCCCCGCCGGCGTCGGGCTGGGGCGCGCCGTCGTGGCGGGAGGTCACCGACGAGGCCGGCCTCCTCGCGTGGGAGGCCGCGTGGGCGGACGGGCCGCCCGCGGGGCTGTTCCGGCCCGAGCTGCTCGCCCACCCGCGGGTGCGCCTGCTCGCGGAGGTGGTGGACGGCGTCGTGCGCGCCGGCTGCGTCGTCACCCGGGGGAGCGCGGGCGTGGTGGGCGTCTCCAACGTCTTCGACCTCGAGCGCGGGGACCCGTGGCGCGGCATCCTCGCGTGGGTCGCCGCGCGCGCGCCGGGCCGGGCGGTGGTCGGGTACGAGGCCGGCAAGGCGCTCGACACGGCGGTCGCGGCGGGGTTCGAGCCGATCGGCGCGCTGCGGGTCTGGCTGCGCTGAGCCGAACCCACGGCGCCCGGCACCCCGGCGCCGGATCCTCGTCCGCCCGGGAGCGGCCCCACGCTCCCGAAGGACATTGGTCCTGGCGTTCCGCGAGGCTCTTTTCTACTGTTAGGGGAGTGGAAAAGGGCTCGACGGCGGCACGGCCGGCATGAGGGCGCGCTGGCTCGTCCGCACGAACGCCGTCGTCGTGGCCTGGCTCGTCGCCGCGGCCGCGGTCGCCGTCGCGCACCGGTGGGTGCCGGCCGCGCCCTGGCTGATGACCCACCTGCTGCTGCTCGGTGCGGCGAGCACGGCGATCCTCATCTGGTCGGCGCACTTCGCGCAGGCCCTCGGGCGGCGCCCCGTGCCCGGCGGGCTGCGCCGGCAGGCGGGCCGGCTCGTCCTGCACCAGGTCGGCGCGCTCGCGGTGCTCGCCGGGCTCGCCGCGGGCCGGGGCGGCGCGGTGGCGGCGGGGGCCGCCGTCGTCGGGGCGAACGCCCTGTGGCACGCGGGCACGCTCTGGCCGGTGGCCCGGGACGCGCTCGGCACGCGCCTCGGCTGGACGACGCGGTACTTCGTCGGCTCCGCGCTGGCCCTCCCCGTGGGCGCCGCGCTCGGCTGGCGCATGGTCGACGCCGCGGGGGACGCCGCCGGGCGCGCCTACGTCGGCCACGTCACGGTGATGCTCCTCGGCTGGGTGGGGCTCGCCGTCGTCGGGACGCTCGTCACCCTGTGGCCGACCATGCTGCGCGTCCCCCTCGAGCCGCCCGCCGAGCGGGACGGGCGGCGCGCGCTGCCGGTCCTGGCCGGCGCGCTGGGCCTCGTCCTGGCCGGGGCGGCGACCGGCGCGCGCCCCGTCGCGGCGCTCGGCCTCGCCGCCTACCTCGCCGGCCTCGCGGTGGCGGGGCGCCCGCTCGTCGCGCAGGCCCGACGCCGCGCGCCCGACACGTTCGGGGCGTGGTCGGTGGGCGCGAGCCTCGTCTGGCTGGTCGGCGTCGTCGGCGCCTGGGCGGCGATGGTGGCGACGGCCGGGTCGTGGCCGGACGCGCAGGCGCGGACGGGCGCGCTCGTCGCGCCGCTCGCCGTGGGCTTCACGGGGCAGGTCCTCCTCGGCTCGCTCGCGCACCTCGGCCCGATGGCGCTCGGCGGCGGGCCCGCGGCCGTGCGCGCGGCCCGCGACGTCGTCGAGCGCGGCCGGGGCGCGCGCCTCGTCCTCGCCAACGGCGGCCTCCTGCTCTTCGCCCTGCCGACGCCGAGCCTGGTCCGGGTCGGCGCGTCGATGCTCGCGCTCGCCGCGCTCGCGGCCACGCCCGTCCTGCTCGTGCGGGCGGTGGTCGTCTCCCGGCGGGCCCGCCGGCCGGACGGCGCCGCGCCCGAGGCGGTGGCGGCCGCCCAGCTCCTCGAGCGCCGCCGGGGCGGGCGCGGATCGGCCCTCGCGGCGGCCGGGGCGCTCGTCCTGCTCGTCGCGGGCGGCGTGGCGGCGGACCCGGCCGCGGTCGGCCTGGGGGCCCCCGCCGCGGGCGGCGTCGTGGCGACGGGCCGCGTCGTCGAGGTGGCCGTGACGGCCGAGGACATGCGCTTCGTGCCCGACGTCGTGCAGGTCGCCGCGGGCGACGAGCTCGTCGTCGTGGTGACCAACGCCGACGACGTCGTGCACGACCTCGTGCTCGACTCGGGCGCCTCGTCCGGGCGGATCGCGCCCGGCGCGACCGGGCGGCTCGAGGTCGGCGTCGTGGGGCGCGACCTCGACGGCTGGTGCTCGGTGGCCGGGCACCGCCAGATGGGCATGGTGTTCGCGGTCGACGTCGTGGGTGACGACGTCGTCGGCGGTGCCACGGACGGCGACGCACGGGGCGACGCCGCGGACGGCGAGTCCGGCGATCACGGTGACGCCCACGGCGGGGAGGACGCGCCGTCGGCGGCGGGCGACCTCGACCTCATGGCCGCGCCCGGCCCCGGCTCCGCCCCCTACGACCCCGTGCTCCCGCCCGCCGAGGACGCGACCGAGCACCACGTCACGCTCACGGTGACGGAGGTCGAGCGCGAGGTCGCCCCGGGCGTCACGCAGACGCTGTGGACGTTCGGCGGCACCGCACCGGGCCCCGTCCTGCGCGGCAGGGTCGGCGACACCTTCGTCGTCACGCTGGTCAACGACGGCACGATCGGGCACTCGATCGACTTCCACGCGGGCGCGCTGGCGCCGACCGAGCCGATGCGCACCATCGAGCCGGGCGAGTCCCTGACGTACACGTTCACGGCCACCCGGTCCGGCGTCTGGATGTACCACTGCTCGACGATGCCGATGTCCCTGCACATCGCGAACGGGATGTTCGGCGCCGTCGTCATCGACCCGCCCGACCTGCCCGCCGTGGACCGCGAGTACCTGATCGTGCAGTCCGAGGTGTACCTCGGGCCGCAGGGCGGCATCGCCGACGCCGGCCGCATCGCCGCCGAGCGCCCCGACCTCGTCGTCTTCAACGGCTACGCGAACCAGTACGACCACGCGCCGCTGACGGCGCGGGTGGGGGAGCGTGTGCGCCTCTGGGTGCTCGACGCCGGGCCCAGCCGCGCGACGTCGTTCCACGTCGTCGGCGGGCAGTTCGACACGCTGTTCCGGGAGGGCGCGTGGCTGCTCGGCGGGCCCGGCGCGCCGCCGACGACGGGCGGCGCCCAGGCGCTCGCCCTGCAGCCGGCCGAGGGCGGGTTCGTCGAGCTGACCTTCCCCGAGCCGGGCCGGTACCCGTTCGTCTCGCACGTCATGGTCGACGCCGAGCGCGGGGCGCACGGGTTCGTCGAGGTCCGGTGAGCGGGCGCCCGACGGCCGCCGCCCCGGGGCCCCGCCGGGGCGCCGTGGCTAGCCTGGACCGATGAGCGGTCCCGTCCTCCCGCCGCTCGTCGCGCCGGGCCCGCCCCTGACGCCCGACGAGCGGGCGCGCTACGCGCGCCACCTCCTCCTGCCGGAGATCGGCGACGTGGGCCAGCGCCGCCTGCGCGCGGCCCGCGTGTGCGTCGTCGGCGCTGGCGGCCTGGGCGCCCCGGTGCTGCAGTACCTGGCGGCCGCCGGGGTGGGCCGCATCGGCATCGTCGACGACGACGTCGTGGACGTCACCAACCTGCAGCGGCAGGTCATCCACGGGCACGCGGACGTCGGTCGGCCGAAGGCGGAGAGCGCCGCCGAGACCGTGCGGGCGATCGACCCGGGCGTCGAGGTGGTGGAGCACCGCGTGCGGCTGGCCGAGGACACGGTCGACCTGCTCGCCGGCTACGACGTCGTCGTGGACGGCACCGACAACTTCCCGACCCGGTACCTCGTCAACGACGCGTGCGTGCGCCTCGGGCTGCCCGAGGTCTGGGGCTCGGTGCTGCGGTTCGACGCGCAGGTGGCGGTGTTCTGGGGCCGCCCGCCCGCGCCCCTGCCGCCGGTCCAGCTCCGGGACGTCTTCCCCGCCCCGCCCGCCGAGGGCACCGTCCCGTCGTGCGCGGTGGCCGGCGTGCTCGGGGCGCTGTGCGGGCAGGTGGGATCGCTCATGGCGACGGAGGTCGTCAAGCTCGTCACCGGCGCCGGGCGCCCCCTGCTGGGCCGGATCGCCGTGCTCGACGCCCTGGCGGGCACGTGGCGGGAGGTCCCGCTGCGGCCGAGGGCTCACCCCTCGGAGGCCGCCGCGCCCGCCGCTGCGGCCCCGTCGACGGCCCCCGCGGCGTCCGTCGCGCCGGCGGCACGGCCACCGGCGCCGGGGCAGCCGGACGCCGCCGGGGAGGTGACGCCCCGCGACCTCGTGCCGCTGCTCGCCGAGGGCGCGGTCACCCTGCTGGACGTGCGCGAGCCTGCCGAGCGGGCGATCGTCACGATCCCGGGCGACCAGCTCGCCATCCCGCTCGGCGAGCTGCCCGCGCGCGTCGGCGAGGTGCCCCCTGACCGGCCGGTGGTCGTCTACTGCCGCAGCGGCGCGCGGTCGGCGCACGCGGCGGCGTACCTCGCCGGGGCGGGCTACGCGGCCGCGAACCTCGCCGGCGGCGTGCTGGCCTGGGCGGACGACGTCGAGCCCGGCCTGCCTCGGTACTGACCTACGCGCCCGCGATCCGGGCGACGCACAGCGTCGGCGCGACGAACGGGTGGATCGCCGTCGCGCGCACGCCGGGGGCGGTGCGCTCGAGCGTGCGCTGCAGGAGCCCGAGGTGGGCGTTGCACACGACGTCGGGCCGCTCGGCCGCGAGCCGGCGGAAGGGGCACGCGTGCAGGCGGACCTCGTCGCCGACCACCTCGGGCGCGAAGCCGAGGTGCTCGAGCACGCCGACGACGGCGCCGAGCGGGTCGTCCTCGGGCCCCTCCGGGGCGGCGTCGGCGGCCGCGAGCCGGTCGGCCCAGGCGCGGCCGGCCGCGACGGCCTCGGCGGCGACGTCGGGGGCGACGGCGGCGAGGCGGGCGGCGAGCACGTCGGCGAGGGCGGCGTAGCCGTCGGGGGCGACGTCGGCGGCGGCGTAGAGGTCGCGGGGCCGCCCGCGCCCGCCGGGGGCACCGGCCGTCCGCCGCGCGGCGCCCGTGCGCACGAGGACCGCCAGGTGGGCGCGCACCGTGTTCGGGTGGAGGCCGAGGGCGCCGGCGAGCTCGTCGACGCCGAGGGGGCGGTCGGCGTCCTCGAGCAGGGCGAGGATCGCCTCCCGGCGGCGTCCGGAGGGGAGGCGGCGGGTGGGCTCCGACCGAGGGATGGGCACGGTGGATTTTCGCCCGCAAGAGGAGTAGAAATCAACGGCACGCACCGCCGACGACCGAGGAGCGAGAGTGAGCGAGACCCTGACGAGCCGGACCACGGTGAACGAGGAGGCCACGGGCGGCGGCTGCGGCTGCGGCGGCTGCGGGTGCGGCGGCGGCGAGGCCCAGGCCGCGCCGGCCGCGCAGGGCGTCGTGCTCGAGTCCGGGGTCGCGCGGACCGACCTCGACGTGCGCGGGCTGCCGCGCGAGCGTCGCCACGCCCTCATCACCGCGGCCGTCGACGCACTCGTGCCGGGCGAGGGCTTCGTCCTCGCCAACGACCACGACCCGGTGCACCTGCGTACGCTGCTCGCCGAGCGGTACCCCGGCCAGCTCACCTGGGAGTGCCTCGCCGAGGGCCCCGCGCTGTGGCGTGTCATGATCGGTCGTCAGGCCTGCTGCTGACCCGCGACGGGAGGACCGTGCGCGCCGTCGACGACCACCGCGCGGCCGCCCTCGCGCTCGCCGCGCCGACCCCCGCCGCGGACGTCCCGCTCGAGGCGGCGGCGGGCCTCGTCCTCGCCGACGACGTGCGCGCGGCCGGGCCGCTGCCGGCCTGGGACAACTCCGCGATGGACGGGTACGCCGTCCGGGCCGCGGACTGCGCGGGCGCTGCGCCCGGCGCGCCCGTGCTCCTCGCGGTCGTCGCCGACCTCCCCGCGGGCAGCGCCGCCGACGCGGCGGTGGGCCCGGGCCAGGCGGCGCGCATCATGACGGGCGCACCGCTGCCCCGGGGCGCGGACGCCGTCGTCCCGGTCGAGCAGACCGACGGCGGTACCGGGCGCGTCGCCGTGCACGCGGCACCCCGCGTGGGCGCCCACGTGCGCCGCGCGGGCGAGGACGCGCGCGCCGGGGACCTCGTGCTCGCCGCGGGCACGCTCCTGGCGGAGCGGCACGTCGCCGCCGCGGCGGCGGCCGGCGCGGGCACGCTGCGCGTGCACCGCCGCCCGCGCGTGCTCGTCGTCGCGACCGGGTCCGAGCTGGTACCGCCGGGCGCGCCCCGCGCGCGGGGCCAGATCCCCGACTCGAACTCCTACCTGCTCGCCGCCGCCGTGGCGGCGGTGGGCGCCGAGGCGGTCCGCGTGCCGCCGGTCCCGGACGACCCGGAGGCTCTGCGCGCGGTCCTCGCGGCGCACGACGGCGCGGTCGACGCCGTCGTGACCGCCGGCGGGGTGAGCGTGGGCGCCTACGACGTCGTCAAGGCCGCCCTGACGGGCTGGGGCGACGTCGAGTTCGTCGCCGTCGCGATGCAGCCGGGCAAGCCGCAGGGGCTGGGCCGGCTGCCGGGCGGGACGCCCGTGTACTGCCTGCCCGGCAACCCCGTGAGCGTGTTCGTGTCGTTCGAGGTGCTCGTGCGGCCCGCCCTGCAGCGGATGCGGGGGCTGGCGGAGGTCGAGCGGCCGACCGTGCGCGCCGTCGTCGAGGACGGCTGGCGCACCCCGCAGGGCCGGGCGCAGTACATGCCCGTGGCGCTGACGGGCGACCCGCCGGTGGCCCGGCGCGCGGCCGCGGGCGGCTCCGGCTCCCACCTCGCGGCCGGCCTCGCGCGGGCGGATGGGCTCGCCGTCGTGCCCGCCGACGTCGCCGCGGTGGTGGCGGGCGACGTGCTCACCGTGATGAGGTGCGACGCATGAGCCAGCCCTTCGGACACCTCGACGACCGGGGCGAGGCCCGGATGGTCGACGTGACGGCCAAGGATCCGACGCGCCGGGAGGCGACGGCGGCCGCGACCGTGCGCTGCGGGCCGCACGTGGTCGCCGCGCTGCGCGACGGCACGGTCTCCAAGGGCGACGTGCTCGCGGTCGCGCGCGTGGCCGGCGTCGCGGCGGCCAAGCGCACGCCGGACCTGCTCCCGCTCGCGCACGTCATCGGGGTGCACGGGGTCGCCGTCGACCTCGAGGTGACCGACGACGGCGTGGAGGTCCGCGCGACCGTGCGTGCCGTGGACCGCACAGGGGTCGAGATGGAGGCCCTGACGGCCGCGGCCGTGGCCGCGCTCGCCGTCGTCGACATGGTCAAGGGGCTGGATCGCACGACGTCGATCGCCGACGTGCGGCTGCTGGCCAAGTCGGGCGGTCGCTCGGGCGAGTGGCGGCGGGAGGGCACGTGAGCGGCGCGGGCCCTGCGTACGACGGCGCCGCCGCCGCGTACGACGCCGTCGCGTCCGACGGCGCCGCGTACGACGCCGTCGTGCTCGCCGGGGGCGCCGGGCGGCGGCTCGGCGGGGTCGCCAAGCCGGAGGTGCGCGTGGGTGGCCGGGCGCTGCTCGACCGGGCGCTCGACGCCGTGGCCGGCGCGCGCCGGCGGGTCGTCGTCGGGCCGGACGCCCTTGCGCGCCCCGGGGTGACGACGACCCTCGAGGACCCCCCGCTGGGCGGGCCCGTCGCGGGGATCGACGCCGGGCTCGCCGCGCTGGGCGCGGAGGCGGCGGACGTCGTCGTCGTCCTCGCGTGCGACGTGCCGCGCGCGGGCGAGGTCGTGCCCGTGCTCGTCGCCCGGCTCGCGGGGGCCCCGGAGGCGGACGCAGCCGTCGCGCTCGACGCGGACGGCCGCCGGCAGTGGCTCCTCGGCGCCTACCGGCGGGCCGCGCTGGCGGGCGCGCTCGACGCGCTGCGGCCCGGCGGCGTCCGGGACCGCTCGGTGCGCTCGCTCGTCGCGCCGCTGTCCGCCGTGGCGGTGCCCGCCGGAGGGGCCGCGGCCGACGCGGACACCTGGCAGGATGTGGCGGCGTTCGACGGCGCGAGCGAAGGGAGCGGCCGATGAGCCCGCACGGCACGCCTGGCGCGGACATCTACCGGTGGGTCGGCGCGATCGCGGAGGAGCTGGGCGTCGACCCGGACCTCGTGGACGTCGAGGGCGTGCTCGACCTGGCCCGCGAGGTGGCGGCCGGCGTGGGCCGCCCGGCGGTGCCCCTCACCTCGTTCATCGCGGGCTGCGCGGTGGGCGCCGGCGTGCTCACGGCCGACGGCGGCCGCGCCGCGTTCGCGGACGTCGCGGCGCGCGTCACGGCGAGCGCCCGCGCGTGGTCGCCCGAGGGGCCGCGGTGATCACCGTCAGGTACTTCGCGGGCGCCGCCGAGGCCGCCGGGGTCGAGAGCGAGCAGGTCGCGGCCGCGACGCGCGCGGAGCTCCGCGCGGCGCTCCTGGCGCGGCACGACCGGCTCGCCGGCGTGCTCGAGCGGTGCGCGCTCCTCGCCGACGGCGTGCGGCTCGACGACGACGCCGCCCCCGTGCCCGCCGGCGCGACCGTCGACGTGCTGCCGCCCTTCGCGGGCGGCTGAGCGGGCTGAGCGGCTAACCGCCGATCGCGCTCATCGGCCGGTCGGGCTGCAGGAAGGCCGGGTCGTCGATGTCGTGCCCGGCCTTCTTGGCGGCGAGGCACGCGCGGAAGGCGGCCTCGAGCGCGGCGTCGTCGGCGCCCTCGCGGACGAGGCTGCGCAGGTCGGTCTCGGCGCGGGCGAACAGGCACGCGCGGAGCTGGCCGTCGGCGGTCAGCCGCACCCGGTCGCACGCCCCGCAGAACGGCGCGGTGACCGAGGCGATGACGCCCACGGTGGCGGGCCCGCCGTCGACGTGCCACAGCTCGGCGGGCGCGGAGCCGCGGCCGGGCACCTCGGTGAGCGTGAACGCCGCGCGGAGCCGCTCGAGGATCTCGGCCTGCGTGACCATCGCGCGCCGGTCCCACGTGTGGCCGGGGTCGAGCGGCATCTGCTCGATGAACCGCATCTGGTAGCCCCGCTCGACGGCGAACCGCACGAGGCCCACCACCTCGTCGTCGTTCACCCCGCGCATGACGACGGCGTTGAGCTTCACCGGGTGCAGCCCCGCGGCGTCCGCGGCCGCGATGCCGGCGAGCGTGGCCTCGAGCCGGTCGCGCCGGGTCAGCGTGCGGAACGTCTCGCGGCGGAGCGTGTCGAGACTGACGTTGACGCGGGCGAGCCCGGCCTCGCGCAGCGGCGCGGCGAGCGCGGGCAGCCGCAGGCCGTTCGTCGTGAGGGAGACCTCGGGAGGCCCGTCGGGGCCGTCCAGCGCGGCGAGCCGCCGCACCACCTCGACCGCGTCGGGGCGCAGCAGGGGCTCGCCGCCCGTGAGCCGGATCTCCGTGATCCCGAGGCCGACGGCGACCCGCGCGATCCGCACGATCTCGTCGGTGGTCAGCATCGTCGGGCCCGGCAGCCACGGCACGCCCTCGGCGGGCATGCAGTACGTGCAGCGCAGCGAGCACCTGTCCGTCAAGGAGATGCGCAGGTCCCGGTGGACCCGGCCGAACCGGTCGACGAGCGGGGGACGCCCGGCTCCGCTGCGGGGGCCGCTCACGTCAGCCCCACCCAGACGTGCGCGCCGTCGGCGAGGACCTCGCGCTTCCAGACGGGCAGCTCGGCCTTGACGGCCTCCACGAGGTCCCGGCAGACGGCGAACGCGCGCTCGCGGTGCGCGGTCGCGACCGCGGCGACGAGCGCGGGCTCGCCCACGCCGAGGCGGCCGACCCGGTGGCTCAGCGCCACGCCGAGGACGCCGTCGCGGGCGCGGGCCGCGGCGGCGAGGCGCTCGAGGACCGCTGGCGCGTCCGGGTGGGCGGAGTACTCGAGCGCCACGACCTCGCCGGCGACGCCCGGGTCGTGGTCGCGCACCTGGCCGACGAAGGTCGCCACGGCGCCCGCGCGCGGGTCGGCGACCGCCGCGAGGTGGTCCGCGACCGACAGCGGGGCGTCGCTGAGCCGCGCGAGCACGCCCGCGCCGGCCGGAGTGCGGCTGCCGGCGGGACGGTCGCCGCCGGTGTGGTCGCCTCCGGTGTGGTCGCCTCCGGTGTGGTTGCCGCCGTGCTCGCCGCCGGTGCGGTCGCCTCCGGTGCGGTCGCCTCCGGTGCGGTCGCCTCCGGTGCGGTCGCCTCCGGTGCGGTCGCCTCCGGTGTGGTTGCCGCCGTGCTCGCCGCCCGCGTGGTCGCCCCCGGCGACCTGGTCGAGCAGGTGGGGGAGCAGGGGCAGCAGGACGCGCAGCCCGTCGGCCACCCCGCCGGGGCTGCCGGGCAGGTTGACGACGACGGCGCCGTCCGCCGTCACGCCCGCGAGCCCCCGCGAGAGCACGGCCGTGGGGACGGCGTCGGCCGACGCGCGGCGCAGCGCCTCGGCGAGGCCGGGCACCTCCCGGGCCAGGACCGGACGCGTGCCCTCGGGCGTCTCGTCCCGAGGCCCGACGCCGGTACCGCCGCTGGTCACGACGACCCGCGCGCCGGCCGCGAGCGCGTCGGCGAGGGCCCGCGCCACGGAGGCGGCGCCGTCGGGCACGACGACGCGGGTGGGGGCGAGGCCGGCCTCGGCGAGGAGGGCCTCGGCCACCGGGCCCGAGCGGTCCTCGGCGCGCCCGGCCGCGCAGCGGTCCGACACGACGACGACCGCCGCGGGCGTCCGGGCGGGGGGCGCCGCGGCCCGCGCGGGCTCTCGGGCGTCGGGCATCGCACCTCCTCGATCCCGCCACGCTACCCACCGAAGGTCCCTGGCTGCGCGGCGGGGGACCGGGAATACTCCCGGGCATGGCCGAGGCGTCGACGGGTCGCACGCTCGCGTCCGCGAGCCGCCTGGCGATCCTCCAGCTCCTGCGCGAGCGCGCCGAGCCGGTGGGCGTCCAGGAGGTCGCGGACGCGACGGGCCTGCACCCCAACACGGCGCGTGAGCACCTGGACCGGCTCGTGGCCGCGCGCTTCGTCGAGCGGACCGCCGAGCGGCGCGGCACCCCGGGCCGGCCGCGCTGGCGGTACGCGCTCGTGCGGCGCCCGGCCGCCGCCGGCGCGGACGAGCTCTTCCGCCGCGCGTACCTGGCCGCGCCCCCCTCCTGGGAGCCCGCGGACCCCGACGCCCGGCGCCAGGTGGCGGCCCTCGAGCTGCACCTCGACGACCTCGGCTTCGACCCGGAGCTCGAGCCCGCGACGGAGACCGTCCACCTGCGCCGCTGCCCGTACGCCGCCCTCGCGCGCGAGCGGACCGAGCTCATGTGCCAGGTGCACCTCGAGCTCGTGCGGGACGTCCTCGAGGTCGAGGGCGGGCCCGTGACGGCCGAGCGGCTCGAGCCGTTCGTCGGCCCGCAGCACTGCCTGCTGCACCTGCGGGGTCTCTGAGCCGACCACCGGCGCCCGCGGCAGGGGCGGCCCGGCTCCGGCGCCCGCGTGGGCGGCCCGGCCCCGGCGCCCGCGCGGGGGCGGCGCGGGATCGCCCGTCGCTCGCCGTCGGCCCCCGCGGGCCGCCTCCTCGCGGCCCTCCTCACCCGACACGCCGCCCCCCGACACGCCGACCCAGGGGAGTTTTCACGGCACGGACCGGTGTCTGCTCTCGCCATTCGTCGCCAGACTGGCCAGGATGGCGGCGGGGGCATCGCCGCCCCGGCGACGGAGGAGTCATGGCGATCTTCAGGCCCGGCGTGGACCTGCGGCAGTGGGACCCCGAGGACCCGGAGCGCTGGGACAGCCGGTTCGCGTGGCGGACCCTGTGGATCACCACCTACAACCTGACGCTGGCCTTCTGCGTCTGGTACCTCGTCAGCGCGATCGCCCCGCGGCTGACCACCATCGGCTACGACCTCACCGACCAGCAGCTCTACTGGCTGGTCGCGGTGCCCGGGCTGACGGGCGGGGCCATGCGGCTCATCTACATGTTCCTGCCGCCCATCGTCGGCACGCGCACGCTCGTCGGCGGCTCCGCCACCCTGCTGCTCCTGCCCATGCTCGGCTGGACGTTCGCCGTCCGGAACGTCGACACCCCCTACTGGGTGCTGCTGCTGCTCGCCGCGGCGGCCGGCGTCGGCGGCGGCGCCTTCTCCGGGTTCATGCCGTCGACGAGCTACTTCTTCCCGCGCCGGATGGCGGGCACCGCGCTCGGCCTGCAGGCCGGCCTGGGCAACTTCGGCGTCAGCCTCATCCAGTTCCTCACGCCGTGGGTCGTCGGCTTCGGCCTCCTCGGCGTCACCGCCCTCACCCCGCAGGAGAAGATCGACGGCGGCCACATGTGGCTGCACAACGCCGGCCTCGTGCTCGTGCCGTGGGTGCTGCTCGGCATGGTGCTCGCCGCGGTCTTCCTGCGGCGCGTGCCGGTCAAGGCCAACTTCCGCGAGCAGCTGGACATCTTCCGCGAGCGGCACACGTGGTACATGACCGCGATCTACGTCATGACCTTCGGCGCCTTCTCCGGCTTCGCCGCGCAGCTCGGGCTCATCATCAAGAACGAGTACGGCGGCTTCGCCGACGCCCCGGACCCGCTGAAGTTCGCGTTCCTCGGCCCGCTCATCGGCTCCGCGACGCGCGCGCTGTGGGGCCCCCTGTGCGACAGGTTCGGCGGCGCGGTGTGGACGTTCGTCGCGGGCGTCGGGATGACCGTGAGCACGGTGTTCACGGCGTTCTTCCTCAGCCCGACGTCGCGCGGCCAGTTCGGGCCGTTCCTGCTCGGCATGCTCGTGGTCTTCTTCTTCGCCGGGATCGGCAACGCGGGCACCTTCAAGCAGATGCCGATGATCTTCCCCCGGCGCCAGGCCGGCGGGGTGATCGGCTTCACCTCGTCGATCGCGGCGTTCGGCCCCTTCCTCGTCGGCGCGGCCCTGTCGGCCGTGGCGCCCCGCGGGTTCTTCTTCGGCTGCGCCGTCTACTTCGCCCTCTGCACCGCGCTCACGTGGGTGCAGTACGCCCGCCCGGGGGCGCCCAAGCCCAGCTGACCAGCCCCGCCGTCCGAGGAGGAACCATGACGACCGTCGAGCCGAGAACCGACCGGCCCGGGCTGGACGGGCCCGCGTCCGACGCGATCCTCCGCATCGGCCGGCACCTGCGCCGCGGCGAGGTCTCCGACGACCTGCGCACGCTGCACCAGGTCGGCGGGCGGGAGGCGGACACCTTCTACCGGGACCGGTGGAGCCACGACAAGGTCGTCCGCTCCACGCACGGCGTGAACTGCACGGGCTCGTGCTCGTGGAAGGTCTACGTCAAGGACGGGATCATCACCTGGGAGTCCCAGCAGACCGACTACCCGTCCGTCGGACCCGACCGCCCCGAGTACGAGCCGCGCGGCTGTCCCCGCGGCGCGGCGTTCAGCTGGTACACGTACTCGCCGACGCGGGTGCGCTACCCGTACGTGCGCGGCGTGCTCCTCGAGCTCTACCGCGCCGCCCTCGCCCGCACGGGCGACCCGGTGGAGGCGTGGGCGAGCGTCGTCGAGGACCCGGAGGCCGCGCGCCGCTACAAGCGGGCCCGCGGCAAGGGCGGGCTCGTCCGGGCCACGTGGGACGAGGCGCTCGAGATCGCCGCCGCCGCGCAGGTCTACACGATCCGCCGGTACGGACCCGACCGCGTGGCGGGCTTCTCGCCCATCCCGGCGATGTCGATGGTGTCGCACGGCGCCGGCGCCCGGTACCACGCGCTGCTCGGCGCCCCGATGCTCTCGTTCTACGACTGGTACGCCGACCTGCCCGTGGCCTCGCCGCAGGTGTTCGGCGACCAGACCGACGTGCCCGAGTCCGGGGACTGGTGGGACGCGGGCTACCTCATCATGTGGGGTTCGAACCTGCCGGTCACCCGCACGCCCGACGCGCACTGGATGGTCGAGGCGCGCTACCGGGGCCAGAAGGTCGTCGCCGTCTCCCCGGACTACGCGGACAACGTCAAGTTCGCCGACGAGTGGCTCTCGACCCAGCCGGGCACGGACGGCGCGCTCGCGATGGCGATGGGGCACGTCGTCCTGCGCGAGTTCTACGTGGAGCGCCAGGTGCCGTACTTCACCGAGTACGCCCAGCGGTACACCGACCTGCCGTTCCTCGTGCGGCTCGAGCCCGCCGACGACGGCGCGTACGTCCCGGGCAAGTTCCTCACCGCCGAGGACCTCGGCGGCGCCGCCGCCGAGCAGGAGAACGCCGCGTTCAAGACGGTCCTCGTCGACGGCCGGACGGGCGAGCCCGTCGTCCCCGGCGGCTCCCTCGGCTTCCACTACGGCGAGAGCGGCAAGGGCCGCTGGAACCTCGACCTGGGCGACGTCGAGCCGATGCTCTCGGCTGCCGGGACCGTCGTCGCCGGCGGCGGGCGGACCGCCGGCGCGGTGACGCCGGTCGAGGTCCTGCTGCCGCGGTTCGACACCCTCGACGGCGCCCCCGGCGTCGCGCACCGCGGCGTGCCGGCGATCCGGGTCGGCGGCCACCTCGTCACCACCGTGCTCGACCTGCTGCTCGCGCAGTACGGCGTCGCGCGGCGGGGGCTGCCGGGCCGCTGGCCCACCGGCTACGACGACGCCGCCGAGGGCTGCACCCCGGCCTGGCAGGAGCAGTTCACGGGTGTGCCCGCGGCGGCCGCCGAGCGCATCGGGCGCGAGTTCGCGGCCAACGCGGAGGAGTCGCGCGGCCGCTCGATGATCGTCATGGGCGCGGGGACCAACCACTGGTTCCACTCCGACACGATCTACCGCTCGTTCCTCGCGCTGACGACCCTCACCGGGTGCCAGGGCGTCAACGGCGGCGGCTGGGCGCACTACGTCGGCCAGGAGAAGGTGCGGCCCGTCACCGGGCACGGGCTGTACGCCAACGCGTTCGACTGGGCGCGCCCGGCGCGGACCATGATCCAGACGGCGTTCTGGTACCTCGCCACCGACCAGTTCCGCTACGACGCGTTCTCCGCGGACACGCTGGCCGCCCACCTGCCGGGCCGCGCCGGGGGCCACCTGACGGGCAAGGCGACGGCCGACGTCGTCGCGCAGTCCGCGCGGCTGGGCTGGATGCCCTCGTACCCCACGTTCGACCGGAGCCCGCTGCAGCTCGCCGAGGACGCGGAGGCCGCGGGCGTGCCCGTCGCCGAGTACGTGCCCGCCGAGCTGCGCGCCGGGCGGCTGCGGTTCGCGGCGGAGGACCCGGACGCGCCGGAGAACTTCCCGCGGGTGCTCACGGTGTGGCGGGCGAACCTGCTCGGCAGCTCTGCCAAGGGCAACGAGTACTTCCTGCACCACCTGCTCGGCACGGACTCCAACCTGCGGGCCACGGAGGCGCCGCCGGAGGCCCGGCCGCGGGACGTCGTCTGGCGGGAGGAGGCGCCCACGGGGAAGCTCGACCTGCTCCTCGCGCTCGACTTCCGCATGACGAGCACGACCATGTACGCCGACGTCGTGCTGCCCGCCGCCACGTGGTACGAGAAGTACGACCTCAACACGACGGACATGCACCCGTTCGTGAACTCGTTCAGCCCGGCGATCGCGCCGCCGTGGCAGACGCGGACCGACTTCGACATCTTCCACTCGCTCGCCCGGCGGTTCAGCGAGCTCGCCGCCACGCACCTCGGTGTCCGCAAGGACGTCGTCGCCGTGCCGCTCATGCACGACACGCCCGACGAGCTGGCGACGCCGCACGGGGTGGTGCGCGACTGGAAGGCGGGGGAGTGCGAGCCCGTGCCCGGCGTCACGATGCCGCGGCTCGTCGTCGTCGAGCGGGACTACGGGGCCGTCGCGGCGAAGATGGCGACCCTCGGGCCGCTCGTCGACACGCTCGGCGCGACGACGAAGGGCGTCACCTTCGACATGTCGGCCGAGGTCGCCTACCTCGCCCGGAAGAACGGCGTCGCGCAGGGGACCGGCAGCGTCGTCGAGGGGCGGCCGCTGCTCACGCGGGACGTGCACGCGTGCGAGGCGATCCTCGCGCTGTCCGGCACGACGAACGGCCGCCTCGCCGTGCAGGGTTTCCGCCGGCTCGAGGAGCGCACCGGCACGCGCATGGCGGACCTCGCCGCCGAGCACGAGGGCAAGCAGGTGACGTTCGCCGACACCCAGGCGGCGCCGGTCACCGTCATCACGTCGCCCGAGTGGTCGGGCACGGAGCACGGCGGGCGGCGGTACTCGCCGTTCACGATCAACGTCGAGCGGCTCAAGCCGTGGCACACGCTCACCGGGCGCCAGCAGTTCTACCTCGACCACGACTGGATCGCGGAGCTGGGCGAGGGCCTGCCGGTGTTCCGGCCGCCGCTCGACATGGCCGCGCTCTTCGGGGAGAACGCGCTCGGGCACGCGGCCGAGGTCGCGGGGACGGGCGCCGTCGGCGTCACGGTCCGCTACCTCACCCCGCACAACAAGTGGTCCATCCACTCGGAGTACCAGGACAACCTCTTCATGCTGTCGCTGTCCCGGGGCGGGCCCACGATCTGGATGAGCGACCGGGACGCCGCCAAGGCCGGCATCGCGGACAACGACTGGGTGGAGGCGGTCAACCGCAACGGCGTCGTCGTGGCCCGGGCGGTCGTCTCGCACCGGATGCCCGAGGGCACCGTCTACATGCACCACGCCCAGGACCGGCTCATCGACGTGCCGCTGTCGGAGACCACGGGCCGGCGGGGCGGCATCCACAACTCGCTGACGAGGCTGCTCATCAAGCCGAGCCACCTCGTCGGCGGCTACGCGCAGCTCTCCTACGCGTTCAACTACCTCGGCCCCACGGGCAACCAGCGCGACGAGGTCACCGTGATCCGCCGGCGCAGCCAGGAGGTGACGTACTGATGCGCGTCATGGCCCAGATGGCGATGGTCATGAACCTCGACAAGTGCATCGGGTGCCACACGTGCTCGGTCACGTGCAAGCAGGCGTGGACGAACCGCACGGGCACCGAGTACGTGTGGTTCAACAACGTCGAGACGCGGCCCGGGCAGGGCTACCCGCGCACGTACGAGGACCAGGAGCGCTGGGAGGGCGGCTGGACGCTCAACCGGCGCGGCCGCCTCCAGCTCAAGGCGGGCGGCCGGCTGAAGAACCTCCTGACGATCTTCGCCAGCCCCAAGCAGCCGTCCATCGACGAGTACTACGAGCCGTGGACGTACGACTACGAGCGGCTCACCAGCGCCCCGCTGCAGGAGCACACGCCGGTCGCGCGGCCGAAGTCGCTGCTGTCCGGCCAGGACATGGCCGTGCGCTGGAGCGCGAACTGGGACGACGACCTCGGCGGCGCCCCCGCGCTGACCCAGGCCGACCCCGTCCTGCAGAAGGTCTCGGACAAGGTCAAGCTCGAGTTCGAGCAGACCTTCATGTTCTACCTGCCGCGCATCTGCGAGCACTGCCTCAACCCGTCGTGCGCGGCGTCCTGCCCGTCCGGGGCGATCTACAAGCGATCCGAGGACGGCATCGTCCTCGTGGACCAGGACCGGTGCCGCGGCTGGCGCAAGTGCGTCACCGGCTGCCCGTACAAGAAGGTCTACTTCAACCACCGCACGGGCAAGGCCGAGAAGTGCACGTTCTGCTTCCCGCGCATCGAGGTCGGCCTGCCGACCGTGTGCTCGGAGACGTGCGTCGGCCGCCTGCGCTACATCGGGCTCGTCCTGTACGACGCCGACCGCGTCCTCGCCGCGGCGAGCGAGCCCGACGAGACGAAGCTCCTCGCCGCGCAGCGCTCGGTGTTCCTCGACCCGGACGACCCGGAGGTGCAGCGGGCCGCCGAGGCGTCCGGCATCCCGCGCGACTGGGTGGACGCCGCGCGCCGCTCGCCGGTGTGGGCGCTCATCCACCGCTACGAGGTGGCCCTGCCGCTGCACCCCGAGTACCGGACGCTGCCGATGGTCTGGTACATCCCGCCGCTGTCGCCCGTCGTCGACGTCGTGCGGGAGACCGGGGAGGACGCGGAGGACCGCGGCAACCTCTTCGCGGCGATCGAGGCCCTGCGCATCCCCGTGGAGTACCTCGCGGAGCTCTTCACCGCCGGCGACGTCGCCCCGGTGACCGCGGTCCTGCGTCGCCTCGCCGCGATGCGCTCGTACATGCGGGACATCTCCATGGGGCGCGACGGCGACCCGAGCATCCCGGCCGCCGTCGGGATGTCCGCCGCGGAGATGGAGGGGATGTACCGGCTGCTCGCGCTCGCGAAGTACGACGAGCGCTACGTCATCCCGACGGCGCACGCCGAGCAGGCGCACTCCCTCGAGGAGCTCGCGACCGAGTGCGCGCTCGACTACGAGGGGGGCCCCGGCATGGGCGGCTCCGGGCCGTTCGGCGAGGGGTCCGGCCGTGGGTTCCACAACGACCCGATCGCCGTCGAGAACTTCCACATGCTCGCCCAGCGGCAGACCACCGACACCGTCGCCGACCCGGCCACCCGCAAGGCGCGCGTCAACCTCCTCAACTGGGACGGCAAGGGCGTCCCGCCGGGGCTCTTCCCGCCGCGCGCGGACGAGCCCGGGGAGGGGCCGGGGCTGCGCGAGCCCGACGACGCCGCCGCGCCGGCCGTGGTGCAGCCGCGGCCGGTCGGGGGCGCGGAGGCGGGGCCGGCGGGCGCGGGCACCGAGCCGCGCCGGGACGGGGGGACGCCGTGAACCGCGTCGCGCGGGCCCGGGCCGCCGCCCGGCTGGCAACCCGGGAGGCCGCGGTCGCGCACCGGGTCGCGGCGCTGCTGCTCGAGTACCCGACCGAGGACCTGCCGGCGCTCGTGCCGACGCTGCGCGCGGCAGTCGCGGAGCTGCCGCCGCACCTCGCGGAGCCGCTCGCGCGGACCCTCGAGCACGTGGCGGGCACGCCGCTGCCGGAGCTCGCCGCGCAGTACGTGGAGACCTTCGACCTGCGCCGCCGGTGCAGCCCCTACCTGACGTACTACGCCTACGGCGACACCCGGCGCCGCGGCGTCGCGCTCGTCGAGATGAAGCAGGCGTACCGGGCGGTCGGGCTGGAGCTCGCCGACGAGGAGCTGCCGGACCACCTCGCCGTCGTCCTCGAGTGCGCCTCGGGGCCCGACGACGGCGCCCGCGAGGCGGGGCTGCGTCTCCTCCTCGCGCACCGGGCCGGCCTGGAGCTGCTGCGGCTCGCCCTCCTCGACGCCGGGTCGCCGTGGGCGGGCGCGCTCGTGGCCGTGTGCGCCACGCTGCCGCCCCTCGAGGGCGACGACCGCGACGCCGTCGCGCGCCTCGCCGCGGAGGGGCCGCCGGGGGAGGAGGTCGGGCTGGACCCGAGCCTCGCCCTGGCGGCCACCGAGCCGTACGCCCTGGACCCGTCGACCACCGGAGCGGACCGATGACCACCCTCGCCACGCACCCGTTCGCGGCCGCCGCCGCGGCCGCCGAGGTCACGACGGCCGACGTCGTCCTGTGGGTGGTGCTGCCCTACCTGTTCCTCACCGTGTTCGTGCTCGGGCACGTGTGGCGGTACCGGTACGACAAGTTCGGCTGGACGACGCGCTCGTCGCAGCTCTACGAGCGCCGCCTGCTGCGGTGGGCCAGCCCGCTGTTCCACTTCGGGATCCTCTTCGTGTTCCTGGGGCACGTGCTGGGCCTGGGGATCCCGAAGTCGTGGACGCGCGCCCTGGGCGTCTCGGACGGCCTCTACCACCTCATGGCGATCACCATCGGCACCGTCGCGGGGGTCTCGACCGTCGTCGGGCTCGCGCTGCTCATCTACCGGCGGCGCACGGTCGGGCCGGTCTTCCGGGCGACGACCCGGATGGACAAGCTCATGTACCTCGTGCTGGCCGTGGTCATCGCGCTGGGCATGTGGAACACCATCGCGGGCTCCATCCTCAACCTCGGCGGGCACTACGACTACCGCGAGGGCGTCTCCGTGTGGTTCCGGGGCATCTTCCGGTTCGACCTGCACCCGGAGCTCATGGCCGACGCGCCGCTGGGCTTCCAGCTGCACGGCATGGCCGCGATGTTCCTCTTCGCGCTGTGGCCGTTCACGCGGCTCGTGCACGTGTTCAGCGTGCCGCTCGGCTATCTGTGGCGCCCGTACGTCGTCTACCGCGCCAAGGCCCGCACGACGCCGGGCACCAGGCCGCCGCGACGCGGCTGGGAGGGCGTCCAGCGGCCGAAGGAGCACGTGGGGCCGTTCTGAGGGAGCACGGGTCGGCAGGGCCCGGCACGCCCCGACAGCGCCAGAGGGCCGGAGACGGCCCCGGTACGCCGACGGGCCGCCCGGGTCTCCGGGCGGCCCGTCGGTGCTGGTGGGCGATACTGGGATCGAACCAGTGACCTCTTCCGTGTCGAGGAAGCGCGCTACCTCTGCGCCAATCGCCCTTGTCGAGGTGGAGACGGGATTCGAACCCGTGTGTACGGCTTTGCAGGCCGCTGCCTCGCCTCTCGGCCACTCCACCGTTCGGCCGTTCCGCCTGAGGCAGAGCCTTCGGGTGCGGTGTCGCCTCCGAGCGGACGACGGGACTCGAACCCGCGACCCTCACCTTGGCAAGGTGATGCGCTACCAACTGCGCTACGTCCGCGCGGCACGTCCGGGGCCTGCGGCCCGCTCCGTGCGCGTCCCGAACTCTAACCGACGCCCGCGACGAGAGTCCAACCCGTTCGGGCCCGGCGCGCCGGGTGCGAGGGCCCGTCCCGACGGGGCGCCGGACGGCGCCCGCGGGGCGGGGCGCGACCGTCGGGGCCGCCGGTCGGCGGGCTAGGGTCGGCCGCGTGAGTGGGCCGGCCGCCGCGGGGCGGGACGCGGGCGCGACGGGCGGGAGCGCCTGGTTCGCGGGCGTGTCCGCGGCGCGGCCCGTGGAGTGCGTGGAGCTGCCCGACGGCGCGGAGCGCCTCGCCGCCGGCTTCTGGGCCGTCGCGTGCGCGTTCGAGGGCCGCGGCCGGGCGTACCGCTTCGCCGACGTCGTCCGCCGGCCCGACGGCGCCGTCGCCGCCCCGCCCGCCCCGGCGCCCTGGCGGGGGCCCCGGCCGGAGGCCTGGCGGTCCTCGCTGTCGCGCGAGGGCTACCTGGCCGGCGTCGCCGAGGTGCGCCGCCGCATCCGCGCCGGCGACGTCTACCAGGTCAACCTCTGCCGCGTGCTCTCCGCCCCGCTGCCCGCCGCCGACGGCGAGCCCTCCGCGGCCGCGCTGGCGGCCCGCCTCCTGGCCGGCAACCCGGCGCCGTTCGCGGGCGGCCTGCACGTCCCGGCGGGCGGTCCGCTGCCGCCCGCCTGGGTGGTGAGCGCGTCCCCGGAGCGGTTCCTCACCGTCGCCGGCGGCACCGTCGCGTCCGGCCCCATCAAGGGCACCGCCGCGACGCCGGAGGGGCTCACGGACAAGGACCGCGCGGAGAACGTCATGATCACCGACATGGTGCGCAACGACCTGCAGCGGGTCTGCGCGCCGGCGACGGTGGAGGTCGCGGACCTCCTGCGGGTGGAGCGGCACCCCGGGCTCGCGCACCTCGTCACCACGGTGGTCGGGCGGCTCCTGCCCGACGCCGGGTGGCCCGAGGTCCTCGCCGCCACCTTCCCGCCCGCCTCGGTGTCCGGCGCCCCGAAGCACACGGCCCTCGCGGCCATCCGCGACCTCGAGCCCACGCCCCGCGGTCCGTACTGCGGAGCCTTCGGCTGGGTCGACGGCGACGCGGGGCGCGCCGAGCTCGCGGTCGCCATCCGCACGTTCTGGTGGACGGGGGAGGACGGCGGGACGCTGCGCTTCGGCACCGGGGCGGGGATCACGTGGGAGTCGGACCCGGAGCGCGAGTGGGCCGAGACGGAGCTCAAGGCGGCGCGGCTGGTCGCCCTGGCGAGCGAGGACGGACCAGGATGGGCCGGGCCGGGCGGTGCCGGGCCGGGCGGCGCCGGGGCCCACGCGCCCGACGAGGGGAGGAACGGATGAGCACGGAGGGGATCGTCGTCTGGGCGGACGGACGGCTCCGCGACCCCGCGGAGCCGCTGCTCAGCCCGCTCGACCACGGGCTGACGGTCGGCGACGGCGTCTTCGAGACGTGCGGCGTCGTCCGCGGGCGGCCGTTCGCGCTGACGCGGCACCTGCGCCGGCTGCGGCAGTCCGCGGTCGGCATCGGGCTCGCCCCGCCGGACGAGGACCTCATCCGCGAGGGGGTCGAAGCCGTGCTCGCGGCGGGCACGAACCTCGGCCGGCTCCGGATCACCGTCACGGCGGGCCTGGGCCCGCTCGGCTCCGGTCGCTGGGCGAGCCCTCAGACGGTGCTCGTCCTGGCGGGCCCCGCCCAGCCCGCCGACGTCGTGCGCGTCGTCCGCGTGCCCTGGGTGCGCAACGAGCGGTCCGCGGTCGCCGGGCTGAAGACGACGTCGTACGCCGAGAACGCCGTCGTCCTCGCCCACGCCCGGTCCCGCGGCGCGGACGAGGCGCTCCTCGCCAACACCGTCGGCGAGCTGTGCGAGGGCACCGCGACGAACGTCTTCGTGGAGCGCGACGGCGAGCTCCTCACGCCCGGCCTGCACACCGGCTGCCTCGCCGGGATCACGCGCGAGCTCGTGCTGGAGTGGTCGGCGGAGGCGGGGCTGCCCGTGCGCGAGGCCGCGCCGGGGGAGCTGGCGTACGCGGTGCTCGACGAGGTGCTCGCGGGGCGGGCGCACCTCGGCCTGACGGGCTCGGTGCGCACGGTGGCGCCCGTGGTCGAGCTCGACGGCGCGCCCGTCGCGCCCGGCCCGCTCACGCAGCGCGTGCGCGAGCTCTACGCGGAGCGCGAGGCGGCCGACCTCGACCCGTGACGGCGCCGCGCGCGGAGCCCGCGCTCAGGCGTCGAGCAGCGTGACGATGAGGCGCGAGATCTCGTCCTCCATGCGGCTGCTCTCGGAGCCGAAGGGGACGAGCGCCGTCGTCGCGGAGATGAAGCGCGCGAACGGCTCGGCCGGGCCGGCGAGGAGGGCGTCGCCCTCGACCCCGCTCAGGGCCATGAGGAGGAAGGCCGGGTCCTCGTCACGCCAGATGCGCACGTCGCCCGTGCCGGCGGGCGCGGACGGTTCGGCCAGGATCCCCTGGGCGAGCAGCTCACGGCCGATGAGCCACGTGCAGCTGGAGTGCGTACCGGTGAACTCGACGCGGACGGTGTACGGGTCGGCGCAGTCGAACGCGAGCTCCGCGCGGATCGGCAGGACGCTGGCGTCCGAGAGGACGAGGTGCATGGAGACGACCTCGCGCACGTCTGGCACGGAACCCGCCATCACTCACCCTCTTCCACGCGTCCCGATCGATCGTGCCGCCCCCGCGCCGAGCTCCGCCAGGTTCGCCGAGTGGCCTGTGGATTCGCTAGCATCATCCACGGCGCGGCGAGCCTGACTCGCCGCACGGGCGATTGGCTCAGTGGTAGAGCGCCTCGTTCACACCGAGGAGGTCACTGGTTCGAACCCAGTATCGCCCACCCCCTGCCGCCGCGGAGATACGCCAAATGGGCGGACTTTCACCGGCCGGCCGTGCAAATCATAACGATCGGGACACGGAGGGGCCCCGCCGCCCCGATCCGGCCGTCCGGGCGGCCGCCCCGGGAGCCACTCCGCGACCCTGCGGCGCCGCCTCGTCGGTCGGTGCCGGTCGGCCCCGCGTCCGGCGCCCCACCCGCCCGGCGGGCCCCGTGGCTCGTCGGTCCGACCGGAGTCGCTAGCATCGACGCGACCCCACGACCCGGAGAGGTTCCCGTGCCACAGATCACCCTGACCGTCGACGGCGACGAGCGGACCGTGGCGGAGGGGACGACCGGGACCGACCTCTACGGCGACCGGCGCGAGGTCGTCGTCGTGCGGGTCGACGGGGAGCTGCGCGACCTCGCGACGCCGCTGCCCGACGGCGCGGTCGTGGAGGCCGTGACGATCGACTCGCCCGACGGGCTCGCGGTGCTGCGCCACTCGACGGCGCACGTGCTCGCCCAGGCCGTGCAGGAGCTGCACCCGAAGGCGCGGCTCGGCATCGGGCCGCCCGTCACGGACGGCTTCTACTACGACTTCGACGTCGAGGTGCCCTTCACGCCCGAGGACCTCAAGGCCCTCGAGAAGGTCATGCAGCGCATCGTGAAGGAGGGCCAGACCTTCCGGCGCCGGGAGGTCACCGAGGCGGAGGCGCGCGCGGAGCTCGCGGACGAGCCGTACAAGCTCGAGCTCATCGGCCTCAAGGGCAGCGCCGACGAGACGGAGGGCGCGTCCGCCGAGGTCGGCCTCGGCGGCCTCACGATCTACCAGAACGTCCGCCGCGACGGCACGGTCGCCTGGCAGGACCTGTGCCGCGGCCCGCACCTGCCGTCGACCCGGCTCATCGGCAACGGCTTCCAGCTCACGCGCACCGCCGCCGCGTACTGGCGCGGGTCGGAGAAGAACCCGCAGCTGCAGCGCGTCTACGGCACGGCGTGGCCCACCAAGGACGAGCTGAGGGCGTACCTCGAGCGGCTCGCCGAGGCCGAGCGCCGCGACCACCGCCGTCTCGGCAACGAGCTGGACCTCTTCTCGTTCCCCGAGGAGATCGGCTCCGGCCTCGCGGTCTTCCACCCCAAGGGCGGCATCGTCCGCATGGAGATGGAGAACTACTCCCGGCAGCGCCACGTCGAGGCGGGGTACTCGTTCGTCAACAGCCCGCACATCACCAAGGCGCGGCTGTTCGAGATCTCGGGCCACCTCGACTGGTACGCCGACGGCATGTACCCGCCCATGCAGCTCGACGAGGAGCGCGACGCCGAGGGCCACGTGCGCCGGCAGGGGCAGGACTACTACCTCAAGCCGATGAACTGCCCGATGCACAACCTGGTGTTCGCCGCTCGCGGGCGGTCCTACCGGGAGCTGCCGCTCCGGCTGTTCGAGTTCGGCACGGTGTACCGGTACGAGAAGTCCGGCGTCGTGCACGGCATGACCCGCGCCCGCGGCTTCACGCAGGACGACGCGCACATCTACTGCACCCGCGACCAGATGCGCGGCGAGCTCGCGGAGCTCCTGCAGTTCGTGCTCGACCTGCTGCGTGACTACGGCCTGAGCGACTTCTACCTCGAGCTCTCCACGCGCAACGAGGACAAGCACATCGGCGACGACGCCACCTGGGCCGAGGCCACGGAGGTGCTGCGCGAGGTCGCCACGGCGTCCGGCCTGGACCTCGTGGACGACCCGGGTGGCGCGGCGTTCTACGGCCCGAAGATCTCGGTCCAGGCCAAGGACGCCATCGGGCGCACGTGGCAGCTGTCGACGATCCAGCTCGACTTCTTCCTGCCCGAGCGCTTCCAGCTCGAGTACACCGCTGCGGACGGCACGCGGCAGCGGCCCGTCATGATCCACCGGGCGCTGTTCGGCTCGATCGAGCGGTTCTTCGCGATCCTCGTCGAGCACTACGCGGGCGCGTTCCCCGCCTGGCTGGCCCCGGTGCAGGTGGTCGCCGTGCCCGTGGCGGAGCCGTTCCACGACTACCTGGCCGACGTCGTCGCGCGCCTGCGCGCGGAGGGGATCCGGGCCGAGCTCGACCTCTCGGACGACAGGTTCGGCAAGAAGATCCGCAACGCCGCGACCCAGAAGGTGCCGTTCGTGCTCATCGCGGGCGGGGACGACGTCGCGGCGGGTGCCGTGTCGTTCCGGTACCGCGACGGGCGCCAGGAGAACGGCGTCCCGGTCGACGAGGCGGTCGCGCGGGTCGTCGAGGCGGTCCGCACGAGGGCGCAGGTGTAGCGGTGGCGGACGACCCCGAGCCCGTCGTCGAGCCGGCCTCCGCGTTCGCCGGGGTCCCCGACGGCCTCGAGCGGCTCTGGACGCCGCACCGCGCGGCGTACCTGGGCGGGGAGAACAAGCCGCTGGGCGAGGGCGCGGACGCCTGCCCGTTCTGCCGGGCCGCGGCCACCGACGACGACGCCGCCCGGCTCGTGGTGGCCCGCGGCGAGCGGGTGTTCGCGCTGCTCAACCTCTACCCGTACAACTCCGGGCACCTCATGGTGCTGCCGTACCGGCACGTGGGCGCGTATCCCGACCTCGACGACGCCGAGACGGTGGAGCTGGCGCGGATGACCCAGACGGCGATGCGCGTGCTCGAGGCCGTCATGCACCCGCACGGGTTCAACCTCGGCATCAACCAGGGCGGCGCGGCCGGCGCCGGGATCGCCGGCCACCTGCACCAGCACGTCGTGCCCCGCTGGGGCGGCGACGCGAACTTCCTACCGATCATCGCGCGGACCAAGACGCTCCCGGAGCTGCTCGCGGACACGCGGGCGCGCCTCGCGGCCGCCTGGCCCAAGGAGGAGGAGGAGGCGTGATCAGCAAGCTGCGGGACGGCGTCGGGCGGCTCTTCACGCCGCTCGCGCGGTGGCTGCTGCGCCACGGGGTGTCCCCGGACGCGGTGACGATCGTGGGCACGCTCGGCGTCGTCGTGGCGGCGCTGTGGCTCTTCCCGCTCGGGTACCTCTTCGCGGGCACGATGGTCTGCTGGTTCTTCGCGATGAGCGACGCCATCGACGGCCTCATGGCCCGGCTGTCCGGCCGGGTCGGGCCGTGGGGCGCGTTCCTCGACTCCACGCTGGACCGGATCGCCGACGGCGCGATCTTCACGGGCCTCGTGCTCTACCTCGCCGGCCGGGGCGAGGACCCGCTCGGCGCGGGGCTCGGACTCGCGTGCCTCGTGCTCGGCTCGATCGTGCCGTACGCGCGGGCGCGCGCCGAGGGCCTCGGCATGACCGCGAACGTCGGCATCGCGGAGCGTGGCGACCGGCTGACGGCGGCCCTCACCGCGGCCGGGCTCGTCGGCGTCGGGCTGCCGCCGGTCGTGCTCACCATCGTGCTCGGCCTGCTCGCCGTGGCGAGCGCCGTCACGGTCGTCCAGCGGATGGTGGTGGTGCGCCGGCAGGCGGTCCGGGCGGCGGAGTCGTGAGGGCGGTCGCGTGAGGCTTCTCGACCCGGCGCGCGGGACGCTGCTCGCGTTCCGCGTGTTCTCCCGCGCCCCGGAGTGGTTCTCCCGCGGCGTCATGCGCGTCGCCGCCGAGGTCGCCTGGCTGCTGCACGGCAAGGGCGTGCGCCAGCTCGAGGCCAACCTGCGCCGCGCGCGGCCCGGCGCGAGCCCGCGCGAGATCCGGCGGCTGAGCCGGGAGGGCATGCGCACCTACCTGCGCTACTACGCCGAGGCGTTCGTGCTGCCGCGCCTCACCCCGGACCAGATCGACGCGCGGGTGCGCACCGTCGGCGTGCGGGCCCCGCTCGAGGAGTGCGGCCAGGGTCGGCCGGTCGTCCTCGCCCTCGGCCACCAGGGCAACTGGGACCTCGCCGGCGCGTGGGCGACGGTGCACCTGGCCCCGGCGACCACGGTCGCGGAGCGGCTCGAGCCGCCCGAGGTCTTCGACGCCTTCGTGCGGATGCGCGAGGCGAACGGGCTGACGATCATCCCGCTCGACAAGGGGGCCGACGTCTTCCGGCAGCTCGTGCGCGTGGCCCGGCGGGGGAACGTCCTCGTCCCGCTGCTGGGGGACCGCGACCTCACGTCGCGCGGGGTCGAGGTCACGCTGCTCGGCGAGCGCGCGCGGGTCGCCGCGGGCCCGGCCGCCCTCGCCGTCGCCACGGGCGCGATGCTCGTCCCGACGCTGCTGCGGCACGAGCGGATCCACGGGGTGCGCCGCCGGGTCGCGGGCTCGCCGTGGGGGCTCGTCGTGACCTTCGCGCCCCCGGTCCGTCCCGACCCCGACCTGCCCCGCACCGAGCAGGTGCGCGCGCTCACGCAGGCGTGGGTGGACGTGCTGGGCGCGGACATCGCCGAGCACCCCACGCACTGGCACATGCTGCAGAAGGTGTTCGTCGCCGACCTCGACCCGGACCGCTACGCCGCGACCGTCGCGCAGGAGGTGTCGTGAGCCTCGAGCCGCTGCGGGTGGGCATCGTGTGCCCCTACTCCTTCGACGTGCCCGGCGGGGTCCAGTTCCACGTGCGGGACCTCGCCGAGGCGCTCGAGCGGCGGGGGCACACCGTGAACGTGCTCGCGCCCGCGGACGAGGAGACGCCCCTGCCGGACTACATCACCCCGGCCGGCCGGGCCGTGCCGGTCCGCTACAACGGGTCCGTCGCGCGGATGACCTTCGGCCCGATGAGCGCCCGGCGGGTGCGCCGCTGGCTGACGGCCGGGGACTTCGACATCCTCCACCTGCACGAGCCGGTGACGCCGAGCCTCGGCATGCTCGCGCTGTGGGTGGCGACGGGGCCCATCGTGGCGACGTTCCACACCGCCCTGCTGCGCTCGCGCGCCCTGCAGGTGGCGCACCCGATCGTGCGGCCCAGCCTCGAGAAGATCGCCGCCCGCATCGCCGTCTCGGAGGACGCGCGGCGCACGCTCGTCGACCACCTCGGGGGCGACGCCGTCGTCATCCCCAACGGGGTCTACGTCGACGCGTTCGCGGCGGCCGAGGCCGACCCGCGCTGGACGGGCACGCCCGAGCGGCCCACGGTGGCGTTCCTGGGCCGGCTCGACGAGCCGCGCAAGGGGCTGCCGGTCCTCACGGCGGCGATCCCGGCGGTGCTCGAGGCGATCCCCGGGGCGCGGTTCCTCGTCGCCGGTCGGGGCGACACGGGCGCTGAGGAGTGCCGGGCCGCGCTGGGCGAGCACGCCGCGGCGGTCGAGTTCCTCGGCGGGATCTCCGACGAGGACAAGGCGCGGCTGCTGTCGTCCGTCGACGTCTACTGCGCGCCGCACACCGGCGGCGAGAGCTTCGGCATCGTGCTCGTCGAGGCCATGAGCGCGGGCGCCACGGTGGTGGCGAGCGACCTGGGCGCGTTCCGCCGGGTGCTCGACGACGGCGAGGCGGGCGTCCTGTTCCCCAACGGGGACAGCGCGCGGCTCGCCGAGACGCTCGTGCGCGTCCTGCGCGACCCCGACCTGCGACGGGAGCGGGCCGAGCGTGCGCGGTCGGTCGTGCGCCGCTACGACTGGTCCGTCGTGACCGAGCAGGTGCTCACGGTCTACGAGACGGTGCTGTCCGGCGGGCCGCGCGTCCGCGTGGGCGAGGACCCGTCGTCGCGGCGGCCTGGGGTGCCGGGGGAGGTGACCCCGCCATGACGTGGTCGGAGGCGACGCTGCTCGCCGCGGTCCTCCTGCTGCTCCTCCTGTGGGCGGTGTGGGTGGTCGCCAGCCGGCTCGACAGGCTGCACCGCAAGGTCGCGACCTCGCGGGCGGCGCTCGAGAACCAGCTCGTGCGGCGCGCCTCGGCGGCGGCGGAGCTGGCGGCGTCGGGCCTCCTGGACCCCGTGAGCTCCGTGCTCGTGGGGGAGGCGGCCTGGGCGGCGCTCGCCGCGGGCGGGCACGGCCGCGCCGAGCTGGTCGCCGCGCTGCCCGACCTGGACCGCCTCCTCGGCGGGGAGCAGGCCGACGATCGCGACGCCCCGCTGGCGCGCGACCTGGCCGAGAGCGAGCTGTCGCGCACGATGCGCGAGGCGTTGTCGGACGACGAGGAGGTCGCCCAGATGCGGGCGAACCCCGCCGGGCGGGAGCTCGTCGACGCGCTGGTGGCCGCCTGGTACCGCGTGCAGCTCGCGCGGCGCTTCCACAACGAGGCGGTCGCACAGACGCAGCGGGTCCGCCGCAAGACGCTCGTCCGCCTGCTGCGCCTGCACGGGCACGCCCCGATGCCGCAGACCGTGGAGATCGACGACGACTGGTCCGACGCGCTCCAGCGCGTCGCGCTCGAGCGGCTACCGCCCCCGGCGTCCGAGGGGGAAAACGCCTCGGGGACCTCCGGGGCCCGGCGACTAGGATTGGCAGCACCGCCGTCGGTCGCCTCCGGGCGGGTTCCTGCGGCGAGACGAGCAGCGCGCAGGAGCGCGACACCCACCACCGACCGAGGGACAGACGTGAGCGAGAACGTGATCGGCACCGCGAAGGTCAAGCGGGGGATGGCCGAGATGCTCAAGGGCGGCGTCATCATGGACGTCGTCACGCCCGAGCAGGCGAAGATCGCCGAGGACGCCGGGGCGGTCGCCGTCATGGCCCTCGAGCGCGTGCCCGCGGACATCCGCGCCCAGGGCGGCGTCGCCCGGATGAGCGACCCCGACCTCATCCAGGGGATCATCGACGCCGTCTCGATCCCGGTCATGGCCAAGGCGCGGATCGGCCACTTCGTCGAGGCGCAGGTGCTGCAGGCCCTCGGCGTCGACTACATCGACGAGTCCGAGGTGCTCACGCCGGCGGACTACAGCCACCACATCGACAAGTGGGCGTTCACGGTGCCGTTCGTGTGCGGCGCCACGAACCTCGGCGAGGCCCTGCGGCGCATCACCGAGGGCGCGGCGATGATCCGGTCCAAGGGCGAGGCGGGCACCGGCGACGTCTCCAACGCCACGACGCACATGCGGCAGATCCGGGACGAGATCCGCCGCCTGACGTCGCTGCCGGAGGACGAGCTCTACGTCGCCGCCAAGGAGCTGGGGGCGCCGTACGACCTCGTCAAGGAGGTCGCGGAGACCGGCAAGCTCCCCGTGGTGCTCTTCACGGCGGGCGGCATCGCCACCCCGGCCGACGCGGCGATGATGATGCAGCTCGGGGCCGAGGGCGTGTTCGTCGGCTCGGGCATCTTCAAGTCGGGCGACCCGGCCAAGCGCGCCGCCGCGATCGTCAAGGCCACGACGTTCTACGACGACCCGAAGGTCATCGCCGAGGTGTCCCGCGGGCTCGGCGAGGCCATGGTCGGCATCAACGTCGAGGACGTGCCGGAGCCGCACCGGCTCGCCGAACGCGGCTGGTGACCGACGGGGGCGCGCCGGCGGACGGGGCCGACCCCGCCGCGGCCCGTCCGCGCGTCGGCGAGCGCGGCCCCACCGCGATCGGCGTCACGCAGCTCGGCCCGGACTGGGTGCCGGGCCCGGACGGCGTGCTCTTCCGCCGGGGCGCCCGCCTGATCCTGCTCGACGGCGCCGAGCGCGTGCTCATGGTGCTGGGGCACGACGTCGACAACCCCTCCCGCCACTGGTGGTTCACGCCCGGCGGCGGCATCGACGCGGGCGAGGCGGCGGTCGACGCCGCGGTGCGCGAGCTGCGGGAGGAGACCGGGCTCGTCGTCGACCCGGCCGACGTCGTCGGGCCGGTGGCCACGCGGTCCGCGGTCTTCGACTTCCAGCGCCAGGCGGTGCGCCAGGACGAGGAGTTCTTCCTCGCGCGCCTCGACGCGCCCGCGCCGCTCGTCACCGACGGCTGGACCGACGTCGAGCGCACCTTCATGGACGACGTGCGCTGGTGGGACCTCGAGGCGCTCGATCGCGTCGAGGTGGAGGTCTTCCCCGCGGGGTTCGTCGCCCTGGTGCGCGACCTGCTCGACGGGTGGGACGGCGTCGTGCGGCGGCTGCCGGACGAGCGCGAGGGTTCGGCCGCGGCGCGGGCTCAGGGCTGACCGCGGCCCCCGCCGGCCCCGCCTCCGCGCGGCGCGGAGGACATCCGTACCGATCGGTACGCACACCGGGGCGATTTCCGTACTGGTGAGTACACAATGCGGCGCGCGCCCGCTAGGTTCACCCCATGCCCCGCACGAGCTCGCCCGTCGCGGGGGTCCCACGCAGCGGCATCCGCACGCTCATGGAGCTCGCGCTCCGCGACCCGGACGCCATCCGCCTCGAGGTCGGCGAGCCCGACGCCACGACGCCCGAGCACGTCATCGCGGCCGCCGCCGCGGACGCCCGGGCGGGGCACACGGGCTACTCGTCGAGCACCGGGATCGCCGAGCTGCGCGAGGCCCTCGCCGCCCACGTCACCGCCCGCACCGGCCGCCCGACCCACCCGGACGAGGTCGTCGTCACGCACGGCGCGATGCACGGCCTGGCGATGGCGCTGCAGTGCGCGCTCGCCCCCGGCGAGCAGGTGCTCCTGCCCGACCCCGAGTTCCCCAACTGGCGGATGGCCGCCGTGGCCGCCGGGCTCGACGTCGGCACGTACCCCACGCGCGCCGCCCACGGGTTCGTGCCCCGGGTCGAGGACGTCGAGCGGGCGATCGGCCCGCGCACCAGGGCGATCGTCGTCTGCTCGCCCAACAACCCGACGGGCGCGGTGTACCCGCGGGCCGTGCTCGAGGGGATCTGCGAGGTCGCCCGGCGGCACGACCTGTGGGTGCTCTCCGACGAGTGCTACGACGAGTTCACGTTCGACGACCCGCACGTCGGGCTCACGGGCCTCGACCGCGACGACCGCGTCCTGACGTTCTTCAGCTTCTCCAAGACCCACGCGATGACCGGGTGGCGGGTCGGCTACGCCGTCGTGCCCGACCCGACGGTGCGCGACCTCATGGGCCACCTCGCCGAGGCGATGATCTCCTGCCCGTCGACCATCGGGCAGCGCGCCGCGCTCGCCGCCCTCACCGGCCCGCAGGACCACGTCACGGCCGCGCGGGACGCGTACCGCGCGCGGCGGGACGCCGCCGTGGCGCTCCTCGCGGCGCGGGGGATCGGCTGCGTGCGCCCGGCCGGGGCGTTCTACCTCATGGTGGACGTCTCGTCGGCGACGTCGGACAGCGAGGCCTTCGCCCTGCGCCTCCTCGCGGAGCGCCACGTCGCGGTCGCCCCCGGCGCCACGTTCGGCGACGGCGCGCGCGGCATGGTGCGCGTCTCGCTCGCCGCGGACCGCGACGCCGTGCTCGAGGGCCTCGGCCGGCTCGCGGACCAGGTGCAGGCGTGGCGGGAGGCGGCCGGGCCCGTGCCGGCGCCCGCGCTCGCGCCCGTGCTGGCCTCGGACGCCGAGGCGCCCACCGCGGTCTGAGCGGCAAGGTCCGGACGGCGCGGTCCGAACCCGCGCGGTCTGGACCCCGCGCGGTCCGGACGGCGCGCGGGGAACACCCGGCCGGCGTCGTAGGATCGCGCACCGTGACGTCGATCGGGGTGCTCGCGCTGCAGGGGGACGTGCGCGAGCACGTGCACGCCCTCGAGGCCGTGGGCGCGCACGCCCTGCCCGTCCGGCGCCCGAGCGAGCTCGCCGCCGTCGACGGCATCGTCATCCCCGGCGGCGAGTCGACGACCATCGACAAGCTGCTCCGTGCGTTCGACCTGTTCGAGCCGCTGCGGCGGGCCATCCGGGACGGGCTGCCGGCCTTCGGCTCCTGCGCGGGCATGATCCTGCTCGCCGACCGGATCACCGGGGGCACGGCGGACCAGCAGACGCTCGGCGGCCTCGACGTCACGGTCCGGCGCAACGCGTTCGGGCGGCAGGTCGACTCCTTCGAGACCGACCTCGTCGTCGAGGGCGTCCCCGACAGCGCGACCACGCCCGTGCACGCCGTCTTCATCCGCGCGCCGTGGGTCGAGGAGGTCGGCCCGCGCGTCCAGGTCCTCGCGCGGGTGGACGCGGGGCGGTCCCGCGGTGAGGGGGCCGAGGCGGCGGCCGGTAGGATCGTCGCCGTGCGTGAGCGCGACGTGCTGGCCACGTCGTTCCACCCGGAGGTGACGGGGGACCTGCGCCTGCACCGCCTGTTCGTCAGCATCGTCGAGAGCCGTTGAGGGGTCCTACGTGTCCGGTCACTCCAAGTGGGCGACGACCAAGCACAAGAAGGCGGTCATCGACGCCCGCCGCGGCAAGCTGTTCGCCAAGCTCATCAAGAACATCGAGGTCGCGGCCCGCGTGGGCGGCGGCGACCCCGCCGGGAACCCGACGCTCTACGACGCCATCCAGAAGGCGAAGAAGTCGTCGGTCCCGAACGACAACATCGAGCGCGCGGTCAAGCGCGGCTCCGGCCAGGAGGCCGGCGGCGCCGACTACCAGACGATCATGTACGAGGGCTACGGCCCCGGCGGCATCGCGGTGCTCGTGGAGTGCCTGACCGACAACCGCAACCGGGCGGCGTCGGACGTGCGCGTGGCGTTCACGCGCAACGGCGGCACGATGGCGGACCCGGGCTCGGTCTCGTACCTCTTCTCGCGCAAGGGCGTCGTCATCGTGCCGAAGGCCGACGGCCTCACCGAGGACGACGTGCTGAGCGCCGTGCTCGACGCGGGCGCCGAGGAGGTCAACGACCTCGGCGAGGCGTTCGAGGTGCTGAGCGAGGCGAGCGACGTCGTCGCCGTGCGCACCGCGCTCCAGGAGGCGGGGATCGACTACGACTCCGCCGAGGCCCAGTTCGTGCCGTCGACCCAGGTCGAGGTCGACGTCGAGGGCGCGCGCAAGATCATGCGGCTCATCGAGGCCCTCGAGGACAGCGACGACGTGCAGAACGTCTACGCGAACTTCGACGCCTCCGACGAGGTGCTCGCCGCCCTCGACGAGGAGTGACCCGCCGCGCGTGACCGGCGTCGGGGCGTGTCGGTGCCCGGCCGGGCGCCCGACGGCGCGGAGACTGGCCGTGTGCGCGTCCTCGGAGTCGACCCCGGCCTGACCCGGTGCGGCCTCGGCGTCGTCGACTCGGCGCCGGGCCGGCGCGCGGTGCTCGTCGAGGTCGGGGTGGCGCGGTCCGCGCCCGACCAGGCGCCGGAGCTGCGCCTGGCCGCGATCGCCGCCGAGGTCGAGGCGTGGCTCGACCGCCACCGGCCGGACGCGGTCGCCGTCGAGCAGGTCTTCGCCCAGCACAACCTCCGCACCGTCATGGGCACCGCCCAGGTGTCCGGCGTCGTCATGCTGGCGGCGGCACGCCGCGGCGTGCCCGTGGCCGTCCACACGCCCAGCGAGGTCAAGGCGGCCGTCACCGGGAACGGCCGCGCGGCGAAGGCGCAGGTCCAGGCGATGGTCGCGCGCATCCTCGCGCTCCCCGAGGCCCCGACGCCCGCCGACGCCGCCGACGCCCTCGCCCTCGCCGTCTGCCACCTCTGGCGCCCCCTGCCGGGGCGGCTCGTCGGGAGCCGGGGTGCGGAGGCCGTCGGGCAGTCGGGCGGGGGACGCACGCCGGCCCAGGTGGCGTGGGCGCGGGCGGAGTCCGCGGCGCGCCGCGCGGCGCGCTGACCGCGTCGTGCGCGTCGGGTACGGTTCGGGTCGTACACCTGTTCGCCCGGGGTCGCCCGGGGGAGGCCGGCACCGGGGGAGGGAGCCAGCGTGATCGCGTCGCTGCGCGGCCGGGTCGTCGACCTGCGCCTCGACGCCGTGGTCGTGGAGGTGGGCGGCGTCGGGCTGCTCGCCCACGCGACGCCGGGGACCCTGGCGGGGCTGCGGCTCGGGGGAGATGCGCACCTGGCCACCTCGCTCGTGGTCCGGGAGGACGCGCTGACGCTCTACGCGTTCGCCGACGCCGACGAGCGCGACGTCTTCGAGGCCGTGCAGACGGTCAGCGGGATCGGGCCGCGGCTGGCCCTGGCGATGCTCGCGGTGCACACGCCCGACGCGCTGCGCCGGGCCGTGGCGACCGAGGACCTCGCGGCCCTGCAGCGGGTGCCGGGGATCGGCCGCAAGGGCGCGCAGCGGATCGTGCTCGAGCTGGGGGACCGCCTCGGCGTGCCGGCGGGCGGGGACGGCACCGGCGGGGCCGCGCCGGTGGCGGACCGGCGCGACACGGTCGTCGAGGCCCTCGTGGGGCTGGGCTGGAACGCCAAGGCGGCGGAGGACGCCGTCCGCGCGGTGCTGCCCGACGACGCCGGGCCGCTCGCCGAGGACGACGTCGCCGCGGTGCTCCGCGGGGCGCTGCGCGTGCTGGGCGGCGCCCGTGGCTGACGACCGGATCGTGGCCGCGGAGGCGGAGGAGGCCGAGCGCGCGGCCGAGGCGGCGCTGCGGCCGCGGCGCCTGGCGGAGTTCGTCGGCCAGCACGTGGTGCGGGAGCAGCTCGAGCTCGTGCTGCACGCGGCGCTGGCCCGCGGCGGGGTGCCGGACCACGTGCTGCTGTCCGGCCCGCCGGGCCTGGGCAAGACCACCCTGGCGATGATCATCGCGGCCGAGCTCGGCACGTCCGTGCGCGTCACGTCGGGCCCGGCGATCCAGCACGCGGGCGACCTGGCCGCGGTCCTGTCGTCGCTCGACGAGGGCGAGGTGCTGTTCGTCGACGAGATCCACCGCCTCGCCCGGCCGGCCGAGGAGCTGCTGTATGTCGCGATGGAGGACTTCCGGGTCGACGTCGTCGTGGGCAAGGGCGCGGGGGCGAACGCGATCGGCCTCACGCTGCCGCCGTTCACCGTGGTCGGGGCGACGACGCGCGCCGGCCTCCTGCCGGCCCCGCTGCGCGACAGGTTCGGCTTCACCGGCCACCTGGAGTTCTACGCCGACGCCGAGCTCGAGCAGGTGCTGCGCCGCTCCGCGGGCCTGCTCGGCGTGGACCTCGTCGACGACGCCGCGGCGGAGATCGCGCGGCGCTCGCGCGGCACGCCCCGCATCGCCAACCGGCTGCTGCGCCGGGTGCGCGACTGGGCGCAGGTGCGCGGCGACGGCCGGTGCGACCTCGCCGCGGCGCGCGCGGCGCTCGAGGTCTACGAGGTCGACGAGCTCGGCCTCGACCGGCTCGACCGCGCGGTGCTCCGCGCGCTGTGCGAGCGGTTCGGGGGCGGCCCCGTCGGCCTGACCACGCTCGCCGTCGCCGTGGGCGAGGAGCCGGAGACCGTCGAGACGGTCGCCGAGCCCTTCCTCGTCCGCGAGGGGCTGCTCGGCCGGACGCCACGCGGCCGTGTCGCGACGCCGCGCGCGTGGGCCCACCTCGGCCTGGCGGCGCCGCGCGGCCCGGAGGCGCTCTTCGACTGACGCGCCGACGGCGTTAGGAGGGGGCCCGGCGGTCGCCTAGACTGCCCCGCGGCGCCTACCACGAAGGACGTGACACCCCCATGGAAACAGTGAGTCTCCTCCTGCTGGTCGTCGTCTTCGGCGGCCTCATGTGGCTGATGGGCGCCCCGCAGCGGCGGATGCGCAAGGAGCAGGCCGCGATGCGCGAGCGCCTCGCCCCGGGCGCCGAGGTCATGACTCACGGCGGCCTGTACGGCACGGTGGTCGAGGTGGGCGACGACGTCGTCGTCCTCGAGACCGCGCCGGGGGTCACGATGCGCTGGGCGGCCCGCGCGATCGCGCGCATCGTCGAGCCGCTGCCCGACGAGGACTCCGAGGCGGAGGACGCCGAGTACGACGCCGACGAGGAGTACGACGGCGAGTACGACGAGGAGTACGAGGGCGAGGACGCCGAGTACGACGAGGACGACGCGGAGGACGTGGGCGAGGACGCCGAGGGCGACGACGCCGGCGACGATGGCGACTGGTCCGACGTCGAGGTCCCCGACGACGCCTCCAGCCTCACGGAGCCGGACGACGACGAGACGACGGGCCGCTGACGCGGCCCTGCAGAGAGAAGACCGAAGGTGGCCACGACCCCCCGCCGCGAGCGCCCCGTGCGCGCGCTCGTCACGCTCGCGATCCTCATGGTCGGCCTCGTCGGCGCGCTCCTCGCGGGCGACCGGTGGTCCGACGCGAGCCTGACGCCGAAGCTCGCCCTCGACCTCGAGGGCGGCACCGAGATCATCCTCCAGCCGGTCGCCACCGGCGGCGAGGCCGTCACGAGCGACGCGATCAACCAGGCCATCGACGTCATCCGGCAGCGCGTCGACGCGTCGGGCGTCGCGGAGGCCGAGATCACGAGCCAGGGCGGCACCAACATCGTCGTCGCTCTGCCTGGCACCCCGACCGAGGAGACGCTCCGGCTCGTCCGCGAGTCCGCGCAGATGGTGTTCCGGCCGGTGCTGGCCGTCGCCGGGCCGCAGCCCGTCACCACGGGCGAGGACGACGCCACGGGCGAGGAGCCCGCCGACGACGGCGCCACCGTCGACCGTCCGGCCGACGACGCCGACGACGCGACGGGCGACACGGCCGACGACGCGACGGGCGACACGGCCGACGACGCGACAGCCCCCGACGAGGACGCCGACGCCGCCACGGAGGAGCCGTCGCCCGAGCCCTCCGGCGAGGCCGGGGAGCCGACGAACCCGAGCGACCTCGCCTGGCTCACGGACGACCTCGTCGCGGAGTTCGACGCGCTCGACTGCACCGACCCCGCCAACCTGCGCGGGGGCGCCGCGCTCGTCGGCGACCCCGACGTCGCGGTCGTGACCTGCGACGTGGACGGCACCGCGAAGTTCGCGCTCGGCCCGGTCGAGATCGAGGGCGACATGATCGACGGTGCCTCCTCGGGCCTGCGGGTGACGGCCCAGGGCGCCTACACGAACGAGTGGGTCGTCAACCTCGAGTTCGACTCCGAGGGCACCGCGGTGTTCGCGGACACGACCACCCGGCTGCTGAGCCTGGAGTCGCCGCGCGACCAGTTCGCCATCGTGCTCGACGGCCTGGTCATCTCGGCGCCGGCGGTGAACACCGTCATCCCGAACGGGCAGGCGGAGATCTCGGGCAGCTTCGACCAGAAGTCGGCCGCCACGCTCGCACGGCAGCTCAACTTCGGCTCCCTCCCGCTGACGTTCGAGGTGCGCAGCGAGGAGCAGATCTCCGCGACGCTCGGCACCGAGCAGCTCCAGCGCGGCCTGCTCGCGGGCCTCATCGGCCTGCTCCTCGTCGGCTTGTACTCCCTCGCGCAGTACCGCGCGCTGGGCTTCGTGACGATCGCGTCGCTCGTCGTCGCGGGCGCGCTGGCCTACCTCACGATCACGACGCTGTCGTGGGTGCAGGGGTACCGGCTGAGCCTGCCCGGCGTGGCCGGCCTCATCGTCGCGATCGGCATCACGGCGGACTCGTTCATCGTCTACTTCGAACGGATCAAGGACGAGCTGCGCGAGGGCCGCACGCTCGCGGCCGCCGTCGCCACGGGCTGGGCCCGCGCGCGGCGGACCATCCTCGCGTCCGACGCCGTGAGCCTCATCGCGGCGATCGTCCTGTACTTCCTCGCCGTCGGCGGCGTGCGCGGCTTCGCCTTCACGCTGGGCCTGACGACGGTCATCGACCTCATCGTGGTCTTCCTCTTCACGCACCCGCTGCTGCTGCTGCTCTCCAAGCGGCCGTTCTTCGCGGAGGGCCACCGGTTCTCCGGCCTCGACCCGACCCTGCTCGGCGCGCGGCGCCGGTACGTGGGCCGCGGCCGGGTCGCCGAGGCGGGCGAGCCGGCGGCGCGCACGGCCCAGCCGGTCGGCGCCGGCGCGGCCGGGCGCACGACGATCGCCGAGCGGAAGGCCGCGGCGCGCCGCGGCGCCGTCGAGCAGCCCCTGGCCGAAGGGAAGGACGCCTGATGCCCGGCAGGATGGCCCAGTGGGGCAACGACCTCTACACGGGGCGGCGCTCGTACGACATCGTCGGCACCCGGCGGCGCTGGTTCGCCGTCGGCATCGGCGTCGTGCTCGTCTCGACGGTGCTCCTGCTCACCGTCGGCCTCAACCTCGGCATCGCGTTCCGGGGCGGCTCGGAGTTCACGGTCCCCGGCGCGGGCACGACGGCGGAGCAGCCGGCCGTGGACGCCGTCGGGCAGATCGACGGCGCCGCCCCGCCCCGCGTGTCCGTCGTCGGGTCGAACACGATCCGCGTGCAGACCTCGCAGCTGAGCGACGAGGAGACGACCCGGCTCGCCGCGCTGCTCGCCGACGCGTACGACGTCGACGAGAGCGAGGTCGGCTCGTCGTTCATCGGGGCCACGTGGGGCGCCGACGTGACCAGCAAGGCGCTGCGCGGCCTCGTCATCTTCCTCGCGCTCGTGTCGCTCGTGCTCACCGTCTACTTCCGCGACTGGCGCATGGCCGTGGCGGGCATCGTCGCCCTGCTGCACGACGTCGCGATCACGGTGGGCGTGTACGCCGCCGTCGGGTGGGAGGTGACCCCGGCGACGATGATCGGGTTCCTCACGATCCTCGGGTACTCGCTCTACGACACCGTCGTCGTCTTCGACAAGGTGCGCGAGAACGTCACGGGCGTGCTCGACCAGAAGCGGTACACGTACGGCGAGCTGGCGAACCTCGCGGTCAACCAGACGCTCGTGCGGTCGCTCAACACCTCGGTCGTGGCGGTGCTCCCCGTCGGCTCGATCCTGTTCATCGGCGCGTTCCTGCTCGGCGCGGGCACGCTGCGGGACATCGCGCTCGCGCTGTTCGTCGGCATCATCGTCGGCACCTTCTCGTCGGTGTTCCTCGCGACGCCGCTGCTCGTCTGGATGCGTGACCGCGAGCCGGCGCTGCGCGAGCACAACGCGAAGGTGTACGCCGCCCGCGCGGCCGTCGCGGGCGACGGGGAGGCCGTCGCACCCGAGGCCGTCCGGGTGCGCGTCGGCTCGCTCGTGCCGGGCGAGCACCTCGGCAACCGGGCCCAGCCCCGGCGCAAGGGAGGACGGCGACCCGCAGGGAGGCGGTCGTGACCGCGCAGGCCGGTGACCTCGTCGCCAGGGCGGCGGCGCTCGTCAAGGACGTGCCCGACTACCCGACGCCCGGCGTCGTGTTCAAGGACATCACCCCTCTCCTCGCCGACGGGCCGACGCTCGCCGAGGTCGTGGAGCACCTCGCGGAGCGCGCCCCCGGGCCCATCGACCTCGTGGTCGGGATGGAGGCCCGGGGGTTCATCCTCGGCGCGCCCGTCGCCGTGGCCCTCGGGGCGGGCTTCATCCCCGTGCGCAAGGCGGGCAAGCTGCCCCGCGAGGTGCTGGCGGGTGCCTACGAGCTCGAGTACGGCAGCGCCGTGCTCGAGGTGCACCCCGACACGATCCGCGAGGGCGCGCGCGTGCTCATCGTCGACGACGTGCTCGCGACGGGCGGCACCGCGGCGGCCACGGTGGGGCTCATGGAGCAGGCGGGCGGCGTCGTCGTCGGGCTGTCGTTCCTCATGGAGCTGACGTTCCTCGGCGGGCGGGACAGGCTGCCCGACCGGAACGTCGACGTGCTCCTGACGTACTGAGCGCCCGCCCCAGCGGCCACTGCTGAGCGCCCCGCTCGCGCGCGGCGCGCCGACCCGCGGCGGGCATACCGCGTCCGGCCGTCTCGTTACCCCGACAGTAGACTCGTGACCTCGCGGGGGAGGAGGGGAGATGGCCGAGCCGACGTCGCCGGTGGCGCCCGCGTCGGGTGAGACGGGCGCCGACGAGCGCCGCCCCGACGAGCCCCGGCCGACCGCGCAGCCGCCGGGGGCGCGCGAGGCGCGCCCGCCGATCCTCGCCATGCCCGCGCCCCGGGCCCCGGGCAACGAGCCCCCGGCCGTCGCGTCGACGTCGAACCGGGTCCGCTCGCGGCTCGTGCGCTTCGGCACGCGCGCCTCCACGTCGTCGCCGATCCTCGAGCCCCTGCTCGTCGCCGTGCGGGACAACCACCCCCGCGCGGACGTCGGCATCATCGAGCGCGCCTACGCGCGCGCCGAGGAGGCCCACCGCGGCCAGAGCCGGCGCAGCGGCGACCCGTACATCACCCACCCGGTGGCGGTGGCGACGATCCTCGCCGAGCTCGGCATGACCCCGCCGACGCTCGCGGCCGCGCTGCTGCACGACACCGTCGAGGACACGGACTACTCGCTCGACCAGCTCCGCGAGGAGTTCGGCGACGAGATCGCGGGCCTCGTCGACGGCGTGACCAAGCTCGACCGCGTGTCCTACGGCGACGCCGCGCAGGCGGAGACCGTGCGCAAGATGGTCGTCGCGATGTCGCGCGACATCCGGGTGCTCGTCATCAAGCTCGCGGACCGCCTGCACAACGCGCGCACCTGGCGGTTCGTGCCCCAGGAGTCGGCGCGGCGCAAGGCGCGCGAGACGCTCGAGATCTACGCCCCGCTGGCCCACCGGCTCGGGATGAACACGATCAAGTGGGAGCTGGAGGACCTCGCGTTCGCCACGCTCTACCCCAAGGTCTACGAGGAGATCGTGCACCTCGTCGCCGAGCGGGCCCCCGCGCGCGACGAGTACCTGTCGGTGGTGCGCGAGCGCGTCATCGCGGACCTGCGGGCCGCGAAGGTGAAGGCGACGGTCACGGGCCGGCCCAAGCACTACTACTCGATCTACCAGAAGATGATCGTGCGGGGCCGCGACTTCGCCGACATCTACGACCTCGTGGGCGTGCGCGTCCTCGTGGACACGGTGCGGGACTGCTACGCCGCCCTCGGCGCCCTGCACGCGCGATGGAACCCGGTGCCCGGCCGGTTCAAGGACTACATCGCGATGCCCAAGTTCAACATGTACCAGTCGTTGCACACGACGGTCATCGGGCCCGGGGGCAAGCCGGTCGAGATCCAGATCCGCACGCACGACATGCACCGGCGCGCGGAGTACGGCGTCGCGGCGCACTGGAAGTACAAGGAGAACACCAAGCACGGCGGCTCGCCGGACGCCACGGGGGAGATGGCGTGGCTGCGCCAGCTCATCGACTGGCAGCAGGAGACCGCCGACCCGACGGAGTTCCTCGACTCCCTGCGCTTCGAGATCCGCGGCCAGGAGGTCTACGCGTTCACGCCGAAGGGCGACGTCCACGCGCTGCCGGCCGGGTCCACGCCCGTCGACTTCGCGTACTCGGTGCACACCGAGGTGGGCCACCGGACCATGGGCGCGCGCGTCAACGGCCGTCTCGTGCCGCTCGACTCGCCCCTGGAGAACGGCGACGTCGTCGAGATCCTCACGTCGAAGTCCGAGGCCGCCGGCCCCAGCCGGGACTGGATGACGTTCGTCAAGAGCCCGCGCGCCCGCAACAAGATCCGGCAGTGGTTCAGCAAGGAGCGCCGCGAGGAGGCCATCGAGCACGGCAAGGTGGCCATCGCCAAGGCGATGCGCAAGCAGAACCTGCCGATCCAGCGGCTGCTCACGCACGAGGCGATGGTCGCCCTCGCCAACGAGATGCGGTACGCGGACGTCTCGGCGCTCTACGCGGCGATCGGCGAGGGACAGGTGTCGGCGGCCACCGTCGTGCACCGGCTCGTGCAGTCGATCGGCGGCGAGTCGGGCACGGAGGAGGACGTCGCCGAGGCCGCCCGGCCGGGTCGCCAGCCGCGGGTGCGGACGGCGGACGCCGGCGTCGTCGTCAAGGGCGTCTCGGACGTGTGGGCGAAGCTCGCGAAGTGCTGCACGCCGGTCCCGGGCGACGAGATCGTCGGCTTCGTCACGCGGGGCTCCGGCGTGAGCGTGCACCGCGCCGACTGCGGGAACGTCGAGGGCCTGCGCACGCAGCCCGAGCGCATGGTCGAGGTCGAGTGGGACGTCGGCCCGAACACGCTGTTCCTCGTGCAGATCCAGGTCGAGGCGCTCGACCGCGCCCGGCTGTTGTCGGACGTCACGCGAGTGCTGTCCGACCACCACGTCAACATCCTGTCGGCCACGGTGACGACCACCCGCGACCGGGTGGCGATGTCCCGCTTCATCTTCGAGATGGCCGACCCGGCGCACCTCAACTCCGTGCTCGCGGCCGTGCGCAAGGTGGACGGCGTGTTCGACGTCTACCGGATCACCGGCTCGCGCGCGGCCGACCTGCACGCCACGCGCGGCTGAGGAGGCGCGGCCCGCGCCGTGGCGCGGGGGCCCGCCGGCCTCGTCAGCCCCGCGCGTCGGCCGCGGCCCGCTCCACCTGCTCGAGCCAGGCCCGACGCGCGGCGAGCGACTCGGTGATCTCGTTCACCTTCCGCTCGTCGCCGGCCGCCTGCGCCTTCTCCAGGTCGGCCTCGAGCGCCGCGATGGCGGCGACGAGCTGCGCCGCGGCGCCCTCGGCCCGGGCCCGGGTCTCCGGGTTGGTGCGCTGCCAGCGGGACTGCTCGGCGTCGCGCACGGCCTGCTCGACCGCGCGCAGCCGGCCCTCGACGCGCTGCACGTCGCCGCGGGGCACGCGGCCGGCCTTCTCCCAGCGCTCCTGGATCGAGCGGAGGCCGGCCTTGGCGGCCGCGAGGTCCGTGACCGGGACGAGGCGCTCGGCCTCCTCGAGCAGCGCGAGCTTCACCTGCAGGTTCGCCGCGTACTCGGCGTCGGTGGCCTTGTGGAAGGCGTCCCGCGCGCTGAAGAACGCGTCCTGCGCCGCGCGGAAGCGGGCCCAGAGCGCGTCGTCGTCCCGGCGGTTCGCCCGCCCGGCGGCCTTCCACCGGGCCATGAGGTCGCGGAACGCGGCGGAGGTCGCGCCCCAGTCGGTGCTCGACGCAAGGGCCTCGGCCTCGGCGACGATCTGCTCCTTCGCCGCGCGGGCGGCGGCGTTGGCCTTCTCGAGCTCGGCGAACCAGCGGCGGCGTTCCCGGTCGAACGTCGAGCGGGCGTGGCTGAACCGCTTCCAGAGGGCGTCCTCGGTGGGACGGTCGATGCGCGGGCCGCGGCGCTGCGCCTCCTTCCACTGCTCGAGGAGCGCGCGGAGCTGCTCGCCCGCAGGTCGCCACTGCATCTTCGCGGGGTCGGTGGCGGCGATCTTCTCGGCCGCCTCGACGAGGGCGGTACGCGCCTCGAGCGCGGCCTGCTTGGCCGCGGCCCGCTCGGCCTCGACGGCGGCGCGGCGCTCCGCGGCCCGCTCCCGGAGTGCGTCGAGGCGGGCGCGCAGGGCGTCGAGGTCGCCGACGGCGGCCGGGGCCTCGAGCTCGGCGGTGAGGTGCTCGAGCGTGGTGTCGATCTCCTTGATCGAGAGGTCGGTCGCCGCGAGGCGCGTCTCGAACAGGCCCACCTTGGCGTGCAGGTCGGCGTACCGGCGCACGTAGAAGGCGATGGCCTCCGACGGGTCGCCGGCGAACTGGCCGACCTCGCGTTCGCCCGCGGCCTCGCGCACCCAGACGGTGCCGTCCTCGGCGACGCGGCCGAACGTCGCGGCGGCGGCCAGCTCGGCCTCCGACAGGTCCGGCGGCGGAGGGACGGCGGGGGTGGTGTGGGTGGCGACGACGGCGGCCGGGGTGACGCGGCGCCCCTTCGGCGGGCGCGGGACGGCCCGCGGGGTCGGCCGGGGAGCGGGAGCCGCCGCCTCCGCGGCCGCGGGGGCCTCGGGCTCGGGAGCGTGCGCGGCGTCGGCGGTCGGCTCGTCCGCCGAGGGGGCGGCGTCGGTGGTGGCCTCGGGCGCAGGCACCTGGGCGGCGGGCTCGTCGGCGACCGTCTCGTCGGCGACGGGCTCGGCCTCGGCCGCGGGCTCGGGCTCCTCGGCGGCGGGCTCGGTGGCGGGCGCCGGCTCCTCGGCGGCCGGCTCCGCCTCGGCGACAGGCTCCGCCTCGGCGACAGGCTCCGCCTCGGTCGTCGGCTCCTCGGGCGCGGTCTCCGCCTCCGGCGCGACGGCCGTGGCCTGGGCCTCGGCCGCGCCGTCGGCGGTCGTCGCGGTGGCGTCGTCGCGCGGCTCGGCGGCGGCGTCGCGGCTGGGGCTCTCGCTCACTGGACCTGCACTCCCTCGATCGTGACGTCCGTGACGGGCGTCTCGGTCCCCTCGACCACGCCGGCCTCTGCCACCTGGCGCAGCACATCCATGCCCTCGACGACGCGGCCGAACACCGTGTAGCCGCCCGCCTCGTCCGAGGTGATCGTCGAGTCCTCGTACACGAGGAAGAACTGGCTGCCCTGGCTCTCGGCGTCCCCCCGCACGCGCGCCATGGCCACCGTACCGGCCGGGTACACGTCGTCGGCGGGCGCGTTCTCGATCGGCCCGAAGCGGTAGCCCGGCCCGCCCAGGCCGGTGCCCTCGGGGTCGCCGCACTGCAGCACGTAGATCGCGTTCGTCGTGAGCCGGTGGCACGTCGTGCCGTCGAAGAAGCCGTCCTGCGCGAGCGTGACGAACGAGGCGACCGCCTGCGGGGCCGCCGCGCCGTCGAGCTCGAGCACGAGGTCGCCGGCCGTCGTCGTGAGGGTCGCGGTCCAGGTGCGGTTCTCGGCGACGGCCGGGTCCGGCGCCTGCGCCTCCGGGGTCGGCTCGGCCGACGGCTCCGCGGAGGGCTCGGTCGCGGGCTCCGAGGCGGTCGGGGTCGGGGTCGGGGGCTCCTCGGGGGACGTGGCCTCGACGACGAGCCAGACGACGACGCCGAGCGCGAGCGCGCCGAGCACGGACCCGGTGACGACCGCCCGCCGCCGCTGCCGCGCGCGCACCTCCTCCTGGTGCTGCAGCCACTTCTCGTAGCGCCGCCGCGCGTACTCGCGCTGCTGCTTCTTCGAGGTCACCTCGACTCCCGTTCGTGCCGGTCGCGGGCGCGTGCCCGCGGGCGGGCGCGCCAGGGCGGCCCCGCCGAGCCGACAGTCTAGGCAAGGCGCCCCCGGGGCACGGACCGCCGAGGTCCCGCGGACGGTCACGGTCTGGTCTCGGGCGCGCCGGTAGGCTTGACCGGTGCTGATCAGGACCGTCGTCGCCCCCCTGCTCGGCACGAACTGCTACCTCGTGCCCGACGGCGACTGGTGCGTCGTCGTCGACCCCGGTGGCGGCGCGGCGGAGGCGATCCGCCGCGAGGTCGCAGCCGCCGGGCTCGTGCCGACGGCGGTGCTCGTCACCCACGGGCACGTCGACCACACGTGGGCCGCCGCGGAGGTCTCCGACGCTTACGGCATCCCGGTGCTCGTGCACGAGGCGGACGCCTACCGGCTCGCCGACCCCGTCGGCAGCCTCGGGCCGCTCGGCCGCCAGCTCGCCGCGATGGCCGGCGACCCGGCGGGCCCGCCCGCGCCGAGCCGCCTGGAGCCGTTCGCGACGCCCCCGGGCGAGCCGGCCGTCGTCGTCGGGAACCTGCGGGCGCTGCACGCGCCGGGCCACACGGAGGGCTCCACGGTCTACCTGCTCGACGGGCCCGACGGCGCCCCCGTCGCCCTCACCGGCGACGTGCTCTTCGCGGGCTCGATCGGGCGGTGCGACCTGCCGGGCGGCGACGAGGTGGCGATGGCGGCCACGCTGCGCCGCCTGGCGGCCCTCGACCCGGCGACCGCCGTCCTGCCGGGCCACGGCCCGCGCTCGACCATCGGCGACGAGCTGGCCACGAACCCCTACCTGCGCGCTGGGCGTTGAGCCCGAGGAGGCACGACATGGCACGCCCCACCCCCCTGTCCGGGTTCCCGGAGTGGCTCCCGGAGGGCCGCGTCGTCGAGCAGCACGTGCTCGACACCCTGCGCCGCACCTTCGAGCTGCACGGCTTCGCGGGCATCGAGACGCGCGCGGTGGAGCCGCTCGACCAGCTCCTGCGCAAGGGCGAGACGAGCAAGGAGATCTACGTGCTGCGGCGCCTGCAGGAGCAGGAGGCCGACGAGGGCCGCGGCGAGCAGGCCGGGCTCGGGCTGCACTTCGACCTCACCGTGCCGTTCGCCCGGTACGTACTCGAGAACGCCGGCAAGCTGCACTTCCCGTTCCGCCGCTACCAGATCCAGAAGGTCTGGCGCGGCGAGCGGCCGCAGGAGGGCCGGTTCCGCGAGTTCGTGCAGGCCGACGTCGACGTGGTCGCCGCGGGGGAGCTGCCGTACCACTACGAGGTCGAGCTGCCGCTCGTCATGGCCGACGCGTTCGCCGCGCTGGCCGACGTCGGCGTCCCGCCGGTACGGATCCTCGTGAGCAACCGCAAGGTCGTCGAGGGCTTCGCGCGCGGGCTCGGGCTGGCCGACGTCGACGCGGTGCTGCGCGCCGTCGACAAGCTGGACAAGGTCGGTCCCGACGCCGTCGCGGACCTCCTGCGTGCGGAGGCCGGTGCGAGCGCCGAGCAGGCGGCGGCGATGCTCGACCTGGCCGCGGTGCGCGGGGACGACGTCGTGGCGCGCGTCCGGGCGCTCGCCGAGCGGCACGGCGCCCGCACCGGCGCCGGGGGCGACCTGCTCGACGCCGGGCTGGCCGAGCTGGGCGCGCTGCTCGACGCGGCCGCGACGCGCGCGCCCGGGGTCATCACCGCCGACCTGAAGATCGCGCGCGGCCTCGACTACTACACGGGCTCGGTCTACGAGACCGTCCTCGTCGGCCACGAGGACCTCGGCTCGATCTGCTCGGGCGGCCGGTACGACGCCCTGGCGAGCGACGGGACGACGACGTACCCCGGCGTCGGGCTGTCGATCGGCGTCTCCCGCCTCGTCTCCCGGCTGCTGTCCGCGGGCCTCGTGACGGCGACGCGCGGGGTGCCGAGCGCCGTCGTGGTCGCCGTGACGAGCGAGGAGACGCGTCAGGAGAGCGAGGCCGTGGCGGCGGCGCTGCGCGCGAGGGGGATCCCCACGGAGGTCGCCCCGGCGGCGGCGAAGTTCGGCAAGCAGATCCGCTACGCGGACCGGCGCGGCGTGCCGTTCGTCTGGTTCCCCCCGACGGCGCGGACCGCCGAGGGCGCCGACGCGGCGACCGGCCACGAGGTCAAGGACATCCGCTCCGGCGAGCAGGTGCCGGCGGACCCGGCGACGTGGACGCCGCCTGCCGAGGACCTGCTCCCGAGGGCGGTGCCCGGGCCGGCGGCCGGCTGAGGCGGGGCCCGGTCGGGCGGTCGACCCTCCCGTTAGCCGCCGTCAGTGCCGTCGGCCCGCCGCGGGCGCGGCGTGCGCGGTGAGCTGCGCCAGCACCTCGTGGGTCGTCAGGGGCACCGGGCCCATGCCCGCGAGCTCCCGCACGCGCTCCGGCGTCGCGCCCGAGGTCGCGTCGGTGACGACGACGGCGCGCAGGTCGTGCGACACCGCGTCGACGGCAGTGGCGCGCGGGCAGTTCGGGAAGTTGCAGCCCGCGACGACCACCGTGCCCACCCCGCGGTCGGCGAGCCAGGCGGCGAGCGGCGTGCGGAAGAACGCGGACCAGCGTGGCTTGAACAGCACGATCTCGTCGGGCCCGACCTCCTGCCAGCCGCGCGCACGCAGGAGGTCGTGGTCGAGGCGCGCCGCGCCGTCGGGCAGGAGCCCCGGGGCGATCTGCGCGCCCTCGGTGCCGGCGAGGAGCATCCGCAGGCCTGCCGCGAGGGCGTCGCGGCGCACGAGGTCGGCGTCGGCGCCGTCGGGGGAGTAGAGCCGGACGACGTGCACCACGGGGCGCCCCGCCGCGCGGAAGGCCGCCGCGAGCCGACGGAGGGCGGGGAGCGCCGCGGAGGTCCCGGCGATCGGGGTCGCCCCGTCGTCGAGCACGTCGCGCTGGACGTCGATGAGCAGCAGGGCGCTCGTGTCCCACGTCGGGTCGGTGGCCGCCATGGCGCGAGGCTAGCAAGCCCTTGACCGTGGTCCGAACACGTGTTCGACTCATGGCATGCGGTGGGACGGCCGGCAGGTGGGCGCGGACGACGACGCCGTGCTGCCCGGCCTCGGGCTCGCCGGGCTCGTGCGGAGCGTGCGCACCCCCGAGTTCGCGGGCGTGACCTTCCACGAGGTCCTGGCGCGCACGGCGATCAACCGGGTGGCGGCGCCGATGCCGTTCCGCTGGTCGCTCAACCCGATGCGGGGCTGCCTGCACGGCTGCGCCTTCTGCTACGCGCGGCGCACGCACGAGTTCCTCGACCTCGGGCCCGGCGAGGACTTCTCCCGGCAGGTCGTCGTGAAGTCGAACGTCGCCGAGGTGCTGCGCGCGGAGCTCGCGCGGCCGTCGTGGGCGCGCGAGCACGTCGCCGTCGGGACGATCAGCGACCCGTACCAGCGCGCGGAGGGCCGCTACCGGCTCATGCCCGACGTCGTCGCCGCGTTCGCCGACGGGCGGACGCCCTTCTCCGTGACGACGCGCGGCACCCTGCTGCGGCGGGACCTGCCGCTGCTCGCCGGCGCCGCGATGCGCGTGGCGGTGGGCGTGAACGTGTCGCTCGGGCTGCTCGACGAGCGGCTGGCCCGCGCGCTCGAGCCGGGCGCCCCGAGCCCGCGCGCCCGGCTGGACCTCGTCGCCGCGGTCCGCGCGGCCGGGCTGCCGTGCCACGTGTTCGTGGCGCCCGTGCTGCCGTGGCTCACCGACGACCCGCGGGCCCTGGACGAGCTGCTCGGCGCCGTCGTGGCCGCCGGGGCCACGGCGGCGTGCCGAGCCGGCCGGCGCCGGTCGACGCGCCGACCCTGTTCTGACGGCGGGCCGGGCGGTCCGGGGCGACCCGCGGGCCGCCACTAGACTCGTGGGGCCCGCGCCGCCCCCGACGGTGGCGCCCGACGACTCCCGCTGGAAGGACCTCCGTGCTGCGCACCCACGACGCCGGCTCCCTGCGAGCCGAGCACATCGGCCAGACCGTGACGCTCGCCGGCTGGGTCGACCGGCGCCGGGACCACGGCGGGGTCGCCTTCATCGACCTGCGCGACGCGTCGGGCCTGGCCCAGGTGGTCATCCGCGACGAGGCGGTCGCGCACGGCCTGCGCGCCGAGTACGTGATCCAGGTGACCGGCGTCGTCCAGCGGCGGCCGGAGGGCAACGAGAACCCCAACCTCGCCACCGGCGAGATCGAGGTGCCCGCGGACAAGGTCGTCGTGCTCAACGAGTCCGCGCCGCTGCCGTTCCAGGTGTCGCACGCGGTCGAGGAGCCGATCGGCGAGGAGGTCCGCCTCAAGTACCGCTACCTCGACCTGCGCCGCCTGGGGCCCGCGCACGCGTTGCGCCTGCGCGCCAAGGCGAACGCCGCGGCCCGCCGGGTGCTCGACGCCCGGGGCTTCGTCGAGGTCGAGACGCCGACGATGACGCGCTCCACGCCGGAGGGCGCCCGCGACTTCATCATCCCCGCGCGCCTCGCGCCGGGCTCCTGGTACGCGCTGCCGCAGTCGCCGCAGCTCTTCAAGCAGCTGCTCATGGTCGCGGGGCTCGAGCGGTACTACCAGATCGCCCGCTGCTACCGGGACGAGGACTTCCGCGCGGACCGGCAGCCGGAGTTCACCCAGCTCGACGTCGAGATGAGCTTCGTCGAGCAGGACGACGTCATCGAGGTCGCCGAGGAGGTCCTCGTCGCGCTGTGGGACCTCATCGGCTACCGCATCTCCACGCCGATCCCGCGCATGACGTACGCGGAGGCCATGGCCCGCTACGGCACCGACAAGCCGGACCTGCGGTTGGGCCTCGAGCTCGTCGACCTCACGGAGTACTTCAAGGACACCCCGTTCCGCGTGTTCCAGGCGCCGTACGTGGGTGCCGTCGTCCAGCCGGGCGGCGCGGCCACCCCGCGGCGCGGGTTCGACGCGTGGCAGGACTGGGCCAAGCAGCGCGGCGCGCGCGGCCTCGCGTACGTCACGGTGGGCGAGGACGGCGAGCTCGGCGGGCCGGTCGCCAAGAACATCTCCGACGCCGAGCGGGCCGGGCTCGTCTCGGCCGTGGGCGCGCAGCCCGGCGACGCGGTGTTCTTCGCGGCGGGCAAGCCGTCCGAGGCCCGGGCGCTGCTCGGCGCCGCGCGCCTGGAGATCGGGCGCCGTGGCGGCCTCATCGACGAGGACGCGTGGTCGTTCGTGTGGGTCGTCGACGCCCCGCTGTTCAAGCCCGCCGGCGAGGACGACGACGTCGCGGTCGGCTCCGGGAAGTGGACCGCCGTGCACCACGCCTTCACCTCGCCGAACCCGGAGTGGATCGACAGGTTCGAGGAGGACCCGGGCAACGCCCTGGCATACGCCTACGACATCGTCTGCAACGGCAACGAGATCGGTGGCGGGTCCATCCGTATCCACCGCCGCGACGTGCAGGAGCGGATCTTCCGCGTCATGGGCATCGGGCCCGAGGAGGCGCAGGAGAAGTTCGGCTTCCTCCTCGACGCGTTCCAGTACGGCGCCCCGCCGCACGGCGGCATCGCGTTCGGCTGGGACCGGATCGCGGCGCTGCTCACGCGCTCGGACTCGATCCGCGAGGTCATCGCCTTCCCGAAGTCGGGCGGCGGCTACGACCCGCTCACCGGCGCGCCGGCGCCCATCTCGTCGGAGCAGCGCAGGGAGGCCGGCGTGGACGCTGTGCCGGAGAAGAAGCCGGAGCCGGAGAAGAAGCCGGAGCCGGAGAAGAAGCCGGAGCCGGGGAAGAAGCCGGAGTAGCGAGGCTCGTCCCGTGGCGGCGTCACCACCGGCGCGGGACGTCCTCCACCCCGCTGAGCCCGCGGTGCGGCGGCGCCGCCGTGTCGGCGCCCTCGACGCGGGGCAGGCCCGCGGCCAGCCGCGCACCCTCCTCGGCGGCCCGCCGCACGGCCGCGACCCGGCGCCACGCGCCGCGGAGCACGGGGACCGCGACCCCGACCGCGGCGACCAGCAGCAGGTAGACGACCATGCCCCGCCGGTCGGGGACGCCCCCGATGTCGAGCGCCGCGACCGCGAGGACCAGCAGGTACGCGACGACCGCGCCCGCGGCCACGGAGAGCCACTGCGCGCGGCGGACGGCGACCGCCACCGGCGACTCCCGCCCGCCGCGCGGCATGGCGGCGCGCACGAGCGCGAAGGCCAGGACCGTCCCGGTCACGAGGTTGAGCAGCAGGCGGAGCATCGCGATCAGTGCGCGAGCCCGGCGCGCTCGTGCAGCCGGCGCAGCCAGCGCGGAGCCCACCAGTTCGCGCGCCCGAGCAGCGTCATCGTCGCGGGCACGAGGAGCATCCGCACGAGCGTCGCGTCGATGAGCACGGCGACGGCGAGCGAGAAGCCGACCTCCTTGATGACGAGGAGCTCGCCGAACACGAAGCCGGTGAAGACCACGATGATGATCGCCGCCGCGGACGTGATGATCCGCGCCGAGCGCTGCAGGCCGAGGCGCACCGCCGTGTCGTTGTCGTGACCGGCGTCGTGCATCTCCTTGATGCGCGACAGCAGGAAGACCTCGTAGTCCATCGACAGGCCGAACGCGAACGCCACGACCAGGGCGACCACGTACGTCTCGATGCCGCCCGTGGCGACGAAGCCGAGCGCGTCGGCGAGGTGCTCCTGCTGGAACGCCCACACGAGCACGCCCAGCGTGGCCGACAGCGACAGCACGTTCGTGAGCAGCGCCTTGATCGGCACGAGCACGGACCCGGTCATGAGGAACAGCAGGAGCAGCGTCGCCACCGCGACGACGCCCACCGCCCACCACATGCGGTCTTGCAGTGCGGTGACGAAGTCGATCTGGTTGGCGGCCTGCCCGGTGACGAGCACGGGGAACGGCGCGCCGAGGTCGCGAACCTCCCGGACGACGTCGGAGGCCACCCGCCCGCCGGGGTCCGCCGAGTCGGGACGCACGCCGAGGTAGACGTACGGGCCGAGCGCCTCGGGCGGGTCGACGGAGGCGACGCCGTCGAGGCGGGCCACGCGCGCGCTCCACGCGCCGACCTCCTCGAGCGTGCCCTGGGCGACGACGTGCACGGCCGCGCTGGACGAGCCGGGGTACTGCTCGGCGATGTGCGCCAGGAAGGCGCGTTGGTCCGACGCCCGGGGGAGCAGCTCGATCGTGGAGTTGCGCAGGGCGAGGTCCGCGATCGGCGCCGCCAGGACGCCGAGGACCAGCAGCGAGCCGCCCAGCACCCGCCACGGGCGGCGCTGCACCCAGGCGGCGAGGGTGCTGAAGACGCCCTCGGCGCGGCTGACGTCGCCGGTCCGGGCGACGACCGCCCGCACGCCGGGCACCCTCGCGAGCAGGCCGGGCCGCACCAGCCGACGTCCGGCGAGCCGGAGCCCGGCCGGGACCAGGGTGATCGCGGTCACCAGTGCGAACGCGACGACGGCCGCGCTCGTCGCGCCGAACGCCCGCAGGATCTCCGGCTCGAACACGATGAGCCCGCAGACGGCGATCGCGATCGTCAGGGCCGAGAAGGTGACCGTCCGCCCGGCGGTGCGCATCGTCGTCCGCAGCGCCGTCTCGACGGCACCGTCCCCGCGCCGACGACGCACGGACGCGCCGTCGTCGGCGGCCACGAGGGTGGTGAGCTCCTCCCGGAAGCGGGAGACGACGAGCAGGCCGTAGTCGATCGAGAGGCCCAGGCCGAGGACGGTGACGACGTTGACGACGCTGGCGTCCATCTCGATCACGTAGGACAGCGCGTGGACGGAGCCGAGGCCCGCGGCGATCGAGACGAGCGCGCCGAGCATCGGCATGGCGGCGGCGAGGAACCCGCCGAACACCAGCACCATGACGGCCAGCGCCACGGGCAGCGCGATGGCCTCGCCCGTCCGCAGGTCCTGTCGCACCTGGCCCGTGATCTCGTCGACGATGAGCGACGTCCCGCCCACGAGGCCCGTGACCGTGCGCGAGGGGGTCGAGAGCTCGGCGGGCGCGGCGCGCAGGAGGCGTTCGACGTCGGACAACGCGGCGGACTCGACGGACCCGGCGAGCCCGCGCTCCAGCTCGACGACCACGAGGAAGCCGTCGCCGTCCGCGGCCACGAGCGGGGCGGCCGCCGGGCTCGCCGGGCCGTCGGGCAGCAGGTACGGGTCGATGACGGAGGCCACGCCCGGCACCGCGAGGAGGTCGGCCCGCAGCCGGCCCACGTCGCCCGCGAGGTCCGTGCGGCGCGGGTCCACGCCGACGACGGCGAGCGTCAGGCTCGGGCCGGACGTGGACTGCGCGGCGAGGATCTCGCCGGCCCGGTCGCTCTCGGAGCCGGGCACGGACGGGGCGCCGGTGGTCAGGCGGCCGAACACCGACTCGCCGCCGACGCCGAGGACCGCCAGCGCGAAGCACGCACCGGCCAGCACGAGCCAGACGAGGATGGTGGTCCGCGGCCGGCGCGCGACGGCGCGGCCCAGGGAGTCGAACACGACCGCAGCATCCCAGGTCCGGGGCCCGCGAGGCACATCGACCGGGCACGAGTCGCCGGCGTCCGGCGTCGGCGGGCGTGCGTAGGCTGCGGCCATGGACCTCTTCGACGCCGTCGGCTCGACGGCGGAGGGCCTTCCCGACGTCGGCGCCTCCGCGCCGCTCGCGGTGCGCATGCGCCCCCGGACGCTCGACGAGGTCGCCGGCCAGGACCACCTGCTCGAGCCCGGCTCCCCGCTGCGGCGGCTCGTCGAGCCGGCGGACGAGACCGCGCGGCGGGCGGCGCCGTCGTCGGTCGTCCTCTGGGGGCCGCCCGGCACGGGGAAGACGACGCTGGCCTACCTCATCGCGACGTCCTCCGGCCGACGGTTCGTCGAGCTCTCCGGCGTCGCGTCTGGCGTGAAGGAGGTGCGCGCCGTCGTCGCCGACGCGCGGCGGCGGCTGGTCACGGGCGGGCCGGAGACGGTGCTGTTCATCGACGAGGTGCACCGGTTCTCCACGACGCAGCAGGACGCGCTCCTGCCCGCCGTGGAGAACCGCTGGGTGACGCTCGTGGCGGCGACGACGGAGAACCCGAGCTTCTCCGTGACGGCGCCGCTGCTCTCGCGGTCGCTGCTGCTCACCCTGCGCCCGCTCACCGACGACGACGTGCGCGGCCTCGTCCGGCGCGCCCTCGCCGACGAGCGGGGGCTGGCCGGTGCGGTGGCCCTCGCCGACGACGCCGAGGCACACCTCGTGCGGCTGGCCGGCGGGGACGCGCGGCGCGCGCTGACGATCCTCGAGGCCGCCGCGGGCGCCGCGCTCGAGGGCGCCGGGGCAGCCGCGGCGGGAGCGACGGGGGAGGCGCCCGACGACGGGCCCGCCGCCGTCGTCGACCTGGCGACCGTGGAGCGGGCCGTCGATGTCGCCGCCGTGCGCTACGACCGGGCGGGCGACCAGCACTACGACGTCGCGAGCGCCTTCATCAAGTCCATGCGGGGCTCCGACGTCGACGCCGCCCTGCACTACCTCGCGCGGATGGTCGTGGCGGGGGAGGACCCGCGGTTCATCGCGCGGCGCATCGTCATCGCGGCGGCGGAGGAGGTCGGGATGGCCGACCCGTCGGCGCTGCGCACCGCCGTCGCGGCGGCCCAGGCCGTGCAGCTCATCGGCATGCCGGAGGCGCGGATCGTCCTCGCGGAGGCCGTCATCCACGTGGCGACGGCGCCGAAGTCCAACGCCGCGTACGTCGCGGTGGACCGGGCGATCGCGGACGTGCGCGCGGGCAAGGCCGGCCCGGTGCCCGCCCACCTGCGGGACACGCACTACCCGGGCGCGGAGCGCCTCGGGCACGGCGCGGGGTACCGGTACGCGCACGACGAGCCGCACGGCGTCGCGCGCCAGCAGTACGCCCCGGACGAGCTCGTCGGCGTGCGCTACTACGAGCCGTCCGACCGCGGCCACGAGCGCGAGGTCGCGGCGCGGCTCGAGCGCGTGCGCCAGATCCTGCACGGCGACTGACGGCGGGGCCCCGCCCGCGCGTGGGGTAAGATCTCCCGGTCGCCCGCTCGGGCGACCACCCTGGGGACCTCAGCCAGCACCACCGAAGGTCGGTCCCACTCCCGCCGGAGACCCCTCCGCTCGCGGGACGTGCCCAACGACAGGAAGAACAGCACATCGTGTCCTCCGTGACCCGTTCGCGCCGTCAGGTGCGACTCTCCCGGGCCCTCGGCCTGCCCCTCACCCCGAAGGCCGTCCGCCACTTCGAGAAGCGGCCCTACCCGCCGGGCGAGCACGGCCGCGCCCGCCGCCGGACCGAGTCCGACTACGCCGTCCGGCTCCGCGAGAAGCAGCGCCTCCGCGCGCAGTACGCCCTGCGCGAGAAGCAGATGGCGCGCGCGTTCGAGGCCGCGAAGAAGGCCTCCGGCCAGACCGGCGAGAACCTCATCGAGGTCCTCGAGACCCGCCTCGACTCGCTCGTGCTGCGCGCCGGCTTCGCCCGGACCATGCTCCAGGCGCGCCAGGTCGTCGTGCATCGCCACGTGCTCGTCGACGGCAAGATCGTCGACCGCCCGTCGTTCCAGGTGAAGCCGGGCCAGACGATCCAGATCAAGCCGCGCAGCCAGACGAGCCCCCAGTTCCAGGTGGCCGCCGCGGGCGCGCACCGCGACGTCCTGCCGGCCGTGCCGGGCTACCTCGACGTGCAGCTCGAGAAGCTGAGCGCCGTGCTGACCCGACGCCCGCTGCGGGCCGAGGTGCCGGTGACCTGCGACGTGCAGCTCGTCGTCGAGTTCTACTCGCGCTGAGCCCGGCCGAGCGACGCTCCCGACGCCCCGCACCCGCCGCACGGGTGCGGGGCGTCGTGCGTCCGGGGGACCGGTGCGGGGCCCGGGGTCGGTAGTGTCAGGCCAGTCGCTTCGGCAGGAGGGAACGCCATGTCGGTCGGAGACGTCGCGGGGCTCGTCGCGGCGGTCGCGTTCGTCGCGCTCGTCGGCTTCCTCGCCGTGCCGCTCGTCAAGCTCGGCCGCGTGCTCGACGCCGCGACCCAGTCCGTCCGCGACGTCACCGAGCACACGCTGCCGGTGATCGACGAGGCGGCCGCGAGCGTCGCCGGCGCCAACGCCCAGCTGGCCAAGGTGGACGCCGTGACGACGGCGGCCGCCGAGATCACGCAGAACGCCTCGGCGCTCACCGCCCTCGTCGCGGCGACCGTCGGCCGGCCGCTGATCCGCCTCGCCGCGTTCTCCTACGGCGTGCGCACCGCGCTGGCCGGCTTCCGCGACTCGGTCCTGGGCCGGAAGGCGCGCGACTGATGCGCCGGCTCTTCTGGGCGGGCGTCGGCGCCGTGGGCGCGGTCGTCGTCGCCCGGCGGGCCCGCCGGATGGCGAACCGGCTGCCGGACGCCGTCGCGGACCAGGTGGAGGAGGCCGGCCGCCGCGCGTCGACGGCGCTGCGGGCCGCCGTCGACGAGTTCCGGGCCGCGCGGACCGCGCGCGAGACCGAGCTGGTCGAGGCCCTGCTCGTCGAGCCCGCCGGGGGCACCGAGCGGCGCCCGCGGACCCGCCGCCGGTCGCCGGAGCCGGCCTGGGAGGCCGACCCGTGGTCCGACGACGAGGACGACGGCTTCTAGGCTGATCCGGTGCCGCGCGACGCCGCCGGCCCCGCCGACGGCCGCCGCGGCCCGACCACGGACAGCACCCGACCACGGACAGCACCCGACCACGGACAGCACCCGACCACAGACCGCACGACCCGAGCACGACCCGAGAGGACCTTCATGCGCACCGCCGAGATCCGCCGTCGCTGGCTGGACTTCTTCGCTCAGCGGGGACACACGGTGGTGCCCTCGGCCTCCCTCATCTCCCCGGACCCGTCGACGCTGTTCACGATCGCGGGCATGGTGCCGTTCATCCCCTACATGCTGGGGCAGCAGGCGGCGCCGTGGCCGCGCGCGACGAGCGTGCAGAAGTGCGTCCGCACGCAGGACATCGACGAGGTCGGCAAGACGACCCGCCACGGCACCTTCTTCCAGATGAACGGGAACTTCTCGTTCGGCGACTACTTCAAGGAGGGCGCCATCACCTACGCGTGGGAGCTCGTCACGGGCTCCCAGGCGGACGGCTGCTACGGGTTCGACCCCGACAAGGTGTGGGTGACCGTCTACCACGAGGACGACGAGGCCGCCGACCTCTGGAGGCGCATCGCCGGCCTGCCGGAGCACCGCATCCAGCGCCGCGGGAAGAAGGACAACTACTGGCACACGGGCCAGCCCGGGCCGGCCGGGCCGTGCTCCGAGATCTACATCGACCGGGGGCCCGCGTACGGGCCCGACGGCGGCCCGATCGTCGACGAGGACCGGTTCCTGGAGATCTGGAACCTCGTCTTCATGCAGTACGCGATCGACGACGTCCGCGCGAAGGACGAGTTCACGATCGTGGGGGACCTGGCCCAGAAGAACATCGACACCGGCCTGGGCCTCGAGCGCGCGGCGTACCTGCTCCAGGGCGTCGACAACATGTACGAGATCGACGAGGTCTTCCCCGTCATCTCCGCCGCCGAGGAGCTCTCCGGAAAGCGGTACGGCGCGGACCACGACGACGACGTGCGCATGCGCGTGGTCGCGGACCACGTGCGGTCCAGCCTCATGCTCATCGGCGACGGCATCACGCCCTCGAACGAGGGGCGCGGCTACGTGCTGCGCCGCCTGCTGCGCCGCAGCGTGCGGGCGATGCGGCTGCTCGGCGTCGATGAGCCCGCCCTGCCGCACCTGCTGCCGGTGTCGCGCGACGCGATGTCCGCCTCGTACCCCGAGCTGGCGACCGACTTCGAGCGCATCGCCCGGATCGCGTACGCCGAGGAGGAGACGTTCCGGCGCACCCTCGCGGCGGGCACGACGATCCTCGACGTCGCGGTCGCCGAGGTGAAGAAGGCGGGCGGCACCACGCTGCCCGGCGAGCGCGCCTTCCAGCTCCACGACACCTACGGGTTCCCCATCGACCTCACGCTGGAGATGGCGAGCGAGCAGGGCCTGCGCGTCGACGAGGCGGGGTTCCGCGACCTCATGGCGGCGCAGCGCGAGCGGGCGCGCGCCGACGCGAAGAGCAAGAAGGGCGCCCACCGCTCGATGGCGGCCCTGCGCCGGCTGCGCGACGCCGGGCCCACCGAGTTCACCGGGTACACCGAGCTCACGACGGCGTCGACGGTCCGCGGGATCGTGCGCGGCGAGGAGCTGGTGCCGGTCGCGACCGAGGGCGAGGTCGTCGACGTCGTGCTGGAGCGCACGCCGTTCTACGCCGAGTCCGGCGGCCAGGAGTCCGACGCCGGCGTCATCGAGACCGCCGACAGCGGCCTGCTCGAGGTGCTCGACGTGCAGCGGCCCGTCAAGGGGCTCATCGTGCACACCGTCAAGGTGACGACGGGCGACGTGCGGGCGGGCGCCGAGGTCTCCGCGGAGGTCGACAGGGAGTGGCGCCTCGGGGCGCGGCAGGCGCACTCGGGCACGCACGTCGTGCACGCCGCGCTGCGCGAGGTGCTCGGCCCGTCGGCCCTCCAGTCGGGCTCGTACAACAAGCCGGGCTACCTGCGGCTGGACTTCTCGTGGAACCAGGCGCTCTCGGCGCAGGCGCGCAACGAGATCGAGGACGTCGCCAACCGCGCCATCCGCGAGGACCTGCGCGTGAAGTGGCAGTACATGCCGCTCGCGGAGGCGAAGGCGTGGGGCGCCATCGCCCTGTTCGGCGAGACGTACGACGAGTCGAACGTGCGCGTCGTCGAGATCGGCGGCCCGTGGTCCCGCGAGCTGTGCGGCGGCACGCACGTGGAGCACTCGAGCCAGATCGGGCTCATCGCGCTGACCGGCGAGTCGTCCGTGGGGTCCGGCTCGCGCCGGATCGAGGCCCTCGTCGGCCTCGAGGCGTTCCACCACCTGGCGCGCGAGCGCGCGCTCGTGTCGACGCTCACGGAGACCCTCAAGACCCGCCCGGAGGAGCTGCCGGACCGGGTCGGCGCGCTCCTCGCGCGCCTGCGCGAGGCGGAGAAGGAGCTCGCGGCCGTCCGCCGGGAGCGGCTCCTCGCCTCGGTGCCCCAGGTGGTCGCGACCGCCGAGCGGGCCGGGGCCGCCGTCGTCGTCGCCCACGACGCCGGCGAGGTCTCCTCCGCGGACGACCTGCGCACCCTGGCGCTCGACGTCCGGGCCCGCCTCGGCGAGGAGCCGGCCGTCGTCGCCGTCGGCGGCGTGGCGAAGGAGCGGCCCGTCGTGCTCGTGGCGACGAACGCCGCGGCGCGCGCGGCCGGCCTGCGCGCGGGCGAGCTCGCCCGCGCGGCGGCCACGGTCCTCGGCGGGGGCGGCGGCGGCAAGGACGACGTCGCCCAGGGCGGCGGCACGGACGCCGCCCGGCTCGCGGACGCGCTGGCCGAGGTGCGGGCCGTGGTCGCCGGCGGCGGGGCGGGGCGTGGCTGACGCCGTCCCGCGCGGGGTCCGCGTCGGGCTCGACGTGGGCGAGGTGCGGGTCGGGGTGGCGCGGAGCGACCCCGACGGCCTCGTCGCGACCCCCGTCGAGACGGTCACCCGGCCCGCCCGGACGAACGGGCGGGGGGAGGGGCCCGGCGTCGGGCCGGCCGATCTCGCCCGGGTCGTGGAGATCGTGCGCACGTCGGGTGCGGTGGTCGTGTACGTCGGGCTGCCACGCCACCTGTCGGGCCGTGAGGGTTCGGCAGCCGCCGGGGTTCGCACGTATTGTGGTGCGCTGGCGCAGGCGGTCGCACCCGTACCGGTGCGGCTCGTCGACGAGCGGCTCAGCACGGTGAGCGCTCATCACGCGCTGCACGCGTCCGGCAGGCCCGGGCGCAGCCACCGGCGCGTGGTCGACCAGGCCGCAGCGGTGGTGATCCTGCAGGCCGCGCTCGACGCGGAACGGACGGCAGGGGGGCGGGTGGGCGAGCTGGTCGCGCCATCCACGGCAGAGACGGACGAGGGGTGACGGGCGACCGGCACCCGGGGCGTGGAAGGACCGACCGGATGCGAAGCACGGCGCGAGGGGAGACGGCGCGATGAGCGACCTGTTCCTGGACGAGATCGTCCGGCCCGACGCCGACGACGAGGGCGGGCGCTCCGCCCGCCGCGCCGAGCGCGCCGAGCGTGCCCGCCGCCGTCGTCAGCGCCGTCGGCGCAACCTCGTCGCCCTGACGATCACCGCGTTCATCCTCGGCGGGATCGGCGCCGCGGTCTGGAAGTTCGGCCTGCCGCTCGTGGACGACCTGCGGGGCGACCCGGTCGCCTCCACCGACGACTACCCCGGCCCGGGCGTGGAGCCCGTGACCGTGACGATCCCGCCCGGCGCCACCGGCGCCGACATGGCCGAGATCCTGCTCGAGGCGGACGTCATCGCGAGCGTGAAGGCGTTCACGCGGGCGTTCGCGGCGAACCCGGACGCCTCGAAGATCCAGCCGGGCACCTACCAGCTCATGACGAAGATGCAGGCCGTCGAGGTGGTCGCGGCCCTCATCAACCCGGACAACCGGGTGGTCACCCGGGTGACGATCGTGGAGGGCTACACGGTCCAGCAGGTCCTCGACCGGTTGTCGTCCGTCACCGCGATCCCCGTCGAGGAGTTCCGGACGGCCATGGAGGACACCGCCGCCACGGGGCTGCCCGCCGAGGCCGGCGGCCGCTACGAGGGCTGGCTCTTCCCGGCGACGTACGAGTTCGAGCCCGACCAGTCGCCGGCGGAGATGATCGCCGCGATGATCGCGCAGACGGTGAAGGTGCTCGACGAGCGCGGCGTCGCGGCGGAGGACCGGCAGCGCGTCCTCACGATCGCCTCGCTCATCGAGAGGGAGGCGAAGCTCGACGAGGACCGCCCGAAGATCGCCCGGGCGATCTTCAACCGTCTCAACATCGACATGCCGCTGCAGGTGGACGCCGCGGTGGCGTACGGCCTGAACAAGCCGGGCAAGGACCTCACGCTCGACGACATCAGCCCGAACGCGACCGACAACCCGTACAACACGTACGCCCACAACGGCCTCCCGCCCGGCCCGATCGCGTCGCCGCGGGCGGCGTCGATCGACGCCGTGCTGGCGCCGGCCGACGGGCCGTGGATCTTCTGGGTGACCGTCAACCCCGAGACGGGCGAGACGCGGTTCGCCGAGACGTACGCGGAGCACAAGCAGAACGAGGCGCTGCTGCGGCAGTGGGAGGCGGAGAACGACGCCGACGCCTAGCCGAGCCCGCATGCGTGCCGCCGTCCTCGGGCACCCGATCGCGCACTCGCTGTCCCCGGTGCTGCACCGGGCCGCGTACGCCGCGCTCGGCCTGGACTGGCGCTACGACGTCGTCGACGTGACCGCCGAGGACCTGCCGGCGTTCGTCGCGGGCCTCGACGCGGGCTGGGCCGGCCTCAGCCTCACGATGCCGCTCAAGCAGGCCGTGCTGCCGCTCCTCGACCACGTCGAGCCGCTCGCGGAGGTGGTCGGCGCGGTGAACACCGTGCTCGTCCAGGGCTCCGCCCCGACGACGCTCGTCGGGGCGAACACCGACGTGCACGGCATCGCGGCCGCGCTGACCGAGGGCGGCGTCGAGCGGGGGGCCGAGGTCGCCGTCGTGCTCGGCGGGGGCGCCACGGCGGCGTCGGCGCTGGCCGGGCTCGCCCACCTCGGTGTCACCCGCTCGCTCGTCCTCGTCCGCTCGGTGGCGCGCGCCGCCGGCACCGTGCGGGCCGCGCACCGGATGGGGGTGGACGCGACGGTGCGCCCGTTCGGCCCGCCCGAGCGGACGGCGGAGATCCTCGCCGGGGCGGACGTCGTCGTCTCCACGCTGCCGCCCGGCGCCGCCGACGCGATCGCGGCGGGTCTCGACCGGCCCGTGCGCGGCGTGCTCCTCGACTGCGCGTACGTGCCCCGCCCGACGCCGTTCGCGGTGGCGTGGCGCGCCGCGGGCGGGACGGCCGTCCTCGGGGAGCGGATGCTGCTGCACCAGGCCGCGGAGCAGGTGCGGCTCATGACCGGCCGCGTGGCGCCGCTCGCGGCGATGGACGCGGCGCTGACGGCCACGCTGGACCGGCCCGACGCGGCCGCGCCGGAGGACGGGCACCCGGGCGGGCCGGACCCGGCATTCCCGGGCGAACCGTCGCGCGGTGGGGCGGAGGCGCGCTAACCTCGCGCGCATCGCCGGGCGGCGGTCCGCGGCAGGGGGCCTCGGGCGGCGTCCGCCCGCAGGGGGTGGCACATGTCTCACGCACTCGGTCACGTGACCCTCGCCGCGCTCGTCGGCGGGCTCGCGCTGCTCGGCGGCGCGGCCGTCCCGCCGCCGCCCGAGCCGTCGCCCCCGCCGGCGGTGGCGGGCACCTCGCCGCGCCTCACCGACGCCGCCGCCGCGCCGACGGCGGTCTCGCCCGCGTGCGCGCGCACGGTGCTGCGCTACGGCTCGCGCGGGTACTGCGTCACGGAGCTGCAGCTCAACCTCAACATCCTCTTCGGGCTGGGCCTGGCGATGGACGGGTCGTACGGCCCCGCCACGACGTCGGCCGTCTACTGGTTCCAGAAGCGGTACGGGCTCACCTACGACGGCATCACCGGGCCGCAGACCTGGTCGAAGATCGCGTGGTGCCTGTCGCGGGCGCGCGCGGGGCTGCCGTACTGATCGGGGCGTACTGATCGGGGCGTACTGATCGGGCCCGGCTGAGCGGCCCGGGCGTCTCCGGGCCGGGCGTGATCACGGGCTTGAGCCCGGCCGGGAGCGTGCCGATAGACACGCAGGCGACCCCTCGCCGGCCACGTCGTCACGCCCCCGGAAGGACTCCCGTGAAGCAGCTCGGTGACATCCTCCTCGAGGAAGGCCTCGTCACGGAGGGCCAGCTCATGGCCGCCCTGGACGAGCAGGCGACCCGCGGCGAGTCCCTCGGCAGGGTCCTCGTCGACATCGGGATGCTCACCGAGGCGCAGCTCGTGCAGGCGCTCGCCCGGCAGGTCGGCATGGAGTTCGTCGACCTCACCGAGTACCCGGTCGACCGCGCCGCCGTCGCGCTCATCCCGGCCTCGGTCTGCCGGCGCCACACCGTGCTGCCGGTCGCGTTCGACAACGGGACGCTGCTCGTCGCGATGGCGAACCCGGGGAACGTCGTCGCCGTCGACGACGTGCGGGCGATCTCGGGGATGTCGGTGCGCACCGTCGTCGCGACCCACGACGACCTGCTCGGCGCGATCGACAGGTACTGCCGCGCGGACGAGGAGATCGACGAGCTCGCCTCGGCGTTCGAGGAGGAGACGGGCTCGCAGGACACGGACCTGTCGAAGATCGGCGACCACGTCGAGGACGACGCGCCCATCGTGCGGTTCGTCAACATCCTCGTCACGCAGGCCATCCAGGACCGCGCGTCGGACATCCACATCGAGCCCGCCGAGAAGGACCTGCTCGTCCGGTACCGCATCGACGGCGTGCTCCACGAGATGCAGCGGGCCCCGAAGCAGATCCAGTCCGGCGTCATCTCGCGCCTGAAGATCATGAGCGACATCGACATCGCCGAGCGGCGCAAGCCGCAGGACGGCCGCATGTCCGTGGTGCACAACGGGCGCAAGGTGGACCTGCGCGTGGCGACGCTGCCCACGGTGTGGGGCGAGAAGGTCGTCATGCGGATCCTGGACAACTCGACCGCGAGCCTCGACCTGCGCGAGCTGTCCTTCCTCGACGACAACTTCCAGGTGTACCAGGAGTCGTACACGAAGCCCTACGGGATGATCCTCGTCACGGGCCCGACGGGCTCCGGCAAGTCCACGACCCTGTACGCGACGCTCAACGCGGTGTCGCGGCCCGAGATCAACGTCATCACCGTCGAGGACCCGGTCGAGTACCGGCTGCCGGGCATCAACCAGGTGCAGGTCAACCCGAAGGCGGGCCTCACGTTCGCGAGCGCGCTGCGGTCGATCCTGCGCTCCGACCCCGACGTCGTCCTCATCGGTGAGATCCGCGACCACGAGACCGCGCAGATCGCCATCGAGGCGGCTCTCACGGGCCACCTCGTGCTGTCGACGCTGCACACGAACGACGCGCCGAGCGCGGTGACCCGGCTCATCGAGATGGGCATCGAACCGTTCCTCGTCGGGTCGGCGCTCGACTGCGTCGTGGCCCAGCGGCTCGCCCGGCGGCTGTGCGAGCGGTGCAAGGAGGCGTACACGCCGAGCGAGGTCGAGCTCATCGCGGCCCGGTTCCCGTGGAACCCGGGGGAGGAGATCCCGACGCTCTACCGGCCGGCGGGCTGCTCGGCGTGCTCGCGCACCGGCTACAAGGGCCGGATGGCGCTGCACGAGGTCATGCGCGTCACCGAGGAGATCGAGCGGCTCGCGGTCGCGCACGCCTCGGCCGCGGAGATCGGCACCACCGCGCGCCAGCAGGGGATGGTCACGCTCCGCGACGACGGCTGGACCAAGGTGCTCCTCGGGGACACCTCGGTGGAGGAGATCCTCCGCGTCGTCGCCTGACCGCCGACGGGCCCGGGCGACCTCAAGTGCGCCGAGCCCACGGCCGATATACGCACCGAACGTCCGCCCGGTTCGCGACCGAGAGGCTCATCTGTGAACGAGTACCAGCCCGTCCCGGGTGCCGCTGCCGTGCCGGGCCCGGTTCCCGCGTACCAACCCGTGCCCCCGCAGGCCGCCGTGGCGGGCCCGCCGCGCCAGCAGCCGCCGGCCGCCGCCGCGGACGTCCCACCCCGCCCGGCGTCGGCCCTCTCGGCCGGGGCGCCGCGTCCCGCCGCCCCCGCCGGCGGCGCCGGTGGCGGAGCCCGCCCGGCCGGCCGGCCCACCGGGCGCCGCCTCGGCATGGGCGACGCGCTGGGGGAGAACGACCTCGACCTCGAGGGCGCGCTGCGCGCCATGATCGAGATGGGCGCCTCCGACCTGCACGTCACGACGGGCGCGCCCCCGACGGTCCGCCTGGACGGGCGCCTGCGCCCGCTCGAGGGCTTCCCGACCGTGTACGCGGACCAGATCCAGCGCGCGGTGTACTCGATCCTGACGCAGCGCCAGCGCGAGCAGTTCGAGGCCGAGCTCGAGCTCGACTTCGCGCACGCGGTGCGCGGCGTGGCGCGGTTCCGCGTGAACCTCTACCAGCAGCGGGACTCGCTCGGGGCGGCCTTCCGCGTCATCCCGTACGAGATCAAGCCGCTCGAGGAGCTGGGCGTGCCGCCGGTGGTCGCGAACTTCGCCGGCCTGCCGCGCGGGCTCGTCCTCGTCACGGGGCCGACCGGCTCGGGCAAGTCGACGACGCTCGCCGCGATCATCGACCTCGCGAACCGGACGAGGTCCGACCACATCATGACCGTCGAGGACCCGATCGAGTTCCTCCACCGGCACAAGAAGTCCCTCGTCAACCAGCGCGAGGTGGGCGCGGACACGCTGTCGTTCGCGAACGCCCTCAAGCACGTGCTGCGGCAGGACCCGGACATCATCCTCGTCGGCGAGCTGCGCGACCTCGAGACGATCTCCGTCGCGCTGACGGCGGCCGAGACCGGTCACCTCGTCTTCGGCACCCTGCACACGCAGGACGCCGCCCAGACGGTCGACCGCATCATCGACGTGTTCCCGGCGCATCAGCAGGACCAGATCCGCACGCAGCTGGCATCCGCGCTCCAGGGCGTCGTCTCCCAGACGCTCTGCAAGCGGGCGAATGGCCGCGGTCGCGTCGTCGCCACCGAGGTCATGCTCGCCACCCCGGCGATCCGCAACCTCATCCGCGAGGGCAAGACGCACCAGATCTACTCGGCCATGCAGGCGGGCGCGTCGCAGGGCATGCACACGATGGACCAGCACCTCGCGGAGCTCGTGCGGTCGTCGAAGATCACGTACGAAGAGGGCCTCGACAAGTGCCAGAACGTCGAGGACTTCAACCGGCTCGTCGGCCGCACGTCGCGCATGGCGCAGGGCTCGACCGCGAACGACCCGATCGCCGCCGCGGCGAACGACCAGGGCCTGCCCCCGGTGCCGCGCCCCGGCCCCGCCCCCGTCGTGCCGACAGCCGGCCCGCCGGTGCCGCCGGCCGCTCCCGGGACCTACAGGGGCTGAGCCATGACCGTCACCGCCAACGCGAACGCCAGCAGGACGTACGAGTACACGGTCCGGAACAAGGCCGGGAAGATCGTCAAGGGGCGCGTCGAGGCGCCCAACCAGGCGGCGGTGGCCGCCCGGCTGCGCGCGATGAACGTCGCGCCGCTGTCGATCTCCGAGGTCAGCACGACGGGGCTCAACCGCGAGATCCAGCTCTTCGGCGGCAAGAAGATCGTCCTCAAGGACCTCGCGATCATGTCGCGCCAGCTCGCGACGATGATCAACTCGGGCCTCAGCCTGCTGCGCGCCCTGAACATCCTCGCGGAGCAGACCGAGAACCCCGCACTGGCGAAGGTGCTCTTCCAGGTGCGCGCCGACGTCGAGGCCGGCCTCGCGCTGTCCGCGGCCCTGAGCAAGCACCCGCTCGTCTTCCCGCCGCTGATGATCAACATGATCAAGGCGGGGGAGGTCGGCGGCTTCCTCGACCAGGTGCTCGTCTCCGTGGCGGAGAACTACGAGAACGAGGTCCACCTGCGGCAGACCATCAAGTCGGCGATGACCTATCCCGTGGTCGTGTTCGCGTTCGCGATCCTCGCCACCGCGGGAATGCTCATCTTCATCGTGCCGATCTTCGCCCAGATGTTCGCCGACCTGGGCGGTGCGCTCCCGGCGCCGACCCGGGTCCTCGTGGCGATGTCGGAGATGATGAAGTGGCTCGCGCCCGTCCTGCTCGTGGGCGGCATCGCCTTCGGCGCGTGGTGGCGCAAGCACAAGAACGACGAGTCGGTCCGCCGGCGCGTGGACCCCGTCAAGCTCAAGGTGCCGATCTTCGGGCAGCTGTTCCGCAAGGTGGCGGTGGCCCGGTTCGCCCGCAACTTCGGCACGATGGTCCACGCCGGCGTGCCCATCCTGCAGGCGCTGGAGATCGTGGGCGAGACGAGCGGCAACGTCGTCGTGGCGGACGCCGCGGCCGCCGTGCGGGACTCGGTGCGCAGCGGGCAGTCGCTCGCGGCGCCGCTCAACGAGCACCCGGTGTTCCCGCCGATGGTCGTGCAGATGATCTCGGTGGGCGAGGACACGGGCGCCCTCGACGAGATGCTCGCGAAGATCGCCCAGTTCTACGACCAGGAGGTCGAGGCGACGACGCAGCAGCTGACGTCGCTCATCGAGCCGCTGATGATCGCCGTCCTCGGCGGGATCGTGGGCAGCATGATCATCGCGCTGTACATGCCCATCTTCTCCATCTTCGACCTCATCGAGTGACGTTTCGCCCGAATTTGTGCACAGGGTGAAATCAGGTGTGACCTGCATCACCGCTCAAGTTCCGGGCCGCGCGCACCGATGACTGACCCGTACCACCGAAAGGCCGGGATGCCGGCACTGACAACGCCACTGAAGGGGAGCGCAATGATCGCGCGGTTCCGTAAGTCCATGGAGGAGAAGGACCAGGGCTTCACCCTGATCGAGCTCCTCGTCGTCATCATCATCATCGGCATCCTCGCCGCCATCGCCATCCCGCTGTTCCTCAACCAGCGCAAGAAGGCCGAGGACTCCGCGGCCAAGGCCGACGTGTCGACCATCGGCAAGGAGATCGCCACCTACTTCGTCGACTGGGACGGAAGCACAGCCGTGGTGATCAACACGGACGCTGACGCCTACTACCTCGGCGCCGTCGACCCCGACAACAAGATCGGCAACCGGAGCACCAACGTCGTCTTCGGAGGCGTGACTGGTGAGGACGACCCGGACGGATGGTGCGTGTACGTCACGAACCCCGAGGGTGACAAGGCCGTCGACGGGTTCGAGTACTCCGCTGCCGGCGGGCTCGCTGAGGGCGACTGCTCCTGATCTCTGAGTGACTGCTGCCGATGGGGCGGGGGCGGCGCCCCCGCCCCATCGGCGGTCGCAGGGGAGTGAACGGCCGGCGAGCGCGCCGGCCGAGGCCGAGCGACGAGGGGTGACCATGGTCAAGCGCACACCGGCAACCCGGGCCGCCGGTGCGCTGCGCCGCGTCCGCGGCAGCTCGGACACGGGGACGACCCTCATCGAGGTGGTCATCGCCGCGGTGCTGCTCGGCATCCTGTCCACCGCCGTGCTGGGCATCATCCTCCAGACCCAGGCCGTCGAGGTCGGCAACCGGGCCCGGGTCGCGGCCGCGAACCTCGCGGCCCGCGAGATCGACCTCGTCCGCGAGGAGTTCCTGCGGAGTGAGACCGCGCCGCTCGACCTCGAGGCGCAGGGCACCGTCACCAACCCGCACCCGCTCGCCGGCGGGACGGCGGGCGAGCCGCTCGTCGTCGACGGCGTGCCGTACACGGTCGTGCGGTCGGTGGGCTGGATCACCACCGACCAGTACGGCGTGTCGGCCTGCGAGGGCGGCAACCTCGTCGCCTACCCGACCCTCGGGGTCAAGGTCACGGTGACCTGGCCCAACATGGGCTCCATCAGGCCGGTGACCTCGAGCACGGTCCTCGCGCCCGAGAAGGGCACGGGCGTCTCCACGGACGAGTCGTTCGTCGCGGTCAAGGTCACCGGTGCCGACGCCCAGCCGAGCGTCGGCCGGACCGTCCGCGTGCAGTCCTCCGGCTTCACGCGCACCGGCACCACCGACGAGTCCGGGTGTGCCGTCGTGCGCGTCTCGCCGGCGACGGGCTCCGGGACCGAGTACACGGTGTCGCTCGGCGACCCCGGGTACGTCGACATCAGCGGCAACAACACCCCGTCGAAGACGACGGGCCTCGTCGCGCGGGGGACGCTCAACAACTCGGTGCGGTTCGCCTACGACCTCGCCGGCACCGTGCAGATCGTGCTCACGGACCCGGCCGGCGGCTCGCTGTCGAACGCGGACGTCGCGGGCTCCCAGGTGACCCTCGTCGCCGCGCAGTACTCCGGCGCCAGCGGGTCGACGGTCTACACCGTCTCCGGCGTGACGACGACGATCACCGGCCTCTGGCCGACGCAGTACAGCGCGTACTTCGGCACGACGCCGCCGGCGGAGTACCCCGCGGCCGCGCTCGAGCCCGGCGGCACCGCCACTCTCGAGGTGCCGTTCGAGTTCGCCTCCACCACGATCACCGGCCTGCCCGCGGGCACGCAGAGCGTCATCGCCGTGCCGTCGGGTGCGGGCACGACGTGCACGAGCCCGGGCGCGCGCACCGTCAACGCCGCCGACGCACGCGTCCTGCCGGGCACCTGGGACTTCTTCGCCACGGGCACCACGTTCGCCTGCTCGCCGGGGCCGAGCGGCGTCGTGCTCGCGGCCGGGGTCAACGACCCGATCGCGTGGGAGCCCACCTACCTGCAGGTCGTCGATGCGCCCGCGGGCACCCTGTGGGCCCTCGAGATGGGCAAGGCGCCCGGCGCCCTCACCACGTGCCCGGGCTCCGGCGGCGGTGCCGCGGTGAACATCGACGCGGCGCGCTCGGGCTTCGTCCCGATCCCGGCGGGGTCGTGGTACCTGTACGTCACCGACGGGCCCGCGACGGGCTCGTGCGTGAGCTTCCCGCGGACGTACAACCCGCGGACCTTCGACTACGCCGCGCAGCAGACGTTCGCTTGGCCGCCGCCCGACCCCGCGACCGTGACGGTCACGGGCATCCCGACCGTCCGCTCGAGGCGCGCGGGCCTCGTGGCCTCCACCGCGGCGGACGTGCGCTGCACCTCGACCAACACCTCGTCCTGCACCTCGTCGGGCACCCTGGTGATCCTGTCCACCGGGTCGTCGTCGAGCGCGACGGGGCAGCTCGCGCAGGGGACGTGGTACGTCTACGGCCACGACCGCGGCTCTCGCGCGACCTGGACGAACCGCGTCCAGCTCGGCGGGACGCTGATCATCGGCCCGAGCACGACGTCGCTGACGCTCGCCTACAACGGGACGACCCCGAGGACGGTGGGCCCATGATGCGCTTCCTGCGGGGGCGCGGCGACGACGGGACCACGCTCACCGAGCTGAACATCACGATGATCGTGCTCTCGGTCATCCTCGTGGCGACGACCTCGCTCATCATCGGCTTCCAGCGCTCGAACGCCGAGAACATGTCGCGCCAGGAGCAGATCGACAGCGCCCGGTACGCCGCCGAGCGGATGTCGCGCAGCATCCGGGCGGCGGTCAAGCCGGCGCAGATCACGACGTCCTGCACGGGTGCGACCTGCCAGGACATCGTCTTCATGCTCGGCGAGGACTACCACGTGAAGTTCTACGCCAACCTCGACAACCCGGGGGGCGCCGTCGGGCCGAGCCGGGTCGAGTACGTCATCGAGGACGGCAGCCTCAGGGAGATCGTCCAGGTCCCCGACTCGCCGACGCCGTCGGCCAGCGGGTTCCAGTACTGCGACTACAAGGCGGCCAGCGCGAGCCAGGCGTGCAAGGACCGGGTCGCCACGCGGCTGCTCGCGGAGGGGGTGCGCACCGACCTCGGCGTGCCCCTCTTCACGTACTGGACGCACGACGGCCACCGGCTCGACCCCGCGGCGTACGGCGGCACGCTCACGGGCGAGCAGATGCAGACGGTCGTGGCCGTCGAGGTGCACATCAACGTCCAGGCGCCGAACGCGACGCGGGCGGCGCCCACGGAGTACGTCCAGCGGATCATGCTCCCGAACGTCCAGGCGATCATCCGCCAGGAAGAGGAGGCGACGACCCCGTGAGCCACATCGGTAGGGGAGTGCTCCTTCGGTTCCGCGCGCCGGCGCGCCGCGACGACGACGGCGCCGCCCTGGTGCTCGTCGTCGGCTCGATGCTCGTCCTCGCGATGCTGGCGCTCACGGCGCTCGCGTACGCCATCGGGAGCCAGCGCTTCGCGCGGTACACGCAGGACTACACGTCCGGCATGGCCGCCGCGCAGTCCGGCATCGAGCACTACATCAGCCAGCTCAACCGCAACGACAGGTACGGCGACGAGATCGACTGCAGCAACCCCGCCCTCAAGGGCCCGATGCCGCCCTCGACCAACTCGTGCGGCTACACGATGTCGACCGAGCCCGGCTGGGCGCCCGTCGACCCGGCGAACACCGCGCCCGAGGCGCCGCACTTCCACTATTCCGTGGACGCCTCGCGCAGTCGCTCGGAGGGCACCATCGTGCTCACGGTGACGGGGCGCGTGAACGGCGAGTACCGCACCGTCGAGGCCGTCGTCGGCAAGGGCGGCTCCACGGACTTCGTCTACTACACGGACTTCGAGTCGGCGGACCCGGCGAACGTCGAGGCGTACCCGAACGGCCCGTCCGACGACCGGTGCGGCCGCGGCGGCTACGAGAACGCGCAGTACTGGTGGGAGGGCCGCCGGTACGCGAGGTGCCAGGAGATCACGTTCATCTCCGCCGACGTGCTCGACGGCGGCGTCTTCACGAACGACTCCGCGCTGAGCAGCGGCGCGCACTTCCAGGGCGGCTTCTTCACGGCCAACCCCAACTGCAAGAACGCGACGTCCAACCAGACCACGTGGCGTCAGTGCCTGCGGCAGGACGGCAAGAACAGCACCGCGAACTTCCACAACATCCGGCCGGCGTACTCCGACCCGCTCTACCTCGACGACACCTCGGCCGCGTTCAAGGACCACCCGGGCTGCCACTACTTCGGCTCCACGCGCATCGTCTTCAACGCCAACGGCACGATGACGGTCTGGAACAAGACGAGCGTCAACGGGAACCGGGCGCCCGTGGCCGAGGCGGCCACCGGCCTGCCGACCCCGCAGTGCGGGACCCTCGAACAGCTCGACTCGAACGCCGGGGCGACGGTGCCGGTGCCGAACGAGATGGTCATCTACGTGGCCAACTCGAACACCTCGGACCGGCAGTGCGACTCCGGCGAGCTGGGCGGGCCGTCCGGGCGCACGCTGCCGCTCGGCACGTACGACCGGGACCGGCACAAGGCCACCAACCCGACGAGCACGTCGTACACCTACGACGTGACGATGCGGAACGAGAACAAGCGGTGCGGCCGCGGCAACCTCTACGTCGAGGGGACGCTGAACGGCCGCGTCACGCTGGCGTCCGAGCAGTCGATCATCCTCGTCGGCGACCTCGTCCTCGAGGGCGGGCGCTTCGGGAACGACATGGTCGGCCTCGTGGCGACCGACACGGTGGAGGTCTTCCACCCCATCATGCAGCAGTGGACGTGGGACAACTGGCGGAGCGACTGCTCGACCACGAGCACCTGGTCGGCGAAGCGGTGGTGCCCAGTGGGTGGGCAGTCCGAGGTGAGCGGCTGGCCGCGGCGGTACCTCGACCCGACGACGGGCGGCTACTACCCGACGAAGGGCATCCAGATCGCCGGCTCGATCCAGACGCTCCAGCACTCCTTCCTCGTCCAGCAGTATGCGACGGGGGCGCACCAGGGGACGCTGTACGTGTACGGCTCGATCGCCCAGCGCTGGCGGGGCATCGTCGGGCAGAGCGGCTCCGGTGGCGGCCACGGCTACGACAAGCTGTACCAGTACGACCGCCGGCTCATCACGTCCGCGCCGCCGTACTTCCCGCGGTGGATCAACGCGCAGTGGTCCCTGCGCTACAGCGGCGAGATCGCGACGCCCCCCGAGCTGCGGACGTGACGCTGGCCCTGGCGGCGTCCGGCGTGCTCGGTCTGGTCGTCGGGTCGTTCCTCAACGTCGTCATCCACCGGGTGCCCGCGGGCGCCTCCGTGGTGCGCCCGCCGAGCGCGTGTCCCCGGTGCGGGCACCGGATCCGCGCGCGGGACAACGTGCCCGTCGTGTCCTGGCTGGTGCTGCGCGGGCGGTGCCGCGACTGCGGCGCGCCGATCTCGGCGCGCTACCCGGTGGTGGAGCTCGCCTGCGGCCTGCTGTTCGTGGGCGTCGCCTGGCGGTTCCTCGCCGACGACGCCCCGTGGGCCCTGCCCGCGTACGCCTACCTCGCGGCGCTCGGGCTCGCCCTCGCGGTCATCGACCTGGACACCTCGCGCCTGCCGAACCGGCTCGTCCTGCCGGCGTACGGCGTGCTCCCGGCGCTGCTCGCGGTCGCGAGCTGGGGCGCCGGCGACTGGGGCGCCCTGCTGCGGGCCGCGATCGGCGGCGTCGGGCTCTACGGGCTGTACCTCCTCCTGCATCTCGCCTACCCGCGGGGGATGGGGTTCGGCGACGTCAAGCTCGCGGGCGTCCTCGGGGCGGGGCTCGCCTGGGTGGGCTGGGGCGCCCTCGCCGTCGGCGCGTTCGCCGCGTTCCTCCTCGGCGGGCTCGTCTCCGTCGCGCTCATGCTCGCGGGCCGGGCGGGCATGAAGTCGCGCATCCCGTTCGGCCCCTGGATGGTCCTGGGCGCGTTCCTCGGCGTGGCCGTGGGCGAGCCCCTCTGGGCGGCCTACCTCGGCGTCTTCGCCTGACCGCTCTCGCCCCGGTCCCGTCGCATCCGGTGGCGGGCGGGGCTCAAGGGCGGGGCGCGGACTCCCGATAGCAGAAGCGGAAACAACACTGCGGGCGAAGGAGCGGTGGGTGGCCAACTCAGTCATCGGCCTCGACATCGGCACCACGCGTGTCCGGGCCGTCGAGGTCCAGCGGGGGCGCGGTGCCCCCACGGTGCAGCGCTACGGCGAGGTGCCGCTCCCGCTCGGCGCGGTCCGGGACGGCGAGGTCGTCGCGCCGGAGGTCGTGGTCCCGGCCCTGAAGCAGCTGTGGAGCCAGGGCAAGTTCAGCCAGCGCGAGGTCGTCATCGGCGTCGGCAACCAGCGCGTGATGGTGCGCAACCTCTCGCTGCCGTGGATGCCGATGGCGCACCTGCGCGCGTCGCTGCCCTTCCAGGTGCAGGACATCCTCCCCGTGCCGGTGGAGGACGCCCTCCTCGACTACTACCCGACGGAGGAGTCGAACGGCCCCGACGGCCGCCAGGTGCACGGCCTGCTCGTGGCGGCGACGCGCGACACGGTGCAGGCGAACCTCGCCGCGGCCGAGAGCGCGGGGCTGCGGCCGACGGTCGTCGACCTCAACGCGTTCGCCCTCTTCCGGGCGCACCTCGTCAGCGGCATCGCGGACCGGGTGGTCGCGCTCATCGACATCGGGGCCGCGAGCACCAACGTCATCGTGGCCGCGCACGGCGTGCCGCGGCTGGTCCGCACCCTGCCGACGGGCGGCCAGTACGTCTCGGACGCGGTGGCCGCCGCCATGAACGTCGCGGTCGTCGAGGCGGACGACATCAAGCGTCAGGTCGGCGTCGGGTTCGCCGTGCCGCGCGAGCTCGAGGCGGCCGGGGACGTCATCAACCACGTCAGCCAGAGCATGGTCGAGTCCATCCGCAACACGCTGGTGTACTACGCCAGCAACCACCCCGGGGAGCCGATCGAGATGGCCATCCTCACCGGCGGCGGGGCCTACCTCAACGGCCTCGGCCAGTACATCTCGAGCGCGACGCGGCTGCCGGTCGCCATGGCCGACCTCGTCGCCTCGGTCTCCGTGGCGCGGAGCGCCCCGCTCGGCAGGTTCCCGGGCGTCGAGTCGGCGATCGCCGTCCCGCTCGGCCTCGCGATGGCGGTGGCGGCATGAGCGTGAAGACAGCGCCCCCGAGCGACAGCGCCACGAGCGGGCGGGCCGACCTGGCGCGGCTCGGCGCCCCGCCGCTGCCGCAGGTCAACCTGCTCCCGCCCGAGGTCCGGGCGAGTCGGCAGCTCGGCCGCACGAAGGCCTGGCTCGGCGTGGGGATCCTCCTCGTCGTCCTGCTCATCGGCGGCGGCTACGTACTCGCCGCGCTGGCGCGGGCCGACGCCGCGGCGGACCTCGCCGACGCGGAGGCCGAGTCGCAGCGGCTCCTCAGCGAGCAGGCGCAGTACGCCGAGGTGCCGCGGATCAGGGCCGAGATCGGTCGGGCCGAGCAGGCCCGCCTCGTGGCCACCTCGACCGAGGTGTTCTGGACCGACTACGTGCGCGCGATCCAGGCCGTGCTGCCGGCGGACGTGCGCATCACCGAGCTCGTGACCGAGATGCCGGAGCCCGGGACGGAGGGCATGCCCTCCGGGAGCCCGCTGGACATGGCCAACATCGGCACCGTCTCGTTCATGGCCGAGTCGCAGACGCTCCCCGACATGGCGGCGTGGATGGACGGCCTCGACTCGATCCCCGGCTTCGGCAGCGCGACCTACTCCACGGCGACCCTCATCGACCGCGACGGGCTCGTCGTGTACGAGATCGCTGTCGAGGTCCGGGTGGACGAGCGGGTGTTCGCCGGGCGGTTCCTCGAGGCGCCCGACGAGGCCGGCGACGGCCAGTCCGACGAGAACGAGGCGGGGGACGAGTGATGGGACGGTCGAAGACTGCCGCATGGGTGGCCGGCACCCTCGTGCTCGCCCTCGTCCTGGTCGCGGGCGCGTGGTTCCTCCTCATCCAGCCCCTCATGACCGAGACGACGGAGATGCAGGACCAGGCCGAGGCCGAGTGGCTGCGGGTCGACCAGCTCGAGATCACCCTCGCCGGGCTGAAGCGGGACTTCGAGAACATCGACGAGCTCCGCGAGGAGCTCGCCGGCCTCGAGGCGCAGCTGCCGGGCTCGATCGAGATCACCGACGTCGTGCGCCAGCTCAACGCCCAGGCGACCGAGGCGGGCATCATCATCACCGGCTCGGCCACGACGACGGCCGTCGACGTGACCCCGGCCGAGGAGGCGCCCGCCGCGCCGCCCGCCGACGGCGAGACCACCGACGAGGGCGGGGACACGTCGGACGACGGCGCGATCGCCGACTCCGCCGGTGGCGCCGCTGCGCCGCCGCCGACGACGACGGCGTACCTCTACGCCGTGCCGATCGAGCTCACCACCCTGGGCTCCTACGAGGGCACCCTGGCGTTCCTGGAGCGCCTCCAGGAGAGCGAGCGGATCGTCGTCGTCGGCAAGGTGCAGATGACCGCGCTCGACCCGGCCCCGGCCGAGGGCGGGCGTCCCGCGGTCCTCGCCGGATTCGTCGAGTCCCGGCTGACCACGTGGGTGTTCGTGCTGCTCTCGCCGGACGGCGGCGTCGAGGTCGTGGAGCCCCCGGAGGGCGAGGACACCCCGCAGCTGCCGGCCCCGTCGGGCGCGAAGAACCCGTTCCTGCCGTAGCGGCCGGAGGGCGTCCGCAAGGCCCGTGCTCCCCGGCCCCCGTCCGTCGCCCGGACGGGGGCCGGGTGACGTGCGCCCCCGTGGAAGGATGGCGTCATGCTGCGCTGGCTGACCGCGGGGGAGTCGCACGGTCCGGCGCTCGTCGGCGTCCTCGAGGGGCTGCCCGCCGGCGTGCGGGTCACGACCGCCGACGTCGCGGCCGCGCTCGCCCGGCGCCGCCTCGGCTACGGCCGCGGCGCGCGCATGACCTTCGAGCAGGACGAGGTGCGGATCCTCGGCGGCGTCCGCCACGGGCTCACGCAGGGCGGCCCGGTCGCCGTCGAGATCGCCAACTCGGAGTGGCCGAAGTGGGAGGACGTGATGTCCGCCGACCCGGTGCCCGCCGAGGCGCTCCTCGTCGACGCGGGCACGGGCGACCCCCGCGAGGTCGCGCGCAACCGCCCGCTCACCCGGCCGCGCCCGGGCCACGCCGACCTCGTCGGCATGCGCAAGTACGGCTTCGCCGACGCGCGCCCGGTGCTCGAGCGCGCCTCGGCGCGGGAGACCGCCGCGCGCGTGGCGCTCGGCCGGTTCGGCGCGGCGTTCCTCGAGCAGGCCGCGGGCGTGCGGCTCGTCTCCCACGTCGTCGCCATCGGGCCGGTCGCCGTGCCCGACGACGCGGTCCTCCCGACGCCGGACGACGTCGCCGCCCTGGACGACGACCCCGTGCGGTGCTTCCACGCGGAGAGCTCCGCCGCGATGGTCGCGGAGATCGACGAGTGCCACAAGGCCGGCGACACCCTCGGCGGCGTCGTCGAGGTCCTCGCGTACGGCGTGCCCACGGGCCTCGGCAGCTACGTGCACTGGGACCGGCGTCTGGACGCCCGCCTCGGCGCCGCGATCCTGGGCATCCAGGCCGTCAAGGGCGTGGAGGTCGGCGACGGGTTCCGCACCGCCGCCCGGCGCGGCTCGGAGGCGCACGACGAGATCGAGCGCGACCCGGCGTCGGGCCACATCCGGCGGCGCACGAACCGCGCCGGCGGGCTCGAGGGCGGCGTGACCAACGGCGAGGTGCTCCGCGTCCGGGCGGCGATGAAGCCCATCTCCACGGTGCCGCGCGCGCTCGCCACCGTCGACGTCGCGACGGGGGAGCCCGCGCGCGCGATCCACCAGCGCTCGGACGTCTGCGCGGTCCCGCCGGCCGCCGTCGTCGCCGAGGCGATGGTGGCGCTCGTGCTGGCGGACGCGGTGCTGGAGAAGTTCGGGGGCGACTCCGTGGCGGAGGTCACCCGCAACCTCGAGGCGTACCTCGAGGCGGTCCCGCCGCTGCAGCGGTGAGCGCGGCCGTGGTGCGTCCGCGCGTCGTCCTCGTCGGCCCGCCCGGGGCGGGCAAGTCCAGTGTGGCGCGCGAGCTCGGCCGGCTCCTCGGCGCGGCCGTGCGGGACACGGACGCCGACGTCGAGGCCGCCGCGGGCCGGGCGATCGCCGACATCTTCGTCGAGGACGGCGAGCCGGCCTTCCGGGAGCTCGAGCGCGCGGCGGTGCTGTCCGCCCTCGCCGAGCACGACGGCGTCCTGGCGCTCGGCGGGGGCGCGGTGCTCGACCCGGACGCACGGGCGGCGCTCGACGCGTACCGCGCGGCCGGCGGCGTCGTGGTGTTCCTCGACGTCTCGCTGCAGGCCGCCGCGCCGCGCGTCGGGCTCAACAGGTCGCGGCCGCTCCTGCTGGGCAACCCGCGCGCGCAGTGGAAGGCGCTCATGGAGGCGCGACGCCCGGTCTACGAGGCCGTGAGCACGCACACCGTGCTCACGGACGACCTCACGCCGGCCCAGGTGGCCGACGTCGTCGCGGCCGCGCTGGGGGAGGGGACGGATGGCTGACGCACCGACACGGATCGCCGTCGGGGGCGAGCACCCCTACGACGTCGTCGTGGGCCACCACCTGCTGGGCGAGCTGCCCGGGCTGCTCGGGGACCGCGTGCGCAAGGTGCTCGTGGTGCACCCCCGGGTGCTCGCGGCGTCGGCGGAGGCGATCCGGGACGACCTCGAGCGCGAGGGGTACCGCGCCTACCTCGCCGAGGTGCCGGACGCCGAGGACGCGAAGACGGCGCAGGTCGCGGCGTTCTGCTGGCACGTGCTCGGCCAGGCGGACTTCACGCGCACGGACGCCGTGGTGGGCCTGGGCGGCGGCGCGACGACGGACCTCGCCGGGTTCGTCGCGTCGACGTGGCTGCGGGGGATCCGCGTCGTGCAGGTGCCGACGACCGTCGTCGGGATGGTCGACGCGGCGATCGGCGGCAAGACGGGGATCAACACCGAGGAGGGCAAGAACCTCGTCGGGTCGTTCTGGCCGCCGGCGGGCGTGCTGTGCGACCTCGCGGTGCTCGACACGCTGCCGGTGCACGAGCGGGTCGCGGGGCTCGCGGAGGTGGTCAAGCACGGCTTCATCGCCGACGAGCGGACGCTGGAGCTCGTCGAGTCCGACCCGGCCGCGCTCACCGGGCCGCGCGTGACGGACCCCGGCCTGCTCCGCGAGCTCGTGGAGCGGTCCGTGCGCGTGAAGGCCGAGGTCGTCACCGCGGACCTGCGCGAGGCGTTCGCGCGCGAGGTCCTCAACTACGGGCACACGCTGGGGCACGCGATCGAGCAGGTCGAGCGGTACCGGTGGCGGCACGGCGCGGCCGTGGCGGTGGGCATGGTGTTCGCCGCGGAGCTGGCGCGCCTCGCGGGGCGGCTCGACGACGACGTCGTGGCCCGGCACCGGCGCGTGCTCGAGGCGCTCGGGCTGCCGACGACGTACCGCGCGGACCGCTGGGAGCAGCTGCTCGCGGCGATGCGGCGCGACAAGAAGGCGCGCGGCGACCTCCTGCGGTTCGTCGTGCTCGAGGACGTCGGGCGGCCGGTGCGGCTCGAGGGGCCCGACCCCGCGCTGCTGGCGGCCGCGTACGCGGAGATCGCCCGGGAGCAGTCCTCGGGCGCGGGGGTACCCGTCCGAGGCGGCGGGCGCCACTAGCCTTGCCGCATGACGCGCGTGCTGGTCCTCAACGGCCCGAACCTGGGGCGCCTCGGGGTGCGCGAGCCGGACGTGTACGGCGCCGCCTCGCTCGCCGACCTGACGGAGGCCGTGCGCGGCTGGGGGGCCGAGCTCGGGCTCGAGGCGGACGTGCGGCAGACGGACGACGAGGCCGAGCTCATCGGCTGGCTGCACGAGGCGGTCGACGCGCGGCTGCCGGTGGTGCTCAACCCGGCGGCGTTCACGCACTACTCGTACGCGCTGCGCGACGCGGCGGCGCAGGTCACGGGCGCGGGGCTGGTGCTCGTCGAGGTGCACCTGTCGAACCCGCTCGCGCGCGAGGCATTCCGCCGGCACAGCGTCGTGGGCCCCGTGGCGACGGGCACGATCGCGGGGTTCGGCTTCGAGTCGTACCACCTGGCGCTCCGCGCGGTGGCGGCGCGCCTGCCCTGACCGGGCACGGGGGCGTGGGGGAGCACGGGCGCTACACAGGCCCTGGACCTTGTTGTCTGACGAACAAGGGGCTAACCTTGTCGGGTGATCGTGCTCACGGTGGACCAGGAGGCGAGCCGGCGCGTCGGCGACCGCGTCGACGCCCTGCTCGCGGACCTCGCGCCGCTGCGGGACCGGCCCGGCGTCGTGCGGCCCTTCGAGCGCACCGTGGGTGACGAGGTCCAGGCGGTGCTGGACGACGGCGAGGTGGCCGTCGACGTCGCCCTCGGCCTGCTGCGCCGGGGCGGGTGGAGCGTCGGGCTCGGGGCGGGCCCCGTGGACGAGCCCCTGCCCGCGAGCGCGCGCGCCGGGGGCGGGCCCGCGTTCGTGCGTGCCCGGGACGCCGTGGAGCGGGCGAAGACCCGCACCCGCCCCGTCCCCGTGGCGGTGACCACCGGCGCCGACGACCGCGGTCGCGGTTGCGAGGCGGTGCTCACCCTGCTCGGCTCGGTGCTGGCGCGCCGGACGCCCGCGGGGTGGGCCGTCGTCGACGCGCTGGCCGCGCTCGGCCCGGGCGCGACCCAGGAGGACGTGGCGCGCCGGCTCGGCGTGACCCAGCAGGCGGTGAGCCAGCGGCTGCGCACAGCGATGTGGGCGGAGGAGGCGGCCGTGCGCCCCGTGGTGGCGCGGCTGCTCGAGGAGGGGGACCGATGAACGACTGGCTCGTGGCGCTCGTCGTCGTGCTCGCGATGGCGGCGAGCACGCTCGGCGGGTGGCCGCTCACGGCGGGGGTCCTGCGCCTCGCCCAGCGCTCGGCCGACGCCGGACCGCCGGGCGAGGGGGCGGCGTCGGCGACCGAGGGGACGTCGTCGGAGGCGGTCGACGGGGACGACGGGCCGGCCGGCGCGCGGGCCCGGGCGGTCCTGCGCGGCGGCACGTGGATCGGGCTGCTCGAGCGGGCCGCGGTCACGGGCGCGGTGCTCGTCGGCTACCCGGCGGCCGTCGCGTTCGTCGTCGCGGTCAAGGGGCTGGGTCGCTACCCCGAGCTGCGGGAGCACCCGGTCGCGTCCGAGCGGTTCGTCATCGGCACGCTGGCCTCGCTCCTCTGGGCGGGCGCCGTCGGCGTCCTGGGGGCCGCCCTCGTGCGCTGAGGCGCGGGGGACCGGCCGCTAGACTCGACCGGCGGCCCCACGGCCCCGCCGGGCCCTCGCCCCGGTCCTCACGACGACAGGAAGACCCCCACACGTGGCGACGACCAACGACCTCAAGAACGGCATGGTGCTCAACCTCGACGGCCAGCTCTGGACCGTCGTGGAGTTCCAGCACGTCAAGCCCGGCAAGGGCGGCGCGTTCGTGCGCACCAAGCTGAAGAACGTGCTCAGCGGCAAGGTGCTCGACCGCACGTTCAACGCGGGCACGAAGGTCGAGACCGCCACGGTCGACCGCCGCGAGATGCAGTACCTGTACAAGGACGGCGACGACTACGTGTTCATGGACCCGGACACCTACGACCAGGTCCACATCTCCTCGACGGTGGTCGGCGACGCCGCGAAGTACCTCCTCGAGAACCAGACCGCGACCGTCGCGCGGCACGAGGGCGAGCCCCTGTACATCGAGCTGCCGGCGTCCGTGGTGCTCGAGATCACCTACACCGAGCCCGGCCTGCAGGGCGACCGCTCGACCGGCGGCACGAAGCCGGCGACGCTCGAGACAGGCACGGAGATCCAGGTGCCGCTCTTCCTCGAGGCCGGCACCAAGGTGCGCGTGGACACCCGGGACGGCTCGTACCTCGGTCGCGCGAACGACTGACGTGGCCGCCCGCAGCAAGGCCCGCAAGCGGGCGCTCGACGTCCTCTTCGAGGCCGACCAGCGCGGGCGCCCGCCGCTCGGGGTCCTCGCCGAGCGGCTCGAGCAGCCGGGGACGCAGGCGGCGCTGCCGCAGTACGCCGTCGACCTCGTGGAGGGGGTCGTCGCCCGCCTGGACCGCGTGGACGAGGTGATCAGCACCTACTCGCGCGGCTGGGCGCTCGAGCGCATGCCCGCGGTCGACCGTGCGGTGCTGCGCCTGGGCACCTACGAGATCCTCTACGCGGACGACGTGCCCGACGCCGTCGCGGTGGACGAGGCCGTCGAGCTCGCCCGGGCGCTGTCCACCGACGACTCGCCGGCGTTCGTCAACGGCCTGCTGGGCCGCGTGGTGCAGGACAAGGCGACGCTGCTGGCCTGAGCACCGGCCGGCGTCGTACGAGGCCGGGGAGCGGCCCCGCGCGTCTCAGGCCGTCGCGGCGGGCGCGAGGCGCTGGACGGGGACCGCGGCGGTGGGGCGCCCGACGAGGCGCGGGGCGGGCCGCCGGCCGCGGATCGGCAGGGTCGGTGCGGGGCGGCCGAGCATGAAGCCCTGCACGACGCCGACGCCCATCCCGACGAGCGTGGTGAGCTCCTCGGCGCGCTCGACGCCCTCGGCGACGACCTCGAGCCCGTGCGCGCGGGCGACGGCGAGCACGGCCCGCAGCACCGCGTCGCCCTCCGGCGTCCCGGACGCGCGGACGAACGCCTGGTCGACCTTGATGACGTGCACCGGCAGGTCGCCGAGCCGGGCGAGCGAGTTGTACCCGGTGCCGAAGTCGTCGAGGGCGATCCGCACGCCGCGCGCGGCCAGCGTGGCGAGCGCCTCGCGGGCGTGGGCCTGGTCGTGCAGGAGGGCGCTCTCCGTGACCTCGATCGTCAGGCGGTGCCACGCGCCAGGGCCCCACGACTGCTCGACCTGGCGCACGAAGTCGGCCTCGTCGAGCTGGCGCGCGGAGACGTTGACGGCGACCGGCAGCTCGTAGCGCTCGGACGCCTCGCGGGCCGCGGTGAAGACCTGGCGCCCGATCTCGACGATGAGCCCCGTCTCCTCGGCGAGCGGCAGCCACTCCTTCGGCAGGACGAGCTCGCCGTGCCGGCGCCAGCGCGCGAGGGCCTCGAGCGCGACGACCTCGAGGGTCTCGGAGTCCGTGAGCGGCTGGAAGTGCACGACGATGTCGCCCGCGCCGATGGCGGCCTCGAGCTCGCGGCGCATGGTCGTCCGGGCGACGAACTCGGCGCGCAGCGCCTCGTCGTAGAACGCGGCGCCGCGCCCGGTGCGCTGGGCGGCCTGCATCGCGAGGTCCGCGCCGCGCACGAGCCCGTCGACGTCGCGCACCTCGCCGGGCCGCCACGCGGCCACGCCGACGGACAGCGGCGTCGCGGGGGAGCGGTGGGTGAGGTGCTCGAACCGCTGGTGGACGCGCCGCGCGAGCGCGAGCAGCTCGGTGTCGCCGGGGGCGCGCTCGATGACGGCCACGAAGTCGTCGCCGCCGTGGCGGGCGACGAAGGCTCCGTCGCCGAGGACCTCGCGCAGCTGGGCGGCGACGCGCTGCAGGAGCCGGTCGCCCCACTCGCGGCCGCGCAGGTCGTTCGCATGCCGGAAGCCGGAGAGCCCGCAGAAGAGGACGGCGACCCGCGTGCTCTCGACCTCCGCCTTGCCGAGGGCCGCGGCGAGGTGCTTGTCGAGCGCCGGCCGGTTGTGCAGGCCGGTGAGCGCGTCGGTGTAGGCGGCGCGGCGGAGCTTGGTGGTCAGCGTGTGGCGCTCGGCGGCGTTGGAGACGACGCGGGCGAGGTCGCGCAGGAACGACTGCTCGTCGGGCAGGAGCGCGTGGCCGTCGGCGGAGTAGAACTCCGTGACGAACCGGTCGCGGGACAGCGGGCGGAGCGTGCCCTGGATCGAGGGGTCGCCCAGGAGCTCGCGGCACCTGTCGCGCGCGGTGAGCAGGAGGTCGTCGGGCGTCCGCACGAGCCACGCGGCGTTGGAGACGTGGGCGATCGCGTCGCGCATCCGGGCGCGGCGGTCGGCGGCCCGGCGGACGGCGCGGACGCGGGCCGCGGCGAGCACCTCGAGCCCCGCGACGAGCGGGAGCACCCACAGGCCGCGCAGCAGCTCGGCCGCGCTCGTCGACGGCGCCACGGCGCCCGCGACGAGCGTCACCATGGCGAGGACGGCGCAGGCGGCGACGACGGTGCCCGCCGTCGTGACCTCGAGCCCGCGGACGGCCCGCAGCACGTAGGCGCCCACGAGGACCACCGGCACGAGCTCGACGATCGGCACGAGCGCCCCGTGCACGGGCAGGCCGTCGGGGCCGAAACCGGCGTGCAGCAGCGGCGTCGTCCACCACAGGGCGGCGGCCGCGGCGAACCAGGAGACGAGCAGGGTCACGGGCAGGCGCGCGGCCGGGCCGCACGCGTAGGCCTGGACCGCGGGGAGGGCGAGGACGACGGCGGCGCCGAACGCGCAGAACCGCGCGAAGAGGATCGCGCCGCCCACGGGGCCCGGCGGGGCCACCCCCACGAGGCCGTTGAGCAGGCAGACCGCGGCGAGCGCGAGCGACCAGGTGGCGCTCCAGCGCACGCCGCTGCGGCGGAGCTCGCCACGCCACGAGCCCGCCTCCACGGCGACAAGGCCCACGACGACGCCGGCGACGACGCACTGGACGACCGTGAGCCACGATGGACCGGATCCACCCACGTGGGGACTATCGGCGCCACGGGGGCGGGACATGAGCGCTCTTCATCCATCGTTTCGATCATGTGAACGCCCGCCGGCCCGCGCGCCCGGTCCGCACGAGGCCGCGCGCGGACCCGTGCGGGGCCCGCCCGACGGCGGCCGGCCGCCTCAGGCGTCGGCGGCCACGTGCCCGAAGCGGTGCCGGGTGCGGCTCACCGACTGCTCGCGCAGCACCGTCAACAGCTCGCGCCGCCCGCTCGCGAGCACCGGACCGTCGAGGAGGGTGACCTCGCCCACGCGGCGGCGGGCGGCGGCCGCGAGCCCCGGGCACGACCCGATGGCGCGGACCCGCCCGGTGACCTCGCCGCCCGCCACGCGGGCGGCGAACGCCTCGTGCGGCTCCGAGGTCGACCGGGAGACCGTCGCCGGGACGCCGACGAGCTCCGCGGCGGCGAGGACGCGCGCGACCTCGCGCTCCCGCGCGCCGTCGCCCACCCGCACGGTGAGGTGGGGCACCGGCCGGTAGCGCAGCACGTTCCGCTCCGCGCGCAGGCCGGACGGGTCGTGCTCGCGGCCGAGCTCGGCCGCCCACACGCGCCGGTCGTCGGCGCGCGCCCAGGCCAGCCAGGCGTCGTCGTCGGCGGGTACGTCGGGCGCGTCGGCCCAACGGCCGAGCTGCGCGACGTAGTTCGGGCCGCCCGCCTTGGCGCCCGGCCCGACGACCGACGCCTTCCAGCCGCCGAACGGCTGCCGCCGCACGACCGCGCCGGTGGTGTGCCGGTTGACGTAGGCGTTGCCGACCTCGACGTGGTCGAGCCAGTACGCGATCTCGTCCTCGTCGAGCGAGTGCAGCCCGCCGGTGAGGCCGAACGGGACGGCGTTCTGCCAGGCCACGGCCTCCTCGAGCGTGCGGGCGCGCATGACGCCGAGCACGGGCCCGAAGCACTCGGTCGTGTGGAAGAAGGACCCCGGCGCGACCCCGTGCTTGACGCCCGGCGTCCACGCCCGCCCCTCCGGGTCGAGGCGGCGGGGTCGCACGAGCCACTCCTCGCCCGGTTCCAGGGTGGTCAGGGCCCGCAGGAGCTTGCCCGACGCCGGCTCCACCAGCGGGCCCATCATCGTGCCGAGCGAGGTGGCCGGGCCGACCTCGAGGCTCGCGACCGCGTCGGAGAGCTGGCGCCGGAAGCGCCAGGACTGCCCCACGGAGCCGACGAGGATGAGGAGCGAGGCCGCCGAGCACTTCTGGCCGGCGTGCCCGAAGGCCGAGCGCACGGCGTCGGCCACCGCGAGGTCGAGGTCGGCGGAGGGGGTGACGACGAGGGAGTTCTTGCCCGAGGTCTCGGCGAGCACCTCGAGGTCGTCGCGCCAGCCGGCGAACAGCGCGGCGGTCTCGATCGAGCCCGTGAGCAGCACGCGGGCGACGGCCGGGTGGCTGACGAGGCGCCGGCCCACCTCGTCCTCGGGCGCGGTGACCACCTGCAGGACGTCGGCCGGGACGCCCTCCTCGGCGAGCGCGGCCTGCACGGCCGCGAACGCGACCGCCGCGCACCGCGGCGTCTGCGGCGCGGGCTTGGCGAGCACCGGCGAGCCCGCCGCGAGGGCGGCGAGCACGGAGCCCACGGGGATGGCGACGGGGAAGTTCCAGGGCGGCGTCACCACCGTGACGCCGTGCGGGCGGAAGACCGCGCCCGGCACGGCGCCGTCGGCGAGGTCGAGCGTGCGCTCGGCGTAGTACCGCGCGAAGTCGACGGCCTCGCTCACCTCGGGGTCGCCCTCGGCGACGGTCTTGCCCGCCTCCTGGGCCATGACGGCGAGGAGGTCCGCGCGGCGCGCCTCGAGGTGGTGGGCGGCCCGGCGGAGCACGCGGGCGCGCTCGGTGGGCGGCCGCCCCGCCCAGGCGGCCGCGACGGCCACGGCCCGCGCGACGGCGTCGTCCACCTCCCAGACCGAGCGGAGCGGGCGGGGGCCGGCCACCTCGACGGTCCGGGCGAGGGCCTCGGCCGCCCAGGCGTGCGCGGCAGGGTCGGCTGGGTCGGTGTCGGGGGCGTTGGCGAACCCGTCGGGGTCGAACGGGCGGCGGGCCCGGCGCCGCGGCGCGGCGGAGACGTCACGCGCGTCGCGCACGGAGGCGCGGAACGCCTCCTCGTGGGCGTCGAGGGCGTCCGGGTCGCCCGCCAGGAGCGCCCGGACGACGTTCTGCTCGGCCGCGATCTCCTCGAGGCGGCGCACGAGGTAGGCGATCGCGACGTCCGCGTCCTGGCGCGCCACGACGGGCGTGTAGAGCCGCACGGCCCCGACGTCGCGCAGCACCGCGCGGGCCTGCGCGGGCGCCATGCCGAGCAGCATCTCGACGGTCATGGCGTCCGTCACGCCGCGGTCGGTGGCCAGGACGTGCGCGAGGGCGACGTGGAAGAGGTTGTGGCTCGCGACCGCCACGCGCACCGCGCGGGTGCGCCGCGGGTCGAGCGCCCGGTCGAGGAGGCGCACGAAGGACGCGTCGGTCTCGGCCTTCGTCGCGTACGGTGCGGGCTCCCACCCGTGCAGCTCCGCCTCGACGTGCTCCATGGGCAGGTTCGCGCCCTTGACGAGGCGGACGGTGACGGGCGTTCCGCCGGCCCGCACGCGCCGTCGGGCCGCGGCGGTGATGTCGTCGAGCACGTCGAGCGCGTCGGGCAGGTAGGCCTGCAGCGCGATGCCGAGGCGCGCGTCCCGCAGCAGGCGGTGCGCCATGAGGCCCTTGAACGCCTCCACGGTGATGTGGAGGTGCTGGTACTCCTCCATGTCGACCGTCACCGCCGTGCCGTGCCGGGTCGCGGACGTCGCGAGCACGTGCAGGCGCCGCCGCACCCGCTCGGCGTCCGTGTCCAGCGCCCAGGGGCTGAGCCGGCTCGCCACCGCGGACACCTTGACCGAGACGTGGTCGACGTCGGGCCGCGCGGCGAGGAACTGGATGCGCTGCAGCCGCCGGACGGCCTCGCCCTCGCCGAGCACGGCCTCGCCGAGGAGGTTGACGTTCGTGGCGAAGCCCTGGCGGTGGACCGCCGCGAGGTGGGCGCCGAGGCCCGGCCCGGCGTCGGCGACGAGGTGACCGACGAGGCGCCGCAGCCGGGCGCGCGCGGCCGGCACGACGACGTCGGGCGCCAGGGGGGCGGCCAGCGTGCCCAGGCGGAGCAGCGCGCGGTCGGCCGGGCCCAGCGCGCCGGCGACGGCGCCGACCCGGCCGCGCAGGGCGGCGAGCTCGCGCGCGGCCACGTGCCGGTCCTCCGGGCGGACGACCCGGTCGACGAACCGGACGGCGAGCTCGAGGCCCGCGGGATCGGCGACGAGGGCGGCGAGGCGAGCGCTGGCCCGGTCCGTCCCGGTGGCGGCGGCCCAGCGGCGGGCGAGGGCGGCCGCCGTGTCGACGGCCGCGGCGGAGGTGCTCCCGACCAGTGTCATGTCCACATGCTGGTCGGACGGCGGGGCGGGCGCACGCCGACGCGGCCGGGATCCGCGCGCGGCAGTAGGGTGCTCGGGACAGACGTCCTTTAACTCCCGTCCCGTGAGGCGGGGAAGGAGGTCCCGATGGCGCACGCCACGGACGACGCACGTCCCGACCGCTCCGCCGACGCCGAGGTCCTCAGCACGGAGGTCCTCACGGCCGGCGACATCTCCCGGGCGCTCACCCGCATCGCGCACGAGGTCCTCGAGCGCAACAAGGGCGCCGCCGACCTCGTCGTGCTCGGCATCCCGACGCGCGGGCTGCCGCTGGCGCGGCGGCTCGCCCAGCGCATCGCCGACGTCGAGGGCGTCGACGCCGACCGGCTGGCCGGCTCGCTCGACGTGACGATGTACCGCGACGACCTGCGCCGGCACCCGACGCGCCCGATCGGGCGCACCGAGCTGCCGGACGGGCGCGACGACCTCGACGACGCCGTCGTCGTCCTCGTCGACGACGTCCTGTTCTCCGGGCGGACGATCCGGGCCGCGCTCGACGCCGTGGCCGACCTCGGCCGCCCGCGGCTCGTCCAGCTCGCCGTGCTCGTCGACCGGGGCCACCGCGAGCTGCCGATCCGCGCGGACTACGTCGGCAAGAACCTGCCCACGGCCCTCGGCGAGAGCGTCCGGGTGCGCCTGGTGGAGGTGGACGGCGAGGACGGCGTCCGCATCGAGCGGCCCGCCCCGGCGGCCGGGCAGGGGGGCGCCCGATGAGGCACCTGCTCAGCGCCGCGGACCTCGACCGGGACGCCGCCGTCGGGCTCCTCGACACCGCCGAGCGGATGGCGGCCACGCAGGAGCGCGAGATGAAGAAGCTGCCGACGCTGCGGGGGCGCACCGTCGTCAACCTCTTCTTCGAGGACTCCACGCGCACCCGGATCTCGTTCGAGACCGCGGCGAAGCGGCTCTCGGCGGACGTCATCAACTTCGCAGCCCGGGGCTCGAGCCTGTCGAAGGGGGAGTCGCTCAAGGACACCGCGCTGACCCTGCAGGCGATGGGCGCCGACGCCGTCGTCATCCGGCACCAGGCCTCCGGCGCGCCGTACCGGCTGGCGCACGCCGGCTGGCTGGCCTCGGCGGTCGTCAACGCGGGCGACGGGACCCACCAGCACCCGACCCAGGCCCTGCTCGACGCGTTCACGCTGCGGCGCCACCTCGTCGCCGCGGGGGACGCCGGGCTGGGGCGGGACCTCGCCGGGCTGCACGTGGCGATCGTCGGCGACGTGCTGCACTCCCGCGTGGCCCGGTCGAACGTGGACCTGCTGCACACGCTCGGGGCGCGCGTCACGCTCGTCGCGCCCCCGACCCTGCTGCCGGTCGGCGTCGAGGCGTGGACGTGCGCGACGTCGTACCACCTCGACGAGGTGATCGCCGAGGGGCGCCCGGACGCGATCATGATGCTCCGCGTCCAGCGGGAGCGGATGGGCGCCGGCGTGCCCGCGAACGGCGCCCCCGTCGCGACGGGCTTCTTCCCGAGCCCGCTCGAGTACACCCGGGCGTACGGCCTCGACGCCCGGCGGCTCGCGATGCTGCCCGAGCACGCGATCGTCATGCACCCGGGGCCGATGAACCGGGGCCTGGAGATCTCCGCGGATGCCGCGGACTCGCCGCGGGCGGTGATCGTCGAGCAGGTCGCCAACGGCGTCGCGATCCGGATGGCCGTGCTGTACCGGCTGCTCGCCGGGGAGAGGGAGGCGTTCTGATGGGCCGTCCGACGGATGCCGCGACCGGGCCCACGGCGGGGCCCACGACCGGGCCGACCGGCCGCTACCTCCTGCGCGGCGTCGCGCCGCTCGGCGGGCCGCGCACCGACGTGCTCGTCGCCGACGGGCGCGTCGCGGCGGTGGGCGCCGAGGCGACCGGTGCGCGGGCGACGGTCGTCGACGCGGACGGGCTGGTGGCGCTGCCCGGCCTCGTCGACCTGCACACGCACCTGCGCGAGCCCGGCCGCGAGGACGCCGAGACCGTCGAGTCCGGCACCCGCGCCGCGGCGCTGGGCGGCTACACGGCCGTGCACGCCATGGCGAACACGTCCCCGGTGGCGGACACGGCCGGCGTCGTCGAGCAGGTCTGGCGGCTCGGCCGCGACGCCGGCTGGTGCGACGTGCACCCCGTCGGCGCGGTGAGCGTGGGCCTCGCGGGCACGCAGCTCGCGGAGCTCGGCGCGATGGCGCACTCGGCCGCCCGCGTGCGGGTGTTCTCCGACGACGGCATGTGCGTGCACGACCCGGTGCTCATGCGCCGCGCGCTGGAGTACGTCAAGGCGTTCGACGGCGTCGTCGCGCAGCACGCCCAGGAGCCGCGCCTGACGGCCGGGGCGCAGATGCACGAGGGCGTCGTCTCGGCGGAGGTGGGCCTGGCGGGCTGGCCGGCCGTGGCGGAGGAGGCGATCATCGCCCGCGACGTGCTGCTCGCCCAGCACGTCGGCTCGCGCCTGCACGTGCTGCACGTGTCGACCGCGGGCTCGGTGGACCTCATCCGGTGGGCGAAGTCGCGCGGCATCGCCGTGACCGCCGAGGCCACCCCGCACCACCTCATGCTCACCGACGAGCTCGCGCGCACGTACGACCCGGTCTACAAGGTCAACCCGCCGCTGCGCACCGCCGAGGACGCCGAGGCGCTGCGCGCCGGCCTCGCCGACGGCACGATCGACACGGTGGGCACCGACCACGCGCCGCACACGCGCGAGGACAAGGACTGCGAGTGGGCCGCGGGCGCGTTCGGCATGCTCGGGCTGGAGACGGCGTTCGCCGTCGTGCACACGCTCATGGTGGCGACGGGTCGGATGACGTGGGCGGACCTGGCGCGCGTCATGTCGGTCGCCCCCGCGCGCATCGGGCGCGTGGACGCAGGTCCGGGCGCGCAGGGCCGCCCGATCGCCGTGGGCGAGCCGGCGAACCTCGCGCTCGTCGACCCCGCGGCGCGGTGGACCGTCGACCCGGCGAGCCTCGCCAGCCTGGCCCGGAACACGCCGTACGCGGGCCGCGAGCTGACGGGCCGCGTCGTGGCGACGTTCCTGCGGGGACGGCCCACCGTGCTCGACGGGCGCGCGGTGCCCCCGGGGGCGGCGTCGTGAGCGAGGGCCTGGGGGTCGCGCTCCTGGCCCTCGTCGTCGTCGCGCTGCTCGGCGCGATGTGGGTGGGCTGGCGGCGGCGGTCCGCGCGCGCGATCGCCGCGCTGCCCGCGCTGCCCGCCGTGCCCGCCCTCGGCGCACCCCGTCTCGGGCCGGTGCCCGTGGCGTACGTCGCGACCGCCGTCGTGGGCCGCACCCTCGGCCGCGTGGCCGCGCACGGCCTCGCCGTCCGCGCGCCGGGGGAGGCCGAGGTGCACGACGCCGGCCTCCTCCTGCGCCGCGCGGGCGCCGCCGACCTGTTCGTCCCCGCCGCGGACCTCGAGGCGGTCGGGCCCGCCCGCGCACTGGCCGGCACGGCCGTGGGCGTGGACCGCCTCGTCGTGGTGCGGTGGCGGTGCGGGACGATGACACTCGACACCGGCGTGCTGCCCCGGCACGCGGCGGACCGCGCCGCGCTCACCGAGGCCGTGCGCGCGCTCGTCCCCACGCCGACCGACGGGAGTCCCGCATGAGTGCACCCGAGGCGGTCCTCGTCCTCGAGGACGGCCGGACGTTCACCGGGCGCGCGTTCGGCGCGACCGGCGCGACCGTCGGCGAGATCGTCTTCAACACCGGGATGACCGGCTACCAGGAGACGCTGACCGACCCGTCGTACCACCGGCAGATCGTCGTCATGACGGCGCCGCACATCGGCAACACCGGGGTCAACGACGAGGACCCGGAGTCGGCGCGGATCTGGGTGGCGGGCTTCGTCGTCCGCGACCCGGCGGTCCGGCCGTCGAGCTGGCGCGCCCGCCGCGGCCTCACGGAGGAGCTCGAGGCGCAGGGCGTCGTCGGCATCAGCGAGATCGACACCCGGGCGCTGACCCGCCACCTGCGCGAGCGCGGCGTCATGCGGGCGGGCATCTTCTCCGGCGCCGGCCTCGTCGACGAGTCCGGGCGGCGCCGCACGGACCAGGACCTGCTCGACGTCGTCGTGGCCGCCCCGCCCATGGCCGGGGCCGACCTCGCGCGCGAGGTGTCCGCCGCCCGGCCGTACACGGTCGAGCCGCTGCGCGGGCCGGCGAGCCCGGCCGAGCCGGTCGCGACGGTCGTGGCCGTCGACCTCGGCATCAAGTCGATGACCCCGCACCGGCTCGCCGAGCGCGGCGTGCGCACGCACGTCGTCCCCGCGACCGTGACGGTCGAGGAGCTGCTGGCCCTCGAGCCGGACGGGGTGTTCTTCTCCAACGGGCCGGGGGACCCCGCCGCGGCCGTGCACGAGGTGGAGCTGCTGCGCGAGGTGCTCGACCGCCGGATCCCGTTCTTCGGCATCTGCTACGGCAACCAGATCCTCGGCCGGGCCCTGGGCTTCGGCACGTACAAGCTCGCCTACGGGCACCGCGGCGTGAACCAGCCCGTCATGGACCGGCGGACCCGCCGGGTCGAGATCACCGCGCACAACCACGGGTTCGCCGTCGACGCGCCGACCGAGGGGGACGTCGTCGCCCCCTACGACGGCGGCCGGTACGGCCGGGTGCGCGTCTCCCACGTCTCGCTCAACGACGGGGTCGTCGAGGGGATCGAGTGCCTCGACCTGCCCGCGTTCTCCGTCCAGTACCACCCGGAGGCGGCCGCCGGCCCGCACGACGCCGGCTACCTGTTCGACAGGTTCGTCGAGCTCATCACGACCGCCCACGCGAAGGAGCCCGATGCCGCGCCGCACTGACCTCGCCAGCGTCCTGGTGATCGGGTCCGGCCCGATCGTCATCGGGCAGGCCGCCGAGTTCGACTACTCGGGCACCCAGGCGTGCCGCGTGCTCCGCGCCGAGGGGCTGCGCGTCGTCCTCGTGAACTCCAACCCGGCGACGATCATGACCGACCCGGAGTTCGCGGACGCCACATACGTCGAGCCGATCACCCCCGAGGTCGTCGAGGCGATCATCGCCAAGGAGCGCCCCGACGCGATCCTGCCGACCCTGGGCGGGCAGACCGCGCTCAACACCGCCATCGCCCTGCACGAGCGGGGCGTGCTCGAGCGGTACGGCGTCGAGATGATCGGCGTCAACCCGGCGTCGATCCACCTCGCCGAGGACCGGGACGCGTTCAAGGGCGTCGTGCAGCGGTGCGGCGCCGACACCGCGCGCAGCGTCATCGCGCACACCATGGACGAGGTGCTGGCGGGCGCCGCGGAGCTGGGCTACCCGGTCGTCGTCCGGCCGTCCTTCACGATGGGCGGGCTCGGCTCGGGCATCGCCCGCGACGAGGCCGAGCTGCGGCGGATCGCGGGCGCCGGGCTGCACTACTCGCCGACCACCGAGGTGCTCCTCGAGGAGTCGATCCTCGGCTGGAAGGAGTACGAGCTCGAGCTCATGCGCGACCACGCGGACAACGTCGTGGTCGTCTGCTCGATCGAGAACGTCGACCCCGTCGGCGTGCACACGGGCGACTCCGTGACCGTCGCGCCCGCGCTGACGCTCACCGACCGCGAGTACCAGCGGCTGCGCGACATCGGCATCGCGGTCATCCGGGAGGTCGGCGTCGACACCGGCGGCTGCAACATCCAGTTCGCGGTGCACCCGCAGACCGGCCGCGTCGTCGTCATCGAGATGAACCCGCGGGTGTCGCGGTCGTCCGCGCTGGCGTCGAAGGCCACCGGGTTCCCGATCGCGAAGATCGCCGCGCGCCTCGCCGTCGGGTACACGCTCGACGAGATCCCCAACGACATCACCGGCTCCACGCCGGCGTCGTTCGAGCCCGCCCTGGACTACGTCGTCGTCAAGGTGCCCCGGTTCGCGTTCGAGAAGTTCCCGGGCGCCGACCCGACGCTGACGACGACGATGAAGTCGGTCGGCGAGGCGATGGCGCTGGGCCGCAACTTCACCGAGGCGCTCGGCAAGGCGATGCGCTCGATCGACAAGGGCGGCTCGACGTTCCACTGGGACGGTCCGCCGCCGTCGGGGGAGGCGCTCGAGGCGCTCCTGGCGCAGATCCCGGTGCCCACGGAGCAGCGGCTCGTCCAGGTCCAGCAGGTGCTGCGCACCGTCGGCCGGCCGGGCGGGGTCGACGTCGCGCGCGTGTACGAGGCGACCGGCATCGACCCGTGGTTCCTCGACCAGATCTGCCTCGTCAACGAGGTGGCCGAGGAGGTCCGCGCCGCGCCCGAGCTGTCGCCGGACCTGCTGCGGCGGGCCAAGCGGCACGGCCTGTCGGACGCGCAGGTCGCGAGCCTGCGGGGCGTCGCCGAGGACACCGTGCGCGAGGTGCGTCAGGCGCTCGGCGTGCGGCCCGTGTTCAAGACCGTCGACACGTGCGCGGCCGAGTTCGCGGCGCGGACGCCGTACCACTACTCGTCGTACGACGAGGAGACCGAGGTCGAGCCGCGCGAGCGGCCCGCCGTCATCGTGCTCGGCTCCGGGCCCAACCGGATCGGCCAGGGCATCGAGTTCGACTACTCGTGCGTGCACGCCGTCCTCGCGCTGCGGGACCGCTACGAGACCGTCATGGTCAACTGCAACCCGGAGACCGTCTCCACGGACTACGACACGGCCGACCGGCTCTACTTCGAGCCGCTGACCTTCGAGGACGTCATGGAGGTCTACGCCGCCGAGGCGGCGGTCGGCCCGGTCGCGGGCGTCATCGTGCAGCTCGGCGGCCAGACGCCGCTGTCGCTCGCCGCGCGGCTCGAGGCCGCCGGCGTGCCCATCCTCGGCACCCCGCCCGCCGCGATCGACGCCGCGGAGGACCGGGGCGTGTTCGGCCGCGTCCTCGTCGAGGCCGGCCTGCCCGCGCCCGCGTTCGGCACGGCGCGCTCGCTCGCCGAGGCGACGGAGGTCGCCCGGCGGATCGGCTACCCGGTGCTCGTGCGCCCGTCGTACGTGCTGGGCGGCCGCGGGATGGAGATCGTGTACTCCGACGAGCAGCTCGCCGAGTACGTAGGGCGCGCGCTGGGGGAGGCGGCGGTCGCCGTCGGGCCGTCCGGGGACGTCCCGCCCCTGCTCATCGACAGGTTCCTCGACGACGCCATCGAGCTCGACGTGGACGCGCTGTACGACGGCACCGAGCTGTACCTCGGCGGCGTCATGGAGCACATCGAGGAGGCCGGGATCCACTCGGGCGACTCGGCGTGCGTCCTGCCGCCGGTGACCGTCTCCGCCGCGGAGCTCGCGCGCGTGCGCCGGTCCACCGAGGCGATCGCCCGGGGCGTGGGCGTGCGGGGGCTGCTCAACGTGCAGTTCGCGCTCGTCTCGGACGTGCTCTACGTGCTCGAGGCGAACCCGCGGGCGTCGCGCACGGCGCCCTTCGTCTCCAAGGCGACCGGGATCCCGCTGGCGAAGGCCGCCGCGCTCGTCATGACGGGCGCGACCATCGCCGAGCTGCGCAAGGACGGCGTGCTGCCCGCCGAGGGCGACGGCGGCTCGCTCGCCCTGGACGCACCCCTGGCCGTGAAGGAGGCCGTGCTGCCGTTCCGGCGGTTCCGCACGGCCTCGGGCGGCGTCGTCGACTCCGTGCTGGGCCCCGAGATGCGGTCCACCGGCGAGGTCATGGGCATCGACGTCGACTTCCCGACGGCGTTCGCGAAGTCCCAGGCGGCGGCCTTCGGCGGCCTGCCGACGAGCGGCACGGCGTTCATCTCCGTGGCCGACCGCGACAAGCGCGCCATCACGTTCCCGGTGAAGCGCCTGACCGAGCTCGGCTTCACGATCCTCGCCACGGAGGGCACGGCGGCCGTGCTCCGGCGCAACGGCATCGAGTCGCAGGTGGTGCGCAAGGCCTCGGAGGGCCGCCGCGACGGCGGGCCGACGATCGTCGACCTCATCACCGCGGGGGAGGTGGACCTGGTGGTCAACACGCCGTCCGGCCAGGGCGCGCGCGCCGACGGCTACGAGATCCGCACGGCCACCGTGACGGCGGACAAGCCGATCGTCACGACCGTCCAGCAGCTCGCGGCGGCGGTGCAGGCCATCGAGACCATCCAGGCCGGCCCGTTCGCCGTGCGCAGCCTGCAGGACCACGCGTTCGAGCTGCGCGACCGGGTGGTGGCCCGGTGAGCCCCGCCGCCCCCGCGGGCCCCGCCCCGTTCGGCGCCCGGCTCGCCGCCGCCGCGGACCGGTTCGGGCCGCTGTGCGTCGGCATCGACCCGCACCCGGCGCTCCTCGAGGCCTGGGGCCTCGACGACGACGTCGCGGGCCTGCGGCGGTTCGCGCTCACCGTGCTCGACGCCCTCGTGGGGGAGGTGGCCGCCCTCAAGCCGCAGGCCGCCTTCTTCGAGCGCCACGGGTCGCGCGGCGTCGCGGTCCTCGAGGAGGTGCTCGCGGCCGTGCGCGGGGAGGCCACGCAGGTGGTCCTCGACGCCAAGCGCGGCGACATCGGCTCGACGATGGCCGGCTACGCCGACGCCTACCTGCGCGAGGGCGCGCCGCTCGCGTGCGACGCGCTGACCGTGAGCCCGTACCTCGGCGTCGGCGCGCTCGGCCCGGCCGTGCGGGCCGCGGAGGCCGCCGGGCGCGGCCTGTTCGTCCTGGCGCTCACGTCGAACCCCGAGGGCGCGGGCGTGCAGCACGCCGTCGGGCCCGAGGGCGAGTCCGTCGCCGGCGCCGTCGTGCGGCAGGTCGCGGCGCACAACGCGCGGGCGCTCGAGGCCGCGCCGGCCCCGCTCGGCCCGTTCGGGCTCGTCGTGGGGGCCACGGTGGGCGACGCCGTGGGGAGCCTCGGGATCGACCTCGCCGCGGTCCGCGGGCCGATCCTCGCGCCGGGCGTCGGCGCGCAGGGGGCCGGGCCCGCCGAGCTCGCCGACGTGTTCGGGGAGGCCCGCCGCGCCGTCGTCGCGTCCGTCTCGCGGTCCGTCCTCGAGGCCGGTCCCGCCACGACGGCGCTGCGCGACGCCGCCGCGCGCGCCGGCGAGGACGCCGGCCGGGCCCTGCGCTGACCTCCCGGCCGTCGTCGTGCCGCTGACCAGCACGAACCGGCTCGCTGACGTTGCCGACCGGCCGCCCGTCTCGCTAGGTTCGACCCGTCCGCCCAAGCCGCTTCGAAGTAGGTGACCTCGCGTGGCCCTTCCACCGCTGACCCCGGAACAGCGCGCTGCCGCACTCGAGAAGGCCGCCGCCGCGCGGCAGGCCCGTGCCGAGGTGAAGAACCGCCTCAAGTACTCGCAGGGTTCGCTGGCCGAGGTGCTCGAGCAGGCCAAGACGGACGACGTCATCGGCAAGCTCAAGGTCTCCGCCCTGCTGGAGTCCCTGCCCGGCATCGGGAAGATCAAGGCGCGCGCGATCATGGCCGAGATCGGCATCTCCGAGACGCGCCGCCTGCGGGGGCTCGGCCCGCACCAGGCCCAGGCCCTCATCGAGCGCTTCGGCTGAGTGGTGCCGGTGCCGGAGACCGCGGAGGCGTCGGATCCGGCCGCGGCGCGCTTCGCGTCGCGGCTGACGGTCCTGGCGGGTCCCACGGCCGTCGGCAAGGGCACGGTGTCCAACGACCTCCGCCAGCGCTACCCGGAGGTCTGGCTGTCGGTCTCCGCGACCACGCGCCCGCCGCGCCCCGGTGAGGTGGACGGCGTCCACTACCACTTCGTGGACGACGCCGCGTTCGACCGGATGATCGCCGAGGGCGAGCTCCTGGAATGGGCGGTCGTGCACGGGCGGCACCGCTACGGCACGCCGAAGGCGCCCGTGCTGGACCGGCTGGCGAGCGGCCGCCCGGCACTCCTCGAGATCGACCTCGCGGGCGCGCGCCAGGTGCGGGCGGTCATGCCCGAGGCCCACTTCGTGTTCCTCGCGCCGCCGTCGATCGAGGAGCTGAAGCGGCGCCTCGTCGGGCGGGGGACCGAGGACGAGGAGGAGCGGCGCCGGCGCCTGGCCACCGCGGAGGTCGAGATGGCGGCAGCGGCCGAGTTCGACCGGGTCATCGTCAACGACGACGTCCACCGCGCCACGGACGAGCTGGTCGCCGCGATGGGGCTGCCCACGCGGTAGACTGGACGGTCGGACCTGCGCCGGGGTCCACGCGCGCGTCCGTTCGCTCGCGTGGGCGCACGACCCATCGGCGCGCGGCCGCGACGCGGAGGGCGCTCCGCCGTCGGCCGCCCGACCCGCACGCACCGATCGCACCCGAGCAGAAGGCTGACATGTCCGGAACCGTCGCGTCGCCCGAGGGCATCACCGACCCGCCCATCGACGAGCTCCTCACCGCCGCCGAGTCGAAGTACGCCCTCGTCATCTACGCGGCCAAGCGGGCCCGCCAGATCAACGCGTACTACAGCCAGCTCAACGAGGGGCTCCTCGAGTACGTGGGCCCGCTCGTCGAGACCCGCCACCAGGAGAAGCCGCTGTCGATCGCGCTCCGCGAGATCAACGCCGGCCTGCTGACGGTCCGCCCCTCCGAGGACTGACCCGGAGCCGGGCGTGCGCGTCCTCCTCGGCGTGAGCGGCGGGATCGCCGCGTACAAGTCGGCCGCCCTGCTGCGGCTGCTCACCGAGGCGGGCCACGACGTCCGCGTCGTGCCCACGGCCGCCGCCCTCGAGTTCGTCGGGCGGGCGACCTGGGAGGCGCTGTCCGGCCACCCCGTGACGACGGGCGTCTTCGACGACGTCGCGTCCGTGGAGCACGTCCGCCTGGGCCAGTCGGCCGACCTCGTCGTCGTCGCGCCGGCCACCGCCGACCTCCTCGCCCGCGCCGCGACCGGGCGGGCCGACGACCTGCTCACGGCGGCGCTCCTCGTCGCGCGCTGCCCGGTGCTGCTCGTGCCGGCCATGCACACGGAGATGTGGCTGCACCCGGCGACGCAGGCCAACGTCGCGACGCTGCGCTCCCGCGGCGTGCACGTGCTGGACCCGGCCTCCGGGCGCCTCACGGGCGCCGACAGCGGCCCCGGCCGGATGCCGGAGCCCGACGAGATCGCCGCGGCCGCGCTGGCCCTCGTCGGCCCGCGCGACCTGGCGGGGCGCCGGGTGGTCGTGTCGGCGGGCGGGACGCGCGAGCCCGTCGACCCGGTGCGGTTCCTCGGCAACCGGTCGACGGGCCGCCAGGGCGTCGCGCTCGCGCGGGCCGCCGCGCGGCGCGGGGCCGACGTCGTGCTGGTCGCCGCCAACGTCACGGTGCCCCTGCCGCACGGGGTGACCGTGCGCGCCGTCGAGACGGCCGCGGAGCTCGGCGCCACCGTCCGCGCCGAGGGCAAGGACGCGGACGTCGTCGTCATGGCGGCCGCGGTCGCCGACTTCCGGCCCGCCGAGCCCGCCGAGCACAAGATCAAGAAGACCTCCGGGGAGCCGGCGCCGATCGCCCTCGTGCCGACCGACGACGTGCTCGCCGGCCTCGTGGCCGACCCGCCCCGGGCGGGCCAGGTCGTCGTCGGGTTCGCCGCGGAGACGGGCGACGCGTCGGGCGACGTCCTCCACCACGGCCGCGAGAAGGCCCGCCGCAAGGGCGCGCACCTCCTCGTCGTCAACGCCGTCGGCGGCGGGCGGGGCTTCGGCGCGGAGACGAACGAGGTGACGATCCTCGACCGGGCCGGCGACGTCGTCGGGCGGGCGGCCGGCACCAAGGACGACGTCGCGGACGCGGTGTGGGACGCCGTCGTCCGCCTGCTGGACGTGGACGCCTGACCGGGGCGGCCCCGTCCACTCGTTATGCTGGCGCGCATGACCACCACGCGGCTGTTCACCTCGGAGTCCGTGACCGAGGGGCACCCGGACAAGGTCTGTGACCAGATCTCCGACGCGATCCTCGACGCGATGCTCGAGCAGGACCCGGCCGCGCGGGTGGCGGTCGAGACCATGGTCACCACCGGGCTGGTCCACGTCGCCGGCGAGGTGACGACCGAGGCGTACGTCGAGATCCCGCAGGTCGTGCGGCAGGTGCTCAGCCGGATCGGCTACACGTCGTCCGAGATCGGGTTCGACGCGCACTCGTGCGGCGTCTCGGTGTCCATCGGTCAGCAGTCGCCGGACATCGCCGCGGGCGTCGACAAGGCATGGGAGGTCCGCCACGACCCGTCCGACGACGACCCGATCGACGCGCAGGGCGCCGGCGACCAGGGCCTGATGTTCGGCTACGCGTGCGACGACACGCCCTCGCTCATGCCGCTGCCGATCTGGATCGCGCACCGGCTGGCGGAGCGGCTCGCGATCGTGCGCAAGGAGGGGACGCTGCCGTACCTGCGCCCCGACGGCAAGACGCAGGTGACGATCGCCTACGAGGGCGACCGGCCCGTCCGGCTGGACACCGTCGTGGTCTCCGCCCAGCACGAGCCCGACGTCTCGCTGGAGGCGCAGCTGGCGGCCGAGGTCGCGGAGCACGTCGTCGCGCCGGTGCTCGCCGACGTCGACCTCGAGTCGACCGGGCACCGGCTGCTCGTCAACCCGACCGGCCAGTTCGTCATCGGCGGCCCCATGGGCGACGCCGGCCTCACCGGCCGCAAGATCATCGTCGACACGTACGGCGGGATGGCCCGGCACGGCGGGGGCGCGTTCAGCGGCAAGGACCCGTCGAAGGTGGACCGCTCGGGCGCGTACGCGATGCGCTGGGTGGCCAAGAACGTCGTGGCGGCCGGGCTCGCGCGGCGCTGCGAGGTGCAGGTCGCGTACGCGATCGGGGCCGCCCACCCGGTGGGCCTGTACGTCGAGACGTTCGGCACCGAGACCGTGCCGGTGGACCGCCTGACCGCCGCGATCCGCGAGGTGTTCGACCTGCGGCCGGCCGCGATCGTGCGCGACCTCGACCTGCTGCGGCCGATCTACGCCCGCACCGCCGCGTACGGGCACTTCGGCCGGGAGCTCGCGGACTTCACCTGGGAGCGCACCGACCGCGTGGTGGACCTGCACGACGCCGTCGGCTGACCGGGCGGTGGACGCGCGCCCCGCGTCCGCCGCGCGTGGTGGGATGTGGCCGTGACGATCGACCAGCCGGCGCTGCAGGGCCTCGCCCCGCGCCGGCGCCGGCCGAGGTCGCCCGAGCCGGTGGCGGAGCACCTGCCGGTCGCGCAGGTGGTGGTCGACCGGCCCCAGCCGCACCTGGACCGGCCGTTCGACTACGCCGTGCCGGCCGGCCTGGCCGACGCCGCGCGGCCGGGCGTGCGCGTGCGCGTCCGGTTCGCGGGGCAGGACGTGGACGGCTGGTGCGTGGGCCGCACCGACGCCTCCGAGCACGCCGACCTGGCGCCCGTGCGCCGCGTGGTGTCGCCGGAGCCGGTGCTGGCGCCGCAGGTGCTCGCGCTGGCGCGCGCGGTCGCGGACCGGTGGGTGGGCACGTTGCCCGACGTCCTGCGGCTGGCGGTGCCGCCCCGGCACGCGCGCACCGAGCGCGAGGTCCCGCCCGCGGCGGAGGGGGCGCACGTGCCGTGGGTGCCGTGGACCCCCGCGGCGCCGGGGGGCGGGGCGCCGCCGGGCGCGGACGGCACCGTGCCGCCGCCGTGGGCCGACGTGCCGGGGGCCGGGGCCTTCCTGCGCCGCGTGGCGGCGGGGCAGGCGCCGCGGGCCGTGTGGCAGGCGCTGCCCGGGCCGCCGTCGTCGTGGGCCGACGCCGTGGCGGCCGCTGTCGTCGCCGCCGTCGCGGCGGGCCGGGGCGCCCTGGTCGTGGCGCCGTCGCAGGTCGAGGTCGCGGCGGTGGAGGCGGCGCTCGACCGCGCCGGCGTGCCCGCGTGGTCGCCCGAGGCCCCCGGGGGCCGGGTCCGCCTGCTCGCCGACGACGGCCCCGCGGAGCGCTACCGGGCCTTCCTCGCCACGCTCCGGGGCCACGCGCCCGTCGTCGTCGGCACGCGGGCGGCGGCGTTCGCGCCGGTGGCCCGCCTCGGGCTCCTCGTCTGCTGGGACGACGGCGACGACCTCCTCGCCGAGCCCCGCGCGCCCTACCCGCACGCCCGGGACGTGCTCGTCATGCGCGCCGAGGCGGAGGGCGCCGCGCTGCTCCTCGGCTCGCACGCCCGGACGGCCGCCGCGCAGCGGCTCGTCGCCACGGGCTGGGCCCATCCGCTCGACCCGCCGCGCGCCGTCGTGCGCCGTCGGGCGCCGCGCGTCGTGGCCCTGACCTCCGTCGAGCTCGCGCGCGAGGGGCCGGCCGCGGCGGCGCGCCTGCCGAGCCCCGCCTGGCGGGCCGCCCGCGAGGCGCTCGAGCGCGGCCCGGTCCTCGTGCAGGTGCCGCGCGCGGGGTACGTGCCCGCGCTGGCGTGCGACGCGTGCCGGGCCTCGGCCCGCTGCGGGGCGTGCGGCGGGCCGGTGGCGCTGGCCGCGCCGGGCGCGCCGCCGGGGTGCCGCCTGTGCGGGGCGCCGGCCGTCGCGTGGCGGTGCGGCGAGTGCGGCGGGACGCGGCTGCGGGCCGTGCGCGTCGGCTCGGCGCGCACCGCGGAGGAGCTGGGCCGGGCGTTCCCCGGCGTGCCCGTCCGGGTGTCCGGGGGCGGCGCGCGGCTGGACACCCTGCCGGCGCGCCCCGCCGTCGTCGTCGCCACGCCGGGGGCCGAGCCCGTGGCGGAGGGGCAGTACGCCGCGGCGCTGCTGCTCGACGCCGCGGTGGCCACCGGGCGCCCGCACCTCGACGCGGGGGAGCAGGCGCTGCGCTCGTGGCTGCGGGCCGCCGCGCTCGTCCGGCCGGCCGCCGAGGGCGGCGTCGTGCTGCTCGTCGGTGACGGGGCGCCCGTGCCGACCCAGGCGTTCGTGCGGTGGGACCCCGCGGGCCACGCCGAGCGCGAGCTCGCGGAGCGGGCGGAGGTGCGCATGCCGCCCGCGGTGCACGTCGTGGCGGTCGAGGGGCCGCGGGACGCCGTCCGGGCGCTGCTCGACAGGGCCGGCCTCCCCGTGGCCACCGAGGTCGTGGGGCCCGTGCCGGTGCCCGAGGAGGACGACGGCGGCGACGCCGCCCCCGCGCTCCTGGAGGTCGCGGGCGAGCAGCCCGTGCGCGCGCTCCTGCGCAGCCCGTGGGCCGAGGCGGCCGCCGTGGCGCGCGCGGTGCGGGCGGCCGTCGCGGCGGCCTCCGCGCGGCGCGAGCCGCCCGTGCGGGTCCGCGCCGAGCCGGGGGACGTCTGGTGAGCCGCGCGCAGGACGGCGCACGGGGCGGCGCGCAGGGTCCCGCCCCGGGGCGACCCGCGGTCGACGTCGTGCTCTTCGACCTGGGCAACGTGCTCGTGCAGTGGGACCCGTACCTGCCCTACCGGGGGACGCACTCGCGCGAGGAGGTCGACCGCTTCCTCGTCGAGTCCGACTTCTGGGCGCTCAACAGCGCGCAGGACGCCGGGGAGCCGTGGGCGAGCGTGCGCGAGCGGCTCGGCCGCACCCGGCCCGACCTCGTCCCGATGCTGGACGTGTACGTCACGCGCTACGCCGAGGCCCTGCCCGGCGAGGTGCCCGGCGCGGCGGAGCTCGTGCGCGACGTACGCGGTCGGCCCGCGCGCCTACGGGCTGACGAACTGGGGCGCGGAGACCTGGCCCCTCGCCGCCGAGCGGGCGCCCGTGGTCCGCCTCCTCGAGGGCGTCGTCGTCTCCGGCCACGAGCGCGTCGCGAAGCCCGACCCCGAGATCTACCGGCGGGCCGTGGCGCGCTTCGGGCTCGACCCGGCGCGCACGCTCTTCACCGACGACGCGGAGCGCAACGTCGCCGCCGCCGCGCGCCTCGGCTTCCGCACGCACCTGTTCACCGGCCACGACGGGCTCCGGGCGGCCCTCGCGGCGCTCGGCGTGCGCCTCGGGCGCGACTCCTAGGATCGAAGCCATGCGCGTGCTCTTCGCCGGGACCCCCGACGTCGCGCTGCCGTCGCTCGAGGCGCTCCTGGCGTCGCCGCACGAGGTGGTCGGCGTGCTCACGCGCCCCGACGCGCCCGCCGGTCGCGGCCGCCGTATGGCGCCGAGCCCCGTGCGCGCGCGCGCCGAGGAGGCCGGCCTGCCCGTGCTCACCCCGCGCACGCTGCGGGACCCCGACGCCCTGGCCGAGGTGGCGGCCCTGGGCGCGGACGTGGCGGCCGTCGTCGCGTACGGGGCCCTCCTCCCGCCGGCCGCGCTCGACCTCCTGCCGCACGGCTGGGTGAACCTGCACTTCTCGCTGCTGCCGGCCTGGCGGGGCGCCGCGCCGGTGCAGCACGCCGTCCTGCACGGGGACGAGATCACGGGGGCCACGACGTTCCGCATCACCGAGGGCCTGGACGAGGGCCCGGTGTACGGCACGCTGACCGAGGAGATCCGGCCGACCGACACGTCGGGGGACCTGCTCGCCCGCCTCGCCCGCTCGGGCGCCGGCCTCCTCGTCGCGACGCTCGACGGCATCGCGGCCGGCCGGCTCGTCGCGGTGCCCCAGGCCGCCGACGGCGTCAGCCACGCCCCGCGGCTCACGGCGGAGGACGGCCGCGTGCGCTGGGAGCACCCCGCGGTGGCGGTGGACCGCCGGGTCCGCGCGTGCACCCCGGCACCCGGGGCGTGGACGACGGACCCGGCCGGCGCCCGCCTGCGCCTCGGCCCGGTCCGGCCGCGGCCGGACGTCGTGGGGCTCGCCCCCGGCGAGCTGCGCGTCGAGCGCCACGAGGTGCTCGTGGGCACCGGGACCCACGCCGTCGCCCTGGGCGACGTGGCCCCGGCCGGGAAGCGGACGATGCCCGCCGAGGACTGGGCGCGCGGCGCCCGCCCGGAGCCCGGCGCGCGGGTGGGCGGCGCATGACGGCGGAGAGGGGTCGCCCGCCGCGCCGCGGCGGCCCGGCGCCCGGCCGGCGGCGCAGCGCACGGGCGCCCGCGCAGCGCCGGAGGGTCGCGGACCCCGCGCGGCGCGCCGCCTTCGACGTGCTGCGCGAGGTGGCCGACTCCGACGCGTACGCCAACCTCGTGCTGCCGCCGCTGCTGCGCAGCCGCGGGATCCGGGGCCGCGACGCCGCCTTCGCGACCGAGCTCGCCTACGGCACGCTCCGCCTGCGCGGCCGGTACGACGCCGTCCTGGGGCTCGTCACCGACCGGCCGGTGGCCGAGGTGGACGCGCCGCTGCTCGACGTCCTGCGGCTCGGCGCGCACCAGCTCCTCGGCATGCGGGTGCCCGCGCACGCCGCCGTGTCCGAGTCGGTCGCGCTCGCCCGGGCGCACGTGGGCGCCGGGCCGGCGCAGATGGTCAACGCCGTGCTGCGGCGCCTCGCGGCCGAGCCCCCCGAGGCGTGGCTCGCCCGCGCGGCCGAGGCGGCGGGGCCCGACCCGCTCGAGCGGCTCGCCGTCGTCGAGAGCCACCCGGCCTGGGTGGTCCGCGCGCTGCGCCAGGCCCTGGCCGCCGACGGCCGCGACGTGGACGAGCTCGGCGCGCTGCTCGCGGCGGACAACGCCCCGCCCGCGGTCACCCTCGTCGCCCGGCCCGGCCTGGTGACGCGGGACGACCTCCTCGCCGCGGCCGCGGGGGCCCGGCCCGGCCGGTGGGCGCCCACGGCGGTCGTCGCGGCCGGGGGCGACCCGGCGGCGCTCGAGCCCGTGCGCCGGGGCGCGGCCGGCGTGCAGGACGAGGGCAGCCAGCTGGTGGCGCTCGCCCTGCTCGCGGCGGACGCCGACCCGGACGAGCGCTGGCTCGACCTCGCCGCGGGCCCCGGTGGCAAGGCGGCGCTCCTCGGCGCGGTGGCGGCCCGGCGCGGCGCGCGGCTGGTCGCGACGGAGGTCCAGCCGCACCGCGCGCGCCTCGTCGAGCGCGCGGTGGCGGCGCTGCCGCCCGGCGTGGTCGAGGTGCGCTGCGCCGACGGGCGCGAGGTGGGCGCGGCCGAACCCGGCGCCTACGACCGCGTGCTCCTCGACGCGCCCTGCACGGGGCTCGGGGCCCTGCGCCGGCGGCCCGAGGCGCGCTGGCGCCGCGCGCCGTCCGACCTGCCGCCCCTCACGCGTCTCCAGGGCGAGCTGCTCGCCTCGGCGGTCGACGCCGTCCGGCCGGGCGGCCTCGTCGCCTACGTGACGTGCTCGCCGCACGTGGCCGAGACGCGCGCCGTCGTCGCGGACCTCCTGCGCGCCCGGGCCGACGTCGAGCAGCTCGACGCGCGCGACGCCGTGCGGCGGGTGGCGCCCGACGTTCCCCTCGGCCCCGACCCGGCCGTGCAGCTCTGGCCGCACGTGCACGGCACGGACGCGATGCACCTGGCTCTCCTGCGCCGGCGCTGAGCGCGGCGCGGCGCGCCCCCGACGCCGCGGACGCGAGAGACTGGGGCCGTGCACCCGCTGATCGCCCCGAGCATCCTGGCCGCCGACTACGTCAACCTCGAGACCGAGATCCGGCGCGTGGCCAACGCGGACTGGCTCCACGTCGACGTCATGGACAACCACTTCGTGCCGAACCTGACGATCGGGCCGCCGGTCGTGGAGCGTGTGGTCGCCGTCTCGCCGATCCCCGTGGACGCGCACCTCATGATCACCGACGCCGACCGGTGGGCCCCCGGGTACGCGGAGGCGGGCGCGGCGTCGGTGACGTTCCACGCGGAGGCGGCGGAGAACCCGCGCCGCCTCGCCCGCGAGCTGCGGCGCCTGGGCGCGCGGGCCGGCCTGGCCGTCAAGCCCGACACCGACGTCGAGCCGTACCTCGAGCTGCTGGGCGACCTCGACATGGTGCTCGTCATGACCGTGGAGCCGGGCTTCGGCGGGCAGGAGTTCCTCGACCGGGTGCTGCCGAAGGTCCGGCGCGTGCGGGAGGCCGCGTCGGCGTCCGGCCTCGACGTGTGGGTCCAGGTCGACGGGGGAGTGTCCGCCGCGACGATCGAGCGCGCGGCGGACGCGGGGGCGAACGTCTTCGTCGCGGGCACGGCCGTGTACGGCGCGGAGGACGCGGCCGCGGCGGTCGAGGAGCTGCGCGCGCTGGCCGCGGGCGCCGCGCACTGACCCCCTCCGTGCGCCCTCTGTGCGCCCGACCGCCGGGACCGAAGGACCTCGGACCTCGCGCCGACTGTGGCAGACTGATCGACGAGAACGTACGTGCTCCGGGGTCGGTGTAAGTCCGAGCCGGCGGTGACAGTCCGCGACCCGAGCCGAGCGGCGACGCGCGGCCGGTTGACCTGGTGGAACTCCAGGACCGACGGTGAAAGCCCGGATGGGAGGAGGCACGTGGGCGGTCCGGCACAGGCCCGCCCTGGCGTCCCCTGACGCCCACCCCGGGGCCTGCACGGGGAGGGACGACGGCGGTGGCGGAGGGCACGGGAACCGGCGGGAGCGCGCCGCGCGGCCCCGGCGACGTCACGCCCGCCGAGCTCGCGGCCATGGACCGCGCCCTCGCGCTGGCCCGGCGCGGCCCCGCGCACGGGCCCAACCCGCGCGTCGGCTGCGTGCTGCTCGACGCGGCCGGGCGCACCCTCGGCGAGGGCTGGCACGAGGGCGCCGGGACCCCGCACGCCGAGGTCGCCGCGATCGCCGCGGCCCGGGCGTCCGGCGCCGACCTGGCCGGCGCGACGGCGGTCGTCACCCTCGAGCCGTGCGCGCACACCGGCCGCACCGGCCCGTGCGCGGAGGCGCTGGTGCGCGCGGGCGTGGCGCGCCTCGTCTACGCCCTCGACGACCCCAACCCGGCCGCGGCCGGGGGAGCGGCGCGGCTGCGCGCGGCGGGCGTCGACGTCGTCGGCGGGGTGCGCGCCGAGGCCGCCGGCGACCTCCTGCGCGTGTGGGCAGCCGCCGTGCGGGCGGGCCGGCCCTTCGTCACGCTCAAGCTCGCGGCGAGCCTCGACGGCCGGGTGGCCGCCGCCGACGGCTCGGCCCGCTGGATCACCTCGGCCGAGGCCCGCGCGCACGCGCACGCGCTGCGGGCGGAGGTCGACGCGATCGCCGTCGGCACGGGCACCGTCCTCGCGGACGACCCCGCGCTCACCGCGCGGACCGCCGAGGGCACCCTCGCGCCCCACCAGCCGCTGCGCGTCGTCGTGGGCCGCCGCGCCCTGCCCGACGGCGGCCGGCTGGCCGGCCCCGGCGGCGAGGTCGTCCACCTGCCCACGCACGACGTCGACGAGGTCCTCGCCGCCCTCGCCGCGCGCGAGGTCCGGCACCTGCTCGTCGAGGGCGGGCCGACGCTCGCGGCGGCGTTCCTGCGCGCGGGCCGGGTCGACGAGGTCGTCGCGTACGTGGCGCCCGTGCTGCTCGGCGCGGGGCCCGCCGCCGTGGCGGACCTGGGCGTAGCCACCATCGGCGCGGCGCTGCGCCTCGCCCCGCGCGCGGTCGAGCGCGTCGGGCCCGACGTCGTCGTCATCGCGGACGCGCCCGGGCGAACCCCGGGCCCTGCGGACCACCAGACGCCCGCGGACGACCAGGCACGCGCGGGCGTGCGGACCGAGGAGGATCGCTGATGTTCACCGGGATCGTCGAGGAGATGGGCACCGTCGTGGCCGTCGAGCGGGCCGGGGAGGATGCCCGCCTGCGCCTGCGGGGGCCGGTCGTGACCGACGGCACCGCCGTCGGCTCCTCCATCGCGGTGGACGGCGTCTGCCTCACCGTCACGGACGTCGCGGACGGCGCGTTCGCCGTCGACGTCATGCCCGAGACGCTGCGGCGGAGCACGCTGGGCGGCCTCGAGGTCGGCGACCCGGTCAACCTCGAGCGGGCCGTACCCGCGGGGGGTCGCCTCGACGGGCACATCGTGCAGGGCCACGTCGACGGCGTCGGGGAGATCCTGGCCCGGCAGCCGGGCCCCCGCTGGGACGACGTCGTCATCGGGCTCCCGCCGGGGCTGGCGCGCTACGTCGCGGAGAAGGGGTCGATCGCGGTCTCGGGCGTGTCGCTCACGGTCACGCACGTCGCCGAGGACCGCTTCGGCGTCTCGCTCATCCCGACCACGCTGGCCGTGACGACGCTGGGCCGGCTCGCGCCGGGCGACCGGGTCAACCTCGAGGTCGACGTGGTGGCCAAGTACGTGGAGCGCCTGCTGGACGCCCGCGCGTCGGCGGGTGAGGGCTCGTGAGCGTCCGCCTCGGGACCGTCGAGGAGGCCCTCGACGCGCTGCGCGCCGGCAAGCCGGTCATCGTCGCCGACAGCCCCGACCGGGAGGACGAGGCCGACGTCATCCTCGCCGCGCAGTCCGCGACCACCGAGTGGGTCGCGTGGACGATCCGCCACTCGTCGGGCTACCTCTGCGCGCCGATGCCGGCCGTGCGCGCGGACGCGCTCGACCTGCCGCTCATGGTCCCCGAGAGCGAGGACCCCCGGCGGACCGCCTACACCGTCACGGTCGACGCGGCCGACGGCATCACGACGGGCATCTCCGCCGCCGACCGGGCGCGGACGCTGCGGGTGCTCGCGGACCCGGCGGCGGGGCCGAAGAGCATCATCCGGCCCGGCCACGTGCTGCCGCTGCGGGCCGTCCCCGGGGGCGTGCTGCACCGGGGCGGCCACACCGAGGCGGCCGTCGACCTGTGCCGGCTCGCGGGGCTCGAGCCCGTCGCCGGCATCGCCGAACTCGTGCACGACGACGGCTCGATGATGCGGCTGGCGGACGCGGCGGCGCTGGCCGAGCGCGAGGGGCTCGTCGTGCTGACCATCGCGGACCTCGCCGCGTGGCGGCGCGCGCACGGCGACGTCCCGGGGCCCGGCGAGGCGCCCCCGGCGGAGCGCCGCGTGCTGCACACCGCTGCGGCGACCCTGCCGACCCGGCACGGGCGGTTCGTCGTGCACGGCTACCGAGACCTGCGCACCGGGGCGGGCCACGCGGCGCTCGTGGCGGCCGAGCCGACGGACCCGCGCGAGGTGCCCCTCGTGCGCGTGCACTCGGAGTGCCTCACGGGCGACGCGTTCGGCTCCCTGCGCTGCGACTGCGGGCCGCAGCTCGAGGCGGCCCTGGCGCGCGTGGCGGTCGAAGGCGGCGCCGTGGTCTACCTGCGCGGCCACGAGGGCCGCGGCATCGGCCTGCTGTCGAAGATCGCGGCCTACGCGCTGCAGGACTCCGGGCGGGACACCGTCCAGGCCAACCTCGACCTCGGCCTGCCCGCGGACCGCCGCGAGTACGGCGCGGCCGCCGCGATCCTCGCCGACCTCGGCCTGGACCGCGTGCGCCTGCTGACGAACAACCCGGCCAAGGCGACGGGCCTGTCCGCGCACGGCATCGCCGTCGAGCAGGTGCTGCCGCACGAGGTCGGGCGCACCCGGGAGAACCTGGCGTACCTGCGCGCGAAGGCGCAGCGGATGGGGCACCTGCTCAGCCCCGAGACCCTGCAGGAGGAGGCCCGATGAGCGGACGGGGAGCGCCGGAGCTGGCGGTCGACGGGCGCGGGCTGCGCGTCGCCGTCGTCGCGGCGAGCTGGCACGAGCGGGTGATGGGCGGCCTCCTCGCGGGGGCCGAGCGGGCGCTGGCGGCCGCGGGCGCCGAGGCCGTGGTGATCCGCGTGCCCGGGACGTTCGAGCTGCCCGTGGTCGCAGCGAACGTCGCGCCGACGGTCGACGCGGTGGTCGCGCTCGGCGTCGTCATCCGCGGCGGCACGCCGCACTTCGACTACGTCTGCCAGGCGGCCACCGTCGGCCTCACCGAGGTGGCCGTGCGGACCGGCGTCCCGGTCGGCTTCGGGGTGCTGACCTGCGACGACGAGGCCCAGGCGCTCGACCGGGCCGGCCTGCCGGGCTCCTCGGAGGACAAGGGCGCCGAGGCCGCGCAGGCCGCCGTCGCGACCGCCCTGGTGCTGCGCGGGCTCGCCGGCGAGCGGACGCCGCCCGCCCCGGGGGCCGCGGCGCTCTAGGCTGGGCGCCCGTGAAGACCTTCGAGGGCCTGTTCGCCGAGCTGAGCGAGAAGGCGCGCACGCGCCCCGCGGGCTCGGGCACCGTCGCCGCGCTCGACGCGGGCATCCACGCGATCGGCAAGAAGGTCGTCGAGGAGGCGGCCGAGGCGTGGATGGCCGCCGAGCACGAGGGGCCCGAGCGGGCCGCCGAGGAGGTCTCCCAGCTCCTCTACCACGTCCAGGTGCTCATGATCGCCCGCGGGCTCACGCTCGAGGACGTCTACCGGCACCTCTGACCGGCCGGCGCGCGCCGGCCGGTGGCCCCACCGCCCCCCGCCCCAGGACACACCGACGCGAGGACCCGAGGAAATGCTGCGCATCGCCGTCCCGAACAAGGGCTCCCTGGCCGAGCCCGCCGCCGACATGCTGCGCGAGGCCGGCTACCGGCAGCGCCACGACCCGCGCGTCCTCGTGCTCGTCGACCCCGAGAACGACATCGAGTTCTTCTTCCTGCGCCCGCGGGACATCGCCGTGTACGTGGGCGCGGGCACGGTGGACGCGGGGATCACCGGCCGCGACCTGCTGCTCGACTCCGGCGCGGACGCCGTCGAGCACATGCCGCTCGGGTTCGGCGCCTCGACCTTCCGCTTCGCCGCGCCGGCGGACCGCGTGCGGGCCCTCGCCGACGTCGCGGGGCGCCGGGTCGCGACGTCGTACCCCGTGCTCGTCGGGGGGTACCTGCGCGACCGCGGGATCGAGGCGGAGGTCATCCGGCTCGACGGCGCCGTGGAGTCCGCGGTGCAGCTGGGCGTCGCGGAGGTCGTCGCCGACGTCGTGTCCACGGGCACGACGCTGCGGGGGGCCGGGCTGACGGTGTTCGGGGAGCCGATCCTGGAGTCGGAGGCGGTGCTCATCCGGCCGCGCGCGCAGGCCACGGTCCCGCCCGGCCTCGAGGTCCTCGCGCGGCGGCTGCAGGGCGTCCTCGTCGCCCGGCAGTACGTGCTCATGGACTACGACTGCCCGACGGCGCTCGTCGAGCAGGCCGTGGCGATCACCCCGGGCCTGGAGTCGCCGACGGTGTCGCCGCTGCACAACCCGGGCTGGTCGGCGGTGCGCGCGATGGTGCGCCGCGACGACACCAACCGCGTCATGGACGCCCTGTACGACCTCGGGGCGCGCGCGATCCTCGTCACGTCCATCCACGCGTGCCGCCTGTAGCGGTGGCGGGTCGCGGATGACGACGGGGGGCGCCGCGAGGCCGGAGGGGCCGGGGGCCGACCCCGCGCTCCGCCCGTTCCGGCCGCGGGCGGCCCGCGTGGTCAGCCTGGCGCTGGCCGCGGCGAGCGTCGTCCTCTTCGGGGGCATCGCGGTGGCGCTCGAGCCGATCACCGGGCGTCCCGCGGGGCTCGGCGACCGGGCCGCGTTCGCCGTGCTCGGCGTCGCGATCGCGTGGTTCCTGCTGCGCGAGGCCGGCGTGCGCGCCGACCCCGACCCCGACGGGGTGACCGTGCGCAACCTCCTGCGCACGCGCCGGCTGGCGTGGGCCGAGGTCGTGTCCGTGCGGTTCGGGCCGGACCGGCCGTGGGTGCAGCTCGACCTGGCCGACGGCGGCACGCTGGCGGTCATGGCCGTCCAGCGGGCCGACGGCGACCGCGCCCGCGCCGAGGCCCGTCGCCTGGCGACCCTGGTCGCCCGGTACTCCGCCACCGAGCGGGACGACTGACGCCCGCGCGCCCACTGCGGCGGGCGGGCGACGGGCGCTCAGCGCAGCCGCTCGGCGTGCACGCCCGCGACGGCCGAGGCCACGAACGCCTCCGGGTCCTCCGCGAGGCCCCGGCCCATGCTCGACAGCCGCACCGGGGCGGCGGGCAGGGCCTCCGTCAGCCCGCCCTCGACGGCGACCTCGACGAGCGCGTGCCGGCCCGCCGGGCGGCACAGCGCCGCGGCCTGCTCGCGCACGCGGGCGCGCAGCGCCGTCCGGCCCGCGTCGCCGGGGACCTCCCCGGCCGGCACGACGACGTCGGCCGGCGCCAGGGCGACGCGCCCCACGGCGGTGAGCGAGTGGTGCGAGACGCCGCGGTGCCGCTCGCGCGGGTCGGCGCCGGAGACGCGCAGCGCGGCCACCGGCCGTCCGCCGAGCACCGCGGCCGCGTTGAGCGCCTCGCCGACCGCGACCCCGGAGAACCCCCAGCGGGTGCCCGTGCCGAGGTTCCCGGGGCCCTGTGCGACCACCGCGAGGTCGGCCCCCACGACGAGCCGCGCCGCGAGCAGGCCGGTGTGCACGGTGACCGCCTCGAGGTCCCCGCCGAACGCCTGGCCCACGGTCACGCAGGCGGCGAGCCACCCGGCGTCGCGCAGGGTCGCCACGGTGCGGCTGAACCATGCGGGCAGCGCCCCGCCGTCGGTCATGACGTAGGCGACGCGGGGGAGGGGTCGACCGGCGCGCTCGGCCGCCCAGCGCGCGCCCGCGACGACGGCGGGCAGCGCCGAGTGCAGGTCGGCCACGACGACGGGCAGCCCGGCGAGGTCGTCCGCGTCGCGCAGGAGCGCGTGGTGGGCGGACTCCTGCTCGTCGACGCCGAGCACCATCGCCTGCTGCGGCGTGTAGCGGCCCTTGACGAGGTGGCCGGGCCCGGGCGGCGGGTCGGGCGGCAGCGCGTCGGGCCGGGCGACGACGAGCGCGTAGCCCCCCGTGCCGAGCCCGCGGGTCAGCGCCGTGACGTTGAGGAGCACGCGGTCGCCGACCGCGACGTCCCCGACGACGACGGGGTAGGCCAGCGCGCGCACCGTCCCGTCCGGCGTCTCGACGGTCATCTCCTGCGCACCCGCCCAGGAGGCGCCGAGCGACACCACGGTCCCGGTCCGCCAGGTGATCACCCCAGCACGCTACCCGCCCCGCTACCGTGGGGGTTGATGGCCGACGCCCTGCCTCCCGCCGAGCGGCTGCTCAACCTCGTCATCGCGCTGGTGAACACCCCCGGCCGGATGACGAAGGAGCAGATCCGCACGTCCGTCGCGGGCTACGACCGCGAGGGCAGCACGGAGGCGTTCGAGCGGATGTTCGAGCGCGACAAGGAGACGCTGCGCGAGCTGGGCGTGCCCGTGACCACCGTGCACGGCCCGGCGCACGGCGACGACGCCGGGTACCGCGTGGACCTCGACGCGTACGCGCTGCCGCCCATGGAGCTCAGCGCGGCCCAGCTCGGCGTCCTCGGCCTCGCCGCCGAGTTCTGGCAGGACCAGGTGCTGCGCGCCGACGCCGCGCGGGGCCTGACCAAGCTGCGCGCCGTCGGCGCCGAGCCGGCCGGGACCGACGCGATCATGGGCCTCGCGCCGCGCCTGCACGCGGCCGGTCCCGCCCTCACGCCGCTGCTCGACGCCGCGCACGCCCGGCAGGCCGTCGAGTTCACCTACCGCGCCGCGAGCACCGGGGAGGTGCTGCGGCGCACCGTGCAGCCGTGGCGCGTCGTCGGGAGCCGCGGCGGCTGGTACCTCGTGGGCTTCGACACCGGGCGGGGCGCGCCGCGCGTGTTCCGGCTGAGCCGGATCGTCAGCGACGTCGTCGCCGTCGGGCCGCCCGGGGCGTTCACGGTGCCCGCCGACCTCGACGCCCAGGCGATGATCGCCGCCCGGCAGGAGGGGGAGGGGCTCGCGTGGCTCGCCGTCGCTCCGGAGCGGGCGGGCGCGCTGCGCAGCCGCGCCGTCGACCCCGGCGACGAGACCCTGCCCGCCGACGCGCCGCCCCCGCCCCCCGGGCACGACGTGCTCGCCGTCCCGGTCGGGCGCACCGCGGACCTCGCCGACGAGATCGTCGGGTACACGGACGCCGTCGTCGTCCTCGCCCCGCCCCAGCTCCGCGAGGCGGTGGTGCGCCGGCTGCGGGAGGCCGTCGCGGCGGCGGAGCGGCTGGGGGCGCGCCGTGGCTGAGCGCACGCCGGAGCGGCTCGTCCGCCTCCTCGGGCTCGTGGCGTACCTCGACCGCCACCCGGGGGTGACGATCGACGAGGTCGCCGCGCACTTCCAGGTCTCGCGCGAGCAGGTGCTGCGCGACGTCGACACGCTGTGGGTCTCCGGGACGCCCGGGTACTGGCCGGACGACCTCATCGACTTCGACGCGGACTCGTTCGAGTCCGGCGTCCTGCGGCTCACCCAGTCGCGCGGCATGACGCGCGCCCTGCGGCTGGGCACGCGCGAGGCGGTGGCGCTCGTCGCCGCGCTCCGCGCGCTGCGCGAGTCGGTGGGCGACCTGCTCGACCCGGCGGAGCGCGACGTGCTCTCGAGCACCCTCGACGTGCTCGTGGCCGCCACGGGCGACGCCGCCGCCACCATGGACGTGCGCCTCGCCGTCGAGGCGTCCCCCGAGGTCGTCGCGGCGGCCCGGCGCGCGCTGCGGGAGCGGAGGCGCCTGCGCATCCGCTACGTGAACGCCGAGGACCACGAGTCCGAGCGCGTCGTCGAGCCCTGGCAGCTGCTCACCGGCGACGAGCGCTCCTACCTGCAGGCGTGGTGCCTCAGCGCCGGCGGCGAGCGCCTGTTCCGCCTCGACCGGATCCTCGCCGCGGAGGTGCTCGACGAGGCCGTCTCGACGCGGCCGGGGCCCGCCCGCGAGGCGACGTTCACGCCGTCCCAGGACCACGAGCGGGTCGTGCTCGAGCTCGACTCGCGCGCCCGCTGGGTCGTCGAGCAGCTCCCCGTGGACGAGGCCACCGACCTGCCCGACGGCGGCCTGCGCGTGGCCCTGCGCGTCGCCTCGGGCGCGTGGCTGCGCCACCTGCTGCTGCGGGTCGCCCCGTACGTGCGGGCCGTGGAGCCCGTCTCCGCGATGGCCGACGCCGGCGAGGCCGCGCGCGCCGCGCTGGCCCGCTACGAGTCCCCGGCGCGGGGCTAGCCTGGGCGCGTGCTCTGGTTCGCCGTCTGGTTCGTGCTCGTCGTGGGCACGCTGGTCGGCGCGTTCTTCCTGGCCCGCTCGCTGTGGCGCTCGGCGAAGGCGCTGCTCGCCGAGCTCGAGCGGCTGGGCGACGTGCTCGACCGGCTCGCCGAGCGCGCGGACGCCCTCGCCGCGACCGCGGGCACGACGCCGGCCCCCGCGGTGCTCGACGACCCGGCCCCGGCCAGGGCGCGGCTGGCGGCCGCACAGGTCGCCCGTGCCGCCCGGCGGGCGCGGCGGGCCGAGCGCCACGAGGCCGCGTACCGGCGCTGGTGGTCGTTCGTCCGGTGACGCGTGGCGGGCCGGTCGGGACCCGGCCGACGGCTAGCATGTGACGACACGCGAGCGAAGGAGTGCGATGCGGGGTCCTCAGGGCTGGGAGTGGCTGGTCATCGCCCTCATCGTGCTGCTGCTCTTCGGCGCGCGGCGGCTGCCCGACCTCGCGCGCAGCGTGGGGCGGTCGCTGCGGATCCTCCGCACGGAGGTGAAGGAGGGCGGGCGCGAGGAGGCCGCGGGCCCGGGCGCGCCCGACGACCAGGGGACCGCCGGCCCGCGCGGGCCCGGCGACGACGGTGGCCCGCGCGCCTGAGCGGGCCCGGTCGAGCCGCAGGCGCAACCCCGACGGGCGGATGCCCCTGCGCGAGCACATCCGGGAGCTGCGCACCCGGGTCCTGTGGTCCGCGCTCGGGATCGTCGTCGGCGCCGTGGGCGGCTGGTTCGTCTACCCGTGGCTCGTCGACGTCCTGCAGGCGCCCCTCGTCGACCTCGCGGCGCGGCGCGGCGAGCTCGTCGCGCTGAACTTCGCGGGCGTCGCGGCCCCGCTGGACGTGCAGATCATGCTGGCGCTCTTCGTCGGGGTGCTCGTGTCGAGCCCCTGGTGGATCTACCAGCTCTGGGCCTTCGTCACGCCGGGGCTGACCAGCCGGGAGCGGCGGACCACACTGGCCGTCGTCGGCGCCGCGGTACCCCTCTTCCTCGCCGGCGCGGCGCTGGCGTGGTGGCTCCTGCCGGCGGCGGTGGAGATCCTCATCGGCTTCACGCCGCAGGACGCGGTGAACGTCATCGACGCGCAGGCGTACCTCGGGTTCGTCGTGCGGCTCGTGCTCGCGTTCGGCCTGGCGTTCCTCCTGCCCGTGGTCATGGTGGCGCTGGCCGCCGTCGGGCTCGTGGGCGCGCGGACGTGGCTCGCCGGGTGGCGGTGGGCCGTGCTGCTGTCCTTCGTCTTCGCCGCGGTGGCGACGCCCACCGGGGACGTGGTGTCCATGCTCGCGCTCGGCGTGCCGATCTGCGGGCTGTACTTCGGCGCCGTGGGCGTCTGCGCGCTGGTGGACCGCCGCCGGCGCCGGGCCGAGTCGGCCAGGACGGGAGAGGAGCCGGCATGAGCGGGCTGCGGATCGGGATCGTCGTCAACCCGACGTCGGGGCGCGGGCGGGGCGACCGGCGCGGCCGGCACCTGCTCGCCGCCGCCCGGGCGCGCGGCCACGAGATCCTCGACCTCACCGCGGACGACCTCACGGGCGCCGAGCTGCACGCGCGGCAGGCCGTCGTCGACGGGCTCGACGCGCTCGTCGTCGTCGGCGGCGACGGCATGGTGCACCTGGGCGTCAACGTCGTCGCGGGGACGGACCTGCCGCTCGGCATCGTCGCGGCGGGCAGCGGCAACGACATCGCCCGCTCCATGGGGCTGCCGCTGCACGACGTGCGCGCGTCCGTCGCGGCGATCGAGCGCGGCCTCGACACGGGCGGCCGGGCGGTGGACGCGGCCGTCGTGGGCCCGCCGACGCACAGCGCGCACGAGTGGTTCATCGGGGTGCTGTCCTGCGGCGTCGACGCCGCCGTCAATGCCCGCGCGAACGCGCTGACGTGGCCCAAGGGGCGCGGCCGGTACGTGCGCGGCCTGCTGGCCGAGCTGGGCCGGTTCCGGCCCTGCGGCTACCGGATCGCGCTCGACGGCACCACGTGGGAGTCGACGGGCACGCTCGTCGCGATCGCCAACGCCGGGCTCTTCGGCGGCGGCATGCGCATCTCGCCGAACTCGTCGATGGACGACGGGAAGCTCGACGTCGTCATCGCGGGCCCGCTGAGCCGCCGGGAGCTCATCGGGATCTTCCCGCGGGTGTACTCGGGGACCCACATGCGCCACCCGGCGTGCACGGTGCTCAGCGCCACGTCGGTGGTCATCGAGCACAGCCCGGTCGGCCCGCCGCCGCCCGCCGCCTTCGCCGACGGCGAGCGCATCGGGCCGCTGCCGCTGCGGGTCGAGCTGCGTCCGGGCGCGGTGCGGCTGCTCGCCTAGGCTGGACGCATGTCCACGTCGGCCGAGCCGAGCCCGGCCGAGCGCTACGCGGCGGCCCGGCTCCGGGCGGCCGCGGCCCGCACCGCCCTCGGCCCGTTCGCGGCCGGCCTGGGCTTCGAGCTCGACCCGTTCCAGCTCGAGGCGTGCGTCGCGCTCGAGGCCGGCCGCGGCGTGCTCGTCGCCGCGCCGACGGGCGCGGGCAAGACCGTCGTCGGCGAGTTCGCCGTGCACCTCGCCCTCGCGCAGGGGCGCAAGGCGTTCTACACGACGCCGATCAAGGCGCTGAGCAACCAGAAGTACGCCGACCTCGCGCGGCAGCACGGGGCGGACCGGGTCGGCCTGCTCACGGGCGACACCACCGTCAACGGCGACGCGCCCGTCGTCGTCATGACGACGGAGGTGCTGCGCAACATGCTCTACGCCGGCTCGCCGACCCTCGACGGACTGGCGTTCGTGGTGATGGACGAGGTGCACTACCTGGCCGACCGGTTCCGGGGGCCGGTCTGGGAGGAGGTCATCATCCACCTCCCGCCGGAGGTGCAGCTGGTCTCGCTCTCCGCGACGGTGTCCAACGCCGAGGAGTTCGGCGACTGGCTCACGATGGTCCGGGGCGACACGGCCGTGGTGGTGAGCGAGACGCGGCCCGTGCCCCTGTGGCAGCACGTCATGACCCGCGACGGGCTCTTCGACCTCTACGCCGCCGACGTCGACCCGACCGCCCCCGGGGTCGACCCGCCGATCAACCCCGACCTCGTCGTCGACCTGCGGCGGCTGGGCCGCGCGCTCGGCCCGTCCGGGCACGGGCGCGGGGGTCGAGGGCCGCGCGGCGCCCGCCCCGCGGCGGTGCGGCGCCCGCCGCCGCGGTTCGCCGTCGTGGACGTGCTCGACCGCGAGGGGCTGCTGCCGGCGATCTACTTCGTGTTCTCGCGCGCCGGCTGCGACGCCGCGGTGCAGCAGTGCCTGGGGGCCGGGCTGCGGCTCACCACGCCGGAGCAGGCGGACCTCATCCGCCGGGTCGTGGAGGAGCGCTGCGCCGTCGTCCCGCCGCAGGACCTCGCGGTGCTCGGCTACTGGGACTGGCTCCAGGGCCTCGAGCGGGGCATCGCGGCGCACCACGCCGGGCTGCTGCCGCTCTTCAAGGAGACCGTCGAGGAGCTGTTCTCCCGGGGCCTGGTCAAGGTCGTGTTCGCGACGGAGACGCTGGCGCTCGGCATCAACATGCCCGCGCGCTCCGTCGTCCTCGACCGCCTGACGAAGTGGGACGGGTCCGCGCACAGCGACATCACGCCGGGGGAGTACACGCAGCTCACCGGCCGTGCGGGGCGGCGCGGCATCGACGTCGAGGGGCACGCCGTCGTCGTCGACCACGGGGGGCTGGACCCCGTGGCGCTCGCCGGCCTCGCGTCCCGGCGGACCTACCCGCTGCGGTCAAGCTTCCGGCCGACGTACAACATGGCCGTCAACCTCGTGGCGCAGGTGGGGCGCGAGCGGGCCCGCGAGGTGCTGGAGACGAGCTTCGCGCAGTTCCAGGCCGACCGGGCCGTGGTGGGGCTCGCCCGGCAGGCGCAGTCGCACGCCGAGGCGCTCGAGGGCTACGCGCGCGCCATGCAGTGCCACCTCGGGGACTTCGCGGAGTACTGGGGGATCCGTCGGCGCCTGACCGAGCTGGAGAAGGGCGCCTCCCGCGACGCGGCGCGCGCCCGGCGCCGGGCGGCCGCGGACAGCCTGCGCCGGCTGCGGGTCGGCGACGTCGTCGAGGTGCCGTCCGGGCGGCGGGCGGGCTTCGCCGTCGTGCTCGAGGCCGGCCGCGACGGGCTCGACGGGCCGCGCGCGACGGTGCTGACGGGGGAGCGGCAGGTGCGCACGCTCACGGCGGCGGACCTCACGGGTCCCGTGCGGACCGTGGCGACGGTGCGTGTGCCGAAGGGGTTCTCGCCGCGCAACGCCGCCGCGAAGCGCGACCTCGCCTCGGCCATGCGCAGCGCGCTGGCGCGGCCCCGGCCGGAGCCCGCGGAGCCCGAGGCGGCCGACGCCGTGCGCGACGACGCGACGATCACCGCGCTGCGCCGTCGGCTGCGGGCGCACCCGTGCCACGGCTGCTCCGAGCGCGAGGACCACGCGCGCTGGGCGGAACGGCACGAGCGGCTGCGCAAGGAGCACGACGCGCTCGTCCGGCGCATCGAGGGCCGCACGAGCTCGATTGCACGCGTGTTCGACAAGGTGTGCGACGTTCTCACCGTCACCGGGCACCTCGAGGTCGCCGACGGGCGCACCCGCGTCACGGAGGCGGGGCAGGCCCTGCGCCGCATCTACGCGGAGAGCGACCTCCTCGTCGCCGAGTGCCTGCGGGCGGGGGCGTGGGACGGTCTGGACGCGCCCGCGCTGGCCGCCGTGGTGTCCGCGGTGGTGTACGAGTCGCGGCGCGACGAGCCCGCCGTCCCGCCGCACGTGCCCGGGGGGCCCGGCGGGCGGATCGGGCGCGCGCTCGACGCCACGCAGCGCGTGTGGTCGCGGCTGGAGGACCTCGAGTCGGCGCGCGGCATCCCCACCACCCGGCCGCCCGACGCCGGCCTCGTGCAGCCCGTGCACACCTGGGCCTCCGGGCGCGGGCTGGGGGCCGTGCTGCAGGGGACCGAGCTCGCGGCGGGCGACTTCGTGCGCTGGTGCAAGCAGGTGATCGACCTGCTCGACCAGCTCGCGGGTGCCGCCCCGGCCGCGGCGACGCGGTCGGCCGCGCGCGCCGCCGTCGAGGCGCTGCGGCGCGGGGTCGTCGCGCACAGCGCGGTGTGAGGCCGCTGCGCTAGCGTCCTGCCGTGCGCACCGTCTACCGCCGTTGCGTGGTGCACGCGCCCGGCCAGGCCGCCCACGGGGCCCTGGCGGCCCTCGCCGTCGTCGACGGCCGGATCGCGTGGCTGGGGCCCGACGACGACGCGCCCGCCCCGGGCGACCTGCCGCCGGGGGAAGCATCATCGGGTGAGGCCTCGTCGGGGGAGGGGCCCGCCGAGGCGCGGCCCGCGGGGGAGGCCGGCGACGACGTCGTCGACCTCGCCGGGGCGCTGGTGACCCCGGGCTTCGTCGACGCGCACGTGCACGTGCTCGAGACCGGCCTCGCGGTGACCGGCGTGGACCTGTCGGCCGCGCGCTCGCTCGGCGAGGCGCTCGAGCTCGTCGCGCGGGCGGGCGCCGACGCCGTCGGCGGGGTCGTCCTCGCCCACGGCTGGGACGAGTCCGCGTGGCCGGAGGGGCGGCCGCCGACGGCCGCGGAGGTCGAGCGCGCCGTCGGGGGCCGGGCGGCCTACCTCGCGCGCGCGGACCTGCACTCCGCCGTCGTGACGGCGGCCCTCGCCGACCGTGCCGGCTGCCGCGACGTCGAGGGCTGGTCGGACGGGTACGTCGTCGGAGCCGGGCACGAGCGCGCGCGCGAGGCGATCCGCGTGGGCGACCCCGCGCGGCGCGCCGCCCTGCACCGGGCGGGGCTGGCGGCGTTCGCGCGCCAGGGCGTCGTGTGCGTGCACGAGCACAGCGTCGAGGCGCTGGACACGCGCGAGGGGCTCGCGGCCCTCCTCGCCATGACCGCGGACCCCGCGTCCGGCCTGCCCGAGGTGATCGGGTACCGCGGCGAGCTCTGCGAGACCCAGACGGACGCGCGGCGCCTCGCCGAGGTGATCCCGGGCCTCGCGGGCGTAGGGGGCGACCTCACGGTGGACGGCTCCCTGGGCTCGCGCACGGCGGCGCTCCGGTCCCCCTACGCCGACGGCGACAGGGACGCGCGGGGCGACCTGCGCCTCACCGCCGAGCAGGTCGCCAACCACGTCGGGGCCGTGACCCGCGCCGGGCTCCAGGCGGCGTTCCACGTCATCGGCGACCGCGCGATGGAGGAGGTCCTGCTCGGCTTCCAGGCCGCGGGCGACGTCGAGGGCGTGGAGGCGCTCCGGGCGGCGACCCACCGGCTCGAGCACGCCGAGATGATGGACACGCCCGCACTCGCGCGGGTGCTGCTGCTGGGCCTGACGGTGAGCGGCCAGCCCGCCTTCGACGCCCTGTGGGGCGGGCCGGACGGGATGTACGCGCGACGCCTGGGCCGCGTGCGCGCCGGGAACCTCAACCCGTTCGCGGACCTCGTGGCCGCGGGCGTGCCGCTCGCGTTCGGCTCCGACAGCCCGGTGACCGCTGTCGACCCGTGGGGGGCCGTGCGCGCCGCCGTGCACCACCACGAGCCGGAGCAGCGCCTGAGCCCGCTCGTCGCGTTCCGCGCGCACACGGCCGCGGGCTGGCGGGCGGCGCGGCGCGCGGAGACGGGCGAGCTGCGGGTGGGCGGCCCGGCCACGTTCGCCGCGTGGCGACCCGCCGGCGGGGTGGCGGGGGAGCCGTCGGTGTGGGTCCCGGACCCCGACGGCGCGCTGCCCGACCTCACCGAGCCGACGTCGCCCGCGTGCGTGCTCGCCGTCCGGAACGGGGTCGTCCTGCACCGCGAGACGGCCTGACGAGGAGGGGCCGACACGCCGACGACACTCCGGCGTCACCCGAACGGACCAGGGTGTGGGTGACCTGCGAATATGGCTCTGACCTGCGATGACACGCTCTTGACTCGATCGCTGGAACCGGTAGGTTCACGGATGTTCCTCCCCGCGGATGTCGCTCTTGAGCCGCGCCGGGCCTCCCGGCTCGAGCGCCTCGAGCGCAACCTCGGGGGTCACCGGCTGGGCCCGCGCGTTCAGTAGACAACGGGCGAGGGCACACGCCGCGTCCGGACCGAAGGACGCGCGGGCCAGTCGGTCGGTGGCGCGGCCCGGGGGCCCCCGAAGAGGGGCCCCCGGGCCGTTACCCTTGTCCGGTGCTCGTCCCCGCCGCGCGTCGTCGTACGACGCTGATCCTGGCCGCCGGCGGCGGGTTCGTCACCGAGCTGGCCTTCCCGGACCGCGGGTGGTGGCCGCTGTCGCTCGTCGGGCTGGCCGCCCTGTTCCTCGCGCTCGGCCGGGACAGCGCGCGCTGGAACGCGCTCGTCGGCTTCGTGTTCGGCCTGGCGTTCTTCCTGCCGCACATCACGTTCGTCGAGGTGGCGGTCGGGCCGGTGCCGTGGCTGGCCCTCGCGGTGGCGGAGTCGGCGTTCGTCGCCCTGTTCGCCGCGGGCTGGTCGTGGGCGCGGCGCGGCGAGGTGATCTGGCGCGCGGCGCGCTTCCAGGTGCCCGTGTGGGGCGTCCTGTGGGTCGCGGCGGAAGAGGCCCGGTCGGTGGCGCCGTTCGGCGGCTTCCCGTGGGGCCGGCTCGCCTTCGCCCAGGCGGACTCGCCGCTCGGGGCGTGGGCGTGGGCCGGGGGAGTGCCGGCGGTGTCGTTCCTCGTCGCGGCCGGGGGAGCGCTGCTCGGCCTCGCGCTCGTCGCGATCCGGCGGCTCGACCTCGGGACGGCGAGCGGCCGGCTGCTGCTCGTGGTCGCCGTCGTCGCGTCGGGCTGGTTCCTGCCGCTGAGCAGCCAGGCCACGGCGGGGCGCCTCGAGGTGGGCGCGGTGCAGGGCAACGTGCCGGACCGCGGCCTCGACTCGTTCTCCCAGGCGCGCGAGGTGCTGCGCAACCACGTGGCGGGCACGCAGGCGCTGGCCGAGCGCGGCGAGCCGCTCGACGTCGTCCTGTGGCCCGAGAACAGCAGCGACATCGACCCGCGCGCGGACGCGGAGGCGGCGGGCCTCGTGACCGAGGCCGCGCGCGCCGTCGGCGTGCCGATCCTCGTCGGCACCGACCGCCGCCCGGAGACGGGCGGGCGGCTCAACTCCGCGCTCCTGTGGGACCCGGTGACCGGCCCCGGGCAGAGCTACGACAAGCTGCACCCGACGCCGTTCGCCGAGTACATCCCCATGCGGAGCATCGCGCGGGCCGTGTCCGACGCCGTCGACCGGGTCCGCACGGACATGATCCCGGGGGACCACGTCGGGGTGATCGACGTCGAGGTGCCGCGCCTGGAGCGGGCCGTCCGGCTGGGCGTGGGGATCTGCTTCGAGGTCGCGTACGACGACATCATCCGCAACGCCGTGCAGGAGGGGGCCGAGGTCATCGTCATCCCGACGAACAACGCGACGTTCGGCCGCACCGACCTCTCGCTGCAGCAGCTCGCGATGTCCCGGATCCGGGCGATGGAGCACGGCCGCGCGACGGTGCAGGTCTCGACCGTCGGCGTGAGCGCGATCATCAACCCCGCCGGGGTGGTGCTCGAGCGGACCGAGCACTGGGCCCCCGCGCAGCTGCGCGCGTCCCTGGCGCTGCGCGACGCGCCGACGCCGGCCACCCGGTTCGGCGACGCGGTCACGTGGGGCTTCCGCGGGCTGGCCGTGGCCTGCCTGCTCGCCGGGTTCGCCGGCGCCGCCCGGGTGCGGCGTGCCGAGCGGCCGGTCGCGGAGGCCGTGCGGTGACGGGCCGGGTGCTCGTCGTCGTCCCGACGTACAACGAGGCGCAGTCCCTGCCGGGCACGCTCGCGCGGCTGCGCGCGGCGGTGCCGACGGCGGACGTCCTCGTCGTCGACGACGCCAGCCCCGACGGGACGGGGCGGCTCGCGGACGAGATCGCCGCGGGGGACCCCGCGGTGCACGTGCTGCACCGCGCGGGCAAGCAGGGCCTGGGCAGGGCCTACGTGGCGGGCTTCGGCTGGGGCCTCGAGCGCGGCTACGACGTGCTCGTGGAGATGGACGCCGACGGCTCCCACCAGCCCGAGGGCCTCCCGCGGCTCCTCGCGGCCCTCGACGACGACGGGGCGGACCTCGTCATCGGCTCGCGGTGGGTGCCGGGCGGCCGGGTCGAGAACTGGCCGTGGCACCGGCTCGTCCTGTCCCGCGGCGCGAACACGTACACGCGGCTGGCGATGGGCCTGCCCGTGCGCGACGCGACCGCGGGGTACCGCGCCTACCGGGCACGAGTGCTCGCGCGGGTCCGGCTCGACGAGGTGCAGTCGCAGGGGTACTGCTTCCAGGTCGACATGACGTGGCGGGCGCTCCGCGCCGGCGCCGTCGTCCGCGAGGTGCCCATCACCTTCGTCGAGCGCGCGGCCGGCCGGTCGAAGATGAGCAACCGGATCGTCGTGGAGGCGCTCGTCCGCGTCACGGGGTGGGGCGTCGCGCGGCGCGCGGGGCAGGCCGCGGGGGCCCTGAGGACGGCGATGGCCGCCGTCTCGGGACGGCGGCCATCGCGGACGTGATCGGCTCGGGCGTCAGGCCGAGCGGCGCAGCTTCCCGGCGCGGAGCAGCTCCAGGCGCTCGTCGAGGAGCTCCTCGAGCTCCTTGACCGTGCGGCGCTCGAGCAGCATGTCCCAGTGGGTGCGCGGGGGCTTCGTGGGCTTCGGCTCCGGCTTGCTGGCGTCGCGGAGCAGGGCCTCGGCGCCGCAGCGGCACTCCCAGACGACGGGCACGTCGGCCTGGACGGAGAAGGGCAGCACGATCGTGTGCCCGTTCGGGCAGTCGTAGTACGCCTCGAACCGCTCGGCGAACTCCACGCCCTCCTCGGACTCCATGCTGTGGGCGCCGATGCGGGTCCCGCGCAGCGAACGGTCCGCCATCGCGACCTCCCCTCGTGACGGTGCGAGCGACGGTCCGCCGCTCGTCGTAGGCTCAAACGCACGGCCCGGGCCTGCTGTTCCGGACGTCCGGTGAAGGTCCGGTGAACGTTCGGCCCACGGTCCGCCCGGCGAGCGGCACCACGCTCCCGCGGGGCGGGGTGGCCCGCAACCGGAGCGCAGCGGCCCCCGGGGCGGACGGGGAGCGCCTGTATCGGTAAAGTCCGTGGATCGGGCTCTGCGGGACCGGGTTGGGCGCACGGACGCCGGCGCGACGGGCGCGTGTCGCGGCCGAGCGCCGCGCGGGACCCGCGGACGGCCGGTGGCAACGGGTTCACGTCGAACGCGTGGGTCGACGCGAGGACACGGGCTGAGACCGACGCACAGCGGCAACGGGCTCGTGGAGCAGTCGGGCGGTGCGCCGTCCGCGCGGCAGGGCGCGCGTGCGGCAGGAGGTCGTGGGCGTGGGGCCGCGGGGACGCGCGCGCGCGTTCTCCCGGAGCGTCGTGGGAGGCGATCGGGGTCCGGGCCGTCGTCGGCCGGTGGACGTCCCGTCCATCCTGGAAGCCGATAAGGTACGTTATGTCAAAACGCGCGAGGGACGGCCGCCGGGCGGCCCGTGCCGCTCAGCCGGCGTCCTCCCCCGCGAGCTCGCGCACCCAGCGCTCCTCCGTGAGCGACCTGTCCCGCGGCACGGGCATCCGGATGCCGGTCGGCGCGAACCCGCCGTCGCGCAGCGCGGCCGCGAGCACGTCGTCGCCGTCGAGGCACCACGCGGTCAGCCGCGACGCGCCCTCGGCGCGCGCGAGGTCCGCGGCGGCGTCGAGGAGCGCCGCCCATGCGGCGGTCCCCCGGGCCTCCGGGGCGACCCAGAGCCCGACGACGTGGCGCTCGTCCACGGGCGTGCCCGGTTCCGCGATGACCGACGCGATCCCGACGGTCCGGCGCCGGTGCGTCGCGACGAACCACGCGCTGCCCCGGATGCGCATCCGCCAGTGGCCCTCCCGGAACCCCTGCTCGCGCTCGACCGAGCCGAGCACCGGGTGATCCTCGGTCAGCGACCGCAGGCGGATCCCCTGCAGCTGCCGCCAGTCGTCCTCGGCCAGGCGCCGCACGCGCATGCGGGCATCATCGCAGCCCTCCCCCGGTCCGTCACTCCCCCGGACCGCCGTCCCGGGTCGAACAGATGTACGACGTGCGGGCTCCCCGGCGTCGGGCGGTCACCGGCAGAGCACGCGTTGCGTCGCGACGTCGGAGAACACCTGCAGGCCGGGCGTCGAGGCGACGTGCAGCACGTGCGCGAGGGACGCGCCGTCGGGCGACAGCGCGGCCAGCTCGTTCGGCAGCTCCAGGATGCGCTCCGGGTGGAACCGGACCCCCGGCTCGCCGTCGAACAGCGCCACGTAGAAGATCCCGGACTCGACCAGGTCCTGGAAGAAGTGGCTGCCGTAGGACAGCTCGGGCATGAAGCCGGCGCCCGGCGCCGAGAACTCGCCGAGCACCGCGACGTTGCTGATCTCGGCGAACCGCACGGGCACCCCGAGCGCGGGCGTGCTCGTGCCCCAGCGCCCCGGCCCGAGCAGCATGACGCTCCGGCCGCGCAGCGCGGCGTTGAGCCGCCCGATGCGGCGGGCGACCTCGTACCGCTCGTGCTGGTCCAGGTCCAGGTACGCCGCCGGCCGCACGAGGATGACGTGGTCGAGCGGGATCCGCACGTTGCCGCCCATGAACCGGCCGCGCGAGGTGAACAGGGCGCCCTCGTCGTCGTCGGGCATGGGCACCGGCGCGCCGACGCCGCGCGTCTGCAGCGGGCGGCACTGGAGCACGTTGACCCGGAACCGGCCGTCCGGCGTGAAGTTCGCGGTGAACTCGATGTCGACGGGGTGCTCGTACGCGGCGGAGAGCGTGGCGAGGATCTCCCGCATGACCGCCGGGAACTCCGTCTCGGCGAGCACCCGCCGGAAGTCCAGGAGGTGCGTGCGCACGACCTCCCGCCGGCCGCGCTCCCGGGCCCGCCGGGCGGCCTCCTCGTCCGGCCGGGCGAACAGGCCCGGGTCGACCTTGAGGTCGCCCGCGAGCACCTCCTCCAGCCCGCGGCTGCGCCAGGCGTTCTCCCGCAGCGACAGGACGTCGACGCCGCGCTGGGAGTACTTCTTCTCGTCCCCGTAGTCCATCGGGGGCAGCCGCAGCGGGTCGTCCAGGCACACGATCCGCGCGTAGTCGCCCACCGTGCGGTCCACCGCGCGCGTGCCGAGGCCCAGGACGAGCCGCAGCATCCCGGCGTCGGCGTCCATCGAGGAGTCCCACAGGTAGAGGTTCTGGCTGTTCCCGACGCCGGCGAGGTGCGGGAAGTAGTCCTCGCCGTGCTGGTCCCCCGAGACGCGCTGGACGAGGATCGCCATCTGCTCGTCGAGGTCCATGAGCCCGCGCTCGGCCCGGTAGTCCAGCGCGTCGGAGCTCATCGCGCTCGCGTAGACCTGGCGGACGGCGTGCTCGAACGCCCGGTAGCGCTCCTCCGGGGTGCCCTGGTTGACGCACCAGACGCTGTCGTACTTGCCCGCGAACGCGTTGCCGAAGTCGTCCTCGAGCAGCGAGCTCGAGCGCACGATGATCGGCGACTGACCGAAGTACTCGAGCATCTGCATGAACTGCTCGCGGATGTTCTGCGGGAAGACGCCGTGCAGCAGCTTCTCGCGCAGCTCCGGGGCGTGCTCGTAGTAGCCCTCGCGGGTGCGCTGGCGGGCCCGGAGCGGCCACCAGCCGTTCTGAACGATGTACGTGTAGAAGACGTCCGAGCCGAGGTAGTACGAGTCGTGCGGCTCGAGGTGCCGCACCACCCGCTCCCCGCCGTCGCACTCGAGGATCCGGCGCGCCAGCAGCATGCCGACGCTCTTGCCGCCGATGCGGCCCGTGCCGACCTCGCGCGCGGCGATCTCGAGGAGGTCCGGCAGCGTGACGTACCGCGCGAGGAGCTCCGCCATCCGCGGCGAGCCGCCGAGGACCATGCTGCGCAGCTGCGACGCCGCCGCCTCCTGGGCGTGGTCGGGCAGCTCGAGCGCGTCGCGCGCCCGGTCGAACGCCACCGCCCACGGGTCCAGCCGGTCGCCGGAGCGCCGCATCCGGGAGAACAGCTCGGCGGCCTCCGCGCTGGCCGTGATGCACACGGCCTCGTCGCCGTCGATGAGGTTGGGGAAGAACATCGTCGGCGAGTACCGCTGCCAGACCTTGAGCGGGTGGACGTAGGTGCGGCCCTCGACGCGGTAGACGTCCAGGAGGAGCTGGGTGGTCTCCCGGATGTTCGCCACCGTGCCGAACGTGTGCTCCGCGCGCCGCAGGGCGAAGTACGCGACGGTGTCGAGCTCGTAGAGGAAGGGGCACGCGACCTTGAAGAAGTTCGCGATCATGAGGTCGGAGTGCCAGTAGCGCAGCAGGTCCGTCAGCGCGTCGAAGACGTAGAAGACCCCGCGCCCCTCCCCCGCGATGAGGTCGTGCACGTCCGTGGCGAAACGCTCGAAGCCGCGGGTGGGGTCGACGTCGACCCGCACGGCCCGCGGGTCGTCGACGAGCGGCTCGTGGTCGCCGAAGCGCACGTAGACGAGGCGGCGGCCGTCGGCGAGCGTCCGGGCCACGAACGCGTCGACCATCGGCCGGTAGTCGTCGACCTCGTCCACCTGCCACACGACGTTGTCCCCCAGCCGGAGCCCGTCGATGACGCTGTCGAGGCCGAGCAGGCCCGTGCCGATCCGGCCGGGGGCGGTCGCAGTCATGACGGCATCATGCCGCGCGCGGCCGCCCGGGCGGCGACCCGTCCGGGCCCGGGTCCGCCCGGTCGTGGCAGGCTGTGCCCATGGCCGACACGCCCCGCCCCCCGCGCCGCCCCGCCGGCTCCCCCGGCCGTCCCGCCGGTGCGTCCGCGCGCCCGTCGGCACGCCGCGCCGCGCCGACGCCGGACGGCGCCGGCCCCGAGGCGCCCGCGCCGCAGACGTCGCTCACCGACCGCTGGTGGTGGAGCGGTGCCGCGCTCGCCCTCGTCGGCGTCGTCGTGGCGGCGTGGCAGTGGCGCTCGATCGCCGACGGCGAGTCCGTGTGGGCCACCTGGGTGGTGGCCGGGCTCGGCCTCGTGGCCGTCGTCGTGGGCGGCCTGTGGCTGCTGCGCGACCGCCCGCGCGGCGGGGCGCGCGGGAACGGGCCGGACGAGCCCGCGTCCTAGGCGCCCCGGGGCGGCGCTCAGGCGATCACGAGCACGAGGTCGCCGCCCTCGAGCTGCTGCACGTTCGCGATGGCGACGCGCTGCACGGTGCCGGACACCGGCGTCGTGATGGCGGCCTCCATCTTCATGGCCTCGATCGTGGCGACGGTCTGGCCGGCCTTGACCTTCTGCCCCTCCTGGACCACCGGCGTCACCGCGCCCGCGAACGGGGCGGCGATCTGGCCGGGCGTGCCGGGGTCGGCCTTCTCGGCGGTGGCCTGGTCGACGTCGACGGACCGGTCGCGCACCTGGATGGGCCGCAGCTGGCCGTTGAGCGTGAACATCACGGTGCGCATGCCGCGCTCGTCGGGCTCGCCGACGGCCTCGAGGCCCACGAGGAGGTTGACGCCCCTGTCGAGCTGCACCTCGACCTCGCTCGACGGGCTCATGCCGTACAGGTAGCGCGCCGTGTCGAGCACCGAGAGGTCGCCGTACGCCGCCCGGAACTGGCGGAACTCCTTGGTGGGCCCGGGGAACAGGAGCGTGTTGAGCCGGTCGCGGCGCGTCGCCGAGTCGGCCTCGAGGTCCGCGCGGTCGGTGTCCGTGAGCGGCACCTGGGCGCGGCGCGGCGGGCGGCCCTGCAGCGCCTTGGTGCGGAACGGCTCGGGCCAGCCACCGGGCGGGTCGCCGAGCTCGCCCTCGAGGAACCCGATGACGGAGTCCGGCACGTCGTAGGTCTCCGGGTGCTCCGCGAAGTGCGCCGGGTCAGCGCCGCGGGCCACGAGGTGCAGCGCCAGGTCGCCGACGACCTTGCTCGACGGCGTGACCTTGACGAGGCGGCCCAGGATCCGGTCCGCCGCGGCGTACATGGCCTCGATCTCCTCGAACCGGTCCCCCAGCCCGAGGGCGATCGCCTGCTGGCGCAGGTTGGAGAGCTGGCCGCCGGGGATCTCGTGGTCGTACACGCGGCCGGTGGGCCCGGGCAGGCCGGACTCGAACGGCCGGTAGATGCGCCGCACGGCCTCCCAGTAGGGCTCGAGGTCGCACACGGCCCGCAGCGACAGGCCGGTGTCCCGCTCGGTGTGCGCGAGCGCCGCGACGAGCGCGGACAGCGGGGGTTGGCTGGTGGTGCCCGCCATCGAGGCGCTCGCCACGTCGACGGCGTCCACGCCCGCGTCGATGGCGGCCACGAGCGTGGCGAGCTGCCCGCCCGGCGTGTCGTGCGTGTGCAGGTGGACGGGCAGGTCGAACCGCTCGCGCAGCGCCGTGACGAGCCGGCGCGCGGCCGGCGGGCGGAGCAGCCCGGCCATGTCCTTGATCGCGAGCACGTGCGCGCCCGCGGCCACGATCTGCTCCGCGAGCTCGAGGTAGTAGTCGAGCGTGTACAGGTCCTCCGCGGGGTCGGACAGGTCGGCCGTGTAGCAGAGCGCGACCTCCGCGACGGACACCCCCGTCTCGCGGACGGCGTCGATCGCGGGCCGCATCTGCTCGACGTCGTTGAGCGAGTCGAAGATGCGGAAGATGTCGATGCCCGTGGCGGACGCCTCGGCGACGAACGCCCGCGTCACCGCCTCCGGGTACGGCGTGTAGCCGACCGTGTTGCGGCCGCGCAGCAGCATCTGGAGGGCGACGTTCGGCAGGGCCTCCCGCACGGCCGCGAGCCGCTCCCAGGGGTCCTCGCCGAGGAAGCGCAGCGCGACGTCGTACGTCGCCCCGCCCCACGTCTCCATGCTCAGCAGGCCGGGGGTCATCCGTGCGACGTACGGGGCGACCTTGACCAGGTCGTAGGTGCGCACGCGGGTCGCCAGGAGGGACTGGTGGGCGTCCCGGAAGGTCGTCTCCGTCACCGCGACGGCGGTCTGCTCGCGCAGCGCGCGGGCGAAGCCCTCCGGCCCGAGCTCGAGCAGCCGCTGGCGGGTCCCGGGCGGGGGCGGCGCCTGCAGGTCGATCGCGGGCAGCTTGCGCGCCGGGTCGGGCAGGTCGCCCGGGAGACCGTGCGGCCGGTTCACGGTGACGTCCGCGAGGTACGTGAGCAGGCGGGTGCCCCGGTCCGCGCTGACGCGCGCGGCGAGGAGCTGCGGCCGCTCCTCGATGAACGACGTCGACAAGTGGCCCTCGACGAACTCCGGGTCGGCCAGGACCGCCTGGAGGAACGGGATGTTCGTGCGCAGACCGCGGATGCGGAACTCGGCGAGGGCGCGCCGGGCGCGGGCCACCGCCGTCGGGAAGTCGCGGCCCCGGCACGTGAGCTTGACGAGCATCGAGTCGAAGTGGCCCGTGACCTCGGCGCCCGCGCTGGCCGTCGCGCCGTCGAGCCGCACCCCGGCCCCGCCCGGCGAGCGGTAGGCGATGATCCGGCCGGTGTCGGGCCGGAACCCGTTCGCCGGGTCCTCCGTGGTGATGCGGCACTGCAGGGCCGCGCCGTTGACGCGCACGGACTCCTGCCGGATGCCGATGTCGGCGAGGGTCTCCCCCGCCGCGATCCGCATCTGCGCCTGCACCAGGTCGATGTCGGTGACCTCCTCCGTCACCGTGTGCTCGACCTGGATCCGCGGGTTCATCTCGATGAACACGTGCCGGCCGGCACGCTCGCCCACGGTGTCGACGAGGAACTCCACGGTGCCCGCGTTGACGTAGCCGATGCTGCGCGCGAAGGCGACCGCGTCGCGGCACAGGGCGTCGCGCAGCGCCGGGTCGAGGTTCGGGGCGGGCGCGATCTCGACGACCTTCTGGTGCCGCCGCTGCACGGAGCAGTCGCGCTCGTACAGGTGCACGACCTCGCCCGACGCGTCGCCGAGCACCTGCACCTCGATGTGCCGCGGCCGCAGCACCGCCCGCTCGAGGAACACCGTGGGGTCCCCGAACGCGCTGTCGGCCTCGCGCATCGCCGCGGCGAGCGCCTGCGGGAGCCGCTCGGGGTCGTCCACGCGGCGCATGCCGCGCCCTCCCCCGCCGGCGACCGCCTTGACGAAGAGGGGGAACCCGACGTCGGCGGCCGCGGCGACGAGCTCGGCGACGTCGGCGGACGGCTGCGACGACGGCAGCACGGGGATCCCGGCGGCGCGGGCGGCCTCGAGCGCGCGCACCTTGTTGCCGGCGAGCTCGAGGACGTCGGCGGGCGGGCCGATGAAGGCGATCCCGGCCTCCGCGCACGCGCGGGCGAGGTCGGGGTTCTCGGACAGGAACCCGTAGCCCGGGTACACGGCGTCGACCTCGGCCTCGCGCGCGACGCGCATGATCTCGCCGACGTCGAGGTAGGCGCGCACGGGGTGGCCCGGCTCGCCGATGAGGTACGCCTCGTCGGCCTTGAGGCGGTGCTCGGAGTTGCGGTCCTCGTACGGGAAGACCGCGACGGTGCGGGCCCCCAGCTCGTAGGCGGCGCGGAACCCGCGGACGGCGATCTCGGCACGGTTGGCGACGAGCACCTTCGAGAACACGCAGGACACCTCGTGGTCGGCGGGGTCGGGTGGCAGCACGCTAACGGTTCGGCGCGCCCGATGGTGAGGCGTCCATCGCGCGGACGTCAAGCGGACGCCATGACCACGCCAAGGTGCGGCAACGAACGGGCCCGACGGGCCGGACCCTCGTGGGCGTGGAGACGCTCAGCCCGCGTTCCGCGCGCGCCGGCGGACGGAGAGCTCGTCGTCGCCGTCGACGAGCGGGGTCGACTCGTCCGCGCGCTCCGTCGGCAGGGAGGCGAGGCTGCCCTCGACCTCGCGCCACACGCGCCCGACCGCGATGCCGAACACGCCCTGGCCGCCCTGCACGAGGTCGATGACCTCGTCCGCCGACGTGCACTCGTACACCGAGGCGCCGTCGCTCATGAGCGTGATCTGCGCCAGGTCCTCCACGCCGCGCTCGCGCAGGTGGCCGACGGCGGTGCGGATCTGCTGGAGCGAGACGCCCGTGTCGAGCAGCCGCTTGACGACCTTGAGCACGAGGATGTCGCGGAAGCTGTACAGCCGCTGGGTCCCCGAGCCGTGCGCCGGCCGGATGGACGGCTCGACGAGGCCCGTGCGGGCCCAGTAGTCGAGCTGGCGGTAGGTGATGCCCGCGGCGCGGCACGCCGTCGGGCCGCGGTAGCCCGTCGTCGTGTCCAGGTCCGGCAGGTCGTCGCCGAACAGGAGGCCCTGGGCGCGCTGCGGGATCCCCGCCGACTGCGGCATCGACTCTCCGGTGCTCACGCGCCGCTCCCCTCGTCCCCCCGGGACGCTCCCCGGTCCATCTGTCCACCGGTCACGCTAGGGCGGGGCCTGCCGCAAATCAACGACGCCACGCGCTCCGCCGCCCGCGTGTTGCGCGGTCAAAGTCTAAGTCTCAGGTTGAAGGTGACCTTTGGCCCGTCCGGGGCCCCCGGTCACGTCCCCGAGCCCTGCTCGCCCTCGTCCTTGGCGACGAAGTCGTCGGCGCTCACCGTGTCGAGGAACGCCCGGAACTCCTCGACCTCCTCCTCCTCGCTCGCCGTCTCCTGGACCTCGAGGCCCGACTCGTCGAGCACGTCCCGGTCGCAGAGCACCGGCGAGCCGGACCGCACCGCGAGCGCGATCGCGTCCGACGCGCGCGAGTCGATCCGCCGGCCGTCGCCGAGCACGAGCGCGGCGTGGAAGACGCCGTCGATCAGCGCCACGATCTCGACCCGCTCGAGGACGGCGCCGAGGGTGCGCAGCACCGTCGCGAGCAGGTCGTGGGTCATCGGTCGTGGCGGCACGACGCCCGCCTGGCCGGCCGCGATCGCCTGCCCCTCCGTGAGCCCGACGACGATCGGGAGCACGCGTCCGCCCTCGGCGTCCAGGAGCAGGACCACGACCTGGTCGAGCGGCACCTGGCGCCGAACCCCCAGCACCTGCATCTCAACGAGGTCGTCCCGCATGTCACCACGCTACGTCGCCGTGGCGGCGGTGGCACCCCTTTCCCGGCGATCCGCGCGGGTGATGGCGCGGGCCCCGGTCAGAGCCCGCGGTCGGCCACGCCGGCGCGCACGAGGACCGTGTGCAGGCGCGCGCAGAGCTCGCCGACCTCGGCCGCGACCGTGGCCGCGTGCGCCTGCGCCGCCACCGTGCGCTGGCCACGGAGCGGGGCCACGATCTGCTCCACCATGTCCACCTGGCGGTCCGCGGCCGTCCGGAACGGCCGCAGGTGGCGCGCCTCGACGCCGTGCTCGGCGAGGGCGAGCGCCACCTCGAGCGCGTCGCGCGCCCACGCCGGCAGGTGGCCGCTCGCGTCGCGGCGGAGCACCCCGGCGTCGACGAGCTCCTGCACGACCTCGGGCGTCGTGCCCGCCGCCTCCGCCAGCGCGTCGACGGTGTACCGCGCGGGCGTGCCGGTGCGCTCGCCGTTCGACGCCGCCAGCCGCGGCCCGGGCACGTCCGTGGCGCGCCCGGCGTCGAGGTCCGCGAGCTGCTCCCGGATCACGCGCAGCGGCAGGTACTTGTCCCGCTGCTGGCGCAGCACGAACCGCAGCCGCTCGAGGTCGGCCGGGCTGTACTGGCGGTACCCCCCGGCCGTCCGCCGCGGCTCGACCAGGCCCTGCTCCTCGAGGAAGCGCAGCTTGGACGGCGTCAGCGTCGGGAAGTCGGCCCCGAGGTCGGCGAGCACGTCCGAGATGCGCATGGTCGGCTCGCGGGAGACACCCGGCGGCCAGGGCTCGACGACGCGCGGCCGCGCCTCGGCCGGTGCCGCCGGCTCACCCTCGGGGGCGGGTCGGGCCGGGCTCACGACGACGCGCCCGCCCCCTGCTGCCCGCCGGCGCCGGGCTCGGCGGGACCGCCGCCGGAGGCGTCCCCGCCCGACCGGGCCGGGCTCGGGTGGAACGTCATCCGGAACTTGCCGATCTGGACCTCGTCGCCCGCCTTGAGCACCGCGCGCTCGATGCGGTCGCGGTTGACGTACGTGCCGTTGAGCGAGCCGACGTCACGCACGACGAACTCGTCGCCCTCGCGCACGAACTCGACGTGCTTGCGGGAGACCGTCACGTCGTCGAGGAAGATGTCGGCGTCCGGGCTGCGGCCGGCCACCGTGCGGTCGGCGTCGAGCAGGAACCGCGCGCCGGCGCTCGGCCCGCGCTCGACGACGAGGAGGGCGGACGTGGGCGGCAGAGCGGCGACGGCGGCCTGGGCCTCGGGGCTCAGGCCGGCCGGCGCGTCGTAGTCGGCCGCGCCGGTGACGCCCTCGCCGAAGCTGATCGTCGTGTCGGCGGCCGCCCAACGTGCCTCGGACGGGTCGCGCTCTGTCATCGGTCCTCCTCGCCAGCGGATCGGCCGGGGTGGTGCTGACAGCCTAAGCGCTCCCCCGTGGGTCCCGGCAGCCCCCGCGCCTCAGTCCGTCGGCTCCGCCGGGACCGGCGTCGCGTAGCGCAGCGGGGCCGGGTCGCGGACCGCGGTGATCCGGACGACGTCCTGCGCCAGGACGCTCGTCGTGCCCCCGGCCGTGCGCACGACGGCGAGGGCCCCGCCGGGGATGCTCAGCGCCGTCGTGATGGTGTCCGGGTCCCCGATGACGAGCCAGCGGTACGGGGCGCTGAGCACGACGCCGTCGACCTCGACGCCGTCCGGGGCGTCGACGATGTAGCTCGACGCGGTGATGCGCAGGTCGCCGAGCTGGATGGCCTCGGCGCCCGCGTTGCGCAGCTCCTCGAGCACGTTGTAGAGCGTCGCGGCCCGGATCTCGCCGCGCGGGTCGGCGATGACGATCTCGACGCCGGGTCCCTCGGCCGGCAGCCGGCCCGCGAGGATGCCCTGGACGGTCGCGCGCTCGAGCGCGGCCTCGCGCGCCGCCCGCTGCGTGTCGGAGCTGTTGACGAGCTCGGTGCGCTGCGCGCGCAGGGCCGCGACCTGGCCCTGGAGGTCCTCCGCGTTGCGCGTGACGTCGTCGAGGATCCGCACCAGCTCGTCCTGGCGCAGGCTGGACAGGCCCTCCGAGCGGTTCGCCTGCACCTGGACGACGACGGCGAAGCCGAGCACGGCGCACAGCAGGCCCGTGAGGAGCTGGCCCCGCGTGGCGCGGGGTACGGCGGCCTTCGCGAGCGTGCCCCAGGGGTTGGGCTCGGGCTCGTCGCCGGGGAGGCGGTGGTCGGGGGCCATCGTCACGCCTTCAGCAGGTGCCGCCGGATCGCGGCCGCGTTGGAGAAGATCCGGATCCCGAGGACCACGACGACGGCGGTCGACAGCTGGGTGCCGACGCCGAGCTGGTCCCCCAGGAAGACGATGAGCGCGGCGACGACGACGTTCGACAGGAACGAGACGACGAAGACGCGGTCGTCGAAGATGCCGTCGAGCAGCGCGCGCAGGCCACCGAACAGCGCGTCGAGCGCCGCGACGACGGCGATCGGCAGGTACGGGGCGAGCGCGGCCGGCACCGTCGGGTCGAGGTAGAGCCCGAGCCCGGCGCCGACGAGCAGGCCGATGAGCGCGATCATGACGAACCCTCCTGCGACGACGACCCCGACGATCCCACACCCGGCCGCTTCGCGTGGCTCAGTGTCGGCGTGGGCGCGCCCGGCAGCCGGAGCTCGGTCTCCGCCGTCGTCGTCGCGGTGATGCCGTAGGTGCTCTGGAGGAAGGTGAGGTGGTTGGCGGCGGCGGAGCGCGCGAAGCCCGTCTGGATGGCCCGCACGTCGCCGATCGCCTCGACCCGGTACGGGGGAAGCACGGGCGCGAGCCCCACGAGGATGGCCTCGCCCGCGGTGCGGATGGCGCTCGTGGACGTCAGCCGCTGGCCGTTGACCGCGATCGCCTCGGCCCCGCTCGCCCACAGCGCGTTCGTGACGACCTGGAGGTCGACGTCCTGGACGCGGGCGGCGGGGTCGACCTCGCCGTCGCCGTCCGGGGCGGGCTGGTCGCCGTCCTCGAGCACGATGACGAGGCCGGGCCCGGCGACCGGGACGGCGCCCGAGAGGAGCTCGGCCTCCTCCAGCCTGGCCCGCAGCGCGGGGTCGGCCGCGAGGGCCGCCTCCTGGATCGCCGCGACCTCGCCCGCGATGGCCTCCCGCTCGGCGGCGAGGGCCTCGGCCGCCCGGGTGCGCTCCTCGATCTCGCGCACGAGCAGCTCGCGGGGGGACGGGCCGCCGTCGGGCGTGCGCAGCTGCAGCACCGCGACCATCGTCGCGGCACCCAGGAGCACCGCGAGGACGGCGGCGGGCACCGTCCGGCGCGGGCGGACGGCGGCGGGCTCGCGCCGGCGGCGCTCCGCGGCCACCGCGTAGTCCGGCTCCAGGGCGTTGCTCGAGATCGCGGTGAGCAGGCTCATCGACGCGTCGACGGCGCGCCCGACCCGGCGTCCGCTCACGGCCGGCCACCACCGGCCGCGGCGACGGCCCGCCGCTCCGCCCGGGCCCGGGCGAGCTCCTGCGCCGCCTGGCGCAGGTAGACCGCGCCCGCGAGCCAGTACAGCGCGACGCCCCACAGGGCCGTGGCCCAGCCCGCCACGTCGGCGGCCGTGCCGACCCAGCCGGGCCACCGCGCGAGGAGCAGCAGCGGGAAGGCGTAGAGCAGGGCGAACGTGCCGGCCTTGCCGACCAAGTGCACGGGCAGCGGGCCGATGCGGCGCGCGAGGAGAACCGCGAGCACGACCGTGAGGAGCACGTCACGCCCCACGATGACCCCGACGAGCCACCACGGCACGACGTCCCGGCTCGCCAGCACGAGCAGCGTGACGAGGATGAAGAGCCGGTCGGCCGACGGGTCGAGCAGCTCCCCGAGCCGCGACTGCTGGCCGAGCGCGCGGGCGAGCCGCCCGTCGAGCCAGTCGCTCGCCCCGGCGACGACGAGGACCACGAGGGCCGCCGCGTCGTGCCCGCGCAGGGCGAGCACCGCGAACACGGGCACGAGGAGCAGCCGGGCGAGGCTCACGAGGTTGGGCACGGTGAGCCAGTCGGGCCGCGGGCGGGGCGCGGCGTCGGCGGGGCGCGCGCCCGACGCCGACCCGTCGGTCCCGATCACTGGCTGCCCTCCCACGCGTCGTGCCTGCCGCGATCCTATTGCCCGCCCTCTCGCCCGGATGCGTCGTCCCCGTGGGCCGCCCGGTCGCCCTCCGGCCGGCGGTGCCCCGGACCGCTCCCCCGGCGGGGTCGCCATGGCCAGGGCAGCACCGGCCCGGGATACTGGCGGGACACCGGACGGACCGCCGTCGGGCCGGGGACTGGAGGACGCATGGACAAGCTCTCCCTCGTGGCGCTGGCGCGGAACGAGCTGGAGGCCGCGCGGCGCTCGTCGGCGGGGCGCAGCGCGAAGACCGTCCACGGCGGCCACGAGAAGGTCCTGCGCCAGACGCTCGTCGCCCTGTGCGCCGGCCGGGCGACGGACCAGTGGGAGAACCCGGGCGAGGCCACGGTGCACGTCGTCACGGGCCGGGTCGCCGTGGCGACCGACCGGGCCACCTGGGAGGGCTCCCCGGGCGACCTCATCGTGGTGCCGCGGGAGCGGACGGCGATCCGCGCGCTCGAGGACAGCGTCGTGCTGCTCACGGTGGCGAAGCTGCCGTGACCGAGGCCGGCCGCGCCCCGGGCGACCACGGCCCCGCGGCCGCCGCGCACACGAGCCGCCCGCACGTCGGCGCGCGCCTCGAGGACCGCGCGTACGCCCTCCTGGCGCGGAGGCTGGCCCGCCGCGGGTGGGTGCCGCGGATCGAGCCCTACGCGGGGTACGGCGCCCCCGGCTGGGTCCGGGTGATGGCCCGCGCGGTGCTCGCGCCGCCGGGCACCTCGAGCGCGCAGGTCGCCGAGGAGGACGCCGCGTCGGCCCGCCGGGCCGTGCGCGGCTGGCGCAGCTTCCTCACCGTGCCGGTGGCGCACGCCGCGCTGCGCGTCGAGGTCGCGGGTCGGGACCACGACGTGCGCGCCGACCGCGGCGGCTACGTGGACGCCGTCCTGGAGGCGGACCTCGACCCGGGCTGGGGCGAGGTCGGGCTGTCGCTCGGCGGCTCGGCGGTCCGGGCGCCGGTGCTCGTGGTGCCGCCCGGACCCGGCGTGGCGCTCGTCAGCGACGTCGACGACACGGTGATGGTGACCGCCCTCCCCCGACCCCTGCTCGCCGCGTGGAACACCCTCGTGCTGCACGAGCACGCCCGGCGGCCCGTGCCCGGCATGGCGGGGCTCTACCGGCGGTGGCTCGCCGCGAACCCGGGCGCGCCGACCTTCTACCTGTCCACCGGGGCGTGGAACGTCGCGCCCGCGCTGCGCCGGTTCCTCGAGCGCGCGGGCTATCCTCTCGGCCCCCTCCTGCTCACCGACTGGGGGCCCACGAACACCGGCTGGTTCCGCAGCGGGCGCGAGCACAAGCTCACGACCCTCCGGCGCCTGTTGCGGGAGTTCCCCGAGCGGCGCTGGGTGCTCGTCGGCGACGACGGGCAGCACGACCCGCAGATCTACGCGCAGATCGCCGAGGAGCACCCCGGCCGGGTGGCCGTCGTCGCGATCCGGCAGCTGAGCCCGGCCGAGCAGGTGCTCGCGCACGGCACGCCGAGCGCCCCGCGCGAGCAGCAGCGCGCGCACCCGGGCGCGCCCGTCGTCGTGCGCGGGGCGGACGGCAACGCGCTCGCCCTCGCCCTCATCGACGCCGGGGTGCTCCGGGCGCCCTGAGCGGGCCGCCCGTCAGGCGGGCCGCGGCGCCGCGACGGCCGCCGCCACCTGGGCGACGAGCGCGTCGACGTCCTCCTCCGTCGTGTCGAACGCGCACATGAGCCGCACCATCCCGGGCCGGCCGTCCCAGTCGTAGAACCAGTACCGCTCCCGCACGCGGTCGGCGACGCCCGGGGGCAGCACCGCGAACACGGCGTTGGCCTCGACCGGCAGCGCGACCTCGACGCCCGGCACCGCCGCGAGCCCGTCCCGCAGCCGCCGCGCCATCGCGTTGGCGTGCCGCGCCGACCGCAGCCAGAGGTCGCCGTCGTACAGCGCGAGGAGCTGCGCGGAGACGAACCGCATCTTCGACGCGAGCTGCATGTCCATCTTGCGCAGGTACCGGATCCCGTCGACCGCGGCGGGCTCGAGCACGACGACGGCCTCCGCGGCCAGGGCACCGTTCTTCGTGCCGCCGAGGCTGACGACGTCGACGCCCACGTCCGTGGTCAGGGCCCGCAGGGGCAGGCCGAGCGAGGCGGCGGCGTTCGCGAGCCGGGCGCCGTCGACGTGCACGCGCAGCCCGAGCGCGTGGGCGGCTTCGCAGATGGCGGCGGTCTCCTCGGGCGTGTAGGCCGTGCCGACCTCGGTGGACTGCGTGATCGAGACGACGGCGGGCTGGGCGCGGTGCTCGTCGCCGCGGCCGCCCGCGCGCTCCGCGATGAGCTCGGGCGTCAGCTTCCCGTTCTCCGTGGGGGCGGTGAGCAGCTTGAGGCCCGCGACGCGCTCGGGCGCCGCGTTCTCGTCCGTGTTGATGTGCGCCCACTCGGTGCACACGACCGCGCCCCACCGCGGCACCATCGACTGCAGCGCGACGACGTTCGCCCCGGTCCCGTTGAACACCGGGTACGCCTCGACGGGCCGGCCGAACTGCTCGGCGAGCACGTCCTGGAGGCGCTGCGTGTAGACGTCGGCGCCGTAGGCGGTCTGGTGGCCGCCGTTCGCGGCGGCCAGCGCCGCGAGCACCTCGGGGTGGACGCCGGCGTAGTTGTCGGAGCCGAAGTCGCGGCGGGTCGGGTCGTGGCGGCGGAACGTGTCGGCAGCGGGGGTGGTGCTGCCCTCGGTGGGGGTCGTGGTCACCCGCGCATCCTCTCACCGGCGGCGCGGGGCCCGCGGGGACCCCCGTCCGGCGTCGGCGGCCGGGCCGGGCGGCTCAGCCGCCGACGGCGGCGAGCAGGTCCTGGAGGACGCCGATCTCCGCGGTCTGGGAGTCGACGACGGCCTGGGCGAGGCGGCGCACCTCCGGCCGGACCGCCCGGTCGAGCGCGGCCTCCGCCATCGCGACGCCGCCCCGGTGGTGCTCGATCATCAGCTCGAGGAACAGCCGCTCGGCCTCGGTGCCGTCCGCCGCGCGCAGCTGTGCCATCTGCTCCTCGGTCGCCATCCCGGCCATGGTGCCGTCGCCGGTGCCGGCGTGTGCGTGACCGGCGGCCCACGCCATGGGGGGCGCGGTGGACGCCTGCGGCAGCCCCCAGACGGCGAGCCAGCCGTACATCTGCCCCTGCTGCTGCTGCTGGGTCAGGAGGATGTCGAGGGCGACCTGCGCGAGCTCGGGGTCGTCGGTCCGCTCGCGCACGAGCAGGGCCATCTCGACGGCCTGTGCGTGGTGGACCTGCATGTCGCGCGCGAAGCCGACGTCGGCGGAGCCCTCGGCGGGGACGGCCGGCCGCAGCGCGCCGCTCGCGAGCAGCAGACCGGCGGCCAGCCCCGCGGCGGCCGCGACGACGGCCGCCGCCGCGACCGCGACCCGGGACCTCACGCCCCGACGCCCCCGGTGCACGGGGCCCCGGGCTCGGGCGTCTGCGGGCCCTGCAGGTACTTCACGAGGAACGGCTCGAGGCGCTCGTCGTCGACGCCGTCGAGGGCGACCTGCACGCCCCACGCGCTCGCCACCACCGGCGAGGCGAGGCCGTCGTAGGGGCTCACGAGGAGGAAGGCGTGCCGGTCGGCGAGGCGGCGCAGCACGGCGACGTCCGCGGCCGGCAGGTCCGGGTCGTAGGTGAGCCAGACCGCGCCGTGCTCGAGCGAGTGCACCGCGTGCTCCTCGACGAGGGGCACGTCGTAGAAGCCGCAGTTCTGCCAGGCCGGGTGGTGGTCGCCGCCGACGGGCGGCGTCGGGTCGTAGCTGACGTCGTCGGTCGTGTGCGTGGCCCCGAGGTCGGTGAACACCTGCGCGCCGGCGATCGGCTGGGCCGCGGCCGCCTCCGCGGCCGCCTGGCGCCGCTGCTCCTTGACGACGACGATCGCCGTCGGGACGACGAGGGCCAGCCCGACGGCGACGGAGACCGCCAGGATGATCCGGTTGCGCCGCCGCTCCGCGCGGCGCTGGGCCTCCTGGACCTCCGCCAGCCGCTGGCGGCGTTCCTGTCGCGCCGAGACGCCCACGGGCACTCCCCTCCGGCCGCAGCGGCCTGGTAGGACCTAGGTCCCGGTCATGATACGTGAAGCGTCAACTATTTCCGCACCCCGCCCGGCCGGCCCACGCCGCGGGCCGGGCCCGCGCGGCGCCCGGGGTCCGAGCCGGGCTCAGACCGCGTTGCGCTTCTCCGCGAGGATCTGCCGCTGCCGCTCGGTCACCCAGCGGAAGAGGGCCTCGACGTCGACCTCCGCCATGTCGACGAACCGGCAGCCGTGCGCCGTCGCGCCCCGCAGCGGCTCGTGGCGCAGCACCTCCGCGACCACCGGGACGGGACGGGACGACGTCGGGAGCTCGCCGACGAGCAGCGTGCCCAGCGGCACCGCCTCGTCCGCCCGGAAGCGCATGCCGTAGGCGGAGACGTCCAGCGCGAGCGTGTCGAGCGGCGGGTCGAGGGGCTGCGGCTCGCCGTCGACGATCACGTGCGTGAAGTGCACCGGGTCGGTGACGGGGACGCGCACCGCGCCGCGCCGCTGCTCGACCTCGCGCATTCGCAGGTCCACGACCTCGATCCGCCGGGGCGCGCTCACCGCGACCTTCGCGTCGAGCGTCACCTCCCCGCGCAGCGGGCTCGCGACGACCACGACGACGGCGTCGCCCGGCCAGAGCGACCCGCCCGAGTAGCGGGGCGCCTCGATCGTCAGGCGGCCGTCCTCGTCGGCCCGCACGTGCCCGGCCGCGACGAGCTCACCGCCCTCACCGTGCACCTTGCACGGGTCGAGCTCGAACCCCACCACTGCTGCTCCTCGTGCGGACGTCGGGGGCACGCCGGCGCCGGTGCCGGCGGCATCGCGGACCTTACCCGGGGTATCGGCGCAGATCGTGCTCAGTCATGGCTCGCGGGCTCGATCTCACCCGCCGCCGCGCGCGCGAGCACGAACAGCAGGTCGGAGAGCCGGTTGACGTACCGGAGCGCGTCGGGGCTCACGTCGACCTCGGCCGCCAGCGCCACGACGCTCCGCTCGGCGCGCCGCAGGACGGCCCTGGCGTGGTCGAGCGCCGCCGACGCGGCCGTCGTGCCGGGCACGACGAACACCGGGCGCAACGGCGTGACCGCCACCCGCGCGTCGATGGCCTGCTCGACCTCCTCGACCATCGCGGCGGTCACCCGCGACACGCCGTCGACGAGGCGTTCGCGGTGCGCCGGGTTCGTCGCCAGGTCGGCGGCCACGACGAAGAGCTCGCGCTGGCGGCGCAGGACCTCCTCGGCGAGGTCGTCCTCCCCCGCCGCCCGGCACGCCGCGCGGGCGATCCCGAGCACGGCCACCGCCTCGTCGAGGTCGCCGCACGCCGCCATGAGCGGCGACGCCTTCGAGACCCGCCCGCCGAGGAACAGCCCCGTCGTGCCGTCGTCCCCCTGCCGTGTGTAGACCCGCACGCACCCTCCCCTCGCTCGCCTCGACCCTGGCCGAGCGGCCGACCGGATGGCAAGACCCCGCGTCCGGCGGGCGGCGGGCGGGGTGCGGACACGGCGGCGCGCGGCGGCGCACGGCGTCGGCCGGAGGGAGTACGGTGGGCGCGCCGCCCTCCCGGGCGGCTGGCCCGTGTCGGGGGAAGCCGGTCGAAGTCCGGCGCTGACCCGCAACCGTAGGCCGAGGGCACCCGCCCCCGGCGAGCCGGAGCACCTGGCACGGGTCGAGAGGCTCCTACCGTCGAGGACTGCGGGGCGGAGCCCGGGTCGTCGGGACGTCCCCCGGGGCGGCGGCGGTGCCGGGTCCGTCACGGACCCTCAGAAAGCAGGCACCAGTGATCCCGACCCTCCGCCGGCCACGCCCGGCCCGTCCCACCCGTCGCCGCGCGCGCCTCGCGGGCGCTACCCTCGCGCTCGGCGCCGCGGCCGCCCTCCTCGCGCCCGTCGCGGCGGCGGCTCCCCTGCCCGCCGCTCCCCTGTCCGCCGCGCACCTGTCCGCCGCGCCCCTCGCCGTCGGCGGGCCGGGTCCCTGCGCGGACCCCGACGGCGTGACCGTCGTCGTCGACGCGACCGAGCTCGGCGGGGACCTCACCGTCGCGTGCGCGGCCGATCCCGCGACCGGCACCGAGGCCCTGGCACAGGCCGGCTTCACGGAGGCGCGCGACCCGTCCGGCTACCTCTGCGCGATCGGCGGCCTGCCCGACCCGTGCCCCACGGAGTTCACCGGCAGCTACTGGACCTACTGGTTCGCCGCGCCCGACGGCGAGTGGACGGCGTACACGGAGGGCTCCGACACCGCGGTGCCCGAGCCCGGCGCGGTCGAGGGGTGGCGCTACGGCGACGGCACGCAGCCGCCGGGCGTCGAGCCCGCCGACGTCGCCCCGGGCACCGGCTCGGCGGAGGCCGGGGACGCCGAGGACGGCGACGACGGCGCGGCGGACGCGCCCGCCGACGAGGCGACGGACGAGCCCACGGCCGAGGCGACCGAGGGCGCGGCCGCGCCGGAGGACGACGCCGGGAGCGCGCTCCCGCGGGCCGCAGCCCTCGTGGGCGGTGTCGCGATCCTCGGCGCGCTGGTGGCCGTCCTCGTCCGCGCCCGGCGCGGCAGCGGCGCGCAGGACTGAGGCCGCGCGATGACCGCCGTGCACCCCCTCGCGTGGTGGGCGTGGGCGATGGCCCTCGCCGTCGCCGCAGCGCGGACGCCGCACGCCGCGGGCGTGGCGGGGGTGCTCGTCGCGGTCGTCGTGGTCGTGGCGCTGCGCGCGCGGGGCGGCGCCACGGCCCGGCTCTTCCCGGGCTACCTCGTGCTCGGCGCGGCGATCGTCGTGGTCCGGCTCGCCTTCCACGTCCTCGTCGGGCTCAAGCCGCCGGGGCCCGTGCTGCTCGACCTGCCCACGGTCCGGGCGCCCGAGTGGGCCCAGGGCATCCAGCTCCTCGGGCCCGTCACGACGACGGGGCTCGGCCTGGCCGCCGCCGACGGCCTGCGGCTCGCCACGCTCGTCGTGTGCTTCGGCGCCGCCGCGGCGCTGGCCGACCCGCGCCGGGTGCTCCGCGCGGTCCCGGCCGCGATGCACCACCTCGGCACGGCCGTCGTCGTGGCCGTGAGCGTCACGCCGCAGCTCGCGACGGCGGCCGCGGGGGTGCGCCGCGCCCAGCGGCTGCGCGGCGCGCCCCCGCGGGGCTGGCAGGCCGTCCGCGCCACGGCCGTGCCGGTGCTCGCGGACGCGCTCGACCGCTCGCTCGCCCTCGCCGCCTCGATGGACGTGCGCGGCTACGCGCGGTCCGGCAGCCCCGAGGGCGACCGGCGCGTCGGCCTCCTCCTCGCGGGGTCGCTCGTGGCGCTCGGGCTGGGCGCGTACGGCCTGCTCGCCGGCGGGCCGGCGTGGCGCGGGGCCGTGCTCGTGGTCCTCGGGGCGGGGGCCGCCGTGGCCGCCGGGGTGCGGGCGGGCCGTCGCGTGCGGCGTACCCGGTACCGCCCCGATGCCTGGGGCGTCCCCGAGTGGCTCGTGGCGGGGGCCGGCGTCGTCGCGTGCGCCCTCCTGCTCGTCCCGGTGCCGTCCGCCGGCGCGACCGGCCTCGCCCTCGCGGGCGGCGCGGTGGCGGCGCTGCCCGCCCTCGGAGGTGCGCGATGACCGCGCTCGTGCTCGACCGCGTCACGGTCACGTACCCGGGCCGCACGGAGCCCACACTGCGCGACGTCGACCTCGAGGTCCCCGAGGGCGAGCTGTGCCTCGTCGTCGGGCCCACGGGCGCCGGGAAGTCGACGCTGCTGGGGGCGGCCTGCGGGCTCGTCCCGCACTTCACGGGCGGGACGCTCGCGGGCCGCGTGCTCGTGCAGGGCCGCGACACGCGCCGGCACCTCCCCCGCGACCTGGCCGACGTCGTCGGCGTCGTCGGGCAGGACCCGGCGGCAGGGTTCGTCACGGCCACGGTCGAGGACGAGCTGGCCTACGCGATGGAGCAGCTGGGCGTGCCCCCGTCGGTCATGCGGACGCGGGTGGAGGAGGTGCTGGACCTGCTCGGGCTCGCCGGGCTCCGCGACCGGCCGCTCGTCGACCTGTCGGGCGGGGAGCAGCAGCGCGTGGCGATCGGCGCCGTGCTGACGCCGCAGCCGCGCCTCCTCGTGCTCGACGAGCCGACCTCGGCGCTCGACCCGGGCGCGGCCGAGGAGGTCCTGGCCGCGCTGACGCGGCTCGTGCACGACCTCGGGCTCACCGTGGTCCTCGCGGAGCACCGGCTCGAGCGGGTCGTGCAGTACGCGGACCGGGTCGTCGTCGTGGCGCCCGACGGGACGGTCACCTCGGGCGCGCCCGAGCCCGTCCTCGCGGCGGCCCCCTTGGCGCCGCCGATCGTCGAGATGGCCCGGTGGGCGGGCTGGCGCCCCGTGCCGCTCTCCGTGCGCGACGCCCGACGCCGGGCCGCCGGCCTGCGCGCCGACCTCGCCCGGGTCGCGACCCCCGGTTCCCGGTCCGCGCCGCGACCGGCCGGCGCGGACCTCCTCGCCGCGCGCGGGCTGCACGTGCACCACGGCGTCACCGCGGGCAGCCTCCTGCGACGCGGCGCGGCACCCCCGGTGCACGCCGTGCGCGGGGTCGGCCTCGCCGTCGGGCCCGGCGAGGTCGTCGCGGTCATGGGCCGCAACGGCGCCGGGAAGACGTCGCTGCTCTGGGCGCTGCAGGGGTCGGGCCGGCGGTCGGCGGGCGAGGTCGTGGTCGCGGGCCCGGACGGGTCCCCGGCCGACCCCGCGCGTCTGGCGCCGGGCGCGGCGCGCCGCCGCGTGGCCCTCGTGCCGCACGACCCGGGCGCCCTCCTCTTCCGGGACACGGTCGGCGCCGAGCTCGCTGCGGCCCACGCGGAGGCCCCCGGCGCCGCGCGGGACGTCCTCGAGCGGCTGGCGCCCGGCACGGACCCGGCGGCCCACCCGCGCGACCTCTCCGAGGGCCAGCGGCTCGCGCTCGCCCTGGCCGTCCAGCTCGCGGCGCGGCCCCCGGTGCTCCTGCTCGACGAGCCGACCCGCGGCCTCGACTACGCCGCCAAGGCCCGTCTGGGGGCGCTCCTGGCGGCGCACGCGGCCGACGGCGGGGCCGTCGTGCTGTCCAGCCACGACGTGGAGTTCGTCGCCGAGACGGCGACGCGCGTCGTCGTCATGGCCGGCGGCGAGGTGGTCGCGGACGGGCCGGCGCCGGACGTCCTCGCCGGGTCGCCGATGTTCGCCCCGCAGGTCGCGCGGGTGCTGCACCCCGTGCCGGTGCTCACGCTCGCCGACCTGCGCGCCGCGACGGGGGCGGCGTCGTGAGCACCTCGACGGGCACCTCGACGGGCACCGTGACGAGCACCGTGACGGGCACCGTGGCCGCGCTGCCCCTGGGCCGACGGACCGTCGTCGCCCTCGTCCTGGCGTCGTTCGTCGGCCTCGTCGCGTTCTGCTGGCCGCTCGTCGCGGCGCCCGAGGGGGCGGTCGCGCACGCCCAGGACGCCCCGGTGGTCCTCGGCGTCGTGCTCGTCGCGGTGCTCGGCGTGCTCGCCGTGGCGCTCGACGAGGGCGGCATCGACGCGAAGGCCGTGGCCGTGCTCGGGCTGCTGTCCGCCGTCGGCGCCGTGCTGCGGCCGCTCTCGGCGGGCGCGGCGGGCGTGGAGCTCGTGTTCCTCGTCGTCGTGCTGGGCGGGCGGGTGTTCGGGCCGGGGTTCGGCTTCGCGCTCGGCTCGACGACGATCCTCGCGTCCGCGCTCGTCACCGGCGGCGTGGGGCCGTGGCTGCCGTTCCAGATGCTCGCGGCCTCCTGGGTGGGGCTCGGCGCGGGCCTCCTCCCCCGCCGGCTCCGGGGCCGGGCGGAGGTCGCCGCCCTGGCCGGCTACGGCGTCGTCGCCTCGTTCGCCTTCGGGCTCGTCATGACCCTCTCGTTCTGGCCGTTCCAGCTCGGCGCCGCGACCGCGCTCTCCTTCGTCCCGGGCGACCCCCTCGGGGCGAACCTGCACCGCTTCGCGCTCTTCTGGCTCGTCACCTCGCTCGGCTGGGAGGTGGGGCGCGCCGTCACGACGGCGGTCGGCGTCGCCGTCGTGGGACCGTCCGTGCTGCGCGTGCTGCGCCGCGCGGCCGTGCGGGCCCGGTTCGCCCCGCCCGACGGCGCAACGGGCCCTCCCCCGCACGTCGGCCGCCCGGACGGCGTCAGGCGCGCCGCCGGGCCTCGCGCACGTCGGCGGCAGCGACGCGCCGGACGCGACACGCCGGGGCGCCACGACCGCTCCGCCCTCTCCGCGGTGACCGGCACGCCCCTCACCTGCGCTTTCGCGGCAGACGGGTGACGAGCCACCAGATCTGGCGGAGAATCATGTCGGTGGCACTACATATTGTGGTCACACGCTTGTAAGTTGGGCTGCCTGGTGAAGTCCCGCCGAGCCGCCGACGCCTCCCGCGCCGGCCGCCCGCCCGACGGAGCCAGCGCACGAGAACCGGCCCCCGTGGCCACCGAACTCCTGGGAGAGGGAACACGATGACGGAGACCTCGGCCGGCAGCAGCCGGACCACGCGGGGCGGCGCGCCCAAGGCGCGGCGGTCCGGCCTGACGATCCAGCGCGTCTTCACGACGCCGGGCGTGCACCCGTACGACGAGGTCGAGTGGGAGCGTCGCGACGTCGCCCAGACGAACTGGAAGACGGGCGAGACGATCTTCGAGCAGAAGGGCGTCGAGTTCCCGACCTTCTGGTCGATGAACGCCACGACCATCGTCACGACGAAGTACTTCCGCGGCGCCGTCGGCACCCCGGCGCGCGAGTGGAGCCTGCGTCAGCTCATCGACCGGGTCGTGCTCACCTACGTCAAGGCGGGCCGGGAGTTCGGCTACTTCGCCACCGACGAGGACGCGACGGTCTTCGAGCACGAGCTGACCTGGATGCTGCTGCACCAGGTGTTCAGCTTCAACTCCCCCGTCTGGTTCAACGTGGGCACGCCGTCGCCGCAGCAGGTCAGCGCCTGCTTCATCCTCTCGGTCGACGACACCATGGAGTCGATCCTGAACTGGTACCGCGAAGAGGGGATGATCTTCAAGGGCGGCTCCGGGGCCGGCCTCAACCTCTCCCGCATCCGGTCCAGCAAGGAGCTCCTCTCCTCCGGCGGCACCGCGTCCGGCCCGATCTCCTTCATGCGCGGCGCCGACGCGTCCGCGGGCACGATCAAGTCCGGCGGCGCGACCCGGCGGGCGGCCAAGATGGTCGTGCTCGACGTCGACCACCCCGACATCGTCGAGTTCATCGAGACCAAGGCGCGCGAGGAGGACAAGATCCGCGCGCTGCGGGCCGCCGGCTTCGACATGGACCTCGGCGGCAAGGACATCGTCTCCGTCCAGTACCAGAACGCGAACAACTCGGTGCGCGTCACCGACGAGTTCATGCAGGCGGTCGAGGACGGGCGCTCGTTCGGGCTGCGCGCCCGCACGACCGGCGAGGTCATCGACACGGTCGACGCGCGCGAGCTGTTCCGCTCCATCGCGCAGGCGGCGTGGGAGTGCGCCGACCCCGGGATCCAGTACGACTCGACCATCAACGACTGGCACACGAGCCCCGAGGCCGGCCGGATCACCGCGTCGAACCCGTGCAGCGAGTACATGCACCTGGACAACTCGTCCTGCAACCTCGCCTCGCTCAACCTCATGAAGTTCCTGCGCGACGACGACACGTTCGACGTCGAGAAGTTCGAGAAGGCCGTCGAGCTCGTCATCACGGCGATGGACATCTCCATCTGCTTCGCGGACTTCCCGACCGAGGCGATCGCCGAGACCACGCGTGCCTACCGCCAGCTCGGCATCGGCTACGCCAACCTCGGCGCGCTGCTCATGGCCACCGGCCACGGCTACGACTCCGAGGGCGGCCGGTCGCTGGCCGCCGCCATCACGTCGCTCATGACGGGCACCGCGTACAAGCGGTCCGCCGAGCTGGCCGGCGTCGTCGGGCCGTACGACGGCTACGCCCGTAACGCCGCCGCGCACAAGCGCGTCATGCGCAAGCACGCGGCCGCGAACGACGACATCCGCACCCTGGGCGCGATGGACGCGGCGATCCACGCCGCGGCGACCCGCGTCTGGGCCGACGGCATCCGGATCGGCGAGAAGAACGGCTGGCGCAACGCCCAGGCGTCCGTCCTCGCCCCCACCGGGACGATCGGCTTCATGATGGACTGCGACACGACGGGCATCGAGCCGGACTTCTCGCTCGTGAAGTTCAAGAAGCTCGTCGGCGGCGGCTCCATGCAGATCGTCAACCAGACGGTGCCGCGCGCGCTCCGTCGCCTCGGCTACCCCGAGGAGACGATCGAGGCGATCGTCGAGTACATCGCGGAGCACGGCCACGTCGTCGACGCCCCCGGCCTCAAGCCGGAGCACTACGAGGTGTTCGACTGCGCGGTCGGCGAGCGGGCCATCTCCCCGATGGGGCACGTGCGGATGATGGCGGCGGTCCAGCCGTTCATCTCCGGCGCCATCTCCAAGACGGTGAACATGCCGGAGTCGGCCACGGTCGAGGAGATCGAGGAGCTGTACTTCAAGGCCTGGAAGATGGGCATCAAGGCCCTCGCCATCTACCGCGACAACTGCAAGGTGGGCCAGCCGCTCTCCGACGCGAAGGCGAAGACCGCGGCGGCGCCGGCGCCGGCGGCCGAGAGCGAGGCGGCCCCGGCCCGGGCGACGCGCAAGCGGCTCCCCCGCCAGCGGGAGTCCAAGACGACGTCGTTCACCGTGGGCGGCGCCGACGGCTACATCACCGCGGGCTCGTACCCCGGCGACGGGCTCGGCGAGGTCTTCCTCAAGCTCGGCAAGCAGGGCTCCACGCTCGCCGGCGTCATGGACGCCTTCTCGATCGCGGTCTCGGTCGCGCTGCAGTACGGCGTCCCGCTCGAGACCTACGTCGAGAAGTTCACGAACATGCGGTTCGAGCCGGCCGGCATGACGGACGACCCGGACATCCGCATGGCGCAGTCGATCATGGACTACATCTTCCGGCGGCTCGCGCTCGACTACCTGCCGTTCGAGACCCGGTCGGCGCTCGGCATCTACACGGCCGCCGAGCGGGCGCGGCACCTGCAGACCGGCTCGTACGCGCCGGTCGACGAGGAGGACGCGCCCGACCAGGGCGGCGTGCCCACCGCGTCGGCCGCGCCCGTGGCGGCTGCGTCGACCGCGCCCGCCCCGGCCGCCCCGGCCGCACCGGCGGCGCCCGCGGCCCCGCGGACCGGCGAGGCGCACTCCTCGGCCGAGCTCGTCGAGCTCAAGCTCGGCCGCACGGCCGACGCCCCGCTCTGCCTCTCCTGCGGCATCAAGATGCGGCCGTCCGGCTCCTGCTACGTCTGCGAGGGCTGCGGCTCCACCAGCGGCTGCAGCTGAGCCGGCCCCCGACGACGGCGGCCCGGGCCCTCGTGGTCCGGGCCGCCGTCGCGTGCGGACCTTCCGGGCGGCACCGGCGTGTCGGGGCGCAGCGGCACAGACCGGACGCCGCAACGCTTCCCCGGCGCCGTGTGGCCGGACACCGACGCGGTCCGGTGGTCCGTTCGGGGACGCGCGCGAAGTTCACCCCTCTGCCTGCTCAGGCGCGCCCCCGCGGGGGCCGACACCACACCGTGAGTCCGCCCGCAGGCAGGGCCGTGGTCCGCCTGCGCCCGGGGCCGACGGGACGCGAGGAGCGCATGGAGGAGCGACGCGACGAGGCGCTGACGCGGCGCGCGCTGCACCGTGCCCCGGCGCCTGCGCGCGCGCGGACGGCCGCGCGTGACGCCACCGGTCGCCACGGCGTGGCCGGGCGGCACCGCCGCCGCGCGGGCTCCCCCCGGCTGCGTCGCGTGTCCGAGCAGGCCGTGGCCGCCGCGACCGCCGTCGCCTTCGTCGCGGGCGCCGTCGGGGCCGTGTGCCTCGACACGGCGGAGCGCGAGCAGGCCGCCGCCGTCGCCGCCGCGACCGCCGCCCGGGAGCGCGCCGCCCGCGCGGCCACCGAGCGGCTGACGGCCGAGGCGACCCGGCACGCGGCGGTGCTCGAGGCGGAGGCGCTGACCGCCGCCGAGGCCGCTCTCGCCCAGGCGTCCCAGGTCCTCGGCTCCGCGGCCCCGCTCGTGGGCGAGGCGACGGTCGACCCGCTCAGCCAGGCGGCCGCCGAGCTCGCGGCCCTGCTCGAGGCCGCGCCGGCCGACCGTCGCGCCGCGGCCGCCTCCCGCGCCGCGCAGAGCGGCCGCGCCGAGGGCGCCGTCGAGGACGTCGCCCACGGCGCCGAGGTCGTCAGCGCCGGCCAGGACGAGGCCCACGGGCCCGGCGACGCCACGGCCGACGGCGACGCCACGGAGAGCACCGAGAGCACCGACGGCGGCGCCACGAGCGCCGCGCCGGACACCGAGACCGAGCCCGTCCCGGCGGACGTCGAGCCCGCGCTCGACCTCGAGACCAGCGCGCGGATCCTCGCGGCGGCCCAGCGGGTCGCGGCGCTGTCGACGCAGGTCCGGGTCCTCGCCGACGACATCGCGCACGAGCTGGCACTGGCCGAGGAGGCCGCGGCCGCGCGTCGGGCCGAGCAGGAGGCGAAGCGCCGCGCGGCGGAGCAGGCGGCCCTGCAGGCGGCGCTGCGGCGCATGTCGACCCGGATCCGGGCGACCGACGCCGCCCCCAACGGGGAGATCCCGGTCGAGCTGCTGTGCCGGCCGAAGTTCGCCCACGTGCTGCTGCGCTGCGACGCGGCCCGCGCCCTCGAGCAGCTCAACGACGCCTACCGCGCGGCGTTCGGCCGCAACCTCGTGGTCACCGACGGCTACCGGACGCTCGCCGAGCAGGAGCGGGCGCGGGCCACGAAGGGCGACCTCGCGGCGGTGCCGGGCAGGTCGATGCACGGCCGGGCCCTCGCGGTCGACTTCAGCGGGTTCGGCTCCGTCGGGCAGTTCGACGACCCCGACTACCTCTGGATGGTCGAGAACGCCGCGGCGTACGGCTGGCGCCACCCGCCGGCGATGGGGCCGGGCGGCTCCGGGCCGCTGGAGCCGTGGCACTGGGAGTACGTCGGCCGCTGAGGGTCGCCTCCGGATGCGCCGCGTCCGCGGAGGGCGCAGGCTGACGGGGACCCCGCAGGGCCGGGCCGGTCCCCTCCCCGGCCGCCCGCGGGCCCCCGAAGGAGGCGCACGATGCCGAAGACCACCCGCTCCGGCGCGGCCAAGGACTCCGAGCTGCCCGCGACGCTCCGCCGCTCGGGCGCGAAGGCGAAGCGGACGTTCGCCAAGGCGCACGACGCCGCCGCCGAGGAGTACGACGACGCCGAGCGCGCCCACCGCGTCGCGTACGCCGCCCTCGAGCGCACGCACGAGAAGGTCGGCGACCACTGGGAGCCGAAGAAGCGCAGCGGCGCGTCGGACGCGCGGGCCGAGGGCGGTCGCGGCTCGCGTCGTGCCACGGCCGGCGGTGTCGACGCCAACGCGTCGAAGGCGCACCTCTACGACCTCGCGAAGCGGCTGCGCATCGAGGGCCGGTCCCGGATGACCAAGGACGAGCTGGTCGCCGCGATCGGCAAGGAGAACGACCGCCGCACCCGGCGCGCGTCGTGAGGGGGCGACCGTGAGCACCCCTGGCCCGGAGCGCCGTCGGACGGACCTGCCCGCCGACGACCGCCCCCTCGACGAGCGACTGCACGGGCGGCCCGACGAGGTCCGCACGCCGGACGAGCGCCCGCCGGACGTGCTCCCGGGCGAGGACCGGCCGTTCGAGGACCGGCCGTTCGAGGAGCGCGCCGACGCCGGCCGCGCCGTCGTGGCGCGCCAGCGGGAGGCGTTCGGCGGCACGAGCCTCGGCGCGACGTTCTTCGGCTACCTCGCCGCGACCGGGCTCGTGGTGCTGGTCGCCACGCTCGCCGTCGGCGTCGGGGCGGCGCTGGGCGTGGAGCCCGAGGTCGCCGACGACGACGTGGCCGCCGTCGGGCTGTGGGGCGCGATCGGCCTCGCGGTCCTCGTGCTCGTCGCGTACGCCTGCGGCGGCTACGTCGCCGGCCGGATGGCGCGCTTCGACGGCGCGCGGCAGGGCCTCGGCGTGTGGTGCTGGGCCCTGCTCGTCGCCGTCGTCGTCGGCGTGCTCGCGGCGGTGTCCGGCCGGGCCGACGACGTCGCCGCGCAGCTCGCTCCCCCGGCGCGCGACCTCCTGGAGGGCGGCCTGACGACGCCGGGCGTGCTCGCCGCCGTCGGGATCGCCCTCGTCGCGCTGCTGGGCGCCGTCCTCGGTGGCCTCCTCGGCGTGCGCTTCCACCGCAAGGTCGACAGGGCCGGCTTCGGCCTCTGAGCGCGCACGCCGGGCGCGGGCCCCGGCGCGGGCGACCCGGTGCCCGCGAGGAGATGACCGGCATGGCGACCAGGCGCGACCGACCGCGGTTCTTCACCGCCTACTCGTTCGGGATCGTCACGGGCGCGCTGTTCCTGCTGTCCTGGGTGGGCCAGCTCGTCTTCCAGCTCATCGACGAGCGCAACGAGGCCGCCGCCCACGGCACGGCGTTCGCCCTGGTCGAGTTCTGGCCCTCCTTCCTGTCCTCGACGCTCGAGAACTGGCAGTCCGAGTTCCTCCAGCTCGTGTGGCAGGCGGCCGGGCTCGCGCTGTTCTTCTTCTGGGGCTCGTCGCAGTCGAAGGAGGGCGACGAGCGGGTCGAGGCCAAGATCGACCGGCTGCTGGTCCTGCAGGGCGTCGACCCGGACGAGTTCGCCTACCGCGAGGAGCGCGCGGCCGAGCGCGAGGAGGGCCAGTCGCCGTAGCGGCGGCGCCGGCCGTGTGCCGCGGCGTCAGTCGGCGTGCGCGCGCAGCTCCCGGTTGCGCATCCGGGAGACCACCCCGCGCCACAGGAGCAGCTGCACCGCGGCGAGCACGGTGACGTACGGCGCCAGCGTCCAGATGCCCGCGGCGTCCCCGAGGGCGCCGGCGAGCCACGGCAGCGCCGAGCCGCCGATGACCGACACGGCGTTCATGAGGCCGATCGCCGACGGCACCAGGCGCGGGGAGGTCAGCTCCGGGACCACCGCGACCGCCGTCGGGAAGAGGGGGCCGAGGAAGAAGCCCAGCAGCGCGAACCCGACGGTCGCGAGCGCCCCCACCGGGCTGAGCGAGATCACCGCGCCGAAGGCGACGATCCCGACGAGGCACACGGCCGTCATCCGCGCGACCGTCCAGCCGAGGCGCGCCGCCACGGGGCTGATGACGAACCGCCCGACGGTCAGGCCCAGCCAGTACCCGCTGACGGACCCGCCCGCGAGCCCCGCGGACAGGCCGTGGTGCTCGACGAGGTAGTTGACGCCCCAGTTCCCCATGCTCATCTCGAGCCCGACGTACACGGTGAGGAAGACCGCGGCGAGCACGACGCCGGCCTGGCGGGTCGTCGCGCCGAGGAGCCGGCCGCTCGTCGGCGCCGGTGCCGCTCCGTCGGGCCCGTCCGGGACGGCGGGCGGGGCCGCGCGGCCCGGGAAGGTCACCGCGTACGCCACGGCGATCGGCACGGACGCCAGGCCCAGCACGAGCCAGACCACCGTCCACTCCGTCCGGGCCAGGATCCAGGTGGCCAGGAGGGGACCCACGAGCGCGCCGACGCCGAAGAAGCCGTGCAGCAGGTTGAGCCGGGCGGTCTGCGCCGGCAGGCCGGCCAGGTGCGCCTGCAGCACGGACTCGACGATCCCCGTGCCGTAGCCGGTGAGCAGCTGCAGCGCGACGAGCACGGCGAACGAGGGCCGCGACGCCACGGCGAGGACGCCGGCCACGTACGCCACGCCGCCGACGACGAGCGCGCGGCGGGTGCCGAGGCGCTCCATGAGCCAGCCCGTGGTCGCCCCGGCGAGGAAGAAGGCCGCCGAGAACGTGAAGAACGTCAGCCCGATGGTGGCGCGGTCGACGCGGTAGTCGACGATCTGCGCGGGCAGCACGACGGCCCCCACGCTCGCGCTCACGCCCGTGAGGGCGAACGCGACGTAGGAGACGACGACGGACGCCCGGACGCGGGTGGCGACGATGGGCATGGCTCCCCCGGGGGGCGGGACGACCGGGGGCGGGCCCGGCGGTGGGCGGACGTTCCGAGCGCACGCTACCGGGCGTACCCCGGGCGGTCGCAACGTTTCGTCCACACCTCGTCGGCACCGTCACCCGTGCGGACGCACGACGCCGGGAGGACGGCCGTCGCGGGGACGGCGCCCTCCCGGCGTCGGGGGCCGGTGGGACCGGCGTCAGGCCAGGCCGTGCCGCACCCGGGCCTCCTGCTCCTGCTTGCGGAACAGGTTGAACCGGGGCAGGAACTTGTCCCAGTCGATGGCGTGGGCGTCGATCTCCGGGCCGTCGATGCAGGCGTGCTTGCGCACGAGCTTGCCGTCGACGACGACCGGGACCATGCACGCCCCGCACATGCCGGTGGCGTCGACCATGATCGAGTTGAGGCTCGCGACCGTCGGCACCCCGTAGGGCTTCGTCAGGTCGCTCACCGCACGCATCATCATGGGCGGGCCGATCGCGACGACCTCGGCGACCGTGCGGCCCTCGCCGCGCTTGTTCGCCTCGAGCATGTCCTGCAGCGGGGTCGTGACGAAGCCCTTGACGCCGAACGAGCCGTCGTTCGTCGCGTACACGACGTCGAGCAGGTCGCCGAACTCGGCCTGCAGCCGGCCCACGCGCTCGTCCTCGCCGTCCCAGAACATCAGGTCGGCCGTGCGGAAGCCCGCGATGAGCGTGACGTGGTTCCCCATCCGCAGGTGCTCGCGCATGATCGGGTGCACCGGCGGGAGGCCCAGGCCGCCCGCGGTGAACACGACCGTCCGGTCGCCGTCGTACCGGTGCAGCCTGCTCGGCTGGCCGAGCGGGCCGGCGACGCCGGTGAACGCGTCGCCCACCGCCATCGCGTTGATCTCGTGGCTGCTCACGCCGACGTCCTGGACGACGAGCGTGATCGTGCCCGCCTTCTCGTCCCAGTCGGCCAGGGTGAGCGGGATGAGCTCGCCGTCGGGCCGCGCGAGCACGCGGACGAACTGGCCCGCCTGCGCGGCGCGCGCGACGACCGGCGCGTAGACCTCGATCTCCTCGATGCCCGGCGAGAGGTTCCGCTTCGCGACGATCGTCGACTCGGCGGCGCCCAGCTCGGTGTACGCCTTGGCGCTCGCCACCATCGCCGGGATGACCTCGGCCGGCACGTCGACCTTGCCGAGGATCTCGCGCGCGGCGGACTGGCCGTCGCCGGCCGCCATGATCGCCGTCGAGCCGCCCCGCGCGGCGTCGCCGCCGGTGTACACGCCCTCGAGCGTGGTCTCCTGCGTCCCCTGCTCGCGGAGCTCGATCGTGCCCCACTTGGAGACCCGGAGCCGCGGCTCGGAGTCCTTGATGATCGGGTTGGCGTCGTTGCCGAGCGCCATGATCACCAGGTCGGCGGCGATGACCTCGGTGCGGCCGGTCTTCACGGGGCGCCGACGGCCGGACTCGTCCGGCTCGCCGAGCTCCATGATGTCGAGGGTCGCGGAGGTGACGAACCCGTCCTCGTTGCCGTGGAACTCCGACGGCGAGGCGAGGACCTTGAGCGCGATGCCCTCCTCGAGCGCGTGCTCGAGCTCCTCGACGCGGGCTGGCATCTCCGCCTGGGTGCGCCGGTAGACGATCGTCACGTTGCCGCCGAGCCGCTTCGCCGTGCGGCAGGCGTCCATGGCGGTGTTGCCGCCGCCGATGACGATGACGTTCTTCCCGCGGACCTCGGGCAGCGGCGTCTCGCGGTCCTCGCGCACGGCCTGCATGAGGTTGACGCGCGTGAGGAACTCGTTCGCACTCATGACGTTGAGCAGGTGCTCGCCCGGCACGTTCATGAACCGCGGCAGGCCCGCCCCGGAGCCGACGAAGATCTTCCAGAAGCCCGCGTCGCGCAGCTCCTGCAGGGTCGCCGTCTTGCCCACGACGAAGTTCTTGACGAACTTGCCGCCGAGGAGCTCGATCTTCTCCACGACGTCGTCGATGAGCGTGTTCGGGAGCCGGAACTCGGGGATGCCGTACCGGAGCACGCCGCCGAGGTCGTGGAACGCCTCGAACACCGTGACCGGGAAGCCCTCCGCGGCCAGCAGGTAGGCGTTGATGAGGCCCGACGGCCCCGAGCCCACGATGGCGACGGGCGGCTTGGTGGCGACCTCCCACGGGTCCTTCCGGCCTGCGAAGCGGACCGCGTTGCTGCCAGGGTGGCGCAGCTTCTCGCGCTCCGGCAGGAACCACTCGACCTGGCCGATCGCCATCGGCGTCTTGTGCAGGCAGACGCCCTGGCACTGGAGCTCCTGCGGGCAGACCCGGCCGGTGACGTCCGGCAGCGGGTTGCACGACTCGAGCAGCTCGAGGGCGTCCTCGAAGCGGCCCTGCCCCACCAGCTCGAAGATCTGCGGGATGTGGATCCGCACCGGGCAGCCGCCCTTGGGCGGCTTGTGCGCGGCGAGGAACTCGCCGAGCTCGCACGGCCGCTCCGCGCACTGCTTGTCGCGCAGGGCCTCCAGCCACACGAACAGGTCGATGTCCCGGGCCGTGTACCCGAGGTTCATGTACCCGAGGTAGCCCTGGTTGACCAGGTCGAAGTCCGCCCAGCGCTCCTCCGGCTCGCGGATGTACGGCGGGATGGAGGACTGCGCCGGCCAGTCCTTCGCGTACCCGTCGAACATCGGGTACCGGTCGGACAGGTGCTCGTCGATCGCCCGGATGAACACGCGCTTCTTGCCGAGCGGCAGGTTCCAGATGAACCGCATGAGCAGGACGCTCACGTCGTCGTCGGCCAGGAGCATGTCCCAGAGCTTGAGCGTCATCTCCCGGCTGAGCTCACCCTTGGCGAACTCGGCCGCGACCGCCTGCACGCCGTCCGCGATGAACATCTCGCGGAACGTGCGCGGGTCGGCGATCAGGCGCCGCTTGAGCAGGTCGAGCTGCGTCCGGAACGCCTCGACGTCGCTCGTCTCCTCGAGCGCGGCGACCTCGGAGGCCGTCGCGTCGAGCACCTGCTGGGCGTCGACGTACCGGCGGACCGTCGCGTGGCCGCCGCGGTCGTCGGCGTCCGCCTGGTCGGCGGGCCGGGGCGGGGTGATGGTGCTCACTTGAGGATCTCCGCATCGCACGTGGCCTTGACCCGGTCGATGCGCTTGGCCAGGTCAGGGGTGATCTCCACCCCGTCGAAGGCGCCGGGCTTCATCCGGGCCACCGTCCTCGCCTCGCCGTCGACCACGATCGTGGTCTTCTCGAAGAACTGCGGCAGGTCCTGGTAGCAGGTGCCGCAGTCGTTGCAGAGCGGCTCGTCCTCGGGCGCCAGGTAGATCGGCACGTCGAGGACCGCCGTCGCAGCCGGCGCCGCGGCCGGGGCCGGCGCGGCGGCCGCTCCCCCGCCGAACCCGCCCAGCGAGAACCCGCCGGCGGGGGCCGTGCCCGTCGCGGCGAGCTCGGCCATCGCCCGCGCGATGTCGTCGAGCGTGCTCTCCCGGGCCGCCGCGGCCTCCTCGTAGCGGGCCTTGAGCTCGGCGATCTCGGCGGCGTGCGCGGCCGAGAGCCGGGCCTGGTCGATCCCCGCCAGGGCCTGCAGGGTCCGCCAGTGCGCCGCGCGCTCCTCGACGAGGTCGACGATGGCGGCGGAGCAGGCCAGCTTGATGAGGCGCCGGTCGTCGTCGGTCGCGTAGACGAACGGGACCTTGCCCTCCCGGGCGGCCTGGTCGAGCTCGACGTACTCGGCGATCGGCACCGCGTTCGGCTCGTCCGCGGCGGCGAGCTTGCGGAACTGCTTCTTGAACCGCGTCTCGCCGAGCGCGAACTCGGCCGGGGTCAGCGGCGTCTCGAGCAGCTGCAGGGTGCCGCTCTCGTCGACGTACTGGATCGTGCTCGTCGTCCACGGCTTGTCGACGTCGGGGTTGCCGTCGAGCGAGAAGCGCTCGGCGAGCGTGTCGCCCCGGCGCGGGTCGTGCACGAACAGCGGGCTGACGCGGCTCTCGACCGCGAGGCGGGACCGCTTGTTCGACAGGTCCTCCGGGATGCCGTTCTCGGTGCCGCACGGGGTGTAGACGTCCATGAGGGCCGGGCCGCCCGTGTAGCCGAGCATGTCCACGGTGCACTTGAGGAAGTGCCCGTGCAGGGCCGTGGCCGTCACGCAGGCGTAGACGCCCGGGTGGAACGAGGCCAGCAGGCCGAGCTCCTTGCGGGCCTCCTTCTTGCCGCCGTGCGCCTTGCCGTAGCGGGCGAGGTCGGCGTCCTGGCCGGTGAAGCTCGCCGTCGAGGCCTGCCCACCGGTGTTGGAGTACGCGCCCGTGTTGAGGACGAGCATCTTCACCGGCGTGCCGCTGGCGAGGATGCGGGACATCGCGCCGAAGCCGATGTCGTAGCTCGCGCCGTCGCCGCCGATCGTGAGGAACGCCGGCAGGAGCGAGAGCTCCTCGTCCGTGAAGCCGCGCCAGTCGAGCGTGCGCAGCGCCTTGTCGTGCACGGCCGGGTCGTAGGCGTCGTCCAGCTCGAGGCGGGCCGTGCGCAGCGCCCGGACCTCGCGCGCCAGCTTGGCCGAGATGCCCTCGAAGAGGCCCTTGGCCAGCGGCTGGGCGTCCTGGAACAGGCTGTTCACCCACGGGTCGAGGTAGGGCGTGAACGGCACCGTCGAGGCGTACACGCTCGAGCAGCCGGTGGCGTTCGCGATGACCGTCGGCGCCGGGCCGTTGCCCGTCGGGCCGCCCTCGTACAGGTAGAGCGCCTGCTCGAGGTCCGTGATCGCGGCCTGGATCCGCGCGCGCCGGGCCTCGTCGTCCACGGTCGCCAGCTTGGCGCCGAGGTCGGCGATGACCTGGTCGAGCTCGCGCATGTGCGCGCGGCGCCGCTCGGCGGCCAGCGCCCGGCTGGTCGAGGTGACGAGCCGGATGGCCGTGACCTCGCCGCAGCCGCGGCAGGCGCCGTGGCCGCCGGTGGTCGCGTAGTAGTTCGCGTGGTCGAGCATGAGGCGCTTGATGTCCCCGCCCGCCGTCGCGTCTTCGACGAACCGGCGCGGCGTGTTCGGCAGCGCCGAGAGGAACTCGAACCGCTGCTCGAGCGTGGCGAGCAGGTCGGCGTCCTGGTCCGCCGCGGTGAGGGCGCCCGGGCCGCAGACGTCGACGCACTGGAGGCAGCCCGTGCACTTCCACGGGTCGACCGTCGCGGAGAAGAGGCCGCCGGTGCCCGGCGTCTCGCTCTCCATCGCGTCGAAGTACGGCCGGGTGCGGGCCACCGGGAAGGCGGCGAGGGCCGCGACGACCTTCTCGACGTTGCGGGCCGTCGTCCGCTGGTCCGTGTCGAGCACGGCCGCGGCCTCGGCGACGATGTCGGCGAACGCACGGTCCGACTTGTCGGCGCGGTAGATCTCGCGGATCCGCTCGGCCCACGGGTACACCTGCGCCCGCAGCGTCTCCCGCTGGGCGTCGGTCGCCTCGATGGCGGCGATGCCCGCGAGCAGCAGGTCGTGGATCTCGTGGACGGTGTTCGGGATCGCGACGTCCGGGCAGACGATGCCGCACTCGAGGCAGCCGGTGCACGCCGTCGGGTCGAACACCGGGGCCTGCCGGCGGAAGATGCCCTTGTCCTTCGCGGCACCCGTGCCGCCCGGCATGAACAGGCCGGCGCCCGGGTAGACCGGCGCCTCGCCGATCGTGCCCTCGCGGAACGGCCGCGCGACGAGGTCCTCGTAGTAGGCCGGGTCGAACAGGCCGCTCGTGGCCGTGCGGTCCACGTTGCACATCGCCGCGGAGATCGCGGCGCCGCGGGCCACCGCGCCGTTGGGCTCGGCGTCGATCGCCCGGAAGGCGGGGGCGTCGTAGTCGACGACGTGGGTCGCCTCGATGCCGTCGCGGATGACGGCCATGTTGGCCTCGACGACGGCTTCGCCCTTCGAGCCGAACTTCTTGCTGATCTGGGCGCGGACCTTCTCCTCCAGCGCCTCGCGGGAGGCGCCGCTGGTGACGAGGTCGACGTGGCCCGCGACCGCGCCGATGAACGCGATGCCCATCATGCGGGTCTCGAGCTGCGGCGTCGGCGCGTGCTTCTTGGCGACCGCGAACGCGTCGAGGACGAGGAACTTGATCTTCCGCTCGCGGATGGTGCGCCGCGCGTACGACGGCAGCTGCCGCCAGACCTCCTCGGCCGGCAGGTCGGACTGCAGGATGAACGTGCCGCCCGGGACGAGGCCCTTGAGCGGGTTGGTGTGCACGAAGGCCTTGTGGTCGGGCGAGACGACGACCTCGACGTCCTCGAGCTCGGCGTTCGTCAGCAGCACCGGCTCGGGGCTGAGGGTGATGTAGTAGTTCGTCGCCGCGCCGGACTTCTCCGAGCCGTACTTCGGCGCCGACTTGGAGTGCATGTTGAGGACACCCGCGAGGATATCCGTGAGCAGCTTGCCGGTGGCGACGGTGCCGTAGCCGCCGACCGAGTGGAACCGGATGCGCAGCGCGCCCGGCGGGAGCAGCTGCGGGTTCGGCTCGGTGACGAGCGCCATGCCGGCGGTCTCGGGGTACGCCTCGCGCAGGCGCGCCTCGCGCTCGGCGATCTCCGGCGTCGGGTTCTCGGAGAAGAACTGCGACCCGATGTAGAACAGCGGGCCGGTGCTCTTCTCGTCGGCCAGCCGGCGGAAGGCCGCGACGAGGTGCCGTGGCTGCACGTCGTGCCCGCCGAGTCCGAAGATCGCGGTGGTGAGGCGCGGCTGGGTGCGCAGCGCCGGGATGCCGTCGAACTGCGGGGCGTCCGCGTTGGCGCGGGCCTTGAACAGCGCCTGGGTGACGAGCCGGGTGAGCGCGGTGTCGTCGCTGCGCTCGAGCACCGCGACCGCCTTCGCGCCGGACAGCGCGGCGACGAGCTCGGCCTCCGGGAACGGCTGCAGCTGCTTGACGGAGACGACGCCCACCTTGAGGCCCTGCGCACGCAGGTACGGGATGACGGCGCGGACGTCGTCGGTGATGGAGCCGAGGCCGACCATGACGTAGTCGGCGTCCTCGGTGTCGTACGCCATCACCGGCGAGTACTCGCGGCCGGTGAGCGCCGCGTACTCGGCCATGGCCTGCTTCACGAGGCCCGGGACGGCGCTGACGAAGTGGGTGCGGTGGTCGACGGCGCCGGCCTGGAAGTCGGGCTGGTTCTGCACGGGCCCGGTGACGCCCGGGTTGTGCGGGTCGACGAGGGCGGGCACGAGCTGACGGGTGCCCTTCTCCCACGCGCCGAGCCACTGGCGGCGCCACTGCGCGGCGAGCTCCTCGGGCAGCCAGACGAGCGTCTCGCTGACGAGGTCGCCGGCGTTGTCCTTCTCGACCTTCTCGGCGTTCGCCTCGAGGTAGCCGCGCAGGGCGGCGAGGTCGGTCTCCGCGATGTCGGCGGCGTGCCGGTCGAGGTACGCGTTGAGCTGGAACACGCGGCCCTTGGCGCCGAAGAGCATCTCCTGGGCGACGGTCGGGCACGGGATGCGGCTGGTCGGGTCGCCGAGGTACTCGCGCAGGAGCGCGGGCTCGGGCAGCAGCGCCTCGCTCATGACGTGGCTGGTCGCGAAGCCGTCCATGACGTTCGCGACGGGGATGAGGGAGAGCGCGGAGACGCGGTACGAGATGGCCGCGAGGTCGGCGGCCTCCTGCGGGTTGGAGCCGAAGAGGATGGTGTAGCCGGCCGGCAGGAGCGCGTACACGTCGTCGTGGCCCGCCATGACGTTGAGCGAGTGCTTGCTGACGACGCGCGCGGCGACCTGGAGGACGAAGCCGCCGATCTTCTTGCCCACGGTCACGTAGTGCGACTCGAGGGCGTAGAGGATGCCCTGGCTGGACGAGGCGTTGGAGACGTACTGGCCGCCGGTCAGGGCGGCGCCGAGCGCGCCGGACTGCGCGGAGTGCTCGCCCTCGGCCTCGAAGAAGAACGGGTGCGTGCCCCAGACGTTGGTCGCCCCCTCGGCGCGGGCCGCCTCGAACAGCTCCGCGATCTCCGTGGACGGGGTGATGGGGTAGCCGATCACTCCCCCGCACACGTGGCGCATCACGTGGGCCACAGCCCCGTTGCCGTTGATGACGTCGGGGATTCCCGGGTACTGCGGTTGCTGAGTCGTCACGATGCCCGTCCGTGCCTCGTAGGGAACGCATTCGTGCGAGGCCGTGCCGACGGCGCCTGCCCCGGCGGACGCCGCCCACGTCGGTGGCACCCGCCCTGACCTGCGCTTTTGGTGGACGTCAGTGCGGTTCCTCGCAGTCCACTGGGGACGTTTTTAAGCCTAGGTCGCCATCATGGGACGATCTGGGACCGAGGGCCCGGGCGACCCCTTCCCCACCGTCATTGGCGGGAATAATGACGATGGAACCCGGCGTGTCGTGGCCGTTGTCCGGCGCGATCCGTTTTCCACGATCCGGCCCGGTTGAGAAACGCACTCCGCCCCACCCGACGGCGGGCCCTTTCCCGCGGTGCGGCCGTGCCCGACGGCGGCCGCATCCTCGCCGCCGGCCCTCGCGGTCCCCCGGTCGCCTCCACCCCTACGCTGGCGCCGTGGCCACCTCCCTCGACGTCGCGACGCGGCACGGCGTCGCCCGGGCGCACGTGCACGCGGCCACGGCCCCGGTCGGGGCCGTCGTGCTCGGCCACGGCGCGGGCGGGGGCGTGCAGGCTCCCGACCTCGCGGCCCTCGCCGCCGCGCTGCCCGGGCTCGGCTGGACGACGGTGCTCGTCGAGCAGCCCTACCGGGTCGCGGGACGGCGCGTCCCGCCCCGGGCGCCCGTGCTCGACGAGGCGTTCGCCGACGTCGTCACCCACCTGCGCGCGCGGGGACACCTCCCGGGCGCGCTCGTCGTGGGTGGGCGCTCGGCGGGTGCGCGGGTGGCCTGCCGCACCGCGGCGGCCACCCGGGCCGACGCCGTGCTCTGCCTCGCGTTCCCCACCCGGCCGCCCGGGCGTGCGGACCGCCCGAGCCGCCTGCCCGAGCTCGACGCCGTGACCGTCGCGGTGCTCGTCGTGCAGGGGGCGACCGACCCCTACGGGACGCCGCCGGCCGCACCCGGGCGCGCCGTCGTCACGGTCCCCGGGGACCACGCGCTGCGCCGTGACGTCCCCGCCGTCGTCGCCGCCGTCACCGACTGGCTCGCCGGCCTCGCCTGAGGCCCGTCACAGCAGGTCGTACGTGCGGGCGGTGGCCAGGGCGTCGCTGCGCCGGCCGGCGCCGAGCTTCGCGTACAGGCTCGCGACGTGCGTCTTCACCGTGTTGGCGCTGAGCACGAGGTCCGCGGCGATGTCCGCGTAGCTCGCGCCTCGGGCGAGGCGCTCGAGGACCTCGCGCTCGCGCTGCGTCAGCGGCGGCGCGACCGGCCGGCCCGCCCGGCGCGCCTCGTTCGCCGTCGGGGTGGTCCGCGCGACGAGCGCGTGCAGGGAGCCCGCGTCGCGGGCGGTCGCGAGCACGCCCGCGGCCCACGAGCCGGCGGGCGGACGCACGCGGGCCAGCACGGCGTGCACGGGCGGGACGTGGCCGAGCCACCCCACGAACGCCAGCGCGTCGCGCCGCAGCTCCGCGCGCTCGGTCGCCGCGCCGAGGAGCCGCGCGGCACCGGTCTCGTCCCCGAGCCCCTCGGCCACCTGCGCGGCACAGACGAGGGCGAGCGTGGCGACGTCGGGCTGGGGCGCGGCGTCGGGGTCGTCGCCCGCCGCGCGGAACGCCTCCAGTGCCGTCCGGAGGTCGCGGCGGAGGACCGCGAGGACGCCGTCGACGAACCGCACGCCGGCGGCGGCCGCGTGCTCGGCGAGGCGGGAGCGCGCGCCGCGCAGCTCCGCCAGGTCGTCCGCCGCGGCGGCGACGAGCGCGCGGACGGTCTCCCGGGCGGCGGCGAGCGGCGCCGGGAGCTCGGGCAGCTCGACGGGCGCGCCGAGCGCGGCCAGCGCCAGCCGCGTCCGGCCGCGCAGCGCCGGGACCGTCGCCGCCGCGAGGTCGCCCCAGAAGCGCGCGAGGAGATGCGGCCCGGGGTCGGCCCAGGCGCCGTCGTCGGGCGGGTGCCACGGGTCGGCGTGCAGGGCGGCGAGGGCCCGGACGCACGCCGGCGTCCGGCCGTCGGAGCCGCGCGTCGCCTCCGCCGTGCGGGCGAGCCGCGCGGCGTCGGCCATCCGGCCCCGGCTGTACTCGGCGAGCGCCAGGCCGGCGAGGACCTCCGACGCGAGCTGGACGCTGCCCTCGGCCCGCGCCCCGTGCGCGGCCGCGCCGAGGTGCTCCTCGCCGGCGGCGAGGTCGCCGAGCCAGACCTGCGCCTCGCCCACGAGCGCCTGCAGCAGCGTCCGTCGGCCCTGGCCCACCGGCTCGGGCGACGCGAGGGCCGCGAGCCCGGCCTCGCACGCGGCGCCGAGGGGCTCGAGCCCGAGCCGCGCCAGGAGCAGGTGCGCGAGCGCGGCGTCGGCCGCGCCCGTGGCGGCCGGGCCCGCGGCGACGACCGCCGCGAGGTGCCGCGCGGCCGCCGGGCCGTCGCCGGCGACGCTCCGCTCCAGCCCCAGGGCGAGGTGCGCCCCGGGGTGCTCGGCCAGGACCGCCCCGCACGCCGTGGCCGCGGCCCGCACCTCGGCCCCGTCGCCGCGCAGCACCATGGGCAGCCCGTGCACGTCGAGGACCGTCGCGGCCGCCTCGGCCCCTCCCCCGAGCACCACGCGGCGCAGCCCGTCGACGAGGTCCCCCGTCACCACGTCGACCCGCCCGGCGCGGGCGATCGTCCCCCGCGCGCGGGCGACGTCCACGCCCCCCGCACCGAAGTGCCGGCGCACGACGTCGGCGAGCACGGCGTGCAGCCGGAACGCCTCCCCGCCGTGGCCCAGCGGCTCGCGCCCCACGAGGAGGCCCGCCGACTCGAGCCGCTCGAGGATCTCCCCCGCGCCCGGGTCGTTCGCCAGGTGCGCGGCGGTCTCCGCGGTCACGACGGGCTCGTGCACGACGGCGAGGAGCAGGTGCCGCTCCCGCGGGTCGAGCCCCGCGAACACCTCGCGCGCCACGAGATCGGAGATCCCCGGGCCGAACGCCGCCGGCACCACGTCGTCCGGCCCCAGGCCGCGGGCCCGGACCGCGCGCGCGGCCAGCACGAGGGTCGCGCACCAGCCCTCCGCCTGCTCGACGATCCGCTCCACCACCGCGTCCGGGCACCCGGGCGCGTGCCGCCGCACGAGGGTCCGCGCGTCGTCGTCCGCGACGCGCAGCACGTCCCCGCGCAGCACGACGAGGGAGCCGAGCAGCTGCGCCGCCACGAGGCTCAGCTCGACCTCCCAGCGGCTGAGCAGGACGAGGCGCACGCCCGGCGGCCGGCGGTCGAGCAGGTCGTCGACGACGGCGAGGCACGCCGCGCTGAGGTGCTCCGCGTCGTCCACGACGACGACGCCCGGCGCCCCCGGGGTCGTCCCGCGGCCCCGGACGCCCTCGACGGCGGCGCGCAGGTCGGCGGGTGTCGTCGCCGCCGAGGCGACGAGCCATCGGACGCGTTCGGGTACCGCCCCGCGGGCGGCCCGCCGCCGCACCCAGCCCGCCACGCCAAGCGTCTTGCCGGCACCCGCGGGCGCGACGACCAGCGTCACCGTCGCCGCCGCGGCGGCGTCGTCGAGGACCGCCCAGAGCCGCCCCGGGGTGACGTACGTCCGCGGCACGACGGGCACGGACCCGAGGATGTGCGCCGCGCCGTGCGGCCCCTGGCCGCTCCGGCCGCCCGCGCGCGTCCCGCGTCGCGCCCCCACCGCGCCGCTCGCGCCGTCGTCCCGGTCGCCGGACACCGCACCGCCCCCGTCGGCAGGTCCGCACGCGCCCGGCGGCGCGCCGTGCCGCGTCGCCGCGCACGGGCCAGGTGACCGAGTCTGCGCCCGATGGCGCGGTTGATCAACCGGACGACCGCCCCGTGGTCCACGCGGTCATGCCGCGAAGGTCGCCCAGAGGGCACGCTCGTCGCTCCCGTCGAGGTCGACACGCTGCGTGCGGCCGCCGAGCGCGCGCAGGGCCTCGACCAGGGGCGCGCCCGCCTCCCCCGGGGCGAGCACGAGCAGGACGGAGCGTCCGGGGACGACGTCGTCCCGCAGCCGGTTGAGGACCTGGTCCGCGATGCCGACGTCGGCGAGCATCTCCGCAGTGAGCCCGCCCGCCGAGCCACGGGACGCCGCGGCCAGCGGGAGCCGCAGCGCGACGCCGAGCAGCAGCCCCCAGAACGACCAGTCGACGGCGCCCACGCCCGGCGCCCCGCCGTGGTGCCGGACGGCGGGCCGGTCGGCCCCGGGGTGCCAGTGCGCGGTGGCCGCGCCGTGGTGCGTCACCCCACCGGCGCGGCACAGGCGCTCGACGGCGACGGCGGCCCGGTCCGCACCCGCCGGGTCCGGGAAGGCGGCCAGCACGAGGACGGTCACGGCGAGCCCGCCGCCTGCGGCTAGGCGCGGTCCGCGGGCACGGCGCGCGAGGCGCCGGCGGGCGGGCGGACGAGGGACGGCATCACGGCCTCCTGGGGGTCGCGACCCAGCGTGCGCCGCGCACCCGCGGCCCGGCTCACCCGCAGGGGGTGAACCGCGGGCGCGACCACGGCCGAGTGCTGGGCCGGGTGCTGTGCGGTCAGCGCCGCACGGCGAGGGCCCGGACGGCGATCGACGGCATCCCGACGACGGCGAGCGGCACGGCGTAGAGCTCCTCCCCACCGGTGAGGGCGGCGAGGTTGGTGAGGTTCTCCACGACGGGGATGCCCGCCGCCGGCAGCGTGGCGTGCACCGGGCGGGCCCGGCCCACCTGGTCGTCGACGTTGACCGCGTCGATGCCGACCAGCGCCGCGCCGCCGGCGACGAGCGCCTCCGCGCACGCCGCGCTGAGGTGCGGGTGCTCCGGGTCCCGGTACCGGGCGGTCCCCCAGTGCCGGGACCAGCCCGTGCGGAACAGCACGGCCGCGTCCGCGACGTCGTAGGGCACCGTCTCGGGCTCGGCGACCCCGAGCCCCTCGACGTCGACGACCACGACCCGCAGCCCCGCGCAGCGCTCGAGGGGCAGGCCCGCCACGTCGACGCCGTCCCGCCAGCGGTGCGCGGGCGCGTCGAGATAGGTGCCCGTCGCGCTGACCATGCGCAGCTCCCGGATGCAGAACTCCGTGCCCTCGGCGTAGTGCGGGCGGGACGCCTCGAAGGTCAGGTGGTCGAGCACCTCCGGGCCGGGCAGGCCCGTCGTCGTCACCATGCCGGGCGTGATCGGGTGGCTGAGGTCCACGAGCGTCATGGGGCCTCCGACGGTCGGCGGCGGACGGCCGCACGGTACCCGCCCGCCCGGGCGGCGGCTACGGCGCCGGGGGGCCGCGCCGTCGGCCCCGGCGCAGCGGCGGGAACAGCTTCGCGAGGCTCAGCGCCGCGAAGACGAGCGTGTTGATCGCGACGAAGGTCGCGAGCACCTCGAACCAGCCACTGCTCAGCACCTCCGGCGGCAGGAGCTCGGTGATCACGCGGCCACCTCCCGCCGCACGTAGTTCCAGCCGGCCTCGCGCCGCAGCACGATCTGCACGAGGCCCGTGACGAACGTGACCTGCAGGAACGCCGCGTACGCGAGCTCGACCACCACGGGCAGCGCGAGGAGCCGCCCTGCCCGACCCTCCGACCACGCCGTGACGACCCGCTCGACGAGGAACACCTCGGCCGGCAGCCCTGGGCAGTGGGGCAGGCAGCCGTGTGGGTCCTGCCGAGCAGTAGCGGCGCCAACAATGCCGTCCCCTACGCCACGAAGCTGGCCGTCTGGCGGCAGCTCGCCGACGACCTCCGACGTTGACCGCTCCCTGACCGCCGGCCGCGAGGCCGTTGACGGCAGGGACCCGTGCGCACGGAGGGCAACGACTCGTCGGCAGCAGACGCGCCCACACCACGCGACATCCACACCCATGGCACGGCGGTCCGTGTTCGTCCAGGGCGTACTTAGGCTGTCAGTTCGGCTGTCAGCAAGCCGAGAGGCCCGCCCCGCCGGAGCGGAGCGGGCCCTGGACCTGCGATCTCTGCGTCGGGATGGCGGGATTTGAACCCACGACCCCTTGACCCCCAGTCAAGTGCGCTACCAAGCTGCGCCACATCCCGATGGCCCCCGCAGGAGCCGCCCCCGATGCTACCCCAGGGGTTCCCCGCGGGCCGAACCGCGTCTCCGCGCGTCGGACGCCCCCGCCGCCGGGGTGCCGGCCCGCTCGCCGACGCCGCGCGCCTCGATCTGCTGCAGCTCCGCGCTGACGAGCCCGAGCACGACCAGCTCCGCGAGCAGCCCCGTCACCGCCGACCACTCCCGGATCCGGAAGACGAACACCTGCACCACGAGCAGGCTCACCAGCAGGGCCCACCGCAGGCGCAGGTAGCCCGCCCGCCGGTCCCGGCGCACGACGGCGAGCCCCCAGGCCGCGAGCCCGGTCGCCGCCGTCGCGCTCACCAGGAGGCCGACGACGATCCAGCCCGGCACGTCGGCGCCGCCCACCCACGCGGCCAGCCCCGTGCCGACGCTGGCCGCCAGGCTGAGCACGAGGAGCACGACGACGAGCCACGGCGCCCACCGCGCCGCCACCACGCGGCGCGTCACGCGGACCACGGCCGCGCCCACGGCCGCCACCGGGTTCGGCAGCTCGTCCGGGTCGTCCGCGACGGCGCCGAGGAGCGCCCGCACCTCGGCGGCGCCGCGCACGCCGCCCGCGCGGTCGACGAGCTCCAGCGCCTCGGCGCGCGCCCGCGGCGTGAAGCCGCCGGCGATCCCGGCGACCGCGTGGTCCGCCGCCCCGGCCAGGTGCTCCCGCGGGTCGTGCGGGCGCCGCCCGTGCAGCACCTCCGCCACCACGACGAGGGCGACGACCACCGCGTAGACGAGCGCCGCCGTCGGCTCGTAGAAGTAGTCGTTGTCCGCCGTGACGAACTTGCCGATCTCGTCGACGAACAGCCCGAACCCCACCCCGCCGAGCAGGGCGCCCACGGGCCGCGCGACCGGCCCCGCGAACGACAGCAGCACCACGAACCCCGCGGCCATCCCGAGCCCGCCCCACAGCACGTGCGCGACGTGCAGCCCTCCCCCGCCGATCTGCGGGTACCCGGCGGCGGCGAGGAAGGCGCGCGTGAGCAGCACGGTCACCACCGCGGCGACGACGAACCCCGCGAGGTGCGACGACGCCGCCGGGTCGCGGGGCAGCCCCAGCCGGAGGAGCCGGCTCACCGCTTGCGCTTCTCCCGCACGCGCACGGAGATGTGGATCGGCGAGCCCTCGAAGCCGAAGGTCTCGCGCAGCCGGCGCTCGATGAACCGCCGGTACCCGGCCTCGAGGAACCCCGTCGCGAAGACGACGAACCGCGGCGGGCGCGTGTCCGCCTGCGTGGCGAAGAGGATCCGCGGCTGCTTGCCCCCGCGCACCGGGTGCGGGTGCGCGGCGACGAGCTCGCCGAGGAACGCGTTGAGCCGCCCCGTGGGCACCCGCGTGTCCCACGACTCGAGCGCGGTCTCCAGCGCCCTCACCAGCCGGTTCGTGTGCCAGCCCGTCTTCGCGGAGATGTTCACGCGCGGCGCCCACTGCACCTGGACGAGGTCGCGCTCGATCTCCCGCTCGAGGTAGCGCCGCCGGTCCTCGTCCATGAGGTCCCACTTGTTGCAGGCGATGACGAGCGCGCGGCCCGCGTCCACCACCTGCGAGATCACCCGCGTGTCCTGCTCCGTGAGCGTGTCGCTCGCGTCCACGAGCACGACGGCGACCTCCGCCTTCTCGATCGCGGCCTGCGTGCGCAGCGAGGCGTAGAAGTCCGCGCCGGACGTCTGGTGCACGCGGCGCCGGATGCCCGCGGTGTCGACGAACCACCACGGCCGCCCGCCCAGCTCCACGAGCTCGTCGACCGGGTCGCGCGTGGTGCCGGCGACGTCGTCGACGACGACGCGCGGCGCGCCGGCCAGCGCGTTGAGCAGGCTCGACTTGCCGACGTTGGGCCGCCCGACGAGTGCCACGCGCCGCGGCCCGCCCACGGCGAGGTCCTTCCCGTAGGCGGACACCTCGGGCAGCTCCGCGAGCACCGCGTCGAGCAGGTCGCCGGTCCCGCGCCCGTGCAGCGCCGAGATCGGGTGCGGCTCCCCCAGCCCGAGGTTCCACAGCGCGGCCGCGTCGGCCTCGAGCTGGGGCCCGTCGACCTTGTTCGCCGCGAGCACGACGGGCTTGCCCGCCTTGCGCAGGAGGCGGACCACCCGCTCGTCGGTCGCCGTCGCGCCCACCGTCGCGTCGACGACGAGGACCACGACGTCGGCCAGGTCGATCGCGAGCTCGGCCTGCTCGGCGACCCGGGCGTCGAGGCCCGCGACGTCGACCTCCCAGCCGCCCGTGTCCACGAGCGTGAACGGCCGGCCGGCCCACTCCGCGGGGTACGTCACGCGGTCCCGCGTGACGCCGGGGGTGTCGAGCACGACCGCCTCGCGGCGGCCGAGGATCCGGTTGACGAGCGTGGACTTGCCGACGTTCGGGCGCCCGACGACGGCCACCACGGGCGCGGGGCCCGCCTGCCCGGCGCCCTCGTCGCCGGCCGCGCCGCCCTCGAGGAGCGCGAGGTCCTCCTCCGCCAGGTCGTACTGGGCCAGCCCGGCCCGGAGCGCGTCCTCCCGGGCGCGCTCCTCGGCCGTCTCCGGCACGTCGAGGCCGGGCACGCCGGTCGGGGCGTTCTCCTCGGCGGGGCGCGCGTCGTCCGTCATGGGGCCATCCTCGCGTGCCGCGGGCGTCACGGACGAACCGGCGGCTCGGACGGCGCACCGGCGGCGTCGGCGCCGTCCGCGTCGTCGGCGTCGGTCCCGTCCCGCCCGCCGGAACCGGACGCGCCCAGGCCCTCGGGACCGTCCGTCGGCAGCCCGAGGCCCGTCCGCTCGGCGACGGTGCGCACGTGGTCGGCCAGCGTGGCGCGCAGCCGCTCCTGCGCCGCCGCGACGGCCTCGCGGCGCGGCAGCCCCTCGAGCCCCTCGAGCGTCACGGGCTCGCCGAACTCCACGTGCAGGCGCCGGCGGAAGCCCGGGATGCGCCCGACGCCCTCGCCCGTGCGCCGCGTGCCGAGCATGGCCACGGGCACCACCGGCGCCCCGGAGTGCACGGCGAGCCACGCGACGCCGGCCCGCGCCGTCGACCCGTCCCCGCGGCCCCGGTAGCCCTCCGGGAAGATCCCGACGACGCGGCCCCGCTGCAGCAGCGCGAGGGCCACGGCCAGGGCGGGCCGCCCGTTGCGGCGGTCGACGGGGATCTGGCCCGTGAGGCGGAAGAGGAAGCCGATGGGCGACCGGAACAGCTCGACCTTGACGAGGATGTGCGTGCCGCGGGGCGTGCAGCCGATCATCAGCGGCCCGTCGGCGAGCCCGAGGTGGTTCGCCGCCACGATGACCGGACCGGTCTTCGGCACGTTCTCGGCCCCGACGATGCGGGTGTTCCAGAACCCGCGCGCGATCGCGCGGCCGACCCAGCGCCCCCAGCCCGGCCCGACCGGCCGCGGGATCCGTGGCGCGCTCATCGCACCTCCTCCAGCCCGGTCGCCTCGGCGACGAGCGCGAGGACGGCCTCGACGGTCTCCTCGAAGGTCAGCGCGCTGGAGTCCACCGTGACGACGCCGTCCGCGGCCTTCCGGAACTCCACGACGGTGCTGTCCCGCGCGTCCCGCCCGACGACGTGCGCCCGGGTCGCGGCGAGCGACGCGGCGTCGGCGGTCCCGTGCACCTCGAGCGCGCGCCGCGCGAGCCGCGCCTCCTCGCTGGCGGTGAGCAGCACCCGCACGTCGGCGTCGGGCGCGACGACCGTCGTGATGTCGCGCCCCTCGGCGACGACGCCGCGGCCGCCGCTGGTCCCGTCGGTCCGCTCGGCCTCGATGAGCGCGCGCTGCCGCGCGCCGAGCTCGGCCCGCACGTCGAGGTTCGTGGACAGCGCGCTGACCGCGCCGGAGATCTCCGGCGTCCGGATGGCGGCCGCGACGTCCACGTCCCCCACGTGCACCCCGGGGGCCTCGGGGTCCATGCCCATGCGCAGGTCCATGTCCCGCACGGCCGCCGCCACCGCGGCGCGGTCGGCGAGGTCGAGCCCGCGGTCCAGGCACCACCACGTCGCGGCCCGGTACATCGCGCCCGTGTCGAGGTAGGCGAGGCCGAGCCGGGCGGCCACCCGCCGGCACACGCTCGACTTGCCCGAGCCCGACGGCCCGTCCACCGCGACGACGACGCCGGTCATCCGGCCACCCGCCAGCCGCGCGACGTCAGCTCGGCCTCGAGGGTCTCGCCGAGCCCGGGCAGCACGGAGATCGCCGCCAGGCCGACGGGCTGGGTCGGGGCGTGGTCGAGGCTGAGCTCCTCGAGGTTGATCCCGGCGTTGCCCATGTCCGTGAGCAGCCGGGCCAGCTCGCCGGGCCGGTCCGGCACGAGCACCGTGACGACGTCGTACACGCGCCGCGCGCCGCCGTGCTTGCCGGGGATCCGGGCCACGCCGGCGTTGCCCGCCGCGATCGTGGCCGCGAGCGTGCCGAGGGCGCCGTCGGGCACCGCCTGGTGGGTGCCGGCGCTGCCGGCCTCCTCGAGCGCGTCGACGACCGCGCCGAGGTCGCGCGCGAGCTCGCGCAGCACCGGCAGCACGGCGGGCGCGTTCGCCGCGAGGATCGAGGTCCACAGCGCCGGGTCGCCCGCGGCGATCCGGGTGACGTCCCGCAGCCCCTGGCCCGCGAGGTCGAGGGCCGCCGGGTCCGCGTCGCGCAGGCGCGCCGCGACCAGCGACGCCGCCACCTGCGGCACGTGCGAGACGAGCGCCACGGCCGCGTCGTGCGCGTCGGCGCCGAGCGTCAGCGGGGTCGCGCCGAGGTCCGTGGCGAGGTTGCGCACGGCGAGGACGGCGTCGGGCGCGGACTCCGGGGTGCCGACCACCACCCACGGGCGGCCGACGAAGAGGTCCGGGCGGGCCGCCGTCGGGCCCGAGCGCTCCGAGCCGGCCATCGGGTGCGAGCCCACGTACCGGGCCAGGTCCGCGCCGTGCTCCCGCAGCGCGTGCAGGACGGCGCCCTTGACGCTGGCCACGTCCGTCACCACGGCCTCGGGGTGGGCCGTGAGCTCCGCCGCGACGACGTCGCCCGTGACGTCCGGGGGCGCCGCGACGACGACGAGGGCCGGCGGCGCGTCGTCGGGCTCGGCCAGCCGCCCCGCACCCAGGTCCCGCGCGAGCAGCACGGTCACGCGCGACGGGTCCTCCAGCACGACGTCGATCCCGAGCCCGCGCAGCGCCAGCCCCACGCTCGCGCCGAGCAGCCCCGTGCCGACGACGCGCACCGGCCCCCGCGTCGCGGCCGGGCCGGGCGCGACGAGCGGGCCGGCGGTGCCGGCGGGCGGCGTCGTCACTGGGCGAGGTCCCGTCGCAGCACCGTCGCGCCGTGCAGGTACACGTGCTGGACGTCCCGGCGCGGCACGTCGAGCTCGGCGTGCGCCATGAGCCGCACGACGCGCGGCAGGGCGCCCGGCACGTCGATCTCCACGGCGCACATGAGCGGCACGTCGCCCAGCCCCATCTCGCGCGCCGCGGTCGCCGGGAAGTCGCTGCGCAGGTCGGGCGTGCACGTGAAGATCACCGAGATCAGCGCGCCCGCGTCGATCCGGTTGGCGTCGAGCACCGCCTGCACCAGCTCGGCCGTGCGCGCGAACAGGTGCTCGCGCTCGTCCCGGTCGAGCTGCGTGGCGCCCCGGATCGCCCTGACCGTCATCGCCCGTCCCTCCCGACGACGCGGGGCGCGCCGTCCGCGCGGAAGGCTACCCGCCCCGCCGCGGTCACAGCCCCACCTCGGCCATGAGGGCGCCGAGCTCCTTGCGCGTGAGCTCCCGCATCGTGCCGGGCCGGAGCGAGCCCAGCCGGATCGGGCCGACCTGCGTGCGCACGAGGCGCTCCACGGGGTGCCCGACCTCGTCCATGAGCCGCCGCACGATCCGGTTGCGGCCCTCGTGCAGCACGATCTCCACGAGGCTCTGCCGTCCCGTGGTGTCGATCACCCGGAACGCGTCGACCTCCACCGGTCCGTCCTCGAGCGTCACCCCCGCGCGCAGCCGGACGCCGACGGCGGGGCGCACCCGCCCCCGGACCGTCGCCAGGTACGTCTTGCGCACGCCGTGCGACGGGTGGGCCAGGCGGTTGGCGAGCTCGCCGTCGTTGGTCAGGAGCAGCAGGCCCTCGGTCTCCGCGTCGAGCCGGCCGACGTGGAACAGCCGCTCCGGGCGGTCGGCGACGTACTGGGCGAGGGACGGGCGGCCCCGCTCGTCGCTCATCGTCGACACGACGCCCGCCGGCTTGTTGAAGGCGAACGTGACGAGGCTGGTGTCGAGCTGGACCCGCTGGCCGTCCACGTGCACGACGGCGCGCCGCGGGTCCACGCGGACGCCCAGCTCGCGCACGACGACGCCGTCGACGGTCACGCGCCCGGCGGCGATGAGCTCCTCGCAGGCCCGCCGCGAGCCGACGCCCGCGCCGGCGAGCAGCTTCTGCAGGCGCACGCCCTCGGGGTCGTGGACGTCCCGGGGCTCCTCGCGCGGCCGGTCCGGCGGCGGGCCGGCGTGCCGACCCGTCATCGCGCACCCTCGGCCTCGTCCACGTCCTCGAGCGCGTCGAGATCGGGCAGGTACGGCGCGAGCGGCGGCAGCTCGTCGAGGCTCGTCAGGCCCATGCGCTCGAGGAAGTACGGCGTCGTCCCGTAGAGCACCGCCCCCGACGGCTCCGTGCCCACCTCGGTGACCAGCCCGCGGCTGACCAGCGTGCGGACCACCGACTCGACGTTGACGCCGCGCACCGCCGACACCTGGCCCCGCGTGACGGGCTGCCGGTAGGCGATGACCGCGAGCGTCTCGAGCGCCGCCTGGGTGAGTCGTGCGGCCTGGCCGTCGAGCACGAACCGCCCCACGACGTCGGCGTACGCGGGCGCGGAGTAGACCCGCCAGCCGCCGCCCGCCTCCCGCAGCTCGAAGCCGCGCGGCCGGCCGCCGTCCTCGCCGCGGTACTCGGCCGCGAGCCGGTGCAGCAGCGCCTCCACCTCCGCGGTGGGCAGGCCGAGGACCGTCGCGAGCTGCACGGCCGGCACCGGCTCGTCGGCCACCATGAGGACCGCCTCGAGCGCCGCCGCCGCGCCGCCCGGCAGGTCGGCCACGTCGAACGCCAGCTCGTCCACCGCCGCCGCCTCGGCCGGGCCGTGGCCCGTCGCTCCCTCCGGTGCGCTCACCGCTCGCCTCCCTCCGGCGCCGGCGCGTCCGCCGGCTCCGCGTCGTAGTCGTCCTCCACGGTGACCTCCGCGTCGCCGCCCGTCCAGCGGATCGTCAGCTCCCCGAGCGGGGTCACCTGGTCGAAGGCCACCGCACCCTCGCGGTACAGCTCGAGCAGGGCCAGGAACCGCGCCACGACGACGGTCGGCGACCCGGCGTCGTGCACGAGGGCCCGGAACGTGCCCGAGCCGGACCGGCGCAGCCGGTCCGCCACGAGCGCCGCCTGCTCCCGCACGCTCACGGTCGGGGTGTAGAGGTGGCTGGTGTCCACGGTCGGCGCGGGGCGCGGCCGCAGTGCGTGGGCCGCGAGCGCCGCGAGCTCCCCCGGGCCGATCTCGAGCACGAGCTCGGGCAGCAGCGCGGCCAGGTGCGGCTCCAGCGCGACGGCCCGCGGCACGCTGCGCGCCTGCTGGGCGAGCCGTGCGCCGATCGTCGCGGCGACCTCCTTGAACGCCCGGTACTGCAGCAGCCGCGCGAAGAGCAGGTCCCGGGCCTCGAGGAGCTCGAGGTCCTCGACGTCCTCGTCCGTGGCGGGCAGCAGCCGCGCGGCCTTGAGGTCCAGCAGCGTCGCCGCCACGACGAGGAACTCGCTGAGCCGCCCGAGGTCCCACGGCTCGGCGCGCGCCTCGGCCTCGCGCACGGCCGCGACGAACTCGTCGGTCACCTGCGCGAGCGCGACCTCGGTGACGTCCAGCCGGTGCCGGGTGATGAGCGAGAGCAGCAGGTCGAACGGGCCGGAGAAGTTCTCGAGGTGGACCTCGAACGCGCCCGCCCCCGACGCGGCCGCCCGCTGCCCGGCGGCAGCCTCAGGCGGCATCGCCGCGGGCGACGAGCTCGCGGGCGAGCTGCCGGTACGCCTCGGCCCCCGGGTGCGCCGGCGCGTACGTCGTGATCGGCTCCGCCGCGACCGACGAGTCCGGGAACTTCACGGTGCGCCCGATCACCGTGTGCAGCAGCTGGTCGCCGAACGCCTCGCGGACGCGCGCGAGCACCTCCCTCGAGTGCAGCGTGCGCGGGTCGTGCATGGTCCCGAGGATGCCGTCGATCTGCAGGCGCGGGTTGAGCCGGTCGCGGACCTTCTCGACGGTCTCGATGAGCAGGGCCACCCCGCGCAGCGCGAAGAACTCGCACTCGAGCGGGATGAGCACGCCGTGGGCCGCCGTCAGCGCGTTGACCGTCAGCAGGCCGAGGGACGGCTGGCAGTCGATGAGGATGACGTCGTAGTCCGCCTCGGCCGGTCGCAGCGCGCGGGCGAGCACCGACTCGCGGGCGACCTCGCCGACCAGCTGCACCTCCGCCGCCGACAGGTCGATGTTGGCGGGCAGCACGTCCAGGCCCGGCACCGCCGTCGGGCGCACGACGTCGCGCACGGAGACCCCGCGCTCCATGAGGAGCGTGTAGACGGTCTTGTCGAGCTCGTGCGGGTTGACGCCCAGGCCCACCGACGCGGCGCCCTGCGGGTCGAAGTCCACGATGAGCACCCGCCGGCCGTACTCCGCCAGCGCGGCGCCGAGGTTGATCGTGGTCGTCGTCTTCCCGACGCCGCCCTTCTGGTTGCACAGCGCGATGATCCGGGCGGGGCCGTGCGAGGCGAGTGGGGCGGGCTCCGGGAAGTCCGGCAGCGGCCGACCGGCGGGATCCATGGCGCTGTCGACGTCGTCCGGGCTGCTCACGCCGAGAGGCTATCGCAGCGACCCGCGCCGGACGCGGGCTCCACGCGGGGTCGCCCCGATGTCGCCGGCCCGGTCGCGGTGGCGACGGCGGACCGCTCAGCCGAGCGCCCGCGGGTGGGCCATCGCGTACACCTCGCGGAGCGAGTCGGGGGTCACGTGGGTGTAGATCTGCGTGGTCGTCACCGAGGCGTGGCCCAGCAGCTCCTGGACGACGCGGACGTCGGCGCCCCCGGCGAGCAGGTGCGTCGCGAAGGAGTGGCGCAGCGTGTGCGGCGAGATCTCGTCGGCGGGGAGCCCGGCCCGGCGCGCGGCCTGCCGCAGCACCGCCCACGCCGTCTGCCGGCTCAGCCGCGCGCCGCGTGTGTTGAGGAAGACGGCGGGCGTCCCGCGGCCCCCGGCCGCGAGGGCCGGGCGGGCGCGCACGAGGTAGGCCTCGACGGCGTCGCGGGCGAACGAGCCCACGGGCACGACGCGCTCCTTGCCGCCCTTGCCGAGCAGGTGCGCGGACGCGTGGTCGCGGTCCAGGTCCAGGTCGTCGACGTCGAGCCCCACGACCTCGCTGATCCGCGCGCCCGTCGAGTACAGGAGCTCCAGCAGCGCGCGGTCCCGCAGCGGGACGGGCCCCTCCCCCTGGCCGGCCGCGTCGAGGAGGCGGCCGACGTCGTCCACGCTCATCGCCCGGGGCAGGCGGCGCGGCTGCGCGGGCGGCCGGACGGCGGCCGACGGGTCGGCGTCCGCCCACGCCTCGAGCACGCAGAAGCGGTGCCAGCCGTGCACCGCGGCGACCACCCGGGCCGTCGACGACGCCGCCAGTGGGGCGCCGTCCGCGCCGCTGCGCAGCGCCGTGACGAAGGCGCGCACGTCGTCCTCGGCGACCTCGCCGGGCGCCCGGCGGCCCCGTCCGCGCAGGAACGCCGCGTACCTGTCCAGGTCGCGCCGGTAGGCGGCCAGGGTGTTGCGGGCGAGCCCCCGCTCCACCGCCAGGTGGTCGAGGTACGCCCCGACCGCGCGCTCGAGGGCGTCGGGCGGGTCCGGTGGCTCCGCCACCGGCTGCGGCGCGGGCTCCGGGCGCATCAGAGGGGCAGGAACGGGTCCACCGCGACGGCCGCGAACAGCACCGTCAGGTACGTGATCGACGCGTGGAAGACGCCCATCTCGCGCAGCCGCCGGCCCGGGCGGGGGTGGCGCGCCCGCCACAGCAGCACGCCCACCGACCAGCAGAACCACGCGCCGACCGCGGCCGCGACCGCCGCGTACACCCACGACATCGGGGCCAGCGGCACGAGCGCCAGCGACGCGGCGACCATCGCCACCGAGTACGCGACCATCTCGACGGCCACGCGGACGTCGCTCGCCACGACCGGCAGCATCGGCACGCCGGCCTTGGCGTAGTCGCGCCGGAACCGCATGGACAGCGGCCAGTAGTGCGGCGGCGTCCAGAAGAAGACGACGAGGAACAGGGCCAGCGGCGCCCAGTCGAGCGAGCCGGTCACCGCCGCCCAGCCGATGAGCACCGGCATGCAGCCCGCGATCCCGCCCCACACGATGTTCTGCGGGGTGCGCCGCTTGAGCACCATCGTGTAGCCGACGACGTACCCGACGATCGCGAGGGCCGTGAGCCCCGCGGCGAGCAGGTCGACCACGACGGCGAAGAACGCCACCGACACGACCGCCAGCACGATCCCGAAGACCAGCGCGCCGCGCGGCGTCACCGCCCCCGTGACGATCGGGCGCCGCCGCGTCCGGTTCATCACGCCGTCGATGTCGCGGTCGAGGTACATGTTCAGCGTGTTCGCCGCGCCCGCGGCCACGGTCCCGCCGACGAGCGTCGCGACGACGAGCCACACCGAGGGGAAGCCCCCGCCCACGCGCTGCTGCGCGAGCAGCATGGTCGGCAGCGTCGTGACGAGGAGCAGCTCGATGATCCGCGGCTTCGTCAGCGCCACGTAGGCGGCCACGCGCCGGCCCACGTGGGCGAGACGCTCCGTCCGGGGCCCGCCGTCGGGGGGCGCCGTGACCGGCGCGGGGGTGACGGTGCGCACGTGCGACGAGCTCCGTTCCGAGGCGGCGGGGTCCGGTGTGGCCTCATCGTACGCCGCCGGGCCCAAAGTCCCAGTTCGGGGCCCACCGGCCGGGCCACGGCCGGCGTCGGCGCCCGGTCCGGACGGCGGGCCCCGTCCGGTCGTCCCCGCCGTGCGCCGCTAGGCTCGGGAGCAGCAGCCGACGGCGGACATGAGCGCCCCGCCGACGGCCGGCCCCCGCCTCGGGCGCGACCGCCACACGCGGTGCCCGGGCCGACCACGACCCCGGCCACGTCCGGGCAAGGAATGAGGAGTTGTGAACACGACGCCCACGCCCACCACCGGGCAGACCGGCCTCGACTGGACCGACCTCGACCGCCGCGCGGTCGACACCCTCCGCGTGCTCGCCGCGGACGCGGTGCAGAAGGTCGGCAACGGTCACCCGGGGACCGCGATGAGCCTGGCCCCCGCGGCGTACCTGCTCTTCCAGCGCTTCCTGCGCCACGACCCGGCGGACCCCCGCTGGCCGGGCCGCGACCGGTTCGTCCTCTCCGCCGGCCACTCCTCCCTCACGCTCTACCTGCAGCTCTTCGCCTCGGGCTACCCGCTCACGCTCGACGACATCAAGGCCCTGCGCACCTGGGGCTCGAAGACCCCGGGCCACCCCGAGTACATGCACACCGAGGGCGTCGAGATCACGACCGGCCCGCTCGGCCAGGGCCTCGCGTCCGCCGTCGGCATGGCGATGGCCGCGCGCCGGGAGCGGGGCCTCTTCGACCCCGACGCCGCCCCCGGCAGGAGCCCGTTCGACCACACCATCTGGGTCATCGCCAGCGACGGCGACCTCATGGAGGGCGTGACCTCGGAGGCCTCCTCCCTCGCCGGCCACCAGGAGCTCGGCAACCTCGTCGTCCTCTACGACGACAACCACATCTCGATCGAGGACGACACCGACGTCTCGTTCAGCGAGGACGTCCTCGCCCGGTACGCGGCGTACGGCTGGCACACCCAGCGCGTCGACTGGACCAACGGGGGCACGGGCTACACCGAGGACGTCGGCGCGCTGGCCGCCGCCCTCGAGGCCGCGCGCGCCGAGACGGGCCGGCCGTCGATCATCTCGCTGCGCACGATCATCGGCTGGCCCTCGCCGAACAAGCAGAACACCGGCGCGATCCACGGCTCGGCGCTCGGCACCGACGAGGTCCGCGCGCTCAAGGAGGTGCTCGGCTTCGACCCGGACCGGACGTTCCAGGTCGAGGACGAGGTCCTCGCGCACGCCCGCAAGGTCGCCGAGCGCGGCGCGGCCGCGCACGCCGAGTGGGACCACGCGTTCGCGCAGTGGCGCGCCGCGCAGCCCGAGCGGGCCGAGCTGTTCGACCGGCTCGCCGCGCGGCGCCTGCCGGCCGGCTGGACCGACGCGCTGCCCGTCTTCCCGGCGGGCAAGGCCGTGGCGACCCGCTCGGCGTCGGGCAAGGTGCTCTCCGCCCTCGCCCCCGTGCTGCCCGAGCTCTGGGGCGGCTCCGCCGACCTCGCCGGCTCGAACAACACGACCATGGAGGGCGAGCCGTCGTTCCTGCCCGAGGGCCGCAGCACCAAGGCCTTCTCCGGGCACCCCTACGGGCGCACGCTGCACTTCGGCATCCGCGAGCACGCCATGGGCTCGATCCTCAACGGGATCGCGCTGCACGGCGGCACCCGCCCCTACGGCGGCACGTTCCTGGTGTTCAGCGACTACATGCGCCCCGCCGTCCGGCTCGCGGCGCTCATGAAGCTGCCCGTGACGTTCGTCTGGACGCACGACTCCATCGGCCTCGGCGAGGACGGCCCGACGCACCAGCCGGTCGAGCACCTCGCGGCGCTCCGCGCGATCCCGGGCCTCGACGTCGTGCGCCCCGCGGACGCGAACGAGACCGCCTGGGCGTGGCGCACGATCCTCGAGCGCACGGAGAACCCGGCCGGCCTCGTCCTGACCCGCCAGAACGTGCCGACGTTCGAGCGCGGCGACGGCCCGGCCACGGGCGACACCCTCGCGTCCGCCGAGGGCGTGGTCCGCGGCGCGTACGTCCTCGCCGAGGCGCCGGGCGGCACCCCCGAGGTGCTCCTGCTCGCCACCGGCAGCGAGGTGCAGCTCGCCCTCGCCGCCCGCGAGCAGCTCGCCGAGGAGGGCATCGCCGCACGGGTCGTGTCGATCCCGTGCCGCGAGTGGTTCGACGAGCAGGACGCCGCCTACCGCGAGTCCGTCCTGCCCGCCTCCGTCCGCGCGCGCGTCTCCGTGGAGGCGGCCGTGGCGCAGGGCTGGCGGGAGCTCGTCGGCGACGCCGGCCGCTGCGTGTCGCTCGAGCACTTCGGCGCCTCCGCCGACTACCAGCGGCTCTACACCGAGTTCGGGATCACCGCCGAGGCCGTGGTGGCCGCCGCGAAGGCGTCCCTCGCCGACGTGGCCGCCGGCACGGCGACCCCGGGCGGCCCCGCGAAGGACACGAGGGGCGGCACCGGCGATCTGTGACGCCCCACCGTGCCCCGGCCGCTCGCGACGGCGGCCGGGGCACCGACAGTGAGGAGCACCGGCATGACCGACCACCGCACGACACCCGTCGGCGGCGCCCGGCCCCGGGGCGTCGCTCTCCTGGCCGACGCAGGTGTCGCGATCTGGCTCGACGACCTCTCCCGTGAGCTCCTCCCGGACGGGCTCGCCGAGCTGGTGCGGGACCGGGGCGTCGTCGGGGTGACGACGAACCCGACGATCTTCGCCTCGGCCCTGGCCAAGGGCCACGCGTACGACGCCCAGCTGCGCGAGCTCGCCGCGGCCGGCGTGGACGCGGACGAGGCGGTCTTCCGCATCACCACCGACGACGTGCGCGCGGCGTGCGACGTCCTCGCGCCCGTGCACGAGGCCACCGACGGCGTGGACGGCCGCGTGTCCATCGAGGTCGACCCGCGGCTCGCGCGGGACACCGCGGGGACGCTCGCCGCCGCGCGCCGCCTGTGGCGCACGGTGGACCGGCCCAACTGCTTCATCAAGATCCCGGCGACCGTCGAGGGCCTGCCCGCGATCACGGCCGCGGTCGCCGAGGGCATCTCGGTCAACGTCACCCTGATCTTCTCGCTCGAGCGGTACCGGGCCGTCGTCGACGCCTACCGCCGGGGCCTGGAGCAGGCGCGCGCGGCCGGGCGCGACCTGTCCGGCATCGCCTCCGTGGCGTCCTTCTTCGTCTCGCGGGTCGACACCGCGGTGGACGCGCGGCTCGACGCCCTCGGCACCGCCGAGGCGGCGGCGCTCCGCGGGTCGATCGCGATCGCCAACGCGCGGCTCGCCTACCGCCACCACGAAGAGAGCCTGCGGACCCCGCCGTGGCGGGAGCTGCTCGCCGCCGGGGCTCGCCCGCAGCGGCCGCTGTGGGCCTCCACGGGCGTGAAGGACCCGGCCTACCCGGACACGCTGTACGTCGACCACCTGGTGGCCCCCGGCGTCGTGAGCACGATGCCGCGTGCGACGCTGGAGGCCGTCGCCGACCACGGCACGGCGGGCGAGGACACGGTGACCGGCGCCTACGACGACGCCGCCGACCGCCTCCGCCGCCTGGCCGGGCTCGGCGTCGACCTGGACGAGGTGACGGCACGACTGGAGGTCGAGGGCGTGGACAAGTTCGTCGCGAGCTGGGACGAGCTCCTCACGACCGTGCGCGCCGCCCTGGAGGCGGCCCGGTGAGCCACGGCGGGTCCGGCGCGCAGGCCGGCGCCCCCGCGAACCCCCTCCGGGACCCCCGCGACCGCCGGCTGCCCCGGATCGCGGGACCGTGCGGGCTGGTGATCTTCGGCGTCACGGGCGACCTCGCGCGCCGCAAGCTCATGCCGGCGGTGTACGACCTCGCGAACCGCGGCCTGCTCCCCCCGGGCTTCGCCCTCACGGGGTTCGCGCGCCGGGACTGGGCGGACCAGGACTTCGCCCAGGTCGTGCACGACGCCGTCCAGGAGCACGCGCGGACGCCGTTCCGCGAGGCCGTGTGGGAGCAGCTCGCCGAGGGCATCCGCTTCGTGCAGGGCGAGTTCGACGACGACGCGGCCTTCGACCGGCTCAGCCGCACCGTCGCCGAGCTCGACGCCGAGCGCGGTACGGGCGGCAACCACGCGTTCTACCTGTCCGTCCCGCCGCGGGCGTTCCCGCTCGTGTGCCGCCAGCTCGCGCGCTCGGGCCTCTCGCAGCAGCCCGACGGCGCGTGGCGGCGCGTCGTCGTCGAGAAGCCGTTCGGGCACGACCTGGCCAGCGCGCGCGAGCTCAACGACGTCGTCTCCGAGGTCTTCACGCCCGAGTCGGTGTTCCGCATCGACCACTACCTGGGCAAGGAGACGGTCCAGAACATGCTGGCGCTGCGGTTCGCCAACCAGCTGTTCGAGCCGATCTGGAACGCCAACTACGTCGACCACGTGCAGATCACGATGGCCGAGGACATCGGGATCGGCGGCCGGGCCGGGTACTACGACGGCATCGGCGCGGCCCGCGACGTCATCCAGAACCACCTCCTCCAGCTGCTCGCGCTCACCGCGATGGAGGAGCCCGTCTCCTTCGGTCCGGACGACCTGCGGGCGGAGAAGGAGAAGGTGCTGTCCGCCGTCCGGCTGCCGAAGGACCTCGCGGCCCACACCGCGCGCGGCCAGTACGCGGCGGGCTGGCAGGGCGGCGAGGAGGTCGTCGGCTACCTCGACGAGGAGGGCATCGCGCCCGACTCGGTCACCGAGACGTACGCGGCCGTGCGGCTCGACGTCGACACCCGGCGCTGGGCGGGCGTGCCGTTCTACCTGCGCACGGGCAAGCGGCTCGGGCGCCGGGTCACCGAGGTCGCCGTCGTGTTCAAGAAGGCGCCGCACCTGCCGTTCGAGTCCACGGCCACGCGCGAGCTCGGCAACAACGCCCTCGTCATCCGCGTGCAGCCCGACGAGGGCGTGACGATCCGGTTCGGCGAGAAGGTCCCGGGCACCTCGATGGAGGTGCGCGACGTGACCATGGACTTCGGCTACGGGCACGCCTTCACCGAGTCCTCCCCCGAGGCGTACGAGCGGCTCATCCTCGACGTCCTGCTCGGGGACCCGCCGCTGTTCCCGCGGCAGCGCGAGGTCGAGCTGTCCTGGATGATCCTCGACCCGATCATCGAGTTCTGGGCGACCCAGGGCCGGCCGGAGCCCTACCGCTCCGGGACGTGGGGGCCGTCGTCGGCGGACGCGATGATGGCGAGGGACGGACGCACGTGGCGGCGGCCGTGAGCGCGGCCCGGCGCGCGGGTCACGGCCTGGGCTGCCGCGCGGCCGCCCGCGGGCGCGAGACGACGGGAGGGGCCCGATGATCGTCGACCTGCCGGACACGACGACCGGGGAGGTCGCGCGCCGACTCGTCCACCTGCGCGAGGAGGGCGGCGCGGTCGCGCTCGGCCGCGTGCTCACGCTCGTCATCGACGCCGACGCCGCGGACGTCGAGGACGCCGTCGCCGTCACGAACGACGTCAGCCGCGAGCACCCGATGCGCGTCATCGTCCTGGCGCGGGACGCCGCGACGGGCGCCGGGCCGCGCGTCGACGCCCAGATCCGCGTCGGCGGCGACGCCGGGGCGAGCGAGGTCGTGCTGCTGCGGGCGTCCGGCGAGATGCTCGAGCACGCCGACACGCTCGTCGTGCCCCTGCTGCTGCCCGACGCCCCGATCGTCGTCTGGTGGCCGCGGGAGATCCCCGCGCGGCCCGCCGCGCACCCCATCGGGCAGATGGCGCAGCGGCGGATCACCGACTCGCTCGCGTGCTCCGACCCCATCGGCACCCTCGAGCGGCTGCGCGACGGCTACACCGACGGCGACACGGACCTCGCGTGGACCCGCCTCACCGTGTGGCGCGGGCTCCTGGCCGCGGCGTTCGACCTGCCGCCCTACGAGCCGGTGACCGCCGCGCGCATCACGGGCGACGCGTCGCACCCCTCGCTGCACCTGCTCGGCGCGTGGCTCGCCCTCTCCCTCGACTGCCCCGTGGAGGTGGTGGGCGCGCCCGACGCCGTCGGCATCACCCAGGTGCGCCTCGAGCGGCCGTCCGGGCCCCTCGAGATCGACCGCCCGGACGGCCGCCGGGCCACGCTGCGCCACCCGGGCCAGCCCGTGCGCCACCTGGCGATGCCGCTGCGCGAGCTGCGCGAGTGCCTGTCGGAGGACCTGCGGCGGATGGACGCCGACGAGGTCTACGGCGAGGTGCTCCGCGACGGCCTGGCGAGGGTCCTGCCGTGACCGCCCCCGTCGTCGTCGTGCACCCCGACGCGGACGCCCTGGCCAAGGCCACCGCCGCCCGCCTCCTGCTCCGCCTCCTCGACGCGCAGTCGTTGCACAGCCCCGTGCACGTCGTGCTCACCGGCGGCGGCATGGGCGGCCGGGTGCTCGCCGAGGTCGCGGCCTCGCCGCTGCGCGACGCGGTCGACTGGTCGGGCGTGCACGTGTGGTGGGGCGACGAGCGGTTCCTGCCCGCGGGCGACCCCGAGCGCAACGAGACCCAGGCCCGCGCCGCCCTCCTCGACGTCCTCCCGCTGCCCGAGGGGAACGTGCACGCCGTGCCGCCGCACGGGCCCCACACGCCGACGCCGGAGGAGGCCGCCGCCGCCTACGCACGCGAGCTGGCCGACCACGCCGCCGACGGCGACGACGCCGGGCCCGAGGTGCCGGCGTTCGACCTGCTGCTCCTCGGCGTCGGGCCGGACGGGCACGTCGCCTCGCTCTTTCCCGGCCGCGGCGCCGTGCGCGTCGTCGACACGACCACCGTCGCCGTGCACGACTCCCCCAAGCCGCCGCCCGAGCGCGTCAGCCTCACGCTGCCGGCCATCGAGGCGGCCGAGGAGGTCTGGCTCGTCGTGTCCGGCGCGGACAAGGCCCCCGCCGTACGCAGCGCGCTCGCCGGCGCGGACCCCGACGACGTGCCCGCCGCCGCGGTCCGCGGGCGTCGCCGCACGCTCTGGCTGCTCGACGTGGCCGCCGCCGGGTGAACGCCCGCGCCGCGGCCGACCGCCCCCGGGAAGGAGGCCCCATGCAGGTGTGGCACGCCGTCGACGCGTTCCTCGCGCCCCTCGTGGCCGAGGACGAGGTCCTCCGGGACGCCAACCGGGCGACGGAGGCCGCCGGCCTCCCCGCCATCCAGGTCTCGGCCCCGCAGGGCCGCCTCCTGACCCTGCTGGCGCAGGTGCTCGGGGCCCGCCGGGCGCTCGAGGTCGGCACGCTCGGGGGCTACAGCACGATCTGGCTCGCCCGCGGGCTCACCGGCCCTGACCGCCACGTGACGACGATCGAGGTCGACCCGCGGCACGCCGAGGTCGCCCGCGCGAACCTCGCGCGCGCCGGCCTCTCCGACGTCGTCACCGTCCGCGTCGGCCGCGGTGTCGACGTGCTCGCCGACCTCGAGGCCGAGGGGGTCGAGCCCTTCGACCTCGTCTTCGTCGACGCCGACAAGCCCTCGAACGTCGCCTACCTCGAGGCGGCGCTGCGGCTCACCCGGCCGGGCGCCGTCGTCGTGGTGGACAACGTCGTGCGCGGCGGCGCCGTCGCCGACCCCGACACGACCGACGAGCGGGCGCTCGGCTCGCGCGCCGTCATCGAGCGCGTCGCGAGCGACCCGTCGCTCGACGGCACGGTGCTGCAGACCGTCGGCACCAAGGGCTACGACGGCTTCCTGCTCGTCCGGCGCCGCTGAGCGCCGGTCGATCGACCGGCTCGGCCTCAGCCCCCGCGGCGCGCGCGCAGCGCGGCCAGGGCCTCCTCGAGGATCGCCGCGCCGTCCTCGTCGCTGCGGCGCTCCTTCACGTAGGCCAGGTGCGTCTTGTAGGGCTCGTTGCGCACGGGCTGCGGCGGGGAGTCCTTGTCCCGGCCCGCCGGGAACCCGCACCGCGGGCAGTCCCAGGTCTCGGGCGCCTCGACGCCCGCCTCCTCGGAGAAGCTCGGCCGGGTCTCGTGCCCGTTCGCGCACCAGTACGAGACCCAGAACCTCGGCGCGGCCTCGCCTCGCTCGGCCTCGCCCATCGGCCCCGCGCCCACGCGGGACCCACGGATCGCGCTGCCACTCGCCATGGTCGTCCTCAGCTCACGCGCTGGAGCAGGCCCAGCAGGATGATGATCAGGGTCCAGACGAGCGCGAGGCCCACCGTCAGGCGGTTCAGGTTCCGCTCCGCCACGCCGGAGCTGCCCGCGCCGCTGGAGATCCCACCGCCGAACATGTCCGAGAGGCCACCGCCGCGCCCCTTGTGCAGCAGCACGAGCAGCACCACGAGGACGCTGGTGAGGACCAGCAGGACTTGCAGGATGATGCGCAGTGCGTCCACAGCTGCCCTTCGGGTCGTCGGTGCGCCCCCGGACGGGGCGCTGGTCAAGGATAGGCGACGCACGGAGGTTCCCGAACCCCCGGGCGCCGGTCGCGCCCTCCGCGGCGTCCGCGGAGGGCGCGACCCGTCGTCGTCCGGGCGGGGTCAGCCCACCTGGTGCGACTGGTAGCGCACGATGCGGGCGAACTCCTCCGCGTCGAGGCTCGCGCCGCCGACGAGGGCGCCGTCGACGTCGGGCTCGGCCATGATCGCGGCGATGTTGCCCGACTTGACCGACCCGCCGTAGAGCACGCGGACGGCGTCGGCGACCTCGGCGGAGAACGTCTCGGCCAGACGCGCCCGGATCGCCGCGCAGACCTCCTGCGCGTCGGCGGGCGTGGCGACCTCACCGGTGCCGATGGCCCAGACCGGCTCGTAGGCCACGACGACCTGCGCGGCCTGCTCCGCCGTCAGCCCCGCGAGGGAGCCGTCGAGCTGCGCGAGCGTGTACTCGACGTGGCGGCCCTCCTTGCGGATGTCCAGGCCCTCCCCCACGCACACGATCGGCACGATGCCCTGGCCGAAGGCCGAGCGGGCCTTCGCGGCCACGAGCGCGTCGTCCTCGCCGTGGTACTGCCGGCGCTCGGAGTGCCCGACGACGACGTAGGTGCAGCCGAGCCTGGCGAGCATGACCGGCGAGATCTCACCCGTGTACGCGCCCTCGGTGTGCGCCGAGACGTCCTGGCCGCCGTAGCGGATCTCGAGCTTGTCGGCGTCCACGAGCGTCTGCACGGACCGGATGTCCGTGAAGGGCACCATGACGGCGACCTCCACGGCGCTGTAGTCGTGCTTGGCGTCCTTGAGGAGCCAGGCGAGCTTCTGGACGAGATGGGTGGCCTGGTGGTGGTCCAGGTTCATCTTCCAGTTGCCCGCCATGAGCGGGGTGCGGGACGCCATGGATCAGTCCTCCAGGACGGCGATGCCGGGCAGGGTCTTGCCCTCGAGGAGCTCGAGGCTCGCGCCGCCGCCCGTCGAGATGTGGCCGAAGGCGGCCTCGTCGAAGCCGAGCTTGCGCACGGCCGCCGCCGAGTCGCCGCCGCCCACGATCGAGAAGCCCTCGGAGTCGACGAGCGCCTGCGCCACCGCGCGGGTGCCCTCGGCGAACGCCGGGATCTCGAAGACGCCCACGGGTCCGTTCCAGGCGATCGTCCTCGCGCCGAGGATCGCCTCGCGGAAGAGCTCGCGCGACCTCGGGCCGATGTCCAGGCCCATCTTGTCCGCGGGGATGGCGTCCGCGGCGACGACCTGCGCCTCGGCGTCCGCGGACACCTCGTCCGCGACGACGACGTCGACCGGCAGCACGATCTCGACGCCCTTCTCGGCGGCCTTGGCCAGGTAGCCCTTGACCGTCTCGACCTGGTCCTCCTCGAGCAGCGACGAGCCGACCTCGTGGCCCTGGGCCTTGAGGAACGTGAACACCATGCCGCCGCCGATGAGCAGCTTGTCGGCCTTCTCGATGAGGTTCTCGATGACGCCGAGCTTGTCGGAGACCTTCGAGCCGCCGAGCACGACGACGTACGGCCGCTCGGGGTCGTCGGTCGCCTTGCGCAGCGACTCGACCTCGAGCTGCACGAGGTAGCCGGCCGCGTGCGGGAGCCGCAGCGCGACGTCGTAGACGGACGCCTGCTTGCGGTGCACGACGCCGAAGCCGTCCGACACGAACGCGTCGGCGAGGGCGGCCAGCTCGTCGGCGAGCTCCCCGCGCACGGCATCGTCCTTGCTCGTCTCGCGGGCGTCGAAGCGGATGTTCTCGAGGAGGGCGATCTGGCCGTCCTCGAGCGCGGCGACGGTGGCCTTCGCCGACTCGCCCACGACGTCCTTCGCCAGCGCCACGGGCTTGCCGAGCAGCTCGCCGAGGCGGGCCGCGACGGGCGCGAGCGAGTACTTCGGGTCGGGCTCGCCCTTGGGCCGGCCGAGGTGCGCGGTCACGATGACGCGCGCGCCGGCGTCGAGCAGGGCCGTGAGCGTCGGGAGGGCGGCGCGGATGCGGCCGTCGTCCGTGATGGTCGTGCCGTCGAGCGGCACGTTGAAGTCGGAGCGGACGAGCACGCGCTTGCCGCGCAGGTCGCCCAGGTCGGCGATGGTCTTCATGCTTCCTCCAGGGAGGTCGGGGTCTGGCGTTCGTGTCCCGACACGACAGCGTCCGCGTGGCCGTCGGGCGCACGCGGACGCATGTCGGTCAGGCAGGCGGTGGGACGGTCAGAGCCGCTCGCCCACGTACTCCGTGAGCTTCACGAGGGCGCAGGAGTAGCCGTACTCGTTGTCGTACCACGAGACGACCTTGACCTGGTCGCCGATCACCTTGGTCAGGCCCGCGTCGAAGATGCTCGCGTGCGGGTCGCCGATGATGTCGGTCGAGACGATCGGCTCGTCCACGTACTTGAGGACGCCCTTGAGCGGGCCCTCCGCGGCCGCCTTCATCGCCGCGTTGACCTCCTCGACCGTGACCTCGCGGGCCGCGGTGAAGGTGAGGTCGGTCGCCGAGCCGGTGGGCGTCGGCACGCGCATGGCGTAGCCGTCGAGCTTGCCCTTGAGGTTCGGCAGGACGAGGGACACGGCCTTGGCGGCGCCGGTCGACGTCGGGACCATGTTGATGGCCGCGGCGCGGGCACGGCGCAGGTCGCGGTGCGGGCCGTCCTGCAGGTTCTGGTCCTGCGTGTAGGCGTGGACGGTCGTCATGAGGCCGCGCACGATGCCGAACGCCTCGTCGAGCACCTTCGCCATCGGGGCGAGGCAGTTCGTGGTGCAGGACGCGTTCGAGATGATGTGGTGGTTGGCCGGGTCGTAGTCGGTGTGGTTCACGCCGACGACGAAGGTGCCGTCCTCGTTCTTCGCGGGCGCCGAGATGATGACCTTCTTGGCACCGGCGTCGAGGTGGGCCTTGGCCTTCGTGGCGTCCGTGAAGCGGCCCGTCGACTCGATGACGATGTCCGCGCCCAGCTCGGCCCACGGCAGCTTCGACGGGTCGGTCTCCGCGAGCGCCCGGATCCGCTTGCCGCCGACGGTGATCGAGTCCTCGTCGTAGGTGACGTCCTGCGGGAGGCGGCCGAACACCGAGTCGTACTTGAGCAGGTGGGCCAGCGTCTTGTTGTCGGTGAGGTCGTTGACCGCCACGACCTCGATGTCCGCCCCTTGCTCCAGGATCGCGCGGTAGAAGCTACGTCCGATGCGGCCGAAGCCGTTGATTCCGACGCGGATGGTCACGTTGCCCTCCTCGGGCGCACCGGCGGGCGCCGGCACGCGTGATGTGATCACTGACGGATGCGTACGCCGCTGTACGCGAGCTGGCCGGACCGCGATGTCGTTGCTCGTCGAGATCCCCAGATGCCCCCAGCCTAACGGAGCGACGGACCTCGCTTCGCGGGACGTTTGGCCAGCGCAGACCGGGTCCGCGCGGCGCCCCGGGCGCTCACACGTCGAGCATGTCGGGCGTGAGGTTGGCCTCCGTGTCCGGGATGCCCAGCTCGGCCGCCCGCTTGTCCGCGGTGGCGAGCAGGCGGCGGATCCGGCCGGCGACGGCGTCCTTGGTCAGCGGCGGGTCCGCGAGCTGGCCGAGCTCCTCGAGGGAGGCCTGCTTGTGCTGCAGGCGCAGCATGCCGGCCTCGCGCAGGTGCGGCGGGATGTCGTCGCCGAGGATCTCGAACGCCCGCTCCACGCGTGAGCCCGCGGCGACCGCCGCGCGCGCCGACCGCCGGAGGTTGGCGTCGTCGAAGTTCGCGAGCCGGTTCGCGGTGCCGCGCACCTCGCGGCGCATCCGGCGCTCCTCCCACACGAGGACGGCGTCGTGCGCCCCGAGCCGGGTGAGCATGGCGCTGATCGCGTCGCCGTCCCGGATGACCACGCGGTCGACGCCGCGCACCTCGCGGGCCTTCGCGGGGATGCCGAGGCGCCGCGCCGCGCCCACGAGGGCGAGGGCCGCCTCCGGGCCCGGGCAGGTGACCTCGAGCGCCGCCGAGCGGCCCGGCTCCGTGAGCGAGCCGTGCGCGAGGAACGCGCCCCGCCAGGCGGACTCGGCCTCGCCGATCCCGCCCGAGACGACCTGCGACGGCAGACCGCGGACCGGCCGGCCGCGGGCGTCGAGGAGGCCCGTCTGCCGGGCCAGCGCCTCGCCGTCCTTGACGACGCGGACGACGTACCGCGTGCCCCGCCGGATCCCGCCGCCGCTGACGACGACGACGTCGCTCGTGTGGCCGTAGACCTGCGAGATGAACTGCCGCAGGCGCCGGGCGGCCGCGCCGGTGTCCAGCTCGGCCTCGATGACGATGCGGCCGGAGATGATGTGCAGGCCGCCGGCGAAGCGGAGCATCGCGGCGACCTCGGCCTTCCGCCACGACGTGCGCTCGACGGGGAGGGCGGCGAGCTCGTCCTTCACCTGTGCCGTGAGCGCCATGACGCTCATCCTGCCATCACCGCTCGCCGACATCGCCCAGCGTCCCCTCGAAGGCGTCCCGGTAGGCGGCGGCCAGCCGGAGGGCGTCGTGGCGGGCCGATCCGTCGCCCACGCGCACCTGCCGCAGCAGCAGGACGCCGCCCAGCCGATCCACCTGCTCGTGCATGAGGTCCAGGTCCTCCACGGCCGACGGGTCCGCGACGACGACGTCCACCCGCAGGTCGGGGACGTGCTCGACGAGCGCCGTGAGGTGCTGGTGGCACGACATGCGCCCGCCGCGCCCGGCCGCCGGGAAGAGGTTGAGCGTGAGGCACCGGCGCGCCGACGAGCGGAGCAGCGCGTCCCGCAGCCGCGGCACGAGCAGGTGCGGCAGCACCGATGTGAACCACGACCCGGGCCCCAGCACCACCCAGTCGGCCTCGTCCAGCGCCTCGAGCACCTGCGGCGGCACGGGCGGGTCCGCCGGGTCGAGCCGGATGCGGTGCACCTCCCCCGCGGCCGCGGCCACGGCGGCCTGGCCGCGGACGACGTGCTCGCCGTCCTCGCCCGGGGAGCTGATGTCGGCCTCGATGTCGAGCGGCACGGACGCCATCGGGAGCACACGCCCCCGGGCGCCCAGGAGGCGCCCCACCCAGTCCAGCCCGGCCACGGGGTCGCCGAGGATCTCCCACAGCGCGGTGATGAGGAGGTTGCCCACCGCGTGCTCGTTCATCGAGCCGTGCGAGTGGAACCGGTGCTGCAGGACGTCGCGCCACAGCCGGCCCCAGTCGGACTCGTCGCACAGGGCGGCCAGCGCCATCCGCAGGTCGCCCGGCGGGAGCACGCCCATCTCGTGCCGCAGGCGCCCGGAGGACCCGCCGTCGTCGGCGACGGTCACGACGGCGGTGAGGCGGTCGGACATGAGTCGCAGCGCGGACAGGCTCGCGGACAGCCCGTGGCCGCCGCCCAGGGCGACGACGGCGGGCCCCCGGCGGTGCACCGTCCGGACGTCGGTCACTCTCGACCCAGGTCGCGGTGCGTCACGACGACCTGGTGCCCCCCGTCCCGCAGCCGTTGCGCGAGCGCCTCGGAGATCGCGACCGAGCGGTGCTTGCCACCGGTGCAGCCCACTGCGATCGTCACGTGGCGCTTCTCCTCCTGCAGGTACCCGCCGAGCGCCGGCTCGAGCGCGGCCGCGTACCGCTCGACGAAGTCCTCCGCGCCCGGCAGCCCCAGGACGAAGTCGCGCACGGGCTCGTCGCGGCCCGTGAGGTGCCGGAGCTCGCCGATCCAGTACGGGTTGGACAGGAACCGCACGTCGACGACGTGGTCGGCGTCGAGCGGCAGCCCGTACTTGAAGCCGAACGACACGACGTGGATGCGCAGGGCGTCCTCGCCGCCGGCCACCGCGGCGCGCACCTCGCGGGCCAGGTCGTGCACGGTGAGGTCGCTCGTGTCGATGACGACGTCGGCCCGCGCCCGCACCTCCTCCAGCAGCATCCGCTCCTCCGCGATGCCGTCGAGCAGGCGCCGGTCCCCCTGGAGCGGGTGCGGCCGCCGGACGGCCTCGAACCGCTGGACGAGGACGGCGTCGCTCGCGTCGAGGAAGAGGATCCGGTGGGCGATGCCCGCCTCGCGGAGCGAGTCGATGACGTTGACGAGGTCGGCGAAGAACTCGCGGCCGCGGACGTCCACGACCGCGGCGAGCCGGTGCACGCCGCCCGGCCCCGTCGAGAGCATGCCCGCGAGCTGCGTGAGGAGCTGCGCCGGCAGGTTGTCGACGACGTACCAGTCGAGGTCCTCGAGGACGGCGGCGGCCTTCGTCCGGCCCGCCCCGGACATGCCCGTGACGACGAGGAGCTCGGGGACCTCGCGCCGCGCCCCGCGGCCGGCGACCTCGAGCGCGGGGATGCCCTCGGGCACGGTCGTGGCGGGAGGCTCGTGCGCCGCGTGCTGCCCCGTCATACCCCCAGGATGCCAGGCCCTCAGCCGGGGGCGGTGGGACGCGCCCCGGCCAGCGCGGCGTGCACCGCCTCCGCCGTGCGCCGGCCCATGCCCTTCACCTGCGCGATCTCGTCCACCGACGCCGCGCGGATGCGCGCCACCGACCCGAAGTGGGCGAGGAGGGCGGCGCGGCGCGCGGGACCGAGGCCCGGGACGTCGTCGAGCGCCGAGACCGTCATGCCGCGGCTCCGCCGCGCCCGGTGGTGCCGGATCGCGAACCGGTGCGCCTCGTCCCGCACCCGCTGCACGAGGTACAGGCCCTCCGAGCCGCGCGGCAGTATCACCGGGTACTCCTCCCCCGGCAGCCAGAGCTCCTCCAGCCGCTTGGCGATCCCGCAGAGCGCGACGTCGACGACGCCGAGCTCGGCCAGCGCGCGGGCGGCGGCGGCGACCTGCGGCGGGCCGCCGTCGACGACGACGAGGTTGGGCGGGTAGGCGAACCGGCGGCGCTCGGGCTCGCCGTCCGCGGGGACCTCCCCGCCCCGGGCGAGCGGACCCGCCGTCGGGCCCCCGGGGCCCTCGGGCGCGGGGCCCTCGACGCCCGTCGCGGACTCCGCCGCGGCCTGGTCGGCGAGGTAGCGGCGGAAGCGGCGCGTGAGCACCTCGTGGATCGCCTCGGTGTCGTCGCGCGCGCCGGAGCCGTCGGCGCCGCGGATGCCGAACGTGCGGTACTCGGACTTGCGCGGCAGGCCGTCCTCGAAGACCACCATCGACCCGACCTGGTAGGTGCCCTGCGTCGTCGAGATGTCGTAGCACTCGATGCGCAAGGGTGCGTCGGGCAGGCCGAGCGCCTCCTGGAGCTCGCGCAGGGCCTGGCTGCGGGTCGTGAGGTCCCCGGCCCGCTTGGTCCGGTGCAGCGCCAGGGCCTGCTCGGCGTTCTGGTGGACGGTCGCCGCGAGGGCCTTCTTGTCCCCCCGCTGGGGCACGCGGACCCGCACGCGCGCGCCGCGCAGCCCGCTGAGCCAGTCGGCGACCTCGTCGACGTCGGGCGGGAGCACGGGGACGAGCACCTCGCGCGGCACGGCGCTGTGGCGCTCCGGCGGCCGCTCCGGACGACGGGCGCCCGCGCCGCCCGCCGCGCGCGCCGGTGCGGCGCCCTCCGCCTCGCCGTACACCTGCAGGAGGAGCTGCTCGACGAGCTCCGCGTCCGAGAGGTCCTCGACCTTCTCCACGACCCAGCCGCGCTGGCCGCGGATGCGCCCGCCGCGCACGTGGAACACCTGGACCGCGGCCTCGAGCTCGTCGCCGGCCAGGCCGAACACGTCGGCGTCCGTACCGTCGGGCAGGACGACGGCGTTCTTCTCGGTCGCGCGCTGCAGTGCCGCGATGTCGTCGCGCAGGCGCGCGGCGCGCTCGTACTCGAGGTTCGCGGCGGCGGCACGCATCTGCTCCTCGAGGCGGCGGACGAACCGGCCCGTCTCCCCCGCCATGAAGTCGCAGAAGTCCTCGGCGAGGGCTCGGTGGTCCTCCGGGCTGATCCGGCCCACGCACGGCGCGGAGCACTTGTCGATGTACCCGAGCAGGCAGGGCCGCCCGGTCTGCTGCGCGCGCTTGAAGACCCCCGCCGAGCACGTGCGCACGGGGAACACGCGCAGCAGCAGGTCGACGGTCTCGCGGATCGCCCACGCGTGGCCGTACGGGCCGAAGTACCGGGTGCCGGGCCGCTTCGCCCCGCGCATCACCTGCACCCGCGGGAACTCCTCGCCCATCGTGACCGCGAGGTACGGGTAGGACTTGTCGTCGCGGTACTTGACGTTGAACCGCGGGTCGAACTCCTTGATCCAGGAGTACTCGAGGGCGAGCGCCTCGACCTCCGTGCCGACGACCGTCCACTCGACCGACGCCGCCGTCGTCACCATCTGCTGCGTGCGCGGGTGGAGGCCCGCCACGTCCTGGAAGTACGAGCTCAGCCGCTGGCGCAGGCTCTTCGCCTTGCCGACGTAGATGACGCGCCCGTGCTCGTCCCGGAAGCGGTAGACGCCCGGCGAGTCCGGGACCTGGCCCGGGGCCGGTCGGTAGGTCGCGGGATCGGGCACCTCCCCAGGCTAGATGACGTCTCCCACGCCGACGGCGGCCCGCCGGGAACCCCCGGACCGCCCCGCGGGAGCCCCGGTACGGTGAGGCATGGGCATCCTCCACACCTACGAGGTGACGCTGCGCTGGACCGGGGCGCGCGGCGTGGGCACGACGAGCTACACGGCCTACAGCCGCGACCACGAGGTCGTCGTCGAGGGCAAGCCCCCGCTCCTGGGCTCCGCGGACCCGGCGTTCCGCGGCGACCCGACGCGGTACACGCCCGAGGAGCTGCTCGTGGCGGCGCTCGCGCAGTGCCACATGCTCTGGTTCCTCCACCTGGCCGCGGCCGACGGCGTCGTGGTCGTCGGGTACACCGACGCCCCGCAGGGGCGGATGCGGGTCGAGGCGGCCGGCCACGGGCAGTTCACGGACGTCGTGCTGCGTCCGTGCGTGACCCTCGGCCGGCCCGACCGCGGCGACGGCCGACCGGTCACCGACGAGGAGCTCGCCGTGCTGCACGCACGGTCGCGCGAGCACTGCTTCATCGCCCGGTCGGTGAACTTCCCGGTGCGGCACCTGCCGGCGCCGCTGCGCGTGGACCGGTCCGCGGGCGACGTCGTCGCGCCCTGACGCGCCGGATCAGGCCGTCGCGCGGCTCTCCTCGACGATCCCGAGCGCCTCGGCGAGGAACCGTCCGGTGTGGCTGGCCGGGACGCGCGCCAGGTCCTCCGGCGTCCCCGTCGCGACCACGCGGCCCCCGCCCGTGCCGCCCTCGGGGCCGAGGTCGATGACCCAGTCGGCGTTCTTGATGACGTCGAGGTTGTGCTCGATGACGATGACCGTGTTGCCCTTGTCCACGAGCGACTGCAGCACGCCGAGGAGCCGGCGGATGTCCTCGAAGTGCAGGCCCGTCGTCGGCTCGTCGAGCACGTAGACCGTGCGCCCGGTGGAGCGCTTCTGCAGCTCGCTCGCGAGCTTGACGCGCTGCGCCTCGCCGCCGGACAGCGTAGGCGCCGGCTGCCCGAGCCGCACGTAGCCGAGCCCGACGTCGACCAGCGTCCGCAGGTGCCGCGCGACGGCCGGCACCGCCGAGAAGAACTCGGCCGCCTCCTCGATGGGCATGTCGAGGACCTCCGCGACCGTGCGGCCCTTGAAGTGCACCTCGAGCGTCTCCCGGTTGTACCGGGCGCCGTGGCAGACCTCGCACGGCACGTACACGTCCGGGAGGAAGTTCATCTCGATCTTGATCGTGCCGTCGCCCGAGCACGCCTCGCACCGGCCGCCCTTGACGTTGAACGAGAACCGGCCGGGCGTGTAGCCGCGGACCTTGGCCTCCGTCGTCGAGGCGAAGAGCTTGCGCATGTGGTCCCACACGCCGGTGTACGTGGCCGGGTTCGAGCGCGGGGTGCGCCCGATCGGGCCCTGGTCGACGTGGACGACCTTGTCGACGTGCTCGAGCCCGGTCACCCGCGTGTGCCGCCCCGGGACGAGCCGGGCCCGGTTGAGCTCGTTCGCGAGCACCGGGTAGAGGATCCCGTTGACGAGCGACGACTTGCCCGAGCCGGACACCCCCGTCACGGCGACGAAGCAGCCCACCGGGAACGACACGTCGATGCCCGCGAGGTTGTGCTCTCGCGCGCCGACCACCGTGAGCTGGCGCGCCGGGTCGACCGGCCGGCGCACCGCGGGGGCCGGGATCTCGCGGCGCCCGGCGAGGTACGCGCCCGTCACCGACTCCGGCGTCCGCAGGAGCCCCTCCAGGTCGCCCGAGTGGACGACCCGGCCGCCGTGCTCGCCCGCGCCCGGCCCGATGTCGACGATCCAGTCGGCCGTGCGGATGGTCTCCTCGTCGTGCTCGACGACGATGAGCGTGTTCCCGAGGTCGCGCAGGCGCGTGAGGGTCTCGATGAGGCGGCGGTTGTCCCGCTGGTGCAGGCCGATGCTCGGCTCGTCGAGGACGTAGAGCACGCCGACGAGGCCGGAGCCGATCTGCGTCGCCAGGCGGATGCGCTGCGCCTCCCCGCCCGACAGGGTCGCCGCGCCGCGCTCGAGCGACAGGTAGTCGAGGCCGACGTCGAGCAGGAAGCCCAAGCGCGCCTGGATCTCCTTGAGCACCTGCGCGGCGATCACCCGCTCGCGTTCGCCGAGCTCGAGCGAGGCCAGGAAGTCCCGGGCCGCCCGCAGCGAGAGCCGGCACAGTTCGGCGATGGACAGCCCGCCCACCTTGACCGCGAGGACCTCGGGCTTGAGCCGGGCGCCCTGGCACGCGGGGCACGGCACCTCGCGCATGTACGCCTCGTACCGCTCCTTCGACCACTCCGACTCGGTCTCGGCGTGCCGGCGCTCGATGAACGAGATGACGCCCTCGAAGCCCGTGGCGTACTGGCGCTCCCGGCCCCAGCGGTTCCGGTACCGCACGTGCACCTTGTGGTCGCGGCCGTAGAGGATCGCGTGCCGCGCCCGCTCCGGCAGCGCCCGCCACGGGACGTCCATGGAGAAGCCGAGCTCCTCGGCCAGCGCCGAGAGCACGCGCGTGAAGTACTCCGCGGAGGTCTGCGCCCACGGCGCCACCGCGCCCTGCGCGAGCGTCGCCTCCTCGTCCGGGATCACGAGCTCCGGGTCGACCTCGAGCCGGTGGCCGATGCCCGTGCACTCCGGGCACGCGCCGTACGGGGCGTTGAAGGAGAACGTCCGGGGCTCGATCTCGTCGAGCGCGAGCTCGTGCTCGTTCGGGCACGCGCGATGCTCGGAGAACCGCCGCTCCCGGCCCGGGTCGTCCGGGTCGGCGTCCACGAGCTCGACGATCAGGCGCCCGCCCGCGAGCCCGAGCGCCGTCTCCACGGAGTCCGTCAGCCGCCGCTGCACGCCGTCGCGCGCGACGAGCCGGTCGACGACCACCTCGATGGAGTGCTTGAGGTTCTTCTCCAGCGTCGGCGCCTCGGTGAGCGCGACGACGGTGCCGTCGACGCGCGCGCGCGCGAAGCCCTTGCTCTGCAGCTCGCGGAACAGGTCGGCGTACTCGCCCTTGCGGCCGCGGACGACGGGCGCCAGGACCTGGTACCGCGTGCCCTCCGGCAGCTCGAGCAGGCGGTCGACGATCTGCTGGGGCGTCTGCCGGCTGACGACCTCCCCGCACACCGGGCAGTGCTGCGTGCCGGCCCGCGCGTAGAGCAGCCGCAGGTAGTCGTAGACCTCGGTGATCGTGCCGACGGTCGAGCGCGGGTTCCGGCTCGTGGACTTCTGGTCGATGGAGACCGCGGGCGACAGACCCTCGATGAAGTCGACGTCGGGCTTGTCCATCTGCCCGAGGAACTGGCGGGCGTACGACGACAGGCTCTCGACGTAGCGGCGCTGCCCCTCCGCGAAGATCGTGTCGAACGCCAGCGAGGACTTCCCCGACCCGGACAGACCCGTGAAGACGATCAGGCTGTCCCGGGGAAGGTCGAGGTCGACGTTGCGCAGGTTGTGCTCGCGCGCACCTCGGATGCGCAGGCGGTCGTCCACGCCGACATGGTAGGCAGGCACCCCGACATCATACATGCGTTCGAACCGCCTTCCTCCGCTCCCGCTCCCCGCCCACGGCGGGGCGTCCCCGGGCCACGCGCCGCCGACGGCGGGCCGGCCGCCGGGGGTCAGGGCCGCGCGTCGTCCTCGACGGCCTCGGCGGGCTCGCCGGACCGGGCGGCCTCCGCGCGCGCCGCCCGACGCGTGGAGACGAGGCTCGCGACCGTCGCGACCGTCAGCGTGCCGAGGATGACGGACAGCGACAGCCAGATCGGGATCTCCGGCGCCCACGCGACGTGCTCGCCCCCGTTGATGAACGGCAGCTCGTTCGTGTGCAGGGCCTCCAGCACGAGCTTGACCCCGATGAAGCCCAGGATCACCGCCAGGCCCTCGGAGAGGTACACGAGCCGCTGGAGCAGCCCGCCGAGGAGGAAGTAGAGCTGGCGCAGCCCGAGGAGCGCGAACGCGTTGGTCGTGAAGACGATGTACGGCTCGCGGGTCAGGCCGTAGATCGCCGGGATCGAGTCCAGGGCGAAGAGCACGTCGGTCGACCCGATCGCGATCATGACGATGAGCATCGGCGTGACGAGCCGACGGCCGTCCACCCGCACCGTCAGCCGGTCCCCGTGGTAGTCCGGCGTCGAGGGCACCACGCGCCGCACCAGCCGCAGGAGCCGGTTCTCGCGGAACTCGCTCACCGGCTCGCTGTCGTGGTCCTCCCGCGCGAGCTTCACCGCCGTGTACACGAGGAACGCGCCGAAGACGTAGAACACCCACGAGAACTGGGCGATCGCCGCGGCGCCCGCCCAGATGAACAGGCCCCGCAGGAGGAGCGCGATCGCCACGCCCACGAGCAGGACCTTCTGCTGGTACTGCCGGGGCACGGCGAACCTCGTCATGATGATGAGGAAGACGAAGAGGTTGTCGACCGACAGGCTCTTCTCCGTCACGTAGCCGGCGAAGTACTCGCCGCCGTGCGCGGGCCCCCACACGAGGAGCAGCCCGACGCCGAACACGAGCGCGAGCACGATGTAGAAGGCCGACCAGAAGGCGGACTCGCGGAACGTCGGCTCGTGCGGCGTGCGCACGTGGGCGTAGAAGTCGAAGACGAGCAGGCCCAGGACACCGACGACGGTGACGACCCAGACCCAGGGGACGACGGACACGCGAGAACCTCCGGCACGGACGGGTGTGCACCGGAGGTCTCCTCCGCCCGGCTCGACCGGACCCGGGCACCGGGTCGTCGAGACGACCGTGATGACGGCGCACCTGCGTCGGGAGTACTCCCCTCCTGCCGGGTCAGCCTACGGCCTTCGGAGGGGTGCGGGCGACCGCGGCCGGGCGTACGCTCGCCCGCGTCGCGTCGGCGCCCGGGCACGGCGACGGCGGGGGCGGACCGGGGTCTCCCGGCCCGCCCCCGCCGTCGCCGTGGGGGTCGGCTGGCGCGTCAGCCCGTGAAGCTCGGCGCTGCCTGCACCGGGCGCGCGGGCGCCGCGGGCTTGGCCGGCTCGGCCGGCTCGGGACCCTCGTCGACGACCGGGTCGTCCTCGGGCTCGGACGTCACCTCAGTCGGGTCGACCGACGGCTCGGGGTCCGGGTCCTCGGACGGCTCGGGGTCCGGGTCCTCCGACGGCTCGACGGACGGGTCGACCGTCGGGTCGGGGTCCGGCTCCGGGTCCGGGTCAGGCTCCTGGCACGGCGGGACCGTGACGTACTTCTCCAGGTTCTGGTGCCGCGCGGCGACGATCGGCGGCCAGCCCAGCACGCCCTTGCCGGTGGCGCGGTCGACGACGGTCGGGATCTGACTCTGCTTGACGTTCCGAAGCATGTCCTCCTGCACGCCCCACCCCGAGCCGCACACGTCATCCGGGAGGAGCGCCGGATCGATGGACCGGAACCACTGGTGCCCCTCCTTGATCCGAATCAGCCGCTGGTAGCCGGAGTTCTCCCAGCTCGCGCCCTTGTTGGGGTTCACCTTCTTGTAGATGTAGATCGCCGTGTAGTCCTTCTTGGCCTCGCCATGCCCATGCCCGCGAGCCTGGGCTGCGACCGGCAGGGCCGCGACCAGGAGTCCGATGATGGTTGCCGCTGCGAGTCGGCGGCGCAGAGTGCGCATCAGTGGGGTCGCCCTTCCAAACGGGGGATAATGGACCTGTCAGTGGTGTGCACTATGCCCGATTTCGACCCGGTTTGCCACGTACCTCACCCATTTGGGGGTGTTTTTCACCCTCTGTCGGCCTCGACGGTTCCGCGGAACGCCGATAACGCACATCCCCCGCGTTCCCGCGGCGGCGTGACAGCCCGCGACGGCGCTCGCACGCCACCCGTGGCCGCGCCCGCAAGGGCCCCGCGGGCGCGCTCGTGCGGCATCCCTGCGGCGCCTCAGCGGCGCTCCGGGACGCCCCGCGGCCCCCGTCAGGCGGTGGCCGCCCGCATCTGCCGCAGCTCCTTCTTGAGCCCGGCGATCTCGTCCCGCAGGCGCGCGGCGAGCTCGAACTGGAGCTCCGCCGCCGCGGCGTGCATCTGGTCCGTGAGCTGCTGCACGAGGTCGGCGAGGTCGGCCGCCGGCACGTCCGACAGCCGGGCCGCGCCGCCCTCGCGCGCGGGCGCCGGACGCGGTGGCGCGGCCCGCCCGCGGCCGGCCTGGCGGTAGCCGCCCTTGAGCAGGTCGGCCGTGTCGACGTCCTCGCGCGCCAGCATGTCGGTGACGTCGGCGATCTTCTTGCGCAGCGGCGTCGGGTCGATCCCGTGCTCGCGGTTGTAGGCGAGCTGCTTCTCGCGGCGCCGGTTCGTCTCGTCGATCGCCCGCGCCATCGAGGGCGTGATCGCGTCGGCGTACATGTGCACCTGGCCGGACACGTGCCGCGCGGCCCGCCCGATGGTCTGGATGAGGGAGGTCTCCGACCGCAGGAACCCCTCCTTGTCCGCGTCGAGGATGCTCACGAGGGAGACCTCGGGCAGGTCGAGGCCCTCCCGCAGGAGGTTGATCCCGACGAGGACGTCGACGGTCCCGAGCCGCAGCTCGCGGAGGAGCTCCACGCGCCGCAGCGTGTCCACCTCCGAGTGCAGGTACTGCACCCGCACGCCGCGCTCGAGCAGGTAGTCGGTGAGGTCCTCGGCCATCTTCTTCGTCAGGGTCGTGACGAGGACGCGCTCGTCCCGCTCGGTCCGCACACGGATCTCCTCGAGCAGGTCGTCGATCTGCCCGCGGGTGGGCTTGACCACGACCTCGGGGTCCACGAGCCCGGTCGGCCGGATGATCTGCTCGACGACGCCGTCGGACTGGGCGAGCTCGTACGGCCCCGGGGTCGCGGACAGGTAGACCGTCTGCCCGATGCGCTCGACGAACTCCTCCCAGCGCAGCGGCCGGTTGTCCATCGCGCTCGGCAGCCGGAAGCCGTGCTCCACGAGCGACCGCTTGCGCGACATGTCGCCCTCGTACATCGCGCCGATCTGCGGCACCGTGACGTGCGACTCGTCGATGACGAGCAGGAAGTCCTCGGGGAAGTAGTCGAGCAGCGTGTTCGGCGGCGAGCCGGGCGCTCGGCCGTCGATGTGCCGCGAGTAGTTCTCGATGCCGGCGCACGAGCCGACCTGGCGCAGCATCTCCAGGTCGTAGGTCGTCCGCATGCGCAGGCGCTGGGCCTCGAGCAGCTTGTTCTGCGCCTCGAGCTCGGCGAGGCGCTCCTCGAGCTCCGCCTCGATGCTGCTGATCGCGCGCGCCATCCGCTCGGGGCCGGCCACGTAGTGCGACGCCGGGAACAGGAACGTCTGCTCCTCCGACCGGATCACGTCGCCGGTCACCGGGTGCAGCAGGTGGATCGCCTCGACCTCGTCCCCGAAGAGCTCGATCCGCACGGCGAGCTCCTCGTACACGGGGATGATCTCGACGGTGTCCCCGCGCACGCGGAACGTCCCGCGCGAGAACGCCATGTCGTTGCGCGTGTACTGCATCGCGACGAAGCGCCGCAGCAGCTGGTCGCGGTCGACCCGGTCGCCGACGGCGATCGGCACCATCCGGTCGACGTACTCCTGGGGCGTGCCGAGACCGTAGATGCACGACACCGACGCGACGACGACGACGTCCCGCCGGGTCAGGAGCGAGTTCGTCGCCGAGTGCCGCAGCCGCTCGACCTCCTCGTTGATCGAGGAGTCCTTCTCGATGTAGGTGTCCGTCTGCGCGATGTACGCCTCGGGCTGGTAGTAGTCGTAGTACGAGACGAAGTACTCGACCGCGTTCTTCGGCAGCAGCTCGCGGAACTCCGTGGCGAGCTGCGCGGCGAGCGTCTTGTTCGGCGCCATGACGAGGGTGGGGCGCTGCAGGCGCTCGATGAGCCACGCCGTCGTCGCGGACTTGCCGGTGCCGGTCGCGCCCAGCAGGACGACGTCCTTCTCCCCCGCCTCGATCCGGCGCGCGAGCTCGTCGATCGCCTCTGGCTGGTCGCCGGACGGCCGGTAGTCCGACACCACCTCGAAGGGGATCATCCGGCGCTGCAGGTCGGTCACGGGACGCACCCCACCACCGTACGTCGGGACGCCGACACGTGGTGCGGGCGCCGGCCGCACCGGTGCCGGTGCCCCGACCGTGCCGACGCCGGGCCGCGCGGCGGCCGTCTACCTCGCGAGCGTCGCCTCGAGCACCGCCGCCAGGCCCCGCGCGGCGTCGCCCGGGGCCATCCCTGTCCGCCCGGTGCCCGCCACCTGCTCCGGCGTGCGCGGGACGTGGACGAAGCCGTGCGGCACGTCCGAGCCCGCGAGGACGGTCGCCAGCCGGTAGAAGACGGCGTTGCACACGTACGTCCCGGCCGAGCTCGACACCCGCGCCGGCACGCCCGCCCGCTCGGCGGCGTCGACGCACGCCCGCAGCGGCAGGGCGGTGAACCACGCCGCCGGGCCGCCGGGCACCAGCGGCTCGTCGACCGGGCGGTCGCCGTCCTCGTCGGGGATCCTGGCGTCGGCGACGTTGAGCGCGACCCGCTCGACCAGGACGGCGTCGGCGTCCCCCGCCTCCCCCACGCTCACGACGGCGCGCGGGCGCGTCCGCGCCACCGCCTCCTCCAGGAGCCCCGGCGCGCGCCGGAACGACACGGGCAGCCGCACCGCCTCGATCGCGGGGCCGCGCCACGTGCGCACCAGCTCCTGCACGGCGAGCCAGGACGCGTTCACCGCGTGACCCTCGAACGGCTCGAACCCCGTCACCAGGACGGTCACGCCCCGCCCTCCGGCGCCGCCTGGGCGGACCGCGCGCGCGCCCACCGCGCCCACACGGCGTCCACCTGCGCCTCGAGCTCGGCGACCTCCCCCGACCCGTCCAGGACGACGTCGGCCGCCTCCAGCCGCGCCTCGTCGTCGGCCTGGGCGGCGAGCCGCGCCCACGCGGCCTCGCGGCCCAGACCACGCTCGCGGACGAGCCGCTCCACGCGCAGCTCGGCCGGGGCGTCCACCACGACGAGCACGTCGAAGTGGCCCGCCTGCCCGGTCTCGACAAGCAGCGGGATGTCGTGCACGACGACGTCGTGCCCGTCCGCCACCGCGCGCGCCTCGGCCTCCCGCGCGGCCTCCCGCACGAGCGGGTGCACGATCGCGTTGAGCCGCTCGAGAGCCTTCGGGTCGGCGAACACGCGCACCCCGAGCGCCCGCCGGTCCAGCCGCCCGAGCGCGTCCAGCACCGGCCCGAACTCCTCGACGACCGCCGCGAGGCCGGGCGTCCCGACGTCGACCACCTCGCGCGCCAGCACGTCGTGGTCGATCACGGCCGCGCCGTGCGCGGCGAGGCGTCGCGCCACGACGGACTTCCCGGCGGCGATGCCGCCGGTCAGTCCGATCCGCAGGACGCCGGGTCCCAGGCGGGGTCCGTCCTCGTGCACGGGCACACCACCAGCGTATCCACGGCCCCCGGCGGGCGCGCGGACAGGACCGGACGCACGGACGGGGGCCGGACGCACGAGGGGCCGGCCCGTGAACGGACCGGCCCCTCGACGCTCGGGCTCAGTTGCCCGTGAGCTTCTCCCGCAGCGCGGCGAGCGCCTCGTCCGAGGCGAGCGTGCCGGACGCCTCGGTCTGCGGCGACGAGGAGTAGCTGCTCGGGGCGGCCTCGGAGGACGCACCCGCGGCCTCGGCGTCGGCGGCCAGCGCGGCGGCCACCTGGCGCTTGTGGGCCTCCCAGCGGGCGTGGGCGGCCGCGTACTGCGCCTCCCACTCCTCGCGCTGCTTCTCGTAGCCGGGCAGCCACTCGTTCGTCTCGGGGTCGAAGCCCTCGGGGTACTTGTAGTTGCCCTTCTCGTCGTACTCGGCGGCCATGCCGTACAGCGCCGGGTCGAAGTCCTCGCTGTTCGGGTCCACGCCCTCGTTCGCCTGCTTGAGCGACAGCGAGATCCGCCGGCGCTCGAGGTCGATGTCGATGACCTTGACGAACGTGTCGTCGCCGACGTTGACGACCTGCTCGGGCAGCTCGACGTGGCGCTGGGCCAGCTCGGAGATGTGCACGAGGCCCTCGATACCGTCCTCGACGCGCACGAACGCGCCGAACGGGACGAGCTTGGTGACCTTGCCGGGCACGACCTGGCCGATGGCGTGCGTCCGGGCGAACGCCTGCCACGGGTCCTCCTGCGTCGCCTTGAGCGACAGCGAGACCCGCTCGCGGTCGAAGTCGACGTCGAGGACCTCGACGGTGACCTCCTGGCCCACCTCGACGACCTCGGACGGGTGGTCGATGTGCTTCCAGGACAGCTCGGAGACGTGCACGAGGCCGTCGACCCCGCCGAGGTCGACGAACGCGCCGAAGTTGACGATCGAGGACACGACACCGGGCCGGACCTGGCCCTTCTGCAGCGTCTGCAGGAAGGTCGAGCGCACCTCGGACTGGGTCTGCTCGAGCCACGCGCGCCGCGACAGGACCACGTTGTTGCGGTTCTTGTCGAGCTCGATGATCTTGGCCTCGATCTCCTTGCCGACGTACGGCTGGAGGTCGCGCACGCGGCGCATCTCGACGAGGGAGGCGGGCAGGAAGCCGCGCAGGCCGATGTCGAGGATGAGGCCACCCTTGACGACCTCGATGACGGTGCCGGTGACGACGCCGTCCTCCTCCTTGATCCGCTCGATCGTGCCCCAGGCGCGCTCGTACTGGGCGCGCTTCTTGGACAGGATCAGCCGGCCCTCCTTGTCCTCCTTCTGCAGGACCAGGGCCTCCACCACGTCGCCGACCTTGACCACCTCGTCAGGGTCGATGTCGTGCTTGATGGAGAGCTCGCGGGAGGGGATGACGCCCTCCGTCTTGTAGCCGATGTCGAGGAGGACCTCGTCACGGTCGACCTTGACGACGGTGCCCTCGACGATGTCGCCGTCGTTGAAGTACTTGATGGTCGCGTCGATCGCGGCGAGGAGGTCCTCGCTCGAGCCGATGTCGTTGACAGCGACCTGCGGCGCCGCCGGCTGGGTGGTGGAGATGGTCATTGAGTCGTGAGCTCCGATGCGGACAGGGAGTAGTGCGGACAGGGTGGGTGGTGCGTGTTGTGATGCGTAGCCACCGATCGCCGCGCTCCGCGGCCGCCGCTGCAGGCAACCTGGGAGCACAGGAAAGCCCGAGCCGGGGCGAACCTGATCCGAGACGTGCTACGCCGCCGACCATCCTAGGTGGCGGCGCAAGTGGCGGTCAAAGGAGGGCGAGGCGCCCCTGGACCCGCTCAGGCGAGCACGCGGGCGGCCCGCAGGAGGTCCGGCGGCACCCGCTTGACCTTCCCCGCCATCTCGGCGAACGGCACGAGGACGATCTCGCCGCCCCGCAGCGCCGTCATGACGCTGGACCGGCCCTCCTCGAGGGCGTCGACCGCGGCGACGCCGAACCGGCTGCCCAGGATCCGGTCCGTCGGCGTCGGCGAGCCGCCCCGCTGCACGTGGCCCAGGATCGTCACGCGGGTCTCGAACCCCGTGCGGCTCTCGATCTCGCGCGCGACCTGCTCGCTCGCCGAGCCGGCCACGATCTCGCCGTTCGGCCCGCGCTGCGGCTCGAACGTCATCCCGGAGCCCTCGCGCGGGACGGCGCCCTCCGCGACCACGACGATCGAGAAGGACGCGTGGGCGCGGTGCCGGTGCGTGAGGAACCGCACGACCTGGTCGATGTCGAACGGCTCCTCGGGCGCGAGCACGATCTCCGCGCCGCCCGCGATGCCCGCGTTGACCGCGATCCAGCCGGCGTTGCGGCCCATGACCTCGACGACCATGACCCGGTTGTGGCTCTCCGCCGTGGTGTGCAGGCGGTCGATCGCCTCGGTCGCGATGTTCACGGCCGTGTGGAACCCGACGGACAGGTCCGTGCCCTCGACGTCGTTGTCGATCGTCTTCGGGATGCCGACCATGCGGACGCCGGCCTCCGCGACGATGCTCGCGGCGTGCAGCGTGCCGTCCCCGCCCACGCAGATGACCGCGTCGATCCGCTCGGCCTCGAGCGTGGCGAGCACGGCCTCGAGCCCGCCCTCGTGGCGGTGCGGGTGGTACCGGTCCGTGCCGAGCAGCGTCCCGCCGACCGGGAGCACGTTGCGGATGTCCTGCCGGCCCACCTGGACGACCGCGCCGTCCGCGACGCCGCGCCAGCCGTTCCGGAAGCCCACGATGGTGTGCCCGTGGGTGCCCAGGCCGTGCTTGACCACGGCCCGGATCACGGCGTTCAGCCCCGGCACGTCCCCGCCGCCGGTCAGCAGCCCGATCCGCACGTCAGACCTCCTCGCCCGCCGGGTGGCGCCCCGGCCAGCCCACCCTAACGACAGCCTGGGAGGATGGCGCCGAGGAGGGGACCATGTCGCAGCCGCCGCCCGGGTTCGCCGGCTTCGCCGACCGCGACGTCGACACCTCCGGCGCCGGCCGCCGGTGGTGGGACGCGAACGCCGACGAGTACCTCGCCGAGCACGGCGACTTCCTCGGCCCCGCCGACTTCCGCTGGTGCCCGGAGGGGCTCCGCGAGGCGGACGCGCGGCTCCTCGGCGACGTCGCCGGGCGCCGCGTGCTCGAGGTCGGCTGCGGGGCCGCGCAGTGCGCCCGGTGGCTCGCGGACCAGGGCGCCCACGTCGTCGCCACCGACGTCGCGCACGGCATGCTCCGGCGGGCGCGGGCGATCGACGCCGGCCGCCCGGACCGCCCGGCCGTGCCGCTCGTCGAGGCGGACGCGCGGGCCCTGCCCTTCCCGGACGCGTCGTTCGACGTCGCCTTCACCGCGTTCGGCGCGATCCCGTTCGTGGCGGACCCCTGGCGGGTCCACGCCGAGGTCGCGCGCGTGCTGCGCCCGGGCGGGCGGTGGGCGTTCGCCGTCACCCACCCGATCCGCTGGGCCTTCCCCGACGACCCGACGGAGCGCGGGCTCGTCGCCAGCCGCTCCTACTTCGACCGGCGCCCGTACGTCGAGACCGACGACGCCGGCCGGGTCGCCTACGCCGAGCACCACCGCACCATCGGCGACCACGTCGCCGACGTCGTGGGCGCGGGGCTCGTCGTCGCGCGCGTCGTCGAGCCGGAGTGGACGCCGGGCAACGACCGCGTGTGGGGCGGCTGGGGCCCCGTCCGGGGCGCGCTGCTGCCCGGCACGCTCGTCGTCGTCTGCCGGCGCCCCTAGGCCCCCGGGCCGGCGGCGGGGTCGGCGCCCGGCCTGCGACCGGTCAGTGCCCGGCGTCGTGCCAGCTCGTCCCGGTGCCCACGGAGACGTCGAGCGGGACCGACAGGTCGCCCGCGGCGCCCATCTCGTGCCGCACGAGCTCCTCGACGGCGGCGCGCTCCCCCGGCGCCACCTCGAGCACCAGCTCGTCGTGCACCTGCAGCAGCAGGCGTGACCGCAGCCCCTGCGCGCGCAGGCCCCGGTGCACGCCGAGCATCGCGACCTTGATGAGGTCCGCGGCGCTGCCCTGGATGGGCGCGTTGAGCGCCATGCGCTCCGCCATCTCGCGGCGCTGCCGGTTGTCGCTCGTGAGGTCCGGCAGGTACCGCCGGCGGCCGAGGATCGTCGCCGTGTAGCCCGTCCGGCGCGCCTCCTCCACGACGCCGGCGAGGTAGTCCCGCACGCCGCCGAACCGCGCGAAGTAGTCGGCCATGAGCTCGCTCGCCTCGCCCACGGAGATGCTCAGCTGCTTGGACAGGCCGAACGACGACAGCCCGTACGCGAGCCCGTACGACATCGCCTTGATCTTCGAGCGCATCTGGGGCGTGACCTCGTCGGTGGGCACGCCGAACACGCGTGAGCCGACGTACCGGTGCAGGTCCTCCCCCGAGCGGAACGCCTCGATGAGGCCCTCGTCACCGGACAGGTGCGCCATGATCCGCATCTCGATCTGGCTGTAGTCCGCCGTGAGCAGGGTCTCGTACCCCGGCCCGACGACGAACGCGCGCCGGATCCGCCGACCCTCCTCGGTGCGGATCGGGATGTTCTGCAGGTTGGGGTCGGTCGAGGACAGGCGCCCGGTCGCGGCGATCGTCTGCAGGTACGTCGTGTGGATCCGGCCGTCGTCGGCGACCGAGCGGAGCAGGCCTTCGACCGTCTGGCGCAGGCGGGACGCGTCCCGGTGCGCGAGCAGGTGCGCCAGGAACGGGTGCTGGGTGCGCTCGTGCAGCTCGGCGAGGGCCGCGGCGTCCGTCGTGTAGCCGGTCTTGATCCGCTTGGTCTTCGGCATGCCGAGCTGGTCGAAGAGGACCTCCTGGAGCTGCTTCGGCGAGCCCAGGTTCACCTCGCGCCCGATGACGGCGTACGCCTCCGCGGCGGCGTCGGCGACCGCCGCGGCGAAGTCCCGCTCGAGCGCCTCGAGCTGGTCGGTGTCGACCGCGACGCCGACGGTCTCCATCTCGGCGAGCACGTCGACGAGCGGGAGCTCGACGTCGCGCAGCAGGTGGCCGACCTGGCGGTCGGCCAGCGCGCCGTCCAGCACCTCGGTCAGCTCCCCGACGGCGGCGGCCCGGAGCGCGCCCTGCGGCACCGCCCCCGTCCCCTCGAGGTCGAGGTCGAGGGCGCCCTGCGCGGCGTCGTCGTCGCCCTGCGTCCGCAGCTCGCGCCGCAGGTACCGCACCGCCAGGTCCGCGAGGTCGAAGGAGCGCTGGTCCGGGTGGCACAGGTACGCGGCAAGGAGCGTGTCGAACACCACGCCCGCGAGGGTCATCCCCCGGCCCGCCAGTGCGTGCCGGGCCTCCTTCGCCCCGTGCACCGCCTTCGGCGCCGACGGGTCGGCGAGCCAGGCGGCCAGGGCCGCCTCGTCGTCGGGCCCGAGGTCCGTCAGGTCGAGGGCGATCGCGCCCTCGCCGTCGGCGATCGCCAGCGCCCAGGCGTCCCCGCGGGCGGGCGCGCCGCGGCCCGTGACGTCGAGGGCGAGCACCCGCCCCCGGCGCGCGGCCAGCCACGCGCCCAGGGTGCCGGGCGCAGGCGTCGTCACGTCGAGGCGGAACCCCTCGGCCTCGCCGGCCTCCTCCGGCACCATCGCCAGCAGCCGCTCGCGCAGCACCCGGAACTCCAGCGCGTCGAACACCCGGTGCATCGCCTCGCGGTCCCAGGGCCGCGCCTCGAGGTCGGCCACGTCCAGGCCGAGCTCGAGGTCGTCCACCGCCTGGTTGAGCGCGCGGTTGACGCGCACCTGGTCCGCGTGCGCGCACAGGTTCTCCCCCGCCTTGCCCGGGATCGCGGCCGCCGCCGCGAGCACCCCGTCGAGGTCGCCGTACGCGGTGATCCACTTCGCCGCGGTCTTGGGGCCGACGCCCGGGATGCCCGGCAGGTTGTCGCTCGTCTCGCCGACGAGGGCCGCGAGGTCCGGGTAGCGCTCCGGCGGCACCCCGTACTTCTCCGCGACCGCCTCCGGCGTGAACCGCACCAGGTCCGAGACGCCCTTGCGCGGGTAGAGGACCGTGACGTGCTCGCCGACGAGCTGGAACGCGTCCCGGTCGCCCGTGCAGACGAGCACCTGCATCCCCGCGGCGACCGCGCGCCGCGTGAGCGTGGCGATGACGTCGTCGGCCTCGTAGTTGGGCTTCTCGACCGTCGGGATGCGCAAGGTCGCGAGGATCTCCTTGATGAGCGGGACCTGCCCGGCGAACTCGGGCGGCGTGACGTCGCGCGTCGCCTTGTACGCGGGGAACCGCTCGGTGCGGAAGGTCGTCCGCCCGGCGTCGAAGGCGACGCCGACGTGCGTGGGCCGCTCGTCCCGCAGGAGGTTCGCGAGCATCGACGTGAAGCCGTAGACGGCGTTCGTCGGCGTGCCCGTCGTCGTCGAGAAGTTCTCCACCGGCAGCGCGAAGAACGCGCGGTAGGCCATCGAGTGGCCGTCCACGAGCAGGAGCAGGGGCCGGGGTCGCGCCGCGTCGGTCACGCGTGCCAACCTACCGGGCATGCCCGACAGCCCACCCCCGGCCGGCGCCGGGACGCCCCCCGCCCGCGACGCCGGCTCCCCGCCCCCCGCACCCACCCTCGCGGAGCTCCGCCGGGTCACCGCCGGGACGCTCGCGGAGCGGCTCGGCATCGAGCTGCTCGAGGCGAGCCCCGAGCGCGTCGTCGGCACCATGCCCGTCGCCGGCAACACGCAGCCCTACGGGCTCCTCCACGGGGGCGCGTCCGTCGCGCTCGCCGAGACCCTCGGCTCGTTCGCCGCCGCCCTCCACGCGTGGCCCGACCGGCAGGCCGTCGGGGTGGAGGTCAGCGCGAGCCACCACCGCGGCGTCCGGGACGGCGTCGTCACCGGCCGCGCGTCCGCCGTCCACCTCGGGACGACGACGGCCACCTACGAGATCGTCGTCGAGGACTCCAGCGGCCGACGGGTCTGCACCGCCCGGCTGACGTGCCTGCTGATCGCGCCCCGGGGCGCGGCGAACAGCGCGGCCGAGCCGGACTCGCCGCGCGACTGACGCCGGCGGGCGATGACCTCCTCGAGGCCGCCCCGCGGGCCGCGGCGCCGGGCGCCCTCGGCGGCGAGCCGGCGGTGGAGCGCCGCCACGGCCATGACCCGGTGCGACGCGGCCGGCGCGAAGCCCAGGCGCACGAAGAAGCGCTGCACCCCGCGCGCGCCCGGCAGCGGCGCCGCGTAGACGTTCTCCGCGCCCGCCGCGAGGGCGATCTCGACGGCGGACTGCATGAGCGCGTGCCCGACGCCCCGCCGGCGCTGGCGGGGGTCGACGTACACGGCCTCCACGGCCAGGTTGACCTCGTCGGTGAACACGTTCGGCCCCAGCAGGCGGCCCAGCAGGATGCCGACCACCCCGTCCGTGTCGCGCGCGACGAGCAGGGTCGCGCCCGGCGCCGACGTCAGCGCGCCGACGTGCCGGGCGACCGTGTCGGCGTCACCGCTGCACACCTGGGCCCCGGTCCACGCCTCCGCCCGGGCCCGCAGGCACAGCGCCACGACGTCGTCCAGGTCCTGGGGGCGGATCGGACGTACCTCGACACCCGAGCGCACGGCAGACCTCCTCGACCCGGCCGGGCGCGGTGGCGCCGGAGGGGACGGCCGGGTATGTCGGAACCATAACCGCCCGCCCCGGACGGCGGAAGTCGTCGGCCCGGCAGGCGGGCGCCGGGACGGCGTGCGGCGCCGGCGTCGCCGCGGTGCCTCGGCCGTGCCTCAGCCGTGCCTCGGCGGTGCCCCAACGGTGCCTCAGCGGCGCCTCAGGAGGCCCCGCCCACCTGCTCGATGACGGCGTCCGCGACCTCGCGCATGGTGAGGCGGCGGTCCATCGAGGTCTTCTGGATCCAACGGAAGGCGTCGGGCTCCGTGAGGCCCATCTTGGTCATGAGCAGACCCTTGGCGCGGTCCACGCGCTTGCGGGTCTCGAACCGCTCGGTCATGTCCGCGACCTCGGCCTCGAGCGCCGTGATCTGGCTGTAGCGCGAGATCGCGATCTCGATCGCCGGCAGCAGGTCCGCGGGCGTGAACGGCTTGACGACGTACGCCATCGCGCCGGCGTCGCGCGCGCGCTCGACGAGCTCGGTCTGCGAGAACGCCGTGAGGAGGACGACGGGCGCCGCGTGCTCCTTGACGATCTGCTCGGCCGCCGTGATGCCGTCCATGACGGGCATCTTCACGTCCATGACGACGACGTCGGGGCGCAGCTCGGTCGCGAGGCGCACGGCCGTCTCGCCGTCGCCGGCCTCGCCGACGACGTCGAAGCCGGCCTCCCGCAGCGTCTCCACGACGTCCATGCGGATGAGCGCCTCGTCCTCGGCGACGACGGCACGGCGGGCGGTCTGGGCGGCCTCGGCGGCGGCCGCGTCCTCGGCGGGCTGGGCGTCCTTCTCGGTCACGCGCGCTAGCCTAGTGGCGACCTCGGACCCGCCGGTATCCGCGGTCACTCCCTGGGAGACCTGGCGGATCCGGCCCCGATAGCCCAACTGGCAGAGGCGTTCGGCTCAAACCCGATCCAGTGGGGGTTCGAATCCCCCTCGGGGCACGGCGCCTGCGGCGTGCTCGCCGGGCCGCCCGCGGCGCGCGCCTCCCCCGGGACCTTCGGCCGTGCCGCCGGCCGCGCCGCGGCGGCTACCGTGCGAGGGCCGGAATTTCCACGGCCGATCGCGTCCATTGATCCCCCGGGGAGACGGGTGCCGACCACCGAGCTCGAGATCGCGGGGATGACGTGCCGCGCGTGCGAGACGCGCGTCGGCGCGGCGCTGCGCCGCGTCCCGGGCGTCCGGTCCGCGCGCGTGTCCGCCCGCCGCGGCATCGCCGTCGTCCGGACGACGGGGCCCGTCCCCCGCGCCGACCTCGTCGCCGCGGTCCGGGCGGCGGGCTACGCCGTCGGCCCGACGGCGCGCCCCTGGCTCAGCCGCGACCCGGCCGTCTGGCGCGACGTCGCCCTCGCGACGGCCGTGGTCGGGGCGGTCGCCCTGGTCGCCCGCGCGACGGGCGCCCTCGACGCCGTCGCCGGCGCGGGCGGCGCGGTGGCCGACGGCGGCCTCGTCGTCGCGCTGCTGCTGGGGCTCGCCGCCGGGCTGTCCACGTGCATGGCCCTCGTCGGCGGCGTCGTCCTGGCCGTGTCGGCCCGGTTCGCCGAGCAGCACCCCGATCTCGGCGCGCGGCAACGGCTGCACCCGCACCTCGCCTTCCACGCGGGCCGGGTCGTCGGCTTCACGGTCCTCGGCGCGGCGACGGGCGCCGCGGGCGCGGCGTTCACGCTCGACCCGCGCCTCGTGGCCGTCCTCGTCGTCGCCGTCTCCGTCGTCATGGGCACGGTCGGGCTGCGGCTGGCGGCGGTCTCGCCCCGCCTGTCGGCCGGCGGCCTCGCGCTCCCCGCGTCCCTCGCGCGCGCCCTGCGGCTCGACCGGGCGGGCGCGGCCTACCGCGACCGCACCGCCGCCCTCCTCGGCGCCGGGTCCTACCTGCTGCCGTGCGGCTTCACGCAGGCCGTCCAGGTGTACGCGCTCGCGACGGGGTCGCCCGGGCGCGCCGCGGCCGTCATGGGCCTGTTCGCGCTCGGCACGACGCCGGGGCTGCTGGGCCTCGGCGGCGTCACCGCCGTGGTGCGTGGGGCCTCCGCCGAGCGCTTCCTCCGGGTGGCGGGCGTCGTCGTCGTCGCGTTCGCCCTGGTCAACGTGACGGGGGCCGTCCGCGTGCTCGCCCCCGGGCTGGGCGGCGGGGCCGCCGCGGCCGCCCGGACGCCGAACGTGTCCGTCGCGGACGGCGTGCAGGTGCTGCGCACCGCGCAGGTCGCCACGGGGTACGAGCCCGCCGAGGCGACGGTCTACGCGGGGCAGCCCGTCCGCTGGGAGGTCGACTCCCGGGCGCTCGGCTGCGCGACGGCGCTCTACGTGCCCGACCTCGGCATCTCGGAGCTCCTCGAGTCGGGCACGAACGTCTTCGCCTTCACCCCCGACGAGCCCGGCACGATCCGCTACTCGTGCGCCATGGGCATGTACCGGGGCGCCATCCACGTGGTCGAGCCGCCCGCGGCGTGACGCCACCGGCTCCGGTGGCCTCCGGCGGTGGCCTCCGGTGGCGCGCGCCGTCGGAGGGGGCCACGATCGCGGGACACGCTCGTGGGACACCAGGAGGCGCCATGTCCATGCCCGACGACACCCCCGCCACGACCCCCGCCCACGACCCCGAGCCGAGCTGGCTCGAGCGGGAGCGCGAGGTGCGCCCGCCGCGCGGCGGCGCCGGGGCCTGGCTCGGCCTCATGGCGCTCCTCGTCGGCGGGCTCGCCCTCATGGGGACGGGCGTGTCCCGCGAGGAGGGCCTGCTCTTCGCGGCCGGACTGCTGCTCGCGACGCTCGCGTTCGCCGTCCCGCTGCAGCTCCTCGGCCGCGCCGAACGCTGACGGGCGGCCGGACGCCGTCCGACCGCCCGTCGGGGCACGCGCCGCCGCGGCGGCGAAGGCTCAGCGACGCACCGTGTCGCCGCCGATCCGGTGCACGACGAGCGAATTCGTCGTGCCCGGGACGCCCACGGGCGCGCCGAACACGATGACCACGAGGTCGCCCTCCTCGGCGAGGCCGTTGACGAGCAGCGTCTGGTCCACCTGGAGCACCATCGCGTCGGTGTGCGCGACGTGCGGGACGAGGTACGTCTGCGCGCCCCACGTGAGCGCCAGGCGGTTGCGGACCTCCGGCACGGGCGTGAACGCCAGCAGCGGGATCGCCGGGCGCAGGCGGGACATCCGGCGCGCGGAGTCGCCGCTCTGGGTGAACGTCACGAGGTACTTCGCGCCGAGCGTCTCGCCCACCTCGGACGCCGCGTGCGTCACCGCGCCGCCGCGGGTCTGCGGGCTCCAGCCGAGCGGCGCGATCCGGTCGCGGCCGTGCTGCTCGGTGTTCTCGATGATCCGGGCCATCGTCCGGACGGCCTCGATCGGGTACTCCCCCACGCTCGTCTCGCCCGAGAGCATGACCGCGTCCGCGCCGTCGAGCACGGCGTTCGCGCAGTCCGACGCCTCGGCGCGCGTGGGCCGCGGCGCCGAGATCATCGACTCGAGCACCTGCGTCGCCACGATGACCGGCTTCGCGGCGCGGCGCGCGAGCTCGATCGCCCGCTTCTGCACGATCGGGACCATCTCGAGCGGCAGCTCGACGCCCAGGTCGCCGCGGGCGACCATGATCCCGTCGAACGCGTCGACGATCTCGACGAGGTTGTCGACCGCCTGCGGCTTCTCGATCTTGGCGATGACGGGGGCGCGCCGGCCCTCCTCCTCCATGATCCGCGCGACGTCCTGGTAGTCCGCCGCCGACCGCACGAAGGACAGCGCGATGAAGTCGGCGCCGAGGCGGAGGGCCCAGCGCAGGTCCTCCTCGTCCTTCTCGGACAGGGCGGGCACGCTCACCGCCACGCCGGGCAGGTTGAGGCCCTTGTTGTTCGACACGGTGCCGCCGACCTCGACGCGCGTGTGCACGTCGTTGCCCTCGACGCTCGTGATGCGCACGGCCACGCGGCCGTCGTCGATGAGGATGCGGTCCCCCGGGCGGGCGTCGCCCGGCAGGCCCTGGTACGTCGTCGACGCGCGCTCCTTGGTGCCGAGCACGTCGTCGGTCGTGATGGTGAACTCGTCGCCCTCGGCGAGCTCCACCTTCCCGTCGCCCTCGAACCGGCCGAGCCGGATCTTCGGGCCCTGGAGGTCCACCAGCACGGCGACCGCCCGGCCCGAGGCCTGCGCCGCCGCGCGCACGTGGCCGATGATCGCCTCGTGCTCCTCGGGGGCGCCGTGACTGCGGTTGATCCGGGCGACGTCCATCCCGGCGTCGACCAGGGCCTGGATCTGCTCCGGCGTCTCGGTCGCGGGACCCGTGGTGCAGACGATCTTCGCTCTACGCATGACTCCAGCCTATTGCCCGGCCCGACGACCCACCGGTCGCAGGGCGCGCTCGATCCCGGCGGGACGTGTTCGGCCTGCCGCGGCCGCCGGGACGCCGCGTCGGACCACGTGCGCTACGGGCGCATCGGCCGCGTGTCGGGGCCCACGGGCGCGGGCAGCTCGGAGCCGCGCCGCACCGGGGCACCGTCGTCGGGCACGACGGCGCGCTCGCCGCCGGCCCGCAGGTACGCGTCGACCGCGGCCGCCACGGCCCGGCCCTCGGCGATGGCCCAGACGACGAGCGACTGGCCGCGGCCCGCGTCGCCGGCCACGAAGACCCCGGGCACCGAGGTCGCGAAGTCCTCGCCGCGCGCGATGAGACCGCGCCCCGTGACGTCGGCGCCGGTCTGCTCCGCGAGCGCCTCGGTCTCCGGCCCGACGAAGCCCATCGCCAGGATGACGAGGTCGGCCGGGATGTCGCGCACCTCGTCTCCCGGGATCCGGGCGCCGTCGGGCGTGTAGACGGTCGTCGCGACGCGCAGGCCCGTCACGTGGCCGTCCCGGCCCAGGAACTCCTGCGTCGTGGCGAGGAACTGGCGCTCCCCGCCCTCCTCGTGGGAGGTCGAGACCTTGAAGACCTTGGGGTCCACGGGCCACGGCTCGTTGATCGGGCGCTCGTCGGGCGGCCGGACGCCGATGTCGAGGCTCGTCACCGAGGCCGCGCCCTGCCGCAGCGCCGTGCCGACGCAGTCCGACCCGGTGTCGCCGCCGCCGATGACGACGACGTGCTTGCCCGTCGCGAGGATCTGGTCCGGGACCTCGTCGCCGGCCACCACGCGGTTCGCCTGGGTGAGGAAGTCCATGGCGAAGTGGATGCCCTCGAGGTCCGCGCCCGGGATGTCGAGCCGGCGCGGCACGCGGGCGCCCGTGGCGAGCACGACGGCGTCGTACCGCGCGATGAGCTCCGCGTACGTGATGTCCCTGCCGATCTCGACGCCGGGGCGGAACCGCGTGCCCTCGGCCTCCATCTGCGCGATGCGGCGCTCGAGGTGGTGCTTCTCGAGCTTGAAGTCGGGCACGCCGTAGCGCAGGAGGCCGCCGATCCGGTCGTCGCGCTCGAAGACGGCGACCGTGTGGCCCGCGCGCGTGAGCTGCTGGGCCGCCGCGAGGCCCGCCGGGCCCGACCCGACGACGGCCACGGTGTAGCCCGTGAGGAAGTGGGGCAGCTGGGGCGCGACGAGGCCGCGGTCGAACGCCTCGTCGGCGATCGCCATCTCGACCTGCTTGATGGTCACCGGCGGCTGGTTGATCCCCAGGACGCACGACGTCTCGCACGGGGCCGGGCAGATCCGCCCGGTGACCTCGGGGAAGTTGTTCGTCGCGTGGAGGCGGTCGCTCGCCTCGGCCCACTGGCCCTTCCACACGAGGTCGTTCCACTCGGGGATGAGGTTCCCCAGCGGGCAGCCGTTGTGGCAGAAGGGGATGCCGCAGTCCATGCAGCGCCCCGCCTGGCGGTGGAGCACGGCCGCCGTCTCGTCCTTGGAGCGGTGCTCGTGCACCTCCTTCCAGTCGAGGAGGCGCACGGGCACGGGACGGCTCGGGACCTCCTCGCGGTGGCGGACCTCGAGGAATCCGCGGGGGTCAGCCACGGGCCACCTCCAGGATCGACTCCCACGCGCCGGGCGCCGTCGGGTCGAGGCCCTCGCGCTCGGCGGTCGCCAGCGCGGCGACCATCCGCTCGTACTCGGCCGGGACGACGGCGGTGAACCGCGCGAGCGCGGCCGGCAGGTCGGCCAGGAGCTCGCCCGCCCGCGGCGAGCCGGTCTCCTCGTGGTGCGCCCGCAGCAGGCGCTCGACCTCCGCGGCGCCCGCCTCGTCGAGCGGCCGCAGCACGACGTCGCCCGACGCCAGCGCCTGCGTGTTGACGAGGTCCGGGTCGAGGTCGAGCACGTAGGCGTGGCCGCCCGACATGCCCGCGGCGAGGTTGCGCCCCGTGCGCCCGAGCACGAGGACGGTGCCGCCCGTCATGTACTCGCACGCGTGGTCGCCCACGCCCTCGACGACGAGCGTGGCGCCGGAGTTGCGGACCGCGAACCGTTCCCCCACGACCCCGCGCAGGAAGACCTGGCCGGACGTCGCGCCGTAGCCGATGACGTTGCCGGCGATGACGTCCCGCCCGCCGGAGAGCGTCGCCGTGCGGTCCGGCCGGATGATGACGCGGCCGCCCGAGAGGCCCTTGGCGACGTAGTCGTTGGCGTCGCCGAAGAGCCGGAGCGTGATGCCGCGCGGGAGGAACGCGCCGAGCGACTGGCCGGCCGAGCCGGTGAGCGTGATGTCGATCGTGTCGTCCGGTAGGCCCTCGCCGCCGAAGCGGCGGGTGACCTCGTGGCCGAGCATCGTGCCGACGGTCCGGTTGACGTTGCGGACGGGCACGCTGATCCGCACGGGCTCGCGCGAGTCGAGCGCCTCGCGGGCCAGCCGGATGAGCTCGTTGTCGAGCGCCTTGGCCAGGCCGTGGTCCTGCGTCCGCGTGTTCCGCAGCGCCGAGCCGGGCTTCGGCTCGGGCTTGGCGAGCACCGGCCCGAGGTCGAGGCCCGCGGCCTTCCAGTGGTCGATGACCGCTCGCGTGTCGAGCGACTCGACGTGCCCGACGGCCTCGGCGATCGACCGGTAGCCGAGCGCGGCGAGGTGCTCGCGCACCTCCGTGGCGATGTACTCGAAGAACGTCATGACGAACTCGGGCTTGCCCGAGAACCGGGCGCGCAGCTCCGGGTTCTGCGTCGCGACGCCGACCGGGCAGGTGTCGAGGTGGCAGGCCCGCATCATCACGCAGCCGCTGACGACGAGCGGGGCCGTGGCGAACCCGAACTCCTCCGCGCCCAGCAGCGCCGCCACGACGACGTCCCGGCCGGTCTTCAGCTGGCCGTCCACCTGCAGCACGATCCGGTCGCGCAGGTCGTTGAGCACGAGCGTCTGCTGCGCTTCCGCGAGGCCGATCTCCCACGGCGTGCCCGCGTGCTTGAGGGACGTGAGCGGGCTGGCGCCCGTCCCGCCGTCGTGCCCGGAGATGAGGACGACGTCGGCGTGCGCCTTCGCGACGCCCGCCGCCACGGTCCCGACGCCGAACTCGCTGACGAGCTTGACGTGCACGCGCGCCTGCGGGTTCGCGTTCTTCAGGTCGTGGATGAGCTGGGCGATGTCCTCGATCGAGTAGATGTCGTGGTGCGGCGGCGGCGAGATCAGCCCGACGCCGGGCGTGGAGTGCCGCGTGCGGGCGATCCACGGGTAGACCTTCTCGCCGGGCAGCTGGCCGCCCTCGCCGGGCTTGGCGCCCTGCGCCATCTTGATCTGCAGGTCCGTCGCGTTGACGAGGTACTCGCTCGTGACGCCGAAGCGGCCCGAGGCCACCTGCTTGATCGCGCTGCGGCGCTCGGGGTCGTACAGCCGCTCGGGGTCCTCGCCGCCCTCGCCCGTGTTCGAGCGCGCGCCGAGCCGGTTCATCGCGATCGCGAGGGTCTCGTGCGCCTCGCGCGAGATCGACCCGTACGACATCGCACCCGTGCTGAACCGCTTGACGATCTCGCTCACGGGCTCGACCTCGTCGAGCGGCACCGGCGGGCGCACGCCCTCCGCGAACGTGAGGAGGCCGCGCAGCGTCATGAGCCGCGCGGACTGGTCGTCCACGCGCCGCGTGTACTGCCGGAACACGTCGAGCTGGCGGGTGCGCGTCGAGTGCTGGAGCCGGAACACCGTCTCCGGGTCGAAGAGGTGCTGCTCGCCGTCGCGCCGCCACTTGTACTCGCCGCCGACGTTGAGCCGGCGGTGCGCCTGCGGGTTCCCGCTGGCCGGGTAGGCGTCCGCGTGGCGCGAGGCGCACTCGGCCGCGATGACGTCGAGCCCGACGCCGCCCAGCCGGCTCGTCGTGCCCGTGAAGTAGGTGTCCACGACCTCCTGCGCGAGGCCGACGGCCTCGAAGGTCTGCGCGCCGCGGTAGGAGGCGACGGTCGAGATCCCCATCTTGCTCATGACCTTGAGCACGCCCTTGCCGAGCGCCTTGATGAGGTTCGCGACCGCCTTCTCCGGCGGGATGTCGCCGAGCGAGCCGTCGCGCGCGAGGCCCTCGACCGTCTCCATCGCGAGGTACGGGTTGACGGCCGCCGCGCCGTACCCGATGAGCAGCGCGACGTGGTGCACCTCGCGCACGTCGCCCGCCTCGACGAGCAGGCTGACGCGCGTGCGCGTGTTGCGGCGCACGAGGTGCTGGTGGACGCCGCTGAGCAGGAGCAGCGACGGGATGGGGGCCAGGTCGCCGTCGGAGTCGCGGTCGGACAGGACGATGAAGTTCACGCCCGCGTCGATGAGGCGGTCGACGTGGACGAAGATCTCCTGCATCCGGCGCTCGAGCGCCGCCGCGCCGCCGTCGACCCGGTAGAGCCCGCGGATCGTCTCGCAGCGGAAGACCCCGCCGAGGGCCGGGTCCTTGTGGATCCGCATGATCTTGGCGAGCTGGTCGTTGTCGAGGACCGGGAACGGCACGACGAGCTTGCGCGCGTGCTCCGGGTCGTCCGCGAGCAGGTTCGGCTCCGGCCCGATCGCGCCGGCGATCGACGTGACGAGCTCCTCCCGGATCGCGTCCAGCGGCGGGTTCGTGACCTGGGCGAACATCTGCGTGAAGTAGTCGAAGAGCAGCCGCGGCCGGCTCGAGAGGACGGCGATCGGCGTGTCCGTGCCCATCGCGCCGAGGGGCTCGACGCCCGTGCGGGCCATCGGCGCGAGGATCATCGTCAGCTCCTCCTCGGTGTACCCGAAGGCGCGCTGACGACGCCGGACCGACGCCGGGGTGTGCTGCACGTGCTCCCGCTCGGGGAGCTGGTCGAGCGAGATCGTGTGCTCCGCGACCCACTGCGCGTAGGGGCGCTGCGCGGCGAGCTGCGCCTTGATCTCGTGGTCCTCGATGACCCGGCCGCTGCCCGTGTCGACGAGGAACATCTTGCCGGGCTCGAGGCGGCCCTTGCGGACGACGCGGTCCGGCGGGATCGGCAGGACACCGGTCTCGCTCGCGAGGACGACGAGGCCGTCGTCGGTGATCCAGTACCGGCCCGGGCGCAGGCCGTTGCGGTCGAGGACCGCACCGATGAGCGTGCCGTCGGTGAACGCCAGCGCGGCGGGGCCGTCCCACGGCTCCATGAGGGTCGCGTGGTACTGGTAGAACGCCCGCACGTCGGGGTCGAGGGAGTGGTTGTTCTCCCAGGCCTCCGGGATCATCATCAGCACCGCGTGCGGCAGGCTCCGCCCGGCGAGGTGCAGCAGCTCGAGGACCTCGTCGAAGCTCCCCGAGTCGCTCACCCCGGGCGTGCAGACGGGCATGAGCGGCGCGAGCTCGCCGAGGAGGTCGCTCGCGAGCGTGCTCTGCCGCGCGGCCATCCAGTTCCGGTTGCCGCGCACCGTGTTGATCTCGCCGTTGTGCGCCACGAGCCGGAACGGCTGCGCGAGCGGCCACGACGGGAACGTGTTCGTCGAGAAGCGCGAGTGGACGAGGGCGAGCTCGGTCGCGTACCGCGCGTCGGACAGGTCCGGGAAGAACCGCTCGAGCTGCGCGGTCGTCAGCATCCCCTTGTAGGTGATGGTCCGCGCGGACAGCGACGCGAGGTACACGCCCACCTCGTGCTCCGCGCGCTTGCGCACGCGGAAGGCCCGGCGGTCGAGGTCGATCCCGGACAGCGTGTGCGACGGGTCCGCGACGACGAGCTGGCGGAACACCGGCATGGTCGAGCGCGCCGTCGGGCCGACGATGTCGGCGACGACCGGCACCTCGCGCCACGCGAGGACGTCGAGGCCCTCGTCCCGCACGATCTTCTCGACCCCGACGACGGCGTCGTGCAGCGCGTCCGCCTCGGTGGGCAGGAAGGCGAGCCCGACGGCGTAGCGGCCGGGCGCGGGCAGGTCCGCGTCCACGACGTCGCGCAGGAAGGCGTCCGGGATCTGCGTGAGGATGCCCGCGCCGTCGCCGGTGTCCGGCTCGGCGCCGACGGCGCCGCGGTGGTCGAGGTTGGCGAGCGCCGTGAGCGCCGCGTCGACGATGTCCCGGCCGGGCGTGCCCCGCAGCGTGGCGACGAACGCCACGCCGCAGGCGTCGTGCTCCGCCCGGGGGTCGTACAGACCCTGGGCGGTCGGACGCTGGTCCCCGCTCATGGGCACCGTCATGGACACCGTCCTCACTGGCACCGGGGCAGGCCCCGGCCGGCTCAAGGGATGTGGGGACGCCGTCGGCCCGGGTGGGGCGACGATACCGGCCCGTGCGGACCGCTCCAACCCCCGTCACGGGTGAGTCGGCACGGAACCGGTGGACCCGGCGTCACGCGCTGGCGTCGACCTCGGCTTCGCCGTCCTTGTGGGGGGTCTGCGCGTCGTCGGTGCTGGGGAGCTGGGGGCCGGGTTCACGGCCGGGGTGTCGTCGTCCTACGAGGATGAAGGCTACCAGTGCGCCCAGGCCGACCACGATGGAGGTCCAGACGTTGAGGCGCAGGCCGAGCACGGTCTCCGCGGGGTCGATCCGCAGCATCTCGATCCACACCCGGCCGCTCGTGTAGATGAGGACGTACAGCCAGAACACGCGGCCGTGCCCCAGCCGGTAGCGGCGGTCCAGCCACAGCAGCAGCGCCGCGCCCGCGAACGTCCAGAGCATCTCGTAGAGGAACGTCGGGTGGTACAGCGTGCCGACGGGGTCGCCGGCGGGCTGGAACTCGGGCGAGATCTCCAGGCCCCAGGGCAGCGTCGTGGGCGCGCCGAAGAGCTCCTGGTTGAACCAGTTGCCGAGCCGGCCCACGCCCTGGGCGACGAGGATGCCGGGGGCGGCGGCGTCGGCGAAGGTCGAGAAGCGCACCCCGGCCCGCCGCACGCCGATCCAGGCGCCGACGGCCCCGAGCGCGATCGCGCCCCAGATGCCGAGACCGCCCTCCCAGACGTACAGCGCCCGGATCGGCTCGCCGTCCGGCCCGAAGTACGCGTCGGGGCTGCTCACGACGTGGTAGAGCCGCCCGCCGACGATGCCGAACGGGACCGCCCAGAACGAGATGTCGAGGACAGTCTCGGCCTCGCCGCCCCGGGCGACCCACCGCCTCGACGTCATCCAGACGGCGATGACGATGCCGGCCATGATCGCCAGCGCGTAGGCGCGGACGGGGAACGGGCCGAGGTACCAGACTCCCTGCGGCGGGCTCGGGATCGACGCGGGCAGCATTCCGCCGAGCGTAGTGCCCGTCACGCGGCGCCCCCGCGGACGCCCGCCGCGAGGCCCTCGGCGACCCGGCCGAGCCGCGCGAGCCCCGCCGCGGGCGTCGGGGCCTCGAGGAGCGCGCGCACGAGGACGCTGCCCACGATGACGCCGTCCGCGTACCCGGCCACCTCGGCCGCCTGCTCCGGGGTGCTCACCCCGAGGCCGACGCACACCCGCTCGGCGCCGGCCCGGCGCGTGTCCTCGACGAGGCGCCGCGCCTGCGCGTCGACGGACGTGCGCACGCCCGTGACACCCATGGTCGACGCCGCGTAGACGAACCCCCGGCTCGCGCGGGCCGTCAGGGCCAGGCGCTCGGTGGTCGAGCTGGGCGCGACGAGGAACACGCGGTCGAGCCCGTGCGCGTCCGACGCGGCGAGCCACTCCCCCGCCTCGTCCGGGATGAGGTCCGGGGTGATGAGCCCGGCGCCGCCCGCCGCGGCGAGGTCGCGCGCGAACGCGTCGACGCCGTAGCGCAGCACCGGGTTCCAGTACGTCATGACGAGCACGGGCACGCCGGTCGCCGCGACCGCCTCGACCGTGCGCAGGGTGTCCTTGACGCGCACGCCGCCCGCGAGGGCGCGCTCGACGGCCGCCTGGATGACCGGCCCGTCCATGACGGGGTCGGAGTACGGCAGGCCCAGCTCCACGACGTCGACGCCGGCCTCCACGATCGTGCGCGCCGCCGCGACCGCCGTCTCGACGTCGGGGAACCCCACCGGCAGGTAGCCGACCAGCGCCGCGCGGCCCTCCGCGCGGGCGGCGTCCACACGCGCGGCGGTCGGGCTCGTCGTCGCCGTCGTCACAGCTCCCCCTCGTCGAGGAGACCGAACCAGCGGGCCGCCGTCGCGACGTCCTTGTCGCCGCGACCGGACAGGTTGACGAGGATCGTGTCCCGTCGCCCGGCGTCGGCGGCCTCGCGGCCGAGCTCGATCGCCCCGGCCAGGGCGTGCGCCGACTCGATGGCGGGGATGATCCCCTCCGTCCGGCTGAGCAGGAGGAACGCCTCCATCGCGGCGGCGTCGGTCACCGGGCGGTACTCGACCCGGCCCGTCGACGCCAGCCACGCGTGCTCCGGGCCCACGCCGGGGTAGTCCAGCCCGGCCGAGATCGAGTGGCTCTCGATCGTCTGGCCGTCGGCGTCCTGCAGCAGGTACGAGCGCGCCCCGTGCAGGACGCCGGGCGCGCCGCCGGTGATCGTGGCCGCGTGCCGGCCGGTCGCGACGCCCTCGCCGCCGGCCTCGAGCCCCACGAGGCGGACCGGGTCGTCGAGGAACGCGTGGAAGATGCCGATGGCGTTCGACCCCCCGCCCACGCAGGCCGCGACGACGTCGGGCAGCGCGCCCGTCATCTCGAGCACCTGGGCGCGGGCCTCCTCGCCGATGATCCGCTGGAAGTCGCGCACCATGGCCGGGAACGGGTGGGGGCCGGCGACCGTGCCGAAGACGTAGTTCGTCGTCGCCACGTTGGTGACCCAGTCGCGCAGCGCCTCGTTGATGGCGTCCTTGAGGGTGCGCGAGCCGGTCTTCACGGGCACCACCTCGGCGCCGAGCAGGCGCATCCGGGCGACGTTGAGCGCCTGGCGCCGGGTGTCCTCCTCGCCCATGTAGACGACGCACTCGAGGTCGAAGAGCGCCGCGGCGGTCGCCGTCGCCACGCCGTGCTGGCCGGCGCCGGTCTCGGCGATGACGCGCGTCTTGCCGATCCGCTTGGTCAGGAGCGCCTGCCCCAGCACGTTGTTGATCTTGTGCGAGCCAGTGTGGTTGAGGTCCTCGCGCTTGAGGAGCACCCGCGCGTTCCCGCAGTGCCGGGCGAACCGGGGCACCTCCGTGATGATGCTCGGCCGGCCGGTGTACGTGCGGTGCAGGCGGGCCAGCTCGGCGGCGAACTCCGGGTCGTGGCGCGCCTTCTCGTACGCGGCCTCCAGCTCGTCCAGCGCGGCGATGAGGGCCTCGGGCACGAACCGCCCGCCGAAGTCGCCGAAGTAGGGCCCGGCCCCGGCCGCGGCCGCGAAGCCCCCCTGAGGAGGTGACGTCACTGGCGCACCGCCCGCAGCGACGGGTGCGCGCCCGCGGCCACGAGGTCCGCCACGGCCGAGCGCGGGTCGCCACCGGTGACGAGGCTCTCCCCCACGAGCACGGCGTCGGCGCCCGAGCGCGCGTAGTCCATGACGTCGTGGGGGCCGCGCACGCCGGACTCCGCGATCCGCACGACGCCGTTCGGGATGAGCGGCGCGAGGCGCGCGAACGTCGTCCGGTCCACCTCGAGGGTCTTGAGGTTGCGCGCGTTGACGCCGATGCACCGCGCGCCCGCGTCGAGCGCCCGGGACACCTCCTCGGCGTCGTGCACCTCGACGAGCGCCGTCATGCCGAGCGAGTGGACCCGCTCCACGAGGGACGTCAGCACCGTCTGCTCCACGGCGGCGACGATGAGCAGCACGATGTCCGCGCCGTGCGCGCGGGCCTCCCACACCTGGTACGGCGTGACGACGAAGTCTTTGCGCAGCACCGGCACGTCCACCGTCGCCCGCACCGCGTCGAGGTCCGCGAGGCTGCCGTGGAACCGGCGGCGTTCCGTCAGCACCGAGATCGCGCACGCGCCGCCGGCCTCGTACTCGGCCGCGAGCCCGGCCGGGTCCTCGATCGGCGCCAGGGAGCCCTTGCTCGGGCTCGAGCGCTTGACCTCGGCGATGACGCCGACGGCGGCGTCGTCGTGCAGGATCCCGAGGCACTCCCGGGCGCCCGGCATCCGGGCCGCGCGCTCCTTGAGCGCGGACAGCGGGACCGCGGCCTCGCGCTCCGCGAGGTCCTCCCGCACCCCGGCGACGATCTCCTCGAGGACGGACACGCCGCGCCTCCTCCCCTGTCGTCCCGCCGCCCCAGCGGGACCCGACCCCCAGGATAGGGGCCCGCCGGGACGGCCCCCGCCACGCCCACCTGGTGGGACCGGACGCCTCACGGCGCGAGGAACGGCGCGAGCGCGGGCACGTTCCGGGCCACCCAGAACGCGACGACGACGACGCCGACGGCGGCCGGGAACCACGGCGGCGCCAGCCAGGTGCGCGGCCGGCCCGTCGCGGCGCGGCGCAGCCACGCCACCCACGAGGCGAGCACCACGGGCACCGCGAGCACGGCGAGGACGTTCATGTCCACCGCCCCGGCCAGGTCGCCGTGCAGCGCGGCGTGCGCGGCGCGCAGCGTGCCGCAGCCCGGGCAGAACAGCCCGGTGAGCGCCCGGAACGGGCAGGGCGGGTAGTGCCCGGGCTCGTGCGGGTCGACCTGCCGCACGAGGAGCGCGGCCGCCAGCGCGACGGCCGCCATCCCCACCGGGCCCGCGAGCGCGCGGGTGCGCGCCCCGGCGCCGCGCGGCGCCGGGCGCCGGCGCGCCACGGACGCCGCGTGCGTCGTCATCGCGCCGGGCCGGACCCGACTAGTAGCTCGAGTAGCCCCACGACGCGACGAGGCCGCTCGCCATGAGGATGAGCCACACGACGATGCCGAGGACGCCCAGGATCGTGCCGACGAGCGACCACGTCCGCGCCTGCCGCGACGCGTTCTCCGCGCCCGCGACGTCGCCCATCGCCCACTTCGAGTTCACCTGCGTGGCGAAGATGACGGCGACGATGCCCGGGATCGTGCAGAGCAGGATCGTGATGATCGCCCACACGAGGTGGTTCGGCGGCGGGGACCCGACGGGCTGCGGGGCGTAGCCCCCCTGGCCGTAGGCGGAGTACCCGTAGCCCTGCCCGTACGGCTGCTGGCCGTAGGCCGGCGGCTGCTGGCCGTAGGCCGGCGGCTGCTGGCCGTAGGCCGGGGGCTGCTGCCCGTACGCCGGGGGCTGGTCGCCCGACGGCTGGCCGTAGGGGTTCTGCGGGTCCTGCGGACCGGTCGGCGTGCTCATGCCTGCTCCTTCTCGTCCGGCCGGGCGTCCGCCCGGCTCCCCGCCACGTCGTCGCCCGACCGGGTCGGGCCCGACGGGGCCGGCTGCCCGAGGCCCGCCTTGCGCAGGACGCCCCCGACGACGAGCCCGAGCACCGCGACGCCCAGCCCCGTCCAGGCCAACCACGGCTGCGCGGCGACGACGCCCGCGGCCGCCACGACCGCGCCGACGAGCACCGCGCTGACGGTCACCCAGGCGGCCACGGTGTGCCCGTGGTTCCGCGGCGGGGTGGCCGGCGGGAGGTGGACGGGCGCAGGCGCCCTCGTCGGACCGTCCTGGTGCTGCTCCGGCATGCTCGACCTTTCCTCGGAATAGGGCGAACACTAGCGAACGGCACCGCCCGCGCGGCGACGCCGGACCGGCGCGTCAGGTCGGGTCCTCGCCGCGGCTGAGCGCGTCCCAGGCCTGCACGTCGTCCGACGCCGGTCCCCGCGACCCCGCGTCCCGCGCCCCCGGGCCGTCCGGGCGCCCGGCGGGCCGGTCGTGGCGGCCGGCCGCGACCGGCCATCCCCGCGCCCCCCGGGCGACGAGCACGCCCACGACGACCGTCGCCGCGCCGAGGGCCAGCGCGGCCCACGGCCACGGGGTGAGCCCGACGTCGGCGACCTCCTCCACGCCCAGCGCGGCGCGCGCCGCCGCCCGGGCCGCGGCCCCGGGCGCGGCCACCACGCCCCACGCGCCCGCCGCGGCGAGCACGCCGGCCAGGCCGAGCGCCCCGCCCGCGGCGACCGCCGTGCGCCGTCGGGCCAGGGCGAGGAGCACCCCGGCGGCCAGCGCGACGAGCGCCGCGGCGCCCACGACCGGCGCGGCCTCGAGCCCCGACGCGGCGACGTCCGCCCGCGGGTCGAGCGGGGTCCACGCCGCGGCCCGCACCCACGGCGCCGCGCCCGCCCCCGCGAGCACGGCCCCCGCGGCCAGGGCGGCGACGACGGCCCGGCCGCGCGTCACGGCGTCGTCGGCCGCAGGCGGGTGGCGACCTGCACGGCGCGCACGGCGGCGGCCGCCTTGTTGCGCGACTCGACGTACTCGACGGCCTCGACGGAGTCCGCGACGATCCCCGCCCCGGCCTGCACGCTCGCGCGCCCGTCGCGGATGAGCGCCGTGCGGATCGCGATGGCCATGTCCATGTTCCCGGCGAAGTCGAAGTAGCCGACGGTCCCGCCGTAGATCCCGCGGCGCGCGGGCTCGAGCTCGTCGATGAGGGCGATCGCCCGGGGCTTCGGCGCCCCGGACAGCGTGCCCGCGGGGAACGTCGCGCGCAGGGTGTCGAGCGCCGTCGCGCCCCCGCGCAGCCGGCCGACGACCGTGGAGCAGATGTGCATGATGTGGCTGAACCGCCGCACGGCCATGAAGTCCACGACCTCGACCGTCGTCGGCACGCACACCTTCGCCAGGTCGTTGCGGGCGAGGTCGACGAGCATGACGTGCTCGGCCAGCTCCTTGGGGTCGGCGAGGAGCTCGGTGGCGAGGACGGCGTCCTCCTCCGGCGTCGCGCCGCGCGGCCGCGAGCCCGCGATGGGGAACGTCGTCACGTGCCCCTCGGTGACCTTGACGAGCGTCTCCGGGCTGGAGCCGACGACGGCGAACGGCGCCCCGTCCGCGTCCTGCAGCGCCATGTAGTACATGTACGGGCTCGGGTTGATGGTCCGGAGCACGCGGTAGACGTCCAGCGGGTCCGCCGGGCAGTCGAGGTCGAGCCGCTGGCTGAGCACGACCTGGAAGACCTCGCCGTCGCGGATCGCCTCCTTGCCGAGCCGCACCGCCTCCTCGTACTCCTCGCGCGTGCTGCGGAACGCGAGCTCCGGCTCGGGCACGTCGCCGAGCACGGCGGGCGGGGTCGCCGCGGGCGTGGCGAGCGCGCGCTGCATCGCGTCGAGGCGTGCGACCGCGTCCGCGTACGCCTCGTCGACCCGCTCGTCCGTCGCGTCGAAGTTGATCGCGTTGGCGACCAGCCAGACGGTCCCGTCGACGTGGTCGACGACGGCCAGGTCCGTCGCCAGGCTGAGGCTCACCTCCGGCACCCCGAGCTCCTCCGGGGCCCGCGCGGGCAGCGTCGGCTCCCAGTGCCGCACCACGTCCCAGCCGAGCGCCCCGACGAGGCCGCCCGTCAGCGGCGGCAGGCCGGGCACCGCGGGCGTGCGGAGCGCCTCGAGCGTCGCCCCGAGCACCTCGAGCACGTCCCCGCCCGTGGGCACGCCGACCGGCACGTCGCCGAGCCAGACCGCCTCCCCGCCGCGGGCGGTGAGCGTCGCCCGCGCCGCGGCGCCGACGAACGAGTAGCGGGCCCACGTCCCGTCGACCTCGGCCGACTCGAGCACGAACGTCCCCGGTCGGCCCCGCGCGAGGGTGCGGTACAGGCCCACGGGGGTCACGCCGTCGGCCAGGAGGCGCCGCACCACGGGGATGACCCGGCGGTCCGTGGCCAGCCGGCGGAAGCCGTCGAGCGTGGGCCAGGTCGCCCCCCAGGGCAGGTCGAGCGGGCGGCGGTCGCCGTCGGCCGCCGACGGCGGGGTCCCCGGCGCGGTCATGCCGTCCCCCCGACGACGGCCGGCAGGTCCCCTCCCGCGTCGAAGCACGCGCGGGCCCCCGTGTGGCAGGCCGCGCCCACCTGCTCGACCTCGACGAGCAGCGCGTCGCCGTCGCAGTCGATGCGCACGCGCCGCACCCACTGGACGTTCCCCGAGGTGTCGCCCTTGCGCCAGTACTCGCCGCGGGACCGGCTCCAGAAGGTCACGCGGCCGGAGGTGAGGGTGCGGCGCAGCGCCTCGTCGTCCATCCAGCCGACCATGAGCACGTCGCGCGAGGCGTGGTCCTGGACCACCGCGCACACGAGGCCGTCGGCGTCGCGCTTGAGCCGGGCGGCGACGGCCGGGTCGAGGGTGCTGGGCGTCACGCGCCCGATCCTGCCACGGGGCGTCCGCGCGGGGCCCGCGCATTCCGCGGCCCGGGCCCGGCCCGGGGCCTCAGCGGGTCTGGGCGAGCCAGGCCTCGTACATCGCGGCGTACGCCCCGCCGGCGGCGAGCAGCTCGGCGTGCGGGCCCACCTCGACGACGCGGCCCTCCGCGACGACGACGACGAGGTCCGCGGCCTCCGCCGTCGACAGCCGGTGGGCGATCGTGATCGTCGTGCGGCCGGCGGTGAGCTGCTCCTGGGCGCGGGCGATCCGCACCTCGGTGGCGGGGTCGACGGCGCTCGTCGCCTCGTCGAGGACGAGCACGTCGGCCCCCGCGACGTGGGCGCGGGCGAGCGCCACGAGCTGCCGCTCCCCCGCCGAGAGCCGCTCGCCGCGCTCGCCGACCTCGGTGAGCACGCCGTCGGGCAGGTCGGCGAGCCAGTCGGCGAGGTCGAGCTCCGCGAACGCCCGGGTCGCGACGTCGGCGGCCTCGGCCGGGCCGACCGCCGGCCCGGCTGTGCCCGCCGTGCCCGCGGGGCGCGCGCGCCGCAGCCCGTAGGCGACGTTGCTCGCGATCGTGCCGGCGAAGAGGAAGCCCTCCTGCGGCACGACGACGACCCGCGCCCGCAGGTCGGCGAGGCGGATCCGGCGCAGGTCGACGCCGTCGAGCAGCACCTGTCCCCGCACCGGGTCGACGAGCCGCGTGACGAGCCGGGCCAGCGTCGTCTTGCCCGACCCCGTGGCGCCGACGATCGCGACCCGGGCGCGCGCGGGCACCACGAGGTCGACGTCGCGCAGCACGGGCGGCCCGCCCGGGTAGGCGAAGTCGACGCCGCGCAGCTCGACGCGGCCGGGGCCACGCGGGCTGGGCACCCCGCCGTCGGGCGGGTCGGTGATCTCCGCCTCGGTGTCGATGACCCCGAGGACGCGCCGCCAGCCCGCCAGCGCGTTCTGGAGCTCGTTGAGGATCTCCGTCGCCATCTGGACCGGCCCCGTGAAGAGCTGGACGAGGAAGAGGAACGCGAGCAGGCGACCCGCGGTGATGCCCCCGTCCAGCCCCAGGAGCGTGCCGACGACGACCACCGCCGCGAGCACGAGGTTCGCCACGAGCACGCCGGACGAGAAGACCGTGGCCACCCGCACCTGGGCGCCCACCTGCGCGTCCCGGGTGGACCGGATCGCGGCCTCGATGCGGCGCTCCGTGCGCCGGCCGATGCCGTACGCCTTGATCGTCTCGGCGCCGACGACGGCCTCCGAGATCGCCCCGAGCATCGCGCCCGTGCGGGCCCGGACGGTGGCGTAGGCGGCGCTCACGCGCCGCTGGGCCGGCCGCAGGACGAGCACGAGCGGCAGGAACGCCAGCCACACGACGACGGCGAGCTGCCACGAGTACGCCAGCATGAGCGACGTCGCCACGGCGATCTGCAGCACCGAGACGAGCAGCATGATCCCGCCCCACTGGACGAACAGCGAGATCGTGTCGACGTCGCTCGTCACCCGCGAGACGAGGCTCCCCCGCCGCTCCGTGCCCTGGGTGAGCACCGAGAGGTCGTGCACGCGCCGGAACGCCGTGACGCGGAGCCGCGCGAGGCCTGCCTCGCTGCGCCGGAACAGCCGGACGTTGACGGCCGCCGAGCACGCGCCCGCCACCACGAGCGCCAGCGCGGCGAACGACACGAGCGCGACGACCCGGCCGACGCGCGGTCCCCCCTCGGCGAGGATGCCGGTGTCGATCGTCTGCTGGACGGCGATCGGCACGACGACGCGCCCGCCCGCGGCGACGATCGCGAGCAGGAGCGTCACCCCGAACCCCTGCGCGAGCTGGGGCGACACCTGCAGCCCGCGGCGCAGCGTGGCCAGCGGGCCGAGGGTCGACGTGGTCTCGAGCCGGACGCCCTGCGGCGCGCTCACGGGACCACCCCCTCGGCGTCCTCGACGGCCGGCTCGTCGTCGGCCGGCTCGTCCTCGTCGTCGGCCGCCCGGCGCTCGGACTCGCGCAGGTAGGCGGTCGCGAGGTCGGCGTACCCGGGGTCGCGGGCCATGAGCTCGGCGTGCGTGCCCCGGTCGACGACGCGCCCCGCGGCCAGGTGCACCACCTCGTCCGCGAGCAGCACCGAGGACATCCGGTAGGCCACCAGGAGCACCGTCGGCCCGGCGTCCGCGTCCGTGCGGGCCGCGTCGCGCGCCGACCGGAGCCCGCGCAGGATCTGCTGCTCGACGCGCGGGTCGACCGCCGACGTCGCGTCGTCGAGCACGAGGAGCCGGGGCCGGCGCACGAGCGCCCGCGCGATCGCGAGCCGCTGCCGCTGCCCGCCGGACAGGTTGGCGCCGCGCTCCCCCAGGCGTGCGTCGAGGCCGCCCGGCAGCGCCCGGACCACGTGGTCGACGCGCGCGGCGCGCAGGGCCGCCCACACGGCGTCGTCGTCGGGGGCCTCCGGGTCGTCCGGGTCCGCCAGGGTGACGTTGCCGCGCACGGTGTCCTCGAAGACGAAGGTCTGCTGGGCGACGAACGCGACCTGGGCCGCCACGTCGTCGGGGCGCAGCTCCCGCAGGTCGACGCCGTCGAGCAGGACGGCGCCCCGGCTCGGGTCCCGCAGCCGGGCGAGCAGGCCGACGAGCGTGCTCTTGCCCGCGCCGGTCGGCCCGACGAGCGCGACGGTGCGGCCGGGCGCGAGCTCGAGGTCCACGCCCGCGAGCAGGTCCACCGGGCCCTCGGCGCTCGGCACGGTCACCGTGACGTCGCGCAGCGCGACGTGCAGCCCCCGGGGTGCCCGCGGCAGGGGCCGGCTGCCCGGCGCCATGTCGCCGCGGGCGTCGAGCACCCGCGCGATGCGGTCGTAGCCCACGAGCGCCCGCGGGAGCTCGCCGAGCACCCAGCCGAACGCCCGCACCGGCACCGCCATGAGCGTGAGGAGGAAGCCCGCGCCGACGACGTCGCCGGCCCCCACCGCGCCCGAGGCCGCGCGGTGCGCACCGACGAGCAGCACCGCGAGGGTGCCGATGTTCGGCAGCATGTCGATGACGGGGTCGAACACCGCCCGCACCTGCCCCACCCGCACGTTCGCGGCGCGCAGGGCGTCCGCCTCGGCGGCGAACCGGGCCTCCTCGCGGTCCGCGGTGCCGAGCGACTTCACGAGGAGGGCGGCCTCGAAGCTCTCGTGCGCGACGTCGGCCACCCGGGCGCGCAGCTGCTGCGCCCGCGTCGCGGCCGGGGTCATGTACCGCTGGAAGACGACGTTCGCGGCCACCGCGAGCGGCAGCACCGTCAGCGCGGTGACGGCGAGCCACCCGTCCACGAGGAAGAGCGACACCGCAGCCACGACGATCATGACGACGACACCGAGCGCGAACGGCAGCGGGTTGAACACGCCCGTGGCGGCCTCGACGTCGGAGCTCGCGTTCGCGAGCAGCTGGCCGGCCGGGTGCGCCCGGTGCCACGACATCGGCAGGCGCACGTACTGCCGCGTGACCCCGCGCCGGTGGTCGGCGCCGATGTCCGCGTACCCGATGCCCGCGAAGATGCGCCGCCCCGCCACCCCGAGCGCGAGCACCACGGCGACGACGACGAGGGCGAGCCCGGCGAGGCCGATCCGGGCCCGCGCGTCCGCGTCCCCGGCGAGCGCCGGGACGACGACCTGGTCGGTGACCCGCCCGAGCACCTGGCTCACCGCGACGGTGGCGGCCCCGAACACCGCCGAGAGCCCGACGGCGGCCACGTACGTGCGCGGGTGCTCGGCCATCCCGCGCCAGACGACCTGCGCCGACCTCCGGACGACGCCGCCGGTCAGCGCGGCGGGGCGGGTCGCCGGGGTGCCGTCGTCGGCGCCGGGACGCACGCGCACACGAGTCCTTCCGTCGGGATTCCTCAGCATCTCACGGCCGTCGGACGCCGCCGGCCGCGCTCGTACCGGGTCAGCGGACCTCGACGCCGCCCGCGCGCAGGTGCGCCTTGACCTCGCCGACGGTGAGCACGCCGAAGTGGAAGACGCTCGCCGCCAGCACGGCGTCCGCGCCCGCGCGCACCGCCTCGAGGAAGTGCTCCGGCGTGCCCGCGCCGCCGCTCGCGATGAGCGGCACGGACACCTCGCGGCGCACGTCGGCGAGCATCTCGAGGTCGAAGCCGGTCGTCGTGCCGTCGGCGTCCATGGAGTTGAGCAGGACCTCGCCGGCCCCGAGCTCCACGGCGCGGCGCGCCCACTCGACGGCGTCGATGCCCGTGCCCCGCCGGCCCCCGTGGGTCGTCACCTCGTAGCCCGACGGCGTGGGCGGCCCGTCAACCACGCGCCGCGCGTCGACGGACAGCACGAGCACCTGGCTGCCGAACCGCTCCGCGATCTCCGAGACGAGCTCGGGCCGCGCGACCGCCGCGGTGTTGACGCCCACCTTGTCCGCGCCGGCGCGCAGGAGGCGGTCGACGTCGTCCACGGTGCGCACCCCGCCGCCCACCGTGAGCGGCACGAAGACCTCCTCCGCGGTCCGGGCGACGACGTCGAGCATCGTGGCCCGGTCCCCGGACGAGGCGGTGACGTCGAGGAACGTGATCTCGTCGGCGCCCTCGGCGTCGTAGCGCCGCGCGAGCTCGACGGGGTCGCCGGCGTCGCGCAGGTCGGTGAAGTGGACACCCTTGACGACGCGCCCGGCGTCGACGTCCAGGCACGGGATGACGCGGACGGCCGTCATGGCTGCGCCACCGAGACCGGGTCGCCCGACACGTGGAGGATGTCGACGACGAACACGAGGGTCTCCGCGGAGAGCTCGTCGTCGCCGCCGTACCCGAGCTCCGGCGGGACGACCAGCAGCACCTGGCTGCCCACGGTCTGCTCGACGAGCCCCTGGTCCCAGCCCGCCATGACGGAGCCGACGCCGATCGGGAAGGACGCCGGCAGCTTGCCCTCGGTCCACGTCGAGTCGAACACCGTGCCGTCGGACCACGTCACGCCGACGTACTGCACGGTCACGACCTGCCCCGCCGCGATCTGCTCGCCCGCGCCGCGGATGAGCGGCTGGACGACGAGGTCGGCGGGCGGGTCACCCTCGGGCACCGCCACGCTGGGCTCGCCGTGGTCGCCGAGCGTCACGGTGGGCAGGCCCTCGCGCGGCTCGACCTCCTCGCCCGACGCGCGGGTGGGCAGCAGGTCGAAGACGGCCACCGTCGCCGCGCCGGACGTGGCGTCGGGCGGCACGAGGTGGAGGATCCGCGAGCCGACGCGCTGCCCGACGAGGGCCTCGAAGATGTCCACGCCCAGCACGTCCGCGCTGAGCAGGTACGGCCGCGGCTCGCTCGAGTACGTCTCGTTGATGACCGAGCCGTCCTCGCCCGACTCCGCGTAGAAGTCGAGCAGGATCGGGCGGCCCTCCTCGACCTTCGGCCCGGAGCCCTCCCACACGAGCTCGTGGCGCGCCTCCTCGACGACGAGCGGGGTCTCGTACGTCAGGGTCGGCGCCTCGCCGGGCTCGCCGGAGACCGTGACCTCGACCTCGGGCGGCGGCTCCTCGGCGCACGCCGCGAGCAGGGCGAGCGCGGCCGCGGCGGCCAGGCCGGCCGTCGTGGTGCGACGTCGGGTGGTGCTGGGCCTCACATCGACTCCATGAGACGGTCCACGCGCTCGTCGGTGGCGCGGAAGGGGTCCTTGCACAGCACGGTGCGCTGGGCCTGGTCGTTGAGCTTGAGGTGCACCCAGTCGACCGTGTAGTCCCGGCGCGCCTCCTGCGCCTTGCGGACGAAGTCACCGCGGAGCTTCGCCCGGGTGGTCTGCGGCGGCAGCGCGGTCGCCTCGAACACCTCGAGGTCGGTGACCACCCGCTCGACCAGGCCGCGCGCGGCGAGCAGGTTGTACAGGCCGTCGGTGCGCGAGATGTCGTGGTAGGCGAGGTCGAGGCGGGCCACGCGCGGGTCGTCGAGGGCGAGGCCGTGCTTGGCCCGGTAGCGCTCGATGAGCCGCAGCTTGATCACCCAGTCGAGCTCGCGGTCCACGAGGTCGAGGCGGCCGGTGCCCACGGCCCGCAGCCCGCGCTCCCACAGGTCGAGGACCTGCTTGATCACGGGCGTGAGCGGCACGTTCGCCGCGACGTGCTGCTGCACCCAGGTGAGGTACTCCTCCTGGATCGCCAGCGCGGTCGCGGTCCGGCCGTTCGCGAGCGTCACCGCGGCGCGACCCGTCGGGTCGTGGCTGATCTCGCGGATCGCCCGCATCGGGTTCTCGAGCGTGAGGTCGCGCAGCGGCACGCCGGCCTCGACGAGGCGCAGCACGAGGTCCGTCGCGCCCACCTTGAGCAGCGTCGTCGTCTCCGACATCGAGGAGTCGCCGACGATGACGTGCAGCCGCCGGTAGCGCTCGGCGTCGGCGTGCGGCTCGTCCCGGGTGTTGATGATGGGCCGGGACCGCGTCGTCGCGCTCGAGACGGACTCCCAGATGTGGTCCGCGCGCTGCGACAGGCAGTACGTCGCGCCCTTCGGCGTCGGCAGCACCTTTCCGGCGCCGGTGAGCACCTGCCGGGTGATGAGGAACGGCACGAGCACGTCGGCGAGGCGCCCGAAGTCGCCCTGGCGGCGCACGAGGTAGTTCTCGTGGCAGCCGTAGGAGTTGCCCGCCGAGTCGGTGTTGTTCTTGAACAGGTGGATGGTCCCGGGCACGCCCTCGTGCTCGAGCCGCTGCTGGGCGTCGACCACGAGGCCCTCGAGGATCCGCTCGCCCGCGCGGTCGTGGGCGATGAGCTGCGGGACGTCGTCGCACTCCGCGGTCGCGTACTCGGGGTGCGAGCCCACGTCGAGGTACAGCCGCGAGCCGTTGCGCAGGAACACGTTCGACGAGCGCCCCCACGCGACGACCTTGCGGAACAGGTAGCGAGCCACCTCGTCGGCGGACAGACCGCGTCCGGACGGCACGGCGCACGTGACGCCGTACTCCGTCTCCAGACCGAAGATCCGCCGATCCACCGGGTCAGCCCTGCTCGGGGCCGCCGGACGGCTCCGCGGTGGTCCCGAGGAGGTCGGCGAGCTGCGCGGGCGCGAGCCGCCGGAACGCCCGCCGGGGCCGGGTGCGGTCGAGCACGGCGACCTCGAGCTGTGCCGGCTCGAGGGTGCGGTCCTCGCCGTCCGGCTGGGTGCCCAGCACGCGGACGGCGAGCTGCACGGCCTCGGCGAGCGGCATGCCGGGCCGCCACTCCGCCGTGAGGCGCTCGGCGAGGTGCTCGGCCTGGCCGCCCATGACGACCGTGCCGTGCTCGTCCGCGACCGAGCCGTCGTAGGACAGCCGGTAGATCTGGTCGGCCTCCGGCGTCGCGCCGACCTCGGCCACGACGAGCTCGACCTCGAGCGGCTTCGACTCCGTGGTGAACACCGTGCCGAGGGTCTGCGCGTACGCGTTCGCCAGCGCCCGCGCGGACACGTCGGCGCGGTCGTAGGCGTAGCCGCGCAGGTCGGCGTACCGCACGCCGGCGACCCGCAGGTTCTCGAACTCGTTGTACTTGCCGACCGCCGCGAACGCGATCCGGTCGTAGATCTCCGAGATCTTGTGCAGGGCCCGGGACGGGTTCTCCGTGGCGAACGCGATGCCCTCGTCGTAGGCGAGCACGACGACGGAGCGGCCCCGCGCGATCCCCTTGCGCGCGTAGTCCGCCCGGTCCTTCATGAGCTGCTCGGGCGAGACGTAGAACGGCATGGTCATCGCGGCTCACCCCCACCCGGTCCGCCGGCCCGGCGCATGGCCTCGATCTCGGCGACGACCGCGCCGAGGGTGTCGTCGTCGACCCGCTGGTACCCCGCCGACGTGACGGTGGCGACCACGGGCCAGATCCGCCGCGTGGTGTCCGGCCCGCCGGTGGCGGCGTCGTCGTCGGCGGCGTCGACGAGGGCGTGCACGGCGACACGGACGGCGTCCTGCGCCGACATGTCGGACCACCAGAGCTTCTTCAGCGAGCCCTTCGCGTACGCCGAGCCGGAGCCGACGGCGTGGTAGTCCGTCTCCTCGTACCGGCCGCCCGTGACGTCGTAGGAGAAGATCCGCCCGACCTCGCGGTCGAGGTCGTACCCGCCGAACACCGGGACGACCGCCAGGCCCTGCAGCGCGAGCCCGAGGCTGCCGCGGATCATCGTGGCGAGCCGGTTCGCCTTGCCGTCCAGCGAGAGCAGCGTCCCCTCGATCTTCTCGTAGTGCTCGAGCTCGAGCTGGAACAGCCGCACGAGCTCGAGGGCGAGCCCCGCCGTGCCGGCGATGCCCACGGCCGAGTACTCGTCCGCGGGGAAGACCTTCTCGATGTGGTGGCTGGCGATCGCCGCGCCGGACGTCGCCCGGCGGTCGCCCGCCATGACGATGCCGCCGTCGAAGCTCAGGGCGACGATCGTCGTCCCGTGCAGCGCCCCGCTGACCTCACCGGGCGGCAGCGTGCGCCCCGGCAGCAGCGAGGGGTCGTGCACCGCGAGGAAGTCGAGGAACGACGACGTCCCCGGCATGGTGAACGAGGCCGGCAGGCGGCCGTGCGTGTCGGGCGTCATCGCGGCTCACTCGCCGCCCTTCTGCACGAAGCCGCGGACGAACGACTCCGCGTTCGACTCCAGCACGTCGTCGATCTCGTCGAGGAGCTTGTCCACCTCGGCGTCGCGCGCCTGCGGGGCGGGGGCCGGGAGGGGCTCCGGGGCGTCGGTGGGCTCGTCGTCGTCACGCCGGTACTGCCGCTTGTCCTGTCCCGCCATGGTGTTCCCCTGTCCTCCGGCGCCGCGTGCGCGGCGGTGATGACCCCTTGATCCTAGGCGTCGCGTGCGACGGGGTGCGCGCGCGTCCGCGGCCGTCAGCCGCCCGCGAGGCGGTCGACGAGGGTGGCGGCGTCGGGGCAGGTGTCGAGCAGCTCGCCCACGTGCGCGCGGGTGCCGCGCCACGGGTCGCGCAGCGGGACGCGGCGCAGGGACTCGTGGCTCGGCACGTCGAGCACCACCGAGTCCCAGCTCGCCGCGCGCACCTGGCCGGCGAACCGGCGCACGACGGTGCCCCGGAAGTAGGCGCGCGTGTCGTCGGGGGGCTCGTGCACCGCGCGGGCGACCTCGTCGTCCGTGACGAGCCGCTCGACGGCGCCCGCCGCGAGCAGCCGGTGGTAGAGCCCGCGCTCGGGCCGCACGTCCGACCACTGGATGTCCATCGCCGCCAGCCGCGGGTGGTCCCACCCGATCCGGTCGCGGCTGCGCATCGCCTCGAGCAGCCGCAGCTTGGCGACCCACTCCACCTCGCGCGCGCACGACGTCGGGTCGGCGGCCAGCCGGTCGAGCACGGACGCCCAGCGGTCGAGGACGTCGGCGGTGGCCGGGTCGGCCTGCCCGACGGCGGTCCGCACCGCGGTGAGGTACGTCCGCTGCACGTCGAGCGCGGTGGCGGTCCCGCCGTCGGCGAGCTCGAGCCGTGCCCGCAGGGTGAGGTCGCGGCTCACCCGCCGCACGGCGTCGACCGGGTCGGCGAGCCGCACGCCGGGCACGAAGTCCAGCAGGCCGGGCCGCTCCTGGGCCTGCTCGATCAGCCACAGCACGAGCGAGGTCGTGCCGAGGCGCAGGTACGTGGCGACCTCGAGCAGCGTCGCGTCGCCGAGGATGAGGTGCAGGCGGCGCCAGCGCTTGCGGTCCGCGTGCGGCTCGTCGCGCGTGTTGACGATCGGGCGGCGCAGGGTGGTCTCGAGGCCCACCTCGGCCTCGATGTAGTCCGCGCGCTGGGAGAGCTGGAACCCGGGCACCTCCCCCGTCGGGCCGATGCCCACGCGGCCCGCGCCGGCGAACACCTGGCGCGTGACGAGGAACGGGACCAGCGCGTCGACGAGCCCGTCGAACGGCACCGCCCGGTCCACGAGGTAGTTCTCGTGCGTGCCGTAGGAGGCGCCCTTGCCGTCGACGTTGTTCTTGTAGAGCACGACGTCGGGCATGACCGGGTTGGCCGCGAGGGCGCGGGCGGCGCGGAGCATGACCTGCTCCCCCGCCTTGTCCCAGACGACGACGTCGCGGGGGTTGGTCACCTCGGGCGAGGAGTACTCGGGGTGGGCGTGGTCGACGTAGAGCCGCGCGCCGTTGGTCAGCACCGTCGTCGCCGCGCCGGGGTCGTCGACCTCCTCGATCTCGGCGCGGTCGAGCGGGGCCGCGCCCCAGCCGGACGACTCGTCGGCGGGCGCGCCCTCGTCCGGACCTGGCGGGGCGGGGCGCGTCGGGTCGTCGGTGAGCATCGACGGGTCGGCGGACGCTCGGTCGAGGCGGAAGCCCCGCGCGTCGGCGAGCGGGTCCTCGTCGGCGTAGTCCCAGCGCGCGTGCCCGCCGGGCGCCGCCGTGAGCGCGGTGTACGCCGCGACGACGTGCCCGGACAGGAGCATGGGGTTCGCCGTCGGGCGGTCGGGGGCGAGGACCCCGTACTCGGTCTCGATCCCCATCACCCGCCGCACGGTCACCTCGCCAGCCTATCGAGCCGGCCCGCGCCACCCCGGGGGGGCCGGCGGCGCCCGCGCGGCGCAGCAGGTCGCCTCAGAGGTACTGCCCCGTCGGGGTGACCGTCTCGATCGTGCGCCCGCTCTCGCGACCGCCCTTGCCCTGGACGATCGTCCGGATGAAGACGATGCGCTCGCCCTTCTTGCCGGAGATCCGCGCCCAGTCGTCGGGGTTGGTCGTGTTGGGCAGGTCCTCGTTCTCCTTGAACTCCTCGACGCACGCGCCGAGCAGGTGCTCCACGCGGATGCCCTTCTGGCCCGTGGCGAGCAGCTCCTTGATGGCCGTCTTCTTCGCGCGGTCGACGATGTTCTGGATCATCGCGCCCGAGGAGAAGTCCTTGAAGTACAGGACCTCCTTGTCGCCCGACGCGTAGGTGACCTCGAGGAACTCGTTCTCCTCGGTCTCCGCGTACATGCGCTCGACGGCCCGCGTGATCATCGCCTCGACCGTGGCGCGCGGGTCGCCGCCGTGCTCGGCGAGGTCGTCGGCGTGCAGGGGCAGGTCCGGGGTCAGGTACTTGCCGAAGATCTCCCGGGCGGCCTCGGCGTCGGGCCGCTCGATCTTGATCTTCACGTCGAGGCGGCCTGGGCGCAGGATGGCCGGGTCGATCATGTCCTCCCGGTTGGACGCGCCGATGACGATGACGTTGTCCAGCCGCTCGACGCCGTCGATCTCGCTCAGCAGCTGGGGCACGATCGTCGTCTCGACGTCGCTGGAGATGCCGGTGCCCCGGGTGCGGAACAGCGACTCCATCTCGTCGAAGAACACGACGACGGGGTGCCCCGCCGCGGCCTTCTCGCGCGCGCGGGCGAAGATCAGGCGGATGTGCCGCTCCGTCTCGCCGACGTACTTGTTGAGCAGCTCGGGGCCCTTGACGTTGAGGAAGAAGCTCTTCGCCGGCGAGCCGTCCGGGCCCGTCGCGCGCATCTCCGCGAGCGAGCGGGCCACCGCCTTGGCGATGAGCGTCTTGCCGCAGCCGGGCGGGCCGTAGAGCAGCACGCCCTTGGGCGGGCGCAGGCCGTGCTCGCGGAACAGCTCGGGGTGCGCGAACGGCAGCTCGACGGCGTCCCGGATCTGCTCGATCTGCGGGCCCAGGCCGCCGATGTCGTGGTAGGAGATGTCGGGCACCTCCTCGAGGATGAGCTCCTCGACCTCCGAGCGCGGGACGCGCTCGAACACGAAGCCGCTGCGGGTCTCCACGGTCAGCGCGTCGCCCACGCGCAGCGGCTGGTCGAGCAGGGGCCCCGCGAGGCGCACGACCCGCTCCTCGTCGGCGCGGCCGATGACGAGCGCGCGGTCGGGGCCGATGAGCTCCTTGACGGTGACGATCTCGCCGACGGACTCGTACCGGCCCGCCTCGACGAGGGCCATCGCCTCGTTGAGCTTGACCTCCTGGCCGGGGCGCAGGGCCTCGAGCTCCACCGTCGGGGCGACCTGCACGTGCATCTTGCGGCCCTGCGAGATGACCTCCGCCGTCCCGTCGGGGCGGGCGGCGAGGAAGGTGGCGAACGTGGCCGGCGGGCGGCCGAGCTCCTCGAGCCGCTTCTGGAGCTCGACGATCTGGTCGCGGGCCTGCCGCAGCGCGTCGGCGAGCCGCTCGTTCTTCGCGGCGAGCGCAGCGGCGTGCCGGGCCGTCTCCGCGGCCTGCCGCGCGGGGTCCTCGGGGTGCTGGCTCATGGTGCCTCCGCTCCTCGTCCGACACGACGACCCTATGCATGGTCGTCAAGCCGATTGAGGTGCCGCGCTGTTCCCGGGCCGGCGTCTCAGTCCTCGGCCACGGCCTCGGCGGTGTCCTCAGCCGTCGGGTCCCCGGCGTCCGCCCGACCCTCGGCCGCGCCGCCGGCCGTGCCGTCGGCGGTGCCCTCGGCGACCGCGCGCGCCCGCTCCAGGTCGCGCCGCGCCCGCCGGAGCTTCTTCGTGGACACCGGCCGCTCCCCCACGTCGGCCTCGCTCCAGTCCTCCCCGTAGGCCCCCTTCGCGGGCCGACGACGGCGCAGCGGCGGGGCCACGCCGTCGGCCATCCGCCGGGTCACCAGGAGGAAGCCGGTGTGGCCGACCATGCGGTGCTCGGGCCGCACGGCCAGGCCCTCGAGGTGCCAGCCGCGCACGAGCGACTCCCACGCGACGGGCTCGGTGTAGCGGCCCGAGTCGCGCACGTCCTCCGCCAGACGGGAGAGCTGCGTCGTCGTGGCGACGTAGGCGATGAGCACCCCGCCGGGGGCCAGCGCGTCCGCCACGACCTCGAGGTTCTCCCACGGGGCGAGCATGTCGAGCACGACGCGGTCCACGGAGCCGCGTGCGACCGCGGTCGGCAGCACGTCGGCGAGGTCGCCCACGCGCAGGTCCCACGCGGGGTGCGGGCCGCCGAAGAACGCCTCGACGTTGCCGCGGGCGATCTCGGCGAAGTCCTCGCGCCGCTCGACCGACAGCAGCGATCCGCCGTCGCCGACGGCGCGCAGCAGCGACATCGACAGCGCGCCCGAGCCGACCCCGGCCTCGACGACCCGGGCGCCCGGGTAGATGTCCGCCATCGCGACGATCTGCCCGGCGTCCTTCGGGTAGACGACGGCGGCGCCGCGCGGCATCGAGAGCACGTAGTCCGCGAGCAGCGGCCGCAGCGCGAGGTACGGCACCTCGCCGCTCGTCGCGACGACGGACCCCTCCGGGGCGCCGATGAGCTCGTCGTGGCGGAAGAAGCCGCGGTGGGTGTGGAAGGTCGCGCCCGGGGTGAGCGTGATCGTGTGCAGGTGGCCGCGCGGGTCGGTGAGCTGCACGCGGTCCCCGGGCCGGAACGGGCCGCGCCGCAGCTCGGCGCCGGTCGGGGCGGCGCCGGGCACCGCGGTCGGGGCGGCGCCGTCGGGCGGCTCGGGGTGCGTCACGCTGCCCGAGTCTAGGAGCGCGCGTCAGCCGCGCGGCCGCAGGACGGCGGCGACGTCGGCGTGGTGGACCACCCCGACGACCCGCCCGGCGCCGTCGCGCACGGCGAGCAGGGCCGAGTGGCGGCTCGCCTCGACGAGCGCGGTGAGCGCGGCCCGTCCCTCGAGCGCGGCGTCCACCGTCGCCGCGGCCGGCATCGGCACGACGACGGCGGCGGCCGGCGTCGTCGCCCGGCGCCCCGCCGGGACGGCCGCCAGGGCCGCCGGGTCCACCCAGCCCGCGGGGGCGCCGTCGGGCCCGACGACGACCACCACCGGCGCCGCGGCGGCGCCGCCCCGCCCGGCGGCGGCCGCGACGTCCGCGACCGAGGAGCCCACGGGGACGGCGACCGCGGGCCGGGCGAGGGCCGCCACGGACAGCCCGTCGACGAGGTCGGTCCGGTCCGCGTGCCGCAGGAACGCCGACGCGCCGGACCACAGCATCGCGCCGATGAGCGCGGACCACACGACGGTGGCCAGGCTCGCCCGCCCGCCCGTCGCCAGCGGGTACGCCACGGCCCAGAGGAGCAGCGCCACGGCCACGGCGCGGCCCACCCACGCCGCGGCGCGCGTGCCCGCCGTCCGGCGGCCCGTGACGCGCCAGACGAGCGCCTCGAGCACCCAGCCGCCGTCCATGGGCAGGCCCGGCAGCAGGTTGAACGCCGCGACGAACGCGCTCGCCCAGGCGAGGACGAGCAGCACGAGCGACCCGACGGGCGGCGCGTCGACCACCCGCCACGCCCACCACGCGGCGCCCGCCACGGCGAGGTTCGCGAGCGGCCCGGCGACGGCGACGAGGGCCGCGGTCGCCGGCGTCGGGGCCCGGCCCATCTCGGTGTGGCCGCCCGTGAGCGTCAGCGCGATCTCCCGCACGGGCAGCCCGCGCCACCGGGCGACGACGGCGTGCGCGAGCTCGTGCAGCAGCACGGAGCCGTTGAGCAGCAGCGCGGCGGCCAGCCCCACGAGCAGGCTGCCCACGCCGCGCAGCCCGGGCATCGTGCTGGCCGGTGGCGCGATGACGAGGGCGAGCACGACCGTCGCGACGAGCCAGCCGGGGTTGAGCACGATCGGCGCACCCGCCGCGCGCCCGATCACCCACCCGGACCGTCGAGGGCTTGCCACCGGGCCAGCCTACGGGCGGGCGGGCCGCAGGCAGGCCTCGGGGCTGCCGTCGGCAGGCCTCGGGGCGGCGCCGGGGCGCCTCGGGGCGGCGCCGGGGCGCCGTGCCCGCGCTGTCGGTGGCCCCGCGTACCCTGCAGGCGTGACGGACGCGGTGGGCGAGGCTGTCGAGGCGGGCGGGGCGCTCGTCGAGCCCACCGACGACGGCCCGCCCCACCGGCCCGGGCTGTCCCCCTCGCGGGCCAACGACTTCATGCAGTGCCCGCTGCTGTTCCGCTTCCGCGTCGTCGACCGGCTCCCCGAGCCGCCGAGCCCCGCCGCGGTGCGCGGGACGCTCGTGCACGCCGTCCTCGAGCGCCTCTTCGACGAGCCCGCGGGGGCGCGGACGCTCGAGGCCGCCCGCGCGCTGCTCGCGCCCTGCTGGGCGGACATCCTCGCTGAGCGCCCCGAGTGCGCCGACCTCGTGCCCGACGGCGACACCACGGCCTGGTTCGCCCAGGCGGAGGCCCTCCTCGCGACGTGGTTCACGCTCGAGGACCCCAACCGCCTGCAGCCGGCCGAGCGGGAGCTCGTCGTCCGCACCGACCTGGAGGAGCTCGAGCTGCGCGGCATCGTCGACCGCCTCGACGTCGCGCCCGACGGCGCGATGCGCGTGGTCGACTACAAGACCGGCCGCTCCCCCGAGCCCGGGTACGAGTCGGGGGCGCTCTTCCAGATGCGCGTCTACGCGCTCCTCCTGCAGCGCGAGCGCGGGCGCACGCCGGCGCTGCTCCAGCTCGTCTACCTCGGCGACGGCACGATCCTGCGGCACGCGCCCACCCCGGGCGAGCTCGCCGTCGTCGAGCAGCGGATCCGGGCCGTGTGGTCCGGCGTCCGGACGGCCGCCCGCACGGGCGCGTGGGAGCCGCGGCCCAGCGCGCTGTGCTCGTGGTGCGCGCACCGGGCGCTCTGCCCGGCGTTCGGGGGCACGCCGCCCGAGGTCGACCCCGACGCCGTGGAGCACGCGACCGGCGTCCGCCCCGAGGCGCCCGCCGCGGTCGGCTAGCGGGCCGGCACTTCGTCCGCCGTCGGGCCCGCCGCCTGCGGCGCGAGCAGGTCGATCGTCTCGCCGGCCACCACCCGGGCGAGCAGGTCGAGGTCCACGCGCTCGAGCCCGTCCACCCGGCTGAGCCCGGGCAGCGCGACGACCGGCACCATGTGCTGCACGCCGATCGTCCGCGCCCCGGAGGCCATCGCCGAGGCGATCCCGGGCGGCGAGTCCTCGAGCGCGACGCACGCCCGCGGGTCAACGCCGAGCCGCTCGGCCGCGCGCAGGTAGGGCTCGGGGTGGGGCTTGCCGTGCGTCACCTCGTCCCCCGGCACGACGACGGCGAACGTGCCCTCGGGCGCGCCGGCCAGCACGGCGTCGGTCAGCGCCCGGTAGGACATCGTCACGAGCGCGCTCGGCACGCCGGCGGCCGCCAGCGCGTCGAGCAGCTCCCGCGCGCCCGGCTGCCACGGCACCTCGACCCGCACGCTGGCCACGACCTCCTCGAGCATCCGCTCGACAATCGCGCCCGGCGGCAGGTCCACGCCGTGGTCGCGGAGCACCTCGGCCGCGCCGAGCAGCGGCATGCCGACCATCCGGGCGGCGTCGTCGGTCGTCCAGCGCAGGCCGAACTCCTCGACGAGGCGCCGCTCCGCCGCCATCCACGCGGGCTCGGTGTCCACGAGGGTCCCGTCCATGTCCCACAGCACGGCCGCGGGCAGGGGGCGCGCGGCAGCGTCGGGGAGGGGCGTGGGGGGCACCAGCGCAGTCTAGGGGGCCGCTCCGGCGGGTGCGCGGGCGGCCGCCGGGCCACGGCCTAGGCTGAGGCCATGACCGACGGATCCCAGGGCGTTCTGCGCGGCCCGGTCATGCTCGCCGCGTTCGAGGGCTGGAACGACGCCGGGAGCGCGGCGAGCCAGGCCCTGCTGCACCTGGTGGACGCCTGGGGCGGCGAGCTCGTCGACGAGCTCGACCCCGAGGAGTACCACGACTTCCAGGTGAGCCGCCCGACCGTCGCGTTCGACGAGACCGGCCGGCGCGTCGTCACCTGGCCGGTGACCACCGTGCACGCCGCGGGCCGGCCGAGCACCGGGGAGACCGTCGCCCTCGTGCACGGCATCGAGCCCTCGATGCGCTGGCGCCGCTACTGCGCGGAGCTGCTCGACACCGCCGAGCGGCTCGGCGTGCGCACGATCGTCACCCTCGGCGCCCTGCTCGCGGACGTCCCGCACAGCCGCCCGATCCCGGTGACGGCCACCTCGGACGACCCGCGGCTGCAGGAGGAGCTCGGCCTCGACACGAACACCTACGAGGGGCCGACGGGGATCGTCGGGGTGCTGCAGCACGAGGCGACCCTGCGCGGCATGCGCGGCCTGTCCGTGTGGGCCGCGGTCCCCCACTACGTCGCGCACCCGCCGTCGCCGAAGGCGAGCCTCGCCCTGCTCGTGCGGATCGAGGAGCTCCTCGGCGAGGCGATCCCGCTCGGCGAGATGCCCGAGGACGCGGAGGCGTGGCAGCGCGGCGTGGACGAGCTCGCCGCCGAGGACGCCGAGATCGCCGAGTACGTCGCGCAGCTCGAGGAGGCCAAGGACACGGCCGAGCTGCCGGAGGCGAGCGGCGAGGCCATCGCGCGCGAGTTCGAGCGCTACCTGCGCCGACGCGAGCGCGGCTCCGGCGGGGGCACCGGCCCCACGCCCTGACCGGGCGCGGGCCGCCGTGCGCGGTGGCTCGGCGGGGTCAGACGCGCACGCCGAGCAGCGCGTCGACCGCCCGCGCGACGAGGCCGGGCGCGCCCTCGACGTCGCCGCCCAGGGACAGCGCGGCGTCGGCCCACGCGTCCACCGCGGCGAGCGCCCGGGGCGCGTCGAGGTCGTCCGCCAGCGCGTGGCGGATCTCCGCCAGGGTGCTCTCCGCGTCGGGCCCACCGACGCCGGACAGCGCGGTGCGCCAGCGCGCGAGGCGCTTCTCCGCGCGCTCGAGCACGCCGTCGTCCCACTCCCAGTCCGTGCGGTAGTGGTGCGCGAGGACGGCCAGCCGGACGGCCATCGGGTCGACGCCGCGGGCGCGCAGGTCCGAGACGAGCACGAGGTTGCCGAGCGACTTGCTCATCTTCTCGCCGCGGTAGCCCACCATCCCGGTGTGCACCTGCAGGCGGCCCCCGGAGCCGCCGAGCGCCCGCGCGTGCGCCGTCGACATCTCGTGGTGCGGGAAGACGAGGTCCCGGCCGCCGCCCTGGACGTCGAACGCCGGACCCAGCGCGTGCCCCGCGATGACCGTGCACTCGATGTGCCAGCCCGGGCGCCCGCGGCCGAGCGGTCCGCCGTCCCAGGCCGGCTCCCCCGGGCGCTCCCGCCGCCACAGCGCGGGGTCGAGCGGGTCCCGCTTGCCGGGCCGGTCCGGGTCGCCCCCGCGCTCGGCGAAGAGCGCCACCGTCTCGTCGTGCGTGAGCCCCGCGACCTGACCGAAGTGCCGGTCGGCGGAGATGTCGGCGTAGACGTCGCCGAGGTCGGGCCGGTCGCCGCCCGCGCCCTCCTCGAGGGGCACCCGGTAGGCGAGGCCGACGTCGAGGAGGCGGGCGACGGCGTCGGCGACGAGGGGGATCGTCTCCACGGCCCCGAGGTACGTGTGCGGCGGCAGGACGCCGAGCGCCGTCATGTCCTCCGCGAAGAGCGCCGTCTGCTCCGCGGCCAGCGTCTCCCAGTCCACGCCGGTGGCGGCCGCGCGCTCGAGGAGCGGGTCGTCGACGTCGGTGACGTTGGACGCGTAGTGCACCTCGAGGCCCGCGTCGAGCCAGGCGCGGTGCAGCAGGTCGAACGCGACGTACGTCGCGGCGTGGCCGAGGTGGGTGGCGTCGTACGGCGTGATGCCGCACACGTACATGGTCGCCCGCGGGCCCGTCGTCGAGGGCTCGAGCCGGCCCGTCGCCGTGTCCGTCAGGCGCACCTCGCCACCTCGGCCGGGCAGACGGGGGACGTGGACGGCCGGCCAGGTACGCACGGCGGCAGCCTAGTCGCGGCGCGCGCGACCCGATCGCACCGCGCCAGGCCGCGTCCGCACGCGAGGGGGCAGACTGGGGACGTGGGGACACCCCGGGCCTGGTCGTTGGCGGGCGGACGCTGGCGCCCCGGCGACGACGCCGGCGCCGACCTGGTCTGGCTGCGGGTCGACGCGCCGTCGGACCTCGCGGACGCGGCCGCCGACCGCGGCGTCGCGGAGCCGGTCGTCGCCGCGCTGCGGACCCACCTCGGCGCCCACGCGCGCACCCGGCCGCGTGCCGACCGCCTGGGCGAGGACGCGCTCGCCCTCGTCGTGCCCACGCTGGCGTCCCGGGACGCCGCCGACGTCGTGACCGGCACCGTCGCGCTCGTCGTCGCCGGCGACGTCGTGCTGACGGCGGAGGTCGGCGAGGCCGGCGTGCTCGACGGGCTCGCCGAGCGGCTCGGCGAGCAGCACCCGGCCGACGCGCGGACCGGCGGCCTGCTCCCCGCCCTCCTCGCGACCCTCGTCGAGCGGGCGCTCGACGTCGAGGACGGGCTCGCGCAGGCGGTGGCCGACCTCGAGGAGGTCGTCTTCTCCCGCCGCACGGACCCGCCGGTCGAGCGGCTCTACCAGCTCAAGCGCGAGATCGCCGAGGCGCGCCGGGCGCTCGCGCCGCTGTCGGTGGAGCTGCCCGCGCTGGTCGCCGATCCCGACGCGTCGTCACCGGGCGAGCCGTCGGGCTCGGGCGGGGCAGCGCTGGACGAGGCCTGGGTGCGGCGGCTCGTCGCGTCCGTCGACCGGCTGGACCGCCACCTCAAGGACCACGACGACCTCTGCGCCGACATGCTGTCCGCCCACCTCGCGCTCGTGTCCGTGGCGCAGAACGAGCAGATGCGCCGCATCTCCGCGTGGGCCGCGACCCTCGCGATCCCGACGCTCGTCGGCACGGTATACGGCATGAACTTCCGGCACATGCCCGAGCTGCACTGGACGCTCGGCTACCCCTTCGCCCTCACCCTCATGGTGGTGCTCGGGGTCGCCGTCAACCTCCTCTTCCGGCGCTCCGGCTGGCTCTGAGCGCCCTCGGGAGCGGGCGGGCTCAGGGCACCGGCGCCTCGGCCAGCAGCACGCCGCCGAGCACGAGGGCGACGACGACGGCGGCGAAGACGATGCGGTAGACGACGAACGGCTGGTACGAGCGCGTCGTGACGAGGCGCAGGAAGCCGATGATGACGACGTAGCCGACGACGAACGCGACGAGCGTCGCCAGCACGGTCGCCGGCAGCGATGGCTGCCCCGGGTCGCCGACGCCGTCGAGGCTCGTGACGAGCTGCTGGAGGCCGGAGCCCAGGACGGCCGGGATGGCGAGGAGGAACGAGTACCGCGCGGCGGCCTCGCGGGTGTAGCCGAGCAGCAGGCCCATGCTGATCGTGCCGCCGGAGCGCGACACCCCGGGCACGAGGGCCAGCGCCTGGGCGAGGCCGTAGAGGACCGCGTGGCCCACGGTGAGCCGGTCGAGCGTCCGGCGCTTGGCACCCACGCGGTCGGCGACGCCGAGGACCACGGCGAACACCGCGAGCGTGAGGGCGACCAGGTAGAGGTTGCGGAAGGGCCCCTTGATCGAGTCCTCGAGCGTCAGGCCGAGCGCGACGATCGGCACGGTGCCCAGCGCGATCCACCACGCCATCCGCGCGTCGGGGTCGTTCTCCCCCAGCCGGGCGCGCCAGCCGGGCCCGTCGGCGCCGCGCAGCGCGCGCCACCACGCGACGACGATCCGCGCGATGTCGCGGCGGAAGTAGAGCAGGACGGCCGCCTCGGTGCCGATCTGCGTGATCGCGGTGAACGCGGCGCCGGGGTCGCGGCCGTTCGGCAGCAGCTCGCCGACCACCCGCAGGTGCGCGCTCGAGGAGATCGGCAGGAACTCCGTGAGCCCCTGGACGAGCCCGAGGACCACCGCCTCCCACCACGTCACGAGCCGACACCCTACCGGCGCGGTCGGCCCGGCCCCGCGACGCGGAACGCCGGGCGCGGCGGCCGTCCGGTCGTCCCCCGGCCGGTAGCCTGCACGGCATGCAGGAGCGATCACTCGGCTCGACGGGCCTGCGCGTCTCCGCACTGGGGCTCGGCACGCTGACCTGGGGCCGGGACACCGACGCCGACGACGCCGCGACGCTCCTGCGGGACTTCGTCGACGGCGGCGGGACGCTGGTCGACACCTCCGCGACCTACGGCGACGGTGCCGCCGAGGAGCTGCTGGGCGAGCTCCTCGGGCCCGTGGTCGGGCGCGACGAGGTGCTCCTGTGCACCAAGGCCGGCGTGCGGCGGACCGGGGACGGCGGGGTCGTCGACGCCTCGCGGCGCGCGCTGCTCGACGGGCTCGACGGCTCGCTGACCCGGCTCGGCACGGACCACGTGGACCTCTGGCTGGTCCAGGCGCCCGACCCCGGCACGCCGCTGGAGGAGACGGCCTCCGCCCTGCGGTACGCGCTCGACTCCGGGCGCACGCGGTACGTCGGCCTGTCGAACCACGCGGGCTGGCAGACGGCGCGCGTCGCCTCGCTCCTCGAGCCCGCCCCCCGCCTCGCGGCCGTGGAGGTGGAGTACTCCCTGCTCGAGCGCGGCGTGGAGCGCGAGGTGCTGCCCGCGGCGCAGGCGCTCGGCGTCGGCGTGCTCGCCTGGTCGCCGCTCGGCCGCGGCGTGCTGACCGGCAAGTACCGCCGGACCGTCCCCGCCGACTCGCGCGCCGCGTCGGCGCACCTGGCCGGCTTCGTGGCGCCCTACCTCGGCGCGGACGCCGCGCCCGTCGTCGAGGCCCTCATCACGGCCGCCGAGGGGCTCGACCGTGCGCCGCTCGAGGTCGCCCTCGCGTGGGTGCTGGGCCGGCCCCAGGTCGCGTCGGCGATCGTCGGCCCGCGCACGCCCGCGCAGCTCTCCGCCGCCCTCACCGCCGCGACGGACCTGCCGGACGCGATCGTCGCGGCGCTGGACGAGGTGAGCGAGCCCGCGCTCGGCTATCCCGAGCGCCGCTGATCAGGACTTCTCGTCCTCGTCGTCGTCCTCGTCCTCGTCCTCGTCCAGGTCGTCCTCGTCCTCGTCCTCGTCGAGGTCGTCCTCGTCCTCGTCCTCGTCGAGGTCGTCGTCGTCCTCGTCCTCGTCGTCGAGGTCCTCGAGCTCGTCGTCGTCCAGATCGTCCTCGTCCAGGTCGTCCTCGTCCAGGTCGTCCTCGTCGAGGTCGTCCTCGTCGTCGAGGTCGTCACCGTCGTCGAGCAGCCCGAACGGCATGGTCTCGCCGTGCACGCGGGCGAGCGCGTCCTCGTAGACCTCGAAGGCGTCGGCGAGGACGTCGTACGCGTCGTCCACGGCGGGGTCGTCGTCGGCCCGACGCGTGCTGACGGCCGTGTAGTGGGCCTCCAGGGCGGCGACGAGTCGGTCGAGGGCGGCACGTGGCTCGACGGTCATGGTCCGACGGTAGCGCCGCGACGTGCACAATGGCACTCGATCGCTCGGGGCACGGCGAGAGGGAGCGCGCGTGGACGGCACGACGGGGACGCGGTACCGGCGCGACGACTGGCGCGCGCGGGGCGCGCACTACGAGTACCGGGTGCTCACCATCGGCGGGACGACGAGCCGCAGCGAGGCGCGCCGCCTGCTCACCGACGAGGCCGAGTACGGTCGCTGGGAGCTCGCCCGGTCGCTCCTGTTCCCGGGCGGCCAGCGCAAGGTCTGGCTGCGCCGCAAGATCATCCGCGTGCAGAGCACGCTCTGACCCGGGGCGGCGTCAGCAGGTCGCGACGAGCCGGGCGAGCACGCGCGTGCCGAACCGGAGCGCGTCGAGCGGGATCCGCTCGTCGACCCCGTGGAACATGGCCGTGAAGTCCATGCCCGCGGGCAGCCGGACCGGGGCGAACCCGTAGCCCGTGATGCCGAGCCGGGACAGCGACTTGTTGTCCGTGCCGGCCGAGAGCGCGTACGGCAGCACGACGGCGCCGGGGTCCTCCGCCACGAGGGCGCCCGCCATCGCGTCGACGAGGAAGCCCGCGAACGGCGTCTCGAGCGCGACGTCGGTGTGGATCTCCTCGACGCGGACGCCCGGGCCGGCGAGCTCCGCGATCGTCGCCCGCGCGGCATCGTCCTCGCCGGGCAGGAACCGCACGTCGATCTCGGCGCTCGCGCGCCCCGGCACGACGTTCGTCTTGTAGCCGGCCGTCAGCCTGGTCGGGTTCGCCGTCGTGCGCAGGGTCGCGCCGACGAACCGGCGGGCGGGTCCCAGCGCCTCGACGAGCCGGTCGACGGCGGCCTCGTCCGCCGGGTCGTACGGCAGGCCGGTGAGCTCCGCGACCCCGCGCAGGAGGGCCTGCACGGTCGGCGTGAGGCGCATCGGCCACGGGTGCGCACCGATCCGGGCGACCGCCGCGGCGAGCTCGGTGACCGCGTTCTCCGGGTTGACGGCCGAGCCGTGGCCCGCGCGCCCCTCCGCGACGAGCCGCAGCCACGCGATGCCCTTCTCCGCCGTCTGGAGCAGGTAGGCGCGGCGGCCGGCGACGTCGACGGAGAAGCCGCCCACCTCGCTGATCGCCTCGCTCGCCCCCTCGAAGAGCTCGGGGCGGCGGTCGACGGCGTACCGCGCCCCGTGCACGCCGCCCGCCTCCTCGTCCGCGAAGAACGCGACGACGAGGTCGCGGGGCGGCCGCCGGCCGGCGCGCACCAGGTCGCGCACGACCGCCAGGATCATCGCGTCCATGTCCTTCATGTCCACGGCGCCGCGACCCCACAGGACGTCGTCGCGCACCTCACCCGCGAACGGGTGCACGGTCCAGTCGGACGCCTCCGCGGGCACGACGTCGGTGTGGCCGTGCAGCACGAGCGCCGGCCGGGTCGGGTCCGCGCCCGGGACGCGGGCGACGACGCTGGTCCGCCGGGGGCGCGACTCGAACACCACCGGCTCGAGGCCGACCTCGGCCAGGGACGCGGCGACGTACTCCGCCGCCGCCCGCTCCCCCGGGCCGCTGTCGTCGCCGTAGTTGGACGTGTCGATCCGCAGGAGGTCGGCGCAGATGCGGACGGCCTCCTCCTCGGCCTCCGCCGACGCCGTCGACGCGGCCGGGCCCGGTCCGCCCGTGTCGCGGCGGGGGTCGAGGGTCGGGTCGTGGCTCGGGTCGGCGGGCATGCCCGTCACGCTACCCGGCGTCCACCAGTCCCCGGCGCGCGAGCAGCGGGCCGATCTCCGGGTCGCGGCCACGCAGCTCGCGGAAGGCGTCCATGACGTCCGTCGAGCCGCCCCGCGCGAGCAGCACGCGGCGGAAGCGCTCGCCGTTCTCACGGGTCAGGCCGCCGTTCTCGCGGAACCACTCGACCGTGTCCGCGTCGAGCACCTCCGACCAGATGTAGCCGTAGTACGCGGCCGAGTAGCCGCCCGCGAAGACGTGCTGGAAGTACGTGCTGCGGTAGCGCGGCGGGACGGCCGGGAACGCCACCCCGGCGCGCTCGAGCGCGGCGGCCTCGAACGCCTCCACCGCGGCGACGTCGTCGGGCACCTCCTCGGGCGTCACCTGGTGCCACGCCTGGTCGAGGAGCGCGGCGGCGAGGTACTCCGTCGTCGCGAAGCCCTCGCCCCACTGGCGGGCCGCGAGCAGGGTGTCGACCCACTCGCGGGGCATCGGCTCCCCCGTCTCGTGGTGCACCGCGAACCGCGCGAGGACGTCCGGGTCCCACGCCCACATCTCGTTGACCTGCGAGGGGAACTCCACGAAGTCCCGGGGCACCTCGGTGCCCGCCTGCGACGGGAAGCGGACGTCGGACAGCAGGCCGTGCAGCGCGTGCCCGAACTCGTGGAACAGCGTGCGCACCTCGTCCCACGTGAGGAGGGTGGGCTCGCCGTCGGGCGGCTTGGGGATGTTGTGGTTGTTCACGACGACGGGCCGCTCGCCGAGGAGTCGGTTCTGCGGCACGAGCTCGTTCATCCAGGCGCCGCGGTGCTTGGACTCGCGCTGGTAGAAGTCGACGAGGAACAGGCCCAGCTCGCTGCCGTCGGCGTCGAGCACCTCGTAGACCCGCACGTCGGGGTGGTAGCCGCGCAGGTCGGTCCGGCGGCGGAAGCCGAGCCCGTAGAGCGCGGTCGCGGCGTGGAAGACGCCCTCGACGAGGACGCGCTCGAGCTCGAGGTAGGGCCGCAGCATCTCCTCGTCGATCGCGTACCGCTCCTGGCGCACGCGCTCGGCGTACAGGGACCAGTCCCAGGGCTCCAGGTGGGCGCCGGGCTCGTCCGCCTGCAGGGCCCGCTCGAGGGCCTCGGCCTCGCGCCGGGCGTTGGCGACCGCGGCGGGCGCCAGGCGCCCCAGCATCGCGTTGACGGCCTCGGTGGTCTTCGCGGTGCCGTCCTCGGCGACGTAGGCGGCGTGGTGGTCGTAGCCGAGCAGGCGGGCGCGGCGGGCCCGCAGCCGGGCGAGCTCGAGCAGCGTCGCGCGCGTGTCGTGCGGGCCGCCGCGCAGCCCCCGGGTGACCGAGGCCTCGTGGACCCGGCGGCGCACGTCGCGGCGGCGCAGCGCGGCCAGCGCGGGCTGGTGCGTGTAGAGCTGCAGCTCGATGAGCCAGCCGGTCTCGTGCCCCCGGCGGAGGGCCGCGGTGCGCGCCGCGGCGATCGCGTCCGGGCTGAGGCCCTCGAGCTCGGCCTCGTCCTCGACGAGCACCGCGGCGTCGTTCGTCTCGGCGAGCAGGGCCTGGGCGAACGTCGTCTCCAGCGCGGTGATGCGCTCGTTGAGGGCGCGCAGCTCCGCCTTGGCGTCCTCCGGCAGCCCGACGCCGGCGCGGCGCATGTCCGTGCGGAGCGTGTGCAGGAGCCACGCGGCGTCGGGGGCCAGGTCGACCTCGCCCGCCTCCGCACGCGCCGCCAGCGACTCGAGCCGGGCGTACAGCCGCGCGTCGAGGTAGATCGCGTCGCGGTGCGCGGCGAGGCGGGGCGCGACCTCGGCCTCGATCGCGTCGAGCTCGGGACTCGTGTCGGCGCTCGTCCGGTTGAAGAACTCCAGCGACACGCGCCGGAGCAGGCGGCCGCCGCGCTCGAGCGCGACGAGCGTGTTCTCCTCCGTCGGCGGCGCCGGGTCGGCGGCGACGGCGGCCACCTCGGCGCGGTGCTCCGCCATGCCCGCCTCGAACGCGGGCAGGTAGTGCTCGGGGCGGACGGCGGCGAAGTCGGGCAGCCCGTACGGCAGCGCCGAGTCCGCGGCGAAGGGGTTGGCCGGGTCCAGCCGGTGGTCGGTCACGCGTCGGTCCTCTCGTGGGGTCCGGGGCGGAGGCAGGGTCTCAGGGGGCGGCGCGCTCGACGTGCGCGCCGGCGTCGGCGGGCACGTCGCCGTCGGCGGGCGTGCCGGGCCACGGCTCGTTCGGGCCGCGGGGGTCGCCCCGGCAGATCGTGCCGACCCAGGCATCCCGTCGCGCGCCGTCGCGGTGCGCGAGCTCGGCCCGGATCGTGCCCTCGACGCGGAAGCCCACCCGCCAGGCGACCCGCCGCGACGGCCAGTTGCCCACCATGGCGCGCCAACTGACGCGCACGAGGTCGAGGCCGGCCGGGTCGAGGGCGTGGTCGACCACGAGGGCGGCCGCGCGCGTCATGACGCCGCGGCCCCGCCCCCACGGCGCCAGCCAGTAGCCGATCTCCGCCGTGCCCTGCTCGATGCGGTGCAGGCCCACCATGCCGAGCAGGGCGCGCGCGCCGTCGCGGACCGCCCAGGTCAGCTCCCGGCCGGACTCCCAGCCCGGCCCGACGACGTTCTCGAGGAACGCGCGCGCCTCGGCGGGTCCGTACGGCTGCGGGATCGGCACCCACCGCGCGATGGCCGGGTCCTGGCACGCCCGCGTGATGTCGTCGACGTCCGCCTCCGTGGGCGGCTCGAGGTGGACGACGCCGTCGGAGAGCAGCGGGCGGGGCACCGGCTCACCCTAGCGGCGCGACGGGCGATCCCTCGCGGCGATTTCCGGTCAGGCGACCTCGATGCGGTCACGGCCCGCGGCCATCGCGCGCTCGAGCGCGGCCTCGGCGCGCCGGACGACCGCGTCGGCGTCGTCGTCGGGGCGGAAGGAGACGATCCCGGCCCCGAAGGCGACGCCCTCGCCGTCGGGCGTGGTCACCCAGCGGCGGCAGACCTCCTGCAGCCGCGCGACGAGCGAGACGGCGTCCCCGCGGCGCGTGCCCGGCAGGACGACGAGGAACCGGTCGTCGCCGACGACGGCGGCCTCGTCCGTGGCGCGCAGGGCGCCCGCGAGCACCTCGGCGACCCCGCGGAGCACTGCGCCGAGGGCCTCCGAGCCCCAGACGGCCTCGATCGTCGCCGCGCCGTCGATGCCGAGCGAGGCGACCGTGAGCGGGTGGTCGTGGTGCCGGGCGACCTCGACGTGGCTGCGGAGCACGCGGCGGACCTCCGCGGCGTCGAGGAGCGCGGCCGGCGCGTCGGCGTCCGGCAGCCGGGCCGGCGGCGGGGGCACGGGCACGGGGGCCGGCGCGACGGGGTCGGCCGTGGCCGCCGGGGCCGCGCCGACAGTGCCGTCAGCGCCCACGGGGTGCCGCGGCGCCACGACCGAGATCACCACGGCCGTGTCGCCCGCGGCGATCGTGCGGTGGGCCGCGACGACCCCCTCGGGCCACGAATCGAGCACGGAGCCCGGTCGCGCCTCGGGCACGAGGCTCACTGCCGCGCCGTTGCCACGGCGTACCACACCATCGAGATCACGCACGATCACACCGATGCCGATCTCGTCCAGGAGTTCGAGGTCGAGGAGCACGTCACCGCCGTTCATCAGGTGTTCACAGTCTGCGGATGACGAGCACCTTGGGAAGTCCTGATGGCGCGGAGAGGCGGGTGAAAACGCTCCGCTGCGCGATTCTCCCGGCACGTCGTGCTGGACCACGAGCGGTTCACCCGCCGAGGCGTCCGAACTGCGGACACCTCCGCGGCCCCGGCGCCGCGGTCAGGCGAGGATCTCGGCGGCCGGGGTCACCGGCAGGTCGTGGGCCGCGCCGACCGCGGGATGGACCACCGTGCCCTCGTGGGTCGTCAGCCCGGCGGCGAGCGCCGGGTCGGCCCGGCAGGCCCCGCGCCACCCGCCGTCGGCCAGGGCGCGCAGGTACGGCAGCGTCGCGGCCGTGAGCGCCTCCGTGGAGGTGACCGGCACGGACCCGGGCATGTTCGTCACGCAGAAGAACACGACGCCGTGCCGCCGGAACGTGGGCTCGCGGTACGTCGTCGGGCGGGAGCCCGCGATGCAGCCGCCCTGGTCGATCGCGACGTCCACGACGACGGCGCCCGGCCGCATCTGCGCGACCGTCGCCTCCTCGACGAGGCGCGGGGTCCGCGCGCCGGGCACGAGCACCGCCCCGATGACGAGGTCGGCGCCGACGACGGCGTCGTGCACCGCGAGCGGCGTCGACGCCACGGTCCGCACGCGCCCGCGGTAGCGCTCGTCGAGCCGGCGCAGCCGTTCCAGGTTGACGTCGAGGATCGTGACGTCCGCCTGCAGCCCGACCGCCATGTCCGCCGCGTGCCGGCCCGCGGTGCCGCCACCCAGCACGACGACCCGCCCCCGCGGCGCCCCGGGCACGCCCCCGAGGAGCACGCCCCGCCCGCCCTGGGCGCGCAGCAAGTGGTGCGCGCCCTCCTGGGTCGCCAGGCGCCCGGCGACCTCGCTCATCGGCACGAGCAGGGGCAGCGTGCCGTCGGGCAGCTCGACGGTCTCGTACGCGATCGCCGTCGTGCCCGCGGCGAGGAGGGCGTCCGTGCAGGTCCGGCTCGCGGCGAGGTGGAGATACGTGAAGAGCACCTGGTCCCTGCGGAGCAGGTGGTGCTCGGCGGGCACGGGCTCCTTGACCTTGCACACGAGGTCGGCGGCCCAGGCGTCCTCGGCAGTCGGCACGAGCCGCGCGCCCGCGTCCCGGTACGCCGCGTCCGGGAGCCCGGCGCCCGCCCCGGCGCCCGCCTGGACGAGCACCTCGTGCCCCGCGGCCACGAGGGCGTGCGCGCCGGCGGGAGTCACCGCGACGCGGTACTCCTCCTCCTTGACCTCGGTCGGGATCCCGATCCGCACGCCGCCCCTCCTCCCCGGCCGGACGGATGCCGGGGCGCGCCGGGCCGGCCGGGCGACGGCGCCCCTGCTCGCAGGATGGCACGACGGGCGCCGCGAGGCGTGCTGGACTGCTCCTCGTGGCGTACCGCAAGCACCGACCCGATGCCCCGCCCGGCTTCTTCGCGTGCGAGGCCGCCGGCCTGCGCTGGCTCGACGTCCCCGGGGGCCCGCGCGTCGTGCGCGTCCTGGCCGTGGCGGACGACGCCCTCGACCTCGAGGAGCTGCACCCCGCCGCGCCGACGCCGACCGCGGCCCGTGCCTTCGGCGCCGCGCTCGCGCGCCTGCACGACGCCGGCGCGCCCGCCTTCGGCGCGCCGCCCGACGGCTGGACGGGCGACGGCTTCTTCGGCCCCTTGGACGACCCGCTCCCCCTGCGGGCGGGCGCGTACGACCGCTGGGGCGCATTCTACGCCGACCTGCGGGTCGAGCAGGTCCGCGCCGAGCTGGAGGCGCGCGGGCGCCTGTGCCCCGCCCTCGCCCGCGACCTCGAGTGCCTCTCCGCCGCGCTGCGCGCGGGCGCGTGGGACGACGACGAGCCGCCGGCGCGCCTGCACGGCGACCTGTGGTCGGGGAACGTGGTGTGGACCGCCGACGGCGCGGTCCTCATCGACCCGGCCGCGCACGGCGGGCACCGCCTGACGGACCTGGCGATGCTCGAGCTGTTCGGGGCGCCGCACCTCGCCGAGATCCGGGCGGGGTACGCCGCCGTGCACCCCCTGCCGGCCCCGGGCGCCTGGGACGATCTGGTGGCGCTCCACCAGGTGTACCCGCTCGGCATGCACGCGGTGCTCTTCGGCGGCGGGTACGTGGGCGCGTTCGCGCGCCTCGTCGCGCGCCTGGCCGCGGCGGCCTGACGCGCCGCCGGGGGCGCGGGGACGGTCGGCCGACCGCCCGCCGCGCCCCCGGAGCGGGTGTCAGCCGCGCGGCTCGACGGTCAGCGTGACCGTCTGGCCGGGCTCGACGGTGCCCTCGGCCGGGTCCTGCGCGACGACGCGGTACGCGGTGGCGTCGTCGACGGTGACGGGCTGGCCCGCGGCGTCGACGATCGTGTACTCGAGGCCGGCGCGCATGAGGTTGCCCTGCGCCGTCTCGAGGATGAGGAGCGTCACGTCGGGCACCTCGACGGGGCCCGACTCCTCCGGCTCGTCCTGCGCCTCGGGCGCCTCCTCCGTCGCGGTCTCGGTCGCGGGCTCGGTGGGCTCGTCGGCGTCGGACGTGCAGCCGCTCAGGAGCAGCGCAGCCAGGACTGCCGAGGCGGCCGCGGCGGAGCGAACGTGGGAAAGCCTCATCGGATCGTGTCCTCCGTGGGTGCGAGCGGCGGCGGGCGGGTCACCCGCCGGTCACGCGTCGGCCGCCCCCGGGGACGCCGGGGTCCGTGCCCGACGTCGTGGCCACAGCACCGTACGCCTGTTCGGTGACACGGGCCGCCCGATTTTCCCAGGGGCCGAACTCAGGCCGCCGTGGCTATGCGACCCGACGTGACGAGCGTCACGCCCCCTCGGCGGGCAGCGTGACGACGGCGGCGGCCGGGTCGCCCCGGTGGGCCGCCAGCTCGACGACCACCTCGCCGTCGGGCACGACGACACGTCGCCGGCCCGCGTCCCACGTCCCCAGCGGCCGCAGCGACCCCGTGACGACGACGTCGACCGCGGCGCCCGCGGGCACGGCGGCGGCGGCGAAGCCCAGCAGGTGCCGCTCGCCCGACGGCGCGATGCCGTACACCTGCGCGACGTGCCGCCCGTCCCGGTCCCCGGTGTTGGTCAGCCGCGCGACGACGCGCACCTCCTCGCCGTCCCGGCGGGCCTCGACGAGCTCGGTGGCGATCGTCGTGTACGACAGGCCGAAGCCCAGCGGGTAGGCGGGCTCGACGCCGAGGCGCTCGAGGTACCGCGCGCCGAACCACCTGTCGTACACGGCCGCCGTCGCGTCCCGGTCGAACGGGGGCAGGTGGTCGGCCGACGTCGGGACGACGAACGGCAGGCGCCCGCCCGGGTCCACCCGGCCGAGCAGGACGTCGGCGAGCGCGTGCCCGCCCTCCATGCCCGCGTACCACATCATCACGAGGCCGGGCACCTCGTGGCGCCACTCCTCCATGAGCACGGCGCCCGCGGTGACCACGGCGACGACCGTGCGCGGCTGGGCGGCCGCGACCGCGCGGACGAGCGCGACGTCCTCGGCGGGCAGGTGCAGGTCGGCCCGGTCCCCGCCCACCGTCTCCCCGGCGGCCAGCGAGAGGCCCGCGGAGGTGGCGTCGAACAGCTCGTCGCGGATGGCCCGCTCCTCGTCGTCCACGGGCTCCGGGTAGAGGCCGGCGAGCTCGGGGCGGGTGAGCACGTCCCCGTCGACGAACTCGCCCTCGTCCTCCGCCGTGTACCCGACGACGACGACGGCGACGTCCGCGGCGGCGGCGCGCGCGGCGGCCGCGGCGGGGTCGGCGTCGGCGACGTGCTCGACGACGGCGTCCGGCAGGGCCGCGCGCAGGCCGGCGAGCGCCGTGACCACCTCGGGCGGGTGCACGTCGGACGAGCCGTGGTCGCCGGTGTTGGGCAGGTCGGCGAGCCGCCCGAGGACCGCCACGCGCGTGAGGCGGCCCGCGTCGAGCGGCAGCACCGGCTCCCCCGCGACGGGCTCGTTGCGCAGCAGCACCATCGCGCGCGCCGCCACCTCGCGCGCGAGCGCCCGGTGCTCGGGGCACGCGAGCACCGACGCGTCGGGCGCGTCGGCGCGCGCGGCGTGGTGCCGCAGCTGGGTGGCGAGCGTCCGCAGGCCGGCGCGCTCCACGTCCGCCCACGACGCGCGGCCCGCGGCGATGTCGGCTGCGAGGTGGGTGGCGCGCTGCTGGGCGAACGGCGCCTCGACGTCGAGCCCCGCGCGCAGCGCCGCCGTGCCGTCCCGCATGCCCCACATGAAGTCCGTGATGACGGTGCCCTCGAAGCCCCAGTCCTCCCGCAGCACCTGCGTGAGCAGGTAGGGGTTCTGGCCGGCCCACTCCCCGTTGACCGAGTTGTAGGCGCTCATCACGGCCGCGGCGCCCGCCTCGATCGCCCGCCGGAAGTGCGGCAGGAAGAGCTCGTGCAGCGTCGCCTCGTCGACCTGCACGTCGACGGTGAACCGCGCGTTCTCCATGGAGTTGAGCGCGTAGTGCTTGACGCACGGCATCGCGTGCGGCGCGGTGCCGCGGACGAGGGCGGCGCCCATCTCCCCCAGGAGCACGGGGTCCTCGCCGTAGGTCTCCTGCGCCCGCCCCCAGGCCGGGTGGCGCGGCAGGTTGATGCACACGCCGCCGAAGAAGTTCCCGCCCTGGGCGTGGATCTCGGCGCCGATCGCCCGGCCCACGCGCTCCTCGAGCGCGACGTCCCACGTGGCGCCCCGCGCCATCGACACCGGGAAGGCGGTGCCGTGGCCGGAGACGCAGCCGCGCGGCCCGTCGACGAAGAGCAGGCCGGGGATGCCGAGGCGCGGCACCGCGCCCATCGGGTAGGGCCGCACGTTGTAGCCCTCGGTGAGCATGGACCGCATGCCCCGCCAGAACGGGATGTCGCCGTCGAGCAGGCCGAGGCGCTCGCTGTCGTCGAGCGCGGCGTAGAGCACGCGCGCCTCGGCGACGGGGTCGGCGCCCGCGCGCACGCGGGCGACCGCGGCCTCGAAGGCGCCGGGGTCGTCGGGCAGGTCGGTCGGTCGGGCGGGCAGCGGCTGAGCGTCGTCGGTCACCCCAGGGGTGTACCACAGCCCGCCCCCGGGAGGCCCGCACCCGGCCCGAGGACGCGCGGCGTCGGGCGGACGGCGACCCGCCGGGGCGTCCCGCGCGGCCCGTCGGCCGGCTCAGGCGAGCCGCACCCGCTCGTCCAGCCGCGGCACGACGGCGATGCAGCCGAGCTCCGCGCGGACCCGCTCGGCGAACGCGCGCGAGCCCTGCTCCTCGCCGTGCACCACGTAGACGACCTCCGGGCGCTCCGGCAGCGCGCGCAGCCAGTCGAGCAGCTCGCTGGCGTCGGCGTGCACGGAGAACTCCTCGTCGGCCACGATCTCCGCCTCCACGGGCACGTAGCGGCCGTGGATCTTGACCTCGCGGGCGCCCTCGAGCAGCGCACGGCCCCGCGTGCCCGCCGCCTGGAAGCCGGTGAGCACGACAGTGTTGCGGCGGTCCGGGAGCATGTGGCGCAGGTGGTGGACCACGCGGCCGCCGGTGCCCATGCCCGACGCCGAGACGACGATCGACGGCTGGTGCGGGGCGTTGAGCGCCATCGACTCCTCGGGGGTGCGCGCGGCCCGCAGCAGCGGCAGGTGCGCGAGCTCCGGGTCGACGTCGGGCCGGATCTCGCGGCGCTGCGACGGGCGCCGGTACACCTCGAGGGCGGCCAGCGCCATCGGGCTGTCGACGTAGACGGGCAGGTGCGGGATGCGGCCCGCCGCCACCATGTCCGACAGCGCGTGCAGCACGAGCTCGGTCCGGTCGACGGCGAACGCCGGGACCAGCACCGACCCGCCGCGCGCGGCCGTGCGGCGGATCGCGTCCGCGAACGCCTCGTGCGGCGGCCCGTCCGGCTCCGGGTGCTCCCGGTCGCCGTAGGTCGACTCGACGACGACGGTGCGCGCGGCGGGCGGGTCCTCGCGCGGGAGCAGCACGGGGTGCGCGGTGCGCCCCAGGTCGCCGGAGAACAGCACGCGCGTGCCCGCGACCTCGACGAGCACGCTCGCCGAGCCGAGGACGTGGCCGGCACGGGACGCGGTCACCCGCACGCCGTCGGCCACCGCGACGGGCTCGCCGAACGCGACGGGACGGAACCTGCGGGCGGCGCGCACGGCGTCGTCGGCGGTGTACAGCGGCAGCGGCACCGCGTGCTTCGACCAGCCGCCCGCCCGCGCCTGCTCGGCGTCGCGCTCGTTGAGGTAGCCGGAGTCCTTGAGCACGATCTCGGCGAGCGCGGCGGTCCCCTCCGTCGCCCAGACCGGGCCGTCGAACCCGTCGCGGACGAGGGCGGGCAGGTAGCCGCAGTGGTCGAGGTGGCAGTGCGTGAGCACGACCGCGTCGATCGCCGACGGCGGGACGGGGAACGGCGCCCAGTTGCGGCGCCGCAGCTCCCGCTCGCCCTGGTAGAGCCCGCAGTCCACGAGGACCCGCCGGCCCGCGTGCTGCAGGAGGAACCGGGAGCCGGTCACGCTGCCGGCCCCGCCGAGGAACGCGAGGGTCACGGGCTCGCGCGCGGCGCGGTCCGGGACGTCCGAGGTGGCCATGCCCCCAGCCTGGCCCGTCGCGCCGCCGCGCGGGGGCGTTCCGGCGGGTGACCCGCCCGGCGGCCCGACCGGCGGGGCCGGTACGGTCGCCGGGTGATCGCGATCGAGCTCGCCCTGTCCGCCACGCCCGAGCGCCTCGCCGCCCGGCCCGCGCACCGCGCGATCGTCGCCGACCTGCACGCCCGCGGCGTCGTCCACGCCGCGGGGCCGTGGGCCGACGACACCGGCGCGCTCATCCTCGTCAACGGCGACCTGGCGACGGCCGAGGAGGTCCTCGCCGGCGACCCGTACTACCGGGCCACGCCCGGCGTCGAGGTCGCGGCCGTGCGGGAGTGGACGCCCGTCGTCGGGCCGTCCTGACGCCGCGTCCCGGGGCGGGCGCCTCCGGCGGCTCCCGTGGCCGTGTCGCACGTGGGTGCGACGGTGGCCGCATGGAGATCCTCCGCATCCAGCCGGACGGGCTGGTCCGCAGCCCCGCGTTCAGCCACGTGGCGGTCGTCCCGCCCGGCGCGACGACGATCTACGTCGGCGGCCAGGACGGCGTCGACGCGTCGGGCCGGGTCGTCTCGGACGACGTCGCCGCGCAGGCCGTCCGCGCCGTCGACAACGCCGAGGTGGCCCTCGCGGCCGCCGGGGCGACGCTCGCCGACGTCGTCCAGTGGACCGTGCTCATCGCCGACGGCGCGGACATCGCCGCCGCGTACGGCGCGATCGCGCCGCGGCTCGCGACGGGCGGCGCTCCCCCGCTGGTGCTCGCCGCGCGGGTGGCCGGGCTCGCCGTCCCGGGCGCGCTCATCGAGGTCAGCGCGGTCGCCGCCGTCGTCCGGGAGTGAGGGCGGGTCTCAGCCGCGCCGCGGCAGCTCCTGGACGGCCCAGGAGTTGCCGTCCGGGTCGGCGAAGTAGGTGAAGCGGCCCCAGTCGAGGTCCTGCACGGGCGTCGCGTCGACGCCGCGCGCCACGAGGTCGGCGTACGCGTCGTCGGCGGAGGCGACCACCACCTGCAGCGCCCGCAGCGACCCGGGCGCCATCTCGCTGATGCCCTCGCCGAACGAGATCGAGCAGGCCGATCCCGGCGGGGTGACCTGGACGAAGCGCAGGTGCTCGTCGACCCGCACGTCGTGGTCCACGGGCCAGCCGAGCGTGTCCCCGTAGAACGCCCGCGACCGGTCCACGTCCGCCACCGGGACCATGACCAGCTCGATCCGGTAGTCCACCATCACTGCCCCCTCGTTCGACGTGCCGTCGGATCCGGTCACGCTATGCCCGGGCGCGGACACCCGGCGCGCGGTCACGTGGCCTTCTCCGCGCCGTCGCGCGTCCTGGGCGCCGAGGCGCTGCAGGACGCCCGGGAGTGGCCCGAGTACATGGGCGGCCCGGTCGTGTCGTACGACGCGGCGTTCGTGCGCGACCCGGGCGGCAACGACGTCGAGGCGACCCCCGTGTTCCTCGACCTCGAGCGCCTCGGGGAGTAGTCCGCCTCGTGCGGCCGGCGAGCACGAACCCGCTGCGAGCGGGCGGTCCCTCCTGTGGGACCACCCGCTCCCAGCGGCTCTCGAACGGTGACGACGGCGCCGCTCAGTTGGCGACGACGAAGACCGAGTCAGACCAGCCGTAGGACACGGCCCACAACCCACCGAGCGCGTCGACCGGGACGGTGAACAGGAGGTTCCCACTGCCGACGCCACCGACGAAGAGATCACCCACGTCGGTCAGGTCGTTCGGGATCACCTCGAACTCCTTGTCGAACGACCGTCCGTCGGGGGCGACGTAGACGATGTCGACGGCCAGCCACGGAACAACGGCGTCCTCGGATGCAAGGTTCGTGATCGTCACCGGCAGGAGGACGTGGACCGACCCCGCCGGGGGCGGGTCGTTGAACCTGTTCTCGGCCGCGACGACCGCACCGGCGTCCCAGTTCGCGGCACCGAGAACGACCGAGATCTCCTCGACGCCACTCCCGCTGATCCCGGCGAGTACGGTCCCTGCCGGGAAGGGATGCTGGCGCGTTCCGTCCGGTTCGGGCAGTGCGAGCGTCAGGTCGACCGCCGACCCCTCATCCGCGCGGGTCCCGGGCGCAGGGAACTGATTGCGCACCACGGCTCCCTCGGTGTCTCCGGAGACGTCGCCGACCACCAGCCCGACGGCCCTCACGGCCGCCTCGGCGGCCCCCAGGTCCATCCCCTTGACGTCGGGCACGGTCACGCGTGCGACCGGGGCCTCCGATCGCTCGTCGCGCGCGGGCTCGTCATCCCGCGACGCCTGCGTGTCACGGTTTGCGTCGTCGTCGCCGCCGATCGCGGAAGCCAGGGCTCCGATCGTGATGAACGCGAACACCGCCACCACCGGCACCACGAACCACCCCCGCTTGAACCACGGGCGGGCCTGCTTCGGAGGGGGCGGAGCCGCGAAGGGGGCCCCGGGCGGGACCGTGGACGGCGGAGGAGGCGCGTAGGCCTGAGGAGCTCCAGGGGGCGGAGGTGCCCCAGGGGTCGGCGCGGCGCCGTACGGAGAACCCGGCGGCGACGCCAGGTACGGGCCCTGCGCGGCGTACGGTCCGGGCGCACTGTACGGCGCCCGCGCGGCGTATGGTCCCGGTACGGACTCCTGACTCGGGGATGGGGCAGCTTGGGGCGGCGGTTCCGCCGTCGATGGGTCGGTCATGCGAACTCCCTCGGGGAACGCGACGGCCGCGACACCTCGGGGAGCCGTCGCAGGTGACTCCAGGCGATATGCACGAAGATCGGCATTCCGGACCGCCGTGATTAGTGTGCGGTGCAACGATCCGCGGGTGAGGTTTGCTCGCGCCCCGCCGAGATGTCGCGGATCGAACTGGTCCCACTCCTCGGGTTCCAACGGACCGGGGTGCTCGGTCGCCGCAGCAACGGAGACTGCTGCGACATCGCGCCATCTCTCGTGCCGGGTCTGATGGAGGCTCTCGATCCTGGAGAGGATGAGAGTCATGGCAGCACCGAGGAGGTACCCGGAGGAGGGAGCCTGACCCGGTTTCCCGGACAGTTCGGGTTGGTTGATCATGCCGCCGCGGTAGCGGTGGTGTGAAGGTCCTCGAAGTCGTTCGGGGACCGGTAGCCGAGGCCGGAGTGGCGCCGGTGGGGGTTGTAGAAGCCTTCGATCCACTCGAAGATCGCCGCGGCGAGCTCCTCGCGGGACGCCCAGGTGCGCCGGTCCAGGAGCTCGCGCTGCATGGTCGACCAGAACGACTCCATCATCGTGTTGTCCACGCTCGAGGCGACCCGGCCCATGGACCCGAGCAGGCCGGCCGAGCGCAGCCGGTGCCCGAAGATCCACGAGGTGTACTGACTGGGTTCAACCGGTCGCTCCAACAGGCTGGTGTTGCATCGACCGGTTGAACCCAGTCAGTACGTCGCCGTCCGCTACACCCAGCGCCTGGCCGAGGCCGGGGCGGTCGCCTCGGTCGGATCCACCGGCGACTCCTACGACAACGCCCTGGCCGAGGCGTTCAACTCGTTGTTCAAGGCCGAGCTGGTCCGCAACAAGGGGCCCTGGAAGAGCATCGACGACCTCGAGATCGCCGTCGCCGAGTACATCGACTGGTTCAACCACCGACGCCTGCACGGCCAAATCGGGCTCATCCCGCCCGCCCGCAAACGACGCGGCCACCGCGGCGGCAGGCCCCGCAGCCTGGACACCACCGCCTACCGGCGCCGCAACGTCGTCGAACGCCACTTCGCCCTGACCAAACAGTGGCGAGGACTGGCCACCCGCTACGACAAACTCGCCATCACCTACCGCGCCGCGGTCGTCCTGGCCGCGTGCATCACCTGGTCACGGATATAGGAGACACGCCCTAACCGTAGGCGGGGCCTCCGACACACGGTTCGGCCGGTGACGTACTCGCAGATCGACCGCCATCCGCCCGAGGCCTGGTACGCCGACACGTGGGGCGCTCGGGGCAGCTCGGCGCGCACCCCCGCCCGACTTGTCGGGCACGCCGTGGACACCCGGGAACCACGAAGGCCCCGGACCGCGTCGCCGTGGTCCGGGGCCCGCATGCTCACTGGCTCCGTGAGTGTCCGGAGGGGGACTTGAACCCCCACGCCCTAACGGGCACTAGCACCTCAAGCTAGCGCGTCTACCATTCCGCCACCCGGACAGGTGGTCGCCTCCGGCCCCCGTCGGGGCCGTCAGCGCGGCAGCCAAGATAGCACGACGCGACACCCGCCAGGACACCGCGAGGTCCCCTCCCGAGCCGACGCCCGGCGGCCTGCCGACGACGCCGCGCGGCTGACCCGCGCGACGCCGTGACCTGGGGCACACTGGCGTCCGGTGGTCCCGCCAGGAGGTCCGCCGGAGGAGGTCCGCCATGGCCGACCGCGAGGAGCCGGCACTCGAACCGGAACGGCCCCGCGCGTCCACCCGGCGCCTCGCGGGCGCGACCCCGGCCGCGAAGAAGGTCGCGGGGGCGCGGCGGAACCCGAGCGTGCTCGGCCACGAGGAGGACGCTCCGCGCTGGCTGCGGTCCGCGGCCGGCTGGTCGTGGCGCCTCATCGTCGTGGCGGCGGCCGTCGGGCTCATCACCTACGCGACGATCCGCGTGCAGCTCGTCTTCGTCGCCGTGTTCCTCGCGCTCGTGTTCACGGCGGTGCTGCGGCCGCTCGTCAACCTGCTCTCCCGGTGGATCCCCCGCGCGGTGGCGACCCCGCTGTCGATGGTGCTCGCCGTCGCCGTGTTCGCCGGCCTGCTCACGTACGTCGGCTTCTCCGTCGCCGGCCAGTGGGAGGACCTCGGCGCCCAGTTCAACGAGGGCATCGGCGACATCCTCGAGACCCTCGAGAGGTCCCCCCTGCACATCACCGTGACGAACGAGGACGTCCAGGGCTGGATCACCGACGCGCAGGACTGGATCTCCGAGAACAGCGGCGCCATCGCGTCGCAGGCGTGGGCGAGCGTCGGCTCGGTGGGCCAGGTGTTCGCGGCCCTCGCGCTCGCGACGTTCCTCACGGTCTTCTTCCTCATGCGCGGGCGGGAGATGTGGGAGTGGTTCCTCAACCAGCTCCCCGCCCGGCACCGCGAGTCCTGGTACCTCGGCGGCGGCGCCGCCTGGTACACGTTCTCCGGCTACACGCGCGGCACGTTCCTCGTGGCCGGGGCCGACGGCATCCTCGCCGTGATCATCCTGCTCGCCCTCGGGGTGCCCCTCGCCGCGCCGCTCGCCGTGCTCGTCTTCATCGGCGCGTTCATCCCCCTCATCGGTGCGCCGGCGGCGATGGTCGTCGCGATGGTCGTCGCGCTCGCCGCCAACGGCATCTGGAACGCGGTGATCGTCGGCATCGGCATCGCGCTCATCGGGCAGTTCGAGGGCCACGTCCTCACGCCGCTCGTCATGGGCAAGCAGGTGTCGCTGCACCCGGTCGTGGTGGCGCTCGTGGTCACCTCGGGCACGCTGCTCGCGGGCATCCTCGGCGCGGTCATCGCCGTGCCGATCGCGGCCGTGGCGTGGTCCGTGTTCTCGCTGCTGCGCACCGTCGACCCGCCGACCGACTTCTCCCAGCTCGACCGCGAGGCGGACGAGGCGATCGAGGAGGTCGTCGAGGAGTCGCAGGAGCTTCAGCGGTAGTCGCGGGACCGCGAGGGCACCTGGAGCGACAGCGGGGCCAGGTGCTCGGCCACGAGGTTCGTCGCGCCGTCGGCGCGCTCGAGCTGCCCCCGGACCACCATCGCGGCTGCCGAGCGCGCCACCCCACGGAACCGGCGCCACAGGCCCGCCGAGCAGATGACGTTGAGGAGCCCGGTCTCGTCCTCCAGGGAGAGGAAGGTCACCCCCTGGGCGGTCCCCGGGCGCTGCCGGTGCGTCACGACGCCGGCCACCGCCACCCGCCGCCCGGCGTCCGCCCGCATGGCCTCGGCCACGGTGATGACGCCCGCCCGCACGAGGCCGTCCCGCACGTACTGGGTCGGGTAGGAGTCCGGCGAGACGCCCGTCGCCCAGACGTCGGCCATCGCCGCCTCGACCTCGCTCATCCCCGGCAGCGTGGGCGCGGCGACACCGACGGCGACCCCCGGCAGCGTCGTCGGGCCCTCCTGCGCGAGGGCGCCGGCCGCCCACAGCCCGGCACGGCGGTCCACGCCGAAGCACCCCAGCGCCCCCGCGGTCGCCAGCGCCTCGAGCTGCGGGGTGGTCAGGCGCACCCGGCGGACGAGGTCGCGCAGGTCGGCGAACGGACCGCGCTCCTCCCTCTCGGCCACGATCGCCGTCGCGAGGTCCTCCCCGATCCCCCGCACCGCGCCCAGCCCCATCCGGACGGCGAGGGCCGGGTCGGCGCGCACGAGCGCGGCGAGCTCCGGGCGCACCCCGTCCGGGGTCTCCGCCCGCTCCGCCGGCACGCGCTCGACGACGGCCTTCGCGCCCGAGGCGAGCACGTCGGGCCGCAGCACCGGCACCCCGTGGCGCCGCGCGTCGGCGACGAGGGACTGCGGCGAGTAGAAGCCCATGGGCTGGGCCGCGAGCAGACCGGCGTAGAACGCCGCGGGGTGGTGCACCTTGAGCCACGCGCTCGCGTACACGAGGTACGCGAACGAGAACGCGTGCGACTCGGGGAAGCCGAAGTCCGCGAACGCCTTGAGCTTGTCGTAGATCTGCTCGGCGGCCTCGGGGGTCACGCCGTTCGCCGCCATGCCGGACATCAGGCGGGCCCGCAGGCGCTCCATCTTCTCGACCGACCGCTTGGAGCCCATGGCCCGCCGCAGCTGGTCGGCCTCGGCGGGCGTGAAGCCGGCGACGTCGATCGCCATCTGCATGAGCTGCTCCTGGAACAGGGGCACGCCCTTGGTCTTGGCGAGCGACCGCTCGAGCAGCGGGTGCAGGTAGGTCACCGGCTCGCGACCCCGCACGCGGTTGATGTACGGGTGCACCGAGCCGCCCTGGATGGGCCCGGGCCGGATGAGCGCGACCTCGATGACGATGTCGTAGAAGCACCGCGGCTGCAGGCGCGGCAGGGTCGCCATCTGCGCGCGCGACTCGACCTGGAACACGCCCACGGTGTCCGCGGCGCACAGCAGGTCGTAGACAGCCGGGTCCTCCTGCGGCAGGGAGTGCAGCTCCAGGTGCACTCCCTCGACCTCGCGGACCTGCCCGAACGCGACCTGGAGCGCGGTGAGCATGCCGAGGCCGAGCAGGTCGAACTTCACCAGGCCGGCGTCGGCGCAGTCGTCCTTGTCCCACTGCAGGACCGTCCGCCCGGGCATGCGCGCCCACTCGACCGGGCACACCTCGATCACCGGCCGGTCGCACATGACCATGCCGCCCGAGTGGATCCCCAGGTGGCGCGGCAGGCGGAGGAACCGCTCGGCCAGGTCGATGACGTGCTCGGGGATCTCCCCCAGGTCGGCGGCCGACGGCGGGCGGTGCCGGGGGACGACGTCGCGCCCGTCCTCGCTCAGCTCGGCCCGGTCCGCGGGTTCGGCCGGGCGCAGGCGCCGCGTGCTCCGTGGGGCCTCCGGCTCGGCGGCCTCCGGGTCGACCACCGCCGGCCCGACCGCGGGCGCCCGGTGCACGGTCCACCACTCGCTCGCGGGCTCAGGCCCGCGCAGCGACCCCCAGCGCTCGATCCCCTTGCTCCACGCGTCCTGCTGCCCGACGTCGTACCCCAGGGCGCGGGCGGCGTCGCGAACCGCCGAGCGGGGCCGGTAGGAGATGACGTTGGCGACCTGGGCGGCGTGCCGGCGCCCGAAGCGCTCGTAGACGTACTGGATGACCTCCTCGCGGCGCCCCGCCTCGATGTCCACGTCGATGTCGGGCGGGCCGTCGCGCTCGGGGGCGAGGAAGCGCTCGAACAGCAGGCCGTGCCGCACGGCGTCGACGGCGGTGACGCCGAGCGCGTAGCAGACGGCGGAGTTGGCGGCCGACCCGCGGCCCTGGCAGAGGATGCCGCGCTCCCGGCAGAACGCGACGAGGTCGTGCACGACGAGGAAGTAGCCGGGGAAGCCGAGGGTCTCGATGACGTCGAGCTCGTGCACGATCTGCGCGTAGGCGCCCGGCACCCGCTCGGCGTCGGGCGGGCCGTAGCGCTCGAGCGCGCCGCGGCGCACGAGCTCGCGCAGCCAGGACGCCTCGTCGTGCCCGGGCGGCACCGGGTAGGGCGGCAGGTTCGGCGCGACGAGCGCGAGGTCGAACGCGCACTCCGCGGCGAGCGCGGCGGCCGTGGCGACCGCCTGGGGCCGCCGCCGGTGGCGCGCGAGCATCTCGCGGGCCGACCGGAGGTGGTTCCCCGGGCCGCCCGGCAGCCAGCCGTCGATCTCGTCGAGGCTGGACCGGGCCCGGACGGCCGCGAGGGCCGCCGCCAGGTCGGCGTCGCGGGGCGTCGCGTAGTGGACGTTCCCCGTGGCGACGAGCGGCAGGCGCGCCGCGGCGGCGAGCTCGGCGAGGGCGTCGTTGCGGTCCCCGTCCCACGGGTCGGCCGTGTCGGTGACCTCGACGGCGACGTTGTCGGCGCCGAACAGCGCGACGAGCCGGTCGAGCTCCCGGCGCGCCCCGCGCAGGTCGAGCGGCGCGTCGCTGCCGGGGGCGCGGCGCCGGGGGCGCTCGAGGGCGTGCCGCACCGCCCCCTTGCGGCAGCCGGTGAGCACGAGCCACCGGCCGTCCGCCGCGGCCGCGAGCTCCTCGAGGCGGTACCGCGCCGCGCCCTTGGCCCCCGCCGCGAGGTGCCCCTCGGCGATCGCCGTCGACAGCGCGCGGTACCCGCCCGGGCCGCGCGCGAGGACGAGCAGGTGGGTCGCCCGCGGGTCGGGCGGGCCGGTGGGCGGGTCGAGGACGCCGTCGGGGTCGGGCAGGTGCAGCTCCGCGCCGAACACCGTGGGCAGCCCGACCTCGCGGGCGGCGCCGGCGAACCGCACGACCCCGTAGAGCCCGTCGTGGTCGGTCAGCGCGAGGGCGGTCAGCCCGAGCCGCGCCGCCTCGTACGCCAGGTCCTCCGGCTGGCTCGCCCCGTCGAGGAAGCTGAACGCCGAGTGCGCGTGCAGCTCGGCGTACACGGGCCGCACGGCGCCGTCAGTCATACAGCGCCTCGATCGTCCACACGCCGTCGCGCAGGGCGAGCAGCACCGCCTGGCCGTCGCCCAGCGTGGCCTGCAGGTACGCCTGCCGACCGCCCCCGACGCCGTCCGCGTCCGCGACCCACCAGCGCTGCACCACCGGCCAGGGACCGGCCCAGCCCGTGACCGCCGCCTCGCGCTCGACGCCGTCCTCCGGGGGCCACCAGAGCACCGCCGGCTCGCCGCTGAGCTCCCCGCGGGCGTCCATCTCCACCCGCCGGCCGTCCGCGTCGCAGAGCTGGACGAGCTGGGGGACGGCGAGCACCGTGGCGGGCGCGGGCGGCGGGAGCTGCCCCGGCCACGGCGCCGCGACGGGGCGCGCGGGCGCCACGTCGTCGCCCCACGGCACGAGGTGCACGCGGTCGCGCACCTCGCGGCCGCCCTGGACCGACGCCGCCAGCACCGCCTCCGTGCCGAGCAGGCCCTGGATGCGGTGCACGGCCCGGTGCGCGCGCAGGTCCGCCCCGCTCGCCTCCCCCCACAGCCGCCCCTGCTCCGCGCCCGCCGGGGCCACCTCCTCGGCGCACAGCGCCAGGCGCACGATCGGGGCCGGCCGCGGGTCGTCCTCCCCCGCGCGCCCGAGGGCATGCCCGGTGAGCCAGCCCTCGAGCTGCCAGCGCACGCGGTCGGTCATCCGCCCGACGGCGAGCCCCCCGAGCGCCGCGTCCGTCCGCCAGGCGCGGGTCAGCTCCTGCCCGTCCTCCGTGCGCGCGGTGATCCGCAGCCGCCCGCACGCGACGCCCCGCGCCACCATGCGCTCGTGCAGGGCCTCCGCGAGGAGGCGGGCGGCGAACGCCGTGGCCTCGACCCGGTCCACCGGCGGGTCGAGGTCGCGCTCGACGGCCACGTCGGGCTCCAGCCGGCGCAGCGCCGTCGGGCGGTCGTCCTCGCCCGCGGCCACGCGGTGCGCCCAGCGCCCGAGCCGGCCGAACCGCGTCTCGACGTCGGACCGCGGCAGCCGCGCGAGGTCCGCCATCGTGCGCAGGCCGAGCCGGCCGAGCAGGTCGACGAGGTCGGCGACCTCCGCGACGTCGGCCGTGGCGACGTGCACGAGCTCCGCGAGGCCCAGCGGGGCGAGGAACCCCGGCGTCGCGCCGGGCGGCACCACCCTGTCGCGGCGGGCGGCCAGGATCGCGGCCGCCGCGCCGTCGGCCACGCCCACCCGCGCCTCGTACCCCGCGAGCCGCGCGACGGCGTCGACGAGCGCGCCGGCCAGCGCCTCCTCCGAGCCGTGGTACCGGCCCGCGCCGCGCGCCGGGACGAGCAGGAGGCCGGGCCGCGCGACCTCGACGCCGGACACCACGTGCTCCGCGGCGACCGCCACGGCCTCGAACCCGCGCACGTCGCGGCCGGGGTCGGCGTCGAGCAGGACGAGCTCGGGGCAGGTCTCCTGCGCGTGCCGCCGGCGCATCCCGCGCCGCACCCCGGCCGCGCGGGCGAGCGCGGAGACCGCGACGAGGCGGCGGCCGTCGTGCACGGCGGCGGGCACGTGGGCGGGCACCTCGGCCGCCGTCATCGCCGCGAGGACGGGCCAGTCCGGCACCCAGAGGGCGGCGGTCCGGGCGGGCGCCGACGGCGGCGCCGCGGGTGCCGCCGACGCAGCCGTCGCCGGGGCAGGCGTGGGGCGAGGGGTCGTCAGCGTCATCCGGCCCGACGCTCCTCCCACGGCCCGCGCACGACGGCGCGGTCGCCGTCGGCCAGCGGGGCGGCGCCGGCGTCGGGCACCACGGCGGGCGCCGACGGCGGGACGACCACCTCGGCGGTCCACCCGCGCGCCGCTGCCCCCCGCCCGCCGGCCCGCACCACCAGCCGGCGGGCGCGCAGCCGCCCCTCGCCCCGACCGAGGCCCTCCCAGCCGACCGTCTCGGCGGTGAGGCTCACGTGCGCGCCCGGCCACGGCGTCGTCGAGACGAGCACCGCGCCCCGCTCGCGGGCGCGCGCGGACAGGCGGCGCCGGTCGGCGTCGGAGAGCGCGACGTCGCCGACCACCACGGCGTCGACGCCGTCGAGCAGCGCCGCGACCACCGTCGGGCCGTCCGCCCCGGGCGAGGGCACGAGGACGAGCCGCGCGAGGTCGAGGCCGAGCTGGTGCGCCGCGAGCACCCCGACGCGCGGCAGCCCGGCGAGGGCCGTCCAGCCGCCCGCCCGGGACGCCTCGGCCAGCAGGGCGAGGACGAGCGACGTCGACCCGCCGACGACGACCGTGCTCCCCCGATCCAGCGCGCCGCCCGGCAGGAGCCCGGCGAGGGCGGGGTGCACGGGCAGCACGCGCTCGCCCGAGCCGGGCAGGTCCGGCGGCGCGGTGGGCTCGGGGCGCGGCACCCAGGCCGCCGTGCCGGTCCGCTCCTCCGCGCGCGTGAGGACGGCGCGGGCGAACGCCACGCGCTCGGCGGTGCGCGAGGCCGCACGCGAGTCGGCCGTGCGCACCTCGGCCGCCGGACCCATGCGCACCTCCCGCCGCGTCACGTCCATCTCGAGCTCACTCGAACCATCTCGAACACCTGTTCGAGTATCCCAGTAGACGCCGACACAGGCCCGGGTGTCAATCCGCCCGCCGCGGGGTGCCGACGCCGGCGCTCCCGCCGCAGATTCACCCGCCGTCCCGGCCGCGGACCCCTGTCCGAGGGGGTGCACGGGCCGAACGAACGGCGAAGATGAGCATGAAGACCCCCACCGCTGGAGGAACCGTGAACCTGCTGGACCGTCCCGTCCCACCGGACCCGTACTCCCAGCTGCCGCCGGTCCCGACGTTCCAGGTCACGAGCGAGGACGTCGCCGACGGCCAGCCGATGCCCGCCCTGCACACGGCCGCCGGGGGCAACGTCTCCCCGCAGCTGGCCTGGTCGGGCTTCCCGGCGGAGACCAAGGGCTTCGTCGTCTCGTGCTTCGACCCCGACGCGCCGACGCCGGCCGGGTTCTGGCACTGGACCGTCGCCACCCTGCCGGCGACGACGACCTCCCTGGCCCGCGGCGCGGGCGCGGCCGACGGCTCCGGCCTGCCGGCCGGCGTCGTGCAGACCCGCAACGACGGCGGCACGACGGGCTACCTCGGCGCGGCCCCGCCGCGGGGCGACCGCCCGCACCGGTACGTCTTCGCCGTGCACGCCCTCGACGTCGAGCGGCTCGACGTCGGGCCGGACACGCCGCCGACCGCCGTCGCGTTCCAGACGCTGTTCCACACGATCGCGCGCGCCGTCATCGCGCCGACGTTCCAGCACTGACGCCTGGCCCCTTCCGGGCTCCCCTCCGGGGCCCGGTGGCACGACGCCCGCGCCGGCTCTTCGGGACCGGCTCTTCGGGACCGGCGCGGGCGTCGGCCAGGATGGGGTCGTGAGCGTGCCGCAGCCGTTCCCGACCCTGACCTGGTCGCGCGCCCTCGACCGGCCCGACCTCCTCGCCGAGCCGACCGCCGCCGCGCTGCGCGCGTGGGCGGCCGCGGAGCCCGCCGTCGCGGACGGCGCGCTCGTCACCGAGATCGACCCGGCGCTCGCCGACACGGCCGCGCTGACCGCGGCCTACGACCTGCCGCTGGAGGTCTCGGCCAACTGCGTCGTCGCGCTCGGGCGGCGTGGGGGCGAGGAGCGGCCCGGGGCCGCCGTCGTGCCCGCGACGACCCGCGCGGACGTCAACAACCTCGTGCGCCGTCGCCTGGACGCGCGCAAGGCGTCGTTCATGCCCATGGACGCGGCCGTGGCCGCGACGGCGATGGAGTACGGCGGGATCACGCCCGTCGGCCTGCCCGGGGGGTGGCCGGTGCTCGTCGACGCGCGGGTCGCCGCCGCGCCGTGGGTCGTGCTCGGCTCCGGCGTGCGCCGGTCGAAGCTCGCCATGCCCGGGCCGCTGCTCGCGGCGATGCCCGGCGTCGAGGTGGTCGAGGGCCTGGGGCTCGCCTGAGCGGGCCCGGCACCTGAGCGGGGCCGGCCCGCAGGACGGAGCGGCGCGTCCGCACGGGCGGGTCCGGCACGACGGGCGCGTCCGGGAGCGCCGAGCGCGACAGCGTCCGTGAGGCCTCGACGGCGACGAAGGCCAGTCCCTCGTTCATGGTCTCTCCCCTGCTACCGGTCATCGAAGTGATACCGGTAGCCTGCGACCGTGCTACCATCAAAACGAGGTTTATTGGTAGGTCCCGGGAGGTCGGCCGTGGCGGACGCGACGACGCAGGTGGCGGGCACGACGTCGGAGGCGGCGGCGCTTCCCGACCCGCACCCGGACTGGCCCGAGCCGGTCGGCGGGTGGCTGTGCCTCGACGTCGCCAACTCGCTCGAGGGACGCCACAAGGACGTCCCGGACGACCGGCTGCGCACGTACGCCGACCTCGTGCACTGGGTCGCCCGCGCGGGCGGGCTGACGGCGGACCAGGTCGCCGCGCTCCTGGCGCTCGCGGCGGACGACCCGAACGGCGCGCGCCGCGAGCTGCGCCGCGCCGCCGACGTGCGCGACGCCGTCTTCCGCACGTTCCACGGCCTCGCCACCGCCGGCCGCACCGACCCGGCCGACCTCGCCGTCGTGCAGGAGTCGCACGCCGAGGGCCTGCGCCACGCGCGACTCGTCCCCGGCGCCCCGACCTTCACGTGGGCGTGGGAGCCCGACCTGCGGCTCGTGCGCTGGCTCGTCGCCCGCTCGGCCGTGGAGCTCGCGACGGCGGGCCCGCTCGCCCGGGTCAAGGCGTGCGCGTCGGAGGAGGGCTGCCAGTACCTGTTCGTCGACACCTCGAAGAACGGCAGCCGGCGCTGGTGCTCGATGGCCCACTGCGGCAACCAGGCGAAGGCCCGCGCCCTCACCGAGCGGCGCCGCGCCCGGCGCCCGACGGCGCGCTGATCAGCCCCCGGACCCGGCCGGTCGGGCGCGCGTCGCCCAGAACGCGACCGCCGACGCCGCGGCGACGTTGAGCGAGTCCACTCCCCCCGCCATCGGGATCCGCACGACGACGTCCGACGCCGCCACCGCGCGTCGGCTCAGGCCGTCCCCCTCGGTGCCGAGCAGCAGCGCGAGCCGCTCCGGCGGCGCGGCGGCGAGCTCGTCCAGCGTCACGGCGTCGTCGGCGAGCGCCAGGGCGGCCACGGCGAACCCGGCCTCGCGGAGCAGGCCCAGCCCCGCGGGCCACGGCTCGAGCCGGGTCCACGGCACCTGGAACACCGTGCCCATCGAGACCCGCACGCTGCGGCGGTAGAGCGGGTCGGCGCAGTCCGGCGAGACGAGCACCGCGTCCACGCCGAGCGCCGCCGCGCTGCGGAACACCGCGCCGACGTTCGTGTGGTCGACGACGCCCTCGAGCACCGCGACGCGCCGCGCGTCCGCGACGAGGTCGCCGACGGCGGGCAGCGCCGGGCGGTGCATCGCGGCGAGCGCCCCGCGGTGCAGGTGGAACCCCGTGATCGACTCCACGACCTCCGGCGGGCCGACGTACACGGGCACGGGCCCGAAGCGCGCCTCGACCTCCGCGACGAGCGGCTCGAGGTCGGGCAGCCAGCGCTCGGTCATGAGGAACGAGCGCGGCCGGTGCCCCGCCGCCAGCGCGCGCCGGATCACCTTCGTCGACTCGGCCATGTACAGGCCGCGCTCCGGCTCGAGCCGGCGGCGCAGCGCGACGTCGGTGAGCCGGGTGTAGTCGGCGAGGCGGTCGTCGTCGGGGTCGGTCAGGCGGACGGTCGGCACGGGGCGATTCTCCCGCGCCGCCGGACGCCGTCACCCATCGCCTCCGCACGAGCCGCACCACCGCCCGCCACCCACGCCGCGGGACACGGCCGTCAGTCGACGTCGGCGGCCGCCGCCGCGAACTGGCTCGCGTAGAGCCGGGCGTACGCCCCGCCGGCCGCGATGAGCTCGTCGTGCGTGCCCTGCTCGACGATCGCGCCGTGCTCCATGACGAGGATGACGTCGGCGTCCCGGATGGTCGACAGCCGGTGCGCGATGACGAACGAGGTCCGCCCCTTGCGCAGCTCGGCCATCGCGTGCTGCACGAGCAGCTCGGTCCGGGTGTCCACGGAGCTCGTCGCCTCGTCGAGCACGAGGATCGGCGGGTCGGCCAGGAACGCGCGGGCGATCGTCAGCAGCTGCTTCTCGCCCGCGGAGACGTTGCTCGCCTCCTCGTCGATGACCGTGTCGTACCCGTCGGGCAGCGTGCGCACGAACCGGTCGACGTGGGTCACCCGCGCCGCGGCGACGACCTCGTCGTGGCTCGCGCCCGCCTTGCCGTAGGCGATGTTGTCGCGGATCTTGCCGCCGAAGAGCCACGTGTCCTGCAGCACCATGCCGATGTTGCGCCGCAGCTCCTCGCGGTCCATCTGCGCGACGTCGACGCCGTCGAGCGTGATCCGCCCGCCGTCCATCTCGTAGAACCGCATGAGCAGGTTGACGAGCGTGGTCTTGCCGGCGCCGGTCGGGCCCACGATCGCGACCGTCTGGCCCGGCTCCGCGACGAGCGAGAGGTCGTCGATGAGCGGCGTGTCCGGGTCGTACCGGAAGGACACGTGCTCGAACTCGACCCGGCCGCGCACGGGGTCGGGGCGCGGCGCGTCGGCGGGCTCCGGCGTCTGCTCCGGGGCGTCGAGCAGCTCGAACACGCGCTCGGCGGACGCGAGCCCCGACTGGAGCAGGTTCATCATCGACGCGACCTGCATGATCGGCTGCGTGAACTGGCGCGAGTACTGGATGAACGCCTGGACGTCGCCCAGCGTGATCGACCCGGACGCCACCCGCAGCGCGCCCACCACGGCGATGACGACGTAGTTGAGGTTGCCGATGAACATCATCGCCGGGTGGATGAGGCCGGAGATGAAGTTGGCCTTGAAGGTGGCCTCGTAGAGCGCCTCGTTCTCGGCGTGGAACGTCTCCGAGGCCGCGCGCTGCCGGCCGAACACCTTGACGAGCGCGTGCCCCGTGTACATCTCCTCGACGTGCGCGTTGAGCGTGCCGGTGCGCTGCCACTGGGCCATGAACTGCGGCTGCGAGCGCTTGGCGATCATCGTCGTGACGACGCCGGACACCGGGATCACGACGAGGGAGATCACCGCGAGCAGCGGCGAGATCCAGAACATCATCGCCAGGACGCCGACGATCATGAGCACCGCGTTGACGAGCTGGCTCAGCGTCTGCTGCATCGTCTGCGCGATGTTGTCGATGTCGTTCGTCACGCGCGAGAGCAGCTCGCCGCGCGGCTGGGAGTCGACGTACGCGAGCGGCACGCGCCCGAGCTTGTCCTCCACCCGCTCGCGCAGCCGGTACACCGTCCGCTGCACGACGCCGGTCGTCACCAGGCCCTGCAGGTAGCCGAAGAGCCACGAGCCCAGGTACAGGGCGAGCGCGATGATCAGCACGCGGCTCAGCTCGCTCATGTCGATGCCGACGCCGGGCACGACGTCGCCCATGCCGGTGAGCATGTCGGCGAGCTCGGTCTGGCCCTGGGCGCGCAGGCCCTCGATCGCCTGCTCGGTGGTGACGCCCGGCGGCAGGCGGCGGCCCAGCTCGAGCCCGACGACGCCGCGGAAGATCACGTCGGTGGCCCAGCCGAGCACCTTCGGCGCGACGACGGCGCCGACGACCCCGACCACCGTGAACGCGAGCACGGCCAGCAGCGACCCGCGCTCGGGGCGCAGCTCGCCGGCCATCCGCTTGAGGGTCCCGCGGAAGTCGAGCGGCTTCGCCGTCGGCATCGCCATGCCCATGTGGCCCATGCCCCCGCCGCCGCCGGGGCGGCGGCGCAGGATCGCGGCGTCGCGGCCGTGCGTGTCGCCCGGCCCGTGGCCGGGGCGGCCGGTCCTCGTCGGCGCGCTCATGCCGCCTCCTCCTCGGTGACCTGCGAGAGGACGATCTCGCGGTACGTCTCGTTGTCGGCCATGAGCTCGGCGTGCGTGCCGATCCCGACGACGGCCCCGTCGTCGAGCACGACGATCCGGTCGGCGTGGCGGATGGTGCTGACCCGCTGCGCGACGACGACGACCGTCGCGTCCCGGGTCTCCGGCACCAGCGCGGCGCGGAGCGCGGCGTCGGTGGCGAAGTCGAGCGCGGAGAACGAGTCGTCGAACAGGTAGATCTCGGGCCGCCGCACGAGCGCCCGCGCGATGGCGAGGCGCTGGCGCTGGCCGCCCGACACGTTGGTGCCGCCCTGCGCGATCTCGGCGTCGAGGCCGCCCATCTCCCGGACGAACGACGCGGCCTGCGCCACCTCGAGCGCGTGCCACACCTCCTCGTCGGTGGCGTCCTCCTTGCCGTAGCGGATGTTGCTCGCGACGGTGCCGCGGAACAGGTAGGGCTTCTGCGGCACGAGGCCGATCGTGCTCCACAGGGTCTCGAGCTCCAGGTCGCGCACGTCCACGCCGTCGACGAGCACGGCGCCGTCGGTCACGTCGTAGAGCCGCGGGATCATGCCGAGCAGCGTGGTCTTGCCGGCGCCCGTGGAGCCGATGATCGCCGTCGTCTCCCCGGGCCGCGCCGTGAAGGACACGCCGCGCAGGACGGGGTCGGCGGCGCCCGGGTAGCGGAAGCCGACGTCCCGCAGCTCGAGGTACCCGCGGCGGGGCAGCTCGGTGACGGGTGCGACCGGCGGGAGGACCGTCGTCCGCGCGTCGAGCACCTCGCCGATCCGGCCCGCGGACACCTCCGCGCGCGGGACCAGCATGAACATCATCACCGCCATCATCACGGAGATGAGGATCAGCATGAGGTAGCTGAGGAACGCCGTCAGCGAGCCCACGCCGAGCCCGTTCTCGATCTCGAGCGAGCCGAACCAGAGCACCGCGGCGCTCGAGAGGTTCATGATCAGGAAGACCGTCGGGAACATGAACGCCATGAGCCGCCCGACGCTGAGGCCGACGCTCATGAGGTCGCTGTTCGCGGCGCCGAACCGCTCGCGCTCGTGCCGGTCGCGGACGAAGGCGCGGATGACGCGGATGCCGCCGATCTGCTCGCGCATGATCCGGTTGATCGCGTCGATGCGCTTCTGCATCGCCTGGAAGAGCGGCCGCAGGCGCACGACGGCGAACCCGAGCAGCGCGCCGAGCACCGGCACGATGACGACGAGCAGCCAGGACAGCTCGATGCTCTCGCGCAGCGCCATGATGACGCCGCCGACGAGCATGACGGGCGCCGCGATCATGATCGTGAGCGTCATGTAGACGACCGTCTGCACCTGCATGACGTCGTTCGTCGTGCGGGTGATGAGCGACGGCGCCCCGAACCGGCCGAGCTCGCGCGCGGAGAACGTCTGGACGTGGTCGAAGACGCCGGCCCGCAGGTCGCGGCCGATCGACATGGCGACCCGGGCGCCCGCGTACACCGCGCCGATGGCGGAGGCGACCTGGACGAGCGTGATCGCGAGCATGATGCCGCCGAGGCGGAGGATCACGCCCGTGTCGCCCTTGGCCACGCCGTCGTCGATGATGTCCGCGTTGAGGCTGGGCAGGTACAGGTTCGCCACCGCCTGCACAAGCTGCAGGACGACGACGACCGCCACCAGCCCGCCGTACGCGCGCAGGCGGTGCCGGAGCAGCCGGATCAGCATGGGTCCTCCGAGGTGTCGGAACGGGCGAGCGCGCCGTCGAGGAACAACGCGGTCAGGTCGTGGGGCCCGAGGGTGGGCCGGGCGCCGGCGGCGAGCGGGCGGTTGGCGGCGAGCACGAGCCCGACCAGCATCCGCGCACACACGGTCGGGTCGAGCCGCAGCGCAGCCGAGTGAGTCTGCAGCACGCCGGCCACCGCGCGCACCACCATTTCGACGGGGTGGTGCCCGTGGCGGTGGGCGTGGCCGGGCCCGTGGTGGCGCCGGCGGGCGTCGGCCGGGAGCTCGTGGCTGACGGACAGCAGCACCGCGACGTCCGTCGCGTGCTTCTGCAGGATCGCGACGACCTTCGCCAGGGCGACGCGCACGGGCAGGGCCTCCTCGACGCCGGACAGCTCGGCGAGCACGGGGGCGGGGTCGAGCGCCCGGTCGAGCGCGGCGCACACGAGCGCGGTCTTGTCGGGGAAGACGCGGAACAGCGTCCCCTCGGCGACGCCGGCGGCGTCGGCCAGCTCGCGCGTGGTCACCTGGGCGCCCTTGGCGCGCAGCAGCGGGATCGTCGCGAGCAGGATGGCGTCGCGCCGGGCCTCCGGCGACATGGGGGTGGCCCGGCGTCCGCGCTCCGCGCCCACGGGACCGTCCGGGGCGGTGGGGGTCTGCGTCACCGGGTCACGGTAGCACGGGTGAGTGAGTGCTCACTCATTCGGTCGCGCGCCGCTCCCGCGGCCGGTGCAGCCGTGCGGGCACGCCGACGGCGTGGCGCGCCCTCGCGCAGGACGCCGCGGAGCTCGCGGCGTGCCTGCGCGACGCCGGTCGGCCCCGTCGCGGCGCTCAGGCGCCGGACGGTCCCTCGTCCTCGTCGGCCGGGCGCACCGGCGGCGGGGGCGGCACCGGGGGCGCCGGCGGCACGGGCGGGGGCGCCTGCGGCGGCACGGGCGGCACGGGCGGGACCGGCGGCACGACGGGCCGCGGCGTCGGCTCGCCGGGCTGCTGCCCCGCCTCCACCGTGCGCTCGAACGGCCGCCCGCTCAGGGTGCCCGCGCTCGTCGCGTCCGCGGTCGCGGCCTGCGACTCCCGGCGCGCCTCGGCGAGCGCCTCGCCGGGGTCGGTGAGCGCCGACGGCCCGAGGTCCTCGCGGCTCACCGGCGACGTGCCGGCGGGCCGCGCGGAGAAGTCCGGGCCGCCGTCGTCCTCGGCGCCGCCGAAGCCCTTGGCAACCGCCTTGAGCGCCGCGCTGAACTCGGTCGGGATGAACCAGAACTTGTTCGCCTGGGTCCGCGCGATCTGCGGGAGCATCTGCAGGTACTGGTACGCCAGCAGCTTCGGGTCGGCGTCGCCGCGGTGGATCGCGTCGAACACCTGCAGGATCGCGCGGGCCTCGCCCTCGGCCTGCAGGATCGCCGCCTGGGCGTTGCCCTCGGCCCGCAGGATCGCCGCCTGCTTCTCGCCCTCGGCGGTGAGGATCGCGGACTGCTTGACGCCCTCCGCCGTGAGGATCGCCGCGCGGCGGTCGCGCTCGGCGCGCATCTGCTGCTCCATCGCGCCCTGGACGCTGGCCGGCGGGTCGATCGCCTTGAGCTCCACGCGGTTGACGCGGACGCCCCAGCGCCCGGTGGCCTCGTCGAGGACGCCGCGCAGCTGGCCGTTGATCTGGTCGCGGCTCGTCAGGGTCTGCTCGAGGTCCATCGAGCCGACGACGTTGCGCAGGGTCGTGACGGTGAGCTGCTCGATGCCGGCGAGGAAGTTGGCGATCTCGTAGACGGCGGACTTCGGGTCGGTCACCTGGTAGTAGACGACCGTGTCGATGCTCACGACGAGGTTGTCGGACGTGATGACGGGCTGCGGCGGGAACGGCACGACCTGCTCGCGCAGGTCGACGTCCGCCCGCACGCGGTCGATGAACGGCACCAGCAGGTGCAGGCCGGCGTCGAGCGTGCGCGAGTAGCGGCCGAGCCGCTCGACCACGTACGCGCGGGCCTGCTTGACGATCCGCACGGAGCGGAGCAGCGCGACCACCACGAACAGGACGACCAGCGCGAGGAGCCAGTACGCCGGGTTCGCCAGGATCTCTTCGTTCACGACGCGTTCTCCTCCGCCGGTCGCGTGCCGCCGGGCCCCTGCGGCCCGTCGGCGTCCAGTCGGGCGACCACCGCGGTCGCCCCCTCGATCCGCACGACGCGGACCTCCTCACCCACCTCGACGACGTCCCGACCCTCGGTCCGCGCGGTCCAGACCTCCCCGGCGAGCTTGACGCGGCCGCTGCGCTCCGTCACCGACGTGACGGCGACGGCCGTGCGCCCGACGTGCGCCGCGGCGTTGGTCTCGACGAGCGGCACCCGCGTGCGCAGGTGGCGCAGCAGCCACGGCCGCAGCGCCAGCAGCAGCGCCGTCGACACGACGGCGAAGCCGAGGATCTGCACCCACAGCGGCCTGCCGGCGAGCGCGAGGGCGCCCGCGGCGACGGCCCCGCCCGCGAACATGATCAGCACGAGGTCGAGCGACAGGACCTCCACGACGACCAGGAGCAGCGCCGCGGCCATCCACCAGACCCAGGCCATCGGTGACCTCCTCTCGCCGTGCCTCGATCCTAGTGGCGGGGGCCCCGACGGCGCGGGCGGTCGCCCGACGACGGGCGGTCACCGGCGGTGCGGGCGGTCAGCCGAGGGCGCGGGCGCTCCAGCGGTCGCCGTGGCGCTCGACCTCGAGGGCGAGGCCGAAGGTCGCGGCGAGGTGCTCCGCCGTGAGCACCTCCTCCAGCCGGCCCGACGCCGCCACGCGCCCCTCGCGCAGGAGCAGGCCGTGCGTGAAGCCGGCCGGCACCTCCTCGACGTGGTGCGTGACGAGGACCATCACCGGGGAGCGGCGGTCGCGCGCGAGCTCGGTGAGCGCGCCGAGCAGCTCCTCGCGCCCGCCGAGGTCCAGCCCGGCCGCCGGCTCGTCGAGCAGGAGCAGCTCGGGGTCGGTCATGAGGGCGCGGGCGATCTGCGTGCGCTTGCGCTCCCCCTCGCTCAGGGTCCCGAAGGTCCGCTCCGCCAGGTGCGCCACCCCGAACACCTCGAGCAGCACGCGGGCGCGCTCGTGGTCGAGCGCCTCGTAGTGCTCGCGCCAGCGGCCCGTCATGCCGTAGGCGGCCGTGAGGACGACGTCGAGCACCCGCTCCCCCGGCGCGATCCGGTCCGCGAGGGCGGCCGAGGCCACGCCGATGCGCGGCCGCAGCTCGAAGAGGTCGACCGCGCCGAGACGTTCGCCGAGCACGACGGCGGTGCCCGACGTCGGGTGCATCCGGGCCGCCGCGATCTGCAGCAGCGTCGTCTTGCCCGCCCCGTTCGGGCCGAGGACGACCCAGCGCTCGCCGTCGGCGACGCGCCAGGTCACGGTGTCGAGGATGGTCGTGGAGCCGCGGCGGACGGTCACGTCGGAGAGCTCGAGCACCATGGGCCCGACCCTACCCGCGCCGCCGGGTCTGCCCGGTCGGCGCGGCCGGTCGGCCGGGCTAGGTTGGCGGGGTGAGCGCGCAGCTGCTGACCCTGCCGCGGTCCGTGCACCTGGCGACCTGGCTCCCCCACCTCGACGGCCCGGACGCCCGTCGGCGCGCGCTCGCCGGCGTCCAGGGCGACGACGAGCCGCACACCGTCCACGCCGACGAGCCCGGCCTGCCCGACGGCGACCTCGACGCCTTGCTCACGGCGTGGGGCGGCCCGGGGGTCTCCGCGGTCGCGGTCCTGCCCGCGCCCGGCGACGTCGTCGGCGTCCCGCCCGAGATCAGCGCCGCCGCGGTCGACGCCGGCGAGTGCGTGCTCGTCGCGACGCCCGACGGTGACTTCGCCGCGGTGCCCGAGGTCACGCCGTTCGGCAGCGAGGTCGAGCCCGGTCACCTCGTGGCGTGGCGCGTGCGCCGCGTCGCGCCGTGGGCGCTGACGGTGCTGTCCGACGTCGGGTCGGTCGCCGAGTCCGAGCGCGACCTGCGCGAGGCCCTGCGGACGGCGACGGAGGCGCTCGACGCGCTCGACGTCGCGCGCTGGCGCGAGGACGCCGTCGAGGCGCTGGCGTCGCTGCGGGCCGAGCCCGACCTCACCGCGTTCCCCCGCGGGCTCGAGCCGCGGCGCGGGCGCGTCCTGGCGCTCGCGGCGCGCCTGCGGATCATCGTCGAGCTCGCGACCGTGGACGACGGCGGGGCGGTCAACCTCTGGCAGGCCGACCAGCGCTCGGCCGCGCTGCGCCACGTCGACCACGCGGCCCGGCGCGCGATGGCCGCGGCGACGCTCGTCGTCGCGACCGACGGGGCCTGACGGGCCGCCGTCGTCCGTGGCGAGGACCTGCGCCCTCAGAGGACCGAGCGGTACACCCCCAGCGTCCGCTCCGCGATCGCCTGCCACGCGAAGTGCTCCTCGACCCGCTCGCGGGCGGCCCGGCCCCAGCGCGCGGCCCGCTCCGGGTCGGACACCGCCTCGCGCAGCGCCTCGCCGAGATCCCGCACGAACGCGTCCGGGTGCACGGGCGTCCCGGTCCCGTCGCTCACCTGCTCGATCGGCACGAGCAGGCCGGTGACGCCGTCGACGACCACCTCGGGGATGCCGCCCGTCGCGGTGCCCACGACCGGCAGCCCGCACGCCATCGCCTCGAGGTTGACGATCCCGAGGGGCTCGTAGACCGACGGGCACACGAAGACGGTGCAGGCCACGAGCATGGCGATGAGCTCGTCGCGCGGCAGCATCCGCTCGATCCAGATCACGCCCTGCCGCCGGGTCCGCAGGTCCTCGACGAGCCCGGTCACCTCCCGGGCGATCTCCGGCGTGTCCGGGGCGCCCGCGCAGATGACGAGCTGGACGTCGTCGGGCAGGTGCTCGGCCGCCCGCAGGAGGTAGGGCAGGCCCTTCTGGCGGGTGATACGGCCGACGAAGACGACGGCCGGCCGGTCGGGGTCGATCCCGAGGGCGCGTGCCTTCTCCTCGGCCGCCGCCGCGGCCTCGCCCTCGGGGCGGCGCCAGGCGGCGAGGTCGATGCCGTTGTGCACGACGTGCACGCGGTCGGGGTGGACGTGGGGGTAGACGCGCAGGATGTCGTCGCGCATGCCCCCGCTCACGGCGATGACGGCGTCGGCGTGCTCGTACGCCGTCCGCTCGGCCCACGCGGACAGCGCGTAGCCGCCGCCGAGCTGCTCGGCCTTCCACGGCCGCAGGGGCTCGAGGCTGTGCGCGGTGACGACGTGCGGGACGCCGTGGAGCAGGCCGGCCACGTGGCCGCCGAGGTTGGCGTACCACGTGTGCGAGTGCACGAGGTCGGCGCCCGCGACGTCGCCGGCCATGAGCAGGTCGACCCCGAGCGTGCGCAGCGCGGGGTTGTGCTCGGCGAGGCCGGCGGGCACGTCGTAGCCCGTGACGCCGGGCTCGTCCCGCGGCCCCTCGAAGCACCGGACGCGGACGTCGACGTGCCGGCGCAGCACCGCGGCGAGCTCGGTGACGTGCACCCCCGCCCCGCCGTAGACGTGCGGGGGGTACTCCCGGGTCAGCAGGTCCACGCGCATGCGCGACACGCTAGCGGTGTTCGGCGCGCACGTCTGGCTCCTGCGGATCGCCGGCCCTAGGGTCGGAACCATGGCGGCGCCGCGTGTCCTGGCCATCGTCCTCGCCGGTGGTGAGGGCAAGCGTCTGATGCCCCTGACGGCGGAGCGGGCCAAGCCGGCGGTCCCGTTCGGCGGCCTGTACCGCCTCGTCGACTTCGCGCTGTCGAACCTCGTCAACAGCCACTACCTGCAGATCGTCGTCCTCACGCAGTACAAGTCGCACAGCCTCGACCGGCACGTCGCGCGGACCTGGCGGATGTCGCCGCTGCTCGGCAACTACGTGGCGCCCGTGCCCGCGCAGCAGCGGGTGGGCAAGCACTGGTACCTCGGCAGCGCGGACGCGATCTACCAGTGCCTCAACATCATCGACGACGAGCGGCCGGACATCGTCGTCGTCGTCGGCGCGGACCACGTGTACCGCATGGACTTCTCCCAGATGGTCGAGGCGCACGTGGAGTCGGGGGCCGAGTTCACGGTGGCCGCGATCCGCCAGCCGATCGGCCTCGCCGACCAGTTCGGCGTCATCGAGACGACGCCCGAGGACCCGACGCGGATCGCGGCGTTCCGCGAGAAGCCCACGGACCCGGTCGGCCTGCCCGACTCCCCGGGCGAGGTGCTCGCGTCGATGGGCAACTACGTCGCCGACGCCGACGCCCTCGTCCACGCGGTCACCGTGGACGCGCAGAACCCGACGTCGAAGCACGACATGGGCGGCGACATCGTGCCGTGGTTCGTCGAGCGGGGGACGGCCGCGGTCTACGACTTCATCCGCAACGACGTGGCCGGCTCCACGGACCGCGACCGGGACTACTGGCGCGACGTCGGGACGATCGACGCGTACTACGAGGCGCACCTCGACCTCATCTCGGTGACGCCGGTGTTCAACCTCTACAACCGCCAGTGGCCGCTGTTCACCGGCAACGTGGGCCTGCCGCCGGCGAAGTTCGTGCACGCGGGCCCCGGCCGGCTGGGCCACGCCGCCGACTCGCTCGTCTCCCCCGGCGTCATCGTCTCGGGCGCCACGGTGTCCGGCTCGGTGCTCTCCCCCGGCGTCTACCTGCACTCGTGGTCGTCGGTGAGCGACTCCGTCATCCTCGACAACGCGGTCGTGGGCCGGCACGCGCAGGTGCACCGGGCGATCCTCGACAAGAACGTGGTCGTGTCCGAGCGCGCGCGGGTCGGGATCGACCCCGAGCACGACCGCGCCCGCGGGTTCACGGTGAGCGAGGGCGGCGTGACCGTCGTGCCGAAGGGCACCGTCATCGAGCCGTAGCGGTCAGTCGATCGGGTGCACGAACAGGCCCGAGCGCAGCTTCGGCTCGAACCACGTGGACTTCGGCGGCATGACACGCCCGCCGTCGGCGACGTCCATCACCTCGTCCGCGGACGTGGGGTGCAGCGCGAACGCCGCGGCGGCCTCGCCCGCGTCGACCAGGCGCTCGAGCGCGGCCGCACCGCGGATCCCGCCGACGAACCGGATGCGCGGGTCGGTGCGCGGGTCGGCGACGCCCAGCAGCGGGCCGAGCACGCGGTCCTGGAGCACCGACACGTCGAGCCGGGCGATCGGGTCGGCCTCGTCGACGACGCCGTCCCGCGCGCGCAGCAGCCACCACCCGCCGTCGGCGTACAGGCCGACCTGGTGCCGGCCGGGCTCGGGCGCGTCGTGGGCGGGCACGACGTCGAAGGCGTCGGCGAGCGCGTCGCGCAGCCCGGCGAGCGTGCGCCCGGCGAGGTCGGCGACGGCCCGGTGGTACGGCAGCACGGTGAGCTCGTCGGCCGGGAAGACGACGACCGGGAACTCCCCCGCCCCGGGGCCGTGCCGCCCCTCCTCGGCGACGCGGGCCGCGGCCGCGCTGCGGTGGTGGCCGTCGGCGACGTACAGCCGCGGCACCTCGCCGAACGCGGCCACGAGGGCGTCCCGCTCCGCCGGGTCGACGGTCCACAGCGTGTGGGCCACGCCGTCGTCGGTGACGAGGTCGTACTCCGGCGCGCGGGCGGTGACCTGCGCGACCGTCGCCGCGATGGTCGCCGCGCCCGGCGCCTCGGGCCGGTACATGAGGAACACCGGCTCGTCGTGCGCGGCGAGCGCCGCGATGTGCCGCGTGCGGTCGGTCTCCTTGTCGTGCCGCGTGTGCTCGTGGGTGGCGATGACGCCGGCGCGGTAGTCCGCGACGGTCGCGCAGCCCACGACGCCGGTCTGCGTCACCGTGCGCTCGGCCGTCCCGGCGCCCGCGGGCAGCCGCATCCGCTGCCGGTAGACGAGCAGCCCCGGCTCGGCGTCCCGCACGAGGACGCCCCGCGCGACGAGGTCGTCGAGGGCGCGGCGGCCGGCGGCGTGCACGACGTCGGCGTGCGGGTCGACGTCGTCGGGCAGGTCGATCTCGGGCCGGGAGACGTGCAGGAAGCTGTCGGGGTTGCCCGCGGCGAGGGCGCGCGCCTCGGCGGTGTCCACGACGTCGTACGGCGGGGCGGCCACCGCGGCGACGGCGTCGCGCGGCGGGCGCAGGGCTCGGAACGGACGGAGGGTGGCCACGTCGCTACTGTCCCAGACCGGGCGCGGCGCGCGCGGGGGCCGCCACGGGTCGGACGGCGCGCATCGAGCCGGCCCTCCTCGTCGCCTGCCCGTCGCCTACTCGTCCCAGGCCGGCCGGACGACGTCGCGCAGCGCCGCGCCGCGCCGGTCGAGCTCCGACCACGGGCCGGGCAGCTCGAGGACCGCGAACGCGGCGGTGGACAGGCCCGAGCGCACCTGGGCCACGTGGGCGGCCTCGCCCTCGCCCGACAGGTGCGCGGCCGTCGCGGACATCGCGGGCTCGTGCCCGACGACGAGGACCGTGCGCACGCGGTCGTCGACGGCCCGCAGGAGGTCGACGACCTCGAGGTGGTGCGCCCCGTAGAGCGCGTCCGAGACCACGACCTCCGGCTCCGGCTCGTCGCCGAGCGCCGCCCGGAGGTGCTCCCACGTCTCGCGCGTCCGCACCGCCGACGACACGAGGGCGAGCTCCGGCACGAGGCCGTCCCGCAGCCGGGCCCCGACCGCGGCGGCCTGGCGCGTGCCGACGGCGGTGAGCCGCCGCAGCTCGTCCGCGACGCCGCCGGGCTCCGCCTTCGCGTGCCGGAGCAGGACGAGCCGCCGGGGCCGCCCGGTCATCACTGCCCCATCGCGTGGACGCCGCCGTCGACGTGGACGACCTCGCCCGTCGTCGCGGGGAACCAGTCGGAGAGCAGCGCGCACACCGCGCGCGCGGTGGGCTCCGGGTCCGAGCTGTCCCAGCCGAGCGGGGCGCGCGCGGACCAGCCGCCCTCCATCTGGTCGAAGCCCGGGATGTGCGTCGCGGCCGTCGTCCTGATCGGCCCCGCCGAGACGAGGTTCACCCGCACGCCCTCCGGCCCGAGGTCGCGGGCGAGGTAGCGGGCCGTGGACTCGAACGCGGCCTTGGCCACGCCCATCCAGTCGTAGACCGGCCACGCGTACCGCGCGTCGAACGTGAGCCCCACGACGGACGCCGGCGGGGCGAGCAGGGGCTGCGCGGCCACGGCGAGCGCCTTGAGCGAGTACGCGGACACGTGCACGGCCGTGGCGACGTCGTCCCACGCCGCGTCGAGGAAGTGGCCGCCCATGACGGACTGGGGCGCGAACCCGATGGAGTGCACGACGCCGTCGAGGCCGTCCACGTGCTCGCGGGTCCGCTCGGCGAGGGCGGCGAGGTCCTCGTCGGACGTCACGTCGAGCGGGACGACCGGCGCCTCCTGCGGCAGCCGCCGCGACACGGCCGACGTCAGGCGCGTCTGCCGGCCCGGGGCCGTGAGCACGACCCGGGCGCCCTCCTGCTGCGCCAGGCGCGCGACGTGGAACGCGATCGAGGTGTCCACGAGCACGCCCGTGACCAGCAGCCTCTTGCCCTCCAGCAGCCCCATGCTCCGTCCCTCCGTGTCGTGTGTCCGTGTCGTCTCGTCCGCGTCGTCTCGTCCGCGTCGTCTCGTCCGCGTCGCTGCGGGTCTCGGTCCGCCGCCCGACCCGGCCGGCTCAGTGGCCCATGCCGAGGCCGCCGTCCACCGGGACGACGGCGCCGGTGACGTACGCCGCGTCCGGGGAGGCGAGGAAGTGCACGACGCCGGCCACCTCCTCCGGCGTGGCGAACCGTCCCGCCGGGATGGCGGCCCGGTACGCCTCCTGGCGCTCGGCCGGCAGGGCGCGCGTCATGTCCGTGTCGATGAAGCCTGGCGCGACGACGTTCGCCGTGATCCCCCGGCCGCCGAGCTCGCGCGTGACCGAGCGGGCGATGCCGACGAGACCCGCCTTGGACGCCGCGTAGTTGACCTGCCCCTGGCCGCCGTAGAGGCCGACGACCGAGGAGATGAGGACGATGCGGCCGGACCGCCGGCGGATCATGCCCGTCGCGGCGCGGCGCACGCACCGGAACGCGCCGGTGAGGTTGGTGTCCAGCACGGCGTCGAAGTCCTCGTCGGACATCCGCATGAGCAGCTGGTCGCGGGTGATACCCGCGTTCGCGACGAGCACCTCGACAGGCCCGTGCGCGGCCTCCGCCGCGGAGAACGCGGCGTCCACCGAGGCCGTGTCGGTGACGTCGCCGGCGACCACGAGCACGCCGTCGGGCGCGTCCGGGCCGCGCTGCAGGGAGGCGACCTTGTCGCCGGAGGCGAGGAACCGCTCGGCCACCGCGCGGCCGATGCCGCGGCTCGCTCCGGTGATCAGCACGCTGCGGCCGGTCGTCTCCACGCGCGGGGCCTCCTCGCTGTCGGTTGCTCGCTGTCGGTTGCTCGCCGTCGGTGCTCGCGGGCCGACACCCGGCCCCGACCGACCGTAGCCGACCGGGTGCGCCCGGCGACGTGCGGGCCCGCACAAGCGAGGGCCCGCCCCGCTGTGGGCCTCCCCCACACCCGCCACCGGCGGGCGGGTCGCGGGCTGCCTAGACTCGACGGGTGACGCAGCGGCGTGCCCGGCCCGACGCGGCCCCCGGGGCCGTGCGGATCACGACGGCGCCCGCCGCGCTCACCGACGACGTCGCCGCCCGCACGCGCCGCTACCTCGTCCAGATGAGCATCCGTGTCGTGTGCTTCGCGGGGGCGGTGGCCGTCGACCACTGGACGCGCTGGGTGCTCCTCGCCGGCGCGGTGGTGCTGCCGTACGTCGCGGTCATCGGCGCGAACGCGGGCCGCGAGCGGCGCACCGACCCCGGCACGTTCGTCGCCCCGGCGCCCGCGGCGCTGCCGCCCGGCGCGGCCCGGCTGCCGGGACCGGAACGGAAGGAGGGCACGTGACCGACCTCGTCTGCAGCGCGCGCGGCTGCGGGGAGGCCGCCGCGTGGGGCCTGCGGTGGAACAACCCGCGGATCCACACGCCGGACCGCCGCAAGGTGTGGCTCGCGTGCCCGGACCACCGCGAGCACCTCGAGGGCTTCCTCGGCGCGCGCGGGCTGTGGAAGGACACCGTGCCCGTGGCCGAGCTCCTCGCGGGGCCGGGCGGGCCGACGGACGACGGGGCGGGGGCGGCCGAGCGGTGAGGGGTCGCGCGGCCGCCGTCGTCGGCGTGGCCGTCCTCGTGGCGGCGGGCTGCGTCCTCGCGGGCCGCTGGCAGTGGACGCGGCACGCCGACCGCAGCGCCGAGGTCGCGCGCGTGGCCGCGCACTACGACGCCGCCCCCGTGCCCGCCGAGGACCTGCTCGCCCCGGACGGGTCGGAGGCCGTGGACGTCGCGGACCTCGCGTGGCGGCCGGTCACCCTCGTGGGGCGCTACGTCGGCACGGCGCTGCTGCGCAACCGCCCGACGTCGGGCACGCCGGCGGTCCACGCGCTCGGCCTGCTCGAGGTCGAGGGCGGGCGGCTCGACGGGGCCGTCGTCGTGCTCGACCGCGGCTGGCTCCCGGCCGCGGAGGCCGACGGGGCCGACGCGCGGGGCCCCGCGCCGCCGTCGGGCACCGTCACGGTCGTCGCGCGCCTGCGGCCCGCGGAGCAGCCGTCCGGGCGCGACGCCCCCGCGGGGCAGGTCCAGCGCATCGTGCCGGACGAGGTCGCGGCCGCGGCGGGCACGGACGGGCACGTGCTCGGCGGCGTCTACGGGGCGGTCGCGACCGAGGACGGCGCGCCGCCCGCGGGCGTGCAGCCGCTGCCCCGGCCGGAGGCGGACCTCGGCCCGCACCTGTCCTACGCGTTCCAGTGGTGGGTCTTCGCGGCGGGCGCGCTCGTGGGCGCCGTCGTGCTGCTGCGCCGCGACGCCGCCGAGGCCCGACCCGGCACGAGCGGGTCCGGGCGCACGAGCGGTCCGCGGCGGCGGCGCGCCCCCACCGCGGAGGACGAGGAGGACGCCCTCCTCGACGCGGCGGAGCGGGACGCCGCCGAGCGGGACGCCGCGGAGCGACGGGCGGGGCGGGTCAGCCCTTCGTGACCGCGGCGCGCCGGGCCTCGGCCGCCGCCCCGCGGGTGGCGCCGCCCCGGCTGCGCATCTTCACGCCGGACTCGACGAGCACGCCGTGGACGAAGCCGTAGGAGCGACCGATGTCCTGGGCCATGGACCGGATGCTCTCGCCGCGCTCGTAGCGCTCGACGAGGGCCGCCGCGAGGTCCTTCCGTCCCTCGCCCGTGATCCGGGAACCCTTGGGCAACCTGACGCTCATGGTCGTCCTCCTTCGTGGTCGGTCACGCGAGCGAGACGAGATCCGCGTAGCTCTCGCTCCATAGATCTTCATCCCCGTCGGGCAGGAGCACCACTCGGTGCGGCTGGAGGGCCTCCACGGCGCCCTCGTCGTGGGTGACGAGGACCACCGCACCCTCGTAGCGCCGCAGCGCCGCGAGCACCTCCGCGCGGCTCGCGGGGTCGAGGTTGTTCGTCGGCTCGTCGAGCAGCAGCACGTTGGCGGCGGACACGACGAGCGTGGCCAGGGCGAGCCGGGTCTTCTCCCCGCCCGAGAGCACGCGGACCGGCTTGTCGGCGTCGTCGCCCGAGAAGAGGAACGAGCCGAGCACCGAGCGCACGTCGGTGTCGGAGAGGTCGGGCGCGGCGTGCCGCATGTTCTCCAGCACCGTTGCCGACGTGTCGAGCGTCTCGTGCTCCTGCGCGTAGTAGCCCAGCCGGAGGCCGTGCCCCGCGACGACCTCGCCGGTGTCCGGCTCCTCGATGCCCGCCAGCAGCCGCAGCAGCGTCGTCTTGCCCGCGCCGTTGAGGCCGAGCACGACGACGCGGCTCCCCCGGTCGACCGCCAGGTCGACGTCGGTGAACACCTCGAGCGAGCCGTAGGACTTGCTCAGCCCGGTCGCGGTGAGCGGCGTCCGCCCGCACGGGGCCGGCGTCGGGAAGCGGAGCTTGGCCACCTTGTCGGCGACGCGCTCGGCCTCGACGGACGACAGCAGGCGCTCCGCGCGGCGCGCCATGTTCTGCGCGGCGACGGCCTTGGTCGCCTTCGCGCGCATCTTGTCCGCCTGCGCGAGCAGCGCGGCGGCCTTCTTCTCGGCGTTCGCCCGCTCGCGCTTGCGCCGCCGCTCGTCGGTCTCCCGCTGCAGCAGGTAGGCGTCCCAGCCGAGGTTGTACTGGTCGAGCTCCGCGCGGTTGGCGTCCAGGTGGAACACCTTGTTCACGGCCGTCCGCACGAGGCCGACGTCGTGGCTGATGACGAGGAAGCCGCCCGGGTAGCTCGCGAGGAAGTCCCGCAGCCACACGATCGAGTCCGCGTCGAGGTGGTTCGTCGGCTCGTCGAGGAGCAGCGTGTCCGCGCCCGAGAACAGGATCCGCGCGAGCTCCACCCGCCGGCGCTGCCCGCCGGAGAGCGTGCCGAGCGGCTGGCGGAGCACCCGCTCGTCGAGCCCCAGGTTCGCGGCGATCCGGGCCGCCTCGCTCTCGGCCGCGTAGCCGCCGGCGGCCGTGAACCGCGTCTCGAGCCGCGCGTACCGCTCCATCGCCGCGTCCCGCGCGCCGGCGTCGGCGCTCGCCATCGCCGCCTCGGCCTCGCGCATCTGCCGCACGATCCGGTCGAGGTGGCGCACCGAGAGGATCCGGTCGAGCGCGACCACGTCGAGGTCGCCCGTGCGCGGGTCCTGCGGGAGGTACCCGACGTCGCCGGTGCGGACCACGCGGCCGCCGGTCGGCTGGCCCTCCCCCGCGAGCACGCGCGTGAGCGTCGTCTTCCCGGCGCCGTTGCGCCCGACGAGGCCGATCCGGTCGCCGGCGGCGATGCGGAACGTCGTCGGGACGAGCAGCTGCCGCGCGCCCACCCGCAGCTCGACGTCGTACGCGGTGATCACTGACGTTTCCTCTCACACGCGGACGGGGGTGCTGTGGACGGACACAAACGCCGCTCATCGTACGACCGGCTAGCGTGACCGCGTCCGGAAATTCCCCGGCCCCGCCCCGTGGAGAACCATGAGCGCCGACCGCCCCGACGCCGTCACGCCCGACGCCGTCGCCCCCGCGCCGACCGTGCCCGCGCCGACCGTGCCCGCCGCCCTGTCCCGGGCGCCGGTCGCCGACGTCGCCCTCGTGGCCACCTTCGCCGCGTTCCTCGTGGTGTGCACGGTGCTCCTCGCGCTGCCGGTCCCGGGCGGGAGCGTGCCGGTCACGCTGCAGACGTTCGCGGTGATGCTCGCCGGCGTGCTCCTGGGCCCGCGCCGGGGGGCGCTCGCCGTGCTGCTCTACCTCGTCGTCGGCTTCGCAGGCCTGCCGGTGTTCGCGCAGGGCCGCGGCGGCCTCGCGGTGCTCGGGGCGGCGTCGGCGGGGTACCTCCTCGCGTTCGTGCCGGGCGCGGCGGCCGCCGGGTGGCTGACCCGCCTGCGCCGCGTGCCCCGCACGTGGCTGCCCGCCGTCGTCCTCGGCGCGACGACGGCGGCCACCGTGCTCGTCGTCTACCCGATCGGCATCGCGGTCATGGCGGCGCGCACCGGCCTCTCCGCGGGCGAGGCGATCGTCGCGGGCGCCGCGTTCCTGCCGTTCGACGTGGTCAAGAACGTCCTCGTGGCGATCGTGGCCGCCGCGGTCTTCCGGGCCTTCCCGGACATGCTGGAGCGCCGCTGAGGGCCGCCCGGCCGTGATCGAGCTCCTCGGCGCCGCCGTCGCCGTCCGCACCGCGGACGGCGGGGTGCGCACGCTCCTGCATCCGACGACGGCGGTCCTCGCCGAGCGCCGCGTCGCGGTCGTCGGCGCCAACGGCTCCGGCAAGTCGACGCTGGCCCGGCTCGCGGGCGGTCTCGTGCTGCCGACGGCCGGCCGCGTCCTCGTGGACGGGCTCGACACCGCCACGGACGGCGCCGCCGTCCGCCGCCGGGTCGGGTTCTGCTTCACCGACCCGGACGCCCAGCTCGTCATGCCGACGCCGGCGGAGGACGTCGCGCTGTCGCTGCGGCGCACCGTGCCACCCGCCGAGCGCGCCGCCGCGGCCCGGGAGGTGCTCGAGCGGTTCGGCCTCGGCGGCCACGCCGACGTGCCCGTGCACGCGCTGTCCGGCGGGCAGAAGCAGCTCCTCGCCCTCGCGGGCGTCCTCGCGACCCGGCCGGCGGTGCTCGTGTGCGACGAGCCGACGACGCTGCTCGACCTGCGCTGGCGGCGCGTCGTCGACGAGCTCCTCGAGGCCGCGGAGCCGCAGGTGCTGCTCGTCACGCACGACCTGGCGGCCGCGCGCCGGGCGGACCGCGTGCTCGTCGTCGACGAGGGCCGCGTCGTGGCCGACGGCGAGCCGGAGGCGGCCGTCGACGCCTACCTGCGGCTGATGGCCGGGCGGCCGGCGTGAGCGCCCCCGCCGCGGCCGGGCTGCTCGGCCTCTACGTGCCCGGCGACACGTGGCTGCACCGCACGGGCCCCGGGCCGAAGGCGGCGGGTCTCGCCCTGCTCGGCGCGTGGGTCGTCGTCGGGCGCGGCCCGGTCGCCGCGCTCGCCACCCTCGGCGCCGTCGTCGTCCTCGCCGCCACGGCGCGGATCGGGTGGCGCACGACGGCGCGCGGCCTGCTCCCCGTGCTCGTGGCGGCGGCGCTGCTGGCCGCCTACCAGGTGTGGCAGCGCGGCGCCGCTGTGGCGGTCGAGGTCTCCGCCGACCTCGTCTCCGCGGTCCTGGCGGCGACGGTGGTCACGGCGACGACGCCGGCCGACCGGATGCTCGACGCGGTCGTCCGGGCCGCGCGGCCGCTGCGCCGCGTCGGGCTCTCCCCGGAGACGGTCGGGCTCGCGGTCGCGCTGCTCCTGCGGTCCGTGCCGGCCCTCGCCCGGACGGCGACGGAGGTGCGGGACGCCGCCCGCGCGCGCGGGCTCGAGCGCAGCCCGCGGGCGCTCCTCGTCCCGGCGGCCGTGCGCGCCGTCGGCCGCGCGCGCCTGGTCGGGGACGCCCTCGCCGCCCGCGGCCTCGGCGACTGACGGCCGGGCCCGGACGAGCTCGGCGCGCCGCCGTCGGGCGCGCGGCGGGGCGCGGCCCTACCGTGATCACATGACCTTCCGGGAGGGCGGCAGCTTCGAGGGCGGGCGCGTGCGGACGCGGCGCGGCGGCGTGGCGGCCGGCGGCGGCATCGGCCTGGCCATCGTGGCGTTCCTCGTCTACCAGCTCACGGGCGTGGACCTCAGCGGCGAGCTGGCGAGCCTCCAGCAGGTCACCGGGGCCGGCGCGGGCGGCGGGCAGGTCGGCGAGGTGCCCGAGTGCACCGCGGCGGACGCGAACACCAACCGCGAGTGCCGCCTCTCGGCGACGCTGTACACGCTCGACGCGTTCTGGACCGACGTGTCGGCGGCCGAGGGCATCGCGTTCGACATCCCCGAGGCGGAGTCCTTCCAGGGGGCCACGACGACGGGCTGCGGCGCGGCGTCGGCGGCCGTCGGGCCGTTCTACTGCCCGGCGGACCAGACCATCTACCTCGACGTCTCCTTCTTCGACGAGCTGCGCACGCGGTTCGGCGCGGAGGGCGGGCCGTTCGCCGAGATGTACGTCGTCGCGCACGAGTACGGCCACCACATGCAGCACCTCATGGGCCGGATGGAGGGCCTCGACCGGCGCGACACCGGGCCGGGCTCGGACGGCGTCCGGCTCGAGCTGCAGGCGGACTGCTACGCGGGCATGTGGGCCCACGACGCCGCGACCCGGGTCGACCCGGACACGGGCCGCACGTTCCTCGTGCCGCCCACGGACGAGGAGCTCGCGCAGGCCCTCTCGGCGGCGGCGGCGATCGGCGACGACCACATCCAGGAGTCCTCGGGCGGCGGCGTGAACCCCGACACGTGGACGCACGGCTCGAGCGAGCAGCGCCAGCGGTGGTTCACCATCGGCTGGAACGAGGGCACGCTCACCGCGTGCGACACGTTCGCCACCGACGACCTGTGAGGCCCCGCCCCCTCACCCCATCCCTGCACACACCCCTGCCGGCCACACCCCTGCCGGCCACACCCCTGCCGGCCACACCCCTGCCGGCCACACCCCTGCAGAGTGGAACGAGACGAGGTCCGCACGCGCAGAGTGGAACGATCTGCCGGCAGATCGTTCCACTCTGCGGCGTGGGTGGGGCCCGGGGCCTGGGGGTGCGGCCGCCCCGTCAGACGTTGAAGCCGAGCGCGCGCAGCTGGGCGCGGCCGTCCTCGGTGATCCGCTCCGGCCCCCACGGCGGCATCCACACCCAGTTGATGCGGAACCCGGCGACCAGGCCCTCGAGCGCCTGCCCGGCCTGGTCCTCGATGACGTCGGTCAGCGGGCACGCCGCCGAGGTCAGCGTCATGTCGATGACCGCGTGGTTGTTCGGGTCGATCGCCACCCCGTAGACGAGGCCCAGGTCGACGACGTTGATGCCGAGCTCGGGGTCGATGACGTCGCGCAGCGCCTCCTCGACGTCCGCGACGTTCGGTGGGTTCGGGACGTTCGTCGTCTGTGCGCTCATCACGCCTCCTCCGTTGTCGTGCTCGCCACGCCTGCCTGGACCAACGCGTCGCGCAGGGCCATCCATCCCAGCAGGGCGCACTTGATGCGGGCGGGGTAGCGCCCGACGCCGGTGAACGCCGTCGCGTCCCCCAGCCGGTCCTCGGCGGCCTCGTCCAGCCCCTCGCCGCGCGTGTGCAGCAGGGCGCGGAAGTCCTCGCCCAGGCCCTCCACCTCGGCCACCGGCCGGCCCTCCACGAGCTCGGACATCACCGAGGTCGAGGCCTGCGAGATCGAGCAGCCCTGCCCCGCCCAGCTCACGCGCTCGACCGTGCCGTCGTCGCGCAGGTGCACGCGCAGGCGCACCTCGTCGCCGCAGGTCGGGTTCACCTGGAACGACTCGGCCGCGTACGGCTCCGCCAGGCCCTTCCCGTGCGGGTCCTTGGCGTGGTCGATGATGAGCTGCTGGTACAGCTGCTCCATCGCCCCGGTCACGACTCGCCCCCGAGGCCGAAGAACGGGCGCACGGTCCGCAGCGCCGCCGCGAAGACGGCGACGTCCTCCGCCGTCGTGTAGACCCCCGCCGACGCGCGGGCGGTCGCCGCCACGCCGAACCGGCGGTGCAGCGGCTGCGCGCAGTGGTGACCCACGCGGACGGCGACGCCGGCGTCGTCGAGCACCTGCCCGACGTCGTGCGCGTGCACCCCGTCCACGACGAACGAGACCAGGGCCAGGCGGTCGCGCGCCTCGGCGGGGCCGATCAGCCGCACGCCCGGCACGTCGTGCACCGCGTCGAGCAGGAGCCGCGTGACCTCGGCCTCGTGCGCGGCGACCGCGGCCATGCCGAGGTCGCGCAGGTAGCGGGCGGCCGCGCCCATGCCGACGGCCTGCGCGACCATCATCGAGCCGGCCTCGAACCGCTGCGGCGGCGGGGCGTAGGTCGTCGCCTCCATCGTGACGACCTCGACCATCGAGCCGCCCGTCGTGACCGGCGGCAGCGCCTCGAGGAGCTCGCGCCGGCCGTAGAGGGCCCCGACGCCGGTCGGGCCGTACATCTTGTGGCCGGAGAAGACCGCGAAGTCCACGCCGAGGGCGTGCAGGTCGACCGGGAGGTGCGGCACGCTCTGGCACGCGTCGAGCACGGTCAGCGCCCCCACCTCGCGCGCCCGCGCCACGAACGCCGCCACGTCGGCGACCGCGCCCGTGACGTTCGAGACGTGCGCGAACGCGAGCACCCGCGTGCGGTCGGTGACGACGTCCGCGAGCTGCTCGGTGCGCACCCGGCCGTCGTCCGCGACCTCGAGCCAGCGCAGGGTGGCGCCGGTCCGCGCCGCGAGCTCCTGCCAGGGCACGAGGTTCGCGTGGTGCTCCGCCTCGGTGACGACGATCTCGTCCCCGGGCGCCAGCGCGAACCGCCGCGCGGCGGCCCCGCCCCGGCCCGCCGTCGCGTTCGACATCGCGTACGCGACGAGGTTGATGCCGGCGGTCGCGTTCGTCGTCCAGACGATCTCGTCCGGCGCCGCCCCGACGAGCGCCGCGACCTCCGCGCGCGCGGACTCGTACGCGTCGGTCGCCTCCTCCGCGAGCTGGTGCGCGCCGCGGTGCACCGCGGCGTTGCGCACGGTGTAGAAGTCCAGCTCGGCGTCGACGACGACCTCGGGCTTCTGCGACGTGGCCGCCGAGTCGAGGTACACGAGCGGGCGCCCGCCGCGCACCGTGCGGCGCAGCAGCGGGAAGTCGGCCCGCACGGCGGCGAGCTCGCTCGCCGACAGGCGGGCGGGCTCCGCCGCGGCCCTCGGGTCGAGGGTGGTGGTCATCTGACCCCCTCCAGGCGTGTCGGGACGGCGGCCTCAGGCCGTCGCGAGGTACCGGTCGTAGCCCTCGGCCTCGAGGCGCTCCGCCAGCTCCGGGCCGCCCTCCTCCGCGATCCGGCCGTCGACGAAGACGTGCACGAAGTCGGGCTCGATGTAGCGCAGGATCCGCGTGTAGTGCGTGATGAGCAGGACGCCGACCTCGCCGGTCGAGCGCACCCGGTTCACGCCCTCCGAGACCACGCGCAGGGCGTCGACGTCGAGGCCGGAGTCGGTCTCGTCGAGGATCGCGATGCGCGGCTCGAGGAGCTCCATCTGGAGGATCTCGTGCCGCTTCTTCTCGCCGCCCGAGAACCCCTCGTTGACGTTGCGGTCGGCGAACGCCGGGTCCATCCGCAGGTTCTCCATGGCGGTGCGGACGTCGCGGACCCAGTGCCGCAGCGCGGGCGCCTGGCCGTCGATCGCCGTCTTCGCCGTGCGCAGGAAGTTCGAGACGGAGACGCCGGGGACCTCGACGGGGTACTGCATCGCGAGGAACATCCCCGCGCGCGCCCGCTCGTCGACGCTCATCGCGAGGACGTCCTCGCCGTCGAGCGTCACGGTGCCCGAGGTGATCTGGTACTTCGGGTGGCCGGCGAGCGAGTAGGCCAGCGTCGACTTCCCGGAGCCGTTCGGGCCCATGATCGCGTGGGTCTGGCCGCTCGACACGGTGAGGTCGACGCCGCGGAGGATCGGCTTGGCGCCCTCCTTGGTCTCGACGCTGACGTGCAGGTCGCGGATCTCGAGCGTGGACATGTCTCTCCTCAGCTTCACGTTCAGATGGTCACGTCGACGTCCACGAGCACGCGGTCGCCGTCGAGGGTCACGGGGTACACGGGCACCGGCTGGGTGGCCGGCAGGCTCAGGGGCTTGCCCGTGCGCAGGTCGAAGGTCGAGCCGTGCAGCCAGCACTCGATCGTGCAGCCGTCCACCTCGCCGTCGGACAGCGACACCTGGCCGTGGCTGCAGATGTCGGAGATCGCGTGGATCTCACCGTCCTCGTCGCGCACGACGGCGACCTCGACGGTCGCGCCGTCCGGGCCGTCGAGCTCCACGCGCAGCGCCGTGCCGGGCGGCACGTCGTCGGCGTAGCAGGCGAGCTGGGCCGTCACGGGGCCACCTCGGCGGGGGCGGCGGTGGCGAGCGCGCTCATCGTCCGCTCGAGCTCGGCCTCGATCGCCGCGAGGACGCGCTGCTCGACCTCGGGCACGCCGATCTGGCCGATGAGCTCGGCGAAGAACCCGCGCACGACGAGACGGCGCGCGTCCTCCTCGTAGATGCCGCGCGAGCGCAGGTAGAACAGCTGCTCGTCGTCGAACCGGCCGGTCGCGGACGCGTGCCCCGCGCCCTCGATGACGCCGGTCTCGATCTCGAGGTTCGGCACGGAGTCGGCGCGGGCGCCGTCGGTGAGCACGAGGTTCCGGTTGAGCTCGTAGGTGTCCGTGCCCTCGGCGACCGCGCGGATGAGCACGTCGCCCACCCACACCGCGTGCGCGCCGACGCCCTGGAGGGCGCCCTTGTACGCGACGCGCGAGCGGCAGGACGGCACGGCGTGGTCGACGAACAGCCGGTGCTCCTGGTGCTGGCCGGCGTCGGCGAAGTACAGCCCGAGGCCGGTGAACTCCGCGCCCTCGCCCGTGAACTCCACGTCCGGCGTGATCCGCACGACGTCCCCGCCGAGCGTGACGACCACGTGCTTGACGACGGCGTCCCGGCCGAGGCGCACGCGGTGCGACGACGCGTGCACGGCGCCCGCGTCCCAGTCCTGGATCGAGACCACGGTGAGGTGCGCGCCGTCGTCGGCGACGACCTCGACGGTCTCGGCGAGCGCGCCGCCGCCGACGTGGTCGATGACGACGATCCCCTGCGACAGCTCCTCGGCGTGCACGAGCAGGTGGGTGGCGCTCGGCCGGTCGTCCTCGGCGCCCGCGGTGCCCTCGACGCGCACGCTGACGGGCTCGGCGGCCACGGTCTCGCGGCCGACGGTCAGGACCGTGGACTCGGCGAACGACGTCCACGCGGCGGCGGCCACGCGGTCGCCCGGCCGGCCGGCCCGGCCGAGGCGCGGGTCGTTGCGGCCCACGATCTCGACGGCGACCTCGGGCGGGTTGACGACCGTCACCTGGGCGTGCGTGCCGCCCAGGCCGGCGCCGTCGGCGTCGAACAGCGGCACGAGCCGCTCCACCGGGGAGAAGCGCCACTCCTCCTCGCGCCCGGTGGGCACGGGGAAGTCGGCGAGGTCGAACGACGTCCGCCGGGCGGCGCGCGACGTCTCGGGCGCGCCGTAGCCGTGCGTGTGCGCGCCGTCGGCCCGCGCGCGCGAGTGGTCGGTGGACAGGTCGGTCGTCATCCCGCTCCCCGGGGTCTGCGTGTCGGTCGTGCCTGGGTCGGTGGCCGCGGCGGCCGCGGCGTCGGTGGTGCCCGTCGTCATCAGCCGACGGCCCCTTCCATCTGCAGCTCGATGAGCCGGTTGAGCTCGAGCGCGTACTCCATGGGCAGCTCGCGCGCGATGGGCTCGACGAAGCCGCGCACGATCATCGCCATGGCCTCGGTCTCGGGCAGGCCCCGGGACATGAGGTAGAAGAGCTGGTCCTCGCTCACGCGCGAGACCGTCGCCTCGTGGCCCATCGACACCTCGTCCTCGCGGACGTCCACGTACGGGTAGGTGTCCGAGCGGGAGATCTGGTCGACGAGCAGCGCGTCGCACAGCACGTTCGACGCGGAGTACTCGGCGCCCTCGAGCACCTGCACGAGGCCGCGGTACGACGTGCGCCCGCCCCCGCGCGCGACCGACTTCGAGACGATCGAGCTCGAGGTGTGCGGCGCCGCGTGCACCATCTTCGCGCCGGCGTCCTGGTGCTGGCCCTCGCCCGCGAAGGCGATGGACAGGGTCTCGCCCTTGGCGTGCTCGCCCATGAGGTAGATCGCCGGGTACTTCATGGTCACCTTGGACCCGATGTTCCCGTCGACCCACTCCATCGTGCCGCCCTCGGCGACCGTGGAGCGCTTGGTCACGAGGTTGTACACGTTGTTCGACCAGTTCTGGATCGTCGTGTACCGGACCCGCGCGTTCTTCTTCACGATGATCTCGACGACGGCGGAGTGCAGCGAGTCGGACGAGTAGATCGGGGCGGTGCAGCCCTCGACGTAGTGCACGTAGGAGCCCTCGTCGGCGATGATCAGCGTCCGCTCGAACTGGCCCATGTTCTCCGTGTTGATGCGGAAGTAGGCCTGCAGCGGGATCTCGACGTGCACGCCCGGCGGGACGTAGACGAACGAGCCGCCGGACCACACGGCCGTGTTGAGCGCGGCGAACTTGTTGTCGCCCGGGGGCACGACGGAGCCGAAGTACTGCTGGAAGATCTCCGGGTGCTCGCGCAGGCCGGTGTCGGTGTCGAGGAAGATGACGCCCTGCTCCTCCAGGTCCTCGCGGATCTGGTGGTAGACGACCTCGGACTCGTACTGCGCGGCGACGCCCGCGACCAGGCGCTGCTTCTCCGCCTCGGGGATGCCCAGCCGGTCGTACGTGCGGCGGATGTCCTCGGGCAGGTCCTCCCAGCGGCTCGCCTGCTTCTCGGTCGACCGCACGAAGTACTTGATGTTGTCGAAGTCGATGCCCGAGAGGTCCGCGCCCCACGAGGGCATGGGCTTCTTCTCGAACAGGCGGAGGGCCTTGAGCCGCGTCGTGAGCATCCACTCCGGCTCGTCCTTCAGCCGGGAGATGTCGCGCACGACGTCCTCGTCGAGGCCCCGCCGCGCGGACGCGCCCGCCACGTCCGGGTCGTGCCAGCCGTAGCCGTACGACCCGATCGACGCGATGATCTCGGCGTCGGAGGTCGGGGCGTCGGTCGCCGGCGTCGCGGCGTTCGTCTCGGTCGGTGCCGTCATGGGGTTCCCTCCACTGTCGCGGCAGGTGCTGTCGGTGCTGGGGTGAGCGGCGCGGGCGCCGGGGTGACGCCCAGCGGGACGTGCGTGGTGCACACGTGCCCGCCGGTGGCGAGCGTCGAGAGGCGCTGGACGTGCACGCCCAGCAGCTCGGAGAACAGGGCGGTCTCGGCCTCGCACAGCTGCGGGAAGTGCGCGGCCACCGCCTGCACGGGGCAGTGCCCCTGGCAGAGCTGGACCGCGCGCCCGCCCGGGAGCGGCCGCACGGAGGCGGCGAAGCCGTCGTCGGACAGGCGGTCCGCCAGGATGCGGAGCCGCTCCACGACGTCGTCCGTGCCGGTCACGGCGTCGCCGTGGTGGCTGTGCATCTCGAGGACGCGGCGCCGCGCGAACTCCCGCAGCGCCTCCTCCCCGCCCAGGGTCTCGAGGAAGGCGAGGGCCTCGGCGGCGAGGTCGGAGTAGGCCGTGGACAGCGCGGCCTGGCCGCGCGCCGTGGCGACGTAGTGCCGCGCGGGGCGGCCCCGGCGTCGGCCGAGGGCGGGCACGTCGTGCTCCGCGATCTCGCCGGCGGCGAGCAGCGCCGCGACGTGCCGGCGCACGCCCGCGGCGGTCAGGTCGAGCTCCTCGGCGAGGCGGACGACGGAGACGGGCCCGTCCTCGACGATGAGCCGCAGGATCCGGTCGCGGGTCGAGCAGTCCTCCTCCGCGGGCGCGGAGGCCGAGGCGGGGACGGGCGCAGGCGTGGGCACGGGCTCGGCTCCTTCCTCGGATGATGGGCGCTGCGAACGGGTCCCGCGGCGCTGGCGGATGCGCGGCGACCGGGTCGCCGTCGATATTGGCAACAGTCTCGTTGCTGAATTCCTTCCGCGCAACGAAGGTCACCCTCACCTGGTGCGGCACCCCTGGGGGCCACTGCGGGGACGGGTGCGGGATGGCTCCCGGGCGGCTGCGGGCTCCCCCGGCTCCCCTCCGCGCCCCGGGCCCCGCGGCGCACCCGGCCCCCGGGCTCCCTAGACTGCGGGCGATGCCCGCTCCCCCCGCACTCGAGGTGTCCGGCCTGGTCAAGCGCTACGCCGGCCGCCCCGCCGTCGACGGCGTGGACCTCGTGGCCGCGCGCGGCGCGGTCACTGCGCTCCTCGGTCCCAACGGGGCCGGCAAGACGACGACCGTCGAGTGCTGCGTGGGCCTGCGCCGGCCCGACGGGGGCACGGTGCGCGTGCTCGGCCGGGACCCGCGCCGCGACCGCGCCGCGCTCGCCCCGCGCGTCGGCGTCATGCTGCAGGACGGCGGGCTGCCGGCGGCCGTGCCCGCCGGGCGGGTGCTCGCGCACGTCGCCGCGATGTACGCGGACCCGCGGCCGCTCGCCGAGCTCGACGCGGCCCTCGGCCTGGCGGACTTCGCGCGCACCCCGGTGCGCCGGCTCTCGGGCGGCCAGCGCCAGCGCCTCGCGCTCGCGGTCGCCGTCGTGGGCCGGCCGCAGCTCGCGTTCCTCGACGAGCCGACCGCCGGCCTCGACCCGCAGGCCCGCCTGGCCGTGTGGGACATGGTGCGCGGCCTGCGCGACGCGGGCACCGCCGTCGTGCTGACGACCCACCAGATGGCCGACGCCGAGGCGCTCGCCGACGCCGTCGTCGTCGTCGACCGGGGGAAGGTCGTCGCCTCGGGGACCGTCGCGGACGTCGTCGGCGCGCCGGAGGCCGTCCGGGTCACGGTGACCGACCCGCCCGAGCCGCTCGCGCGGCTCGCCGAGGCGCTCGCCGCCGCGCTGGCGGACGCGTCCGGCGCCGGCCCGGCGCCCACCGTGACCGCGCGCGAGCCCGCGACGCTCGACGTCGCGCTGCCGCCCGACGCCCGGGTGCTGCACGCGATCACCGGCTGGGCCGCGGCGCGCGGCCTGCTGGTCTCCGTCGCGCCGGCGCGCCGCACGCTCGAGGACGCGTTCCTGGACCTGACGGGGCGGAACCTGCGATGACCGCGGCCGCGCCCGTCTCCCCGCCCGGCCCCGCACCCGCCGCGGCCCCCTGGCCGCGCCGCGTGCTCGCGCAGGCGTCCTTCGAGGCGCGCGCGGTGCTCCGCAACGGCGAGCAGCTCCTCCTCACGCTGGTCCTGCCGGTGCTGGCGCTCGTCGTGCTCGCGCGCACCGACGTCGTCGACCTGGGCACCGCCGACCGGCTCGGCCTCGCCGCGCCTGGCGCGCTCGCCCTGGCGGTGCTGTCCACCGCGTTCACGTCGCAGGCGATCGCCACCGGCTTCGACCGGCGCTGGGGCGTCCTGCGGCTCCTCGCCACGACGCCGCTCGGCCGGGGCGGCCTGCTCGCGGGCAAGGCAGTGGCGGTGCTCGCCGTCGAGGCCCTGCAGGTCGCCGTGCTCGGCGGGGTGGCGCTCGCGCTCGGCTGGCGGCCCGACGCGCAGGGGCTCCCGGCCGCGGCCCTCGTCCTCGCGCTCGGTACGGCCGCGTTCGTGGCGCTCGCCCTCGTCGTCGCGGGCACCCTGCGCACGGAGGCCGTGCTCGCCGTCGCGAACCTGATCTGGGTGCTGCTCGCCGCGGGCGGCGGCGCCCTGCTCCCCCTCGACGTCCTGCCCGACGCCGCGGCCGGCGTCGTCGCGCTGCTGCCCTCCGGGGCGCTCGGCGAGGGCCTGCGCACCGCGCTGACGGGCGGGGGGTTCCCCGTCGGCCCGGTGCTGGTGCTCGCCGCGTGGACGGCGCTCGGCTCCGCGCTCGCCGCGCGGTTCTTCCGCTGGGACTGACACCCGCCCCTGGGCGCCGCCCGCGGGCCGCTAGCGTGTCCTGCGTGAGCACGACGACGCCGCCCGCCCCCGCCGCGCCCGCGCCCCCGCTCGGCGCGCCCCCGCGCCTGCGCCGGCTCGCCTGGGCGAACCTCGCGGCGCAGATCGGGATCATCGTCACGGGCGGCGCGGTCCGGCTCACGGGCTCGGGCCTCGGCTGCTCGACGTGGCCGCAGTGCGAGCCGGGCCGGTTCACGCCGGTGCTGCGCCCGGAGACCCCCGGGCACACGTTCATCGAGTTCGGCAACCGCACGCTGACCGGCGTGCTCGCCGTCGTCGCGCTCGCGCTGCTCGTCGTGGCCTGGCGCGACCGCGACCTGCCCGTCTGGTACCGGCGGCTCGCCGTCGTGCCGCTGGCGGGCGTCGCCGCCCAGGCCGTCATCGGCGGGATCACCGTCCTCGCGGACCTGCACCCGGCGGTCGTCGGCCTCCACATGGTCGTCTCGCTCGTGCTCGTCGCCGCGTCCGCGGCGCTCGTCGCGCTGGCGGGCCGCCCGCTGGAGCACCGCCCCGTCGCCCCGACGACGCTGCTCGCCGCCCGGGCGCTGCTCGCCGTCGGCGCGGTGCTCATGGTCCTCGGCACGGTCACGACGGGCGCCGGGCCGCACGGCGGCGACGACGAGGTCGCGTACCGCTACGCCGTCGACCCGGTGCTCGCGGCGAAGGCCCACGCCGCCGCGGTCTGGGCGTTCGTGCTGCTCGTGCTCGCCGGCCTGTGGCTCCTGCGGCGCGAGGGCACCCGCGGGCCCGTGTGGCGCGCCTGGCTCGTGCTGCTCGGCGTGACGCTCGCCCAGGGCCTCGTCGGCTACGTGCAGTACTTCACCGGCCTGCCCGAGGTGCTCGTGGGCGTCCACCTGCTCGGCACCGGCCTCCTGACGACGGCGCTCACCTGGGCCTGGTGCCGGCTGCGCTGGGCCTAGGAGCCGAGCGCGAAGGTCTGGATCGCGAGCACGGCGGCGCCGCGGCACCAGTCGGTGTCGTCCCCCGGGAGGGTCGCGAGGGGGATCCGACGCGCCCGGGGGTCACGGTCGGCGCGCAGGCCCTCCTCGACCGCCTCGCGGGCGACGTGGACGAGTCGCACGCCCTCGCCCCCGACGATGACGAGCTGGGGGACGGTGAGGTTGGCGATGGCGGCGAGGAGGCGGCCGAGGCCGCGCCCGGCGTCGTCGACGACGCGGCGGGCGGCGGGGTTGCCGCGCTCCGCCGCATCGAGGGCGGCGTCGTAGTCGTGCTCGCGCCCGAGGGCGTGGGAGACCGCCTCGACGATGGCCGTGCTCGTGAGGATCGAGCGCGCGCAGCCGCGGTGCCCGGCCGGGCAGAGCGGGCCGAGCGGGTCGAGCGGCCAGTGGCCGACGAGCCCGATGCCGGAGTCCTCGTCGACGACGATGCCGCCGTTGACGACGAGGCCGTACCCGACGCCGGCGCCGAGGGTGACGACGGCGAACCGGTCGAGGCCGCGGCCCGCGCCGAACCAGTGCTCGCACTCGGTGAGCGCGACGAGGTCGTTGTCGACGACCGTCGGGATCCCGGTGCGCTCCTCGACGAGGGCGCGCAGGTCGACGTCGTGCCACCCGAGGAACGGCGCGTCGACGACGACCCCGCCGCGGGTCAGCGCACCCACGCCGATCCCGAGGGCGGAGACCTCGACGCCCGGGGGGACGAGCTCGTCGACGAGCTCGCCGATGGCCGCGACGACCTCGGCGGGCTCGCGCGAGCCGAGCGTGCGACCCGCCTGACCAAGGACCCCCGCGCGCAGGTCGGTGAGGACGCCGAGCACGGCCTCGCCGGTCAGCTTGAGGCCGAGGAAGTGCCGGGAGCCGGCGACGACGTCGAGGAGCCGCTTGGGGCGGCCCACGCGGGCTGCCGGGTCCTCGCCGATCTCCTCGAGGAGGCCGGCCTTGAGCAGGGGGCCGACGAGCCGCGTGAGCGAGGCGGCCGAGAGGTTGAGACGGCGAGCGAGGTCGCTGCGGGCGAGCGGCCCGTGGCGGAGCACCTCGAGCGCGACGGCGTGCGCCGTGCCTCGCTCGGGGATCCAGGTCGCCGTCCGTGCCATGCTCACTCCTTCGGAGGGTTTCTTCCGTGGCTGAATGAATCGTAACCGAACCGCGACCTTCGTCGCACCCTTGACACCCTATTATCTTCTGCCGTAGAAGTAATGCCCTCGCCCGGGCCCCGAACGACCGCCGTCGACTGGAGACCGCAATGAAGCGCCTGCCCCGTTCCGCCCTCGCCCTCGCAGCGACGGTGACGGCCATGCTCGCCGTCACGGCCTGCTCCTCCGGTGGCGACTCCCCGCCCGCCGCCGACCAGGACGGTTCCACGTCCGAGAACATCACCCTGACCTTCTGGGGCTCCTACGGCAACGGCGGGCACTCCGCCCAGCAGGACGTCCTCAACAACGAGCTCATCCCCGCCTTCGAGGCCGAGCACCCCGGCGTCACCGTCGAGTACGTCGACATCCCCTACGACGACCTGCTCCAGAAGCTCACCACGAGCTCGGCGGCCGACGAGCTGCCGGACATCGTGCGCGCCGACCTCGGCTGGGTCCCCCGCTTCGCCGACCTCGGCGTCCTCGTCCCCCTCTCCGACGTCATGCCCGACTGGGACGAGCTCGCCGACGCGGTCTTCCCGGGCGTCCTCGCCACGAACTACTACGACGGCAAGTACTACGGCCTGCCGCTCAACACCAACACCCGCGTCCTCATCACCAACCCCGCGGCGCTCGAAGCCGCCGGCAGGGACGCGCCGCCGAGCACCTTCGACGAGTTCGTCGCCATGGGCGAGGCGCTCGAGGGCACGGGCATCACCCTCTTCGCCGACGGCGGCCTCGGGGCCTGGAACGTCATGCCGTGGATCTGGTCCGGCGGCGGGGACATCACGGACGCCGAGCTGACGACGTCCAGCGGCGTCCTCGACAGCGACGCCAACGTCGCCACCATCGAGATGCTCGTGGACCTCTACCGGGCCGAGAAGATCTCCAGCGGGATCATTGGCAACGAGGGCGCCGTCTCCACGAGCGAGGGCCTGCCCGGCGGCAACTACGCCACCATCCTCGACGGGCCGTGGATGACCTCGATCTGGTCGGAGCAGTTCCCCGGCTTCGAGCCCGTCTTCTCCCCGGTCCCCGCCGGCCCCGGCGGCTCGGTGAGCGTCGTCGGCGGCGAGGACATCGTCCTCACCACCGCCTCCGAGCACCAGGAGGCCGCGCTCGACTTCATCCGCTTCACGCAGACGGAGAAGTTCCAGATGGCGCTCGTGCCCACCGGCCAGCTCACCGTCATCAAGGCCCTCGGCGACAAGCAGATCGAGATCGCGCCCGAGCTCGAGGTCTTCACCCGCCAGCTCGAGACGGCCAAGAACCGCCTCGCCATCACGCAGGGCGCCGAGGTCGACGCGATCCTCAACGCCGAGCTCACCCCCGCGTTCGAGGGCAAGGTCTCGGTGCGCGAGGCCCTGCAGAACGCCGCGGCACGGATCGACGAGCTCCTGCCGCGATGACCCTGCAGGACACCAAGGTCCGGGAGGCCGCCTCGCACGAGGCGGCCTCCCGGCCCCGCCGACGGCGCGTCCCCCTCACGCCGTACCTCTTCCTCGCCCCCGGCCTGGCCCTCTTCGCCGTCTGCGTCCTCTACCCCATCACGCAGGCCGTGCGGATGAGCTTCTACGACTGGAAGATCGTCGCAAGCGCCACGAGCGAGTTCCTCGGGCTCGACAACTACGCCCGCGCCCTCGAGGACCCGCAGTTCTGGGTCGCCCTCGGCAACACCGGGTTCTACGCCGTGGCCACGCTCGTCCCCCAGGTCGTGCTCGGGCTCGCCGTCGCCCTCCTCCTCCACAAGCGCAGCCCCGCCCAGCCGCTGTATCGCGTGCTGTACTACCTGCCCGTCGTCACGAGCTGGGTCGTGGTGTCCCTGCTCTTCCGCTTCCTCTTCGCCGACGCCGGGCTCGTCAACTTCGCCCTGAGCGAGGTCGTCCCCGTGACCGACGGCCAGATCTCCTGGCTCGCCGACCGCTGGACCGGCATGGTCGCCATCAGCGCCCTCGGCGTGTGGAAGGGCATCGGCTGGTCGATGATGATCTTCCTCGCCGCCCTCCAGGGCGTGCCGACCTCGCTCCTCGAGGCGGCCACCGTCGACGGCGCCTCCCGGTGGCAGCGGTTCCGGGCCGTCACGCTGCCGGCGATCCGCGCCGCCCTGGGCTTCGTGACGATCATGCTCGTCATCGGCAGCTTCAACGTCTTCATCTCCGTCTACCTCATGACGGGCGGCGGCCCCGCCGGCCGCACCGACGTGCTGCTGACGTACATGTACCACCAGGCGTTCGGGAACCTCGACTTCGGCTACGGCTCGGCGATCGCCGTCATCCTCACCGCGATCGTGCTCGTGCTCTCGCTCGTCCAGCTGCGCCTCTTCCGGGACCGCGACGCGGGGCAGGCGCCATGAGGACCTCCCTGCCCCGCGCCGTCGTCGTCGCCCGGCACGTGCTGCTCCTCGCGGGCGCGTTCGTCATGGTGGCGCCGTTCCTGTACATGGTGTCGATCTCGTTCACCGAGAACAGCTACGTGCTCACCACGCCCCCGCAGTTCATCCCCGACCCGCCGACGACGGCCAACTACGAGCGTGTGCTCGCCATGGGCACCATCCCCCGCGCCTTCCTCACCTCGCTGGGAGTCGCGAGCGTCACGACCGTCGTCTCGCTGCTCGTCAGCTCGATGACCGCCTACGCCTTCGCCCGCTTCACCTTCCCCGCCAAGGAGCTGCTGTTCCGGGTGCTCCTCGTGGGCCTCATGATCCCCGCGGTCATGCTCCTCGTGCCGCAGTTCATCCTCGCCAAGCACCTCGGGCTGCTCGACAGCCACCTCGGGCTCGTCGTGTTCTACGTGGCCGGCTCGCTCGCGCTCAACACGTTCCTGCTGCGCGGCTTCTTCGAGTCGATCCCCGCCGAGCTCGACCAGGCGATGCAGGTGGACGGCGCGAACGCGTGGACCCGCTACTGGCGGCTCGCGCTCCCGCTGGCCCGGCCGGGCCTCGCGACGGCGACGATCTTCACCTTCTTCGGGGCGTGGGACGAGTTCGCCTGGGCCCTGACGATCCTCAACGACCCCGACCTGCAGACCCTGCCGATCGCCATCCGCCTCCTCGCGGGCCAGGGCAACAACGCCGTGCAGTGGGGCCTGGTGTTCGCGGCCTCCGTCATCGCGATCGTGCCGGTGATCGTCGTCTTCCTCCTCTTCCAGCGCCACTTCGTCCAGGGCCTCACCTCCGGGGCCGTGAAGGGATGACCGTGACCGAACCGCGGCCGGAGCTCCTCCCCGAGCTCGCGACCTTCCCCGCCGGCCGGGAGGTGCGCGTCGAGGTGCGCGACCTGCGGCCCGGCACGCTCTGCGTGCGGCACCTCGGCGAGGTCGTCGCGGAGGTGCCGCACGACGGCCACGGGCTCGTCTCCCTCGGCGCGCTGACGCCCGGCGGCTACGGCGTCGAGGCCGAGGGCGTCCGCACCGCCCTCGACGTGCAGCGCGAACCACGCTCCCGGCTGCGGTACGGCTTCGTCGCGAGCTTCCCGCCCGGCCGCGACCCGGGCGGGGTCGCCGAGCTGGCGCGCCGGCTCCACCTCACCGCGGTGCAGCTGTACGACTGGGCCTACCGGCACGCCGACCTGCTCGGCGGCGGGGAGGAGTACGTCGACCCGCTCGGTCGGCCCGTCTCGCTCCCCACCGTGCGCGCCCTCGCCGCGGCTCTGCGCGCCTGCGGCGCCGACCCGCTCGGCTACGCCGCGGTCTACGCCGTCGGCGAGGAGGAGTGGGCCCGCTGGAGCCACCTCGCCCTCCTGAGGGCCGGGGGCGAGCCCTGGTCCCTCGGGACCTTCCTGCGCATCGTCGACCCCGCGCACCCCGAGTGGCTCGAGCACCTCGCCGGTCAGCTGCGCCGCGCCGTCGCCGAGACCGGCCTCGCGGGCTTCCACCTCGACCAGTACGGCTACCCGCGCCGCGCGCGGCGCGCCGACGGTGCCCGCGTCGACGTCGCGGAGTCCTTCGCGACGCTCCTCGCGCACCTCCGCGCGCAGCTGCCCGCCGAACGCCTCGTCTTCAACCAGGTCAACGACTTCCCCACCTGGCGCACCGCGCACAGCCCGCAGGACGCCGTCTACATCGAGCCCTGGCACCCCCAGGACGACCTGGGCGACCTGGCACGCACCGTCGAGCGCGCGCGGCGTGCGGGCAAGCCGGTCGTCCTCGCGGCCTACCAGTCGGTCTACCGGTCCGCCGACGCCGCGAGCGCGGACACCGCGACCGCGCTCACCATGGCCACGCTCTTCTCCCACGGCGCGACCCAGCTCCTCGCGGGCGAGGAGGGGAACGTCCTCGTCGACCCCTACTACGTCGACAACCACCCCGCCGAGCCGGGCACCCTCGCTCTCCTGCGCCGCTGGTACGACTTCCTCGTCGAGCACGACGAGCTCCTCATGGGCCCCCAGGAGGACGTCACCACCGCGTACGTCGGCCCGTACAACGACGAGTGCGACGTCGTGGGCCTCCCGTGCACGGGCGAGCCGACCGCGGGCGCGGTGTGGCGACGCGTCGTCCAGGTCGACGGGCGGCTCGTCGTCCACCTCGTCAACCTCCTCGACCAGCCCGACGCCCGCTGGGACGCCCCCCGCGCCGCGGTCCGCCCGGTGACGGGCGGCGTGCTGCGGATCCGGCGCGTCGCGGGGTGGCCGCGGGTGCGCGTCGCGGACCCCGACGGCGAGGGGTACCTGCGCGACGTCCCCCTGCGCGACGACGGCGAGCACGTGCTCGCCGAGCTCCCCCCGCTGCGGGTGTGGCAGCTCGTCCTCGTCGACCCCTGGGGGGAGGAGGCGTGAGCGCCGCCGACGAGGACTGGTGGCGCCGCTCGGTGGTGTACCAGGTGTACCCGCGCAGCTTCGCCGACTCCGACGGCGACGGCATCGGGGACCTCCGCGGGATCACCGAGCACCTCGCCCACCTCGAGCACCTCGGCGTCGACGTCGTCTGGCTCTCGCCGATCTACGCCTCCCCCCACGCGGACAACGGCTACGACATCTCCGACTACTTCGCCATCGATCCCGTCTTCGGGACGTTCGACGACTTCGACGAGCTCGTCGAGGCGCTGCACCGGCGCGGCATGCGGCTCGTCATGGACCTCGTCGTCAACCACACGTCCGACGAGCACGCGTGGTTCCGCGAGTCGGCGAGCGGGCCGGACAGCCCCCTGCGGGACTGGTACTGGTGGCGCCCCGCGCGTCCCGGGACGGTGCCCGGGCTCCCCGGGAGCGAACCGAACAACTGGGAGTCCTTCTTCTCGGGTCCCACCTGGACCTTCGACGAGCGCTCGGGCGAGTACTACCTGCACCTGTTCGCCCGCAAGCAGCCCGACCTCAACTGGGAGAACCCGGAGGTGCGGCAGGCCGTCTACGCGATGATGCGCTGGTGGCTGGACCGCGGGGTCGACGGCTTCCGCATGGACGTCATCAACCTCATCTCGAAGGACCCCCGGCTGCCCGACGGGAAGGTCGGCCCCTCCGGACTCGGGGACGGCTTCCCCTTCTACGGCTGCGGCCCGCGCATGCACGAGTTCCTCCAGGAGATGCACCGGGAGGTGTTCGCGCCGCACCCGGGTCGCCTGCTCACGATCGGGGAGATGCCGGGCGTCGGCATCGACGACGCCCGCCGCGCCACGGACCCCCGCAACCGCGAGCTCGACGTCGTCTTCCAGTTCGAGCACGTCGGCCTCGACCACGGCCCGCACGGGAAGTGGTGGCCGCGCCGCGCCCGCGCCGAGGAGCTCGTCGCGACCTTCTGCCGCTGGCAGACCGGTCTCGCCCCGCACGGCTGGAACAGCCTGTACTGGGGCAACCACGACCAGCCGCGCGTCGTCTCCCGCTTCGGCAACGACCGGGAGCACCGGGTCGCCTCGGCGACGGCGCTCGCCACGATCCTGCACCTGCAGCAGGGCACGCCCTTCGTCTACCAGGGCGAGGAGATCGGCATGGCGAACGCCCCCTTCTCCTCGATCGAGGACTTCCGCGACATCGAGAGCCTCAACCACTTCGCCACGGCGACCGCGCGCGGCATCCCACCGGAGGAGGTCCTCGCCGGGATGCGCCCGGCGAGCCGCGACAACGCCCGCACCCCGATGCAGTGGAGCGACGCCCCGCACGCCGGCTTCACGACGGGCACCCCGTGGATCGACGTCAACCCCGACCACCGCGAGGTGAACGTCGAGGCCCAGCGCGGTGTGCCGGGGTCCGTCCTCGAGCACTACCGCAGCCTCGTCGCCCTGCGCCGCACGGACGACGTCGTCGTCCACGGCTCCTTCGAGCACCTGCCCACGGAGCACCCTGAGGTCTTCGCCTTCGCCCGGCGCCTCGGGCAGGACTGGCTCTGCGTGGTGGCGAACCTCTCGGACGAGTCCCGGGACGTGCGGCTCGCGCGGGACCTGGCCGCCCGCGAGCTCGTGCTGCGGAACGCCACGGGGCCCCTGGGTCCCCTGGCACCCTGGGAGGTGCGCGTGCACCGCGGCGCGGGGCCGCTGCCGACGCCGTCGGGCTCCTGACGGCGCCGACGGCCCGCGATCAGCCCGTGGGGCGCAGGTCCGTCCAGCCGCGCGAGCGCGCCGCGTGCGCCGCGAGCACGCCGATGACCGTCGACGGGCTGCGCAGCCGCCCGCCCAGCACGGCGGTCACCGCGTCGTCCAGCGGCACCCACACGGCCGTCATGTCCGCCTCCTCCGCCTCGCGGACGTGCCGCTCTTCGTCGGGCACGGGCGAGAGGTCGCGCGCGAGGAACACGTGCAGCGCCTCGTCGCTGCCGCCCGGCGAGCTGAGGTACTCGGTGAGCAGCCACCACGCGCCCGCGACCAGGTCGGCCTCCTCGGCCAGCTCGCGCCGGGCGGCCGCCAGCGGCGGCTCCCCCGGCACGTCCAGCAGGCCCGCGGGCGGCTCGAGGAGCTCGGCGCGCACCGGGTGACGGTACTGGCGCAGCAGGAGGACGCGGTCGTCGTCGTCCAGCGCGATGACGGACACGGCGCCGGGATGGCGGACGAACTCGCGCGTCACCGTCCCGGCCGCGCCGAGGTCGACGGTCTCGCTCACCACGTCCCAGACCATGCCGCGGTGCAGCACCCGGGACTCGCTGACGGGGCGCGTCCCGGGGACGTCGGCGAGGTCCATCAGGCGCCGGCGGGGGCGGGCGCCTGCTCGGCCTCGCGCGCCGCGGCGCGGGCGTCGAGCGCCGCGCGGACGAGCCCCGCGAACAGCGGGTGCGCGCGCGTGGGCCGCGACTGGAACTCCGGGTGCGCCTGCGTGCCGACGTAGTACGGGTGCACGTCGGCCGGCAGCTCGACGAACTCCACGAGCGTGCCGTCCGGCGACGTGCCCGAGATGACCAGGCCGGCCTCCTCGAGCTGCTGCCGGTACGCGTTGTTCACCTCGTAGCGGTGCCGGTGCCGCTCGTGCACCCGGTCGGTGCCGTAGGCCTTGGCGGTCACCGTGCCGGGCACGAGCACCGCCTCGTACGAGCCGAGCCGCATCGTGCCGCCCATGTCGCCGTCGCCCTCGACGATGGCGAGCTGCTCGGCCATCGTCGCGATGACGGGGTGCTCGGTGCCGGGGTCGAACTCCGACGACGACGCCCCCGCCAGCCCGAGCACGGACCGCGCGTACTCCATGACCATGACCTGCAGGCCGAGGCAGAGGCCGAGCGTGGGCACGCGGCGCGTGCGGGCCCAGGTGAGCGCGCCGATCTTGCCCTCGACGCCGCGCACGCCGAAGCCGCCCGGCACGACGACGGCGTCCACCCCGGCGAGCGCCTTCTCGGCGCCCTCGGGGGTCGCGCAGCGGTCGGAGGCCACCCAGCGGATGCGCACCTTGGCGTCGTTGGCGAACCCGCCGGCGCGCAGGGCCTCGGTCACGGACAGGTAGGCGTCCGGCAGGTCGACGTACTTGCCGACGAGCGCGACCTCGACCTCGTGGGCGGCGTCGTGCACGACCTTCGTCACGCGGTCCCACGCGCTCCAGTCCACGTCCCGGAACGGCAGGCGGAGCCGCTGCACGACGTACGCGTCGAGCCCCTCCCGGTGCAGCACGCGCGGGATGTCGTAGATGCTCGGCGCGTCGGCGGCGGTGACCACGGCCTCGACGTCCACGTCGCAGAAGAGCGCGATCTTGCGCTTCGTCGACTCCGGCAGCTCGCGGTCCGAGCGCAGCACGAGCGCGTCGGGCTGGATGCCGATGCTGCGCAGCGCGGCCACGGAGTGCTGGGTCGGCTTGGTCTTCAGCTCGCCGCTCGGGGCGAGGTAGGGCACGAGCGAGACGTGCAGGAAGAACACGTTGTCACGGCCGACGTCCTGGCGGACCTGGCGCGCGGCCTCGATGAACGGCAGCGACTCGATGTCGCCGACCGTGCCGCCGATCTCCGTGATGATGACGTCGACGTCGGGGCCCGCCTGGGCGCGCATCCGCGCCTTGATCTCGTCGGTGATGTGCGGGATGACCTGCACGGTGTCGCCGAGGAACTCGCCCCGGCGCTCCTTGGCGAGCACGCTCGAGTAGATCTGCCCGGTCGTCACGTTCGCCTGCGCCGTCAGCGGCACGTCGAGGAAGCGCTCGTAGTGCCCGATGTCCAGGTCCGTCTCGGCGCCGTCGTCGGTGACGAAGACCTCCCCGTGCTGGAACGGGTTCATCGTCCCGGGGTCGACGTTGATGTACGGGTCGAGCTTCTGCATGGTGACCCGCAGCCCGCGCGAGCGGAGCAGCCGGCCGAGGCTCGAGGCCGTCAGGCCCTTACCGAGAGAGGAGGCGACGCCCCCCGTGACGAAGATGTGCCGGGTCACCTGGTCCGACCGCCCGGAGAGTCGGTTCGCGCGCTCTGCCACGGGCTTCCACTCTACCGGACGGGCCCGACGCCGCCCGGCCGACTCTCGGGCGCGCCCGCCGGGGACCGCTCGCGCAGCGCCGAGAGCAGGCCCCGGTCGCCGACGGCGGCCGCGGCCACGACCGCGGCCAGGCACACGAGCGCGCCCGCGACGGCGCCGCCGACGGCGAGCCACGCCGCCGCCGTCGAGGTCGCCGCCGGCCCGACCGTCCCGAGGACGGCGTCCACGACGACCCGCCCGACGACGGCCCCCGCCACCGCGCCGAGGCCGAGCGCCGCGCCCGTCCGCCCCACGCCCGCCACCGCGGCCCGCCCGGCGGAACGCACGAGCCCGACGAGGAGCCCGACGCCCGCGACGGACATGCCGGCCGTCGTCGCGATCCCCAGGCCGAGGAGCGTGCCGACGCGGTCCCGCTCCCCGCCCGTGAGCAGCACGACCGCCACGGCGGCCACCGCCGCGGCCACGAACCAGCCGAGCGCCGTCGCGGTCACCGCCGCCCGGCCGCGGTGCAGCACGTACAGCGCGCGGCTGACGTGCAGGATGAGCGCGAAGCCGCACAGCCCGGGCGCCATCCACGTCAGCCCCACGGCCATCCCGCCCACGTCCGCCCCGCCGGGCACGACGAGGTCGAACACGGCCTCGACCGCCGGCGCCGCGGCGACGAGCACGGCCGCGCCGAGGACCGACACCGCGAGGACCACGCGCGTCGTGCGCGCGCTGAGCCCGGCGAACGCGACGGTGTCCTCGTTCGCGGCGTGCTCGGCGAGGCGCGGCAGCGCGGCGGTGGCCAGCGGGTACGCGAGCACCGCGTACGGGAGCACGTAGACCGCCTGGGTGTACAGGACGACCGGCCAGGTCCCGTCGGTGCCGTAGCGGTTCGCGAGCGCCATCGTGACGACGACGCTCGCCTGCTGCGCCACGAGCGCGCCCACCCCGGCCGCGGCGAGGCGCCGCGCCCGCGCGGCCACCCCCTCCGGGAAGCGGAGGGTCGGCCGCAGGCGCACGCCCAGCCGCCGCACGGGCGCGAGGAGCGGCAGGCTCATCACGGCGACGCCCGCCGTCGTGCCCCAGCCGAGCACGGCGAGCGACGCGGCCGGGACGTCGGTCGGGGTCACGGACGGGTCGGGCACCTGCCGGCCGAAGAGCCAGAACGCGGCGATGACGACGAGGCTGTTGAGCAGGGGCGCGAGGGCGGGCCAGAAGAACCGCCGGTGCGCCTGGAGCACGCCGGTGAGGACGAGGCCCACGCCGTACAGGGGGATCTGCAGCGCGAACATCCGCAGCAGCAGGGCGGCCACCTCGAGCTCGGCCTCGCTCCCCCCGCGCATGACCGCCCAGACGACGGGCCGGGCGGCCACCGCGACGACCGCGCCGAGCGGCACGAGCGCGGCGAGCGTCCAGCCGAGCAGCGCGGAGGCGACGGCGTCGACCTCGCGGCGCAGCGCGCGCGCGAGGGGCATCGCCACGAGCGGGACGACGACGCTCGCGAGCGCGCCGCCTGCGACGACCTCGAACAGCACGTTGGGCAGCGTGTTCGCGGAGTTGTAGGCGTCGCCGAGGCTGGTCGGGCCGACCTCGGAGGCCTGCGCGAGCCAGCGCACGAAGCCGACCACGCGGCTGGCGACGTTGACGACGGCGATCATCGCGGCGGCCCCCGCGAGGCCGCCGACGAGCCGGCGCAGGTTCACCGCCCGGGCGCCGGCGGGCGCTCCCGCCGTCCCCACTCGTCGATCGCCCGGAGCGCCGGCGTCCGCGCGATCACCTCCGTGAAGCTCACGCGCTCGCTCGCGACCGTCAGCGCGACGACGCCGGCGAGCAGGAGCGCGCGCACGGGCCGGGGCGCGGCGACGACGGCGGCCGTGCCGACGAGCGCGCCCAGGGCGTTCGCCCCGGCGTCGCCGAGCATGTCCCGCTCAGCGAGGTCCCCGGGCAGGCCGGAGGCGCCCGCACCCACCGCCGCGGCCGCGAGGGGGCCCGCGACCGGGTGCGCGAGAGCCGGCGCGGCCGCGAGCGCCGCGGCCTTGACCGCGCGGCCGGGGCGCAGGTCGAGGAGGTTGACGAGGTTCGCGGTGCCGGCCACGAGCGCGCCCGCCACGCCGACGTCGACGAGGCCGGCGAGGCCCGCCGCCCGGCGGTGCCGGGGCAGCGCGACGGCTGCCGCGAGGAGCGACGTCGCCCCGATCCCGAGGACCTTGAGGCCGCCCGTCGTGAGCTCGCCGCGCGCGAGCGCGCCGAGGTGCCCGCGCAGCCCCTTGCGCACGCTGCCCGCGTCCTCCGTGAGGTCGTCCACGAGCCCGAACGCGCCGCCCCCGGCGACGGCGATCGCCCCGGCGACGCCGGCCCGCCCCCCGCAGGCGAGCGCGCCCGCGGCGAGCCCCGCCGCGACCGCGGGCCCCTCGAGGAGCCTGATCGGCTCCCCGCGGTGGTTCGTCCGCGTCCACCGCGGGTCGTCCGGCGCGACGCGCGCGTCGAGTGCGCGGCGGGCGGCGACCCCCGCGACGGCGGCCGTGAGCGCCGCGCCCAGGCGGCCCGTCATCCCGCGGTCCCCTCGGCGCCCGCGTCGTCGGACGTCTGGGCCGGGTCGCCCGTGCCCTCCTCGCCTCCCTCGCCCTCGGGGAGCTCCGGCTCGCGCACGAGGGGCGGCACGACGACGCGCGGCGGCAGCGGCGCGGTCGCCTCGTCGTCGGACCCGTAGTGCCCGACGCCGCCGGTGAGCCGCTCGGCGAGCGCGAGCGGCACGCTCACCTGGCCGACCAGCGTGTCGACGGCGGTGACCGTGCTCACGCGCGACCGCGTCCCGTCCCCGGTGCGCAGGACCGCGACGACCCCGCCCTCGACGAGGTCGTGGCCGGCCACCACCGCCGCGCCCGTGCGGGCGAGCGAGGCCAGCGCGAGGTCGCGCACCGCCCCCTCCCGCAGCTCGAGCCGGTCGAGCTCCACGGCGCTCGGCGTCGCCCCCTCCTCCTCGGGGACCAGCACGTCGTCCACCGGGCCCACCAGGAGCACGACGGCGTCCGCGGGGACCGTCACCTCGGCCGCGAGCTCGACGAGCTCGCTGTCGTCGAGGAGCCGCAGCAGGACGTCGGCCTGCTCGGCCAGGGCGTCGGGGTCCTCCGGCACCGCGGTGACGAGCCCCTGGACGAGGGCCTCGGCCAGCGTCGCGCCCGCCCCGGCGTCGGGCTCCGGCGCGGGGTCGAGGTACTCGGCGAGGGTGCCGGCGAGCGTCTGGCGGAACGTCGTGCGCGCGGGGTCGGTCCAGCCGTCCGTCACGCGCACGGACGCGGTGACGTCCGCGCCCGCGGCGTCGAGCCGCGCGGTCACCTCCTCCACGACCTCCGGCGCGGTGTCGCCGAGCTCGACGACGGCGACCCGGCGGCCCTCGAGGACACCCGCGACGAGGTCGTCGGCCGCCGCCGCGAAGACCTCCTCGTTGTCGGCGAGGCGGGCGCTCACCTCGTCGAGCTCCGCGCGCAGGTCGGCCGCCCGCTGCCGCAGCGTGTCGACCTCGCCCGTGAGCGTGTCGCCGATGCTCTCCTTGAGCGGGCCCGCACCCAGCACGATCCCGACGGCGAGCGCCAGGAACACCGAGATCAGCGAGACCAGGTGGTACCGGAAGTCGATCACAGGGTCCTCCCGTGCCGTGTCATGCGCCGATCCCCCCGAAGAAGCCCTGCACGCCCGCCCAGACCGACTCCCACCACGCCGCGATGATGCCGAGCGTGGCCTGCCCCGCGACCGTGGACGCGAGGGCGGCGACGAGCGCGGCGAGGCCGGCGCAGACGAGCCAGAGGAGCTGCCACGACGAGATCCGCTGCCGGTAGAGGCGGGACACGCCCTTGGCGTCGACGAGCTTGCCGCCCACGCGCAGGCGCGTGAGGAAGGTGCTCGCCATGCCGGCCCGGCCCTTGTCGAGGAACTCCACGAGCGTGGCGTGCGTGCCCACGGCCACGATGAGCTCGGCGCCCTTGTCGTCGGCGAGCAGCATGGCGACGTCCTCGCTGGTCCCGGTGGCCGGGAAGACGACGTGGCGGACGCCGAGCCGCTCCACCCGCTCGACGCCCGGCGCCCGGCCGTCGCGGTAGGCGTGCACGACGACCTCGGCGCCGCAGGTCAGCGCCTTGTCGGAGACCGAGTCCATGTCGCCGACGATGAGGTCGGGCTTCCAGCCGGCCTCGAGGATCGCGTCCGCGCCGCCGTCGACGCCCACGAGGACGGGGCGGTACTCCTTGATGTACGGGCGGAGGATCTGCAGGTCCTCCTTGTAGTGGTAGCCGCGCACGACGATGAGCACGTGCCGGCCCTCGATCGGCGTGCTCACGTCGGGCACGCCGACGCCGTCGAGCAGCAGGTCGCGCTCCCGGCGCAGGTAGTCCATCGTGTTCGCCGCGAACGCCTCGAGCTGCACCGCGAGGCCCGCGCGCGCCTCCTCCATCGCCGCCTGGACCGACGACGCGTCCTGCCGCACGCCCTCGGCGACGAGGCGGTCGCCGTCGAACACCTGGTTGTCCACCACGCGCAGCGGCCGGCCCTCCGGCACGGTGAGCACGTCGGGCCCGAGGTCGTCGACGAGCGGCACGCCCGCCTCGACGAGGATCTCCGGGCCGAGGTTCGGGTAGCGGCCGGACGTCGAGCGCGCGGCGTTGAGCACCGCGGCGGGCCGGCACGCGACGAGCGCCTCGGCGGAGACGCGGTCGATGTCGAGGTGGTCGATGACCGCGACGTCGCCCGGACGCAGGCGCTTCGTCAGGTTCTTCGTCCTCCTGTCGACACGCGCCGTGCCGGTGATGCCGGGTCCCGCGGGCAGCGCTCGGCGGCCGGGCAGCGAGAGTCTCATCGGGGCTTATCGTCGCACGACGGAGCGCTCGAGGAGCTCCGCGGCGTGCTCGAGCGCCCGCGCCGAGTCCTCCTGGCCCGAGAGCATGCGGGCCAGCTCCGCGACGCGCTCCTGCCCCGTGACCACGCGCACGTCCGCGGCGGTCACGACGCCGTCCGCGTCCGACTTCGCGACGACGACGTGCCGGTCCGCGAACGCGGCGACCTGCGCGAGGTGGGTGACGACGAGGACCTGCGCGCCCCGGGCGAGCTCGGCGAGCCGCCGGCCGACCTCGACCGCCGCCTTGCCGCCGACCCCCGCGTCGACCTCGTCGAAGACGAACGTGGGCGGCCGGGACGTGCCCGGCGCGGTCGCGAGCGCGACCTCGATCGCGAGCATGACGCGCGAGAGCTCGCCCCCGGACGCGCCCTGGCCGAGCGGCACGAGCGGCGCGCCGGCGTGGGCGGCGAGCAGCATCTCGACGTCCTCGGCGCCCCACGGCCCCGGTGCGTCCGCCGGCCGCAGCTCGACCCGGAACGTCGCGTTCGGCATCGCGAGGCCGGCGAGCTCCGCCGTGACGGTCTCGGCGAGGCGCTCCGCGGCCGCTGCGCGCCCGGCGGTGATCCGCTCCGCGAGCCCGGCGAGCTCCGCGGTCAGTGCCTCGATGCGCTCCCGCAGCGCCGCGGTGCGGTCCTCCCCCTGCTCGAGCTCGAGCAGGCGCAGCCCCGCCTGGCTCGCCCAGGCCAGCACGTCGTCGACGGTCCCGCCGTGCGTGCGCGTGAGCGAGGCGAGGGCCGCTCGGCGGTCCTGCACCGCGGCGAGCCGGCCCGGGTCGGCCTGCACCTCGTCGGCGTAGCGCGCCAGGTCCGTCGCGAGGTCGGACAGCACGTAGCCGACCTCGGCCAGCCGGCGCGCGAGGTCGCCGAGGGCCTCGTCGTGCTGCGCGACGCCCTCGAGGCCGCGCCGCGCGACGTCGACGAGCGCGACGGCGGCCGGCGGGGCGAGCGCGTCGTCCGTGCCCATGAGGGCGTCGTGGGCCGCCTGCGCCGCCGTGCGCAGGTCCTCGGCGTGGCCGAGGCGCTCCGCCTCGGCGGCGAGCTCGAGGTCCTCGCCCGGCTGGGGGTCGACCCGCTCGACCTCGGCGAGGCCGAGCCGGAGCAGCTCCGCCTCCCGGGCGCGCTCGGCCGCGTGGTCGTCGAGGTCCGCCAGCTCGGCCGTCAGGCGCTGGCGCTCCGCCCAGGCGGCGCGGTACTCCTCCACGAGTCGCCCGTGCTCCGGCCCCGCGAACGCGTCGAGCGCGGCGCGCTGGCGCGCCGGCGAGCGCAGGCGCACCTGGTCGGCCTGGCCGTGCACGGTGACGAGGTGCTCCGCGAGCTCGGCGAGGACGCCCTGCGGCACGGTGCGGCCGCCGAGCACCGCCCGCGACCGGCCCGCCGCGGCGACCGTCCGCAGCGCGACGAGCGTGCCGTCGTCGTCCACCTCGGCGCCCGCCTCCCGGGCGCGCTCCGCGGCGGGCGAGTCGGCCTCGACGACGAAGGTGCCCTCCGCGGCCGCGAGGTCGGCCCCCACCCGCACGACGGCGGCGTCCGCCCGCCCGCCGAGCAGGAGCCCCAGGCCGGTGAGCAGCATCGTCTTGCCGGCGCCGGTCTCGCCCGTGATCGCCGTGAGGCCCGGCCCGAGCTCGACCTCTGCGGCGGCGATGACGCCGAGGTTCTCGATCCGGATGCGTTCGATCACGGCGCCTCCGCCCGGGGGGCGCCGCCGTTCCCGTTCGGGGCCCGCCCGCGCCACCCGCTCACGGGCAGGTCGAAGCGCGACACGAGCCGGTCGGTGAAGGGCGCGGGGCCGAGCCGGGCCAGGCGGACCGGCATCTCCCCGTGCCGCACCTCGACGCGGGTCCCGACGGGCAGGGCCGTCGTCCGCCGCCCGTCGCAGGCCAGCACGCCCGCACTCACGGACCGGGACAGGACCTCGACCGCGAGCAGCGAGCGCGGCCCGACGACGAGGGGCCGGGCGAACAGCGCGTGCGCGGACACCGGCACGAGGAGCATCCCGTCGACGTCCGGCCAGACCACCGGGCCGCCCGCCGAGAACGCGTGCGCCGTGGAGCCCGTCGCGGTCGCCATGACGACGCCGTCGCAGCCGAACGTCGACAGGGGCCGCCCGTCGACCTCGACGACGACCTCGAGCATGCGCGCCGGGTCCGCCTTCTCGACCGTCGCGTCGTTGAGGGCCCAGTCGTGCTCGACCGGCTCGCCGGGGCGCAGCACCCGGACCTCGAGCGTGCCGCGCTCCTCGACCGCGTAGTCGCCCTCGGCGATCCGGCGCACGACCTCGTCGATGTCCTCGCGCTCGGCCTCGGCGAGGAAGCCGACGTGGCCGAGGTTGAAGCCCAGCAGCGGGACCTGCGTGCCGCGCACGAGCTCGGCGGCGCGCAGGATCGTCCCGTCACCGCCCAGCACGAGCACCATCGCGAGGTCGTCGCGCCCGAAGGAGTCCGCCTCCGTGAGGGGCTCGAGCCCGGCGCGCCGCAGCGCGCCCGCCACCTCCTCGGCGGCGTGCAGGGCCTCGGGCCGGCCGTGGTGCGTGACGACGAGCACCGACCGCGTCATGGCGCACCTCCCTCGCCGGCGACGAGCACGGCCCGGTCGTCGCGCACCGCCGCGGCCACGGCGGCGACGACCTCGGCGGCGGCGACCTCGGAGGCGGCGACCTCGGAGGCCACGCCGTCGGCCACGCCACCCGAGCCCGCCGCGGGCGCGGGGACGAGCCAGAGGAAGTACTCCCGGTTGCCCGACGGCCCGGGCAGCGGGCTCGGCACGACGGCGCGGCAGGCCGCCCCGAGCCGCAGCGCGGCGTCCGCGACGGCCGCGACCGCCTCGCGGCGCAGCTCCGGGGACCGCACGACCCCGGAGCTGCCCAGCCGCGCACGCCCCACCTCGAACTGCGGCTTCACCAGGACGAGGAGGTCCCCGCCGGGGCGGGTCGCGGCGAGGAGGGCGGGCAGCGCCACCGTGAGCGAGATGAACGAGAGGTCGGCCACGACGAGGTCGACCGGGCCGCCGACGTCCTCGGGCCGCAGGGCGCGCACGTTGAGCCCCTCGTGCACGTCGACGCGGGGGTCCGCGGCGATCGCCGGGTCGAGCTGGCCGTGGCCCACGTCCACGGCGGCCACGCGCGCGGCCCCGCGCTCGAGCAGGACCTGGGTGAAGCCCCCGGTGGACGCCCCCGCGTCGAGGCACCGGGAGCCGGCGGGCGACGGCGCGTCGGGCGCCAGCGCCGCGAGCGCGTCGAGCGCCCCGACGAGCTTGTGGGCCGCCCGGGAGACGTAGTCGGGGCGGTCGGCGCCGGTCACGGCGACGTCGGCGTCGGGCGGCACCGGCTGCGCGGGGCGGGTCGCGACGGCGCCCGCGACCTCGACGCGGCCGGCCTCGATGAGGTCGGCGGCGCGCCGCCGAGACCGCGCGAGGCCGCGGCGGACCAGCTCGGCGTCGAGCCGCACGGCAGCGGGCATCAGTCGTTCTCCGCCAGCCGGTCCGCGAGGGCCGCCTGGACGGCGTCGACGACCGCGGGGTGCTCCTCGAGCGGCAGCTCGTGCACGCGGGCGAGCTCCCGGAGCGCGGCGTCCACCACCGCGTCGCCCGTCTCGGGCGGAAGGGACGGCTCTGCCGTCACGGGCGTCTCGCGCTCCACGGGTCCCTCCTCTCGCCTGCTCGCGTCCACGCTACCGGTCACGGACGACGGCGCTCAGTCGCCCTGCACAGGCGCGCCGCCGGCCGCGCCGGCTGCGTCCCCTGTGGACCCGTCGCCGCGCGGGGCCAGGTCGGGCACGGTCTCGGGCCGCACGGGGCGGCCCTCGTCGGCGGCGTGCCACGCCGCGGCGCACGCGGCGCGCAGGAGGTCGAGGCCGTCGTCGGGCCGCGTCCCCGCGGCGGCCGTGGCGTCACCGGCCCGGCCGGCGTCCGTCTCGAGCACGCCGTCGACGACGCGCGCGGCCCGGGACCCGCAGCGCCACCAGCCCTCGCCCGCGGGCTCGGGCGCCGGGTGCGGGGCGAGCAGGGCGCGCAGGTCGGCGCCGAGGAACGTCGGCCGCTCGCCCGGCGCGGCGAGGACCGCGTCGCGCGCCGTCGACACCCCGGTGAGCACGTGCAGGCCCGCGAAGCCGGCGGCGCGCGCCCCGCCGAGGTCGGTGTCCAGCCGGTCTCCCACGACGAGCGGCCGACGCGCGCCCCGGCGCTCCGCGGCGAGGCGGAACATCCCGGGCGCGGGCTTGCCGGCGCTCGCCGGCTCCTGTCCGGTCGCGGCGACCACCGCCGCGACGAGCGAGCCGTTCCCGGGCGCGAGCCCCCGCTCGTTCGGCAGCGTGCGGTCGAGGTTGCTCGCGACGTGCCGCGCGCCGCGCTGCACCGCGTACGCGGCCTCGGCGAGCTCGCGCCAGCTCACGTCCGGCGCGAACCCCTGCACGACGGCGTCGGGCGCGTCGTCCGCGGACGTCACGACGGCGTACCCCGCCTCCCGCACGGCCGTGAGCAGGCCGGGGCCGCCGACGACGAGCACGCGCGCCCCCGGCGCCACGTGCTCCGCGAGGAGCGCCGCGGCGGCCTGTGCGGCCGTGACGACGTCGCCCGGCTCCGTGGCGATCCCGAGGGCCGTGAGGTGCTCGGCGACCGTCTCCGGCTCGCGGGACGCGTTGTTCGTGATGAACACGACGTCCATCCCGGCCGCCCGCGCCGCGGCGAGGCTCTCGGGGGCGTGCGGCACGGGCTCGGGGCCGCGGTAGGCCACGCCGTCGAGGTCGACGAGCGCGAGGTCGAACGCGCGGCAGAGCGGGTCCAGGCTGGCCTCGAGCATCAGGGGGTGGGCTCCTCGTGGGTCGGGTCGGCGACGGCGTCGCCGGAGGTCTCCTGGGCGGCGGCCGTGTCGCTCGCGTCGGTCGTCCCGCCGTCGTCCGCGTCGGCGTCCTCGTCCGCGAGGTCGATCACGACGACGGGCTCCTCCGGCAGGGTGGCGAGCAGCGCCTCGGCCTCGGCGTGGCGGCCGCACGCGGCGAGGGCGGTCGCACGGGCCTCCGCGACGCGGTCCGCGGCCTCCCCGGTCGCGGACCGCACCTCGGGCGTGCTCAACGCGGCCAGGGCGGCCTCGGGCTGCCCGAGGTCCAGCCGCGCGCCGCTCACGACGATCGCCAGCTCGACGGCGACCTCCGGCGCGAGACGCCCCGCGTGCTCGGCCGCCAGCGCGATGGCGCGCTCGGGGCGCCCCAGCCCGCGCTCGCAGTCGGCCATGAGCGGGACGTGGTCGTCGGAGCCGCCCAGACGCCGCGCCGTGCGCAGCTCGCGCAGCGCCTCCGCGTAGCGACCGGTCCGGTAGGCGGCGATGCCGGCAGCCTCGCGCACGACGTCGACACGGCCCGCCCGGCGCGCCGCCTCGGCGGCGTGGGCGTAGGCGGCCTCCGGGTCGTCGTCGAGCAGGCGGCCGGCCATGACGAGGTGCCGGGCGACGGCGTCGGCGTTGTCCTTGCGCAGCGTGCGCAGGCGCGCGCGGGCCGCGGGGTCGAGATCGCGCGGCTCGACGTCCTCCGGCACCGTCGGCGCCGTCGCCCGCGCCTCGTCCGAGCGGTCCGGCCGCGCCACGCGGTCCCGCGCCGGGCGGACCCCGTCGCGGCCGCGCTCCGGGCGCCCTGCACCCCGCGCCGCGGCTCCACCGCCCCGCGGCCCGCCGACGCGGGCCGCCCGACCGGCACCGTCGCGACCACGGGCCTGCGCCGACCCGGCCGTCCGACCGGCACCCCCACGCGAGCTCTCCGGCCGACCGGTGCCGTCGCCACGACGGGCGGGAGTGCCGTCGCGACCGCCCGCACCGCCACGCGCGGCAGCACCGCCGCGGGCACCAACCCCGCCGGCCGTACGGCCACGGGCCGAGCCGCCGCCACCCCCGCGCCCCGCGCCGGCGCCGCGCGCCCGATCACGGCCGCGTACAGGTCCGTCGCCGCCCCGGGGCCCGGGCGTGCCCGAGCCATCGTCGCGGCGCTCGGGGCGCCGCGCGGGCCGGTCGCCCTCGCGCGCGTCGTCCATACCGTCCTCCTGCCGTGATCCTCGCACGACCTCGCCGGCCGCCCGGGCTCCGAAAGTCCTGGAAACAGAAAAGGGCCGCCCGGAGGGCGACCCTTTCCTGAAGAATGTCCGGCGGCGACCTACTCTCCCACACCGTCACCAGTGCAGTACCATCGGCGCTGAAGGGCTTAGCTTCCGGGTTCGGAATGGAGCCGGGCGTTTCCCCTTCGCTATGACCGCCGTAACTCTATGGAGATGTCAACGGAGTTCCCGACCGCATCTCGGGAACCGCACAGTGGACGCAAGCAAAGCAAGTGTGTGTCAAGTTATCGGCCTATTAGTACCGGTCAGCTTCATGTGTCGTTAGTCCACACTTCCACGTCCGGCCTATCAACCCAGTGTTCTAGCTGGGGGCCTCTCGGGGCGAACCCCGTGGAAACCTCATCTTGAAGCAGGCTTCCCGCTTAGATGCTTTCAGCGGTTATCCCTTCCGAACGTAGCCAACCAGCCGTGCTCCTGGCGGAACAACTGGCACACCAGAGGTTCGTCCGTCCCGGTCCTCTCGTACTAGGGACAGGTCTTCTCAAGTTTCCTGCGCGCGCAGCGGATAGGGACCGAACTGTCTCACGACGTTCTAAACCCAGCTCGCGTACCGCTTTAATGGGCGAACAGCCCAACCCTTGGGACCTACTCCAGCCCCAGGATGCGACGAGCCGACATCGAGGTGCCAAACCATGCCGTCGATATGGACTCTTGGGCAAGATCAGCCTGTTATCCCCGGGGTACCTTTTATCCGTTGAGCGACGGCGCTTCCACAAGCCACCGCCGGATCACTAGTTCCGACTTTCGTCCCTGCTCGACCCGTCAGTCTCACAGTCAAGCTCCCTTGTGCACTTACACTCGCCACCTGATTGCCAACCAGGCTGAGGGAACCTTTGAGCGCCTCCGTTACATTTTAGGAGGCAACCGCCCCAGTTAAACTACCCACCAGGCACTGTCCCTGATCCGGATTACGGACCGAGGTTAGATGTCCAGAACGACCAGAGTGGTATTTCAACGTTGACTCCACCGACACTGGCGTGCCGGCTTCGCAGTCTCCCACCTATCCTACACAAGCCGTCCCGAACACCAATACCAAGCTGTAGTAAAGGTCCCGGGGTCTTTCCGTCCTGCTGCGCGTAACGAGCATCTTTACTCGTAGTGCAATTTCGCCGAGTTCGCGGTTGAGACAGCGGAGAAATCGTTACGCCATTCGTGCAGGTCGGAACTTACCCGACAAGGAATTTCGCTACCTTAGGATGGTTATAGTTACCACCGCCGTTTACTGGGGCTTAAATTCTGAGCTTCGCCCCGAAGGGCTGACCCGTCCTCTTAACCTTCCAGCACCGGGCAGGCGTCAGTCCGTATACATCGTCTTGCGACTTCGCACGGACCTGTGTTTTTAGTAAACAGTCGCTTCTCCCTGGTCTCTGCGGCCCTCAAGCGCTTCCCCAGCAAGTGGGTACACGCCTCAGGCCCCCCTTCTCCCGAAGTTACGGGGGCATTTTGCCGAGTTCCTTAACCACGATTCACTCGATCGCCTTGGTATTCTCTACCTGACCACCTGAGTCGGTTTGGGGTACGGGCGGCTAGAACCTCGCGCCGAGGCTTTTCTAGGCAGCATAGGATCACCCACTCCCGCATGCGCGGTTCGTCGTCGGCTCTCAGGCTTCACGAGGTGCGGATTTGCCTACACCTCACCCTACGGCCTTGCACGTGGTCAACCATCGCCACGCTGGGCTACCTTCCTGCGTCACCCCTGTTAATGCGCTTACCTACTGCCGGCTTGGGTCGTGCGCTCCACCACAGCACTCCCCGAAGGGAACGCCACGGCTTCGGGCACTGAGCATCACCGGGGTCGGTATGGGCGGTTCTTCGCCGGTACGGGAATATCAACCCGTTGTCCATCGACTACGCCTGTCGGCCTCGCCTTAGGTCCCGACTTACCCAGGGCGGATTAACCTGGCCCTGGAACCCTTGGTCATTCGGCGGACGGGTTTCTCACCCGTCTTTCGCTACTCATGCCTGCATTCTCACTCGTGTGGCGTCCACCGCTGGGTTGCCCCGCGACTTCACTCGCCACACGACGCTCCCCTACCCATCCACACGCCTGGATCACGAAGACCTGGCTCTTGTGTGAATGCCACAGCTTCGGCGATGTGCTTGAGCCCCGTTACATTGTCGGCGCGGAATCACTTGACCAGTGAGCTATTACGCACTCTTTCAAGGGTGGCTGCTTCTAAGCCAACCTCCTGGTTGTCTGTGCAACTCCACATCCTTTTCCACTTAGCACACGCTTAGGGGCCTTAGCTGGTGGTCTGGGCTGTTTCCCTCTCGACTACGAAGCTTATCCCCCGCAGTCTCACTGCCACGCTCTCACTTACCGGCATTCGGAGTTTGGCTGACGTCAGTAACCTTGTGGGGCCCATCGGCCATCCAGTAGCTCTACCTCCGGCAAGAAACACGTGACGCTGCACCTAAATGCATTTCGGGGAGAACCAGCTATCACGAAGTTTGATTGGCCTTTCACCCCTAACCACAGGTCATCCCCCCGGTTTTCAACCCAGGTGGGTTCGGCCCTCCACGCGGTCTTACCCGCGCTTCAGCCTGCCCATGGCTAGATCACTTCGCTTCGGGTCTAGAGCACGCGACTCGGTCGCCCTATTCGGACTCGCTTTCGCTACGGCTACCCCACACGGGTTAACCTCGCCACGTACCGCTAACTCGCAGGCTCATTCTTCAAAAGGCACGCCGTCACCCCTGCTAGGGAGGCTCCGACGGATTGTAGGCACACGGTTTCAGGTACTATTTCACTCCCCTCCCGGGGTACTTTTCACCTTTCCCTCACGGTACTTGTCCGCTATCGGTCACTAGGGAGTATTTAGGCTTAGAGAGTGGTCTCTCCAGATTCACACGGGATTTCTCGGGCCCCGTGCTACTTGGGATCCCGCTCGGGAGGTCGCGCCATTTCGTCTACGGGGGTAGCACCCTCTGTGCCGGGCCTTTCAATGCCCTTCGACTATGACGCGACTTTCTGACTCCCTGGGAGCTCGGCAGAACTCCCTGAGCGGTCCCACAACCCCGACGTCGCAACGCCTGCCGGCTATCACACGACGACGGTTTGGCCTCTTCCGCTTTCGCTCGCCACTACTCACGGAATATCTCTTCCTGTGGGTACTGAGATGTTTCACTTCCCCACGTTCCCTCCGCACGCCCTATATATTCAGGCGTGGGTGACTGGACATGACTCCAGCCGGGTTTCCCCATTCGGAGATCCTCGGATCACAGTTCGTTTGCCAACTCCCCGAGGCTTATCGCAGGCTACTACGTCCTTCTTCGGCTCCTAGTGCCAAGGCATCCACCGTATGCCCTTGTCAACTTGCCACAAAGACTTGCTAAAGATGCTCGCGTCCACTGTGCAGTTCTCAAGCTACGGGCGGGCCCACCCCGGCGCCGGCGCCTGCCCCCCTGCGGGGGCGGTTCTTCCGGTCGGAGTGGTCCGTCGCGGCCGTCCCGCCGTCGGCGGAGACGTGCCCGAGGTCGGGCTGCGCCCGTTCCCTCAGGACCCAACAGCGTGCCGGCGACGACGCCCAGCTCGTCAGGTTCCTCTCCCCGGAGGGAGGTACTGAGACGGCTGACCGCCGTGCCACTGGTCGATGTTCCACCCGTGAGCTCCCGCCTCGAGTCGTTCGCTCGAGCAGCGGGCCCTGGACGCCGCGAACGGCGCCAAGATGCTCCTTAGAAAGGAGGTGATCCAGCCGCACCTTCCGGTACGGCTACCTTGTTACGACTTAGTCCCAATCGCCAGTCCCACCTTCGACGGCTCCCTCCACGAGGGTTGGGCCACCGGCTTCGGGTGTTACCGACTTTCGTGACTTGACGGGCGGTGTGTACAAGGCCCGGGAACGTATTCACCGCAGCGTTGCTGATCTGCGATTACTAGCGACTCCGACTTCATGGGGTCGAGTTGCAGACCCCAATCCGAACTGAGACCGGCTTTTTGAGATTCGCTCCACCTTGCGGTATCGCAGCCCTTTGTACCGGCCATTGTAGCATGCGTGAAGCCCAAGACATAAGGGGCATGATGATTTGACCTCATCCCCACCTTCCTCCGAGTTGACCCCGGCAGTCTCCTATGAGTCCCCGGCATTACCCGCTGGCAACATAGGACGAGGGTTGCGCTCGTTGCGGGACTTAACCCAACATCTCACGACACGAGCTGACGACAACCATGCACCACCTGTATACCGCCCTTGCGGACCCCGTGTCTCCACGAGTTTTCGGTATATGTCAAGCCTTGGTAAGGTTCTTCGCGTTGCATCGAATTAATCCGCATGCTCCGCCGCTTGTGCGGGCCCCCGTCAATTCCTTTGAGTTTTAGCCTTGCGGCCGTACTCCCCAGGCGGGGCACTTAATGCGTTAGCTGCGGCACGGAGCTCGTGGAATGAGCCCCACACCTAGTGCCCAACGTTTACGGCATGGACTACCAGGGTATCTAATCCTGTTCGCTCCCCATGCTTTCGCTCCTCAGCGTCAGTTGCGGCCCAGAGACCTGCCTTCGCCATCGGTGTTCCTCCTGATATCTGCGCATTCCACCGCTACACCAGGAATTCCAGTCTCCCCTACCGCACTCTAGTCTGCCCGTACCCACTGCAGGCCCGAGGTTGAGCCTCGGGTTTTCACAGCAGACGCGACAAACCGCCTACGAGCTCTTTACGCCCAATAATTCCGGACAACGCTTGCGCCCTACGTATTACCGCGGCTGCTGGCACGTAGTTAGCCGGCGCTTCTTCTGCAGGTACCGTCACTTTCGCTTCTTCCCTGCTGAAAGGGGTTTACAACCCGAAGGCCTTCATCCCCCACGCGGCGTCGCTGCATCAGGCTTTCGCCCATTGTGCAATATTCCCCACTGCTGCCTCCCGTAGGAGTCTGGGCCGTGTCTCAGTCCCAGTGTGGCCGGTCGCCCTCTCAGGCCGGCTACCCGTCGTCGCCTTGGTGAGCCGTTACCTCACCAACTAGCTGATAGGCCGCGAGCCCATCCCTGACCGATAAATCTTTCCAGACGCAACAGATGCCTGTACGTCTCGTATCCGGTATTAGCTCCGATTTCTCGAAGTTATCCCAGAGTCAGGGGCAGGTTGCTCACGTGTTACTCACCCGTTCGCCACTGATCGCCCGGTGCAAGCACCGGGGTCACCGTTCGACTTGCATGTGTTAAGCACGCCGCCAGCGTTCGTCCTGAGCCAGGATCAAACTCTCCGTGAATGTCTTCTGGCATCCGCGCACGAGGCGCGGTTGACCGACATACGAAGTGGCCCCGAGGGGCCAGTTAATCTGGCTAGATCAAATGCTGTCGCATTTGGTCATGCCACGTCACCGCCGCGGGGGCAGGGTCGGCCATGCGGCCGGCCCAACATTTCGGCGATGACGAATTGGCATCGACTTTGGCACGCTGTTGAGTTCTCAAGGAGCGGACGCGCATCCATTCAGGTCTCTCGACCCGTCCGGAGGCAACCTCTCAAAGTTATCTGTCCGGACCTTCCGTGTCAACCGAGCTGCCGCCGCGTCGAGCGCGTTTTCCACGCCCTTGGACGGGGTCCCTCGGTCTTCGGTTGGTCCGCCCCGGCGCGCACCAGCGGACGCGTCAGCGCCGTGGTTCGGACCGGGGGTGGTGCCCGTGGGACCGGCCCCGGAGCTGAGCTCCTCGGTCCGTTCCTCCCTGGCGGGCGAGCCAGAACATTACCAGGACGAACGCGCAGGTCAAACTCGGTGCCAGGTGATGCCCATCACGTGCGGACGACCGACCCGCGGGGAGCCCCGGAGGACCCGGCAGCGACCCTGGTCAGCGGGCCCTCGGCGCGTCGTCCGGGCGTGTCGCGCCGGGCGACACGCCGGTCACGCGCGCCGCTCGGCGACGGCCAGCGTCCGCTTCCCCCGGCGCAGCACGGCCCAGCGCCCGTGCAGGAGCTGGTCGGCGGTGAGGACCGCGTCGCCGTCGGTCACGCGCACGTTGTTGACCGAGACCCCGCCGTCCGCGATCGCGCGGCGCCCCGCGTTGCGGCCGGCCACGAGGCCGGCCTCGGCGAGCAGGTCGACGACGAGCGGACCGTCGTCGGTCAGCTCCCCGACCTCCGCGCGCGGCAGCTCGGCCACCGCGGCCGCCAGCGTCGCCTCGTCCAGCTCGGCCAGGTCGCCCCGGCCGAAGAGCGCCTGGCTCGCGGCCACCACCTTCGCCGTCGCCTCGGCCCCGTGGACGAGGGTCGTCACGTCGGCCGCCAGCGCCCGCTGCGCCTCGCGCGCCGCGGGGCGTTCGGCCACCGCCCGCTCGAGCTCGGCGATCTCCTCGCGCGAGCGGAACGTGAACGTGCGCAGGTAGGCCACGACGTCGGCGTCGTCGGTGTTGAGCCAGAACTGGTAGAAGGCGTACGGCGTCATGAGGTCGGGCGCGAGCCACACGGCGCCGCCCTCCGTCTTGCCGAACTTCGTGCCGTCCGACTTCGTGACGAGCGGGGTCGTCAGCGCGTGCACCGTCGCGTGCTCCGCCTTGCGGATGAGCTCCACCCCGGACAGCAGGTTCCCCCACTGGTCGTTGCCGCCGGTCTGCAGGGTGCAGCCGTACCGCCGGTACAGCTCCAGGTAGTCCAGGCCCTGCAGGATCTGGTAGCTGAACTCGGTGAAGCTGATGCCCTCCTCGGACGCGAGGCGGCGCGCCACCGTGTCCTTCGCGAGCATCGTGCCGAGGCGGTAGTGCTTACCGACGTCGCGCAGGAAGTCGATCGCGGACAGCTCGGCGGTCCAGTCGAGGTTGTTGACCATGATCGCCGGGTTGTCGCCCTCGAAGTCGAGGAACCGCGAGATCTGCGCGCGCAGCCGCTCGGTCCACTCGCGCACCGTGTCGCGGTCGTTGAGCACGCGCTCGCCGCTCATGCGGGGATCGCCGATGAGTCCCGTGGCGCCGCCCACCAGCGCGATGACGCGGTGCCCCGCGCGCTGCAGGTGGCGCAGCACGACGAGCTGCACGAGGTTGCCGTGGTGGAGGCTGGGCGCCGACGGGTCGAAGCCGCAATAGACGGTGACGGGCCCGGCGGACAGGGCCTCGCGGAGGGCCTGCTCGTCGGTGGTCTGGGCCAGCAGCCCGCGCCACGCCAGCTCGTCCAGGATGTGCGTCACCGTTCTCCTCGTCTCCCCGTGCCCGGGCGGGCACGCCACCGCACAGTGTGCCGCCTCCCGCCGCCCGGGGTGCGACTCAGCCGCGACGCGGACGCCGGCGCGGCGGCGCCGGCCGGTACGCCGAGACCGTCGGCTCCCCCGGCAGCCAGAACCGCCACGGGTGCGCCTCGCCGTCCCCGCCGACGCCGGACACCCCGACGCGCGGTCCCGTCGCCCAGGCGGTCGCCGGCCCGGGTGGTGGGGCCAGCCGCACCGGGCCCGCGCCGAGCAGGTCGGCGCCGTAGTGCTCGAGCGTGATGCCGAGCGCGTCGGCGAGCCGCGCCGGCCCGCGCGCGAGGTCGACGTCCCGGCGCACCACGCCGCGCCGCGTCCGCCGCTCCCGGGCGAGGTCGGCCCCCTCGACCACCTCCCCCGCGCGCAGGAGCACCGCCGACGCGCGGCCCTCGACGCCCGTGACGACGTTCGCGCAGACGTGCAGGCCGAGGTGCCGGTAGACGTAGAGGAACCCGGCGGGGCCGAACATCACCGCGTTGCGCGCCGTGCGCCCGCGGTAGGCGTGCGACCCGGGGTCCGCCTCGCCGTCGTACGCCTCCACCTCCGTCAGGCGGACGGTCACGACGCCGTCGGGCAGGTGGGTCGTCAGGGTGGCCCCGAGCAGGAGCGGGGCGACCTCGAGCACCGGACGGGCGAGCCACGCCCGGTCGCCGCTCGCGGGAGCGGCCGTCACAGCGGCACCGTCCCGTCGACGACGACGTCGGCGCGGGCGCGCGTGTCCTCGCGCGCGTGCTCGGCGGCCTCCTCGGCCATCCAGGCCAGCCAGTGGTCGCGCATGTCCGCGCCGTCGCGCGCGAGGCCGCGCTCCAGCCGGACGTCCGCCGGGGCCTCCACGAACACCCGCAGCACCGCCCGGCCGTCGACCGCGCGCGGCGCCGCGCCGCAGCCCTCGAGCACGAGCACGCGCGGCACGGGCACGTCCACCCACTCGGCGAAGCGGCCGGCGACCCAGTCGTAGCGCCGGTAGCGCGCGGGCCGGCCCGCGGCGAGCGGCGCCAGGACCTGCTCCTCCACCCGGCCCCAGACGCCGCCGAGCCCGGACCACCCCTCGTAGAGGTCGTCCATGTGCACGACGGCGGCCCCCTCCAGGCGCGCGGCGAGCGCGGCGGCGAGGGTCGACTTGCCCGACCCCGCGGGTCCGTCCACGCAGACGAGACGGACGGGCCCGAGGCGGGGCTCGGCGTCGTCCACGCGCAGGGCGAGGGCGGCGACGTCGGCGGGGCGGGCGGGGCGCACGGGGGAAGTCTGCCCGAGAGGCCCCGTGCGCACGCGCCCGCGGTCACGGCGCCCGCGGCCTCCGCACCTCGCCGCGCGGCTCCCCGGTCACCCGCCCGGCCGGTTCTCCCGGATCCAGGCGACCCACGCCTCGAGGTCGTCACGGTAGGTGTCCACGACCTCCTGCTCGAGCTCGACCTCGACCTGGCGCCGGGTCTCGAGGTAGCCGGTGTCCTCGCGGCACCGCGCGTCCGTGACGGCGAGGTCGACCTCGGCCTGGCGCAGCTCGGCCAGGCCCTCCGGGATCCGCGTGCGCACGACGTCGTAGTCGGACACCCCGAGGTTCGTCTCGGTCGCGGCGATCCACGTGTCCTGCCACTCGGCGAAGATCTGCGTCGCCACGAGGCTCTCGGCGTCCATGGTGTGGCTCAGGCCCGGGTACCCGGCGTCGGCCATGCAGGTGGACCAGCGGCCGAGTGCCTCGACCACGCGCGGATCCTCCTCGACCCGGGTCCAGACGGCGTCGACCGCCGCCTTCACCGCGGCGAACTCCGCGGGCCCGACCGCGCCGCCCGCGTACACCTCGTCGTACGCGCGGCCGCGGCAGCCGGCCGCCGCGGGGTCGTACTCGGCGAACGGCTCGAAGTCCGGGTGCGCCTCCGTGTACCGGCCGTCGAGCGCGATGTCGTACGCGGCCCGCGCCTGCTCCGAGAGCCCCTCGCGGTAGGCCTCGTTCCAGGCGCGGCCCTCGCTCACCGGCGCCGTGCTCCACAGGCGCGGCACCCAGCCGTCCTCGAGCGGGATCGACTCCCCGTACCCGTACTGCTCCGCGAACGCGACGGTGCCGTACTCGTCGGGGATGCGGTACGAGCCGACGCCGACCAGCTCGTCGACCCGGTACTCGAAGCCCTCGGCGGCCATGCACGCCGCGACGAGCTCCTCTGCGCGCAGCGCCCAGGGGTTCGGCTGGTCGGGCGAGAGGTCGCCCCAGATCTCGTCCAGGTACGGGTCGAGCGGGCTCGACAGGTCGAGGTCCCCCGTCCCCCCGTCGGTCGGGCCGGACGGGTCCGACGGGTCCGCCGTGCCGCCCCCGTCGGCCGCGCCGGTGCAGGCGACGAGCGCCCCGCCCACCAGCACGCCCACCAGCACCGCCCCGACGACGACGGCGCGCCCCGACCAGGGGCGTCTCACCCGAGCGCTGCTCACACTCCCCTCGACGCGCGAGCGGGGCGCCGGGTTGCCCGAGGGATCGCCCGGCCCGCCAGCCGACTCAGGGGCGGCCCAGGTCAGGGGCGGCCCAGGTCAGGGGCGGCCCAGGTCAGGGGCGGCCCAGGTCAGCCGGCGGCCCAGGTCAGGGGCGGCCCAGGTCAGCCGGCGGCCCACGCGCGCAGCTCGGCCGCGCGCGCCCGGCAGGCCGCGAGCTGCTCGGCCACCCGCGCCGGCGCGGTGCCACCCACGGCGTCCCGGGACGCGAGCGAGCCGGCCACGGTGAGCACCTCGCGCACCTCGGGCGTCAGGTGCGGCGAGACGGCGGCGAGGTCGGCGTCGGACAGGTCCCACAGCTCGATCCCGCGCTCCTCGCACGCCCGCACGCACGCCCCCGCCACCTCGTGGGCCTCGCGGAACGGCACGCCGCGACGCACGAGCCACTCGGCGACGTCGGTGGCGAGCGAGAAGCCCTGGGGGGCGAGCTCGGCCATCCGCGCCGTGTCGAACGTCAGCGTGGCCACCAGGCCGGCGACGGCGGGCAGCAGCACCGCGAGCGTGTCGACCTGGTCGAACACCGGCTCCTTGTCCTCCTGCAGGTCGCGCGCGTACGCGAGCGGCAGGCCCTTGAGCGTCGCGAGCAGCCCCGCGAGGTCGCCGATGAGCCGGCCCGCCTTGCCGCGCGCGAGCTCGGCGACGTCGGGGTTCTTCTTCTGCGGCATGATGCTCGACCCCGTCGCGTAGGCGTCGTGGAGCCGGACGAAGCCGAACTCCTTCGTCGCCCACACGACCACGTCCTCCGCCAGCCGGGACAGGTCCACCCCGACCATGGCGGCGACGAAGGCGAACTCCGCGACGACGTCGCGCGCGGAGGTCCCGTCGATCGAGTTCTCGACCGGGCCGTCGAAGCCCAGCTCGGCCGCCACCGCCGCCGGGTCCAGGCCGAGCGAGGACCCCGCGAGCGCGCCCGAGCCGTACGGCGAGCGGGCGGCGCGGCGGTCCCAGTCCGCCCAGCGCTCGACGTCGCGCAGCAGCGGCCACGCGTGCGCGAGCAGGTGGTGGGCGAGCAGCACGGGCTGGGCGTGCTGCATGTGCGTGCGGCCCGGCATCGGCGCGTCCGGGTGGGCGTCCGCCTGGGCGACGAGCGCGTCGACGACGTCGAGCACGCCGCCCGCCAACGCCCGCGCGTGCTCGCGCAGGTACATCCGCACGAGGGTGGCGATCTGGTCGTTGCGGGACCGGCCCGCGCGGAGCTTGCCGCCCAGCGCGCTCCCGGCCCGGTCCATGAGGCCGCGCTCGAGGGCCGTGTGCACGTCCTCGTCGTCGTCGTCGGGGCCGAAGGCGCCCGCGACGACGTCGGCCTCGAGGCGGTCGAGGGCGTCGAGCATGGCGGCGAGCTCGCCGTCGTCGAGCAGGCCGGCGCGGTGCAGCACGCGGGCGTGGGCCCGCGACCCGGCGAGGTCGTACCGGGCCAGCCGCCAGTCGAAGTGCGTGCTCCTGGACAGCGCCGCGAGGGCGTCCGCCGGCCCCGCGGCGAACCGGCCGCCCCACAGGCCGCCCGACGACGTCCCGGCCATGTCAGTCCGTCCCGACTTCCATCGCGGCGGCGTCGAGCGCCGCCTCCTCGTCCCCCGCCACCGACGGGTTCTCGGTGATGACCTCGGCCCCGCCCGCGGGGAGCGCGCCGAAGAGCGTGCCGTTCTCCACGAGCACCTGGCCCTGATCGAGCGGCTGGCGGGCGTACAGCTCGAGCTTGTCCCGCGAGTCGGCGATGTCGAGGTTGCGCATCGTCAGCTGGCCGATCCGGTCGGTCGGGCCGAACGCGGCGTTCTCGGTCCGCTCCATCGACAGCCGCTCCGGGTGGTAGGAGAAGCCCGGGCCGTCGGTGCGCACGATCGTGTAGTCCTCGCCGCGGCGCAGGCGCAGCGTCACCTCGCCGGTGACCACCGACGCGATCCACCGCTGGATCGACTCGCGCAGCATGAGGGACTGCGGGTCGAGCCAGCGACCCTCGTAGAGCAGGCGGCCGAGCCGGCGGCCCTGGGCGTGGTAGTTCGCGATGGTGTCCTCGTTGTGGATCGCGTTGACGAGGCGCTCGTAGACGATGTGCAGCAGCGCCATGCCGGGTGCCTCGTAGATGCCACGCGACTTGGCCTCGATGATCCGGTTCTCGATCTGGTCGCTCATGCCCAGGCCGTGCCGGCCGCCGATGGTGTTGGCCTCGTGCACGAGCTCGACCGGGTCGTCGTAGCGCCGGCCGTTGATCGCCACGGGACGGCCCGCCTCGAACGCGACGGTCACGTCCTCCGGCTCGATGGCGACGCTCGGGTCCCAGAACTTCACGCCCATGATCGGCTCGACCGTCTCGAGCGAGACGTCGAGGTGCTCGAGGGTCTTCGCCTCGTGCGTGGCGCCCCAGATGTTCGCGTCCGTCGAGTAGGCCTTCTCCGGCGCGTCCCGGTAGGGCAGGTCGTGCTCGGTGAGGAACGCGCTCATCTCGGCGCGCCCGCCGAGCTCGGCCACGAACGCCTTGTCGAGCCACGGCTTGTAGATCCGCAGGTTCGGGTTCGCGAGGAGGCCGTAGCGGTAGAAGCGCTCGATGTCGTTGCCCTTGAAGGTCGACCCGTCGCCCCAGATCTCGACGCCGTCGGCCTGCATCGCGCGCACGAGCAGCGTGCCCGCGACGGCGCGGCCGAGGGGCGTGGTGTTGAAGTACACGCGGCCGGCGCTGCGGATTTGGAACGCGCCGCACGCGAGCGCGGCGAGGCCCTCCTCCACGAGCGGGGCCCGGCAGTCGACCATCCGGGAGATCTCCGCCCCGTAGAGCAGCGCGCGGTCGGGGACCTTGTCGATCTCCGGCTCGTCGTACTGGCCGAGGTCGGCCGTGTACGCGCACGGGATCGCGCCGCGGTGGCGCATCCAGGCCACGGCGACCGAGGTGTCGAGCCCGCCCGAGAAGGCGATGCCCACCCGCTCGCCGACCGGTAGCTCCGTCAGAACCTTGCTCACGTCTCGTCCTTCTGGTCGCGGGGGTCCTCGCGGCCGGCCGCGAGGTCGAGGAAGCGCTGGGCGACGGCCTGCCCGCCGTCCGGCTCACTGCTGATCACCAGGACCGTGTCGTCCCCGGCGATCGTGCCGAGCACGCCGGGCATGACCGAGTGGTCGATGGCGGAGGCGAGGAACTGCGCGGCCCCCGGCGGCGTGCGCAGCACCACGAGGTTCGCGGACGCCTCCGCCGTGACGAGCAGCTCCGCGCACAGGCGCGCGAGCCGCGCCGCGAGCTGCTCGACGTCGTCGATCTGGGGGGTGCGGTCGCCGCCCTCGCCGGGCAGCGCGTACGCGAGCGTGCCGTCCGCGGCCCGGATGCGGACCGCCCGGAGCTCGACGAGGTCGCGCGAGAGGGTCGCCTGCGTCACCTGGAGGCCCTCGGCCGCGAGCGCCGCGGCGAGCTCGCCCTGGGAGCGCACCGGCTCGCGGGCGAGCACGCGCGCGATGGCCGCGTGGCGGGCGGCCTTCGTCGGCGGCACGCCCGTCGCGGGCGCCGTCGTCGTCCGGCCCTGCCGGTCCTGTCCGGTGCCGCTCACGACAGCCGCCCCAGGAGCCAGACGAGCAGCGCCTTCTGCGCGTGCAGCCGGTTCTCGGCCTCGTCGAAGACGACGGACTGCGGCCCGTCGAGGACGTCGGCCGTCACCTCGTTCCCGCGGTAGGCGGGCAGGCAGTGCAGGACGACGGCCCCCGGCGCCGCGAGCGCCAGCACCCGCGCGTCGAGCCGGTACGGCGCGAACAGCGCGGCCGCCTCCTCCGCCGCCGTCGCGTCGCCCATGGAGACCCACGTGTCGGTCGCCACCGCGTCCGCGCCCGCGACGGCCTCCTGCACCGACGACGTCACGACGACGGACCCGCCCGTCAGCGCGGCGATCTCCTCCGCGCGGGCGACGATCTCCGGCCGGGGCGAGCGCTCCGCCGGGGTGCCGACGCGCACGTGGAGCCCCGCCGTCGCGCCGCCGAGCAGGTAGGAGTGCGCCATGTTGTTCGCGCCGTCGCCGAGGTAGGCGAGCGTGCGCCCGGGCAGGCCGGCCACGCCCGCGGGCCCGCCGCGGTGCTCGGCGAGCGTGAGGAGGTCGGCGAGCACCTGGCACGGGTGGAACTCGTCGGTGAGCGCGTTGACGACGGGGACGCCCGCGTGGGCGGCCATCTCCTCGATCCGCGACTGGTCGAACGTGCGCCACACGACGGCGGCGACCTGGCGGCCGAGCACCCGCGCGGTGTCCGCGACCGTCTCGCGCACGCCGATCTGGGCGAGCCGGCCGTCGACGAGCATCGGGTAGCCGCCGAGCTCGCTCACGCCGACGGCGAAGGAGAGCTGGGTGCGCAGCGTCGGCTTGTCGAGCAGGATCGCCACCGCGCGCGGCCCGGCGAGCGGGCGCTCGGCGTACCGGTCGGCCTTGAGCCGGGCCGCCAGCTCGAGCACCTCGCGCTGCTCGTCGGGGCTCAGGTCGTCGTCGCGCAGGAAGTGGCGCATCAGCGGGCCTCCTCGGTGGGGACGGGCTCGGTGGTGGTGGGCCGGCCGGCGAGGAACTCGACGAACGTGGCCAGCTGCTCCCAGGTCACGACGAGCGGCGGCGCGAGGCGCAGCGCCGTCGGGGTGACGGGGTTGACGATGAACCCGGCCGCGAGGGCCTGGTCGGCGACCTCCGCGGCGACCGGCGCGCGCAGCTCGGCCGCGACGAGCAGCCCGGCGGCGCGCACCTCGCTGACGAGCGGCACCTCGGCCAGGGCGGCGGCCAGGCGGGCGCCGACGTCGCGCACGTGGGCGAGGAGGCCGTCGCGCTCGATGACGCCGAGCGTGGTCAGCGCGGCCGCGGTGGCGACGGGGTTGCCGCCGAACGTCGTGCCGTGCTGGCCCGGGCCCAGGAGGCCGGCCGCGCGCTCGGACAGCGCGACGACGGCGCCCACGGGGATGCCGCCGCCGAGGCCCTTGGCGAGGGTCACGACGTCGGGCAGGACGCCCCCGCCGAGCTCCGGGTCCTGGTAGGCGAACCAGTGGCCCGTGCGGCCCACGCCCGTCTGCACCTCGTCGACGACGAGCAGCGCGCCCGCCTCGTCGGCGAGCCGCCGCGCGAGCGCGAGGTAGCCGGGCGGCAGCCGCCGCACGCCCGCCTCGCCCTGGACGACCTCGAGGACGAGGGCGGCGACGTCGTCGGCCATGGCGGCCTCGAGCGCGGCGGTGTCACCGAAGGGGAGGAACTCGACGTCCCCGGGCAGGGGCTCGAACGGCTCCCGGTAGGCGGGCTTGTGCGTGAGGGCCAGCGCGCCCATGGTGCGGCCGTGGAACGCGCCCTCGAGGGCGAGCATCCGCGTGCGCCCGGTGCGGCGGGCCATCTTGAACGCCGCCTCGTTCGCCTCGGTGCCGGAGTTGGCGAAGAAGACCCGCGCCGCCGGCCCGCCGCCCGCGAGCGCGACGAGCCGCTCGGCCAGGGCCACCTGGGCGGGGCTGGCGAAGAAGTTCGAGACCTGGCCGAGCGTGCCGAGCTGCGCGCTGACGGCCGCGGTGAGCGTGGGGTGCGCGTGCCCGAGCACGTTGACGGCGATGCCGCCGAGCAGGTCGAGGTAGCGCCGGCCGTCCGCGTCCCACACGTACGCGCCCTCGCCGCGGACGAGGACCGCCTTCGGCGTCCCGAACGTGTTCATGACGGCGCGCGCGTACCGCGCCGTCCACTCGGCGCTCGACCCGGCGAGCTCGGCGCCCGCCCAGCCCTGGACGGCGGTCACGAGGCCGCCCCCGTCCCCGGGCCGGCGGGCGGCACGACCGGCAGCGAGCCCGTGCGCAGGTCGTCGGGCAGCACCATGGTCCCGACGCCGCGCGACGTGAACACCTCGGTGAGCACCGAGTGCGCCTGCCGGCCGTCGACGACGTGCGCCTGCGGCACCCCGCCGCGCACCGCGCGCAGGCAGGCCTCCATCTTCGGCACCATCCCCGACTCGAGCGTGGGCAGCAGCCGCGCCAGCTCGGACACGTGGATGCGCCGCGCGAGCGACGAGCGGTCCGGCCAGCGCGTGTACAGGCCCTCGACGTCGGTGAGGATGATGAGCTTGCGCGCGCCGAGGGCCACGGCCAGGGCCGCGGCCGCCGTGTCCGCGTTGACGTTGAGCACCTGCGTGGCGTCGTCGATGTCCGGGGCGACGGTGGAGACCACGGGGATCCGGCCGGCGTCGAGCAGGTCGCGCACGGCGCGCGGGTCCACCTCGACGACGTCGCCCACGTGGCCCACGTCCACCGGCCGCCCGTCGACGACGGCGGTGCGACGCCGCGCGCGCAGCAGGCCGCCGTCCTCCCCCGACATCCCGACGGCGAACGGCCCGTGCGCGTTGATGAGCCCGACGAGCTCGCGCGAGACCTGCCCCGTGAGCACCATCCGGACGACGTCCATGCTCTCCGGGGTGGTCACGCGCAGGCCGCCGCGGAACTCGCTCTCGATGCCGAGCCGGGTGAGCATCGCCGAGATCTGCGGGCCGCCGCCGTGCACGACGACGGGGTGCAGCCCGACGAGCCGCAGGAAGACCATGTCCTGCGCGAACGCGCGCTTGAGCTCGTCGTCGACCATGGCGTTGCCGCCGTACTTGACGACGAAGAGGGCGCCGCGGAAGCGCTCGAGCCACGGCAGCGCCTCGATGAGCACGCGGGCCTTCTGCTCGGGCGCGAGGTCGGCGGGGTCGACGTCGGCGAGCGCGTCGGCGGGGGTGGGGGGCGTGGGCTCGGTCATGTCGTGTACGCGCTGTTCTCGTGGACGTAGCCGTGGGTGAGGTCGTTGGTCCAGACGGTCGCCGCAGCGTGGCCGGCGTGCAGGTCGATCTCGATACGCACCTCGCGGGACGACGCCAGGTCGACCCGGTCGCGCGGCTCGTGCGCGCCGCCGGCGCGGCACACCTGGACGCCGTTGATCGTCACGTCGAGCCGCTCGGGGTCGAACGCGGCGACCTCCTCGGGCACCGTGCCGACCTGGGCGAGGATCCGGCCCCAGTTGGGGTCGTTCCCGAACACCGCGGCCTTGACGAGGTTGGAGCGCGTGACGGCCCGGGCGACGGCCACGGCCGCGTCCTCGGTCTCGGCTCCCACCACGGTGACCGCGATGTCGTGCGTGGCGCCCTCGGCGTCGGCGACGAGCGCCCGAGCGAGCGCCCCGCACGCCTCGGTGAGGGCGTCGGTGAGCGCGGCCCGGTCGACCGCGACGCCGGACGCGCCCGAGGCGAGCAGGACGACGGTGTCCGACGTCGACATGCAGCCGTCGGAGTCGACCCGGTCGAACGTCGCGCGCGTGGCGGCGCGCAGGGCGGCGTCGGCGTCCTCCGGCTCGACGACGGCGTCCGTGGTGAGGACGCAGAGCATGGTCGCCAGGGCGGGGGCGAGCATGCCGGCCCCCTTGGCCATGCCGCCGACGGACCAGCCGTCGCGGACCACGTGCACCGTCTTGGGCACGGTGTCGGTGGTCATGATCGCCCGCGCGGCGTCGGCTCCCCCGTCGGCGGACAGGGCCGCGGCCGCGGCGCCCACCCCGTCGAGCAGGCGCTCGCGCGGGACGCGCTCGCCGATGATCCCCGTGGAGCAGACGACGACGTCGGCCGGCGAGACCCCGAGCACCTCGCCGACGCGCTCGGCGGTGACGTGCACGTCCGCGAACCCGTCGGGGCCGGTGCAGACGTTCGCCGAGCCCGAGTTGAGCACGACGGCGTGCACGACCCCGTCGCCCACGACCTGGCGCGACCACACGACGGGCCAGCCGACGACCCGGTTCGTCGTGAACACCGCGGCGCCGACGTGCGACGGGCCGTCGTTGACGACGAGCGCGACGTCCGGCGCGCCGGACGGCTTGAGCCCGGCGACGACGCCCGCCGCGCGGAAGCCCTGCGGGGCGGTGACGGTCACGGTGCCACCCCCGTCGTCGTGAGGCCGGCGGTCTCCGCCAGGCCGAGGGCGAGGTTCATGGACTGCACGGCGGCGCCCGCGGTGCCCTTGACGAGGTTGTCCAGCGCGCACACGGTCACCACGCGCCCGGCCCGCCCGTCCACGGCCACCTGCACGAGGGCGGTGTTCGCGCCCACGGTGGCGGCCGTCGTCGGCCATCGGCCCTCGGGCAGCACCTCGACGAACGGCTCGTCCGCGTACGCCTCGACCCACGCGGCGCGCACGGCGGCGGGGTCCGCGCCCGGGGCGAGCGGCGCCGTCGTCGTGGCGAGGATGCCGCGCGACATCGGCACGAGGACGGGCGTGAAGGAGACCCGGACCTCGGCGGCGCCCGCGGCGCGCAGGTTCTGCTCGATCTCCGGGATGTGCCGGTGCGTCCCGCCGACGGCGTACGGCGCGGCCGAGCCGAGCGCCTCGCTCGCGAGCAGGTGCGGCTTGAGGCCCTTGCCGGCGCCCGAGTACCCCACGGCGAGCACGGCGACGACGTCCGTCGGGTCCACGAGGCCCGCCGCGACGCCGGGCTGCAGGCCCAGGGTCACGGCCGTGACGTTGCAGCCGGGCACGGCGACCCGGCGCGCGCCCACGAGGGCGTCGCGCTGGCGGCCGCCGCCGGTGATGAGCTCGGGCATGCCGTAGGGCCAGGTGCCCGCGTGGGCCGAGCCGTAGAACTGCTCCCAGGCGCCGGCGTCGGCCAGCCGGTGGTCGGCGCCGCAGTCGAGGACGAGCACGTCGTCGGGCAGCGCGGCGGCGATCTCCCCCGACGCGCCGTGCGGCAGCGCGAGGACGACGACGTCGTGGCCGGCGAGCGCGTCCGGCGTCGTCGGGCCGAGCACGCGGTCGGCGAGCGAGCGCAGGTGCGGGTGGTGGCGGCCCAGCGGGTCGCCGGCGCTGGCCTGCGCCGTGAGGGCGCCGACCTCGACCTCGGGGTGCCCCGACAGCAGCCGGAGCACCTCCCCGCCCGCGTAGCCGCTCGCGCCGGCCACCGCCACCCGTACCGTCATGGTGCATGACTATACAGGAGACTGCATAGTCATCAATGCGCGGCGCGCCGGGCCCTGCCGGGCCGGCCCAGCCCCGTCGGCCGAGGCTACCCGAGGGCCGCGACCGCCTCCGCGAGGGCCGCCACGAACGCGTCCAGGCCCCACGTCAGCGAGAGCGCCGTGGGCGGCGAGACCGAGGCGATGAGCTCCTGCCCCACGAGGCCCGCGACCCTGCCCTCGCGCACCTGATCCATCGTGCCCGCCGGGGCCGAGGTGAGGAACGCCTGCAGCGCCTCCTCGGTGTCGGCGTACGCGACGAGGACGTCGGAGGTCAGCTCGTCGAGGCGCTCGTGGCTGAGCGTGAAGTAGAAGGTCGACTCGCCGGTCTCGAGCTCGGTGACCGCCGGGGCGGTGGCGAAGCCGAGGTCCTCGACGAACTCCACGCGCGCGTCCGCCGGGGCGTAGACGTAGAACGTGTCGCCCGTGTCCCACACCTGCGCGACGGTGACGCCCGCGAACTCCGGGTGCGCAGCGGCGGCCTCCGCGATCGTCGCGTCGATCTCCGCGAGGAGGTCCGCCGCCTCGGCCTCGCGCCCCAGGGCCGTGCCGGTGATCTCGACGACGTCGCGCCACGGCGTCGCCCACGCCTGCTCCGGGTAGGCGACCGTGGGCGCGATCGCGCTGAGCAGCTCGTACTCCTCGGCCGTCAGGCCGGAGTACTGCGCGAGGATGAGGTCCGGCTCGGCGGCGGCGATCGCCTCGACCGGGGCCTCCGCGGAGTCCGGCAGCACCGTCGGGGTCTCGGCACCCATCTCCTCGAGGGCCTCGGCGATCCAGGGCAGGACGCCGTTCTCGTCGCCCCCGTACGCCTGGAAGGGGATGGCGACGGGCACGACGCCGAGCGCGATCGCGGCGTCCGTGCTCCCCCAGCCCCAGGTGACCACGCGCTGCGGCTCCGCCTCGATCACGGTCTCGCCGAAGGCGTGCTCGATCGTCACGGGGAAGGCGCCCGCCGCGCCCTCGGTCGCCTCGGGCGTCGCCGCGGGCTCGTCGGCCGGCCCGGCCGACGGCGCGCAGCCCGCGAGGGCCAGCGCGAGGAGGGTCGCGGCGAGGACGGGACGGGCGTGTCGCATGGGGGCCTCTCTCCGAGCGGCCGTGCGGCCGCGGGTCACCGGTTCTTAGGTGAGGCTAACCTTACTGGCGCCTCGACCCCTTGATGGCCGCCGTCCGCGGTCCGGACGGGCGCGGCGCTGCGCGGCACGACCATCGGCGCGCCGGTCACGGGGTCCTCCACCACGAGCGCGTCGAGCCGGAAGGCGGTGCGCAGGACCTCGGGGGTCACGACGTCGGCGGGCGGGCCCTCGGCGAGCACCCCGCCGTCGGCCATGACGACGAGGTGGTCCGCGTAGCGCGCGGCGAGGTTGAGGTCGTGCAGCACCATGACGACGGTCGTCCCGCGCGCGCGGTTGAGCTCACGGAGCAGGTCGAGGACCTCGAGCTGGTGGGTGAGGTCGAGGAACGTCGTCGGCTCGTCGAGGAGCAGCACGTCCGGGTCCTGCGCGAGGGCCATGGCGATCCACACGCGCTGGCGCTGGCCGCCGGAGAGCTCGTCGACGTGCCGGTCGGCGAGGTCCGCCGTGCCCGTCGCGGCGAGGGCCTCCGCCACCGCGGCGTCGTCGGCCGCCGACCAGCGCTCGAACCAGCCGTGGTGCGGGTGCCGGCCGCGGCCCACGAGGTCGGCGACGCACAGCCCCTCGGGCGCGACCGGGTCCTGCGGCAGCATCCCGAGCGATCGGGCGAGGCGCCGCGAGGGCACCGTCGCGATGTCCACGCCGTCGAGCAGCACCGCTCCCCCGAGCGGGCGCAGGGCCCGCGCGAGCGTCTTGAGCAGCGTCGACTTGCCGCACGCGTTCGCCCCGACGACGACGGTCACCGCCCGCTGCGGCAGCGCGAGCCCGAGCCCGTCGACGACGACGCGGCCCGGGTACCCGGCGCGCAGGTCCGCGGCCACGAGGCTCGGGGCGCGGTGGGCGGGTCCGGCGGTCACGAGCGGGCTCCCCTCGCCAGCAGCCAGAGCAGGTACGGGGCCCCGACGGCGCCCGTGACGACGCCGGTGGGCACGGCGACGCCGGGCACGGCGTGCTGCGCCACGAGGTCGGCGGCCAGCACGATCACCGCGCCGACGGCGGCCACCGCGGGGAGTGCGGGCGAGCCGGTGCCGACCGTGCGGCGCGCGAGCGGGGGCGCCGTGAGGGCGACGAACGCGACCGGCCCGACGACGCTCGTCGCGCCCGCCACGAGGACGACGGCCACCGCGAGCACGGCGGCGCGCGCCCGCTCGACGCGCACGCCGAGCCCGGTCGCGGCGAGCGGCCCGAGCTGCAGGGCGCGCAGCACGCGGCCGCCCGCCACGAGGCCCGGCAGGGCGAGGACGAGCGCGCCCGCGACGAGCGCCACCTCGCCCCAGCGCGCCGCGCCGAGGCTGCCCGCCGTCCACACGAGCGCGGACTGGGCGGCGCGCACCTGCGCGCGGCTGAGCAGGTAGCCCACCGCGCCCGAGGCCATGAACGCGACCGCGACGCCGGTGAGCACGAAGCGGTGGCCCGACAGGTCCCGCCCGCGCGTCAGCGCGAGCAGGCCGCCGGCGACGACGGCGGCCCCCGCGAACGCGGCGAGGGTCACCCCGGCGCCGGTCGCGCCGGCCACGAGCAGCGCCCAGACGGCCGCGACCGTCGCGCCGCCGCTCACCCCGAGCAGGTCCGGGCTGGCCAGGGGGTTGGCGAAGACGGTCTGGAACACGCCGCCCGCGAGCGCGAGGGCCGCGCCGACGACGACGGCGAGCGCCGCGCGCGGCAGCCGCAGCTCCCACAGGACGGTGCGGTCGAGGGCGTCGCCCGCGCCCGTCAGCGCCGCCCACGCCTCCCCCGGTGCGAGCGCGTAGTCCCCGAGGCTCAGCCCCGCGACGACCCCGACGACGACGAGCGCCAGGGCCCCCGCCGTCACGGTGGCCTCGCGGCGGCGCCGCCGGCGGCGGCCCGCGCGGACCTCCGCGGGCGCGGCGACCCCGGCCGCCCGCGGCACGGCCGGCGTGGCGACGACCGCCGCGCTCACGGGCGCACCACCCGCGCGCGGTGGACCAGCGCGATCATCACCGGCCCGCCGAGGAAGGCGACGACGAGCCCGGCCTCGACCTCGCCGGGCCGCGCGACGAGCCGCCCGACGACGTCGGCGGCCAGCAGCAGCGCCGCGCCCACGGGGGCGGCGAGCGCGAAGAGCCACGCGTGGCTGCCCGCGGCCGCGCGCCGCACGAGGTGCGGCACGACGAGGCCGACGAACACGACGGGCCCGGCGAGGGCCGTCGCCGCGCCGGCGAGCAGGACCGCGGCGCCGATCGCGACCGCCCGGCCCGCCCCGACGTGCTGCCCGAGCGCCCGGGCCGTGTCGTCGCCGAGGGCGAGCACGTCGAGCACGCGGGCGGCGGCGACCGCGGCGAGCGCGCCCGCAGTGAGGAACGGCGCCAGGGCGACGACCGCGTCGACCCCGCGGGCCGTCAGCGAGCCGACGACCCAGAAGCGGTAGGCGTCGAACGCCTCGACGTCGCGCACCACGAGCATCGTGGTGAGGGAGGTGAGGCCCGCGGTGAGCGCGGCGCCGGCGAGCGCGAGCGTCGTCGGCGCCCCGCCGAGGCGCCCGGACGAGCCCACGGCGTACACGAGCGCCGCGGCCGCCGCGGCCCCCGCGAGCGCGAACCAGACGTAGCCGGCCGGCGCCGTCACGCCGAGCAGCGTCACCGCGAGCACGACCGCGAGCGAGGCGCCCGCGTTGACCCCGAGCAGGCCGGGGTCGGCGAGCGGGTTGCGCGTGAGGCTCTGCAGCACCCCGCCGGCGACGGCGAAGGCCGCGCCCGCGAGCAGCCCCACGAGCGTGCGCGGCACGCGCAGCGAGCGCACGGCGGTGTGGTCCGCCAGGCCGTCCTGCGGGGCGACGAGCGCGGCGAGGACGTCGCCGGGCGCGATCGCGCGCGCCCCGAGCGCGAGACTCGCGACGACGGCGAGCACGAGCAGGACGAGCGCGGCCGCGAGCCACGCCCACCGGCGGCGCGCGGCCCGGCGCCCCGCCGCCGCCCCGAGGGGCGGCCGGCCGTCCGGTGCGCGCCGGTCCCGGCCGAGCGCCGGGCCGACGACGGCCGTCATGACAGCTCGGCGCGACCCTGCCGCCAGTAGCCCATGAAGGCCACGCGCGAGCGGTCGACCCCGTGGCCGCGCACGAGCAGGCGGCGCAGGTCCTTGATGACGCCGGCCTCGCCGGCGAGCCACGCGTAGAACGCCTCGTCCGGCGGCTCGGCGGGGGCCTCCCAGAGCAGGTCGGTGTCGACGTCGACGTCGACGAACGGCTCGGGGGCCGGCGCGGCGGCGGCACGGAGCAGCGCGGCCTCCGCCGCCGCCCAGGCCGTGACGGCGGGCACGAGGAGCGAGCCGACGGCGGCCGCGCGGCGCGGCAGCCAGGCGACCTCCGCCGTCGGCGGCAGGTCGAGCGCGAAGCGGTCCTCCGGGTCCGGCACCTCGATGAACGCCTGCGCGGCGCGGTCGGCGGGAAGGGCCTCGAGGATCGCGGAGATCGCGGGGGCCGCGGTCTCGTCGCCGGCGAGCAGGAGCCGGCGTGCGGGCCCGGGGTGGAAGTCGATGCCGACGTGGCTGTGGATGCTCCGCGCGTCGGGCCCGACGACGATGACCTCGTCCCCGGGTCGGACCGCCTCGAGCCAGCGCGCCGCGGGGCCGGTGCCGCCGTGCACGACGAGGTCGATGTCCAGCTCGCGCCGCTCGGGGCGGACGCGGCGGACCGTGTACGTGCGCACCGGGTTGCGCCGCGCGTCGGGCAGCGCGCGCCAGCGCTCGTACCAGGTGCCCGCCTCGACGGTCGCGGGGTCGTCGATGTCGCAGAGGGTGCCGTCGGCGAGCGGGAAGACGATCTTCACGCGCTGGTCGAGGCCGTCGCGGCCGAAGAGGTCGAGGTCCTCCCCCGCGAGGGTCACGCGCAGGAACGAGGGACACATGCGCCGGGCCGCGGCCACGCGCACCCGGAACGGCCGGTACGCGGGGCGGTCGGACCGCACGATCTCGCGGACCTGAGGGGAAGTAAGCATAGCCTAACCTTAGCGCCCGCCCGGGGTGCCCGGTACATGACCCCGGTCACTGTCGCCCCGCCCCTCCTCTCCCCCGCGTCGTGGCCCCCGGCCGCGGAGCGCGGCAGGATCGGACCATGCGCGCAGTCCAGGCCACCCGTCCCGGAGGACCCGAGGTCCTCGCCGTGGTCGACCTCCCCGACCCCGTACCCGAGCCCGAGCAGGTCGTCGTGGAGGTCGCCGCCGCCGGCGTCAACTTCATCGACACCTACCGCCGCTCCGGCCGCTACACGACGCCGTTCCCGCACGTCGTCGGCGCCGAGGGCGCGGGCACCGTCGTCGCCGTCGGGGACGACGTCGAGGGCGTGCGCGTGGGCGACGTCGTCGGCTGGGTCGCCGGCTCCGAGGGCTCCTACGTCGAGCGGGCCCGCGTGCTCGCCGAGCAGGTCGTCCCCGTGCCCGACGGCGTGCCCGCCGAGACCGCGGCCGCCCTCCTCCTCCAGGGCATCACCGCGCACTACCTCGTCCGGTCGACGTTCGTGGTCCGGCCCGGGCACGACGTGCTCGTCCACGCCGGCGCCGGCGGCGTGGGCCTCCTGCTCACCCAGCTCGCCGTCGCGGCCGGGGCGCGCGTCATCACGACGGTGTCCACCGACGCCAAGGAGGCGCTGTCCCGCGCGGCCGGCGCGGCGGACGTCGTGCGCTACGACCGGATGGCGGACCTGGGCCGCGAGCTGCCCGCCGTCGTGCGCGACCTCACCGGCGGCCACGGCGTGCACGTCGTGTACGACGGCGTGGGCGCGGCGACGTTCGACGGCTCGCTCGCGTCGCTGCGGCGGCGCGGGACGCTCGTGCTGTTCGGCGGGGCGTCGGGCCCGGTGCCGCCCTTCGACCCGATGCGGCTCGAGGCCGAGGGGTCGCTCTACCTGACCCGGCCCACGATCCGGCACTACGCGGCCGACCGGGACGAGCTCCTGTGGCGGGCGCGCGAGCTGTTCGACGCCGTCCTCGCGGGCCGGCTCGACGTCCGCGTGGGCGCCCGGTACCCGCTCGCCGAGGCCGCCGAGGCGCACCGCGCGCTCGAGGGCCGCGCGACCACTGGCAAGGTCCTCGTCGTGCCCTGAGCCCGTCGGCCCTGAGCCCCGCGCCCTCGGCACGGCCCGGGCCCGGCGCCGGGGCCCGGGGCCCGCCCGGGGCCCGGGGCCGCCCTCAGGCGCGCAGCGTGCCGCCGTGCTCGCGCGCGACCGCCTCGACGACGGCGGCACGCACCCCGGCGATCTCGTCCGCCGTCAGGGTGTGGTCGCCCGCCCGCAGCCGCACGGTGACGGCCACGGACTTGCGGCCCGCGCCCACCTGCTCGCCGCGGTAGACGTCGAACACCCGCGCGTCCTCGAGCAGCCCGCCCGCCGCGGCGCGCACCGTCGCCACGAGCGCGCCGGCCGGCAGGGCCTCGTCGACCACGAACGCCAGGTCCTCCTTGGCGACCGGCTGCACGAGCACCGGCGCGGCGGCGACCAGCCGCCCCTCCCCGGCCGCGACGAGCGCGTCGAGGTCGAGCTCGAACGCGCACGTCCGCGCGGGCAGCTCGAGCGCGGCGAGCACCCGCGGGTGCAGCTCACCCGCGTGGCCGACGAGGGTCCCGTCCGGCAGCGCCAGGCGCGCGCAGCGCCCGGGGTGCCAGGGCGCGTGCGCGTCGGCCGCCACCTCGACGTCGGCCCCCGTCCGCGCGGCGACGAGCCGCGCGGCTGCCACGGCGTCGGACCACTCGTACGGCTGGGCCTGCCCCTGCCAGCCCGCGGGCACGCGGTGCCCCACGAGCACGCCCGCGACCCGCCGCTCCTGCACGGGCAGCGCGGCGTCGAGGGCGGCCAGCTCGTCGTCGGACGGCCGGTCGTCGACGCCCGGGCGCGGGGCGATCCCGTCGCCGTCGGCCCGGAACGCGCGGCCGATCTCGAACAGCGCCAGGTCGGTGGCGCCCCGCCCGAGGTTGACCCGCACCGCGTCGACGAGCGTCGCGAGCAGCGACGTGCGCAGGAACGGCAGCGCGTCGTTGAGCGGGTTGACGAGGCGCACGGTGCGGCGGCGCCGGTCGTCGTCGGGCAGCGCGAGCTCGTCGAGGCGCTGGGCGCCCATGAACGGGTAGGTGAGCACCTCGGTGAACCCCTGCTCGGCGAGCGCCCGCGCCACCGACCGCCGCACGCGCTGCGCGTGCGTCAGCCCGCGGCCCGCCGGCGCGGCCGGCAGCACCGACGGCATCCGCTCGTACCCGTCGAGCCGCGCGACCTCCTCGACGAGGTCGATGGGCGCCGTGAGGTCGGGGCGCCACGACGGCGGCGTGACCACGAGGTCGTCGCCGTCGGCCGCGACCGCGCAGCCGATCTCCTCGAGCAGCTCCCGCACCCGGGCCGCCGAGTAGTCGAGGCCGACGATGCGGGCCGGGAAGTCGGCCGGCATGCGCACCGGCGCGGCGGGGGGCACCTCGTCCACGTCCGTGACCTCGGGGTCGACGGTGCCGCCGCCGAACCGCACGAGCAGGTCGATCGCCCGCTGCACCGCGCGCGGCGGGAGCTGCGGGTCCACGCCCCGCTCGAACCGGCGGGACGCCTCCGAGCCCAGCTTGTGCCGCCGGGCCGTGCGCGCGATCGACACGGCGTCGAAGTGCGCGCCCTCGAGCAGCACGTCGACCGTCGCCTCGGACACCTCGGTGCTCGCGCCGCCCATGACGCCGGCGAGGCCGATGACCCGGGAGCCGGGCACGCCGTCGGGCGAGTCCGTGATGAGGAGGTCCTCGGGGTGGAGCTCACGGTCGACGTCGTCGAGCGTGACGAGCCGCTCCCCCGGGCGGGCGCGCCGCACGACGATCGGCTCGGCCACGGTGGCCAGGTCGTACGCGTGCAGCGGCTGGCCGAGCTCGAGCATGACGTAGTTCGTCACGTCGACGGCGAGCGAGATCGGCCGCATGCCCGCCTGCGTGAGCCGCCGCTCGAGCCACGACGGGCTCTGCGCCGTCGCGTCCACGCCCCGCACGACGCGCACCACGAACCGGTCGCAGCCGACCCGCCCGCGGATGGGCGCGTCGTCGGCCACCTCGACCCGGAACCCGCCCGCGGTCGCCGGGGGCGGGGACACCGCGAGCGCCGGGTCGCGGTACGCCCGGCCCGTCGCGTGCGCGTACTCGCGCGCCACGCCGCGCACGCTGAAGCAGTAGCCGCGGTCCGGCGTGACGTTGACCTCGACCGTGCGCTCGTCCAGGCCGAGCAGCGTGATCGCGTCCCGGCCGGGCACGAGGTCGGCGGGGTCGTGCTCGTCGCCCAGGACGAGTATCCCCGTGTGGTCGTCGCCGATCCCGAGCTCGCGCGCCGAGCAGATCATGCCGTCGGAGACGTGCCCGTACGTCTTGCGCGCGGTGATGGGGAACGGCCCGGGCAGCACCGCGCCCGGCAGCGCCACCACGACGAGGTCGCCGACGCCGAAGTTGTGCGCCCCGCAGACGATCCCCCGGCCCGCGGGCACGTCGCCCTCGGCGGGCGCGTTGTGCTCCGGCCCGACGTCGACCCGGCACCACGAGATCGTCTTGCCGTTGGAGTGCGTCTCCTTCTCGAGCGTCAGCACGCGGCCGACGACGAGGGGCCCGGTGACGTCGGACCCGTGGATGCCCTCCTCCTCGAGGCCGACGCGCACGAGGGCGGCGGCCACCTCCTCCGCGGACGCGCCGGCCAGGTCGACCGACTCCGCGAGCCACGTGAGCGGTACCCGGACCATCTACAGCTCCATCCCGAACTGGCGGCTGAACCGCACGTCGCCCTCGACCATGTCGTGCATGTCGCGCACGCCGTGGCGGAACATCAGCGTCCGCTCCACGCCCATGCCGAACGCGAACCCCGTGTACACGTCGGGGTCGATGCCCGCCGCGCGGATGACGTTCGGGTGGGTCATGCCGCAGCCGCCCCACTCGATCCAGCCCGTGCCGGAGCAGGTGCGGCACTCGGCGTCCGCGCCGCCGCAGACGAAGCAGCGCAGGTCCATCTCGGCGCTCGGCTCCGTGAACGGGAAGAACGACGGCCGCAGGCGCGTGACGGCGTCGGGCCCGAACATGGCGCGCGCGAAATGGTCGAGCGTGCCCTTGAGGTGGGCCATCGTCAGGCCCCTGTCGACCGCGAGCCCCTCGATCTGGTGGAAGACGGGGGTGTGGGTCGCGTCGAGCTCGTCCGTGCGGAACGTCTTGCCGGGGCAGACGACGTAGATCCCGCGCCCGGCCTCGAGCAGCTCGGCGGAGCGCGCGAGCATGGCGCGGGTCTGCACGGGCGAGGTGTGCGTGCGCAGCAGGACGCCCGAGCCCTCGGGCGCGACGAAGAACGTGTCCTGCATGGCGCGCGCCGGGTGGTCCGGGTCGAAGTTGAGGGCGTCGAAGTTGTGCCACTCGGTCTCGACCTCGGGGCCCTCGGCGACCTCCCAGCCCATGGCGACGAAGACGTCGCACATGCGCTCGGCGAGCGTCTCGAGCGGGTGCCGGGCGCCGGCGAGGCCGCGCTCGACCGGCAGCGTGACGTCGACGGCCTCCTCGACGAGCACGCGCGCGTCGCGCTCGGCCTCGAGCTCGGCCTGCCGGGCCGCGAGCGCGGCGTTGACCTCGGCGCGCGCGGGGCCCACGAGGCGGCCGGCCTCGGCCTTCTGCGCGCGGTCGAGCCCGCCGATGGCGCGGTTCGCCAGCGCGAGGGGGCTGCGGTCGCCGGCGTGGGCGATCCGGACGGACTTCAGGGCGTCGAGGTCGGGCGCGGCCGCGATGGCCGCGAGCGCCTCGTCGACGGCCGCCCGGACGCCCGCGGCGTCGAGCGGCGAGAGGGGGTCGGACATGGTGCCTTCCAGGGAGTGTCGGGGCGCTGGTCGTCACCGCCCGCAGAGGGCCCTCGGTCAGCCGTGCCCGGCTCCCGTGCGCGGATCAGCCGCGCGGCCCGCCTGCGGGCCCGCTAAATCGGCGATCAGTCCTGCGCACGGCCCACATCCTGCCACAGCGCGCCCGGCCCGGTGCCCAGCGGGGCGACGTGCACGACGTCGTGCCGCGGGCTCCCGCCCGGCCCCGCGCCCAGGTGGGACTCGACGAGCGCGACCTCGCCCACGGTCCACCCGGGGCCCCGGTAGAGCGCGAGGGCGTGCGCCAGCGCGGCCGGGTCCGGCCCGCCGGGCCGACGCCGGTCGCCCCCGGGCCGCGCGCGCCCCGTCCCCTGGCGGCCGCCGCCCTGCCGGGCGCGCGCGATCGTCAGGTGCGGGCGCGACCGGCGGTCGGCCGGACGGCCGAGCCCGACGCCGACGTCGCCCGCCGCCGCCATGAGCGGCGCCCAGCCCTCGCCCGTGCAGCCGACCCAGAGCGTGCGGCCGTCGAACAGGCCCGCCCCCGACAGGCTCGCGGCGAACGGCGCGACCTGCGACGCCGCCGCGTCGAGCGCCTGCGCCACCTCGTCGAGCCGGCCCTGCGGCACCTCGCCGTAGAACGCGACGGTCACGTGCCGGTCGGCGGGCGGCGTCCAGCGCAGGGGGCCGCGGCCGGGCCCGGGCTCGGTGCCGGCGCGCACCGAGGCGAGCGCGGTCTCGAGGTGGTCGAGCACGTCCGCGGGCGGGCGGACGGCGGCGAACAGGCGCACCCGTCCAGGATGCCCGACCGTGCGGGCTGGGGCCGCGCGCCGGGGTCGGCGGCGCCCCCGAGCGCGCTCGGGGTCCGGCGGTCGGGGTCGGGCCGGGGGCGCGTCCGGGGCGGATCCGGTGGCTCCCCGATACCGCGCCCGCCCGCGCGCGCCGATGCTGGAGGCACACCCCACCGAAGGAGAACCTGATGTCCTCGCTCCACGAGAGCATGAACCGCGACGGCCTCGTCCGCCCCCTCGAGGGCCGCGTGCTGGGCGGCGTGTGCGCCGGGATCGGCCGCCGCCTCGGGATCGACCCCTGGCCCGCGCGCCTGCTGTTCGTGCTCCTGCTGATGGTCCTGCCGGGCAGCCAGCTGCTCGTCTACCCGATCCTGTGGATCGTCATGCCGTCCGAGACGAGAACGCCGCACCCGTACGGCTACCCGGGCGCGACCGCCTACCCCCAGGCGCCGACCGGGTACGCCGCGCCGCCGGCCCCGCCGACCGCCTGAGACCGAGCCACGGCCGGGCGCCCCGGCGCGCTGCCTCACGCCCGGGTCCGGCGCCCACCCCTGCGCTGGGCCCGGGCGCTCGCGTACAGGCACACGGCGGCGGCCGTCGCGAGGTTGAGCGACTCCGCCCGGCCGTGCACGGGCACCCGCACGACGGCGTCCGCGAGCGCGCGGTCGTCGTCGGGCAGGCCCCACGCCTCGTTGCCCAGCACCCACGCGGTCGGGGCCGCGAGGTCCGGCGTGCCGGCGTGCCGGCCGCCGCCCGGGCCGGCCGCGTCGAGGAGGTCGTCGAGGTCCCACTCCCCCGCGCCGTCGGCGGCGAGCACGCTGACGCCGGCCGCGCGCAGGGCGCCGACGACGTCGGCGAGCCCCGCGCCCTGCACGACCGGCAGGTGGAACAGGGAGCCGGCGGTCGCCCGGACGACCTTCGGGTTGTGCACGTCGACGCTCGCGCTCGTCACCACGACGGCGTCCGCCCCGGCCGCGTCGGCCGCCCGGATCACGGTCCCGGCGTTCCCGGGGTCGCGCACGTGCGCGAGCACCGCGACGAGCCGCGGGCCGGCGGCGACCACGTCGTCGAGCGAGGCGGCGAGCAGGTCCGCGACCGCGACGAGGCCCTGGGCGTCCGGGCTCATCGCCTCGAGCACCTCCGGCGTGCCGAGGCGCACGGGCAGCCCGACCCGGCGCGCCGCCGCGAGCACGTCCGGGTGGCGCCGGGCCGCCTCGGGCGTGACGTACACGTCGCGCACGACGACGTCGGCCGGGTGACCGAGCACCGCCTCGCGCACCGCCTGCGGCCCCTCGACCCGGAACCGGCCGTGGCGCAGGCGAACGGAACGCCCGGACAGCGCCCGCACCGCCCGCACCCGCTCCGCGCGGGGGTTGGTCAGCTCGGGCGCCGTCCGGGCGTCGGACCGGTCCTCGCCCCCCTGGGGGCGGCCGGCGGGCACCGTCGTCGCGGCGGCGTCAGGCCGCCGGCGTGCGGGCGGCGTTGACGTCCTCCGGGAGCGCCTCGCGCGCGACCTTGACGAGCGCGGCGAACGCCGCGGCGTCGTTGACGGCGAGGTCGGCGAGCACGCGGCGGTCGACGCCCACGCCCGCGGCCTTGAGGCCCTGGATGAACCGGTTGTAGGTCATGCCGTTCGCGCGGGCCGCCGCGTTGATCCGCTGGATCCACAGCTTGCGGAAGTCGCCCTTGCGCGCCTTGCGGTCCCGGTAGGCGTAGACGAGCGAGTGGGTGACCTGCTCCTTGGCCTTCCGGTACAGGCGCGAGCGCTGGCCGCGGTAGCCGCTGGCGCGCTCGAGGGTCGTCCGGCGCTTCTTCTGGGCGTTGACCGCCCGCTTCACGCGTGCCACGTGATGCTCCTTGGGGTGTCGGGGCGAGGGAGCCCGGCGCGACGTGCGCGCCGCGGGCTCACTTGCCGAGCAGCTTCTTGACGGTGCGGGTGTCCGGCTTGGACATGACCTGGTCGGCGGCGAGGCGGCGCGTGCGCCGGCTCGACTTGTGCTCGAACAGGTGGCGGCGGTTCGCCTGCTCGCGCATGACCTTGCCGGTCCCGGTGAGCCGGAACCGCTTCTTCGCACCGCTGTGCGTCTTGTTCTTCGGCACTGTGTGCTCTCTTCTCGTCGGTCGCCCGGTGCGGCGACGGGTCGGTGTGGGGGTCAGTCGGTCGGCGGGGCCTTCGGCCGCGCGGGGCGCGGCGCCGGCTTGGGGGCCGGCTTCGGGGCCGCCGGCTTCGCGGCCTCGGGCGCAGCCGGCTTCGGGGCCGCCGCCGGGGCGGGCTTCGCGGCCGGCTTCGGGGCCGCCTTCGCCGCGGGCTTGGCCGCGGCCTTCGGCTCCGCCACGGGCGTCGCGGCCGCCGCAGGCTTCGGCTCGGCGGCGGGCTTGGCCGCGGCCTTCGGCTCCGCCGCGGGCGCCTCGGCCGGCGCGGCCTGCTCGGCGCGCTGCTCGCGCTGCTGGCGGCGGGCCTGGTCGCGGGCCGCGGACTTCTTCTTCGTCGGGCCGAGCACCATGATCATGTTGCGGCCGTCCTGGCGGGGCGCGCTCTCCACGAAACCCAGCTCCGCGACGTCGTCGGCGAGTCGCTGGAGGAGGCGCAGGCCCATCTCGGGACGCGACTGCTCGCGGCCGCGGAACATGATCATGACCTTGACCTTGTCGCCCGCCCGGAGGAACCGCTCGACGTGGCCCTTCTTCGTGCCGTAGTCGTGCGGGTCGATCTTCAGGCGGAAGCGGATCTCCTTGAGGACCGTGTTGGCCTGGTTGCGCCGGGCCTCACGGGCCTTCATGTCGGCCTCGTACTTGTACTTGCCGTAGTCCATGAGCTTGCAGACCGGCGGGCGCGCGTCCGGCGCGACCTCGACCAGGTCGAGGTCCGCCTCCTGCGCGAGGCGCAGGGCGTCCTCCAGCCGAACGATGCCGACCTGCTCGCCGTTGGGTCCGACGAGTCGGACCTCCGGCACGCGGATCCGATCGTTGATGCGGGGCTCGCTGATGTGGGACTCCTCAGCTCGTCGACGGGGCGACCGCCGGCAACGAGAAGGCCCCCGCTGCCGTTCACAGCGGAGGCCCCGAACGCCCGAACACGGGCACCGGCCCCGCCCGGGACGCTGACGCTGCCCGGCGGGCCGTTCGGACCGGACCCGGTACCTGTCGCCCCGGGGCGAGCCCCGGGAGCGTTCGGCGCGGGTGGGATGGACTCCGCTTGTGCACCGGCGTCCGCGGACGGACCCCGGTCGGTCGCCGACAAGGGTACCACCCGGGCGCCTCCGCCCCGCCTGGCAGGATCAGTCCCATGACCGGTGCCCCCTCCCCCGCCACCCCGCCACCCGGGCCCGACGCCGCCGCGGCCACCCGCGACATCGCCGAGGTGTCCGCCGTCGAGGTCATCACGACGGCGGCCGTCCACCTCATGAGCGCGGCCGCCGTGAAGTGCGGGCTCGCCCCCGACACCCCCGAGGCGAAGGGCAGCGACCTCGTCGACCTCGACGAGGCGCGGCGCCTCATCACGGCGCTCGCGGGCCTCGTCGTGGCGGCCGCGCCGGAGATCGGCAACCAGCACGCCCGCGCGCTGCGCGACGGGCTGCGCTCCCTGCAGCTCGCGTTCCGGGAGGCCTCGCCGTTCCCGGACGCGCCCGGCGAGGGGCCCGGCGAGGCCTGGACCGGGCCCGTCGGCTGAGCAGGCCCGCCCGACGACGGGGCGCCCCGGGCCTCCCCCGAACGGCCCCGCCGCTTATCCTGACCAGGTGGAGGAGCCGCGGGGGGCCGTGACGGACGAACGCGCGCGCGCCGAGGAGCCGGGCGCGTCACCCGAGGCCGCCCGACCGGACGCCGTGCCGGACGCAGCGCCGGACGCAGCGCCGGGCGCCGTGCCGGACGCAGCGCCGGACGAGGGCGCGGACGAGCGCCACCTCGACGCCTCGGCGCACGCCCACCTGCTCTCCGAGCCCCTGCCGCCCGACGCCGCCACCGAGACCGCCGTCCTCTACGACGTCACCCTGACCACCCGCGCGGGCGGCGCCGCGACCGCCGCGGCGGGCCCGGCCGGGGCCTCCGCCGACGGCCCGCCCGCGGAGGAGGCGGGCGAGGTCGAGGCGGGCGCGCCCGACGAGCCCGCGCGGCACGACGCGGCGGACGGCGAGGACCGTCCGCCGCGGCCGGCGTGGGTGCGCCGCGCCGCCGCCGCGGGCGTGGTGGCGCTCCTCGTCGGGCACGCCGCGCTCACCGCCTACCTGTGGGTGAGCGCCGTCGAGTGGCGCGACCAGGCCCGCGGCTACCTGCGCACGTCGGAGGACCTGGGCAAGGACCTCGCCACGACGCGCAACCAGCTCGCCGGCTCGCAGGCCGAGCTCGAGGCCGTGCGGGCGCAGCTCGCCACCGCCCACCAGCGCATCGTCGAGCTCGCCGACGAGAAGAACCAGGCCCTCGACGACTGGGAGATCACCCAGCAGCTCGTCGACTACCAGCAGCGCGTCAGCAAGGCCGCCGGCGACGTCGCGCTCGCCCTCGACCAGTGCGTCCAGGGCCAGCAGGAGCTCATCGGCTACCTCCAGCAGCAGGCCGAGGCCGGCGAGGACGCGCCGCCGTACGACCCGGAGCAGCTCGCGCAGTTCGAGACCGACGTCGAGGCGCTGTGCCAGGAGGCGAGCGAGGCCAACATCTCCCTCCAGCGCGAGCTCGCCCGATGACGGCCGCGTCGCGGAGGACCGCGGCGGGCCTGGCCGCCCTCGTCCTCGGCCTGGCGCCGCTCGCGGGCTGCGGGGACTTCCCGACCCGCCCCCCCGACCCGGTCACGGCCTTCGTGCCCAGCGAGCCGCCCGTCGAGACGCCCACCGGGCTGACGCCCGACGGGTTCGACGCCGTGCAGCGCATGGCGGTGCGCATCCGCAACGTCGGGTGCGGCTCGCTCTCGACGGGCTCCGGCTTCGCCGTCGACGCGACGACGCTCATCACGAACAAGCACGTCGTCGCCGACTCGGCCGAGCTGCAGGTCTCCACCTACGACGGGCGGGACATCGACGTCACGGCGGCGAGCACCGCCTCGATCGCCGACCTCGCCCTCGTGCGCACGTCCGAGGAGCTGCCGTCGTTCCCCGAGCTCGCCGACGCCGACCCGGTGCGCGGCGACGTCGTCACGGTCGTCGGCTACCCGCAGGGCGGCACGCTCACGGTCACGGAGGGCCACGTCATCGGCGCGACGACCGACCCGCTCAACGAGAACCTCGGCGAGGTGCTCGTCACGGACGCGCCGGTCGAGCCGGGCAGCTCGGGCTCCGCGGTGCTCGACGCCGCCGGCCGCGTCGTCGGCGTCGTCTACGCGAAGAACGCGGCCGGGCAGTCCTTCATCGTCCCCGTGAGCACGCTCGCGCGGCTGCTCGCCGACGCCGACGCCTTCACCCCGACGACACCCTGCCGCCCCCTGGTCGACCCCGGCGCCGACCCGGGGACCGACGCCGTCCCCGGCACCGATCCCGGCGCCGACCCCGGCCTCACCCTCGGGCCCGGCCCCGCCCCCGCACCCTGACGCGCGGGTGCACGATGGGTGGATGGACACCCAGGACACCGCCACCCCGCCGGACGGCCCGACCTCCGGCCGCCCCCTCGAGGCCCGCCTGCGCTCCACCCCGCTGCGGGTGGCCCGACGCCTCATCCACGTCCGCCGGGCGTTCGGCACGCCGATCGAGCGCGACGGCGTGACGCTCGTGCCGGTCGCCCGCGTCGCGGGCGGCGCCGGCTCCGGCGGCGGCGACGGGCCGTGGGAGGAGCGCGGCAGCGTCCGCACCGGCACCGGCTCCGGCTCGGGCGGGGGCTTCGGCGTCCAGGTCACGCCCGTCGGCGTGTACGTGGTGCGCGGCGCCGACGTCCGCTGGGAGCCCGCGTTCGACCTCAACCGCGCGGTGCTCGGCGGCCAGCTCCTCGTCGCGCTCGTCGCCGTCCTCGTGGCGCGGGCGCTCAGGCGTCGCCGGCGCTGACGACCCGGAGCTCGAGGCTGTCGACGGCGGCGGTGACGTCGTCGGCGGCCGCGAGCCGGTGGCGCACGTCCCCGAGGACGGCGTCCAGGCCGGCCCGCGTGAGCCCCGGCGCGACCGCGAGCACGACCGCGACCTCGGCGCCGCGGCCCGGCTCCGCGCGCACGGACCGCACGCCCGCCGCGTCGCGCAGCGCCCGCCCGACGGCGTCGGCCACCTCCGCGCGCACCGCGCCGCCCGCGACGGCCGGCCGCCACGCGGCGCCGCTCGCCAGCGCGTGCACCGCGGGCCGCGGCACGACGGCGGTCACCGGGCCGCCGGGGTCGACGACGAGCAGCGCCCAGCCCTCCTGCACCGCGGCGGCGGCCGCGCGCGGGCCCTCGGCCGGCATCGGGCGGGCGTCGGGGTGCCACGCGGCGAGCGCGTCCACCGAGCTGAAGACCGGCAGGGCGCGCCGCCCGTCCGGCGCGGCCACCGCGACGACGCCGGCGGACGCGTGCCGCGCCTCGGCGAACGGGCCGGCCGGGGCGGCGCAGGCGTCGGCGCCCTCGTGCGCCGCCCCCTCCTCGTCGGCGTGCTCGACGGCGACGACGGGGACGAGCACCCGCGCGCTCGCGAGCGCGGCCACCACGGCCGCGAGCCCGCCGTCGGGGTCGACCGCGAGGCGCGCGAGGGCGGCGGCGAGCGCGGGGTCCGCGGCGCCGTCGTCGCCGGCGAACCGCGACGTCGGGGGCAGCGCGCGGCCGGCCACTACGGCCGCCCGGCGACGTCCAGGGCCTCGGGCAGCGTGAACGCGCCCGCGTAGAGGGCCTTGCCGACGATGGCGCCCTCCACCCCGAGCGGCACGAGCTCGCGCAGCGCGGCGAGGTCGTCGAGCGAGGAGACGCCGCCGGACGCGATCACCGGGGCGCTCGTCCGGGCGCACACCGCCCGGAGCAGGTCGAGGTTCGGCCCGCGCAGCGTCCCGTCCTTCGTGACGTCCGTGACGACGTACCGCGCGCAGCCCGCGTCGTCGAGCCGCGCGAGCACCTCCCACAGGTCGCCGCCCTCGCGGGTCCAGCCGCGCGCCGCGAGCGTCGTCCCCCGGACGTCCAGCCCGACGGCGACCTGGTCGCCGTACCGGGCGATCGCCCGCGCGGTCCACTCCGGGTCCTCGAGCGCGGCCGTGCCGAGGTTGACGCGCGCCGCCCCCGAGGCGAGCGCGCGCTCGAGCGAGGCGTCGTCCCGGATCCCGCCCGAGACCTCGACGCGCACGTCGACGGCCGCCACGACCTCGGCGAGCAGGTCGGCGTTCGACCCGCGGCCGAAGGCCGCGTCGAGGTCGACGAGGTGGATCCACTCCGCGCCGCCGGCCTGCCAGTCCAGCGCCGCGCGGAGCGGGTCGCCGTAGGCGGTCTCCGTGCCGGCCTCGCCCTGCACGAGCCGCACGGCGCGGCCGTCAGCGACGTCGACGGCGGGGAGCAGCACGAGGCGGGACATGCGCGGGTCCTTCCGGGAGGTGGTCGGTGGGTCGGTCAGGGGCGGTGGACGGTCAGCTCAGGGTGCCCAGCCAGTTCCGCAGGAGCTCGGCGCCGGCGTCGCCGGACTTCTCGGGGTGGAACTGGGTGGCGGACAGCGGCCCGTTCTCGACGGCGGCGACGAACCGCTCGCCGTGCTCGGACCACGTGACGAGCGGGGGCCGGAACCGGCCTCCGCCGAGCGGGGGGAACGACCGCGCCGCGTAGGAGTGCACGAAGTAGAACCGCGCGTCGTGCAGCCCGCGGAACAGCACGCTCTCCGCGGGCGGCTCGACCCGCGACCAGCCCATGTGGGGCACCACGGGGGCCTCCAGCCGGTCGACCTCGCCGGGCCACTGGGCCAGGCCCTCGGTGCGCGCCCCGTGCTCGACCCCGGCGGCGAACATCACCTGCATGCCGACGCAGATGCCGAGCACCGCGCGCCCGCCCGCGAGACGGCGGTCGACGACCTGGTCGCCGCCGACCCGGCGCAGGCCCGCCATGACGGCCGCGAACGCGCCGACGCCGGGCACGACCAGCCCGTCGGCCTCGGCGGCCGCGTCGTGGTCCGCCGTCAGCTCCACGCGGGCGCCGACGCGCTCGAGCGCGCGCACGGCCGAGCGCACGTTGCCGAAGCCGTAGTCGAGGACGACGACGCGAGGGGCGGTCACCGGCCCAGGGTAACGAGCGCGGGGCCCGCCCCCCGGGAGCCGTCTCAGGACCCTGTCCCCCCGCCCGCGGCGCGGTCGCGGGCCCGCCGCGCGGCCCGCCGGGTCGCCCGGGTCACCGCCGCGAGCGTGCGCGTCGCCTGCCACCGCGACATGCCGACGGACGTGCACGCCCCGGGCTGCTCGGCCGCCGTCGCCTGGCCGAGGAGCAGCTGCTCGACGACGGCGGGCGCGCCCTCGAGCGCCAGGCCCGGCGCCACCGCGCCCGCCTCCGCGCCGTCGGACCACCGGGCCGCCGCGACGCGGCCGTCGCGCTGCTCGAGCAGCAGCGCCGGCACGCCGGGCAGCAGCGACGTGATCGCGCGCGCGACGGCCGCCGGCGCCCCCTCGGCGACGTCGCGGCACACGGCCACGCAGCCGACCGGCGTCGGGACGACGTCCACCTCCACGCGCTGGAGGGCGCACGCGGCGGCGAGCGCCTCCGGCAGGGCGACCTGCGTGACGACGAGCGCGGCGGGCGGCGGGCCGCCGTCGGGCGACGGGCCCACCGTCAGAGCGCACCCTTCGTCGACGGCACGCCCTGCACCCGCGGGTCGGGCTCGACGGCGGCGCGCAGGGCGCGCGCGAGCGCCTTGAACTGCGCCTCGACGACGTGGTGCGGGTCGCGGCCCGCGAGCACGCGCATGTGGATGCAGATGCCCGCGTGGTGCGCGATCGACTCGAGCACGTGGCGGGTCAGCGACCCCGTGAAGTGCCCGCCGACGAGGTGGTACTCCTGCCCCGGCGGCTCGCCGCGGTGCACGAGGTACGGCCGCCCGGACACGTCGACGACGGCCTGGGCGAGCGCCTCGTCGAGCGGCACGACGGCGTCGCCGAACCGCGCGATGCCCGCCTTGTCGCCGAGCGCCTGGCGCAGCGCCTGCCCGATGCAGATCGCGACGTCCTCGACCGTGTGGTGGACGTCCACCTCGACGTCGCCCGTGGCGCGCACCGTCAGGTCGATGAGCGAGTGCTTGCCGAGCGCCGTGAGCATGTGGTCGTAGAACGGCACGCCCGTGGCGACGTCGGTGCGGCCCGACCCGTCGAGGTCGAGCTCGACGAGGACGTCGGACTCCGAGGTCGTGCGCTGCACGCGGCCGGTGCGGCTCATGCGGTCCTCCCCTGGGTCACCGCGAGCAGTGTCTCGCGGAACCGCGCCATCTCGTCGGGGGTGCCCACCGACACGCGGAGCCAGCCCTCCGGGCCGACCTCGCGGATGAGCACGCCGCGGTCGAGCAGGCCCTGCCAGACGGCGTGCCGGTCCTCGAACACCCCGAACAGCACGAAGTTCGCGTCCGAGTCCGCCACGCGCCAGCCCTGCTCGCGCAGCCACGCCACGGTCGCGTCCCGCTCGGCGCGCAGGCCGGCAACCTGGGCCATCAGCGCGTCGGCGTGGCGCAGCGCGGCGCGCGCCACGGCCTGCGTCACCGCGGACAGGTGGTACGGCAGCCGGACGATGCGCAGCGCGTCGACGAGCGCGGGCGCCGCCGCGAGGTACCCGATGCGCGCGCCGGCCATCCCGAACGCCTTCGACATCGTGCGCGTGACCGCGAGGTTCGGGTGGTCGGCGAGCAGCTCGAGCGCCGACGGCGTGCCCGCCCGCCGGAACTCGCCGTACGCCTCGTCGACGACGACGACGCACCCGCCGGGCACGGCGTCGGCGGCCTCGAGGACGGCGCGCACGGTCGCCGTCGGCAGGGCGGTCCCCGTCGGGTTGTTCGGGCTCGCCAGCAGGACGACGGACGGCGCGTGCTCCGCGACGGCCGACGCCGCGTGCGCGGGGTCGAGCGTGAAGTCCGCCTCGCGCCGCCCGACGACCCAGCGGGTCGCGGTGTCGCGCGCGTACTCGGGGTACATGGAGTACGTCGGCGCGAACGACAGGGCCGTCCGGCCCGGCCCGCCGAAGGCCTGCAGCAGGTGGAGCATGACCTCGTTCGAGCCGTTCGCCGCCCACACCTGGTCCACCTCGAGCGCCACGCCCGACTCGCGCAGCAGGTACGCCGCGAGGTCGGCGCGCAGGTCGCGGAACTCCCGGTCCGGGTAGCGGTTGAGCCCCCGGGCCGCCTCCGCGACCGCGGCCGCGATGTCCGCGACCACCGCCTCCGACGGCGGGTACGGGTTCTCGTTGACGTTGAGCGTCACCGGCACCGCGAGCTGGGGGGCGCCGTACGGCTCGAGGCCGCGCAGGTCCTCGCGCAGCGGCAGCGCGGCGCGCGCGGGCGACGGGGTCTCGGGCACGCGCCGATGGTAGCGACGGGCACCCGGCGCCCGCCGGGGCGCTCAGCCCTCGGGCCGTGCCGCGCCGGCGAGGTGCAGCACGCGGCGGCCCGCGTCGTCGGGCACGAAGCCCACGGCCGCGAGGTACCGCTCGGACGCGGTCATCGCGGGCGACGCGACGACGCGCCGGGCACCCATCTCGGCGAACGGGCCGTCCGCGCGGAACACGAACTCGCCCGGCGTGAAGTCCCGGTACGGCGGCAGGACGTAGTCGAGCACCACCTGCTGCTCGCCGTCGGCGTCGCCCGGGCGCGAGAGCACGACGCCCACGACCTCGTCGCCGCTCGTGACGAGGAAGGCGTGCTCGGCCTGGGCGAGCAGCTCCTCGGGCGGCGGGTTGAACTGCGCGACGTCCTCCGCGTGCCGGGCGAGGAGGTGGGCGAGGAAGGGCTCGCCGACCCCCACCCGCACGACGTCGTACGCCCGCGCGTCGTGCCGCGTGCGCAGCATCCCGGAGATCACCCAGAGGTTGATCCCGACGAGCACCGCGTTCATGGCGACCATCGGCCACACACCGAGCGCCGCGTTGTAGCCGACGAGGATCGCGGACGCCGCCGAGTTCAGCACCCGCAGCCGCATCACCCTGGTCTGCAGCAGGGAGACGACGAGCAGGACGGAGCCGGACCAGCCGATGATCTCCAGGAGGGGCACGGCACGATCCTAGGTCCGCGCCGCTCAGTCCTCCGCGGGGGCCAGGACCACGTCGTCGACCCAGCGGACCAGGTCCTCGAGCACCCAGTCCGAGAGGAAGACGTCGTTGTGCCGCGCGCCGTTCGGGTACACGGTGACGACGTCGTGCCCGCCCTCGGTGAGCGCCGCCGCCATCTGCTCGGTGAACTCGACGGGCACCAGCTCGTCGCTGGTCCCGTGCACGAGCAGCGTGGGCACCTCGGCCCGCTCGGCCGCCCACGTCAGCGGGTTGCCCGCACGCCACGTCTCCGGGTCCTCCGCCTGCGGGACGCCGAAGAGGTCCTCGCCGATGTACGTCCGGTGCACGTCGTAGGGCCCCGCCAGGCCGACGACGGCGTCGGCCGCGCGCGGCTCGTACGGGCAGGTCACGTCGGTGCGCAGGGGCTGCAGGCCCGCGAGCATCGCGAGGTTCGCGCCCGCCGAGTGCCCGACGACGACGACCGGCACCTCGGGCGCCTGCGCGGCCGCGTAGGCGATCGCGCACCGGACCTGGTCGACCGGCTCCGGGTAGAACGTGTCCGTCCCCGCGTGCCCGTAGGTGATCGTCACGGCGGCGATGCCCTCCGCGGCGAGGTCCTCCCCGAGCGGCAGCAGGCCGGTCGGGTCCGCGGCGCTGAAGCCGCCGCCCGGGACGACGAGCACGACCGCGCGGGCGGCGCCGTCCGGCAGCTCGACGGTGGCCTCGAGGCCGGGCAGGTACTCGTCCGGGCCGGGGGCCGAGCCGGTCGGCCCGGAGGGGTCGGCGCTGCCGCACGCCGCGCAGCCCGCGAGGAGCAGGGCCGCGGCGAGGACGCCCGGGACGGTCCGACGCTGCACGACCACGAGCATCGCAGACGTCCGCCGCGTGCGGGGCCCGATTCGCGCGGGGTCGCAAGGGGGCCGGGACGGGCCCGTCAGGACGCGGGGAAGCGCGCCCGCACGGCCTCGCCGTGGGCGGGCAGGTCCTCGTCCTCCGCGAGCGTGACGATCCGGTCGGCGAGCTCGGCGAGCGCGCCGGCGTCGTACTCCACCACCTGCACGGCGCGCAGGAAGGAGTGCACGCCGAGCCCGCTGGAGAAGTGCGCGCACCCGCCGGTGGGCAGCACGTGGTTGGAGCCGGCCATGTAGTCCCCGAGCGACACCGGCGACCACGGGCCCACGAAGATCGCGCCCGCGCTCGTCACGCGCTCGGCGACCGCCGCCGCGTCGGCCGTCTGGATCTCCAGGTGCTCCGCGCCGTACGCGTTGCACACCGCGAGGCCCTGCTCGAGGTCGTCGACCAGCACGATCGCCGACTGCGGCCCGCCCAGCGCCGTGCGCACCCGCTCGGCGTGCCGGGTCGCCGCGACCATGCCGGGGAGCAGCTCCTCGACGGCCGCGACGAGCGCGGTCGAGTCGGTGACGAGCACGGACGCGGACGTCGGCCCGTGCTCGGCCTGCGAGACGAGGTCCGCCGCGACGTGGCGCGGGTCCGCCGTCGCGTCGGCGAGGATCGCGATCTCCGTCGGCCCCGCCTCGGAGTCGATCCCGACGACGCCGCGCACCAGCCGCTTCGCCGCCGTCACGTACTGGTTGCCCGGGCCCGTGATGACGTCCACCGGCTCGCAGAGCACGTCGCCGTCGTCGGCGGTCTCGCCCGCCGCGCCGTACGCGAGCATCGCGATCGCCTGGGACCCGCCGGCGGCGTACACCTCGTCCACGCCGAGCAGGCCGCAGGCGGCGAGGATCGTCGGGTGCGGCAGCCCGCCGTGCTCCCGCTGCGGCGGGCTCACGACCGCGAGGCTCCCGACGCCGGCCTCCTGCGCGGGCACGACGTTCATGACGACGCTCGACGGGTAGACGGCGATCCCGCCGGGCACGTAGAGGCCGACCCGCCGCACCGGGACCCAGCGCTGGCGCACCTGCGCGCCCGGCGCCACGTCGACCGCGAAGGGCGCGGGCACCTGGGCGGCGTGCACGCGCCGCGCGCGACGGATCGACTCCTCGAGCGCCGCGCGGACGGCCGGGTCGAGCCCCGCCACCGCGGCCTCGATCGCCGCGGCCGGGACGCGCAGGTGCACCGGGCGGACCCCGTCGAAGCGCTCGCCGAGGTCGCGCAGCGCGGCGGCGCCGCGCTCGCGCACGTCCGCCACCAGGGGCGCGACCTGCTCGGCGACGGTGGCGACGTCCACCTCCGGACGGGGCAGCACGGCGGCGAGCTCGCGGGCGCCCGGGCGGCGGCCGCGCAGGTCGAGGGTTGCGATCACGCGCCGCAGTCTAGGCGGGCGGGGTCGGCGCCACGCCGGGCCGGAGGGCCCGCGATCCGGCCGCCGTCAGCGCGTCAGCGCGTCATGTACGCCGAGCCGAGCACCCGGTCGACCGCCAGCCGCAGCACCACGCGGCGCGCGTCCGGCTCGAGCGGCGGGTACCGCACGGCGTGCCGGCGCTCGGCGAGCGCGACGTCCGCCGGGTCCCGCGACACGACGAGCGTGCCCTCGAGCGTGAGCCACCGGCCGCCCGCCACCTGGCACAGCGCTCCCCGGGCGGGCCGCCCCGCGGCCAGCGCGGCCTCGACGTTGCGCACCTTGACCGAGCCGTCCTCCGTCGTCATCCACGCCTCGCCGCGCTCCGGGTCCCACGTGAAGGCGATGGGCACGACGTGGGGCGTGCCGTCCGGCCGCAGCGTCGCGAGCGTGGCGACGTGCCGCTCGAGCACGAAGACCCGCTGCTCGGGCGTGAGGTGGACGGCGGGCGTCACGGGGCGAGGCACCCGGGGCCGAGGAGGGCCTTGAGGTCGCCGAAGAGCGCCGTCGACCGCTCGACCCGCAGCGTGTCCTCCAGCCGCATCACCGTCGCCCGGCCCGGCTGCGTGAGCCGGAGGTTGACCTGCGTGACGCCCGGGTGCGCGGCCAGGACCTCGCGCAGCCGCTCGACGACCGGCGTCGTGCAGCGGGCCACGGGCATCGTGATGGTGAGGGGCCGCGCGTCGGCGGCGGACACGTCCGGGATGGAGACCTCGACGGCCTGCAGCTGGATCGTCTCGTCGCGGCGGCGCACCCGGCCGCGCACGGTGACGACGGCGTCCTCCGCCAGGACCGTCGCGTACGTCAGGTACGTCTCGCCGAAGAAGAGGATCTCGATCGAGCCGTCGATGTCCTCGAGCGTCACGGCCGCCCACGGGTTGCCGTTCTTGCTCATCTTGCGCTGGAGCGACGTGACGAGCCCGCAGACCGTCACCATCGAGCCCTCCGCGCGCTGCTCGTCGGCCAGCAGCGTGGCGATCGAGCAGTCCGCCGCCGTCGCGAGGACGTGCTCGAGGCCCGACAGCGGGTGGTCGGAGACGTACAGCCCGAGCATCTCGCGCTCGAACGCGAGCCGCTGCTTCTTGTCCCAGTCGGGCACGTCGGGCACCTCGACGGCCACGGACACGCCGTCGTCGGCCCCCATGCCGCCGAAGAGGTCGAACTGCCCCTCCGCCTCCTTGCGCTTGACGCCCACGACGGCGTCCACCGCCTGCTCGTGGACGAGCAGGAGGGCGCGCCGGCTCGGGTGGAGCGAGTCGAACGCGCCGGCCTTGATGAGCGACTCGATCGTCCGCTTGTTGCAGACGACGGCCGGCACCTTCTCGAGGAAGTCCTGGAACGACGTGAACGCGCCCTTCTCCTCGCGCGCCTTGACGATCGCGTCGACGACGTTGGCGCCGACGTTGCGGATCGCCGACAGGCCGAAGCGGATGTCCGCGCCGACCGCGCGGAAGTCGGCGGCCGAGGAGTTGACGTCCGGCGGCAGGACCGTGATGCCCATGTGCCGGCACTCGCCGAGGTAGAGGGCCGACTTGTCCTTGTCGTCGCGCACGCTCGTCAGCAGCGCGGCCATGTACTCCGTCGGGTAGTTCGCCTTGAGGTACGCCGTCCAGTAGGAGACGAGCCCGTACGCCGCGGAGTGCGCCTTGTTGAACGCGTAGTCCGAGAACGGCACGAGGATGTTCCAGAGCGTCTCCACGGCGTCCCGGGAGTAGCCGCGCTCGGCCATGCCGCGCGAGAAGTTCTCGAACTGCTTGTCCAGCTCGGACTTCTTCTTCTTGCCCATCGCGCGGCGCAGGATGTCCGCCTGGCCGAGGCTGTAGCCCGCGACCCGCTGGGCGATGGCCATGACCTGCTCCTGGTACACGATGAGGCCGTAGGTCGTGTCCAGGATGTCCTCGAGCGGCTCGGCGAGCTCGGGGTGGATGGGCACCACCGGCTGCTGGCCGCTCTTGCGCAGCGCGTAGTTCGTGTGCGAGTTCGCGCCCATCGGGCCCGGCCGGTACAGCGCGCCGACGGCGGAGATGTCCTCGAAGTTGTCCGGCCGCATGAGGCGCAGCAGCGTCCGCATGCCCCCGCCGTCGAGCTGGAACACGCCGAGCGTGTCGCCGCGCCCGAGCAGCTCGTAGGTGGCCTTGTCGTCCAGCGGGAGGGACTCGAGCTCGATCGGCTCCTTGCCGTTCGCGACGATGTTGGCGAGCGCGTCGTCGAGGATCGTCAGGTTCCGCAGCCCGAGGAAGTCCATCTTGATCAGGCCGAGGGCCTCGCAGGTCGGGTAGTCGAACTGCGTGATGATCGCCCCGTCCTGCGGGCGGCGCATGATCGGGATGGTGTCGATGAGCGGCTCGCTCGACATGATGACGCCCGCCGCGTGCACGCCCCACTGCCGCTTGAGGCCCTCGATGTCCTTGGCGAGCGCGACGACCTGCTGCGCGTCCGGGTCCGTCGCGTGGAGCTGGCGGAACTCCTCCGCCTCCGCGTAGCGCGGGTCCTTGGGGTCGAAGATGCCGCTGAGCGAGATGTCCTTGCCCATGACGGCGGGCGGCATCGCCTTGGTCAGCTTCTCCCCGACGGCGAACGGGTGGCCGAGCAGCCGGGCGGAGTCCTTGATCGCCTGCTTGGCCTTGATCGTGCCGTAGGTGACGATCTGCGCGACGTGGTCCTCGCCGTACTTGTCGGTGACGTACCGGATGACCTCACCCCGCCGGCGCTCGTCGAAGTCCACGTCGAAGTCGGGCATCGAGACGCGGTCCGGGTTGAGGAAGCGCTCGAAGATGAGGCCGTGCCGGAGCGGGTCGAGGTCCGTGATCCGCAGGGCGTAGGCGGCCATCGAGCCCGCGCCGGAGCCCCGGCCCGGGCCGACCCGGATGCCGTGGTCCTTCGCCCAGTTGATGAAGTCGGCGACGACGAGGAAGTAGCCGGCGAAGCCCATCTGCGTGATGACGCCGGTCTCGTACTCCGCCTGCCGCCGCACCTCCTCGGGGACGCCGCCGGGGTAGCGGGCGTGCAGGCCGCGCTCGACCTCCTTGACGAACCAGCTCGTCTCGTCCTCGCCCGGCGGCGTGGGGAAGCGCGGCATGAAGTTCGCGCCGTCGGCGGCGGTCGTGAACGACACGTCGCACTGCTCGGCGAGCCGGACGGTGTTCTCGAGCGCCTCGGGGAGCTCGGCGAAGAGCCGGTACATCTCCTCGGTCGAGCGCACGTGGTAGCCGTCGCCGTCGAACTTGAAGCGGTCGGGGTCGGCCAGCGTGGAGCCGGAGTTGATGCACAGGAGCGCGTCGTGCGCGTCGTGGTGCTCCGGCTTGACGTAGTGGGAGTCGTTGGTCGCGAGCAGCGGCGCGCCGACGTCCTGCGCGAGCCGGACGAGGTCCTTGAAGACCCGCGTCTCGATCTCGGCGCCGTGGTCCATGAGCTCGACGTAGACGTTCTCGCGGCCGAACACGTCCTGGAGCTCGCCGATCGCGCGGACCGCCTGGTCGTACTGGCCCAGCCGCAGCCGCGTCTGCACCTCGCCCGACGGGCACGCCGTGCCCACCGACAGGCCCTTGGCGTAGCGCTGGAGCAGCTCGGCGTCCATGCGCGGCCACTTGCCCCACTGGCCGTCGAGCGAGGCCATGGAGCACAGCCGGAACAGGTTGTGCAGGCCCTCGTTGTCGCGCGCCCACAGGGTCAAGTGGGTGTACGCGCCGCCGGCGGACACGTCGTCGTCCCGCTGGTGCTGCTCGCCCCAGCGCACCCGGGTGCGGTCGAAGCGGCTGGTCCCGGGCGTGACGTAGGCCTCGAGCCCGATGATCGGCTTGATGCCGGCCGCGCGCGCCCGGCTCCAGAACTCGAAGGCGCCGAACAGATAGCCGTGGTCCGTCATCGCCACGGCACGCTGCCCGTGGGCCTTCACCTCGGCGAGGAGCTCGTCGATCTTGGCCGCGCCGTCGAGCATCGAGTACTCGGTGTGCACGTGCAGGTGGGCGAAGTCTCCTGCGGCGGCCATGCGGGCGATTCTAGGCTCGCGTCCCGACAGCCCCGGGACGCCCGTGCAGCGCGTCCCAGGCCGCGGCGAGGTCCGCCGGGTACTCGCTCGTCACCTCGAGCCGCTCCCCCGTGGCCGGGTGGTCGAACGCCAGCCGGACGGCGTGCAGCCACTGCCGCTCCAGCCCGAGCCGCTCGGCGAGCACGGGGTCCGCGCCGTACGTGACGTCCCCCACGCACGGGTGGCGCACCGCGGCCATGTGCACGCGGATCTGGTGCGTGCGGCCCGTCTCGAGGTGCACCTCGACCAGCGAGGCCGCGGGCACCATCTCGAGCACGCGGTAGTGCGTCACCGAGGGCTTGCCCCCCGCCACGACGGCGAACTTCCAGTCCTGCGTGGGGTGCCGCCCGATGGGCGCGTCGATCGTCCCCTCCGTGGGCTCGGGGTGGCCCTGGAGGACGGCGTGGTAGACCTTGTCGACCTCGCGCGCCTTGAACGCGCGCTTCAGCGCCGTGTAGGCCCGCTCGCTCTTCGCGACGACCATGAGCCCCGACGTGCCGACGTCGAGCCGGTGCACGACGCCCTGCCGCTCGGCCGCGCCCGAGGTCGCGATCCGGAACCCCGCGGCCGCCAGCGCGCCCACGACCGTCGGACCGGTCCAGCCGGGCGACGGGTGCGCCGCGACCCCCACGGGCTTGTCGACGACGACGACGTCCGCGTCGTCGTGCACGATCCGCATCCCGGGGACGGGCTCGGGCGGCGGCGGGGCCGCCGGCTCGTCGAGCGTCGAGAGGTCGACCTCGAGCCACGCGCCCGCGACGAGCCGGTCCGACTTGCCCACCACCCGCCCGTCGACGACGACGGCGCCGCTCGCCGCCAGGTCGGCCGCCCGCGTGCGCGAGACGCCGAGCAGGCGGGACAGCGCGGCGTCCACCCGCTCCCCGGCCAGCCCGTCGGGGACGGGCAGCGACCGCGTGCTCACCGCGGCTCGGCCGCCTCGGGGGCGGTTCCCTCGGGCTCGGCCTCGGGCTGGGCCGACGCGGGCCCAGCCGCCTCGGGCCCGGCCGCCTCGGGGGCGGGCTCCTCGTGCCGGGTGCCGTCCAGCCCGATCCCGCGCGCGCCGAGCAGCACCATGAGGCCGGCCGCGACGACGATGGCGATGTCGGCGACGTTGCCGACGAACCAGTCCGCGTAGGCGATGAAGTCCACGACGTGGCCGACCCCGACGCCGGGCTCGCGCACGAGCCGGTCGACGAGGTTGCCGACCGCGCCGCCGAGGAGCAGGCCGAGCGCCACCGTCCAGCCGCGCGAGCCCAGCCGGCCCGCGACCCGCAGCACGACGACGGTCACCGCCACCGCGGCGACCGTGAAGACCCAGGTGGTGCCGCCGGCCATGCCGAGGGCCGCGCCGGAGTTGCGCACGAGCGTGAGCCCGAGCAGGTCGCCGACGAGCGGGACCCGCTCACCCGGCGTCAGCGTGGCCAGCGCCCACGCCTTCGTCGCCTGGTCCACCGCGACGACCACGACGGCGATGAGGACGAAGGGCAGGAGCAGCCCCGACCGCCGCGCCACGCTCAGCGACGTTCCTGGCGGGCCTTGCAGGTCACGCACAGCGTGGCGCGCGGGAAGGCCTGCAGGCGGGCCTTGCCGATCGCCTCGCCGCACTGCTCGCACGTGCCGAAGCCGGGCGCGCCCACGCGCTCGAGCGCGTGCCGGTTCTGCTCGAGCAGGTCGCGCGTGTTGTTGACGAGGGTCAGCTCCTGCTCGCGCTCGAGCGCGCTGGAGCCGGAGTCGGCCTGGTCGTCGCCCGCGCCGTCACCGGAGTTGCGCAGGAGGGCGGAGAGCTCCGCGTCGGCCTCGGCGAGCTCGATCTCCAGGCGGAGGATCTCCGCGGAGAGCTCGTCCGCGATCGCCTTGACCTCCTTGACGGTCCACGGCTTCTCGCCCTCGCGGACCGGGAAGGTCTTGACGACCTTCGCGAGGTCGGGCATCTCGTGCCTCGCCCCCGACTCGACGGTCGAGCGGATGGCGTCGTCGGTGGTCATGGCGCTCCTGGGTTTGACGGGTCACGAGAGAGTAGACCTACGAGGGGAAACGCACAACGCGCCACCGAGGTGGCGCGTCGCGTGCGGTGGCCGTGCGCGGCGGAGCCGCGCCGGCGGTCGGCTCAGCCGTTGAAGGACGGGCCCTCGCCGGTCCGGGGGCCGACGGACGTCGACCGGGACTCGAGGTCGCCGAGCAGGTTCTCGAGGTAGCTCTTCAGGCGCGTCCGGTAGTCGCGCTCGAAGACCCGCAGCTCGTCGATCTTCCGCTCGAGCAGGCTGCGCTCCTGCTCCAGGGCGGCGAGCGTGCGGCTCGAGGTCTCCTCGGCCTCGGCGACGATGCGCTCGGCCTGCGCGCGGGCCTCGCTGATGATCCGCTCGCCCTCCTCCTGACCGGCCCGCACGTAGTCGTCGTGCAGCTTCTGCGCGAGCTGGAGCATGCCCGTGGCGGACTCGGGCTCGCTCAGCCGGCCGGCCGCGGGGGCGGGAGCGGCGAAGGCGGGGGCGGGCGCGGCGACGGGCTCGGGCTCCGCGGCGGGCGGCTCGGGCTCCGGGGCGGCGGCGGGCTCGGGCTCGGCCGGCGCGGCGACGACGGGCTCGAAGGCGGGCGCGGCCGCCGCGGCCTCGCCGCGGCTCAGCTCGGCGATGCGCCGCTCGGCCGCCGCGAGCTTGGCCTTGAGGTCCTCGTTCTCCGCCGTCATGACGCGAAGGGTGTTGACGACCTCGTCGAGGAAGTCGTCGACCTCGTCCTGGTCGTAGCCCTCGCGGAACTTGGTCGCCTGGAACTTCTTGTTGAGGACGTCGTCCGCCGTCAGGAGCGCCATGGTGTCACCTCGGTCGGTAGTGCGGGTCGGGCCAATCGTTCGCGCAGCAGTCGCTCACCGCCACGCCACACGCTAGCGGACAACCCCGGACGGGTACCCGCCAGAGGGCGGCGGCGCCGTCGGCGTGTCGGTCAGGCCGCGGCGAGCCCGCTCAGCAGGAACAGCAGGAGCCAGCAGAGCACGACGAGGACCATGAACGCGAGGTCGAGGCGCACCGCCCCCAGCGGGAGCGGCGGGATCACGCGCCGCAGCGCCTTGAGGGGCGGGTCCGTGACCGTGTACACGGCCTCCGCGACGACGAGCACGACGCCGCGGGGTCGCCAGTCGCGGGCGAACACCTGGATCCAGTCGAACACCAGCCGCACGAACAGCAGCAGCAGGAAGATCCAGACGACGAGCGAGAGCAGTCCGGCGACGAGCGCCACGTCAGCTCTGGTTGTAGAAGCTCGGCCGGGCGGCGTCGGGCGCCACCTGCTCCTCGCCGGCGATCTCGACGTGCGCCGGGGAGAGCAGGAAGACCTTGGCGGTGACCCGCTCGATCGCGCCGTGCAGGCCGAAGATGAGGCCCGCGGAGAAGTCCACGAGGCGCTTGGCGTCCGCGTCGCTCATCTCGGACAGGTTCATGATGACCGGCGTGCCCGACCGGAAGGCCTCGCCGATCACCCGCGCGTCGTTGTACGACCGGGGGTGCACGGTGGTGATCCGCCGCAGCTCGGGCGCGCCGGCCCGCGCGCTCCGCCGGATCGGCGTCACCGGGGCGTAGTCGGGCTGGCTCGGGGTGGGCGCCACGTCGTCGTACTCCTCGTCGTCGTACTCCAGGGCGTCGTCCACGTCGTCGGGACGGTCCTCCTCGGCCAGGCCGAGGTACAGCATCGTCTTGCGCAGCGCTCCGGCCATCGCGGCCTCCACTCCTCGTCCGGTCCGGTGTGGACCGGCACGCGGGGTGGTCCCCTGCGGGGCCCCTCGACGTACGCGGTCCGGTCGACCTCACGCTAACCCGAGGCCCCGGCGCCGCCGTGGCGACACGCCCGGACCTGCGCCGACGCCCGTCAGCGCGCGAGCGCCCGGACGACCCCGGCGAAACGGCCCTCGGGGCGGCCCGACGCCCGCCCGCGGTGGGAGTACCAGCCGGGGTCCTCGAGCGTGCAGGCGCCGAGCGCCGTCACCGCGCCCACGCCGGCGTCGGCGAGCTGGGCGGCGACCGCGGCGGGCAGGTCGAGCGCCGGCGTGCCCCACGACGTCTCGGCGCGCGCGGCCGGCACGACGGCGGCCACCTCGTCGTGCAGGTCCGCCGGCACCTCGTAGCAGCGCCCGCAGATCGCCGGCCCGACGACGGCGCGCAGCCGCCCGGGCGCGGCGCCCTCCGCGACCATCGCCGCAACGACGGCGCCCACGACCCCGGCCGCGACCCCCGCCCGGCCCGCGTGGGCGACCCCCACGACGCCGGCGACGCCGTCGGCGAGGAGCACGGGCACGCAGTCCGCGACGAGCACCCCGAGGGCGACCCGCGGGCCGACGGCGACGAGCCCGTCCGCCCGGGCGACGGGCCCGTCGTCGGGCACCTCGGCGGCACCGGTGACGACGTGCACCCCGCGGCCGTGCACCTGCCACGCGTAGGCCACGGGCGCGCCGGCCCACGCGGCGAGCGCGCAGCGCCGGTCGAGCACGCCGTCCTGGTCGCCGACGGTCCGGCTGAGGTTGCCGGGCGCCCGCGTGAACGCGGCGCGGACCGCCGGGCCGAGGTCAGCCGCGACGAGCGCGGGGAGCGTCACGGGTTCTTGAGGAAGTCCGGCAGGTCGAGGTCGTCGGTCCGGCGCGGCGTCGGGCGCTCCTCGAGCACCCGGGGCACCTCGAGCGGGCCGGGCTCGCGGTCGTCGGAGAGGAACGAGGGCAGCTCGCCCTGGCCCTCGGTGGCCTCCTGCGCGGCCTCGGGCTCCGGGCTCTCCTCGCTCGCCCACGCGGGCGCGCCCTCGGCCCGGTGCGCGGGCACGGGCTCGGCCGGCGGCACGACCGGCGGCACGACGGGCGGGAGGTCGCCGGGCGCGGGCTGCGCGGTGGGCACCTCGCCGACGGCCCGGCGGCCGCTGACCTGGCCGAGCGCCCGCGCGTCACGGCGCACCGTGGGCGCGCCGCCGTCGAACCCGGCCGCGATGACGGTGACGCGGACCTCGTCGCCGAGCGCGTCGTCGATGACCGCGCCGAAGATGATGTTGGCCTCGGGGTGCGCGGCCTCCTGGACCAGGCGCGCGGCCTCGTTGATCTCGAAGAGGCCGAGGTCGGAGCCGCCCTGAATGGACAGCAGCACGCCGTGCGCGCCGTCGATGCTCGCCTCGAGCAGCGGCGAGGAGATGGCGAGCTCGGCAGCCTGGACGGCGCGGTCGTCGCCGCGCGCGGAGCCGATGCCCATGAGCGCGCTGCCGGCACCCTGCATGACGCTCTTGACGTCGGCGAAGTCGAGGTTGATGAGGCCCGGCGTCGTGATGAGGTCGGTGATGCCCTGGACGCCGGACAGCAGCACCTGGTCGGCCGAGCGGAAGGCGTCGAGCACCGACACCGAGCGGTCCGAGATGGACAGCAGCCGGTCGTTGGGGATGACGATGAGCGTGTCGACCTCGGCGCGCAGCGCCTCGATGCCGTTCTCGGCCTGCACGGACCGGCGGCGGCCCTCGAAGGTGAACGGCCGGGTGACGACGCCGATGGTCAGCGCGCCGAGCGAGCGGGCGACGCGCGCGACGATCGGCGCGCCGCCGGTGCCCGTGCCGCCGCCCTCGCCCGCGGTGACGAAGACCATGTCGGCGCCGCGCAGGACGTCCTCGATCTCCTCCGCGTGGTCCTCGGCGGCCTTGCGGCCGACCTCCGGGTCCGCCCCGGCACCGAGCCCGCGGGTGAGGTCGCGGCCGACGTCGAGCTTGACGTCCGCGTCGGACATCAGGAGGGCCTGCGCGTCGGTGTTGATGGCGATGAACTCCACGCCCTTGAGGCCGACCTCGATCATCCGGTTGACGGCATTGACGCCGCCGCCGCCGATACCGACCACCTTGATGACGGCCAGGTAGTTCTGGGGAGCTGCCACGTCGGTGCCTCTCGTGCCGCGGGGACCCAAACCTTCAAGTTAAGGTGGAAGGTTAGAGTTATGTCAGATGCTGTCGGGTTCGACGCTAGGTGCCCACCCGGCGACCGGCAATCACCGCGCGCGCGTGTCGGCGATTCCCCCCGCCGCGCCCGGGTCGGCCCCACCGGACCGGCTCCCCGGCCGCTCCACCGGCCGCTCCCCCGGGCCCGACGCCGGCCCATCGCGTCAGGTGCGCGTGATCGGCATCGTCGGCGCGGAGACGTCGATCACCGCCGCGCCCGCCGCCGCCGGCGCCGCGCGCAGCGTCAGCACGACGCGGGCCTTCAGCGCCGACTCGTCGGCGCTCCCCCACTCGACCCGCTGGCCGTCCGCGAGCTCGAGGCTCACCGTGTCCTCGCTCGCCGCGGACGCGCCGACGACGAGGTCGGCCAGCTCGGGCGGCAGGGCCTGGAGCACCGCCAGGACGGCGCTGAGCGGCCGCGCGTCGTCGCCCACCGGGACGACGACGACGGGCAGGCCCGCGGGCGCCTCCGCGGCGCGGCCCACCTGGACGCCCTCGGCGTCGAGGAGCAGCACGCCGCCGTTGGCGTCGGCGGCAGGCACGGCCGCCACGGGCTCGCGCGACACGAGCGAGATGCGCAGGCCGTGCGGCCAGTCGCGCGTGACCTCCGCGGCCCGCACGCCGGGCACGTCGAGGATCTCGCGGCGCAGGCCGACCGCGTCGAGCGCGGGCAGCGGCGTGCCCGCGTAGGGCTCGACGACGGCGAGCACGTCCGCCGGGTCGACGACGGTCCCCTCCCCCGCCACCTCGACCTCGCCGAGGTCGAGGGCGAGCAGGGGCGACGCGAACGTCACCCAGCCGAGGGCGCCCGCCAGGACGACGCCCGCGGTCGCCCAGGCCACCCGGCGACGGGTGAGCCGGCGGCGCAGCCGGGCGCGCTCGGCGAACCGCTCCGCCGACGCGAGGACCGTCGGCCGGGGCGCGGGCACGAAGCGCTCGAGGGCGCGGTCGGCGGCCGTCGGGGCGCGCTCGGGCACGGCCGCGCTCGGGGCCAGGGCCTCGGGCTCGGCGGACGTCGCGGGCTCAGCGGGCGCGGCTGACCCTGCCCGCTCGGGACGCTGCCCGGTCGGCGCCACGGGCCGCCGGGGCGGCGCGGGAGCGGCGCGGTCGGCGCCTCGCGGCGCGGGGACCGCCCCGGCCCCCGGCCGGACGGGCGCCACCCGGCGCGGCCGTGCGGGCGGCCTCACGTCTCCTCCGGCGCCGGCACCGCGTCGAGCACGAGGGGCGCCAGCTCGGTGACGTCGCCGGCCCCCACGGTGAGCACGAGGTCGCCCGCGCGCGCGGCCCGGCCGACCAGGGCAGCGGCCTCGCGGCGGTCCGGCACGAAGCGCCCGACCCCCGGCGGGAGGCGGTCGGCGATGAGGGCGCCCGTCACCGCCGGGTCCGGGTCCTCCCGCGCCGCGTAGACGTCGGTGACCACGGCGAGGTCGGCCGCGGCGAGCGCCGCGGCGAACTCGGCCGCGAACGCCCGGGTGCGCGAGTACAGGTGGGGCTGGAACAGCACGAGGACCCGCCCGGCGCCCGCGACCGCCCGGGCGGCGGCGAGCAGCGCGGCCACCTCCGTCGGGTGGTGCGCGTAGTCGTCCACGACCCGCACCCCGTGCCGGGTGCCGCGGTCCTCGAACCGGCGTCCGGTGCCGCGGAAGCCTGCCAGCGCCGCGGCGGCCTCCGCCGGCCCGACGCCGAGCAGCCCGGCCACGGCGAGCGCGGCCGCCGCGTCGAGCCCGTTGTGCGCCCCGGGCACGGGCAGCAGGAGCGTGACGGCCGCGCCGTCGCGCGTGTCGCGCACCTCGACCGCGCCGCCGTCGCCCTCGGGCACCCACGAGCCCAGGCGCACGACGGCGTCGGGCGACGTCCCGTACGTCACGACGGCGAGGCCCGCCGCGGCCGCGCGCTCCGCCACCCGCCGCGCGCCGGCGTCGTCCGCGCACGCGACGAGGTGCCCACCGGGCACGACGCGCCCGACGAAGGCCGCGAACGCCTCCTCGATCGCCGCCGGGTCGCCGTAGTGGTCGAGGTGGTCGGGCTCGACGTTCGTCACGACGGCGATCTCGGGCGCGTAGGCGAGGAACGAGCCGTCGGACTCGTCGGCCTCCGCGACGAACACGTCGCCGTCCCCGTGCCGCGCGCCGATCGGGCCGTCCACGGGCGCGCCGATCGCGTACGAGGGGTCGAGCCCGGCCTCGGCGAGCACCCGCGCGACCATCGCGGACGTCGTCGTCTTGCCGTGCGCGCCCGCGACGGCGACCGTGCGGCGGCCGCGCATGAGCGCCGCGAGGGCGACCGAGCGGTGCAGCACGCGCAGCCCCGCGGCCCGCGCCGCGGCGAGCTCGGGGTTCGACTCGCGGACGGCCGACGACACCACGACGGTGTCGGCGCCGGCCACGTGCGCGGCGTCGTGCCCCACATGGACCGCGACGCCCGCGGCGCGCAGCGCGCCGAGCACCGCCGAGTCGCGCGCGTCCGAGCCCGAGACCGGCAGCCCGCGCGCCGCCAGGAGCAGGGCGACCGCCGACATGCCGGCGCCGCCCACGCCCACGAGGTGGACGCGGCCCAGGTCCTCGGCCCGGGGCGCCTCGGCGGGCGGCTCGGTGGGCGGCTCGGTGGACGGGGTCGTCGGGCCGGTCACCGGGCCACCTTCTCGACGAGGTCCGCGACCCGCGCGGCGCCGTCGACGACCCCCACCGACCGGGCCGCCTCCGCCATGGCCGCCCGGCGCGCGACGTCGGCGAGCAGCGGCAGCACCTCCGTGCGCAGCCACGCCGGGGTCAGCCGCGCGTCGTCCACGAGGAGCCCGCCGCCGGCCGCGACGACCGGCGCGGCGTTGAGGCGCTGCTCCCCGTTGCCGACCGGCAGCGGGACGTACACCGCGGGCAGGCCGAGCGCGGCGAGCTCGCTCACCGTGCCCGCACCTGCCCGGCAGACCACGAGGTCGGCGACGGCGAGCGCGTGCTGCATGTCGGCCAGGTAGGGCAGCACGTGGTACCCGGGGAGGCCGGCCGTCGCGGCCCGGACCTCGTCGTCCTTGCCCGTCCCCGCGAGGTGCAGCACCTGGACGCCCGCCGCGGCGAGGTCGCCCGCCACGCCCGCGACGGCGCGGTTGAGGCTGAGCGCGCCGAGCGAGCCGCCCGTGACGAGCAGGGTCGTCGCGGCGGGGTCGATCCCCAGCGCCGCCGCTCCGGCCGCGCGCGCGGCCGCCGGGTCCGCCGCCCGCGCGGCGACGAGCGCGGCCACCTGCGGGCGCAGCGGCAGCCCGGTGACGACGGGCGCCCCGGCCCGGCGGCCCCGCAGCGGGGTGCCGGGGAACGTCACGGCCACCGCGTCGGCCCACCGCGCGCCGAGCCGGTTCGCCAGCCCGGGCCGCGCGTTCTGCTCGTGCACGACGACGGGCACCCGCCCGCGCGCCGCCAGGTAGGCCGGGGTCGCGACGTACCCGCCGAAGCCGACCACGGCCTGCGCGCCCGCCACCGCCTGCCGCGCGACCGCGACCGCCCGCCGCAGGCGCGCGGGCAGGCGGAGCCAGTCGGGCGTGGGGCGCCGCGGGAGCGGGGCCCGCGGCACGACGACGAGGGGGTAGCCCCGCGCCGGGACGAGCTCGGCCTCGAGCCCCTCCGCGGTGCCGAGCACGGTGACGGTCAGCCCCGGGTGGCGCCGGCGCAGCTCGTCGGCGACCGCGAGCAGCGGGTTGACGTGGCCCGCCGTGCCGCCGCCCGCCAGGACCACCGAGGTCAGCTCAGCCACGGCGCCCCCGGGCTGCCCGCCGCCCCGGGCCGAGCACGGCGAGCGAGCGCCGCACGACGCCGGGGCGCGCGGCGAGCGCCTCGGCGGCCCCGGGCTCGGCGCGCGCGAAGGAGAGCACGACGCCCATCGCGACCATCGTCGTGACGAGCGCCGAGCCGCCCGCCGACACGAGCGGCAGCGGGACGCCGATGACGGGCAGCAGCCCCACGACGACGGCGATGTTGACGACGGCCTGGCCGAGCACCCAGGCCCCGATGCCCGCCGTCGTGATCTGCACGAACGGGTCGGTGTGCCGGCGCACGACGCGGGTCAGCGCGATGGCGAGCACCCCGAACAGCCCCAGCACGAGCAGGGTGCCGAGCAGGCCGAGCTCCTCGCCGATGATCGCGAAGATGAAGTCGTTGTGCGCCATCGGCAGGTACGACCACTTCTCCCGGCTCGCGCCCAGCCCGATGCCGGTCAGTCCGCCCGTGGCGAGGCCGAAGAGGCCGCGCGTCGTCTGGTAGCAGACGCCCTGGACGTCGCAGTCGGGGCTGAAGAACGCCGTGATCCGCTCGAGCCGCGTGCCGCGCTGCGCGAGCTGCCACACGACGGCGCCGACGACCACCGCCGCGACCGCGAAGAACCGCAGCCGCACGCCGGCGACGAACAGCGACCCCGCGACGAGGACGAGCAGGATCAGCGCCGTCCCGAGGTCGTGGCCGAGCAGGACGAGCCCGACGACCGCCCCGGCCACGAGCACGCCGGGCACGACGACGTGCAGCCACTGGTCCAGCAGCGCCTGCTTGCGCGCGAGCACGACGCCGAGCCACACGGCGAGCGCGAGCTTGGCGAACTCCGAGGGCTGCACCTGGCCGCCCGGGATCGCCAGCCAGTTCCGGTTGCCGCGCACCTCCACGCCGACGAGGAGCACGAGGACCTGCAGCGCCAGCGCCCCGAGCAGCACCGGCCACGCGAACCGCTTGTAGAAGGCCACGGGGAGCCGGCTCGCGAGCCACGCGAGCGGCAGGCCGATGAGCGCGAAGCGCGCCTGGTTGAGGAAGATCGCGTACGGCGAGACGCCGTCCGTGCTCTCCAGCGACTCCACGGTCGAGCTGGACAGCACCATGACCAGCCCGAGCGCCACGAGCAGCGCGACCGAGCCGAGGACGAGGTAGTAGCTCGTCACCGCGGAGCTCCACTGGCCCCACGCCGCACGCTGGCGCGGCGCCGCGACCACCTCGGCCGGGGCCGCCATCACGCCTCCGCCGACGTCCCGCCGAGCGCCCGCACGGCCTCGGCGAACCGATCGCCCCGGTCGGCGTAGGAGTCGAACTGGTCCATCGACGCGCTGGCGGGCGCGAGCAGCACCGTGTCGCCCGGCTGCGCGAGGCGACGGGCGGCGTCCACGGCGCGGGTCATCACCGTCCCAGTGTCGGTGGGATCCACGCGGACCACGGGGATTGCGGGCGCGTGTCGGGCCAGCGCCGCGGCCCACGGCTCGGCGTCGACCCCGATGAGCACGACCGCCCGCAGCCGGTCGGCGCGCGCGGCGACGAGGTCCTCGAAGCGCGCGCCCTTCGCCAGGCCGCCCGCGATCCAGACGACGGTGCCCGCCGGGTAGGCCGCGAGCGAGGCCGACGCCGCGTGCGCGTTGGTCGCCTTGGAGTCGTCGACGTACGCCACGCCGTCGAGCGACCGGACGACGACGGACCGGTGCGCTCCCGCGGGGAAGGCCCGCAGGCCGTCGCGGACGGCCGACGCCGGCACGCCCCAGGCGCGCGCGAGCGCCGCCGCCGCCAGGGCGTTCGCGACGACGTGCGGTGCGACGACGCCGGTCGGGCCGGCCAGGTGCGCGAGGTCGTCGAGCGTGGCGAGCTCGGCCGCCGACCGGCGCCGGTGCGGGTCGTCGAGCCCGGTGTGGAAGGCCCGGTCGACGAGGATCCCGTCGACCACGCCGAGCTGCCCGGGCGCGGGCGCGCCGCGCGTGAAGCCGACGGCGCGGGCCCCCTCGGCCACGTCGGCCTCGGCGACCAGCCGCTCGAGGCGCGGGTCCGCGGCGTCGTAGACGCAGGCGAGGACCGCGCGGTGGTACACGCGCGCCTTGTCCGCCACGTACGCGGCCATGCCCCCGTGCCAGTCGAGGTGGTCCGGCGCGACGTTGAGGATCGCCGCGGCGTGCGCCGTCATCGACGCCGTGAAGTGCATCTGGAAGCTCGACAGCTCGACGGCGAGGACGTCCACCGCCGGGTCGGTCGCCGCGGAGAGGACGGGCGTCCCGACGTTCCCGACCGCGGGCGCGCGGTGCCCGGCCGCCGTGAGGATCGAGGCGAGCATGCCGACGGTCGTCGTCTTGCCGTTCGTGCCCGTGACGACGAGCCACGGCGCCGGGCCCCGCGGGGCGCCGTCGGGCCCGGGCGTCCGGTCCGCGCGCAGCCGCCACGCCAGCTCGACCTCGCTCCACACGGGCACGCCCGCGGCCGTCGCCGCGGCGAGCAGCGGGTGGTGCGGCGCCCAGCCCGGCGAGGTCACCACGAGGTCCGTCGCGGCGAGGTCCACGCCCTCCGGCCCCCGCGCGTCGGCGTCCGCCGCGCGCTCGTCGACGGTGCGCACGCGCGCCCCGCGCTCGGCCAGGGCCGCGACGACGGCCCGGCCCGTGACGCCCAGCCCGGCGACGACGACGCGCCGCCCCGCCAGGTCCGCGCCGGTCGGGCGCGCGGGCCGCTCGGCGGGCTCGCCGGTGACCTCCTCGGGGACCTCCCCCACTAGCCCGTCACCCACTCCGCGTAGAACAGGCCCACGCCGCCCGCGACGAAGAGGCCGGCGATGATCCAGAAGCGGATGACGATCGTCACCTCGCCCCAGCCGGACAGCTCGAAGTGGTGGTGCAGCGGCGCCATCTTGAACACGCGTCTGCCGGTGAGCTTGAAGAACCCGATCTGGATGACGTCGGACAGCACCACGAGCACGAACAGGCCGCCGATGATCGCGGCGAGGATCTCCGTCCGGCTGAGGATGGACAGCCCCGCGAGCGCGCCGCCGAGCGCGAGCGCCCCGGTGTCGCCCATGAAGATCTTCGCGGGCGACGCGTTCCACCACAGGAAGCCGAAGCAGGCGCCCGTGATCGCGGCGGCGACCATCGCCAGCTCGAGCGGGTCGCGCACCTCGTAGCAGGTCGGCCCCGCCGAGGCGAGCGACGTGCAGCGCTGGTTGAACTGCCACACGCCGACGACGACGTACGCGCCGAAGACGATGAGCGAGACGCCCGTCGCGAGCCCGTCGAGGCCGTCGGTGAGGTTGACCGCGTTCGACCACGCGGTGATGAGGAAGTTCGCCCACAGGACGAAGAGGACGAGGCCCAGCGTCACGCCCCACGCGGCGAGGTCGAACGAGGTGTCCCGGATGAAGGACACGCGCGTCGAGGCCGGCGTGCGGAACTGCGCGCTGGGGAACTGCAGGGCGAGCACCGCGAACGTCACGCCCACGAGGCCCTGCCCGACGACCTTCCACCGGGCCCGCAGGCCGAGGCTGCGCTGGCGGGAGATCTTGATGTAGTCGTCGAGGAAGCCGACGAAGCCGAGGCCCGTCATGAGGAAGAGCAGGAGCAGGGCCGAGGCGCTCGGCACGTTCCCCGTGACGAGGCTCGACCCGGCCCAGCCGAGCAGGGTCGCGGCGATGATGACGACGCCGCCCATCGTCGGCGTGCCGCGCTTGGTGTAGTGCGCCGTCGGGCCGTCCTGGCGGATGAACTGGCCGTACTGCCGGCGCACGAGGAACCGGATGAACAGGGGCGTGCCCAGCAGCGCGATCGTCAGCGCGAAGGCGCCCGAGAGCAGGACGGCGATCATGCGGCGGGCCCCCCGGCGAGCTCGGCGGCGAGCGCGTGCAGCCCCGCGGCGCGGCCGCCCTTGACAAGCACGACGTCGCCCGGCCGGACGTGCTCGGCCAGCCAGGCCAGCGCGGCCTCCGCGTCGGGCACCAGGGTGGACTCGCCGTCGAACGAGCCCTCCTGGACGGCTCCGACGTGGACCGCCCGCGCGGCCTCGCCGACGACGAGGAGGCGCTCGACGCCGAGGCGCACGACCGACCGGCCCAGCGCGTCGAGCTCGGCGGGCGGCACCGGCCCGAGGTCGTCCGGCAGGCCGAGCACCGCCACCGCCCGGCCGCCGCGGTCCGCCGCCTCGCGCACGAGCCGGCGCAGCGCCGCCCGCGCGGAGCCGACGGTCGCGGCGCGCGCCGCGTCGACGACACGCACGCCGTCGGGCCGGTCCACGACCCGCCACGCGTCGGCGGCCGCCGCGCGGAACGCGTCCCGGTCGTTGTAGCGCGTGAAGACGCCGGCCACCTCCTGCGTCGGCTCGTGCCCCTTGCCGGTGACGATGACCGTGTCCCCCTCGACGGCGATCTCGTGGCCGAGGCGCACGGCCTCGGCGCGCGGGGCGACCTCGACGACGTCGCGCAGGTCGGGCCGGACGCGGCGGACGCCCTCGAGGATCGCCGCGCGGATGCTCGCCGGGTCCTCCGAGCGCGGGTTCTCGTCCGTGACGACGAGGACGTCGGCCAGCCGGGCCGCGATCTCGCCCATGATCGGCCGCTTGCCGCGGTCGCGGTCGCCATCGGAGCCGAAGACGATGACGAGCCGCCCGCGCGTGATGGGCCGCACGGCCTCGAGCGCGAGCGTGAGCGCGTCGGGCGTGTGCGCGTAGTCGACGAGGCACAGCGCCTGGCCGGGGCCGCGCTCGATGACGCGCTCCATGCGGCCCGGGATCGCGTGCGCGCCGCCGACGCCGGCGACGGCCTCCGCGAGCGGCACGCCGGCGCGGTGGGCGGCGACGATCGCGACGGCCGCGTTCGACACGTTGACGAGGCCGGGCAGCGGGCTGGCCGCGTCCACGGGGCCGTCCGGCCCGGTGAGCACGAACGTCGAGCCGACGCCGTCCAGCCCGATCGTCGCGTCGCCGACGCGCCAGTCCGCGTCCGCGAGCCCGGCGGCGTCGGGCCGGGTCGCCACGGTGTCGACGGGCACGTCGCCCCGCGCGCGCAGCTCGGCGGCCAGGCGGACGCCCCACTCGTCGTCGACGCACACGACGGCGTGCCGCACGCGGCCCGGCGCGAAGAGCCGCGCCTTGTCGCGGTAGTAGCCCTCCATGTCGCCGTGGAAGTCGAGGTGGTCGCGCTGCAGGTTGGTGAACGCCGCGACGTCGAACACCACCCCGCCCACCCGCTCGAGCGCGAGGGCGTGCGAGGAGACCTCCATCGCGCAGGCCGTCGCGCCGCGCTCGCGCATGAGCGCGAACAGGCCGTGCAGCACGGGCGCCTCGACGGTGGTGCGGGGGCTCTCGATCGCCTCGTCGCCGACGCGCAGCTCCACGGTGCCGACGACGCCGGTCACCGGGTGCACGCGCTCGAGGGCGGCCTGGGCGAAGTAGCAGGTCGTCGTCTTGCCGTTGGTGCCGGTGACGCCGACGACGGTGAGCGCGCGCGCCGGGTGGTCGTAGAGCCACGCCGAGACGTCCCCGAGGCGGGTGCGCGGGTCGGCGACCTCGAGCACCGGCACGCCCAGGGCGGGCCGCTCGGCGAGCCGGGCGCGCCCCGTCGGGTCGGTGAGCACGGCGACGGCCCCGGCCGCCACGGCGTCGGCGGCGTAGTCGGCGCCGTGCGCGCGCAGGCCCGGCAGCGCCACGAAGAGGTCGCCAGGCTGGACGTCCGCGGAGCCGACGGCGATGCCCGTCACCGTCACGTCACCCGGGTCGCCGGCCAGGCCGAAGACCTCGGCCAGGTGGGACAGGTGACGGGAGGGGCGGCTCGCCGGGCGCATGCGGCCCTGGGGGGACGTCACGGCCTCGAATGTACCGTCCGGCGCCCGCGCCGCCCGTCGGTGGGCCGGTCGCGGGCACGCGGGCGCGTCGGGCCGCGGGCTCACGAGTGCGTCGTCGGGAAGAGCTCCGGGGTCGTCCCCGACGGCGGGATGCCGAGGTGCTGCAGGCCGAACGCCGTGACGTCCCGGAACAGCGGCGCGGCGACGGACCCGCCGTACACGGAGGACTTGGGGTCGTACAGGACGACGTTGACGGCGAGCCGCGGGTCGTCCGCGGGCGCGACGCCGATGAACGAGGCGACGACCTTGATGACGCCGCCGGGCTCGAACGCCTGCGCCGTGCCCGTCTTGCCGGCGATCCGGTAGCCCGGCACCGCCGCCTTGCCGCCGGTGCCGTCGAGCACCGCGCTCTCGAGCATGCGCAGCACGGTGTCGGCGGTCTCGGCGCTGACGACCTGCCGCGGCTCCTCGAGCTCCACCGGCTGCATGACGCCGTTCTCGTCCTCGACCGCGGCGACGACGTGGGGCTGGACGCGCACGCCGTGGTTGGCGAGCGTGGCGAAGACCTGGGTGTTCTGCACGGTCGTGGCGCCCACCGCCTGGCCGAAGAGGACCGCGAACTCCGAGCGGCCGTCCCAGTCCTCGGCGTCGTGCAGCAGGCCGCCCGTCTCCCCCGGCAGCCCGATGCCGGTCCGCGAGCCGAAGCCGAACTTCGCGAGGTAGTCGTGGCGCACCTGGCGCGGCAGCTGCTGGCCCACCATGACCGTGCCCGTGTTCGACGACTCGGCGAGGATGCCCGTGAGCGTCAGCGGCAGCGTCGGGTGCTCGTGGGAGTCCTTGAAGGTCTGCCCGTTCGGCGTCGTGTACTGGTACGGCACGGTGAACGGGCTCGTGGGCGTCGCGATGCCGGTCTCGAGGATCGCCGCCATCGTGATCGCCTTGGCGGTCGAGCCGGGCTCGTAGGTGTAGGACACCGCGCGGCTGGGCTCGGCGTGCGCGGGGTCGTTCGGATCGATCGCGCCGGAGTCCGCCAGCACGAGGACCTCGCCGGTCCGCACGTCGACGACCTCGACGGCGCCCCAGGCCGCGCCCGTCGCGCGCACCTGCGCGTCGAGCATCTGCTGGACCGTGTACTGGTAGTCGCGGTCGATCGTCAGCTGCACGTCCCGGCCGGGCACCGCGGGCACGTACTCCTCCCGGCCGGTCGGGATCCGCTGACCGTCCTCGCCGCGCTCGTACGTGTCCGAGCCGGGCGTCCCGGCGAGCGTGTCCTCCCAGACCTGCTCGAGGCCCGCCAGGCCGTAGCCGTCGGTCCCGACGAAGCCGAGGACGTTGCCCGCCGTCGTGCCGTTCGGGTAGAGCCGCTGGGACACCCGCTCGCCGAACACCCCGAGGATGCGCAGGTCCATGACCTGCTCGTAGACCTCCGGGGCGACGCCCTTGGCGATGTAGCGGAACGCCGCGTCCCCGATGAGCTGCGGCCCCAGCTCCGCCGGCGGGACGCCGAGGATCGGCCCGAGGAGCTCCGCCGCGTCGGCCACGCTGTCGCCGTCCTTCTTCCACCTCGCGAGCTGGCGCTGGTCGACGGCGATGTTCCACCGCTCGACGGACGTCGCCATGACGACGCCGTTGCGGTCGAGGATCTCGCCGCGCTCCGCGGGGATCTCCTCGGTGACGGTGCGCCACGCGAGCGCGGTCGCGGCGAGCTCCGGCCCGGCGAGCGCCTGGACGTAGACGAGCTTGCCCGCGCACACGGCCAGGGCGGCGGCGGTGAGGCCGAGCAGCACCATCTGCCGCCGCACGCGCAGCGGGGTGCGCTCGCGCACGCGCGGCGGGCGCGGGGGGCGGACCCGCTCGGCCGGACGGGCCTGCCGTGCCGGCCTCGCCTGCCGGGTCTGCAGGGCCGGCCGGGCCGGCCGGGCCTCGGGCGCCCTCGTCCGGCCCGACGGCGCGGCGCCGCCCTGCGCGCGAGCCGACGACGCCCGGGCCGCCCGCGCGGCACGGTCGCCGGGCCCGGTGGGCCGCCCGCCGCGGCGCCGCTGGTCGGCACGGGGGTCGGGGGCCGCCATCCGCGCATCGTGCGGCACGGGACGCCGTCCGGCGGGCGCGCCACGCCGTGCGCCGGCGGCCGACCGCGCCGCCGCGGGCGCAGGCGCGGTGCGGCGCGGCTCGCGCATCAGCGCGCCCCCGCCGGCGCCGGGTTGCCGAGCACCACCCCGTCCGCCAGCCGCAGGTAGCCGCCCGTCGTCGAGGGGACCATGCCGAGCTCGGCGGCCGCGGCCGCCAGCGCGGCGGGGGCCGAGAGCTGCTCGAGGCGGGTGCGCATCTCCTGCTGGGCCTGAGCGGACTGGGCCAGCCGGGTCTGGAGCTCGTACCTGTCGTACTCGCCCTGCGCCATCGACGTGTTGAGCAGCAGCGCGCCGAGCAGCGCCGACGCCAGCGCGCCGATGCACGTCAGGACGAACGGCACGCGGGTGCGGGCGTGCGCCGGCGCGCGCACGACCCGGAGGCGGGGCCGCGGGGGCGCCGGGGTCGGCGCGGGCGCGCGGCGCGGTGCGCGGACCGGCGCGGTGGCGTGCACGGCGCTCACGCGGCCCACCTCCCCGTCACGGTCCGCAGGTGGTCCGGCGTCGGGCGGGTCCGCTCGGCGGCGCGCAGCCGCACGGACGACGACCGCGGGTTCGCCGCACGCTCGGCCTCGTCGGCCTGCTCGGCGCCCCGCGTGAGCAGGCGTAGGTACGGCCGGTGGGTCTCGGGCTCGACGGGCAGGCCGGGCGGCGCGCTCGACGTCGCGCCGCGCGCGAGCGCCCGCTTGACGAGGCGGTCCTCGAGCGAGTGGTAGGCGAGCACGACGATCCGGCCGCCGACGGCGACGCACTCCAGCGCCGCGGGCAGCGCGCGCTCGAGGGTGCCGAGCTCGTCGTTGACCTCGATGCGGACGGCCTGGAACGTCCGCTTGGCGGGGTTGCCGCCCGTGGTCCGCGCGGCAGCCGGGATCGCCGAGCGGACGACGGAGACGAGCTCGCTCGTGCGGGTCAGGGGCCGCGCGGCGACGACGGCGCGCGCGATCCGCGCCGCGAACCGCTCCTCGCCGTAGGTGCGCAGGATGCGCACGAGGTCGGCCTCCGGGTAGGTGTTGAGCACGTCGGCGGCCGTGCGCGGGCTCGTGGGGTCCATCCGCATGTCGAGGGGCGCGTCGTGCGCGTACGCGAAGCCGCGCTCGGTCTCGTCGAGCTGCATCGAGGAGACGCCGAGGTCCGCGAGGACGCCGTGCACGGGGCCGCCCACGACGTCGGCGACGACGTCGAGCACCTCGTCGTAGACCGCCTGCACCGCGGTGAACCGGTCGCCGAAGCGGGCCAGCCGCTCGCGGGCGAGGCGCAGGGCCTCCGGGTCGCGGTCGATCCCGACGACGCGCAGGGCTGGGAACCGGGCCAGGAAGGCCTCGGCGTGCCCGCCGAGGCCCAGGGTCATGTCGACGAGCACCCGCTCCCCCGCCTCCCCGGGCGGCGCCACGGCGGGCGCGAGCAGCTCGAGGCAGCGCTCGAGCAGCACGGGCACGTGACGTGCGGCCGTCCGATCGGGCATCTCACCTCCCAGGCGGCTCGACGGGGACTGACGGGTGGCGGGCCCGCCTCCTGACGGCGGGTCCGATGACGGGGTGCCGGCGGCGGTGCCGGCGGGACGTGGTAGGTCGGGGGCCCTCCTCCGCCCGACCAGGTCTCCCTCCGCAGCCGGTTCTGGCGCCGGGGAAGTGCGCCAGAACGGGCGGGGAGAGACCTCGCCGTGCGGACCGGACCGGCCACGAACGTCCGCGCCCGGCCCCCGCGCTCAGTCAGAAGGCACCGGGGAACACCTCCTCCGCGGTCTCGGAGTACGCCTCCACCTGCTCGGCCAGGTACGCCTCCCAGGCGGCGGCGTCCCAGATCTCCACGCGCGTGCCCGCCCCGATCACCGCCACGTCGCGGTCGAGCCCGGCGTACGCGCGCAGCGGCGCGGGGATCGACAGGCGCCCCTGCTTGTCGGGGATCTCGTCGTGCGCGCCGGAGAGGAACACGCGCAGGTAGTCGCGGGCCTGCTTGCTCGTCACGGGCGCCGTGCGGATCTGCTCGTGCATCCGCTGGAACTCCGCCATCGGGAAGACGAAGAGGCAGCGCTCCTGGCCGCGGGTGACGACGAGGCCGGCGGCGAGCTGCGGGCGGAACTTCGCCGGGAGGATCAGCCGCCCCTTGTCGTCCAGGCGCGGCGTGAACGTCCCGAGGAAGGGCGCGTACGAGGGGTACGCGGCCGACTCGTCGGTCATCGCACCCCTCCCCCGTCCGAGACCACTGCCCACCCAGTGGCCCCACAGTACTCCACTTTCCTCCACCAACAACCCTCCAGGTGCCCACCGAGCGGGTGAATCGCGGCGTCGCCGCTGCTCACGGCGGTGGAGGGATGTGGAGGGCCGCGGCCCCCCGGCGCGGCGCCGTCGGGCACCACGGGCGCGCGGAGGGCGCCGGGCCGCGCGCGGGGCGGGGCCCGCGGGCCCGACGGCGCGGCACGGGGGCCGTCGGTGGGGCCGGGGCGGGAGGGGTGGAGGGAAGTGGGGGCGGTCGCGGTGCGGGACGCCCCACGACGCGCGGGTGCCGCCGACTAGGCTCGTCCCACCGTTCGACGAGGGAGTCCGCATGGTCCACGCACTGCCCACCGCCGCCGAGCTCGACGAGTTCGCCGAGACGGCCGACCGGGTACGCGCCGCCATGGAGTCCGTGATCTCGGGGCGCCCCGAGCTCGTGCGGCTGACGATCTCCGTGCTGCTCGCCGACGGCCACCTCCTCCTCGAGGACGTGCCCGGCGTCGGGAAGACGACCCTCGCGAAGTCGCTCGCCAAGGCGATCGACTGCTCGGTCGGCCGGATCCAGTTCACCCCGGACCTGCTGCCGAGCGACCTCACCGGCGTGAGCATCTACCGGCAGCAGCAGCACGAGTTCGAGTTCCGGCCCGGCCCCGTGTTCGCGAACATCGTCATCGCCGATGAGATCAACCGCGCGTCGCCCAAGACGCAGTCGGCCCTGCTCGAGTGCATGCAGGAGGCCCAGGCGACGATCGACGGCACCACCTACCAGCTCCCCCGCCCGTTCCTCGTCGTGGCGACGCAGAACCCGATCGAGATGGAGGGCACCTACGCGCTGCCGGAGGCGCAGCGCGACAGGTTCATGGCGCGGCTGTCCGTGGGCTACCCGGGCCGCAACGCCGAGGTGGAGATGCTCGAGCGGCGCGAGACCGCGGACCCCCTCGCCGCCGTCCGGCCGGTCGCCGACGTCGAGACCATCACCGGCATGATCGCCCTCGCCCGCCGCCTCTACGCGGCGCCCGGCATCAAGCAGTACGTCGTCGACCTCGCCGAGGCGACCCGCACCGACCCGATGCTGCGGCTGGGCGCGTCCCCGCGGGCGGCCATCCAGCTCCTGCGGGCCGCGAAGGCGCTCGCCGCGATGAACGGGCGCGACCACGTGCTGCCGGACGACATCCAGGACCTCGCGGTGCCGGTGCTCGCGCACCGCCTGCTGCCGAGCACCGACGCGCGCCTCGCCGGGCATTCCGTCACCGAGTCGATCACCGCCATCGTCGCGCGCACCCGGCTGCCCGTCTCCGGGCGCGCGGCCGCACCCGACCGGCGGGCCACCGGCTGATGGCGGAGGTCCGGCGCGTCCAGGTGACGCCGCGCGGGCTCGCCCTCGGCATCGTGGGCGCGGGCGTCACCCTCGTCGGCGTGCTCCTCGGGGTGCAGGTCCTCACCCAGGCGGGCGTCCTGCTCCTCGGCGTCCTCGGGTACGGGCTCGCCGTGCTCGGCGCCCAGGCGCGCAGCGCGAACCGGGGCGGCCTGCAGCTCGTCCGGCGCGTCACGCCGCACCCGGTGAGCGTGGGCGACGAGGCGCGCGTCGAGGTCGAGCTCACGAGCGCCGGCGGCGTGCACCGCCTCGACCGGCTCGAGGTCGCGGAGCAGGCGGCGCGCGAGCTGTCCGGCAGCGTCGGCCTGCGGGCGCGGGTGCACCGGTCGCGGGGCCGCCTCACGCTCTCCTACGCGATCCACCCCGTGCACCGCGGGCGCTGGTCGGTCGGCCCGCTGCAGGTCCAGCGGCAGGACCTGTTCGGCGTGGCCCGCTGGCACGGCCCCCTCGGGCCGCCCGTCAAGGTCGCGGTGCGGCCGAAGGTCGTCCGGCTCGACATGGACACCCGCACCGCCTCAACGGACGTGGACCGGGCCGCCATCGGCACGCGCATGCCCGCCGCCGACGACGCGTCCCTGCGCGACTACCGGCCCGGCGACGACCTGCGGCGGGTCCACTGGCGCACGAGCGCGCGCCGCGCCGAGCTGACCGTCCGCCAGGACGAGCGCGCCGCCCGCCGGCCCGTGACCGTGCTCCTCGACCTGCCCGACGACGACGAGGCGGCCGAGTGGTCCATCTCGGCCGCGGCCTCGGTCGCCCTCGCGCTGCTGCGCACCGGCCACCGCGTGCGCCTCCTCGGGGGCGGGATCGTCGGGGCCGCCGCGGACCACCACCACCCCGACGTCGACGGCACCGCGGCGGACGCGCTGCTCGACCAGACCGTCGACCTCGTCCTCCCGCCGAACCGGATGACGCGGGACGCGTGGCTGCGCGCCGCCGTCGACACCCTCGGCCAGCAGGGCTACGGGGCCGAGCTGGTCTTCGCCGTCGTCGGCGGCCTGGACGCGGACGCGCTCGCCGCGCTGGCCCGGCTCGGCGACGCGAACCTCGGCTGGGCGATGGTCCGCCAGGGTCGGCAGCACCGCCCGGCCACCGACGACGAGACCCACACGCTCGAGGCGCTGCGGCGCGCGGGCTGGCGGGTCGCCGGGGTGCTCCCCGGCGAGGACGTCGCCGCCGCGTGGGACCGCCTCCTCGGCGCCGAGATGCCGGTGGCGAGCCTGCGATGAGGGGGGCGGCCCGGATCACCGGCGCGCGGCTGTGGCTCGGCACCGCGACGCTCTTCGCGGCCGTGCTCGTCGGATCGCGCACGCTCGGCACCGTCGTGCGCCCGGGCCCCTGGCTGACCACCGCCGCCGTCGGGCTCGCCCTGCTGGCCGTCGTCGTGGGCGTGCTGCGCCAGGTGCTGCGCTCGCGGCTCGCGCCGACGGCGTGGGGGCTGCTCGGCGTCGTCGTCGGGATCGCCGGGCAGTACGGCGGGCTGACGACGGGCTTCTCCGTGCCGCGCCCCACCCAGGAGACGCTCGAGCGGCTGCGGCTCCTCGTCGGCCAGGGGCAGCAGACGATCCTCGAGGGCCGGGTGCCGGTGCAACCGACCCGCGGCCTGGAGATGCTGCTCGTCGTGCTCGTGCTCGTCACGTACCTCGTCGCCGAGCTCGTCGCGCTCGGGATGGGCCGCGGGGGCCTCGCCGGGCTGGCGATCCTCGGCCTGTGGTCGCCGGCGGTGAGCTTCGAGACCGACGTCGCGCTCCTGCACCTGCTGGCCGGCGGCGCGACCTTCGTGCTGCTGCTGGCCGTCACGCGCCGGCGCTCGCGGCGGCACGACCTGCCGGTGCACCGCGAGGTGCCGACGGCGGCGCTCGCGGCGGGCGTCGTCACGGTGGCGGCGCTCGTGGTCGGCACGGCCGCGGGGGCGCTGCCGTTCGCGGGCAGCGTCCGCCTGCCGTCCTCGTGGGGCGCGCAGGACATCGACAGCCCGCTGCGCCTGTCGACCGACCTCGACATGCGCAACGACCTCGACGGCCGCAGCGACCGGCCGCTGCTGGAGTACACCGGCGACGTCCGCGCCGTCGGCGCGCTGCGCATGTACACGGTGACCCAGTTCGACGGCCAGGAGTGGCACCGCGGCTCGCAGTCGAGCGGCCTGGTCAACGCGGAGGGCCTCCTCTGGCCGACGGCGGTGGAGCCCGCCGAGGAGCCGGCGCGCGTCCGGGTCCGCGTGCTCGCCCTCGACGGGGACCGTCTGCCCGTGCCCGGCGAGCCCCGCGAGATCGCCGCGGACGGCCGCTGGCTCTACGACGCCGCGCGCGACGAGGTCGTCGGCGCCAACACCTCGACGCGGGGGCTGGAGTACGAGCTGACGATCAGCCCCCGCGGCCTCACCGCCGACGGCCTGCGCGAGGACACCGCGGGCCGGCCCGGCGGCCTGCCGTCGGCGTACCTCGACGTGCCCTCGACGGAGCACGAGACGGACATCCGGCGCCTCGCGCAGGAGATCACCGCGGACGCCACGACCACCTACGACCAGGCGCTCGCGATCCAGCAGTACCTGCGCAGCGCCCAGAACTTCGCCTACGACACCCGGCTCGCCGAGCCCCGGACCACCGACGCGGTCTGGGACTTCCTCACGTCCGGCCGCGGCTACTGCGTCCAGTTCGCGACCGCGATGACGCTGATGGCCCGCATGGTCGGCATCCCGGCCCGCATGGCCGTCGGCTTCCTGCCCGGCGTGCCCGACGAGGGCAACACCAGCCGCTTCGTCGTCTCGGCCCGGCAGGCCCACACGTGGCCGGAGCTGTACTTCGCCGACGCCGGGTGGGTGCGCTTCGAGCCGACCCCCGCCCGGCAGACCGGCGCTCCCCCGCTCTACGCCGACCCGTTCGCCGGGCAGCCGCAGCAGAACGAGAACATCCCGACCGGGACCGCGGCGCCGTCCGTGGTGCCGTCGCGGCAGCCCGGCGCCGGCGAGCGGCCGACCCGCGGGGTCGTGACGATCGGCGAGACGGAGGTCCCGGTCGCGGCGGTGGCCGGCGTGGGCGGGTTCGTGGCGCTCGTCCTGCTCGGCGTCGCGGCGCTCGTGTGGCGGCGGCACCGGCTGCGCCTCCGCCGACCCGACGGGCCCGAGGAGTGGTGGGCCCGGCTCCGGGCGACGCTCGCGGAGCACGGCGTCTCCTGGACGGACGCGACGACACCCCGGCAGGCGGCCCACCTCGTGCGGCGGCGGCTCGACGCCGTCGTCGCGGGCAACGGCGGGACGCCGGAGGTGGCCGACGCGCGGGCGGCGCTCGACGCGCTCGTCGCGGCGGTCGAGACGGAGCGCTACGCGCCCCGGCCGGTGACGGCGACGGACGAGGAGCTGGGCGCCTGGGTGGACGCGGTCGAGCGGCCGCTGGCCGCGGTCGGCGCCGCCGTCGAGGAGGACTGAGCCTCCCGCGGACGGCGCGCGCGTCAGCGCGGGATGCCTCGCTCGTGCGTCAGCGCGCGACGGGGACGACCCGGCGCGGGTCGGTCAGCCGTCAGCGGTCAGCCGCGGCCCTCGTCGCGGCGGCGGTCCCAGCGCTCCTCGAGCCGCTCGACGAAGCCCTTCGAGCGGGGCTGCTGCGCGGGCCGGCGCACCGAGCCGTCCGGCTGCACCGTGCCCGCGGGCCCGCGGCGCCGCGGGGGCGTGAGCGCGAGGACGACGAACACGAACATGAGCACGAAGCCGGCGATGCCGACGATCGGCAGGCTCGCGGCGGTCCCCACCACGAGCAACGTGAGGCCGGCGAGGGCGCCGATGCCCGTGAGGAGCCACCGGCCCAGCGTGGAGCGACCGCCACGGAGCGTGCTCACGAGCTTCGGGTCGTCAGTGGTGAGCTGACGCTCCATCTGCTCGAGCACGCGCTGCTCGTACTCGGACAGAGGCATCGGGTACCTCCGTGTTCCCGTGTCGGTCACTGACCTTCAGGATAGGCGCCTCCCGCACGGGGCGGTAGTTGAGCGCGTGCCGAGCCGATCACGGCCCCCGGCAGGACGGCCCGCGCGCCGAACCGGAGGCGCACGGCGTCGGCGACCTCCTCCGCCCGACGGCGGGGCGCCGCCTCCCGGCTCGCCTCCTCGAGCGTGGGCTGGCGCACGACGGCGGGCCCGAGCCCCTCGGCCCGGACGCCGACGAGGCGGACGGCCTGGCCGCGCAGGTCGACGGCCGCCAGGAGGTCCCGCGCCGCGGCGAACACCTCGGCCGTCGCATCGGTCGGCGCGGGCAGCGTGCGGGAGCGGGTGAGGGTCGTGAAGTCGGCCGTGCGGACCTTGAGCACGACCGTGCGGCCCACGAGGCCCTTGGCCCGCAGGTGCCGCGTGCACCGCTCGGCCATCGCCAGCACCTGCGCCTCGATCGCGGCGCGGTCGTGCAGGTCGACGTCGAAGGTCGTCTCCGCTCCGACGCTCTTCTCCTGCCGCTCCGGCGTCACGGGGCGCGGGTCGCGCCCCCAGGCGAGGTCGTGCAGGTGCGCCCCGGCGGCGCGGCCGACCGCCCGCTGGAGCGTCGCGACGTCGGTCGCGGCCAGCTCGGCCACCGTCGTGATCCCCCACCGGGCGAGCGCCGCCTGCGTCCGCTCGCCGACCCCCCACAGGGCGCTCACCGGCAGCGCGTGGAGGAACGGGACGGTGGCGGCCCTGGGCACGAGGAGCATCCCGTCGGGCTTGGCCATGCCGGAGGCCAGCTTGGCGACGAACTTCGTCGCGGCGACGCCCACCGAGCAGGTCAGGCCCTGCTCGGCGTGGACGCGCGCCCGGATGCGCTCGGCGATCGCCGTCGGGGACCCGAGCCGCCGCCGCGCGCCCGAGACGTCGAGGAACGCCTCGTCGACGCTCACCTGCTCGACGAGGGGCGTCACGTCCCGCAGCACGGCCATGACGCGCGCGGACGCCTCGCGGTAGCGCTCGTGGTCCGGGGGCACGACGACGGCCGCCGGGCAGAGCCGCCGGGCCTGCGTCATCGGCATCGCGGAGTGCACGCCGAACGCGCGCGCCTCGTACGTCGCGGCGAGCACCACGGAGCGCCCCTCGCCGCCCACGATCACCGGCCGGCCCCGCAGCTCGGGCCGGCGCGCGAGCTCGACCGACGCGAAGAACGCGTCCATGTCGACGTGCAGGATCGGGCAGCCCTCGTCGTCGTCGCCCCAGTCGCGGCGGAGCCCGGGCGGCGGCGCGTGCCGGCTCATCGCACCGGCTCGCCTCAGGAGGCGCGCAGGGCGAGCCCACCCTGCGGCTCGGCGACGAGCGCGCGGACGGCGGCGTGGAAGTCCTCGGCGGCCGCGGTCGCGCGCCGCGCGCGGGCGGCGTCGACCGCGCCGGCCCGACCGGCCTCGACCGCGGCGCGGGCCGCCGCGTTCCCGGCGAAGTACGCGGTGAACGGGGCGAGCTCGGGCGCGACGCGGGCGACCATGTCCCACACCGTACGCGCGCGGGTGCGCGGCCCCGGCCGGCCGCGCACGGCCAGCACCGCGGCGCCCGCCCGCATCGCCGCCAGGTGGGCGTGGCGGAACGCCTCCTCGGGCGTGGCCGCCGACGCCGCGGCGACGAGCTCGGCGTCGCTGCGCGCGAGGAGCTCGAGCGCGGTGTCCGGGAGCGGGGCCGCCATGGGGCACCTCCTCGATGTCGAACGGGCGTTCGACCTCATGGTCGCACCGACCACCGACACGCCCGCGCCCGTACGGTGTGCCCCGTGGGACGACGCGGCGCGGGGCGACGGGCGGGCAGCGACCTGCCCGCCGGGCTGCCCACCGAGGACGTCCCCGTCAGCACCGGCACCGCACGCCTCGTGCGCGAGCCGGGCCGCCCCTCGCTCGTGACGCTGCACCTCAACGGCGTGCCGAGCTCGTCGCTGGACCTCGCGGACCCGACGTGGCTCGAGTTCGAGTACATGCAGCAGATGGCCGCCGTCGTCGACGTGCTGCCGCCCGGCCCCCTCGCGGCCGTGCACCTCGGCGCCGCGGCCTGCGCGCTCCCCCGCTGGCTCGACGCCGTGCGCCCCGGCTCGCGTCAGCTCGCGGTCGACGTCGACGCCGAGCTCGTCCGGCTGGTCCGCGCGTGGTTCGACCTGCCCCGCGCGCCCCGCCTGCGGATCCGCGTCCAGGACGCGGCCGCGGCCCTCGCCTCCCTGCCCGACGACGGCGCCGACGTCGTCGTCCGCGACGTCTTCGCGGGCGACGCGACGCCACCCGAGCTCGGCACCGCCGCGTTCGCCGCCGAGGCGGCCCGCGTCCTGCGCCCGGGCGGGGTGTACCTCGCCAACTGCGCGGACCGGCCGCCCCTGCGCCGCGCGCGGGCGGAGGCGGCCGCGCTGCGCACGGTCTTCGACGACGTCGCCGTGGTCGCCGAGCCCGCGGTGCTGCGCGGCCGGCGCTACGGGAACGTCGTCCTCGTCGCGGCCGGCCCCGGCGGCCCGCCGCTCGGCGACGCCGGCCTCGCCCGCGCGCTCCGCTCGCTGCCCGTGCCGGCCCGCCTGCTGCACGACGACGACCTCGCCGCGTTCGTTCGCGGCGCCCCGCCCGCGGGCTGAGGCCCCTGAGACGACGAGACGGCCGCGCCCATCCGGGCGCGGCCGTCGTCGAGGAACGTGGACGTCAGATGGGACGGACGTTCTCCGCCTGCGGGCCCTTGGGGCCCTGGGTGATCTCGAACTCGACCCGCTGGGCCTCCTCGAGCGTCTTGTACCCCTGCACGTCGATGGCCGAGTAGTGCACGAAGACGTCGGCGCCGCCGCCGTCCTGGGCGATGAACCCGTACCCCTTCTCGGCGTTGAACCACTTCACGGAACCCTGCGCCATGCTGTGCCTGTCCTTCTGTCCATCCCGGGACGTCGTGACCGCGCCTTGTGCTCGGTCGTCGTGCCGCAATGCCTTCGTCCCACGTCCTGCTCCGACACACCTGGCGAGGTCGTGACGGTCGCCCGGACGGCCCAGGGCCATGCCGGTCACTGCAACACGCGCAAGCATGGCACGGGGCGTGTGGCCTTGGCCACAGGAGTTGATCACCCCGTGATCTTCGGTTCCGACGGCGGTCGGGCCCTCCGCGGGGCCGCGCAAGCCCCGCAAGCCCCGCAAGCGTCGTCGAGCCCGGTGGCCCGGCGTGCGCGCGGCGCCTACTCCTCCTCGCGGCGCGACCGGTCGGCGAGGTACCGCTCGAACTCGGCGCCGATCTCGTCGGCGGTCGGCAGGTCGGCCTGCTCCGCGAGCAGGCTCACGCGGCCGAGCGCGCGGCTCAGGCCGTCGTACTGCTCCTCGAGCGCGCGGACGACGGCGGCCACCTCGGCCGACTCGGCCACCTGCTCGGCCACGGCCTCGAGCGCCTCGGCGGCCGCGCCCGCGAGCGCGTCCGCGTCGAGCTGCAGGCCCGTCATCTCGGTCACGTGCTCCAGCGCCGCCTTCGCGGCCGGCGGGAAGGACGACTGGGCGAGGTAGTGCGGCACGTGCACCCCGACGCCCGCGGCGTCGTGGCCCGCCCTGCCGAGGCGGTGCTCGAGCAGCGAGGCGACCGAGCCGGGCACCTGGACGGTGCCGAACCAGCTCGTGGGCGAGGCCAGGTCGCGGCGCGTGCCGTGCCGGGTGGCGCCCAGCGGCCGCGTGTGGGGCACGCCCATGGGGATGCCGTGCATGCCGACGACGAGCCGCACGTCCAGGCGCTCGACGACCTGGCGGACCGCCTCCACGAACCGCTCCCACAGCACGTCCGGCTCGAGCCCGTGCAGGAGCAGGAAGGGCCGCCCGTCGGCGTCGCGCAGCGCGTCGACCACGAGCTCGGGCGCGTCGTAGTCGCGCCAGCGCCAGACGTCGAACGTCATCGCCGGGCGGCGGGCCCGGTAGTCGACGAGCAGGTCCGCGTCGAACGTGACGACCCGGCGCGCGCCGAACCGCTCGAGCAGGTGCTCCGTGGCGAGCTCGCCCGCGCCGCCGGCGTCGATGAACCCACGGACGGCGTGCAGCATGACGAGACCCTCGCCGGACTCGCGTACCTCGGCGACGAGGTCGGCGACGGTCTCCTCCTCGACCGTGTACAGGTCCCGCGGGTCGATGGTCACGGTGTGCTCCTCAGCGTCGTCTCCCCCGTGCAACGCCACGCCCCGCGCCGGGCATTCCGCCGTCGCGAGCCCGCGCGGCGCGCACCCGCTCAGCCATACCACGAGCCGACGGCGTGGCGCGGCGACCGCGCCGGGTCGGCCGCGTCCGCCGGCCAGGCGAGGGCGACGAGCGCGGCGTCGTCGACCAGGTCGCCGCCGTGCCGCGCGGTCACGGCGTCGAGCACGCGCGCGACGAGCCCGCCGCCCGCCGCCACGGCCTCCTCGACGAGCCCGCGCAGGCCGTCCTCCCCCAGCCGGGCGCGGCCGCCGTCGACCGTCGCCTCGACGAGGCCGTCGGTGTACAGCACGACCTGCCAGGCGTCGCCGAGCTCGACCCGGGCCGGCTCCCACGCGCCGGGCACCGGGATGCCCAGCGCCCGCCCCCGCGCCCAGGTGGGCAGCGACCGCGCCGGCGGGCCGGCGAGGAGCGGCGCCGGGTGCCCGCACAGGTACAGGTCGAGCGCGCGACGGTCCGGCGCGACGTCGACCATGACGAGGGTCGCGAAGACCTCCGGCCGCTCCCGCTCCGTCACCAGCACGCGCTCCACGACGTCGAGCACGCGCCCCGCGGGCAGCCCCGCGAGCACGCCCGCGCGCCAGGCGGTGCGCAAGGTGGCGCCGAGGGCGGCCTCGTCGGGCCCGTGGCCGGCCACGTCGCCGACGACGGCGAGCAGCGACCCGTCGTCGCGCTCGACGACGTCGTAGAAGTCGCCACCGAGCAGGCCGTCGCGGCCGGCCCGGTAGCCGACGTCGACGGCGAGCGCCTCGTCGACGACCGCCGGGCGCGGCAGCAGCGCGCGCTCGAGCCGGCTCGCCTCGTGGTGGCGCAGCTCCGCGCGGAACAGCGCCCGCTCCTGCAGCTCGGCGCGGCGACGCTGCACGGCGTACCGCACCGACCGGTGCAGCAGCTCCGGGTCCACCTCGTCGGCCACGAGGTAGTCCTGCGCGCCCGCCGCGAGCGCGGCGAGCCCCTGCCCGAGGCCGGCCCGCGCCGTGAGCACGACGACGGCCGGCTCCGCGGGGTGCCGCAGCAGCCGCCCGACGGCCTCGACGCCGTCGGCCTGCTCGCCGCCGAGGCCGAGCAGCACGCACTCGACGTCGGGCGGCACGTCCGACGGCCGCTGCGCGCGCCGCAGGTCGAAGGGGGCGCCCGACGCGCGGACCAGCCCGGCCACCCAGGCCGCCGTGCCGTCGTCCTCCTCGACGAGCAGCACGGAGATCGGCCTCGCGTCGATCTCGTGGTAGGGCATGTCCGCCTCTCGGTCCGCGGCGCGATCCTAGGCGCGCCCCGGTCCCGGCGCAGGTCGAGGGGCCCGCGCTGCATCCCACCTGGCAGGCGGCGGCGACGCGACGCCGTCGGCGGGCGGATAATGGACGACCGTGCCCGGACGGGCGGGGAAGGGGCAGGGGTGAGGTCAGAGCACCTGGCGGAGGAGCAGGCCGCCGTCGACCGCAGGTACGCCCGGCTCGACGCCCTGCGGGCCCAGACCCTCGAGCGCCTGCGCCGGACGCGGCGCAGCGGACCCTCGGGCTCCCCGCAGAACCGCTCCGAGCGCGACGCGTTCGCCACGCTCTACGAGGACCGCCTCGCCCAGCTCGACGCGGTCGAGCAGCGCCTCACGTTCGGGCGCCTCGACCTCGCCGACGGGACGACCCACTACGTGGGCCGGATCGGGCTGACGGACGACGACCACACGGTGCTGCTCACCGACTGGCGCGCCCCCGCCGCCCAGCCGTTCTACCGCGCGACCGCCGCCCAGCCCGACGGCGTGCACCGCCGCCGCCACCTCGTCACGCGGGGCCGCACCGTCACCGGCGTCGAGGACGAGATCCTCGACCTCGCCGCGCTCGACGGCGCCGACCCGCAGTCGTTCGTCGGCGAGGCCGCACTGCTCGCCTCCCTCGCGACCGCCCGCACGGGCCGGATGGGCGACATCGTCGCCACGATCCAGGCCGAGCAGGACGCCGTCATCCGCGCCGACCTCGCGGGCGCGCTCGTCGTGCAGGGCGGGCCGGGCACGGGCAAGACCGCCGTGGCGCTGCACCGGGCCGCGTACCTGCTGTACGCGCACCGGCGCACGCTCGAGCGCTCGGGCGTGCTGCTCGTCGGGCCGAGCCGGGTCTTCCTGCGCTACATCGACCAGGTGCTCCCCTCGCTCGGCGAGACCGGCGTGGTGACGACGACGATCGCGGAGATCCTGCCCGGCGTCGTCGCCGACGGGACGGAGCCCGACGAGGTCGCCGAGATCAAGGGCCGGCTGGTGTGGCGCCAGATCCTCGCGCGCGCGGTGCGCCAGCGCCAGGGCCTCGACATCGGGACGCGCGAGGTCGCCCTCGACGGGCGCGTGGTCCGCGTCGAGCCGCGGGACGTCGCGGAGGCCGCGGCCCGCGCGCGCCGGTCGGGGCAGCCGCACAACCTCGCGCGCGCCACGTTCGTCCGGGAGATGCTGGGCCGCCTCGCCGACCAGTACGCGGCGCAGCTGCCGTTCCCCGTGCCGCCCGAGGACCGCGCCGACCTCGTGGAGGAGCTGCGCACGACGCGCGGCGTGCGCGTGGCCCTCAACCTCGCCTGGCTGCCGCTCACCCCGGAGCGCCTCCTCGAGAGCCTCTACCGCCACCCGGACCGCCTCGCGGCGGCCGCGCCCGAGCTCACGCCCGAGGAGCGCGCGCTGCTCCGGCGGGAGCCCGGCGCGCCGTGGACCCCCGCCGACGTGCCCCTGCTCGACGAGGCCGCCGAGCTGCTCGGCGAGGACGACCAGGCCGAGCGCGCCGAGGCGGCCGAGCGCGCGCGGCGCCGCGCCGCGGACGTCGAGTACGCACGCCAGGTGCTCGAGACCTCCGGCGCGGGCGACCTCGTCAGCCCGGAGCTCCTCGCCGAGCGGTTCGCGCACGGCGGCCCGTCGCTGACGACGGCGGAGCGCGCCGCCGCCGACCGCCGCTGGACCTACGGGCACGTCGTCGTCGACGAGGCCCAGGAGCTCTCGCCGATGGCGTGGCGCATGCTCGTGCGCCGGGTGCCGACGCGCTCGCTCACCATCGCGGGCGACCTCGCGCAGTCGTCGCGGCGGGACGTCCGGTCCTGGGAGGCCCTGCTGGGCCCGGTCCTCGGCGACTCGTGGCAGCTCGCGGAGCTGACCGTCAGCTACCGCACGCCCGCCGCGGTGGCGCGCGCCGCCCAGGCGGTCGCCGAGGCGGCCGGCCTGCCGACGAGCCGGCTGACGTCGGCCCGCGAGGTGCCCGACGCGCTCGTCGTCGAGGAGCTGCACGCACCGGGCGACGACGCCGCGCTCGCCGCCGCCGTCGTGCGGCACGCCCGCGAGGCGCTCGCGGGCCTCGAGGGCGCCGACGCCGGGGCGGGCCGCGTCGCCGTCATCGCGCCGCCCGCCCGGGTCGCCGCCCTGCGCGACGCGCTCGCCGCCGCGCCGGACACGGCGCCCGCGCTCCGGCCGCCGTCGGCGGTCCTCGACGCGCCGCTGGCCGTGCTCGCCCCGCGCGAGGCGAAGGGGCTGGAGTTCGACGTCGTGGTGCTCGCCGAGCCCGCGGAGGTCGCGGCCGCCGGGGCGGGCGACCTCTACGTGGCGATGACGCGCCCGACGCGCGCCCTGCGGGTCGTCGCCGCGGGCCCGCTGCCGCCCGGCCTCGCTCAGTCCTCGCAGGCCACCTGACCGACGAGCGCCAGGCCCTGCCGGTCCCCCGGCCCCAGGTCCTGGCGCGCGGCGCTGACCGGGTACATGAGCTCGGCCTGGTCGTCCACGTGGTCGAGGCCCAGCACGTGCGCGAGCTCGTGCACGGCGATCGCGCGCGCGTGGGCGGCGCCGTCCGGGCGGTCGAGCATCGCGCCGATGTCGGCCGCGTCGAGGACGACCCGCCCGGCGGCGAGCCAGCGGCCCCGCCCGTCCGCGCCCGGCACCGCGGCCGAGCCGCCCACCCCGGCGACCTCGCCCGCGAGCTCGGGCAGGTGCTCCTCGTCGGACCACGCGACGAGCACCGGGGCCCAGGCGTGCCCGTACCGCTCGGGCTGGATGAGGGGCCGCTCGACCGCCGGCGCCTCGTCGGTCGTGCCCACGTACTCCACGACCAGCCCGCTCGCCGCCGACACGACCGCGGCCGCCTCCGCGACGAGCGCGTCCCCGCCGTCGGGCATGCCCGCCGGGTTGACGACGTAGCGGACCGGCCGGCAGGGGTCGTAGCCGACGGGCGAGCCGTCCGGGGCGGTGTGCAGGAAGGCGTGCGCGCCGCTCGTCGTCACGGGGACCGGCGGCAGGAGGCGGCCGTCCGCCGGCGCGGGCTCGGGCACGGCGACCGGCCGCCCCTCCACCTCGACGTACGCGCGGGGCCGGAACCACCCGCTCGGGTCGCCCCCGACGCCGAGGGCGAGGGCAGCCGCCGCCACGACGAGGCCGAGGCCCGTGCCGAGCCCCACCCGTCGTCGGGGGTGATCCATCCGCCCAGTGTGCCGCCGCGCGCCGCGGGCCGCCGTTCACGCCTCGGCGGGCGGTCCGCCAGGCGGTCGCGCCTGACGCCGAGGGCGCTGCGGGGCCACGATAGGCCTGTGCTGCGCGCTCTCCTCCTCGAGAACCTCCACCCGCTCGCGACGACGATCCTCGAGTCCGAGGGCGCCGAGGTCACCGCGCGGTCCGGCGCGCTCGACGAGGACGAGCTCGTCGAGGCGCTCCAGGGCGTGCACCTGCTCGGCATCCGGTCCAAGACCCAGGTGACCGAGCGCGTGCTCGACGCCGCCCCGGACCTGCTCGCCATCGGCGCCTACTGCATCGGCACCAACCAGATCGACCTGCGGGCGGCGTCCCGGCGCGGCATCGCCGTGTTCAACGCGCCGTTCTCCAACACGCGCTCCGTGGTCGAGCTCGCCATCGCCGAGATCATCGCGCTGGCGCGCCGCCTCACCGAGCGCGACCGCGCGCTGCACGCCGGCGTCTGGGACAAGACCGCCGAGGGCGCGCACGAGATCCGGGGCCGGGTGCTCGGCATCGTCGGCTACGGCAACATCGGCACGCAGCTGTCCGTGCTGGCCGAGAACCTCGGCATGTCCGTCGTCTTCTACGACACCGCCGAGAAGCTCGCGCTCGGCAACGCGCGCCGCATGGCCTCGCTCGACGAGCTGCTCGCCGTCGCCGACACGGTGACGCTGCACGTCGACGGCCGCCCGGGGAACGCCGGGCTGTTCGGCGCCGAGCAGTTCGCGAAGATGAAGCGGCGGGCGCTCTTCCTCAACCTGTCCCGCGGGTTCGTCGTGGACTACCGGGCGCTGCGCGACGCGATCGTCTCCGGCCACATCGCCGGCGCGGCCGTCGACGTCTTCCCCGACGAGCCGAAGCGCCGCGGCGACCCGTTCGACTCCGAGCTGCGCGGCCTGCCGAACGTCATCCTCACCCCGCACATCGGCGGCTCGACGCTCGAGGCGCAGGAGGCGATCGGCCAGTTCGTGTCGAACAAGCTGCGCGACTACCTGCGCACCGGCTCCACGACGCTCAGCGTCAACCTGCCGAACCTCGCGCTCGACGCGCGCACCGGCGCGCACCGCCTCGCCCACCTGCACGAGAACACCCCCGGCGTGCTGGCGGGCATCAACCAGGCGCTCGCCGAGCACGGCGTCAACATCGAGGGCCAGCTGCTCTCGACGCGCGGCGAGCTGGGCTACGTCGTCACGGACATCGGGTCCGGCCTCGAGCCGGCCGTCCGCGCCCACCTCGAGGCGATGCCGCAGACCATCCGGCTGCGCGTGCTCTCCTGACCCGGCCTGACCCGGCCGGGCGGGCCCGACGGGTCGACCGGCTCGGGTCGGGTCGGGCCCGCCCGGGCCGGCCTCAGCCGGTCTTGCGCCGGAAGGTGCGCCGGCCGCCGCCCGTGACCTCCGGGCCCTGCACGACGCCTGTCGCCTCGCGCGCCTCGGCCGAGCGGTGGGACGCCTGCCGCTTGCGCTCGAGCGCCTCGCGGAACCGAGCCTTCGCGTCCTCCGACGGCGCCGACGCGCGGTCTCGGTCAGCAGTCATCTCGTCCCTCCCCGTCGCGGCCACGGTGACCGTCGTCCCCAGTGTGCCGCCGCCCCGCGGGGGTCGGCCAGCGCAATCCCCAGGGCCGCCGACGCCGGGCGGTCCGACGCCCGTACGGGAGGGTAGGTTACGGCCCCGTAGGTTTACGATGGGACGGTGACGACCGAGCGCCCTTGGCTGTCCGCGTACGCCCCTGGTGTCCCGGCCGACATCGACGTGCCGGACGAACCGCTCACCGACGCCCTCGAGCGCGCCGCGCACAACCACCCGTCGCGCGTGGCGCTCGACTTCATGGGCGCCGTGACCACGTACGACATGCTCTGGCGGCGCGTGCAGCACGCGGCGCAGGCCCTGCGCGAGATCGGCGTGCGCCGCGGTGACCGCGTCGCGCTCGTCCTGCCCAACTGCGCCACGCACGTCGTCGCGTTCTACGCCGTCTTGAGGCTCGGCGCCGTCGTCGTCGAGCACAACCCGACCTACTCCGCCGACGAGCTCGCCCACCAGCTCGCCGACAGCGGGGCGACCACCGCGATCGTGTGGGAGGTCGCCGCCGCGCCCCTCCTCGCGGCCCGGCCGCGCACGCAGGTGCGCACCGTCGTCGTCGTCGACCTCACGCGCGACCTGCCCGCGGTGAAGCGGGGCGCGCTGCACCTGCCCGTGCCCGCGGCGCGGCGCACCCGCGCCGCGATGCGCGCCCCCCTGCCCTCCGGCGCGAAGGTCCTGCGCTGGCACCGCATCGTCCAGGCCGCCCGCGCGCTGCCCACGGACCACCCGCGGCCCTCCGGCGACGACCTCGCGCTCCTGCAGTACACGGGCGGGACGACGGGCGTGCCCAAGGGCGCGATCCTGCGCCACCGCCACCTCGTCGCGAACGCCGCGCAGGGCGCCGCCTGGACGCAGCACGGCGAGGGCACCGAGACGGTGGCCGCCGCCCTCCCCTTCTTCCACGCCTTCGGCATGACGCTGTGCCTGTCGTACGCGATCCGCATCGCCGCGACGGTCGTGGTCTTCCCGCGGTTCGACGTGGACCAGGTGCTCGCGGCGCAGCAGCGCCGGCCCATCACGTTCTTCCCCGGCGTCCCGCCGATGTTCGAGCGGCTGGCGCGCGCCGCGCGCGAGCGGGGCGTCGACGTGTCGAGCATCCGCCACGCCATCTCCGGCGCCATGAGCCTGTCGCCCGAGACCGCGGCCGCGTGGGAGGAGGTCACCGGCGGCATCCTCGTCGAGGGGTACGGCCTCACGGAGACCTCGCCGGTCGCGCTCGGCAACCCGATGACGACGGACCGGCGGCCGGGCCACCTCGGCGTGCCGTTCCCGTCCACGACGATGCGCGTGGTCGACCCCGAGGACCCGACGCGCGAGGTGCCCCCGGGCGAGCGCGGCGAGCTGCTGGTGTCCGGCCCCCAGGTGTTCGACGGCTACTGGCAGCACCCCGACGACACGGCGGCGGTGCTCGTCGAGATCGACGGCCGCACCTGGCTGCGCACCGGCGACGTCGTGGTCGTCGAGGAGGGCGGTTTCGTGCGCCTCGTCGACCGCATCAAGGAGGTCATCGTCACCGGCGGGTACAACGTCTACCCGTCCCAGGTCGAGGACCTCCTGCGGGAGATGCCCGAGATCGACGACGTCGCCGTCGTCGGCGTGCCCGGCGGCGACATCGGCGAGAAGGTCGTCGCGGCGATCGTGCTGGCCGAGGGTGTGACCAAGGTCGAGATGTCGGCCGTGCGGGCGTGGAGCGAGCAGCGCCTGGCCCGCTACGCGCACCCGCGCGAGCTCATCGTGCTGCCGGAGCTGCCGCGCTCCCAGATCGGCAAGGTGCTGCGCCGCGTCGTGCGGCAGCAGGTGCTCGACAAGGACTGAGCCCCGCCGCACTCCCGGTCGGGGCAGCGCGTCAGCGCGTCGCGCCGTCCGCCTCCACGAGCTCGCCCTCGCCCTCCTCCTCGCGGGCCGCCCGCAGCGCGCGGATCGCGGCCTCGAAGTCCTCGAGCGACTCGAACGCCTGGTACACGCTCGCGAACCGCAGGTAGGCGACCTCGTCGAGCTCGCGGAGCGGCCCGAGGATCGCGAGGCCGATCTCGTGGGCGTCGAGCTCGGCGCTGCCGGTGCTGCGCAGGGTCTCCTCGACGCGGTGCGCCAGCAGCGCGAGGTCGTCCTCGCTCACCGGGCGGCCCTGGCACGCCTTGCGCACGCCGGCGACGATCTTCTCCCGGCTGAACGGCTCGACGACGCCGGACCGCTTGACCACGGACAGGCTCGCGGTCTCCACGGTCGTGAAGCGGCGGTGGCACTCGGGGCACTGCCGGCGCCGGCGGATGGAGGCGCCGTCGTCGGACGTGCGCGAGTCGACGACGCGCGAGTCCGGGTGCCGGCAGAACGGGCAGTGCACGCGATCCTCCTGGGGCCGCCGCGCGGCGCGCGGGTCGCCCGCCGGGGGCCGGCGGGTCCCGATCACGCTACGCAGCGCCGTGCGCCGCTGCAAGGACCGCCGCGGGCACCCGGCAGGGCCGCTCCGCGCGCCGCCCGGCCGCCACCGCCGTGGCCGACGCCCTTCCGATCGGCGCCCCGGCGCCCTCCGGTCAGCGACCCGCGGGGAGCAGGATCTGCTGCCCGGCCCGCAGGGCCACGCCCGGCAGGCCGTTGAGCTCGACGAGCTCGGCGACGACGTCGCGCACGTCCTCGCCCGGCTCCGCCAGCCCGACGGCGATGCCCCAGAGCGTCTCGCCCGGGGCCACGACGTACGTCTCCACCGGCTGCGCGGGCGGCGGCGTCCCCGCGCTGGCCGCCTGCGCGCCGAGCAGGCCGGCGAGACCGAGCAGGCCGGCGAGCACCCAGACGACCGCCCGGCCGCGCGCCGTCAGGCGCAGCTGGGTTCGGCGCGCGTCCCGCGCCGGACGGAACGTGCTGCCCGCGACGTCCACCGTGATCGCGCTCATCGTGTGCCTCCCAGCCTCTTCGTCGAACACGCGTCCGTCGAACACCTGTCCGTCGTACGCCTGTACGATATCTATCACGCGAGGCCGACACTGTCCACGACACGTCGAACAGATGTTTGATCTCGCCGCTCGCCGGCCCTACGCTGGCGACATCGGACCACGGGCCACCGACACGGCCGTGGCGAAGGAGGCGACAGTGGCACGCACGCCATCGGACCAGGACCCGCGCGACGCCGCGGCGACGGGCGACACGCAGGGGCTCGCGTCCGTGCACGAGCTGGACGACGCGCGCTCGGCCGACGCGCTCACGCCCCGCCAGCGGATGGTGCTCGAGACCATCCGGGCGAGCGTCGAGCAGCGCGGGTACCCCCCGAGCATGCGCGAGATCGGCGAGGCCGTCGGCCTCACCAGCCCCTCCTCCGTCAAGCACCAGCTCACGGTCCTCGAGCGCAAGGGCTACCTGCGGCGCGACCCCAACCGGCCGCGGGCCATCGAGGTGCGCCACCCGGACGACTCGCGCCGCGCCGCGCCGCTCGCCCTCGGCGAGGAGCACCTCGCGGTCGGCGACGCCGCGCCCGCGCCCACGTACGTGCCGCTGGTCGGCCGCATCGCGGCGGGCGGGCCGATCCTGGCCGAGCAGGCGGTCGAGGACGTCTTCCCGCTCCCCCGCCAGCTCGTCGGCGAGGGCGAGCTGTTCCTCCTGCGCGTCAGCGGCGACTCGATGATCGACGCGGCGATCTGCGACGGCGACTGGGTCGTCGTCCGGCGCCAGCCCGTCGCGGAGAACGGCGAGATCGTCGCCGCGATGATCGAGGGCGAGGCGACGGTCAAGACCCTGCGGCGCGCGGACGGCCGCGTGTGGCTGCTGCCGCAGAACCCGGCCTACGAGCCCATCCCGGGCGACGACGCCGTGGTCCTCGGCCGGGTCGTGGCGGTGCTGCGCAGCCTCTGACCGTCGCGGCAGGGACCGATCGCGACTGAGGCCGGCCGGCTCGAGGTCGGCTCGGCTAGAGGCCGAGCGAGCGGGCCACCGCGCGCAGCGCCTCGGCCGACCGCCGCAGCCCGGTGAGCTCCTCGACCGACATCCGGATCTCGAGCGGCGTCCGCACGCCCTCGTGCCCCACGACCGACGGCACCGACAGGCACACGTCGTCGATGCCCAGGTAGCCGTCGAGGAGCGACGAGACGGGCAGCACGCGGCCCTCGTCGCCGAGCACCGCCTCGATGATCCGCGAGCCCGCGAGGCCGACGGCGTAGTTCGTCGCGCCCTTGCCCTCGATGATCTTGTAGGCGGACGTGACGACCTCGTGCGCGATGCGCTCGCGGTCCGCCTCGGTGAGCCGGCCCGTGTACGTGCCGTCCGGCCCGGGGATGCCGCGCCACTCGGTCAACGGCACCGCGCCGATGGTCGCCGAGCTCCACAGCGGGATCTCGGTGTCGCCGTGCTCGCCCGCGATGTACGCGTGGATGTTCTGCACCGCGACGCCCGTGTGGCGGGCCAGGAGGTAGCGCAGCCGCGAGGAGTCGAGCACGGTGCCCGACCCGAACACGCGCCCCGCGGGCAGGCCGGAGACCTTGAGCGCGGCGTAGGTGACGACGTCGACCGGGTTGGTGACCATGATGTACACGGCGTCCGGCGCCACCTCGACGAGCTGCGGCATGAGCTTCGTGACGAGGCCGACGGTGGCCTCGGCGAGGTCGAGCCGGGTCTGCCCGGGCTTCTGCTTGGCGCCCGCGGTGACCACCACGACGTCGGCGTCCGCGCAGACCGCGATGTCGTCGGAGCCGACGATCTCCGCCATCGGCATGAACTGGATGCCGTGGCCGATGTCGAGCACCTCGGCCTCGACCTTCGCCGCGTTGATGTCGTAGAGGGCGAGCGTGCGGGTCGCGCCGCGCATCAGGGCCGCGTAGGCGAGCGTCGCGCCGACGCTGCCCGCGCCGACCACCGCCACCTTCGTCGTGCGCCGCCCGCTCCCGGGGGCGCCGTCGACCAGTCCTGGTTGCCGGCCGCGGTCCGTGGTCTCCATGTCCACCTCTCGTCGGGCCGCCCCGGTGGCGGCGACTGAGAGGACCTTAGTCCCGCACCGCGGCCGCCCCCGTCCCGGCACGCAGGCGGCGCAGGGCGGCGAGCACGACCTCGCGGTCCGTGGTCCGCCAGAACGGGGGCATGCTGCGGACGAGGAAGGCCCCGTACCGCGCCGTGGCGAGGCGCGGGTCGAGCACCGCGACGACCCCGCGGTCGGTCTCGGTGCGCAGCAGCCGGCCGGACCCCTGCGCGAGCAGCAGCGCCGCGTGCGTCGCGGCCACCGACATGAAGCCGTTGCCACCGGCCGCCGCGACGGCCTCGGCGCGCGCGGAGCGGACGGGGTCGTCGGGCCGCGGGAACGGGATCCGGTCGATGAGCACCAGCCGGCACGCGGCGCCCGGCACGTCGACGCCCTGCCAGAGCGACAGGGTGCCGAACAGGCACGTCGCCTCGTCCTCGACGAACCGGCGCACCAGCGCCGGCACCGTGTCGTCCCCCTGGCACAGCACGGGCACGTCGAGCCGGCGCCGCATCGCCTCGGCGGCCACCTCCGCGGCGCGCCGCGACGAGAAGAGCCCGAGCGTCGCGCCCCCAGCCGCCTCGACGAGCGCGGCGATCTCGTCCAGCTGGGCCTCGGTGGTGGGCTCGCGCCCCGGGGCGGGCAGGTGGCGCGCGACGTAGAGGACGCCGTGCCGTGCGTGGTCGAACGGGCTCCCGACGTCGACCCCGCGCCAGGGCTGGGCGGCCTCCCCGTCGTCGGTCCCGGCGGCCTCGGCGGCCTCGGTGTCGTCGCCGTCCGCGGGCTGGCCGCCGTCCGTGGCGTCCGCCCCGTCCTCGCCCGACGCCGGCCGGCCGTCGTCCCCGTCCTCGTCCCCGTCGCCCGTGACCAGCTCGTCAGCGCGCAGCCCGACGGCGGTGCCGAGCGGCAGGAAGCTCGCCCCGAGCGCCAGGGTCGCCGAGGTGAGCACGGCGGTGCGACCGGCGAAGAGCCCGCCCCGCACGAGGCGTGCGACGTCGAGCGGCGCGACGAGCAGCCGGTCCGGCGGCTCGCCCCGCTCCGCGGGCGCCGTCCACAGGACGTCGCGGCCGGTGCGCGGCCCGTCCCCCGCGATCCGCTCGGCGATCTCGAAGAGCATGAGCACGGCCGACGTCGCCATCTTGCGGCCCGCCTGCTTCTCGGCGTCCTCGGTTGTCGTGTCGGGGCGCAGGGCGGTGAGCAGCGTGCGGGCCGCGTCGCGGACGGACTCCACGGCGGCGAGCAGCCCGCCGGGCGGGCCGTCGGGCAGGCGTCCCTCGGGCGTCGCCGCGAGCGCGGCCCGGAGCGCGGCGGCGGCACCGAGCAGCTCGTCGGGCGGGACGCCGCCGTGGCGGCGGGCCAGCCGCGCCGCGCGCTCGACGACGGACGGCGAGAGCTCCGCGGTGGCCTGCGCGGTGACGCGGTCGGCGAGCTCGTGGGCCTCGTCCACCACGAGGACGTCGTGCTCGGGCAGCACGCCCGGCGCTCCGCTCGCCGCGATGCCGAGCATCGCGTGGTTGGTCACGACGACGTCGGCCTGGTGGGCGCGCTCGCGCGCGTGCTCCGGGAAGCAGTCGTCCGCGAACGGGCAGTGGCGGCCGAGGCAGTCCATCGCGGTGACCGACACCTGCCGCCACGCGCGGTCCGAGACGCCGGGCACGAGGTCGTCCCGGTCGCCCGTCGTGGTCGCCTCGGCCCACGAGCGCAGCCGGACGACCTGCGCGCCGAGCGCGTCGTCCGGCCGCGGGTGCTCGGCGGCGCCGCGCCCCTCGGCGAGCTCGAACAGCCCCTCCGGCTCCTCCTCCGGGTAGCCGCCGGCGAGGCGGTGGCGGCACAGGTAGTTGTGCCAGCCCTTGAGCAGGGCGACGCGCGGCGGGCGCGGCAGCCGCGGCGCGACGGCGGACGCGACGAGCGGCAGGTCGCGCGCCATGACCTGGCGCTGGAGCGCGAGGGTCGCCGTCGAGACGACGACGCGCTCGTCGGCGAGGACGGCGTGCCGCACCACGGGGACGAGGTACGCGAGCGACTTGCCCGTCCCGGTGCCCGCCTGGACGAGGAGGTGCTCACCCCGCTCGAGCGCCCGCGCGACGGCCCGGGTCATGGCGTGCTGCCCGTCGCGGCGGCGCCCGCCGAGCGCGGTCACCGCGAGGTCGAGCAGCTCCTCGGCCCCGGGCGTGTCCACCCGGGCAGCCTAGGCCGTGCCGCCGACGCCTTCGGGCCGCGATCCACCGCCGGCGGGCGGCCGCGCACCCAGTCGCGGCGGGCCGCGTCGACGTCCTTGAGTGATCACCCACTCGTCCCGGTCGCACACCGGCGGCCCGAACGTCGCGACGGCCGTCCCCTTCGTCCGCGCCGTCAGCCGCCCCTCGGGGACGCCGCCGGGCGTCAGACCCCGGCGGCGCGCAGCTCGGCGGCCAGCCCGGGATCGACCCGGGCGACGAGCAGGGTGCCGTCCGGCGTGTGCTCCTCGCGCTCGATCTCCCCCTCGTCGTGGGCGCGGCTGACGAGGTCCCCGCGCGCGTACGGCACGACGACCTCGACGAGCTCGCGCGGCCGCGGCAGGGCCGCCGCGATGCGCTCGCGCAGCTCGGGCAGGCCGGCGCCCGTGCGGGCGGAGATGACCACGGCGCCGGGCTCGCGCCGCAGCACCCGCTCGACCACGTCGGGGTCGGCCGTGTCCACCTTGTTGAGCACGAGCAGCTCGGGGATCCGCTCGGCGCCGTCGATCTCCCGCACGACGCCGCGGACCGTGGCGATCTGGCCCTCCGGGTCGGGGTGCGAGACGTCGACGACGTGCAGCAGCAGGTCGGCCTCCGCGACCTCCTCGAGCGTCGAGCGGAACGCCTCGACGAGCTGCGTCGGCAGCGCCCGGACGAACCCGACGGTGTCCGTGAGCGTGTACGTGCGCCCGTCCGGGGTCTGGGTGCGCCGCACCGTGGGGTCGAGCGTGGCGAACAGCGCGTCCTCGACGAGGACCCCCGCGCCCGTCAGCCGGTTGAGCAGGCTCGACTTGCCCGCGTTCGTGTAGCCGACGACGGCGACCGCGGGCACCCCGTGGCGCCGCCGGGCCGCGCGGCGCGTCGACCGCGCCGGGCTCATGTGGGCGATCTCGCGGCGCAGCTTGGCCATGCGGGCGCGGATGCGCCGCCGGTCCAGCTCGATCTTCGTCTCGCCGGGGCCGCGGGAGCCGATGCCCTCGCCGCCGGCCACCCGGCCGCCGGCCTGCCGGGACATCGACTCGCCCCAGCCGCGCAGGCGCGGCAGCAGGTACTCGAGCTGGGCGAGCTCCACCTGGGCCTTGCCCTCCTTGGAGCGCGCGTGCTGGGCGAAGATGTCGAGGATCAGCGCCGTCCGGTCGATGACCTTGACCTTGACGATGTCCTCGAGCCCGCGCCGTTGGGACGGGGCGAGGTCGCCGTCGACGATCACGGTGTCCGCGCCGACGTCGCGCACGAGGTCGGCCAGCTCGGCCGCCTTGCCGGAGCCCAGGTAGGTCCCGGGGTCGGGGTGCGGCCGCCGCTGCAGGACGCCGTCGAGCACCTGCGAGCCCGCGGTCTCCGCGAGCGCGGCGAGCTCGCGCAGCGACACCTCGGCCTCCTCCGCGCTGCGGGAGTAGAGGCCGACGAGCACGACGCGCTCGAGGCGCAGCTGCCGGTACTCGACCTCGGTGACGTCCGCGAGCTCGGTGGACAGGCCGGCGACGCGACGCAGCGCCGCGCGGTCGGCGCGGTCGAGCTGGTCGCCGTCGGCGTCCACCCAGGGGTCGGCGGCGTCGTCGAGCGTGCGGCCGGCGCGGGCGAGCACGCGGGCGACGACGTCCTGCGCGAGGGCGTCGGTGGAGTGGGTCGGGGTCGTCATCTGCACCTTCCTTCGCCACCAGCCTGACACGCCCGCGCGGCGCCACGCGAGGCGATAACGGCCGCCCGCGCGCCGGTACAGTGCGCTGCGTGCCCCCCGCCGAGCGACCCGAGGACCCCGCGCGCGGCGACCACTACTTCACGGCCGAGCCCGCGTCGCCCGACGAGCGGCGTCTGCTGACCGTGAGGCTCGCCGGGCGCGAGGTGCGCGCCTGGACGGCGCCCGGCGTCTTCTCGCCGGGCCGAGTGGACCTCGGCACCCAGGTGCTGCTGCGCGAGGTGCCGACGCCGCCCGCCGCGGGCGACCTCCTCGACCTCGGCTGCGGCTGGGGCCCGCTCGCCCTCACGATGGCGCTGCGCTCCCCCGGCGCGCGGGTGTGGGCGGTGGACGTCAACCTCCGCGCGCTCGACCTGGTGCGCCGCACGGCCGCCGACCTCGGCCTGGCCCGCCTGCACGCCGTCGCCCCGGACGAGGTGCCCGACGACGTCGCGTTCGCGGCCATCTGGTCGAACCCCCCGATCCGGGTGGGCAAGGAGGCGCTGCACGCGCTGCTCGCGCGGTGGCTGCCGCGGCTGGCGCCCGACGGCGCCGCGCACCTCGTCGTGCAGCGGAACCTGGGCGCGGACTCGCTCCACCGCTGGCTCGCCACGGGGCTGGGCATGCAGGCCGAGCGCGTCGGCAGCGCCAAGGGCTTCCGGGTGCTGCGCGTCACGCGCTGAGCCCGACGCCCCCATCCGTCACCGGGCGGTGACCCCGGCGGACCTCGGCGGTGAACGTCAGCACCGCCGGCCCGGCCAGGTGGACGCGGTCGCCCGTGACCCGGACGCGCAGCGTCCCGCCCGGCACCTCGACCCACCACGCGTCGGGCGCGCCGGCGCCGGCCCAGGCCCGCACGGCGAGGGCCGCCGCGCACGCGCCCGTCCCGCACGACTCCGTCTCCCCGACCCCCCGCTCGTGCACGCGCATGCGCAGCCGCCCGGCGCCGTCGGGCCCCTCCCCGAGGGGGACGACCAGCTCGGTGTTCGTCCCGTGCGGCGGGGTCGGCGCGACGCGCGGCGCCCGGGTGAGGTCCGCGGCGGCCAGCAGGTCGGCGTCGGGCAGAGCGACGACGGTGTGCGGGTTCCCGACGTCGACGCTGAGCGCGGGCCGCGGCACGTCGAGGCCCGCGACGGCGACCTCGGCGTCCTGGCCGGCGTCGAGCGCCGCCGGGCCGCCTGGGAAGGCCCAGGCACCCATGTCGACCTCGTACCAGGGCTCGGCCCCGGCGCCCGGCAGGTCCGCGGGGCCGAGGCGCCGCACGCGCCGCACGCCCGCGCGCGTCGCGAGCACGAGCTCCCCGGTGCCGTCCCACGCGCCGGTGCGCTCGGCCAGCGCGGCGACCACGCGCACGCCGTTGCCGCACATCTCGGCGACCGAGCCGTCGGCGTTGCGGTAGTCCATGAACCACGTCGCCCGCGGGTCCTCGGCGAGGGCGGGCCCGGCGTCGGGCGCGTGCGCGCTGCGGACCAGGCGGATGACGCCGTCGCCGCCGACGCCCGAGCGGCGGTCCGCGAGCGCGCGGACGAGCGCCGGCCCCAGGTCGAGCGCGCCGTCCGGGTCGTCGAGCAGCACGAAGTCGTTGCGCGTGCCGTGGCCCTTGGTGACGGCGAGGGCGCGCCGCGCGTCCGTCATGAGCCGAGGGTACGGCGTCGGGGTGGCGGGTCGGGCAGCTCGCCGCGGTCGGCGGCCGCGACGAGCGCGAGCGCGCGCTCGACGAGGTCCGGCGCCGTGGCGGGCAGCCAGTGCACGCGCGGGTCCCGGCCGAACCACGTCATCTGCCGGCGGGCGAGGCGCCGCGTCGCGGTGACGGTGCCCGCGCGCGCGGTGGGCTCGTCGACCTCGCCGGCGAGCAGCGCGAGCGCCTGGGCGTACCCGACGGCGCGCGACGCCGTGCGCCCCATCCGCGGGCCGAGCGCCGCCGCCTCGTCGAGCAGGCCGGACGCCCACATCCGCTCGGCGCGCGCCGCGATGCGCGCGTCGAGGACGTCGCGCGCGCAGTCGAGCCCGACCTGCACGGCCGGGACCGCGTACACGTGCTCGGGCAGCGAGGCCGAGAACGGCCGGCCGGTGATCTCCACGACCTCGAGCGCCCGGACGATGCGGCGGGTGTTCGCGCGGTCGATCCGGGCCGCGGCCTCCGGGTCGACGGCGGCGAGCGCGTCGTGCAGGCGCCCCGGGCCCTCGCGCCGCGCCCGCTCCTCGAGGCGCGCGCGCACCTCGGGATCGGTCGGCGGCATCTCGAGCCGGTCGAGGAGCGCCCGGACGTACAGCCCCGACCCGCCGACGACGACGGCCCGCCGCCCGCGCGCGTGGATCGCGGCGACGTCGGCGCGGGCGTGGCGCTGGTACGCGGCGACCGACGCCTCCTCGGCGACGTCGAGCACGTCGAGCTGGTGGTGCGGGATGCCGCGCCGCTCGGCCGGGCTGAGCTTCGCGGTGCCGACGTCCATGCCGCGGTAGAGCTGCATCGCGTCCGCGTTGACGACCTCGCCGCCCAGCGCCTCCGCGAGGGTGAGGCCGAGCTCCGACTTGCCGGTCGCCGTCGGGCCGACCACCGCCACGACGAGCGGAGCGCTCACGTCCACCGCCACGAGACGCACGCGTACGTCGCGCCGAACGGCGCGCTGACGTGGTGCACCACCGTGTCGGGGCGCTCGGGCGGCGCCGCGCCGAGCAGCACCTGCAGGGGCGCCCAGGCGCTGATCGCCAGCTCGAACGCCACCTGGGCGGGCACGGCGCCGAGCCGCTCGCGCGCGGCCGGGCCGAGGTCCCCCAGGTCGTTCACGGTGGCGTCGTCGAGGACGGCGGCCCGCTCGTCGGTCGCGAGCGGCCCGTCGGGGCCGCGGCGCGCGCTGAGCCCGCCGACGAGCAGGAGCGCGGCGTCGCGGTCGGCGACGAGCTCGGCCCCCGTCCCTCGGAGGTCGGGCACCGGCGCCATCCCGACGCCGGCCACCTCCACCGGGCCCGTCCAGCCCGCCCGGTCGAGCAGCAGGATGCCGACCGCCGCGGGCACGTCGTCGACGAGCACGGCCGGCCCGCGCCCGTAGGTGGCGCGCGGCACCCAGCCGAGCCGCGCGTCGTCCACGCCGGCGGCGGCCAGCGACGGGTGCAGCCGGCCGGTCATCCGGACGGGCGCGTCGCGGCTCGGCGCGACCACCACGACGACGTCCGGCCGGGCGCCCCGCACGGCGGTCACGGCGGCGACGGAGGCGGCACGCTCCACGCCGAGCACCGGCGTCGCGCCCGAGGCCCCCGGGACGAGCAGCGCGGTCGGCGGCACGAGGGCTGCGGCCACGAGCACGATGCGACGGTACCGTGCCGCCCGCCGGGGCACGGTCCCTCGTGCGGGTGAGACTTAGGGCCGGGCGGGGGCGGCGGCCCGGGCTCGCGCCCTGGTCAGGGCCCGGTCGCGCCCGGTTCGGCGCCGCTCCGCTCAGGCCCGGCGCGTCGGCAGCCCCAGGAGCACCGGCCCCGCGGCGGCGGCGTGGGCGTGCGCGTGGGCGTGGTCGTCCTCGCCGAGCTCGGCGCGGCGCCGCGCGGCCCAGGCGTCGCCGGCGCGCGTGCGGCGCACCGCGAACGGCCCGCCGGTCAGCGCAGAGTCCGCGACGAGGTGGTGCGGCGCGCCGTACGTCACCTGCACGGTGACGAGGTCGCCGGGCCGCGGCAGGTCGGCCGGCGGCTCGGCGGCGAGGCGCGGGTCGGCCGGCGGGTCCGCCGACGGCTCTCCCGCGGCCGCCACGAGCCCGGCCACGTGCTCGGGCAGGGCGAGGTGCACGAGCCGGTTGTCGGCCGCGCGCCCGCTGACCCGGCGCGTGGCCTCGTCCTTGCGGCCCTCGCCCTCGGCCACGAGCACCTCGACGACGCGCCCGGCCTGCGCCGCGTTCTCCTCCGTCGAGATGCGCTCCTGGAGGGCGACGAGCCGCGCGTAGCGCTCCGCGACGACGTCGGGCGGCACCTGGTCCGGCAGGTCCGCCGCCGGCGTGCCCGGCCGCGGCGAGTACTGGAACGTGAACGCCGAGCTGAACCGCGCCTGCTCGACGACGCGCAGCGTCTCCGCGAAGTCCTCCTCCGTCTCCCCGGGGAAGCCGACGATGACGTCGGAGGTGATCGCAGCGTCGGGGATGGCGGCGCGCACCCGCTCGAGGATGCCGAGGAACCGCTCGCTGCGGTACGAGCGGCGCATCGCGCGCAGGATCCGGTCCGAGCCCGACTGCAGGGGCATGTGCAGGCTCGGCATGACCGTGCCGGTCTCCGCCATCGCGGCGATGACGTCGTCGGTGAACGCGGCCGGGTGCGGCGAGGTGAACCGCACGCGCTCGAGCCCGGGGATCGCGCCGACCGCCCGGAGCAGCTTGGCGAACGCCCCCCGGTCGCCGAAGCCGACGCCGTAGGAGTTGACGTTCTGCCCGAGCAGCGTCACCTCGATGGCGCCCTCGGCGACGAGCGCCTCCACCTCGGCGAGGATCTCCCCCGGCCGGCGGTCGCGCTCCTTGCCGCGCAGGTGCGGCACGATGCAGAAGGTGCACGTGTTGTTGCAGCCGACGCTGATCGAGACCCAGCCGGCGTAGACCGACTCGCGGCGCGTCGGCAGCGTCGACGGGAAGACCTTGAGGGACTCCTCGATCTCGACCTGCGCCGCGGCGTTGTGCCGGGCCCGCTCGAGCAGCACGGGCAGCGCGTCGATGTTGTGCGTGCCGAAGACGACGTCGACCCACGGGGCGCGCTCGACGATGCCGGCCCGGTCCTTCTGCGCCAGGCAGCCCCCGACGGCGATCTGCATGCCGGGCCGCTCCGCCTTGATCCCGGCGAGCCGCCCGAGGTTGCCGTAGAGGCGCGTCGCCGCGTTCTCGCGGACCGCGCAGGTGTTGATGACGACGACGTCGGCCCGCCACTCGGCCGCCTCCTCCGGCGGCGCGGGCGCGAACCCGGCCTGCTCGAGCAGGCCGGCCATGTGCTCGGAGTCGTGCGCGTTCATCTGGCAGCCGAGCGTGCGCACGACGTAGGTCCCCCGGGCGGTCCGGCGGGCGTCCGGCGTCGTGCGGGGGGCTGCGGTCGGTCCGGCGGGCGCGCGGTCCGGGAGGGTCGTCGTCATCGCGGTCCAGGGTACGACGCGGGCCCGGCGAGAATTTACCTGGTCGTGATCATCTCGAGTGGCCGCCCTCGCGCAACCGACCTACGTTCGACGGGTGAGACCCACGGGCGGCCACCCGGCCGGCAGCGCCCCCGAGGACCGGCCCGCGCCTCGCGACGGCGCCGACGCGCCGGCGCTCGTCACGCTGTCCGGCGTCAACAAGCACTTCGGGCACCTGCACGTGCTGCGCGACGTCGACCTGGAGGTCCGCCGCGGCGAGGTGGTCGTCGTCATCGGCCCCTCGGGCTCCGGCAAGTCGACGCTCTGCCGCGTCATCAACCGGCTCGAGCCCGTCGACTCCGGCACCGTCGCCGTCGACGGCGTGCCCGTCCCCGCCGAGGGCCGCGCGCTCGCGCGCCTGCGGGCCGACATCGGCATGGTCTTCCAGTCGTTCAACCTCTTCGCGCACCGGACGGTGCTCGACAACGTCACGCTCGGGCCGATCAAGGCGAGGGGCATGCGCCGCGCCGAGGCGAACGAGCTCGCGATGAGCCTCCTCGACCGGGTCGGCGTCGCCGACCAGGCGCACAAGCTCCCGGCCCAGCTCTCCGGCGGCCAGCAGCAGCGGGTGGCGATCGCCCGGGCGCTGGCCATGCGGCCCAAGGTGATCCTCTTCGACGAGCCGACGAGCGCCCTCGACCCCGAGATGATCAACGAGGTCCTCGACGTCATGGTCGCCCTCGCGCGCGACGGCATGACGATGGTCGTCGTCACCCACGAGATGGGGTTCGCGCGCCGCGCCGCCGACCGCGTCGTCTTCATGGACGCCGGCCGCATCGTCGAGGAGGCGCCGCCCGAGGAGTTCTTCACCGCCCCCCGCTCCGAGCGCGCCCGCGACTTCCTGTCCAAGATCCTCACCCACTGACCGCTCCGGCGGTCCGACCGAGAAGGTGATGCCATGACCACGAGTCGACGACTCGCCGTCGCGCTGATCGCGGCGACGGCGCTCGCACTGTCCGGCTGCGGCGGAGACGGCGAGGACACCCCGCCCGCCACCGACGGCGGCGACGACGGCGGCGGCGAGACCGCCGAGTTCCCCGAGGGCTCGACGATGGCGCGCCTCGCCGAGGCCGGGACGATCACCGTCGGCACGAAGTTCGACCAGCCGCTCTTCGGCCTGGTCGGGCCCGACGGCGTCCCCGAGGGCTTCGACGTCGAGATCGCCAAGCTCATCGCGGGCGAGCTCGGCATCGACGAGGACGACATCGAGTGGGTGGAGACGCCGTCGCAGAACCGCGAGACGGCGATCGAGAACGGCGACGTCGACATCGTCGTGGCGACCTACACGATCAACGACGAGCGCAAGCAGCGCGTCGGCTTCGCCGGGCCCTACTACCTCGCGGGCCAGTCGATCCTCACGCTCGCCTCCAACACCGACATCCAGGGGCCGGACGACCTCTCGGGCAAGCGCGTGTGCACGGTCTCCGGCTCGACGCCGGAGGGGAACCTGCTCGCCAACTTCCCCGACGTCGACGTGGTGCCGTTCGGCACGTACTCCGAGTGCCTCGAGCCCCTGCGCAACGGCCAGGTCGACGCCGTGAGCACGGACAACGTGATCCTCGCGGGCTTCGCGGCCGAGAGCGACGACCTCGAGGTGCGCGGCGACCCGTTCACCGAGGAGCCGTACGGCATCGGCGTGGCGAAGGACGACGTCGAGTTCCGGATGTGGATCAACGACGTGCTCGAGGAGATCTTCGCCGACGGCCGCTGGACCGCGGCGTGGGAGGCCACGGCGGGGACCGTGCTGCCGACGCCGGAGCCGCCGAGCGTGGACCGGTACGAGGACTGACGCACCGACGCGGGCGCGGGCGGGCCGGGTCTCCGGCCGCCCGCGCCCCCGAGCGGAGGGAGCCGGCCGAGCGTGGGCGTGATCTTCGACAACGCGTCGACCTACGTCGACGGGTTCGTGGTGACGCTGCGCCTGACCGCGTACGCGGGCGCGCTCGCGCTGGTCCTCGGCGTGATCGTCGCGGGGCTGCGCGTCGCGCCGCTGCGGTCCCTGCGCCTGTTCGCGGCCGCGTGGGTCGAGGTGCTGCGCAACACGCCCCTCACGCTGGTGTTCTTCTTCATGGTGCTCGTCGCGCCGCAGTTCGGGATCCTCCTGCCGCTCGGCTTCTGGACCGCCGTGCTGTGCCTGGGGCTGTACACGTCGGCGTTCGTCGCCGAGGCGGTGCGCTCCGGGATCAACGGGGTCGGCGTCGGGCAGGCCGAGGCGGCCCGGTCGATCGGCCTGACCTTCGGTCAGACGCTGCGCGAGGTCGTGCTCCCCCAGGCCGTGCGGTCCACGATCCCGCCGCTCATCAACGTCCTCATCGCGCTGACGAAGAACACCTCGGTGGCCGCCGGGTTCGCGACCGTCGAGCTCATCGGGGTCGGCCGCCGGCTGTCCACCGCGAACGCGGGCGACCCCTGGGTGCTCGTCGGGGTGGCCGCGTTCTACCTCGTCATCACGATCCCGGCGGGGCTGCTCGCCTCGGCGCTCGAGCGAAGGGTGGCGTTCGCGCGATGACCACCGTCCTCTACGACGCGCCGGGCCCGGTGACGCGCCGCCGCGAGCGGATCGGGTCCGTCCTCGGCGCGCTCGTCATCCTCGTCGCGCTGTTCTTCGCGCTGCGCTACGCCGCCGGCCGCGGCGTCTTCCAGGCGGACCACTGGGACGTCCTGTACGACCCGCCGAAGAACCAGACCGCGGCGAGCGTGTGGCGGTCCATCGTCGTGCGCGGGCTGGGCGCCACGCTGCGCGCGGCGGCGGTGGCCGCTCCCCTGGCGCTGGTGCTCGGCCTCCTGCTCGCGCTGTGGCGCACGACCCGCTGGACGTGGCTGCGGCTGCCGGCGGTCGCCGTCGTCGAGCTGTTCCGCGGCCTGCCGGTCCTGCTCATGATGCTGTTCGGCACCCTGGCCCTGGACATGGACCCGTTCTCGGGCGTCGTCTTCGGCCTCGTCGTGTACAACATGGCGATCTTCGCCGAGATCCTGCGGGCGGGCCTCGCCGCGCTCCCGCGGGGCCAGACCGAGGCCGCGTACGCCATCGGGCTGACGCGCTGGCAGGCGCTGCGGACCGTGCAGCTGCCGCAGGCGGTGCGCACGATGCTGCCGAGCCTCGTCGCCCAGCTCGTCGTGCTGCTCAAGGACTCCTCGCTGGGCTTCATCGTGAGCTACCCGGAGCTGCTGAAGTCGATCCAGAACAACGGGCAGTACTTCGGCAACCGGTACTTCGTCGCGCTCTTCGTCGTGGGCGCGGGGACGTACCTCGCGGTCAACCTCACGCTGTCGTGGTTCGCGCGCTGGCTGAGCCGGCGCACGGGTGCCAGGACGGGTCGCCCCGCGGCGCCGGTGCTCGCCGTCGAGGCCGGCGCGGGCGGCGCGCCGCCCACGGGTCCGCTGACCGCCCCCTGACCCCCGGCGGCACGGCGCGCGGTCAGCCGGCCGTCGCCGAGGCCCGCAGCTCGCGCACGACCGTGACGGTGATCTCGCCCGGGTAGGTGAGCTCGGTCTCGATGTGCCGCGCGATCGCGTTGGCGAGGTCGGGCAGCGCGGCGTCCCCGACGACGTCGGGCTCGACGACGACGCGGACCTCGCGGCCGGCGGCCATCGCCAGCGCGCGGCGCACGCCGGGGTGGGAGGCGACGAGCGACTCGAGGCTCGTCATGCGCTCCACGAACTGGTCGAGCTCCTCGCGGCGCGCGCCGGGGCGGGACGCCGAGATCGCGTCGGCCGCCTGGACGAGCACGGCCTCGACGGACTCGAGCGGCACCTCGTCGTGGTGCGCGGCGACCGCGTTGACGACGACGTCGGGCTCGCCGAGCCGGCGCAGCATCTCCGCCCCGAGGGCCGCGTGGGTGCCCGGGCGCTCGGGCGTCATGGCCTTGCCGAGGTCGTGCAGGAACGCCGCCCGGCGGGCGGTGGCGACGTCGGCCCCGATCTCCGCGGCCATGAGCGCGGCGAGCTGGGCGCTCTCGACGAGGTGCGCCAGCACGTTCTGGCCGTAGCTGACCCGCAGGCGCAGGCGCCCGAGCGTCTCGACGACCTCGGGGTGCAGGCCGACGACGCCGGCCCGCTCGGCCGCCTCGTGGCCTGCTGCGACGGCCCGGTCGCGCGCGCCCGCGAGGGCCTCCGCGTAGGCGAGCTCGATGCGCTGCGGGTGGATGCGACCGTCCGCGATGAGCGCCTCCAGCGCCACGGCGGCGACCTCGCGGCGCTCGGCGTCGAAGCTCGAGAGCGTGACCTGGTCGGAGCTGTCGTCGATGAGGACGTTCACGCCCGTGAGGGCCTCGAACGTCCGGATGTTGCGCCCCTCCTTGCCGATGATGCGGCCCTTCATCTCCTCGGCGGGCAGGGGCACCACGGTCACGACGCTCTGCGTGCTCGTCGGGCCGGCCATGCGCTGCACGGCCGCGGCGACGATGTGCCGGGCGCGCTCGTCGGCCTGGCGACGGGCGCGCGCCTCGGCGCGGCGCACGGTGGCCGCGGCCTCGCGCTCCGCCTCCTCGACGACGAGCCGGACCTGCTCCGCGCGGGCCTCGGCGGGCGACAGCCCGGACGTGGCCTGGAGGAGCGCCGCCGCCTCCTCCCGCGCCGCGGCGAGCTCCTCGCGGGCCGCGCGCCGGTCCGCCTCCGCCTGCTGCGCGTGCAGGGTCGACTGCTGGACGCGCGCCTCGGCCTGCTCGACGAGCTCGCGGACCTGCCGCCGCTCGGCGGCGAGGTCCTGCTCACGCTGGGCGACGTGCTCCTCGCGCCGCTGCGCGTCGGCGAGCATGGCGCGCGCCTCGGCCTTGACCGTGGCGGCGTCCTCGAGCGCCTGCCGGCGGGTCGCCTCCGCCTCGCGGCGGGCGAGCAGGACGAGGACGAGCGCGACGAGGCAGGCGACGAGCAGCGCGACGACGAAGGCCGCCTCGCCCCACTCGGTCACCGCCACCTCCGGCCGTCGTCACTCCTCGTCGCCGGCGACGCCGGCGGGCAGGTCTCCATCGTCGCGCATCTCGGCCACGAGGCGGCGCGACAGGCCGGGCGGATACCCCTTTCGCGCGAGCATCGCCAGCGCGCGGCGCGCCTGGACGTCCGGGGCGACGTCGGTGCGCCACCGCCGGCGCAGCAGCGCCCGCGCCACCTCCTCCTCGCTCTCCGGGTCGACCTCGTCGAGCGCGGCCGCGGCCGTCTCGTCGTCGATCCCCTTGCGGCGCAGCTCGACGGCGAGCGCGCGCCGGGCGAGGCCGCGCGACTCGCGCCGCGCGCGGACGAGCATCCGGGCGTACTCGGCGTCGTCGATCAGCCCGACCTCGGTGAACCTGTCGAGCACGCGCGTCACGACGTCGTCGGGCACGCCGCGGCGCGCCATCGCCTCGGCCAGCTGGTGCCGGCTCCGCGGCGCCCCGGTGAGCAGCCGCAGCGCGATCGACCGGGCGACCTGCTCGGGGTCGGGCTCGGGGTCGACCGCCGCAGCGCCGGTCGCCGGGGGCTCCGGCGCCGACCACCGCGGACGGCGTCGGGACGTCACTCGGACGGGCTCCTAGAAGTCGACGGGGGCGGGCGGGTCGGCCGGCGCGTCGACGCGCGCGCCGATCCCGAGCTTCTCCTTGATCTTCTTCTCGATCTCCGCGGCGAGGTCGGGGTTGTCGCGCAGGAACGCCCGGGCGTTCTCCTTGCCCTGGCCGAGCTGGTCGCCCTCGTACGTGTACCAGGCGCCCGACTTGCGCACGAGCCCGTGCTCCACGCCGAGGTCGATGAGGCCGCCCTCGCGGGAGATGCCCACGCCGTAGAGGATGTCGAACTCCGCCTGCTTGAAGGGCGGCGCGAGCTTGTTCTTGACGACCTTGACGCGGGTCCGGTTGCCGACGGACTCGGTGCCCTCCTTGAGGGTCTCGATCCGCCGGATGTCCATGCGCACCGAGGCGTAGAACTTCAGCGCCTTGCCGCCCGTCGTCGTCTCCGGGGAGCCGAAGAAGACGCCGATCTTCTCGCGGAGCTGGTTGATGAAGATCGCGGTGGTGCCGGACGCGCTCAGCGCGCCCGTGATCTTGCGGAGCGCCTGCGACATGAGCCGCGCCTGGAGGCCGACGTGGCTGTCGCCCATCTCGCCCTCGATCTCGGCCTTCGGCACGAGCGCCGCGACGGAGTCGACGACGACGATGTCGATCGCGCCGGACCGGATGAGCATGTCCATGATCTCCAGCGCCTGCTCTCCGGTGTCCGGCTGCGAGACGAGGAGCGAGTCGGTGTCCACGCCGAGCTTCTTGGCGTACTCCGGGTCGAGCGCGTGCTCGGCGTCGATGAACGCCGCGATGCCGCCGGCCTTCTGCGCGTTCGCCACCGCGTGCAGGGCGACGGTCGTCTTGCCGCTGGACTCCGGGCCGTAGATCTCGATGATGCGCCCGCGCGGCAGGCCGCCGATGCCGAGCGCGACGTCGAGCGCGATCGAGCCGGTGGGGATCACCTCGACGGGCGCACGCCCCTCGTCCCCCAGGCGCATGATCGAGCCCTTGCCGAACTGCCGGTCGATCTGGCTCAGCGCCGCCTCGAGGGCCTTGGCGCGGTCTGCTGGAGCGGGCATGAAACACCTCGTGGGCCGGGGGCGGGGTCGCCCGTGGTCTCTTCCGTGTCGCTTCGGTGACGCTACGCCCGGCGTCCGACATCCATCCCCCGCCGGGCCGGCGGGGCTGTGGAGGCCGTCGCTGCCGCAGCTCGTGTGGACACACTAGACGAACACGTGTTCGACGGCGAGCGACACGCCGACGCGTCGCGTCAGCGGCGCGTCACCTCAGCAGCAGGCGCTCCACGCGGCCCGCGGTCCACACCGTGCCGACCAGGCCCATCGCGACGAGGTACGCCACGTGGCCCGCCATCGCCGTCGTGATCTCCCCGAGCATGAGCTCCCGGGTCATCGCCACGCCGTGGTACAGGGGCGTGGCCTGCACCACCCACTGCAGCACGTCCGGGTAGGTGGTCAGCGGGAAGAACGTCGCGGAGAACAGGAACATGGGCATGATCGCGAGCTGGATCCAGTCGAAGTCCGCCCACGTGCGCATGTAGGTCGCCGACGCCATGCCCACGGACGCGAACGCCCAGCCGATGAGCGTCGCGGCCGGCACCGCGGCCAGCGCCCACCACGAGCGCACCGTCCCGGCCGCCGCGGCGACGGCGAGGAACGCGCCGGAGTACGCGAGCCCGCGCAGCAGCGCCCAGCCGATCTCCCCCACCGCGACGTCGCGCGGCCCGAGGGGCGTCGCCAGCACCGAGTCGTAGAGCTTGGCGTACTTCAGCTTGAAGAAGACGTTCGTCGTCGAGTCGAACACCGCGCCGTTCATGGCCGACGACGCCAGCAGCGCCGGCGCCACGAACACCCCGTAGGGCACCGTCCGCCCGTCGCCGAGGTCGATGTCGCCCACCATCGCGCCGATGCCCACGCCCATCGCGAAGAGGAAGAACACCGGCTCGAAGAAGCCGGACACGATGATCGACCACGTGCGCCGGAACGAGCGGAAGTTGCGCTCGACGAGCATGCGCGCCATGCCCGCCCCGGCCGGGAACGGGACCGCGCGGACCATCTGCCGGGCCAGGGGCACGCGCTCGTCGGTACGGATCGCCACCTAGACCACCATCCGTCGCCGCAGGACGCGGACCGCGAGCCAGACGCCGGCCACCAGCCACGCGCCGAGGTACGCCACGTGCCCCGCCACCGGGCCGGGCGTCGCCGTGCCGAGCACGAGGGACCGGCACGCGTCGACCGCGTGCCACAGCGGCGTCACCCAGGCCACCGGCTGCAGCCAGCCGGGCAGCTGCTCGATCGGGAAGAACGTGCCGGCGAACAGCGTCATCGGCGTGATGACGAACCGGAACATCAGCGTCAGGCCCCGGTCGTTGTCGAGCCGCGCCGCGTAGGCGAACGAGCACGCCGCGCAGGCGACGCCGCACAGCGTCGCGACCGCGAGCGCGGCGAGCGCCCACGGCGAGCGCACCGTGCCGAGCAGCCCGGCCACCGCGAGGAACACCGCGCACGACGTGAGCACCCGGAACGCGATGAACGCGAGCTGGCCGGCCACGACGTCGACCGGCCCCAGCGGGGTGGCGAGCATCCCGTGGTAGATGCGGTCCCACTTGATGCCGCCCATGACCGAGAACGACGCCTCGCCGACGCCGACCTGCATCGCCGTCGACGCCAGCACGCCCGGGGCGATGAAGACGACGTAGGGCACGCCGCCCACCCCGCCCGACGCGCGGTCCACGAGCAGGCCGAGCCCGAAACCCATCCCCGCGAGGTAGAGCAGCGGCGCGAGGAAGCTCGAGATCGCCGTGCCGAACCAGACGCGCCGGTACTTGCGCATCCAGTGCTCCGCGACCGCGCGCCGGCCCGGCACCTGCGGGGGTGCCGTGCGCGCGCGGAGCGCCACGGTCGTCGTCGTCGCCATCAGTCCACCAGGCTCCGGCCCGTGAGGTGGAGGAACACGTCCTCCAGCGTGGAGCGGCGCACGAGCGCGGACAGCGGCTCGAGGCCGCGGCGGACCACCTCGGAGTGGGCGGCCTCGCCGTCGCGCACGTAGAGCAGCAGGCGGTCGGCGAGCACCTCCACGCGGTCGGCGATGCCGTCGACGCCCGCGAGGTGCTGGGCGTGGTCGTCCGCGTCGAACCGCAGCTCGAGGACCTCGCGGGTGGAGTGCCGGGCGATGAGCTCGCGCGGGGACCCCTCGGCGACGATCCGGCCGCGGTCCATGACGACGAGGCGGTCGCAGAGCTGCTCGGCCTCGTCCATGTAGTGCGTCGTCAGGACGAGCGTGACCCCCTCGCGCTTGAGCCGGAACAGGCGGTCCCACAGCACGTGCCGGGCCTGCGGGTCGAGGCCGGTGGTCGGCTCGTCGAGCAGCAGGATCTCCGGCTCGTTGACGAGGCCGCGCGCGATCGTCAGGCGGCGCTTCATGCCGCCCGACAGCGGCTCGACGACGGAGTCGGCGCGGTCGGTGAGCTGGGCGAACTCGAGCAGCTGGCGCGCCCGCTCGCGCACCACGTGCCGGGGCAGCCCGAAGTACCGCCCGTACACCCAGAGGTTCTCCTCGACCGTCAGCTCCTCGTCGAGGCTGTCGCGCTGGGGCACGACGCCGAGCCGCGCGCGGATCCGCGGGCCGTCCGTCGCCGGGTCCATGCCGAGCACCTGCAGCGTGCCGCCCGACGGCGGGGAGACGCAGCCGATCATGCGCATGGTCGAGGACTTCCCGGCCCCGTTCGGGCCGAGGAAGCCGAAGGACTCGCCGCGACGGACCTCGACGTCGATGCCGTCGACGGCGACGAAGTCGCCGAAGGTCTTCACCAGGCCGCGCGCGAGGATGAGCGGAGCATCGAGCACCGGGAGAAGGTACTCCCCGGTACGGACATCGCCCCACTTCATTGCCCCGGCAGGCGGCCGACGCCGGTCACGACGTCGGGCGGCCGTCGGGGGCCGGCGTCGGCGCCCGGACGGCTAGGACCGGCGCCGCGGCCGGTCCCGCCCCCAGCGCAGCGCGGGCGGCACCTCCAGGGCGTCGCAGAGGGCGCGCCACACGCGGACCGGCTCCTCGCCGTCGTCCAGCGCCTGCTGGGCGGTGCGGTCGGCGAGCGCGTCGAGCACGAGGTCGCGCGCCACCGTCCGGCCGCCCGGGCCGAGCACGTCGTCGACCAGCTCCCAGAACTCGCTGTACCGCACCGGTCCACCCTGCCACGGCCCGACCGCCCGACCCGACCGCCCGACCCGACCGCCCTCGCGGCCGGCCGGGCCGGGCGACCCGCCCCGCGGTGTCGGCCCCGCCCGCGACAATGGCCCGGTGACCGCGCCCGACGTCGACCCGCTCGCGCCCTTCTCGGCGCCCACCCGGGCGTGGTTCACGGGCGCGTTCGAGGCGCCGACGCCGGCGCAGGCGGGCGCGTGGGCGGCGATCGCGGCGGGCGACCACGCGCTGGTCGTCGCGCCGACCGGCTCCGGCAAGACGCTCTCGGCGTTCCTCGCCTCGCTCGACCGGCTGCTCACGGAGCCACCCCCGGACGACCCGACCCACCGCTGCCGCGTCGTCTACGTCTCGCCGCTCAAGGCCCTGGCCGTCGACGTCGAGAAGAACCTCCGCTCGCCGCTCGTGGGCATCCGGCAGGCGGCGCAGCGCCTCGGCACGGACCTGCCGGAGGTCGAGGTCGGCATCCGCACGGGGGACACGCCCGCGAGCGAGCGCCGCGCCTTCGGCTCGCACCCGCCCGACGTGCTCATCACGACCCCGGAGTCCCTCTACCTCGTGCTGACGTCGTCGGCGCGCGCGGGGCTCGCGGGCGTGCGCACGGTCGTCGTGGACGAGATCCACGCGGTCGCCGGCACCAAGCGCGGCGCGCACCTCGCGCTGAGCCTCGAACGCCTCGACGCGCTGCTCGAGGCCGGGCCGGGGCCCGCCCAGCGCGTGGGCCTGTCCGCGACCGTGCGGCCCGTCGAGACGGTGGCGCGCTTCCTCGCCGGCGCCCGGCCCCCCGTCGACGGCGGCCGCCGGGTGACGATCGTGCAGCCCCCCGCGGCCAAGGAGGTCGACGTCAGCGTCGTCGTGCCAGTGCCCGACCTCGCCGACCTGACGCCCCGGACGACCGACCTGCCGGCCCCCGGCGGCCCCGTCGGCCCGGACGGCGCCGACGCCGAGGCCGACGCGCGGGCCCGCCGCGCGAGCCGCTCGGTGTGGCCGCACGTCGAGGAGCGCATCGCCGACCTCGTCGCGGCCCACCGGTCGACGCTCGTCTTCACCAACTCCCGCCGCGCCGCCGAGCGCCTGACCTCCCGGCTCAACGAGGTCTGGGCGGAGCGGACCGGCCGGGAGGTGCCCGACGTCGGCGCCACGCAGCCCGCCGCGGCGCCCGCCCAGTCGGGCACGAGCGCCGGCGTCGACACGCGGGACCCGACGACGATCCTCGCCCGCGCGCACCACGGCTCCATGAGCCGCGCGGAGCGCACCCGCACGGAGACGGAGCTGAAGTCCGGGCGGCTGCCGGCCGTCGTCGCGACGTCGAGCCTCGAGCTGGGCATCGACATGGGCGCGGTCGACCTCGTCGTGCAGGTGGGCTCGCCGCCGAGCGTCGCCTCGGGCCTGCAGCGGATCGGGCGGGCGGGGCACCAGGTCGGCGCGGTGTCGCGCGGCGTCCTCTTCCCCACCCACCGGGGCGACCTCGTGCCCGCGGCGGTCACCGCTGCACGCATGCGGGTCGGCGCGATCGAGGAGCTGTCGGTGCCCGCCAACCCGCTCGACGTGCTCGCGCAGCAGGTCGTGGCGATGGTCGCCGTCGACGACTGGACGGTCGACGACCTCGCGCGCGTGGTGCGCCGCGCCGCGCCGTTCGCGAACCTCGGCGACGCGACGCTGCGCGCGGTGCTCGACATGCTCGCGGGCCGCTACCCCAGCGAGGAGTTCGGCGAGCTGCGGCCGCGGCTCGTGTGGGACCGCGCGACCGGGCGGCTCACGGCCCGGCCCGGCGCGCTGCGCCTCGCGACGACGAGCGGCGGCACGATCCCCGACCGCGGCCTGTACGGGGTGTTCCTCGCGACCGGGGAGGCCGACGCCGACGCCGGCCGGCGGGGCGGGCGCCGCGTCGGCGAGCTCGACGAGGAGATGGTCTACGAGTCCCGGGTCGGCGACACCTTCACGCTCGGCTCGAGCACGTGGCGCATCGAGGACATCACGCCGGACCGCGTGCTCGTCTCCCCCGCGCCCGGCCTGCCGGGCCGGCTGCCCTTCTGGAAGGGCGACCAGCCGGGCCGGCCGGCGGAGCTGGGGCGCGCCGTCGGGCGGTGGGTGCGCGAGGTCGGCGCCCTCCCCCCGGACGAGGCGCGGCGGCGGCTCGTCGCCGAGGGGCTCGACGCGTGGGCCGCGGACAACGTCGTCGCCTACCTGCGCGAGCAGCAGGAGGCCACCGGCCACCTGCCGGACGACACGACGCTCGTCGTCGAGCGCTTCCGCGACGAGGTGGGCGACTGGCGGGTCGTGCTGCACTCCCCGTTCGGCGCCCGGGTGCACGCCCCGTGGGCGATCGTGCTCGCGGCGCGCCTGCGCGAGCGGCACGGCGTCGACGCCGCCGTCCTGCACGCCGACGACGGGATCGTCCTGCGCCTGCCCGACACGCTCTCGGACGCGACGTGGGACGTGGCCGCGGGGCGCTGGCGCGGGCCGGAGGGTCCGCGCGTCGAGCTCGAGGACCTCCTCATCGACCCGGACGAGGTGGCGGAGGCGGTCCGCACCCAGCTCGGCGGCTCGGCGCTCTTCGCCGCGCGCTTCCGGGAGGCGGCGGCGCGCTCGCTCCTGCTGCCGCGCCGCCGGCCGGACCGGCGCCAGCCGCTGTGGCAGCAGCGCCAGCGCTCGAGCCAGCTGCTCGGCGTGGCCTCGCGGTTCCCGGACTTCCCCGTGCTGCTCGAGGCCGCCCGCGAGTGCCTGCAGGACGACTTCGACGTCGACGGCCTCGCCCGGCTCATGCGCGACGTCGCCGCGCGCCGCGTCCGCGTCGTCGAGGTGACGACGCCGACCCCGTCGCCGTTCGCCCGCTCGCTCCTCTTCGGGTACACGGCGCAGTTCCTCTACGAGGGCGACGCCCCGCTCGCGGAGCGCCGGGCGGCCGCGCTGACGCTGGACCCGTCGCTGCTCGCCGAGCTCCTCGGCCAGCAGGGGGCCGCGCAGCTCGCCGACCTGCTCGACCCGGCGGCCGTCGAGCGCACGGAGGCCGAGGTCATGGGCACCGCGCCCGGGCGCCAGGCGCGCCACCTCGAGGACGTGGCCGACGTCGTCCGCCGCCACGGCCCGCTGACCACCGCCGACGTCGAGGCCCGCACCCTGCCCGAGCAGCGCGGCGAGGTGGCCGGCTGGCTTGCCGAGCTGGAGGCGGCCCGCCGGGTCATCCGCGTGCGGATCGGCGGCGCGGCGGGCGGCGCCGAGCGCTGGGCGGCGGTGGAGGACGCCGGGCGGCTCCGCGACGCGCTCGGCGTCGCCCTGCCCGTCGGGGTGCCGGAGGACTTCACGGCCGTCGTGCCCGACCCGCTCGGCGACCTCGTCCGCCGGTACGCCCGCACCCACGGGCCGTTCACGGCCGCCGACGTCGCCGCCCACCTGGGCCTCGGCGTCGCCGTCCTCGCCGACGTCCTGCGGCGGCTCGAGGCCGACGGCGCGCTCGTCGTCGGGCGGATCCGCCCGGAGGCGCTGGGCGGCACGGGCGACGACCTGTGCGACGCCGACGTGCTCCGGCTCATCCGGCGCCGCTCGCTCGCCGCGCTGCGCGCGGAGGTGGAGCCCGTGCCGCCCGCGGCGCTCGGCGTGTTCCTGCCGCGCTGGCAGGGCGTGGCGGCCGCGGGCGGGCCGGCCCGCCTGCAGGGCGTCGACGGGCTCGTGCGCGCGGTGGAGCAGCTCGCGGGCGCGGCGCTGCCGGCCTCGGCGTGGGAGACGCTCGTGCTGCCCGCGCGGGTGGCCGACTACGACCCGCGGATGCTCGACGAGCTGCTCGGCGCGGGTGAGGTGCTGTGGGCCGGGCACGCGCCGCTCGCGGGCAACGACGGCCTCGTCAGCCTGCACCTCGCGGAGACGGCCGACCTCACCCTGCCCCTCCTCGACCCCGAGGCGCCGGGCCCCGCCACGGCGGAGCAGGCGGCGCTGCTGGAGGCGCTGCTCGACGTGCTCGGCGGGGGCGGCGGCTTCTTCCTGCCCGCGCTCGTCGAGCAGGTGCGCCTGCGGGTCGGCGGCGACGTCGCGACGGCGGCGGTGCGCGAGGCGCTGTGGCACCTCGTCTGGGCCGGCCGCGTCACGAACGACTCCCTGTCCCCGCTGCGCGCGCGCCTCGGCGCGCGGGGGGGCCGGGGCGGCACGGCGCACCCGACGCGGCCGCACACCCCGCGAGGCCGCACGCTCGCCCGGCTGGCGCTGCGGCCCGACGGCGGGTCGTCGGTCGCCGGGCCGGACGCCGTCGGGCGCTGGTCGCTGCTGCCGGGGCGCGAGACCGACCCGACCGTGCGGGCCCGGGCGCTCGCCGCGCAGCTCCTCGACCGGCACGGGGTGCTCACCCGTGGTGTCGCCGCCGTCGAGGGCGTCCCGGCGTGGTACACGGCGCTCTACCGGGTGCTCGCCGCGCTCGAGGAGGCGGGGCAGGTCCGGCGGGGCTACTTCGTCGAGCACCTCGGCGGCTCGCAGTTCGCGCTCCCCGGCGCCGTCGACCTGCTCCGGCAGGACGCGGCGGAGCTCGCCCGACCGGACCCGCCGGCCGCGCCCGCCGTCGTGCTCGCCGCCACGGACCCCGCCAACCCCTACGGCGCCGCGCTCGCGTGGCCCGACGCCGCCGGGCAGGACGGCGACGCCGCCCGGCACCGGCCCGGCCGCAAGGCGGGCGCGGTGGTCGTGCTCGTGGCCGGCGCGCTCGTGCTCTACCTCGAGCGGGGCGGCCGGACCCTGCTGTCCTTCAGCGACGACCCCGACCTGCTGGCCCCCGCGGCCCGCGCCCTCGCCGAGGCCGCCCGCGGGGGCGCGCTCGGCCGCCTCACCGTGAGCCGCGCCGACGGCGCCGCCGTGCTCGACCGCGAGACGCTGGCCGGGCCGCTGGCCCGCGCGCTGGCCGACGCCGGGTTCGGCCTGACGCCCCGGGGGCTGAGGCTGCGCGATGCCCGAGGGTGACGTCCTGGCCCGCACCGCGGCCGCCCTCGACCGGGCGCTGCGGGGCGCGGCGGTCGTGCGCACCGACCTGCGCTGGCCCACGGCCGCGGGCACGTCGTTCGACGGGCGGGTGGTGCTCGGCAGCCACGCCTACGGCAAGCACCTGTTCACGCGGTTCGACGACGGGCGCACGCTGCACACCCACCTGCGGATGGACGGCTTCTGGCGCACGCACCCCACGGGCTCGCCCGCGGCGGCGGGCCGGGGGCCGGACGTCCGGGTCGTGCTCGCGACGGCGGAGCGGACCGCCGTCGGGCACCTCATCGGCGTGCTCGACGTCGTGGCGACGTCGCGGGAGGGCGAGCTCGTCGCGCACCTGGGGCCGGACGTGCTCGCCGAGGACTTCCCCAGCCGGGGGCTCGCGGAGGCGCTCGCCCGCGCGGCCCAGCGGGGGGCGACGCCCGTCGTCGAGGTGCTCCTCGACCAGACGGTCGCCGCAGGCATCGGCACGATCTACGCGGCCGAGTCGCTCTTCGCGCGGCGCGTGTGGCCGTGGACCCGGGCGGACGCGTGCGACCTGGCCTCGCTGCTCATGGTCGCGCGCACGCTCATGGCGCGCAGCGTCGCGGCGCCGAGCCCGACGGCGACGGGCGACACGGCGCGCGGCCGCACGACCCTCGTCCACGGGCGCGGCGGGCAGCCGTGCCGGCGCTGCGGCACGCCGATCGCCGTCGGCACGGCGCGGCGACCCCCCATGCAGCGGCCGGTGTGGTGGTGCCCCGCGTGCCAGGCGCGCGGGGACTGACGCCGGAGGGCTCCGGCGGTGAGGGCGACGCGGACGGGCGGCTCAGCCGACGGGGGCGAGCCCGGCGGGCACGGCCTCGTCGCGCACGCGGCCGCGGCCCAGGCAGTCGGCCAGGTCGACGGGCACGGTGTCCGGGATCGTCAGGCCGTCGGCGAGGGCGACGCGGTCGCTCACCTCGCGCAGGACGAGCCACAGCGGCACGTCGAGCGCGTCGCAGATCGCGCTGAGCAGCTCGGACGAGGCCTCCTTCTGGCCCCGCTCGACCTCGCTGAGGTAGCCGAGGCTCACCCGGGCGGCCGAGGACACCTCGCGGAGGGTCCGGCCCTGGCGCTGGCGCACGCCGCGGAGGACGTCGCCGATCTCACGTCGAAGGACGACCATCGGACGACCTCCCTCCTTCTTCCCGGGTGCCCGCCGGACGTCGTCCGGTGCCGCCGACGGCGGGCGCCTGCGCTCTGTGGGACTACTACCGTACCCTGCGGGCCGGACGGCGTCGCGGGTCGTACCGCGCGGGCGACCCGCCGGCACTCCGGTCCGAGGCTTCACGTACCGTCCAACGCCCGGCCGCCGCCGTCTGTTCCCGCCCCGCTCCGACGCGGCTGCGCGCCGCGTCCCGCCCCCGGGCGGGCCGTGCTCACGGGCGCGCCAGCGCCCCCACCAGCAGCGCGAGCGCGGCGTCCCGGGCGGCGCGGCGCACGGCCTCCCGCCCCGGTGGGGCCGCCCCCGCCTCCGGGCGCACCGACCGCACGAGCTCGCCGTCCGGCCACACGACCGCGACGTGGAACTCCCCTACCGGCCGGCCGTCGGCCGGGTCCGGGCCGGCGACGCCCGTCGTCGCCACCCCGACGTCGGCGGCGAGCGCCGCGCGGACCCCGCGGGCCATCGCGCGGGCCACCTCGGGGTCCACCGCGCCGCCGGCGAGCAGGTCGGCCGGCACGCCCAGCAGCCGCTCCTTGACGTCCGTGGCGTAGGCGACCACGCCGCCGCGCAGGCACGCCGAGGCGCCCGGCACGTCCACGAGCGCCGACGTCACCGCCCCGCCGGTGAGCGACTCGGCGACCGCCACCGTCCGCCCGGCCGCGACGAGCAGGCGCACCGCGGCCGCGGCCTCCGCCGTGGGCCCGCCGCTCACGCGACCTCCCGGGCGGCGCGGCGCACCTGCCAGCCCCGCCGCACGTAGTCGACGCCGGTGACCACCGTGACGACGACGGCGAGGAGGACGACGACCCACGCGACGGTGCCGACGGCGTCGGGCAGGCGGTCCAGCGGCAGGAGGAAGAGGCCGATGCCCACCGACTGCAGGACGGTCTTGAGCTTGCCGCCCCGCGAGGCGGGGATGACGACGTACCGCAGCACCGCCAGGCGCAGCGCGGTGATGCCCAGCTCCCGCACGAGGATGACGACGGTCACCCACCAGGGCAGGTCGCCGAGCCACGAGAGCGTGACGAGGGCGCCGCCCATGAGGGCCTTGTCGGCGATGGGGTCGACGAGCTTGCCCCACTCCGTGACCTCGTCGCGCCGCCGGGCGAGCCAGCCGTCGAGGCGGTCGGTCGCGGCCGCGAGGACGAAGAGGGCCGTCGCGACGAGGCGCCAGCCGCCGTCGTCGTCGACGAGCAGCGCCGCCACGACCAGCGGGACGAGCACGAGGCGCACCGAGGTGACGACGTTCGCGGGGGTCCAGACGGACCGGACGGCAGCGGGCACGGGACCAACCCTAGGGGGCCGCACGGTATCGTCTCGGCGTGCCCCGCCACGTCCGGTCCGAGGCCTCGCGCGCGCCCGCCCGCCTGGCGGCCGTCGTGACGGCGCTGCTCGTCACCGGCGCGGCCGCGGGCGCGGCCTGGCAGGGACTCCCCTGGCTGGACGGCGAGCCCGACGCCGCCGCGGCGCCGACCCCGTCCGCGACCCCCACGCCGGCGCCGACCCCCACGCCGACGCCGACCCCCACCCCGACGCCCGTGGACGCCGTGTTCACGATCCTCGCGGCGGGCGACGTGCTCACCCACCAGTCGGTGAACTCGGCCGCGCGCGCGGGCTCCGGGTACGACTTCGGGCCGCTCTTCGCGCCGATCCGGGCCTTCGTCGAGGGCGCCGACCTCGCGCTGTGCCACATGGAGGTGCCGATCGCGCCGGCCGGCACGCAGCCCTCCGGGTTCCCGATGTTCGGGGCCCCGGTGGAGATCGCCGCGAACCTGCGCGCGAGCGGCTGGGACGGGTGCTCCACGGCGTCGAACCACAGCCTCGACCGCGGCATGGACGGCGTGGTCGCCACGCTCGACGCGTTCGACGCCGTGGGCCTCGGGCACGTCGGCACGGCCCGCAGCGCCGAGGAGGCGGCGGCCCCGCAGGTGTACACCCTGTACCGCGAGGGCCAGGCGATCCGCGTCGCGCACATCGCGGCCACCTACGGCACCAACGGCCTGCCCATCCCCTCGTCCGCCCCCTGGGCGGTGCAGCTCATCGACACCGACGCCCTCGTCGCGCAGGCGACGGCCGCGCGGGCGGCGGGGGCCGACGTCGTCGTGGCGAGCGTGCACTGCTGCGTGGAGTACACGTCCTCGCCGACCGACCGGCAGGAGGAGATCGCCGCCGCGCTCGCCGCGTCCGGGGTGATCGACCTGCTCATCGGGCACCACGCGCACGTGCCGCAGCCCGTCGTCGAGCTGCCGGGCGGCCCGCGCGGCGAGGGCATGTGGGTCGCGTACGGGCTGGGCAACTTCATCTCCAACCAGGGCCCGCACGCCGGGCTGGCCGCCGCGACGCAGAACGGCCTCATGCTGCTCGCGACGTTCACGAAGCCGCCGGACGGCCCGGCCACGGTCACCGCCGTCGAGTGGACGGCCGTGACGATGGACCGGCGGGGCGGCCAGCGCGTGGAGTCGCTCTCGGCTGCCGCGGCGGCGGGCGCGGCCGCGGGGACGGTGCCCGCGTCGGAGGTCTCGAAGCGGCACGCGCTCGTCGCGCAGGTCGCGGGGACCGCGGCGCCCGAGCTCACCGCGCCGCCGACGGCGACCGGCCTGCCCCCCGTGCTGTCCGACCGGGTGCCCGCCCCGCCCGCGTGACGGGCCTCAGGCGCCCTCGACCAGCGCGGGCTGGACCGTCTCCGACTCCCCCGCGCCGAACAGCCAGCCCTGGCCGTACTCCCAGCCGCAGGCGCGCAGGAACTGCGCCTGCCCGACCGTCTCGACGCCCTCGGCGATCGTGATCATGTCGAGCTCGCGGGCGAGCGCGCCGAGCGCCCGGCTCACGCGCGCCGCCTGGGGGTCCTCCGGGATGCCGGCCGTGAAGGACATGTCGAGCTTGACGCCGTCGACGGGCAGGTCGCGCAGGTACGACAGCGGCGCGATGCCGGTGCCGAAGTCGTCGAGGAGCACCGGGATCCCGGCGGCGCGCAGGTCCGCCAGCTCGTGCCGCACGCGGCTCTCGCCGTCCACGAGCCCGGCCTCCGTGAGCTCGATGACGAGCCGTCCCGGCTCGACCCGGTGCCGCCCGACGGCGGAGAGCACCTGGGCGGCGAGCTCGCCGTCGCCGAGCTGGTCGGCGGAGACGTTGACCGACACCCAGCGTCCGGTCCCCGCGGTGCGCTGGAGGAAGGCGGCCGCCTGCCGGACCACGTTCGTGCCGAGGGCGACCGCGAGGCCGCCCTCGACCGCCGTCGGCAGGAAGGAGCCCGGCAGGAGCAGGCCCCGGTCCGGGTGCTGCCAGCGGACGAGCGCCTCGTGCCCCACGACGTGGCCCGTCGCGAGGTCCACGGTCGGCTGGTAGTGCAGGACCAGCTCGCCCGCCTCGATCGCGTGGACGAGCTCGGCGACGGCGCCGTGCCGCGCGCCGGCCGTCATCGTCATCGACCGGTCGTAGACCTCCGTGCGGCTGCGGCCCGCCCCCTTCGCGCGGTAGAGCGCGGCGTCGGCGGCCGCGAGCATGCCCATGGCCCCGGTCGTGAGGATCGCGGGCTCGGCGACGGCGATGCCGACGCTCGCCCGGATCGGCAGCTGGCGACGGTGCGTGCGCACGGGGTTGAGCAGCCCCTTGTGGATCCCCGCGGCGATCTCGAACGCGACGCGGGCGGCGTCGTCGCCGATGACGACGATCGCGAACTCGTCGCCGCCCTGGCGGGCGACCAGGCCGCGGCCCGCCGTCGCCGCGCGGAGCACGCCCGCGACGTGCACGAGCACGTCGTCGCCGGCGGCGTGGCCGTACCTGTCGTTGATCTGCTTGAACTCGTCGAGGTCGATGGCGAGCACGGCGACCCGGCCGGGGGCGTCCGGCGGCTCGCACGCGCGCTGGAGCACCTCCTGCATCGAGGCGCGGTTCGCGAGCCCGGTGAGCGGGTCGTGCGTCGCGCGGTGCGCGAGCATCTCGGACTGCAGGCGCGACTCCGTGATGTCGCGCATCTGGATGACGAAGTGGTCCGGCGCGCCCTCGTCGGTGCGCACGAGCACGACGTCGAGGACCACCCAGACGGTCTGGCCGTCGGGGCGCAGGTAGCGCTTCTCGAGCGAGAACCTGTCGCCCTCGCCCGCGAGGAGCCGCTGGACGCTCGCGCGCTCCGTGGCGCGGTCGTCCGGGTGGGACAGCGCGGACAGGTCGTGCCCCACGAGCACCGACGGCTGGACGGCGAAGAGCGAGGCGAGCGCGGCGTTGACCTCCTGCAGCCGCCACTGCGGGTCCGCGAGCGCCATGCCGATCGGGGCGTTCTCCATGGCGAGGCGGAACTGCAGCTCGGACCGCGCGAGCGCGGCCCGCACCTCGCGCGGCCCGGTGACGTCGGCGAGGACGGTGAGCAGGTCGTGCCCCCCGCCCACGCGGGCGACGGGGTGCGTGGTCACCTGCACCCAGCGGACCGACGCGCCCGTGCGCGGGGCCAGCCCGACGACGAACGGCGGGCCGCCCGGCGTCGGCGGTGGGGAGAAGACCGCGGCGGGGGCGACGTCCTGCCCCTGCTCGGTCGTCCACCGCACGGGCAGCTCGCCCACGCGCCGGCCGACGAGGTCCGCGGCGGGCATGTCGACGGCGCGGGCCGCCGCGTCGTTGGCGAGCAGCACGGTGCCGTCCGGGGCGTGCAGCACGACGCCGTCGCGCCCGGAGGCGAGCACGGCGGCGAGCCGCCGCTGCGTCGTGGCGAGCTCGTGGGCGCGCGCGGCGACCTCGCGACGCCGCCGCGTCGCGAGCCACGCCACCGCCGCCGCCAGCACTGCCGCGAGGGCCAGCGCCGCCAGCGTGAGCGCGTCTAGTCCTCCAGGTCCCATTCCTGCCCGCCGTCGTCGTCCGCCTGGTCGTAGACCTCGCCGTCGCTCGGCGGCTCACCGCGGAGCATGGCGAGGGTGGCGGCCAGGTCGTCCGGCGCGACGAGCACCTCGCGGGCCTTGGAGCCCTCCGAGGGACCGACGATCTCGCGGGACTCGAGCAGGTCCATGAGCCGGCCCGCCTTGGCGAAGCCGACGCGCAGCTTGCGCTGCAGCATGGACGTGGAGCCGAACTGGGTGGAGATGACGAGCTCGGCGGCCTGGAGCAGGAGGTCGAGGTCGTCCCCGATGTCCTCGTCGACCTGCTTCCTCGTCGCCGGCGCCGCCACGTCGACCCGGTAGGTCGGCTTCTGCTGGGTCTTCACGTGCGCGACCACGGCGTGGATCTCCGCCTCGGTCACCCACGCGCCCTGGACGCGCATCGGCTTCGCGGCGCCCATCGGGAGGAACAGGGCGTCGCCCTGCCCGATGAGCTTCTCCGCGCCCGGCTGGTCCAGGACGACCCGGCTGTCCGTGAGCGACGACGTCGCGAACGCCATCCGGGACGGCACGTTCGCCTTGATCACGCCGGTCACCACGTCCACGCTCGGTCGCTGCGTCGCCAGCACGAGGTGGATGCCCGCCGCTCGCGCGAGCTGGGTGATCCGCTGGACCGACGCCTCGACGTCCCTGGGTGCCACCATCATGAGATCGGCAAGTTCGTCCACGATCACAAGGAGATACGGGTAGGGCGCTATCTTCCGCTCGCTGCCCGGCAGCGGCTTGACCCGGCCCGCCTTCACCCCGGCGTTGAAGTCGTCGATGTGCTTGTAGCCGAAGGTGGCGAGGTCGTCGTACCGCTGCTCCATCTCGTGCACGACCCACTCGAGGGCCTCGGCGGCCTTCTTGGGGTTGGTGATGATGGGCGTGATGAGGTGCGGGATGCCGTCGTAGACGGTGAGCTCCACGCGCTTGGGGTCGACGAGGATCATCCGGACCTCGTCGGGCGTCGCCCGCATGAGGATCGAGATGATCATCGAGTTGATGAAGCTGCTCTTGCCGGCGCCCGTCGCGCCCGCCACGAGCAGGTGGGGCATCCGGGCGAGGTTCGCCGTGACGTAGCCGCCCTCGACGTCCTTGCCGACGCCGATGAGCAGGGGGTGCTCGCTGCGGCGGGCCACCGACGAGCGCAGGACGTCGCCGAGCGAGACCGTCTCGCGGTCGGTGTTGGGGATCTCGATGCCGATGGCGGACTTGCCGGGGATCGGCGAGAGGATCCGCACGTCGGCGCTCGCCACGGCGTAGGCGATGTTGCGGCTGAGCGCGGTGACGCGCTCGACCTTGACGCCCGGGCCCAGCTCGACCTCGTAGCGGGTCACGGTGGGCCCGCGCGTGAAGCCGGTGACCTGCGCGTCGATCTCGAACTCCTCGAGCACGTTCGTCAGCGCCTCGACGACGCGGTCGTTGGCCGCGGAGCGCACCTTGTGCGGCATGCCCTTGGTGAGCAGGTCCTCCGACGGCAGGAGGTAGAGCACGTCGCCCTCGAGCGTCGGCTGCTCGCCGCGCGGCGGCGGGGCCGTCACGGGCGGCGGCGTCGGGGCCTTCGCGGCGCCCGTCGCGGTGGTCGGGACGGCGGCGGCGGGCTCGACGGCGACCACCTCCGTGGCCGCGTCGTCCTCCGGCCACGCGTCGGCGTCGTCGGCGCCGGTGGGCGCGCCGCGCCGGCGCAGCCGGCCGCGCCGACCCTTGCCCTCGTCGCCCCCGTCGCCCGCGCCGTCCGGGCCGTCGTCGTCCGCGCGGCCGCGCCGCCCGCGGCGCCGGGCGCCGTCCTCGGCGGCCCCGGCGTCCTCGCCCTCGGGGGCCTCGCTGCGGCCGGTGAGCCACCGGCCCAGCCGGCGCAGGCGCGGGCCGATCTGGTGGACGGGGGTCGCGGTGAGCACGAGCAGCCCGAACACCCCGAGCAGCACGAGGATGGGCACCGTCACCCAGGCGGTGACGAGGCTCTCCAGGGGCGTGGCGACGAGGTAGCCGAGCACGCCGCCGGCGGCCCGGACGGGCTCGAACCCGTCCGACGGCGACGGCAGGCCGGCGTCGAGGTGCACGAGGCCGCACGCGGCGAGGATCAGCGCGGAGACGCCGATGCCCATGCGGCCGTTGGCCTGGACGCGCTCGGGGTGGCGCATGAGGCGCACGGCCCCGGCGAGCAGGAGCAGCGGGACGACGAGCCCGACCACCCCGAACGTGCCGGCGACGGCGTTGTGCACCACGTCGCCCGCGGCGCCGGACAGCCCCCACCACTCCCGGGCGGCGACGACGACGGCGAGCGCGAGGAGCGCGAACGCGACGCCGTCGCGCCGGTGCGCGGGGTCGAGGTCGCGGGCGCCCTGGCCGATCCGTCGCGCGGCCCCGCCGACGAGATGGGCGCCACCCATCCACACCCCCCGCACCATGCGCACGGGCAGCGAGCGGCGCGGCGGCGGGGCGGGGCGGCCCCCGCGGGCGGCGGGCCTGCCGGACCCGCGTGCCGCCGTCCCGCGCCCGTCCGCGCGCCGCGCGGGGGTACGCGTCCCCCCGGATGCGGCGCGCCCCGTGGGCGCGGTCGTTCGGCCGGCCATCCTCCCACGGTACCTGCGGGGGTCCGCAGGGCCGCGGACGGCCGGGCCGTGTCGCGCGGCCCGTGCCGCGGACGCCGCGGGCGTCACGCGGTCAGCAGCCCCACGCCGAGGGTGACGACGCCGGCCGCGAGCACGGTGGCGCCCACGGGCAGCAGCGCGACCCACCGGCTCGGCCGCGTCCGGCCCCGGCCCGCCGCCGAGAAGAAGAAGCCGGCGGGCATGAGGATCGCCGCGACGAGCACGCCGGTGCGCGCGAGCCACCGCCAGCCGCCCTCGAGCGCCGTGGCCTCGGACAGGAGCAGGCAGACGAGCCCGAGCACGACGAGCACGCCCGCGTGCGCGTGGCCGGCGCGGAAGAAGCGCCGCTGGAAGTCGGTCGCCGGGACGCGGCCGGTGACGACGGCCGCCATGAACGCCCCGCCGACCTCGATGGTGACCACGGTGAGCAGCACGATGCCCGCGGTGACGCGGGCCGGGTCGCCGATGTCGAGCACGATGCCTCCCAGGTTTCGTAACTCTGTTATAGAACGACGTTACAGAACCCGTGTCAAGCCCTATGCTGGCCACGTGGCCCGTCCCCGCCTGCATGACGACGCGCTCCGCCGCCGCCTGCTCGAGGTCACCTCGCAGGTCGTGTCGGCCGGGGGGCCCGAGGCCGTGACCGTGCGGGACGTCGCCGCCCGGGCCGGCACCTCGGCGTCGGCCGTGTACGCGCTCTTCGGCAGCCGCGACGCGCTGCTCGCCGCCGTCGTCGAGGAGGGCTACCGCCGCTTCGCCGACCACCTCGCCGCCGCGCCGCGCGGCGACGACCCCCGCGCCGACCTCCTCGCGCTCGGCCTCGCCTACCGCCGCAGCGCCCTCGCCGAACCGCACTTCTACCGGGTCATGTTCGGCGGGCTGCCGGGCGCGGACGACCGCGAGCCCCCCGTCACCGACCGCGCCACGTTCCGCGTGCTCGAGCGCGCCGTCGCCCTCGTGCTCGCCGCGCGCGCCGGCGCCCGCGGCCAGGCCGACGACGCAGCCGACGCCGGTCGCTCCCCCGCCGACCCCGCCGCCCCGGACGGCGCCCCGCCGGCGGAGGCCGCGCGCGAGGCGGCCCTCGCGCTGTGGGCCCTCGTGCACGGCCTGGTCTCGCTCGAGATCTCCGGGCTCGTGCCGGGCACGGACCAGGAGCGGGCCGACCGGTACGCCCGCACGCTGGGCCGCCTGGGCGGCGCCCTGCTCGGCTGACCGCTCGCCCGTGTCGGACCCGCGACGCAGGCTGGGACCGACCGTCGAAGGAGGTGCCAGATGCCCGCCGTCCCCGCCGTCTCCCGCGCCCAGGCCCTGCGCTTCCGCGCCGCCGCCCAGCAGCTCGACGCCGCGCCGGGCGCGACCGCGACGGCCGACGCCCGCGTGCTCGACCTGGGCGTCCAGGACACCGGCCACGACGGCGCGCCGTGGGCGCTCGCGGTCCGCGGCGTCGACGTGCCCGCCTGGCCCGACGACCTCGCGCTCGCCTGGACGCTGCGCGGCGGCCCCCACGCGTACCGCCGCGCCGAGCTGCCCGCGGTCGCCCGCGCGCTCGTGCCCATGTCCGCCGCCGACGCCGCGAAGCGCGTCTTCGACGCCGCCAAGCCCCTCCGGGAGGCCGGGATCCCGCTGCCCGAGGCGTGGGCCGAGGTCGGCCGGGCGCACGCCGCCGTCGTCACCGAGCCGATGGTCAAGGGCGAGGTCTCCACCCGCCTGACCCGGATGCTGGGCGAGCCGTACCGCCGCTGGTGCCGGCCCTGCCAGGCCGTGCACCTGTACGAGCAGACGTTCCGGCTCCCCGCGCTGCACGCCGGCCTCGAGCTCGAGCCGGGCACCTCTCCCCCGGTGCTCGCGCCGGTCGCGGGCTGGCCGGCGGAGCACCTCGCGGGCTTCGTGGACGCCGTCGCCACCCCGTACCCCGAGCGCGGCGTGCCCGATCACCTCGACCCCCTGCGCGCCTACCTGCGGCTCCAGGGCCCCGCGCGGCCCGCCGACGTCGCCGCCTTCCTCGACGCCCCCGCCGCCGACGTCAAGCGCCGCTGGGCCGACCTCGACGCCGCCGGCGCCCTCGCCGAGGTGACCGTCGACGGGGAGCGCCGGTGGGTCCTCGCCGAGGACGTCGACCGCCTGCGCGCGGCCGCCGACGACGCGGGCGGCCCGGTGGTCCGCCTGCTCGCCCCGTTCGACCCGTGGCTGCAGGCGCGGGACCGCGAGCTGCTCGTCCCGGACCCGGCCCGCCGCGCGGAGCTGTGGCCCGTCCTCGGCCGCCCGGGCGCCGTGCTCGCCGACGGCGAGGTCGTCGGCACGTGGCGGCCCCGCGCGTCGGGCCGCCGCCTGGCGGTCGAGACCACCCCGTGGGTGCCCTGGGACGACGCCGTGCGGGCGGGCGTCGACGAGGGCGTCGCGCGCCTCGCCGCGCAGCGCGGGCTGGCGCCCGCGGGCGCGTGACCTACGCCTCGACCACCACGGGGATGATCATCGGGCGGCGGCGCAGCCGGTTCGCCGCCCAGCGCCCCACCACGCGGCGGACGACCTGCTGCAGCTGCTGCGGGTCGAACGTGCCCGCCACCACGGCCTCCTCGAGGGCCCGGGTGACGTCGGGCAGGATCTGGTCGAACACGTCGTCGCCCTCGGCGACGCCGCGCGCGTGGATCGTGGGCCCCGCGAGGACCTTGCCGGACGTCGAGTCGACGACCGCGAAGATCGAGATGAAGCCCTCCTCGCCGAGGATCCGCCGGTCCTTCAGCTCCGCCTCGGTGATCGCCCCGACGCTCGAGCCGTCCACGTAGACGTTCCCGCACGGGATGGCCCCGACGATCCGGGCGCGCCCGTCGGCGAGGTCGACGACGACCCCGTCCTCCGCGAGGACGACGTTCTCCGCCGGGACGCCGCTGCGCACCGCGATCGCGCCGTTCGCGACGAGGTGGCGCACCTCGCCGTGGATCGGCATCGCGTTGCGCGGGCGGAGGATGTTGTAGCAGTAGAGCAGCTCGCCGGCGCTCGCGTGCCCGGAGACGTGGACCCGCGCGCTGCCCTGGTGGACGACCTTCGCGCCGAGGCGCGTCAGCCCGTTGACCACCCGGAACACCGCCGCCTCGTTCCCCGGGATCATCGACGAGGCGAGGATGACGGTGTCGCCGCGCCCGACCTCGACGCGGTGGTCGCGGTTGGCCATCCGGGACAGCGCGGCCATGGGCTCGCCCTGCGAGCCGGTGCACATGAGCACCTGCTCCTGCGGCGCCAGCCCGTCGAGCTCCTTGACGTCGACGAGCACGCCCTCGGGCACGTGCAGGTACCCGAGCTCGGCGGCCAGGCCCATGTTGCGCACCATCGACCGCCCGACGAGCGCGACCTTGCGGCCGTGCGCCGCCGCGGCGTCGAGCACCTGCTGGACGCGGTGGACGTGCGACGCGAACGACGCGACGATGACGCGCTGCTCGGCCTGCGCGAACAGCCGGTCGAGCACGGGGCCGATCTCCACCTCGTGCACCGTGAACCCGGGGACCTCGGCGTTCGTGGAGTCCGCCATGAAGAGGTCCACGCCCTCCTCGCCGAGCCGGGCGAACGCGCGCAGGTCCGTGATCCGGCCGTCGAGCGGGAGCTGGTCCATCTTGAAGTCGCCGGTGTGCAGCACCATGCCGGCCGGCGTGCGGATCGCGACCGCGAGCGCGTCCGGGATCGAGTGCGTCACCGCGACGAACTCGCAGTCGAACACCCCGAGCCGCTCCCGCTGGCCCTCCTTCACGCCGAGCGTCAGCGGCGTGATGCCGTGCTCCTTGAGCTTCGCCTCGACGAAGGCGAGCGTGAGCTGGGAGCCGACGAGCGGGATGTCCGGGCGCAGCCGCAGCAGGTACGGCACCGCCCCGATGTGGTCCTCGTGGCCGTGCGTGAGGACGACGGCCTCCACGTCGCCGAGGCGGTCGGCGATGTAGTCGAAGTCCGGGAGGATGAGGTCCACGCCCGGCTGGTGGTCCTCGGGGAAGAGCACGCCGCAGTCGACGACGAGCAGGCGGCCCTCGTACTCGAAGACCGTCATGTTCCGGCCGATCTCGCCGAGCCCGCCGAGCGGGACGATGCGCAGGGTGCCGGGCTCGAGCGCGGGGGGCGTCCCCAGCTCGGGGTGCGGGTGGGACATCGGACCTCCGGGTCAGAGCAGGCCGGCCGAGACGAGCACGCCGCGGACGTGCTCCGTCTCGTCCGCGTCGGCCGCCACCTGGGGCAGCCGCATCGTCGGGCTCGGGATCAGCCCGAGCAGGTGGAGCGCCGTCTTCGCGCGCAGGGCGCCGTTCCCCGACCCGCAGACGAGGTCGATGAGCGGCAGCAGGCGGACGAACGCCTCCCGCGCCTCGGCGACGCGGCCGTCGTCGAACGCGCGGATGACGCCCGCGAGCTCGTCGCCCACGAGGTGGGCCGCCATGCTCACGAGCCCGACGGCGCCGGCGGCGAGGAAGGGCAGCAGGACCGCGTCGTCGCCCGAGTAGTAGGCCAGGCCCGTCCGGGCCACGCCCCGCAGGACGCCGACGACGTCGCCCGTGGCGTCCTTGATCGCCACGATCCGCGGGTGCTCCGCGAGGCGGTCGAGGGTCTCGGGCGCGTACCGGACGACCGTCCGCGCGGGCACGTCGTAGAGCATGACGGGCAGGTCCGTCGCGTCCGCGATCGCGACCGTGTGCCGGTAGACCCCCTCCTGCGACGGGCGGGAGTAGTAGGGCGTGACGACGAGGAGGCCGTGCGCGCCGGCGTAGGCGGCCTGCTCGGCCATGCGGACGGCGTGCGCGGTGTCGTTGGACCCCGCCCCGGCGACAACGTACGCCTCGTCGCCGACCGCCTCGACGACGGCGCGGACCAGCTCCGCCTTCTCGGGCGCGTGCGTGGTCGGCGCCTCGCCCGTCGTCCCGTTGAGCACCAGCCCGTCGTGCCCGTGCGCCACCAGGTGCTTCGCGAGGGCCACCGCGGCGTCGACGTCGACCGAGCCGTCGGGCGACATCGGGGTGACCATCGCGGTGAGCAGCGCGCCGAAGGGGCGCCCGGGCGTCGCGGGTGTCATGCGGGTCAACCTACCGCCGCCGTTCCGGGCCGCGCCCCGTCATTCCGCCCCACGGGCGGCGTCCCGCTCGAGGGTCCGGAAGCGGTACCGCACCCCCGTGCGCGAGGTGTGCCACCCGCCGTCGGGCGGGTCCTGCGCGAGCAGGCGCCAGCCCACCGCGAGGTCGGGCGCGCGGACGCCGGCCCCCACGACGACGTCGACGTCCGTCACCTCGACCCGCACGACCCGGTCGAGGAGCGCCTCGTACACCTGCGCGCCGCCCACCACCCAGGCGGGCCGGTCGCCGACGACGGCGAGCGCGGACGCGAGGTCGGGCACCACCGTCGCGCCCGGGGCGTCGAGCCCGCGGCGGGACAGCACGACGTTCTCGCGGCCGGGCAGCGGCCGGTACGCGTCCGGCAGCGACTCCCACGTCGCGCGCCCCATGACGACGACGGACCCCGCCGTGAGGCGGCTGAACCGCGCCAGGTCCTCGGGCACGGACCAGGGCAGGCGCCCGTCCCGCCCGATGACGCCGTCCGCCGACTGCGCCCAGATCGCCCCCAGCGCCACCGGGACCCCTAGACCGCGATCGGCGCGGAGATCGCCGGGTGGTGCTGGTACCCGACGACGGCCACGTCCTCGTAGGCGTAGTCGAAGATCGACGGCGCGCGCCGCAGCTCGAGCCGCGGGAACGGGTACGGCTCACGGGCCAACTGCGTGCGGACCTGCTCGACGTGGTTGTCGTAGATGTGGCAGTCCCCGCCCGTCCACACGAAGTCCCCCGGCTCGAGGTCCGTCTGCTGGGCGACCATGTGCGTGAGCAGGGCGTATGACGCCAGGTTGAACGGGACCCCGAGGAAGAGGTCCGCGCTGCGCTGGTAGAGCTGGCAGGAGAGCCGGCCGCCCGCGACGTAGAACTGGAAGAACGCGTGGCACGGGGCGAGCGCCATGCGCGGCAGGTCCGCCACGTTCCACGCCGAGACGATGTGCCGACGCGAGTCGGGGTCGCGCCGGATGCCCTCGACGAGGTTCGAGATCTGGTCGACGTGCCCGCCGTCCGGCGTCGGCCAGCTGCGCCACTGGACGCCGTAGACCGGGCCGAGCTCGCCGTCGGCGTCCGCCCACTCGTCCCAGATCGTCACGCCGTGCTCGCGCAGCCAGCCGACGTTGGAGTCGCCGCGCAGGAACCACAGCAGCTCGTAGACGATCGACTTCAGGTGCACCCGCTTGGTCGTGATCAGCGGGAAGCCGCGCGACAGGTCGTAGCGCATCTGGTGGCCGAACACGCTGCGGGTGCCCGTGCCCGTGCGGTCGCCCTTGGGCACGCCCTCGGCGAGCACGCGGCGCAGCAGGTCCTCGTACTGCGTGTCGACCTGCCCGGCGCCGGGCGTGGCGGGGCCCCGGGTGGCGGGGGCGTCGTCGACGGGGGCGCGGTCGTGCGTGGCGGCGTCGGGCATGGGCCCCAGGGTAGGCCGGTGCGCGGACGCCGCCGAGAGGGCACCCCGGCGAGACGGGATACTCGACCCATGCCCACGCTCCCCCGGTCCGGTCCCGGCGCGCCTGCGGACCCGGACCGGCGGGCCGTCGCGCGGCAGGCGCTGTCGGTGTCGGCGGCCACGGGCCTCTACGGCGTCTCCTTCGGCGCGCTGGCCGTCGCCGCGGGGCTCGACGTGTGGCAGACCGTGGCGCTGAGCCTGCTCATGTTCACGGGCGGGTCGCAGTTCGCGTTCGTCGGGGTCGTCGGCGCGGGCGGCGGCGCGGCGGCGGCCGTGGGCACGGCCGCGCTGCTCGGGGCCCGGAACGCCCTCTACGGGGCGGCGATGGCCCCCCTGCTGCGGGTGCGCGGCCTGCGGCGCCTCGCGGCCGCGCAGGTGACGATCGACGAGTCGGTCGCGGTCGCCACGGCGCAGCGGCGCCCCGCGGCCGCCCGCGCGGGCTTCTGGTGGACGGGCCTCGGCGTCTTCGCGCTGTGGAACGCGTTCACGCTCGTCGGCGCGCTCGTGGGGGACGCGCTCGGCGACCCGCAGCGCTGGGGGCTCGACGCCGCGGCGGCGGCCGCGTTCCTCGGGCTGCTGTGGCCGCGCCTCGCCGGCCGGGCGGCGCAGGCCGTCGCGGCGGGCGCCGTCGTCGTGGCGCTCCTGCTCACGCCGGTCGCCCCCGCGGGTGTGCCGGTGCTCGCGGCCGCGGTGGTCGCCGTCGTCGTCGGGTGGCGCGAGCCGGGCCCGCGGCTCGGGCGGGTTCCCGACCCGTCGGGCGGCGGCCGCGACGCGCCCGACGGCGGGCCGGCCCGGGAGGAGGCGTCGTGAGCGGCGCCGTCGTCTGGGTCGCGATCCTCGCCGCGAGCGCCGTGTGCTTCGCGACCAAGCTCGCGGGCCACCGCGTGCCGGAGCACTGGCTCGCGCACCCGCGGGTCGCCCGGATCTCGGCGCTCGTCACCGCCGCGCTGCTCGCGGCGCTCGTCGCCGTACAGACGTTCACGCGCGGCCAGGCGCTCGTCGTCGACGCCCGGCTCGCGGCCCTCGCCGCCGCCGCGGTCGCCCTGGCGCTGCGGGCGCCGTTCGTCGTCGTCGTGGTGCTCGCGGCGGTCGTCGCCGCCGTGCTGCGGGCCGCCGGCCTGGCGTAGCCGCCGCGGGGCGGGCGGTAGCGTGCCGGGATGGCCCTCTTCCGCGACCGCGCCGACGTGTCCGTCCGCCCGGCGACCCCCGACGACGACGCCGCCGTCACCCGGGTGCAGCTGCGCGCCTGGCGCGCGAGCCGCGCGGACGTCCTCGGCGCCGCGGCGCTCGAGGAGATCGACGCCGGCGTCGTCCGCGAGCGGTGGGCGGCCGCGATCGCGGCCCCGCCCTCCCGGGCGCACCGGGTCCTCGTGGCGTGCGACGGCCCCCGCGTCGTGGGGTTCGCGGCGACCGCCCCCGTGCCCGACGGCGACGCCACGGCCGTCGAGGTGCTCGCGCTCGAGGTCGACCCCGACCACCAGAAGTCCGGGCACGGCTCCCGGCTGCTCGCGGCGTGCGTCGACCTCGCGCGCGAGGACGGTGCGACGTCGGTCGTCACCTGGGTGCTCGAGGGCGACCCGGCGCGCGAGCGGTTCCTCGCGGGCTCGGGGCTCGGGCCGGACGGCGCCGAGCGGACGCTCACCACGGGCACCGGCGCGAGCGCCGTCGAGCGGCGCTGGGTGGCCGCGATCTAGGTGTACGCGATCTGGGTGCAGATCTCGCCGGCGGCCACGATCTACCCGGCGGCCCGGCCGGCCCGCCGCCCCGCCCGGCGCTCGGCCCGCCGCAGCCGGGCGGCCGTCCGCAGCGCGGCGCGGGCGCGGCGCCGGTCGCGCGCGGCGTCGTAGGCGAAGGCGAGCCGGTACCAGGCACCCCAGTCCTCGGGCGCGGCCTCGACCGCCGCGCGGGCGGCCGGGAAGGCGGCGTCGGCGGCGGCCCGGTCGATCCGGCCGCTCGGCCGGCGCGGCAGGTCGTCGACGGGCAGCCCGCCGGTCGCGGCGAGCTCGTCGGCCATCCGCTGCACCTCGACGGCGAGCCACCACTCGCGCGCGAGCAGCCACAGGCCGAGCGCCGGGAGCACGAGCACCGCGGCGCCCAGCCCGACGGCGATCGGCTCGCCGGTCGCGATGAGCGCCACCCCGCCGCGCCCGGCGACGACGACGTACAGCAGGAGCAGCAGCGACATCCCGGCCGCGGCGAGGAGGGCCGGCCAGGGGCGGCGTCGGCGGGCGGTCACGCGAGGTCGAGGTAGTGCTCGAGGCCCACGGTGAGGCCGGGGCGGCTCGCCACGGTGCGCACCGCGTGCAGCACGCCCGGCATGAACGACGCGCGGTCGGTCGAGTCGTGGCGGATCGTGAGCAGCTCCCCGGGGTTGCCCAGCAGGACCTCCTGGTGCGCGGTGAGGCCGCGGAGCCGGACGGCGTGCACGTGCACCCCGTCGACGACGGCCCCCCGGGCGCCGTCGAGCGCCGTGGTCGTCGCGTCCGGGCCGGGGCCGAGGCCGGCCTCCCGGCGGGCCCGCGCGATCGCCGCGGCGGTGTGGACCGCGGTGCCGCTCGGCGCGTCGACCTTGTCGGGGTGGTGCAGCTCGACGACCTCGACGGACTCGAACCAGCGCGCCGCCCGGGCCGCGAACGCCATCGTCAGGACGGCGCCCAGCGCGAAGTTCGGCGCGACGAGCACGCCCACCCCCGGCGTCGGCCCGAGGTGCTCGCGCACGCGGGCGAGGGCCGCCTCGTCCCAGCCGCTCGTGCCGACCACCGCGTGCACGCCGAGGTCGACGAGCGCGTGCACGTTCGCCTCGGTCGCGCCGGGCACGGTGAAGTCCACGGCGACCCGGGCCCCGGCGTCGGCCACGCGCGCGACGTCGTCGCCGGCGTCGAGGCGCGCGACGAGCTCGAGGTCTCCGGCCGCCTCGACGGCGGCGCACACGGTGGCGCCCATGCGCCCGGCGGCGCCGAGCACGGCCACGGGGATCGCGTTCACGCCCGTCACCCTAGCGCCGGGCGGGCGCGCGCCCGGGGGCCGCGGCCGCCGTCCCGCGCCGCCGGCTCAGTCCGCGAACGGCCCCACGCGGACGACCGACCGCGGCAGCGCGGCGAGCTCGGCCGCCAGCTCGCGGACCTCCTCGGCGGTCACCGCCGCGATCCGCGCGAGCGACTCGGACTGGCTGAGCAGCTCGCCGTGCACCAGCTCGGCCTTGCCGAGCCGCGTCATCCGGGACCCCGTGTCCTCGAGGCCGAGGACGAGGCCGCCCGACATCTGCCCGACCGCGCGCGCGTGCTCCGCGGGCGTGATCCCGTCGGCCGCCAGGCGCTCCCACTCCCCCACGAGCAGGTCCACGACCTCGTCGACCTTCGGCGGCGCGCAGCCCGCGTACAGCCCGAGGACGCCCGTGTCGGCGTGCCCGGTCGAGAACGCGTACACCGAGTACGCGAGCCCGCGCCGCTCCCGGACCTCCTGGAAGAGGCGGGACGACATGCCGCCGCCGAGGACCGTCGTGAGGACCGAGAGGGCGAAGCGCCGGTCGTCGCCCGCCGCGATCGCGGGGCCGCCGACGATGACGTTGGCCTGCTCGGTCGTCCGGTGCACCGTCAGCTCGGTCGCGCCGGTCGCGATCGCGGCCGGGTCGGTGGAGCGCCGCCGGGCGGGCCGCGCCGTCGGCGACAGGTCCCAGCCTCCGGTGCGCACCGCGTCGAGCACCTGCGCGCACAGCGCGTCGTGGTCGACCCCGCCCGCCGCCGTGACGACGAGCGTGGCGGGCCGGTAGTGCTCGACGTAGTGCTCCCAGATCGCGTCGCGCGGCACCGCGCGGATGCTCGCGGGCGTGCCGGCGATGGGCCGCCCCAGCGGGTGGTCGCCGAGCACGGCGGCCGCGAACTGCTCGTGCACGACGTCGGAGGGGTCGTCGTCGTTCATGGCGAGCTCCTCGAGGATCACGCCGCGCTCGACCTCCACCTCCGCCGGGTCCAGGCGCGCCGAGGTCACCATGTCGGTGATGACGTCGACGGCCAGGGGCACGTCGGTGTCGCGCACCCGGGCGTAGTAGCAGGTGTGCTCCTTGCCCGTGGCCGCGTTCGCCTCGCCCCCGACGGCGTCGAACGCCTCCGCGATGTCCATCGCCGTGCGGCGCGCGGTCCCCTTGAAGAGCAGGTGCTCGAGGAAGTGGGTCGAGCCGTGGTGCCCGTCCCGCTCGTCGCGCGAGCCGACGCCGACCCACGCCCCGACCGTCGCGGAGCGCACGCCCGGCATGTGCTCGGTGAGCACGCGGATGCCGCCGGGCAGGACGGAACGGCGCACGAGGGCGCCGCCGTCCTGCTCGGCGGTCAGCTCCGCGCCCGGCTCACCCGGGCCGACGAGCGGGAGGGCCAGGGGCATCAGGACTCGGACGCGCCGGCGGCCGCCTCCGCGGCGGGCGCCGCGGCGTCGCCCTTCTCGTCGCCCTTCTCCTCGACGACCGCGTGCAGCGAGAGCTTGCCGCGCGGGTCGATCTCGGCGATCTCGACCTGGACCTTCTGGCCCACGGAGAGCACGTCCTCGACGTTCTCGACGCGCTTGCCGCCCACGAGACGGCGGATCTGCGAGATGTGCAGGAGGCCGTCCTTGCCGGGCGTGAGCGAGACGAACGCGCCGAACGTCGTCGTCTTGACGACGGTGCCGACGTACCGCTCGCCGACCTCCGGCATCTGGGGGTTGGCGATCGCGTTGATCATCGACCGCGCCGCCTCGGCGGACGGGCCGTCGACGGCGCCGATGTAGACGGTGCCGTCGTCCTCGATCGTGATCTCGGCGCCGGTCTCGTCCTGGATCTGGTTGATCATCTTGCCCTTGGGGCCGATGACCTCGCCGATCTTGTCGACAGGCACCTTGATCGTGATGATGCGCGGCGCGTAGGGGCTCATCTCGTCCGGGCCGTCGATGGCCTCGGCCATGACGTCGAGGATGTGCAGGCGGGCCTCCTTGGCCTGCGTCAGCGCGCCGGCCAGGACGTCGGCGGGGATGCCGTCGAGCTTCGTGTCGAGCTGGATCGCGGTGACGAAGTCCCGCGTGCCCGCGACCTTGAAGTCCATGTCGCCGAACGCGTCCTCGGCGCCGAGGATGTCGGTGAGGGCCGCGTAGCGCGTCTCGCCGTCGACGGTGTCGGAGACGAGGCCCATCGCGATGCCCGCGACCGGCGCGCGCAGCGGCACGCCCGCGTTGAGCAGCGACAGGGTGGACGCGCAGACCGAGCCCATCGACGTCGAGCCGTTGGAGCCGAGCGCCTCGGAGACCTGCCGGATCGCGTAGGGGAACTCCTCGCGGCTCGGCAGGACCGGCAGGATCGCCCGCTCCGCGAGCGCGCCGTGGCCGATCTCGCGCCGCTTCGGGGAGCCGACGCGGCCGGTCTCGCCCGTCGAGTACGGCGGGAAGTTGTAGTTGTGCATGTACCGCTTGCGCGTCTCGGGCGAGAGCGTGTCGAGCTGCTGCTCCATCCGGAGCATGTTCAGCGTCGTGACGCCGAGGATCTGCGTCTCGCCGCGCTCGAACAGCGCCGAGCCGTGGGTCCGCGCCAGCACGTCCACCTCGGCGGACAGGCGGCGGATGTCGCGCAGCCCGCGGCCGTCGATGCGGAAGCCGTCGGTGAGGATGCGGCGCCGGATGACCTTCTTGGTCACGGCCCGGATGGCGGCGGAGATCTCCTTCTCGCGCCCCTCGAACTCCTCCGCGAGCTCGGCGCGCACCTCGGCCTTGATCTCGTCGAGGCGGCTCTCGCGCTCCTGCTTGTCGGCGATCGTCAGGGCGTCGCCGATCCGGCCCTCGGCGACCCGCTCGACGACCTCGTAGACGTCGGGCAGGTAGTCGGGGAAGAGCGGGAACTCCTGGGTCTCCTTCGCGGCCTTGGCCGCGAGCTGCGACTGCGCCTCGCACAGCACGCGGATGAACGGCTTGGCGGCCTCGAGGCCCTCGGCCACGACCTCCTCCGACGGCGCGGTCGCGCCCGCCTGGATGAGGTTCCACGCGCCCTCGGGCGCCTCGGCCTCGATCATGGCGATCGCGACGTCGTCGCCGACGACGCGGCCCGCGACGACCATGTCGAACGTCGCCTGGGCGCGCTCCGCGTAGCGCGGGAACGCGACCCACTGGCCGTCGACGAGGGCGATGCGCACGCCGCCGACCGGGCCCGAGAAGGGCAGGCCGGAGATCTGCGTCGAGATCGACGCGGCGTTGATGGCGAGGACGTCGTAGGCGTCCTCCGGGTGCAGCGAGAGCACCGTGACGACGACCTGGACCTCGTTGCGCAGGCCCTTGACGAAGAGCGGGCGCAGCGGGCGGTCGATGAGCCGGCACGCGAGGATCGCCTCGGTGGACGGCCGGCCCTCGCGGCGGAAGAACGAGCCGGGGATCTTGCCGACGGAGTACTGGCGCTCCTCGACGTCCACGGTCAGCGGGAAGAAGTCGAACTGGTCGCGCGGGGACTTGCCCGCCGTCGTGGTCGACAGCAGCGTGGTGTCGCTGTCGAGGTAGGCGACGACGGAGCCGGCGGCCTGGCGCGCCAGGCGGCCCGTCTCGAAGCGGACGGTGCGGGTGCCGAAGCGGCCGTTGTCGATGACGGCCTCGGCGGACTGGATCTCGGGTCCCTCCACGGGATCCCTCCTTCGAAGAAGGCCCGGGCACGCGGCGGTCTTCGATCGAGGCCCGCGGACCCGCGCCCGCGAGCGGGCGGCGCTTCCGCAGGCCACTACCGAGGACCGTACGGGGTCCGGGAGCGGTCGGATGGAGTTGTGCGATCAGGCGGGCGACGACGTCGTGGGCGCCTGACACCGCGCCAGCCCGGACCGGACGGTCCGGGCTGGCGCGGGACGTTCAGCGGCGCAGGCCGAGGCGCTCGATGAGGCTCCGGTAGCGCTCGATGTCGACCTTGGCGAGGTAGCCGAGGAGGCGACGTCGCTGGCCGACGAGGAGGAGCAGGCCGCGACGGCTGTGGTGGTCGTGCGCGTGCTCCTTCAGGTGCTCGGTCAGGTCCTTGATCCGCTGCGTCAGCAGCGCGACCTGGACCTCGGGAGAGCCGGTGTCGTTGGGGCCGGTGGCGTACTCGGCGATGATGCGCTGCTTGGTGGCGGCGTCGAGGGGCACTGACTCTCCTTGGGGACTCGTTGCGCGGCGCGCCGGGGCATGTCCACCCGGGCTCTCTGGATCCGCGGCCGATCGAACGGCCCGGTCATGCTATCAGCGCTCGGCTGAGCCACCCAACACGAGCGGACCGGCGGCCAGGACCTCCCGGGTGCGGGCGACGTCCTCGTGCATCTGGGCGACGAGCGCGTCGACGGAGTCGAAGCGCAGGGTCGGCCGCAGCCGGTCGACGAGCTCGAGCGCGACCTCCTCGCCGTACAGCTCGAGGTCCGTGCGCCCCGGCACGTGCGCCTCGACGCGGCGGTCCCACCCGTCGAAGGTCGGGTTGGTGCCGATCGAGATCGCGACCGGCAGGTAGCCGTCCGGCGCCCCCTCCGGGTGGCCGACGCGCCGCATCCAGCCCGCGTACACGCCGTCGGCGGGCACGAAGCCGACGACGTCGCCCAGGTTCGCGGTCGGGAAGCCGAGGGTGCGCCCGCGCGCGTCCCCGTGCACGACGACGCCGCGCAGCAGGTGCGGGCGGCCGAGCACCTCGGCGGCTGCCGCCACGTCGCCGTCGGTGAGCAGCTCCCGGACCCAGGTCGACGACCACCGGCGGTTCGGGTACCGGTCCCCCGCGGTCGACTCGAGGCGGCCGTGCACGTCCTCGATGACCTCGACGACGAAGCCGTAGCGCGCGCCGAGGTCGAGCATCGTGCGCAGGTCACCGGCGTTGCCGCGCCCGAAGCGCACGTCCTGGCCGATGACGACGGTCCGCGCGTGCAGGCCGTCCACGAGGTACGTGCGGACGAAGTCCTCGGGCGTGGCTGACGCGAACTCGAGCGTGTAGGTGACGACGAGCACGGCGTCGAGCCCGGTCTGCTCCATGAGGTCGAGCCGGTCGGCGAGGCCCGTGATGAGGTCGGGGGCGGCGTCGGGCCGGTGCACCTGCGCGGGGTGGGGGTCGAACGTCACGGCGACGGCGGCCCCGCCGGTCGCGCGCGCGTCGGCGACCATGCGGCGCAGGACCGCACGGTGTCCGCGGTGGACGCCGTCGAAGTTGCCGATGGTGACGACCGACGGTCCGAAGTCCTCGGGGACCTGGGCGAGGTCCGTCCAGCGATGCACCCGCCTAGCCTGCCACGCCGCGCCGGGTGCCCCGTGCGCGCGTCCGTCCGCGGTCACGCCGGCGCGAGCACGAGCACCGGGCGCGCCCGGCCACCGGGCTCGTCGGCGAGCAGGGCGACGAGCGCGCCGTCGGGCCCGAACGCCGCCACCGGCCGCTCCGCCGTCCCGGACACCGCGGGGTGCGCGGCGACCCGCCGGCCGAAGGACACGTCCCGGGCTTCTGCGGCGCTGAGCTCGCGCACGGGAAAGGCCGCGCGCGCGGCGTCGGCGAGCGGCAGCACCGCGAGGTCCTCGGCGAGCGCGTCGAGCGGCCGCGCGGCGTCCAGCCCGTACGGGCCCACGCGCGTGCGGCGCAGCGCGACGAGGTGCCCGCCGACGCCCAGGCCCGCCCCGAGGTCGCGGGCGAGCGCCCGCACGTACGTCCCGGAGGAGCACACGACGACCACGTCGACGTCGAGCGCCGGGGTCGCCCCCGCGCCCTCGCCCGTCGCGGCCGGCCGGGTGCCGAGGACCTCGAACCGGTGCACGACGACGGGCCGGGCCGCCAGCACGACCTCCTCCCCCGCGCGGACGCGGGCGTAGGCGCGGCGGCCGTCCACCTTGATCGCGCTGACCGCCGACGGCACCTGCTCGATCGGCCCGGTGAGCGCGGCGACGCCGGCCGCGAGCGCCTCCGGCGTCACGCCCGACGCGTCGGCGACGCCCGTCGTCTCGCCCTCGGCGTCGTCGGTGGTCGTGGCCGCGCCGAGGCGGATCGTGGCGCGGTACTCCTTCTCCGCGCCGACGAGGTACGTCAGCAGCCGGGTGGCCCGGCCGACGCCGACGACGAGCACGCCGGTCGCCATCGGGTCGAGGGTGCCCGCATGGCCGACCCGCCGCGTGCCCGCGAGCCGGCGCACCCGGGCGACGACGTCGTGGCTGGTCAGGCCCGCCGGCTTGTCGACGACGACGAGCCCGTCGGTCACCGCGCCGCCTCGGCCTCGTCGTCGGTCTCGTCGGTCTCGTCGACGGCCTCGTCGACGGCCTCGTCGACGTCCTCGTCGGGCTCCTCGTCGACGTCGTCCGCCTCGTGGCGGTACGGGTCGGGGTCGCCCGCGTACTGCGCGGACGCGGCGAGCGCCGCGGCCTCGGCGTCGCGCCGGGCCGCCTCCCGCAGCGCCTCGGCGATCGAGGCGGCGGTCTCGGGGACGGCGTCGGGCACGAACTCCAGCGTCGGGGTGAGCCGGACGCCCGTCTGGCGCCCGACCTCGGAGCGGATGAGCCCCTTCGCGGACTCGAGCGCGGCGGCGGTGGCGGCGCGGGCCTCCTCGTCGCCGAGCACCGTGTAGAAGACCGACGCGTGCTGCAGGTCGCCGGTCACGCGCACGCCCGTCACGGTGACGAACCCGAGGCGCGGGTCCTTGACCCGGGTGTCGAGCATGCGCGCGACGATCTCCTGGATCCGCTCGGCGAGCCTGGTGGCCCTGGGGTGGTCAGCCATCGTCATCCCTTCGTCCGGGCCCGCGGGCGACCGGTCCCGCCGGCCCGGCCGCGGGGACCGGGCCGGCGGGCGGCGTCGTCAGACGCGCGGCTTCTCCCGCATCTCGTACGTCTCGATGACGTCGTCGACGGCGATGTCGTTGAAGGACCCGAGCCCGATGCCGCACTCGTAGCCCTCGCGGACCTCCGTCGCGTCGTCCTTGAACCGCTTGAGCGACTCGATCGTGAGGTTCTCGGCCAGCACCGCGCCGCCCCGGAGCACCCGGGCCTTCGCGTTGCGCCGGATGACGCCCGAGCGGACGAGGGCGCCCGCGATGTTGCCGAAGCGGCTGGAGCGGAAGACCTCGCGCACCTCGGCGGTGCCGAGCTGCACCTCCTCGTACTCCGGCTTGAGCATGCCCTTGAGGGCCGCCTCGACGTCCTCGATCGCCTGGTAGATGACCGAGTAGAACCGCACGTCGACGCCCTCGCGCTCGGCGAACTCCTCGACGCGCTCCGCGAACTTCACGTTGAAGCCGAGGATGATCGCGTTGTCGACCGTGGCGAGGTTGACGTCGTTCTGCGTGATCGCGCCGACGCCGCGGTGGATGACCCGCAGCGCGACCTCGTCGCCCACGTCGATCTTGAGCAGCGCGTCCTCGAGGGCCTCGACGGCACCCGAGACGTCGCCCTTGAGGACGAGGTTGAGCGTGGAGACCTTGCCCTGCTCGAGCGCCTTCGTGAAGTCCTCGAGGCTGATCCGCTTGCGGCGCTTGGCCAGCTGCGCGGCGCGCTCGGCGGCCTCGCGCTTCTCGGCGATCTGTCGGGCGGTGCGGTCGTCCGGCGCCACGAGGAACGTGTCGCCGGCGCGCGGCACCGAGGTGAGGCCGAGCACCTGCACCGGCCGGGCCGGGGGTGCCTCCTCGACGGTCTCGCCGTGCTCGTCGAACATCGCCCGGACGCGGCCGTGGGCCGTGCCCGCGACGATCGCGTCGCCGACGCGCAGCGTGCCCGACTGGACGAGCACCGTCGCGATCGGCCCGCGGCCCCGGTCGAGGTTGGCCTCGACGGCGACGCCGCGCGCGTCCTTGTTCGGGTTCGCCCGCAGGTCGAGCGCCGCGTCCGCCGTGAGCAGGACGGCGTCGAGCAGCTCGTCGATGCCCGTCCGCTTGAGCGCGGAGATGTCGACGAACATCGTGTCGCCGCCGTACTCCTCGGCCACGAGGTTGTACTCGGTGAGCTGCTGGCGGATCTTGGCGGGGTTCGCCCCCTCCTTGTCGATCTTGTTGACCGCGACGACGATCGGCACGCCCGCCGACTGCGCGTGGTTGAGCGCCTCGATCGTCTGCGGCATCACGCCGTCGTCGGCCGCCACCACGAGGATCGCGATGTCGGTCACCTGGGCGCCGCGGGCACGCATGGCCGTGAAGGCCTCGTGACCCGGCGTGTCGATGAAGGTGATCGCCCGCTCGACGCCCTCGTGCTCCGTGCGCACCTGGTAGGCGCCGATGTGCTGGGTGATGCCGCCGGCCTCGCCCGCGACGACGTCGGCGGACCGGATCGCGTCGAGGAGCTTCGTCTTGCCGTGGTCGACGTGGCCCATGACGGTGACGACCGGCGGGCGAGGCTCGAGCTGGTCGTCGCTCTCGGCCTCCGCCTCGGCGTCGAGGTCGATGTCGAAGGACTCGAGGAGCTCGCGGTCCTCCTCCTCCGCCGACACCATCTCGATGACGTAGCCGAGCTCGGCGCCGAGCGTGCCGAACGTGTCCTCGTCGAGGGACTGCGTCGCGGTCACCATCTCGCCCAGGTGGAACAGGACGGTGACGAGCGCCGCGGGGTTCGCGTCGATCTTGTCGGCGAAGTCGTTGAGCGACGAGCCGTGCCGCAGGCGGATGACGGTCGAGCCGTCGCCGCGCGGGACCGTGACGCCGCCGAGCGACGGCGCCTGCATCTGCTCGAACTCCTGCCGCTTCGCGCGCTTGGACTTGCGCCCGCGGACGGGCTTGCCGCCGGCGCGCCCGAAGGCGCCCTGCGTGCTGCCGCGACCGCCGCGGCCGCCGCCACCGGGGCGACCGCCGAAGCCGGGACCGCCACCGCCGCCGGGACGACCGCCGCCGGCACCGGGGCGACCGCCGCCACCACCGGGCCGCCCGGCGGGCGCGCCGGGGCGACCGAGGCCGGTCCGGCCCGGCATCATGCCGGGGTTCGGGCGCGGGCCGCCGGCCGGGGACGGCCGCGGGCCGCCGGGACGCTCGCCGTCGGGGCGCGCGCCGGGGCGCGGCATGCCCTGGCTGGGCGCGAACGGATTGTTGCCGGGGCGCGGGCCGCCGGGCCGGGGCCCGGGGCGCGGCATGCCCTGGCTGGGCGCGAACGGGTTGTTGCCCGGCCGCGGGATGCCCGGGCGCGGCGCCGGGCGGGGACCGCCGGGGCGCGCGCCGGCGTCGGGCTCGGCCCCGCGGGCGGCGGGCGCCTCGGGGGCGGCCGGCGCGGCGGGGGCGGGCCGGGGGGCCTCGCGCGGGGGCGCCGGGGTCTCGGCCGCGGGGGCCGCGGGCGCCTCGGCCGCCTTCGCGGGCGCGGCGGCCTTCGCGGGCTTCGCAGGCTCGGGCGCGGGCGCCTCCGCGGGCTTCGCCGGGTAGGCGTCGCGCAGCTTGCGGACGACCGGCGCCTCGATGGTCGACGACGCCGACCGCACGAACTCACCGAGCTCGCTCAGCTTGGCCATGAGGGCCTTGCTGTCGACGCCGAGCTCCTTGGCGAGCTCGTACACGCGGACCTTTGCCACAACTCTCCCTGTCTCGGCCCGCCCCGGACAGGGGGGACCGTCGTTAGTGCTCGGTACTCATCTCTGGGTGCTCATCGGGTGCCCATCGGCTTCCAACCCGCTTCCTGATCCAGACGACTCGACTGACGGCCGTTCCGGCCCGCCCCCCTGCTCGGCTGCCCGCTCGATCTCCGCTCGCAGGCCCTCGGTCCCGATCGACCCCACGCGCAGCGCGCGTGCGATCGCCCGACGACGTTCCGCGAGCTCCAGGCACCGTGGGTCGGCATGCACCCAGGCGCCCCGACCGGGCAGGACGCGACGGGTGTCGACCACCGCCCGGACCTGCCCGGCGTCGTCGGCCACCGCCACCACCCGCAGCAGGACGGACCGCGGACCTCGCACTCGGCACCCCACGCACGTGCGCACCGGGTCCGTGGTTCGACCGGGGTCTGTGCCGGACTCGGCACCGGAGTTCACGCGCTCGGGGGGCCGGGCGCTCGGCCCAGCGCCCGACAGTCTACCGCCCCGGCTCACCGGGCGGGACCCGGCGCCCCGGACGCACCCTCCGGCGTGGCGTGCCCGCCCTCGTCCGAGCGGATGTCGATGCGCCAGCCCGTGAGCTTCGCGGCGAGCCGCGCGTTCTGGCCCTCCTTGCCGATGGCGAGGGAGAGCTGGAAGTCGGGCACGACGACGCGGGCCGCCCGCGCGTCGGGGTCGACGATCGTCACCGAGCTGACCCGGGCGGGCGAGAGCGCGTTGGCCACGAACTCCGCCGGGTCGTCGCTGTGGTCGACGATGTCGATCTTCTCGCCCCGCAGCTCCGCCATGACGGCGCGCACCCGGGCGCCCATCGGGCCGATGCACGCGCCCTTGGCGTTGAGCCCGGGCACGCGGGAGCGCACGGCGATCTTCGTGCGGTGCCCGGCCTCGCGGGCGACGGCGGTGATCTCGACCGAGCCGTCGGCCACCTCGGGGACCTCGAGCGCGAAGAGCTTGCGCACGAGGTTGGGGTGCGTGCGGGACAGCGTGATCGAGGGGCCCTTGGGCCCGCGGGAGACGTCGAGCACGTAGCAGCGGATCCGGTCCCCGTGCCGGTAGGTCTCCGTGGGGACCTGCTCGTGCGGGGGCAGCACGGCCTCCGTGCCGCGGACCGCGACGAGCACGACGCGCGGGTCGCGGCCCTGCTGGACCTCGCCGGCCACGATCTCGCCCTCGGCGCCGCGGAAGGAGCCGAGCACCTGCTCGTCCTCGGCGTCGCGCAGGCGCTGCACGATGACCTGGCGGGCCGTCGACGTCGCCACCCGGCCGAACCCCTCGGGGGTGTGGTCGAACTCAGGCCCGAGGGTGGGCGGCTCGCCCTCGACGGCCGGGGGGAACTTCTCGCGCGCCCACACGGTCACGTGGCCCGTCCGCCGGTCGACCTCGACGCGCGCGTGCTCGTACGCGCCGGGCGTGCGGTGGTACGCCGAGAGCAGCGCGTGCTCGATCGCCGCGACGAGGGTGTCGAGACTGATGTCGCGCTCGTGCTCGACGAGCCGCAGCGCGGTCATGTCGATGTCCATCAGCCCTCCTCCCCCTCGTCCGGCGCCTCGGTGGTCCCGCTCGGCCGGTCGAGCTCCACCTCGACGACGCCGCGGACGACGTCGTCGAACGCGACCCAGATCTCGGCGTCGTCGACGCGCAGGACGAGGCCCCGCTCGTCGGCCTCGACGAGCCGCCCGCGCACGCGCGTGCCGTCCCGGCGCACGAGGCGCACGAGCCGGGTGCGCGCCCGGCGGAAGTGCCGCAGCTCGGTCAGCGGGCGGTCGGTGCCCGGCGTGGACACCTCGAGCGTGTAGGCGCCGGCGACGGGGTCCGCCGCGTCCAGGGCCGTGGAGATGTCGCGGGAGACGGCGCCCAGCGTGTCGGAGTCGATGCCGCCGATGCCGTCGGCCAGGTCGACGACGACGCGCACGACGCTCCGGCGCCCGGCGCGGGTCACCTCGACGTCCTCGAGGACGAGCCCCGCGGCCTCCACGACCGGCAGCACCGCCACCCGCACCGCAGCGGCCGGGCTGGAGCCGGTGACCATCGTCGCCTCCCTGTCTCGTGGCGGCCTGGCGCGGCCCGTCTGGACTTGTCCCTGACCTCGTGGGCCAGCCTAACGACTCGCACGCACCCCCGGCGCCGCCGGTCCGGGCGGCGTGAAAGGATCGCCCGCGATGACAGCCTCGCCCCGCGCGCCCCGCCCGCCGGCGCGCCGCACCGCGCGCCCCGCGCACCCCCGGCGCCCCTGGGGCCCGCGGGCCGCCGCGGCCCTGCTGCTGGCCGCCGCGGTGGCCGCCACGGGCGGCTGCGGGCTGCGCCTGGAGACCCCGCCGCCGCCCACGCCGACGCCGGACGCCGTCGAGCTCGTGCGGGACGCGACGGCGCGCGACGCCGTGGCGCTCGCCGAGCTCGCCACCGCGGCCGCCGAGGGCGAGCCCGTCGAGCTCGCGGCCGTGCTCGTGGGCGTCGCCGAGGCGTCCCAGGCCCACGCGACGGCCCTGGGCGGGGTCTACGAGATGTTCCCCGACGGCGCCTCGCCCGCCCCGTCGCCGACGCCGGACGCCCCCGCGGGCCCGTCGGCGCCGGCCACCCCGCCGCCGACACCGGACGCCGCCGCGGTGCTCGCCCGCCTCGACGAGGCCGCGGCCGCCGCCGCGCGCGACGCCGACGCCGTCGCCGACGGCGACCTGGCCCGCCTCCTCGCGGCGGTGGCCGTCAGCCGCGGGCTCCTCGCCGAGCAGCTCGCCGCGGCGACCGGCGGGAGCCGGCAGCCCCGCGAGCTCACCGTGCCCGAGCAGCTCCCGGCGGGCCTCGCGCCCGACGCCGCGGCCGCCGTCGTGCAGTCGGAGGACGCGCTGGGGATGGTCTGGGAGGTCGTCGCGGCCCGGTCGGCGGAGCCGGCGCGCACCGCGGCGGCCGAGCGTGCCGTCCTGCACCGCGAGCGCGCGCAGGCGTGGGCCGAGGCCGCCGGGCTCGCGGGCACCGCCGACGACCCGCGCGCGAGCGCGTACGGGCTCCCCGCCGAGCTCACCGGCGCGACCGTGACGCCGGAGGCCGCCGTCGCCGTGGCGGACGGCCTCGAGGCCGACCTCGCCGTCGTCTACGCGACGCTCGTGGCCGACGCCGCCCCGGGCGAGCGCGGCCCCCTGCTCGACGCGGTCGCCGAGCAGGTGCGGCGCGCGGTGGCCGCGGGCGCGCCGGTCCCGGCCTTCCCGGGGCTGCCCGAGCGCGCCTGAGCGGAGCTCAGCGCTCGAGCAGCGTGGCGACGAGGTCCTCGACGCGGTGCGCGGCGTCGTGCACCGGCACCTGCTCGGCGACCGGCCGGCCGTCGCGCACCTCGACGCCCAGGGCCTCGGCGTCGGCCGCGCGGCGCAGCCGCACCTCGACCTTGCCCTCGGCGAGCCCGCGGCCGACGACGACCAGCACGGGCGCGCCGATGAGCTCGGCGTCGGCGAACTTCACGCCGGGCGACACGCGCGGGCGGTCGTCGTAGAGCACCTCGACACCCGCGCCGTGCAGCTCGGCGGCCAGCTCGGCCGCGGCGTGGAAGACCGCGTCGTCCTTGCCCGTCGCGACGAGGTGCACGTGCACCGGGGCGACGGGCGCCGGCCAGGCCAGCCCGGCGTCGTCGTGGTTGGCCTCGGCGAGCGCCGCGACCGCGCGCGAGACGCCGATGCCGTACGAGCCCATCGTCACGGTGACGGCCTTGCCGTTCTCGTCGAGCACCTTGAGGCCGAGCGCCTCGGAGTACTTGCGGCCCAGGGCGAAGATGTGGCCCATCTCGATGCCGCGGGCCAGCTCGAGCGGGCCCGAGCCGTCGGGGGCCGGGTCGCCCGCGCGCACCTCGGCGACCTCGACGGTGCCGTCACCGGTGAAGTCCCGCCCGGCGACGAGGTCGAAGACGTGCTTGCCCTCGACGTTCGCGCCGGTGATCCAGCGGGTGCCGGCGACGACGCGCGGGTCGAGCAGGTAGCGCACGGCGTCCTCGCGGCCCGTGTTCGCGGCGCCGACGACGGCCGGCCCGATGTAGCCGCGCACGAGCTCGGGGTGCGCCGCGAAGTCGGCGTCGGTCGCGGGCGCGACCTCGGCGGGCGCGAAGGACGCCTCCGCGCGCTTGAGGTCCACCTCGCGGTCGCCCGGCAGCCCGACGACGACCACCTCGCGCGTGCCGTCCGGGTGGTCGAGCGCGAGCACGACGTTCTTCAGGGTGTCCGCCGCGGTCCACGGCCGGTCCGCGCGCGGGTAGCGCTCGTTCGCGAGGGCGACCAGCGACTCGATCGTCGGGGTGTCCGGGGTGTCCTCGACGTGCGCCGCGGGGGCGTCGTCGTACGGGATCGGGTCGGGCGCCGGCGTGGTCACGGCCTCGACGTTCGCCGCGTACCCGCCCGGGGAGCGGACGAACGTGTCCTCGCCGATCGGCGTCGGCGTGAGGAACTCCTCGCTGCGCGAGCCGCCCATCGCGCCCGACATGGCCGCGACGACGACGTAGTCGAGGCCGAGCCGGGCGAAGATCCGCTGGTAGGCCTCGCGCTGGCGCTGGTAGGAGGCCTCGAGCCCGGCGTCGTCGACGTCGAACGAGTAGGCGTCCTTCATGACGAACTCACGGCCGCGCAGCAGGCCGGCGCGCGGGCGGGCCTCGTCCCGGTACTTCGTCTGGATCTGGTAGAGCGCGAGCGGCAGGTCCTTGTAGCTCGAGCACAGGTCCTTGACCAGGAGCGTGAACATCTCCTCGTGCGTGGGCGCGAGGAGGTAGTCGGCCTCCTTGCGGTCCTTGAGGCGGAAGAGGTTCGGCCCGTACTCGGTCCAGCGGTTCGTCGCCTCGTAGGGCTCGCGCGGCAGCAGCGCCGGGAAGTGCACCTCCTGCGCGCCGATCGCGTCCATCTCCTCGCGGATGACCTGCTCGACCTTGGCGAGCACGCGCAGCCCGAGCGGCAGCCACGTGTAGATGCCGGGCGCGGTCCGGCGGATGTAGCCGGCCCGCACGAGGAGCTTGTGGCTGGGGACCTCGGCGTCGGCCGGGTCCTCGCGGAGGGTGCGCACGAACAGGGTCGACATCCGCCAGAGCATGGGCGTCAGCGTAGCGGCGGGCCGGGGCGGGGTCGGACCGCGGAGGTGGGCGGGGGTGTCCGGCGTCGGCGGCGACGGGCACGATGGGCCCGTGCCCGAGCTGCCCGAGGTCGAGTCCCTCGCCCGCTTCCTCGCCGAGCGCACGGCCGGCCGCACGGTCCGGTCGGTCGCCGTGGCGAACGTCAGCGCCCTGAAGACGTTCTCCCCCGCCCCGGCGGACCTCGTGGGCCGGCCGGTCACCGGCGTGGCCCGGCACGGCAAGTGGCTCGACCTGGCGACGGACAGCCCGCACCTCGTGTGGCACCTCGCGCGCGCGGGCTGGCTGCGCTGGTACGACGCCGTCCCCGCCACCCCCGTCCGGCCCGGCCGGTCCCCGCTGGCGCTGCGCGTCGCGCTCGACGACGGGTCGGGCTTCGATCTCACCGAGCAGGGCACCCGCAAACGCCTCGCGGTGCACGTCGTGCACGACGCGCGCGAGGTGCCGCTCGTGGCCTCCCTCGGGGTCGAGCCGCTGGGCGAGGAGTTCACCGTGGAGCGGTTCACCGAGCTCGCCCGCGCCCGGAACCAGCAGGTCAAGGGCCTGCTCCGCGACCAGGGCGTCATCGCGGGCATCGGGAACGCGTACTCCGACGAGATCCTGCACGCGGCCCGCATGAGCCCGTTCGCGCTCACGGGCAAGCTGTCCGACGACGACCTCGCCCGCCTGCACGCGACGATCCGCGCGGTGCTCACGGAGGCCCTGGAGGCGGCGTCGGGCCGCCCGGCGGCGGAGCTCAAGGACGCCAAGCGCCGCGGCATGCGCGTGCACGGCCGCGCGGGCGAGGCGTGCCCGGTGTGCGGCGACGTCGTGCGCGAGGTCTCGTTCGCCGACTCCGCGCTGCAGTACTGCGCGACGTGCCAGACCGGCGGCAAGCCCCTCGCCGACCGCCGCCTGTCCCGCCTGCTCAAGTAGCCGGCACGCCCGGTCCCGTCAGGACGGCGCCGTCAGAACAGCACCGTCGCGTACGTGCCGACCTGCCGGAACCCCACGCGCCGGTAGCACGCGAGGGCGGGCGCGTTGTAGGCGTTGACGTAGAGCGAGACGAGCGGGGCGACGCGGCCGAGCGTCTGCTGCACGACGGCGGCCATCCCGTGCTCCGAGATCCGCCGGCCCCGCAGCCGCGGGGTCACCCAGACGCCCTGCACCTGCGCGACCTGGGCGCTCACCGCCCCGAGGTCGGCCTTGAAGACGACCTCGGGCCCGTCCGGGCCGTCCTCGATGCGCACGAACGTGCGGCCCTCGTCGAGCAGCGCGCGCACGCGCGCCTCGTAGGCGCCCGGGCTCCCCGTGAGCGGCGAGTACCCGACCTCCTCGATGAACATGCTCACCGACGCCGGCAGCAGCAGCGGCAGCTCGTCCGGCCGGGCGACGCGGACCGCCGGGTCGGGCACCACGAGCCCGGGGTGGTCGATGACGAGCGACGGCTGGTCCGCCCGCACGTCGCGCGCGGGGCCCCACGCGTCCTCCAGCCGCCGCCACAGCTCCAGCACGCAGCGCGCCTCGCCCACGATCGACGAGCAGCGCCGCCCCTGGCGGCGGGCGGCGTCCGCGAAGGCGTCCAGCGCCTCGGCGTCGTCGGGGTCGCACACCGGCACGAGGTTGGCGCCCGCCCAGCACAGCGCGTCCAGCGAGCCCCCGCGCCGCATCCCCCAGATCGTCGCGGCGGCGCGGTCCGCGCCGGCCGCGATCGCGGCCTCGATGCGCGTCGCCGCGAGCACCGTCGCGACCGGGTCCTGCGCGCACAGGGCCGCGGCGTCGTAGAGGTCGACGTCGTCGACCACGGTGCGCGTCGCCGCGCTGCGCCACCGGCCCATGGCGCGATTGTGCCCCAGCGCTCCCCGGCGCGGCCCCCGGCGGACCGGGTGAGGTCAGGTGACGGAGACCACCGGCTCGCCGCCCTCGACGGGCTCCATCTCCTCGGCGAGGCGCATGGCCTCCTCGAGCAGCGTCTCCACGATCTGCGACTCGGGCACCGTCTTGATCACCTGGCCGCGCACGAAGATCTGGCCCTTGCCGTTGCCGGACGCCACACCGAGGTCGGCCTCGCGCGCCTCCCCCGGGCCGTTGACCACGCAGCCCATGACGGCCACGCGCAACGGCACGGACAGCCCCTCGAGCCCGGCGGTGACCCGCTCGGCCAGCGAGTAGACGTCCACCTGGGCGCGGCCGCACGACGGGCAGGACACGATCTCGAGCTTGCGCGGGCGCAGGTTGAGCGACTGCAGGATCTGGATCCCGACCTTGACCTCCTCGACGGGCGGCGCCGAGAGGGAGACGCGGATCGTGTCGCCGATCCCCTGGCTCAGCAGGGCGCCGAACGCCGTCGCGGACTTGATCGTGCCCTGGAACGCCGGGCCGGCCTCGGTGACGCCCAGGTGCAGCGGCCAGTCGCCGCGCTCGGAGAGCATCTCGTACGCCCGCACCATGACCACGGGGTCGTGGTGCTTGACGGAGATCTTGAAGTCGTGGAAGTCGTGCTCCTCGAAGAGCGACGCCTCCCACACCGCGGACTCCACGAGCGCCTCCGGCGTCGCCGAGCCGTACTTGGCGAGCAGCCGCGGGTCGAGCGAGCCCGCGTTGACCCCGATCCGCAGCGAGACCCCCGCGTCCGCCGCCGCGCGCGCGATCGCGCCGACCTGGTCGTCGAACTTGCGGATGTTGCCCGGGTTGACGCGCACCCCCGCGCACCCGGCGTCGATCGCGGCGAACACGTACTTCGGCTGGAAGTGGATGTCGGCGATGACCGGGATCTGCGACTTCTTCGCGATGATCGGCAGCGCGTCGGCGTCGTCCTGGCTGGGGACGGCGACGCGGACGATGTCGCAGCCGGCCGCCGTGAGCTCGGCGATCTGCTGCAGCGTGGCGTTGATGTCGGTCGTGGGCGTCGTCGTCATCGACTGCACGCTGACCGGCGCGCCGCCGCCGACGAGGACCTTGCCGACCCGGATCTGCCTGGTGGGCCGCCGGGGGGCCAGCACGGGCGGGGGCGCGGCCGGCATGCCGAGGTTGATGGGGGTGCTCACCGGTCCAGTATCCCTCGCCCCGCGCGGGCGACCGTCCGGGGGCGGCCCGCCGCGCGGCTCCTTCACCGAACCTGCCCGACGCCGCCCGGTCGCCCGGCGCCGCCCGTTCGCCGGCGCAGTTCCGTCCGCCCGTCCCGTCCGCCCGTGCCGTCAGCCCGTCCCGTCAGCCCGTGACCGGAACGACGAGGTCGGCGATGACGAGGAACAGGCCGAGCCCGATGAGCACCGCGAACACGCCGTAGGCGAGCGGCATCATCCGCGCCATGTCCGCCGGCCGCGGCCGCGGCAGCCCGCGCAGCCGGGCCCACTGCCGCTTCGCGCCCTCCCAGAGCGCGCCCGCGACGTGCCCGCCGTCGAGCGGCAGCAGCGGGACGAGGTTGAACACGAAGAGCGCGATGTTGAGCGAGCCGACGAGGCTCACCATCGCCGCGACCCGGTCCGCCACGGTGAGCTCCGACACGCTCGCGACCTGCCCGGCGACCTGCGCCACGCCCACGAGCCCGACGACGCCCGCGGGGTCGCGCTCGCCGGCGCCCACGATCGCGCGGCCGATGTCGGCGACCTGCCACGGCAGCCGCACGATCGTCTGCACGGTCTGCCACACGAGCTCCCCGACGAGCGGGACCGCCTCCGCGACCGGCACGGGCCGGCGCCCCGTCGTCGGGCTGATGCCGACGTACCGGATCACCTCGGTGACGACCTCGCCGTCCTCCTCGACGACCCGGTTGTCCTCGCCGAACACGGGCCGCTCGGTCTCGACGGGGTTCACCAGGAGCGTGAGCCGCTCGCCGTCGCGCTCGACGACGAGCGGGATGCCCACGCCCTCGCTCCCCCGGACCGCCGCCTGGAAGTCGGACCACTCGGTGATCGGCCGGCCGTCGAACTCGACGAGCACGTCCCCCACCTCGACGCCGGCCTCGTCGGCGGGGCTCGGCGGGTCGTCGGCGGTGCACTCGCGGTCCTGCGGCTCGTCCGCGGGCAGCACGCACCGGCCCACCATGCCGACGGTGGTCGTCGCCTCCGCGACGCCGTGCGTGACGAGCACGCCGCCGAGCAGCAGCGCCCCCACGACGAGGTTGATGAGCGTCCCGCCCGCCATGACCACGAGCTTCTTCGGCGTGCTGAGCCGGTAGAACGCGCGGTGGTCCTCGCCGGGCGGGATCTCCTCGGCGCTCGCCCGGCGCGCCTCCGCGACCATCTGCCCGACGACGCCGCGCGGCTTCTCGTCCTCGGCCCCGACGGCGTGCGCCGGGGGCAGCATGCCGACGAGCCGCACGTACCCGCCGAGCGGGATCGCCTTGAGGCCGTACTCCGTCTCGCCGCGCGTGGTGGACCACAGCGTGGGCCCGAAGCCGACCATGTACCGCGGCACGCGCACCCCGAACCGCTTCGCGGGGATCATGTGCCCCAGCTCGTGCAGCCCGATGGAGACGAGCAGGCCGACGACGAGCACGGCGATCCCGACGACGGTCGCCATCGCACCTCCCACCTCCGGGCGCCGGCGCGCCCGCCGCGGACCATCATCCCCTGCCCGGGCGGGTGCTCCGGGACCTCGTGCCCGCGCGGTGGCCGCGTGGCGCCCGCGAGCCACCGAGCGGGCTGCCCCCGCGGATTGCGGAGCGACCGCCCACGCGAGCAGGATCGCGTCATGAGCGCGCCGCTGGACGACCTCTCCCTGGCGATCGTCGCGCAGCTGCAGGAGGACGGGCGGCGCCCGTACGCGGCCATCGGCAAGGCCGTCGGCCTCTCCGAGACCGCGGTCCGCCAGCGCGTCCAGCGCCTGGTGGAGACCGGCGTCGTGCAGATCGTCGCGGTGACCGACCCCCACCGGATGGGGCTCATCCGGCACGCGATGATCGGCATCCGCGCCGAGGGCGACCTCCAGCGGGTCGCCGACGCCCTCGCGGCGATGGACGAGGTCGTCTACGTCGTCATCACGGCCGGCACGTTCGACATCCTCGCCGAGGTGCTCTGCGCCGACGACGAGGAGCTCCTCGGCATCCTCAACGACCGCATCCGGACGCTGCCCGGCGTCGTCGGCACCGAGACGTTCGTGTACCTCAAGGTGCGCAAGCAGCTCTCGACGTACCGCCGGCCCTGACGGCTCAGCGCGCGCCGAGCACCTCGCGCGCGGCGGCCCGGGCCCACGCGTCGGCGGCGAGGACCGCGTCGAGGTCGAGGTCGGCCGCGGGCGTCCCGGCGTGCCGCGCGAGGACGCGCTCGACGGTCGCGACGACGTCGCCGAACCGGATCCGGCCCGCGAGGAACGCGGCGACGCACTCCTCGTTCGCGGCGTTGTAGACGGCCGGGTGGGTCGCCGACGCCGCGACGGCCTCGCGCGCGAGCCGCACCGCCGGGAAGGTCTCCTCGTCGAGGGGCTCGAAGGTCCACGTCGCGGCGGACGTCCAGTCGCACGCCGGGGCGACGGCCGCCAGCCGCTCCGGCCAGGACAGGCCGAGCGCGATCGGCAGCCGCATGTCCGGCGGCGAGGCCTGCGCGACCGTCGAGCCGTCGACGAACTCGACCATCGAGTGCACGACCGACTGCGGGTGCACGACGACGGCGATGTCCTCGACCGGGACGTCGAAGAGCAGGTGGGCCTCGACCAGCTCGAGGGCCTTGTTGACGAGCGTCGCGGAGTTCACCGTGACGACCGGCCCCATCGACCACGTCGGGTGCGCGAGCGCCTCCTCGGGCGTCGCGTCCGCGATCTCGGCCGCCGCGCGCCCGCGGAAGGGGCCGCCGGACGCGGTGAGCACGAGCCGGCGGACGTCGGCGCGCCGCCCGGCCCGCAGGCACTGCCAGATCGCCGAGTGCTCGGAGTCGACGGGCACGACCTGGTCCTGCCGCCGCCGCGCCGCCGTCACGAGCGGCCCCCCGACGACGAGCGACTCCTTGTTCGCCAGCGCGAGCGTGCTGCCGGCGCCGAGCGCGGCGAGCGTGGGGCCGAGCCCGACGGCGCCCGTGATCCCGTTGAGCACGACGTCGGCCCCGGAGCCCGCGAGCGTCGTGGCGGCGTCGGGGCCGAGGAGGAGCTCGGGCTGGGGGCGGCCCGGCGCGAGGTCGGCGAACGCGGCCCGGACGGCGTCCGCGGCGCCCGCGTCGGCGAGCGCGACGACGGGCGTGCCCGTCGCCGCGGCCTGCTCGGCGACGAGCCGCGGGTCGGCGCCCCCCGCCGCCAGGCCGGCGACGGCGAACCTCCCGGGGTGCCGGGCCAGGACGTCGAGCGCCTGCGTGCCGACGGAGCCGGTCGAGCCGAGGACGACGACGCTGCGCGGCTTCACCCGGGCATTGTCCCGCACGCGGCCCTGGACGGCGGACAGGGCGGGATGCGGGGTGGCATGATCCGCGCCATGGTCAAGGAGTCGATGCTCGCCGCGGACGAGCAGGTCGTGTTCCGCGCGCACTCGCACTGGAAGAACATCTTCTGGCCGGTGGTGCTCACCCTGGTCGTGGGCGCGCTCGTCACGCTCGCCCTGCTCGAGTGGCTGCCGAGCCCGGAGGACCACGCCTGGCAGCGCTGGACCGTCGTGGTCGTCGCGGTGCTCGTCGTCGTCCCCTTCGGCCTCTGGCCGGTCGTGACGTGGCTCGCGTCGACGGACACGCTGACGACGCGCCGCCTCATCAGCCGCAGCGGCGTGTTCACCCGGCAGGGCCGCGACATCCCGATCGACCGCGTGCACTCGGTCAGCTACCGGCGCTCGCTCCTGGACCGGATGCTCGGCTCGGGCACGCTCGTCGTGCAGACCGCGGGCGACGACAGCGACGTCGAGCTGCACGACGTCGCGCGGATCGAGAAGCGCATGCTCCAGATGCAGGAGCTCATCCTCGACGCGGAGATCCCCGCCGAGGGCGAGGCCTGACGCTCACTCGACCCCGAGGAGCACCTCCACGGCGCGGTCGAAGAACGCGTCGACCGGGCCCTCCGCGTACGCGGCGTGCCCGCTCGCGCGCCGGAACGTGGCGGAGCGGATCTCGTCCGACGTCAGCGGCGCGCCGCGGTCGAAGTAGTCGATGAGCCGGCGGCACAGCGCGTCGACGTCCTCGGGGGCGTACCCCTGCTCGCCGCGGTGGGCGGGCGCGAACCGCTTGCCGTCGGGCCGACGCAGGCGCTCGTAGAGCGTGCGTGCCCGCGAGGCCACGTGCTCCATCCACGCCTGCTGCCCGTGCGCGGCCACGAACTCGGCACGCTCCCGGGCGGCGAAGGCCCGCTCGAGCCGGTCGAGCGCGGCGTCGACGCTCGCCGGCACGTAGCCGCCGCGCACCAGGTCGAAGGCGACCCGCCGCACGTCCTCGCCGGTCACCGGCTCCACCCTGTCCCCCTCGTACGCCCGGCGGGCGTGCTGGAAGAAGGTGTCGACCTGGTCCGGGTCGTAGCCCGTCCGCAGCGCGCCGACCGTGCGGAACATCCTGCTCTTCGTCATCTCTCCTCCGCGGCGAGCTGCCCGCAGGCGCCGTCGATGTCGCTCCCGCGCGTGTCACGCACGGTGGTCGGGATCCCCGCCCCGCGCAGCTCCGCGACGAACCGCGCGGCGACCGCCGGGTCGCTCGCGGTCCACCGCGAGCCCGGCGTCGGGTTGAGCGGGATGGGGTTGACGTGCACCCAGCCGCGCCCGCGCTCCGCCAGCTTCTCGGCGAGCAGCCGGGCGCGCCAGGCGTGGTCGTTGACGTCGCGGATGAGCGCGTACTCGATGCTCACGCGGCGCCCGGTCGTCGCGGCGTAGCGGTGCGCCGCGTCGAGCGCCTCGTCCACGCTCCAGCGCGTCGTGATCGGCACGAGCTCGCGCCGCAGCTCGTCGTCGGGCGCGTGCAGCGAGAGGGCGAGCGTCACGGGCAGCCCCTCGGCCGCGAGCCGGTCGATCGCCGGCACCAGGCCCACCGTGGACACGGTGACCCCGCGCGCGCTCATCCCGAAGCCGTCCGGCACCGGCGCGACCAGCCGCCGCACGGCGTCGAGCACTGCGCGGTAGTTCGCGAGCGGCTCGCCCATCCCCATGAAGACGACGTTCGACAGGCGGCCCGGGCCGCCGGCGACCTCGCCGTCGCGCAGCGCGCGCGCCGCCACGCGCACCTGGTCGACGATCTCCGCCGCCGAGAGGTTGCGCGTGAGGCCGAGCTGGCCGGTCGCGCAGAACGGGCACGCCATGCCGCAGCCCGCCTGGCTGGACACGCACAGGGTCGCCCGGTCCGGGTAGCGCATGAGCACCGACTCGATCCGCACGCCGTCGTGCAGGGCCCACAGCGTCTTGACGGTCGTGCCGGCGTCGGCGGTCACGGTCCGCACGGGTGTGAGCAGCGGCGGCAGGAGCGCGGCGGCGAGGGAGTCGCGCAGGCGCAGCGGCAGGTCCGTCATCTCCGCCGGGTCGGCGGTCAGGTGCCCGAAGTAGTGGGTGCCGAGCTGGCGGGCGCGGTACGCGGGCTCGCCCGCGGCGACCACGGCCTCGGCCCGCTCCTCGGGCGCCAGGTCGGCGAGGTGGCGCGGGGGCTTGCCGCGCCGTGGTGCCGGCACGAGCGTCAGCGTCGGCGGTGCCGCCCCGACCCGTCCCGTCATGCCGCCGGCACCAGGGCGAGCAGGACGAGGTGCACGAGCGGGGCCGTGAGCAGCATCGCGTCGATCCGGTCGAGCACCCCACCGTGGCCGGGCAGCAGCGTGCCCATGTCCTTGAGCGAGAGGTCGCGCTTGAGCATCGACTCCGCGAGGTCGCCGAGCGTGGCCGTGAGGACCGACGCGGCCCCGAGCGCGACGCCCACGAGCGGCGGCGCGTCGAAGACCCACACCATGCCCGCCGCGCCCACCGCGCACGCCAGCAGGAGCGACCCGCCGAGGCCCTCCCACGTCTTCTTCGGGCTCACCGACGGCGCGAGCGGGTGCCGCCCGGCGAGCACGCCCATCGCGTAGCCGCCCGTGTCGCTCGCCACGACGAGCAGGATGAACAGCCCCACCCGCTGGGCGCCGTCGGGCGCGGCGAGCATGAGCAGCACGAACCCGGCCATGAACGGGATGTAGGCGGCGGCGAACGTCGCCGCGGCGGCGTCGCGCAGCGCCTGGGCCCCGCCGCCGTCGAGGACCCGCCACACGACCGAGCCGCCCACCGTGAGGAGGAACGCGACGAGGAGCGCCTCCGGGCCCGAGGTGTAGGCCGACACGAGCATGCCGACCATGCCGACGACGAGCGGCAGCAGCGGGATGTGGATGCCCCGCCGCGTGAGCGCCTGGCCGAGCTCCCACAGCGCGGCGGTGCACGCCACCACCGCGAAGACCGCGAACGCCTCCTTGCGGAACCACAGCGACGCGCCGACCACCGCGAGGAGGCCGAGGCCCACCGCCACCGCGACGGGCAGGTCGCGGCCGGCCCGCGACGAGGTCGCGGGCCGGGGCGGGTCGGCGGTCACGGGGCTGCTCATCAGACCTCGAGGAGCTCGCTCTCCTTGCCGGCGAGCAGGTGGTCGACCGCCTCGATGTGGCGCTTGGTGATCTGCTCGAGCTCCTTCTCAGCGCGGACCACCTCGTCCTCGCCGGCCTCGCCGTCGCGCACGATCCGGTCGAGCTCGTCCTTCGCGTGCCGGCGCACGTTGCGGATCGCGACGCGGGCCTCCTCGGCCTTGTGCCGGGCGAGCTTGACGTAGTCGCGGCGGCGCTCCTCGGTGAGCTGCGGGAGCACCACGCGGATGACCTTGCCGTCGTCGGTGGGGTTGACGCCCAGGTCGGAGTCCCGGATCGCGCGCTCGATCGCATTCATCGAGCTCATGTCGTACGGCGAGACGAGGATCGTGCGGGCCTCGGGGGTCTGGAAGGACGCCAGCTGCTGCAGCGGCGTCGGCGTCCCGTAATAGTCGACGAGGATCTTGGCGAACATGCTGGGGTTCGCCCGGCCCGTCCGGATGGTCGCGAAGTCCTCCTTGGCGACCTCGATGGCCTTGTCCATCTTCTCCTCGGCGGCGAGGAGGGTGTCGTCGATCACCGATGCTCCTTCGACTCGTGACGGCGGCGGGTCCTGCGGTCAGGACTCCGTGAGCAGCGTCCCGATCCTCTCACCCCGCAGCGCCCGCGTGACGTTGCCTTCGGTCTCCATGCCGAAGACGCGCATCCGCACGCCGTTGTCGCGGCACATGCTCAGCGCGGTCGCGTCCATCACCTCCAGGCCGCTGACGAGGGCCTCGGTGTAGGTGAGCTGCTCGTAGCGGGTCGCCGTCGGGTCGTGGCGGGGGTCGGCGCTGTAGACGCCGTCGACCCCGTTCTTGCCCATGAGCACCTCGTCGCAGTGGGTCTCCAGCGCGCGCTGGACGCTCACCGTGTCCGTGCTGAAGTAGGGCAGCCCCGCGCCCGCACCGAAGATGACGACGCGGCCCTTCTCCATGTGCCGGATCGCCTTCAGCGGGATGTACGGCTCGGCGACCTGCCCCATCGCGATCGCCGTCTGCACGCGCGTGTGCACCCCGGCCTGCTCGAGGAAGTCCTGCAGGGCCAGGCAGTTCATGACGGTGCCGAGCATGCCCATGTAGTCGGCGCGCGCCCGGTCGAGCCCGCTCTTGGTCAGCTCCGAGCCCCGGAAGAAGTTGCCTCCCCCGACGACGACGGCGACCTGCACGCCCTCGCGGACGGCCGCCGCGATCTCCTCCGCGACCCGCCGGACGACGTCGGGCGCGAGGCCGACGCCGCCGCCCCCGAACGTCTCGCCCGAGAGCTTGAGGAGGACGCGCCGCGCGCGCCGCCTCCCGTCCGCGGTCTGCTGCCCGGTGTCCGCCACTGCCCCTCGCCCTCCGCCGTCGCCGGCCCTTGCCGATGTGCTGCACGGGTGCGGTTGCGGCCCGCGACCCTGCCGGGACGCGGGCCGCAACCTCGGGTCTCAGGCTCCCACGCGGAAGCGCACGAAGGCGGTCACCGTGCCGCCGGCCTCGGCGAGCACCTGGCCGACCGACTTCTTCGGGTCCTTCGCGAACGCCTGGTCGACCAGGACGTTCTCCTTGTAGAAGCCGTTCATGCGGCCGTCGACGATCTTCGGCAGCGCGGCCTCGGGCTTGCCCTCGTTGCGCGCGGTCTCCTCGGCGATCCGCCGCTCGTCGGCGACGGTCTCCGCGGGGACGTCCTCGCGCGTGAGGTAGGCCGGGGAGAACGCGGCGACGTGCATCGCGACGTCCTTCGCGACGGCGGTGCCCGCCTCGTCCGTGCCGACGAGCACGCCCACCTGCGGCGGCAGGTCCTTGTTGACCTTGTGCAGGTAGACGGTCACGCGCGGCGCGGTGACGCGCGCGACGCGGCGCAGCTGCAGCTTCTCGCCGATGACGGCGGCGGTCTCGTCGATCGCGGCCTGGACCGTGCGCCCGCCGGCGTCGGCGGCGAGGACCGTCGCGACGTCGTCGGTGCCGGCCGCGACCGCGGCGGCGAGGACGGCGTCGGCGAGCGCGATGAACTTCTCGTTCTTCGCGACGAAGTCCGTCTCGGAGTTCAGCTCGATGAGCACGCCCACCTGGCCGTCGCCGGCGTCGCCGACGTGCGCCGCCACGAGGCCGTCGGAGGCCGCGCGGCTCTCGCGCTTCGCGATGCCCTTGAGGCCCTTCACCCGGATGATCTCCGTGGCCTTCGCGATGTCGCCGTCGGCCTCGTCCAGGGCCTTCTTGACGTCGAGCATGCCCGCGCCCGTGCTCTCGCGCAGGGCCTTGATGTCAGCGGCGGTGTAGTTCGCCATTCACGTGTCCTTGTCAGCAGAAGGGGCGAGGGGGCGGCCGGTCACTTCTCGGCGGACTCGGCGGAGGGCTCGTCGGCGGACTCGGCCTCGGCCGGGGTCTCCGCCTCGGCGGGGGCCTCGGCATCGGCCGGAGCCTCGGCGGGGGTCTCCTCGGCCGGCGCCTCGGCCTCGGCCTTGGCCTTGGGCGCCTTGGGGGCGCGGGCCTTGGTGGCCTTCTCGGCCGGCGCGGCCTCGGCAGGCGCCTCGGTGGCCTCGGTGGCGGCCAGGGCAGCCGGGGCGGCCTCGGCGGCCGGGGCGGCCGCGTCGCCCGCACCGGCGAGGAGCTCGCGCTCCCACTCGGCGAGCGGCTCGGCCTCGACGGCCGCACCCTCGGCGGCGTCCGCCGTCGGGCCCGCGTGCCGGGCGATGAGGCCCTCGGCGACGGCGTCGGCGATCACGCGGGTCAGCAGCGCGACGGCGCGGATGGCGTCGTCGTTCCCGGGGATCGCGTAGTCGACGAGGTCGGGGTCGCAGTTCGTGTCGAGGATCGCCACGACCGGGATGCCGAGCTTGCGGGCCTCGTCGACGGCGAGGTGCTCCTTGTTGGTGTCGACGACCCACACCGCCGCGGGCAGGCGGTTCATGTCGCGGATGCCGCCCAGCGTCTTCGCGAGCTTGTCCTTCTCGCGGCGCATGATGAGCAGCTCCTTCTTCGTGAAGCCGCTGCCCGCCACGTCGTCGAAGTCGATCTCCTCGAGCTCCTTGAGCCGCTGGAGGCGCTTGTTGACGGTCTGGAAGTTCGTGAGCATGCCGCCCAGCCAGCGCTGGTTGACGTACGGCATGCCGACCCGGGCGGCCTGCTCGGCGACGGGCTCCTGCGCCTGCTTCTTCGTGCCGACGAAGAGCACCGTGCCGCCACGGGCGACGGTCTCGCGGACGAACGCGTACGCGCGGTCGATGTAGGCGACGGTCTGCTGGAGGTCGACGATGTAGATGCCGTTGCGCTCGGTGAAGATGAAGCGCTTCATCTTCGGGTTCCAGCGCCGGGTCTGGTGCCCGAAGTGGACACCGCTCTCGAGCAGCTGTCGCATGGTGACGACGGCCATGGTTCCTCCTGGCGCGGCCGGGCCGCGCGGCTGGGCGGACGCGCGGTCCGCGGTTCGGTTGTCGGCCCCGGCCGGGTGGCCGCGACCCCTGGCACCCTCGGCGTCGACACCGGGCCCCGGAGGGTCCGGACCGTCGTCGGCGCACGTCGTCGGCAGCGGGGCTGCGGGCGAGGAAGGGCGCGCGATGTCATCCGGCGAGCCGGATGCGTCGGCCATGCTACCGGACGCGGGCCCCCTGCCCGGACGCGAGCGCCTCCCGGTTGCCCGACGGCAGGGGTCGTCCGGGGCGCCGGGGCCGCCGACGGCGCGTCCACGGGTCCCCGGGCCCGCGGCGCCTCCCCCGGCGGGACGGGTCGGGGCCGCGGCCGGGCCCCGCCGGCGCGAGGCTCGATCCGTGCGCCCCGCCCTCGTCCGCCTCTGCGCGCCGCTCCTCGCGGCCGGTCTCGCCGCGCTCCCGGCCGCGCCGGAGCCGCCCGCGGACGCCTCCGGGGCGCCGTCGCCCGCCTACGGCCTGCCCGTCGCGGGGCCGGTCGCGCGCTTCTTCGACCCACCGCCGGCGCCGTGGGCTGCGGGGCACCGTGGCGTGGACCTCGCCGCGGCGGCGGGCACGCCCGTGCTCGCGCCCGCGGACGGCACCGTCCTGTTCAGCGGGCGCGTCGTGGACCGGGTCGTCGTCACCGTCGGGCACCCGGACGGGCTGCGCAGCAGCCTTGAGCCCCTCGAGGACCCCCTGCCCGTCGGCGCCGTGGTGCGCGCGGGCGAGGTGGTCGGGCGCCTCGCCGCGACGGCGGGGCACTGCGCGCCGGCCACGTGCCTGCACTGGGGCGCGCGGCGCGGGGACGCCTACGTCGACCCGCTCGACCTGCTCGGCCGCGCGCCGGTCGTGCTCCTGCCGGACCGGCCCCGGCCGGCGGCGGACGCGCGGGGCGCGGTCAGTACGTGTCGCTCTCCTGCAGCGTGGTCCGCAGCCGCAGCATCGCGGCCGTGTGCATCTGGGAGATCCGCGACTCCGTGACGCCGAGCACCCGCCCGATCTCGGCGAGCGTCATGCCCTCGTAGTAGTAGAGGACGAGGACGATCTTCTCCCGCTCGCCGAGGCGCTCGATCGCGCGGGCGAGGAGCACCTTGGTCTCGGCGACCTCGACGGTCGCGGCGGGGTCGACGGCGTGGTGGTCCTCGAGCGTGTCCAGCAGGCTGAGCGAGTCGCCGCGGTCGCTGCCCGAGCCGAGGAGCTCGTCGAGGGCGGCGACGTTGACCGTCGAGAGCTGCGTGAAGATCGCGCGGAGCTCGCCCACGCCCATCTCCAGGCGGTCGGCCACCTCCTGCTCGGTCGGCTGGCGCCGCAGCTCTGCCTCGAGCTCCGCGTACGCGCGGTCGACGGCGCGCGCCTTGGTGCGCACGGAGCGCGGGATCCAGTCGATGGCCCGCAGCTCGTCGATGATCGCGCCACGGATGCGGGCGCTGGCGTACGTCTCGAACTTCACGGCCCGCTCGGCGTCGTACTTCTCGATCGCGTCGATGAGGCCGAACATGCCGTAGGACACGAGGTCGGCCTGCTCCACCGTGCTCGGCAGGCCCGCGCCGACGCGGCCGGCGACCATCGTGACGAGCGGGGCGTAGTGCAGGATCAGCCGCTCGCGCGCCGTCCGGTCGCCCGACTCCTTGAAGACCGCCCAGAGCGACTCGAGGCTCATGGCGTCCTCCGCGGCGCCCTCGACGTACGGGCGCGGCACCACCGACGCCGCCTGCTGGCGGGTGGTCGTCGGCGCCTGCTCGGCGCGCGTCTGGCTCGTCATGGTCATGCCCTCGGGTGGGCCTGCTCGTAAGAGCGGCGGAGCCGCTCGGGCGTGACGTGGGTGTAGCGCTGCGTCGTGGTGAGCGTCGCGTGGCCGAGGATCTCCTGCACGCTGCGCAGGTCGGAACCGCCGGCGAGGAGGTGCGTGGCCGTCGAGTGCCGCAGGGCGTGCGGTGCGACGTCGTCGACGCCCGCGGCCGCGGCCGCGCGGTGCACGAGCGCGCGCACCTGCCGCTGGTCGACCCGCCGCCCCCGGGCGCCGAGGAGCAGCGCGGCGCCGGAGTCGCGCGTGACGAGGCGCTCCCGCGCGTCCTCGAGCCAGGCGTCGAGCGCCCGGGCCGCGGGGACGCCGAAGGGCACGACGCGCTCCTTGCCGCCCTTGCCCATGACCCGCAGCAGGCGACCGGAGCGGTCCACGTCGCCGACGTCGGCCGCGACGAGCTCGCCCACGCGCACGCCCGTGGCGTAGAGCAGCTCGAGGGCGACCCAGTCCCGGACCGTCAGCGGGTCGTCGCTCGTGGCGGCCAGCCGCGCCACCTCCAGGAGCCGGGTGGCGGCCTCGACGCCGAGCACCGGCGGGAGCGTCGCGCCCGGCTGGGCGGTGACGAGCCGCGCGCTCGGGTCGGCGTCGACGAGGCCCGACTCGAGGGCCCAGCCGAAGAACGAGCGCACCGCGGCGCCGCGCCGGGCGACCGTGGCCCGCGAGAGGCGCGCCGCGACCATCGACGCGAGCCAGCCGCGCAGCAGCGGGAGGTCGACCTCGCGCCACGTGCGGCCCCGGCTCTCGGCGTAGGCGAGCAGGTGCCGCACGTCGCCGGTGTAGGCACGGACGGAGTGCGGCGACATGCCTCTGTCGAGCTCCAGGTGCGCACCGAAAGTGGCCACGACCTCGTCCCCGGTCATGGCCACGACGCTGGTCACCGCTGGGTGCACCCGTCTACCGTGGCCTGTCGATCCGCCAGTCACAAGACGGCACACAGAGACTTCACCCGCTCCAAGTCCGTGCAGTTCGCCGCAGTGACTGACTTATCCGGATTTGGGCGATTCTGCAGGTCAACGCCGCCACGCCCCGCCCTCCCGCCGCGCGAGCCCGACGAGCTCGAGCCGCCCGAGCGCGGCGCGCACCTCCGGCAGCGCGAGGCCGGCGGTCCGGGCGAGCACGTCCTCGGGCACCGCCCGGCGCACGGGCAGCGCGTCGAGCGTGCACCGCTCGACCGGGTCGAGGTCGTCGCCGGGGCGCGGTGCCGTCGCGGGCTCCGGCGCCGGCGTCGGCCCGACGAGCTCGAGGACCTCCGCCGCGTCCGTCACGCACACGGCCGACCCCTCGCGGAGCAGCCGGTGGCAGCCGGCGGACATGGCCGACGTCACGGGGCCCGGGACCGCGCCGACGGGCCGCAGCAGCTCGGCGGCGCGCCGGGCGGTGCTCAGCGCCCCGGACCGCCACGCCGCCTCGACGACGACGGTGGCCGTCGTGACCGCGGCGATGAGCCGGTTCCGCTGGAGGAACCGGACCTTCGCGGGCGCGCTGCCGGGCGGCACCTCCGAGACGAGGGCGCCCGCCTCGAGGACCGCCTCGAGCAGGTCCGCGTTCCCCGCCGGGTACAGGCGGTCCACCCCGCCCGCGAGGAAGGCGACCGTCCGCCCACCGACGGCGAGCGCGGCCCGGTGCGCGACGGCGTCGATCCCGTAGGCGCCGCCCGAGACGACGCAGCGGCCGGCGTCGGCGATCCCCGCGGCGAGGTCGGCGGTGACGTGCTCCCCGTAGGCCGTGCAGGCCCGGGCGCCGACGACGGCGACCGAGCCCGCCAGGAGGCGGCCGGCGTCGGCGGCGCCCCGCACCCACAGGCACACCGGCGCGGCCGTCCCGAGGTCGTCGAGGCCGTCCGGCCAGCCGTCGTCCTCGGGCACGACCAGGCGCCCGCCGACGCGCTCGAGCATCCACAGCTCCCGGCGCGGGTCGAGGCCCGCCAGCCGCACCCGCCACCGCTCGGCCGCGGCCGCCAGCCGCGCCGCGGCCCGCGCACGCCCGCCCGGCTCGCCGTCGTCGACCGCCGCCACGGGCGGCGCCGCGCCGGCGCGCAGCCACGCCAGCGCCTCCTGCGGGCCGAGCGCCGCCAGCAGGGCGCCCGCCACGGCGTCCCCCGGCTCCACGAGCCGGCTCCAGGCCGCGCGGGCGAGGCGCACGGCGTCGTCCGCCCCGCTCATCCGCCGAGCCCGCCTCGCGTGCGCAGGAGGAGCGCCTGCCGCACGTCCGAGCCGTCGGGGCCGGACGCGCCGCGCAGGTCCGCCAGCGTCCACGCCAGCCGGAGCACGCGGTCGCGCCCGCGCAGGCTGAGCGTCCCCGCCTCGACCGCGCGCTCGAGGTCCCGGTGCCCGGCGCGCGCGGGCCGGTGGTCGCGCAGCCAGGAGCCCGGCACCTCCGCGTTCGTCCGCCACGGCGTACCGGCCAGCCGCCGGGCCGCCGCCTGCCGCGCCTGCGCCACTCGGGCCGCCACCGCCGCCGTGGCCTCCCCCCGCTCGTCCCGGGCGCACTCGGCCCGGGTCACGGGCAGCACGTCGACCTGGACGTCGATCCGGTCGAGGAGGGGCCCGGAGAGCCGGCTGAAGTAGCGGCGCCGCACCAGGGACGAGCAGTCGCAGCCGTGCCCCTTCCCGGACAGCCCGCCGCACGGGCACGGGTTCGCCGCGAGGACGAGCTGGAACCGGGACGGGAACCGGGCGGAGCCCGCGGCCCGGTGCACGACCACCTCCCCGTGCTCGAGCGGCTGGCGCAGGGTCTGGAGCACCGCCGGGCTGAACTCCGGGGCCTCGTCGAGGAAGAGCACGCCGCGGTGCGCCCGGGACACCGCACCCGGCCGGGGCAGCCCGCTGCCGCCGCCGACGATCGCGGCGGGCGTCGCGGTGTGGTGCGGGTCCTCGAACGGCGGGCGGCGCAGCAGCCCGTCGCCGGGCCGGAACGTGCCCGCCACGGAGTGCACGGCGGTGACCTCGACCGCCGCCTGCTCGTCGAGGTCCGGCAGGAGCCCCGGCAGCCGCGCGGCGAGCATCGTCTTGCCCGCGCCGGGCGGTCCGACCATGAGGACGTGGTGCCCGCCCGCGGCCGCGACCTCGAGCGCCCACCGCGCCGCCGACTGCCCGACGACGTCGGCGAGGTCCGGCGTCGGCCCGCGCGGCACCCCGTGCGTGGTCGCCGGCACCGGCTCGACGTCCGGCACCTCGACGTCGGCGCCGTACCAGGCGGCCACCTCGGCGAGGTGGGTCGCCGCGCGGACCTCGGCACCCGGGACGAGGCGCGCCTCGGCGGCGTTCCCCGCGGGCACGACGACGCGCGGCCGGCCCGCCGCCACGGCCGCCGCGACCGCCGGGAGGACGCCGCGGACCGGTCGCACGCGCCCGTCGAGACCCAGCTCGCCGAGGTGCACGACGCCGGCGGGCTCGGCCGGCCGGCAGAGCCCGGCCGCCGCGAGGGTCGCCACGGCGATCGCCAGGTCGAACCCCGAGCCCGCCTTGGGCAGCGACGCGGGCGACAGGTTCACGGTGATCCGCCGCTGCGGCCACGAGAGCCCGGAGGACGTCGTCGCCGCGCGGACCCGGTCCCGCGCCTCCGCGAGCGCGGCGTCCGGCAGGCCGACGAGGGTGAACGCCGGGACCGACGCCGCCAGGTGCGCCTCGACGTCGACGAGGTGCCCCGTCAGACCGACGAGCGACACGGCCACCGTCCGCCCGAGGCCCATCAGAGCACCCCGGCCAGGTGCTGCACGCGCGCGGCGCCGCGCCCGCCGGCGCGCACCGCGACGACGTCGACCCGGACGCCCCGCGGCCGCAGGTCGTGGCTCGCGAGCCACTCCCCCGCGAGGCGCCGCAGGCGCGCCAGCTTCGCGGGCGTCACCGCCTCCGCCGGGTGCCCGAACCCGTCGCCCGTGCGGGTCTTCACCTCGACGACGACGAGCTCGTCCCCGTGCAGCGCGACGATGTCCAGCTCGCCCGCGGCGCCCCGCCAGTTCCGGTCGAGGACCTGCCACCCCTGCTCGACCAGGTACGCGGCCGCCACCTTCTCGCCGTACCGCCCGACCGCGTCCTTGGCACGCACGTGACCACCTCCGCGCGCAGGATCCCCGCCGAAGGGACGTACCGCCCGCCGCGGCCCGCCGCTACGGTGGGCGGCATCACCGGCGGGGGCCACGGTGGACGGCCCCCAGATCGCCGAGCGACGAGAGACCGGGAGATCGGATGCGCGTCCTGCTCGCTCCCGCCAACATCGCGGGGCAACCCTGGGGCATGGCTCAGGGCCTGCGCGCGCTCGGCCACGAGGCGGAGGTCTGGGAGGTCGGGCCGACCCGCTTCCGCTACCCCGCCGACCGCACGCTGCCCGTGCCGACCGACACCCGGCAGGCCCTCGCCTTCGTCTCCGAGGCCGTCGCGGGCGGGTTCGACGTCGTGCACTTCCACTTCGCCCGGACCCTCGTCGGCACGGCGGGCGGCCTGCCCTGGTTCTGGGACCTGCCCGTGTGGGCGGCCCTCGGGGCGCGCATCGTCCTGACGTTCCACGGGAGCGACATCCGGCTGCGCAGCCACCACCTCGCCACCGACGAGTGGAGCTTCTACCGCTACGCCGACATCCCGTGCGACGAGGACCTGATCGCCGCCCGCCTCGAGGTGCTGCTCGCCTACGCCGACGCCACCACCGTCGGCAGCGTGCTCGACCTGCCCTACGTGCCGGGTGCCGTCGTCGTCCCGAAGGTGGTCGACCTCGCCGGCCTGCCCGACGCGCCGCTCGCCGGGACGGCCGCCGGCCGGCCACCCGTCGTCGCGCACGCCCCGTCGCTCCGCGCGACCAAGGGCACCGACATGATCCTCGCGGGGCTGGACCGGCTGCGCGCCCGCGGCGTGGAGTTCGAGCTCGACCTCGTCGAGGGCGTCACGCACGGCGAGGCCCTCGCGCGCATGGCGCGCGCCGACGTCGTCGTCGAGAAGCTGCTGGGCGGCGACGCCGGCATGACCTCGCTCGAGGCGATGGCCATGGGCAAGGTGGCCGTGGCGCGGATCCGGCCCGAGGTGCGCGCGCACGCGCCGGACGTGCCCGTCGTCGACGCCGACCCGACGACGTTCGTCGACGTCATGGCGGACCTCCTCGCCGCCCCGGAGCGGCTGGCGAGCCTCGGGACGCGCGGCCGCGAGCACGTCACCCGGCACCACGCGCCGGCCGTCGTCGCCGAGCGGCTGGTCGGGCTCTACCGGGTGCGCCGCCCGCACGCGCCCGTGGTGCCGCCCGGCTGGACCGCGCCCGACATCGCGACCCGGCTGCACGACGCCGAGCGGCGGGTCGCCGAGCTCGAGGCCGAGAACCGGCGCCTGCGCCGGCGGCTCGCGGCGGCGCGCCCCGACCTGCTCGCCCGCACCCTCGCGCGGCGCGCCGCGGCCCGGGGCGCCCGCCTGCGCGGGCGGCTGCGCGGGCGCGGGGACTGACCGTCCCGGACGGTCTCGCCGGCCGCGCCCTCAGCGGCGGAAGCCCCCGCCGTCCGGGAGGTCGAGCTCGGTCTTCGCGAGCTCCTCGACGTTGACGTCCTTGAACGTGACGACCCGCACCGACTTCACGAACCGCGCGGACCGGTAGACGTCCCACACCCAGGCGTCGCCGAGCTGGAGCTCGAAGTACACCTCGCCGGCCGCGGACCGCACCTGGAGGTCCACGTGGTTCGCCAGGTAGAACCGCCGCTCGGTCTCGACGACGTAGGCGAACAGGTTCACGACGTCGCGGTACTCGCGGTACAGCGCGAGCTCCATCTCCGTCTCGTAGTTCTCGAGGTCCTCCGCGCTCACGAGTCCATCATCGCCCATCGCTCGTCGGGTCCCGGGGCGTCGGCCGGCGACCCCTCGGCCGCCGCCCCCTCGGCCGCCGCCTCCTCGGCCAGCGGCAGCCGCCAGCTGCGCCGGTGGAGCGGCGTCGGCCCCAGCGCGCGCAGCGCGTCGAGGTGCTCCGGCGCCCCGTAGCCCTTGTTCTCCGCCCACCCGTAGTCGGGGTGGCGCTCGTGCAGCTCGGTCATCAGCGCGTCCCGCGTGCACTTGGCGAGGATGCTCGCGGCGGCGACGGACGCGCAGGCGCGGTCGGCCTTGACCCGCGTGCGCACGGCGACGCCGTCGAGGTGCGCGTACCCGTCGCACTCGGCGCGCGCGGCGACCGCGACCTCGTCGTCGCCGAGCTCGAACAGCCCGGGCTGGCGCGGGGCGCTCAGCCAGTCGTGCGAGCCGTCGAGGAGCACGACGTCGGGCACCGTGCCCAGCGCGGCCAGCGCCCGCCGGCCGGCGAGCCGGAGCGCCGCCACGATGCCGAGCGCGTCGATCTCCGCCGGGCTCGCGTGGCCGACGGCCCGCGCCAGACCCCAGCGGCCCAGGGCCGGCAGCAGGCGCTCGCGCGCGAGCGGCGTGAGGAGCTTGGAGTCGGCGACGCCCTTCGGGCACGCCCGCGTGCCGAGGTCCACGGCCACCGCGCCGACCGTGACGGGGCCGGCCAGCGCGCCGCGGCCCACCTCGTCCATGCCGACGACGAGCCGCGCCCCCGCGCGCAGCAGGGCCCGCTCGTGGCGCAGGTCGGGACGCGGCGGCATCAGAGGGACCTCACGGCACGTCGGCGAAGGTCGCGCCCGGGTTGCGGAGCACGGTGGCGCGGTCGAGCGGCCAGATGGTCACCTGGGCCACGCCGACGACGTTGCGCAGCGGGATCGCGCCCCCGCCCGGGTCGCCCAGGTGGAAGCGGGAGTCCTGGGAGTTCGCGCGGTTGTCCCCCATCACCCACAGGTGGCCCTCGGGGACGACGGCGGAGAACTCGACCTCGCTCGGCCGCACGCCCGGGCGCAGGTACGGCTCGTCCAGCGGCACGCCCGCGACCGTCACGCGCCCCTGCGCGTCGCAGCAGGCGACGGTGTCCCCGGGCAGCGCGATGACCCGCTTGATGAGGTGCTCGCCCGAGTCCTGCGGCATGAGGCCGACGAACGTCAGCGCGTCGGCGAGCGCATCGCGCACCCCGCCGGGGCCGGGGGCCTGCGGCTCGAGCCAGCCACCCGGGTCCTTGAAGACGACGACGTCGCCCCGGTGCACGTCGAGCGGGCCCGGGGCCAGCTTCGACACGAGCACCCGGTCACCGACGGCGAGCGTGTCCTCCATCGACCCCGTGGGGATGAAGAAGGACTGCACGAGGAAAGTCTTGATGAGCATCGACAGCACGAGGGCGCTGACGACGACGATCGCCGTCTCCTTCAGCCACGCCCCGAGCCGCCCGCGCCGCGACCGACGGACCGGCCGCCCGGGCGCCCCCCGGTCGACCGCCTCGTCTCCTGCCGCCACGCGCGTCACGCCCTCCACCCTGCCACGCCGACGCCGGCCCGCCGCGCCGACACGGACGCGACGGCCGGCCGAACCCGCGGTGCCCGGCCGTCAGTGGGCGGTGCTCTCGCGCTTCTCCTTGATCTTCGCCTTCTTGCCGCGCAGCGAGCGCAGGTAGTACAGCTTCGCGCGGCGCACGTCACCGCGGGTGACGACCTCGATCGAGTCGACGGTGGGCGAGTGCAGCGGGAAGGTCCGCTCGACGCCGACGCCGAAGCTGATCTTCCGCACGGTGAAGGTCTCGCGCACGCCGCCGCCGGAGCGAGCGATCACGACGCCCTGGAACGCCTGGATGCGGGAGCGGTTGCCCTCGACGACCTTGACGTTCACCTTGACGGTGTCGCCGGGACGGAAGTCGGGGACGTCGTCACGCAGCGAAGCCGCATCGACGGAGTCGAGGATGTTCATGGTCGTCGCTTCCTCGCCCTGCCACAGGTCAGCGCGTCGCTCATGCAGCCGCGCGGGGCGGGCTGCCGGGTCGGATCGTCCACGGTCGCGTCACGGGCCGGGACGCCTCCCCTGTGGCAGAGGCGCGGCCGACGCACACCGGCGGATCAGTCTGCCACACCGCGGGCGTCGGTCTCGACTTCGCCCTCCCGCACCACGCGGTCCGTCACCGTCCAGCCGAGGCCGCGCAGCACCTCGCGGTCGTGCGCGTCGAGCGTCGCGGGGTCGAGGCGCGCCAGCAGGTCCGGGCGCACGGCCGCCGTGCGCTCGAGCGCCCGGTCCCGCCGCCAGCGCGCGATCCGGGCGTGGTGGCCGGAGAGCAGCACCTCCGGCGCCGCGAGGTCCCGCCACACGGGCGGGCGGGTGTACACGGGGTACTCGAGGAGCCCGGAGGCCCCGTGGGACTCCTCGGCGAGCGACTCCGGGTTGCCGAGCACCCCGGGCAGGAGCCGCGCGACCGCCTCGACGACGACGAGCGCCGCCACCTCCCCGCCGTTGAGCACGTAGTCGCCGATCGACAGCTCGTGCACCCGCACGCCGCGGGCCCGGTAGTGCTCCGCGACGCGCGCGTCGACGCCCTCGTAGCGGCCGCACGCGACGACGAGGTGCGCCCGCGTGGCGAGCTCCTCCGCGAGTCGCTGCGTGAACGGCACCCCGGCGGGCGTCGGCAGCACGAGGTCGACGTCGGGGTCCTCGCCCGCGGGCAGCAGCGCGTCGAGCGCCTCGCCCCACACGTCCGGGCGCATGACCATGCCCGCCCCGCCGCCCAGCGGCGTGTCGTCGACCGTCCGGTGCCGGTCGTGCGCCCAGTCGCGCAGGTCGTGCACTCGCAGGTCGAGCACGCCCGCCTGCCGCGCCTTGCCGACGAGGGACAGCTCCAGCGGCGCGAGGTACTCGGGGAAGATCGTGACGACGTCGACGCGCACGGCTCAGCCCTCGCCGTCGTCCGGCGCGGGGCCGGCGCCCGGCTCGTCGACGAGCGCGGCGTCGGCGTCGGCGGCCAGCAGCCCGGCGGGCGGGTCGAGCACCACACGGCCGCCGCGCGGGTCCACGACGGGCACGATGGCGCGGACGAAGGGCACGAGCGTCGTCGCGCCGTCCGTCTCCCGCACGACGAGCACGTCCTGGGCCGGCAGGTGCTCCAGCCCGACGACCTCCCCGACGACCCGCCCGTCGGCGAGCTCCGCCCGCAGCCCGACGAGCTCGTGGCGGTACCACGCGTCCTCCTCGTCGGACGGGCCGACCTCGACGACGAGGTCGACGCCCCGCAGCCGCTCGGCCGCCGTGCGGTCGGCGACCTCCCGGAAGGTCACGTACCAGCGGCCCGCCTGGGTGCGCGTGCGCGCGACCGTGAGCGGCCCGACGTCGGGCGGGGACGTGGCGAGCACGGCGCCGACGGCGAGGCGCTCGTCGGGCGACTCCGTGCGGACGTCGAGGGCGACCTCGCCGCGCAGGCCGTGCGCGCGGCCGACCGTCGCGACGACGAGCTCCATGGGTCCTCCCTCCGGTGGGCCGAGCCCCGGGCACGACCACGGCCCGGGCACGACGACGGCCCGGCCCCAGGGTAGGGGCCGGGCCGTCGGTGGCGTACGACGGGCCGCGTCAGCGCTGGTCGGCGTCCAGCACGTCGACCCGGACGGGGCCGTGCGACAGCGCGCCGATCACCGTGCGCAGCGCACGCGCGGTGCGTCCGCCGCGGCCGATGACGCGCCCGAGGTCGTCGGGGTGCACCCGGACCTGGAGGAGCTGGCCGCGACGCAGGCTCCGCGCGCTCACGCGCACGTCGTCCGGATGGTCGACGATGCCCCGGACCAGGTGGTCGAGCGCGTCGGCGAGCATCAGGCCTGCTCCTCCGCGGCGGCCTCGGCAGGCTCGGCGGTCTCGGCCTCGGCGGGCGCCTCGGCGTCGGCGGCGGGCTCGGAAGCCTTCTCGCGCGCGGCGGAGGCCTTCGCCTTGGCCTTCTCGGCCGCGTCGGCGGCGGCCTTCACCGCGGCCGCGGCGTCGTGGCCGCCGGACTTCGTGCGGAGCGTGCCCTCGGCACCGGGCAGGCCCTTGAACTTCTGCCAGTCACCGGTGATCTTCAGCAGGGCGAGGACCTGCTCGGTCGGCTGCGCGCCGACGCCGAGCCAGTACTGCGCCCGCTCCGAGTCGACCTCGATGAGCGACGGCTCCTCGGTCGGGTGGTACTTGCCGATCTCCTCGATCACCCGACCGTCGCGCTTGGTGCGCGAGTCGGCGACGACGATGCGGTAGTACGGCGCCCGGATCTTGCCGAGGCGCTTGAGGCGGATCTTGACGGCCACTTCGGTGGTCTCTCCTGGTTCACGCGGGGTGGTCCGCCGCGCGCGACCCGTGGGGAGCAGGCGCGTGGGAGGACCGAGGACGCGACGACCGTCGGGTAGAGGGACCGGCGACGTCGGGTACAGCGGGCCATTCTGCCAGACGCCGCCCCGCACCGCGGACGCGCGCCGCGGACCCACCCGCAGGCGCGGCGGTGAGAGGCTGGGACGGCCCACCCCGACCGAGGAGGTCCGCATGAGCGAGCCCAGCCGCCAGGTGCCCGTCCGGTTCCAGGTCGAGGTCCCGCCGGACGTCGAGGCCGGCGTCCCCGCCGAGTTCGCGAACGTGTGGCACACGCGCACGTCGTTCGTGCTCGACTTCGCGGTGCCCAAGGGCCCGCCGCAGGTGCTCGACGACGAGGCCGGCCGCCGGGCCGTCATCACCGCCAAGGTCGTCTCGCGGGTGCGGATCCCCCCGCAGCAGGCGTTCGAGATCGCGCGGGCGCTCACCCAGCAGCTGGACATGTGGGAGAAGGAGACCGGCGCGGGCCGCCCGCAGCCGCCGTCGTCGCCCCCTGCTCCCCCGGCCTGAGGCGCCGTCAGAACGCGAGCCCGGGGACGAGGAAGACCGCCGGCAGCGCCGCGACGACGACGGCGACCCAGCACCACGCGAGCCCGCCGCGCCGCTCGCGCGCCATGCTGCCGACGAGCCACACCAGCAGGCCGGCCATCGCCGCGAGGCCGGGCACGATCGTCACGGTCATCGCCTCGGGGCAGTCGAGGATCGCGCCGTCGGCGCAGGAGTCGATCCCGGCCGGCACGTGCCACGAGACGAGCACGTCCATCACCGCCGCCAGCCCGACGAGCACGGCGGTGACGGCCAGCTGGGCCAGCGTGGAGCGCCGCGAGCGGACCGGCGCCTCGTCCGGCTCGGCGAAGGTCACGGGGCCGGCGCGGCCGTCGCGCGCCCGGGGCGCCGTCGTCCCTGCAGGTCGCATGGCCGCAGCCTGGCACCCGCCGGTGCCCCCGCGCAGCCGTCACGGGCCCCCGACGGCGAGGATCACCCGATCTTTCACCACCACCGCACGGCCGGGACCGCCAGCGCCCAGGGCAGGGCCGCCACGAGCACGGCGACCCACAGGAGCCCGGTGCCCCGGCCCCTGTCGCGCCGCACGTCCCCGGCCAGCCAGAGCACGAGCGCGACGAGCGCGAGCCCGGCCGCGCCGGCCGCCGCCGGCAGGGCGGGGCCGCAGAGGCGGTCGTCGCACGTCGACGTCCGCACGGGCAGGCCGAGCGCCACGACGAGGTCGCCCGCGAAGAGGACGAGGAGCAGCAGCGCGCTGACGACGGCGGCCGCGCGTCCGCGCCCGCGCGCGGTCGTCGGGGCCCCCGCGGCGGGCGCGGCCCCCGCGGTCTCCGAGGTCTCCGCCGCCACGAGGTCGTCCCAGGGCGCCGCCTCGGCCGCGCCGGCGGGGGTCGGGCCCGGGGTCGGGCCGGCGTCGGGCGCAGGTGTCCAGCGCGCGCCCGGGCCGGGGAGCTGCGTCATGCCCTCACCGTCGCAGGAAGCGCTCCAGGTCGGGCGGAACCTGGGCGGCGGGTCCCGCGGGCTCCTGCCCGGCCGCGCCGCCGAGCCCGAACGCCGAGCCCGCCGGGCCGCCGGCCGCGCGCGCCGCGGCCGCCCGCTCCTGCTCCGCCCGCTTCGCGGGGTTGCCGGACCGGGCCTTCGACTTGCCCTTGCCGCCCTTGCCCTTGCCGCCAGCCGGCGCCATCCGGCCGCGCGACTTCTTGCCCATCCCGAAGCCGGGCATGCCCGGCAGCCCGGGCACCCCGCCCCCGCGCGCCACCTGGCGCATCATCGTCTGCGCCTGCCCGAAGCGCTCGAGCAGCTGGTTGACGTCGGTGACCGTCGTGCCCGAGCCGCGCGCGATGCGCGCCCGCCGCGAGCCGTTGATGATCTTGGGGTTCGCGCGCTCCGCCGGGGTCATCGACCGGACCATCGCCTCGATGCGGTCGACCTCGCGCTCGTCGAACGACTCGATGGCGTCCCGCATCTGGGCCGTGCCCGGGAGCATCCCGAGCATCTTCTTCATCGAGCCCATCTGGCGCAGGCCCTGGACCTGGACGAGGAAGTCGTCGAGCGTGAAGTCCTCGCCGCCCGCGAGCTTGGCGGCCATGCCCGCCGCCTGCTCGGCGTCGAACGCGCGCTCGGCCTGCTCGATGAGCGACAGCACGTCGCCCATGTCGAGGATCCGGGACGCCATCCGGTCCGGGTGGAACACCTCGAAGTCGGTGAGCTTCTCGCCCGTCGACGCGTAGAGCACCGGGACCCCGGTGACGCTCGCGATCGACAGGGCCGCGCCGCCGCGGGTGTCGCCGTCGAGTTTGGCGAGCACGACGCCGGTGAACCCGACGCCCTCCGCGAACGCCTGCGCGGTGGTCACCGCGTCCTGGCCGATCATCGCGTCGACGACGAAGAGGATCTCGTCGGGGGTGACCGCGTCCCGGATGTCCGCGGCCTGGCGCATCATCTCGGCGTCGACGCCGAGGCGGCCCGCGGTGTCGACGATGACGACGTCGTGCAGCCGTTCGCGCGCGTGGGCGACGCCGTCGCGGGCGACGGCGACCGGGTCGCCGGGCTCGCCGACGAGGCCGGTCCCGGTGTCCTGCACGCCGGGGTGCGGGGCGAACACGGGCACGCCGGCCCGCTCTCCCACCACCTGCAGCTGGGTGACCGCGTTGGGGCGCTGGAGGTCCGCGGCGACGAGGAGGGGCGTGTGCCCGCGCTCGCGCAGGTGCAGGCCGAGCTTGCCGGCGAGCGTCGTCTTGCCCGCGCCCTGGAGGCCGGCGAGGAGGACGACCGTCGGCGGGTGCTTGGCCAGCCGGAGCGGCCGCTGCTCGCCCCCGAGGATGGCGACCAGCTCGGAGTGCACGATCTTGACGACCTGCTGGGCCGGGTTGAGCGCCGCGGACACCTCGGCCGAGAGCGCGCGCTCGCGCACCGTCGCCGTGAACTGGCGGACGACGGGCACGGCGACGTCGGCGTCGAGGAGGGCCCGGCGGATCTCCCGGACGGTCGCGTCGATGTCCGCCTCGGAGAGCCGGCCCCTGGTGCGCAGGTGCTTGAAGGTCGACGTCAGGCGGTCGGAGAGGCTGGCGAACACTCGTGGTCTCCGGGGTCGGTGGGCTGAGTCCCCAGGGTACCGTCCGCGGCCCGGACGGCCTGGCCGGCGCGGGCCGGCCGGGGCGGCGGCCGGGCGGCGCCGCGGCGTCAGCGCGCCGGGGGTGCCGGCGCGTCGGGGACGCGCAGCGGGCCGGGGGCCGGCCGGCCGGTGAGCGCGGTGTACGTGCGCGCGGTGAGCTCGTCGACGAGCCGCTGGCGCCACGGCGTCCACGTCGTCGGGCCGGCCGCCGTCGCGTCGGCCTCGGTGAGCGCCCGCAGGAGCCGCAGCAGGTCGGCGCGCCCGTCGACGGCCGCGGCCAGCTCGGCGACCGTCGCCGGGTCCTCGGGGTCCCGCGACGTGGCGAGGACCGCGAGGGTGAGGTGGTGGCGGACGAGGCGCACGACGTCGTCGCGCACCGGGGGCTCGACGCCCATCCGGTCGAGGACCCGCGGCGCGATCCGGGCGCCCTCGACGCTGTGGTCCTCGGCGCCGGCCACCTTCCCGATGTCGTGGAGCAGGGCGGCGAGCAGCAGCCGCTCCCCGTGCTCGCGGCCGCGCCGCGCGGCCTGCGCGACCGTCTCGACGAGGTGCCGGTCGACGGTGTGCCGGTGGATCGGCGAGCGCTGCGGCCGGTTGCGCACCGCCGCCCACTCCGGGACCCAGCGGCTGACCACGCCCGCGAGGTCGAGGGTCTCCCAGACGGCGACCTGCGCCGGCCCGCTGCCGAGGAGGGCGAGGAGGTGGTCGCGCGCGGCCTGCGGCCAGGGCTCGGGCAGGGCGGGCGTGCGGGCGAGGCTCGCCACCGTGACGGGCGACAGCGGCAGCCCCGCGCGCGCCGCCGTGGCCGCCGCGCGCAGCGAGAGCAGCGGGTCGTCCTCCGGGCGCACCCCCGCGGCGAGGACGAGCTCGCCGTCGTGCTCCACGAGGCCCTCCCCGACGGACCGCAGCCGGGGCGCGAGCGGGCGGCCGCGCCGCACGACCGGCCGGCGCAGCGAGGGGCGCGCCAGGGCCTGCCGCGCGTGCCGCACCGTCGTGTCGAGTGCGTGGGCGACGGTCCGCGCGGCCTCGGCGAGGCCCGCGAGCAGGTCGTCCGCGTCGTCGGCCCCGACGAGCGCGGCCACCTCGTCCTGGTCCGCGCGCAGCAGTCGCGTGGTGCGCCGCCGCGTCGCCACCTGGAGCGCGTCGCGCACGTCGAGCAGGTGGGCGTACGCGGCGTCGACGGCGCCGTGCGGCCGGTCGGTCAGCCACGTCGCGGCGAGCGCGAACACGACGACGGCGTCGCGGATCCCGCCGCGCGCCTCCTTGAGGTCGGGCTCGACGAGGTAGGCGAGCTCGCCCGCCCGCTCGGCGCGCGCCCGCGTGGACGACAGCAGCTCCGGCAGCCGCCGGCGCGCCGCCGCCCGCCAGTCCGCGAGCAGGGCGCTGCGGGCCCGGTGCACGACGGCGCGGTCCCCGGCCACGTGCCGCAGGTCGAGCAGCCCGACGGCGGCCACGAGGTCCGCCGACGCGACCTGGCGGCACTGCGCGAGCGAGCGCACCGAGTGGTCGAGGTCGAGCCCCGCGTCCCACAGCGGGTACCAGAGCCGCTCGGCGACGGCGGCCACCGTCGCGTCGTCGTGCGTGCGGCCGTCGTGCACGAGGAGCAGGTCGAGGTCGGAGCCGGGCCCGGCGTCGCCCCGGCCCAGGCTCCCGACGGCGCACAGCGCGAGGCCCTCGGCCGTCCCGACCTCGGCGGTCACGGCGTCGTACAGCTCGGCCAGGCGGGTGCCGACGAGGTGGGTCACGGCGGCGCGGCGCAGCGAGCCGTCGGCACCGGCGCCCGTCATCCGCGCGGCCAGGTCGAACCTGTCGACGGCGAGGTCCCGCACCCCCGGGCGGGGGTGCGGGACCTCGGGACGGCCCGACGGGCCCGCGCCGACCGCGCCGTCGCCCGGCTGGTCGGCGGGTCGGCGCATCGGTCAGAGCGCGTCGGGGCCGTGCTCGCCGGTGCGGACGCGCGCGACGTCCTCCACCGGCACGGTCCAGACCTTGCCGTCGCCGATCTTGCCGGTCTGGGCCGCCTTGATGATCGCCTCGGTGACGCTGATGGCGTCGACGTCCGCGACCAGCACCTCGACCCGCACCTTGGGGATGAGGTCCACCTGGTACTCGGCCCCGCGGTAGACCTCGGTGTGCCCGCGCTGGCGGCCGTAGCCGCTCGCCTCGCTCACCGTCATCCCCCGCACCCCCGCCGCCTCCAGGGCGGCCTTCACGTCGTCCAGCCGGTGGGGCTGGATGACTGCCGTGACGAGCTTCATGCGTTCACCTCCGTGGTGGCACGGCCGGCGGCCACGCTGGTGGTCGAGACGTCGCTGCTGCGGACCCGGGTGCCCGGGAGCGCCTCGTACGCCGTCTCGCCGTGGACCGCGACGTCGATGCCCGCGACCTCGACGTCCTCGCTGACCCGCCAGCCGAGCGTGGCCTCGAGGGCCAGGCCGATGACGAGCGTGACGACGCCCGAGATGAGGATCGCGGCGAGCGCGATGGCGATCTGCACGACGAGCTGCTGCGCGCCGCCGCCGTAGAACAGGCCGGTCTCCGTGCCGAAGAAGCCGATGAGCACGGTGCCGACGAGGCCGCCGACCAGGTGGACGCCGACGACGTCGAGCGAGTCGTCGTAGCCCAGCTTGTACTTCAGGCCCACGGCGAGGGCGCACAGCACGCCGGCGATCGCGCCGAGGAAGATCGAGCCGCCCGGGCTGACCGAGCCGGCGGCCGGCGTGATCGCGACCAGGCCGGCGACGATGCCCGACGCCGCACCGAGCGACGTCGCGTGCCCGTCCCGGATCTTCTCCACGAGCAGCCAGGCGAGCATCGCGGCGGCGGTCGCCGTCGTGGTGTTCACCCAGGCGAGGCCCGCGGCGCCGTCGGCGGTGAACGCCGAGCCCGCGTTGAAGCCGAACCAGCCGAACCACAGGAGCGCGGCGCCCAGCATGACGAGCGTGAGGTTGTGCGGCCGCATCGGCTCGGTGCCGAAGCCCTTGCGCTTGCCGATGATGAGCGCGAGCACGAGGGCGGCGACGCCGGCGTTGATGTGGACGACCGTGCCGCCCGCGAAGTCGATCGGGGCGACCGTGGCGGCGCCGTCGGTCGTGCCGAAGATCATCGCGGCCAGGCCGCCCTCGCTGTCGCTGAGGAAGCCGCCACCCCACACCATGTGCGCGATCGGGAAGTACGACAGCGTCGCCCAGACGCCCGCGAAGACGAGCCAGGTCCCGAACTTGACCCGGTCCGCCAGCGCGCCGCTGACGAGCGCGACGGTGATGATCGCGAACGTGGACTGGAACGCGACGCCGACGATGCCGGGCACGCCCATGCCGTCGATCAGGAACTCGCCGGCTCCGTCGTAGATGGCCCCGTCGAGGCCGAACTGGTCGAACGGGTTGCCGAAGAACCCGCCGACCGACGCGCCGTAGGACATCGACCAGCCCCACAGCACGTAGATCACTCCGACGACGCCGAGCGTGCCGAAGCTCATCATCATCATGTTGAGGACGGACTTGGCGCGGGACATCCCGCCGTAGAAGAGCGCCAGTCCGGGTGTCATGAGCAGCACGAGGGATGCCGAGGTGAGCATCCACGCGGTCGCTCCGAAGTTGAGGTCCATCGGGTGACTTCCTCCCTCGCCAGCCGGGCGGCTGGTCCGCCGCCCACTGTCGGGGAGCACGGTTTCGTCCCCGCGTGCCCGGCGTTACGGCCGGATCACGCGGGCGCCCGCCGCGTTAACTCTGCGTTTCGCGGGGGTGCGTGGCTCAGCCGGCGAGAAGCCCGTCGACGAACGCCTCGGGGTCGAACGGCGCGAGGTCGTCCGGCCCCTCGCCGAGGCCGACGAGCTTGACCGGCACGCCCAGCTCGCGCTGCACCGCGACGACGATGCCGCCCTTGGCGGTGCCGTCGAGCTTGGTCAGCACGATGCCGGTGACGCCGGCCACCTCCGTGAAGACCTGCGCCTGGCGGAGCCCGTTCTGCCCGGTGGTGGCGTCGAGCACGAGCAGCACCTCGGCGATGGGGCCGGGCCGGGCGAGGACGCGCGCGATCTTGCCGAGCTCGTCCATGAGGCCCGCCTTGTTCTGCAGTCGGCCGGCCGTGTCCACGAGCACGACGTCGGCCCCCGCCTCCTGCGCCTCGCGCAGGGCGTCGAACGCGACGGCGGCCGGGTCGGCGCCGTCGCGCTCCGCGCGCACCGTGGGCACGCCCACCCGGGCGCCCCACGTGGCGAGCTGGTCGGCGGCCGCGGCGCGGAAGGTGTCGGCGGCGCCGAGGACCACGCTGCGGCCCTCGGCGACGAGCACGCGGGCGAGCTTGCCGACGGTCGTCGTCTTGCCGGTGCCGTTGACGCCGACGACGAGCACGACGGCGGGCCCCTCGCCCGCCGGCGGCAGCGCGAGGGAGCGGTCGAGGTCGGGGCCGACGAGGTCGAGCAGCAACTCGCGCAGGAGGCCGCGCACGGCGGCCGGCTCGCGCACGCCGAGCACGCGCACGCGCTCGCGGAGGCGGTCGAGGAGCTCGGCGGTGGGCCCGGCGCCGACGTCGCCGAGGAGGAGGACCTCCTCGAGCTCGTCCCAGTCGTCCTCGCCGAGGTGGTCGCGCGAGAGCACCGCGAGCAGGCGAGCGCCCAGCGGCGAGCCCGAGCGGGCGAGGCGCTCGCGCAGGCGCACGAGGCGCCCTTGGACCGGCTCGGGGGTCTCGAGCGCGGGCGCGGCCGGGACGGCCTCCGCGGCCTCCGCGGTGGTCGCCGGCTCGGCGACCGGCGCCTCGGCGACCGCCGTGCCCGACGGCGCGCCGGCGTCGGGCGCTCCGGCCCCGGGCGCGGCGGGGGGCGCGGGGCGGCGGGAGCGGCGCCGCAGGGGCACCGCGACGCCGACCGCGACGACCGCGAGCGCGGGCAGGGCCCAGATGAGGATGTCGCTGAGCTCGTTCACGCGGTCAGTCTCTCAGGCACGCCGCCGCCCGCCCGCGCCCGACGCGGCACCGGCACGGCTCGGGCACCCTCCCGGGCGCGCCCGCTCAGTGGCCGCGCAGCCGGCGCGCGGCGCCCGCGAGGGGGCCGACGAGCTCGGCCGGCTCGACGTACGCCGACGGCGGCGCCTCGCCGATCCGGAAGATGTCCTCCAGCGAGCCCTCGGCGTCGGCGGCCTCCGCCAGCTCCTGCCGGGCGCTGCTGAGCAGGCCGACGGAGTCGCCGGGGTCGGGGCGGACGCCGGCGCGCAGGTCGCGGAGGAAGTCCCGCACCCCGCGCCGCGGCGCCCCGGACGTGGTCCCCGCAACGACGAGCACCACGAGGGCGACGACGAGGGCGACGACGATCCAGGTGAGTGTGGGAGCCATGAGCACAGTGTCACCCGTTCGGCGCAACGGTGCGCGCGGTCGTGCGGGGCCCCCGGCGGATCGTCACACGATCTGCACACGTCCCGGGGCGGGTTCTTGCCGTCTCCGCACCGCCCCACCGCACCACCCACCCCGCAGAGTGGAACGATCCGCTGGCATCTCGTTCCACTTCGTGCTGCCGGGCCTCATGTCGTTCCACTCTGCGGTGGATCAAGGGTCCCGGGGACCGGGCCGCGGCGGTCAGGCGTCGGCGCGGACCTCGTCGAGCACGACGACGCCGAGCTCGTCCGCCCCGCAGAAGCGGCCGAGCGAGCCGTAGTAGCCGTCCGACGCGAAGTCCGGCAGCGCGGCGGCGTCGACCCGCGCGCCCTCGCCGACGAGGACGGCACCGTCGCCCACCGCGGTGCCGTCGCCGAGCACCACGTGGTCGTCGTCGTGCCGCGCGTCCCGCGGCCAGACCACCCAGCGCCGCGCGCCGCCGGCGTCCTCGAGCGTGAAGCAGCCGTTGTGCTCCACGCGCAGCACGCCCGACACCGGCCGGCGCGCGCCCGGGACGCCCTCCTCGGGCTGCACCGGCAGCCCGAACCCCGCCAGGGTCTCGTCGCCGACGCCGGCGCACCCGGCGAGCACGAGCACGGCGGCCGCGAGCTCTCGCCGCGTCCGGCGCCCGCGCGGGCGCATCAGGCGGTCGCCTCCTCGCGGAGCCGCTGGCTGATCACGGTGGTCACGCCGTCGTCGCGCATGGTCACGCCGTAGAGGGCGTCGGCGATCTCCATCGTCCGCTTCTGGTGCGTGACGATGATGAGCTGGCTGTCCTCGCGCAGCTCGCGGAAGATCTCCAGGAGCCGCCCGAGGTTGACGTCGTCGAGGGCCGCCTCGACCTCGTCCATGACGTAGAACGGGCTGGGCCGCGCCCGGAAGATCGCCACGAGCAGGGCGACGGCCGTGAGCGAGCGCTCGCCGCCGGACAGCAGCGAGAGGCGCTTGACCTTCTTGCCCGCCGGCCGTGCCTCGACCTCCACGCCCGTCGTCAGCATGTCGTCCGGGTCGGTGAGCACCAGCCGCCCCTCGCCGCCCGGGAAGAGCCGCGCGAAGACCTGCTCGAACTGCTCGGCCGTGTCGCGGTAGGCGTCAGCGAAGACCTGCTCGACGCGCTCGTCGATCTCCTTGACGATCTCCATGAGGTCGGCGCGGGACTTCTTGAGGTCCGCCAGCTGCGTCGACAGGAACGCGTGCCGCTCCTCCAGCGCCGCGAACTCCTCGAGGGCGAGCGGGTTCACGCGGCCGAGCAGGGCGAGGTTCCGCTCCGCCTGGCGCAGGCGCTTCTCCTGCTCCTCACGCGCGTACGGCACCGTGCGGGGGGCGCCGTCCTCGTCGGTCTCGCCGGGCACGGGGACGGGCCGGTCGGGCCCGAACTCGTCGAGGAGGACCTGCGGCTCGAGCCCGAGCTCCTCGACGGCCCGCGCCTCGAGCTGCTCCACGCGCAGCTGGGCCTGCGCGCGGGCCAGCTCGTCCTTGTGCGCGACGTCCGTGAGCTGGGCCAGCTCCGCGGCGAGCCGCTCCGCGTCCGCGCGCACGACGGCGAGCCGCCCGTCCCGCTCCGCGCGGGCCGCCTCAGCCGCGGCGCGGGCGTCGTCCGCCCGGCGCAGGGACGCCTCCGTGACGGCGAGCGCGTACTCGGCGGCCACGCGGACCGCCCGGGCCCGGGCGGCCTGCTCGGCCCGACGGCGCGCCCGCTCCGCCGCCCGCTCCCGCGCCTCCCGCTCGGCCCGCGCGGCGGCCTCGAGCGACTGCGCGCGCCCCGCGAGGGCGCGGGCCCGCTCCTCGAGCGTGCGCAGCGCGAGCCTGGCCTCGGTCTCCGCCGTCCGGGCGGCGGACGCCTCGCGGGCGGCCTCGTCCCGCTCCGCGGTGGCCGCGGCGATGCGCGCGTCGGTGTCGGTCGGGTCCTCCTGCGCGGCGGCGAGCCGGGCCGTGAGCTCGGCGAGCGCGGCCAGGTCCGCCTCCAGCCGCTCCCCCGCCTGCTCGAGCGTGGCGCGGGCCCGGTCGGCCTCGGCGCGCGCGGCGCGCGCGACCGACCCGAGGTGCCCCAGCTGCTCGGCCACCGCGGCGAGCGCCGCGTCCGACTCGTGCAGCCGCTCCAGGGTCGCGTCGTGGCGCTCCTGCGCCTCCGCGACCGCGCGCTCGGCGGCGACGATCTCGAACCGCGTCCGCTCCCCCAGCGCGACGGCCTCGGCCAGCCGGGCGCGGGCGTCGTCGAGCGCCCGCTGGAGCTCGAGCGCGCTCGGCGCGCCGGCCGAGCCGCCGGCGGCGCGCAGCGCGCCGAGCAGGTCGCCCCCGCGCGTCACGGCCACGAGCTCGGGCCGCGCGGCGACGAGGGCCCGCGCGTGCGCCAGGTCCTCGACGACGACGACCCCGGCGAGGAGCCGCGCGACGGCGGTGCCGACGCCCCCGGGCGCCCGGACGAGGTCGACGACGGCGCGCGCCCCGGCGGGCAGGTCGGCGGGCGGGGCCGGCGCCTCGCCGTCGGCGGCGACGAGCACGACGGCGCGGCCGGCGTCGTCGTCGCGCAGGCGACGCAGCGCGTCCACGGCGACGTCGACGCTCTCCACGGCGACGGCGTCGGCGAGGGCGCCCAGCGCGGCGGCGACCGCGTCCTCGTAGCCCGGCTCGACGTCGAGCAGCGCGGCGACCGAGCCGAGCACCGGCGGGTCGCCCGCGAGCAGCGCCCCGGCGCCGTCCTTGCGCTCGAGGCCGAGCTCCAGGGCCTCGACGCGGGCCTGCCAGGTGGCGCGGTCGCGCTCGGCGGTGCGCTCGGTCTCGCGCAGCTCGGCGAGGGCGGCCGTGGCCCGCTCGAGCTCCGCGGTCGCGCGCTCGTGCTCGGCGTCGAGGCCCTCCTCGCCGGCCTCCACGCCCGCGACCTGCGACTCCAGCGCGGCGAACTCGACGCTCGCCTCGTGGCCGCGCCGCTCCGCCTCGGCGACCTGCTCCCGCAGGCGCTCGATCTCGGCCTCCGTCGCCTCGACGCGGGAGCGCCGCGCGGCGACGTCGCCCGCGAGCCGGGCCAGGCCCTCGCGCCGGTCCGCGACCGCGCGGTGCAGGTCGGCGACGGCCCGCTCGGTCTCGCGCACCCGCGCCTCCGCGGCCTCGCGCCGCGCGACGGCGGCGTCCACGGCCTCGCGGGCCAGCTCGACCTCGGCCCGCAGGTCCGCCTCGGCGGCCCGGGCCCGCGCGGCCTGCTCCTCGAGGTCCTCCGGCTCGGGACCGCCGGGCGCCGCGTCGTCCCCGGACCCGAGCAGCCGCACCCGCTCCGCCGCGAGGGTCGCGGTGCCGCGCAGCCGCTCCCGGGCGGACGAGAGGCGGTACCAGGTCTCCCCCGCCGCGGCGAGGCGCGGGGCGGCGTCGGCGGCCTCCGCCTCGAGCCGGGCGAGCGTGCCGCGCGCCGCGGCCAGCGCCTCCTCCACCTCGGCGCGCCGGCGGCGCAGCTCGGTCTCGTCCGCGATCTCCTGCGCGAGCGCGGCGGTGAGCTGCGCGAGGTCGTCGGCCAGCAGCCGCGCCTTCGCGTCGCGCAGGTCCGCCTGGATCGTCTGCGCCTTGCGCGCGACCTCGGCCTGCCGCCCGAGCGGGCCGAGCTGGCGGCGGATCTCCGCGGTGAGGTCCGCGAGCCGCGTGAGGTTCGCCTGCATGGCGTCGAGCTTGCGCAGCGCCTTCTCCTTGCGCCGCCGGTGCTTGAGGATGCCCGCGGCCTCCTCGATGAAGCCCCGCCGGTCCTCGGGGGTGGCGCGCAGCACGGCGTCGAGCTGCCCCTGCCCCACGATGACGTGCATCTCCCGGCCCATGCCGGTGTCCGACAGCAGCTCCTGGATGTCGAGCAGGCGGCACGGGGTGCCGTTGATCGCGTACTCCGAGCCCCCGCTGCGGAACAGGGTGCGCGAGATCGTGACCTCGGAGAACTCGATCGGCAGCACGCCGTCGGTGTTGTCGATCGTCAGGCTGACCTCGGCGCGGCCGAGCGGGGGGCGCCCCGCCGTGCCGGCGAAGATGACGTCCTCCATCGAGCCGCCGCGCAGGGACTTCGCGCCCTGCTCGCCCATGACCCAGGCGAGCGCGTCGACGACGTTCGACTTGCCGGACCCGTTCGGGCCGACGACGCACGTGATGCCGGGCTCGAAGTGCAGGGTCGTCGCGGACGCGAACGACTTGAAGCCCCGCAGCGTGAGCGTCCGAAGGTGCACGGGTGCAGCCTAGGAGGTGCGCGGCCGGGGGCCGGGGAGGCGCTCGCTCACGGGCCGGACAGCCCGGGGAACCACAGCGCGATCTCGCGCGCCGCGGAGGCGGGCGAGTCCGAGCCGTGCACGATGTTCTGCGTCACGGGCGTGCCCCAGTCGCGGCCGAGGTCGCCGCGGATCGTCCCGGGCGCGGCCGCGGTGGGGTCGGTCGCGCCCGCCATCGCGCGGAACGCCTCGACCACCCGCTCACCCTCCACGACGGCGGCGACCACGGGCCCGGAGCCCATGAACTCGACGAGCGGGCCGAAGAAGTGCTTGCCCTCGTGCTCGGCGTAGTGCGCGCGCAGCAGGTCGGGGCCGGGCACGCGCAGGTCGAGCGCGACGAGGCGGTAGCCCTTGGCCTCGATGCGGCGCAGCACCTCGCCGACCAGGCCGCGGCGGACGCCGTCGGGCTTGACGAGGACGAGGGTGCGCTCCACGGCGGGCGCGTCGGTGGGCGCGTCGGCAGGCACGTCAGCAGGCATGGCGGTCACCCTACTGGGCCGTCGGCCCCCGACGGCGCCGCCCCCTCCTCCCGCGCCGCGCGCTCGGCGTCGATCCGGCCGCCCAGGCGCAGCCCGACGACCCACAGGACCACGAAGATCCCGCCGACGACGAACATCATCGGCACGGCGACGCCCACGGCGACGACCGCGGCCTGCAGCACCGAGCCGACGACGTACCCGCCCGGGCGGCCCAGCACGCCCGCCGCGAGGACGAGGGACGCCACGACGGCGCCGCCGACGCCCCACACGACCCGCGGCTCCGCCACGCGCAGCCCGAACGCGACGAGCGTCGCGAACCCGACGACGAACGCCTCGAGCACGAGCACCGTGGCGGCGAACTGGCGGCGCGCGGAGCGGGCGGGGCGCGCGGTCGGGGCGGTCGGCGTCGTCCTCACCGCCCGAAGAGGATCCGGGCCTCGGCGACCACGGTGATCGAGCCGGTGACGAGCACCCCCGCCCCCGTCGGCGAGCCGGCGACGCCCTGCTCGGCGAGGTCGACGGCGAGGGCGATCGCGTCGTCGAGCCGATCCGCGCGGTGCACCCGGTCCTCGCCGAACACCTCGACGGCGACCTGGGCGAGCTCGTCGACGTCCCGCGCGCGGGGGGACGTGGACCGCGTGACGACCACCTCGTCGAGCACCGGCTCCAGCACCGCGAGGAGGTGCTCGGCGTCCTTGTCCTCGAGCACCCCGACCACGCCCACGAGCCGCTCGAACCCGAACGCCTCCTCGATCGTCGCGGCGAGCGCCTCGGCCCCGGCGGGGTTGTGCGCGGCGTCGACGAGCACGGTCGGCGAGGTCCGCACGAGCTCGAGCCGCCCCGGCGAGTCCATCGCGGCGAAGGCCGCCTCCACCACGCCGGCGTCGAGCGCGCCGCCGTCGCGCAGCAGCGCCTCCGCGGCCGCGAGCGCGAGGAGCGCGTTGTGGGCCTGGTGCGCGCCGTGCAGGGGCAGGAAGACGTCCGCGTAGAGCCCGCCCGTGGTCCGCAGGGCGAGGAGCTGGCCGCCGACGGCGACCCGGCGGTCCACGACCTCGAGCTCCACGCCCTCCCGGAGCACGCGCGCGCCCCGCTCGGCCGCCACGGCGAGGATGACGCCCTCCGCGTCGGGCCGCTGCTCCGCGAGCACGAGCACCGAGCCGTCCTTGACGATCCCGGCCTTCTCCCCCGCGATGTCGGTCAGCGAGTGCCCGAGCCACCGCTCGTGGTCCATCGCGACCGGCGCGACGACGGCCACCTCGGCGTCGACGACGTTGGTCGCGTCCCACGTGCCGCCCATGCCGACCTCGACGACGGCCACCTCCACCGGCGCGTCGGCGAACGCCGCGAACGCCATGACGGCGAGCACCTCGAAGAAGCTCATCCGCGGGCCGCCGGCGGCCTGCGAGCGCTGGTCGACCATGTGCACGTACGGGGCGACGTCCTGCCAGACCTCGACGAACCGCTCGGGGCTGATCGGCTCGCCGTCGATCGCGATGCGCTCGGTGACGCTCGACAGGTGCGGGCTCGTGAACCGCCCCGTGCGCAGGCCGTGCTCGCGCAGGATGCGCTCGACCATGCGGCTCGTCGACGTCTTGCCGTTCGTCCCCGTGACGTGCACGACGCGGTAGGCGCGCTGCGGGTCGCCCAACAGCTCGCACACCTCGCGGACGCGGTCGATCGTCGGCGCGAAGTCGTGCTCCGGCGCGCGGTCGAGGATCGCGGCGTAGACCTCGGCCAGCGCGTCGCCGCCGCTCAGGGTCACGGGACCGCCACCCGGCGCACGGTGACCCTGGGCTCGGCGCCGTCGGGCACGCCGTCGGACGTCACGGTGAGCTCGACGGCCAGCGTCTCCGCCGCGACGAGGTCGCGGTGCGCCTCGACGGCGGCGACCCGGTCGGCGGGCACGGCCACCTCGAGCGCGATCCGGTCGGACACCCGCAGGCCGGCGGCCTTGCGCTCGTCCTGGACCGCGCGCACGAGGTCGCGCGCGTAGCCCTCGGCGAGCAGCGCGTCGTCGAGCGAGGTGTCGAGCAGCACCACGCCGGCGCCCGGCAGCACCGCGGCGACCTGGCCCTCGGGCGCGTCGTCGGCGACGACCGTCGTCACCTCGTACTCGCCCGGGAGCAGGGCGACGGGCCCCGCGTCCGTCGTGACGACGACGTCGTCCCCCTCCCGGGTCCACGACCCCGCCTTGGCGGCACGGATGACGTCCTGCACCTGCCGGCCGAGCCGCGGGCCGGCGGCCCGTGCGTTGACGGCGAGCCGCTCGGCGACGCCGAGTTCGGCCATGCCGACCTCGGCGAGGTCCACGAGCGTCACGTGCTTGATGTTGAGCTCGGTCGCGACGAGCGGCACGTACGGCTCGAGGCGGGCGGGCTCGCGCACGGCGACGGCCAGCTCGCGCAGCGGCTGGCGCACGCGCAGGCCGTGGGCCTTGCGCAGGCCGAGCGTGGCGGAGACGACCTCGCGCACCTCGTCCATCGCGGCGACGAGCGCGGGGTCGGCGACGAGCGCGGGCTCGCGGTCCGGCGTCGGCCAGTCGGTCAGGTGCACGCTGCGCTCGCCGGTCAGCCCGCGCCACACCTCCTCCGCGACGAGCGGGGCGAGCGGCGCCATGACGCGCAGCAGCGCCTCGAGCGCGGTCCACAGGGTGTCGAACGCGTCGGCGTCCTCGTCCCAGAACCGCTGGCGCTGCGTGCGCACGTACCAGTTCGTCAGCAGGTCGAGGTGCTGGCGCACCTCCTCGCACGCCCCGGCGATGTCGTAGGCGTCGAGCTCGGCCGTGACCCGCACGACGAGGTCGTGCGTCGCCGCGAGCAGGTACCTGTCCATCCGGGGCAGGCCGGCCACGCGCTCGGGCGCCACCGGCCGCGCGCGGTAGCCCTCGCCGCCGCGCGCGGCGCCCGCGTACAGCGACAGGAAGTGGTACGTGCTCCACAGCGGCAGCAGCACCTGGCGCACCGCGTCGCGGATGCCCTCCTCGGCGACGATGAGGTTGCCGCCGCGCAGGATCGGGCTCGACATGAGCGACCAGCGCACCGCGTCCGAGCCGTACTTGTCCCACATCTCCTGCGGGTCCGGGAAGTTGCGCAGGCTCTTGCTGGCCTTGCGGCCGTCGTCGCCCAGCACGATGCCGTGGCACATGACCGTGCGGAACGCGGGGCGGTCGAAGATCGCCGTCGCGAGCACGTGCAGCGTGTAGAACCAGCCGCGCGTCTGCCCGATGTACTCGACGATGAAGTCGCCCGGGTAGTGGCGGGAGAACCAGTCGGTGTTCTCGAACGGGTAGTGCACCTGGGCGAACGGCATCGACCCGGAGTCGAACCACACGTCGAGCACGTCGGGGATGCGGCGCATGGTCGACCGCTGGCCCTCGGGCCGCGGGTCGTCCGGGTTGGGGCGCGTGAGCGTGTCGATGAAGGGCCGGTGCAGGTCGGTCACCGGCACGCCGAAGTCGCGCTCGAGCTCGGCGACCGAGCCGTACACGTCCACGCGCGGGTAGGCCGGGTCGTCGCTCACCCACACGGGGATCGGCGTGCCCCAGTAGCGGTTGCGGGAGATCGACCAGTCGCGGGCGTTCTCCAGCCACTTGCCGAACTGGCCCTCCTTGATGTGCTCGGGCACCCAGGTGATCTCCTGGTTGAGCTCCACCATGCGGTCCTTGAACGCGGTCACGCGCACGAACCAGCTCGACACCGCCCGGTAGATGAGCGGGTTCCGGCACCGCCAGCAGTGCGGGTAGGAGTGCTCGTAGGTCTCGTGCCGCACGAGGCGGGGGCGCTGCGGCTCCGCGACGTGCTCGAGCGGCCCCGTGCCGTGCTTGAGGTCCGCGACGATGCGCGGGTTCGCCTCGAAGACCTGCAGCCCCGCGTAGTCGGGCACCTCCGCGGTGAAGCGGCCCTTGCCGTCCACCGGCACGACGGGCGTGATCCCCGCCGCCTCGCACGCGACCATGTCGTCCTCGCCGAAGGCGGGCGCGAGGTGCACGACGCCGGTGCCGTCCTCGGTCGTGACGAAGTCGGCGAGCAGGACGCGGTGGTCGCCGTTGCGGCCCACGAAGTAGCCGAACGGCGGCGTGTAGCGCAGCCCCTCGAGCTCGGTGCCGGGGAACGACGTCCGGCCGTCCCGGTCCGCGAGGAGGCGCGCGGCGCCCTCGTCGTCGCCGACGGCGCCGAGCTCGCGCTCGTAGGCGGCCAGCCGCGCCCTCGCGAGGACGACGACCTCGCCGGCGAGCGGCGAGTCGGCGGCCGGGCAGACGCGCACGTACTCGATGTCGGCCCCGACGGCGATCGCCTGGTTGGACGGCAGGGTCCAGGGCGTCGTCGTCCAGAGGAGGAGGAGCTCGCCGGTCTCGAGGCGCACGCCCACGGTGACGGCCGGGTCCTGGCGCGGCGCGTAGACGTCGTCGTCCATGCGCAGCTCGTGGTTGGACAGGGGGGTCTCGTCGCGCCAGCAGTACGGCAGCACGCGGTAGCCCTCGTACACGAGGCCCTTGTCCCAGAGCTGCTTGAAGCCCCAGATCACGGACTCCATGAACGACAGGTCGAGGGTCTTGTAGTCGTTGTCGAAGTCGACCCAGCGCGCCTGGCGCGTGACGTACTCGCGCCACTCGGCGGTGTAGCGCAGCACCGACTCGCGGCACGCGGCGTTGAACGCCTCGATGCCCATGGCGTCGATCTGGCTCTTGTCGGTGATGCCGAGGATCCGCTCGGCCTCGAGCTCGGCGGGCAGGCCGTGCGTGTCCCAGCCGAAGCGCCGCTCGACGCGCCGGCCGCGCATGGTCCGGTAGCGCGGGACGACGTCCTTCACGTAGCCCGTGAGCAGGTGGCCGTAGTGCGGCAGGCCGTTGGCGAACGGCGGGCCGTCGTAGAAGACGAACTCGTTGCTGCCGTTCTCGCCGGCGGGGCGTGCGTCGATCGAGGCGGCGAACGTGCCGTCGGACTCCCAGTACGCCAGGACGTCCCGCTCGAGGGCGGGCAGGTCCGGCGAGGGCGGGACGGCGTCGTCCGATCGATGCAGGGGGTACACCATCGAGGAGGCTCCTGGTACGTCACGGCGCAGGGGGTGCGAGGACGACGCCCCGCCGTCGGCGGAGCACCGCGGTACCACCTCGCTTGCCGTGCCCGGGGGCGACGACCGCTCGACTCGGGCTGTGACGGGCCCACCCGTCCGGGTCTAGTGAGGAGTCGGGCGCGGCGGTCCGCGGTCCCTCGTCCCGTTCTTCCGGAGGCTCGCCGGTGATGGCCGGGTCGACGCCTGTGCCCTCGATGGTAGCGGGCCGCCGGGCCACCCTCCGCATCCGGCTTGCGGTTGACGTAACGTCAACGCCTAGCGTCCTCGGCGTCCGAAGGGAGGGGTGATGACGGAGCTCTCGATCCGCGAGGTGGCCCGGCTGGCCGGCACGACGAGCCGCGCGCTGCGGCACTACGAGGCGGTCGGCGTCCTGCCGCCCAGCCGCGTCGGCCACGGCGGCATCCGCTACTACGACGACGACGCGCTCGTCCGTCTGCAGCGGGTGCTCGTGCTGCGCGCCCTCGGGATGCCGCTCGCCGACGTGCGCGCGGTGCTCGACGGCGAGCGGGACCAGGCCACCGCGCTCCGCCGACACCTCGACGCGCTGCGCACCGAGCAGCGCCGGCTGGCGCGGATGGCCGCGTCGGTCGAGCGGACGATCGACGCACTCGAGACGGGAGGGCCGATCGTGGCCGAGGAGATGTTCGACGGGTTCGACCACACGCAGTACGAGGCGGAGGTCACCGAGCGCTGGGGGGCCGACGCCTGGGCCGCCGGCGACCGGTGGTGGCGCGGGCTGTCCGACGACGAGCGCCGCGCGTTCGGCGACGAGGCGGCGCGCCTGTCGGCCGACTGGACGGCCGCCGCCGCGTCGGGCCTCGCGCCCGACTCGGCCGAGGCGCAGGCCCTCGCCCGGCGCCACGCCGCGTGGCTCGCGGGCATCCCGGGCACGCCGAAGGCGACGTCCGGCGGTCCCGCGCGCGAGTACCTGCTGAACCTGGGCGACATGTACGTCGCCGACCCGCGGTTCGCCGCGAACTACAGCGGCGAGGAGGGCGCGCGGTTCGTCCGGGACGCGCTGCGCGTCCTCGTCGAGCGCGCGGGGTGACGTCCGCGGGCGCCCGGGGCGCCGCGAGGCGTCCCGGGCGCCCGCCGTGCGGCGTCCCGCCGTCAGGCGTCCCGGGCGACCACCGTGTTGCTCGCCTGCGCCCGCGGGCGCAGCACCATCGAGTCCACGTTGACGTGGTGCGGGCGGGTCAGGCACCACGCGATCGCGTCGGCGACGTCGTCGGCCGTGAGCGGCTCGGTCACCCCGGCGTAGACGGCCTCGGCGCGCGCCCGGTCGCCGCGGAACCGCACCAGCGAGAACTCCTCCGTGGCGACCATGCCCGGCGCGACCTCGATCACCCGCACCGGCTCCCCCACGAGCTCGAGGCGCAGCGTCTCGGCGATGGTCCGCTCGGCGTGCTTGGCGGCCACGTAACCGCCCCCGCCCGGGTACGTCCCGTGGCCCGCCGTCGAGGTGAGGAGCACGACGTCGCCGCGCCCCGACGCGCGCAGGTGCGGCAGGAGCGCCTGCGTCACCCGCAGCGTGCCGAGGACGTTGACCTCGTACATCGCGCGCCACTCGGCGAGCGAGCCCTCGGCGACCGGGTCGAGCCCCAGCGCGCCGCCCGCGTTGTTGACGACGGCGTGCAGCGGGGCGGCCGACGCCGCCTCCGCGAGGCGCGCGACGTCGTCGTCGGAGGTGACGTCGACGACGAGCGTCTCGGCCCCCGTCTCGGCCGCGAGCGCGGCGAGGCGCTCGGCCCGCCGGGCGACCGCGAGGACCTCCCAGCCCTCGGCCCGCAGGCGGCGTACGGTCGCCGCCCCGATGCCGGACGACGCGCCCGTCACGACGGCGCGCAGCGGGGCGTGGGCGTCGGCCATGGTTGCCTCCCTCGGGCGTCCGCGGGGTCGGGGACCAGGCCCACCCTAGGCCGCGCCGGAGCCGCGCCGGAGCGGCACCGGAGCCGTCGGCGGACCGCACTAGACTCGCGCACCGTGGGTCCCGGGCCGACCGGCCCGGTGACCGGCTCCCGCCCTGAGCCGAGACCCCACGGTCGGCAGCTGGCCCGGCCTCCTCCCCGCACCGTCGTCGAAGGACGCCCATGCCCGCCGGCACCCCATCCGTGCCCCCCGCCCGGCCCCGTCGCGCCGGCCGCTCGCGCGCCGTCGTCGTCGCCGCCCTCCTGCCCGCGCTCGCCCTGGCGGCGTGCGCGACCCCCGCCGCCCCCGGCCCCGAGGCGCCGCCCGCCGACGCGCCGGCCGCCCGCGCCGCCACCCCGGACCCGTACCCCCTCACGCTCGAGAACTGCGGCGTCGAGGTCACCGTGGAGGCGCCGCCGCAGCGCGTCGTGACGATCAAGTCGAGCGCCACCGAGATGCTCCTCGCGCTCGGCCTGGCGGACCGGATCGTCGGCATCGGCTTCCCCGACGGCCCCGTCCCCGACGCGTGGGCGGAGGAGGCGGCGGACCTGCCGGTGCTGTCGGACCGGGTGCCGTCCGCGGAGGTCGTCCTCGGCGTCGAGCCCGACCTCGTCTACGCGGGCTGGGAGTCCAACCTCACCGCCGACGGCGCCGGCGACCGCGCCACGCTCGCCGAGCTCGGCGTCGCCACGTACGTCTCGCCGTCGGCGTGCCGGGACCCCGCGCACCAGCCCGACACGCTGACGTTCGAGCACGTGTGGGCGGAGATCGCCGAGGTCGCCGCGATCATGGGCGTGCCCGACGCCGCCGCCGACCTCGTCGCCGAGCAGCGGGCCGCGCTGGCCGACCTGCGCCCCGACGAGCGGGGCCTCACCGCCCTCTGGTACTCGTCCGGGACCGACATCCCCTACGTGGGCGCCGGCATCGGGGCGCCGCAGATGATCCTCGACGCCGTCGGGCTGACGAACATCGCCGGCGGTGTGGCGGACACGTGGACGTCGTTCTCGTGGGAGCAGGTCGCCGCCGACGACCCCGACGTCATCGTGCTGGTCGACGCGACCTGGAACTCGGCCGCCAAGAAGCGCGAGCTCCTCGCGACCAGCCCGGCGACGGCGAACCTCACCGCCGTCCGCGAGGAGCGCTACCTCGTCGTGCCGTTCCCGGCGACCGAGGCGGGCGTGCGCAACGTCCCCGCCGCGCTGGACCTCGCGGCGCAGCTCGCGGCCCTCGACCTGTGAGCGCAGGCGCGGACGTGGCGCGCCCCCGGCACCGGGTGCCGACGGGGCTCGCCGCCGCGCTCGCCGCCGCGGCCCTGCTCGTCTCCGTCACGCTCGCCGTGACCATCGGGCCGGCCGACCTCGCGCCGGCCGACGTGTGGCGCTCGATCGGTGACCACCTCGCGGCGCTCCTCGGCGGCGGGCCGGCCGAGCCCGCGCTCGGCGCGCTGCGCGACGGGATCGTGTGGGAGCTGCGCCTGCCGCGCGTGCTCACCGCGGCGGCCGTGGGCGCCGGGCTCTCGGTCGCGGGCGCGGTCATGCAGGGGCTGACCCGCAACCCGCTCGCCGACCCCTACCTGCTCGGCCTGTCGTCGGGCGCGTCGCTCGGGGCGGTCGCGGTGCTCGTGCTGGGCGTGTCCGTGCTGCTGCCGGTGGCCGCGTTCGCCGGCGCGCTCGTGGCGCTCGTGGCCGCGCTCGCGCTCGCCGGGGCCGCGGGCGCCATCACGCCCGGCCGCACCGTGCTGGCCGGGCTCGCCGTCGCGCAGCTCGCCGCCGCCGGCACGTCCTTCGTCATCTTCTGGTCCGCGACCGGGGACTCCTACCGCGAGATCCTCTCCTGGCTCATGGGCTCGCTCGCGGGGGCCGGCTGGGGCGCCGTCGGGATCGCCGTGGGCGCGACGGCGGTCCTCGGCACGGGGCTCGCGCTCCAGGGCCGGGTGCTCGACGCGTTCGCGTTCGGCGACACCGCGGCCGCCGCGCTCGGCATCGCCGTCGGGCGCACCCGCTGGCTGCTGCTCACCGTGGTGGCCCTCCTCACCGGGGCGCTCGTCGCGGTGAGCGGCTCGATCGGGTTCGTCGGCCTGGCCCTGCCGCACGCCGTGCGCTTCGTCGTGGGCGTCGCGCACCGGCGGCTGCTCCCCCTCGCGGCCCTCGTGGGCGCGACGTTCCTCGTGTGGGCCGACACGGCCGCGCGCACGGTGTTCGAGCCGCGCGAGCTCCCGGTCGGGATCGTCACCGCGTTCCTCGGCGCGCCGGTGTTCGCGGTGCTGCTGTGGCGCCGGCGGGCGGCGGGGGCGGACGCATGAGCCTGCGGCTCGCCGACGTGCGGTGGTCCGTCGCCGGGGCCACGATCCTCGACGGCGTGACCGCCGAGGCACCCGGGGGGCGGCTCACCGGCCTGCTCGGGCCCAACGGGGCGGGCAAGTCGACGCTGCTGCGCGTCGTCGCCGGGGTGCTGGCGCCCGACGCCGGGGCGGCGACCCTCGACGGGGCCGACCTCCTCGCCGTCCCCCGGCGCGAGCGCGCGCGCAGGGTGGCGCTCGTGGAGCAGGAGGCGACCGCCGTCGTGCCGCTGACCGTCCGCGAGGCCGTGGAGGTGGGCCGCACGCCGCACCTGTCGCGCTGGGGCGGGCTCGCCGACCGCGACCGCCGGGCGGTCGACGACGCGCTGGCGGCCGCCGGGGTCGCCGGGCTCGCGGACCGGGCGCTCGGCACACTGTCGGGGGGCGAGCGGCAGCGCGCGCACCTCGCCCGGGCGCTCGCCCAGGAGCCGCGGCTCCTCCTGCTCGACGAGCCGACGAACCACCTCGACGTGCACGCCCGTCTCGAGCTGCTCGCGCTCCTGCGCCGGCTCACCGCCGCGGACGTCACGGTCGTCGCGGCGCTGCACGACCTCAACCTGGCGGCGGCGGCGTGCGACCACGTCGTGCTGCTCGACGCCGGCCGCGTGGTGGCGGAGGGGCCGGTCGAGGAGGTCCTCGTGCCTTCGGTTCTCGAGCCCGTCTACCGGGTGCGCTGCGACGTCCTCACGCACCCCGTGACCGGCCGGCCGGTGCTCACGTTCACCTGAGGCCGCGCGCAGCCCGGGCACCGACGCCCCCGGGCGGGCCTTGACGGCGGGTGCCACGATGGCCGCATGGCCCTGTGGATGACCGGTGACCCCGAGGCGGACGCCCTGCTCGACGCCGACCCCTTCGCGCTGCTCGTCGGCATGCTCCTGGACCAGCAGGTCCCCATGGAGACGGCGTTCGCCGGGCCCGCGAAGATCGCGGCCCGGATGGGCGGCTTCGACGTGCACCGCATCGCCGACGCCGACCCCGAGGAGTTCGCGGCGCTCTGCGCGACGCCGCCCGCCGTGCACCGCTTCCCCGGCTCGATGGCGGGCCGCATCCAGGCGCTGGCGCGCGCCGTCGTCGACGACTACGACGGCGACGTCACCCGGATCTGGCGCGACGGCGACCCCGACGGCGCGGAGGTGCTCCGCCGCCTGCGCGCGCTGCCCGGGTTCGGCGAGGCCAAGGCGAAGATCTTCCTCGCGCTGCTCGGCAAGCGGCGCGGCGTGCAGCCGCCCGGCTGGCGCGAGGCGGCCGGCGACTACGGCGACGACGTGCCGCGGTCGATCGCGGACGTCACCGACGCCGACTCGCTCGCCCGGGTGCGGGCGACCAAGAAGGCGGCCAAGGCCGCCGCCCGCGCCGGCCGCTGACCCCCCACCACCACGCAGAGTGGAACGATCTGCTCGCAGAACGTTCCACTCGGAGCAGCTGGGCCTCAGTTCGTTCCACTCTGCGCCGGGGAGGGGAGGCGCGCGATCGCGAGGCGCGGGGCGGCGCGGCGGTCGCCGCCGGCCGCGAGGAGCACCTCGACGATCTGCTCCCCCACGAGCTCGTGCCGCTCGAGCAGCGCGTCGCGGAGCGCGGCCACGAGGTGCCGGTGCTCCGACAGCAGCCACACCACCTTCTCGCGCGCCGTGTCCAGCACGTCCTCCACCCGGCGCCGCGACTCGGGGTCGGCGAGCACCGCGCGCACGAAGTCGCCCTCGGTCGCGAGGAAGGACACGAGCGACCCGGTCATCCCCGCGGCGCCCACCATCTGCGCGGCCGTCCGCGTCGCCGCGGCGAGGTCGCTCGCGGGACCGGTCGTCGTCTGGCCGAAGAAGAGCTCCTCGGCGACGAACCCGCCCATCGCGATCTCGACGAGGCTGCGCACGTCGCCCGCCGACCGCGTGAACACCTCGTCGATGTCGTTGTGCGCGAGCAGGCCGAGCGCCTCGCCCCGCTTGACGATCGTGAGGATCTCCATCGTGCGGTTCGGCGCCACCAGCCACGTCACGACGGCGTGCCCCGCCTCGTGCGTGGCGATGAGCCGCTGCTCCGCGGGCGTGTAGTCCACGGGCTGGCCGAGACCGACCATCTCGGTGATCCGGGCCCGCTCGACGTCGTCGTGGCTCATCGCCTCGCTCCCGCGCCGCAGCGCGTTGACGAGCGCCTCGTCGAGCAGGTGCTCGATCATCACCGGCGTCCAGCCGATCGTCGCCGCGGCCACCCGGTCGCGCACCCGCGGGTCGTCCAGGTCGGGCTCGTGCGCGCGGCGGGCGAGGAAGTGGTCGACGAGCGCGCGGCGCCCGTGCACGTCCGGTGCCCCGAAGGTGAGCCGACGGTCGAACCGGCCGGGACGCAGCAGCGCCGGGTCGAGCGAGTCCGCGCGGTTGGTGGCCGCGATGAGCAGGATGGGCGCGCGCGTCGGCCGGATCTGCCGCAGCTGCCGGTCGGCGGGCAGCAGCAGGTTGAGCGCCGCGACGCACCGGTTGACGAGACGCTCGCCGCGCGAGGGCTGGTCGAACGACTGCATCTGCACGAGGAGCTCGTTGACCACGCCGCCGGTGCCCTCGCTGATGATCGGGTGCGTCACCGCCCCGCCCGCCCCGGACCCGCTCGCGCCGTGCCCGCCGACGCCGTGCCCGACGGCGAGCCCCGCCCCCGTGCCGGCCCCTCCCCCGCCGAGAGCGCCCAGCAGCCCTCCACGGCGCAGCGCGATCGCGTCGATCTCCTCGATGAACCCGATCGCGCCGCCCTCGGTGCGCGCCGCCTGCCTCAGTGCGGCGAAGTACGCGCGGATCTTGCGCGCCGTCGCGCCGTAGTACATCGACTGGAAGGAGGTCGCGGAGACGAAGAGGAACGGCACGCCCGCCTCGGCCGCCATCGCCTTGGCGGTGAGCGTCTTGCCGGTGCCGGGCGGGCCCTCGAACAGCAGGCCCCGGCGCGCGCGGCCGCCCGTCCGGTCGGCGAAGCGGCGGTGCATCCAGAACAGCTCGAGCGAGCGGCGCACGTCCTCCTTGACCGCGTCGATGCCGATGACGTCGTCGAGCGTGACGTCCACCTGCTCCGGCCGGTAGGTCAGGTGCGGCGACCGCCCGCTCGCCACGTGCGTGCCGACCGCGAGGACGAGCAGGGCGACGAAGAACAGGATGAGCACGACGATGAACGGGTCCACCGCGGGCATCCGCGGCACGGGCGAGCCGCCCGCGAGCGGCACGACGACGAACCAGGCCTCGACGGCGAGGACGGCGGCGGCCACCCGGTACACCCGGCGCCGGCGCAGCCGGTCCCGGTCGAGCGCGATGTCGTGGCGGTCTGACGTCAGGGACACGGCGGTCTCCCTCCACGCGGCGGTGAAGGGGCAATGATCGGGCGAACCGGGCATTTCCGCCACCGGACGCCGGTGCCCGGTCAGCCGGCCGGCGGCTCCTCGCCCCGGGCCTCCGCGAGCCCGCGCCGGTAGCCCCGCTCCTCCGCCTCGGCCGAGCCCTCCCGGAACAGGTCATCGGCGGCGGGCCGGACGAGCGCCCGCGCGCCCGCGCCGTCGTCGTCGGTCACGTACCGGCCCAGCCCGCGCACGACGGCGACCGGCCGCCCGGCGACCTTGCCGCGCACGAGCTCGCTCGCCGCGGCGACCTCGTCGGCGACGGCCGTCACCGTGGCGACGAGCGGGCGGCCGTGGGCGTCCGTGCGCCCGCGCAGGTCGTCCAGCACGCGCAGGCCGGCCGCGCCGATCGCGACGTCCACGAGCCCCTCGCGCCACGGCCGCCCGGCCGTGTCCGTGACGACGACGGCGAGTCGCGCCCCGAAGCGCGCGGCGAGCGCGGCCCGCAGGGCACGCGCCGAGGCGTCCGGGTCCTCGGGCAGCAGCAGGACCGTCCCGGCGGGCGTGTTGCTCGCGTCCACGCCGGCGGCGGCCATGACGAGGCCGAGCCGGTTCTCCACGATGCGCAGCGGGGGCCCGCCCGGCCGCTCCCGCCGCGCGACGACGCGCACGGTCTCCGCGGTGATCGCCGCCTCCCGGTCGGCCGCGGCGAGGACCCGCCCCTCGGCCTTCGAGACGACCTTGCTCGCCACGACGACGACGTCCCCGTCCGCGAGCCCGCCCGCCGCCTCGAGCGCGTCCCCGAGCACGCGCGCGAGGTCGTCGCCCGGGCGCACCTCGCCGACGCCGTCGGGCGCCCACGCGGTGAGCGCGGCGGGCGGCGGGTCGGGCGCGGTCACCGGTGCAGCTTCGGCAGCACGTCGCGGCCGAAGACCTCGATCCACTCGCGCTGGTTGCGGCCGACGTTGTGCAGGTAGACGCGATCGAAGCCGAGGTCCACGTACCGCTGGATGGCGGCGCGGTGCACGTCGGGGTCGGCGGAGATCACCATGCGGCCCTCGAAGTCCTCCGGCCGGACGAGCCGCGCGATCTGCTCGAAGTCGTGCGGGCTGCGGATGTCCGCCTTCGGGAACTTCATGCCGCCGTTGGGCCACTCGGTCAGCGCGTTCGCCAGCGCCTGCTCGTCGGTCTCCGCCCACGACAGGTGGAGCTGGAGCACCTTCGGCATCGTCGCGGGGTCGCGCCCGGCGTCGCGGGCCCCGGCCTCGAACCGCTCGAAGAGGCCCGCGATCTTCTCCAGAGGCGCGCCCACGGTGATGAGGCCGTCGGCGTGCCGCCCCGCCCGGCGCGCGGTGACCGGGCCGGCGGTCGCGATGAGGATCGGGGGCGCCTCGTCCGGCATCGTCCACAGCCGGGTCGACTCGAGCGTGTAGTACTGCCCGGCGTGCTTGGCGTCCTTGCCGGCCAGGGACGCCGTGAACAGCTTGCGGATGATCTCGACGGCCTCGAACATCCGGTTGATCCGCTCGGGCGCCTCCGGCCAGTACCCGCCGACGACGTGCTCGTTGAGCGCCTCGCCGGAGCCGATGCCGAGCCAGTGCCGGCCGGGGTACATCGCGGCGAGCGTCGCGGACGCCTGGGCGACCATCGCCGGGTGCCACCGGAACGTCGGGGCGGTCACGCCCGGGCCGATGTCGCCGCGCGTCCGCTCGCCGAGGGCCGCCAGGACGTTCCAGACGAACGCGGCCTGCCCCTGGGCGGGCACCCAGGGCTGGTAGTGGTCCGCCGCCATCACCCCGGAGAACCCGTGGGCCTCCGCGTGCACCGACAGCTCGACGGCCTCGGTGGGGTGGAACTGCTCGAGCATCGCGGCGTAGCCGACCGTGAGTCCCTGCGGCACGTGACCTCCTTCGTCTGTCCGAGGGGCCTGGCCCCGACGCCGACCCTACGCGCGACCGCGGGGCGCCGTCGGTCCCTCCCACCGACGACGCCCCGCGCGCGTCGCTCGCCGACGATCACTCGTACGCGATCGCCTCGAGCACGTTCATCCGGGCCGCGCGGGCGGCGGGCCAGAGCGCCGCGACGACGCCCACGACCACCGCGAGGCCGAGGAGGACCCCGAGCCCGGCCCACGGCACCGCGAGGCGGTTGAGCCCCTCGTCGGCGAAGACCCGGGTCATCGTGGCGGCGAGCCCGGCGCCCACGCCGATGCCGAGGACCGTGCCGAACACCGCGGTCAGGACCGACTCGATCGTCACGATCGACGCCATCTGCAGCCGGCCGAGCCCGACGGCGCGCAGCAGGCCGATCTCGCGCGTCCGCTCCGCGATCGACATCGCGAGGGTGTTCACGATGCCGAGCACCGCGATGACGATCGACAGCGCGAGCAGGGCGTACAGGATGACGAGCACCTGGTTGACCTGCGCCGCGACCGCGTCGCCGTACTCCTCGGCGTCCATGATCGACACCACGACGTACGGCTCGGCGAGCTCCGCGAGGCCGGCCCGCACGTCGGCGAGGTCCGCGCCCGGCGTGGCCTTGACGAACACCGAGTCGATGACGCTCGCCCCGGGGCCCGCGACCGCGTCGAAGTCGGACTCCTCGACCACGAGCGGCAGCCCGAGCACGCCGGAGTCGATGATCGCGGCCAGCCGCACGCGGGTGGTGCCCCCGATGCCCTCGACCGTCAGCTCGTCGCCGACCGCCCAGCCGCGCTCCTCGGCGTCGCTCGCCTGCGCCACCGCCTGGCCGGGGGCCAGGTCCGTGGCGTCGCCGGCGTCGACCGGCACCTCGAGCACCTCGGTGAAGAAGCCCTCCGGCACGCCGATGAGGGCCAGGTCCTCGCCGTCGACCCGGGTCGCCTGCGCGATCCGCAGGGCGTGCACCTCGGCGACGCCGTCCACCTGGGGAAGGTCCTCGACGAGCGCCGCGGGCACGTCCCAGGTGGCCGACTGGAGGATGAGGTCCGTCCGCGCCTGGTTGTCCACGACGTCGCGCACCGAGGCCTGGGCGGACGCGGCGAGCACCGACGCCGCCCCGACGAGGGCCATGCCGACCATGAGTGCGCCGGCCGTCGTCGCGGTCCGCTTCGGGTGCCGCGTGACGTTCCCGCGGGCGAGCGCGCCGAGCGGGCGGACGCCGGCCACGACCGGCGCGGCGAGCCCGCCGAGGACCGGCGGCACGATCGCCGGCGCGAGGGCCAGCACGCCCACGAGGATCGCGGCCGCGCCGGCGCCGAGGAGGGCGCCGCGGTTCTCCGTGACCACGCCCGTCGTCGCGACGACGACGGCGAGCAGCCCGCCGGCGAGCAGCACGGCACCGACGCCGGTGCGGACGCGCGAGGCGCGGTCGTGCGTCGCGACCTCGTCGCGCATCGCCTCGACCGGGGCCGTCAGCGCGGCCCGGCGGGCGGGCACGAGCGCGGCCACGAGGCTGACGACGGTGCCGACGAGCACCGAGACGGCCACCGTGAAGGTGTCGATCGGGACGTCGCCCGCCAGCTCCATGCCCATGCCGGCGAAGACGCCGCGGAGCAGCTCGACGAGGCCGACCCCCGCACCGACGCCGAGGAGCGAGCCGAGCACGCCCACGACGCCGGCCTGCGCGAGCACCGACGCGAACACCTGCGTCGGCGAGGCGCCGACCGCCCGCAGCATCGCGAACTCGCGCTGCCGCTGCCGGACGACCATCGAGAACGTGTTGCCGATGATGAACGTGCCGACGAAGAGCGCGATCCCCGCGAACACCAGCAGGAACGTCGAGACGAACCCGAGCGCGGACTGCCACTGCTCGGCCATCTCGGCCCGCATCTCGTCGCCCGTGAGCACGCGCACGTCGGCGGCGGCGGCCGGGCCGTCGGCGAGGGCCGTCTCGACCGCGTCGGCGAGCGCGCGCTCGGAGACGCCGTCCTCCGCGTAGACGGCCACGCCGGTCGTCAGGCCGTCCGGCGCGTAGGCCGCGAGGGCCGTGTCCCAGTCGAGGCCGACCATGATCGCGCCGGCCATCGGGGCGGCGAACCCGAGCTCGCCGACCACCTCGACCGTGCGGACCTCGCCCGCGAGCACGACCTTCGTCGTGTCGCCGACGGCGAGTCCGGCCCGCTCGAGGGCGGCGGACTCGAGGGCGACCTCGTCGGGGCCGCTCGGCGCCCGGCCGTCCGCGACCCACAGGGCGCGCTCGTCGGGGTGCAGGCCGAGGCCGAAGCTGGGCGCCCCGTTGTTGAGGACGGCGGTGCCGTCCGCGCCCACGAGCACGATCGCGCCCTGGACGCCCGGCACCGCTGCCGCGACGCCGTCCGCCGCGGCGATCGTCTCGGCGGTCTCCAGCGGGAAGCGGGCCTGCTGGCCGCCCATCGGCGTCCCTCCGCCGGCGAGCTCGGCACCCTCGACGTAGACGTCGGCGTCCGTGCCGGCCTCGACGATGCTGTCGAAGGTGTCGGCCATCATCTCGCGCAGCGAGAAGGTCCCCGCGACGAAGGCGACGCCCAGGAGCACCGCGAGGATCGACAGGAGGAAGCGCCCCAGGTGGCTGCGGATCCCCCGCAGGGCGACGCGGCTCATCTCAGCCCTCCGGCGACACCGCCGCCGACGAGCGCCGGGGCGGCGCCCGCGAGGGCGGGCTCGGGCGCGCGGCGGCCGGCGCCGATCTCCCGGAGCGCGTCGAGGACGCTCTCCGGCGTCGGGTCGACGATCTCGCCGACGAGCCGACCGTCCGCGAGGAAGAGGACCCGGTGGGCGTAGGACGCCGCCGTCGGGTCGTGGGTCACCATGACGACCGCCTGGCCCAGCACGTCCACGGAGTGCCGCAGGAACCCGAGCACCTCGCTCGACGAGCGCGAGTCGAGGTTCCCGGTCGGCTCGTCGGCGAAGACGACCGCCGGCCGGGAGACGAGCGCCCGGGCGCACGCGACGCGCTGCTGCTGGCCGCCGGAGAGCTCGCCCGGGCGGTGGTCGAGCCGGTCGCGCAGCCCGACGGCGTCGACGACCGTGTCGAACCAGTCGCGGTCGACGGGGCGGCGCGCGATGTCGAGGGGCAGCGTGATGTTCTCCTCGGCCGTCAGCGTGGGGATGAGGTTGAAAGCCTGGAAGACGAAGCCGAGGCGCTCGCGGCGCAGCCGGGTCAGGCCCCGCTGGCCGAGCCGCGCGACGTCCTCGCCGTCGACGACGACGGTGCCGCTCGTCACGGTGTCGAGCCCGGCCATGCAGTGCATGAGGGTCGACTTGCCGGAGCCGGAGGGGCCCATGATCGCGGTCAGCTCGCCGTTGGCGAAGTCGACGTCGACGCCGTCGAGGGCGCGGACGGCCGTCTCGCCGGAGCCGTAGACCTTCACGAGGCCACGCGCGGACGCGATGGCCCCCTCGCCTCGGGGGTACACGGTCACAGGGCGCACGAGAGTTCCCTTCGTCGCACGGGGGGTGGTCGGTCGACGTCGTCGTCGGTGATGGTTCGATCATGGAGCGACGCGGCCGCCACCGGATCAGGGAGCGCCCCGGAGCGCCCCCTGAACGTGCGCCCCGGGGGGTCAGGGTGAGCCCCGGGGGTGCCCTCAGGGGACGAGGACGACGGTCCCCCGCTTGCGCCCCGTCTCGACGTACGCGTGAGCGGCGGGCGCCTCGTCGAACCGGAAGGTCCGGTCGAGCACCGGCCGCAGGCGCCCGCGCGCGGCGAGGTCGAGGAGCTCGGCGAGGTCGGCCGCCTTCCGCTCCGGCGCCCGCAGCCCGGTGAACGCGATCCGCGCGCGCCGGCGGCGCCCCGGCACCCGGCCGGCGAGGGTGTGCCAGGCGAGCGCGGCCGTCGGCGCGGTGCCGAGGTAGGTTCCCTGCGGCCGCAGCGCGCGCCGCACGCGGCGGAACGACGTCGTCCCCACGGCGTCGAAGAACACGTCGAAGGCCTCGCGACGCGCGGCGACGTCCTCGACCGCGTAGTCGACCACCTCGTCGGCGCCGAGCTCGCGCGCGAGCCCCGCGTTGCGGGCGCTGCACACGGCGGTCACGTGGGCGCCCGCGGCGGCCGCGAGCTGGACGCCGGCGGACCCGACGGCTCCCGAGGCACCGTTGACGCAGACGCGGTGCCCCGCCCGGACGCGCCCGGCGTCCCGCAGGAACGGCAGGGCGGTGAGGCCGCCCTCGGCCAGGGCGACGGCGTCGGGCGCGGAGAGGTCGTCGGGGATCCGGACCACCCCGCCCGCCGGGACCCGCGCGTACTCGGCGGCGCCCCCCATCGTGGCGCCCGTCGCGCCGACCACGCGGTCCCCCGGGCGCAGGCCGGCGACCCCGGGACCGAGCGCGACGACGACGCCGGCGAGCTCCGAGCCCCCGACCGGTTGGCGCGGCCGCCGCAGCCCGGCGGCCAGCCGGGCCACCGCCGGGTCGGCGGCGCGCATGTGGGCCTCGGCGCGCGAGACCGCGACGGCCTCGACGCGGACGAGCGCCTCCCCCGCCCGCGGCTCGGGGACGGGCAGGGTCTCGACCCGGAGCACCTCGGGCGGGCCGTACCGGCGCGCGGTGACGGCGCGCATGCGCTCCGGGGCCGTCCCGGACGGCGACGGCGGTGCGATGGCGGGTGTGGGGGCGGGGGTGCGGTGCTCGGCGGTCATCGCCGCTCCTCGTCGGGGTAGGCGAACACGTCCTCGAGGGGCACCCCGAGCGCGCGCGCGATCTGGAAGGCCATCTCGAGGGACGGGGAGTACCGGCCCTGCTCGATGGCGATGACGGTCTGCCGCGTCACGCCGATGCGCTCGGCGAGCTCGGCCTGCGTGAGGTCGAGGCGGGCACGGTGCACACGGATCGAGTTCGTGACCCGGGTGGGACGGCCCATCACAGCCCCCGCCGGTAGGCGACGAGCCGCACGACGCTCGAGACGACCACCTGCACGACGAACGCGGCGTAGATCGCGTTGGCGATCCAGAAGTGGGGCGCGGCGACGAGCGCCAGCACGAGCACGCCGGCCACGAGGACCGACAGGACGAGGCCGCCCACGTAGTCGCCCAGGCGCGCGACCTCGCGGTCGCGCACGTCGACGCGGTAGCTCTCGCTCGGCCGGACGATCTCGAACAGGACCCGGCCGACGACGTTCGCCGCGATCGAGATCCCGACGGCCCACAGCAGCGGGGCGACGTACGCGACCTCGGCGAGCGGGCCGCCGTCGGCGCGCCGCAGGACGACGACGACGTACCCCAGCCACACGGCCACGCTGGTGACGAGGTACGCCCAGGTGCCCTTCTCCTCGTACGACACGCCGCCCTCCTGGGATGTCAGGAACTTTGACATCGCCAGTGTCAAGGACAGCAGACATCATGTCAAGAGTTCTTGACATGGCGGCCCATGAGGACCGACGGCGGGCTACCTGGCGAGGGCGGCCGGCGGGCGCGGGCGCCCGGCGCGTCAGACGACGGCGCCGTCCCAGCGGTCGCCGGCGCGCGGCCGCACGGGCTTCTTCTCCGGCGGGGCCGGGGGCGCGGGCGGCCAGCGGCGCTGCAGCAGGATCGTGGCCGGGACGGCGACCGTGACCGTGCCGATCGTGCCGACGACGATGCCGAGCACGAGGGCGAGCGCGAAGTCGCCGAGCGAGCTGCCGCCGAGGAACAGCAGCGCGAGGAGCACGAACAGCGTGCTCGCGCCCGTGTTCACGGTCCGCGGCAGCGTCTGCAGCACCGCCTCACCGGCGAGCCGGTGGAAGGGCTCGTCGTACCGGGTGCGCCAGGCCTCCCGCACCCGGTCGAACACGACGACGGAGTCGTTGACGGAGTACCCGATGATCGTCAGGAGGGCGGCGAGGAAGACCCCGTCGAGGGTCTTCTCGAGCCAGGCGAACACCCCGAGGACCACGAGCACGTTCGTGGCGAGCGACGCGACCGCCCCGGTGCTGAACGTCCACCGGAACCGGAACGCGAGGTAGGCGAGCTGCGCCGCGAGCGCCACGGCGAGCGCGATGAGCGCGTTGCGCTGGAGCTCCTCCCCGAGGCTGGGCCCGATGAGCTCGTCGCTGACCACCGAGGCGCCGCCGGCCGCGTCCGCGAGCGCCGCACGGATCGCCTCGACCTCCGCGTCGTCGATCGGCTCGGTGCGCACCGCGATGTCGGCGTCGCCGGCCTGCTGCACGACGGCGCCCGGGAACCCCGCGGACGCGACGGCCTCCCGCGCGTCGTCGGCGCTGATGGACTGCTCCGTCGCGAGCTCGAGACTGCGGCCGCCGGTGAACTCCACGCCCAGCTGGACCCCGCGGACCACCAGCCCGGCCGCGGCCACCGCCACCAGCGTGAGGGAGACCGCGAGCCATCGGCCCGCGCGCTGCAGGACGTCCGGGTTCCAGTCGGTCACCCTGCGCCGGAAGGCGCCCAGCGTGTCCAGCCCGCTCACCCGCGGGTGCCGCGCGAGGAACCCCGAGGACGCGACCGCCTGCGCGAGGACGCGCGTGATGACCAGCGCGGAGAAGAACGACACCATCACGCCGACGCTCAGCGTCACGCCGAAGCCGCGGACGGGCCCCGAGGCGAGGAAGAACAGCAGGCCGGCGGAGATGAGGGTGGTGACGTTCGAGTCGGCGATCGCCGAGAAGGCGCGCCGGAAGCCCTCGACGACGGCGCGCAGCAGCGGCCGCCGGGCGAGGATGCGCTCCTCGCGGGCGCGCTCGTAGACGAGGACGTTCGCGTCGACGGCCATGCCGACGGACAGCACGAAGCCCGCGAGGCCGGGCAGCGTGATCGTCGCCCCCATCGTCACGAGGGCCGCGTAGGAGATGAGGGCGTAGCAGAGCAGGGCGACGATCGCGAGCAGGCCCATGAGCCGGTAGATCGCGACGATGAACACGGCCGTCACCGCGACGCCCACGAGGATCGCGCTGATGCTGGCGTCGATCGCCGCCGCCCCCAGGCTCGGGCCGACGGTCCGCTGCTCGATCACCTCGACCGGCACGGGGAGCGCGCCGCCCTGGATGAGCGCCGAGAGCTCGAGGGCCTCCTCGCGGCTGAACCGGCCGGTGATCGAGGTGGAGGAGCCGAGGATGCCGACCTCGCACGGCACGTCGACGTTCACCTGCGGCGAGGAGATGACCTCGCCGTCGAGCACGATCGCGATCCGCCGCCGCGCGTCGCCCATCGGCATGCACGCCGCGGCGCCCGTGAGCTCCTCCCACCTCGCCTGCCCCTCGCCCCGGAACTCGACCGTCACGAACCAGGCGATCCCGGTCTGCGGGTCGGTCTCGGCGCGCGCGCCCGAGACCGACTCCCCGGTGAGCGCCGCGGGCGCGAGCTGCAGCGGCACGCCGGTCTCGTCGCGGAGCACGAGCGGGCGCGAGGTGTCGACGGGCTCGCCGGGCGCCCGCTCCGGGGCCTCGGTCGCGACCCCCTCGACGGCGTGGAAGGTGAGCTGGGCGGTGCGGCCGATCGCCTCGACCGCCTCGCGCGGGTCCTGCAGCCCGGGCAGCTCGACGACGATGCGCCGCTCCCCCGAGCGCACGACGGTCGGCTCGGCGACGCCGAGCGCGTCGATGCGGCGGCGCAGCACCTCGAGGGCCCGGTCCGTCGCGGCCGCGTCCGCGCGGGTGGTCGGCGAGTCCCGCGTCTCGAGCACCACCTGCGTGCCGCCGCGCAGGTCGAGCCCGAGGGTGGGGCTCGACGTGAGGACCGCGATCGTCGCACCGACGAGCACCAGCAGGGAGAGGACGGCGCGCACCAGGAGGGGGCGCCGCGGGGCGGTCGGCTCCTCGGCGGCGGGCGGGCGCGACATACGGCTCCTTCGGCGGTCGGCGGCGAGCGGCAGCCTAGCCGGGCCGTCGGGCGCGGGTGCAGGACGGCGGTCCGCCCCCGGCGCGGAGTCCTGTGCCGGAGCGGGTGGCGGCTTCTGGAACAATCGGGCCCCATGAGCGACCTGCCCCCGACGCCGACCCCGCCCCCCGCGACGCCCACGTCGCCGGCCGTAGCGGCGGACTCGGCGGTAGCCGGCGGCGCCCGTGTCCCCGAGAAGGTCAGCCTCGACGGCCTCGAGGACAAGTGGGACGCCGTCTGGCGGGAGCAGGGCACGTACGCGTTCGACCGGACGCGCCCGCGCGAGGAGATCTTCTCCATCGACACCCCGCCGCCGACGGTGTCCGGGTCCCTGCACGTCGGCCACGTGTTCAGCTACACGCACACGGACGTCCTCGCCCGGTACCAGCGCATGCGCGGCCGCGAGGTCTTCTACCCGATGGGCTGGGACGACAACGGCCTGCCCACCGAGCGCCGCGTCCAGAACTACTACGGCGTGCGCTGCGACCCGTCGCTGCCCTACGACCCGGACTTCACCCCGCCGCACGAGGGCACCGACGGCAAGAACGTCAAGGCCGCCGACCAGGTGCCCGTCTCGCGCCGCAACTTCGTCGAGCTGTGCGAGCGCCTGACCGTCGAGGACGAGCGGCAGTTCGAGGCGCTGTGGCGCCACCTCGGCCTGTCGGTCGACTGGTCGCACACGTACCAGACGATCGACGAGAACGCGCGCGCCGTCGCGCAGACGGCGTTCCTGCGCAACCTCGCCCGCGGCGAGGCGTACCAGGCCGAGGCGCCGGGCCTGTGGGACGTCACGTTCCAGACCGCGGTCGCGCAGGCCGAGCTCGAGGCGCGCGAGTACCCGGGCCACTTCCACCGGGTCGCGTTCCACCGGGTCGAGGCGGACGGCAGCACGGGCGCCCCGATCTTCATCGAGACGACCCGGCCCGAGCTCATCCCCGCCGTCGTCGCCCTCGTCGCCCATCCCGACGACGAGCGCTACCAGCACCTGTTCGGCACGACGGCGCGCTCGCCGGTCTTCGACATCGACATCCCCGTGCTCCCCCACCCGGCCGCGGAGCCCGACAAGGGCGCGGGCATCGCGATGTGCTGCACCTTCGGCGACCTCACCGACGTGCAGTGGTGGCGCGAGCTGCAGCTGCCCACCCGGTCCGTCGTGACCAAGGACGGCCGCCTCGCGCGCGAGACGCCCGACTGGATCACCACGGAGCGTGGGCGGGCCGCGTACGCCGAGCTCGCCGGCCGCACGACGACGGGGGCGCGCGCCGTCGTCGTCGAGCAGCTGCGCGCGAGCGGCGAGCTCGAGGGCGAGCCCACGCCCACCCTGCGCATGACGAACTTCTACGAGAAGGGCGAGAAGCCCCTCGAGATCGTCACGTCGCGGCAGTGGTACATCCGCAACGGCGGGCGCGACGCCGACCTGCGCGAGGCGCTCCTCGCGCGCGGCCGCGAGCTCGCGTTCCACCCGGACTTCATGCGGGTGCGCTACGAGAACTGGGTGGGCGGCCTCAACGGCGACTGGCTCATCTCGCGCCAGCGCTTCTTCGGCGTCGCGATCCCGCTGTGGTACCCGGTCCGCGAGGACGGCACCGTCGACCACGACCACCCGATCGTCCCGGACGAGTCCGCGCTGCCGGTCGACCCGAGCAGCGACGTCCCGCCGGGGTACACCGAGGCCCAGCGCGGCGTGCCGGGCGGGTTCGTCGGCGACCCCGACGTCATGGACACGTGGGCGACGAGCTCGCTGACCCCGCAGGTCGCGGGCGGCTGGCTGCGCGACCCGGACCTGTTCGCGCGCGTCTTCCCCATGGACGTCCGCCCGCAGGGCCAGGACATCATCCGCACCTGGCTGTTCTCGACGGTCGTCCGCTCGCACCTCGAGCACGGATCGCTGCCGTGGAAGCACGCGGCGATCAGCGGCTGGATCCTCGACCCCGACCGCAAGAAGATGAGCAAGTCCAAGGGCAACGTCGTCACGCCCATGGGCCTGCTGCAGGAGCACGGCTCGGACGCGGTGCGGTACTGGGCGGCCTCGGCCCGCCTGGGCACGGACGCGGCGTTCGAGATCGGCCAGATGAAGATCGGCCGGCGCCTGGCGATCAAGGTGCTCAACGCGAGCAAGTTCGTGCTCGGCATCACCGGCGGCGCCCCCGCCGACCCGGCCGCGGTCACCCGGCCCGTGGACCGGGCGATGCTCGCCGCGCTGGCCGACGTCGTCGACGCCGCCACCGAGGCGTTCGAGGCGTACGACCACACGCGTGCGCTCGAGGTCACGGAGACGTTCTTCTGGACCTTCTGCGACGACTACCTCGAGCTCGTCAAGGACCGCGCGTACGGCGGGGAGCACTGGGACGCCGCGGGCACCGCGTCCGCGCGGGCCGCGCTCGGGCTCGCGCTCGACGTCGTGCTGCGGCTGCTCGCGCCCGTCCTGCCCTTCGCGACCGAGGAGGTCTGGTCGTGGTGGCGCGAGGGCTCCGTGCACCGCGCCCCGTGGCCGACCGCCGCGCCGCTGCGCGAGGCGTCCGACGGCGTCGGGCCGGCGGGCCTGGCCGCCGCCGGGCGCGCGCTCGCGGCGCTGCGCAAGGTGAAGTCCGAGGCGAAGGTCTCCATGCGGACCGGGATCGTCCGGGCCGAGCTCGGCGTGCCCGCCGCGGACCTGCCGCTCGTCGAGGCGGCCGCCGACGACGTCCGCGCGGCCGGCCGCGTCGGCGACCTGGCGCTCGGGGCGGCGGACGAGGCGGAGTCCCCGGACGGCGTCGTCGTCGTGCGCGCCGCGGAGCTGGCGCCCACGGCCTGAGGCCGATCGTCCGTCCGGCCGGCGGGCCGACCCTGCCCGCCGGCGGCTCGGCCCTGCCCGCCGGCGGACGTCCGGGCGCCCGCGCGGCGCTCCGCCGGAGCGGAAGGTCTCGACTGGGGCACGGTGTGCGCCGTTCGGCTCCACGCACGGGCGGCGGTGCGGCAGGATTGCCCCTCTCCCGGGACGTTGTTCCTGGGCCGGACGCACCGATGTATAACTATGATGCGCGATGCATAGCGATACGAGATCCGCTCGGAAGGACCCCCATGCGCACACTGACCCGGCTCTCGGTCCCCGTGGCCGCGGCCGCCCTCCTGCTCGCGGGCTGCTCGTCCACGGCCGGCGACGGCCCGACGACGGATCCCGGCGGCGAGGAGACCACCGGCACCGAGACGCCCGCCGCCGTCGACCTCCTCACGGAGGGCGTGCTCACCGTCTGCACGAACCCGCCCTACGAGCCCTTCGAGTACGAGGAGGGCGGCGAGATCGTCGGCCTCGACATCGACATCGTCCGCGAGATCGCGAACGACCTCGGCGCCGACCTCGAGGTCGTCGTCACCGGCTTCGACGGCATCCAGTCCGGCGCCGCGCTCGAGGCCCGGCAGTGCGACATCGTCGCCTCGGGCATCACGATCACCGAGGAGCGGGCGCTGAACATGGACTTCACCGACCCGTACTTCGACGCGACCCAGGCGCTCCTCGTGCCCGCGGGCTCCGGCCTCGACTCGCTCGACGCCATCCGCGACCTCGAGGTCGGCGTCCAGCAGGCCACCACGGGCCTCGACTGGGCCGTCGAGCAGGGCCTCGACACGATCGAGTTCGAGGACCTCGGCCTGCAGATCGAGGCGCTGCGCAACGGCAGCGTCGACGCGGTCATCAACGACTACCTCGTGCTCCTGCCGTTCGAGGGCGACCAGTTCGAGGTGACGACCCAGTTCGACACCGGCGAGCAGTACGGCTTCGGCGTCCGCAAGGGCAACGAGGCGCTGCTGACCGCGGCGAACGCGACGCTCGCGCGGATCGCCGCCGACGGCACGTACGACACGCTCTACGAGCAGTACATCGGGAAGGCCCCGACCGACTGATGGCCGCGACCACGTCCGCGGACCGTCCCGCCGCCCTGGCGGGACGGTCCCGGATGAGCCCCCGACGCCGGGCCGAGCTCTCCCGGCGGGCGCAGTACGCCGTGCTGCTGGTCCTCGTGGTGCTCGCCGCGGTCACCGTGGACTGGGCCCGGCTCGGCGAGTCGTTCTTCAACATCGACACGGTGCGCGCCCTCGCCCCACGCCTGCCGGGCGCCGCGCTCAACACCGTCGTCTACACGGCGGCGTCCTTCGCGCTCGGCCTGGCCCTCGGCCTCGTCCTGGCGCTCATGAAGCTCTCCCCCGTGCGCGTGTGGCGGGTCCTGGCGACCGGGTACATCGAGTTCTTCCGCGGCATCCCGGCGCTGCTCGTCGTCCTCGCGTTCGGCTACGCCGTGCCGGCGGCCTTCCAGGTGCGCTTCGACTCCGTCGTCCTGCAGATCGCCCTCGCCCTGGGCATGGTCTCGGGCGCGTACATCGCCGAGACGCTCCGCGCGGGGATGGAGGCGGTGCCCAAGGGGCAGATCGAGGCCGCGCGCTCGCTCGGCATGTCCTCGACGCGGACGCTCGTCCACGTCACCATCCCCCAGGCGTTCCGCATCGTCCTGCCCCCGCTGACGAACGAGGCCGTGCTACTCGTCAAGGACACGTCCCTGGTGTTCGCGCTCGGCCTGGCCGTCAGCGACTTCGAGCTGACCAAGCTGGGCCGCGACGCGCTCAGCCGGGCCGGCGGCGGGCTCACCCCGATCGTGCTCATCGGCCTGGTCTACCTGCTCATCACGATCCCGCTCAGCAGCGTCACGCGCTGGCTCGAGCGCACGACCGGCTACAAGGGACACGTATGACCGCCCCCGCCACCGCGACGCCGGGCGCCGGCCCGGTCGTGCGGATCTCCGGCCTGCACAAGTCGTTCGGCGACCGCGAGGTCCTCAAGGGCATCGACCTCGAGGTCGCGCAGGGCGAGGTCGTCTGCATCATCGGCGCCTCCGGCTCGGGCAAGTCGACGCTGCTGCGCTGCGTCAACCTCCTCGAGCAGCCGACCGCGGGCACCGTCGAGGTGCTCGGCGTCGAGGTGACCCACCCCGACGTCGACATCGACCGCGTGCGCGCCCGCGTCGGCATGGTGTTCCAGCAGTTCAACCTCTTCCCGCACCGCACGGTCCTCGACAACTGCACGCTCGCCCAGCGCACGGTCCTCCGCCGCCGCAGGGCCGAGGCCGAGGCGGTCGCCCGCAAGAACCTCGCCCACGTGGGCCTCGCCGACCGCGCCGGCTCGCTGCCCTCGCAGCTGTCCGGCGGTCAGCAGCAGCGCGTCGCGATCGCGCGGGCGCTGTCCATGGACCCGGCGCTCCTGCTGTTCGACGAGCCGACATCGGCACTCGACCCGGAGCTCGTCGGCGAGGTGCTCACCGTGATGCGCCAGCTCGCGGACGAGGGCATGACGATGCTCGTCGTCACGCACGAGATGGCCTTCGCGCGCGAGGTCGCCGACCGGGTGATCTTCCTCGACGCCGGCGTGATCCTCGAGGAGGGGCCGCCGGACCGCGTCATCGGCAACCCGCGCGAGGAGCGCACGCGCGCGTTCCTGCGCCGCGTGCTCGACCCCACGCACGTCGAGGCCGTCACCGACGCCGACCCGGGCGCGGCGGGCGCCGTCGCGGGCGGGGAGGCCGTCCCGGGGAGCCGCCCGCTCGACTAGTGTCGAGTCGGCCCCGTCCGCCGCCGACGACGATGGAGACGCCGTGCGCGAAGCATCCGCTCCCAGCCTTATCACCGACGACCCCCCGCACACGATCCCGCAGCTCCTCACGTGGCGCGTCGAGGAGGACCCGAACGCCACCTACGTCGAGCGGAAGGGCACGCTCGGGGCGACGTGGACGCCGATGAGCGTCCAGGCGTTCGCCGACGAGGCCACCGCCGTCGCCAAGGGCCTCGTGGCGCTCGGCATCGAGCCCGGCGACCGCGTCTCGATCATGAGCCGCACCCGCTACGAGTGGACCCTCCTCGACGTCGCCACCTGGCTGGCCGGCGCGATCCCCGTGCCGGTCTACGAGACGTCCTCGTCGGACCAGGTGGAGTGGATCCTGTCCGACGCGGGTGTGCGGCTCGCCGTCGTCGAGACGACGGCGCACGCGACCCTCACGGAGTCGGTCCGGGAACGCCTGCCCGACCTGGGCGAGGTGCTCACGATCGACGAGGGCGCGATCAGCCGCCTCATCGCGGAGGGCGCCGGCGTGGCCGACGCGGAGATCGAGCGCCGCAGCGCCCTCGCCACCGCCGACGACGTGGCGACGATCATCTACACGTCCGGCACGACGGGCCGCCCCAAGGGCGCCGAGCTCACGCACCGGAACTTCATCTCGCTCACCCGCGAGGGCAGCATCGGGCTGTACGAGGTCTGCGCGGCGCCCGGCTCGCGGACCCTGCTGTTCATGCCGCTCGCGCACGTGTTCGCGCGGTTCATCGAGGTGCTGTGCCTCGCGTCGCGCGCGGTGCTCGGCCACACCCCGGACACGAAGAACCTCGTCGCGGACCTCGGCACGTTCCGGCCGACGTTCATCCTGTCCGTGCCCCGCGTGTTCGAGAAGGTCTACAACTCGGCCGAGCAGAAGGCGGGCGGCGGCACCAAGCTCAAGCTCTTCCGCTGGGCGGCCAAGACCTCGATCGTCTACTCCCGCGCGCTCGACACCCCCGAGGGCCCGAGCGCCGCGCTCAAGGCGCAGCACGCGCTGGCCGACCGGCTCGTCCTGCACAAGCTGCGCCACGCGCTCGGCGGGCAGGCGAAGTACGCGGTGTCGGGCGGCGCGCCCCTCGGCGAGCGGCTCGGGCAGTTCTACCGCGGCGTCGGGCTGCACGTGCTCGAGGGCTACGGCCTGACGGAGACGACCGCCCCGACGGCGGTCAACCCGCCCGGCAAGATCAAGATCGGGACCGTGGGCCCGCCCTTCCCGGGCGCGTCGCTGCGGATCGCCGACGACGGCGAGATCCAGGTCAAGGGCGCCCACGTGTTCCGCGGGTACCACAACAACCCGCAGGCCACGGCGGACGCCTTCGACGACGGCTGGTTCCGCACCGGCGACCTCGGCAGCCTCGACGAGGACGGCTACCTGCGGATCACCGGCCGCAAGAAGGAGATCATCGTCACCGCCGGCGGCAAGAACGTCGCCCCCGCCGTGCTCGAGGACCGGCTGCGCGGCCACCCGCTCGTCTCGCAGGTCGTCGTCGTCGGCGACGGCCGCCCGTACATCGGCGCGCTCGTCACGCTCGACGCCGAGATGCTGCCCGGCTGGCTGGCCGGGCACGGGCTGCCCGAGATGGACGTCGTCGCGGCCTCGAAGAGCCACGCGGTGCTCGCCGCCCTCGAGCGGGCGGTGGCGCGCGCGAACGAGGCCGTCTCGCGGGCGGAGTCGATCCGGAAGATCCGCGTGCTCACGACCGACTTCACCGTCGAGAACGGCTACCTCACGCCGTCGCTCAAGGTGAAGCGGGAGCTCGTGCTGCGCGACTTCGCGGACGAGATCGAGGCGCTCTACAACGGCTGACGGGGCTCAGCGGCCGCCGGCGCCGTGGTGGCGCCCCCGGCGCGTCCTGTCGTCGGCGTAGCTCGGCGCGGTCTCGCGCGGCGTCGCCGCGTCGCTCCACCGCAGGATCGCCCCGACGCCGTCGACGAGGTCCACGCTGCCCTCCTCGGCGAACGTGAAGCCGCCGTCCTGCGCGACGAGCGCCCGGAGCACCGCGACGTCCGCGCGCACCTCGCGGACGCGGTCCGCCGGGACGCCGAGGGCCTCGACGTCCCCGCGCCGGCGGCCCAGGTGCAGCGGGTCCGGCCCCACCCAGAGCCGCCGCTCGTTGAGCCGTGCCACCGACGCGCCCGCCGCCGTCCGCACGACGACGAGCTCGCTCACCTGGCCCTTGCGCAGCACCTCGACGACGTCGTCCAGCGACGTCACCGCCCCGTCCCCGCGGCCGAGGCCCTCGCGGAGCCGGTCGACGACCTGCGCGCGCCGGCGTGCGCGATGCGCCTCGAGCACCCGCCGCACGTGCGCCGCGAACGCGCCCTCCTTGACGCCGCCCGCGCGCGAGCCGCCCGGCACCTCGACGACGAGCTCCGCCGCCGTCCGCCCCATGGCGGCGCGCACCAGCGGGACCGCGCGCACGTCCCCGGTGAGCAGCACCAGCTCGGGCCGCTGCTCCGCGACGAGGCGGTCGAGCTCGGCAGCGACGGCCTCGGCGTTGCGCTCCCACGAGTCCTCGGCGCGCGTCTGGAAGCGCCGGTGCGACCAGCCGCCCCCGCCGACCTTGTGCAGCACGTCGTGCCCGCCCTCGACGTGCCCCCGGGGCACGGCCGGCCCCGAGCCGCCCGGCCACGTCACGTCCGCACCCTGGCGGTCCACCTCGACGAGGACGTAGCGCACCGCCTCGTCCATGGCCGCCACGGCGGGCACGAGCGACGGGGTGCCGTCGTGGAACGCCTCGTCGCGGGCCGGCGGGTCGGCCAGCACGTGGTCCAGCAGCACCCGGCTGCCCGCCGCCACGACGTAGCGTCCGTGCGGGCCGGGCACGTGGGTCGGGCGGAGCACCGCCTCCTCGATCGCCGCGAGCGTCTCGGGCGGCGCCCCCGCGTGCTCGAGGACGCGCCGCAGGCCGTGCCAGCGGCTCTTCACGTCGCGCTCGCCCGTCGACTCGTCGCCGCGCGTGGCGTCGAGGCAGACGGTCGTCAGGGGGCCGTCGTGGTGGAGCAGGGGCTTGAGGGAGTCGAGCTTCATCGCGCACCTTCGCATCGTCCGAAAGCGGCCGACGGCGGCCGTCACCTGTCCCCTTCCACCCTGGGCCAGGTGCGGGGCGGACGCCACCCCTGAAGTGGGTGAGGGTCTGAAGTGGGTGAGGGTCTGAAGTGGGTGAGGGTCAGGCGGACTTCTCGCGCGGGGTGCGCTTCGGCGGGGCGACCTCGCGCGGCACGATCGTCGGGTTGACGTTCTCCAGCACGGCCTCGCGGGTGATGACGACCCGGGCGACGTCGTCGCGGCTCGGCACGTCGAACATCACCTGCTGGAGGACCTCCTCGAGGATCGCCCGCAGGCCGCGCGCGCCGGTGCCGCGCAGGAGCGCCTGGTCGGCGACCGCCTCGACGGCGTCGGGGGTGAACTCGAGCTCGACCCCGTCGATCTCGAACATGCGCTGGTACTGCTTGACGAGCGCGTTGCGCGGCTCGGTGAGGATCCGCACGAGCGCCGTCCGGTCGAGCGGCGACACCGTCGTGATGACGGGCACGCGGCCGATGAACTCGGGGATGAGGCCGTACTTGAGCAGGTCCTCGGGCATGACGTCGCCGAACACGTCGTTGTCGTCCGGCGAGTGCAGGGGCGCCCCGAAGCCGATCCCCTTGCGCCCCGAGCGCGCGGTGATGATGTCCTCGAGCCCCGCGAACGCGCCGGCCACGATGAACAGCACGTTCGTCGTGTCGATCTGGATGAACTCCTGGTGCGGGTGCTTGCGGCCGCCCTGCGGCGGGACGGACGCCGTCGTGCCCTCGAGGATCTTCAGCAGCGCCTGCTGCACGCCCTCGCCCGAGACGTCGCGCGTGATCGACGGGTTCTCCGCCTTGCGGGCGATCTTGTCGATCTCGTCGATGTAGATGATGCCGGTCTCGGCCTTCTTGACGTCGTAGTCCGCGGCCTGGATGAGCTTGAGGAGGATGTTCTCGACGTCCTCGCCGACGTAGCCCGCCTCGGTGAGCGCCGTGGCGTCGGCGATGGCGAACGGCACGTTGAGCATCTTGGCGAGCGTCTGCGCCAGGTACGTCTTGCCGCAGCCCGTGGGGCCGATGAGCAGGATGTTCGACTTGGCGAGCTCGACGTCCTCGGCGTCGGGGCGGGGGCCCTCCCCCGCGCGCACGCGCTTGTAGTGGTTGTAGACGGCGACGGCGAGCGAGCGCTTCGCGGCCTCCTGGCCGACGACGTACTGCTCGAGGAACTCGAAGATCTCGCGCGGCTTGGGCAGCGCGACCATGCCGACCTCGGCGGCCTCCGCGAGCTCCTCCTCGAGGATCTCGTTGCACAGGTCGATGCACTCGTCGCAGATGTAGACGCCCGGCCCGGCGATGAGCTTCTTGACCTGCTTCTGGCTCTTCCCGCAGAAGGAGCACTTGAGCAGGTCGGCGCCGTCACCGATACGTGCCACCGCGTCGCTCCTCCCTGTGGCGCCGCCGGAGGCGCCCCGTCAGTCCATTGCACACCACGCCGCGCCCCGTGTCAGCCCGCCCGCCCCCCGGCGTGTTGCCGTGGCGTCCCCCGAGGGATCGGCCGGACGGGCGGGTGTCTTGAGGCGCGGGCACGCTACGCCGAGGGGACGAGCGTGCCCTTGCGGCTGGCGAGCACCTGGTCGACCAGCCCGTACTCCTTCGCCTGCTCGGCGGTGAGGATCTTGTCGCGCTCGATGTCGGAGCGGACGCGGTCGACGGTCTGGCCGCTGTGCCGCGCGATGGTCTCCTCGAGCCACTCCCGCATGCGGATGAGCTCCGCGGCGTGGATCTCGATGTCGGAGGCCTGCGCGTAGCCGCCGCCCTCGATCGCCGGCTGGTGGATGAGCACGCGGGCGTTCGGCAGCGCGAGCCGCTTGCCGGGCGCGCCGGCCGCGAGCAGCACCGCCGCCGCCGACGCGGCCTGGCCGAGGCACACCGTCTGGATCTGCGGCTTGATGTACTGCATCGTGTCGTAGATCGCCGTCAGCGCCGTGAACGAGCCGCCGGGCGAGTTGATGTACAGGGTGATGTCCCGGTCCGGGTCCTGGCTCTCGAGGACGAGGAGCTGGGCCATGACGTCGTCGGCCGAGGCGTCGTCCACCTGCACGCCGAGGAAGATGATCCGGTCCTCGAACAGCTTGGTGTACGGGTCCTGGCGCTTGAAGCCGTAGGCGGTGCGCTCCTCGAACTGGGGCAGCACGTAGCGGGAGGACGGCGCGCCGTACGGCAGGCCGACGCCGCCCGGTCGGGCGAGGCCCTCGGGGGTGAACGGGTGCTGGCTCACGGGATGCTCCTTGCTGCTGGCAGGGCCGGCGGGGTCGTCGGGGCGCCGGTCAGGACGCCGTCGTGCCGCCGCCGCCGCTGACCGAGCCGGCGTGCGTGACGACGTGGTCGATGAAGCCGTACTCCAGGGCCTCCTGCGCGGTGAACCACCGGTCGCGGTCGGAGTCGGCGATGACCTGCTCGACGGTCTTGCCCGTCTGGGCGGCGGTCAGCTCGGCGAGCACCTGCTTCATGTGCAGGATGAGCTGGGCGTTGATCCGCACGTCGGTCGCGGTGCCGCCGATGCCGCCGGACGGCTGGTGCATCATCACGCGGGCGTGGGGGGTCGCGTAGCGCTTGCCCTTCGCGCCCGAGGAGAGCAGGAACTGGCCCATCGAGGCGGCCATGCCGACCGCGACGGTCGCCACGTCCGGCTGGATGTACTGCATGGTGTCGTAGATCGCCATGCCGGCCGTGATCGAGCCGCCCGGGGAGTTGATGTAGAGGTAGATGTCCTTGTCGGGGTCCTCGGCGGCGAGGAGCATCATCTGCGCGCAGATCGCGTTCGCGTTCTCGTCCCGCACCTCGGTGCCCAGCCAGATGATGCGCTCGCGCAGCAGCCGGTTGTAGATGTGGTCCTGCAGGCCGAGGTTCGGACCGTCACCGCGCGCGTCCTGCGGCATGAAGCTCTCGTTCACGACTCTCCCTCGCCTCGTGGGGTCGGCGGTCCGCGCCGCCGTGATCGACCCTAACGCCCGGCACGACGGCGGACCGTCCCGCGCGGGGCCGTTTTCGCTGACGGCGCACGGGGCGCCGCGGTCGGGCGAGCGGAGCGGTCAGGAGCGGTCGGCGTCGGCCGTCCCGGCGGCGGGGGCGGCGTCCTCGGCCGCTCCCTCGGACTCGCCGGTCTCGCCCTCGGCGGGACCGATGTACGCGGAGAGGTCCACCTCGGCGCCGCTCGGGTCGACGACGCGCACCGAGCGCAGCGCGACGGCCATGGCCTTCGAGCGCGCCACCTCGCCGACCATCGCGGGGATCTGGCCCTGCCGGTCGACGGTCTGCACGAACGTCGTCGGGTCCATGCCGTACTGCGCGGCCGCGTTGACCATGAAGTCGAGCAGCTCCTCCTGGCTCACCTGGACGGCGAGCTGCTCGGCGAGCGTGTCGAGCAGGATCCGGTCGACGAGCTCGGCGCGGGTCTGCTCGGTGACCTCGGCGCGGTGGTTCTCGTCCTCGAGGCGGCCCTCGGACTCGAGGTGACGGTGCACCTCGGCCTGCACGACGCCGTCGGGCACGGGGACCTCGACCGCCTCCCGCAGCGCGGCGAGCAGCCCCTCGCGCGCCTGCACGGCGCGGTTCGCGTCCTTGATCCGGGCGACCTGCGCGCGCAGGTCCTCGCGGAGCTCGGCGAGCGTGTCGAACTCGCTCGCGAGCTGGGCGAAGTCGTCGTCGGCGGCCGGCAGGTCGCGCTCCTTGACCGACGTCGCGGTCACGGTGACGAGCGCGCGCTCCCCGGCGCGGTCGCCACCCGCCAGGGGCGCCTCGAACGTCGTCGTCTCGCCCGCGGACAGCCCGGTGAGCGCCTCGTCGAGGCCCTCGAGCATGGTGCCGGAGCCGACCTGGTAGGAGACGCCGCTGACCGAGTCGATCTCCTCCTCGCCGATGGTGGCGCGCAGGTCGAGGACGACGAAGTCGCCCTCGGCGGCGGGCCGGTCGACGCCGACGAGCGTGCCGAACCGCTCGCGCAGCGCGTCGAGGCGGGCGTCGACGTCCTCCTCCGTGACCTCGACGGCGTCGACCGTGACCGTGAGCGAGGCGAGGTCGGGCAGCGTGACATCCGGGCGCACGTCCACCTGCGCGGTGAAGGTCATGCCGCCGTCGGGCTGGGTCAGCGCCGGGAGCTCGGTGACCTCGATGTCGGGCTGGCCGAGGGGCCGGATGCCCGACTCGGCGACGGCCTGGCTGTAGAAGCCGGGCAGCCCGTCGTTGACCGCGTGCTCGATGATCGCCGCCCGGCCGACCCGCTGGTCGAGGATGCGCGGCGGCACCTTGCCCTTGCGGAAGCCCGGGATCTGCACCTCGGCGCCGATGTGCTGGTACGCGTGGTCGATGGCGGGCTTCAGCTCGTCGCCCGACACCTCGACCGTCAGCTTGACGGTGGTGGCGTCCAGGTTCTCGACGGCGCTCTTCACAGCAGGTCTCCAGGGATCGTGGCGGTGGGGCGGCGGGAGTCGGCCGCGTCGCCCGCGGCGCGCGCGCCGTCGGCCGATCCTACGGCACCGTGCGGGGACCGGCGGACCCGGGTCGGGCTGGTGGGACTCGAACCCACGACCCCCGCGTCCCAAACGCGGTGCGCTACCAGCCTGCGCCACAGCCCGTCGGGCGCAGCCTACCGGCGGGGCCGCGCCCGGTCGTGGCCGGCCGATCCCGGCCCGCCGCCCGACGTCGGTACCCTGGGTGGGCCGTCCCGGGAAGGGACGACGCGGGCGTAGCTCAATGGCAGAGCTCCAGCCTTCCAAGCTGGTGGTGCGGGTTCGATTCCCGTCGCCCGCTCCCGTGCGCGCCGGCCGCCCGGCGGGCGCGCGCGCGGACCGACCGTTGCGGACGGGGTCGCCGTGCGGCTACCGTCGTCGCGTCCAGCGCTGAGGGAGGGGCCATGCCGGTGCACGCACCCGCCGCCTCTCCGCGTGCCTGCCTGCGCTGCTGCTGCTGTCTGTAGAGCGCTGGCCCTCCCGCGGCCGCGTCCGGCCGCCCCGCTGACGCCAGCGCTCGCCTCCGCCCCCTCCGCCGCCCGTCGGAGGAATTCCGCTGCCCTGCGCGCGGTTGGCGCCAGCGGCGACCCGACCCCCTGAGAAAGAGGAACCATGGCCCGCATCTACGACGACGTGACCCAGCTCATCGGCAACACGCCCCTCGTCCGCCTCAACCGGCTGACGGAGGGGGCGGGCGCCACCGTCGCGGCGAAGCTGGAGTTCTACAACCCCGCGTCCTCCGTCAAGGACCGGATCGGCGTCTCGATCGTCGACGCCGCGGAGCGCTCGGGCGAGCTCCCGCCGGGCGGGACGATCGTCGAGGCCACGAGCGGCAACACCGGCATCGCGCTCGCGATGGTCGGCGCGGCGCGCGGGTACACGGTCGTGCTGACGATGCCGGAGTCGGCCTCCAAGGAGCGCCGCGCCCTGCTGCGGGCCTTCGGCGCCGAGCTCATCCTCACGCCGGCCGCCGAGGGCATGAAGGGCGCCGTCGCCCGCGCCGAGGCGATCGCCGCCGAGCGCGAGGGCGCCGTGCTCGCCCGCCAGTTCGCCAACGAGGCGAACCCCGCCATCCACCGCGAGACCACCGCCGAGGAGATCTGGGCGGACACCGACGGGGCCGTGGACGTCGTCGTCGCCGGCATCGGCACGGGCGGCACGATCACCGGCGTCGGGCAGGTGCTCAAGCAGCGCAAGCCGGGCGTGCAGATCGTCGGCGTCGAGCCGGCCGAGTCGCCCATCCTCAACGGCGGCCGGCCCGGCCCGCACAAGATCCAGGGCATCGGCGCGAACTTCGTGCCGGAGATCCTCGACCGGTCGGTCTACGACGAGATCGTCGACGTCGACGCCGAGACCGCGTTCGCCACGGCGCGCGACGCCGCCAGGCGCGAGGGGCTGCTCGTCGGCATCTCGTCCGGCGCCGCGATCGCGGCGGCGCTCCAGGTCGCGCGCCGGCCGGAGAACGCGGGCAAGCTCGTGGTCGTGGTCGTGCCGTCGTTCGGCGAGCGCTACCTGTCGACGCCGCTCTACGCGGACCTCATGGACTGAGCGATGAGACGGCTGCAGCGCTTCCTCGCGGTGCTGCGCGAGGACCTGGAGGCGGCGCGCCAGCGCGACCCCGCCGCGCGGACGGCGCTCGAGGTCGCGCTCGGCTACCCGGGCGTGCACGCGGTGTGGGGGTACCGCGTCGCGCACCGGATGTGGCGGGAGCCGGCGCTCCGGCTCCCCGCCCGGCTGCTCTCGCAGCTCGTGCGGTTCCTCACGGGCATCGAGATCCACCCGGGCGCGCAGCTCGGCCGGCGCCTGTTCATCGACCACGGGATGGGCGTCGTCGTCGGGGAGACCGCGATGGTGGGCGACGACGTCGTCCTCTTCCACGGCTCGACGCTCGGCGGGAAGTCGATGAAGCGCGGCAAGCGCCACCCGACGCTCGGCGACAACGTCGTCGTGGGGGCGGGCGCGAAGATCCTCGGCCCCGTGTGGATCGGCGACGGCGCCCGGATCGGGGCGAACGCCGTCGTCGTCAAGGACGTCCCGGCGGGCGCGGTGGCGGTCGGGGTGCCGGCGGTGGTCCGCCAGGCGCCGCAGCCGGCCGAGGCCGTGTGGGCCGAGGACCCCGCGATGTACATCTGAGCGACGCACGCCCGAGCAGGTCGACCGTCTCCTCTCCGCGGGCGGGGCGCCACGGCGCCCCGGCCGCGGCGCCCCGCCGCTGCAAGGCCCGTCGGCGCGGGGCCGCCGTCCGGGCGCGACGCGCGGCGTCCCGACCAGGCAAGTTGTTATAGTTGTCATCGAACAACTATCCTGGCGGTGTGCTCATCCGACTCGACCCCGCGGCGCCCGAGCCGATCTACGCCCAGATCGCGGCGCAGGTCCGGTCGGCCGCCGCGCGCGGCGAGCTCGAGCCGGGCGAGCGCCTGCCCGCCGCGCGTGACCTCGCCGAGTCGCTGCAGGTCAACCTGCACACGGTGCTGCGCGCGTACCAGGAGCTGCGCGACGCCGGCCTGATCGAGCTGCGCCGCGGGCGCGGCGCGGTGGTCGCCGCCGGCGCCGCCCGCGACCTCGCCCCGCTCGCCGACGCCGTGCAGGCGCTCGCGTCCACCGCCCGGCGGCTCGGGGTCCCGCCCGAGACCACGCTCGCCCTCGTCAAGGAGGCCCTGCGATGACTCCCGCCCCGGCCACCGCGCCCGGCCGCACCGCGACCCCGGTCCCCCGCCGCGCCGCCACCACGCTGGTCACGCTCGTCGTCCCGCTGGTCGTCATGGTCGCGACGGTGGCCCTGGCGCTCTCCTGGCGCGACCGCCTGCCGGACCCCGTCGCGTCGCACTGGGGCCCCGACGGCGTCGACGGCGCCTCGTCGTTCGCCGGACTGGTCTCGATCGTGCCCCTGCTCGGGCTGCCGGCGGCCGTGCTCGCGTGGTGGTTCGCCTTCGCCGCCGGCCGCTCGGCGCTCTCGCGGCGCACCGCCGCGGCCATCGCGCTCTGGACGAGCACCTTCGCGTGCGCGATGACGGTCGTGACGCTGTCCGCCCAGCTCGACGTCGACCACTGGTCGCAGGCCCGCGACCTCGACGGCGGCCTCGCGCTGGCCTTTGCGGTCCCCGTCGTCGTCGCCCTCCTCGGCGCCTGGGTCACGCCCGGCGACGGCCCCGCGCCCGCCGCGTCCCCGGTGCCCGACTCCGCACCGCGCCTGGCGCTGCCCGACGGCGGCCAGGCGGCCTGGGTGCGCCGCGTCGACTGGGTGCACCCCGCCGTGATCGTGGCGATCGTCGTCGGCTTCTCCGCGCTCATGGGCGCGATCACGCGCTCGTGGTGGTTCCCCGTGACGATCGGCGCGTTCCTGCTCGCCGTGCTGGTGGGCCTCAGCGGGTGGACGGTGACCGTCGACGGCCGCGGCCTCGTCGCCAAGGCCCGCCTCCCCCGGCCGCGCCTCGTGGTGCCCCTGGACGAGGTCGAGCACGCCGAGGTGGTCGACGTGCACCCGCTGCGGGAGTTCGGCGGCTGGGGCCTGCGCGTGGGCCTGGGCGGCCGGGTCGGCCTCGTCGTCCGCCAGGGCGAGGCGCTTCTCGTGGAGCGCACGGGGGGCCGGGAGCTGGTCGTCACGGTCGACGACGCCGCGACCGGGGCCGCGCTCCTCAACACCCTCGCGGCACGCGCCCGCGGCTGAGCCCGTCTCGCGATGTGAGGCGTACCGACCGGTAACCCTTGTCCCCCGGCCGAGGCCGGTTCTAATGTCGCCAGCCGACGCGGTCCGAGGATCGGACCGGCGGTCTCGCGCCACGAGACACCTGGGAAGGAGGCGGCGCCATGGCTGAGCTCCGGGCGCTGCCCACGATGCGCCGAATGCCGGGCTGTCAGATGCCCGGCGCCGGCGCCTGACGGGGGTCCGCTCCCCCGTCCGCGGTCCAACGAGGGACCCGAGGTCGCCGGCGACCCCGTCCCCCGTCCGCCCCGTGGCGCCACGGCACCCGCGTGCCCGGCGCCCTGCCGCGAAGGACCGCCATGGCCATCAGCACCTCCGTCCGCGCGCACCCCGCGCACCCCGTCAGCCTGCGCGGGGTCTCCCGCGCGTTCCCCGCCCCCGGCGGCGGGCCGGCGACCACCGTCGTCGCCGACGTCACCCTCGACGTCGCCGCCGGCGAGATCGTCGCCCTCCTCGGCCCCTCCGGGTGCGGCAAGTCGACGCTGCTCCGCCAGGTCGTCGGCCTCGACGTCCCGACGACGGGCCGCGTCCTCATCGACGGCACCCCCGTCGCGGGCGCCGACCCGCGCTGCGCCGTCGCGTTCCAGGAGCCGCGCCTGCTCCCGTGGCGCACGCTCGCCCAGAACGTCGCGCTTGGCCTGCCGCACGGCACCGACCGCGCGACCGGGCGCCGGCGCACCCGCGAGCTCCTCGAGCTCGTCGGCCTCGGCGACTGCCTGCACCACCGGCCGCGGCAGATCTCCGGCGGGATGGCCCAGCGCACGGCGCTCGCCCGGGCGCTCGCCCGCAACCCGGGCGTCCTCGTCCTCGACGAGCCGTTCGGCGCGCTCGACGCGCTGACCCGGCTGCGGATGCAGGACCTCCTGCTCGACGTGCACGCCGTCGAGCCGACGACGGTGCTCCTCGTCACGCACGACGTCGACGAGGCGCTCTACCTGGCCGACCGCGTGGTCCTGCTCGGCCGGCCCGAGGGCGCCCCGCGCACGGCCCCGAGCACCGTCCGCGAGGTGCTCACCGTGCCGGGTGCCCGCCCCCGCGACCGGGGCGACGCCGACCTCGCCGCCCTGCGGGCGCGACTGCTCGACGGGCTCGGGGTGCCGACCCACCACGCCGAACGCCCGTCGCCCGACCTGCACCGCTCCATCTGACCCGTCCGACCGACCGACCCGACCCGACCGACCCGACCCGACCGACCCGATCGACTCACCCACCACGAGAGGAATCCCATGAGGATCCGCAGAGCACTGTCCGTCCCGGTGTCCGCCACGGCGCTCGCCGCCGTCGCCACCCTGATGCTCAGCGGCTGCGTCGCGGGCGAGTCGTCCACACCCGACGCGCCCGCCGCCGGCGCGACCGCCGGGACGTCGGGCGAGAGCGAGTGGAGCGCCGACACCCTCAACCTCGACTTCGCCACGTACAACCCGCTCAGCCTCATCATCAAGGAGCAGGGCTGGATCGAGGAGACGCTCGGCGACTCCGTCACGGTCACCTGGACCCAGTCGGCGGGCTCCAACAAGGCGAACGAGGCGCTGCGCGCCAGCGCGATCGACGTCGGCTCCACGGCCGGCAGCGCCGCCCTGCTCGCGCGGGCCAACGGCTCCCCGATCCGCACGATCGGGATCTACACGCAGCCCGAGTGGGCCGCGATCGTCGTGCCCGAGGGCTCCGACATCGACTCCGTCGAGGACCTGCGCGGCCGGTCCGTCGCGGTGACGAAGGGCACCGACCCCTACTTCTTCCTCCTGCAGGCGCTCGAGGCGCACGGGGTCGGGCTCGACGAGGTCGAGGTGCAGAACATCCAGCACGCCGACGGCCGCGTCGCCCTCGAGAACGGCTCCGTCGACGCCTGGTCCGGCCTCGACCCGATGATGGCCGACAGCGAGATCAACGGCGGCACGCACCTCGTGTACCGCAACATCGACTTCAACACCTACGGGTTCCTCAACGCCCGCGAGGAGTTCCTCGAGCGCTCGCCCGACCTCGCGCAGGTCGTCCTCGACGCGTACGAGAAGGCCCGCGCGTGGGCGCTCGAGAACCCCGAGGAGACCGTGCGGATCCTCGCGGACGTCGCCGCGATCGACCCCGCGATCGCCGAGAAGGTGCTCCTCGAGCGCACCGTGATCGACCTCGACCCCGTCCCGGGCGAGACCCAGCGGGCGGTGCTCGAGGTCGTGGGGCCGATCTTCGTCGAGTCCGGCGACGTGTCCAGCCAGGACGCCGTCGACGACGCCCTCGACACCCTGTTCGAGCCGCGGTTCGCCGAGGCGGCCGACCCGTCCCGGATCGCCGACTGACCCGGGGTGGTGGGGCGCACCAGGGGGGCGCCCCACCACCCCGACCCCGTCCGCTCCCGACACCTGGAGACACCATGACCGTTCCCGGCACCCTCGGCACGGGCCGCCTCTCACCCGTCGTCGGCGCGGCGGGCCCCCGCGCCGCGACCGACCCCGCCGGCGAGCGCCCGGCACCCCCGGCGGCGTCCCCGCCGGCGACGGGCACGGCCGTCGGCGAGCGGGACGGCGCGGGGCGCGACGCCGTGCGGGCCGGCGCGGGCACCCGGCCCGGCCGGGCGCGGCGCGCCGCGCTCGCCGCCGTCGTCCCCCTCGGGCTGCTCGGCCTGTGGCAGCTGCTCACCGCGGTCACCGGCACGTTCGCGCCCTACGAGCTCCCCGCCCCGGGCGCCGTCTGGGGCGCCGCCGTCGAGCTGGCCGAGCGCGGTGAGCTCGCCACCCACGTCGCCATCTCCACCCAGCGCGTGCTGCTCGGCTTCGCGATCGGCAGCGGCGTCGGGCTCCTGCTCGGCGCCGTCGTCGGGCTCTCCCGCCTCGGGGACGTGCTCCTGGCCGGCACCCTCGGCGCCCTGCGCGCCGTGCCCTCGCTGGCCTGGGTGCCGCTCCTGCTCGTCTGGCTCAAGATGGGCGAGACCTCCAAGGTGACGCTCATCGCCATCGGCGCGTTCTTCCCCGTCTACACGACGGTCGCCTCGGCGCTGCGGCACGTGGACCCGCACCTCGTCGAGGCCGGCCGCGCGTACGGGCTGCGGGGCGCGCGCCTCCTCGCCCGCGTCCAGCTCCCGGCCGCGACGCCGGCCGTCGTGGCGGGCCTGCGCCTCGCCCTCGCGCAGTCCTGGCTCTTCCTCGTCGCCGCCGAGCTCATCGCCTCGGCCATGGGCCTCGGGTTCCTGCTCAACGACTCCCAGTACAACGGCCGAACCGACCGGATCCTCCTCGCGATCGTGCTCCTCGCCGTGCTGGGCAAGACCACCGACGCCCTCATCGGTGTGGCCGAGCGCCGTCTGGTGCGACGCTGGTAGCCCGCCGACCCTCCCGGGAGGACGCATGACCGACCGTCAGTGGGGCTTCCGCACCCGCGCGCTGCACGCCGGCGGGATCCCCGACGCCGCCACGGGCGCGCGGGCGGTGCCGATCTACCAGACGACGAGCTTCGTCTTCGACGACACCGCCGACGCGGCCAGCCTGTTCGCCCTGCAGAAGTTCGGGAACATCTACTCCCGCATCGGCAACCCCACCGTCGCCGCGCTCGAGGAGCGCATCGCCTCGCTCGAGGGCGGAATCGGGGCCGTCGCGACGGCGTCGGGCATGGCGGCGGAGTTCATCACGTTCGCCGCGCTCGTCGGGGCGGGCGACCACGTCGTCGCGTCCGCCCAGCTCTACGGCGGCACCGTCACCCAGCTCGACGTCACGCTGCGCCGCTTCGGCGTCGACACCACGTTCGTGCCCGGCACCGACCCCGCGGACTACGCGGCGGCGATCCGGCCCGAGACGAAGGTCGTCTACACCGAGGTCATCGGGAACCCGTCGGGCGAGATCGCCGACCTCGCGGGCCTCGCCGACGTCGCGCACGCCGCCGGCCTGCCCCTCGTCGTCGACGCCACCCTCGCGACGCCGTACCTGTGCCGACCGATCGAGCACGGCGCCGACATCGTCATCCACTCCGCGACGAAGTTCCTCGGCGGCCACGGGACGACGCTCGGCGGCGTCGTCGTGGAGTCCGGCCGCTTCGACTGGGGCAACGGGCGGTTCCCGCAGATGACGGAGCCCGTGCCCTCCTACGGCGGCGTGCGCTGGTGGGAGAACTTCGGCGAGTACGGCTTCCTCACCAAGCTCCGCAGCGAGCAGCTCCGCGACATCGGGCCGGCCCTGTCCCCGCAGGCCGCGTTCCACCTGCTCCAGGGCGTGGAGACGCTGCCGCAGCGGATGGACGCCCACCTCGCGAACGCGCGCGCGGTCGCCGAGTGGCTCGAGGCCGACCCGCGGATCGCGTACGTCAGCTGGGCGGGGCTGCCGTCGCACCCGCACCACGAGCGCGCGGCGCGGTACCTGCCGCTCGGGCCGGGCGCCGTCTTCGCGTTCGGCGTGCGGGGCACCGCGACCGTCCCGGCCCGGCGGGCCGGCCAGGCCTTCATCGAGCACCTGCAGCTCGCGAGCCACCTCGCCAACATCGGCGACGCCCGGACCCTCGTCATCCACCCGGCGTCGACGACGCACCAGCAGCTGTCCGCCGAGCAGCTCGCCGCCGCGGGCGTGCCCGAGGACCTCGTGCGGATCAGCGTCGGCCTCGAGGACCCGGAGGACATCGTCTGGGACCTGGACCAGGCGCTCACCGCGGCCGTCGGGCCGGCCGAGGGCGCGCCGTCCGCGGGCGCGGCGACGAACGGCGCGGTGGACGCGCCCGGCGCCGGGCCGCAGACTTCCCCCGAGGGGACGGAGGTGCGGGCATGAGCTTCATCGCCCCGGTGGCCACCGGCGACGCGTGCGCCGTCCCCGCGCCCGCCCCCGACGCCGCCGCCCGCACCTGGACGGGCCCGGGCGCCGCCGAGCGCCTGGCGATCCTGCGCCGCACGCGCACCGTCGCGATGGTCGGCGCGTCGGCGAACCCGGCGCGCGCCAGCTACTTCGTGGCGACCTACCTGCTCGCGTCCACGGACTACGACGTGTACTTCGTCAACCCGCGGGCCACGGAGATCCTCGGGCGGCCGGTGTACCCGTCGCTCGCGGAGCTGCCCGTCGTGCCGGACCTCGTCGACGTCTTCCGCCGCCACGACGACCTGCCGGGCGTGCTCGAGGAGACGCTCGCCGTCGGCGCCCGGACGCTCTGGCTCCAGCTCGGGTCCTGGCACGAGGAGGTGGCCCGCGCGGGCGAGGCCGCGGGCCTGGAGGTCGTCATGGACCGGTGCCTGAAGATCGAGCACGCCCGGTTCCACGGCGGCCTGCACCTCGCCGGCTTCGACACCGGCGTCGTCAGCTCCCGCCGGCCCCGGCTCCGCTGAGGTCGCCGCCGGGCGCGCCCGCGCCCGGCCCCACGTCGGCCGGCCCTTCGTCGTCCGGCCACCAGATCGCGCGCCGCAGGACCACCCGGGCGTCGTCGTCGTGGGAGGTCAGCGGGCAGCCCTCCGCGCGCAGCAGCGCCAGCGCGCGCGTGCGGTGCGCCGCCGGCGGCCGGCCGGACGCGTCGACGACCCGCCACCACGGCACCGCGCCGCCCGACCGGGCCATCACCTGCCCCACCATGCGCGGCCCGCCGCGGCCGAGCCGCTCCCGCAGCACCTCCGCGACGGTGCCGTAGGTCGTCGCGCGGCCGGGCGGGACGTGCTCGACGACGTCGAGCACCGCCTCCGCGTACTCCTCGTCCACGCCGTCCCTCCGGTCACCCCGTCAGTCGCGGTGCACGAGGATGAGCGCCCGGTCGTCCGTGTCCCCCGCCCGCACGCCCGCGACGACGGCGTCCGCGCCGCCGGAGCGCGTGGCGACGAAGCGCTCGACCTCCCCCATGAGGCGGTCGATGCCGAGCTCGACGTCCGCGCCGGGCGACTCGACGAGCCCGTCCGTGTAGAGCATGACCGTGTCGCCGGGCTCCGCCACGCCCTTGTGCACCGCGAAGGTGGGCGACTCGACGACGCCGAGGGCGGGCCCGCCCGTCGTGTCCAGCCGCTCGACGCGCCCCGAGCCCGCGTGGTGGTGCACGGCCGGCGGGTGCCCGGCGGTCGAGACGGTGAACTCGCCGGTGTCGAGCCGGAGGGTCAGGTGCACCGCCGTCGCGAAGCCCTCCGGCCAGTCCTGGCCGAGGAGGTAGGCGTTCGCCGCCGGGAGGAACTGCTCGGGCGGCATCGTGCCCAGCAGGCCGCCGAACGCGCCGGAGAGCAGCAGGGAGCGGACGCCCGCGTCCTGGCCCTTGCCCGAGACGTCGACGAGCACGATTTCGAGCTGCGTCCCGGACCGGCTGCGCGCCGCCACCACGAAGTCGCCGGAGAACGCCTCCGCGTACGCCGACCGCACGACGCTGTCGACCCGCCACGGCGGCGGCAGCGGCGGGATGCGGCCGTGCGCCTCGAGCCGGTCGCGCAGGTCGACGAGCATGAGGTCGCTCGCCGCGCCCTGCAGGCCGAGGCGGTCGCGCGTGCGCACGAACACGATCGCCGCGAGCACGCCCGCGCCGAGCACGACGCCCTCCCCCGGGTCGAACCGGGCGAGGTCCGCGACCTGGATGGCCACCGCCTGGCCCACGACCGCCGCGCACAGCACCGCCATGCCCGGCACGCGCAGCACGAACACGCCGAGCAGCACGACGAACAGCGCGCTCGTCGGGGGCACCCAGGCGGGCAGCCAGACCATGCCCAGCGTGGACAGCACGGACAGGCCGACGAGCACCGCCGTCGCCGAGGGCTGCCGCGCGGCGAGGCGTCGCCATCGGGCCACGTCCGGCAGGCGCAGCCGACGCGCCGCGGCGCGACGTCGGGCGGCGGCCACGCGGGTCACCGGCTGAGGGTAACCCGCCCGGCCCGCCGCGCGGGGGCACCGGGCGGCCCCGCCACGAGCACGCCGGCCCGGCACCGGCCCGCGCCGCGCGGAAAGCGCTGCGCGTCCGGCGGGTCCCTCCGGCACGATGTGCCCCATGACCTCGCTGCCGGACGGCTACCGCGCCGTCGACCTCACCCCCGAGCGCCTGCTGGACGTCCTCACCGTGGACACGTGGGCGTTCCCCTCCGGCGTCGACGAGAGCAAGCTCGCGGAGCTGCCCTCGTCCCTCAGCTGGGACCGCACGCGCGGCGTCGAGGCGCCCGACGGCGAGCTCGTCGCCATGCACTCGTCGTTCCCGTTCCGCGCGTTCCCCGTGCCCGGCGCGCGGACGGCCGTCTCCGGCCTGACGTGGGTGGGCGTGCACCCGGGGCACCGGCGCCGCGGCCTGCTGCGCTTCATGATCGAGCAGCACTTCGCCAAGAGCCTCGAGCGCGGCGAGGCGGTCTCGGCGCTCTGGGCCGCCGAGGCCGCGATCTACGGCCGGTTCGGCTACGGCATGGCCTCGACCGACCTGCGCCTCACCATCCCGCGCGGCGCCGCCCTGCGCGACGTGCCCGGCGCCGCCGACCTGCGCGTGCGCATCGCCAAGCTCGACCCGGAGCGCCACGACGACGTCATCCACGCGGTGCACGCGCGCGTGGACCGGCCGGGCTGGGTAACACGCGAGACGCCGGAGCACCGCCGCTCGTTCCTCGCCGACCCCGAGTTCTTCCGGGACGGCGCCGAGTCGCTGCGCCTCGCGCTCGTCGAGGACGCGGACGGCACCCCGCGCGGCTACGCGCTCTTCCGGCGCAAGGAGGGCTGGGTCTTCGAGGGCCCGCGCGGTGTCGTGCGCGTGCGCGAGGTCGTCGCGCAGGACGCCGCGACGGCGCGCGCGCTGTGGGGCGTGCTCACCGACCTCGACCTCATGGCCAAGCTCGAGGTGGACGCGGTCGCGGTCGACGACCCGATCTGGCACCTGCTCGTGGACCCGCGCGCGACCAACGCGCTCCTCGGCGACAACGTGTGGGTGCGCGTGCTCGACGTGCCCGCCGCCCTGTCCGCGCGCCGCTACCAGGCGCCCGTCGACGTCGTGCTCGAGGTGACCGACGCGATGGTGCCCGCCAACGCCGGCCGCTGGCGCGTCGTCGGCGGGCCGGACCACGCGACGGTGACGCGCACGGACGACGAGGCCGACCTCGCCCTGGACGTGCGCGAGCTGGGCACCGCCTACCTGGGCGGCGTCTCGCTCGCCGCGCTCGCCACGGCGGGTCTCGTCACCGAGCTGCGCCCGGGCACGCTGCACGGCGCCGCCGTCGGCTTCGGCTGGCCGGTCGCCCCGGGGTGCTCGTTCGTCTGGTGACGGCTGGGGTGTCGGGGCGGCCGGGAGGCGCCGGCGCCGGCGACGTCAGCGGCGCGCCTCGTAGGCCGCGAGCTGGTCGATCCGCCGCTGGTGGCGCGCCTCGCCGCTGAACGGCTCGGCGAGGAACGCGTCGACGATCGCGACGGCGTCGTCCACCGGGTGCTGGCGGGCGCCGATCGCGACGACGTTCGCGTCGTTGTGCTGCCGCGCGAGCGTGGCCGTCGCGACGTTCCAGGCGAGCGCGGCCCGCACGCCGCGCACCTTGTTCGCGGCGATCTGCTCGCCATTGCCCGACCCGCCGATGACGACGCCGAGGCTCCCGGGCTCCGCCACGACGGCCTCGGCGGCCGCGAAGCAGACCGCCGGGTAGTCGTCCTCGGGGTCGTACTCGGCCGCCCCGTGGTCGACGACATCGTGGCCGGCGGCGCGCAGGTGCTCGACGAGGTGGACCTTCAGATCGAAGCCCGCGTGGTCGGCGGCGATGTGGATGCGCATGGCGCTCATCCTGCCGCACCCGACGGCCGCGCCTGCACGGACTCCCGCCGGGTGAGCTGCGCGGGCAGGATGCGCTGGATCGGCCCGGTGGCCGGGTCCGCGAGGAGCTGCAGGAGCACCTCGACCATGAGCCGGCCCATCTCCTCGAGCGGCTGGCGGACGGACGTCAGGGGCGGGTTCGCCGTCGGCGCGAGGATCGAGTCGTCGTAGCCGACGACGGACACGTCGGCCGGCACCCGCCGCCCGCTCGCGCCGAGCACCTTGAGCGCGCCGGTGGCCATGAGGTCCGAGGCGACGAAGACGCCGTCGAGGTCGGGCTGGGCGGCGAGCAGGCGCGCCATGGCGTTCGCCCCGCCGTCGGCGGTGAAGTCGCCGTACGCGACGGGCGGCACGGGCAGCCCCTCCTCGGTGAGGACGTCCCGCCACCCGGCCACGCGGTCCACGGCCACGCCCATGTCGGGCGGCCCGGCGATCGTGCCGATGACGCGGCGCCCGGCCGCGACGAGCTCCGCGGTGGCCAGGCGCGCGCCGCCGTAGTTGTCGACGTCGACGTAGGAGTGCACGTCGGGCTCGGAGTCCACGGGGCGGCCCAGGTAGACGACGGGGACGGCGCTGTGCCGCAGCACCCGGGGCAGGTGCGTGCTGTGCGCCTCGACGATGACGAGGGCGCCGTCGACGTGGCTGCCGTCGAGGTAGCGGCGCAGCAGCGCCTCGTCCTGCCCGGCGAGCAGCAGGACCATCTGGAGCGACCGCTCGGTGACGGCGGCCGTCGCGCCGCGCAGCGGCTGGGCGAAGAACGAGTGCGGGAGCTCGGCGAGGTCGCGCTCGGTGAGCACGAGCCCGATCGAGTCGTGCCGGCCGCGGGCGAGCGACCGCGCGGCGAGATTGGGTCGGTAGCCGAGGTCCCCGGCCGCCTTGCGGACCGCCGCGACGGCGGCCTCGCGGACGGACGGCACGCCGTTGAGGACCCGCGACGCGGTCGCACGGGACACACCGGCGGCCGCGGCGACGTCCTCGAGCGTGACGGGGCGCCGGGCGGGGGCGGTGGGCTGCGCGGCTCGCTGCACGGCCCCATGGTGGCACGCGCCCGGGCCCCGTGGGGCGGTGGCGACCGCCGATCGAGAGAGCGCTTTCTCGACACGCGACCCGCGGCCCGACGGCGGGGTGGCGGCTCCCCGCGCCGGCCCCCCGCCTGGGGACGGGCGCGCCATGGCCGAGCCCGCCCCCGGTCCCGTATGGTCTGACGTGGGACCGCGCGCCGGAGAGCGCTCTCTCGCCCGGTCCGCCGTGCATCGCACGACCCCCGACCGGACGTCGCGGCGCCCCGCCGCAGTGGAAGGCAAGTTTCGATGGCCCTCAGCAGCAGTGACCGAGCCCGCGTGGACGCCCTCCTCGCGCAGATGCCCCTCGAGCGCAAGCTCGCCCAGCTCGTCGGCGCGTGGATCGGGATCGACGCCACCACGGGGGCCGTGGCGCCCGCGCAGAACGAGAACATGCCGACGAGCCCGGACTGGCCCACGCTCGCGAGCACGGGGCTCGGCCACATCACCCGCCTGTACGGCACGCGCCCGATCGACCCGACCGAGGGCCGCGCCGCGCTCCGCCGGATGCAGGCGGACCTGCGCCGGCAGACCGGCGTCGGCGCGATCGCGCACGAGGAGGTGCTCACCGGCGTCGCGACCTGGAAGGCGACCACCTTCCCGTCGCCGCCCGCCTACGGCGCCACGTGGGACCCCGAGCTCATCGAGACCGTCGGCGCCGCGATCGCCGAGTCCATGCACGCGCTCGAGGTGCACCAGGGCCTTGCGCCGCTGCTCGACGTCGTCTACGACGCGCGGTGGGGCCGCGTCGAGGAGTGCTTCGGCGAGGACCCCTACCTCGTCGGCGTGCTCGGCGCCGCGTACGTCCGCGGCCTCGAGCGCGCGGGCGTCGTCGCCACGCTCAAGCACTTCGTCGGCTACTCCGCGTCGCAGGGCGGCCGCAACCTCGGCCCGGTGCACGTCGGCCCGCGCGAGCTGGCCGAGGTGCTGCTGTACCCGTTCGAGGTCGCGCTCCGCGAGGGCGGCGCCCGCGCGGTCATGCCGTCGTACTCGGAGATCGACGGCGTCCCCGTGCACGGCGACCCGGCGATCCTCACGGACCTGCTGCGCGAGCGGTGGGGGTTCACCGGCACCGTCGTCGCCGACTACTTCGGCGTGAACTTCCTGCAGACGCTGCACGGCGTGAGCGACAGCAAGGCGGCCTCCGCCGAGCGCGCGCTCCTCGCCGGCCTCGACGTCGAGCTGCCGAACGCCGACTGCTTCCCCGCCCTGGCCGACGGCGAGCCCTCCGCCGAGGTCCTCGCCGCCATCGACCGGTCCGTCCGCCGCGTGCTCGAGCTCAAGGCCGAGCTCGGCCTCCTCGACGAGCCCGCCGAGCAGTCGGACGAGCCGATCGACCTCAACCCGCCGGCCCACGTCGCCCTCGCACGCCGCGTCGCCGAGGAGTCCGTCGTCCTCCTCGCGAACGACGGCGTGCTCCCCCTTTCCGCCCCGCGGCGCGTCGCCGTCATCGGGCCGAACGCCGACAGCGGCGCCGCGCTCCTCGGCGACTACTCGTTCACCAACCACGTCGAGGTGCACCACCCCGACGTCGAGCCCGGCCTGCGCATCGCCACGGTCCTCGAGGCGCTGCGGGCGGAGCTCGGCGGCGCGGAGGTCACCCACGCCCCCGGCTGCGACGTGCGCGAGCCGGGCCGCGAGGGCTTCGCGGAGGCGGTCGCGCTCGCGTCCGACGCCGACGTGGCCGTCCTCGTCGTCGGCGACCGCTCGGGGCTCTTCGGCCGCGGCACGGTCGGCGAGGGCTGCGACGTCGACAGCCTCGAGCTGCCCGGCGAGCAGCGCGCCCTCGTCGAGGCCGTGCTCGAGACCGGCACGCCGGTCGTGCTCGTCCTCGTGACCGGCCGGCCCTACGCCCTCGGCTGGGCCGTGGGCCGCGCGTCGGCGATCGTCCAGGCGTGGTTCCCGGGCCAGGAGGGCGCCGCCGCGGTCGCGGGCGTGCTCTCGGGCCGGGTCAACCCGTCGGGCCGCACCACGCTGTCCTTCCCGTCGTCCGCGGGCATGATGCCGACGACCTACCGGCACGTCCGCCTCGCGGGCAAGGTCGACGTGACGAACCTCGACCCGACCCCGGTGTTCCCGTTCGGGCACGGCCTGTCGTACACGACGTTCGAGCGGTCCGACCTGCGGCTGTCCGCGCCCGAGATGGCCACCGACGGCGCCATCGACGTGACGGTCCGCGTGACGAACACCGGCGACCGGGCCGGCGCCGACGTCGTCCAGCTCTACGTGCACGACGTCGTGGCGCCCGTGACGCGCCCGGAGGTCGCCCTCGTCGGCTTCGCGCGCGTGGCGCTCGAGCCGGGCGAGTCCCGCGAGGTGACGTTCCACCTGGCCGCGGACCGGCTCGCGTGGGTCGGCCAGGACCTCGAGTGGACCGTCGCGCCGCACCGGGCCGCGCTGTCCGTGGGCGCGTCCGCGGCGGACCTCGGGCCGACCGCGCACCTCACGGTGACCGGGCCGGCGCGGACCCTCGGCGCGGACCGCGTGCTCACCACGCCCGTCACGGTCGCCTGACCGTTCGGCGGTCTGCCGTCGGCGGACGGCGGCGGGGACCGCGCGCCCGCTCGCTTAGCCTGGGCCCATGACGACCGACGCCACGGGGCTGCGCAGCGGCATCGACACCTCGACCTTCGACCCGGCCACGCGCCCGCAGGACGACCTGTTCCGGCACGTCAACGGGCGGTGGCTCGACACGTTCGAGATCCCCGCGGACCGCGCGGCCGACGGCGCCACGCGCGAGCTGCACGACCGCGCCGAGGAGCAGGTGCGCGCGATCATCACCGAGCTCGCCGAGCGCGCGCCCGCGGGCGACGGGCCGGCCACCACGCCGGCGGCGCAGGTCGGGGCGCTCTACGCCTCGTTCATGGACACCGGGCGCATCGAGGCCCTCGGCCTGGCGCCGATCGCCGAGGAGCTCGCCGCGATCGAGGACGCCGCCACGCGCGACGACCTCGTGCGCGTGCTCGGCGGCCTGCAGCGCACGGGCGGGGCGGGTGCCGCGGGGTTCTGGGTGGACAACGACGCCAAGGACCCCGAGCGCTACGTCGTCCACCTCTACCAGGCCGGCCTCGGCCTGCCCGACGAGGCGTACTACCGCGAGGAGGCGTACGCGGCGGTCCGCGAGGCGTACCGGCCGCACGTCGCGCGGATGCTGCGCCTGTCCGGCCTGCCCGACGCCGAGGCCGAGGCGCGCGCGGACCTCGTCGTCGACCTGGAGACCCGGCTCGCGGCGCACCACTGGGACGTCGTGCGCGACCGGGACCACGACCTCACCTACAACCCCATGACGCTCGCGGAGCTCGCCGAGCGCGCGCCCGGGTTCGACTGGGCGGGCTGGGTGGCCGCGCTCGGCGCCCCCGACGGCGCCCTCGACCGGCTCGTCGTGCGCGAGCCGGACTTCGCCGTCGGGCTGGCCGGGCTGTGGCAGGAGCTGCCGGTCGCGCAGTGGCGCGCCTGGCTCCGGTACCACCTCGTCAGCGCGCGGTCGCCGTACCTGCACGACGAGCTCGTGCAGGCGAACTTCGACTTCTACGGCCGCACGCTCACCGGCGCACAGGAGCTGCGCGAGCGCTGGAAGCGCGGCGTCTCGCTCGTCCAGGGCGCGCTCGGCGAGGCCGTGGGACAGGAGTACGTGGCCCGGCACTTCCCGCCGGAGCACAAGGCGCACATGCTGCGGCTCGTCGACAACCTCATCGCCGCGTACCGCGAGTCGATCGAGACCCTCGAGTGGATGGGCGAGGAGACCCGCGCGCGGGCGCTCGCCAAGCTCGCGACCTTCCGGCCGAAGATCGGCTACCCCGACCGCTGGAAGTCCTACGAGGGCCTCGAGATCCGCGCGGACGACCTCGTCGGCAACGTCCGGCGCTCCCACGCGTACGAGCAGGACCGCGAGCTGCGCAAGATCGGCCGGCCGGTGGACCGCGACGAGTGGTTCATGACGCCGCAGACGGTCAACGCCTACTACAACCCGGGGATGAACGAGATCGTCTTCCCCGCCGCGATCCTCCAGCCGCCCTTCTTCGACCCCGACGCCGACGACGCCGTCAACTACGGCGGGATCGGGGCCGTCATCGGGCACGAGATCGGGCACGGGTTCGACGACCAGGGCAGCAAGTACGACGGCGACGGCCGGCTGCAGGACTGGTGGACGGCGGAGGACCGCGCCGAGTTCGAGGCGCGCACGAAGGCGCTCGTGGCGCAGTACGACGCCTACTCCCCCGAGCAGCTGCACGGGTCGCACAAGGTCAACGGCGCCCTGACGATCGGCGAGAACATCGGGGACCTCGGCGGCCTCGCCATCGCGCTGCGCGCCTACCGGATCGCCCTGGGCCGGCCGCTCGACGAGGCGCCGGTGATCGACGGGTACACGGGCGCCCAGCGCGTGTTCCTCGGCTGGGCGCAGGCGTGGCGCGGCAAGGTGCGCGACGAGGAGCTCATCCGCCGGATGGCGACCGACCCGCACTCGCCGCACGAGTTCCGGTGCAACGGCGTGGTGCGCAACCTGCCCGAGTTCCACGACGCGTTCGACGTGCGCCCGGGCGACGCGCTCTACCTGGCGCCCGAGCAGCGCGTGCGCATCTGGTGACCGGGCCCGGCTGGGCGGCTCAGAGGGCGGCTCAGAGGAAGGTGTAGCCCGCCCGCGCGACCGAGAAGCCCTCGCCCGTCGGGTTGTGCCGGCAGGTGGCCCCGTTGCGCGAGCTGTAGCAGGTCATCTCCCCGATGGTGGACGCCTGTCCGTACTCGAGCACCGGCGCGTCCGGCCGCGGCGTGATCTCGGGGATGCAGGGCATGCTCGCGCCCTCCCCGGCGGTCACCGTGAGCACGGGCCCGACGACGCCGGTGCAGCCCGGGGGCGCCTCGGGCGGCGTGAAGCTGAACGAGCGGATCGTGCAGGTCGCCGACGTCTCGGTCATCGAGCACCAGATGTTGCCGCTCGGCATGACGAACTCGGTGAGGCCGGCGTTGGCCTCGGGGGCGGTGGGGGCGCTCGGCTCCGGCGACGTCTCGGGCTCGGTCGACGGCGTCGGCGTCGCGCTCGTCGCGTCGGCCGCGGGCGCCGTCGGGCCGCCCGACGGCGAGCCGGTGAGCTGCAGGACGAGCAGCACCGCGAACGTCAGCACGAGGATGGCGTCGATGACCAGGAAGGTCGTCAGTCCGGTGGGCGAGAGGGTGATCCCCCGGCGCACCGTGGCGCCCTCGCGTGCCGACATCCTCCTCCTCCCGCGGGCTCCCACCGCAGCATGGCACGGCCGAACGGGTGACGCGAGGGCCCCGTTCGGCCGCCCGCAGGACGGGACGGCGTCGGCATGTGCTACCGACCAGTACGCCACCGTGGCAGGATGCCGCCCGACTGTCCCGACCCCGCCCGAGGAGCACGACCGTGCCCGCTGAGAACCTCACCCGCGCCGAGGCCGCCGCCCGCGCCGCACTCGTCCGGGTCGCCTCCTACGACGTCGAGCTGGACCTGACCACGGGCCCCGACACCTTCGCCTCGACGACCGTCGTGCGGTTCTCGGCCACCCCGGGCGCGTCGACCTTCGTCGACCTCATCGCCCCGACGGTGCGCGAGGTGGTGCTCAACGGCCGGGCGCTCGACGTCGGGCAGGTCGTCGCAGAGTCGCGGATCGCGCTGGCCGACCTCGCGACCGAGAACGAGCTGCGGGTCGTGGCCGACTGCGCCTACATGACCACGGGCGAGGGCCTGCACCGGTTCGTCGACCCCGTGGACGGCGAGGTCTACCTGTACTCCCAGTTCGAGGTCGCCGACGCGCGGCGCGTCTTCGCGGTGTTCGAGCAGCCGGACCTCAAGGCCGAGTACCGGTTCACGATCACGGCGCCCGCGCACTGGACGGTCGTGTCGAACTCCCCGACTCCGGAGCCCGAGCCGGTGCCCGGCGGCGTCAACCGCAACGGCGGCCGCGACGAGGGCACCGCGACGTGGCGGTTCGCGCCCACCCCGCGGCTGTCGAGCTACGTCACCGCCGTCGTCGCCGGCCCGTACCACCGGGTGGACGACGCGCTGACGAGCCGCGACGGCCGGACCGTCCCGCTCGCCGTGCTGTGCCGCGCGTCGCTGGCCGAGCACCTCGACGCGGACGCGATCCTCGACGTCACGCGGGCGGGATTCGCGTTCTACGAGGAGCACTTCGACGTGCCCTACCCGTTCGCGAAGTACGACCAGATCTTCGTGCCCGAGTTCAACGCGGGGGCGATGGAGAACGCCGGCGCCGTGACGTTCCTCGAGGACTACGTCTTCCGATCCAAGGTGCCGAACGCGCTCCGCGAGCGCCGGGCGGTCACGATCCTGCACGAGCTCGCGCACATGTGGTTCGGGGACCTCGTCACCATGCGCTGGTGGGACGACCTGTGGCTCAACGAGTCGTTCGCCGAGTACGTCTCGACGCTCGCCACCGCCGAGGCCACCCGGTGGCGGTCGGCCTGGACGACCTTCTCCGCCATGGAGAAGTCGTGGGCCTACAAGCAGGACCAGCTGCCCTCGACGCACCCGATCGTCGCCGACATCCGCGACCTCGAGGACGTCGAGGTGAACTTCGACGGGATCACCTACGCCAAGGGCGCCTCGGTGCTCAAGCAGCTCGTCGCGTGGGTGGGCCGGGACGCCTTCTTCGCCGGGGTCCGCGCGTACTTCGCGCGGCACGCCTGGGGCAACACCGAGCTCGCCGACCTCCTGCGCGAGCTCGAGGCGACGAGCGGGCGCGACCTGCGGTCCTGGTCGTCGCTGTGGCTCGAGCGGGCGGGCGTCACCCTGCTGCGGCCGCACGTCGAGACGGACGCCGACGGCGTGATCACCGCGTTCGAGGTACGCCAGGAGGTGCCCGCCGAGCACCCCGTCCAGCGGCCGCACCGCCTCGCCGTCGGCGGATACGACGTCGTCCCCGGGCCCGACGGGGCCGCCCGCCTCGAGCGCGTGGCGCGGGTCGAGCTCGACGTGGACGGCGCGGCCACCCCGGTGCCCGAGCTGGTGGGCCGCCCGCGGCCGGCGCTCGTCCTCGTCAACGACGACGACCTCGCCTACGCCAAGGTCCGCCTCGACGAGGCCTCGCTCGCCACCGCGACCGAGCACCTCCACGGCTTCGCCGACTCCCTGCCCCGCTCCCTCGTGTGGGGCGCCGCGTGGGACATGACGCGCGACGGCGAGTGGGGCGCCCGCGACTTCGCCCGCCTCGTGCTCGGCAACATCGCGCACGAGACGGACTCCTCGGTGGTGCAGACGCTGCTGCGCCAGCTCGTCAGCGCGCTCGACCTCTACGTGGCGCCCGAGCACCGCGCGGAGACGTACGCGTGGGCCGCCGACCGGCTCTGGGACCTCGCCCGCGCCGCCGAGCCGGGCAGCGACGCCCAGCTCCAGCTCACCCGCGTCGCCGCCGCGCGCTCGACGAGCCCCGCGCACCTCGACGCGGTCGCCGGGCTGCTCGACGGCTCGGCCCCGCTGCCCGGCCTCGAGGTCGACACCGACCTGCGCTGGGACCTGCTCGTCGCGCTCGTCGCGGGCGGCCGCGCCGGCGAGGCGGAGATCGACGCCGAGCTCGCGCGCGACGCCACGGCGTCGGGCGAGCGGAAGGCCGCCGCCGCCCGGGCCGCGATCCCGACGCCGGAGGCGAAGGCCGCGGCGTGGCGCGCCGTCGTCGACGAGGACGCCGTCACCAACGCGATCCAGACGGCGACCATCACCGGCTTCGGCCGCGTGCACGACACCGCCCTCCTCGCGCCGTACGTCGAGCCGTACTTCGCCGCGCTCGAGCGGGTGTGGGCGGAGCGGACGAACGAGATGGCGCAGAACATCGTCGTCGGGCTGTACCCGGCGCGGCTCGCCGGGAGCCCGGACGTGGACGTGCTCGCGCGCACGGACGCGTGGCTCGCCGCGCTCGGCGACCGGACGCCGGCGCTGCGCCGCCTCGTGGTCGAGGAGCGGGACGGCGTGCGGCGGGCCCTCGCCGCCCAGGCCCGCGACCGCGCCTGAGCCGACGCGCCGCCGCGCGGCGGCCGGGCCAGGGCGAGACGTCCCAGGTCCGGCCGCGCGGCGCCGCTATCCTCTGACGCGGCCCCTCCCGCCCGGGCGCGCGCTGCGCCCGTCCACTGACGCGCGCCCGCGCGGCGCGCCACGAGGGGCGAGGAGGAAGGATGTCGGCACGTGTGAGTCGCCCGCGGCTGCGCGGGGTGCGGCGGGCGCGGCGGGTGCTCGCTCCCGTGCTCGTCGCCCTGCTCGTCCTCGGTGCCGTGCCGGTGGGGGCGACGGCGCTGACCCTCCTCCTGCCCGCGATGCGGGCCACGGCCGTCCCCGTCGCGACGACGCCCGCCACGTGCGCGGCGCGGTCGCTGCAGGTGGTCGCCCACCCCGACGACGACCTGCTCTTCATGAACCCCGACATCGTGCGCGACATCGAGGCGGGCGCGTGCGTGCGGACGATCTACCTCACCACCGGCGACGCCGCGCGCGACGAGACGTACTGGCGCGCGCGGGAGGACGGCATCCGCGCCGCGTACGCCACGATGGCCGGCGTCGACGACGAGTGGCGGGACGGCGCCGTCGTCGCGGAGGGCCGCACGATCGCCACGACGACGCTGACGGCCGCGCCCGGCATCTCGCTCGTCTTCCTCCACCTGCCCGACGGGAACCGCCGGGGCACCGGCAACGCCGTCCACGGCCACGAGAGCCTGCGCCGGCTCTGGCTCGGCGAGATCGAGACGATCACCGCCGTCGACGGGTCCGCGACGTACGACCTGCCCTCCCTGCGCCGCACCCTCACCGCGCTCGTCGACGACTTCCGCCCGACCGTCGTGCGCGCGCAGGACTGGACGATCGGCTTCCGCGAGGGCGACAACGCGGACCACACGGCGGCGGCCTTCCTGGCGCGTTCGGCGGTCGCGCACGCCGACGCCGGTCCCGAGGTCCTCGCGTACGCGGGCTACCCGAGCTGGACGCAGCCCGCGAACGTCAACGGCCGCTGGCTCGGGCTCAAGGCGAAGGCGATCCTCGCCTACGCGAGCCACGACCCGAAGCTGTGCACGCAGCTGCGCTGCGTCGAGTCCCTGGTGACGGCGATCCGCGCCGGCCGGCAGTACGTCGTCGTGCACGAGCTGGCCGACGCGCCGGCCAAGGTGCTCTCCCGGCGCCACTGAGCCGGTCCGGGGGCGGGCCGCGCCCCTAGGCTGACCAGACCCGGCGCAGCGGCGCCAGGCCCTCGGCGACGTACTCGGCGATGGGCCGCGTGCCGCCGTCGTCGTGCCAGGTCTCGAGCGCGGCGAAGTAGCCGAAGGCGAGCGCGTGCGCCAGGACGCGCGCCTGGGCGGGTCCGGGGCCGCCGTCGCGCTCGAGCAGCGGCGCGACGCGGGCGGCCGCGCGGTCCAGGGTCGCGAGCGCCGCCGCGCGCACGGAGGGCTCGGTGAAGAAGTAGCGCACGCGGCGCCACGGGCCCGCGGTGCGCGACCCGTCGCCCGCGCGGTCGCCGGGTCCGTCGCCCGGCCCGTCCGGCCCGTCCTGCACCGCCTCGTAGCGGCGCACGACCTCGACGAGGCTGCCGACCGGGTCCGCGGGGTCGAGCAGCTCGGCGATCGCGTCGGCGCTCAGGGTGTCGAACTCGTCGGCGACGACGAGCCCCTCCTTGGTGCCGAAGTACCGGTAGACGGACGAGGCCGACACCCCGGCGGCCGCCGCGACCTCCTCGATCGTGACCGCGCCGAAGCCGCGCTCGTCGAAGAGGTCGAGCGCGCGCTCCTGGATCGTGCGGATCGCGGTGCGGCGCCACTGCTCGCGCAGGCCTGCCATGCGGAGAGCGTAACGCACCCTGACAGTGACTCTCTGCACCGCTTGACACGGGCCGGGTGAGCGAGTGACAGTCTTTCTGATAGTTGCTTTCCGAAACGAGGGAGAGGTTCGTGTCCGAGACCCTGCACCCCACCCCGCGCGCTGCCGTCCCCGTCCTGTGGGCCGGGCTCGCGGCGACCGCGCTCGTGACCGCGTACGCCTGGGTCGACGCCGCCACCACGCGGGTGCTGGCCGGCCACGTCGCCGCCTCCTACCCCGCCCTCGGCGCCGCAGAGGTCGACGCCGCGGTCGCCGCCTACCTGGCGATCCTCACGAGCATCGGCGCGCTGGGCGCGGTGACCTGGGTGGTCGTGGCCCGCGCGGCGCGGCGCGGCCGGGCCTGGGCGCCGTACGCGGGCACGGCCGCGCTCGTCCTCGCCGTCGCCGTGGCGCTGGCGGGGCTGACCGTCCGCGACACCTCCGGCGACGTCGGCCTGGCACCCGCGCTCGGCTGGGCGCAGCTCCTGCCCTGCGCCGTCGGGCTGGTCGCGGTGACGCTGCTCTGGCGGCGGCGGTGATCGGCGCCCGCCTCAAGCGCCGCCTCTACCGCGGCGGCCGCCCGGGCCGGCTCATGCGGGCCTGGAACCGCGTGGACGCGTGGTGGTTCGCGCGCGGCCCGGCCCGGCTCCCCCAGGCCGCCGTCCTCGAGGTGCGGGGCCGCGCCTCCGGCCGGGCCCGCTCGGTGCCGCTGGCCGTCGCCGACGTCGGCGACGGCGAGTACCTCGTGTCGATGCTGGGCCCCGGCGCGGGCTGGGTGCGCGACGTCGCCGCGGCGGGCGGGCGCGCCGTGCTGCACCGGCGCGCCAGGTGGCGCGACGTCGTGCTCGAGCCGGTGCCCGCCGACGCGCAGGTGCCCGTGCTGCGCCGGTACGTCGCCGTCGCCCCCGGGGCGCGACCGCACCTCGGCGTGGGGCCGGGCGCGTCGGACGCCGAGCTGCGCCGGCTGGCCGGGACGGTGCCGGTCTTCCGGGTGGTGCCGGCTACGGGACCGGAACCTGGTCGCTGATCCCCGGGCGGCGGGTCAGCCGAGCGCGTCGGCGACGGCGCGCGCGGCGGCGTCCGCGGCCGCGGCGTCCCGCAGGGACGCGAAGCCGAGCACCAGCCCGTCGCCCGGCAGGTGCACCGGCCCGCCCGGGACCACCTGGGCCGCGACGCCGAGGCGCTCCAGCGCGGCGTGCGCGCGCCGCGCCGCCGGCGCGCCCAGCCCGGCGAGGTACACGTGCAGACCGGCGGACACCCCGGTCACGGTGACCCCGGGCGCGCGCCGCGCGAGCGCCTCGAGCAGCGCGTCGCGGCGCGCGCGGTACGCGGACCGGACCCGCCGGACGTGCCGCAGGTACGCGCCCGACGTCAGCATCCCGGCCAGCGCGAGCTGGTCGACCACGGGCGAGCCGAGGTCGGCGGTGTGCTTCGCCGCGACCACGGCCGCCCGCAGGCGGGGCGGGGCGACCATCCAGCCGAGGCGCAGCGCCGGCGCGAGCGTCTTCGACACCGAGCCGGCGAGGACGACGACGTCGGGGGCGAGCGCCTGGACCACGCCCACGGGGTCGCGGTCGTAGCGGAGCTCGGCGTCGTAGTCGTCCTCGACGACGACGAACCCGCCCGCCCGCGCCCGCCGGACGAGGTCCTGGCGGCGCTCGGGCGCCAGCACGCAGCCCGTCGGGTACTGGTGCGCCGCGGTGACGACGACGGCGTCGAGCGCCCCGCCGTCGTCCAGCGCCGCCGCGACGAGCCCCCGGTCGTCCACGGGGGTCTCGACGACGTGCGCGCCGAGCCGCCGCAGCTGCGCGCCCTGCCCCGGCGAGCCCGGCCGCTCGACGGCCCAGCGGCGCAGCCCGGCCGCGACGAGCAGGGCCCCCACCTGGGCGACGCCCGCCACGACGACCACGTCGTCCGGGTCGACGTCCGCGCCGCGCGTGCGCCGCAGGTGGTCCGCGAGCGCCGCGCGCAGCTCGGGGTGCCCGGCGGGCGGCGGGTAGCCGAGGTCGTCGCCCGGGACGCGGGCCAGCACGCCCCGCACGAGCCGCGCCCAGGCCGCCCGGGGGTAGAGCGCGCCGTCGGGCTGCCCGGGGCTGGGCACGCGCGGGACGGGCGCGGCGGGCGCCGGGCCGCGCGCGGGTGGCTGCCACGAGACGACGACGCCGGAGCGCGGACGTGCCGTGAGGTAGCCCTCGTCGACGAGCTGCTGCACGGCCTCGACGACGGTGCCCCGGGCGACGCCGAGCCGCGCCGCGAGCGCCCGCGCGCCGGGCAGCGTCGTGCCCGGCGGGAGCGCGCCGTCCACGACGGCGCGGCGCAGCCCCGCCCGCAGCCAGGCCGTCCGGCCCGACGGCGGGACCGGGCCGGCGAGGTGCACCGCGAGGGCCTCCGCGTCGATCCGCACTGGCCCAGTGAAGTGGGCGGCCACTGGCCCTGTCCAGTGGTCCAGCGGCGCCCCTAGCGTCGCCGCGTGACCGACCGCCCCGCCGTGCTCAGCTGCCTCGTCGCCGCGTCCTGCGTGGGCGCGAGCATCGCCGTGACGCCCCTGGTCGCCGACCTCCCGGCCCTCGCGGCCCAGGCCGCGCGGTACGCGGTCGCGGCCGCCGTCCTCGCCGCGCTCCTGCCCCGCCTCGAGCCCGGCGGGCGCGTGCGCCCCACGCGCGCGCAGTGGGTCCGCATCGCACTCGCCGCCGCGACGGGCAGCGCGGGGTTCAACGTCCTGCTCGTCGCGGCCGGCCGCCGCGTCGAGCCCGCGGTCGTCGGCGCCGTCGTCGGCGCCTCCCCCGTGCTCCTCGCCGTGCTCGGCGCGCCCCGCGCCGGCCGGCTGCCCCGCCCGCGGCCGCGGGTCCTGGCGGGCGCCGCCGCGGCGAGCGCCGGCGTCGTCGTCGTGCAGGACCCGCTCGGCGCGGCGGCCGTCGACCCGGTCGGCCTGCTCCTGGCCGCCGCGGTGCTCGCGTGCGAGGTCGCCTTCACGCTCGCCGTCGCGCCCGTCCTGGCCGACGTCGGGCCGGCGCGCGTCTCGGCGTGGAGCTGCGGGCTGGCGGCGGCGATGCTCGCGGCGGGGTCCGTCGCCGTCGCGGAGCCGTGGCGCGTGCCGACCCCCACGGAGACCGCCGCCCTCGCCTACCAGGCGCTCGTGACGACGGCCCTCGCGTTCGTGCTCTGGTACCGCGGGGTGAGCCGGCTCGGCGCCGACCGCGCGGGCGCGACCATGGCGGCGGCCCCGCTCGCCGCCGCGGTCACGGCCGCGGTGGTGGGCACGGGCACGCTCGGCCCGGCCGCGGCGGCTGGCGCGGGCCTGGCCGCCGTCGGCGTGCTCCTCGCCGTCCGGGAGGCGCCGCGGCGCCCCGGCGACCCGGCGCTCAGCCCCGCAGCGCGGCCACCAGCGAGCGCAGCCGCGGGTGGTCGAACAGCTCGTCGAGCATGACGAGCCGCTGCGCGGAGTCCGCCAGCGGCACCTTCCAGTTCGGGTACTCGGTGTCCGTGCCCGGCTGGTTCTGCGCGCGCCGCTCCCCCACGGCGTCGGCGAGCGAGACGCCCACGAGCAGCGCCGGCGACGCCAGCAGCAGGCGGTGCATCGCCTCGACCACCTGCCGCTCCGTCGGGTCGGCGCCGATGAGCCCGCGGGCGCCCAGCAGCTCGAGGAGCTCGCGCCGCTCCGCCTCGGCGTCCGCGCGCACCTTCGCCACCGGCTCGGTGAGCAGGCCCAGCCGCTCGCGCAGCTCCACGTGCTCCCCGGCGAGGTAGCCCGCCGTCGGGGGCAGGTCGTGCGTCGTCACGGTCGCCAGCGCGAGCCGCCGGTACTCCTCCGGGGGCCGGAACCCGCCGCCGTCGCGCTCGAACCACAGCACCGACGTGCCGAGCACGCCCCGGTCGACGAGGTAGTCGCGGACCCACGGCTCGACGGTGCCCAGGTCCTCGCCGATGACGAGGGCCCCCGCCCGGTGCGCCTCGAGGCAGAGGATGCCGACCATCGCCTCGTGGTCGTAGCGCACGTACGCGCCGTCCTGCGCGCCGTTCCCCTCGGGGATCCACCACAGCCGGAACAGGCCCATGACGTGGTCGACCCGGATCGCGCCGGCGTGCCGCAGGACCGTGCGCAGCATGTCCCGGTACGGCTCGTAGGCCGCGCGGGCGAGCGCGTCCGGGCGCCACGGCGGCTGCGACCAGTCCTGGCCCTGCTGGTTGTACATGTCGGGCGGCGCGCCCACGGACACCCCGTGCGCGAGCACCTCCGCGCCCGCCCACGCGTCCGCGCCCTCCGGGTGCACGCCGACGGCGAGGTCGTGCATGATCCCGATCCGCATGCCCGCGTCGAGCGCGGCGCGGTGCGCCGCGGCGAGCTGCTCGTCCGCGACCCACTGCAGCCAGCGGTGGAAGTCCACCCGGTCGGCGAGACGCTCGCGCAGCTCCCGGACGGCCTCGGAGTCGCGGTCGCGGTACTCCTCGGGCCACTCGGGGCCCCCGAAGTGCTCCGCGAGCGCGCACCACGTGGCGAAGTCCTCGAGCCCCTCGCCCTGCTCGGCGCGGAACGCGTCGTAGCGCGCCTGCCGCGCCGCGCTGCGCGGCGCCGCGTGCACGACCTCGAGGGCCACCTTCTTCGCCGCCCACACGGCGTCGCGATCGATCGGCCCGGGGTCGCGGCTGAGCGGCCGCGCCGCCTCGGCCTGCCACTCGACGAGGGCGCGGTCCGCGGCCGACAGGTACGCCGCCTCGGGGACGTCCTCCACCCGCAGGTAGATCGGGTTGACGAACCGCCGGCTCGACGGCAGGTACGGCGAGGGCGTCATCGGCGGCACCGGCTCGGCCGCGTGCAGCGGGTTGACGAGGAGGAAGTCCGCCGACGCCCGGCGCGCCGCGAGCCAGGCGAGGTCGCGCAGGTCGGCCAGGTCGCCGATCCCCCAGGACGCCTCCGAGCGCACCGAGTACAGCTGCGCCATGAGCCCGACGGCGCGGCGCTCGGCCAGGCCGGCCGGCAGCTCGAGCCTCGCGGGCGTCACGACGAGCGGGCAGCGGGCGATCGTCGCCCCGCTCTCGGCGACGATCGTGTGCCAGCCGAGCGGCAGGTCCGTCGGGATCTCGAGCGTCGCCCGCCCGATTGCGCGCCCGTCCACCGTGCGCGGCGGCACCCAGACGTCGCGCTGGTGCAGGCGCCGAGTGCCACCGCCCTCGGCTGGCTCGATCTCCACCCATGCCTCGAGGGGGGCGCCGTCGTCGACGTGCGCCCACACGTCCGCCGGCGTGCCCTGCCGGACGACGACGACGGGCGGCAGCATCCGCCGCCACACCTCGTCCTCGGCGTTCGTGAGCGCGAGCTCCACCCGCTCGGGGGTCGACGCGTCGACGCCCAGCGCGGCGAGGATGGCGACGAGCGTCTCCTCGCTGACCTGCCGGTGCCCGCCCTCGAAGTCCCAGAAGTCCGGCTCGACCCCGTACCGTGCGGCGAGCGCGAGCAACGGTTCCGGCAACGGGTTCTCGGCCACGTTCCGATCCTGCCAGAGCGCCCGGCGGGCGGGCGCAGGCCGTGCCGGGCGCGCACGGCGCGCGCCCGCGCCTTCCGCGCGCGCGCCCAGCGCACGCCGCCCGCAGCACGCCGCCCGCAGCGCGCCGCCACCGCGCCCCCGCGGTGGACCCCACTACCCTTGCCGGGGTGAGGCTCGCGATCGAGGACACCGCCGAGGCCGCGGGACGCTGGTTCGACTGGCTCCTCGGCGCCCCGCTGCAGAGCGCCGTCACGGTCCTCGTCGGCGTCCTGCTGCTCGGCCTGCTCCGCTGGCTGATCACGCGGACCGTGCGCTCGGTCGTCGCCGGCGGCGCGGCGGTGCGCCGCCACGCCCGTCGCCTGCTGCTCAAGACGCCCGTGGCGAACGCGGTCGTCTCCGACCCGCTGGCCGTGGCCCGGCAGGTGCAGCGCGCCGAGACCATGGGGTCCGTCCTGCGGTCCGCCTCGGCGCTCGTCGTCGCGATCGTCGTGGTCACGGTGCTGGCGAACATCAACGACTGGGACCTCGGCCCGCTGCTCGCGTCGGCGGGCGTCGCGGGCGTGGCCCTCGGCTTCGGGGCGCAGACCCTGGTCAAGGACTGGCTCTCCGGGCTCTTCATGCTCATGGAGGACCAGTACGGCGTCGGCGACGTCGTCGACCTCGGCGAGGCGACCGGCACGGTCGAGGCCATCGGGCTGCGCGTCACCCAGGTGCGCGACCTGTCGGGCACGCTCTGGTACGTCCGCAACGGCGAGGTGCTGCGGGTCGGCAACATGACGCAGGGCTGGTCCCGCGCGCGGGTCGAGGTGCAGGTGCCGCCCGACGCCGACGTCGACGTGGCCATGGAGGTGCTCCGGGGCGCGGCGGCGGAGGTCGCGGCCGAGCCCGAGATCGCGCCGCACGTCCTCGCCGAGGCGGAGGTGACCGGCTACGAGGACCTCGGCGCGGAGGCCGTCACGCTCCGCGCGATGATCAAGGTCGCGCCGGCCAAGCAGTGGATGGTGCAGCGCGCGCTCCGGGCCCGCATCCGCGAGCGGTTCACCGAGGCCGGCATCCCCCTCGCGCTGCCGCGCCAGGTGTTCGTCGAGCGCGACCGCTGACCGTCGGCGTCGACCGTCAGCGCCAGGCGAGCAGCGGCTGACCCTCCGCGACCCGGTCCCCGGGCGCGACCACGACGTCCACGTCCGCCGCGTCCGCCTGGAGGGCGACCACGGGGCACAGCGCCGACCGGCCCTCGCGCCGCACGCAGTCCGGCGACCACGCGAGCAGCGGCTGCCCGGCGACGACCTCCTGGCCCTCCTCGACCGCGACGTCGAAGCACGCGCTCGCCAGGTCCTCGGTGTCCACGCCGAGGTGGACGAGGACGGCTCGGTCGGCGTCGACGCCGATGACCACCGCGTGCGGGTAGACCGACATCATGCGGCCGGGGCACGGCGCCACGACGACCACCCGGACGGCGCCCGCCTCGGGGTCCGGCGCGTCGGGCTCGATCGCGATGCCCGGGCCGATGACGCCGTCGGCGAAGACGGGGTCGGGGACGGCCGCGAGGGCCACGACCGTGCCGGCCAGCGGCGCGACGACGTCCGTCGTCAGCCGTGCCTCGCGACTTCTCATGCGTCCCCCTCGAGTCGTCGGCACCCACCCTAGTGGCCGGGGGCGACGCGCCGGGGGCGGTGATCGAGAGTGCGCGCGCGGCGATCGGGCAGCGATCGGGCAGCGATCGGGCAGCGGCCGGGCGGCGGTCGGGCGCCGGTCGGGTCAGCGCAGGCTCTCGATGTCGGCGGCGAGCGAGTCCGCCTCGGGACCCACGACGACCTGCACGATCCGGCCCGTCCGCACGACGCCGAACGCGCCGCTGCCGCGCAGCGCCTCCTCGTCCAGCCGGCCGCCGTCGGCCAGCTCCACGCGCAGCCGCGTGATGCACGGTTCCAGGTCGACGACGTTGTCCGGTCCGCCGAGCGCCGCGAGGATCTGCTCCGCCTTCGTCACGAGACCTCCCGCCACGACGTCCGTCGTCAGCCTAGCGTGGGCCACAATGACGACCGGGCCCGGCACGACCGCCGCGGCCACCAACGCCGCGGCCGCCGCGGCGAGGAAGGGAGCCGCATGCCGCCAGCCACGCCCACGACGCCGTACGAGGCGTTCGGCGGGTCGGCGACGTTCACCCGCCTCGTCGAGGGGTTCTACGCGGGCGTCGCGCAGGACGAGCTGCTGCGGCCGATGTACCCCGAGGCGGACCTCGGCCCGGCGGCCGAGCGGCTCCGGCTCTTCCTCGAGCAGTACTGGGGCGGCCCGACGACGTACGGCGAGCTGCGCGGCCACCCGCGCCTGCGCCTGCGGCACGCCCCGTTCCCCATCGACGCCGCGGCGCGGGACCGCTGGCTGCACCACATGCGGGTCGCGGTGGACTCGCTCGAGCTGGCGCCGCGCCAGCACGCGATGCTGTGGGACTACCTGGAGCGCGCCGCGCACGCCATGGTCAACACGGCCGGGGGCGACGCGTGAGCGCCCCCGCGAACGGCTCCGGCGACGCCTTCGCGGACGTCCTCGGCGTGCTCGACCTCGAGGAGATCGACACCGACCTGTACCGCGGCCACAGCCTCCCGCAGCCGCACGGGCGGGTGTTCGGCGGCCAGGTCCTGGCGCAGTCGCTGCTCGCCGCCGGGCGCACCGTGGCCGCGTCCCGCCTGCCGCACTCCGTGCACGGCTACTTCCTGCGGCCGGGCGACGCGGCGCGGGACATCACCTTCACCGTCGAGCGGCTGCGCGACGGCCGCTCGTTCAGCGCCCGCCGGGTGCACGCGCTGCAGCGCGGCGCGCCGATCCTCACGATCACGGCCTCGTTCCAGGAGGACCAGCCGGGCCTCGAGCACACCGACAGCCCGCCGTCGACGACGCCGCCGCCGGAGTCGGTGCCGAGCGCCCTCGACGTGCTCGGCGACGACGACCACCCGGTGGCGACGTACTGGACCCAGGCGGCCTTCGACCTGCGCCACGTCGAGGAGCCGGTCTACCTGGGCCCGGCGTCCGTGGCCACGAGCCGGCAGATGGTGTGGATGCGCGCGCGGGGCACGGTGCCGGAGGGCCCCGGGTCGGAGCTGCTGCACCGGTGCCTGCTCGCCTACGCGTGCGACCAGGTGATGCTCGAGCCGCTGCTGCGCCGGCACGGCCGGGCCTGGACGACGCCGGGCCTGTCCATCGCGAGCCTCGACCACGCGATGTGGTTCCACCGGCCGGCGCGGGTCGACGAGTGGCTGCTGTACGTGCAGTACGCGCCGAGCGCGTCGGGCGGCCGCGGCCTGGGCTCGGCGCGCGTGTACCGCACCGACGGCACGCTGGTGGCGAGCGTCGCGCAGGAGGGCATGATCCGGGTCCCCGACGTCGGCTGAGACGGGCTCGCCGGGCGGCCCCGGGCGGGCCACCGCAGACTGGGCGCATGCCGCGCCTCCGCCGTGTCCGCTCCACCGACCCCGGGTGGACCCGGCGCGGGCAGGGCCGCGGCTTCGTCTACCTCGACGAGACCGGCGCGCGGATCACCGACCCGCTGCTCGTCGCGCGGTGCAAGGACCTGGTGATCCCGCCGGCCTGGCGGGAGGTCTGGATCTGCCCGCAGGAGAACGGGCACATCCAGGCGATGGGCACGGACGACGCCGGCCGCCGCCAGTACCTGTACCACCCGCAGTGGCGCGCCCGCCGCGACCGCCTCAAGCACGACCACGTCGTGCGGCTGGCCCGGCGCCTGCCGCGGGCGCGGCGCCGCGTCGAGGCCGACCTCGCGGCGCCCGGGTTCGGGCGCGAGAAGGTGCTGGCCCTGGCGTTCCGGCTGCTCGACGAGGCGTACTTCCGCGCGGGCGGCGAGGCGTACGCCAAGGAGAACGGGTCGTTCGGCCTGGCGACGCTGCGCCGGGAGCACGTGCGCGTGGACGCCGACGGCGTGTGGTTCGGCTACCCCGCGAAGTCCGGCCAGTGGCGCGAGTCCCAGGTGCGCGACCCGGCCGTGGCCCGCGCGGTGCGCGGCCTGCTCGCCCGCGACGACGACGGCCCCGACCTGCTGGCGTGGCGCAACGGGGACGACACCTGGCACGACGTGACGAGCGCGGACATCCAGGAGTGCGTCAAGGCGCACCTGGGCCCGGAGGCGCGGCCGAAGGACTTCCGGACGTGGCACGCCACCCTCCTCGCGGCCGCCGGGCTGGCCGAGCACGAGGTCCCCCGCGCCGAGCGCGCCCGCCGCCGCGTCGTCGCGCAGGTGGTCCGGGAGGTCGCCGAGGAGCTCGGCAACACCCCGGCGGTGTGCCGCGCGTCGTACATCGACCCGCGCGTCGTGGACCTGTGGGAGCGGGGGCAGACGATCGGCCGACGGCGCACGCGGGCCGCCGCCGAGCGCGCGCTCGTGGCCCTGCTCGCCTGACGGGTCCGGCTACTCCATGTCCTCGAGCTGGCGGCCCTTGGTCTCCCGCACGAACCGCGCGACGAAGAGGAACGACAGCAGCGCCGCGGCCGTGTAGAGCCCGTACGCGAGCCCGAGGCCGACCTCGGCGAGCGCCGGGAACGTCGTCGAGACGAGGAAGTTGCCGCCCCACTGCGCGGCGGCGGCCAGGCCGAGCGCCGCGGCGCGGATCCGGTTGTTGAACATCTCGCCGAGGAGCACCCAGACGACGGGGCCCCACGACACCCCGAAGAACACGACGAAGAGGTTGGCAGCGACGAGCGCCACCGGGCCGGCCGCCCCCTCGAGGACGGGCTCGCCGTCGACCACGGACGCGGTCGCGAAGGCCACGGCGAGGGCGCCGAGGCTGACGACCATGCCCGCGGAGCCCACGAGCAGGAGCCGGCGGCGACCGACCCTGTCGATGAGCGCGATGGCGACGATCGTCACGGCGATGTTCGTCACCGACGTGATGACGGTCTGGACGAGCGCGTCCTCCTCCGTGAAGCCCACCTGCTGCCAGAGCGAGGACGAGTAGTAGAAGATCACGTTGATCCCGACGAACTGCTGGAACAGCGACAGCCCGACGCCGACCCACACGATCGGCAGCAGCCCGAGCGCCGGCCCGCGCAGGTCCGCGAACGAGGAGCGCGTGTCCTCCTTGACCGTCCGCCGTATCTCCCGCAGCCGCTCGTCGATGCCGGACCGCAGGATCTGCGCGAGCACGGTGCGGGCCTTCCGGTGCTCGCCCTGCTGGACGAGGTAGCGCGGCGACTCCGGGATGACGAGGGCGAGGACGCCGTAGGCCACCGCGGGCACGATCTCGGCGAGGAACATCCAGCGCCACGCCTCGAGGCCCAGCCACAGCATCTCGGCCGCCCCGCCGGCCGCCGTCGCGAGGAAGTAGTCCGTCAGCAGGGCGACGAAGATGCCGGTGACGATCGCGAGCTGCTGGAGCGAGCCGAGGCGGCCGCGGATCGGCGCCGGGGCGATCTCCGCGATGTACGCGGGCGCGATGACCGACGCCGCGCCGACGGCCAGGCCGCCGACGACGCGCCACACGATGAGGTCCCACGGCCCCTGGGCGAGGCCCGAGCCGATCGCGCTGATCGTGAAGAACGCCGAGGCGAGGAGCATGACGCGCACGCGGCCGAGGCGGCCCGCGAGCTGCCCGGCGATCCACGCGCCCAGCGCGCAGCCGATGAGCGCGGACGAGACGGCGAACCCGGTGAGGCCCGCGCCCATGCCGAAGTCCGCGCGGATCGCCTCGACGGCGCCGTTGACGACCGCCGTGTCGAAGCCGAAGAGGAAGCCGCCCAGCGCCGCGACGGACGCCAGGAGGACGGCGCGCCCGGTGTCGTAGGTCTCGGTCGCCGCCGGCTCCTGCCGCGTGCCCGCCCGCTCCGCCATGGCCCGCCCCCCCGCGTCGCACGTCCTGCGACCGTACGGCGGGGTGGGCGGGCCCACCACCGGAGGGTCAGCGGGCCAGCGCGACCCGCGAGACGGCGCCCGTGGGCGACAGGCAGCGGACGGTGCCGCGCGGGTGGTACCTGTCGTCGTCGAACGCCGCGGCGAGCTCGGCGCGGTGGGCGTCCGGGTCGAGCAGCAGCGCGGCGAGCCGGTCCACCTCCGCGAGCGCCGCGGGGTCGCCGGCCTCGACGGGCCCGTCCAGGGCCTCCATGTCCCCCCAGACGTCCCACAGCAGCAGCTCGTGGCCGTGCAGGTGGGCGAGCTCCTGGAGGACGTACCCGGCGACGAACGCGGGGCCCCGCAGCGGGAGGTCGGGGTCGACGCCGAAGCGGCGGATCCCGTCGTCGTCGATCTCACCCGCGCGGTACTGCGTCCACACGGTGGCCGCGGTGCGGAACGGGCCGCGCGGACCGGTGTCCATGTCGGCGACGTCGAACGGGAACGACGCCGGGTCGAGCTCCGGGTCGACGCGGACCCACCGCCCGCCGTCGTGGTACTCCGCGACCACGTGGTCGACGTGGAAGTCGGGGCGGAAGTAGTCCGCGAAGCCGACCCGGGTGCGGGCGGGCACCCCGCGTTCCCGCAGTGCGGCGACGAACAGGAGCGAGAAGTCGCGGCAGCAGCCGACGAACCGCTCGGCGGGCGGCAGGGCCGTCGCGAGGTCGGTGACGCCGCGGCCGGCGAGGACGCCGAGGACGTCGGCGACCCAGCGGGTGTCGATCTCGCCCGTGCGCTCGGGCGGGTACGTCCCGGCGTCGCCGCGGTAGTGCGCGACGAGGCCGCGCACGGCGGCGGCGAGGTCGCGCGGGTCGCGCGGCGCGGTGCGCAGCAGGGCGCGCCGGTCGCGCGGGTCGGTCAGCGGGCTGTGCGCGGCCCAGTCCTTCGGGCCGGAGGGCTCCCGGGTCACGGGGGCACGCTACCCGGGCCGTCCGACGGACCGGGGCTCAAGGCCGGCGGCGCCACGCGACGGGCGGGCCGACGAGCGGCGCCCACACCGCCCGCTCCTCGTCGGTGAGCCGGCGGGGGCGGTTCGTCGCGGCGTCGAGCAGCACGACGGTCGTCGCGGCCTGCACGAACACCTGCCGGGCCGCGCCGGCGCCCGCCGTCACCTCGTAGCAGACGTCGATGCTCGCGTCGCCGAGCCGGCCGAGCCACAGCTCGACGACGACGGGCTCGCGCACGTGCGGGATCGGGGCGAGGTACTCGATCTCCTGGCGCGCGACCACCGTGACCGTGTCGGACCCGGGGCCGGCGTCGAGGACCGCCGTCGGCGGCGCCTGCCCGCCCCCGACGCCGGTGCCCGCCTCGGCGGGGTCCTGCCGCCAGAACGCGGCGATGCGGGCCTCCTCGAGGAGCGTGAAGACGGCGACGTTGTTGACGTGCCCGTACGCGTCGAGGTCGGCCCAGCGCACGGGCACGGGGATCCGCAGGCGGTCCGTGTGCACGAGCCCATGCTGCCCGACGGGGCCGCCCTGCCGCGGCACGCCCGGCCCGGGCCCGTCAGCGGCGGCGCCGCGGCCGGCCGCCGCCCAGGGCCTGCGTCGCGGCGGCGCGGGCCGCGGCGAGCCGCGCCAGCACCTCGGCGACCGGTGCGGCGACGAGCCGCTCAGCCACCCCCGCGACGGCCTCGCGCAGCCGCGCCTCGACGGCGCGCGCCCGGCGGCGCGCCCCCACCGCGGCGAACCCCCGGCCCGCGAGGGCGAGGAGCAGGCCGGCGCCCACGGCGCCGAGCAGCGCCGCCGTCGGCACCGGCACGCCGCCCCAGGCCGGCGGCTCCGGCACGTCGAGCCGCAGCCACGCCGCGCCCGCGAGCACGGCGAGCCACCCGGCGCCCGCGAGGGCGACGGCGAGGAGGCACCACTGGAGCCAGCCGACCACCCGCCACCACGCGGGCGCGCGGTCCGGGAGCGGTGTCGCGGCGAGCGCCGCGTCGAGCGCGTCGGCCAGCACGTCGTCCGCGGGGTCGGCCCGGCGGCGGGCGGCCAGGACCCACACGGCGTCGACGCCGGCCGTCGCGGCGTCGACGTAGGCGCGCACGGCGCCGCGCGCGCGAGCCAGCTGCGCCGGCCCGGGCCGGGGCACGGACGTCCTCTCCGGGGCGGTGGGCGGGGTGCCCGCGGGCCGCGCGCGGCCGCGCCCGGCGGCGCCCGGGCCCGCGAGGTGGAGGCGGCGCAGCGGGTCCGGCCGCAGGCGCGCGAGCCAGCGGGTCGGCGGCCACCCGGCGGCGCGCCGCGCGCGCAGCGCGTGCGCGCCCCGCACCGCCGCGACGACGACGGGCACGCCCGCGGCCTCCGCCAGCGCGTCGACGAGCGGGGCGAGCGGGGCGTCCGCACCGCCGCCCGGGCCCAGCGCGCGGGTCACGCGGGCGCCGAGCCGCGTGAGGTCCGCGGCGAGGCGCTCGCGCGCGGCCACCCGCCGTCGGGCGGCGTCGGCGAGGGCGGCCCGCAGCGCGTCGACGCCCTCGCCCGTCCGGGCGGAGACGTCGAGCACCGGCACGCCCGCGAGCCCGTCCTCCGCGAGCAGCCGCGTCAGGTCCCGGCGCACGGCCTGCCGCTCGGCGTGGCCGAGCCGGTCCACCTGGTTGAGGACGACGAGCAGCACGTCCCTGTGGTCCGTGAGCCCGCGCAGGTAGCGCTCGTGCACGCTCGCGTCCGCGTACTTCTGCGGGTCGACCACCCACACCAGCAGGTCGACGAGCCCGACGAGGCGCTCCGCCTCGAGCCGGTGGTCGGTCACCACCGAGTCGTGGTCGGGCAGGTCGAGCACCACGAGGCCCTCGCCCGCGCCGAGGTGGTGCCGCCGCCGCACGCCCAGCCAGTCGAGCAGCGGCCCCGCGCCGTCCGCGCGCACGAGCGCGAGCGCCTCGGCCGTCGTCGGGCGGGTCGCGGCGACCTCGGCGACCGGCTCGCCCGCGAGGACGTTGAGCAACGAGGACTTGCCGGAGCCGGTCGGGCCCGCGAGCGCCACGACCGTGTGGTCCGGCAGCCGCAGCCGGTCCCCGGCGCGGGCGACGAGCTCGTCCACCGCGGCCTGCAGGTCGTCGGGCAGCACGTCCTCCGCGAGGCGCGCGGCCTCGGCCAGCGCGTCGAGGCGGTCGACGAGCGAGGGCGCCCCGGCGGGCGCGTCGGTCACCGCGCCCACAGCCGCCGCCACCAGCGGCGCAGGGCGCCCTCCTGGGGCGCCGCGGCGGGGGCCGGCGCGGGCGCGGGCGGCGCCGGCAGCGGGCCGGGCGCCTCGCCCAGCTCCACGAGGGCCACGGTGAGCGCCGCGACGGCGTGGCGGAGCCGCTCGGCCCCGTCGGCGCGCACGTCGGCGGCGTCGAGCAGCGTCGCGAACCGGTCGGCCTCCGCGTCGAGCAGCGCGCTCGTGCGGGCCACCAGGTCGTCGTGCGCGACGGCGGTGAGGCGGCGCACGGCGTCGTCGCCGAACACCGCCTCGAGCAGCCGCTGCGCGAGCAGCGCGGTGCCGCCCGCCACGCCCACCTCGGCGGTCGTCAGGCCGCCCGTCGAGGCGAAGACGGCGATCATCAGGGCCGCGCCGAGCCCGTTGACGCCGAAGGACAGCGCGCGGGCCGTCGACCGGCGCGCGGCGCCCTCGGTCGCGACGAGGTCGAGCACCGCGCCCTGCCACGCGCGCACCTCGTCGGCCGCGCGCCCGGCCAGGTCCGCCGACGCGCGGGAGAGCCGCAGGCCCCCGAGCAGGGCCGCGCCGGCGGGGTCGGCGTGCCAGGCGGCGTGCGCGCGCTCGGCGGCGCGGTCGGCGGCGTCGACGACGAGGTGGACGAGGCCGTCCCCGACCGCGCCCGCGACGCGCTCCGGCGCCGGCCGGCCGCGCACGGCGGCGGTGATGCGGTCCCGCCACGAGCCGACGCGCTCCTCGAGCGCGCGCCAGAGCTCGCCGGTGCCCACGAACTCCTGCCAGCGCGCGAGCACCTCCCCGCGCAGCATCGTGCCGTCGGCGGTCGCCGCGGCGACGTCGGCCCGCGCGGCCGCGTACGCGGCCGTCACCGCCTCGCGCAGGCGGTCCGCGTGGCGGCGCTGGTCGTCGACGGCGGCCGCGAGGCGGGGCGCCGCGTCGAGGAGGTCGGTGACCGCCCCGTGCACGGTCCGCTCCACGACGCCGGCCCGCGCCGCGGCGTCGCCGACCACGGACCGCAGCCAGCCGCCGAGCTCCGCGACGGCCGCGGGCGGCAGGAGCCCGGCCTCGACGCGGGTCTCGGGTACGACGACGACGTGCGCGTCGAGGCCGTGCTCGGCGAGCATCTGCCGCAGGTGCGCGGTCACCGCGTCGCGCGCCGCCGGGTCGACCCGGTTGAGCACCAGCACGACGACGGCGCGGCGGCGCGCCGCCTCCGCGAGCAGGTCCCAGGGCACGGCGTCGGCGTACCGGGCCGCCGTCGTGACGAACACCCACAGGTCGGCGGCGCCGAGCAGCTCCTCCCCGAGCCGGCGGTTGGCCTCGACGACGGAGTCGATGTCGGGCGCGTCGAGCAGCGCGAGGCCGTGGGGCACCGCGGGGTGCGGCACGAGCCGCAGCGCCCTGGCGTCCCCGCCGTCGTCGGCGGCCACCGGCCCCGTCGTCCGGGCGAGCCGCGGGAGCACGCGGTCGCTCGCGAACCACGCCGCCTCGTCCGGGTGGTGCACGAGGACGGGGTCACGCGTCGTGGGCCGCAGCACGCCGCTCGGGCTCACCTCGTGCTGCAGGAGGCTGTTGACGAGGGTCGACTTGCCCGCGCCCGTGGACCCGCCGACCACCGCGAGCAGCGGCGCGCCCAGCTGGCGGGCGCGCGGGAGCAGGTGGTCGTCGAGCTGCGCGACGACGCGCCGGGCCAGCGCGCGCGCCTCCTCGGCGCCCGCCGTGTCCAGGGGCAGCCGGACGTCCGCGACGGCGGTGCGCAGGTCGGTGAGGGCGGCGACGAGCCGCCGCGCCTCCTGCGCCGACCACGTCATCGCGCCGCCCCGCTCGTCCCCGTGCCGGTCCCGTCAGTCCCGCGTCAGCCTGCGGTAGGTCACCCGGTGCGGCCGGGCGGCCTCGACCCCGAGGCGCTGGACCTTGTTCTCCTCGTAGGCGGCGAAGTTGCCCTCGAACCAGAACCACCGCGCCGGGTCCTCGTCGGTGCCCTCGTACGCGAGGATGTGCGTCGCCACGCGGTCGAGGAACCACCGGTCGTGGGAGACGACGACTGCGCAGCCGGGGAACTCGAGCAGCGCGTTCTCGAGCGAGCCGAGCGTCTCGACGTCGAGGTCGTTCGTCGGCTCGTCGAGCAGCAGCACGTTCCCGCCCTGCTTGAGGGTGAGCGCGAGGTTGAGCCGGTTGCGCTCGCCGCCGGACAGCACGCCGGCGGGCTTCTGCTGGTCCGGGCCCTTGAACCCGAACGAGGCGACGTACGCCCGGGACGGCACCTCGACGTTGCCGACCTTGATGAAGTCCAGGCCGTCCGAGACGACCTCCCACAGGGTCTTGTTCGGGTCGATGCCGCCGCGCGACTGGTCGACGTACGAGAGCTTGACCGTCTCGCCGATCTTCAGCTCGCCGCCGTCGAGCGGCTCGAGCCCGACGATCGTCTTGAACAGCGTCGTCTTGCCGACCCCGTTCGGCCCGATGACGCCGACGATGCCGTTGCGCGGCAGCGTGAACGACAGCCCGTCGATGAGCAGCCGGTCGCCGAAGCCCTTGCGCAGGTCCTTCGCCTCGATGACGAGGTTGCCCAGGCGCGGACCCGGCGGGATCTGGATCTCCTCGAAGTCGAGCTTGCGGGTCCGCTCGGCCTCGGCCGCCATCTCCTCGTAGCGCTCGAGGCGGGCGCGGGACTTGGTCTGCCGGCCCTTCGCCGACGACCGCACCCACTCGAGCTCGTCCTTGAGGCGCTTGGCGAGCTTGGCGTCCTTCTTGCCCTGGATCTCCAGGCGGGCGCGCTTCTTCTCCAGGTACGTCGAGTAGTTGCCCTCGTAGGGGTAGAGCCGGCCGCGGTCGACCTCCGCGATCCACTGCGCGACGTTGTCGAGGAAGTACCGGTCGTGCGTGACGGCGATGACGGCGCCCTCGTACTTGGCGAGGTGCTGCTCGAGCCACTGCACGCTCTCGGCGTCGAGGTGGTTCGTCGGCTCGTCGAGGAGCAGCAGGTCCGGCTTCTCGAGCAGCAGCTTGCACAGCGCGACGCGGCGCCGCTCCCCGCCGGACAGCACCGAGACGTCGGTGTCCGGCGGCGGGCAGCGCAGCGCGTCCATCGCCTGCTCGAGCTGGGCGTCGAGGTCCCACGCGTCGGCGTGGTCGAGCGCCTCCTGGAGCTCGCCCATCTCGGCGAGCAGCGCGTCGTAGTCGGCGTCGGGCTCGGACATGAGCGCCGAGATCTCGTTGAAGCGGTCGAGCTTCGCCTTGATCTCGGCGACGCCCTCCTCGACGTTGCCGAGGACCGTCTTCTCCTCGTTGAGCGGGGGCTCCTGCAGGAGGATGCCGACGGTGTAACCCGGCGAGAGCCGGGCCTCGCCGTTCGACGGCTGGTCGAGGCCCGCCATGATCTTGAGGATCGTCGACTTGCCCGCGCCGTTCGGCCCGACCATGCCGATCTTGGCGCCCGGGTAGAAGCTCATCGAGACGTCGTCGAGGATGATCTTGTCCCCGTGCGCCTTGCGCGCCTTGTACATGGTGTAGATGAACTCGGCCACGGTCCTCCGTCAGCTCCTGGCGGTCTCGGGCGGCGCGGTCGCGCGCCGCGCGCACCGGCCAGCCTACGGCGTCGCGGCGGGCTCCTCGGAGTCGAACTGGCCCGGGACGCCCTCGGGGACCGCCGGCTCGTCCGGGAGGTCGTCCCGGACCTCGTCGGGGCCGCCGTGCTGGCCGCCGTCGGGGCCGCCGTCCGCCCCGGGGGCCACCGCCCACGGGTCCGCCGGCCCGTCCCCCGCGGCCCCGTCGGCCGCCCCGTCCGCGCCGTCCCTGCCGTCCGTCCCGTCGGTCCCCACCGGGCGCTCGCCGTCGGCGACGCCGTGCCGGGTCCGCACGAAGGTCGACCGGCCGCGCGTCATGTCGTGCCCGATCGCGGCCGCCTCGAGGACCAGGCCGACGCGCGGGCCGTTCTCCCCCGTCCACTCCTCGGTGCGCAGCCGCCCGTGGACGACGAGCGGCTGGCCCTTCTGCACCGAGAGGGCCACGTTGAGCGCGGTGTCGCGGAAGGCCTTGACGGTGAGCCACTCCGTGCGGCCCTCGACCCACTCGCCCTTGCCCTTGTCGTAGTAGCGGGGCGCGGTGGCGAGCCGGAAGCTCGTGTAGGGCACGCGCGCGCCGTGGATCTCCCGGGGCGCCGTCGCCGCCCGCCCGACGACCGTCGTCATCATCTCGTTGCTGCTCATGGGTCCTCCTCGCGCGGGCCGGCCGCTCCGGCCCTGCGGGGAGGATGGGCCGCCGTCGGCGGGCGGCCGCGGCGCGCCCCCTCAGTCTGGGGAGGACGCCGCGGGCTCGGGGCGTGTGGATCCCCCGCGGCTCGCGGGCCGCACCACCGGCTCCGTCGCGAGCGCGGCCGCCTCCCGCACGGCGCGGTGGTCCTCGAGGACCGCGACCGTCGGCGCGACGAGGCACCGGTCCACGACCGCCGCGAGCGCCCGGCGCCCCTCCTCCGCCAGCACCGCCGCCCGGCGGCGGGCGGCCCGGCCCCGCGCGAGGCGCGCCGCCGCCAGCAGCAGCAGCGCCAGCACGGCCGCGCCACCCGTCGCCGCGACGAGCAGCCCCGTCCGCTCGTCGCGCAGCTCGGCCACGAGCCGGCCGAGGTCGCCGTCGACCGACGCGGCCGCGAAGCCCGCGACCACCAGCGCCGCGAGGCCCGCGAGCGCCGCGAGCGCCTTCAGGACCCGCGCCGCGCGCGGCCGGCGGGTCGGCGGCCGCACCGCCGCGAGCGCGTCGTCGGCCGCCGCGGTGAGGTCCGCCGCGTCCGCCACGCGCTCCCGCACCGTCCGCGCCCACAGGCGGGGCAGCCCGCCGACGACGGCGTCCAGCCACGCGCCGCGGACCGATTCCACGCGGTCGGGCTGGGTGGGGCCGAGGCGCACGGCGGGGACCTCCCCGCGGCGCACGGCGCGCTCGAGGGCCGCCGCGCTCTCCGCGACGCCCGCCGCCGCGAGCAGCCCCTCGGCCGCGGCGGTGGCGGGGGCGACGAGGTCCGGCTCGGCCGGCGCGGTCGTCTCGGCGAGGAGGCGCGCGGCGTCGTCGAGCTCGGCCTCGGCGCGCACCTCCGCCAGGCCGCGCCCCGCCACGGCGCGGGCGAGCGCGCCGCGCAGGATCGGGATGCCCTCCCCGGTGCGCGCGGAGACCGCGTACACGCCGACGCCGGTGAGGCCGTCCTCGCGGAGCAGGCGGTCGACGTCGGCGAGCAGGGTCGCCTGCGCGTCGACGGGCACCGTGTCGATCTGGTTGAGGACGACGATCATCGCGCCCTCGTGGCCGGCCAGGGTGCGCAGGTACCGGCTGTGCAGCGCGTCGTCGGCGTACTTCTGCGGGTCGACGACCCACACGAGGAGGTCGACCTGCGGCAGCACCCGGTCCACCACCGCGCGGTGCTCGGGCTCGATCGAGTCGTGGTCGGGCAGGTCGAGCAGCACGAGGCCGCGCAGGTCCGCCTGGCTGTCGCCGTCGAGGGCGCTCTCCCGCTCGATGCGCCGGTCCCGCGCCACGCCGAGCCAGGCGAGCAGCAGGTCGGCGTCGTGCGCCCAGAAGCACGCCGTGACCTCCGCCGTGGTGGGTCGGCGCACGCCGACGTCGGCGAACTCGAAGCCCGACAGCGCGTTGAACACACTGGACTTGCCCGAGCCGGTGCCGCCGGCCAGCGCGACGATCGTGTGGTCCACGCCCAGCTCGAGGCGCTCGCGCACGCCGACGAGGATCGACCGCACCCGCCGGGCCGTGCGCGCGGGGATCTGCCCCCGGGCGCGCACGAGCGCCGCCTCGAGCGCGGCCGCCCGGGCGACGAGCGCCCGCGTCCGCGGGCCCTGGTCCGCCGCCGTCATCGCAGCCCCTTGAGGACGGCGAGCCGCAGGCGCAGGGCGGCCGCGGCGTCGTCGGCGAGCGCCGGGTCGGCGAGGACGGCGCGCGCGGGCGCGGCCGCGGCCCGGGCCTGCGCGGCGGCGCGCTCCCCCAGGTCCGCGCGCAGCCGCTCGACGAGGTCCCGCGCGTCCGTGCCGAGGGCCCGCGCGAGGACGACCTCCGCGGGGGCCAGCCCGGCCGCGGCGAGCGCGGCGAGGGTCCCCGCGCCCTCCGGGCCGAGGCCGCGGAGCAGGCGGGCGACGGCGCGCGCCCGACGCCGGTCCGCGCCGTCGCGCAGGGCCCGCACCGCGACCCCGGCGCCGGCGAGCCAGGCGGCGGCGGACTCAGCGGGGCCCGGCGACCCGTCGTCGGGCGGCGGGGTCGCGCCGTCGGCGGCACCCGTCGCGGCGAGCACCGCCCGGCCCGGGGCGCGGGCGGCCCGGAGCGCGTCGGCGACGGCCTCGTCCCCGTGCCGGCGGGCGTTGCGCAGGAGCGCGGTGACCGTCTCGCGCAGCTCCTCGGCGAGCTCGGCCATCGCCGCGGCGCGTGCGGCCCGGCCACGGCGGGACGTCGGGCGCGCGAGCGGTCCGGACCGGCCGGCCAGCGCCGCCCAGCGCGCGCGCACCGGCCCGCCGGCGACCACCCCGGTCGCCGACTCGACCGCGCGGCGCGCGGGCTCCGCGACGGCCTCGTCCACGACGCGCTCGAGCGCGGCGCGCGCGTCCACCTGCGCCTGCACGGCGTCGGCGAGGCGGCTCACCCACGGCTGGAGGGTGCGCAGCGTGCCGCGCTGCGTGCGCAGGATGACGGAGCGTGCCCGGTCGGCGCCCGCGACGGTGGTGAGCCACCGCCGGATCGGCGCGACGACGTCGTCGGACAGCAGCCCGGAGTGGGGCCCGACGTCGGGCACGAGGAACAGCGGCACGGAGGCCAGGCCGCGCTCCCGCAGGCGGTGCAGCAGGTCGGTGCGCACCTCGGCGAGGGCCTCGTCGGGCACGCGGTTGAGCACCATCGCGATGGAGGTGCCGCGCTCGGCGGCCCGCACGAGCACGTCCCACGGCAGCGCGTCGCCGTACCGGGCGGCCGTGGTGAGGAAGATCCACAGGTCGGCGGCCTCGAGGAGCCTGTGCGCGGTCTCCCGGTTGGACTCCAGGAGGGAGTCGAGATCCGGCGCGTCGATGACGACGAGGCCGCGCGGGACCGCCGCGTGCTCGACGATCGTGAGGATCTGCGTGAGCGGGTGCGCGTGCAGCAGCTCGGTGTCCGCCGGGTGGTGCACGAGGACGGGCTCCCGCGTCGTCGGGCGGAGCACGCCCGCGGGGCTGACCTCCTCGCCCAGGAGCGTGTTGACGAGCGTCGACTTGCCCGCGCCCGTCGACCCGGCCACCACGACGACGGCCGGCGCGGACAGCTCGCGCAGCCGCGGCAGCAGGTGGTCGTCGAGCTGGTCGAGCAGCCGGCGGCGCAGCCGCTCGGCCTCGGCGACCCGCGGCACGGGCAGCGGGAGGCGCGTCGCGGCGACGTCGCGGCGCAGGTCCGCGATCGCGTCGAGGAGGGTCGCGTCGGCGACCCGGCCGGCGGTCGCGGCCGCGGCGGGACCGTCCGGCCCGCCCGGCTGCGCGCCCGGCGCCCCGGACGGCTCCCGGGCCGCGCCGACGACGGCGCTCGTACCGGGCCCGGGGGTCATGGTCCAATCCTCGCCCGTGCCGCCTGCCAGGCCAAACGCCCGCGCCGGGCCGCCCGCCGGGGGGCCCGACGACCCGCACGGCCGGCCATCGGCCGGGCCCGTCCGACCCGCCTCATCCCCGGCCCCCACCGGCCGGGGCGTGCCCGAGCACGCGCTCGACGACGAAGCGCTGCCGGACGCCGTCGGGCCGCGCGGGGCGGTCCCCGCCGAAGTCGTAGACGCCGAGCATGAGCTGCATCGGGTAGTCCGGCGCCTGCGGCACGACCCGCACGAGGTGCCGGTCCACGTAGAACGCGACCCGGCCCGGCTCCCAGCGCACGCCGTAGGCGTGCGGCTCGCGGACGTCGACGGGCAGGCGCACGGCGGCGAAGTCGTCGGTGAGGGTCGGGTCACCGAACGGGTGCACGCCCGTCCCGACGGCGGCCGACCCCGGCGCGAGGTCCCGCCCGAACACCTCGGCGACGCAGATCTCCGCGGACCGCTCGGGGGCGTCCTCGACGCCGATCATCCACAGCGCCGCCATGCCGTCGGCGTCGACCTCGATCCGGGCGACCATCTCCACGAGCCCGTGGTGCGGGGTGTACAGGCGCGTCTCGGGCTGCTCCTCGCGCACGACGGCGTCCGGCGAGAACCGGTGCTGGCCGTCCGTCGACCCCACGGGCCCCGAGCGGACGGCCGTCTGCAGCGAGGAGACCCGGGTGACGCCGTCGACCTCCGGGCACCACGGCGGCTGGTCGTCGTCGACGCGCAGCTCGAGCCGGCCGTCGGCGACGCGGTACCGGGCGGCGGCCAGCGCGCGGCTCGACCACTGCGGCAGGTGGTAGGGCAGCCAGCGCTCCGGGCTCAGCGTCGTGCCCGCGAACTCCTCGACGAAGACGGGCTCGTACCCGGCGGTGTCCCAGGTCGCCGGGGGGTCGGCGGGCGCGACGTCGGGCATGGTCCTCCTTCGACGCGGCCCCGGGGACGGCCGCCCACACCATGATCGTGCCCTGTGGCCCGGTGCCGTGTCGCGGGGAGGGCCCGCACGGGGCCGCGACCTGGCACGACGCCGGACCCCGCGCCGGTAGCCTGAGCCCGTCGGCCGCCCGGTCGGCCGCCCGCCCCCGTAGCTCAGTGGATAGAGCGTCGGACTTCTAATCCGTTGGTCGCAGGTTCGAATCCTGCCGGGGGCGCCCTGCCGGTGAACGCCCTGCCTCCGCCGCCGCGCCCCTCAGGCGAGCGGCCAGACGATCCGCACCTGCGGCTCGGCGTCGTCGCCGAGGTACTCCTCCCAGCGCTCGCCGCCGACGTCGAGCGCGCGGTCGCGCAGCCAGACGGAGAGCTCGCGGTAGACGTCGGCCAGGTCCTCGGTGGTGCCCTCGTGGAGGGCGACCGCGGCCAGCCCGCCCGGGCGGTCCGTCACCACGACGCCGTCCGCCAGGTCCCCGGGCGCCAGCCCGTCGACGGGGTAGCCGACGGCGACGTCCACCGGGTCGGCGGACAGCGCGGCCTCGGGCACGACGGGCGTCTCGGGCTCGAGGAGCAGCACGGGCTCGCCGAGCGGCTCACCGGGCACGGGCTCGCCGGCGACGTCGGCCAGCGGGACGACGTCGGGCGGGGGCGGCGACGCGGGGAGCGCGTACCAGGCGAACGGCGGCCCGTCGAGCCGCCCGCCCGCGCGGCCGACCGCCGCGATCACCACCCCGAACGCGCCCGCCGCGAACGTCGCCACGGCGGCGCCCGGCACCGCCCCCGGCACGACCGCGACGCGCCGGGCGCGGACGTCCTCCACCTTCATGGACGCCACAGCCACCCCCTCACCGCTGCTCGTCCCATCCTCCCCGCTCCGGGGCGCGGGCGCAGCGGCCGGCCGGGCGACCCCGGGCCCCGGCGCCCTCAGGCGGTCGCCCCGACCACCCTCCGCACGGCGTCGGCGGGCATGAAGGTGCGCTCGGCGATCTCCTCGACGGTGAGGCCGTCGGCGTGCAGCCGGCGCAGGACGTCGTCCATCGCCTCGGCGACCTCGACGATGAACCCGTCCGGGTCGAGCACCCGGAACACGCGCTGCTGCCACGGCTGCGTGACGACGTCGTGCACGAACGGCACCCCGCGCGCGCGGAAGCGCTCGACCATCGCGTCGACGTCGTCGGTCTCGAGGTAGACCTCGACGTTCTGGTCCCCGTCGCGGTACTCCCGCACGCCGTCGTGGATGACGCCGCGGGCGTGCTGCCGGTCCCACAGCGCCAGCCCGCTCGCGAAGCTCACGTTGACGCCCCCGAGGTCGCTCGTCACCTCCTGGTCCAGCAGCGAGGAGTAGAACTCCTTCGACGCGGCGACGTCCGACACGAGGAGGACGAACGAGGTCAGGCGGGCGGCGGGCACGGGAACCTCCTTCCGGGTGTGGGCGGCAGCCTCCCAGCGGCCACCGACACGCGGCGCCGACGGCGCCTGCCCACCGATGCGCCCGGCCTCACCCGCGACCGTGGATATTCGCGTGCATCTGTCCGGCTTCGTTTGCTTGGCTGGGTTCACCGCGGTGATGAGGACCTGGCCAGTCCTTGACAGCCGAGTCCCTTCACACAGCAGGAGCCCACCCATGCACCCGCAGTCGTGGTACGACGCCCTCGTGCGCGAGCACGAGCGCGCCGCCGACCTGCGCGCGCGTGAGCACGAGCTCACGCTGCGCCGTCGCGAGCGTTCGCTCGCCACCGGGCCCGTCCGGCTCGTCGCGCCTCGGCGCGGCCCCGGGCGGCGCTCGCCGCGGACCCGCGCCGCTGTCGCCTGAGGCAGCGGCGCGGGCCGCGGCCCGCAGTCCGCCCTCCCCACGCCGCCCTCCCCACGCCGCCCTCCCCACGCCGCCCTCCCCACGCCGCCCTCCCCACGCCGCCCTCCCCACGCCGCCCTCCCCACGCCGCCCTCCCCACGCCGCCCTCCCCACGCCGCCCTCCCCCCGACGCCGTCCCGCGCCGTCGCCTCTGCCACGATGGGCACCATGCCCCCCGCACCGGACGGCCGCCGCTGATGGGTCGGCACGCCACGCCGCCCGCGCGGCCCCCGCGGCCCGATCGCGCCGCGCCCCGGGGCCGACGCCTCCTGGCCCGGCTCGTCCTCGCCGCCACCGCGTTCGTCGCCACGACGCTCGCCGTCTCCTGGGCCGGCAACCCCTGGTCGACGGCGGCCCTCGTCGGCCTGGCGGCCGCCGTCGTCGTGCTCGTCGCCGCCTGGCTCGCCGGCACGATGCCGGCGCCGCCCCGCACGGCGCCGCGCCCGCAGGACGCGGGCGACGACCCCGTACAGTGACGCCGTGAGCTCCACCGCGCCGCCGAACGACCGGATCGTCTGGGTCGACTGCGAGATGACCGGCCTCGACCCGGTCGCCGACGCCCTCATCGAGGTCGCGGCCGTGGTCACCGACTCCGAGCTGAACGTCCTCGGCGAGGGCGTCGACGTCGTCATCACCCCGCCCGCCGAGGCGCTCGAGCAGATGGTGCCGTTCGTCCGGGAGATGCACACGACGTCCGGCCTGCTCGAGGCCCTGCCCGGCGGCACGACGCTCGAGGAGGCCCAGCGGATCGTCCTCGACTACGTGCGCGCGTGGGTGCCCGAGCCGGGCAAGGCGCCGCTCGCGGGCAACTCGGTGGCGACGGACAAGACCTTCCTCGACCGGGACATGCCCGAGCTCGTCGGGCACCTGCACTACCGGATGATCGACGTCTCCTCGCTCAAGGAGCTCGCCCGCCGCTGGTACCCGCGGATCTACTTCGCCTCGCCCGAGAAGACGGGCGGCCATCGGGCGCTCGCCGACATCCTCGAGAGCATCGACGAGCTGCGCTACTACCGCGCCGCGATGCTCGTGCCGCCGCCCGGGCCGGACTCCGCGACCGCGCGGCAGGTCGCCGCGGAGATCCTCGCGACGTCCGTGCGCCGGGGGCGGGGGGCTCCGCAGGAGGCGCCCGCGGGGCCCGCGCAGGAGGCCGCGCAGGCAGACGTGCCCGACGCCGGGTCCCGGCCCGCGCAGGAGGCCGTCACCGAGTGATGCGGGGAGCGATGGGGTGGCTGACGGGACTCGAACCCGCGACCCCCTGGACCACAACCAGGTGCTCTACCTACTGAGCTACAGCCACCGCGACCCGCGTGCGGGCCGACGAGGAGTCTAGCGGGTCGCGCAGCGTGCTCGTGCCGCGTGCCCCGCGGGCGGGAGGGCCCGGAACGGCCCGGCTAGGCGACCGCGCGCGCGGCGATCGCGTCGGCGAAGCGCTCGAGCGCGCCGTCGGCGAGCGCGGTGAAGAGCGAGGGCTCGACCAGCTCGAGCTCCATGAGGACCGGCTCGCCGGCGTCGTCGCTCACGACGTCGACCCGCGCGTACAGGGGCGGGTCCGGGACGAGGTCGACGCCGTCGGCGGACACGGCGAAGAACCGGTGGGCGGCGCGGAGCACCTCGGCGGAGAACGCGACCTCCTGCTCGGAGGCCTCGAGCGGGCTCATCCGCTCCTCGCGGTAGATGCCGTCCACCCCGACGTCCGGGCCGTCGAGCATGGCGCCCTTGAGCACGGAGTGCGAGTACTCGCCCGCCACGAACACGTGGGCGCGCTCGCCGACCGTGTCGACCGAGCTCACGTAGCGCTGCACCATGACGGTCCGCTCCGCGGCGAGCAGCCGGCGGGCGTGCGTGATCGCCAGGCCGCGCGAGTGGGCGTCCATCGCGGTGTAGCGGCCGGTGTCGACGGACCCCGCGGAGACCGCGGGCTTGATGACGAAGTCGCCGCTCGCGGGGAACCGCGTGTGCAGCGCGCGCGACGTGAAGCCGCGCGACGGCTCGAGCCACTGCGTCGGCACGATGCGCACGCCCACCGACTCGAGGTCGCGCAGGTAGTGCTTGTCGGTGTTCCACTGCAGCACCGGGAGGGGGTTGGCGAGCGTCGTCAGGGCGTCGACGTGCGCGGCCCAGTGCAGGAACTCGGCGCGCCGGGCCGCGTAGTCCCACGTGGACCGCACGACGACGAGCGCGTAGGACGCCCAGTCGACGGCCGGGTCGTCCCAGACGGCGGGCTCCGCCTGGAGGCCGCGGGCGGCCAGCGCGCCGATCAGCGGGGCGTCGTCCTCGTGCAGGTCGGGCAGGGCGGAGCAGGTGGCCAGGGCGATGCGCGTCACGCGTCCACCCTAGAGCGGCGCGCGGCGCCGGACGACGGACCGGAGCCCTCCCCTCTCCGGGGTGAACTGCGCCCGCTCGCCGTGAATGGGAGCGCGCCCGCCCTGTGCCGCGACGGCCGAAGTGCGGTTGGATCACCGGTGTGGCGTGCGCCCCCTGCGCGCCACCAGCACGGAAGGGCCGATCGACGATGATCGAAGCGCTGGGCCGCGACCACGACGGCACGCCCTCCGGGATGCGCCTGCGCGAGGAGGCCGACCGATCCGTCGTCGTGGCGTTCGGGGAGCTGGACCTGGCCGTGCGGCAGAACGTGGCCCCGCTGTGCCAGCGGGTCGCCGAGCGCGCGCTGCCGGTCGTCATCGACGCGACGGACGTGACGTTCGTCGACTCCGCCGGGATGTCCGTGCTCGTGCGGCTCGCCCGCGACGCCGAGGCCGGCGGGTACCCCGTGGTCCTCGAGCACGCGCCGTGGATGCTCAAGGAGCTGCTGACGATCACGGGCGTCGACAGGCTCCTGCCGTTCGCCCCGGGCGAGGAGGTGCCCGAGCACCCCACGAGCCCGCCCGAGGAGCACGAGCACTGACCCGGCGCCGCGGCGGTGGCGCCGGCCGGGACGCCCCCGGGCACGACGAAGGCCCCAGCCGGCGACGCGGCGGGGGCCTCGGTGGTGCGCCATCAGGGACTCGAACCCCGAACCCGCTGATTAAGAGTCAGCTGCTCTGCCAATTGAGCTAATGGCGCGCGGTGCACGAGGGTACCACCGGCGGGCCGCGCACACGAAAACGACCGTGACCTGCGGCGTCGGGCCGCTCCGGGCCGACCGGGAGGCCCGCGGGCGGCGGCTCAGCGCTCCTCGGCTCCCTCGTCGGCCGTGGGCTCCCACCACGCGACGTCCGGCAGCCCCTCGTCCTCGAGGATCTCCGGGGAGTCCGGGCCGGTCGGCTGGGCGAGGTCGGCGAGCAGCGTCAGCGGCACGTGCTCGCTGAGCAGCCGCATGACGTCCTCGCTCGCCTGCTCCTCCCGGCCGGCGTCGGGCCGGGCGGCCTCGCCCGGCGTCGCCTCGTCGGCGCCGACCGCCGGATCCGGCGTGGTGTCGCGCACGCTCTCCCCCTCGCTGTCCCCCACGGGCGGCACCGGCCCACGTGCCGGCGCCACGTGGTTCCACTGCACCACCGCGACGGCCGACGCGCAACGGGTGCGCACGGCCCTCACGAGATCTGCGCGCGCGAGATCTGCCCGCGGCGGCTACAGGTACAGGCCCGTGCCGCGGCCGGCGTCCTCGGGCTCGGCGACGCCGTGGATGTCGCGCTCGCGCAGCAGCAGGTACTGCACGCCGCCGAGCTCGACCTCGGCGCGGTCCTCCGGGTCGAACAGCACCCGGTCGCCGACGTCGACCTGGCGCACGTGCTGCCCGGCGGCCACCACGACGCCCCAGGCCAGGCGCTTGGCCATCGACGCCGTCGCGGGGATGACGATGCCGGACGCCGAGCGCCGCTCGGCGGACTCCTGGTCGAGCCGGACGAGCACGCGGTCGTGGAGCATCCGGACCGGCGGGCGAGCGTCACGCTCGGTCGCGCGGGCACCGGCCGCGGGCGCCGCGGGCTTCGCCGGCGCGGCGGGCGTCGCCGGCGCGGCGGACCCGGCGGGCGCGGTCGCCCGGGCCGCGACGGCGGGCCCGGCGGGCGGCGCAACGGGGGTTTCGCTGCTCACGGCTCGACGCTACCTCAGCGGCCGGGGGCACCACGCAACGCCGTCGGGCGCCGGTAGGGTGGGGCGACCGAGAAGGAGGACCATGCCGCAGCTCGCCGTCGGCGACCTCGCCCCCGACTTCACGCTCCCCACCGCGGACGGCACGAAGATCCGCCTGGCGGACCTGCGCGGCCGCGGGGTCGTCGTCTTCTTCTTCCCGGCGGCCATGACCCCCGGGTGCACGCTCGAGGCGCAGGACTTCGAGGTGCTCCACCCCGAGCTCGCCGCGGCCGGCTACGAGGTCGTCGGCATCTCGCCGGACACCCCGGAGAAGCTGGCCGCGTTCGCCGCCCAGTCGCACCTGACCTACCCGCTCGCGTCCGACGTCGACCGGACGGTCCTCGTCGCGTACGGCGCCTACGGGGAGAAGAAGCTCTACGGCAGGACGGTCGAGGGCGTCATCCGCTCGACGGTGGTCGTCGACCCCGAGGGGCGCGTCGCGCTCGCGCAGTACAACGTCCGGGCCACCGGGCACGTCGCGCGGCTGCGCCGCGAGCTGGGCCTGCCCGAGCCGACGGCCTGAGGCCCTTCGCCCCGCGGCGCCGTCGGGCCCTAGGCTCGGCACCGAGCGCGAGTGGCGTAACTGGCAGCCGCGCCAGGTTTAGGTCCTGGTGCCTTCGGGCGTGCGGGTTCGAGTCCCGCCTCGCGCACGGCCGGCAGGCGACCGCACGGGGCCCCGCCCGCTAGCGTTCGTCCGTGCTCCTCGAGGCGGTCCGCTGGGACGACCCGCGCGCGGCCGCCCTGCGGCGGGAGATGTTCGACGACGTCGCGCTCCTCTACCCCGAGTCGCGCGACCGGGTCGCCGCGATCGGCGGCTACGCGGCGTACGACGCGCGGGGGGCGGCGGGGCTCGTCGCCGCGCTGCTCGCGACGGCGGACGGCGAGCCCGTCGGCTTCGTCGCCGTGCGCCGGCTGCCACCCGACGCGCGGCCGGCGGGCGAGGACGACGTGGGCGAGCTGCGGCGCATGTACGTCCGGCCCGGGGCGCGCGGCCGCGGCGTCGCGCGGGCGCTGCTCGCCGCCGCGGAGGAGGCCGCGACGCGGGCCGGCCTCACGGATGGTGCTCGAGACGGGCACGGCGCAGGTCGCGGCCCAGCGGCTGTACCGCGCGGCCGAGTATGCGGACGTGCCCGCCTACCCCCCGCACGTCGGCGACCCGACGGCGGTCTGCCTCGGCAAGGACCTGCCGGGCGCGTGACGGCCGTCAGGCCGTGCGCGCCGCCTTCTGCGCGGCGAGCTGCTCGCGGACCTTGTCCATGTCGAGGTCGCGCACGGCCTGCACGACCTGCTCGAGCGAGGCGGGCGGGAGCGCGCCGGCCTGGTTGAACACGAGGATCCCGTCCCGGAACGCCATGAGCGTGGGGATCGAGCGGATGCTCGCCGCGGCGGACAGGTTCGGCTCGGCGTCGGTGTCGACCTTCGCGTGGACGACGTCGGGGTGCTTCTCGGACGACGCCTCGAAGACGGGCGCGAACATGCGGCACGGCCCGCACCAGGCCGCCCACCAGTCCACGAGCACGATGCCACCGGCGGTGACCGTCTCCTCGAACGTCTCCTCGGTGAGCTCGACCGTCGCCATGGATGCCTGTCCCTTCGATCCCGTGTCGTGGCGCTGCGCCACCAGGGGATGTCAACGCCGGTGCGCGCCGGGTATTCCCCCGGCCGACGCCCCGCGGCCGGCGGCGGGCGCCGGGGCAATAGGCTCGGCCCATGACCGACACGGCCGACTTCGAGCCGATGCCCGAGGGGTGGCTGACCGAGGCCGAGCTCGCCGCGGTCCGTTCCCGCCTCCCGATCCTCTACGTGGACGCCGTGCCCGTGCGGGTCGACGAGTCCGGCGACGTCGTCGCCGTCGGCCTCCTGCTCCGCGTCAACGGGGTCGGCGAGATCACGCGGTCCGTGGTCTCCGGCCGGGTGATGTACCACGAGCGCGTGCGCGACGCCCTCGTGCGGCACCTCGAGAAGGACCTGGGGCCGATGGCCCTGCCCCAGATCCCGCCGTCGCCCCAGCCGTTCACCGTCGCCGAGTACCTGCCGACGCCGGGCATCACCCCGTACCACGACCCCCGCCAGCACGCGGTGTCGCTCGCGTTCGTCGTGCCGGTGGCCGGCGACTGCCAGCCGCAGCAGGACGCCCTCGAGCTGACGTGGCTGACGCCCGAGGAGGCGTGCGCCGAGCCCGTGCAGCGCGAGATGACGCCCGGGCACGCCTACCTGCTGCGCCAGGCGATGGCGCACGTCGGCCGGATGGCCTGAGCGCCTACCGCCCGGCCAGCACCTCCGCGATCGCCGGGGCGAGCGCGCGGAACGCCTCGCCGCGGTGCGAGATCGCGTTCTTCTCCTCCGGGGTGAGCTCGGCGCTGGTGAGCCGCCGGCCCGCCGCCCGCGCGGGCTGCGCGTCCGGCTCGAGCACGGGGTCGTAGCCGAAGCCGCCGGAGCCGCGCGGGGCCGTGGTGAGCCGGCCCCGCATCGTGCCGTGCGTGACGACCTCGCGCCCGTCCGGCGTGACCAGGGCCGCCGCGCAGACGAAGCGGGCGCCCCGGTGCTCGGGCGGCACGTCGGCGAGCTGGGCGAGGAGCAGGCGCAGGTTCGCCTCGTCGTCGCCGTGCCGGCCCGCCCAGCGCGCCGAGAACACGCCCGGCGCGCCGCCGAGCACGTCCACGGCCAGCCCGGAGTCGTCCGCCACGGCCGGCAGGCCGGTCGCCGCCGCCACGGCGCGCGCCTTCAGCAGCGCGTTCTCGGCGAACGTCACCCCGGTCTCGCGGACGTCGGGGGCGCCGACGTCGGCGGAGGTCGCCACATCGTCGTCGGCGAGGCCGGGCACGAGCGGCAGGAGGATCGCCCGCAGCTCCGCGAGCTTGCCACGGTTGGCGGTCGCGAGGACGAGCCGGGTCACGCGGGCGAGCCCTCCGCGAGCGCGGCCCGCTGGATCTCCGCGAGCCGGGCGGCGCCGCCGAGGGCGAGGTCGAGGAGGACGTCGAGCTCGGCGCGGTCGAACGGCGCCTGCTCCGCCGTCCCCTGCACCTCGACGAACTGGCCTCCGCCGGTCACGACGACGTTCATGTCCGTCTCGGCGCGGACGTCCTCGACGTACGGCAGGTCGAGCACGGGGACGCCGTCGACGATGCCGACGCTCACCGCGGCGACCGAGTCCCGCAGCACGCGGCGCTCGGGCGCGACGATGCCCTGCCGCACGGCCCAGGCGACCGCGTCGGCGAGCGCCACCCAGGCGCCCGTGATCGCGGCGGTGCGCGTCCCGCCGTCGGCCTGGAGCACGTCGCAGTCCAGGACGATCGTGTTCTCCCCGAGCGCGGCGACGTCGGTGACGGCGCGGAGTGAGCGCCCGATGAGGCGCGAGATCTCGTGGGTGCGGCCGCCGATCCGGCCCTTGACCGACTCGCGCTCGCTGCGCGTGTTCGTCGCGCGCGGCAGCATCGCGTACTCCGCGGTGACCCAGCCCTGGCCGGAGCCCTTCTTCCAGCGCGGCACGCCCTCGGTGAAGGACGCGGCGCACAGCACGCGCGTGCCGCCGAACTCGACGAGGACGCTGCCCTCGGCCGAGGTGAGCCAGTTCCGGGTGATCGTCACCGGGCGGAGCTCGTCGGGGCGGCGGCCGTCGGCGCGAGCCGGGGCGGGGGCGGTCGTCGGGGTGGCCGACGTCGGGGCGGGGCCGGGGGCGGGAGAGGTCACCCGTCGAGGGTAGTGGGCGGCGTCAGAGCGCGACGACGAGCCCGGGCCGCGCGGCCTCCACGGGCCCGGAGTACAGGGCGCGCGCCTCGGCGACGGCGTCCTCCGGGTCGTTCCACGGCGGCACGTGGGTGAGCACGAGCCGTCGGGCGCCGCCGCGCTCGGCCGCCTCGCCCGCGCGTCGGCCCGTGAGGTGGATCCCCCGCACGACGTCGCGGCCCTCGACGAAGGCCGCCTCGGCCAGCAGCAGGTCGCAGTCCCGGGCGACCGCGTCCACCCCGGGGCACGCGTCCGTGTCCCCGGTGTAGCCCAGGGTCACGCGGCGGGCCGGGTCGTCCTCCGCGGGGCCCGTGACGCGCACGCCGTAGGCGGGGATCGGGTGCTCGACGGCGACCGGCACCACGGTCATCGGCCCCACCTGCACCGCGCGGCCGGGCTGCCACACGTGCACCGGGAGGTGGTCCCCGAGCGACTCCCCCGGCTCGAGGCCGTACGCCTCGCCGACGCGCGACTGCGTCCCGAACGGGCCGTGCACCGGCACCTGCCGGCGGCACAGCGGCCGCGGGGCGTACTTGAGGTAGACGTACAGGCCGCACAGGTCGGCCATGTGGTCGGGGTGCAGGTGCGACAGCCCGACGGCGTCGATCGCGTCCGGCTCGACGTACCGCTGCAGCGCGCCCAGGGCCCCGCTGCCCAGGTCGAGGACGAGGCTCCAGGTCCGGCCGGCGTCGTCGTCGGCCTGCACGAGGTAGCAGGACGCGGCCGACCCGGGCCCCGCCAGGGAGCCCGAGCAGCCGACGACCGTGAGCCTCACCGGAGCGTCCCGGCCGGCTCGACGGCGGCCACCTCCGGGCCGAGGAAGCGCCGGGCGAGCGCGGCGAACGCCGCGCCGTCGCCGGTGGCGAGGAAGCGGTGCCGGGGCGGGCCGGCGCGCGGGTCCCGCTCGAGCCCGTGCGCGACGAGCGTGCGGTAGACGTCCTTGGCCGTCTCCTCGGCGCTCGACACGAGCGTGACGTCCTCCCCCATGACGTAGGAGATGACGCCGGTGAGCAGCGGGTAGTGCGTGCAGCCCAGGACCAGCGTGTCGACGTCGGCGGCCCGCACCGGCTCGAGCAGCCGTGTTGCGACGGCGATCGCCTCGGGGCCGGACGTGACGCCCGACTCGACCATCTCCACGAACTCCGGGCACGCCTGCGAGGTGAGGACGAGGTCCGGGGCGGCGGCGAACGCGTCGTCGTAGGCGCGCGACTCGATCGTCGCCCGCGTGCCGATGACGCCGACCCGGCCGGTCCGCGTCACCCGCACGGCGCGGCGGGCGGCCGGGAGGATCACCTCGACGACGGGCAGGCCGCGACGGCCGGTGTACCGCTCGCGCGCGTCGCGCAGCACCGCCGCCGACGCGCTGTTGCACGCGATGACCAGCATCTTCACGCCCGCGTCGACGAGGTCGTCCATGACCTCCAGCGCGTGCGCCCGCACGGCCGCGAGCGGCTTCGGCCCGTAGGGGCCGTTGGCGGTGTCGCCGATGTAGAGGATCGACTCGTTCGGCAGCTGGTCGATGACGGCGCGCGCGACGGTGAGGCCCCCGACGCCGGAGTCGAAGATGCCGATCGGCGCGTCGTTCACGCAGGCGAGCCTAGCGGCGGGACGTCAGTCGCCGGACTCGTCCGGGCCGTGACGCCCGTCACCCGGCTCGTCGGGCAGCGCGGCGAGCATCGCCTCCACGAGGGAGTCCTGCAGGGCGCTGAGCAGCAGGGACACGGCGGCGAGGTAGCGGCGGGCGACGGTGGCGGGGTCCGCCGGGTCGAGCGGCCCGCCGGCGACGGCGAGGCGCACGACGGCGTCGGCGTCCTCCTCCGTGCGCACGCCCAGGCGCTCGGCGACGACGAGCCGCACGTCGGTGAGCGCGGCCGCCACGCGCGGGGCGTCCGCGGCCCGCACGACGAGGTCGGGCCCCTCCGCCGTCAGCGCGCGCCGCAGCAGGCCGAGCTGGTCGAGCTTGGTGGTGCGCAGGTCGTCCTCGGTGAGCCGGCGGAACTCGGCGGCCACGTCCGGGTCGGCGCGGGAGGCGTCGGGCAGCAGGCGGCGCACGGCCGGGTCGCGGGGCGGCTCGACGGGCCCGGTGCCGATCCGCAGCCCCGGCAGGTCCTCGGCGGCGGGACGGCCCTCGTCGAGCAGCGCCGCGACGTCGTCGACGAGGTCGGCGAGCGCGGCCCGCTCCTCGGCGGCGAGGTGGGCCGCCCAGCCCGAGCCGTCCGGCAGGGGGCGGAACGTCCAGTCCGTCATCCGTCGCCCGGCGCCCCGGCGCCCGTCCCCTCGCCCGGCCCGTCGCCGGCGCCGTCGCCCGCCCCCGCCGGCTCGACGGTCGCCCACAGCCCGTAGCCGTGCATGGCCTGGGTGTCCCGCTCCATCTCCTCGAGGCTGCCGCGGGAGACGACGGCGCGGCCCTCGTGGTGCACCCGCAGCATGAGCCGCACCGCGCGCGCGTGCGGGTAGCCGAAGTAGGTGCGGAACACCCACGTCACGTAGCTCATGAGGTTGACGGGGTCGTTCCAGACGACGGTCGTCCAGCCGTGGTCGGGCGCCACCCGCGCCTCGTCCTCGGTGCGGGTGTCCTCGACGGGCAGTGCGACGGGCGGCACGCCTCCACTGTAGGCAGCGGCGCGCGGCGGAGGGCGCGCCGGGCCCCCTACGGTGGGCACATGAGCGCACCGTCGCACTCGTCGACCCGACCCGCCGACCACCCGCTCCGCCCGCCCGCGGACCGCCCGTCGACGGCGTTCTTCACCGACCGGTACGAGCTGACCATGCTCCAGGCCGCCCTGGCGGACGGCACCGCGCACCGGCACTGCGTGTTCGAGGTCTTCACGCGCCGCCTGCCGCCGGGCCGCCGCTACGGCGTGGTCGCCGGCACGGGCCGGCTCCTCGAGGCCCTCGCGGACTTCCGCTTCGGCGACGAGGAGCTGTCCTGGCTGTCCCGGGAGGGCGTCGTGGACAAGGCGACGATCGACCACCTCGCGCGCTACCGGTTCTCGGGCTCGGTGAGCGGCTACGCCGAGGGCGAGGTGTTCTTCCCCGGCTCGCCCGTGCTCGTGGTGGAGGGCACCTTCGCCGACGCCGTCCTCCTCGAGACCCTCGTGCTGTCCGTCCTCAACTACGACTCCGCGGTGGCGTCGGCCGCGTCCCGGATGACGTGCGCCGCCGGCGACCGGCCCTGCCTGGAGATGGGCAGCCGCCGCGCGCACGAGGAGGCCGCAGTGGCCGCGGCGCGGGCCGCCGTCGTCGCCGGGTTCGCGGGCACGTCCAACCTCGAGGCGGGCCGCCGGTACGGGCTGCGCACGATCGGCACCGCCGCGCACTCGTACACCCTCCTGCACGACGACGAGCGCTCGGCCTTCGCGGCGCAGGTCGACTCCCTGGGGATCGGCACGACGCTGCTGGTCGACACGTACGACGTCGAGCGCGGGGTGGCGACCGCCGTCGAGGTGGCGGGGACCGACCTCGGCGCGGTGCGGATCGACTCGGGCGACCTCGTCGCGCTGGCCGTGCAGGTGCGCGAGCAGCTCGACGCGCTCGGCGCGCGCGACACCCGGATCGTCGTGAGCTCGGACCTCGACGAGTACGCGATCGCGGCCCTGCGCGCCTCCCCCGTGGACTTCTACGGCGTCGGGACGTCGGTCGTCACCGGGTCCGGCGCGCCCACCTGCGGGATGGTCTACAAGCTCGTCGCCCGCGAGGGCGCGGACGGGACGCTGCAGCCCGTGGCGAAGGCGTCGACCCACAAGCCGAGCCTGGGCGGCCGCAAGATCGGCGCGCGCCGGCTGGACCCGTCGGGGACGGCGGTGGAGGAGGTCGTCATCACCGGCGACGACGACGCGGTGGCGAGCTGGGCGCCGCCCGACGGCGACCTGCGGCCGCTGCACGTGCCGCTGGTCGAGGGCGGGGCGATCGACACGCGGTGGACCGGCGCCTCGGGCGTGACCCTCGCCGCCGAGCGCCACCGCGCCTCCCGCGCGGAGCTCCCGCCGTGGGCGCGGCGCCTGTCCGCGGGCGACCCGGCGCTGCCCACGGTCACCGTGCGGATCTGAGGACGGGGCGAGCCACACGGGGCCCGGACGCACGGGCGCCCGGGGACGGAGGACGTCCCCGGGCGCCGGGCGAGCGAAGCGGCTAGACGGTTGTCCGCCGGCCACGCCCCAGCAGGCCGATGATCAGGCTGACGACCAGCACGATGATCCCGAGCCAGATGAGGAACTTCGCGGCCTCCACGGCCACGCCGAAGATGAGCAGCAGGACACCGACGATGAGGATGAGCAGCCACGCTGGCATGTGAATTCCCTTCGGGTCGGCCACCCCGAGGGGTGGTCTTGTTGCGTCCAGGCTGACAGTGACCCGGGGATCGCGCACCTTGAGAGGTCCGCGAGGGTTGTGGCTTTTGCCCGGCAGGCGCCACGGCGAGACCGTGAGAAATGCGCCTCCGGAGGGCCCTCAGGACGGTCCTCGGCGGGCCGCCTCAGGCGCGGCCGACCGCGCCGCGACACGTGCCGCGACACGTGGCGCCACCTGGCCGCGACGCGCGACGCGACCGGCTCGGCGGCCGCTCACCGCGGCGCCGTCACTGCGGCGCGTCGCCGTCGTCGCCGCCGGGCCGCAGCCCCTCGTAGATCTCCTTGCAGACGGGGCAGACGGGGAACTTGTTCGGGTCGCGCCCGGGCACCCAGACCTTGCCGCACAGCGCGATGACGGGCGCGCCGGAGAGGGCGGACTCGAGGATCTTCTCCTTGCGCACGTAGTGCGCGAAGCGCTCGTGGTCCCCCGGCTCGACCTCCTCGCGGACCTCGGTCCGCTCGAGCACACCCGTCGCCGGGCCGGGGCCGGCGGGCTGCTCGGGGGCGCGCTCGGGCGCGACGGACGGGGCGGGGTGCGGCGTCGGGTCGCTCATGCGGCGAGTCTAGGCACGAGCTCAGGTGAGTCGGGCGAGCAGCCGCGGGGCCCGCTCGTCGTACAGGCGGCCGCCCAGGACGATGCCCAGGGCGAGCGCCACGACGCCCCCGACCACGCCGACGGCGAGGGTCGCCCCGCCGAGCCGCGGCTCCCGCCACACGGTGAGCGCCGCGAGGGCCAGCACCGGGGAGCAGACGAGGAACGTGGCGGTGGACGTGGCGACCTGCGCGACGAGCGAGGCCCCGACGCCGCCGATCTGCGCGGCGAACGGGTTCGCACCGGCCTCGGGCACCGGGTACGGGAGGGTGGCGCTGGCGACCGCCGACACCCCGAGCCCGCCGAGCAGCAGGCCGACGGCGGCGCCGAGCGCGGCGGGCGCGACGTCCCACCGGCCGCTCAGCGCGACCCCGGCGACGCCCGCGGCGAGCGTCACCGGCAGCGCCCAGACGAGCGTGGCGAGCGTGCGGCCGAGCCGGTCGGCCCACCCCGGGACCCGCGCGGCGACGTGCAGCCAGAAGGCGCTGCCGTCGTAGGCGACGTCGTTGTGCCGGCCCCAGCCGAGGGTGCCGCCCACGAACGCGCCGGCGCCGAGCGCGACCGTCCCGGGCGTGTCCGAGATCGCCGAGCCCAGGACCACGACGAGCGCCGGCGTGACCACCGCCCCGAGGAGCGCGCTGAGGTAGCGCGGGTCGGCGCTCCAGTAGCGGGCGCCGCGGCGGGCCACGGCGAGCGTCGCGAGGAGGCCGGGCCGCCGCGGCAGGCGCCGCAGCCCGCGGACGATCCGGTCCGCGCGGCGGCGGGCCGCGCCCCCGCGGGACACCGGGCGCCGGAGCGCGCGCCCCAGCAGGTGGACCCAGAGCGCGAAGGCCGCACCGATCCCGGCGAGCGCGACCCCCAGGCGCGCGAGGGCCTCGCCGAGCGAGCCCTCCGCGGCCGCGAGGGGCGCGGCGAACGGCGCGCCGAGCGGCGTCCAGCCGAGCACGCGCGCGACGGTGGGCACCTTCTCCAGCGCGCCCTCGAGCCCGAGCGAGCCGAGGGCGACGACGCCGGGCACCGCGAGGACCGCGAGGAGGACCCCGACCGTCGCGCCGACCTCGCGCGCCCGGCGGGAGGCGAGGACCCGCGCGGAGACGCCCGTGGCGATGCGCGCCGCGAGGAGGCAGGTGACGACGGCGAGCACGGCCCCGGCGACGGCGGTCAGCGACGCCGCGGTGCCGTGGCGCAGCCAGATGAGCAGCGGCGCCGCCGTCGCCCCGGCCGTGACCAGCGTGGGGACGGTGAGGGCGCCCGCGACGAGCAGGCCGGGCGCGAGCCGGCGGGCCGGCTGCCCGGCCGTGGCGAACCGGCTGATGTCGAGCGAGTCGTCCATGCCGGGCACGAGGAGCGGCACGACCGCCCACCCCGCGACGACGAGCGACCCGGCGACGACGAGGATCTCCGTGGCGAACTCGGCGGGCTCGCGCGCGAGCCAGAGCATCGCGCCGGCGAGCCCCGGCAGGAGCGAGAGCCCCCACAGCAGCCCGAGGATCAGCAGCACGAGCCGCCACGTGTCGCGGCGCAGCGCGTGCCCGAGGATCCGCAGCCTCAGCCGGACGAGGGTCGCAACCACGACAGCTCCGGGGTCTGGGCGGGCCCGCCGAGGAGCCCGACGAACCGGCTCTCCAGGTCCTGGCCGCCGCGGACCTCGTCGAGCGACCCGGCCGCGACGACGCGGCCCGCCCCGACGACGGCGACGTGCGTGCACGTGCGCTCGACGAGCGCCATGACGTGGCTGGACATGACGACGGTGCCGCCGGCGTCGACGAAGCGCTGGAGGATCGCGCGGATGCCTGCGGCCGACACGGGGTCGACGGCCTCGAACGGCTCGTCGAGCACGAGCACCCGCGGCGCGTGCACGAGGGCGCACGCCAGCGCGACCTTCTTCGTCATGCCCGCGGAGTAGTCCGCGACGAGCGTCGAGCCCGCGACGTGCAGGTCGAGCGCGGCGATGAGGTCGTCCCGGCGAGCGGCGACGACGTCGGGCGCGATGCGCCGCAGCAGGCCGGCGTAGGAAATGAGCTCGGGCCCGGTGAGCCGGTCGAAGAGGCGCAGGCCGTCGGGCAGGACGCCGATGAGCGGGGCCGCCACCGTCGGCTCCGCCCACACGTCGACGCCGTGCACGAGGGCCCGGCCGCCGTCGGGCACGAGGAGGCCGGTCGCCATGGAGAGGGTGGTCGTCTTGCCCGCGCCGTTGGGCCCGACGATGCCGTAGAACGAGCCCGCGGGGATGTCCAGGTCGAGGTGGTCGACGGCGACGGTGCGGCCGAAGCGCTTGACGAGCCCCCGCAGGGCGACGGCCGGGACGTCCACCGGCCCACCCTACGGCGCGCCCGCCGCGGGACGGCACGACCGCCCCGGGTGAGATCGCCGCGGCGGGGTCACGGCCGTGGTCGGCCATGATCACGAGGCGATCCCGGATCGGTCACGATCGCCGGCGCTCGGTAACGATCACGCGAAACGGCCCACGCGGGGGCCGCCGCGTGCCTACCGTGGCGGCCATGCGAACCCCCACGAGGACGTGGCTCACCATCGGCGCGCTGGCGCTGGTGCTCACGGCGTGCAGCGCCCAGCAGTCGGCGGACTCCGGCGCCGTCGCCGACGAGGCCCCCGCCGCCGCCCCCGAGGGCGCGGCCGACGACGGGGAGGTCAACCTCGGCGGCGGCTTCGACGCCGGCAGCAGCAACCGCTCGATCATCACCACGGGCGACGTCACCGTGAGCGCGGAGGACCCGCTCGCCGCGGCGGACGAGATCGTCACCATGGTCGAGCGGATGGGCGGCTGGCTCGAGGGCGAGCGCCTCCAGGCGGGGTCCGACACGGTGGACCCGTGGGCGCAGCTCGTGCTGCGCATCCCGTCGCGCGAGGTGGGCACCGCGCTCGGCCGGCTGGCCGACGTCGGCAAGGTCGAGCACGTCAGCCTCGAGCGGACCGACGTGACGATGACGGTCCGCGACCTGGCCGCGCGGATCCGCGCCGTCGAGATGTCGGTCGAGCGCATGGAGGACCTGCTGGCCCGGGCGTCCTCGGCGGACGACCTCGTGCGCGCGGAGCAGATGCTCACCGACCGGCAGTCCCAGCTCGAGCAGCTCCTCAGCCAGCAGGCGGTCCTCGAGGACCAGGTGTCGATGTCGACGCTCACCGTCGACGTCGTGGTGCCCGACGACGTCCCGCAGGCGAAGCCGCGCGAGCAGCGCCCGGGGTTCCTCGGCGGGCTGCGCAACGGCTGGGAGGCGTTCCTCGACTTCGGGGCGGGCGCGCTGGCCGTCATCGGCGCGCTGCTCCCCTGGCTCGTCTTCGCGGCCGTGGTCGTCGCGCTCGCGCTCTGGGCCCGCCGGCTGTACCGCCGGGTCCGGCCCGCCCGGCCGCGTCCGCAGGTCCCGCCGACGGCGTACGGCTGGCCGCCCGCGCCCGGTGCGCCGGGTGCCCCCGCGCCCGAGGCGCCCCCCGCGACGCAGGCGCCGCCCGCCCCGCCCGCACCGCAGGGCACTCAGCAGCCCCAGGCCGAGTAGCCCCACGCCGAGCAGCCCCACGCCGAGCAGCCCCACACCGAGCCGCCCGCCCGACGGACCGCTGGTGCGCGCGGCGCCGCCGAGGTGCTAGCGTCGGTGGTCTAGACCAGTCTGACCACCTGGGAGGGGTCGTGCCCGAGCGCCGCGTCACCGTCGCCATCGCGGAGGGGCTCCACGCCCGCCCGGCCGCGCTCTTCGTCAAGCTCGCCGGCGAGCAGCCCTGCCCCGTCACCATCCGCCGCCCCGACGGCGACCCCGTGCCGGCCGCCAGCATCCTGTCCGTCATGACGCTCGGCGCGCGGGCGGGCGACGACGTCGTCCTCGCCGCCGAGGGGCCCGACGCCGAGGCGGCGCTCGACGCCCTCGCCGCCTACCTCACTGCTCCCGAGCCGGCCGCCTGAGGCCGCCGCCTGAGGCCGGTCGCCTGAGCCGCGGCGGGGCACCGCCCGCGCCTCCCGGGCGCCCACGCCCACGGGCACCCAGCCCCTGGCACGGCGGCTGCGAGCACGACGCCGCCGCGGACGGGCCGCCCCCGGCCCGCCCGCGGCGGCGCTGCCGTCAGCTCGTGGCCGGGGCCGCGTCCCCGCCCGACGCCGAGCCGGCCGTCGTCGCCCGAGCCGGCTTGTCGCCGTCGTCGGTCGGCTGGTCCACGAGGACGTTCGTCGAGTCCATCTCGGCGCCCTCCTCCTCGCGGCCCGGCGTCCGCAGGTTCCACCGCGTGATGACGAACCGGAAGAGGAAGTAGTAGACGACGCCGTAGCCGAGCCCGATGAGGATGAGCAGGAGCGGCTGCTCGGCGATCCGGAAGTTCAGCAGGTAGTCGATGACGCCCGCCGAGAACCCGAAGCCGCTGCGCACGTCGAGCGCGTTGACCAGGGCCAGCGAGGTGCCCGTGAGCACCGCGTGGATGACGTACAGCGGGTACGCCACGTACACGAACGCGAACTCGAGCGGCTCGGTGACGCCGGTGACGAACGAGACCAGCGCGGCGGAGCCCATGATGCCCGCGACGACCTTGCGCTTGCTCGACTTGGCGGTGTGCACCATGGCGAGCGCCGCGGCGGGCAGCGCGAACATCATGATCGGGAAGAAGCCGGCCTGGAAGATGCCCGCGGTCGGGTCACCGGCGAGGAACCGGAAGATGTCGCCGTGGGCGACGGAGCCGTCGGCGGCGGTGTACTCGCCGAACTGGAACCACGGCACGGAGTTGAGCAGGTGGTGCAGGCCGATCGGCACGAGGAGCCGGTTGAGCGTGCCGAACACGAAGCCGCCGAGCACGGCCGAGCCGGTGACCCAGTCGCTGACCGCGGTCAGGCCGGTGTCGAACGCCGGGTAGATGACCGCACCGATGAGCGCGACGAACACGGCGGTGAACGCGGTGATGATCGGCACGAACCGACGGCCGCCGAAGAACGCGAGGTAGGCGGGCAGCTTGATCCGGTAGTAGCGCTGGTAGAGCAGCGCGGTGACGATGCCCATGACGATGCCGCCGAGCACGCCGTAGTTGATGAGCTCCTGGGTCTCGCCCTCGCCCGCGCGGCCGAGGAAGTACGGGGACAGCACGTCGCTGACGCCCTTGAAGACCAGGTAGCCGATGAGCGCCGCGAGGCCCGTCGAGCCGTCGGACTTGCGCGCGTACCCGATGGCGACGCCGACGGCGAAGATCACGGGCAGGTTCGAGAACAGGGCGTTGCCGGCGGCACCGAGCACGTCGGCGACGGGCAGCAGCCAGTCGCCCCACGCGCCGGCCAGGCCGTCGGCGCCGAGCATGTCGGCCTGCCCGAGCCGCAGCAGGAGGGCCGCGGCGGGCAGGGACGCGATGGGGAGCATGAGCGAGCGGCCCATGCGCTGCAGCTGCGCCAGGCCCGGGATGCGCCGCTTCTCACGGACTGTCGGCGCGGTGGTCGCGGTCATCGGAGGCAGACTCCTCGTCGTTGGGGAGGACGCGCCGGTGGGCCCCGGCGCCCCGGTCAGGCTCCGTGCGCCGTCGCCCCCTGCCGTCCGTGGACGGCGCGCGGGTGACAGTGCGCTAGATGTCTGGACCAGTTGCGCGTGAGCATGGTGGAATGCGTTCGGCGCTGTCAAGGGCGCCCGCGAGGGCATCCTTGATCACGTCGGTGAACCGGCTCGACGACGAGCCCGCTCGAGGAAGGACGCCCGTGGCCGGCCAGGGCCTGAAGTACGTCAAGGTGCGCGACCACCTGCGCTCGCTCGTGACCCACGAGCTCGCGGTCGGCGACCCCATCCCCTCCGAGCGCATCCTGTGCGAGCAGTTCGGCGTGTCCCGGATGACCGTGCGCCAGGCGGTCGACGCGCTCGTGGTCGAGGGCCTCCTCGTGCGCGAGCAGGGCCGCGGCACCTTCGTCGCCCCCATCAAGGTGGACCTCGAGGTCCGCCTGTCCTCGTTCGACGAGGAGATGCAGCGGCGCGGCATGACGCCGTCGTCGAAGGTGCTCGCCTCCGAGATCGTCGACGCCACCCCCGACGTCGCGGACGCCCTCGAGCTCCTGCCCGGCGAGCGCGTGTACAGCCTCTACCGGGTCCGCCTCGCCGACGGCGAGCCGATGGCGGTCGAGCAGTCCTGGCTGCCGACGCGCCTCGTGCCCGGCCTCTTCGACGACGGCGTGCCGGAGAGCCTGTACGGCGAGCTCCGCCGGCGCGGCCTGGACCCCGACTGGGGCGAGGACGTCGTCGCGGCAGCCGAGGCCGACGGCGAGGACGCCGCGCTCCTGGGCATCGAGCCCGGCAAGGCGGTGCTCCGCCTGACCCGCCGGACGTTCGCGGGCCAGGTCGCCACCGTGTACTCCCGCTCGGTCTACCGGGCGGACCGCTACGTGCTCTGGGTGCCGCTGCGCCGGCCGCAGCGCCCCCTCATCCCCCGGACGACGAAGGGCGAGCGATGACCGACAGACGCGACAGCACCCGGGCCGAGGCGATCCTCGCCGCCCTGGGCGGGGTGGCGAACATCGTCGAGATCGAGCCGTGCACCACCCGCCTGCGCTCGGAGGTGCACGACCCGGCCGCCGTCGACGCCAAGGCGCTGCGCGCCGTCGGCGCCCACGGCGTGATGATCTCGGGGCGCGTCGTCCAGGTCGTCATGGGCCCGGAGGTCGACGTCATCGCCTCGGAGATCGAGGACCTCCTCTAGACCGACCGCCCTCACCAGCGAAGGAGACACCATGACCAAGGCAGAGCAGATCCTCGCGGCGCTGGGCGGCGACGCGAACATCGTCGACCTGGAGCCCTGCATCACCCGGCTGCGCGTCGAGGTCGAGGACGCGGCGCTCGTCGACCAGGCGGCGCTCAAGGCCGCCGGCGCGATCGCCGTCATGCAGGCCGGGACCGTCGTGCAGGTCATCGTCGGCACCGAGGCGGACACGCTCGCGTCCGACATCGAGGACCTGCGCTGATGCCGGAGCTCACCGTCCGCGCGCCCGTGGCCGGGGTGGTCGTCGCGATGGCGGACGTGCCCGACCCCGTGTTCGGCGCGCAGCTCGTCGGCCCGGGCGTCGCGATCGACCCCGTGCGCGACGGCGACGTCGACGTGGTCGCCCCGATCGACGGCACGCTCGTCAAGGTGCATCCGCACGCGTTCGTCGTGGCCGCGTCGGACGGCCGGGCGGCGCTCGTGCACCTCGGCCTGGACACCGTGCAGCTCGGCGGCGAAGGCTTCACGCTGCGCGCCGCGGAGGGCGACGCGGTGCGGGCGGGCGACGTCGTCGTGACGTGGCGCCCCGCCGACGTCGAGGCCGGCGGGCGTTCCCCCGTGTGCCCCGTCGTCGCGCTCGACGCGCCGGCCGAGCAGGTCGCCGCGGTGCCGGCCGTCGGGGCGCGCGTGGGCGCGGGCGAGCCCCTGCTGACGTGGCGGTGAGGGGGTCGGACGCGCTCGCCGAGGCCCTGGGCCGCCTCGCCCTGCCCGACGCCGGCCTGCTGCTCGACCTGGACGGCACCCTGGTGCTGAGCGAGCCGCTGCACGCCGAGGCGTACCGGCGCTACTTCCGCGCCCGGGGATGGGTGGTGCCCGACGGCGTCCTGGACGAGTTCTCGGGGCGGCGCGGCCACGAGGTGTTCGCGAGCCTCGAGGGGCCCTGGACGGGCGAGGACCCGCACGCGGTGGCGGGCGGCGTGATCGCCGAGCTCGTGGCCATGCTCGCGGCGGGCGCGCGCCCCGCCGAGGTCCCGGGGGCCGCGGAGGTGCTCGCCGCGGTGGTCCGCACCGGGCTCCCGACGGCGGTCGTCACCTCCGCGTGGCGGGCGTGGGCCGCGGAGACCGTGACCGCGCTGGCCCCGGCGGGCACGCCCGACGGCGTGGTGCGGCTGGTGGCGGGCGAGGACTACGCGCACGGCAAGCCCGACCCCGAGCCGTACCGGCTCGGCGCGGCGACGCTCGGCCTCGACCCCGCCGGCCTCGTGGCGTTCGAGGACACCGCTGCCGGCGTCGCCTCGGCGCGCGCCGCGGGCATCGGGCGCGTCATCGGCGTGACGACGACCCGCGACCCCGACCGGCTGCTGCGCGCCGGCGCGGACGCCTGCGTGCCCGACCTCACGGCTCTCGCCGCGGCCATGGCGCGCGTTCCCGCGCGGGGCGGCCCCGCCGTCGGCGGCTGAGGCGACCGCTGCCCACACGGCGGGACGCCCGGAATCGGTCGTCCACAACGGCCACGGGGCTCCCGGCCGGTCCCCTATAGTCCGGTCTGTCCTGATTTCGGCCGACGCAGGGGGCGTGGGTGGACGGCGTCGCAGTCCTCGAGCACGAGGTCCGTGAGCTCATCCGACGCCGGGGCGTCGACCCGCTGCGGGAGCCGGAGACGCTGGACGCGCTCGTCCGCGACGCTCTCGCCGACTACGACGAGCGGTCGCTGCGCGGGCATGTGCCCCCGCTGCCCGACCCGGAGGCGGCCGCCAAGGCGGTGCGGGACGCCGTCGGCGGCCTCGGCCCGCTCCAGCCCTACCTCGACGACCCCGAGGTCGAGGAGATCTGGATCAACGCGCCCCACCAGGTCTTCGTCGCGCGGCGGGGAGAGGCGGAGCTCACGCCGACGATCCTCACCGCCGAGCAGGTGCGGGACCTCGTCGAGCAGATGCTCAAGGTCTCCGGCCGCAGGCTCGACCTCTCCTCCCCCTTCGTCGACGCGTGCCTGCCCGGCGGCGAGCGCCTGCACGTCGCCATCCCCGACGTCACGCGCACCGACTGGGCGGTGAACATCCGCAAGTACGTCGTGCGGGCGACCCGGCTGGACGACCTCGTCGCGCTCGGCTCGCTCACGCCCGCCGCCGCCCGGTTCCTCGCCGCCTCGGTCGCGGCCGGGCTCAACGTCCTCGTCTCCGGGCCCACCCAGGCCGGCAAGACGACCATGCTCAACGCGCTGGCCGGGTCGATCCCGCCGCGTGAGCGGGTCATCACGTGCGAGGAGGTCTTCGAGCTGCGCATCGCGCACCGGGACCTCGTCGCGCTGCAGTGCCGCCAGCCGAGCCTCGAGGGCACCGGGGAGATCACGCTGCGGCGCCTCGTGAAGGAGGCGCTGCGGATGCGGCCGCGGCGCATCATCATCGGCGAGGTCCGCGAGGCGGAGAGCCTCGACATGCTCATCGCGCTCAACGCAGGCGTGCCGGGGATGTGCACGGTGCACGCGAACTCCGCGCGCGAGGCGCTCGTGAAGATCTGCACCCTGCCGCTCCTGGCCGGGGAGAACGTGACGGCCGCGTTCGTCGTGCCGACCGTCGCGTCCGCGATCGACCTCGTCGTGCACGTCGAGATGGACCACCGGGGCCGCCGCCGGACCCGCGAGATCGTCGCCGTGCCCGGCCGGGTGGAGAACGGCGTCGTCGAGACGACGGACGTGTTCCGGCTGCGCGACGACGTCCTCGTCCGGGCCGACGGCTTCCCGCCGCACGCCGAGCGGTACGCGGCCGCCGGCATCGACCTGGCAGCGCTACTGGGGCGCTGATGGGCGTCGTCGCGGGGCTGCTCCTGGGCGCGGGCCTGTGCCTCGTGCTGTGGGCGTGCACGTCGCCGCGCCCGGCGCGGCGCGGGCGCGGCCGGCGCGCGGCGGACCTCGCCGACCTCCTCGTGCAGGCGGGCGTTCCTGGGGTCTCGCCGGGTGGCCTCGCGGGTGCGTGCGCGGCGTGCGGCGCGACAGCGCTGCTCCTCGGCGTCGCGCTGACCCGGGCGCCCGCGATCGCCGCCTGCTTCGCGGCGATGGCCGCGTACGCACCCCTCGCGCTCGTGCGGGCCCGTGCCCGACGGCGCCGCGCGGCCCTGCGCGAGCTGTGGCCCGAGGTGGTCGACCACCTGGGCTCGGCGATCCGCGCCGGGATGTCCCTGCCCGAGGCGGTGGCCCAGGTCGGCGAGCGCGGCCCGGTCGAGCTGCGCCCGGCGTTCGCCGCGTTCGCGCAGGACTACCGCGCCAGCGGGCGCTTCTCCGACTGCCTCGACCTGCTCAAGGCCCGGCTCGCCGACCCCGTGGCCGACCGGATCGTCGAGGCGCTGCGGATCACCAGGGAGGTCGGCGGCACGGACCTGGGCCGCCTCCTGCGGACGCTGTCGGGGTTCCTGCGCGCCGACGCGCGGGCGCGCGGCGAGCTCGAGGCCCGGCAGAGCTGGACGGTCAACGGCGCCCGGGTCGCGGTCGCGGCGCCGTGGGTCGTCCTCGCGCTCCTCGCGTCCCGGCCGGAGGCCGTCGCCGCCTACAACACCCCCACGGGCGCGATGGTCCTCGCCGTCGGTGGCGCGTCGTCGGTCGTGGCGTACCGCATCATGCTCCGCGTCGGGCGGCTGCCCGAGGACCGGCGGGTGCTGCGGTGAGCCCCGCCGCGCTCGGTGCGCTCCTCGGGCTCGCCGCGGGCACGGGGGCGTGGTGGGTCGTCCTCCGGCTCGCCGCCCGGCGCCCCACCCTGGACGCCCGCCTGGCACCGTACCTGCGCCCCGCCCCGGAGCCCCCGCCGGCCGCCTCGGTCCTCGAGCGCCTGCTGGCCCCCGTCATGCGCGACGCCGTCCGCCTGGTCGAGCGGCTGGGCTCACCGACCGCGGAGCTCGAGCGCCGGCTTGCGCGGGCGGGCGAAGAGACGGGCGTCGAGGAGTACCGGGCGCGGCAGGTCGTCGCGGCCGCGCTGGGCACGGCGGGCGGGCTCGCCCTCGCCCTGGCCGTCGCCGCGGCGCGCGGCCTCGTCGTCCCCGCGGCCCTCGCCGTCGTCGCGGGCGGGACGGCCGCCGGCGTCGTCGTGCACGACGCCCTCCTCGGCCGGCGGATCCGCGAGCGCGAGCGGCGGCTCCTCGCCGAGCTCCCGACGGTCGCCGAGCTCATCGCGCTCGCCGTCGCGGCGGGCGAGGGCGCCCTCGGGGCGCTCGAGCGGGTCGCGCGGACCGTGCGGGGCGAGCTCGCGGGCGAGATCGGGCGCGTGGTGGCGGACGCCCACGCGGGCACGCCGCTCGCGGTCGCCCTCGACCGGCTCGCGGTGCGCACGGGAGTGCCCGCGCTCACGCGCTTCACCGAGGGCATCGCCGTGGCGGTCGAGCGCGGAACGCCCCTGGCGGACGTGCTGCGGGCGCAGGCCGACGACGCGCGGGAGGCCGGTCGGCGCGAGCTCATCGAGTCGGGCGGACGCAAGGAGATCGCGATGCTCGTGCCGGTGGTGTTCCTCGTGCTGCCGGTGACCGTCGTGTTCGCCGTCTTCCCCGGCCTGGCGACCCTCCGGATCGACCTGTGAGACCTGTCCGAGGCGGCCGACGCCGCCGCTGCCCGGGCGGCCCGACGCCGCCCCTGTCCCGAGGAGCGAAGGTGACACCACACGCGAACCGCGAGCGCGGCGACGTGCCCGGCTGGGTGCTCGTGACGCTCATGACGGCCGGCCTGGTCCTGGCCATCTGGGCCGTCGCCGGTCCCGCCCTGACCGACCTGTTCGCGTCGGCGATCGAGCGTGTCACGTCGTTCGGCGGCTGAGCGCGGGGTCGCGCCCGACGCCGGTTCCGCGGCCGTCGAGTTCGTCCTCGTCGGCATCCTGACGACCGTGCTGTTCGCCGGCGTCGTGCAGCTCGCGCTGGCGCTGCACGTGCGGGCGACGCTCGTGGACTGCGCCGCGGAGGGCGCGCGGTACGGGGCGCTCGACGGCAGCGGCCCCGAGGCCGGGGCCGCGCGGACCCGCGAGCTCGTCGCGTCGGCGCTGGCACCGTCCTTCGCCGAGGACGTGCGCGCGGAGCGGACCACCGTGGACGGCCTCGACGTCGTGCGCGTGACGGTCTCGGCCCCCCTGCCGGTGCTGGGCCTGCTCGGGCCGGGCGGCGTCCTCACGGTGGAGGGGCACGCCCTCCAGGAGGACCGGTGAGGGGCGACGAGGGCAGCGCGCTCGTCGAGTTCCTCGGCGTCACGCTCGTGCTGCTCGTCCCCGTCGTCTACCTCGTGCTCGTGCTCGGCCGGGTGCAGGCGGCGACGTTCGCGGTGGACGCGGCCGCGCGGGAGGCCGCCCGCGCCGTCGTGACGTCCGCGGGCGACCGCACGGGCACCGGAGCCGACGAGCGCGTCGCCGCCGCGGTCGGTCTCGCCCTGGCCGACCAGGGCCTGCGCGACGCCCCGACCGCCGTCGACGTGGCGTGCGCCGGCGAGTGCCTCGCCCCGGGGACGTCGGTGACGGTGACGGTGTCGGTCGACGTCGCCCTGCCCGGCGTGCCCGGCTGGCTGCAGGAGGTGGTGCCGCTCGCCGTCCCGGTGTCCGCGACGACGACGGCCGAGGTCGACACGTACGTGGCGGCCCGATGAGCGCGACCCGGCCTGCGTGGCGACTGCGGTGCCCGGCACCGGACGCCTCCGAGCGCGAGGACGGCCAGGTGCTCGTGCTGTCCCTCGCGTACGCGCTGCTGGCGATCGTGCTCGTGGCGGCGGTCGTCTCGGCGACGGCCGTGCACCTCGAGCGCAAGCGCCTGCTCGCCCTCGCCGACCTCGCGGCCCTGGCGGCCGCGGACGCCCTCGACGTCGCCACTTACTACGCCGCCGACGCGCCCCTCCCCCTCGACCCCGACGAGGTCCGCGCCACCGTCACCGAGTACGTCGCCGCGGCACCCGCGGCCGAGCGCTTCACCGGACTGACCGTCGTCGAGGCCACCTCAGACGACGCCCGCACGGTGCGGGTGACCCTCCGCGCCGTGGCGGACGTCCCCCTGGTCACCGTCGTCACCGCGCCGTGGTCGGACGGCATCGAACTCGTCGTCACCGCCCGCGCCCGCGCGGAGACGTACCCCTAGCCCGGGACGGGCCCCGGCACGGCGACGGGGAGGGACCCCTCGTCCGGGCCCCTCCCCGTCTTCGTCCCGCGCACCGCGCCGGATCGGCGCGCCAGGACGCGTGCGACTACCCCGAGCTAGCCCTTCACGGCGCCGGCCATGATGCCGGAGATGAGCTGCTTGCCCGCCGCGATGTACAGGAAGAGCACCGGGATGGTGGCCATCACGGCACCCGCCAGCACGATCGAGTAGTCGATGTAGTAGCCGGACTGCAGGTTGGCCAGCGCCGTCTGCAGCGTCGGGTTCTGCGCGTTCAGCACGACCATCGGCCACAGGAAGTCCGTCCACGCGAGCATGAACGTGAACAGGGCGAGGATCGCCATCGCGGGCCGGGCCGCCGGCACCGCGACGTTCCAGAACGTGCGGATCTGGTTGCAGCCGTCGACGCGGGCGGCCTCGATGAGCTCGTCGGGGATGACCCCCGAGAGGTACTGGCGCATGAGGAACACGCCGAACGCCGTCACGAGCATCGGGACGATGACCGCCTTGATGTCGCCGACCCAGCCCAGCGTCCGCATGACCATGAACAGCGGGATGATGCCGAGCTGCGTCGGGATCGCCATCGTCGCGATGACGAAGATCATCAGCCCGTCCCGGCCCTTGAAGCGCAGCTTCGCGAACGCGTAGCCGGCCAGGGTCGAGAACGTCACGACCGAGATCGTCACGACGGTCGACACGATGACGCTGTTGCCCAGCGCCTTCCAGAACGGCACCGCCTCGAGCACGGCGTTGACGTTCTTCATGAAGTTCGGGCCGGGGATGAACGGCAGCGTCTGCCCGCGGGTCGCGTTCGTGCCGCTCGCGACGACGAACGACCACCACAGCGGGTAGGCGAAGATCAGCACCGACAGCCCGAGGATGAGGTACACCACGAAGCCGGGCCGCCTGTTGAGGCCCACCCCGCGGCGCGACCGGCGTCGCCGGGGCTCCTCCTGCGGCACGGGGATCGCCGAGGGCGCCCCCTGCTGGCTCGTACCGAGCGCGGTCATCGGGCCACCGCCTTCCGGTCCTTCTCGGCTCGCGCGAGCGCGCGCCGCTCCCGGCGGCTGAGCTGGTTCTCGCCCTCGCCCGCCACGAGGCGCTTGCTGATGACGAAGTTGATCAGCCCGATGCTGATGATGAGCAGGAACAGCAGCCAGGCGACCGCGGACGCCCGGCCGGAGTTCCGCCGGAAGAACGCGAGCTCCCACAGGTAGAGCACCGTCGTCTGGAACTGCCGGTCCGCGCCGCCGATGCCGCCGGCGTTGGACACGTCGTAGAGGCGGGGCTCGGCGAAGATCTGCAGGCCGTACACCGTGGCGGTGACGACGACGAAGATCAGCGTGGGCCGGATGCTCGGCAGGGTGACGGAGAAGAAGCGCTTGATGGCGCCCGCGCCGTCGATGGCCGCCGCCTCGTAGAGGTCGCGCGGCACCGCCTGCATCGCGGAGAGCAGGATGAGCGCGTTGTAGCCCGTCCACCGCCAGTTCACCATCGTCGCGATGGCGATGTGGCTGGGGAGCCGCTCGCGCTTCCACTCGATCGGCTCGAAGCCGAGCGCCTCGACGATGTTGTTCGCGAGGCTCGCGTCACCGGCGTTGCGGAAGACGCTGGAGAAGATCAGCGCGACGGCCACGGGCGTGACGACGTACGGGAGCAGGACGCCCATCCGCCACGTCGTCTTGGCGCGGATCTGCTGGTCGAGCAGGGCGGCGATGACGAGCGCCCCGATGAGCTGCGGGATCGTCGAGAGAAGGAAGATCGAGACCGTGTTGACGATCGAGTTCCAGAAGAACTGGTCGCCCAGCGCCCAGGCGAAGTTCTCGAACCCGACGAACGCCTCCTTGCCGGAGAGCAGGTCCCAGTCGTGCAGCGCCACGTACAGCGTGTACACGAGCGGGAAGAGCCCGACGATCCCGAAGACGATGAAGAACGGCGAGATGTAGAGGTACGGAGAGGCCTTGAGGTCGAACCGGCTCAGTCGCTGACGCCAGGTGAGCGAGCGTCGGCGTTCCGCCTCCGCCCACTCCGTCTCGACGACCGCCTCAGGTGGGCCCTGCCCGAGCATGGAGGACATCGTTGTTCCCGTCGCGTTTCCGGCTGTCAGGCGGTGGGCCCCCGGGAACCCCCGGGGGCCCAACGCCTTAGCGTGACAGAGAGTGACCTAGTTGTTGACGACCAGCTCGTTGAGCAGCTGGATCGCCTGGGCCCAGGCCGCGTCGGCGTCCGCCGTGCCCTGGTCGAGCGCCTGGAGCGCAGGACCGAAGACGTTCTCCTGGATCACGGAGTCGTCCGGGCCCTTGAACTGGGCGCGCACGCCCTCGGCCCGGCTGGCGAGGATCTGGCCGACCGGCGCGTCGTTGAAGAACGGACGCGGGGTCGGGTTGGCGGCCAGCTCCTGCGCCGCGGCGATCGTGCTCGGGAACGTGCCCGCCGCCTCGAACTGCTTGAGCTGCTGCTCCGGCTGGGTCAGCCAGTCGGCGAGCGCCGCCGCCTGCTCCTTGACCTGCGAGGTCGCGGAGACGGCGAGGAAGGAGCCGCCCCAGTTCGCCGCGCCACCCGGGAAGACGTCCGCGAAGTCCCACTCGACGTCGTCGAGCGAGATGCCGGCCGCCTCGGCACCGGCCTCGGCGTTGCCCTCGATGACACCGAGCATCCAGCCCGGGCAGACGAAGGTGGCGAAGGTGCCGTCGACGAACGACTGACCGCCGTTCCAGTCCCACGCCGCCTGGGCGGCGGAGAGACCGTCGGCGACGGCGTCGGCGAGCACGTCGAACGCCTCGCGGAGCTCGGCGTTGTTCTCGACGTTGAGCTCACCGTCGGCGGTGTAGTAGCCCTCCTCCATCTGGTTCACGATGCCGTTCCAGACGAAGCCGGAGTGGTCGAACCACGCCTTGCCGGTCGCCTCGCGGTACTGACGGCCGACGTCGAAGAAGTGGGCCCAGTCGCCCTCGAGCGCGGCGGCGACCTCCTCGCGGGTGCTGCCGATGCCGGCCTCACGGAGCAGGTCGGCGCGGTAGCAGATGCCCTCGGGGCCGATGTCCGTGCCGTAGCCGATGACCCGGCCGTCCGGGTCCGTGGCCTGCTGGTACTTCCAGTCGAGCCAGTCGCTCGCCCGGTCCTCGATGCCGTAGTCACGCAGGTCCTCGAACGCGTCCGAGACCTCCATGATCGCGCCGAGCCAGCCCTCCTCGAGCGCCACGATGTCCGTGAGGCCGGAGCCCGCGGCGATCTTGGTGAAGGTGTCGGTACGGGCGTTGCCGCCGGTGTCGATGTTCGTCGCCTCGATCGTCACGTTCGGGTGAAGCTCCATGTACTCCTCGTAGAGCTCCTCGTACCCGAAGGTGCCGAACGTCGTGATGGTGATGGTGACGGGTTCGTCGTTCTGCTCGGGAGCCGACGTGTCGTCCCCGCCTCCGGGCTCCTCGTTGTCGCCGCCACACGCGGCGAGGAGGAGAGCAGCTGCTGCACCGACCGCGAGGAACTTCGCGGACCGGGTTCGAGACCACTTCATGCCATATCCCCTTTGGTGGCTGTGGGTGCGCTCCCACGTTGGAGCGCTCCCACAATGTAGTCGCGCTCCCACCGAGCCCGACAGGGGGGGGCGGTCACGAGTTGGTTACAAAAAGGTCTCGACCTCTCCGCCTGAGCATGAGCGCTCAAGAAACCTCACCCGGACGGTCGTCACCCGGACGGCGGTCGCGGGCCACGACGGCGCCCGCCCGCCGTCGTCGCCCCTTCCCCGGGCTCCCGGGGAGCCCTCGGGGCGGGCGCCCGCCGGCGTCCCCCGCCCCGCCCGCGGGCCGCCGGGGCCAGGGGCGGTAGCCTGGACGGTCGTGGCCACAGACTTCCCCGCCGAGATCGCCGCCCTGCGCAGCACCCTCGGGACCATCCGCGCCGTGAGCGACCCCGAGGCCCTGCGCGCGCGCATCGCGGAGCTGTCCGAGCAGGCCTCCGCGCCCGACCTCTGGGACGACCCGGACGCCGCCCAGAAGGTGACCTCCGCCCTCTCCCACGCCCAGAACGAGCTCGAGCGCGTGGAGTCCCTCGGCCGCCGGCTCGACGACCTCGAGGTGCTCGTCGAGATGGCGATGGACGCCGCCGAGGACGACCCCGAGCGCGCGACGACGCTCGCCGACGCCGAGGCCGAGCTCGCCTCCCTGCGCACCGACCTCGGCGCGCTCGAGGTCCGCACGCTCCTCTCCGGCGAGTACGACGAGCGCGAGGCCGTCGTCACGATCCGGGCCGGCGCGGGCGGCGTCGACGCCGCCGACTTCGCCGAGATGCTCCTGCGCATGTACCTGCGGTGGGCCGAGCGCCACGGCTACCCGACGACGGTCCTCGACACCTCCTACGCCGAGGAGGCCGGCATCAAGTCAGCCACCTTCGAGGTCAAGGCCCCCTACGCCTACGGGACGCTGTCCGTCGAGGCCGGCACGCACCGCCTCGTGCGGATCTCCCCCTTCGACAACCAGGGCCGCCGCCAGACGTCGTTCGCCGCCGTGGAGGTCGTGCCGCTCATCGAGCAGACCGACCACATCGAGATCCCGGAGCACGAGCTGAAGATCGACGTCTTCCGCTCCTCCGGGCCCGGCGGGCAGTCCGTCAACACGACCGACTCCGCGGTGCGGATGACCCACATCCCCACGGGCATCGTCGTGTCGATGCAGAACGAGAAGAGCCAGATCCAGAACCGGGCCGCCGCGCTGCGCGTCCTCCAGTCCCGCCTGCTGCTCCTGCGCCAGGAGGAGGAGCGCGCGCAGAAGAAGGAGCTCGCGGGCGACATCAAGGCGAGCTGGGGCGACCAGATGCGCTCGTACGTCCTGCAGCCGTACCAGATGGTCAAGGACCTGCGGACCGAGTACGAGGTCGGCAACCCCTCGGCCGTGTTCGACGGCGACATCGACGGCTTCATCGAGGCGGGGATCCGCTGGCGCCGCCGCCAGGCGCTCGAGGCCGCGCAGAACTGAGGCCGGCCCCCCCGGACGGCGGCGACCGCCGTCGGACGGCGGGGCACGCCCCGAACCGGGCGAAAGCGCCCGATTCCACGCGGACCTGCGCTCGCGCCCCGCCTGTGAGGCCGGTCACCGGCGGCGTGTCCCCGACGGGGCGGCCCGGCGGCGTGCCTACGCTCGCGAGCGGGTGGTCGTCCCACGACCGCCTCGGCGCCTGCCCGGCGTCGCCGCCCCCGACCGCGAGGACCGCGTGATCCGCTTCGAGGACGTCACCAAGGTCTACGCGAGAGGCGCCCGACCGGCGCTGGACCGCGTGGACCTCGAGATCGAGCGCGGGGAGTTCGTCTTCCTCGTCGGCGCCTCCGGCTCCGGCAAGTCGACCTTCCTGCGCCTCGTGCTGCGCGAGGAGCGCCCGACGGCGGGCCGCATCTTCGTCGCCGGCCGGGACCTGTCGACCCTGTCGACCTGGAAGGTGCCGCACCTGCGCCGCCAGATCGGCACGGTGTTCCAGGACTTCCGGCTGCTGCCGACGAAGACGGTCTTCGAGAACGTCGCGTTCGCGCTGCAGGTGATCGGCAAGCCGCGGCACCACATCCTCACGACGGTCCCCGACACCCTCGAGCTCGTCGGGCTGGGCGGCAAGGAGAAGCGCCTCCCCCACGAGCTGTCGGGCGGCGAGCAGCAGCGCGTCGCCATCGCGCGCGCGTTCGTCAACCGGCCCGCGATCCTGCTGGCCGACGAGCCCACGGGGAACCTCGACCCCACGACGTCGGTCGGCATCATGCGCCTGCTCGACCGCATCAACCGCACCGGCACCACCGTCGTCATGGCGACCCACGACGACGAGATCGTCGACCAGATGCGCAAGCGCGTCGTCGAGCTCGACGCCGGGCAGCTCGTGCGCGACCAGTCCCGCGGCGTCTACGGGTCGGACCGGTGATCGCATGAGACTGCAGTTCATCCTCGCGGAGATCGGGCACGGCCTGCGCCGCAACCTGTCCATGACCGTCTCGGTCGTCCTCGTCACGTTCGTGTCGCTGACGTTCGTCGGCGCCGCCGGGCTGCTCCAGCTGCAGATCGACGAGATGAAGGACGACTGGTACGACCGCGTCGAGGTCTCCATCTACCTGTGCCCCACCGACTCGGACGTGCCGAGCTGCGCCGGCGGCGAGGCGACGGAGGAGCAGATCGCGGCGATCCGCGCCGAGCTCGAGGGCGAGGCGCTGGCCCCCTACGTCGAGCGCGTGTACTTCGAGACCAAGGAAGAGGCGTTCGCCGGCTTCCAGGAGCGGTACGGCGACGACCCCACGTTCGCGAGCGTGACCGTGGACCAGATGCAGGCGTCGTTCCGCGTGGCGCTCGTCGACCCGGAGCAGTACGCCGTCGTGTCGGAGATGTTCGAGGGCCGCGCCGGCGTGGAGGACGTCCGTGACGACCGCGAGCTGCTCGAGCCGCTCATCCTCCTGCTCAACCGCAGCAGCCTGCTCGCCGCCGGGCTGGCCGCCGTCATGCTGCTCGCCGCCGTCCTGCTCATCACGACGACGATCCGGCTGTCCGCGATGAGCCGCCGCCGGGAGACCGGGATCATGCGGCTCGTCGGCGCCTCGAACCTGTTCATCCAGCTCCCGTTCATGCTCGAGGGGGCGATCGCCGCGACCATCGGCGCCGCCCTGTCCGTCGCCGGGCTGTGGTTCGCCGTCACCTACCTCGTCGAGGACTGGCTCGCGAGCTCGCTCCGGTTCGTCAACTTCATCGACGCCGACGCCGTGTGGCTGGTCGCGCCGGCGCTCGTCGCCGTGGCCATCGGGCTGGCGGCGATCTCAAGCGTGGTCACCCTGAGCCGATACACGAAGGTGTGAGGACGATGGCTTCACGGACGGCTCGCGCCCGCGGACCGCTCGCCGCGTTCCTCGCGGCGGTGCTGACGCTCGGGCTGGTGGTCGTGGCGGCCACGAGCGCGAGCGCCGACGTCTGGGACGACCGCCGCGCGGCCGCCGAGGCGCGCGCGAAGGCCGCCGCCTCCGCGGCGGAGCGCATCGAGCACGAGCTCGAGGGCACCAAGGCCGCCATCGTCCAGGCCGCCGTCGAGCTCGAGGGCATCAACGCCGCGATCACCGTGGCCACCCAGCAGCTGCAGGCCGCGGAGGCCGAGCTCGCCCGGCTGCAGCGCGCGCTCGACATCGTCACCCAGCGGCTCACGGCCGCGGAGGCCCTCGAGCGGCAGATCACCGAGGAGATCGAGGCCGACACGCAGCGGGCGGAGGAGATCCGCACCGCGATCGGGCGGCTGGCCCGCGAGGCCTACCGCGGCGACGTCGCGACCTCGACGCTGGCCGCCGTCCTCGACGCGCAGTCCACCGAGGAGTTCGTCCAGAAGTCCCAGCTCGCCGAGACCGCGATGCGCACGCAGACGCAGGCGCTGCGCGAGCTCGAGCAGATCAACGCGGCGAACCGCAACCGGCAGGTGCGCCAGGCCGCCGTCCGCGAGGAGATCGCCGAGCTCAAGGCGGAGGCCGAGCAGCGCGTCGCCGAGCAGGAGGTCGTGCGCCAGGCCGCCGCCGAGCGCCGCGCCGAGCTCGACGCCCTCCGCGTGGAGGCCGAGGAGAAGAAGCGGTACCTCGAGTCGGAGCGCGCCAGCCTCGAGGCCCAGCTCGCCGAGGCGGACCGCCAGGCCCGGATCCTCGCCGCCGAGCTCGCCGAGGTCATCCGGCAGCAGGAGGAGGCGCGCCGCAAGGCCGGCCAGAACCCCGTCGGCTCGACGGCCGACCAGCCGTTCATCAACCCGACGTCGATCAACCCCATCTACAAGACGTCGGACTACGGGATGCGGCTGCACCCGATCCTCGGCTACTACCGGCTGCACGCGGGCACCGACCTGCGCACCTACTGCAACACAAAGATCTACGCGGGCGCCTCCGGCACCGTGCAGTGGGCCAGGTACCGGGCCGGCTACGGCAACCAGGTGATGATCAACCACGGCTACTGGAAGGGGAAGTCGCTCATGTCGAGCTACAACCACCTGTCCAGCTTCGCCGTGTCGGCCGGCCAGAAGGTCTCGCAGGGGCAGCTCATCGGCTACTCGGGCAACACGGGCACCTCCGCCGGCTGCCACCTGCACTTCGAGGTGTACGTCAACGGCAGCACCGTCAACCCCTGGCCGCTCATCGCCAAGTAGCCTTCGGCCCATGGCCAGGGACAAGGGGCGCCAGCTCGTCGCGTCCAACCGCAAGGCGCGGCACGACTACCACATCGAGGACACCTTCGAGGCCGGCATCGTGCTGACCGGCACGGAGGTGAAGACGCTGCGCATGGGGCGCGCGTCGCTCGTCGACGGGTTCGTGTCGGTCAGCGGCGGCGAGGCCTGGCTCGAGGGCGTGCACATCCCCGAGTACACCGAGGGCACGTGGACGAACCACGCCCCGCGCCGCAAGCGCAAGCTGCTCCTGCACGCCCGCGAGATCGAGGAGCTGGGCCGCGAGGTGCAGGCGAAGGGCCGCACGATCGTCCCGCTCGCCCTGTACTTCGTGGACGGCCGCGCGAAGGTGGAGATCGCCCTCGCACGCGGCAAGAAGGAGTACGACAAGCGGCACGCGCTCCGCGAGCGCCAGGAGAACCTCGAGGCGCAGGCCGCGATGAGCCTGCGCCGCCACGAGTGAGCGCCGGCAGGGCGCGCGCGGCTCGCGGGGCCGCCGCGGCCCGCGGGGGTGCTGCGCTCGCCCTCGCCGCGCTCGGCCTCGGCCTGGCCGCCGCGCCGGCGGCCGCGAGCGACGCCGAGGACGCCATCACCCGCTACGCGATGACGATCACCGTGGACGACGACGGCGTGGCGCACGTCGTCCTCGACCTCACCGTGGACTTCGGCTACGTCCCGAACCACGGCCCGTACCTGACCTGGGTGGTCAAGGAGCGGTACGACGACGAGCTCGACCGGGTGTACCGGATCTCGCGCTTCCGCGCGAGCAGCCCGACCGCGCCGGACGACTGGCACACCGAGGAGGTGCTCGGCCACCACGTCGCCGCGACGGCGTTCCTCATCGGCGACGAGGACGTCACGATCACCGGCGAGCACGACTACCGGGTCGCGTTCGACGTCGAGGGCTGGGTGAACTCCGCCGGGTACCCGTTCCCCGCCGGCACCCTCGAGAACGACGAGCTGTACGTCGACGTCATCTCCGGCTGGGACATCCCCGTGGAGGACGTGATGATCGCCGTCGTCGCGCCCGCCCGCGCCACGGCGGTGGCCTGCGAGCACGACGCGTGCACCGCCACGGAGGGCGGGGTCGCCACGTTCCGGGCCGACCGCGTCGAGCCGCGCGACCGGCTGACGATCGCGGCCGCGTACCCGGCTGGCACGTTCGGCGGCGCCGAGCCGGTGCTGCAGGAGCGGTGGGCGTTCTCCCGCGCGTTCGCCCTCACCCCGGCGACGGGGGCGGCGGCGGCGGGGGTCGCCGTCGGCGGCGGCCTGCTGCTCGCCCGGCGGTTCCGGCGCACCGGCCGGGACGAGCAGTACGCGGACCTCACGCCCGGGCTGACGCCGGCGCCCGGCCAGGAGGCGTCGGTCACCGCCCGGCGGGCCGCGCCGATCGCGGTGCGGTTCGAGCCGCCGGCGGGGTTCCGGCCCGGGCAGATCGGCACCCTCGTCGACGAGCACGCCGACCCGCACGACGTCACGGCCACCCTCATCGACCTGGCGGTGCGGGGGTACCTGACCATCGTCGAGCTGCCGCCGCCGGGCATGCGCGGCGCGCCGGACTGGCGCCTCGACCGCACGACCAGGCCCGACGGCGACCTGCTCCCCTTCGAGCGGATGCTGCTCGCGCAGCTCTTCGCGGGCCGGCCGTCCGTGACCCTGTCCGAGCTGCGGACCACGTTCGCCCAGGCGATGTCGATGATCCAGGCCGCGCTCTACGAGGACGTCACCGAGCGGGGCTGGTTCCGCGGCGACCCGCGCCGGGCCCGCGCGCGGTGGGCGCTCGGCGCGACGGCGTTCCTCCTCGTGGCGATCGCCGTCACCGTCGTCGTCGCGGCCCGCACCCACTGGGGTCTGGCCGCGGCCCCGCTGGTGCCGCTCGCCGTCGTCGCCCTCGGGATGACGCGGGCAGCGCCCGCGCGCACGGCGGCCGGCTCGGCGGTGCTCGCGCAGGCGCAGGGGTTCCGCCTGTACCTCGCGACGGCGGAGGCCGAGCAGCTCCGGTTCGAGGAGGGCGAGGACCTGTTCAGCCGGTACCTGCCCTACGCGGTGGCGTTCGGGCTCACCGAGCGGTGGGCCTCGCTCTTCGCGCGGCTCGCGCAGCAGGGCCGTGCGCTGCCCGAGCCGACGTGGCTCGTCGGCCCGTACACCGGGCACTACCCGTTCTGGGCGACCGCGACCACGCTCGGCAGCAACCTGTCCGCGTTCACGGCCGCCGCGACGTCGGCGCTCTCCGCGCCGGCCCCGGGGACGTCCGGGGGGTCCGGGTTCTCCGGCGGGGGCGGCGGCGGCGTCGGCGGGGGCGGCGGCGGCACGTGGTGAGCCCGCGGCGCCCCGGCGGGTGACGTCTGCGTAGGCCCCTCATAGGACCCCCCGAATCGGACGATGAAGGGCCATCGACACATCGCGGGCCGAGGGAGGTGAGGACGCCGTGCACCCGGCTGCCCTCGCGCGCCCGGAGGAGGCGCGCCTCCTCGGCCGGGCCTGCCTCGTCGCCGCGGCCGTCCTCGCCGTGACCGCCGCCGTGCCCATGAGCCCGACGTCGCCGCGCGCCCTCTCGGGGACCCTCGCCGTCGTCGCGCTGGGGATCGGGCTGGCCCTGCGTGCCTGGGCCGATCGCGTGCGCGTCTGGCACGTCCACACCGTCCTCGGGCTGGCGACGGCGTTCATCACGATCGGCCTCGCCGCGTCGACGACCCCGCACGGCAGGCTCACGACGGCGGTCTCCTACGTCTGGGTGGCCATGTTCACCGCAGCGTTCCACGAGCGCACGACGACGCTGCACCACCTCGCGGGGATCGCCGCCGGGCTGGCGATCGGGCTGGCGTGCTCGGGCGGGCCGGCCGCCGCGCGCGTGTGGGCGTACCTCGTGGTGACGCTCCTGGCGGTGGCGCTCGTGCTCAACGGGCGGGTGCTGGCGCTGCGCGACGCGATGGCGACCGACCCGCTCACGGGCGCGCTCTCGCGGCGGGCGTTCCGGCAGGCCGCGGAGGTGGAGATGGCCCGGGCGCGCCGCACGGGCGCGACCCTCACGCTCATCGTTCTCGACCTCGACGGCTTCAAGAAGATCAACGACGCCCACGGGCACGCCGCCGGCGACGCGGTCCTGGCGGGCAGCGTCCGCGCGTGGCGGACCGCGCTGCGTGCCGGCGACCTGCTCGGCCGGTTCGGCGGCGACGAGTTCACCTTCCTCCTGCCCGAGACCCGGGCCGCCGGCGCCCGCGCCCTGCTCGCGCGTCTCGACTCCCAGCTGTGCCGGTGGTCGGCCGGCGTGGCGCAGTGGGACGGCGAGCAGTCGTTCGAGGAGTGGTTCTCGGCCGCCGACGCCGACCTCTACACCGCCAAGGGGCACTGAGGGGGCGGCCGGCGTCGGGCACGGGAATCGGCTGGGGCCGCCCGGACGTTCTGACGTACGCTGGATGGTGCCCCGCGGCGGGTGACCGGCACGGGGGCTTGACAACTGCACAGGGGGTGATCGGTTTCGACGACGGTCGTCGATCCAGGTGAAGCGGGCCGAGGATGCGGGGTCATCTCGTCAACGCTCCCCGCAAACCAATAGGTGCCGATTCCAAGCGCACCGACTTCGCCCTCGCCGCCTGAGCGAGGCTTCGAAGTCCGTCAGCCCGAGACTGCTCTCGACTCGGATCCTGGCGTCATCTAGAGAGCCCCTGCCCGTAGCCCTCGTCACCGGGGCTGCGAGCACACTCAGGTGACTGGGCCCGTCCGCGACTTGTCTGCGTGATCGCGGGGGCCGAGAAGAGCGCAGCAGACTGCGCCCGGAGAAGCCCTGGTTCACTGCCGTCGGACGCGGGTTCGATTCCCGCCACCTCCACTCGTGACCTGCGCGAACGCGCGGGTCGCGTGCGCGCGCGAAGACAGCCGTCCGCGGGCGGCTGCCTTCGTGCGTCTGGGCGCCACGGACGATGAGTTCCGCGGTCGCCGCCTGTCTGAGCACCCATGGCGACACCCGCGCTCAGCCACGGGTCGGGGGACGGCGGCTGGGCGTGGCACCTCGTGCAGCGCCCGCTCCACGAGCGGGGGCAGGCGGCCGTGACGCCCGACCTCCCCAGCGACCGCGAAGACGCGACGTGGCAGGACTGCGCCGACGTGGTCGCGGCGGCTGCCGGGGGCGCCGACGACGTGGTGGCGGTCGGACACTCCGCCGGCGGCTGCGCCGTCCCGCTCACGGCGAACCGCTGGACGCGACGCTGCAGGTCCTCGTGGCCGGGATGGTGCCGCGGCCGGGCGAGACCGCGGCCGGATGGTTCGACGACGAGGCGGGTCACTGCGCCACCCTGAGCCGACCCGAAGCGCGGGCGCATCCGGGCTAGGCCGGCGGGAAGGCGGCGGCGAGAGTCCGGTGGACGGCGTCGATCGCGAGAGCGTCCAGCGCGCCGTCCGCGACGAGCATGTCGGCCAGCTTCTTCGGCCACACGACACTCACGCCGTCAACGGAGAACGAGCCGCCGACCATCGGCCAGTCCGCCTCGACGAAGCACAGAACGCCTCTGACGGGCACGTCCAGGCCGGAGCCCGCGAGGGCGTCCCGCACGAGGGCGACCTGTCGGTGCACTCCCCCGACCAGCCGGGTCTGGTCACGGCTGCCGACCAGGAGTCGCTCGATCCTCGGCCGGAACAGCCCACCCTCGACCTGGAGCCGTGGCCGACCCCTGTAGCGCTTCGCGTCGACGACGAAGACGCCACCGGGGCAGACGGCGATGTGGTCGATGTTCGCCTTCGTGCCGGGGATCCGACGGTCGTGGAGCACGCACACGCCGCTGTCCACCAGGCCGTCGAGGCGACGCCCGAGCAGCTCCTCTCCCCGTGCTCCGGTGGCCCACGCCGTCGTGCTCTGGGGGTCGTCGGTGAGCGCCAGGATCACGCCCGCGATCCGGGGATGCGCGGCGCGCACCCGCTCCTGCCTCCTGGCGCGCCGCCGCTCGTACTCGCGCCTCGCCGAGGCGCCCGCAGTCCCGACGACGGCGGCGGGCGCCTCGGGAGAAGGGGACGCATCGCCGTCGCGCGCGCCGGGCGGATGGGCAGCCGCGTCGTCGGGCACGGACTCCGCGGGGAGACGCCGCGCGTCGTCGGACGCAATGTCGACGGGGCCGCCAACCACTGGGCTCGCACACGGGAGACACGTCACTGTCTTCGACGGACGGTCGTAGCAGGCGGTCTCGCCCGCGGGCAGCGGCGTCCCGCACGCACGGCAGGTCCCCGGGTAGCGCAGGCGGATGCGCTTCGTCGTCGGGCTGAGCGCTGGCCCCGCTGGGGCGTCGCTGGTCACGTGGACACCGGTTCGGCGGGCGCGGACGCCCCTGTGGGTTCCGCCGAAGCGTCCGCAGGCTCGACATCGTCCTGTGACGAGAGCGCTGTCGACGAGAGGGCAGCGCTGATCGCGGGCTGCTCGATCTCCGTCTCCGAGCGCATGCGCGGAGGTGCGGCAGCCCATGCCTTGAGGTTCTGGACCACCTCCGCATAGAACGCGTCGATCGCCGCGAGCACCGAGTCGATGAAGCACCCGCGGCCGCGGCCCCGCTTCGTGCCCATCGGCGCGGTGAGCGCAACGCGGAACCACCGCAGCTCCTTCGCGGGGTCAGCGACGAGCAGGGCTGGCGCCTCACGGACCTTCACGAGCAGCTCAGCCGCACCCGGGCCCCGCTCGTGCGCGGCGTGGGCCTCGATCCGGACGTCGTCCGGTGCCGTCTTGAGCTGGCGCACGAGCCAGTTCACCCTCGTCGTCGGCCGACCCTCGCGCGGGGCGTCGATGTCGACGTGGCACGTCACCGTCCCTGCGCGCAGGTCGGCGGTCATGACGACGTCTCCCACGGTGGCCGGGATCCGGATGGCCCCGGCGAGCCGACCTTCCCGGACGAGCTCGGCCACGAGGGCCTGGCTGCGGGACGAGGGATCCGCGAGCTCCTTGCGGGACAGGACTGGCGTGACCTCCGTGCCGAGCTGCCGGCCGAGACTCAGGCACGCGAACCGGAGGAGAGCGTCGAAGCGCGAGGCGGTCTCCTTCACCCCCTTGTCGGTGGCGCGGAGCGTGCCCGACCGCACCGCATCGCGTACCTGCACCCAGTGCTCGCCCATGTCGCTGAACTCCATCGCGCCCGAGCGGGGGTGCTCGAGGTAGCGGATCAGCTCGCCAAGGATCCACGCCTGGTCCGGGTCTGCGACGCCGCGATACTCCTTCTGCATCACCGCCTCGGACAGCACCTTCGTCCAGGACAGGTGGTGCAGCGCGACCCTGCGGAGCTTCCTGCGGTCCACGGTGGTCGGGTGCTGGCCAGCGACGGGCGGTATCTCGTTGGAGATCGTGATGACGGCGTCGAAGCCCTGGTCGCGCGCGATGTCGAGGTAGCTCTCGATCTGCTCCGGGACGAGGACGTTCTCCCCCGTCTTCACCTCCACGAGAGCCGTCCACGACCGCTGTCCTCGGGTGACGCGGATGAGCCCGTCAGGGAAGAGCTTCCTGTCGCCGACGACGAACGGGACCTCGACGTACGCCTCGAGGCGCCCAGCCGGCGCACCGAGCGGCCTGGTCAGGGCGCGACCGAACTCCGTGACCGCAGACATCACCGCCAGCAGCGCCGACGTCGCTCGTCGTTCCTGTTCCTCCGCACCGTTGATGCCTGACGTCGGGATCAACCGCGCCTCGTGCCACGACTCCTCCGCCATCTCATCCCCCTCGATGAGGTCCGCCCGTAGCGGTATCGACGCGTCGTGATCACTTGATGAGTGTCGGGTGTGCGGGCGGCCTGTGGATGGGGTGTGCGGGCGGGGCCTTGTGGAACAGATCCGCAGGTCAGGGGCTTGATCGGGGGTCGTGGGGCGGGTAGGGTCGCACACGTGTTCGAACCTCGCGAGCCTGCTGACGCCGCCCCGACGGGTGGGCGCGCGTGCGTGCGCGAGGGCGAGGCCGTGCTGGCGCGTCTGGAGGCGTTGGTGGCCGCCGCGGGTGAGCTGCGCGACCTGGTGGCCGGGTGTCAGCAGTGGCGGGGTGGGCAGCGTCGCGCCGCCCTGGCCGCGCTGGACAAGCTCGCGGGGGCCCTGGCCCCGGTGCGCGGGGCCCTGCTGGTCGCCGAGCAGCGCTCCGCCGGTGGGGTGCGGGCCGGTGACCGGGACTTCGTCGCCGCGCGGGCCCGGGCGACCCGCACGGGGTTGGGTGAGACGCGCCGGCAGGTGCGCCAAGCCACCACGCTGGACGCGCTGCCGGCGGTGGCGGCGGCGGTGGGTGCCGGTCGGGTGCCGCTGGCGCACCTGGACGCCCTGGCAAGGGTGACGGAGACGGCCGGTGACCGGGCGACCCAGCAGCTGGCTGACCCCGGTGGTGCAGGAGCGGCTGGTGCGCATGGCCGAGCAGCAGTCGGTGCGTGAGTTCACCACCGCCACCGCCCGCCTGGTCGCCTCGTTCGACCCGCAAGGGTTGGAGGAGTCGGCTCAGGCGCAGCGCCGGGAGCGGTTCTTGACGTTGTCCCACCGCCCGGAGGGGGTGTTCGTGCGGGGCCGGTTCGACCACGTCGCCGCCCACGTGCTGCGCACCGCCCTGGCCGCGGTCGGGACCGCCCCGGACGAGACCAGGACCAAGGAGCAGGCCGACGCCGACGCCCTGATCGCCCTCGCCGAGCGAGCGATGACCGGCATGGCCGGCATCCGCCCCCGCGCCACCAGCCCGGACGGTGGGCTGCTGCCCGATCCCGAGCAGGACCGCGCCGACGCCCGCGTGACCGGCACCGCCACGCGCCCGACCGTGTCGCTGCTGATCCCCGCCGACACGTTCGCCGAGCTCCACCGCGCCCAAGCCGCGGCCACCGGCGAGGGGGCAGCGTTCGGCCTCAGCGGCGAGGACGAGCCCCGCGAATGCGCCGACCGCGCGGCCACACCGTCACGGCGGGCGGTGGAACCGGCCGCACTCGACGACGGCACCCCGGTCCCGATGTCGCAGGTGGCGCGGATCCTGTGCGACAGCGAGATCGCCCGCATCGTCCTCAACGCCGAGGGCCTGCCCCTCGACCTGGGCCGCTCCCAGCGCCTGTACACCGGGGCGCAGCGCCGCGCCGTCATCGTCCGCGACCGGGCCTGCGCCTGGAACGGGTGCGACGTGCCCGCCGCGTTCTGCGAGGTCCACCACATCCGCTGGTGGGACCGCGACCTCGGACCCACCTCGGTCGACAACGGCGTCCTGCTCTGCTCCCACCACCACCACGTCGTCCACCAGCACGACCTGCACATCACCCGACTCCGACGCCCACCCAGCCCCACCATCCTCGGCGAACCCACCCGCTACCTCTTCCACCACCGCACCACCCACCACGTCATCAACGCCCCACCCCACTGGGCCGACCCACCCACCACCGACCCGCCGCGTGAGCCCGAACTCGACCACGACGCGCGGCATCGTCCGGAAGACGGGCGCCCGGGCGTGCCCGAGAGCGCCCAGGCAGGACGGGGCGAGCTGCTGCCGCTGCCCGCGGCAGGCTGACGGCGACGTCGGTGGGTGCTAGCTCATGCGGCGGGCGGGCGGGCTACCTCAGGTGGCGGGCGCGCCAGATCACCGCGAGCGCCGGGTCGCCCGACGGGCTCGGCTCGACCCGCACGACCGGGTAGCCCTCGCGCTCGTAGAACTCCCCCGCCCTCGCGTTGCCCGCGAAGTGCTCGATCCACAGCCGCTCGGTGTCCGCCGGCAGCCGGTCGACGACCGCCGCGAGCAGCCGAGGACCCAGGCCGCGGCCGCGGTGGACCGGGTGCACGTACAGCTTGTAGACCACCGGGTCCGGGCCGGCGAACCCGTACTGGGCCACCCCGACCAGCACTCCCCCGGCCTCCGCGACGACCAGCCGACCCGCCGCGACGGCGGCCGCGATCGCGTCCCGGTTCCACCAGCGCCGCACCTGGTCGGCCGCTGCGGCCTCGCCGATGAGCGGCGCGTAGTGCGCCGGGATGTGCTCCTCGCCGAACCGGCACACCGCGGCCACGTCGCCTGCCAGCGCGTCGCGCACGGTCAGGGCCAGGCCGAGCTCGAACCGGCGCAGCACCGCGTACGGCGGGAACGTCGACCGCTCCGTGACGTCCGTGGGCTCCCACCCGTGCCGCTGGTAGAAGCGCACGGCGCGGTGGTTCTCCTCGAACACCCGCAGCCACGCCCGGGCGTGGCCGGCCGCGGCGAGGTGCGCGACCACCTCGTCGTGCGCGGCGTCGGCCAGGCCGCTCCCCCACGTGTGGCGGGCCGTCCCGAAGTGCAGCAGCTCGTCGCCGCGGGTCGCCGCGAAGCCGGCCACCTCGCCGTCGTGCACGACGACGAAGCAGTCCACGCCCGGGTCGGCCAGCTCAGCCTCCCACCGGGCGCGGATAGACTCCGTCGGGAACGGGAAGCGGTCCTGCGGGAAGATGTGGGCCAGGCCCACCACGGCGCCCTCGCGCTGGACCTCGAGCAGCGCGTCGAGGTCGGCGAGGGAGAGCGGGCGCAGCACGGGCACCCGGCCACGCTAGCGGCCACCCGATCAGTTCCCGCGGCGACGGAGGTCGACCCACCCGACGAAGGGAGCACTTCCGATGCCTCAGACCCGTACGCTCGACGTCCCCGGCGCCACGCTGACCTACGACCTGCACGGCGAGCCCGGGGCGGCCAGGCCCCTGCTGCTCGTCGGGCAGCCCATGGCCGCCGACGGGTTCACCACCCTCGCCTCGCACTTCCCCGACCGGCTGGTCATCACCTACGACCCGCGCGGCCTCGGCCGCAGCGCCCGCCACGACGGCGGCACGCAGCACGACCCCGAGCAGCAGGCGGACGACCTCCACCTGCTCGTCGAGCACGTCGGGGCGGGCCCCCTCGACGTGTTCGGCAGCAGTGGTGGCGCCGTGACCGCGCTGGCCCTCACCACCCGGCACCCGGCCGACGTCGGCGTCGTCGTCGCGCACGAGCCGCCGCTCATGGGCTACCTGCCCGACGCCGAGGCCGTGCTCGCGGCGAGCCGTGCCGTCACCGAGACCTACCTGGCCAGGGGCTGGGGCGCCGGGATGGCCGCGTTCATCGCGATGACCTCGATCGAGGGCGAGCTGCCCCCCGACTTCACGCTCGAGGTGCCCGACCCGGCCACGTTCGGGCTGCCCACCGAGGACGACGGCTCGCGCGACGACCCCCTCCTGGGCGGGTCGTCCGCGCCCGTCACCGAGTACCGGCTCGACGCGGACGCTCTCAAGGGGCGGGTCGTCGTCGCCTACGGCGAGGCGACCCCGCAGACCATGACCGCGCGCGCCGCGCGCGCCGTGGCCGAGGTGTTGGGGGTGCCCGCCACGGCCTTCCCCGGCGACCACGGCGGGTTCCTGGGCGGCGAGTACGGGCAGGTCGGCGAGCCCGAGGCGTTCGCGAGCCGGCTGCGCGAGGTCCTCGGCGGCTGAGGCTTCCGGACGGCGAACGTCCGGAACCCGCCGTAGCGTGCCCGCATGGCACTCGCGCGCTACCCCAGCATCGTCATCGACTGTCCCGACCCCCGGGCCCTCGCGGACTTCTACGCCGGCCTGCTCGGCTGGCAGGTGGAGCCCAAGGAGGACTGGACCGACATCCGGGCCGACTACGGGCAGGTCATCTCGTTCCAGGGCGTGGCGGACTACCGCCCGCCGCGCTGGCCCACCCAGGAGGTGCCGCAGCAGATGCACCTCGACCTCATGGTCGACGACCTCGACGAGGCCGAGCGCGAGGTGCTCGCGCGGGGCGGGACCAAGGCCGACGACCAGCCGGGCGAGACCTTCCGGGTCTTCCTCGACCCGGCCGGCCACCCGTTCTGCCTGTGTCTCGACTAGGGCCGGCCGGCCAACCGCAGGCGGACCCGCACGACGTCGCCCACCTCCACGCCCTCGGCGCGCCGCACCGCGGCCTTGACGGGGAGCAGGTAGCCGCTGTCCTTCGGGAAGAGCGACGTGGTGAACGTCGTCGCGCCGACGCGGGCCGTCACGGGGATGCAGCCCCAGCCGTAGGTGACCAGGCCCGCCACGGCCGCGATCTCGGCCGCCTCGGCGGGCGGCACGACGACGAACACGTACGGCGCCGGGCCGCGCCACTCGACCACGTCGCCGTCGAAGGCGAGCTCCATGGTCGGAGCGTCGGCACGGCTCACTGCGGCGGGTCCTCCCCCACGAGGCCGTCGATCGCCTCGCGGAACAGGTCGGCGTGCCCGGTGTGCCGGGCGTACTCCTCGTGCAGGTCGACGAGCAGCCAGCGCATCGTGGGCGTGCGACCCTCGCCCCAGTCCCAGGCGGAAGGACGGTCCGGGCCGCCGTCGGCGAGCAGCTCGGCCAGCACGGCCCGCGACTTCTCGACCGCGGCGAGCCACCCCGCGTAGAGCACCTCGGGCGGGTCGTCCGCGGCGGAGCGCCAGTCCCACTCGGGGTCGTCCGCCAGGGGCCGCCACACGGCGGGCCACGGGCGGCCCAGCCACTTCACCTCGCGCTGCTCGTCCTCGACGCGGGTGAGGTGCTTGACCAGGCCGCCGAGCGTCATCGCCGACGGCGGGAAGGGACGGCGCAGCGCCTCCGCGTCCAGGCCACCGACCTTCCAGGCGAACTGGGCCCGGCTGCGCTCGATGCCGAAGACGAGCATCTCGGCCTCGCCGGCGTCGAGGCCGGGGAACGGGATCTTCGTGGGCAGGTTCATGGCGGCACGCTACGGTGCATTCCGGACGAGTCCCTTCCGGAATGGAAACCCATGCTGCCCGACGCCGGTCCCCTCGCCCGAGCGCTGCTCGCCCTCGAGCTCATCCAGGCAGGGCCGGGCATCACCGCCGAGCGCCTCGGCGAGCGGCTCGGCGTGAGCGAGCGGGCGGCGCGCCGCTACGTGGGCGCGCTGCGCGAGGCGGGGATCCCCGTCGTCGCCACGCGCGGCCCGTACGGCGGCTACCGGGCCGGCCGCGGCCTGCGCCCGCCGCCTCTCGTGTTCACGGCGAACGAGGCGCTCGCGCTGGTCATGGCCGTGCTCGACGGGCACCACGCGGTGGGCGACCCGGGCGAGCCGGTCGGCAGCGCACTCGACAAGCTGCTCCGTGTGCTCCCCGAGCCCGTCACCGCGGCCGCCGAGGCCGTGCGCCGCACCGCCGCCGCCGCGCCCGACCGCGCCGCCGCCCGGCCCGACCCCGGGACCACCGCGACCCTCGTCCAGGCCTGCGCCGACCGGCGGCGCGTGCGCATCGGCTACCGGTCCGAGGCCGGGACCGAGTGGACGGTCGAGGCGGACCCGTGGGCCGTCGTCGTGCGGCACGGGCGCTGGTACCTGCTGTGCTCGACGGGGCTGGGCACCCGCACCTACCGCGTCGACCGGGTGACCAGCGCCGACGTCCTCCCGACCACGTTCACGCCGCCCGCGGGGCTCGACCCCGTGGCGGCGCTCGAGGAGGCGCTGGGCGCGGGCTGGGAGTACGCGGCCGAGGTGCTCGTCGACGCGCCGCCCGAGGCGCTCGGCGACCTGCCGCGCACGCTCGGCCGGGTGCAGGGCGAGGCGGCCGGCAGCCGCCTCGTCGGCACGACGAGCAACCCGGAGTGGTACGTCCGCCAGCTGGCCGCCGTCCGCCACCCGTTCCGGGTCGTCGGCGGGCCCGAGGTCCGCGCCGCCGCGCGCGACCTGGCTGCGCGGCTCGCCGCGGCGGCCGGCGGGGACTTCACCTCCTGACCCGCGCACGGAGCCCGCCGGGGCGTGGCACCATGCGGGCCATGTCGCGCCGAGGGGGCCGTCGTCTTGCGTCGATCGGGCTGACGATCGGGCTGACGATCGGGCTGCTGGCACCGCCGGCGGGTGCGCTCGCCGCACCCGCCGCCCAGGCCGAGGACCTCACGCCCGGCCTGCGGATCGAGGAGGCGGTGACGTACACGGTGGACCTGTCGGCCGCCGTCGTGCACGTCACGCACGTCGTCACGCTGACGAACGAGACGCCGGACGAGGTCAGCGGGGGCTGGATCACGGAGTTCTTCTTCCCCGAGTACGCGGTGGCCGTGCCGCCGAGCGCCACGAACCTCGCCGCGCGGCGCGACGGCCCCGGGCGCCTCGGCGTCCGGCTCGAGCCGGCGGAGGGCAGCTTCGCGACCGCCGTCGTCGACCTCGTGCCCGACCTCCGCTACGGCCGCACGCAGACCGTCCAGGTCACCTACGACCTGCTCCCCCAGCCGCCGCGCTCGGGCGCGCTCGCCCAGGTCAACCAGGCGTTCGCGACGTTCCCCGTGTACACGACGGCCGACCCCGGCCTCGCGACCGTGACCGTGAGCGTGCCGGTGGGGCTGTCGGTCGACGTCGTCGGCTCGACGATGCAGAGCACGGTCGCCGACGGCCGCCTCGTCTACACGGCGTCGGCGATCGCCGACCCCGCGCAGTGGTGGGCGATGGTCGTCGTGCGGGACGACGACGCGCTCGTCGGGCGCCTCGTGTTCTTCGACGACATCGGCGTCCACGTGCAGGCGTGGCCGGGCGACACCGAGTGGCTCGACTTCACGGCGGACCTCGTCGAGCGCGGGCTGCCCGCCCTCGAGGCCGCGATCGGGCGGCCGTGGCTCGTGCACGGCCAGCTCGAGGTCGTCGAGACGTCCGCGCCCTACGTGTACGGCTACGGCGGCTGGTACCGGCACGACAGGTCGCTCATCGAGGTCGGCGACGACCTCGACCCGCACGTCACCCTGCACGAGATGGCGCACGCCTGGTTCAACGCCGAGGCGCTCGACAGCCGGTGGCTCACCGAGGGCCTCGCGAACGAGTACGCCGCGCTCGCGATGGCCGAGCTCGGGCTCGAGCGGCCGGAGCCGTCGGACCTGCCCGAGCAGGGCCGGGTCCCGCTCAACGCCTGGGCCGACTTCGACCTGGACGACCCGGAGACGCCCGAGCGGGAGGCGTACGGCTACGCGGCGTCGTGGTGGCTGGTGCACGCGCTCGTCGCGGAGCTCGGGCCGGACGGGGTGTCCGACGTCGTCCAGGCGGCCATCGAGCGCGTCTCGCCCTACCCCGGGGCGGGGACCGGGGCCCTGACCCGGGTGCCGGACTGGCGGACCGCGCTCGACCTGTTCGAGGAGGCCGGCTCCACGACGGCGGAGCAGCACTTCCGCGACCTCGTCGTCACACCGGAGGAGGCGGCCCTGCTCGACGCGCGCGCCGCCGCCCGGGCGGAGTACGCCGAGCTCGTCGAGGCGGGCCGCGGGTGGGCGCCGCCCGCCGTCGTGCGGCGCGCCATGACCGACTGGGAGTTCGACGCGGCGACCGCGGCGATGCCGGCCGCCGCCGAGGCCTTCGCGCGGCGGGACGCCGTGGCGGAGCGCCTCGCGGCCATCGGCGAGGAGCTCTCCGACGAGGTCCGCGAGGACGTCGAGGCCGCGGGCGACGTCACGACCCTGCGCGGCGTGGTGACCGCGCTGGGCGAGGCCGCCGACGCCGTCGTCGAGGGCACGACGGCGGTGCGCGACGCGAACGTCCTGGCGCGGCTGGGCATGCTCGTCCTCGACGCGGACGAGGAGGCGGAGCGGGCGCGCGCGGCCCTCGCCCGGGCCGACTACGACGCGGCCGAGCGGGCGGGGCGGGCCGCCGCCGACGGCGTCGGGACCGCGACGGCCGCGGGCGGCGGTGCGATCGGCGTGGTCCTGCTCGCCGGCGGGCTGCTCGTGGTGCTCCGCCTGCGCCGGCGCGGACGGCGCCGGCCGCCCGAGGGCGAGGCGCCGGCCGAGCAGCCGACCGTGCAGCCGGCGATCCTGTAATTGCGGAGGCGGTGGCCATGGACCGGCTCACCCGCCTCTCCCCGCAGCGGGCGGCCGCGCTCATCCGGCGGAAGATGGCGGAGCTCAGCTAGGGCTCGACCGCGTCGGCGTCCTCGCCTACGGTCGGGCGGATGGACGTCATCCTCATCCCCGGCTTCTGGCTGACCGCCGAGTCGTGGGCGCCCGTCGTGCCCGCGCTCGAGTCCGCGGGCCACCGCGTACGTGCGCTCACCCTGCCCGGCAAGGGACCCGAGGGCGGCGCGGCCGAGGTCGGGCTGGCCGACCACGTCGCCGCGGTCGTCGCCGCCGTGGACGAGGCGGAGGGCCCCGTCGTCCTCGTCGGCCACAGCGGCGGCGGCGCGATCGCCCACGCCGCGGTGGACGCGCGGCCGGACCGCGTGGCGCGGGTCGTCTACGTCGACGCCGTGCCGCTCGGCGACGGGAGCGTCATCAACGACCAGCTCCCCGTCGTCGACGGCGTGATCCCCCTGCCCGACTGGTCGGTGTTCGGCCCCGAGGACCTCATCGACCTCGACGACGAGCTGCGCGCCCGGTTCCGCGCGATCGCGGTGCCGGAGCCGGCGCGGGTGGCCACCGACCGGCAGGTGCTGCGCGACCCGCGGCGGTACGACGTGCCGATCACCGTCATCACGTGCCAGTTCCCGGCGACCGACCTGCGCGACCTCATGAACGCCAACCACTGGTACACGGCCGAGCTGGCGCGTGTGAAGGACGTGCGCTTCGTCGACCTGCCCACCGGCCACTGGCCGCAGCTGACGAGGCCCGCCGAGCTCGCCGACGCGATCGTCGCGGCGATCGGCTAGCCGGTCGGCTTCCCGGCCTCGTCCACGGCCGCCTCGACGGCCGCCTCCACGTGCCAGTTCTCCGCCGTCTGGAGCACCCAGAACACGACGAAGAGCACGAGGAGCACCGCCTCGACGACGAGCACCGTCGCGAACCACTCCTCCAGCGGCGTGAGCGCCGCGAGGCCGAGGTAGACGACCGCGAGGACGATGACGGCGACCATGAGCCCGCTGATCGCCCGGTAGGCGCGGCCGTAGCTGCTGGGGGCCAGCACGGCCACCTCCTCCCGCTCGCGCACCTCGCGGCCGGCGCGCCACGCGACCGCGGCGATGCAGCAGAAGAACGTGATCGCCGCGGCGTAGTGCGCCACGACGAGGAACGTGTCCCGCGCGAGCACGAACACCGCGACGAACACCACCCACACGCCAGTGGCCGCCACGAGCCCGGTCCGGATCGCGCGGTCGCGCCGGCCGGCCCGGCCCGCGCTGAACCAGGCGAACGCCACGCCGACCGCGCCCACGACGGCGAGCGCCGCGATGTTGTTCGCGACCGCGGGCACGAACTCCTCCGGCACGCAGCGCGCCACCCCGGGCGGGCACGCGTGGCCGCCCTGGCCGGGCTCGAGCGGCGTCGGGACCAGCGCGACCACCGGCGCGAGCATCCCGGCGAGGTCGAGGAGCGTGTCCTCCCAGCCGGTGCGCCCCTTGATGGCGACGAGCGCGGGACCCGTGGCGAGCAGCGCGCCGACGAAGATGCTGCGGACCGGCGAGTAGTAGTACCCGCTGATCGAGCCGTACCGCTCGCCCTCGCCCCACACCATCTCGATGACGAGCGCGGCGCCGAGCAGCAGCGCGAGGCCGACGATGGCGACGCGCAGGTAGCGGTACGTCTTGCGGCTGATCTCGTCGACGACGGCGGCCGGGCCGTCGTGCGTCCGCGTGCTCTCCCCCATGGCCCCCCCTTGCGGGGACCGTACGCGCGGGCGCGACGGCCGGGCAACGGCCGGACCGGTCAGCGGACGGCGGGCTCCGGCCGGCCGCGCAGGAACGCCATGACGTCCTCGGGCGCGAGCGGTCGGCTGAGGAAGTAGCCCTGGGCCTGGTCGCACCCCAGCCGGCGCACGGCGTCGAGCTGCTCGCGCGTCTCCACGCCCTCGACCACTGTCGTCGCCCCGATGGCGCGCGCGAGCTCGACGATGAAGCGCACCATCGCCTCGTCGTCGGGCAGGCGGCTGACGAACGACCTGTCGATCTTAAGCACGTCGACGGGCAGGTCGCGCAGGTAGGCGAGCGAGCTGTACCCGGTGCCGAAGTCGTCGACGGCGACGCTCACGCCGAGGGCGCGCAGCTCGGAGAGGCGGCGCAGGCTCTGGTCGAGGTCGCGCATGAGCATGCTCTCGGTGATCTCGAGCTCGAGCGCGGCCGGCGGCAGGCCCTCGGCCTCGAGGACGCCGGCGACCCGGTCGACGCACCCGTCGTCGGCGAGCTGCAGCGCGGAGACGTTCACCGCGGCGACGAGGTCCAGGCCCGTCTCGTCCCGCCACCGCCGCACGCGCGCGCACGCCATCCGCAGCACGTGCTCGCCGAGCGCGAGGATGAGCCCGAGGTCCTCGGCGGTGGGGATGAAGGCGGCCGGGGGGACGTCGCCGACGCCGGGGCGCCGCCAGCGCGCGAGGGCCTCGAGCCCGACGACGTCGCCGCGCACGTCGCGGGGGTGCCCGTTCGTGGGGCCGAGCCGCACGACGGGCTGGAAGGCGACGCCGATCTGCCCGCGCTCGACGGCGGTGCGCAGCGCGCTCTGGAACTCCAGGCGGCCGGTCGCCGACGGGCGCCGCCGCGGGTCGAAGACGGCGACCCGGTCCCGGCCGGCGTCCTTGGCCTCGTACATGGCGACGTCGGCGTCCCGCAGGAGGCCGGCGACGTCCCGCTCCCCCGGGCGCGCGACGGCGACCCCGACCGACATCGTCGCGGTCACCGGCCGGTCCCCGACGAGGATCGGCTCGCGCATCACGGCGCACACCCGCTCGGCGATCGCGCTGGCCTCCGCGGCGTCGGCGACCGGCGCGCACAGGAGGGCGAACTCGTCCCCGCCGAGCCGCGCGACCGTGTCGCCCGTGCGCACCGCTTCGCCCAGCCGCTCCGCGACCACCTGCAGCAGCGCGTCGCCGCCCGGGTGCCCGAGCGAGTCGTTGACCGTCTTGAACCTGTCGACGTCGCAGAAGAGCACCGCGACGAGGTCGCGGGTGCGCTCGGCCTGGGCGAGCGCGACGGACAGGCGGTCGCGGAAGAGCGTGCGGTTCGGGAGCCCGGTCAGCGCGTCGTGCGTGGCCGAGTACGCGAGCGCCCGCTGCGCCTCGCGCTGCTCGGTGACGTCGACGACGGAGCTGCCCACCCCGAGCAGGCGCGGCCCGTCGCGCACGGGGAAGTAGCTGGAGGTCCACGAGCGGCCGTCGGCGGTGAGCTCGACGTCGTGGATGGGCCGGCCGGCGACGAGCGCGCGGTGCAGGTTGAGCCCGAGCGCGATCGGCAGGGCCTCCTCCTCGGTGACCGGGCGGCCGACGTGCTCCTCGGCGGGCTGGCCGGACAGGTCGGCGAGCGCGGGGTTGAGCCACCGCGCGCGCAGGTCGAGGTCCCAGTACCCGAGCCCGATCGGGGCGGCCTCGACGAACGTGTGCAGCGTGGCGAGCGCGCCGTCGCGCTCCGCCACGGCGTGGCGGAACGCCTGCGCGGCGACGTGGACGAAGCCCGCGATGAGCGCGAGCGCCACGGCCCGCAGGAGGGCGACGGGCAGGGGCCCGTCCGCGGCGTCGAACGGCAGCAGGAGCAGGTAGGCGAGCGGCACGACGACGGCGACCGCGCCGCCGAGCCGCGCGGGCAGGACGAGCGGGTACACGCTCGCGACGACGAAGTACCACAGCAGGACGTACCCGCTGCCGTCCTCGCGCAGCGCCATGAGCGTGAACCCGAGCACGAGCGTCACGGCCAGCCGGAACGTGACGGCGGCGTGCGACCGCCAGCCGAGGAGCCCGGCGAGGGCGAGCCCCGCGAGGACGACCACCGCGACGACGAACGGGGTGGCCGCGCGCTCGATCGCGACGACCTGGACGGCGACGCCGTGGGCGGCGAGGGCGAGCGGCGCCACCGGCTCCATGTGCCGGAGCAGGTCAGACGCTCCGGCCAGGCGCGCCTCGTCGCTGGCCATCGTCGCCCCCCTTCGCCGACTACGTCTTTTTGCACGTTATCGACCACTGGGATTATCGGTCGCCCCCTCGGGCGGGTGAATCGGCCCACGCCGAAACCCGACGCCGGGTGCGGCGGCGCCGTGCCAGGATGGTTCGGCCCCCCGAGAGGACTTGGCTGAGATGACCCGTGACACGGCGCCCCACCCGGCGACCGACGGTCCTGGCGACGTCCTCGTCGCCACCGACCTCGTACGACGCTTCGGCGACCTCGTCGCCGTCGACGGCGTCTCGTTCCGCATCGCCCCCGGCGAGACCTACGGGCTCCTGGGGCCCAACGGCGCCGGCAAGACCACGACGATCTCGATGGTCGCCGGGCTCCTCGCCGCCGACGCCGGCACCGTGACGATCCTCGGGCGGCCGGTGGGGCCGCACCGGATCGACGTCAAGCGCCACGTCGGCCTCGTGCCGCAGGACCTGGCGATCTACCCCGAGCTCAGCGCCCGCGAGAACCTCCTGTTCTTCGGCCGGCTGCAGGGCCTGGGCGGCAAGGAGCTGCGGCACCGCGTGGACGAGGTGCTCGAGATCGTCGGCCTCGCCGACCGCGCGAAGGACGCGACGAAGGAGTACTCCGGCGGCATGAAGCGCCGCCTCAACATCGGCATCGGGCTGCTGCACTCGCCGACCCTGCTCATCCTCGACGAGCCGACCGTGGGCGTGGACCCGCAGTCGCGCAACGCGATCCTCGAGTCGGTGGAGGCGCTGTCCGGCGAGGGCATGGCCGTCCTCTACACCACGCACTACATGGAGGAGGCCGAGCGCCTCTGCGACCGGATCGCGATCATCGACTCGGGCCGGGTGCAGGCGGAGGGCACGCGGGACGAGCTGGTCCGGCTCACGGGCGAGCTCGACCGGATCCGGCTGACCGGGACGGGCGACGTGGCGGCCGCGGCGGAGGCCGTGCGCGCGCTGGACGCCGTCGACCACGCCGACGCCGACCGGCACAGCCTGCTCCTCGTGGTGCGCGACGCGCCCACGGCCGTCGCGGCGATCGTCACCGCAGCGACAAGGGCCGGCATGTCGCTCGCCGACGTCGAGATCACGCGGCCGAACCTCGAGTCGGTGTTCCTGCACCTCACCGGCAAGGCGCTGCGGGACTGAGATGGGCCTGTCGTTCCGCCAGCTGCTCACGATGACCGGCTCGGACCTGCGCCAGCGGCTCCGGGACAAGTCGGTCGTCATCTTCGCGCTCGTCGTGCCGCTCGCCCTCATGTTCGTGTTCGACCTGACCTTCGGCGGGATGGAGCAGCTCGAGCTCGGCGACATCGAGGTCGCGGTCGCCGCGCCCGACGACGACGAGCTCGCCGCGGCCCTCGTCGGCACGGTGCGCGACCTCGATGTCGTGGACGTCGAGGTCGTCCCGGCCGCCGCCGACGAGGTCCGCCCCCTCGTCCGGTCGGGGCGGGCCGCGCTCGGCGTCGTCGTGCCCGAGGGGTTCGGCGCCGCGGTGACGTCCGGGCAGGAGGCGGTCGTCGACGTCGTCGAGGGCGAGAGCGCCGGGCTCGAGGGCCAGGTGGTCGTGGCCGTGCTCCAGGCGGTCCTCGACCGCGTCAATGCCGGCGCGCAGGCCGCCGCGGCGGGCGGGATCGCCGGCCTGCCCCCCGAGCAGCTCGAGGCGGTCGCGAGGTCGGTCGCCGAGGCCGCGCCGACGCTGGGCACGACGGAGGGCGAGACCTCGCGCGAGCAGCTGAGCTTCTCGGGCAGCCTCGTCGCGGGCCAGGCCGGGCTCTTCCTGCTCTTCACCGTCGGGTTCGGCGTGCTCGGGCTGCTCGAGGAGCGCGAGCAGGGCACGCTCGCGCGCCTGCGCTCGATGCCCATGCGGCCCGGCCTCGTCGTCGCCGCCAAGGCGCTGACCGCGTACGTGCTGGGCGTCGTCGCGACGGCCGTGCTCCTCACGGCGGGCAGCCGGTTCTTCGGCGTCGACTTCGGCTCCCCCGCCGCCGTCGGCGTGCTCGTGCTCGCCGTCGTCGCGGCGGGCGTGTCGCTCGTCTTCGTCGTCGCGCGCGTCGCCCGCACCGCGGAGCAGGCGCAGGTCGCGCAGTCGATCCTCGCGATGGTCCTCGGCATGTCCGCGGGCGCGTTCTTCCCCATCACGGCGGGCGGGGTGCTGGGCACGATCCTCGACCTCAACCCGATCGCCGCGTTCATGCACGGCCTCGGCATCACGAGCGGCGGCGGGGGCCTGGGCGACCTCGGGCAGCCGCTCGCGGTGATGCTCGGCTTCGCGCTCGTCGCCGCGCTCGCGTCGCGGCTGATCCCGGACCGGGGGGCGGCGTCATGAGGACGGCCCTGGCCATCACGAACGTCGAGCTGCGGCGCTTCCTCGCCGACCGCTCGAACATCTTCTTCGTCTTCGTCTTCCCGCTCCTGCTCGTCCTGTTCATCGGCTCGCAGTTCGGCGGCGGCTCGTCCGGGCGGGTCGCGCTCGTCGGGGCCGGCGACCTCGCCGACGACCTCGTCACCGCCCTCGAGTCCGACCACGTCGGCGTCACCCGGGTCGGCCTCGACGAGGGACGCGAGCTGGTCGCGCGCGGCCGGGCGGACGTCGCCGTCGTCGTGCCCGCGGAGGCGAACGGGGCGTACGCGGCGGGCGAGGACCTCACGGTGCAGGTCGTCGTCGGGAACCAGGCGCAGTCGCAGACGACCGAGCAGCGGGTGGCGACCGCGCTGGGCGACCTCGCCCTGCGGCAGGGCCAGGTCGCCGCGCTCGCGGGCGCGGGGCTGGACGCGGAGGCGGCCCGCGCGGCCCTCGCCGCGGCGGGGGCGCTGGTGCAGCCGGCGCGCCTGGAGGTCACCAACGTCTCGGAGATCGCGCAGGAGTTCGCCGGGCTCGGCCAGTTCGACTACGGCGCGACGAGCAACCTCATCCTCTTCGTCTTCCTCATCTCGCTCGCCGGGTCGACGACCCTCATCCAGTCCCGGCGGCTGGGCGTGACCCGGCGCACGCTCGCGGCGCCGGTCTCGACGGGGCAGGCCGTGGGCGGGCAGGCGCTGGCGCGGCTGGCCATCGCCTCCTTCCAGGGCGCGTACATCATGGCCATGTCGTCGCTGCTCTTCGGCGTGGAGTGGGGGAACGTGGCCCTCGCGCTGCTCATCCTCGTGGTGTTCGCGCTCGTCGCCGCCGGGGCCGCGATGATCGTGGGCTCCGCGATCGACAACGAGGCCGCGGCGGGCGGGCTCGGCGTCGGGCTCGGGCTCGTGCTGGGCGCGCTCGGCGGCGCGATGTACCCGATCGAGCTGTTCCCGGACACCCTGCGCAGGGTGGCGATGGCGACCCCGCACGCGTGGGCCTCGCAGGCGTTCGCGGACATCCAGCGGCACGGACGCGGGCTGGTGGAGATCCTGCCCGAGCTCGGCGTGCTCGCCGCCTACGCCGCCGTGCTGATCGCGATCGGGGCCTGGCTGCTGCGCCGGAGCCTCGCCCGCGCGATCTAGGCCGCCCGTGCGCTGCGACTACTACGACGCCGGCGTGTGTCGGTCGTGCGCGTGGCTCGAGCTGCCGTACGCGGAGCAGCTCGCGCGCAAGGCCGAGCACGCCCGGCGGACCCTGCCGGGCGTGCGGGCGTGGCTCCCCCCGGTCCGCTCGCCGGAGGAGGGGTACCGCAACAAGGCGAAGATGGTCGTGGGCGGCTCGGTGGACGCGCCCGTGCTGGGCATCCTCGACGCGCACGGCCGCACGGTGGACCTGCGCGCGTGCGGCCTGCACACCCCGGGCATCCGGGCCGCGCTGCCCGTGCTCGCGGAGCACGTCACGCGCGCGGCCCTCGCGCCCTACGACGTCGCGGCGCGCCGCGGCGAGGCGAAGTACGTGCTCGTCACGGAGTCGCCCGACGGCGAGCTCATGGTCCGCTTCGTCTGCCGCTCGACCGAGCCCCTCGCCCGGCTGCGCAAGCACCTGCCGGCGCTGCAGGCCGCGCTGCCCGCGCTGCGGGTCGCGACGCTCAACGTGCAGCCGCGCCCGGCGGCGGTCCTCGAGGGCGAGCGCGAGGAGGTGCTGACCGCGCAGGACTGGCTGCCCATGCGCGTGGGCGGGGTCGAGCTGGTCCTACGCCCGCAGAGCTTCTTCCAGACGAACACGACCGTCGCCGCCGAGCTGTACGCCCAGGTGCGCGCGTGGGTGGACGAGGTCGACCCGCGGAGCGTGTGGGACCTCTACTGCGGCGTCGGCGGCTTCGCGCTGCACTGCGCGGACGGAACGCGGGACGTCGTCGGCGTGGAGACGTCGGCGGAGGCGGTCGCGGGGGCCACCGCGGCGGCCGAGCGCGCGGGGCTGGCCGCGCGGTTCGTCGCGGGCGACGCGACGGCGTTCGCCCGGGCCGCGGCGGCCGCGCCGGACCTCGTGGTGGTCAACCCCCCGCGGCGCGGGATCGGCGATCTCGCGGGCGTGCTCGAGGCGTCGGGCGTGCGCCACGTCGTCTACTCGAGCTGCAACGTCGCGTCCCTCGCGCGCGACCTCGCCGCGATGCCGTCGCTCGTGCCGGTCCGGGCGCGCGTGCTCGACATGTTCCCACAGACGGCCCACTACGAGGTCGTCGCGCTCCTGGCGCGCGCGAGCGCGTCGGGCGGGGGTGGCACACTCGCGGGATGACGCCTGCGGCGCGGCGCACCGTGCGGATCTACCTCGTGCTGGTCGCCGGCAACACGCTGGCCGCGTCGCTGATCTGGGGCATCAACACGCTGTTCCTCCTCGACGCGGGGCTCAGCAACGCCGGCGCGTTCGCCGCGAACGCGCTTTTCACGCTCGGCATGGTGCTGTTCGAGATCCCCACGGGCGTCGTCGCCGACGCGCGGGGGCGCCGCGCGTCGTTCCTGCTCGGCGCGCTCGTGCTCGCCGCGGGGACCCTCGCGTACTACGGCCTGTGGGCGGTGCGCGGCCCGTTCTGGGGCTGGGCGGTCGTCTCGGTGCTGCTCGGCCTGGGTTTCACGTTCTTCTCCGGGGCGACCGAGGCGTGGCTCGTCGACGCCCTCGCCGCGCACGGGCACACCGGCTCGCTCGAGGCGGTCTTCGGCCGCGCGCAGGTGGCGGGCGGCGTCGCGATGCTCGTCGGCGCCGTCGGCGGCGGCGTGCTCGCGCAGACGACGTCGCTGGGCGTGCCCTTCCTCGTCCGCGTGGGCGCGCTGCTCGTCGTCGCGGGCGTCGCCGCCGTCTGGATGCGCGACGTCGGGTTCGCGCCCGACCGGACGACGCCGCCCGGGCAGGCCGTGCGGGCGATCCTCACCGCCTCGCTGCGGCACGGCCTCGGGCACCGGCCCGTGCGGTGGCTCATGCTCGCGGCGCCGTTCGTCTCCGGGGTCGGCTTCTACGCCTTCTACGCGATGCAGCCCTACCTCCTCGAGCTCTACGGCGACGAGGGGGCCTACGCCGTCGCCGGGCTCGCGGCCGCGATCCTCGCGCTGACGCAGGCGGCCGGGGGCGCGCTGTCGCCGCTGCTGCGACGGCTCGTCGCCCGGCGCACGACGGCGGTCATCGCCGCGACGATCGGCGCCGCCGCCGCGCTCGCCGCGCTCGGCCTCACGCGCTCGTTCGCCGTGGCGATCGCCCTTCTGGTCGTGTGGGGACTGGTCGACGCCGCGGCGCTGCCGGTGCGCCGGGCGTACCTCAACGACCTCATCCCCTCGCGCCAGCGGGCGACCGTGCTCTCGTTCGAGTCGCTCATGGGCAACGTGGGCGGCATCGGCATCCAGCCCGCGCTCGGCCGCGTCGCCGACCTGCGGGGCTACGGCGCCTCCTACCTGGCCGGCGCCGCCCTGCAGCTGCTCGCCGTACCCTTCCTCGTGCTGAGCCGGCGCGAGCGCCACCCCGCCGACCGCGGGGTCCGGGCGGCCGGCGCGGAGGCGGAGGGCTGAGCGTGCCGCACGCGGTCGAGTTCGAGGCCGAGCTCTGGCGCTGGGACGCGCGCCGGACGGACGCGTGGTTCTTCGTCTGGATGCCGACCGACCTCGCGGACGAGCTGCTCGAGGCGGGCGAGCACGTGGCGCGGGGCTTCGGCTCGCTCCGCGTGGAGGTGACGATCGGCGCCACGACGTGGCGGACGTCGATCTTCCCCGGCCGGGAGACGTTCGTGCTGCCCGTCAAGCGGGCCGTCCGGGAGGCCGAGGGGCTCGCCGAGGGCGACCGCCCGCGCGTCCGGCTCTCCCTCGTCGACGCCTGACGTCACCCGTTCGGCCTACGTCCGGGACCCGGGCGGCCTCACCCGCTCAGGACCGGCCGCGGGCCACCGATGGAAGGTCGTGACCGGGCACGGGCCAGACGCGCGTGCGCACCGACTGGTGCGCTTCCTCGGCGCGCTCGCCGACTGCGCGGACCCCGCGGCCACGGCCCGGGCCGCGGCCGCCGCCGCGCGCGAGCTCGTCGGGGCCGACGCCGCCGCCGTGCACGCCGGCGACGTGCGCGCCGCCAGCGGCGAGCTCGGCGCGGACGCCGTCGTCGCCGAGTGGGCGACGTCCTCGACGGGGCGGCTCGCGGTGAGCCGCGCGAGCGGGGCGTTCGACGAGGAGGACACCGCCCTCGTGCACGCCATGGCCGAGGCCCTCGGCCTCGCCCTGGACCGCGTCCGCGCGCACGACCGCGCGGAGCGCCAGCAGCGCGTGCTCGCGACCCTCATGGAGATCCAGGCCGCGATCGCGCGCGGCGAGCCGCTCACCGCCGTCCTGCACGCGATCACCGAGGGGGCGGCCGCGCTCCTGGGCCGGCCGGTGCGGCTGGCCGACGACGCGACGGCACCCCACGCCGCGCCGGTGGTCGTCCACGAGGAGCCCGCCGGGGCCCTCGTCGTCGACGTGCCCGACGGCGAGCCCTTCGCCGAGCAGGACCTCCTCGAGGCGTTCGCCGCGCACGCGAGCCTCGCGCTCACCGAGGCCCGCACGTTCGAGGCGATGCAGGACACGTTCTGGGACCCGCTGACGGGCCTGCCGACACGCCAGCTCCTCGTCGACCGGCTGCGCACCGCGCTGCGCGGGCCCGACCCGGCGGTGTCGGTGTTGCTCCTGCACCTGGCCCGGTTCGGGGCGGTCAACGAGGTGCTCGGCCGGGCCGCGGGCGACGAGCTGCTCCAGCAGGTCACCGGCCGCCTGCTCGACGCCGTGACCCCGGAGGCCACGGTCGCGCGCCTCGGCGGCGGCGACTTCGCGGTCCTCCTCACGGGCGCCGAGCCGGGCGAGGCCGAGGCCACCGCGCGGGACGTCATCGCCGCCGTCGAACAGCCCTTCACGGTGCACGGCACGCTCGTGCACGTGGGCCTGTCCATCGGGGTCGCGCACGGGCGCGGCGGCGGCCCCGAGGAGCTGCTCAGCGACGCGGACGTCGCCGGGTACCGGGCGCGGGTGAGCGGCAGCGGCACCGTCGTCACGTACGACGACGAGATGCGGGCCGCCCTCCTCGACCGCCTCGAGATGCAGGCGCACCTGCAGACGGCGCTCGAGCGGGACGAGCTGGCGCTGCACTACCAGCCCATCGTCGAGCTGGACACGGGACGCTCCACCGGCGTCGAGGCGCTCATCCGGTGGACCCACCCCGCCCGGGGGCCCGTGCCGCCGTCGGACTTCATCCCGATGGCGGAGCACACCGGCGCGATCGTGCCGATCGGGCGGTGGGTCCTGCGCACGGCGTGCCGCGAGGTCGCACGCTGGCGGCGGTTCGCGCCGGACCTGACCATGAACGTCAACGTCTCGGCGCTGCAGCTGCGCGACCCGTCCTTCCCCGCCGACGTGCGGGCCGCGCTCGACGAGTCGGGCCTGCCCGGCGACGCGCTCATCCTGGAGATCACGGAGAGCGCGCTGCTGGGCGACGACGAGCGGACGCTCGCCGGCCTGCAGGCGCTCAAGGAGCTCGGGGTCGCCGTGGCCCTCGACGACTTCGGCACCGGCTACAGCGCGCTGGGCTACCTGCGCCGCTTCCCCGTGGACATCCTCAAGATCGACAGGTCGTTCGTCTCGGGCGACGGCAGCGACGGCGACGGCCAGCAGCTCGTGCGCACGATCATCGAGCTCGGCCGGGCGTACCGGCTCGAGGTCGTCGCCGAGGGCATCGAGGACGAGGAGCAGCGCCAGCGCCTGCTCGCGCTCGGCTGCCGGGTCGGCCAGGGCTACCACTTCGCCCGGCCCGCGGCCCCCGAGGCCATCGAGGAGCACCTCGCGACGGTCCACCCGCTCGTGCCGCGGCCGCGTCCGGCGGCGTGTCAGACCCCTGGCGCGCAGGTCCCCCGGCCGAGCTCGGCGAGGCCGGCGCGGTCCCCGTCCTCGTAGGAGACGTGCGTCCCGCTGTCCTGCGGGTGCATGAGCTGGCTCTCGTCGGTGACGTGGTCGAGCCCGACGAGGTGCCCGAGCTCGTGGTGCAGCACGGACACCCAGGCCGGCTGCCCGGTCGGGTCGCGCGGGTAGCGCCGCAGGTCGGTGTCGAGGAAGACGAGGCCGGACACCCGCACGTGCGCGCCGCTGACGGGGTCGATGTCGGTGTGGCTCATGGCCAGGCCGACGACGTCGCCCTCGAGGTCGGCGAGGCCGTCGTCGTCGGTCCACGCCGCGAGGACGGGGGCCCACCGGTCGCCGTAGCGGTAGGGCTGGTACGCCTCGCGGTCGACGTCGGCGGGCTCGGCGGTCTCGCCGTCGTACACGAAGACGAGGCCCGTGGCCTCGGACAGGACGCCGAGGGCGTCGAGCAGCCCCTCCTCGAAGCCGTCGGGCGCCCCGGCGGGGTTGAGCACGACGTGCACGGGCCGGCACGGCGACCACGCGATGGGAACGAGGTGGCCGCGCAGCACCTGCGTGTCGAGGAACCGGTAGGAGGGGTGCTCGGGTGCCTCGACGGGCGCGGCGAGGCGGGTGTCGGCCTCCTCGAAGCCGGGCGTCGGGCTGGTGCGCTCGAGCGCCTCCGGGGTGGGCAGGCGGTCGGGGTCGGCGAGGCGGACGACGTCGGACGGGTCGCCGTCAGCGCGCAGCGGCGGGGCGTCCCGCCGGGTCAGCGCCGGGACGCCGACGACGATCACAACCATGACGAGGGCCCACACCACGACCGTGGCGAGGATCGTCGGGCCCCTGCGCCGGCGCACCGGGACGGGCGCCCAGGCCGGCGGCGGCGCCGGCGGCCAGCCCGCGGACGGGCCCGGCGGCCACGTCGGCTGCCGGGGCGGCGGCGCCGGCGACCAGGCGGCGGGCGGGGCCGGCGGGGGCGGAGACGGCCAGGCCACCGGTGGTGCTGCCGTCGGGGCCGCCGGGCCCAGCGGAGGAGGCGGGGGCGGCGCGGGCAGCGTCCCGGGGAGCCAGGTCGTGCCCGGGGCGGGCGGCGGGGGCGGGGGCGGCCCGGCGGGCGACCGGGCGGCCCACCGCCCTGCGTCGTCGTCCTGCGTGCTCACCACTGCCTCCCGCGGACGAACCTAGCCGACCGACCCCCGTTCGCACGGGCCGCCGCGCAGGTGCCACCGGTCGGGCGACCGGTCCGGGGCGTCCGCGCCGTCGGGCAGGCCGAGCCCGGGCAGCTCGATCTCCCACCGCACCGGGGCGGGCGCGTCGCGCCCCGCCGGCGCGGTCAGCCGGCCGGTCGCGAACCCGCCGCCGAACAGCAGGCCCGCGACGACGACGGCGCCGGCGACCACCGCGAGCATGGTGCCGCGGCGCGCCCAGCGCCCGTCCCCGGCCGGCGCAGCGGGCGGCGGAGCGGGCGGCGGACTGGGCGCGGCCGCGGGTGGCGGGGTGGGCGGGGACGGAGTGGTGGGTGCTGCGTCGTCGCTCATGGCGGCAGGCTGCCCGGCGCCGCTGCGGGCACGCTGTGCCGTGCCTGGGCGGCGGCTGTGGGTCAGCCCTTGACGAGGCCGCCGCCCACCCACTCCTTGATCGCGGCGACGTCCGCGGCCGAGAGCTCCATCCGCGCGCCCCGGCACAGCCCGACGACGTTCTCCGCCCACGTCTGGGCCAGGCGGCGCGCCGTCACCGGCTCACTGAGGTCGAGGCCCGCGTAGAGCACGCCCGCGATGACGGTGTTGACCGAGGCCCGCCCGATGGGTTCCCCCGCGGCCTGGCACGCGTCCCGCACCCGGCGGGCGGTCTCCGGCCGGTCGAACGGGTGCTCCGCGATGTCCGCCGCGAGCGCCTCGAGCAGCACCCGGTACCGCTCCGTGGGCAGGTTCGGGATGTCGGTGACCGCGACGACCTGGCGCTGCAGCGGGGGCAGGTCGACGCCCCCCGCGCCGGGCAGGTCGGCCTCGCTGAACCGCTCGGGGTCCCACACGAAGCCCTGCGCGGCGGCGACCTCGGGCACCGTGCGGCTCAGCCACGGGAAGAAGCTGCCCGCGCCGCCCCAGTCGGGCCCGAGCGTCGGGTCGGCCTGCTGCGCCGCCTGCGCCACCCGGCCGCCGTTGAGCGGCTGGTCGGCCGCGCGCACCATCCGCAGGACGGCGCGGCGCGCCGGGGTGCGGGGCACCGGGCCCGCCGCCGGGGCCTGCGCCGGCGCGACCGCCGCGACGTCCGCGACCGCGGGGTCGTCGACGGCCGGGGGCCGCACGAGCTCGGCGAGCTGGTCCGCGGTCACGACGGTGTCCGCCACGGCCCGGTAGGCGCTCGCGGCCGGGCTCGCCGTCACGATCGTCACGCGCCGGTCGGCGGCCCGGCAGCGCAGCGCGAGCGGCGTGAAGTCGGCGTCGGCGGAGACGATGACGAACTCGTCGTACCGCGTCGACGCCGCGAGCGCGTCCACCGCGTCGAGCACGAGGTTGATGTCCGCGGAGCTCTTGCCCTGCTGGGTCAGGGACGGGCAGTCGACCACCGTGAAGCCGGCCCGCGTGAAGTTCGGCCGGAACTGGCTGAACGCGGACGGGTTGAGGTAGCAGGCCCGGACGAGGAACCGGCGGGAGAAGTCGCCGTCCTCGTCGGTGCCCGTCTCGAGCGCCGCGAGCCAGTGCCCGGGCTCCCCCGCGAACGCGGCGGCCGCCTCCGGGTCGAGCCGGCGCAGCCCGAGGTAGACGTTGTCGAAGTCCACGAAGAGCGCGCAGCGCAGCCGCCGCGTCGTCTCGGTCGTCTCGGGCATCGGGGTCCTCTCAGCCGGCGCGCGCGGCGCGGATCGGATCGGGCAGGTCGTCGGGGTCGCGGAGCGGGACGTCCACGATGAGGAGGGCCTCGGCGTCGTACGGGCCCCGGGCGAGCACCTCGCCGTCGGGCCCGACGGCGAGCGAGCAGCCGATGCACCGGTGCCCGTCCCACGCGCCGCCGACGACGGGGCCGACGTTGCTCACGCCGACGACGGGCATGCGGTACTCCGTGGCGAGCGCCCGGTACGAGCCCAGCCACAGGTCGCCGTAGGGGTGGGCCGCCTCGTCGTGGTCGGGCGGCACGGCCCACGCCGACGGCGAGAGCAGGATCTGGGCGCCCATCTGCCCGAGCGCCCGGCCGAGGGCGAGCGAGGCGGGCAGGTTGTCCGCGCAGACGTCCAGGCCGACGACGCCCACCGGCGTCGCGGTCACGGCCAGGGACGTGCCCGGCGTGTACAGGGTCAGGGCGATGTCCAGCTCGGACACCTTGCGGTGCCGGGCGAGGACCGCGCCGTCGGCCAGCAGCACCGCGGTGTTGTGCAGCCGGTCGCCGTCCCGCTCGACGAGGCCCGCGGCGACGAGGACGCCCTCGGCGGCCGCGGCCAGGCGCGCCGTCGCGGGCCCCGGCACGGGCTGGGCGAGCGTGCGCGCGGACTCGTGGGTCCAGCCGAGGTCGAGGCACTCCGGCAGCACCACGACGGCGCACCCCGCGGCGGCGGCCGCGCGGACGACGTCGACCGCGCGGGCGAGGTTCGCCTCCGGCTCGCCCGGCTCGACGAGCATCTGCCCCATGCCGACCCGGACGCTCATGAACCGATTCTCCCCGATGAGTCCGCCGGGCGGCGCCGGTCGGTACGGGTGTCCCCTGGAGGGTCCCCACGACCGTCCCCGCGCACCGACCCGAGGAGTCCGCCATGGCCACGCGCCTCAACCCCTACCTGCACTTCACGGGCACCGCCCGGGAGGCGATCGCGTTCTACGCCTCCGTCTTCGGCGGCGAGCCGACCATCAGCACGTTCGGCGAGTACGGCCTGGGCGACGACACCGTCGCCGACCGGGTCATGCACGGCCAGCTCGACACGCCGTCCGGGCTGCTCCTCATGGTCTCCGACGCGATGCCCGACGACGTCGCCGACCACGGGGAGGGCACGATCTCCCTGTCGCTCAGCGGCGGCCCCGAGGACGCCGCGGAGATCCGCGGCTGCTGGGAGCGGCTGGTCGAGGGCGGGACCGTGGAGGAGCCGCTGGCGCAGGCCCCGTGGGGCGACACGTTCGGCATGTGCACCGACCGGTTCGGGACCCACTGGCTCGTGAACATCGGGGCCTGACCATCGGGGCCGCGAGCGACGCCTGAGCCGCCCCCGGGGCCGCCGCCGCAGTGCTTGACTGGTGCTGCGGTGCGGGCAGGGTCGCCCCGCCGCCGAAGGAGGCCCGATGACCACCGCCGTCGCCCCCACCGGTCGGGTGACCACCGCGGGCCCGCGGCCGACGCGGACCGTCACCTCCCCCGTCGACGGGTCCGCGCTGGGCGAGGTCCCGGTCTGCACGCCCGACGACGTCGCGCTCGCGGTCGAGCGGGCCCGGGCCGCGCAGGCGGCCTGGGCGGCGCTGCCCGTGGGCCGCCGCACCGCGGTCGCCCGCCGGTTCGCCGCGCTGCTGCTCGACCACGAGGAGGAGCTCCTCGACCTCATCCAGGCGGAGGCCGGCAAGGCCCGGCTGCACGCGTTCGTCGAGTTCGCCGACGTGCCGCTCACGGCGGCGTACTACGCGCGCACCGCGCCACGCCTGCTGCGGCCGCGGCGCCGCCGCGGCGCGATCCCCGTGCTCACCCGCACGCTCGAGCACCGCCGGCCGGTCGGCGTCGTCGGCGTCGTCTCGCCGTGGAACTACCCCCTGACGCTGGCCGTCTCGGACGCGATCCCGGCCCTGCTGGCGGGCAACGGCGTCGTGCTCAAGCCGGACTCGGCCACCCCGCTCACCGCGCTGCGGGCGGTCGAGCTGCTCGCCGAGGCGGGCCTGCCGGACGGCCTGCTGGGCGCCGTCACGGGCCCGGGCGCCGAGCTCGGCCCGGCCATGATCGACCGGGTGGACTACGTGATGTTCACCGGCTCGACGGCGACCGGGCGCGAGATCGCCGCGCGGTGCGCCGCCCGGCTCATCGGCTTCTCCGCCGAGCTCGGCGGCAAGAACGCCGCGATCGTCCTCGACGACGCCGACCTGGCCCGCGCGGTCGAGGGCGTCGTGGAGTCGTGCTTCGCCGGCGCCGGGCAGGTGTGCGTGAGCATCGAGCGGCTCTACGTGACCGACGGCGTGTACGACGCGTTCGTGCCGGCGCTCGTCGACCGGGTGGCACGGATGCGCGTGGGGCCCGGCCCGGACTGGGACGTGGAGATGGGCTCGCTCGTCAGCGCCGAGCGGCTCGCCGCGGTCGCCGCGCACGTCGAGGACGCGGTCGCCAAGGGCGCCCGGGTGCTCGTCGGCGGGCACCCGCTGCCCGAGGCCGGCCCGTACTTCTACGCGCCCACCCTGCTCACGGACGTGCCCGACGACGCCCGGCTGGCCCGCGAGGAGACGTTCGGGCCGGTGGTGGCCGTCTACCGGGTGGCCGACGCCGACGAGGCGGTCGCCCGGGCGAACGACACCGAGTACGGGCTCAACGCGAGCGTGTGGTCCCGCCGGCACGGGCCCGCCGTGGCCGCCCGGCTGCGGGCGGGGACGGTGAACGTCAACGAGGGCTACGTCGCCGCGTGGGGCTCGCACGACGCGCCGATGGGCGGCATGGGGCAGTCCGGCGTCGGGCGGCGGCACGGCGCCGAGGGCCTGCTCAAGTACACCGAGGCGCAGACGGTCGCCCAGCAGCGCCTCCTGCCCGCGGCCCCGTCGGGGCCGCTCGCCGGGGCGCGCTACCCGGCGGTCATCCGGCCGTCCGTCCAGGTGCTGCGGAGGCTGCCGTGAGCGGCACGCGCCTGGCTGGCGCGCGGGTCCTCGTCACCGGCGGCGGCAGCGGGCTCGGCCGGCGGCTGGCGATCGGCGCGGCGCGGCGGGGCGCGACGCCCGTCGTCTGGGACCTGTCGGCCGAGCGGGCGCACGCGGTGCGGGACGACATCCGCGCGCACGGGCTCACGGCGGAGGCGCACGTCGTCGACGTCACCGACCGCGCGGCCGTGCGCGAGGCCGCGGCGGCCACGGGCGACGTCGAGGTGCTGATCAACAACGCCGGGGTGGTCTCCGGGCGCCCGCTGCTCGAGACGCCGGACGCGGCGATCGAGCGGACGATGGCCGTCAACGTGCTGTCGCTGTACTGGGTGACGCGCGCGTTCCTGCCCGCGATGGTCGAGCGGCGGCGCGGCACCGTGGTGACCGTCGCGAGCGCGGCCGGGCTCGTCGGCGTCGCGCGGCAGACCGACTACGCGGCGAGCAAGTGGGCCGCCATCGGGTTCACCGAGTCGCTGCGCGCCGAGATGCGGCAGGCGCGGACGGGCGTGCGGACGCTCGTCGTCTGCCCGTACTACATCGACACCGGCATGTTCGCGGGCGTGCGGACCCGGTTCCCGCTGCTCCTGCCGATCCTGCGCGAGGGCGACGTGGCCCGCCGGGTGCTCGACGCGATCGAGAAGGGGCGCCAGCGGCTCGTGCTGCCGCCGCTGGTCCGGGTGCTCCCGGCGCTGCGGCTGCTCCCCGTGCCCGCGTTCGACGCCGTGCTCGACCACTTCGGCATCAACCGGGGCATGGACCACTTCACGGGGCGTCCGGGCGACCGGGCCTGAGCGCCACCTCGAACCACACCCGCTTCCCCGGGGCCCCGCCGGGGCGCGACGACACGCCCCAGGCGCGCGCCAGGGTGTCCACGAGCAGCACGCCGCGACCGCTGAGCGCGTGGCTCGCGGGATCGAGGACGACCGGGGGGTCGGGGCTCGCGTCGTCGACGTGCACGCGCACGACGGCGCCCGCGCGCTCCACGCCGACGACCACCTCGCCGCCGGGCGGGCCGTGCCGCACGGCGTTCGTCACCAGCTCGGACGCGAGCAGCTCGACCACCCGCAGGGCCCCCGCCGAGGCGCCCGCGGCGGCGGCGCGCGCGGCCACCCAGCGGCGGGCACGCGGCACCGCGGAGAGCCGGGCCTCGAATCTCACGTCCTGCCTCCCGCCGCGCGCGTGGCGTCCAGCGTGCCCGGCCCTCCGGCGCCCTGCACCTCGGCGGGCGGGATGTGGTCGGATACGCGCATGACGTCCACCGCACCCTCCGCGCCGCACCCGGGCACCGGCGACTGGCGCCGGCCGCTGCCCGGCACTCCCCTGACCGTCACCGCGATCTGCGCCGGCGGCTCGCCGCTGGGCAGCCTGCCCCGCCTCTACGGGCGCGAGGTGCCCGCCGAGGAGGGGATCGCCGCCGCGAAGGCCGTCCTCGGCTCGCCCATCCGCTTCATCGACACGTCCAACGGCTACAGCGAGGGCGAGAGCGAGCGGCGGATCGGCGCCGCGATCCGCGAGGTCGGCGGGCTGCCGCCGGACGTCGTCGTGGCCACGAAGGTCGACCCCCTCGGCCGCGACTACTCCGGCGACCGGGTCCGCGCGTCGGTCGACGAGAGCCGGGAGCGGCTGGGGCTCGACGTCCTGCCGCTCGTGCACCTGCACGACCCGGAGTTCTTCGACTTCGACGAGATCGCCCGGCCGGGCGGCGCGGTGGACGCCCTCGTGGCGCTCAAGGAGTCCGGCGTCGTCGGCTCGATCGGCCTGGCCGGGGGCCGCGTGCAGGAGATCGCGCGGTACCTCGCCCTCGGCGTGTTCGACGTGCTCCTCGTGCACAACCGGTGGACGCTGCTCGACCGCAGCGCGGACGACCTCGTCGCCGAGGCGACGGAGCGCGGCATGGGCGTGCTCAACGCCGCCGTCTGGGGCGGCGGCCTCCTCGCGCCCGGCTCGCGCGTGACGACGTACGGCTACCGGACGCCCCCGCCGGAGGTGCTGGACGCCGTCGCCGCGATGCGCGCCGCGTGCGAGCGCCACGGGACCGACCTGGCCACCGCCGCGCTGCAGCACTCGCTGCGCGACCCGCTGGTGGCGTCGACGATCGTGGGGATGGGCAACCCCGCGCACGTCGACGACGTCCTGGCGCGCGCGGCGACGCCCGTGCCGGACGAGCTGTGGCCGGAGCTCGAGGCCCTGCTGCCGCCCCGGCACGCCTGGCTGGACGCGCCGTTCGACTGAGCACCCCGCTGGGTCAGCCCGCCTCGCTGAGCGTCCGGACGCCCTCCAGCATCGACGCCCACATCGCCCGGAAGTGCTCGGCCGCCTCCGGGGTGGGGTTGTTGTCCTGGGTCAGCTCGACGCGCGTGCCGCCGTCGGCGGGCTCGAGGAGGAACGCCAGCTCGTGGTAGGCGCCGGGCTCGTCCGGCCGGCCGCCGAGCGGGCTCCAGTGCGTGACCACCGGCCGGCGCGGCGGGTCGACCACGAGGACCTCGCCCTTGTCCTCGAACGCCCGGCCCTCCCACTCCCCCTGCCAGCGGATGGGCCCGCCCACCTGCCACTCGGTGACCGTCCGCGCGCCGAACATGACCTCCGGCCGCGGCTCGGGGTCGGTCAGCACCTGCCACACCCGCTCGGGGGCGCCTCCACGCGGGTCTCCACCCGCGCCACGTGTCCTCGCACCGGCCTCACCTCCGTCCCCAGGATTCCCCGCGCCCGCGGGTCGCGCGCGGCGAGCACTAGACCGCGAGCTCCGTGGGCTCGGCGACGACGTCGACGAGCGCGCCGTTGCGCCACACCGTCACCTCGATGCGCCGCCCGATGGCGCCGGCGACCATGAGCCGCTGGATCTCGGTGGTCGTGGCCACGCTCGCGCCGTCGACCGCCACGACGACGTCGCCCGCGCGCAGGCCGGCGAGCGCGGCCGGGCTGCCCGCCACGACGTCGGCCACGTGCAGGCCGGTCCGGCGGCCGAGCCGCGCGACGAGCGGCGGGGGCAGCGGCGCCTGCCGCCCCACGATGCCCAGCCAGGCCCGGCGGACCCGGCCGTCGGCGAGCAGGGTGTCGACGATCCCGCGCGTCGTCGCGTTGATCGGCACGGCCAGCCCGACGCCGATCCCCGCCACGGCCGTGCTCACCCGACCATGCGCCCGGCCGCGTCGGCGAGCACGCCGCCGCTGTTGCCGGGGTTGAGCGCGGCGTCGGTCTGGATGACCTCGTCGACGACGAGGCCGGCCGCGTCGCCGAGCGCCACGGGCGGCGGCAGCGGCTCGCCGGCCCGCAGGACCGCGAGGTCCGAGAGCGGATCCCGCCCGACGACGTCGGCCACCACCTGGGTCCCGTCCGCGAACGCCGCGGTCGCCCGGGCCGCGCCCGCCACGACGTGCGCCGACGTGAGGAGCACGTCCGTGCCGATGACGCTCGCGCTCCCCGCGCCCGCGCCACGCGCCGTCGTCACGGCGAGGCTCGCGACCGACGGCAGCACCGTGCGCGCCACGCGCGTCACGACGGCCGAGTAGGCGTCCAGCTCGTCGCTCATGCGCGCGTCAACGCCGCGCGGCCCCGTCGCGTGCCGGCTTCTGCCGACGGCGTACTACGCCAGGCGCTCGCGCAGCCCGCCGAGCTCCGCGCGGAGCTCGGCCGGCACCTTCTCGCCGAACACCTCGAACCACTCCTCGGTCAGGTCGGCCTCGTGGCGCCACGCGTCGCGGTCCACCGCGAACAGGGCCTCCAGGTCGGCCGGGTCGAGGTCCAGGCCGGCGAGGTCGAGCGCGCCGTCCGCCGGGACGAGCCCGACGGGCGTCTCCTCCGCGGCGGCCGTGCCGGCGACCCGCCCGAGCGCCCAGGCGAGCACGCGCGAGTTCTCGCGGAAGCCCGGCCACAGGAAGCGCCCGTCGGCGCCCTTGCGGAACCAGTTCACGCAGAACAGGCGCGGCGGGGCGGCGAGCCGCTCGCCGATGCGCAGCCAGTGCGCCCAGTGGTCGGCCATGTGGTAGCCGCAGAACGGCAGCATGGCGAACGGGTCGCGCCGCAGCGCGCCGACCGTCCCCTCGGCCGCTGCGGTCTGCTCGGACGAGATCGTCGCGCCCATGAAGACCCCGTGCGCCCAGCTTCGCGCCTCGGTCACGAGCGGCACGTTCGTCGCGCGGCGGCCGCCGAAGAAGATCGCGTCGACCGGCACGCCGGCCGGGTCCTCCCAGGTGTCCGCGATGGAGGGGCACTGCCCCGCGCGGACGGTGAACCGCGAGTTCGGGTGCGCGGCCGGGCGCCCGGAGTCGGGCGTCCAGTCCTGGCCGGTCCAGTCGATCAGGTGGTCGGGTGGGGTGTCGGTGAGCCCCTCCCACCACACGTCGCCGTCGTCGGTCAGCGCGACGTTCGTGAAGATCGTGTCGTGGGAGACCATGTCGACGGCCGTCGGGTTGGTCGCCTCGCCCGTGCCGGGCGCGACGCCGAAGAAGCCCGCCTCGGGGTTGATCGCCCACAGGCGCCCGTCCTCGCCGGGGCGCATCCACGCGATGTCGTCGCCGATCGTCTCGGCCTTCCAGCCCGGCAGGGTGGGCTGGATCATCGCGAGGTTGGTCTTGCCGCACGCGGACGGGAACGCCGCGGCGACGTGGAAGACGCGGCCCTCGGGCGACGTCAGGCGCAGGAGCAGCATGTGCTCGGCGAGCCAGCCCTCGTCCCGGCCGATCACGGACGCGATCCGCAGGGCGAAGCACTTCTTGCCGAGCAGCGCGTTGCCGCCGTAGCCGGACCCGTACGACCAGATCTCCCGCGTCTCGGGGAAGTGGACGATGTACTTCGTCGCGTTGCACGGCCACGGGACGTCGGGGCGGCGCGTGCCGTCGTCGGCGACGAGCGGGTAGCCCACCGAGTGCACGGCGGGCACGAAGTCGCCGTCCGTGCCGAGCCGCTCGAGGACGGCGGTGCCCACCCTCGTCATGATGTGCATGCTCACGACGACGTACGGCGAGTCGGTCAGCTGCACGCCGTACTGGGCGAGCGGCGAGTCGACCGGGCCCATCGAGAACGGGATGACGTACATCGTCCGGCCGCGCATGGCGCCGCGGAACGCGGTCTCGAGCTCGGCGCGCATCTCGGCGGGCGCCCGCCAGTTGTTGGTGGGGCCGGCGTCGGACTCGTGCTCGGAGCAGATGAACGTGCGGCCCTCGACGCGCGCGACGTCGCTCGGGTCGGAGCGGGCGAGGAAGCTGTTCGGCCGCTTCTCGGGGTTGAGCCGCAGGAAGGTGCCCTGCTCGACGAGCAGGTCGCACAGGCGCGCGTACTCCTCCGGGGAGCCGTCGCACCACTCGATGCGCTCGGGCTTCACGAGGTCGGCCACGGCGGCCACCCACGCCCTCAGGCGTTCGTGCCCCGTGGGAGCCGGCACGCCGTCTCCGCTCCGTGCTCTCGCGATGCCTTCGAGCAGCGTCATCTCGCTCCCTCCATCGGGCTCGTGACCGGGGCTCCCCGACGCCTGCCGCGTCGGTCCCACCCCGGCAGGGTAGGCCCTCCGGGGCGGCTGTGCGTGAAGAATCGTTGATCATTCGTTACCGTCCCATGGTGCAGCGCAGAGACTCGGCGGCCCTCGGCCATGTGACGGCCACGCTCAGGGCGGCGGGGTGCGTCTTCGCCGAGGAGGAGGCCGCCCTGCTCCTCGCCGCTGCCGACGACGACGCCGACCTGGCGCGGCTCGTGGCGCGGCGGGCCGCGGGCGAGCCCCTCGAGCACGTCCTGGGCCGGGTCGACTTCTGCGGGGTGCGGCTCGCCGTGGGCCCGGGCGCGTTCGTGCCCCGGCGGCGGACGGCCGTCGTCGTGCGCGAGGCGGTGGCGGCGCTGCGCGGACGGGCGGGCGGCGTGCTCGTGGACCTGTGCTGCGGCGTCGGCGCCATCGCGGCCGCCGTGCGCGCGCAGGTCGGACCGGGCCTCGAGGTGCACGCCGCCGACGTCGACCCCGTCGCCCTCGCGTACGCCCGCGCCAACCTGCCGGGCGCGGAGGTCCACGCCGGCGACCTGTGGTCGGCGCTCCCCGCGCGCCTCGCCGGCCGGGTCGACGTCGTCGCGGCGAACGCGCCCTACGTGCCCACCGACGCGCTCGCCACGATGCCGGCGGAGGCGCGCGACCACGAGCCGCACGCGGCGCTCGACGGCGGGCGGGACGGGCTGCGGCTGCACCGCCGCGTGGCCGCCGGCGCGCCCCGGTGGCTCGCCCCGGGCGGCGTCCTCGTCCTCGAGACCAGCCGCCCGCAGGCGGAGGCGACGCTGGCCGCGGTCGCCGCGGCGGGGCTGCGGGCCCGCGTCGTGACGGACGACGCGACGGACGGCACCGCCGTCGTCGGCCGGCTACCCGACGAGCGCGGCGAGCCGGTCGAGGAGCTCGGCCTGCGCGGGGACGACGAGCTCGCGGGCCCGCGCGAGCGGCAGCCACGCGACGCGGTCGAGCTCGGGGAAGACGGCGCGGCGCCCTGACCGCGGCGGCCACTCGGTCTCGAACGTGCCCGGCCGGACCGCCGCCACGTCGAGGTCGCCCTCGCGTGCCCACGCGTGCACCGTCTTGCCCGCGCGCTGCCGCACCGACCCGAGGGGCAGGTCGGGGCCGGGCGGCGGCGGGAGCCCGAGCTCCTCGGCGAACTCGCGCACGGCAGCCGCGTGGAGCTCCTCCCCCGGCTCGGGCTCGCCCTTGGGGATCGTCCAGGCCCCGGCCTCGCGCCGCGCCCAGAACGGCCCGCCCATGTGCCCGACGAGCACCTCCACGCCGTCGGGGGCGCGCCGGAACAGCAGGAGGGCGGCGCTCGTGGCGCCGGCGCGCACGGTGACCATGGCCCATCGTGCACCGCGTAGGGTGCTCGCGTGGGCATCTCGTTCGTGACGGCGATGCGGTCCGTCGCGGGGCCGTACCGGTCGAACAACGAGGACGCCGCCGCGGCGTCGCCCGCCTTCGCGATCGTCGCCGACGGGGTCGGCGGCCACGCGGGCGGCGAGGTCGCGTCCGGGACCGTCGTGCGCCACCTCGCCCGCGCCCTGGAGGGCGCTGACGTCGCCACGCTCGACCCGGACGCCCTGCGGGCGCTCGTCGCCGAGGCGAACGACGCCCTGCGCCGCCAGGTCGCCGAGCGGCCCGACCTCGAGGGCATGGCGACGACGCTGACCGCGCTCGTGCGCGGGGACGGCGTGCTGCGGGTCGTGCACGTCGGCGACTCCCGCGCGTACCGGCTGCACGGCGACGGCGAGCGGACCGGCCAGCGCGTGACGCACGACGACTCCCTCGTGCAGGAGCTCGTCGACGCCGGCGCCATCCGCGCGGCCGACGCCGCCCACCACCCCCAGCGGCACGTCATCCTGCGCTCGCTCGGCGGCGACGCGGAGGACGCCGGCGACGTCACGGTCCTCGAGGTCCCCGCCGTTCCGGGCGACAGGTGGCTCCTGTGCTCCGACGGCCTCACCGACGAGCTGGACGACGACGGGCTCCTCGCCGTCGCGGCGGCCCCCGGCACCGCCGAGGACGCGGCCGCGGCGCTGCTCGCCGCCGCCCTCGAGGCGGACGCGCACGACAACGTCACGGTCGTCGTGTGCGACGTCGTGGCGGAGGGTGAGGCGGGCGGGCCGCCCGCGCTGCTCGGCGCCGCGGCGCCCACGGACTGAGGCCCCGGTGGGCCGCCCGGGCGTGCGCCGCGCCCGCGCCGACCGGCTCCGCGCCGACGACGCCGTCCAGCTCGCGTTCGACGTCGGCCCCCTGCCGTTCCACATCGGCGCGGTGCTCGTGCTCGACCGCGAGCTCGACGCCGCGGGGCTCGCGGCGGTGCTCCGCGACCGGGTGCCGCCGGGGCTGCGCCGGCGGCTGGTCCGGGCGGGCGCGGGCCGGGCGTGGCGCCCGGACGCGGCGTTCGACGTCGCGCGCCACGTCACCGAGCGCGCCTGCCCGGCGCCGGGCGACGACCGGGCGCTCCTGCGGGTGGCGGCCGACGTGCACGCGCAGCCGCTGCCGGGCGGGCGGCCCCCGTGGCGCGCGGTCGCCGTCACCGGCCTCACGGGCGGGCGCGGCGCCGTCGTCCTCGTGCTGCACCACGTCGTCGCGGACGGCCTCGGCGGGCTGGCCACGCTCGCCGCCCTGCTCGACGGCGACCCGCCGGCCGCGCCGGCCGCGCCGACTGCGCCGGGGCGGGCGGCGCCGGAGCGGACCTCGACGGCGGCGGGCCGCCTGCGCGCGGCCGCGGTCGAGCTCGGCCGGTCCCGCCCCCGCGCGGCGAGCGGGCTCCTCGGGCCGCTCTCCGGGCGCCTCGCGCTCGCGAGCGCGGGCGTGCCGCTGGCGCCGCTGCGCGACCAGGCGCGCGCGCACGGGGCGACGGTCAACGACGCCCTGCTCGCCGCCGTCGGCAGAGTCATGGGCGCGCTCCTCGCCCGGCGCGGCGCGCCTGCGGCGCACGTCGTCGTCTCGGTCGCGGTGGGCGCCGCGCGGGCGCAGGCCACGGGGAACCGGGTCGGGGTCATGCCGGTGGCCGTGCCGACGGGCGGCGACCGGGGCGGGCGCCTGCGGGCCGTCGCGGCCGCCACGGCGGCCCGCCGGGCCGGCGAGCGCGGCGCCTCGCGCGCCATCGCGGGGCCCGTCTTCCGCGCCCTCGGCGTGACGGGGCTCCTGCGGGTCCTCGTGCGCCGCCAGCGGATGGTCGACACGTTCTGCTCGAACCTCCGGGGGCCCGCCGAGGAGGGGCGCCTCGCCGGGCGGCGGGTGACCGACGTCGTCCCGCTGGGGACGGTGAGCGGGAACGTCCCGGTCACGTTCACCGCGCTGTCCTACGCCGGCCGGCTGACGGTGACCGTCGCCGCCGACCCCGCGGCCGTCGACGCCGACGAGGCCGCCGCGCTGCTCGCGGCCGAGCTGGCCGACGAGCCGGTCGCGGCCGACTAGGCCCGGGCGCGCTCGGCGTCGGCCCAGTGCTCCTGGAGCACGGCGTTCGCGTCGGGGTGGTCCTGCGGGCGGTGGCCGAAGCCGGGCAGCACGCGCCGTGCCGCGCCGTGGCCGGCGAGGACCTCGGCCACCTCGTCGAACACGGCGCTCCAGCCACCCGTCACCACCAGCGTCGGCACGCGGCGGACCACCTCGGCCGCCACGGGCACCCGCCACGGCGGCGTCCGACCGCGCAGCCGCCTGCCGAGCGCGCGCAGCGCGGGGTCGGCCGGGTCCGCGAGCGCCGCCCCGGGCGCGCCGAGCGCGGTGAGGTACCGGACGGCGAGATCGCCGTCCCGCACCCGCGGGTCCCGCGCGAGCTCCGCGACCTCGCCCATGGCCGCGACGTGCCCCTCGACCGCGGGCCGTCCGCGCGCCGCCGCGAACGCGGCCGGCTCGAAGAGCACGAGGGACCGGACGACGTCGGGCGCGTGCGCCGCGGCGGCGAGCGCGGGCAGGGCGCCCGTCGAGTGCCCGACGACGTGCCCCCCGTCGCCGAGCGCGGCGAGCACGGCGTCGCGCTGCTCCTCCACCTCGACCAGCGCGTCCAGGTCGAGGAAGTGGCACCGCCGCCGCCGCACGTCCAGGGCGACCGCCTGGTTCGGCCACCCGAGGGCGCCGGACCGGCTGCTGCCGTGGACGAAGACGACGTGCATCCCCCGATCGTGCCGCATCGCCGCGGGGCCCGCGGCGGCCGGTGCCGCGTGCCGGCTCATGCCGCGTCCCTGGTCATCCCGCGTGCCTGCTCATCCCGCGTACCGGAGCCGCCCGAGGGCCCGGGAGCACTCCTCGCCGACGCGCATCGGCGCGACGGCACCCGCGTCCCGGAGGGCGCGCAGCCGGTCGACCGCGAGGTCGCGGACCGTGCCGGGCGCCATCGTGTTGACGTTGATCTTCGTGCTGCCCTCGAAGCCCGCGAGCGTCGAGACGCGCCACTTCAGCACGACGTGCCACGGCACCGGCTCGTCCGCCCGCGGCGGCCGGTGGTGCCACTCCTCGTTGCTCGGCACGGTGACGCCCGTCGCCGCGTGGAGGGCGTGCAGCAGGTCGGACACCCCGCGCACCGCGGCGACGTCGTGCTCCCACGGCAGGTGGGCCGCCCCGGTCGCGTAGACCTCCAGGGAGGGGTACCGGTGCCCGACGCCGGCCACGGCCACCGCGTGCTCGTTCTCCGCGACGAGGAGCCCCGCCCCGACGGCGTGGTCGACGACGGCGTTGAACACCTGCCGCTCCTCGCGCACGCGGGCGAGCACGCGGTCGTTCCGCGGGCCGTGCTCGTCGATGGCGACGAGCTGCTTGTGCAGGTGGTCGAACGAGGCGCCGGCGGGCCGCAGCCAGTTCTGAAAGGCGGCGACGTAGCGCGCGTGCGGCTGCGCCGCGTACAGGTCCCGCATGGCCTCCACGGCGAACGCCACGTAGGCGCCGTGCTCGTCGGGGGTGAGCGTGCCCGAGCCCGCGAGCTCGTCGTCGTAGGCGGCGCCGTCGACGAAGTGCCGGCGCGCGACGAGCACGTCGTGCGTGCCCGTGAAGAGGTCCACGGCGCGCGCGAGCCAGGCGTCCTCCCCCGCGGCCGCCCACGCGGCGTCGGACACCCCCTGCGCGGCGAGGCGGCGCCGCAGGATCGCGAGGACGTGCGCGCGGCCGCCGGGCTCGGCGACGTACGCCGCGGCCCGCTCGCGGTCGGCCGGCGCGGGCTCGTAGCCGTGGTTGGCGCGCCAGTAGTCCACGGAGAGGATCTCGAAGAGGTTCGGGATGCGCCGGAACTCGGCGACGGTCGCCTCGAGGTCGCGCTCGGCGACGCCGCGCAGGGTGCGCCACCCGTCGCCGTCGCGCACGACGCGCGCCCGCTCCGGCGGCGTCTCCCGCATGCGGTCCGGGCAGAACGCGCAGTGCGCGCCGGCCCGGGCGGCGTCGACCGGGCGGCGCTCGGCGGGCGGGGCGCCCAGCGGCCGGTGGGCGCGGCCGGGCACCGTCCACACGACGGTCCCGGTCAGCGGCGAGCGCTGCTTGACCGTGCCGTCGGGCAGCTCGACGAGGGGCCCGTCGCGCGAGGGGTCGTCGACGTGCACGCCGCCACACTAGGCCGCGGCCGCCCCCCGCACGTGGGCCGGACGGGTCAGGGCTCGACGACGAACACGCAGAACGGGTGGCCGGCGGGGTCGGCGAACACCCACAGCGGCTCGTCCGGGTCGTCCGTGCGGTCGTAGAGCACGCGCGCGCCGAGCGCGAGGGCGCGGTCGTGCACCTCCGCGAGCTCCGCCAGGCTCGACACCGTGGTGTCGAGGTGGAGCTGCTGCGGGACGGCGGGGTCCGGCCAGGTCGACGCGGGCAGCCGGTCGACCTGCTGGAACGCGAGCGCCACGCCCGCGCCGCGCAGCACGAGCCAGTCGGCGTCCGTCGCGTCCTCGTCGCCGGGCCGGTAGGTCAGGCCGAGCAGCTCGCGGTAGAACTCCGCCAGGGCGCGGGCGTCCTCGCAGTCGAGGACGACCGAGCGCAGCGTCGGGTACGTGGTCATGGCCCCCACCTCCGGGGCCAGCATCCTCCTCGGACCGGGATCCGTCGCGCCGGCGCGGGACGCCGCCCTAGGCTCACGGCATGCCCGACGCCGGACCGGAGCGCTTCCTCGTGCGGGGCCGCCTCGAGCAGCTCCCCCGCCGCGTGGCGGACCGCCGGCTCGTGCTGCGCTGGCTCGCGACGCGGGTGCTGCCCGCGCTCGACGAGCCGACGCCCGAGCGCGTGCTGACCGAGCGGCTCGCGGCGCTGGCCCGCGACCCCGTGGGCCGCCGCCGGGACCTCGTCGAGGCCGGCCTCGTCCAGCGCACGCGCGACGGCGCCGAGTACTGGCGCACCGAGGTCACCGAGTTCGACGCCCTCCCGTCCGGCCTGGCCTGACGGGAGGGCGGGGCCGCCGGTCAGGCGCCGGGCGCGCCGACCTCCGCGGCCTGCACCGGCGCGTCCTGCGCGGGGCCGTACGCCTGCGCCTCGGGCGGGGCGCCGCGGCCGATCGCGAACGCGGCCGGGATCGTCAGCACCGTGAGCAGGGCGCCCACCGTGAAGGCCGTGTGCACCCCGGCGGCCGTCGCCGCCACGGCGGGGGCCCCGGCGTCGGCCCGGGCGAGCGCGGTGGCCGTCATGAGCGTGACGAACAGCGCCGTCCCGGCGGCCCCCGCGACCTGCTGGACCGTGCCGATCGTCGCGCTGCCGAACGCGTACAGCCGCGGCGGCAGCGACCCGAGCGAGGCGCTGAACAGGGGCGTGAAGAGGAGCGCGAGCCCGCCGCACAGCACGAGGTGCGCCACGAGGAGGTGCCACGGCGCGCTCTGCGCGGAGAAGCGGCTCATCGTGGCGACCGCCGCCGTGACCAGGAGCGTCCCGGGCACGAGCAGGGGCCGCGGCCCCACGCGGTCGAACGCGCGGCCGACCCACGGCGCGAGCAGGCCCATCGTCAGCCCGCCCGGCAGCAGGAGCAGCCCCGTCGTCAGCGCCGAGAGCCCCAGCACGTCCTGCGCGAAGATCGGGAAGAGGATGATCGTGCCGAACATCGCGATCATCGCGACGGCCATGAGCACCATGCCCGCGGTGAACGTCCGGTGCGTGAACGTGCGCAGGTCGAGCAGCGCCCGGTCGTCCCGCTGCAGCCAGAGCTGGCGCGCGACGAAGAGCGAGAGCGCCGCGGCGCCGACGACGATCGGCGCCCACGCGCCGAGCGCGCCCGCGCGGGAGGCCTCCCCGAACCGGCTGAGCCCGTAGACGATGCCGCCGAAGGCGACCGCCGAGAGCGGCACCGACACGACGTCGACCTTCGCGTAGCGGGGCTCGTTGAGCGTGGGCAGGCGCAGCGCGCCCAGCGTGAGGGCGGTCGCCGCGATCGGCAGCATGACGACGAACAGCCAGCGCCACGACGCGACCCCCAGCACCGCGCCGGACAGCGTCGGCCCGAGCGCCGGGGCGACGGAGATGACCACGCCGACGTTGCCCATGACGCGCCCGCGCGACGCCGGCGGGGTGACGGTCATGACCGTCGTCGTGAGGAGCGGCATCATGATCGCGGTGCCGCTCGCCTGCACGACCCGGCCGACGAGGAGCACGACGAACCCGGGCGCCAGCGCGCTGACCAGCGTGCCGGCCGTGAACAGGCCCATCGCCACGAGGAACGCCGTGCGCGTGGTCACGCGCCGGATGACGAAGCCGGTCACCGGGATGACGACGGCCATCGTGAGCATGAACGCGGCGCTCACCCACTGCGCGCCCGACGCCGTGATGGCGAGGTCGTGCATGAGGTGGGGCACCGCGACGCCCATCGTCGTCTCGTTGAGGATGACGACGAAGGCGGAGAAGAGCAGCAGCGCGACCGCACGACGGTCGCGCGGGGCGAGGCGTGCGGGCGGTGCGGCGACGGCGGTCTCGGTCATCGTGTCCTCGGGGTCGAACGGGCCGGGCGGCGCCTCGTCGCGCGAGTGCCAGTGTCCGTCCGACCGCCGACGGCGTCGAGCGATTTCCCCCGGCGACCGTCGCTCTTTCGCCGAGGGCAGAGCGGCTAGCGCTCCGGGGTGGCCGGCGGCGGGGGCTGCGTCCCCGCGGCGGGCGGCGGCGGGGGCTGCGTCCCGGACGCCGCCGGGGGCGGCACGGTCCCGGGGGCGGGCTCCTGGCCGCCCGTGGGCACGTCGGGGTCGAGCCGGTCGGCCTCGCGCAGCCGCTCCTCCACCTCGGCCCGCGCCCCGCCCGCGCGCTCCGCGCGCTCGGCGGCCTCGCGCTCGAGCCGGGCGGCCTCCGCCGCGCGCGCCTGCGCGTCGGCCTGCGCCCTGCGCGCCTCGGCCTCGACCTGCGCGGCGGCGGCCTCGCGGCGCTGCACCTCGATGCGCTCGGCCTCGGCCTCCTCGCGGATCGCCGCGGCCCGCGCCCGCTGCGCCTCGACCCGCCGCGCCCCGGAGGAGCGCACGGCGACGAGCACCGCCACGACCACCACCACGACGACGACGGCCACGATCACCCACACGACGGCGTCGCCCATGTCCCGCCCCTCTCGTCAGTCCCCCGATCGGACCACCCCGCCCGGGGGCCCGCAACCGCTGGCACCGCGGACGGACTTTGACACGCCCGCTGCCGTGACCTACCGTGACGCCGTTCCCTGAGGTCAGGAGGCTTCTCGTGCGCGCGATGTGTCGGTGTTGCGCCTGACGCGCTCCCGACCCCCGCACGCCTCCACCCAGGGAATCCGATGGACCTCCTCAGCAGTTCTGCCGGCCGACTCGCGACCGTCGCCCTCCTTCTCGCCGTCGCCTCGCTCGTCCTCCTCCTCGCCCGACGCCGGGACGGCGTCCTGCGCGCCCCGGGCCGCCGCGAGCGCGTGACCGCCGCCGAGCTCGGCCGGGCGCTGGGCGCGACCGCGACGCTCCTCCAGGTGTCCTCCCCCGGCTGCGCGACGTGCCCGCAGGTCGCCCGGGTGCTCGGTGCGGTCGCCCGCGAGCACCGCGGCGTCGCGCACGTGGAGATCGACGCCACCCGGTACCCGGACCTCGTCCGGCGCCTCGGGGTGCTGCGGACGCCGTCGGTGCTGCTCCTCGGCCCCGACGGCGACGTCCGCGCCCGCACGTCGGGCTCGATGGACCGCGCGGCCGCCACGGCCGCCCTCGACCTGGCGGTGGCCCGTGGCTGACGCACGGCAGGCCCCGGCGACCGCCGGCATCGACCCCCGCGGCCCGCGCTTCGGCGCGGCCGTCAGCGCCGTCCTCCTCGCCGTCACCGTGGTGCTCGGCACCGGGCCGGCGGCGACGGCCCTCCTGGCGGTCGCCGTCGTGCTCTTCGCGATCGGCGCGGCCCGCGGCCCGCAGCACTCGGTCCAGGGCTGGGTGTTCCGCCGCTGGGTCCGGCCGCGGCTCGCCCCGCCCACGTCGCTCGAGGACCCGGCGCCGCCGCGGTTCGCGCAGACCGTGGGCCTGGTGGTGACGCTCATGGGGCTCGCCCTGAGCCCGCTCGTCCCGGGCGCCGTGCCCGTCGCGGCCGCGGTCGCCCTCGTCGCGGCCTTCCTCAACGCGGCCTTCGGCTTCTGCCTGGGCTGCGAGATGTACCTGCTGCTGCAGCGCCTGCGCCGCGCCTGAGGCTCAGCGCGCCGTCGGCAGGCTCAGCGCGCCGAGCGCAGCTCGGCGGTCAGCGGGCACTGGAACGGGTCGCGCGCCCGCAGGCCCACCTCGTTGAGGTAGCGCACGATGCGCCGCCACGACCCGAACACCGTCGTCTCGGTGTAGGTGATCCCCTGCGCGGCGCAGAACTCGCGGACGATCGGGCGGGCACGGCGCAGGTGCGGCCGGGGCATGCTCGGGAACAGGTGGTGCTCGACCTGGTGGTTGAGGCCGCCCATGAACCAGTCGACGAACCGGCTGCCCGTGACGTTGCGGCTCATGAGCACCTGGCGGCTCAGGAAGTCCAGGCGCGCGTCCCGCGGCAGGATCGGCATGCCCTTGTGGTTCGGCGCGAAGACCGCGCCCATGTACAGCCCGAAGAGCCCGAGCTGGACGCCGAGGAAGGCGAAGGCCATGCCGACCGGCAGGGCCCAGAAGACGAGGGCCAGGTAGCCGCCGAGCCGCAGCGAGACGAGGGCGATCTCCAGCGGCCGGCGCCGGACGGGCCCGCGGCCCAGCAGCGTGCGCACGCCCGAGAGGTGCAGGTTGAGGCCCTCGAGGAGCAGCAGCGGGAAGAACAGCCAGCCCTGCCGCGCCCGCAGCCACCCGCCCACGCGGGTCGTCCGGCGCGGGCCGTCCTCGTTGTGGAAGACCACGACGTCGGTCTCGATGTCGGGGTCGGCACCCACCTGGTTGGGCTTGGCGTGGTGGCGGCTGTGCTTGTGCTGCCACCAGCCGTAGCTCATCCCCGCGTAGAGGTTCGCGATGACGAGGCTCCCCCAGTCGCTCCAGCGGCCCGAGGCGAACACCTGACGGTGCGCGGTGTCGTGCCCGAGGAACATCACCTGCCCGAGGACCAGCGCGAGCAGCGCGGCCAGGGCCAGCTGCCACCACGTGTGGCCGAGCAGCACCACGCCGGCGCCGATCCCGGCCAGCAGGACCGTGAGCACGGCGAACTGGGTCCAGTAGTAGCCCCGGCGGCGCCGCAGGAGGCCGGCGTCCTGGACCGTGCGGGACAGCGCGGCGTACGCCGAGACCTGGCGGTCACGGGGGCGCTCGGACGGGGCGGGGTGGGTGAGTGTGCCTTGGGCCATGGGCGGTCCGCTCTCTACGACGACGACGCACCACGGGCAGCACATCGAGCCGCCAGCGTAACCTACGGCACCGTAGGTGTCGCGGCGACGGGCATTCCCCCGGCTCGGGTCGTGCGTCCTGTACGCTGGCCGGACGTTGCATGTGGTTTGAGCTGTCCCCTGGTGCATTGCCCTGAAGGAGCAGACGAGAACTCGACGTGACGACCGGGCCCGACACGCGGGCCGGTTGACTGCTCTGGAAGGAGCGACCATGGCATTCGGAACCGTGAAGTGGTTCAACAGCGAGAAGGGCTTCGGCTTCATCGCCCCCGACGAGGGCGGCCCTGACGTCTTCGCCCACTACTCCGCCATCGCCGGGTCGGGCTACCGCTCGCTCGAGGAGGACCAGAAGGTGGAGTACGACGTCACGCAGGGCGCCAAGGGCCCGCAGGCCGCGAACATCCGCGCCCTCTGATCCCTCAGGCTCACGGCCCGTCCCCCTCGCGGGGGGCGGGCCGTCGTCGTACCCGGCCCCGCCGACGCACGACGACCGCCCCGGTCGCCTAGCCCGGCCGGCCGCGCCACCTGTCGATGAGCCGCCGGTCGCGCTTGGTGGGGCGGCCGGCGCCGCGGTCGCGCTGCGCGACGGGGATCACGTGCTCGCGCGGGGGCGGCGGCGGGGACCTGTCGACGTAGTGCTGCGCCGCCACCGCGGCGGACGCGCGCTTGGTGATCAGGCCCGTGACCTCGTACACGACGTCGCGCGCGGGCAGGTGCACCGCCACCTCGTCGCCCGGCCCGACCGGCGTGGCGGGCTTGGCGCGCACGCCGTTGACGCGCACGTGGCCCGCGCGGCACGCCGCGGCCGCCGCCGACCGCGTGGTGAACAGGCGCACGCCCCACACCCACGCGTCGACGCGGACCTTGCCCGTCACGGCCGGCGGCGGTGCGCGCGGTAGTAGGCGACGAGGGAGCGCGTGGACGGGTCCTGCGCCGCCAGCGCGGCCGCGTCGCCCGCGAGCGCCGGGGCGACCTCCAGCGCGAGCTTCTTGCCCAGCTCCACGCCCCACTGGTCGAACGAGTCGATGCCCCAGACGATCCCCTGCACGAACGTGACGTGCTCGTACAGCGCGATGAGCTGGCCGAGGACCGAGGGGGTCAGCGCGGGCGCCATGATCGACGTCGTCGGGCGGTTGCCGGGGAACACGCGGGCGGGCACGAGGTGCTCCGGGGTGCCCTCGGCGCGGACCTCGTCGGCGGTCTTGCCGAACGCGAGCGCCTTCGTCTGGGCCACGAAGTTGGCGAGCAGCAGCTCGTGGACGTCCGTGGGCCCGGTGCCGTCGCCGCGGTCGTCCTGCAGCGGGTACGCGGGGGTGGCCACCGCGATGAAGTCGGCCGGGACCAGCCGGGTGCCCTGGTGGATGAGCTGGTAGAAGGCGTGCTGGCCGTTCGTGCCCGGCTCGCCCCAGAAGACCTCGCCCGTGTCGCACGTGACCGGCGTGCCGTCCCAGCGCACCGACTTGCCGTTGGACTCCATGGTCAGCTGCTGCAGGTAGGCCGGGAAGCGGTGCAGGAGCTGGGCGTACGGCAGCACCGCGTGCGTGTGCGCGCCGAGGAAGTTGACGTACCAGACGTTGAGCAGGCCCATGAGCACGGGCACGTTGCGCTCGAACGGCTCCGCGCGCAGGTGCTCGTCGACGGCGTGGAACCCGGCGAGGAACTCCCGGAAGCGCTCCGGGCCGATGGCGATCGCGAGCGACGTGCCGATGGCGGAGTCGACCGAGTAGCGCCCGCCGACCCAGTCCCAGAACCCGAAGGCGTTGGCGGGGTCGATGCCGAACGCGGCGACCTTGTCGAGCGCCGTCGAGACGGCGACGAAGTGGCGCGCGACGGCGGCGCTCCGCGACTCCGCCGTGCCGTCGATCGCCCCGCTCGCCGCCAGCCGCTCCCACAGCCAGGCGCGGGCGAGGCGCGCGTTGACCAGCGTCTCGAGGGTGCCGAACGTCTTCGACGCGACGATGAACAGCGTGGTGGCGGGGTCGAGGTCGGCGACCGTGCGGGCGACGTCGGTCGGGTCGATGTTGGAGACGAACCGGACCTCGAGGCCCTCCTGCACGTACGGGGCCAGGGCCTCGTACGCCATGACCGGGCCGAGGTCGGAGCCGCCGATGCCGATGTTCACCACCGTGCGCACGGGCTCGCCGGTCACGCCGCGCCACTCGCCCGAGCGCACCCGCTCGGCGAACGCGAAGACCTTGGCGAGCTCGGCCTGCACGTCGGCGTCGACGTCCTGGCCGCCGACGACGAGCGGCGGCTGCGCGCCCGGCGGCCGCCGCAGCGCGGTGTGCAGCACCGAGCGGTCCTCGGTGACGTTGATCCGCTCGCCGGCGAACATCGCCTCGATGCGGTCGGCGAGGCCGACCTCCTCGGCGAGGCGGACGAGGAGGGCCACCGTCTCGTCCGTGACGAGGTTCTTGGACAGGTCGACGTGCAGGTCGCCGACGGCGAACGTGAGGCGCTCCGCGCGCCCGGGGTCGGCGGCGAACCAGCCGCGCAGGTCGGGGACGAGCGCCGCGTGGTGGGCGGCGAGCTCGGCCCAGGCGGCCGTTCCGGTGGGGTCGACGGGCGGTCGGGTCACGGGTGTCCTCCTTCGTCGCGTCCCACCGTAGTGAACCCGTGGCCGGACCGACGCAGGACCGTGACCTGAGCGGGCCGCGCGCGTCGGGGCGCGGTGGGAGCCTTCCCACATGGCCGCCCGCACCCTCCGCCGCGCCGTCGCGGCGCCCGCCGCCCTGCTCGCCGCGCTCGGCCTCGTCGCCGGCTGCACGGGCCCCGAGCCGACCCCGACGCCGACCCCCACCGGGACGGGGGACGTCGCCCCCTACCTGGACCCGGGACTCCCCGTCGCCGAGCGCGTCGAGGACCTGCTGGGCCGCATGACGCTCGCCGACAAGGTGGGCCAGATGACGCAGGGCGAGCGCTCGGTGGTGACCCACGCCGACGTCACGGCGCTGCGCCTCGGCAGCGTCTTCGGCGGGGGCGACTCGATGCCGGGCGACGGGAGCGTGGCGACCTGGTCCGAGACCGTCGCGGGCTACCAGGCGGCTGCGGCGGCGACGCCCCTGCGGATCCCGCTGCTCTACGGCACGGACGCCGTGCACGGGCACAACAACCTCGACGGCGCGACCCTCTTCCCGCACAACATCGGGCTGGGCGCGGCGGGCGACCCGGACCTCGTCGAGCGCGTCGCGCGCACGACCGCCCAGCAGGCCCACGCGACGGGGGTGAACTGGGTGTTCGGACCCTGCGTCGCCGTCGTGCAGGACACGCGGTGGGGCCGCACGTACGAGTCGTTCGGCGCCGACCCCGACCTCGTCTCCGCGCTGACGACGGCGGTCACCGGCCTGCAGGCGGAGGGCGTGCTGGCGACCGCGAAGCACTACGTGGGCGACGGCGGCACCGTCGGGGGCGTGGACCGCGGCGACACGCCGGGCACGGAGGTCTCCCGCGTGCACCTCGCGCCGTACGCCGCCGCCGTCGAGCGCGGCGTCGGGTCCGTCATGGTGTCGTTCTCCTCGGTCGACGGCGAGCCGATGCACGCCCACCGCCGGCTCGTCACGGACGTGCTCAAGGGCGATCTGGGCTTCGACGGCTTCGTGGTCTCCGACTGGGCGGGCATCGACCTGCTCGACGGCGAGCCGGGCTTCACGCGCGACGAGGTCGTCGCCTCCGTGCTCGCCGGGGTCGACATGGTCATGGTCCCGCAGGACCCGTGGCGGTTCGTCGAGCTCCTCACCGAGGCGGTCGCGGACGGCGAGGTGCCGCAGGAGCGGATCGACGACGCCGTGCGCCGCATCCTCACCGTCAAGATCGGCATGGGCCTGTTCGAGGCCGACCCCGTCGACCCGTCGGCCGCGGACGCGGTCGGCAGCCCCGAGCACCGCGCGCTCGCCCGCGAGGCCGTGGCCGCGTCGCTCGTCGTCCTCGACAACGACGGCACGCTCCCCCTCGCCGACGGCGCCCGCGTGCTCGTGACCGGCAGCAACGCCGACGACGTCGGCCACCAGGTCGGCGGCTGGTCGATGTCGTGGCAGGGCAGCAGCGGCGACGTCCTGCCCGGCACGACGGTCCTCGACGGGCTCCGCGACGCGCTCGGCGCGGACGCCGTCACGTGGTCGGCGGACGGCACGGGCGCCGCCGGGCACGACGTGGCGATCGCCGTCGTCGGCGAGGAGCCGTACGCGGAGTGGCTGGGCGACCGGCCCGACGGCGCCCGGCTCGGCGAGCAGGACGAGGCGGTCCTCGCCCGGCTCCGCGAGTCCGGCGTGCCCACCGTGGTCGTCGTCGTGAGCGGGCGGCCCGTGGACCTCGGCGCGCACGCGTGGGCGGCCGCGACGGTGGCGGCGTGGCTCCCCGGCACCGAGGGCGCCGGGGTGGCCGACGTGCTCACGGGAGCGGTCGCGCCGTCGGGTCGGCTGCCCGTGCCCTGGGGCGACCGCCCGGTGGGCTACGCCTGGGCGGGCGCGTGGGGGTCGTCCGAGGACGCGCCGTAGGTGAGCCGGCCCAGCGCCTGCCCGATCGGCTCCCGCACGACGAGGGTCGCCAGGCGGTCGTAGTCGGTCGCGTCGCGGTTGATGAGCACGAGGTTCCGCCCGGCGAACACCTGCACCAGCGCGGCCGCCGGTGTGACCTGCAACGAGGTGCCGCCGACCAGCAGCGTGTCGGCGGCGGACACCTCGGCGACCGCGGCACGCAGGACAGCCGGGTCGAGGGTCTCGCCGTACAGCACGACGTCGGGCTTGATGACGTGCCCGCAGTCCGCGCACCGCGGGACCCCCTCCGCGGCCAGCACGGTGTGGAGCCCGTAGCGCCGACCGCACCCCAGGCAGGTGTTCCGGTGCACGCTCCCGTGCAGCTCCAGCACCCGGCGCGAGCCCGCGGCCTGGTGCAGGCCGTCGATGTTCTGGGTGATGACGGCGCTCAGCCGCCCGGCCCGCTCGAGGGCGGCCAGCGCCAGGTGGGCGGCGTTGGGCCTCGCGTCGGGGTGCACGAGGTGCGCCCGGTAGTAGGCGAAGAACTCCTCGGGGTGGGCGTCGAAGAAGCCGCGGCTGAGGATCTGCTCGGGCGCGTACCGCGTCCCGGTGCCCCGGGCGTACAGGCCCTCGGCCGAGCGGAAGTCCGGGATCCCGCTCTCGGTCGACACCCCGGCGCCCCCGAAGAAGACGATCCGCCGGCTCTCCTCGACGACCTCACGCAACCGGGTGCGCACGCTGCGAGCCTATTCCGGCCGGCGGCGACGGTGGGACAGCGGAGTGGCGGCGACGGCGACGGTGGCGGCGACGGTGGCACCATGGCTCCCCGGCACCGAGGAGGACGCGTGGGGATCGAGATCCGGGAGCTGACGGCGGCCGACTGGCCCGCGGTCCGCGCCGTCTACGCCGAGGGGATCGCGACGGGCGACGCGACGTTCGAGACCGAGCCCCCGTCGTGGGAGGCGTGGGACGCCGGCCACACGGCCGCGCACCGGTTCGTCGCGGTCGAGGACGGGACCGTCGTCGGCTGGGTGGCCTGCTCGCCCGTGAGCGACAGGTGCGTGCACGCGGGCGTCCTCGAGCTCAGCGTGTACGTCGCCGGCGCGGCCCGCGGGCGCGGGGTGGGCTCGGCGCTGCTCACGGCGCTGATCGCGTCCACGGAGGCGGCGGGCGTGTGGACGCTGCAGACCGGGATCTTCCCCGAGAACGCCGCGAGCCTCGCGCTGCACACGCGGCACGGGTTCCGCGTCGTCGGCCGCCGGGAGCGGCTCGGGCGGATGGGCGACACCTGGCGCGACGTCCTGCTGCTCGAACGGCGCAGCCCGGTCCTCTAGGCCGCCCGCTCGTCCAGCCCGCCCGGGCGACCTACCGTCGGGGCCATGGGCGAGGTCCGCGTCGGCATCTCGGGCTGGCGCTACGCGCCGTGGCGCGGGGTGTTCTACCCGCCGGGGCTCCCCCGGCGCCGCGAGCTCGAGTACGTCGCCTCCCGCCTCGACACGGTCGAGGTCAACGGCTCGTTCTACGCGCTGCAGCGGCCCGAGTCGTACCGCGCGTGGGCCGCGCAGACCCCCGACGACTTCGTCCTCGCCGTCAAGGGGCCGCGGTACGTCACGCACATGCTGCAGCTGCGCGGGGTGGAGCAGGCGCTGGCGAACTTCTTCGCGTCGGGCGTGCTCGCGCTCGGGCCGAAGCTCGGCCCGGTGCTGTGGCAGCTGCCGCCCCGGCTCCGCTTCGACCCCGAACGCCTCGACGCGTTCCTCGCCCTCCTGCCGGGCACGACGACGGCCGCCGCCGAGCTGGCGCGCGGGCACGACGCGCGGCTGGCGGGGCGCGCGCTGACCGTCGCCGACGCTGACCGGCCCGTCCGGCACACGCTCGAGGTCCGCCACGAGAGCTTCGCGACGCCGGAGCTGGTGGCCCTGCTGCGGGAGCGGGGCGTCGGCCTGGTCGTGGCCGACACCGCGGGCCGGTGGCCGCTCGTGCTCGAGGTGACGAGCGACGTCGTGCACGTCCGCCTGCACGGCGACCGCGAGCTGTACGTGAGCGGCTACGACGACGCCGCCCTCGCGACCTGGGCGGATCGGGTCGTGGCCTGGCGCGAGCACGCGGACGTCTACGTCTACTTCGACAACGACGTCAAGGTGCACGCCCCGTTCGACGCGCAGCGGCTCGCGCGCATGGTGGCCGCACGAACGGACCTACGTCCCTGAGGATTGCCTTACCTCAGCCCGACAATCGTGACGTGCACCTCGCCGACTGCCCGCTCGACACCGACGTCACGGTCCTGGCCGTGGACCCGGACTGCAGCGCGTGCCTGCGGATGTGCGAGATCGGGCTGCGCGTCGGCAGCTGCGTGCGGGTGACGCAGCGCGGGCCGGCGGGCACGCGCGTCGTGGCGGTCGGCGCGTCCCGCGTCGCGCTCGACGCGCAGACGGCGGCGCGGATCCGGGTGGCGTGGGACCCGGCGCCCGTCGGGGCCGCGACGTGACGAGCCCGTGCCACGACGCCGGCGGCGGCGGCATCCTCACGGCCGACGCCACGAGCGTCGCCCTGGTCGGGAACCCGAACGTCGGCAAGTCCACGCTCTTCAACGCGCTCACGGGCGCGCGGCAGTCGGTGATGAACGCGCCCGGCACGACGGTCGAGCTGCACGTCGGCACGTGGCGCGACGCCGGGCTGCAGGTGGTGGACCTGCCCGGCACCTACTCCCTCGTCCCGCGCACGCCGGACGAGGAGGTCGTGCGGGACACCCTCGACGCCCGCCCGGGCACGCCGGCCCTCGTCGTCGTCGACGCGACGGCGCTGTCCCGCTCGCTGTACCTGCTCGCGCAGACGGGCGCCGCCCGGCCCGTGGCCGTCGCCGTGACCATGCTCGACGTCGCCCGCTCCCGCGGCCACGCCGTCGACCTCGACCGGCTGCGCGCGATCCTCGGCGTGCCCGTGGTCGGGGTCGACCCGCGCGCGGGCGCCGGGCTCGCCGACCTGCCCGACGCCGTCCGGGGGGCCCGGCCGCTCACCGGCGTCCCGGACACGCGCGGCCTCGAGCCGCTCGAGGCCGCCGACCGGGTCTTCTCCTGGGTGGACGACGTCGTCACGCGGCTCGACCCGCCGGCGCCTGCCCCCGTCTCCCGCAGCGACCGGGTCGACCGGGCGCTGCTCAACCCGTGGCTGGGCGGGCCGGTCTTCCTCGCCGCCCTGTGGGCGCTGTTCGAGCTCACGACGACGGTCGCGGCCCCGGTCATGGGGCTCGTCGACGGCCTCGTGGTCGCCGTCGCGGACGCCGCGCGCGCCGGGCTGGCGGGGGCGCCGTCGTGGGTCACCGGCCTCCTCGTCGACGGCGTGCTCGTCGGCGTCGGCACGGTGCTGACCTTCCTGCCGCTGCTCGCGATCATCTACGTCGCGCTCGCGCTGCTCGAGGACAGCGGGTACCTCGCGCGGGCCGCCGTGCTCGCCGACCGGCTCATGCGCGTCGTCGGCCTCGACGGGCGGGCCATGCTGCCGATCGTCATCGGCTTCGGCTGCAACGTGCCCGCGGTGGCCGCGACCCAGACCCTGCCCACGGCCCGGCAACGGCTGCTCACGGGGATGCTCGTGCCCTGGACGTCGTGCGCCGCGCGGCTGCCGGTGTACGTGCTGCTCGCCGGCGCGTTCTTCCCCGAGCACGCGGGCACGGCGATCTTCGGCATGTACGTCCTGTCGCTCGTGCTCGTCGTCGGCGGCGGCCTCGTGCTGCGCCGGACGCTGTTCCGGGACGTGCGGCGCGAGCCGCTGCTCATCGTGCTGCCCGCCTACCAGCGGCCCCACCTGCGGGGCATCGCCCGGTCGGTGTGGGCCCGCGTGCACAGCTTCGCCACGCGGGCGGGCTCGATCATCGTCGTCACGCTCACGCTCGTGTGGGTGCTCATGGCGGTGCCGGCGCCGGGCGCGGGGGCCGACGCGGGCGCCCCGGCCGTCGAGGACTCCCTGTACGGCGCGGTGGCGCACGGCGTCGCCCCGGCGTTCGCGCCGGCGGGCTTCGACGACTGGCACTTCTCCGCGGCCCTGCTCACCGGGTTCGTCGCCAAGGAGGTCGCCGTCGGCGCCCTCGCGCAGTCGTACGCGGTGGCCGACGACAGCCCGGCCGGCCTCGGCGAGCACCTCCGGGCCACCCTCGACGCGAGCTCGGGCGGCCACGCGGCCGCCGCGGCGCTGGCCTTCATGGTGTTCGTGCTCGCGTACACCCCGTGCCTGGCGACGGCGGCCGAGGAGTGGCGGCGGTTCGGCGCCCGCTGGACCCTCCGCATGGTCGCGATCCAGCTCTCGGTGGCGTGGCTCGTCGCGGTGGCGGTGTTCCAGGTCGGCTCGCGGCTCGGCGGCGCGGCATGACCGCGGACCTGGCGAGCGAGCGGCCGAGCAGCGTCGTCGGGCGCGTGCTGGACGAGGTGCGCCGCGGGGGCACGCCGACGTCCGTGGCCGCGCGCACCGGCCTGCCGCTCGACCTCGTCCAGGCCGTGCTCGCCGAGCTCGTCGCCGCGGGCGTGGTCGGCACGGCGTCGTGCTCGGTCGGCCCCACGTGCGCGGTGGCACAGGCGCCGCGCGCGGAGCGCCCGGTGGCCTGCGCGACCTGCCCGCTCGCCCACTGACCCGGGCGAATCGGTCGGATCGGACAGTCCTCCACACTGTTGACAACCCCTGTGGAGACATGGGACGTCCGAGGACCGCGGGTGCGGTGTCCGGCCCGGGCGGCAGACTGGCGGCATGTGCGGTCGCTACGCCTCGTTCCGGGACGCCCAGGACCTCGCCGACGCGTTCGCCGTCGCGCCCCCGGACGTCGCCGACGACGCGCGGGGCCTCCCCCCGTCGTGGAACGTCGCCCCGACGGACCCGGTGCGCATCGTCGTCGAGCGCGCCCCGAAGGACGCCACCGCCGACGCAGAGCCCGTCCGCGAGCCCGTCCGCTCGCTGCGGCTCGCCCGGTGGGGGCTGGTCCCCGGCTGGGCGAAGGACCCGTCCGTCGGCTCCCGGATGATCAACGCGCGGGTCGAGACGCTCACCACCAAGCCGGCGTTCCGCCGGGCGGCCGCCGCGCGCCGCTGCCTCGTGCCGGCCGAGGGGTACTACGAGTGGCAGGCGCTGCCGGAGCCGCCCGGGCAGGCCGGGGGCCGGCGTCGGCCCCGCAAGCAGCCCTTCTGGATCCACCCCGCCGACGGCGGCCCGCTCGCCTTCGCGGGCCTCTACGAGTTCTGGCGCGACCCGTCGCGCGACGACGACGACGACCCCCACCGCTGGCTCGTCACCATGACCGTCGTCACGGGGGGCGCGCCCACCGACGACCCGGCGCTCGCCGAGATCCACGACCGGCAGCCGGTGATCCTCGGCCCCGACGAGTGGGCGGACTGGCTGGACCCCGACCGCACCGACCCCGACGACGTCATGGCCGTCCTGCGGCGGGCCGTCGGGGCCCCGCGGGGCCTCGTCGCGACGCCGGTCTCGACGGCGGTGAGCTCGGTGGCGAACGACGGCCCGTACCTGCTCGAGCCGGTCGAGCTCGACGTGCCGGTGACGCTCGACCTCGGCCTGGGCTGAGGCGTCAGGCCCGGCGGACGCGCACCGGGCGCACGGTGCCGACGCCGTGCAGCTCGCGCTCGGGCAGCGGCTCGAGCCGCAGGTCCGGCTCGTAGGCGAGGAGCTTGGCGGTCTCCTCGTCGGTGAGCACCGTGGCGGGGTCGGCCTCCGCCGTGAGGCGGGCCGCGACGTTGACGGGCGGGCCGTACACGTCCCCGAACCGCCCCAGGACGTGACCCCAGACCAGGCCGACGCGGACCGGCGTCGGGCCGGCGCCGAAGGCCTCGACGAGGTCGAGCCCCACGCCCGCCCCGATCCGCGGGGTGTCGGCGACGAAGAAGACCGCGTCCCCGATCGTCTTGACGGTGCGCGCCCCGCCGCGGCTGACGACGTCGCGCGCCTTGGTGTCGAAGTCCTGCACGAAGTCGGCGAGCGAGGTGGCGTCGAGACCCGCCGTCCGCGCGGTGAACGAGACGACGTCCGCGAAGCCGACGGCGCGGGCCAGCGGCAGGCGGTCGGCGGGCTGGTCGTCGGCCTCCTGCACCTGCGCGGCCAGGCGGCGGGCGTGGCCCGCGAGGTTGTGCCGCCACGCGTGGACGAGCTGCTCCTCCAGGACGGGGGCGGCGTCGACGAGCCGCTCGATGAGCGCCAGCCGCGCCTCGGCGTCGTCCATGCCGTCGTCGACGAGGTGCTCGACGAGCGCCTCGATCTGCCAGACGGCGAGCCGGTCGGTCAGGTGCGTGACGGACCGGACGAGCGACGAGGCCACGTGCGGGCGCAGCGTGCTCGCGTCGCGCGCGGCGAAGAGGCGGGCGAGGACCTCGGCGTCGTGCTCGGTGAACATCGCCGCCTCGTCGTCGAGCGGCATCCCGAAGGCCTGCCAGAACGCGCGGACGCGCTCCTCGGGCACGTCGAGCCGCGCGGCGAGGTCGCGAAGGGTGAGCGTGCGCGGCCCGCCGAGGAGACGGCGCTCGAGCCGATCGAGGGGCGTCTCGGGCCGGGCGTGCTCGTCCACCGGGCCAGGCTAGACCCGGCGCGTGACGCGGTTCACACGCGGACGTGCTCGACGTCGCCCGCGAGCACCGTGCGCACCGCCCCCGCGTCGTCGGCGACCCGCAGCGCGCCGTCGGCGGCGAGCGACACCGCGACGCCCTCGAGGACGTCCCCGCCCGGGCGCAGCACCCGCACCCGCGAGCCGAGCGTGGCGCACACGGCGGCGCACTCCGCCGCGAGCCCGGCCGCGACGGCGTCCCCGCGCGCGGCCCGCCAGGCGTCGTCGAGCGCGACCAGCTCGCGGACCACGCGCACGAGCACGTCGACCCGCTCCGCCGCCACGCCGAGCGCCGCGAGCGACGTGGCGCTCGGCACCGGGAGCGCGTCGGCCGGCTGCCCGACGTTCACCCCGATCCCGACGACGGCGGCCGGCGGCTCGGCGTCGGCCACGAGGTCGCCCAGCACGCCCGCGACCTTGCGGGCCGTGCCCCAGCCCGCGAGCTCCGCGTCGCCCGCGCCCGGCACGAGGACGTCGTTCGGCCACTTGAGGACCGCCTCCACGCCGAGACCCGCCACGGCGCGCACGACGGCGAGCCCGCCGAGGAGCGGCAGCCACCCGAACGCGCCCACCGGGACGCCGGGCCGCAGCAGCACGGACACGGTGACGGCCTGGCCGGGCGGCGTCTCCCACGTGCGACCCGCGCGGCCGCGGCCCGCCGCCTGGTGGTCGGCGACGCGCACGGCGCGGTCGGGCGGCGGCTCCGGGCCGCGCGCGGCCGCGACGAGGTCGGCGGACGTCGAGCCGGTGCGCGGCACCACGGTCACCGCGCCGAGGCTCGGCACGGCGGCGGCGAGGGCGGCGGCGACGGCGGCGGGCTCGTACGGCACGGCGGGGAGCACGGGCGCCACGCTACGCCGCATTGGTGGGTCCCCACACACCGGCGGGCCCGACGCGGTCGGATCCTGCACAGCGGATGTGGGGAACCGACAACTACCCTCGCAAGGGTGACCGACGTTCGCGCGACCGGCCCCGCCCCCACGACGGCGCCCACGGGCACCGCGGCCAAGCTCGCGGACCTCGCGCACCGGCGGGAGGCCGCCGTCGACGCCGCCGAGGAGAACGCGGCCGCGCGCCAGCACCCGCGGGGCAAGAAGACCGCGCGGGAGCGCATCGCCGCCCTGCTCGACGAGGGCTCGTTCGTCGAGCTCGACGCGCTCGTGCGCCACCGGTCCACCGCGTTCGGCATGGGCTCCAAGCGCGTCCCGGGCGACGGGGTCGTCGTCGGGCACGGGACGATCGACGGGCGCCAGGTGTGCGTCTACAGCCAGGACTTCACGGTGTTCGGCGGGTCGCTCGGCGAGGCGCACGGGCAGAAGATCGCGAAGGTCATGGACCTCGCGCTGCGCACGGGGGTGCCGCTCGTCGGGATCCTCGACGGCGGCGGCGCGCGCATCCAGGAGGGCGTCGCGGCGCTCACCCAGTTCGCGGAGATCTTCCGGCGCAACGTGGCCGCGTCCGGCGTCATCCCGCAGGTGTCGGTGATCCTCGGGCCGAGCGCGGGCGGCGCGGTGTACTCCCCCGCGCTGACCGACTTCGTCGTCATGGCCGACGGCACGTCGCACATGTTCATCACGGGCCCGGACGTCATCCGCGCGGTCACGGGCGAGGACGTCGGCTTCGAGGAGCTCGGCGGCGGCACCACGCACAACGCGCGGTCCGGCGTCGCGCACTACCTCGGCGCGGACGAGGACGACGCGCTCGACTGGGTGCGCACGCTGCTCGGCTACCTGCCGAGCAACAACCTCGCCGACCCGCCCACGTGGGACGAGGAGGCCGTGCTCGAGGTGACGGAGGCCGACCTCGAGCTCGACGCGCTCGTGCCCGACTCCGACGCCCAGCCGTACGACATGCGGACCGTGGTGGAGCACGTGCTCGACCACGGCGAGCTGTTCGAGGTGCAGGCGATGTACGCGCCGAACGTGCTCGTCGGGTTCGGGCACGTCGAGGGGCACCCGGTCGGCGTCGTCGCGAACCAGCCGCTGCACATGGCCGGCACGCTCGACATCAACGCCGCGGAGAAGGCCGCGCGGTTCGTGCGCACGTGCGACGCGTTCAACATCCCGGTGCTGACGTTCGTCGACGTGCCCGGGTTCCTGCCGGGCACCGACCAGGAGTGGAACGGCATCATCCGCCGGGGCGCCAAGCTCATCTACGCCTACGCCGAGGCGACGGTCCCGCTCGTCACGGTGATCACGCGCAAAGCGTACGGCGGCGCCTACATCGTCATGGGGTCCAAGCAGCTCGGCGCGGACGTCAACCTCGCGTGGCCGACGGCGCAGATCGCGGTCATGGGCGCGAGCGGCGCGGTGAACATCCTCCACCGCGGCACGCTCAAGGCCGTGGCCGACGCCGGCGGCGACGTCGAGGCGGAGCGTGCGCGCCTCGTCGCCGAGTACGAGGAGGCCCTCGTGAACCCGTACGACGCCGCGGAGCGCGGCTACGTCGACGCGGTCATCGCCCCGTCCGAGACCAGGCTCCAGGTGGTCCGCGCGCTGCGCGCCCTGCGCACGAAGCGTGCCGCTCTGCCGAGCCGCAAGCACGGGAACATCCCGCTGTGACCCCCCAGGTGCGCGTGCTGCGCGGGGCGCCCGACGAGCTCGAGCTCGCGGCCCTCGTCGCCGGGATCGTCGCGGGCCGGACGGGAGCGCCGGGCGCGTCCTCCGCCGCGGCGCGGCGCGCGGCCGCCGACCGGCGCCGGTGGGTCGACGGCGCGCAGCGGCTGCGCGGGCCGCTCGCGCGCGGCGCCGACGCGTGGCGCTGGAGCGGCCGGGCCTGAGCCGGGCCGCACCTGGACCGGGCAGGGCGAGCGGGCCGGCCGGCAGGCCGGGCCCGAGCCCCTAGTGCGCCGACGCCGCGCGGGCGGCGCGGTAGTGGTCGGTCAGCGCCATGATCTCCGCGCCGTGGTGGATGATCTCGCGGTTGATGTGCAGCACCAGGTGGCCGAACGGCGCCCTCGCGTCGATCGGCGTCGCCTGGGACAGGCCGACCGTGAACACGTCGTCCTCCGCCAGGCCCGCGATCCCCGACCGCCACGCGTCGACCCAGCGCTCGAGCTGCGCGACCGCCGGGCCGGCCTCGCCCGCCACGTCGAGGTCCTCCCGGCGCAGGCGGTGCCCGCCGAAGGTCCACTCCCAGCGCTCGAGCACCGTCTCGGTCAGGTGCGCCACGAGCCACGCGATCGTCCGCGGGTTCGGCGCGTCCACGTCGGCCGGCCACTCCGCGACCCACTCCCCGACGCCCAGCGTGCGCGGCGTGCGCTCCTCGCCCCGGCGCACCACGCGGAGCGCGCCGGGCGCCGGCTCCCCGTGGAGCTCGGCGTCGTCGACGACGGTGCGCAGGCGCGTGCGCAGCTCGAGCCACGAGAACTCCAGCTGCCCCCGGACCATCGCGAGCGCCGTCGGCCGCTCGAGGATCCCCCAGTCGAACTCCGGTGCGCCGTACACGGGCTCCTCGGTCATCGCCCCCTCCCTCCCGGCGGCCCGCCGCGGCCGCCCCACGCGGGCACGCTAGACGCCGGCACCGACACCGCGCGGACCCGGATCCGCGCCCGCGCGCGCCGTCCCGCACGGCCCGGCCCGCCGGGGTCGTAGGGTCGGCTGCATGACCCAGACCACGCCCTCCCGGGCACCGAGCGCCGTCGACGCCGTCGCCGACCAGTACGTCACGACCTTCTGCCGCCTCAACCCCCTCGCGGCCACCGCCATCGGCGTCGCCGGGTACGACCACCTCATGACCGACTTCTCCCCCGCCGGCTGGGAGGCCCAGGCCGCCGCGGCGCGGGACGTCCTCGCCGAGCTCGACACGGGCTCGGTGTCCGACGACGTCGACCGGGTGACCGTCGCGGCGATGCGCGAGCGCCTCGGGCTCGAGCTCGCCCTGTACGAGGCGGACGAGCTCACCGGCCAGCTCAACAACATCGCCTCGCCGGTGCAGGAGATGCGGGACGTCTTCGACCTCATGCCGACGTCCACGCCGGAGCACTGGGAGAACATCGCGCTGCGGCTCGCCGCCCTGCCCGACGCCGCGGCGGGCGTCGCCGAGTCGCTGCGCCTGGCGGCCTCGCGCGGCCGCGTCGCGCCGATCCGGCAGGTGCGCGAGTGCATCACGCAGGCCGAGGAGCTCGCCGGGCCGGAGTCGTTCTTCACGAAGCTGGTCACGAGCGCCGACGTCGACGCCGCCCTCGACGACTCCGCCGCCTGCCAGGCCATCCGCAAGGCGCTCGGCGACGGCGCGGAGGCCGCGCGTCGGGCCTACGGCGAGCTCGCCGGCTTCCTGCGCGACGAGCTGGCCCCGAAGGCGCCCGAGCAGGACGCCGCCGGCCCCGACCGGTACCCGCTGTGGTCGCAGTACTTCCTCGGCGCCCGCGTCGACCTGGAGGAGACCTACGCCTGGGGCCTCGAGGAGCTCGCGCGCATCGTCGCCGAGCAGGAGGCGGTCGCGGCCGAGATCGCGGGCCCGGGCGCCACCGTCCAGCAGGCCGTCGAGGTGCTCGACGCCGACCCGGCCCGACGCCTCGACGGCACCGAGGCCCTCCGGGAGTGGATGCAGGAGACCTCCGACGCCGCGATCGCCGCGCTCGACGGGGTGCACTTCGACATCCCCGAGCCCGTGCTGCGGCTGGAGTGCCGCATCGCGCCCACGCAGAGCGGGGGCATCTACTACACGGGTCCCTCGGACGACTTCTCCCGGCCCGGCCGCATGTGGTGGTCCGTGCCGCCGGACGTCACGACGTTCAACACCTGGCGCGAGAAGACGACCGTGTACCACGAGGGCGTCCCCGGCCACCACCTGCAGATCGGCCAGGCGGTGTACCTGCGCCAGACCCTCAACAGCTGGCGCCGCCTGCTCTGCTGGGTGAGCGGCCACGGCGAGGGCTGGGCGCTGTACGCCGAGCGGCTGATGGCGGACCTCGGCTTCCTCGAGGACCCGGGCGACCGGCTCGGCATGCTCGACGGGCAGCGGATGCGCGCGGCGCGCGTCGTCATCGACCTCGGCGTGCACCTCGGCCTGCCCTGCCCCGAGGAGTGGGGCGGCGGACGCTGGGACGCGGACAAGGCGTGGGAGTTCTTCAAGGCCAACGTCAACATGCCCGAGTCGTTCCTGCGGTTCGAGCTCAACCGCTACCTCGGCTGGCCCGGTCAGGCGCCCGCCTACAAGATCGGCCAGCGGCTGTGGGAGCAGACGCGCGACGACTACCGCGCCGCCGCCCGGGCCCGCGGCGAGGACGGCGACCTCAAGGCGTTCCACGCGCGCGCCCTGTCGCTGGGCTCGGTCGGCCTCGACGTCCTGCGGGACGCCCTGCGGTGAGGCTGGTCCTCGCCTCGGCCTCCCCGGCGCGGCTGACCACGCTGCGCGCGGCCGGGTTCGACCCGGAGGTCCGCGTGTCCGGGATCGACGAGGACGGCGTGCTCGCCGCCGCGCACGAGCGCGGCGCGGCGGTGGGCCCCGCCGACGACGTCCTCGTCCTCGCCCGCGCGAAGGCCGAGGCGGTCGCGGCGGACCTGGTGGCGGGCACGGACGCCGTCGTCCTCGGCTGCGACTCGCTGCTCGAGCTCGACGGCGCCACCCACGGCAAGCCGGCCGACGCCGCCGAGGCGACGGCCCGGTGGCGGCTCATGCGCGGGCGGAGCGGCGTGCTGCACACGGGCCACTGGCTCGTGGACCTGCGGACGGGGCGGGCGAGCGGCCGCACGGCGTCGACGGTCGTGCACTTCGCGGACCTGTCGGACGCGGAGATCGACGCGTACGTGGCCACGGGCGAGCCGCTCGCCGTCGCGGGCGCGTTCACGATCGACGGGATCGGCGGCCCCTTCGTCACGGGGGTCGAGGGCGACCCCCACACCGTCGTCGGGCTGAGCCTGCCGCTCCTGCGCGACCTGCTGGGGGACCTGGGCCTGACCGTGCCCGACCTGTGGTCCCGCTGAGCGGGGCCGGGGCCGTGGTCGGCGCGCCACAAACCGCGCGCGCCCCGCTTGGCGGGTGCGGACAGTCTTGGCGCGCCCGGGGGCGGCCGTGCGGGGCCGTGGCGCGCCTGACGTTACGGTGAGCCGTGCCCCGGATCAGCAAGGTGCTCATCGCCAACCGCGGTGAGATCGCCGTCCGCGTCGCGCGGGCGTGCGCCGACGCCCGCATCACTGCCGTCGCCGTGTACGCCGACCCCGACCGGGAGTCGTTGCACGTCAGGCTCGCCGACGAGGCCTACGCGCTGGGCGGCGAGCGCGCCGCGGACACCTACCTCGACGGCGCCAAGATCATCGACGTCGCGCTGCGCTGCGGCGCGGACGCCGTCCACCCCGGCTACGGGTTCCTGGCGGAGAACGCCGAGTTCGCCCGCGCCGTCGGGCGGGCGGGCCTGACCTGGATCGGCCCGCCGCCAGAGGCCATCGAGGCGCTCGGGGACAAGGTGCGGGCGCGGCACATCGCGCAGGCGGTCGGCGCCCCGCTGGTGCCGGGCACGCCGGACCCGGTGGCCGACGTCGACGAGGTGCACGCCTTCGTGGCGCAGCACGGCCTGCCGATCGCCATCAAGGCCGCCTTCGGCGGGGGCGGCCGGGGCCTCAAGGTCGTCCGCGACCCGGCCGAGGTGGACGACCAGTTCGAGTCGGCGGTGCGCGAGGCGACGGCGGCCTTCGGGCGCGGGGAGTGCTTCGTCGAGCGCTACCTCGACGCCCCGCGGCACGTCGAGACCCAGTGCCTCGCGGACGCGCGCGGCACCGTCGTCGTCGTCTCCACGCGCGACTGCTCGCTGCAGCGGCGGCACCAGAAGCTCGTCGAGGAGGCCCCCGCGCCGTTCCTCACCCCGGAGCAGGAGCGCAGCCTCCGCGAGGCGTCCGTCGCGATCCTGCGCGCGGCGGGCTACGTCGGCGCCGGGACGTGCGAGTTCCTCGTCGGCGCGGACGGGACGGTGTCGTTCCTCGAGGTCAACACGCGCCTGCAGGTGGAGCACCCGGTGACCGAGGAGGTCACGGGCATCGACCTCGTGCGCGAGCAGCTGCGCATCGCCGCGGGCGAGCCCCTCGGCTACACCGAGGTCGCCCCGCGCGGGCACGCGATCGAGTTCCGCATCAACGGCGAGGACCCCGCCGCGGGCTTCCTCCCGACGCCGGGCCGCATCACCCGGCTGCGCCTCCCCGCGGGGCCGGGCGTCCGCGTGGACTCCGGCGTCGTCGAGGGCGACGCCGTCTCCGGCCTGTTCGACTCGATGATCGCCAAGATCGTCGTCACCGGGGCGACCCGCGCGCAGGCGATCGAGCGGGCCCGCCGGGCCCTCGCGGAGACGGAGGTCGCGGGCATCCCCACGGTCCTGCCCTTCCACCGCGCCGTGCTCGACGAGCCCGACTTCGCCCCGGCCGACCCGGCGGAGCCGTTCCGCGTGCACACGCGCTGGATCGAGACGACGTTCGCCGATCGCCTCGCGCACCTCGGGGGCGGCGCGCCGGCCGCCGAGGCGGCGACGCCGACGCCGACCGAGCGGGTCGTCGTCGAGGTCGGCGGCAAGCGCATCGAGGTCGTCCTGCCGGCCGGGCTGGGCCTGACGTCGCCGCGCACCCGCACGGGGCTGGCCCCGCGCCGCCCCCGCCGGACGCCGACCCGCGCGCCGGCCGCCAACGGCACGACGCTCGCCTCCCCGATGCAGGGCACGATCGTCAAGGTCGCCGTCGCCGAGGGCGACGTCGTCGCGGAGGGGGACCTCGTCGTCGTGCTCGAGGCGATGAAGATGGAGCAGCCCCTCGTCGCGCACCGCGCCGGGCGGGTGCAGGGGCTCGCGGCGAGCGTCGGGGCGAGCGTGAGCGCGGGCACGGCGATCTGCGAGATCGTCGACGAGTGACGCGGACGCGGGACACGGGCCTGGGGGCGACGGCGGTGGGCGCCCCGTGACCGTCGGGCGCGGCCCGGGCGACGCCTGGGTGGAGTGCGCGTGCGGGCGGCGGCACTGGGGCCGGTTCGGCGCCGCGGGGCTCCTCCTCGCGCGGTCGGCGCCGGGGCCGGGCGGCCCGCGCGCCGAGGTGCTGCTGCAGCACCGCGCGCTGTGGAGCGACCAGGGCGGCACGTGGGCGCTGCCGGGCGGCGCGCTCCGCGAGCACGAGGACCCGGTGGCGGGCGCGCTGCGCGAGGCCGCGGAGGAGGCCGGCGTGGACGCGACCCGGGTCGCCGTCGACGGCACGCACGTGCTCGACCACGGCACGTGGCGCTACACGACGGTGCTCGCGCACGTCACCGGCCCGCTCGAGGTGCGGCCGACCGACGACGAGACCCTGGCGCTGGCCTGGGTGCCGCTCGACGACGTGCCGGCCCGCCCGCTGCTCGTGGCCTTCGCCGACGCCTGGCCGGCGCTCCGCGCGCGCCTGGAGGCGGGCGCGGACGGAGTCGCCGGGCACTCGTCGTGATGCGCTACGCTCGCCAAGTTAGGTAAGCCTCACCTCACCTGGCTCGGAGGCGCCGCATGCTCGCCACCTTCCTCATCGGTCTGCGCGAGGGCATGGAAGCCGCCCTCGTCGTCTCGATCCTCGTGGCGTACCTCGTGCGTTCCGGCCGCCGCGCGCACCTGCCGCACGTCTGGGCGGGCATCGGGGCGGCGGTGCTGCTGTCTGCGGCCGTGGGCGCGCTGCTGGCCGCCGCCCCGGAAGCCCTGGGCGAGCGCGCCGAGGAGACGCTGGCGGGCGTCCTGTCGATCCTCACCGTCGCCCTGGTCACGTGGATGGTGTTCTGGATGGCGCGGACCGCGCGGCACCTGAAGGCGGGGCTGGAGGCGCGGATGTCGGAGGCCGTCGCGGCGGGCGGCCTCGCCGTGGCCGGTGTCGGGTTCCTCGCCGTCGCGCGCGAGGGCATCGAGACGGCGCTCTTCCTGTGGGCGGGCTCGACGGCGACCGCCGGGACCGCGCCACTGGTCGGCGTCCTGCTCGGGCTCGCGACGGCGGCCGCGCTGGGCTGGACCGTCTACGCCGGCGCGGTGCGGCTGAACCTGCGCACGTTCTTCGCCTGGACCGGCTTCGCGCTCGTCGTCGTCGCGGCCGGCGTGCTCGCGTACGGGGTGCACGAGCTCCAGGAGGTCGGCGTCCTGCCGGGCGAGGGCGCGATCGCCTACGACGTCTCCGGGATCATCGCCAAGGAGAGCACGCTCGGCACGGTGCTCCGCGGGCTGGTCGGCTTCCGCCCGGCGCCGTCCTGGCTCGAGGTCGTGGCGTGGTGGGCCTACGTGGTCCCGGCGACCGTGCTCTACGCCCGCGCGCTGCGCCCGCGGCGGACTCCGGCGGCGCCGGCCGAGGTCACGGCGGAGGCCGTCGTCGCCTGACGAGGGGCGCGGGCTCTACGGTGTCGCCTGTGACGACGACGCCGCAGCCCGCCCCTGGCACCCCCGACCCCTCCCCCGGCCGGACCGACCGTGCCGCCGCCCTCGCGCCGCTGGTCGCCGTGCTGACCCTGGCCGCGCTCGAGCTCGTGCGGGCCTCCGGGCCGCTGCTCGACATGGCGTTCGGCGTCGGCGTGGTCGCCGCCGCCGGGGCGGCCCTCGGGACGTACCTCGCCCCCGGGCTCCTGGCCGTCCTGCTCGTCGCCGCGGCCCGACGTCGGCCGGTCGGCGCCGCCGTGGCCGGCGCCGCGGTGCTCGCCGTCGCCCGTCTCGTGCTGCAGGCGCTGACCGCGGGCGTGCGGTTCGGGGTCGGGCTCGCGACCGTGGCGCTCGCCCTCGCCGCGCTGACGCTCGCCGTCGCGGCCCTCGCCGGGCGGCCCGGCGGCGGGCGGGCCGCCGCCCGCGCCATCGCGGCCGGGCTGGCCGGCGCCGTGGGCCTCCAGCTCGCCCTCGGCACCTGGGACGCGCCCTGGCGCCGCAGCGCGCTCGGCTGGGCGGTCGCCGTCGTCCTCGCGCTCGCGCTGCTCGCCGCCGCCTGGCGCGCGCGCGGCGCCACCGACGCCACCGGCGCCACCGACGTGCCGACCCGGCCGGGCCGGCTCTGGGCGCTCGGCCCGGCGCTCGGGCTCGCCGCGATGGTCGCCGCCAACCCCGCCTTCGCCGCGTCGCAGTCGGGCACCCCGCTCCTGCTCGCCGGGGCGCTGCTCGGCCTGGCGTGGCTCCTGGCCGGCCGGGACCGCCGCCCCGCCTGGACCGACGTCGTGGCCCTCCCCCTGCTCCTCGCCGGGACCTACCTCGCGCCCGTCGCCGGCTGGGCGCCGCTCGCCCTCGTCGTCGTCACGCTGCCCCTGGTCGTGGCGTCCGCGCTGGGCGCCGCCCTCGAGCCGGCTCCCGACGCCGGGCCGGCGCGCCCGTGGCGGGCGGCCGGCGCGGCGAGCGTCGTGGGGCTCGGCGCGATCCTGCCGCTGCTGGGCTTCCAGATCGACTACGACATCCCGCTGCCGTTCCCCAACTGGCTCGTGCCGGTCGCCGCGGCCCTCGTGCTCGGCCTCGCCGGGCTCCGGCGCGCGGGCACGAGGGTCGGCGCCGTCGCCGGCACAGCCGACGCCGCCCCGGGCGCCCGGCCGCTGGCCGCCCTCGCCGCCGGGCTGCTCGCCGTCGGGGTCGCGGTCGCGGGCGTGCAGGCGGCCACGACCGCCCCGAGCGCGCCCGCCGCCCGCACCGAGCTCGTGGTCGTCAGCTGGAACCTGCACTACGGCGTCGACCCGGCCGGGGCGGTGGACCTGGAGGCGATCGCGCGGACCGTCGAGGCGCAGGACCCCGACGTCGTCCTGCTCCAGGAGGTCAGCCGCGGCTGGGTGCAGGGCGGCGGGGCCGACATGGCCACGTGGCTCGCCCAGCGGCTCGGCATGCGCCCGGCGTTCGCGCCCGCGGCGGACCGCCAGTTCGGCAACGCGATCCTCACGCGGGGCGAGCTCTCGGACGTCGCGGCGCTCGAGCTGCCGTACGGCGCGGGGCCTCAGCGGCGGTCGGCCGTGTCCGCCGACGTCGCGCTGCCCGCCCTCACCCTGCGCGTCACCTCGGTGCACCTGCAGCACCGCGAGGAGAACACGCCCACCCGGCTCGACCAGCTCCGCACGCTGCTCGACGCCGAGCGGGACCGGTCCGTCGTCGTCGGCGGGGACCTCAACGCCGAGCCGGGCTGGCCGGAGATCGACCTCGTCACCGGGGCGGGCTTCCTCTCCGCCGTCGACGAGGCCGGCGACCCGGACGCGCTGACCAGCCCGAGCACCGACCCGCAGCACCGGATCGACTGGGTGTTCGTCCGCGGCGACGGGCCCGCGCGGGTGACGGTGGCCGAGGTGCTCACCGGCACGACGGCGAGCGACCACCTGCCGATCGTCGTCCGGCTGTCCGTGCCCGACGGCGCGCTGTCGTCGCGCTCGGCCGCCGCCGACTGACCGCCGACCGTCTGACCGCCGACCGGGCCCGCCGGGTCAGTCGGGCCGCACCGGGAGCAGCCGCGCGACCTCGGCGATCGAGCCCGACAGCGACGGGTACACGGTGAAGGCGTGCGCGACGTCGTCGGCGGTGAGCCGCTGCGCGACCGCGAGGGTGACGGGGAAGATCAGCTCGCCCGCGCGCGGCGCCACGACGACCCCGCCGAGCACGGTGCCCGTCGAGGCGTGCGCGAAGAGCTTGACGAACCCGTCGCGCATGCCGAGCATCTTCGCCCGCGGGTTGCGGGCCAGCTCGAGGCGGCTCGTCACGTAGGGCGTGCCCGCCTCGTCGAGCGAGCGCTGCGACGCGCCGACGCTCGCGATCTCGGGCGCGGTGAAGACGTTGGCGGCGACGGTGCGCAGGTCGAGCGGGGTGACGGCCTGCCCCAGCGCGTGCTCCATGGCGATGCGGCCCTGCATGGCCGCGACCGAGGCGAGCGGCAGCACGCCCGTGCAGTCCCCCGCCGCGTAGACGCCGGGCGCCGTCGTCCGCGAGACCCGGTCGACCTCGACGTGCCCGGACTCCGTGAGCGCGACGCCCGCCTCCGCGAGCCCCATCCCGCCCGTCGAGGGCACCGAGCCGACCGCGAGCAGGCAGTGGCTGCCCTCGACCGTCCGCCCGTCCGTGAGCGTGACGACGACGCCGTCCCCCGTGGGCCGCACCGCCGCCGCGCGGGAGCGGGACAGGACCGTCATCCCGCGCTGGCGGAAGACCTCCTCGACGACGGCGGCGGCGTCCGGGTCCTCCGACGGCAGGATCTGGTCGCGGGAGGACACGAGGACGACGTCGCAGCCCAGCGCCCCGTAGGCGCCCGCGAACTCGACGCCCGTCACCCCGGAGCCGACGACGACGAGCCGCTCGGGCAGGGTCGTCAGGCCGTACACCTGGGTCCAGTCGAGGACCCGCTCGCCGTCGGGGACGGCGTCGGGCAGCACGCGCGGGGTCGCGCCCGTGGCGAGGAGGACGGCGTCGGCGTCGAAGGCGTGCTCGCCGCCGGCCGGCCGGGCGACCACGACGCGCCCGGGGCCGTCGAGCCGGGCCGTGCCCTCGACCACGCGGACGCCCTCGGCCTCGAGCCGCGCCCGGATGTCCGCCGACTGCGCCTCCGCGAGCTCGCGCACCCGCGCGTTGACCCGCGCGAGGTCGGCGGCGAACGGCCCGGGCTGGTCCCGGTCGCCCACGCTGCGGATGCCCAGCTCCGGGGCGCGCGCGGCGATCGTCATCCACTCGGCGGTGGCGATGAGCGTCTTCGACGGCACGACGTCGGTGAGCACCGCCGCCCCGCCGAGGCCGTGCCGCTCGGCGAGGGTGACGTCCGCGCCCGCCCGGGCGGCGACGAGCGCCGCCTCGTACCCGCCGGGCCCGCCCCCGACCACGACGACGCGCGCCGCGCGGCGGGGGCGCCGGCCGCCGTCCGAGGGGCCCGGGGGCGCGGGCGGCTCGGCGGGACCGGGCGGCGTCGTCGTCGTCATCGCCGCCATTCTGCCGGTCGCGCCCGGGTATCACATGCCGGGATAGCCTCGGGGCATGACGATCGACGTGCCGGACCTCGACGACCCCAGCACCGACCCGTTCGACGTGGCCCGCGCGGCCGCCGCGGTCATCGCCGACCGCACCGGCGTCGCCCGCCACGACGTCGCGCTCGTCCTCGGCTCCGGCTGGGGCGGCGCCGCCGACCTCCTCGGCGAGACCGTCGCCGAGGTGCCCGCCGCCGAGGTGCCCGGCTTCCTGGCGCCCGCCGTGCCCGGCCACGGCGGCACGCTGCGCTCGGTGCGGCTCGCGGACGGCGCGCGCCACGCCCTCGTGCTCGGCGCGCGCACCCACCTCTACGAGGGCCGGGGCGTCCGCCGGGTCGTGCACGGCGTGCGCACCGCGGCCGCCGCGGGGGCGCGCACGCTCGTGCTGACCAACGGCTGCGGCGGCCTCGACCCGTCCTGGCGCCCCGGCACGGCCGTGCTCATCCGCGACCACATCAACCTCACCGCGACGTCCCCGCTCGAGGGCGCGACCTTCGTCGACCTCACCGACCTCTACGCCGCCCGGCTGCGCGCGATCGCGCACGAGGTGGACCCCGGCCTGCCCGAGGGCGTCTACGCCCAGTTCCCCGGCCCGCACTACGAGACCCCCGCCGAGGTCGCGATGGCGGGCCGCATGGGCGCCGACCTCGTCGGCATGTCCACCGCCCTCGAGGCGATCGCCGCGCGGCACGCCGGGCTCGAGGTGCTCGGCATCTCGCTCGTCACCAACCTCGCCGCGGGCGTCGGCGCCGAGCCCCTCGCGCACGACGAGGTCATCGAGGCCGGCCGCGCCGCCGGCCCCCGCATCAGCCGCCTGCTCGCCGACGTCGTCGGGAGGATCGGATGAACGACCGGACCGCCGCGGCCCCCGCCGGACTCGACCCGGAGCTCGCCGCCCGGGTGCGGGCCTGGATCGACGACGACCCGGACCCCCAGACCGCGCGCCACCTCGCCGACCTCCTCGACCTCGCCGGCGACCGCAACGGGGACGAGACGATGCGGCTCGCCGCCCGCCAGGAGCTGGCGGACCGGTTCGCGGGCTTCCTCGAGTTCGGCACCGCGGGCCTGCGCGGCGCGCTCGGCGGCGGGCCCAACCGCATGAACCGCGCCGTCGTCATCCGCACCGCGGCCGGCCTGCTGCGCTACCTCACGGACACGCTGCCCGGCGCCCGGCCGCGCGTCGTCATCGGCTACGACGCCCGCTACCAGTCCGACGTCTTCGCGCGCGACACGGCCGCCGTCGTCACCGCGGGCGGCGGCGAGGCGCTCCTGCTGCCCCGCCTCCTGCCGACGCCGGTGCTCGCCTTCGCGGTGCGCCACCTCGGCGCCGACGCCGGCGTCATGGTCACCGCGAGCCACAACCCGCCGCAGGACAACGGCTACAAGGTCTACCTGGGCGGCCGCGTGGTCACCGACGCCGGCCAGGGCGTGCAGATCGTGCCCCCGCACGACGCCGAGATCGCCGCCCGGATCGCGCAGGTCCCCTCCGTCACGTCCGTCCCGCGCGTGGACAGCGGCTGGACCGTGCTCGGCGAGGAGATCGTCGACGCCTACCTCGCCGCCGTCGGCGCGCTCGCCGACCCCGCCGACGCCCCCGCCCGAGCCCGGCTGCGCGTCGTGACCACGTCGCTGCACGGCGTCGGCGGCGAGCTGCTCCGGCGCGCGCTCACCGCGGCGGGGCACACGGACCTGCACCCCGTGCCCGAGCAGGCGGCGCCCGACCCGGCGTTCCCGACCGTGGCGTTCCCCAACCCGGAGGAGCCGGGCGCGATCGACCTCGCGCTGGCCCTCGCGGAGGAGGTGGGCGCGGACCTCGTCATCGCGAACGACCCCGACGCCGACCGGTGCGCCGCCGCGGTCCGCGACCCGCGCGCCGCGGTGCCGACGGCGTCGTCGACCGCCCGGGCGGCCGGCTGGCGCATGCTGCACGGCGACGAGGTCGGCGCGCTGCTGGGCGAGGACGTCGCGCGGCGGGCCGCCGCGGCCGGCCGCACCGACGGCGTGCTCGCGAGCTCGATCGTCTCGTCGCGGCTGCTCGCGCGGATCGCGGCCGAGCACGGGCTCGCGCACCGCTCGACGCTCACCGGCTTCAAGTGGATCGCCCGCGTCGAGGGCCTGATCTTCGGCTACGAGGAGGCGCTCGGCTACTGCGTCGCGCCCGACGTCGTGCGGGACAAGGACGGCCTGTCGGCCGCCCTCCTGCTCACCGGGCTGGCGGCGCGCGTGAAGGCCGAGGGGCGAACGCTCGTCGACGTCCTCGACGACCTCGCCGTGCGGCACGGCCTCCACCTCACGGACCAGCTCTCGGCCCGGTTCACCGACCTCGCGGCGATCGGGGCGACGATGGCGCGCGTGCGCTCGGCCCCGCCGGCCACCCTCGCCGGGTCCCCCGTCGCGAGCGTCGAGGACCTCGCCCGACCGGCGCCCGGGCCGGACGCCCTGCCGCCCACCGAGGGCCTGCGGCTCCTCGCGGAGGACGGCACGCGCGTCGTCGTCCGCCCGAGCGGCACCGAGCCCAAGGTGAAGTGCTACCTCGAGGTGATCGTCCCCGTGGCGTCCCGCGCCGAGGTCGACGACGCCCGGCGGGCCGCGCGGGCGCGGCTCGACGCCGTGCGGGCCGACGTCGCCGCGGCCCTCGGGCTCGCGCAGGACTGACGGCCCGCAGGCTGGCGCCTCAGTAGCCGGAGCCCGCGCCCTCGTCGACCGGGCCGGCCTCGTCGAGCGTGTCGAGCACGGCCTTCGTGCCCGACAGGCCGAGGCGGGTCGCGCCGGCCGCGATCATCGCGCGCGCCGCGGCGCCCGTGCGGATGCCGCCCGAGGCCTTCACGCCCAGGCGGCCGCCGACGGTGGCCGCCATGAGCTCGACGGCGTGCACGCTCGCCCCACCCGTCGGGTGGAAACCGGTCGACGTCTTCACGAAGTCGGCGCCCGCGGCCTCGGCGGCCCGGCACGCCCCCACGATCTGCTCGTCGGTGAGCGCGGCGGACTCGATGATGACCTTGAGCACGGTCGGCGCCGGCACGGCCGCGCGCACGGCGGCGATGTCCGCGCGCACCGCCTCGAAGTCCCCGGCGATCGCCGCGCCGACGTCGATGACCATGTCGATCTCGTCCGCGCCGTCGGCGACCGCGCGCGCGGCCTCCGCGGCCTTGATCTCGCTGCGGTGCTTGCCGGACGGGAAGCCGCACACGGCCGTGACCTTGATGTCCCCCGCGTCGACCGGGAGCATCGACGGGGACACGCAGACCGACCACACGCCGAGGCTGCGCGCCTCGGCGACGAACGCGGCGACGTCGGCGGCCGTCGCCTCGGGCTTGAGGAGGGTGTGGTCGACCATCCGGGCCACGGCCGCGCGGTCGAGGCGCGCGACGTCGGGCGCGGCGTCGGGGGTGGGGGTGTCGGGGGTGCTCATGCGCGGTGCCGTCCGTTCGCTGGTTCGGTGTAGGCGGGGATGATGACGTCGTCGACGAGCGCGGCGCGCTCCTCGAGCGGGCGGAACGCCGACCACGCGGCGGTGATCGTGACGTCCCGGAGGTCCGCCGGGGTCCAGCCAGCCTCGGTGACGAGGCGGTACAGCTCCTCGCTCGCCGAGGTGCCGGACATCAGGCGGTTGTCGGTGTTGACGGTGACGGCGAAGCCGAGGCGCAGCAGCGCGGTCACCGGGTGCGCGGCGATCGAGGGGGCCGCGCCGGTCTGCACGTTCGAGGTCGGGCACATCTCCAGCGGGACCTGCTGGTCCAGCACCCACCGGGCGAGCCGGCCGAGCCGGACGTCCGCGGCGTCGAGGTCGTCGACCGGGACGCCGTCGGGCAGCTCGACGTCGTCGACGATCCGCACGCCGTGCCCGACGCGCAGCGCGCCCGTGCAGTGTACCGCCTCGGCGATCGACTCCAGGCCGGCGCCCTCGCCGGCGTGCACGGTCACCGGGAAGCTCGCCTCGCGCAGCGTCTGCAGGGCGCTCGCGTGCCGCAGCGCGGGGTGGCCGGACTCGGGGCCGGCGACGTCGAACCCCACGACACCGCGGTCGCGGTTGGCGAGCGCGAGCTCGGCGGTCCAGTCCCCCGCGTCGCGGTGCCGCAGCGCGGTGACGACCTGCCCGACGGCGATCGCGCGCCCAGCCGCCGCGGCCTCCGCGACGCCCTCCGCCAGGCCGGCCTGCACGGCGTCGACGACCTCCTGCGGCGCGAGCCCGCCGGCGAGGTGCTGCTCGGGGGCGTAGCGGAGCTCGGCGAGCACCACGCCGTCCTCCGCGAGGTCGAGCACCGCCTCGCGGGCGACGCGCGCGAGGCCGTCGGCGGTCTGCATGACGGCGACCGTGTGCTCGAACGTCTCCAGGTAGCGCTCGAGCGAGCCGCTCGACGCCGCGGCGACGAACCAGCGGCCGAGGTCCTCCGGGTCCGTCGTGGGCAGCCGGTGGCCGATGCGCTCGGCCAGCTCGACGACCGTCGCCGGGCGCAGCCCGCCGTCCAGGTGGTCGTGCAGCGCGACCTTCGGCAGCGCCCGGACCTGCTCGAGGCTCGGCGCGGACGCCTCGCTCACGGGGCCGGGTAGTCGTCGGCGTCGTCGTCGGGGACGTCGAGCGACTGCTCGATCACGTCGTGCTCGGCGGCGTCGTCGCGCTGGCTGGGCGGCTCGGGCGGCAGCCCGCCCCGGCCGAGGTGCTGGTCGAGGACGTCCGCCTCCGGGGCGTCCGCGGGGAGCTCGTCGGGCAGGTCGTCGATCTCGACGATCTCGGCCTCCTGGTCGGCGAGGTCCTCCGGGCTGTCGGGCGGGACCAGCCCGGCGTCGGTCCACGTGCTGTCACCGGGTGTCGTGCTCACGGCCACACCTCCTCGCTCGGACCCGCGGTTCGGGCGTCTCCCCCATCCTGGTGGCCCGGCCGGGCGGATGCCACTCGCCCCCGTCGGCGCGCCCGCGCGCTCATCCCGGCAGCACCGCCCACGCCAGGTGGCTCCACCCGCCGAACGCCGCGTGCGGTGCCCCGCCGGCGAGCGCGGCGCGGCCGATCCGCACCACCGCGCCGCGGCTCGGCTCCCAGACCTGCAGCCCGTCGCCCGACCGGCCCACCGCGAGCACGACGTGCCGCGGCACGGCGGCCTGCCAGCCCCGCCCGCTGTCGCCGCCGGTGAACAGCGGCACCGGGATGCCCGCGTCGAGGGCCGCGCCCACGCGGGCGAGGACCTCGTCGAGCCGCGCGGGCACGGTGTCGTCGACGACGGCGTGCGTGTACCGCACGCCGAGGAAGCGAGCCGACGCCGCGACCGCCCACGGCGGCGTGCCGTACTGGCGCGGCCACGGCACCGCGCCGGCCACGGCCCGCCGCGTGGCCCGCCGGTGCACGACCTCGTGCAGGACGGCGAACCGGGCCGACGGCGGGCGGCCGGCGAGCGACCGCAGGGCGCCGGCGGGCGCGCCAGCCAGCTCGGGCGCCCGGGGGCCGGGCAGCAGGCGCCCGGTGGCGAGCCACAGCGCGAGGACCGGGTCGCCGACGGCCGCGAGCATCGTCAGCACCGCGGGCCCGCACGTCCGCTGCGTGACCTGCCGGCCGTGCGGGCCGAGCCGCCGCGCCGGGTCGAGCACCGCCGCCCGCGCGTCGTCGTCGAGGCCGGGCCACGCGGCCGCGAGCGCGTCCGCGGCCTCCGCGGAGCCCGTCGCGGCGAGGGCGCGCCGCCACGGCGGGGACCCCGGCGGGTCGGCGGCGACCACCTGCCCGGCGCGCCACGGCGGCGGCAGCCGCCGCCACAGGCCGACCGCGCGGAGCAGGGTGCCCAGCTGCGCCGGCCCGGGCACCTAGGCCACCCGGTCGATGACGAGCGGGCGCTCGGGCGGCCGCGAGCCCTCCGGCGCGATGGTCACCGCACCCTCGAGCGCGGCGAGCGCGCGCGCGAACCGCTCCGGCGTGTCGGTGTGCAGCGTCATGAGCGGCTCGCCCGCGCGGACGAGCGCGCCCGGCTTCGCGTGCAGCTCGATGCCGGCGCCGGCCTGGACGGGGTCCTCCTTGCGCGCGCGGCCCGCGCCGAGCCGCCACGCCGCGACGCCGACGGCGAGGGCGTCGAGGCCCACGAGCACGCCGTCGGCGGGGGCGAGCACCTGCTCGGACTCGCGGGCCGTCGGCAGGGGCGCGTCCGGGTCGCCGCCCTGGGCGGCGATCATCCGCCGCCAGACGTCCATCGCGCGCCCGTCGGCGAGCGCGTCGGCGGGGTCGACGTCGTCCCGGCCCGCGCCGGCCAGCATCTCCCGAGCGAGGGCCAGGGTGAGCTCCACCACGTCGTCGGGCCCGCCACCGGCGAGCACCTCGACGGACTCGCGCACCTCGAGCGCGTTGCCCACGGTGAGGCCGAGCGGGGTCGACATGTCGGTGAGCAGCGCCACCGTGTGCACGCCCGCGTCCGTGCCGAGGTCGACCATCGTGCGCGCGAGCTCGCGCGCGGACGCCTCGTCCTTCATGAAGGCGCCCGAGCCGACCTTGACGTCGAGGACGAGCGCGCCCGTGCCCTCGGCGATCTTCTTGCTCATGATCGAGCTCGCGATGAGCGGGATCGCCTCGACGGTCCCGGTGACGTCGCGCAGCGCGTAGAGCTTGCGGTCCGCCGGGGCCAGGCCGGTGCCCGCCGCGCAGATCACCGCGCCGACGTCCTCGAGCTGGGCGAACATCTCCTCGTTCGACAGCGACGCGCGCCAGCCGGGCACCGACTCGAGCTTGTCGAGCGTGCCGCCCGTGTGGCCGAGCCCGCGGCCCGAGAGCTGCGGGACGGCGACGCCGCACGCCGCCACGAGCGGTGCGAGTGGCAGCGTGATCTTGTCGCCGACGCCGCCCGTGGAGTGCTTGTCCGCCGTCGGGCGCGAGAGCCGGGAGAAGTCCATCCGCTCCCCCGACGCGATCATCGCGGCGGTCCAGCGCGCGATCTCCTCGCGCGCCATCCCGTTGAGCAGGATGGCCATCGCGAGCGCGGACATCTGCTCGTCGGCCACGACGCCGCGCGTGTACGCGTCGACGACCCAGTCGATCTGCTCGTCGCTCAGCCGGCCGCCGTCGCGCTTGGTGCGGATGACGTCGACGGCGTCGAAGGGCTCAGGGGCCGCGGCGGTCATGCTCGCTCCTCCAGGTCGGCGGGGCCGAAGGCGTCCGGGAGCACCTCGCGCAGCGGCCGGACGCCGCCGACGGTGTCGAGCAGCAGGTCCGGGCCGCCGTGCTCGTAGAGCAGCTGGCGGCACCGGCCGCACGGCATCAGCACGTTCCCGTGCTTGTCCACGCACGCGAACGCCACCAGCCGCCCGCCGCCGGACGCGTGCAGCGCGCTGACCAGCCCGCACTCCGCGCACAGCGTGACCCCGTAGGAGGCGTTCTCGACGTTGCAGCCGACGACGACGCGGCCGTCGTCGACGAGCGCCGCCGCCCCCACGGGGAACCGCGAGTACGGCACGTACGCGCGCGTCATGACGTCCCGAGCGGCGTCCCGCAGGGCGTCCCAGTCGATCTGCGGCACAGTCGCTCCTCCGTTCGCGAGGGTCACTCCTTGACGTACGCGACGCCGTCGGCGGCAGGCGCCCGCGAGCGCCCGACGAGGCCGGCGACCGCGAGCAGCGTCACGACGTACGGCAGCATGAGCATGAACTGGCTCGGCACCGGCGCCCCGACGACGCTCAGCGCGCCCTCGAGGTTGGACGCGAAGCCGAACAGCAGCGCCGCGAAGGCCGCCCGCACCGGGTCCCACTTGCCGAAGATCACGGCCGCGAGGGCGATGTAGCCGGCGCCCGCCGTCATCTCCTTGCCGAACGAGGACACCGAGACGACGGTGTAGAACGCGCCGCCGATGCCGACCACGCCGCCCGCGATGAGGACGGCCCGGTACCGCGTCCGCTCCACCTTGATGCCGACGGTGTCGGCCGCCTTCGGGTGCTCGCCGACCGAGCGGACCCGCAGGCCCCACCGGGTCCGGTAGAGCGCGAACCACACGACCGGCACCGCGATGTACATGAGGTAGACGACGAGCGACTGGTTGAACAGCGCGGGCCCGAGCACCGGGATCTCCGCGAGCACCGGGATCCGCAGCGGCGTGAAGCGCACCGTCTCGTTGAGCCGCTGGGCCTGCGGCACGAGCACCTCGGAGTACAGGAAGCTCGTCAGGCCGATGACGAGCACGTTGAGCACGACACCGACGATGACCTGGTCGACGCGGTACGAGATCGCGAAGACGCCCAGCAGCAGCGCGACGAGCATGCCCGCGAGGATCGCCGCGAACAGCCCGGCGAACGGGTTCTTCGTCAGGGAGCCGACGACGGCCGCGAAGAACGCGCCCGCGAGCAGCTGGCTCTCGATCGCGATGTTCACGACGCCGGCCCGCTCGCCGATGACGCCGCCGAGGGCGCCGAAGACGAGCGGCACCGCCAGCAGCACCGCGCCGCCGACCAGCCGGGTCACCGGGAAGTCGCGGTCGCTGCCCGCGCCCGCCCAGGACAGGAAGGCCACGAAGCCGACGAGCGCGAACACGGCCGACATCCACAGCGGCGCCGACCGGTGCACCCGCAGCAGCGCGACCGCCGCGAGGGCGATCACCGCCGTCAGCGCCACGCAGATCCACGCCACCGTCATCCCCGGCACCGAGACGTCCGGGATCCTGATGGCGTCGCTCTCCGCGGAGAACCGGAAGTTCGTGTCCCCCTCGCGCGGGGCGAGGGCGAGCAGCAGCGCGAGGAGCGCCACCACGACGACGTAGGCGATGGCCGGCTTCCGGCTCACCACCCTGACGTGCCGGAGGTCCGCCTCCACCGAGCCGGAGGACGGGCTCGTGGTCAGGGTCGTCGTGGTCACGCCGCCACCGCCTTCCGCTCGGCGCGGGCCGCACGGCGGCGACCCGGCTCCGGGATGCGGAACACCGCCCGCACGATGGGCGGCGCCGCGATGAAGAGCACGATGAGGGACTGCACGACGACGACGATCTCGATCGGCACGCCCTCGGACGCCTGCATGACCGAGCCGCCCGCCTTGAACGCGCCGAACAGGAGCGCCGCCCCCAGCACCCCGAGCGGCCGCGACCGGCCGAGCAGGGCGACGGTGATCGCGTCGAACCCGATGCCGGCGTCGATGTCCGAGCTGAACCCGGTCACCACGGTGCCCTGCACCTGCGTGGCCCCGGCGAGGCCGAGGAGCGCGCCGGCGACGAGCATGACGGAGACCGTGACCCGCCGGACGTCGATACCCGCCACCCGCGCGGCGTGCGGGTTGATGCCAACGGCCCGGTACTCGAAGCCCATCTTGGAGCGCTCCAGCAACCACCACGTGAACGCCACCGCGAGGAGCACCAGCACGAGGCCGAGGTGCACGTTGTAGCCCTCGAAGAGCTTGGGCATCTGCGCCGAGGCGAGCGTCGGCCGCGTCTTGGGGTTCGACGAGCCGGGCGCCTGGAGCAGGCCGGGCGTCGCGAGCAGGTACGACAGGAGGTAGAACGCGACGTAGTTGAGCATGATCGTCGAGATCACCTCGTGGGCGCCCGTGAACGCCTTGAGCGCCCCCGCGATGCCCGCCCACAGGGCGCCGGCGAGCATGCCCGCCGCGAGCGCCACGAGCATGTGCAGCGGCCACGGCATCGACCACGTGAAGCCGACCCAGCCCGCGGCGGCGGCCGCGACGAGCATCTGCCCGCGGCCACCGATGTTGAACAGGCCGGTCCGGAAGGTCAGCGCGACGCCGAGGCCCGCCGCGATGAGCGGCGTCGCCCGCGTGAGCGTCGCGGTCAGCGGCCGGATCGCGCCGCCGAAGTCGTCGGCGGTGAAGTCCCACACCGCGCCCCGGAACAGGGCCGCGTACGCGGAGCCGACAGCGCTGCCGATCGCCGAGAACGTGTCGCCGGGGCGGGAGAAGAAGTAGCCCGCCGCCCTCTGGACGGCCTCGTCGGTGAAGGCGATGAGCACCGAGCCCGCGAGGATCGCCAGCACCACGGCGCCGAGCGAGATCGCCCAGCCCCCCGTGACGATGCGCTGGAAGACCTCGCGCCACTGGTTCTCCTCGGCCGCCGCGCGGCGCGGCTCCGGGCCGGAGTCGGCCGACGACGGCGCCGGCTCGACGGTGACGCGCTCGCGGTCGCCCGGGGGGACGGGGGAGGGCGTCTGGGTGTCGCTCATGCTGCCGCCTCCTCGGCCGGCACGCCGGCCATCATCAGGCCGAGCACGTCGCGCGGCGTCGTCGAGGGCACGATGCCCACCACCCTGCCGCGGTACATCACCAGGATCCGGTCGCCGAGGCCCACGGCCTCGTCCAGCTCGGTCGACACGACGACGACGGGCACGCCCGCGTCGCGCGTCTCGACGATCCGCTTGTGGATGAACTCGATGGAGCCGACGTCGACGCCGCGCGTCGGCTGGCACGCGACGAGCAGCCGCAGGTCGCGGGAGAGCTCGCGGGCGAGGACCACCTTCTGCTGGTTGCCGCCCGAGAGCCGGCTCACCGGCTCGTGGATGCCCTGCGTGCGGACGTCGAACTCCTCGACGGCCTTCGCGGCGAAGTCGTCCCGCGTGCCGAGGCGGATCATCCCGCCCGTGACGAACGGCGGGCCCGACAGCCGGTCGAGCATGAGGTTCTCCGCGACCGTGAAGTCGCCGACCAGGCCGTCGACGTTGCGGTCCTCGGGGACGAATCCCACGCCCAGGTTGAGGATGTCGCGCACCGAGCGCCCGACGATCTCCGTGCCGTCGAGCTTGATGCTCCCGCTGACGTTGGCCTGCAGGCCGAGCAGCGCCTCGGCGAGCTCCGTCTGGCCGTTGCCCTGCACGCCGGCGACGACGAGCACCTCGCCGCCCCGGACGGTGAAGCTCACCTTGTCGACGAGGACGGCGCCCCGGGCGTCGGTCACCTCGAGGTCGGACACCTCCAGGAGGGCGTCGGCGTGCCGGGGCTCGTCCTTGCGGACGGTCAGCTCGACCTGGCGGCCGACCATCATGGCGGCCAGCTCGGCGTCGGACATGTCCGGGGTGGCCTCGCCGACGACGGCCCCACGCCGGATGACGGTGATCCGGTCGGCGACCTCGCGGACCTCGCGGAGCTTGTGGGTGATGAAGACGATGGCCGCGCCGGACTCCTTGAGCTGGCGCATGATCGCCATGAGCTCGTCGGTCTCCTGCGGCGTGAGCACGGCGGTGGGCTCGTCGAAGATGAGCACCTTCGCGTCGCGCGAGAGCGCCTTGATGATCTCGATGCGCTGCTGGACGCCGACCGGCAGGTCCTCGACCACCGCGTCGGGGTCGACGTGGAAGCCGAACCGGTCGGCGATCTCGCGCACCTTCGCGCGCGCGGCGTCGATGTCGAGGCGACCGGCGCCGTGGGTGGGCTCGTTGCCGAGCATGACGTTCTCGGCCACGGTGAAGACGGGGATCAGCATGAAGTGCTGGTGCACCATGCCGATCCCGGCGGCCATGGCGTCGCCGGGGCCGCGGAAGTGCTGCACCTCGCCGTCGAGGAGCACCTCGCCCTCGTCGGCCGTGTACAGGCCGTAGAGGACGTTCATCAGGGTGGACTTCCCGGCGCCGTTCTCACCGAGCAGGCAGTGGATCTCGCCCGGCTCCACGGTGAGGGAGATGTGGTCGTTGGCGACCAGCGGGCCGAACCGCTTGGTGATGTCGCGGAGCTCGAGCTTCATCGCACGATCCTCGGTGGGGTCCAGGGGGACGTCGGACGGGCCGCGGGAGCCGGTGCGGGCACGGGCACCCCGCCCCATGCTTGCACGCGTGGTCCGGGGGGAGGCAGGTGTGCCTCCCCCCGGACCACGTCAGCGGGTCACTGGCTCAGGTACGAGGTGACCTCGACCTCGCCGGCGATGATCGCGTCGCGCAGGGCCTCGACCTCGGCCCAGAGCTCGGCGTCCACCTTGCCCTCGAAGTTGTGCAGCGGGGCGATGCCGACGCCGCCGTTCTCGAGCGTGCCGACGTAGGCCTCGGGGTCGAAGTTGCCCTGGCCCGCGGCCATGATCGCGTCGTACACCGAGACGTCCATCTGCTTGAGGATCGACGTCAGGATGATGTCCTGCGTGCTCGGGTCCGTCACGTAGAAGTCGGCGTCGACGCCGATCAGCGCGATCTCGCGGCCGGAGTCGGCGATGGCGTCCATCGCGGACTGGTAGATCGGGCCGCCCACGGGGAGCAGGACGTCGACGCCCTGGTCGATGATGCCCGCGGCCACGTTCTTGGCCGCGTCGTTGGCCTCGAAGCCACCGGTGAACTGGCCGTCGGTGCCGTCCCAGCCGATGACGGAGACGTTCGCGCCCTTGACCTCGTTGTAGTGCTGGACGCCCTGGTAGAAGCCGTCCATGAAGATCGACACGGTCGGGAAGTTCATGCCGCCGAAGGTGCCGACCTTGCCGGTCTGCGAGTAGCCCGCGGCGAGGTAGCCCGCGAGGAACGCGGCCTCGGCCGTGTCGTAGAGCAGCGGCTTGATGTTCTCGGCGTCCTTGGTGCCGTCGAAGTCGTTGTCGGCCGCGTCGTCCACCAGGATGTACTGGAGGTCGGGGTTGGCCAGCGCGGACTCCACGGTGGCCGCCGAGAGCGCGAAGCCGACGGACACGATCGTGTCGCAGCCCGCCGCGACCAGGGACTCGAGGTTCGGCTGGAAGTCGGACTCGGAGTCGGACTGGACCTCGGCGAACTCGGCGCCGAGCTCCTCGGCCGCGCGCTTGGCGCCCTCGTAGCTCAGCTGGTTGAAGCTCTTGTCGTCGAAGCCGCCGGCGTCGGAGACGATGCACGCCTTGTAGTCGATCGTCTCTTCCTGGCTGGGCTCGTCACCCGGGGTCGTGGTGTCCTCGGGCTCCTCGTCGGGAGCCGCGCCGCACGCCGCCAGTGCCAGCGCTGCCGCGGTGGCGAGCGCCGCCGCCCTCATGGTCTTCTTCACGTGCCACTCCTGTGTTGTCGCCACGCAGGTGCCGCCAGGGCCGTGACTCGCGTCGCTCCGTCGCGGCGTGTGCGGCACCCGGTCGGCTGGATGTACCTGAACACTACTGGCGTCGCGGCAGTGGTTGTTACCGCCGGGTAGCCCCCCGGGCCCCGATGTTACGGATTCGGAATGTTGCGCAACGGCGCGGTGGGGCCGCCCGGCAGGGGCTGACGGCCCGCCAGGACGGCCACGCGCGCGAGCACCCGCGCGCCGATCGCGATCGCCGCCTCGTCCACGACCAGGTCGCCGCGGTGCAGGTCGAACGCCCGCCCGCCCGGCGCGCGCGTGCCCAGCCGCGCCATCGCGCCCGGCGCGCGCGTGAGCAGCCACGCGAAGTCCTCGCCGCCGAGCGACTGCTCCGTGGCCTGCACGGCGTCGGGCCCGAGCACGTCGCGCGCGGCCGCCTCGAGCAGCCGGTTCGCGCCCGGGTCGTTCTCGACGGGCGGCACGCCGCGCAGGTGCTGGACCTCGACCTGCACCCGGTACGGCGCGACGACGTGCTCGACCGCCTCCCGGAGCACCGCGCCCGCCTCCTCCCACGCGCGCGGCTCGAGGCAGCGCAGCGTGCCGCGCACCGTGCCCGTCGTCGGGATCGCGTTGCCGGCCGTGCCGGCGTGCACCTGCCCCCACGTGAGGTTGACCCCCGCGCGCGGGTCGAGGCGCCGCCCCAGCACCGCCGGGACCTGCGTGATGACCTGCCCCAGCGCGAACACGACGTCCCCGGTCAGGTGGGGGCGCGACGTGTGCCCGCCCTCCGCCGAGAGGGTCACCGTCACCGGGTCCGAGGCCGCCGTGATCGGCCCCGGCCGCGTGCCCACGCGCCCGACGTCGAGCCGCGGGTCGCAGTGCAGCGCGAAGACCTGCGCGACGCCGTCCATCGCCCCCGCCTCGACGGCCGCGACCGCTCCCCCGGGCTGGACCTCCTCGGCCGCCTGGAACAGGAGGCGGACGCCCGCGGCGAGCACGTCGGGCGTCTCGCGCGCGAGGTCCGCGAGCGCGAGGCCGGCGCCGAGCACCACGGCCGTGTGCACGTCGTGGCCGCACGCGTGCGAGACGCCCGGGACCGTCGAGGCCCACGGCTCGCCGCACGTGTCCGGCACCGGCAGCGCGTCGAGGTCCGCGCGGAGCGCGACCCGGCGCCGGCCGCTCTCGACGGGGCCGGGGCCGATGTCGCACACCAGCCCCGTGCCCGGCAGCAGCCGCGGCCGCAGCCCGGCCGCGCGCAGGCGCTCCGCGACGACGTCGGTCGTGCGCCGCTCCGTGTGCGCGATCTCCGGGTGCGCGTGCAGGTCCCGGCGCAGCGCGACGAGCTCGTCCGCCCGCGCGGCGACCGCCGCGCGGATGCGCTCGACGACGACGTCGTCGCTGGCCTGGGCCGTGCCGTCCACCCGCCGAGCGTAGCCGGGCCGGTCCGGGCGGGTCAGAGCAGGTCCGGGCGCCGCTCGCGCACGGCCTCGACGACGGCCCGCACCTCCTGGGCGTGCGCGCGGTCGGTGACGAGGACCGCGTCCGGGGTGTCGACGACGACGACGTCGGGCAGGCCGAGCACGGCGACCAGCCGCCCGCCACCGGGCACGACCGTGGCGCCCGCCGCCCGCAGCGCCACGACGAGGTCGGGGTCCCCGAGGGCGCGCACGCCGTCGGCGTCGGCCGGCAGCAGGCCGGCGAGCGAGGCGACGTCGCCGACGTCGTCCCAGACGAACCGCGCGGGCACGACGGCGACGCCCCCCTCCGCGGCGACCGGCTCCGCGATCGCGTGGTCGATCGCGATCCGCGGCAGGCCGGGCCACACGCGCGCCAGCACGTCGGCGCGGCGCGGGGTGTCCCACGCCGCGGCGACCTCGCGCAGCCCGTCGTGCAGCGCGGGGTGCAGGCGGGCGAGGTGGCCGAGCAGCACCTCCGCGCGGGCCACGAACATCCCCGCGTTCCACGTGTACTCGCCCGTGGCGAGGTACGCGGCCGCGGTCGCCGCGTCGGGCTTCTCGGTGAACCCCGCGGCGCGCCGCGCGTCGGGCGCGTCCGGCAGGCCGAGGGGCTCCCCCGAGCGGACGTAGCCGAACGCCGTCGACGGGCCCGTGGCCGCGATGCCCACCGTGGTCACGTAGCCCGCGCGCGCCGCCGCCACGGCCTGCGCCACGGCGTCGGCGAACCCCTCGCCCGTGATGACGTGGTCCGCCGCGAACGACCCCACGACGACGTCGCCCTCGCGCTCGGCGAGCACCGCCGTCGCCAGCCCGATGGCGGCCATCGAGTCGCGGGGGGCCGGCTCGAGCAGGAGCGCGTCGGGCGCGAGGTCGAGCTGGGCGCGGACCGCCGCCGCGTGCGCCTCCCCCGTGACGACGACGACGCCGTCCGGCCCGGCGAGCGGGGCCAGCCGGTCGACGGTCGCCTGCAGGAGGGTGCGGCCGGTCCCGGTCAGGTCGTGCAGGAACTTCGGGGCGCCCGCGCGCGACAGCGGCCACAGCCGGGTCCCGGCGCCCCCGGCCGGCACGATCGCGCGGAACGAGGGCAGCGGGGTGGGAGGGCTGTCGGGCATGGCGCCATCCTGCCAGCGGCGCCCCCCGCGGACGTGATCCGCGTCACGGCCGACGCCCGCCGGACGTCGTAGAGTGACGCCTGTATCTCGACATCGAGGGATCGGCGCCGACGCCGATCGACAGGGTCGTCGAACGGAGGGGTGCAGTGCCCGAGGCACCGGCCGGCACGCTGTACCGCGGGCGCGAGGGCATGTGGTCCTGGCTCGCGCACCGCGTGACCGGCTTCGGCATCTTCTTCTTCCTGCTCGTGCACGTGCTCGACACGGCGCTCGTCCGGGTCTCGCCCGAGGCGTACAACGCCGTCATCGGCACCTACAAGAACCCGATCATGGGCCTCGGTGAGGCGGCCCTCGTCGCGGCGATCGTCTACCACGCCTTCAACGGCATCCGCGTGACCCTCGTGGACTTCTGGTCCGAGGGCCCGCGGTACCACCGGGTCATGCTGTGGATCGTCGTCGGGCTGTGGGTCGTGACCATGGCGTTCTTCCTGCCGCGCCACCTCGGCAACGTCTTCGGGGGGCACTGATGGCCGAGACGACCCCGCTCGTGATCGAGGCCCCGCGCACGCCCGCGCGCCGGCGCACCACGACCCGCACGAACTACGAGCTGTACGGCTGGGTGTTCATGCGCGCGTCCGGCGTCGTGCTCGTCGTGCTGATCTTCGGGCACCTGTTCCTCAACCTCATCGACGGCGACGGCATCAGCGCCATCGACTTCGGCTTCGTGGCCGGCAAGTGGGCGTCCCCCCTGTGGCAGGTGTGGGACCTGCTGATGCTCTGGCTCGCGATGATCCACGGCACCAACGGCGTCCGGACGATCATCAACGACTACGCCGAGCGCACCGGCACCCGGGTCGTGCTCAAGAGCGCGCTGTACCTGGCGTTCACCGTCGTCGTGGTGCTCGGCACGCTCGTGATCTTCACCTTCGACCCTTGCCCCGCGGGCGCGGCGGCCGACCTCCTGCCGTCCTTCTGCCCCCGCTAGGCCCGGCCGACCGACCCCCGAGCTCGTCACCCGACCCGCTCCCCGACCACGGAGGATGAACGTCCCGATGCAGACCCACCAGTACGACGTCGTCATCGTCGGGGCCGGGGGGGCGGGTATGCGGGCGGCCCTCGAGGCGTCCACCCGCGCGCGGACCGCCGTCCTGAGCAAGCTCTACCCCACCCGGTCCCACACCGGCGCGGCGCAGGGCGGCATGTGCGCGGCCCTCGGCAACGTCGAGGAGGACAGCTGGGAGTGGCACACCTTCGACACGGTCAAGGGCGGGGACTACCTCGTCGACCAGGACGCCGCCGAGATCATGGCCAAGGAGGCCATCGAGGCGGTGCTCGACCTCGAGCACATGGGCCTGCCGTTCAACCGCACGCCCGACGGCAAGATCGACCAGCGCCGGTTCGGCGGGCACACCCGCAACCACGGCGAGGCGGCCGTGCGCCGGGCCTGCTACGCGGCCGACCGCACCGGCCACATGATCCTGCAGACCCTCTACCAGCAGTGCGTGAAGAACGAGGTCGCCTTCTTCAACGAGGTGTACGCCCTCGACCTGCTCCTCACCCACGACCTGCTGGCCGGCGACGTGCCCGACGACGAGGAGGTGCGCGTCACCGGCGTCGTCGCCCACGACCTCACGACCGGCGAGCGCCACCTCTTCCGCGCCAAGGCCGTCATCCTCGCGACCGGCGGCGCCGGGAAGATCTACAAGACGACGTCGAACGCGCACACCCTCACCGGCGACGGCATGGCGCTCGCGTTCCGCAAGGGCATCCCGCTCGAGGACATGGAGTTCTTCCAGTTCCACCCGACGGGCCTGGCCGGCCTGGGCATCCTGCTCTCGGAGGCGGCCCGCGGCGAGGGCGGCATCCTGCGCAACAGCACCGGCGAGCGCTTCATGGAGCGGTACGCCCCCACGATCAAGGACCTCGCGCCGCGCGACATGGTCGCCCGCGCGATGGCGAACGAGGTGCGCGAGGGCCGCGGCTGCGGGCCGAACAAGGACTACGTGCTGCTCGACCTCACGCACCTCGAGCCCGCGCACATCGACGCCAAGCTGCCGGACATCACCGAGTTCGCGCGGACCTACCTCGGCGTGGAGCCGTACACCGAGCCCGTGCCCGTCTACCCGACGGCGCACTACGCCATGGGCGGCGTGCCCACCACCGTCCGGGGCGAGGTCCTGCGCAGCAACACGGCCGTCGTCGGCGGCCTGTTCGCGGCCGGCGAGGTCGCGTGCGTGTCCGTGCACGGCGCGAACCGGCTCGGCACGAACTCGCTGCTCGACATCAACGTGTTCGGCAAGCGGGCGGGCGTCGCGGCGGCCGAGTACAGCGCCGCCGTCGACCTGCTCGAGCCGGCCGGGCCGGACGGCGGGGAGGGAGCGCCGGACGCCGCCGTCGGCGAGCTCCTCGACCGGCTCCTCGCCGGCTCGGGCGGCGAGCGCGTGGCCACCCTGCGCCGCGAGCTGCAGGAGAGCATGGACGCGGGCGCGCAGGTCTTCCGCACGGCCGAGTCGCTGACGCGGACCCTCGAGACCATCCGGGAGCTCAAGGCGCGCTACGCGGACGTCACCGTCCACGACAAGAGCCGCACGTTCAACACCGACCTCATGGAGGCCGTCGAGCTCGGGTTCCTCCTCGACCTCGCGGAGGTCGTCGTGGTCGGCGCGCTCGCGCGCGAGGAGTCGCGCGGCGGGCACTTCCGCGAGGACTTCCCCCAGCGCGACGACGCGAACTTCCTCAAGCACACGATGGCGTACCTGCGGCGGACGCCCGACGGCGGCACGCGCATCGAGCTCGGCAGCAAGCCGGTGACCATCACCCGGTACACCCCCATGGAGCGGAAGTACTGATGACGAACGACACCGCCCCCGAGCCGGCCGCCTCGGCGCAGGCCACGTCCGGCGGCGTCGACGCGTTCGACGTGACGCTGCGGATCCGCCGCTACAACCCCGAGTCCGGCGACGCGGCGTACTGGGAGGAGTTCACGGTCCGCGCGCTGCGCACCGACCGGGTGCTCGACGCCCTGCACACGATCAAGTGGGAGGTCGACGGCTCGCTGACCTTCCGCCGGTCGTGCGCGCACGGCATCTGCGGCTCGGACGCCATGCGGATCAACGGCCGCAACCGGCTGGCCTGCAAGGTGCTGCTCAAGGACCTCGACCCGAGCCGGCCGATCACGATCGAGCCCATCAAGGGCCTGCCGGTGGTCAAGGACCTCGTGGTCGACATGGAGCCGTTCTTCGCGTCCTACCGCGAGATCATGCCGTTCCTCATCACGGGCCCGAACGTGCCGACGGCGGAGCGGCGCCAGTCCCCCGACGAGCGCGCCCGGTACGACGACACCACGAAGTGCATCCTCTGCGCGGCGTGCACCTCGTCGTGCCCGGTGTTCTGGACCGACGGGCAGTACTTCGGCCCGGCCGCCATCGTCAACGCGCACCGGTTCATCTTCGACAGCCGGGACGAGGGCGCCGCCCAGCGCCTCGAGATCCTCAACGACCGCGAGGGCGTGTGGCGCTGCCGCACGATCTTCAACTGCACGGAGGCCTGCCCGCGCGGCATCGAGGTGACGAAGGCGATCCAGGAGGTCAAGCGCGCGATGATCACGCGCGCCGTCTGAGCCTCGTTCCGTCCGGCCGCCCGTCTTCCCCATCCCTCTCAAGTGGAGCGTCGTGGCGCCAGATCGCTCCACTCGAGGCGTCTCGCCGCCACAGCGCTCCACTCGAGTGGGAGGGCAGCGGCCGACGATGGCAGCACACGCCAGGTCGCCGTCGTCCGCCGCCGGGCTCGTTCGTAGGCCCTGCCGAGGCGTGCTCGCCAGGCCTCCCGGCCCGCAGGCGTGGCGACGTCGGGATCAGCCGCCCGCACGACCACGAGACCGAGGTCCTCGATCGCCTCCTCCCGGCGCGCATCGCCAGCGCGCCGGATCGCATCGGCGTGGGCTGCGCCGTCGTACTCGCCGACGACGCCGGCCTCCGGGTCCAGGAGGTCGACCCGCGCCACGAACTCCCCCCGCTGGTCGAGGACGACGGGATTCACGAGCGGCCGAGGAAAGCCTGCCGCCTGCCAGAGCAGACGGAGGACCGTCTCGCGTGGCGACTCCGCCCCGACGTCGGCCAGCGCCAGGGCACGTCGCGCGCCGGGCACGCCACGCCATCGGCGCCTGCGATCCACGACCTCGACGAGCTCACCCACGTCGACGAGCCGGAGCGCCAGCATTCGGTCCAGGGCGACCACCGCGGGGACGAGCGGCCACAGGCGTGCCAGGTCGAAGGCCGTCCGGACCGGGCTCGTCACGGGGATCCCACGCACCTCCGCCCGCTCGTCCTCCGGCACGACGCTGCGGAACACGTGCATCCCCGACCGAGCGCTCACGCGTGTGGAGACCTCGCCGGTGACGAGCACCGGCAGGCGGCGGGGTGGACCGACCACGTCGGGCAACCAGCCGTCGAAGAGGTCGAGGCATCGGTCGGGGACCGTTTGCTCGTACAGGCGGGCTGCCGCCCAGCCGCCGACGACAGTCCCGCCCGGAGCCGCCGCCGCGGCTACAGCGATCCGGATGTCCGGGTCGGACGGGTCCAGATCCGCTCGCACGTGTACGTCCCAGCGCACGGCCCGGTAGTCGCCGCGTCGCAGCCGCCAGCGGGACAGCCCGGCGTCGCGCGCCATGGCCGACGTGAGCACGGCGTCGAGCGGGAGTCCGATCATGCCGCCGCAGCATGTCGGGACGCCGCGCACGGTGTCGACCGACCGGCCTCCGTCTGTGGACCCGCGTCGCGCCCCCGCCCCTGTGCGTACGGCGCGCCGATACCGCACATCCGGGTTGCAACGCGCTCGAGTGGAGCGCAACGGCGGCGAAACCCGTCAGGTGGAGCGCAATGGCGCCACTGTGCTCCAGTCGAGAGGTGGGGCGCCCTCAGCCCTGGGCGAGCAGGGGGAAGTCGCGCACAGGGCGCCACACGCCGTCGTCGCCGTGCTCGAACACCTGCAGGCTGCCGACGTCGTAGCGCGCCTCGAAGTCGGCGAGCTCGACGAACGCGCGGTCGAGCGCGTCGGCGGGCACGTCGTGCGCCACGGTCACGTGCGGGTGGTAGTTGAACCGCAGCTCCTGCTCCAGGGGCCCGCAGCGGACGGCGCGCTCGAGGCGCTCGCACTCGGAGATCCCCTCGACCACCTGCACGAACACCACGTCCGACACCGGCCGGAACGTGCCCGTCCCCCGCAGGTGCACGGTGAACGGCGCGTGCCGCCCGCACACGTCCGCGAGGTGCGCGTCCACGGCGGGCAGGTCCTCCGGGTCCAGCACCGTCGGCCCCACCACCGTCACGTGCGGCGGGATGAGCGCGGCGAGCGGGTCGCCGAACGACGCGCGGGCGGCCTGCAGCAGCGATCCCCACGGCTCGGGCACGAGGAGCGCGACGCCGATGCGCACCTGGTCGCCGACGCGCTCGGGGAGCCTCACGGCCGGGCGCCCGACGGGAGCAGGCCGATCCGGTCCCGCACCCGCGCCAGGGTCGCGCGCGCCACCGACCGCGCCCGCTCGGCGCCCTCCGCCAGGATGTCGTCGAGGGTCCCGGGCGACTCGAGGTAGCCGAGCACGCGCTCGCGGAACGGCGTCACGGCACCGACGACGACCTCGGCCAGGTCCTTCTTGAGGTCGCCGTAGCCCTTGCCGGCGTAGGCGGCCTCCAGCTCGGCGATCGGCCGGCCGCTCAGCGCGGAGTAGATGACGAGCAGGTTCGACACCCCGGGCTTGGCCTCGGGGTCGAAGCGGATCTCGCGCTCGGCGTCCGTGACCGCGGAGCGGATCCGCTTCGCGACGACGGCCGGCTCGTCGAGCATCTCGACCAGCCCGTTCGGCGACGACGCCGACTTGCTCATCTTCGCCGTCGGGTCCTGCAGGTCGTAGATCTTCGCGGTGTCGCGCACGATGTACGGCTCCGGCACGACGAGCACCTCGCCGAACCGCGAGTTGATCCGCTGGGCGAGGTCGCGCGTGATCTCGATGTGCTGCCGCTGGTCCTCCCCCACGGGGACGAGCGCGGCGTCGTACAGGAGGATGTCCGCCGCCTGGAGGATCGGGTAGGTGAACAGCCCGACGTTCGCGCCCTCCGCGCCGCTGCGGGCCGCCTTGTCCTTGAACTGGGTCATCCGCGACGCCTCGCCGAAGCCCGTGTGGCAGGACAGGATCCACGCGAGCTCGGCGTGCTCGGGCACGTGGCTCTGCACGAAGAGCACGGACCGCGCCGGGTCGACGCCGGCCGCGAGGTACTGCGCCGCGGTCCGCCGCGTCCGCTCGCGCAGGCGCTCCGGGTCCGGCGCCACGGTCAGCGCGTGGAGGTCCGCGACCATGTAGTACGCGTCGTACTCGTCCTGCAGGGCGACCCAGCTGGTCAGCGCGCCGATGTAGTTGCCGAGGTGCAGGGAGTCCGACGTCGGTTGCATGCCGGACAGGATCCGAGGACGAGACGCGGGCATGGCGAGCATTCTGGCAGGTCCACCGGGGCGGTTCCGAACCGGACTGCGCGTCCGGTATGCGCGCGGGGGCGTCAGGTCGCCTCGTCGTCGAAGGGGGCGGGCGCGCCGGTGTCGGCGGGCGCGGGCCGGGCTCCGGCGGCGCCGCCCGCGGCGCCCGCCCCGCGCGGTGCCGGCCGGGCCGCCGACGACGGCGGGCCGACGGGCTCGGCGAGCGCCTCGCGGACGATGCGCCGCGGGTCGTACCGGCGGGGGTCGAGCGCGGACCAGTCGACGTCGTCCTCGCCGAGCTCCTCGGCGAGGCGCGCGCGCGTCGTCGTCAGCGTCGCCCGCCAGGTGCGGACCCACCGGGCGAGCTGCTCCGCGTACCGCGGCAGGCGCTCCGGCCCGATGAGGACGGCCGCGAGGAGCAGCAGGACGAGCAGCTCGCCGCCGTTGATGCCGAACACCGGCCCAGGCTAGCCCGCGCGGTTCGGCGCGCGCTCAGTCGCCCTGGGTCTCGTCGAGCACGACCCGGATGTCTCGCGTGCCGCCGTCGTCGTCGCGGACGGTGAGCGTCACGGCGTCGCCCGGCGCGCGCGCCCGGATCGCGACGATGAGCTCGTCGGGCGTGGTCACGGGGCGGCCGTCGATCGCGAGGATGATCTCGCCGGGCCGGATCCCCGCGCGGTCGGCGGGGCCGCCGGGCGTCACGGGCGCCGCGCCGTCCTGGCCCTCCGTGGCCACCTGGACGCCCTCCCCGCGGTAGCGGGTGTCGAGCAGGGCGCCGATGACGGGGTACGTGGCCCGCCCGGTCTCGATGAGCTGCTCGGCGGTGCGCCGCGCCTGGTTGGACGGGATCGCGAAGCCGAGGCCGATGCTCCCCGCGGTCTGCCGCAGCACGCCGGGCGGCTGGGCGATGGCGGAGTTCACGCCGATCACCTCGCCGTCGGCGTTGACGAGCGGGCCGCCGGAGTTGCCGGGGTTGATCGCGGCGTCGGTCTGGATGGCGTTGATGAAGGCGGGCGCGTCCGGGTCGCCCGCGGTCACGGGCCGGTTGAGGGCGCTGACGATGCCCGTCGTCACGGTGCTCGCCAGGCCGAGCGGCGCGCCGATGGCGACGACCGGCTCTCCGACGACGACGGCGTCGGAGTCCCCGAGGACGAGCGGCGTCAGGCCCCGGCGGTCGACGCGGATGACGGCGAGGTCGTACTCGGAGGTGCGCCCGACGAGCTCGGCGGGCTCCTCGCTGCCGTCGGCGAACACGACGACGATGTCGCCGCCGGTCGCGGCGTCCGCGACGACGTGGTTGTTGGTGAGCAGGTAGCCGTCCTCGCGCAGGACGAAGCCGGAGCCCGTGCCGCTGCCCAGCGGGGTGCGCACCTCGATGGCGACGACGCTCGGCAGGGTGGCGGCGGCGATCGCGGCGACGCCGGTGAGCTCCTGGTCCCGGGCGCCGGGCGTGAGGGGCGGTGCGACCGGCAGGGCCGCGTCGGCCGGCCGGCGGCTCTCGCGCCACTCGGTCGCGGCGACGCCGCCGACGGCGCCCGCGACGAGGGAGCCGACGAGCGCGAGCACGAGCACCCAGACGGGCACCGTGGCCCGGCGCCGCCGCCGCGGGGGCCGCCCGAAGCTGTCGAGCGCGGGCGCGGCAGGGACGGCGGCGGGTGCGGCAGTGGGGCCGGTGACGGTGGCGACGACGGGGTCGGGGGCGGGTGCCGCGGGCGGCACCGGCGGGGCCGCCGGCGCGGCCTCGGCGCGGTAGGGCGGGGCCGGCCGGTACGCCGGGGTCGGGGCGTACGGCGGCGGGGGCGCGAACGGGTCCGCGGGCGGCGCGGGCCGCTCGGGCGGCTCGGTCCGCTCGGGCGGCACGGTCACGGCGACCACGCCCCGACGACGACGTCCCAGCCGCGCGACAGGCGCGCGCCGAGCCCGTCGTCGAACGGCCCGGCGGGCTGCGCGGCGACGATCTCCGCCACGGCCGCGCGGTGCGGGGCGACGACGCTGACGACGACGTCCCCGCACTGCCAGACCGCGTGCCACGGCGCGTCCGACAGCACGTACACGTCGTGCGACCCGATCGTCGTGGGCGCCGTCGCGCGCACGACGGCGTCGCTCAGCCGGCCGTACTGGTGCACGACGACGACCGGCCCGGCCGGGCCCTCGAGGTGGACGCGGCTGCCGGCGTCGTCGACGGCCGTTGAGACGACGGCGTACCCGGCGGGCAGAGCGTCGAGCCAGGCGAGGTCCCCCTGGGCGGTCGACGAGGCGGGGCCGCGCTCCGCCGCGGTCGTGCCGGCGCCGGACGCGGTCGCCCCGGCGGCGACCGGCGCGGCCGTCGTCGCGGCCGGGCGGGCCGCGCCGCGGCTGACGTCCGCGGCCTCGCTGGGCCGGTCGGTGGGGCGCGCCGCCGCCAGCAGCGCGAGGTCGGCCGCCGGGTGGGTCTCGGGCACGACGCGCGGCGCGTCCCCGAGCGCGAACAGTCCCGCGACGATCGCCCCCGCGGTGACGAGGACGGCGGCGCGGACGGAGGGCCGGCGACCGCCGAGGTCGCCCAGCCGCTCCCCCAGCCGCTCCCCGGCGAGCGGGGCGGCGGGCAGACCGAGCACCGGGCCGCCCCACACGCCGGTGGCCGGGGCGCGGCGCGGGTCGGGGGCGGCGCACGCCGTCGGGCCGGCGCCCAGGGCGAGCAGGCGGCCGGTGAGGTCGGGCGCGACGGGCACGTCGCCGGCGTCGGCGAGCGCCCGGCGGGCGGCGCGGACGGCGGCGAGCTCCTCCGCGCAGGACGGGCACCCCGCGACGTGGCCGAGCGCGCGCTCGCGGGCCTCCGGGTCGAGCTGACCGTCGGCGAGCGCGCTGATCCACGTCCCGAGGTGCGGCGTCATCGCTCCGCCACCGCCTCGCGCGCCCGCGGCGCCCGGTGCGCGAGGGCCTCGCGCAGCAGGGCGCGCCCGCGGTGGATCCGGGACCGCACGGTGCCGAGCTTGATGCCGAGCGTGACGCCGATCTCCTCGTACGACAGGCCCTCCATGTCGCACAGCACGACGGCGGCGCGGAACTCCGGCGGCAGGGCGTCGAGCGCAGCCTGGACGTCGGAGTCGAGGTTGGCGTGCTCGAAGCCGCGCTCGGGGGTCGTCGCGGGCTCGCTGACGAAGCGCTCGGTGTCGTCGCCCCACGGGTCGAACCGGAGGCGGCGCTTGCGGCGCACCTGGTCGAGGAAGAGGTTCGTGGTGATGCGGTGCAGCCAGCCCTCGAACGTGCCGGGCGTGTACGTGCCGAGCGAGCGGAACACCCGGACGAAGGTCTCCTGGGTGAGGTCCTCGGCGTCGTGCTGGTTGCCCGTGAGCCGGTACGCGAGGCGGTAGACCCGCGCGGAGTGCTCCGCGACGATCCGGCCCCACTCCTCGTCGCCGAGCGCCTCGACGCCGGGCGTCGCCGCGCGCGCCTCGGCCTCCGGAGCGGGGCCCTCGGGGGCTCCGGGGCGACCGCCACCGGCCCGCCACGCCCGACGACCCACGAACTCTCCTCTCCGGCGGGTGCCGACCCGCACGTCCAGTGTCCCCCACGGCCTCGTCGATGACCAACGAGCGGGCCCGGGCGCGTGTTCCCCGATCCCGCCCGGCGGGCCCCCCGCGCGCGCCGCCGGCCGGCCCCTGCGCGCGCCGCCGCCGGTCGCGCCGGCCCCGGCGCTAGCATCGGGACGGCGGATCGGAGGTCATCATCAGCGACAAGGTTGCGAGCTGGGCCTACGCCGAGGCGTTCGTCCCCGAGGACGAGACGATCCTGCGCGCCGCCGACCGCGCCGACCAGCTCGGCGCGGGGCGGGTCTCCGCGGGGACCGGCGCCCTCCTCGCGGCGCTGGCCGCGGCGACGCGCGCCACCGCCGTCGTCGAGATCGGCACGGGCGCCGGCGACGCCGGCCTGTGGCTCCTGCGCGGCATGGCGCCCGACGGGGTGCTCACGACGATCGACACCGAGGCCGAGCACCAGCGGGCCGCGCGCGAGGCGTTCGCCGAGGCGGGCATCCGGCCCACGCGCGTGCGCACGATCACGGGCCGCCCGCTCGAGGTGCTCCCCCGGCTCGCCGACGGCGCGTACGACCTCGTCGTCGCCGACGGCGACCCCCTCGACCTCGCCGAGCACGTCGAGCAGGCGCTGCGGGTGCTGCGCCCGGGCGGGGTGCTCGTCGTCGTGCACGCGCTCGGCGACGACCGCGTGCCCGACCCCGCCCGCCGGGACGAGGTGACGACGGCGCTGCGCGAGGTCGCGCGGCGGCTGCGTGACGACGAGCGTGTGGTCCCGGCCCTCGTGCCGACCGGCGACGGCGTGCTGCTGGCCGTCCGCCGCTGACGCGGGGCCCGACGGGACCCCTGCTCGGAACCCCCTGCTCAGAGGCGCGTGCTCGGAGCCGCGTGCTCAGAGCCCCTCGGCGATCCAGCGCAGGAGCGCGCGGGCGCCGAACCCCGTCGCCCCCTCCGGCACCTCGTGCGCGTCCTTCGTCGCGCGCGCCGGCCCGGCGATGTCCAGGTGCGCCCAGCGCCGACCGCCCGCGAACCGCTCGAGGAACAGCGCCGCCGTGATCGCCCCGGCCCCTGCGCCCCGGTCCGCGACGTGCCGCACGTCCGCGACGCGCGAGTCGAGCAGCGGTCGGTAGTCGGCCACGAGCGGCAGGCGCCAGAGCGGCTCGCCCGCCGCCTCGCCGGCCGCCACCAGCGCGTCGGCGAGCGCGTCGTCGGGCGTGAAGAGCGCGCCGTGCCCCCGGCCCAGGCCGAGCGTCGCCGCGCCGGTGAGCGTCGCGACGTCGACGAGGACGTCGGGCTGGAGCTCCGCGGCCGCGTACGCGAGCGCGTCCGCGAGGACGAGGCGGCCCTCGGCGTCGGTGTCGACCACCTCGACGGTGGTGCCGCCGTACACGCGCAGCACGTCCCCCGGCCGGTAGGAGGCGCCGCCGACGGCGTTCTCCGCGAGCGGGAGCAGGGCGGTCACGCGGTGCGGCAGGCCGAGCGCCGCGGCCCCGAGCACCGTCGCGAGCGCGACGGCGGCCCCGCTCATGTCGGTCTTCATCGCCACCATCGACTCGCGCGGCTTCACCGCGAGGCCGCCGGTGTCGTAGGTGATCCCCTTGCCCGCGACGACGACGTGCCGCGCGCCGCGCCGGGCGGGCGGGGCGTACCGGACCTCGACGAACCGCGGCGTGTGCGCGGAGCCGCGCCCGACGGCGAGCAGGCCCCCGAACCCGCGCGCGGCGAGCTCGTCCGGCCCGAGCACGTCGACGTCGAGCCCGGCGGCCCGGGCGGCCGTCGCCGCCTGCTCGGCGAGCCAGGCCGGGGTCTTCGTGCTCGACGGCGTCACGGCGAGGGCGCGCGCGGTCCACGTCGCCGCCGCGAGGTGCCGGGCGGCGTCGGGCAGCGGGTGGTCGCCGAGGAGGACGAGGACGTCGGCCGGGCCCTTGGGGGGCTTGCCGGTCGCGGCGCTCGGGTGGCGGTACGCGCCCAGGAGGTAGCCCTCGACGAGCGCGCGGGCGCCCTCCCCGGCGCCGGCGCCCACGGTCGTGACGACCCGGGCGAGGCCCGTCGTGGCGCGCGCGATCGCCGCGCCGGCCCGGCGCAGGTCGCGGGGCGTCCCCTCGCCCACGCCGACGAGCAGGAGCCGCGGCGGCAGGCCGTCCCAGGGCAGCGGCGTGGCGCCGGCCGCCCGCGGCAGGTGCACGGTGTGGACGCTGCCGGAGGAGCCGTCGGCGCCGAGGCGCTCGGCGAGGTCGGACAGGTCGATCCCGTACCGCGCGGCCGCCTCCGCGGTGCCCGCGCGCGGCTGCACGCCGTCCTCCGCCTCGGCCGGCGGCGCGACCGGCACGGCCAGCGCGTCGACGTCGGGCTCGGCGAGCAGGGGCGACGTCGCGACGTCGCCCGGGACCACCGCCACGGCAGGCAGGTCCGACGCCGACGTCCAGACCCTCGCGTCGGCGGCGCGGTCGGCGGGCACGGTCAGCCGGCGACGGCGGTCAGCGCCTCACCGAGCTCGTTGGCCTCCGACGGGCTCAGCTCCACGACCAGGCGGCCACCGCCCTCCAACGGGACCCGCATGACGATGCCGCGCCCTTCCTTGGTGACCTCGAGCGGCCCGTCACCGGTCCTCGGCTTCATCGCAGCCATCAGCCTGGTCCTCCTCGTCGGTCGCCTCCCGGTCCCGTGCGCGAGCCGCGCGTGCGGGGCGGATGTCCGAGATCAGTCTAGTTCACCCGCGGGGTCCGTCACGGCGGCCATCCCGCCGGCGGGACGAGCCGCCACACGAGGGCGACCCACGCGACCTGCGTCAGCGCGGCCGCGACCAGCAGCGACGTGAGCGCCGCCCGGGGGCGCGGGCGCTCGAGCGCCCAGACGGCCGCGACGGACGCGAGCGGGAACGCGAGCAGCACGAAGCGCACGAGCGACGTGCCGGGCTCGATCGCGACGAGCAGGTACGCCAGGTACCCCGCGGTCCAGCCCCACAGCTCCGGCCCGAGCCGGCGGATCGGCCCCACGGACGCGAGGAGGGTGCCCGCGGCGAGCACCGCGAGCAGCACGACCGGCCACAGGGGCCCCGTGAAGAACCGGGCGACGTCCACCCAGGGCAGCAGCGGGACCACCTCGCCCCTGCCCCGCCACGCGCCCTGCGTGCGGGCGTAGGCGTCCGGCACGCCGGTGAGCAGGCCCACGAGTGCGGGCCACGCCACCCCGGCGAGGCCCGACGCGGCGAGCAGCGCGCCCAGGCGCGCCCAGTCCCCCGCCGGGACCGGTGGCCCGCCGGCCCGCTCGTCCCGCCGCCGGGCCACCCCGTGCGCGACGGCGGCGACGGCGACCGGCAGGGCGACCGCGCGCGTGAGGCCCAGCCCGAGCACGAGCGGCACGGCCGCGAGGTACCACCGCTCCACGAGGCACCACAGCACCGCCGCGAGGAGCAGCAGCGCGAGGGACTCGGTGTAGGCGACCTGGAGCACGGGCGCGGCCGCGGACGCCCCGAGGAGCGCCACGCTCGCCAGCGGGAGCGCCCGGCCGACCCGCGGCGCGAGCGACGACCGCGCGACCGCCGCCGCGACCACGCGGTGGACGACGAGGGCCGCGGCGGTGCCGAGCACGAGCGCGAGCGTCGGCGCGGCGACGTCCCACGACGCGCCGGTGACCGCCACGACCGCGCGCACCAGCGCCGGGAAGAGCGGGAAGAACGCCCAGGCGGTCTGCGGCACGCGCCCGTCGGGCCCCACGGGCAGGCCGTCCGGGTAGCCCTCCTCGGCGATGAGCCGGTACCAGGACGCGTCCCACATCGCGCCCGTGTACTGCGCGTACGACGGCGACGCGGGCGTCCAGACGGTCGCCTCCTGCGTCCGCGCGACGACGAGGAGGAGGACCGCCGAGAACGCCCGGGTCGCGACCCACACGGCGAGCGTCTGCGCCCACCAGGGCCACGCCGTCGGGCGCCACCACGCACGAGCCGGGGTGGGCGGGCGCTCCCGGCCCCGGACGGCCGGCGCGCTCACGCCAGGCCGCGGACCGCCCGCACGGGCGGGCGGTCCCCCCGCAGGACGGCGACCATCTCGACCACGCGCCGGGTCGCCAGCACGTCGTGCGCGCGGAACACGGACGCGCCCAGCCAGGCCGCGACGGCCGTGGCGGCGAGCGTGCCCTCGAGGCGCTCCGTCACCGGGAGCCCGAGGGACTCGCCCACGAAGTCCTTCCGGGACAGCGCCATGAGCACGGGGTGCCCGAGCGCGACGAGGTCCGCCGTGCGCCGCGTCAGGTGCAGGGAGTGCCAGGTCGTCTTGCCGAAGTCGTGCGTCGGGTCCACGAGCACGGCGTCGGCGGGGATGCCGGCCGCGACGGCGCGCGCGGCGGCCGCCCGCACCGTGGCGAGGACGTCGTCGACGACGCCGTCCCGCGGGTCGCCCTCGACGGCCGCCGCGCGCGGGTACTGGGGCCGCAGGGGATCGGTCCGCGGGGGCAGCCCGCCCGTGTGCGAGCAGACGACGCCGGCCCCGCGGGCCGCCGCGACCTCCACGAGCCGGGGGTCGTGGCCCGCCCAGGTGTCGTTGACGAGGTCCGCCCCGGCGTCCAGCACCGCCGCGGCGACCTCGGACCGCCACGTGTCGACGCTGATCGGCAGGTCCGGGTAGGTCGCGCGCACCCAGCGCACGAGCGGCAGCACGCGGTCGAGCTCGGCCTCGGCGTCCACCTCGGGGCCGCGGCCCGCCCGCACGCCCCCGATGTCGACGAGGTCGGCGCCCTCGGCGACGGCGCGCTCGACGGCCGCCCGGGCGGCGGCGTCGTCGGCGTGGTGCACGTGGAACGAGTCCGGCGTCCGGTTGACCACCGCCATCACCGCGGGCCGGTCGGCGGCGAGGACGCGGCCGCGGAGCCGCAGCGGGACCCCGCGGGGCGGGACGTCCCGGGGTGTCACCAGCCGAAGGAGGCCTGCTCGGCCTCCTGCTCGGCGGCCGCGTTCGCGCGCACCGCCTCCTCCTCGGCGGCCAGCTGCTCGCCGCGCTCGCGCACGACGCGGACCGCCTCGGCCGGGTCGTCCACGACGCGGACGAGCTCGAGGTCGCTCGCGTGGATGTTGCCGTGGGACACGACCGTCGACCGCAGCCAGTCGAGCAGGCCGCGCCAGTAGTCGCTGCCCACGAGCACGATCGGGAACTCGGTGACCTTGTGGGTCTGGACGAGCGTGAGCGCCTCGAAGAGCTCGTCGAACGTGCCGAAGCCGCCGGGCAGCACGACGAAGCCCTGCGAGTACTTCACGAAGCACGTCTTGCGGGCGAAGAAGTAGCGGAAGTTCACGCCGAGGTCGACGTAGGCGTTCATCGACTGCTCGAAGGGCAGCTCGATGCCCAGCCCGACGGACAGGCCGCCCGCCTCGTGCGCGCCCCGGTTGGCGCCCTCCATGACGCCGGGCCCGCCGCCCGTGATGACGGCGTAGCCCGCCTCGGCGAGCGCGCGGCCGACCTCGCGGGCCAGCGCGTACTCCGCCGAGTCCGGCTTGGCGCGCGCGGACCCGAACACGCTGACCGCGGGCCCGAGCTCCGCGAGCGCGCCGAAGCCCTCGACGAACTCGCTGAGGATCCGCATGACGCGCCACGGGTCGCCGTGGACCCAGTCGGCGTCGTGGCTGCGCGCCAGCAGCCGCTGGTCGGTCGTGGTGCGGGGCACCTGCGTCCCGCGCAGGAGGACGGGACCGGTGCGGTGGACGCGTCGCTCGTCGCGGGGGGGCTCGGAGGTCATGGTCCGACTCTAGGAGGTGAGCCAGGCGTGCAGCCCCGCGAAGCACGCCTCGAGATCCGCGACCGGGCACCGCTCGTCGTCGGCGTGGGCGAGCAGCGGGTCCCCCGGCCCGAAGTTCACGGCCGGGATGCCGAGCTCGGCGAAGCGCGCGACGTCCGTCCACCCCTCCTTCGCGGCGGGCGCGCGGCCCGACGCCGCGGTGACGGCCGCGACGAACGCCGCGACCGCGGGGCGGTCCAGGCCGGGGCGCGCGCCGCCCGCGACGTCCACGACCCGGACGTCGTGGCCGTCGAAGAGCTCCCGCACGTGCGCCTCGGCCTCGGCGGGTCTCCGGTCGGGCGCGAACCGGTAGTTGACGGTGACCACGCACTCGTCCGGGATGACGTTGCCCGCGACGCCGCCGCGGATGCCGACGGCGTTGAGCCCCTCCCGGTAGACCAGGCCGTCGACCTCAGCCACCCGGGGGGCGTACGCCGCGAGCGTGGCGAGCACGGGGGCCGCGGCGTGCACGGCGTTGACCCCCCGCCAGGCGCGCGCGGAGTGCGCCGCCCGCCCGTGCAGCACAATCTCGGCGCGCAGCGTCCCGTTGCAGCCGCCCTCGATGCCGGCCGCCGTCGGCTCGCAGAGCACGGCGACGTCGGCCGCCAGCCACTCGGGGTGCGTGCGCGCGAGGCGGCCGAGGCCGTTGCGCTCGGCCTCGACCTCCTCGAGGTCGTAGAACACCCACGTGACGTCGCGGGTCGGCGCGCGCAGCGCCGCCGCGAGCGCGAGCTGGACGGCCACGCCGCCCTTCATGTCGACGGTGCCGCGGCCCCAGACCTCCGCCGTCGGCCCTTCGCCGACGAGCCGGGTGGGCAGGTTGCCGGCCACCGGCACGGTGTCGAGGTGCCCCGCGACGACGACCCGCTCGGGCCGGCCCAGCTCCGTGCGGGCCACCACGGCGTTGCCCTCCCGGGCGACCACGAGGTGCGGCAGCGCGCGCAGGGCGCGCTCCACGGCGTCGGCGAGCCGCGCCTCGTCCCCGCTCACCGACGGCACGTCGCACAGCGCCCGGGTGAGCGTGACGAGGTCGGCCGACAGGTCGAGGTCCACGGGCGCGGCGTCGGGCATGGCGTCACCCTAGCGACGGCGGCCGTCCCGACGGCGCGTGGTGCCGCGGGGCGTGCGGTGCCCGCGTTCTAGGCTGGCGCCCATGACCGCCGCCGCCTCCGAGCCGAGGACCGCCTGGGGCCACGGGCTCGCCAGCGTCGCACAGGACGGGACGGTCCTGGACGTCTGGTACCCGCGTCCGGCCCTCGGCGCGCCCGCCGCCGACGACGACGTGCCCGCCGACCTGCGCGCCGCCGCCACGACCGACGACGTGCGCCGCGTCCGCGCGGAGCCGGTGACCACGACGATCGACCTCGACGCCGCCCCGGCCGACGTCGCCGACGCGTACCTGCGCCTCCACCTGCTCTCGCACCGGCTCGTGCGGCCGCACGGGCTCAACCTCGAGGGCGTGTTCGGCGTCCTGCCGAACGTCGTGTGGACTGACCGCGGGCCGTGCTCGCCCGCGGGGTTCGAGGAGGTCCGGGCCCGCGCCCGCGCCGCGGGCGTCCCGCTCACGGTGCTCGGGGTGGACAAGTTCCCCCGCATGGTCGACTACGTCGTCCCCTCCGGGGTCCGGATCGCCGACGCCGACCGCGTGCGCCTGGGCGCGTACCTCGCCGAGGGCACGACGGTCATGCACGAGGGCTTCGTGAACTTCAACGCCGGCACGCTCGGCGTCTCGATGGTCGAGGGCCGGGTCTCGCAGGGCGTCGTCGTCGGGGACGGGAGCGACGTCGGCGGCGGCGCGTCGATCATGGGGACGCTGTCGGGCGGCGGCCGGGTGACGATCTCGATCGGGCGGCGCTCGCTCGTCGGCGCCAACGCGGGGCTCGGCATCTCGCTCGGCGACGACTGCGTCGTCGAGGCGGGCCTGTACCTCACGGCCGGCACCAAGGTGACGCTGCGCGGCGAGCCCGGCGCCGACGAGGCCCCGCGCGTGGTGGCGGCCCGCGAGCTGTCGGGCCGCGACGGCCTGCTGTTCCGGCGCAACTCGCTCACCGGCGCCGTCGAGGCCCTGCCGCGGCCCGGCGTCGGGATCCACCTCAACCCCGACCTGCACGCGAACTGATGCCCAGCCGTCCGTCGCCGGTCCGCCCCCGCTTCGAGCCCGTGCACGGGCCGGCGGGCGCGCCCCCGGGCGGGGCCCGACCCCCGGCGGGTGCACCCGGGCGGCCCGCGTCGCGGACCGCGGCGCGACCCCGGCGCCGGCCCCGGCGCTGGGTGCGCGCGACCGCCCGCGTCGTGCTGATCACGGGACTGTTCGCCGGGGTGCTGTGGGGCGGGGCGGTCGGGGTCGCGGCGTGGCTCGAGCGGATGGACGCGGAGCCCCGCGTCGTGCGCTGCGCGGCCGCGCTCGACGGCACCGACTGGTACCTCGAGCCCGGCCAGGCGGACGTCGCCGCGCTCCTCGCCGGCCAGGCGCTCGCCCGGGGGCTGCCGGCCCGCGCGCTGACGATCGCGCTCGCCACCGGCCTGCAGGAGTCGAAGCTCGCGAACATCGAGCACGGCGACCGCGACTCGCTCGGGATCTTCCAGCAGCGGCCGTCCCAGGGCTGGGGCACGCCCGAGCAGGTCCTCGACCCCGTGTACGCGACCAACGCCTTCTACGACGCGCTCGTGAAGGTCGACGGGTACGACCGGATGGCCGTGACGGAGGCGGCGCAGGCCGTCCAGCGCTCCGCGTTCCCCGACGCCTACGCCCAGCACGAGGTGCGGGCCCGCGCGTGGGCGTCGGCGCTCTACGGCTACTCCGAGGCGACCGTCACGTGCACCCTCGACCAGCCGGACGGCCCCGGCGACCCGCAGGCCGTCGTCGACCGGGCGGCCCGCGACCTCGGCCTGGCCGCCGTCGTGCGGGAGGACGGCGCGGTGGTGCTCGACGCGACGCCGCTCGGCGCGAGCCCCGACCACGCCGAGCGCCTCGGCTGGGGCGTGGCGCACTGGGCGGTCGCCGTCGCCCACCCCCTCGCCCTCACGGGCGTCGAGCACGCGGGCGCGGCCTGGGACCGCGAGGACGGCTGGGGCCACCGCCCGTCCGACGCGCCCGCGCTCGCGCCCGGCCAGGTCGTCCTGCACCTGGCCGACTGACCGCCGACCGACGCACCGACCGACGCACCGACCGACGCACCGCCCGGGCGGCGGGGCGTCAGCGCTGCTCGATGGGCACGTACGGGCGCTGCACCGGCCCGGTGTAGACCTGCCGCGGGCGGCCGATCTTCGTGGCCGGGTCCTTCATCATCTCCCGCCACTGCGCGATCCAGCCGGGCATCCGGCCGACGGCGAACAGCGGCGTGAACATGCGCGTCGGGAAGCCCATGGCCTTGTAGAGCAGGCCCGTGTAGAAGTCCACGTTCGGGTAGAGCTTGCGCTCGATGAAGTAGTCGTCGTTGAGCGCGATGTCCTCCAGGCCCATGGCGATGTCGAGCAGGTCGTCGCGCTTGCCGAGCTTGGAGAGCACCTCGTCGGCCATCTTCTTCACGATGGCGGCCCGCGGGTCGTAGTTCTTGTAGACCCGGTGGCCGAAGCCCATGAGGCGGACGCCCTCCTCCTTGTTCTTCACGCGCCGCATGAACTCCGTCGCGTCGCCGCCGGAGTCGCGGATCTCGGTGAGCATCCTCAGCACGGCCTCGTTCGCACCGCCGTGCAGCGGGCCGGACAGCGCGTTGATGCCGGCGGACACCGAGGCGTACAGGTTGGCGTGGCTCGAGCCGACGATGCGCACGGTCGACGTGGAGCAGTTCTGCTCGTGGTCGGCGTGGAGGATGAGCAGGAGGTCGAGCGCCTTGACCATGACCGGGTCGACCTCGTAGAGCGCCCCGTTCGGCTGGAAGGCCATGCGCAGGAAGTCGGCGACGTAGCCCATGCCGCGGTGCGGGCCGATCATCTGCTGCCCGAGGGCGCGGCGGTGCGCGTAGGCCGCGATCGTGGGCGCCTTGGCGAGGAGCAGGACGGTGGCGAGCTCGACCGTCTGCGGGTCGAACGGGTCCACGCTCTCGGGGTAGTAGCCGGGCAGCGCGGAGACGGCGGACGAGAGCACGGCCATGGGGTGGGCGTTCGCGGGGAACGCGCCGATGAGCGCCTTGAAGTTGTCGTGCAGGTGCGTGTGGCGCTCGACGCGCTCGACCCAGCCCTCGAGCTGGCCGTGCTTGGGCAGCTCGCCGTGGGTGAGCAGGTAGGCCACCTCGAGGAAGCTCGAGTGCTCCGCGAGCTCCTCGATCGGGTAGCCACGGTAGAGCAGGACGCCCTTGTCCCCGTCGATGTAGGTGATCGAGGACTCCACCGACGCGGTGTTCATGAAGCCGGGGTCGTAGGTGACGACGCCCGTCTCCTTGAGCAGGGACGCCACGCCGATACCGTCGTTGCCCAGGGTGGCGCGCACGCGCGGCAGCTCGAGGGTCTTGTCGTCGATGCGGAGCTCCACCGACCCGTGATCGAGCTGCTGGGTCATGCCTCCTCCTTCGCCCGGCTCGGGAGTTGACCCGGCCGACGTCGTGCCTGAGTGTGCGATGACGGTACTCGTCTGCGGCCCCCGATGCAGATCCGGTCCACCAGTCGTGGGATGTCCCGGTCGGAGGTCAAGCGACAGTAAAGCAGACGGCCGATTCTGGTGTCCCGTGTTTCATGCCCCGGTCAATCGAGCGGCGGCCCGGGCGATGTCGTCGTCGGTCGCCGTGAGCGCCACGCGGACGTGCCGCGCCCCCGACGGGCCGTAGAACGCGCCCGGCGCGACGAGGATGCCGAGCTCGGCGAGGTCCGCGACCGTCCGCCAGCCGTCCTGCCCGACGCCGGGCGCGCGCACCCACAGGTACAGGCCCGCCGCGGACCCCTCGACGACGTAGCCGGCCGTCTCGAGCGCCTCGCGCAGCACGGCGCGGCGGCGCCGGTAGCGGGCGAGCTGCTCGACGACGTGCGCGTCGTCCGCGAGCGCCGCGGCCGCGGCCGCCTGCACGGGCGCGGGGACCATCATCCCCGCGTGCTTGCGCACCTCGAGCAGGCTCGCGACGAGCCGCGGGTCGCCCGCGACGAAGCCCGCACGGTACCCCGCGAGGTTCGACTGCTTCGACAGCGACTGCACCACGAGCAGCCCCGTGTGGTCGCCGTCGCACACCCGCGGGTCGAGCACGCTCGGCACGCCGTGCGTCGCCCACGGCTCCTCCCACGCGAGCAGGCCGTAGCACTCGTCCGAGGCCACGACCGCCCCCGACGCCCGCGCCGCCGTCACCACCGCGCGCAGCTCGTCGACGCCCAGCACCCGCCCGGTCGGGTTCGACGGCGAGTTCAGCCACACCAGGCGCACGTCGCGGCGCCGCGCCCAGGCGCCGACGTCGTCCGCGGGCAGGGCGGTCGCGCCTGCCAGGCGCGCCCCGACGTCGTAGGTCGGGTAGGCGACCTCCGGGTGCACGACGACGTCCCCCGGGCCCAGCCCCAGCAGCGACGGAAGGGAGGCGACGAGCTCCTTCGAGCCGACCGTGGGCAGCACGGCCGCGGGGTCGACGCCCGGTGCCCCGCGGCGCCGCGCGAGCCACGCCACGGCCGCCTCGCGCAGCGCGGGCGTGCCGTGCGTCGTCGGGTAGCCGGGCGCGTCGGCCGCGGCGGCGAGCGCCTCGCGGACCACCGCCGGCGTCGGGTCGACGGGCGTGCCGACGGACAGGTCGACGATCCCGTCCGGGTGCGCGCGCGCCCGCTCGGCGTGGGGGGCGAGGGTGTCCCAGGGGAAGTCGGGCAGCCCCGCGGTGACCAGGCCCACCGCCGTGACGTCAGGCGGTGCCGGCGCCGGGCTGCGGCGGCAGCGCGGCGACGATCGGGTGGTCGTGGTCGATCCGGCCCAGCTTCGCGGCCCCGCCCGGCGAGCCGATCGCGTCGAAGAACTCCACGTTCACGCGGTAGTACTCGGCCCACTGCTCCGGGACGTCGTCCTCGTAGTAGATGGCCTCGACCGGGCACACCGGCTCGCACGCGCCGCAGTCCACGCACTCGTCCGGGTGGATGTACAGGGAGCGGTTGCCCTCGTAGATGCAGTCGACGGGACACTCCTCGACGCACGCCTTGTCCTTGACGTCGACGCAGGGCTGGGCGATCACGTAGGTCACGAGGCGGTCCTCCGGGTGCGGGCGGGATCCGTCCTAGTATCCCCCAAGGCCGCCCGCGCCCCACGTCCGACCGGACGGGCCCGGCGCCGGCCGGGGAGGTGGCCGTGCCGATGCCGGAGTGGACGCGCTGGCCCGTCGGGGCGCGCGTCGTCGTCCGCCGGCGCCTCCCGGACGGGACGTACTCCGACGCGCTCGGCGAGCTGCTCGCCACGGGGCCCGACGGCGTCGTCGTGCGCACCCGGCGCGGCGACGTCCGCGTCGAGGCGGCCGAGATCGCCGTCGGGAAGGTGGTCCCGCCGGCCCGGCCGCGCGCGCGGCCGGGCGAAGGCTAGTCGGTCGGGGGCGCCCCGCAGACGATGGCGTTCTGCGGCCGGTACCGCACGGTCCACGACTCGTGGTCCTGCTGGACCCCGTCGAGGTAGACCGTCCGCGTCACCGTGACCTGGAAGCCGGGGTTGCCCGCAGACTGCGGCGTGCACGTCGGCGACTGCGAGTAGACCGTGCGCGGCTGGACGACGTTCGAGCGGCGGCTCGTCGTCGTCTCCACCGTGAAGTACTTCGTGCTCCAGATGCGCACGTACACGCGGCCGTTCGCGACCCACGACTGCAGGAGCGCGCCGTACGGGGTGTTGTTCCGCCAGCGCATGTTCACCTGCGGCGTGAAGATCGTCGCCTCGCGCCCCTCGGGGTAGCGCCGGAACCACTCGCTGTGCGGCTGGTGCTCGACGAGCTCGTAGCCCGCGAAGAAGGCCGCGTTGTACGTCGTGGTCGACATCTGGGAGAGGCCGCCGCCCCAGGCGTCGGTGTGCTCGCCGTTGACGATGGCGCCCGCCTGGACGTACCCGTGCGCGGCGTCGATCGGGCCGAGCGCCTCGGCGAGGTCGAACTCCTCCCCCGGCCGGATGAGCATGCCGTTGATCTTCGACGCGCCGTTGGCGATGTTCCGCGTGCGCCGCGGCTCGCTCGTCAGCGGGGTGCTGAACTCCGAGACGATCTCGCGGATGCCGAGGGCCTCGAGCTCCGCGACGGACTCGGCCGGGTCGGTCTCGACGAGCTCGACCTCGGCGACCCGGTCCCCCGACGACGTGCCCGCCTCGGCCACGGCCGCGGCGAGCGCGTCCGGGTCGAGGGTCGTGCCGGGCTTTCCGGGCACGATGACGGGGCCGGACCGGTTGAACGTGAACGTCGGCTCCTCCGCGGCCGTGAGCAGGTTCGTCGTCCGCGCGACGACCGCGTCGACGAGCGTGGGGCCGTCGAGGACCAGGGCGAGCCGCCCGTCCTCGGGGACGAACGACGCGGCGGCCGTCACGACGTCCACCGGGAGCTCCGCCACCTGGCCGGCGACGCGCACGGTCACGGGACCCGACCGGAGCGGCTCGGCGAGCTCGGCGAGCGCCGCCTCGACGTCGGCGTCGTCGACGGCCGGCGGCTCGGGCTCGGTGGGCAGCTCGATCGGGCGCGCGCGGGTGAGCCAGGACGTGGCCAGCAGCTCGACGGCGGCCGGCACGTCGACCGTCACGCCCTCGGCCGAGGGGGTCGTGCGCGGCTCGCCGTCGGCGAACGCGAGGGTGCCGTCGACGGGCGCCTCCGACAGCGGCTCCCGGACGTTCTCCAGGGCCTCCTCCAGGGCCGCGCGGTCGACCTCGCTGACGGGCTCCGCGGGACCGGCCCCGAAGAGCTGGGCCCACAGCCGCGCAGGCTCGAGGCCGAACCCGGTGACCGCGGCGACGGTGGCCTCCGCGTCGAACGCGAGGCCGGCCGCGGCCGGGTCGAGGCTCGTGCGCCGGTCCGCGACGGCGACCTCGAGCGGGTCGGTCGTCGCGGCGTGCAGCGCGTCCGTGAGCGTGGCGACGGCGCGGTCGGCGGGCAGACCGCCGATCTCCACCCCGGCGACGGTCGTACCCGGCGGCACGCGGTCCGCCCACAGCCACAGGGCGCCCACGTACGTGCCGCCGAGCAGCACGAGGACGACAGCGGTCACGACGAGCGCCACGCGGCCGCGGCGACGCCGCCGGCGAGCGGGCTTCGTGTCGCGCGCGGGGGCCGCCGGGGGCGCGGGCTCCGGCTCGGGTGCGGGCTCCGGCTCGGGTACTGGCTCCGGCTCGGGTGCGGGCTCCGGCTCCGGCTCGGGCGGGACCGGGAGCACCGCCGTCGGCGCCTCCTCGGGCGCGAGCACCGACCGGCGCACCACCAGGGGCTCGGGCTCCGGCCCGGGCTCGGGCTCCGGCTCGCCCTCGCCCTCGCCCTCGTCCTCAGGCTCCGGCTCGGGCGGCAGCGGCGGGAGGACCTGCGTCGCGGCCTCGCCGGGCACGTCGTCGACCTCGACGGTCCGGGCCCGCGTGCGCTCGGCGAAGGCCGCCCGGTCCGCCACCCAGGCGGGGAGGTCGGGCTCCGGCTCGACCTCGGCCTCGGCCTCGGGCTCCGGCTCCGGCTCGGGCTCCGGCTCCGGCTCCGGCTCCGGCTCAGCCACGTCCTCGGGGTCGACTTCGGCCCCCGACTCAGGCTCCGCTTCAGGCTCAGGCTCAGGCGTGAGCTCAGGCTCCACTTCGGGCTCGGGCTCAGCCGTGTCTTCGGGCTCAGCCGTGTCTTCGGGCTCGACCTCGGCCCCCGACTCAGGCTCCGGCTCCGGCTCGGGCTCGGGCTCGGGCTCAGCCTCGACCTCGGGCTCGCCCTCGGTCTCCGGCCCCGGCTCGTCGACGACCTCCGCGCCCTCCGCCTCGGCCTCGGGCTCCTCCGCGCCGGGCTCCGGCTCCGGCTCGGGCGCCGACACGACGTCGTCCGGGGCGCCGTCGGGCGCCTCGTCCGGCCGTTCGCTCATCGTTCTCCCCTGCTCACGGGCGGACCAGCCGTCCGCCCGCGCGATTCTACGGGCGCCCGGCGGGACCGTCGGGGCGGCCCAGGGCGTGATCGTCGAACATCCGCCGCGGCAGGAGCCCCACGAGCCCCACCACGAGCACACCGGCGAGCCACGCCCACCCGACGGCCTGGTCCGCGATGATCACGTCGTCGCCCGGCCGGACGAACGTCATCGCGCCCACGGTCGCCAGCAGGCCGGCCGCGAGCGCGAGCATGCCCCGCGCGCCCACCCAGGCCCGCGCGAGCACCGCGCTCGACGCCACCGTGAGGTACGCGAGGAGGATCCCGAGGGGCGGGTTCAGCCGGTGCACGCCGGTGCCGACGACGCCGACCGCGACGCCGAGCGCGAGGCAGCCCAGCAGGCGCGCGCCGACCCTGCCGGGGCCGTCGATCCGGGACACGGGGGCCACGCTAGCGGCCCACGCCCACGGGCCAGCGCACGTCGTCGAGCGCGCCCCCCACCAGCCGGTACGCCTCGTGGCGCAGGATCGGCCGGAGCACGCCGTCGCTCAGGGCGAGGTGCCCGACGGCGGGCTCGCCGTCCGCGTCCCACGTCGCGACGGCCTGCACCTGCGTCGCGTGCGCGCGCAGGGCCGCCGCCACGCGGTCGAGCACCGCCGCGGCGTCGACCCGCAGGTCCACCTGCGCGCCCGGCACGGCCGCCGACGGCGGTACCCGGTCCGCCCCCGCGCGGCGCAGCCCGGGCGGGGCGGTCGGCAACGCGCGCTCGGCGGCGGCCGCCTGGTCCGCGTCCACCGCGGACCACAGCACCACGGGCACCCGGTACGGCGCGCCCGCGAGGCCCGCCTCGGGGTCGGCGGCGAGGGCGAGCGCCCGCGCCGCGACCCGGTGCCCCTGCACGTGGTCGGGGTGGCCGTACCCGCCGCCCGGCTCGTCCGTCACGACGACGGCGGGGCGCCGCGCGCGCAGGAGCGTCGCCAGCCGCGCGGCGGCCTCGTCGACGGGAACGGCCGCGAACGCGCCGGGACCGGCGTCGGGCGCGGGACCGGCGCGGCCCGGGGCGAGCCAGACCATGCCCGAGTCCTCGTACCGCGCGGGGGCCGCGCCGTCGGGCCCGGGCAGCGCGTCGAGGAAGGCGTGGTCGGCGACGCCCAGCGCGGCCAGCGCCGCGGCGAGCTCGCGCTCGCGGTGCGCGGCCAGCGCGGGTCCGTCCCCCTCGAGGTGCGCGAGGGCCGGCGGGATGACCTCGCCGCGCTCGCCGCGCGTGCACGTCACGACCGTCACCGGCGCGCCTGCCGCCGCCCAGGTCGCGAGCAGCGCGCCGGTGGCGAGCGTCTCGTCGTCGGGGTGGGCGTGGACGGCCAGGAGCGGGCCGGGCCCGGCGGTCATCGCCGCTTGGCGCGCGCCGCGAGCTTCGCGCGCTCCTCCGCGCCCAGCACCACCTTGCGGATCCGCACGACCTCGGGCGTGACCTCGACGCACTCGTCGTCGCTCGCGAACTCCAGGGACTCCTCGAGCGTGAGGCGGCGCGGCGGGGTGAGCCGCTCGAGCTCCTCCCCCGTCGACGAGCGGATGTTCGTCAGCTTCTTCTCGCGGGCGACGTTGACGTCCATGTCCTCGCCGCGGGAGTTCTCGCCGACGACCATGCCCTCGTACACCTCCTCGCCGGGCGCGACGAAGAACGTGCCGCGCTCGGCGAGCTGGACGAGCGCGTACGCGGTGACCTGACCGGCCCGGTCCGCGACGAGCGAGCCGGTCGAGCGGGCCTCGATCGGACCCGCCCAGGGCTCGTACCCCTCGGCGATCGACGCGGCGATGCCGGTGCCGCGCGTCTCGGTGAGGAACTGGGTGCGGAAGCCGATGAGCCCGCGCGCCGGGACCATGAACTCCATCCGGACCCAGCCGGTGCCGTGGTTCGACATCGTGATCATGCGGCCCTTGCGGGCGGCCAGGAGCTGGGTGACGGTCCCGAGGTACTCCTCGGGCACGTCGATCGTCAGGTGCTCCATCGGCTCGTGCCTGACGCCGTCGACGGTCTTCGTGACCACCTGCGGCTTGCCGACCGTGAGTTCGAAACCCTCGCGCCGCATCTGCTCGACGAGGACGGCGAGCGCGAGCTCGCCGCGGCCCTGCACCTCCCACGCGTCCGGGCGGTCGGTCGGCAGCACGCGCAGCGACACGTTGCCGACGAGCTCGGCGTCCAGGCGGTCCTTGACCTGACGGGCGGTCATCTTGTGGCCCTTGCCGCCCTTGCCCGCCAGCGGCGACGTGTTGATGCCGATCGTCACCGCGATCGCCGGGTCGTCGACCGTGATGGGTGGCAGGGGCCGCGGGTCGTCCGGGTCGGCCAGCGTGTCGCCGATCGTGATGTCGGCGATCCCGGCGACGGCGACGATGTCGCCCGGCCCGGCCTCCGTCGTCGGGACCCGCTCGAGCGCGCGGGTGGCGAGCAGCTCCGTGACGCGCACGTTCGTCGTCGTGCCGTCCGCGCGCACCCAGGCGACGGTCTGGCCCTTGCGGATCGTGCCGTTGTGGATCCGCAGGAGGGCGAGGCGGCCGAGGAACGGCGACGCGTCGAGGTTGGTGACGTGCGCCTGGAGGGGGGCGCCCTCGTCGTACGAGGGCGCCGGGATCCGCGCGAGGAGGGTCGCGAAGAGGGGCTCGAGGTCCGGGCCGTCCGGCAGGGCGCCGTCGGGCGGCGCGGTGAGGGACGCCCGGCCGGCCTTGGCGGACGCGTAGACGACGGGCACGTCGAGCACCGCGTCGAGGTCCAGCTCCGGCCGGTCCTCGTGCAGGTCGGACGCGAGCCCGAGGAGCAGGTCGGTCGTCTCGTGCACCACCTCGGCGATCCGTGCGTCCGCCCGGTCCACCTTGTTGACGACGAGGACCACCGGGAGCTGCGCCTCGAGCGCCTTGCGCAGCACGAACCGGGTCTGCGGCAGCGGCCCCTCGGACGCGTCGACGAGCAGGAGCACGCCGTCGACCATCGACAGGCCGCGCTCGACCTCCCCGCCGAAGTCCGCGTGGCCCGGGGTGTCGACGACGTTGATGGTCACGCCGTCGGGCTCGCCCACCGCCGCGGCCGCCGGCCCGGCGTAGCGGACCGCGGTGTTCTTGGCGAGGATCGTGATGCCCTTCTCCCGCTCGAGGTCGCCGGAGTCCATCGCGCGCTCGAGGACGTGCGCGTGCTCCCCGAACGCCCCGGACTGCCAGAGCATCGCGTCGACGAGCGTGGTCTTGCCGTGGTCGACGTGCGCGACGATCGCCACGTTGCGCAGGTCCGAGCGCACCGGCATCCAGGGACTCTTCTCTTCGGGGGAGGGCGGGACGGCCGACGGCGGCCGACGGGCGATGGTACCCGTGGCCGCCGTCGTCGTCGTGCGGTGGTGGCGGGGCCGGCGTCAGTCCGCGACGGCCGCCGCGGCGAGGCGGCGCGCCTCCTCCTCGAGCAGCCGGTCGCGCGTCTCGCGCCGGATCTTCTGCTCGGCGGGGTTGGGGACCGGCACGGCCGCGAGCAGGCGGCGCGTGTAGTCGTCCTGCGGGTTGCGCAGGATCTGGTCGCGCGGGCCCTGCTCGACGAGCTTGCCGTTGTGCATGACCGCGATCCGGCTGGACAGGATCTCCACGACCGCGAGGTCGTGGCTGATGAACAGGCACGCGAAGCCGTGCTCGCGCTGCAGCTCCTGGAACAGCTCGAGGACCTTGGCCTGCACCGACACGTCGAGGGCCGACGTCGGCTCGTCCGCGACGAGCAGCTTCGGGCTCAGCGCGAGGGCACGGGCGATGCCGACGCGCTGGCGCTGGCCGCCCGAGAGCTCGTGCGGGTACCGGTTGCGCATGCTGCGCGACAGGTGCACCTGGTCGAGCAGGTCCTCGACGCGGCGGTTGAGCTCGGCCCCACGGGCGATCTTGCGGAGCAGCAGCGGCTCACCGATGGACTGGCCGATCGGCAGTCGCGGGTTGAGCGACGAGCCCGGGTCCTGGAAGACGATCGAGACGTCCTTGCGCAGCTCGCGCAGGTCGTCCGGCGTGATGCCGGCCATCTCGCGGCCGTTGATGCGCAGCGAACCCTCCGCGACCGGCAGCAGGCCGACGACGGCGCGGCCGACGGTGGTCTTGCCCGAGCCGGACTCGCCCACCAGGCCGACGACCTCGCCCCGCTTGATGGTCATGGAGACCCCGTCGACCGCGCGGAACGCGGGGATGCGGCCGCGACCGGGGTACTCGATGACGAGGTCGCGCGCCTCCATCGCGAAGACCGTCTCGCCCTCGGCGGTGGCTGGGGCCTCCTCGCGGGGCGACGTGGTCGCCGGGGCGCGGTCGGCGCCGTCGGCCTCCTCGGCGCCGTCGGCCTCCTCGGCCTCGGCGAGCGCCGCGTCGCCGCCCACCGTCGCGCCCAGGTGGGGCACAGCGGCCAGCAGCTGCTGGGTGTACGGGTGCTGCGGCCGGTAGAAGATGTCCTCCGCCGTGCCCTGCTCGACGATCCGGCCGTCCTTCATCACGAGCACGCGGTCGGCGAGGTCGGCGACGACGCCCATGTCGTGCGTGATGAGGATGATCCCGGAGTCGATGCGGCTGCGCAGGTCGCGCAGCAGCTTGAGGATCTCGGCCTGGACCGTGACGTCGAGCGCCGTGGTCGGCTCGTCCGCGATGAGCAGCTTCGGGTCGCAGGACAGCGCCTGGGCGATCATCGCGCGCTGGCGCTGGCCGCCGGAGAGCTGGTGCGGGTACTTGTCGACCGAGTGCTCGGGGTCCGGGATGTCGACGAGGCGCAGCAGCTCGATGGCGCGCTCGCGCGCCGCCGACGGCCCCATGTCGAAGTGGGTGCGCAGGGTCTCGATGATCTGGAAGCCGACCGTGTAGACGGGGTTGAGCGCCGTCATCGGCTCCTGGAAGATGACCGCGACCTCGTTGCCGCGCACGCGGGAGAGCTGCTTGTGGGACAGGCCCACGAGCTCCCGACCGGCGAGCTTCGCCGAGCCGCGGGCGCGACCGTTCTGCGGCAGGAGGCCGATGAGCGACATCGACGACTGCGTCTTGCCGGAGCCGGACTCGCCGACGATGCCGAGGACCTCGCCCGGGCGGACGTCGTAGTCCAGGTCGATCGCGGCGGGGTACCACTCGCCCTCGACGAAGAAGTCCACGCCGAGGCCGCGGACCTCGAGGATCGGCGCCTTGGTGGCGGTAGCCGGTGCGTCAGTGACCACGCCGTGCCCTTTCGTGACGTGCGCCGGTGAGGCGCGGGGTCGTGCCCGCAGCGGCGACGGCGGAGGCCGTCGCGGCGGGGACGAGACGTTCTGCGACCATGGGACCGTGCCGGTGCCCGTGAACGAGACAGTGACCTTCCAGCCCGCGTTCGCACGCGGCCTGACGATCGTGGTGGCGGTGCTCAGCGCCGGCGCGCTCGGCTGGACGGCCGCCGGCGACCCGACGACGGCGCTGCGCTACCTGCCCGTGTTCCTGCTGGTGCCGGTCGCGACCTGGGCGCTCTACGGCCGCCCGGCGGTCGTCATCAGCGACAGCGGCGTCGAGCTGCGCAACGTGACCCGCACCGTCGAGCTGCCGTGGCCGGCGATCGTGCGCATCGACACCAAGTACGCGCTCACGCTGGAGACCGCCTACGGCGTCTTCGCGGCGTGGGCCGCGCCCGCACCGAGCCGCACCGCGGTCCTCCACGCGACGCGGTCGCACGTGCAGCACCAGCCCGAGAGCGCCTACTACGCCGGCGGGGTGCGCCCTGGCGACCTCGCGGGCACCGCGTCCGGCGACGCCGCCGGCTACCTGCGCCGCCGCTGGGAGCAGCTGCGCGACGCCGGCTACCTCGACGACCCGCGGCTCGAGCGCGACCGGCCGCGCGTGCGCTGGCACCTCGGCCCGGCGCTCGCGGTGGCCGTGCTGGCCGTGGCCGCGGTCGTCGTGCCGCGCCTCGTCTGAGCGCGTCCGGTCCGTCACCTGGTCAGTCACCTGCCGCGCTCGTGGCGGGGGTCGCCTCGGCCGCCCGACGGCGGTTCGCCCGCTCGGCCGCACGGTCCATCGCGCGCTTGCTCGGGATGCGGCGCTGGCGCGGGTCGAAGGCGTCGCGCAGGCCGTCACCGATGAAGTTGATGCACAGCGCGATGAGGACGATGAACAGACCCGGCCACCAGAACAGCCAGGGCCGCGTGGCGAAGGCCGTCTGGTACTCGGCGATGAGCGTGCCCAGCGAGACGTTGGGCGAGCGGATGCCGAAGCCGAGGTAGCTCAGCGCGGTCTCGAGCAGGATCGCCGACGCCATGAGGAGCGTCGTGTTGACGATGATCACGCCGACCGCGTTCGGGAGCATGTGCTTGAACATGATCCGGCTGCTGCTCGCGCCGGCGACGCGGGCGGCGTCGACGAACTCGCGCTCGCGCAGCGAGAGGAACTCCGCGCGCACGAGGCGGGCCATCGAGGTCCACGTGACGAGGCTCAGCGCGACGGCCAGCAGGAACGCGTTGGCGCCGCTCGAGCTGACCAGGCGGCCGAGGATCGCGCCGATCATGATCACCGGGATGGTGATGACCATGTCGGTGAAGCGCATGAGGATGTTGTCGATGCGGCCGCGCATGAAGCCCGACACGGCACCCATGACGATGCCGATGGTCGTGGCGAGCAGGCCGACGACGACCATGACGATGAGCGACTGCTGGGCGCCGCGCATGACGCGGGCGAACACGTCGCGGCCGAGGTTGTCCTGACCGAACGGGTGGTCGCCGATCGTCAGGCCGCCGGAGAACGACAGGGTCGGGGACCCGCCGGGGTTGACGACGTCGTCGAACTGCGTGGGTGACCACTTCCACCAGCCGGGGATGGGGCCCCAGCCGATCGAGGTCGTCACGAGGAGGACGACGAGGATCAGGACCGTGGCGGCGGTCATCGCGCCGCGGTGCCGCAGGAAGCGGCGGAGGACGATGCGGCCCTGCGAGAGGCCCTCGACCTCCTTGAGCTCGATGGCGTTCTCGATCGAGTTGCCGATCTCGCTCTGCGCGTCGTCGCTGAGGACGCCCTCGGGCGTCGTCGGGTTCGGGCTCGGGACGGTCATGCGTTCACCCGGATCCTGGGGTCGAGAGCGGCGTAGACGAAGTCGACGACGATGTTTGCGACGACGAGCGCGGTGCCGACGACGATGAAGTAGCCCATCGCCGGGTTCGCGTCCGACGTCGCGAGCGAGTGCAGGAAGAGCGTGCCCATGCCGCTCCACGCGAAGATGCGCTCGGTGATGATCGCGCCGCCGAAGAGGTAGGCGATGTCCAGCGGCACGATGGTGGCCAGCGGGATGAGCGCGTTGCGGAACGCGTGCCGCACCGTCACCACCCGCTCCGGGAGGCCCTTGGCCCGCGCCGTCCGGATGTAGTCCTGGTTCATCACCTCGAGCAGGCTCGCGCGGGAGTAGCGCGTGTACGACGCGAAGGTGATGAGGATGAGGGCCGTCGTCGGCAGCACCAGGTGCGTGAAGGTGTCGAGGGTCTCGACCCAGAAGTCGCCCTGGAGGCCGGGGGTCTCGGCGCCGATCGTGGCGATCGGGCGGCCCGCGACGCGCGACGAGCGGCTGTAGACCTGCCAGACCTGCATCACGCGGTCGACGAAGATCAGCGCGCCCACGACGACGGCGGTGATGGCGCCCGCGCGCATCGACTGGCGGCGGTCCGGGCCGCCGAACAGCCAGCCGATGAGGACGCCGGAGCCGATCGCGACGAGCGCGAGCAGCACGATCATGAGCCCGGTGGCGTACGGGAAGAGGAACTGCAGCGGCCACCAGAGCAGCGCGCCGAGCAGCGCCACCGAGAGCGAGGTGTACAGCGCGCGGCGGTTGCGCAGGCCGGCGGCGAGCGCGGTGATCGCGAACGCGGCGCCGATGCCGAGCAGGCCGATCGCGACCGGGCCGAGGCTCGGGTCGAGGAACCACTTCGTCGCGGAGACGAAGGCCATCGCCGCGGCCGTCGCGGCGGCGGAGACGAGGAACGTGATGCCGCGCCGTCGCCACGGTCCCCCGACGATCGCCTGCCACAGCAGGCCGCCGATCACGGAGATCAGGACGATCGTCGAGGGTGAGAAGACCGGGTTGCGCAGGAAGTCGTTGAAGCCGATCGCGCCCCACAGCTTGAGGAGCACGGCGACCCAGAACGAGGGCAGCGAGTACAGCAGGAACGCCATGAAGGTGACGCCGTAGTCGAAGCCCGAGTACTGCCGCAGCGCGGACGCGATGCCGACGACGACGCCGAGGCCGACCGCGATGAACGCGGCCGCGCCGACGAGCTGCAGCGTCGAGGGGATCGCGGTGCCGAGCAGGGCGGTCACCGGCTGCCGGTTCACCCAGCTGTCGCCGAGGTCGCACTGGCCGACGACGCAGCCGGCCACGCCGCCGAGCCACTTCGCCCACCGCACGGGCGCCGGGGTGTTGAGGTCGAGGTCCCGGATGCGGGCCTCGATCAGCGCCTCCTTGTTGGGCGCGGTGCTCGTGCGCAGGTCCTCGAGCGGGTCGAGCGCGAGCGCCAGGAGCATGTAGACGATGAACGTCGCGCCCACGAGGACGATCGCGGACGACAGCAGGCGCCGCCCGAGGAACGTGAGGATGGGTGCGCTCGCCCGCAGGCGGCGCCGTGGCGTCGTCGGGCTCGCGGGCGTGGCCGACGCCGGCTCGGGAGCCTCCACGGCCGCCTGGCCGGTGACTGAGGTGGCCATGGGGTTGTGCACCTCGCTGGGGAGTAGATGAACGGCGTGAGTCTACGCGGACGTCCGCCGGGCTCCCTGGGCGGGTGGGCCCGCCACGGGAGCCGTGGTGTGTGACGCTCGGCACGATCGCCGGTCAGGAGCGCTGATCGCGCAGCCGCGGGCCGGTGGCCGACGTGCCTGCCCGGCCGGGCCGTGCTCGCGCGGCGGGGCCCCTACAGGGGACGCCCGCCGCCGGCCGGCCCTCGCGCCGGGCCCGGGCCGCTCGAGGCCCGGGCCCGGCACGCCGGTGGGGTACCGCGACCGCGGTACCCCACCGGTTCGTGCATCAAGGCGTCAGGAGCGGATCAGTCGTTGCTGCCGGGGACGTCGAGGCTGTCCTCGGCGCTGATCTCCCACTCCCAGTAGTTCCAGAAGATGGTCGGCGAGAGCGGGATGAAGGACACGCCCTCGAGGGCGCTCCGCCACGCGACCACACCCGGGAACTGGAAGATCGGGATCGAGAAGCCCTCCTCGTTCAGGAGCGACTCGATCTCGATGATGAGCTCCTTCTCGACCTCGGGGTCGGTGTTGGTGCTCAGGGTCGCCCACAGGTCGTCCATCTCCTGCGAGGAGTACCCACCGAAGTTGTTGATGCCACCGGTGACGAAGTTCGCCTCGGCGTTGAGCGCGTAGGTGCTCGTGGACTGCCAGCCGAACAGCGACGCGTCGTAGGTGTCGGTCACCGTGAGGCGGGAGCCCCAGGCGTCGTCACCCTCGTCGATGACGTTGAAGCCGACCTCGCCGGCCGAGGCCGCGATGAGCTCGTACTCGTTCGCCCGACGCACGTTGGACGCGCCGTAGAGGAAGCGCACGTCGATCGGCGTCTCGACGCCGGCCTGCGCGAGCAGCTCCTTGGCCTTCTCGCGGTTCTCCTCGTCCGTGCCCGAGTAGAAGTCGGAGCCGTTGTTGGCCACGACGTCGTCGTAGGTCGGCGCACCCGGGACGACGGTGTGCGAGTTGCGCAGCTGGGCGTCCGGGTTGAGCGGGAGGATGAGCTTCTCGAGGATCTCGTTGCGCGGCACCGAGAGCAGGAAGGCCTGGCGCACGAGGCGCGCGGTCTCCTCGTCGCCGCCGTAGGAGGCCGGGTCGAACGGGCCGCCGTTGTTGAAGATCACGTCGACGTGCTCGTACGTGCCCTCTTCCTGGGTCGTGTACTCGATGCCGTCGATGCCCTCGAGCGTCGAGATGACGTCGACCGAGGACTGCGGCTGGATGAGGTCGACCTCACCGTTCTGCAGAGCGGTGACCGAGGCGAGCGGGTCCTCCGTGTAGCGGATGGTGATCGACTCGACCTTGGGGGCCGGGTCCCACGAGACGTCGTCGCGCGCCGTCAGGGTGAGGTACTGGTTCTCGACGAAGTCCGTCATGACGTACGGGCCGTAGGCCAGGTACTTCAGCGGGTCGTCCGGGAGCGAGGTGAAGTTGAAGTCCTCGTTCCACGACTTCGCGATCTTGGCGAGGTCCGCCTCGTTGTTCTGGAAGAAGGCGTCGATGACGCGCTGCTTGCCTTCCTTGCCGGCGTCGTCACCCTCGCCGACCTCGACGCCCAGCGCGACCTTCGCGATGGCGTGCGCGGCGATCGGCGACGGCACGATCGTGACCTCCCAGTCGGCCCGCGGCTCGTCGTAGACGAACGTCACGGTCTTGCCGTCGTCGGAGATCTCCGGGTTCTGCGAGATGAGGTTGATGCCGTTGGACGAGCTGTCGAAGTAGACGCCCTCGTCCTGGTTGGTGACGTTGCCCTCCTCGTCGGTCTCCGGCTCGATGGTGTCGAACTTGTCGTTCTGGGCACCCCACGCCAGGATCAGGTCGGCCGCGTCGACGGGGACGCCGTCCGACCAGGTCAGGCCGTCCGCGATCGTGTACTCGACGGTGAGCGGGTCGTCGCTGATCTTCTTGTAGGTGCCCACCGACGTGTTCGGCTGCAGCTCGAGGTCGCCGTCGTAGTAGTTGAACAGCGGGTTGGTCAGGTACAGGACGTTCGCGTTGGTCGTCGCGTTGCCGATCGAGGTGAGGTTGTTCTGCGAGTAGAACGGCTGGTTCCAGCCGACGCTCACCGCGGTGTCCTCGACGATCTCGCTCCCCTGCGGGGTCGCGCACGCGCTGAGCACCAGCGCGCTCGTCGCGACGATGGCGCCGACGGCGCCGATTCGCCTGATCTTCACAAGTTCCTCCTGACGGATGAGGCGGGGGCCCCGGACACGCGCACGAAGACGTGAGGGTGTGGGGCGTCCACCCTTGGATTCGGCGAGCGTACAGCCGCCGATCCGGGCAAACGGGACACTGCCGAGAGGCAGTTCCGGATCGTTACCTTTTCGATACTACCCGGTACATCTCATCCTCTGGGACAGCCCATCTCAGCGTCGTCGCAGGTCAACGCGCCGCCGCACGCCACCCGCGCCGAAATCCGTTGACACGGCCCCCTTCGACCTCGGGAACCGCCGTCGGGAAGCGCCGTCCGCCACCCCCGGCGACGGAGGCCGTCGTCGGCGACCCCGGTTCGGGCGAAGCGGGCGCACCCGGCCGAACTCCCCCACACCGGGCGGGCGGCGCGGGATTTTCCACGGCCCGGCGGGCGCGCCCCTCCCCCCCGGGACGCCGCTCCGGCGGCGTCCCGGACCCCTCGGACCGGGGTCGGCGGTCGCGCCGGCGAGGGTCCGCGATCGCGCTCCCGGGCGGCACCGACCGGCCTAGGGTGGGCCCCGTGCACGTGCTCCACATCGCACACCAGGCCGACTGGCACCGGGCGCTCGAGGAGGGGACCTACCGGGTCTCCACCCGCGGGCGGACCCTCGACGAGGTGGGCTGCATCCACGCCTCCTACCCCGAGCAGGTCCAGGCCGTCGCGCGCGCCGTCTACGCCGACGACCCCGAGGCGCTCTGCGTGCTCGTGCTCGACGAGGCGCTCATCACCGACGCGGGCGTGCGCCTCGAGCTCGAGGACGGCGGCGACGGCGAGCTGTACCCGCACATCTACGGGCCGATCGACAGGTCCTGGGTCGTCGACGTGCGGCCCGCCGAGTTCGGCGAGGACGGCGTGCTGCGGTACTGAGGGCGGCGGCCGGCGGCCGGTGGGCAGCGGCGTCGCGCGGGGGCGCCGTCGGGCGAGGCGGACGGCGACGGCCCAGACTGGTCCGCACCCGAGGACGGACGGAGGACGCGGTGCCCGACACCGACCCGATGAAGACGAACCTGCACGCGTACCTGCGCGGCGCGCGCGAGGCGCTCGTGTGGAAGCTCGACGGGCTGAGCGAGTACGACGCCCGGCGCCCGCTCACCCCGACGGGGCTCAACCTGCTGGGGCTGGTCAAGCACGTGGCGAGCGTCGACGTCGGGTACTTCGGCGAGTGCTTCGGGCGACCGTTCGGTGAGCCGCTGCCCTGGTTCGACGACGACGCCGAGCCCAACGCGGACTTCTGGGTCCCCGCGGACGTCACGCGCGCCGACGTGCTCGGGCTCGCGGAGCGCGCCTGGGCCCACTCGGACGCGACGATCGAGGCGCTGCCGCTCGACGCCGTCGGGCACGTGGCCTGGTGGGGCGACGGCGGCGCGGACGTGACCCTGCACCGGCTGCTCGTGCACATGGCGACCGAGACCCACCGGCACGCCGGCCAGGCCGACATCCTGCGGGAGACCATCGACGGCGCCGTCGGCCTGCTCCCCCGGGCGCCGAACCTGCCGGACGTCGACGCCGAGTGGTGGCCCGCGTACGTGGCGCGCGTCGAGGAGGCCGCCCGGGCCGCCGCGGGGTGAGGCACGCCGTCGGGCGGCGCCGGCGTCGGGTGGGTCCGGCGTCGGGCGATCGATCAGGATCCGAGAAGCGCGGCCGGGCGGCCGTTCCTACGCTGGCCGCACCGAACGACCTGAGGAGGACCCGATGAGCGACACGAAGACCGGCCGGGCGGCGCGCGGCGAGGGCGCGGCGTTCAGCGCCGAGGAGCGCGCCGCGATGAAGGAACGGGCCCGCGAGGTGCAGGCCGAGCGGAGGCGGGCCAAGGGCAAGGCCGACGGCGAGGTGGACGTGCTCGCGAAGATCGCCGGGATGGCCGAGCCGGACCGTGTGCTCGCCGAGGGCATCCACGCGATCGTGCGCGAGGCCGCGCCGGACCTCCAGCCGCGCACGTGGTACGGGATGCCGGCCTACGCGCGGGACGGCAAGGTCGTCCTCTTCTTCCAGGACGCGGGCAAGTTCTCCTCCCGCTACGCGACCCTCGGCTTCAACGACCCGGCCCGCCTCGACGACGGCGACATGTGGCCGACGGCGTACGCCGTCACCGCGCTGACCGACGAGGTCGCCGCGCGCATCCGCGAGCTGGTGGTGCGCGCGGCCGGGTAGCGCGGGGCCGGGGCCGCGGACGCCCCGGTGGCGCGCCCGGCGACGACGCCCGGCCGCGCGTGGCCGTGCACGACGCGCGGCCGGGTGTCGGACCCTCGAACTAGCGTTCGAGCCCTCGAAGGAGGGCGGCGAGGACGGAGGGTGCGATGCGCGTGCTGGTGGCGACGGAGCGGACCCAGGGCGACCGGGAGGACGACTACTCCTGGACGATCCCCGGCGAGCTCGTCATGTTCGGGGTGATCTGCGCGAGCGACCTGCGCGGGACGGGTCGCGGCTGCGGGTGCGGCCGGGCGTTCGCCGGGCTGCACTCCGAGCGCGCGACGACGACGGCGCAGGTGGTCGAGTGGGAGGGCTCGCTCGACGACCTCGTGCTGGCGTTCCGCGACAGCCTCGCGCGGGGCGGGTGGCTCGACTTCGGCGGGACGCCCGAGGAGGTGCACGGCATCGTCGTCGAGACCGTCATGGAGATGCTCCTCGTGGCCGACCGCTACCCCGTCGGCACCGTGCTCGGCACGAACCGCGGCGAGCAGTACGTCCGCCAGCAGGCGGAGGCGCGGTAGGACGGCGGCGGCGCCGTGAGGGGCAGCGGCGGCGAGCGAGCCGCCCGGCGAGGCCGTCGCAGCCGCGACGAGATCGCCGCCCGACTCCCCCACGGCGCAGAGCCTCCCTCGGATACGCTGCGCGCAATCCTCACCGTGCGCGAAGGGGCGTCCGATGGCCACCAAGGGTTCCGGCAGGCAGAAGGCTCCGGCTGAGTGGAAGCCGACCGAGGCGTCGAAGGCGAAGGCCTCCCGGCTCCGGCTGATCTCCTGGGTGCTCTGGATCGTCGCGATCGCGCTCGAGGTCGTCGCCATCTTCTGGCTGCTGCGCCAGCGCACCGCAGTGGGCGGGACCGGGCTCGTCCGCGACGAGGAGACCGGACTCCTCGTGGAGGAGGGGGTCACCTACGAGTTCCCGCAGTGGGCGTTCATCACGCTCATCGTGGCGTTCGTCGTCATCGGCGCGCTGTCGATCACGGGGTCGATCCTCTGGAAGAAGGCGAACCGCCTCGACCCCGCCAAGCGCTCCGAGACCGTCAGGTTCTTCGTGCAGAACCAGCTCGGCGCGATCGTCGCCATCATCGCGTTCGTCCCGCTGATCGTCCTCGTCCTGCTCAACAAGGACATGTCCAGGACGCAGAAGGGCACCGCCGGCGTGATCGGCGGTGTGATCGCGATCGCCGCCATCCTGCTCGGCATCGAGTTCGACCCCGCATCGGTGGAGCAGTACACGGCCGAGCAGTCGACGGTGATCCAGATCCTCGGCAAGGACGAGGTCGTGTGGGTCGCGGGCGGCAACGTGTACCACGTGTGCGCCGACGTCCCCGACGTCACCAACGCCACCACCGAGATGTCCACCGGCACGACCGCCGAGGCGATCGAGGCCGGCAAGTCGCGCCTCACGCTCGAGTTCGCCTCCGAGCTCCGGGCGTGCGGCCTGCCCGTGCCCACCAACAGCGCCGAGATCGCCGACGCGATCCGGGCGATCCGGGACGGCGCGACCGACACCGTCCTGCCCGCGCCGGAGTACGAGGAGGGCGTCACCCCGCCGTTCACCCCGGGCATGTAGGCCGGCGACGGCCCCCTGAACGCCACGGGACCCACTCGACGACACGGGGGCCCCGCCGTCCGACCCGGACGGCGGGGCCCCGTGTCGTGGCTGACGTCCGACCCGCGGGTCGAGCAGGCCTACTTCTTGCCGAAGAGGCCGCCGAGCATGTCGCCGATCGACCCCAGGTCGATCCCCTTGCCCGACCCGCCCCCGAGGAGACCGCCGAGCACGTCGCCGAGGTCCGGGCCGTCGTCGTCGGAGGCGGCCGACCCGCCGGCGTTCTTCCGGTTCGCGACGTAGTTCATGATGATCGGCGCGAGCATCGGCAGCAGTTTGCCGAAGTCGATCCCGCCGCCGGTGGACGAGGCGGCGCCGAGCCGCGAGGCCACCGTGTCCTGCTCACCGCCGAAGACGTGGCGGAGGATGCCGCGCCCGTCCTCCGTGTCGATGTCGGCGATCGAGGACACCTGCTTGGGCCCCGCGTGCTTGTTCAGCGCGCGCGACAGTGCGGCCTTGCCCTCGGGGCTCTCGGTCTCCTTCTGCAGGCCGGCCAGGATGGTCTGGCCGCCCTCGAGGACCGCGGCCTGCGCGGTGCTGCGATCCACGCCGAGCTTCGACGCGATGTCGTCGATCGGCAGCTGCTTCAGGATGTCGTCAAGCCCGGCCATGGGTGCTCCTCGGTTGTGCGGCGCGAACCTGCGCAGGTCACCGCCGGGCCCCGCGCCGCTCGATGGCCGCAATCGTACGTCGCGGACACGTCCCCGTCCCGGGCGACCAGAGCCCCTGCCGGCTCCGCAGCCGTCGCTCGACCCGGCAGGGGCGTCGAGGGCCCGCGGTGCTCAGGCGGGCTCGACGGGGAGCCAGAGCTCGCACGTCGCGCGCGTCTCGGTCAGCTCGAGGTAGCGCAGGATCGACGGCCCGGGCCGCAGGCGCCACGGGTTGGACGGGAACCAGTCCGTCGCGGTCGCCGCCCAGGTCCGCTGGAGGGCGTCGGGGAACGGGCCGGACGAGTGGAAGACCGCCCAGGCGCCGGCCTCGACGGGGATCGTGTCGAGCTCGTCGGGCACGGGCGTCCCGGCCTGCACGGCGACGCCGTGCAGGTAGGTGAGCGGCGAGCCCTCGGGGGCGTCGGGCTCGAGGCCCGCCGACACGGCGAGGATCCCGGCGGGATCGGTGTCGTTCAGCTCCTTGAGCCGGGCGTGCGCCTCGGGCGGGAGCGAGGCGACGTGCCGCTGGATGTGCGGGTTCACGCCGTGGTGCACGAGCGGCACCTCGGCGGCGTGGCCGACGAGCACGAACGCGGGTCGGTCGGTGATGGTGACGTCCATGGGGGTGCTTCCCTCCACGCTCAGGCGGAACCTGAGCATCGGTTGTGTGCTGAGCGGACCCCCGTCGCGGCGCACGTCGGCCGGGCCGGTCCCGTGCACCGCCCGGAACGCACGCCCGAACGCCTCGGTCGAGCCGTACCCGTAGCGCACGGCGACGTCGAGCAGGCTCGGGGCGCCGCGCACGAGGTCGGCGGCGGCGAGCGTCATCCGTCGCCGGCGCACGTACTCGGACAGCGGCATGCCCGCGAGCGCCGAGAACATCCGGCGCAGGTGGTACTCGCTCGTCGCGTGCTCCCGGGCGAACGCCGCCAGGTCGACGGGTTCGTCCGGGTGTCTCTCGACGAGCTCGACCAGGGCGTTCAGGGTGCCGATCACGGGGTCCTCCTTACCGGACCACCGTGCCCGTGGCGAGAGGGAGCCCGCCCGACCATCGGTGCCGCGTCCGGTCGGGCACGGCCACCCGCCGGCGCCGAGCGACGGGCGGCCGGTCCGTCCCGGCCTCGTGCCCGGGGTGGACCGGCCTCGTCGGGCGCTGCCGTCGTCGCGCCGTGCGCGCGTCAGGCGCGCGGGTCGACCAGGATCTTCACCGCCGTCTCGTTGCGATGGATGAGGGTCTCGAAGCCCTCGTCGATGAGGCGGTCCAGGCCGATGACGCCGGTGATGAACGGCTTGAGCACGACCTTGCCGGACTGGACGAGCCTGATCGTCTCCGGGTGGCTGTTGACGTAGGCGATCGTGCCCCGCAGGTCGATCTCCTTGAGGACGAGCTTCTGGATGTCCAGGCTCGCGGGGTGGCCCCAGATCGACTCGACGACGATGACGCCGGTCGGCTTCACCGCGTCGATGAGGGTGTCGAACGCGGGCTGCACGGAGGTGCACTCGAAGCCGACGTCGGCGCCGCGGCCCTCGGTCACGTCCTTCACCGCCGCGACGACGTCGGTCTCGCGCGGGTCGAACACGTGCTGGGCGACTCCGGTCTCGACCGCCTTCTGGCGGCGCAGCGGGCTGGGCTCGGAGATCGCGACGGTGATGCCCTCGGCGGTGAGGACCGCGGCGGTGAGCAGGCCGATCGGGCCTGCGCCGGTGACGAGCGCGACGTCCCCCGCCCTCGCGTCGGACCGCTTGTAGGCGTGGTAGCCGACGGAGAGCGGCTCGATGAGCGCCGCCTCGTCCAGGGGGATGTCGCCGACCGGGTGCACCCAGCGCCGCTGGACGACGATCTTCTCGGCCAGGCCGCCACCGCGGCCGGCCAGCCCGATGAAGTTCACGTCGGGCGACAGGTGGTAGGCGTCGTTCGCCGCCGACGTGTCGACGTCGTCGCGGATGATGTACGGCTCGACGACGACGGGGTCGCCGGGCTCGAGGTCGGTGACGCCCTCGCCGACCGCGTAGACGACGCCGGACATCTCGTGCCCCATCGTGATCGGCGCGCACTCGCCGGAGATGGGGTGCGGGTGGCCGGCCGGCGGGATGAAGATCGGGCCGTCCAGGTACTCGTGGAGGTCGGTCCCGCAGATGCCGCAGTAGGCGACGTCGATCCCGACGGTCCCGGGCTCGACGGCGGGCTCGGGGACGTCCTCGATCCGGATGTCCCCGCGGTCGTAGTAGCGCGCGGCCTTCATGGTGCGTCCTTTCGCCGGCGAGCCGGGCATCCCGGTCATCGGTGGCCGACGCTGCCCCGCCTCGGGTTCTCGGCGGTGTCTGCCGCCTGACAGGACAGTAGGCCGGTGCGCTCGCGCCGCCCACTCGGGCGCGAGGCCCCGCCCTGCCGGTCAGACGTTGAAGCGGAACTCGACCACGTCGCCGTCGGCCATGACGTAGTCCTTGCCCTCGATGCGCGCCTTGCCGGCGGCGCGGGCGGCGGCGACGGAGCCGGCCGCGACGAGGTCGTCGTAGCTGATGACCTCGGCCTTGATGAAGCCGCGCTCGAAGTCGGTGTGGATGACGCCGGCGGCCTGGGGCGCCGTCCAGCCCCGCTTGATGGTCCAGGCGCGGGCCTCCTTGGGGCCGGCCGTGAGGAACGTCTGCAGGCCGAGCGTGTGGAAGCCGACGCGGGCGAGCTGGTCGAGCCCGGGCTCCGACTGGCCGGACTCGGCGAGCATCTCGGCGGCGTCCTCGGGGTCGAGCTCGACGAGTTCCGACTCGAACTTGGCGTCGAGGAACACGGCGTCGGCCGGGGCGACGAGGGCGCGCAGGCGGGCCTGCATGTCGGCGTCGGCGAGCCCGGCGTCGTCGGTGTTGAAGACGAAGATGAACGGCTTGGCGGTGAGGAGCTGCAGGTCGCGCAGTGCGGCCGGGTCGACGCCGACGGCCGCGAGCCGGTCGCGCGCCGCGAAGACGGTGGTGCCCTCCTCGAGGACCTCCTGCGCCCGCTGGGCGGCGGCGACGACGGCGGGGGCCGTCTTCTTGCCGCGCACCTCCTTCTCCAGGCGTGGGACCGCGCGCTCGAGGGTCTGCAGGTCGGCGAGGATCAGCTCGGTGTTGACGGTCTCGATGTCGTCGGCGGGGTCGACGCGGCCGGTGACGTGGACGACGTCGTCGTCGGAGAAGGCGCGGACGACCTGGCAGATCGCGTCGGCCTCGCGGATGTTGGCGAGGAACTTGTTCCCCAGCCCCTCCCCCTCGGACGCGCCGCGGACGATGCCGGCGATGTCGACGAAGGAGACGGTCGCGGGGACGATGCGCTCGGACTCGAAGAGCCGGGCGAGGACCTCGAGGCGCGGGTCCGGGAGCGGGACGACGCCGAGGTTCGGCTCGATCGTGGCGAACGGGTAGTTGGCCGCCAGCACCTGGTTGCGGGTGAGGGCGTTGAAGAGGGTCGACTTCCCGACGTTCGGCAGGCCGACGATCCCGATGGTGAGAGCCACGGGCGACGAGTCTACGTGGGTGCGGGCGGGCCGCCGTCGGGAGTCGGCGGGAGGATCGGTGCCCGGCGGACGGGGGCGCCGCCGTCGGGAGTCGGCGAGGGGATCGGTGCCCGGCGGACGGGGGCGCCGCCGTCGGGAGTCGGCGAGGGGATCGGTGCCCGGCGGACGGGGGCGCCGCGGTGCGGTCGTCGCGGTCGCCGCCACCGGCCGCCGCAGCCTGGGACGGTTTCGCCGACGGCGTACGGGAAGTTCGCCCGATTCGTACACATGTTCGACGAGATGCCCTATCCTCGAGGCATGGCGGTGAACGAGGCGGGGCGCGGGCTCGAGGAGGCCGCGCGCGCCGTCGCCCGGGTCGCCGCCCGGGCCGCGGACCTGGCCGCCGACGAACGCGCCGCCCTGCTACGGGCGCTCGACGTCGTCGGCGGGGTGCTGGCGACCGCGCGGGCCGACCTCCTGACCGCCCAGCGCGAGAGCGGCGCCTGGCGCGCCAAGGGCGACCCGACCTTCGAGGCGTGGCGGGCGCGGACCTCCCGGGCCGGGATGCGCGCCGCGGCGTCCGAGGTGCGGCGCGGCGAGGTGCTGACGTCGATGCCGTCGGTGCGCGAAGCGGTCGAGTCCGGCCGGGTGACCGTCGAGCACGTGGACGTCGTGGCGCGCACGGCGGCGACGGCGTCGGAGCCGGTGCGTCGGGCGCTTGCCTCCCCCGAGGGCCAGGCCGAGCTGCTGCAGGTCGCGACGCACTTGGACGCGGGAAGGTTCGCGCGGGCGGTCGCCCGGTGGGCGGCGGCGCTCGACCGGTCCGCGCTGGAACGCGGCCACCAGGCGCAGCGGGCCGCGCGGTTCCTCAACCTCGCGGAGACGCCGACGGGCACGCGGGTGTCGGGCCTGCTCGACTCCGTGGCGGGGCACCGGCTGCGGCTCGCCCTGGAGGCGGTCGCCGGGAAGCCCGCGCCCGACGACGAGCGCTCCCCCGAGCAGCGGCGCGCCGACGCGCTCGAGACGCTGGCCGGGGCGGCGCTCGCCATGACCTCCTCCGGCGGCGTGCCCGTGGGTCCGCGGGCCTCCGTGACCATGGTGCTGCGCGAGGAGACGTGGGCCGCGCTGCGTCGGACCGCTCGGGGTGGGGACGTCGCGCGGAGCGGGGACGCCGGAGGCGCGGTGGCGCACGCGACGATCGACGACGACGCCGCGCTCCCGCCGAGCGAGACCGCGCGCCTGCTGTGCGACTGCGCGCTGACGCGCCTGGTCCTCGACGCCGAGGGGCAGCCTCTCGACCTCGGGCGGGCCGTGCGCCGATTCACCGCCGGTCAGCGCCGCGCGATCACCGTGCGCGACGGCGGGTGCTTCTGGCCCGGGTGCGGGTCGCCTCCCCGGTGGTGCGAGGTGCACCACCTCGTCTGGTGGGACCAGGACTCCGGGCCGACCGACGTGCGCGACGGCGCCCTCGCGTGCTCCTTCCACCACCACGAGGTGCACCGGCAGCGGCTGGTCGTGACGCGGTACCTCCTGCCCGACGGCGCGTGCGGGCCCGGGGAGAGCCGAGTGCGGTACGTCGTGACGACGCCCGAGGGGCGCGTGCTCGCCGACGGTCGGCCGGCCGACGACGGCGCGCGCGTCGGTCGGGCGGTACGGCGCTGGCTCCCGGGGTGCGGGGCTCAGCAGGTGCGTGGGTCGAGGGAGGCGGGTCCGCCCGGGCTGTCGGAGGGACCGCCGGGGCCGAGGGAGTCGTGGCGGCGCGAGCCGCGGGAGGCGGGTCCGCCCGGGCCGCGGGCGGCGCGGGGGCGTGATGGGCCCGGCGCGATGGCAGGGCGCGCACCGACGGCAGGGCGCGCACAGACGGGACCGCCGCGGCCCGCGCGGGGACGCGCCGTCGGGCAGACGACGTCGCCGCGAGCGCGGACCCGATCGCCCGCACGAGCACCCACGTGATCGCGCAGGTGAGAGGGGCGCGGGGAGGGGCGCGCGGCCGGCGATGTCGGAGGGCCCTGCCAGCCTGGCCGCATGGAGATCGTCATCGGGCTGGTCGCGCTGGCCGTGGGCGTCGTCGGGGGGTGGGTGCTCGGCATGGTCCGGGCGGCCGAGCGCGTGCGGCGGGCGGAGGTCCGCGCCGCCGAGGCGGCGGCGCGCCTCGACGCGGAGCGGCGGGTGGCGGACGAGCGGGTCGCGGCCGCGCAGGCGGACCAGGACCGGCTGCGGGAGCAGTTCCGCGCGCTGGCCGCCGAGGCGCTCCAGGCCAACTCCGAGCACCTCGTCCACGCGGCCGAGGAGCGGCTCCGTCGCGCGCAGACCGCCGGGGCGGCCGACCTCGCGCAGCAGCAGGACGCCGTGCGCCGGCTGGTCGAGCCGCTCACCCGCACCCTCGACGAGGTCAAGGCCGAGGTGGCCACCGCCGAGCGCGCCCGGCTCGAGGCCCACGCCGCGCTCGCCGAGCAGCTCCGCGCCATGCGCGAGTCGTCCGAGCTGCTGCGGTCGGAGACGGGCCACCTCGTCACCGCGCTGCGCGCCTCGCAGGTCCGCGGGCGGTGGGGCGAGGTCCAGCTGCGCCGCGTCGTCGAGGCCGCCGGGATGCTCGAGCACGTCGACTTCGTCGAGCAGGCGCACCTCGCCACCGACGACGGTGCCCTGCGGCCCGACATGGTCGTGCACCTCGCGGGCGGCAAGAACGTCGTCGTCGACGCGAAGGTCGCCGTCGTGGCCTACCTCGACGCCATGCAGGCGACCGACGAGGCCGTCCGGGCCGAGCGCCTCGCCGCGCACGCGCGGCACATGCGGCGCCACGTCGACGACCTCGCGGCCAAGGAGTACTGGGAGCAGGTCACCCCGGCCCCCGAGTTCGTCGTCATGTTCGTGCCCGCCGAGGCCTTCCTCCACGCGGCGCTCGAGGCCGACGGCGCGCTCCTCGAGCACGCGATGGAGCGCCGCGTCGTCATCGCGACCCCGATGACGCTCGTCGCCCTCCTGCGGACCGTCGCCTACGCCTGGCGCCAGGACGCCCTCGCCGCGAACGCGCAGCAGGTCCTCACCCTGGGCCGCGAGCTGCACGGCCGCCTCGCCACCCTCGGCGGCCACGTCGGCCGCCTCGGCCGGCAGCTCGACGGCGCGGTGCGGGCCTACAACGAGACCGTGAGCTCGCTCGAGTCGCGGGTCCTCGTCAGCGCCCGCCGCCTCGCCGACCTCAAGGTCACCGACGACGAGCTCGAGGCGCCCGCGCAGGTCGACCGTGCCGCGCGGCAGGTGCAGGCGCCCGAGCTGGTCGCCGCGGAGGACGGCCGCGTCGTCGCGATGGGCTAGGCCAGGGGGCCGACGGGCGGGCCCGGGCTGGGGGACGCGCGGTCGAGAGTGCGCCGCCGCACTAGCGCTGGACGGGCTCGACGTCGAGGCCGCGCCGCGACCCGCGCGCCGGGCGGGCCGGGGCCTGGCCGGCCGCCTTGAGGTCCGCGCGGAGCTCACGCGGCAGGGAGAACATGAGGTCCTCGGTCGTCGTGCGGACCTCCTCGACGTCCCCGAAGCCCAGCTCGGCGAGCCGCGCCAGCACGTCGCGCACGAGGATCTCCGGCACCGACGCGCCCGAGGTGACCCCGACCACGCCGACGCCCTCGAGCCACGCCGGGTCGATCTCCTCCGCGCGGTCGATCCGCCGCGCCGCGCCCGCGCCGGCCTCGAGCGCGACCTCCACGAGCCGCACCGAGTTCGACGAGTTCGCCGACCCGACCACGATCACGAGGTCCGACTGCGGCGCGATCCGCTTCACCGCCACCTGCCGGTTCTGCGTGGCGTAGCAGATGTCGTCGCTCGGCGGGTCGGCGAGCAGCGGGAACCGCTCGCGCAGGCGGCGCACCGTCTCCATCGTCTCGTCGACCGACAGCGTGGTCTGCGACAACCAGACCACCTTGGCCGGGTCGCGCACGACGACCCCGTCGACGTCGTCGGGCGAGTTGACGACCTGGATGTGCTCCGGCGCCTCGCCCTGCGTGCCCTCGACCTCCTCGTGGCCGGAGTGGCCGATGAGGAGGATGTCGTAGTCGTCCGAGGCGAAGCGCACGGCCTCCTTGTGGACCTTGGTGACGAGCGGGCACGTCGCGTCGATCGTGCGCAGCCCGCGGGCCGCCGCCGCGGCGTGCACCGCCGGCGAGACCCCGTGCGCCGAGAAGACGACGCGCGCGCCCTCGGGGACCTGGTCGGTGTCGTCGACGAACACCGCGCCCCGCGCCGCCAGGGTCTCCACGACGTACTTGTTGTGGACGATCTCCTTGCGCACGTACACGGGCGGCCCGTAGTGCTCGAGAGCCTTCTCGACGGCGACGACGGCGCGGTCGACGCCCGCGCAGTAGCCCCGCGGCGCGGCGAGCAGGACCCGCCGGGTGCCCGACGCCGGCCCCGCGACCCCGCCGGCGGCGCTGCGGTCGCGTGCGGGGACGGTCGGCGTGTGCAGGGGGTTCACCGCCTCAGTCTACGAGGGCGGCGCGCGAGGGGCGCCTCGGCCCCGTCGCCGCGGGGTGGCACCCTGGACCCGTGACCGACCCCGCCGTCCGGCCCGCCGGCCGCCCCACCGCCCTGCCGGCGAAGGCCGCGGACACGAGCCCGACGGCGCCCTGGCCGGTCCGGCACCTCGCCCAGAAGATCGCGGACTACGTGCACCGGATGCCCGGGGTGTGGGTCGAGGGCCAGGTCGTGCAGCTCAACCGCCGCCCCGGCGCGGCGATCGTGTTCCTCACCCTGCGCGACACCGACGCCGACGTGTCCGTGCCGGTCACCGCGCACACCCGCGTCCTCCAGGCGGCGACGGCGCCCGTCGAGGAGGGCGCGCACGTCGTCGTGCACGCCACGCCCACCTACTGGATGAAGCGCGGCACGCTCTCCCTCCAGGCGGACGAGATCCGCGCGGTCGGCCTCGGCGAGCTCCTCGCGCGGATCGAGCACCTCAAGCGCGTGCTGGCCGCCGAGGGGCTCTTCGACCCCGCGCGCAAGCGCCCCCTGCCGTTCCTGCCGCGCGTCGTCGGGCTCGTGTGCGGGCGGGAGTCGAAGGCGGAGCACGATGTCGTCGTCAACGCGCGCGCCCGCTGGCCGCAGGTCGGGTTCGAGATCCGGCAGGTCGCGGTCCAGGGGCCGAGCGCCGTCGGCGAGGTCTGCCGTGCGGTGACCGAGCTGGACGCCGACGCGCGGGTGGAGGTCATCGTCGTCGCGCGCGGCGGCGGGTCCGTGGAGGACCTGCTGCCCTTCAGCAACGAGACCCTGCTGCGGACCGTGGCGGCGTGCCGCACGCCCGTGGTCAGCGCGATCGGCCACGAGACGGACGCGCCGCTGCTCGACCTCGTCGCCGACGTCCGCGCCTCCACGCCCACCGACGCCGGCAAGCGGATCGTGCCCGACGTCACCGAGGAGCGGGCGCGAGTGCTGCAGGCCCGCGGGCGGCTGCGCGCGTCCGTCGACGCGCTGCTGCGCCGCGAGCAGGAGCGGCTCGCGGCCGTGCGGTCGCGGCCCGCGCTCGCCCGGCCGGAGGTGCTGCTCGAGGCCCACGCCGCCCGGCTCACCGACCTGCGCCGCACCGCGTGGCGCGTGCTCGACGCACGGGTGCAGGCCGGCGGCGTCGAGCTCGTCCAGCTCGCCGCGCGCGTGACGGCTCTCTCCCCCGCCGCCACCCTCGAGCGGGGCTACGCGGTGGTCCAGCGCCCCGACGGCGCCGTCGTGCGCGGCCCGGACGAGGTCGCCGTCGGCGACCCGCTGCGCGTGCGGCTCGCGCGCGGCGAGCTCGCGGCGCGCGTCGAGGGCGATGCGCCGGCCGAGAACGACGGGCCGGAGGGCGGCGCCGTCGGGACGTCGGGCCGCGCCGGCGGGGCCGGACGCGCGGGCCGCACCAGCCGTTCAGGTCGGTGAGCGGGTTGAATGGCCCCGTGACCGCAGCGCAGCCGGACCGCCCCGTCGCCGACCTCTCCTACGAGGAGGCGCGCGACGAGCTCGTCGCCGTCGTCGCCCGGCTCGAGGCGGGCGGCGAGACCCTCGAGGCCTCGCTCGCCCTCTGGGAGCGCGGCGAGGCGCTCGCGGCGCGGTGCCAGGAGTGGCTCGACGGCGCGCGCGCCCGGCTCGACGCGGCGCGCGCGGGCGGGGCTCCCTCGGCGCCCTCGGCCGGCGAGGCTGCCGGCGACGCGACCGACGCCTCGACCGAGGCAGGGCCCGACGACCCCCGGGGGCGCCGGCCATGACCTCGCCGGGCGGCGGCCGGGACGCCGACGTCCTCGAGGCCGCCTACGCGCCCCGGGTCGAGGAGGCGCGGCTCGCCCCCGTCGACGCCGCCGAGCGCCGGGTGCTCGTCGTCGGGGAGGCGCTCGTCGACGTCGTGCACCGGCCGGACGGCACGGTGACCGAGCACCCCGGCGGCAGCCCCGCGAACGTCGCGCTCGGCCTCGCCCGGCTCGGCCGGGGCGTGGACCTGCTGACCTGGCTCGGCCGGGACGACCGGGGCCGCGCGGTCGTCGCGCACCTCGAGGCGTCGGGGGCCGCCGTCGTGCCCGGGTCGGACGGCGCGGCGGCCACGTCGGTCGCCCGGGCCCACCTGGCCGCCGACGGCGGGGCCACCTACGAGTTCGACCTCACCTGGCGGGTCCCCGAGCGGTGGGCGTCGCCGCCGACGCCGCCGCTCGCCGTGCACACGGGCTCCATCGCCGCGGTGCTCGCCCCGGGCGCCGCCGACGTCGTGCACATCCTCGCCGCGCACCGCGCCTCGGCGACGATCACGTACGACCCCAACGTGCGGCCCTCGCTCATGCCGCCGCCGGCCCAGACCCGGGCGGCGGTCGAGCGCGTGGTCGCCCTCGCCGACGTCGTCAAGGTGAGCGAGGAGGACCTCGCCTGGCTCGACGACGACCCGACGGGCCTCGCCGAGGCGTGGGCGGCCGCGGGGCCGCACCTCGTCGTCGTCACGCGCGGTGCCCAGGGCGCGGTGGCACTGACCGCGCGCGGGGTGCGGGTCGCGGTGCCGGCCGCGCCCGTGGCCGTCGCGGACACGGTCGGCGCGGGCGACGCGTTCATGGCCGCCCTCCTCGACGGCCTGTGGACGGCGGGGCTGCTCGGCCCGGAGGCGCGGCCGGCGCTGCGCGCGGTGGACGAGGCGACGCTGCGCCGCGTGCTCGAGCGGTGCGCGCTCGTCGCGGGCATCACGGTGGGCCGCCCGGGCGCCGACCCGCCGACCGCCGCCGAGCTGCGCGACCGCGAGGCCTGAAATGCTCGACACGGCGCGGCCCGCGCGGGAGCCTGGGCCCTTCCCGGCGACGGCGCCCGCCGCCGCCGGCAGCGACGCAAGGAGCCCTCATGGTCCCCGAGATCAACTACTGGGCGGTGCTCCTCGCCATCCTGTCCACCCTCGTCGTCGGCTCGCTCTGGTACACCCCGAAGACCTTCGGCACCTACTGGATGCGCGTGGCCCGGGTCGACCCGGCGGCGGCGGAGCGGCGCGGCGTGTGGCCCATCCTCGTGGCCGTCCTCGTCAGCTTCGTCACCGCGTGGGTGCTCGCCGGCGCGATCGCGATCGCGCACGCCTACTACGACGGCACGTTCCTCGTCGACGCGCTGGTCACGGGCGTCCTGCTCTGGGCGGGGTTCACGGCGGCGCGCGTCGTCACGCACGACGGGTTCGAGGGCCGGCCACCCGGCCTGACGACGCTGACCCTCGGCCACGAGCTCGTGACGGTGCTGGTCATGAGCCTCGTCATCGGGCTCATGGGCGTGTAGCCCGCGGGCTACGACGCGGCGCGCTCCTCGGCCGGGCTCGCCTCGCCGTCGGCCCTGTCCCGCACCTGCGCGCGCTTCAGGGACGCGCGCCGGAGCTCCTCGTTGCGCTCGTCGATCCGCGCCGCGGCCTCGTCGTCGCGCGTGAGGTTGACGCCGGACTCCGGGTCGAACACGAGCAGCCGCGCCGGGTCGAACCACAGCTCGGCCCGGTCGCCGTCCCGCACGCGGGACTCGGCGTCGAGCGCGACGACGACCTGCGAGCGCATGCCCTCGCCGTCGAGGTCCCGGTCCAGCTCCTCGAGCTTGCTGGCGACCTCGGGCGCCGTCTCGAACGGGATGTAGGCGTACAGCTCCGCGCCGAGCCACTCCGTGACGTCGACGTCGGTCTCGAACCGCACCCCGGCGTCGGCCCTCGCGTCGTCGAGCAGGGTGGCGTCCTCGACGTGCTCCGGGCGGATCCCCACGATGACGAGCGACCGGTCCCCGACGGCGGCGCGCAGCCGTTCGTCGAGCGGGACGTCGGCGACGGGCAGGTGCAGCACGTCGCCCTCGACGCGCCCCGGCAGGAAGTTCATGGGCGGTGACCCGATGAAGCCCGCGACGAAGAGGTTCGTCGGCTGCTCGTAGAGGGCGCGCGGCGACGCGACCTGCTGCAGCTCGCCCTTCCTCAGCACCGCGACCCGGTCGCCGAGGGTCATGGCCTCGGTCTGGTCGTGGGTGACGTAGACCGTCGTCGTGCCGAGGCGGCGCTGCAGGCGCGCGATCTCGGTGCGCATCTGGCCGCGCAGCTTCGCGTCGAGGTTGGACAGCGGCTCGTCGAAGAGGAACGCGTCGGCCTCCCGGACGATCGCGCGCCCCATCGCGACGCGCTGCCGCTGGCCGCCGGAGAGGTTGCCGGGCTTGCGCTCGAGGTGCTCGGTGAGCTCCAGGCGCTCGGCGGCGCGGGTGACCCGCTCGCGGATCTCCTCGTCGGTGAACCTGCCCTTGGCGAGCCGCATGGGGAACGCGATGTTCTCGAAGACGGTCAGGTGCGGGTAGAGCGCGTAGTTCTGGAAGACCATCGCGAGGTTGCGGTCCCGCGGGGCCTTGTCGTTCACGCGGGTGCCGTCGATCTCGAGGTCGCCGGACGTGATGTCCTCGAGCCCGACGATCATCCGCAGGATCGTCGACTTCCCGCAGCCGCTCGGCCCGACGAGGATGACGAACTCGCCGTCGGCGATCTCCAGGCTGACGCCCTTCACCGCGAGGAAGCCGTCGCCGTACTCCTTGACGACGTCCCGCAGGACTATCGAGGCCATGGTGTTTCTCCTCGGGTCGGTGGTCAGCCCTTGACGGCGCCCTGGGTCAGGCCGGCGACGATCTGGCGCTGGAACAGCAGGACGAGGACGACGACGGGGATGGTGACGATGACCGCCGCCGCCGAGATGGAGCCGGTGGGCTCCTCGAACTGGGACGCCCCCGTGAAGAAGGCGAGAGCGGCCGGGACGGGCCGCGCCCGCTCGGTCGACGTGAGGGAGATGCCGTAGACGAAGTCGTTCCACGCGATGAAGAAGGCGATGAGCGCCGTCGTGAAGACGCCGGGCGCGGCGAGCGGCACGATCGCCTTGCGGAACGCCTGCCACGCGGTGGCCCCGTCGACCTGGGCGGCCTGCTCGAGCTCCCAGGGGATCTGCCGGAAGAACGCCGCGAGGGTCCAGATGGAGATCGGCAGCGTCAGGGACAGGTACGGGATGATCAGGCCCGGCCAGGTGTCGTACAGCCCGACGGCGCGCCACACGTTGAACAGCGGCGTCACGATCGAGATGACGGGGAAGATCGAGACGGCGAGCGCCGTCGTGAGGATGAGTCGCTTGCCGCGGAAGTCGAGCCGGGCGATCGCGTACGCCGCGAACGTGGCGAGCACGACGGCGATCGCGGTGGCGATGAGCGAGATGCCGATCGAGTTGCGCAGCGCCGAGAGGAAGAGCCCCTGGGCGTTGCCGACGAGGATCTGCTCGTAGTTGGTCCAGGACCACTGCGCCGGCAGGAACCGCCCGGAGTTGAGGTCGCTCGGCAGCTTGAAGCTCGTCGCGAAGATCGCGGCCACCGGGAACAGGGCGTAGACGAGCACGAGCACGGTGATGACCGCCCACCACGCCCTCTGCCGCCGCGTCAGCGCGCCCACGTGCCCACCCCCTCGGCCCTCATCGCTCGCCCCGCGCGCCGGCGAGGTCGACCTTGAACACCTTGATCGCGGTGAACGCGAGCGCGACCACGCAGAGGAACAGCAGCACGGAGATCGCGGAGCCGAGCCCGATCTCGAGGCGCTGGATGGACTGCCGGTACGCGAGCAGCGACAGCACCTCGGTGTTGTTCGCGCCGGCCGTCATGATGAAGACGTTGTCGAAGATGCGGAACGCGTCGAGGGCGCGGAACAGGACGGCGACCATGATCGCCGCCTTCATGTTCGGCACGATGACGCGCCGCAGGACCTGCCACCAGGTCGCCCCGTCGACCTTCGCGGCCTCCTCGAGCTCGGTGGGCACCTGCGCGAGGCCGGCGAGCAGCAGGAGGGAGATGAACGGCGTCGTCTTCCAGATCTCCGACAGGATGATCACGGTGAGGCTGGTCCCGGTGCCGGCGAACCAGTTGAGGTCGGCGTCGATCCCGGGCACCCAGTCGAACCAGGAGTTGACGAACCCGCTGTTGATGTCGAACGCGTAGAACCACGCGAACGCCGAGACGACGGTGATGATCCCGTAGGGCACGAGGATCGCCGTCCGCAGGATCCCGCGCAGGCTCTGCGCCGCGCGGTGCATGACGAGCGCGAGCGCGAACCCCAGCAGGAGCTCCACGACCACCGTCACGACCGTGATGAGCGAGGTCACCGCGAGGTTGCGCCACCACACCTCGTCGGTGAGCACGACGGCGTAGTTGCCCAGCCCGACGAACCGGCGCTCGTCCGGCGCGGTGAGGCGGAAGGAGAAGAGGGACTCGTAGACGGCCTGCAGGATCGGGTAGGCCGTGACGGCGAGCATGACGACGAAGGCCGGGCCGGCGAGCCACCAGCCGAGGCGCCCCTCCGCGCGCACGCGGTCGGAGCGGACCGGCGCGGGACGGCGGCCCTCGCCCGGCGGCCGGGCCGCGCGGGCGGCGGCCCCGGCGGGAACGGTGCTGGTCACAGGAGCTGCTCCCCCCGGAGGACGGCGGTGATGAAGTCGCCCGCCCGGCGGGGCGTGCGGTCGGGGTCGACCGACGACGGCGGGTGCCAGGTCTGCTGCAGGCCGCCGGAGACCTCGTTGTAGTAGGGCGTCTGCGGCCGCGGCGCGGCCTGCTCGAGGGACTCGCGGATGAGGTCCGCCATCGGGAACGCCTCCTGCACCGCGGGGTCGTCGTAGGCGGCGGTGCTCGACGGCGGGTTCCCGTCGCTGATGAAGTACTCGGCCTGGTTCGCGGGGTCGACGATGCACTCGGCCGCGGCGTAGGCGAGGTCGACGTGGTCGGAGAAGGCCCCGACGGCGAGGTTGATCCCCCCGTAGGGCGGCCGCGCGTCCTGGCCCTCGACGGTCGCCGGGTACATCGCCCAGCCGACGTCGTCGAGCACGGCCCCGTCGAGCTGGCCGGCCTCGACGGCGGACTGCATGGCGGGCCAGACGAACGGCCAGTTGACCATGAACGACCCGCGGTCGCCCTGGAAGATCGAGAAGGTGGCGTTCTCGTCGGCGGTGGGCAGGCCGGGCCCGCCGAGGCCCCGCCGCCCGATCTCGGAGATGATCCGGGCGGCCTCGCGGCCGGCGTCGGTGTCGAGCGCGATGCGGACCTCGTCCGCGGGCGCCTCCGGGTCCTCGATGATCTGACCGCCCGCGCCCGCGACGAGTGCGGTGATCCACACGGTGAGCGACTCCGCCCGGGTGCCCTGCACGCCGAGCCAGGTGCCGGTCGCCTCGGCCGCCTCGATGAGCTGGTCCCACGTGACCGGGCCCGCGGACGGGTCGACGCCCGCCTCCTCGGCGACCGAGGTGCGGTACCAGAGGAGCTGGGTGTTCGCCCAGAACGGCACGGTGACGAGCTCGCCCTCCCAGGAAGCACCCTGGAGCGCGCCCTCGACGACGCCCTCGCTGACCCGCTCGGCGACCTCGGGCGGCATCGGCGCGAGGAACCCGGCGTTGGCGAACTCGGGGATGAACGGCGGGTCGAGGCTCATGAGGTCGATCGAGTCGTCCCGGGCCGCGAGGCGGCGGGCGAGCTGGTCGCGCTGGCTGGAGGCCTCACGCGGCAGCCCCGCGGTCTCGATGACGTAGGCGCCCTCGGCCGCCTCCGTGCACGCCTGCGCGATCCGCTCCTGCCCGCCGGCGTCGGGGTTGGTGTACCAGGTGACGACGGGCGGCCCGGACTCGCCGCCGCACGCCGCCAGCAGGCCGCCCGCGAGCGCGGCGACCCCGGCCCACGCGACCGGTCGGCGGCGCCCGCCCCCTCGTCGCCCCATCGCGCACCCCCTCACAGGACTCATGGGAACCCGGTCCGCGCGAGCGCGCCACCGGAGCGGGCGGGCTCGCGCGCGGCGGGGCCGGGGCCGCCCACGGACCGGGCCGGGCGCGCGCGGTCGAGGGCGGCCTGCCAGGATGCTCGGCGTGCCAGCCGACCTGACGCCCGCCGAGGCGTGGCGCGTCCTCGCCGACGGCAACGCCCGCTTCGTCGCCGGGACCGTGGAGCACCCCTCGCAGGGCGCGGACCGCAGGGCGGAGGTGCGCGACGAGCAGCGGCCCTACGCCGTCCTCGTCGGCTGCTCCGACTCGCGCGTGGCCGCGGAGATCATCTTCGACCGGGGGCTGGGCGACCTGTTCGTCGTGCGGACCGCCGGCCACGTGCCCGACGTGACGGTGCTCGGGTCGATCGAGTACGGCGTCGCGCTCCTCGGGGTGCCGCTCGTCGTCGTCCTCGGGCACCGGGGCTGCGGGGCGGTCGCGGCGACGCGGGACCACGTCCGCACGGGGCGGGAGCCCGTCGGGTACGTCCGCGGCATCGTCGACCGGATCCGCCCGCACGTCGCCGACCTGGGCGAGGCTCCCGACGACGAGGCGGTGCGCCGGCACGTGCGCGCGACCGTCCGCGAGCTGGTCGAGGACTCCGTCGTCGTGGCGCGCGCGGTCGCGGCGGGCACGTGCGCGGTCGTCGGCGCGACGTACGAGCTCGTCGAGGGGCGCGTCGTGCCGGAGGTGGCCCGCGGGCCGGTCGACCTCGGGCCCGGCGATGGGAGCATGGGGGCATGACGTCTCCCACGCAGCCGGCCCCGGGGTTCCGCCTCGAGCACGACACGATGGGCACGGTCCAGGTGCCCGAGCACGCCCTCTACCGCGCCCAGACCCAGCGCGCCGTCGAGAACTTCCCCATCTCCGGCACACGGCTCGAGCGGCGCCACATCGAGGCCCTCGCCCGGATCAAGAAGGCCGCCGCACTCGTCAACGCGCGCCTCGGCGTCCTGCCCGACGACGTCGCGGGCGCCATCGCCGCCGCCGCCGACGAGGTGGCCGCCGGCGCGCACGACGAGCACTTCCCCGTGGACGTGTACCAGACCGGGTCGGGCACGTCGTCGAACATGAACATGAACGAGGTGCTCGCGACGCTCGCGTCGGCGCGGCTGGGCCGCGAGGTGCACCCGAACGACCACGTCAACGCGTCGCAGTCCTCCAACGACGTCTTCCCGACGTCGGTGCACGTCGCCGCCGCGCTCGGGGTGGTGCACGACCTGCTGCCGGCGCTCGAGCACCTCGGCGGCGCGCTGGAGGCGAAGGGCGCCGAGTTCGCGGACGTCGTCAAGTCCGGGCGCACCCACCTCATGGACGCGACGCCCGTGACGCTCGGCCAGGAGTTCTCCGGGTACGCCGCGGCGGTGCACCTCGGGGGCGAGCGGGTGGCCGCCGCGATGCCGCGGCTCACCGAGGTGCCCCTCGGCGGCACCGCCGTCGGGACCGGGATCAACACCCCGCCCGGCTTCGCGGCGCACATCATCGACGCGCTCCGGGACGACCTGGGCCTGCCGCTCGTCGAGGCCCGCAACCACTTCGAGGCGCAGGGCGCCCGGGACGGCCTGGTGGAGCTGTCCGGCGCGCTGCGGACCATCGCCGTCAGCCTGACCAAGGTCTGCAACGACCTGCGCTGGATGGGCTCCGGCCCGAACACGGGGCTCGCGGAGATCGCGCTGCCCGACCTGCAGCCGGGGTCGTCGATCATGCCGGGCAAGGTCAACCCGGTCATCCCCGAGGCCGTGCTCATGGTGTGCTCGCGGGTGGTCGGCAACGACGCGACGGTCGCGTGGGCCGGCGCGAGCGGGGCCTTCGAGCTCAACGTGCAGATCCCGGTGATGGGCCAGGCGCTCCTCGAGTCGATCCGGCTGCTCGCGAACGCGAGCCGGCTGCTCGCCGACCGGTGTGTCGCGGGCATCACCGCGAACGTCGAGCGGGCCCGCGCGTACGCCGAGTCGTCGCCCTCGATCGTCACGCCGCTCAACCGCGTCATCGGCTACGAGGCCGCCGCGAAGGTGGCCAAGCACGCCGTCGCGCGCGGCATCACGGTGCGGCAGGCGGTCGTCGAGCTCGGCTACGTCGAGCGCGGCGAGATCACCGAGGCCCAGCTCGACGCGGCCCTCGACGTGCTGGCGATGACGCGGCCGCCGGAGTGACCCGGGGCTAGACCTCGATCCCCTCGAGCATCTCGGTGACGAGGGCCGCCACCGGCGAGCGCTCGGAGCGCGTGAGCGTGACGTGCGCGAAGAGCGGGTGGCCCTTGAGCGCCTCGATGACGGCGGCGACGCCGTCGTGCCGGCCGACGCGCAGGTTGTCGCGCTGCGCGACGTCGTGCGTGAGGACCACCCGGGAGTTCAGCCCGATCCGGGACAGCACGGTGAGCAGCACGTTGCGCTCGAGCGACTGGGCCTCGTCGACGATGACGAACGCGTCGTGCAGCGACCGGCCGCGGATGTGGGTGAGCGGGAGGACCTCGAGCAGGTCGCGGTCGAGGACCTCCTCGACGACCTCGCGCGAGACGACCGCGCCGAGCGTGTCGAACACGGCCTCCGCCCAGGGGTTCATCTTCTCTGCCTCGGTGCCGGGCAGGTAGCCGAGCTCCTGCCCGCCGACGGCGTACAGCGGCCGGAAGACCATGACCTTGCGGTGCTGGCGGCGCTCCATCACGGCCTCGAGCCCGGCGCACAGCGCGAGCGCCGACTTGCCCGTGCCGGCCCGGCCGCCGAGCGAGACGATCCCGATCGACTCGTCGAGGAGCAGGTCGACGGCGATCCGCTGCTCCGCGCTGCGCCCGTGCAGGCCGAACACGTCCTGGTCGCCCCGGACGAGCCGCAGGCGCTTGTCCTCGGTCACCCGCGCGAGCGCGGAGCCCCGCGGGGAGTGCACGACGACGCCGGTGTGGCACAGCAGCGGGCCCGGGTCCTGGCCCGTGAGGTCGAGGTCGGCGAGCTCGAGCTGCTCCGCCTGGTACAGCGCGCTCATCTGCTCCTCGGCGAGGTGCAGCTCGGTCATGCCGGTCCACCCGGAGTCGACGGCGAGCTCCGCGCGGTACTCCTCCGCCGTCAGGCCGCACGCCGCCGCCTTGATGCGCAGCGGCAGGTCCTTCGAGACGAGCGTGACGTCGCGGCCCTCGTCGGCGAGGTTCTTCGCGACGGCGAGGATCCGGCTGTCGTTGTCCCCCAGCCGGAAGCCCGCGGGCAGGACCGTCGGGTCGACGTGGTTGAGCTCGACGCGCAGGGACCCGCCGTCGCCGACCGGCACCGCGTGGTCGAGGCGGCCGTGCTCGACGCGCAGGTCGTCCAGCAGGCGCAGCGCGCTGCGGGCGAAGAACCCGAGCTCGGCGTGGTGCCGTTTCGCCTCGAGCTCCGTGATGACGACCACGGGGAGCACCACGTCGTGCTCGGCGAACCGGAGCATCGCCCGGGGGTCGGACAGCAGGACCGAGGTGTCGAGCACGAACGTCCGGCTCATGGGGCTCCCTCCGGCTGGACGCATCCGATACGGCGGACGCTACGACGCCGCGCGGGGCGGTCGGCCGCCGACACGCCGCCGCAGGGCCCCGCCCGGGCGGGGCCCCGGCGACCGCGCCCGAGGGCCTCAGCGCCCGAGCCGCCGCTCGCGCGCCGCGTACGAGCGCAGCGCGCGCAGGAAGTCCACGCGCCGGAAGTCCGGCCAGTACGCCTCGCAGAAGTAGAACTCCGTGTGCACGCTCTGCCACAGGAGGAAGCCGCCGAGCCGCTGCTCGCCGGACGTGCGGATGACGAGGTCCGGGTCGGGCTGGCCCTTGGTGTAGAGGTGCTCGGCGATGTGCTCGACGGTGATCTGGTCGGCGAGCTCCTCGAGCGACGTGCCGTTGCCGGCGTGCTCGCGCAGGAGGGACCGGACGGCGTCGGCGATCTCCCGGCGGCCGCCGTACCCGACGGCGACGTTGACGTGCATGCCCTGCACGTTCGCGGTCCGCTCCTCCGCCGCCCGCAGCGCGGTGACGGCCTCGGGGGGCAGCAGGTCGAGCGCGCCGACGACCTGCAGCCGCCAGCGCCCGGTCGCCGCGAGGTCGCCGACGGCGTCGACGATGATGCCGACGAGCTCGGCGAGCTCCTCGGGCTCCCGGCTGAGGTTGTCCGTCGAGAGCATCCAGAGGGTGACGACCTCGACGCCGACCTCCTCCGACCACCGCAGGACCTCCGCGATGTGGTCGGCGCCGCGGCGGTGGCCGCTCGACTTGTCCAGCCCGACGCTGCGCGCCCAGCGGCGGTTGCCGTCGAGGATGACGCCGATGTGCCGCGGCAGGGTCGCGGTGCGCAGCGAGGCCGCCAGCCGGCGCTCGTAGAGGCCGTAGAGCGGGTGCGGCAGGCGCATGCGGTCGTCCTCGTCCTGGGGCGGGTCGGTGTCACGGTACCGCCCGCGGCCGGGCGGCGGCCCACCGGCCCGGGGCGTGCCGTGGAGGTCTCGTGGAGACGGCCGAACGGGCCGAACGGCACCGGCGGATGCAGTAACCTACGCGGGCGTAGGTTCGCGGTCGTCCGCGAGCCCCCACCCCACGACGACACGAGGAGACCGATGTCGACGACGGCGGACACCGGCTCGGGCGAGGGCGTGCGGGAGCGCGCCGCGGCCGCCCTCGACGCCGTGAAGCCCCGCCTGCGGGGCTGGATCCACGCGGGCGTGGCGCCGTTCGTGCTGGCCGCCGCGATCGTCCTCGTCGCGCTCTCGCCGACGACGCCGGCCCGGCTCGCCAACGTCGTGTTCGGCGTCTCCGCAGTGCTGCTGTTCGGCACGAGCGCCGTCTACCACCGCGGCCGGTGGTCGCCCCGCGTGTCCGGCGTCCTGCGCCGCATGGACCACACGAACATCTTCCTCATCATCGCGGGCACCTACACGCCGCTGACGGTGCTGCTCCTCGACTGGCCCACGAAGCGGAACCTGCTCGTCATCGTGTGGTCGGGCGCGTTCGCGGGGCTGCTCATGCGCGTGTTCTGGCTGGGCGCGCCCCGCTGGCTCTACGTGCCGATCTACGTGGCGCTCGGCTGGGTCGCCGTGTGGTTCCTGCCGGACTTCTCCGACGCCGGCGGGCACGCCGTCCTGTGGCTCGTCATCGCGGGCGGCATCGCGTACACGGTCGGCGCGATCGTGTACGGCCTCAAGCGGCCGAACCCGAGCCCCCGCTGGTTCGGGTTCCACGAGATCTTCCACGCGCTCACCGTCGCGGGCTTCACGTGCCACTACGTCGCGGTGAGCATCGCGACCTACGGCGCGGGCTGACGAGCGCGCCGACCCCCTAGGCCCGCGGCCCGGGGCGCGGCACGACGGCGTACCGCCGGTTCGCCAGCGACGGGTTGCGCTCGCGCACCGCCGCCACCTCGGCGGGCGAGAGGTCCGCGGCCGCCCACGCGTCCGTCGCGGGCTCGGCGGTCGCCAGGGCGACGGCGTCCACCCGGGCGAGCACCGCGCCGTCGGGCCCGACGACGAGCGCGTCACCGGTGACCCCCGGGCCGTGCTGCACGGCGCCGAGCGCGTAGCACGTGTTCTCGATCGCCCGGGCGCGCACGAGCGTCTCCCACTGGTCGGCCTTGCGCTCGCCGGCGGCCCACGCCGCCGGCACGGCGAGCACGTCCGCGCCCGCGTCGACGAGCCGCCGGGCGGACTCCGGGAACCGCACGTCGTAGCAGGTCAGCACGCCGACGGCGAGCCCGCCGACGGGCACGACGAGCGGCGGCGCCGCCGGGTCGCCCGCGACGAGGTCGTCCGACTCGCGGCGCCCGAAGGCGTCGTACAGGTGCACCTTCCGGTAGGTGCCGAGGAGCTCGCCGTCGGCGCCCAGGGCCACGACCTCGCCCGCCGCACGGTCGCCCGCGGGCACGAGGGTCCCCGCGACGACGACGACGCGGGCCGCCCGGGCGGCCTCGCGCAGCGCGGTCACGAAGGCGCCGTCGAGCGGCTCGGCGAGGTCCCGGCCCACCCCGCGCGGGTCGAACGCGCCCGCGTACTCCGGGAGCAGGACGAGGTCGGCGCCCTCGGCGGCCGCCGCCCGCACGACCGCGCTCGCGCGCGCCGCGTTCGCGCGGGCGTCCCGGCCCGCGCGGAACGCGACGGCGCAGGCCCTCACGCCCGTCGGTCGCCCGGCTCCGCCGGCTCGCCCACGGCGCCGTCGGCGGCCTCGTGCGCAGCGCTGTCGGGCGCGCCGTCGGGGCCCGCGTCGGGTGCGCCGTCGGGACCATCGGCGCCCGGACCGGCGGCCGAGCCCTCGGGCGCGTCCGCGCCGCCCCGGTAGCGCACGCCCCGGATCTTGCGCGTCATCGACAGGAAGAGCGGGATGCACGCCACGACCAGCGCGAACGTGACGAGGAAGCCGAGGATGCCCGGGCCCGAGGAGGCGGGCGCGGGGGCGGTCGGGCCCGGCGTCGTGCCCGTCACCGCGGCCACGACGGGGGCGGCGAGCAGCGCGAGGGCGCGGACGGTCGGGGCGGTCATGGGTGCTCCTCCGGGTCGATGCCGGCGAACAGGTCGTCCTCGGGCAGGCTCACGGGGACGCGGGCGTCGGCGAGCTCGAACTCCTCCACGGGCCACACGCGCGCCTCGAGGTCGCGGGGCACCGCGAAGAAGAAGCCCTCCGGGTCGATCTGCGTGGCGTGCGCCCGCAGCGCGGCGTCCCGCGCGGGGAACCACTCGGCGACGTGCACCCGCGTGGTCACCTGCCGCTCCGGGATCTCGCGGGCCTCGCGGGACTCCACCCAGTCGCCGTACGGGGAGTCGAGCCCCGCCTCGAGCAGCGCCTCGTGGACGGTGCGGATCTTCCGCAGCGAGAAGTCGTGGTTGTAGTAGAGCTTGAGCGGCTGCCACGGCGCCGGGCCCGCGCCCGGGTACCGCTCGGGGTCGCCTGCCGCGTGGTACGCCTCGTAGGCGACCTTGTGGCACATGACGTGGTCGGGGTGCGGGTAGCCGCCGCTCGGGTCGTACGTCGTCATGACGTGCGGGCGGAACTCGCGCACGAGCGCCACGAGCGGCGCGGCGGCCTCCTCGAGCGGCACGCGCGCGAAGCAGCCCTCGGGCAGCGGGGGCAGCGGGTCGCCCTCCGGCAGTCCGGAGTCGACGAAGCCGAGCCAGTGCTGCCGCACGCCGAGCGCCCGGGCGGCCGCCGCCATCTCCTCCCGGCGGAGCGCGGTCATGGCCTCGGGCGACGACGGCGGGTCCGGGTAGCGCGGGTTGAGCAGGCTCCCCCGCTCGCCCCCGGTGCACGTGACGACGAGGACGTCGGCCCCCTCGGCGGCGTACCGCGCGCTCGTGGCCGCGCCCTTGCTCGACTCGTCGTCCGGGTGCGCGTGCACGGCCATGAGCCGCAGTCCCCGTCGCTCGCTCACGCGGGCTCCTCTCGGTCGGTGTGGCACCGGCGACCCATCGTGCCCGATCCGGTGCCGGGCCCGCCCGGGGGCCGCCCGATACGGCAGGATCGGACCATCCACGCGCCGTCGGGCCCCCGCTGTCAACCCGGCCCGGCGGCCGCCCGCCCGAGGAGGCCCTGCCCGACGTGCCCGACGCGCCCGAGGTGCCCGACGCGCCCCCGCCCGGCCCGCCGCCCGACCGGTACGGGTCCCGGCCCGGCCGACGCGCGGCCCGGACCGCCGCGCTCGTCCTCGCCCTCGTCGCCGCCCTCGTCGCGGCGGCGTGGTTCGGGCTGCGGTCGACGCCGCCGATCCAGGGGCACGACGTCGCCTTCCGCGTGCTGGGCGACGACGCCGTCGAGGTCACCTTCGACGTCTCGCGGACGGGCCCCGCCCGGCCGGCGACGTGCCGGGTGGAGGCGCTCAACGCGAGCCACGCCCAGGTCGGCGTCGTGACGGTGGACGTGCCGGGAAGTGAGCACGCGCGGGTGCGGCTGACCACGACGGTGCGCACCTCCGAGCGCGCCGTGACGGGCACCGTGACGGCCTGCGCCCTCGACTGAGCCCCGGCGCGGGCCGGCAGCTCCCCGGGGCCGACCCGGGGCCCCTGCCGAGGTCCGGGCCCCGGAGTTGGTATGATGGGCGTTTCGCAGGCCGGGCCGTGGGACCCGACCCACGGGCTGACGCGACCTGACGCGAACCGCCGCGCACGGGCGCGGCGACCCGGCGCGAACCCCGAGCACACGCACGCAGACCCATACCCCACGCGGGCCGAGAGGAGTGACCGTGGCCGAGACGACCTCTGCCACCTGGCTGACCCAGGAGGCGCACGACCGCCTCAAGGCCGAGCTGGAGCACCTGAAGACCGTGGGGCGGGCCGAGATCGCCGACCGCATCGAGGCCGCCCGCGCGGAGGGTGACCTCCGCGAGAACGGCGGCTACCACGCGGCGCGCGAGGAGCAGGCGAAGCAGGAGGCCCGGATCCGCCAGCTCGAGGAGCTGCTGCGCAACGCCGTCGTCGGCGAGGCGCCGCCGGACGACGGCGTCGTGGAGCCCGGCATGGTCGTGGTCGCCACCGTCGGTGGCGAGCGCATGACCTTCCTCGTGGGCAACCGCGAGGTCGCCGAGGGCACGGGCCTGGAGGTCTACAGCGACAAGTCGCCGCTCGGCGCCGCCCTCGTCGGGCGATCCGCGGGCGAGACGACGTCGTACACGACGCCGACGGGCCGGACGATCGAGGTCGTCATCCACGAGGCCAAGCCGTTCCAGCACTGAGCGGCCAGCGCTGAGCCGGCAGCCGCGCCCCCGGGCCTGCCGGGTCACGCCTCCCGGACCACCGCTCCCGGGTCACGCCTCCCGGACGCGGTAGCCGGCGGCCTGGAGGCGCGCGACGACCTCGGTGCAGTGCTCCGGGCCGCGCGTCTCGACCTGCGCCTCGATCTCGACCTCGTCAACGGCGAGGTCGACGACCGTGCGCACGTGCGAGACGTGCATGACGTTGGCGCCGCTGTCGGCGAGCTCGGTGAGCAGCCCCGCGAGCGCGCCGGGCCGGTCGGCGAGCCGCACCCGCATCTGCAGGTAGCGGCCCGCGGACGCGAGCCCGTGCCGCACGACCCGCAGCAGGAGCAGCGGGTCGATGTTGCCGCCCGAGAGGATGACGACGGCGGGCGTCTCGACGCGCAGGCCCGCGAGCACCGCGGCCACCCCGGCGGCGCCGGCCGGCTCGACGAGCAGCTTGGACCGCTCGGCCACGTGCAGGAGCGCGCGCGAGAGGTCCTCCTCGGAGACGGTCTCGACCGCCACGCCCTGCTCCGCGCACACGGCGAAGGGGACGTCGCCCGGGCAGCCGACGGCGATCCCGTCCGCCATCGTCGCCATGGGGCCCGTCGGCACGGGGCGCCCGGCCGCGAGCGACCCGGGCCACGCCGCGGCGCCGGCCGCCTGCACGCCGACGACCCGCACGTCGCGGTCCGCGACGGCCGCGGCGATGCCCGCGGCGAGCCCGCCGCCCCCGACGGGCACGAGGATCGTGCGCACGTCCGGGACCTGCTCGAGCACCTCGAGCCCCACGGAGCCCTGGCCGGCGACGACGTCGACGTGGTCGTACGGGTGGATGAGCACCGCACCCGTCTCGTCGGCCCAGGCGCGGGCGGCGACGAGCGCCTCGTCGAGGGTCGCCCCCGCCGTCCGGATCTCCGCGCCGTAGCCGCGGGTCGCGGCCACCTTCGGCAGGGCGGCGCCCACCGGCATGAAGACCGTGGAGCGCACGCCGAGGAGCTGGGCCGCGAGCGCGACGCCCTGCGCGTGGTTGCCCGCGCTCGCCGCGACGACGCCGCGGGCGGCCTCGGCGGGCGCGAGGCGGGACATCCGCACGTAGGCGCCGCGGATCTTGAACGAGCCCGCGCGCTGGAGGTTCTCGCACTTCAGGGCGACGCGGCCGCCCGCGAGCGCGGACAGCGCCCGGGAGTCGACGACGGGCGTGCGGTGCACGACGCCCGCGAGCAGCGCGGCGGCCGCCGCGACGTCGGCGGGGCCGACAGGTCCGGGCGTCACGACGTGACCTCCTCGTCGTCCACGACGGGCGGCAGCCCGCCGTCCGCGGCGCCCTCGCCGTCGAGGTGCCGCAGCCACCGGTGCAGGCCCTCGGGGTCGGTGCCGAGCGCGGGGAACGTGTCCCGCCCGTGCAGGTAGAGCACGACGGTGTTGAGCGTGGCGACGAACGGCACGGCGAACAGCGCGCCGACGACGCCGGCGGCCAGGGAGCCCGCGGTCACGGACAGCAGCACCGCGACCGGGTGCAGCGAGACGGCGTGCCCGAGCAGGAACGGCTGCAGCCCGTGGCTCTCGATCTGCTGCACCGCGACGACGACCGCCAGCATCGCGAGCGCGGTGCCCGGCCCGGCGTCGACGAGCGCGACGAGCACGGCGATCGCGCCCGTCGCGATCGCGCCGACGAACGGGATGAAGCTGGCGAGGAACACGAGCACCGCGAGCGGCACCACGAGCGGCAGCCCGAGCAGCGCCGCCCCCACGCCGATGCCGACGGCGTCGATGAGCGCGACGAGGACCTGCGTGCGCGTGAACGCGGTGAGCGTGACGAGGCCGCGCCGCCCCGCCTCGTGCGCCCGCTCGCGCGCGTGGGCCGGCAGCAGCCGGACCAGCCACGCCCAGACGAGTGGGCCGTCCTTGAGGAAGAACAGCGTGGTGAACAGCGCGACGAGCGCGCCGGCCACGACGTGCCCGACGGTGACCGTCGCGGAGACCGCGCCCTGGACCAGCGTGCCGGAGTGCTCGCTCAGCTGCGCGCCCGCCTGGTCGAGGTAGTCGTCGAGCTCGGCGCGGTCGAGCCCGAGCGGGCCGGCGGCGAGCCAGTCGAGCAGCTCGGCGAAGCCCGCCTGAGCCTGCGCCCACAGGTCGCCGAACCCGGTGACGATCTGCCGCCCGGCGAGCGTGACCAGCCCGGCCACGAACGCGAGCAGCAGAACGACGGCCGTCGCCGACGCGAGCCCGCGCCCGAACCGCGCCCGCCGGACGAGGAGGTCGACGAGCGGGCTGAGCAGCACCGTGAGCAGCAGCGCGACGACGACCGGCACCCACAGCACCTTCGACACCGCGAGCACGAGCACGACGACGGCGATCACGCCGAGGACGAGCAGCACGCGCCACGACCAGGCCGCGGCGACGCGCAGCGACCGCGGGACGGCGTCGGCGACGCTCCCGGCGCCCCGCGCGCCCGGCTCGGGACCCGCCGTCATGCCAGCGCCTGCGCCAGGTCGCCGACGAGGTCGGCGACGTCCTCGAGCCCCACGGAGAGCCGCACGAGGTCGTCCGGCACCTCGAGCGCCGACCCGGCCACGGACGCGTGGGTCATCCGCGCCGGGTGCTCGATGAGCGACTCGACCCCGCCGAGCGACTCGGCCAGCGTGAATACCCGGGTGCGGGCGCAGCACTCCAGGGCCGCCTCCGCGCTCGCCGCGCGGAACGACACCATGCCGCCGAACCCGCTCATCTGCCGCGCGGCGACCTCGTGCCCCGGGTGCCCCGGCAGCCCGGGGTAGATCACCTCGCGCACGGCGGAGTGCTCGGCGAGGAACCGCGCCACGGCGAGCGCGTTCGCGCAGTGCCGCTCCATGCGCACGGGGAGCGTCTTGAGGCCGCGCAGCGTCAGCCACGCGTCGAACGGCCCGGCGACGGCGCCGGACGCGTTCTGGTGGAAGGCGAGCGCGTCGGCGAGCGCGGGGCCCGTCGGCCCGGTGACGCCGACCGGCAGCTGCGCGCCCTGCGCCACGACGAGCGCCCCGCCGACGACGTCGCTGTGCCCCCCGACGTACTTGGTCGTGGAGTGCACGACGACGTCGGCGCCGAGCTCGAGGGGCCGCTGCAGGTACGGCGTGGCGAACGTGTTGTCGACGGCGAGCACCGCGCCGGCGGACCGCGCGAGCGCGGCGACCGCGGCGATGTCGGTGATCGACAGCAGCGGGTTCGTCGGCGACTCGACCCACACGACGCGGGTGCTGCCCGGCCGGATCGCGGCCGCGACGGCGTCGAGGTCGGTCTGGTCGACGGCGGTGTGCTCGACCCCCCACGGGCCCAGCACGCGCGCGACGAGGCGGTACGTGCCGCCGTACGCGTCGTCGGGGATGACGACGTGGTCGCCGGGCCGCAGGGTCGCGCGCAGGAGGGTGTCCTCGGCGGCCATCCCGGACGCGAACGCGAACGCGCGCTCGCCGCCCTCGAGGGCCGCGAGGGCCTCCTCGAGCGCGGCGCGGGTCGGGTTGCCGCTGCGCGAGTACTCGTAGCCGCCACGCAGGCCGCCGACGCCGTCCTGCTTGAAGGTCGAGACCTGGTGGATGGGCGGGACCACCGCGCCGGTCGCCGGGTCAGGGTCCTGGCCGGCGTGGATGGCCCGCGTCGCGAAGCCGGTGGCGCGCCAGTCGGGCGCGGTCGGAAGGTCGGTCACGCGCTCAGGCTAGACGCTGCCCGACGGCGGGCGCGGCGTCGGGCGGCCGGTGCCGCCGGGGCGGGGCCCGGGCAGCGCGCCCCGCCCGCGCCCGCGCGGCGCCCCAGGGACGAGCCGGGAACAGGCGGCCCCGCCGTCGGCGTTCCCCGGGTGCGCCCACCCGAGGAGGCCCCGATGCTCCGCAGCCAGATGGTGACCCCCGACCGCGCCCTCGCGGGCCGCGACGCCTCGCCGTTCGCCGTGCCGGCCACCCACGCCGTGCTGGGCACCCCGCTGGCCGGCCCGTGGCCCGAGGGCACCGCGGTCATCCACCTCGCCCTGGGCTGCTTCTGGGGTGCCGAGAAGGCGTTCTGGCAGACGCCGGGCGTGGTGACGACGGCGGCCGGCTACCAGGGCGGGTACACGCCCTTCCCGACCTACGAGGAGGTCTGCACGGGCCTGACCGGGCACGCCGAGACCGTCCTCGTCGCCTACGACCCCGCGGTGCTGCCGCACGCCGAGCTGCTCGCGACGTTCTGGATGCTGCACGACCCGACGCAGGGCTTCCGGCAGGGCAACGACGTCGGCACCCAGTACCGCTCGGCGATCTACTGGACGACGCCCGAGCAGGAGGCCGCGGCCCGCGCCACCCGCGAGCTGTACCAGGGCGAGCTGCGCCGCGCCGGCTACGGGGACGTCACCACGGAGATCCGCCGCGCGGGCGGGACGCCGGGGCCGGACGCCGCCGGGCCGTTCTACTACGCCGAGGCGTACCACCAGCAGTACCTGCACAAGGTCCCGCACGGGTACTGCCCGGTGCACTCGACGGGCGTGGCCTGCCCGCTGCCCGGCTGACCGGTCGACCGGCACTGCTCCCCGACCGGCACGGCGACCGGGCGCAGCGCCGCCCGCCGGGACCGAGCGGCGTCGTCGGCCGGGCGGTCCCGGTGCGCGCGCGGCGGTCCCGCCTATCCTTGGTCTCGGCCCGCGGTTCGAGCGCCACCGCACCGTCCGAGCCGATCCAGGTGACCCATGACCGACGTCAACCACCACTCGGGCCCGTCCGGCGCCGCCGCCGAGGGTACCGGGAGCATCCGCGAGCCCCTCGTCCCCGGCCTCTGGGCCGCCGACCCGTCCGCGCACGTCTTCGACGGCCGCCTCTACGTCCTCGTGTCGCACGACCAGGACGCCGGCCTGCCCTTCGACGACGAGGGCGGCCACTTCGGCGGCATGGTGGACTACCACCTGCTCACCTGGGAGCCCCCGGACGGCCCGGCGACGGACCTCGGGTCGGTCCTGCACGTCGACGACGTCCCGTGGGCGGCGAGCCACATGTGGGCCCCGGACGTGACGACGGCGCACGGCCGCTACTACCTGTACTTCCCCGCCAAGGACCCCGAGGGCCTGTTCCGGATCGGCGTCGCCGTCGCGGACGCGCCCGAGGGCCCGTACGTGGCCGAGCCCGAGCCCATCGCGGGCACCTACTCGATGGACCCGACGGCCTTCCGCGACGCGGACGGGGCGCACTACCTGCTGTGGGGCGGCCTGTGGGGCGGCCAGCTCCAGCGCTACCGCGACGACAGGTACGACCCGGCGCACGGCCTGCCGGCGCCGGGCGAGCGCGCCCTGGGCCCGCGCATCGCGCGCCTGGAGCCCGGGATGACCGCGCTGGCCGAGCCGTCGCGCGAGGTCGTCATCCTCGACGAGGCCGGCGCGCCGCTCGTCGAGGGCGACCCGCGCCGGTTCTTCGAGGGCGTGTGGCTGCACACGTACGACGGCCGCTACTACCTGTCGTGGTCGACGGGCGACAGCCACCTCATCTGCCACGCGATCGGGGACAGCCCGTACGGGCCGTTCACGTACGCGGGCGTGGTGCTCACGCCGGTCGTCGGGTGGACCACGCAGCACTCGATCGTCGAGGCGGGCGGGCGCTGGTGGTTCTTCTACCACGACGCCGTGGCGTCGGGCGGGGTGCACCACCTGCGCTCGGTGAAGGTCGCCACGCTCGAGTACGACGCCGAGGGCCGGATCGTCACGATCACGCCCTGACCCCCGGCGCGGTCGGGCCCGGCCGGGCCCGACGGCGGCCCGGGCCGACTAGCGGCGCCGGTGCGTGCCCCGCACGTCGACGACGAACACGAGCGTGTCCGTGCCGCCGATGCCGGCCTGCGGCATGCCGCGCGGGCCGTAGCCGAGGTGCGGCGGGATCGAGATGAGCACGCGGCTGCCGACGCTCGCGCCGACGAGCGCCTCGTCCCAGCCGCGGATCACCGCGCCGACGCCGATGGGGAACCGCACGGGCGCGCCGCGGTCGTAGGAGCTGTCGAAGATCCGACCGCCCCACACCTGGCCGAGGTAGTCGACCTCGATCTCGTCGCCCGCCTCGACGACGTCCCCCTCGCCGAGCACGAGCGGCTCGACCTCGAGCTCGCCGGAGGCGGGGGCGTCCGGGAACGTCAGCACGGGCTTGTCCCCGATGGAACCGGTGGCGGTGGGCAGCGGCATGGCCGGACCTCTCGCTCGGCGGGTCGACGGGCGGGTGCCGCGTCGACGGCCCGCGACGCCGGCGCCGACAGACCGCCGTCCATCCTGCCCGCTCCCGGGCCGGAGCACGACCCCGGGGCGCCCGCACCCCTTGACGGCGTTGGCTAATACCCTTAGCTTTCTGGCATGACCCAGCACCTCGACCGCCCCGGCGGCCCCCTCGCCTACGACGTCGCCGGCGACGGCCCGCTCGTCGTCCTCGCCCCCGGCATGGGCGACCTGCGCGGCGTCTTCCGCGACGTCGTCGGGCCGCTGCGCGCCGCCGGCCACCGCGTCGCGACCGTCGACCTGCCCGGCCACGGCGACTCCGGCACGGGCTTCACGGCGCACGGCGTCCCGGCGATCGCGGAGCACCTCGCCGCGCTCGTCGAGCACCTCGGGGCGCCCGCCGCGCTCGTCGGCCACTCGGTCAGCGCGGGCGCCGCCGCCCTCGTCGCGGCCGAGCGGCCCGAGCTCGTCTCCTCCCTCGTCCTGCTCGACCCCCACCTGCCCCCCGACGACGGGGGCCGCGCCCCGCTCGCCGCCCGCCTCATGACGCAGGCGATCCGCCGCCCGCTCGGCGCCCCGCTCTGGGTCTCCTACTACCGCTCGCTCCACCGCGGCCGGCGCCCGGACTGGCTGCCCGAGCACGTCGGCGCGATCCGCGCGGCGATGCGCGGCGCCCACCTCGTCGCGTTCGGCCGCCTCGCCCGGGCCCTCGTCACCGCGCCCACCCCGCTGCCGCTCGACCGGGTCGCCGCGCCCACCCTCGTCGCGCACGGCGCGCTCGACCCCGAGTTCGCCGACCCCGCGGCCGAGCTCGAGCGCGCGCTCGCCGCGCTGCCGCCCGGCGCCAAGGGGCTGCTCGTCCCCGACGCGGGCCACTACCCGCACGCCCAGCGGCCCGACGTCGTCGTGCCCGCCCTGCTCGCCCACCTCGCCCCCAGCCGTGCCTAGGGCGGGCCTGAACCGCGCGGCCGTCGTCGACCTCGCGCTCGCGGTCGTCGACGACGGCGAGTTCGAGGGCCTCACGCTCGCCGCGGTCGCCGGGCGGGCGGGCGTCGCCGTGCCGAGCCTGTACAAGCACGTCGCCGGCCTCGCCGACCTGCGCCGCGAGGTCGCGCTGCGCGCCGTGGCGGAGCTCGTCGCCCGCCTGCGCGACGCCACGGAGGGCCGCCGCGGCGCGGACGCGGTCCGCGCGGTCGCGCGCGCCGTGCGGGGCTACGCCGCGGAGCGGCCGGGCCGCTACGCGGCGGTGCAGGCCGCGCCCGCCCTCGGCGACGACCCGCAGGGCCGGCTGGGCGCCGTCTCCGCCGAGGCCGTGGACGTCATCGCGGACGCGCTGCGCGCGGCGGGCGTCGCGGGGTCCGGCGACGACGTCGTGCACGTCGTGCGCGTCGTGCGCGCCGCCGTGCACGGCTTCGTCGACCTCGAGCGGCGCGGCGGCTTCGGGCTCCCCCAGGACCGCGACGCGAGCTTCGCCCGGCTCGTCGACGTGCTCGTCGCCGGCCTGCCGATCACCGCTCCGCGAGCCACGCGAGCTGCCGCGCCTCCTGGTGGGCCTGGCCGCCCTCGTGGTCGTTGAACGCGTACTCGACGACCTCCACGGCCGGGCGCGCCACGCCGTCGGGCAGGGCCGTCCCGTAGTGGTTGACCGCCGCGTACACGGTCGACGGCGGGCAGGTCATGTCCATGAGGGCGACGGAGACGAGCGCCGGCGCGGACGCGCGCCGCGCGAAGTTCACCGCGTCGACGTAGGACAGGGTGCGGAAGACCCGGTCGACCTCGTCGCGGTGCACGGCGAGGTAGCCCGCGACCTCGCGGTACGGGTCCGTCGGGGCGATCTCGACGCCGCGCCGGATGTGGCAGAGGAACGGCACGTCGGCCATGACGCCGGCGAGATCGGGCACGAGGCCCGCCACCGCGAGCGCGATGCCGCCGCCCTGGCTGATCCCCGTGACGACCACGCGCGCCGGGTCGACCCCGGGCAGCGCGCGCACCGCCTCCACGGCCCGCACGCCGTCGGTGAACAGCCGCCGGTAGTAGTGGTCGTGCGGGTCGTCGATGCCGCGCGTCATCGAGCCGGGCCGCGCCGCCGCGTGGCCCACCGGGTCGGCGGTCGCGCCGCCGCTGCCCCAGGTGCCGCCCTGGCCGCGGGTGTCCATGACGAGCGACGCGTAGCCCGCACTCGCCCAGAGCAGGTGCTCGTGCGGCAGCCCGCGGCCGCCCCCGTAGCCGATGTACTGCACGACGGCGGGCAGGTCACCCGCCTCCCCCGCCGGCCGGACGTACCACGCCTTGATCGGGTGCCCGCCGAAGCCGGCGAACGTCACGTCCTGGACCTCGACGGTGCGCAGCCGGGCGTCGGCCGGGCGGGCGTCGAGCGCGAGGGGGTGCGCGCGGGTCTCGTCGAGCGTGCGGGCCCAGAACGCGTCGAAGTCCTCGGGCTCGTCCACGTGCGGCGCGTAGGTCCGCAGCTCGGTGACGGGCAGGTCGTACAGCGGCACCGGTCCTCCTCGCGGGCGCGCCCGCCTCGGCGGCGGGTCGTATCGCTTCGATCCGCGGACGATCCTGCCACCGCCCCGCGCCCCGCGGCGATCAGCGCGCCAGGAAGCCCAGCAGGTCGTGCCGCGTCACGACGCCGACCGGCTCGCCGTCGGCCACCACGAGCAGCGCGTCGGCGTGCTCCAGGGCCGCCCGCGCCGCCTCGACGTCCTCCCCGATCCCGATGAGCGGCAGCGGCGGCGACATGTGGCGGCCCACCGGGTCGGCGAGCCCCGCGCGGCCGGTGAAGATCGCCTCGAGCAGTGCGCGCTCGCTCACCGAGCCCGCCACCTCGCCCGCCTTCACCGGCGGCTCCGCCTTGACCACCGGCAGCTGCGAGACGCCGTACTCCCGCAGGATCTCCACGACGTCGCGCACGGTGTCCGTGGGGTGCGCGTGCACGAGCGCGGGCAGCGCCCCCGACTTCGCCCGCAGCACGTCGCCGACCAGGGCCCGCGCGTCGTCGTGCAGGAACCCGTACGAGCGCATCCACGCGTCGGAGAAGACCTTCGACAGGTAGCCGCGCCCGCCGTCGGGCAGGATCACCACGACGACGGCGCGCCCCGCCGCCGCCGGGTCCTCCTCCTCGAGCCGGCGCGCCACGCGCAGCGCGGCCGCCACGGCCATGCCCGACGAGCCGCCGACGAGCAGCGCCTCCTCGCGCGCGAGCCGCCGCGTCATCTCGAAGGACTCCGCGTCCGAGACCGCGACGATCTCGTCCGGCACGGCCGGGTCGTAGGCGCGCGGCCAGAAGTCCTCGCCCACCCCCTCGACGAGGTACGGGCGCCCCTCCCCACCGGAGTAGACCGAGCCCGCGGGGTCCGCGCCGACGACGCGCACGGGGCCGCCGTCGGACGCCGGCCGGCCGGCGCTGACCTCCTTGAGGTACCGGCCGGCCCCCGTGATCGTCCCGCCCGTGCCGATGCCCGCGACGAGGTGCGTGACGCGGCCGTCGGTGTCCGCCCAGATCTCCGGGCCGGTCGTCGCGTAGTGGCTCGCAGGGCCCGCCGGGTTGGCGTACTGGTCCGGCTTCCACGCCCCGGGCGTCTCGCGGACCAGGCGGTCGGACACCGAGTAGTACGAGTCCGGGTGGTCGGGCGGGACCGCCGTCGGCGTGACGACGACCTCGGCGCCGTACGCCCGCAGCACGTCGATCTTGTCCTGGGAGACCTTGTCCGGGCAGACGAAGATGCAGCGGTAGCCCCGGCGCTGGGCGACGAGCGCGAGGCCGACGCCCGTGTTCCCGCTCGTCGGCTCGACGATGACCCCGCCGGGGCGCAGGTCGCCGCGCTCCTCCGCCTCGGTGACCATGCGCAGCGCGATGCGGTCCTTCACCGAGCCGCCGGGGTTGAGGTACTCGACCTTGGCCAGGACCGTCGCCCGCAGCCCCTGCGTCACCCGGCCCAGCCGGACGAGCGGGGTGCCGCCCACGACGTCGGAGATGTGCTCGGCGAAGCGCACGGGTGCTCCTCTCGGGCGGGCCCGCGACGCGCGACCGCCCGGGGCCGTGGGGCGCCCGGGCGGTCGGTCGAGGCCCTCGCGGGGTCAGTTGCGGTTGAAGATCGCCAGCAGGCGCAGGATCTCGAGGTACAGCCAGACGAGCGTGACGACGAGCCCGAACGCGGCCGTCCACGCGTACCGCGCCGGCACGCCCTGGCGCACGCCCCGCTGGATCGCGTCGAAGTCCACGATGAGCGAGGCCGCGGCCAGGCCCACCGCGACGAGCCCGACGAGCACGCCGATCGGGCCGTTGCGCAGCGGGCCGAAGCCCTCGCTCGCGAGGAAGAACGACAGCACGAAGTTCAGCAGCGAGAACGCCAGGTAGCCGACGAGGGCCACGAGGAGCCACCGCGTGAACTTCGGGGTGACGCGGACGCGCCCGCTGCGGAAGAGGACGAGCGCCGCGCCGAAGGTCGCGAACGTGCCGAGGATCGCCTGCAGGACGATCGGCTCGGCCGTGCCCGTCGCGCCGTCGATCGTCATCGACTGGAAGGCGAGGCTCACGCCGCCGAGGAACACGCCCTGGGCCACCGTGTACGCCACGATGAGCGCCGGGCTGGGCTCCCGCCGGAACGCGTTGACCAGGCCGAGGACGAGGCCGACGAGCGCGCCGAGGAGCCACAGGCCGGGCATCCGGGGCGCGAACGTCCAGCTCGCTGCGGCGACGACGACGAGCAGGAGCAGGAGCCCGCCCGTCTTGACGATGACGTCGTCGTAGGTCAGCCGGCCCGTGTCCCGCGTCGTCGCGGCGGGCGCGGAGTACATCTGCTCGAGGGCGCCCGCGTCGGCCGCGACCGTGCCCGCGGTGCCCGCCGTGCCGTACGCGGGGCCGTACGGGGTGCCGTACGGGCCGGCCTGGGGCGCGGTGCCGGCGGCGCCGCGCCGGCGCTCGCCGAAGATCGGGCTGCTGGAGAAGACGGGGTTGCTCACAGTGCCTCCTGACGCGCCGCGCGCTGCGGCGATGCGTTCGGACATCCTAGGCAACGCCCGTCGGATCCGTCGCGTTCCCGACGCGGGCTGAGACCCGGCGGCGGGCGCGCCGGAGACGGGCGGTGCCCCGGGCGTCGAGCGCCCGGGGCACCGCCGTCCTACTGGTTCGGCGCGACCGTCAGCAGGGCCGCTGCGCCCCCGGACCGGCCTTCGGGCCGTGGCCCGGCTTGGGGCCCGGGTCCGGCTTGCCGTGGCCGGGCTTGGGGCCCGGGTCCGGCTTGTGGCCCGGGTCCGGCTTCCCGTGCCCGGGGCCGTGACCCGGGTCGGGCTTCGGCCCGTGCCCCGGCCCGTGGCCCGGGTCCGGCTTCCCGTGCCCGGGACCGTGCCCGGGGCCGTGACCCGGCTTGGGCCCGTGGCCCGGCTTCGGCCCGTGGCCCGGCTTCGGGTCCGGCTTGCCCGGGCCGCCCGGGAGGACGATCAACCAGGTCTTCGCCGACAGGTCCCCGGAGCTGGCGACCACGGCGTACAGGCCGAGCTTCGTGGGCTTCGGCACCGTCACCTTCGCGGTCCCGGTGCCGTCGTCACCCACCCGCACCGTGCCGAGGTCGGCCGGGCGCGGCCGGCCCAGCGTCAGCTTCGGCTCGAGCCGCAGGGTGACCGTCGACCCGGGGTCGAACCCGGAGACGTCGACGGTGACCTTCTTGCCGGCGACGACGAGCCACGGGGTGACCGTCACGTCGGCCTCGGGCTCCTCGGGCTCCTCCGGCTCGGCCGTCACCAGCTGCGCCACGCCCCAGCGCGACGTGTTCTGGTAGCTGATGCCCGTCGGGTCGGCCCAGGTGCGCACCGAGGTCCGGGTGCCGTTCGTCCCGTCGTTGACCTGGAAGTCCAGGCCGTGGAACGTGCCGGGCCCGCCGGCCTCGAGGAGGCTGATCGCCGCCTCGACCCGGTAGCCGGTCTCGGTGAGCGTCGTCGCGCTGGTCAGCCGGTCGCGCTGGAACGCCTCGTCACCCGTGCCGAACGACGTGACGTTGTCGACGTTGATCCGGATCTGCGTGTCCTCGTAGCGGTACGGCCCGTTCCGGACGTTGCCCGCGTCGAGGAAGATCTCCACGGAGTCCTGGATCCACGGGTCGGAGCCCGACACGTCGATCTGGTCGTCGGTGACGTCCGCCAGCACGAACAGCGTGCTGCCGTCGCCGCTCCAGAGCGTGCGCACCTCGGCGGTCGCCGCGCCGTCGGCCGAGCCCTCGACCTGGGTGTCGGTCGTCACCACGTCGGCGAGCGACCACACGTCGTCGACGTCGCCGTCGATCGTCGGCGCCGTCGGGGCCTCGGCGACCTCGACGAACGAGAGCGGCTCGACCAGCGTGAGCGTGCCGAGCACGCCCGGGCTGTTCCAGCCGGTGGTCGTGCCGCCGTCGGCCACCTGCAGGTCGACGTCGAGCACGTCGCCCGCCGCCGCGCCGTCGAGCGGCACGTGCAGGACGGCCGCCCAGCCGTCGTCGGTCGCGGCGACGACGCCGGGCACGTCGCCCGTCCCGTCCCGGCCGAACGCGTAGGTGTCCGCGCCGAGCACGACGGTCACGCCGTCCGTGGCGTCGACGGTCGCGTCGCGCACCGTCACGTACACGGTGAGGTGGTCCGCCTCCCAGCGGGTCTGGAACGCCGCCACGTCGCCCACGGCGTGCAGCGGGAGCCGCTGCCAGTCGTGCGCGGTGGTCGCGGCCTCGTCCAGCGCCACCGAGCCCTGGAAGGAGAGCTCGGCGAGCAGCCGCGGCTCGAGCTCGCCCCCGGCCGCGCCGAAGTACGCCGGCTTGGCCTGCAGGCCCGAGTCGAACAGGAGCGGCGCCTGGGTGCTGCGCCAGCTGCGGCCGTCGTGCAGGCCCCAGACCGTCACGGAGAACATGTCACCCGTCGCGGCGTGGAACTCGCGGAACACCTCGAAGGCGTCGCGGTAGAAGTACCCCTGCTCGATGATGTTCGCCTGGGTCACCGGCGTGCCGACCGTGACGTCCATCTCCGTCACCGCCTGCACGACCGGCAGGTGGGCGAACCGCTCCAGGGCCGTCTCGAGCGCCGAGACCGGCGTCGAGAGCGACACGTGGAACTGGTGCCCGACGCCGTCGAGCGGCACGCCGCGGTCGAGCATCCGCTCCACCAGGGCGAGGTAGCGGTCCTGCTTGCCGCCCTGGTCGGTGTTGTAGTCGTTGATGAAGAGCGCGACCGGACGGTCCGTGCCGTCGGCGGCGAACTCGCCGTTGAACGCCTCCTCCGCGTACGCGAACGCGAGGTCGATGAACTCCTCGCCGAGGATCCGGTACCACTCGCTGCGCCGCAGGCCGTCGGCGAACTCCGGGCTGTCGGAGATCACCTCGTTGACGACGTCCCACGCCACCAGCGGGTTGGTGTCGCTGCCGTACGGGCCGTACCGGTCGGCGATCGCCTCGGCCACGTTGACGATGTGGGTCCGCAGGCGGTCACGCATGACCTGCTTGTCGGCGTCGCTGTCCGTCAGCGGGTTCCCCGCGTCGTCCTGGAAGAACCAGGCCGGCGTCTGGCTGTGCCACAGCAGCACGTGGCCGTAGACCCGCAGGTCGTTCGCCTGCGCGAAGTCCATCACCGCGATGGCCTCCGGGTGCATCCGGAAGGTGCGGTCGGCGTCGTACCAGGCCTCGACCTTCATGTGGTTCTCGGCCGTCACCTGGTTGAAGTGCCGCAGGGTCAGCTCGGCGGACGCGCCGACCGTCTCCCGGCTGTCGATCGCGACGCCCAGCGGGAAGTCGACGGCGTCCTTCAGCGGCGGGAGCGGCTGCACCTCGACGTCGCGCGAGCGGATCGAGATGTCGTCCACGAGGAACGACCCCGGCCCGCCGGTGTTGTACGACGTCTCGAAGTAGAGCAGCGCCTGCTCGGCGCTCGCCATCGTGAACGAGGTCTCCACGCGGGTCCACCCGGAGGAGCCGACGTTCGCGAACTGGCCGAGCGTGTCGAACGTGTCCGAGCCCTCGTTGACGCGCTGCATGGACAGCCAGATGTCGTCGGGCGCCTCGCCCTCGGCCATCTTCACCCAGGCCACGACGTCGTAGGTGACGCTCGGCTCGAAGATCGCCGAGACGTCGAGCCCGATGCCGTCGCCCTGGCCGTCGCGCTCGCTGACCAGCGCCGCGTAGGTGGACTCGTGCGCCTCGGCGTCGGTGACGGTGACCGACGGGTCGCCGCCGGCGTCGCGCGGGATCCAGCCCTGCAGCGTGCCGTCCTCGAAGTCGAACGTGAGGTCGACGGGCGTGTGGTCGCCGCCGCCCGCGGGCCGCGTCACGAGGATGTCGTCGACGAGCACCGTGTACGCGCCGACGGCCTGGTCGGCGGTGCCGATGTAGATCTGCACCTCGTTGAGGTCGGCCACGTCGGCCGGCACGGAGTACTCGCCGCGGATCTCGGTCCAGTCGTCCTTGGTGACCGTCGCGTTGCCGACCCACGTGTAGTTCGGCTTGACGACGAACCGGACCTCCGTCGAGTCGACCGGGGAGTCGTCGGGCAGCTTGGCCCGCATCGAGAGCGTGTAGACGACGTTCTTGGCCAGCAGGCCGGTCGGGGACTGGATGCCCTCGTAGTCGGCCGCGCGCGTGATGGCGAGCGCCTTGCCGCCGTCCGCGTCGACGTAGCCGAGCGTCGGGCCGCCGCTCTGGGTCCAGTCGCCGGTCGTCTCGTCGTCGAAGTCGACGGCGCTCACGACGACGACGCCGGGCCCGGCGGGCTCACCGGACACCGTCACCACGATGTCGTCGACGAGGAAGTCTGCGGTCGGCTCGGCGGCCTCGACGTAGAGGATCAGCCCGGCCTCACCGCTCGGCACGGTGTACGAGCCCGTCATCTCGACCCACGCGGTCTCGTCCACCGGGACCGGGTCGGAGACCTGGGTGAAGGAGTTGGTGGTCGTCCCGTTGATCGTGAACTTGGCGGTGGTGCTGCCCGGGTCGATGAGCTTGATCCAGCCGGAGACGGTCACCGTCTGGCCGGCGGAGACGAGGGGCGCGATGTCCGTCTCCACGCCGTGCCAGTCGGCCGTGCGGCCGGTGACGGCGAGGCTGTGCGCGCCCTCGTGCGCGTCGGTGTCCACGACCGTGAGCGTCGTCCCCCGCGCCTGCCAGGGGGCGGGGTCGCCGCTCTCGAAGTCGCTGCTGATGACGACGGCCTCCGCCGCCGCCGCTGACAGAGCCGTGACTGCGGAGGCGAGGCCTACCGCGGCGGCCGCGAACGCGGCCGTGACGGCCCGGAGGGTGGAATGCCGCATGATCGCCCCTTTGCGTGTGGCAGTGTCCGGGTGCCCACACGCTAGGCCGACATGAGCGGTATAGGCAACGTTGTCGGACGATTCTCGCCATATGAGACACGCCCGAAATGCCCGATCCGGGCCCTCGCCCGAACGGCCGATACTTTCGAACGGGCTTCGACAGTTTTCGCAGGTCAGCGCCACACGGCTGCGTCGACGGCGGGTGACGGGATGGTCCGGATGTCGGACGGCGCGTCTCGGGTGACGGACACGGCGCGCTCTCGCCGGCGGGCGTGGGGCGGGTGCCCCCGGCAGGGGTCGAACCTGCACTGGACCGGGTTTAAGCCGGCTGCCTCTGCCGATTGGGCTACGGGGGCCCGGGCCCATCTTCCCCCGCCGGCCCCGCCGCCCGCTCCTGCACCCCGCCGAGATCGAGACCTTGCGGCGAGCTCGCGGTGGGGTGGTGGACTCGGGCTCGGGCTCGGGCTCGGGGTCAGGCCGCCCGGGCGCCCTCGACGCTCCCGGTGCCGCCGGCGCCTCCGGCGCCCCCGCGGCCGTCCGGCGTCGGGCCGCGCCCCGGCGCCCGCGCGGCGGTCGAGGCCGCGGCCTCGACGAAGGTCGCCCGCGGGTCGTGCAGCCGGCCGAGCGCGACCATCTCGCGCGGGAAGAACAGCGCCAGCGTCCAGTCGAGGACGATGCGCACCTTCCGGTCGAGCGTGGGCATCTGTGCGAGGTGGTACGTCCGGTGCAGGAACCAGGCGACCCACCCGCGCACCTTCACGCCGTACACCTGCGCGACGCCCTTGCCGAGGCCGAGCGAGGCGACGGTCCCGACGTGCGCGTGGCGGTAGGGGCGCACGTCCGCGCCGCGCAGGTACCGCGCGAGGTTGTCGCCGAGGTGGCGGGCCTGGCGCACGGCGTGCTGGGCGCTGGGCGAGCACAGGTGGCCCGGGTTGGTCAGGTCGGGCACGGCGGCGCAGTCGCCGGCCGCCCACACGCCCTCGACCACCTCGCCGTCGGCGGTCGCCACCTGGAGGGTGGGCAGCGCGCGGACGCGGCCGCCGTCGTCCAGGGGCAGGTCGGTCTCGGCGAGCACGGGGTTCGCCTGGACGCCCGCGGTCCACACGATCGTCGCCGAGTCGAACTCGACGCCCGTGGAGGTCACCACGTGACCGTCGACGCACGAGGACAGGAACGTCGCGAGGTGCACCTCGATCCCCCGCCGCCGGAGCTGCTCGAGCGCGTAGCCGCCCATCTCCTCGCCCAGCTCGGGCAGGATCCGCGTCGAGCCCTCGATGAGGACGAACCGCAGGTCCTCGGGCCGGACGCCCTCGTACCGGCCGCCGCGCACGGCCGAGCGTGCGAGGTCCTCGACCTCCGCGAGCGCCTCGACCCCGGCGAACCCGCCGCCGACGAACGTGAAGGTGAGCAGGCGGCGCCGCACGTCGTGGTCCCACGTGGACGCGGCCGCGTCGAGCCGCGCGAGCACGTGGTTGCGCAGTGCGATGGCCTCCTCGACGTGCTTGAACCCGATCCCCTGCTCGGCGAGCCCGGGGATGGGCAGCGTGCGGGACACGGAGCCGAGCGCGACGACGAGGTGGTCGTAGGTGATCTCGTACTCGTCGCCGTACTCGGGCGCGATGCGCACGGTCCGGTCGGCGTGCCGGACCCCGGTGACGCGCCCGTTGAGCACGTCGACGCCGCGCAGCACCTGCCGGTGGGAGACGACGACGTGGCGCGGCTCGAGCGAGCCGGCCGCCGCCTCGGGCAGGAAGGGCTGGTAGGTCATGTACGACCGCGGGTCGACGACGACGATCGCCGCCTCGCGCCGGCCCAGGCGCCGCCGCAGGCGCAGGGCGGTGTAGAAGCCGACGTAGCCGCCGCCCAGGATGACGATCCGCGGGACCTTGCGCGGGCGCGGGGCGACGACGGCGGGCTGGGGCTGCTGCGCGGTCATGTTTGACACGGTAGGCGCATGTGAAAACTTTCACAAGCCCTGTCCGCCGACGGCGAACCCCCCGTCGCGGTGCCGCCCGGGCATCCTCAGGCGCGCGTGGCCGCCGCCCATGCCTGGGCGATCGCGGCGTCGAGCATCGCCTCGGTGAGGCGGCCCGTCTGCGTGTTGTGCTGCGACACGTGGTAGCAGCCGACCAGCGTGACTGCCGCGCCATCCGCCCGGTGGAGCACGGCCTCGGCGCCGTGCCCGAAGCGCGGGGCGGGCCGCGGCACCGACCACCCGGACGCCCGGGCCGCGGCGAGGAACGTCGTCCAGCCGAACGCCCCCAGCACGAGCACCGCCCGCGCGTCGGGCAGCAGGGCGAGCTCGCGGCGCAGCCACAGGTGGCACGTGTCGCGCTCGGCCGGCAGCGGCGCGTTGTCCGGCGGCGCGCAGCGCACCGGCGCGAGCATCCGCACGCCGCGCAGCTCAAGACCGTCGGCCGCGTCGGTGCTCGCCGGCTGCGAGGCGAGGCCCGCGCGGTGCAGGGCCGCGAAGATCCAGTCGCCGGACCGGTCGCCCGTGAACATGCGGCCCGTGCGGTTGCCGCCGTGGGCCGCGGGCGCGAGCCCGACGACGAGGAGCCGCGGCGCGTCGTCCCCGAAGCTCGGCACCGGCCGACCCCAGTAGGGCTGGTCCGCGAACGCCCGCCGCTTCGTCACCGCGACCTGCTCGCGCCACGCGACGAGCCGCGGGCACGCCCGGCAGACCGACGACGCCGCCCCGAGGGTCGCGAGGTCCGGGGCGGCCGCCGCGAGCGCGGCGACCTCGTCCGCCGAGGTCGCCACCGGCGTCGTCGCGTCCGCGAGGTCCCCCGGCCAGCCGGTCCCCGGCGGCACCGGCGAGGCGAAGCGACCCCCGACGCGCGGGTGCGGCAGCGCGGTCGCGCCCGTCCCCTCGTGGCCCGTCGTCGTCCCCGCCATCGCCCCTCCCCCGATCACGCGCCGTCGGCGGCGCTCAGCGCGATCCCGTCCAGGATGTCGTGCTCGGAGGTCACGGCGACTCGCAGCGCTCCCCCGGCCGCCCCGACGTCGGCGGCCACCCGGCGCACGACCTCCGCCCAGACGAGCGCCCCCGCCCCGATGACGTCCACCCGCCCCGGGTGCATGAACGGCAGGGCCGCCCGCTCGGCGCGGCTCGCCGCGAGCAGCGCCGCGCACGAGGCCAGCGCCCGGTCGACCTCGAGCACCGCGCCGTCGATGGCCGCCGGGTCGTAGCGCGGCAGCCCCAGCGCGTGCGCGGTCACCGTCGTCACCGAGCCCGCCAGGCCGACGAGCGTCGCCGTGCGGCCGAACGGCACGCGGCGCGCGGCGTCGTCGAGGAGCCGACGCACGTCGGCCGTCGCGGCCGCGACCTCGGCGTCCGACGGCGGGTCGCCGTGCAGGTGCCGCTCGGTCAGGCGCACGCAGCCGACGTCCATGGACCAGGCCGCCTCGACGTCGGAGGCGCCGAGCACGACCTCCGTCGAGCCGCCGCCGATGTCGACGACGAGGAACGGGCCCGGGTGGCGCCCCGCGAGGACGCTCGTCGCGCCGCGGAAGGACAGCGCCGCCTCCTCCGCGCCGTCGACGACCTCGGGGGTCACCCCCAGCGCCTCGCGGACCCCCTCGACGAACTCCGCGCGGTTCTCCGCGTCGCGGGTCGCCGACGTCGCCACGAACCGGATGCGCTCGGCGCCGAGGTCGGCGCAGATCGCCGCGTAGCGCCGGGCGGCGTCGAGGGTGCGCGCGAGCGCCTCCGGGGCCAGGCGCCCCGTCCGGTCGACGCCCTGCCCGAGGCGCACGACCTCCATGCGCCGGTCGAGGTCGACGAGCCGCCCGTCCTCGACGTCGGCGACGAGCAGGCGGATGGAGTTGGTGCCGCAGTCGATGCCGGCCACGCGCGTCGCAGTCACGCGCGCAAGCGTGCCATCACCAGGCGGTGACGTGCGCGACCAGCCCGCCGTCCTCGAGCCGGACGCTGACGACGACGCCCGACCACCCGCCCGCGCGGACGAACCGGTGCGCGCTCATGGGCGCCCCCGTCCAGCCGGGCTCCGCGGCGTCGACGAAGAACCCGGCCGCCACCAGCTCGCCGACCAACGCCTCCACCTGGCCGTCCCCGGGGAGGTCGACGACGTCCACAGGCCCCTCCCACGCGTGGCAGGGCCCGGCCGGGTCGTCCTCGGGCAGCCGCCAGCAGGCGTCGAGCGCGGCCCGGTACCGCGCCGGGAGGACCGCCGCCACCTCGTCCTCGGTGGGGATCGGGGACGCCTCCTCGGCGTACGGGTACGGGTCGGCCGCCGCGACCCGCGCGTACAGCGGCCACGACATGTCCACGGTGTCCCACGAGAACCACAGGGCCGTCCGGCCCAGCGGCACGCCGCCGAACGGTGTCTCGTCCGTCGCCAGGACCCAGAGGTCGGCGGCCCGGACCGTGACCCGGGCTCCGCACCGGATCTCGGAGCCCGGCATCGCCGTCGACGGCAGGGCGTCGCCGCCGCAGACGGCGTCCGCCACGTCGACGTCGAGGGCGCGCAGCCCGGCCACCACGTCCGCCACCGCCCGCTGCGGGGGCGCGTCGGTCCAGGCGCAGCGCAGCGCGCCCTGGCCCGCGCAGGCGGTGCGCGTCGGGTCCTCGACCGCGCCCGGCGGCAGGTCGACCTCGAGCGCGGCGGCGTTGACGCGCAGCACCGCCGGCGCGTCGAGCCACGCGAGGACGTCCTCCCAGCGGAGCACAAGGGCCACGGCCCCGCCCGCGAGGAGCAGGCCGACGACGACGAGGCCGACGACGACGCGCCGCCCGACGGCTGTCAGCACCGGCAGACCCCCGGCGACCACTCCGGGGCGATCCGGGCGAGCGTCTCGTCGCCCAGCGGGTTCACGCCGTGCCCACGCGCGAGCGCGTGCGCCACGAGCACGTGCAGGCACTTCACGCGGTCGGGCATGCCGCCCGCCGACACCCCGGCGATCTCGGGCACCTCGCCCAGCTCCGCGCGCCGCGCGAGATAGTCCTCGTGCGCCCGGCGGTGCGCGGCCGCGAGCTCCGGGTCCGCCCGGAGCCGCTCGTTCATCTCGCGCATCGCGCCCGCCGCCTCGAGCCGCGACACGGCGGCGACGGCGACCGGGTGGGTGAGGTAGTACGTCGTCGGGAAGGGCGTGCCGTCCGGCAGGCGCGGGGCGGTGCGGACGACGGTCGGGCGGCCGCAGACGCAGCGGGCCGCGACCGCCACGACGCCGCGCGGCGGGCGGCCGAGCTGCTCGGTGACGACGGCGAGGTCCTCCGGGGTCGGCGGGCCGCCGTCGGGCCCCGTCCCACGCCCGGCCTCGGGCGTCACTCCTCGGCCTCCGGGCCCGACGCTCCCGCGGCCGCGAGCGAGTCCCACACCGTCGCGTACCAGGGGGCGACGGCGCCGCCGTCGGGCAGGGTCGGACCGTCCGCGGGCTCGGGGCCGTCCTCCGGCTCCTCCTCGACGACCACCTCGGGGTCGATGACGCGGTAGGCGGTCTCGCCGGGCAGGACGTAGGAGAGGCGCTCGCGGGCCTGCGCCGCGACGTACGCGTCGTCCTCCCAGCGGTCGAGCTCGCGCTGCAGGTCGCGCTCGGCCTGCTCGGCCGCGGCCACCTGGCCGGCGAGGGCCGCGAGCTCGGCGCGCTGGGCCAGGTAGGCGCGCACCGTCGGGAACAGCAGCGTGAAGCCCGCCAGCAGCACCATGCCGAGCACCAGCGCGCGCACGGACAGCACCCGCGCGAGGCGGGCGGGCCGAGGCTCGCCGTCCTCGCGACCGCGGCCGGCCCGCGCCCCGGCCGGCCGGGTACCCGCCCGCCGCGCGTCGTCGCGGCGTGGCCGCGCGTCGTCGCGGCGCGTCCGCGCGGCCGGCGCGGGGCGCGCGGCGACGGGGGACGGGGGACGGCGGGCCATGGGTCCGATTGTGCCGCGCGAGGGCGGGCGCACCCGGGAGGGCCGTCCCCGGCGCGCCCCTCGTTGCCGCGCCCTCCGCCCCGTCGCAGCCCCTCCGCCCCGTCGGCGCCCCTCCCCTCGGCGCCCCTCCTCCCCGTCGGCGCAGAGTGGAACGAGATGCGGCTCCACGCCGCGTAGTGGAACGAAACGCCGGCATTTCGTTCCACTCTGCGCGTTCGCCCCGCACGAGCGCGGGGCCCGGCCGGATCGCTCCGGCCGGGCCCCGCCACCCGTCAGGTGTTCAGCGCTTCCAGCGCGGGAAGGCGCTCGCGCCCGCGTACCGGGCGGCGTCGTCGAGCTCCTCCTCGATGCGCAGGAGCTGGTTGTACTTGTTGATCCGCTCGCCGCGGGCCGGGGCGCCGGTCTTGATCTGGCCGGCGTTGGTGGCCACGGACAGGTCGGCGATGGTGACGTCCTCGGTCTCGCCGGAGCGGTGCGAGGTCATCGTCATGAAGCCGTTGCGCTGGGCGAGCGTCACGGCGTCGAGCGTCTCGGTGAGCGTGCCGATCTGGTTGAGCTTCACCAGGAGGGCGTTCGCGGCCTTGCGCTCGATGCCCTGCTGCAGGCGGGTCGGGTTGGTGACGAACAGGTCGTCGCCGACGATCTGCACCTTGTCCCCGACGACCGTCATGAGGCGGGCCCAGTCGTCCCACTCGTCCTCGCTCAGCGGGTCCTCGATCGAGACCAGCGGGTAGTCGGCGACGAGCTTCTCGTAGAACGCGATCATGTCGTCCGCGCTCATCGCCTTGCCCTCGAACTGGTACGCGCCGTCGGAGAAGAACTCCGTCGCGGCGACGTCGAGCGCGAGGCAGACGTCCTGGCCCGGCGTGAAGCCGGCCTGCTCGATCGCGGTGAGGATGAGGTCGAGCGCCTCGCGGTTGCTCGGCAGGTTCGGCGCGAAGCCGCCCTCGTCGCCGAGGCCGGTGGACAGGCCGCGGCCCTTCAGCACGGACTTCAGCGAGTGGTAGACCTCGACGCCGGTGCGCAGCGCCTCGCGGTAGGTCGCGGGGCCGATCGGCGCGATCATGAACTCCTGGATGTCCACGTTGGAGTCCGCGTGGGACCCGCCGTTGAGGATGTTCATCATCGGCACGGGCAGCACGTGCGCGTTGGGCCCGCCGACGTACCGGAACAGCGGCAGGTCGGCCGAGTCGGCGGCGGCCTTGGCGACCGCGAGCGAGACGCCGAGGATGGCGTTCGCGCCGAGCTTGCCCTTGTTCGGGGTGCCGTCGAGGTCGATGAGGGCCTGGTCGACGAGACGCTGCTCGCTCGCCTCGAACCCGACGAGCTCGGGCGCGATCTCGTCCATCACGGCGTTGACGGCGTCCTGGACGCCCTTGCCGAGGTAGCGGCCCTTGTCGCCGTCGCGGCGCTCGACGGCCTCGAAGGCGCCGGTCGAGGCGCCCGAGGGCACCGCGGCACGCGCGATGGTGCCGTCGTCGAGGGCGACCTCGACCTCCACAGTGGGGTTGCCGCGCGAGTCGAGGATCTCGCGGGCGCCTACGGCCTCGATTGTGGCCACGGGTGCTCCTTCGCTGGCGTCGGATGGATCTCGGGCCGACCGGCGTCGTCGCGCTCGACGACGACGGCGGGGGCCCGCCGCCGGTCGTCGGGGCCGGCCGTCGTCCAGCCTAGCGAGCGCCCAGGACCCCGCGGGCGGGACGTTCGGCGAGGGCCCGCCCTCAGCACACCTCGCGCCAGGCGTCGAGGTCGAGCCGCTTCTTCATGCTCGAGAAGCCGAGCGGCTTGGTGGTCTTGCAGATGCTGCTGGTGGAGCCGGAGTACTCGACGTGCAGCACGGCCTTGCCCGCCCGGATGAACGGCACGTACGCGTCGCACTCGCCGTAGGCGACGCACTCCTCGACCACCGCGAAGTCGAAGTAGGGCTCGAGCTGGGTCACCTGCTCGGCGTCGTTCTTCAGGCCCACGCCCATGCCGTGCTTGTGCGCGAGGTCGGCGATCGCGGTGTTGTAGGCGATCTGGTCGGCCGCCTTCAGGGGGAAGCCCGTGTCGTTGAGGTACCCGTCGGCGAGGTCCGGCTCGACGGCGTCGAACCCCTTGGCGGCGCAGTCCGCGATCCGCGCCTCCATGATCGGCAGCAGCACGTCGAGCTTGCGGATGTCGAGCCAGCGCTCCTGGTCCCACCCGTCGACCCTGTTGCCCAGCACCGACGAGGGGAAGGCGGAGGCGTCGCGGCGATAGCTCTCCCAGGCGCCCACGTCGATGTAGCAGATCACCTTCGCGCCGCGCCGGTGCAGGTCGGCGACGAGGGCGGCGGTCGCCTGCTCCCCGTCGATGTCGAACACCGCGGCCGAGACGCTGGTGTCGACGGTGCCGGACAGCTGCCACTGCCAGGTGGTCCCCACCGCGGGGCGCCACCACCCGCCGGGCGCGGTGGAGCCGGAGCCGGAGCCTCGCCCTCCCGCGGCCGAGGCGTCGGCGGTGGGCGACGGCGTCGGGCTGGGTGTGGCCATCGGGTCCTCCTCGGCGGCCGCGGCGTCGGGGGGCGGCGGGGTCGTCCGCACGACCGCGGGACCGCGGGTGACGGTCGCGGCCGGCGCGGCCTCCGCGTCCGGCACGGGCTCCGGGGCCGCGCCGCACCCGGCCACGGCGAGCACAGCGAGCACGGCGAGCGCGGCGCCCACGGCGACCGCCCGCGAGCGTGGTCGGGTGCCCCGCACCAGGCCGGTCACCAGCCGTTGCCCACCTGGACGCGCTGGGCGAACGTGCCGCCGAGCCGCCCGGCGTAGAAGTACAGCCGGCCCGACGGGTCGCGGCCGAGCAGGTCGCCGAAGCCGTCGCGGTTGAGGTCCGCGCCCGAGGCGAACGTGAACCCGGTCCACCCGTTGCCGACCTGCTTGCGGGTCGCGAAGAACCCGCCGCCGCGGCCGGCGTAGTACCAGAGCTTGCCGGCGGAGTCGACCGAGAAGATGTCGTTGCGACCGTCCCGGTTGGCGTCCCCGGCCGCGTACAGGTCGTACCCGATCCAGCCGTTGCCGACCTGCACCCGCTTGCCGAACTTGCCGAGCCCGGCACCCGGGTACAGCCACAGCCGACCCTGCGCGTCGATCCCGAGCAGGTCGACCTTGCGGTCACCGTTCATGTCCCCAGCCGGGACGATCCGGAACGTCGACCACCCGTTGCCGATCTTCGCGCGCGCGCCCAGCGTGCCGTTGCCCCGACCGGGGTACAGCCACAGGTCCCCCGCCGGGTCGGCCGCGACGAGGTCGGCCCGGCCGTCGCCGTTCCAGTCCCCCGGCGCGAAGACGCGCATCGAGCCCCAGCCCGGGCCGACGTGGCGGGCCGTGCCGAGCCGGCCCGTGCCGTCGCCGGGGAACAGGTACAGCCGCCCGGCGGAGTCCACGGCGAAGGCATCCGCCCTGGCGTCCCCCGTCATGTCGGCCGTCATGACGATCTGCCGGACCGGGGAGGTCAGGGGAACCGCCGGCGGGCACACCTCGCGCCAGGCGTCGAGGGACACCCGCTTCTTCATGCTCGAGAAGCCGAGGGCGGTCGTCGTCGGGCAGAAGCTGCTGGTGGAGCCGGCGTACTCGACGTGCAGCACGGCCTTGCCCGCGCGGATGAACGGCAGGTAGGCGCTGCACTCGTTGTAGACGGCGCACTCCTCGACCACCGCGAAGTCGAAGTACGGCTCGAGCTGGGTCACCTGACCGGCGTCGTTCTTCAGGCCCACGCCCAGCCCGTACTTGTGCGCGAGGTCGGCGATCGCCCTGTTGTAGGCGAGCTGGTCCGCGGCGGTGATGGGGAACCCCGTGTTGCTGCGGTACCCCTCCACGAGGTCCGGCTCGACGGCGTCGAACCCCTTGGCGGCGCAGGCGGCGATCCGCGCCTCCATGATCGGCAGCAGCACGCTGCGCTGGCGGATGTCGAGCCAGCGCTCCTGGTCCCACCCGTCGACCCTGTTGCCCAGCACGGAGGCGGGGAACGCGGCCGCGTCGCGGCGATAGCTCTCCCACGTGCCGACGTCGATGTAGCAGATCACCTTGGCGCCGCGCCGGTGCAGCTCCGCGACCGTGGCCGCGGTGTTCACCTCGGCGTCGATGTCGAACACCTCGGCCGGGACGGTGACGTCGACGGTGCCGGACAGCTGCCACTGCCAGGTGGTCCCCACCGCGGGGCGCCACCAGCTCGTCGCGGCGGAGGCTACGGGGGCGGGCAGGAACGCCGCGGCGGCCGCGGCGAGCGCCATGAGCCAGGCGCCCGCCGCGGCCGCGCGCGGGAGGGTTCGGGTTCGTCGCACAGGGTCAGTCTGCCGCCATCACCAGCCCTGAGCGATCTGCACCCGCTGGGCGAACGTCCCGCCGAGCCGTCCGGCGTAGAAGAACAGCCGGCCGGACGGGTCGCGTCCCAGCAGGTCACCGAAGCCGTCGCGGTTCAGGTCCGCGCCCGAGGCGAACGTGAAGCCGTTCCAGCCGTTGCCGACCTGCTTGCGGGTCGCGAAGAACCCGCCGCCGCGGCCCGCGTAGTACCAGAGCTTGCCGGCGGAGTCGACCGAGAAGATGTCGTTGCGACCGTCCCGGTTGGCGTCCCCGGCCGCGTACAGGTCGTACCCGATCCAGCCGTTGCCGACCTGCACCCGCTTGCCGAACTTGCCGAGCCCGGCACCCGGGTACAGCCACAGCCGACCCTGCGCGTCGATCCCGAGCAGGTCGACCTTGCGGTCACCGTTCATGTCCCCAGCCGGGACGATCCGGAACGTCGACCACCCGTTGCCGATCTTCACCTTGGCGCCCAGGGTCCCGTTGCCCTTGCCCGGGTACAGCCACAGGTCGCCCTTCGCGTCCGCCGCGACGAGGTCGGCCCGGCCGTCGCCGTTCCAGTCCCCCGGCGCGAACACGCGCATCGCGCTCCAGCCCCAGCCGATCTTCTTGGGCGTGCCGAGCCTGCCCGTGCCGTCACCCGGGTACAGGTACAGCCGCCCGGCGGAGTCCACGCCGAGGGCGTCAGCCCTGCCGTCCCCCGTCATGTCGGCCGTCATCACGACCTGCGCCATCGGGGCGACCGGGCCCGCCGTCACCGTCAGCGTGAACGCCTGCTGCACGCTCTCGGCGCCGGCGGTCGCCGTCACGACGAGCGGGAACGTCCCCGTCACGGTGGGCTTGCCCGCGAGGGTGGCCGTCCCGTCGCCGCCGTCGGTGAATGTCACGCCGGCGGGCAGCGCGCCGTCCAGGGTGAACGAGGCGACACCGTTGGTCGTGAAGGTGAAGGTGTTGGAGCCGCCGGTCGCGAACGTGGCCTGCGCCGGGTTCGTGAAGGCCAGCGTGGGTGCCACCACCTCCGGGGCCACCGTGAGGGTGAAGGTCTGGTCGGTGGAGGTGGTGCCGTTGGAGGCGGTGAGCGTGAGGGTGTAGTCCCCCTCGGTGCCCGCGCCCGGCGTGCCGGCGATCGTCGCCGAACCGCCCCCGTTGTCCGTGAACGTGACCCCGGCGGGGAGGTCCCCGGACGTCTTGGTGATCGTCGTCGCGTTCGTGGCCGTCACCGCGATGGAGCCCGCCACACCCACGGTCAGCGAGCCCGTCGCCGGGCTCGTGAACGCCGGCGCTTCCGGCGTCGCGGCGGGGGCCACCGTGAGGGTGAAGGTCTGGTCGGTGGAGGTGGTGCCGTTGGAGGCGGTGAGCGTGAGGGTGTAGTCCCCCTCGGTGCCCGCGCCCGGCGTGCCGGCGATCGTCGCCGAACCGCCCCCGTTGTCCGTGAACGTGACCCCGGCGGGGAGGTCCCCGGACGTCTTGGTGATCGTCGTCGCGTTCGTGGCCGTCACCGCGATGGAGCCCGCCACACCCACGGTCAGCGAGCCCGTCGCCGGGCTCGTGAACGCCGGCGCTTCCGGCGTCGCGGCGGGGGCCACCGTGAGGGTGAAGGTCTGGTCGGTGGTGAAGGGATGCTCGGCGAGCAAGTTGTTCGAGGCGGTGAGGGTGACGGTGTACTCCCCCTCGGTGCCCGCGCCCGGCGTGCCGGAGATCGTCGCCGAACCGCCCCCGTTGTCCGTGAACGTGACCCCGGCAGGGAGGTCCCCCGACGTCTTGGTGATCGTCGTCGCGTTCGTGGCCGTCACCGCGATGGAGCCCGCCACACCCACGGTCAGCGAGCCCGTCGCCGGGCTCGTGAACGCCGGCGCTTCCGGCGTCGCGGCCGGGGCCACCGTGAGGGTGAAGGTCTGCTCGGTGGTGAAGGGATGCTCGGCGAGCAAGTTGTTCGAGGCGGTGAGGGTGACGGTGTACTCCCCCTCGGTGCCCGCCTCCGGCGTGCCGGAGATCGTCGCCGCGCCCCATGCGACGTGCGTGAACGTGACCCCGGCCGGAAGGTCCCCCGACAGGGTGATCAGCGTCGTCTCCACGGCCGTCACCGTGATGGTGCCCGCCTCGCCCACCGTGAGCGTGCCCGTGTCCGGGCTCTCGAACGCGGGCAGGATGCCGACGACGAGCGTGTACGGCTGCTGCGTGGCGCCCCACTCGTTGACCGCGATGACCGTCACCTCGTACGTGGCCACGTGTTCGCCGGCAGTGCCCGCGAAGGTCCCGGTGCCGTTCCCGTTGTCGGTGAACGTCACACCCTGCGGGAGCAGCCCGGTCACCACGAGCTGGCTGGCCCCGGTGGCCGTGACGGTGGCGCTCGTCGCGACACCGAGCGGGAACTCCGCCGTGGTCGCGCCCGTGAACACCGGCGCGACCACCGGGGTGACGAGCGTGGCGTTGCCGGTCACCCAGCCGGACCGCTCGCCGCGGTACGACTCGCCGAACGGCGAGCCGTTGAGCGTGGTCCCCTCCGGCACCGTCAGGGGCGCGTCCACCGCCGTCGGGTTGGTGATCTGCACCGTCCCGTCGGACTTGAGGACGCCGGTGACGGCGGAGCCCGCCGGCATGCCGGTCTCGCCCCACTCCTTCTGGCCCTCGAGCACGTCGGCGGCCTCGGTGAGGCTGAGGCTGACCAGCGGCGTGTTGTCGGCGAACCACCCGTCGTAGGTGGAGAGCATCGCCGACATGTGCTGCAGGCCGAGGTAGTCCGGGGCCGTGAGGTTCGAGACGTGCGCGTAGAACGGCCGCGGGTCGTTCTCCAGGACGAACAGCATGTTGAACGCGACGTCCGTCGGCAGGATGTACCGGAGGAAGTCCTCCGCGGGGTCGTCCAGCGGGGTGGGCCGGCACGTCGGGGGCGCGGTCTGCTCGCACATACCGCTGCCTCCCTCCGCGGCAGGCAGGTAGAACCAGTTGTACTCGTCCACCGCCTCCGCGAACGTGGAGGTGTTGAAGTACAGCGCGACGGGGTGGCGAGGCACGGTCGTCGCGCTGCCCACCTGGCGCGGGCCGGCCTCGCGCGAGGCGTCGGCGCCGATCACCTCGATGCCCAGCGCCGTGAGCGCGGCCGCGAAGTTCGGGTTGTCGACGGGCTGCTGGTCCATCAGGCGCATGCCCGAGTGCTCGCCGGACAGGTACTCCGTCTGGTCGAACTCCAGGTCGAGCACGTCCCGCCCGACGCGGATGTTCTCGGCGATCTCGAACTCGATGTCGTCCTGGCTCACCCACACGATGTTGGAGCCGTCGGGGGCGACCTCCTGGCCGTCGGTCGTTTCGCACTCCCACGGGTACTTCGTGAAGTCCTGCACGCAGCCCTGGTAGATGTGCTCGTAGCCGTGGTTGAGCCACACGATCTCGTCCTTGTGCTCGACGAAGGCCTGCGTGAGCGGGTCGGAGGCGGGGTCCATGGGCTCACCGTCCGCGTCGTGCTCCGCGTAGAAGGCGTTGAACGCGAGGACCGGCTGGTACCCGTTCTGCACCTGCCAATCGACCAGCGCGTCGACGTCGTCGGCGGTCATCCGGATGTCCTCGGTGGCGTCCTCGGGCACCTCGGGAGGGCAGTCCTCCCCCGGGGTGCACTTGTGCTCGATGCTCCAGCGCGCGTCGTAGGCGAACGCGTCGTCGAAGTGCATCGTGTAGTAGTTGCGGTCGTAGCCGAAGTGCACGCCGCGGGTCATCCACGTGACGATGCCGTGCGCGAGCAGCCGCGCGCTCACCTGCCAGCTGGCCAACGTGACGGTGCTCACGAGGCGCTCGGTCGTCCCCGACCGGTGGACGCCGAGCACCGCTGTCGAGACGCCGCCCGGCCCGGGCACGGTGAGGAACGGCGTGAAGCTGTCGCCGGGAGGCATCGGGGGTTGGGTCTCCGCCGTCAGCGGAGCCGCGCCGGAGCCGTACGCGCTCTTCTCGAACTCGATCGTGCCGTCGAGGTAGCCGAACCCGGCGGCCTTGGCGGCCGGGGTGAGCGTGCCGGTGACGTCGTCCAGCGGACCGCTCCAGAACGTCGGGGAGGTGTAGCCCTGCAGCCCGACCTCCTGTCCCGGGATCTCGTACGCGAAGACCTGGCGCACGCCGAAGGCCTCCGCGTAGTCCTGGATGGCGGCGAGCTCCGCGTCGGAGAGGCCGCTGGTGGGGGTGCTGTTGGGCAGCACCACCGCCTGGAAGTTCCCGGTGCTGCCCGAGGCCAGGAAGGCCGCGTCGATGGTCGGCCGGCCCCCGTCGCTGATGAGCAGCCGCGTGTACGGCACGCCCTCGGCGTCCATGTGGTCGGCGATCGCGTCGACGGTGTTCGTGCCGTCGTCGACCACCAGCACGCGCAGCTTCACCTGGGTGGCCGGCGGGTCGTCGGCGAGCGCGACCTGCGCGGGGCCGGCCAGGGCGAGGAGCATGCCGAGCGCCGCCGCGACGGCCACGCCGCGCCTCCGCCGTCGCCGGGGCGAGCGGTCGTGGGGGGACGGGACGCGGTCCGGGGTCGAGCGACCGGGGACCCTGGTCGTGCTGATCATCGTGCGCCTCCTTCAGGGCACCGACTCACCGGCGCCGCGAGATCACGGCTGGTCTCGGGCACCGAGGTGTCCGCGGTCCGCGGCGCCGTGCCGCGGACCTCTTGCGTCCAGCTGCCGAGCACGCGCCACGGGTTGGTCCCGCCGACGCCCGTGGCGTAGCAGGGCGTCCCGCGCTCCGCCGAGGAGCGGAGCAGGTCACCCAGCACCGCCGTCGGCACGTCGTAGACGAGGTGGACGAGCGAGGCGGGCGGGGCGTGGCGCGCCCACTCCGGCTCGGTCATCGCGATGTACCGCTCCCACGGACCCTCGAACGTCACGCAGGCGTCCAGGCCGGCCAGCAGCTCCTGGTCCGGGTACACGCCCGGGTTCGCGACCACCAGCCGCGCGCCCTCGGCGCGGACCGCCGCGACGAGGTCGGCCACCGGCAGGGTCGCCGGGAAGCGGTCGAGGAAGACGGCGTCGAGCCCGTACCACCGGAGCCAGCAGGCGACGTCCGCCAGGACGTCGTCGGGGTCGCGGGAGCCGAAGTCGAGGTCGACGTACCCGGCCGCCCGCACGCCGGCGGACGCGAGGTCGGCGAGCACGGGGACGTACTCGGGCGCCGGACGCTCCCGGCGGGGGCCGTCGGCGACGTTGACCACGACGCAGCGCAGCCCCTGCCCCGTCCGCTCGAGCTGCCGCCACGCACCCGGGTCGAGGTACGGGTGGACGTAGGCGGGAACCACGGCTCCGGGGGGGAGTGCCGAGCGTCCCGTGGCGGTCGTCGGCCCGGAGGGGAACGTCACGTCGCCACCGCCCACCTCTCGACCACGGAGGCCACGGTGTCCTCGAGCGAGTACACGGGCCCCCAGCCCAGGTCCGCCGACGTGCGCGAGATGTCCGCGCACTGCCAGTCGACCTGCCCGGAGCGCTCCGAGCCGGTGAGGTCCTCGAGGATCTCGCCGTCGTACCCGGCGGCGCGGCAGACGAGGTGCACGAGATGGCGCACGACGACGGCGGTGCCGCTGCCGACGTTGTAGATCCCGCGCAGGTCGCCCTTGCCCAGCGCGGCCCGCACGACGGCGGTCGCCACGTCGCGGATGTCGACGAAGTCGCGCGCCGCACCCAGCGGCCCCAGCCGGACCGGCCCGCCCTCGAGGCGCACGCGCTCCAGCTCCGCGAGGACGCGGCCGAGCAGGCTGTTCGGCGCGGCGTGCGGCCCGACGGCGTTGAACACCCGGAGCACGACGGCCCGCAGGTCTCCCGTCGCCGCCTCGGCGAGCACCGCCTGCGTGCCGGCCAGCTTGCTCAGCCCGTAGGCGCCGACGGCGCGGGGAGACGCCTGGGGGGCGACGGGCTGCCCGGGGGTGCCCGGGCCGTACTCGGCCGAGGAGCCGATGTGGACGAAGCGCGCCCCGTCGGTGGCGGTGGCGACCGCCCGGGCGAGCGTCGCCGGGAGCCACGTGTTGGCGCGGATCATCGTGTCGACGTCGCCGGCGACGGCGCCCGCGCAGTTGATGACGACGGTCGGGTCGAGCCGGCGCAGCACGCGGTGCAGGTCGGCCTCCCGCCCCTCCTCGATCGTCAGCTCGACGGCGGGCACCGGGCAGTCGTCCGGGATCGCGGGGGCCACGGCGGTGACCCGCACGTCGGACCGCGCCATCAGCTGCTCCAGCACGTAGCCGCCGACGAACCCGAAGGCCCCGAAGACGACGGCGTGGTGCACGGGCGGCTCCTCGTGCCGGGACGCGGTCGAGGTCGTCGCGGCCCGCGGGACCCGGACGTCCTCGACGCCGGCGGGCGGGAGCAGCGCGGGCCGGAGCACCTCGAAGTCCGCGTTGGCGCGGTCGTAGTCGTCGGGCGAGCCGATGTCGAGCCAGTACCCGTCGAAGTGGTGGACCCGCGGCCGCTCCTTCCGGTCCAGGAGGTCGAGGACGAGCTGGTCGAAGCCGAACGGCGCCCCGGCGGGGTAGCGGCGCAGCGTCTCCCGCGACAGGCCGTACACGCCCATGCTCACCTGGTAGGGCAGCGTCGGCTTCTCCTGGAACCCGACGATGTGCCCGTCCTCGACGGAGAGGACGCCGAAGTCCACGTGCACCCTGCGGTCGAACGTGGCCACCGTCAGCGGCGCACCCGAGGCCGCGTGGCCCCGCAGGAAGTCGCCGAAGTGCAGGTCCGTCAGGACGTCGCCGTTCATGACGAGGAAGTGCTCGGGGAGCGTGTCCAGCACCGGGAGCAGCGGGCCGATCGTGCCGAGCGGCGTCTCCTCCTCGACGTAGGAGATGCGCAGCCCCCACCGCGAGCCGTCGCCCACGAAGCTGCGGATGAGGTAGCCGAAGTGCCCGATGGCGAGGGTCACGTCGGTGAAGCCCTGGGCGGCCAGCTGCATGAGGACGATCTCGAGGATCGAGTGCCGGTCGCCGACCGGGACGAGCGGCTTGGGGATCGCGGTGGTGTACGGGCGCAGGCGTGTGCCACGGCCACCGGCAAGGATCACGGCATGCATGGGGCCCCCTCAGACCGTGTAGTGATCGGCGTGGTACCGCGCGAGGTTCGCCGGGTCGGCGAACCACTCGACGGTGGTCTTCAGGCCGTCGCGGAGGCTGACCTGGGGCGCCCAGCCGGTCACCGTGCGCAGCTTGCTGGCGTCGGCGCAGAGCCGCTGCACCTCGGAGGCGGGCGGGCGGAGCCGGGCGGAGTCCTCGACGATCCTGATGTCGCCCACGCCCATGACCTCGGCGATGAGGAGGGCCAGGTCACCGACCGAGATCTCGCGGCCGTTGCCCGCATTGAAGACCTCGCCGACCACCTCCTCCTCGGGCGCGGTGCCGACGGCCACGAACGCGGCGGCCGTGTCGGTGACGAAGGTCAGGTCGCGCGTGGGCCGCAGGTCGCCGAGCGAGATCTCGCGCCGGCCGCTGGCGAGCTGCGCGGCGATGGTGGGGATCACGGCGCGGGCGGACTGGCGCGGGCCGTAGGTGTTGAACGGGCGCAGCGTCACCACCGGCGTCCCGAAGCTGAGGTGGTAGCTCGTCGCCAGGTGGTCGGCGGCGGCCTTGGTGGCGGAGTACGGCGACTGCGCCTGCGTCGGGTGGTGCTCGTCGATGGGCACCCGGAGCGCCGTGCCGTAGGTCTCGCTCGTGGACGTGTGCACCACGCGCGGCGTCCCGAGGTCGCGGGCCGCCTCCAGCACGTTCAGGGTGCCGGTGATGTTCGTGTCCACGTAGGACTGCGGCGCCACGTAGGAGTACGGGATGCCGATGAGCGCGGCCAGGTGGTAGACGACCTCGGCGTCCGCCATGAGGGCGCGCACGCTGCGGGCGTCCCGGACGTCGCCGAGCATCGGCTCGACCTGCGCCGCGACGTCGGGCGGCAGGGTCTCGAGCCACCCGTACGAGTCGAAGGAGTTGTACTGGACCATCGCACGCACACGGTGACCGCGCCGCACCAACGCCTCGACGAGGTGCGACCCGATGAATCCTTCTGCGCCGGTCACTGCGACGAGCGAGCCCAAGTGCGGAACCTTCCCCTAGTCGGACGAGCTAGATGTGGACGAGCGGGCTGCGGACGGTCCTGCAGGCCACGACCAGCAGCACCACGAAGAGCACGGCGAACACCGCCGCGTACGCGACGACCGCGGACAGCACCGGCGCGGCGGCGAGGTACACCGCCAGCGCGGCGGAGAACCCGGTCACCGCGGCCACGACGCGGCCCGTCGCGACGAGCACGAGCCCGAGGAACAGGCACGTGGCGAGGACCGCGTAGCAGACCAGGAGCGGAGCGCTCATGACCGCGGTCCGGGACGGGCCGAGGAGCAGGACGACCCAGCAGACGACCGCGACGGCGCTCACGACGGCGAGGGTGGCGCCCACCGCCCGGGACAGCGCGCGCAGCGCGCCCCGGACGAACTCCTCGGGGAGCCGCGTGCGCCACAGGAGCCGCTCGGACGTGTCGCGCAGCCGCGAGAGCTGGAGCTCGATCGGCCCCATGCTCAGCACGAGCGGCAGCGTCACGTACCACGCCGCGTCGAGCGGCTCCCCCGTCAGCCGGCCCAGCGTCACCGGGCCGAGGCCCACCGCGAGCGCGCACAGGGCGCCGTACGCCAGGTGCGGCGCCGCGAGGCGGACCTCCTGCCGCGTGGGCCAGCGGCGCGGCCCGGACCGCTCGCCGCCGGGCGCCCCGACGGAGACCTTCGTCATCGCGAGGGCGAAGCCCGCGGTCGCCAGCACGGTCACCAACGGGAGGACGGCCGAGCCGGGGCTGGACCACGACTGCGCGCCCGTCGCGATGACGAAGCCGCCGACGGCGCCGGGCGCCAGCGCGAGCAGCAGCAGCCGGTCGGCGCCCAGCACGAGGAGGGTGCCCGCGGCCACGAGGTAGACCCCGACGGCGACCCCGATGCCGATGTCGGCCCCGCCGACCGCGCCGGTGAGCGCGATCGCCGCGGCCACGGTCGCGAGCACGAGGCCGATCCCGACGAGCAGACCGGTCCTCAGGAGCGCGCGCGCCGAGTCGCGGCCGTGCCAGCCGATCCGCATGTGCCCGACGTGGGCCAGCGCCCCCGCCCACCCCCAGCCGACGACCATCGCGGCGAGCACGACGGCGATGCCGCGCCCGGTCGTGCTCAGGCCGACGACCACCAGGCCGGGCAGCGCGTAGAGCACGCCGCGCAGGAGGCTCTCCTGGCGACGTTCCCGGCGCCGCCTCGTCTGGGTGCGGCGGGTGGCGCCCCGGCGGGGCACCATGGCGAAGAGCTGCTGGGCGAGGCTGAAGACGTCGTCGTGCCCGTACTGCCGGCAGGCGGCGTCGGTCATCCCGGAGGCCTCGAGCACCGCCGAGATCTCGAGCGGGTCGGTCGCGGTGGTGCAGACGGCGTTCAGCTGGCGCGACAGGCGCGCCAGCGGGTCGGACGAGCGCCGGTCCGGTCGGAAGTCGGGGCGATGAACCGCCTCCTGGGTCTCGGCGGTCATGCCGGCACCACCGAGGTCGGCAGCTGCGCGACGGGGGCCGGCCGGCCAGCCAGCACGGCGTCGTACACGTCGCGGAGGTGGGTCATGGACCGACCGAGGGTGAAGTGCTCGAGCACCCGGGCCCGCGAGGCGGCGGCGCTGCGCGCCCGCGCCTCCGGGTCACGGAGGAAGTCGAGGCAGGCCCGGGCGAACGCCTCCGGGTCCCGCGGGGGGACGACGACGGCCGCGTCGCCCACCGCCTCGGCGACCCCGCCGACGCCGGTGCTCACCGTCGGCCGCCCGCAGCTCATCGCCTCGAGAACGGAGTACGGGAAGCCCTCGCTGATGCTGCTGAGCACGACGACCTGGCCGGCGGCGTACGCGTCCCGCGCGTGCTCGGCCCGCCCCTCGAAGGTGGCGGCGCCGTCGAGGCCGAGCTCGGTCGAGAGGCGCCGGCACCGCTCGAGGTAGTCCAGCCGGCTCGGCGCGGGCGTGCCGAAGATGCGCAGCCGGGCCTCCGGCATCTCGCGGTGCACGATGGCGAAGGCGCGCAGCAGGGTCTCGATGTCCTTGAGCGGGTCGATGCGGCCCAGGAACACCAGCGTGGGGACCTCGGGCTCGGGCCCGACCGGCGCGAACTCGTCGGGGTCCACGCCGTTGTACACGGTCCGGATGAGCACGGGGGCGACGCCCCCGCGCTCCTGCCACCGCCGGTTGTACAGGTTCCCGGGGGCGACGACCTCCGCGTGCTGGTACACCGCCTCGGTGAGGGCCCGGGTCAGCCGGAGGAGCGTCGACTTCACCGCCCACCCGTACGCGACCTCCCGGTACGCGAGGTACCGCTCGCGCAGGTAGACGCCGTGCTCGCTCAGCACCAGCGGGGTGCCACGGGTCCACGCGGCCGCGAGCCCCACGAGGCCCGCGAGCCCGTTGGACGCGCAGTGGACCAGGCGGCTCTCGGGGACCGGAGCGCCGAGTGGCCGGAGCATGTGCTCCAGCCACATCGTCACCAGGGCGGCGTCGCCCAGCGGCGGCACCTTGGGGCGCGACACCCCCGGGTCGTCGGTGCCCGGCGGCCACGCCCGCCACGCGTCCGCGAGGAGCAGGACGGCGTCGTCGGCGGCCAGCGCGGCGGAGAGGTCCTCCTGCTGGGCGTACTCGAACAGCGCGCGCAGGGCCTGCGTGAACTCGCGCGACGGACCACCCGGGGCGAGGGTCGCCGCCAGGAAGTCCGCGTACACGGCACGGAACCGGGCGCGGGTGCGCCCCCGCGGCGGCCGGCCCGGCTGCCGGAACGACCACAGCGGGATCGTCGAGAGCCGGCGGACGTTGGGGGGCAGCGGGTAGAGGGTCTTGTCCGGCACGCCCCCGGTCAGCGCCACGACCTCGATGCCCAGGTCGGGCATCGTCCGCACGATCTGGTGGCACCACTCGCTGACGCCGCCACCCGAGTACGGGTAGCCGCCCTCAGTGACGAGCGTCACCTCGGTGCGGGTCTCCGGCATCCAAGCTCCCGGGGGGATGTGGGGTGGGGGGAACCGTGCAAAGGATACGTTATGCCCGATTTGGGGTAGGTGGACCCCGGGTTAACCCAAATGAGTGACCGGTTTTATGAGTTTCACCCGGTCTGTCCACAGGCTGGAAGGACCCCCTGGGCGCCCGCGCCGGAGGGTGCGCCGACGGGCCGTCAGGCGGTGCGCGCGACGACGGCGAGCCACTCGCCGTCGTCGGTGACGGGGTCCCCGGCGAGGGAGCCGGAGACCTCCTCGACGGCGAAGCCCGCCGCCGTCAGCACGGCCGTCAGAGACTCCGGCGTGTGGTCGTGGAACCACATCCGGTACGTCGTCACCCGGCCGCCGCCCCCGTCGGCGCCGGCGTCGACGACGACGTACTGGTCGCACGCGACCTGGGTGCCGTCCGGCCCGGGGGTGACGAAGCGCTCCTCGAGCACCAGGTGCGGCCCGGGCCGCCAGAAGCCGCCCGGCGAGGCCTCCCAGCGGCGGCCCCTCGGCGGGTGGTGCCGGGGCCGCGACGCGTCGAACACGAACGCCCCGCCCGGCACCAGCGCCCGCCGCACGCGCGCGAGCAGCTCGTCGCGCACCTCGGGCGCGAACGTCGACATCTCCCCGTAGGACTGCAGCACGACGTCGTAGCGGGCGACGTCGGCGAGCTCTCGGAAGTCCGCGCGGCGGTAGTCGATCTCCATCCCCTCGGCCGCGGCGGCGCGGCGCGCGTGGTCGAGGGAGGAGGCGCTGAGGTCGACCCCGGTCACCCGGCAGCCGAGCCGCGCCAGGCGGACGGCGAGGAGCCCCGGCCCGCAGCCGAGGTCGAGCACCCGGACGCCCGGCCCGGCCAGCCCGCGCGCGGCCAGGGCCGCCACGGCGCGGTCGAGCTCGGCGCCCGGCCGGCTCGCCGCCGGCACCGTCTCGTCGAGGTGCGCGGCGAGCAGCCCGACGGCGATGTGCGGGTCGTCCCAGAACGGCGCCTCGCTCGGCTCGAACGGGGCAGGCGGACGGCACGCCGCGACGGCCCGCGCGAGCAGCGCCGCCACGCCCTCGGGAGGCGACGCGGCGTCCCCCGGCGGCGCACCGGCCACCGGGGGACGCCCGTCGGCCACGTCAGGCAGCGGCGCCCTCGCGGACCCGCAGCGCGGTGAGGATGGCCTCGACCTGGACCTTGGCGTCGCCGAACAGCATCGCCGTGTTCTCCTTGAAGAACAGCGGGTTCTGCACGCCGGCGTAGCCAGTCGCCATCGAGCGCTTGAAGACGATCGTCTGCTTGGCCTTCCAGACCTCCAGCACCGGCATCCCGGCGATGGGCGAGTCGGGGTCGTCCAGCGCGGACGGGTTGACGACGTCGTTCGCGCCGATGACGAGCACGACGTCCGTCTCCGGGAAGTCGTCGTTGATCTCGTCCATCTCGAGGACGATGTCGTACGGCACCTTCGCCTCGGCGAGCAGCACGTTCATGTGGCCGGGCAGGCGGCCCGCCACCGGGTGCACGCCGAACCGCACCTCGATGCCCTGGGCGCGCAGGAGTGCCACGAGCTCGGCGACCGGGTACTGGGCCTTGGCGACCGCCATCCCGTAGCCGGGGACGATGATCACCGACCGCGACGTCGCGAGCATCTCGGCGACCTCCGGCGCGTGCACCTCGCGGTGCTCCCCCTGGTAGGCGTCGCCGCCGACGACGGATCCGCCGTCCGCGCCGAACCCGCCGAGGATGACGCTCATGAACGCGCGGTTCATGGCCTTGCACATGATGTAGGAGAGGATCGCACCGGAGGAGCCGACGAGGGCGCCGGTGATGATGAGCAGGTCGTTGCTCAGCATGAGGCCGGCCGCGGCCGCGGCCCACCCGGAGTACGAGTTCAGCATCGACACGACGACGGGCATGTCGCCGCCGCCGATGGCCGCGACGAGGTGCCAGCCGAGCGCGAGGGCCAGGCCGGTCATGACCGCCAGCGGCACGAGCGCGTTGGCCGCGATGAACCAGGCCATGAGGCCGAGCGAGACGATGATGATCGCCAGGTTGATCGCGTGCCGGCCGGGGATCGTCAGCGGGGCCGACTTCATCTTCGCGGACAGCTTGAGGTAGGCGACGATCGAGCCGGTGAACGTCACCGCGCCGATGAAGACGCCGAGGAACACCTCGATCTGGTGGACCGCGTCGACCTCCGCGGTCATGTACGAGTTGTAGCCGACGAGCACGGCGGCGATGCCGACGAAGCTGTGCAGGATCGCGATGAGCTCCGGCATCTGGGTCATCTCGACCGTGCGCGCCCGCCAGGTGCCGGCGGTGGCGCCGATGCCGAACACGAGCGCGATGAGGATCGCCGTGACCCACACCTGCCGCTCGCTGAGGTCGAGGGCGAGGATGACCGTCGCGACGAGGGCCAGCACCATGCCGACCATGCCGAGGACGTTCCCGCGCCGCGCGGTCTCCTGCTTGGAGAGCCCGGCGAGCGAGAGGACGAACAGGACCGCGGCGACGACGTAGGTCGCCTGGGCGAGCGAGATGAGGGTCATCACACGTCCTTCCGGAACATGCCGAGCATCCGGTAGGTGACGAGGAAGCCACCGAAGATGTTGATGCTCGCCACCGCGGCGGCGACGAAGGCGACGGTGGAGACCACCGGGTCCGCGGAGCCGATCTGCAGGAGGGCGCCGACGAGGATGATCCCGGAGATCGCGTTGGTCTGGGACATCAGCGGCGTGTGCAGCGCGTGGTTGACGTTCGAGATCACGTAGAACCCGACGATCACCGCGAGCGCGAACACCGTCAGGTGCGCGACGGTGGCGGACGGGCTGAACGTCAGCGCGAGGAGCGAGGCGACGGCGCCGATGCCGTAGAGCACCTGGCGGCGCCGGGCCTTGCGGCGGGCGGCCTCGGCGGCGGCCCGCGCGCGCTCCTCGACGTCGACCTGCGGCGCCTGCTGCGGGGCCGGCGCCGCGGACACGGCGACTGGCGGCGGCGGCCACAGCACCTCGCCGTCGTGCGCGACGGTCATGCCGCGCACCACCGGGTCCTCGAGGTCGAGGGTGACCTCGCCGTTCTTCTCCGGGGTGAGCAGCGTGAGCAGGTGGACGATGTTCGTGCCGAACAGCTGCGACGTGTGCCGCGGCATCCGGCTCGTCAGGTCGGTCCAGCCGATGATCGTCACGCCGTTGTCGGTGACGATCTTCTCGCCCGGCACGGTGAGCTCGCAGTTGCCGCCGCCGGGGGCCCCGAGGTCGACGATGACGCTGCCCGGCCGCATCGAGGCGACCATCTCCTTGGTGATGGTCGTCGGCGCCTTCCCGCGCACGAGCGCCGTCGTGACGATGACGTCCGCCCGCTTGGCCTCGGCCGCGTAGACGCGCATCGCGGCGGCCTGCTGCTCCTCGGTGAGCGGCTTGGCGTAGCCGTCCTCGCTGACCTCCTGCTGCGCCTCCGGCGCGGCCACGAAGGTCCCGCCCATGGACTCGATCTGCTCGGCGACCTCGGGCCGCACGTCGAACGCCCGCACCTGGGCGCCCAGGCTGCTCGCGGCGCCGATCGCGGCGAGGCCGGCCACGCCCGCGCCGATGACGAACACCGTCGCAGGGGCGGTCTTGCCGGCGGCCGTGACCTGGCCGGCGAACATGCCGCCGTACTCCTCGGCGGCCTCGATGACGGCGCGGTAGCCGGCGACGTTGGACAGCGTGCTCAGCACGTCGAGCGCCTGCGCCCGCGAGATCCGGGGCACCGCGTCGAGGGCGAGGGCCGTGACGCCCTTCTTCGCCAGCTTCTCGACGAGGTCCTCGTTCGCCTGCGGGGCCAGCATCGCGATCAGCACGGCGCCCTTGCGCAGGCGGCGCAGGTTCGCGGCGTCCGGCGTGTTCACGCACGTGACGACGTCGGCGGCCCAGACCTTCGCTGCGGTCCCGACCGTCGCGCCCGCCTCGGCGTACGCGTCGTCCGGGAAGCTGGCCTGGACCCCTGCGCCGGCCTCGACGACGACGTCGTACCCGAGCTTCGTGAGCTGGGCGACGGTCGTGGGGCTCGCGGCGACCAGGCGCTCGCCCGGCCGCGTCTCGCGGGGAATTCCAATGATCATGGGGTGTTCTCCTCGTCCGGGCGGCGTCATCGACACCCTCACAGGACGTTAACGGCGCGCACCGGCCGTCTCCTCGGGACCTTGGGCCTCAATCGTCGGATGAGTCGGCCTCGGCCGCGCGCAGGGCCGCCTCGAGCTCGCGCACGGCCGCGCGCAGCTCGGCCTCCGCGTCGAGCCCCGCGGCCTGCGCCTCGAGGGCGAGCGCGAGGAGCCGCCGCCCCACGCCCCCGCCGGCGCCCGGCTCGGCGGTCAGGCGCCCCGCGACGGCGTCGACGGGCAGGCCCGCCCGGCGGCCGCGGCCCGCGACCTTCTCGGCGCGGGCGAGCGCGGGCATCGCGTGCGGGATACCGTCGAGGGCCGACGCGCGGCCCTTCTCCACCCGCTTCGCCTCGTCCCAGCGCCGGTGCAGGTCGCCCCCGCCGGCCGGCTCCCCCGCGCCGGCCCCGGCGCCCGCGGCCCCGTTCGTGGCCTCGGTCGCCTCGTCGGTCGCGCCCTCCGTCGCCTGGTCGCCGAACACGTGCGGGTGGCGCCGGCGCAGCTTGGCCGCGATGCCGGCCGCGACGTCCTCGATGTCGAAGGGGTCGGTGGGGTGCTCGGTCGCCAGGCGCGCGTGGAACACGACCTGCAGCAGCAGGTCGCCGAGCTCCTCGCGCAGCGCGTCGCGGTCGCCCGACTCGACCGCCTCGACGACCTCGTAGACCTCCTCGAGGGCGTACGGCAGCAGCGAGGCGTGCGTCTGCTGGGCGTCCCACGGGCACCCGCCCGGGGAGCGCAGGCGGTCCATGACCGCCACGAGGTCGTCGAACGCCGTGGTCCGCCGCGCGGCGCCCGGAGTCACGGCGCCCGGCGCGCCGTCCCCCGGCGCCCCGGAGCCCGGCGCCGTCACTCCCCCGCCGACGGGGCGACGATCCACGCCCGCTCGGGCTGCGCGATGCGCCCGCTCTGGCCGTCGTACACGCCGTACCGCGGGTTGACGGTCACCGGGACCTCGGCGAGCGCCCGGGTGAAGTCCGCGGCGATCGTCTCGTCGCCCTGCTCCGCGAGCTGCTGACCGGCGACCTGGAGCCGGGCGATCGCGAGCGACTCCCGCCCCCAGTCGGCGGGCTCGGCGCCGGCCTGCTCGGCGAGCGTGTCGAGGAAGACGCGCGCCTGGTCCTCGGTGACGACGACGCCGTGCGCCTCGGTCACCGCCAGCCCGATCTCCGACTGGACGATCGCGGAGAGCACCGCGTCCGGCGAGGAGTTCGCGAGGTACGGCCCGAGCTCGTCGGCCGCCCGCGCGACCTGCGCGTCGGTGAACGTGCGCCCGTCGACCACGGCCGCCGTCCCCGGCTGCCCCGCGCACCCGGCGAGCAGCGCCGTCCCCAGCGCCATCGCCGCCACCGTCATCGCCCTGCGAACCCTCACGCGCGTCCCTCCTCAGGCCTGCTCTGCGCCGCCGCCCATGCTAGGCGACGCCCCGGCGGGCGCCGGCGCCCGGCGCAGCACCTGCTCGACCAGCTCCGCCGCCCAGGCGAGCACCTCCCGGCCGGCCAGCGGCCGCCCGCCCACGCGCGCCGTCGTCGGGAAGGGCACGAGGGCCGTCCGGACGGCCGGCTTGAGCACGGTGCCCGGGTAGAGGCGCGTGAGGCGCAGCGCCGCGGACTCGGGCAGCTCGACCGGGGCGAACCGCACGTAGCGGCCCTGGACGGTGACGTCCGTGAGGCCCACCTCGCGGGCGAGGTTGCGCAGCTCGGCCACGGCGAGGAGGTTCTCGACCGGCTCGGGCGGGGCGCCGTACCGGTCGGTGAGCTCCGCGCGGACCTCCGCGAGCGCCTCCGAGGTCGCGGCGTCGGCGACCTTCCGGTACGCCTCGAGCCGCAGCCGTTCGTGCGCGATGTAGTCGTGCGGCACGTGCGCGTCGACAGGCAGCTCGATCGTCACCTCGGCCGGGCGCTCCTCGCCCTCCCCGCGGAAGGCGGCGACGGCGTCGGCCACCATGCGCACGTAGAGGTCGAACCCGACCCCCGCGATGTGGCCCGACTGCTCGCCGCCGAGGAGGTTGCCCGCGCCGCGGATCTCGAGGTCCTTGAGCGCGATCTGCATGCCGGACCCGAGGTCGGTGTTCGCGGCCATCGTCGCGAGCCGGTCGTGCGCGGTCTCCGTGAGCGGCCGGTCCGGCGGGTACATGAAGTAGGCGTAGGCGCGCTCGCGGCCCCGGCCCACCCGGCCGCGGAGCTGGTGCAGCTGCGCGAGGCCGAGGAGGTCGGCCCGCTCGACGACGAGCGTGTTCGCGTTCGAGATGTCGAGCCCGGTCTCGACGATCGTCGTGCAGACGAGCACGTCGAACCGCTTCTCCCAGAAGTCGACGATGACGCGCTCGAGTTGGTGCTCGCCCATCTGCCCGTGCGCGACGGCGACCCGCGCCTCCGGGACGAGCTCGGCGATCCGCGCCGCCGCGCGCCCGATCGTGCTGACCTTGTTGTGCACGTAGAAGACCTGGCCCTCGCGGAGCAGCTCGCGCCGGATCGCCGCGACCACCTGCTTCTCGTCGTAGGCGCCGACGAACGTGAGCACGGGGTGCCGCTCCTCCGGCGGCGTGGCGAGCGTCGACATCTCGCGGATCCCGGAGACCGCCATCTCGAGCGTGCGCGGGATGGGGGTGGCGCTCATCGCGAGCACGTCCACGTCGGTGCGCAGCTGCTTGAGCGTCTCCTTGTGCTCCACCCCGAAGCGCTGCTCCTCGTCGATGACGACGAGCCCGAGGTCCTTGAACCGCACGGTCCCCGTGAGCAGGCGGTGGGTGCCGATGACGACGTCGACCGACCCGTCGGCGAGCCCGTCGAGGACGGCCTTGGCCTCGGCGTCGGTCTGGAACCGCGACAGCGCCTTCACGGTCACGGGGAACGGCGCGTACCGCTCGGAGAACGTGTCGTAGTGCTGCTGGACGAGCAGCGTCGTCGGCACGAGGACCGCGACCTGCTTGCCCTCCTGCACGGCCTTGAAGGCGGCCCGGACGGCGATCTCCGTCTTGCCGTACCCGACGTCGCCGCAGACGAGCCGGTCCATCGGGTAGGGCTTGGCCATGTCGGCCTTGACCTCCTCGATGGTGGCGAGCTGGTCGGGCGTCTCGACGTAGGGGAACGCGTCCTCGAGCTCGGCCTGCCAGGGGGTGTCCGGGCCGAACGCGTGGCCGGGCGTCGCCATGCGCGCGGCGTAGAGGCGGACGAGCTCGGCGGCGATCTCCCGGACGGCCTTGCGCGCCCGGCCCTTGGTGCGCGCCCAGTCCGCGCCGCCCATCCGGTTGAGCGACGGCGTCTCGCCGCCCACGTACTTGGTGACCTGGTCGAGCTGGTCCGTGGGCACGTAGAGCCGGTCGCCGGGCTGGCCGCGCTTGCTCGGCGCGTACTCGATGACGAGGTACTCCCGGGTGCCCGCGGCCGGGCCCGCCTTGATGGTCCGCGCGGTGAGCTCGACGAACCGCCCGACGCCGTGCTGCTCGTGCACGACGTAGTCGCCCGGGCGCAGCTGCAGCGGGTCGACGGCGTTGCGCCGCCGCGCGGGCAGGGCGCGCATGTCGCGCGTGGACGCGCCGGGCCGGCCGGTGAGGTCGATCTCCGTGAACACCGCGAGGCGCAGGCCCTCGTGCACGAACCCGCGGCCCACGGGCGCGGGCACCACGAGGACGACGCCGGGCTCGGGCGGCTCCGCGACGTCGGCGACCCGGCGCGCGGGCACGTCGAGCGACGCGAGCTGCTCGACCATGCGCTGCGCGGGGCCGGGGCCCTCGGTGGCGAGCACGAGCCGCCACCCGTCGCGCTGGTGCGTGCGCAGGTCCGCGACCGCCCGGGCGACGTCGCCGTGGTAGCCGCGCACCTCCCGCGCGCGCACGACGACGGGCCCTTCCCCGTCCGCGCCGACCGGCCCGTCGGGCTCCCCAGGGGCGGGGGGCGCGTCGGGGGCGGCGTCGTCGGCGGGGCCGCCGTCGGCGGAGGCCTCGAGGGAGAAGCCGCCGAGGGTCCACCAGCCGAGGTCGCGGGCGAGGGCGTGGGTGCGCGCGTCGTCGTACTCGGCGAACGACGCGCGGGAGAGGTCGATGGGGACCTGCCCGCCGGCCGCGGCGGCGGTCCACGCCGCGGCGAGGAACTCCTCGGTCGTGGCGGTGAGGTCGTGGGCCCGGCGGCGCACGCGCTCGGGCTCGGCGACGACGACGAGCGAGCGCGGCGGGAGCAGGTCGACGACGGGGACCATCGCGTCGACGAGCACCGGCGCGAGCGACTCCATCCCCTCGACGGGGATCCCCTCGGCGAGCTTCGTGAGCATCTCCGCGGCGCCGGGCAGCCGGTCGGCCAGGGCGGCGGCGCGCTCGCGGACGGCGTCGGTGAGCAGGATCTCCCGGCAGGGCGGCGCCCACAGGCCGTCCGGGGCGACCTCGAGGCTGCGCTGGTCGGCGACCGCGAACCAGCGGATCTCCTCGACCGTGTCCCCCCACAGCTCGAGGCGCAGCGGGTGCTCCTCGGTGGGCGGGAAGACGTCGAGGATCCCGCCGCGGACGGCGAAGTCGCCGCGGCGCTCGACCATGTCGACGCGCGCGTAGGCCGCGGCGGTCAGGCGCTCGGCGAGGTCCTCGAGGTCCACCCGGTCGCCGGTGCGCACCGCGACGGGCTCGAGCTCGCCGAGCCCCGCGACGACGGGCTGCAGGAGCGCGCGCACCGGCACGACGAGCGCACGCAGGGGTCCCGCGCCGCGCCGGCCGGGCTCGGGGTGCGCGAGCCGGCGGAAGACGGCCAGCCGGCGCGCCACGGTGTCGCTGCGCGGCGAGAGCCGCTCGTGCGGCAGGGTCTCCCACGCGGGCAGCACCGCGACGTCGTCGGCCGGCAGGTAGTGCCGCAGCGACGTGGCCAGGTCGTCGGCGTCCCGGCCGGTCGCCGTCACGGCGACGAGCACGCCGCCCGCGGCCGCGACCGGCTCCGCGGCCGCCGCGACGAGCGGCGGGCGCGCCCCGGGCGGCAGGACGACGTCGAGGGGCGTGCGCGGGCCGGGGGCGGCCGCGGCCTCGGCGACGGCGGCGACGGCCGGGTCGTCGAGCAGGACCGAGAGGACTCCGGTGAGGTTCATGGCTCCAGGGGTGGGGTGGCCAGGGACGATCGCGGGCAGCACGACGGGCCCGCGGCCGGCGGCCGAGGGGGGGTCCAGTCTAGGTCGGGCGTACGACGCCGGGGCGGGCGCGGGACGCCGACGCCGGGCTCAGGGCCGCGCGTCGGGGCTGTGGAAGCGCCGCTGGGCGGCCTCGAGCCCCTGCAGGACCACCATCTCGACGGCGTCGGCCGCCGCGTCGACGACCCAGGGCAGCTCCTTGCGCTGGGCCGCGCTGAAGTCGCTCAGCACGTAGTCGGCCGGGTCCTGGCGCCCCGGCGGCCGGTCGATCCCGACCCGCACCCGGACGTAGTCGCGCGTGCCCAGCGCGGACGAGATGCTGCGCAGCCCGTTGTGGCCGCCCTCGCCCCCGCCCGCCTTGAGCCGCACCTGGCCGAAGGGGATGTCCAGCTCGTCGTGCACGACGACGAGCCGCTCCGGCCCGCCGTGCATCGCCACGACCGAGGCGACGGGCCCGCCCGAGACGTTCATGTAGCTCGTCGTGCGCACGAGGAGCACGCGCGGCCCCGGCGCGCCGCCCGGCAGCGTGCCGAGCCGGACGTCGGCGACGTGCGCGCGCCCGCGGTGCGACCGGAAGGTCGCGCCCGCGCGCTGCGCCAGCTCGTCGACCACCATGTGGCCGACGTTGTGCCGGTTGCCCGCGTAGCGGGGCCCGGGGTTGCCGAGCCCGACGACGATCCAGGGCTGCACCTCCGCCCCCTCCCCGCGGCGTCCGCGCCGCTCGTCGTCGCTCCCGGCGTCGGCCGGGCGCGCTCGCAGGAGCCGGCGCAGGTCCAGCTCAGGCCTCCTCGGCGGGGGCCTCCGCCTCGGCCGGCGCCGCGGCGGCGGCCGACTCCTCGGCCTCCTCCGCCTCCTCCTCGGGGGCGGCCTCGGCCTGCGGCAGCGAGATCGAGAGCACGGCCTCCTCGGGGTCGTCGAGGAGCGTGACGCCCTCGGGCAGCACGAGGTCCGCGCCGCGGACGACGGTGCCGGCCTCGAGGCCCTCGATCGAGACCTCGATGACCTCGGGCAGGGCGGTCGCCTCGGCCTGGACGTTGAGCCCCTGGGCCGCCTCGACGAAGTGGATGGTGCCGGGCGCCGACTCGCCGACGACGCGCACCGGGACGGTGACGTTGATCTTCTCGCCCTTGCGCACCGCGAGCAGGTCGACGTGCTCGATGACGTTGCGCACCGGGTCGCGCTGGACGTCGCGGGCGATCGCCAGGTGCTCCTTGCCGTCGACCTCGATCGTCAGGAGGGCGTTCGTGTGCTTGAGCGCCAGCATCGTGTCGTGCCCCGGCAGGCTGATGTGCAGCGGGGCGGCGCCGTGACCGTAGAGGACGGCGGGGATCTGCTGCGCGCGGCGGATGCGCCGGGCGGCACCCTTGCCGAACTCGGTCCGGGTGGTGGCGGCGAGCTTGAGCGCGGTCACGGTGGTCTCCTGGGGCTCGTGGGGCGGGTCTGTCGCTGAGGGGCCAGCACGGGCCTCGACGTGGGACACCGGACGGGCGCGCGCCCACCACGGCCGCGTCGATCACGGAGTCGGTCGGGTGGATGGTGCGCCACCGGCCGTCCGACGTCCCTCGCCGAGGCAACGGCCGCCAGGATACCCGCCGGTCCGCCCGGGCGGGAAACCGCGCGGCGCCCCCGTCAGACGGCGCCGTCGAAGAGCGAGGTGACCGACCCGTCGTCGAACACCTCGCGGATCGCCCGGGCGATGAGCGCCGCGATGGAGAGCACGGTGAGCTTCTCGAACCGGTGCTCCTCGGGGATCGGCAGGGTGTCGGTGACGACGACCTCGCGCGCGCCGCACTCGTCGAGGCGGATGCGGGCCGGGTCGGAGAGCACGCCGTGGGTCGCCGCGACGATGACGTCCTTCGCGCCCGCCGCGAGCAGCACCCGCACCGCCTCCGCCACCGTGCCGCCGGTGTCGATGAGGTCGTCGACGAGCACGCACGTGCGGCCTTCGACCTCGCCGACGACCCGGTTCGCCACGGCCCGGTTCGGCGTCGTGATGTCGCGCGTCTTGTGGATGAAGGCCAGCGGGCAGTCGCCGAGCCGGCCGGCCCACTGCTCAGCCACGCGGATGCGGCCGGCGTCGGGCGAGACCACCGTGAGATTCGTCGCGTCGACGCGGGTGCGCACGTAGTCGACGAGCAGCGGCATCGCCCACAGGTGGTCGACCGGCCCGTCGAAGAAGCCCTGGGTCTGCGCGGCGTGCAGGTCGACGCTCATGACGCGGTCGGCGCCCGCCGTCTTGAACAGGTCGGCCATGAGCCGCGCCGAGATGGGCTCGCGGCCGCGGTGCTTCTTGTCCTGGCGGGCGTACCCGTAGAACGGGGCGACCACGGTGATCGTCTTGGCGGACGCGCGCTTGAGCGCGTCGACCATGATGAGCTGCTCCATGATCGAGCGGTTGATCGGCGTGGAGTGGCTCTGCAGGACGAACGCGTCGGCGCCCCGCACGCTCTCGCCGAACCGGACGTAGATCTCGCCGTTGGCGAAGTCGTACGCCGTCGTGGGGACGAGCTCGACGCCGAGCTCGCGGGCCACGTCCTCCGCGAGCTCGGGATGCGCCCGGCCGGAGATGAGGACCAGCCGCTTCTCGCCGTCGCGGGTGACGATGCCCGTCATGGTGCGTCAGTGCCCTTCGGTCGTGCCGTCCGCCGGGCGGTCGCCCGGGGTCTGCTCGGCCTGTCCGGCCGTGGTCTCGGCGGGGTCGGGCGGCGTCACGCCGAGGGCCGCGGCCGCGGCCTCTGCGGCCGACGTGCCGGGGCGGCGCCGGAACACCCACCCGTCGACGTTGCGCTGCGGGCTCTGGCTCACGCCGAGCGCCCCCGGCGGGACGTCGCGGCGGATGACGCTGCCCGCGCCCGTGTACGCACCGTCGCCGAGCGTCACGGGGGCCACGAGGACGTTGTTGGACCCGATCCGGACGTGGTCGCCGACGACGGAGCTCGACTTCGTCACGCCGTCGTAGTTGGCGAAGATCGTCCCGGCGCCGACGTTGCTGTGCTCGCCGACGACGGCGTCCCCCACGTACGACAGGTGCGGCACCTTGGCGTGCTCGCCGATCCGCGCGTTCTTCGTCTCGACGTAGGCGCCGATCTTGCCGTCGGGGCCGAGGTCGGTGCCCGGTCGCAGGTAGGAGAACGGCCCGACGACGGCGCCCGGCCCGATCCGCGACGACGTCGCGTGGCTGCGGGTCACCGTGGCGCCCGCCTCGACGACGACGTCGACCAGCGTGGTGTCGGGGCCGATGGTCGCGCCGGCGGCGACGGTGGTGCGGCCGTGGAGCTGGGTGCCGGGCAGGAGCGTGACGTCCCGCTCGAGCTCCACGTCGACGTCGACCCACGTGGTGGCCGGGTCGACGACGGTCACGCCCTCGATCATCCAGTCGGTGAGGATGCGGCGGTTGAGCGCGGCCCGCAGCTCGGCGAGCTGGGCGCGGTCGTTGACGCCCGCGACGACGATCGGGTCGTCGATCTGGAGCGCGCGGACGGCCTCGCCCTCGGAGCGCGCGATGGCGATGACGTCCGTGAGGTAGACCTCGCCCTGGGCGTTGTGGCGGCCGAGGCGGGCGAGCCCGGCGCGCAGGACCGCGGCGTCGAAGACGTAGATCGAGGAGTTGATCTCGTCGATCTCGAGCTCGGCCGGGTCGGCGTCCTTGTGCTCGACGATCCGGGCGACCTGGCCGGACCCGTCGCGGACGATGCGGCCGTAGCCGGTCGGGTCGTCGACGCGCGTGGTGAGCACCGTGACCGCGTTGCGGTCCGCGACGTGGGCCTCGAGCAGCTCGCGCAGCGTCCCGCCGTCGAGCAGGGGCACGTCGCCCGCCATGACGACGACGGGGCCCTCGAGGCCGCCCTCGCCCGACGGGGTCCGGCCCTGCCGCGCCGCGTCCGCGTCGGCGGCGCCGTCGAGCACCGCGAGCGCGCAGCGGACCGCCCGACCGGTGCCCGGGATCTCGTCCTGGTCGGCGACGAGCACGGACGGCAGCAGCTCGCGGGCGTGCGCGGCGACGCGGTCGCGGTCGTGCCGGACGACGACGCAGACGCGCTCGGGCTCGAGGTCGGTGGCGGCGGCCAGCGCGTGGCCGAGCAGCGACCGCCCGCCCATGGTGTGCAGCACCTTGGGTGTCGCCGATCGCATCCGCGTCCCTTCGCCGGCGGCGAGGACGACGACGGCGGCAGCGGAGGCAGTGGTCAACGCGGACTCCCGTCGGTGCTGGACTGCCCTCCGCCGCCCGCTCCCGTGAGGGAGGTGACGACCAGGGCTGCGGTGGGTCGAGCGCGGGGCCACTCTACCGTCGCGCCCGCCCCCCGGAGACCGGACGTCCGGCCCCGGGCGGGCGTCCCGCGCTCCGCCCCCAGGATTCGAACCTGGACCGCAAGGCTCCAAAGGCCTGCGTGCTGCCGTTACACCAGGGCGGACGGCCGACCGACGGTCGCCCAGTCTGCCAGGCCCGCACGGCATGATGGACCGGTGAGCTCCACGCCCAAGCGCCCGGTCCGGGCGCGCATGACGGCGTCCCAGCGCCGTGAGCAGCTCCTCGACGTCTCCCGGCAGCTCTTCGCGGAGAAGGGTTTCGAGGGCACGAGCGTGGAGGAGATCGCCGCCCGCGCCCAGGTGTCCAAGCCGGTCGTCTACGAGCACTTCGGCGGCAAGGAGGGCATCTACGCCGTCGTCGTCGACCGGGAGACGACGGCGCTGACCCAGGCGCTCATCGGCGCGCTGGAGCGCGGCGGCCACCCCCAGCTGCTGGTCGAGCGCACGGCGCTCGCCCTGCTCGACTACATCGAGTCGTCGACCGACGGGTTCCGGATCCTCGTGCGGGACTCCCCCGTCGCGCAGGCGACGGGCACGTTCTCGAGCCTCATCGGCGACGTGGCGATGCAGGTGGAGCACCTGCTGGCCGACCAGTTCACCAAGCGCGGCCTCGACCCCCGCACGGCCCCGATCTACGCGCAGATGCTCGTCGGCATGGTCGCGCTCACCGGCCAGTACTGGCTCGACGCGCGGAGCCCGAAGAAGACCGACGTGGCCGCGCACCTCGTCAACCTCGCCTGGAACGGCCTGTCCGGGCTGCAGAAGAAGCCGAGGCTCCGCGGGGAGGACGCGTGATCGACGAGGTCGACCGGATCGTCGAGGCGTGGCGGCGCGAGCGGCCCGACCTCGACGTCGCCCCGCTGTCCGTCCTGTCCCGCGTCACGCGGCTGGCCCGCCACCTCGACCTCGCGCGGCGGAACGCGTTCGCGCGGCACCAGCTCGAGGTGTGGGAGTTCGACGTGCTGTCCGCGCTGCGCCGCGCCGGGGAGCCCTACCAGCTCTCCCCCGGCACGCTCGTGGCGCAGACGCTGGTGACGAGCGGCACGATGACGAACCGGATCGACCGCCTCGCCGAGCGCGGCCTCGTGGAGCGCCGCCCCGCGCCCGGGGACCGGCGCGGCGTGCTCGTGCACCTCACGGGCGAGGGCCGGGCGCGCGTGGACGCCGCGATGGAGGACCTGCTGCGCGTGGAGCACGAGCTGCTCGCCGGCCTCGCCGACGACGACCGGCGCCGGCTCGCCGACCTCCTGCGCGTCCTCGTCGCCCCGTTCGAGGCGTAGCTCACCGCCGCCCGGCGCCCGCCTGCGCCCCGAGCACGCGCGCGCCCGGCACGGGCCCGACGGCGTGCCGCACGCCGTCGACGACGTGCGCCGCCGTCCACGCCCGACCGATCGCGCCCGCGTGGGCCGCGTCGCGCGCGAGCGCGACGACCGTCGGCCCCGAGCCGGAGACGACGACGCCGAGCGCGCCCGCGTCCTCGGCCACCGCCAGGGTCTCGGCGAGCTCCGGCGCGAGCTCGAGCGCGGCGTGCTGCAGGTCGTTCGACAGGGCCGCGCCGACGGCGGCCGCGTCGCCCGCGAGCAGCGCCCGCAGGAGGGCCTCGTCCACCTCGGGCTCCTCGGGCGCGACGCCGCCGACGACCTCGTCGAACGCCGCGTACACCGCGGGCGTCGCGAGCCCGGTCGCGCGCAGGCCGACGGCCCAGTGGTACTCCCCGCGGCTCAGCACGGGGCTGAGCAGGTGCCCGCGGCCCCGGCCGACGGCGGTCTGGCCGTGCAGCGCGAACGGCACGTCCGACCCGAGCTCGCCCGCCAGCCGGGCCAGCTCCTCGCGCGGCAGGCCGGTCCCCCACAGGGCGTCGCACGCGACGAGGGCGGCCGCGGCGTCGGCGGACCCGCCGGCCATCCCGCCCGCCACGGGGACGTCCTTGTGGATGGTCAGGTGCACGCCGTCGTCGACGCCGGCCACCTCGGCGAGCAGGCGCGCGGCCCGGGCGGCGAGGTTGGTCGCGTCGGTCGGCACGAGGTGCGCCTGCGGGCCGGTGACGCTGACGGTGACGCGCTCGGCGGGGGTCGCGACGACCTCCTCGACGAGGGAGACGGCCTGGAAGACCGTGGCGAGGGGGTGGTAGCCGTCGGGCTGCCGGCGTCCGACGGCGAGGGACAGGTTCACCTTGCCGGGGGCGCGGACGCGAACGCTCACCACCCCACTGTGGCAGGTCCGGCGCCGCCGCGGGGGCCCGGTCCCGCGTCGGGCCAGGGCAGGTGCTCGGCGACGCGCGCGAAGTCCCCGATGGCGAGGCGCTCCCCCCGCAGGCCGGGGTCGACGCCCGCGGCGACGAGGGCCTCCTCGGCCGCCCGCGCGGACCCGGCGAGGCCGGCGAGGGCCGCCCGGACGGTCTTGCGCCGCTGCGCGAACGCCGCGTCGACGACGGCGAACACCTGCTCGCGTGTCGCGCGCGTCGGCGGGGGCTCGCGCCGGGTGAGCGCGACGAGCGCGGAGTCGACGCGCGGCACCGGCCAGAACACGGCGCGCCCGACCGTCCCGGCGCGGCGCGCGTCGGCGTACCAGGCGGCCTTCGCGGAGGGGACGCCGTAGGTGCGGCTCCCGGGCGGCGCGACGAGCCGGTCGGCCACCTCGGCCTGGACCATGACGAGGGCTCGCTCCAGGGCGGGGAACCGCGCGAGGAGCGTGAGCAGCACGGGCACCGCCACGTTGTACGGCAGGTTCGCGACGAGCGCCGTCGGCGGGCCGGGCAGCTCGGTGACGGCCAGCGCGTCCGCGGCGACGACCGTCAGCCGGTCCGCCCACGCCGGCGCGAGCTCCGCGACGGTCTGCGGCAGCGCGTGGGCGAGCACCGGGTCGATCTCGACGGCCGCCACGACCGCGCCCGCCTCGAGCAGGCCGAGCGTCAGCGAGCCGAGCCCGGGGCCGACCTCGACGACGTGCTCGCCGGGGCGCACGCCGGCGAGCCGCACGATCCGCCGGATGGTGCCGGCGTCGACGACGAAGTTCTGCCCGCGCGCCTTGGTCGGCCGCACCCCGAGGCGCTCGGCGAGGTCACGGACCTGCGCCGGGCCGAGGAGGGGGTCCGCCATGGCGCCAGGGTAGGGCCCGGCGGCGCGGTCGCCGCGCCGCCGGGCCGCCCCGTCAGGCGGGCCGGATCGGAGGCCGGCTCAGGAGCCGGCGCAGCGGCCGGCCCGCGGCCGGGTCAGAGCAGGCCGAGCTTGCGGGCGCAGGCAGGCCACTGGCCCCAGCCCGAGCGGGCCTGGAGCGCCTGTGCGCGCTGGAGCTGCTCGGCCGGCGAGGCGTCGCTCGGCAGGCCGCTGCCGCCCATGGCGCGCCACGTGCTCAGCGAGAACTGGAACAGGCCGTAGTACGTGCCGCTGGCCGAGACCGCGCGCGGGTTGCCGCCGGACTCGCACTTCGCCAGCCGGTCCCACACGCCGTCGAGGTTGACGGTGCCACCGCTGCGCGGGCGGGCCTTGGTGCCCTGCTCGACCACGGCGGCGACGGGCGCCAGCGTGACCTCCTCGCTCAGCACGCGCCGGGACTCCTCGACGCCGTCGACGAGCACGACGCGGTGCACGGCGGTGAGCTCGCCGGGCACGCCCCGCGTGACCGTGCGGCTCTCGCCGCGGTAGAGGCCGGCGCTCGCGCGCGTGACCGTCTCGAACGGGACCTCGCTGACGACGGTCTCCTCCTGGACGACGACGCGCTGCACGACGACGCGCAGCGGCTCGCCCTCGGCCTCGCCCGCGGCGACCGTCACCCGGTCGTGCTCGCCGAGCGTGACGCCGAGGTCCGCGAGGACGGCAGCGAGCCCGGTCGAGCCGTCCGCGACGCGCTCGACGCGCCCGTCGACGGCGACCTCGACGGGGCCGTGCGGCCGCAGCCGCAGCGCGAGGTCGGCCCGCGTGCCGCCGGCCGAGCGCGAGGCGACGAGCCGTACGTCGTCGGCGCGGTGCGCCATGGCCGTGAGGGCCTCGTCGGCGCTGAGCGCGGTGGTCCAGACGGTCGTGGTGTCGCCGTCGAGCTGGACGGTCACCGCGTGGGCGTGCCGCACGACGACCTCGTCGCCGTCGCGGAGGACGGCACCGGTCCACGGCGCGACGACGTCGCGGCTGCGCACGTCGACGCCCTCGGCGGCGAGGAGGCCGTCCACGCTCCCGGCGAAGGTCGTGACCTGGCGGGCCTCGCCGTCGACGTCGAGGGTGACGGTCTTGTGGGCCCGGGCGAACGCGACGCCGCCCGTCGCGAGGACGACGACGGCGGCCGCCGCCGCGCCGATGCGCACCGCGCGTCGGGGGCCGGGTCGGGTGGGTCGGGCCCCGCGGACGCGGCGCAGGGCAGAGTGCAGGGCAGAGCGCAGGGGGGTGAGGGTCACGGGTGTCCTGTGGTCGGTCGTCCCGGGCACGAGGGGGCGGCGCTGCTGCGCCGAGGGGAGGGCCTCGATCCCGGCCGTCTGGGCCGGCCCGCACCCTCGGGGCCCGACCCGTCGCCTCCCGCCGGACGCCGCGGGAACGTCACCGCGGCCGCCGGAGGCGACGTGCGACCGTAACCCATTCGTGACCTGTCGCCAAACCGGGGCCGGCCGACGGCCCCGCGGTGGGTCAGTACCAGCCCCTGGCCTGGAAGAACGCCCATGCGTCGCAGGGCGTGCCGTACCGGTTGGAGATGTAGCCCAGGCCCCAGGCGATCTGCGTCGCGGGGTTCGTCCGCCAGTCGTCGCCCACGGACGCCATCTTCGACCCGGGCAGGGCCTGCGGGATGCCGTAGGCGCCCGACTTCTTGTTCTCCGCGTTGACGCGCCAGTTGCTCTCGCGCGTCCACAGCGCGTCGAGGCACGCGAACTGCGTCTCGTCCCAGCCGCGGGCGAGCACCATCTCCAGGCCGATCGCGCGGGCCGTGCCCGGCTCGACGGGGCTCACCGCGGGCGGGGTGAACGTGCCGACCCGCACGACCTGGTCGACCGGCTTCGTGACGACGGCCTCGGCGAGCACCATGCGGCCCAGCTCGACGCCGTCGGACTCGTAGGACAGGTACGTGACGACCTTGGCGCCCGGCCGGCCGACGGTCTGCACGACCTCCCGGCCCCGGGTCAGCGACGGGTCGTCGCGCCGGATCACCTGGAACGGCTCCGGCACGGTCTCCGTGCGGGTCACGCCCTGGACCCGGGAGACGAGGATCGCCAGGCCGTCCACGGCCGCGGCGTCGAGCGAGACGGACACCCGGTCGTACTCGCCGAGGACGACGCCGATCTCGCGGAGCACCTCGCGGACCGTCGGGGCCGCCGAGCGCACCTCGAGCGTGCGGCCGTCGACGTGCACGTACAGCGTCTTCGTCGTCGACAGGCGCACCACGTCGCGCCCCACCGCGGTGGCCCGCGACGCCGACGCGCGGACCTCGCCGCGCACCTGGAGCTCGCCCACGAGGTCCTCGACCGTCAGCGCCGTCGTCCAGACCGTGTGCTGCTCGCCGTCCACCTCGACCTGCACCTGCCGCGCGTGCCGGACGACGATCTCGCCGCCGTCCGGGGCGAGCGCGCCCGGCGCGGGCACGACGAGGTCGCGCTCGGCCACCTCGACGCCCTGGGCGGCCAGCACGTCGTCGACGGTGCGGCCGAACGCGGAGACGGTCGTCACCGTCCCGTCCACGTCGAGGGTGACGGTCTTGTGCAGGGTGGCGAACGCCGTCGTGCCGCCCACGACGAGGGCCAGCACCGAGGCCTGCGCCGCGAGGCGGGCACGCTCGCCCCTCGGGCCGCGGGAGGCGGCTCTGCGTCCCGTCACGTGGCTCCTGACCTCGGCTGGCACGACACGTCGGCCACCGCGCGCGGCGGCCGACCCGTCCGACGGTAACGGATCGGACACGACGGGGGGTAGTCCGGTGGTCGCCGCCCGCGGTGCCCGCGGCCCGACGGCGCCGGTCACCAGGGGCCGTACAGCTCCTCCGCGGTCCGCGAGACCGCCGCGCAGAGGTCCGCGAGGCCGACGCCGAGCTCGGCCGCCACGGCCCGCGCGGTCGCCGCGACGAGGTAGGGCGCGTTGGGGCGGCCCCGGTGCGGGTGGGGCGCGAGGTACGGCGCGTCGGACTCCAGCAGCAGCCGCGACAGCGGCACCTCGTGCAGCGCCGCCCGCAGCGCGTGGGCCGAGGAGAACGTCACCGAGCCGGCGAACGACAGGTACCAGCCGCGGGCGACGCAGCGCCGGGCGAGCTCGGCGTCGCCGGAGAAGCAGTGGAACACCGTGCGCTCGGGGGCGCCGTCGCGCTCGAGCACCTCGAGGACGGCGGCGTGCGCGTCGCGGTCGTGGATCTGCAGCGGCAGGCCGAGCTCCTTGGCGAGCGCGACGTGCGCGCGGAACGCCTCGACCTGGACCGCGCGCCCGCGCTCGCCCGCGCGGAAGTGGTCCAGCCCGGTCTCGCCGATCGCCCGGACCCGGGGCTCGGCGCGCGCCGCCGCCGCGACGGCCGCGACCGCCTCGTCGAGCGGGACCTCGTGGTGCGGGCGCGGGTCCGGGTCGAGCCCGTCCGGGGCGACCTCGCGCACCCCCGCGTGCAGCACCGCCTCGTTCGGGTGGATCGCGACGGCGCCGAGCACCGCCGGGTGCGCGCGGACCGCGTCGACGGTCCAGCCGATCGACGGCAGGTCGCAGCCCACGGTGAGCACGCGGTCCACGCCCGCGCGCGCGGCCCGGGCGAGGTGGTCGGCGACCGCCAGGGGCGCGGGCGACCCGGCGCCGTCGGGCGCGCTTGCGTCCGGCGCGCGACGCCAGCCCGCGGCGTCGGTCTCCGCGAGCACCGCGTCGAGGTGCGTGTGGTGGTCGGGGACGGGGTGCGGCAGCGGATCCGGGTCGTCGGGCCAGCCCGCGTCCCGCGGGCGCCGGGCCACTCAGCCCTCCCCGGCGGGGCCCCGCAGCCGGTCGAGCTCGGCCTCGACGACGGACTCGTCGAGCTTGGCGAACACCGGCGTCGGCCTGGCGATCGGCGTCCCGACGACGACGGGCCGCGACTCCCAGCGCGGCGTCGCCGAGTAGTCGCCCGTGATGACCGGGTAGGTCTCCAGGCCGGCCCCGTGGCCCGGGTCGAGCTCGGTGACGTGCTCCACCCGCGGCATCGGCATGAACTCGCCCTCGCCGCCGAGCACCCGGTGCACCTGGTTCGCCGAGTGCGGCAGGAACGGCGCGAGGATCGTGTTGCAGTCGCTCACGCACTGCGCCGCGACGTGCAGCACGGTGCCGAGCCGCTCGCGCTGCGACGGGTCCTTCATCTTGTAGGGCTCCGTCGCCGAGAGGTACTTGTTCACCTCGCCGACGACGCGCATCGCCTCGGCGATCGCGGCGCGCTGGCGGTGCCGCGCGACGAGGCCGCCGACGGTGTCGAACCCGGCGCGCACGGTCGCCAGGATCTCGGTGTCCACCGGCTCGAGCGGGCCCGCGGCGGGGATCGCGCCGAAGCTCTTGTGGATCATCGCCGCGGTGCGGTTGACCAAGTTGCCCCAGCCCGCGACGAGCTCGGAGTTGGTGCGCTGGACGAACTCCGACCACGTGAAGTCCGAGTCCGAGGTCTCCGGGCCGGCCGCGCAGATGAAGTAGCGCAGCGCGTCCGGCTGGTAGCGGGCGAGCACGTCGCCGACGTAGATGACCACGCCGCGCGACGACGAGAACTGCTTGCCCTCCATGGTGAGGAACTCGCTCGAGACCACCTCGGTGGGCAGGTTGAGCACGCCGTACTCGCCGGGCTCGCCGCCCCGCTCCCCCTGGCCGTTGTAGGCGAGCAGCTCGGCGGGCCAGATCTGGGAGTGGAAGACGATGTTGTCCTTGCCCATGAAGTAGTACGACCGCGCCCCCGGGTCGTTCCACCACTCGCGCCAGCGCTCCGGCTCGCCCAGGCGGCGGGCCCACTCGATGCTCGCCGACAGGTAGCCGATGACGGCGTCGAACCACACGTACAGCCGCTTGGTCGGCTGGTCGCGCCACCCGTCGAGCGGCACGGGGATGCCCCAGTCGATGTCGCGCGTCATCGCGCGCGGGCGGATGTCCTCGAGCAGGTTCTGGCTGAACTTGATGACGTTCGGCCGCCACAGCCCGGTCGCCGCGCGTCCCTCGAGCCACGTGCCGAGCGCCTCGGCGAGCGCGGGCAGGTCGAGGAAGAAGTGCTGCGTCTCGACGAACGTCGGCGTCTCGCCGTTGATCCGGCTGCGGGGCTCGATGAGGTCCGTCGGGTCGAGCTGGTTGCCGCAGTTGTCGCACTGGTCGCCGCGGGCCTCGCCGTACCCGCAGATGGGACACGTGCCCTCGATGTAGCGGTCCGGGAGCGTGCGCCCGGTCGACGGGCTGATCGCCGCCTGCGTCGTGCGCTCGACCATGTAGCCGTTGCGGTGGACCGTGGTGAAGAGCTCCTGCACGGTCCGGTAGTGGTTGCCCGTCGTCGTGCGCGTGAACAGGTCGTAGGACAGGCCGAGGTCGACGAGGTCCTTGACGATGACCGCGTTGTTCTTGTCCGCGAGCTCCTTCGCGGACACGCCCTCCTTGTCCGCCTGGACGAGGATCGGCGTCCCGTGCTCGTCCGTGCCGGACACCATGAGGACGTCGTGGCCCGCCATCCGCATGTACCTGCTGAAGACGTCGGAGGGGACGCCGAAGCCGGCGACGTGTCCGATGTGGCGGGGGCCGTTGGCGTAGGGCCAGGCGACCGCCGAGAGGATGTGGGCCATGGGCACCGATCCTAGTGAGCGCCCGGCATCGGCCCCGGTCAGGGCGGCAGGAGGCGCACGAGGCGGTCGTCGCCCTCGCGCGGGTCGCCGCGCCCGTCGGTGTTGTTCGTGAGCAGCCACAGGGCGCCGTCGGGCCCGATCGCCGCCGCGCGCAGGCGGCCCAGCTCGCCCACGAGGACGGCGCGCGGCGTGCCGACGCCGTCCGCGGTGAGCGGCACCACCCACAGCCGCCGGCCGCGCAGGGCCGCGACGTAGACGGCCTCGCCCACCGCGATCCCGCTCGGCGAGGCCTCGTCGGTGGCCCACGTCGCGACCGGCTCGACGTACCGGCCGCCGACGCCCGTGCCCTCGACCCGGGGCCAGCCGTAGTTGCCGCCGGGCGTGATGACGTTGAGCTCGTCCCACGTGTCCTGGCCGAACTCGCTGGCGATCATCCGCCCGTCCGCGGCCCAGCCGATGCCCTGCACGTTGCGGTGGCCGAGGCTCCACACCGGGCTGCCCTCGACCGGGTTGCCGGGGGCGGGCGCGCCGTCGGGCGCCAGGCGCAGGATCTTGCCGCCGAGCGAGCCCGGGTCCTGCGACGTCGGCCGGTCCCCGGCGTCGCCGGTCGTCACGTAGAGCATCCCGTCCGGGCCGAACGCCAGCCGCCCGCCGTTGTGGTAGCCGGCCGCCGGGATGCCGGTGAGCAGCGGCTCGAGCGGCCCGAGCGTGCCGGCGACCGGGTCGAGCGGCGCGCGCACCACCTCGTTGCCCCGGCGGGTGGTCCGGTACAGGTAGACGAGGTGGTCGGTGTCGAACGTCGGCGCGACCGCGACGCCGAGCAGGCCGCCCTCGCCGCCGGTGCGGGTGCCCTCGGCGAGCGCCTCCGCGCCGGGCCCGGTCAGGACGCGGGCGCCCGTGTCGTCGTAGAGCACGACGGCGGCGCGGTCGCGCAGCGTGAGGAGCACCGCGCCGGAGGGCAGGAACGCCAGGCCCCACGGCGCGTGCAGGCCGGTGAGCACGGCCGTCGGCGTCGCCGTCGCCGCGGGCAGGTCGGGCGCCCGGCCGCCGGGCGGCGTCGGGCTCGGGCTCGGGGTCGGCGGCGCGCCGCGGGTCGCCTCGGGCTCGGGCCGCGCGGTGACCACGGTCGGCGTCGGCGCGGGACCGGGCCCGGCGCACCCGGCGAGCAGGCCGAGCCCGACGGCGGCCGCCACCGCCGCGCGGGCCCCCCTCGCGATCATGCGACACACCCTCGCCCGGCCCGGCCGGGGGCGCAATCGGTCGTCTCGCCCCATGTCGCGCGAACCGACATACCCTCGTGGCATGGACACCTCGCCGACCACCGACCGCCGCAGGGCCCTGCTCGTCGTCGACGTGCAGCCCACCTTCTGCGAGGGCGGCGCGCTCCCGGTGGCGGGCGGGAACGCCGTCGCCGAGGCGATCGCCCGGTTCGCCGCCGAGTGCCGCGACGCGTACGCGCTCGTCGCGACCACGCAGGACTGGCACATCGACCCGGGGCCGCACTTCAGCGACACCCCGGACTACGTGGACACGTGGCCGCCGCACGGCGTCGCGGGCACGCCCGAGGCCGAGCTGCACCCGGCCCTCGCCGACCTGCGGCCCGACGCGAGCGTCCGCAAGGGCGCCTACCAGGCCGCCTACTCGGGCTTCGAGGGCACCGACGAGGCGGGCCGTGACCTCGCCACGATCCTGCGCGAGGCGGGCATCACCGACGTCGACGTCGTCGGCATCGCCGAGTCGCACTGCGTGCGGGCCACGGCCCTCGACGCGCTCGGGATGGGACTGCGCACGCGCGTGCTCACCGACCTCACCGTGCCGGTCTCGCCCGAGCTCGGGGCGGCCGCACGCGAGGAGATGGCCGCCGCGGGCGTCGAGCTCGTCCCCTCCGCCGAGGCCGCCTGAGTCAGCCGCGCCGGCGGGCGAGCGCGCCCTCGTACAGCGCGCGCTTGGCCGCGCCGGTCGCCGCCGCGACGGCGGCCGCCGCGTCCTTGAGGCGCTCGCCCGCGTCCGCGCGGGCCAGCACCTCGGCGACGAGGTCGTCCACCGCGGGCGGTCCCTGGTCGGGCGCCCCGCCGACGACGACGGCGACCTCCCCCCGCACGTGCCCGTCCGCCGCCCAGGCCGCGAGCTCGCCGAGGGTGCCGCGCCGGACCTCCTCATAGGTCTTCGTCAGCTCGCGGCAGACGGCGGCCGGCCGGTCGGCGCCGAGGCCCTCCGCGAGCGCGGCGAGGGCCGGCGCGAGGCGGTGCGGCGCCTCGAAGAAGACCATGGTCCGCCGCTCGCCCGCGAGCGCGGCGACCGCCCGGGCCCGCTCCCCCGCCCGGCGCGGCAGGAAGCCCTCGAACGTGAACCGGTCGGTGGGCAGCCCCGACACGGCGAGCGCGGCCAGCACGGCGCTCGGCCCGGGCACGACCGTGACCGTCAGCCCCTCGGCCGCCGCCGCCCGCACGAGCGCGAAGCCCGGGTCGGAGACCGCCGGCATCCCGGCGTCGGACACGACGAGCACGGTCCCGCCGTCGCGGACGACGGCGAGCAGCTCCTCGACGCGCTCGGCCTCGTTGTGCTCGTGGTGGCTCACGACGCGGCGCGGGCTCACCCCCAGCCGCCGCGCGAGCGCGAGCAGGCGCCGGGTGTCCTCGGCGGCGACGACGTCGGCCTCCGCGAGCGCCGCGACGAGCCGGGGCGACGCGTCCGCGACGTTGCCGATGGGCGTGGCCGCCAGCACGACGCGCCCGGAGCTCATGCGCGCCAGGCTAGCCCTCGGCGGGGCCCGCCCCGGCCCTACGATGACCCGCGTGACCACCGCCGCGACGCCGAGCCCCCCGGCGCCGGCGGCCCCCCGGCGCCCGCTCGCGTGGCTCGAGCGGGCGAACGGCTGGCCGGTGACGCTGGCGGTGACCGCTGTCGCGGCGGCCCTGCGGCTGCCGAACCTGCACCGGCCGTTCCCGCTGGTCTTCGACGAGACGTACTACGTCAAGGACGGCTGGACGCTCGTCACGCTCGGCTACGAGGCGCAGTGGCCGGAGGAGCCCAACCCCGACTTCGAGGCCGGGTTCACCTACTCGTTCCTGGAGAAGCCGGCGTTCGTCGTGCACCCCCAGGTCGGCAAGTGGGTGATCGGGCTCGGCATGCGGCTCCTGGGTGCGGACGACCGCGTCGGCTGGCGGATCGGGACGGCGCTCGCGGGCGTGCTCATGGTGCTGCTCGTCGTCCGCGCGGGCCGGCGCCTCCTGCGCTCGACGGCGCTGGGCGCGCTCGCCGGGCTGCTCGTGGCGCTCGACGGGCTCGGCATCACGATGTCCCGCACCGCGCTGCTCGACGGGATCATGGCGATGCTCGTCGTCGCGGGCTTCGCGGCGCTCCTCGTCGACCGGGACCAGGCGGCCGCGACCCTCGCCGCGCGCCTGCGACCACCCGGCACCCGAGCGGAGCCCGACGCCGACCCCGCCCCGGCCCCCGACGCCGCCCCGGCCCCCGACGTCGGCGGCGGCCTGGGCCCGGGACTCGGCCGGCGGCCGTGGCGCCTCTGGGCGGGCGTCCTGCTCGGCCTCGCCGTCGGCACCAAGTGGTCGGCGCTGTGGTTCCTCGCCGCGTTCGGCCTCCTCTCGGTGGGCTGGGACGCGGCGGCACGGTACCGGGCGGGCCTCCGGCGCTGGTGGCAGGGCGCCCTGCTGCGCGACGCGCCCGCCGCGTTCGCCTCGCTCGTCGGCGTGGCGGCGGCCGTGTACGCCGCGTCGTGGGCGTCGTGGTTCGCCACGCCCGGCTCGTACGGCCGCGGGTGGGCCGCCGGGCGCCCCGGCGGCACGGCGTTCACGGACGCCATCGCGTCGTGGTGGCACTACCACGGCCAGATGTGGCACTTCCACACGACGCTCACCGCCGAGCACAACTACCGGTCGAACCCCCTGGGCTGGCTCCTGCAGCTGCGGCCGACCTCGTTCTACTACCAGTCGCCCGAGCCGCCCGAGCAGCTGTGCGGCGCCGAGCGCTGCAGCCAGGCGATCACGTCGCTCGGCAACCCGTTCATCTGGTGGTTCGGCGTGGCCGCGCTCGTCGCCGCCGTCTGGCTGCTGCTGCGCCGGCGCACGACGACGCCGCTCGCCCCGGTCGTCGCGATCGCGGCGGGCTGGCTGCCGTGGCTGGCGTACCCGGACCGCTCGATCTTCACGTTCTACGCGGTGGCCCTCCTGCCGTTCGTCGCCCTCGTCCTCGCCTGGGCGGCGGGCGCGCTGTGGCACTGGTCGCGCGACGACGAGGTGCGCCGACGGTGGGTGGTGACGGGCCTCGTCACCGCGGGCGTGCTCGTCGTCGCGGCGACGGTGTTCTTCCTGCCCGTGTGGACGGCGGAGACGATCCCCTTCCGGCAGTGGCAGCTGCGCCAGTGGCTGCCCAGCTGGGTGTAGGCCTCAGGTCTCGAGGCCGGGCCGGTACCAGGGCACGCCGGCGAGGTCCCAGCGCGCGGTGAGGCCGCGCAGCCGCCGCTCGAAGTCGGGCCATCCCCGCCGCTCCGGCGCGGACCACGCGACCTCGGCGATCGCGGCGAGCCGCGGGAGCAGCAGCCAGAACAGGTCGCGCGGCGTGGCCACGGTCTCCGTCCAGATGGCCGCCTCGACCCCGACGACGTCCTCGTCGGGCAGCGCGAGAACGTCGGCGGGCTCCCACTCGTAGCAGGCGCGCAGCCCGATCCGGCCGGACCACTCGCTGCCCACGGGGCACTCGCGGTCGTACCGCGTGTCGAGGTACGCGCGCCCCGCCGGGGAGAGCAGCACCCGGGCGCCGTCGCGGACCGCCGCCAGCACGGCGTCGGGCGCCGTCTGCTCGTCCCAGTACTGCACGATCGACCCGGCCGGCAGGCGGGCGCGCGCGGCCTCCTGCCACGCGACGACGGTCTTGCCGGCCCCGACGACGACGCCGGCCGCGTGCCCGACGAGCTGGTCGTACTCGGCCGCGTGCATGGTCAGCGCCTCGTCGCCGCCGATGTGCACGTAGGGCCCCGGGGTCACCGCCGCGACGTCGCCGAGGACGTCGGTGAGGAAGGGCAGCGTGTCGGCGACCTCGGCGTGCAGCCGGGAGAAGCCGACGCCGACGCCCGTGTAGGGCGGCCGGGGCTCGCCCGACGGCGTGAGGCTGCCGTAGGCGTGCAGCGCGGCGTTGACGTGCCCGGGCACGTCGATCTCGGGCACGACCGTCACGCCGTGCGCGGCGGCGAACACGACGAGCGCCGCGTACTCCGGGCGGGACAGGAAGCCGCCCGGGTCGCCGCCGACGGAGGTCGCCGCGGCGACCTCGGTGAGCCGCGGCCGCGAGGGCGTCTCGATGCGCCAGCCCTGGTCGTCGGTGAGGTGCAGGTGCAGGGTGTTCATCCGCAGCGAGGCGAGGAGCAGGACGACGTCGCGCAGCGTCTCGGGCGCGAACCAGTGCCGCGCGACGTCGAGGCACAGCCCGCGCCACGCGAACCGCGGGTGGTCGAGCACCGCGCAGGACGGCACCGCGAGGCCGCCCTGCACGGGCACGGCGACCTGGTCGAGCGCGGCCAGCCCCCGCAGGAGGCCGACCGGCTCGGCGGCCGTCACGACGACGCGCGCGTGGTCGACCTCGACCCGGTAGGCCTCGGCGGCGAGGTCCGGGGCGAGCCCGGGCGGCAGGGGGAGGTCGCCCGACTCGGCGAGGCGCAGGACGACGGCCCCGGGCTCGCCGTCGTCCCGGTGCCCCACGGGGACGGGACCGCCCGCGGCCCGCCCGATCCGGTGGGCGAGCAGCACCGCCGCGCAGACGGCCTCGGGCTCCTCGGCGACGACGACCCGCGTCGTGGCGTCCACGAGGAAGGGGCGCCCTGCGCGCCGCTCCCCCCGCACCGGTGCGGGGAGGATGGGGACACCAGCCACGAGCCCGCCCTCCAGCCGAGCCCCCTGCTCGGCGCCAGGCTAGCGAGCCGCCGGTCCGCGCGGGTGCCCGGAAACGACGACGTCCCGCGACACCCGGTCGCGGGACGTGGCCCTGGTGGAGCTGAGGGGATTCGAACCCCTGACCTTCTCATTGCGAACGAGACGCGCTACCAACTGCGCCACAGCCCCGTGAAGCGGGAACCAGGGTAGCACCAGCGCGGCGGGTGCTCCGAACCGCGACGCGGTGCCGGCCGGGACTCGCGGACGGTCCGCTCAGGCCCCCGCGGCGCGGCGCCGGGCGAGCACCGCGTCGAGGTCGAACGCCGCCGCGGCGGGCTCGGCCGGGGCCCCGGCGTCGGCGTCCGCGGCCGTCTCGGCGACGGGCCGCTCGTCGAGCACGAGGGGCGCGGGCTCCGGCCGCCGCACGGCCGGCTTGAGCGCGTACGCGGGCCGCGGCACGGGGACGGGCTCCCAGGTCGGCCCGTCGTCGGCGGCGTCGGCTGTCTCGTCGGTCTCGTCGACGGCCTCCCCGACGGGCGGGACGGGCACCTCCTCCAGCTCGGCCGCGACCCGGGCGAGGACCTCCGTGGTCGCGTCCGAGGGCCGCCGGGCGTGCCCGACGGCGGTGGGCTCGCGGGTGGAGCGCGGCGTCGCCGCCCGCTGCGGCGCCCCCGCCGCCCACGCGGCGTCGGCCCGCCGACCCGCGATCACGGCGCGGCGGCCGAGGACGAGCACGGACGCGAGCAGGACGGACGGCGCGACCCCGGCGGCGAGCAGCGCCCCGCCCGCGACGGCGACCCAGCCGGCCGCCGTCGCCACGAGGAGCAGGCCGGCGAGGACGGCGCGGCGCCGGGCCGCGGCGCGCCGGCGGGCGAGGTAGGCCGCGCGGGCGGCGCGCTCCGCCGCGGTCCGTCGTACGGCGTCGGCCAGGAGCCTGTCGGCTGGCCGGTGCGGCCGGTCCACTGCGCCACCTCCTCGTCGCGGCGGGTGCAGGAGCACCCGCCCTCCCGAAGCGGCGTCCTGCCGCTCGGGCCGTGCGCCCGGTCCCGCGGCGACCCGCACCACCCGCAGCCGCTCGGAGAACCTGTCGTCGGTCCGGCTCTCCGCGAGCTGTTGGCGGTACCGCAGCCGGTGCGGCACCAGGTATGCGATCCACAGGGCCGCCATGGCCACCAGGAGGAGGCCGGCGGTCTGGCTCACGTCACGACGGTAGGTGGCGGCGCGGGCGGGTCGGTGGACCGCGTGCGGCGTGTCTTGCCCGATGCGCGCCCGGGCGCCGGCGGCGGCGCACCGGCGGCCCGGGCGGCCCGCCAGCGGGCGACGAGCCCGTCCGGGACCTCCTCCGCGGTGACCGCGAACGTGCGGTGGTCGCGCCACTCGCCCTGGATGTGCAGGTACCGCTCGCGCAGGCCCTCCTCGCGGAGCCCGAGCTTGGCGACGACGCGCAGGCTCGCCGCGTTCTCCGGCCGGATGGCGACCTCCACCCGGTGCAGGCCGACCGGGCCGAGGCAGTGGTCGACGGCGAGCGCGACGGCGGTCGGCGCGATGCCGCGCCCCGCGACGTGCTCGCTCACCCAGTACCCGACGCTCGCCGAGCACAGGGAGCCGCGCACGATCGTGGCGACCGTGAGCTGGCCGACGAGCTCGCCCCGGTACTCGATCGCGAACGGAAGGCACTGCCCCTGGCGGGCGAGGCGGCGCAGGTTGCGCACGTACGCGCCGAAGGTGGGCGCCGGCCCGCGCGGCGGCTCCGGGGACGTCGCCTCCCAGGGCCGCAGCCACACCTCGTTCCGCGCGCGCAGGGCGAGCCAGGCCGGCCCGTCGGCCCGGCGCAGCGGCCGCAGGACGACGTCGTCCTCGCGCAGGACCGCCGGCCAGCCCCGCGCCATCAGGGCTCCAGGACCACGCAGGGCACGACGTCGCCGGCGTGGACCGTCGTCGTCTCCTCCGGGACGACGACGAGCGCGTTCGCCCGGGCGAGCGCGGCGAGCGACGGCGCGTCCGGGTCGAGGGCGGTCACCGTGTACCCCTCCGCCGGGCTCCCGACGACGGACGCCGGCACGGCCTGGGTGAGCCCGGCCGGGGAGGCCCACGGGTGGGTGACCGCCGCCCGGACCGACGGGCGGAAGACGGTCCGCCGGCCCGCCATCGTGCGCAGCGCGGGCCGCAGGAAGAGCTCGAAGGCGACGAGCGCCGCCACGGGGTGGCCGGGGATCCCGGCGACGAGCACGCGCGCGTCGGCGCCGTCGCCCGCCGCGTGGCCGAACGCCATCCGGCCGCCCGGGGTGAGGGCGAGCTGGTCGATGCGGACGTCGGGCAGCCCGGCCAGCACGTCCCCCACCGTGTCGAACGGGCCGGCCGAGAGGCCGCCCACGAGGAGCAGGAGGTCGGCGCGGACGAGCTGGTCGGCGACGACCTCGCGGAGCTCGGCCCGGTCGTCGGCGACGGGCCCCACGCGGACCGCGCTGGCCCCAGCCTCCCGGGCGGCCGCGACGAGGGCCTGGGCGTCGGCGTCGTGCACGCCGCCGTCGGGCAGGCGGCGGCCGGGCTCGACCAGCTCGTCCCCGACGGTGACGACGACGACGCGGGGCGTGGGGTGCACCCACAGCCGGCTGCAGCCGACGGCCGCCGCGAGGGCGAGGTGCCGGGGACCGACGCGGGTGCCCGCGGCGAGCACCGTGGCGCCCGCGCGCGCGTCCTGCCCCGCCCGGCGGATCCCCGCCCCGGGGTCGACGCCCGCGCGGACCTGCACGTGCGCGCGGCCGCGGTCCGTCTGCTCGAGCGGGACCACCGTGTCCGCGCCGAGGGGCAGCGGCGCGCCCGCGGCCACGAGCACGGCCGTCCCGGGCACGTGCCGCACCGGTCCGGCGCCGACGGGCGCGTCGTCGACCACCGGCAGCCGCGCCTCCTGCCAGGGCGGCGCGTCGGCCCCGCGCACCGCGTAGCCGTCGTACGCGGCGAGGTCGAGCGCCGGCACGTCGCGCTCCGCCACGACGTCGCGCGCGAGGACGCAGCCGTCGGCGTCCGCGAGCACGACGTCGAGGGGGGCCATGGGCGCGGCCGCCGCGAGGACCGCCGAGAGCTGGTCGGCGACGGACCTCATCGCCCCTCCGCCGGGCCGCGTGCGGTCACTGCCAGCTGTCCACGTACTCCACGAGCCAGTCGCGGAAGTCCTCGCCGAGGTCGGGGCGCTCGCAGGCGATCTGCACGACGGCCTTGAGGTAGTCGAGCCGGTCGCCCGTGTCGTACCGCCGCCCGCGGAACACCACGCCGTGCACGCCCCCGCCCTGCTCGGCGGGCATCTCCGCGAGCGTGGCGAGCGCATCCGTCAGCTGGATCTCGCCCGCGCGGCCCGGCCCGGTGTGCTCGAGGACGCCGAAGACCGCCGGGTGCAGCACGTAGCGGCCGATGACGGCGAGGTTGCTCGGCGCGCGCGCCGGGTCCGGCTTCTCCACCAGCCCGGTGACGCGGACGTGCCGCGGGTCCTCGCCGGGGAGCGGCTCGACCGCGGCGCAGCCGTACGCCTCGACCTGGTCGGGCTCGACCTCGAGCAGCGCCACGACCGACCCGCCCGTGCGGGCCTGCAGCTCGATCATCTCGGGCAGCAGGGGGTCGCGCTCGTCGATGAGGTCGTCGCCGAGGAGGACGGCGAACGGCTCGTCGCCCACGTGGTACCGCGCGCACAGCACCGCGTGGCCAAGGCCCTTCGGCGGCTGGCCCTGCCGCACGAAGTGGACGTTGCCGAGCTCGGTCGCGCGCCGCACCTGCGCGAGGCGGTACTCGTCGCCCTTGGCCTCGAGGATCGCCTCGAGCTCCGGCACGGCGTCGAAGTGGTCGTCGAGGCTGCGCTTCGACCGGCCCGTGATCATGAGGATGTCCGCCAGGCCCGCCCGGACGGCCTCCTCCACCACGTACTGGATCGCCGGCTTGTCGACGATCGGCAGCATCTCCTTGGGCGTCGACTTCGTCGCCGGGAGGAATCGCGTGCCCAGGCCCGCTGCGGGGATGACGGCTTTGCGGATGCTCATGCCTGGCAGGCTAGCGCCGCCGCCACCCCGGGGCCGCCCTTCCCGGCCAACTCGCGGCTCGGCGCGCCCGGCGCGCGGGCCCCGGGGTGGTTACCGACGAGTTCTTTGCCATGATGTGACCATGCGCAGGTCCGCCCAGCCGTACCCCCCGCACGTGCCTGGGTTGGAGGTCACCGACCTCAAGGAGCAGCTGCGCCGGGCCATCCGGGCGGAGCGGGCCCGCCGCAGCCCGCGCGCGCTCGCGGCCGCCGCGGAGGACCTGGCGCGCGTCGTCACCGAGATCCCCGCGGTCGCGACGGCGGACTGCCTCGCCGCGTACGTCGCCCGGCCGACCGAGCCGCCCACGATGCCGCTCCTCGAGCGCCTCGCCGCGCGGGGCGCCCGGATCCTCCTGCCGGTGCTGGGCGCCGGCCTGCGCCGCGACTGGGCGTGGTACCGCGGCAGCGCCGACCTCCAGGTGCGCGCGCCGGGCCGACCCGCCGAGCCCGCCGGCCCCACGCTCGGCCCCGACGCCGTCGCCGAGGCCCAGGCGATCATCGCCCCCGCCCTCGCGGTCGACACCGCCGGCGGACGGCTCGGGCAGGGCGGCGGCTGGTACGACCGCGTGCTGCGCCACGCGCCCGCGAGCGCCGTCGTCATCGCCCTGGTCTTCGAGGAGGAGCTCTACGACGCCGAGGAGCGCCCCCTGCCGCGCGAGCCGCACGACCGCGCGGTGGACATCGTCGCGACGCCGTCGGGGTGGCGGTGGCTCAGGGAGCCGGACGAAGGGTGAGCTCGCGGGACGCCGCGTCCCGCACCGCCTCGCGCGAGAACGGCCACGGGAAGGTGTCGCCCCGCGCCCAGGCGGCGAACTGGTCGGTGTAGTGCACGCTGCCGGGGTGCCCGGACGTGCCCGTGGACGCCACCCACGTCGACGCGTCCGGGGCGCCGAGGTCGACGACCATGCGCATCGCCGGGCCCGCGGTCACCTCGAACGAGCCCGAGGCGGCGTCCCACGCCATCGCGTTGACGATCGAGGAGCCGCCCGGCACGGCCAGCGGCCGCGGGTTGACGAGCTCGCGCACGGGCGCGGGCACGGACGGCCCGCCGAGCACCGCGTGCTGCGGCGCGGCGACGTGCAGGCGGCCCCACTGCCACGCGGTGGCGTCCTTGCCGAGCTGCACGGTCAGCTCGAGCCGCGCCGTCTCGAGCGCGCGCGCGAGCAGCTCGTCCCGGCTCTCGACGACGTTGACCGTCCGCCGGTCGTCCCACCAGGGGCTGTCCGGCTCGTCGAGCAGCCCGACGACGACCTGCAGCCACCGGCTCCCGCCGTCGGGCCACGCGGCCTCGGGCAGGTCGTCCTGGAACGTCAGCTCCAGCAGCGTGGACCACACGGCCGCGAAGTACGCCGCGGCGGCCGAGTCCGCCGTCATCCGGCGGTCCCAGTCCCGCAGGAGGTCGACGGCCTCCTTGGTGAACGCGTCGACGGGCGCGCCGAGCAGCGCCGGCACGAGCGCCTCCGCGAACGGGCTCCAGCTGTCCAGCTGGATCGCGGCGGTGACCTCGGCGTCGATCGGCACGCCGTCCGCGATCGCCTCGTCGAGGAGGGTGCGGATGCGCTGGGAGCGGAACCCGTAGTCCCAGTCGACGCCGAGGAACGGGCTCGTGCCCTGCGGGGTCACCGCCTGGTTCGCCGCGACGACGTAGCCCTCGGGCGGGTCGAGCGCGCGGGGCAGGTCCTCGGGCGGCACGAACCCCGCCCAGTCGTAGCGGGAGTCCCACCCGGGCCGCGGCCACGTGCCGTCCGACGGCACGGGTCCGTCCACGACCCGCGACCGCAGCGGGATCAGCCCGGGCGCCTGGTAGCCGATGTGCCCGTCCGCCGTCGCGAAGACGATGTTCTGCGCGGGCACGGCGAACAGCGCGGCGGCGGCCGCGACGTCGTCGGCGTCGGCGGCGGTGTTGAGGGCGAAGACGGCGTCGGCCGTGCGGCCGGGCTGCAGCGCGGTCCAGCCGAGGGCGACCTCCGTGCCGGGCCGCGGGCTCGCCGGCGTCGGCGACCCGGCGAGCGAGCGGATGTCGAGGACCTCCGAGACGAGCGGCCCGTGCACCGTCGAGCGGACCTCGATCTCGACGGGGTCGGCGCCGTTCACCTCGATCGTCTCGGTGCGAACGTCGAGCGGGACCTGCTCGCCGTCGCGCAGGTACGTGCCCGCCTCGGCGTCCACCCGCTCGAGGAAGAAGTCCGTGACGTCGGCGCCCATGTTCGTCAGGCCCCAGGCGAGGTCGGCGTTGCGGCCGATGATGACGCCCGGGAAGCCCGCGAACGTGAAGCCGGCCACGTCGAACGGGCAGCGCGGGCCGACGTCGGTGCAGCGCAGCCCCATCTGCATGAAGATGCCGGGCGCCGACAGCGACAGGTGCGGGTCGTTGGCGAGCAGGGGCGCGCCGCTCGCGGTGTGCTCGCCCGACACGGCCCACGAGTTCGACCCGACGCCGTCGCCCTCGCCGACGAGCGTGGGCACCGCGTCGAGCGCCGCGGCGGCCGAGGCCAGCGCCCGCTCGAGGTCCGGGGTGTCCAGGGCGGCCGCCTGCACGGCGCGCGCCTCCGTGGCGTCCGCGTCGACGACGGCGGACACCGGCTCGGCGGGCGCGACGATCGGCGTGTGCTCGTCCTGCGGGTAGCGCGGGAAGAGCTGCTCGACGGTGGCGACGTCGCGGACGGTCGCGTAGGCGAGGCCCCGCGCGAGCTCCTCGTCGTAGTTGGCGCGCAGGTCCCAGGCCATCGCCTTGAGCCAGGCGAGCGAGTCGACCGGGTCCCACGGCTCGGGCTCGCCGACGTCGACCTGCAGGCCCAGCACGGTGTACTCGAACGCGAGCCCCTGGCTCCCGTGGTCGGCGAGGTAGGCGTTGACGCCGTCGGCGTACGCCTCGAGGTAGCGGCGGGTCGCCGGGTCGAGCAGCGACCACTCCTCCTCCGCCACGCGGCGCCAGCCGAACGTGCGGATGACGCGGTCGGCGGCGAGGGCGTCCTCGTTCTCGCCGACGAGTTCGGACAGGCGGCCGGCCGTCACGTGCCGCCGGTAGTCCATCTCGAAGAACCGGTCCTGCGCGTGGACGTAGCCCTGCGCCGCGAAGAGGTCCTCCGCGGTCGAGGCCTCGATCGTGGGGACGCCGCGCGCGTCGCGGAGCACCCGCACCTCGTCCTCGAGGCCGGGGACCTGGACGGTGCCCGCGTGGTCGGGCAGGGGGCGCCGGACGACGGCCGCGGCCACCGCGACCACCGCGGCTAGCGCGAGGACGGCGGCGAGGGCCACGACGAGCAGGGCACGGAGCGCGCGGCTTCGGGGCACGCCTTGGAGGGTAGTCGTTCGCCCCTGCCCGGTCCCGGCGGCGCCGCCGGGCGGGAATGCACGGGGGCGGCCGAGCGTCGTACAGTTGGCACTCAGCTGGGCCGAGTGCCAGGCGAGCGCCGCCGTGGCGCCGCCCGAGGCGACCTGGGAGGGACCGTGCCGACGTACTCCTACGCGTGCACCGCGTGCGGGCACCGCTTCGACGCGCAGCAGTCGTTCGAGGACCCGGCGCTCACCGAGTGCCCCGAGTGCGCCGGCCGCCTGCGCAAGCTCTTCTCCGCCGTCGGCGTCGTGTTCAAGGGGTCGGGCTTCTACCGGACCGACTCGCGGTCCAACGGCTCCATCCCCGCGGGCCGCAAGGCCGAGCCGGCCGCGAGCGGCAGCGGGTCGTCCTCGGGCTCGTCGAGCTCGTCCTCGGCCTCGACCTCGACGTCGTCCTCGTCCTCCTCGTCGGCGGCCGCCGCCTCCTGAGCGCGCCCGCCCGAGCCCCCTCCGGGACCGCCCTCCCGAGCCGGCCCGTCCACCGGTCCCCGGCCGCCCGCCGCGTCCCCCGCACCGCCGGCCCGCGCGCCGACGTCGTGGCCGCCAGCCGTAGCGTCCCGGGGTGACGTTCGCCCTCGCGCTCCGCGTCCTGGCCTGGCGCCTGCGCCCGCTGCTGCTGGCGCTCGGCCTCGTGCTCGCGTGCGCCGCGGCCGCCCGGCTCGCCGCTCCGCCGCCCGGCCCGACGGCGGCCGTGGTCGTCGCCCGCGCGGACCTGGCCGCCGGGCACGCCCTCACCGCCGACGACCTGCGCACCGTCCGCCTGCCCTCGCGTCTCGCGCCCGGGGGCGCCGCCGCCGACCCCGGCGCCCTGGTGGGCGAGCACCTCGCCGTCGACGTGCCGCGCGGCCTGCCCGTCGTCGCCGCCCACCTCGCGGGCACGCGCTTCGCCCGGCCCGCGCCGCCGGGGACCGTCGCCGTCCCCGTCCACCTCGCCGACGACGCCGTCGCCGCCCTGCTGCGGCCCGGCGACCGCGTCGACCTCGTCGCGGGCGCCGACGCGTGGGCCCCCGACCCCCGGCCCGAGGTGCTCGCGGAGGCGGCGCTCGTGCTCGAGGTCCGGACCGGCACGGCCGAGCCGGCAGGCGGCCTCGCCCTCGGGCTCGCGGCGGCTGAGCCGGAGCCGCTCGTCGTCGTCGCCGTCCCGCCGGACGCCGGGCACCGGATCGCGGCGGCGGCCGCGGGAGCCGTCGGCGCGGTCCTCGTGCAAGGATCCTGAACGGCGGGCCCTCCGCCACCGTCGACAAGGGGGTCACCCATGCTGCAGGGCTTCAAGGACTTCATCGCCCGGGGCAACGCGATCGAGATGGCCGTCGGCATCGTGCTCGGCCTCGCGTTCACCGAGGTCGTCAACGCCGTCGTGGACGGGCTCATCACCCCGCTCATCGCCGCCATGGGTGGCGTGCCCGACCTCAGCGAGCTCTGGATGTTCGAGCTCAACGAGGCCGTGTTCTCGATCGGCGCGATCCTCGGCGCGATCATCAACTTCCTCATCGTCGCGGCGGCGCTCTACTTCGTCATCGTCATGCCGCTGAACAAGCTCGCCGAGCGGCGCAAGCAGGGCGTCGAGCCCGAGCCCGAGGCCCCGGCCGAGGACGTGCGCCTGCTCCAGGAGATCCGCGACCTGCTGGCGACGCGCCGGGAGATCTAGTCGCGGCCCCAGTGCGGGGGCACCTCGCGCCGCAGGCGCTCGTCGTCGTCCGGGTCGGGGCGCTCGCCCCAGCCCACGTCGCTGTCGTCGGGGCTGCGCGGCAGGACGGGGTCGTCCGCGCCCGGGCGCGTCTCGTGCGTGCCCGGGCGCACCACGCGCCGGTGCCTGCGCGGCCGGCCCTCGCCGGACGCGCCCGCGGTGCCGCTCACCGGGCCCGGCGGACCGCCGCGTCGACGGCCGCGTCGATGCGGGCGCCGCGGCGGCGCACCCCCAGCTCGGCGCGCAGCGCGGCGGCGAGCTCGGCGTCGTCGCGCGGCACGCCGTCGGAGGCGATCCAGGCGACGAGGTCGTCGAGCTGGTCGTCCGTGTAGGCCGCGATCGGCAGGCCGGGCTCGACGTCGGGCCGGGGGCCGCGCGGCCGGGCCGCGGGCACGTCCGCGCCGGCGTCGGTCGCCTCCACGGCCGACGGCGCGGCCACGACGGACGGCGCCGCGAGGGGCTCCGACGGCGAGGGCGCCGCCGGGTGTGCGGGCGCGGCGGGCGCGGCGGGCGCGGGGGGCGCGGGCACGGTCGGCACCGCCGCCTGCGTCGCGCGCCGCTCGTCGACCAGCCGCTGGTGCGCCTCGAGGACCGCGGCGCACACCGCCTCGGCCTCGGCCTGCGGGTCGAGGAACGCCGCCGCCGACCACACCTGGACGACCGTCCAGCCGAGCCGCTCGAGGCGCTGCGGCACCTGCCGGTCGCGGACGCGCACGCTCGGCTCGGCGATGTACGCGTCGTCGTCGGTGAGCACGGCGACGAGCATGCGGTCGGGCTCGTCCGGGTGGCCGACGACGAGCGGGACCCGGTACCCGTCGCCCGTGCCGTGGTCGACGTCGACGACGAGGCCCATGCGCCACAGACGCTCGGCGAGGTCGAGGACGAGGCGGTCGGGCTCCGCGCCCGGGCGGGGCGCCGGCCGGCCGGCGGAGCCCGCCGCCGACCGCCGCTCGGCGAGCCGCAGCAGGTCCACGAGCAGCGTGGCGCCCGGCGCCTTGAGCCGCTCGGGGTCGAGGTCGGCCGCGGTGAAGCAGCTGACCACGGTGAGCCGCTCGCGCACCGCGGTGAGCGCGTCGAGCAGGGCAGCGTCGCCGCCGTCCTCGCTCAGCACGCCGAACCGGTGCAGCACGCGCCCGTGCGGCGTCTTGCCGAAGCCGACGGAGAGCACGACGTGGTCGCGGACCAGGCCCTGCGTCGCCCCGACCGGGACCACGCAGAACGGCTCCGACCGGCCCGGGGCGACCAGCTGCGCGACGGCCGGGTCGGCCGCGGCCTGCGCGACGGCGTCGCGCACGCGGTCCGCGGTCACCGCCGAGCCCGTGACGACCGCCAGCGACGCGCCCGGCCGCGTGCGGGCGTGCTCGACGACGAGGTCGACGACGCGGTCCACCTCGGCCGCCGTGCCCTCGACCAGCCCGTTCTCCGCGGGCATCCCGGCGCCGTCGACGACCTCGAGGCGCACGAGCCCGGCGTCGGACGGGAGCGGGGTGGGGCGCAGCCGCTCGCCGTAGCCGTGCTCGGCGAGGAACGCGGTGAGCGCGGGGTCGCGCCGGGCGGCGTCGGCACGCAGGGCGATGCTCGGCAGCAGGCCCGACAGCGCCTCCAGCGCCGACCCGCGGGGGCAGCGCACGTCGCCGACGACGAGGACCTGGCGCCCGCGCGCGAGGGCCGGCACGACCTCCTCGAGCGGCAGGTGCCCGGCCGCGTCGAGGACGACGAGGTCCGCCTCGCGCCGCGGCGGCAGCAGGTGCGGGACGAGCATCGGCGAGGCGACGAGGCACGGGCGCAGGTGGCGGGCCACGTCGGGGCAGCGCTCGACCGCCTGGCGCAGCGTGCCGAACCGGCCCTCCACGACCTCGGCGAAGAGCTCCTGCGTCTGCGCGTCCGCCGCGCGCATCCGGGTGAGCACCGCGTCGCGCGCCGCGGCGTGCGCGAGAGCCGCGCGGTCGGCGAGGAAGCGCTCGTCGAGCGCGCGGAACTCGGCGACGAGCCGGGCCAGCGTGGCGCCGTCGTGGCCCGCGAGGGCCGGGTCCTCGGCGAGCAGCAGCTCGAAGACCGTGCTCCACCACGCCAGCTCGAGCTCCGCCGCCACGGCGCCCGCGGTGACCCGGCGGGCGGCGAGGTCGTCGAGGAGGTCGCCGAGGCCGCGCTGGCGCAGGCTGCGCAGGAGCGCGGTCCGCTCGGGCAGCGTGTCGAGGGCGGCGCGGTCGGCGAGCAGCCGCTCGAGCCGCCGCGTCAGCTCGTCCCAGGTCAGCGCCCCGAGGTCGCCGCCGGCGGGCGTGCCCTCGAGCACGGCCGCGAGCGCGTCCAGGTCCGCCCGCACCTCGCGGTGCTCGAGCTGGGTCGCCGCAAGGCCCTCGGGGATGCGCGGCCAGCCGCCGGCCGGGCAGTGCGCCCGCCACACCTCACGCTGCCGCTGCACCTCGAGCAACGCGCCGTGCAGGTCCTCGACCGGGCGACCCGGCCGCAGCATGTCCTTGGCCTGCTTGCGCAGGCGGCGGCGGTGCGCGCCGCTCATCTCGATGCCGTGCTCCGCACGCCACGCGGCGGTGGCCGTCGCCGCGACGAGGTCCGCAGCGGACCGCTCGAACACGAGCGGCCGGAAGACGTCGAGGGCCGCCCGGACGCCGTCGAGCATGACGAGCTGCTCGGCCCAGGCGTCGGGGGTCTCGGCGGGCACGAGGCCCGTCTCCTCGGCCACGCGCGCCGCCTCGGCGCGCATCCGCGGCAGCGCCGCGAGGAGCCGCTCGGCGCGGGCCAGCGCCGCCCGCGCGCGGTCCGGCGTCGGCAGGTCGGCGCCGTACCACGCGGACGCCTGCGCGGCCGGCGAGAACGCCTCGAGGGTCGCGACCCGCACGAGGTCGGCCGCGGCCTGCGCCCGGATCTCCCCGCCGAGCGCCTCCGCCACCGGGGCCGTGAGCCGCACGCGCGTCTGCGGCGTCGGGCGGGTGGCCGTGAGGTGGGCGAGCGCCTGGAGCGCGTCGTAGGCGGAGCAGCCCCACGGCTCGCGCACGCGGTGCAGGCCGGCCATGTAGCGCTGCAGGCGCGCGCGCCGGTCGAGCAGCTCGCGCTCGACGACGGCGACCTTCTCGGCGTCGACGGTCACCGGGTCGACGGTCATCGCGCCGAGGAGCCGCTGGCCCGCCTGCTCCCGCCAGCCGGACCGGGGCGCGACGTCGAGCACGACGTCGTCGAGCCCGAGCGAGCCGAGCTTGTCGACGAGCGCCTCCGCCGCGCGCCGGTGGCCCGCGACGTAGAGGACGGTCCGGCCGGCCGCGACCGCCTCCGCCACGACAGCGGCGAGCGTGCCCGGCACGTCGCTGCCGGGCGGCGCGTCGATGAGCACGTGGTGGCCGCCGCGGACCGCCTCGACGACGTGGGTCTGCGCCGGGTCGAGGTCGCCCACGGGCTCCTCGTCCAGCGGTCGGTCGCCCGTCGGGGGCGGGGGCAGCGGGTGCCCGAGGGCCGTCGCCGCGCGCTCGTCGCCCGCGAGCGCCGCGACCACCTCGTGCTCCGCCAGCACCGGGGCGAGGGCGTCGAGGTCGTCGACGAGCGCCTGCTCGGGGTGCACGAAGGTGCCGACGAGCAGCCGCTCGTCGAGCTCGAAGCCCTCGAGCAGCGTCTCGCCGAGGCCGCGGAGGCGGTCGAGCGCGTCCCGCGGGTCGAACCCGGAGACGCCGAACGCGCCGCGCGCGAGCGCCACGGGGTCGAGCAGGGCGCCGCGCGACCGCAGCGCCCCCGCGAGCACGGGGTTGACCTCGAGGGACGTCTCGAGGGTGAGGTCGAGGTCGCTCTCGCCGGCTCGCGCGGCGATCGTCAGGGGCCGCAGCAGGACGGGCGCGCGCACGCGCCGCCGACGACGGCGGGCGGTCGGCCGGGCGCCCGGCGCCCGGCCGGGCTCGGCGCGTGCGACGGGCGGGATGGGCGCCGTGATCGCGTCGGGCTCGCTCGCGCGCGCGGCCGCCTCGGCGGCCGCGTCGCCCGGCTCCTCGGCGCCGGCCCGGACGTCGCCGGCCGCAGCGCCGTCTGCCCCGTCGGCACCCTCGGCACCGTCGGCCCGGCCCGCCGCGCCCGTCTCCCCGGGCGGGGCCTCCTCGACCTCCTCGAACCACGTCGCCAGGCCGATGGCCAGGAACGTCGAGGCGATCCCGTAGCGCTGGGCGTGCTCGTCCGCGCGGCTCGCGACGGCGCGGGCCCGGCGCTTCGCCGCGCTCAGCGCGGAGCCCTCGCGCACGAGGTTCGACAGCCGGGTGGTGCGACCGGCGAACAGCTGGGCGATCCCCGACGGGTGCGCGGCCGTGAGGTCGAGCAGCGCTCCGGCGAGGCGGTCGACGTCGGCGAGCGCCGAGTCGGCCTCCTCGACGAGGGCGGCCCGCCACTCCAGGCGCGCGCGCTCGACGAGCTCGTCGACCGGCGTCGGGCGCACGACGGCGGGGCACGTCCCCGACGCCGGCGCGGTGTCGGGCGCGGGCTCCCGGGCAGCGGAGTGCACGCGAGCGGTCACACCGGCACGGTAACCGCGCGCCCGGCGCGCCGGTCGGAGCCGCGCCGCCGGGCGGCCGGGTCGGCACCGGGCGGGAGCACGGGGCCGGGAGCACGGGGCCGGGAGCACGTGCCGGGCGCGTCGACCCCGGACATGGAACAGTGCGCACCACGCAGGGGGCAGGCGGTGCGCACTGTCAGGAGTCATAGTGCTCCGCGGCCCCCACCGCGTCAACGAGCCGGAGGGCCGCCGGGGCCCCCGCGGGCCGGATTTCACCCGGGTGGGTCAACGCCCCCCACGTGCTGGCGTACGTGCTCGTCAACGGCTTCCTCGTGGTGCTCTGGGCGATGACCACCGGGCCGACCGGGTTCTTCTGGCCGGTGTTCCCCGTCCTGGGGTGGGGCATCGGGCTCGCGTTCCACGTCTGGGAGGTCGTGTCGCCGGAGCCGAGCGAGGAGAAGATCCGCGCCGAGATGGAGCGGCTGCGCCGGCGCTGACGGCGCCTAGCGGCTCCGGAACGGCGCGACGGCGGCGCGCACCGCCGCGGTGGCGCCCCAGTCGTCGTCGAACATCGCCATGAGCGCGAGCTGCTGGCGCAGGTGCACGAGCGGCAGCCGGTCCAGCCAGCCCGCCTCGCGCCCGGCGACCTCGGCGTAGACGTCGAAGAACCGGCGCGCCTCGGGCGGGTGCGGCGAGCACCACAGGTGGCTGACGTCGACGTCCGCCCACGTGCAGCTCACCGCCGGGTCGATGAAGGCGGGCGCGCCGTCGGGCGTCGCGAGGACGTTCTGCACCCAGAGGTCGCCGTGGGTCAGGCACGCCGGCGCCGGCGGCAGCAGCTCCGGCAGGCGGTCGCACAGGCGCTCGAGTGCGGCGACGTCGGCGGCGTCGAGCTTGGCCCGCACGCGCGGCTCGGGCAGCCAGCGCAGCAGCCGGCGCTCGGCGAAGAACGCGAAGCCGTCGTCGGACCACGCGTTGTGCTGCCGCATGGGCCCGAGCCACGTGTCGTGCGGCCAGCCGAACCGGTCGGTGACGGTCGACGTGTGCAGGTGCGCGACGGCGTGCGCGACCCGCTCCCAGAAGTCCTCGCCGTCGGGCCGCGGGGCCAGCGGGGAGAGCACGAGCAGGTGCGTCGAGGCGTGCACGACGTCGGGCGTCGCGAGCCCGGCTCCCCGCAGCGCCGCCAGCCCCTCGGCCTCGCGGGCGAACACGTCCGGGCCGGGCGGCGCGTCGAACGACTTGACGAACACCGTCTCGCCCGACGCGCGGGTGGCCGTCCCCGAGCGGGCCGCCATGCCCTCGTCCGACCGCGTGACGGCGACGACGTCGGTCAGCCCCTCCGCGTGCAGGCGGCGCAGGAGGAGGTCCGCCGTCCCGGGCACCGGGGCGCGCCTACAGCTTCTTGCCGGGGTTGAGGATCCCGGCCGGGTCGAGGACGGACTTCAGCGACCGCTGCAGCGCGCGCACGTGCGGGGTGAGCTCGAGGTGCAGGGCCGCGAGCTTCTCGGTGCCGATCCCGTGCTCGCCGGAGACCGTGCCGCCGTGCGCGACGGCGAGCGCCATGATCCGCTCGTGCGCGCCGCGCGCGACGGCGACCTGCGCGTCGTCGTCGGGGTCGTACGCGACGACCGGGTGCAGGTTGCCGTCGCCGACGTGCCCGCCGGTGCCGATGGGCAGCCCGATCTCCGCGGACAGGGCCTCGATCGCGGCGAGCACCGCGGGCAGCTGCGAGCGCGGCACGCACACGTCCTCGTTGAGGCTCGCGCCCCGGTACTCGCGCATCGCCGGGTTGAGCAGGCGCCGGGCGGCGAGCAGCCGGTCCACCTCGGCCTCGTCGTCGGCCACGGTGAGGCTCGACGCCCCGTGCGCGCGGCAGATCGCGGAGAACGCGGCGAGGTCGTCGGCGGCGCCGACCGGCTCGTCGGTGAGCGCGAGCAGCCACGCGCCCGCGCCCGCGGGCAGGCCGGCGTCGGGGTCCAGGCGCCGCACGGCGTCGACCACGACGGCGTCGAGCAGCTCGAGCGTGCTGGGCCGGCGCGCGGCCATGATCGCGTTCGCGGCGGAGAGCGCGGCGGCCACGGTCGGGAAGCCCGCGCTGACGCCGCGGGACGGCCCCGGCGCGTGCCGCAGGGCGACGGTGACCTCGGTGACGACGCCGAGGGTGCCCTCGGAGCCGACGAACAGGCTCGTGAGGTCGAGCCCCGCGACCGCCTTCACGGTGCCGGGCCGGGTGTGCACGACGGTCCCGTCCGCGAGCACGACCTCGAGCGTGCGCACCCAGTCGCGCGTGACGCCGTACTTCACGCAGCGCATGCCGCCCGCGTTCGTCGCGACGTTGCCGCCGATCGTCGACGTGGACCACGACGCCGGGTCGGGCGGGTAGAAGAGCCCGTGCTCGGCGACCGCGTTCGCCAGGTCCTCGGTGACGACGCCCGCCTGCGCGACGGCGACGAGGTCGTCGGCGTCGACGCGCAGCACCCGGTCCATCCGCGTGAGGTCGAGCAGGATCCCGCCCTCGACCGCGGAGGCACCGCCGGCGAGCCCGGTCAGCCCGCCCTGCGGGACGACCGGGACGCCGTGGCGGTGCGCGGTCCGCAGGACCGCGGCGACCTCCTCGGTGGTCGTCGGCGCGACGACGGCGATCGCGGCGCCGTCGGGCGGGATGAAGGAGGCGTCGACGGACCGGGCGGCGATCGCGGCGTCGTCGGTCACGACGGCGCCCGGCGGCAGGACGGCGCCCAGCTCGCCGAGGGCGGCGGAGACGTCCCGGTCGACGAAGCCGCTCACCGGACCGCTCCCCGTGCCACGCGCCGCACGCTACCGGAGCAGGACCGCCGCGCCCGTGACTTTGTCGGCCCGGAGGTCCGCGAGCGCGGCGTCGGCGGCCTCGAACGGGCGGCGGTCCACCGTGGCGCGCAGGCCGATGCGCCCGGCGAGGGCGAGGAGCTCCCGACCGTCCTCGCGGGTGTTCGCCTCGACCGAGCGCAGCTGCTTCTCGTGGAACAGGTGGCGCCGGTAGTCCAGCGGCGGGACCTCTGTGAGGTGGATGCCGGCGACCGCGAGCGTGCCGCCCGGACGCAGCGCCTCGAGCGCGGGGAGCACGAGCTCGCCGGCCGGGGCGAAGAGGATCGCCGAGTCGAGCGGCTCGGGCGGCGCCTCCGCGGCGCCCTGCGCGGAGTGGCAGCCGAGGCGCAGGGCGAGGTCCCGGGCGTCGGCGGACCGGGTCATGACGTGCACCCGCGCCCCCTGCGCGAGCGCGACCTGCGCGGTGAGGTGCGCCGAGCCGCCGAAGCCGTAGAGGCCGAGCACCCCGCCGTCGGGCACCTCGGCGCGGCGCAGCGCGCGGTAGCCGATGATCCCGGCGCACAGCAGGGGCGCGGCCTCGACCGGGTCGAGCTCCGCGGGCCACGGGTAGGCGTACGCGGCGGGGACCGTGAGCAGCTCGGCGTACCCGCCGTCGGCGTCCCAGCCCGTGTACTCCGAGCGCGGGCAGAGGTTCTCGCGGCCCGCGCGGCAGTCCGGGCAGGTGCCGCACGTGCGCCGCAGCCAGGCGACGCCGACGAGGTCGCCCGGGCGGACGCCGGAGTCCGAGGGCGCGTGCAGCACCTCGCCGACGGCCTCGTGGCCGGGCACCACGCGCGGGCGGTGCGGCGGCAGGTCGTGGTCGAGCACGTGCAGGTCGGTGCGGCAGACGCCGCAGGCCAGCACGCGGACCAGCAGCTCGTCGGGCCCCGGCTCGGGGTCGGGGCGCTGGACCAGCTCGAGCCGGCCGGGGCCGGCGACCTCCCACGCGCGCACGGTCCCATTCTCGTCACCGGACGCCCGCCGCGGCGCGGTGACCGAGGGGCGACCGTTTGACCCGACGCGCGGCGGTCGGTGAGGCTCGCCGGATGGAGCTCGACCCCGCCGACGCCCGACGCATCGCGGTCCGCGCCCAGCTCCTCACCGCGGACCGCCCGACCGACCTCGTCGACACCGTGCGGCGGCTGACCATGCTGCAGCTCGACCCGACGGCGGCGATCGCCCCGAGCGCGGACCTCGTCGCGTGGAGCCGGCTCGGCTCCGCCTACCGGCCCGAACACCTGACGGCGGCCCTGGCGGAGCGACGGCTGTTCGAGCTCGGGGCGGTGGTGCGGCCGATGAGCGACCTCGGCCTGTACCTGGCGGTGCGGCCGCGCCCGCCCGAGGAGAGCGGGGCGTCGGCGTGGGTCGCCGCGAACGACGCGTTCCGCCGGGACGTGCTCGCCCGGCTGCGCGACGAGCGGCGCCTCTCGGCGCTCGGCATCGCGCGGGACGCGAGGGTGTCGATGCCCGTGGAGCCGGTGACCGTGGGCGAGGCGGGCGAGCCCGCGACCGTCGCCGGCGTGCCCGGCCGGTGGCGGGTGGACCCCGCCGCGCTCGCGGCGCTCGACGGGCCCTTCGGTGCCCGGGCGGCGCTGCTGTCGCCGTTCGACCGGCTCGTGCACGACCGGGTGCGCGCGGAGCTGCTCTTCGGGTTCGAGTACGTGCTGGAGATGTACAAGCCCGCGGCGCAGCGGCGCTGGGGCTACTTCGCGCTGCCGGTGCTGCACGGGGACCGGCTGGTCGGCAAGCTCGACGCGCGGGCCGACCGGAAGGCCGGGGTCCTGCGGGTGCACGCCGTGCACGAGGACGTGCCCTGGACCTCCGACGTGCGCGACGCCGTCGACGCCGAGATCGCCGCGCTCGCCGACTGGCTCGGCGTGACCGTCGTCCGCGACTAGGCGCAGCACCGCCGGCCCCGGCCCGGCGTCAACCCCGGACGCGGAACCCCCACTCGCCCTCCGGGGGCTCCTCGCGGACGTCGACGCCGTCCACCCGCGCCCCGGACGGGCCGCGCCGCGCCCACGCGACCAGGCGACCGACGGCGTCGTCGTCGCCCTCCGCGACGATCTCGACCTCCCCGGTCGGCAGGTTGCGCACCCAGCCCGCCACGCCGAGCCGTCCCGCCTCGCGCACGCACGACCACCGGAACCCGACGCCCTGCACGGCGCCGCGCACCACCACCCGCCGCCGGATCACGGCCCCAGTGTGCGCCCGCCGCGCGCCCCGGGGCAGGGGGCCGTGAATAAACGCGCACCCGCGCGGCGTTGCGCACAGCACGCGGACGGAAGGGGGCGCGATGGACACGACGACAGACGCGGCGATGGACGCGGCGGCCAGCCGCCGGCTCGGCCTCGCGGCGACCCTGCACTGCCTGACCGGCTGCGCGATCGGCGAGGTGCTGGGCATGGTCGTCGGCACCGCCGCCGGCTGGAGCGACCTCGCGACTGTCGTCCTGTCCGTGGCGCTGGCGTTCTTCTTCGGCTACCTGCTGACGGTCTCCCCGCTGCTTCGGCAGGGCGTGGGGCTGCGCCGCGCGGCCCGGATCGCGCTCGCCGCGGACACGGCGTCGATCGCGGTCATGGAGGTCGTCGACAACGGCGTGATGCTCGCGGTCCCGGGCGCGATGGGCGCCGGCCTGGCGAACGGGGTCTTCTGGGCCTCGCTCGCGTTCTCGCTCGCCGTCGCGTTCGCCGTGACCTGGCCCGTGAACGTCTGGCTGATCCGGCGCGGGCGGGGGCACGCCGTCGTCCACGGGCACCACGGCGGCCACGGGGCCGACGCCGACGCCGCGCACGTCCCCTCACCCGACGCCGTCCCCCACCACGCCGTCCCCCACCACGCCGCCCACGACCACGGGGGCCGCCCGTGAGCTGGGGCGACTGGCGGGGCCGCGCCAAGGGCGAGCGCGTCGCCCTCGTCGCGCAGGTCTCCGCGCCGCTGCGGCGCTTCCTCGGCACGGAGGCCGCGGGCGCGACGCTCCTGCTCGGCGCGACCCTCGTCGCGCTCGCGTGGGCGAACTCGCCGTGGTCCGGCGCCTACGAGGCCCTGCTGTCCACGCCCGTGGCGATCAGCGCCGGCGACGAGCAGCTGGCGATGGACGTCCACCACTGGGTGAACGAGGGCCTCATGACGGTGTTCTTCTTCGTCATCGGGCTCGAGGTCCGGCGCGAGCTGGCGCTCGGCGAGCTCACCGACCGGCGCCGCGTCGTCGTGCCGCTCGTCGCGGGCGTGGCCGGCCTGCTCGTCCCCGCGGCGATCTTCCTCGCCGTCACCGCGGGCACCCCGGCGGCCGCCGGCTGGGGCGTGGTCATCGGCACGGACACGGCGTTCCTGCTCGGCGCACTCGCCGTCGTCGGGCCGCGGCTGTCCACCCAGCTCCGGCTCTTCCTCCTCACGATGACGGTCGCCGACGACATCCTCGCCGTCACCGTCATCGGGGTGGCCTACGCGGACGACCTGCACGTCCCCTCGCTCGTGGTCGCGGCGGCGTGCGTGCTCGCGCTCGTCGCGCTCGACCGGGCGGGCGTGTGGCAGGCGTCGCCGTACGTGCTCGTCGTCGTGGTGCTGTGGCTGTCGACGCTGCGCTCGGGCCTGCACGCGTCGATCGCGGGCATGCTCGCCGGGCTCCTCGTGCCCGCGCCCGCCGCGCGGCGCGAGCTCGTCGAGGACGCCGCCCGGGCCGCCAAGGCGTTCCGCCAGTCGCCGCTGCCGAGCGTCGGCCGGACGGCGCAGCGCGGCATCGTGCGCGCGGTCTCCGTCAACGAGCGCCTCCAGGCGGTGCTGCACCCGTGGACGAGCTGGGTGATCGTCCCGCTGTTCGCCCTCGTCAACGCGGGCGTCGACCTGCGCGGCGGGGTGCTCGGCGCGGCCCTGCGCTCGCCCGTGACGTGGGGCGTGGTGCTCGGCCTCGTCGTCGGCAAGCTCGTGGGGATCTCGGCCGGCACGTTCGGTGCGGTCCGGCTCGGCTGGGGGCGGCTGCCGCAGGGCGTCGGGCCGGGCCAGGTCGTCGGCGGGGCCGCCCTGTCGGGCATCGGGTTCACGGTCTCCCTGCTCATCGCCGAGCTCGCCTTCGGGCGCGGCCCCCTGCGGGACGAGGCGACGGTCGGCGTGCTGCTCGCCGCGGTGCTCGCGACGGCGCTCGGCTGGGTGGTGTTCCGCGTCGCCGCCCGGCGGTTCGGCGAGCGCAGCGCCGAGCTGCCACGCACGCTCGCGGTCCCGGTCGACCCCGAGCGGGACCACGTGCTCGGCCCACCGGACGCCCCGCTCACGGTCGTCGAGTACCTCGACGTCGAGTGCCCCTTCTGCGCCAAGCTCACCGGGGTGGCGGCCGCGCTGCGCCAGCGGTTCGGGGACGACCTGCGCTACGTCGTCCGGCACCTGCCCCTGCCCGACGTGCACCCGCACGCCGAGGACGCGGCGATGGCGCTCGAGGCCGCCGCCGCGCAGGGGCGCTTCTGGGAGATGCTCGGGCGGCTCTTCGCCCACCAGGACCGCCTCGAGCGCGACCACCTGGTCGAGCACGCGGCCGAGCTCGGCCTCGACGTCGACAGGTTCGTCGCCGACCTCGCCGACGAGTCCGCACGAGCCCGGATCCGCGAGGACGTCGCGGGCGCGGAGGCGAGCGGCGCACGGGGCACCCCGACGTTCTTCCTCAACGGACGCCGGCACGTCGGTCCGTACGACGCGGCGACGCTCATCGCGCGGCTCGAGGACCTGCGCGCGGGCCGGCCCGAGCCCGTGCCGCTCGCCGAGCTGACGGCGGAGCCGACGTCCTAGACCTGGCGGCCCGCGCCGCCGGGCACGACGAGCCCGGACTCGTACGCGGCGACCACGAGGGCGGCGCGATGGGTCACGCCGAGCTTGCGCAGCAGGGCGTGGACGTGCGACTTCACGGTCGCCGTCGTGACGTCCAGCTCGGCGGCGACGTCCGCGTTCGACGCCCCACGGGCCACGGCACGCAGCACGTCCACCTCGCGCGGGGTGAGGGCGTCGACGGCGGCGCGCAGCCCGGCGTCGGACGCGGGCGCCGCGCGCAGCCCGGCCCGCCACTGACGCACGACGAGCGGCGTGATGGCCGGGTCGAGCAGGCTGCCGCCGCGCCCCACGGTGCGCACGCACGCGACGAGCGTGCCGGGGTCGGTGTCCTTGAGCAGGAACGCGTCGGCGCCCGCGGCGAGCGCGCCCGTGACGTACTCCTCGTCGTCGAACGTCGTCAGGACGGCGACCCGGACGTCGGCGAGCGCGGGGTCCGTCCGGATCCGCCGGGTGGCCTCGACGCCGTCGAGGCGTGGCATCCGGATGTCCATGAGCACGACGTCGGGCCGCAGCGCGGCCGCCTGCGCCACGGCCGCCTCGCCGTCGCCCGCCTCGCCCACGGTCACCACGTCGGGCTCGTGGTCGAGGATCATCCGCAGCCCGACGCGGATCATCGCCTGGTCGTCCGCGATGACGACGCGCGTGGTCTCACCCATCGATCGGCACCTCCAGCCGCACCCGCCAGGCGCCGCCCGCCACCGGCCCGGCCTCGAGCGTCCCGCCGCACGCGGCGGCGCGCTCGCGCATGTGCACGAGCCCGTTGCCGCGCCGCGCCCGCGTCCCGGCGGGCGGCGCGGCGGGGCCGGGGTCGACGACCTCGAGCACGAGGCGCTCCCCCACCACCTCGCACGACACCCGCGCCCGGTGCGCGAGCGAGTGCGAGACCACGTTCGTCAGGGCCTCCTGCGCCACGCGCACGACGGCGAGCCCCACCGCCGGCGAGCACGCCGGCCAGGCCCCGGGCAGGCGCGCGTCGAGGTCGAGCCCCGCGCCGCGCATCCGCTCGACGACCGCGCCGAGGTCCACGAGCGTCGACGTCGGCGCCAGCGGCGCGGCGTCCTCCCGCAGCACGCGGACCATCGAGCGCATCGCGTCCAGCGCCTCCCGCCCCTCGGGAGCGATCCACGCCATGGCGTCCCGGTAGACGCCGACGTCGTCCCCGCCGACGCGCTGCACCGCCTGCGCGCGCACGACGATCGCGCTGACGTGGTGGGCGACGACGTCGTGCAGGTCGCGCGCGATGCGCACCCGCTCGGACTGCACGGCCTCCCGCGCGCGCACCTCGGCGAGCTCCTCGAGCTCGCGGTTGCGCTCGGCCAGCGACGCGAGGGTCTCGTCGAGCCGCCCCAGCGCGGCCCCGAGCACCGAGGCCGCGACGACGAGCGCGACGAGCAGCAGCAGCTCGTTGACGCTCCAGCCCGGGCTGTCCGTCTCGCCCGCGAGCCAGGAGAGGAGCGGCCGCCACGAGCCCCACACGACCCACAGCGCGCCGGCGGAGGCCAGCGGCGCGACGGCGACGGCCGGCAGCGCCCGCGCGCGCGTCGCGACGAAGGCCGCGGCGAGCAGCGGCAGCAGGTGGAACGCCGACTGCAGGCCCGCCGGCACCCACCAGGCGTAGGCCATCGGGTAGCCGGCCGCGGTCACCCAGAACGCCGCGCCCGGCGCCCGGCGGCGCAGCGCGAGCGGCACGGCGAGCCAGAGCCCCGCGATCCAGTACGACTCGATCCACTGGGGGCGCCAGTAGTCCCACCGGCTCGCGATCGTCACCGCCGCGAGCCACGCGACGACGACGAGGACCGCGGTCGCGACGTCGGACCGCCACGCGGGACGGGCCGGCAGGGCGGTCGCGGGTGCCACGGCGTCGAGGGTAGGGCGGGCGCGCCGCCGGCAGGACCGACCTGGGGCGCGTCGTCCGACGCACGGCGTCCACCCCAGGGTGGAGGCGCGCCCGGGAAGGTCCGCCCGCCGGTGCCGCGGCGCGCCGCCCGGCCACCACCCGCCGATCGGCGCGGCGGGCGGCAGGTTCGGGCCGTCGTCCGACGACGGCGCCCGGCCCGCGCGGCGAGGCTCGACGGCGTGACCACGACCGCCGTTCCCACCCCTGTGCCGACCGCCGCACCGCCCGGGCTCCCGCGCGTGGGCGCCCGCACCTACCTCAGCCGCGGGCGCCGGCGGCGCCGCCGCGCGGCGCGGGCCCTGCTCCTGGGGGCCGCCGCGGTGGTCGCGTGGCAGGTCGTCGCGTGGCAGCTCGGCGCGGGTGGCCCCGGCGCGCTCGGGTGGGCGGGGCTCCCGGCACCGTGGGAGGAGCCAGCGCCGGCGCCGAGCCCCACGGCCCTCGACCCCGATCTCGCCGCGCGCTTCGCCCGCGCCCAGGCCGCGGCCGCCGCGGAGGGCGTGCCGCTCACGCTGACGTCGGGCTGGCGCAGCCCCGAGGAGCAGCAGAGGCTCGTCGACGAGGCGGTCGCCGAGCACGGCTCGCTCGAGGCGGCCCAGCGCTGGGTGCTCCCGCCCGAGACGTCCGCGCACGTCGCGGGCCTCGCGATCGACGTCGGACCGCTCGAGGGCGCGCTCTGGCTCGCCGAGCGCAGCGGCGAGTACGGCCTGTGCCGCACCTACGACAACGAGTGGTGGCACTTCGAGCCGGCGACGGCCGACGGCGTCTGCCCCGCGCCCCACCCGGACTCCTCGTGGGGCTGGTGACGGTGGGGGGTGACGGCGGGCTGGGGGCCGCCGCGGCCGCCGCGTCCGCGGCTTTCCGCTCGTGACCGGGCCGCGGGGCGCGCAGTACCGTGCGTGCCCGGGAGGTGGGCGCATGCGCGAGCGGACGCGACCGGCCGCGACGGCCGCCCTCCTCGCCGCGGCCCTCCTCGCGGCGCTCGCCGGCTGCACGGGCGAGGAGCCCGGCCCGGCGGTGCCGACGCCCACGGCCGGGGACGGCGTCGGCGCGGTCGACGCGTTCCGCGAGCAGCTGGAGGCGCTGCGCGACCTCGGCGACGCCGTCGACCAGCACACGGCGATGGAGGAGGACATCGCGGCGTGCATGGCCGCGCTCGGGTTCGAGTACACGCCCGTCGACCTCGCCGCCCAGGTCGACGTCGTGACCGCGTACGACCTGGGCCTCGACCGGGGCTCGCGCGAGTACGCCGAGCAGTTCGGCTACGGCATCGCCACCGACGACATGGGCTTCTACGCACTCACCGCGGCCCGCGCCGACGACCCGAACGCGGTCTACGTCGCCTCGCTCACCGAGGCGGCCCGCGCCGAGTACGAGGCCGCGCTGTGGGGCGACCCCGGCGCCGACCCGTTCGACCCCGACGCCGACCGCGGCTGCAGCGGGAAGGCCCAGGACCGCGTGTACCTGCGGGTGCCGGCGACCGACGCCGTCGACCCGGAGGCGCTGTTCGCGGAGGAGGCGCTGCTGCGCGAGGCGATCCTCACCGACGACCGCGTGGTCGCCACGCACGCCGAGTGGGCCGCGTGCATGGCCGACGCCGGGTACCCCGGCCTGGCGGACCCGGGCGACAACCTCGTCACGGGCGACGCGATGCTGCAGGTGCGCGAGGAGTTCGACGCCCGGCTCGTCGCGCTGCAGGCCGAGATCCCGCCGGACGTGGACGACCCCAGCGCGCGGGCTGCGCTCGCCGCGCTCCAGGCCAAGGCGGAGCTCGCGGACCGCGAGGTGGCGATGGCCGTCGCCGACGTCGACTGCCGCGAGTCGTCCGGGTACGCGGCGGCGCTCGCGGAGGTGTCGGTCGAGCGGCAGGCGGAGTTCTTCGAGGCGCACCGCGCCGAGTACGAGGCGTACGCCGCCGCGATGGCCGAGCTCCTCGCCGCGCGGGACTGAGCCCACGCGACCGGGGCCGGCCCCGGGTCCTAGGTCGTCGCGCGCCCGGCGATGTACGCGGAGAGCTGGTCGCGCTCGGCCTGGATCTCAGTGAGCCGGTGCTTGACGACGTCGCCGATGCTGACGATGCCGACGAGCCGCCCCTCCTCGAGCACGGGCAGGTGGCGCACCCGCCGCTCGGTCATCACACCCATGAGCTCCTCGAGGTGCGCCGCCGGCTCGCACGTCGCCACGTCCCTCGTCATGATCGCGGCGACCGGCCCGTCGAGGACGGCGTCGCCGTCGGCGGCGAGGCGCCGCACCACGTCCCGCTCGCTGACGATCCCCGCCGGGGGCGCGTCACCGCCGTCGGACACCACGGCGGCGCCGATGCCGTGCTCGGCGAGGAGCGCGAGCAGGTCCCGCACGCTCCAGTCCGGGGCGATCGTGACGACCGCGCTCCCCTTGCGCCTCAGGACGTCGCTGACCCGCATGGCCCACCTCCGCGCACGCGGCCGCGACACGCGTCGTCGCGGCCCGGACCTCGACCGTACGACACCGCCGCGCGCCGGGACACCCGGGAACGGTGCGAGGCCGGGACGCGCGGGCGCTCCCTCAGGCGGTCTGGCCCTCGTGCCGCCCCTCGGCGATCTCCTCGACGAGCTTCGCGCAGAACGCCGGCAGGTCGTCCGGCGTGCGGCTCGAGACGAGCCCGGAGTCGACGACGACCTCCTCGTCCACCCAGTCGGCGCCCGCGTTGCGCAGGTCCGTGCGCAGGCTCGGGTACGACGTGATGCGCCGGCCGCGGAGCACGTCGGCGTCGGCGAGGATCCAGCCGCCGTGGCAGATGACGCCCACCGGCTTGTGCCCCTCGAAGAAGGCGCGCACGAACCGCACCGCGTCCTCGCTGAGCCGCAGGTGGTCACCGTTGACGACGCCGCCGGGGAGCACGAGCGCGTCGAACCGCCCCGGGTCCGCGCCGGCCACGGGCTCGTCCACCGCCTGCTCGTGGCCCTTCTTGCCCGTGATCGCGCCGTCCTTCGGGGAGACGAGCACCGCCTCGGCCCCGTGCTCCGTGACGGCCGCCCAGGGGGCGGTCAGCTCGGAGTCCTCGAAGCCGTCCGTGGCGAGGAACGCGACGGTCTTCCCGGTCAGGTGGCTCATGGCGTGCTCCTTCGGTGGGGAGCCCCGACCGTAGGCACGACGCCGGGCCGCCCGCATCCGCAGCCGGCCGGGGCCCCGCGCGCGGACGCGTCAGGCCAGGCGCTCGCCCCACCAGCGCAGGACGTGCTCGAACCGGGCCCGGCGGTGGCTGGGCCGCCCCGAGCGCGAGAGCTCGTGGCCCTCGCCCGGGAAGAGCAGGAGCTGGACCGGCACGCCGCGCCGCTTGAGCTCGACGTACCACCGCTGCCCCTGCTCCACCGGGCAGCGCCAGTCCTGCTCGGAGTGGATGACGAGGGTCGGCGTCGTCACCTTCCCGACGTGCGCCATCGGGGACTGCGCGCCGACGGCGGCGGCCCCCTCCGCCGTCGCGGTGTCGCCCAGGTACTCCACCCCGAAGAACCAGCCGATGTCGCTCGAGCCGACGAAGCTCACCGGGTCGAGGAACCCGCGCTCGACGATCGCGCCGCGGAACCGGTCGGTCCGGGTGGTCAGCCACGCGGTGAGGTACCCGCCGTAGGAGCCGCCCATGACGCCGACCCGCGTCGCGTCCAGCGCGGGCGTCGTGGCGAGCGCGTGGTCGAGGAGCGCGAGCACGTCGTCGGCGTCGACGGTGCCGAAGGCGCCGGTGATGGCGCGCCCGTGCGCGGCCCCGTAGCCGGCCGAGCCGCGCGGGTTGCCGTGCACGACGGCGTAGCCCGCGTGCGCGAGCGTCTGCACCTCGTCGAACAGCGCGTGCGTGTACTGCGCGAACGGCCCGCCGTGGATCATCAGCACCGTCGGGTACGGGCCGGCGCCGTGCCGGTCGGGGTCGGGCAGGGTCACCCAGCCGTGCACCGGGTAGCCGTCGGGCGCGGTCGCGGTGACCTCCGCCGGCCGGCGCAGGCGGCCGGTCGCGCGCAGCGGGGCGGCGAGGTCGGTGAGCACCGTCGTCGCGCCGTCGGCCAGGCGCACCGCGAGCACCTCGCCCGCGGACTCCGGGTCCGCGGCGCTGACCGCCGCGACCGGGCCGGCCGCGTCGGCGCCGAGCACGACGCGCGGGGAGTCGACGAGCACCCGCGGCTCGCCGACCCCGCCGGCCGGCACGGCGAGGAGCACGACGGCGCCGCGCCGCTGGTCGGCGACGAGCACCTCGTCGCCCACGGGCACGAGCACCCCGGGCACCAGGTCGGTGACCTCGGGGTCGGTGAGCCGCACCGGGGCGGCGGGGGCCGCCGTCGGGCCGCCGGGCAGGTCGAGCCGGTACAGCGCGTTCTGCACCGCGACGAACTGCCGGCCGGTCGGGCCGAGGTCGCCCGCGATCAGCCAGACCGCGCGCCCGTCCGGCGCGGGCACGACGGTCTCCACGCCGAGCGTGGACCCCGCGCCCGCGTCGGTGAGCGGGCGGGGCGGCGCGGGCTCGGCCGCGTCGGCGTCGACGAGCACCGCGTCCGTGCGCAGGTCCTCGTCGTGACCCGGGTGCACCGCGGCGACCGCGACGAGATGGCGGCCGTCGGGCAGCCAGCGCGGCGCGTGCACGTCGCCGTCGCCGTCCGTGAGCCGCCGGGCCTCCGGGAGCTCAGCGGGGCGCTCGCCGGTGTCCGCGAGCGCGGCCGGGAGGTCGACGACGAAGAGGTGACGCGGCCGGTCGTAGGTGAACCCGAGGTCGTCGATCCGGTACTGGTAGCGCATGATGAGCCGCGGCGGTTCGGCCGAGGGGTCGCCGTCGGGCACGTAGCGGCCCTCCTCCGGCACGCGCGCGACGAACGCGAGGCGCCGCGAGTCGGGCGACCAGCGGGGGTCGGCGACGCCGAGCGGCGCGTCGGTCAGGCGCACGGGCTCCCCGCCTGCCGCCTCGACGACGTGCAGCTGCGGGCGGCCCTTGGGCTCGTCCGGCACGCGCCGCAGGAACGCGACCCACCGGCCGTCCGGCGACCACGCCGGCGACGTGTCGCGCCCGCCGCGCGTGAACGGCCGCGGCGGCGCGGACCCGTCGAGCGGGACGCGCCAGAGGTGGCCGACCTCGGTGTCGGCCTCCAGGTCGGGGTGGGTGACGGCGACGACGGCGGCGGAGCCGTCCGGGGCGACGGCGGGGGTTCCGGGCGTGCGGAGCAGGACGATGTCTTCGGGGATCACGCCGACGAACCTACGCCCGGCCGGCGTCTCGCCGCCGGGACGACCGGCTCGGTCGGCCCCCCGCGTCGGGGCGCGTCAGGCAGCGTCGCGCGGCAGGACGCGCAGGTAGGGCAGGCGGCGCGCGACGACGAACCCGAGCGACTCCGCGAGCCGCACCGACCCGGCGTTCTCCTCCCGGCACGCCCACACGGGCGTCCGCCCGGCGCGCAGGAGGTCGTCGATCATCGCGGCCGCGGCGGCGCGCGCCAGCCCCCGACGGCGGTGGGCGGGTGCGGTCTCGATGCCCAGCTCGACGTCGTCGCCCGTGCGGAAGGCCGCGAACGCGAGCGCGGCGGCCGCGCCGTCGACCTCCGCGACCCAGCCGCCGCCGCCGGCGAGGAACGCGTCGGCGTCGGGCCAGAACTCGGCCGGGCGCACGGCGCCGGACCAGCCGAAGTCGTGGGCGGTCGCCCGGCGCACCCGGCACCCCGGGACCGCGACGGGACCCGGGAACGCGGCCGGGTCGAACGCGAGGTTGAGGCGCACGTGGTGCGTGGGCAGCCCGCCGATCCGCTCCGCCCAGCCGAGGTCCGCCCAGCGCGGCTCGACCTGCAGCCACTCGGGCCGCCCGGCGTCCGCACCGGCGCGGATCCGCGCGGCGACGGCGTCCGCGACCTCGCCGACCGCCGGGCCCCAGACCAGCGACATCGTGTGCGGGTGCCGGGCGTGGAAGGCGCGCGGCTCCTCCGGCCGGTCCGCCCACAGCTCGCCGGGCACCACGCCGTCGAGCACGGCGCGGGCGAACGCGGTGTTGATCGCGACGGCGTCGAGCGCGCGGCGGGCGGCCGGGAGCGTGGTGTCGGTGTGCTCAGGCATCGCGCCATTGTGGCGACGTTGTCCCGGTGCCGCGCCGGTGCCGCCGGGAGGGGCGTGGGCCACGATGGTCCGGTGACCGAGCACCTGCCCGCCGACGAGCTCGCCCCCGACCCCGCCCCGCGCAGCCGCGCCGCCCGCCGCGCGCTCGCCGACGACGGCGGGCCGGACTGGAATCCGCGCGGCCCGGCCGTGCGGCGCGACCCGGTCGCCGCCTACGACGGCATGCGCGGCGCGTGCCCGGTCGCGAAGGGCCCCGACGGCGCGTGGACGCTGTTCTCGCACGCCGCCGTCGTGCGGGCCGCGCTCGACCCGGTGACGTTCTCCAACGCGGTGTCCGCGCACCTGCAGGTGCCGAACGGCCTCGACGGCCCGGAGCACACGGCGTACCGCGCCGTCGTCGAGCGGTACTTCACGCCCGAGCGGATGGCGGCGCTCGAGCCCGTGGTGCAGCGGGTCGCCGCCGAGCTCGTGGCCGAGCTCGCCGTGCCCGGCCGGGTCGACGCGGTCATCCTCGGCTCGCACTTCGCGGTGCGCGCGCAGAGCGCGTGGCTCGGGTGGCCGGCGGACCTCGCGGGCGACCTGCTGGCCTGGATGGCGGACAACCAGGCGGCGACCCGCTCGCGCGACCGAGCGCGCACCGCGGAGGTGGCCCGGCGGTTCGACGCGATCATCCGCGCGCTCACCGACGCCCGGCGCGCCGCCGGCGACGCCGCGCCCGACGACGTCACGACCGAGCTGGTCCGTGAGCGCGTGGACGGGCGGCCGCTCACCGACGACGAGATCGTCTCGATCCTGCGCAACTGGACGGGCGGCGACCTGGGCTCGATGGCGCTCGCCGCCGGCGTCGTGCTCACCTACCTCGCGGACCACCCCGACCTGCAGGCGCGCCTGCGGGCGGGGGTGTCCGACGCCGAGCTCGACGCGGCGATCGACGAGATGCTGCGCATCGACGACCCGTTCGTCGCGAACCGGCGCGTGGCGACGCGCGACGTGACGGTCGGCGGGCGGACGATCGCCGCGGGCGACCGGGTGTTCCTCAACTGGACGGCGGCGAACCGGGACCGGCAGGTGTTCGGCGACCCCGACGCGTTCGACCCGGACGAGCACGCGCCGTACAACCTCGTCTACGGCATCGGCAAGCACGTGTGCCCGGGGCGCCCGCTCGCGACGCTCGAGCTGCGGGTGCTCGTGCGCGCGGTGCTCGCGGCGACGACGGCGGTCGAGCCGGACCCGCGGCGCCGCCGCGAGCGCGCCCAGCCGCCCGTGGGCGGCTACGCGGTCGCCCCGCTCCTCCTCCGCTGAGCGGCGCCCTAGCCTGGGCGGGTGCCGGAGCGGGCGGGGGTCGTCGTCGTGGACGCGGCGAACGTCGTCGGCGCCCGGCCGGACGGCTGGTGGCGGGACCGCCCCGGGGCGGCCGGGCGGCTCGTGGCGCAGGTCGCGGCCGCGCGGGCGGCGGGCGCCGAGGGGCTGGCCGGGGCGCGGGTCGTCGTCGTGCTCGAGGGCCGCGCCGCCGCCGCGGAGACCGCCGACGCCGAGGACCCCGGTGCGGTCGAGGTGCTGCGGGCGCCCCGCGACGGGGACGCCGCGATCGTCGACCTCGTGAGCGCGCTCGCGGGGCCGCCCGGTGAGGGCGGCCCCGCGAGGGTGGTGGTCGTGACGTCGGACCGCGAGCTGCGCCGCCGCGTCGCCGCGCTCGGGGCGACGACGCGCGGGGCGGGCTGGCTGCGCGACCTGCTCGACGCGCGCTGAGGCCTCAGACCCGCACGGCCTCCCGCGTCCCGGCGTCGGCGTCCCCGGCGTCCGCGTCCGCGTCGGCGTCCGCGTCCGCGGGGGCCGACGGGCCGTCGTCGAACGTGTGGCGCAGCGGGATCTCGCGGATGAGCAGGGCCGCGACGACGGCGAGCGCCGCGAACGGCAGCCCGACGACGAAGACCTGGTGCAGGGCGTCGGCGAGCCCCTGGCGGACCGCCAGGGCGATCGGCGCGGGCAGCCCGGCGAGCGCGCTCGGGTCGAGCACGGACCCGGCGGACAGGCCCTCCGCCGGCATCGCCGCGGCGGCGCCGGCCGGCAGGTGGGCGGCGATCGCGGAGCCGAGCCGCGACGACATGACCGTGCCGAGCACGGCGATGCCGACGGTGCCGCCGGCGCTGCGGACGAACTGGGTGGCCGCGGTCGCGACGCCGAGGTCGGCCCGGTCGACGGCGTTCTGGACGATGAGCGTCATCGTCTGCATCGCGGCGCCGAGCCCGAGGCCGATGGTCACCATCGCGACGGTGAGCTCGAGCGACGACGAGCCGTGGTGCAACCGGGTGAGCAGCCAGAAGCCCGCGACCATGACGACGGTCCCGGTGACGGTGAACACCTTGTACCGGCCGGTGCGCGTGATGAGAGCGCCGACGACGATGCCGACGACGATCATCGCGAGGCTCATCGGCATGATGATCACGCCGGAGCTCGTGGCGCTCACGCCGAGCACGCCCTGCGCGTACACGGGGATGTAGAACACCGCGCCGAACATGCCCATCGCGATGAAGAACCCGGCGAGGGTGGCGAACGTGACGATGCCGTTGCGGAACAGGCGCAGCGGGAGCACCGGCTCGGCGGCGCGCAGCTCGATCGGCACGAAGAACGTCAGCAGCGCGGCGCCCGCGACGTAGAGGCCGACCACCTGCACCGAGCCCCACGGGTAGGTGGTGCCGCCCCACGAGGTGGCGAGCAGGATCGCGACGAGCGCGCCGGACAGCGTGAGGATGCCGGCGACGTCGATCCGCGCGACCCGCGGCGTGTGCGGCAGGTGCAGCGAGCGGGCGATGACGACGAGCGCGGCCACGCCGAGCGGGAGCGTCGCGAGGAAGAGCCAGCGCCAGCCCCAGTGGTCGGTGACGAAGCCGCCGACGAGCGGCCCGGCGATCGAGGTGAGGCCGAAGACCGCGCCCATGATCCCCTGGTACTTGCCGCGCTGGCGCGGCGGGATGATGTCGCCGATGACGGTCTGGGACAGCGCCATGAGCGCGCCCATGCCGAGGCCCTGGACCACCCGGGCGCCGACGAGCCACCAGAACGACTGGGCGAGGCCGGACAGCAGGGCGCCGACGAGGAACGTGGCGAGCGCGCCGAGGTAGAAGCCGCGCCGGCCGTACAGGTCGGACAGCTTGCCGACGACGGGCACGACGACGGCGGAGGCGAGCATGGCGGCGGTGGCGAGCCAGCTGTAGTGCTCGATGCCGCCGAGCTCGGCGACGATGATCGGCATCGCCGGGGACACGATCGTCTGGCTGATCGAGGCGACGAGCATGCCGAGCATGAGGCCGACGAACACGCGGCGGGTGGCCGGGTCCAGGCGTGCCGGGACGGGGGTGGTGCTCACGCGGGACTCCTTCGGTCGCCGACGCAGGGCGACGGGGTGGTGCTGGGTGGGTCGGTCGCGTCGTCGGGACCTTCGGCCCACACGGTACGCCTAAGTTGCAGTGACTGCAACTATCGCATGGCTGCATTTCTGCACGGACTGCAGGTTTGTGCGCTACCATGGCGGCATGACCGTGACCACCGAGGCCCTGCGCGAGGACGCCCTGCGCGAGGAGGGCCTGCGCGAGCGCAAGAAGCGCCGGACCCGGGCCGCGCTGCGCCGTGCCGCGCTGTCGCTCACCGTCGAGCGCGGGCTCGACCACGTCACGGTCGACGAGATCGCCGCGGCGGCCGAGGTGTCGCCGCGCACGTTCTTCAACTACTTCGCCTCCAAGGAGGAGGCCGTCGTCGGCGACGACCCCGACGCCCGGCGCCTGCTGCTCGAGCACCTGCGCGAGCGCCCCGCCGACGAGCCGCCGCTCGTCGCGCTCGGCGCGGCCCTCGCCACCTACGCCGACGAGATGGCCGCCGACCACGACCTCTGGACGCTGCGCCGCGCGCTCCTCGAGCAGCACCCCGAGCTGCTCCCCCGCCTCCTCGGCGCGAGCGCGAGCGCCGAGCGCGAGGTGGCGGCGGCGCTCGCCGAGCGCGCCGGGCTGCCCGCCGGGCACCCCTACCCCGCGCTCGTCGCGTCCGTCGCCCTCGCCGCGGCCCGCACCGCGGTGCACCGGTCGGTCGACGCCAGCCGGGCCGTGTCGCCGTCGGCCGCCATCGTCGAGGCGTTCGCCGCGCTCGCCGACGGCCTGCCCGCCCCGGCCTGAGGCTCCCCCACGCCGCCCGCGCCGGGCGGCTCAGCCGAACCAGGGCGCGCCGACGAACGCCTCGGCGCCGGGCGGCAGCGACGCGTCCTCGCCCGCCACGAGGCGGCGGCACAGCTCCATGCGCGCCCCGTGCTGGTCGTGCGCGCTCCCCTCGCCGCTGCTCCAGGCGCTGCCGCCGTCGGGGTACCACTGGGCACCCCAGCCGTCGCCGCGGAGCGCCACGAAGGGGCCGCCGACGACGCGCGCGACCGCCTCGTCCAGCGTGCCGAGGATGTCGGCGGAGCCGGTGTCGCACGCGTCGCACCCGCAGTCGGGCTGCGTCTCGACGACGACGTCCGGCCGCGCGACGGCGACGTCGAGGACGGGGAGGGCCTCGGCGTCGGGCCGGAAGGGGTCGCGCACGTCCCGCTCGAGGAGGAGCAGCGCGAGCGTCCCCGGCCGCGGCACGGTGAGCCGCACGCCGCGGTCGAACGGGCGGTCGGCGGCGCCCTCGCCCGCGGGCAGCGCCTCGGCGCGGGCCCCGGCCTCCCGCAGCACGTCCGCCCACACGCGGGCGCGGGCGTGCACGACGCGGTAGCGCGCGGGGTCCGTCAGCCGCGAGTACTCCTCGTCGCGGGGCGACCGGTCCGGGTGGGGGTCGGGCCACGACGGCAGGTCGAGCCGGGCGAAGGCGGCCCCGACCCGCGCGCGCAGGTCGGCGGCGGTGGTCACGCCCCGACCGTACGGCCCGGCCCGCCGCCCGGGCGAGGGCATTCGGGACGGGGGTCCCAGCCGTCCTCGCCGGCGCGCTGGTACCGCGCCGAGGAGCGCCGTCCGACCGCCGGCGTCCCCCACGACGCCCCGCCCGCCAGGCGTCCAGCGCGACACGCCGGGACCGGGTGAAAGGCCGGGTGAAAGGCCGGGTGAAATGGCGTCCGATCCACCGGTTGGCAGTCATGCGCCCCGGACAACTCGCCGTAGTTTCCCCCGAACCAGGTCACCGGGCGGACGCCCCCACGTCCCTCCCCCCGGTGATCCACGGCCACCAGGAGTCCGATGACCCGCAGCTCCCGACGCGCGGGCGCGACAGGGCAGCGCCTCACGCTGCCCCGCCGGTTCGCGCTCATCTCCCTGCTGGGCATCGCCGCGGTCGCGGCCGGCGTCGTCGTCGCGACGGCGGAGGTGATGCGCGAGCGCTCCCTCGACGAGGGCACGCGCTCGGCGGAGACGCTGGCCGGCTGGGTGGCCCCGCTCGTGCCCGTCGAGGCCTTCCGCACCGGCGCGCTCGACGAGGAGCACCTCGCGGTGCTGGAGGAGTCCACCGCCCGGCTCGACGGCGCGGTGCTGGCGCTGCGGATCTGGAACGTGGACGGGATCCTCCTGTTCGACTCGGCGTCGCGCTCCACGGCCGGGTTCCCGCACCCCGCCCAGCTCGAGTCCGCCGCGCGCATGGGCGAGCCGTCCGCCGTCATCCGGCCGTACCTCGCGGGCGCGGCCGAGGGGGAGGTCGGCGGGGCGCGGACCGCCCTCGACGTCTACGTCCCCATCCGGTCTGGCGGGCAGCTCGTCGGCGCGGCCGAGGTGACGTTCGACCACACCTCCGGGATGCGGGCCCGCGCCATGGCCGTGCGCTCCATCGCGCTCGCCGCGGGCGCTGGCCTGCTCCTGCTCTGGCTCGTGCTCTTCCGCACCGTGCACACGGCGTCGGAGAGCCTCGCCCGCTCGGCGATGGACAACGCGCGCATGGCGCTGCTCGACGCGCTGACCGGGCTGCCGAACCGCCGCATGCTCTTCGGCCGCCTCGAGCGGGCCGTGGCGGCCGCGCAGCGCGGCGGGCCCGGCGTCGCCGTGCTCCTGCTCGACGTCGACAGGTTCAAGGAGATCAACGACACCCTCGGCCACGACCGCGGCGACGACCTCCTGCGCCAGGCCGCGGACCGCCTGCTGGGCACCTTCCGCGGCCGCGACCTCGTCGCCCGCCTCGGCGGCGACGAGTTCGCCGTCCTCCTCGCCGTCGACACGCCCGAGGAGGCGGAGCGGCTCGCGCACCGGGCGCGCGCCGTCTTCACCGAGCCCTTCGTGCTCGGCGGCATCCCCGTCCACGTGGCCCCCTCGATCGGGGTGGCCGCCCTGCCCCACCACGCCGACGACGTCCGCGACCTCATGCGCAAGGCGGACATCGCCATGTACACGGCCAAGCAGCACCGCCTCGGCGTCGCGCTGTACGACGTCGCGGCGGACGGCTCGAGCCCGTCCCGCCTCGTGCTCCAGGGCGAGCTGCACGAGGCGCTGTCCCGTCCGGGCGAGCTCGGCGTGCACTACCAGCCGAAGATCGACCTCGCGTCCGGGGTGACCGTGGGCCTCGAGGCGCTCGTCCGCTGGCACCACCCGACGCGCGGGCTCATCGGCCCGACCGTCTTCATCCCGCTCGCCGAGCAGTCCGGGCTCATCGACGATCTCACCGACGTCGTGCTGCGCACGGTGGTCGGCCAGCTCGCGGCCTGGCCCGCCGACGAGCGGCTGCCCATCGCCGTCAACCTCTCCGCGCACACGGCGGCCAGCCCCGCGATCGTCGAGACGATCACGGGGCTGCTGGCGGAGCACGGAGTCCGGCCGGAGCACCTCCAGGTGGAGATCACCGAGACGGCGCTCGTCGCCGACCGCACCCGCGTCGTGCCGGTGCTCGAGGCCCTCGCCGCGGTGGGCGTGCGCGCCGCGATCGACGACTTCGGCACCGGCCAGACCTCGATCGCGCAGCTGCGCGACCTGCCCGTGGACGTCCTGAAGATCGACCAGCTCTTCGTCGACGACCTGACCGACGCCGCCAACGCGGCGCGCGCCAGGAGCGTCATCAAGGCGGTCGTCGACCTCGCGCACTCCTTCGGTCTGCAGGTCGTGGCCGAGGGCGTCGAGGACGGCGCGACCGCCGCCACCCTGCGCTCTCTCGACGTCGACCTCGCGCAGGGCTTCTGGTTCTCCCCCGCGGTGCCCGCGGACGACGTCGTCCTGGTGCGCCGCGACGTGCCGCCGACCCCCCGACGCGGCGGCACGGTTCCCCGGCGGCGCCACGTCCCGCGCGCGCGGAAGGCGCCCGCCCCCACCGTGCCGGCCTCCCCCACCGGCAGCCCCACCCCCCGAAGGAGCCACGATGGATGACCTCATCCGCGAGATGATCACCCCCGAGCGGCGCAGTCCGCTGGGCGTGGGCCGGCGCAGACGGCTCACGGCCACCGCGCTCATCGTCGCCCTCGCGGCGATGGGCGTGACGTCGCTCGTCACGAGCGCGCTCTTCACCGACACCGAGCCGCTCTCCGCGAGCGACTTCCAGACCGGCACCGTCGACATCGTCGCCGAGCACTCGGCCACGCAGACGCTCGGTGCGCCGAACATGGCGCCCGGCGACACGGTGTACGGCATCGTCCCGGTGTCGAACGGCGGCTCGCTCGAGCTGCGGTACGCGATCGAGGTGGCGGCGACGAACAGCCAGCCCGCCGACCTCGCCGGCGAGCTCTCCCTGCAGGTCTACGCGGGCGTGGCGACCTGCAGCTCGGCGGGCGTGGCGGCGGCGACGCCGATCGGCTCGCTCAACGGCATCCCCACGACCCCGGTGACGCTCGTCGGGAACCCCGCGATCGGCCAGGACGCGGGCGACCGCGTGCTCGCCGCGGGCCTCGGGGAGAACCTGTGCGTCGCCGTCGGCCTGCCGCTCGCGACCGACAACACGTACCAGGACACCCAGGCCGAGGTCACGCTGACCTTCCTCGCCGAGCAGACCGTCAACAACGACTGACCTCGTGCGATGACCGCGATCGTCTCGCTCGCGGCGGAGCGGCCGGAGCCCGGCCGCGCCGTCGCCCGCGCCTGCGCCCTCGCGTGGGACGCGGTCCGCGAGGCGGCCTTCCCGTGGGCGGCCGGTGCGCTGCTCCTCGGCCCGCGCCGGTGGTGGGCCGAGGGCTTCGTGCTGGCGCACCGGGCCGCGGAGGGCGTGGGGCCGATCGTCGAGCGGTGGCGCGCACGGGCGACGGGGACGCCGGGGGCGTCGGATGGAGGGCCGACGTCGCCGGGTGGGCCGACGCCGCCGGGTCGGCCGACGTCGGGCGAGGACGTGCGGTCCGACGCCCGGTCGGCCCCCCGGCGGCGGTCGGCTGCGCGCCGGCGCCGCGTCCTGCGGCGCGCGTTCGCCGGGCTGGTCTGGACGGTCGTGGTGACGTTCGCGGGCGCGTTCGCGGTGAGCGTCGCGGTGCCCGCCTGGTACGGCCTGCAGGGCCGCCAGCTCCTCATCGTGACGTCGGGCTCGATGTCCCCGTTCGTGGAGGCCGGCGACGTCGCGGTGCTCCAGACGATCGACGACCCGAGCCAGCTCCAGGTGGGCCAGGTCGTCACGTTCTGGCCGCCGGGCAGCAAGCACCTCGTCACGCACCGCGTGGTCGACCTGCAGATGCTCCCCGTGCTCGAGGAGGCGCCGGGCGGCCGGATGGTGCCGCGGCTCGGCCCCGACGGCCAGCCCATCCTGCGCCCGTACGTCTACACCAAGGGCGACGCGAACCGGACGCGCGACCCCAACGCGACGCCGCTGTCGCTCGTGCGCGGCGTCGTGGTGGGCTCGCACCCGGGCTGGGGCCGCTGGCTCGCCTGGGCGCAGTCCCCCACCGGCCGCCTGACGATGCTCGCGCCCCCGCTCCTGCTGCTGGGCGCGCTCGAGCTGGTCGAGGTGGCGGCCGAGCGGCGCCGCCGGCCCGTGCTCCAGCCCGCCCCGCGCCGGGAGGTCCCGGATGTCCTCGACGCGGTCTGAGGTCGCGGGCGTCCTCGCCCTCGCGGCCGCGCTCGGCGTCGCGGCCGGGCTCGTCGCGACGCCGGCGGTCGAGTCCGCCGCGGTGTTCGTCGACGGCGCGTCGCTCTCCGCCGAGGTCGGCGTGCGCCCGTGCTCGGACGCGTGGCCCGCGGCCGTCGCGACCCTCGGCCCGTCGCGGCACCACGACTTCGGCGCGTCGTCCGCCATCCCCGGCACGACGCCGCCCCCCGGCCTCCTCGTCTGCGACCCCACCGGCGCGCTCCGGCTCAGCGGCGGGCTCGAGGAGTCCGTCGCCGACCCGGGCGGCCCGCTCGCCGTCGGGCAGGCCGCGGCGCTCGCGCTGTGGCTGCGGCTGACGGACGCGGGCGCGGACGGCGACGTCCTGTGGCTCGTGCAGGACGACGGCCCCGACCTGGGCCTGCGCGTCGCCGGCGGCCGCCTGCAGCTGGTGCAGGACGTCGCGGGCGCCGGCGACGACGGCGAGGAGGCGCCGCCGGAGGTGCTCGCCGACGTGGCCGCGCCGACGGCCGGCGCGCGGCTCGTCGCCGTCAGCCGCTCCGGGTCCGACGTGCGCCTGTGGGTCGGCACGACGGGGGTCGCCACCGCCCCCGCCGCCCCGGCCGGGGAGGGACCGGTCACCCTGCGGCTGGGCGCGCGGCCGGGCACCGGCGACGCCGCGGCGCGGGCCGTGCTCGACGAGGTCCTCGTCCTGCCCGCCGCGCTGGGCGGCGGCGACGTGGCGGCGCTCGTCGCGGCGAACGTCTGGTGAGCGGCCGCCTCGACGCCGCCGGGCCGAGCCGCGATGCTGGGTGGACGACGAAGGGGGACCCATGCGCACGTTCACGAGCGCGGACGACCTGGCCGGTGCACGCTTCGAGCGGCTGAGCCTGCGGGGAGCGCGGTTCGTGGCCGTGAACCTCTCGGACGCCGTCTTCCGCGGGGTGCACGTCAACGGCGCGGACATCGACGCGCCGTGGCTCATCGAGACGGGCGGCTCGCTGCTGGTCAACGGCGTCGACGTCGCGCCGTACGTGGACGCCGAGCTCGACCGGCGCTTCCCGGGCCGCGAGCTGCGGCGGGCGGCCGACCCGGACGGGCTCCGGGAGGCGTGGGCCGCCGTCGAGCGGACGTGGGCGGCGACGCTCGAGCGGGTCGCCGCGATGCCGCCGGGCACGGTGGACGTGTCGGTCGACGGCGAGTGGTCGTTCGCGCAGACCCTGCGGCACCTGGTCATGGCGACGGACACGTGGCTGCGCCGCGCGATCCTCGAGGTGCCCGAGCCGTACCACCCGATCGGCCAGCCCAACGCGGAGTACGAGCTCGACGGGAACGACCCGTCGGTGTTCTCCGCCGAGACGCCGACCTACGAGGAGGTGCTGGCCGTCCGGTCGGAACGGATGGGCATGGTCCGCGAGTTCCTCGCGGGCGTCACCGAGGCCGACCTCGCCGTGCCGCGCCGCAACCCCTGGTGGCCCGAGGAGCCCGAGACCACGCTCTCCTGCCTGCGCACCATCCTCGAGGAGGAGTGGGAGCACCACCGGTTCGCCGTCCGCGACCTGGAGGCGATCGCCGCGGGCAGGGCCTGAGGGCCCGAGCGACGTCCCGGGCCCGACGGCTCAGAGCCGCCCGCGCGGGCGCAGCCGGACGTGCGGCAGCGCGGGGGCGGGCAGGGGAGCGCCGTCGTACCCGTCGACGCGGCCGAACCGGGCCAGGCCCTCGGGCTCGCCGCGGATCGCGGCCTGCCACTGCTCGCGGGCCTGCACCACCTCGTCGTGCTCGCGCCCGACGAAGTTCCACCACATGAGGACGTCCTCCTCGAACGGCGCGCCGCCCAGGAGCACCAGGCGCGCACCGGCGTCGCCCGCGACGAGGTCGACGGCGTCGCGGCCCGGCGCCAGGTAGGCGAGCGCGGCGGGGGCGAGCGGGGCGCCGCACGCGGTGAGCTCCCCGGCGTCGAGCAGGACCCCGTGCTCGAAGCCGCGCTCGACGGGCAGGCGGACGCGGGCGCCGGCCGGCAGGTCCACCTGCGCCGCGACGAGCGGCGTGTCCGCCCGGGCGGGCGAGGTCGCCCCGCCCAGGGTGCCCATGACGACCTGGACGCGGGCGCCGTCGGCGTCGAACGTGGGCACCTCGGCGACGTGCTCGAACGCCCGCTCGCCGTGCCGGGTGGCCTCGGGCAGGGCGGTCCACAGCTGGACGCCGTGCAGGCGCCGCTGGTCGGGGAAGAGGCGGACCGTGCCCTCCTCGGAGTGGCAGACGCCGTGGCCCGCGGTCATGAGGTTGAGCTGGCCGGGGCGGATCTCCTGCTCCGAGCCGAGCGCGTCGCGGTGCAGCACGCGCCCCTCGAACAGCCAGGTCACGGTCTGCAGGCCGGTGTGCGGGTGGGGCGGGACGTCCATGCCGCCCGTGGCGGCGACGGCGTCGGGCCCGTAGTGGTCGGCGAAGCAGAAGGCGCCGATGAGCGACCGCCGCCGCGAGGGCAGCGTGCGCCGCACGGTCATCGCGCGCGGGCCGCCGAGGGGGACGTCGCGCGGCTCGATGACCTCGACGCCGTCGTCGAGCGTGGCGACCGCGCAGTCGCCGTCCTGCGGGCGCCGCTCGGAGTTGGTCATGCCCCAGGCTAGGCGGACGGGCGCCGCGGCGGGATTCCACCGTTGACACCGTGGCAAATATTCGTTTCAGTCGCCACTAACATGAATACTCCGACGACGACGCGCCCCTACCGCCAGCGGGCCCGGGCCGAGGCCGCCCGGGCCACGCACACGCGCATCATGGACGCCCTGGTCGCGCTGGTCATGGAGCGCGGCACCACGGCCGTCCCGCTCGCCGACGTGGCCGCCCGGGCCGGCGTCACCGTGCCCACCGTGCTGCGCCACTTCGGCAGCCGCGACGGGCTGTTCGAGGAGACGTTCGCCTACGCGCTCGACGTCATCCTCACCGACCGCGAGGCCCCGGTGGGCGACCCCGCCGCGGCGGTGGACGTCGTCGTCGACCACTACGAGGCGCGCGGCCACGGCATGCTCACCCTGCTCGCCCACGAGGCGCAGGACGCCGGCGTCGCCCGCATCACGGCCGAGGGGCGCGCCCAGCACCGCGCCTGGGTCCAGGCGACGTTCGCGCCGTTCCTCGCCCCGCTCCCGGCGCCCGACGCCGAGGCCCTCACCGACCTCCTCGTCGTCGCCACCGACCTGCAGACGTGGGCGCTGCTGCGCCGCGACCGCGGCCTGTCCCGCGACACCACCGCCGCGCGCATGCTCGCCCTCGCGCGCGCCGTCCTCGCCGGAGGCACCTGATGGCCGAGGTCCTGATCCTCACCCTCGACGGCAGCGGCAACGTCCCGCCCGCGCTCGCCGTCGGACGGGAGATGCTCGCCCGCGGGCACGCCGTCCGCGTGCTCGGCACCGCGCGCCAGGCGGACGTGATCGCCGCGGCGGGCCTCGAACCCCTCGCGTACCGGCACCCGCGCCCGTGGGTCGCCCAGGAACCGCGGGGCACGGTCCGCTCCGCCGTCGACTTCCTCGCCATGGTGGGCAGCCGCACCTACGGCCGCGACCTCGCCGAGGCGCACGCCGCGCGCCCGGCGGACGTCGTGCTCGTCGACGCGATGATCCCGGCCGCGACCCGCGCGGCCGTCCGGCTCGGCCTGGCGACCGCCGTGCTCATGCACACGTTCAGCACGTTCTTCCACTCGCCGCTGCTGGAGGCGGCCGGGCTCGTGCGCGGGTTCTCCCCGCGCCGGGCCTGGGCGGCCGCGGACGCCGTGCTCGTGGTGACCGACGCCGAGCTCGACCCGGGCTCGCGGCGCCGGCTCCCGGCGTCGTACGCGTGGACGGGCGTCGCCGAGCCGCCGCCGCGCGCCCTGCCGCCCGCGCTGAACGGCGAGGTGCCGCGGGTGCTCGTCAGCCTCAGCTCGGTGCACGCGCCCGGGCAGGACCGGCTGCTGCAGCGCATCCTCGACGGCATCGCCGGGCTGCCCCTGCACGCCGTCGTCACCACCGGCCCGGCGATCGACCCCGCGGCGCTGCGCCCGCCCGCCAACGCCGAGGTCCACGCCCACCTGCCGCACGCCGAGGTGCTGCCGCGGTGCGCCCTCGTCGTCGGGCACGGCGGGCACTCGACGACGATGCGCGCCCTCCTGCACGGGCTGCCGCTCGTCGTGCTGCCCGCCGACCCGCGCGTCGACCAGCCGTCCGTCGGACGGGCCGTGCAGCGCGCGGGCGCCGGGCTGCTGCTCGACCCGGCCTCCCCGCCCGAGCGCATCCGCCGCGCGGTGACCACGGTCCTCGGCGACCCGGCCTACCGGGCCGCGGCCGACGACGTCGGGCGGCGCCTGCGCGCGCAGGACGGGATCCGGGCCGCGGCCGACGCCGTGGAGCGGCTCGCGCGCTAGCCTGGCCGCTTCGCACGTGCGAGGAGGAGCCGAGATGCCGCGACACCGGATCTTCGCGATGCCGTTCGCCCGGATCTACCCGCTCTACGTCGAGAAGGTGGAGCGGAAGGGCCGCACGACCGCGGAGCTCGACGAGGTCATCCGCTGGCTCACGGGCTACGACGAGGCCGGGCTCGCGCGCGCGATCGACGAGGGCGTGGACCTCGAGACGTTCTTCGCGCAGGCGCCGGCGATGAACCCCAACGCGTCCCTCATCACGGGCGTGATCTGCGGGGTGCGGGTGGAGGAGATCGCCGACCCGCTCATGCAGCAGGTCCGGTGGCTCGACAAGCTCGTCGACGAGCTGGCCCGCGGCAAGAAGATGACCTCGATCCTGCGCGGGAGCCAGGCGGCCGCGGCGTCCTGAGCGGGCCGTGGGCGGGGCCCGGGCGGGGCCTCGGCGGGGCCCGGGCGGGGGTGCTCGATCGGGGCCCGACGGGCCCGGACGCACGAACGGCAAGGAGTCATCTCCTTGCCACTCTCAACGTACAGCGCACCCCCTCCCTTGCGGCAAGGCCCCCTGCCCGGCGGAGAATCACCGGCCTGACCAGCCCGGAGACCTCGGAAGGCGACCGCGTGCCCCACCCCTCCTCCGCCGTCGGCGGCGTGTTCCGCCTGCCGACCCACCTCGCCCGCAAGGCCGACCCCGCGCTCGTGGCCGACGACGAGCGGCACTTCGCCGCCGTCGCCGACGCCGTCGCGCACGCCGTCGCCGACCTGGCCGCCCGCCTCGACGAGGCGCGGCGCACGGCCGTCCGCGCGGGGCAGGCGGCCCTCGACCGGGATCAGGAGGTGCACCGCCTCACCGCCCGGCTGCGCGTGCTCGAGCGGTTCGGGCTCGACGCGTGCCTCGGCCGGATGGTGCCCGCCGACGGCGGCCCGCCGGTGTACGTGGGCCGGGTCGGGCTGACCGACGCGGACGGGCGGCGCCTCCTCGTCGACTGGCGCTCGCCCACCGCCGAGCCGTTCTTCGCCGCGACCCGCGCCCGCCCGGCCGGCCTGGCGAGCCGCCGCCGCTACCGCTGGGCGGACGGGTACGTCGTCGACTACTGGGACGAGGTGCTCGCCGACGACGCCGCCGACCCGGCCGCCCTCGCCCCCGACGCCGACTCGGCGTTCCTCGCGAGCCTCGCGGGCCCGCGCACGGGGCGGATGCGGGACGTGCTCGCGACCCTCCAGGCCGACCAGGACGCGATCGTGCGGGCACCCGCCGACGGCGCGCTCGTCGTCGACGGCGGGCCGGGCACCGGCAAGACGGTGGTGGCGCTGCACCGGGTCGCGTACCTGCAGTACGTGGACCCGCGCGTCGGGGCCCGGCGGGGCGGGGTGCTCGTCGTCGGGCCGCACCGGCCCTACCTCGACTACGTCGCGGACGTGCTGCCCGGCCTCGGCGAGGAGGGGGTGCGCGTGTGCACGCTGCGCGACCTGGTGCCGGAGGGCGCCGACGCGCGGCCGGAGCCCGACCCGGAGGTGGCGCGCCTCAAGGCGTCGGCGCGGATGGTGGACGCGATCGAGCCCGCCGTGGCGTTCTACGAGCGGCCGCCGCGCGAGCCCGTGGTCGTGGCGACCCCGTGGGCCGACGTCACGCTGGGGCCGGCCGAGTGGGCCGAGGCGTTCGCCGCCGTCGACCCCGGCACGCCGCACAACGAGGCGCGGGAGGCGGTGTGGCAGGCGCTGCTCGACGTCGTCGTGGACGCCCTGGCCGACGAGGCCGGCGACGTGCCGCCCGACGCCGTGCGCCGGGCGGTGGCGGGCGGCCGCGACCTGCGCGCGGCGCTCGGGCGGGCGTGGCCCGCGCTCGAGCCGACGGACCTCGTGGGCGACCTGTGGACCGTGCCTGCGTACCTGCGCCTGTGCGCGCCGTGGCTCACCCCGGAGGAGGTCGCCCGGCTGCAGCGGCCGACGCCGGACGCGTGGACCGACGCCGACCTGCCCCTCCTCGACGCCGCACGCCGCCGGCTCGGCGACCCCGAGGCGTGGCTGCGGCGGCGCCGTGCGGAGCGGGCGGCGGAGGCCGAGCGGGCGCAGCGAGCGGACGTCGCCGACGACCTCATCGCGTCGGACGACTCGGAGATGCTCGTCATGTCGATGCTGCGCGCGGAGGACCTGCGCGCCGCCCTCGACGAGGCGCCCGCGGAAGCGGCTCCGCGCCGCGACCCGCTCGCCGGGCCGTTCGCGCACGTCGTGGTGGACGAGGCGCAGGAGCTCACGGACGCGCAGTGGCGGATGCTGCTCGGGCGGTGCCCGTCGGGGAGCCTCACGGTGGTCGGCGACCGCGCGCAGGCGCGTCGCCCCTTCGCGGAGTCGTGGGCCGAGCGGCTCGCGCGGGTCGGCGTGCGGGACGTCGCGGTCCGCGGGCTGACGGTGAACTACCGCACACCGGTCGAGGTGATGGCGGAGGCGGAGCCGGTGATCCGCGCCGTGCTGCCCGACGCGAACGTACCCACCTCCGTGCGGTCGAGCGGGATCCCCGTCGCGCGCGTGCCGGCGTCCGAGGTCCGGCGGGTCGTGGAGGCGTGGGCGGCGAAGCACCCGGAGGGGACGGCGTGCGTCGTCGGCGACCCGACGTTCCCGGGCACGGAGCGCGTGCGCTCGCTCGCGCCCGAGGAGGTCAAGGGGCTCGAGTTCGACCTGGTCGTGCTCGTCGAGCCCGCCGACCCGGCCGACGACGGCCCGGCCGACGCGCGGGCCCGCGCCGTCGACCGCTACGTGACGATGACGCGGGCGACCGAGCGGCTCGTCGTCGCGACGCGGCCCGATGAGTCCGGTCGCCGGGCACGGTCGGTACCGGCATGAGCGCCACGTACACCTGGGACGTCTACGCGACCGTCGACGGCTTCGGCTCCTTCTCCGGCGGCGACTGGGGCGGGTACTGGGGCAAGCAGGGCCCGGAGCTGCTCGCCCACCGCGCGGCCGTGCTCGCGCCGGACCAGCGGCTGATGCTCGGCGCGACGACGTTCCGCGACTTCGTGCACCTGCTGGGCGCGGGGCCGGAGGACGTGCCCGGCGACGAGGTGAGCACGCGGATGAAGCGGATGCCGATCACCGTGGTGTCCGACTCGCTCGACGAGCCCCTGCCCTGGCCGAACGCGACGCTCGAGCGCGGGGACGCGGTCGACGTCGTGGCGCGGCGAAAGCGCGAGTCGCCGGTGCCCCTGCGCTCGCACGGGAGCCTGTCGACGAACCGCGCCCTCATGGCGGCCGGGCTCGTGGACGTCCTCCAGGTCACGGTGTTCCCCGTGATCACGGGCCTCACGGGCACGGCGCCCGTGCTCGCGGGCGCGGCGGACTTCGACCTCGAGCTGCTCGGGTCGCGCACGTTCGACGGCCGGACGGTCGAGGTCACCTACCGGCCGCGCCTGCGCCGCTGAGCCGCGGTCACGGCGCGACGGCGACGCCGAGGAGCACCTGGCGCACGAGCGCCGGCGCGGGCACCTCGGTGAGCCGGAGCGCGGCGGCGTCGAACCCGGCCGCGGCGAGCACCCCGCCGGTGTCGCGGTCGAGGTGGCAGCCCCCGGCGAGCCGCGTGTACAGGGGGTCGAACCGGCGCTGCCGGCGCGCGACCCGCTCGTCCGCGCTGCGCACGTGCTCGAGCACGAGCACCTGGCCGCCCGGGCGCAGCACGCGCCGCAGCTCGCGGGCGACGGCGTCGGGGTCGTCGACGCTGCACATCGTCAGCGTGGAGATCACCGTGTCCACGGACGTGTCCGCGAACGGCAGCTGCTCCCCACCGACCGGGTGCACGACGGCGCCGGCCGGGACGAGCGGGGCGAGCCGCCGGCGCATGTGGGGGTCGGGCTCGACGAGGTGGAGCTCGGTGACCGCGTCCGGCAGGTGCGGCAGGTTGAGCCCGATGCCGGCGCCCAGGTCGACCGTGACGCCGCGGGCACCGGCCACGAGGCTCGCGCGGTGCCGGCCGACCGGCCCCGCCTCGACGGTGCGGGCGCCGCGGGCGTAGAGCCACGTGGTGATGCGGTGCCCGCGCTCTGCGCTCACCGGGCGTCGCTGCTGCGTCATGCGCCCACGGTAGGCACCCGCTCCCACGGGGACGCGAGCCGGGCCGCGAACGCGCCCTCCACCGGCGACCGCGCGGGCCGCCGTCGCCGGCGCCGCGGACGTCGCGTGACCACGTCGGCGGACCGCGGCTGCGCTGCCGTGATCTCCGCCGCTCGCGGGGGCGGCGGCGCGGTCGAGACGTCGTCGTGCCCGGTCGGCGTCGTCGTCACGACCGTGTGCCGGCCCCTCCCGCCCTGCCTGCCAGGCCGGCGCGCCGGACCGCGCGGCTCACCGGGCAGCCCCGCCTCCCGAACGGTCACCTGGCGCAGCGTGCCCGCGTTCTTCGCGAGGTTGCACGCCTCGCACAGCCCCTGGCCGTTCTCCGCCTCGGTGGGCCCACCGCGCCCGGCGGGGACCACGTGGTCGAGGTGGCGGATGGGCGCGTCGCAGTACGGCGTCCCGACGAGATCAGCCCTGCGCGGCTCCCGCACGTGGCCAGAGCCGCCGTCGGATCTCGTCGAAGTCCGTCGTGCCGTACCGGTCCTCGAGCTCGTAGATGCCGTACGCAGCCTGGCCGTTCGTGAGGGCGTTGCACGTGTCGTTGTCGTCGCCCTTCCTCTTGGCGACCGCCCCGGAGAACTGCGTGACGTCGGGCCGACTCAGCCAGTAGCCGGTCATCACACCCTCGCACTGGATGCCGGGCGCGACGTACCCGTGGTCGTTCTCCGGCGTCGAGACGGCGTGCTGCATGCCGTACTCGACGAGCTCCGCGACGTCGAACAGACCCTCGTCACCAGCGTGCGCCGCGACAGCGACGAGGTCCCCGGTGAACTCGAGGAACTCGTTGTCGAGGTAGGCGCCGGACGGGATGACGTCGCACCCCGCCCATCCGGTGGACCGGAAGCCCGCCTCGGCGAGGAGCGTGCCCTCGGGGAACGGGACGTCCCACAGGTACACCCACGACGCGAGGATCTTCGCCGCCTTCACCGCACCGTCGAGGAACCGCCGCTCGCCCGTCGCCTCGAACGCCGCACGCAGCGAACGCATGAGGAACATGACGCCGACGGCATCCGTCTTCACGGACTTCACGTGCGTGGTGTCGTTCAGGCCGCCGACGTAGAGCGTCGGTTCGACGAAGGTCTCGATGATGAAGTCCGCCGCGGCGACCGCGGCACGCAGGTAGCGTTCGTCCCCCGTCAGCCGGTGCAGCGTGGTCAGCACCGGGACCGGGAAGATCGTGCCGCTCTTCTGCTCCGCGTACGACGCGCCGAACCAGGCCGCCGGCGTCGTGAGGCCGGTCCCGTCCGGCGCGTAGGCGCGGTACCAGGAGCCGTCCTCCGCCTGCGCCCGCAGGAGGAACTCGCCGAACCGGCGTCCCGCCTCGAGCCAGGCCTCGTCGACCCGCCCGTGTCGCGCGTCGAGCTCGTACGCGAGGAGGAGCGGGGAGACCGATTCGCACATGGTCCGCAGGTAGTTGCCCTCGACCGTCCGCAGCTCGCGGGCGATCGGCATGAGGGCGCGGGAGATCTGCTCCCCGACGTACCGGCGGACGTCGCCCTCGTCCTCCGCGTACTGGAACGGCATGAGGATGCCGGTGAACCAATGGGTGAACCGGCGGTTCATCGGGTCGTAGATCCCGTGCGAGAACCCGTTCTCCTCCTGGAAGGCCCTGACGAAGAAGTCCAGCACCGTCCTGGCACGGTCGCGGTACAGCGGCACGCCCTTGCGGTAGCCCCACGCCAGCTGCGTGTACGCCAGCAGGCTCTGGTCGCCCGAGAACCCGAACTCGATGAGGGAACCCTGGGTCTCTCCGGTTCGCGGCGAGAAGTGGACGAGGTAGCCGGCCGGTTCGAGCGGGTTCTCCTCCCTCTCCCACTTCCGGTAGTAGAGCTGGGTGAGCAGCATCCGGTGCTCGACGGAGTCCGCCAGCGTGACTCCCGGTGTCGGACGGCCGGTCCCCAGCCGCCTGTACTGGTGGCGGTAGAGGTCCCAGATCGCCGAGGTGAGGTCCGGCGTCGAGGAGAGCCGGACCTCGTACGTCAGGTCGACGACGGCGCCCTCCTCGACCGGCAGGAACGCGCCCCAGCCGGTTCGGTCCGTGTCGAGGCAGAAGCTGACCTCCTCGACGAACGGATAGGCCGCCCGCAGCTCGACCTGCTCCCCGAACGGGGCGAGCCCGAGCGAGCCGATGTCCGTCCGCTGGACGAACTCCCGGGCGAGCAGCTGCTCGTCGGAGACAGCCGTGTCGAAGGTCGGCACGGACGTCCGCGCGAGGGAGATCGTCGCGCCCGACGCCGGGTCGCGCGTCAGCACAGCGAGCGCACCGTTCTTGTCGTCACGGTGCTCCTGGACGTACGTGCCGAGATAGTCCTCGACACCGTCGCCGTCGGAGTCGTTGCGGTTGTACATCGTGCCCGGCACGAAGAACTGCCACGCCGCCGACGACGCCCCGGCGACGTCGGTGCTGCCCGCGAGGCCGATGCGGATGCCCTCGGCCGTGCCCGCACGGGCGACCCGGGCCGTGCGCCGGATCTCGACCGTCGCCTCGTCGCGCGCCTGCACACGGTCCTCGATCTCGACGACGGTGCCGTCCGCCAGGTGCACCCGCGCAGAGGCGACGAACGCTCCGCCGCCGTCCCGCACCGCGTCGTACGCGCCCTCGTACCCCTCCCCGCGGCCGCCGGCGCCCAGCACATCGACACGCACGGGCCGCTCGAGGAGAAAGCGGGCTGCGCCCCTCTCGAGGCGCAGCTGCCCGCCCGGGCCGGTCGCCACGATCGACACTGTCGCGGTCATGCCTGTGTCCCTTCGTCGTCGGTTCGGTCGCCGTGCCGACGACGGGCGCGGACGGCGTTCCTGATGATCGTCATGTCGAGCGTCCCGAAGCGGTCCCGGAGCGCGTCGAGGCCGAAGAGGGAGACGGCGTTGACGAAGCCGTTGCACGTGTCGTTGTCGTCGCCCTTGCGCTTGCCGACCGCTCCCGAGAAGGCCGTCTCGTCCGGGGCGCTCAGCCAGTACGAGGTCATGTAGCCCTCGCACTGGATGCCGGGGGCGGCGTAGCCGAGCATCGCGCCCGGGAGCGAGACGCCCTGCTGCATGCCGGCGAGACCCAGCTCCGCGACGTCCACGAGCTCCACCTCGCCCGACGCCTCGGCCACCGCGACGACGTCGCCGACGAACTCGCCGAAGACGTCCTCGACGTACGAGCCTCCGGGGATGGCGTCGCAGACGACCCATCCCGTGGTGCGGAACCCGGTGTCGGCGAGCAGGGTGCCCTCGGGGAACGGCACGTCCCAGAGGAACATCCACGACGCGGCGACCTTCGCGGCCCGCACGGCGGCGTCGAGGTGCTCCTCCCGGCGGGCCACCCCGTAGGCCGCGAGCAGCGCCCGCATCGCGAAGAGGACGCCCGTGGAGTCGACCTTCACCGACTTCAGCTGCGCCGTGTCGTTGAGCCCACCGCAGTAGAGAACGTCCGGCACGTACGTCCGTGCGACGAAGTCGGCGGCGCGGAGAGCGGCCTCCGCGTACTCCTCGCGCCCGAGCAAGCGGTGCAGCATCGCCAGCACGGGGATGGGGAAGATCGTCCCCGACCGCTGCTCGAGCGGGCTCGTGCCGAACCACTCGGCCGGCTCCGTCAGCGGCTCGCCCGCGGGCGAGTACGCGCGGTACCAGGAGCCGTCGGCCTCCTGAGTCGCGAGCAGGAACTCACCGAAGCGTTCCCCCGCCCGGAGCCACTCCGGCTGGTCCACGCCGTACCGGCGCTCCTCCTCGTACGCGTGGAGGACGGTCAGCACGGCCTCGCACATCGTCCGGGTGTAGTTGCCCTCGACGCCCCGGAGCCGTGCCGCGATCGGCGCGAGGGCGTCGACCATCTGCGAGCCGAGGTAGCCCCGGAGCGCCGCCTCGTCGCCGGCGTACTGGAAGGGCATGAGGATGCCGGTGAACCAGTGCACGAACGCGTGGCGTTCGGTGTCGTACAGCCCGTCGGCGAACCCGTTGGGGCGCTGGCACTGCCGGACGAAGAAGTCGTTGACGCGGCGGGCACGGTCGACCCAGAGCGGGACGCCCAGGCGGTGGCCGCGGCGGAGGGCGGCGAGGGCGAGGAGCGACTGCGCCCCCGTGAAGCCGTACTCGAGCAGGGAGCCGAGGGTGCGGCCGTCGCGTGGCGAGAAGTGCACGAGGTACCCCGCCGGCTCACGGGGATCCTCGGCCGCCGTCCACGCACGGAAGTACTGCTGCGTGAGCGCGAACCGGTGCTCCTCGATCTCCTCCAGCGGGCGCGGCAGCGGCGTCGGGGCGGTGCCCAGCGCCCGCCACTGGCGACGCGTGACCTCCCAGATCGCCTCCGTCAGATCGGCCGCGGCAGGGACGCTCAGCTCGTAGACGACACTGCCCGCACGTCCCGCCGAGGCGGGGAGGAAGCCTGCCCAGCCGCGCCCGGTCGTGTCGAGGCAGAACGTCCGCTCCTCGCGGAAGGGGAAGCCGGCCCGGAGCACGAGCGGCTCGTCGGGCGCCACGACGATGCCGAGCGAGCCGATGTCGGACTCCCCGACGACCACGCCGGCGCGGAGCTGGTCGTCGGTGACCGCGCAGTCGTGGGTCGGCGCCTGCACGCGGGCAAGACACAGACCCCGACCGCTCGGGTGGTGCGCGAGCGCTGCGAGCTGGCCGTTCCGGTCGTCACGGAACTCGTGCACGGGGCCGCCGAGGTAGTCCTCCCGACCGTCGCCGTCCGTGTCGTTGCGGTTGTACAGGTTGCCGGGGACGAAGAGCTGCCACTCCGCCGCCGGCACCTCGGCGGCCGACGAGACGAGCAGGTCCCACCGCACCCCCGCGCTCGTCCCCCCAGCGCGCACGGCGAAGGACCGGGCGACCGTGACGGCGCGCTCGTCGGTCGGCGCCCACCGATCGGCGATCTCGACGACGGTGCCGTCGGGCATGGTGACCGTCGCACGGCCCACGACGGCGTCCCCCTCCCGGGTGACGTCGTCGTACGGGCGGGTGACCACCGAGCCGTCCGTCGTCTCCACGCGAACCGGTGCGTCCGCGCGCGCGACGACGTCGCCGCCCAGCTTCACCAGGACGGCTGTACCACCAGCGGACTTCGTGACGTCGAGCTCCATGTCCCCTCACGGTGCGGTCGGCGGGTGCCTGTGGTGCCGACCCTGGTGTCGGCATGCGTCGGCGGCGGGGTGCCCGTGGGTGACGGCGGCGGGCACCCCGCAGCCGGACCTAGGAAGCGGCGGCAGCCGCCATCCGCTCGCGCACCGCGCGGCGGATCTCGTCGAACTCCACGGTGCCGTACCGGTCGCGGAGCGCATCGAGCCCGTAGAGCGCCTGGGCGTTCACCAGCCCGTTGCAGGTGTCGTTGTCGTCACCCTTGACCTTGTTGGCCGCCCCCGAGAACGCGGTCGCCGTGACGTCGGGCGCGCTGAGCCAGTAGCCCGTCATGTAGCCCTCGCACTGGATGCCGGGGGCCACGTATCCGAGCATGTTCGACGGGATCGACAGCCCGTACTGCATGCCGTTGAGGACGATCTCGACGACGTCGACCAGCTCGGGGACGCCGCCGGTCTCGGCGACGTCGAGCATGTCGCCGACGAACTCCAGGAACTCGTCGTCGACGTAGCTCCCGCCGGGGATCACGTCGCAGACCGCCCACCCGGTCGTCCGGAAACCACCGTCGGCGAGCAGGCTGCCCTCGGGGAACGGGACGTCCCAGAGGTAGAGCCACGACGCGAGGACCTTCGCCGCCTTCACGGCCGCGGCCAGGTGACGGGGGTCGCCGCCGAGGTGGTGGGCCCTGATGAGCGAGCGCATCGCGAACATGACGCCCACCGAGTCGATCTTGACCGACTTGATGTGGGTGGTGTCGTTGAGGCCGCCGCAGTACAGGACGCCCGGCACGTACGTGTCCGCGATGTAGTCAGCGGCCTTGAGCGCCGCCGCGCGGTACTCCTCCTTGCCGGTGAGCCGGTGCAGCACCTCGAGGACCTCGATCGGGAAGATCGTGCCGGACCCCCGCTCGACGGGGCTCGCACCGAACCACTCGACGGGGTTCGTGAGCGGCTCGCCCGCGGGCGAGTACCCGCGCGCCCACGAGCCGTCGTCCCCCTGGGTCATGAGCAGGAACGAGCCGAAGGCCTCGCCGGCCGCGAGCCAGTCGGCGTGCTCGACGCCGTGGCCCCGCTCCTCCTCGTAGGCGCGCAGGAGCGGGTACACGGACTCGCACATCGTGCGCGTGTAGTTGCCGGGGACCTTGCGCAGCACGTCGGCCACCGCGCGGAGGGCGCGCGTGATCTGGCTGCCCAGGTACGACTTCAGCGCGGCGTCGTCGTCGGCGTACTGGAACGGCAGGAGGATCCCGGTGAACCAGGTGACGAACCGCTTGTGGAGCGGGTCGTAGATGCCCTCGGAGAAGCCGTTGGGCTTCTGGAACTCGCGGACGAAGAAGTCGAGCACCTGCCGGCCCCTGTCGAGCCACAGCGGGACGCCGTCGCGGTGGCCCCGGCGGATCGCGTTGAGGGCGTGCAGCGACTGCGCCCCCGTGAAGCCGTACTCGATGAGCGACCCGAGCGTCCGGCCGCTCCGGGGCGAGAAGTGGGTGAGGAAGCCCGCCGGGCGGCGCTCGTCCTCCTCCGGCTCCCAGGACCGGAAGTACAGCTGCGTGAGCAGGAAGCGGTGCCGCTCGAGCTCCTCGAGCGGGAGCGGCAGCGGGGCCGGACGCGTACCCAGCCGCGTCATCTGCCGCTGGGTCACGGCCCAGATCGCCTCCGTGAGGTCCTCGGCGCCGAGGCTTCGGACCTCGTAGCCCACCGTGGCCGTACGACCCGGCTCGACCGGCAGGAACCCTGCCCAGCCGCGGCCGCTGGTCTCGAGGCAGAACGTGCGCTCCTCGCCGAAGGGGTAGCCGGCGCGCAGGGCGAGCGGGCGCTCGTCGTCGAAGACCACGCCCAGCGAGCCGATGTCGGAGTCCTTCACGACCACGCCGCTGACGAGCTCGTCCTCGTCGACGGCGGCGTCGTACCGCGGCAGGCTCGTGCGGGCGAGGGAGATCCCCCGGCGCACGGACGGCAGGTACGCCAGAACGGCGAGGTGGCCGTTCCGGTCGTCCCGGTACTCCTGGACGGTCCCGCCGAGGTAGTCCTCGCGCCCGTCCAGGTCGGTGTCGTTGCGGTTGTAGAGCGCGCCCGAGACGAAGAGCTGCCACTCGGGCGACGGCGCGAGCGGCGACTCCAGCACGAGCTCGGTGCGGACGCCGGCGGCCGACCCCCGGGCGAGGATCTCGATCGAGCGGCTCACGAGGAAGCCGTCGCCCTGCTCGGAGGGCGCCCAGACGTCCTCCACGCGCACGCGGGTCCCGTCGCCCGCGGTGACCTCGGCGCGGCACCACGTGCGGTCGCCGTCGGCGGTGACGGAGTCGTAGCCCGCGGCGACGGCGTCGCCGTCGCTGGTGGCGACGCGCACGGGCGCCGAGGCCACCAGGAGCTCCTCCCCCGCGTCACGCAGGGAGAGGCCGGTGCCGTTCGCCACCGGCAGGGGAACGAGGTCGAGTGCCATGAGCTCACTTCCTTCGTGGGGAGGACGCCGCACCGGGCATCGGCGCGGACGGTGCGGCGCTGGCGACAGGTCGTCCGGGGCGCGTCGCGCCGGCGGACGAGGAGGCATTCGAGGAGGACGCGGATCCCGGCGTCGCGTCGGGGACGGTCTCGACCGGGTGGTAGTCGAACCAGTCGAACGACGCGCTGAACCCCGCGCCGGGGTGCTGCGTCGCGGCATACATCCCCACGAACACGCCGGTGAACCCGCCGGCGACCTCGGCGCTGAGCAGCTTGGCCTCGAGGGGCGCGCTCCGCAGCACGGTCCCGGCGCCGTCGTCCGCCGTGAAGACGTAGGAGTCCACGTCGCCCTCGACGCCGAGGACCGCCTCGAGGCCCGGGATCTCGCCGATCACCGTGGACATCTCCAGGCGCCCGACGCGCGTGTGGACGACGACGGCCGTCGCGTCGCCGGCGCGCCGCAGGCAGACGGCGTGGACGTGCGACTCGTTCATCCGGACCGCGAGGCCCGCCTCGTCGCCGTCGCGGCGTGGGTCGAGCACGACGCGCGTCGCCGACCGGAACTCGAAGTGCTGCTGCCGCCGTCCGACGAAGCACGGGAACGTGCTGTGCAGCCCGGACTCTGGCGCGAGCGTGAGCCAGCCCGGGCGGCGGTGCAGCGCGCCGGGGTCCATCGGCCGCCGCACGAACGTCCACTCGGGGGCCAGCGAGGACGCGTCGAAGTCGTCGCGGACGGCCGCCGACAGCGCCGGCGCGGGCGGGAGCGGGGGACGGGGCTGGACGAGCTCGACGACCCCGCGCTCACCGACGAGCGGCCATCCGTCCTCGGTCCAGCGCACGGGCGCGAGGAGGGTCTCCCGGCCGAGGTGGTGCCGCGGCCACTGCCCGACCGGCCGCACGCCGAGGCACACCATCCACCAGGACCCGTCGGGGAGGCTGACCAGGTCGCCGTGGCCCACCGCCTGGAGCGGGCTGGCGACGCTCCGGTGGCTGGCGACGGGCCCGTGCGGGGACGCGACGAACGGCCCCCAGGGCGAGCGCGAGCGCCCCACCGTCACCATGTGGCCGTACTCGGTCCCGCCCTCCGCGATGACGAGGTAGTAGTAGTCACCCCGCCGGAACAGGTGCGGCGCCTCGGGGTACCGGCCGCCGGTCCCCTCCCAGACGAACCGCGGGCCCTCCAGCACCTCCCCGGTCATCGGATTCACGAGCGACTGCTGGATCCCCCGCCGGAACGTGGGCGCCAGCAGGTGCGGCCCGCCGGGGTCGGGCTCGACGTTCGACGTGAAGTACACGCGCCCGTCCTCGAAGAACAGCGAGGGGTCGATCCCGTCCTGGGCCACCCAGACCGGGTCCGACCAGGGCCCCGCCGGGTCCTCCGCGTGCACGATGAAGTGCCCGCGGTCGGACACGTTCGTCGCGGTGACGAAGAACCGGCCGTCGTGGTGGCGGATGGTCGGCGCGAAGATCCCGCCCGACGTCGGCGCAGCGCTCAGGTCGAGCTGGCTCTCCCGCGTGAGGACGTGCCCGAGCGGCTCCCAGGTGACGAGGTCGGTGCTCCGGAAGATCGGGATCCCGGGGAAGTACTCGAAGGAGCTGGTGACGAGGAAGAACTCGTCGCCCACGCGGCAGATGCTCGGGTCCGGGTGGAAGCCGGGGATGACCGGGTTGGTGAAGAGCTCCGGCTCGGTCATCCCTTCACCGCCCCGACCATGAGCCCTTCCACCAGGTACCGCTGGAGGAAGATGAACATCACGAGCACGGGAAGCACCGTGATGACGCCGGAGGCGAGCAGCGGACCCCACTGGACCGTCAGGTTCCCCATGAACCCCGCGACGCCGAGCGGCAGCGTCTTGTCGGCGTCGGAGTTCACGAGCACCAGCGGGAAGAGGTACTCGTTCCAGGAGAAGATGAACGAGAAGACGGCGATGACGATCACGCCCGGCCGCGCGATCGGCAGCATGATGCCCCAGAGCACCCGCAGGTGGGAGGCGCCGTCGACGCGCCCGGCCTCGAACAGCGTCTTCGGGATCTGGATGAAGAAGCTCCGCAGCATCCAGATGCAGAAGGGGACGGTGAGGACGAGCTCGACGAGCACGAGGCCTGCGACGTCGTCCACCAGCCCCATCGCGCTGAGGATCCGGTAGGCGGGCACGACGATCACGACGCCCGGGAACATGTACGTGAAGAGGATGAGCCGGCCGGCGGCCTGCCCGAGGCGCGTGTCGAAGAACGCGAGGCTGTAGGCGCCCAGCACGGACACGACGACGGTCACCGCCGTGACGATCACCGCGACGAGGATGCTGTTCCCCACCCAGGTGAACACCGGGGACGTCGAGAACAGGTGGGCGTAGCTCTCCAGCGTGAAGCGCGACGGCACGAGCGACCCGGAGAACAGCTGCGACGGGTGCGTGAACGAGGAGATGAGCAGCCAGTAGAAGGGGAAGACGACGTAGATCGTCGCCACCGTGATGGCCAGCCACAGGGCGAGCCGAGGGCTGACACGGGAGAGGAACGAGCGGACCATCAGTACTTCCTCTCCGCTCGACGCATGTACGTGAAGTAGATGCCCGCGATGATCGCGATGGTGATGAGCATGAGGACCGCCCAGGCACCCGCCTCGCCGACCTGCAGCCCGTTGAACGCCACGTCGTACGTCTTGACGGGGAGGATCATCGTGCGGTCCGCCGGCCCGCCCCGGGTGCCGAGGTAGATCAGGTCGAAGTTGTTGAAGTTGAACATCGTGAAGATCATCGCGACGGTGAGGATGATCCCCCGCAGGTGGGGGAGCGTGACGTTGAGGAAGGTGCGCACGCGCCCGGCGCCGTCCACCCACGCGGCCTCCATGAGCTCCCTCGGCACGCTCTGCAGCCCGGCGAGCAGGATGACCATCGTGAAGGGCACGCCCCGCCAGACGTTGACGCCGATCACCGTCGCGAGGGCGAGGGACTGGTCGGAGAACCAGGCGAGGTCGCCCAACGCGGGGTCGATCTTCCCGAGCAGCGCGTTGATGACCCCGTAGAGATCGTTGAGCATCCACTTCCAGATGAGGGCGACGACGACGACCGGCGTCACCCACGGGAGGAGGAAGATCCCGCGGAGCAGGCCGCGCCCGCGGAAGCGCTGGTTGAGCAGCATCGCGAAAGCCAGCCCGATGACGATCTGAAGGACGACGGACGCGCCGGTCCACAGCAGAGTCCGGCCGAGCGTCGCCCAGAACGTCGAGTCGCCCAGGATGTCGCGGTAGTTCTCCAGGCCGATGAACTCGGCGACGGGCCGGATGAAGCTGCGGTCGGTGAAGCTGTCCGCGACGACCGTCACCAGCGGCACGCCCATGAGCAGGACGATCACGGACCCTGCGGGGATGAGCAGGGCGATGCTGACGATGAGGTCACGGCGTCCGTTGCGGCCTCGGCGTCGGGTGGGCCGTGGCCCGGGCCGCTCGGCATCCGGCGCTGCGGCACGACGGCGTCCGGGCAGCGCGACGTTGGCGGTCATGTCGTCCTCCGTGTCGGGGGGCGGGCGGTCGAGCGACCGCCCGCCCCCTCTCGGTCGGCTGCGTCAGTCGATCGACTCTCGCATCTCGTCGGCGATCCGGGTCGCCGCGGTCTGCGGGTCCACACCCTGCTCGATGACGGCGGTCGCCGCCTGGGCGACGAGGTTGAGGCCCTCCCACTCGCCGGCGTGCGGGTTCGGCAGGCCGAAGACCCACGCCTTGGGCAGCGCGGCCTTGACCGCGGTGAGGAGCTCCTCGATGGCGACGACCTTCTCGTTCGACAGGTACGACTCGCTCTCGTGGACCGCCTTGAGAACGGGGATGAACGAGGCGGGGTTGATGAGGACGAACTTCTCGTACTCCTCCGGGTCCAGCAGCGAGGCGAGGAACTCGCGTGCCTCGTCCGGGTGCTCCGTCGTGTTGAAGGCGTACATCGTCATGTTGCCCATGAAGGAGCCGCCGCCACCGCCGTTCGCGGGCACGGGGACGACGCCGAACTGCTCGGCGACCTCGGGGCCGGCCGCGTCCAGGGCGCCCTGCATCCAGCTCCCGTAGATGAACATGCCGAGCTTGCCCGTCGTCATCGCGGCCTGCGCCTCAGGACGGTCGTAGCCGCCGGAGCCGGGCGGGGAGTACTGCGCGAGCCTCGCGTAGAAGTCGAGGGCCTCGACCGCCTCGGGGGCGTCGAAGATCACCGTGTCGGGGTCGTCCCGGTCGACCAGGTCGCCACCGTTGGACAGGATCATGCTGTAGAGGCTCTGGGTCGTGACCTGGCTGGTCGACGACGGGATGAGGATCCCGTACTGGTCGTCGTGGGTCAGGGCCTTGGCGGCCTCCTCGAGCTCATCCCACGTCGTCGGCGGTTCGAGCCCCGCCTCCTCGAACATCGGCTTGTTGTACCAGAGGAGCACCGCGTTGGATGCGTACGGCAGCGCGAAGTAGTCGCCGTCGGGGGTCTTGCTGAGCTCCACGAGCGACGTGGCGGTGTCGGCCCAGGCGTCCTCGCCGCCGATCTGGTCGACGACGTCGTTCAGCTCGAGGAGCACACCCTGCTCCTGGAGGGACGCGGCGAACGCGGCGGACCCGAGCGTGACGTCCGGGGCGTTGCCGCCCTGCAGCGCCGTCTGCCACTTCGTGTAGATGTCCGACCACGGGACGGTCACGAGGTTGACCTTGACGTTCGGGTGGCTCGCCTCGTACTTCGCGATCATCGACTCGAGCACGGCCACGACGGCGTCGTCCGCCTCGGGGTTCCAGAACTCGAGCTCGACGACCTCGCCGTTGGCCGAGTCGTCGGTGTCCGGGGTGTCCGTGTCCCCGGAGCCGGAGCATGCCACCAGCGCGCTGGCGAGGAGCAGCGCGAGGCTGGCGGACACGGTTCTTCTTGTGCGACGGAGCATGTCCTTGCCCTCCTGAGATGGAGCACCATTGCCCGCATTCTTTAGCCAGAGGCCGAAAAACTTTCGGTCGACTTTCGGGCTGGCGTGACCGTACCTCGCGCTCGACTGGCTGTGCAACCCCCTGGAGGCCGCGAGTGTCACCCTTGCGGAGAACCGTGGCCTTCTCGTAACATTCGAAACAGTTTCGAGCACGGCGAGAGGGGAACGGCATGGGGGCGCGCCCCACTCTGGCCGAGGTCGCGGCCGTCGCGAACGTCTCGATCGCGACGGCGTCGAAGGCGCTCAACGGGCACCCGGACGTCGCGGCTGCCACGCGCGAGCGGGTGCTGGCCGCGATCAAGAAGGTGGGCTACGTCGCCCCCTCCGCCCGCGGTCACGCGCTCCACGTGCCTCAGGTGCTCGTCCTCGTGGACGGCATCCAGACGGTGTACACCGGCCTGCTGCTCCACGGTGTGGTCGGCGGCGCCCGCGACCACGGTGTCGACGTCGTCACCCGGTTCCGCTTCGGCGCGAACACGGCCCACCAGGCCTACGAGGAGGCACTCCCGCCGGGGTGCATCGGCATCATCGCGATCACCTACGGCATGCGCAGCGTCGGCCTGCTCGGCGACCGCACGAGCGTCCCGGTGGTCGTGATCGACCCGTCCGACGCCCAGCCTCCGGAGTGGATGACCATCGGCGGCACCAACTGGTCCGGCGCGAAGGCCGCGACCGAGCACCTCGTGCAGCTCGGCCACCGGCGCATCGGCTGGGTCGGCGGCCCTGTGGAGTCCTCGGCGTCGAGCGACCGCCTGCACGGCTACCGCGCCGCCCTGCAGAGCGCCGGCCTCCCGATCGACCCCACGATCGAGACCAACGGGGAGTTCACCGTGGAGTTCGGCCGGGTGGGGGGCGCGCGCCTACTGGCGCACGCCGAGCGCCCGTCGGCGATCGTGGCCGCGAACGACGAGATCGCCATCGGCGTCATCGAGGCGGCCCGCGCCGTGGGTCTGCAGGTCCCGGCCGACCTCTCGGTGACCGGCTACGACGGGATCCCCCAGGCGTCGTGGACGACTCCCCGCCTGACGACCGTCCGCCAGCCGCTCGTCGACATGGGGCGGATGGCCGTCCGCATGATCGCGGAGACGGCTCGGGGGAACCCGCCGGAGTCGCGCCACATCCAGCTCGTCACGCAGCTCCTGGTGCACGACTCGACGGCCCCGCCGCCCGGCGCCGTCGACGGCGCGGGCGCCCGCCCGACGACGAAGCGCTCACTCGAGACGGCGCGCCGGAGCGCCGGCGCCGCGCAACGGGCCGACGGGGCCACGGGGTGGCCGTGACCTCGCCCCTCCCCGCCGGCCGCGCCTAGCCTGCGGGCATGAGCGAGGACCCCGCCCACGGCGACCCCACTCCCACCGACCCCACGCCCCCCGACCCCACGGTCACGCGCGCGACGCCGGAGCACGCCGCCGTCCTCGCGCGCCTGCTGCACGACTTCAACACCGAGTTCGACACCCCGGTCCCGCCGCGCGCGGACCTCGAGCGCCGGTTCGCCGCCCTCCTCGCGCGCGACGACGTCCTCGCGCTCCTCACCGGCCCCGCCGACGACCCCACCGGCTTCGCCCTGCTCACCCTGCGCCCCACGCCGTACCACGACGGCCCGCTCGCCCAGCTCGAGGAGCTCTACGTCCGCCCCGGCCTGCGCGACCACGGCCTCGGCACCGCCCTGCTCACCGCCGCCGTCGAGGAGGTCCGCGCCCGCGGCGCCGGCGAGATGCACATCGGCGTGGACGAGATCGACACCGACACCCGCCGCTTCTACGAGCGCCACGGCTTCACGAACGTCGAGCCCGGCCAGGACTACCGGATGCTCCTCTACCTGCGGGAGCTCTGAGCGGGCTCGCCCGCCCGGCGCCGCACGCGCATCCCGAGGAGGAGCCGCGTCACCGGGGTCCACCGCGCCGCGAGCGCGAGCGCCGTCGTCGCGACCGCCGCGCCACCCGTCCGCGCCGCCGCCACGCCGCGGTTCAGCCACCCGAGCGCGGCGACCGGCGTCGGCGCGACGAAGACGTCGTCCTCGCCCCCGGGTGCCCCCGCGCGCGCCGCTCCGTACCCTCGACCGATGAGCGAGGACACCGGGCCCCGGCTGCTCGCCGGCGGCAGCCCGCAGATCCCCAAGGGCGACGGCGACGCCCCGTCGCGGCGTACATCGCCGCGATGCCGGGCTGGAAGGCCCGCGTCGGCCGCCACATCGACGCCGTCGTCACGGACCGCGTGCCGGGCGTGCGCAAGGCGGTGCGCTGGAACCAGCCCTACTACGGCGCCCCCGACGACGACGGCTGGTTCCTCGCGTTCCGCTGCTACACCGCGTACGTGCAGCTGCAGTTCTTCCGCGGCACCGAGCTCCACCCGGTCCCGCCCAAGGCGTCGAGGCACGAGGGCGTCCGCTACCTCGACGTGCGCGAGCACGAGGCCCTCGACGAGGCGCTCCTGCGCGACTGGGTGGAGCAGGCCGCGCGCCTGCCCGGCGTCCCCCTCTGACCCCGACGCCGGCGCCTGGCGCCGACGCCCGGCGGCCCGACGGCGGGTATCTCGGGTGCCCCGCGCCCGCCCGCCTCCGTACTCTCGACGCATGGCGTCACGGATCGGCCAGCTGGTGATCGACTGCGCGGACCCGGAGCGGCTCGCGCAGTTCTGGTGCGAGGTGCTCGGCTTCGAGGTGATCGACCGCGACGAGGGCACCGTCGAGATCGGGCCGCCCGGCGTAGGGTTCGGCGGGCCGCAGCCCACCCTCTTCTTCAACCCGAGCACCGACCCGCGCCGCGGCAAGCTGCGCCTGCACATCGACCTCAACCCGACCGATCGCGACCAGGACGCCGAGCTCGAGCGGCTCCTCGCCCTGGGCGCCCGGCCGGCCGACGTCGGGCAGACCGGCGAGGAGTCCTGGCACGTGCTCGCGGACCCGGAGGGCAACGAGTTCTGCCTGCTGCGCCGCCGGCTGGACCCCTAGGGCCGGGCGTGCTGGGACTGGAGCCGATCGGCCTGGTGCCGCTGGGGCTCGCGCTCCTCAACCTCTACGCGCTCGTGCTCGTGCTCGCGCGGGCCTGGGTGTTCCGCACCCGCCTGTACCGGCCGATGGTGCTGAACCTCGCCCTGTCGGTCGCCCCGGTCGTCGTGCTCGTGGCGACCTTCGTGACGCTCCTCGTCGTCGTCACCGTGGCGCCCAGCCGCGGCACGGTGTTCGCCGTGGTCGGCGTCGGTGGCCTGGTCTGGCTGCTCCTGCTCCCCAACGCCGCCTACCTGCTCACCGAGCTGAACTTCTCCCACCGCCGCGAGGACGACCCGGTGCCGCTGTGGTACGACATCGTCCTCGTCCTCACCCTCGCGGTCTCCGGCGTGCTCAACGCGCTCACGAACGTGGTGCTCGCCCAGCTCATGTACGTCGCCGTCGTGCGCCCGAACGCCGCCGCGCCCTTCGACGCCCCCGACTCGTGGGTCATGGCCGGGCTCACGCTGCTGCTGGTCTCGTTCGGGATCTACCTGGGCCGCTACGTGCGGTTCAACTCGTGGGACCTGCTGCATCCGGCGTCGTTCGTGCGCAAGCTCGTCCGCCACGTCCGCGAGCCGGGGCGGGCGCGCACCATCGTCGCCTTCTGCGTGATGCACACGGCGCTGTTCGCGTTCCTCTACCTCGTCGTCGTCGCGCCCGTGGTGCTCCTCGTCACGCAATGAGGCACGCAAGAAGGACTCGGGGCCCACCCGCCCCGGCACGGCAGAATCTCCGGGTGACCGCGACCCTCCAGGCCAGGGGCGTCAGTGCCGCGTACGGCGACCGCCTCCTCTTCGCCGGCGTGGACCTCGTGGTCGCGCCGGGGGACGTCGTCGGGCTCGTGGGGCCGAACGGCGCCGGCAAGTCCACGCTGCTGCGCGTCCTCGCGGGCGAACTCGCGCCCGAGACGGGCACCGTCACGCTCTCCCCGCCCGACGCCGAGATCGGGTTCCTCGCGCAGGAGATCGAGCGTCGGCCCGACGAGACCGTCGCCGCGCACCTCGAGCGGCGCACCGGGGTCGCCGCCGCGCAGGCCGCGCTCGACGCCGCCGCCACCGCGCTCGCCGACGCCGGGGACGACGCCGACGCCGCCGCCCGCTACTCCGACGCGCTCGACCGGTGGCTGCGCCTGGGCGGCGCGGACCTCGAGGTCAGACGCGACGCGGTGGTCGCCGACCTGGGCCTCGACGTCGACCTCGACCTGCCGATGACCGCGCTGTCGGGCGGCGAGGCCGCGCGCGTGGGCCTCGCCGCGCTCCTGCTCTCCCGCAACGACCTGTACCTGCTCGACGAGCCGACCAACGACCTCGACACCCACGGCCTGGAGCTGCTCGAGGAGTTCGTGCACCGCGCGCAGGCCCCGGTCGTCGTCGTCAGCCACGACCGCGAGTTCCTCAGCCGCACGGTCACCACGGTCGTCGAGATCGACAGGAGCCTGCAGCGGGTCGTCGTCTACGGCGGCTCCTACGACGCCTACCTCGAGGAGCGCTCGATCACCCGGCGCCGGGCCCGCGAGGCCTACGAGGAGTACGCGGCGCGCCGGTCCGCGCTCGAGGCCCGCGCCCGCATGCAGCGCGCGTGGATGGCCAAGGGCGTGCGCAACGCCCGGCGCAAGGCCAAGGACAAGGACAAGTTCGTCAAGCACTTCCGCGGCGAGACGAGCGAGAAGCAGGCGGCCAAGGCCCGGCAGACCGAGCGGATGCTCGAGCGCCTCGAGGTCGTCGAGGAGCCGCGCAAGGAGTGGCAGCTGCAGATGAGCATCGCGGCCGGCCCGCGCTCGGGCGACGTCGTCGCGGTGGCGCGCGGCGCGGTCGTCCGCCGGGGCGGCTTCACCCTCGGGCCGGTGGACCTGCAGCTGGACCGGCAGGACCGGGTCGCGATCACCGGCCCGAACGGGTCGGGCAAGTCCACGCTGCTCGCGCTGCTGCTCGGGCGGGTCGCGCCCGACGAGGGCTCGGCATCGCTCGGCTCGGGCGTGCTGGTGGGCGAGGTGGACCAGGCGCGCGCGGCGTTCGAGCGCGCCGAGCCGGTGGGCGAGGCGTTCGCCGCGCATGTGCCGGACTGGCCGACGGCGGACGTGCGCACCCTGCTGGCGAAGTTCGGCCTGGGCGCGCACCAGGTGGGGCGGTCGGCGGCGTCGCTGTCCCCGGGCGAGCGCACCCGCGCCGCGCTCGCGCTGCTCCAGGCCCGCGGGGTCAACCTCCTGGTGCTCGACGAGCCGACCAACCACCTCGACCTGCCCGCCATCGAGCAGCTCGAGCAGGCGCTGGAGTCGTTCGACGGCACGATCCTGCTCGTCACGCACGACCGCCGGATGCTCGAGACCGTGCGGCTGACCCGCCGCTGGCACGTCGAGGACGGGCGGGTCACCGAGGTCGACCCGGGCTGACGGGCTCGACCCGGGCTGACGGGCTCGACCCGGGCCGAGGAGCGGCGCCGGTCCGACGACGGCGCGGCCCCGCCCACGCGCGAACGCCGGAGACTTCCTGTCGCTCTGTGAGAGAACGTCTTCGACGCTCGGTGCCCCGCGTCCGACACGCGCTCCGCCCGTGCACCACGCCCTCGCCCACGACCCCTCACATCACCCCTCCCGCACTGCGCCGTCGGGCCGTCTGGAGCCATCTCACTCTTATTCCGGTACCCACCGGGGTATTGACCGGCTGTGACTGCTTGTCATAGTGTCTGCTAACACGATTTAGCAGGATCTTCAGCACCCAATTTGCCGTTTCGGACGAAGCGGGCGCCGAGCTGATCGTCGTCGTCGTCAGTCGAAGGAGACTCGTGCGACAGGCCCACGCAGCACCCGGCGGCGAAGCCGACCGGAGCCGGCTCCGCCGCGGGCGTGGTCCGCCCGGGCCGGGATCGACCTCCGTCGCGGAGGCCACGGGCGCCGGGCTAGCGGCGCCCATGTGCGGCGGCGGTCCCCCAGGTACGGCCCCAGTCGATGAGTCCCGTCAACGACTCACACGCCGTCCGACGCTCCGTCGGGCGGCTCGAGCGCACCTGGCGTCCGAGCGACGCAGCTCGGCACGAACCAGGGACGAGAGTACAAGGGAGCAATCTGGCATGAGCACGCCACTCGCACGGCGCAGGCGGACCGCGCTCGCGTCCTTGTTCGCATCCGTGGCACTCGGTGCTGGCGCCGCCGTCGGCGTCCCCACCGCGGCCCTCGCGGACGAGACCACGCCCGTCGAGGGTGCGACCGTCACGGCGAACCCCGACTCGCCCACCGGTTACACCGTCACCTTCGTCTACCACAACCCGAACGCCACGCAGGTCCGCCTCGCCGGCGACCTCACCCTCCTCGGCCTGACCACCGGCAACACCCGGTTCCAGCCCGAGCAGTTCGAGCCCGGCCGCTACCACGCGGGCGGCGTCGAGTTCCTGCGCGACATGACCAAGGACGCCGACGGCTACTGGTCCGTCTCGCTGCCGCTGCACGCCGGCGGGCTCAGCTACTGGTACCGGGTCTGGGACCCGACCCAGGGCTGGGTGAACAAGCGGATCTGGGACCCCGCCTCGAGCCACCCGCGGCCCCCGGGGGACGCCTCCTTCCGCGTGCGCAACAACGACGTGCTCGACGCGGTCTACGTCCCCTACGACGAGAAGCAGAACGACCCGGTGCTCGAGGCCCGGGCGCGCTACGAGCTGCCGCGCGAGAACCCGGCCGAGCGGGGCACCGTCCACTACGAGGAGTACACGACGATCCTCGGCGACGACGGCCACTACCTCGGCATCTACCTGCCGCCGGGGTACGACCCCGACCGTCCCGAGCCCTACAAGGTCATCTACCTGGGCCACGGGATCTTCGGCGACGAGACGGACTTCATGGTGCCGGTGAACGTCCCGAACATCCTCGACAACATGATCGCGCGGGGCGAGATCGAGCCCACGATCGCCGTGACGATGGGCAACCACTTCACCGGCGACAGCCTCGGGTTCTCGTCCTACGACCGGCAGAACGCCGCGGACAACCTCGTGCAGACGATCCTCCCGTTCATCGAGTCGCGCTACAACGTGGCGACCGAGCGTGAGGGACGCGCCTACGCCGGGTTCTCCTACGGCGGCTCGACGGGCGGGTTCATCATGAACTCCTACCCGACGACGTTCGGCTACTTCGGCCACTTCTCGGGCAACCCGAGCCTCACGGCCGCGAACTACGACGCCATCGCCGACGCGGTCGGTGAGAACGGCATGTTCGTGTTCCTGGGCAACGGCGTGTTCGAGGGCAGCCTCGCCGGGGCGAACGCCGTGGCGGACAACTTCCGCGCACGGGGCATCCCGGCCGCGACCGCGCAGGTGCCGGGCGCGCACGACGGCATGACGGCCGGCCAGCTGTTCACGATCTTCGCGCGCGACCACCTGTGGTCGAACGCGGACACTCGTGACGGCATCCCCGTCGAGGCCGTGATCCCGGAGCCCGAGGAGGGCGCGCTGGCGCTCTCGGTCGCGGACTTCGGCGACGCGGTCACGCTGTCCGAGCCGGAGAACCTGGGCGACCGCCTGCGGCTCACCGGTGAGCTGCCGGAGGTCACGGTCACCGACTCCCGCAACTCCGAGCAGGCGGGCGACGGCGGCTGGGCCGTCTCGGGCCAGGCGGACGCGTTCACGTCGTCCGGCTCGACCCTGCCGGCGACCCACCTCGGCTGGACGCCGCAGGTGCTCACGCCGAAGCCCGGCCTCAGCGCGGGCCCGGTCGTGACCACCGTGCTCGACGGCGGCCCGGGCCTGGCGACGCCGAGCCGCCTGGCCTCGGCGACGTCCGAGGGCCGGTGGGGCACCGCGAAGCTCGGTGCGGCGCTCACGCTGGAGGTCCCCGTGGACACCCGGCCGGGCACCTACACCGGGATGCTCACCGTGTCCCTGTTCCCCGTCGACTGACGGGACCGATCACCGGGCGCGGCCGGCCGGGGCGGACCGGCCGGCCACGCCCGGCACCACCGCCGGGCCACGCCCGACGCCACGCCGGCCACGCCCGGCACCACGCCGGCCACGCCCGGCACCACGGAGGGGATGAGGACGATGACGACGACGTCGCTGCGGGGGGCACGACGCGCGGCCCCCGCCCTCGTGCTCGCGGCCCTCGCCGCGCTCGTGTGCGCGCCCGCGGCCGCGTGGCCCGGCCCGCCCGGGGCCGTGCCCGGGACCCCGCCCACCGGTGTGCCGACCGCCGCCGACGCGCCCGACGACGGCGCCCCCTCCGACGACGCGGCCGCCCCGCCCGCGCAGACCACCTGGGCCCTGCGCCCCGCCGGCGCCGAGGGCGCCGACGCGCGCGTCTCGCTGCGGCACGAGGTCGAGCCCGGCGGCGCGGCGTCCGACGCCGTCGCCCTCACGAACTTCAGCGCCCGCCCGGCGACCTTCGCCGTCTACGCGAGCGACGGCCTCATCACCGACGAGGGCCTCTTCGACCTCCTCGCCCCCGGCGACGCGCCCTCCGACGGCGGGGCGTGGATCGCCGTCGGGCCCGTGGAGGGCGCGACGGCCCGGCCCGACGGCGGGATCCTCCTCGACGTGCCCGCGGGCGAGACGGTGCTCGTCCCGGTGGAGATCCGGGTGCCCGCGAACGCGACGCCCGGCGACCACCCGGCGGGCGTCGTCGCCGAGCTGGTCCGGGGCGAGGGCGGCGGCGTGCAGCTCGCGGCGCGCGTCGGCGTCCGCGTGCACCTGCGGGTCGCCGGCGACGTCGTCGCGCGGCTCGAGCCGCAGCGCGTGACGGCGACGTACACGCCGTCGTGGAACCCGTTCGCGCCGGGCACCGTGACGGTGACCGTGGACGTCGCCAACGCGGGCAACGTCCGCGTGGGCGCGGACACCGCGGTGCGGGTCGAGGGCCCGTGGGGCGTCGCGTCGGCCGAGGCCCGGGTCGAGCAGCGCGAGGTGCTGCCCGGCCAGGCCGTGCCGACGACCGTCGAGATCCCCGTGGCGCCGCTGGTGCGCGCGTGGGGCGAGCTCGTCGTGACGCCGGGGGTCGTCGGCGAGGACGTCGTCGACGGCCCGCTGCAGGTTGGGTCCGCGTCGTTCGTGGTCTGGGTCGTGCCGTGGTCGCAGCTCGCGCTGCTCGCCGCGGTCGTGGGGCTGGTCCTGCTGGTCCGCGGCCTGCGCCGGCGCAGCGCCCGCATCGTCCAGGCGCGGATCGACGCGGCGGTCGCCGCGGCCACCGCCGCCGCTCGTGCTGCTGCCGGCCCCGCGCCCGCGGGCGGCGCCGAGGGCTCCCCCGCGCCCGACGCCGCCGCTCACGACGTCGAGCGGGCCGCCCCCGAGCCCGCCCCCACGGCGACCGCCACGAGGGCGGGGGCGATCAACCCCTGACCCTCGGCGCACGCGCTCAGCGCACGCGCACGGGTACCGTCCGCCCGTCGTCGGCGACGGCCTGCAGGTGCTCCCCCGCGCCCGTCACCTCGAACGTGACCCGCCGCCCGTCCACGCCGACGACGTCGACGCGGCCACGCACGGGGCCGTCGCCCGGGTAGGCCTCGAGGACCAGGCCGTCGAAGTAGTCGTAGTCCGGCCGGTCGTCCCGGGCGCCGCGCGCCAGGAGCGCGCCCTCGCGCACGTAGAGCGGCAGGGAGTCGAACCCGTACGTCTGGCGCAGCCACCGGCCCCCGGCGACCTTCTCCCCCGACAGGAGGTGCGTCCACGTCCCGGCGGGCAGGTAGACCTCGACGGTCCCGTCGTCGGACATCACCGGCGCGACGAGCAGGTCGGGGCCGAGCATGTACTGCCGGTCCAGGTGGGTGACGGCGGGGTCGTCGGGGAACTCGAAGACCATCGGGCGCGCCACCGACACCCCTGTCGCGGCCGCGTCGGCGCCCACCGTGAACAGGTACGGCATGAGCGAGTTCTTCAGCCGCGCGAACGTGCGGGTGACCTCCACCGACTCGTCGTCGAACGCCCACGGCACGCGGTAGCTGTCGGAGCCGTGCAGCCTCGAGTGGCTCGACAGCAGGCCGAACGGGATCCACCGCTTGAAGACGGCCGGATCGGGCGTGCCCTCGAACCCGCCGATGTCGTGGCTCCAGTAGCCGAAGCCCGAGGCCGCCAACGACAGCCCGCCGCGCAGCGTCTCCGCCATCGACGCGAAGGTCGACGTGTTGTCCCCGCCCCAGTGCACGGGGAACTGCTGGCCCCCGGCGGTCGCCGAACGGGCGAACACGACCGCGTCGCCCTCGCCCCGGACCTCGCGCAGCACCTCGAAGACCGCCTCGTTGTACAGTTGGGAGTAGAGGTTGTGCATCACCGCCGGGTCGGTCCCGTCGTGCCAGACGACGTCCGTCGGGATCCGCTCGCCGAAGTCCGTCTTCAGCGCGTCCACGCCCTGCGCGAGGAGCCGACGCAGCTTGCCCTGGAACCAGCGGACGGCGTCGGGGTTCGTGAAGTCGACGAGCCCCATGCCGGCGACCCACATGTCCCACTGCCAAACCGTGCCGTCGGGGCGCCGGACGAGGTAGTCCCGCTCCGCGGCCTCCGAGAACAGGGCCGAGCGCTGCGCGATGTACGGGTTGATCCACACGGACACGCGCACGTCCTGCACGTCGTGCAGGCGCTCGAGCATGGCCTCGGGGTCGGGGAACACCCGGGTGTCCCACTCGAGGTCGGTCCAGCTGAACTCGCGCATCCAGAAGCAGTCGAAGTGGAAGACGCTCAGCGGGATGCCGCGCTCGCGCATCCCCTCGACGAACGACGTCACCGTCGCCTCGTCGTAGTCCGTCGTGAACGACGTCGAGAGCCACAGCCCGTAGGACCACGCCGGCACCCGGGCCGGCCGACCCGTGAGGCGCGTGTACCTGTCGACGACCTCCTTCGGCGTCGGGCCGTCGATGACGCAGAACTCGAGCGCTTCGCCCGGCACGGAGAACTGGACCCGCTCGACCGCCTCGGAACCGACCTCGAACGAGACGTGCCCGGGGTGGTTGACGAGCACGCCGTACCCACGGTTGGTCAGGTAGAACGGCACGTTCTTGTAGGCCATCTCGGAGCTCGTGCCGCCGTCGGCGTTCCAGATGTCGACCGTCTGGCCGTTCTTCACCAACGGGCCGAAGCGCTCCCCCAGCCCGTACACGGCCTCGCCGATCCCGAGGTCGAGCTGCGCGTGGAGGTACGCGCCGGGGCCGGCCAGCCCCGTGGTCGAGACCCCGGTGAGGCCCGCGGGCTCGGCCGGCACGGCGGCCCGGTCGGTCAGGGTGAGGTACCCGATCGACTTGTGGCCGGAGCCCGTCAGACGCCGCTCCCCGTGCCAGAACGACAGGTCCCACGGCGCGCCCCGGCGGATCGTCGCGCGCAGCCCGCCCGTGGTGAGCGAGGCGCCGTCGTCGGTGGTCTCGACGCGGCCCGCTCCGCCCGGCTCGTGCAGCCGGAACCCGGGCCCGGGACGCCCGCCCGTGTGGTGCTCGATCCGCACCTTGATGACGCCCTCGGCCGGCGCGGACAGGGTGACGGTGAGGACGCCGACGTTCAGCACGTTCCCCCGCGTCCGGATGGGGCGCGTCGGCGCGGTGACGACGAGCCGGTCGCCCTCGGCCGCGATGTCGTACGCCTCCTGGGCGTAGCGGGCGGTGACGCCCGGGCGCAGCGCCCAGAACCCGTCGGTGAACTTCACTTCACTGCTCCTGCCGTGATGCCCCTCGTGAGGGTGCGCTGGAAGACGAGGAAGAAGACGATCGTCGGGACGACGCTCAGCAGCGTCGCCGAGATGAGCGTGGTGACGTCGGTCTGCCGCTCACCCGAGAGCTGCTCGAGGACGAGGGGCACGGTGAGGGAGTCGGGCCGGTTGAGGAACGACAGCGGCAGCAGGAACTCGTTCCACGTCCAGATGAAGAAGAAGACCATGAGGACGCTGATCGTCGGCCGGGAGATCGGCACGACCACCGACAGCAACGTCCGCCACCGGCTCGCGCCGTCGATGGCGGCGGCCTCGAGGATCTCCTTCGGGAACGTGCCGTAGAGGCTCGCGAGCAGGTACGTGCCGAAGGCCCCCTGGATCACCGTGAACGTGATGATCACTGACCACGGGTTCGACAGCAGGTGCGCCTTGTCGAACGCGGTGAACAGGGGGTAGACGAGCATCTCCTGCGGCAGCAGGTTCGCCATGAGGAAGAGCAGCGTCAGCCACGTGCGGCCCTTCACCCGACCGATGCCGATCGCGAACGCGTTGAGGACCGCGACGACGACGCCGAGCACGGCGACCGCGCCGGCGATGAAGAACGAGTTCCACAGCGCCCGCGGGAAGTTCTTGCTGACCCAGAAGTTCACCAGGCCGTCCGTGTAGAAGGACCGCGGGAAGTCGAGCGGGCCCGACGTCGAGTAGTCCTGCGGCGACTTGAACGCGTTGAGCAGGAGCATGACCAGCGGGAAGGCGATGACCAGCGCGAGCAGCACCGCCAGGACCAGCAGCAACCACTCGCCGACGGTGTGCGGGCGGCGGCTGCGGGAGCGCGCGGCGGGGCGCGCCGTCGGGGCCGGGGCGGCAGGGACGACGGTGGCGGCCACTCACGCCTCCTTTCGCTCGGCGCGGCGCTGCGCGCGCAGGAAGACCGTCGCGACGACGGCGACGACGAGGGTGACCGAGGTGGCGATCGCTGCCGCGTAGCCCTTGTCGGTGCCGTTGCCGAAGAACTCGACGTAGGCGTAGTAGGACGGCACGTAGGTGGCCTTGTTGGGCCCGCCCTGGGTGAGGATGAACACCGGGCCGAACACCTTGAGGGCGGCGATCGTCGTCGTGAGCGTGACGACGAAGACCTCCGGCCGGATCATGGGGCGGGTGATCGCCTGGAACCGGCGGAACCAGCCGGCACCGTCGAGCTCGGCCGCCTCGTAGAGCTCGGGGTCGACGCGCTGCAGCGCGGCCATGAAGATCACGACGGGGTAGCCGATCTGGATCCAGACCATGAGGAGCATGACGGAGAAGAGCGCCGTCCGCCCGTCCCCGCCGACCCAGTTGATCGCGACGTCCTGGCCGCTCAGCGCCGACAGGAGCCTGTTCAGCACGCCCTTCCCGTCCGGGTAGAGCACCCAGCCGAACAGCACGCCCGCGACCGCGATCGGGATCACCTGCGGCAGGTAGTAGGTCGCGCGGAGGAAGCTCGCCAGCCGGCCGGAGAAGCGCCGGCCGATGACGTCGAAGAGGATCGCCGCGAGGACCAGCCCGACGAGCGTCGGGATGATCACCATCGCGATGATCATGAAGATGATGTTGCGGAACGACATCCAGAACGCGGCGTCGTCGAGGAGCTTCGCCCAGTTCTCCAGCCCGACGAACGCGGGGACGGTGAAGCCGCCCCGCCACGACTGGAAGCTCAGCCACACGTTGTAGACGACCGGGTAGACGACGACCCCGAGCGTCAGCAGGATGCCGGGCACGAAGTACAGCCAGTACCCGATGGGCCGCCCGCCACCGCCCGTGGGGATGAGGGGGTGGTCCTCGGCGGACCGCGCCCGCCGCGCTCGCGTCCTGACACTCATCGCACGTCCTCCGTCCAGGGGTGCCCGGGCCCTCGAAGGGCGGGCCCGTCGGGGCCCGGGCACCGGTGGCTCCGCTGTCGTCGACTCAGCGGTACTGCTCCGTCCCGTCGTCGTAGTCGGCCTGGAGCTGGCTCGCCGTCTGCTCGACCGTGAGCGAGCCGTTGATGAGGCCCTGCATACCCGCGTTGAGGTCGTCGTAGAAGGTCGACGTCGGCCAGTCGGGGTAGAAGGCCAGGCCGTCACGGTCCAGCACCGTGTTGAACAGCGAGATGAGCGCCTGGGCGTCGGGGTCCGTGATGTCGTCCGGGTTCGCCGCCACGGGCAGTCCGCCCCCGTTGCCCAGCACGGCCTGGATCTCCGGCCGCATCGTGATGTCGATGAAGTACGCCGCCATCTGCGTGTGCAGCTCGTCCGTCACCGTGGGGATGACCCAGATGTTCCCGGAGGAGCCGGGCACCAGGGTCGAGCCCGGGAAGTCGGTGATGCCGAGCTCGAAACCCGTGATGTCGGTGAGGAACCGGCCGTACCACCAGGACCCGGAGAAGAAGAACGGGGCCTCGCCGTTGATGAAGGTGAGACCGGCGTCCTCGGCCGTCATGCCGGTGGCCGACGTCGAGACGTAGCCCTTCTTCACCCAGTCGGCGAGCCGCTGCGTGCCCTGGGCGATCGGGTCGGCCGAGAAGTCGACCTCGCCGTCGTACAGCTGGTAGGCGTTCACGAAGTCGCGATCGGCCTCGCTGAGGACGAGCTGGTACCAGAGCTGGCCGGCCGGGTACTCCTGCGCGGACGTCGTCAGCGGGGTGATGCCCGCGTCGACGAACGTCTGCATCGCGGCCTCGAGCTCCTCCATGGAGGTGGGCACCTCGACCCCGTGCTCGGCGAGCAGGTCCGCGTTGTAGTAGAGGAAGACGAACTCGCCGTAGTTCGGGACGCCGAAGTGCGAGCCGGAGCCCATGACGCCGTTCTCGTCGTACATGGTGGTCGTCTGCAGCGACTCGGCGAGCTTCTCGCTCCAGCCGTACGACTCGTAGAAGCCGTCGAGGTTCTGCAGGACGCCGAGCGTGGAGAGCGCGCCGGCGGTGCCGTTGCCCTTGTTGTACTCGGAGACGTCGGGCGCGTCCGAGGAGACGAAGAGCTGGCTCGCGGTGTCGCTCAGGTCCTCGAAGGACGTGATCTGGTAGTCGACGGTGGCGCCGGTCTCCTCCTCGAAGATCTCGGCGGCGGCGCGCCACGCCTTGCCCATGGCGGACTCGTCGTTCTCGTAGACGAGCACCGTGAGCGTCTCGCCGGACCAGTCGGTCTCGCCGGTGGGGGTGGCCCCGGAGCCGCCCGGCTCCTCGGACCCGCCCCCGCCCGACGAGCAGGCGGCGAGCGACAGCGCCCCGACGGCGACGAGCGCCGTCAACCCGTGCTTGCGGTACCTCATGCTTCCTACCTCCTCGTAGTGGCCCCGGGGGCCGGGTGGGGTCGTGCGCCCGCCGTCGTCGAAGCGCTTCGACGACGGACGACGAGTGACCGGGCAGGGGACATCACTGGACCACGGCTCTGCCAGAGACGGGCGCGACCGAGCCGCGGGTGACCTGCACCGGGGGAACGAGGGTCACGCCCGCCGGCGCGACCGTGCCGTCGACCATGCGCACGAGCAGGTCGACGGCGACCGGGCACGTCAGGCCCGGGTCCAGGGGGAAGGCGTCGTACGGCAGGGGTGGCCGACCAGGGTCCGGCGTCATGCCGACCGTGATCACCGAGGCGTCGTCGGGCACGCGCAGGCCGCGCCGCGCCAGCGCGGGGGCCACCGCCGCGGCGGCCTCGTTCTGGGTGCTCAGGACGACGCCGGTGACCTCGGGGTGGTCGTCGAGGAGCGTCTCGATCGCCCGGGCGGGCGCGGCCGGCTCGGGCCGCACGACGACAGCGCTCAACCCCAGCTCGTCGGCGTGCCGGTGGAACGCGCGCTCGATGCGCATCGGGTAGTTCGACTCACGCGCGAGGACGTCCTCCGGCTGCGCGAGCAGCCCCACCGTGCGGTGACCGGCGGCGCGCAGCACGTCGAGCGCCTGCCGGGTGGCGGCCTCGAAGTCGAGGTCCACGCAGATCAGCCCCTCCGGGTCGGCCGGCAGGCCGATGAAGACGACCGGGCAGGCGAGCTCGCGCGCCAGGTCGGCCCGGGGGTCCCGCGCCGCGACGTCGAGCACCACGATTCCGTCGGCGAGGGAGGTGGCCGCCGAGCGGCGCATCCCCTCGAGCGCGTCGTCGTGGACGAGCAGCAGCGTGTCGTAGTCGTGGTCGCGGGCGGCCCGCGTGACCGCCATGGCGAACGCCATGTGCGCGGTCTGGTCGGTGTCCGCGTGCAGCGGCGTGGTGACCGCGATGATGCTGGACCGCCGCGCGGCGAGAGCCCGGGCGGCCGCCTTGGGCGCGTAGCCGAGGCGCTGGGCCACCTCGAGGACCCGGCGGCGCGTGTCCTCGGTGATGGACCGCTTGCCCGACAGCGCGTAGGACACGGTCGAGATCGACACGCCCGCCTCGCGAGCGACGTCCTCGATCGTTGCCATGCCCTGACCTCGCTGTCGGTGCCGACGGCGCGTGGCGCGCCGCGTGCCGAAGCCATCGTCGAAGCGCTTCGACTGGCTTCGGCGACCAGGCTAGGTTCGTCCGCGCCGGGACGGCAAGCCTCCGTTGCCGGATCGTGACCAAGGATCGGTCGCGGAGGCTCAGAGGAGGACGGCGAGCAGCACGATCAGCACGGCGACCGCGACGAGGCCGCCGACGATCGCCGGGGCGGAGACGCGGCGCTCCTTCTTCTCGGGCGGGAGCTCGGAGTGCACCGGGGCGGCGAAGTCGACGCCCGCGACGACCTGTCCGGCGGCACGGTAGGCCTCCAGGTCCTTGGCCGACGACGTGAACGCCCAGCGCTCGCCGTCCCAGTAGCGGTACTTGCCGGCCTCCAGGTCCGCGTGCCAGCCGACGGGTCGATCGTCCATGGGCAGAAGTCTCACAGAACCCCGGAGTCCGGCGGGACGTACCGTCAGCGCGGCGCGGGTCCCGTGGTCCGACGGATGCGCAGCTGCGTGGGCAGCACCTCGCGGCGCCGGGGCCGGTCGGCCGTGGCGCTCAGCAGCAGCCGGCCCGCGACCTGCCCCTTCTCGACGAGGGGCTGCTGGATCGTCGTGAGGCCCACCTCGTGGGCCTCGTCGATCCCGTCGTACCCGGCGACCGACAGGTCCTCGGGCACGCGGAGCCCGCGCTCCGCCGCGGCCTTGAGGACCCCGAGCGCCAGGACGTCGCTGGTGCACACGATCGCCGTCAGGTCCGGGTGGCGGTCGAGGAGGGCGCGGCCGGCGTCGAGCGTCCCCCCATGCGTCGCATCGTCATCTGGACCCTGGCCCCCGTCGCGGTGCTCAGCCTCTCGGCGGCCGCCCTCCCGGCGGCCCACGACGGCCAGGTGTGCCCCCCGCTCGACAGCGGCAAGGTCGACACCACCGGCGACCCGGCCACCGTGACCGTCACCGCCCCGGACGGGTACGCCGTCGGCACGGTCTGCATCAAGGCCGGCAGCGTCAACCAGGGCAACGGCCCCGAGTTCACCGAGACCGACCACGAGGCCACCTCGGTCACCCTGGGCCACTCGTCGGGCAAGGCCGTGTCGCACTGGTCGGCGAGCTTCGTCCCGCTGCTGGCGGACCCGGACCCGGAGCCGCCGGACGGCCCCGTCGACCCGACCCCGCCGCCGCCGGACGAGGCGCCCGACCCCACCACCGAGGCCACGGACGTCGCGCCGGTCGCACCGGCCCCGGCCCCCGTCGCACCGGCCCCGGCCCCCGTCGCACCGGCGGCCGCCCCGGTCACGCACGACCCGGCCTTCACCGGCTGACCGCTCCCGTCCGGCGCACGCCGCGCCCATCCGCGGAACGTCGGAGAGTTTCTCTCGCCATGCGAAAGAAACTCTCCGGCGCTCGCCGGCACACAGTGGCGCACAGTGGCGCGCGGTGCCCCGAGCCGCCGAGCCGCTACGCGATCGTGAGCGCGCCGACCTCCGGCCCGGCGCTGCGCCGCCCGGTGCCGACGCCCTGCGCCGCGAGCGCGTCGGTGAGCAGGGAGACCAGGGCGTCGATCTGCACGTCCGCCGACGACGTCCCCTCCTCCTCCGCCGCCGCGCCGTCGAGCGCGCGGGCCGCGAGGCCGGACTTGGCGTCGATGAGCTCGGCGATCTTCGCGTCGATGGTCTGCGCCGCGATGATGCGCCACGCGGTGACCGGCTCGGACTGCCCGATGCGGTGCACCCGGTCGATGGCCTGCGTCTGCTCGGCGTCGGTCCACGACAGCTCCGCGAGCACGAGGTTCGACGCGACCTGCAGGTTGATCCCGACGCCGGCCGCGAGCAGCGAGCACACCGCGATCTCGACCGTCGGGTCCTTGGTGAAAGCGTCGATCGCCTTCTGCCGGGCCGTGCGCGTCTGGTCGCCGCGGATCGGGACGTAGCGGAGCCCGGCGTCAGCGAACTGCTGCTCGGCGGCGTCCATGACGTCGACGTGCTTGGCGAAGAACACGACCTTGCCCACGTTGCGCGCGAGCTGCGCCGCGTAGTCGGCGGCGAGCGGCGCCTTGGCCTGGCCGATCCGCCGGACCATCGTGAACACGTTGTCCCCGCCGGACCGCTCCTGGGAGTCCTTGAGCTCCGCGGCGGCGACCCGGCGCGCGAGCTGCAGGTCCAGCCCGACGACGTCCGCGCCGTCGGGCCGCGCCTCCAGGGCGGCGCGGTAGCGGCGCACGAGCCGCTCGGCGAGCGCGGCCTCCGCGGCCCGGATGGACCGGCCGAGCGCGCCGTCGAGCTCGACGGGCAGGTCGGCCACGCGCCGCGCGGGGATGTCCTTGGCGACGTCGACCTTGCGCCGCCGCACGATGCCCTGGTCGATGACCGCGGACCGCGCGGCCGCGTAGAAGCCGTGGTCCGCCGGCGTGAGGCCGGTCTCCTCGAGCGCCATGAGCAGGCTGCCGAGGGGCTGCTTCTCGTCGATCCAGCCGAGGAACTGCCAGATCGCGCGGAAGTCCTCGATGTCGTTGATGAGCGGCGTCCCGGTGAGCGCCATCATGAGCGGCCGGGCCGTGCGGGCGCGGATCCGGTCGGCGAGCTGCAGCACGTTCTGCGAGCGCTGCGACGACTTGTTCTTGATGAAGTGCGCCTCGTCGACGACCATCGCCCGGAACCCGTGGTCGCCCAGCCAGCCGACGTGCCGGTCGAGGATCTCGTAGTTGACGATCACGACGTCGGCGAACGCGTCGACGTCCTCCCCGTCGCCGTGGACGACGGTCGCCCGCCGCATCGGGGTCCACATGCTCACCTCGTGCGCCCAGTTCGTCTTCACGACGTTCGGCACGACGGCGAGCAGCGGGTACGCGTTGGCGGCCTGGGCCGCGAGGAGGGCCTGGGCGGTCTTGCCGAGGCCGGGCTCGTCGGCGAGGAGGAAGGTGCGGTGCCCGCGCGCGGCGGCCTCGACGACCTGCGCCTGGTGCGGCATGAGCTGGCGACCGGGCGGGGCGGAGACGAGCCCGCCGTCGGGCAGGGGCATGCAGGCGGGGGCGCCGGGCCCGGCCTGCTCGAAGGAGCGGAAGAGGGGCTCGAGGAGCTCCCAGCCGGCGAGGCGGCGGGGGCGGGCGGCGATGCGCGCGGCGGCGGCCTCGAAGTCGGGCTCGAGGAACGGGTTGGCGAGCCGGCGCTGCATCACGGAGCGCGGGATGACGCGGTTCTCGGTACTGGGGGCGGGGGCGGCGGCCTCGGCGGTGGCCTCGGGGGCGGGCGGCTCGTCCGGCGGCTCGATCCCGCCGGCGCGCATGAGGGACTCCTTGTAGTCGCGGGCCGCGTCGGAGACCCGCGCGTCCTCGGCGAGCAGCGCGAGGAGGGACGTGTCCCGGGCGGCGATCCGCGCGAGGAGGGTCGCGACGCCGTCGAGCCGCTTGAGCTGCTGCTCCCGCTTGGCCGCGGTGAGCGACTCGTCGGCCATGACGCGGGCCTTCTCCTCGCGCACGAGGAGGGCGACGACCTGGAACTTCGTCCGCACCGCCGGGCGGGTCGGGGGGCGGCGGACGGCGTTGTCGACCTCGCGCGCGACCTGGGCGAGGACGGGGATGATCCCGTCCTGGTCCGGGCGCGGCGGACGACGGCGGGCCCCGCCGTTGGTGCGCGCGGCCCCGTTGGCCGTGCGTGCGCCGCCGTTGGCCGTGCGCGTACCGCCGCTCGGCCCGGCGCCGCGCTGGCCGCCTCGTTGTGCCACCCATCCTCCTTCGTCGCCTCCGCGCGCAGGTGCGGCGGGGCGCGTCACGTCACGACGCCCACGCGCGGCCGGACGTGGAGTCACCGGCCGGTGCCGACGACGCTCCGGAACGGGGCGCTCGGGTCGAACGCCAGGTCCCCACGCGGCTCCGCGTGCCCCACCCACGGCTAGCGCTCACGTGGGCGGCCAAGCCGGGCCGCGCCTCTCCTGGACCATCGCGGGGAAGAAGACCCCTGCTCGATCACGGGAGCAGCAGAAGCCTACAAGGCCGCAGGCCCCGATGCGTTCCGACGCGGCGCGGCGAGTGCGGCGATCTGCTCGAGGAGCGCGAGCCCGGTGTCGCGCATCCGGTGCTCGACGTCGAGCCTCGGGTCCCAGGACGCGATCGTCGCCGAGGCGAGGGGCAGCCGGGCGACGGCCGCGGCGACCACGTCGCGCACCTCTTCGGGCAGGAGGCCGCCCGGCTTCGCGTACGAGTTGGCGGGGGCGACCGACGGGTCGTGCACGTCGAGGTCGACGTGGATGTGCACCGCGTCGGAGCTCGCCGCGACCCGGTCGAGGACGGCGTCGGTGCGGTCGGCGCGGATGTCCTCGACGCTCAGCCACGCGGGGGCAGGCGTGGCCGCGAGAAGGACACGCTCGTCGTGGTCCAGGGCGTGGCCGCCGACGAGGACGGCGCGCTCGTCCGGCAGCGGGGCGTGACCGGGGACGGTCGCGGCGAGGGCCTGCCAGCAGCGGCCGCCCATCATCGCGAAGCCCATGCCGTCGAAGAACCCGCTCGCGGAGGTCGCAGGGGTCTGCAGGTCGCCGTGGGCGTCGAACCAGAGGACGGCGACGCGGCGGTCGGGCGCGGCGGCGCGCAGGCCGGCGACGACGCCGAGCGTCACCCCGCAGTTCCCGGCGAGGACGACGGGGACGTGGCCGGGGTGGGTGGCGACGTCGTCGGCGACGCGGCGCATGACCTCGGTGCCGGTGGCAGCCTCGAGGGTGAACCCGCCGGGGATGTCGAGCTCGATGCGGGCGTGGTCGACGACGGCGCCGCGGGAGGCGAGGCGGTGGGCCGCGCCGGCGGCGGCGAGGGCGCCCGGGCCGGCCCCGTGGCGCACGTCGCGGTGACCGGAGTCGTAGGGGACCTCGAGCATGCGGAACGGCGCGCGGGTCTCGGGCTGGGCGGCGGGCGTCGTCGGCGTCGGCATGCGGTCATCCTGCCGACGGGGAGGCGGGCGGGCGAGAGGGTTTCGCTAAACCAGCCCTGCGGGAGGACTCCGTGGGACGTTCGGGATGTGCAGCGGCGCCGGGGGCGGGCAGGGCGTAGCGTCAGGGGGTCCGCGGCGACCCGAGGAGGTGAGACCCGTGCAGGTACCCGCACCGGGTGCTCCCCGGGAGGCGCGCTCGCACCGCTGAGCCCGCCGTGCCGACGCAGGGCTCGCCGCGCCGAGCCGGTCGCCATGGAGCGCCCACCAGGCACTCCCGAGAGGCGATCCCATGGATCTCACCAGAACGTCCCACTCCGGCGAGCGCGCGCTCGTCCTCGGCGGCGGCGGCTCCACCGGCAACGCGTGGCTGATCGGCGTCGTCGCCGGCCTGGCCGACGCCGGCGTGGACGTCACGACCGCCGACCTCACCATCGGCACGTCCGCGGGCTCGACGGCCGCGGCCCAGCTCGGCTGGGCGGCGCCGACGGAGCTGTTCCGCGCCGTCGTCGACACGCCCGTGCCGCCGGCTGCTGCCGGGCGGGGCTCCGGGCCTGGCGCGCCGGGCGGGCCGGGCGCGTTCCCCGGGGGCGGCGGGGCGGCGTCGGTCACCGCCCACCTGGAGCGGATCACGGCGATCGTCGCCGCCGCCCAGGACGGAGCCGACATGCGACGCCGGCTCGGCGCGGCGGCGCTCGAGCTGGAGGCGGCGTCGGGCGGGCAGTGGTCGGCGAGGTGGCGGCAGATCGTCGCGGCGCGGCTGCCCGACCAGGCGTGGCCCGAGCGCCGCGTGCTCATCACCGCGGTCGACGCCGAGACCGGCGAGCCCGTGGTCTTCGACCGGGACAGCGGCGTCGAGCTGGTCGACGCCGTCGCGGCGAGCTGCGCGAGCAGCCTGCCGTACCGGATCGCGGGACGGCCGCACCTGGACGGCGGGTACCGCTCGACCGCGGAGAACGCCGACCTCGCCGCCGGGTGCGCGCGGGTGCTCGTGCTGGCGCCGTTCGGTGGCCGGACGCTGCACCGCACGTCGTGGGGCACGGACCTCGCGGCCCAGGTCGAGGGTCTGCGCGCGGGCGGCGCACAGGTGGAGGTCCTCGTTCCAAGCCCGGCGACCGAGCACTTCTTCGGCGTGAACGCGATGGACGCGACGCAGCGGCCGGCGGCGGCGAGGGCGGGGTACGACGTCGGGCGGGCGGAGGCGGAGCGGGTGGCCACCCTCTGGGGGTGACCACCCTGCCGAGCGGGCGGGACGGTGTCGGGCGATGAGTTCCGGGCTGCGCCGCGGTCTGTCCCAGAATCGCGCTCCCCTGCGCGACGCCCACCTACCCGCGGAGGCACTGTGAAGCTCCTCCTGACGTCAGGCGGCGTGACCAACCCGAGCATCGAGGGCGCGCTGGTCGAGCTGCTCGGCAAGCCCGTGGCGGAGAGTCACGCACTGTGCATCCCGACGGCACAGTGGGGGCACCCGATGTGCGGCCCGGCGTCGGTGCGTGGGCTCGTCGCCGCGGAGCCGGACTGGCGCCACCTCACCGGCCTCGGCTGGGCGTCGCTCGGGGTGCTCGAGCTCACCGCGCTCCCCACGATCGGCCCCGACCGTTGGGCGCCCTGGGTGCGTGCCGCCGACGTCGTGCTCGTCGACGGCGGCGACGCGACGTACCTGTGCCACTGGGTGCGGCAGTCGGGGCTGGTGGACCTGCTGCCCTCGCTGACGGAGACCGTGTGGGTCGGCGTGAGCGCGGGAAGCATGGTGATGGCGCCGCGGATCGGCGACTACTTCGTCGAGTGGCCGGGCGCGCCGGACGACCGGACGCTCGGGGTCGTCGACTTCGCGATCTTCCCCCACCTGGACCTCTTTCCCACCAACACCATGGCGCACGCCGAGCGCTGGGCCGCCGGCCTCGACGTGCCCGCGTACGTCATCGACGAGGAGACCGCGATCGTGGTCGCCGACGGGTCGGTGCGGGTCGTGTCGGAGGGGCGGTGGCGCAGGATCGAGCCCAGCAGGGCCGGGGCGTGACGGGGCGCGGTGAAGCGCCCTGTCAGGAGTCGATTCCCGCGGCCTTGTCGAGGTGCTCGAGCAGCTTGTCCGCGGCCTTCTCGATGTCGGTGTGGTCGTTCTGCGTGGCGCGCTGCTTGGCGTGGATGAGCGCCGCGCGGTTGACCTTGCTGAAGTCGCCGTAGGGGAAGGCGTAGCGGCCCTTGGTGTCGGGCGAGGCGTCGTCGTCGACGGCGAGGTGCCACGCCCCGAAGCCGTCGTACCCGTCGCGGTCGACCACGCGGTTCTCGTCGTCGGCGCTGGGGGCGGCGTCGGACCACTCGGTGTCCGTGTCGTACTTGCCGTCGTCGATGAGCGCGCGGGCCTGGCGGACGCCGGCGCTGTTCACGGAGTAGGTAGGCATCGTTCGACGCTACGTCGCGGGCGGGATCCCGCATCTCGGGCGCATGTCAGGTGCCGAGGATGACCAGCTCGTTGCCCTCGGGGTCGGCGATGCGCCAGCGGCCGCCTGACTCCTCGAGGCCGCGACCGCCCGCGGCGAGGGCGGCGGCGAGGCGGGCGGGGACGGCATCGGGCGGGACGGCGAGCTCGAGGTGGATGCGGTTGCGCTGCCGGCGGCGCTCGGCGTCGGCCAGGTCGATGCCCTGGAAGAGGAGGACGGGCCCGAGGCCGCGCGGGTCGACGATGTCCGTCAGGTCCGTGCGGCGGTCGGGGACGTAGCCGAGGGCGGCGGCCCAGAACGCGCGGACGGCGGGGACGTCGGCGGCGTCGATCACGAGCTGGACGAGGCGCGGCAGCGTGGGGTCGGCGACGGCGCCGAGGTCGCGGGCGGCGGCCTGGAGGCGCGCGGCGAGGTCGGTGAAGTCGAGCTCGAGGCCGTGGGCGTCGGCGTGCCAGCGGTCCTTGCCGGTGTCGAGGATCGCCAGGCCCGGGCGCACGTCGATGCGGAGGGGGAAGCCGGCGTCGTCGGCGAGCGTGGCGGCGGCGGTGACGAGGTCGCGCTGCTGGGCGGGCGAGGCGGTCCGGTAGCAGGCCATCGCGGCGAAGGCGACCTGCCAGTCGGCGGTCTCGGGGCCGTCGCCGAGCGGGTCGCCGGGGACGAGGTCGACCTCGTTGCCATCGGCGTCGGCGTGGCAGACGCCGTAGGGGCCGTAAGGCTCGCCGAGGTCGGTGGCGGCGACGACGGCGGGTGGGCGGACGACGTCGAGGTGGATGCGGTTGCGGAGCGGGCGCGGGTCGAAGGACGGGCGGATCAGGAGGTCGGGGTCGCGGCGGAGGGGGTCGGTGAGCGCGCCGTCCGGGCCGGCGGTGTAGCCGAGGGAGCGCTGCCAGAAGGGTCCGATGGCGGCCGGGTCCGGGGACTCGACGTCGACGCGGACTTGCTGCAGAGCGGCGGGCGCCGGTGACAGGCCACGGTCGCCCGCCGCGGCGGAGACCGCGGCGGCGCGCGCCGCCGAGGCGATGCCCACCCGGGCGCCGGTCGCGCAGAGGTCGACAGCGGCGTCGGGCGCAAGTTCCAGCACGCGCACGGCGAGCGCGGCCGCCTGGCGGAACGACGGCGCGGCGAACCACGCCGTCGGCGTGCCGTCGACGACCCGCCAGTCCCCGCCGGCTGCGGTCACCTCGGAACTGTACGCGCCTCGACGTTCAGCACAGATTCCGCGCTGCATGCCCACCACGCAGGTTCACCGTCTCGCGCGGGCCACTGGTGTTCGTCACGCGCGCCCGGGTCGCGATCTTCCTCTCCGGCCTCATGGGCCCCGCCGTGGACCCGGAGGTCGCCGCGCTCGACGACGCCACGCTCGAGCGCGCGGTCGCGAGCGCCGGGCGCCGGATCCTCGGCCTCCCCGACCGCTGACTACGCCTCCGCGGCCTCGAGCTCCTCCGCGGGGCCGGCGCCGGCGACGATGACGTGCACGCCGTGCTGGCGCAGCCGCGAGATGTGCTCGGCGCTCGTCCCGCTGTCCACGATGACGTGGTCGAACTCCGACAGCGCCGCCAGCCGGTACAGCGCGCGCTTCTCGAACTTGGTGTGGTCCACCGCCAGCACGCGCAGCGCGCTCGCCTCGAACATCGCGCGCTTGATGTCCACCGTCTCCTGGCTCTGGTGGAAGCACATGTCGTCGACGATCGCCGCCGTCGACGTGACGAAGATGTCGGCGCGCATCTGCTCGATCGACTCGGTCGTCACGCGCCCCATGAAGGCGCTGCACCAGCGCCGATAGCTCCCGCCGAGCGCCACGAGGTCGACGCCGGCGATCGACTTGAGCACCTCCATGTTCGGCAGGTAGTTCGTGATGACCGTCAGCGGCGTCAGCCCCGCGAGGAGCGGCACGAGGTGGCTCACCGTGGTCGAGTCGTCGAGGAACACCGCCTGGCCGGGCTCGATGAACTCCAGCGCCGCGCGGGCCAGCTGGGCCTTGCTCCGGTTCTCCTGCCCGATCCGGAACGCGTCGCTCGACTCCACGACGCTGTTGGGCAGGGCGGTCGCCGCGCCGCGGACCTTGCGGAGCAGGCCCTGCTCCTCGAGGTCGTTGAGGTCGCGGTGCACGGTCATGGCGCTGATGCCGAACCGCTCGGCGAGCTCGTCGATCCTGATCGAGCCCTCCGAGAGGACGGCGGCGACGATCGCCCGCTGCCGGGCCTCACGCTTCGTCATGCCTCGCCGCCCCCGAACCGCTCACTCGGCCGAACCATCCGATGTTAGAAGTAACAGTAGCGCCCCACGCCGCGTGCTCCGGCACATCACGCTGGTACGCACGCGCGCCGCGCGATCACAGGCTCGTCGTGAGCTCCACCCGGCTGGGCCGGCCCGAGCGCACGGAGGCGTAGGCGGCGTCGACCAGCTGCATCACGCGCAGCCCCTCGAGCGCGCCCGACTCGCACGGCACGCCGTCGACCAGCACGTCGCGGAAGTGCCGCAGCATGTCGCGGTGGCCGTCCTTGACGAAGTGCGGGTCCACCGGGTGGTAGCGCAGCGCGTTCGAGCCGCCCTCCTCGTCGTCGCCGGTCACCGACCGGATCGGGTGCCCGTGCAGCAGGTCGACGAACCCGTGCCCGGCCGTCCCGTACGCCTCGTAGCGCAGGTCCATGCCGCCCGGCGTCGCCCACATGTCCTCGGTCTGGCCCCAGCGGTCGTCGTCGAACCGGAGCTGGACCAGCGAGGCGTCCTCGACCCCGTGGGACGCCTCCAGGAACGACGCCGCCTCCGCGACCACCCGGCGCACGCCCGCCTTGCCGGAGAACCAGTCGAGGAACGCCAGGCCGTGCACGGCCATGTCGATGATGCAGCCGCCACCCGAGCGCGCCGGGTCGAAGAACCACGGCGAGTGCGGCAGCCCGACGCCGTGGATCGCCTTGAACCGGAAGACGTCGCCGAACGTGCCCGCGTCCGCGAGCGCCTTGAACTCGCGCAGCGCGGGCGTGAACAGCACGTTCTCCGCGTAGAGGATCCGCCGGCCGTGCTCGACGGCGGCCCCCACCATCGCCTCGGCGTCGGCGAGCGTGTGCGCCAGCGGCTTGATGCAGATGACGTCCTTGCCCGCCGCCAGGGCCCGCACCGCGATCTCGCGGTGCAGGTGGTTGGGCGTGACGATGTCGACGACGTCGACCTCGTCGTCCTCGACGAGCCGCGCCCAGTCGTCGTACACCTTCGGGATGCCGAAGTCCGCGGCGAGGCTCTCCGCGCGCGGCCGGTGACCGGACGCGACGCCGACCACGCGCCACCCCGGGAGCGACCGGAACGCGGGCACCTGCACCAGGCGCGGCCAGAAGCCGGCGCCCACGATCCCGACGCCGAGCGCGCCGTCGGCGGCCACGGCCTACCTCGCCGAGAACGCGGCGTCGAAGGCCGCGCCCGGTCGGTCGAACAGGAGCCCGCGCACGAACGCGAGCGCCTCGGGCGCGCCCACCAACCGGTCCATCCCGGCGTCCTCCCACTCGATGGAGATCGGGCCGTCGTACCCGATCTGGCCGAGCATCCGGAAGCAGTCCTCCCACGGCACGTCGCCGTGGCCGGTCGAGACGAAGTCCCAGCCCCGGCGCCCGTCGGCCCACGGCAGCAGCGAGCTGAGCCGGCCGTTGCGGCCGTTCGTCATCCGCGTGCGGGTGTCCTTGCAGTCCACGTGGTAGATCCGGTCGCGGAAGTCCCACAGGAACCCGACCGGGTCGAGGTCCTGCCACACGAAGTGGCTCGGGTCCCAGTTGAGGCCGAACGCCGGCCGGTGCCCGATCGCCTCGAGCGTGCGCTCGGTCGTCCAGTAGTCGAAGGCGATCTCCGACGGGTGCACCTCGTGCGCGAACCGCACCCCCACCTCGTCGAACACGTCGAGGATCGGGTTCCAGCGGTCCGCGAAGTCCCGGTACCCGGCGTCGATCACGTCCTGGTCCACCGGCGGGAACATCGCGACGTACTTCCAGACGGCGGAGCCCGTGAACCCGACGACGGTCCGCACGCCCATCCGGGCCGCCAGCCGGGCGGTGTTCGCCATCCGCGCCGCGGCGCGCCGCCGCACGCCCTCCGGGTCGCCGTCGCCCCAGACGGAGTCCGCGAGGATCGCGCGGTGGCGGTGGTCGATCGGGTCGTCGCACACGGCCTGGCCGGTGAGGTGGTTGGAGATCGCCCACAACTGCAGGCCGTGCCGCTCGAGCAGGTCGAGCCGGCCCTGCACGTAGGCGTCGTCGTCCCAGCGGTCCGGGTCGAGGTGGTCGCCCCAGCACGCGATCTCCAGGCCGTCGTACCCCCACCGGGCGGCCAGGGCGACGACCTCCTCGAACGGCAGGTCGGCCCACTGCCCGGTGAAGAGCGTGATCGGTCGTGTCATGCGGTCCTCCTCACCCGACGGCCGTCCACGCGCTGCCCTCGGCGGCGCTGCGCTCCACCGCGGCGAGCACGCGCTGCACCTGCAGCCCGTCCGCGAACGAGGGGGCGGGCTGCGTGCCGGCCACGACGGCCTCGACGAAGTCCTTCACCTGGTGGGAGAACCCGTGCTCGTAGCCGAGCGTGTGCCCGGGCGGCCACCACGCGCCCGCGTACGGGTGCCCGGGCTCGGTGACGAGGATCGTGCGGAAGCCCCGCTCCGTCCCGGTCGCCGTCGCGTCGTAGAGCTGCAGCTCGTTGAGCCGCTCCAGGTCGAACGCGAGCGCGCCCTTCGAGCCCGAGATCTCCACGCGCAGCGCGTTCTTGCGCCCGGTGGCGAACCGCGTCGCCTCGAACGTGCCGAGCACGCCGTTCGCGAAGCGCGCCATGAAGACCGCCGTGTCGTCGACCGTCACCTCGGCGAGCGGCGCCGGGGCGCCGTCCGACGGCGCGCGCTCCGGCCGCCGTCGGACCAGGGTCTCGAGCGTGCCGGAGACCTCGGCGATCGGGACCCCGGTGATGAACTGCGTGAGGTCGATGATGTGGGCCCCGATGTCGCCGAGCGAGCCGGAGCCCGCGCGGTCCTTGCGGAGCCGCCACGTCATCGGGGCGGTGGGGTCGGCGAGCCAGTCCTGCAGGTAGGCGGCCTGCACCCGGTAGATCTCGCCGAGCCGCCCGTCGGCCACGAGGTCGCGCGCGAAGGTCGTCGCCGGCAGGCGCCGGTACGTGTGCCCGAGCATGGCGACGACGCCGCGGGCCGCCGCGCGCTCGGCCGCCGCCGCCATCGCCTCCGCCTCCTCGACGGTGTTGGCCAGCGGCTTCTCGCACAGCACGTGCTTGCCGGCCTCCAGCGCGGCGATGGCGATCTCCGCGTGCGAGTCCCCGGGCGTGCAGACGTCGACGACGTCGACGTCCTCGCGCGTCACCGCGGCGCGCCAGTTCGTGGTCGCCTCGTGCCAGCCCCACCGCTCCGCCGCGGCCCCCGCGGCGCCGGGGTCCCGCCCGACGAGCAGGTGCATCGCAGGCGCGGCGGGCAGGTCGAAGAACCGCGGGGCCACGCGCCAGCCCTGCGAGTGGGCCGCGCCCATGAACCCGTGGCCGACCATGGCGACGTTGAGCGTTCGCATGTCAGATCCTCCGCATGCTCAGATCCCCTGGGCCAGCCGGAAGTAGGCCGCGTTCCAGCGCACAGCGTCGCGGAACCCCGCCAGGGTCGTCGACTCGTCGATGACGAGCAGCTCGACCTCGGCCATGTCCGCGAAGTCGCGGAACGCCTCGATCCCGACGGCGTTCGTCATCACCGTGTGGTGCGCGCCGCCCGCCGTCATCCAGGCCGCCGCGCTGGTGGGGAAGTCCGGCGTCGGGCGCCACACGGCGTGCCCCACGGGCAGGCGCGGCATCGCGGCCGGCAGGGCCACGTTCTCGACGACGTTGGCGACCAGCCGGAACCTGTCGCGCATGTCGCTCATCGCCACGACGACGGCGGGCCCCGGGTCCGCGGTGAAGACCAGCCGCACGGGGTCGCCCCGGCCGCCGATGCCCAGCGGGTGGATCTCGAGGCGCGGCCTCGCGGTCGTCAGCGACGGGGCGACCTCGAGCATGTGCGCGCCGAGGATGAGCTCCTTGCCCGGCTCCAGGTGGTACGTGTAGTCCTCCATGAGGCTGGCCCCGCCGGGCAGGCCCTGCCCCATGACGTTCGCCACGCGCACGAGCAGCGCCGTCTTCCAGTCGCCCTCCGCGCCGAACCCGTAGCCCTCGGCCTCCAGCCGCTGCACCGCGAGCCCGGGCAGCTGCTGCAGGGCACCGAGGTCCTCGAAGTTCGTCGTGAACGCGCCGAAGCCGCCGGCCTCGAGGAACGAGCGCAGGCCGACCTCGATCCTCGCGCCGTAGCGCAGCGACTCGTGGCGCTCGCCGCCCCGGCGCAGCTCCGCCGCCACGTCGTACATGTCCTCGTACTCGGTGACGAGCGCGTCCACCTCGGCGTCGGTCGCCTCGTCCACCTCGGCGACCAGGTCGTTCACGCCCCAGGTGTTCACGGCGACGCCGAACCGCCGCTCGGCCTCGGTCTTGTCGCCCTCCGTGACGGCGACGTAGCGCATGTTGTCGCCGAACCGGGCGATCCGCAGCGAGCGCGCGGCGGCGAGGCCGGTCGCCGCGCGCGCCCAGGTGTCCACCTCGCGCCCGACGCGCGGGTCGGTGACGTGCCCGACGACGATCTTCCGCGGCGTCCCCAGCCGGGCGGCGATGTAGGCGAACTCCCGGTCGCCGTGCGCCGACTGGTTGAGGTTCATGAAGTCGAAGTCGATCGTCTCCCACGGGAGGGCGACGTTCGCCTGCGTGTGCAGGTGGAGCATCGGCTTGCGCAGCGCCTCGAGCCCGGAGATCCACATCTTCGCCGGGGAGAAGGTGTGCATCCAGGCGATGACGCCGACCACCCGGTCGTCGCCGTCGGCGTCGAGGAGGAGCCGGCGGATGGACGCGGGGTCCGTGACCACCGGCTTCCAGACGACGCGCAGGCCGACCGTGAGGGCGGACGCGACCCCGTCGGCCACCGCCCGGGACTGCTCCTCGACCTGGCGCAGCGTCTCCGGGCCGTACAGGTCGACGCTGCCGGTGACGAACCAGATCTCCCGGCCCTCGTACTGGTCGGGGGCTCGACGCGCCATCGCCGTCTCCTCTCGCTGGTGTCTCAACGGGCTTCGGACAGGGGGTGTCCCGCGCGCCGCGCGGAGGACCGGGCCACGGTGGCCGCCTCGTCGACCACCTGCCAGAGGGCCTCGGGGTCGTGGGCGAAGCGGCCGAGGAACAGCCCGTCGACGTGGCCGTGGAACTCGGCGAGCAGGCCCGGGCGCGCGGCGCCGCCGTAGATGACGCCGCTGCCGGCGCGCTCCGGCATCCGCGCCAGGCACGCGCGCAGCGCGTCGCACACCTGGCTGACCCGGTCGACGGGCGCGGGCTCGTCGGCGCCGATCGCCCACTTGGGCTCGTAGGCGACGAGCACCCGCCCGGCCGGGGCGTCGGCGAGCGCCGACCGCAGCTGGTCGACCACGTACTCCGCCGCCTCGGCCACGGACAGGCCGGCGGGCTCGCCCAGGCAGAGGAGCGGCGTCATGCCGTTGCGCAGCACGGCGCCGGTCTTCGCGGCGACGATCTCGTCGCTCTCGCCGAAGAGGTCGCGGCGCTCCGCGTGCCCCACCTCGACGAGGCTCACGCCGACCTCCGCGAGCTCGGCCGCGCTCACCTCGCCCGTGTAGGCGCCGGAGTCCGCGGCCGCCCCGTCCTGCGCGCCGACCAGCACCGCCGTGTCGCGGAAGACGTCGATCGCCGCGAGCACCTGCAGGTGGCTGGGCATGACGAACAGCACGATCTCGCCGGAGACCACGGCGGGGTGGCGGGCGCTGGTCGCCGCCACCTGCCGGAACCAGTCCACGCCCGCGCCGAACCCGAAGTACATCTTCAGGCTCACGCCGACGTACACGGGGGCCACGGTCAGCACGACCCCGTCGCCTCGTACCGGGAGATGACGGCGACCTTGCCCGCGGAGGCGGAGGCCGGGTCGAACCGGTAGCCGAGCCACTCCCGCACGAGCCGGCGGGCCAGCTCGAGGCCGACCACACGCTGGCCGAGCGCGAGGACCTGTGCGTCGTTGGACAGGACCGCGCGCTCGACGGAGTAGCTGTCGTGGGCCGTCACCGCCCGGATCCCGGGCACCTTGTTGGCGGAGATCGCCACGCCGAGGCCGGTGCCGCAGACGAGCAGCGCGCGGTCCGCCCGGCCCGCGGCGACCATCTCCGCGGCCGCGATCGCGACGGCGGGGTACGGCGTGTGGCCGTCGGCGTCCACGCCGACGTCGAACACCGCGGCGACCTGGTCGCTCGCCTCGAGGTCGGCCTTGAGGGCCGTCTTGTACTCGTAGCCGGCGTCGTCGCTGCCGACGACGACCCGCAGCGCCTCAGCCATGTCGGCTCCCCCCGCCCATGCCCGGCCGCGCGACGGCCTCCGCCACCGCCGCGGCGACGACCGCCAGCGACCTCGCCCCCGGGTCGGGCGTGCCGCGGCTCCGCTCGGCGTGCGGGCGGGCCCGGCCGACGCGGGCCACGAGGTCCGCCGTCGCCGCCGCCGCGTCCGCCGCGGCCCGGGCCGCCGCACGGCAGGCCGCCGCCACCGTCGCGCCCGTGGCGAGCTCCGCCGCGAGCACCTGCTCGTAGGGCACCAGCGCGTCGACCATCGTCTTGTCGCCCACGCGCGCCCCGCCGCGCTCCTGGACCCGCGCGGACGCGGCGGCCACGGCGTCGGCGACGGTGCCCGGCCCCGGCGCGCCGTCGTCGCCGACCGCCTCGGCGACCGCGCGCAGCAGGCTCCCCCACAGCGCCCCGGACGTCCCGCCCGCCTCGCGGGCCCACGCGGCCCCCGCGCGGTCGAGGACGGTGCCGGCGCCCGCGCCCAGGGCGGCCGTCTCGCGCGCCGCCTCGAGCGCAGCGCCGGAGCCGCGCCGCATGCCGATGCCGTGGTCGCCGTCGCCCGCCACCGCGTCGAGACGGCCGAGCTCGTCCTCCGCGCCCTCGATCGCGGCGGCGACCGCCTCGAGGACGACGACGACGCGCTCCGCCAGCCGTCGCGACGCGGGTGAGGCGGCGTCCGCGGCGCGGGCCCGCCGGGCGCGCAGGGCGCCGTTGTCGGCGGGGTCCGCGCCGTCGGCGGAGGGGACGTCCGCCGACGGCGCGGAGGCGGTGACGGGCGCGGCGGCCCGGGCCGGGGCGGTCGCCTCGGCAGACGCCGCCGGCGCCATCGGGGGCACGACGACCCCGACCCGGCGGTACGCGGGCGTGTCCGTCGGCGCGGCCCAGAGGCGGGCGAGCTCGTCGTCGGGCCAGAAGAGGGTGAGCGAGACGCCGGCCATGTCGAAGCTCGTGCAGAACTCGCCCACGTGCGGGTCGACGACCTCCAGGCCCCGCGCCGCGAGCAGCTGGGCGACGCGCCGGTAGACGACGAACATCTCCTCGTACTTCACGGAGCCCAGGCCGTTGAGGATGGGCACCACGCGCGCCCCCTCCACCGGCCCGACGCCGGCGGGCACCTCGGCGAGGAGCCCGCCCACGAGCATCTCGGCCAGGCCGTCGGCGGACGGCATCGTGACCTCGGCGATGCCGGGCTCGCCGTGGACGCCCATGCCGAGGCCCATCCGCCCCGCGGGCACGGTGAACAGCGGCGCGTCGGCGCCGGGCAGCGTGCACCCGTCGAACGCGACCCCGAGCGTCCGCGTGCGCGCGTTGGCGTGCCGCGCGACCCGCACGACCTCGGCCAGCGGGCGCCCCTCCTCGGCGGCGGCCCCGGCGCACTTGAACACCACGAGGTCGCCGGCGATGCCGCGGCGCAGGTGCGCCTGCTCCGCCGGCGCGCTCGAGACGTCGTCGGTCACGACCACCGTCTCGCACGCGATGCCGTCGGCGCGCAGGGCCCGCTGCGCCTCGTCGAAGTTGAGGACGTCCCCGGCGTAGTTGCCGTACGACAGGAGCACCCCGGCGCCGCGCTCGGCCGCCCGGGCCACGGACTCGACGTGCGCGGCCGCGGGCGAGGCGAAGATGTTGCCCATCGCGGCCCCGGCCGCCATGCCCGGGCCCACCAGGCCCGCGAACGCGGGGTAGTGCCCGGAGCCGCCGCCGATGACCAGGGCGACGGTGCCCGGCGTCGGGCCGGCCGCGCGCACCACGCCGCCCTCGACGGCCCGCACGTACGCCCCGTTCGCCGCGACGAACCCCTCGGTCATCTCGCGCGCGAACTCGCGGGGGTCGTTCGCCAGCCTGGTCATCGCTCCGCCCTCTCCGCCCGCGTCACAGCGCTCGCGCTCGGTCGGCGTCGGCGGCCAGCCGCACCGCGCCCCACGACACCGGGGGCAGCGTCAGTACGAGCAGGCCGTCGACCACGCGCGCGGTGTCGTTCGGCCGCGGCACCACGCGCTCGGGCTGCTCCGGCGAGTTCGTCGCGTACGGGTCGGGGTCGGCGAGCGTGATGGCCTCGACGAGCGAGACGCCGCCCGGGTGCTGGACGTCGACGGTGATCTCGAGCGGGTCGGTCGTCGACCGGTTGACCGCGAAGACGGCGTACCGGCCGGTCTCCTCGTCGTAGGTCGCGGCGGCGTCGGTGAGCGGGACCGTGCCGTAGTCCTTCGTCTCGTACGTGCCGGCGGAGACCTTGACGTCGAGGGAGACGCCGCGCGCCCAGCGGGACGTCGTCCGGAACGGGTAGAACGTCGTCTGCCGCCAGACGATCCCGCCCTTCTCGGTGCGGATCGGCGCCATGGCGTTGACCAGCATCGACAGGCAGGCGGAGGTCACGCGGTCCGCGTGCCGCAGCAGGGTGACGAGCAGGCTGCCGACGACGACGGCGTCGGCCACGGAGTAGACGTCCTCGGCGACGCGCGGGCCCACGGGCCAGTCCGCGCCGCGGATGTCCTCGCTGCGGTAGATGCCCTCGGTCCCGCTGAGGCCCTTCTCGATGTACCAGACGTTCCACTCGTCGAACGAGATGCGCATCGTCTTCGTCGAGCGCTTGAGGGCCTTGACGTGGTCGGCCGTGGCGACGACCTCGTCGATGAAGCGGTCCATGCTCGTGCTCGACGCGAGGAACGAGCCGAGGTCGCCGTTCTTCTCCTCGTAGTAGCCGTGGCAGGAGATGTAGTCGACGTCGTCGTACGTGTGCTCGAGGACCGTGCGCTCCCAGTGGCCGAACGTCGGCATGTAGTGGTGCGAGGAGCCGCAGACGACGAGCTCGACGTCGGGGTCGAACTGCCGCAGCGCCTTGGCGGTCCGGGAGGCGAGCGCGCCGTACTCGTCGGCGCTGCGGTACCCGATCTGCCAGGGCCCGTCCATCTCGTTGCCGAGGTACCACGTCGTGATGCCGAAGGGCTCGGCGCGGCCGTTGGCCACCCGCCGGTCGGCGAGCGTGGAGCCGGGTGCCCCGTTGGCGTACTCGATGAGGTCGAGCGCCTCGGCCACGCCGCGCGTGCCGAGGTTCACGGCGAGCATGAGGTGGGTGCCGAGCTTCTCGACCCACGACGCGAACTCGTGCAGGCCGATCTCGTTGGTCTCCGTCGAGTGCCAGGCCACGTCGCGCCGCACGGGCCGCTGCTCGCGGGGCCCGACGCCGTCCTCCCACCGGTAGCCCGAGACGAAGTTCCCGCCGGGGTACCGGATGCCGTGCAGGTCGAGCTCGCGCGCGACCTCGAGGACGTCCTGACGGAACCCCTCCTCGTCGGCGGTGGGGTGGTCCGGCTCGTAGATGCCCCCGTAGATCGAGCGGCCGATGTGCTCGACGAACGAGCCGAAGAGGCGGCGGCTCACCGGGCCGACGGCGTAGGCCGGGTTGATCGTGAGGCGGGCCTGCTGCATGGGGTTCCTTCCTGCGGTGGTGCTCATCCCTTGAGCCCGCCCTCGGTGAGCCCGGCGAGAATCCGACGCTGCGCGAGGAGGTAGAGGATCACGAGCGGTGCGCTCGTCATCACCAGGTGCGCGAACACGAGGTTCCACCGGAGGCCGGAGATGGAGGTGGACGCGAACGAGTAGAGGGTCAGCGGGAGGGTCGCGTTCGCCGACGACTTCAGCATCAGCTGGGCGAAGAAGAAGTCGTTCCACACGACGATGACGATGAGCACGCCGCCGACCAGCAGGATCGAGCGGAGCATCGGCAGCAGGACCGAGAAGTAGGTCCGCAGCCGCGTCGCGCCGTCGATGGCCGCGGCCTCCTCCAGCTCGATGGGCAGGCCGCGCACGAACCCGGTCGTGAGGAACACGACGAGCCCCATCCGCGAGCCCATCATCATGAGCGCGTAGCCGGTGGTGGTCCCGTCCAGTCCGATCTGGTCGAGGAGGAAGATCGTCGGGATGACGGCCGGCGGGAGCAGGATCGACAGCGACGTGATGTAGAAGAACACCTGCGTCGACCGGCGCCCGCTGCGGGCGTACGCCCAGGAGGCCATGGAGCCCAGGAGCAGGACGACGAACACGGTCGGCACCGCCACGAGCAGGCTGTTGCGCAGGCCGGCGAGGTAGTTCCCCCTCGTGAAGACCGCGGTGTAGTTCTCGACGAGCGACCACTCGGTCGGCAGGGACAGGGACAGCAGCGCCGCCTCGCCCTCGGTCTTGAAGGAGTTGACCAGTACCAGCCAGATCGGCACGCCGACCCAGAAGACGGCGAAGAGGGTGAGCGCGAGGTACTTCAGCGCCTTGCGCCACCAGGGGGTGTCGAGCTGGCGACGGCGGTGGGGCGCGTGGGTCCGGTGGGTCGTCCCGTTCGCGCGGGTCGCCTCGGGGGCGACGGTCTGCTGCGTCATCCGACGACCTCCCGCTTGCGCAGCCACGACACCAGCGGGACGGCGACGGCGATGACGAGCAGCGTGACCGTGAGGCTGAGCATGCTCGCGGTCCCGAAGTAGCCGTAGCTGAACTGCTGCTGCACGGCGACGTTCAGGGTGGTCGTGCTGGTCCCGGGGCCGCCGTTGGTCGCGGCCGCGATGACGTCGTACGCGCTGAGCGCGCCCACGAGGGTGGTGGTGATGTTGAACGTGAAGGCCGGCGCGAGGAGCGGCACGGTGATGCGCCAGAAGCGCGTCCAGCCGTTGGCGCCGTCGACGAGCGCGGCCTCCTTGACCGACGACGGGATGCTGTTCAGCCCGGCGATGTAGACGAGCGTGGCGATGCCCGACCACTTCCAGCCGTCGACGAAGGCGACGGTGGCGACCGCGCTCACCGGGTGCCCGAGCCAGGCGTAGTCGAACCCGGGGACGACGACGGCGATCGCCGCGTTGAGCGGGCCGGCCGGGTCGACGATGCCCCGCCAGACGTACCCCGCCGCCAGCGGCGACATGAGCACCGGCAGGAAGTACAGGGAGCGGAAGAACGTGTTGACCCGGTTCGAGTCGCGCAGCGCGTGGGCCAGCGTGAGGGCCACGACGTTCTGCACCGCCATCGCGATCACCGCGTAGATCAGCGTGATCCGGATCGCCCCGCCCAGGGCCCCGCTCTGCCACATGAGCGTGAAGTTGTCGAAGCCCACGAAGGGGATCGAGCTGCTGTAGCTGCTCCACTGGGAGAAGGCGAACGGCACGTTGAGCACGAACGGCAGGACGAAGAAGAACCCGACGAGCAGCAGCGAGGGCAGGAGGAACCACAGCCAGCGGTGCTTGCGGGACCCGCGCCGCCCGGGAGCGTCGCTCCCACCGCGGGGGCGGGGGGCCCGCCGCGGACGGCGGGCCCCCTCCTTCCCAGCGGTGGCGGTGTCGATCGCCGAGATCACCATCCCGGCTGACCCGCCGCCCTCGACGCCTGCTCGACGGCCGTCTGCATGTTCTGCGCGACCTGCTCGGGCGTCTGCTCACCGTTCAGCAGTCGTCCGGCCTCGACGGGGAACGAGCCGAAGCCCGGCAGACGGGACAGGAGAGCGGTCTGGGCGCCGTCGAAGGCGGCCTCGAACGACTCCTGCAGCGGCGTGCGGCCGGTCGGCTGCGGGTAGCCCTCGATCATGGGCACGCCGTCGCTGTCCTCGAGGAACTGGGCGTAGCCGTCGCCGGTGGCGTACTCGATGAAGGCGCGGGCCGCGGCCTCCTTGGCGGGGTCACCGGTCTTCGGCGCGAAGAACGTGCCGAGCGGGCCGGGGATGTACAGGCCGCGGTTGGAGTCCTTGGACACCGTGATGAAGCCGACCGTGTCCGAGAGCAGCTGGTCGTCGTCGCCGGCGGCGGCGAGGAGCTGCGGGTAGACGTCGGAGTGCAGCGCGGTCATGGCGGCGCTGCCCTCGTAGACCGCCGCGAGGGCGTTCTCGAACGTGCCGGTGGAGTAGTCGCTGTTGAAGCAGCCGTTGTCGCGCAGGTCCGTGTACGCGTACATGGCCTCGATGAACGGCCCGTCGGGGTCGGTCAGCTTCGCCTCGTTGGTGGCGACCTTGTTGCCGTACTCGCTGTTGATGTCGAGGTCGACGATGTACTGCGAGATGAGGAGCTGGGTCGGCCAGAGGCTGGCGCCGGACTCGTAGATCGGGGCGACGCCGGTGCCCTGGAGGTCGTCGCAGATGCTCATGAGGTCGGCGAAGCTGCCGGGCACCTCGAGGCCGTGCTCCTCGAATACGTGCTTGTTGTAGTAGATGCCGAAGATCGACGGGAACCCGGTGATCGCCGCGTAGACCTTGCCCTGGTACGACGCGTTGTTGTCGTAGAGGTTGCCCGACTTCTTCACGAAGTCCATGTCGGACAGGTCCTGGAGGGTCTCGGCCGGGTTCAGCGCGAGCATGGGCTGGAAGTCGGGGTGGAACTCGAGGATGTCCGGCCGGTCGCCGGTGCCCCACTTCGTGTTGACGGTGCTCTGGAAGGCGTCGGCGGGGATCGCCACGAGCTCGATCTCGATGCCCGTCTCCGCCGTGAAGTTCTCGAAGAGGTTGAAGACGGCGGGCTTGGTCGCGGAGTTGTGCCAGATGGTGATCGAGTCGGCGAGCTCGACCTCGCCGCCGTTGTCACCACCGGACCCGCCCGGGTCGTCGCCGTCGCTGGTCCCCCCGGTCGAGCAGGCGGCGAGTGTGAGCAGACAGGCCGCAGCAGCGGCGGCCAGGGTGGGGTTCCTTCTCATAACCGGGTTCCCTCCATTGGGACCAGTCGATGTGACCTTCATGATGCGGCAGCGGGTGCCGCACGCAGGGGTGTGGCAGACGGCCGATGCGCACAGCATGCTCTAGGTCTCATCAATCGCACAACCATGTTGAGATGTTGGTAACCAAAACGTGATGTGTACGGGAGCACGTGCTGTGATGTGAGCGCACACGTCCCATGTCTGGTGTGACGTCGAACAATCCAGGGTGATTCGCGCGCCCGGGCGTGTCGCACGGCTGATCACGCTCCCGCTGCGATCTCCACACGTGACGACGCCGGCGGCCGTGACGACGGTCGGCGGCCATGACGACGCTCGGCGGCCATGACGGCGCTCGGCGGTGGGTCCGCGCAGCAGTGGGCCGCCCGGGGCCGCGGTGCTACGGTGCCGGGACCGCGACGGACCAAGCGACGGACCAAGGAGGTGAGCCCGGTGACCGTGGTACCCGCATCGGGTGCTCCCCTCGAGGCACGCACGCGCGGCTGAGCCGCTCGCCGCCGGGAGCGCCCGCCAGGCACTCCGAAAGGCGGCCCTCATGGCCTCTCCTGCTGCTTCCTCCTCCGCATCTCCCTCTGCCCCCGACCCGACCCCGCCGCGCTCCCCCGCGCCGAGCGGGCGCGCCCTCGTCCTCGGCGGCGGCGGGTCCACCGGCCACGCGTGGCTGGTCGGCGTCCTCGCCGGCCTCGCCGACGCCGGGCTCGAGGTCCGGGAGGCGGACGTCACCGTCGGGACGTCCGCCGGCTCCACAGTCGCGGCGCAGCTCACGGCCGCCCGCCCCGGCGAGCTGCACGCGCCAGCCGTGGCTCCCCCGCCAGCCGGCGCGCGCCCCGCGACCGGCCCGCGCCCGGCGGGACCGCCGACGTCGGAGGTCCAGGCCCACATCGACCGCATCACGGCCCTCGCGGCGGCCGTGCGCGACGCCGCGGACATGCGGCGCCGGCTGGGCGCTCTCGCCCTCGAGCGGAACGCGGCGTCGGACGGCACCTGGCAGCCGCGATGGCGCGCCACGGTGGCGGCGCGGCTCCCGGGCGCGCGGTGGCCGGCGCGCACGCTGCTCATCCCGGCGGTGGACGCCGAGACCGGCGAGCCGGTGGTGTTCGACAACCGCAGCGGCGTCGACCTCGTGGACGCCGTCGCGGCGAGCTGCTCCAGCGGCCTGCCGTACCGGGTCGGCGACCGCTGGTACCTCGACGGTCCAGAACGCCCCGTCCTCGGAGTCGCCGACGTCGAAGCCCAGGACCTCGCGGTGTCCGTCGGCGCGGACCCCGGTGGCGATCACCACGGCCTGGGACACCACCCGACGCCCGACCCTGGCCTTGCAGTAGGTCGCGTCCAAGAACACATACGGGAACGCCGCGCCGGTCAGGGACCGGTCGCGGAACGCGGCGACCTCCTCGTCCAGGCCGGCGCAGATCCGCGAGACCTCGGACCTGGAGATCCCGGTGTCGGCGCCCAGCGCCTTGACCAGGTCATCGACCTTGCGGGTGGAGACCCCGTGCAAGTAGGCCTCCATCACCACCGCGAACAGCGCCTGGTCCACCCGACGACGCCGCTCCAGCAGCGAGGGGAAGAACGACCCGGTGCGCAGCTTGGGGATCCGCAGGTCCAGATCGCCCGCGGTGGTGGTCAACGTCCGCGGCCGGGTCCCGTTGCGTTGGGCGGTCCGCTCGGCGGTGCGCTGCCAGGGGTCCCGCGCCGATCACCGCGGTCGCCTCGGCGTCGATCAGCTCTTGGTACAGGTGCTCGGTCGCAGCCCTGATCCGGTCACTGACCTCGGTCTCCTTCTACGCCGCCAGCAGCTCGAGCAGGGCAGACTGGTCCATAGCCATCGTGCGATGTGTCCTCACTGTGAGTTCCCTAGTCCGGTCTCACTGACCATCGCACGATGGCCTTGCTCGTCATGGACACCACGACGAACAAGATCGAGAACTACACCACCTCGCGGGACGTCACCCCAGCCCACGATCTTCTGGGCGAAGACGTCCACGACGAACGAGACGTAGGTGAACCCCGCCCAGGTCCGCACGTAGGTGAAGTCAGCCACCCAGACCCGGTTCGGCGCCTGGGCGTGGAAGTCCCGATTGAGCAGGTCACCGGCCCGGGTCCCGTCCTTGCCCGGGATCGTGGTGCGGTGCCCCCGACCACGCCGGTTCCCGTTCCAGCCGTGCTCACCCATCAGCCGGTCGACCGTGCAGTGCGCCACGTGCAGGCCGCGCCGGCGCAGCAGCGCGGTCATCTTGCGCCGCCCGTAGAGCGACTCCGGCGTCGGGCGGCCCTGCTCGTCGACCCGCAGCGCCCGGATCGTCTCGACAACGAACGCGTCGAAGACCGTGCGGGCCGCGACCCGGCGGGTCGGGCTGGACCAGGCCCGGTAGGTCCTCGCGGCGACCTGCACGCCCTGCTCGCGCAGGACCGTGCAGATCGTCTCGACCGCGAAGCCCTCGCCTCTCATGGTGTCGATGAACCCCATGATCAGCGGTTGCGGGAGTCGAGCTCTCCCGCGAAGAAAATCGACGCCGCCCGCAGAATCGCGTTCGCGTCCGACAGGCGCTTGTTCTCCGCCTTGAGCCGGCGGATCTCCTCAGACTCCGCGGTCGTCACTCCGGGCCGGGCACCGTCATCGACCTCAGCCCGAGCGACCCAGCGGCGCAACGACTCCCGCGCGATCCCCAGCTGGGCACCGACCGCGACCGACGCCGCCGTCACCGACCCGTAGTCCTTGACGTGCTCGCGCACCATGCGCACCGCCCGAGCCTTGACCTCGGGGTCGTACTTCTTGGGCATCTCGCCATCCTTCATCACAAGGAAGCGGCAGAGAACCCGTGACGGTTCACACGCCCTAGGCGTCACGAGAGGGAAGCAGCCGCTTAAGTACCGCCTCCATGGCTGATCTCTCGCCTGCCAAGTCCTCCTGCGGTACGGCCATCTGCGCTGCGCTGATGGCCCTGAGCAGCGTGTCCAAAGTCAATCCGTCCGGGACCCGCACCTGCCACCCCGTGCCGCTGGGGGGCGCTGGCAGCCCGTGGCGCGCGAGATAGTCCGCGGCACCCAATCCGATGCCGATCAGGTCTTCATCGGTGAGGTCCTCATACCAGACCTCTTCCGTCCCGTCAGGGTGCGAGTGGACGACCTTTGCTTCGCCCCCTTGGAAAGCGACCGCCCTCCCCCTGCCGGGGCCGGCAAGCAGCGCAATCATGGCGCCCCAGCCAGTCGGAGGGAGATCGACCCACCGGCCCTGCAAGGGCGTGGCGTCATTCAACGCCGCCCATGTGACCCTCATTCAGACCCTCCCTTAGTATGGTGGTCGAGCCGACGGGCAGCGCGACCACCATACCGTGCTCCTTATCCGTTGGGGAAATAGCAGGGGTCGATACCGAGGCAGTTGAAGTTGGGGCTTCGCACGGTCGGCATGGTCATCCAGGGAGCGCCCGCCGCGTTGGGATGAGCCTCGCCCGTTATCGTGGCGAAATAGTCATCCGAATAATTGAGTCGGTTGTTGTAGATTGACCCCGTCTGGTACACGCCACCGACGGTGAGCAACACATAGCCATCACCGTCGACCCAGTGCTGTCCGCAGTTCCCATCGAACGTCTGATCCTTCACGCAGTTGATCCGCTGGTTTCGGAACTCGATCCAAGGGCCCTGGTCGTGGTCGTATGCAGCCTCGAAAATCGGCTGACGACCGTTCAAGGTTGCAGAAGAACGTCCTGGACCGCCGCTCCTGGACAACGCGCGAGGAGCTCCGCATCGCGATCGTCACCTGGATCGAACGCACCTACCACCGCCGGCGCCGGCAGGACCGCTTGGGCCGGTTGACCCCCATCGAGTACGAGATCATCATGACCGCACCGGCCACCCAGGCCGCGTGACTACCCGCTGTCACCTATCCGTGCAGCAGACCCGAGCGGCGGCCAAACCATGTCGGAGAACCTGCCTAACCGCGAGGCGCGCCGTGCAGCGAGGCTTGCAGCGCCCGCCGTCGCACTCATTGCGCTGCTAGGCGGCTGTGTCGGCGAGCCGGCGACCATCGTGGAGGTGTATGGAAGGCCGGACTCGCGGGAGCTCGAGCTCGGAGTGAGCACGTGCAACGCCGATCCGACGGTGTCGGTCGAAGAGTCCGCGTCCGAGGTTCGCCTGAAGGTTCTCGCCCGGGAGGCCCGGAGCGGCGGGGACTGTCGCGACGGCGTGATCGTCACCCTCGACGCGCCGCTCGGCAACCGATCCGTGATCGACGAAGCGACAGATGAGGTTCTCTCGGTCGGCAAACCGGACGGGTGAGCACAGCGCGCGGCGCATGAGGACTCAGCGGTCGTTCGGGCGCCGGGTCGATGCCAAGCGCTGGGAGGCCGACCAGCTCGCGAAGCTGGACGCCGGCTCGTGGATCGAGCCGGCGCGCGGGCGGATGACGTTCGCGGCGCTCGCCGAGGAGTGGCAGGCCTCGCGTGGCCACCTGGCGGTGCGCAGCCAGGAGACCACGCGGTTCCTGCTGGACAAGTACGTGATCCCGGAGATCGGCGCGTACCCGATCTCCGGGATCTCGGCCGCCGACGTCGAGCGGGTGATGTCGGCGCTGACGGCCCGCGGGCTGGCGACGGCGACGCGGCGCCGGGCGCTGTCGATGATGCGGCTGGTGTTCGACTACGCGATCCGCGACCGGCGGCTGTCGGTGAACGTCGCGCGGATGGTGGCGCTGCCGCGCGGGGGGACCAAGCGCGAGCCGCACTGGCTGCGGCCCGAGCAACTCGGCCGGCTGGTCATGGCGGTACCGCCGCTGTGCCAGCCGGTCGTGCTGTTCCTCGGGACCACGGGGTGCCGGTTCTCCGAGATGGCGGCGCTGCGGGTCGACGACGTCGTGCAGACCCCGCACGGGCTCGGCGTGCGGGTGCACCGGGCCGCGACGCAGTCGAAGCGAACGAGCGGGGCGGTGTTCGGGCCGACCAAGACGCACCAGACCCGGACGGTTCCGGTGCCGGCCGCGCTGGACGAGTACGTGCGGACGCGGGTCGCCTTCACCGCGCCGGGCGGGTACCTGTTCCCGAGCCCGACCGGGGGCGTGTGGACCAACACCAACTTCCGGGCGCGGTCAGGATGGATGGAGGCGACCCGGCGGGCGGGCGTGGAGGGGACGACGATCCACGACCTGCGGCACACCGCCGCCTCGCTGCTCATCGCGGCCGGGGCCGACGTGAAAGCCGTGCAGGTGATCCTCGGGCACTCGACCGCGACGATGACGATGGACCTGTACGGGCACCTGTTCAGCGAAGCGACCTGGCAGGCGATGGAACGACTGCCAGTGATACCGCTGATGCAGGCGCCACGGGCAATCGAGGCCCCGACAGCGTCGCTCGCCAACATCTCTACGCAGGTGTGCTCGCCGAACGACAGAGGTCTCAAGGAGCCCTAGTCGCAGAGGAGCCCCGGGGTGCACCCCGGGGCTCGTGCGGCCGGTGATCGAGGGGGCCGGCTCCGGACGGCGACGTTGGCTCTGCCGAAAGAGGGCCTCGGCCGTCGCCACCGCGCCCCGGGAGCGTGCCAAGGAAGCACGCCCGGGCCAACCCCGATCAGACTCTCCCACGACCTCGGAGGCTGACCGGCTGGGCTAGACGGTACCGGGGCGGACCGGTCGGGCACAAGACTCTGGCGCGCCTGCCCACCTGCTACACTGCGCTAGCGCACCCCACTTTAGTAGTCCTAGTACCTCCATGGTAGCCTCCGTCGTTCTTGGCGCCAATATTCGTCCGTAGATTTGGGCGGTGACTAATGCCTCGTTCCCGTAACCCTCAGCAGCGAAGAGTCTTCGCCGCCGTCGTTCGGAGTCTCGGGAGACGGGCTGGACTGGGCGCCCCGGTACGGGACTCGTTCTTCCGGGCGGCTACTGAAGATGGCGGCTTCCGGCACCCCATGGCCGAACTACTGAACTCGCGGACCGGCCCCGGCGGCGGACGCGGTGGGCAGACGCGGATCGCGCTGTACCTCTCACTGGTCTGGGTTGCCGCGGCCGGTGATCACGGAACGACACGGCCCGCCAGCTTCTGGGCGTCGCTCCTCGGCCTACAGGACCCCGAGGGTGCGGGAAGCCGAGTCGTGCGGAGCACTTGGACCGAGCTTGAGCGACGAAGGTTCGTGCGCGTGCAGCCCGGCGCCTACCAGGGGGACGTCCCCACCATCTGGCCCTTACGGGACGACGGCTCAGGCCAGCCCTACTCCACGCCAACGGGGCTGGACGGCGACACCTACCGGCGGATACCCGAGTCGTTCTGGGCGTCGCTCCTACCCGAAGGTGAGCTCACTGGGGCCGGCCTAGTGATGTACCTTGCCGCGCTGCGAACGGCCGGCACTCGGGGGAGCGCAGAGAACCTCACGTTCTCGCGGAGATATGTGACAGAGACCTTCGGGCTTGGAGACTCGACGCGCAAGGCAGGGCTGCGGAACCTCACCGAGCTGCTTGTGCTCGAAGCCGAGACGCGAGTCGCCGACGACGCTGGCGACAGCCTTCGGCGCCGGCGGCTTCGCACGGTGTACGAGCTCCTAGACCCGTACCGATCCCCGCCGCCAACCGTCGCATCCTCGTCGAATCTGTCAGCCAGCCAAGCCACGCCTCTCCTTCGCAGCGTCCAACACGGAGACGATGGCGACCTCCAGTAGCGGCCGTGACGCGGCTCGACCGCGGGCACGGGGATCTAGACCTGGCGAGCGGGCCCAGTACCGGCCTCGGGATGGGTACCGTGATCATCGTGGAGTGGCCGGGTCTCTTGAGTTCGGTCTTGGCTGGTTCGGGCGCTGCACTGGTGGGTCTCGCCAGCGCAGTGCTCGTCTTCTGGCGAACGCGAGCAGCCGACCGCCGAGACGCGGACGAGAGAGAGCAGCGGCAGCGGATTGCGGCCCTGCACGCGGCGTTGTGGGGCGAGCTTGCTCCGAGGCTCGCCTGGCGCTGGCGCCCAATCGGCGCGGCTGCGTTCCCCCTAGCCAAGGCCCTCGCCGAGGTCACGGTCGGTGAACTCGCCAACCACCCTGCGGTAGCCCTGTGGGCGAGGGAACGACTCGAGGAGTTCAGCGCGCGTCTCCATGCCGCGGAGCGCGGCTGGCTCCTTCCCGGCGACCAGAGACGTCGGGGGAGGCTCGTGGAGTCGGTATCTACGACGGTATCCATGCTCATGGGATGGGAAGCCGGGCTGATCGAGGATGACTGGTTCGCGGCCCGGCTTTCTGAGCAGAACGCGAAGCTGCTCGCACGCCCGCGACGTCTCCGCCGGCGGCGCATCCACGTGTGACGGGCGTCGCCGACGCGACCTGCGGCGCGATACTCCGCGGACCGGCCTGCCGTACGGCAGGAGGAACCGCTGGACTCGCGGGTGCCGCGCGCCCGGCTGAGTGCCCTACCGCGCGGAGTGCGACGCGAGGACGAACGTGACAATGACCGCAGCCCAGGTCCCAGCCATCGCGAGCCAGGTCCCCCAGTTCGCCAGGTTCGCCCGGCGGCGCGCGGCCGCGGCTTCGATGCGCTGCGCTTCAGCGTCCTTCTCGGCGAGCGCCCGGTGCGCTTCGGCAACGTCGCGATGCTCGGCCGCGACGCGCACCATCTGCGACATGACTTCGCTCAGGTCGACAATGGCTTCCAGCGTCCGCTGAGGGGTGTCATCGAGTTCGAGCTCAGCATCATCAGAATCGTCCCAGGCCTGGCCGCCTTGCCTTGGGGATCTGCCGCCGGCGCCCTCGAAGAGGATGTCCAGGCTCGGCGGCCTCACGGCCGAGGCTTGCGGGGCGACCTGCTTGAAAAGGTCGCTGAGGCTCGGTCGAACGGCCGCCGATAGGTTCTCACCTATCCGCCTGACCTGCTCCCGGTAGGCGCCGGAGAACATGCCACCGACTCGCTCCGCCAGGTGCCGGTTGGCCGCTCGGGCCGCTTCGTGATCGGGGTGCTCAGGATCTGCTAGTGCCTCCTGCATCTCAGAGAGGGTCATGTCGAGGCCCCGGTCGACTAGCGGATCACCGGTGCGCTCGCGCTCGATCTCATCCAGGTTGAGCACCTTGCCAGGCCGCTGTGCGCTGCCGGCCTCCTGCGACCCGTGATCCGGCACGGCGCTTCCGCCCTCAACCGGTTGGTCACCCTGCGCTCGTGACTGCTCCTGCTCGCCGTCGCCCATGAGCACTATGGTGCCGGTTGGCAGCTCCGGGCCAGACGGCATCGCGCTCTTCGCCCCTGTCGGTGAGCCGTGGGACGGTTGCTCCATGAGCAATCGCACGCCTCAGGACGTCTGGCAATCTCGAGACCTCATCGTTCTTCGCGCCATCGTCACGAAGCGCGACGAGCGGCCAGGCCATCCGATCACGAGCCATGACCTCGCGCGGGACCTCGGCATGGGAGTGGACCATGTGTTGGCGGCCGTCCAGAACCTGGCGACGTCACACATCGAGATTGCCGAGCAAAGCTCCCTCACCTCGTGGGACGCATTCGTCACCGGAGTGACCGAGAGCGGCCTGCGCGCCGCGGGCGCGTGGCCGTCCCCCGAGGCTGCGGCCGACCGGCTCATCGCCGCCCTGAACGACAAGATTGACGGGTTGCCCGAGGACTCGCCGAAGCAGAACAGGCTCAAGTCTGTCCGCGACGGCTTGCTCGGCGCTGGCAGGGACGTGCTCGTTGAAGTCGCAGGCGCAGTCCTCACCGGCCGCATCCCCGTTTAGCACCAGATCCGGGACACCGGGGCGTGACATGGCGCGCCCCGATATGGCCGGAGACGCCGTCGACGTCTTTCGCATACCGATTGCCGCGTGGGGACACGCACTGCGCAGCACGCAAGATCGTGTCGGGGGAACTACCTAACCTTGATCGCATGACCCGAGATGAGATCGTCACGGCTATCCATAACGCGATCGTCAGCAATGCACCCGACCTCAGAGCGATCGTGGCGGGCCGCCGTGACGATCCTGCGTGGGCCAATTGGTACGGGCTCGCGCTGTCCGACCTTGCCCTGCTGCTCGGTGAAGACGACGAGATCGTGCTCTCCGACGCCGCGGTGTCGCTCACGGGCACCACCGTTGCGGACGGCTACAGCGCGTGCATCGTCATCCTCACCGCCTCCCTGGCGGTCGTGGTGCGAGCGGAGTACGACGGCGAGCACGAGGGGCACTCGACTCGCGCGCTGGCCCGCGCTGACTTGCGCTCGCTCGCCGTCTCCGCCGGGGAGTCCGCCCTCATGAATGTGTGGCCCAACGACTGGCCCGGGGACGTGCGGCTCGTCCTCGACTACGAGGACGGCACGCAGCTCCGGGTGCCGTCGACCGAGCGCCCGACAGCACGGCAACGCGACGCAGTCCTCATGGTGCTGCCGTCCCTGAAGACCGACCTCGTGGCTCGGTAGTTCGCGCTCACGGACAGCGCTCGCGTCCCGCGCCGGGAGCCGCTACTTGCCGAACCTCTTCAGGGCCCGGTCGAGGTCATCCATCGCACGCTGGGCCTTCCGGGCGCCGCCGCCCCGGTCGATGAGCTTGATGTCGTGACCCTTGCGGCAACGCTTCGTTGCCTGTCGAGCTACTTCGGCGACGGTCGCCTTCACCGGCGAGCCGCACTCGGGGCATTCGAAATCCACGTCCAGGTCCATGATCGCGAGGCTAGACCCGGCCACGGACATCGGCCGCGACGGTCAGGCGACGCCTGCCATGGCCATGATGCGTCCGTTGCGCGGGGAGTAGCGGCTCGCGCACCCGGGTGTCGAACAGTCGGCGGCGACGTCACGGCTGTCGACATGCCACCGCCGGCTCTAGGCGCGCTCTGCAGGCGTCCCCCGGCGTCCGTCCACGTTCTTGACAGGCCGTCCACGTCCTGAGACAAGTCGCTGACCACACGCTGACCAATGCCCGGCAAATCGGACACAGTCCCGATAGCGGCCCGCGGCGCCAATACCGCCGCTGACCTGCAACAACACCTCGGTGCGCCTGGGCAGATTCGAACTGCCGACACCCGCTTTAGGAGAGCGGTGCTCTATCCCCTGAGCTACAGGCGCTCCGGACAGGCACACCCGCCCCGTCCGGCCCGCGCACGTCCCGAGGGGCGCCCGCGAGCACATGAAGCCTAGCGGCCACGGTCGCCCGTGCCGACGCCTCGCCGTCGGCCACCACCCGACCGGCGACACGCCGCCCGGGAGCGTGACGCCCGTCGTCCCGCGCGGGATCGTGCCGATCCGAGCCCCGAGGCGAGCGGGAAGGAGGACGGATGGCACGACGCGCGCACCCCCAGGGCCGCGCCCGGCGGTCCAGCCGCCGGCGCGCCCGGGCGGCGACGATCGTCGTCGGGCTGATCGTCACCGTCATCGCCTCGCTCGCCGGCTGCGACCCCGACGGCGGCCCGGTCCTCCCCACCTGGCCGGGCTCCGTCCCCACCGCGACCGCCTCCCCCGGCACGGCGCTGGCCGCGGTCGACCTGCTCGAGGTCCGGGGCCGCGCCCCGAAGACCGGCTACGCGCGCGACCTCTTCGGCGACGGCTGGGTGGACATCGACCGGAACGACTGCAGCACCCGCAACGACGTGCTCGCCCGCGACCTCGTCGACGTCACGTACGTGCCGGGCACGCGCGGCTGCGTGGTCGAGTCCGGCACCCTCGTCGACCCGTACTCGGGCGCCACCATCGAGTTCCGGCGCGGCCCGGACACGAGCCCGCTCGTGCAGATCGACCACGTCGTCGCGCTCGCCGACGCCTGGCAGAAGGGCGCCCAGGGCTGGGACGCGCGCACCCGCGTCGCGTTCGCCAACGATCCGCTCAACCTGCTCGCCGTCGACGGCGAGCTCAACCACCAGAAGGGCTCCGGGGACGCCGCGACCTGGCTCCCGCCGAACCGCGCATTCCGCTGCGCGTACGTCGCGCGGCAGGTCGCCGTGAAGCTCACCTACGGGCTGTGGGTGACCCAGGCCGAGCGGGACGCCATGGTGCGCGTGCTGTCCACCTGCCCCGACGAGCCCCTGCCCGACGGCGGCTAGGCGGGCGGCCGTCCGCCGGCCCCGCTGCTCGTGGGCCGGTCAGGCGGCGTCAGGCCGCGAGAGCCAGGTGCTCGCGGCCGCGCAGCACGACCGCGCCGGCGGGCACCCGCGCGTCGGGCGGCACCTCGGCGCCGTCCCCGATCCGGGCGCCCTCGCCCACGGTCACCCGCGGGCCGATGCGCGCCCCGGCCCCGACGATCACGTCGCGCCCGAGGTGCACCTCCGACTCGATGCGCGCACCCGCGCCGACCACCGCGCCGGACTCGACCCAGCTGCGCGCGCCGATGCGCGCGCCGGCGTCCACGCGGGCGCCCGGGTCGACCCATGCCTGGTCGCCGACGACGGCGTCGATCGCCACGCGTGCGTCGTCGGCGACGAGACCGCCCGCCTCACCGCGGCGGTAGCGCACGGTGCGGCCGGACTCGTCCTCGAACTCCTCGTACCGTCTGAGCTTGAACTTTGCCATGGTGACCATGTCAACGAACGAGAGACATGGGATGTTCCCGTCGGCGGCCGAACCCGGCGGGCGCGCGCCCGCGTCGGGCGCCCGGATGGCCCGCGCGTCGGGGCGCTCAGCCGACCGGAACGGCGGCCAGCAGCGCCTCGGCGACGGCCCGCGCGTCGTGCGCCGCCCGCGGGGAGCGCTCGCGGACGCCGGTGACGCTCGCGCCGTCGTAGAGCATGAGGAGCTGGCGGGCGAGCCTGCCGTCCTCGTCGCGGTAGCCGTTCTCGGCGAGGAGCTCGCCGATGAAGTCGCGCATCCGCTCCTTCTGCTCGACGGCGACCCGGTGGGCGGGGTCGGCCGGGTCGGGCAGCTCGACGAGCGTGTTGATGAACGAGCAGCCGCGGTACCCGGTGCGCTCGAGCCGCTCGGCGAGCACGTCGAACACGTGCAGGGGGTGCCCGCCCCGACGCCGCACCTCGGGGACGAAGACCTCCTCCCACGTGCGCCGGCGGCGGGCGAGGAACGCGAGGACGAGGTCCTCCTTGCTCGCGAAGTGCCGGTAGAACGACGCGCGCCCGACGCCGCTCGTGCGCAGGATCTGCTCGATCCCCGTCGCGCGCGTGCCCTGGGCGTAGAAGAGCTCCTCGGCGGCGTCGAGGAGGCGGTCGCGGGCGTTGGTGGCCACGGGCTCAGGGTAGATCGAGGTTGCGGAAAACGGAACCGATCGGTACCGTCGCAGATGGAACCGATCGGTTCCGTCCAGCCGGGCGGCCGAGCCCGAGCGATGACGCCGCCCACGAGGAGAGGACCATCCCGTGCGCATCGGCATCAACGGCTTCGGCCGGATCGGACGCAGCTTCGTGCGCGCCGCCATCGAGCGCGGCAGCGACCTCGAGATCGTCGCGGTGAACGACCTCACCGACGCCGCCACCCTCGCCCACCTGCTCCGCTACGACACCGCCTACGGCAAGCTCGACGGCGTTGAGGTCGACGGCGACGTCATCACCGTCGGCGGGCGCACGATCCAGGTGCTCTCGGAGCGCGACCCCGCCGCCCTCGGCTGGGGCGACCGCGGCGTCGAGCTCGTGGTCGAGTCCACCGGGCGGTTCACCGGCCGCGACGGCGCCGAGAAGCACCTCGCCGCCGGCGCCCGCAAGGTGCTCGTCAGCGCGCCCGCCAGGGGCGACGACCTCACGATCGTCATGGGCGTCAACGACCACCTCTACGACCCGGCGGCGCACACGATCGTGTCCAACGCCTCCTGCACCACGAACTGCCTCGCGCCGCTCGCCAAGGTGCTGCACGACGCCGTCGGGATCGAGCACGGCGTCATGACGACGGTCCACGCCTACACGGCCGACCAGAACCTCCAGGACGGCCCCCACCGCGACCTGCGCCGGGCGCGCGCCGCCGCCGAGAGCATCGTCCCGACGACGAGCGGCGCGGCGAAGTCCATCGGCCGCGTGCTGCCCGAGCTCGACGGGCGGCTGTCCGGCTTCGCGCTGCGGGTGCCGGTGCTCACGGGCTCGATCACCGACCTCACGGTCACCGCGTCGCGCGACGTCACCGTCGAGGAGATCGACGCCGCCTACCGCGCCGCCGCCGAGTCCGGGCCGCTGGCCGGCGTGCTCGCCTACTCGAGCGACCCGATCGTCTCGGCGGACATCGTGGGCAACCCGGCGTCGTGCATCTACGACGCGCCGCTGACCACGGTGGTGGGGCGCACGGTCAAGGTGCTCGGCTGGTACGACAACGAGTGGGGCTTCACCAACCGCCTGCTCGACACCGCCGAGCTCATCGCCCGCGCCGGCTGAGCGGGCCGCGCCGAGGCCCGCGGCGCATCCGCCCTCCCCACCCGCGCCGAGGTCGACAGCGGACGCCGAGGTCGACAGGTCCGGCCTGTCGACCTCGGCGGAAGCTATCGACCTCGCGGGTGGAACGGGCCCTCGCGGGTGGCGCGGGCCCTCGCGGGTGGCGCGGGCCCTCGCGGGTGGATCGAGTCCGCGGTGTCGGGGCGGGGCGCCGTCGCGCGCGCCGTCATCGCCGAGCACCACGGGCACCTGCCCGTCGACGTGCACGCCTTACTCGCCTCCGACCCTCGAGGCCACGAGGGGCGCGCCCGAGCCGGCCGCGACCGCTGGTCGCCGAGCCCGCCGTCCTCCTTGCCGACGAGCCGACCGGGCAGCTCGACTCCCGCAACGCCGTCATGGTGATGGACCTGCTGGCCGAGCTCGTGCACACGCGCGGGGTGGCCGCCGTCGTCACGACGCACGACCCGCTCATGGCCGAGCGCGCCGACGTCGTGCTGGAGCTCCACTCCGGCCGCCTCGTCGGCTGACCGTCCCGACCCCGCCACGGCTCCCCGAGACCGCCACCCCCTCCGCGAGCTCCCTTGCGGCGAGCTCGAGAGGTGTGACCTGTCGAGCGCGCCGGAGACTCTCGAGGTCCTCGGGGGTGGTCGGGGGGCGGCGCGGCCGCGGCCCCGGCATCCTTGGGGCGTGCCCGACGACGCCGCTGCCCCCGACGCCGCCGTCACCGCGCCCGACGCCGCCCGGGAGCCCGACGACCTCGCGCCCCGCCCCACGTGGCGCACCGTGGTCCCCGCGGCCGGCGTCTCGGCGTCGGCGTTCCTCATGTTCGGCGTGCACGCGCGCCCGCCGGCGTACGTGGTGCTCGTGGGCGCGCTCGCCCTCGCCTGGGCCCTGGACCGGGCCCTGGCGAAGGACATGCTGCTCGTCGGCGTCGGGATCGCGATCGTGTCGACCACCTCGATGGAGGCCGACGTCTCCTGGCCGCGGTTCGTCGCCATCGGCACCGCGCTCGCCCTGGCCGTCGCGGTGCCGCTCGCGATCGACCGGCTCGTGTACCGGCGTCGAGCCATCCGGTTCCCGTGGCGCACCGGCGAACGCTGGCCGACGCCGGAGCGGGCCTACCTCGTCGCCGTCCCCCTGCTCGGGTGGCTGATCCTGCCCTGGTACTTCATCTCGTCCGGCGCGTACGAGAACTGGCCGCACATCACCGACGGCAGCGAGCTCGCGCGGTTCTTCGTCGGCGTCAACGCCGTGGGCACGTGGGATGAGCTGTTCTTCATCTGCACGTGCTTCGCGCTGCTGCGCCGGCACTTCCCGGTGTGGCTCGCGAACGTGCTGCAGGCCGTGATCTTCGTGTCCTTCCTGTGGGAGCTCGGCTACCGGGAGTGGGGGCCGCTGCTCACCGCGCCGTTCGCGCTGCTCCAGGGGTTCATCTTCAGCCGCACCGGGTCGCTCACCTACGTGCTGATCGTGCACCTGCTGTTCGACGCCGTCGTGTTCCTCGCGATCGTGCACGCCCACAACCCGGAGATGTTCGCGATCTCTCTCACGACGCCGGCCCGCTGAGTCGCCCGCGCCCGGCGGCGAGGTCCCGCCCCACCTGCGCCGAGCCCCGCCGTCGGGCCCCGCCTGCCCCCCGACTGCCCCGCCGCGGACCCCGTGGCACGATCGGCGCATGGCCCACGCGCCCGACGCCCCGCCCCCGGACCCCGCCGGCCCGCCCGCCGACGCCGAGGTCCTGCCGCCCGGCGTCGGGATCCGGTTCCTCGACGCCGCGCTCGACAAGGCCGTCGCGATCCCGTCGGCCGCGGTCCACGCGCACGTCGCGAAGCTCCGCGCCAAGAACCCTTACGCGACGCCGGAGCAGGTCCTCGCGATGCTCGAGCGCGAGTACCTCCTCGCGGTGAGCGCCTCCGGGGGCGCGGTCGGCGCCGCGGCCGCGGCCCCCGCCGTCGGGACGGGCGTGGCCATGACCCTCACGGCCAGCGAGGTCGCGACGTTCTTCGCCGCCTCCGCCGCGTTCGCCCTCGCCGTCGCGGACGTGCACGGGATCGCCATCGAGGACACCGGCCGCCGCCGGGCCCTCGTGCTCGCCACCGTGCTCGGGGACCAGGGCGCGCGGACGGTCGGCATGGAGGCCGGCCTCGAGCCGCGCGCCTGGGCGCGCGCCCTCCTCGTCAACATGCCGACGACGACGATCCGCCGCGTCAACACCGCCCTCACCCGCCGGATGGTCCGCCGTCAGGCGGCCAAGCACGGGGCGCTCGCCTTCGGGCGGCTGGTGCCGTTCGGCGTCGGTGCGGCGATCGGGGTGACGGGCGCGCGCGCGCTCGGCAAGACGGTCGTCCAGGGCGCGCGGCGGGCGTTCGGCCCGCCGCCGCGCGCGTTCCCGCTGACGATCGAGGTCGTCGCGGCCGCCAAGGACGGCGGGCTGCTGCCCACGCGGTTCCGCCGGCCGCACGGCTTGCCGGGGCACCGCGCCGACTAGGCCACGCCGCCGGCCGGCGCGCCCTCACCAGCGGTGGTGCACGTGCTCCCGGACGTAGCGGTCGTAGATGTCCGCGAGCGCGGCCTGCTGGGCCTCGGTGAGCGGCGCGAGCGCCGCGGCGGCCGCGTTGGCCCGCGCCTGGTCCGGCCGCGAGGCGCCCGGGATCACGGTGGACACCCCGGGCTGGTCGATCACCCAGCGCAGGGCGAGCTGCGCCGTCGTCGCCCCCTCCGGGGTGAGGGCGGCGACCTCGCGCGCGGCGGCCACGCCCACCTCGTACGGCACGCCCGCGAACGTCTCGCCGACGTCGAACGCCTCGCCGTGGCGGTTGTACGTGCGGTGGTCGTTCTCGGCGAACGTCGTGTGCTCGTCGTAGCGCCCGGACAGCAAGCCGGAGGCGAGCGGCACGCGCGCGATGATCCCGACGCCGGCCTGCGCCGCCGCCGGGAGCACCTCCTCGAGCGGCTTGCGCCGGAACACGTTGAGGATGATCTGCACGCTCGCGACGTTCGGCCGCTGGATCGCGGCGAGCGCCTGCTCGACCGTCTCCACCGAGACCCCGTACGCGGCGATGACGCCCTCGTCGACGAGGAGGTCCAGCCACTCGTACGTGCGGTCGCTGACGATGACGTCGCTCGGCGGGCAGTGGAGCTGGACGAGGTCGATGGTGTCCGTGCCGAGGTTGTCGCGGGAGCGCTCGAGCCAGCCGCGGAAGTTGTGCAGCGTGTAGTTCTCCTCGAGCTGCGGCAGGCGGCGGCCCATCTTCGTGGCGACCATGAGGTTCGCCTCGGGCCGCTCCGCGACCAGCCGGCCCACGAGCCGCTCGCTGCGCCCGTCGCCGTACACGTCGGCGGTGTCGAGGAACGTGACGCCCGCGTCGACCGCCGCGTGGAGGATGTCCATCGCGTCCCGCTCGCTCACGTCGCCCCAGTCCGCGCCGAGCTGCCAGCAGCCCAGCCCGACGACGCTCACGTCCCTGCCCGTCCGTCCCAGAACCCGCGTCTCCATGGTCGCGACCGTACCCTGACCCGCCCGGGGCGTGCGCCCGCACCGCGGTCACCGGTGGAGCGTCCCGGCACCCGGTGCTCCACTGGGGGTGGGGGCAGTGGGGAGGGTGCCATGGGCGGGTCCGCCACCGTCCCGCGTCCGGCGGGCGGGACGAGCGCCCGACGGCGCGCCGCCCTCGCGGGGGTCCTCGCCACGGCCGTGGCCCTGGGCCTCGCCGAGCTCGCCGCGGCCGCGGCCGGCGCGCGGTCGCTGGTGGTCGCCGTGGCCGACGTGGTGATCGACGCCGCGCCCGGCTGGCTCGAGCGGTTCGCGATCGCCACCCTCGGCACCGCCGACAAGCCCGCCCTCGTCGTCGGCGTCCTCGCCGTGTCCGGGCTGGTCGGCGCGGGCCTGGGGCGCCTCGCGACGACGCGGCTCGCGCTCGCGTGCGCCGGGCTCGTGGCGTTCGGCGCGCTCGGCGTCACCGCCGCCCTGCGGGACCCGGGCACGCCGCCCGGGGCGGCCGTCCTCGCGGGGGCGGTCGGCGCCGTCGGCGGCGTGGCCGCGCTGGTGGCCCTCACGCGCGCCGCCCGGGCGGCCGCGGGCGGGCCCGGTGGCTCCGTCGAGACCGACCCGACCGCCTGGGGCCGACGGCGGTTCCTCGCCCTCGCGACGACGTCGGCGGCCGTGGCCGTGCTCGCGGCGGCGGGCGGCCGGGTGCTGGCCGCGCCGCGGCTCGAGCGCGTGCGGCAGGCGATCCGCCTCCCGAGGCCCGCGCGCACGGCCGGCCCGGTCCCCGCGGGGGCGTCGCTCGCGGTCGCCGGGATCACCCCGCTGCACGTGCCGAACGAGGACTTCTACCGGATCGACACGGCGCTCGTCGTGCCGGAGGTCGACACGGACGGCTGGGCGCTCGAGGTGACCGGCCTCGTCGAGCGGCCCTTCCGCATCACCTACGACGAGCTGCTCGCCCTCCCGCACGTGGAGGCCGACGTGACGCTCGCGTGCGTGTCCAACGAGGTCGGCGGCGGGCTGGTCGGCAACGCGCGGTGGCAGGGCGTGCCGCTGCGCGACCTGCTCGCGCGCGCCGGGGTGCGGCCCGAGGCGACCCAGGTGATGGGCCGCTCGGTGGACGGGTTCTCGGCGGGCTTCCCCGTCGAGCTCGCGCTCCAGGAGGGCACCGGGCCCGGGGACGCGGGGGCGCTGGTCGCCGTCGGGATGAACGGGGAGCCCCTGCCGCGCGCCCACGGCTTCCCGGCGCGGCTCGTGGTGCCCGGGCTCTACGGGTACGTGTCGGCGACGAAGTGGCTGCGCGCCGTCGAGCTCACCACCTTCGAGGAGGAGGGGTACTGGATCCCGCGCGGCTGGGCGCGCGAGGGGCCGGTCAAGACGCAGTCCCGGATCGACGTCCCGCGCGGCGGCACGGTGCCGGCGGGGCGGGTGCCGGTCGCCGGGGTCGCGTGGGCCCCCGGGCGCGGGATCAGCCGGTTGGAGGTGCGGGTCGACGACGGCCCGTGGGTCCCCGCGCGTCTCGCCGACTCCCTCGGCGTCGACGCGTGGCGCCAGTGGGTGCACGTGTGGGACGCCACCCCGGGCGAGCACACGATCAGCGTGCGCGCGACGGACGGCACGGGCGCCGTCCAGACCGCCCGGACGGCGCCGCCCGCCCCCGACGGCGCGACCGGGCACCACACGGTCCGCGTCCGCGTCACCGGCTGACGACCCCTCCCGCGCCCGGCCGGCGCCGGGAGAAACGGCCCGCGCGCAACGAATCGCCGCCGAACCGGCCTCGCACGCAACGGATCGCCAGGACACACGCACCGTTGGGCCCCTGCCCCCGCGCGGGAGCCCCCCTAACCTCGAAGCGGAGCCGCCGCGGACGGCGCCCCCGGTGGTCGCGCGCCGTCGCGCCGCGCCCGCCCGCCCGGGAGCCGCCGCGGCCCGCCCCACCGACCGACCGACCGGCCGACCGACCGCCGACCGCGCAGCCGACCGACCCGACCGACCGACCCGACCGACCGACCCGACCGACCCGACCCGACCCGACCCGACCCGACCCGACCACCCACCCGGGCCCCACCCCGGCCCCCGAGGAGGCGACCACGTGACCCGCACGCCCACCCCGCGCCACTACCTGATGTGCCGCCCGACGTACTTCGACGTCACCTACGAGATCAACCCGTGGATGGACGTCACGCGGCACACGGACACGGCGCGCGCGGTCGCCCAGTGGGAGACGCTGCGGGCGCACTACCTCGAGTGGGGCCACACGGTCGAGCTCATCGACCCGATCCCCGGCCTGCCGGACATGGTCTACGCCGCCAACGGCGCGATGGTCGTCGACGGCCTCGTGTACTCCGCGAAGTTCCGCTACCCGCAGCGCGCCGCCGAGGCCCCGGCCTACCAGAAGTGGTTCGCCGACCGCGGCTACGTCACCCACACCGCCGCCGAGATCAACGAGGGCGAGGGCGACATGCTCGTGGCGGGCGACGTCATCCTCGGCGGCTCGGGCTTCCGCACGGACCCGCGGGCCCACCGCGAGCTCGCCGAGCTCACCGGCCACGAGGTCGTCACGCTCGAGCTCGTCGACCCCCGCTGGTACCACCTCGACACCGCGCTGACGGCCCTCAACGGCACGCCGGACCAGCCGCTCATCGCCTACTTCCCCGGCGCGTTCTCGGAGCGCTCGCAGGGCATCCTCCGCGAGCGCTTCCCGGACGCGATCATCGCGACCGAGCGCGACGCCCTCGTGCTGGGCCTCAACTCGGTCTCGGACGGCTACCACGTCGTGCACACGCCCGCCGCGGTGGACTTCCCCGCCCAGCTGCGCGAGCACGGCTTCGAGCCGGTCGCCGTCGACACGTCGGAGCTGCTCAAGGGCGGCGGCGGCGCGAAGTGCTGCACCCTCGAGATCCGGCCGGCCCCGGAGGCGTGATGGACACCCTGCGCGGCGGGACCAGCGGCGAGCGGGGCGGCGACGTGGTCGCCGACGACGCCCGGGCGGGCGCGCCCGGCGCCGCCGACGACGGCGGTCACCTCGCGCACAACTACAACCCCCTGCCGGTGCGCATCGCGAGCGGCGAGGGCGCGTGGGTGCGCGACGTCGCGGGGATCGAGTACCTCGACTTCCTCGCGGGCTACTCGGCGCTGAACTTCGGCCACCGCCACCCGGCGCTCGTGGCCGCGGCGAAGGCGCAGCTCGACCGGCTCACGCTGACCTCCCGCGCGTTCCGGCACGACGGGCTCGAGGTGTTCGCCGACCGCCTCGCCGGCCTCGTCGGTCCGCTGCTGCGCCCCGCGCCGGGCGGCGAGCCCACGCTCGTCCTGCCCATGAACACGGGCGCCGAGGCCGTGGAGACGGCCGTGAAGGCCGCCCGCAAGTGGGGCTACGACGTCAGGGGCGTGCCGGACGACCGGGCGACGATCGTCGTCGCCGCGGGCAACTTCCACGGGCGCACGACGACCGTCGTCTCCTTCTCCACCGACGACGACGCGCGGCGCGGCTTCGGGCCGTACACGCCGGGCTTCCGCGTGGTCCCTTACGGCGACGCCGCGGCCGTGGCGGCCGCGATCGACGAGACGACCGTCGCGGTGCTGCTCGAGCCGATCCAGGGCGAGGCGGGCGTCATCGTGCCGCCGCCGGACTACCTGCCGGCCGTGCGGACGGTGTGCGACGAGGCCGGCGTGCTGCTCGTCGCCGACGAGATCCAGTCGGGCCTCGGCCGCACGGGCGCGACCCTCGCGTGCGAGCTCGTGGGCGTGCGGCCGGACCTCGTGTGCCTCGGCAAGGCGCTGGGCGGCGGCATCGTGCCGGTGTCCGCGGTCGTCGGCCGCGGGGACGTGCTGGGGGTGCTCACGCCGGGCACCCACGGGTCGACGTTCGGGGGCAACCCGCTCGCGACCGCCGTCGGGACCGCCGTCGTCGACCTGCTCGCCACGGGCGAGATGCAGGCCCGCGCGGCCCGGCTCGGGGCGCGGATGCAGGAGCGGCTCGCCCGGATGGCCGCGACAGGGCTGGCGGCGGAGGTGCGCGGCGTCGGCCTGTGGGCGGGCGTCGACGTGCCCGAGGGCCGCGGCACCGGGCGCGACCTCGCGGAGCGGCTGCTCGCCCGCCGCGTGCTCGTCAAGGACACGCACGGGCGGACGGTGCGGCTCTCCCCGCCGATCGTCATCGGGCGGGGCGACCTCGACTGGGCGCTCGACCAGGTCGCCGACGCGCTCGCGGGCTGACGCCCCGGGCGTCATCACCCGCGGGGGGTCGCGGACCGGCCGGGCGGCGTCGGGCATGCTTGGGTCCGTGCTCCCCGGGGACCTCGACCCGATCGACGCCGCCATCCTGCGCGAGCTGGCGCGCGACGCCCGCGCGAGCTTCGCCCGCATCGGCGCGGTCGTGAACCTCTCCGCGCCCGCGGTGAAGCGGCGCGTGGACCGGCTGCGGCGCGAGGGCGTCGTCGACGGGTTCACCGTGCGGCTGGACCCCGGCGCGCTCGGCTGGGGCACCGAGGCGCACGTCGAGGTGTTCGCGGCCGGCTCGACGAGCCCGGTGGTCATGCGCGACGCGTTCGAGCGCTACTCGGAGATCGTGTCGGCGAGCACGGTGACCGGGGACGCGGACGCCGTCGTGCACGTGCGGGCCCGCGACATGGCGCACCTCGAGGACGTCGTGGAGCGGATCAACGCCGAGCCGTTCGTCGTGCGGACGCGCTCGAGCGTGGTCCTCACGCCCCTCGTGCGCCGCCCGGACGTGCCCGGCCCGGCGTCCTGAGGGCCCCCTCGGCAGGGCTCGCTCGAGGGCTCACTCGGCCGGGGGCCCGCCCTCCGCCGGCTCCTGCCCCTCGCGCTCCTCGTCGCGGCAGCGCGTCGTCACGACCATGACCGGGCACACCGCGTGGTGCAGCACGGCCTGGCTGGTCGAGCCGAGCAGCAGGCCCGCGAAACCGCCGCGGCCGCGCGAGCCGACGACGACGAGGTCCACCGCCGTGGAGAACTCCGTGAGCAGCTGGGCGGCCGTGCCGTCGAGCACGTGGCGGCGCACGTGCAGGTCGCGGCCCGCGAGCGCCCGGTCCACGACGACGTCGAGCCCCTCGCCGACGTCGCGCAGCACCGCCTCGTGGTCGACGGCGCTCGGCAGCCACGCGAGGTAGCTCGTGTTCACCGTGACCGGCACCGCCGCGAGCGCGGTGAGCTCGGCGCCCCACGCCTCGGCCTCGCGGATCGCGCGCTCGAGCGCGATCTCCGCGGCCGGCGACCCGTCGATCCCGACGACGATCCGGCGCACCGGCAGGTGCGGGGCCGTGCCGTCCTCCTGCTCCTCGTCCCCGGCGGACGCGCCGGTCCGGTCGTCCCGGCGGTACGGGACGACGACGGTCGGGCAGTGCGCGTGCGCGGGCAGCGCCGAGGACACCGTGCCGAGCAGCCGCTCGGCGAACCCGCCGCGGCCGCGCGTCCCGACGACGACCATCGCCGCCTCGCGGGACAGCTCGACGAGCACGGCGGCGGCGTCCCCCGTCGCGACGGCCGACGTCGTGCGCAGCCCGCGGGGCGCGACGCGCGCGAGCGCCTCGTCGAGCACGGCGCGGGCGCCGTCGGCGATCGCCGTGTCGTCGAGGGCGGCGTACCCGCCGTCGAGCGCGGCCGCCGTGAACGTCGGCACCGAGTACGCGCAGACGAGGTGCAGCCCGAGGCCGTGCACGTGCGCGTAGGCGGCCGCCCAGTCCAGGGCCGCCAGGCTCGGCGGGGATCCGTCGACTCCGACCAGAACGACGTCGTGGTGGGTCATCGCTCCTCCCTCGCAGGCGACACCCCCAGTCTCTCGCACCCGGGCGGTTCCGACCATGGTCGGGCGCGGGCGCGCCGTCGGGGCCCTACGCCGCGTCGAGGAGGTACTGGTGCCAGGAGGGGTGCGGCCGCACCGACGCCGCGAGGAGCGCCGTGCCGCCGCGCGGCACCGTCGGTGTGACGAGCAGCGACCAGCCCAGCTCCGACAGGAGGCGGTCGGCCTTGTGGTGGTTGCACCGCGAGCAGGCCGCCACGACATTCGTCCAGTCGTGGACGCCGCCGCGCGAGCGCGGGTGGATGTGGTCGACGGTGTCGGCCGGGCCGGCGCAGTAGCCGCAGCGGAAGCCGTCGCGCTGCAGCACCGTGCGCCGGGTGGGCGGCACCACCTTCCGGTACGGCACGTGCACGTACCGGGTGAGGCAGAGCACCTGGGGCCACGGCAGCGCGAGGCTCTCCGAGCGCAGCATGCGGCCGTCGGACTCCAGGACGACCGCCTTGCCGCTCAGCACGAGCGACACCGCGCGGTGCAGGCTGACGACGCAGAGGGGCTCACGACTGGCGTTGAGCAGGAGCGACCGGCGTGGGACGGCGGGATGGTGACCCTCCGAGGCAGACTGGCTGTCCACCCGGGGGGCCTGGGCGTGTGTGGGTCGCACGGTGGGCCTCCGGTGTCGGGGACCCGGCTGGCTGCAGGGTCCTGACGCACGGCCAGAGTACGCGACGCGGCGGCGAACACCGCCGGAATACCCGCCGGGGGATGCACGACGGCCCGCGGAGTCCTCCGCGGGCCGTGTCGTGTGGTGGGGGCTCGGGGCTCAGCCGGTGACCCGGACGAACACCGGGTTCGACTGCCAGATGCCCCGGAACTGGATCGTCTTGCCCGGACGCGGGGCGTCGATCTGGAGCCCGTCGCCGGCGTAGATCCCGACGTGCCCGGGCGAGACGATGATGTCGCCCGGCAGGGGCTCGGTGACCCGGACGCCGACGTTGTAGTACGCCCCGGAGCTGCGCGGCAGGGAGATGCCGAGCTGCGCGTAGACGTACTGCACGAAGCCGGAGCAGTCGAAGCCGTCCGGCGTGCTGCCGCCGTGGACGTACGGGACGCCGACGTAGCGGGCCGCGATCTCGAGGACCGCGTTGCCGGCCACCGACTGCGGGATGGCGTTGTTGGCCCGGGCCGAGCGCGAGACCTGCGTGCCGCTGCTGGTGCGCCGCACGACGGGCTTGGGCTTCGGGTTCGCCGTGACCGTGATCTGCGGGGCGTCGAACGCCCAGGCCTCGACCGTGGTCGGCACCGAGACGACCGGCGACGTGGCCAGCGCGGCGCGGGCCTCGGCGGTCAGGGCGGCGACGTCGACCGGCGGCAGCGCGGACGCGGGGCCCTCGGCCGGGGCGCCCGCGGCGGGCACGGCGATGCTCGTGAGGGCCAGGCCGCCCGCGGCACCGACGACGGCGGAGCGACGGCCGACGGCGGCCATGCTCGTCGCGGCGGCGGCGGCGATGTCGTCCAGGGGGGTCAGCGGTCGACAGTCTGCGCGATGCCTGGCGCGATGTGAGTCGGTCATACGTCTCCAGCGCCTGCGAGGTGAGCTGTCGGGTTCGGGTGGGAGATCACCCGGCCCCGGTCGCTTTCGCTCCCGGGACTTCACCCCTAGGGCGCCTCGGCGCCCGAAGTGGTTCCCCCGCTCCTGCCATGCGAGTCGTACGGACCTGGAGGCGGTGGCAGGACTCGGCGTCCGCCCCAGCACTTCCCGGAGGAGGGTTCCGCGAAGCGCTTCGCACAGTACCCGACGCTTTCGGCGAATGTCACGTTGTGGTTACGACGCGGGTCCCGGGGGTTCCGGCACGGCGCGGTCGTGACGCGGTCGAGGGCGACACCGGGGGCCCGCGACAGGGCCCTTGGTCCCGGTTCGGCCGGGATTCGGCCGGGATTCGGCCGGGATCGGGCGGGTCCCGGGGTGTGTCGAACGCCTCAACCGAGGGGGGCGACGAAGACGTGCCGGGCGATCTCGTCGGGCAGGTCGAGGACGACGCCGGTCCCCTCCCGCGCCACGGTGACCTGGCCGGCGTCGGACCGGACGGTCACCTCGGCGTCGGGCAGCACGCCCGCGTCGCGGAGCTGCGCGAGCAGGTCCGGCTCCACCTGGACCGGCTCCCCGAGGCGCACGACGCGCGCCGCGCCCGGCGCGCCGTCGAGGCCGCGCGCGAACGCGGTGAGCGACTCGACGCCCGCGAGGAACGCCTCGGCGGGCTCGTGCTCGCCCAGCTCCTCGAGCCCCGGGATCGGGTTGCCGTACGGCGAGCGCTGCGGGTGGTCGAGGAGCTCGACGAGCCGCTGCTCGACCCGGTCGCTCATGACGTGCTCCCAGCGGCACGCCTCGTCGTGCACGAACGGCCACTCGAGCCCGATGACGTCGGTGAGGAGCCGCTCGGCGAGGCGGTGCTTGCGCATGACCCGGGTGGCGATGCGCCACCCCTCCGCGGTGAGCTCGAGGTGCCGGTCGTCGTTGACGACGACGAGCCCGTCGCGCTCCATCCGGCCGACCGTCTGGGAGACCGTCGGGCCGGAGTGCCCGAGGCGCTCGGCGATGCGCGCACGCAGCGGGACGATGCCCTCCTCGGCCAGCTCGTAGATGGTCTTGAGGTACATCTCCGTCGTGTCGATCAGGTCGCCGCTCACGCTGGCACTTCCTCCGCTCCTCGGGCTCGCGTCCAAGGTTACGGCCCCGTCGTGAGGAGGCGGCGGACGTCCCCGCGGCGGCCCGCCCCCGGCGCCTACAGTGGGGCCGTGATCGACCCGGACGCCATCGAGATCCCCGCAGCGCTCCTCCCGGCCGACGGCCGGTTCGGGTCCGGGCCCTCGAAGGTGCGGCCGGCCCAGGTCGAGGCCCTCGCCGCCGTCGGGCGCACCCTGCTGGGCACGTCGCACCGGCAGGCGCCGGTCCGCGGCCTCGTGCGCCGCGTGCGCGAGGGGCTCGCCGAGCTCTTCGCGCTGCCGGACGGCTACGAGGTCGTCCTCGGCAACGGCGGCACCACGGCGTTCTGGGACGTGGCGACGTTCGGCCTCGTCCGCGAGCGCGCGCAGCTGTGCGCCTTCGGCGAGTTCGGCACCTCCTTCGCGACGGCAGTGGCGGCCGCGCCGTTCCTCGCCGAGCCCGACGTCCGCGCCGCCGAGCCCGGCTCCCTCGCCCTGCCCGAGGCGGCGCCCGGCGTCGACGCGTACTGCTGGCCGCACAACGAGACGTCCACCGGTGTCGCCGCCCCCGTGCGCCGCCCCGCGGGCGCCGACGACGACGCGCTCGTCCTCGTCGACGCGACCTCCGGCGCGGCGGGGCTCCCGGTCGACGTCGGCGAGACGGACGTCTACTACTTCGCGCCGCAGAAGGGCTTCGCCTCCGACGGCGGCCTGTGGATCGCGCTCGCCTCGCCCCGCGCGATCGCGCGCGCCGAGGAGCTCGCGGCGGCCGGGCGCTGGACGCCCCGCTTCCTGTCCTTCCCGACGGCGCTCGCGAACTCGCGCCAGGACCAGACCCTCAACACGCCGGCGCTCGCGACGCTCGTGCTCATGGCCGAGCAGGTCGACTGGCTGCTCGACCACGGCGGCCTGGCCTGGGCGACGGCGCGGACCGCGGAGTCGGCCGCGCACCTGTACGGCTGGGCCGAGGCGCGCGACTGGGCGACGCCGTTCGTCGCCGACCCGGCCGCGCGCAGCCAGGTCGTCGGCACGATCGACCTCGACCCCGAGATCGACCACGCGGCGGTGTGCCGGGTGCTGCGCCGGCACGGGGTGGTGGACGTCGAGCCGTACCGCCGCCTCGGCCGCAACCAGCTGCGGGTCGCGATGTTCCCCGCGATCGACCCGGCGGACGTGCAGGCGCTCACCGCGTGCGTCGACCACGTGGTCGAGCGCCTGCGATGAGGCGCGCCGCGCGGCCGCGCGACCGGGCCTTCCGGCGGGACCGGCTCACCCTCACCCTCGACGGCGCGTTCGTCACGTGGGGGTGGTTCCTCTACGCGTTCGGCCCGATCGTGCCGGAGATCGCGCGCGAGCAGGACGTGTCGTTCGCGCTCGCCGGGCTGCACGGCACGGCGATGGCGCTCGGCTCGGTCGCGAGCGGCTCGATCACCCCCACGATCGCCCGGCGGTACGGGCGGCGGGTCCAGCACCTGCTCGGGACGGCGGCGATCGTCGTCGGCACCGTCGCGCTCGTGGCGGGGACCACCCTCGCGGCGACGCTGCCCGCGGTCTTCGTCCTCGCGCTCGGCGGCAACCTCACGCTGACGGCGGCGCAGCCCGCGCTCGTCGTGCACCACGGGGCAGCGGGGCCGTCCGCGGTGACCGAGGCGAACGGCATGGGGTCCGGCATCGGGATCCTGGCCCCGCTCGCGGTGGGCGTCGCCCTCGGCGCGGGGTGGGGCTGGCGGCCGGCGGTGGCGATCACGGTGCTCCTCGCCGTGAGCGTGGGCGTCGCGATGGCCACGCTGCGGGGCGAGCCGGCGCTCGACCGGCCCCCGCCCCCGCCGCCCGGCCGGGCCGCGGACGTCCGCTTCCCGCCCGAGCTGTGGTTCTTCTGGGCCTCGATGGTGTGCGGCTCCGCGATCGAGTTCTCGACGACGTTCTGGGCCGCCGACCTGCTGCAGACCCGGGCGGGGGCGTCGGTGTCCGTCGCGACCGCGGCCGTCACGGGCCTCATCGCGGGCATGACGGCGTCCCGCTTCGTGCTCGGGCCGCTCGCCGCGCGCAAGGCGCCGGAGAAGCTGCTCCTCGTCGGGTACGCCGTCGCCCTCGTCGGGTGGGGGCTGTTCTGGACGGCGACGACCCCGGTGGGCGCCGTCGTCGGGCTGACGGTCGCCGGACTGGGCTACGGGCCGCACTACCCGCTCTCGGTCGCGCTCGTGCTGCGCGCGGCCGGGTCGCGGCCCGACAAGGCCCAGGGCATCGCGTCGATCGGTGTCGGCGCCGCGGTGGGCGGCGCGCCCTTCGCGCTCGGGGCGCTCGCGGACGCCGTCGGGACGCACCGGGCGTTCCTCGTCGTCGCCGTCCTCATCGTCGCCGGGGGCGCGGCCGTGGCGCTCGGCCTGCGGGCCGTGCACCGCGGCCTGCGGCAGCGGGTCCTGCCTACGCTGCCGTGACGCGGTTCGCGGCCTCCTGGCCGCGCAGCGCGTCCTCGGCCTCGTCGCGGTCCACCGTGTGCCAGTGCACGGCCAGGTGGGGGCGCGTGCGCAGGCTGTAGCGGACCTCGACGGGCCAGTTGCGCAGCGCCCACAGGCCGGCCAGGCCGGCGGCGAGCAGCGCGCTGATCGCGCCGACCCCGATCGACCAGCGCGGCCCGAGCACCTCGGCGACCCAGCCGACCACGGGCGAGCCGATCGGCGTCGCGCCGAGGAAGACGAGGAGGTAGATCGACATGACCCGGCCGCGCATCGCGGGGTCGGTGGACATCTGGATCGTCGCGTTGGCGGCGGTGAGCATCGTCAGCGACGCGAAGCCCACGGGGATCGTGGCCAGCGCGTAGAGCTCGTAGGTCGGCATGAGCGCCATGACGCCGGCCGCCACCCCGAAGCCCAGCGCGGAGCCGATGACGAGGCGCACCCGCGGCCGCTCCCGCCGCGCCGCCATGAGCGCGCCCGCGAGCGAGCCGATGGCGAGGATCGAGCCGAGGATCCCGTACTCGCCCGGGCCCTTGCCGAACTCCGTGCGGGCCATGACGGCGCTCGTCAGCTGGAAGTTGAGGCCGAACGTGCTGACCACCCCGACGACGGCCATGACGACGACGAGGTCGGTCCGGCGGCGCACGTAGCGCAGGCCGGCGCGGATCTGGCCCTTGCCGCGCTGCGAGCGCTGGGTGGGCTGCAGCTCGCTGCGGCGCATGGCGAGCAGCGCGACGATCGTGCCCGCGAAGCTCACCGCGTTGATCATGAACACCCAGCCGCTGCCGACCCACGCGATGAGGAGGCCGGCGAGGCCCGGGCCGATCATCCGGGCGGCGTTGAACGACGCGCTGTTCAGCCCGACGGCGTTGGGCAGCCGCTCGGGCGGGACCATGTCGGCGACGAAGGTCTGCCGGGCGGGGGCGTCGATGGCGGACACGCAGCCGAGCAGGCCGGCGAAGACGTACACCTGCCACAGCTGCGCGTGCCCGCCCAGCACGAGGAGGCCGAGGCCCGCGGCGAGCACGCCCATCGCGCCCTGCGTGGCGACGAGCAGCGTGCGGCGGTCCAGCCGGTCGGCGAGCACGCCGGCCCACGCCGACAGGAAGAGCGCGGGCGCGAACTGCAGCGCCGTGGTGATGCCGACGGCGATGCCGGAGTCGTCGGTGAGGTCCGTGAGGACCAGCCAGTCCTGGGCGACGCGCTGCATCCACGTGCCCACGTTGGCGACGAGGGCGCCCGCGAACCACAGCCGGTAGTTGCGGAAGGCCAGCGACGCGAAGGTGCTCCTCATTCCTCCGCCAGCCTCCGCAGCAGGACGGTGGCCTCCGCGAGGACGCGCCGCTCGTCGGCGGTGAGCCGGGCGAGCCGGCCCGCGAGCCACTCGTTGCGGCGCCGGCGCGTCTCGCGGACCTCGAGCTGGCCCGCGTCGGTGATGGACACGACCACCTGGCGGCCGTCCGTGGGGTGCTCGGCCCGCTCGACGAGGCCCGCGGTGACGAGCGCGTTGAGGGTGCGCGACATGTGCGGGGGCTGCACGTGCTCGTGGTCGGCGAGGGCCGACGGCGTCATCGGGCCGCCGTTGGCGAGCGCCGCCAGCACGGCGTACTGGCCGTCGGTGATGGCCTCGGACGAGCGCTCCTGACGGATGCGCCGGACCGCGCGCGTGACGGCGACCCGCAGGTCGCCCGCGAGCGCGCCGGGACGGCAGGCGGACGCGGGCACGGCGGGGGCCGTGGCGGGGGCGGTCTCGGCGGCAGGCATGGTAGTTATCCTAGGTCATTACCTTGGGTAACTACAGTGCGCGGCGGGTGAGGTTGCTCACCCCGGACGCGCGACGGCCCCCCGAGCCGGGCTCGGGGGGCCGTCGCGACCGGTCGGCTCAGACGCCGAGCAGGTCCCGGATCGGGGTCATGGCGAAGTAGATGACGAAGAGCACGCCGCACACCCACATCAGCGGGTGCACGTCCTTGGCCTTGCCGAGCGCCACCTTCAGCACGACGTAGGCGACGAAGCCGGCGCCGATGCCCACCGTGATCGAGTAGGTGAACGGCATGAGGACGATCGCGAGGAACGCCGGGATCGCGACGTCGACCTTGCGCCAGTCGATGCCGGTGATCTGCATCATCATGAGGAAGCCGACGAGCACGAGCGCCGGGGTCGCGGCCTCGTAGGGCACCATCGCGACGAGCGGCGCGAGGAACGTCGCCAGCAGGAACGCGATGCCGGTGACCACGGAGGCCAGGCCCGTCCGCGCGCCGTCGCCGACGCCGGCCGCCGACTCGATGTAGCTCGTGTTCGACGAGACGCTCGCCGCGCCACCCGCGGCGGCGGCGACGGAGTCGACGATGAGGATCTGCTTGGTCCGCGGCGGGTTGCCCTCCTCGTCGAGCAGGCCGGCCTCGCCACCGATGGCGACCATCGTGCCCATCGTGTCGAAGAAGTCGGCGAGCATCACCGAGAAGACGAGGAGCGCGACGGCGAGGAGGCCGATCTTCTCGATCGACCCGAAGAGCGAGAAGTTGCCGATGAGCGAGAAGTCGGGCACGTCGACCGCCTTCTCCGGCAGTGCGGGGTTCCCCAGGCCCCAGCCCGTCGGGTTGTCGTCCGACTTGCTGCCGACCTCGGCGACGGCCTCGACGACGACGGCGAGCAGCGTCGCCGACACGATGCCGATGAGGATCGCGCCGCGCACCTTGCGCACGTACAGGATCACGGTGAGGAACAGGCCGATCACGAAGACCGCCATCGGCCAGCCGGCGAGCGAGCCGTTGTAGCCGAAGGCCAGCACGGGGTTGCCCGGGCGCACGATGCCGGCGTCCACGAGGCCGATGAGCGCGATGAACAGACCGATGCCGACGCCGATCGCCGTCTTGAGCTCCTTCGGCACGGCCTTGAACACGGCCTCACGGAAGCCGGTGAGGACGAGCACGAGGATGATCAGGCCCTCGAGGACGACGATGCCCATGGCGTCGGGCCAGGTCATGCCGTCGAGGCCGGCGATCGAGAACGTGACGAACGCGTTGAGGCCGAGGCCCGCGGCGATCGCGAGCGGGAACTTCGCGACGACGCCCATCGTGATGCTCAGCACGCCCGCGACCAGGGCGGTGACGGCCGCGATCTTGGTCACGTCGCCGTCGGCGAGGAACTGTCCGGTGCCGTCGGGGGCCGTGGTGAGGATGAGCGGGTTGAGGACGACGATGTAGCTCATCGCGAAGAACGTCACCAGACCGCCGCGGACCTCGGTCCAGACGGTCGAGCCACGCTCGGTGATCTTGAAGTACCTGTCGAGAGCGCTCAGGCTGCGCTCCGGGGGGGCCGTGTCGGCCGTGTCGGGGGTGGTGGTCTGCGCCATGGCGCGGATGATGTCAGATGTCCCGGGGCGCGCAGGGAGACTTCCGCAGCGTTTTTCGCGGGTGTCGGGTGCCGTCGCCCGCGGGGGCCCGCAGGCCGCGTCGCCCGCCGCCGCGGAATCACCCGGGCCGGGGCCCGACCTCACCCGCGGAAGGTCTCAAGCGCCCTGGGGGCCCCGCCGACAGGAGGGCATGGACGTCAGCCCCCCGCTGCCCGACCAGGCCCCCGCCCCCGAGCACCCCCACGTCACCGAGCACGTGCACGCCCCCGCCGACTGGCGCGCGGACCTCTCCCCCGAGGTGCGCACCCTGGCGGAGATCGCCCTGTCGCACGCGCTCGAGATCGTCGTCGCGTCCGGGAGCCCGATGCTGCCCTTCACCGTGCTCGAGGACGACGGAGGACGCGTCCTCGCCCGGTTCGAGGGCGAGCCGCTCGCCGCGGTCGAGCGCGCCCGGGCGCACGCCCGCGCGTCGGCCGCGCGGCGCGCCGCCGTGGCCTGGGACGGCTGGCTGACCGTCGGCGGCGTGCGGCAGGACGCCGTCGTCGTGCACACGTCGGACCGCGGGCGGCCCGGCGTCGTCGTGGCCCACCGGTACAAGGAGACCTTGGAGGGCACCGTCGCCGTCGGGCGGCCGGTGCTCGTCGGCCCCGGCGACCCGGTCCTCTGAGCCCCGCCCGCGCTCGCTAGGCTTCCCGGCGTGAGCGAGCCGCGCGACGCCGTGCCCGACGCGCCCGACGGCGCACCCGCACCGGGGCCCGCGCCCGCGCCCGGGCCCGCCGGCCTCCTCGCGCCGAGCACGCTGCGGCCGCTCGAGCTCGACCTGCGCGTGGTCTTCCGTGTCGGCACCGGCCTGTGGGCCGTCGCGCTCGTCGTCGTGGGCGTCCTCGCGGCGCGCGGGACGGCCGACGCCCGGGCCGTCGCGATCTGCGCGACGGGGTTCGCCCTGGGGTTCGTGGGCCAGGCCTGGGAGGTCCGGCACCGGCGCGCGGCCCGGCGGGCGTCGGGGCCCGACGCCGGCTGAGCGCTACGCCTCGGCGGGGGCGTCCTCGACGGCCGCAGGCTCCTCGGCGGCCGACTCCCCGGTAGGCGCCTCCTCCGCAGGAGCCACCTCCGCAGAAGCCTCCGCCGTCGGCTCCTCGGCGGCCGGCTCGCGCGGGACGATCTCGTACTCGGTGTCCCGCGGGGGCGCGGGCCAGTCGCTGCGCGGCGCCGGGGCGTCGGTCTCGGAGTGCGCGCCGCAGCCGTGGTCCATGCTCACCACGCGGCCGTCGTCGGGCGACCACTCGTTCGCGCACACGCCGAACGCCTGGCGCAGCGAGCCGGCGAGGAGCACGAGGAAGCCGCACGTCGAGCAGGGCTTCTCGGCGGCCACGGCGACGGGCGCCGTCGGGCCGTGCGAGCCCGTGTACCAGCGCTCCGCCGCGGCCGCGCGGCCGACCCGGGACAGCACGCGCGGGCGGCCGAGGCCGAGCTCGTCGATGGCGAGCGTGTCCGCGTCGACGTCCCCGGTCGCCTCGTAGCCCTGGTCGAGCCGCTCGTCGTCGGGCAGGTAGGGCAGCACGTCGCCGGGACCCAGGTCGCCCGGCCGCAGCCGGTCCGCCCACGGCACCCACGGCGGCGCGAGGATCGCGTCCGGGCCCGGCAGCAGCGCGACCTCGCACACCGTCGGGGTGCGCCCCCGCGGGACGCGCGCGAGCGTCACGGTCCACTGCCAGCCCCGGTAGCCCGGCATCTCGGCCGCGAACTGGTGCGCGAGCAGCCGCTCGCCCTCCACGACGACGCCGACGTGCTCGCCGACGAGGTCCGGCGCGCCCGCGACCTCCTCCGCGGCCGCGCGGGCGACGTCCACCGCGGCGCGCAGGACGGGGTCGCGGGTGCCGGTCGCCATCATCCCTCGAGGTCGTCGGCGACGGCGCGCAGCATCGTCGCGACCTGGGCGGCCCGCCGCCCGTCGGGGTAGCGGCCGCGGCGCAGGTTCGCGCCGACCGAGTCGAGCAGCTTGATCAGGTCCTCGACGATGACCGCCATGTCGTCGGCGGGCTTGCGCTGGGCGCGGGCGACCGACGGCACGGGGTCGAGGACGCGCACCGACAGCGCCTGCGGCCCCCGGCGGCCGTCGGCGACGCCGAAGTCGACGCGCGTGCCCGGCCGCGGCGCCGGCTGGCCCGCGGGGAGCGCGGAGGCGTGCAGGAACACCTCACCGCCGTCGTCGGCGGCGATGAAGCCGAAGCCACGCTCCGCGTCGAACCACTTGACCTTGCCGGTGGGCACGAGCACCTCTGCAGGGAAAGGCCGCGTCCGGTCGGGACGCGGCGCGAGCCGATTGTCCTGTCCAGGGTATCCGAGCGAGCACCCTGCCCACGGGGCCGCGGCCGGGCCGCGCGACCGGCCGACGGCGGCCGGCCCGCCTCCCGGGGGCGGGTCACCAGAGGACGGCGACCCCGATGTTCAGCACGGTCAGGGCGCCGATGCCCGCCCACACCCACGTGGGCACGGACTCGCGCTTCCGGTACACCCACGCGAGCGCCATGATCACGACGAGGATCCCGAGCTTCAGGCCGATCTTCGGGTTGCTCACGGGCTCGTCGAGCGCGTAGCGCAGGCCCACGAGGGCGACGCCGGTGACGAGCTGGGTGAGCGCACCGTGCAGCACGAGTGCGTCGATCTTGCGGGTCTGGGACCGCCACTGCACGAGGACCCCGCCGATGATCCCGGCGAGCCCGATGAAGTGCAGCACCAGCACGAGACCCTTGACGACCTCCACGGTCCCTCCCCTTCCTCGGAGCGATTCGGCGGCACCATGATCGCACGCGCGGCGGCACGGGGCGCCCGGGGCCGTGAGCAGCCGTCGGGCCCGCCGCCGTAAGGTGGTGCGGATGGGCTTCACGCAACACCTGCGCGCGCGCGGCGAGGACGGACTCGCCGCGCTCCTCGTGCTGCGGCCGGAGCTCGCGGCGCCCCCGCCGTCGTCCGTGCGGGCGCTGGCGGCGCGCGCGAGCGGCCGGGCGGCGACCGAGCGCGTGCTCGCGGGGCTCGACGCCCTCACCCTGCAGACGCTGGAGGCGACGCTCGCCCTCGCCGGCACCGCCGCCTTCCCGGCCGGGCCGCGGGCCGCCGACGTCGCGCGGGCGGTCGGCGCGGACGACCTCGCCCCCGCGGTCGCCCGCCTCCTCGACCTCGCGCTGCTGTGGACCGACGAGTGGCCCGCCCCGGCCGACGCGCCCCTGCACCCCGCTCCCGGCCTCGACGACGTGCTCGGGCCGTACCCCGCGGGCCTCGGCCCCACCCTGGCCACGACCCTGCGCCGGCGGACCCCGCAGGCCCTCGAGCGGCTCGCGGTCGACTCCGCGCTGCCCGACGCCGAGGCGCTCGTCGCCGCCCGGGGGACGACCGCCGACGGCGAGCCCGCGCTCGTCGGGGCGCTCGCCGCCCACCTCGGCGACCCCGCGACCACCGAGCGGCTCCTCGCCGACGCCCCGCCGGGCGCGCGGCGCGTGCTCGAGGCGCTCGCCTGGGGGCCGCCCGTGGGCCAGGCGCCCCGGCCGGGCGCCAGCCCCTCCCCGGCGCGGACCGCCGTCCAGTGGCTGCTCCGGCACGGCCTGCTCGCCATGAGCGACGCGCAGCACGCGGTGCTCCCGCGGGAGGTCGGGCTCGCGCTGCGCGGCGGGCGCACCCACCGCGCGCCGGCCCTGCCGCCCGCGCACGACCCCGCGACCCCCGAGCCCGCCGCCGTCGACGCCGACGGCGCCCGGCACGCCGAGGAGGCCGTCCGCCTCGCCACGGCGCTCGTCGCGGCGTGGGGCGAGCAGCCCGCGGCGCAGGTGCGCTCCGGCGGCCTCGGGGTGCGCGAGCTGCACCGCCTCGCCGCCCGCCTCGGCGTGAGCGACCAGGCGGCCGCCGTCGTCGTCGAGGTCGCCGAGGCCGCGGGGCTGGTCGCCGATGACGGCGCCGAGCAGCCCGCCCTCGCACCGACCACCGACGCCGACGCGTGGCTCGCCGCCCCGCTCGGCGAGCGCTGGCAGACCCTGGCGCGCGCGTGGCTCGCGAGCGACCGGGCGACCTGGCTCGTCGGCTCCCGCGACGAGGGCGGCACCGCCCGCGGCGCGCTCGACCCCGAGCTGCGCCGGCCGTGGGTGCCCCGCCTGCGCGCGGCCGCGCTCGACGTGCTCGCCACGCAGGGCGCGCTCACCGCCGAGCAGGTCCTCGACGTCCTGCGCTGGCGCACGCCGCGCACGCCCCCGGCGGCGCACGCCGTCACGGCGGTCCTCGAGGAGGCGACGCTCCTCGGCGTCGTCGGGGCGGGGGCGCTCACGACCGCGGGTCGCGCCCTCCTCGCCGGCGAGGACGCGGCCGCGGCCCTCGAGGCGCAGCTGCCGGCCACGGTCGGCGAGGTGCTGCTCCAGGGCGACCTGACCGGCGTCGTGCCCGGCCGGCCCGACCCCGACCTCGCCGAGCTCCTCGACCTCGCCGCGGACGTGGAGTCCCGCTCCTCCGCGCTGACGGTCCGCTTCACGGAGGCGAGCGTCCGCCGCGCGCTCGACGCCGGGCTGACCGCCGAGGACCTCCTCGCGCGGCTCGCCCGGCACGCGCGCACGGGCGTGCCCCAGCCGCTCGAGTACCTCGTGGCCGACGTCGGCCGGCGGCACGGGCTGCTGCGCGTCGGCACCGCGACGTCGTACGTGCGCGCCGAGGACCCGGCCCTGCTCGCCGGGCTCGTGGGGGACCGCGGGCTCGCCCACCTCGGCCTGTTCGCGCTCGCGCCCACGGTGCTGGCGGCGCAGGTGCCCGCGACCGCGCTCGCGGACGCGCTGCGCGAGCGCGGGCTCGGCCCGCTCCTCGAGGGGCCCGACGGCCAGGTGGTCGTGGCCGGGCGCACGCCGCACCGCATCCGGCCGCGCTGGGGCCGCCGGGCCGCCGAGCCCGCCGCGCGCAACGCGGGCGAGCCCGAGGCGCGGGAGGGCCGCCTGCGCAAGCTCGCGTCCGACCTGCTCGTGGCCGACCGCCGCCGGGGCGACGTCGACGACGACCTCGACCCGAACGACCCGGCCGGCCCGTCGCTCGCCCTCGGCCTGCTGCGGGAGGCCGCCGAGGAGCACCGGCCCGTGTGGCTGCAGGTGGTCGGGCCGGACGGCACGACGTCGCGCCGCCGCGTGCGCCCCCTCCGCGTGGACGCCGGACGGGTGCGGGTCCTCGACCTCGACCGGGAGGCGGAGCTGACCGTGGCGGTGCACCGGATCGTGGACGTCACGCCGTGACCGGGCCGCTCATCGTCCAGAGCGACAAGACGCTGCTGCTCGAGGTCGACCACCCGGACGCCGACGCCTGCCGCCGCGCGATCGCGCCGTTCGCGGAGCTCGAGCGCGCGCCCGAGCACGTGCACACCTACCGGCTCACGCCGCTGGGCCTGTGGAACGCGCGGGCCGCGGGCCACGACGCCGAGCAGGTCGTGTCCGTGCTGCTGGAGTACTCGCGCTACCCCGTGCCGCACGCGCTGCTCGTCGACGTCGCCGAGACGATGGCGCGGTTCGGCCGGCTGCAGCTCGTCTCGCACCCCGTGCACGGGCTCGTGCTGCACGCCCTCGACCGCGCGGTGCTCGAGGAGGTGCTCCGGTCGCGGCGCACCGCCGGGATGCTCGGCGCCCGCATCGACGACGACGACGTCGCCGTCCACCCCAGCGAGCGCGGCCGCCTCAAGCAGGCGCTGCTCAAGCTCGGCTGGCCGGCCGAGGACCTCGCCGGCTACGTCGACGGCGAGGCCCACCCGATCGACCTCGACACCACCGACTGGCACCTGCGGCCGTACCAGGAGCAGGCGGTGGAGAGCTTCTGGCACGGGGGGAGCGGCGTCGTCGTGCTGCCCTGCGGCGCCGGGAAGACCCTGGTGGGCGCGGGCGCGATGGCCCGCTCGCGCACGACGACGCTCGTGCTCGTCACCAACACCGTCGCCGCGCGCCAGTGGCGCGACGAGCTGCTGCGGCGCACGACCCTGACCGAGGACGAGATCGGCGAGTACTCGGGCGCGCGCAAGGAGGTCCGCCCGGTCACCATCGCGACCTACCAGGTGCTCACCACGCGCCGGAAGGGCGTCTACCCGCACCTGGAGCTGCTGGACGCGCGCGACTGGGGCCTCATCGTCTACGACGAGGTGCACCTGCTCCCGGCGCCGGTGTTCCGGATGACCGCGGACCTGCAGGCCCGCCGCCGCCTCGGCCTCACCGCGACGCTGGTGCGCGAGGACGGCCGCGAGGACGACGTCTTCTCCCTCATCGGGCCCAAGCGGTTCGACGCCCCCTGGAAGGACATCGAGGCGCAGGGCTGGATCGCCCCCGCGGAGTGCGTCGAGGTCCGGCTCACCCTGCCCGACGCCGACCGCCTCGCCTACGCGACGGCGGAGCCGGACGAGCGCTACCGCCTCGCGGCCACCGCGCCGGGCAAGAACCGGGTGGTCGAGCGCCTCGTCGCACGGCACGCGGGCGAGCAGGTGCTCGTCATCGGGCAGTACCTCGACCAGCTCGCCGAGCTCGCCGAGCACCTCGACGCCCCGCTCATCACGGGCGCGACGACGGTCCGCGAGCGCCAGCGGCTCTTCGGGGCGTTCCGCGCGGGCGAGATCGAGCGGCTCGTCGTGAGCAAGGTCGCGAACTTCTCCGTCGACCTGCCGGAGGCCGCCGTCGCGATCCAGGTCAGCGGCACGTTCGGGTCCCGGCAGGAGGAGGCCCAGCGGCTCGGCCGGATCATGCGGCCCAAGGCCGACGGGCGCACCGCGCACTTCTACGCGATCGTCACCCGGGACACCGTGGACCAGGACTTCGCGGCGCACCGCCAGCGCTTCCTCGCCGAGCAGGGCTACGCGTACCGGATCGTCGACGCCGAGGACCTGCGCGCCGGGGCCTGAGCACGCGGGCGCGGGAGCCCACCCGCGGACGCCGCGGCGAGGCTACGATGACGCCTCGTTGTCCCCCGAGAGGAACGTCGACATGGGCGTCCACGACGCACCTCAGTGGCTCGTCCCGGCGTGGGTGCGCGCCTGCCTCGGCGCGGGCGCGACGGCGCCCCACGACGAGATCGAGCGCGTCGGCGAGCGGCTCCTCGCCCGCTGGACCGAGCCCGACCGCCGCTACCACAACGCGCGGCACCTCGCGGAGGTGCTCGCGCACGTCGACGAGCTCGCCGAGGAGGCGCACGAGCCCGACCTGGTGCGGCTCGCGGCCTGGTACCACGGGGCCGTGTTCGACGCCGCCGAGCGGGCCTCCTACGCGCACCGCGGCGGCGAGGACGAGCGCGCGAGCGCGGCCCTGGCCCGCCTCGAGCTCGGCGAGCTGGGCGTGCCGGCCCGGGCCGTCGACCGCGTCGCGGAGCTCGTGACCGCCCTCGAGCGCCACACCCCGGCGCCCGGCGACGACGACTGCGCCGTCCTCTGCGACGCGGACCTCGCGATGCTCGCCGCCGAGCCGCAGCGCTACAAGGCGTACGTCGCGGACATCCGCGCGGAGTACGCGCACATCCCGGTCGAGGAGTTCGTCCGCGCGCGCATCGCCATCCTGCGGCGGCTCCAGGCGCGGCCCCGGCTGTTCTGCAGCCCCCTCGCGCACGCCTGGGAGGAGCCCGCGCGGCAGAATCTCGACGCCGAGCTCCAGCGCCTCGAGAAGGAGCTCGCCGCGCTCGAGGCCATGCCGTTCCCCGGCGCGTTCGGCCCGGGCACGGACCCGGCGGAGCCCACCGAAGACGCGCAGGACTGACCCCGCCCGACGGCGGGCCGGTCCCCTCGTCGTCGACGCGGGCCCACGCCCGCCCGCCGTCGTCCACGCCCGCCCGCCGTCGTCCACGCGTGCCCGCGGTCGCGCGGCCGTCCCCAGCGGGCCGGGCCCCGCCCGCCGCGCCCGGCGGTGCGCACCTAGCGTCCCGGCCGGGGAGAGGAGCCGGGATGCGCTACGAGGTGGACAGCGCGCAGGTCGCGCGCGCGGGGGCGGCGGCGGGGTCGTCGGTGGCCGCGATCCGGGCGGAGGTCGCCGCGCTCCTGCGGCACCTGACGGACCTCCAGGCGGCGTGGCGCGGCGGGGCCGCGACCGCCTTCGCCCAGGTCGTGCAGGACTGGGCGGCGACGCAGCAGCGCGTCGAGGCGAGCCTCGACCAGATCCAGGCCGCCCTCGGCGCCGCCGCGCAGCAGTACGCGGACGCGGAGGCCGCGGCCACGCGCCTCTTCCTCCGCTGAGCGCCGGCGCCGCGCTGCCCGACGGCGGGGCCCCCGGCTGCGGGGCAGGCCGACCCGGGTGGTTCAATCGCCGGATGGCGACGAGCGGCGAGGTGCGGACGTGACGGTCCTGCTCGACCCGCCGCTCTGGCCGCGCCACGGGCGGGTGTGGGGGCACCTGGTGAGCGACACGTCGCTCGACGAGCTGCACGCCCTCGCCGCCGCGGCGGGCGTCCCGCGCCGCGGCTTCGACCGCGACCACTACGACGTGCCCGCCGAGGCGTACCCCGAGCTGCTCCGGTGCGGGGCCGTCCTCGTCGACAGCCGCGAGCTCGTGCGGCGCCTGCGCGCCTCCGGCCTGCGCGTCCCCGCGCGCGACCGGCGCCCGCCCGTGCGCTGACGACGCCCGGACGGCCCCTGACGCGCGAACGGCGGGCGCCCCCGGGAGGAGACGCCCGCCGTCGTGACGCGGGGACTCAGAAGTCCATGCCGCCCATGCCGCCGTCGTTGCCGCCGGCGCCGGCCTGCGGCTTCTCCGGCTTGTCGGCGACCACGGCCTCCGTGGTGAGGAAGAGGCCGGCGATCGACGCGGCGTTCTGCAGCGCCGAGCGGGTGACCTTGACCGGGTCGGCGACGCCGGCCGCGAGCAGGTCCTCGTACTCGCCGGTCGCGGCGTTGAGGCCGTGACCCGCGGGCAGGGTGCGCACGCGCTCGACGACGACGCCGCCCTCGAGGCCCGCGTTCACCGCGATCTGCTTGAGCGGCGCGTCGATGGCCTGGCGGACGATCGCGGCACCGGTGGCCTCGTCGCCCTCGAGCTCGAGCTTCTCGAACGCGTCCTTGCCGGCCTGGATGAGCGCGACGCCGCCACCGGCGACGATGCCCTCCTCGACGGCCGCCTTGGCGTTGCGGACGGCGTCCTCGATGCGGTGCTTGCGCTCCTTGAGCTCGACCTCGGTGGCCGCGCCGGCCTTGATGACGGCGACGCCGCCGGCCAGCTTGGCGAGGCGCTCCTGGAGCTTCTCGCGGTCGTAGTCGGAGTCGGTGTTCTCGATCTCGGAGCGGATCTGCGCGACGCGGCCGGCGATCTGCTCGGGGTCGCCCTGGCCCTCGACGATCGTCGTCTCGTCCTTCGTGACGACGATCTTGCGCGCCTGGCCGAGGAGCTCGAGGCCCGCGTTCTCCAGCTTGAGGCCGACGGTCTCCGAGATGACCTGGCCGCCCGTGAGGATGGCCATGTCCTGGAGCATCGCCTTGCGGCGGTCACCGAAGCCGGGGGCCTTGACGGCCACGGACTTGAACGTGCCGCGGATCTTGTTCACGACGAGCGTCGCGAGGGCCTCGCCCTCGACGTCCTCGGCGATGACCAGCAGCGGCTTGCCCGCCTGGATGACCTTCTCCAGCAGCGGGAGCATGTCCTTGACGGACGAGATCTTCGACTCGACGAGCAGCACGTAGGCGTCCTCGAGGACGGCCTCCTGGCGCTCGGGGTCGGTGACGAAGTACGCCGACAGGAAGCCCTTGTCGAAGCGCATGCCCTCGGTCAGCTCGAGCTCGAGGCCCAGCGCGCTGGACTCCTCGACGGTGATGACGCCCTCGTTGCCGACCTTGTCCATGGCCTCGGCGATGAGCTCGCCGATGGCGACGTCGCCCGCGGAGATGGCCGCGGTCGCCGCGATCTCCTCCTTGGTCTCGACGTCCTTGGCGTTGGCGAGCAGCGCGCTCGTGACCGCCTCGACCGCCTTCTCGATGCCCCGCTTGAGGGCGATCGGGTTGGCGCCGGCGGCGACGTTCCGCAGGCCCTCCTTGACCAGCGCCTGCGCGAGCACCGTCGCGGTCGTGGTGCCGTCACCGGCGACGTCGTCGGTCTTCTTCGCGACCTCCTTGACGAGCTCGGCACCGATCTTCTCGAACGGCTCCTCGAGCTCGATCTCCTTGGCGATCGAGACGCCGTCGTTGGTGATGGTGGGCGCGCCCCACTTCTTCTCGAGGACGACGTTGCGGCCCTTGGGACCGAGCGTGACCTTGACGGCGTCGGCGAGAGCGTTCATGCCACGCTCCATGCCGCGCCGGGCCTCCTCGTCGAAGGCAATGATCTTGGCCATTCGGAATGATCCTCCGGTAGTGGCGGATGTGTCGGCCGAGGTGCCCGCGACGGACGAGCCGGACGGCGCGCGGTCACGTCCCGACGCCGTCCCGACCCTCACCGACGGCCGGTTCGTGCTGTCACTCTCACCGGGAGAGTGCTAACCCCGATTATTGGCACTCGGGGGTGCCGAGTGCAAGGCGACCCCCGCCGCTCAGGCGGGCGTGTAGTCCGCGGCGAGGACGACGACGATCCCCTCCGGCGCCTGCTCCGTGGACAGCACCACCTGCGCGATGCCGAGCGTCGAGCCGACGAGCTGCGCCGTCGTGACGTCCGTCGCCACGCCGTAGTAGACGATCGAGGTCGCGGGGTCCTCCCCGTCCCAGTTGAGGGCGGAGACGTCGGTGAAGCCGACGGCCTCGAGCCGGCCGCCCGCGTTCGCCGCGAGGCCGGACCGGTTCGTGGCGTTGTAGACGTCCACGGGGCGGGTCGTGTCGGCCGGCGGCGCGGGCGGCTCCTCCGGGGTCGGCGACGCGCTCGGCTCGGTCTCCGGCTCGTCCTCCCCCTCCCCCTCGCCCTCCTCGGCCTCGGCCGAGGGGTCGACCGACGACGTCGGGGCCGCGTCCGGATCCTCGTCGCCGCCGAGGCCCTGCCAGTCGGCGAGGAACGTCGCACCCCAGTAGGCGAGGGCGGGGAACACGACGAGGACGACGAGGAACGGCCACCACCGGCTCCAGCGGGAGCGGGGCGCCCGGTGCACCCCGCGGGGGCCGCCGGACCGGGCCGCGGCGTCGAACTCGTCGGGGGGATAGGGGTAGGCGCCCGGCTTCACGCCGGACAGGCTAGCGCGGGTCCGGGCGTGCTCAGGCCTCGATGCCGAGCCGCCGCGCGGTGCGGGCGCGCTGGCGGGAGGCGCGCATGCGGCGCAGGCGCTTGACGAGCATGGGGTCGTGCGCGAGCGCGGCGGGCGAGTCGATGAGCGCGTTGAGCACCTGGTAGTACCGGGTCGCGGACATCCCGAACAGCTCGCGGATGGCCTGCTCCTTCGCCCCCGCGTACTTCCACCACTGCCGCTCGAACGCCAGCACCTGCTGGTCCCGCTCGGAGAGCCCGGCGGCGGGGGCCTCGGGCGCGAGTGCGGCGAGCGGGCCGTCCATGGGTCCTCCCTCGTGGGGTCGGTCGTGCCGGTCGGGGCGCCGGCCCGGCTCGCGGCCCGGTGCCCTCGCCCATCGTAGGCGCCGAATCACACGGGTGTCATTACCGCAGCGCGGCCGACCGCGAGCCCGCCCGCGGGCCCGCCAGCGCACCGACCGCGTACCGACCCGCGCACCGACCAGGACGCCGGACCCCGACGCCGGCCGGCGGCGTACCCTCGCAGCGTGCCGCGCCTCCCGCTGGACCAGATCATGGCGGCCGACTGGGCCGCCGCGCTCGCCCCCGTGGAGCCCCGGCTGCGCGCCATCGGCGACGCGCTGCGGGCCGAGGTGGCCGCCGGCCACCGCTACCTGCCCGCGCCCGACGCCGTGCTCCGCGCCTTCCACCGCCCCCTCGCCGAGGTGCGCGTGCTGATCATCGGGCAGGACCCGTACCCGACGCCCGGCCACCCCGTCGGGCTCGCCTTCTCGGTGGCGCCCCACGTGCGCCCGCTCCCCCGCTCCCTGCAGAACATCTACCGGGAACTGACGGACGACGTCGGCGGCTCGCCCGGCCCGACGGGCGACCTCACGGGCTGGTCGGAGCAGGGCGTCCTGCTGCTCAACAGGGTCCTCACGGTGCGCGAGGGCCGGCCGGGCTCGCACCGGCACCTCGGCTGGCAGGAGATCACGCTCCGCGCCGTCGCCGCGCTGGTCGAGCGCGGCGGCCCGCTCGTCGCGGTGCTGTGGGGGCGCGACGCGCAGCAGGTCGCGCCCGCGCTGCGGGGTGTGCCCGTCGTCGCGAGCGCCCACCCCAGCCCGATGTCGGCGGACCGGGGGTTCTTCGGCTCGCGGCCGTTCTCGCGCGTCAACGCGCTCCTGGCGCAGCAGGGCGCCGCGCCGATCGACTGGTGCCGGCAGGCGAGCCCGCAGGCGAGCCCGCCCGCGAGCGGGCAGGCAAGGCCGACGGCCGGTGGCGAACCGTCCCCACGGGTCGCCACCGGCCGTCGGTGAGGTCCTTATGCCTCGGTACCTCCTCTGAGCACCACGGCCACCCCGGCCAGGTGCTCAGCTGCCACCGGCGTCGCCGCCGGTACCTCGACGCGCATCTCTTCCCCCACCACCATCGCGGTCATCTCGGCGAGCGGAGCCCCCCCGGGCCCCGTGAGCGAGACGGTCACGTCCCACCCCTCGCACCGCGCGTCCAGCCCCGACAGCTGGGCGGCGGTCACGCCGTATCCCCCGAGCGTGGCGTCGTATGCGACGTCGTAGTCCACTGTGATCCCGGAGCTGCTGCACGCCCGAGCGGCCTGGCTCCCCACCAGGATCTCGAGCGGGTCGCCGGCCCCGCCGGCCGCGGACGCGGTCCGCAGGCCGAGCGCGGCGAGCCCGACCAGGGCCACCGCGGCCAGCTTCCGTGCTCCTCGGGTGTTCATCGGTCCCCTCCGTGGGCCTCAACGAACGGCTACTGGCTTCTGCACCCCGGGCCGGACCTCGTGTCCGGCCGTCCGTCCTGCGCTGGGCAGGCGGGTGCCCGTGCTGGGCTAGGGGCCGTGGTGACCCGCGAGCACGTGCCGATCAGGGCAGGTGGCCGGGAGTGTGGTCCACGTCCAGGAGACGTTCATCGAAGACCCCGTCGTTCGGTAGCCCGGCTGACTGCGAGAGTCCCGTGGCTTTGCGTCCCCACCTCGCGGTGGGTTTGCCCTTGTCGCTGACAGGACAAGCATGACCGCCGTCGGCGGGGCCGTCCACCCCTGCGGGCGGGCACCGACGTCCGGATTGGCCCGCCTCGTGGGCATAGGGGCAGACTGCCGACGTGGATTTCACCCGCTCGCCCGACGCGCGGCCCGCCCCCTGGCGCCGCTACGTCGCGATCGGCGACTCATTCACCGAGGGCCTGTGGGACGTCCCCGGCGCCGCGCCGCCCGCCCCCGGCGCGCTCCCCGACGGCCCGTGCCGGGGCTGGGCCGACCTGCTCGCCGCGCACCTCGCCGAGCGGGCCGCGGGCGCGGGCGACGGGCCCGTGCGCTACGCCAACCTCGCGGTCCGGGGCCGGATCCTCGGCCGGATCCTCGCCGAGCAGCTGCCGGTCGCGCTCGACCTGCGCCCGGACCTCGTCAGCGTCGTGGGCGGCGGCAACGACCTGCTCCGCCCGGGCGCCGACCCGGACGCGCTCGCCGCGATGCTCGAGCAGGGGGTGGCCCGGGCGCGCGCAGCGGGGGCCGACGTGCTGCTCGCCACGGGCTTCGACACCCGGCACAGCCCCGTCATCCGGCGCACCCGCGCGCGCACCGCCGTCTTCAACGCGCACATCTGGTCGATCGCGCAGCGCCACGGCGCGTACGTCGTCGACATGTGGGGCATGCGGTCGCTGCACGACTGGCGCATGTGGGCAGTCGACCGCATCCACCTCACGACCGAGGGGCACCGGCGGGTTGCCCAGGCCGCCCTCGTCGCCCTGGGCCTCGCGCCCGACGACCCCGCGTGGGACGACCCGCTCGCTCCGCTGCCGCCACTGCCGCGCGCGGCGCGCGCCCGGGCCGACGCCGAGTGGCTGCGCGGCTACGCGGTGCCGTGGGCGACGCGCCGGCTGCGCCGGCGCTCGTCGGGGGACGGCCGGGCGCCGAAGCGGCCGGCGCTCGAGCCGGTGGGCTGAGCCCCGGGCCTCACGGGCAGACGAGGTCGCCCGCGGGGCCGGACACGATCTGGAACTGGAACGTCCGGCTCTGGCCCGCGGCGATCGTCTGGGTGGAGCCCTCGTTGCCGACGACGTCGAGCAGCGGCAGCCGTCCGCAGCCCTCCGCGGCGCGGGCGTTCCAGCCCGTCCCGCCCGTGCCGTTGCCGAGGCCGACGATCCCCTTCGGCGTCCAGCCCGGGAACGGGCTCTGCGCGAAGTCCAGCGTCACCCGCCAGATCGCCTCGGTCGACGAGGTGTTCCGCACGGTCACCTCGACCGGCCGGTAGGTGCGCCCGCCCGACGTCCAGCTGCCGCCCGCCGAGACGCTCGTCACGGAGCAGGCCGTCGGCGCCGACGGCGGGCCGCTGATCGGGCCCCAGCGGCCGTCGATCGTGGCCCAGCCCAGGACGTCCCCGGTGAGCGCGCACGTCGCGGGGGCGGGCGGCGTGAACGACCAGGTCGTCGTCGTCACCCAGCCGTCGACGGTGCTCGCCGCGGTGAGCGACGCCGTCGGCGTGAAGGAGGCCACGGAGACCGCCGTCGGCCCGCTCGCGGCCGCGGTCGCCGTGCCGGACGCCACGACCGTCGAGCCGTTGAGCACGACGACGGAGACGGGCCGACCGGCGCAGGCAGCCGGGAAGGTGACCTGCACCGAGGTCGCGGGGGACGCGGACGCCGTCGCCGCCGCGGTGCCCGGGCACGAATGCGTGCCGCTCGACGTCGTGATGCCGGCGCTCGCCACGCCGAGCTGCGCGGCCGCCGCCGTGACGACCGCGCCGAGGGCGACGGCCGCCACCAAGGCCGCCGTCGCCAAGCCGCGCCGCGTGCGCTGTCCCGCCCCGCGCGCCGTCATCCGTGCACGACCATCTCGACCCGGACGATCGACGTCGTCGGGATCGCGGCGAACGTCGGGGTGGTGACGTCTCCGCCGGCCGCGGGGACGGTCCCCGTGACCTCCACCAGCGGCGAGCCCGTGCCGACCAGGGTGACCCGGTACCGCTGGCCGCCGCACGCCGCGCTCAGCCCGTGCAGCACGACGCCGGTGGTCCGGAAGGCGCCGCTCGTCCAGGCGGTGACGAGCCGGGCGCGGATCGGCGTCGCCTGGCACGGCACGACGACGGCGGTACCCGCGGCGACGGCCGTGGGAGTCACGGTGAGCTGGGCCGCCGACCCCGTGCCGAGCCCGGCCAGGCACAGGGCGGCGAGCACCGCGCCGACGATGCGGCGGCGGGTCACCGGTCGGGCGGGCATCGGGCTCTCCGGGGGATCGGGGCTGGGCGACGTGGGGGAACGTCGAGGGTGGGGTGGATCAGGTGGTGGTGGCCACGACCCATCCGTCGACAAGGACGGTGAACGTGGGGGAACCGAGGAAGACGTCCGTGCGGATGTCGACACTCGACCCGGTGGCGCCGGTCGAGGAGCCGGTGACCCCGTTGCTGTTCGCGGAGACGACGATCGGCTTGCCCTGGCAGCTCGGCGGGACGTCCGAGAGCCGGACGCCCCAGTTGAGGAGCCCCAGCAGGCCGATCGGGGCGACCCGGATCGGCTGCGTGCCGCTCGTGCAGGCGGTCGCCGTCGAGGTCGCCACGCTGGGGCCGGCGACGGCCAGGGTCGCGGCGTCGGCCACGGTCAGACAGCCGATGCCGACTGCGGCCGCGCACACGACGGCCGCGAGTCGGCGGCGGGACCGCCCTCCCGTCGGGATCCTGCGCGCGGTCATCCCTCTTCCTCGGCTCAGCCCTGGATGACCAGCGCCACGCCGGTGACGTCCGCGGCGAGGGGCTGGGTCCCGGTGACGGTGATCGTGGCGTTGCCGCCGGTGACCGCGAGGGTCCCGGTCAGGTTGGCACCCAGCGCGACCTGCGAGGGCGCGGCGCCCTGGAGCATCTGGAGCTGGTACGCCTTGCCGTTGCAGCCGGCGTTGACGTTGGACAGCTTCACCTCGGTCACGCGGTACGCGTTCGAGCTCCACGCGACGGTGAACCCGACGTTGATCGTGCCGCTGCTCTGGCACGTCGCGACGATCGCCGAGCCGGCGCCGAGGGGCGCGCTCGTGAGGGTGAGCTGGGCCGCCGACGCGATGCCGAGGCCGGCCACGCCGACGACCGCCAGCGTGAGGGCGAGGAACCGGCGGCGTGCCCGGCCGCGTGCTCCGCCGAGTCCGGCGACGATGCGCCTCATCGGAGTACCTCTTCTTCCTCCGCCGCGGGGGCGGACAGGTTCGGGGTGGTGTCGTCGGCGGGGGGCTCGTCGTCGTCGGACCGCTTGCCGGGCCAGACGACGATCGCCAGCGCGACGATCAGCAGGGAGACCCAGGTGAGGGGGCTGAGGAGGAGGCCGGCGAGCCGGCCGACCTTCGGCAGGTGGAGCACCGCCCGGCCGAGGATGTCCTCGTCGGTCGGTTGCCACGGGTCGAGGAACGTGTTGTTGTCGCCCTGGACGACCCAGCCGTCGGCGGCGTCGCCGCCGACGACGCGGTGGATCACCCTCGCCCCGCCCACGTCGGGCGGGTTGTAGACGATGACGTCGCCGACGTCGACCGGCCCGCACCGGGAGACGACGAGATCTCCCGTGTAGTAGGTCGGCTCCATGGACTCGCCGGAGACGATCGTCAGGGTGGTGCACCCGCCGAGCGAGCTCGGCCAGAGCAGCCACCCGACGATCAGCGCACCGGCGATCCAGGCCAGGCTGGTGCCGAGGCCGAGCAGGCGGCGCGGGAGGTCCGCGCCGACCTGCTCGGTCCCCTCACTGGCGACCACGGTCCTCGGACGTGCGGCGCGTCAGGAGATGACGATCGCGAGGTCCTCGACGTCCTCGGCGTCGACGTCGACGCCCGAGATCGTCACGGAGCCCGAGTCGTCGAGGACGCCGGAGTAGATCTCGACGCCGTCGAGCGCGACCTTCATCGTCGCGTCCTCGCACTCGGGGGCGATGTCGGAGACGACCACGTCGTCGACGGCGTACGCGCCGCCGGAGAGGGCCGTGGTGTAGCTGACGTCGACGCCGTCGGTGTCGCACGAGCCGACGTCGATGGAGCCGGCGCCGAGGGAGTCGGAGTTGATCGTGAGCTGCGCAGCGGCCGCGAGGGAGAGACCGGCGATGCCGATGACGGCGAGACCGGCGGCGGCAGCCTTACGACGCGTGGAAGCCATGAACGTGTCCTTCTGTCGGGCGCGGGTGGGTGGCCCGCGTGGGGGGAGTAGCCGGGTGGAGGGTCCGGCTGTTCCGGCGGCGGCCGTCGGGGACTGTCGCCGGGTCGGAACAGCACAGAGTGTGGACCAAGATCAGGGCACAAATCGGGCAGGCGCACCGATTCACCCGGTCGAGTGGGCCGTTTTCACCCGCTTCCGGCATTTCTCACGGTTCTGACCAGGGACGATGGGCGCTCGTCCCGCGCATTTCGGGGCGATGTGCGACACGCCAGGAGCGGTGCCACGGCGCGGGCCCGCGGGGGCGCGGAACGGGCGCGGTCGGGCGGGAGGCGGGGCCGTCGCCGCGCGGTCGTGGAGCCGCCTGTCGGATTCGAACCGACGACCGTCCGCTTACAAGGCGGGTGCTCTACCACTGAGCTAAGGCGGCGAGCGGCGGGCGGCTCACACCGCCCGCCGCCAGTCTGCCAGGTCAGCCCCGGGCGGCCTCGATGGACGCCCGCAGCGCCTGCTCGTCGCGCCAGTCCACGTCGTCCGGAAGCGGGGTGCCGTTGAGCAGCACCGTGGGCGTGCCGAACCGCGGGGCGAACCGCTCCCGGGCGACCTGGGTGATCTGCTCCACCCACCAGGTGTAGCGGCCCTCCTCGATCGCGGCGGCGGCCTCCTCCGGGACGCCGGCGGCGCGCGCGATCTCGATGATCTGCTCGTCCGTCAGGCCCCGGGTGCCCTCCGCGGGCTGGTTCGCGAAGAGCGCCGAGAGGAACGCCGGGAACGCGTCGGGCGCCTCCTCGGCGACCGTGTACAGCGCCTGCGCCGCGCGCGTGGAGTAGCGCGTGCCCTGCGAGAACCCGTCGAGGTTGCCGACGATCCGGTGGTCGAGGACGACCTCGCCCGCCTCGCGCATCTCCTCGAGCACCTGGCCGGCCGTCATCTCGAACAGGCCGCAGGCGGGGCAGATCATGTCCGAGTACACGGTCACGACGACGGTGTCGCCGAAGGCGCCGACCGGCCAGTCCTCGCCGGGCTCCTCGGGCGGGGTCACCACGCCGTCGGCGTCGAGGACGACGCCGCCGCCCTCGACGGCGAACGGGGGCTGGTTCTTCGCCGCCGCCGGCGTCCGGCCGCTCGTGAGGATCGCGACGACGAGGACGACGAAGCCGACGAGGACCACCGCGGCGCCCCCGATGGCGAAGAGCCGACGGCGCTTGGCCGCCCGCTCCTGCTCCTCGCGGAGCCGCCGCGCCTCCTCGCGCGCCGCCTCGCGACGCTGCGCCTTCGTGGGACGGTCAGTCGGGGACATCGGTACTCCTTTCCGGTGCGAGCGCGACCGGGGCGAGGGCGCCGTCGAGGGAGAGGCGCGAGCGGGGCCGCCACGCGACGAGCACGGCGGCGAGGAACAGCGCTCCGTCACGGAGCAGGTCGGTCAGGTAGGTCGTGGCGGACGGGTCGACCTCGCCCCCGCCGCCGAAGCAGCCGCAGTCGATCGCCAGGCCGCGGGCCCAGGCGGAGACGATCCCGACGGCGAAGCCGGCGAGCATGAGGGCGAACGCGCCGGCCGCCCACCGGGTGAAGAGGCCGGTCACGAGCAGCAGGCCGGCGAGGATCTCGGCGAACGGCAGGACCGTGCCGACCACCTCGGCGAGCGGCACGGGGAGCAGGTCGTAGGCGCGGACGGCCCACACGGACGCGTCGAGGTCGCCGACCTTGGCGGCGCCGGCGGCCAGGGCGACGGCGCCCAGGCCGACGCGCAGGACGGTGACGAGCCACGGCCACCAGGGGCGCGACGTCGGGCCGCCCGCGCGGGCGGGCCGTGGCGGGGACAGGGCAGTGGTCGAGTCAGGGGTCGAAGGCATGAGGTCTCCGGGGTCGCAGGGGCGCGCCGGAGCGCGCAGGTCAGACGAGGCCGACCTGCGGCGGCCCCCGCCGCCACCGCGCGCCCGCGAGCAGGCGCGCGCCGGGCAGGTGCACCGGCACCTCGACGGGCAGGCGCGGCGCGACGACGGGGAGCGCGGGCTCTGCGGCCCCGCGCAGCAGCACGCGGACCGCCGCGAGGACCCCGCGGAGGGCCCGGTGCAGCCACGCGACCGCGCCGACGCCGACCAGGGCGGCCGCGACGTGCGCGAGCAGCACCGGCAGCGCGACGGCGACGACGACGCCGACGACCCGCCGGCCGTCGTCGACGCCCACCGTGCCGGCCGGGCACGCGGCGTCGGTGCGCAGGAGCGCGAGGGTCAGACCGATGCGGCCGACCGTCCCCGCGGACACGCACTGGTGGACGAGCACCGTCGCCTGCTGCGCGACGAGCCCGACGGCGGAGGCGAGCGCGACGACGGCGGTGAGGGCCGGCGCCAGCCAGCCCTCGGCGCGGGCGCCTCGGCTCATGCGGCAACGATACGCGTCAGCCCAGATCGGGTGGACCACCGAGCGGCCACCACTCGAGGGTCCGCTCGACCATGGCCGGCGCGAGGACCAGCGCCACCACGAGCGCCACGGCGACCACCACGAGGGCCCCCCGTCGCCCGGGCGCCACACCCTGCAGCACCCACCGCGCACCCTCCCGCGTCGCGCGCGCCATCGGCCCGAACCACAGCATGGCGAGCCCGAGCGCGACCATGGCGCCGACGGCGACCCGCCCCACCCACGGCGCGTTGTGGTCCAGCGCGCCCGACGAGTGGCCCAGCTCCGGCGGCACGATCACCCAGTGGCCGGCGCCGGTGAGCCACCAGATCACCCCGCCGACGATGGCGACGACGGCGCCGCCCACGACGACCGCGGGGACCACGCCGAGCACCGCGCGGACCAGGTACCACGGCCAGATGAGCACCGCGCCGACGGTGTCGCCGGAGCGCACCCCGTGCCGCAGCCGACGGCGCACGAGCGCCTCCGCGTCCAGCCCCACGCTGCGCACGAGGACGGCGAGGCCGATCGCGACGAGGAGCGCCGGGCCCGGGTGGGCGAGGCCGAGCGCGACCAGCGGGAGCGCGAGCGCCGCGACCGTGCCCATCCGCCGCGGGGGCGCGGTCGGCACCCAGCCGTCCTCGTCCTCGACCCACTCGCCGTCCTCCGGCCACTCCTCGGCGTCAGCGAGCTCCTCGCCCGACCACTCCTCCTCGGCCGGCCAGTCCGCCTCGTCCGCGGGCGCGAGGTCCTCGTTGGGCTCGAGGTCCTCGTCGGCCTCGGCCTCCGCGTCGGGCTCGGCCTCGTCGGGGGCCGCCGGGAGCACGGCGGTGCGGCCGTCGCGGGCGCCGAGCACCCGGGTGGCCGGGACCTCGGCGTCCTCGTCGGTCTCGCCCTCGACGTCGGCGTCCTCGTCGGTCTCGTCCTCGGCGTCCGTGTCCTCGGCCTCGTCGCCGTCCACGGGCACGACGACGGTCGGGGCCTCCTCCCCGTCGTCGCCGTCGCCCTCGGCGTCCGCGTCGCCCTCGGCGTCCGCGTCGCCCTCCGCCGCCGCGCCCGCGGGCACGACGACCGTGGCGACGTCGTCGGCGGGGGCCGCCTCGCCGTCGTCGGGGGGGTCCGCCGCGCCGTCGTCGGGGTCGTCCGCGTTCTCGGCGTCCTCTGCCGCCTCCGCGGCCGCCGCCTCCTCCGCGGCCGCCGCCTCCTCCGCAGCCGCCCGCAGCGCGGCGACGACGGCGGCCGGCGAGGTGCGGCGCTTCGGCTCGGGCCCGAGCGCGCCGCGCAGCGCGTCGGCGGTGCGCTCCGGGAGCCCCTCGAGGTCGGGCTCGCCCGCCCGCACCCGGGTGAGGACGACCCGGATCCCGCCCTTGCCGAACGGCGGGCGGCCCGTCGCGGCGAAGGCGAGAACCGCGGCCCAGCCCCACCAGTCGGTCCGCGCCGAGGGCTGCGCGCCCTCGAGGAGCTCCGGGGCGACGTAGCCCGGCGTGCCCGTGACGAGCCCGGTCGACGTGACCCGCACGTCCTCGACCGCCTGCGCCACCCCGAAGTCGATGAGCACCGGCCCGTCGGGCGACATCACGACGTTGCCCGGCGTGAGGTCGCGGTGCAGCACCTTCGCGCGGTGCACCACCGTGAGCGCGGTGCGCAGGCTGGCCGCGAGCTCCGCGAGCTCGGCCGGGGGCAGCGGCCCGTTCCGCCGCACGTGCTTGGCGAGGTCCCGGCCCTGCACCAGCTCGGTGACGACGAACGCCTCGGCGGAGTCGATCTCCGCGTCGAGCACGCGCGCGACGCCCGGGTGCCGCACCTTCTGCAGCGCCGCGACCTCCCGGCGCAGGCGCTCGCGGGCGTCGGGGTCGTCGAGGTGGGCGTGCAGGAGCTTGAGCGCGACCACCCGGCCGTCGGCGTCGCGCGCCCGGTACACGGCGCCCATGCCCCCTCGCCCGAGGCTCGACAGGATCCGGTACCCGCCGATCTCCTCCGGACGCGCCGCCTTCACGGCGGTCACGCTAGCGGGGGCGGACGCCGTCGGGGCCGGGACCGCGCCGGTGTCTCGCGGATCGGTGGCGCCGGGCGGCCCTCGCGGACGGCCGGGGAGCCCCGGGCCCCCCGGGCGGGCGAGCGCGGGCGTCGATAGGGTCGGGCGCGGAGTCGAGGTCACGGAGGTGAGTCGGAGGTGCCGTACGAGCTCGTCGTGGTCGCGAACCGCCTGCCGGTGGACCTCACGCTGGGACCCGACGGCTCGCCGTCGTGGTCGCGGTCGCCGGGCGGGCTGGTCAGCGCGCTCGAGCCCGTGATGCGGGAGGCCGACGGCGCGTGGATCGGCTGGTCCGGGACCGCGGACCTCGAGTCCGAGCCGTTCGACGCCGACGGCATGCACCTCGTGCCCGTCTGCCTCACCACCGACGAGGTCGAGGAGTACTACGAGGGCTTCGCCAACGACACGCTCTGGCCGCTCTCGCACGACGTCATCAGCCCGCCCGTCTACCACCGCCACTGGTGGGAGACGTACCGCCGGGTCAACCGCCGCTTCGCCACCGAGGCGGCCCGCCACGCGGCCCCCGGCGCCGTCGTCTGGGTGCACGACTACCAGCTCCAGCTGGTCCCCGCGATCCTGCGGGAGCTGCGGCCCGACGTCCGGATCGGCTACTTCCACCACATCCCGTTCCCGCCGCTCGAGATCTTCGCCCAGCTGCCCTGGCGCCGGCAGGTCGTCGAGGGGCTGCTCGGCGCCGACCTCGTCGGCTTCCAGCGCAGCGGGGACGCCGCCAACTTCGTCCGCGTCGTGCGCCGGTTCACCGACCTCACGACGCGCGGCCCCCTCGTCGCGGTGCCCGGTCCCGACGGCACCGAGCGGCAGGTCCGCGCGTCCGCCTTCCCGATCTCCATCGACTCCGGCCGGTTCGACGCGCTCGCCCGCACGCAGGCCGTGCGCGACCGCGCCGCGGAGATCCGCGCCAGCCTCGGCGACCCGCAGGTCATGCTCCTCGGCGTCGACCGCCTCGACTACACCAAGGGCATCCGGCACCGCATCAAGGCCTTCGGCGAGCTGCTCGCGGAGGGCCGGCTGCGCGTGCCCGAGGCGGTCCTCGTGCAGGTGGCCAGCCCGAGCCGGCAGAACGTCGAGGCGTACCAGCAGCTCCGCGAGGAGGTCGAGCTGCTCGTGGGCCGCATCAACGGGGAGCACGGCACCATCGGCGCCGTCCCCATCTCCTACCTGCACCACTCCTACCCGCCCGAGGAGATGGCGGCGCTCTACCTCGCCGCGGACGTCATGCTCGTGACGTCCCTGCGCGACGGGATGAACCTCGTCGCGAAGGAGTTCGTCGCGGCGTGCGTCGACGACCGTGGCGTGCTCGTGCTCTCGGAGTTCACGGGCGCGGCCGACGAGCTCGCCGGTGCGCTGCTCGTCAACCCGCACGACATCGACGGGCTCAAGGACGCCGTCGAGCGGGCGGCCCGGATGGACCCGCGCGAGATGCGCTCGCGGATGCGCAAGCTGCGGCGGCGCGTCATGTCCGACGACGTGCGCCGCTGGTCGCAGACCTTCCTGCGCACGCTCGAGGCCGCCCCGCGGGAGCCCCTGGCATGACCCGCACGCCCGAGCTGGACGCGGCCCTGCGCGACCTCGCCGACGACGCCCGCCGGGGCGCCGCGCTCGTCGCCCTCGACTTCGACGGCGTGCTCGCGCCGCTGCGCGACGACCCGACCGCGGCCCGGCCGCTGCCGGAGGCGACCGCGGCGCTGCACCGCCTCGCGGGGCACGGCGTGCCGCTCGCCATCGTGTCCGGGCGCGCGCTGGCCAACCTGGCCGAGCGCGCGGGCGCCCCGCCCGGGACCCGCCTCGTGGGCGGGCACGGCGCGGAGCGCGGCTACATCGGCGCGGACGGGGCGTTCGAGCCGGAGCCGTTCGCCCTCTCCCCGGACGCGGCCGCGCGGCTCGCCGCGCTCGCCGCGGACCTCGGGCGCCTCGTCGCCGGCACGACGGCGTGGGTCGAGCACAAGCCGGCGTCCGTCGTCCTGCACACGCGGACGGCGACCGCCGACGACGCCGCCCGGGTCACCCCCGCCGCGATCGACGCGGGCCGCGCGGCCGGCGTCGACGTCCTGCCCGGCAAGGACGTCGTCGAGCTGTCCGTGCTCGACGTCTCCAAGGGGACGGCCCTGCGCGACCTCCGCGCGGAGCTGGGCGTCGCCCGCGTCCTCTACGTCGGCGACGACGTCACCGACGAGCGGGCGTTCGCCGTCCTCGGCCCCGGCGACGTCGGCGTCAAGGTGGGCGACGGCCCGACGGCGGCCGCCCACCGCGTCCCGGACCCCGCGGCGGTCGCCGCCGCCCTCACGCACCTGGCCGACCTCGTCGCCACCGGCTGAGCGGACGCGTCCACCCGGGTGACGTGCCCCGCGGCGGTGGCCCGATCGTGACCTTTGGGGTCTTGCCGCGCCTCGCGCGTGTGGCACGATGGGCCCCGTCGCACGGACGGTGTCGTCCGTGTCGGTGCCGCCCGGCACCGCGACTCCACTCGGATCGTCCGGCACGTACCTGCCGGTGGAGGGAAGCCCAGCATGGCAACTGTGACCTTCGACAAGGCCACGCGCATCTACCCCGGGACCGAGCGTCCCGCCGTCGACGCCCTGGACCTGCACATCGAGGACGGCGAGTTCCTCGTCCTCGTCGGCCCGTCGGGCTGCGGCAAGTCCACCTCCCTGCGGATGCTCGCCGGCCTGGAGGACATCAACTCCGGCCGCGTGCTCATCGGCGAGCGCGACGTCACGGACGTGCAGCCGAAGGACCGGGACATCGCCATGGTGTTCCAGAACTACGCGCTGTACCCGCACATGACCGTCGCGGACAACATGGGCTTCGCCCTGAAGATCGCCGGCGTGCCCAAGGCGGACATCCGCAAGCGCGTCGAGGAGACGGCGAAGATGCTCGACCTCACCGAGTACCTCGACCGCCGTCCGAAGGCGCTCTCCGGCGGCCAGCGCCAGCGCGTCGCCATGGGCCGCGCGATCGTGCGCCAGCCGCAGGTGTTCCTCATGGACGAGCCGCTGTCGAACCTCGACGCGAAGCTGCGCGTGCAGACGCGGTCGCAGATCGCCTCGCTGACCCGCCGCCTCGGCGTCACCACGGTCTACGTCACGCACGACCAGACCGAGGCCATGACGATGGGCGACCGGATCGCCGTGCTCAAGGACGGCGTCCTCCAGCAGGTCGGTGACCCGCGTGAGCTCTACGACACCCCGAACAACGTGTTCGTCGCCGGCTTCATCGGCTCGCCGGCCATGAACATCGGCTCGTTCCAGGTCGTCGAGGGCGGCGCCCAGTTGGCCAACACCCGCATCCCGCTGCCGCGCGAGGTCCTCTCCAAGATCGTCCCCGAGGACCGCGGCCACGTCACGATCGGGTTCCGTCCCGAGGCGCTCGACGTCGTCACCCAGGCCCACGAGGGCGCGATCCCGATCAAGGTCGTGCTCGTCGAGGAGCTCGGCGCCGACGCCCTCGCCTACGGCGAGCTCGTCATGGCCGGCGCGGCCGCCCGCGAGATCCACTCCGGCGCGGGCGAGGCGCAGATCATCGTGCGCGTCGACCCGCGGACGCCGCCGCGCAAGGGCGACACGATCTGGGTGGCGATCAAGCCCGGTGAGCTGCACGCCTTCTCCGCCTCCACGGGCGACCGGCTGAACTGATCCCCGGACGACGCGAGGGCGGGACGGCGCAGGCCGTCCCGCCCTCGTGCTTGGAGGGCCGATGACCGTCCCGATCACCGGGTCCCTGCAGATCACCGCGGCCGCGCCCGACCCGGCGCTGCTCGACCTGCCCTGGCACATCCCGCTCGAGGAGTGGCCGGCGGAGAACCTCGCCGCGCTCCCCCGCGGCATCAGCCGGCACGTCGTGCGGTTCGTCAAGCTCTCCGGGCGCGTCATCGCGGTCAAGGAGATCGGCGAGTCCGTCGCGTACAAGGAGTACGAGCTGCTCCGGGCGCTGCGGCGCCTCGGCACGCCCAGCGTGGAGCCCGTCGGCGTCATCGACGGACGCTCGACGCCCGAGGGCGAGCGGCTGGAGACGGTGCTGGTCACCCAGCACCTGCAGTACTCGCTGCCCTACCGCGCGCTGTTCAGCCAGCAGTCGCTGCAGCCGGACACGACGCGGCGGCTCATCGACGCGCTGACGGTGCTCCTCGTGCGCCTGCACCTCGCGGGCTTCTACTGGGGCGACGTGTCGCTGTCGAACACCCTGTTCCGGCGCGACGCGGGCGCGTTCGCCGCCTACCTCGTCGACGCCGAGACCGGCGAGCTGCACGACCGCCTCACGCCGGGCCAGCGCGCCTACGACATCGACGTGGCTCGGGTGAACATCATCGGCGAGCTCATGGACCTCGAGGCGGGCGACCTGCTCGAGCCGGGCGTGGACCCCATCGCGATCGGCGACCGGCTCGTCGAGCGCTACACCGAGCTCTGGGACGTCCTCACCGGCGAGGAGTCGTTCGGCACCGACGAGCGCTGGCGCGTCGCGGCCCGCATCGAGCGGCTCAACGAGCTGGGGTTCGACGTCGGCGAGCTCGCCATCACGACGGACGTCGACGGCACCACGGTGCGCATCCAGCCGAAGGTCGTGGACGCGGGGCACCACTCCCGCCGCCTGCTGCGGCTCACCGGCCTGGACGTGCAGGAGGAGCAGGCGCGGCGCCTCCTCAACGACCTCGACGCCTACCGCGCCGCGACCGACCGGCAGGGCGAGGACGAGGAGTTCGTCGCCCACGACTGGCTCACGCACGTGTTCGAGCCGGCGGTGCGGGCCGTGCCCCGCGAGCTGCGCGGCAAGCTCCAGCCGGCGCAGCTCTTCCACGAGATGCTCGACCACCGGTGGTTCATCTCGCGCGAGCAGGGGCGCGACGTGCCGATGGTCGAGGCGGCGCGCAGCTACGCGGAGAACGTCCTGCGGCACCGCCCGGACGAGGCAGAGGTCCTCGGCGCGGACACCGCGATCATCCCGCGCATCGAGTGACGCTCACGCGCCGCGCAGCCGCGCCACCTCGTACAGGGCGATGCCCGCGGCGACGCCCGCGTTGAGCGACTCCGTCGTCGCGCGGATCGGGATCGCGGCGACGACGTCGCACGTGCTGCGCACGAGCCGGCCGAGCCCCTTGCCCTCCGAGCCGACGACGAGCACGACGGGGTCCGTGGCCAGGTGGAGCGAGCCGACCGGCGTCGTGCCGCCCGCGTCCAGCCCGACGACGAAGCAGCCCGCCTCGCGCAGCTCGCCGAGCGCGCGGACGAGGTTCGTCACGCGGGCCACGGGCACGCGGGCGGCCGCCCCGGCCGAGACCTTCCACGCGGCGGCGGTGACCCCGGCCGCCCGGCGCTCGGGCACGACGACGCCGTGCGCCCCGAACGCCCCGGCGGAGCGCAGCACGGCCCCGAGGTTGCGCGGGTCCGTGACGCCGTCGAGCGCGACGACGAGCGGCGGCTCCCCCGCGCGCTCGGCGCGGGCCAGCACGTCGGCGAGCGACGCGTACCGGTAGGGCCGCACGGCCACGGCGACGCCCTGGTGCACGACGCCGCCGGTCAGGCGGTCGAGCTCGGCCGCCGTGGTCTCCAGCAGCGGCAGCCCGCGCTCGCCCGCGACGCGCCGGACCTCCCGCACCCTGTCGTCGGCCTCGACGCGGTGGCCCACCCACACGGTCTCGACGGGCACGCCCGCGCGGAGCGCCTCGACGACGGCGTTGCGCCCGGCCACGATCTCGGGCGCGCCCGCCGGGCGGCGCGCCGGGGCGCGGCGCGGTGGCGGCGCGGCCCGGCCCGTCCGGCCCGCGGCCTTCTGCGTGGCCGCCGTCCGCTCCGCTGCGGCCTTGCGCTTCGCCGCCGGGTGGTACGGGCGGTCCTCCGCCTTCGGCGTGGGGCCGCGGCCCTCGAGCGCGCGGCGGCCCTTGCCGCCGGACCCGGTGGTGGCGCCCTTCTTCGTCCCCGGCTTGCGGGTGGCGCCCCGACGGCGCGAGTTGCCGGCCATCACGCGCCTCCCAGGCTCCACCGCGGACCGGTGGGCGAGTCCTCGACGACGACGCCCGCCGCGGCGAGGCGGTCCCGCACGGCGTCGGCGGTCGCCCAGTCGCGCTCCGCGCGGGCCTTGGCCCGCACGGCCAGCTCCGCCTCGACGAGCGCCGCGAGCGCGCGCGTCGCCCGGGTGTCGTCGGCGGCGCCGCGCCAGCGCACGGGGTCGAGCCCGAGCACGTCGAGCATCGCGCGCGCGGCCAGCAGCGCCGCCCGGACCTCGTCGGGCGTGCCCTCCGTGAGCGCCACGTTCCCCTGCCGGACGGTCTCGTGCACGACGGCGAGCGCGGCCGGGACGTTGAGGTCGTCGTCCATGGCCTCGACGAACGTGGGCGGCAGCGGGGCCGCCGCCACCTCGTCGGCGTCGGGCTGTCCGGCGCGCTCCCCCGCGCGCTCGACGAAGCCGGCCAGGCGCGCCCACGTCGCCTCGGCGTCGCGCAGCGTGTCGGCGTTCCACTCGAGGGTCGAGCGGTAGTGGCCGGCGGTCAGCGCGTACCGGAGCACCGGGGCGGGGGCCTGCTCGAGGGCCTCGGAGACGAGCAGGAAGTTGCCGAGCGACTTGCTCATCTTCGCGCCGTCGACGTTGAGCAGGCCGGCGTGCATCCAGGTCGCCGCGAACTCGTCCCCGGCGGCCCGGGACTGCGCGAGCTCGTTCTCGTGGTGCGGGAAGCGCAGGTCGCGGCCGCCGCCGTGGATGTCGAACGCGGCGCCGAGGTAGCGCCGGGCCATCGCGGAGCACTCGAGGTGCCACCCGGGCCGGCCGCGGCCGAACGGCGTCGGCCAGGACGCGTCGGCGGGCTCGCCGGGCTTCGTCGCCTTCCACAGCGCGAAGTCGCGCGGGTCGCGCTTGCCGCCCGCGCCGGCGGGGGCGTCCTCGGCGGGCGGGACGTCCTCGGGCCGCTGGTTGGTCAGGGCGCCGTAGTGCGGCCAGGAGCGGACGTCGAACCACACGTCGCCGTCGTCGCCCCGGTACGCGTGGCCCTTCTCGACGAGCCGCTCCATGAGCTCGACCATCTCGACGACGTGGCCGGTCGCGCGCGGCTCGTACGTGGGGGGCAGCACCCCCAGCGCGTCGTAGGCGGCCGTGAACTCGCGCTCGTAGCGCTGGGCCCACGCCCACCACGGCACGCCCGCCTCGGCGGACTTCTGCAGGATCTTGTCGTCGATGTCGGTCACGTTGCGGACGAACGTCACCGCGTACCCGCTCCGGCGGAGCCACCGGACGAGCACGTCGAAGCCGACCGCAGTCTTCGCGTGGCCGACGTGGGGCGGGCCCTGGACGGTCGCGCCACACACGTAGAGGCCCACGTGGCCGGGGCGCAGCGGGGTGAGCGCGCGCGTCGTCCGGGTGGCCGAGTCGTACAGGTGCAGCGTCACCGCGCCAGGGTACCGGCGGCGCCGGGAGCCGAGGTGCCAGGCCCGTCCGAGGGGGCCGCCCGGGGGACACGGCTCCGGCGTGGCTGGACCTCGCCCGGGCGGGCCGCAATGATCGGGTCATGGCGCACGCAGTGGTCGCGACCTCGTACGGCGGTCCTGAGGTGCTCGACATCGTCGAGATCGACCCGGGGCGCCCCGGCCCCGGCGAGGCGCTGCTCGAGGTCAAGGCGTGCGGCGTCAACGCCTCGGACTGGAAGCGCTACTCGGGCGCCTGGGGCACCGACCCGACGGCGCTGCCCATCCGGCTCGGCCAGGAGTGCGCGGGCGTCGTCCTCGAGGTGGGGCCCGACGTCGAGGGCGTCGCCCCCGGCGACGAGGTCATCGCCTACCGGGTCTCGGGCGCGTACGCGGACCGGCTCGTCGTGCCGGTCACCGCGCTCACGCCCAAGCCCGCGTCGATGTCGTGGGAGAAGGCGGCCGGCCTCATGGTCACGGGCGCGACCGCGACCCACGCCCTCACCGCGACGAAGGTGGGCGCGGGCGACACCGTCCTCGTGCACGGGGCGAGCGGCGGCGTCGGCTCGATGATCGTCCAGCTCGCCCGGGCCAAGGGCGCGCGCGTCATCGGCACGGCCGACCCGAGCAACCACGAGTACCTCGTCGACCTCGGCGCGGTCCCGGTCGGCTACGGCCCCGGCCTCGTGGACCGGATCCGCGCGGCGTCGCGCGGCGAGCTCACGGCCGCCATCGACGTGTCCGGCACGCGCGAGGCGCTCGACGCGTCCGTCACGCTCATCCGGGACCGGCGGCGCGTGGCCACGATCGTCGGCTTCAGCTACGGCGCGGCGCTCGGCATCAAGCTCCTCGGCAACGGGCCGGGCGCGGACCCGGGCGTCGAGATCCGCAACGCCGCCCGCCCGCAGCTCACCCGCCTCGTCGAGGAGGGCCGGCTCGACGTCCGCGTCGGCGCGACCTACCCGCTGCACGAGGCCGCGCGCGCGCACCGCGCCGGCATCGAGATGCGCGTGCAGGGCAAGATCATCCTCATCCCCGGCGAGGTGCCGGCACGAGGAGCGCAGTCGCGATCGCGGCGACGCCTTCGCCGCGGCCGGTGAGGCCCAGGCCGTCCGTCGTCGTCGCGGAGACGGACACGGGCGCGCCGCACGCGGCGCCCAGCGCGGCCTCCGCCTCCGCGCGCCGCGGGCCGAGCCGCGGCCGGTTCCCGATCACCTGCACCGCGACGTTCGCGACCTCGTAGCCGGCCGCCCGGACCCGGGCCGCGGCCTCCGCGAGGAGAGCGGCGCCGGACGCGCCCGCCCAGCGCGGGTCGGCGGTGCCGAAGACCGACCCGAGGTCCCCGAGGCCCGCCGCGGAGAGCAGCGCGTCCGCGGCCGCGTGCGCGGCCACGTCGCCGTCGGAGTGGCCCGCGAGCCCGACCTCACCGGGCCAGGCCAGCCCCGCCAGGTGCAGGGGGCGGCCGCTGTCCGGAGCGTCGAAGGCGTGCACGTCCACGCCGATGCCGGTGCGGGGCGTGCCGGTCACGTCGGCACCCCCGCGGCCAGGAGCGCCTCGGCGACGGCGAGGTCGCGGCGCGTGGTGATCTTCATGGCGTCCTCGTGGCCGGTGACCACGGCCACCGGCAGGCCCAGTCGCTCGACCAGGCCGGCGTCGTCGGTCGCGGCGCTCGCCTCGTCGGCCGCCGCGTGCGCGGCCGCCGCGTGCGCCCGGCGGAGCACGTCGAGGACGAACCCCTGCGGCGTCTGCACGGCCCGCAGCGCCCGGCGGTCGAGGGTCGCGACGACCCGGCCGCCGTCGTCGGTCTGCTTGACGGTGTCGGCGACGGGCACGGCCGGCACCACCGCGGGCCGGTGGGGCCCGACGGCGTCCGCCACGCGCCGGACGACCTCGGCGGGCACGAGGGGCCGCGCGGCGTCGTGCACGAGGACAACGGTGTCGCCGGGCTCGTCGGCCAGGCGCGCGAGCGCGGCCGCCACCGACGCCTGGCGCGTGCCCCCGCCCGCGACGACCTCGAGGTCCGGCACGCCCGCCAGGGCGGCGGCGACGTCGGCCAGGGCGTCGGGCGGCGCCGTCGCCACGATGCGGCCGACGACCCCGGCGGAGGTCAGCGCGGCCGCGGCGCGCGCGACGAGCGGCACGCCGGCCAGCGGGACGAGCGCCTTCGGCCGCGCGTGGCCCAGCCGCGCACCCTCACCGGCCGCGGTGAGGATCGCGACGGCGCGCACGGCGGCGGTGGCTCGCCCGCGTCAGGAGGCGAGCACCTCGTCGAGGATGGCCTCGGCCTTCTCCTCCTCGGTGTGCTCGGCGAGCGCGAGCTCCGAGACGAGGATCTGGCGCGCCTTGGCCAGCATCCGCTTCTCGCCGGCGGAGAGGCCGCGGTCGGCGTCGCGGCGCGACAGGTCGCGCACGACCTCGGCGACCTTGATGACGTCGCCCGACGCGAGCTTCTCGAGGTTGGCCTTGTAGCGGCGCGACCAGTTGGTCGGCTCCTCGGTGTAGGGCGCACGTAGGACGTCGAAGACCCGCTCCAGCCCCTCGGCCCCGACCACGTCGCGCACGCCGACGAGGTCGACGTTCTCCGCGGGGACCTCGATCGTCAGGTCGCCCTGGGCCACCTTGAGCTTGAGATAGACCTTGTCCTCGCCGCGGATCGTGCGGGTCTTGATCTCCTCGATGAGCGCTGCGCCGTGGTGCGGATAGACGACAGTCTCGCCTACGGTGAAAGTCATGTGGAGGCGTCCCCTTTCGCGGATGCCCATCTTATCACGCTCCTGACCACCCCCTCTCGGGTTCCATGACCGTTTGCCCTGGTCAGGGCTGTGCGCGGGCACGCGCGCGCGCCCGACGGCGCCCGGCGGGCCCCGCGAGGGCGCCCGCGAGGGGCCCGGGGCGGTCAGCCGAACCGGCCCGAGATGTAGTCCTCGGTCGCCTTGTGGCGGGGCGTGGAGAAGACGACGCTCGTGTCGTCGATCTCGACGAGCCGGCCGGGCTCCCCCGCCTCCGCGACGTTGAAGAACGCGGTCCGGTCGCTCACCCGCGCGGCCTGCTGCATGTTGTGCGTGACGATGACGATCGTGTACTCGTCCTTGAGCTGGGCGATGAGGTCCTCGATCGCCAGCGTCGAGATCGGGTCGAGCGCCGACGCCGGCTCGTCCATGAGCAGGACCTGCGGCTGCACGGCGATCGCCCGCGCGATGCACAGGCGCTGCTGCTGACCGCCCGACAGGGAGGCGCCCGGCCGGTCGAGGCGGTCCTTGACCTCCTTCCACAGGTTCGCCGCCCGCAGCGACCGCTCGACGAGGTCGGCGGCGTCGGCCTTGGAGATCCGCCGGTCGTTGAGCCGCACGCCCGCGAGCACGTTCTCCGCGATCGACATCGTCGGGAACGGGTTGGGCCGCTGGAAGACCATGCCGATCTGGCGGCGCACCGCGACCGGGTCCACCGCGGGGTCGTACAGGTCCACGCCGTCGACGAGCACCGTGCCGTCCACACGCGCGCCCGGGACCACCTCGTGCATCCGGTTGAGCGTGCGCAGGAACGTCGACTTGCCGCAGCCGGACGGCCCGATGAGCGCGGTGACCGACCGCGGCTCGATGACCATCGAGACGTCGGCGACGGCGCGGAACGAGCCGTAGTAGACGTCGAGGTCCTTCACCTCGATGCGCTGGGCCATGGGTCCCTCCTCAGCGGCCGGCGGCCGGGGCGAAGCGACGCGCGACCAGGCGCGCCAGCAGGTTGAGCAGCAGGACGAGGACGACGAGCACGAGGGCCGCGGCCCAGGCCCGGTCGAGGTTGACGGTCGGGACGCAGTCGAGCTGGTCCGGGCGGCAGGGCACCAGGCCCTGCGAGTACTGCCGGAAGATGAAGACCGGCAGCGTCATCATCCGGCCCTCGAACAGGTCGCGGTTGATCGAGTCGACGACGCCGACCGTGACGAGCAGCGGCGCGGTCTCGCCGACGACGCGGGCCACGGCGAGCATGACGCCGGTGACGATCCCGCCCGCCGCGGTGCGCAGCACGACCTTGACCACCATGCGCCAGTGCGGCACGCCGAGCGCGAGGGCGGCCTCGCGCAGCTCGTGCGGGACGAGGCGGAGCATCTCCTCGGTCGACCGGACGACCACGGGGATCATGAGCACGGCCAGCGCGACGGCGCCGACCGCCCCCATCCGCACGCCCGGGCCGAGCAGCAGCGCGAACAGCGCGTAGGCGAACAGGCCCGCGACGATCGACGGGATGCCGGTCATCACGTCGACGAAGAAGGTCACGGCGCGCGCGAGCGGGCCGCGCCCGTACTCGACGAGGTGGACGGCGGCCAGCACCCCGACGGGCACCGCGACGAGCGCGGCCGCCCCGGTGACGAGGAGCGTCCCGACGATCGCGTGGTGGATGCCGCCGGCGTCCATGCCGCCGTGCACGCCGCGCATCGACACCGCCAGGAAGTACGGGCTCAGCCGCTCCGCGCCCCGCGCGACGACGATCCACACCAGCGAGACGAGCGGCACCATGGCCACCGCGAACGCCCCCGTGACGACGACGCGCATCGCGCGGTCGACGGCGCGACGGCGCCGGTCGGGCCGGGTGAGCAGCTCCCACGTCGTCGGGCCCGGGCGGACCGGGGCGACCGCGCGCCCCGCCGCCTCGGCGAGACCGGGCGTCGCGGCCATCAGCGGGACCCCCCGACGGCGCGGCGCGCGACCACCCAGCGTGCGGCGGAGTTCACGGCCAGCGTGATGACGAACAGCACGAGCCCGGTGGCGATCAACGCGCTCACGCCCAGCGCGTTCGCCTCGGGGAACTGCAGCGCGACGTTCGCGGCGATCGTCTGGTGCCGCCCGACCTGGAGCAGGGCGAGGCTGTACGTCAGGCCGGGCCCGAGGATCATGAGCACGGCCATGGTCTCGCCGAGGGCGCGCCCGAGGCCGAGCATCGCGGCGCTGACGACGCCGGACCGCCCGAACGGCAGCACCGCCATCCGCACCATCTCCCACCGCGTCGCGCCGAGCGCGAGCGCGGCCTCCTCGTGCAGGCGTGGCGTCGCGAGGAACACCTCGCGCGAGACCGCGGTGACGATGGGCAGGACCATCACGGCGAGCACGACGCCGACCGTCGCCATCACGCGCGGCGGCGTGCTCGCGGGCCCGGCGAACAGGGGCACGAACCCCAGGTGGTCGGCGAGCCACGCCCAGGGGCCCTGGAGGCGCGGCGCGAGCCACAGCGCGCCCCACAGGCCGTAGACGACGCTCGGGATCGCCGCGAGCAGGTCGACGAGCGAGCCGAGGACGTCCGCGAGCCGGCGCGGCGCGTAGTGCGAGATGAACAGCGCGATGCCGACCGACACCGGCACCGCGAGCCCGAGCGCGAGCACGGCCGCGAGCACCGTGCCGAACGCGAGGGGCCCGACGTAGCGCCACAGCGAGCCGTCGTCGGGCATCCAGCTCAGCGCGGCGAGCTCGGCCGGGCTCGCCGTCAGCGCGGGCGCCGCCTCGAGGAGCAGGAAGCCGGCGACGGCGGCGAGCATCGCGAGGATGAGCGCGCCCGAGCCGACCGCGAGCCCGCGGAACGCCCGGCCGCCGAGGTCGGCCCGCCGCGTGCGGCGCAGCGTCGTGGCCGCGCCGCCCGCCACGCCCTGCGCGGCCCCCCGGCCCGCGACCGCGCTCACGTCCGCTCCCCCACGCGGGCGACGGCGTCGAGCACCCGCGCGCGCAGCCCCGGCGCCAGGGGCGCCACGCCCGCGGCCTGCGCCGCCGCCTCCTGCCCCGCCTCGCTCGCCACGTACGCGAGGAACGCGGCCACGAGGTCGGTGGTCGCGGCGTCGTCGTAGGCCGTGCAGGCGAGGACGTACGAGACCAGCACCAGCGGGTAGCCGTCGGCCGCCGCACGGTCGAGCTCGAGGACGAGCGAGGTCGGGCCGCGGTCCGGCACCACCGGGGACGCCGCGACGAGCGCCGCGGCGGCCTCGGGCGACGCGGGGACCGCCGCGTCGCCCATCCGCAGCGCAACCGTGCCGAGGCCGCCCGCCTTGGACGCGTCCGCGTAGCCGATGGTGCCCTCGCCGTCGGCGACGGTCTGCACGAGGCCGGACGTGCCCTGCGCCGACTGCCCGCCCGCCAGCGGCCACGTGCCGCTCGGCGCGAACGGCCAGGCGGCCGGGGCGGCGCCCGCGAGGTAGGCGGTGAAGGTCTCGGTGGTGCCCGACTCGTCGGAGCGGTGCACGGGCGTGATCGGCAGGTCGGGCAGCGCGACGCCGGGGTTGTCCGCCGCGATCTCGGGCGCGTCCCAGCGCGTCACGGTGCCGGCGAACACGCCCGCGAGCGTCGCGGGCGACAGGGCGAGGCGCTCGATCCCCTCGAGCCGGAGCACGACGGCGATCGGCGAGGCGTACAGGGGCAGCTCGACGACCTCGCCCGGGGCGCACCGGGCCCGCGCCGCGGCGAGCTCGTCCGCGTCGAGCGGGGTGTCGGTGCCGGCCAGGTCGACCGCGCCCTCGAGGAACTGGGTGCGGCCGCCGCCCGAGCCGATCGGGTCGTACGAGACCGTCGCGCCCGGGTTGGCGGCCTGGAAGCCCGCGATCCACGCCTGCATCGCCGACTCCTGCGAGCTCGCGCCCGCGCCCGCGAGCGCCCCCGTCGCGTCGCCGGGCGGCGCGGTGCGCGTCGCCGGCACGGGGGTCCCCGCGCCCCCGGGGCGCCAGGGGTGCGTGAGCGGGTCGTCCGACCCGCAGGCCGTCGCGGTCGCCACGAGGACGAGCGCGAGGGCGAGCGCCGTACGGCGTCGTGCCACGGTCCTCCGATCGTGCCTGTGGGTCCCTCGGTCCCGACGCTAGGGACGCCCGGTACGCCCGCCCCGACGGCGGGTGAACGCCCGGTGAACCCGCGGCGAACTCTTGCGCCGCGGGCACCGGGCGCCCCCGTGGCGCCCCCGTGGCGGTCAGGAGATGCGCTCGACGAGGGCCATGACGTCCGCGCGCATCCCGTCCGAGATCGGCGCGGAGCCCGCGGCGTCCGCGGCGGCGCGCTGCCCCTCCTCGCTCGCGGCGTAGGTGAGGAACTCCCGGACGAGCGCGGCGGTGCCGGGGTCCTCGTAGGCGGTGCAGGCGAGCGTGTAGGAGACGAGGACGATCGGGTACACGCCCGACGCCGTCGTGTCCCGCTCGAGGTCGCGGACCAGGCTCCCCTCGCCGCGACCCTCGGCGAGCGGGGAGGCGTCGACGACGGCGGCCGCGGCCTCGGGCGAGTACGGCACGGCGGCGCCGCCCACCAGCACGGCGACGGTGCCGAGGCCGCCGACCTTGGACGCGTCGGCGTAGGTGATCGCGCCCTCCGCGGCCTGCACCGTCTGCACGACGCCGGACGTCCCCTGCGCGGACTGCCCGCCCGCCAGCGGCCACGTCCCGCTCGGCTCGTGCGGCCACGCGTCGCCCGCCGCGGCGGCCAGGTACTCGGTGAAGTTCTCCGTCGTGCCCGACTCGTCGGACCGGTGCACGGGCGTGATCGGCAGCGCGGGCAGGTCGACGCCCGGGTTCGCCTCGGCGATCTCCGGCGCGTCCCACGCGGTGATCCGCCCGCCGAAGATCCCCGCGATCGTCTCCGGGGACATGGTCAGGGAGTCGATGCCCGGCAGGTTGAAGGCCACGGCGATCGGCGAGACGTAGAGCGGCACCTCGAGCGGGATGCCCGGGGCACAGCGCGCCTCGGCGGCCGCCCACTCCTCCTCGTCGAGCGCCGCGTCGGTCCCGCCGAAGTCCGTGCCGCCCTCGACGAACTGCGTGCGCCCGCCGCCGGACCCGACGGGATCGTAGGCGACGGTGACGTCCGGGTGCGCGGCCTGGAAGCCGGCGATCCACGCCTGCATCGCCGACTCCTGCGAGCTCGCGCCCGCGCCGACGAGGGCCCCGCTCAGGGCGGTCTCGCCCGCCCGGCCCGCCTCGGCGTCGGGCCCCGCGGCGGGGGCGTCGGTGCCGCAGGCGGCCAGGGTGAGGGCGAGCGCGCCGACGAGGGCGGCTGGCCCGAGCTGTCCACGGTGAGGCTTCACGGTGCTCCGTTCGGTTCGCGTCGGTCCGCCGCGGTGCGCGGCGGCGTCGGCGACGCTAGGCACGGCGGGTGACCGGCCCGCCGTCGGGAGCCGAAGCCTCGGTGAACGTCCGGTGACGACTCAGTCGTCGGCGAACCTGTAGCCGAGCCCGCGCACCGTGACGAGGTGCACCGGGTGCGCCGGGTCGGGCTCGATCTTGGCCCGGATCCGCTTGACGTGGACGTCGAGCGTCTTGGTGTCGCCGACGTAGTCCGCGCCCCACACGCGGTCGATGAGCTGCCCGCGGGTGAGCACACGCCCGGCGTTGCGCAGGAAGAGCTCGAGCAGCTCGAACTCCTTGAGCGGGAACGCGGTCTCGACCCCGTCGACCTCGACGACGTGGCGGTCCGGGTCGAGGCGCACCGGCCCGGCCGCGAGGACGTCCGGCTCGACGACCGGCGCCGCGGTGCGCCGGCGCAGCACCGCGCCGATCCGGGCCAGCAGCTCGCGCGAGGAGTACGGCTTGGTCACGTAGTCGTCGGCGCCGATCTCCAGGCCGACCACCTTGTCGATCTCGCTGTCCTTGGCCGTGAGCATGATCACCGGGACGTCGCTCCGCCGGCGCAGCTCGCGGCACACCTCGGTGCCGCTCATGCCGGGCAGCATGAGGTCGAGCAGGACGAGGTCGGCCCCGCCGTCCGCGAACCGCTCGAGGGCGACGTCGCCCGCCGCGGCCTCCACGACGTCGTACCCCTCGCGCCGCAGCAGGTAGGCCAGGGGCTCCCGGTAGGACTGCTCGTCCTCGACCAGCAGGATGCGGGTCATGCGTCACCTTCCTCCTCGGGCGGCGGCAGCGGCAGGCGGACCGTGAACGTCGAGCCGCGGCCCGGCTCGGACCACACCCGCACCTCGCCGCCGTGGTCCGCCACGACGTGCTTGACGATGCTGAGCCCCAGCCCGGTGCCGCCCGTGTCGCGGGCGCGGGCGGGGTCCACGCGGTAGAAGCGCTCGAACAGGCGCGGCTGGGCCTCCGGCGGGATCCCGATCCCCTGGTCCACGACCGCGATCTCGACGACGCCCTCCTCCGGCCGCGGGGTCGTCGCCACGGCGACGCGCGTGCCCGGGTCGGAGTACGTGACCGCGTTGTCGAGCAGGTTGCGCACCGCGGTGACGAGCATCGCGTGATCGCCCAGCACGACGGTGCCCGACCCGCTCGACTCGAGCGCGATCCCCCGCGCGTCGGCGGTCGTGCGGGTGCGGTCCACGGCCTCGGCGACGACGCCCGCGACGTCGACCTCCTCCGCCGCCGTGACCGCGCCCTCGGACTGCACCCGGGAGAGCTCGAGGATGTCGCCGACCAGCTCCGTCAGGCGCTGCGCCTCCACCTGGATGCGCTCGGCGAACCGGACGACCGCCTCGGGGTCGCCCGCGGCCTCGCCGACCGCCTCGCCGAGCAGCGCGATCGCGCCGACCGGGGTCTTCAGCTCGTGCGACGCGTTGACGACGAAGTCGCGGCGTGCGGCCTCGACCCGGCGGGCCTCGGTGCGGTCCTCCGCGAGGAGCAGGAGGTGGCGGGCGCCCAGCGGCATCGCGTGCAGCCGCAGCGGCACCGGGCCGCGGCCGATCGCCGGGGCCGGCAGGTCGATCTCGACGACGTGGGTGGCGCCGTCGGCGGCCGCGTCGGCGAGGAGGCCGCGGGCCACGGGCTGGACCACGCGGTCCCCGCGGATGAGGTGGTGGGCCCGCGCGGCCGCGCTCGCCCGCAGGACCCGCAGGTCCGGCGTCGTGACGACGGCGCCGAACGGCAGCACGGCGAGCAGCGCCGTCACGTCCTCGGCGAGCTCGGCGGGCTCGGGCGCGGGCACGCCGCGCTGCTCGCGCTCGCTGAGGCGGAAGGCCAGCCCCGCGGCGAGCCCGACGAAGAGCCCGAGGACACCGGCCCCGAGCAGCGCGAGCCCGTCGATCACACGGCCAGCCTAGGTGGGCCGCCGCGCACCGTGCGGGGCGGGTACCGCGGCGCGGCGATACCGTCCCCGAGAGTTCACCGGGCCGTCGGAGTCCGTTCACCGAACCGTGCCAGGCTGGGTGCGCCCCGACGAGAGGACGAGATGCGGCAGCTGTTCACGGCCGAGCTGGAGGCGCTCGGCCAGGACCTCGTGGCCATGAGCCGCCTCGTCGGGACGGCGATCGACGACGCCGGCACCGCCCTGCTCACGGCCGACCTCGCGCTCGCCGAGCAGGTCATCGCGGCCGACCACGCGATCGACGCGATGGAGAAGGACCTCGACGAGCGGTGCGTGCTGCTCATCGCGCAGCAGCAGCCGGTCGCGAGCGACCTGCGCACGATCGTCGCCGCGCTGCGCATGAGCGCGAGCCTCGAGCGCATGGGCGACCTGGCGCGGCACCTCGCCGAGATCGCCCGCCTGCGCTACCCGAGCCCTACCGTGCCCGCGGCGCTGCACGACCTCTTCCGGCGGCTGCACGACGGCGCGGTGCGCATCGCCGGCGAGGTCACCGCGGTCCTCGAGAGCCGCGACGTGGCGATGGCCCGCGCGATCGACGACGACGACGACCTGCTCGACCGGCTGCACGAGGAGACGTTCGCGGCCACGCTCGGCGGCACGCTCGACCTCACGCCGCAGCAGGTCGTGGACATCACGCTCGCGGCGCGGTACTTCGAGCGGTTCGGCGACCACGCGGTGTCGGTCGCCGGCCGCGTGGTGTACCTCGTCACGGGCAGCGAGTACCTCCACCACTGAGACGCCGCCGCGCTCGGCCCAGGAATCCCTCGGCCGAGCGCGGCGTTCCGCCCTCATGGACGATGACCTGACGACCGCCCCCGCGGTCGGGGAGCTCCGGCTCGCCGTGACCGCCGAGGACTGGGCCGCGGCCGTGGCGTTCTACCGGGACCGGCTGGGCCTGCCCCAGCTCGCCGACTTCTCCGGCGCGCAGGGCCGCGTCGTCCTCCTCGACGCGGGGCACGCGACCCTCGAGCTGATCGACCCCGACCAGGCGGCCTACATCGACGAGGTCGAGGTGGGCCGCCGCGTCGCCCCGGCGATCCGCGTCGCCCTGCGCGTGCCCGACGCCCGGGTGGCGACGCGGCGGCTGGCGGACGCCGGTGCGACGGTCGTCGCGGAGCCGGCGCCGACGCCGTGGGGCTCCCGCAACGCCCGGCTCGACGCCGCGGCGGGTCTGCACCTGACGGTCTTCGACGGCGGGGACTGAGCCGCCGGGGCCTCAGAGGTCGATCGCGACCGGCTCCGGATCCCGGGTCGGCCGCGCGGGGCGCGGCTGCAGCACGCCGACGACGCCGAGCCCCACCGCCGCCCCGAGGAGCTGCGCCAGCACGAAGGCGGGCGCGTCGCCCGGCGCGATGCCCGCGAACGTGTCGCTGACCGTGCGGCCCACCGTGACCGCGGGGTTCGCGAACGACGTCGACGACGTGAACCACACGGCGGCGCCGATCCACGCGGCGACGGCGGGCGCCGCGAGGTGCGTGCGCGACGTCCGGACGAGCGCGAGCACCAGCGCCACGAGGCCCGCTGTGGCGACCACCTCGCCGACGAGCTGCCCCGTGCCGCCGCGCGCGGTGGTGGACAGCTTCGTCGGCACCTCGAACATGACGTTCGCGAGCGCCGCACCCCCGAGGCCCCCCGCAAGCTGGGCGCCGACGTACGCTCCGGCGCCGCCGAGCGTGAGCCCGCCCGGAGTGCCGCGCGCCGCCCACCAGACCCCGAGCGAGACGGCCGGGTTGAGGTGCGCACCCGACACCGGCCCGAGCAGCGTGATGAGGACCCCGAGCGCGAGGGCGGTCGCCCAGGCGTTCTGGAGGAGCTGCAGACCGACGTCGTCGGGCGAGAGGCGCACGGCCATGATCCCGGAGCCCACGACGGCCGCGACGAGGAGCGCGGTGCCGAGGAGCTCCGCGGCCAGCCGACGCGGGAGCGACCCGCTCACGCGACCGGGGCGACGCCGAGCTCGCCGAGCAGCGCCTCGACACGCCGACGGATCTCGTCCCGGATCGGCCGCACGGCGTCGATGCCCTGCCCCGCGGGGTCGTCGAGCGACCAGTCCTCGTAGCGCTTCCCCGGGAAGATCGGGCAGGCGTCGCCGCAGCCCATGGTGACGACGGCGTCCGACGCCTGGACCGCGTCGGTCGTGAGCACCTTCGGCTGCTCGGCCCGCATGTCGATGCCGACCTCGAGCATCGCCTCGACGGCCACGGGGTTGATCTGGTCGGCCGGCGCGGAGCCGGCGGAGCGGACCTCGACCGCGCCGCCGGACAAGTGCCGCGTCCAGGCGGCCGCCATCTGCGAGCGCCCGGCGTTGTGCACGCAGACGTACAGGACGCTCGGGCGGTGGTCGGTCGTCGTGCTCATCGGTTCTCCTCGGGGTCAGCCGGTCGTGGCAGGTCGGTGAACCGCGGGGCCAGGTCGGCCACGCGGCGCTCGATCTGGGCGAGGGCGGCCTCGAACGCGTCCTCGTCCCCGCGCCGGACCGGGTCCGGCACCGACCAGTGGCCGGCGGCGAGCCCGGGCGCCTCCTCGTGCGCGCGGTCGCAGACGGTGATGACGTAGTCGCCGTCGACCAGCACGTCACCGAGCGAGCGGGGCTCGCCGAGCGGCGGGAGGCGGTGCCGGCGGGCCGCCCGCAGGGCGCCCGACGCCACGCGCTCCGCGGGGTGGGTGCCCGCCGAGGCGGTCGGCAGCGGGCTGACGCGCTGCCAGGCGGCGGCCGCGAGCTGCGAACGTGCCGAGTTGGCCGTGCACACGAACACCACGCGGGAGGGCGCCGGCCGTGCGGGGCCCGCAGCACCGACGCCGTCGAGCGCCCCGGGCACGAGCGCGAGGTACGTGCGCCGCCGGTCGCCCTCCGAGCGGTGCCGCCGCACGATCCCGTGGCGGGCGAGCACCCCGACGTGGTGGGCGAGGAGGTTGGAGGCGAGGCCCAGCCGGGCCCCGAGCTCGGACGGCGACGCGTCGGACCACGCGAGGAGGTCGACGATCGCGACCCGGGCCGGGTCCGCGAGGAGGCCGTGCAGCGCCGCGCGGCGGCGGGTGTCGGCACTCCACTCAGCGTCCATTGAGTCAATACTTGTTGAGTGACAGGCATCCGTCAAGGCCCCGGCGAGCGGCGTCCGGACGGCCGCTCCCGCCGAGCGGGCCTCAGCGACCGACGAGCCCCGCGGCCGCGATCTGCCGCTCGGCCTCGGCGGGGTCGAGGTACGCCCGCCCGACGGGCTCGAGCGTCGCCTCGTCGAGGTCGTAGCGCAGCGGCACGCCGTTGGGGATCTCGAGGCCGGCGATCGCCTCGTCCGAGATGCCGTCGATGTGCTTGAGCAGCGCGCGGATGGAGTTGCCGTGCGCGGCCACGAGCACGACCCGGCCGGTCCGCAGGTCGGGCACGATCGCGTCCGTCCAGTAGGGCAGCGCCCGCTCGACGACGTCGCGCAGCGCCTCCGCCAGCACCTCCGGCTCGTCGCCGAGGCGGGTCGACGGCGTGCCGCCCTCGGCGGCCGCACCCGTGGCGGAGCCCGCCGCGGCGCCCGCGGGGCCAGCGTCGCGGCGCGGGGCCGCGGGCGGCGGGGCGACGGCGTACGAGCGCCGCCACGCCCGGAACGCCTCGTCGCCGTACTCCTCGCGCACGGCCCGCTTGTCCTTGCCCTGGAGGGCGCCGTAGTGCCGCTCGTTGAGCCGCCAGCTCCGCCGCACGGGGATCCAGTGCCGGTCACACGCGTCCAGGGCGAGGTTCGCCGTCGTGATCGCGCGCCGGCGGAAGGAGGTGTGCACGACGTCGGGCAGGAGGCCGGCGTCGCGCAGCAGCTCGCCCGCGCGGACGGCCTGCGCGCGGCCGAGCTCCGTGAGGGGCACGTCCTGCCAGCCGGTGAACACGCCCTCGGCGTTGCCCACGCTCTGCCCGTGGCGCAGCAGGACCAGGGTGTACGTCACCGCGCCGTGCCCGCCTCCTCCCGAGTGGAGCGCCGTGGCGCCCGGACGGCCCGAGTGGAGCGCGGCGGCGCCACCGCGCTCCACTCGGCAGAGGTCACTTTCCCTGGTTGGCGACGGCCTTGATGGCCTCGGCCGCGGCGTCCGGGTCGAGGTAGCGGCCGCCCTTCGTCACCGGCTCGAGCGTCTCCTCGTCGAGCTCGTACACGAGCGGGATGCCCGTCGGGATGTTGAGCCCGGCGATCGTCGCGTCGTCGATGTCGTCGAGGTACTTCACGATCGCCCGCAGCGAGTTGCCGTGCGCGGCCACGAGGACCGTCCTGCCGGCCTTCAGGTCCGGGACGATGTCGCTGTGCCAGTACGGCAGGGCGCGCTCGAGCACGTCCTTGAGGCACTCGGACAGGACCGGCTCGATGTCCGCGTAGCGCGGGTCGGCGTCCTGGCTGAACTCGGAGCCGAGCTCGATGGGCGGCGGCGGCACGTCGTAGGAGCGGCGCCAGAGCATGAACTGCTCGTTGCCGTACTCCTCGCGGATCTGCTTCTTGTCCTTGCCCTGGAGGGCGCCGTAGTGCCGCTCGTTGAGCCGCCAGCTGCGCTTGACGGGGATCCAGTGGCGGTCGCACGCGTCCAGGGCGAGGTTCGCCGTCGTGATGGCGCGGCGCAGGAGGGAGGTGTGGACGACGTCGGGCAGCACGCCCTCGGCCTTCATGAGCTCGCCCCCACGGGCCGCCTCGGCCAGGCCCTTCTCCGACAGGGGCACGTCCACCCAGCCGGTGAACAGGTTCTTGGCGTTCCAGTCGCTCTCGCCGTGGCGGAGCAGCACGAGGGTGTAGGTCATGCGCCCATCCTGCCGCAGCCGCCCCCGCGCCGCGGCGGGACCTGCGGCCCCGCCGGTCAGGCGGCGACGAGGGCGGCGCGCTCGCGCGCCCGGCGGTAGACCGCGAGCATCGCCGCGGCGGCCGCGTCCCAGCCGCGCTGCCCGGCCAGCCGCACCCCGCCCAGCCCGAGGCGGGCGCGGCGGTCGCGGTCGGCGAGCAGGGCGCCGAGCGCCCGCGCCCACGTCCCGGCGGCGTGCCCGGGGACGAGCAGCCCCGAGACCCCGTCGCGGACGGCGGCGCGCAGCCCGCCGACGTCGGCGGCCACCACGGGCGTCCCGCACGCCTGGGCCTCCGCGGCGACCAGGCCGAACGACTCGCTGCGCGACGGCATCGCGACGACGTCCGCCGCCCGGTACCACCGCGCGAGCTCGCGCGGGGCGACCGGCCGGCGCAGGTCCACGAGCCCGGCGAGGCCCAGCGCGCGGGCGAGCCCGGCGAGGTCCGCCAGCCGGTGGGCGCCGCCGCTCGGGCCGCCGAGCACCACGAGCCGCGGGGGCCGGCGCAGGGGCGCCGTCCCGGCGGCGACGTCGGCCGCGAGCGCCGCGACGGCCCGCACGAGCACGTCCGGTCCCTTGAGCGGCTGGACGCGCCCCGCGAACAGCACGATCGGCTCGTCGGGGTCCAGGCCGAGCTCGGCGCGCGCCCGCCGCTGGGCGGCCGCGAGGTCTGCCGGCGTCGGGGCGCCCGCGCCCGCGGGGACGTCCGGGTGGAAGACGGCCCGGTCCACGCCCGGCTCGACCACGTGCACCGCGGACGGGTCCGCGCCGTAGCGGCGCACGAGGTCCACGGCCTCGGCGTCCGTGCTGGCCACGAGCGCGTGGGCCCGGCGCACCACCCGCTCCTCCCCGCGGATCCGGCGGGCGGGCTCGGGCCGGTCGCCGGGGGCGAGCGCGGAGTTCTTCACCTTCGCGAGCGTGTGCATGGTGTGCACCATGGGCGCGGCCCACAGCGGCGAGGCCACGCTGGCGGCGAGCCCGGAGAGCCAGTAGTGCGAGTGCACGACGTCGTACGGCTCACCCCACGGGTCGCCGGCCTCGACGAGGTGGGCGGTGAAGTCGGGCACGTGGTCCGGCAGGTCCTCCTTGGCGACGCCCCCCGCCGGGCCGGCGGGCACGTGGCGGACGCGGACGCCGTCGGCGAGCGGCTCGACGGCCGGGGCGCCCGGCCGCACGGCCCGCGTGAAGATGTCGACCCGGGCGCCGGCGTCGGCGAGCGCGCGGGCGAGGGAGGCGAGGTAGACGTTCATTCCCCCGGCGTCGCCGGAGCCCGGCTGGTCGAGGGGCGACGTGTGCACCGACAGCATCGCGATGCGCGGCCCGGCCATCGGTGCTTCCTTTCGTTCGTTGACGACGCAACTATTATCCGGCCTCCACCGGGTCGGTGCGGACCGGACCTGCGTCCTACGCCGTCCGGGGGACGGCGGGGACGACGCACGACGGCGAGGGGACCGCCACCGACGACGCCGGGGGCGCGCCGGGGTCGTCGGCGTCGAGCGCGACGAGCCAGCCCGAGCGCTCCCCCGCGACGACGAGCCACCGCCGCCGTGCGCCGGCCACCAGCGCGAAGTGCCGGGGCCACGCCGCCGCCGCCGTGCCCTTCGTGCCTGCCGTGCGCTCCGCGCCGCCGACCGACCACCACGAAGCCCGGCCGCCCGCCGCGTCCCAGGCGAGCACCGCGTCCGGGCCCCGGACGCTGACGAGCACCCGGTCGCCGTCGGCCACGACGTGGGCCGGCAGCACCGGCCCGCGCCACCCCGGCGGCCGCAGCGGCTCGGACCCCACCTCCCGCAGCCCGTCGCCGGCCGCCTCGAGCACGTGCAGCGCCGCGTCGAGCTCGCCGACGACGTACAGCCGCCCCCCGGGGCCCCACGCCGCGTGCCGCGGCCCCGTGCCCGGCGCGAGCCGCGCCGCGACGCCGTCGGCGTCGAGCAGCCCGTCCGGCCGCACGCGGTACCGGCGGACCTCGTCCGTGCCGAGGTCGAGCGCGAGCAGCGCCGACCCGTCGGGCGTCAGCAGCGTCGCGTGGGCGTGCGGGCCCTCCTGCCGGTCGGCCACGGGGCCGCGGCCCGAGTGCTCGAAGACCTGGGCGACGCCGGCCGCCACCCGGGTCCCGCCGTCGTCGGCGACCAGGGGCACGACGGCGACCGAGCCGCTCGCGTAGTTCGCGACGTAGACCGCGGTCCCCGCCGGGTGCAGGAGCAGGTGGCACGGGGAGGAGCCGCCCGAGCCGACGCGGTCGCGCTCGACCAGCCGGGCGCCGTCGGGCCCGGGCTCGACGGCGAGCACGGTGAGCGCGCCGGGGCTCGTCTCCCCCGCCGCCAGGACCGCGCGCCCGTCCGCCGTCGCCGCGAGGAACGACGGCACGGGCGTGCGCGCGCGGAGCACGGGCGCCCCCAGCCGGCCGGTCGCCGTGTCGAGCGTCACGGACCAGACGCCCTCGGGCGCGCCCGCCGGGTCGGGGTACGTGCCGACCCACAGGGGGACGGCGTCGGGCGGCATGCGGGCAGCCTAGGCCGCGCGGGCACTGCGGTGCCCCCGGACACTGCGGTGCCCCCGGGGGGATCCCCCCGGGGGCACCGTGGCGAGCCGGAGCCGGCCGGCTCGGGTCAGCGCGCGATCAGCGCACCGTCGCGCCGGAGCGGCGCTTGTTGATGAGGTCGAACGCGACCGCGACCAGGAGCACGAGGCCCTTGATCACGGACTGCCACGCCGGGTCGACGCGCATGATCGACAGACCCATGTTCAGCACGCCCATGATGAGCGCACCGACGATGACGCCCGAGACGCGGCCGATGCCGCCGTACACCGACGTGCCACCGATGAAGCACGCGGCGATGGCGTCGAGCTCGTACATGTTGCCCGCGTTGGCGACCGCCGCGCCCGCCTTCGACGTGGTGACCACGCCGGCGACCGAGGCGAGGAGGCCGATGTTCACGAAGATCATGAAGTTCATGCGCTTCGTGTTGACGCCGGACAGGATCGCGGCCTGCAGGTTGCCGCCCATCGCGTACACGTTGCGGCCGAAGACCGTCCGCTGCGTGATGAACGAGTAGACGACGATGAGGACGCCGACGATCACCAGGACGATCGGCGTGCCGCCGCGGCTGCCCGCGAGCACCCACGAGAAGTACCCGATGAGCACGGCGAAGAGCGTGAGTTTCACGACGAGGGCCGTGACCGGCTCGACGTGCAGCTCGTGCCGGCGCAGCGCCGCGCGGGCCCGCAGCTGGCTGACGATCAGCGCGGCGATGACGAGGGCGCCGAACGTCAGCGTGACCACGTCTCGGTTGGCGATGTATCCCAGGAAGTTCGTCACCGAGCCGTTCGAGATCGCGACGAACCCGGGCTCGAAGCCGGCCAGCGTCACGCCGACGAGGACGATCGCGAGGCCGCGGAAGATGAGCATGCCGCCCAGCGTCACGATGAACGCGGGGATCCCGACGTACGCCACCCAGAAGCCCTGCCACGCGCCGACCAGGAGGCCGAACACGAGCGCCGCGAGGACCGCGGCCCACCAGGGCCAGCCCTCGTGCTTCATGAGGATCGCCACCACGCCGCCGATGAACGCGACGACGGAGCCGACCGACAGGTCGATGTGCCCGGCGATGATGACGATCACCATGCCGATGGCGAGGATCATCACGTAGGCGTTCTGCTGGATGAGGCTCGCCACGTTGTTGGGAAGCAGCAGCTTGCCTTCGGTGAGCACCTGGAACAGCAGGACGATGACGGCCAGCGCGCCGACGATGCCGTACTGGCGGAGGTTGCCGCCGAAGGTCTCCTTGAGGGTGGTCACCGGGTCACATCCTTGTCGTCGCTGGCGCCCTTGTCGGCCATGGTCATGTAGCGCATGAGGTTCTCCTGTGTGGCCTGCTCACGAGGAACCTCGCCGGTCACCCGGCCCTCCGAGATGGCGTAGATGCGGTCGCACATCCCGATGAGCTCGGGCAGCTCGGAGGAGATCATGATGATCGCCTTGCCCGCGTTCGCGAGGCTGTTGATGATCGTGTAGATCTCGTACTTCGCCCCGACGTCGATGCCCCGGGTGGGCTCGTCGAGGATGAGGACGTCGGCGTCCGTGAAGATCCACTTGCTGAGGACGACCTTCTGCTGGTTGCCGCCGGACAGGTTGCCCGCCGTGACGTCGACGCTCGGCGCCTTGATGTTGAGGTCGTCCCGGAAGCGGGACGCCACGCGGGCCTCCGCGCCGCCGTCGACCACGCCGTACTTGCTCACCTTCTCGAGCGACGCGGCCGCGACGTTCCGCTTGATGTCCGCGAGGAGGTTGAGCCCGTACCGCTTGCGGTCCTCGGTGGCGTAGGCGATCCCGGCGCGGATGGCGTCGCCGACCGTCGCCGGCGTGACGTCCTTGCCGTCCTTGATGACCCGGCCCGAGATGTTCGTGCCGTAGGTGCGGCCGAAGAGGCTCATCGCCAGCTCGGTGCGCCCCGCACCCATGAGGCCCGCGAGGCCGACGACCTCGCCGCGCCGCACGTACAGGGAGGCGCCGTCGACGACCTTGCGCTCCTGCTGGATCGGGTGGTGCACCGTCCAGTCCTCGATGCGCAGGACCTCCTCGCCGATGTTCGGCGTCCGCTCGGGGAACCGGTGGTCCATCGAGCGACCGACCATCGCCTTGATGAGGTCCTCCTCGGTGACCTGCTCGGCTTGCATGTCGAAGGTGCGGATCGTCTGGCCGTCGCGGAGGACGGTCGTGCGGTCCGCGATCCGGAGGATCTCGTTGAGCTTGTGGCTGATGATGATGGCGGTGATGCCCTGGTCGCGGAGCGACTGGATCAGCCGGAGCAGGTTGGCGCTGTCCTCGTCGTTGAGCGCGGCGGTGGGCTCGTCGAGGATGAGGAGCTTGACTCGCTTGGCGAGCGCCTTCGCGATCTCGACGAGCTGCTGCTTGCCGACCCCGATGTCGTAGATCTTCGTGTCGGGGCTCTCCGCGAGGCCGACCTTCTCGAGCAGCTTCGCCGCCTCCGAGTTGGTGCGACCCCAGTCGATGATGCCGCGCGAGGCACGCTCGTTGCCGAGGAAGATGTTCTCGGCGATCGAGAGGTACGGGCTGAGCGCCAGCTCCTGGTGGATGATGGCGATCCCGTGGTGCTCGCTGTCCCGGATGCCGCGGAACTCGACGGGCTTGCCTTCGAAGATGATCTCGCCCTCGTAGGTGCCGTGCGGGTAGACGCCCGAGAGCACCTTCATGAGCGTGGACTTGCCGGCGCCGTTCTCGCCGCAGATGGCGTGGATCTCGCCGGGGCGGACGTCGATCGACACGTCCTTGAGCGCGACGACGCCGGGGAACGTCTTGGTGATGGAGCGCATCTCGAGGATGGTGTCGGCGACTGCCGTGGCGGCGCCGCCGCCGGACGCGCCCGAGTGCGCAGGGGATTCGGACATGATCGACTCGCGTTCTCTTCGTACCGGGGAGGGCCCCGGAGTGCCCTCAGGCGACCGCGCACCGGCCTGCCCGGCGGCGGGAGCCGCCGGGCAGGCCGGGCGTCACGGACCGGTCAGAGACCCAGGTCCTCGGCCGTGTAGAACCCGGACGCGATGAGGGTGTCCTCGATGTTGTCCGCGGTGACGACCGTCGGGTCGATGAGGAACGTCGGGACGACCTTCACGCCGTTGTCGTAGGTCTCGTTGTCGTTGACCTCGACCTCTTCGCCGTTGACGATCTGCTGGATCATCGTGGCGACCCGCTCGGCAAGGAGGCGGGTGTCCTTCCAGACCGTCATCGACTGCTTGCCGGCGATGATGTTCAGGACGTTCGCCTGGTCGCCGTCCTGGCCGGTGAGCACGGGCCAGTCCTCACCCGGGACGTAGCCGGCGCCCTCGAGGGCCTGGGCGATGCCCAGCGCGAGGGAGTCGTTCGGCGAGAGCACGACGTCGAGCTTCGTGCCGCCCGCGTAGAACGAGTTGAGGCGGTTGGTCATCTCGTCCTGGGCGTCCTCAGAACCCCAGCCGAGGATGCCGATGCTCTGCCACTCGTCGTTGCTGGCCGGCGACTTGGCGGACGGCACCACGAGCTTGCCCTCCTTGACGTACGGGAGCAGGACGTCCCACGCGCCGGAGAAGAAGAACTTCGCGTTGTTGTCGTCGGGCGAACCGGCGAACGGCTCGAGGTTGAACGGGCCGTCCGCGTTCTCCAGGTCGAGGGCGTCACGGATGAACTCGCCCTGCAGCTGGCCGACGCGGTAGTTGTCGAACGTCGCGTAGTAGTCGACGTCCGGCGTCTCGTTGATGAGACGGTCGTACGCGATGACGGTGATGTCCTGGGCCTTCGCCTCGGCCAGGATCGGCGCGAGCGCGGTGCCGTCGATCGAGGCGATCACAAGGATGTCAGCACCCTCGTTGATCATGTTCTGCAGCTGCGAGATCTGCTGGTCGACCTCGTTGTCCGCGTACTGGAGGTTGGTCTCGTAGCCGGCCTCCTCGAGCAGGCCCTGCAGGTGCGAGCCGTCCTTGTTCCACCGCTCGAGGCTCCGGGTGGGCATCGCGATGCCGACCAGGATGTCCTCGGGGGCGGCGGTCTCCTCGCCCTGGCCCTCAGTGTCCTGGGCCTCGGGCTCGCGCTCCTGGGAGCACGCCGCGACGCCGGACAGCAGGATCGCGGCACCGGCGACCGCCGCGATCGTCTTGAACTTGCGCAATGACATCTTCGTCACCCTTCGTCGGGCCCCGGCCCCGGCGGGGGTGCCGGTGGCCGTCGGCCGATCGTCGTGCGATGCCTGGGAGACCTCAGGCCGCCGTGTCGGCGGTCGTCGGGTTCCCGTGGTCAGTTGACGGCGCCGAACGTATGTCGGCGGGTGCCGACCGCTCAAGGCCGATCGGCCCCATCCAGGTAACGATGTCATCACAAGTTGAAGACAACGCCTGAAGCGATGGATAGGAGCGTGTGCACGGGGACAAAGGTCCCATCATGTGGACGCCGGCGCCAGCCGTCGTCGGGCCCCGCGCCGTCGTCGGACGCCCGTGACGAGGACCGACGGCGGATCCCGGGGGGCAGCCGCGGAACGAAACGACGCCGGCACCCGCGCCGCCCGGGTCCGAGCGAAGGCCGGGCGCGAGGGTGCCGGCGTCGGAAGCAACGAACGCTCGGCTGAGATTTGTTGCCGGACTGAACATATCCGGCCCGGCGCCGGTCGTCCAGCATCCGCAGGGGTCTCGGCGCCCTCCGACCGGGTGAACCTTCCTGGTCGGGGGGCAGGCGGAGCCGGCGGGTCAGGCGGGCACCCAGGCCGCGGGCTCCTCCACCACGGCCTGCAGCACCTCGAGCGCCGCCCCCGTCATCGCCGGGTACCGGCCCGCGCGCGCGACGTCGACCTCGACGGCGGCCCAGGGCGCCGTGATGACGCGCCGCTCGAGCTGGGCGAGCACGGCGTCGCGCAGGTAGGGGGCCAGGTCGGCGTAGATGCCGCCGAGCACCACGCGGTCCACGTCGACGACGTGCACGACGTTCGCGAGCGCGACGCCCAGCGCGGCCCCCGCCCGCTCCAGCGCGGCCAGGACCCGGGGCTCCCCCGCGCGGGCGGCGGCCACGATGTCGGCGGCCGAGCCGGTCCGCGGCAGCCCCGCGGCCTCGTGCAGCGCGTCCTGGCCCGCGTAGGACTCGAGCGTGCCGCCCTCGTCGAACGCGCCGGCGGTGCCGAGCGCCATGTGGCCGATCTCGCCGCTCCACCCGTGCCGCCCGCCGAAGATGCGGCCGTCCAGCACGATCGCGGCGCCGATGCCGACCTCGCCGGAGACGTACACGAAGCTCGCGGGCTCGCCCCGCCGCGCCCGCGCCTCGGCCCGGGCGGCGAGGTTCGCCTCGTTCGCCAGCCGCGGCGGCATGGCCGCGAGCACGGGGTGCTCCGCCAGGAGGGCGACGACGTCGACGTCGCGCCAGCCCAGGTTCGGCGCCACCCGCAGCGGCCCCGTCACGCTGTCGACGAGGCCCGGCAGGGCGAGCGCGGTGCCGACGATGACCACGCCGTCGGCGGAGAGGACGGCCAGCACGGGCCCGGCGAGCGCGGCGAGCCGGCCGAGCACCTCCTCGGGCTCGCTGCCGCGGAAGTCGCCCTCCTCGACGCGCTGCTGCAGCACGTGCCCGCCGAGGTCCACGGCGCGCACCCCCAGGTAGTCGACGTTGACCTCCATGCCGACGGCGGCCACCGTCCCCTTCGCGGGGGCGAGCGGCACGGCCGGCCGGCCCGCCCGCTGCGCCGCGACGGGCTCGAGCTCGGCGACGAGGTTCGCGGCGAGCAGCCGGTCGACCAGCGCCGAGACGGTCGCGCGCGTCAGCCCCGTGGCCGCGGCGATGTCCGCCCGGGAGACCGGCGTCGGCGCGTCGAGCACGTGCCGCAGGGTGAGCGCCAGGTTGTGGTGGCGCAGGGACTCCTGGCGGGCCGCCCGTCCGCCCCCGGACGTCGCTCGCGCGGATGCCATGTCCTTGACCCTACCGTCCGCCACGGCATAAGTTTAGTGGGTCAACAAAATCATCGCGGGCCGCCCGGACCGGGTCGGCCACGCGCTTGGCCGGAGAGCCGGCCCCGGTTCTCGACGAGGAGACGTCATGGTTCGCAAGCCCACCCCGGAGGACAGGTTCTCGTTCGGTCTGTGGACCGTCGGCTGGCCCGCCCGCGACCAGTTCGGCGACGCCACGCGCCCCGACCTGGACCCGGTCGAGTCGGTCCACAAGCTCGCCGAGCTCGGCGCCGCCCACGTGACCTTCCACGACGACGACGTCGTCCCCTTCGGCTCCGACGACGCCGAGCGGCAGCGCATCCTCGAGCGCTTCAAGCAGGCGCTCGCCGACACGGGCATCACCGTCGAGATGGTGACGACCAACACCTTCACCCACCCGATGTTCAAGGACGGCGCGTTCACGTCCAACGACCGCCGGGTGCGTCGCTACGCGCTGCGCAAGATCCTGCGGAACATCGACCTCGCCGCCGAGCTGGGCGCCCAGACGTTCGTCATGTGGGGCGGCCGCGAGGGCGCCGAGTACGACGCCGCCAAGGACCTCTACGCCGCGCACCAGCGCTACGCCGAGGGCATCGACACCGTCGCGGGCTACATCAAGGAGAAGGGCTACGGCCTGCGGATCGCGCTCGAGCCGAAGCCGAACGAGCCGCGCGGCGACATCCTCCTGCCGACCGTCGGCCACGCGCTCGCCCTCATCGCCAGGCTCGAGAACGGCGACATCGTCGGCCTCAACCCCGAGGTGGGCCACGAGCAGATGGCGGGCCTCAACTACACGACGGGCATCGCGCAGGCGCTGTGGGCGGAGAAGCTGTTCCACATCGACCTCAACGGCCAGCGGTCCATCAAGTACGACCAGGACCTCGTGTTCGGCCACGGCGACCTGTTCAGCGCGTTCGCCACGGTCGACCTGCTCGAGAACGGCTTCCCGAGCGGCGGCCCGAAGTACACCGGCCCGATCCACTTCGACTACAAGCCGTCGCGCACCGAGGGCATGGCGGGCGTCTGGGAGTCGGCCGAGGCCAACATGGCGACCTACATCCTGCTCAAGGAGCGCGCGCAGGCGTTCCGCGCCGACCCCGAGGTGCAGGAGGCGCTCGAGGCGTCCGGCGTCTTCGAGCTCGCCAAGCCGACGCTCGACGAGGGCGAGACGCTCGCCGACTTCCTCGCCAACCGCTCGGCGTACGAGGAGGCCGACGTCACCGCCATGGCGGAGCGCGACTACCACTTCGTCCGCCTCAACCAGCTGGCCCTCGAGCACGCGCTCGGCGCCCGCTGACCCGGGAGCGACGATGACCCTCGTGGCAGGGGTGGACTCGTCCACCCAGTCCTGCAAGGTCGTCGTCCGGGACGCCGCGACCGGAGCGCTCGTGCGCTCCGGTCGCGCGTCGCACCCGGACGGCACCGAGGTCGACCCGCGCCACTGGTGGGACGCCCTGCAGGAGGCGCTCGAGGCGGCCGGCGGGCTGGACGACGTCGCGGCGCTCGCCGTCGGCGGCCAGCAGCACGGCATGGTCGCGCTCGACGCGGACGGCAACGTCGTCCGCGACGCGCTCCTGTGGAACGACACCCGCTCCGCCGACGCCGCGCTCGACCTCATCCGCGAGCTCGGCGACGGCGACGAGGCCGCGGGCGCGCGGGCGTGGGCCGAGGCGATCGGCTCGGTGCCGGTCGCGTCGCTCACGGTCACGAAGCTGCGCTGGCTGCGCGACCACGAGCCGGAGAACGCGGCGCGCGTCGCCGCCGTCTGCCTCCCCCACGACTGGCTGACCTGGCGCCTGGCCGGGTACGGCCCGGGGAACGCGGACTTCGGCGCGCTCGTCACCGACCGCTCCGACGTGTCCGGCACCGGCTACTGGTCGCCGTTCACGGAGGAGTACCGCACCGACCTGCTCGAGCGGGCGCTCGGCCACGTGCCGGCGTTGCCCCGCGTCGTCGGGCCGTCGGAGGTGGCGGCCGTCGTCGAGCGGCCGGGCGGGCGACTGCTCCTCGGCCCGGGCGCCGGGGACAACGCCGGCGCGGCGCTCGCGCTCGCGATGGCGCCCGGCGACGTGGCCATCTCGATCGGCACCTCCGGCGTCGTCTCGGCCGTCTCGGCCGCGCCGACGGCGGACGGCACGGGGATGGTCACGGGCTTCGCCGACGCGTCCGGGGCGTACCTGCCGCTCGCGTGCACGCTCAACGCGTCGCGCGTGCTCGACGCAGCGTGCCGCGTGCTCGGCGTCGACCACCCGGGCCTGTCGGCGCTCGCGCTGCAGGCGCCCGCGGGGGCCGACGGCCTCGTCCTCGTGCCCTACCTCGAGGGCGAGCGCACGCCGAACAAGCCCGACGCCACGGGCGCGCTGCACGGCATCCGGCTGGCGAACACCACGCCTGCGCACGTCGCGCGCGCGTTCGTCGAGGGCATGCTGTGCGCGCTCGCCGACGGCCTCGACGCCCTAACCGCGCTCGGCGTGCCCGTCGAGCGGATCCGGCTCATCGGCGGCGGCGCCCAGTCCGAGGCGGTCCGGCGCATCGCGCCCGCCGTGCTCGGGATGGACGTCCTCGTGCCGGCGCCCGGCGAGTACGTGGCCGACGGCGCCGCCCGGCAGGCCGCGTGGGTGCTCTCCGTCGCCGAGGGCGGGTCGGGCGAGCAGCCGTCGTGGTCCGCCGCCGGCGCGGACGCCGAGGTGTACACGGCGGAGCCCACGCCGACCGTCCGCGAGCAGTACGCGGCGGCGCGGGACCTGGTCGTCGACCGTCGCTGACGCCGAGAAGGCGTCCGTCGGCCGCCACCGCCCATCCCCTGCGGTGAGACGAGGGCCCCGGGAGGAGACTCCCGGGGCCCTCGCTGCTGGTGCGACGCGTCAGCGCGCGTCGAAGGCGGCCTTCACCTCGGCCGGGATGCGGCCGCGGTCGCTCACCGAGTACCCGTGCGCCCGGGCCCACTCGCGGATCTCGGCGTTCTTGCCGCTCGAGGAGCGGGACCCGCTGCGGCGGGTGCCGGTCGCCCGGCGGCCGCCGACGCGGCGCGCGTGCCCGACCCACGGCGCAAGGGCCTCCCTCAGCTTCGCCGCGTTCGCGGACGTGAGGTCGATCTCGTAGGCCACCCCGTCGAGCGAGAACGACACCGTCTCGTCAGCCGTACCGCCATCGATGTCGTCGACGAGGACGACCTGGACCTTCTGTGCCATCGAGAGTCCTTCTTCCGTCGGGGGGGGGAATGACACGCGGGAGCGTGCTTCCGATATCCCCAGACGCTACAACACGGTGCGCCGTTCCCGCACGGCGGGCGATCGCTATTCCGACCGCTTTTCCGACGCCGCCTCCATCCGCGCGATTGCCGCGCGCTCGCGCCGATCGGCGCGGATGATCGCGCGCATCGCGAACCAGAAGATTCCGCCGACGGCGACGGACGGGGCGAGCGCGGCGAGCACCTCGAGGGGGGTGGCCATGCGGCGATCCTACGTCGACGGTCGGCATGTGCGGCCGCACGCCCGGGGTGGACGGCGACGCCGCAGGTCAGCGCGCCGGCCGCACGAGCGGGAACAGGATCGTCTCGCGAATGCCCAGCCCCGTCAGGGCCATGAGCAGGCGGTCGATGCCCATCCCCATTCCCCCGGACGGCGGCATCGCGTGCTCCATCGCCGTGAGGAAGTCCTCGTCGACCGACATGGCCTCCTCGTCGCCCGCCGCGGCGAGTCGGGCCTGCTCCTCGAATCGCCGGCGCTGCACCACCGGGTCCACGAGCTCCGAATAGGCGGTCGCGAGCTCGAATCCGCGAACGTAGAGGTCCCACTTCTCGACCACGCCGTCGATCTCACGATGATCACGTGTGAGCGGGCTCGTCTCGACCGGGAAGTCGCGCACGAACGTGGGTGCGTGCAGGCCCTTTCCGACGTGGTGCTCCCACAGCTCCTCGACGAGCTTTCCGTGGTTCTGCCGGGCCGGGTCGATCTCGAGGTCGAACCGCTCGACGAGCCGCAGGAGGTGCTCGACGGGCGTCCGCGGCGTGATCTCCTCGCCGATGGCCTCGGACAGCGACGGGTACAGGCCGATGGCGGCCCACTCGCCGCCCAGGTCGTACTCCGTCCCGTCCGCGAGCGTGACGACCGTCGTGCCGAACACGTCGAGCGCCGCGGTCTGCACGAGGTCGCGGGTGAGCTCGGCCATGGTGTCGTAGTCGCCGTAGGCCTCGTACGCCTCGAGCATCGCGAACTCGGGCGAGTGCGCCCAGTCGGCGCCCTCGTTGCGGAAGTTCCGGTTGATCTCGAAGACCTTCTCGATCCCGCCGACGACGGCCCGCTTGAGGAACAGCTCCGGCGCGATCCGCAGGTACAGGTCGATGTCGAACGCGTTCATGTGCGTGACGAACGGCCGCGCCGCCGCGCCCCCGTGCTGCGTCTGGAGCATCGGCGTCTCGACCTCGACGAACCCGCGCCGGTGGAAGTTCTCCCGCAGGGAGCGGACGACGGCGGCCCGCACCCGCACCGCGTCGCGGGCCTGCGGCCGCACGATGAGGTCGACGTAGCGCTGGCGGACCCGCGCCTCCTCGCTGAGCGGCTTGTGCAGCACGGGCAGGGGCCGCAGGGCCTTGGCGGCCAGCGCCCACTCGGTGGCCATGACGGACAGCTCGCCGCGCCGCGAGCAGACGACGCGCCCCCGGGCGAACAGGTGGTCGCCCAGGTCGACGTCGTCCTTGAAGCGCTCGAGCGACTCCTCGCCGACCTCCGCCTGGCTGAGCATGACCTGCAGGCGCCGCCCCTCGCCGTCCTGCACGGTGGCGAAGCACAGCCGGCCCGTGTTCCGCAGGAACACGACCCGCCCGGCCACGCCGACGACGACGTCGGTCTCCTCGCCCGCGGCGAGGTCGCCGTGGTCGGCGCGCACCTGCGCGATCGTGTGGGTCACCGGCACGCCGACGGGGTAGGCCTCCCGGCCCTCGGCGAGGATCCGGTCGCGCTTGGCCCGGCGGACGCGCATCTGCTCGGGGAGGTCGTCCTCCGCCGCCACTGCCCGGTCGGTCCCGGGGTCGCCCGCGCTGCTGGTCACCCCGGGATCCTAGTGGGCGGGTCGAGGAGGTCGAGCGCGACGTCCAGCGCGGGCGAGGAGTGCGTGAGCGCGCCGACGGAGAGGTAGTCGACGCCGGTCGCGGCCACGGCCGCCGCGGTGTCGAGCGTGAGCCCGCCCGTGGCCTCGAGCTCGACGCGGCCGGTCTCGGGCTCGCGGGCCCGCACGGCGGCGACGACCTCGCGCAGCACGGCCGGGGGCATGTTGTCGAGGAGCAGGAAGCGCGCGCCGGCGTCGATCGCCGTCATCGCCTGCTCGAGGGTGTCGGCCTCGACCTGGACCGGCGCGTCGGGGAACGCGGCGCGCACGGCCGCGATCGCCTCGGCCACGCCGCCGGCCGCGAGCACGTGGTTGTCCTTGACCATCGCGACGTCGTACAGGCCCATGCGCTTGTTGGTCCCGCCGCCGCAGCGGACGGCGTACTTGTCGAGCGCGCGCAGGCCGGGCGTGGTCTTGCGGGTGTCGAGCACGCGGGCGCCCGTGCCCTCGAGCGCGTCCGCCCAGCGCCGGGTGTGCGTCGCGACGCCGGAGGCGTGCGAGAGCAGGTTGAGCAGCGTGCGCTCGCCGACGAGCAGCGTGCGCACCGGGCCGCGCACGGTGGCGAGGACGTCGCCCGGGCGCACGCGGGCGCCGTCGGGCACGGCGGGCTCGACGACGGCGGCCGGCAGGCCCAGCCGCGCGCCGACCTGGGCGAGCACCTCCGCGACGACGGGCAGCCCCGCGACGACGCCGGCCGCCCGGGCGACGACGTGGGCCGTGCCCGTGGCGTCGGCGGGCACGGTGGCCTCGGTCGTGAGGTCGCGCCCGGGGGTGCCGCCGAGGTCCTCGTCGAGGGCGCGGGCGACGGTGTCGCGGAGCCAGTGCGGGTCGAGATCCACGGCCCGACAGTATCGGCTGACATACCCCGGCGGGTATGATGGGTCCCACGCGCCGAGGGAGGACCGCATGCAGCTCGACCCCGCGGAGATGACCGCCGTCGTCAACCGCCTGCGCCGCGCCCAGGGGCAGGTCGGGGGCGTCATCAAGATGCTCGAGAGCGGCGCCGACTGCGCCGACGTCGTCACCCAGCTCGCCGCCGCCGCCAAGGCCCTCGACCGGGCCGGATTCGCGATCATCTCCACCGGCCTCGAGCGCTGCCTCACCGAGGGCGAGGAGGCCGCGGGCATCGACCGCGAGCGGCTCCAGAAGCTCTTCCTGTCGCTGGCCTGAGCGCTACGGGCCGGGCGACGGGCTCACCGGGGCCCGGTCCAGGCGCAGGGCGCCGTCGGGGTCGAGCGACGCGACGACGCGCACGCGCCAGGCGTCGTCGGGGTCCGGGAAGTCCGCCCGGAAGTGGCCCCCGCGGCTCTCGGTCCGCTCGGCCGCGGTCGCGGTGAGGACCGTCGCCACCTGGTGGAGGTTGGTCGTCTCCCACTCCGCGGTCTGCGGCTGGGCGACCACGCCCGGGGCCGTCGGCGACGTCGGCACCTGGGCCAGGCCCCGGGCGGCCGCCTCGAGGCCCTCGCCCGTCCGGATCACGCCAGGCCCCAGCGCGGACAGCCGCTGCACGCGGGCCCGGGCCGCCGCCGCGACGAGGCCCGCCGGCCCCGGACGATCGGCGGGCTCGCGCAGGGCGAGCTCCCCGGCCTGCACGCGCGCCCCGATGTCCGCGGCCGCGCGGTGGGCGAACACCACGCCCTCGAGCAGCGAGTTCGACGCGAGCCGGTTCGCGCCGTGCACGCCCGTGCACGCCACCTCCCCCGCCGCGTACAGCCCCGGCACCCCGGCGCGGCCGTGCAGGTCCGTGAGCACCCCGCCCGAGTGGAAGTGGTGCGCCGGGGCGACCGGGACGAGGTCCGTCGCCAGGTCGATGCCCTCGGCGAGCAGCCGGGCGTGGATCGTCGGGAAGCGCGCACGCACGAAGCCCGGGTCGAGGTGGCGGCAGTCGAGGTAGACGTGGTCGGCGCCCGTCGCCGCCATCCGCCGCACGATCGCGTGCGCGACGACGTCGCGCGGGGCGAGCTCCGCCATCGGGTGCACGTCGGGCATGAAGCGCACGCCGTCGGTGTCGAGCAGCATCGCACCCTCGCCGCGGACCGCCTCGGACACGAGCGGCAGCTGCCCCTTCGCGCCGGCGCCGAGCCACAGCACCGTCGGGTGGAACTGCACGAACTCCATGTCCGCGACCGGCGCGCCCGCGCGCAGCGCCGCCGCGAGCCCGTCGCCCGTCGCGAGCGCCGGGTTCGTCGAGGACGGGTAGGCCTGGCCGATCCCGCCCGTCGCGAGCAGCACCGCGGGCGCCAGCGCCGCGCCGACGCCGTCCCGCGTCCCCTCGCCCATGACGTGCAGGGTGACCCCGCAGACCGGGCCGGGCGCGCCGTCGGGCCCCGGCTCCGCGGTGAGCAGGTCGAGGACGATGGCGTGCTCGATCACCTCGACCCCGGGGTCGCTGCGCACGGCCTCGATCCGGGCCACGAGCGCGCGGCTGATCTCCGCGCCGGTGGCGTCGCCGCCGGCGTGCGCGATCCGGTTGGTGCCGTGGCCGCCCTCCCGGGTGAGCGAGATCCGGCCGGCCTGGTCGACGTCGAACGCGGCGCCGAGGCCGGCGAGCTCGCGCACGCGGTCCGGGCCCTCCGAGACGAGGACGTCCACCGCGACCGGGTCGCACAGTCCGGCGCCCGCCGTGAGGGTGTCGCGGCTGTGCGCCTCGGGGGTGTCCTGAGGGTCGAGCGCCGCCGCGATGCCGCCCTGCGCCCACACGGTGGAGCCGGAGGCCAGCACGCTCTTCGTGATGAGCAGCACGCGCGGCACGCGGGCACGCAGCTCGAGCGCCGCGGTGAGCCCCGCGATGCCCGACCCGACGACGATGGCGTCCGCGGACGTCGTCCAGCCCGGGGCCGGGGCGGCCAGGCGCCGCGCGAGCCTCACCGGAGGGGGACCGGGTCCGTCAGCGGGGGCCGTCGGCCCAGGCGATGGCCGCCGTCCGCATGCCTGCGGGCGGCGCGCCCGGGTCGCCGTCCACGCTGACGATGCGGTTGGCCGCGTCGACGTGCACGACGCGCGGGGAGTACGTGCGCGCCTCGTCGTCCGGGAGCATCGCGTAGGCGATGACGATGATCATGTCGCCCGGGTGCACGAGGTGCGCGGCGGCGCCGTTGACGCAGACGACGCCGGAGCCCGGGTCGCCCGCGATCGCGTAGGTGGTCAGGCGCGCGCCGTTGGTGACGTCGACGACGTCGACCTGCTGCCCAGGCAGGATCCCGGAGGCGGCGAGGAGGTCCGCGTCGAGGGTGATGGAGCCGACGTAGTCGAGCTCGGCCGCCGTCACCGTCGCGCGGTGGATCTTGCCGACCATCATCGTGCGCAGCCAGCTCGCGGTCATCGTCCCTCCTCCCCTCGCGTCCGGTGGCCCAGGGTGACCATCGTATTGTCGATCAGCCGGGTGCTGCCCACCCGGGCGGCCAGCGCGAGCAGCGCCGGCCCCGTCGCGTCGTCGTTCACGTCCGTCATGGTCTCCGGGTCCACGAGGGCCACGTAGTCGGTCGAGACGCCCTCCTGCGCGGCGAGCACCTCCTGCGCGGCGCGGCGCACCTCGGCCGCCCCCGCACCGCGTGCGGCGGCCGCCTCGGCGGCGAGCACCGCCTCGTACAACGCCCGCGCCCGCGCCCGCTGTTCCCCGTCGAGGTAGGCGTTGCGGGAGGAGAGGGCCACGCCGTCGTGGTCGCGCACGATGGGGCCCGCCACGATCTCCACCGGCACGTCGAGGTCGCGGACCATCCGACGGACCGCCGCGAGCTGCTGGGCGTCCTTCTGGCCGAAGAGGGCGACGTCGGGCGCGACGAGGTGGAGCAGCTTGAGGACGACCGTGAGGACGCCGTCGAAGTGGCCCGGCCGCACGGCCCCCTCGAGCACCTCGCCGAGCGCGCCCGCGCGGACGGTGACGACGGGCGGCTCGGGGTACACCTCGGCGACGTCGGGGGCGAAGACGACGTCGGCCCCCGCGCCCGCGAGCAGGCGCAGGTCGCCCTCGAGGTCGCGCGGGTAGCGGTCGAGGTCCTCGCCCGCGCCGAACTGCAGCGGGTTGACGAAGATCGTGACCACCACCTGGTCGGCCAGCTCGCGCGCGCGGCGCACGAGCGACAGGTGGCCCTCGTGCAGGGCGCCCATCGTCATGACGACGGCGCGCCGCGGACGGGCGCCGTCGGGCGCGCCCAGGGCCTCGCGCAGCTCGGCGCGCGTGCGGCACACGCGCGGGGTGACCGGGTCGCTCATCGCGGACCTCCCTCCGGCTCGGCGAGCGCGTCGAGCAGCGCCTCGGCCTGCTCGGGCCGCAGCCGCCCGCCCGCGAGCGCGCGGGTCGCCGCGGCGCGGGCCAGCACGCGGTACGCGGGGGCGACGTCGGCGGCGCCCGGCTCCTCCGCCGCCAGCCGTGCCAGCACGTCGAGGTGCGCCTCGACCGTCGCGACGTCGCCGCGGACCACGGGACCGGTGAGCGCGCCGACGCCGGCCGCGCCCGCCGTCGTGCCGCTGGCGGCGGCCACCGCGGACCGCACCGCGCCGTCGAGGGCGGCGCCGAGCAGCGGGCCGAGCACGCGGTCGGGGGACGGCACGCCGGCGGCGGCGAGCGCCTGGGCCGCCTGGGCCACGAGCACGACGAGGTGGTTCGCGCCGTGCGCGAGCGCCGCGTGGTACAGCGGGCGCCGCTCCTCGGCGACGACCACCGGCTCGCCGCCGAGCTCGACGACGAGCGCCTGCGCGATCGGCAGCACGGGCGCCGGCGCCGTCACCGCGAAGCAGCAGCCGGCGAGGCGGGCGAGGTCGAGCGACGTGCCCGTGAACGTCATGGCCGGGTGCACGGCCAGCGGGATGGCACCCGCCGCGCGCGCGGGCTCGAGCACGCCGACCCCCATCGCCCCGGCCGTGTGCACGACGAGCTGGCCCGCCTGCCAGCGCCCGAGCCGGGCGAGGCCCGCGACGAGGTCGGCCAGCGCGTCGTCGGGCACGGTGAGCAGGACGAGCTCGGCCCGCTCGACGACGTCGGGGACCTCGAGCACGGGCACGCCGGGCAGGAGCGCCTCGGCGCGGTCGCGGGACTCCTGCGAGACGGCGCTCACCCCGACGACGGCGTGGCCGGCGGCGCGCAGCGCGCTGCCGAGGACGGCGCCGACGCGGCCCGCGCCGACGACCCCGACCCCGAGCCGGTCGGTCACGGCCGCACCTCCGGCGGGCGGGGCGACCCGGCCATCCACTGGTCGGGCACGGCGACGGCGCGCGCGGCGCGCGCCCGCGCGGCCTGCTCGTGCAGGAAGGCCGCGGCGACGTGCTCGTCGAGGTGCGCGAGGCCGGGGGTCACGGGGCCGGGCGTCGAGTGCAGCGCGACGCTCGCGAGGCGCAGCCGCCGCTGCAGCGGCCCCTGCTCGAGCCCGAGCGACTGGGTCTTCTCGTGCGGCACGACGACGAGGGTGCGGACGAGGCGGCCCGAGCGCACGAGGACCGCGCGCTCGGTGCGGGCGATCGCGTTGCGCCGCCAGGTGACCGGGTCGAGCAGCCGGGCCCGGCGGGGCACGCCGACGAAGCCCGCGCCCTCGCCGCTGCCGGACAGGCCGGCGTCGAGCACCGCGCGCGGGTCCGCGACGCCGAGGTCCGGCAGCACCAGCCAGAGCACGGCCAGCGCCTCGTCCCGGGTGCCGACCGGCAGCAGCACCGTCTCGGTCTGCCGGCCGCCGCCGCCGCTCGAGCCCTGCCCGTAGCCGGCGACGTTCATCTGGACGCGCCACCAGTCCTTGCCGCGCCACAGCAGGCCCTGCGTCAGCTGCACGGCCTGGACGCGGCCCGGGGGGACCGTCTGCGCCCGGGCCTCGAACAGCCCGTGCCGGAGGCGGATGCCGTCGGGCGAGACCGCGGCACGGAAGTTGAACTCCCCCGCGAAGCGCTGCCACACGTACCCGGCCGCGCCGAGCACGGCCGGCAGCATCGCGATGACCGTGCCGACCTGGCGCGTGACGACCGCGACGGCGAGGAACGCCACCACCGCGAGCGCGGCGACGAGCACGCCGCCGGACCGCACGAGCGAGCCGAGCAGCCGGGGCGTGGGGACCGCGACGATCTGCCGCTCGGGCGCGACGGGCGCGACGGGCGCCGGGATGCCGGGCACGGCCCCGCCGGGCACGCCCGTCCCGGGCGGCGGCGAGACGGGACCCGGCGCGCCGACCGGGGGCGTCCACGCCGTCCCCGGGGCGACCGGGGCGGCGACCGCACCGCCGGACGGGCCCGCCGCCGCGACCGCCGGGCCCGCGGCGCCGGAGGCGTGCACCCGCAGCCCCGCGGCGAGGGCGAGGAGCTCGGCGCGGAGCTGCTGGGCGTGCTGCTCGCGCAGGAACGCCAGCCGCACCGCCGAGTCCGCGCCGCCAGCGACCTCGATCTTCAGCTCCGCGAGGCCGAACACCCGGCCCAGCAGCGGCTGGACGACGTCGATCGCCTGCACCCGATCGAGCCGTGCCGTCCGCTGCTGCCGGAAGACGACGCCGGTGTGCAGGTACACGTACTGGTCGTCGACGGCGTACCGGCTCATGCGCCACGCGATCGCGGCGTACCCGGTCGCCACCAGCAGGACCGCGGCCGGCACCGCGCCGATCGCCCACCACCCGACCTCGTCGACGACCTCCGCGGCGACCGTGAGGTTCTCGCCGGCCTGCTGGGTGAGCACGACGAGGAGGACGAGCAGCACCTTCCAGCCCTTGATGACGGGCGTGATGGGATGGAACCGGTGCCAGGCGAGCGCGGCCGGGGGCGCCGCCGGCGGGGTCGTCGGGTCTGCGCCCCCGCCGTCGGGCACGGCGTCGGGCGTGCTCGGCACGGGGGCGGCCCCCGCGCCGGGCACGGCGTCGGGCGCCGCGGCCGCGTCGGGCAGGGCGCCGGGCACGGCGTCGTGGTGCTGACCGCTCACAGGCCCGCCAGCCTCGCCTCGCCCCGCTCGGCGAGCCGGTCGCGGACGCGCTCGGCCTCGGCCGGCGGGAGACCCGGGATGGCCGCGTCGCTCAGCGGCGCCGCGGTGTGCAGCTGCACCTTCGCGATGCCGCCCCACCGGTCGAGCGGCCCGGCCTGGACGTCCACGAACTGCATCCGGCCGTAGGGCACGACCACCATCTGGCGGAAGAGGATGCCCTTGCGGATGAGCAGGTCGTCGTCGCGCTCCGCGTACCCGATGGCCCGGACCTGGCGCGGGATGAGCCAGGCCAGCCAGGCGGCGAACGCCGCGACGACCGCGGGCAGCGCCCACAGCCCCGGCACCCCCGCGACGGCGGCGATCACGACGGTGACGAGGAACGGCAGGCCGACCGACAGCGCGAGCGTGATGTAGCGCACGGTGATCAGGCGCGGGGACACGGGCTGCCACACGACGCCCGGGGGGTCGAACGGGCTCGCGGGGGCGGCGGGCGGGACGTCGGTCATGCCGTCCATCCTCCCACCGGCGCGACCCCGCCCGGCGCGCGCCGCCGACCGCTCACGCAGCGCTGCCGGTCGCCGGCGCCCCGGCCGGCCCGTCGTCGTCCTCGTCCGGGGGCGGCACCTCGCACCAGCGCTCCACGACCAGCCCGACGACGCTCAGCGCCGCCGCGGCGAGGGTCGCCACGCCCGCGGTGATCGCGACGTCGCGGCGCCCGGCGACGTCGAGGTCCCCGACGACGACGAGCACCTGCGCCGCGTACCACCCGACGAGGAGCGCGCCCGTGTACGCCGACGCCGTCGCGAGGACGACGGTCCGCGCCGCCAGGAGCACGTCGAAGCCCGGCCGCTTGCCCCGCGCGTACTGCCGCACGTTCCAGCCGAGCACGCCCACCACCGCGGCGATGAGCAGCACGACGAGCCACGCCACGGGCGGCACGGGCAGCAGCGTGCCCCCGCGGCTCTCCACGACCCGCAGGGCCGCATAGGCGACCGCGAGCGCGACGAGCGCGACGGCCACCACCCGGGCGGCGGGCGTGCGACGCATCAGCCCGCCGTCCACCAGTCGAGGTTGACCCAGCGGATCCCGTCGCGATCCGGCGCGGTCTGCGCGAGCGCCGCGACCGGCCCGCCGCCGAGGCCCGGCAGCACCGCGCGCGGGTCCACGTGCGTCCACGGCAGGAGCACGAAGGCGCGCTCGTGCGCGCGGGGGTGCGGCAGCTCGAGGTCGTCGGTCGCGCCGACCGTCGAGCCGTGCATGATGACGTCGACGTCGAGCGTGCGCGGCCCCCAGCGCTCCGCCCGCACACGGCCGAACCGCTCCTCGACCGCCTGGCACGCGCGCAGCAGCGCGCGCGGGCTGAGCGTCGTGCGACCGAGGACCACCGTGTTGAGGAAGTCCGGCTGCTCGGGCCCGCCGACGGCGGCCGTCCGGGCGAGCGGCCCGACGGCGGTCACCTCCAGGCCCGGGACGTCGCCGAGGGCGTGGATCGCGTCGCGGAGCGTCTCCTGGCTCGCCCCGACGTTCGAGCCGAGCGCGAGGACGACCTGCACGGGCTCGGCCGGCACGGCGTCCATGCGGTCCGGGGGCGGCGCGGGCGGCGTCCCCGGCGCGGCGTCGGCGGTCGCGCCCGGGCCGGCGAGGGCCTCGGGCTCGAGCGCGGGGACGGCGAGGCCACCGGCCGCCGCGCCCGCCGCGGGGGCGGGTAGCACGAGGTCGGCGATGGTCGGCAGGGGCGCGGGGCCCGTCGTCGGGCCGTTCACCGCCGGGGCCCCCACGGCGACGGCCGCCGTCGGCGCGGCGACCACGGGCGGGTGGGCCCGGTCCCGGTGGATCTCGACGACGACGTCCGCGAACGGGACCGGGATCGGCGCCTGCGGCTTGTGCAGCGTCACGTCGACCGCCTGGACGCCGCGCCGGGCGAGGACCGCGGCGGCGATGCGCTCGGCGACCGTCTCGAGCAGGTCGGCGGGCTCGCCCGACAGCACGTCGGCGACCTCGCGGGCCACGGCCGCGTAGTCCACCGTGGCCGCGAGCTCGTCGCTCGCCGCCGCGTCGCGCGTGTCGACGTGGAGGACGACGTCCGCGACGAACGTCTGGCCGTCCCGGCGCTCCTCGGGCAGCACGCCGTGGTGCCCCGTCGCGGAGATGCCCACCAGCCGGATGCGGTCCGTCACTCCTCGCTCCTTCCGCCACCGCGTCCCGGTTCCCCCCGCGCGGCCAACCATGCCGCACCGACGCGCACCGCGTCAGCCGAAGCGCGCACGTCGTGCACCCGCACGCACCAGACGCCCGCCGCCGCGCACAGCGCGCTCACCGCGGCGGTCGCGGCGTCGCGCGCCGTCGGCGGGGCGGGCTCGCCGTCGGGCCCCGCGAGGAGGTGCCCGAGGAACCGCTTGCGCGACGCGCCGACGAGCACCGGCCGGCCCAGCCCCGCGAGCACGTCGAGGTGCGCGAGCAGCGGCCAGTTGTCGCGCCCCGGCTTGGCGAACCCCAGGCCCGGGTCGACCACCACCTGCTCCGGGCGCACCCCCGCCGCCACGAGCGCGTCGAGCCGCGCGGCGAGCTCGTCGCGGACGTCGCGCACGACGTCGTCGTACACCGCGAGGGAGTCCATGACGTCCGACGGTCCCCGCCAGTGCATCGCCACGTACACGACGCCGGCCCCGGCGACGAGGCGCGGCATCGCCGGGTCGGCGAGGCCGCCGGAGACGTCGTTGACGACGAGCGCGCCCGCCTCCACCGCCGCCGCCGCGACGGCCGGGCGCATCGTGTCCACGCTGACCACCGCGCCGGCGTCGACGAGGCCCCGGACGACGGGCAGCACGCGGCGCAGCTCCTCGTCCGGCTCGACGCGCGGCGCGCCGGGCCGCGTCGACTCGCCGCCGACGTCGAGCAGGTCGGCCCCCTGCGCCAGCATCTCCAGGCCGTGCGCCACGGCCCGGTCCGGGTCGAACCACAGGCCGCCGTCGCTGAACGAGTCGGGCGTCACGTTGACCACGCCCATGACGAGGGTGCGGTCGAGCGTCGTCAGCGCGTCCGGGAGCGGGGCGGGATGGCGCACCGCCGCCTCACCGGCCCAGGATCAGGCTCATCGCCTCGGCGCGCGTGGCGGGGTTGCGGAGCTGGCCGCGCACCGCCGAGGTCACCGTGTGCGACCCCGGCTTGCGCACCCCGCGCATGGACATGCACAGGTGCTCGCAGTCGATCACCACGAGCACGCCGCCGGGCTTCAGCACCTCCACGAGGGTGTCGGCGATCTGGCTCGTCAGGCGCTCCTGCACCTGCGGGCGCCGGGCGTACAGGTCGACCAGCCGGGCGATCTTCGACAGGCCCGTGATCCGCCCGTCGGCGCCCGGGATGTAGGCGACGTGCGCGACGCCGTGGAACGGCACGAGGTGGTGCTCGCACGTCGAGTACACCTCGATGTCCTTGACCACGATCATCTCCTCGTGCCCGAGGTCGAACGTCGTGGTGAGCACGGACCGCGGGTCCGTGTACAGCCCCGCGAACGTCTCGGCGTAGGCACGGGCGACCCGGGCGGGCGTGTCCCGCAGGCCGTCGCGGTCGGGGTCCTCGCCGAGGGCGAGGAGCAGCTCGCGCACGGCCCGCTCGGCGCGCGCGACGTCGTACGTGGGCTCGGGGCGCGCGGCCGGGTCCTCCTCGCCGGGCAGCGGCACGTCCTCGGGGACGTCGCTCATCAGCCCAGCCGCCCCGGGTCGACCCGCCCGCCCGGCGGGACCTCGCCCACCGGGCCCGCGGGGTGCTCCGGCTTCGCCGCCGCCGCCTCGTCCTGCGGGGCCTCCTCCGGCGTGCCGTTGCCGGCCGCGAGCTCGCGCGGCGTGCGCACGGGCGGCAGGTCCGACACCGGCCGGTCGGGGCTCGACAGCCACACCTCGCGCGGCTCCCGCTTCTTCACCGGCGCGAAGATCTCCGCGAGCTGCGCCTGGTTGAGCGTCTCGTGCTCGAGCAGCTCGGTGACCAGCGTGTCCAGCACCTCGCGGTAGGTGTTGAGGATCTCCCACGCCTCGTCGTGCGCGTAGTCGATGAGCCGGCGCACCTCCGTGTCGACGACGGCGGCCACCTCCTCGGAGTAGTCCCGCACGTGGCCCATGTCGCGGCCGAGGAACACCTCGCCGTCGGCCTGGCCCACGCGCACGGCGCCCACCTTCTCGCTCATGCCGTACTGGGTGACCATCTTCCGGGCGACGGCGGTGGCCTTCTCGATGTCGTTGGAGGCACCCGTCGTCGGGTCGTGGAAGACGATCTCCTCGGCGACCCGGCCGCCCATCGCGTAGGCGAGCTGGTCGAGCAGCTCGTTGCGCGTCGTCGAGTACTTGTCCTCGGTGGGCATGACCATCGTGTAGCCCAGGGCCCGGCCGCGCGGCAGGATCGTCACCTTCGTCACGGGGTCGGTGTAGCGCAGCGCGGCCGCCACGAGCGCGTGCCCGCCCTCGTGGTACGCGGTGATCTTCTTCTCCTTGTCGTTCATCAGCCGGGTCCGCTTCTGCGGGCCGGCGATGACGCGGTCGATCGCCTCGTCGAGGTGGTGGTTCGTGATGAGCCGGCCGTTCGTCCGCGCGGTGAGCAGGGCCGCCTCGTTGAGGACGTTCGCGAGGTCGGCGCCCGTGAAGCCCGGGGTGCGCCGCGCGACGGCCCGCAGGTCGACGTCGGGCGCCATCGGCTTGCCCTTGGCGTGCACCTGGAGGATCCGCTCGCGCCCGCCCAGGTCCGGCGCGTCCACGGAGATCTGCCGGTCGAAGCGGCCCGGGCGCAGGAGCGCGGGGTCGAGGATGTCGGGCCGGTTGGTCGCCGCGATGAGGATGACGTTGGTGTTGACGTCGAACCCGTCCATCTCGACGAGCATCTGGTTGAGGGTCTGCTCGCGCTCGTCGTGCCCGCCGCCCAGGCCGGCGCCGCGGTGCCGCCCGACGGCGTCGATCTCGTCCACGAAGATGATCGACGGCGCGTTCTGCTTGGCCTGGTCGAAGAGGTCGCGCACGCGCGAGGCGCCGACGCCGACGAACATCTCGACGAAGTCGGAGCCGGAGATCGAGTAGAACGGCACGCCGGCCTCGCCCGCCACGGCGCGCGCGAGCAGCGTCTTGCCGGTGCCGGGCTGGCCGTAGAGCAGCACGCCCTTGGGGATCCTCGCGCCGACCGCCTGGAACTTGGCCGGGTCCGCGAGGAACTCCTTGATCTCCTGCAGCTCCTCCACGGCCTCGTCGACGCCCGCGACGTCGGCGAACGTGACCTGCGGCTTCTCCTTGCTGACGAGCTTCGCGCGGGACTTGCCGAACTGCATGACCCGCGAGCCGCCGCCCTGCATCCGGGACATGAAGAACCAGAACAGGCCCAGGATGATGACGAACGGGATGACGAGGCTGAGGATGCTCACCCACCACGAGGTCTGCGGGACCTCGGAGTCGTAGCCGCCCGGCAGGTCCGCGCCCTCGAGCGCCGCCACCACCGTCGGGCCCTGCGGCTCGACGTAGTAGAACTGCACGCGCTCGCCCTTGTCCTCGAACGGCTCGGTGAGGACGAGGTCGACCCGCTGCTGGCCGTCGACGATCCGCGCCTGCTCCACGGTGTCGCCGGCGAGCAGCGCGAGGCCGTCCGAGGTGTCGATCCGCTGGATCCCGGTCGTCATGAAGGACGACGCCCCGAGCCAGAGGATGAGCACGGCGAGGACGATCCAGATCGCGGGTCCGCGGGCGAGGCGCTTGAGGTTCATCGGCGGCGGGCGGAGCCCGTACCCCTTCCTGGGCAGACGAGGACGCTGCCGTTCACGGTACCGTGCGCACCGCGCGGGCCCGCCCGGTGTTCGCGCAGGGCTCAGCCCCGGGGATCAGTCCGCGTAGACGTGCTGCGCCAGCGTGCCGACGAACGGCAGGTTGCGGTACTTCTCCGCGTAGTCGAGCCCGTAGCCGACGACGAACTCGCTCGGGATGTCGAAGCCGACGTACCGGACGTTGACCTCGACCTTCGCGGCCTCCGGCTTGCGCAGCAGCGCGGCGATCTCGACGGAGGCCGCGCCGCGCGTGCGCAGGTTCGACAGCAGCCACGACAGCGTCAGGCCGGAGTCGATGATGTCCTCGACGATGAGCACGTGCCGGCCGGTCAGGTCGGTGTCGAGGTCCTTGAGGATGCGGACCACGCCCGACGACGACGTGCCCGCCCCGTAGGAGGAGACCGCCATCCAGTCCATTTCCACGGGCGAGTGCAGGTGCCGCGACAGGTCCGCCATCACCATGACGGCGCCCTTGAGCACGCCGACGAGCAGCAGGTCACGGCCGACGTAGTCGGCGTCGATCTGGGCCGCCATCTCGGCGAGGCGCGCGTCGATCTGCTCCCGGGTGAGGAGCACGCGCTCCAGGTCCTGGCCCATGTCGTCGACGTCCACCCGCTGCTCCTCCTCCCCGTCCGGTGCGAGGGTCAGCCTGCCATACCTCCGGGCCACCCGGATGCCACCCGGCAGGCTCACCGGGCCCTGGCCGCGCCAGTCGGTCACGAGGGCGTCGACCGCGAGCACGTGCACCCGCGCGAGCGACCCGGCGGGGGCGCCCCAGCGGACGAGGAGGTCCCGCAGCGCGCGGCGCCGGACGGCGTCGGGCGCCCGGGCGAGGACGGCCGCCGACGCGCCCTCCCCGGGCTCCCGCCCGACGCCCGACGGCGGGCCCTCCCCCGCGGCGAGGGCGGCGGCCAGGAGGTCCGCGGCGGCCGCGGCGAGGGCGTCGGCGTCCTCGCGGAGCTGGTCGGCGGTCCGGGCGAGCGCCTCGGCCACGCCCGGGCCGAGCACCGCCTCGAGCGCGGGCAGCGCCTCGTGCCGCACCCGGCTGCGCAGCGGCAGGGCGCCGGGGTCGTCGGCCGGGCCGTTCGTCGGGTCGTGCCAGGGCTCGAGCCCGAGCACCGCGCACGCGTGCGCCGTGGCCGCCCGGCGGACGCCGAGGAACGGCCGCCGCAGCACGCCCCGCCGCGCGGGCATGCCCGCCAGCGACCGCGCGCCCGAGCCCCGGGCGAGCCCGAGGAGCACGGTCTCGGCCTGGTCGTCCAGGGTGTGCCCGAGGAGGACCGCCGCGGCGCCGTGCCGCTCCGCCGCCTCGGCGAGCGCCGCGTACCGGGCCGTCCGCGCCCCGGCCTCCGGGCCGCCGTCGGGCGCGACGTCGACGCGCACCACCTCCACCGGGTCCAGCCCGAGCCCGCGGCACCGGGCGGCGGCGCGCTCGGCGACCGCCGCGCTGCCGGGCTGCAGGCCGTGGTCGACGACGACCGCGCCCGCGCGCAGGCCGGCCCGCGGCGCGACGAACGCCGTCGCGGCCGCGAGGGCGAGCGAGTCCGCCCCGCCCGAGCACGCGACGAGCACCGCGGCGCCAGGGGCGAGGTCCGCGAGCGCCGCGCGGACCGCGGCACGCTGGGCGGCGACGTCGGGGTCGAGCCGCACGGCGTCGTCCTCAGGCGACCCGGCGGAGCCAGGCGCGGGCGTCCGCGATCTCGCCCGGCCGCGGGAGGTGCTCCGGGCCGGTCCACGCCGCGTCGAGCGCGTCCGGCCCGCCGAGCCGGCGCACCTCGCGCACGAACGCCGCGCCGTTGCGGTACTGCGCGAGCTTCGCGTCGAGCCCGAGCAGGCGGCGCAGCAGCCGGTCGCCGACGGCGGTGCTCGACCGGCGCGCCTCCATGCGCCGGCGCAGCGTGTCGACCTGCGGGATCGCGCGGCTCGCGGCGTCCATCGTCACGTCCGCGTGCCCCTCGAGGAGGGACATCGCGGCGGTCATCCGCTCCACGCGCTCGCGCTGCCCGGCCGGCAGCGCGTCGAGGAGCGACCAGTCCCGGCCCACCTCGCCCCGCAGGGCGCGCAGCAGCCCGAGGAGCACCTGCCCCACCTCCTGCGCGGGCGGCGTGTGCTCGACCTCGTCGAGCAGCGCGGCGAGCTCGGCGCGCACGAAGCCCGCCAGCCACGGCGCGGCCGCGAACTGCAGCGCGTGCGTCTGCTCGTGCACGCACACCCAGAGCCGGAAGTCCGCCGGCGGCACCCCCATCGCCCGCTCCGAGGCGAGGACGTTGGGGGCGACGAGGAGCAGCCGGCCCGGCCGGCCGGCGTCGGCGGCGGCATCGGCATCGGCGGCGGCGGCCGAGTACGGGTCGTACTGGCCGAGCACGCGCGTGGCCAGCAGCGCGAGGATCGCGCCGGCCTGCGCCGTCGTGCCCGGCATCCGGCGGTCCGCGGCGAGCGCGGCGAACGACGCCGCCGCCGCGCGCGACCAGCCCGCCCGGTCCACCACGAGCACGCGCGCGGGCTCCCCAACGGCGCCCGGCGCCTCGAGCGCGGCCTCCAGCCCCGACGCCGACCGCGCGACCGGGTAGGCGCGCTCGGCGGCGTCGCGCAGGGTGGCCACGACCTCCGCGGCCTCGGCGGCCGACGGCGTCGGCCCGGCCGGCACGACGGCGGCGGCCCAGCGGCCGGCGGCGGGCCAGTCGACGGTGGGGGCGCGGAGCGGGGTCACCGTCCCACGCTATCCGGCGCCCGCTACCCGGCGTCCCCGGACGGCGCGCTGGGCACCGCGGCGAGCTCGGCGACGAACGCGTCCAGCGCGGCGCGCGGGCGGTCCTGCCCGCTGGCGCCCGTGGCGTCGGCGAGCACCGCGAACGCGAGGAGGCGGCCCTCCTGGGTGAGCAGCGTCCCGGCGAGCGAGGTCACGCCCGGCAGGCTGCCCGTCTTCGCGCGCACGAGACCCCAGGCCGGCCCGCCCCGGAGCCGGTCCGCGAGCGTGCCCTGCCAGCCGCTGATCGGCAGGTCGACGGCGACCGGCAGCAGCTCCGGGCGCCCCGGCTGCGCCACGCGCACCACGAGGTCGACCAGTACCCGCGCCGGGATCACGGACGCGGTGTGCAGGCCGCTGCAGTCCCGGATCGCCGTGCCGGTGACGTCGACGCCCTGCGCGGCGACCTCGGCGAGCACCGCGCGCGTGGCCCCCTCGAAGGTCGCGGGCTCGCCCCGCTCGAGCGCCACGAGCCGCCCGAGCACCTCGGCGATCGTGTTGTCCGACTCCTGCACCGTGTAGCGCACGAGCTCCCGGATCGTCGCCGACCGCACGGCCGCGACCTCGACCGCGTCCGCCGGCGCGGCCCGGCGCACCGGCGCGCCCGTGACCGCGACGCCCTCCGCGGCGAGCAGCCCCGCGAAGGTGCGCGCCGCCTCGAGCGCCGGGTCCGCGTGCCGCACCGCGTACGGGTGCCGGCTCGTCCGCCCGGCGTCCACCGCGAGCGCGGAGATCGGCGCGACGTACCGGATGTAGGACTCCTCCCACCCGGGCGCGAGGCGCGGGCCGGCGAAGAGCGTGTCGTCCAGGGCGAGCGTCACCTGCGTGACGCCGTCCGCGGCGAGCGCGCGCGCCGTCGCGGCGGCGAGGTCGGCGAGCCCCGCGCGGCCGTTCACCGCCTCCGGGACGCCGGCGCCCGCCCCCAGCAGCATGTCGCCGCCGCCGACGAGCGTGATCGCCCCCGGGCCCGTGCGCACCACGCGGGTGGCGAGCGTCCGGTCCGGCCCGAGCGCCGTCGTCGCCGCCACCGCGACGAACAGCTTGGTCGTCGACGCCGGCGTCTGCGGGACGGACCCGGCGACGTCGGCCAGCACCTCGCCCGTGAGGACGTCCGCGACGACGACGGACGTCGACGTCCCCAGGCGGCGGTCCCCGGCGACGGACGCCGCCAGGGCGGCCACGGCGTCGGCGGACGGCAGCGGCGCGTCCGGGTCCAGGGCGCCGACCACGGGGGCGGCGTCGGGCGCGGGGGTCAGGTCCGGCGTCGGGAAGGGGGCCGGCGTCGGCGGCGGGGGCTCGAGGGTGACCCAGCCGGGCGCCCAGGGGGCGAGCCAGTCGGGGACGGTGTCGGTGACGTCCGCGGCGGCGTAGCCCCCCGCGGCGAGCACCAGCGCCGTCGCGGTCACGCCGACGGCGATCCGTGCCCCGCGCGCCATCCGTCCTCCGTCCGTGGTGCTGCCCGCGTGTCGCCACCGGCCGGTCCGGCCGGGTCGGGGCGGCGCCTGTGCGGTCGGCCGCGCCCGTGCGCCACACTAATGACCGGCACGCCCGCCCGGCCCACCCGGCCGTGCGTCGGGCCGGGTCGGCGCACAGCGGGCGGACAGCGGAGGAGAACCGTGGAGTTCGACGTCACGATCGAGATCCCCAAGGGGAACCGGAACAAGTACGAGCTGGACCACGCCACGGGCCGGATCCGCCTCGACCGCATGCTCTTCACGTCCACCAGGTACCCGGACGACTACGGGTTCATCGAGGACACGCTCGGCGAGGACGGGGACCCGCTCGACGCCCTGGTGCTGCTCGAGGAGCCGACGTTCCCCGGGTGCCTCATCCGCTGCCGCGCGCTCGGCATGTTCCGCATGCGCGACGAGGCGGGCGGCGACGACAAGGTGCTGTGCGTGCCGGCGGGCGACCAGCGGGCGTCCTGGCGGCAGGACATCGACGACGTGTCGGAGTTCCACCGGCTGGAGATCCAGCACTTCTTCGAGGTCTACAAGGACCTCGAGCCGGGCAAGAGCGTCGAGGGCGCGTACTGGGCGGACCGGGCCGCGGCCGAGGCCGAGATCCGGGCGTCGTTCCAGCGCGCCGCGGAGGCCGGGTACACGACGCGCCCCCACCGCTGAGGCGTTGGCCTCTCCACCGCCGACGGGTCAGGGGCGGCGGGCCCGGAGTCCGCTCCTACGCCGAGGTCGATAGCCGTCGCCGGGGTCGATAGGCAGGACCTATCGACCCCGGCGAGGGCTATCGACGTGGAGCCCGCGCGAGGGGGTGCTCCGCAAGCGCTTGCCGCGGCGAGAGCCGGACCGCCACCTCACGGGGCACCAGCCGGAGGAACCGCCGCGCCAGCGCCCAGGGGTCGCGAAGGTCCGCAGACGTCACCCGGACGACGCGCCAGCCCTCCTCGGTGATCGCGTCCTGCCGCCTCTTCTCGGCGCGCACGACGTCGCCCGGGGCGTCCTCATACTTGCCCGCGCCGTCGTACTCCGCGACCAGGCGCCACTCCGGCCACCCGACGTCGGCCCAGAACCTGCCGAGGTGCGTGTCCACGGCGATCTGGGTCTCGGGCGGGGGGAAGCCTGCCGCGAGGACTGCCCACCGCAGCAGCGACTCGCCGGCCGACTCGGCGCCCTCGTCGGCGAGGGCCATCACCTGCCGGGCGACGCGGATCCCACGAGCACCCGTGAGGCCGGCCAGGAGGGCGCTGCACTCCCGACGCGAGAGACCGGCCGCCAGAGCCGCGTCGGCGATCACGAGTGCGCCACGACTGCCGAGCGTGCGCGCACAGTCCACGACGGTCCGCGCCAGGGAGGTCGTGGGCAGCCCACGACGCTCGACGACCTCCGTCGGATGGGTGGCCCGGACCCGCCGCACGACGTCCGGAGCCGCGCACCCGGCCCGCCTCACCGGCTTGACGACTTCGACCCACTCCGGTAGCCGGTCCAGCGGTAGTCCCCAGAGCGCTGCCGCAGACGCATGGCTCACCACCGTCGTCGGGCCGGACTGGGCGACGACGGCGGCGATCCGCGCGAGCAGGAGCTGGCGCGCGCGGAGATGCGGGTCGGCCTCGAGCTCGGCCGTCTCCACGAATGCCCCGGCGCGGACTCTCAGCCACTCCCCGCTCCGCACCTTCACCCGGCCACGGTCCAGGGCACCCGTGCCCTCCGTGTGAACGGTCGGGATGCGGAGGTGGGCGTACGGGAGCGGTGGAGGGGCTCCTGGTCTCCGGGGCACGGCAGCACTGTCCTCGACCGCCGCCCCCGGCGGTGGCCATCCACAGGCGGCGTCCCCGGCCACCTGCAGCGGCCCACCTGCAGCGCCGATGTGCCGGCAGCCGGCCCCCGACACTCCGCCGAGGTCGATAGCCGCCGCCGAGGTCGATAGGGCGGCCCTATCGACCTCGGCGTCCGCTATCGACCTCGCGGACGGACGAGGCGGCGCCTGTGGCGGGTGTCGGCGTGCGGAGGGGACGGGTCAGGGGCGGCCCGCGTAGGGCATGGTGCTCGCCCACCGGATCGAGGTCACCCGGACCGGCACGCCCGGCCGCGACGCCTCGACCATCTTCCCGTCGCCGACGTACATGGCCACGTGGTAGACGCTGCCCGGGTTCTTCGGGTCCGAGCCCCAGAAGATGAGGTCGCCGGGCCGCATCGAGTCGTAGGTGATCTTCAGCACCTGGCGGTACTGGTCGCGCGAGGTGCGGTTGATCGAGAGCCCCGCCGCCTGCCACGCGCGCATCGTCAGGCCCGAGCAGTCGAACGCGTCCGGCCCGCTCGCGCCGTACACGTAGGCCTTGCCGACCTGGGCGACGGCCCACGCGACCGCCGCCTGCCCCTGCGCGGCCGTCCCGCGCTGCGAGCCGGTGCCCAGACCGTAGGGGTCGCCGGCCGGGGGCGTGGTGGGCGGGGTCGTCGGAGTGCTCGGCGGCGCCGTGGGGCCGCCCGAGCCGCCGCCCGAGCCCGAGCCGGAGCCGGACCCGCCGGTGGACCCGCCGTTCGTGCCGCCCGACGGCCCGCCGCTGGACCCGCCCGCCGGCGACCCGCCCGACGACGGGTGCCCGCCCCGGGCCGCGGCGTCGGCCCGGGCGCGCCGCTCGGCCTCGAGCTGCGCCTGGCGCTCCCGCTCGAGGGCGACCGACGTCCGGCGCAGGCGGGCGAGCTCGGCGACGAGCCCCTCGCGCTCGGCGGCGATCCGCTCGACCTCCGCCTCGGCCGCGGCCTGGGCCTCCTCCGCCCGCTCGAGCGCGGCGGCGGCCTCGGCGGCGGCGCGCTCGGCCTGCTCGGCGGCCTCGGCGGCGAGACCGGACAGCGTCCGCGCCACCACCTCGGCCGCCTCGACGCGCTGCACGGCGCGGTCGGCGCGGGCGCCCATCCGGTGCAGGTCGGCGCTGCGCGCGACGTAGTCCTCGTACCCCTCGGCGGAGAGCAGCGCGGCGACGCCGTCGAGCGCGCCGCCGGAGCGGTAGGCGCGCAGCGCGATGGCGCCGAGCTCGGCCCTGGCCTCCTCGACGTCGGCGGACGCCTGGGCGGCCCGGCGCCGGGCGGCGGCGGCCGACGCGGCGGCCTCCTCGCTCGCGACGAGCGCCTCCGTGTAGTCCTCGGCGGCCGCGGCGACCTCGACCCACGCCTCGTCGAGCGCCGCCGACTGCCGGGCGAGCTCGAGCTCGATCGCCGCCACGGCCGACGCCTGGGCCCGGACGGCCGCGCGGGCGCGGGCGACGTCGTCGTCGGTCACCTCGTCGGCGACCGCCACCCCGGAGGACGCGGCGAGGCCCGCGACGAGCGCGAGCACGAGGGCTGCGCGACGGCGACGGGCGGGCATGGCTCCTCCTCGGGGGACGCGACGACGCTACCCGCGGTTGTCACAGAAGTGAACTCCTGTCACTTCTGTAACACCCGGATGGGCTAGAGCCGCCGGCACGTGCTGCATCGGCGCCCCACCGGCCGGCCATGAGCCGGACCGTCCCCGCGCGCCGTCGCGGGCACCGCCCGTCCCGCATGCCGAGACGCCGGTTCCACGAGCCGCGAGACGCGCCCTACGCTCGCGGCATGTTCCTCCGCCGAATGTGCCGCTGACCCGCGCACGTTCGGTGGTGTGCCCGCTGACCGGCGGGACGCCGTCGCCCCGGTAGGGGCCGCGGCGGCCGGCAGCCCCGGCACCGATCCTCACGTGCACCCCGCCCCAGTCCTCCATGGGCTGCCCGGGTCAGTGCGCTGACGGACGGGTCGCCCACGGCCCGACCCCGTCAGGAGCCCCCATGAGCAGCCAGAACTGGTCGTTCGAGACCCGCCAGATCCACGTCGGCCAGCAGCCCGACCCCGCCACCGGGGCGCGTGCCCTGCCGATCTACCAGACGACGTCGTTCGTCTTCCCCGACGCCGACACCGCCGCGGCGCGCTTCGCGCTGCAGGACCTCGGCCCGATCTACACGCGCATCGGCAACCCGACCCAGCAGGTGGTCGAGGACCGCATCGCCAGCCTCGAGGGCGGCGTCGGCGCGCTCCTCGTCTCCTCCGGCCAGGCGGCGGAGACCTTCGCGATCCTCAACATCGCCCAGGCGGGCGACCACGTCGTCGCGAGCGCGAGCCTCTACGGCGGCACGTACAACCTCCTGCACTACACGCTGCCGAAGCTCGGCGTGGAGACGACGTTCGTCACCGACCCGCACGACCCGCAGGCGTGGCGCGACGCCGTCCGCCCGAACACCAAGCTCTTCTTCGGCGAGACGATCCCGAACCCGAAGACGGACGTCCTCGACATCGAGACCGTCGCCGGCATCGCGCACGAGGTGGGCGTCCCGCTCGTCGTCGACAACACCGTCGCGACGCCGTACCTGGTGCGCCCGTTCGAGTGGGGCGCCGACATCGTCGTCCACTCGGCCACGAAGTACCTCGGCGGGCACGGCACCGCGATCGGCGGCGTCATCGTCGACGGCGGGTCGTTCGACTTCGCCCGGTACCCCGAGCGGTTCCCGAACTACAACACGCCCGACCCGAGCTACCACGGCCTGGTCTACGCGCGGGACCTCGGCGTCGGCGGCCTCTTCCCGGTCAACCTCTCCTTCATCCTCAAGGCCCGGGTCCAGCTGCTCCGCGACCTCGGCTCCGCCATCAGCCCGTTCAACGCGTTCCTCATCGCGCAGGGCCTCGAGACCCTCTCGCTGCGCGTCGAGCGCCACGTGTCCAACGCGCAGAAGGTCGCCGAGTGGCTCGAGGCGCGGGACGACGTCGTGCGCGTCCACTACTCCGGCCTGCCCAGCAGCCCGTGGTACGCCAACGCGCAGAAGTACGCCCCGCGCGGGCCCGGCGCGGTCCTCGCGTTCGAGCTCGACGGCGGCGCGGAGGCCGGCAAGGCGTTCGTCGACGCGCTCGAGCTGCACAGCAACGTGGCGAACATCGGCGACGTGCGCTCGCTCGTCATCCACCCGGCGTCGACGACGCACTCCCAGCTGACGCCGGAGGAGCAGGCGCTGTCCGCCGTCACCCCGGGTCTGGTCCGGCTGGCCGTCGGCCTCGAGCACATCGACGACATCCTCGCCGACCTCGACGCGGGCTTCCGGGCCGCCAAGGGGGCGTGACGTGGACGCCTCGACCCGGCGCGTGCGCGGCACCGTAGGTTTGCGACTCGTGCAGACCGACGGCGGCGCCGCGCCGGGCGAGGCGCGCTCGCCGGGCGAGGCGCCCGCGCCCACCCGCTGGCAGCCCGCGTGGGCGTCCGGCGACGACCTGCCGCCCGCGAGCGCCGCGTGGCGCGAGGGCGACCCGGTGGGGCGGCGGCAGTTCCTCGACGTCGGCGACCTCGTCCTCGAGTCCGGCGCCGTGCTGCCCGGCGTCCGGATCGCGTACGAGACGTGGGGCACGCTCAACGCCGCCGGCGACAACGCCGTGCTCGTCGAGCACGCCCTCACCGGCGACTCGCACGTCACGGGCCCCGCGGAGCCGGGCCACCCGACGCCGGGCTGGTGGGACAGCCTCGTCGGCCCCGGCCGGCCCATCGACACGGACCGGTGGTTCGTGGTGGCGCCGAACGTCGTCGGCGGCTGCCAGGGCACCACGGGACCGGCCAGCCCCGGCCCCGACGGCCGGCCGTGGGGCGCCCGCTTCCCCGCGGTGACGATCCGCGACCAGGTGGCCGCGGAGATCGTCCTCGCCGACGCGCTCGGCATCGACTCCTGGGCGCTCGTCATCGGCGCGTCCATGGGCGGGATGCGCGTGCTCGAGTGGGCCGTCATGGCCCCCGACCGCGTGCGCGGCATCGCCCCGATCGCGACGACGGCGGCCAGCAGCGGCGACCAGATCGCCTGGGCGCACGCCCAGCTCGCCGCCATCCGCGCCGACGCCGGGTGGCGCGGCGGCGACTACTACGACGCCCCGCCGGGCGAGGGCCCGCACGTCGGCCTGGGCATCGCGCGGCAGATCGCGCACACGACGTACCGCAGCGCGATCGAGCTCGACACGCGCTTCGGCCGCGCCCCGCAGGACGGCGAGGACCCGTTCGCGGGGGGCCGGTACGCCGTGCAGTCCTACCTCGACCACCACGCGCGCAAGCTCGCGTGGCGGTTCGACGCGAACTCCTACCTCGTGCTCACCGAGTCGATCCTGTCGCACGACGTCGGGCGGGGCCGCGGGGGCGTGGCGGCCGCACTCGCGCGCGCGACCGCCCGGGCACTCGTCGTCGCGGTGGACACCGACCGGCTCTACCTGCCCGCGCAGTCGGAGGAGCTCGTGGCCGCCCTCCCCCGCGCGTCGCGCGTGCACATGGTGCGCTCGGACTACGGCCACGACGGCTTCCTCGTGGAGCACGAGCAGGTCGGCGCGATGGTGGCCGCCTTCCTCGAGGGGCGCTGAGGGGCCGTCCCGGCGCGGGCCGCGGCCGGGGCATCCCGTCCGCGGCCAGGTGATGCCACGATGCGGGCATGGACACCGAGCTCGGCATCCTCGAGAACCTCCTGCGCGCCCAGTGGCTGCGCCTGCGCGACTGGGTCGACGAGCGCGAGCTGGCCACGAGCGACGCACCGAGCGTGCTCGACGGCTGGACCGTGGCCGACCTCGTCGCGCACCTCGGCCTGGCGATGGGCACGCTGACCCGCGCGGAGCCCGCGCCCCCCGACGCCGTCCCGGCGACCCTCGCGGAGCTCGTGGCGGGCTACCCGGGCCGGGCGGACGAGATCGTCGAGACCACGCGCGCCGGCGCGCGGGAGATCGCCGGCGACCCGCTGCCCGCCGTCGAGCGCATGGCGGAGGCGGCGTTCGCCCGGCTCGACGAGCTCCGCGGCCCCGGCGGCGACCCCGTCGTGCTGACGCGCCGCGGGACGCTGCGGCTCTCGACGCTCGTGCAGGCGCGCCTGCTCGAACTCGTCGTGCACGGCGACGACCTCGTCCGCTCGACGGGCGACGTCCCGGGCGGCGGGCCGCTCGAGCCCGGCGCGGTGACCGTGGTCGCGGAGGCGCTGCGGGACGTGCTCGTCGAGCGCGGCGGGCCCGACCTCGAGGTGGCCGACCCGCTCGCCTGGCTGCGCGTGGCGTGCGGCCGCGTGCCCGCCGACGCCGAGGCGGTGCGCGCCGCCCTGCAGCCCCGCCACACCGCCGACGGCCTCCCGGAGATCGCCTCCTACCTGCCGCTCCTCTGACCCCGCCGACTGCCGCCCGGCCGCGCCCGCGCCCGCTCGGCTAGCGTGCACACCATGGCGGAGATGCTCGCGGCGGTCGCCGTGGCGGCGGACCGCGACGACCCCCTCGCCGCGCTGGCCGTCCGGCGGGTCCCGCGCCCCGAGCCGGCCCTGCACTGGACGGTCGTGGACGTGCGCGCCGCCGCGCTCAACCAGCACGACCTGTGGGCGCTGCGCGGCGTCGGCCTGCCCGCCGACCGCCTGCCCATGGTGCTCGGCACCGACGGCGCGGGCGTCACGCCCGACGGCCGCGAGGTCGTCCTGCACGCCGTGATCGGGGCGACCGGGCACGGCGTCGGGCCCGACGAGCGCCGTTCCCTGCTGTCCGAGCGCTACCCCGGCACGCTCGCCGAGCAGGTCGCCGTGCCGACGTGGAACCTCGTGCCCAAGCCGCCGGAGCTGTCGTTCGCCGAGGCCGCCTGCCTCCCGACGGCGTGGCTCACCGCGTACCGGATGCTCTTCGTCGCCGCGGGGCTGCGGCCCGGCGACCGGGTGCTCGTCCAGGGCGCGGGGGGCGGCGTCGCGACGGCGGCCACGCGCCTGGGCGCGGCGGCCGGCCTCGAGGTGGTGGTGACGTCCCGCACGGCCGAGCGCCGGGAGCGGGCCCTGGCGCTCGGTGCGGCCCTGGCGGTCGAGCCGGGCGCGCGGCTGCCCTTCACGGTGGACGCGGTCGTCGAGACGGTCGGCGAGGCCACGTGGGGGCACTCGCTGCGCGCGGTCCGGCCGGGCGGCGTCGTCGTCGTGGCGGGCGCGACGACGGGCGACCGGCCGCCCGCGGAGCTCGCCCGGGTGTTCTTCACCGACGTGCGCGTCGTCGGCGTGACGATGGGCGCGAAGGAGGACCTCGAGGCGTTGCTGCGGTTCTGCGCGCGCAGCGGCGTGCGCCCGGTGATCGACTCGGTCGTGCCGCTCGGCCGCGCCCGGGACGCGTTCGCCCGCCTGGCCTCCGGCGAGCAGTTCGGCAAGGTCGTCGTCGAGGTGGGCGCGCCGTGACCGCCCGCGACGTACCCGCGGCGCCCGCGCCGGCCACCGACGTCCCGCCCGGCCCCCCGGCGGAGGCCGGGTGGGTGCCCGACGTCCTCGGCGAGGGCTTCGAGGCGCTCACCCTCCCCCTGGCCGACGACGACGAGGGCGAGGTCGTCGCCACCCTCGTCCGCTACCGGCCGCCCGATGCCGTCGAGGTCCGGCCCGCGCGCGCGGTGCTCTACCTGCACGGCTGGAACGACTACTTCTTCCAGGTGCCGCTCGCGCGGTACTGGCACGCGCAGGGGGCGGCGTTCTACGCGCTCGACCTGCGCAAGTACGGCCGCAGCCTGCGCCCGCACCAGACCCCGAACTACGTCGACGACCTCGCGGTCTACGACGAGGAGCTCGACGCCGCGGTCGACGTCGTCCGGGCCGAGCTCGGCGAGCACGCGCGGCTCATGGTGATGGCGCACTCGACGGGCGGGCTGGTCGCGCCGCTGTGGGCGCAGCGCCGCCCCGGCGTCGTGAGCGGCATGGTGCTCAACGCGCCGTGGCTCGAGCTGCGCGGCTCGACGGTACTGCGCACCCTGTCGATGCCCGTGGTCCAGGCCCTCGCCCGCACGCAGCCCAAGGCCCCGCTCATCACGACCGACCCGGGCTTCTACGCGCGGACCATCCACGTCGACCACGGCGGGGAGTGGGAGTACGACACCGCGTGGCGCCCGACGCCGTACTTCCCCGTGCGGCCCGGCTGGATCCAGGCGATCCTCACCGGCCACGCGCGGGTGGCCCGCGGCCTGGACCTGCCGTTCCCGGTGCTCGTCGCCGTCTCCGCGCGCTCCGTGCTGCAGACGCGGTGGCGCGAGGCGATGCGCGAGGCGGACGCGGTGCTCGACGTCGACCTGCTGGCCCGGCGGGCCGTCCTCCTCGGCCCGGTGGTCACCGTGGTCCGGATCGCGGGCGGGCTGCACGACCTGACGCTGTCGCGGGCGCCGGCGCGCGAGCGCTTCTACGCCGAGGTCACGCGCTGGACGGCGGCCTACGGCTGGGGCTGACGGCCCTCAGAACTGGTCGGGGAACGCGACGGCCGCGAGCTCGGCGAGGGTCGGCCCGGTCGCGCTGTCGACGTGCCAGACCTGCCAGACGTCCAGGGGCCCGACGACGCCGCTCACCGCGCGCGTGGCCTCCTCCAGGTCCCCGAAGCGGGAGCCGTCCGCGAGCTCGATGACGCCGTCGGCGCGCAGCATCGCCTCGAAGCCGGGGCCGTGGGCGTCCGGGGCCCAGACCAGCGGCGCCGGGCCCTCGAGCACCTCGCCGAGCGCGGCGAGGACCGGGTCGACGGCGATCGGGGTCCCCTTGCCGGGCGTGACGGGCACCGCGAACGACGGCGGGACCACCGCTGGCGCGGGGCGGGCCGCCGCACCGCCGGGCACCGCGGACGGGGCGGCGGCGGGGGCCGGGGCGCGCGACGCCGTCGTCGGCGCGGGGAGGCGCAGGTCGGCCGGCGGGTCGGTGGGGCCGAGCGGCGCGTCGGGCGTCAGCGCGCGGGTCGAGCGGCGCACGGGCGTCGAGCGGAACAGGGGCGTGGGGTCGAACAGCGGGTCCTCCCGCTCGCGCGCCCACGGCGGCGGGTCGAAGTCGCGGCGCGGCGGCGTGGGCCGGGCCACCGGGGACAGCTCCACGACGCGCTGCCCGTCGGGCTCGGTGACCACGTGGGCGTGCAGCACGTCGACCTGCCAGCCGGGCTGGAGCAGGAACTCGAGCACGTCGGCCACGCCCGGGGAGATGTGCGAGCAGACGAGGAGCAGGCGCGCGCCGCCGCGCACGAACGTCGACAGCAGCGCGGTGGCGGGGACGGTCAGCCGGAACGCGGCGAGGTGCGAGGCGAACCGCTCCGGGCCCCCGCGGTAGGCCGCCGCGAGGTCGGCGGTGCTCATCCGCGCCGCGCGGCCCGCGTAGCCGAGCGCGCGGATCACCGCCGCCTCGTCGAGCACCGGCACGACCTCGACGACCACCGGCTGGCCCGCCGCGTCGACCGCGAGCAGGTAGGGCTCGTCGCGGCGCCCGGGGGTGCGCGCGCGCAGCGGCATGAGGTGCTCGCCGAGGAGGGCGTCGAGCTGGTCGCCCATCGGCTCCTCGGGCACCGTGAACCCCGCGGGCTGACGCGCGGCCCGCGAGGGAGGCGAGGCGACGGCGTGCTGCGACATGGCGACTCTGCACAGTTCGGAGGGGGTCGACCCTGGCCCCGTGACTCTAGCGGGTGACATCTGTGCCCGGAATGCCCTGTGCACGAGCGAAACGGACAAAACGCCCGGACGGGTGAACCGGGCGCGCCCGTTCGGGTGACGCCCGGCCTAGGCGTCCGCGGTCTCGCGGGGGGCGAGGAGCTGGGCGAGGTGGACGCCACGGACGCCCGCGAGCTGGTCCGCCTGCGTACGGCAGCTGAAGCCGTCGGCGAGGAGCACCGTGCCCGGCTCCGCCTCGCGCAGCGCCGGGAGCAGCGCGTGCTCGGCGACCTTGACCGAGACGTCGTAGTGGCCGGCCTCGTACCCGAAGTTGCCGGCGAGCCCGCAGCACCCGGCGAGGGTGCGCACGGTCGCCCCGGCCCGCCGCAGCAGCTCGAGGTCGGCGCCGTAGCCCATGACCGAGTGCTGGTGGCAGTGCGGCTGCGCGACGACGGTCGTCCCCGTCAGGTCCGGCGGCGCCCAGTCGTCGGCCGGCCCGTCGGGCCCCGTCGACGTGAGCAGCTCGGCGAGCGTCCGCGCCGCGCGCGAGACGGCGACCGCCCGCGGGTCGTCCGGGTTGAGGTCGACGAGGTCGCTGCGCAGGAGGGCGGTGCACGACGGCTCGACCCCCACGATCGGCACGCCGTTGACGGCGAAGGGACCCAGCACGCCGAGCAGGCGCTGCTGCCGGCGCCGCGCCCCCTCGAGCTGGCCGGTGGAGACCCAGGTCAGCCCGCAGCACGCGTCCTCCGTCGGCACGATCACCTCGTAGCCCGCGGACTCGAGCAGCCGGACGACGGCGCGCGGCACGTCGGGGTCGAACCCGTCGCTGAACGAGTCCGCCCACACGACGACCCGGCGCACGGCGTCGGTCCCGCCCGTGGCGCCGGCGGCCGCGTGCCCGGTCGCCTCGCCCACGCCCTGCGGGCGATGGTGCGCGGCGCCGTCGCTCGCCCAGGCGCGGCGGAACGACGTCGCCGCGAAGCGCGGGATCCCCCGGCGGGGGTCCAGGCCCGCGACCCGCAGCACGAGCGACGCGAGCGGGCGCACGCCCAGCACCGCGTTCGCCAGGCCGGCGAGGCGGAACCGGGACACCAGCCGGGTCCACCGCGGCAGCCAGCCGAGCGCGTAGTGGTTGCGCGGGCGCAGCCGGCGTCGGTACGCGCGGTGCAGCACCTCCGCCTTGTACTGCGCCATGTCCACGCCGGCCGGGCAGTCGCTCGAGCACGCCTTGCAGGACAGGCACAGGTCGAGGACCTCGCGGAGCTCCTTCGCGCGCCAGCCGCCCGTGACGAGCGTGCCGTTGGCGAGCTCCTGCAGCACCCGGGCGCGCCCGCGGGTGACGTCCTTCTCGTCGTGCGTCGCGCGGTACGAGGGGCACATGAACCCGCCGTCGGCGGACGTGTCCGCCCGGCACTTGCCGATGCCGACGCACCGGTGCACCGCGGCGGTGAAGTCCCCGCCGTCGTGCCGGAACGAGAAGCCCGTCGCCGCCGGGACGGGGCGCGCGTGCGGGCGCCGCAGGTCGGCGTCGAGCGGGCGCGGGTCCACGAGCACGCCCGGGTTGAGCACGTTCGCCGGGTCGAACAGGTGCTTGACGCCCGCGAAGACCTCGAGCGTCTCGGGCGAGTACATGACGCGCAGCAGCTCGCCGCGCGCGCGGCCGTCGCCGTGCTCGCCGGACAGCGAGCCGCCGTGGGAGGCGACGAGCTCCGCGGCCTCCTCCATGAACCGGCGGAACGCGGGCACGCCCTCCGGCCGCTCGAGCGGCAGCCCGATGCGCACGTGCACGCAGCCGTCGCCGAAGTGCCCGTAGCTGAGACCGTCCACGCCGTGCGCGGCCATGAGCGCGTCGAAGTCGCGCAGGTAGGCGCCCAGGCGCTCCGGCGGCACCGCGGCGTCCTCCCAGCCCGGCCACGCCTGCACGCCGTCGGGCGTGCGCCCGGCCAGGCCCACGCCGTCGGCGCGGATCTGCCACATCGCCGCCGCGTCCGGGCCTGGCGGCACCACGCGCGCGTCCAGCGCCCCCGCGTCGGCGACCAGCGCCGACGCCCGCGCGAGCGCCTCCTCGCGGCTCTCGCCGGCGACCTCGACGAGGAGCCAGCCCGCGCCGTCGGGCAGGGCGGGCACGCGCGCCTCCCCGTGGTGCCGGCGCACGACGTCGACCAGCCGGGCGTCCAGGCCCTCGACGGCCTGGGGGGCGTGCGCGAGGAGGGCGGGCACGGCGTCGGCGGCCGCGGGCATGTCGGGGTAGCCGAGCACGACGAGCACCGCCGCGTCCGGGATCGGCACGAGCCGCACGGTCGCCGACAGGACGGTGACGAGCGTGCCCTCGGTGCCGACGAGCATCCGCGCGAGGTCGGTGCCCCGCTCCGGCAGCAGGTGCTCGAGCGAGTAGCCCGACACCTGGCGCGAGAACCGGCCGAGCTCGGTGCGCACGAGCGCCAGGTTCGCGGCGACGAGGTCCGCCAGCCCGGGCACGGGAGCCAGCGCGCCGTCGCCGCGCGTGGCGGTGAACCGGCGGCCCTGCCCGTCGACCACGTCGAGGGACACGACGTTGTCCGCGGTGCGGCCGTACGCGACCGCGCGCGGGCCGCAGGCGTTGTTGCCGATCATCCCGCCGAGCGTCGCGCGGTTCTGGGTCGACGGGTCGGGGCCGAACCGCAGCCCGTACGGCGCGGCCGCCTGCTGCAGCGCGCTCATCACCACGCCGGGCTGCACGACGGCGGTGCGCGCCTCCGGGTCGATCTCGCCGATGGCGGTCAGGTACCGGGAGGTGTCGACGACGATGCCCGGCCCGATCGCGTTGCCCGCGACCGAGGTGCCCGCCCCGCGCAGGGTCAGCGGCGTGCCCGTGGCCCGCGCGACCTCGTGCACCGCGAGCAGGTCGTCCGTGTCCCGCGGCGCCACGACCACCCGGGGCACCACGCGGTAGTTCGACGCGTCGGTGCTGTACTCCGCGCGCACACGCGTCGACGTGCCCACCTCGCCCCGCACCGCGGCGCGGAGCTCGCGGACCAGGTCGACGGCGGTGGTGGTGGCCACGCGCGCATCCTGCCACGCGCGCGTGGCGGCGTCGGGGTGACCTGCGTCCCGTCCGCCCAGGTGACCAGCAGGCGGACGCGGGGCGTCAGGCGAGCGCCGCCGTCAAGCGAGCGCCGCGGTCAGGCGAGCGCCGCGGTCAGGCGAGCGCCGCGTCCAGGGCGATCGGCACCCGCAGCGCCTTGCTCACCGGGCAGGTCGCCTTCGCCTCCTCGGCGACACGGCGGAACGTGGCGTCGTCCACCTCCGGGACAGCGCCGCGCACGCGCAGGCGGATGCCCGGGATGCGGAAGCCGCCCTCCGGGTCGGGGCCGAAGTCGACCTCCACCGTCACGTCGAGGCTCGTCGGCGTCCCGCCGGCCTGCCCGAGGAGCCCCGAGAACTGCATCGCGTAGCACGAGGCCAGCGCCCCCGCGATGAGCTCCTCCGGGCTGGTGGTGGCGTCGGCGTCCTCGGCGGCACGCTTGGGGAAGGACACCGGGAAGGTGCCGACCCCGGAGCTGGCCAGCGTCACCTCGCCGCTGCCCTCCGAGACCGAGCCGGACCAGGTGGTACGTGCGGAACGCGTGGCCATCGGGACCTCCGTCGGTGAGACAGTACGGACGGCTCGACCGTAACCCGGGGTCGCGACGGCAGCACACGGAGGTGGACATGGGCGACCGTGTGGACGAGGCCTTCGCCGCCCACCCCCGGACCGGCTTCCTGCCCGAGCGGCAGCGGCGGTTCGCGGACCGGGACGCCCCGCTGCCCATCGGGCACGGCCAGACGAACTCGCAGCCGAGCACCGTCGCCCGGATGCTCCGGCTGCTCGAGGTGCCCGTGGGCGCGAAGGTGCTGGACGTCGGCGCGGGCTCGGGCTGGACGACGGCGCTGCTCGCCCACCTCGTCGGGCCGACCGGCTCCGTGGTCGGGGTGGAGCTCGAGCCGGAGCTCGCCGCCTGGGGCACCGCGAACCTCGCCGCGACCGGGCAGCCGTGGGCGCGCATCGTCCCGGCGGTGCCGGGCGTGCTCGGCCTGCCCGACGAGGCGCCGTTCGACCGGATCCTCGTGTCCGCCGAGGCGCCGGTGCTGCCCCGCGCCCTCGTCGAGCAGCTCGCCGACGGCGGCCGCATCGTCGTGCCGGTGGCCCGCGGCCTCGAGGTGGGCCGCCGGACCGGCGACGACCTCGCGGTCACGCGGTTCGAGGGCTACCGGTTCGTGCCACTGCGCTGACGCAGCCCGCGCTGAACCTCGAGTGGAGCACGGTGGCGGGGAAACCGCTCGAGTGGAGCACCGTGACGCCACGGTGCTCCACTCGGGAGGGGTGGGACGCGGGGAGGCGAACCTCGAGGACGGCCGAGGGGCCCGGCCCCGCGCCGCGCGCGGGACCGGGCCCCTCGGGTCGGACCTGGATCCGGGTCAGCGGGTGTCGCCGCCGCCCGACGCGACCGCCGCGCGCCCGGCCTCGAGCCGCGCGATCGGGATCCGGAACGGCGAGCAGGACACGTAGTCGAGCCCGACGCCGTGGAAGAAGTGGATCGACTCCGGGTCGCCGCCGTGCTCGCCGCAGACGCCGAGCTTGATGTCCGGGCGGGTCGCCTTGCCCTTCTCCACCGCCAGCGCCACGAGGCCGCCGACGCCCTGGGTGTCGATCGACTCGAACGGCGACACCGAGAAGACGCCCTTCTCCGTGTACTGGTTGAAGAACGCGCCCTCGACGTCGTCGCGGGAGAAGCCCCACGTCGTCTGCGTCAGGTCGTTCGTGCCGAACGAGAAGAACTCGGCCACCTCGGCCATGCGGTCCGCGGTGTACGCGGCCCGCGGCAGCTCGATCATCGCGCCGATCGGGATGTCGAGCTCGACGCCCTGCTCCTCCGCGACCTGCTCGAGCACGGCCTCGGCGTCGTCGCGGACGAGGTGCAGCTCCATGACCGACGCGGCGAGCGGGATCATGATCTCGGCCTTCGGGTTGCCGCCGGCCTTGATCCGGGCCGCCTGCGCCTCGGCGATCGCCCGCACCTGCATGGTGAACAGGCCCGGGATGACGATGCCGAGCCGCACGCCGCGCAGACCGAGCATCGGGTTCGCCTCGCGGGTCTTGTTCACCGCGGCGAGGAGGACCTTGTCCCGCTGCGCCTCCTCGGAGGTGTCGCCCCGCGCCTCGGCGAGCGCGACCTTGACGGACAGCTCCGTGTAGTCGGGGAGGAACTCGTGCAGCGGCGGGTCGATGAGCCGGATGGTGACGGGCAGGCCGTCCATCGCCTCGAGGATCCCGATGAAGTCCTCGCGCTGCAGCGGCATGAGCGCGTCGAGCGCCGCCTGCTGCTCCGCCTCGTCCTTCGCCAGGATGAGCCGCTCGACCAGCACGCGCCGGTCGCCGAGGAACATGTGCTCGGTGCGGCACAGGCCGATGCCCTCGCCGCCGAGCCGGCGGGCGCGCAGCGCGTCCTCGGGGGTGTCGGCGTTGGCCTCGACGCCGAGGCGCCGCGTCGCGTCGGCGTGCGTGAGCAGCGCGTCGACGGCGGTGACGAGCTCGCGCGTCTCCTCGTCGTCCCCGACCTCGGCCAGGGCGGCCTCGAGGCCGTCCTCGAGGTAGCGGACGACCGGCGACGGCACCACGGGCACGTCGCCGAGGAAGATCTCGCCCGTCGACCCGTCGATGGCGATGGTGTCGCCCTCGTTGACGACGGTGCCGTCCTTGAGGGTGAACCGCTTGGCGACGACGTCGACGTCCAAGGCCTCCGCGCCGACGACGCAGGTGGTGCCCATGCCGCGCGCGACGACGGCGGCGTGCGACGTCTTGCCGCCGCGCGAGGTGAGCACGCCGACCGAGGCGATCATGCCGCCGAGGTCGTCGGGGTTCGTCTCGCGGCGGACGAGGATGACCTTCTTGCCCTGCTCCGCCCACTCGACGGCCGTCGCGGACGAGAAGACCGCCTGGCCGACGGCCGCGCCCGGCGAGGCCGCCATGCCCTTGGCGAGCAGCGTCCGCTCGGCCTTGACGTCGAACTGCGGGAACATCAGCTTGCTCAGCTGCTCGCCGGTCACCCGCTCGAGCGCCTCGTCGAGGGTGATGAGGTGCTCCTCGACCAGCTGGTGGGCGATCCGGAAGGCCGCGGCCGCCGTGCGCTTGCCGACGCGGGTCTGCAGCATCCACAGCTTGCCGCGCTCGACCGTGAACTCGATGTCGCACAGGTCGCGGTAGTGGGTCTCGAGGCGCCGCATGACCTGGCGCAGCTCGTTGTACGCCGCCGGGTCGATCTTCTCCATCTCGGCGAGCGGCAGCGTGTTGCGGATGCCCGCGACGACGTCCTCGCCCTGCGCGTTGGTGAGGTAGTCGCCGTAGTCGCCGGGCTGGCCGGTGGAGGGGTCGCGCGTGAAGCAGACGCCCGTGCCGGAGTCCTCGCCGAGGTTGCCGAACACCATCGTGCAGACGTTGACGGCGGTGCCCAGGTCGTCCGGGATGCGCTCGCGGCGGCGGTACAGGCGCGCGCGCTCGGTGTTCCACGAGTTGAAGACGGCCTCGATCGCGAGGTCGAGCTGCGCGCGCGGGGTCTGCGGGAAGTCGCGCCCGGTCTCGTCCTTGACGATCTGCTTGTAGACCTTGACGAGCTCCTTGAGGTCCTCGGCCGTCATCTCGGTGTCGGCGGTGTAGCCCTTGGCCGCCTTCGCCGCGTCGAGCGCGTCGGCGAACTTGTCGCCGTCGATGTCCAGCACCGTCTTGCCGAACATCTGGATGAGGCGCCGGTAGGAGTCCCAGGCGAAGCGCTCGTTGTTGGAGAACCGGGCGAGGCCCTCGACCGACTCGTCGTTGAGGCCGACGTTGAGGACCGTCTCCATCATGCCGGGCATCGAGAACTTGGCGCCCGAGCGGACCGAGACGAGCAGGGGGTCCTTGACGTCGCCGAACTGGCGGCCGAGCGCGTCCTCGAGCCGGCGGATGGCCTGCGTGACCTCGACCCGCAGCTCCGGAGGCACCTCGCCGTTCTTCATGTACTCGCGGCAGGCGTCGGTGGTGATGGTGAACCCGGGAGGCACGGGCAGCCCGAGGTTCGTCATCTCGGCGAGGTTCGCACCCTTGCCACCGAGGAGGTCCTTGAGGTCCTTGTTTCCTTCGCTGAAGTCGTAGACGTACTTCGCCACTGTGTGCCTCTCTACCTTGACGCCGCGCCTCGTTGCCGACGTCTCGCCGCCATTAGCCTGCGGGAACCCGCCCCATCTTCCGGGGGACCTTGGGCCCTGCGGAAGCCCCTCCGACCGGCGCGTCGCCGGCCGCCGCACGCGGCGCCGTCGGACCGCCCGGATGGTGGGACGCCCGGCCCCGGGCGGTCCGGGGCCGAAGGTCACATCTTCGCGCAGGAACCCCGCCATAGCGTGGCAGGGACAACGAGGTCCCGACGCACGCATGGGGTTGATCGTGAGCACATCGTCCGAAGGGCGCGCCGTGGCCGGCGTGTCGCCCAGCACCGTCCGCACGCCCGGGAAGCGGCTCCGCCGCACGGGGCTGGCCGCTCTGGTCGGTCTCGGCGGCCTGACGCTCGCCGGCTGCTCGTCCGAGGCGTCCTCCGGGGGCTCCGGCTCCCGCGGCGGCGAGGTGAACCTCCAGGTTCCCAGCCTCGCCGACGTCGCCGTCGTCGGCGGTGGCGCCGGCTCCGGCCGGATGCTCCTGCTCGTCGGGCTCGTCGTCTGCGCGATGGGCCTCGGGTTCGGCTACCTCGTGTACCACCAGCTGAAGAAGCTCCCGGTGCACCCGTCGATGCGCGACGTCGCCGAGCTCATCTTCACCACCTGCAAGGCGTACCTGCTCAAGCAGGGCCGGTTCCTCATGGTCCTGTGGGCGTTCATCGCCGCGGTGATCGTCGTCTACTACGGGTTCCTCGTGGACCTGCCGTGGGGCAAGGTCGCGATCGTCATCGCGTTCAGCCTCGTCGGCATGGCGGGCTCCTACTCGGTGGCCTGGTTCGGCATCCGGGTCAACACGTTCGCCAACGCGCGCACGGCGTTCGCCTCGCTCGAGGGCAAGCCGCTCCCCGTGCACCGCATCCCGATGAAGTCGGGCATGTCGATCGGCATGGTGCTCATCAGCCTCGAGCTGCTGACCATGCTCGTCATCCTGCTGTTCCTGCCCGGTGACATCGCCGGCGCCTGCTTCATCGGCTTCGCGATCGGCGAGTCCCTCGGCGCCGCGGCGCTGCGCATCGCGGGCGGCATCTTCACGAAGATCGCGGACATCGGCTCCGACCTCATGAAGATCGCCTTCAAGATCAAGGAGGACGACGCCCGCAACCCCGGCGTCATCGCCGACTGCACCGGCGACAACGCCGGCGACTCGGTCGGCCCGTCGGCCGACGGCTTCGAGACCTACGGCGTCACCGGCGTCGCGCTCGTCACCTTCGTGCTGCTGGCGGTGGACTCCCCGGCGATCCAGGCCAGCCTGCTCGTCTGGATCTTCGTGGTCCGCGCGATGATGGTCGTCGCGTCCGCGCTCTCCTACCTCGTCAACGACGCCTGGGCCCGGGCCCGCTACGCCGACGCCGAGCGGTTCGACTTCGAGACCCCGCTGACGTCGCTCGTCTGGATCACCTCGCTCGTGTCCATCGCGGGCACGTTCGCGATGACCTACGTCGTCCTCGGCGAGATCGGCGACGGCTCCCTGTGGTGGAAGCTGTCGGCGATCATCTCCTGCGGCACGATCGCGGGCGCGCTCATCCCCGAGCTGGTCAAGGCCTTCACCTCGACCAAGAGCCGGCACACCCAGGAGGTCGTCAAGAGCACGCGCCAGGGCGGCGCCTCGCTCAACATCCTGTCCGGCCTCGTGGCGGGCAACTTCTCCGGCTACTGGCTGGGCATCGCCATCGTCGGCCTCATGGGCGGCGCGTTCCTCATCAGCGAGCAGGGCCTGGCGGAGTTCATGCTCGCCCCGGCGGTGTTCGCCTTCGGCCTCGTGGCGTTCGGCTTCCTGTCGATGGGCCCGGTCACCATCGCCGTCGACTCGTACGGCCCGGTCACCGACAACGCGCAGAGCGTGTACGAGCTGTCCCTCATCGAGGAGATCGAGGGCATCGACGCCGAGCTCAAGGAGAGCTACGGCGTCGAGGTCCAGTGGGACAAGGCGAAGCAGATGCTCGAGGAGAACGACGGCGCCGGCAACACCTTCAAGGCGACCGCCAAGCCGGTGCTCATCGGCACCGCCGTCGTCGGCGCGACCACGATGATCTTCTCGATCATCATGGCGCTCACCGGCGGGCTCCAGGAGGGCATGGAGAACCTGTCCCTCATGCACGCGCCGCTCCTGCTCGGCCTCATCACCGGTGGCGCGGTCATCTACTGGTTCACCGGCGCCTCGATCCAGGCGGTCACCACCGGCGCCTACCGGGCGGTCGAGTTCATCAAGCAGACGATCCGCCTCGACGGCGCCACGAAGGCCAGCAGCGAGGACTCCCGCAAGGTCGTGGAGATCTGCACCCAGTACGCCCAGCAGGGCATGCTCAACATGTTCCTCGGCGTGTTCTTCTCCACCCTGGCGTTCGCCTTCGTCGAGCCGTTCTTCTTCATCGGCTACCTCGTGTCGATCGCCGTGTTCGGCCTCTACCAGGCGATCTTCATGGCGAACGCGGGCGGCGCCTGGGACAACGCGAAGAAGATCGTCGAGGTCGACCTGCACGCCAAGGGCACGGCCCTGCACGACGCGACGATCGTCGGCGACACCGTCGGCGACCCGTACAAGGACACCTCGTCCGTCGCCCTCAACCCGGTCATCAAGTTCACGACCCTCTTCGGCCTGCTGGCCGTCGAGCTCGGCGTGATGCTGACCGCCGAGGGCAACGGCACCCTGGTGCACGTCCTCGCGGGTGCGTTCTTCCTGGTGTCGGCCTTCTTCATCCACCGGTCGTTCTACGGCATGCGGATCAAGGCCGAGATGACGGACGGCTCCGACGAGCCGCTCACCGAGCCCGACGACGTCGACGACACGTCCACGGCCCTGGACGCGCCCGCCGCGTCGGAGCAGGCTGTGGCCGAGGCCGCGACGACGGCCGACGGCGACGAGGCCGACCGCCCGGTCGGCGAGGCGCTCGCGGGGGCGGGTGAGCAACGATGAGAGTCGCGGTCCGGTACTCCGGCGCGCTGGTCGACTCCGACGGGCGGGTCGCTGGCCACGACGCCGGGGCGACGCTGGTCCGCCGGCTGCTCCGGGTGTTCCCGAACTCGATCCTCGTGGGGCCGCGGCCCCGCCAGTGCGAGGGCTTCGACGTCATGCCGCTGGAGTTCGTCGACGGCGAGGACACGCTCGTCATCACGATGGACGTCATCGACGCCACCTGCATCTGGCGGACGCTCAAGGCCACGTGCGACGAGCCGAAGGTCATGAACTTCGTCTGGTGGAACACCTCCGAGAAGAGCCACCCCGTGGAGCGGGCTCTGCTCGGGCTCTGCGGGGCGCTCTTCCCGACGTTCGCCAACTCGGAGCGCACGGCCAACGAGATGCGGGAGATCGTCAACGCGACGACCATCCAGCCGCTCGCGGAGAAGGCGAAGATCGCCTGGGTCAACCTGGGCTTCCGGCACGAGCACGTCCAGCCCCGGCAGGAGCCGCCCGTCCCGGTCGTGCTGTACCCGGCGATCTACCTGTCGGAGCGCAAGCAGCCGCAGCTGTTCCTCGACGTCGTCGAGCGGGTCGTCAAGCGCACCCCGATCAAGGTCGAGGCGCGCCTGCACGAGTCGCACCTCGTCTCCGACCGGGCGCTGCGGCTGTCCCGGCGCGACTGGGCGTGGGTCGGCCCGCTGACGGCGAGCCGCGACGACTACTGGTCGGCGCTGGCGCGCACGACGGCGTTCCTCGCCACGGCCGTCGACGAGTCCTACGGCCTGGTGTACGTCGAGGCGCTCGCCGCGGGCGTCGTCGGGATCTTCCCGGACCGGCCGTGGGCCCGCGCCCTCGTGCCCGAGAAGTACCCGTTCTTCTACTCCACGCCGGCCGAGGCCGAGGAGATGCTCGTGCGGGCGGTGACCGACACGGCCGCCTGCCGCCGCGAGATGGACGAGGCCGCAGGCGGGTCGTTCGTCGAGTGGCTCAAGGCCCACCACAACGACGACGTGTTCGAGCAGGCCATCGTCGAGCGCGTCCGGGAGTGGTTCGGCTTCTGACGCGCGGTCCTGGCACGCGGAGGGCCCCGGCGTCGCCGGGGCCCTTCGCACGTCCGCCTCAGGCGCCCAGCGGGTCGTCCGGGCCGTAGGGGACCAGGCGCAGGCGCCGCGCGTCGGCGGCGACGATCTCGTCGGCGTGCGCGACGAGCGCCTCGACGGTGTCCGCCCCCGCGCGCAGGAAGCGGCCGGACAGCCGGTCGAGGCGGCCGTCGGCGATCGCGAGGAGCAGGCCGGTCACGGCCTCGACGGGGGTCCACTCGGTGCGGCCCCGGTGCATCGGCATGCGCGTCGACATGTCGGTGGGCACGACGCCGGGGGCCAGGTCGAACGCGCGGATCCCCCGGTCCCGGTACTGGGCGTCGAGCGCCGACGTGAACCGCGCGAGCGCGCCCTTGCCGACCTGGTAGCCGGTGTACGCCGGCCCGGCCCGGTGGCCGAAGCCGGAGTTCACCTGGACGACGCGCCCGCCGCCGCGGGCGAGCATCCCGCCGAGCAGCGCGTGCGTGACGTTCATCGGCGGGCGCAGCGTGCCCTCGACGACGCGCCACACGTCGGCGACGTCGTCGTCCGCGAACGCGGCCTCCCGCTCCTCGATGACCCCCGCGTTGTTGACGAGCAGCCCGACGCCGCCGAGCGCCTCCGCGACCGTCGCCGCCGCCGCGCGGGTCGCCTCGGGGTCGACGAGGTCGACCGCCGCCACGACGGCGCGCCGGCCCGCGGCGCGGACCTCCTCGGCCGTCTCCTCCAGGCGGGCGGCGGTGCGGCCGAGGAGCGCGACGTCGAAGCCGTGGCCGGCGAGCGCGAGGGCGAGGTGGCGGCCGATGCCGCGGCCGGCGCCGGTGACGACGGCGGTGCGGGGCGGGCCGGGCGGGCCGGAGGGGGGCGTGTGCTGGTCGTTCATGTGCCCATCCTCGCCGGTCTCCGGCCCGGTCTCCCCGGCCCGGTCACCCGGCGCGCTCACCCCAGGGGCTTGGCCATCTCGAGCAGCACGAGGTCGTCGCGGCGGGGGTGGCCGAACCGCGCGTCGGCGTAGCCGGGGAACGGGTGGGTCGCGCCGGTGAGGCGGAACCCGCGCCGCTCGTACCACGCGAGGAGCTCGGGCCGGTGGCTCAGCACCGTGAGCTCGAGGCGTCGGGCGCCCCACCCCGCCGCCATCTCCTCCGCCGCCGCGAGGAGCCGCGAGCCCACACCCGCCCCCTGCCGCCCCGGCCGCACCGCGAAGAGGCCGAAGTACGCGGCGGGGGCCTCGCCGTCGGCCGCGGGCTCGCGGCGCTCGAGCTGGCAGCAGGCGAGCAGGCCGCGCCGGCCCGGGAGGGCGGCGTCGTCGTCGAGCACGAGGAGGACGCTGCGGGGGTCGGCGAGGAGGTTGCGGATCATCGCCGCGTCGGTGCGCCGCCCGCCGAGGAGGTCGGCCTCGGTCGTCCAGCCGGCGCGGGACGCGTCGCCCCGGTAGGCGGACTCGACGAGGTCGACGACGGCGTCGACGTCGTCGGGCGTGGCGGGACGGGGCGAGACGGACACGACGGAGATCCTCCCGCGCGTCCTCAGAGCCCCGCGGCGATCTCGGCCGTGACGCGCAGCCACGCGCGCCGGGTCGCGGCCGAGAGGTCCTCGACGTCGATCGGGGCGCCGCTGACGAGCGCCGGCTCGTACGGCACCTCGAGCACGCTGCGGGTGAGGCGCCCGAAGTGGTCGTGCAGCCGCGCGGTCAGCTCGGCGTCGATCCGCGGCGACGGCTGGCTGAGCACGGTGACGGCGCGGCGGACGGCGTCCTCGTGGCCGGTGGCGCGCAGCGCGTCGAGCATCCAGGCGGCGGACTGGGCGGTGTCCTCGCGCATGGTGGACACGACGACGACCTGGTCGGCGGCCTCGAGCGCCGCCTGCCAGTTCGAGGCGCGCATGTTGTTGCCGGTGTCGACGACGAGGATCCGGTAGAAGCGCAGCAGCGTGCGGTGCAGCGCCCGGAACGCGAACGCGTCGATCGACGCGGCGGAGGCGGCGTCCTCGTCGGAGGCCAGCACGTCGAACTGCGCGGACGCCTGCGAGCGCACGTACGCGTCGAGGTCGCCCACGCGCGAGGAGTCGGGGTCCGCGAACCGCTCAAGGTCCTCCAGCAGGTCGACGGCCGTCCGCGCGTGGTGCCCGTGGCGCGTGCGCCAGCCCAGCGTGCCGCGGGTCTCGTTGTTGTCCCAGGCGAGCGTGTAGCCCCCGCGCAGCCGGCCGAACGTGGCCGCGACGAGCAGGGTCGCCGTGGTCTTGTGGGCGCCGCCCTTGGGGTTCACGACGACGATCGTGCGCGGCCCGTCGAGCGTGCGCTGGACGCTCGCGACCCAGGCCCGCTCGGCCCGCTCGGCCTCCCCCGGGCCCGGCGCGATCAGCCCGCCCGTGGCCCGGCGCACGACGGCGCGCCACCCCCGCTCCGCCGGCCCGTCGGCGGGCGCGGGGCGGGAGGCGAGGAGGTCGTCGAGCGTGGGCAGGTGCGCGTCGCCGGAGGCGCCGTCGTCGGCGCCGTCAGGGCTCGCCGCGGCCTCCGCGACCGCGCCGGTGTCGACGAACGCCGTGGCGGCGTCGTCCGGCTCCGGCGGCGCGGCCCCGAACACCGAGACCCGTCGCGGCCGGCCGTCGTCGGCGTCCGCCGCACCCCACAGGCCGCTGTCCTGCCACGGGCGGCGGTCCTCCAGCGGGGCGTCGGGCAGGCGCCGCGGCTCGAGGCCGCGCGCGAGGGCGTCGACGTCCGGCACCTCCGGGCCCTCCGGACCCGTGTGCCCGACGGCGTGCGGCCCGTCCGGCTGCCGCGGCACCGGCGGCAGGTCCCACCGGACGTCGTCGGGCTCGGGCGGCTCCGGCGGCAGGTAGGCCGGCATCTCGCCGCGCAGCGCCCAGCCGACGGCGGCCTCCCAGGCGTCCGCCTCCGACGGCCCGGTCCGCTCCGCCGGGTCGACCGGGTCGACCGGGTCGGGGTCACGCGGCTCGCCGGCCGGCCCGGACGACGCGCCCGCCGCCCTCGCCCGCAGCTCGCGCCGGGTGAGCGGCCGCCCGCCCGGCTCCGGGCCGGTGGCCCCACCACGTTCGTCCACTGTCTCGCTCCCGAGGCACGCGATGGCCGTGACGTGGACGAACCTACGCCGTACGGGTGAGGCGCGCACGGATGCGACGCGCGCGAACCGGGACCAGGGGGACGCCGCCGGGCGCGCCCGGCGGCCCCGGCCGGGTCGAGTCGCCCGGGTCGCTCCGCCGGGGTCAGTCGGCCGAGAGGTCCAGGTGGCGCTCGGCGACGGCGATGACCGACCAGACGCTGCCGTCGTCGGCGGTGAGCTCGTAGCTCGGCGCGAGGACCGTCGCGCCGTCGCCCGTGGCGAGCTGGGCGAGGCCGAGCCGGGCGGCGACGATCGTGACGTCGCGCACCGGCCACGCGAACGCGGCGCCGGGCCGCGCCGGGGTCGGCGGCACGCCGTCGGGCTCCTCCGGCACGGGCGCGACCTCCATCGCGTCCCGCGCGCCGCCGGCGAGGATCACCGGGCCCGACCAGCCGGCGCCGAACCGCGGGTCGTTGAGGCGCTCGACCGCCTCGGCGGGCGGGACGACGTCGTACTCGCCGAGCTCGACGAGCGTGGCCGTGAAGCCGTAGAGGCTCGCCATGCCGGCCCCCGTGAAGGAGGCGTTCCAGGCGAGCCCGGTCCGCTGGCCGTCGAGCACGTGGTAGGCCGTCACGTACGCGTGGGCACGGTCGCCGACGTCCTCCACGGCGAACTCGAACGCCGCCGGGTCCACGCCCAGGGACGCCATCGCCTCCCGCAGCGCGTCCTCCGCCGCGCCGGCCGACGGCGCGTCGCCGAGGTCGCGCTCGTCGCAGACGTCGGGCGCGACCGGGTCGACGCCCCCGCCGTCGCTCACCGGCGCGTCGGGCGCCGGCTCGGCGGCCGCCTCGCCCTCGCGGGCGGACCTCTCCGGGACGGCGCCGCAGTACCAGACGTCCACCGTCGGGTCCCAGAAGGACAGCGAACCGGCGCCGTCCGCCATGAGCTGCACGGTGGGCCCGTTGCCGTCGTTCGGGCCGACGACCCACGAGCCGTACTCCAGCCGGGGCTCGCCCGGCACGCCGAGGGCCTCCGCCGCGGCGGCCGCGGCCTGGCCCGACACCGACGTCGCGTCGAGGGCCCAGGCGGTGGCGCTCGTCGCGCCGCCCGTCAGGCCCGAGGCGTGGAAGACCGTCCGGCCGTACCAGCCCCCCCAGGTCGCGTCGTAGCCGCCCCGGCCGCCGTCGACGTCAGCGGCGCCGGCGAGGTCCGGCGCGGCCTCGGCGACGCTGCCCGCGCCGCCCGGCGCCTCCAGCACGATGGGGGCGTCGGCCGTGGTCGCGTCCCCGCCCCCGCCGGCGGCGGCCAGCCCGACGGCGTACCCGCCTCCGCCACCGACGACGAGCGCGGCCGCGGCGACGGCGGCCGCCCGGGCGGGCCACGTGGTCAGGCGGCGCAGGCGCCGCGCCGCGAGCTCGTCGGCGGGCGCGGCGCGGCGGCGCTCCTCCACGGCGGCGCGCAGGCGCGCGAGGTCCGGCTCGACGCCGGCCGCGGGGTCCGCGGCGGCCAGGCGTGCGACGAGGTCGGCACCGGTGCGCTCGGCACCGTGACCCGGGTGCTGTGCCACGATCAACCTCCTGCCCGCGGTCGGGTCTCGACCTGGTCCGGTCTCCCTCTGCTTGTGTGCCGCGGCGGCGTGGACTTGCAGCCGCGGCGTCCGACCGGCCCGGGCCTCAGCCGGCGGGCACGTCGTCGCGGGCGGCCCACGCCGCGCGCAGGCGCGCCCTGGCGCGCGACAGCGCCGCGTCCGCCCCGCCCCGGGAGATGCCGAGCACCGCCGCCAGCCCGTCACCGTCGAGACCCTCCCAGGCGTGCAGGAGCAGGATCCGCCGGTCCCGCGGGGAGAGGGCCGCGAGCACGCCCCGGACCTCGTCGTCGACCACCGCGAGCTGCTCGGGGGAGGCGTCGTCGACCTCGTCGGAGACCTCGGCGACCGGCACCGGCCGGCCCTTGCGCCGGTGGTTGGCCAGCACGTACGCGGCCGTGCGGTACAGCCACGGCAGCTCCGCGCCCTCGGGCACGTCCTCGCGCCGGCGCCACGCGGTGGCCAGGACGTCCGCGGCGAGGTCCTGCGCGTCGTCGCCCGCGCCGCGGCGCACGAGGTAGCGGAAGACGGCGGTGGCGTGGGCCCGGAAGAGCGCCTCGAACCACGCGTCGTCGCGCGCGCTCCCGGGGCCCTCCTCGCTCACGGAGGCCAGTATGGGCGCCGCGGGCCCCGACCGGGGCCGGGCCGCGCCGAGGGCGGCGCGCAGAGGTGCCGCGCGGACGGTGCCGCCGGACGGTGCCGCCGGGCCGCTAGGGTCGCGCCGTGAAGCCCTTCGTGCTCGTGGCGACGCGGCCCGAGGACCGCGCGGCCGACGACGAGTACGAGGCGATCCTCCGCTTCGGCGGCCTCGCGCCGGACGAGCTGCGGCGGATCCGGCTCGAGGCCGGCCCGCTGCCCCCGATCGACCTCGACGAGGTCTCGGGCGTCATCGTCGGCGGCTCCCCCTTCACGACGAGCGTGCCGGAGGAGACCAAGTCGCCGGTGCAACGCCGCGTCGAGGCGGAGCTCGGCGGGCTCGTGCGGCGGCTCGTCGCCGCCGACACGCCCTTCCTCGGGGCGTGCTACGGCGTCGGGACGCTCGGCGTCGTCACGGGCGGGGTCGTCGACGGGACCTACGCGGAGCCCGTGGGCGCCGTCCCCGTGACGCTCACGCCCGAGGGCCGCGCCGACCCGGTGTTCGGGGTCCTGCCCGAGACGTTCGACGCGTTCGTCGGCCACAAGGAGGCCATCCGGGTGCCCCCGCCGGGCGCCGTCGTGCTCGCGTCGTCGCCGGCGTGCCCCGTGCAGGCGTTCCGGGTCCGCACCAACCTCTACGCCACCCAGTTCCACCCCGAACTCGACGTGCCCGGCATCGTCACGCGCATCGACGTCTACCGCGACGCGGGCTACTTCTCCCCCGACGACGTCGAGGCGCTCACCGCCCAGGTGAGCCGCGCCGTCGTCGACGCGCCCCCGCTCCTGCTCCGGGCCTTCGTCGAGCGCTACGCGCGCTGAGCCGGCGCGGCCGCGGCCCCGCCGCGGTGCGGAGCCCGCGCACCCCGGGGCCACCCTGGCTCGGCCCGGGGGACGGACCAGGGTCGCGCCAGGGGCGACCCCGATGCCCGACGGCGGCCGGACGCGCCATGCTCACGATCGGCACCCGTGCGCGCCCCGCCGCGGGCGCCGGCCGAGCACACGAGCACCGGAGAACCGAGGACCCATGAACCGCCGCCAGCGCACCACCACCGCCGCACTCGCCCTCCTCGCGGCGGTCGGCCTGACCGCCTGCGACGCCACCCTGACCGTCGGCGACGGCGCCGCCGGCCCGCGCGACACCGTCACGCGCGAGATCGAGCCCGTCAGCGCGGTGCGGCTCGGCACCGCGGGCATCATGCACGTCGAGGTCGGCGACACCCCGTCGCTGACGATCACGGCGAGCGAGCGCGTGCTCGAGGAGATCACCGCCGTCGTGCACGGCGACACGCTCGAGATCGAGCTGCCCGGGGCGTGGATCAACCCGGGCCCGATCGAGTACGAGCTCGTCCTGCCGGCGCTGTCGAGCATCACCGTCGCCGGGTCCGCCGACGTGGACGGCGACCTCGCCCCGGACGGCGAGGACGTCACCGTCGCGGTCACCGGCTCCGGCACCGTGGAGCTCGGCGGCGCGACCGCCGACGCCGTGACCGTGAGCATCTCCGGGTCCGGCGACGTGCGCCTCGACGACGTCGCCGCGAGGAGCGTCGACGTCGAGATCCGTGGCTCGGGCACCGCCTCGCTCGAGGGCACCACCGACGAGCTCGCCGTGCGCATCCCCGGCTCGGGCGACGTCGCGGGCGCCGACCTCGTGGCGCGCGACGCGACGGTCGAGATCCGCGGCTCCGGCACGGTCACCGTGCACGCGACGGGCACGCTCGACGCGCGGATCAGCGGCTCGGGCGACGTGCGCTACCTGGGCGACCCGGAGGTCACCTCGGACGTGCGCGGCTCGGGGGACGTCGGCCCCGCGTGAGCGAACGGCCTTCCCGCGGGGGTCCGGCGGGGATACTGTGCGGGCGAAGCCGTGCCGTCGAGGCCCCCGCTCGCGGCCAGGCACCTGCCAGAACCTGCCAGAGCCTGTCTCGCCAGCCAGGGAGGCCTCATGTCCCGCGCCCGCCGTCTCGTCGCCAGCGCCGCCGCCGCCGTCCTCGCGGTCCCGCTCGGCCTGGGTATCGCCTCCGCGGCCCCGCCCGACGACGACCCGGTCGTCCCGCTCGCCCCGCCCACCGGCCTCGCCCGGCCCGACGGCGCGCCCGCCCGCGTGGCGCCCGCGCTGCGCGAGGCCACCGGGATCGTCACCGCCTTCGTCGAGCTCGACGCGCCGTCCGGCCTCGAGACCGCCGAGGCGGGCGGCGACGCCGCGGACGTGCAGGCGGCGATCGAGGAGGTCGCCGAGATCGCCGAGGAGGTCGTCCCCGCGGACGCCGGCCCGCGGGCCCGTACCGCCGCGGAGACCCCGGCCAAGGTGGCCGTGACCGCCAACGTCGTGGCCGGCGTCGTGGTCACGGGCGACGCCCAGGAGATCGCCGACCTGGCCGACGACCCGGCCGTCGCGGCCGTGCACCTCGTGGTGCCCAGGACGATCGACAACAAGGGCACCGACGTCTTCACCCGGGCGCTCGAGGCGTGGACCTCCGCGGGCGCGACCGGCGAGGGCGTGACGATCGGCGTCATCGACACCGGCGTCGACTACACGCACGCCACGTTCGGCGGCCCCGGCACCCCGGAGGCGTACGCGGAGGCGTACGGCGCCGACGGCACCGGGCCCGTGCCCGACGGGCTGTTCGACCCGACCAAGTTCCTCGGCGGGTACGACTTCGCCGGGCCGACGTACGACGCGAGCGGCACCACCGCCGCCGAGCTCGTCCCCCAGCCCGACGAGAACCCGATCGACGCGCCGCACACCGCGGGCGGCGGGCACGGCAGCCACGTCGCGGGCACCGCGGCCGGCTTCGGCGTCACCGCCGACGGCGAGACCTTCCGCGGCGACTACGCCACGCTCACGGACGTCTCCGACTGGCGCGTCGGCCCGGGCAGCGCCCCGAAGGCCGGCGTCTACGCGCTGAAGGTGTTCGGCGACGTCGGCGGCAGCACCGGCCTCGTCGTCCAGGCGCTCGACTGGGCGGCCGACCCGAACGGGGACGGCGACTTCAGCGACCACCTCGACATCGTCAACATGTCGCTCGGCTCGGACCTCAGCCCGGCCGACGACCCCGAGAGCCTGTTCGTCGACGAGCTGAGCAGGCTCGGCGTGCTCACCGTCACGTCCTCCGGCAACGGCGGCGACGTCACCGACGTCGGCGGGTCGCCGGGCAACGCGGCCAGCGCGCTCACCGTCGCCAACTCCGTCGGCCTCACGCAGACCTACGACGCCGTCGAGGTCGTCGAGGCGCCCGACGAGGCGCTCGTCGGCCTGCACGCGGCGCAGAACAGCGTCGACTACGCGGGCGGGACGGACGTCACCGCGCCCGTCTCGTTCGTGGGGGCCGACGTCGACGGCTGCGTCGCCGCCGACCTCGCCCCGCACGCCGACGAGATCGCCGGCACCGTCCTGTGGCTGTGGTGGGACGACGACGACAGCACCCGCCGCTGCGGCAGCGCGGTCCGGTGGAACAACGCGCAGGCGGCGGGCGCCGTCGGCGTCCTCATCGGCAGCGAGCTGCCCGTCTTCACGGCGGGCATCGCCGGCAACGCCGGGATCCCCGGCGCGCAGCTCACCGCGGCCGAGACCGACCTCCTGGAGCCCGCGATCGCCGCGGCGACGGCCGAGGACCCGGTCGTCGTGCACATCGGCCCGTCGCTCGCCAACTCGGCCTTCGTCGAGACGCCGGCGATCGCGGACACGCTCAACAGCGGCTCCTCGCGCGGCGTGCACGGCTCGCTCGGCGTCGTCAAGCCCGACGTCGCGGCGCCCGGCACGCTCATCAGCTCCGCGGCCTCGGGCACCGGCGACGACCGCGTGACGTACTCCGGCACCTCGATGTCCTCGCCGCACGTCGCGGGCATCGCGGCGCTCGTCGCGCAGACGCACCCCACGTGGACGCCGCAGCAGATCAAGGCGGCGGTCATGAACACGGCCACGCACGACGTGTTCGCCGGGCTCAACGGGACGGGCCCCGCGTACGGCCCCGAGCGGGTCGGCTCCGGCCGGGTGGACGCGCGCGACGCCGTCGGCGCGTCCGTCATCGCCTACGCGAAGGACGACCCGGAGCTCGTCTCGGTGACCTTCGGGCTCGTCGACGTCGCGGACCGCACCGTGACCCTCAAGCGCGACGTCACGGTGGCGAACACGACGCGCAGCCCGCAGAAGTACCGCGCGTCGTTCGCCCAGTCGACCACGGCGGGCGGCGCCACGATCACCGTCAGCCCGGCCAAGGTCACCGTCCCGCCGCGGGGCACCGCCAAGGTCACCGTGACCCTCACGGTCGACCCGAGGACGCTGGCCCGGGACATGGACCCGACGCAGGTCGACAGCTACCTCGGCGGCGTGCCGCGCGACTTCGTCACGACGATCTCGGGCCGGCTCGTGCTCGCGCCCGAGGCCGGCGGGCCCGCGCTGCGCGTGCCGGTGCAGGCCGCGCCGCGCCCGGTCAGCGCACTGACCTCGCCGCCGGTGAAGTTCGCGGCGGGCGCGACGACGGCGCCGCTCGTGGTCCAGGGCCGCGGCGTCGCGTCGGGCGGGTGGTACTCGCTCATGGCGCCGTTCGCGCTCGTCGCGACGAGCCCCGAGCTCCCCACGGGCGGCGCCGCGACGCCGCCGACCGCGCTCCGGGCCGCCGACCTGCGCTACGTCGGCTTCACCTCCACCGCCCCGGAGATCGCGGCGGCGGGCGGCGACCCGACCCAGGGCGTCATGGCGCTCGGCATCGCGACGTACGGCGAGTGGGCGACCCTCGGCGGCGTCATCGTCCCCGTCATCGACACGGACGTGGACGGCGACGGGATCTGGGACTTCGAGACCTACGTCTGGAAGTACGCCGACGAGATGGACCTCACGACCGTCGAGACGTACGCGCTGACGTTCGACCCGGACGCCGGGTACGGCTTCGGGCCGCTCGTCGACATCTGGACGGCGAACGGCCTCACCGGGCTCGACACCTCGGTGTTCGACAGCGACGTGCTCGTCGTGCCGATGTCGCTGGAGGCGCTGGGCGTCGCCCCCGGCCACACGCCCACCTTCGCGATGGCGACCTACTCGCCGTACGAGGGCGTCGCCGGCGGCTTCGTCGACGACGCCGGGCCGTTCACCGTCGACGCGTACGACCCGCCGGTGTGGTTCGACGCCGACCCGGCCGCCGTCGACAACTCGCTGTGGTACCTCGGGCGGCCCGGCTCCGACGTCACCGTCCACCTGCGGGAGGGCGCGACCGACGTCGACCTGCTCGTGCTCCACACGCACAACGACGGCGTCGAGCAGGCCCGCGCCCAGGTGGTCGACGTGGTCACCCCGCCGCCGCCGCCGACCACGGCGCCGTCGCGGACCGACGCGGCCGCCCCGACCGTCATGCCCCGCGGCCTGCCCGTGCCCGTGACGGCGCTCATCCGCACGGACGGCCCGACGCCCACCGGCACGATCACCGTGCGGGAGGGCTCACGCGTCCTGGCGACCGCGCCCGTGGTCGCCGCCGGGCGCACGGGCGCCGCGCTCGCGGTGGTCACCGGGCTGTCCAACGGCAACCACGAGCTGACGGTGACCTACAGCGGCAACGCGAAGGTGGCGCCGTCGTCGGACACGGTCCGGGTGCGGGTCACCGGGCCCGCCAAGGGCCTCTGCTGGATCTAGCCCTCCGGACGGGTCCGCGGGCGCGCGCGGTCAGGCCTCGGCCGCCGCGCGCGCCCGGGACCGGCGCACGCGCGTCGTGACGACGTGGACGGCCCACGCCACGAGGAACGCGGCCGTGAAGAGGACGAGCGCGATCACGGGGCTCTGCATGAGCTCGGGCCGCACGACCATGACGACGGCGAGCACGAGCATGGTGACCCCGGCGAAGAGCTTGAGGAGCTCGCCGTGCTTCTCCTGCATCTTGGCCGCGCGCATCGTCACGACGGCGACGCCGAACACGATCATCTCGTCCAGCAGGAACGGGATCATGTAGGCCACGAAGAGGGCCGCCGCCTCGGCGAAGCCCACCCCGTTGGCCTTGAGCAGCCCGGTCCACAGGACGGGGAACCCGGCGGTGCACGGCGTCTCGAGCAGCGACACGGCCACGCCGAGCGCGACCGTCGCGGCCAGGGCGGGCACGAGCTGGTGGTGCCCCGCGGCCGCCCGCATCCGCTGGTAGAGGCCCGGCTTCGCCTTGTCGGGGATCGTGAAGGACAGGCCCTTCTTGAACGCGAAGTAGTCCTTGATGCTCACGACGGCGAAGATCCCCGCCGCGACGCCGACGACGACCTGGATCCAGCCGAGGAACCCGACGACCGTGAGCGCCGAGTAGATCCCCGCCATGTACAGCGCGTACATCGCGGCCGTGACGACGAGGAACGTCGTGCCGATCGCGACGACGCGGCGGCGGTTCGCCGTCCGGACGACGATCGTCAGCAGCACCGAGATCACCCACAGCGAGCACGGGTTGATGCCGTCGACGAAGCCGATGATGATCGTGGAGACGAGGAGGTTCTGGTCGTCGAGCGAGATCGTGCCGATGAGCGGCACCTCGATCTCGGCGCCCGTCTGGTCGGGCGCGCAGACGAGCTCGTCGGACGAGCACGTGCCCGTGCCCGGCGAGCCGTAGACCCCCGGCGGGACCCGCTCGCCGCGGGAGGCGAGGTCGATGGCGGCGGCGACGTCGTCGCGGATCGGGTCGGTCCAGCCGATCCACACGCGCTCCCCGATGACCGTCACCGGCACGCCCGACGCCTCGAAGCCCAGCTCCCGCCCCGCGGCGGCGAACAGCTCGCGGTTGTCGGCGTCGTCGAAGACCTCGTACGCGGTGACGACGATGTCGTAGCGCTCGCCCATCTCGTCGAGCCACGCGCGCTCGGCCTTGCACTTCGGGCACGTGCTCCCGTACCAGAGGGTGACCTCGACGGTCTCGCCCTCCGCCGCCGTCGGGGCGGCCGCGGAGAGCCCGGGCGCGGCCGCGCGGGCGCCGGCGGGGGCGGCCGGGTCGGCCAGGGCGGCCGTCGTCGGGAGGACGACGGCGAGCGCGGCGAGCGCGAGGGCCGCGAGGGCACCGGCGAGCGCCGGGACGGCGCGGAGGCGGGCGCGCGCGCCCGGGCGGGCGGCGGCGTCGGCCATGGGCGACCTCCAGAGGGCGCGGGGGACCACGCTGGTCCGCCCGGCCATTCTCGGCCACGCCCTGCGGGCGCCGTGGGAACTACGTCCCTGGCCCGCGCGCCCGCGTCGGCGGGTGGGTGTCAGCGGGTGAGTGTCGGCGGGTCGGTGTCGGCGGGTGGGTGTCGGCAGGTCGGTGTCGGCGGGTAGTGGCCGGCCGGTCAGTACTCGGCGAGGTCGACCTCGAACCAGACGGTCTTGCCGTCGGGCGACTTGTGCACGCCCCACCGGTCCGACATGGCCTCGACGATCGCCATGCCGCGCCCCGCCGGGGCGATCGGCTCGGGGTGGAGCACCACGGGCCGGCGCAGGACGCTGTCGCTCACGGCCACGCGCACCCGGTCGTCCTCCAGGGCGAACTCGATGCGGATGGGGCGCTCGGGCGCGCGCTGCGTGCCGTGCAGCACCGCATTCGCGAGCAGCTCGGAGGCGAGGAGCTCGACCACCTGGTTGGCCATGCCCGTCACGCCGGCCTCGGCCGCGACCCGCACGACCCAGTGCCGGCCCACGGCCACGGAGCGGCGCTGCGGGGGGAGCTCGAGCGCGAGCTCGTCCTCCGGCGCGGGCGCCTCGGCCGCCTCGCGGGCGTCGGGCACCGGCCGCGGCTGGGGCACGTCGTCGCCGGCCACCAGCCGGAGGGGACGGCCCGTGGAGGTGCGGCGCGCGGGCTCACCGCTCATGACCGCTCCTCCCCCTCCGTCCCGATGCGCGCGCCCCCCAGGTCGGCACTGTCCCAGGGTGCACCAGCCTCGGGCCGACGGCGCGCCGATGGCGGGTGAAGTCGGGCGAGTCGGCACGATTCACCCGCTCCCTCTGCCGGGCCCGCGCCCGGGCCGCCGGCGGCGGGGAACTCGCCGACCCGCCCGGGCGTTGACGCTGACCCGGAGGTGCCATCGTGCCGCAGACCCTGACCCCGCTCGACCCCGACCTGCCGACCCTGCGCGGCGACCTGCCCGCCGCCCTCGCCCACCCCGCCGACGACCCGCTCGCCGAGCTCGACCGCCAGGTCGACGCGCTCGTCGCGCTCGGGGTCGCCGCGGTGGCGGGCCTCGCCGCCGACGACCTGCGGGCGGCCGTGGCGCCCCTGCGGGACCGCCTGCCCGACGCCGTCGCGCGCCCCAGCGGGGCCCAGGACCCCGACGACCGGGTGCCGTTCGTGCTCGTCGTCCCCGCCGACCCGAACGACGCCGTCCCGGCCATGCGGCGCGGCGGGCGGCACGGCGTCAGCGTCCTCGGGCGCGAGGAGGCGACCGGCTTCCGGCCGCTCGACGACGTCGCGGTGCCCGCCGGCCCCGCCTACCTGCTGCTCGACGTCGACACCGGCAGAGACCTGCGCGGCGAGGCGCCCGCGACGGCGCTCGAGGTGGTCCGCGGGCGGGGGCGCACGCCCCTGACCATGGCCGAGGGGATCGCGCTCGTCACGGTGCGACCGGACATGCTGCGGCCGAACCGGTGCTTCTCGCTCCTCGCCTCGCGGGACGGGAGCAAGCGCGTGCCCGCCGTCTGGATCAGCGAGCGCCGGCCCAAGCTCGGCTGGTGCTGGGACGGCAACCCGCACACGTGGCTGGGGTCGGCGTCGGCGGCCGGCCGGCTGGGCGCCGACGGCTGACCGGCGGGCTCAGTAGCGCGGCTCGATGAGCCGCGGGATCCCGGGCGGCGCGGCGGCGGAGAGCTCGAGGTACTTCGCCTCCGCTCGGTGCAGCCGCACGTGCTCGTCGAGCGTCCACGTGGGGCCGTTGCGCAGCACCGTGCCGCAGGAGCACTCCAGCCAGACCGTGCCGTCCGGGTCGCGGTGCAGCGTGCCGACCGTGTAGTGCGCCGAGCGGGCCCGGGCCTTGGCGTCCCGGAGGGCGGCGCTGACGGGCTCGGTGAACGGCTCGGTGAACGGCTCGGGGTCCGGCGTGGGGTCCGGCGTGCTCATGACCCCCCAGTGTGGCCCATCGGTGCGGCGGGCGGCGCCACGCGGGGGGCTGCGCCCGACCGTCCGCGCGCCGGACCCGCCCGGCCGGGGTACGGTGACCGCCTCATGCCGCAGCCACCCGTCGTGTTCGTCCACGGCCTCAGCACGTCGTCGGCGATCTGGTCGCACCAGCTCGCCGTCCTCACCGAGGCCGGGCACCCGTGCGTCGCCGTCGACCTGCCCGGGCACGGGCGCCGGGCGGACGGGCGGTTCACGCTCGACGCCGCGCTCGCGGCCATCGACGAGGGCGTGCGCGGGCTGCCGGCCCCGCCGCTGCTCGTCGGGCTGTCGCTGGGCGGGTACACCTCGCTCGCGTACGCCGCCCGGAACCCCGACGCCGTCGCGGGCGTCGTGCTCTCGGGCTGCTCCACGGAGATCCGCGGCTGGCCGCTGCGGGCGTACTCGCGCGTCTCGCCGGTCGTGGCGCGCGTGCTGCGGCGGGCGCGGGAGACGTGGCACGTCGTGACGGACATGCTCACCGCGATGCACGGGCACTCCTCGCTCGCCGATCTGCGTCGGCTGCCCGTCCCGCTGCCCGTGTGGTTCGTCAACGGGCGCTGGGACGTGCTGCGCTTCGGCGAGCGGCGCCTCGTGGCCGCCCGGCCGGGCGCGCGCCTGCGGGTCCTCCCGCGCGCCGGGCACGACGTCAACACGCACGCGCCCGTCGCCTTCACGCGCGTCCTCCTCGAGGTGGTCCGCGACCTCGGGCGGGTGAGCCCGACGGCGGCCCTCGCGCCGGCCTGAGCCCCTCCCCTGTTCGCCCGGTCGCCACCGGGCATACCGTCGGGGCATGTGCCGGAGCATCCACACGCTGCACAACCTCGAGCCCGCCGTGACCGAGGAGGAGGTGCGCGCCGCCGCCCTGCAGTACGTCCGCAAGGTCGCCGGCACCACCCGGCCCTCCCGGGCCAACGCGGCGGCCTTCGAGCGGGCGGTCGACGAGGTCGCGCACGCCACCGCGCACCTCCTCGCGCACCTCGTGACGAGCGCCCCGCCCAAGGACCGCGAGGCCGTGGCCGCCAAGCGGCGAGCGCGCGCCCAGGCGCGGTACGCCGCGGCCGCGCCGTCCGCGACCACGGTCTGAGGCCGTGTGAGGTCGCCCGAGGCCGTCTGAGGCGCCTTAGGCCCGCCTCAGGCGGGATCAGTCGTCACGAACCGGTCATCCGCCCGATCCGCCGCCCCCGGCCTCAGCACCAGTGTTGAGGCATCGACGAGGAGGCAGAGATGACCACGATGTGGGGGCCCGCGCTCGACGCGGAGGTGGACTACCGGCGCGCGACGATGATCGCCGTCGCCCGGAGGCGGCGCGGTCGGCGCGCCGGCCGTGCGCGGTCGCGCACGGCCGGGGACGTACCCGGCGGCTCGGCCCGCCGGGCGCGTCCGGCCCGGCCGGCCGGCGTCCCGGCGGTCGCGGGCGCGGGGTCACGCGCCGCCGTCGGGGCGTTCCGCAGTGTCGGCGACGCCTGACACGATCGGGGGCATGACGACCCTGGGACCGTTCGTCGCCCGCGAGGACGAGGTCGGCCGGCTCACGGCCGCCCTCGCGCGCGCGGGCGAGGGCGACCCCGGGGTCGTGCTCGTCGGCGCGGACGCCGGCGTCGGCAAGACCCGCCTCCTCGCGCACGTCTCCCGGATCGCCGTCGAGCAGGGGGCCACGGCGGTGACGGCGGCGTGCGTCGACCTCGGCGAGGTCGGATTGCCGTACCTGCCGTTCGCCGGTGCGCTGGGCCAGCTCCACGCGACGCCCGCGGCGCAGGAGACCGTCGAGGAGGTCGCCCGGACCCGGCCCGCGCTCGCCCGCCTCCTGCCGGGGCTGGGCGCGGGGGCCGCGCCCCGCGCGGAGGACGAGACGGGCCGCCTGCAGCTCTTCGACGGCATCGCGGCGACGCTCGCGGCCGTCGGCGCGCCCGGCCGGCCGCTGCTCCTCGTCCTCGAGGACCTGCACTGGGCGGACCCCTCGACGCGGGACGTCCTGCGCTACCTCGTCGCCCGGCTGCGCGACGAGCACCTGCTCGTCGTCGGCACGTACCGCACGGACGACCTGCACCGCACGCACCCGCTGCGGCCCTTCCTGTCGGAGATGTGGCGGCACGCGCGCGTGGAGCGCATCGACCTCGCCCCCTTCACGCCGCCCGAGCTGCGCGAGTTCGCCGCCGCGGTGCGCGGCGCGCCGCTGCCCGACCCGGACTTCACGCAGGTGCTGCAGCGGTCCGAGGGCAACGCGTACTTCGCGGAGGAGCTCCTCCAGGCCGGCGACGGGAGCGCGCTGCCCTGGTCGCTCGCGGAGGTGCTCCGGTCGCGGGTCGAGCGGCTCGACCCGGACGTGCAGGAGCTCGCGCGCGTCGCGAGCGTCGGCGGGCGGATCGTCAGCGAGCCGCTCCTGCGCGCCGTCGCGGAGCACCACACGGCCGGCGACGTCGACCGGCTCCTCCGGGAGGCGATGGCCGCCAACGTGCTCGGCTGGGAGGAGGGCCGCGTCGCGTTCCGGCACGCGCTGCTGGCCGAGGCCGTCTACGAGGACCTGCTGCCCGGCGAGCAGGTCCGGCTGCACCGCGCGTACCGCGACGCGATCCTCGCGGACCCGTCGCTCGCCTCCGCCGCCCGGCTCGCGCACCACGCGACCCGCTGCCAGGACACGGCGACGGCGCTCGTCGCCTCCCTGCGCGCCGCGGACGAGGCGGCGTCCGTCGTCGCGCCGCAGGAGGAGCACCGCCACCTCGAGAAGGCGCTCCGGCTCTGGGCGTCCGTGCCCGACGCGGCCGACGTCGCCGGCACCACGCGGGTCGCCGTGCTCGAGCGCGCGGCGGGGGCGGCGAGCCGGTCCGGCGACCACCCCCGCGCGGTCGCGCTCGGCCGCGAGGCGCTGACCGAGCCGGTGGACGACCCGGTGCTCCGCGCGCACCTGCGGGTGTGCCTCGCGCGGCACCTCCTCGGGCTCGAACGCGAGCGGGACGCGCTCGAGCAGGCACGCCTCGCGCTCGACGAGCTGCCCGACGACGCCCCGCCCGGTGCCCGCGCGTGGGCGCTCGCCACGCACGCCCGCACGCTGCTCGTCACCGAGCGGGACGACGACGCGGCCCGGGACGCCGCCGAGCGCGCCGCCGCGGTGGCCGACGCCGCCGGCGACGCGGCCGCCGCGGCCGACGCCCTCGCCACGCTCGCCGTGCTCGTGGTGGACGACCCGGACCACGCCGCCCGGCTCCTCATCGAGGCGCGCGAGCGCGCCCGGGAGGCGGGCGACCTCGTCACCGAGCAGCGCTGCCACCACAACCTCGTGACGACCTACTACTACGCCGGGCGGCTCGAGGAGGCCGCGGCCGCCCTCGACGCCGGCTTCGCGCGCAACCGCGAGACCGGGCTCGAGTGGTCCGACTTCGGGATGTCCCACCTGTTCTTCGACCGGCTGGTCCGGTACTGCCTCGGCGACCTCGGCGCGCCCGAGGCCATCAGCCCGACCCACCCGGTGTCGCGCGCCGCGCGCCGCGACACCTCGCTCGAGCCGCTCATCGCGGTCTTCGACGCGGTCGCCCTGTACTCCGCCGTCGCGCGCGGCGACGAGGACGCCATCGCCCGCGGGCAGGCCCTGCGGCCCATGTGGGAGCGGGACAGCCAGGTGGCGCTCCTCTCCGGCGGGCCGACGATCGACGCGCTGACGTGGGCCGGCCGCCTCGACGAGGCCGTGCAGCTCGCCACCGAGCTCATCGAGCACCTCGGCCGCACCTGGGACGACTACTTCCTCGGCGGCATCTGGCTCGCGGCGCTCGCGATCGCCGCGCTCGCCGACGGCGCGGAGGCCGACCGGCGGGCGGGCGTCGACCCCGCGCTCAAGGTGCGGCACGGCGACGAGCTGCTCGAGCGGGCGCGCGCGGCGGCGGTGCGCGGCCGACCGCGCGGCGGGCGGCTCGGGCCCGAGGGCGTCGCCTGGCTGCGCCGGGCGGAGGCGGAGCACGCGCGCCTGGCCGGCACCGCCGACCCGGAGCTGTGGCGGCGGGCCGTCGAGGCGTTCTCCTACGGCTACCGGTACGAGGTCGCCCGGTCGCGGTGGCGGCTCGCGGAGGCGCTCCTGCACGCGGGCGACCGGGACGCCGCCCGGGCGGAGCTCGACGTCGCGCACGCCGAGGCCGTGGCCATGGGCGCCCGGCCGCTCGCGGAGGCGACGGCGGCCCTGGCGCGGCGGGCCCGGCTCGACGTGGCCGCGCCCCACCGCGGCGAGGTCCTCACCGACCGCGAGGCCGAGGTGCTCGAGCTCGTCGCGCAGGGGCTCACGAACCGCCAGATCGGCGAGCGGCTGTTCATCAGCGGCAAGACGGTCAGCGTGCACGTGTCGAACGTCCTCGCCAAGCTCGGGGCGACGAGCCGCGCCGAGGCCGTCGCCATCGCCCACCGCCGCGGGCTGCTCGCCGGCTGAGCGGGTGCGCGCGGGCCGGCGCGGCGCACGCAGCGCACGCACGGTCGACGCCGTGGGAACCGCCGTCTAGCGTGATCGCATGGCGACGAAGGCACCCGCGGTCGAGCTCGAGGTCGCCGGGCGGACCGTGCGGGTGACGAGCCCCGACCGCGTCGTCTTCCCCGCCCGCGGGCTCACCAAGCTCGACGTCGTGCAGTACTTCGTCGCCGTCGGCGACGGGATCCTGCCCGCGCTGCTGCACCGGCCCACCACGCTCGAGCGCTGGCCGAAGGGCGTCTTCGAGGGCGCCGTCATGGCCACCCGGGCCGACAGCCGCGGCGACGCGTTCTACCAGAAGCGGGTGCCGAAGGGCGCCCCGGACTACGTCGAGACCGCCACCATCGCGTTCCCGAGCGGCCGCACGGCCGACGAGGTCGCCCCCACCGAGCTCGCCGTCGTCGCGTGGGCGGCCAACCTCGGCACGATCACCTTCCACCCGTGGCCCGTGACCCGGGACGACGTCGAGTCCCCCGACCAGCTGCGCATCGACCTCGACCCGCAGCCCGGCACCGACTTCGCCGACGCCGCCCGGGTGGCCCCGCACGTCCGCGAGATCCTCCACGAGATGGGCATGGAGGGGTACCCGAAGACGTCGGGCGGCCGCGGCGTGCACGTCTTCGTGCCGATCCAGCCGCGCTGGACGTTCACGCAGGCCCGCCGCGCCACCATCGCCCTCGGCCGCGAGCTCGAGCGCCGCCTGCCCGACGAGGTGACGATCACGTGGTGGAAGGAGGAGCGCGGCCGGAAGATCTTCGTCGACTACAACCAGATGGCGCGCGACCGGACCATCGCCTCGGCGTACTCGATCCGGCCCAACCCCCGCGCCACGGTCTCCACCCCGCTGCGCTGGGAGGAGCTCGCCGACGTCCACCCGGACGACTTCGACGTCGCCACGGTCCCGGCGCGGCTCGCCGAGGTCGGCGACCTCTTCGCCCCCCTGGCGGCCGGCGCGGGCGACAGGTACTCGATCGAGCCGCTCCTCGAGCTCGCCGACCGGGACGAGCGCGAGCACGGCGCGGGCGACCTGCCCTACCCGCCCGAGTACCCGAAGATGCCGGGCGAGCCCAAGCGCGTGCAGCCGAGCCGGGACCGCGACCGGCCCCGCTGACTCAGGCCGGCGCCGGGCCGGTGCTGTGCCGCACGACCAGCTCGGTCGGCAGCACGACGTGCGGCGGCTCCTCCTGCGAGCCGTTGCGGTGCCGCGCGATCGCCGCCGTCAGCTCGGCCGCCGCGGCGCGCCCCTTCGCCACGACGTCCTGGCGCACGGTCGTCAGCGCGGGCCGGGCGCGCCGCGCGATCTGGGCGTCGTCGAACCCCACCACCGAGACGTCGTGCGGCACGTGCAGGTCGAGGTCCTGCGCGGCGCGGACCGCGCTCCACGCGAGCGTGTCGGAGAAGCAGAGGATCCCGGTCGGCCGGTCGTCGGCGTCGAGCAGGAGCCGCGCGCCCTCGTACCCCTCGCGGTCGGTGTTCTCCCGCACCTGGACGGCCGTGGTCCGCACGCCCGCCGCGGCGAGCACCTCCCGCCACGCGGCGGCCCGCTCGCGGGAGACGAAGTCGCCCCCGACCTCCTCGCCGTCGGGCACGAGCCCGTGCGGGCCGTCGAACGCCACGGTGAGCAGGCCGACGTGCCGGTGGCCGAGCGCGACGAGGTGCTCGGCGCCCTGCCGCCCGCCCGAGCGCTCGTCGACGGTCACGCTCGCCGCGCCCGGGGTCGGCTCGCGGTCGACGTACACGAGCGGCAGCCGGCGGCGCACGAGCCAGTCGAGCGCGGCCGCGCCGTCCGGGCACGCGTAGACGAGCGCGCCGTCGATCGGCACGTCGCGCGCGGGGATCGCGTCCGCGGAGCCGTACAGCGGCAGGAGCGTCACCGCCAGCCCGGTCGGCGCCAGCTCCTCGGCGACCGCGCCGAAGAACGTCGTCGCGACGTCGTCCCGGAAGGCCGTCCCCATGGAGTCGGTGAGCAGGATCCCGACGGCGCCCGTCGTCCCGCGCGCGAGGGCCCGGGCGGCGGGGTCGGGGCCGACGTAGCCGAGCTCGGCCGCCGTGGCGAGGATCGTCTCGCGCAGCGACGCGGACAGCTGGTCGGGGCGCGAGAACGCGTTGGACACCGTCATGCGGCTGACGCCGACGCGGTCGGCGATCGTCTGCAACGTGACGCGGGCCATCGGTCCTCCCTCCGGGCTCGGCGACAGCGTAGTGGTGACGCTCCCACCATGGTCCGGGGACGTCAGGGCAGGTCCACCTCCGCGCACGCGTCGGGGACGACGCCCGCCTCGGACAGCACGTCCGCCGCCCGCTCGCGGGCGTGGTTCCAGCCCGCCACGCCCGTGGCCGGCGGGAGGTGCCGCGCGCCCAGGAGGCACGAGCGCAGCGGCTCGTCGAGGCGCGCCGCGGCCGGGACGGCGTCGGCGGACAGGCCCTGCAGGTAGGCGACGTCGAGGGGGATCTCGTGCTCCGCCGCGGCGTTGACCCGCAGCACCAGCGCGTCCGGGTTCGTCGCCGCGAGCGCGAGCAGCATCGCCGCGCCCACGCCGACGACGGCGCGCGGCAGCCACCGCCCCCGCCAGCGCACCCCGGCGGCCATGACGCAGAGCACGACGACGCCGAGCGCCGCCTCGACCGCCAGCACGAACAGCCGCAGCCGGGTGAGCCCGAACGCCTCGACGTAGAGGCTCATGCGCTGCAGCGCCGACGCCACCACGCCCAGCGTGCCCACGCACAGCGCCGCGAGCGCGCCCGAGGTCGCCGCGCGCTCCGTGCGGGCCGCGCGGGGCGCCCGACGGGCGGCGAGCGCCACGACGACGAGCGTCAGCACGGTGACGACGACGAGCTGGCCGAAGCCCTGGCGCGCGTACTCCGCGTACGTCAGGCCGACCGTCTCGAGCACGTGGCGGTGCCCGCCGAGCAGCGCGCTCACCTGCAGCCCGAGGAAGCCCAGGACCAGGGCCGCCAGCGACCCGACCGGCACGAGCCACTCCCCGAGCCCGGCCGGACGGGGCGCGCGCGGGCGCAGGTCGCCCCACGCGGGCGGTGCGATCGCCAGGTGCGCGGCCGTGGCCGCCACCGCGGCCACGAGGACCCCGACGGCGATCCGGGCCGGCGCGAGCTCCAGGTCGATGCCCGTCAGGTAGGCCGCGAACAGCCGGTCGGCGCTCGCGAGGAGGGCGCCGAAGAGCCCGAGCAGCACGACCGTGACCGCGAGGCTGCGCAGCGCCGCGAGCACGTCCCGGCGCCGGCCGCCGAGGCCGCCCGCCACCCCGCGGGTCGCCCACGGCAGCGCGCGCACCAGCCCCGCGACCGCGGTGACCGGGAGCGCGAGGAGCGCGGGCACCGACCGCGCGTCGGCCACCGCGACGGCGCCCGTGACCAGCGAGCCCAGCAGGCACAGCGCCACCAGCCACGGGGCGTCGAGCAGGGCGGGCACCGCCGCGAGCGCCGTCGCGGCGCCGACCAGCGCCAGCCCGGACACCGCCCGCCGGCGCACCAGAGCCGGGACCGCGGGCAACCACACGCCCGCCGCCACGACCGCCGCGCCGAGGCCCGGCCGGTGCCCGACGACGAGCGCGCCGCCCGCGACGCCGACCAGCCCCACCCCCGCGAGCACGCGCGGCGGCGCCGCGCGCCGCGCCCCGGCCCAGAAGTCGGTGAGGGCCCGTGCGAGGGGGGAGGGCTCCGCCGTCGGGCGGACGGCCCAGGGATCGACGTTCGGGACGGTCGGCGCGTCGCTCATGCTCGTCACGCTAGGGAGCCGGGCCACCCCTCGGCGGGCCGTCCGCGGACGGGTCTCGTGGAAGGTCTGTGCACGTCCGGGCAGGTCTGTGGACGTGCCTCACGGAGTGTGGCGACCGTGTGACGGCCCGGCCGCCGGGCCCGCCCCGGGCCGCAGCGCGACGGCCCCGTCCCGGCGTCGGGCCGGGGACGGGGCCGCTGTCGGAGCCGCCTTGGGGAATCGAACCCCAGACCTGTTCATTACGAGTGAACCGCTCTACCGACTGAGCTAAGGCGGCGCGCTCGCCGCCCAGGGCGCGCGAGCGGGTCTACTGTACCCAGCCCCGGCGAGGGCTCCAAAGCGCGATCCGCGGCGCCCTCAGCAGCTCGCGCCGCCGTCGGGCAGCTCGCCCGTCAGCAGGTACGTCTCGACGACGTCGCGCACGCAGTCGCCGCCGCGCCCGTAGGCCGTGTGGCCCTCCCCGTGGTACGTGAGGAGCTCGGCGGACTCGAGCTGCTCGGCCAGCCGCACCGACCACTCGTACGGCGTCGCCGGGTCGCCCGTCGTCCCGATGACGAGGATCGGGGCCGCGCCCGGCGCGTGGATCTCCTGCCGCACGCCGGTCGGCGGGAACGGCCACGTCTCGCAGCCGATCGCCATGCCGAACCGCTGCCCGAACGTCGGGGCGACCGTCTCGACCTCCTTGGTGAAGGTCACCAGGTCCTCGTAGTCCCGCTCCACCATCGGGTAGTCGAGGCAGTTGATCGCCTGGAAGGCGATCATCGAGTTCGACGTGTAGCGCCCGTCGCTCGTGCGGTCGAGGTAGATGTTCGCCAGGTCGTGCAGCGTCACCGCCGTGCCCTGGGTGAGCGCCTCGTCGAGGGCCCACGTCAGGTAGGGCCAGGAGCCGTCGTCGTACAGCGTGACGACGATGCCGTAGGAGGCGAGCGTCCCGTTGACCTCGGCGTCCCCCGCGGGGATCGGGTCGACCTCGGCGCGGGCGACGAGGTCCGCGACCTGCGCCATGCCGGCCTCGACGGTGCCCTCGAGCGGGCAGTCGGCGCCGCGCTGGCAGTCCTCGACGTACGCGCGCAGCGCGTTCTCGAAGCCCTCCGCCTGGCCGATGACGAGGTCGTCGTTCGACATCGACGGGTCCAGCGCGCCGTCGAGCACCAGGCGCCCGACGTTCTCCGGGTACAGCCCCGCGTACGTCGCGCCGAGGAACGTCCCGTACGAGAAGCCGAGGTACGACAGCTGCTCGTCGCCGAGGACCGCGCGGATGAGGTCCATGTCGCGCGCCGCGCTGATCGTGTCCACCTCGCCGAGCAGCGGGCCGGTCTCCTCGAGGCAGACGGCGGCGAAGTCGGCGAGGCGCTCCCGGGCCGCCTCGACGTCGGCCTGGCTCGCCAGCGGGAAGTCGGTCGTGAGGAACTCGTCGACCACCTCATCCGGGCCGCAGTCGACCGCCGACGACTGGCCGACGCCCCGCGGGTCGAACCCGACGACGTCGTACGCGTCGAGGACCGGGTCGCCGATGACGTAGCTCACCGCCGACGAGAGGAACTCGATGCCCGAGGCGCCCGGGCCGCCCGGGTTGACGAGCAGCGAGCCGAGGCGGGCCTCGGCGTCGCGCGCGGGCGCCCGCTCGAGGGCCAGGTCGATCGCGCCCGCCGACGGGTCGTCCCAGTCGAGCGGCGCGGCGATCGTCGCGCACTCGAAGCCCTCGCCGCACTCCGACCACGTCACCGTCTGCCCGTAGAACGCGTCGAGGCCACCGTCGGGGTCGACGGTCGGCCCGTCGGTGGGCCCGGTGCCCGCGGAGGGCGTGGTCTGCTCCTTCGGGCCGACGCACCCGGCGAGCAGGAGCGACGCCGCGAGCAGGGCGACGGCGACGCGGGAGGGGCCGGAGGGACGGGCGGGCCGGACGGGGCGGGCGGGGCTCGGCACGGGCTCCACCGTAGCCCGTTCGGGGGACGGGCACGGACCCGGCGGGCGGCCTGCGGGACGCGTCCCGGGGGCCTCAGCCCTTCAGCCCTGGGGCCGCGGGCGTCAGCCCTGCGGGCGCAGGGCGACCGCCATCGCCTCCATGGCGAGCAGCGGCGCCACGTTCCCCTCGAGCCGCTCGCGGGCCTCGGCGATCGCGTCCATCCGGCGCAGGGACTGCTCCGGCGTCGACTCGGCGGCGAGGCGCCGCACCTCGTCCTCCTCCGCGACGTTGACGAGGTCCACGTCCGCGCCCAGCTGGACCACCAGCACGTCCCGGTACAGCGACAGCAGGTCCACGAGCGCGCGGTCCAGCACGTCGCGCTGCGCGCGCGTCGCCCGCCGCTTCTGCTCCTCCTCCAGCTGGCGCACCTGCGCGCGCAGCGCGGGCGGCAGCGCCCGCCCCTCCTCCGCGCCGAGCGTGCGCAGCAGCGCCGCCCGCTCCGCGGCGTCGCGGTCCGCCGTCGCCGCCTTCGCCTCGGCCGCCGCCACCTCCACGAGGTCCGCCGCCGCGAGCACCGCGTCGCCCACCCCGCGGATGCGGGCGGCCAGGCGCAGCGTCCGGGCGCGGCGCTCCCGGGCCTCCGGGTCACGGGCGAGCCGGCGCGCGAGGCCGATGTGGCTCTGCGCCGCCCGCGCCGCCGCGTCGGCCACCGCCGGGTCCACGCCGTCGCGCACGAGGAGGGCCGCGACGTCGGCCACCGGCGGGACCCGCAGCACGACGCCCCGGCAGCGGGACCGGATCGTCACGACGACGTCCTGCGGGCTCGGGGCGCAGAGCAGCCACACCGTCCGGGGCGGGGGCTCCTCGATCGCCTTGAGCAGCACGTTCGAGGTGCGCTCGGTCATCCGGTCCGCGTCCTCCAGCACGATGACGCGCCACCGGCCCTGCGCCGGCGAGCGCGACGCCACGCCGATGAGGTCGCGCACCTCCTCGATCGAGATCGTCACCTTCTCCGTCGCCACCACGGTGACGTCCGCGTGGGTGCCCGCCATCGTCGTCGTGCAGTCCGGGCAGGCGCCGCACCCGCCCTGCGCGCACTGCAGCGCCGCCGCGAACGCGCGCGCGGCCACCGACCGGCCGGAGCCGGGCGGCCCGGTGAGCAGCCAGGCGTGGGTCATCGCCTCCAGGTCGGCGGCCGCGTGGCGCAGCACCGCCACGGCCTCCGGCTGCCCGACGACGGCGTCCCACACGCTCACGGCGTCACCCCCAGCAGGGCGGCCACGCGCTCCCGCACGGTCGCCGCGATCGCCTCGGCCGACCGTGCGGCGTCGACCACCAGCCAGCGGCCCGGGTCGGCCGCGGCGCGGTCGAGGAACGCCCGCCGGGTGCGCTCGTGGAACTCCACGCCCGCGCGCTCGAGGCGGTCCGGGGCGCCCGTGAGGCGGCTCAGCCCGACCCGGGGGTCCAGGTCGAGGAGCACCGTGAGGTCCGGCAGCAGGCCCTCCACGCCCCACAGGTTGATCCGCTCGACCGCCTCCGCGCCCAGCTCGCGGCCCACGCCCTGGTAGGCCACCGACGAGTCGAGGAATCGGTCGGTCAGCACGACCGCGCCCCGCTCGAGTGCCGGCCGGATGACGGTGGCCACGTGGTGCGCCCGGTCCGCCGCGTAGATGAGCGCCTCCGCGCGCGGCGCCACGTGGTCGCCGTGCATGACCACGCGCCGCAGCTCCACCCCCAGGGGGGTGCCGCCCGGCTCGCGAGTGGTCACGACGTCGCGGCCCCGCCCGGCGAGCCAGTCGGCCAGGAGGCGCAGCTGCGTCGACTTGCCGACGCCGTCGCCCCCCTCGAACGAGACGAAGACGCCGGCGTGCTCCCGCGGCGCGGGGACGGCGTCGGGCAGGGTCACGGCGCCAGGCTAGTCGGCGCGGCCGACGCGGCCGGGCCCACTCACTCCCCCGGGTACACGACGCCGACCTGGCGGCGGATCTCGTCCATCGTGCGCATCACCTCGAGCGTGTTCTCGAGGGTGATCGACGGCGACTCCGTCTCCCCGGCCGCGATCCGGCGGGCAACCTCGGCGGCCTGGTACTGGAACCCGCCGTCGACCGGCTGGAAGAAGTCCCAGGTGGCGCCGTCGTCGCGGATCACGGTGAACGACGTCGGGCGGTAGAAGTCGCTGTCGATCTCGATGCGGCCCTCCGAGCCGAAGATCACGGCGGTGGTCGCGGTCCGGGCCAGGGAGGTCGTGTGGAGCGCCGCCTGGACGTCGGGGCCGAAGCCGAGCGCCATGCTGATCTGGCCGTCGACGCCGGTCGGGGTGAGCGAGCCGAGCGCGGTGATGCGGTCCGGGACGCCGAGGACGTCGTGGGCGAAGCTCACCGGGTACACGCCCAGGTCGAGCAGCGCGCCGCCCGCGAGGCGCGGGTTGTGGATGCGGTGCTCGGCGGGCAGGTGCGCGAACGCCTGGCCGTGGTCCGCGATGAGGCCGACCGGCGTGCCGATGTCCCCGCGGCGCACCAGGGCGCGCAGCGCGACGACGTGCGGCAGGAACCGGGTCCACATCGCCTCCATGCAGAAGACGCCGGCGGCGCGGGCCGCGTCGACGACCTCGCGGGCCTCGGCCTCGTTGCGCGCGAACGACTTCTCCACGAGGACGTGCTTGCCCGCGGCGATCGCCAGCAGGGCGTGCTCCCGGTGCTCCGAGTGCGGGGACGCGACGTAGACCGCCTCGACGTCCGGGTCGGCGACGAGCGCGGCGTAGTCGCCGTGCACGTGCGGGACGTCGTACTCGGCCGCGAAGGCCGCCGCGCGCTCACGGCTGCGGGAGCCCACGGCGACGATCTCGGCCCGGGTGTAGCCCAGGACGGCCCTGGCGAACACGTGCGCGATCCCGCCCGGCCCGAGGATCCCCCACCGCAGCGGCGGCGCGGTGCGCGGGTCCGGGGCGTGGGTGGGGACGGGGGCGGCGGACGACGTCGGTGTGGTCATGGTGTGCACGGTAGCGGCCCCGGGGCGCGGGGCCGAGAGGCGCCGGGCGGCGTCTCGCGGCCGGGGCGCGGCCGGGGCGCGGCCGGGGCGCGCGGGGCCGAGAGGGCTAGCCTCGGCCACGTGGCCGCACGAGTGCTGGTCTGCGGGCTGGCGACGCTCGACGTCGTCCAGACGGTCGAGCATGTGCCGGGGCCGAACGAGAAGGTCGTGGCGACCGGGCTCGCGGTGGCCGCGGGCGGGCCGGCCGCGAACGCGGCGGTGACGTGCGCGGCGCTCGGGGTGCCGGCGCGGCTCGTGACGCGGGTGGGTGGGGGGCCGCTGGGCGCCGCGGTGCTCGGCGACCTGGCCGCGGCGGGCGTGGAGGTCGTGGACCTCGCCGGGCCGGGGGACACGCCGCCCCTGTCGACGGTGCTGGTGACGCGGGCGACGGGCGAGCGGGCGGTCGTGTCCGTGAACGCGACGCGGGTGGGGAGCGGGGCTGAGGGCGGCGGCGATGGTGGGGGCCGCGGGGCCGGCGAGGTGCCCGACGGCGTGTGGGACGGCGTCGGGGTGCTGCTCGTCGACGGGCACCACCTGGACCTGGCGGTGCCGGTCGCGCGGGCGGCGCGGGTGCGCGGGGTGCCGGTGCTGCTCGACGGCGGGTCGTGGAAGCCGGGGCTCGAGGAGCTGCTGGCGCTCGTGGCCGTCGCCGTGGTGTCGGCGGACTTCGCGGTGCCGGGGGACGCGGCGGTGGCGGGGGACGCGGCGGTGGCGGGCGGCACCGGCGACGTGCTCGCGGACGTGCGCGCGCTCGGGCCGTGGCTCGTGGCGCGGTCGGCGGGGCCCGGGCCGATCGAGGTGCTGACCGGGCCGGGGGACGGACGGCGGGTGGGCGTGCCAGTGCCGCCGGTCGCCGTCGTCGACACTCTGGGCGCCGGCGACGTGCTGCACGGCGCGCTGGCCGCGTGGTGGGCGGCTCGGGAGCCAGGAGGGGCGAGCGACCCCGTCGACGGGATCCGGTGGGCGGGCGCGGTCGCCTCGGCGTCGTGCGCCGCGCCGGGCGCGCGCGGCTGGGCGGCGGACGCCGCGCTCGTGGCGCGGCTGCGGGGCGAGCTCGGCGTCTGAGGTCTGAGGCCGCTGTGGACGGCGCCCGGAATGTCGGTCTCCGGGACTAGTGTGAACACGTGTTCGAAGGGCGCGTCGCGTCGATCCCGGCGGAGCCGTGGGTCGACGTGCACGTGCCCGGACCGAGGGAGACCTCCCCCGCGGAGGGACAGGTGCGCGCCGCCGTCGCAGCGGTCGAGTCACGGGAGGCGGCGCTGCTCACCGCCCTCGGCTCCGCGCCGTCGCCTGCGCTCGTCGAGACGCTCCTGGCCGTCGAGGCGCCCGAGGCGTCGGACGCCGTCCTGCTCGAGGCCGTCGCCGCGTGGGAGCGCGTCGCGGCCTGGGCGGCCTCCCGGCAGGCGGTGCTCGTCGAGGAGCTCCGGGTCCGGCGTCGGGCGCAGCGGCAGGAGGAGTTCGCCGGGGACGAGGTCGCCGCCCGGCTCGCGGTCACGCGGCGGGCGGGCGAGGCGAAGATCGCCGACGCGTCGTGCCTCGCCCGCGTCCCCGTCGTGTGGGACGCGCTCGACGGCGGCCGCATCGACCCGTACAAGGCGCGCGTCCTCTGCGACGAGCTGCTCGCGCTGCCACCGGCGCTCCGCTTCGACGTGGCGGCGGAGGTCGTGCCACTCGCGGACACGCTCACCGCGCCGCAGCTGCGGGCGCGCATCCGGCGACGGGCGATCGCCGCGGATCCGGCGGCCGCCGCCCGGGCGCACGAGCGCGAGCGGGCGAGGCGCTTCGTCGCCGTGGAGCCCCTGAGGGACGGGATGGCGTGGCTGCGCGCGTTCCTGCCCGCACCCGACGCGGTGGCGGTCCACACGACGCTCACCGCGATCGCCGACGCGCAGGGCAGCGACGACCCCCGACCGATGGACGCGCGCCGTGCCGACGCGCTCGTCGACGTCGTCACCCGCTGGCTCGACGCCGGCACCACGCCCGACGGGCGGCCGCTCCCCACGAAGCACCGCCGGCGACCGCACCTGCAGGTCGCCGTCGCCGCGACCACCCTCGCCGGGGCCGACGACGCGCCCGCCGAGCTCGCGGGCTACGGCCCGGTCACCGCGGACGTCGCCCGGGACATCGCCGCGCGCGCCGCGTGGAGCGCCGTCACGGTCGACCCGCGGACGGGCGAGATCCGCGCGGCCGGGCCATCGGCCGGAGGCGGCCGGCGCCGGGCGGAGCCCGGGTACCGCCCACCCCAGGCGCTCGTCGACGACGTCGTCGCGCGGGACCGCACCTGCACGTTCCCGGGCTGCCGGGTCCCCGCGGTCCGGTGCGACATCGACCACGCGGAGCCGTACGACCCGAGCCGGCCGGCCGACGACCAGACCGTCCGCGAGAACCTCCACGCCCTGTGCCGCCACCACCACCGACTCAAGACGCACGGCGGCTGGGCGGTCGAGCGCGACGACGCCACGGGACTGACCCGATGGACCGCGCCGACGGGGCACGCGTACGTCCGCGCGCCGGAGCGCGCGGTCGAACCGCCGGACGCCGGTGGGGCGGAGCCCGGTGGGACGGTCGGGCACGGTGGGCCCGGCGCCGACGGGCGGCCACCGCCCGGGTGACCTGGCCCGCCCCGCTCAGGCGGCGGCCGTCGTCCTGCCCGCCGGCGCGCCCGGCCGCAGGGCGCTGCACCCGGCCTCCCACGCCGCGAGCATCTGCGCGCCGGCGAGACCGTCGACCGCGAGGTACGCGGCGGCGCCCCACAGGACGTCGTCGCGCACCGCCGGCTCCGCCTCAGCGAGCGCGCCCGCCAGGTCGCGGCCGGCGATCTGCTCGTGCACCGCGTCCGCCTCGACGTGCTCGTCGAAGTAGAACGTGACGTCCGGGCCGTAGCCGAGGCGCCGGAAGCCGTTGCCGTACTTGCGGCACGGGACGGACGACGTCATCTCGAACGCGGCGAGGTGGCCGGCGATCGCCCCGCGCAGGCGACGGTGCAGGCCGAACAGGCTCATCAGGTTGACGTTCGCGAGCGTCGGCGCGGGCACGAGGTCCACGTAGGCGCCATAGGCGTCGTCGAGGCCCAGGGCCCGCATCGTCCGGGCGAAGAGCTCGGAGTGGACGTGGCCGGGCCGGCCGCCGCCGTACTCGTCGGCCTGCACCTCGATGAGCGCGGACTTCGGGCGGCCGCTGAGCCGGGGCAGCGCCCAGCTGTGGGGGTCGGCCTCCTTGAGGTGGTAGATCGACCGGTGGACGACGAACTCCCGCAGCTGGGCGTCCGTCGCCTTCTTGGCGACGTAGCCCGAGAGGCTGGGCCCGCCGTCGTCGCCGGTGATCTCGAAGAGCGCCTCGGCCACCTCCGCGGCGGTCCGGGCCGGCGTGTCCGGCACGGGCACCCGCTCGCGCACCGCCGCCTCGAACGCCTCCTCCACGACCGCCCGCGCGGCCAGGAGGTCGGGCGCCCACTCCCACCGCTCGTCGACGCCGTCGAGGCCGCGGTAGTGCAGCTCGTACATGACGAGCAGGGCGAGCTGGACGTCGTCGTCGGCGAGCACGTCGGCGGTCGCGGACACCGCCGCCTCGGCGGCCGCCCGCACCTCGGGCACCGGGCCCGGCGCGCGGCGCAGGGCCACCGCGAGGGCCTCGGTCAGCGGACCGCGGGCGGTGGGGAGGCGCATGGAACTCCTCGGGTCGGGGGTGGTGGGGATGGGTGGGCCTGTGCCGAGAGTCGCATCCGGCCGCGGCCCCCGCATCCGCTCGCACGCCGCCGGGCCGCTCCGCCCCCGACGCGCGGGACCGCGCCTCCGCCGGTTGACTGGGCCCATGACGACGGACCGCCCCACCGGCTGGGCCAGCGTGACCGCGTGCCCGCACGGCCCGCTGCTCGTGCGCGGCGACGTCGAGATCCTCCTGCCCGACGGCACGCCCGCGCCCCGCCGCCGGCGGACCGTCGCGCTGTGCCGCTGCGGCGCGTCGGGCATCAAGCCGTACTGCGACGGCTCGCACAAGGTCGTCGGGTTCCGGACGGACGACGAGGTCGCCTGAGCCCGGCCCGACCGGCCGTCAGCGCTTCGACGGCGCCTTCCGCGTCGTGGTCCGCCGTGCCCCGCCGCGGGCTCCGCCCCGCTTCGCCGGCCCCTTCGCGCGCTTCTCGGCGAGCAGCTCGGCGGCCCGCTCGAGGGTGACCGTCTCGACGTCGTCGCCCTTGCGCAAGGTGGCGTTCGTCTCGCCGTCGGTGACGTACGGGCCGAACCGCCCGTCCTTGACGACGACGGGCTTGCCGCTGACCGGGTCGGTGCCCAGCTCGCGCAGCGCGGCGGTCGACGCCGCCTGCCCGCGGCCGCGCTTGGGCTCGGCGTAGATCGCGAGTGCCTCCTCGAGCGTGATGTCGAAGATCGCGTCCTCGCTGGGCAGGGTCCGCGAGTCGGTGCCCTTCTTCAGGTAGGGCCCGTAGCGGCCGTTCTGCGCGGTGATCTCCTCGCCGGTGGCGGGGTCGACGCCGACGACGCGCGGCAGCGAGAGCAGCCGCAGCGCGTCCTCGAGGGTGACGGTCTGCAGCTGCATGGACCGGAACAGCGACGCGGTCCGCGGCTTGGGGGCCGCGGCGAGCCGGCGCTTGCGCTCGGCCGCGGAGATCCCCTCGGGCAGCTCGGGCTCCGGCAGGATCTCGGTCACGTACGGCCCGTACCGGCCGTTGCGGGCGACGATCGTCGTCCCGGTGGCGGGGTCGGTGCCGAGGACGCGGTCGCCGTCGGGCTGGGTCTCGAGGAGCTCGCGCGCCTTGGCGAGGGTGAGCTCGTCGGGCGCGAGGTCCTCGGGCACCGAGGCGCGGCGTGGGCTGCCGTCCTCGCCGCCCGGGCCGGTGACGCCGGCGGTGTCCTCGACGTACGGCCCGTAGCGCCCGACCCGCAGCACGATGCCGTCGCCCAGCTCGACCGAGTTGACCTCCCGGGCGTCGATGTCGGGGTGGCCGGCGACGAGGTCGCGCAGGCCGCCACCGTCGGGCCCCGCGCCGCCGTTGCCGAAGTAGAAGCGCGTGAGCCACTCGACGCGGTTCTTGCGGCCCGCGGCGATCTCGTCGAGGTCCTCCTCCATCGCGGCGGTGAAGTCGTAGTCGACGAGCCGGTCGAAGTTCTCCTCGAGGAGCCGCGTCACGGCGAACGCGAGCCAGCTGGGCACGAGGGCCTGCCCGCGGTTCGTCACGTACCCGCGGTCCTGGATGACGCCGATGATCGACGCGTACGTGGAGGGCCGGCCGATGCCGCGCTCCTCGAGCGCCTTGACGAGGCTGGCCTCGGTGTAGCGCGGGGGTGGGGAGGTCCGGTGCCCCTCGGGCTCGAGGGCGTCGGCGGCGAGCCGGTCCCCGGTCGCCATCTGCGGCAGGCGGGTCTCGCGGTCGCCCCGTGCGCCCCCGACGCCGGCGCCCGCCTCGTCCGCGTAGCGCTCGGCGTCGCGGGACTCCTCGTAGGCGGCGAGGAAGCCCCGGAACGTGATGACGGTGCCCGACGCCGCGAACACGGCCGTCGTCGGCCCGTCGCCGCCCGGCGGGGTCGCCTCCGCGCCGAGGCGCACCGAGGCGGTCGACCCGGTGGCGTCGGCCATCTGCGAGGCGATGGTGCGCTTCCAGATGAGCTCGTAGAGGCGGAACTGGTCGCCGGAGAGCTCGCGGGCGACCTGGCCGGGGGTGCGGAAGTGGTCGCCGGCGGGGCGGATGGCCTCGTGGGCCTCCTGCGCGCCCTTGTTCCGGGCGGTGTAGACGCGGGGCCGGTCGGGCACGTACTCGGGGCCGTAGAGCTCGGCGGCCTGCCGGCGGGCGGCGTCGGTGGCCTGGGCGGACAGCGAGGGCGAGTCGGTCCGCATGTAGGTGATGTAGCCGTTCTCGTAGAGCGCCTGGGCGACGCGCATGGTCTGCCGGGAGCCCATACGGAGCTTGCGGGCGGCCTCCTGCTGGAGCGTGGAGGTGGTGAACGGCGCCGCGGGCTTGCGGCTGTAGGGCTTGGTCTCGAGCTCGAGGACGCGGAACTCGGCGGGCCGCAGCGCCTCGGCCCAGGCCCGGGCGGCGGCCTCGTCGAGCCGCACGACGCCGTCGGGCCGGCGCAGCCGCCCCTGGTCGTCGAAGTCGCGGCCGGTCGCGACGCGGGCGTCGCCGAGCGCGACGAGGCGCGCGTCGAAGGGCGCGTCGTCGCCGGCGGTGGCCCGGAAGGTGCCGCGGACGTCCCAGTACTCGGCCTCGCGGAACGCCATCCGCTCGCGCTCGCGCTCGACGACCATCCGCGTGGCGACGGACTGGACGCGGCCGGCGGAGAGGCCCTGCCGGATCTTGCGCCACAGCACGGGCGAGACCTCGTACCCGTAGAGCCGGTCGAGGATCCGCCGGGTCTCCTGCGCGTCGACGAGCCGCTGGTCGAGGTCGCGCGGGCTGGCGAGCGCGCGTTGGATCGCCTCGCGGGTGATCTCGTGGAACACCATCCGCTTGACGGGCACCGTGGGGCGCAGGACCTCGAGGAGGTGCCACGCGATGGCCTCGCCCTCGCGGTCCTCGTCGGTGGCGAGGTAGAGCTCGTCGGCGCCCTTGAGCGCCTTCTTCAGCTCGGCGACCTTCTTCCGCTTGTCCGGGTCGACGACGTAGTAGGGCTCGAAGCCGTGCTCGACGTCGACGGCGAACTTCCCGAACGGGCCCTTCTTCATCTCCGCGGGGAGCTCGGAGGGCTGCGGGAGGTCGCGGATGTGCCCGACGGACGCCTCGACCGTGAAGCCCTCGCCGAGGTAGCCCGCGATCGTGCGCGCCTTCGCGGGCGACTCCACGATGACGAGCTTGCGACCTGGCACGGGGACCTCTCAGCGGGGCGGGCGGGTGACGTTCGGGTGGTGCGGGCACCGCGCGTGCTCACAGCGCGGGTGCTGGGTGCGCACTCTACGACCTCCCGTCAAGCCGGCGCGTGGGCGCACAGGCCCGTGCCCCGTCAGGCGGGGTCGTCGGCGGGCCGTGGCGGGCCCGGTTCGGTGACGCGCAGGACGAGGAGCACGAGCGCGACGACGACGCCCGTGGCGGCGACGACGGCGAGCGTCCCCCCGGCGTAGGCGGTGAGGAGGTCGGCGCGCTCCTCGAGCCCGGTGGAGCGGTGCTGGTACGGCACCGCGTGCAGCGCTTCGAGGGTGCGCTGCGCGGCGAGCGCGGACGCGGCGGCGGCGACGAGGCCGGCGCCGACGAGGAGGCTCGCGGCGGTGCTCTCGCGCCGGTGGTCGCGGGGCGTGCCGCGGGAGCCGCTGGGTCCGAGGGCGCGCACGAGGCACGTCCAGGCGAGGACGAGGACGACGGCGGCGATGACGTCGGAGGGCCGGTGCCACTGGCCGACGAGCGTGGAGACGCCGGTCCCGGCGGCGTAGAGCGCGGCGCCGACGGCGACCAGGGCCCGCCAGCGCCGGGGCACGACGAGGACGAGGGCGACCGCGCAGGAGGCGGCCGCGACGGTGTGCCCGCTGGGCAGCGTGTTGGGCAGCCGGCCGACGTCGAGGTCCGGCCGGTCGAGCAGCCCGTCCTTGAGCAGCTGCCCGCTGATGTTCGCCCCGGCGATGAGGAGGGCGACCTGCGCGGCGAGCAGCCAGCGCCGCCGGACGAGGGCGACGACGACGGCGACGACGAGGACGGCCGCGATGAACGGCACCGAGATGACGTCGAGCACGGGCTCGGCGACGAGCCACAGCCGGTTCCGCCCGAGCTCGGCGCCCTCGAGCGCGGCCTGGTCGAGGAGCTGGCCCTCGTAGGTGGTGACGAACACCCGCCACGTGACCCAGAACGCGGCGGCGGCGAGCAGGCCGACGGCTGCGACGGCGGCCCGCCAGGCGATCTCCCGACCGACGGACGGCAGCGCCGCGTGCGCGTCGTGCTCGGGTGTCACGCCGACAACCGTAGGCGACCGGCCGGCGGCCCGCCGTCCTCCCGGGGCCGGATCCCCGCGGCGGGCCGCTCCATCCCGCGATCGGGGTGTCGGCTGCCGGGCGTAGCGTGCCCCGCGTGCCGATCATGGTTCCCGGCGACGTCGTCGCCGAGGCGCTGGGCCGCTTCGGCGTCGACCCCGCGACGGCCCGCCCGCTGGCGCGCGGCGGCGCACCCGACGGGCTCGTGCTCTCCTGCCGCCGCGACGGCGCGGACGCGTTCTGCAAGCTCATGCCGTTGCCGGACGCGACGGGGCGCGAGCTGGCCCGCCTGCGCGACGTCGTCGCCCTGACGGAGCACCTGCGCGGGGCGGTCGGCGTGGTGCGCTACCTGCCATCCCTCGCCGGGGACCTGCTCGAGGAGGTGCCGGGGCACGTCGCCTGCCTCACGGCGCGCGCGCCGGGCCGGCACGTCGACGAGCGCGAGGCCCTCGACCCGGCGTTCGTCCGGGACTGGGCGGGCACCCTCGGGCGGATCCACGCCGCGACCGGCGCCTGGACCGGCGGCGGCGCGCTGCGGGACTGGCGGGACGAGTACGAGCTGTTCCGCAGCGGCTGCCGGGACGACGCGATGGCCGCGGCCTGGGACGAGCTGCACGCGCGCACGGCGGCCCTGCCGACCGACCGGGCGGGCTTCGGCGTCGTGCACAACGACCTCCACCACGGCAACCTGCTCCGCGCCCCGGACGGCGCGCTGACGGTCCTGGACCTCGACGTCGCGTCGTGGCACTGGTACGCCACGGACCTCGCGATCCTCCTCGCCCACCCGCTGTGGTCGCTCCGCGACCGCCCGGACGACGCGCGGCGCTTCGCCGCCACGGCCGTCGAGGCGTACCTGGCCGAGTTCCCGCTGCCGCCGGAGCGCCTCGCCGACGTGCCGCTGCTCGCGCGCTACCGGCTGACCCTCTTCGTGCTCGCGATGCAGGCGGAGCTGGGCTCGCGGCCCGCGCCGGGCTGGCTGCGCGACGTCCGCGCCGCGGTCCTCGACCCGCGTCCGCTGCCCTGCCTGGCGGTCCTCGCGGACGTCGGCCCGCTCGCCTGACGGGCGCGCCGTCCGACGGCAGTCGGTTCACAGGATCCGCACAGCCGGCGCACAGCGGCCCCTGGGCGGGCGCTGGACAATGAGAACCATGGCTGACGTGCGCCCGACGGGCACCACCCCGCGCCTGGTCCGCGAGGACGGCTCCCCCGTGCGCGTGCTGGTCGTCGACGACGAGCCGATGCTCGGCGAGCTCCTCACGACGGCGCTGCGCTACGAGGGCTGGCAGGTCGAGTCGGCGCTCACCGGCCGGGCCGCGCTGAAGGCGGCGCAGTCCCTGGACCCGGACGTCGTGGTGCTCGACGTCATGCTCCCCGACATGTCGGGGTTCGACGTGCTGCGGCGCCTGCGGGACGCCCGCCCGCGCGTGCCGGTGCTGTTCCTCACCGCGCGCGACGCCGTGGAGGACCGCATCGCCGGCCTGACGGCGGGCGGCGACGACTACGTGACGAAGCCGTTCTCGCTCGAGGAGGTGGTGGCGCGCCTGCGCGCGCTGCTGCGCCGGGCGGGCGCGGCGACGGCGGACACGGACGCCCGCCTCGTCGTCGGCGACCTCGTTCTCGACGAGGACAGCCACGAGGTGTTCCGCGGCGGCGAGGAGATCCACCTGACGGCGACGGAGTTCGAGCTGCTCCGCTACTTCATGCGCAACCCGCGCCGGGTGCTGAGCAAGGCGCAGATCCTCGACCGCGTGTGGCACTACGACTTCGGCGGGCAGGCGAACATCGTCGAGCTGTACGTCTCGTACCTGCGCCGGAAGATCGACGCGGGCCGGGCCCCGATGATCCACACGCTCCGCGGGGCGGGCTACGTGCTCAAGCCCGCGGAGGAGCGCAGGCCGGCCGGCGATGGCTGAGCACCCGCCGGGCGTGCGCGGCCGCCGCCGCGGGCCGGCGCGCTGGCCGCTGCAGCGCCGGCTCGTCGCGCTGGTGCTGGTGCTGCTCGCGGCGGCGGCGTCGGTGGTGGGCGTGGTGTCGACGCTCGCGCTGCGGGACTCGCTCCTGGCGAACCTCGACGCGGAGGTGGTGGCGGCGAGCCGCCGGGCGATGACGGGGCCGGGCGTGCAGCTGGAGGGCCGCGGGCAGCGCATCGGCACGCTGCGGGTGGCCACGGACGGCGGCCGCGCGGCGGGCATCTACATCACGGCGCGCGCGGAGCTGGCCGAGCTGCCGGCGCGGCAGGCCGCCGCCGTGCTCTCCCGCCTCGAGGCCGTGGGCCGCCCGCAGACCGTCGTCGTGGAGGGGCTGGGCCGGTACCGGATGGTCGCGCAGCAGGCCGCGGGGCCGGTGCTGGTGGCGACGGGGCTGCCGCTCGACGACGTGGACGCGACGCTGACGCGCCACGTGGCGACGACGGCGGCGGTCACGCTGGCGGGGCTCGCGGTGCTGGGGCTGCTCGGCACGCTGCTGGTGCGGCGCGAGCTGCGGCCGCTGGCCCGCGTGGCGGCGACGGCGTCGGCGGTGGCCGCGACGCCGCTCGACCGCGGCGAGGTGGCCCTGCCGGCGCGCGTGCCGGACGGCGACACGGACCCGGACACGGAGGTCGGCCGCGTGGGGGCCGCCCTCAACCAGCTGCTCGCGCACGTCGAGGACGCCCTGGCGGCGCGGCACCGCTCGGAGACGCAGGTGCGCCGCTTCGTCGCGGACGCGAGCCACGAGCTGCGCACCCCGCTGGCCTCGATCCGCGGCTACGCGGAGCTGGTCCGCCGCGTGCCGGGCGAGGTCCCGCCGGACGTGCTGGCGGCGATGGACCGCGTGGAGTCGGAGGCGCGGCGCATGACGTCCCTCGTCGAGGACCTCCTGCTCCTCGCGCGGCTCGACGCGGGTCGCCCGCTCGAGCGGGCGCCGGTGGACCTCGCCGCGCTGGCGGCCGACGGCGTGAGCGACGCGCACGCGGCGGCGCCGGACCACTGGTGGGTCCTCGACGTGCCCGACGACGCGCCGTCGGCGGGCACCGTCGTCGTCGGCGACGAGAACGCGCTGCGCCAGGTCCTCGCGAACCTGCTCGCGAACGCCCGGGTGCACACGCCGCCCGGGACGACCGTGACGACGACGGTCCGCCCGGCGGGCGGGGCCGCGCCGGGGACGGTGGCGGTCCTCGTGCGCGACGACGGACCGGGCTTCCCCGCCGAGCTCGCCGATCGTCTCTTCGACAGGTTCACGCGCGCGGACGCCGCCCGCTCCCCCGGCACCGGCACGGGGCTGGGGCTGGCGATCGCCGACGCGGTGGTCCGCGCGCACGGCGGCACGATCACGGCCGACGGCACGCCCGGCGCGACGACGTTCACGGTGACGCTGCCGGTCGCGGGCCCCGCCCCGCCGCCGCCGGGCGGCGCCGCCGACTAGCCGACCGGGATCAGTCGACGGGCACGAGGAAGCCGTCGCGCACGAGGTCGCGCAGCGGCGGGAGCACCTCCGCGAGCACCGGCTCGGTGGCCGTGTCGAGCAGCGCGGCCATCGCCGCGGCGATCTGCCCGACGGCGAGCTCGCCGTCGCACGCGCCGACGAGGCCTGCGACGGCGGGGCCGACCTGCACGGTGCGGCCGAACCCGGCGCCCTGCCGGAGCCGGACGACGGCGGGCTCCGCCTCGCCGGGGGTGTGGTGCCGGTCCTCGACGACGTCGGGCGCGACCCGCAGGCGCGCGGCGGCGAGGCCTGCGTCGTCCCGGGCGGCGAGCCAGTCGTGGGCGGCGAGCGCCGCGGCGAGGTGGTCGCCCAGGGGCGCGGCGACGGGCGTCGTCACCTCCTCGAACCGGCGCAGGGTGGGTGCGCCGCGCTCGGGCCGCCGGAGCACGAGCAGGCCGAAGCCGACGGCCTCGACGTCGCGTGCGGCGAAGTCGTCGAGCCACGCCGTCACGCCGGCCCGCCAGGCGGCGGGGTCGCGGTCGGGCGTCGTCCCGCCGTCGCGCAGCCAGGTCTCGGCGTACTCGGCGGGGTCCTGGACCTCGCGCTGCACGACCCACGCGTCGAGGCCGGCGCGCTCCACCCAGTCGCGCACGCGGTCGCGCCAGTCCTCGCCGCGCCGGTGCTCCCAGTTGCCGAGCAGCTGGGCGACGCCGCCGGGCGCGAGGACGTCGGCGAGGCCGACCACGAGGTCCCGGACGACGTCGTCGCCGGCCCCGCCGCCGTCGCGGTACACGTAGCGCGGCATCCCGCCCGCGGCCCGCGGGGTGATGACGAACGGCGGGTTGGACACGACGAGGTCGAACGACCCGGCGTCCCCGGGTCCGCGCACGGGCTCGAGCAGCGAGCCGGCGCGGAGCTCGACGCGGTCGCCGGCCCCCGCGAGCGCGGCGTTGAACGCCGCGAACCGCAGCGCCCGCTCCGACACGTCGGTGGCGACGACCGCGGCGGAGTGCCGGGCCGCGAGGAGGGCCTGGACGCCGCAGCCGGTCCCGACGTCGAGCGTGCGCCGCCGGGGCGCGCGGACGGTCGCCCGGGCGAGCGTGACGGAGGCGCCGCCGACGCCGAGCACGTGCTCGGGCGCGAGCGGCGCCCCGGTGGCGAGCTCGCCGCGGTCGGAGGCGAGCCACCACTCGGCGCGGCCGAGGGCGTCCTCGACGGCGCAGGGCTGCAGGTCGACGCGGGCCCGCACGAGGTCGTCGGGGTCGGGGCCGGCGGCCGCGACGAGGCCCGCGGCCTCGGCCACGGCGGCGCCGGTCCGGGGCAGGGCGCGGTCGAGGTCGCGGCGCGCGACCTCGTCACCGAGCACGAAGAGGCGCAGCAGGACCGCGGCGGGCTCGTCGCGGCCCGCGGTCTCGCGCAGCGCCGGCACGGCCTGCTCCCGGTCGAGCGCGCGCCGCGCCACGGGGCTGAGCACCGCGTCGACGTGCGCGGAGGTGTAGCCGTCGGCGAGGTCCGCCCGGAGGTCCGCGACCCGCTCCGGGACGGTCAGGACCACGCGACGTCCACGACGACGGGCAGGTGGTCGCTCGCGCGGCGGGCGACGGCGTCGTCGACGGTCCGCGCGCCGGAGGCCGTGAGGCCGCGGCTGCCGAGCACCGCGTCGATCCGCTCACGGGGCGCGGACGCGGGGTAGGTGGGCCCGGCGTCGGGCGCGAGGTCCCGCAGGTGGAGGCCGAACCGTCGCCACGCGGGGCCGCCCGGGGGCTCGTTGAGGTCCCCGGCGACGACGCAGTCGGGCGCGGCGGCGACGAGCGGGAGGATCCGCACGAGCTGGCGCGACCGCTCGCGCGCCGCGAGCCCGAGGTGGACGGAGACGACGCGGAGCCCGGCGACGTCGGCGGTCGCCAGCCCGCGGCGGGTCCGCAGCGGCCGCGCGGGCAGGCGCATCGCGTACGCGGTGCCGACGGGCAGCCCCGGGCGGGCGAGGAGGGCGGTGGTGCGGGCGCCGCCCCCGCCGACGAGGACCTCGAGGCCGGCGCGCTCGGCCAGGCGGGCGAGCCGGCGGCGACCGAGCGGGCCCCGGGGCGGCTCCTGCAGCGCGACGACGTCGGGCGTGGCGGCGCGCAGGACCTCGACGACCGCGGCCTCGTCGTCCTCGAGCCCGCGGACGTTGTACGTCATCACGCGCAGCCTCACGCCGCCATTGTGCCCACCCGCCCCGGGCTGCGGACCCCCACGCCCGAACCCGGCGCCCTCGGTGTACCCCGTGGCACGATGGGCACCCGCCCGCCCGAGGAGGTCGCCATGCACAGCACCCGTCGCTCCCGTCGGCTCGTCGCGCTCGGTGCGACGGTCGCCCTCGCGTCCCTGCTCGCCGCGTGCGGCGGCTCGGGCGACGGCGTGGAGACCCCGGAGGAGACCGCGAGCGAGCCGGCCGACTCGGCACCGCCCGCCGACGACGAGCCGGAGGCGGCCGGCGGGGGCGGCGGCGCCGCGTGCCTCGCGGGCTCGTGGGTGAGCGACAACGAGGCGCAGGCCGCGGCGACGACGAGCGGCCTGGGGATGTCCGACGTCGGCGCGCGGGCGACGGTCACCGGCGAGGCGGTCACGACGTTCGCCGACGGCACGATGACCACGGAGTACCGCGACATGGTCGTCACGGTGGAGTGGGACATGGAGGGCCAGGCCTTCCGCATGGTGAACACGTGGTCGGGCACGCTGACCGGCGACGTGGCGGTCACCGACGACCAGCTCGTGGTCTCCGACGTCGACGAGAGCGCCCTGGAGCTCTCCTACGAGACGTTTGTCAACGGCACGCCGCTGGAGGTGCCGGGGCTCGCCGACATCCCGCTGTCCGGCATGGGGGCCGGCGGGACGTCGACGTACACGTGCGACGGCGACGAGCTCCGGATCACGCCGGTGGTCGAGGGCGTGGACACGTCGGACTTCGTGACGGTGCTGCACCGCCGCTGACGGCGGGCGACACCCGGGCGGGCGCCGCCCGTCGCCCGCCCGCGCCCGGCCCTAGAGGAGCTGGGCCTCGCGCTCGAGCCGGCCCTCGCGGTCCACGCGCGCGGCCCGCAGCCGCGACCCGATGACGGCGCCGAACGCCACGACGGCGGCGAAGGTCGCGATGCCGAGCCGCACGGTGTGGTTCGCGTCGGTCCCGAGGCTGACCTGCACGACGGCGGGCGCCACGAGCAGCGCGACGAGGTTCATCACCTTGATGAGCGGGTTGATCGCGGGCCCGGCGGTGTCCTTGAACGGGTCGCCGACGGTGTCGCCGATGACGACGGCGGCGTGGGCCTCGGAGTTCTTCCCGCCGTAGCGGCCGTCCTCGACGATCTTCTTGGCGTTGTCCCAGGTCCCGCCGGAGTTCGCGAGGAACACGGCCATGAGGACGCCCGCGGCGATGGAGCCGGCGAGGAACCCGGCGAGCGGGCCGGTGCCGAGGCCGAACCCGACGGCGATCGGCGCGAAGGCGGCGAGCAGGCCGGGCGTGGCGAGCTCGCGCAGCGAGTCGCGGGTGCAGATGTCGACGACGCGCCCGTAGTTGGGCCGCACGGTGCCCTCCATGATCCCGGGCATGGAGTGGAACTGGCGGCGCACCTCGAACACGATGGCGCCCGCGGCGCGGGTGACGGCGTCGATGGCGAGGCCGGAGAACAGGAACACGGTCGCCGCGCCGAGGATCACGCCGACGAGCGTGATCGGCGAGATGACCTCGTAGGAGATCATCGCCGTCGCGAGGCCGGACTCGTCGATCGCGTCGCCGAGCGCGGCGAGGGCCTGCCGGACGGCGTCGGTGTAGGAGCCGAAGAGCGCCGTCGCGGCGAGCACGGCGGTGGCGATGGCGATGCCCTTGGTGATGGCCTTGGTGGTGTTGCCGACGGCGTCGAGGTCGGTGAGCACCTGCGCGCCGGCGGCGTCGACGTCGCCGGACATCTCGGCGATGCCCTGGGCGTTGTCGCTGACCGGGCCGAACGTGTCCATGGCGACGATGACGCCGACGGTGGTGAGCAGCCCGCAGCCCGCGAGCGCGATGAGGAAGAGCGCGAGCCACACGGAGCCGCCGGAGATGAGGAACACCCCGCAGACCGCGGCGGCGATGATGCCGGCCGTGTAGACGGCGGACTCGAAGCCGACGCCGATGCCGGACAGCACGACGGTCGCCGGGCCGGTGAGCGAGGTCCGCGCCACGTGGATGGTGGGCTTGCTCGTGGTGCCCGTGAAGTACCCGGTGACCCAGAGGATGACGCCCGCGAGGACCACGCCGATGGCGACGGCGAGCGTGGCGACGACCCGCGGGTCCCCGACGTGGCCGGCGAGCGCGTCCCCGACGCCGCGGAGCTCGGCGAAGCTCGACGGCAGGTAGGCGAAGGCCGCGCCCGCGGACAGCAGGACGCCGACGAGCGCCGCGAGGTAGAAGCCGCGGTAGATGGCGCGCAGGCCGCTCTCGGTGCCGCGCACCCGGGTGAGCAGCACGCCGAGCACGGCCGTGACCGCGCCGACCGCGGTGACGATGAGCGGGAACACGAGCCCCTGCTCGCCGAACGCCACCTTGCCGAGGATGAGCGCGGCGACGAGCGTCACCGCGTACGACTCGAAGAGGTCCGCGGCCATGCCCGCGCAGTCGCCGACGTTGTCGCCCACGTTGTCGGCGATGGTCGCCGGGTTGCGCGGGTCGTCCTCGGGGATGCCCTTCTCGACCTTCCCCACGAGGTCCGCGCCGACGTCGGCCGCCTTGGTGAAGATGCCGCCGCCGACCCGCATGAACATGGCGAGGAGGGCGGCGCCGAAGCCGAAGCCCTCGAGGACGGCGGGCGCGTCCTCGCGGTAGAGGAGGACGACGGCGGACGCGCCGAGCAGCCCGAGCCCGACCACGGACATGCCGACGACGCCGCCCGTCCGGAACGCGATCCGGGCACCCTCGGTGCGGCCGCCGGGCTGCGTGGCCGCGGCGGCGACCCGCAGGTTGGCGCGCACCGCGAGCCACATGCCGAGGTAGCCGATGGCGGCGGAGAACCCGGCCCCGAGGAGGAAGAAGAGCGACCGGCCGACGCGCACGCCGGCCTCGCCGGGCAGCAGGAAGAGCAGGCCGAAGACGACGGCCGCGAACAGCACGAGCGTGCGCAGCATCCGGTTGAGGTAGGCACCCGCCCCCTCCTGGACCGCCTGCGCGATCGCCTGCATCCGCGCAGTGCCCTCGGGCGCGGCGAGCACCTGGCGGCGCAGGTACAGCGCGAAGGCGAGGGACGCGAGGGCGATGAGGGCGATCACGCCCACGGTGGCGAGGCTCGACGCCGCGAGCGAGGGCATGCAGTTCCTCCCAGGATCGGTCGTGCCCTCCGGCGTCGTTGCCGGCGGCGTCGCGGCCCCTGGCCGCAGGGGCCGCAGTCTACGTGGTACCGCCGGTGCTGAGAATCTCCGGTCCCGCGGCCCCCGCCGAGCCGACCGCCGACCCCCAACGGTCGGGGCACCCCCGGCGTCATGCTGGGTAGAGGGGGTCACCGGACCCCGGAGGAGAGCCCGATGGTCGCCGTCGTCGGCTGGGAGCAGGCCCTCGCGGAGCTCGTCGCGACGCGCGGCCCGGCCCTGGTGGGGTACGCGTACCTGCTGTGCGGGGACCGCCGCGAGGCGGAGGACCTCGTGCAGGACGCGCTCGTCAAGACGTTCGCCAGCGCCCGCCGCGGCACCGCGCTGGCGAACACGGAGGGGTACGTGCGCCGCGCCGTCCTCACGACCTACCTCGACGGCTTCCGCCGCCGGCGGCGGTGGGCGGCGGTGCGGCACCTCGCGGGCGGCGAGGAGGTCGTCGCGGGCCCGGAGGCCGCCGTCGGCGACCGGCTGGCCGTGCGGGACGCCCTCGCCGGCCTGAGCCCGCGGGAGCGCGCGTGCGTCGTCCTGCGGTTCTACGAGGACCTCACGGTCCCCCGCATCGCCGACGAGCTCGCCCTGTCCGAGGGGGCCGTCAAGCGCTACCTGTCCGACGCCGTCCGGCGGCTCGAGGCGACCCTCGGCCCCGTCCGGCCGCCCTCGCCGACCGCACCGGCGGCCGACGAGACCCTCGTCCGTCTCGTCACGTCCAGCCCGAGGAGGACCCGATGACCACGCAGCACGGCCTCGACCTGCACCGCTCCCTCGCCGACCTGGCGGGCGCGGTGGACGACGGCGACCTGGCCGCCCGCATGACCGCCCAGGTGGGGCGGATGGTCGGGCGGGTGCGGCGCCGCCGCGCGGCGCGCGCGACGGCCGTGGGCGCCGCGAGCATCGGCACCGTCGCGGCAGTGACCGTGGGCGCGATGGCGCTCGGCGGGCGCGGCGGCGACCCGGGCCCCGTCCCCCCGGCGACCGAGGGCTCGTCGGTCGAGCCGACGCCGACCCCGGAGCCGGCCCCCACGCAGGAGGCGGCTGTGCAGGCGCTGGCGGAGATCGTCGCCGCCGCGCAGCGGCCGGACGCCCCGCCGTTCCCCGAGTGCGGCTCGGCGGTGCCCGGCGAGGAGGGGCGCTTCGTCGTCGTCGACCTGTCCCTGGACCCCGGCCCGTACGAGCCCGGGGCGCTCCTCGAGGGCACGGCGCGGATCCTCCCGCTCGACGACTCGACGGTGCTCGCGAACGGCCCGGTCACCGCGGCGTACGTCCTGCTGACGCGCGACGGCGTCGTCGTGGGGCGCGCGGGGTACGACCCGGAGCACACGGACCTGCTCGAGTTCTCCGCGGACGACCCGTACCCGCTGCCCGCGCTCGGCAACGCGGTGCTGTGCGGCCTCGACGGCGCGCCCGCGCCCGACCTGCCGCTCCCGGACGGCGCCTACGACGCCTACGCGGTCGTCGAGCTCGCCATGAAGGAGGTCCAGCACGGCGACGGCACCGCCACGTCGCGCAGCGACACGGTCTGGGCGCGCAGCGACCCGCGGGCCGTGGAGATCGTCGCGCCGTAGCCGGCCGGCGCGCGGTCGGCGCCGCACCGGCCGACGCCCCGCCGACCGATCCCGCGGCGACCCCGCGGCGACCGATCCCGCGCGCCGACCAACCTTTCCGCCGCCCCACCCGTCATGGTGGGCGTCGAGCAGCCTCGGCGCCCACCGGCGGGTGGGGCGCCCCTGTGCCAGGGAGCGGGAGTGGCGGGACGGAGCGCGTGGGCGCCGGTGCTGGACCGGCTGGTGCGGGAGCGCCGGCCGGCCCTCGTGCGCTACGCCGCCCTGCTCACGGGCGGCGACCTGCGCGACGCGGACGACCTCGTGCAGGAGGCGCTCGTGCGGACGTTCGCCCGCGGGCGGCCGCTGCGCGAGGTGGCCGCCGCGGAGGCGTACGTGCGGCAGGCGATCCTGCGGGTCTTCGTCGACGGCTACCGGCGGCGGCGCACCTGGGGCACGGTCCGGCACCTCGCCGGGGTGAGCGCCGTCGTCCCCTCCACGGACGCCGGCACCGACGCCGCGCTCGACGTGCGCGCCGCACTGGCGACCCTGCGGCCCCGGCCGCGCGCGTGCGTCGTGCTGCGCTTCTACGACGACCTCACGGTGGCCGAGATCGCCGAGCGGCTCGGCCTGGCCCGGGGCACCGTCAAGCGCTACCTCTTCGACGCGGTCGCGGAGCTCGAGGCGCTGCTCGGCCCGCTGCCGGACGCCCAGGAGGAGATCGCGCTGGTGCAGGAGGAGGAGCGATGACCGACCTGCGACGCCGGCTGCACGAGGTCGTCGACGTGGGCGACCCGCTCCCCGGCACCCGCGGCGCCACGGCCGCCGACGACGTGCTCGTCGGCGTGCTCACGGCGCGCGTCCGGCGGCGGCGCGGCCTGCGCGCCGCGGCGGCGGCGGGGCTGGGCGTCGTCGTGGTGGCCGCGGTCGCGGTGGGCGGCCTGGCGCGCGCCGGGCGGGGTGACGCCCCGGCACCGGCGGGGCCCGGCCCGGCGGACGTGCCCGACCACACCGGAGCCCCGGCGTGCGGCGAGGCGGTGCGCGCCGCGGCCGTCCCGGACGACCTGTGGCTGTCCGGCGAGCTGCGCACGCCCGAGGTCGCCCCCGGCGAGCCGGTCGACGTGCAGCTCGTCCTGCGCGCCCAGCTCGGTCGCCGGATCGAGCGGCTGCACGCGCCGTTCGCGTACGTCGTCGTGCTGTCCGACGGCGCGGTGGTCGCCCAGGGCCGGACCGACGAGGCGGGGCCGACGAACGACAGCACCGGGGGGAGCAGCATCGAGACCTTCAGCGGCCCGGTCGACGTCGTCCCGTGCGCGGGCGACGCGCTGCCGCCGGGCGCCTACGAGGTGCTCGCGACGCAGACCTGGCTCGACCCGGCCGTGGACGAGCCCCTCGTGGAGCTGACCGCCGGCCCCTGGCCCCTCACCGTCGCCGAGCCGCCGGTCGCCGGGCCCGCGCCCGCGTGCGGGGACCCGGCGCCGACGCCGACGGGCGACGAGCGGCTCGGCGTCGCCGTCGACGTGCCGCGCGAGCTGCCCGCGACGGGCCGCCTCGCGTGGACCGCGCGGTGGTGGGCCGACGACGCGGCGCTGGAGATCGTGCGCACGGACGTCGACGTCGTCGTGGTGCGGGGCGGCGCCGTCGTCGGGACGACGGGCGGCAGCCTGACGTGGACCGACACGACCCAGGTGGTGCCCACGGCCGAGGCCGACGCGCTGACGCTGTCGGACGCCGGACCGGTCACCGCGTGCGGGCCGTCGGCCGCCCTCGAGCCCGGCGACTACGACGTGGTCGTCACGGTCACCGTGCGCACGGCGGACGGCGAGGCGGTGGTCCGGTCCGTCGGCCCGCTGCCCCTGGCGGTCGGCTCCGCGACGTCCTGAGCGGCCGTGCCCGGCCCCGGGCGACGGCGTCCCGGGGGCCCTCGCCGCGCGGGCCGGCCCGCCCCGGGCGAGGGTGGAGGCATGAGCCCCGACCAGACCACGCCCGCGGACCCGACCCGCCGCTACGCCGAGCCCGGCGCCGAGCCCACGATCCCCCACCCCGGCCGGACCGGGGACATGCGCACCGAGCCGGACCACGGCGAGGAGACCTACGTCGGCTCCGGCCGGCTGGAGGGCCGGCGGGCGGTGATCACCGGGGGCGACTCCGGGATCGGCCGGGCCGTCGCGATCGCGTTCGCGCGCGAGGGGGCGGACGTCGTCCTGTCCTACCTGCCCGAGGAGCAGGCCGACGCCGAGACCACGGCGCACTGGGTGACCGAGGCCGGGCGCCGCGCCGTGCTCGTGCCGGGCGACGTGCGCGAGGAGGCGTACAACGCCGAGCTCGTGGCCCGCGCGGTCGCCGAGCTCGGCGGGATCGACGTGCTCGTCGTCAACGCCGCCTACCAGATGGCGCAGGACGACGGACTGCTCGGCATCACCACCGAGCAGCTCGACCGGGTGCTGAAGACCAACGTCTACGCGCTGTTCTGGCTGTGCCGGGCCGCCGTGCCGCACATGGCGGCGGGCGCGTCGATCATCACGACGTCGTCGATCCAGGCGTACCAGCCCAGCCCGCAGCTGCTCGACTACGCGACCACCAAGGCCGGCATCGTGAACTTCACCAAGGGCCTGGCGCAGCAGCTCGCCGAGCGCGGCATCCGCGTCAACACCGTGGCGCCCGGCCCGATCTGGACCCCGCTCATCCCCGCGACGATGCCCGAGGGCAAGGTGGAGTCCTTCGGCGAGGACACCCCGCTGGGCCGCCCCGGCCAGCCCGCCGAGCTCGCGCCCGCGTACGTGTTCTTCGCCTCCGGCGAGTCGAGCTACGTCACCGGGGAGCGCCTCGGCGTGGCCGGCGGCAGGCCCATGCCGTAGGCGTTCCGGGGCACCCCGGGGCAACCGGCCGGGCCGTCCAGGCGTCACACTTGCCGAGGGCGACCGCCGGGGCCGCCCACCCGGGGAGAGGGGCGGCGTGGCGCGGAGGCCGGAGGACGTCGTCGTCGAGCGGCTGCTCGCGGAGCGCGGGCGCGCCCTGACGGGGTACGCCTACCTGCTGTGCGGCAGCGTGCACGACGCCGAGGACCTCGTGCAGGACGCGCTCGTCAAGACGTTCGCCCGGCGCCGGGCCGGCCTGGCGCTCGAGTCGGCGGAGGGGTACGTGCGGCGCGCGATCCTCACGCTCTACCTCGACGGCTGGCGCAAGCGGCGGCGCTGGGCCACCCGCCTGCCCACGGCCGCCGAGCCCGCGTGGCGCGAGGGGCCGGCGGACGCCGTCGGCGACCGGATCGACGTCGTCGCCGCGCTCGCCACGCTGCCCCGCCGGCAGCGCGCCTGCATCGTGCTCCGCTTCTACGAGGACCGCACCGTCGCGGAGATCGCGGACGTCCTCGGCATCGGCGAGGGCACGGTCAAGCGCTACCTGTCGATGGCCACCCGGCGCCTGGAGGCCGTCCTCGGCCCGATCCCCGCCCGCGAGACGCAGCTCGTCCTGGAGGCCTGACCATGCCCGAGCTCACCTCCGCCCTCCGCGCCGCCGCCGACGCCGCGACCGCGGACCTCGCCCCCATCCCCGCGGGCCCCGTGCTCGGCCGCATCCGCCGGCGCCGGACCGTCCGCCACGCGTCGCAGGGAGTCGTCGGCGTCGCGGCCGCGGGGGCGATCGCCGTCGGCGCCACGCAGGTCGCGAACCACCCGACGCCGCCCGCCGGCCCGACGCCGACCGGCCTCGCCGAGGCCCTCGCCGTCCGCTGCGGCGCCCCCCTGAGCGACTACGTGCAGCCGCAGGGCGCCCCGGAGGTGCGCGTCGACGTCGGCGCCTGGGACGCGGCCTTCGAGACCCCGGCGAACGCGCCCTACCGGCTCGAGGTGACCGCGCAGGTCGCGCCCCGGGACGCCGACCGGGTCGGCCGGTCCGTCGGCGTCGCCCTCGTCCGGGGCGGCGTGGTCGTCGGCCTGCCCGTCGAGCCGCTCCCCGAGCCGCGCGGGTTCGACGAGTCCGGCCGGCACGACCTCACCCTGACGGCGGACGTGACGTTCGGCGCGTGCGGCGCGGACGGGCAGGTGGGCGGCCCGCTCGAGCCGGGCCTGTACGGGCTGGTCGGCTTCCTCGAGCCGGACGAGCCGGGCGACTGGCCGGTGCCCGTGCGGTCCGACGCCGTCATCGTGCGGCTCGGCGAGCCGGCCGCGGCCGACCACCTGCGGCCGGCGTTCGACGACCTGGTGATCTCGGCGGAGGGCCTCGGGCCGGTGCGGCTCGGCGAGCCCGTCACCGCCGCCGCGGAGACGGGCATGCTCCGCTGGTCGCGGGCGGCGTGCGTCGTCCTCGACGACGGCGGGCAGCGGGACGTGGCCGCCCGGGAGTCGGCGTACCGCGGGCCCGGCCGGGGCACGTTCGGCGTCCGCGTCGCCGACGACGTCGTGCGACGGGTGGAGGTCGTCGCGCCCGGGCCGCGCACGCCGTCGGGCATCGGGGTGGGCAGCACCCTCGAGGACGTGCTGGCGGCCCACCCCGACGCGCGGCTCCTCGGGACCGTCGAGGGTTGGGAGGGCGTGGCGCCCCGGGACGTGTGGACGGTCACCGAGGGCGGGGCGACGCTCGCGTTCGAGGTGGCGACGGCGGGGTCGGCGGAGCCGGGGACCGTGCTCGCGATCGTCGCGACCCTGGACCCGTACGGCAACCGGATCGCCACCGGCACGGCCTGCTGACCGCTCGTCCTGCTGACCGCTCGTCCTGCTGACCGCTCGTCTTGCTGACCGCGCTGCCGCGCCCGCCCTTGCGGGCCGGCGTGCGGTGCAGTACAACGATCCTGGCCGCCCGCCCGTCAGTGGGGTGAGTCGGCGCACCGCGCGCCGCGCGGCGAAGGCGGGGAGATGGCACAGGCGGACCGGACGCTCGAGGCGCTCGCCCGTGACCGCGGGCCGGACCTCCTCGCGTACGCGACGCTGCTGACCGGCGGCGACCGCGCCGCGGCCCAGGACCTGGTCCAGGACGCGATCGTCAAGGTCTTCGGCCGGATGCGCGCGGGGTTCACCCCCGACGTCGCCGAGGCGTACGTGCGCCGCACGATCCTCACGCTCTACGTGGACGCCTTCCGCCGCCGGCGAGGCTGGTCGGCCGTGCGGCACCTCGTCGCGGTGCCCGACGCCGGGCCGGCGCCGCACGCCGAGGCGGAGAGCCTCGACCTGCGGGCCGCCCTGCGCGACCTCGCGCCGCAGGAGCGCGCCGTCGTCGTGCTGCGGTTCTACGAGGACCTCACCGTGCCCGACGTCGCCGACCGCATGGGCCTGGCCGAGGGCACCGTCAAGCGCTACCTGAGCAACGCGCTGCACAAGCTCGGCGCGCGGCTCGGCCCCCTGACGGAGGCCGACGACGCCGCCCCCGTGCCCGTCGTCGTGCCCCGCCGCACCCCCCGCCGCACCCCCGAGAGGAGCGGACGATGAGCTACGACCTGCGCCGCGGGCTCGACGCCCTGGCCGCCGAGGAGCGGGCGGCGGCGGGCGACCTGCCGGTCGACGCCCTGCGCACCCGGGCCCACCGGCGCCGCACGGTGCGGACCGCCGCGGCGTCCGGCCTGGCCGTGGCGGTCGTCGCCGCGGTCGCCGTCGCCGCGGCCGCGCTGCCCGGCCGGCTGCAGACCCCGCCCGCCGGCACCCCCACCCCGACGGTCACCTCCCCCGCGCCCGACCCGGCGTTCGAGTGGCCGACCCTGGGGGCGACGCTCGACGGCCCTCTGCCCGGCTGCGGCGACCCGTTGCCACAGGTCCTGCACGCCCGAGCCGTCGGCGGGCCGCGCATCGACATCCAGCCGGTCGTCCAGGCCGACCCGATCCCGGTGGGTGGGGTCGCCGAGCTCGACGTCACCCTCACCGCCCCTGCGGACCTGGACTTCTCCGCGCAGGTGCCGCGCGTGCTGCTCACTCGGGACGGGGTCGTGGTGGCGGCGACCGACGGCGACGACGGCTTCCGCTACAGCAGCGACGACACGACGCTCACCTTCCCGTCCCTGCTCATCGACCTGGTCGACTGCGCGGGTGACCCACTCCCGGCCGGCGTGTACGAGACCGTCGTCGTGGTGCCGCTCCAGCCCGGTTCGGCCGACGCGCCGAGGGCCGGCGAGGAGGTCCTCCTCGCCGGCGGGCCGTACCTGCTCACCCTGGACGCACCCACTGACGGCTCGACCCCCCGGCTCGCCGACCTGACCCTCTCGCTCGAGGGCCTCGGCCCGCTGCGGCTGGGCCTCGCCCCCGACACCTCGGCGGTCCGCTGGGACGGGACCGCCTGCGCCGGGACCGACGTGCCCGGTCGCTGGGTGGCCGCCTATCCGGCCGGCGAGAACGCCATCGGCGGGGCGAGCCTCCCGTTCACCGTCCAGGTGCTCGACGACCGGGTCGTCCGGGTCGAGGTGCACACCCCCGGGCCGCGCACCATCAGCGGGATCCAGGTGGGCAGCACGCTGGCCGACGTCAGGGCCCTGCACCCCGAGCTCACGCTGCTGTCGGCCGACGGCGACGTCGAGGCCTGGGGCGTCACGGACGGGGAGCACACCTTCGCCGTGGAGGTCGCCGCGAACCCGCCCGGCGGGGGCCTGTGGTCCGACGCCGAGGTGGGCCGCGTCCTCGCGATGGTCGCCGCGGCCGGGCCCTACGACCACCCGGCGTGGGGCGCCGACACCTGCGGCTGACGACCGCGTGCAACCCGGACCGCCGCCCGCGCGTCACACTGGTCGGGAGCGGCGACCCGGCCGCCCGCGGACGGAAGGCACGGCGTGGCGCGAGAGCCCGACGACGCGGTGGTCGAGCGGCTGCTCGCCGACCGTGGCCGCGCGCTGACCGGCTACGCGTACCTGCTGTGCGGGAACGTGCACGACGCCGAGGACCTCGTCCAGGACGCGCTGGTCAAGACGTTCGCCCGGCGCCGCGCCGGGCTGGCGCTCGACTCCGCGGAGGCGTACGTCCGCCGGGCCATCCTCACGCTGTACCTCGACGGCTGGCGCAAGCGCCGACGGTGGGCCGGGCGGCTGCCCGTCGCCGCCGAGGCCGCGTCCCTCGAGGGGCCCGAGCGCGCCGTCACCGACCGGTTCGACGTCGTCTCCGCGCTCGCCGCGCTGCCGCGCCAGCAGCGCGCCTGCATCGTGCTGCGCTACTACGAGGACTGCACGCTGACCGAGATCGCCGACGCCCTGGGCATCAGCGACGGCGCGGCCAAGCGGTACCTGTCCGACGGCGTCCGGCGGCTGGAGTCGGTGCTCGGCCCGGCTGCCGCCGACGCGGGCCCGGCCGCCGAGGTCGTCGACGTGCGCACGAGCGGAAGGAGCCGGCGATGAGCGACCACCTCGCCGGGCGTGACGGGAGTCCCGACGGCCGGGGCGGCGCGCCGCTCGCGGCCGCGCTGGCGGCGATCGCCGACGGGGCGGCGCGCGCGCAGGAGGCGCGCGAGGCGGACGGACGGGGGCTCGCGCTCGGCCAGGTCCGCGCGTCGGCGGCCCGCCGGCGGGCCCGCTTCGGGACGGGCGTGGGGCTCGCGGCGGCGGGCGTCGTCGCGGCCCTCGTGCTCGGCGGGGCCGCGCTGGCCCGGCTCGACCGGCCGGTCCCGCCCGCGGTCACCGAGACGCCCGAGGACGGCGTCGCGTGCGGCACCCGGCTCGCGGACCTGCCGCGGCCCGCGGACGGCCCGGTCGCCCGCGTGGACCTCGCGCTCGACGCCACGGCGGTGACGCCCGGCCAGACCGTCGCGGGCACCGTGACGCTCGACGCGGACGAGACCGTGGACCTCGATGCCGGGTACCCGATCCAGCTCGCGCTCGTGCGCGACGGGGTCGTCGTCGGGCTGGCCTCCCAGGTGTGGACGACGTCGCAGGCGGTGCGCGACGTCGCGATGCCCCTCGTCGCGTGCGGGCCCGTGGACGCGGCGGGCGGGTACGGCGTCGCCGCCGTCGTCGCGGGCCTCGTCCTGACGTCGGGTGAGGACTGGCCCTACGTGCTCGTCAGCGACCCGGTCCCCGTGGCGCTCGACGGCCCGGCCGTCGGCGCGGACCTCCCGGGCTGCGGGGAGCCGGCCGACGCCCTCGCGCCGTCGATCGCGACGCTGAGCACGACCGCGAGCGTGCAGGTCGGCGTCCTCGACGCGCAGACCGGCGAGTTCCTGCACGAGGGCTACGGCGACGCGCTGAACGTCCTCGTCGGGCTCGTCAACGACGGCCCCGACCTGTTCGGCGTGCGGGACCTCCGCCTCGAGATGCTCGTGGCCCAGGACGGCGTCGTCGTCGCCTCGTGGGCCGCCGACGCCGCCGACCTCGCCAGGGAGTGGCCCGTGTCGGCCGAGCCCGACCCGCTCGTCGGTGACTGGCCCGCGCTGGACGGCCGCCCCGCCCCCTGGACGGGGCAGGTCTCCCGCTGCGGCGCCGGCGCCGGCGGGGACCTCGGGCCCGGCGACTACGTCCTGTGGGTGCGCGCGAGCATGAGTGCGGCGGACCGGCCCGACGGCGAGCCCGCGCCCGTGGTCGTCGTCGCGCCGCCGGTGCCGTTCACCGTCCACGGCTTCGAGGACCCCGACAACCACGGTCCCGAGACGTTCCTGGCCGACGTCGACCCGGGCTGGTACGACGTCGACCCCGCCGAGGTCCCGGGCGACGTGCCGTTCACGGTCGACCCGGGCGACGAGGTGATCCAGGCGCAGGCCTCGGTCGACGGCAGGCGCTGGCGGGTCATGGTCACCTACCCGCGCGGGCGCGGCACGTACGAGCGCCTGCGCGACGGGGCCGTCGCCGCGGGCTTCGAGGTCGTGCGCGAGGAGTCCGACCCGGACCGCCCGGCGTGGGACCACGCCCAGCTGCGGCGCGACGACCTGCTCGTGGCCCTCGACCTGTCGAACGAGAGCGGGGGCGGGTTCGTCGCGTACTGGCTCGTCGTCCGCGACGCCTGACGCCCGCGGCTCAGGCCCGGAGGGCCTCGTCCAGCGTCGGGTAGATCTCGAAGACCTGGGTGAGCGCGGTGATCCGGAAGACCTTGAGGACCTTCTCCTGGTCGATGACCAGCCGGAGCCGGCCGCCCGCCGTCCGGACCCGCTTGAGCGCGCCGACGAGCACGCCGAGGCCGGTGGAGTCCATGAAGGGGACGCCCGTGAGGTCGACGACGATGTTCGTCGTGCCCGCCTCGGTCAGCGAGGCGAGCTCCTCGCGCAGGGTCGGGGCGGTGTAGACGTCGATCTCCCCCGTGACGTGCACGACTGTGCGGTCGCCGCTCGGGCGACTCGTGACCGACACCTCCACGTGACCCCCTCCTGACGCGCGTGGGCAGGCCGTGCCCGGTCGTTCCATTCAACCAGGCCCTGCCGCGGCGGCACGTCAGGCGCCGGTCGCGCCCTTCGGCTGCACGACGACGTGGCCGCGCACCCCCATCTGGGCGAGGTTCTCGCGGAGGGAGGCGACGACGTCGGGCGTGAGCACCGTCGGGTCGACGACGGTCCGCACCTGCAGGTCGACGCCCGCGTCGAGGCACAGCCGCAGGCTGGCGTACGCCTTGTGCGCGCTCGCGCCGACGCCCGTGATCGCGCGGTAGAGGGTCGCCGGCGCCTTGATCTCGAGGACCACCCGGTCGGCGAGGGAGAGGACGGCGGCGAGGCGCTGCGGGTACGAGCCCGACGTGTGCAGGCCCACGGGCAGGCCGAGCGCCCGGACCTGCTCCATGGCGTCGGCGAGGCCGTCCTGGCGGGTCGGCTCGCCGCCGGAGAACACGACGCCCTCGAGCCCGCTGCGCGCACGCACGAGGGTGTCCCGGACCTCGCGCCACGTCACGGTGCCGGGCATGAGCGGGTCACGGAGGTCGGGGGTCTCGCAGGAGGTGCAGCTCCAGGGGCAGCCCTGCAGGAGGACGGTGAGGACCGTGCGGTCCGGCCAGTCGTCGGCCGCGGTTGCCGTCCAGCGGTTGATCTTCAACGTGTCCGCGGACCAGAGCACCTCGGGCGGGATCGCGTGCAGCGACGTCGGTGACATGGTTCCCTCCTGCTCCCTGTCCTCCCCCAGTCTCGGAGCCGGGGCGCGCGCTGCCTTCGGACCTACGTCCCTGCCCGCGCCGGCCCAGGTCGCTGCCCGCGGGCCCGTCGGGCGTGGGCGCCGGGTGCGAGGATCGCCGCGTGGGCTCCCTCCTCGACGTGCTCCTCGCCGACGGGCGGCGGGCGGACCGCGTGACGCACGTCGAGCACCTGCCGCCGCGCGCGGGCGAGCAGGCGGACTGGCCCGCCTGGGCGGACCCGGCGCTGGTCGCCGGGTACCGGGCCCTGGGCGTGGAGCGGCCGTGGCGGCACCAGGTGGTCGCCGCCGACGCCGCGTGGTCGGGCCGGCACACGGTCCTCGCCACGTCCACGGGGTCGGGCAAGTCGCTGGCGTTCTGGCTGCCGGCGCTGAGCGCCGTCCGCGCGGAGGCGGCGACGGCGGGCACGGCGGCCGGGCCCGCGGCCTCCCGCCGGGCGACGGCGCTCTACCTGTGCCCCACGAAGGCGCTCGCGGCGGACCAGCTCGCGGGGCTCGAGCGGCTCGTCGAGGCCGCCGGGGCGCGCGACCTGCGGGTGGCGACGTGCGACGGCGACACCGACCGGACGGAGCGCCGCTGGGTGCGCGAGCACGCCGACGTCGTCCTCACCAACCCCGACTTCCTGCACTGGTCGCTCCTGCCCCAGCACGCGCGGTGGGACCGGCTGCTGCGCGGGCTGCGGTACGTCGTCGTCGACGAGGGGCACGCGTTCCGGGGCGTCTTCGGCGCGCACGTGGCGGCCGTGCTGCGGCGGCTGCGCCGGCTCGCCGAGCACCACGGCGGCTCGCCGACGTTCGTCCTGGCCTCGGCGACGACGGCGGACCCGGCCGCGAGCGCCGCGCGGCTGGTGGGCGTGCGGCCCGAGGACGTCGTCACCGTCGCCGACGACGCGTCCCCGCAGGGCACGCGGACGCTCGTGCTGTGGGAGCCGCCGCTCATGCCGGGCCGGGACCCGCTGGCGCCGGAGGAGGACGTGGACGGCGTCGAGCACACCGGCGCGGCGGACGCGCCGATGGCGCGCACGCACCGGACGGCGACCGCGGAGACGGCCGACCTGCTCACGGACCTCGTCGCGGCCGGGGCCCGGGCGCTGGCGTTCACGCGCTCGCGCCGGGCGGCGGAGTCGGTGGCGGCGATCGTGCGGGAGCAGCTCGAGGAGGTCGAGCCGGGCCTGGGCCGCCGGGTGGCCGCCTACCGCGGCGGCTACCTGCCCGAGGAGCGGCGGGCCCTCGAGGCGGGGATCCGCTCGGGGGACCTGCGCGCGCTCGCGACGACGAACGCGCTCGAGCTGGGGGTCGACATCTCCGGGCTCGACGCGGTGCTCATCGCGGGCTGGCCGGGCACGCGGGTCTCGCTGTGGCAGCAGGCCGGGCGGGCAGGCCGCGCGGGCACGGACGGGCTCGTCGCGCTCGTCGCGCGGGAGGACCCGCTGGACACGTACGTCGTGCACCACCCGGAGGCGGTGCTCGGCGCCCCGGTCGAGGCCACGGTGTTCGACCCGCAGAACCCCTACGTGCTCGGGCCGCACCTGTGCGCGGCGGCCGCCGAGCTGCCCCTGCGGGCGCCGGACCTGGAGCTGTTCGGGCCGGCGACCGCGGGCCTGCTCGACGAGCTCGTCGCCCGGGGCTGGCTCCGCCGCCGCGCGTCGGGCTGGTACTGGACGCACGCGGAGCCCGCGGCGCGCCTCACCGACCTGCGTGGCGCGGGCGGCGAGCCGGTGCGGGTGGTCGAGGCCGACACCGGCCGCCTGCTCGGCACCGTCGACGCCGGCGCCGCCGACGCGACGGTGCACACCGGGGCGGTGTACGTGCACCAGGGCGAGACGTACGTCGTCGAGGAGCTGGACCTGGAGGCGTCCGCGGCGTTCGTGAGCGCCCGCCGCGTCGACTACCGCACGTGGTCGCGCTGGCTGACGTCGGTGGCGGTCCGCGAGGTCCGCGAGGAGCGGCGAGCCGGCCCGGTGACGTGGGGCTTCGGCGACGTCGACGTGACCACGCAGGTCCTCGACTACCAGAAGCGCCGGGTGCCCGACCTCACGCCGATCGGCGGCGACGTGCTCGACCTGCCGCCCCGCACCCTGCCGACGACGGCCGTGTGGTGGACGGCGCCGGAGGAGGTGCTCGCGGCGGCCGGCCTGGGCGCGGGCGGCGACGTGCCAGGCGCGCTGCACGCGGCCGAGCACGCGTCGATCGGCCTGCTCCCCCTCCTGGCGACGTGCGACCGGTGGGACCTCGGCGGGGTCTCGACGGCCCTGCACCCGGACACCGGCTGCGCGACGGTGTTCGTGCACGACGCGTACCCGGGCGGCGCGGGCTTCGCCGAGCGCGGCTTCGCCCTCGGCGCGGCCTGGCTGCGCGCGACCCGGGACGCGATCGCCGCGTGCGGGTGCGCGGGCGGGTGCCCGGCGTGCGTGCAGTCGCCGAAGTGCGGCAACGGCAACACCCCGCTCGACAAGGCGGGCGCGATCGCCGTGCTCGACGCCGTGCTCGCCCACGCGCCCGCCTGAGCCGGCGCCCCTCCCGGCCGGGCCGACCCCGGTCCCGCGCGGGCCGCCGCCGACGCCACCGGCCCGACGCGGGTGGGCACCGTGGCGGTGACCTCGACGACGCCGCCCGGCCCGGCGGTGCACGCGGTCAGGGCGGCGCCGTTGGCCGCAGCGGCCTGCGCGGCCCGGCCGCACGGGTCGGCCTCCGCCAGCGCCGACGCCGTCGCCGCCATCCCCGGCGGCAGGGCGACGGCCGCGGCGCCGGCGAGCGCCGCGAGGTCGGCCGCCGTGCGGGCCTCGGCGCGGGCGACGCGGGCGGCACCGACCGTCCCGGCGGCGACCGCGAGGACCACCGCGACGGCCAGCAGGGCCAGCACGAGCACCGTGCCCGCACCGTCGTCCCGCGCCGCCACGGCCTTCACGGCCCGCACGACGCCCCGCCCGGCGCGCACGGCTCCGCCCACGCCGTGGCGCGCCCCGTGGCGGCGAGGCCGTCGGCGAACCACGCGCCCGGCAGGGCGCGGGTCACCTCGACCTCCACCCAGGGCGGGTCGCGGCGCACCGCGACCGCGGCTCCAGGGGCGACGCGGCGGGCCACCGCCGCCACCTCCGCGTCGCCCGCCCCGAGCGCGGCGACCCGCGCCCCCGCCCGCGCGGCGTCCTCGCACCGCACGCGCACCGACGACGCCGCGGTCGCCAGCAGCAGCGCCGCGAGGACGAGCGTCACGGCCACGAGGCCGAGCGCGAGCTCCGCCGTCACGGTCCCGCGGTCGCCGCGCCCGCGCCGCGGCCCGCCGCGGCCCGGGCACCTCACACCGACAGCGCCCCGCGGACGATGCCGGCGAGCAGCGCCCGCACCTCGTCGCTGCGCAGCACCGCGATGAGCAGCCCCGCGAACCCGACCGCCGCGACCGTGGCGATCGCGTACTCCGCCGTCGCCATCCCGCGCTCGCCCGCGAGCCGCACCCGCGCGGCGACGCCGCGCGGCGACCCGCCGGGCCGGCGCGCCGCCGCTCCTCCAGGGGCCGCCGCGGCCGCCTCGACCGTCTCCGCCGCGCCCTCCCGTCCCGCGCCCGCGGTCCCGCGCGTCGTGCCGTCCATCGCGTCACCTCCTCGCCCCGGGTCCGCCGGGTCCGGGCGGGGCCGGCGGCCCCACGGGGCCACTGTCCGACGACGGCGGCCGCGCGCCTCCGGCCGGGCCGCGCCGCCGGTGGGCACGGGTGGGCCGGCGGACCTGTGGACGGCGCCCGCGCCCGACGAGCCGGACAGTGCGCGACGCCTCACCCGACCGTCGCGCCCGCGACCGAGACGAGGACGGGCACGAGCCCGACGAGCACGAACGCGGGCAGGTGGCAGACCGCGAGCGGGAGCACCAGCCGCACGCCGAGGCGCCCCGCCGCGGCGGTCGCCGCCGCCTGCCGCTCCCGGCGCAGCGTGGCCGCCGCGGCGCGCAGCGCCCCGGCCGGCGCGACGCCGTCCTCCCAGCTCGGCCGCACCGCGTCGGCGACGGGCGCCAGGCGCGGGTCGGCCCCGGCCCACGCCTCGGGCCAGGGGGCGCCGTCGTGCAGCCGCCGGGCGGCGCGCGCGAGGTCGCGGCCGCGCCGGCCGCCCGCGACCTCCCCCACCGCGGCGAGCGCGCCCGGGACGCTGCACCCGGCGAGGCACGCGGCGTCCAGCAGGTCGAGCACGACGGCGACGTCCAGCTCCGCCCGCCCCGCGGTCGCCGATCGGTCGCGGCGCCTCCCCGGCGCGCGGCCGGGCACGCGCCCGCCCGCGCCGCGACCACCCGCACGGACCGGCCCCGCCGCGAGGGCGAGCCGACGGCCGATCACGGCGGGGCCCCCGCGCGCCGGGCCGCCTCGACGAGCCCGGCGGCCCACCGGCCCCCGACCCAGGTCAGCAGCACCGCGGCGACGAGCAGCAGGGTGCCCGCGCCGCCGTCGAGCAGGACGGCGAGCGGGTCCGCACCGAGCGCCCAGCCGAGCGCGACGCCCACGAGCGGCAGCCAGCCGAGCAGGCGGACGGTCGCCCGCGGGCCCGCGAGCGCGGCCCGGCGCTGCGCCTCCGCCTCCGCGTCCTGCGCGAGCGCCGCCCCGATGCGCTCGAGCACCGCGGCGAGCGGCGCGCCCGTGCGGGCCGCGAGCCGCGCCGCGGCCACGACCGCGGCCGCCTGCCGCGCGTCGCCGCACCGCTCGGCGACGTCGGCCAGGGCGGGCACGCCGTCGGGCGCGGGCACGCCCCAGCCCCGCAGCCAGGCCGCCGACGGCGTCGCCCCCGCGCGCAGGGCGGCCGCCACCGCGAGGACGCCCCCGGGCGCCCCGGCCGCACCCGGCGCGCGCCCACGCGCCGGCCCCCGCCGCCCCGTCGGGCCGCCCCCGCGCACCGGCACCGCCGCGCGCGCCCGCGCCGCCGCCCTCACCGGCCGCCCACCCCCCACCGCGCCGCGAAGCCGGGCCAGGCGTCGCCGGTCCGGAGCACCCCGTCGGGGTCGACGTCGAGCACCGGCGCCACGCCCCAGCGCCCGTCCGCGGTGGCCACGACCGCGGCCACCTGCGCGACGCGGCGCCTGCCCGCGTCGCGGCGCAGGTGGACCACCGCGTCGAGCGCGCTGACCGCCTGGGCAGCGACGGCCGCGGGCGTCATCGCGGCGAGCGAGCCGAGCGCCGCGAGCCGCGCCGGGACGTCGGCGGGCGCGTTCGCGTGCACCGTCGCGCAGCCGCCGTCGTGGCCCGTGTTGAGGGCCGTGAGCACCTCCCGGACCTCCGCGCCGCGGCACTCGCCCAGCACGATCCGGTCGGGGCGCATCCGCAGCGCGTGCCGGACGAGGTCCGCGAGCGTGACCTCGCCGGCGCCCTCGACGTTCGGCCGGCGGGCGACGAGGTGCACGACGTGCGGGTGGGCCGGCGCGAGCTCGACGGCCTCCTCGATGCACACGATCCGCTCGTGGCCCGGCACGAGCGAGAGCAGCGTGGCGAGCAGGGTCGTCTTGCCCGTGCCCGTGCCGCCGGAGACCAGCACGTTCGCGCGCCGCGCCACGAGGGCGGCCAGCACGTCCGCGACCCGCGGGTGCACCGTGCCGAGCGCGACGAGCTCGGCGAGGTCGAAGGCCCGGCGCCGGAGCGTTCGCAGGCTGATGAGCGGCCCCTCCGCCGCGACGGGCGGGAGCACCGCGTGCACGCGCGTGCCGCCCGGCAGCGAGGCGTCCGCGACGGGCGCGGCGTCGTCCAGGCGCTCCCCCGCCGCCGCGACCAGCCGGACCGCGAGCGCCCGGACGTCCCCGACGTCGAGCTCGACCGGCTCGAGCCCCCCGCCGCGGTCGACCCACACCGAGCGCGGCCCGTTGACGACGACGTCGCTCACCCCGGGCTCCGCGAGCAGCTCCTGCAGCGCGCCGGCGCCGGGCAGCCGGACCGGCGCCTCAGCCACCGGTCAGCCCCCGCGCGACGCGGGCCACGGCACGCGCCAGCGGCGACCACGGCGCCACGGCCGGGCCGAGCCCGCGGTCCACCGCGCCGGCCACACGCCGGTCGTGCGGCAGGAGCCCCGCCACCGGCAGCCGCAGCGCCGCCCCGACCTGCGCGGGCGCCACGCGTCCGCCGCGCCGCCGCCGCAGCACGAGCGCGGCGCCGGGCCCCAGCGCGTCCGTCGCCGCGGCCGCCGCCGCGACGCCCAGCACGTCCTGCCCGGTGACCACGAGGACGCGCGCCGCGCGCACGAGGCCGGCGACGCCGTCGTCGGCGAGGGCGTGCCCCGGCACGTCGAGGACCACGAGGCGCCCGGCCTCGAGCAGCGCCTCGTGCACCGCGGCGACCGCGGCCGCGTCCGGCGCCACCGCCCGCCGGTCGGCGCCCAGCACCTCGACCCGTCCCCACCGGGGCAGGGCCGCCGCGAGGTCCGCGCCGTCGAGCGGCCCGCGGGCCGTCGCCAGGTCCGCCCAGCGCGGGCCCTCGCGCGCCTCGGTGCCGAGCAGCACCTCGACGCCGCCCCGCCGCACGTCGAGATCGAGGAGCGCGACGGGCCGCCCGCCCGCGGCGAGGCGGGCGGCGAGCAGCGCGGCGAGCGTCGTCGCCCCGACGCCCCCGGCCGCCCCGACCACCGCCACCGCCTGCCCGCGCACCGGCCTCCCTCCGTCCCGCCGAGGGTCGCGGCAGCCGCCCGCGGCCGCGGTCGCCGGCTCGCGCGCCCCGTGGACGACGACGCCGCCCGGGCTCCTGTGGACGTGCCCGCGCACCCGGGCACGCGCCCCGGGCACGCCCGCACCCCGCGCCCGCGGCGCCCGCCCGCCGACCCCCTCCGGCTAGGCTCCGACATGGGACAGGCCGACGAGGGGAGGAGCCCGTGGCGGGCGCGGCGGCGTTCTTCGACCTGGACAAGACGATCATCGCCACGTCCTCGGTCACCGCCTTCTCCCGGCCCTTCTTCGCGGGCGGGCTCATCACGCGCCGCGAGGTGCTCCGCACCGCCTACGCGCAGTTCCTCTTCCTGCTCGGCCGCGCGGACACGGAGCAGACCGACCGGCTCCGCCAGTTCCTGTCCTCGATGGTCAAGGGCTGGGACGTCGCGCAGGTCTCCCAGATCGTCAACGAGACGCTCCACGAGCACATCGAGCCCACCGTCTACGCCGAGGCGATGGCCCTCATCGACGAGCACCACCTCGCGGGGCGCGACGTCGTCATCGTCTCGGCCTCCGGCGCCGAGGTCGTCGAGCCGATCGCGGCCATGCTCGGCGCGGACCACGTCATCGCGACCCGCATGGAGGTCGTCGACGGGCGGTACACGGGCGAGATCGCGTTCTACGCGTTCGGCGAGAACAAGGCGACGGCGGTGCGCGAGCTCGCGGAGGAGAAGGGCTACGACCTCGCCGCGAGCTACGCGTACTCCGACTCGATCACCGACGCCCCGATGCTCGACCTCGTGGGCCACGGGTTCGTCGTCAACCCCGACCGGTCCCTGCGCAAGGCCGCCGCGGAGCACGGCTGGGGCACGCTGACGTTCGTCAAGCCGGTCGCCCTGCGGCCGTCGTTCCCGCCGCCGCAGCGCAGCGTCCCGGCCCTCGCGATCGCCGTGGCCCTCGTCGTCGGCGTGGTCCTCCTGGCCCGCCGCCGACGCCGGCGCAGCGCCTGACGCGCGCCTCACCAGCACCGTCGCGGCGACTTCCGCATGGTGAGCCGCGACGTCCCGGCCACCGGGACGACGACGGGCCATCCCCGCAGGTCAGCGGCCCGCCCGGGTGAACCGGCGCGGTGCGCTTTCGCAACTCGTTCGGGTGGCGTACAAAGGAGGTACAACAGCAGAGCGGGGAGCGAGAACCCACGCGCGACCAGTCCTCGAAAGGACCTGCCGACCGGGCTCGCCCGTTGCGGCACTCATCGAGAGCGCCTGATACCTCGTCTCCCCCCTGCTGTCGACGGCGGCGTCCCGCACGGGGCGCCGTCGCCGTGTGCGCCTCAGGCGGGCGCGCCGCGCACGTACTGCGGCGGCCAGGGCGCGGGCCCGTCGGTCGCCACCGGGAGCCCCAGGTCGCGCGCGGCCCGCAGCGGCCAGGCGGCGTCGGCGAGCGCCGGCCGCCCGATCATGACGACGTCGGCCGACCCTTCCGCGAGCACCTGCTCGGCGAGGGTGCCGGTGTCGATCTGCCCGACCGCCGACGTCGGCAGGCCGGAGATCCGCCGCACGGTCCGGGCGAGCGGCACCTGGAAGCCGGGGCCCACGGGGGCCGTGGCCGGGACGTTGCCGCCGCTGGACACGTCGACGAGGTCGACCCCGAGCGGGCCGAGCCGGCGCGCGACCTCGCCGACCTCCTCCGGGGTGAGGCCGCCGGGCGACCAGTCCGTCGCGGAGAGGCGCACGAGCAGCGGTCGCTCCTCCGGCCAGGCCGCGCGAACGGCCGTCACGACCTCGAGCAGCAGCCGCGCGCGGTTGTCGAGGGACCCGCCGTACCCGTCGGTGCGCCGGTTGGACAGCGGCGAGAGGAACTGGTGCAGCAGGTAGCCGTGCGCGGCGTGCACCTCGACGGCGTCGAAGCCGGCCTCGGCGGCGCGGCGCGCGGCGTCGGCGAACGCGGCGACCACGCGGGCGATCCCGTCGGCGTCGAGCTCGGCGGGGGTCGCGAGGCCCTCGAACGGCACGGGCGACGGCGCCACGGTGGTCCACCCGCCGTCCTCGGGCGGCACGGTGCCCTGCACCGGCGACCACGGGTGGTACGTCGAGCCCTTGCGGCCCGCGTGCGCGAGCTGCACCGCGATCCGGGCGCCCCGGGCCTGCACGGCGGCGACGACCGGCCGCCACGCCTCCGTCTGGGTGTCGTCCCAGAGGCCGACGTCGCGCGGGGTGATGCGGCCCTCGGGCACGACGGCGGCCGCCTCCGTGAGGAGCAGGCCGAAGCCGCCCGACGCGCGGGCGGCGAAGTGGACGAGCTGCCACTGCCCGGGCAGTCCGTCGGTGGCGGAGTACTGGCACATCGGCGCCAGCCAGACGCGGTTGCGGGCCGTCATGCCGCGCAGGGTGATCGGGGCGAAGAGCAGCGACGTCACGCACACACTCTCGGGCACGACGCGGCCCGCGTCGCCCGCCCTTCGTCCCAGGACGCGCCGCCCCGGGCGGGGCGCCCGGTTCGTCCCGGGCCGTACCCCTCGTCCCCCGTCGCCCGACGACGCTAGGTTGTGGCGCAGGCCACATCGAGGGAGGCGCACATGTCCACCACGCCCCGCGACGGCGACGACGACCGCCCTGCCGACGAGCAGGCCACCGACCGACCGGCCGCGGACCGACCGGCCACTGATCTCCCCGGCACTGATCTCCCCGACGCCGAGCCGGCCCCGGCCGACGCACCACCGGCGCCCGAGCCGGTCGCCGAGCGACCCGCGGACCCCGTGCCCGAGCCGGCACCCGCGCCGAGGCCCGAGCCGATCGCGCCGGAGCCCGAGCCGATCCCGCCCGCGCCCGAGGCCACCCCGAGGCCCGAGCCCGCCCCGGTCGAGCCCCCGGCACAGGCCGCGGTGCCGCCGCCCCCGCCGCGGCCCACGACCACGTGGCAGCCCGGCCCGCCGCCGGCCGAGTCCGGTCCCGCCGTGCCACCCCCGGGCGCGGGTCAGCACGCCGCCCCGCGCCCGTACCCGCCGACCCTCGGCGAGCGCACGACGCCCACGACGCCGTTCCCGCCCGGCCCCGCCCCGGCCGCCGAGCCCTCCCCGACCACGGGGCCGACCCCGACCACGGGCCCGACCGCGGCCGCCGCCGCCCCGGCGGTCGCCGGGGCCACGGCCGCCCCGCCCGTCGGCGCGGGCCCGGCGGTGCACCCGCCCGCGGGCACCCCGGTGGCCGGCCCCGCGCCGGTCCTCAGCCGCCGCGACGTCGTCGAGGCCCCGCGCAGGCCCGGAGCAGGCCGCCACGTGCTCGCCGGGCTGCTCGGGCTGCTGCTCACGCCCGTCGGCCTGCTCCTCGTCGGCGTGGGCATCGCCCGGCTCGGCGACATCGCCGGCACCGGCGAGGGCACGGACGTCCTGGGCCTCAGCCTCCTGCTCCTCGGCGCCCTCCTGCTGGGAGCGATCGCGCTGCTCGGGGCCTGGAGCCCGGCGCTGCCGCTCGTCGGCGGCGTCGTCTGGGGCCTCGGGCTCGGCACGGCCTACCTCGCGGCGCCCGGCGTCATGGAGGACACGGCGGAGTCGATGACCGCGGACGGCACCGTCCCCGCGTCCGTCGAGCAGCTCGCGGAGGCCGCGATGAGCGGCTACCTGGCCGTCGTCGGCATCCTGCTCGTCACGGCCGGCCTCGCCGCGGCGGTGGCCCGGCGCCGCGGCCGCGTCTTCGGCGGCCAGCAGGCCCTGTACGAGCGCGCGCAGGCCGAGCGGGCGACCGCGCAGGCCGAGCGCGCCGTCGCCCAGGAGACCGCGCGGGGCGCCGCGCCGGACGGCCCGCGGGGGTAGGCCGGGAGACGGGACGCGGATAGGACGAAGGTCCCGGGCGCAGCTATAGTCCGCAGAGCACCGGTCCGGCCCGGACTTCCGGGCAGCCCACGGGCCGTGCCCGCACCGCCGATGCTGCGCCGGAGGCACTGTGACCAGCGAGACGCCCGGGGTGTCCACCCCGCTGGAGAACCTGCTCGCCGAGGACCGGAGGTTCCCGCCCCCACCCGAGTTCGCCGCGCAGGCGAACGTCGGCCCGGACCTCTACGACCGCGCCGCCGCGGACCGGCTCGGGTTCTGGGCCGAGCAGGCGCGCAGCCTGGTCTCGTGGACCACGCCGTTCTCCGAGGTGCTCGACTGGTCGAACGCCCCCGTCGCGCGGTGGTTCGCCGACGGCACGCTCAACGCCTGCTACAACGCGGTCGACCGGCACGTCGAGGCCGGCCACGGCGACCGGGTCGCGTTCCACTTCGAGGGCGAGCCCGGCGACCGGCGGACGGTCACGTACGCCGACCTGCTCCGCGAGGTCTCCAGGGCCGCCAACGCGCTGGCCGCCCTCGGCGTCGGCAAGGGCGACCGGGTCGCGATCTACCTGCCGATGATCCCCGAGGCCGTCGTGGCGATGCTGGCGTGCGCGCGCATCGGCGCCGTGCACTCGGTCGTCTTCGGGGGCTTCTCCGCGGAGGCCCTGCGGTCGCGGATCGCCGACGCGTCCGCCGTCGTCGTCATCACCGCCGACGGCGGCCACCGCCGGGGCAGCCCGTCGGCCCTCAAGCCGGCCGTCGACGCCGCGATCGAGGGCGAGACCACCGTGCGCAACGTGCTCGTGGTGCGCCGCACCGGCCAGGACGTCGCGTGGACGCCGGGCCGCGACGTGTGGTGGCACGAGGCGCTCGAGGCCGCCTCCGCCGAGCACACGCCCGTCCCGGTCGAGGCCGAGCACCCGCTGTTCATCCTGTACACCTCGGGCACCACCGGGAAGCCGAAGGGCATCTTCCACACCACCGGCGGCTACCTCGTGCAGACGGCGTACACGCACCGCGCGGTGTTCGACCTCAAGCCCGAGCGGGACGTCTTCTGGTGCACCGCCGACATCGGCTGGGTCACCGGGCACAGCTACGTCGTCTACGGCCCGATGACGAACGGCGCCACGCAGGTGCTGTACGAGGGCACCCCCGACACCCCGCACAAGGGCCGCTGGTGGGAGCTCGTCCAGCGCTACGGCGTGACGATCCTCTACACGGCGCCGACGGCGATCCGCACCTTCATGAAGTGGGGCGCCGAGGTGCCGGGCCAGTTCGACCTGTCCTCGCTGCGGCTGCTCGGCAGCGTGGGCGAGCCGATCAACCCCGAGGCCTGGGTCTGGTACCGGCGGACCATCGGCGGCGACCGCACGCCCGTCGTCGACACGTGGTGGCAGACCGAGACCGGCGCGATCATGATCAGCCCCCTGCCCGGTGTCACCGCGGCCAAGCCGGGCTCGGCGATGCGCCCGCTGCCCGGCATCGGCGCCGAGGTCGTCGACGAGGTCGGCGACCCCGTGCCGAACGGCTCGGGCGGCTACCTCGTGCTCACGGAGCCGTGGCCGTCGATGCTCCGCGGGATCTGGGGCGACCACGACCGCTACGTCGACACCTACTGGTCGCGGTTCGACGGCCGGTACTTCGCCGGCGACGGGGCGAAGAAGGACGCCGACGGCGACATCTGGCTGCTCGGGCGCGTGGACGACGTCATGAACGTCTCCGGCCACCGGCTCTCGACGACGGAGATCGAGTCCGCGCTCGTGTCGCACCCGATGGTCGCGGAGGCGGCCGTCGTCGGCGCGAGCGACGAGACCACCGGCCAGGCCGTCGTCGCGTTCGTCATCCTGCGCCAGGAGTACCTCGACCGCGTGGACGAGCCGGGCGAGGGGGCCGACGTCGCGGCGACCCTGCGCAAGCACGTCACCCAGGAGATCGGGCCCATCGCGAAGCCGCGGACGATCCTCGTCGTCCCCGAGCTGCCGAAGACGCGCTCGGGCAAGATCATGCGCCGGCTGCTGCGCGACGTCGCCGAGCACCGCCCGGTGGGCGACGTGACGACGCTCGCGGACTCCTCGGTGATGGACCTCATCTCGGCCGGGCTGAGCCGCCCGGCGCCGGGCTCCGAGGACTGAGCCCGGGGCCGCCCCGCCCGGACGGGCTCAGTACCGGTAGACGGTCTCCGCGCGCGGCACGCCGCGCGGGCCGTACGGCGCCTTCTCGAGCCAGGTCGCCGCGGCCTCGTCGGCGGGCGCCCGCTCGGCCGCCGCGCGGATCCGCGCCGCGGTCTCCGGGTCCGGCCGCAGGTGCGCGAGGGCCTCGCCCGCGGCGTCCCGGTTGAACAGGGCCGCGGACCGGCGCGCGAGCGCGAACGCCTCGACCGCGGCACGCGCCGCCGCCGGGCCGGGGGCCTGCCGCGCGAGCACGATCGCGGTCGCCGCCGACTCGGCGTCGGGCACCCCGGAGTTGAGGCCGCGCGCGCCGAAGGGCGCGAACAGGTGCGCCGCCTCGCCGACGAGGAGCACGCGCCGGGCCGGGTCGGCGAAGTCGTGCGCGACGAGCTGGAGGAACTGGTACGTGGACACCCACGTGGTCCGCTCGGCGTAGCCGGGCGGCAGCACGGCCGCGAGCCACGCGCGCACGCCCTCGGGCGAGGCGAGCTCGGCCGGGTCGTCGCCCTCGACGAGCTGCAGGTCCACCCGGTAGCCGCCCGCGAACGGCACGACGAGCACGTTCCGCCCGTCGACCGCCGGGTGCGCGTAGTGGAAGTGCCGCTCGCGCGGCAGCGCGGGCTCGGGCAGCTCGGCCACGTCGACGACGACGTACCAGCCCTCGTCCCGCGAGCCCTCCATGCGCGCGCCGATCCGGTGGCGCACGACCGACCGCGAGCCGTCCGCACCGACGACGTACGGGGCCCGCCACGTGGTGCCGCCCGCCGTGGCGAGGCGCACCCCGGCGTCGTCGGCGACGACGTCGGTCACCTCCTGGTCCCAGGCGAACTCCACGCCCGCGGCCTTGGCGTGCTCGAGGAGGTGGGCCTCGATGTGCACCTGGGGCAGGCTCGTGAAGTGGGGGTACGTGCCCGCGGGCGGGTCGGGGTAGGTCTTGGCGTACACCTCGCGTCCGGCGTAGAAGGTCCGCTGGGTGTTCCAGTAGACGCCGTGCGCGGCGAGGTCGGCGCCGAGCCCCGGGCTGAGGCGGTCGAGAACCGCCAGGGTGCTCGAGTGCGTGAAGATCGCCCGGCTGCCGGGCCGCTGCCGGTCCACGGGACCGGCCTCCAGGACGGTGACCGGCACGCCGTAGGCGCGCAGCGCCAGGGCGGCCGTGAGGCCCACTGGGCCGGCGCCGACGACGATCGCCTCGCGGGTCTCATCGCTCGCCATCGTGCTCTCCCTCCTCGGCCAGGACGACCGCGTCGAGGACGACCGGCCCGTCCCGGGTCCATCGCACCGGGTTGAGGTCCACCTCCGCCAGGTCTGCGTGGTCGCAGACGAGGTCGCCGACCGCGCGCAGCACCCCGGCCAGCGCGTCCGGGTCGACGGGCGGCGCGCCGCGGAACCCGGCCAGCACCGCGGCGGGCAGCGCGCGCGCCATCTCGGCGGCGCGCTCGACCGACAGCGGCGCCAGGCGCAGCACGGGGTCCGCGGCGAGCTCGGCCGCGACGCCTCCCGGCGCCAGCAGCACGACGGGCCCGTGCACCGGGTCGCGCAGCGCGCCCACGAGGAGCTCCGTGCCCGCCGGCGCGAGCTCCTCGACGAGGTAGCGCCGGCCGCCGGGCCCGCCGGGGATCGCGTCGATCGCGTCGAGGGCCGCGTCGAGCGCGGCGTGGTCGTGCACGCCCACGTGGACGCCGCCGACGTCGGTCTTGTGCACGACCCGCGCGTCGAGGACCTTGACCACCACGGGCGCGCCGAGCTCGTCGAGCGCCGCGTGCGCCGCCGCCCGGTCCGCCGCGGCACGGCGGCGCGGGGCGCGCAGGCCGTACGCCTCGAGCAGGGCCTTCGCCTCGTCCTCGTCGAGCGTGCGCCCGACCCGGCGGCCCGGGGCGGGCGGCGGGGGCGCGTCGCGGACGGCGCGCGCCCGCGCGTCGTCGGCCACGGCGGCCAGCCCGGCGGCGAGTTCGCCCGGCGAGGACAGCAGCGGCACGCCCAGGCGCGCGAGCGCGGCCCGGTGCGCCGCGAGGGCGTCCTCGGGTCCGCCGCCGGCGACGACGACCCGCCCGGCCAGGCCGCGGACCGCGTCCGCCGGGTCGAGCGCGCCCGGCTCGTCGAGCGCGTACACGCCGACCACGTCGACGGCCGGGTCGGCCCCGACGGCCTCGACGACCTCGGGGAAGGTCGGCCCGGGCCGGCCGGTGTCGACGGGGTTCTCCTGGAAGGTCAGCGGCGGCAGCAGCCCGGCGAGCCGCTCGCGGGTGGCGGGGGCCAGCGGCGGCAGCGCCACGCCGCGCGCGCCGAGCGCGTCGGCCACGACGAGGCCCGGCCCCGCCTGCCCGGTGACCACGCCGACGCCCACCCGCTCGGCGGGCGCGAGGCGCACGCGGCTGAGCACCGTGAGCGCGACGACCATCTCCTCGAGGCTGTCCACGACCACCGCGCCGGCCTGGCGCAGCGCCGCGCGCGTCAGCGCCCACGAGCCGGTCATCGCGCCCGTGTGCGAGCGGGCGAACGCCGAGACGTCCGAGCGCCCGACGCAGTAGGCGACCACCGGCGCCCGCTCGACGACGCGCCGCACCGCCGCGACGAGGCGCCGCCCGTCGGCGACGCCCTCGACGTGCAGGCCGACCGCCGTCGTGCCCGGGTCCTCGGCGACGAACCCGAGCACGTCGGCGAAGTCCACGTCGGCGGCGTTGCCGAGGCCGGCGCCGAGCCGCAGGCCGACGCCGGCGCGCGCGAGCAGGAAGGACACGGCGAGGTTGACGCCGCCCGACTGCGCGACCACGGCGACCGTGCCCGGCGCGAGGTCCGCGACGGCCGGCATGAAGTTCGCGGTCGTCCGGTCGACGGGGTTCATGAAGCCCGACGTGTTGGGCCCGAGCAGCCGGATCCCGGCCTCGCGCGCGACGCCGAGCGCCCGGTCCTGCAGGCGCGCGCCCTCGGGCCCGGCCTCCGCGAACCCGCCCGCGCAGACGACGGCGGCCCGCACCCCGGCCACGGCGGCGTCGACGAGCACGCCCGGGACGGCGTCGGGCGGCACGACGAGGACCGCGAGGTCGGTGCCCGGCACGTCGCGCACCGAGCCGACCACGGGCCGGCCGAGCACGGTCCCGCGCGCCCGGGGGTTGACCGCGTGCAGCGGGCCGGGGAACGCCCGCAGCGCCCGGAGCATGGCGTGGCCCGCCTTGCCCGGGTCGGCGGAGGCGCCCACGACGGCGATGCTCGCGGGCCGGAAGAGTGGGGCCAGCGGTCGGGGGTCCGCTCCCGGGGCGGTGGCCGCCGACCCGGCCGCCGGGGCAGCCGTCACCGGGCCCCCGGGCGGTCGGCGTAAGCGACGGCGCCCTCGTCGGTCACGGTCACCTCGAGGCGGCCGAGCCCCGTGATCTCGACGGCGACGCTGCCGCCCGCGGCGAGCGGGCCGACGCCCGCGGGCGTCCCGGTCGCGATGACGTCGCCGGGCTCGAGCGTCATGACGTGGCTCGCGTAGGCGACGAGCTCGCGGACGCCGAAGACCATGTCCGCGGTGCTCGCGTCCTGGCGCAGCTCGCCGTCGACCCAGCAGCGCAGCCGGAGCGCCTGGGGGTCGCCGACCTCGTCGGCCGTGGTGACCCAGGGGCCGAGCGGCGTGAACGTGTCGAACGACTTGCGCGTCGACCGGTCCTCGCCGGACCGCACGGTGATGTCGAGGAGCGGGACGTACCCGAACACGTGGTCCAGCGCCCGATCCGCCGCCACGTGCCGGGCCGTGCGGCCGATGACGACGCCGAGCTCGCCCTCCTGGTCAGTGCGCACGTCGCGGTAGGGCAGCCGGACCGGCCCGCCGGGCCCGACGACGGACGTGCCCGCCTTGAGGAACACGCCGAGGTCCGCGACCGTGTGCTGCTCGCGCATCTCGGCCTGGTGGTCGCGGTAGTTCACGGGCGCGCCCACGACCTTGCCGGGCCGCGGCAGCGGCGCGTCGAGCGCCGCGCCGTCGAGCGGGCGGGACGGGAGCGCCGCGAGGTCGAGCGCGCGGAGCTCGGCCGCGGGGTCGTCGCGCTCGAGCAGGGCCTGCAGCGGGCCGCGCCGGTCGACCGCCAGGCCCAGGGCGTCGGTGACGTCCACGAGGCGGTCGTCGGCGACCACGGCGAGGCGCGTCCCGGCCACGCTGGCTAGCCTCATCGTCGTCGACTCCCGCTAGGATTAGGTGACACGACTATTGACGGCCGACGCCGTAAATGTCAACCATTGCCTACCCCGCGCCCCCGGGCGAGAAGGAGGTCCGCGATGACGCGACCCGAGGAGGAGTCCGGCCGGGGTCGGCTCCCGCGGACCCGGCAGGGCTCGCCCCCGAGCCTCCTGCTCACGCTCCTCGGCGACTACTGGTGGGGGCAGACCGAGCCCCTGCCCTCCGCGGCGCTCGTGGACCTGCTGGCCGACTTCGGGGTGTCCGCCGTCGCGGCGCGCGCCGCGCTGAGCCGCATGGTCGGGCACGGGCTGCTCGCGTCGTCGCGCAGCGGGCGCAACACCTTCTACCGGCTCACCCCGCGCGGCCAGGACGTCATGCGGCGGGGCGCGGTGCGCATCACCGAGTTCGGCCGCCCGCGCGAGGACGGCTGGGACGGGCGGTGGAGCCTCGTCGCGTTCTCCGTGCCCGAGGCCAAGCGGTCGCTGCGCGAGGCCCTGCGCACGCGCCTGCGCTGGCTCGGCTTCGCCCCGCTCTTCGACGCGCTGTGGATCTCCCCGCACGCGCGCCACGACCTCGCGCTCGCCGAGCTCGCCGACCTCGGCGTCACCACCGCGACCGCGTTCGTCGCGGAGTGGGCCGACCTGCCGACGGCGTCGCTGCCGCCCCAGTCGGCCTGGGACCTCGAGGGCCTCGCCGAGCTCTACCGGCGGTTCGTCGCCACGTGGGAGCCCACGCGGGCGGCGCTCGGCAAGGGCGCGATCGCCCCGGTCGACGCGCTCGTCAAGCGCACCGAGATCATGGACGCCTGGCGCGCGTTCCCCGGCCTGGACCCCGACCTGCCGGCCCGGCTGCTCCCGGAGGACTGGCCGCGCGCGCAGGCCCGCGAACTGTTCCTGCAGACGTACGAGCAGCTCGGCGCGCCCGCGTCCGTGCGGGTGCGCCAGGTGATCGCGGCCTACGCGCCCGAGCTCGCCGACAAGGTCGTCCAGTTCTCGGTCACGTCCGACCCGCCCGGCCCGCGGCCGGCGCCGGTGCCCGCGGGCGCCTGAGGGGCCCGCGCCTCAGGGGCGGGGGCCTCGGGGGCAGGGGCCTCGCCCGTCAGCGCCGCGCGCAGCGCGTCCGGCACCGGGCTCGGCCGGTCGTCGGCGTCCACGTGCACGCACGTCGTCGAGCCCTCGACGCACACCTCGCCGCCGCGCAGCACCGACCAGCCGTAGGTGATCGACGTGCGGCCGACGGTGGTCGCGCGGATCCGCACCACCACCTCGTCGCCGAACCGCAGCGGCGCGTGGAACTCCACGGCCACCCGGCGCCGCGGGAAGGTCGTCAGCTCGGGCCAGCCGACGGCGCGCAGCAGCTGGTGCTCGGCCCGCTCGGCCCAGCGCAGCGCCGTCGTGTGGTGGATGCGCCCGCCCGCGTCGGTGTCGACGAACTCGACGCGGACCGGCTCCTCGTGGGTGACCATCAGCCCTCCGGCAGGGGAGGCAGCACGATACCGCTCGCCTGACGGTGCGGCGCGAACGTCGTCCGCCACGCCTCCGCGATCGCGTCGGCCGTCCAGCCGCCGTCGCGGAAGGCGACCTCGACCTCGGTCGGGTGGGCGTAGAGCGCGAGCCGGTCGCCGCCGATGGCGATCGCCTGGCCGGTGACGTCCGCGGCGTCGTCGGAGGCGAGCCAGACGACGAGCGGGGCGACGTCCTCCGGGCCGCCGAGCGCGTGGTCCCGGCGCACCACCGGCGGCAGGGGCTCGCCCCGCGCGTACGCCTCGGCGACCGGCGCGTAGAGCGGGATGGTCGCCGTCATGGCGGTGATCGCCGTCGGGACGATCGCGTTGACGGTGACGTTCGCGCGCGCGAGCTCGAGCGACCACGTGCGGGCCATCGCGACGATGCCCGCCTTCGCGGCCGCGTAGCTCGTCTGCCCGAAGTTGCCGTGCTGGCCCGCGGGCGACCCGACGAGCACGATCCGCCCGCCATCGCCCTGCTCGCGCAGGCGGACCGCGGCGGCGCGGCCCGTGGTGAACGCGCCGCGCAGGTGCGTGCCGACGACGAGGTCGAAGTCCTCGTCGCTCGTCTTCCAGAGCACGCGGTCGCGCAGCACGCCCGCGTTGGCGACGAGCACGTCGAGCCGGCCGAACGCCTCGACGGCCGTGGCGACGAGCCGCTCGGCGGTCTCGGTCGGGCCGACCGGCGCGACGACCGCGACCGCGCGCCCGCCCGCCCGCTCCACCTGCGCGACGGTCTCGTGCGCGGCGTCGGCGTCGACGTCGTTGACGACGACGGCAGCCCCCGCCGTCGCGAGCGCCTCGGCGTACGCGCGGCCCAGGCCCCGCCCGGACCCGGTGACGACGGCGACCTTCCCGGTCAGGTCCGCGCTCATGCGTAGTACCTCACGAGCATCGTGGCCGCGAGCGCGGGCTTGGCCTGCTCCTCCGCCTCGACGACGTTCTCGTAGACGGCCTGCAGCCCGCCGGGCACCTCGGTCACCTCGGCGAGCGTGGACGTGGCGCGGATGCGCGAGCCGACGCGGACCGGCGCGGGGAACCGCAGGCGGTCCAGGCCGTAGTTGATCCCCGTCCCCACGCCGGTGACCTGCACGATCTCGGCCATGAGCGGGACGACGAGCGCGAGCGTGAGGTAGCCGTGCGCGATGGTCCCGCCGAACGGGGTGCGCGCGGCGAAGTCCGGGTCCAGGTGGACGGGGTTGTGGTCGTCGGTGAGGTCCGCGAAGCGGTTCACCTCGTCCTGGGTGACGGTGCGCCACGACGACGGCCCGAACCGGGTCCCCACCGCCGCGGGCAGGTCGGCGAGCGCGATCGTGGCGGGGGCGGGCGGGCCGGTGGGGGCGTCGGTCATCGTTCCTGCCTCTCGGTCGGGGCCGGTGGGCCGCGGGTGGTGGTCGTTGCGGGATCGGGTGGCCGGGTCGGGTGGGGGCGGTCCGGCCGTGGCGCGCGGGCTCAGCCGTCCACGCGGAGGACGACGGCGCCCGCCGAGTCGCCGGCCGCGCAGCCGGTGAACAGCCCGACGCCGCCGCCGCGCGCGTGCAGGGCGTGCGCGAGCTCGGTGATCGCCCGCACGCCCGTGGGGCCCTGCGGGTGCCCGTACACGAGCGACGAGCCGTAGGGGTTCATCCGCTCGAGCGGGAACCCGGTCCGCGCGGAGAACCACAGGTCGTTCACCGCGAACGGGTTGTGCGTGGTGACGACGTCGACGTCGCCGATGCCGAGCCCGGCGTCGGCCAGCGCGCGCTCCGCGGCGGGCACGGGCGCCTTGGGCATGAACGCCGGCTCGGCGCGCGCGAACCCCGTGGCGAGCACCTGCACGGTCACGCCGTCGCCGAGCTCGCGCGCCCGGTCCGGCGTCGTCACGACGACGCCGCCGCACCCGTCCGCGGGGTGGGTCTGCGCGCCGTAGGTGACCACGCCGCCCGGCCGCACGGGCTCGAGCGCGGCGAGCCCCTCGGCCGTGGTCGGGTGCACGCCGTGGTCGGCCTCGAGCCAGTCCTCGCCCCGCTTCCGCCGGATGCGCACGGGGACCATGTACCGCCGCTGGACCGCCCGGTCGTCGGCGAGCGCGCTGCGGTACTGCTCGTGCCGCAGCAGCGCGACCTCGTCGACCTGGGCCCGCGTGAACCCGCCGTCGGCGGCGGTGTTCTCGGCCGTGTCGTTCATGCTCTGGCCGGTCGTCGGGTCGAGCTTCATCGGGTCGAGCACCCAGTGCTCGACGACGGGCGCGCCGCCCGGCCGCCGCGCGCTCGCCCACTGCATGAGCGGGCCGTTGCTCGTCCGGTCCGTGACGACGCCGATGGTCACCTCGTGCGCGCCGAGCTCCACCTGGGTCGCCAGGTGCTCGACGACCGCCGCCGAGGTCGCGCAGGCCCGCGCGATCCACGGGCCGCCCGCGTTCCCGGCGCCCAGCCGCCGCGCCACGCCCATGACGCCGTAGAAGCCGTGCTGCTGCGGCACGGTGCAGCCGAGGGCCCACTCGGTGATCTCCTCGGGCGGCAGGCCGCGGTCGGCGAGGGCCCGGCCGGTGACGTCGACGGCCATGTCGAGCGCGTTGAGCTCGGCGAGGGGGCCCTGCCACTTCGCGTACGGCGAGGTCCACAGGTACCCGAACGGGACGTACGCGCGCTCGAACCTCACCGCTCCTCCTCCAGCCCGAGCAGCCGGCGGGCGCGGGCGCGCAGGCTGCGCATCTCGATCTTCCCGCTCGGCGTGCGCTCGATCCGGTCGACGACGAGCACGTGCCGCGGCTTCTTGTACCCGGCGAGGTGGCGGCCGACCTCGGCGCGCACGTCGTCGGCGGTGAGCGTCGAGCCGGGCTGCGTGACGACCATCGCGGCGACCACCTCGCCCCACCGCTCGTCGGGCACGCCGAGCACGACGGCGTCGACGACGTCGGGCATGGCGAGGATCACGGCCTCGACCTCCGCGGGGTAGACCTTCTCCCCGCCCGTGTTGACCACCGACGACCCGCGGCCGAGGAGCTCGACGTAGCCGTCGCCGAGCACCCGCACCCAGTCGCCGGGGACGACGTGCCGCACGCCGCGGATGACGGGGTAGGCCTGCGCGGTCCGCTCGGGGTCGTCGTGGTAGCCGAGCGGCATGGCGCCCCGGTACCCGAGCACCCCCGTCGCGCCGACGACGTCCTGCACCTCGTTGCGGTCGGCGTCGAGCACGACGGCGCCGGGGGCCAGCCGCAGCCGGCTCGGCAGGTCGCCCTCGCCGCGCACGACGGCGTACGCGAACGGGCCGCCCTCGCTCGCGCCGAGGATGTCGACGAGCGTCGCGTTCGGGGCGTGCGCCAGCAGGCGCCGCTTGAGGTCGTCGGACCAGGCCATCCCGGAGGACAGCACGGTGGTCAGGCTGGTCACGTCGAGGCCGGCGCCCTCGGGCCGCTCGAGCGCGTCGACGAGCGGCCCGACGACGGCGTTGCCCGCCACGATCAGGCGCGTCACCCGCTGCTCGTGGATCGCCCGGAGGGCGGCGAGCGGGTCGAGGTGCGCGCTCGACAGGAACACCACCGTGCCGCCGAGCACGACGGCGTTCATGACGTTGAACAGCGCCGTCGCGTGCATCATCGGCGTGAGCGGCAGGCACACGGTCGGCGGGAGGTCGTCGCGCGCGGCGATGGCGACGACTTCGTCGAGCGTGCGCGGTGGGTCGACCGGCAGCGAGCCGTAGATCGAGAAGATCTGGCTGTCGAAGAGGTTGCCGTGCGTCCACACGACGGCCTTCGGCCGCCCGGTGGTCCCGCCGGTGAACATGAAGATCTTGTGCTCCGGCCCGAGCGGCCGCGGCGCGAGCGGCGGGCCGTCCAGCGCGGCGGCGAAGGGCTCGTGCGCGGGGGGCGCGCCGTCGTCGTCGACGACGAGGACGACGCCGGGCAGCGCGGTCCGCTCCCCCGCGGCGAACACCGGGGCCCGCAGGCTCGAGGGGTAGACGAGCGCGTCGGGGCGGGCGACCTCGAGGAGCTCGGCGAGCTCGGCGGCGCCGTACCGGAAGTTGATGTTCACCGGGATCGCGCCGAGCTCGTACGCGGCCCAGATGGTCACGAGGTACTCGAGCCGGTTGTACATGAAGACCGCGACCTTGGCGTCCACGCCGAGGCCCCGCTGCTCGAGGGTCCCGGCGAGGCGGGCCGCGGCGTCCGCGAGCTCGCGGTAGGGGATCGTGCGGCCGCCCGCGACGACCGCCGGCCGGTCGGGCACGGCGGCCGCGACGGCGTCCCACAGCGCGGCGTAGTTGGCGCGGTCCAGGTCCGTGGCCGCGACCGGCACGGGCGCGTCGATCACCGTCGCCTCCTGCACGTCGTCGTGCCGCCGCCGTGCGCGGCGGTCGGAGACCGGCATCGTCCCCCGGCCGCACCGCGACGTCAAGCGTTCCGGTGACGATCGTCACGGAACTGTCGAATGTTCTTGGCGCCCCCACGGGCGCGTGGCTCAGCGGGCGAGGCGGCGGGCGAGCGCCGCGCGGGCGGGGCCCGCGAGCTCGCCGTGCCGGTCGCGGAACGCGCGCACCGACGCCGCCGCGGGCCAGTCGGCGTCGAGGTGCTCGGCGGGCAGCCGCGGTGCGGCGCGCAGCAGGGCGAGCCAGTCGGCGACGAGCGCGGTCACCGCGCGCACGGGGTCGCCGTCCGACGGCGTGGCCCACTCGGCCTGGAAGGCCAGGTGCCGCTCGCGGATCTCGTCGAGCCGCCACGCGGCCGCGACGCTGCGGGCGGCCGAGAAGCCCGCCACCTCCGTCGCGCGGAAGGCGACGAGGTCGAGGCCGTCGCGCGCGAGCGCGGCGAGCGGCGCGGGCACCGCGACCTCGCCGGGCGCGATCCACAGCCCGTCGCGCAGCAGGCCGAAGCCCGCCCACGTGAGCTCGGCCCGCACCCGGTGCCGCAGCTCGCGCCGGCGCTCCGGAACGGAGAACGTGACGAGCGTCCACCCGGCGCCCTCGGGCGCGAACGGGTCGGGCGCGAACACGCGCCCGTGCGCCTCGCGCAGCACGCGCTCGCACTCGGCGGTGAGCACCCAGCTGACCGCGCGGCCCTCGCGCACGGGCTCGAGCAGCCCGCGGCGGGCCATCCGGGCGAGCGTCGCGCGCGTGGCCGCCTCGCCGACGCCGAGCCCGGCGAGCACGTCGACGAGCAGCGCGGTGGGCACCGGGCCGAGCCCGCGGTCGAGGACGAGCTCACCGACGAACGCGAGCAGCAGCTGCTCGGGGCGGCGCGGTGCGCGGCCCGGTCGAGCCTCGGCGGCGGGCGGCGGCATGCGCCGGAGTATCGCACGCGCCGGGACCGCGGGACCGATCCGCACCATTGACATACTTGACATTACGACTGCACGATGGACAGGTGAGTGTCACGCATTGCCGCGCGGCAGTTCGACGAGGCCCTCGCGCGTCTTCCCCCCGAGCCCTGAGTTCAACGAGGAATTGAGGCCCGCATGACCAGACGCTCCGCCCTCCTCACGGCGCTCGTCGCGGCAGTGGCGCTCGGCGTCACGGCGTGCTCGAGCGACACGCCGACCGAACCCGAGGAGACCTCTCCCGCCGCCGAGGAGCCCAGCCCCGAGGCGACCGAGGACGAGGTCGTCTCGATCACGATCGGCGCGCTGCCCATCTCCGAGACCGCCCCCCTGTGGGCGGCGATCGACGCCGGCGTGTTCGCCGAGCACGGCCTCGACGTCACCGTCGAGGCCATCCAGGGCGGCGCGCTCGCCATGCCGGCGCTCGTCAACGGCGACGTCGACTTCCTCATCGGCCAGCCCTACGGCGCCCTGCGCGCCCACCTGCAGGACCTCGACGTCCGCATCATCGCGAACTACGCGTCGAGCTACGCCGAGGGCGACGACATCAACGGCGTCGTCTCCGCGCCGGGCAGCGACATCTCCCGCCCGGCCGACCTCGCCGGCAAGCGGGTGGCCGTCAACTCCCTCGGCGCCGCCGGTGACCTGACCATCTCCGCGGTCGTGGCGCAGGACGGCGGCGACCCGAGCACCATCGAGTTCGTCGAGGTCGCCTTCCCCGACGCCAAGGCCCAGCTCGAGGCCGGCAACATCGACGCGGCCTGGGTGCCGCAGCCGTTCCTCAACATGATCGTGGGCGCCGGCGGCACGCTGGTCACCTACAACTACCAGGACACGCTGCCCGGCCTGCCGACGCTCGTCATCATCGCGACGGGCGCCACGGTCAACGACGACCCGGACCTCGTCAACCGGGTGCGCGACGCCTTCAGCGCGGCCTTCGCGTGGGCCGCCGACAACGACGACGCCGTCCGGCAGGCGCTCGTCGACAACCTCTCCATCCCGCCGGAGGGCGCGGCCGCGCTGCCGCTGCCGCGGTTCGACACGACGCTGGACGTCCAGCTCATCCAGGACCTGGCCGACCTCGCGGCCGAGTTCGGGTTCTTCGAGACGGCCCCCGACGTGGCGGACATCGTTGCTCAGTGAGACCGTCTCCTCCATGACGACCGTCCCGGGTCCGGTGGCGCCCGAGCAGGCGCCCCGGGCCCGGGACGGCGTCCGGGCCACGCCGCGGGGGACGGGCCCCCGCCCGTCCGCCCGCCCGCGCAGCCGGCGCACCCGCCGCGCGGTCCTCGGCTTCCTCGGCGTGCTCGGCTTCGCCGCCACGTGGGAGCTGTTCGCGCTCGCCGAGGTCGTCAACCCCTCCTACCTGCCGTCCTTCACGACGACGGCCCGTCGCCTCGTCGCCGAGCTCGGCGAGCCGCGGTTCTGGTCCACGCTCGGCGACACCCTGATCACCTGGGCGCTCGGCCTGGCGATCGCCGTCGGCGCCGCGCTCGTGCTCGGCACCGTCATCGGCCTCGTGCCGTTCCTGCGCCGCGCGACCCACAGCACCGTGGAGTTCCTGCGGCCCATCCCCTCCGTGGCGATCATCCCGCTCGCGGTGCTCGTCGCCGGGCTCTCGCGCGAGGCCGCGCTCATCGTCGTCGTGTACGCGCCGTTCTGGCAGGTCCTCATCCAGGTCCTCTACGGCATCGCCGACGTCAACACCGTCGCCCGGGACACCGCCCGCTCGTTCGGGCTCGGCCGCGCGCAGCGCCTGCGCCACCTCGTCCTGCCGACGGCGCTGCCGTACGTCATCACGGGGTTCCGGCTCGCCGCGGCCATCGCGCTCGTGCTGACCATCACGTCCGAGCTGGTCATCGGCAACCCCGGCATCGGGCGCCAGATCGACCTGTACCGCAGCGCGCCCGACGCCCCCGGCCTGTACGCCCTCGTGCTGGTGACCGGCCTGCTGGGCCTGCTCGTCAACCTCGGCACGCGCGCGATCGAGCGGCGGGTGCTGCACTGGCACCCGTCCGTCCGGCGGGAGACGCCGCGATGACCGCCGTGCGCCGCACCCTCGCGTCGGCCGGCTTCACGCTCGGCCTCCCGCTCCTCCTGCTGCTGGGCTGGGCCGTGGCGACCCGGTCGACGACGACCATCTACTTCCCGACGCCGGCCCGCGTCGGCGAGGCGTTCGTGGCCACGTGGCTCGACCCCGAGATCCTCGGGCGCGACGTGCTGCCGAGCCTCGGCCGGTTCGCCATCGGGGTGGCGCTGTCGATCGTCATCGGCATCGCGGCCGGCACGGTCATCGGGTCCACGCCCTGGCTGCGCGCGCTGCTGGAGCCGATGCTCGAGTTCTTCCGCGCGATCCCGCCCGTCGTGCTCGTGCCGGTGCTCATGCTCGTGCTGGGCCTCGGCGACACGATGCGCCTCGCGGTCATCGTGTCCGGCAGCGTGTGGCCGGTGCTCCTCAACACCGTCGAGGGCGTGCGCGCGCGGGATCCCGTGCTCGTGGACACCTCCCGGTCCTACCGGGTGCACGGGGCGCTCGCGCTGCGCTACTTCGTGCTCCCGGCGGCGAGCCCGCAGATCATGGCCGGCATCCGGCTCTGCCTGTCGATCGGCCTCATCCTCATGGTGATCTCGGAGATGTTCGCCGCGTCCTCGGGGCTCGGCTACCAGATCGTCTTCTTCCAGCGGCAGTACATGATCGCCGAGATGTGGAGCGGCATCGTGCTGCTGGGCCTCGTCGGCGTCGTCGTCGCCGCGGTGTTCCACGTCGTCGAGCGACGCGTCCTGCACTGGTACCACGGATCGAGAGAGGTCTCACGTGGCTGATCGCACCCCGCTCCTGTCCGTGACGGAGCTGTCGAAGACCTACCTCTCCGCGACCGGCCCGGTCGAGGCGATCCGGTCCATCAGCTTCGACGTCTACCCGGGCGAGCTCGTCTGCATCGTCGGCCCGTCGGGCTGCGGCAAGACGACGCTGCTCAAGTGCGTCTCCGGCCTCCTGCCGCCGACGTCGGGCACGGTCACCCTCGACGGCGCGGAGGTGACCCGGCCGCCGGCGACGATGGCCGTCGTCTTCCAGGAGTACGGCCAGAGCCTCTACCCGTGGCTGACCGTGCGCGACAACGTCGCGCTCCCGCTGCGGGCCCGGGGCGTCCCGCGCGCCGAGCGGGCTGCGGTCGTCGAGCGCGCGCTCGAGGAGGTCGGGCTGTCGCACGTGCTGCGCAAGTACCCGTGGCAGCTCTCCGGCGGCATGCAGCAGCGCGTGGCCATCGCCCGCGCCGTCGCGTACCAGCCCGAGGTGCTCGTCATGGACGAGCCGTTCGCCGCCGTCGACGCCCAGACCCGCGCCGACCTCGAGGACCTCGTCCGCCGCGTGTGGAAGGACCTCGGGGTGACGGTCCTCTTCGTCACGCACGACATCGACGAGTCCGTGTACCTCGGCGAGCGCGTCGTCGTGCTGTCGGCCTCGCCGACGGTGGTGCAGGAGGACCTCGCCGTCGACCTGCCGGCCGAGCGCGACCAACTCGGCACGCGCGCGCTGCCCCGGTTCACCGAGCTGCGCACGCACGTCTACGGCCAGATCCAGCGCGCCAAGCGCGGGGAGCAGGTCGGCGCGGCCTGAGGTTCAGTCCCGCGACGCCGCCTCGAGCACCCGCGTCAGCAGACGCTGCAGCTCGGCGCGCTCGGCGGGCGTGAGCGGCGCCGTCAGCCGCCCGTCCACGCGGGCGGCGGCGTCGACGGTGTCGCGCAGCACCCGCTCGCCCTCCGCCGTCAGGCGCACGACGTTGCGCCGCCGGTCGTGCGCCGCGCGGGCGCGCGCCACCAGGCCGCGGGCCTCGAGGCGCGCGACGAGCCCGGCCACCGTCGAGCGGTCGAGGTCGAGCTCGTCGCACAGCTCGCGCTGGCTCGCCTCGCCGAGCCGGCACAGCACGTTGAGCACGCCGAACTGCACGTTGGTCAACTCGCCCCCCACCTCCCGCGCCCAGGCGGCGAGGTGCGCCTGCTGGGTCCGGCGGACGAGGAAGCCGGTGTGGCGGGCGAGGTCGAGCGGCGGTCCCAGCGTCACGCCCGCATTCTCCCCGCCGCTCACAGCCAGCGCGGCGGCGCGGGCGGCGGGTCGCCGTCGGCGGTGCGCACGCCGGTGGCCCCGCGGCCGGTGGCCCACTGCGCGAGGTCGGCGGCGCGGCCCACGAGCACCAGGGGCTCGTCGCCCGCCGTGGCCCGGGCGGCGTCGGCGGGGCGGTCGACGGGCACGAGCCGCAGCGCGGGCAGGTGCTCGGCGTCCTGGCGGCACCGCCACGCCCCGACGACGTCGGCGAGCAGCCGGTCGACGAGCTCGGGCGGGAACTGCCGGAAGGACGCGCCGTGGTCGAGGTCGACGGCGTGCACCCACACCTCCCGGGTGCGCATCCACACCGTCTCGCGCGCCGGCACCAGGCGCCCCTGGGCCGTGCGGACCGTCGCGTCCCACGCCTCCTCGGGCAGGTCGCGCCACTCGACGTCGAGGTGCACGGCCGCGTGCGCGGACAGGTGCCGCAGCGCCCGGGCGGGCAGGGTCGCGGCGAACTCGATCTCCTCGTCCCGCTGCTCCGGGGACGCGTACATCGGGGTCTCCACGCCCGTGGCGGCCCACTCGGTGAGCCGGGTCAGGGCGCGCGCGTTGAGGCCGACGTGCGCCACGACGTGCCGGCGCGTCCACCCGGGCACGAGCGAGGGCACGTCGAGCTGGTGGTTGCGCAGCTCGGCCAGCGCGCGCGAGAAGAACGCCTGCCCGCGCCGGGCCAGCAGCAGCTGCGCCTTCAGGACGGGGTCGGTGGTGCGGTCGGTCCGGGCCGGCATGTCAGTCCTCCGCCACGACGTCGTTGCGCAGCTCGCCCAGGCCCGTGACCGTCGTCGTGAGCACCTGGCCGGGGGCGAGGTAGCGCCGGGGGTCGCGCGCGTGCCCGACGCCGCCCGGCGTGCCCGTGGCGATGACGTCGCCCGGGCGCAGGGTCACCACCTGCGAGACGTACGAGACCAGTGCGGCCGGGCCGAACACGAGGTCGTCCACGGGCGTGCGCTGCACGACCTCGCCGTCGACCTCCGTGCGCAGCTCGCCCGCGGGCGGCGCGCCGTCGTCGGCCACGGTGAGCCACGGGCCGAACGGCGTCGTCGCCTCGAAGGTCTTGCCCTGGAGCCACTGCGGCGTGCGGTACTGCCAGTCGCGCATCGTCACGTCGTTGAGCACCGCGTACCCGGCGATCGCGCGCGCCGCGGCCGCCTCGTCGACCCGGCGCACGACGGCCCCGACGACGACGGCGACCTCGCCCTCCCAGTCCACCGCCCCGCTCGCGTGCGCGGGCAGCACGATCGGGTCGTACGGACCCACGAGCGCCTCGGGGAACTTGGCGAACAGGGTCGGGTGCGTCGGCAGGTCCCGGCCCATCTCGCGGATGTGGGTGCGGTAGTTGAGCCCGACGCACACGATCTTCCCGGGCCGGGGCACCGGCGGCGCCCACGCCCGGGGGGGCAGGTCGGCCAGGGCGTGCCGCGCGCCGTCGGCGGCCGCCGCGACGCCGCGCCAGGCCGGGTCGGCGAGCAGCGCGCCGACGTCGGGCGGGCCGATCTCGACGGCGGCGTCGTCGTCGACCCGCACCGCGACGGTGCCCGGCCCACCCGACCCGCCCCGGCGCAGCGTGCCCAGCCGCAGGGTCACGGCTGGTCCTCGTTGCGCCGCCCGGGCACGTAGACGCGCGTGAAGCCGAGCCGGTCGATGATCGGGCCGTCGGTGAACCGGAAGAGGTCGAACTGCGTGTCCGCGTGCAGCGACCAGGGCACCCAGCTCGGCACCGCGAAGAGGTCGCCGGTGGTCACGCGGTGCTCGGTCTCGCCGAGCACGACGGTGCCCTCGCCCTCGAAGACCTGCCAGACGGCGGAGCCCACCTCGTGCCGGGTCGCGGTCTCCGCGCCGGCGCGCAGCCGGTGGAACTCGCAGCGGATCGTCGGCATGACGTCGCCGCCGGTGGTCGGGTTGACGTAGCGGATCGCGGCGTGGCCCTGCTCGACCGTGGCCGGGTGGCCCTCGTCCTCGAGCCTCAGCTGCTCGGTGAGCGCGCTGTCGGTGAACTCCCACCGGTAGGCCGCGAGCGGGGAGCTCGTCTGGTCGTCGAGCCCGGACAGCGGGCGCAGGCCGGGGTGCGCCCACAGCCGCTCGGAGCGGGACACCGGCGGGGACGCCTCGTCGGTGACGCGCTCGGAGCCGAACTCGAAGAAGCCGACGTCCGTGTAGTACGAGAACGGCACGTCGAGGCCGTCGATCCACGCCATCGGCTCGGCGGTGTCGTTGTGGTGGCCGTGGAAGTTCCAGCCCGGGGTGAGCAGGAGGTCGCCCCGGCGCATCGCGACGGGGTCGCCGTTGACGACGGTCCACACGCCCTCGCCCTCGACGACGAACCGGAACGCGTTCTGGCTGTGCCGGTGCTCGGGCGCGGTCTCGTGGCCGCCGAGGTACTGGATCGCGCACCACAGCGTGGGCGTCGCGTAGGCGGTGCCGGGCAGGCCGGGGTTGGCGAGCCCGATGGCGCGGCGCTCGCCGCCGCGGCCGACCGGGACGAGCTCGCCGGAGCGCCGCGCCAGGTCGTAGAGCGTGGCCCACCGCCAGACGTGGGGGACCGCGTCCGGCTGGGGCGTGAAGGGCATGAGGTCGTCGCGCTGCGTCCACAGCGGGGCGAGGTGGTGGGCGTCGAAGTCCGCGTAGAGCTGCTCGAGCTCGGGGGTGTCGGCGGTGCCGTCCATCTGCTGCACGGTCGTCCTCCTTCGATGGCGCCGGTGCCATTCGTTGGTGTACCAACGATACGCCCGGCATCCGCCGTGCGAAACCCCTCCCGGGCGCCCGTCGTGGTGCACGGCCGTGGTGCGCGCCGGGCGGCCGTGGTGGGATGGGAGCGTGCCGTCGCCTCGCGTGACCGCCCACGACGGGCCCCTGGACGACCCGACCGCCGCCCGCGTGCGCGCGCTCGCCGCCGCGGCCGCCGCGCACGACGGCGTGGCCCCCCTGGGCGAGCAGACCCTCCTCGACCTCGCCGACCCCGGTGCCCCCGCGGCGCGCCTCCTCGCGCTCGCCGGCGACGCGGTCGTCGGCTACGGCCACGTCGACCTGCGCGGCGCGCCCGCGAGCGCCGAGCTCGTCGTGGCGCCCGACGCCCGCGGCGCCGGGATCGGCGCCGCGCTGCTCGCCGCCGTCCGGCGCGCGGCGGACGCCGCCGGCGCGGGCCCGGTGCGGGTGTGGGCGCACGGGGACCTGCCCGGCGCCCGGGCGCTCGCCGCGCTCACCGGGCTGGCCGTGCGCCGCGAGCTGTGGCAGATGGCCCGCGACCTGCCCCCGCACGGCGCCCCGACCCCCGCCCCGGAGCTGCCCCCTGACGTCACCCTGCGCCCCTACCGCCCCGGCGCCGACGACGACGCCGTCCTCGCCGTCAACGCGCGCGCCTTCGCCTGGCACCCCGAGCAGGGCCGGCTCGATGCGGCCGGCCTGGCCGCCCGCCGCGCCGAGCCGTGGTTCCGGCCCGAGGACCTCCTCCTCGCCGAGCGCGCCGGCCGCGTCGTCGCGTTCACGTGGCTCAAGGTCGACGACCCGGCCGACGGCGAGCTCTACGTGCTCGCGGTCGACCCCGCCGCCCAGGGCACCGGCCTCGGCCGGGCGCTCACGGCCGTGACGCTCGAGCGGCTCGCCGCCCGGGGCCTGCGCCGGGCGGTGCTCTTCACCGAGGCCGACAACCACCCCGCCGTCGCCACCTACCGGCGGGCGGGGTTCGACGTCGTGCGCCGGGACGTCCAGTACGGCTGAGCCCGCCCGAGCCCGCCCGAGCGCGGGCCCGAGCGCGGGCCCGAGCGCGGCGGAGCACCCGCAGGGACGGCCCGCCCGGCGGGTGATCCCGCCGGCAGGGGTGGCGCGCCCGCCCCCCTGCGGTGCGACGATGTGGCATGAGCACGCAGCCGCAGACGCGCCGCGGCCGGCCGGGCGCCTGGGCAGGCGACGCGGAGGTCGCCGAGCGGCCCCTGCCCGCGGACACCGGGCCGGCCGCAGGGCCGACCGCTGCGCCGACCGGAGGGCCGCTGCCGGCCGACCGGTTCCTCGACCGCGAGCTCTCGTGGCTCGCCTTCAACGAGCGGGTGCTCGGGCTCGCCGAGGACGACGCGCTGCCGCTGCTGGAGCGCGTGCGCTTCCTGTCGATCTTCGCCTCGAACCTCGACGAGTTCTTCATGGTGCGCGTCGCCGGGCTGCGTCGGCGCATCGCCACGGGCATGGCCGTCACCGCGGCCTCGGGCCTGACGCCGCGCCAGGTGCTCGACGCCATCAGCGCGGAGGCGCACCGGCTCATGGAGCGGCACGCCGCCGTGTTCCTCGACGACGTCCGCCCGGCCCTCGCGGCCGAGGGCATCACGATCGTGCACTGGGACGAGCTCGGCGAGGCCGAGCAGGAGCGGCTGCACAAGTTCTTCCGCAAGCAGATCTTCCCGGTGCTCACGCCGCTCGCGGTCGACCCCGCCCACCCGTTCCCCTACATCTCGGGGCTCTCGCTCAACCTCGCGGTCGTCGTCGTCAACCCGACGACGGGCAAGGAGCACTTCGCGCGCGTCAAGGTCCCCCCGCTGCTGCCCCGGTTCATCGCGGTCGACGCCAAGGGCAAGCCGAGCACGCCGAGCACGCGCACGGCCGACCCCGAGCGGGGCCCGACGTCGTTCGTGCCCCTCGAGGACGTCATCGCCCAGCACCTCGACGCCCTGTTCCCCGGCATGGAGGTGCGCGAGCACCACACGTTCCGCGTCACGCGCAACGAGGACGTCGACGTCGAGGAGGACGACGCCGAGAACATCCTCCAGGCGATGGAGAAGGAGCTCCTGCGCCGCCGGTTCGGGCCCGCGGTCCGGCTCGAGGTGGCGCGCGACATCGCCCCGCGCGTGCGCGAGCTGCTGGTCCGCGAGCTCGGGGTCGAGCCCGGCGAGGTCTACGCCCTGCCGGCCCCGCTCGACCTCACGGGCCTCGACCTCATCGCGGACCTCGACCGGGCGGACCTGTCGTTCCCGCGCTTCGTCGGCGGCACGCACCGCCACCTCGCGGAGGTGGAGACGGCGATGCCCACCGACGTCCTCGCGGCGATGCGGCGGCGCGACATCCTGCTGCACCACCCCTACGACTCGTTCGCCACGAGCGTCCAGGCGTTCCTCGCGCAGGCCGCCGCGGACCCGGACGTGCTCGCCATCAAGCAGACCCTCTACCGCACGTCCGGCGACTCGCCGATCGTCGACGCGCTCATCGACGCGGCCGAGCAGGGCAAACAGGTCCTCGCGCTCGTGGAGATCAAGGCGCGGTTCGACGAGCAGGCCAACATCTCGTGGGCGCGCAAGCTCGAGCAGGCGGGCGTGCACGTCGTCTACGGCATCGTCGGCCTCAAGACGCACTGCAAGCTCTCGCTGGTGGTGCGCCAGGAGGACGACGGGCTGGTCCGCTACTGCCACGTCGGCACCGGCAACTACAACCCCCGCACCGCCCGGCAGTACGAGGATCTCGGCCTGCTCACGTGCGACCTCGAGGTGGGCCAGGACCTCACCCGCCTGTTCAACCAGCTCTCCGGCTACGCACCCAAGGCGAAGTTCAACCGCCTGCTCGTGGCCCCGCGGGCGATGCGGTCCGGGCTCGTCGAGCGCATCGAGCGGGAGACCGCGAACCACCTCGCGGGCCGTCCGGCGTGGATCCGGATCAAGGTCAACGCCGTCGTCGACGAGACGACGATCGACGCCCTGTACCGCGCGTCGCAGGCCGGCGTGCCCGTCGACCTCGTCGTGCGCGGGATCTGCGCCGTGCGGCCGGGCGTGCCCGGCCTGTCGGAGACGATCCGGGTGCGCTCGATCCTCGGCCGGTTCCTCGAGCACGCCCGCATCTACGCATTCGCCGACGACGGCGACCCGGAGGTGCTCATCGGCTCGGCCGACCTCATGCACCGCAACCTCGACCGGCGGGTGGAGACGCTCGTCCGGGTGGGCCCCGAGCACGCCGCGGAGCTGCTCGAGCTCCTCGACCTGTCCATGGACGACGGCACCGCGAGCTGGTGGCTCGGCCCGGACGGGACGTGGACGCGGCACCACCGCGACGCGGACGGCCGCCCGCTGCGCGACCTGCAGGAGGTGCTGATCCAGCGGCACCAGCGCCGTCGGCCGGCGCGCGACAGGTGAGCCGGGCGGACGCCGTCGTGCCCCCCGTCGTGCAGGCCGCCGGCGGCCTCCCGTGGCGGGTGCGCGCGGGCCGGCTCGAGGTCGCGCTCGTGCACCGCCCGCGCTACCGGGACTGGTCGTGGCCGAAGGGCAAGCTCGACCCGGGCGAGTCCGCGCCCGCGGCCGCGTGCCGCGAGGTCGCCGAGGAGACGGGCACGCCCGTCGTCCTCGGCCCGCCCCTGCCGGGCCTGCGCTACCGCCTCCAGGACGGCACGCCCAAGCGCGTCCACTACTGGGCGGTCCGCGTGGCCACGGACGCCGACGCCGCCGCGCTCGGCGCGCGCGACCCGGTGCGCCAGCCCTCGGTCGCCGAGATCGACGACGTCGTGTGGGTCTCCGCGGGCACCGCCGCCGACCTGCTCACCCGCGCGGCCGACCGGCGCCCGCTCGTCGCCCTGCGGCGCCTGCACGACGCCGGCCGGCTGGCCACCCGGGTCCTCGTCGTCGCCCGGCACGGCCGGGCCCGCGAGCGCTCCGCGTGGCCCGACGACGAGGAGAGCCGGCCCCTCACCCCGCAGGGCGAGGCGCAGGCGCGCGCGCTCGTCGGCGTGCTGGCGGCGTTCGGCGTCGGCGAGGTCGTGACGAGCCCGTGGGCGCGGTGCCTGCGCACGGTCGCCCCGTACGCGGAGCGCACGGGCCTGCGCCCGCGGCTCGTCGACGCCCTCACGGAGAAGGCGTACCTCGCGGACCGCCGGGCCACCCTCGAGGCGGTGACGCCCTACCTCGTCACGCCGCGGGACGCCGTCGTCTGCACGCACCGGCCCGCGCTCGAGGCCGTGATGGCGCTCGTCGGCGACGCGACGCGCCGCTGGACCACGGGCGCCGTGCCCGCGACCGACCCGTGGCTGCGCACCGGCGAGGTGCTCGTCGCGCACGTGGCGCTCACCGCGAACGGCCCGCGCGTCGTCGCACTGGAGACCCACCGGCCGGCCCGGCCCCGCTGACCGGCGACCGCAAGGGGGGCGGGCGCCGTCAGCCGATGATCGCGGCGAGCGCCCAGAACATGACCGCGGCGACGGCCGCGGCGGCGGGGATCGTCAGCACCCAGGCGACGGCGATGTTGCCCGCCACGCCCCAGCGGACCGCGGAGAGCCGCTTGGTCGCGCCGACGCCCATGATCGCGGAGGTGATCGTCTGCGTCGTCGAGATGGGGGCGTGGAACACGAACGCGGTCGTGTACAGCACGGACGCCGCGACGGACTCGGCAACGAAGCCGCGCGCCGGGTCGAGCTCGATGACCCGTCGGCCGAGCGTGCGCATGATGCGCCAGCCGCCGGAGTACGTGCCGAGCGAGATCGCGCCCGCGGCGGAGAGCTTGACCCACAGCGGGATCTCGTGCGAGGTCTGCACGCCGCCGGCGACGAGCGCCAGGACGATGACGCCCATCGTCTTCTGCGCGTCCTGCAGGCCGTGGCCGAGCGCCATCGCCGCCGCCGACGCCGTCTGGGCGATCCGGAACCGGCGCGTCACCTTGTGCGGGTTGGCCCGCCGGAACATCCACAGCAGGGCGACCATGAGCACGAAGGCGAGCGTGAAACCGACCACCGGAGACACGACCATCGGGATGACGACCTTGTCGAGGATGACCTCCCAGTGCACCTGGATGCCGGAGGCGAGCCCGACGCCGGTCAGCGCGCCGATGAGCGCGTGCGAGGACGACGACGGCATCCCGAACCACCACGTGATGAGGTTCCAGACGATCGCGCCGACGACGGCGGACAGCACCATGACGAGGCCCAGGTGGGTGCTGCGCGCCTCGGTGATGTCGATGATCCCGCTGCCGATGGTCTCGGCGACCTCGGTGCCGAGCATGGCCCCCACGAGGTTGAACCCCGCGGCCATGATCAGGGCCGCGCGGGGCGTCAGCGCCCGCGTGGAGACGGAGGTGGCGATGGCGTTGGCGGCGTCGTGGAAGCCGTTCGTGTAGTCGAAGGCGAGCGCGAACGCGACGACGACGACGACGAGGACGAGCTCCACCGTGCTCAGGATTCCTTGAGCGCGATGGTCTCGACCATGTTCGCGACGCGCTCGAAGCCGTCGGCCGCGACCTCGAGCGTGTCGACGACCTCCTTGAGCTTCATGAGGGGGATCGGCTCGAGCCCGTTGTTGAACAGCTCGGCGACGATGTGCCGGTAGGTGCGGTCACCCTCGTTCTCGAGGCGGTTGATCTCGACCCAGTACTCGGGGAGGTCCTTCATGGTCCGCAGCCGGGGCATCGCCTCGGCCGTCAGCTCGGCGCAGCGCTGGAGCACGTCCACCTGCTTGAGCACGAGCTCGGGCAGGACGTCGAGCTGGTAGAGGACGACGAGGTCGCCGGCCTCCTCCATCGCGTCCATGCAGTCGTCGAGGCGGCTCGTCAGCGTGTAGATGTCGTCGCGGTCGAACGGCGTGACGAACGTCTGGTTGAGGTTGCGCATGATCGTGTGCGTCGCCTCGTCCGCGTCGTGCTCCGCCTCACGGAGCTTCATCGCGATCTCCTGCCGGTCCTCCTTGTCGGCGCTCAGGAGCTCGGCGAGGAGCGCCGACCCCCGGACCAGGTGACCCGCCAGCTCGGCGAGGAGATCGAAGAAGGATGCGTTGCGCGGGGTGAGGCGCAGTCTCACGAGGAGCTCCCGGGAAGAGGACCCAGTCAGGGCACACGGTCGGCCTCAGGCTAGGGCAGCCGCGGGGGTTGGGGCCAAACGTCGCGTGTCGCCCACGACCGAGCGGGACCGGGAGAAGTCCGGTCGTGGCCCGGGACGGCCCCGTCGGGCGGCCCGCCGTCGGGCGGGCGGGGAGTGAGACGCCGGGCCGGGAGCGCCTCTCGGCGCGACGGCCGCTCGGAGCGGCGAACAGTGGAGCCCGGGGCTACCGCGGCCCGGCGTCGGGGGCCCATGCTAAGTGCCGCGCGGCCGGCGGCCTACTCGAGCCGGTCGGCGCGCCACAGCCCCGCGGCGGCCTCGAGCTCCTCGGCGGTGCGCAGCAGCCCGGCCGCCCCGCGCGTGAGCCGCCCGGCGAGCTCGGCGTCCTCGACGAGGTCCGCGTCCACCGCGGAGCCCGCGACGAGCACCCGGCAGAACGCGCCGGCACGCTCGAGCGCCACCGCAAGGTCCCCCGCGTACACGCCGGACAGGACGGCGTCGACGACGTCGCTCACCTCCGCCGGCCCGGGCGGGCTGGCGACCCCGGCCACGACCTCGGCGACCTCGGCGCGGCTCGCCCCGAGCCGGTACCGGTCCGCGACCGTGCGCGGGTCGCGCCGCACCCACTCGCGCAGCGCGTAGAGCCGCCACAGGGCGCCCGGCAGCGTGTCCGCCGGGCTGTCCGCCCAGAGCCCCGCGACGGTGTCGAGGCCCTCCGCCTCGACGAGCCGGACGAGGCGCTCGTGCACCTGCGGGTCCGTGCTGGCCCGGCCGCGGTGCACGAGCGCGGCCGCCGTCGTGTGCGCGACCTCGCGGCGCAGCGTCGGGTCCGCGGCGTCGGGCACCGCCTCCGCCGCGTGCTTGTCGAGCATCGCGGGGCGGCGCGGCGGCCGGGCCCGGTCCGGGGTCACCCGTCCTCCGGCTCGAAGGACAGGGCGATCGAGTTCATGCAGTACCTGTCGCCCGTCGGGGTCTGCGGGGCGTCGTCGAACACGTGGCCGAGGTGGGACCCGCAGCGGGCGCAGCGCACCTCGGTGCGCACCATCCCGTGGCTGCGCTCCTCGACGAGCTCGACGGCGTCGTCGGCGGTCGGGCGGTAGAAGCTCGGCCAGCCGCAGTGGCCGTCGAACTTGGTCTCGGCGCGGAACAGCACGTTCCCGCACGCGCGGCACCGGTACGTGCCGAGCCGCGACTCCTCGAGCAGCGCGCCGGTCCACGGGCGCTCGGTGGCCGCCTCGCGCAGCACGGCGAACTCCTCGGGCGAGAGCTCCGCGCGCCACTGCTCGTCCGTCTTCGTCACGTCGTACGCCATGCCTGCCACGTGCCATCCCCTCCCTCGCGCCGCCGTCGGGTCCGGCGTCGGGCGCCGGTCCGTCCATCCTCACCCCGCGGCGACCCGTCTGGCGAACGCCGGCGACGGCCGCGGGATTCCGGCGGCGGGTGGGGTTCACCACCCGGATTCGCTCATCTGGCGGTGGCGGCGTGCCGATGGGCCGGGTAGGAGGTCGCCAGCCGAAGGAGAGTCGTGACCCAGCCCCCCACCCCGCACGGGTCCCCCGAGGCCGCGGGCGGTCCGACGCGCGGGCGGCCGGTCGACGTCGGGGTGCTGTCCCCCTCCACGGGCGGCTTCTTCTTCGGCCAGGTCCTGGCCGGGATCGTCGCGGAGGCCGCCGCCGTCGGCGCGCGCGTGACGCTCTTCCAGACGCTGGACGCCGGCCAGACGAGCGACCTGCTGCCGGAGAGCGACCTCACGCTGCCCGTGGGCTGGGCCCACGTCGACGCGTTCGTCACGATCGCGTGGGCGACCGGGCGCGAGTACCTCGAGCGGGCGCGGGCGGCCGGCACGCCCGTCGTGCTCGCGAGCAACGTCATCCCGGGCGTCGACGCCGCCTCCGTGGTCGCCGACAACGCCGGCGGGGTCGCCGCGGCGGTCGCCCACCTCGTCGGGCACGGGCACACCCGGATCGGGTTCGTGGGCCACGTCGGGCAGAGCGACATCGCCGAGCGCTACGCGGCGTACCGGGAGGCGATGGCGTCGCACGGCCTCGCACCCCTCGAGCTGGTCGCCACCGGCGACCAGGTCGAGTCCGGCGGGCGCGCCGCGGCCGAGGTCGTCGCGGCCACCGCGCCGCGGTGGACGGCCGTGGTGGCCGGCACCGACCGCGTGGCCGTCGGCCTCCTCGACGGCCTGCGCTGCCAGGGGCTGGACGTGCCGGGGGACGTCGCCGTCGTCGGCTTCGACGACGCCGAGGCCGCCTGGTACACCGACCCGCCCCTGACGACGGTGCGCCAGCGGTTCGCGGAGCTCGGCGCCGAGGCCGCGCGGCTCGCCGTGGCCGAGGCGCGCGGGGAGCGCGTCCCCCACGAGCGGCACACCGTGCCCGCCGACCTCGTGGTGCGTCAGTCGTGCGGCTGCGCCCCCACCGACGTCGCGCCCCCGCCGGCGATCACCGCGGAGGCCGAGGCCCTGCTCGCGGCCCTCGGCGGCCTCGTCGGCCAGCCGGGCCTCGCCGCGGGGGCCGTCGACGCCGTCCGGCCGCTCACGCTGGTCGACCGCGAGCGCGTCGACCCGACGATCGCCGCCGCGCTCACGCGGCTCCTGCGCGACGCGCCCTCGCCCGAGGCCGTCGGCGGGTTCGCCCAGATCGTCGTGCGCCGGCTCGCCGACGCCCTCGCCGCCCTCCCGCCGGACGCGCCGGGGCGGGCGACCCTGCAGCTCCTCCTGGCCCGCACCACCGCGCTCATGGCGCGCGAGCAGGCGATGCGCGCGAGCGAGCGCAGCAACCGGCTCGCCGACGCGCTCGGCGGGCAGTTCGCCGTCGGCATGAGCCTGCTGGGCCGCGCGCTGGGCGACGACCCGGCCGACCTGCGCTGGCTCGACCGCCTCGGCATCCGGGCCGGCTGCCTGGGGCTGTGGACGGACGACACCCAGACGCGCCTGCGGGTGGCCGGCGCGCGCGACGACGCGGGCACGCTGGACCACCTCGTGGGCAGCCGCGTGCCCGTCGCCGAGTTCCCGCCGGCGGAGGTGCTCCACCTGGCCGACGCGGGCCGCGGCGACGTCGCGTACGTCATCCCGGTGCGCGGGGCGAGCGGCGACCACGGGCTGCTCTGCCTCGTCGCGCCCGTCGACCTCGAGTTCGGCACGCAGCGCGCGACGTACGACCACTGGGCCGCGCTCCTGGGGGCCGCCCTGCGCGAGCAGCGGCTGCTGTCGGAGCTGCGCCACAGCGAGGAGCGGTACGCGCTCGCCTCCCGCGCCGCCGCCGACGGCCTGTGGGAGTGGGACGTCGCGACCGGCGAGGTGTACCTGTCGGAGCGCGCGCGCGAGCTCCTCGACCTGCCCCCCGACGGCGGGGTGCCCGCCACCGCGCTCGTCGACCTCCACCCCGACGACCGCGAGATGGTCCGCGAATCGCTCGCGGTCGCGCTCGAGCGGCCGGACGTGCCCGCCGAGGTCGAGGCGCGCGTCGTGCGCCACGACGGCCGCGTGGTCTGGGTGCTCATGCGCGCGCTCGGCGTGCCCCGGCGGGGCGGCGGCCACCGCGGCCTCGTCGGGTCGATCTCCGACATCGACCACCGCAAGCAGCTCGAGGAGCAGCTGCGCCGCGCCGCCCTCTACGACGCCGTGACCGGCCTGCCCAACCGGCGGCTCTTCCTCGACCGGCTCACCCAGGCGCTCGAGCACCCGCGGCGGCGCGGCGAGGCCCGCTTCGCGGTCCTGTTCCTCGACCTCGACGGGTTCAAGCTCATCAACGACTCGCTCGGCCACCTCATGGGCGACGAGCTGCTCCAGGTGGTCGGCGAGCGGCTGCGCGCGGACCTGCGCTCCGTCGACACGGCGGCCCGGTTCGGCGGCGACGAGTTCGCCGTCCTGCTCACCGACCCCGTGCCCGAGGACCTGCTCCTCGTCGCCCGCCGCATCCAGCAGCGGATCAGCGCGCCCGTCCGGCTGGGCGACCAGGAGGTCTCCGTCACCGCGAGCATCGGCATCGCGACGTCGGCCACGCCCTACTCCGACCCGGAGGACGTGCTCCGCGACGCCGACATCGCGATGTACCGCGCCAAGGAGTCCGAGCGCGGCTCGGCCTGCATCTTCGACCCGCGGATGCACCAGCGCGCGATGGACCGCCTGCGCACCCGCACGGCCCTGCAGGGCGCCCTCGACCGCCGCGAGTTCGTCGTGCACTACCAGCCGATCGTGGCGCTCGACGACCCGACGGTGGACACGTTCGAGGCGCTGGTCCGCTGGGACCACCCCGAGCGGGGGCTGCTCCCGCCGTCGGAGTTCCTGCCGTTCATGGTCGGCAACCCGGCGATCGTCACGCTGGGCCGCCAGGTCCTCGAGACGGTGTGCGGGCAGGTCGCGGAGTGGCGGCGCACCCACGGCCGCCCCGTCACCGTCGCGGTCAACCTGGCCCACCGCGAGTTCTGGTCGCCGGACCTGCTGCCGACGGTGCTGGGCGCGCTCGAGCGGCACGGCCTGCCGCCGGACGCCCTCGTGCTGGAGATCACGGAGTCGGTGATCATGACCGACCCGGACGCGGCGCGCGCCATCATGGACGCCCTGCACCGGCACGGCCTGCGCCTGCACATCGACGACTTCGGGACCGGGCACTCCTCGCTCAACGTGCTCCGCACGTTCCCCGTGGACGCCCTGAAGATCGACGGCTCGTTCGTGCGCGAGCTCGCGGTCGTGGAGCAGACCACCGCGCTCGTGCGCACGATCGTCACGATGAGCCGCGCGCTCGGGCTCGAGGTCGTCGCCGAGTGCGTCGAGACCCCCGAGCAGGCCGAGCAGCTGCGGACCATGGGCTGCACCGTCGCCCAGGGCTGGCTCTTCGCCCGGGCCCTGCCGCCGGAGGAGGCGGGAGCGCTCCTGGCCGCCGGCCTGCCGCGCGCCGACCGTGCGCCCGAGACGCCGGCCTGAGTACGCCGCGACCTGCGACGGGACCCGCGTGCCGGGCCCCTTTCGCCCCCGCGCACCGCTAACGTCGCGGCGGGGGCCCGCCGATGTACCGTGCGTCCCGTCCCGCCCCACGGGACAGATCCGAGGCTCGTCATGATCCATGTCGGTGTGCTCTCCCCCGTCACCGGCGGCTTCTACTTCGGTGAGGTGCTCGCCGGCGTGGTCCGCGAGGTCGCGGGCGCCGGCGGGCGGGTGACGCTGGTGCAGACGCTCGACGCGGGGCGGGCCGCGGAGTCGTTCGCGTCGGCGCCCAACGTGTCCTCGCCCGCGGGCTGGGAGAACCTCGACGGCTTCGTCGCGATCGCCTGGGCGGTGACCGAGGAGTCGCTGCGCCGGCTGCGCGCCGCGGGCAAGCCCGTGGTGCTCGTGAGCAACGACGTGACCATGGACGTGCAGACGGTCGTGGTGGACAACGCGACGGCCATGCGCGAGGCGGTCGACCACCTCGTCGCCCACGGGCACACGAGGACGGTCTTCGTCGGCAACCTCGGCCAGACCGACATGCAGGAGCGGTACCAGGCGTACACGGCCGCGCTGGCCGAGCACGGGCTCGAGGGCCGGCACATCGGCGCCGTCGACCACATCGAGCCGGGCGGCCGGGGCGCCGCCCCGGAGGTGCTCGCGGCCATGGCCGAGGGCACGACGGCCGCCGTGTGCACGACCGACCGCGTCGCCCTCGGCCTCATGGCCGCCGTCAAGGCGGCCGGGTACCGCGTCCCGGAGGACCTCGCCGTCGTCGGCTTCGACGACGTCGAGGCGGGCTGGACGTTCGACCCGCCCCTGGCGACCGTCAACCAGGAGTTCGCCGCCCAGGGCGTGCTCGCGGCGCAGATGCTGCTCGCCGAGCTGCGCGGGGAGCCGGCCGAGCACCGGCGGCACACCGTGCCGGCCACCTTCCTGCCCCGCGCGTCGTGCGGCTGCCGGGTCGCCGCCGGCACGTCCGACGCCAACGCGCGGCTGGCCGCCGACGTCGTCGCCGCCGTCGAGGCGCACCTCGACCTCGGCTCGCGCGGGCCGGGCCGCCTCACCGTCGACGACGTCGACACCGCCGCCCTCGACGACGTCATCGCGGGGGCGCTCGGCGGGCTCGACCTGCGGCGCGACCCGCCCGAGGGGCGGCGGGCCTTCGTCGAGAGCGTCCTGCGGCTCCTGGGCGACCGGCGCCGCGAGCTCGCCGCCGCGGGCGTGATCGCCGACGAGGTCGTCGAGACCTGCGCCGCGCGCATCGTCGAGGCCCTGCTGACCATGCGGATCGCCGAGAGCCTGCGCCGGATCGAGCGGCTGACCGTCTCCCTCTCGGAGCAGTACGACGTCGGGCTGGGGCTGCTCGGCGAGCTCGAGCGCGACCCGGCCGGCCTCGCCTGGCTCGAGCGGGTGCCGGTGCGCGCGGGGTGCCTCGGGCTCTGGGAGGGCGCGCCGGAGGACCGGGTCCTGCGGATCCGCGGCGTCTACGACCCCTCGGGCTCCCTCGACCACCTCCGCGGCGTCACGTGCTCCGTCGACGCGTTCCCGCCCCTCGCGGCGATGGAGGTGCCCGACGCCGCGCCCGACGACGTCGCCTACGTCGTGCCGGTGCGCGGCTCCACGGGCGACCACGGGATGCTCTGCGTCGTCGGGCCCATCGACACCGAGTTCGGCTCGGGGCGCGCGACGTACAACCACTGGGCCGCGCTGCTCGGCGCCGCGCTCCACGAGAAGGCGCTCCTCGAGAGCGTCCGGCGCAGCGAGGAGCGCTACGCGGTCGCAGCCGCGGCGGCGAACGACGGCCTGTGGGAGTTCGACGGCACCACCGGCGAGGTGTACCTGTCCGAGCGCTGCCGCGACATCCTCGGCGTCACGTCCGACCTCACCGACGAGTTCTGGGGCCTGCTCGTCCACCCGGACGACCGCCTGCGCGTCCGCGACACCATCGCGTCGACGATGACGCCGGAGAGCGGCCCGGTCGAGGTCGAGTTCCGCATCGCCCCGCCCGGCTCCGTCGCCCGGTGGGTGCTGCTGCGCGCCATGGCCGTCGTGAGCCCCAACGGCTCGGTCGAGCGGATCGTCGGCTCCCTCTCCGACGTCGACCAGCGCAAGAACCTCGAGGAGCAGCTCCGCCAGGCCGCGCTGTACGACGCCGTCACCGGCCTGCCGAACCGGCGCCTCTTCCTCGAGCGGCTCTCGTGGGCGATCGAGCAGGCGCAGCGGCGCGAGGACGCGCGCTTCGCCGTCGTGTTCCTCGACCTCGACGGCTTCAAGCTCATCAACGACTCGCTCGGCCACCTCATGGGCGACGAGCTCCTCACGACGATCGCCGACCGCCTGCGCGCCGACCTGCGCTCCGTGGACACGGCCGCGCGGTTCGGCGGCGACGAGTTCGCCGTGCTGCTCTTCGGCCTGCGGACCGACGCCGTGCTGTCGATCGTCGACCGGATCCAGGAGCGGATCGCGGCGCCGGTGCAGCTCGGCGAGCACGAGGTCTCCGTCACGGCGAGCATCGGCATCGCCACGTCGGACACCGGCTACGAGGACGCCGAGGACGTGCTGCGCGACGCCGACATCGCGATGTACCACGCCAAGGAGTCCGAGCGCGGCACCGCGGCGCTCTTCGACCCCGCGATGCACACGCGCGCGACCGGCCGGCTCAAGGCCCACACCGAGCTGCGCACCGCGCTGCTCGAGGAGCAGTTCGTCGTGCACTACCAGCCGGTGGTGCACCTCGACGGCGGCGGCCTCACGCACCTCGAGGCGCTCGTGCGGTGGAACCACCCCGAGCGCGGGCTGCTGCTGCCCAAGGAGTTCCTGCCGCTCATGGCCGAGACGAGCACGATCGTCGTGCTCGGGCAGTGGATCATCGACACGGTCTGCGCGCAGATCGCGCAGTGGCGGCGCACGTACTCCGGGCCGCTCACGGTGTCGGTCAACCTCTCGCACCGGGAGTTCTGGTCGGACCAGCTCCTGCTCACGGTCACGCAGGCGCTGTCCCGGCACGACGTCGCGCCGCAGAACCTCGTCCTCGAGATCACGGAGTCGGTGATCATGGCCGACCCGGACGCCGCCCGGCAGATCATGGCCGACCTGCACGCGACGGGCGTGCGCATGCACATCGACGACTTCGGGACGGGCCAGTCCTCCCTGCACGCGCTGCGCGCGTTCCCCGTCGACGCCCTCAAGATCGACCAGTCCTTCGTGCAGCAGATCGACGTCGACGCGCAGACGACCGAGCTGGTCCGGATCATCGTGGGCATGGGACGCACGCTCGGGCTCGACGTCGTCGCCGAGGGGGTCCAGACGCCGCAGCAGGCCGACCGGCTCCGGTCGATGGGCTGCGACACCGCGCAGGGCTGGCTCTACGCCGCGGCGCTGCCCGGCGACGAGGCCGGGGCGCTCCTCGGCCGGCCGCTGCCCGCCCGGGTGCCCGCGGAACAGGAGTCGGCCCGGTCGTGACGGACCTGTGGGAGCGGGTCACCGCCGTCCACCCGGCCCCGACCCCCGACGTCGTCGCCCTCACCGCCGCCGTCGCGGTCGCCCTCGTGGTGCTGCCCGGCGTCTGGCCGGTGGCCCGGCACGCGGTGACCGTCGCGCACGAGGCGGGGCACGCCGTCGTCGCGGCGGCGACCGGGCGACGGCTCAGCGGGATCCGGCTCCACTCGGACACCTCGGGGCTCACGGTGTCCCGCGGGCCGCGGCGCGGCCCGGGCATGGTGCTCATGCTCGCCGCCGGCTACCCCGCCCCCGGGCTGCTCGGCCTCGGCGGGGCGGCGCTCGTCGCGCACGGGCGCGGCCCGCTCCTGCTGTGGGCGCTGCTCGTCGCGCTCGCCCTCATGCTGCTGCTCATCCGCAACCTCTTCGGGCTGTGGGTCGTGCTCGTCGGCGGCGCGGGCGTCGCGGCGGTGACCTGGGCCGCGACGCCGGCGGTCCAGACGGCGGTGGCGACCGCCCTCGCGTGGTTCTGGCTCCTCGCCGCCCCGCGCGCCGTCCTCGAGCTCGCCCGGCGTCGGGGCCCCGCCTCCGACGCCGACCAGCTCGCGCGGCTCACCCGCCTCCCGGCGGCACTGTGGGTGCTGCTGCTGCTCGCGGCGACCGTCACCACCGCCGTCGCGGGCGGGCGGCTCCTCGTCGCGGCGGCGCTGGCCGTCGGAGGGTGAATCGCCCGTCTCGCCCGGCCGGAGCCTTCCGCCCGTCTCGCCAGGCGAGCACAGTAGAGGTCATGACAGCGCTGGTCGTCTACGAGTCGATGTACGGCAGCACGAAGGCGATCGCGGAGGCGATCGGGGAGGGCCTCGCCCCCGCGGGCCCGATCCGTGTCGAAGAGGTGAGCGCGCTCGCCGTCACGCCCGGCTCGCGCACGATCTCCCCCCAGATCGACCTGCTCGTCGTGGGCGCCCCCACCCACGCCTTCGGGCTGAGCCGCCCGAACACCCGCCAGGACGCCGCCGCCGACGCGCCCGGCGGCTCCGTCATCTCGTCCGGGAAGGGCATGCGCGAGTGGCTGACCGAGATCAGCCTGCCGCTCGGCGGGACGCTCTTCGCGGCCTTCGACACCAAGGTCGTGCGCCCCTCCCTGCCCGGCTCCGCCGCCAAGGGGATGCACAAGGCCCTCGTCCGGATGGGCGGCCGCCCGGTCGCGGACCCGCGGACCTTCGCGGTCATGGGCAAGTCCGGCGGCCTCGTCGAGGGCGAGCTGGAGGCGGCGCGCGCCTGGGGCGCCGAGCTCGCCGCGCGGGTCGCCTCGGGCTCGCGCGCCTGACGCCCTGACGGGCCGCCGCGGCGCGGGGTCGCCCGCGCCGCCCCTCAGCGTGCGAGCGCGTCGACGAGTCGAGTGAGGCCGGAGGCGAGGCGCCAGCGCTCGGCCAGCGCGGTGAGCACCCCGGGGTCGCGCGGCGCGAGCGGCAGCGCGTCCGGCACGTCGGGCAGCGGCAGGTCGGTGGCCACGCGCACGACCCCGGGCGCGACGGCGAGGTAGTCGCGCGCGTCGAGGAGGCGCCGCCGCTGGGTCGCGGTCAGCCCCGCGTCGCCCTGCTCCGCCGCCGCGAGCAGGGTCTCGAGGTCGCCGTAGCGCCGCAGCAGCGCGACGGCCGTCTTCTCGCCGATGCCCGGCACGCCCGGCAGGCCGTCGCTCGGGTCGCCGCGCAGCACCGCCATGTCCGCATAGGCGCGGCCGTCCGGCACGCCGTAGCGCTCGGCGAGGCGCGCCTGGTCGACGACGTCGAGCTGCCCGATCCCCTTGACCGTGTAGAGCACGCGGACCTCGGCCGCGTCGTCGACGAGCTGGAAGAGGTCCCGGTCGCCCGTGACGATCTCGACCGGCGAGCGCTCGACGGCCGGGCGCGCGGCCTCGCGGGCCGCGTAGGCGCCGATGACGTCGTCGGCCTCGTAGCCGGCCACGCCCACCCGGGCGACGCCGAGCGCGTCGAGCACCTCCGCGATGATCGGCACCTGCGGGGCGAGGGCCGCGGGGACGTCCTCCTCGCCGGAGGCCGCGCCGTCGGGGGCCGCACCGTCGGGGGGCGCGGCCAGCCGGTGGGCCTTGTACGAGGGCAGCGCGGCCACGCGGAACGCGGGCCGCCAGTCGGCGTCCCAGCAGGCGACGAGGCGGCCCGGCCGCCGCGCGACCACGAGCCGGGTCATCATGTCGAGGAGCCCGCGCACGGCGTTGACGGGCGTGCCGTCGGGCGCCCGCCCGACGCCCTCCGGGACGCCGTAGAACGCCCGGAAGTACAGCGACGCCGTGTCGAGGAGCAGGAGGGGCCGCGCGCCTGTCATGACGGCACGGTAGCCGCCGCCCGTCGGGCGGCATCCGGGCGGGCCGGTTAGCGTGTCCGGAACCACTGGCCCTTCGACGGCGGGAGCGTCGGGTGAGCACGATGCGCGTGGTGCGCGTGGCGACCGGGCAGGGCCCCGTCGCCGAGGTGTCGTTCGCCCTCGACACCCTGCGCCGCGTGCGCGCGGTCGTGCGCGACGTCGCCGAGGCGGCCGGGCTGGCCCGGCGCCGCGCGGACGAGCTCATGGTCGTCGTCAACGAGCTCGCCGCGAACAGCGTGGACCACGGCGGCGGGCGCGGCACCGTCCGCGCGTGGGTCGAGCACGGCGCGGTGGTCGTGGAGGTGTCCGACGCCGGTCGCCTCGCCGACCCGGGGGGCGCCGGCCGCACGGCCCCCCGGCTCGACCAGGACCGCGGCCGCGGGCTGTGGATCGCGCGCCGGCTGGCCGACTCGCTCGAGATCCGCTCGACCGCCGACGGCACCGTCGCCCGCGTCGTCGTGCGCCGCTAGGGCGTCGCGGCCCGAGCGTCGCCGGGCCGCCCGCACCGAACGAGGGGCGCGACGAACGAGGGCCGCCGCCCGCCTCCCGACGGACGACGGCCCACCCAGAGCATCACCCGCGGGCAGGCTCCTTGGGCACGACCCGCGCGTCCGGGCCGGGGAAGAAGAGGGTGCGCTCGCCGGAGTCCCGCCACTCCACGAGGAAGGGCGGCTCGCCGTCCGGGTGACGCACCTCCACGACCCGACCGTGCCGCACGGCACCCGAGATCACGTTGGACTCGACGACGATCTCGTCGCCGACCGACGCCTTCATGTCACCCTCCTGATCCGTGCCCTCGTGGGGCACAAACCTCTCGGACAACCTCCATCATGGCTCAGGCGGGGCGTGCCGCGCGCGGGACCCGGGACCCTCCCGCCGGCCTCCCTCGCGGCCCCTCGCGGCCCCCGTCCCGCGGTTTCGAGACCTCGCGGCGAGATCGAGGTCCCGGAGTCTCGAGCTCGCCGGCAACCCCCGAGCTGGGCGGTGGGGGGCGGGGCTGCGGGCAGTGGGGCGGCGGGGGCGGCCGTGGCGTCGGGAGCTCAGTCGGCGGGGACGGTGCGCGGGCGGGCCCACGCCCGCAGCGCGGCGACCTGTTCCGCCATGACGACGCTGAGCGGCCGGGTGGCCGCCGCCTCCCGGAGGAGGTGCTGCACGTTGACCGGGCCGCCGTCGTCGTGCGCGGCGTAGGCGGCGGACACGACGACCTGCTCGATCTCCGCGCCCGAGAAGCCCTCCGTCGCGGCCGCGAGCGCCGCGAGGTCGCCCGGGCCCAGCGCGATCCCGCGCTCGGCGGCGTGGATGCCGAAGACCTGCGCGCGGACCTCGGCCGACGGCAGGTCGACGAAGAAGATCTCGTCGAACCGGCCCTTGCGGACCAGCTCGGGCGGCAGCCGGGAGATGTCGTTCGCGGTGGCGACGACGAACACCCGCCCGCGCTTCTCCGCCAGCCACGTGAGGAACGTGCCGAGCACGCGCTGCGCGGCCCCGGCGTCGCCGTCGGAGGCCGCCAGCCCCTTCTCGATCTCGTCGATCCAGACGACGCACGGCGCCATGACGTCGGCCGTCGCCAGCGACTCGCGCAGCCGGCGCTCGGACTCCCCGACGTACTTGTCGTGCACGCCCGCGAGGTCCATGCGCAGGAGGGGGACGCCCAGCACGCTCGCCGCCACCTTCGCCGCGAGCGACTTGCCGCAGCCCTGCACCCCGAGCAGGAGCAGCCCGCGCGGAGGCGAGAGGTCGGGCGCGGAGCCGTCGAACGCGGGCCGACGGCGGCGCAGCCACTCCTTGACGCGCCCCATCCCCGCGAGCGCGTCGACCGGCATCGTGTCGTACTCGAACGAGAGCACCCCGCCCCGGGCGAGCAGCTCGTACTTCGCCTTCGCGACGAGGGGGACGTCGTCGGCGGTGATCGCGCCGTCGTGGAAGATCGCGGTCCGCGCCAGGCGGCGGACGTCGGCCTCGGGCAGCCCGGCGAGGTTCTCCACGAGGAGCCGGATCGACGTCTCGTCGGCACGCACGGCCTGGCCGTGCTCGGCGACCCACTCGCGCGCGACGTCGTCGACGATCGCGCGGCGCGCGGCGGCGTCGGGGTAGGCGAGCTCGACGCGCGCCGCGAGGTGGGCGAGGTCGGCGGGCAGCTCGATGTCGTGGCTGACGAGGACGATCGTGCGCGGGCTGCGCTCGAAGCCGAGGCAGACGTCCTTGACGAGGCGCACGAGCGTCGGGTCCGTCAGGTACGGGTGGAGGTCGAGCATCACGTAGACGCCGGGGATCGCGTCGAGCAGGTGGGTGAGCACGCGCTCCGGCTGGGCGTTGAAGCCCTGGGCGCCGCCGAGGTCGACGTCGAGCCGCCGCAGCCCGGAGGTCACCGTCCACTCGAAGACGGGCGCGGGCGGGTTGAGCGCGCGGGCCGCCTCGACGACCTGGGCGACGGCGCGGGCCTCGTCCCGCGTCTCGAGGACGACGAGCGGCACGTGGCCGCGCAGGATGGCGAGCAGGTCGCGGTTCATGCCCGTGAGCCCGCGATCCATGGCGCGGAACGTAGCACGCACGCCCGCCCGCAGGGGTTTCGCATCCCCGCGCGCCAACGGATCATGGCTGCTCCGGAGCGACCCGAGGAGGGACCATGGCGCAGCCCACGGAGGAGACCTACGACGTCGTCGTCATCGGGGCGGGGGCGGTCGGCGAGAACGTCGCCGACCGCGCCTCCCGGACGGGGCTGAGCGTCGCCGTCGTCGAGCAGGCCCTCGTCGGGGGCGAGTGCTCCTACTGGGCGTGCATGCCGTCCAAGGCACTGCTGCGGCCGGGCGCGGCGCTCGCCGCCGCGACGGCGGTGCGGGGCGCGGCCGGCGCGGTGACCGGCGGCGTCGACGTCGCCGCGACGCTCGCCACGCGCGACGCGATCGTGCACGGCTGGGACGACGGCTCCCAGGTGGACTGGCTCGAGGGCGCCGGCCTGCACCTCGTGCGCGGGCGGGGGCGGCTCGCGGGCCCGCGGCGCGTCGAGGTCGCCGACGACGACGGCGTGCTGCGCGCCGTGGTGCACGCCCGGCACGCGGTGGTCGTCGCGACGGGCAGCGCGCCGACGGTGCCGGACGTGCCGGGCCTGGCCGAGGTCGACCCGTGGACGAGCCGGGACGCGACAGCGGTGCGCGACGTGCCCGGCTCGCTCGCCGTCGTCGGCGGCGGGGTGGTCGGCGCCGAGATGGCGACGGCGTACGCGGACCTGGGCGCGCGGGTGACCCTTCTCGTGCGCGGCGACCGCCTGCTGCCCGGCCTCGAGCCGTTCGCGGGAGAGGCGGTCGCCGAGGGGCTCGCGGCCCTGGGCGTCGACGTGCGGCTGCGCACTCAGGTCGTGCGGGCCGCCCGGGTGCCGGGCGACTCACGGGTGCGGCTGCACCTCGGCGACGGCGGGTCGCTCGAGGCCGACCGCGTGCTCCTCGCGACTGGCCGGCGCCCCCGGACCGTGGACCTCGGCGTCGAGACCGTGGGCCTCGCGCCCGGGGCGCCCCTCGAGACCGACGACGCCGGCCGGGTCACCGCCGTCGCGGACGGCTGGCTGTGGGCCGCCGGGGACGTCACCGGCCGCGCCCACACGACCCACCAGGGCAAGCACCACGCCCGCCGCACCGGCGACGTGATCGCCGCGCGGTTCGGGGGCGGGGACGCGGACGGTGCCGCGGGTGGTGCCGCGGGTGGCGGCGCTGACGGTGCCGCGGGTGGCGGCGCGGACGGTGCCGCGGAGGCCGCGCTCGGCGACGCGCTCGCCGAGGGTCCCCGGCTCGCCGACGGCACCGGCGCGCCCCAGGTGGTGTTCACGCGTCCGGAGGTGGCCGCCGTCGGGCTGACGGAGGAGGCCGCCCGGCGCGCGGGGCGCGAGGTCCGCGTCGTCGACGTGCCGTTCGCGTCCACCGGCGGCGCGACGGTCTTCGGCGACGACGCGGGCGCGGCCCGGCTCGTCGTGGACGCCGACCGCGAGGTCCTCGTCGGCGCGACGTTCGTCGGCCCCGAGGTGGCCGAGATGCTGCACGCGGCGACGATCGCCGTCGTCGGCGAGGTCCCCCTGCGCCGGCTCTGGCAGGCCGTGCCGCCCTACCCGACGCGCAGCGAGATCTGGCTCCGGCTCCTCGAGGCGTACGGCCTCTGAGGGTGCCGGGCCCGGGCGGCCGGGTCAGTCGGTCGCCGCGAGCGCCGCGTCCGAGGAGAACACCAGCCCCAGCGTGATCTCCCCCTGCTGCAGGGCGGCCTTGGTCAGCGGGCCGCCGGCGTCGAGCGAGGTGAACTCCGCCACGTCGAGGCCGTAGAGCTCCTCGAGGCCCGGCTGGCAGAACGGCCGGTCCGGGCACTCCGGCGGGCCGCCGAGCACGATGCCGCCGCAGGCCTCGGCGAGCTCGCTGAGGGTGCTCACGCCGTGCTCCTCGGCGAACGCGACCGTCACCGCGAAGGCGTTCTGGTCCTGGGCCGCGGCGGGCTCGCCGAACACGAGGCCGACCTGCGCGCCGAGCTCGGTGAGCGCGGTCATGGTCGCCTCGAGGTCGGAGGACGCCACCGCGGGGGCGTCCGCACCGTTGATCTTCTTGTTGAGGAACTCGGTCAGCGTGCCCGCGTACTCCGGCACCACCGTGAGGTCGCCGAGCTCGAGCGCCGGCTGGTACGTCTCGCGGTTCCCGATCGTCTGCGTGCTCGCGTCGAACCCGGCGGCGTCGAGCGCCGCGGCGTAGATCTCGGCGAGCGTGGCGCTCTCGGAGAAGTTCGCGGCGCCCACGAGGACGGCCGCGCCGCCCCCGACGTCGGGCTGGTCGTCGAGGCCCTGCGCGGCCACGAACTCCGCGGCGACCTCGCTCGAGGTGCGGCGCTCGACGTCGACGGCGCGGTTGAGCTCGATGAGCGTCTGGGTGTCGAGGGTCGCGGACACGGCGTCGAGCACCGGCAGGAGGTCCGGGGACGCCTCGGCGGCCGCGGCGTTCACCGCGGGCACGACGTTGTCCACCGTCTGCAGCCCGAGGTCGTCCTCGAGGACCACGAGGGCCTCGTCGGCGATCGGCTCGCACGCGGCGGGCGCCGCACCGTCCGTCTCGCTCGCCGTGGGTTCCCCGCCCGGGGTCCCGGAGGAGCCGGCCTCGCCGCAGGCGGCCAGGAGGAGCAGGAGCGCCGCGGCGGCGCCGACGGGAGCGGGACGGATGCGCATGGGACCCCCAGGTGTGCGTTCGTGGCGAAACGGGCCACTTCACCCGCATCGTCCACCACCGTAACCAATGGCCCCGACACGGGATTCCGCCACCGGCGCGGGCCCCGGCGGCCCCTCAGGCCGCGGCGACCTGCGCGCGGTCGCGGGCCCGGACCCGCATGGGCGCGGGCGTCAGCGCCCGTTGCAGCCCTGCCAGGACCGCCTCGACGAGCAGGCACAGCGCGGCCACGAGCACGCCCCCGGCCACGACCTCGCCGAACCGCCGCGTGGCGAACCCGGTGACGATGATCGTGCCGAGCCCGCCGCCGCCGACGAGCGCCGCGAGCGGCACCGTCGCCACGACCTGCACGGCCGCCGTGCGCAGGCCGGCGCCGATGAGCGGCAGCGCCAGCGGGAGCTCCACCGTCGCGAGCACCCGCCGGCCCGACATGCCCATCCCGACGGCGGCGTCGCGCGCGGCCGGGTCGACCTCGCGCACGCCCGTGAACGCGTTCGACAGGATGGGCGGCACCGCGAAGATCGCCGCCGCGACGACGGTGGGCCGGTTGCCGAAGCCGAGGCCCGTCGTCGCGAAGACGTACAGCAGCGCGAGCGTGGGCAGCGCGCGCGACGCGTTCGAGGTGAGCACCGTGAGCCCGCCGCCCCGCCCGCGGTGCCCGAGCCAGATCCCGACGGGCAGCGCCACGACCGCCGCGAGCGCCACCGCCGCCGCCGACATCGCGAGGTGCTCCGCCGCGAGCGCCGGGACGCCGCGCGGCCCCTGCCAGTTGAGGGGGTCGTTGAGCCAGACGAGCGCCTGGCGCAGCACGCCGTCGTCGTTCACCGGGCACCTCCCCGGGCGTCCGCGGCGCGCGCCCACGGGGCGGCGAGCCGACCCGCGAGCCACCACGCGGCGTCGGCCACGAGGGCGAGCGCGACGGTGAGCAGCGTCGCCGTGACGATCTCCGCGCGGTACTGCGAGTTGAAGCCGCGGTACATCAGCTGCCCCAGGCCGCCGTACCCCACGACGACGCCGATCGTCGCCAGGGCCACCGTCGTCACCGTGGCGAGCCGCAGGCCGGTGACGACGGCGGGCAGCGCGTTGGGCAGCTCGACGGTCAGGAGCGTGCGGAGCGGGCCCATGCCGAGCCCGCGGGCGGCGTCGACCACCGCCGGGTCCACGCCCTGCAGCCCCACGAGGACGTTGCGGACGAGCACGAGCAGCGCGTACATGACCAGGCCGACGAGCACCGTCTCGCGCCGGTCGCGCAGCAGCGGGTACAGCACGGCGAAGAGCGCGAGGGACGGGATCGTGTAGAGCACGCCGGTCAGCCCGAGGACCGGGCCCGCCAGCCGCGGCCGGCGGTGCGCGACGAGCGCCAGGGGGAGGGCGACCACCGCGGCGACGGCGACCGCCTGCACGGTCAGAGCGACGTGCTGGCCCAGCGCCTCGGTGATGTCCCCCCAGTTCGCCTGGACGTAGTCCCAGGAGAACCAGGGGTTGGGCGCCGCGCCGGTCACCTCCCGCACGCTACCCACCCCCACCGACGCCGCCCAACGCCACCCCTCCCTCCCCGCCCCCGCCCCCGCCCCCGCCCCCGCCCCCGCCCCGCAGAGTGGAACGAAACGAGGTCGAGGGGCGCGGAGTGGAACGAGATGACGGCAGATCGTTCCACTCTGCGATGTGGGGGCCGGTGTGGGGGCCGGCGTGGGGCCGAGGCGAGGCGAGGGCGAGGGCGCAGCACGGGCGGGGGCCGTGTGCGCGTCGGCGGCGGCCGGTAGCGTCGAGGCCCATGAGCGACGCCGGCGCGGCCCGGCCCACCCCGGCCGCCGACCCCGACCCGGTCATCGTGTTCGAGGGCGCCCGCGCGGTGTACGCGAACGGGACGGTCGCGGTCGAGGGGCTGGACCTCCAGGTCCGCCGGCACGAGCTCATGGTGCTCGTCGGCCCGTCGGGCTGCGGCAAGTCGACGACGCTGCGCATGGTCAACCGCCTCGTCGAGCTCGCCGCGGGCCGGGTGCTCGTCGAGGGCGCCGACGTCGCGCGCACCGACCCCGTGGCCCTGCGCCGCCGCATCGGCTACGTCATCCAGCACGTCGGCCTGTTCCCGCACCGCACCGTCGCGCAGAACGTCGCGACGGTCCCCGTCCTGCTCGGCTGGTCACGCGAACGCACGCGCGCCCGCACGGACGAGCTGCTCGAGCTCGTCGGCCTCGACCCCGGTACGTACGCGCGCCGCTACCCGCACCAGCTCTCGGGCGGCGAGCGCCAGCGGGTCGGCGTGGCCCGGGCGCTCGCCGCCGAGCCGGCCGTGCTGCTCATGGACGAGCCGTTCGGCGCGGTCGACCCGGTGGGCCGCCGCCACCTGCAGGAGGAGTTCTGGCGCATCCAGCGCCGGCTCGGCACGGCCGTCATCTTCGTCACGCACGACGTCGACGAGGCCGTCAGGCTCGGCGACCGGATCGTCGTCATGAGCAACGGCGGTCACGTGGAGCAGGTGGCCGACGCCGTCACCCTCCTCGCGCACCCGGCGCCCGGGATGGTCGCGGACTTCGTGGGGGCGGGCCGCACCGCGCGCCTCCTGCCGATCACCGAGCTCGCCGCGGACGACCTCGAGCCGCCCGACGGCGCCGCGGTCCCCGCCCCAGTGCCCGCCCCGACCGGCGACGGCGTGCGCCTGGGCGACCGGCTCGACGCGGCCTTGGCCGCCCTGGTGACCGGCGGCCCGGTGGTCCCGGTGCACGACGGCGACGGCCGCATCGTCGGGAGCCTCACCGAGGCGGGGCTGCTCCGGGCGCTGCGCCGCGCGGTCGCGCGGGCGGACACGCCGGGCTGAGCGCGACCGGACGCGCCGGGCTGAGCACGGGCGGACGCGCCGGGCTGAGCGGCCCTCCGAGCGCCCGACCCGGTCGGGCCCCTCAGCGGTGCGCGGCGACGATCTCCGCGACCCGCTCGCCGGACAGCGTCTCCTCCGCCAGCAGCGCGGCGGCCAGCGCCTCGAGCGCCGCGGCGTGCTCCGTGACGAGCTCGGTCGCGGCCCGGTGCGCGTCGCGCAGCAGGGCGTCGATGCGGGCGTGCGCGGCCGCGGCGACCTCCCCGCCCACGCGCAGCGTCTCCTCGTCGACCTGCGCGTAGCCGAAGTCGGTCATCCCGTACCGGGTGACCATCGCCGTCGCGAGCCGGGTCGCGCCCTGCAGGTCGCCGGACGCGCCCTGCGTGTGCTCGCCGTCGAGCAGGTGCTCCTCGGCGGCGCGCCCCGCGAGCGCGACGGTCAGCTGGGCGAGCGCCTTGCGCCGGGGCAGGAAGACGTCGTCGTTGCCGCTCATCCACGTCGCCCCGCCCGCGGGCCCGCGGGGGACGATCGTGACGGAGACGGGGTCGTCGGCGTCGGGCAGGAGGGACGCGGCGAGCGTGTGCCCCGCCTCGTGCCACGCGGTGACCTTGCGGTCGAAGTCCGTGACGAGCGCCGACGTCCGGGCGCGGCCCAGCGCGACGGTCGCGATCGCGGCCTGGAAGCACGCCGCGTCGACCTGCGCGAGCCCGCGCCGCGCCGCCTCCATGCACGCCTCGTTGACGACCTGCGCCAGGTCGGCGCCGGACATGCCGGGCGTCTGGCGGGCGACGCCGACGAGGTCGACGTCGTCGGCCACCGGCCGGCCCTTCGCGTGCACCTCGAGGATGAGGGTGCGCCCGCGCCGGTCGGGGTTCGGCACCTGGATCTGCCGGTCCAGCCGCCCGGGCCGGGTCAGCGCCGGGTCGAGCGTGTCCGGCCGGTTGGTCGCCGCCAGCACCACGACCCGCGACCCCGCGAAGCCGTCCATCTCGTTGAGCAGCGAGATGAGCGTGTTCTCCCGCTCCCCGTCGCCGCCGCTGTGCGTGCCGCTCGTCCGCGTGCGCCCGACGGCGTCCACCTCGTCGATGAAGATGATCGCCCGCTCGGCCTTGCGCGCCTGGGCGAAGAGGTCGCGCACCCGCCGCGCGCCGACGCCGACGTAGGTCTCCACGAAGTCCGAGCCGGCGAGCGCGAAGAACGGCACCCCGGCCTCCCCGGCGACCGCCCGCGCGAGCAGGGTCTTGCCGGTGCCGGGCGGGCCGACGAGCAGCGCGCCCCGGGGTCGCCTGGCGCCGAGGGCCTCGAACCGCGCGGGGTCGCGGAGGAACTCGACCATCTCGCGCAGCTGCTCGACCGCCTCGTCGGCGCCGGCGACGTCGGCGAACGTCACGTCCGGCACCTCGCCGGTGGAGAGCGCGCGGCGGGGCGCGCCCGCGACGGTCGTGGGGTTCATCCGCCGCACCACCCACACGAGGACGCCGACGATGATCGCGATGGGCACGAGGCGCAGCGCCAGGTCCGCGGCGAGCGACGAGCCCGCCTCGGCGTCGACGTCGACCCCCGCCTCGAGCAGCGCGGCGGTCAGCTCGTCCGCGTACTCGGCGGGGAAGGCGACCTCGGCCTCGCCGCCGTCGGCGAGCGTGAGGCGGACGAGCCGCGCGCGGTCGTCCAGCCGGGCCTCCGCCACGCGCCCGTCGGCGATGGCGGCCATGCCCTCGGTGAGGGTGAGCGGCTCGGGCGTGGGGCCGCCGTCGGGCAGGAGGGCGACGACGGCGATCCCGGCGGCCGCGAGGCCGGCGACGGCGATCGCGGCGAGGCTCCAGCGGCGGCGGCGGTCCGGGGCACCGGCCCGGTGGTCGGGGCGCGGCCGGGGCGAGCGGCGCCGTCCGCGGGCCGTCTTCTCGGGCGAGCGCTCCGGGCCCGACGCCGGGCGGCCGGGGTCCTCGTCGCGCGACCGGCCCTCGTCCCGGGGCGCGCGCTCGTCGCGCGGTGGCGCGGCGGGGCGGGGCGGCGCCTCCCGCGTCGGTCGGGGCGGCGCCTCGACGGCCGGCGCGGCGTTGGCGGTCGCAGGGGCGGGGCGCTGGGTCACCGAGGGGTTATCGGACGCGGCACGGACGGACGTGAGGGGACGAACGCCGTCGGGACGGCGCGGACCGGGTGATCCTCGACACAGCGGGCCGGGCGGCGTCGCGGCGGGCCTGCTCGCCCCGCCGCCGGTGCGCCGCTCCGCGCGGGGGGACCACACTGGCCCGATGGAGATCCACAGCCTCGCCGACGCCCCCGGCTACGACGATGCGCGTTTCGTCGCCGTGCCCTTCGCCGAGGGGACGCAGTCCAACGCCCGGCTCATCCGGCTCGCCCCCGGCCAGGAGCTGCCGCCCCACACCCACGGGGCCTCCGACCTGCTGCTCTACGCCGTCGAGGGCGAGGCGACGCTCGACACCGACACCGGGCCGGTGCCGCTGCCCGCCGGGTCGCTCGCCGTGCTGCGCGGCGACGAGGAGCTGCGCGCCGCGAACCGCGCGGCGCCGGGCGGGGACGGGGTGACGCTGCTCGCGTTCCTCGCGCCGCCCTTCCCGCCGCGCGGCTGAGGACGGCCGTCGGCGGGACGGGCCACTGCCCGGGGCGCCCCGGGAGCCCGACGGCGGCCGGGCGTGTCGAACGTCCCACGGGACGCGGGGTGCGCACACGCCCAGCGATGCGGCACACTGGTCAAGTCATCCCATCATTTCGGAGGGAGGTGCCGGATGGACGACAGGAGCACCACGGAGCGGCCGAGCACGGAGGACGCCGGTGGCCCGATCTACACCACCGTGAGCAACCCGCGCCGCATCCGGCTCTGACCGACCGGTTCCCACGCGGGCCCGCCGGTCCCCGCTCGGGAGGCCGGCCGGCCACCACGAGCCGGCCGCCCACACGAGCCCACGAGGGGCTCAGTAGGCCCCGAAGTTCTGCGTGAGGTACCAGCCGTTGGACCCGTGCGCCACGCCCACCCCGATGTGGGTGTAGGCGGGGTTGAGCAGGTTCGCGCGGTGGCCGGGCGACTTCATCCACTCCTCGTGGATGAGGCGCGCGACCTCGGCGGCGTCCACCGGCCCGTCGTACCAGCCGACGTTCTCCGCGACCGCGGACCAGCCCGCCGGGACCTGCGAGCTGAAGCTCGGGTTGTGCGCCAGGTCGCGCCCCTCGGTGGCGAGCGTCGCCGACCACGCGCGCGCGACGGAGTCGAGCCCCGGCATGCGCTGGAGCGGCGCGACCCCCGCCGCTGCGCGGGCCTCGTTCGCGAGCGCGAAGACCAGGTCCTCCGCGGCCGCCGACGCGTCCGCCGGCGCCGGGGCCGGCCGGGGCGCGGCCGGGCGCGCGGGCGCCGACGTCTCCGTCGGCGTCGGCGTCGGGGTGGGCGTGGGGGTCGGCGTCGGCGTGGGGGTCGGCGTCGGCGGCAGCGCCCGGACGTCCTCCGGCGCGAGCCGGACGACGACGTCGGGCAGCGGCTCCGGCGGCTCGGGGGCGCACGCGCCGAGGAGGCCGAGCCACACCGCCACGGCGGCGGCGCCGCCCGCCCGCAGCGTGCGCCGCCCGGGGCGCGCGACGGCGCGGCGCGGACCCGGCGCGCGCAGCATGGTCCGACGGTAGCCAACCGGCCGCCTGCGGGGCTCAACCTTCCGGGCCGCCCGTCCGTTGAGGGGGTATGCGCGCGGCGACCGGAGGCGACGGCCGCTCCGGTGTGCCCGACGACCTGCCCGGCGACACCCCCGGCAACACCCCCGACGACGTGCCCGGCAACACCCCCGACGACGTGCCCGACGGCGCCCCCGACGTCGTGCCCGTGCACGTCGGGGGCCGGCGCGGCGCGGGCGACCGCGACGCGGAGTTCACCGCCTTCGTGCGCGAGGCGTCCGCGGAGCTCGGTCGGGTCGCCTGGTACCTCACCGGCGACGGGGCGCGTGCGGAGGACCTCCTCGCCACGACGCTCCTGAGGACCTACCTGCACTGGCCGCGCGCCGCCGCGTCCGAGGCCGGCCCGCTCGCCTACGCGCGCCGCGTCATGGCCAACGCGCGCACCGACGCGTGGCGCCGTCTGCGCCGCGAGCGCCTCGTCGACCCGGCCGCGCTGCCCGACGCCCCGCAGCCCGCCGCGGCCGACGCCCACGCCGAGCGCGACCGCCTCGCCCGCGCGCTCGCCACGCTCACGCCCCGCCAGCGGCGGATCGTCGCGCTCCGCCACCTCCTCGGGCTGCCCGTGGCCGAGGTGGCCGCCGACCTCGGCGTCTCCGAGGGGACCGTGAAGTCCGTCGCCTCGCGCGGGCTGGCGCAGCTCCGCGCCGTGCTCGACGCCGACGACGCCGGCCCCCCGGGCGCCCCCTCCGCTCCTGCCCCCGCACGCCGCCCCGGACCCGCCGGGAGGACGCCATGACCGCCGACCGCACCCCCGACCCCACCGCGCACGGCCCGGCCCCGCTCGCCCCCGACGCCGGCGACCTCGCCGCCCGCTTCCGGGCCGCCGCACCCGTCCTGGCCGCCGACCCCGCGGCGATCGTCGCCCGGGGGCGGCGGCGCCGCCGGGCCACCCGCGTCGCCGTCGGCGCGCTCGCGGTGGCCGCGGTCGCCGGGGTGACGACGGCCGCCGTCGCGCTCCTGGGCCCCGGCCCCACGCCGCCCGCGGACGCCCCGCCCCCGCCCGCCGTGGACGAGGGCGGCGTCGCGCTGTGGCTGAGCGCGGACCGCGTCCCGCCCGGCGACGTGGCGGTCGCCGCGGCGCTGGTCAGCCGCGACGGCACGACCGCCACCTTCGGGGTGGAGGCGGACCTCGAGCGCTGGGACGGGGACTCCTGGGAGCCGTACCGGAAGACCGGCCTGTGCCTGGCGGACTGGCACTGCACCGCCCGCTGGTACGCGCCGGGCGCCCCCGAGGTGCAGGGGTTCAACGACATCGGCCTCGGTGTGGGCCCGGGTGCGCCCGGCCCGCTCGTGCGCTTCACGACCGACGGGCTCGCGCCGGGCTGGTACCGCGTGGTGCAGGAGTCGGTCGACGGGGTCGTCGCGCACGGCGTCCTCGAGGTCGCCGACGGCGCCCCCGCCCCCGCGCCGCTCTGGCCCGAGGACTCCCCGGCCGTGACCGTGCAGCCGCCGCTCGTGCCGGCGTCGGGGGGCGACGTCGCCCTGGTGCCCCTCGTGCCGCCGGACGACGGCGGGAACCTCAGCGCGGAGATGCTCAGCGGCGCCATGGCCGGGCTGGACCCCGACGCGCTCGTGCAGCGCTGGGCCGACGGCGCGTGGGCCGACGTCGGGACCGTCGCGACGGAGGAGCCGGCCGCCGAGTCCGTGCCGGGCGAGCTCGCCGCGCGCCTGCCGGCGCTCGACCCCGGGGCATACCGGGTGCTGCTGCGCGGGAACGGCAGGGAGCTCGAGGGCAGCTTCTGGGTGGTGGGCGACCCGACGTCGTCGGGCGACCCCACGCCGTCGGCGTCCGACCGGCCCGCGGTCACGTGCGCGGACGACGACCTCGCCTGCCTCCTCGACGCCTGGCTGGCCGCGCTCGTCGGCGGCACGGGGCTCGCGTCGGAGCCGGCGGTGGTCGGACCGCAGCCCGACGTGCCGTACGCCGCCCGGGCCGTCCAGGTGGCCGACGCCGGCGGCGAGCTCGCGCGCACCGTGGGCGTGCTCGTCACGTCGACGGACGGGCCTGACCTCGGGTTCGCCGACCCCGACGTCGAGCGCGAGGTCGCCGTCGGGGACGTCACCGTGCACGAGGGTGCGACGCCGGACGACCGGGCCGCGGCGCTCGTCGAGTGCGGCGGGTTCCGGTTCCTGGTCCGCGCCAACCTCGACGACGAGCGCACCCGCGAGCGCACGTGGGCGCTGGCGGAGGACCTCGCCGCCGGGATGGCCACCTGCCCGGACGACGCGGCGGCCCTGCGCGCGCTGCTGGCCGCCGCGCCCTGAGCGGTGCGCCGCCCCGAGACGCCCTCCCCCGGCGCGCGGTGGAACGGAACGAGGGTCGTAGGCCCGAAGTGGAACGAGATGCCGGCAGATCGTTACCACTCCGCGGGTGGGGCCGGCGCGCGGGATGTCGGTCGCCGTGCCTACCGTGGCCGCTCCAACGCCCCACGAGGAGGACCCATGGCGCACGGCGACATCACCCACATCGACATCCCCGTGAGCGACCTGCGGGCGGCGTCCGCGTTCTACGGCCGCGTGTTCGGCTGGCAGATCGCGGAGATGCCCGGGTTCGAGGGCTACCCGATGTGGCAGGCCCCCAACGGCGTCTCGGGCGGCGGGCTCGCGCCGCGCAGCGAGGACTTCACCGCGCCGCGCAGCTACGTCGAGGTGGACTCGATCGACGACGTGCTGCGCCAGGTGACCGAGCTCGGTGGCCGCGTCGGCCTGCCCAAGTCCCCCATCGACGACACGAGCTGGTGGGCGTCCTTCATCGACCCCGACGGGAACGAGATCGGGCTCTTCGAGGGCGCGGTCGGCGGGGGCGGCGAGGGCTGACCTCGCCCGGGCGCGCGAGCAGGGCCGCCGCGGCGACGGCGACCGCGGCGGCCGCCCACCCGGCCACGGCCGTCCCCGGGCCGGTCACCAGCCAGCCGCCGGCCGCGTCCCCGATCGCGCCGCCGAGCCCCATCGCCGCGCCCATCCACCCGAACGCCTGCGTCGAGCGGGCGCCGGCGAGGCGGTCCAGCTCGGCGAAGAGCACCGCGCCCGCGGGGGCGATCGCCGTGCCGTAGGCGAACGCCACGACGAGCAGGACGGCGGCCGCGGGCGCGCCGCCGGAGGGCAGCGCCGCCGCCAGGCCCAGCATCCCGAGCGCGCCCCCGAGCACGGCGAACCGCGGCGCCACCGCAGCGCCGGGGCCCACGCGCGCGCCGAAGACGAGCCCGCCGACGATCGAGCCGACGCTGACGACGCCGAGGTGCACGCCGGCGGAACCGTGCGCCCGCGGGCCGCTCACCTCGGCCACGATGACGACCGACGCCACCGACAGCACCGCGAGGAACGCGACCCCGCCCGCGAGGAGCCGCGCGGTGCCGGGCGCCCACGGCCCGCTGCCCGTGGCCGGCGGCGGCCGGTCGGCGTCGTCGGGGGCGCGCGTGGGCCCCGACGGCGCGTGCCGGGCCACGACGGCGCAGTAGCCGACGACCCCGACGACCGTGAGCCCGGCCGCCGCGAGGAGCACCGCGCCGGGGGCGAGCAGCACGGCGAGCCCGCCGGCCACCACCGGACCGGCCACGAACACGACCTCCTGCACCGTCGACTCGAGCGCGAACGCGCTCAGGCGGTCGGCGGGCGGCACGAGCCGCGGCAGCGTGGACCGCAGCGCCGGCGTCAGCGGGGGCGTGAGCACGCCCGTGAGCAGGCCCACCGGGACGAGTGCGCGCAGGTCGCCCTGCGTGGCCGCCATCCCGCCGATCCCCGCCCCGAACGCCGCCGCGAGGACGAGCAGCACGCGCGCGTGCCCGAACCGCGCGGCGAGCGTCGCGCCCACGGGGCCCCCCACCATGCCCCCGACGCCGTACGAGGCGAGCGCGACCCCGGCCGCGGCGTACGTCGACCGCTCGGTGACGAGCAGCAGGAGCCCGAACGCGACCATCGACTCGTGCAGCCGGCCCACCAGGGAGAACGCGATCGCGGCCGCGAGCCCGGGGCTGCGCAGGAGCCGCCGGTACCGCCCGACGGCGGAGCGCACCCCGCCCGTCGGCGCACCGGGCCGAGCCTCGGCGGACACCTGCCGCGCCCCGCTCCTTAGAGGCCGAGGGCGCGCCGCAGCGCGTCCGGCGCCGAGCCGTCGCCCGCGGCGTCCCGCACGTACACCGGCACGACGGCGCGGGGCACGTCGCGCTCGACGACGGCGCCGCCGTCGTGGGCCCCGCCCGACCACAGGTCGACCCAGCGGCCCGCGGGCAGGTAGGTGCGCCACGTCGTCGCGCCCGGCTCCGTGACCGGGTGCACGAGCAGGTCGTCGCCGAGGAGGTACTCGGCGGGCCACGCCCACACCTGCGGGTCGTCGGGCCAGTCGAAGAACAGGCCGCGCATGAGGGGCCGCGACGTCGCCACGGTCCGCCGCGCCTGCTCCGCGAGGTACGGCACGAGCCGCTCGCGCAGGTGCGCCAGCCGGCGGACGTCGTCGACCACCGTCGGGTCGCCCGACTGCTCGGCGACGTTCCACGGCGTGCGGTCGCGCAGCGGCCGCCGGTGGTGGTGGAACTCCGAGTGGTACTGCATGACGGGCATGAACGCGGCGGCGGCCGCGGCGCGGACGTACAGCTCGGCGTCGGGCACGGGCCCGGAGAAGCCCGCCAGGTCCCAGCCCCAGTAGACGATCCCGCACGACGCCGCGGTGATGCCCGCGTTGAGCGTCCACCGGAACGCCTCCCACGTGGAGTCCTCGTCGCCCGCCCAGAAGAGCCCGTGCGCCTGCGAGCCGGTGAAGCCGGCGCGCGAGAAGGTCACGGGCGCCTTGCCCGCGGACCGCAGCAGGTCGCCGAACGCGCGGGCGTAGTGCACGGGGTAGAGGTTGTTGCCCTCGTCGCCGCGGCGCCCGTCGGCGTAGCCGAGGTCGTCGCCCCAGGCGTGCTCGCCGCCGTCGGTCTTGAAGCCGTCGATGCCGAGCTCCTCGACGAGGTAGCGACGCTTGGCGGTCCACCAGTCGCGCGTGCGCTGCACCGACAGGTCGGGCATGAGGGCCTTGGGGAACCACCAGCCGCGGTTGTGGTACGGCGTGCCGTCCGCCTCGCGCACGCAGTGGTCGCCCGCGACCATCGCGGCGCCCTCGAGGAGCACCTGGGCGTCGTCGGGCGTGTCCGGGGGCAGGTCCGCCCGCGTCTTGAGCAGGGGGATCTGCCAGAGCACCACCTTGATGCCGCGCGCGTGCAGCTCGTCGACCATGGCCCTCGGGTCGGGCCACGCCTCGCCCCAGGTGAAGTCGCCCGCCGCGAACGGCGAGCCGTCCGGCCGCGGGGCGTACCGCGCGTCGCGCCAGAGCATGATCCCCTGCTCGTCGCTCCAGGCCTCGATGACGACGACGCCCACCGGGATGTCGAGCGCCGCGTGCGTGTCCATGCGCTCCATGACGATGCGCTGGGTGTTCCACTCGTTGCCGGACGCCCACAGCCGGAACACCCAGTCCGGCAGCTCGGCGGGCCGGCCCACCTCGGCGAGGAACGCGTCGAGGACCTCGTGCGGGGCGCCGGTGTAGGTCCCGACGTCGAGCGCCTCGTCCCGCGTGCCGCCGAGGGCCACCTCGACGCGCAGCTCGGTGGGCGCGGACGCGCCGACGTCGAACCAGGTCCGCCGCGAGGTGCGGACGTGGAAGCCCCACCCCTCGCCGCCGCTCTCCCCGGGGAGCACGTGCGCGAACGGCATGGGCAGGTAGGTGCGACCGAACCGGCCCTGCGACTTGTACTGCTCGAAGACGACCGCGTCGAGGCGGCGCCCGCGCTGGTCGACGGCGTCGTACCGCTCGCCGAAGCCGACGACGTGCGCGTCCGCCGCGATGCGCAGCGCGAACCGCACGCGGTGGACGCCCTCGGCGGTCGTCAGCCAGGCGACGGACCCGGGGACGACGCGCGGGTGCCCGTCGGCGGGCCGGCCGTCGATCGTCAGGCGGCCGCCCTCGGGCCGCCACGTCGCCGGGTGGACGGTGAACCAGTCGGTCTCCTCGGTGGCGCCGTCGGCGGCGACCGCGGTGAAGCGGTAGCGCGCGCGCTCGCCGTCGGCCAGGCCGTCGACCCGGACCGCGAACGCGCCGTCGGCGGCGAGCTGGGCAGCCTGCGCCTCGGCGAGGTGCCCCTCGCCACCGGCGAGGGCCGCGGCGTCGGCGGCGTCCGGCGCGACCGGCTCCAGGGGCAGGCGGGCGGTGCGCACGGCGCCGTCGGCGTCGGCGACCTCCCAGGTCACGTGCACCTCGGCCGCGCCCGCCGCCTCGACGCCGAGCCGGATCGGCTCGCCGACGAGCGGCAGGACGGGCGTGCGCTGGTCGGCGGAGGTCGCGTACGGGTGCCCGATGCCGGACGGACGGTGCCTCAGGACCATCGGGACTCCTCGGGGGGCAGCAGGCCGAGCTCGTCGGCCAGGACGAGGTACATGCCGTGCGACCACAGCAGCGGCGTGGCGACGGTGCCCCAGCGCTCGAGCCACTCGGCGCGGTGCTCGGGGTGCAGCAGGTGGTCGTCGACCTGCTCGGGCAGGAGGCCGTCGGGCGTCGCGTGCGCGGCCACCCAGCGCAGGCGCTCGAGGGCGGAGTCGCGGTCGCCCGCGGCGAGCTCGTTCCAGCCGAGCAGGCAGGTCAGCAGCGGCCACTGGCCGCCGCCGAAGAACACGTCCGCGGCGAAGCGGTGCACGCCGGGGGTGGCGAGGTCGCGGCGGATCGTCGCGATGGTGGCGTCGGCCGTCGCCGTGCCGACGGGCACGAGGCCGAACGGCACGACGCACGAGGCGAGCGACGCATCGACGACGTCGGACCCGACCCACTTGACGAGGTGGCCGCCCGCGACGCACTCCGCGAGCGCCACCTGGCGCACGCGCTCGGCGGTGGCTGCGGCGGTCTCGGAGCGCACGGGGTCGAGGACGCCCGCGCCCGCGACGGCCGACAGCCCGCCGTAGATCGCGCCGAACGTGGAGCCGTGGCGGTGGGCGACGTGCTCCTCCCACCAGTCGTAGCAGGGGCGGTTCCAGAAGGCGACGAGGTAGTCGGTGGCGACGGTGATGCCGTCCGCCCATCGCGCGAGGTCCCGCCCGTGCCGCCGCGCGTGGGTGACCACGGCCCACAGCCACGTGCCGTAGCCGTCGGTCTGGAAGTCCCACCAGGGGTCGCTGCCGACCTCGCCGTCGAGCGTGTAGCGGGTGGGCAGCATCTCGTCGTTGCCGATCTCCTCGCCCGCGGCTGCCCGGGCCACGAGGGAGCGCACGACGTCGGCCCGTGCCACGAGCACGCGGCTCGCCCAGTCGTGGAACGCGTCGACCGAGGCGACGTCGCCGTAGCGGGACATCCCCTCCGCCGTGAAGGCGCCGTCCCGGTACCAGGCGTACCCGCGGTAGGCGGAGAAGGTCGGGGAGGCCGGGTACGCGCCCGAGGGCGCCTGGTGCTCGGCGATGACGTCGTGGCTGCGCCGCGCGAGGGCGCGCAGCTCGTCGTCGCCGATCGGCTCGGCGGGGAGGTGGTGCATGGAGGCTCCTGATGGTGCTGGAGGGGCCGGTCGGGCGCCCGGTGGCGCGGGACCGGGGCGGGGGCCCGCCCGGTGATCAGGCGGGCGGACCCCCGGGTCCGCAGGTCACGGGCAGGTCAGCCGAGGATCGCGTCGACCTGCTCGGCCATCTGGGCGGCGGCGTCGGCGGCGGTCATGCGGCCGGCGGCCACCTCGGTGAGGATCGAGTTGACGACGTCCTGCACCTCGGCCGCGCGCTCACCGAGGTCCGGCGTGAGCGCGACGTTCTCCAGGGAGTCGAACACGGCCTGCCGGTTCGCGGGCTTGTCGAGCGCCAGGTAGTCCGCGAGGACCTGCTCGTCCGACGTCGGCGGGAGCTCCCAGCCGGCCTCGAGGCGGATCTGCGCCGTGAGGTCGGACCCGGCGAGGAACTCGGCGAACCTGGTCGCCTCCTCGATGTGGTCGCTGGTCGCGGAGACGGCGACGGCGTTGGAGAACATCGCCGAGGCCTGCTGCTTGTTGCCCGGCTCCACGGCGATGTCCCAGTCCGCCTCCATGTCGGCGAAGGTGCCGAACATCCAGATGCCGCTGTGGAACATGGCGAGCTTGCCGTCCTTGAACAGGCCGGAGTCGAAGTCCGGGGTGCCGGCACCCTGCTCCGGGGTCGGCATGACGGTGCCGGACTTGCCGGCGAGCCACTCGATGGCCTCGATGCCACCCGGGGTGTTGAACGCGGCCTTGCCGTCCTCGCCGAGGAACGACTCACCGTTCTGCTCGAGCGCCTTGTAGAACTCGTAGAAGCTGATCGGCTGGTAGTCGCCGAAGACCCCCGCCGCGGTGTCGGTCAGCGCCTCGGCCGCGGCCTTCTCGTCGGCCCACGTCCAGTCGGCGTCCGGGTACTCCAGGCCGGCCGCGTCGAACAGGTCCTTGTTGTAGAAGAGCACGACGTTGCTGAACGACGTCGGGATCGCGTACTGGACGCCGTCCGCCTGGTAGGTCTCCAGCAGCGACGGGGCGAAGGCGCCGGGGTTCTCGAGCGTCACCTCGGCGAGGACGCCGTTGGCCTGGTACGCCGAGAACTGGCCGTACTCGATGTCGAAGACGTCGGACACCGTGCCGGCGGCGAGGTCGGTCTGCAGCGCGGTGAAGTAGTCCGCGTACGCCATCGTCGTGACCTCGACGGTGATGCCGGGGTTGGCCTCCTCGAAGGCGGCCACGATCCGGTCGAGGTTCTCCTCGTTGCCGTTGTTGGAGATGAAGTTCGTGTAGGTGATGGTGACGGGCTCGGCGGTCGGGCCGGCGTCGTCACCCTCGGCGTCGGGGGTGTCCGTGCCGCCGGAGGAGCACGAGGCGAGGGCGAACGCTGCCGCGGCGGCAGCGATCACCATGAGGGGTGACCTGCGGTTCATTCGGGTTCTCCTTCGATCGGTGGTGCTGGAGAGGGCGCGGACGGCGGGGGTGCCGGCCGACTACTTCAGGCCCGAGGACGCGACGCCCTGGACCACGTACTTCTGCGCGACGATGTAGAGCGCGAGCATCGGCAGGATCGAGATCACCGACCCGGCCATCACGACGTCCCACTGCGTCGTGTACTGGCCCTGCAGGGTCTGCAGGGCGACGGGGAGGGTCTGCAGCTCGGGCGAGCGCAGGATGATCAGCGGCCACAGGAACGCGTTCCAGCTCGCCATGAAGCCGAAGACGGTGAGCGTGGCGAGGGCGGGCCGGATGTTCGGCACGACGATGCGGGCGAAGATCCGCAGGTGGCCGGCGCCGTCGATGGTCGCCGCCTCGTCGAGCTCGCGCGGCACCTGGTTGACCGCCTGGCGCAGCAGGAACACGCCGAAGCCGGAGGCCAGGGACGGCAGCAGCGCGCCCCAGTAGGTGTCGATGAGGCCGAGCCACTTCATCTCGACGAAGAGCGGCACGATGAGCACCTGGAACGGGATCATCATCGTGACCAGGTAGAGCGCGAACACCACGCCCGAGCCCCGGAACGGCAGGCGGCTGAACGCGTAGGCGGCCATGGCGCTGGTGACGACCTGGGCGAGCGTCGACGCGACCGCGAGGCCGAGCGAGTTGAGCACGACGCGCGCGAACGGCAGCTCGCCGAACAGCTGGGCGTACGCGGCGAGCGAGGGGTCCGCGGGGACCAGTCGGGGCGTGGCGGACAGGCCGCTGCCGGGGCTGATCGACGTGACGACCGCCCAGACGAACGGGAACAGCATCACGAGCGCGCCGAGGATCACCACGACGTGCAGCACGACGGACCGCGCCGTCAGGCTCCGCTCACGCATAGGTGACCCACCGCCTCTGGCCGCGGACCTGGATCACGGTGACCGCGAGGATGACGGCGAACAGCAGCCAGGACAGCGCAGCGGCGTTGCCCGCCTCGCCGTACCGGAACGCGAGCGCGTGCACCCGCAGCACGACCGTCTCCGTCGCGTTGTCGGGGCCGCCGCTCGTCATCGCGTAGACCTGGTCGAAGACCTGGAAGCCGTTGATGAGCGAGATGACGACGACGAAGAACGTCGAGGGGGACAGCAGCGGCAGGACGATCGACCACAGCCGCCGCCACCAGCCGGCGCCGTCGACGCGCGCGGCCTCGATGAGCTCCGTCGGGATCGCCTGGAGCCCGGCCAGCAGGATGACCATGACGAAGCCGAGGTCCTTCCACGCCGAGGCGAGCACGATCGACGGCATCGCCCACGCGGGGTCGGTCCACCAGCCCGGTCCGTCGATCCCGACGAGGCCGAGCGCCCAGTTCACGACGCCGACGCTCGGGTTGAGCAGCCAGCGCCACACGAGCGCGACGACGATCCACGACGTGACGACCGGCAGGAAGTAGATGCCCCGCAGGAGCGAGCGGCCGCGCAGCCGGGCGTTGAGCGCGAGCGCGAGCGCCAGGCCACCGACGTAGACGAGCGGCAGGTAGCCGACGATGTACGCCACCGTGTTGCCGAAGGCGTTGCGGGTCGCGGGGTCGGCGAGCAGGTCGGCGAAGTTGTCCAGGCCCACCCACCTCATGGGCGAGAGCAGGTTCCACTCGTGGAGGCTGATCCACGCCGCGCCGACCATCGGGCCGATGCTGAAGGCGAGCAGCGGCACGGCGCTCGGGAGCAGGAAGAACAGGACCCAGCCGACCCGCGTCGCGCGGCCGCCGCGGCGGCCGGAGCGGGCGGCCCGACGGCGCGGGGCGGCGTCCGGGCGCGCGGCGGCGTCGGCGGGCGTGCGGGCGGCGGTGGGCGTGCTCACGGGGCGCCCCCGTCGGCCACGTGGAGGCGGGCCCGCACGAGCTCGCCCTGCTCCCCGCTGACGCCCTCGGCGTCGAGCGGGGAGGCGAGGACGAGCGCGGCGGCGCCGAGCGCCCACCGGTCGTCGGCCCAGGGTTCGGTGACGACGGGGACGCTGCGCCGGCTCGGCATGAGGTGCGCGCGGAACGACTCCTCGAACCCGCGGCGCCAGTGCGGCCAGGCGTCGATGCCCTCGCCGAGGAGGACGACGATCTCCGGGTCGACCGTGTGCACGACGCCCGCGAGGGTGCGGCCGAGGAGCCGGCCCGCGCGCTCGAACAGGTCGCGCGCGACCGTGTCGCCGGCGTCGGCGGCGGCCCGCAGCTCGTGGACGCCCTGCGCCTCGGCCAGCACGCCGAGCTCCCGTCCCTGCCGGACGAGCGCGGCCTCACCGACCCACGCCTCGAGGCACCCCCGCGCGCCGCAGCCGCAGAGCGGGCCGTCGTCGGGGTCCACCGGGATGTGGCCGATCTCGCCGGCCCCGCCGGCCGCCCCGCGGAAGACGGACCCGTCGACGACGATCCCGCAGCCGATGCCGCGGCCGATCGTCACGACGACGTAGGTCGAGTGCTCGCGGCCCGCGCCGTAGAGCGCCTCGGCGACGGCGAGGGTGTTGACGTCGTTCTCGACGAGGACGGGCAGGCCGAGCGCGGCGCGCAGCACGTCGCCGACCCGCGCCTCGGCCCAGCCGAGCGTGGGGGCGGTGACGACGCCGGAGGCCTGCGCGTCGACGGAGCCCGGGATCCCGACGCCGACCCCCAGCAGGTGGCCGTCGTGCTGGGCCACGGCCTCGGCGAGCGCGTCGGCGAGGCGGTCGAGCGCGTCGGGGGCGTCGGGGTCGAAGGGCCGGACGGCCGACGAGGTCACGGTGCCGTCGAGCCGCGCGTCGACGATCGCGAGGTGGTCGGCGGTGACCTTCACGCCGATCGCCCCGCCCGCCGCGTCGACGAGGGCGAGGAGGCGGCCGGGGCGCCCGCCGTGCGACTTGCCCCGCTCGCGCTCGGCGACGAGGCCGCGGGCGATGAGGTCCTTCGTGACCTGCGTGATCGTCGCGGGGCTCACCCGGAGCGCGCGGGCGATGTCCGCCCGCGACGTCGGGCCGCGCGTGCCCAGCAGACCGAGGACGGCGGAGGGCACGAGATCCCCGCGCGAGCTGGCGGGGCGGCTGGCCGGGCGCATCGGTCTCCTTCGACGAGGCTTTGTTCGGCACTAAATAAAGCACTGAACCTTCCGCCTCGGCTACCACCGCGACCAAACCGTGACCTACGGGGCGCGTCGCGCCCGCTCGGCCGCCACCACCTCGCGCACCGCCGGGGCGACCTCCCGCCCGATCACCTCGATCGTCCGCGGGTCGTCTCCCGGCACGACGAAGCCGGACACGCCCACCTCGAGCGCGAGGGCGGCGAGCTGCTCCACCCACTGCTCCGGCGGCCCGACGAGCAGCTGCGCCGATCGCTCGGCCGCCAGCTCCCCGCCGACGTTGAGGAGCCGCCGCACGTCGCGCGGGTCGCGCCCCGCCGCCACCGCGGCCTCGTCGATGACGGCGTTCCCGCGGGCGAGCGCCGGCACGCCGCCGAGGTACGACAGCGACGGCAGCCAGCCGTCCGCCACGCGCCCGATCAGCCGCAGCATCCGCGGCCGCACCGCACCGACCCAGATCGCCACGTCGTGCGCCGGGGCCGGGCCGCGCTTCGCGCCGTCGACGGCGTGGTGCCGCCCGCCCGCGACGAGCCGCTCGCGGTCGCCCGTGTCCCAGAGCCCGCGCACGACGGCGATCGCCTCCTCGAGCGCCTCCACCGCCTCCCCGGGGGCGAGCCGCCGGCCGCCCATCGCCGCGATGGCGTCCCAGAACGCCCCCGCGCCGAGGCCCAGCTCGACCCGGCCGCCGCTGAGCAGGTCGAGGCTCGCGACGGCCCGCGCGAGGACCGCCGGCGGCCGCAGCGGCAGGTTCGTCACGTTGGCGACGACCCGGATCCGCTCGGTCCGCGCCGCGACCCACGACATGAGCGTCCACGTGTCGAGGAAGCGCGGCTGGTACGGGTGGTCCTGGAACGTCGCCATGTCGAGGCCGGCCCGCTCCGTGGCGACCGCGAGCGCCACGGTGCGCTCCGGGTCCGCTGCGAGCGGCGTCACGAACGTCCCGAACAGCAGGTCGTGCCCGTAGTCGGTCATGGTCGTGACAACCGGCGGGCCACGGACGGCTGTTCCCGCCAGGCTTCCCGCCGGACTCCCCGCCAGGCTTCCCGCCAGGCTTCCCGCCGGACTCCCCGCCAGGCTTCCCGCCAGACTTCCCGCCGGACTCCCCACCGGACTTCCCGCCGGACTCCCACCCGACCCCCGGCCGGCGCCGTCCGCTCGGCCGCCGTCGACCCCACCCGCCCACCCGGCCGTCCGGCGGGTGAATCCGGGCGGCGGACGCCACGCGATCGGGTGATCCTCGCCCCCGCCACTTCATGTTCTCGTAACAAAGCCTCATCCTGTGCTGGGAGGACCGCCGATGCCAGAGGCGCACGTACCAGGGAACGCCCGCACGGTGGCGATCGCCCTGGCAGTCGCCTGCCTGGCCGCGACCCGGACAGCCCTCGGCACCAGCGCCGCCGGCCTCGTCCTGGACGCCGCCGCCGCGGTCGTCGCCGTCGTCGCGACGCTGCACGCCGCCCGCCGGGCGCGCCCCGGTCGCAGCCGCCTCGCGTGGCGCGTCGAGTCGTCCGCGATCGTGGTCTGGCTGCTCGCCCCCCTCGCGTGGCTGACCGGCCTGCCCGACGCCGTCGCGACGGCCGGGCGGGTCGGCCTCGTCGTGCTGTGGGGCACGGTCTGGTGGCTGACGTCGCTGCGGCGCGACCCGTGGGGGCGCCTCCGCCTGCTCGTCGACAGCGCCCTGGTCGGGGCCTCGCTCTTCGTCGTGACGTGGGAGCTCCTCCTCGAGGACGTCTGGGCGAGCCAGGGCGGCCGGCTGCCGGGGATCCTCGCAGTGGCCCTCCCGCTCGCGGCCATCACGGTCGCCGCGCAGGCCGCCGGCGTCGCGCTGTTCGAGATCCGGCGCCGACGCCGCGCGATGCCCGTGCTGGTCGTGGCGGCCTGCGTCGCGATCGCGGCGTCCGACGTCGCGTGGGCCCTGGGCGGCACGCCGCTCTGGGCCGTGGGGTTCGCGCTCGTCACCTGGGCGACGCGGGTGTACCGCGGCACGTCGAAGCGCCGCGAGGTCGTGAGCACGTCGTCGCGCCTCGTCTACGCCCCGTACGCGATCCTCGCGCCCGCGATCATCACGATGGTCGTGCAGCACCAGGGCGCGGGCGTGCCGCAGGCGGAGGCCACGACCGGCGTCGTCATGGGCGTGCTGCTGCTCGTGCGCCAGCACGCGACGATCATGGAGAACCGCCGGCTCGTGCGGCGCCTGGAGGCGACGGAGGCGAAGCTGCGCCACCGCGCCATGCACGACGCGCTCACCGGGCTGGGCGGCCGGGCGCTGCTCCACGACAAGCTGGAGGCGGCCGTCCGGCGCCACGCGGCGACGGGCGAGCCGCTCGCCGTCGTGTTCATGGACCTCGACGACTTCAAGCTCGTCAACGACACGTTCGGCCACGCCGCGGGCGATGCGGTGCTCGTGGAGATCGCCCGCCGCCTGCGCCGTGCGCTCGAGCCGCTCGGACCCGACGCCGCCGCCTTCCGGATGAGCGGCGACGAGTTCGCCGTGCTGCTCGGCGGCCCGGCGGCCGCGCGCCCCGACGAGACCGCGCGCGTCCTCCTCGACACCGTCGCGGTGCCGGTGCGCGTGGGCGACGACGAGCTGCGGGTGCACGGCAGCGTCGGCGTCGCGGTGGCCCGCGGGACGACGACGGACTCCTCCGACCTGCTGCGGGCCGCCGACGTCGCGATGTACGGCGTCAAGCACACGGGCAAGGGCGGCGTGGCCGTGGCGGCCGAGGGCCAGAGCCTGCGGCTGCGGGCGCTCGAGGTGGCGCCGCCCGCCCGTGCGCGGAGCTGACCGCGCCCCACGCCCGTCGCGGCGCGGGGCGTCGCCCCCCGGCCCCCGGCCCGGCGCGCTACTGCAGCAGCGTGTCGTCGAGCTCGGCGCCCTTGACGCGCTCGAACTCCGCGAGCAGGCCCTTGACGGTCATCGCCGCCTTCCGCTCGCTGTCGAGGTCGAGCACGATGCGGCCCTCGTGCATCATGATCAGCCGCGTGCCGAGCCGGAGCGCCTGCTCCATGTTGTGGGTGACCATGAGCGTGGTCAGGCCGAACCGCTCGACGATCTCGCCGGTGAGCCGCGTGACGAGCGCCGCGCGCTGCGGGTCGAGCGCCGCCGTGTGCTCGTCGAGCAGCAGGATCTTCGGCTCGGAGAACGTGGCCATGAGCAGCGACAGCGCCTGCCGCTGCCCGCCCGACAGCAGCCCGACCCAGTCGCCGAGCCGGCCCTCGAGGCCCTGCTCGAGCGCCACCAGCTCGCGCCGGAACCGCTCGCGCTTGGCGTGCGTGACGCCGAGCCGCAGGCCGCGCCGGCGCCCCCGCTCGAGCGCCATGGCGAGGTTCTCCTCGATGCTCATGTGCGGCGCGGTGCCGGCGGCGGGGTTCTGGAACACGCGGCCGATGTAGCGCGCGCGCTGGTGGTCGCTGAGCTTCGTCACGTCGCGCCCGTCCACCGTGACGGTCCCCGAGTCGGGCCGGAACGTGCCCGCGACGACGTTGAGCAGCGTGGACTTGCCCGCGCCGTTCGAGCCGATGACGGTGACGAACTCCCCCGGGTCGAGGTGCAGGCTCACGCCGCGCAGCGCGGGCCGCGCGTTCACCGTGCCGGGGAAGAAGGTCATGCTGACGTCGGTGACGGTGAGCACGCGTCAGCCCTCCTTCTCGACGACGGCGGTCTCGGTGAGCGCGGTGATCCGCTTGCGCATCACGCCCCCCATCCTCGCGAAGCCCTTCCACTGCGGCAGCACGAGGGCGAGGACGACGAGGACGGCCGAGATGAGCTTCATGTCGTTCGGGTTGAGGCCCGCCTCGAGGGCGAGCTGGATGACCACCCGGTAGAGCACGGAGCCGAGGACGACGGCGCTCGCCGCGATCGCGATGCGCGACCGGCCGAGCACGGCCTGGCCGATGATCACCGACGCGAGGCCGGCCACGATGAGGCCGATGCCCATGCCGATGTCGGCGAACCCCTGGTACTGCGCGACGAGCGCGCCGCACAGCCCCACGAGCCCGTTCGACAGGGCGAGGCCGAGCACCTTCTGGTGGTCGGTGTTCACGCCGAACGACCGGATCATGTCCGGGGCGTCGCCGGTCGCCCGCATCGCGAGCCCGAGGTCCGTGTGCAGGAACCAGATGATGAGCGCGAGCACGACGAGCACGAGCGCGAGGAAGATCCCGACGCTCGCCCACGTCCCGATGAGGCCCGCCTCGCGCAGCGGTGTGATGAGCGTCCGTTCGCGTAGCAGCGGCACGTTCGCGCCGCCCATGATCCGCAGGTTGATCGAGTAGAGGCCGATCTGGGTGAGGATGCCGGCGAGCAGGCCGTTGATGCGGCCCCGCGTGTGCAGCAGGCCGGTGATGACGCCGGCCCCGAGCCCGCCCACGAACGCGAGCGACGTCGCGAGGGCGGGCGGCATGCCGCCCACGATCCCGACGGCGGCGATCGACGCACCCGTCGTGAAGCTGCCGTCCACCGTGAGGTCCGCGAAGTCGAGGATGCGGAACGTCAGGTAGACGCCCAGGGCCATCACCGCGTAGATGAGCCCGAGCTCGACGGCGATCATCATGTCCGCCTCCGGCGGGTGGGGGACGCAGGGGGCGGACCCGGCCGCGTGGGCCGGGTCCGCCGCGACCCTACTCGCAGATGCTCACTCGGTGATGTTCTCCGGGTCGGCCTCGTCGATGAGGTCCTGCGGGATCTCGACGCCCATGCGCTCGGCGGCACCGAGGTTGAGGTGCAGCGCGAGCTCGGTCTGCGTCTCGACGGGCGTCGAGGCCGGGTCGGCCTCGCCGCGCAGGATCCGCACGGCCATCTCGCCGGTCTGGTAGCCGAGCGCGTAGTAGTCGATGCCGATCGTCGCGATGGCGCCGCGCGCCACGGAGTCGCCCTCGGAGGCGATGACGGGGATCTTCTTCGTCTCGGCGACCTGGATGAGCGTCTCGAGCGCGCTCACGACCGTGTTGTCGGTGATGACGAAGAACGCGTCGACGTCGAGGGAGTCGGCGGCCTGCTGCACCGCGGCGGACGTGTCGGCGGTGGCGAGCTCGATGGTCAGGCCGAGGTCGGCCGCGGCCTCCTGCGCCCACTCGACCTGCGTGACCGCGTTCGGCTCGCCGGCGTTGTAGACGATGCCGACGGTCTCGGCGTCGGGCGCGATCTTCGTGACGAGCTCGAGCAGGCCCTCGACCGGCACGGCGTCGGAGGTGCCGGTGACGTTCCCGCCGGGCGCCTCCATGCTGTCGACGAGCGCGGCGCCCACCGGGTCGGTGACCGCGGTGAAGAGCACCGGGGTGTCGGTGACGGCCTGGGCGACGGCGATCGCCGTCGGGGTGGCGATGGCGAGGACGAGGTCGAGGTCGTCGTTCGCGAACTTGCCCGCGATCGACGCGGCGACGGACTGGTCGCCCTGGGCGTTCTGCTCGTCGTACGTGACGTCGTAGCCGGCGTCGGCGAGCGCGGCCTTGAAGCCGTCGCGCGCGGCGTCGAGCGACGGGTGGGCGACGATCTGCGTGATGCCGACGGTGATGGCCTCGGCGACGGGCTCGTCCTCGTCGCCGCCGGGGGCGGCGGTCGGCTCGTCGTCGCCCGAGCCGGAGCAGGCGGTGAGCAGGAGGGCGGCCGCGACCAGCGTGACGGCGCCCCGGGCGGAGCGGAGGTGCTTCACGGGGTGTTCCTTTCGTGGACCGCGGTCCTCGCCGGACGGTCCCGGCGACGCGAGGTGTGCTGAGCCACCCATCGTAGAGAGGTGTCCATCCCTCGGTACGGTGTTTCCACGAGGTAGACGTTTCTCCCGGTCGCCACGGGGCCGACGTCGGGCAGTCGCCCCGGTTGCGGGCACCCCGACGCGGGAGCACGCTCAAGCGCGGCGGCGCCCGGACCGATGCACAGGGCAGCCGTCCGCCCCGCCCGTCCGAGGAACCCTCCCCATGCGCACCGCCGGCACGACCCGTCCCGCCGCCCGCACCCTCGTCGCGCTCGTCGCGGCCGCCGTCGTGGCGACGACGGCGCTCCCCGCCGTCGCCGGCCCCGTCTCGTTCGCCGGGGTGCCCAGCGGTGCACCGCTCGCCGTGGGCCCCGCCGACGGCGTCGGGCGCACCCCGAACGACGACGTCCCGGTCGGCGTCGTGCCCGACGGCGCCCTGCCCGCCGAGCCCGCGCCGACCGCCGAGGACCCGGGGGCGCCGATCGCGTTCGCAGGCGCGGTCACCGCGCCGCCGACGAAGACGCTGCCGCCCATGCTCGACGCGAACCCCGGTTGGCAGCCGAGCGTCTCGTGCGACCCGACCGACAAGCCGGGCGTGGTCGCCTTCGCGAAGCTCGTCGCGACGCACTGGGGCAAGACGCGGTACCACACGTCCCGCCAGTGCGTGCTCGGCGACGGCACGCAGCACGCCGAGGGCCGGGCCCTCGACTGGACGATGAACGCCTACGACGCGGGCGAGAAGCTGCTCGGCGACGCCGTCGTCGCGTGGATCACCGCCAACAACGGGGAGATGGCGCGGCGGTTCGGGATCATGTACCTGATCTGGAACCGCAAGATCTGGTACTCCTACCGGCCCACGGTGTTCGAGAGCTACACGGGGCCCGTCCCGCACACCGACCACATCCACTTCAGCTTCACGTGGGACGGCGCGATGGGCCGGACCTCCTGGTGGACGGGCGTCCCGGTGACCACGCCCGACGTCGGGCCGTGCCGCGTGTACAAGGGGCAGTACGCGCCGCGGTACACGGGCCCGCGGACGACGCCCTGCCCGACGACGCTGCTCGACCCGCCGTACAGCGCGTACCCCGTGACCCTGCCGGGGGCGACGGGGGCGACGGTCTCCCTCGCGCAGGCGCTGCTCGGGCTGCCGGTGGACGGCACGTTCGGCGCCGCGACGCTCACGCGGCTCCTCGCCTACCAGAAGGAGGTCGGGGTTCCGGTGACGGGCGTGCTCGACAACGCGACCTGGGCGAAGCTCGTCCTGTCGATGCCCGTGCCGCCGTACCGGCAGATCGTCGGCGCGCCCGACCTCACGGGCGACGGGTACGCCGACCTCGCCACCGTCGACGACCGCGGCCGGCTCAGCATCTTCCCCGGCATCGGGGGCGGCAAGCTCGGGCCCGTGCGGCCGTTCGGCACCGGGTGGGCGCAGATGCGGGTCTACGCGCCGGGCGACTGGAACCGCGACGGCCGCGGCGACATCGTGGCCGCGGACGCCGCGGGTGACCTCTGGCTCTACGCGGGCGACGGCAAGGGCCGGTTCCCCTCGCGCGCGAAGATCGGCAACGGCTGGAACGGGTACCGCATCACGCCCGCGGGCGACGTCTCGGGCGACCGCGTGCCGGACCTGCTCGCCATCGACCCGCGCGGCGACCTGTACCTCTACCCGGGCAACGGGCGCGGCGGGTTCGGCAAGCGGCTGAAGGTCGGCAACGGCTGGAACGGCTTCGAGCTGTACGCCGCGGGCGACCAGAACCGCGACGGCCGGGCCGACATCCTCGGCATCGACTCGGCGGGCAAGCTGTGGTTCTACGCCGGGCGTGGCGGCGGGTACTTCGCGATGCGCGTCCAGGTGGGGCACGGCTGGACCGGGTACACGTTCGCCTCGGGCGCGGACCTCGACCGGGACGGGATCGGCGACCTCGTCGGCCGCGACCCCGACGGCGTCCTGTGGTTCTACGCGGGCCGGCCCGGCATGGGCTTCTGGCAGAAGCGCCAGATCGCGACCGGGTGGTGAGGCGGCCCTAGGGCGTCGTGCGCGTGGCCCGGGCGTGGGGCCACAGGCGCGCGCCGGCGAGCCCCGCGACGCCCGCGACGACGGCGAGCAGCAGCGCGGTCGGGGCGAGGCCGGCGGCGCCGAGCCACCCCGCGAGCGGGTAGGTCACGAGCCAGCAGAGGTGGGAGAGCGAGAACTCGGCCGCGAAGACCGCGGACCGCTCACCGTCGGGCACCTCGCGGACGACGAGACGCCCGAAGGGCACCTCCGTGCACGCCCAGCCGAACCCGACCGCCACCCACAGGGCGCCGACGGCGACCAGGCCCGGCACCGCGGCGTCGACCCGGAGGGCGAGGGGCACGAGGAAGGTCGCGGCCGTCATCGTCGCCGCACCGCCGAGCATGACCGTGCGCTCGGGCACGCGGGCGAGGAGGCGCGGCATCGCGAGCGCGGCCGCCATCGACCCGGCGCCGTGGACCGCGAGGAGGAGGGCGACGACGTCGTCGTCCTGGCCGAACGTGTCCCGGGCGACGACGACCGTCTGGACGAGGACGAACGCGCCCGCCGCGGCGACGGTGAGGTTGAGCGCGAGGACGGGGCGCAGCGCGGGCACGCCCCACATGAGCCGCGCCCCGTGGCGCACGCGCGCGCCGAAGGGCAGGTCCTCGAGGGCGGCGCCGCCGTCGGGCGCCCGCCGGGGCCGGGGGATCACCACCGAGGCGACGAGCACCGCGGACGCGACGAACCCGACGGCCGTGCCCACGAACAGGGCGTCGCTCGCGACGACGAGCAGGAGGAGCGCGGCGAGCATCGGCGAGAGGACCATCTCGAGGTCCTCCGCGAGCCGGGAGAAGGACAGCGCCTGCGTGTACTGGCGCACGCTCACGAGGACGTCGGGCAGGGCGGCCTGGAACGTCGGGGTGTGCACCGCGGACGCCGCCTGCAGCACGAAGACCAGGACGTACACGTGCCAGACCTGGTCGACGAACGGGAGCAGGACGGCGGCGGCCCCGCGCACGACGTCGGCGGCGATGAGCACGCTGCGGCGCGGCAGCCGCGACACCAGCGCCTGCGCGACGGGGGCGACGAGGACGTAGGCGACCATCTTGATCGCGAGCACGGTCCCGAGGACGCGGCCGGCCGCGGCGCCGGCGAGGTCGAACGCAAGGAGGCTGAGCGCGACCGTCGCGAGGCCCGTGCCCGCGAGCGAGACGACCTGCGCCGCCAGCAGCCGGCGGTAGGTGGCGTTGCCGAGCGCGTGCGGGGTGGCCGGGTCCGGGCCGCCCGGGTCGCCCGGGTCGCCGTCCTGCCGCTCCCGGGCCTCGCGCATGCGCCGATGCTAGGGCCCGCGCCGCGGGGAGGGCCGCGCCGCCGGCGGGCCGCCCGGCGCCGCCGGACGGCCCACGCCCGCTCATGCGGCGCCGTCGTCGGGGCGGGGCCTGATGGCCCGCACGATGGCGCCGTGCATCCCGTCGACGACGTCGTGCGTGAAGGTCACGGACGCGTCGACGAACCCTGCGGCGGCGAGGCCGTCGAGGTACTCGCGGCGGGACAGCGCGCCGGCGATGCAGCCGGTGTAGTCGCCACGCTCGGCGCGCTGCGCGGCGTCGATGTGGTCCTCGGCGACGATGTCGGAGACGACGAGGCGCCCGCCCGGTGCGAGGACGCGGTACGCCTCGCGCAGCACCGCGGCCTTGTCCACGGCGAGGTTGATCACGCAGTTGGAGACGACGACGTCCACCGCGGCGTCGGGCAGCGGCAGCCGCTCGATGAGGCCCTCGTGGATCTCGACGTTCGTCGCCCCGGCCTCGGCGGCGTTGCGGCGGGCGAGGGCGACCATCTCCGGCGTCATGTCGACGCCGTGGACGCGCCCGGCGGGGCCGACCGCCCGCGCGGCGAGGAGGACGTCGATCCCGCCGCCCGAACCGAGGTCGAGCACGCGCTCGCCCGGGCGCAGCTGCGCGGCCGTCACCGGGTCGCCGGAGCCGAGGGACGCGCGGACCGCGCGGGCGGGCAGGTCCGTCGTCAGCTCGACGGGGTAGGCCGAGCACGACGGCGGCGCCTCGGCGGTGGTGCAGCAGGCCGCCTGCGCGGTCTCCGCCGTGGTGCAGCAGGTCGCCTGCGCGGCGGCGGCGGCGTACTCGGCGCGGACGTGCTCGCGCAGCGTCTGCGGGTCGGTGGGGACGATGCTCATGGCGGCCTCCTCATTGACGGACGTCGATGCGGAGACTGTGGCGCACTATATCGATGGCTGTCAATAGTGACATCTATCGATGTTTCTGCCATGCTGGGGCCATGACCACGCTCCCCGTGCTCCAGGACGCCTGCTGCGCGCCCATCACCGAGGAGGCGCTGACCGCGGACCAGGCGGCCGTTCTGTCCGCGCGGCTCAAGGCGCTCGCCGAGCCCGCCCGGCTGCGGCTGATCTCCCTGCTCGCCGCCGCCCCCGACGGCGAGCGGTGCGTGTGCGACCTCACCGCGCCCCTCGGCCTGTCCCAGCCGACGGTGTCCCACCACCTCGGGGTGCTGCACAAGGCGGGCCTGGTCACGCGCGAGAAGCGCGGCACCTGGGCGTACTACGCGGTGGTGCCGGAGGCGCTGGCCTCACTCGCGGCCGTGCTGACGCCGGCGGCGCGGTCCTGACGCGCTCGATCCGTCGTTCTCCGCGCCGTCAGGTGGCCCGCCCGGTCCCGTAGCCTGAGCCCGACGGCGGCCGGCCGGGATCGCCGCCGCCCGGGCCTCTAGCTCAACTGGCAGAGCAGCGGACTTTTAATCCGCGGGTTGTGGGTTCGATCCCCACGGGGCCCACCGGTGTGTTTGTGCAGGTCAAAGGCCTGTCCGCGGCTCTGGTGGGGGCCCGAAAGGGGGGCCCTCTGGGCCGCTAGTCCGCATCTAGTCCGCATTTGGTCCGCACGGGCCCTCCGCGGACAGCGTGACGCCGGGAACCGCGGCGTCGCCACAGGACCCTCCTGTCATCGACGAGGTCGGCGCCTCACCCGATTGGCAGACGGTTCCGTTCGGAGCCGGCTCCCCGGACCCGCACCGTTGCCACGCGCCACGGCGACCGGTCGTCCGACCAGTCCAGCCACACGTTGACATCTGCCACGTCGTCGAACGGCTCGACGGCCGAGTGCGTGTCCGGGCGGGGTGCCCCCGACGACCCATAGGGCAGTCGGCTGGTGAGTACGAGCGCTGTGCCCTTGTTGCGCGCCATCTCACGCAGCCACCGGACGCCGGCCACGCGCTGCTCTCGCGTGTGGGACCAATGCTCGGGTTGCCACATCTCGTCCCAGGTGTCGAGCACGACGGCGTCCGCGCGCTCGCAGTCACCGTCCCACGAGGCGTCGCCGAGGTCGGGTAGCGGGAGCCACGAGGCCAGGCGGGGTAGAGGGAGTGTTGAAGGCGGGGAGTCGTCCCCGGCACGGCTGAGGCGGCTTGCGGACTGCTTCACCTGCCGCGCGAGGGAGCGGCTCGGGACGTGGTTATTTGCCAGAATCACGGTTCCGGTAGCCGCGGCAGCGGTGGCGAGTCTCGTGGCGAACGTGGTCACGCCAACTCCCGTCGCGCCGAGGATCGTCCAGATCGAACCGGGCGTGATGCCGCCGGTCACCTGGTCGATCCATTCAACGCCAGTCGACAACGCGGGGGGTTGCGGGGCGGCGAGCAGCTCGTCGATGTCGTACGCCAAGCCGCCCGCAACCATCGGGCCGTCAAAGTGCAGGGGTGTCACAAGCATGACCGTCTCACCGCCCGCCGACAGTTCACCCGATCAGAGGCCGCGTGCATCCCGATCGCCGGGCGAGTTGCGCCGTGGCGCGAGCACCTTAGGCGGCCCGTTACCTCACGACCTGCGTCGCCGCTGCACCTGCGCGTTCACCTGCTCCCGCCAGCCCCAGTAGTCGTCGGACCATCGAAGGATCGCCTGCTGTATGGGCTCACCGAGGCCGTCGGCCCACTTGAGCGCGGGCTTGAGTCGGCCGCGCCGTTCGAATCCTGCGGCCCCCAAGAACATCCATCCCGTTCGGTGGTAGCTGGCGAACCTCTTCGCGAGCCTGTCACCAGCAAAGTGCTCAAGAGTGGTCAGCGCGTTCATCGCGTCGGCTGCCTCGTTGCGCCCCGGGCGGTAGCCGCCGTGGACGACGCGGTTTCGCACCGACGCGACGTCCCTCTCCCAGGGCAACAGGTTGGGGCCGGTCAGCGACCAATCACCTCCGAGACGGCTGCTGTACTCGTTCCGCAGACGCGGAGTGAGGTCCCTTGAGAAAGCCGATGCCGCGTCACCAACCGAGATTGCGCCGCCGAGGGCCTCCTCCCACATCATCAGCCCAAGGATCGCGTCGAGGAACACCTCGGCGGCGATTGCTACCTGGACGACGCTCTCCCCGAATCGTCCGTTGGTCTGCGCCTCGACGAGAGCGTCGAGGCGCCGGTCGGCGAAAGTCTGGAGTGGATCCCGGTGACGGGCGCGGAGGACTATCTGGTTGATTCGGCCCGACTTTGCCTGGTCGATTTCTGCGCCTACGACCCCAGGGGTGTTGGTGTGGTCGAGGATCGAGACCCCCAGCACTCTGGGCCTTCGCCCGCCAGACACTGGCCTCTCGAGTCGCAGGACGAAGATCGGCAGCCGCTCGTAGGTCAGCTCGGGGATTCGTGCGTGTTCCGCGATCCTGTAGGCGCGGTGGAACTGCAAGAGAACGTCCACACAGCGAGTTAGCGCTGTGTCTTCGCCAGACGAGACGTCGTCGGGCGAGACGAATGTGACGGCCTCGACAACGGTGCGATACGCGCCCATGGGGGTGGGTCGACGGTCTGCGCCTTGGATGGTCGATCCGTTAAGGCAGCGACGACCGGCTCGAGGAGCCGCTGCGTGCGCATCATTTCCCCCGGCTCGTCCTTCACCTGCCAGAAGCGAAGCGAGACGAAGTTCCGGTCCGAGGCCACCCCAGGGGTCATGCCGGCCAGCGGCGCTCGGGGGACGCCAGCGAGTTCCGGAGCCTCGAGGTCGAGTTCCATGGCCCACGTGGATCCGTGGGGGACCGGCAACGGCTCGGGCAGTGCGAAAAGGTAGATCCGGAGGCTGCCCGACACCCTCCGTCCGCTGCCCACGAGGCGGCGCCACCTCCTAGACACGCGCTCCGGTGCATCAAACGGTCGTCGTTGCGTGACCCGACGCCGAGGGGACATCGCCGATATACTGCGGGCCCGAACCGTCACGTCCTGCGTGTTACGGCCTTCGCGGGAATGGGCGATTGGCACGACGACATCCTTACTGCTCCGACTCGCCCGATCTACATCTCGCGGGAGCGCCCACTGGGCAGCGTGTCGGCGCCCGCAGGACCCGGCGTCGTCGGCGCCTGCGGCTGCAGGCTGCCGTCTGCCCCACGTGCCAGTTCCAGGACGTGGTGCCCCGTCGGGCTCACGGTGGCGAGGGCCGGCGGTGTTCTGCTCATGGAGACAGCCAGCATGGCCAGGGTCTGGTCGAAATTGGTGACCGCCTGCCTGGCTGCGGGTGTCGGCGCAGTACGCCCGGACCGGAGGCGCGGCACCGCGAGCGCCCAGAGGGTCTCGCGAAGCCGCTCCTGGATGTCGACGTTTGCGGCCAGAGAGGACGCGAGCTGCGTGTGCAAATTCTCCAGGGGTCGGTCCGGGTTGAGGAGCGCGGCCTCGGCGGCGAGCAGCACCTTCGCGCGCGAGTCGAGGACGGTCGCCTGGTACAGGCTCGCCACGGTACGGGGGAAAGCCTGCGGGTTCTCGGCGACACCGAGGGCCTTGACCAGTTGCGTGTAGTCGACCGTCCCGTCCTTCCGTGGGAGGCGCGTCGCTGCGTCCTGCCAGCGGTCCAGCTCGTTAACGTGACGGTTGAGGACGACGCGGACGCGGTCGCATGCCGAGCCGAGTCCGATTGAACTCGGGATGGCGATCCTGTCGAGGAGCGCTGCGCTACCCAGTGCGATCGCCTGCTCCGCCGACCGCAGTTCGGCAATCTCTCGGTCCGAGTTGTAGCGCTCGATCCGCGCCACGATGGCCGTGATCGCGGCGAGCTTCTGCTCCTGCTGGTGCCGAGCGAGCATCTCCGCTCCGACGGAGATCGCCATCACGGCCAGTACGGGAGCGAGCCCCGCGCCTCCCGCGACCGCGGCACCGCTGACGGGGACGAGACGCGCTTGGCCGGCCATCTTGGTGGAGCCTGCGGCACGAATCATCCCCCGGAAGCCGCCGCCGACCGCTGGGATGAGGTCGGTCATGGTGGACCCGGCGGGCAACTCCACGGAGACCAGGTTGGGCGCCAGACGCGAGACGTCCGCCCCGGCGCGCTGCATCACGGTGGCGACGTGCCGGGCGAGCTCGCTCGAGGCAGCGAGCGAGGGGCCGAAGGGGGACAGCCCGCGCCGCGGGGCAGGCGAGTCCCAACGCACCAGGACGCCCTGCCCGGTGGCTAGGAGCTGCCACGGGTCCAGCTGGGCCACTTCGGACGGCCCAACAGTCGGGTCTAGGGCGACGACCGCTGCGCCGGGCTGGTCCACGCGATGACCTCCATGTCGAGTCTCCTCAGGACAGTCTGGCAGGCGAGCGGTCCGCGAGGCTCCGACCTGCCCCGCGTCCCGCGGGACTTGGCATGGCTTAGGCGCCGTCGTTCCGGATCAGGCGGAAGACCCTCTCCTCGACTTCCGCCGGGGCGAGCCCGTGGGGCTTGCCCCAGGATCCCAGGATCTCGACGTAGCGTGCGTAGTCCTCAGTGGAGCCAGCCCGGAGCGGCACCGCGCGCGCGGCGAGCCACCTCAGCACCAAGGCGTCAAGAACCGGAGCGGCCGACGCCGCACCTGCAGGCCCGCCCACTGTGACGAAGTACAGCCACTTCGTGAAGAACGCCGGCCCCAGGCCGGCAATCTTCCCGGGGACGTTGTTCAAGTACCGGTATCCCTCCACCGGGCCGCCTTCGCGGGCGATGGTTGCCGATTCCCGAAGGCGGTCCTCGACGGTAGGGGACAAGGGCAGGCCGGCTGGCTGTCGCGACGCCGTGAGCACCCGCGCGGTGCGGTATGGGCCGTACCCGGAGGTCCCGTGGCCCCAGATCATCGCCACCGTGAACGCTGCGGCTACGTGCCCGGGCAGGACGTCGTCGACGACCGTCGCGGTCGTGGCCCGGTCCAGGGCAGGCGGCAGGCCGTCGAGCACCTCCCCGACGCCGTCGAGGTGACCGGTCCAAGCACGCCAACGGTCAGGGTCGTACCGGAAGCCGCGCTGCCGCGAAGGGTGCCCTGACAGGAGCGGCTCCAGGTCGACCGGCGTCGTGGTCATCTCTCGACCCTGGCAGAACGACCTCGGCGCGTGAAGCAGCGGACCGGGTGAAGCCGGTCCGGGTACGTCGCCACCCGAGCTTTGTAGTGAGCGATTTGTTACGGGGCGGCTGATCGTCGGGTACTCGGTTCACGCACTCGGCCGTGACGCTCCCGACTCGCGCGACGCGATGCACTCGATCGCGGCGACGGGGATCTTGCGGAGTCGGCCGATGCGGATGGAGCGGATCTCGCCGGCGGCGATGAACTCGGAGAGCTTGCTGCGGCTGATGCCGAGGACCGCGGCCGCCTCTACGACGCTGAACACTCGGCGCTCGTCCGGCTGCAGCGTGATGTTGATGATCGGCTGCTCGACCTCACGTACCCGTCGGCGCGTCCCTTCGGTGCTCACCGAGGTCACACGCACGGGTGTCGGCTTGGCCTTCGGACGGTCCCCTCGCTTGGGCGCGTTCATCTGGCGTCCGTTTCCTTGGCGCTTCCACCGCCCGCACCCCATGCGCCCAGCGCCCCGGTCGCGGCAGCGTTCATCCGCTCCGCGACGTCGTCGAGCTCGGCGTCGAACAGGCCCGAGTAGACATCGAGCGTCATCGACGCCGACGCATGACCGAGCATCCGCTGGACCGCCTTCACGTTCGCCCCCGAGGCGACGGCGAGGCTCGCGGCCGTGTCCCGCAGGTTGTGCGGCGTCAGCGGCGCGAGGCCGGCGCGCTCCACCGCGGGGTCGAAGAAGTAGTGCCGGAAGTTCGAGTTCCTCAGCGTGCCGCCCTTGCTCGCGGTGAACAGCGGAGCATCGGCGGGCTTCCCCGCCACGTACGCGCGCAGGCGGGCGACGACAAAGGCCGGGATCGGGACCGCCCGACGCCGGTACGTCTTCGGGGCGTCCCGGTGCAGTCCCCCGCGCGACAGCTCGCTGATGCTCCAGTTCACGGTCACCCGGCCGCGCTCGAGGTCGACGTCGCCCACCTGGAGCCCGGCGGCCTCACCGAAGCGAAGGCCAGTGAACGCCAGCAGGACGACCAGCAGGTCGTACGGCTCAGGCAGCTCAGCGGCGAGCCGAGCAACCTCCTCGTTGCTCAGGAACCGCTGGACCGGCCGCGTCAGCCGCGGCTTCGCGACGCCGTCGGCGACGTTCCTGGTCAGGCGTCCATCCCGGACCGCGAGCTTGAGCATCTGCGACATCACGATGAGCGTGTGCCGCGTGTGCGCCGGACTGCGGTCCGTCTGGATCTCCGCGACCCACCGCACGAGGTCGGCGTGGGTGATGTCCGCGAGCGCGACCCGCCCCCACCTCGGGAGGACCCACACGCGCAGGGCGCTCTCGTACTTCTCCCGCGTGCGCGGCCGGAGGTGCGCCTTCGTCGCCAGCCAGACGTGCGACCACTCCTCGACTGTCACACGTGCCTTCGCCGGATCCACCCAATCGCCCCGGGCGATGGACGACGCCTGCGCCGCGAGCCAGCGTTCGGCATCGGCCTTCCGCGCGAAGTGGCGGGCGCGCTCCTTGCCGGTCGCGTCGCGGTACCGGGCGCGCCACATCCCGTCCGGCCGCTTCTTGACGTTGCCGGCCACGGTCAGGCACTCACCTCACGTCGGCACTCGCTCTCCAACCACGCCTGCACGGCGACCGGGCTGTAGCGCAAGTGCTTGCCGACGCGGTACGCGTCCGGACCGGTGCCGAGGTACCGCCACTGGTGGAGCGTCGCGATGGGGATGCCGAGGAAGGCGGAGACCTCCCCGATCGTCCACAGCCGCTCGACGGTCGGCGGGGCGACGTCGGCCACCCTCGCGCGCGACGTCGTCGCGGCGGCACTGGTGCGCGAGCGCGGCATGGCGGCCTCCTCAGAGCCGGGCGGGGGCGCCGGCGGGTACGGGGCGAACCTCCGGCGCCGGTCGGGGGGCGGCGCCACCGACCGTGCGCTGGGCACTGAGGACGGTGCGCACCGCCTCGCGCTCGCTGAGACCGGCGCTGACGGCGGCCGTGACGAGCGGCTCGAAGTCCTGGACGCCGGCCTCCGCGGCCCGACAGGCAGCCCAGAACAGGGCGTTGTCGCGGTTGCCCTCGGGCTGGCGCGCCACGTGCGCGGCGAGTGCCGGCGTCGGGTCGCCACCCTCGCGCTGACGGACGATGCCCTGGCCGACGCCGCCTCGCGCAGCGACCGGGGTGAGGAGATCGACGACGGCGCTCCAGTCCAGCGGGCGGCCGGGCCCCGGCCGCGTGGCGATCAGCTGGTAGTCGCGGGAGTAGGCCTTGGTCTGGCCGAACGACGGCGGCAGCAGGACGTACCCGCCGGTCGCCCGGAAGTCGACGTGCAGCCCGCGCAGGCTGCCGTTGCGCTGGTCGGTGCCGGGGTAGTGCAGGTGCAGACCGCCCGACGGCGTCAGTAGCGCCCGGACCCAGCCGTCGACCAGCCCGGCGGTCTGAGCGCGATGGAACGCGTGCCAGCCGTTGCCGTCGGGTCGAACGTCGACGTCGAGCACGTCGAAGCCAGGAGCCCCCGTCGGGGTGGCGATGTTCGCGGACGGGCGCATCGACCACCACCGGCGGATGCGGTCGGCGTCGGTCGTCGCGTCGTGGAAGCCGTTCGCCGTCAGCGGCGTCTTGCCGCCAGGCACACACGGGAAGACGGAGATCCCGGCGGCCGCGTAGGCCAGCGCGCGGTCGCGCAGCGTGGGGGCCGGTGTCGTAGCCGCGTCGTTCACGGTGTGCCTCCTCGCGTCGGCAGGGTCGACCCAGGGAGCCCCGGCTGCGCGCACCGCACGCCTCCGGCGTCACTCGTCTCGCGCGGAGAGGTCCGCCTCGAGGTGGGCGGCGAAGCGGTCCCCGTAACCCGTGGTCATCGGATCCGTCGCCCACGCCGGCGGAGCATCGGGGCGATGCTCACCGGGCCGGCAGCCAGTCCGCCCGCACCAGAGCTGCAGCCGTCCCCGCGCGGCCGCCAACGTCTGATGCCACTCGACTGGGCCCATGGGCGACGCCGCCGGGTCGAACGATGCGCGGTGCGCCGTACGTAGGGCGGAGAGCTCCTCGACCAGGTGGCCGTGCGCGAACCAGCACGGCGGGACCTCGCGGTGGTCGAGGCTGTAGCGGCTGGCGAGCCCCCGCACCCAGGTGTCGAGCTCGGCCCACGCGGTCGCAGCCGCGGCTGCGTCCAAGCGCTGCCAGACGACCGGTCTCGGGCGACCACCAAGGACCTGGTCGACGAGAGCGTCCACGTCGACGGGGTCGTCGTCCACGGGAACAGACACTCCTACGCTCCCCTGGCGGCACGAGCCCGGCTGACCGGTTCGAAGTGAGCCGTCAGGGGTGCGGTCGTCGGAGCATCAGGGCGGAGCTCGATCTGGCGGCGCGCGAGCGCATGCCGCAGCTGAGCCGTGGACGCGCGAACGACCCGCTCCGCTCCCAGGGCCGGCGCATCGGTGGTGGCCTCGATCGCGGCACGACGCGCGGTCACGACGGCGCCGCCCAGGGCTCGCACAAGGGGTACGACGTCGAAGCTGGCCGCTGGCCGCCACAGCAGGGGGGCTGTCCTCGGATCGATCGCGGACGGCCACACGGTGCTCGGCGACCGCCAGAGCTGCGGCGTCGCGCAGGGCGACCGTCATCGTCGCGGTCGCGGCCGCGTAGGCGGTGACGTCCGGGAGCACGGCGCGGGCCTCGTCGGAGCTCCGCGAGGCGGCCTGCAACCGCGGGAGACCCGAGGCGCCGATCTCGCGCCCCTGAGCCAGGACCGCCGCAGAGCCCGGAGTGAGGCTCGCGAGGTTGGCGCGGCTCTGCGTGACGGACACAGCCAACTCGTCGGCGTGCGCGCGGAGGAGGGCTGCGAGACGAGCGTTGGGGCCCTCGTGCGCACTATCCGCCGTGCGCAGGACGGCGACCGCGCCCCGGTCCGCCTGGGCGAGCACCCTGGTGAGGGAGAGTACGTCGGTGATCGACGCGTCGCCTCGCGCGAGAAGCCGACCAGCGTTCTCCACGGCCCGCGGCAGTGCGGCGAGCGTGGACACCGGGACGATGCGGCGGCTGGGGTAGATCGGGCTCCATGTCGGGCCGCTGGGTTCTGCGGGATCGCCCGCGAGCCGGACGACTTCACGCGCCTCGACGGCGAGGGCCGCGGCGGCCTGACGGGCACGCGCGTCGCGGCCGCCGGCCGGCAGGAACTCGGTGAGCAGGTCAGACCTCGTCACGGCCAGAACCTCAGCCAACGCCGCGACTTCGCCGAGCGCCGTCCATCGCTGCACGCCACTCATGTGGTGCCCCTGGGCGCGCATTGCCTGGGCCGATGTTGCGGCGGAGACCACCAACCCCGTCCACACCTGCACCGCTCCGTGCGCACGCGCCGGACTCGTCGGGACGTCCGCCCAGCGTGACGACGGGGGCTGCTGGTCCGGGGAGCGGTCGATGGGCGGCAGGGCCACCAGCCCGCTGCGCAGCAGCCGGACCGGGTGCCGAACGAGGTCCGCGATCTCCGGCCGAACGGCGGCGCCCATACTGAGGCCCGTCACCGTCTCGACCATCTCCGCCAGGAGGACGGCGAGGTCGTCCTGGAGCCGACCGACCCGCATCGCGGTCTTGGCATCGGCTGGCGTGACCAGCGCGAGCGCGGCGTACCGGGTCGCCAGCTCCATGCGCCCGGCGTAGATCAGCCCCACCGCGGGGCCTCGCCAAGCTCTTCGGCCGCGAGGATACTCTCGGCGGTGTCCAGGTGCCTCACCGCTTCCGCGAGGAGGAGGGCTGCTGAGAGCGGCTCGACCCGGAGGATCGCCTCACACACAAGCCGGCGCGCCGCCGAGAGGACTGCGAGAGGGCCGAGCTCCGTAGGGAGCGTCGGAATGATGACCGACGACGCAGCGACAGCGTCGAGGCCTTCCCATGCCGCGCAGATCTCGAGTGCCGCTGACGAGCCTGATGGGCACCGATCGAGGGCGACGTCGAGGGCACCACGGACGCCTGCGAGGACGTCGGCGACGGCGACGCCTCCGGCCTGGCGGTTGCCCGCATCAGGTGTAATCACTGCACCCTCCCCTTGATGCTCTGGGGAGGGGAGCAGGTGCGCACTGCGCGGGTCGCTGAGACGGACGACTCACGCTCCGGCCGCATGTCAGGGCTTAGTGACATGCTCGGGGTGGCGCGATGCCGCGGGGGAGTCGTGAAGGAAGGACCCGCGCGAGGGGCGGCTCGCGGCGTAGACGGAGTCCCTGAGGAGCGACCATGGCCCTGCCGCCACGTCTGGGTCCCCTCCGCGTGAGAGTGGAGCTGACCTTCGCGGCCTTCGTCCCTGCGTTCGCTCTCCTTGCCACCCGCACCTTCGGCACGCTCTGGTTCTGGTTGTTCTTGGGCCTCGCCGTCTTGGGCGTGACGTTTCTCGTGGTGCTCGCGCTGCTCGTACGTTCCGGGAACCCCGAGCCCTTCGGCATCGAAGCCGTTGAGGACAAGGGCGACGATGTCCTGGGGCATGTGGGCGCATACCTGCTCCCGGTTCTTCTAGATCCCACGGCCGGCAGTCGCGAGGTGGTAATTTCCACCTTGGTTCTCGCGCTCATCGTGCAGATCCACGTCGCCACTGGCCGGGTGCACATCAACCCGTTGCTCTACTTGGTCGGGCGTAGGGTGCACACCGGCGTGAGCGGCGGTCAGACCTACTACCTCGTCACGCGCACTGACCCGGCGACTTGGGGACGAGTGAGCCCCCTTTTCGTGACCGTGTCTCCTTCGCTCCTTATCGAGAAGAAGAGAAGCCAATGAAGAGTGACGATCTCGCCGACGAGGTCCAGGCTCGGCTCGCTGAGTCCGTGACCTTGTGCGTCGGCCGCCTCGTCGATGGGGGGCTCGACCGCGAGCGGTTGGCCATTGACGCCGCCGCTGCCGACGCGCTACGTGCGCAGGCGGTTCCGGTGGTCGGGCGACTTCGCCATGGCGGCGCCGTGCGGTACACGGCAGGCAACGAGATTGAAGACGACGAGTACTTCTTGGTGGATGATGCCGGCACCCTCGAGGAACTCGCGCCGTTCCGCATCCTCGCAGCCGAACTCGGCAGCATGCCTGTGGCCCGTCCAGCCGATCTCGACGCATCCGTTGGACTGACTGTGACCGGGTTCGGAGACGACGACGCGAGCCGGATCGTTGCGGTCCAGAAGGCAGACCCGCGGCTGACGCACCGGGGCGGACGGTTCTTCGCTCTGGGAAGCGACGTGTTGCACCTGCTTGAGGAACCCGTCTTCGCGTTCTCGCCAACCATCGACTTCCTGGTCGGCCCCGACTGGGCTGTCGTCTTGCGTCAGCGCCCGTTTGAAGCGCTACTAAGGCACGTCTCGCAAGTTGAGCAACGGATTGGCGGATGGGTCGAGAGCATCACGACCCACATTCCGATGGACAGCAAGGCCGCCGCCCAGCTGCGCGAAGTAGCAATGCGGGACTCACGGACCTGGCGTCGGTTGCGCGAGATTCACCAGCGTGGACACCTGGCACACGTCACCATCGAGCAGGTCAAGGGCTACGCAGCGCGCGTCGGACTCGACGTCAACAGAGTGGTGCACGGGGACAAGCTAGTCTTCGATCCCGTCGACCGCTTCGGCTTTCTCCACCTGCTGAACGAGGACCTGTACCGCGGGCCACTCACCGACGATGTCTACGAAGCACAGCGCAAGATGACGGCCGACTGACGGCCCCGTCCGACTCAGAGGTACCCGCGGTGTTCGCGAATTCGCGCCCACGCGGCCTCGACGTGTGGCCGACAGGCGCGCGGGTCGGCACGAGGGCTCGTCCATCGACCTGCAGCACCGACGTCGAACAGCTGGGCACGCATGCCCTTGAGGTCGACCACCACGGCTACGACGTCGACACCCTCGTAGTCAGAGGCGTCGGTGTCGACGAGACGCGCGAGTCGGGCCGTCACGTACTCCTGCGTTCCCTGAACTGACCCGTCAACACCTCGCCGACGGCCGAGCCGCGGCGCGGCTAGCTGACCGGTTCGCGTGAGCCGGCCGGCCAACCGGCCGTTGTAGCGAGTCTTCACCTCCACCGCGACGAGCGAACCGTCAAGAACCACGACCAGATCAAGGTCCTGTCGCCCGTCGTCGCGTGGCATCCGGGCGTCACCCATCGACACGATGGTGGCGTCGAAGTCCGCTTCGAGCAGAGCAGCTGCGGTCTCCTCGCCGAGTTCCCCGAGCTGTCCATTCGTGGCCCCCTGGAGCACGATGTCGAGCTGGCTCTCGTCGGCGCCCACGGGGATGTCGTACCGGTTCCGGAATCGGCGAGCGGGTCTGCTGCACGGATAGGTGACAGTGGGTAGTCACGCGGCCTGGGTGGCCGGTGCGGTCATGATGATCTCGTACTCGATGGGGGTCAACCGGCCCAGCGCGGCCTGGCGCCGGCGGCGGTGGTAGGTCCGTTCGATCCAGGTGACGATCGCGATCCGGAGCTGTTCGCGGGTGGTCCAGGACTGCCGGTTCAGGACGTTCTTCTGCAGCAGCGAGAAGAAGGACTCCATGGCGGCGTTGTCTCCCGCGGCGCCGACCCGGCCCATCGAGCCGACCATGTGGTGACGGTGCAGTGCTCGGACGAACTTCCTTGATCGAAATTGCGAGCCTCGGTCCGAATGCACCACGCACCCGGCCACCTCACCGCGCCGGGCGACCGCGTTCTCCAGGGCCGCGACCGCGATCCTGGACTTCATCCTGGAGTCGATCGAGTACCCCACGATCCGGCCCGAGAACACGTCCTTGATCGCGCACAGGTAGAGCTTGCCCTCACTCGTGGGGTGCTCGGTCAGGTCCGTCAGCCACAGCCGGTTCGGCCCGTCAGCGGTGAACACCCGACCGACCAGGTCATCGTGCACCGGCGGGCCGACCTTGCCGCCCTTGCCCCTGGCCTTCTTCTTGCCGAACACGCTCCACCAGCCGTTCTCGGCGCAGATCCGCCACGCGGTCCGCCGACACATGACCTGGCCGGCGTCAGCAGCCTCGTCGACCAGGCACCGGTAACCGAACTCCGGGTCGTCGCGGTGGGCGTCGAACAACGCGTTCGCCCGATAGGCACGCTCGAGCTCGGCGTCGGTGACCGGGTGGGCCAGCCACCGGTAGTAGGGCTGTCTTGCGAGCTTGAGCACCCGACACGTCACCGCCACGGGGATCCCGTCGCCGGCGAGCTCACTCACGAGCGGGTAGAGCCTTTTCCCGGCAGGTTCGCCTGGGACAAGTAGGCCGCCGCGCGGCGCAGCACCTCGTTCTCCTGCTCCAGCAGCCGGATCCGGCGGCGGGCCTCGCCCAGCTCCGCCGACTCCGTGCGGCCGACCCCGGGCCGGGCGCCGTCATCGACGTCGGCCTGACGCATCCACTTGAACAAGGTCATCGGGTGGACCCCGAAGTCCTTGGCGATCTGCTCGACCGTCACTCCGGGCTCCCGGTTGCGGGCCACCCGCACGACGTCGTCACGGAACTCACGAGGGTAGGGCTTCGGCACAGCGACATCCTCCCCGGCCCGCCCACAGGCAAGCCAGCTCAGGTGTCACCTATCCGTGCAGCAGACCCCATCGCCTACACCGACGGCGAGGTGCGGCAGCAGTTCACGCTCGCCTTCGAGTGCCGGGTGGTTGGCGGAACGTTGGAGAAGGACTCCGAGAGCCAGGAGCTGAGGTGGGTTGCGCCGGAGGAGCTCGACGGGCTGAGGATCCATCCGTCGATGCGGAAGCGGATCGACCACTTCCTCGAGCGTGGGGCGGAGCCGTTCTTGGGGTGAGCGTCACCCTGACGCTGCGGGCCTGAAGGCACCCAGATCGGGGGGCACCGGGACCCCATCCCCCCACAGGAGACACGCTGGAGCACACGCCACGACTGGGGCTCTCGAGCCCCAAAGTCTTTGGTCGCCACCACCGGATGCTCTGCGGCTGTCACATCGGCCCCCCCGACACGTGTGCAGCCCAGCGCGCGGAGCGCCGCGGTGTCCGAGAACTCCGAGACACTAGAGCGCAGTTCGATAGTGCCTGCGAGCGACGCTGTTCGTCACGGGCGAGTCGAGGGCAGGGAGCTGCGGGTGCACGCGTTTGTGGACGAGAGCAAGGCGAAGGGGTACACCCTCGTCGCCGCCGTCATGTTGCCCGCCGACCTGGTACCCACCCGCAAGGTCATCCGCGAGCTCGTCTCGCCCGGGCAGACGCGTGTGCATATGAAGACGGAGATCCCGCGGCGCAGGAAGCTCATCCTGTCCAAGCTGCGGCCGCTCGGCACAGTGGCGACGCTCTATAGCGCGGACCGTGCGATCTACGGCACCGACATTGCTTGCCGTCGGGCCTGCCTGGAGGCGCTGGTGCACGACATCGCGGGCACCTGCCAGTCCCTCGTGCTGGAGGCGGACGCCAGCCAAGACGCCCGGGACAGGCAGGACCTGATCACGTTGACGAAGGACGCTGGCTGCCGGGAGTCGCTCTCCTACGAGCACCTCACCGCGACAGCCGAGCCCCTGCTGGCGGTTCCTGACGCCGTCGCATGGGCATGGGCGCGCGGCGGCGAGTGGCGGCAGCGCGTGAAGCCCCTGATCAAGGCCGTTCGGAAGGTCTGACCGGCGCAAAAAGACGTCGGCCCCGGCGCCACGTCACGAGACGGGTCCGGGGCCTTCTTCCACCGGGATCAACTCCCAGGGCACTTGCCATGTTAGGCACTACAAGGATGCTTGACAACGGGCAAGCGGGTGGAGTTCGTGATCTCCGACCCGCCGTGCACGGGGCTCCTCACAAGACGATCACACCTTGCCGCCGAGTATGCCTACCAGAGCCCCCGCTGTCTCGTCCGGGGCGACGAGGCAACGCCAGGCGGGGATGCGCTGCACCGACCACCCCAGTCCCTCGAGGATGTGATCGCGGGCAAGATCCTGCCGACGCTGACGGCCTCGCGCGTCGGTGTGGTGGACGCCATCGACCTCGACGTTGAGGCGTCCCCCGGGGAGATGGAAGGCGAAGTCGAGCTCGTACCCTTCGACCGTCGGCTTCAGCTCGGGCACGTGCCCTCGCCGTGAGAACGCCTCGAAGAGCCGTCTCTCCGCCTCCGAATGCAGGGCTGCGACGTCCGTCAGCAGATCGGCCGCGGCTGTCGGAGACTCACCCTGCCGCGCGAGGCCGATAAGTGCGTGGAGCGTCGGCACCGGCGCATCGGCCAGGCTGCCCGTGTCCGCGAAGACCACCAGCGCGCGCCGCGCCCGCGAGACGGCGACGTTCACGAGGTTGCGTTGCTCCTCGACCCAGCGAGAGGTGCCAGCACGCGCGCCGGCGGCGAGCACCGTGGAGAAGAGCATGACGTCGCGCTCGTCGCCCTGGAAGCGGTGGGCCGTGCCGACCGTGAGGTCCTTGGCCGCCCAGACGGCGTCGCCGACGGCCGCCTTCAGTCGGTGACGAAGCAGCTCGGCCTGAGCGGCGAACGGCGTGACGACGCCGAGCGAGCCCGGCTCGTCCAGGTGCGCCAGGACCCACTGGACAACCGCCTCGGCCTCGGAGTCGTTGAATGCACCGCCGGTGCTGCCGCGGCTCGTGGCACCAGGGACATCGACCAGATGGAAGCCGCGAACCGTGCCGACCTGAGCATTGACGTCAGTGAGCACCCGCAGCGCGCCGCCGTAGAACTCCTCGTTGAAGAAGCGGGCGATCTCCGGATGGCAGCGGTAGTGCTCATCCAGGAGGAGTGGTCCGGCGGCAACACGAGCGGCGAACGCGGTGAACGCGGAGTCCTGGCCGGCGGAGACGGAGCGTTGGTGCATCTCCGCCTGCGTCGTCCCCGCCGCGACCGCCACGCTCTCGAGGGCGTTCTTGGTCAGCGTCACGACGGGCGTGAGCTGGTTGGGGTCGCCGACGACGAGGATGCGCCTGGCCCGATACGCGAGCGGGAGGACGTCCGCCACGGAGCACTGGCTTGCCTCGTCCAGGATCAGAAGGTCGAAGAGCCCCGCCGTCAGCGGGAAGTTGTGGCGTGCCGAGAGCGCCGTGCATGCCCACCCCGGGACGTGCGGCAGTGCTCGGGCCACGGCCGCCGTCCGCGCCGCACGAGCAGCCGTACGCATGCGCGCCAGCTGCTGCAGCGCAGAGGCGCCATTGTGCAGCCTCCGCTGGACGGTGTCTGCCAGCGCCGTCGTGCCGGCTCGCGCCCAGGTTTCGGCGGCGACCGCGAGGTCCGCACGGTCCTGCTCGGCGTTCGCCGGGCCCAGGCGGTCGAGCTGCCCCGCCAACACCGCGACGCGCTCCTCGGCCTCGGCCCACGCGGCGATGTCCTCGAGCGAGCATCCTGCCGCGACCGGTCCCACTGCGGCCGAAACTCGCGCCTCCCGTCGCGCCCGCCACCAGCGCGACCCGAGAGCCTTCCGCGCCAGGGTGAGCACCTCACGGCGGCGCCCGGCAGCCGGAGGCAGGTCGGGTCGGCCCCAGAGCATCGTGCGCAGCACTTCGACGTCGAGCACGAGCTGGGCGAGTTCCGCCTCAGCCCGGGTGCGGTCAGCGAGTCGGCCAAGGACCTGCTGCCGGCTGGCGGACGCGGCCTCGAGCTGCCGGCGGATCACCGAGGCGGAGGGTCCCGGCGCTGAACCTCGAGCGGCGAGCTGTTCAAGGACCTGTGGGAGCTCGTCACGGCGTTCGCGGTTCCCGGTGCGGATCAGGAGCGCCTCGTCGAGGGCCGCGCAGCGGCGGGCGGCCACGTCCACGGCACCGTTGTTCGTGGACGCCACGAGCACCGTCTGCCCGGCGAGCCACTGATTGGCAACCACCGCCGCCACGAGCTGGGACTTGCCCGTGCCCGGCGGCCCTGTGACGACGGTGATGGGGGCCGAGATCGCGGAGGCGAGCGCCTGTTCCTGCGAGTCGTTCAACGCAAGGCCTGCCACGGCGACCGGGAGCAGGCCCGCAACGAGGTCCGACACCTGCGCCGTCGGCGATGCAGGCGCCGATGAGCTGCAGCCCGTCTCGCCCGATGCAGCAGGCGGAGCCAGGAGCCACCGGGCAGCGGTCCTCTCGACGTCACTGCGCCCGGCGAGGTCGGTCAGCTCCTCGGTCAGCGCGATCGTGGCGAGGTTCGACGGCCCACGGAAAGCCATCGCGACGTTGTGGACGCCCTCGCCGAGATCAGTGCGCGGCATCAGGCGGTCCACGTCGAGAGTGGAGTTCACCAGTCCGAGGGCCTCGCACAGCGCGGCGGCGCGGTTCGCCATCGCCGTGGGGTCGCCCAACGGCAGCCCGTCCGCGACGGCGGCTTCGGCGACCGCGAGAGCATCGAGCGGGAAGAACGAGTCCGTCAGCAGACCCGGGTTCAGGTACGGCTGATCGTCACGGGGAATGGCGGTCGACTGGCCGGTGCCCGGCAGCTCGAGCTCGGTCATCAGGAGCGGTGCCACCCGCATACGACCAGTCCGGTCCGCGGCGACCACAGTCGGCCACCCGTAGTAGACCGCCTCGTCCGCCCCGGCAGAGGAGGCCAGGCGACCCAGCCTCCGGTCGAGAGCGATCGCGTCCTCGCGGCCGGTGACGAGGTCCTCGCGCTCGAGTGGCAGCAGCGTCCACCGCTCGTGCTCGGAGATCGCAGGCGGCTCTGCAACGCCGGCACGCTGCGTCGCGAGCAGGTGGTAGCGGACGAGCGTGCGCCAAGGAGAGTCGGCCACCGGCGCCAGACTGCGCGCCGCCGCGCCAACGCTGAGTCCCGGCCCCGTGGTGGACGCCCGACCCGGGGTGGCAGCCGTCGGGCATCGGACGCAGGCCACCCACTTCGTGTCGGGGTTCCACCTGGCGGTCGTTCCAGCCGCGAGGTCGCGGCCGCACCGGCGGCACCGCGCGTCGAACTTGAGCAGGATCGTGCGCTCAGGCATCTGCCGTCCCGTCCCGCCGCTGCCTGCTCACGTGCCCCCTCCCACGCCATCCAGTCCGGCCGCCAGCATGGCAGCGACGCCGGACATGGGGGGCGAGAAGAGAGCCTCAGCCGCGGGTGAAGGCCACTCCGGCAGGAACGCCTGCCATGCGGTCCTCGACCCGCCGGACGGTCGCGAGCAGCTCCGGTGCCACGTGGCGGATCGACCGGTGCACGACATGACCGGCGTCGTAGCGCTCGAGGATCTCGGCGATCCGCTCCTCTGCGCTCAACTGCTGACCGGCTGGGCCGGTGGTGATGTCGGCGTAGGTCAGGGCATCAGCGAGGGGCGACTCCTCGGCCGGGAACTCTCCCGCGAGGAGATCAGTCAGGCCTCGGGACGATGCTTCGGCCCATGCGCCGGTGTGGTTCGCGACGAGCCGGCAGAGACGATCAGACGCGCCGAGTGCGCGAAGGTGCCGAGCGCCGTCGAGCGGATGAAAGCCGGTGTCGACGAGCTCGCCGCAGTAACCGATGTCGTGGAGCCAGGCCGCGGCGACGAGCAGCTCGGCGTCCGCCGCGTTGAACATCCGCGCGAGTGAGGCGGCCGCGGTAGCGACGCCGGCGGAGTGATGCCAGCGAGCGGTGCCGACGCCGAGAAGCTCGCCCGCACGCCTCTCGGCGCCCGCGACCACTCCCTCGGCTGTCACCCCGTCACGGTACGACGGGACCGCCAGCGCGAGCGATGCCGATCAGGACCGCCGACGCTTCCTGCTGTAGGCCTTGCGCAACTCCGTGAGGCGCCGCCGGACCGCGCTCGGCGGCATCTTGCTGAGGTTCAGCGGCGGATCAAGTGTGCGAAGGACCGCGCTCTCCAGGCCGTCGAGGCCGTCGGCGTCAGCGACGGGCAGCGCCGCAACCCTCAGGTGCTCGTGCATCCAACTCGTCAGCGCGTCCTCGTCGATCTCCGCCAGGCCACCCGCGGTCGCGAGCACGGAGCCAAGGCTGAGCCTGAACGTCGAGAACTCGTGCCGGCCTCCCAGGTGCATGCCGCTGATCCGGCCCCAGAGCGTGTTGCTCGACCGCCTGCCGCTTCGCGAGCGCGTCGCACCGGCGAGGCCCGCGTAGATCAGGCCGGCGGCGATCGGGTGGCCGAGTCCGAGTGCCAGATCGGCGGCGCCCTGATCGTCGACCCACCAGCTGTAGAGGCCGGGCCGGCGGAGGCCGTCGCCACCGGTCGCAAGGAACTCGGCCGGCGACTGGCGCGACGAGGGCGACGTGAGGCGGGCTGCGATCTCGGACGCTTCCAGCACGACCACCGAGGCGGTGGCGTCGCCACTCCGAGACCCGTACCAGGCGAGCCGCTGCCCTTGCCGCAGACCCTGGAGCGGCTCGACGACGACCGCTCCTCGCGACTCCAGGAGGGGTCGGAGCGAGCTCGTGTACGCCGCACCGGCGTGGATCTCGATCGACCTGCCGTCCATCGAGCCGCATGCTTCGTCGAGCTGACGCAACACCCCGCGCGCCCACTCCCGGCGGTAGTCGCGGGACGTTCTGGACAACGTGACGTCGTACGGCTCGAGGACGGCCTCGGGGCCCACGAGCCCGTGCTTCGCCGACAGCACGAACCAGGGGACGCCGGTCGACTCCGCGTAGGCACGCGACTTCCGGAACAGCGGCGAGGTGTACAGGTCCTGAGCCGGGGCAGCCGTGGCGCGCTTCTGCTTGGCGCACCCCACGAGCACGAGGTCGACGGGCCGGGCGGCGCGGGTTGGCGTGACGGGTGCCTCTCGTGACACGACGGCAGTACCGCCCGCCCGCTGGCCGCCCCGGCGAACGAAGGTGACGGACCTGCCGACCCTCACGTCCGTCGTCGTGAAGCCCGGCCATCCCGACCGGTCCCCCGACCAGAACGCCTGGTGGTCATAGGCGGACCGCGGGAGGCCACCAACGAGCGCGTCCAGATCCGCCCATGCGATCTGGACTCGGTCGTCGACCGAGGCGAGCCTGTCACGGAGCGGAGACCAGTTGGCCACGTGCAGAGTCTCCACCACACCTCCGACGGCGAGGCCCGAGACCACCGTGCTCGATCGCGTCCACGCCTCTGGCATGTGAGGCCGGTTCCGTAACGGGGTGCGCGGCGTCCGCCCTCCCCAGGCCATGCCGACCACTCCACGCCGCCGACGCCGCTGGCCCACCCGCACATGGGCCGAAGCCACCACGCCCACGCCGACCGGCGGCGCAGCCGTCGGCCGCTGCCCCGAGTGCGGCGCGACCCTCACCGCCCGTCGGCGCGACGCCGTCTATTGCTCGCGGGTCTGCCAGACGCGGGCGTGGCGACGCGGCCGCGCCGTCCGCCGGTGCCAGGTGTGCCGCCGTCGTCACCGGCCGCATGCCCGGGCCTCGGCGCGGTACTGCTCGGACGCGTGCCGTCAGCGCGCCGCGCGAGCGCGGACGGCGAAGGCCCGAGCCGAGAGCATCGGTAGCGCGGCGTGATGAGCGCGTGCGTCCGGTACGCCGGGCAGTCGTACACGTACCTACTCGACTCGGTGACCAAGGATCACGGCCGGCCCTCCGCGGGCTCGCCGATGACGCGGTACTACTCCGCGCACGGCACGCCGCCCGGAACCTGGCTGGGCACCGGGCTCGCCGGGCTCGCCGACGGTCGCGGCATCCCCGAGGGCTCGTTCGTGACCCCGGTCCAGATGGAGCGCATCTTCGCGAACGGCGAGGACCCTGGCACGGGGACCGCGCTCGGGCGGTCCCCGCACGTGTACGCCGACGGCGACCCTCGGCGCCCGGTCGCCGGGTTCGATTTCACGTTCACGGCCGAGAAGTCGGTCTCCGTGCTGTGGGCTCTGGCCGACCCGTCGAGCCGGGAGATGATCTACGCCTGCCATCGCCAGGCGATCGCGGACGTCGTCGCTCTCATAAAGCGTGACGTCGCCAAGACCCGGATCGGGACCAACGGCGTCGCACAGGTCGACGTGCGCGGCGTCGTCGCGGCGGCCTTCGACCACTGGGACTCCCGCGCGAACGACCCGAACCTGCACACCCACGTGGTCATCGCCAACCGCGTGCAGAGGCCCGACAGGAAGTGGCGCACCCTCGACTCCCGCGCGGCGCTGAGGGCCGTGGTCGCGATGTCGGAGCGGTACGACGCCCTCCTCGCCGACCACATCACGGCGCGGCTGGGGCTCGACTGGGAGTACCGCGAGCGCGGGCCAGGACGGAACCCCGCCTACCAGCTGGCCGCCGTCCCGCCCGAACTCGTCGCCGCGTTCTCCCGCCGGTCGGCCGCGATCGACGCCGAGACCGACCGCCTGATCGAGGCCTACCTCCAGGCACACGGCAGGCGGCCCGACGCCGTGGCCCTCCTGCGCCTTAGGCAGCATGCAACTCTCGCCACCCGCGATACGAAGGTTGTCCGCTCGCTCGAAGAACTCACGTCCCAGTGGCAGGCGCGCGCCGCCGACGTCGTGGGTGCTAGCCCCGCCGCGTGGGCAGCAAGGGCCCTCGCCGCGACACCGTCAGCGGACCCCGCCGCACCCGAGCGCCCGAACACCGTCGTGGCCGACGCCGCCGAGGCAGTCCTCGCTGCGCTCTCGGGCAAGCGCTCCACATGGACGCGCTGGAACGTCGACGCCGAGGCATCGCGCACCCTGAAGGCCCACCGCTTCGCCACGCCCGACGCGCGCGACGCCGCCACCGCGATGGTGGCCGACGAGGTCGCGCGCCGCTCGGTCCTGCTCACCCCACCCGAAGTCGCGCCCACCCCCGCCGCCCTGCGCCGGCGCGACGGCGGCTCCGCGTTCCGCCCGCACCGCAGCGAGCGCTACACCTCCCAGCGGTTGCTCGACGCCGAGGCACGGCTCCTGGCCGCGGGCCGAGACCGCAACGGCCCCGCGCTCACCACCGCGCCGGCACCGGCGCACGGCGCGCTGTTCGACGACCAGGCCGACGCCGTCGCCGCGATCGCCACGTCGGGGCGTGTGGTCGACGTCCTCGTCGGCGCGGCCGGATCGGGCAAGACCCACGCGCTGGCGGCTCTGCGCGCCGCGTGGGAGTCCGAGCACGGACGGGGCTCGGTCGTCGGGCTCGCGCCCTCGGCCGCGGCGGCCGACGTCCTGGCACAGAGCCTCGGCATCGGCTGCGAGAACACGGCGAAGTGGCTCGTCGAGCACGACGCCGAACCGGACCGCCTGCACCGCATCGACCGCGGCCGCGCCGCCCTGCACGCAGCCCCCGACGCCGCGACCGCCCGCACCCTGGCCGACCATGTCTCGCGGCTCACCGCGCAGGTCGAGCGCTGGCAGTTGCACCCCGGCCAGCTGGTGATCCTCGACGAGGCGTCCCTCGCCGGGACCCTGCCGATGGACCGCATCGCCGCGTGCGTCGGCGAGGCCGGCGCCAAGCTGCTGCTCGTCGGCGACTGGGCACAGCTCTCCGCGATCGACGCCGGCGGGGCCTTCGGCCTGCTCGCCCGGGACCGCGGACCTGGCGTGCCTGAGCTCGGCGCCGCACGCCGGTTCGCCCACGCCTGGGAGCGCGACGTCTCCACCCGGCTGCGCGTCGGTGACCCGTCATGCCTCGACGATTACGACAACCACGACCGACTGGCTGCCGGGAACCACCCCGCGATGGTCGACGCCGCGTACCTCGCGTGGGCCGCCGACGAGCGGGCCGGGCTGCGGTCCCTGCTCATCGCCGGCGACCGCGACACCGTCAGCTCGCTCAACGAACGGGCCCGCGCCGAGCTCGTCGTCGCAGGGGCAGTCGAGCCGGACGGGACCGTCCTGCACGACGGGCTCACGGCCGGCATCGGCGACCGGATCGTCACCCGACGCAACGACCGCCGACTGACGCTCGGCGACGGCTGGGTCAAGAACGGCGACACCTGGACGGTCGTCGCGCGCCACGACGACGGAGCCCTGGCCGTGAGGCGCGAGGTTGGCGGACCGGCCGTCGTCCTGCCCGCCGCGTACACCGCCGAGCACGTCGAGCTCGGCTACGCCACCACCGCCTTCCGGGCGCAGGGCGCGACCGTCGACACCGCCCACGCGGTCATCAGCGGAGCGTCCATGACACGCGAGGTGCTCTACGTCGCCCTCACCCGGGCGCGCCAGTCGAACCGGGCGTACGTCTGCACCGACGTCCTCCCCGAACCTCTGCAGGGCTTCGCCGACGTCGCACCGACCAGCCGCGGAGTGCTCACGGCCGTGCTCAGTCACGTCGGCGCTGCCACGTCCGCCCACGAGGTCAGGTTCGAGGAGGCAGAAGCGGTCGGCTCGATCCGAACACTCGCCGCGGAGTACGAGACCATTGCGCACCTCGCGGAGGCTCCGCACTGGGCGGTCCTGCTCGAGCGGTCGGGCCTGGCGTCCGATCAGGTCCGGGCGATCGAGGCCTCGCCGGCGTTCGGCGCCCTCACGACGTCGCTGCGCCGGGCCGAGGCGTACGGCCTGAACGTCGAAGCCGCCCTGCCTGCGCTCGCCGACCGGGCCGGCGTCGGGGCCGTCGACATCGCGTCCGTGCTGCACGAGCGGGTCGACCGATGGACCACGGCGAGCATCGCAGCGGGGCGGGGGCGTCCCGCGCGCCTCGTTGGCGGACTGATCCCTGCCGCCTCGCGCGCGGCCGCCGGGGAGATGGCGGATGCACTCGCAGCGCGCGAGCGGCTGATCGACGAACGCGCGAGCCTCCTTCTCGATCGTGCTCGAGAGGCCAGCGCTTCGTGGCTCAGGGAGCTCGGCCCGGTCCCCGTCGACGCGGCTGGACCCTCGCGGTGGGAACGGGGCGCGCGCACGATCGCCGCCTACCGCGACCGCTACGGCGTGACCGATGCCGCACGCGCGCTCGGCGCCGAGGTCGTGAGCGATCGGCAGCAGGCCGACGCGCGGAGGCTTGCCGCCGAGGTTCTGGCGGCTCAGCCCGACAACGGGCGCTTGGTGACGCCGCCGGAGCCACGGCGTGCTAACACGCCGGCGCCGAGTCTCGAGCGTCAGCGGGCGCTGGGACGGTGAGGCAATGACCAGGGTGATCCTCAGGGAAGTCGCGCGGTGGACGGGAGCACTGGTTGGGCCTGTCGGCGTGCTCGTCGTCGCGGCCGGTGTCCCAGTGGTGCTGCCGCCCGAACTCCGTCAGGTCGGCGCCGAACGCGCACTTGCCCTCGGCTGGCTGGCAGCGCTGTTCGCGGGACTGGCGTGGCTTGGCTGGTCGGCTACGCGCGCTGCACGCCAACCGGCTACCGACCGTCGTGCCTTCGTCCGCGTCCAGGAGCTCCGCGTCCTCTCCCGCGTTCCGGATCACGCTCTGCTCTGCGTCCTACGGACCGTGTGGTCCACACCCGCCGGACAGCGCGCCGACGCGGTCGACGTTCGCACCGGCGCTGTCATCGACCTCTGGCTCGCTGAGGCCAGACTCCCGAACGGTAGTTACGCCCTCGTCAAGTTCGCTGGCCGCTCCTGCATGCTCGTCGACGCCGTCTCTCCGGGCCTGGTTCTTGCTGCCCGACGCCACACGCGCCGGGAAGGCGTGCGTCACCACGAGCGGTCCGGACGCAAGCGTCGCGCGGCGGCCCGCGTGATCCGCACGGCGGAGACGCTGCTCCGGTAGGGCCCGCGAACGGCGCCATCCCCAGATGCGCTGCCCCTACGGCTCAGGAGTCGCCGGACTCCCGCGACCAGACCTCGATCGTGGCGCCCGTGGACTCGTCACCGACGACCTCACGCTTCGTCGCTTGGAGGTGGACGACGAGGTGGTCAGCAACCTGACGCGGCCCCTTCCATGTGCGCGCGCCGAGCGCGCCCTCGAGCGCGTCGATCGTGCATTTCGCCAGATTGTCGAGGTCCCACGACTCGCCCCTACGCTGCGGCCGAGCGGTTCTGAAGTCCAGTCGCACTGCGAAGGCGCCTGACCCAGGTGTCGAAACCGCTCCTGCCACCGCGTTCCTCACGGCCTCGCGCCAGGGCTTCTCTGCGGCCGTCGAGTAGCTCGCCGGAGTCCCGAGCACGTGAACGGTTGCCACGTGACGCCAGGGAGCTCGACCGTCACCCGCCTCAACGCCGGGGAGTGCCGCGACGAGCGGGAACACCGAGCCCGAACCGGCCCCGTCAAGGCTGTCAATGGAACCCGAACCCGCGGCGATGACGTCCAGCGACGCCCATGAGGACCCGTCGAACGAACGCTGGGCGAGGACGGCGACGGGTGTCTCGTCGGGCCAGCCGACGAGCTCGGCCCTGAGTCGTCCAACCGTGAATGGGGCCGCCTGGGTGCCCGGTACCTCCACGCCGCTCCCGTCACCGTCGGTCACATCCACATCGTGCCGCAGACTCGACCGCCCGCGGGTGGGGACATCCGACGAGTCATCACGTCGGCTCTCGCCGTCGACATCGGTTGCTGAGCCGCTACCGCGCCGCCCCGAGACTCCGGAGGATCGGGGCGGCGATCCTCTCGGCCAGCCGGTCGACCTGCTCCAGCAGGGCCACCGGCTCCTGGTCCAAGTCGAGCGTGTGCTGCACGATGCGCACACCCGCGCGTCGCACGTCGTGGCTCATCGCGACCTCGTTGCCCTTCGCATACACGAGGTGCCCGCGGTCGAGGCCCGTCACGGAGCAGTAGGCGAGCATCTGGTAGAGGTCGGCGTTGGGGAAGCCGCTGGGCTTCTCGGCCTTGTACTTGGCGTCGATGACGGCGGTGGGCTCGCTCGGCGACCGCCGCCCCCACGCACCCGACCACGATGAGCCAGTACGCCCCGCGCGCGAACACCTCGGGCTCGTCCCCGAACGCCGCCACGAGGTCGAACACGAGGCTCGCCACCCACGTCCCGATCGGGATCGTCACGAGGATCGGGTGGACCGGGTGGCCGTACGAGCCGGCGAAGAACGTCCGGGGACGCTTGGCGCGCGCCATCCGCGCGGCCTCCCGCTCCGCGGCCGCCGACGACGGCGTGGGTGCTGCGGTCATGGCGGCCTCCCTCGGGCCGGCGGGGCCCGACGACGACGCGGCGCCCCTTCCGTACGACGGTAGGGGCGCCGCGTGGGTACCGCGACTCGGGCCGGCGCCGGGCGTCGGCCGGCCGATCAGCGCTCGGCCCGGACCGGGATCAGCGCTCGGCCTGGAACATCCAGAGGTGCTTCTCGAGGTCGGCCGTGATGCCGATGAGCAGGTCCTGGCTCACGACGTCGGTCTTCTCGGTCTCCTCGATCGCCGCGCGCAGCCGCTCGATCACGGCCCGCAGCGCGCGCACGATGTAGTCCACGACGTCGTCGTCACGCACCCACCCGGTCGGGTGCTCCGGCAGCGCGGAGTCCTGCGCGACGGTGGCCGCCCGCCCGTCGGGCGTGAGCCCGATGGTGACGACGCGCTCGGCGACGTCGTCGGAGTGGGTCCGGGCGGCGTCGACCAGCTCGTCGAGCTGCAGGTGCAGCGGACGGAACCGCGGGCCGACCAGCGTCCAGTGCGCCTGCTTGCCGACCAGGTGCAGGTCGATCAGGTCGGCGAGCACGCGGTTGAGCGCGGCAGCCGTCGCGGTCCTCTCCGCCTCGGGCAGGGGGCTGGTCATCTCGTACTCGGTCATCGCTCCACCTCTCTCGACGTGCCGACATCCTCACCCGAGTCTGCCCCTCCGGCCAGGCCGGGCGCCGGGACTCTCGGCCGGGGTCGGTTCCCGCCCCGGACCGGGTGAAAACGGCGCGCCCCCGCGCGATCACCCGGCCCGCGCCACGAGGATGTCTCACGTCGCACCCGGGCACTGCCGATGTCCGGGGAGGACGCGGCGACCGACCCGCGAGGCCACCCACGACGGAAGGGGGCGTGTGTCCCTCCGAACCTCCGGACGCGCCGGATCGCCTCGCGCCGACTGGTTCGACCGCATGGTCGAGCGAGGCGCCGCCACCCCGCCCTGGGTGACGGGTGCGGCGGTCGCCGTCCTCCTCGCCGTGGCGTGGACCGCGACCTACTGGAGCGGAGGGTCGCAGCGCGCGCTCCCCCACCTCTTCTACATCCCGATCATCCTCGCCGTGCTGCCGTTCCGGCTGGTCGGCGGGCTCCTCACCGCCCTCGTGGCGGCCGTCCTCTGCGGGCCGCTCATGCCGCTCGACGCCACCACCGGCGAGCCGCAGACGACGGCGAGCTGGGTCTTCCGCGGGACGATGTTCCTGGCCGTGGCGACCGCCGCCGGCATGTCCCGCGCGGTGCGCGACCGCTTCAACGAGCACCAGCTCTCGACGGCCGTGCACAGCGAGATGGCGGACGCCGAGACCGTCACCGACGTCGACGAGACGCTCGTCCCCCTGCTGCCCGACGTCCTCGAGCACCGCCGGTTCCACCCGGTGTTCCAGCCCGTCTACGCGCTCTCCGACGGGCGCCTGCTCACCGTGGAGGCCCTCACGCGGTTCGACGTCGAACCCCCCCGGGCGCCCGACGTCTGGTTCCGCACGGCGACCCGCGTCGGGCTCGGCGTGGACCTGGAGGTGGCGGCGCTCGAGGCGGCGCTCGAGGCCGTGGAGGACCTGCCGCCGTCGGTCGCGGTGTCGCTCAACGCGTCGCCGGCCACGCTCGGCGACCCGCGCCTGCACGCCCTCGTGGCGGCGAACCGGCACCGCCCGCTCGTCATCGAGATCACCGAGCACGCGGTCGTGTCCGACTACCACCTGCTCCAGGGCACGGTGGGCGACCTCCGCGCCCTCGGCGTGCGGATCGCCGTCGACGACGCGGGGGCCGGCTTCTCGAGCCTGCGGCACATCGTCCAGCTGGGCCCCGACACCATCAAGCTCGACATCTCGCTGACGCAGGGCGTCGCGGCGAACCCGCTGCGCCGGGCGCTCGCGGGGGCGCTCATCGACTTCGCCCAGCGGACCGGCGCCGAGCTCGTCATCGAGGGGATCGAGGAGATCGGCGACCTGTCGATCTGGACGAGCCTCGGCGCCGACGCGGCCCAGGGCTACCTGCTCGGTCGCCCCGGGCCGCTGCCGGTCGCGGAGTACTGCGCCCTGATGTCGTCCCTGCGAGGCGCGCGCGCCTGACGGGCGCACGACCGAGGCCGGCGCGGGCGCGCCACGAGCGGGCGCCGTCGTCCGGCGCCCGGGACAGGCCGCTCAGGCCTGGGCGTCCGCCTGCGGCGAGAGCATGAAGCCGGTGCCCTCGGGCGACGGCACGGCGTCCAGCTGCTGGTCGGCCAGCCGCTCCGACGTCGCGGGCTCCACGTACACGTGCGCGCCGCCGGCGTCGATCACGTCGTCGCCCGGGACGGGGGCCGTCACGAGGGACAGTTCGAAGTTCCCCTCCTGCTCCGCCGGGGCGATGCGCAGACCACCCTCCGCGGGCAGCTCGGCCCGGGAGGCGATGTCCAGCACGGCGATGCGGGCGTTCTCGGTCAGGGTCAGCATGCGCGTCCCTTCGGTCGTTCAGTTCGGCCACCTCGGCGACCGCGGACAGTCATCCACCGTCGCCGCATCCCGCCGACGCCGCAACCGCTCGACCGTGATCGTCCACTCATCGGGACGGGCCGGTGCCACACTGAGCGGACACCCCTACCCCCAGGAGGCGCCATGGCACGCGTGTTCGTCACCGGATCCACCGCCGGCATCGGACGGGAGATCGCCCGGCAGCTGCTCGAGGCGGGGCACGAGGTGGTCGGGCACGCACGCAGTCCCGAGCGGGCCGACCAGGTCCGGGCCGTCCTGCCCGGCCTGGCGGACGTCGTCGTCGGCGACCTGTCCTCGCTCACCCAGACGCGCGCCGTCGCCGAGGCGGCGGTCGCGACGGGGCCGTTCGACGCCGTCGTGCACAACGCGGGGGTCGGCGGCGGGTCGCCGGAGAAGATGATCACAGCGGACGGGCTCGAGCGCATCCACCAGATCAACACCGTCGCGCCGTACCTGCTCACGGCCCTCATGCCGCGGCCGCGGCGGCTCGTCTTCACGACGTCCGGGCTGCAGGCCAACGGCTACGCCGAGCCGGACGAGATCGAGTGGCCGTGGGACGGCATGCAGGCGTACGCCGACTCCAAGCTGCAGGACCTCATGATCGCTCTCGCCGTCGCACGGCTCTGGCCGGACGTGGTCGCCAACGCCGTCGACCCGGGCTGGATCCGCACGCGGCTCGGCGGGCCGAACGCGACCGACGACGTCGCGGCCGGCGCGGACACGCAGGTCTGGCTGGCCACGAGCGACGACCCGGACGCGCTGGTCAGCGGACGGTTCCTCAAGCGGCGCACGGAGCTCGAGCCCAACCCGCAGGCGCTCGACGTCGAGCTGCAGGACCGCCTGCTGGCGCGCCTCGCCGAGGAGACCGGGACGCCGCTGCCGCGCTGAGCGGGCGGCGCCGGGTGCTCAGCCCTCGACGGCGGCGTCGCGCTCGGCGAGCGCCTCGGGGCCCGGGCCGGTGAACGCGCGCGAGCGCTCGACCGCGAACACGCTGCCCGTGAACAGGCGCGAGTCGCGCCGCGGGTCGACGAGGACCGTGGTGCTCCCCGGCACGGCGGCCCGGTCGCGCCGGCCCGTCGCGCCCGACGGCGAGGGCGCGCCCTCCGTCGGCGTCGTCCCGGCGGCGGGGGCCGGCGTGGCGCCCGGCGGCCGCTCGCCCGGCCGCTGCCGCGCCCGCCACTCGACGAGCGCCTCCCGCACGTCGCACGCCAGGTCGGCGAGCCGGGGCGCGTCCGCGGCGCTCATCGCGGCCCGGACGCGCACGCGGTCGCCCGTGGCGTCGACGACCTGCAGCACCGCGAGCCGGCGGTCCCACAGGTCGTTGGCCTCGAGGACCCGCAACAGCTCCGCCCGCACGTCGGCGACGGGCACGCCCGGCTCGAGGTCCAGCTCCACCGTGCCGACGATCTCGGCGCTGCGGCGGGTCCAGTTCTCGAACGGCGCCGACGTCAGCCGCCGCGCGGGCACGACCACCCGGCGGTCGTCCCACGCCTGCACGACGACCGACGTCGTCGTGATCTCCTCCACCCGGCCCCACACGCCGTCGACGGACACGACGTCGTCCAGCCGGACGGCGTCGGTCGCGGCGAGCTGAACCCCAGCGGCGACGTCGCGCAGCCACGGCACCACCGCGGCCACCGCAGCGACGAGGGCGAGCGCCACGAGCGCGGCCAGCACCAGGGCGGCCGGCCGCGTCGCCGGCAGAACGCCGAGCAGCCCCGCGCCGCCCGCCGCGACGACGACGGCGACCGCGGCCCGGCGCAGGGCCGCCGCCTGCGCGCGGCTCCCCCGGGCCTGCCGGTGCCCCGGCGCGTCCGTGCGGTGCCGGCCCAGCGCGGCGTCGACGCACGCGGGCACGACGACGGCGAGCAGCCAGGCCCCCGCGGCGATCCCGACGAGCGCGGCGGCGACGTCGACCCCGTGCGGCGTCCCGTCCGCGACGACCCCGACGGCGACCCACACGGCGAGCACGGCGAGCAGCACCCGCAGCGGGCCGCGCGTACGGCGGGCGAGGTGCGCCCACAGCCAGCGCCGTCGGCCCACCGCGCGCAGCAGGGCGGCGACGGCCTCCGTGAGCAGGATCGCGACGATGAGCGCCCCGGCGACGGCGAGGACGACGGCGGCGGGGGCCGGCGTCGTGCCGCCGGACGCGGCGGCGGGGAGCACGGCGGACGGGACGGTCACGGCGAGGACGGCCATGGGGCGCATCGCCCCAGGCTAGGGCGGTCGGCGCGGACGCGGGGAGTGAGCGGCGGCGGCGCCGGGGGCAGGGCCGAGCTCGGCGAGGGGCCCGCGCGGGGTGCGATCCGCTCGACATGCGGCCCGCCCGGATCGCACTTACCGTCCTGAAAAGGGTCGGTCCTCACCGGTCCCGTTCACCGACGGAAGGGGAACACCATGGGTATCGGCGGGATCATCAGTGCGATCGTCGTCGGCCTCATCATCGGCGCCCTCGGCCGCCTGTTCGCGCCTGGTCGCCAGCGCATCTCCATCCTTGTCACGATCATCATCGGCATTCTCGCCGCGCTGCTGGGCACCTGGATCGCCTCGCTCATCGGGGTCGAGCAGACCAGCGGCATCGACTGGATCGAGCTCCTGCTGCAGATCGGGCTCGCCGTGATCGGCGTGCTCATCGCCGCCCGCCTCATGGGCTCGCGGCGCCGCACGGTGCTCTGAGCAGGCCCTCGGGGAGGCGGTCGCCACGGGCGGGCGCCTCCCCGAGTCATGTCCGGGAGATCCCCGAGTGGAGCGCCATGGCGCCACGGCGCTCCACTCGAGCCGTTCCGCCGCCAGGACGCGCCAGTCCAGGGCGCCTGGTCGACGCTCAGCCCGACGCGCTACCCCCGCAGCGCGTCGAGGCGCCCGGCGGCCTCCTCGAGCACGGCCTCCCGCCCCGCGTACACGCCCTCCGCGCGCGGCCAGTGCACGACGACGTCCGTGAACCCGAGCGCGGCCGCCCGCCCGACCGCCTCCTCGAACAGGTCGACGGACTCCAGGGAGTAGCGCGGTGCGGCGTCGACGTTGAGGTAGCGCGCGATCGCCGACGGGTCGCGCCCGGCCGCGCGGGCGGCGTCGTCGAACCGGGCGACGTGCTCGGCCAGCCCCGCCCACCAGGCCTCCCACGCGGCCGACGGCGACGCGCCGTCGTCGGGCACGGGGCGGCCCAGGGTGGCCCAGCCGTCCCCGAACCGGGCGGCCACGGCCATGGCGCGCGGCCCGTCCGCGGCGACGACGAACGGCACCCGCGGCTGCTGGACGCACCCCGGGATCATCCGCGCGCCGTTCGCGGTGTAGTGCGCGCCGGCGTGGTCGGTCACGGGGTGCGTGAGGAGCGCGTCGAGGAGCTCGACGAACTCGGCGAACCGGGCCGTGCGCTCGGCGAGCGTCGGCGCGGGGCCGAGCACCTCGGCGTCGTGCCCCCGGCCACCCGCGCCCAGGCCGAGGACGAGCCGGCCGCCGCTGATGTCGTCGAGGCCCATGACGTCCTTGGCGAACGGCACCGGGTGGCGGAAGTTCGGGCTCGCCACCCACGTGCCCAGGCGGATGCGCTCCGTCACGGCGGCGACGGCCGCGAGCAGGGGCATCGTGGCGAACCAGGGCTCGTCGGCGAGGGACCGCCAGGCCAGGTGGTCGTACGTCCAGGCGTGGTCGAAGCCGTACTCCTCCGCGCGGCGCCAGCGCTCCCGGGCGCGCGGCCACCGGTCCTGGGGCAGCAGGACGACGCCGACCCGCACGTCAGGCCCAACCCAGCTCGTGGAGGCGCTCGTCGTCGATGCCGAAGTGGTGGGCGATCTCGTGCACGACCGTCACCGCCACCTCCTCGACGACCTCCTCCACCGTGTCGCAGATCGCGAGCGTGGGCTCGCGGAAGATCGTGATGCGGTCGGGCAGCGCGCCCGCCGCCCACCAGCCGTCGCGCTCGGTGAGGGCGACGCCGTCGTAGAGGCCGAGGAGGTCGTCCGGCTCGCCGGGCGGGGGGCGGTCCTCGACGAGGACGACGACGTTGTCCATCTGCTCGGCGATCTCCTCCGGAATGAGGTCGAGCGCGTCGCGGACCGCGTCCTCGAACTCCTCGCGCGACATCTCGACCACGGGGCCATTGTCGCGCGGCCGGGCGGGGCGGGGCGGGACGTCGGGCGGCGTCCGGCGCCGTCCCCGAACCGGCTTTGGAGATCCCTGGCGGAGACCGTATGCTTTCGGAGGTCTTCGGCGCTTCGACGTCACGGGCGTCCGGTCGGGCCCCCATCGTCTAGCGGCCTAGGACCCCGCCCTTTCACGGCGGTAGCACGGGTTCGAATCCCGTTGGGGGTACGTGCACGTGGAGTGGAGCACGACAACTGAAGAGCGTTCGAGTTCAGCAGTACCGCAAGGCCCCGTAGCGCAGTCTGGTTAGCGCGCCGCCCTGTCACGGCGGAGGTCGCGGGTTCAAGTCCCGTCGGGGTCGCTCGGCGGCCATCCGGTTCTCCGGACGGTCGACCACCGGCCACTTAGCTCAGTTGGTAGAGCGTTCGACTGAAAATCGAAAGGTCGGCAGTTCGACCCTGCCAGTGGCCACCGCACACGCGCCCCGCCTCCCGTGAGGCGGGGCGTTCGTCGTGTCCGGGGGCTTTCCTCTTCGCCTGCCCGACGGGGCGGCGGGGCGGCGGGGCGGCGCGGCGGCGCGCGGTGGGGCGCCGGCGCATGAGCTGCCGCGCACGACGGCGGGCGACGCACGGTGGGGCGCCGGCGCATGAGCTGCCGCGCACGACGGCGCAGCCGCCCGACGGCGCAGCCGCACGACGGCGCGACCGCACGACGGCCGCGGCTACCGCCACACCCCTCCACCGTTCGCCGTGGGCGGATTGTCCGTTCCGTCCTCGGGTGGTAATCTTTCGAACATCAGTTCGAATCGACGGAGGCGGGCAGGCCGGGCGATGACCGAGCGGCAGGGAGACGCACTGGATCGCGCGCTGCGCGACGCGGTGCTCGCCGCCGAGCAGGCCGCCGAGGAGGCGCGCGCCTGGGATCCGGCCCGCCGTCGTCGAGCGCTGGAGGGGCTCGACCGGACGCTCGCGGCACTCACCGCGGCGCGCTCGGCGGTCCTCCTCGCGGAGCGGGACGCCGGCTCCTGGCGCGGCTCGGGCGACCCGTCGTTCGCCGCGTGGCGAGGGCGGACGTCGAGGGCCGGGCGGGGCGCCGCCATCACCGAGGAGCGGCGGGCGACCACGCTCGCCGACATGCCCGCCCTGCGCGAGGCGACCGTGGCGGGCGAGGTGAGCGTCGTGCACGTGGACGTCGTCGGGAAGGTGGTGGCGCGCGGCTCGACGGCGGTGCGCACGGCGCTGTCCAGCGCGGAGGGGCGCGAGCAGGTCCTCACGATGGCGCGGCAGCTCGACGCCGGGCGGTTCGCGCGCGCGATGGACACGTGGGCCGCGACGGTGGACGCGGCGCAGCTCGAGCGCACGCACCAGGCGCAGCGCGCGGGGCGGTTCCTGCACGTCGTGGACGCCCCGGACGGCACCCGGATCAGCGGCCGGCTCGACGCGATGGCCGGGCACCGGCTCCGCCTCGCGCTCGAGGCGCTGACGCCGCGGCCCGCCGCCGACGACGACCGCTCCCCCGAGCAGCGCCGCGCCGACGCGCTCGACGCCCTCGCGGAGACGGTCCTGGCCCTGCCGGAGACGAAGCCGGGCGCCTCGGTGCGCCCGCACGTCTCGCTCCTCATGTCGGAAGAGACGTGGGCCGCGCTCCGGGCGGCGTACCGCGACGCGTCGGCCGCGGGCGGGGCCGGGGCCGCGGGCGCGGGCGTGGGCGCGGGGCACGGCGGGGCCGCGACGGTGCCGCCCGTGACGCTCGAGGACGGCACGCCGGTCCCGATGAGCGAGGTCGCGCGGGCGCTGTGCGACTGCGAGTTGACCCGGCTCGTCATGGACGCGGCGGACGAGCCGCTCAACCTCGGGCGCACCGTCCGCCCGTACACCGGGAGCCAGCGACGGGCCGTGATCGCCCGAGACCGGGGGTGCGCGTGGCCGGGCTGCCCGGTGCCCGCGCGGTGGTGCGAGGTGCACCACATCCGCTGGTGGGAGCGGGACCTCGGCGAGACGTCCGTGGAGAACGGAGCCCTCCTCTGCTCGTTCCACCACCACGAGGTGCACCGCCAGGACCTCACGCTCGTGCGCCGGGCTGCCACGTCGGCAGAGCGCACGGCGACCGGGCGCGGGGTGGCGTACGTCGTCGCGCGCCGGGCCGGGGGCGTGGTCGCGGGGTCTCCCGACGGCGGGCCGCCAGGAGAGGCGCCCCGCGAGGGAGCGAGCGGGCCGCCCGGAGGCGCGGACGAGAGGGTGGGTGAGCCGCCCGGAGGCGCGGCGGACGAGAAGGTGAGTGAGGTGCGGGGCGCGCCGGCGGCGCGACCGCCAGGTGAGCCGGGCCGGGACGAGGAGCTGCTGTTCGTCGCGTGAGCGGCGGGTGGCCCGCGCGGTCGGGATGCCGCGGGTGGGGACGTGTGCGGGGCGACTCCCGTTGCCCAACGGCCTGCGCGCGGGTTTGCTGTGGCAGAGAATGACACGTGCGCCGGCCCCGAACGGGCCCGTCGGCGCCACAGCGGGCCTCACGAAGGGCGTGATGACGTGACCACCAGCACTGACCGGACGGACGGTCGCGGGGACGGCAAGCCCAGCATCGGCGACCTCGTCTCGACGCTCTCGGAGAAGCTCTCGACGCTCATCCGGCACGAGATCGAGCTCGCCAAGGCCGAGATGGCCGAGAAGGCGAAGCACGCCGGGCTCGGGATCGGGCTCTTCGTGGGGGCGGGCGTCCTGGCGTTCTGGGCGACCGGCGTCCTCATCGCGACGATCATCCTCGGCATCGCCGAGGGGCTGCCCGCCTGGTTGGCCGCGCTCATCGTCTTCGTGGCGATCCTCCTCGTGGCCGGGCTGATGGTGTTCCTCGGCAAGCGCGCGCTCGAGAAGAGCTCCCCGCCCGTGCCCGAGCGCGCCCAGGCGAACATCAGACTCGACGTCGAGGCCGTCCGCCAGGGCCTCGCCAAGGAGGACGCATCCGCATGAGCACCGACGCCAAGGCCCAGCTCGAGGCCGACATCGCGCGCACCCGCGCCGAGCTCCGCGCCACCGTGGACGAGCTGTCCGACCGGCTCAACCCCAAGACCCAGGCGCAGAACGCCCTCGACGAGGCGAAGGTCGCCCTGCGCGAGCTCAGGCGCAAGGTGACCGGCGAGGTCCGGCCCGCGGACGAGCCCGAGCCCACCCGCACCGGCTGGATCGTGCTCGGCGCCGCCGCGGCGGTCGCGGCGGCCGTCGTGTCGACGATCGTCAGGAAGCTCTAGACGAGCGCCTGCTCGTGCGCGAGCAGGGCCCGCTTGACGTCGAGGCCGTAGGCGTAGCCGCCGAGCGAACCGTCCGCCCGGACCACGCGATGGCACGGGACGAACGGCGCCACGAGGTTGCGGGCGCACGCCGACCCGGCCGCGCGCACCGCCGTCGGGCGGCCCGCCATCGCGGCGAGGCGGGAGTAGGTGACGGTCGTGCCCGGCGGGATCGAGCGCATCGCCGCCCAGGCGGCCTGCCGGAAGGGCCCGCCCGGCTGAGCCACCGGCACCTCGTCGAGGGCGGCGAGGTCACCCGCCCAGTAGCGGGCCAGCGCATCGACGACGCCGCCCGGCAGATCCTCGGGCGCGACCACGGGCACGTCGGGGCCCATGAGGTCGACCGGGCCGAAGAGCGCCCGGCGGACGACGCCGTCCGGCCCGACCGCGAGCGACAGGTCACCCACGGGCGTCTCGACGGTGCTCGCGACGGTGCTCGCGACGATCATCTGTCCTCCACGGTCCGGGTCCACAGGTGCTGGGTGGCGTAGCCCCGCCACGGCCGCCAGCGCTCCGCGCGGGCGAGCGCCTCGCGCGGCGAGTCCACGCCGAGCGCGCGGCGCAGCACGAGGTCGTGCGCCGGGAAGGCGTCGGGGTCGCCGAGCGCGCGCAGGGCGACGTACTCCACCGTCCACGGCCCGACGCCGGGCAGGTCGCCCAGGGCGGCGCGGGCCACCTCGCGGTCGGCCCCCGGCCCGAGGTCGAGGCCGTCGTCGAGCGCCGAGGCGAGGGCGTGCAGGGCGCGGGCGCGGGACTCGGTGAGGCCGAGCGCGCGCAGGGCGTCGGGGCCCGCGGCGCGGACGGCGGCCGGCGTCGGGAAGGCGACGAGGCCCCACGGCGTGGGCGAGCCGAGCGCGGCGACGAGGCGCGCCGCCATCGTGCGCGCCGCCGCGACGGAGACCTGCTGGCCGAGCACCGCGCGCATCGCGAGCTCGCCGCCGTCCACCGTGCCGGGCACGCGCAGGCCCGGCCGGGCCGCGACGAGCGGGGCGAGCAGCGGGTCGGTGGCGAGGGCCTCGTCCACGCGGAGGGGATCGGCGTCGAGGTCGAGCCAGCGGCGCAGCCGGCCGACGGTGCGGGTGAGGTCCGCGAGCGAGGCCACCACGATCCGCGCCGTCATCGCGTCCGTGCGGACCTCGACGAGCACCGGGCCGGCGCGGCCCGGCACGACGCGGCGGACCATGGCGCCGTCGGCGACCTCGAGCCCCGGCACGGCCCGCGCCGCGACGTGCGCGAGCCACGGCTCCGCCGCGAACGGCGCGCGGTGGCCGAGCCGCACCTCGAGGCCGTCGGCGGTCGGGCGGCGGGTGCGTCGGCGCAGCGACGACGGCGGGGCGCCGAGGTGGGCGCGCATGACGGCGTTGAACTGCCGGACGCTGCGGAACCCGGCCGCGAACGCGACGTCGGCCATGGGCAGGTCGGTGTCCTCGACGAGCGCCCGCGCGGCCTGGGCGCGACGGGTGCGGGCGAGGTCCGCCGGCGCGGCGCCGAGCTGCGCCACGAGCACGCGGTGCAGGTGCCGCGGGCTCACGGCGAGGCGCCGGGCGAGGCCCGCGACGCCCTCGTCGTCGACCACGCCGGCCTCGACGAGGCGCACGGCGCGCGCGGCGAGGTGGCCGTCGACGTCCCAGTCGCGCGTGCCCGGCTGGGCGTCGGGCCGGCACCGGCGGCACGCGCGGAAGCCGGCCGCGACGCACGCCGCCGCGGAGCGGTGGAAGACGCAGTTCTCGGGTCGCGGCGTCCGCGACGGGCAGGACGGCCGGCAGTAGACCCCGGTGCTGAGCACGCAGACGAAGAGGCGCCCGTCGAAGCGCGGGTCCCGCGAGCTGACGGCGCGGTAGGCGGCCTCGCGGTCGGGGAAGGAGTCCCGCAGGCCGCGGCGCGGCGCGTCGGCGGCGAGGTGGTCGCCGAGGCGGGGCGCGGTCGTCGTCACCCCGCCATTGTCACGGAGGGTCCCGACGGCCGCTGGCGGCCGTCGGACATGGCGGTCGAGGGAGCGATGGGTCTCCCGCGCCGCCACGTCTCGGGACGCGGCGACGCGGGAGGTCGAGGGTCAGGCCTCGGCGTCGCGCTGCCCAGGCACGCCGTGCAGCAACTTCTTGACCTCGGACTCGCGGTAGCGGCGGTGCCCGCCGAGGGTGCGGATCGACGAGATCTTGCCGGCCTTTGCCCATCTCGTGACCGTCTTTGGGTCGACGCGGAACAGGGCTGCCACCTCGGACGGGGTGAGCAGAGTCTCCGCGTCGCTCTGTCGGGGGTTCACGGCCCCTCCCTTCCGCCGAGCGTGTCCTCCGGGTGTACGCCGGAGTCCCTCCATCGTGACAGGGTCCTCTAACTGACGCACATCGGACAAGTCGGCGTGTCGCGGGTAGTTGATCACGCCCGTCGGGTATTGCGCGGATCGGGCATCTTCACCGCGCTCGGGCAGCGGATCCCGGTGCCGGACCGCGCCCTGATGCGGAACCCGTCGACGTGGAGAAAAGGTAAAGAATACGTGTGATTTACGCCACGAACGCACCCGCCCGCCGGGCCGGTCGCGGGAGGGCCGTCGCACGATGTACCGTTGTTCGACGAAACCAGCACCCCGGGGCCGCACGTGTGAGCACGGTGCCGCCCCGCTTCCACGTATGAGGGGGTCGATGCCATGGGGCGCGGCCGTCAGAAGGCAAAGCAGACCAAGGTTGCCCGTGAGCTGAAGTACTACACGCCGGCCACGGACTACCGGGCCCTCGAGCAGGAGCTCAAGCGCGGCGGCGTCGCCACCGACAGCACCACCCCCGTGGACGAGGACGACGACGACTGGGCGGAGGACGAGGGCTGACGGCTCAGGTCGTCCGGTAGTCACCCTCGAGGAGGACGGCTCCGCCCTGCACGCCCTTCGTCCCGCGGACGAGGTGGGCGGCGTGCGCGTCGTCGTCGTGGGTGACCCGGCCGAGGACCCACGCGGGGATCCCGGCCGCCGCGAGCGTCGCGATGGTCGGGGCCACGCCGTCGGGCCCGACGACGGCGACCATCCCCACGCCGAGGTTGAGGGTGGCCTCCAGGTCGGGCCAGGGCACGTCCCCGAGGTGCTGGAGGAGGGTGAAGACAGGGGGGACGACCCACGTCGACCGGTCGACCTCGGCGAGCAGGCCGGCCGGCAGCACGCGCGCGAGGTTCGCGGCGAGCCCGCCCCCGGTGACGTGGCTGAACGCGTGCACCTGCGCGTCGGGGTCGGCGGCGAGGTCGAGGCACGGGCGCGCGTAGAGGCGCGTCGGCGTGAGGAGCTCCTCCCCGAGCGTCCGGCCGAGCTCGTCCACGTGCCGGTCGAGCGCCCAGCCGGCCGACCCGATCACCGCCCGCACGAGCGAGTAGCCGTTCGAGTGCAGCCCGCTCGATGCCATGCCGACGAGCACGTCGCCCGCCCGCACGCGCTCCGGGCCGAGCACCGCGTCCGCCTCGACGACGCCGGTCACGGCCCCGGCGAGGTCGTACTCGTCGGGCCCGAGGAGGCCCGGGTGCTCCGCGGTCTCCCCGCCGACGAGCGCCGTCCCCGTCTCCCGGCACGCCTCCGCGATGCCGCGCACGATGGCGGCGACCCGCTCCGGCACGACCCGGCCGGTCGCGATGTAGTCCGTCATGACGAGGGGCTCCGCCCCGACGACGACGATGTCGTCCACGACCATGCCGACGAGGTCGTAGCCGATCGTGTCGTGCACGTCCATCGCCTGCGCGATGGCGACCTTCGTGCCGACGCCGTCGGTGGAGGTGGCCAGCAGGGGCCGCCGGTAGCGGGCGAGGGCGGAGGCGTCGAAGAGGCCCGCGAAGCCCCCGACGCCGCCGAGGACCCGCGCGTCGTGCGTCGCCCGGACCGCGGCGCGCATGAGCTCCACGGCGCGGTCGCCCGCGGCGGTGTCGACGCCGGCGGCGGCGTAGGTGAGCGGCTCGTTCACGGCCGCTCCAGCGCGTCGCTGCCGCCCGCCGTCGGGAGCAGGGCGGCGAGGCCGTCCTCGGGGGCGCCGAGGGTGGGCTCGAGGAGGCCCTTGCCGAGGCGGTCGCTCGTGGGGAGCTCGATCGGGTACTCCCCCGTGAAGCACGCCGTGCACAGGCGCGCGGCGGGCTGCTCGGTCGCGGCGATCATGCCCTCGAGCGACAGGTACCCGAGGGAGTCGGCGCCGATCGACCGGCACACCTCCTCGACCGTGAGTCCGGTCGCGATGAGCTCGGCGCGCGAGGCGAAGTCGATGCCGTAGAAGCAGGGCCACTGGACCGGGGGCGCGGAGATCCGGATGTGCACCTCGGCGGCGCCGGCCTCACGCAGCATCCGCACGAGGGCCCGCTGCGTGTTGCCGCGCACGATGGTGTCGTCGACGACGACGAGCCGCTGCCCGCGGATGACCTCGCGGAGCGGGTTGAGCTTGAGCCGGATGCCGAGCTGGCGCAGCGTCTGGGACGGCTGGATGAACGTGCGCCCGACGTAGGCGTTCTTGGTGAGCCCCTGCGCGTACCGGATGCCCGACTCGGCGGCGTAGCCGATCGCGGCGGGCGTCCCGGACTCGGGGACGGGGATGACGATGTCCGCCTCGACGGGGTGCTCGCGGGCGAGCGTCCGGCCCATCTCGACGCGGGCGGCGTGCACGGACCGGCCCGCGATCGTCGTGTCCGGGCGGGCGAGGTAGATGTACTCGAACGAGCAGCCGCGGGGCGTGGCGGGCGCGAACCGGCGGCTGCGCAGCCCCTCGGCGTCGATCGTGATGAGCTCGCCGGGCTCGACCTCGCGCACGAGCGCGGCGCCGACGATGTCGAGGGCCGCGGTCTCCGAGGCGACGACCCAGCCGCGCTCGAGCCGCCCGAGCACGAGGGGCCGGACGCCGTGCGGGTCGCGCGCCGCGTAGAGCGTGCGCTCGTCCATGAAGACGAGGGAGAAGGCGCCGCGCAGCCGCCGCAGCACCTCGAGGGCCGTGGCCTCGAGCGTCCGGTCGGGGTCGCCGGCGAGGAGGGCGGTGAGCACCGCGGTGTCGCTCGTCGACCGCCCGACGGCGCGCCGGCCCGTGGCGCCGTAGCGCTCCGCGACGAGCTCGACGAGCTCGGCCGTGTTCGTGAGGTTGCCGTTGTGCCCGAGGGCGACCGTCCCGCCCGCGGTGGGGCCGAGGGTGGGCTGGGCGTTCTCCCACGTGGTCGCGCCGGTCGTCGAGTAGCGCGTGTGCCCGATGGCGATGTGCCCGGTGAGCGCGTTGAGCGCGGCCTCGTTGAACACCTGGGAGACGAGGCCCATGTCCTTGTACACGAGGACCTGCTCGCCGTTGGAGGTGGCGATCCCGGCGGACTCCTGGCCGCGGTGCTGCAGCGCGTAGAGGCCGAAGTAGGTGAGCTTCGCCACCTCCTCGCCCGGGGCCCAGACCCCGAAGACGCCGCACGCGTCCTGGGGCCCCTTCTCGCCGGGCAGGAGGTCGTGGCTCAGTCGGCCGTCACCACGAGGCACTCGCCCATGGTGGCACACGCGCCGGGCGCCGCCGGAGCGGTGCCCGGGGGCTGGACCGGGCGCGGACGGGCCGGGCGGAGCAGCCGGACCGCGTTGACGACGACGACGAGCACCGACGCCTCGTGCACGAGCATGCCGTGCCCCATGCTCAGCCCGCCGAGCGCGCCGACGAGCAGCGCCGCGACGGTCGCGAGGCTCACCACCACGTTCTGCACGAGCACCCGGCGCGTGCGCCGCGCGAGGCGGACGAGCTCGGCCAGCCGGCCCAGGTCGCCGGTCATGAGCGCCACGTCGGCGGTCTCCAGGGCGACGGCGGTGCCCCCGCCGCCCATGGCGATGCCGAGGTCGGCGGTCGCGAGGGCGGGGGCGTCGTTGACGCCGTCCCCGACCATCGCCACCGGGCCGCGAGCGCGCAGGTCGGCGACCGCGGCGAGCTTGTCCGCGGGCAGCAGCCCGGCGCGGACGTCGTCGATCCCCACCTGCGCGGCGACCGCCCGCGCGACCCGGGGGTCGTCGCCCGTGAGCATCGCGACGTGCCGCACGCCCGCGCGGCGGAGGGCGGCGACGGCGGCGGCGGCCTCCGGGCGCACCGCGTCGGCGACGCCGACGACGCCGACCACCCGGCCGTCGAGCGCGACGACGAGCGGGGTGCGGCCGGCCGCCGCCTGCGCGGCCGCGACGGCGGCCGCGGCGTCGGCGCCGGCGAGGTCGGCGAGGAAGCGGGGGCTGCCCACCTGCACCGCGCGGCCCCGCCACTTTGCGCGCACGCCGAGGCCCGCGAGCGGCTCGGCCGCGTCGACCCGCCCGGGCACGGGCAGGCCGCGGTCGGCCGCGGCGCGCAGCACGGCCGCGGCGACCGGGTGCTCGGACGCGGTCTCGGCGGTCGCGGCCCAGCGGAGCACGTCGTCGGCGGCCAGGTCGGCGGTGGGGAGGACGTCGGCGACGACCAGGCGGCCCGTGGTGAGGGTGCCCGTCTTGTCGAGCGCGACGACGCCCAGCCGGGCGGCCGCCTCGAGGTACCGCCCGCCCTTGACGAGGACGCCGCGCCGCGCCGCCGCGCCGATGCCGGCCGCGAGCGCGGCGGGCATGGAGATGACGAGCGCGCCGGGGCAGGCGATGACGAGGAGCGTGAGCGCGGCGCGCACGTCCCCGAGGACGCCGACGACGGCCGCGAGCAGGACGACCGCCGGCGTGTAGACGCGTGCGAAGCGCTCCATCGCCGCCTGCGCGGGCGCCTTGTGCTCCTGCGCCTCCTCCACGAGCTCGATGACGCGGGCGAGCATCGTGTCCGGCCCGACGCCCGCGGCGCGCACGTGCGCGGCGCCCGAGGCGACGACGGTCCCCGCGATGAGGGGTGCGCCGGCCGCGCGCTCGACGGGCACGGACTCGCCGGTGACCGTCGACTCGTCGACGACGACCGCGCCGTCGAGCACCTCGCCGTCCACGGGGACGCGCGCGCCCGGCTTGAGCACGACCGTCTCGCCGACGGCGACCTCGTCGGCGGGGACCGTGACCTGCTCGCCGTCGCGCAGCACGACCGCCTCCCGCGGCGTGAGGTCGACGAGCGCCCCCACCGCCCGCCGGGTCCGGGCGAGCGCGCTCGCCTCGAGCGCCCCGCCGACCGCGAACAGGAACGTCACGGCGGCCGCCTCCCACACCTCGCCGATGGCGAGCGCCCCGACGACGGCGATCGTCACCAGGAGCTCGATCCCCACCGTGCGGTGGCGCAGGCCGAGCACGGCGCGGCGGACGATCGGCGCGCCGGCGACGACCGCGGCGGCCACGAGGAGCGCGATGCGCGCGGGCGCCGAGACGAGGCCCGCGAGCGCGGACGCGGCGATGAGGGCGCCGCTCGCCCAGGCGGCCCTCATCGGACGGCCGCCCGGGCGGGCGAGGCGCGGTAGCCGGCCTCGGCGACGGCGGCGACGAGCGCGTCGTCGGGCACGCCGTCGTGCTCGACGACGATCCGGCCGGTGGTGACGTGGACGGCGGCGGACGTGACGCCGTCGAGGGCGGTGAGCCGGCGCTCGATCTTCGCCACGCAGGACGGGCAGGTGAGCTCGGTGCTCCGCAGGACGGTGCGCATGGTCGTTCCTCTCGTCGGCGGCCCCAGGTGGGCCGGTCGCCGACGACGCTAGGAACGGGGCGCGGGCGCCGCCTTGACGCAGGTCAAGAGGCGCGGCGGTCGGCGAGCACGGCGACGAGCGTGCCGAGGAGCGCGCCGACGCCGGCCGCGACGACCAGGCCGAGCAGCGCCGCCCCGACGTGCCCGGTGCCGACGACGGCGAAGCGCACCAGCGCGACGAGGACACCCAGCAGGACGCCGGTCCACACGAAGGCGCGGTACCGGGGCGCGCGGCGGACGCGCGCGACGTCGGCGACCGGCGTCTCGCCCTCGGGGGTCCCGTCAGGCATCGCGTCCGGCGTCTCGTCGGGGTGACTCACGCCCCCGATGCTAGGTGACCCGGGCGGGGCGGCACGCGGCCGCCCCGCCCGGGGCCCCGGTCACTCGACCGTGCAGTCGATGCCGTTGAGCTGGAACGACGTCGGCGCGACGGTGCTCCTGGGCGCGAGCCCGAGGAACGCGAACGCCGTCGACCGACCGGGGTTGATGCGCGGGTTGAGGATCGTGCCGCGCGCGGTCACGTTCGCGCCCTTCTGGCTGATGCTCGCCCCGATGCCGATCCCGGCCTGCTCGCCCCGCGTGTAGGACCACGTGAGGGTCCACGGCGCGAACGGCTCGGTGCCGGTGTTGGTGATCCGGACCCCGCCGACGAGGAGCCCGAGCACCCGCACGGCGTCGTACTCGACGACGCACGCCGGGCCGCCGGCGGGCGCGGCGACCGGGACGGTGAACGACGTCGCCGTCCCCGTGCTCGGCACGCTCACCCCGACGACGAGGTCGCCCGCCGCGGCGTCGGCCGGGATCGTGAACGTCACGCTCGCCCGGCCGACCTCGTCGGTGGCGTCGACCACCGTCGGGTCGATGGCCGCCGTGACCTCGGTGTCGCCGACCGTCAGGACGACCTCGTCGCCCTGCGGCTCCCCCGCCGAGAACAGCAGCGAGGAGAGCTCGACCGTCACCGACGCGCCCGGCGCGAAGCCGCCCTCGGGGACCGGCGTCGCGACGTGCACGCCGACCGCCCGCTGGGCGAGGTCCGGGCTCACCGGCGAGAACTCGTCGAGGTAGTCGACGAGCGCCTGGAGGTCGACGCGGCCGGAGTCGGCCTTGTCCGTGCCCTCCGCGAGCGTGCCGAAGTTGTCCCCGCCGGAGGCCAGGAACGAGTTCACGACGACGCGGTACTCGGCGTCGAGGTCGAGCGGCTCGCCGCCGACCCACACCTGGCCGATCCGCTCGCCCGCGGGGGCGGTCGGGTCGTAGGTGTGCGTGATGCCGGCCGTGCCGAGGCGCAGGAACGGCCGCGCCGCGCCGGCGGGCTGCCACTGCTCCTCGAGCACCTGGACGACCTGCGCGCCGGTGAGCGTCATCGTGACCAGCGTGTTGGCGAACGGCTGGACGTTCGCGGCCTCGCGGTAGGTCACGTTGCCGTCCGGGTCGTCCGGCCCCGACGACGCGTAGGTGATGTCGGTGCGCATGCCGCCCGGGTTCATGAAGGCGATCTGGGTGCCGAGCTCGCTCGTGGCCCAGAGCTGGACGTCGGCGATGAGGTTGCCGAGCGTCGACTCGCCGCCCCGGTTCTCCGTGGTCCCGTCGGACTGCCGGGCCCGCATGAGGTCCCCGGTGATCCGGCCGAGCGAGACGTCGCCGAGCTCCTCGGCCACCTCGACGGCGTCGGCGACGATCTGGGCGACCTCCGGGTCGGCCGGGAAGTTGCCCGCGAGCGGGACGAGCTCCGCCGAGCTGCTCACGACGTCGCCGGTCGCCGGGTCCACGGTGAGCTGCACGTGCGCGAGGTTCTCGCCGTACTGCCCGGACTGCACGACCGGACGGGGCAGGGTCGACCCGTCGACCGTCTGCTCGAAGACGTACGCGAGGTGCGTGTGACCGGAGAAGATCACGTCGACCTCGGGCGAGATGCCCTCGAGCATCGCGAGGAACGCCGGGTCCTCCTCGAGCGAGCCGTCGTGCGCTGCGCCCTCGTGGACGGCGAGGACGAGGACGTCGGCCTCGCCGTTCGCCTCGTCGCCGTCGGTCAGCTGGTCCGCGAACCGGTTGACCTCGGTGACGATGGACCGCGTCTCGAGCGACGCGATGCCGGCGGGCGTGACGAGTGACGGCAGCGCCTCCGTCACGGCCCCGATGACGCCGACCCGGACGCCGCCGACCTCGGTCACCCAGTACGGGTCGTACGCCGGCTCGCCGGTCGCGCGGTCGTAGACGTTCGCCGACAGGTATGGGAAGTCGACGAGGCCGAGCACCCGGTCGTCGAGGTCCGCGCGGCCCCTGTCGAACTCGTGGTTGCCGAGCGCGGACGCGTCGAGGCCCGCGGCGTTGAGCGCGGCGATCGTCGGCTCGTCGTCCTGGATGAACGACGTGAACGTCGTCGCGCCGATGTTGTCGCCGGCCGAGACGAACAGGGTGTTCGGGTTGGCCGCGCGGAACGTGTCGATCGCGCCCGCGAGGACCGCCGCGCCCGCGGAGGCCCCGCTGGCCTCGAGCCGGCCGTGGAAGTCGTTGATCCCCAGCAGGTCGATGGTCACGGGCGCCGCCGCGGCGGAGAGCCCGATCACGATCGGGTCGTGGTCCGACGCGCGGTAGATCGTGCCGACCTCGGGCGCGCCGCCGTAGTACTGGCGGCCGAACCACTCGTCGGCGTTGATGTCCCACACGTCCGCCTCCGTGGTGCGCGCGGCGAGCGTCGCCGTGCCGAGGGCGTGGTCGAGCGAGCCGAGCTCGCCGTCGAACGTGTAGGTGTACTCGCCGGGCGCGTGGGTCGCGACGAGGTCGACGAACCCGGCGTCGAGGAGCGCGACGACGGGGTCCTCCTGGGAGTAGGAGTTGAGGTCGCCGAGCACCGCGACGTCGTCGACCGGCAGGTCCTCGACGAACGCGGCGAGGGCGTGGGCCTGGGCGACGCGCTCGGCGTTGAAGAAGCCCTGGCCGTCGGCCGGCTCCTCCGGCGCCGGGGTGACGTCGGGCGGGCTCTTCGACTTGAAGTGGTTGGCCACGACGGCGAACGGCGCGCCGCCGCCGACGGGCTCGAAGACCTGCGCGATCGGCTCGCGCGCGTTGTCGAACGCCTCGTCGACGAGCGCGACCGGGTCGCCGACCGGGGCGACCGCGTCGGTGCGGTAGACGATCGCGTTCATGATGACGTCGGTGCCCGGCTGGACCGCGGGGTCGAGCAGCGCGGCCGGCGTCGGGACGTAGGCCCACACGTCGTCGCCGGCGGCCTCGTCGAGCGCCGCGACGAGGTCCGCGACCGCGACGTCGGGCGTGCCGTCGCCGAAGTGCGTGGAGTTCTCGATCTCCTGCAGGGCGACGACGTCGGCGTCCATCGCGGTGAGGGCCGCGACGATCTTGGGCTTCTGCACCGCGAACTGGGCGGCGTTGCGCGCGCCCCGCGCGTCGGGGTCGTCGTCGGTGAACGTCGTGAAGTAGTTGAGGACGTTGAACGACGCGAGCGTGAGGTCGCCGCCGACGTCGGCTGGGGCGGCCGGGCGGGGGTTGGCCTCGACGAACGTGGGCTCGAGGTCGTCGGACGTGGTGGCGGTGAGGGGCGTCGTGGGCTGCAGGCGCCACCTGTCGAAGCCGTAGTGGAGGACGTAGGCGAGGTCGCCGAAGTCGACGCGGTCGCCGATGCGCACGACGTCGTCGGCGACCAGGTACGGCTGCGTGGCCGTGGTGACCTGGGCGTTGCGGCCGTCGTCGAGCAGGATCGTCGCGGCGCGGTTCGCGGCGGCGATCTGGTCGGCGTCCGTGCCCGGTCGGGCCACCTCGGTGCTCTTCACGGGCACGGAGCCCGCGGCGAGCCAGACGGAGCCGAACCTGTCGACCTCGTGCATCGAGCTCACCCGGTAGTCGCCCTCGGGGGTGACGAGCATGCCCTCGTACTGCTCCCGGTCGGCGCCGACGACCTCGTCGGGCAGCGGCACGGGGGCGGGGACGAGGGCCGGGTCGAGGTCGGCGGCGGGCGTGACGACGGTGACGAGGTCGGGCGCGCCGGAGGCGTTGATCTGGGTGAGCCCGAAGTACTCGCCGGCGACCCCGGTGACCTCGACGAGGTCGCCGACGACGGCCGGCGTGGTCCGCGTGTTGAGGAAGACGAAGATGCCGTCCGAGGCGCCCGGGGTGGCGTCGGTGGCGCCCCCGGACCCCGCGGTCTGGACGTAGATGCCGCCGTAGCCGCCGCTGCCGCGGTGATCGGCGGTCACGACCCCCTGCACCGTGACCGTCGTGCCGAGCAGCGGTGTGGCCGCGTCGGTCCCCTGGACCTCGGCGATGGTGTGCGTCGGGTCCGCCTGGGCGGCGGCCGGAACGAGAACGGCAGCCAGCGCGAGTGTGCTGACTGCCGCGACGAGTCTTCTGGTGTGCATGTGCGACCCCCCGAGGGCGAACGGCGCTGTTGCGCCCTGACGCGGGCACGCTAGACCGGTATCGGCACGTCGGCCAGTGCGGTACCGGGTTCTTCCGCGCGTCCGTGCGACGACTGCTCACATTCCGGTCGGGTGGTTCACCATTCGGCCATCCGGGTGATTCGGACGTGATCACGGTTCACCCGTCCGAGGGAGCACCGAGGCGGCTCGGCGCCCACCGCGACCGCCCCCGGGCCGGGGTGGGCGAGGATGGCGGCCATGCGCGTCCTGCTCTACACCCGCACCACCGACTACCGGCACGACTCGATCCCCCGCGCCGCCCGGGTGGTGACCGACCTCCTCGCCGAGGACGGCCACGAGACCGTGCACACCGAGGAGCCGGGCGCGCACACGCGGGAGGCGCTGGCCGGGTACGACCTCGTCGTCTGGCTCTCCACCTCCGGGGACGTGCTGTCCGACGACGAGCGGGAGGCGTTCGCCGAGTGGCTCGCCGGCGGCGGGGCCTGGGCGGGCGTGCACTCCGCCACGTTCAGCGAGCCGGGCTGGGCCGAGTTCGAGCGGATCGCGGGCGCGCGGTTCACGGATCATCCCGAGCTGCAGCCGGGCCTCGTGCGCGTGGCCGACGCCGGCCACCCGTCGACCGCCGACCTCCCGCCGGCCTGGACGCACGCCGACGAGTGGTACAACTTCGCGCGGCCGCCCGCCGACCGCACGGTGCTGCTCACCGTGGACGAGGCGAGCTACGCCGGGGGCACGATGGGCGACCCGCACCCGATCGCCTGGCACGGGCGCTACGGCCGCGGCCGCACCTGGTACACGTCGCTCGGCCACGCCGCCGAGGCGTACGACACCCCCGAGCTCCGGGCCCACCTGCGCGGCGGGCTGCGGTCACTGGGCTAGGCCCTCCAGCGGGAGCACGGGCCCGAGGTCGGCGCGCACGCCCGACGCCGACACGCGCCCCGCGGCGAGCGCGTCGGCCCACGGGGTGCGCCCGGTGACGAGCTCGAGCCACGTGCGCGGGTCGGTCTCCACGACGTTCGGCGGAGTGCCGCGCGTGTGCCCCGGGCCGGGGACCGCCTGCACCGCGCCGTCGGGCGGCACGCGGACCTCGACCGAGGATCCGGGGACACGCGCCGCGAGCTCCTCGAGCGTGAAGCGCACGGCCGTGCGCACGTCGGCGCGCGCGGCGCCGTCGGGGTCGGCGAGCCACCGCGCCAGGGCGGCCCGCCCGGCGTCGGGGTCGGTGCGGCGACGGGGAGGCACGGTCACAGACAACCACGAACGGGCGGCCCGAACGGGCGGTCGCGCCGGGCACGTCGGGAGCACACTGGTGCCGTGGACGCTGCTCACCAGGACCCGGCGGCACGCCTGCGCGCGGCCGTCGCGGGCGCGATCGCGGAGGCCCGTGCGGCGGGCCTCGACTGGCCGCGGGTCGCGGCCGAGCTCGGTGTGTCCGAGGAGGAGGTGCGCCGGATCGCCGAGGGCGGCGCGCCCACCACCACCACCACCGCAGCAGAGTGGAACGAAACGAGGGTCGACACCCCCGAAGTGGAACGATCCGCCCGCGGATCGTTCCACTCTGGCTCGGGCGAGCAGGGCGGCCCGCCGCTCACGCACCGGGTCGGCCCCGTCACCTTCTTCACCGAGATGGACGCCCTCGAGGCCGCGGGCCGGCGCGGGTGGCGCGTCGTCGGGGCGGGCACGGCCACGTACGTCGTCGTGAAGACCGACGTGCAGTGGGAGTTCCGGCGCGTGCTCGCGTCCCGGGCCACCGGCCGCGCGCTGCTCGCCGAGGGCTGGGAGCGGATCGGGACGTCCTGGTTCCCGTGGGGGTACTACCAGCGCGCGACGGGCGAGCCCGCCCTGCCCGACGACGTCGTCGCCGGGTACGCGGTCGAGCCCTAGGTCAGACGACCCCGAACGCCAGCATCGCGTCGGCGACCTTCTGGAAGCCCGCGATGTTCGCGCCCATGACGTAGTTGCCCGGCTGCCCGTACTCCTCGGCGGTCGCGGCGCAGTCGTCGTGGATGTTCGTCATGATCTCGGTGAGGCGCGCCTCGGTGTACTCGAACGTCCACGAGTCCCGGCCGGCGTTCTGCTGCATCTCGAGCGCGGACGTCGCGACGCCGCCCGCGTTGGCCGCCTTGCCCGGCCCGAAGAGGATCCCGGCCTGCTGGAAGAGGGCGACGGCGTCCGGCGTCGTCGGCATGTTGGCGCCCTCCGCGACGGCGAGGACGCCGTTCTTCAGGAGCGTCTTCGCGTCCGAGCCGGTGAGCTCGTTCTGGGTCGCGCACGGCAGGGCGACGTCGACGGGGACGTCCCACACGCTGCCCTGGGTGACGAGCTTCGCGGAGCCGCGCTCGGCGACGTAGTCCGCGACCCGGCCCCGCCGGACCTCCTTGATCTCCTTCATGAGCTCGAGGTCGACGCCGTCCTCGTCGTACACGTAGCCGGACGAGTCGCTGAAGGTGACGACCTGCGCGCCGAGGGCCTGCGCCTTCTCGACCGCGTAGATCGCGACGTTGCCCGCGCCCGAGATCGCGACGCGCTTGCCCTCGAGGGTCTGGCCGCGGGTCTTGAGCATCTCCTGCGCGAAGATCACGGTGCCGTAGCCGGTCGCCTCGGTGCGGACGAGCGAGCCGCCCCAGCCGATGCCCTTCCCGGTGAGGACGCCGGACTCGTACTTGTTCGTGATCCGCTTGTACTGGCCGAACAGGTAGCCGATCTCGCGGCCGCCGACGCCGATGTCGCCCGCGGGCACGTCCGTGTACTCGCCGAGGTGGCGGTACAGCTCGGTCATGAACGACTGGCAGAACCGCATGACCTCGCCGTCGGACTTGCCGTGCGGGTCGAAGTCGGAGCCGCCCTTGCCGCCGCCGATCGGCAGCCCGGTCAGCGCGTTCTTGAAGATCTGCTCGAAGCCCAGGAACTTGATGATGCCCAGGTACACGGAGGGGTGGAACCGCAGGCCGCCCTTGTACGGGCCGAGCGCGGAGTTGTACTCGACGCGGAAGCCGCGGTTGATCTGCACCCGGCCGTTGTCGTCCACCCAGGGCACCCGGAAGATGATCTGCCGCTCGGGCTCGCAGAGCCGCTCGAGGACGGCGGCCTCCCCGTAGCGGGGGTTCTTCGCGATGACCGGTCCGAGGGTGTCGAACACCTCGCGCACCGCCTGGTGGAACTCGACCTCACCGGGGTTGCGGCGCAGGACCTGGGCGAAGACTGGCTCGAGGGCGCTGTCCATGGGGTTGCTCCTAGGGGGCCGGGCGTCGGGGCCCGGGCTGGTTCGTGCACTGGCGCCGGGGTGGCCGGCGGGGCGCCCGCGCCGTGGCCCGTCGGGGTGGGACGGCACCGTGGCACGCGGGGGAGGGCGGCGTCATGCCGTCGTCCGAGGATCAATGCTCACAACTATCTTGATGTCGAGACAGGGACCGGAGTCCCGTCCGGGGGCATGCGGCGCGTGGAGTGGGTCACACGCGCGCCGCTGCGGCGCGCACACGCTAGCCCAGGTCGCGGCGCGCCCGCGAGGCGGTCTCAGCCGAAGTGGCGCGGCAGCGTGGCGTCGCGCGCGGCGGCGAGCTCGGCCAGCGGCACGGTGAACAGGCCGCGGACGGCGAGCGCGTCCGCCTCGTCGTCGGTGGTGCCGATCCGCAGGGCCGGCACGCCGCGGCCGGTGCACACGTCGGCGAACCGGACCTCCTCGCTGCGCGGCACGGCGACGAGCGCCCGGGCCGCCGACTCCGCGAACAGCGCCTCGAACGGGGTGACGCCGTCGCGCGCGCAGAGCGCCTCGAGGTCCACCTCCGCGCCGACGCCGTACCGCACGCACGCCTCGACGAGCGCGACGGCGAGGCCGCCCTCGGACAGGTCGTGCGCGGCGTCGACCAGCCCGTCGCGGACCGCGCCGACGAGCACCTGCGCGAGCGCGCGCTCCGCGGCGAGGTCCACCCTCGGGGGCAACCCGCCCAGGTGGCCGTGCACGACGTCGGCCCAGGCCGAGCCGTCGAGCTCGCCCCGCGTGGTGCCGAGCAGGTAGACCGCCAGCCCCGGCTCGCGCCACCCGGACGGGACGACGCGCGTGACGTCGTCGATGACGCCGAGGACGCCGACCACCGGGGTCGGGTGGATGGACGAGTCGATGCGCCCCGGCTCCCCCGTGCCGTTGTACAGGGAGACGTTGCCGCCGGTGACCGGTACGCCGAGCTCGAGACACGCGTCGGCGAGGCCGGTGATGCCTTGCACGAGCTGCCACATCGCGTCCGGGTCCTCGGGCGAGCCGAAGTTGAGGCAGTCCGTGACGGCGCGCGGGCGGGCGCCCACGGTCGCGACGTTGCGGTACGCCTCGGCGAGCGCGAGCTGCGCGCCCGCGTACGGGTCGAGCTTGGTGTACCGGCCGTTGCCGTCGACCGCGAGCGCGACCCCGAGCCCGGTGGCCTCGTCGACGCGGACGACGCCGGCGTCGTCGGGCTGGGCGAGCGCGGTGTTGCCCTGGACGAACCTGTCGTACTGGTCGGTGACCCACGCCTTCGAGGCGAGGTTCGGGGAGGCGACGAGGCGCAGCAGGGTCGCGCGGAGCTCGTCCCCGGTCGAGGGCCGCGGGTAGCGGGCCTCGCCGTCGGGCCCGGAGACGCTGTCCGCCTGGAGGCCGTCCATCCAGGCCGGGCGCGCGTACGGCCGGTCGTAGACGGGGCCCTCGTGCGCGACCGTGCGCGGGTCGACGTCGACGATCCGGTGGCCGTGGTGGTCGATGGTGAGGCGGCCGGTGTCGGTGACCTCGCCGATGACGGCGGTCTCGACGTCCCACTTCCCGGTGATCGCGAGGAACTCGTCGAGGCGGTCCGGGCGGACGACGGCCATCATCCGCTCCTGCGACTCCGACATGAGGATCTCGCCCGCGGTGAGCGTGGGGTCGCGCAGCAGGACCTTCTCGAGGTCCACGTGCATGCCGCCCTCGCCGTTGGAGGCGAGCTCGGACGTGGCGCACGAGATGCCCGCGGCCCCGAGGTCCTGGATCGCCTCGACGACGCCCGCCGCGAAGAGCTCGAGGCAGCACTCGATGAGCACCTTCTCCATGAAGGGGTCGCCCACCTGGACGCTCGGGCGCTTGGAGGGGCCGCCGTCGTCGAACGTCTCCGAGGCGAGGATCGAGGCGCCGCCGATGCCGTCGCCGCCCGTGCGCGCGCCGAAGAGGACGACCTTGTTGCCGACGCCCGTCGCGTTGGCCAGGTGCACGTCCTCGTGCCGCAGGACGCCGAGGCACAGCGCGTTGACGAGCGGGTTGCCCTGGTAGGAGGGGTCGAAGACGACCTCCCCGCCGATGTTGGGCAGGCCCAGGCAGTTGCCGTAGCCGCCGACGCCGGCCACGACCCCGTGCACGACGCGGGCGGTGTCGGGGTGGTCGATCGCGCCGAAGCGCAGCGCGTCCATGACGGCGACCGGGCGCGCGCCCATCGAGATGATGTCGCGCACGATCCCGCCGACGCCGGTCGCGGCGCCCTGGTACGGCTCGACGAAGCTCGGGTGGTTGTGGCTCTCGATCTTGAACGTCACGGCCCAGCCGTCGCCGACGTCGACGACGCCCGCGTTCTGGCCCATGCCCACCAGGAGGTGCTCGCGCATGGCCGCGGAGGTCTTCTCGCCGAACTGGCGCAGGTGGATCTTGGAGGACTTGTACGAGCAGTGCTCCGACCACATGACCGAGTACATGGCGAGCTCGGCGGCGGTGGGGCGACGGCCGAGGAGGTCGACGATGCGCCGGTACTCGTCGTCCTTGAGCCCGAGCTCGCGGTACGGGAGGCGGACCTCGGGCGTGGCGGCGGCGTGCTCGACCGTGTCCGGGGCCGGGTGGTCGGCCCCGTCGGCCCGCGTGCCGCCGTCGTGGATCGTGTCGGTCATGGCTTCCCTACCGGCCGGGCGGTGTGCGTGACGCGGCACAGGCTACCCGCGGCGGCGGGCCCGGGCGGGGCCCCTGCAGCACGTGGACGGGGGTGCCCGATGGGCGGGGGTGGCCAGGCGGAGCGCACCCCCCCTCGACAGAGTGGAACGAGATGAGGTCGCGCGGCTCGGAGTGGAACGAGATGCCGGCAGATCGTTCCACTCCGAGCCGGGGGTGGGTGGGGACGACCTACCGATCTGTGGCGATATGCCGGTACCGTCGCCCGGGTGAGCGTGGACGCGCTGCCCCGTCGGGACGACGCGACGGAGGAGATCCGCATCACCCGCCGCGAGCTGCGGGCGGCCGGGGCGACGGCCGCCCCGCCGGCGCGCGAGGCGGACGCGGCCTCGCCGCTCGAGGGATGGTCCCGCCGGACGCGGCTCACGCTCCTCGCGATCGGCGCCGCGACCCTGCTCGTCGGCGGCCTCCTCGTCGCCCGGACGACGACGGCGCAGGCCCTCCGCACGGAGGGCCGGGAGGCCGAGGCGGCGGTGGCCGCCGCGCTCGAGACGGCCCGCGCCGCGACGGCCGACGCCGCCGAGGCCGCCCGGGCGGCGGCGACCACCGCGGGCCACGCGGGCACCGTCGTCGACGCGATCGCGCCGCGCGCCGGCGACCTGTCGGCGGAGTCCGTGGCCGCCGTCGTGGCGGCGGCCGAGCAGCTCGAGGCGCTCGTGGCGGAGGGCGTTCCCGCCGAGCCCGCGACCGCGCTCGCCGACCTGCCCGAGCGCTACGTCGCCGCGGGCGACGGGCTCGACGACCTGCGGGCCCGCGTCGCGGCCGAGGTCGACCGGCTCGAGCGCACCGCGGCCGAGGCGACCCGCCGGGAGGGCGAGCTCGCCGCGGCGGTGGCGGCGACGTCGTCGGCCGTCGGCGCGGCGGCGCAGGCGGCGGGCCCGGCGTCGGAGGCACTGCTGGCCGCGACGCCCGAGGCGGGCGACGACGTCCGCGCCCAGCTCGCGGCCGCGGCGGCCGCGCTCGCCGCCCTCGGCGAGGAACCGACGATCGACGTCACGACGTCCCAGGCGTTCACCGCCTACCTCAACGCGGCGGACGCCGCGCGGCGCGCGCACGCCGACGCCGTGGCCGCACGCGAGGCGGCCGAGCGGCTCGCCGCGGAGGAGGCGGCGGCCAGGGCGGCCGAGGAGGCCGCACGCGAGGCCGAGCGCGACCGGCGGCCGCGGGGCTGGCCCTGGGGCGACGGCCCGCGGCGGCGGCCGTAGTCGTCCGGGGTCAGTCGGGCAGTCCGAACGCCTGGTCGTCCAGGTAGGGGCCGCGCGAGAGGAGCTGCGCGGCCGCGCGGGCGAGCGCGCCGTAGGCGATCCCCGGGCCGCTCGACCCGATGCTGATCCGGCACACGCCCGCCGACGCGAGCTCGGCCAGGGTGGGCTGCCCGGGCCGGCCGAGGACGTTGAGGCGACCGTCGAACGCCTCGGCGAGCGCCGCCACGTCGGCCAGGGACGTGCGCCCGACGACGAAGACGCAGTCCGCCCCCGCGTCGAGGTACGCCCGGCCGCGCGCGACGACCTCGGGCAGGGCGGCGCCCCGGGCGAGCGCGTCGGTCCGGGCGTTGAGGACGAGCGGCACGCCCGTGCGCTCCCCCGCGGCGCGGGCGGCGGCGAGGCGCGCGCACTGGTCGTCGACGGGGCGCAGGGGGTCCTCGGCCGCGGGGAGGCCGAGCTCCACCAGGCCGTCCTCGAGGTTGCAGCCGACCGCGCCCGTCGCCAGGAGCCGGCCGACGGACGTCGCGACGTCGTCGGGGGTTGCGCCGTACCCGCGCTCGAGGTCCGCGGTGACCGGCACGTCCACGGCGGCGGCGATCCGGCCGACGACGGCGAGGTTGTCCGCGAGGGTCATCCCCTCGCCGTCGGGCAGGCCGAGGGAAGCGGCGATCGCCCAGCTCGCCGTCGCCACCGCGGGCGCGCCCTGCGCGGCGACCACCCGGGCGCCGAGGACGTCCCAGACGTTGACGAGGACGAGCGGGTCGCCGGGGACGTGGCGAGCGCGGAGGCGCTCGGCCCGGGCGACCTGGGAGGTGGACATGCCGCCACCGTAGGACGGCCGGGCGGCGCGCGGGGCGGTTCGGGGGGCGAGGTGCGGGAGGGACGCCGGGGTGCTCGACCGGGCGGGTCGGCGCCGATGGATCGCATCGGCATGGGCGGATTGTCCGGTTCCAGGTGGTGTGGTAGCATTCGAACATCAGTTCGACGCGGAGGATGGGCGTGAGCGAGCGGGCGGGCGAGACGCCGGTCCTGCGCGCCCTTCGGGCAGCCGCGACGGCGGTCGCGGAGGCGGGGCGCGGGGCGCGCGGGCTCGGGACGGCCGAGCGGCGGGCGCTGCTCGCGGAGGTCGACCGGACGGCGACCGTGCTCGCCACGGTGCGCGCCGAGCTGCTGCTGGCGGAGCGGGATGCCGGAACCTGGCAGGGCCGCGGCGACCGGTCCTTCGCTGCGTGGCGCGGCCGCACCTCGCGCGCGGGGGCGCGGGCCGGCGCGGCCGAGGAGCGTCGCGCGGACACGCTCGCCGCGATCCCCGGGCTGCGGGAGGCGGCGGTCGCGGGACGGGCGTCCCTCGCGCACGTCGACGCCGTGGCCCGAGTCGTCGCCACGGGCTCGGAGGCCGTGCGGACCGCGCTGACCAGCCCGCCCGTGCAGGCCGAGCTCACCGACCTCGCGGAGCGGCTCGACGCCGGGCAGTTCGCCACCGCCGTCGCGCGGATCGCGGCGCGCACGGACGCCGCCGCGCTCGAGCGCGACCACCAGGCGCAGCGGTCGGCCAGGTATCTCCACGTCGTCGACGCGGCCGACGGGACCCGGGTGAGCGGCCGCCTCGACCGGATGGCGGGGCACCGCCTCCGGCTGGCCCTCGAGGCGCTCACACCGCGGCCCGCCGCCGACGACGACCGGACGGCCGAGCAGCGCCGCGCCGACGCGCTCACCGCGATGGCGGACACGATCCTGTCCCTCCCCGACACCGTGCCCGGGGCGGCGCAGACGCCGCACGTGTCGTTCCTCATGACGGCGGAGGCGTGGGCGGGCCTGCGGGCCGCACGCCGGGCGGCGGCCGACCGCGCGGAAGCCGGGCGCCCGGTGCAGGACGACCTCGCCGGGACGCTCGCCGCCGCCGGACCGGTGGAGCCGGTCACCCTCGAGGACGGCACGCCGGTCCCGGCGAGCGAGGTGACCCGGGCGCTGTGCGACTGCGAGCTCACGCGCATCGTGCTCGACGCCGCGGACGAGCCCCTCAACCTCGGACGGACGGTCCGGCGGTACACGGGCGCACAACGCCGGGCCGTCCTCGCCCGCGACGGCGGGTGCTTCTGGGAGGGCTGCGGCATGCCGCCCCGGTGGCTCGAGGTCCACCACCTGGACTGGTGGGAGCGGGACGGCGGCGAGACGAGCGTCGCGGACGGCGTCGGGGCGTGCTCGTACCACCACCACGAGGTCCATCGCCGTGACCTCCTCGTCCGACGGGTACCGCTCGACCCGAGCGAGAAGGGGGCGGGCGCGCGAAGGGTGCGGTACGTCGTCACGACGCGTGACGGTCGGGTGGTCAGTGGCGTCGGCGAGCTCGCGCGGGCCGGGTAGGGACCTCGACGGCGTCGGCGCGCGCCGACACACTGAGGCGATGCGCCTGCCCGTGATGCCCCCGCTCCTGCCGATGCTCGCGAAGGCGGCGCCGGAGATCCCGCCCGGGATGGTCTACGAGCCCAAGTGGGACGGGTTCCGCACGATCGTGTTCCGGGACGGCGACGAGGTCGAGCTCGGCAGCCGCAACACGAAGCCGATGACGCGCTACTTCCCCGAGGTCGTCGAGGCGGTGCTGCGCGAGGCCCCCGAGCGGGTCGTGCTCGACGGCGAGGTCGTCGTGCCCGCGGCCGACGGCGCCTCGCTCGACTTCGAGGCCCTGCTCCAGCGCATCCACCCCGCCGAGTCGCGCGTCCGGCTGCTCGCGCGCGAGACCCCGGCGGTGCTCGTCGCGTTCGACCTGCTCGCGCTCGGCGACGAGGACCTCACCGGCCTGCCGTTCGCCGAGCGCCGCGCGCGCCTCGAGGCGGCCGTCGGCGGGGGCGGGCCCGGCGTCCACGTGACCCGCACGACGACGGACCTCGCCGAGGCGCGCGAGTGGTTCGAGCGGTTCGAGGGGGCCGGGCTCGACGGCGTCGTGGCGAAGGACCCCGCGCTGCCCTACCGCCCCGACAAGCGGGTCATGTTCAAGATCAAGCACGAGCGCACCGCCGACTGCGTGCTCGCCGGGTACCGCACGCACAAGAACGACGACCGCGCCGTCGGCTCGCTCCTGCTCGGCCTGTACGACGACGCCGGCCGCCTCGCCAGCGTCGGCGTCGCCTCGTCGTTCCCGGTGGCGCGGCGGCGCGAGCTGTTCGAGGAGCTCCAGCCGCTCGTCGTGCCCGCCGACGACCCCGACCACCCGTGGACCGAGGCCGCGCAGGCCGCCGGGACGCGCACGCCCCGGGAGGCCGAGACCAGCCGCTGGGCCGCCGGGAAGGACCTCTCCTTCACGCCGCTGCGCCCGGAGCGCGTGGTCGAGGTCCGGTACGACCACATGGAGGGCGTCCGGTTCCGGCACGTCGCCCAGTTCGTGCGCTGGCGGCCGGACCGCGACCCGCGGTCGTGCACCTACGCCCAGCTCGAGGTGCCCGTGCGCTATGACCTCGGGGACGTGCTCGGGTGAGTCACCACCGCAGCACGACGGGGGCCGCGAGGTCGGTGTTGTCGACGACGACGTCGGCCCGCGCCACCGGGTCGACCTCGCCCACGTAGATCCGCTCCGAGACGGCGTAGCGCTCGCGGTGCAGCCGCTCGGCCTCGTCGCGCCCGTCGCGCGGGACGTCCCGCCCCAGGGCCCGCGCGAGCGCCACCTCCGGCTGGGTCGCGAGCCAGACCCGCAGGTCCCAGAACGCGTCGCACTCCGGCCGCATCCCGAACACGCCGTCCACGACGAGCACCGCGTCGGCGGGCGCGGCGACCGTCACGGCGCGGTGGTCGGCGCCCGTGATCGGGTCGTGGGCGCAGAGGGCCACGACCCCCGAGCCGTCCGGGCCGGCGGGGGCGAGCAGGAGGCCCCGGGCCGCCGCGACGTCCTGCGCGTTGCGGTAGTAGCCCTCGCCCGAGGTGCGGTCGTAGCCCCGCTCGACCGCGTCCCGCCAGGGCCGCTTGAAGTCGTCCAGGCTCGCGCGCAGCGTCGGCCGCCCCAGCGCCCGGACGGCGGCCGCGAGCTCGTGCGCGAGGCTCGTCTTGCCGCTGCCCGTGAGCCCGTCGACGACGACGCGGACCCGCCCCGGCCGGACGCCCGCCACGCGGCGCGCCAGGCGGTCGAGCAGCCGGCTCCGCTCCGCGGAGGCCGGCGGCGGCGTGGGCTGCGACCACGTCGAGACCGACGTGAACGCCTGGGCTGCCATCCCGTCAGGCTCGCACGCCCGCGCGTCGGCCCACCACCCACGATCCGGCCGGACGATGGCGCGCCGGCCGCCGCCGGACGACGATGGGGCGTGCGCACCTTCACCCGGGACGGTCTCACGTTCGACGTCCACGAGGCCGGTCCGCCCGACGGCGTGCCCGTCGTCCTCCTGCACGGCTTCCCGCAGGACGCCACGTGCTTCGCCGAGGTCGCGCGGCGGCTCGCGGCCCGGGGTCTGCGCACCCTCGCCCCCGACCAGCGCGGCTACTCCCCCGGCGCCCGGCCGGCCGACCGCCGCGCGTACGGGGCGCGCGAGCTCGTCGCGGACGTGGCCGTGCTGCTCGACGCCGCCGGGGTCGACGCGGCGCACGTCGTCGGCCACGACTGGGGCGCCGGGGTGGCCTGGGCGTTCGCGGCCTGGCACCCCGAGCGGACGGTGTCGCTCACCGCCCTCTCGTCGCCGCACCCGCGGGCGGTGTCGCGGGCCGCGTGGCGCAGCGTCCAGGCGGTGCGCTCGGCGTACATGGCCGTCTTCGGGCTGCCCCGCCTCCCCGAGCGCCTCCTGCTCGCCGACGACGGCGCGCGGCTGCGCGACGCGCTCGTGCGGACCGGCCTGCCGCCCGAGCGGGCCGCGTACGACACCGCGCGCATGCTCGAGCCGGGCGCCCTGTCGGCGGCGCTCGCGTGGTACCGCGCGATCCCGGGCGGCGGGTGGAGCGAGCTGCCCGCGGTGCGCGTGCCGACGGTGCTCGTGCACGGCCGCGACGACCCGTTCATCGCCGACGCGAGCGTGCGCGCCACCCGTGCGTGGGTCCGCGCGCCGCTCGTGACGATCCCCGTCGAGGGCGGGCACTGGCTGCCCGAGCGCCACCCGGGCACGGTGACCGCCGCCGTCGTCGCCCAGCTGGACCACGCGGCGGGCCAGGACAGCTAGCCCGCCGTGCGCTCCGGCGTGCGCAGCGACTTCTCCGGCCGGGGCGCGGTGCCGCTGGCCCGCGCCCGGCGCTCGTGCTCCCGCGCCTCCTCCTGGCGCTGCGCCTCGACGCCGGTGGCGATCGTGGCGCGCACGAGCTCGGGCCCGTAGCCGAACGCATCGACCAGGTCCTGCGCGTGCGGGCGGAGCCGGGCGAGCAGGCGCTCGATGTAGGAGGTCACCGTGCGCGCGCGGCCCGCGGAGAGCCGGCCGTGCATGAGGTACCAGGCGAGGTTGCGCTCGATGACGGTGAGGCCGTACAGGTCGCGCAGCCACGTGAGGACCTGGCGGGTGCCCGGGTCCTCGACCTTGCCCAGGCCGGCCGTGAACCCCTCCCACAGGAGCAGGTCGGCGTGCGCGCGGGCGGTCTCGACGAGCCCGTGCTGCTGCGCGTTGAAGCGGCGGGCCGCCTCCTCGCGCGGCGCCTTCATCGCGGGGCGCAGCGCGGTGCCGATCTCCTCGACCATCGTCTCGACGCGGTCGGTGAGCAGGTCGCGCTGGGTCTCCGCGTCGCGGAGGCGACCGGCGGAGCGACGCACGTCCCCGCCGTCGGCGAGCGTCTGCACGACGCGGGCGAGGGGCGTGCGGTGCAGGGCGGCGTCGGCGGCCCGGCCCGCGACGTACTTCGCGATGCCGGAGGCGTCGATCGACGCGAACTCCTTGGACCAGTCCGCGAGCAGGCGCTTCGCGACGAGCTGGAGGAGCACGGTGTTGTCGCCCTCGAACGTGACGTACACGTCGAGGTCGGCGCGCAGCGAGGTGAGCCGGTTCTCGGTCATGAACCCGGCCCCGCCGCAGGCCTCGCGCGCGGCCTGCAGGGTGTCCAGGGCGTGCCACGTCGAGGTGGCCTTGAGGGCCGCGGCGATCGTCTCGAGGTCCTGGCGGTCCTCGTCGGTGTCGTGCTCGCCGGAGAAGACGCCGTGGAACGCCTCGAGCAGGCGCTCGTGCGCGAACGCGTGCGCGTACGTCTGGGCGAGGCGCGGCAGGAGCCGGCGCTGGTGCTCGGCGTAGTCGAGGAGCACGACCTCGTCGGTGGGCGACGCGGCGGTGAACTGGCGGCGCTGGTTGCCGTACGTCACCGCGATGACGAGGGCGAGCTTGGCCGCGTTGGTCGCCGCGCCGTCGAGCGAGACGCGGCCCTGGACGAGCGTGCCGAGCATCGTGAAGAAGCGGCGGCCCGGGCTGGCGATCGGCGAGGTGTAGGTGCCGTCGGGGGCGACGTCGCCGTAGCGGTTGAGCAGGTCGCGGCGGGGGACGCGCACGTGGTCGAACGCGAGGCGCCCGTTGTCGACGCCGTTGAGGCCGCCCTTGAGGCCGTCGTCCTCGCCTGTGACGCCGGGCAGGAACTCACCGGTCCGCGGGTCGCGGATCGGCACGTAGAACGCGTGCACGCCGTGGTTGACACCCTTGGTGACGAGCTGCGCGAAGACGACGGCGGCCGTGGCGTGCTTCGCCGCGTTGCCGAGGTACTCCTTCCACGCCGCGCGGTAGGGCGTGTGGATGACGAACTCCTCGGTCTCCGGGTCGTACGTCGCGGTGGTGGCGATGCTCGCCACGTCCGAGCCGTGGCCGATCTCGGTCATCGCGAACGACCCCGGCACCTCGAGGGTCATCGCGCCGCGGAGCAGGCGCCGGTGGTGGTCCTCGGTGCCGAGGTGGAGGATCGCGGAGGCGAAGAGCCCCCACTGCACGCCGGCCTTGATCTGCAGCGAGGGGTCCGCGGTGAGGACCTCCTCGAAGCGGGCGAGCGACCCGCCGTGGTCGTCGGCGCCGCCGAGCTCCGCCGGGAAGGCGCGCAGCACGTCGCCCTCGGCGACGAGGAGCCTGAGCTGCTCGAGCACCCGCTCGCGGTGCTCGGCGGACGAGAGGCCCTCGACCTTGTGGAACCGCGGGTCGGCGAGCAGCTCGCGCGCGGCGCGCCGGACGTCCCGCCAGCGGCCGAGCAGGACGTGCTCGAGGTGGGCGACGTCGACGACCGCCGCGGGCGCGCCGTCCCGGCTGTCGGGGCGTCGTTCGGTGAGCGCGGTCATGGCCGTTCCTCCCGGTGGTCGGGTGGTGCGGGGCGGGTCCGGACGAGGCCGGCGACGGGGCCGGTCCACAGCCACGCGGTGACCCGCTCGGTGAGCTCCTCGCGGCTCGGGGCGTCGGGGTCCGCGCGGTGGGTGAGCCACCACTCGCCGACGCCGCGGACGAAGCCGACGGCGCCCGCGGCCCAGACGTCGGCGAGCCGGCCGGCGTCGGGCGTCGCGATGACGCGGGCGAAGGGGCGCGCGACGAGCTCGGCGACCTGCTCGAGGAAGTGACCCAGCGGGCCGGACGCGTCCTCGGCGGGGCGGGTGACGAACCAGTAGACGTTCGGCGAGGCCTCGGCCATCTCGAGGTAGATGTCGATCATCGCCCGGACAGCGTCGCGCGGCGTCTCGGCGGCCCGCGCGGCCTCGTCGAGCGCGGTGTGCATCTGCGCGACGACGGCCTGCCCGACGGCGCGCTGCAGCCCGACCTTGTCGACGAAGTACCGGTAGACGATGGACTTGCTCGTGCCGGCGGTCGCGGCGATCTCCTCCATGGAGACGTCGGGGCCGTGCCGGTGCACGGCCCGGCGCGCGGCGTGCACGAGCTCCGTGCGCCGCGCCTCGCGGTGACCCGCCCAGCGCGTGGAACGCCCGTCCTGGTCGGCCGGCGTCGTTGCCGGTGTGATCGGACTCACGAAACCGACGGTATCAGGTACCGTGGGTCTCGGGCACTATCAGATCCACCACTCCCGGGCCAGGGACCAACGGCCCACCCGGGGCCCGCGCCCCGCACCGCTCGACGACGAGAGGACACCGCCATGGCGGAGACCCCCGACCGGCCCACCCGTGGCACCAGCACCCCGCGCGCCCGAGCGACCGGCGCCCCGCCGCGTGCGCGTCAGTCGGCGCGCCCCCGCACCACGGCCGCCCGGCGGCCCGACGGCGCCCCGCGCCGGGCGCTCGTCGTCGGAGGGAACCGGATCCCCTTCGCCCGCGCGGGCGGCCACTACAACCACGTGAGCAACCGCGACCTGCTCGTCGCCGCGCTCGACGGGCTGGTCGCGCGGTTCGGCCTCGCGGGCGAGCGGGTCGGCGCCGTCGCCGCGGGCGCCGTGCTCAAGCACTCCAAGGACTTCAACCTCACGCGGGAGGCGGTGCTCGGCTCGGCCCTCGCGCACGACACCCCCGCGCACGACGTCCAGATGGCGTGCGCGACCGGCGTCGAGACGATCGTCGGCCTGGCCAACAAGATCCGACTCGGGCAGCTCGACTCGGGGATCGCCGGCGGCGTGGACTCCGCCTCGGACGCCCCGGTCGTCGTGAGCGAGCCGCTGCGCCGGGCGCTGCTCGACCTCAGCCGCGCGAAGACGCCACAGCAGAAGCTCGCCGCGCTCGCGCGCATCCGGCCGCGGCACCTCGCGCCGGTCACCCCGACCACGGGCGAGGCGCGCACCGGCCTGTCCATGGGCGAGCACCAGGCGATCACCACGGCAGCCTGGGGCATCACGCGCGAGGCGCAGGACGAGCTCGCCCTCGCCTCGCACCAGCGGCTCGCCGCCGCGTACGACGCCGGGTTCTTCGACGACCTGCTCACCCCGTTCCGCGGCCTGACGCGCGACGCGAACCTCCGGCCGGACACCAGCCTGGAGAAGCTCGCCGGGCTGCCGCCGGTGTTCGGCAAGCGCCTCGACGTCCCCGCGACGATGACGGCCGGCAACTCGACGCCGCTGTCCGACGGCGCCTCGACGGTGCTGCTCGCGAGCGAGGACTGGGCGCGCGAGCACCACGTCACGCCGCTCGCCGCGATCGTCGACGCGGAGATGGCGGCCGTGGACTTCGTGCACGGCAAGGAGGGCCTGCTCATGGCGCCCGCGTACGCGGTGCCGCGCCTGCTCGCCCGCAACGGGCTCACGCTCGACGACCTCGACGTCGTCGAGATCCACGAGGCGTTCGCCTCGACCGTGCTGACCACGCTCGCGGCCTGGGAGGACGCCGACTTCTGCCGCGACCGCCTCGGCCTGCCCGGCCCGTTCGGCACCGTCGACCGCGACCGGCTCAACGTCCACGGCTCGTCGCTCGCGGCGGGCCACCCGTTCGCCGCGACCGGCGGGCGCATCGTCGCGACCGCGGCGAAGATCCTCGCCCAGCGCGGCTCCGGCCGCGCGCTCGTGTCCGTGTGCGCGGCCGGCGGTCTCGGCTACGCGATGCTCCTGGAGGCGGCGTGAACGACAGGTACCTCGAGCTCGTCAACCACGGCCCGACGGCGGCGATCGCCAAGCGCCTCGGCCTGCCCCGGCCGGCGGTGCTGCGCCGCCACGAGCCCGGCGCGCCGCTCGTGCCCGGTCCCGTCCTCGTCGTGCACGACGACGCCTCCGCGGCCGACGCGGACGCCGTCGCCGGGGCGCTCGTCGGCTGGGACCTCGACGTGCGGCGGCACGCGGGCGAGGGCGAGCGGTTCGGCGCCGTCGTGCTCGTGCTCACCGAGGTCGCCTCGCCGGCCGACCTCGGCGCCCCGGCGCTCGCCGTCGGGGGCGTCCTGCGCGGCCTCGCGCGGGGCGGCCGGGTCGTCGCGCTGACCCGCCCGACGTCGGGCGCGGGGGGCGACGCCGCCCGGGCGGCGGCCCGCGAGGGCGTCGAGGGCATGCTCCGCTCGCTCGCGAAGGAGCTGCGCGGCGGCGCGACGGGCAACGCCGTCGTCGTGCGCGACGGGGTCGCGGTCACGTCCGCGTCGGCCCTCGGTGCGCTGCGCTTCCTGCTGTCCGGCCGGTCGGCGTTCGTCGACGGGCAGCCGCTCGCGGTCGGCTCGCACGGCGGGGAGCTGCCGACCGACTGGGAGCGGCCCCTCGCCGGCCGCGTCGCCGTGGTCACGGGCGCGGCGCGCGGCATCGGCGCGGCCATCGCGCGGACCCTCGCCCGGGACGGGGCCACGGTCGTCGTCGTGGACGTGCCGGCCGCGGGCGACGCCCTCGCGCGCGTCGCGAACGAGGTGCACGGCACGGCCCTGCAGCTCGACGTCACGGCCGACGACGCCGGCGCGCGCATCGCGGAGCACGTCGCCGCACGGCAGGGTCGGCTCGACGTCATGGTGCACAACGCGGGCATCACGCGGGACAAGCTGCTCGCGAACATGACGCCCGACCGGTGGGACCCGGTGCTCGCGGTCAACGTGCTGGCGCCCCTGCGCATCACCGAGGCGCTGCTCGAGGCGGGCGCCTTCGGCCCGGCGCCGCGCGTCGTCGGCGTCGCGTCGACGAGCGGGATCGCGGGCAACCGCGGCCAGACCAACTACGGCGCGTCCAAGGCGGGCGTCATCGGCATGGTGCGCGCGTGGGCGGGCCGGCTCGCCGAGGCGGGCGGCACGATCAACGCGGTCGCGCCGGGCTTCATCGAGACGGACATGACCGCGAAGATCCCGCCGGTGACGCGGCAGGTCGCGCGGCGGCTGTCCTCGCTGCAGCAGGGCGGGCAGCCGGTCGACGTCGCCGAGGCGATCGCCTTCCTCGCCTCCCCGCAGGCGGGCGGGATCAACGGCCAGGTGCTGCGGGTCTGCGGCCAGAACCTGGTGGGCCGGTGATGCCCCGGACCGTGGCGGTTTCGCGGCCGCCGTCGAACGCGGCGATCCTCGCGCGCGGGCTCACGCGCCGGCGCGCGGGCGGCGCGCTGCCGGACGTCGTCCTCGTGCGCGACGGCGTGCGCGTGCACCTCGCCCGGCTGGCGGCGTACCAGGAGCTCGTGGGCGAGGCGGTGTCCGACGCCGTCCCGGCGGGCTACCTGCACACGCTCGTCTTCGGGCTGCACATGGCGATGCTCGCCCGGCCGGACTTCCCGCTGCCCCCGCTCGGCATGGTGCACGTGGCGAACCGGATCGAGCAGCGGCGGGCCGTCGACGCCGGCGAGGTCCTCGACGCGCGCGTGCACGCGGAGAACCTCGCCCCCCACCGCCGGGGGGCGACCGTCGACCTCGTCGGCGAGCTCGCCGTCGCCGGCGAGGTGGTCTGGCGCGGCACCTCGACGTACCTCGCCAAGGGCGTGCACCTGCCCGACGCCGGCCCCGCCCCCGACGTCGAGCGGCCCGCCTTCGAGCCGCCGGCCCCCACCGGCCTGTGGCGGCTCCCTGCCGACACCGGGCGCCGGTACGCGGCGGTGAGCGGCGACCGGAACCCCATCCACACGTCGCGGCTCGCCGCGCGCGCGTTCGGGTTCGCCCGGCCGATCGCGCACGGCATGGACACGGCGGCGCGCGCGCTGGCCCACGTCGGGCCCGCGCGCGGCGACGCGTACGCGTGGGACGTGGAGTTCGGGGCGCCCGTGCTGCTGCCCGCGACCGTGTCGGTGCGCGTCGCGCCGGAGGAGCCGGCCGGTGAGGGCTTCGCGCTGACCGTGTGGTCGCGCAAGCCGCACCTGACGGGGACGGTCCGGCCGCTCGGGGCGCCGGGGCGGGGCGACTAGACGTAGAACCCCGTGCGCAGGTCGACGCCGTGCTCGACCCACGCCTTCATCGCGCACAGCATGTGGGTCCAGCCCTCGCAGTTGCTGTAGGAGGCCTTGCGGCCGGCGTCGTTCGCGCGCCAGCCGGACTCGGCGACGGTGACGAGCGTGCGGCCGTCCTCGAGGGCGTCGAACGTCATGGTGACGGTGGTCTCGTAGGCGGGGCCGCCGTCGTCGGCGCCCTCCCACCGCAGGACGACACGCGCGTCGGGCACCACCTCGACGACGTGCACGGGGAAGGCGCCGGGGAAGTCGGCGAACTCCCACTGCACGGTCGCGCCGGTCTCGAGGCGCCCCTGCGCGCCGCCGGTGGTGAAGTAGCGGGACAGCGTGGCGGGGTCGACGACGGCCTCGAACACCTCGTGCACGGGGCGCGCGATGCGGGCGGCCACCTGGAACGTGAGCTCCGGGGCGGGTGCCGGGGTGGTGGACATGGGCTCCTCCTCGCGGTGGGGGCGGTGACCCGCCCGAGAGAAGTGTTATAGACTTATAACATGTCATCGCGCAAGGGGTCGGCGTCGGACGGCGGCGCCGGGCGCGCGCGGGCGGGCACCGCGAGCGCCGCGGACGGCGCCGACGAGGAGGCGTTCGACCGGGTCCTCAAGGCCCTCGCGCACCGGACCCGGCGGCGCATCGTCGACCTCCTCGCCGAGGGCCCGCGCACCACGGGCGAGGTCTGCGCGGCGTTCCCCGAGCTCGACAGGTGCACGACCATGCAGCACCTCGGGGTCCTCGAGCGGGCCGGCCTCGTCGTCCCCCGCCGCGTCGGGCGCGAGCGGTGGAACCACGTCGACGTGCTGCCCATCCGGGCCGTGCACGACAGGTGGATCAGCCCCTACGCGACGGGCGCCGTCGGCGTGCTCACCCGGCTCGCGGACGACCTCGGCCGGTGACGACGGGCCCGCCGGCCGGTGCCGCGCCGCGCGTCGGCGGGCGGTGGCAGGCTGGCCGCGTGGAGCTCTTCACGGGCGGGCTCGAGCGCGAGGGCGACTACGAGGGCCTCGAGCTCGACGACCGCGACCTCACCGGCCATGACGCGCGGGAGGCGCGGTTCGTCGACTGCGCGTTCCACCACTGCGTCCTCGACGGCGTCCGGATGGCCCGGGCGCACCTCGTCGACGTGTCCTTCGTCGGGGTCCGCGCCGACACGCTCGACCTCGCCGACGCGGAGTGGCGCGACGTCGCGCTGACGGACTGCCGCCTCGGCGCGGTGCGCGCGTTCGGCGGCGACCTCGTCCGGGTCACCGTCACGGGCGGCAAGATCGACTACCTCAACCTGCGCGACGCGACGGTGCGCGAGCTGCGGATCGTCGGCGCGACGATCGACGACCTCGACCTCGCGGGCACCACGGCGCGCGACGTCGTCGTCGAGGCGAGCCGTGTGCGGCGCCTCGACGTCGCGCGCGCCCGCCTCACCCACGTCGACCTGCGCGGCGCCGACCTCGCCCGGGTCGACGGGCTCGACGGCCTCGCGGGGGCCACCATCAGCGAGGAGCAGCTCGCGGCCCTCGCCCCCCTGCTCGCCGCGCACCTGGGCGTCGTCGTGCGGTGAGCCCGTGTCGGCGGCGGGCCCTACCGTGCGGCCCATGGAGCAGCGACTGAGCCTCGTGACCCTCGGCGTCCCCGACCTCGACGCGGCGCGGCGCTTCTACCTCGACGGCCTGGGCTGGACGCCCGTGCTCGACGTCGCGGGGGCGGTGACGTTCATCCAGGTCGCCCCCGGCGTGCTGCTCTCGCTGTTCGGCGCGGCGGAGCTGGCCGCCGACGTCGGCGACGGCCGCCCGCCGATGACGGCGCCCGGCAACGTGACGCTCGCGCACAACGTCAGCTCACCCGAGGAGGTCGACGCGGTCCTCGCCGCGGCCGAGCGCGCGGGGGCCACGATCGTCAAGCCGGCCCAGCGCGCCGCGTGGGGCGGCTACCACGGCTACTTCGCCGACCCGGCGGGCACGCTGTGGGAGGTCGCGCACAACCCCGGGCTCGCCGTCGACCCGGACGGGACGGTCCGGTTCGCCGAGGCCTGAGTCACGCGGCCAGCCGCGCCTCGAGCCGCGCGCGCACCGCGGGCCACTCCGGCGCGAGGATCGAGAAGTAGGCGGTGTCGCCGCGCGAGCCGTCGCCCGCGAGGCGGTGGCCGCGCAGCACGCCCTCCGGGACGGCGCCGAGCCGCGTGATCGCGCCGATCGAGCGCGCGTTGCGGGCGTCCGCGCGCAGGGCGACCCGGTGCATGCCCCACGTCTCGAACGCGTGCGTGAGCAGCAGGAGCTTGCACGCCGGGTTGGTGCGGCCGCCCCACCACCGGCGCCCGTAGAACGTGTGCCCGACCTCGCAGCGTCCCGTCCGGTGTTCGACGTCGTAGAAGGACGTCTGCCCGCGGACCTCGCCGTCGTCGCCGAGGACCGTGAACGCGTACCGTCCGGGCGCGGCGACCGCCTCCTCGATCGCCCGGGCGACCTCGTCCGCCGACGCCGGCGGGGGCGTCGTCATGCCGAACCACAGGTCCGCGTCGACGAGCGCGAGAAGGTACGCTGCGTGCTCGGGCGCGGCGGGGACGAGCCGGACGCCGTGCCCGGCCAGCGTGAGGTCGTGCTGCACGCCGCGACCCTAGCGGCGCGGGCGCGGCGCGTCCCCCGGTCATCGCTGGTCCAGGGCGCGCCTACCACCCGGCGGCGGCGAGCACCTCGGCGGCGACCTCCCGGGGTGTCCGGTCGCCGTCGTTCTCGACGACGGCGTCGTCGACGCCCGCCGCCTCGAGGATCGCCGCGAGCTCGACGGTCCGGGCGAGGTGCCAGTCCCGCCACGGGTCGGGCTCGCGGCGGCGCAGCCGGGCGAGGCAGGTCGCCTCCGACGCGACCAGGCGCACGACGGCGAGCGCGGCGCCGTCGAAGGCCATCTCGTAGCGCTCGCGGTCCGCCGGCCGCTCGATCACCTCGGCGAGCACGACGTGGCGGTACCCGCGCCGCGCGAGCACGCCCGCCATCGCCTCGAGGTGGTCGAGCGCGACCTCCTGGCCGAACGGGTCGTCGTCGGCCGTGGGGTAGGCGCGGCGGAGGGCGTCGACGTCGATCAACGCGTACGGCACGCCCCGCTCCCGCAGCAGGTCGGCGACGGCCTCCGCCACCGTCGTCTTGCCCGCGCCCACGGTGCCGTTGACGACGAGCACCCGGGTCCCGGCGTCGGGCACGAGCCAGCGCGCGTAGTGGAGCGTGCGCGGGTCGTCGGCGTACGGGCCGAACGGGCGGACGCGCCGGTAGCCGGCGTCGCGGTAGAGGCGCACGGCCGCGCCCTGGAGGGCGCCGGTCTCGAGGACGAGGCGCACGAGCCCGAGGTCGGCGGCCACCGCCTCGAGCCGCCCGAGCAGCAGGCGCCCGTACCCGCGGCCCCGGAACTCCGGGCGCACGAACATCCGCTTGATCTCGCCGACGCCGCCGGCGAACCGCTCGCCGTGCACGGCCGCGTCGCGCAGCCCCGCGCACGCGGCGGGCGCCCCGTCGACGGTGAGCAGGAGGCTCGCCAGCACCTGGTCGGCGGTCAGGTCGGGCGGGAGGTCGTCGCCGTCGTCGTACAGCGCGGCGAGCTCGGCGAGCTGCTCGCGGCGCAGGGCGACGGCCGCGGGGTCGTCCCACGGCACGGCGTCGATACGCACGACGGGCGGCGGCGCCCCGCCGCCGGGCGGCTCGTCGCCCACGGGCGTCAGGCCACCAGCGCCGAGATCACCGAGGTGAAGAACCGCCGGCCGTCGGTGCCGCTGCGGGGGCCGTCCGGGCCGTCCGGGCCGAAGCCCGGCTCCACGGCGTGCTCGGGGTGCGGCATGAGCCCGACGACGTTCCCCGCCGCGTTCGTGATCCCCGCGATGTCGCGGCGCGAGCCGTTCGGGTTGCGGTCGACGTAGCGGAAGACGACGCGACCCTCCGCCTCGAGCTCGTCGAGCGTGCGCTCGTCGGCGACGAACTGGCCGTCCTGGTTCTTCAACGGCACGGTGATCCGCTCGCCCGGGGCGTACTCGCGGGTCCAGGCCGTCTCCACGTTCTCCACGCGGAGCGTCTGCTCGGTGCAGATGAACGCGCGGTGGTCGTTCTTGATCATCGCGCCCGGCAGCAGGTGGGCCTCGCACAGGATCTGGAAGCCGTTGCAGATGCCGAGCACGGGCATCCCGCCGCGGGCGGCGTCGACGACCGACTCCATGACCGGGGAGAACCGGCTGATCGCGCCGGCCCGCAGGTAGTCGCCGTAGGAGAAGCCGCCGGGCAGGACGACGGCGTCGACGCCGTGCAGGTCGGCGTCGGCGTGCCAGAGGGCCACCGGCTCGGCGCCGACGACCCGGATCGCGCGGGCGGCGTCGCGGTCGTCGAGGCTGCCCGGGAAGGTGACGACGCCGATCCGCGCGGTCACGCCCGCGCCTCCTCGACCGAGACGACGTCCTCGATGACGGGGTTGGACAGGAGCGTCGTCGCGGCCTCCCGCACCCGCTCGAGCACCTCCGCGGTGACGGGGCCGTCGACCTCGAGCTCGAACCGCTTGCCCTGGCGCACGCCCGTGAACCCGCGGTAGCCGAGCCGCTCGAGCGCCGCGGCCACGGCCTTGCCCTGCGGGTCGAGGATCTCGGGCTTCGGCATGACTTCGACGACGACGCGTCCCACGTGAGGCTCCTGTGCTGGCGGGGCTGGCGGCAAGGGTCAGCGTAGCGACGGCCCCGGCGCCGGGACGCCGGGTTCCGGCAGGCGGGCCGGGAGCGCGGGCGACCCCGCCCGACACCCGGGGCGCCGGCCGCCCGTCAGCGCCTGCGCCGCGCGGCCGCCCCGCCGCCGCCGCTGCCCAGCGAGAGAAGCAGGCCGAGCACGAAGCCGAAGTCGTACCAGCCGCCGTCGTTGTGCACCTCGTAGACGCTCACCGAGTCGGTGAACAGCGAGATCACGAACGTGACGACCGCGATGAGCCCGTGCCAGAGGCCCAGCCAGAACCCCGCGACGTCGCCGTCCGGGCCGGGCGTCCCCGCCGCCGTGTTGGGGCCGGCCGCGCAGGCGGCGAGCAGGAGGGCCGCGCCCAGCGCGATCGCGACGCCGAGCGCGGTGCGCGCGCGGCGTGCCCGCGCGCCTCGTTCCGTGGTCCGCATCCCCCGATCCAACACCCGACGCCCGGGCCGGCGCCAGGGGCGCGGACCGTCGTCGGGCGCGAGGCTCAGGGCCGCAGCAGCACCTTGATCGCGCGGCGCTCGTGCATCGCGGCGTACCCCTCGGCGACCTGGTCGAGCGGCAGCTCGAGATCGAACACCGGCGACGGGTCGAGGCGCCCGGCGAGCACGTCCGCCAGCAGCTCGGGCAGGTAGGCGCGCACCGGCGCGACGCCGCCGCGCACCCCGATGTTCGCGCCGAACATCCGCCAGTGCGGCAGCGCGGTGACGGCCATCGGCACCCCGACGTGGCCGATCGTCCCGCCCGGCCGGGCCATGCCGGCCGCCGAGACCCACGACTCCTGCGTGCCGACGCACTCGAGCACGTGCGGCGCGCCGAGCCCGTCCGTGAGGTCCAGGACCGCCGCGGCGCCCGCCTCGCCGCGCTCCGCCACGACGTCGGTCGCCCCGAACTCCCGGCCCAGCGCCGCGCGCCGCTCGTTGCGGCTCAGCAGGATCACGCGCTCCGCCCCGAGCCGCCGGGACGCGAGCACGGCGCACAGCCCCACCGCGCCGTCGCCGACCACGGCGACCGTCGCCCCCGGCCCGACGCCGGCCGAGCGGGCCGCGTGGTGACCGGTGCCCATGACGTCGCTGAGCGTGAGCAGCGCGGGCATCCGCTCGTCGTCGGGCGCGACGGGGGCCACGACGAGCGTCCCGTCCGCGAACGGCACGCGCACCGCCTCGCCCTGGCCGGCGTCGACGCCGGGCGCGCCCCAGTCGCCGCCGTGCAGGCAGGACGTGAAGATGCCGGCCCGGCAGTTCGGGCACGTCCCGTCGCTCCACACGAACGGCGCGATGACGACGTCGCCGGGCCGCACCGTCGCGACGTCGGCGCCCACGTCGGTCACGACGCCGACGAACTCGTGCCCGACGCGCGCCGGCCCGCCCTCGCGCGGGCCCGGCCGCCGGTACCCCCAGAGGTCGGACCCGCAGATGCAGGACGCGAGCACGCGGACGATCGCGTCCGTCGGCTCGACGATCACCGGGTCGGGGACGTCCTCGAGACGGACGTCGAAGCCACCGTGCAGCACCGTCGCTCGCATGGTCCCATCCTGCCCGACCGCGCGCGGGGCCGTGGGACCGCGGCGCGCGCCGCGACCGGCTCCACCCGGGGGAGCTCCGCCTAGGGCAGCTCGGTGCCCGTGAGCCGCCGGTACGCCTCGAGGTACCGCTCCCGGGTGCGCTCGACGACGTCGTCGGGCAGCGGGGGCGGCGGCGCGTCGCCGTGCCGGTCCCAGCCCGACGCCGGGGACGTGAGCCAGTCGCGCACGTACTGCTTGTCGAAGCTCGGCTGCGCGCGGCCCGGCGACCAGGTGTCGGCCGGCCAGAAGCGCGACGAGTCCGGCGTGAACACCTCGTCGCCGAGGAGGATCTCGCCGCGGCGCGGGCCGTCCAGCGCCCGGCCGAACTCCAGCTTGGTGTCCGCGAGGATGATCCCCCGCGCCCGCGTGAGCTCCTCGACGCGGCGGTACGCGGCGAGCGTGAGGTCCCGCAGCGCGGCGGCGTCCGCCGCGCCGACCGTCGCGACCACGGCGTCGAAGGAGACGTTCTCGTCGTGCTCGCCGAGTGCGGCCTTCGTCGCGGGCGTGAAGATCGGCTCGGGCAGGCGCGAGCCGTCCTCGAGGCCCGCGGGCAGCGGGATCCCGCACACCTCGCCCGTCGCGCGGTACTCCGCCAGGCCGGAGCCGGTGAGGTAGCCGCGGGCGACGCACTCCACGGGGAACATGTCGAGCCGCCGGCACACCATGGCGCGGCCGGCGACGGCGTCGGGCACACCGGCCGGCCCGGGGTCGGCGGTGACGAGGTGGTGGCCCACCAGGTCCTCGAGCCGGTCGAACCAGAAGAGCGTGAGCTGGGTGAGCACCCGGCCCTTGTCGGGGATCGTCGTCGGGAGCACGTGGTCGAACGCGCTGATCCGGTCGCTCGCCACGACGAGCACGACGTCCCCGTGCGCCACGGCGGCGGGCGAGCCCGGCGCGGGCACGAAGAGGTCGCGCACCTTGCCGGAGTACGTGTGCACCCAGCCGGGCAGGTCGAGCGGCCGCGCGCCGGCCGGCCCCGCGCTCACTCGACGATCTCCACCGGCGTGCCGAGCGGCAGGCCGAACTCGGTGACGAGCCGCGTGATGTCGGCGTCGAGCATGCGGATGCAGCCGTGGGAGGCGTCGGTGCCGACGGACTCCGGCTGGTTCGTGCCGTGGATCCCGATCACTCCCTGACCTCCCGCGAAGGACTCCAGCACCGGTGAGTACCCCGACAGACCGTACGCGTACGCGCCGTACGTGCCACCCGGGGTGGGCGGCTGGAGCAGCTCCTTGATGTAGTACGTCCCGCCCGGCGTCGGGACCTCCGCCCGCCCGACGCCGACCGGCGCCTCCATGACGACCTCGTCGCCCTTGTGCAGGAGCAGCCGGTGCTCGGTGAGCCGCACCTCGATGTGGTAGTCCGTCGACGCGAGGGCCACCTCGTCCGCGCGCACCCAGCCCGTCGAGCCGTTCGGCCGCACCGGCAGGTGCACGTGCAGCCAGTCGCCCTGCTGCTCGATGACGAGGAAGGTGAGCGGGATCTCGCCGGGGATCGACACGACGTCCTCGGCCGCCACGGTGAGCTCCGGCGTGCGCGCGTCGGGCTCGGCGTACACGTCGATCGCGTCGTCCGCGGCGGTGGCGATGATCGCCAGGTTCGGGTCCGGCGTCGGCGTCGGCGTGGGCTCCACGGTCGGCGACGGCGCGACGGACGTCGTGGGCGGCGGGGCCGGGTCGGGGGCTCCGGTGCACCCGCTCAGCAGGCCGAGGGCCAGGAGCAGGACGGCGGCCGGCCCGCCGCGCGGGGTGCGGCGGCGAGGGGTCGACGACATGGGCGACACGGTACCCGCGGCGCCGGGAAGGGACGAAACGGACACCGGGCGGGGGGTCAGGCGTCCGCCGCGGCCGGGAGGACGGGCAGGCGGGCCGCGATGTCGGAGCGGTGGTGCGAGCCGCGCAGGGCGATCCGGGCGACCCCCTCGTAGGCGACGGCGCGCGCCGCGGGGACGTCGGGCCCCAGGCCCACGACCGACAGGACCCGGCCCCCGGCGGAGACCAGCCGGCCCTCGTCGGTCCGCGCGGTCCCCGCGTGCAGCACGTGCACCCCGGGCACCGCGGCGGCGGCGTCGACGCCCTCGATCTCGTCGCCCGCGCGCACCGTGCCCGGGTAGCCGTGCGCGGCGACGACGACGGTCACCGCCGCGCGGTCGTGCCACCGCAGCGGGGCGGCCTGGTCGAGCCGGCCCTCGGCGGCGGCGAGCAGCACGGGGGCGAGCGGCGTCGCCAGGCGAGGCAGGACGACCTGCGTCTCCGGGTCGCCGAACCGCACGTTGAACTCGACCACCCGCAGGCCGCGGGAGGTGAGCGCGAGCCCGCAGTAGAGCACGCCCACGAACGGGGTGCCGCGGCGGCGCATCTCGTCGACCGTCGGCTGGGCGACGCGCGCCACGACCTCCTGCGTGAGGTCGGCCGGGGCCCACGGCAGCGGGGAGTAGGCCCCCATGCCGCCCGTGTTGGGGCCGGCGTCGTCGTCGAGGGCGCGCTTGAAGTCCTGCGCCGGGGCGAGGGGGACGACGGTCGTGCCGTCGCAGAGGCAGAAGAGCGACACCTCGGGCCCGTCGAGGTACTCCTCGACGAGCACCGTGCCGCCGGGCCGCCGCTCCAGGCAGGCGGTCGCGTGGGCGAGCGCCTCGGCCCGGTCGCCCGTCACGACGACGCCCTTGCCCGCCGCGAGCCCGTCGTCCTTGACGACGTACGGGGCGCCGAAGGCGTCGAGGGCCGCGGCGACCTCGTCGACCGTGGCGCACACGTGGGCCATCGCGGTCGGCACGCCCGCGGCGGCCATGACGTCCTTGGCGAAGGCCTTGGAGCCCTCGAGCCGGGCGGCCTCGGCGCTCGGGCCGAAGCAGGGGATCCCCGCCGCCCGGACCGCGTCGGCGACCCCGGCGACGAGCGGCGCCTCCGGCCCGACGACGACCAGGTCCGCCCCGAGGTCCGTCGCCAGCGCGGCGATGGCGGCGGGGTCCGTGGCCGCGACCTCGTGGCAGGTCGCGAGCGCGGCGATGCCCGGGTTGCCGGGGGCGGCGTGGAGCTCGTGCGCGTCCGGGCTCGCGGCGCCCGGTCCCGCGGGCTCCGGCGCGACGGCGTCGGGCCCCCCGGCGAGGGCCGTGACGATGGCGTGCTCGCGGGCGCCGGAGCCGATGACGAGGATCCTCACGGGCGGTCAGCCTAGCGACGCGCCCGGCGGCGGCGAGGGGTGACCGACCCGCGGGATCGGGCCGGCGCGCACGGGCTCAGCCGAGCAGGTCGTGGCGCACGATCGTCGCGTCGCGGCCCGCCCCGACGCCGATCGCCGAGACCCGCGTGCCGCTCATCTCCTCGAGCGCGAGCACGTAGCGCTGCGCGTTCACGGGCAGGTCCTCGAACGTCCGGCAGCCCGTGATGTCCTCCGACCAGCCGTCGAGCTCGACGTAGACCGGCCGCGCGTGGTGGAACGCGCTCTGGTCGGCCGGCATCTCGTCGTACCGGACGCCGTCGACGTCGTAGGCGACGCAGACCGGCACCCGCTCCCGGCCCGTGAGGACGTCGAGCTTGGTGAGCACGAGGTCCGTGAGGCCGTTCACCCGGGACGCGTACCGCGCGATGACGGCGTCGTACCAGCCGCAGCGCCGCGGGCGGCCCGTGGTCACGCCGTACTCGCCGCCGACCTCGCGCAGCCACTCGCCGTCGGCGTCCAGCAGCTCGGTGGGGAACGGGCCCTCCCCGACGCGGGTCGTGTACGCCTTGACGACCCCGACGACGCGGTCGATCCGCGTGGGCCCGACGCCGGACCCCGTGCACGCCCCGCCGGCCGTCGCGTTCGACGACGTCACGAACGGGTAGGTGCCGTGGTCGACGTCGAGCATGGTCGCCTGGCCGCCCTCGAAGACGACGGTGCGCCCCTCGTCCAGCGCCCGGTTGAGCACGAGCGCGGTGTCGGCGACCATCGGCCGCAGCCGGTCCGCGAAGGACAGCAGGTGGTCCACCGTCTCGGCGACGGTGATCGCGCGGCGGTTGTAGACCTTCACGAGCAGGTGGTTCTTCTGGTCGAGCGCGCCCTCGACCTTCTGCTCGAGGATGTGCTCGTCGAAGAGGTCCTGGACCCGGACGCCGAGCCGGTTGATCTTGTCGGCGTACGCGGGGCCGATGCCGCGGCCGGTCGTGCCGATGCGGCGCTTGCCGAGGAAGCGCTCGGTGACCTTGTCGACCACCTGGTGGTAGGGCGCGATGAGGTGCGCGGCCGACGAGACCAGGAGCCGGGACGTGTCGATGCCGCGGGCCTGCAGCGCGTCGATCTCCGCGAAGAGCACCGCGAGGTCCACGACGACCCCGTTGGCGATGACCGGCGTCACGCCCGGCGAGAGGATGCCCGACGGCAGCAGGTGCAGCGCGTACTTCTCGCCGTCGATGACGACGGTGTGCCCGGCGTTGTTGCCCCCGTTGTACTTGACGACGTAGTCGACGCGGGAGCCGAGCTGGTCGGTGGCCTTGCCCTTGCCCTCGTCGCCCCACTGGGCGCCGAGCACCACGACGGCTGGCATGCGCTCCCCATCCCGAGGTCCGTGTCGGTGGCGCGCCGTCCGACGCACCGCGACGAGGCTACCGGCTGCCCCTCGCCGCGCGTACGGGCGTCCGCCGGGCCGGCCGGCTCGAGGTGCGCGCCCCGGGGGCCCGGTCTACAGTGCAGACGCCCCGGGCCGCGAGGAGTCCCCCGCATGATCGAGATCGCCATGTCGCCGACGACGGTGACGCTCACGATCGCGGGCGACCTGGACCTCGTCGAGCGGGACCAGTTCCCCGAGGTGGCGGCGCGGGTGAGCGGCCTGCGGCGCCAGCTCCTCGTCGTCGACATGTGCCGCGTGACGTTCATGGACTCCACGGGCGCGGCGTTCCTCATCTCGCTGGCCGACGCCGGGCGCCGCCGCGGCGGGGCGACGGTGCTGCGCGGCTGCAGCGAGCGCGAGCTGTTCGTGCTCGAGGTGTGCGGCGCGCTGGAGCTCTTCCGCCTCGACACCGAGCACGCCTGCCCCGGCGTGCCCAGCGTCGGCACCCGCTAGCCGCGCTCCTCCGCCGTCCCCGCGGGCGCGTCCGCCGGCGGCCCGAAGTCGCGCGGCCGCACGCGCGCCCACACGAGCTTGCCCTCGCCGGACGGCCGCCAGCCCCAGTCGCCCAGGCGCTCCACGATCCGCATGCCGAAGCCGCCGATGCGGCCGGGGTGACCATCGGTCGTCACGGGCGGGGCGGGGTTGGCGTCCTCGACCTCGATCCGCAGCCCGTCGCCGGTGTCGAAGAGCCGCAGGACGACGTGCCCCCACCCGTGCATGACGGCGTTCGCGACGAGCTCCGAGACCACGAGCTCCGCGCTCGCGACGCCCTCGATCCCCCACGCCACGCACGTCCGCGCGACGGCGTGCCGCGCCCGCCCGATCGAGGCGGGTTCGCTCGGCAGCGACCACCGCCGCCGGCGCGGGGCACCGCTGCCCGTGGGTTCCGCCGTCGGGTCGGGCACCCGGACGACGACGACGGCGACGTCGTCCTCGGGCGCGTCGGCGAGCCGGGAGAGCAGCTCCTCGCCGATGCCGGCCGCGTCGGCGCTGCCGACCTCGGCGCCCACCTCCTCGAGCGTGCGCAGCCCGTCGCGCAGGGTGCGGTCGCGCCGCTCGATGAGCCCGTCGGTGTAGAGCACGAGCGCGTCGCCGGGCTCGAGGCGCGCGCCCGCCGACTGCCGGCGGCCGGTGGCGAACCCGATGAGCCCGCCGCCCGCGCCGTCGAGCCGCACCGTGGCGCCGCTCCGGAGCACGAGCGGCGGCAGGTGGCCGGCCCGCGAGTAGCGCACGGTCCAGCCCTCGCCCTCGCGGGTCAGCGTCGCGAGGACGAGGCTGGCCGACCGCGGCACCCGCATGCCCGCGACGAGCTGGTCGACGCGCTCGAGCACCGCAGCCGGGTCGGCGCTCTCGTACACGTAGGACCGGACCACGGAGCGCAGCTGCCCCATGGCGGCGGCCGCCTCGACGTCGTGCCCGACGACGTCCCCGACGATGACCGCGACGACGCCGGGGGTCACCTCGAGCACGTCGTACCAGTCCCCGCCCACCTGGGCGTGCCCGGAGGAGGGCGCGTAGTACGTCCACACGTCGAGGTCGCGGACCTCGGCCTGCTGCGGGAGCATCGCGCGCTGCAGCGTCTCGGCGAGGCGGTGCTCGCGCGCGTACAGGCGCACGTTCTCCACCGCCATGCCCACGCGCCGCACGACGAGGTAGAGCACGGTGCGGTCGTTGTCGTCGAGCCCCGCAAGGCCCTCCCCGTGCCGGGGCACGACGGCGAGCACGCCCAGCGCCCGTCGTCGTCCCTCGATCGCGTGCACGACGACGGTGACCGGCCGCCCCTCGGGGCACGGGGGCACCATGCCGCGCAGCCGGTGGACGAGGTCGCCCGTCGTGGGCCCGGCGTGCTCGGCCTCGAGGGCGAGCTCGATGGGCCCCTCGACGACGCCGTCGAGCAGGTCGCGCACCGGGTCGAGAGGGCGCGCGGCGCCGGGGGCCGCCGCTTGGTGCGGGCGGCGCGGCCGCGCCGCGTGGCCGGCCTCGTCGACGCCGTCGGCGACGCGCAGCCCGCCGTTGTCGAGGAAGAAGCCCGCCCAGGAGACCACCTCGTCGGCGAGGAGCCCCGCGATCTCGCGCAGCACGTACGGGTCCTCGAGGTCGGAGAGCAGGTCGGAGACCTGGGAGACGAGGGCCAGCCCGATGCGGGCGCGCCGCTCGGCCTCGATGGAGCGCTCCTGGGCGTCGGCGTGCCGGATCTGCTGGGTGACGTCCACCTGGATGCCCACCCAGTGCGTGACCGTGCCCGTCGCGTCGCGGACGGGCGAGACCGACACCTGGTTCCAGAACGCCGTGCCGTCGCGACGGTAGTTGAGGACGGTCTCGGTGGTGGAGCGCCCGGCCCGCACGGCGTCGCCGATCCGCGCCGCCGCCGCCCGGTCGGTCTGCGGCCCGTGCAGGAGGTTCGGCCCGCGGCCCACGACCTCCTCGAGCGTGTAGCCGGTGGTGCGCGTGAAGGCGTCGTTCACCCAGACGATCGGCGCGCCCGGGCGCGCCTCGGTGATGACGAGGGAGACGTCGGTGGCCTGGATCGCCCGGTCGCGGATGGCGCTGAGCGCGTCGCGCTCCGGTGGTCGCGCCGCGGGATTGACCACCACCACCTCCGATCGTCTAGCGTTCGACCAGACGCCTCACGGGTCACCCTCCGTCACGGCGACAGGTGGGCCCGGCCGATCGAGGGGGAGCGACGTGCCAGACGGTAGCAAGCCCACGGGGACCGGGAACCCTCAGGGTCCGGGCCGCGACGACGCCCCGGCGGTCCCGCCGGTGGAGGTCGACGAGGGCACCGTGCACGACGCGCCGACCGAGCCGGCGTCGGTCCACGTCATCACGCTGGACGACCGGACGCGCATCGTCGTCAGCGGCGAGATCGACGCCGACCTCGCCGGCGACCTCGCGGAGGCGACCGCCGACGCCGAGGCGACCGGCCTGCCCATCGAGGTCGACGCCCAGCACGTCACGTTCATGGACTCCTCGGGCATCGCCTTCCTGGCGCGCCTGGCCTCCCGCAGCGCCGAGCGGGTGCGCGTGCTGCACGCGCCCGACACCGTCCGCTTCCTGCTCGAGGTCACCAAGATCGGCGAGCTGCTCGACCTCGTCGACGACGAGCCCGCGGCCGAGCCCGCGGCCGCGGAGCCCGCCGCGCACGGCCTGCCGACCATCCCCCGGCCGACGCCGCCGGACGACGCCGCCTGAGCCGCTCGGCCCGACCGGCGTCCCTGACCCTCCACGAACGACGGCGCCCGCCACACCGAGGTGACGGGCGCCGTCGTCGTGCGCGCGCGGGGCGCTCGGGTCAGCGGATCTTCTGCCCCGCCGAGCGCAGCTGCTCGCAGGCCTCGACGACGCGCTTGGCCATGCCCGCCTCGGCGAGCTTGCCCCAGGCGCGCGGGTCGTAGGTCTTCTTGTTGCCGACCTCGCCGTCGACCTTGAGGACGCCGTCGTAGTTGCGGAACACGTGGTCCGCGACGGGCCGGGTGAAGGCGTACTGCGTGTCGGTGTCGATGTTCATCTTGATGACGCCGTTGTCGACCGCCTCGGCGATCTCCTCGGGCGACGAGCCGGAGCCGCCGTGGAACACGAGGTCGAACGGCTTGGCCTTGCCGACCTTGGCGCCGACCGCGTCCTGGATCTCCTTGAGGATGCCCGGGCGGAGCTTGACGGCACCCGGCTTGTACACGCCGTGCACGTTGCCGAAGGTCAGGGCCGTCATGTAGCGGCCCTTCTCGCCGACGCCGAGCGCCTCGACGGTCTTCAGGCCGTCCTCGACGGTCGTGTAGAGCTTCTCGTTGATGGCGGCCTCGTGGCCGTCCTCCTCGCCGCCGACGACGCCGACCTCGATCTCGAGGATGGTGCGGGCGGCCTGGGACAGCTCGAGGAGCTCGGCGGCGATGACGAGGTTCTCGTCGAGCGGGATGTCCGAGCCGTCGAACATGTGGGACTGGAACGTGGGCAGCTCGCCGCGCTTGACCTGCTCGGCCTCGAGGGCCAGCAGCGGGCGGACCCAGCTGTCGAGGTTCTTCTTGACGCAGTGGTCGGTGTGCAGCGCGACGGTCACCGGGTAGTTCTTGGCGACCTCGCGCGCGTACGCGGCCAGGGCGAGCGAGCCGGCGATGCGGTCCTTGACGGTGGAGCCCGACGCGTACTCCGCGCCGCCCACCGAGACCTGGATGATGCCGTCGGACTCCGCCTCCGCGAAGCCCTGCAGCGCGGCGGTGAGGGTCTGCGACGACGTCACGTTCACCGCGGGGTAGGCGAACACGCCGGCCTTCGCGCGGTCGAGCATCTCGGCGTAGACCTCGGGGGTGGCGATGGCCATGGAGACTCCCTGATCAGTGAGCGGTTGGGTTCGCCCTCATCGTCCCACGGACTCGCCCGGGCGCGCCGGGACGTCCGGCCGACCCCCGCCGCCCGCCGGCGGCTCCGGCTGCGGGGCGTGGCGGGTCACCCAGGCGTGCATGGCGATGGCCGCGGCGGCGCCCGCGTTGATCGACCGCGTCGAGCCGAACTGGCGGATGTGCAGCACGTCGACGCAGGCCGCCCGCGCGGCGTCGGACAGGCCGGGGCCCTCCTGGCCGAGCACGAGGACGCACGCGCGCGGGATCGGGTACGTCTCGAGCGGCACCGACCCCGGCACGTTGTCCACCCCGATGAGCGGCAGGCCGGCGCCGGCCGCCCAGGCGGCGAGCGACGCGACGTCGGGGTGGTGCCGCACGTGCTGGTAGCGGTCGGTCACCATGGCCCCGCGCCGGTTCCACCGCCGGCGCCCGACGACGTGCACCTCCGCCGCGAGGAACGCGTTGGCCGAGCGCACGACCGACCCGATGTTGAGGTCGTGCACCCAGTTCTCGATCGCGACGTGGAACGGGTGCCGCCGGGCGTCGAGGTCGGCGACGATCGCCTCGACCGTCCAGTACCGGTACGCGTCGACGACGTTGCGCCGGTCGCCGCGCGCGAGCAGCTCGGGGTCGTAGCGGGGGTCGAGCGAGCCGTCGGGCAGGCGCGGCCACGCGGCCTCGCCGCCCGGCCAGGGCCCGACGCCGACGGCGGGCTCCACGGGCCCGGCGGACCCCGTGCTCTCCGCGGGCTCCACGGGCCCGGCGGGCTCGCTCATCGGCCCGCGGTCACGCGACCCCGCGCCACGCCTGCGCCGCCTTGAGCCGGCCCGACGTGTGCAGCACCGAGCCCGCGTACAGCCGCGCGCCGAGGAGGACGAGGCCGACCGCCGTCGCGAGCACCAGCACGGCCGCGACAACGGGCTCCCAGGCCGCGACCCCGTCGTGCACGATGCGCGCGGGCATGAGCAGCGGCGCCGTGAACGGCACGTACGACAGCACCTGCCGCGTCCCCTCGTCGATCGGCATCACCGCGGCGAAGAACGGGACGATGACGAGGATCTGCATGACCGCCGTCGTCGAGCTGAGCTCCTCCACGCGGGAGGCGAGCGACCCGCCCACCGCCCACAGGCACGACAGCATGACGAAGCCGAGCAGGAAGAACAGCACGAACCAGCCCGACGACGCGGCGAGCTGGCCGACGAGCGCGGACTGCCCGGCGACCACGGCCCCGACGAGGCCCGCGCCGACGATGACGGCCACCTGGCCCACCGCCATGATCGTGTTCCCGAGGACCTTCCCGGCGAGCAGCCACCGCACGGGCATCGCCGCGACGAGCAGCTCGACGACCCGCGACTGCTTCTCCTCGACCACGCTCTGCGCGATCGACATGCCGAACGTCAGCACGCTCAGGTAGAAGAGGAACGCGAAGACGAGGGCGATGAACTCGGGAGGGATCGTGCCCTCCTCGCGCGGCTCGAGCAGCTCGACGGCGGGCGCCGTGGGCTGCGTGATCGCGGCGAACTCCTCGGCGGTGAGCCCGCTCCTCGCGGCGGCCTCGGCCGCCTGGAGCTCCGCGGAGGCGGCGGTGACGAGGGTGTTCAGCTCGGACGGCACCTCGCGGAGGCTGACCAGCTGCAGCGACGTCAGCTCGTCCCCGAGCAGCGCCGCCGAGACGTCCTCCTGCTCGAGGATGCGGTCGACGTCGACCCCGGGTTCGACCGTCACCCAGGAGATGTTCGCCGCGGGCAGCCCGGTCAGCACGAGCAGGTCCGCGGGCGACTGCGGGGCGGACGTCTCCTGCTCCTCCGCGCCGAGCCGGGCCGCGAGCTCGACCACCTCCACGGCGGCGTCGCCCTGGACCGCCACCCGCACGTCCGGCACCCGCTGGGTGAGCAGGACCGGCAGCACCGTCGCCGCGGTGACGAGCAGCAGCATGAAGACGGTGGTGAAGATGAACGCCTTGTCGCGGAGCTTGACGGCGATCTCCCGACCCGCGACGACGCTCACCGTGGGCCAGGCCCGGCTCACCGCGCCGCTCACCTGCCCGCTCATCGCACGACCTCCCGGAAGATCTCGGCCAGCGTGGGCACGACCGGCGTGAGCTCGCGCAGCGCGCCCTGCGCCAGCGCGGCGGCCACGAGGGCCTGCTCGTCGCCGTCGGTCCCCAGGTCGATGACGGCGGCCCCGTTCCCGCCGTCGACCACCGTGGCGCCCGGCACGGCGGCGGCGAGCGCCGCGGCGTCGAGGGGGGCGCCGCCGTCGCGCGCCACGCGGACGCGGTAGCGGCGGCCCGCCCGCGCGGCGCGCAACTCCTGCGCCTCGCCGGCGGCCACGACCCGCCCGTGGTCGATGATGACGACGTCGTCGCAGACCCGCTCCACGAGCTCGAGCTGGTGCGACGAGAAGAGCACGGGCACCCCGGCCGCCGCCCGCTCGCGCAGCAGGGCGCCCATGGCGTCGACGGCGATCGGGTCCAGCCCGGAGAACGGCTCGTCGAGCACGAGCAGGATCGGGTCGTGCACGAGCGCCGCGGCGACCTGCACCCGCTGCTGGTTGCCGAGCGAGAGCGTGTGGAGCACGTCGTCGGCGCGGTCGGCGAGCCCGAGCTCGGCGAGCAGCGCCTCGGTGTTGCGCCGCGCCGTCGCCAGGTCGAGGCCGTGCACCCGGCCGAGGTAGATCAGCTGGTCGGCGACCTTCATCTTCGGGTAGAGGCCGCGCTCCTCGGGCATGTAGCCGAACCGCGCGCGCACCGGCAGGGTCAGCGGCTCCCCGCCGAGCTCGACCCGCCCCGCGTCGGGCGCGAGGACGCCGAGGACGATCCGCATCGCGGTCGTCTTCCCCGCGCCGTTCGCGCCGACGAACCCCGTGGTGCGCCCCGGCCGCACCGTGAAGCTCACGCCGTCGAGGGCGACGTGGCCCCCGAACGACCGGCTGATCCCGACGAGCCGCAGCTCCCTGTCCACCTCGGCCTTCCTCCCGACCTGGCCCGACGCCGGCCACACCCTATCGACGCGCGCCGTGGCGTGCGGCCGGCCAGGGCACCTCCGAGCGTGGCCCGTTCACGGAACTCTCACCACCCCGGCCCGGGGCCTCCGCGGGTACGGAAGGTGACGACGCGCGGCGGACCGTACGCTGGCGCGTGTGACGTTCCTGGAGGCGGCCGCCCTGGCCGGTGCGGTGCCGGCGCTCGGCCCGGACTGGCTGGACGCCGAGAGGCTCATCGCGTCGTTCGGGCCCTACGCGCTGCTCGGCGTCGTGGTCGTCGTCTTCATCGAGACGGGGCTTCTCTTCCCGTTCCTGCCCGGCGACTCGCTGCTGTTCACGGCCGGCATGTTCGTGGCGCACGACGAGATCACCGTGCCGCTGTGGGTCCTGTGCGCCGCGCTCTTCGTGTCGGCGTTCGCGGGCGACCAGACCGCCTACCTCATCGGCCGGAAGGCCGGCGCCCGGCTGTTCCGGCGGCCCGACTCCCGGTTCTTCAAGCAGCAGTACATCGACCAGACGTACGCCTACTTCGACAGGTACGGCGGCCGGACGATCATCATCGCGAGGTTCGTGCCGTTCGTGCGGACCTACGCCCCGGTCGCGGCCGGGATCGGGCGGATGCGCTACCGGCACTTCGTCTCGTACAACGTGATCGGCGCGTTCCTCTGGGGCGTCGGCGTGACGGTGCTCGGCTACCTGCTCGGCAACGTGACCTTCATCAAGGACAACATCGAGCTCATCGCGGTCGGGATCGTCGGGGTGTCCGTCATCCCGATCGTCGTGGAGGTCCTGCGCCAGCGCAGCAAGGCCCGCGACCAGCGCTACGACGAGCCCGCCGAGCGCGACCGGGTCGCCGCGGAGGACGTCGAGGGTGCCGCCACGGAGGACGTCGAGGGCTGAGCCCGCCCGGGACCCCGCGGCCCTCGTGCGTGCCCGCGGCCCCGCCGCACGCGTCTAGGCTGCCCACCATGTCCACGGACATGTCGACAGGTGCGTCCACGGGCACCGCCGCCGCGGCGGAGAGCCCGGCGGCGCCGGCGACCCCCGCCGGCGCGGCCGCCGCAGCGGGCCACCGCGCGTCCCGCCGCTGGGTCCGGCTGTGGGTGCCGAACCACCACGGCGCGTGGGCGATGCTCCTGCTCCCGCTGGTCGTGGGCGCGATCCGCGGCGACCTCGGGCTCGCCCACGCCTGGCTGCTGCTCGCGTGGCTCCTGGCGTACCTCGCGTACTGGGCGACGTCGGTCTGGCTGCGCTCGCGGCTGCGGGCCCGCTACCGCCCGCCCGTGCTGGCCTACGCGGCCGCGGCGGCCGCCGTCGGGGGCCCGCTGCTCCTGGCGGAGCCGGACCTCGTGCGCTGGGGCGTCGTGTACGCGCCGCTGCTGGCCGCGAGCCTCGCCTTCTCCGCCCGCCGCGCGGAGCGTGCCTTCGTCAACGACGTCCTCACCGTCGCCGCAGCCGCCCTCATGGCGGTCGTCGCCTACGGCCTGGGCCGGCCCGACGACGGCGCCTGGCTCCCGGGGGCCGGCCTGGCGCCGGGGTGGATGCTGGCCGCGGCGTGCTTCGCCTACTTCGTCGGCACCGCCCTGTACGTCAAGACGATGATCCGCAACCGCGGCAGCCGCGCGATGTTCGCGGCCTCGGTGGTGTACCACGTCGCGGTCGCGGCGGTGTTCGCGTGGTGGCTGCCGTGGGTCGGCGGCTTCCTCGCCCTCATGGCGGTGCGCGCGTGCCTCGTGCCACGGCACTGGCCGTCGGCCCGCCCGAGCGCCATCGGGGTGGGCGAGGTCGTCGCGAGCGTCGTGCTCGCCGTCGTGCTCACCGTCGCGCCGCTCTGACGGGGACGACGCGGCGCCGCGGGGACCCACCCCGCGGCGCGGGCCGGCGGGGCTCAGGCCTCGGCGGTGCCGAAGTCGACGCGCGGGGCGGCCCGCACCGCCGGGTCCTCGGTCTCGAAGTACTCGGCCCGCGTGAAGCCGAACCAGCGCGCGATGACGTTCGGCGGGAAGGTCTCGACCTTCGTGTTGAGCCGGCGGACGTTGGCGTTGTAGAACCGCCGGCCCGCGGCGATGCGGTCCTCGGTGTTCGTCAGCTCGGCCTGCAGGGCCATGAAGTTCTCGCTCGCCCGCAGCTGCGGGTACGCCTCGGCGACGGCGAACAGCCGGCCGAGGGCCGCGGTGAGCTGGTTCTCCTGCGCCGCCTGCTCGGCGGGGCTCGAGCCGGGCACCGCCGCGGCCGCCCGCGCGGCGGTCACCTCCTCGAAGACCGCCCGCTCGTGGGCCGCGTAGCCCTTGACGGCCTCGACGAGGTTCGGGATGAGGTCGTGCCGCCGGTGCAGCTCGACGTCGATCTGGCGCCACGCCTCCTGCACGAGGTTCCGCAGCCGGACGAACCCGTTGTAGGTCGCGACGCCCCAGACCAGGGCGACGAGCACGACCGCGAGCAGGACGAGCAGGACGATGCCGACGACGTCCACGAGACCTCCAGGGTGAGCGTGAGGCGATGGTAGCGAGCGGCCGGGCGCGCCCGGGCGGACTCCGGGCGCGTCTCCCGGGCTCAGGCGGCGGGCCCGCCCCGCCGGGCGGGCGGCGCGAGGGAGGGGCCGGGGTCGTGCCCGTGGTCCTGCCACACGTGGCGCGGCACGGCGTCGACGACGGCGGCCAGCACGGCGAGACGCGGCGCGATCGCCGTCACGTCGGTCGCCCCGCTCGCCCAGGTGAGCACGTCGGTGCCCTCGATGCGGATGCTGACCCCCCGCGCGTCGGGCCGCAGGAGGCGCTCCATGAGGCGGGGGTGCACGACGTCGTGGGCGAACTTCAGGTCGCGGGCCTCGACGCGCCAGGCGCGGTTGAAGTCCTCCGACTCGAACTGGATGTCCTGCCCGCCGAACGCCTTGGCCACCTTGGCGCCGAGGCCCTCCGGCGTGAGCTCGAGCGTCGGCAGGTAGGCCGGCAGCGCCATCGCGAGGACGTGGTACGTGACGGTGCTCTGGTTCTTCCCGCCGCCGGTCCGGTACGAGTACGTGAACGAGACGACCGGGCGCTCGCCGTACCGCCCGACCATCACCTCCGTCGCCCGCCGCGTGTGGCCGACGCCGAACGGCGCGCCCCGCCACCTGTCGACGAACGACGGGTCGGCGCCGACGAACGTCCAGCCCGCGGCCGCCGCCCACGCGCGCAGCCGCTTCGCGCGGTGCGCCTGGTACCGGACGACGCCGACGATGATCGCCGGCACCAGCAGCAGCCAGAGGAGGGAGAACCCGATCCCTGCCACGTCGGTGAGGTCGACGTCCACGGCGGGCCCCGCTCAGGCCAGCCCGAGGTCCGCGAGGCCGAAGACCGCGAGGTAGGGCAGGCCCTCGGCCTCGACCCGCTCGCGCGCACCGGTGTCGCGGTCGACGATGACGGCGACCCCCGCGACGTCGGCCCCCGCCTCGCGCAGCGCGGCGACGGCCGTGAGGACGGACCCGCCCGTCGTCGACGTGTCCTCCACGGCGACCACGCGACGCCCCGCCACGTCGGGGCCCTCGATGCGCCGCTGCAGCCCATGGGACTTGCCCTCCTTGCGCACGACGAACGCGTCGAGGTCCAGGCCGCGCGACGCCGCCGCGTGCAGCAGCGCCGTCGCCACCGGGTCCGCGCCCAGGGTGAGCCCGCCGACGGCGTCGATCTCGGCCGTGCCGAGCCCGGCCTCCTCGAGCATGTCGAGCATGACGTGCCCGACGAGCGGCGCCGCCTCGTGGTGCAGCGTCACCCGCCGCAGGTCGACGTAGTACTGCGCGGTCGCGCCAGACGCGAGCGTCACCTCACCGTGCACGACCGCGAGGTCGACGATGAGGTCACGCAGTCGGTCGCGCGGGTTCTGGCCGCCGAGGGGGTCCACGGCGGACAGGCTAGCGGGGGGCGTCGACGCCGGACTCGCGCACGCGGCGCTCGCCGGAGATCGCCCGCACCGCGGCCCGCGGCAGCAGCCGCACGACCTCGGCGGCCACGGTGTAGCGCAGGCTCGGGGTCGAGATCACGGCCCCGCGGCGCACGTCCGCGAGCGCGGCCGCGACCACCTGCTCCGCGTTGAGCCAGGCCACCTCCGGGTAGGACGAGTAGTCGAGGCCGGCCCGGTCGTGGAACTCGGTGTGCACCAGGCCGGGGCAGAGGGCGGTCGCCGTCACCCCGGTGCCCTTGAGCTCCACCGCGAGCGCCTCGGTGAAGACCCGGACCCACGCCTTGTCCGCCGAGTACGTGCCGCCCGCCATGAGGGCCGCGATCGACGAGACGTTGAGGATGGCGCCCCGCCCCCGCTCGACCATCGCCCCGGCCGCGGCGTGGGAGAGGACGAGGACCGCGCGGACCATGACGTCGAGGCCCCGCTCGTGCGCCGCGAGGTCGCCGCCCACGATCGGCTGCCCGACGCCGAAGCCCGCGTTGTTGACGAGGAGGCCCACCGGTCGCTCGGTCGCCCGGAGGCGGTCGGCGACCCGTTCGACGTCGTCGCGCACGGCGAGGTCGGCCGGCAGCACCTCCGCCCGCACGCCCGCGGCGGCGGTGAGCTGCCCGGCGAGGCGCTCGAGCCGCTCGGCGTCGCGCGCGACGAGCACGACGTCGTGCCGCGCCGTCGCGAGCTGCCACGCGAACTCCAGCCCCAGGCCCGCGCTCGCTCCCGTGATCAGTGCCGTCCCCATGGGGCCAGGGTACGTGTCCGCCGGGACGGGTACGGTCGCCTCATGCGCATCGCGACGTGGAACATCAACTCGGTCCGCGCCCGCGCCGATCGTGCCGTCGCGTGGCTCGAGCGCTCGGGCACCGACGTGCTCGCGCTCCAGGAGACCAAGTGCACGGACGCCCAGTTCCCGTACTCGGTGTTCGAGGCCGCGGGGTACGAGGTGGCCCACGTCGGGTCGAGCCAGTGGAACGGCGTCGCGATCGTCTCCCGCGTCGGCCTGGCCGACGTCGAGACCCACTTCGCGGGCCAGCCCCACTGGGGTCAGGACGACCCGCAGATCGAGGCCCGCGCCCTCGGGGCGACGTGCGGCGGGGTGCGCATCTGGAGCCTGTACGTGCCGCACGGCCGGCACCCCGAGGACGACCACTACCGCTACAAGCTGTCGTTCCTCGACGGCCTGCTCGAGGCGGCGTCGACGTGGATCGATCCCCACCTCGGCGACCCCGAGGCGCAGATCGCGCTCATGGGCGACTGGAACGTCATCCCCTACGACACCGACGTGTGGGACGTCACCGCCTTCGAGGGGCAGACGCACGTGACCCCGGCGGAGCGCAAGGCGTTCTTCGCGTTCGCCGACATCGGGTACACCGAGGTCACGCGCCGGTTCCTGCCGGAGGAGGGCAAGTACACGTACTGGGACTACCAGCAGCTCGCCTTCCCCAAGAACAAGGGCCTGCGGATCGACTTCGCGTGGACGTCGCCGGCGCTCACCCGCCGGGTCGTCGGCGCGGCGATCGAGCGGGAGGAGCGCAAGGGCAAGGGGCCGTCCGACCACGTGCCGGTCGTCCTCGACCTCGCCGACTGACGGGCGGCGCGCCCGCCGCGGGGGGCGCTAGGTTCCACGCATGACCGATCAGCCGCCCGCACCGGCACCGCCGCCCCCGCCCGGCGACGATCGGCCATCGACGCCGGTCCCGCCGGCCCCCGCTCCCCCGCCGCCGTGGACCGCGCCGCCGCCGTGGACGGCGCCACCGGCCCCCGCTCCCCCGCCGCCGTGGACCGCGCCGGTCCCCGCGACGCCGGGGCAGGCCCCGCCACCGCCGACGCCGTCCGGGCGGGCGCCGCTCCCGCCGCCGCCCGCGCCGTCGGCCGGGCCCGCGGGCTACTACCCGCAGGAGGCCTACTACGCGGGGTGGGCGCCCGCGTCGGCGCCCCCGCGACGCCGGGGCCGCCGCGCCCTGGCGGTCACGCTCGTCGTCGTGCTCGTCGCCGCGGTGCTCGGGGGCGGGGGCGTCGTGCTCGGCACGTGGCTGCAGACCCGCCCGCTCGGCGACGTCACCGGGCCGACGTCGGCGACCTCGCGGCAGGTCCGTGCCGGCCACTGCCTCGCGGAGCTGCCCGACGACGGCACGCTCGGCCGGGTGACGGTGGTCCCCTGCGACGACCCGCACGACGCCGAGGTCGTGGGCCAGCTCGACCTCGGCGAGGGCGCCTGGCCGGGCGCCGACAAGGTGCGCCGGCGCGCGGAGGCGTGGTGCGAGATGGACACCGCGGAGACCGAGGCCGGGCTGCGGCCCGTTGTGTGGACGCCCACCGAGCGGAGCTGGGCGCAGGGAGACCGGCTCGCCCTCTGCCTCGCCTGGGACGCCGGCTGAGTCAGCCGTTCGGGCCCGAGTGGTGCGGGACCGACGCCGTGATGACCGAGCCGTCCTTGCGGCGCGTGCCCCACAGCGCCTCGGGGTCGGGCTCGCCCGGGATCCGCGGGCCCTGGCCGTCGAGCGGGACGGTGACCACGCCGTCGCCGGGCGTGACGACCACGCGGGTGCCGCGCACCGTCGCCACGAACCGGTCCCCCGTCTCCACCTCGAACGACATCGCGTCGGGACGCACGACGACCTTCGCGCGCGTGCCGCGGACGGTCAGGCGGAAGGTGAGGCCCGCCCAGCCCTCCGGCAGCCGCGGGTCGAACGTGAGGCTGTGCTTGTGGTCGTCGCGCATGCCGCCGAAGCCGGAGACGAGGCAGCCCCACACGCCCGCCGCGGAGGCGACGTGCACGCCGTCGGACGTGTTGGCGTGCAGGTCGGCGAGGTCCGTGAACAGCGCGGCGTGGAAGTAGCGCAGCGCGAGCTCGTGGTACCCGACCTCGGCCGCGATGATCGACTGCACGACCGCGGAGAGCGACGAGTCGCCCGTGGTGATCGGGTCGTAGTACTCGAAGTTGGCGCGCTTGAGCTCGGGTGAGAAGTGCTCGCCCTGGAGGAACATCGCCAGGACGACGTCGGCCTGCTTGAGCACCTGGAACCGGTAGATGACCAGCGGGTGGTAGTGCATGAGGAGCGGCCGCTTGTCCGCGGGGGTGTTCGCCAGGTCCCACACCTCGCGCAGGTGGAAGCCGGCGTCCTGCGGGTTGATGCCGAGGACCTCGTCGTAGGGGATGGCCATCGCGGCGGCCGCGCGCTCCCACTCGTCGACCTCGTCCGGCTCGAGGCGCAGGCGGGCCACCATCCGCTCGTAGTCGTCCGGGCGGCGCTGGGCCAGCTCCCGGACGGCGCGCGCCGAGCGCCGCAGGTTGAAGCGCGCCATGACGTTCGTGTACAGGTTGTCGTTCACGACCGTCGTGTACTCGTCCGGGCCGGTCACGCCGTGGATGTGGAACGTGTCCTCCCCGGCCCCCCGCCAGAACCCCAGGTCGGCCCACATGCGGGCGGTCTGCACGAGGATGTCGATGCCGTCCCGGGCGAGGAACTCCTCGTCGCCCGTCGCGCCGACGTAGGCGCTGATCGCGTAGCTGATGTCGGCGTCGATGTGGTACTGCGCGGTGCCCGCGGCGTACCAGGCCGACGCCTCCTCGCCGTTGATCGTGCGCCACGGGAACAGCGCGCCGTGCTGGGTGAGCACGCGCGCCCGCTCCTCGGCCGCGGGCAGCATCGTGCGCCGGAACCGGAGCAGGTTCCGGGCGACCTGCGGGGTCGTGTACGTGAAGAACGGGACGACGTAGATCTCGGTGTCCCAGAAGTAGTGGCCGCCGTAGCCGGAGCCCGTGAGCCCCTTCGCGGCGACGCCGGCGCCCTCGGCGCGCGCGCCCGCCTGCGCCACCTGGAAGAGGTTCCAGCGCACCGCCTGCTGCAGCTCGGGGCGGCCCTCGATCTCGACGTCGGACCGGGCCCAGAACTCGTCGAGCCAGGCCCGCTGCTCGCGGAACTGCTCCTCGACGCCGTCCTCGCGCACCCGGTCGAGCGTGCGGCGGCACCTGTCGACGAGCTCGCCCGCCGGGATGCTGCGCGACGTGTGGTAGCTGACCACCTTGGTCACCCGGATCGTCCGGCCCGGCTCGGCGCGCACCCGGAAGACCTGCTTCGCGACGTGCTCCTCCGCCTGGTACAGCGTCTCGACGACGTTCTCCGTCTCGATCGTGTGGTCGGCGGCGACGGCGAGGGTCATGCCCGAGTTCGCGCAGCGGTAGGACAGCACCGCGCGGCTCTCGTCGCACCAGTGGGTGACCGGCTCGAGCACGCGCTCCACCGGCAGCTCCGCGCGCCGCGGGTCGACCATGCCGTTGGGCAGCGTGGGCCGGGACCGGTACTCGTCGAGCCCCTCGGTGCGGTTGATGATCTGCGACGAGATCACCACCGGGGTGGAGCGGTCGAGCACGGTGACCTCGTAGGTCATCACCGCGAGGTGGCGCTGCGTGAAGGACGCCATCCGGCGGGTGCGCACGTGGACGCGGTTGCCGCTCGGCGTCCGCCACACGAGGTTGCGGTAGAGGACGCCGTCGCGGAAGTCGAGCGTGCGCTCGTAGCTCGCGAGGTCGGCGACCGAGAGCAGCAGCGGCTCGTCGTCGACGTAGAGCCGCATGACCTTGGCGTCGGGGACGTTGACGATCGTCTGGCCGACCTGCGCGAGGCCGTAGGCCATCTCCGCGTGGTGGATCGGCCACGTCTCGTGGAAGCCGTTGATGAACGTGCCGTGGTTGTGCCAGTCGCGGCCCTCCTCGAGGTTGCCGCGCAGGCCGAGGTAGCCGTTGGCGACGGCGAACAGCGTCTCGGTGCGGCCGAGGTCGGACGCGTCGAACGTGGTCTCCGTCAGCCGCCACGGGTCCACGGGGAACCGCAGCCGGTCGAGGGGGTCGGTCAGGTCGACGGGGACCCCGTCCTTGCGCACGTGGTTCATCGATCCTCCCGCAGCAGCTCCGCGAGGTCGTGCACGACGACGTCCGCCCCCGCGGCGAGGAGCACGTCCGGCCCGGCGCCCCGGTCGACGCCGACGACCAGCCCGAAGCCGCCGGCCCGGCCCGCCGCGACGCCCGACACGGCGTCCTCGACGACGGCCGCCCGCTCGGGCGCGACGCCCAGCAGCCGCGCGGCGTGCAGGAACGTGTCCGGGGCGGGCTTGCCGGCGAGGTGCTCGGCGGTCGCGACGGCGCCGTCGACGATCACCGCGAAGCGGTGCCCGAGCCCGGCGGCCTCCAGCACCGCCGGCGCGTTGCGCGAGGAGGACACGACCGCCGTCGGCACGCGCCGCCGCTCGAGCTCGTCGACGAGCCGCACCGAGCCGGGGTACGGCTCGACGCCCTCCTCCGCGAGGAGCTGGTTGACCAGCGCGTTCTTCGCGTTGCCGAGGCCGCACACGGTGTGCGTGCCCGGCGGGTCCGACGGCGCGCCCTCCGGCAGCACGACGCCGCGCGACGCGAGGGTGGCGCGCACGCCGTCGTAGCGCGGCTTGCCGTCGACGTGGGCGAAGTAGTCGGCGTCGGTGTAGGGCGGGGTGATCCCGTGCTCGGCGAAGTACTGCGTGAACATCCGCTCCCACGCGCGCATGTGCACGGCGGCGGTCGGAGTGAGCACGCCGTCCAGGTCGAAGAGGACAGCGTCGACGTCGTCCCAGCGCACGTCACGACGGTATCGCCAGGTGCCCCCGGGTGCGCGCATTGGGCGCCGCGCCACACCCCGGCCCGGCCCCGGCGCGGACGGCGTCAGGCGACGGCGGTGAGCACGAGGCCCGGCTCGGCGACGTCGTCCGGGCGGTCCACCCGGACGGTCGAGCCCGCGACGACCTCCCCGGCCAGGAGCATCCGCGCCAGCCGGTCGCCGATCTCGCGCTGCACGAGCCGCCGCAGCGGGCGCGCGCCGTACGACGGGTCGTACCCCTCGAGGGCGAGCCACTCGCGCGCCGCGGGCGTGACGTCGAGCGTGATCCGCCGCTCCGCGACGCGCTCGGCGAGCCGCGCGACCTGCAGGTCGACGATCCGGCCGAGCTCGGCGACCGTCAGCGCGTCGAACAGCACGATGTCGTCGAGCCGGTTGAGGAACTCCGGCTTGAACGCCGCGCGGACGGCGGCCATCACGGCCTCGTGCTTGGCCTCGTCCGTCATGGTCGGGTCGACGAGGAACTGCGAGCCGAGGTTCGACGTCAGCACGAGGATGACGTGCCGGAAGTCCACGGTGCGGCCCTGGCCGTCGGTGAGCCGGCCGTCGTCGAGCACCTGCAGCAGCAGGTCGAAGACCTCGGGATGGGCCTTCTCGACCTCGTCGAGCAGCACGACGGAGTACGGCCGACGGCGGACGGCCTCGGTGAGCTGGCCGCCCTCCTCGTACCCGACGTACCCGGGCGGCGCGCCGACGAGCCGCGCGACGGAGTGCTTCTCGCCGTACTCGCTCATGTCGATGCGGACCATCGCCCGCTCGTCGTCGAAGAGGAAGTCCGCGAGCGACCGGGCGAGCTCGGTCTTGCCGACGCCGGTCGGGCCGAGGAAGAGGAACGAGCCGGTGGGCCGGTCGGGGTCGGAGATCCCCGCGCGGGCGCGCCGGACGGCGTCGGACACGGACCGGACGGCGCGGCGCTGGCCGACGAGCCGCTGCCCGATGACCTCCTCCATGCGCAGGAGCTTCGCGGTCTCGCCCTCGAGGAGGCGGCCGGTGGGGATGCCCGTCCAGGCCGAGACGACCTCGGCGATCTCGTCCGGGCCGACCTTCTCGGCGATCATCGGCGCGGGCCGCTCCTCGCCCTCGCGGGCGGCGGCGTTCCCGGCGGCCTCGGCCTCGGCGATCTCCTTCTCGAGCGCGGGGATCTCGCCGTAGAGCACGCGGGACGCGGCGGCGAGGTCGCCCTCGCGCTGGTACCGGTCGGCCGCGCCGCGCAGCTCGTCGAGGCGCGCGCGCAGCTCGCCGAGCCGGTTCTGCGCGCCCTTCTCCTGCTCCCAGCGCGCGGTGAGCGCGGCGAGCTCCTCGCGCCGGTCGGCGAGCTCGGCGCGCAGGCGCTCGAGCCGCTCGGCCGACGCCGGGTCGTCGGAGTCGCCCGACTCGACGAGGTAGGACTCCTCCATGGTCAGGCGGTTGACGGTGCGCTGGAGCTCGTCGATCTCGACCGGCGAGGAGTCCAGCTCCATCCGCAGCCGCGAGGCGGCCTCGTCGACGAGGTCGATGGCCTTGTCGGGCAGCTGCCGGGCCGGGATGTAGCGGTCGGCGAGCGTGGCCGCGGCGACGAGTGCGGCGTCCGAGATGCCCACCTTGTGGTGCGCCTCGTAGCGCTCGCGCAGCCCACGGAGGATGGCGATCGTGTCCTCGACGCTGGGCTCGCCGACGTAGACCTGCTGGAACCGCCGCTCGAGCGCGGGGTCCTTCTCGATGCGCTCGCGGTATTCGTCGAGCGTGGTCGCGCCGATGAGCCGCAGCTCGCCGCGCGCGAGCATGGGCTTGAGCATGTTGCCGGCGTCCATCGAGCCCTCGGCCGCGCCGGCGCCGACGACGGTGTGCAGCTCGTCGATGAACGTGACGACTTGGCCGCCCGCGTCCTTGATCTCGTTGAGGACGGCCTTGAGCCGCTCCTCGAACTCGCCGCGGTACTTGGCGCCCGCGACCATCGAGGCGAGGTCGAGCGCGACGAGCCGCTTGCCGCGCAGCGACTCCGGCACGTCGCCCGCGACGATGCGCTGGGCGAGCCCCTCGACGACGGCGGTCTTGCCGACGCCGGGCTCGCCGATGAGCACGGGGTTGTTCTTGGTGCGCCGGGACAGGACCTGCACGACGCGGCGGATCTCGGCGTCGCGGCCGATGACGGGGTCGAGCCTGCCCTCGCGCGCGGCCGCGGTGAGGTCGATGCCGTACTGCTCGAGGGCCTTGTACGTGCCCTCGGGGTCCGGCGTCGTGACGCGGGCCGAGCCGCGCACGGCGGGGAGGGCGGCGGCGAGCGCGTCGCGCGTCGCGCCGACGGCGCGCAGGGCCTCGGCGGCCGGGGAGGTGCCGGCGGCGATGCCGAGCAGGAGGTGCTCGGTGGACACGTACTCGTCGCCGAGCGCCTGGGCCTCGCCCTGGGCGGCGGTCATGACGGCGCTCAGCGGACGGGAGACCGAGGGCTGCGCGACGGACCCGCCCGACGCGCGGGGAAGGGTGGCCCGGATGCCGGCGATCCGCCGGGCGAGCGCGGCGCGGTCGACGCCGACGGCGTCGAGCAGCCCGACGGCGACCCCGCCCTGCTGGTCGAGCAGCGCCTCGAGGAGGTGGACCGGCTCGACCTGCGGGTTGCCGGCCGCGGACGCGCTGGTCAGCGCCGCCGCGAGGGCCTCCTGCGACTTCGTCGTGAACTTCGGTTCCATGCGGGCTGGGTCCTCCTGTGTGTGTGCCGACGGCGGCAACGCCACCGAAGTTGAGTCTATTCCGCTCAAGTCTGGCCGCGCGAGGCGAGCGCGGGACGCCGCGACCGGCGCGCCGCACAACGACTCGGCAACAGTCGCCCCGATGCCGCGGGGAGCCGCGCACGCCCGCCCACGCCGTGTGAAAGGGTCGGCGCATGCAGACACGCCGACTCCTGGGCGCCGCGGCGCTCACCACGCTTCTGGCGGCCGGGCTGACCGGCTGCGTCAAGATGGACATGCAGCTCGACCTGCAGTCCGACGACACCGTCGACGGCTCGATGGTCTTCGCGGTCTCGTCCGCCCTCGCCGAGCTGTCGGGCCAGGACCCGGACACGCTCGTCGAGGAGCTCCAGGGTGAGGACCTCGTCGACGAGGGCTCCATCACCAGGACCGAGCCCTACGACGACGGCGAGTTCATCGGCTCGCGGATCTTCTTCGAGGGCGAGTCCCTCGACAGCTTCTCCGGCGCCGGCGGCACCGACGAGCTGAGCATCGTGCGCGACGGCGACGAGTTCGTCGTCTCCGGCCGCATGGACCTCAGCGACACCGGGATGGGCGCCGAGGAGGGCGGCGAGACGCTCGCCGGCCTCATGGAGGGCTTCTCCGTCCAGATCGCCATCACGTTCCCCGGCGCCGTCTCCCAGCACGACGGGACGCTCGAGGGGAACACCGTGACGTGGCAGCCGCAGTTCGGCGAGGTCACCGAGATCAACGCCCGCGGCAGCGCGATCGAGGGCGGCGGCGCGGGCTTCCCGCTCCCGCTGCTCATCGGCATCATCGCCGCGGTCCTCGTGGCCGTCGGCCTGATCCTGTTCTTCGTCCTGCGGTCGCGGCGCAACGCGACGGCCCCGGCCGCGGCGCCCGCCGGCGCGTACGGCGCCGAGTTCGCCCCCGCGCCCGAGGCCCCCGGCGCACCGGCCCCGGCCCCCGCGCCCGAGTCGGCCGCTCCGCCGGCCCCGCCGGCACCGCCCGCGCCCGAGGCGGCCCCGCCCGCCCCGCCGGCGGAGCCCACGCAGTCGGGGGAGACCCCGCCGCCTCCGCCGCCGGCCTGAGCCCGCGGCGAGCCGAACGAGGGGCCCGGTGGTCGACGACCACCGGGCCCCTGCTCGTGTACGGCGTCGTGTGCGGCGTCGTATCCGGCGTCGGGGAGCCGGCGCGTCGGCTCGGGCTCGGCTCGGGCTCGGTGCGCGGTCAGCGCGCGGCGCCCTCGAGCGTCCCCGTGGTCAGCGCCTCGGGGTCCATGACCAGGCAGAGCACCTCGCGGTCGCCCTGCTGCTCCCAGGTCTCCGCCGTCGGGACGAGGAACGCGAACTGCAGGTCCGACTGCTCCCACGGGGTGCCGACGAACTCGGCGAACGCGCTCGCGCAGTACTCGGAGGCCGCGGCGTCGACCGCCTCCGGCCCGGGGTACTCGCCGTCGTCGAGCAGCATGGAGGCGTAGATCTCCGACTCGTGCTCCTCGGCGCACGGGATGACGGGGAAGCTCGACGTCGCGCCGCCGTCCCAGCTCACGGGCTCGAGGCAGTCGCCCACGCGCAGCGTGAACGCCCCGGCGTCGGTCGCCTCGGTGACCTGGCCGGCCGCGTCGCGCTCGGGTTCGTCCTGGCCGAGCAGCGAGCACCCGCCGAGGACGAGGGCGGCGGTGCAGGTGAGCGCGGCGGCGGCCGCGGGGCGCGAGGTTCGCATCGAACGGGTCCTTCACGAGGGTCGGGCGGCGCCGGACGGACGCCGTCGGGCACCGGGAGACGCGCGAACGGGCGGTGCCCGGTCGGCCCTCTCCCTCATCGGCCGCACTGACCTGCGACATGAGGGGTCGGCGGCACCGGAGGATACTCGCCACCGACCCCTGCGCGTGGGCCCTCCCCCGCGTCGGGTTACCGTGGGCGCGACCCGACCCCGACCACCCGTGACCCCGACCACCCGTCCCGGAGCACCGATGACCGCTCGTCCCGCGCCGCCCGCGGAGCCGGGCCCGCGCGCGGTCCCGGAGCCGGCGCCGCCGGCCGACGACGCGCGGGTCCCGCCCCACGCGCGCCCCGTGCGGACGTTCCTCCCGCGGCGGACCGCCCTGGGCCCGACGCGGCGCGCGGCGCTCGCCACGCTCTGGCCGGAGCGCGGGTTCGCCGTCGAGGACCCGACGCGCCCGCCGCCGCTCCGCCCGGACGGAGCGCTCGACACGGAGCGGCTGTTCGGCCGGGTCGCCCCGCTCGTCGTCGAGATCGGCTCGGGCATGGGCGAGGCGGTCCGCGCGATGGCCGCCGCGGACCCCGACCGCGACTACCTCGCGGTCGAGGCGCACGTGCCCGGCGTCGCGACGCTGCTCGGGGCGCTCGCGGCGGGCGGGCCGCGCAACGTCCGGGTCGCGCTCGGGGACGCGCTCGTGCTCCTCGCGCGCTGGGTGCCGGAGGGCTCGCTCGCGGCGATCCACGCCTTCTTCCCGGACCCGTGGCCGAAGGCTCGCCACCACAAGCGCCGCCTCGTGCGCGGCGAGCGGCTGACCCTCCTCGCGTCGCGGCTCGCGCCCGGCGGCGTCCTGCACGCCGCCACCGACTGGGCGCCGTACGCCGAGGAGATGCTGGCGGAGGTCGCGGCCGAGCCGCTCCTCGACAACTCCGCGGGCGGGTTCACGCCGCGCCCCGCGCACCGGCCCGTCACGCGCTTCGAGGAGAAGGCGCGCGCCGCGGGCCGGCCGGTGTTCGACGTCGTCGCGGTGCGCCGGCCGTAGCGGCTCGCCCCGCGGAGCCGGGCCCCCGCATCAGGTCCGGGCCGCGAGCACGACCTCCTCGCCGGCGAGCATCCGGACCTCGACGATGTCGTCGAGCGCGGTGGCCGTGGCCGCCGGGACGGTCAGCTCGTCGCCCGGCACGACGGTCCACGTCGCGACCTGCTCCGCGCGCCCGGCCGCGTCGAGCACGACGAGCGCGTAGCGCACCGGCGCGCCGCCCGTGCCGTACGGGTCACCCCGGGCGGCGGCCGGGGAGGCGGGGCGGTACGTGCACGTCACCGTCAGCCGCGTCCCCCACGCGACCGGCTCCAGGGCCACGGAGGCCTCGACGGGGAGCGCCCGGCCGGCGTCGGGCTCGAGGGCGAGCACCCGCGCGTCGGCGACCGGCCCGCCGTCGTCCACGCCCCACGGCACACCGGCGAGCGCGGCCGCGAGGAACCCCGCCGCGGCCGCGGCGACGAGGCCCACGCCCGTCCACCAGCGCCGGCGACGCCGGCCGCGCCGGGCCGCGAGGTCGCCGTCGGCGCCCTCCTGCCCGGCGCCCTCCTGCCCGACGCCCTCCTGCCCGACGGCGGCCAGCAGCCCGCGCAGGACGGACGCCGGCGGGTCCGCGAGGCCCTCGGGCGGCACGGCGGCGAGCAGGCGCGGCAGGTCGGCCACCTCCGCCACGGCCGCGCGGCACGCCGCGCACCCGGCGAGGTGGTCCTCGAAGGCCGCGCGCTCGGCCTCGTCGAGCGCGCCGAGCACGTAGACGCCGGCGTCCTCGGCGAAGGGGTCGTGGGCCGGCGACGCCGCCGCCCCGGCGAACGGGTCGCTCATCGGGTCACCCCCATCTCCTCCAGGACCAGGCGCAGCGAGCGCAGGGCGTAGTGCGTGCGGGACTTCACGGTGCCGGGCGGCACGCCGAGCTCCGCGGCGGCCTCGGCCACCGAGCGGCCGCCGAAGTAGCAGAGCACGAGCACCTGGCGGTGCTCCGTGGACAGCCGCTCGAGCGCGTCCGCGACGAGCCAGCCCTCGACCAGCCGGTCCACGGCCGCCGCGTCCACGGCCGGCTCGGGGACCTCGCCCGCGAGGACCTCCCGCTGCGCGCGGCTGGACCGCCACTCGTCGATGACGAGCCGCCGGGCCACCGTGAACAGCCAGGCCCGCGCTCCCGCCGTCGTGCTCTCGAGCACGTGGCGGTCGCGCCACGCGCGCAGCAGCGTCTCCTGCACGACGTCCTCGGCCCGGGCGCGGTCCCCGCCGACCAGGCGCAGCGCGAACGCCCACAGCGCCCGCGCGTGGTCGCTGTGCAGCTCGACCATGAGGTCGGTGGGGCTGGTCGACATGCCACCTCCGGTGGGGGAGACGGGCGAGGGCGCCGCCCGGTTCACCGGGTCCGACGCCGTCACGCTCCGCCCGACGCAGGCCGCCTCCCGTCCCCATCGTCCGCCCCCGGTGGGTCACCCGCCTCGGGGGCCGGCGCGCACCGCCCGGGAGGGCCCGACGCGAACCCTCCGCACGCGCCGGCGTGAACCTCCCGGGGTGCAGGATCGTCGTCATGGTCGGGGCCCGCGCCGCGGGCCGCGGGGAGGGAGACGCCGATGACCGCGACCACCACCGTGCGCGAGCGCCGCACGACCGCCACGGCCCTGCGCTGGGTCGTCGCGGTCGCCGTCGTCGTCTCGGCGGTCGTGCACCTGCTGCTCTGGCGCGACGGCATGCGCGACGTCGCGGTCGTCGGCCCGGCCTTCCTCGTCAACGCGGTGGCCGGCGTCGTCATCGGCGTGGCCCTCGTGACCTGGCGGCACTGGCTGCCGCTGCTCGCCGCGGTCGGGTTCGGCGCGGCGACGTTCGGCGCCTACCTGATGTCGATGACGGTGGGCTTCTTCGGCGTGCGCGAGCAGGTGTGGACCACGGAGGCGGTCGTCTCCGCGGTCACCGAGGTGGCCGCCGTCGTGCTGGGGGTCGCGGCGCTGGTCGTGGAGCGGCGGCGGGCCTGAGGCGGCCCCTCGGCTCAGCCGCGGCCCGGCCGTCGGCTCAGACGGCGTCGACGTAGCGCCGCAGCGTCGCGGCGACCACCGCGACGTCGTCCTCCTCGCCGGCCGCGATGCGCGTGACGAGGCTGCGGACCTCGTCGTGGGGCATCCGCAGGTCGCGGCCGTTGAGCACGTAGAAGAGCCGGGTGGCGATCCAGCCCATGCGCTTGCTGCCCTCGACCAGCGGCCCGTTCCCCACGAGCGCGAGCAGCAGCGCCGCAGCCTTCGTGTCGAGGTCCGGGTAGATGTCCTGGCCGTACCACTGCGCCTGCGGCCGGTGCAGGGCGGCCTCGAGCACGCCGTGGTCGCGGATCTCCGGCGGCCGGCCGAGCACCGCCTCGACGGCGGTGAGGGCGTCCTCGCGGTCCAGGTAGTCGACCATCGCGCTCACCTCGTCATGTGCTCGAGGAGGTCGGCGTCCTCCGCGACGATGCGGCGCACGGCCTCGTCGCGGCGGCGGGTGCGGTCGGTGGCGTAGCGCCGGATCGCGTCGACGATCACCGCGTTCTGCGAGCGCCCCTCGCGCGCGGCCGCCTCGCGGAGGGCCTTCTGCACGTCCGGGGGGAGTCTCAGCGTCGCGGCCATATCCACAGCCTAGACCGGTGGTATCACGTGGTACCACAGGGTGGTCATCAGGTGGACGCCTCGACGACGCCGTCCCCCTCCACCCGCACGGGGTGCGCCCGGAGCGGCTCGGTGGCGGGCCCGTCGACCACCGCGCCCGTGGCCGCCTCGAACACCGAGCCGTGGCACGGGCAGCGCAGCAGCTCGCCGTCGGGCGCGACGGTGCACCGCATGTGCGTGCAGATCGCCGAGAACGCCACGACCCGGCCCGCGGTCGGCTGCGCGACGACGATCCTGTCCCCCGCCGCCGTCGTCACCGCCACGGACCCGCCCACGGGCACGTCCGCGAGCGCGACCAGCGGGCCGCCCGGGGTGGCGCGCGGTCCGCCGTCGCCGCCGGTCGAGCACGCAGCGAGCAGGCCGAGGCCCACGACGCCCGCCCCCGCCGCGAGGACCGTGCGGCGGTCGAGGAGGCGCGTGGCGTCCCCCGGCCGGGCCGCGCCGGACCCCGGACCGTCGGTCCCGTCCCCCGGCCCGACGGCGTCCCCCGCCTGTGCCGGTCGTCCGGTCGTCCTGCTCCTGGCGTCAGTCACGGATCGGCTCCCCGCTCGCGTCCAGCACCCACCAGACGTCGTTCACCCCCTGGCCCGTCGCGTCGCCCGGGGCGTCGTCCTGCGCCCAGTAGTACAGCGGCCAGCCGTCGTACGTCACCTGCAGGCCGCCGTCGGTCCGCTCGGTGGTGCCGAGCAGGGCGGCGTCCACGCCGTCGCCCGCGGCGGGCGCGCCGTCGTCGGCGAGCAGCGGCGGCCAGGCCTGCGCGCACTGGTCGTAGCAGGTCGAGGCGCCCTGCGCGTCGGGGTCGTAGAGGTAGAGCGTCATGCCGTCGGGCCCGACGAGCACCTCGCCGAGGTCCGTCGACCCGAGGGCGACCGTCGCGGCGGCGGCCCCCTCGTCGCCGGCGGTCCCGTCGTCGTCGCGCCCGCCGCCCATCCCGTAGGGACCGCCGTCGTCGGTCGTCGCGCCCGCGCCGGCCCCGTCGTCCGCGCCGCCGCCCCCGCAGCCCGCCAGCAGCAGCGCCAGCAGCAGCGCCGGCGCAGCGGCCGCCACCGCCGGCGCCGTCGCGCGTGTCCGTGTCCGCATCTCGTCCGCCTCCCCCGGCGGCGCACGGTGCGCCGTCGAGGAGGAAGACGGGCCGCCCCCGCGCTCGGTTCACCCGTACGGGCGACCGCCGCCCCGGGAGGCGCCCGGACCCCGCCCGGGCCCTCGCCCGCCCGGAGTTCAGGGTCGAGTCAGGGACGCCACCCATTCCCCCGGCCCGCCGCCGCCGGGGAGAGTGGCGGCCGTGGAACTCGGCCGACCCCCCAGCCCCTCGCCGGGCGCTGCTACGTTGCCGGGCGTGACTGCACCTCTCGCGGGCGCCCTCGCGGACGGGCCCGCCATCGTCGCCCGGGGCGTGACGAAGCAGTTCGGCACGGTGACCGCCCTGTCGGACCTCACCGTCGAGATGCCCACGGGCGTCGTCGGCCTCGTCGGGGCGAACGGCGCGGGCAAGTCCACCCTCATCAAGATCCTGCTCGGCCTGCTCCCGCCGACGTCGGGCGAGGCGCGCATCCTCGGCCTCGACAGCGCGCGCGACGGCCTCGCGATCCGTCAGGTCGTCGGCTACATGCCGGAGTCGGACTGCCTGCCGCCGGACGTGTCGGCGACCGAGCTGGTCGTGCACCTCGCACGGATGTCCGGCCTGCCCGGCGCCGCGGCCCGCGAGCGCGCGGCCGACACGCTGCGCCACGTCGGCCTCTACGAGGAGCGCTACCGGCCGATCGGCGGCTACTCGACGGGCATGAAGCAGCGGGTCAAGCTCGCGCAGGCCCTCGTGCACGACCCGCGCCTCGTGCTCCTCGACGAGCCCACCAACGGCCTCGACCCCGCCGGGCGCGACGAGATGCTCGAGCTCATCCGCCGCATCGGCACCGAGTTCGGCATCTCCGTGCTCGTCACGTCCCACCTGCTCGGCGAGCTCGAGCGCATCGCCGACCACGTCGTCGTCATCGAGGCGGGGGTGCTCCAGCGCTCGACGTCGACGGCGGAGGCCACGGCCCTGTCGGGCGCGCTCGTCGTCGAGGTGACCGAGCGGGCCGACGAGGTCGTCGCCCGCCTCCGCGCGGCCGGCGTCCGCGTCGAGCAGGCGCCCGACGCCGGAGGCCAGCACTTCGCCGTCGACCTCACCGACGAGACGGTGCCCGACGCGGTGACCGCGGCGGCCGCCGACCTCGGCGTCGGCCTCGTGCGCATGCAGCGCCGCCGCCACCACCTGACCGAGCTCTTCCGGGAGGCGGCGCGATGACCGATGCGACGACCCCTGTGCCGCCGACCCCCGCGGCGGCCGGCGCGCCCGCGGCCGGCGAGCGCACCGACGTCATCCACGACATCGGCTTCCGCCACTACGACGGCCCGCGCTTCGGCCGCGGCTGGATCGTCCGCACGCTGCTGCTGGACACCGTGCGCGGGGTCTTCGGCATCGGCCGGCCCGCGCGCAGCAAGGTCATGCCGTGGGCGCTGGTGGGCATCCTCGCGGTCCCGCCGATCGTCATCGGTCTGGTCTCGCTGCTCACCGGCGACGACGAGCCCCCGATCTCGTACACCCAGTACCTGTCGCAGCTGCAGATCGTGTTCTCCCTGTTCGTGGCTCTCGCGGCCCCGTACGCGGTGTCCCGGGACCTGCGGCACGGCGTCCTGCCGCTGTACCTGTCGCGGCCGATGCGCCGCACCGACTACGTGGCGGCCCGGTACGCGGGCGTGACGATCGCGCTCTTCGCGGTGATGGCGCTGCCGCAGACGCTGCTCATGGTCGCGGCGCTGCTGGCGGAGCTCCCCGCGGACGACCAGCTCGTCGGCTGGGCGGGCGGCCTGCTGGCGTCGCTGCTGCTCGCGGTGCTCCTCGCCGCCGTCGGCCTCGCCATCGCGGCGTTCACGCCCCGCCGGGGGCTCGGCGTCGCGGCGATCATCACGATCCTCACCGTGGTGACGGGGATGTCCTTCGCGCTCTCCGGGATCGCGCTGGGCCAGGACCTGCCGGACCTCGCGGTGCTGGGCGGCGCCATCGACCCGTACCGGCTCGTCGACGGGCTCGCGGTCTGGTTCCTCGGGGTCGACGCCACGATCCCCGAGTTCGCGCCGACGACGGCCGGCCAGGCGGGCGTGCTGGCGGCCGTCTACGTGGTCGCCGTCGCGTTCTTCGGCGGGCTCCTGCTGCAGCGCTACCGGAAGGCGGGTCGGCTGTGAGCACGATCACCCTCACCGGGGTGTCCCGGTGGTACGGCAACGTCGTCGCCGTCAACGACGTGACGATGACCGTCGGGCCCGGCATCACGGGCCTGCTCGGGCCGAACGGCGCGGGCAAGTCGACGCTCATCTCGATGATGGGCGGGTTCCTCGCGCCGTCGGCGGGGACGGTGACCCTCGACGGCGGCACGGTGTGGCGCAACCCGGCGATCTACCGGACCATCGGCCTCGTCCCCGAGGCCGAGGCGATGTACGACATGGTCACGGGCTGGCAGTTCCTCCTCGCCAACGCGCGGCTGCACGGCCTGGCCGACGCCGAGGCCGCCGCCCGCCGGGCGCTCGAGACCGTCGAGATGCTCGACGCCGCCGACCGCCCCATCGCCACGTACTCCAAGGGCATGAAGCAGCGCGTGAAGATGGCGACCGCGCTCGTCCACGACCCCGCGGTGCTGCTCCTCGACGAGCCGTTCAACGGCATGGACCCGCGGCAGCGCCTGCACCTCATGGACCTGCTGCGCCGCCTCGCCGCCGAGGGCCGCACGGTGCTGTTCAGCAGCCACATCCTCGAGGAGGTCGAGCAGATCGCCGGCACCATCGAGGTGCTCGTCGCCGGCCGGCACGCGGCGTCCGGCGACTACCGGCGGATCCGCCGGCTCATGACCGAGCGGCCGCACCAGTACACGATCGCCTCGAGCGACGACCGGCGCCTCGCCGCCGCGCTCGTCGCCGCCGGGGCGGCCGACGGCGTGACCCTGGCGGGCGGGTCGCTCGCCGTCCAGACGTCCGACTGGGGCCGGTTCGTGCACGCCCTGCCGCGCGTCGCCCGCGACGCCGGCGTGCGGCTGCACGACGTCGCCCCCGCGGACGAGTCCCTCGAGAGCGTCTTCGCGTACCTGGTGGCCCGATGAACCCCGTCGTCATGGAGCTCACCGTCCGCGGCCTGCTGGGCCGCCGGCGGTCGTGGCTGCTCGTCGTCCTGCCCCTGCTGCTGCTGGTGCTCGCGGGGCTGACCCGCTGGGCGTCCGACGCCTCGCCGAGCGCGTCGTCCGGCCTGACGGGGAACTTCGCGATGGGCACGCTGCTGCCGCTGATGTGCCTGCTCATCGGCACCGGCGTGATCGGCCCGGAGATCGACGACGGCTCGATCGTCTACGTGCTGGCCAAGCCCGTGCCGCGCCGGTCGATCCTGCTCGCCAAGCTGGCCGTCGCGCTGGCGACGACGGTGGTCTTCGCCGTCCTGCCGATCATGGCGGGTGCGGCGATCGCCGGCGACGAGGAGCTGCGGCTGTCGTCCGCATACGGTCTGGCCGCCCTGCTCGCCGGCATCACCTACACCTCGCTGTTCGTCGCGCTGTCGGTGCTGACCCGCAACGCCGTGATCATCGGGCTGCTCTACGCGCTGCTGTGGGAGTCCGTGCTGGGCGGCTACGTGCCCGGCGTCCGCGACGTCTCGGTGCGGCAGTGGGCCCTCGCGCCGGCCGAGCGGATGCTCGGCTTCCGGTCCACGGGCTGGGGCGTCGAGTCAGCGGTGAGCCTGCCCGTGGGCCTGACGCTCCTGGCCGTCGTGACCGTCGGCGCCACCTGGCTCGCGATCCGCAGGCTCCAGACCCTGCGGCTGGCCGCCGCCGACTGAGTCGCGTGCGGACGCCACCGGGCGCGGCGGCGGGTTCGCCGCGAGCGCCCAGCGGATCAGGCGCGTCACGAGGGCCCCGGAGACCCGCGCCCCGCGGGCCCGTAGCGGCGTGCTCGACCCGCGCAGGCGGAGCTCGGCGCGCGCCCACCCCGGGAGCAGCTCGACGGCGCCCGCGGTGAGCAGCCCGTACGGCGCGCGCAGCGGGCCGCCGAGCGGAGGCTCGCGCAGGATGAAGCGCGCGGTGTCCAGGGCGGCGTCCGTGGCCCGCAGCCGTGGCCGGAACCCCGCGAGGCGCTCGCCCAGCTCCGCGACGGTCACCGGGACGTCGGCCGCCCCGAGCGCACGCGCGACGACGGCGGCCTGGGCCACGTACGCGTCGCGCCCCGCGGGGTCGAGGGGCTCGGCGCCGTACCTGTCGTGCGCGCGCAGGAAGCTGTCGACCTCCGCCACGTGCACCCACGCGAGGAGCTCCGGGTCCCCGGCGACGTACGGGACGCCCTCGGGCGTCCTCCCGCGCACCCGGTCGTGGATCGCGCGCACGCGGGCCACGGCGGCCGCGGCGTCGTCGGCGGCGCCGAACGTCGTGAAGGCGAGGAACGTCGAGGTGCGGGCGAGGCGGCCCCACGGGTCGCCGCGGTAGCCGGAGTGCCCGGCCACGGCCGCCATCGCCGACGGGTGCAGGGACTGCAGCAGGAGCGCGCGGAGCCCGCCGACGAACATCGACGCGTCGCCGTGCACCCGCTGGATCGGCGACCCGGTGGCGAACCACCGCGGGCCGGGGGTCAGGTGCACCCGCTCCCGGTTGGCCGGCCCGTCCGGCCCCGCGACCCGCGCGAAGACCGCGGCGCCCGCCCGGCGCCGCAGGTCGGTCACGGCGTCGGGCAGGCGCCGGGGCGTGGATGCTGCGGGTGCTGACGGCACTGCGCTCCCTCGGTCGGGTGGTGACCTCAGGGTGCCAGCGGCACGACCTCCACGCTCGGCGGGCGGAAGGGCACGCGCTCGCCGTCGGGCACGGGGTCGCCGGGCCGGGCGGCGAGCGCGACGCCGGCGCCGAAGGCGGCCCCGAGCGCCGCGGCGAGGGCGGCCGCGAGGAGCCGCCGGGCGGGCGTCGGGCGGACGGGGACGGGCGTCGCCATGCGTGGGCACCTCCTTCACCGGTGACCGTCACCGGTGCCCCCACGCTGCGGCCGGGCCGCCCGGCGCTCCAGAGCCAAGGGCGAACCCTTGGCCTGGTGGGGAGCGTCAGACGACGGCGCGCCCGTCCAGGGGCAGGGCCGACCCGACCGCGCGCGGCCAGGCCGCGACGAGCACGTCGACCGCCCGCTCGAGGTCGGCCGGGTCCGCCCCGAAGCTGAGCCGCAGGAACTGGTCGAACGAGCCGTCGACGCCGAACCGCGTGCCGGGCGGGACGCGCAGCCCGGCCTCGCCCGCGAGCGCGGCGAGCGACGTCGAGGCCCGCGCGCCGAGGTCGACCCAGAGGACCATGCCGCCGGCCGGCGTCGGGAACCGCCACTGCGGTGCCCGCGCGCGCAGGAGGTCGACGAGCAGGTCGCGCCGCGCGCGCAGCTCGTCGCGCAGCCGCGGCAGCACGACCTCCTCCCGGTCCAGCAGGCGCACGAGCGCGAGCTGGTCGAGCACGGCGGTGGCGATGTCGCTGGTCATGCGCGCCGCGGCGAGGCGCTCGACGAGCGCGGCCGGGGCGCGCACCCAGCCGACCCGCAGGCCCGCCCAGAAGCTCTTCGACGCCGAGCCGACCCGGACCACCGTCGCCCCCGGACGCTCGGGGGCGGCCGCGGCGTCGGGGTCGGGCGGGGCGTCGAGATGCAGGTCGGCGAGGGTCTCGTCGAGGACGAGCACGGCGCCGTGCCGCCGGCACAGGTCGGCGACGCGGGCGCGCGCCGCGGCGGCGAGCGTGACGCCCGTGGGGTTGTGGTTGTCCGCCACGAGGTACACCGCCCGAGCGCCCGAGGCGCGCAGGGTCGACTCGAGCAGGTCGAGGTCGACGCCGTCGGCGGTCATGGGCACCGGGACCGGCCGGGCGCCGCGTTCGCGCACGACGCCGATCGCGTTGGGGTAGGTGGGGTGCTCGACGACGACCCGGTCGCCCCGCGCGCACAGGACCGTGGCGAGCAGGTGCAGCGCGTGCTGCGCGCCCGTGGTGACGAGCACCTGCTCGGGGTCGGTGGGCACGCCGCGCGCGGTGTACCGGCGGGCGATCGCCTCGCGCAGCGCGCGGCTGCCGCGGACGAGGTAGCCGCTCGGCGCGCCCGCGTGCGCCGGGAGGAGCTCGAGCGCCTCGGCGACGGCCGCGGTGAGCTCGGGCGGCAGCGGCGGCATGGTCATGCTGAGGTCGAGCTCCCACCTGCCCTCGGCGGTGTCCGGGCGCCACGCGGCGGGGCGCGGCGGCGTCGGGAGGACGAGCACGCTGCCCGCGCCGCGCCGGCCCGCGAGGTAGCGCTGCTCGCGCAGCAGCCGGTACGCGGCCGACGTCGTCGTGCGGGAGAGCCCGAGGTGCTCGGCGAGCTCGCGCTCCGACGGGAGCCGGGTGCCCACGGGCACGGCCCCGCTGACGAGGGCGAGCCGGACGGCGTCGGCGAGCGCGGCGTACGCGGGGCCGCGGCCGCGCCACCCCCCGAGCACGCGCGCGAGGCCCGCCGCGGAGATCCGGCGGGCCGGGACGAGGGCGAGGTGGTCGGCCACCCGCCCATTCCGAGGGACGGGCGGCGCGACGTCAAGGGCCAAACTCACCGATGTGGCCTTGTCTCCGGGCCGGAGCGGTCGGCGCGCCCTACGGCCGCAGCAGGTAGCCGTCGGCGAGGTTGCCCGACGACGCCGCCCCGCCCCAGACGAGCAGCGCCCCGCCGCCCGCCGTGACGGCCCGCTCGGTCGCCTCCGGCCCGGGCACGCCGGGCAGCCGCGCCCAGTCGCCGGTGGCGGGGTCGAGGAGCCCGTCGCCGACGACGACCCGGTCCCCGACGACGACGCCGGCCAGCGGGGCGCGCGTGGTCTCGTCGCCGACGTCCGGCAGCGGCCGCCACTCGCCCGTGGCGACGTCGAGGACCCCGCCGAACGGGTAGGGCCGGCCCCAGCTGCCGACCTCCCCGCCGTCGGCGTCGCCGAGGCCCGGGAACACGACGTGCCCGCCGACGGCCACGGGCGCCCAGCCGATGACCTCGGTGTCGGTCGGCGCGGACCACGTGGCGAGGTCGGCGTCGAGCCAGGCGAGCCGGACCACCGCGGGCTCCGTCGCGCCCGGGCTCGGCACGAGGTCCTTCGCCGCGAGCAGCAGGCGGTCGTCGAGCCAGACGGCCTCGCGGTCGAAGCTCGGGCCGAGCGGGTCGTCGGGCAGGGTGCGCCACCGCCCGGTCGCGGGGTCGAGGGCGGCGTCCGTCGTCGGGCCGTGCTCGTCGGTGCCCGCGATCGCGAGGAGGACGTCACCGGCCGCGACGAGCGCCGACCACGGCTCGGGCGGCGACGGGAGCGTCGCCCAGGCGTCGGCGCCGGCGTCGTAGGCGAGCAGGGCGGGCTCCCCCACCGTGTCGCCGGCCGGGTCGGCCTCCGCGCCCAGCACGTAGAGGGTGTCTCCGACGACGGCGGCGGTGGCCGTCCAGAGCGCGACCGGCGCCGGGGCGATCGGCGCCCAGGCGTCGGCGGCCGGGTCGTAGGCGGCGCCGTCGCGCAGGGCCGCGCCCGGGTCGAGGACGCAGTCCGCCGTCGGGGGGCAGGCCCTGTCTGACCACCCGCCGACGACGACGAACCGGTCGGCGACCCACGCGGCCGTCGCGCTGCGGCGCGGGGCGAGGGGCGCGTCGGGCAGCGCGGTCCAGCCCGCCTCGACCGTGCCGGCGGGCGGGGTGCCCGTGGTGCAGCCGGCCGCGAGCGCGGCGAGCACCGCCGCCGCGGCGACGCCCCGTGCCCACCGACCGCTCACCGCACCCCCGTTCGCCTGCCCTGCCTGTGTGCCGGGGACCGCCGCCCTTGCGCGGGCGCGCGGCGGGGCCGATCCGTCCGCGCCGCCGAGGCCGATGACTTCCGCCGCCGACGCCGGTCGGTACGGGCAGGTGCGACGGGACGTCGCCGGACGGACGGAGGGCACATGTCGTTCCAGGCCTACCTCGACACGATCGAGGAGCGCACCGGGCTCACGCCGCGCGCGCTGCTCGAGATCGCCCGCGAGAAGGGGTTCGACGCGCCGGAGGCCAAGGCCGGCGACGTCGTCGCGTGGCTCGAGGAGGACTACGACCTCGGGCGCGGTCACGCGATGGCGCTGTGGCACGTCATCCGCAACGGCCCGACGATCCCCGGCACGCACGTGGGCACCACCGGCCCCCACCGCGACGCGTCGACCGAGCTGTGGCTCGACGGGAAGGCGACCCGGCCGGCGTCGTAGGCGTCCTGCGACGCGGGCGACGCGTGCGGCCGGGACCTCGGTCCGCGGCCCGCCCGCCGGGCGCGGGTCTAGCGTGCGCGTGACGGCGCGCGCCCGACGCGCCCCGCACCCCCGGGCGGTGACATGACTGGACGCGGCACGCCGTCGGCGGGGCCGACCGAGGCCCCCGCCGCCCCGCCCGGCCCGGACCCGCTCGCCCGGACCGAGCGCCTCGTGGTCCGCCGCTTCCGGCCGACCGACGGCCCCGGGCTGCACGCGATCCTGTCCCGGCCCGAGGCGGTTCGCTTCGAGCCGTACGGCGTGCAGGACGCCGCCGCGTGCGAGCGGATCGCGCGCGACCGGGCTGCCGACCCACGCTTCTGGGCGGTCGAGCGCGCGGCCGACGGCGTGCTGCTCGGCACCCTGTACCTCGCCCCGGCGGAGGACCCGGCGTGGGCGACGTACGAGGTCGGGTTCGTCTTCCACCCCGACCACTGGGGCCGCGGGTACGCGACCGAGGCCGCGCGGGCGCTGCTCGACCACGTCTTCGGCGACCTCGGCGCCCACCGCGTGCTCGCCCACTGCGACCCGCGCAACGCCGCGTCGTGGCGGCTCCTCGAGCGGCTCGGCATGCGACGGGAGGGCCTGCACCGCCGGGCCGCGAGCTTCGCCGCCGACGACGCCGGCCGGCCCGTGTGGCACGACGTGGCCGTCTACGCGGTGCTCGCCGAGGAGTGGGCCCGCGACCCCCGCGCCTGACCGCCCGGCCGCCCGCTCGCCCGGCTCGGGGACGGCGGCCCGGGGACGACGACGGCCCCGCCGCGAGCGACGGGGCCGGACTGCGCGCCCGGAGGGACTCGAACCCCCAACCTTCTGATCCGTAGTCAGATGCTCTATCCATTGAGCTACGGGCGCGTGGCCCCGGAGGGCCGCAGACGAGGATACATGCTCCCGGGACCCCCGCGTCCCGGCCGCCCACCCGCGGCCCCACCGGCCGCCGTCGGGAACGGTTCGGCCGCCGTCGGGCACGACGGCCCCGGACACGGCTTGGCCCGGCCTCCCAGGGGGCGGGGAGGCCGGGCCAAGGGCGGAGACGGTGGGATTTGAACCCACGGAGGGGGTTGCCCCCCTCACGGCCTTAGCAGGGCCGCGCACTAGGCCTGACTATGCGACGTCTCCCGGTGGTCGTCAGGGTACCCGGCGCCCTCGGCGGGCAGCAAAGCACCTCGGTGAACTCGGTCACCGCTCGTAGGCCCAGGCGCGGTCGGTGAGGATGCGCGCCCCGGCGAGCCCGATCGCGATGCAGATCGTGACGAAAACGCCCTGCACGCCGGACTGCACGGCGGCCTCGACGTCCCCGTTGTTGAGGCCCACGAGCGTCCGGTACACGGCGGCGCCGGGGACCATGATCACGACGGCGGGCACGGAGACCGTGATCCGCGGGATCCGCAGCCGCGGCGCGACGACGGCGGCGAGGAGCCCGACGACGAGCGTCGCCAGCACGGTCGCCGCCTGCATCGCCGCCCCGGCGTCGGCGACCTGGAGCCGCAGCACGTTGGCGACCATGCCGATCGCGGCGGCCGCGAACGCCATCCGCCACGTCGAGTTGAACATGAGGGCGAAGCCCAGCACGCCGAGGAAGCTCGCCACCGCCCGCAGCAGGACGATCACCCACAGCGGCAGCGCGGGGGCGGCGAGCGGGTCGGACGACATGCCCGTGGCCCACGCCACCGCCCACACGCTGAGGCCGGCGGACGTGAGGATGATGAGCGCGTACACGCTGCGCGCCACGCCCGCGGAGAAGTCCATCTTCGCCAGGTCGAGGGCCGCGGTGACCAGCGCGAACCCGGGCACCAGGAACAGCACCGCGGAGATGAACCCGGCCTGGTGGCTCGCGGCGGTCTCGCCCGCCCACACCTCGAGCGCGGTGACGAACCCGAGGTAGACGAGGCACGCGACGGCGGCCGCCATCATCGTCACCGCGAACTGGTTGAACCGGCGGTGCAGGAAGTACCGGCGCAGCGCCTGCCCGGCCCCCGCGCCGAGGAACGCGCCGACCACCTCGACCACGCCGCCGTTGTTGAGGAACGCGAACGCGCCGCACGCCATGGCCGCGAACAGGGCGTTGGCGAGCGGCCCGTGCAGCGGCGGGATCGCCTCGATCCGGTCGACCTCGCGGTTGACCTCGTCGACGGTGGCGCCGGGGCGCAGCGCGTTGGTGAGGTCCGTGAGCTCGGCGAGGCGGTGCGCGTCGACCGCGACCGTGCGCACCTCCGCGACCTCGGTGCGGAAGATCGAGCCGCTGTGGGACGTCGTCGTGATCTCGGTGAGCGTGACGTGGGCCTCGTGCCGGTCCAGCCCGAACGCGCGCGCGACCTGCTGCATCGCCGACTTCACGCGGTACGAGCCCGTGCCCGACGACAGCATGGCCTTGCCCACGCGCAGCACCGCGCCGGACTGCCGGATGAGCTCGACCGGTTCGAGCGCCTCGTCCCCCCGTGCCATGCGCACATCCTGGCGCGGGAGCCCGCCCCCGGCATGGGACGTCCGGCGGCCGGGCGCGAACGGCGACCCGAAGCCCGTCACGGGCCGCTACCTTCGTCCCCGGCACGAGGAGGACGGCATGGACGAGCAGGGCGACGGCGTGGACACCGTGACGTTCCGCGGGCACCGGCCGTGGTCGACGGCGCTCGTGTGCCTCGGCGTCCTGCCGCTCCTCGTGATGCTGCCCCTGGCCCTCCTCGCCCCGGCCGCACGGTCCGGCCTCCGGGACGCCGACCTCGTCCCCTTCCTCGTCGTCGACGCCCTCGTCGCGGTCGTCTTCGTGTTCGCCGCCGTCAGAGCCCGTGCGGAGGCGGACGCCGGGCGGACCCGGGCCCTGCGGCTGGTCGCCGGCCTGGCGATCCCGCTGGGCCTCGTCGGCGGCATCGCGCTGATGGTCCTCCACCCGGCGGCGGGGCTCGGCTGGATGACGGCGTGCGTCGTCGTCGCGGGAGGCGTCCTGCGGCGGACGTCGGCCCGGCTCCCGGAGCCGTCCCGGGCGGGCTGACCCTCAGGCCCCGACGGCGCCGAGCACCCGGTCGACGTAGGCGTTGGCGAACCGGCCCTCGGGGTCGACCCGGGCGCGCACGCGCCGCGCGTCGTCGAACCGCGGGTACCGCGGCGCGAGCCGCTCGGCGTCGAGGCCGTGGAGCTTGCCCCAGTGCGGCCGGCCGTCGGCCCCGGCGAGGATCGCCTCCGCGGCGTCGAACCACCGCTCGTGCGGCATCCGCCAGTACTGGTGCACGGCGACGTACGCGGACTCGCGCCCGTGCGCGGTGGACAGCCACACGTCGTCGGCGGCGGCGAAGCGGATCTCGACGGGGAAGGGGACGGGCTCGCGCGTGCGGCGCAGCCACGCGTCGAGCTCGCCGACGACGTCGCGCAGCGCCTCCCGGGGGACGGCGTACTCCATCTCGCGGAACCGGACGCGGCGGGGGCTCGCGAACACCTCGGGCGAGGGCGCCGCGTAGGTGCGGTCCGACAGCGCCCGGGCGGCGAACGCGTTGATCGCGGGAACCGCGCGCGGCGCGGCGGCGGCGAGGCGGTTCGTCAGCTCGAAGACGCCGTTGGCGAGCAGCTCGTCGTCCAGCCAGCGGCGGGCCGCCGGCAGCGAGGGCAGGTCGTCGAGGTCGGCGAGGGGCACGCGGGAGTTGCGCTTGACGAGCGCCCGGCGCGTGTGGGGGAACCAGTAGGTGTCGACGTGGTCGGTGGTGGCGACCCAGCCGTCGGGGCCGTCAGGGCCGTCGAGGTTGTCGAGGACCTCGCCGAGGTCGGCCACCTCCTCGCGCGCGAGCAGCCCGAACGCGGGCACGGCCCGCAGCGTGACCGCGACGAGCACGCCGAACGCGCCCAGCCCCAGGCGGGCCGCCTCGAACAGCTCGGGGTCGCGGCCGGCGTCGACCTCGCGCGTCTCGCCGTCCGCCGTGACGAGGCGGAGCCCGACGACCTGGGTGGCCAGCCCGCCGAACGCCAGGCCGGTGCCGTGCGTGCCGGTGGAGATCGCCCCCGCGATCGACTGCTGGTCGATGTCGCCGAGGTTGGCCATGGCGAGGCCGAGGTCGGCGAGCGCCCGGTTGAGGGCGTGCAGCCGCGTGCCCGCACCCACGGTGACGTCGGCGGTGCCGTCCGGCCGGCGCTCGACCCGCTCGACCCCGGCGATCTCGTCGAGGTTGAGCAGCACGCCGTCGGTGACCGCGCAGTCCGTGAACGAGTGCCCGCCCCCGACGGCGCGCACAGCCGCTCCGTGCCGGGCCGCCCACCGGACCGCGCGGGCGACGTCGTCGGCGTCGGCGGGCCGCCAGAAGCGGGCGGCGGCCGCGGTGGCCGTCCGCGACCAGTTGCGCCAGGACCGGGCACCGCCGTCGAGTCTCGCCATGAGCGGTGACTACCGGTGGCGGGCGCGGCCCGTCAAGATGGCCGGGTGATCGCGGGACCCCGCACGAGCCCGGTGGCGCCGCACGTCAGGGCGGCGGCGGCAGGTCGCCCGGCGCCCGTAGCCGTGGTCGACCTGGCCGCGTTCGACGCGAACGCCGCCGAGCTCCTCCGGCGCGCCGCGGGCCGGCCCGTGCGCCTCGCGACGAAGTCCGTGCGCGTGCCGGCGCTCGTCGAGCGCGCGGTCGCGGCCGGCTTCCGCGGGCTCATGGCGTACTCGCTGCGCGAGGCGCTGTGGTGGGCGCGCCGCGGGGCCGGCGACGTGCTCGTCGGCTACCCGACCGCCGACGCCGGCGCGCTCGCCGAGCTGGCCGCCGACCCGTCCCTGCGGGCCGCGGTGACCCTCATGGTCGACGACGCCGCCCACCTCGCGCTGCTGCAGCGCGCCCTCGACGGCAGCGGCCCCGGGGACGAGGCCGCCCCGCTGCGCGTGTGCCTGGACGTCGACGCGTCGCTCGAGCTGGGGCCGGCGTGGCAGGGCGCGCGCCGGCTGCGCGCCCACCTCGGCGTCCGCCGCTCCCCGCTGCGCGAGCCCGGCGAGGTCGCCGCGCTCGCACGCGCCGCCACCCGGCGCGGCCTCGAGGTGCGCGGGCTGATGTTCTACGAGGCCCAGGTCGCCGGGCTGCCCGACACCTCGCCCGCGGTGCGCGCCGTCAAGCGCGCGTCCCTCGCGGAGCTCGCCACCCGGCGGGGCGCCGTCGTCGCGGCGGTGAGCGACGCCGTCGGGCACCCGCTGGAGCTCGTCAACGGGGGCGGCACGGGCTCGCTCGCGGCGACCGCGGCCGACCCGGCGGTCACCGAGCTCACGGCCGGGTCGGGCCTCCTGGCCCCCACGCTCTTCGACGGCTACCGCGTGCCCGAGGGCGGCCGCCGGTTGCGCCCGGCCGCGTTCTTCGCGCTCGACGTCGTGCGGCGACCCGCGCCCGGCGTCGCGACGGTGTTCAGCGGCGGGTACGTCGCGTCCGGGCCACCGGGGCCGTCGCGCGCGCCGACGCCGGTGGACCCGCCCGGGCTGCGGCTCGGCCGGAACGAGGGCGCGGGCGAGGTGCAGACGCCGGTGTTCGGCCGCGCGGCGGACGGCCTGCGGGTCGGCGACCGCGTGTGGTTCCGCCACGCCAAGGCGGGCGAGGTCATGGAGCGGTTCGCCGACGTCGTGCTCGCGGCCCCCGGCGAGGAGCCGCAGGCGGTGCCGACGTACCGGGGGCTCGGCCTGACCTTCGGCTGAGGGCTGCCCTCCCCGGCGCGCCCGCCCGCCCGGCCCGGCTGCGCCCGGACGCCGCGCTCCCCCGATGCCCGCGACCGCTCACACGCCCGCTCTCCCTGCCGATGGTCACGGCTGCGGAACTACCGCCGATGTGAGTCACGGCGAGGGGAACGGGCGATGGCGGAGGGGTTCGTCGGGCGCCGGCGCGAGCTCGCCCTGCTGCGCGCCGAGTTCGCCGCGGTCGGCGCGGACCCCGCCGCGCCGGGCCGCGCGGTGCTCCTGCGCGGCCGGCGCCGCGTCGGCAAGAGCCGCCTGCTCGAGGAGGTCGCCCGCGCGAGCGGCGTCCCCGCCGTCGTGCACCAGTGCGCGCGGAACAGCCCGCCGGACCGGGCGCTCGCGGCGATCGCGCACGCGGTTGCCACGTCCGACCTGCCCGACGCGAGCATCGCCGCCGACAACCGGCCCGGCACCCTCGTCGCCGCGCTCACCCTGCTCGCCGCCGCGCTGCCCGACGACCGACCGTCGCTCGTGGTGCTCGACGACGTCCCGTGGCTGCTCGCCGCCGTCGAGGGCGCCGGCGGGATGCTGCGCCGCGCGTGGGACCGGGCGCTGTCGCGCAAGCCGGTGCTCCTGGTCCTCGCGGGCGCCGACCTGGGCGCGATGGAGGCGCTCGCCGCGCCCGGCGGCCCGTTCGAGGGGCGGGCCGCCGAGCTGCTGCTCGAGCCGCTCGGCCCGCGCGAGGTCGCCGAGGTCACCGGGGCCGACGCCGTGACCGCCGTCGACGCCGCCCTCGTCACCGGGGGCCTCCCGCTCGTCGTGGCGGAGTGGCGGCCCGGCGACACCGCCACGGCGTTCCTCCGCCGCTCGTTCGCGTCGCCGCTGTCCGCGCTCGTCGCCACGGGCCCGCGCGCCCTCGACCCGGAGCTCACCCCGCTCGCCCGGGACGTCCTCGCCGCCGTCGCGCGCGGCGCGGGCACGTTCACCGCGATCCAGCAGGCCTGCGGCGGGTCCGGCGGGCTCAAGGCCGCGTCGCTGAGCCGCGTGCTGTCCGCCCTGGTCGCGGCGCGCGCCGTCGCGCAGGACCTCCCCCTCTCCACCGCCGACGCGCGGCACCCCCGCTACCGCGTCGCCGACCCGGGCCTGGCGTTCTGGCTGCGGTTCGTCGAGCCCGCGCTGCCCGAGATCGACCGCGGTCGCGCCGACCTCGCCGCCGCCCGCGTCGCCCGCGACTGGGCCACCTGGCGGGACGCGGCCGTCCTCCCCCTGGTGCGGGACGCCGTCGGGCGCCTGCTCGCCGACGACGGCGCGCGGGTGATCGGGGGGTGGTGGCCGCGGTCCGGCTCGCCCGCTGTGGACCTCGTGGCCGCCGACGCGCGGCCGGCGGGCCGGGTGGGTGCCGTCGGGATGGTGGCCTGGCGCACGGACCGGCCGCTCGGCCCCGGCGACGTCGACGCGCTCGCCCGGGACGCCGTCGCCGTCCCCGGCGTCACCGCGGCCACGCCGCTCGTCGGGGTGTGCCCCGCCGGGGCCGACGACCCGCGGCTCGCCCACGCGTGGACCGCTGACGACCTGCTCGCCGCCCTGCCCTGAGCGCCCGGCCACCGTCAGGCCCATCGACCTGTCTGCCGCTTGACCTGTCTATCGCTGCACGGTCGAGGCTGCCGACCATGACGACGACACGGGCCTCGCCGTTCGTCAGGGCCCGTCGCCGTCGGGCCGCGTCAGCGCGGCGACCAGCGCGCCGGCGACGAGCACGCCGACGGCGGCGAGGGCCATCGCGCGCCCCCGCCGGGACGTCGCCGGCGCGGGCGACGGGGTGCTGGCCTCGGTGATGGTCGTCCCTCCCTGGTGGGGCGTGCGTCGGCGCGCGCGTCGTGCCGCTCGCGGCGGAGGGCAAGGGATTCGAACCCTTGAGTGCGGGATCACCGCACTAACGGTTTTCAAGACCGTCGCTTTCGGCCGCTCAGCCAGCCCTCCCAGCGCCGACCGGGCTCACGCGCGGACGGACGCCGTGGTGCAGCCCGGCCGCCCGGCCCGACGCCGGCGCGCGCCCATTCTGGCAGCCCGCGGGCCGCCGTCGGGCACGACGCTCAGCCGGCCCACCACTCCGGGTCGCGCCCCGGGGCGATCACGCGCAGCCCGTGCAGGATCGCCACCTGGGCGAGCTGGGCGTCGTAGGTCGCGATCGTCGACACGTCCGCGTGCGCCATCGCGACGCCGAGGTGGATCGCCGCGAACGGCGGCAGCACGCCCGACGCCAGGGACGCTGACCCGAGCGCCTGGTCGAAGAACCGCACCACCGTCAGCGTGCCGGCGAGCTCCCGGGCCTTCTCCCGCGCGTCGGGCCCGAGCGGGAAGGCGGCCCGGCGCAGCTCGGTGATGCCGAGGGGGGACGTGATCACGTCGTCGGCGTGCTCGGCGAACCAGGCGGCCCACGCGGGCGCCTCGACGTCGTCGGTGACGAGCCGGCTCAGGGCGGAGCCGTCGGCGTAGACGAGCATGGGCTTCCTCGGCTGGGCCGCCGGGTGTCCGCCCGACGCGCGGGTGCCCGGCGAGCGGGCGTGTCGACGCCGAGCGTAGTGACCACCGGGGCCCGGATGTGCGACGACCCCGGCGCGGGGAGGACGTCCGCGCCGGGGTCGTCACCTGCGATCAGCCGCGCAGCCGCTCCATCGCGAGCTGGACGAGCGCGATGAGGGTCTGCTTCGTCGCAGCCCGCGACCGCGCGTCGGTGTACATGAGCGGCACGTGCGCGGGGACGGACAGCGCCTCGCGGACGTCGTCGAGCTGGTGGCGCGCCACGCCGTCGAAGCAGTTCACCGCCACGACGAACGGGATGCCCCGGGACTCGAAGTAGTCGACGGCCGGGAAGCACTGGTCCAGGCGCTCGGTGTCGACGAGCACGACGGCACCGATGGCCCCGCGGACCAGGTCGTCCCACATGAACAGGAAGCGGTCCTGGCCGGGCGTGCCGAAGAGGTACAGCCACAGCGAGCCCGGCAGGGCGATGCGACCGAAGTCCATGGCGACGGTGGTGGTCGTCTTGCGGTCGGTGACGCCGCCGGCGTCGTCGACCCCGACCGAGTGCTCCGTCATGGCAGCTTCGGTGTTGAGCGGCTCGATGTCGGAGATCGAGCCGATGAACGTCGTCTTGCCGACCGCGAAACCACCGGCGACGACGATCTTCACGACGGTGGGAGCCACGCTCCCGGTCGGCGTCGACCGGTCCGTCACGGCCGTGTCAGAGGGCTGATATGCCATTGAGAACACTCTCCAACACGCTCAGGGACAGGGCGGGGGACTGGCCGGTGTGCACGCTGACCGGCGTGGACGTGTGGACCCGGACGTGGTTCGACTCCGCGAGGTCCGTGACCAGGACGCGCACGACGCCGATCGGCAGCCGCAGCAGCGCGGACAGCTCGGCGACGGACACGAAGGTGTGGGACGCGTGCTGCAGGATCGCCCGCTTCTCCGGGGGCAGGCCCTGGCTGACGGCCCCGGGGAGCGCCTCGACGAGCGCCTCCAGAGGCAGGTCGGAGTTGGCGGCCCGAACACGACCACCGGTGACCGCGTACGGACGGACGGTGCGAGCCTCGTACTCGACGCCTTCCTCCGCGTGCGATCCGGGGACGCGGTGCATCCCCCCGAATGGCTGCTCGTTGGTGGCCATCGAACCGCTCATCCGACCGCTCGCACCGCACCGTCGACGGGGAGGTTCCCGCGCATCTCGCTGACGAGTTGCGGGGTGAGCGTCGACTCCGTGCGCGACACGAGCATCGCCATCTCGTACCCGATGAGCCCGACGTCGCACGTGGTGTCCGCGACGACGGCCAGCACCGAGCCGTTGGAGACGCTCATGAGGAACAGGAAGAGCTCGTCCATCTCGACGATGGCCTGGCGGACGTCGCCGGCCTGGAGCTGACGAGCGGCGCCGCGGGTCAGGCTCGACAGGCCCGCGACGATGGCGGCGAGCTGGTCACCGCTCGTGCGGTCCAGGTTGTCCGACATGGCCATGAGGAGCCCGTCGGCCGACACCACGAGGGTGTGCCGGGTACCCGGAACCGTTCTGACGAAGTTGTCGAGGAGCCAGCCGAAGTTGGCGGCTTCCGAGCTGATCGCTGTCACGTGTCCTCCTTGAGATGTCCGGCCTGGTGGTGCGTGGGGGGTCGGGTCACCATGTGGCGTCCCGGTGTGTCAGGTCGGTGTCCGGAGTCGTGACGGGCTCGCCCCGTCCGGTCGGACTCTCTTCCGTGCTACCGGCGTGGCCGACGTCGCCGGCGGTCTGTGCGCCGTCCCCGGCCAGCTGGCGCCCGCGGGTGGTGCCCGCCTGGAAGCTGGACAGCAGGGAGCGGACCTGGTTGGCGTCGCGCGCCGGACGCGGCGCGGACGGCTTGCTGATCTCCGGCGCCGCGGGCACCGCGGTGGGCGTGCGCCGGGCGAGCTTCGACGTGCCACCCGCGACGGTCTGCGGCCGGTAGGTCGAGAGCTGGTTGAGCTCGGCGAGCGCCTGCTGGGCGATGTCCGCCCGCTGCGCCAGCATGCTCGTCATCTCCTCGTCGAAGCCGAACATCGGCTGCGGCGTGAAGGTGGTCGAGGCGTACGGGGCACCGCGGCCGGGCTGCGCCGACGGCGCGGGCGCCTCCGGGGCCGACGCGGTGGCCGCGGGCTCCTGCGGCTCCGGGGCCGGGGTCTCGGCGGCGGGCTGCGCCTGCTGCCAGCCGCCGTCGGGCTCGGCGGGACGCGGCTCGGGCACCATCGGCGCCGACGGGCCGGCCGGGCGCCGCGGCGGGGACCACTGCGCGACGTCGAGCGAGGGCGACGACCACGGCGGCGGGTCACCCGGGAGCCACGTGGGCGGGGGCAGCTCGGAGGCGGGCGTCGGCTCGGGAGCCGGCGCGGGCGCCGGGGCGGGGGCCGGGGCGGCCTCGGCGACCGCGTGCGTGCCGGCGCTGGCCGCGCCCCAAGCCGACTGGCGCACGGGCGTCTCGGACCGCGGGACCCCGACGGTCGGGGCCTGGCCGGCGGGCGCGAAGACCGGGAAGTCGCCGGCGGGCGCCGTGGCCTCGGGGGCGGGCACCGTGGCCTCGGGGGCGGGCACCGGCGCGGCGGGCACCGGCGGCACGACCGGCGCGGCGGCGGCCGGCGCGACCGCGGGGGCCGCCGTCTCCTTCGGGGCCTTCGGGCGGCGGCGGAACAGGCCGCGCCGCTTCTCACGCTGCTGGCTGCGCAGGCTGCGCCGCGTGGGCGCCTCGACGATCTGCGGCGCGGCGAGGCCCGGCTCGGCGACCGCGGGCGCGGCCTCCGCGGGCTCCTGCGCAGGGGCGGCCTCCGTCATCGACGGCCACACGGGCTGCACCGGCTGCCACGGCGTCGGGGCCGGGGCGGCCGGGGCGGCCTCGGCCGCGGGGGCCTCGACGTCCGCGGCGGGCGCCGCGGGCGTCTCGACGGGCGCGGGCGGCCAGGGGACGCCGACCGTCGGCGGCGTCGCCGAGGCGAAGACCGGGAAGTCGGCCTGGGCCGGGGCGGGCTCGCCCGCGGGGGCCTCGGCCTCCGCGGCCGCGGCCTCGGGCGCGAACGGGGCGGCCTCGGCCACCGCCTCCTGCGGCAGGTGCTCGCCGGCGGTGACGTCCACCGCGGGGGCGTCGGGCGCGAACGCCTCGTCGCCGTACTCGTCCTCGTCCTCGACGAGGGCGGGGATGACGATGGGCTCCTCGGCGGCCTCGGCGGGCTCGTCGCCGCCCTCGCCGCGCTGGAAGAACGCGGCGGCACCGGTGGCGGCCTGCGCCAGGCGCTCGACGGCGTCCACCTCGCCCAGGTCGGCGTCCCCCGCACCGGCCTCGGCGACGGCCGCCGCCGCGAGCTCGGCGCGGCGGGAGCGGAAGCCCGCGAACATCGCGGTCCGGCCCTCGATGCTCGGGGCACCCGAGCCCGGGGCGCCGGCGCCCGCCGCGGGCGCCTCCGGCGCGACCGGCGCGGCCGGCCGCGCCTCCGGCGCGACCGGCGCGGCCGGCGTCGTCGGCCGGCGGGTGGGCAGGCCGGACGCCGTCGTGGCGGGCGGGGCGGGGGGCTGGTCCGTCGTCGGCGTGCGCACGGGCAGGCCGGACGGCGTGGCGGCGGGCGCCTGCGGCGGCAGGACCGGCGCCTCGGCGGCCGGGGCCTGCTCGTCCTCACCCTCCGCGCGCCGGCGCGGCACGAGCGGCGTCGACGTCTCGATGATCGGCGGCTGCCACGTCTCGTTCGCGGCCGCCGTCGCGCCGGCGAGGGCGTCGGGCGACGGGGCCAGCGGGATCGCGGGCGCGGCGGCGGTGTCGCCCGCGGTGATGTCCCAGGCGGGCGCGGCGTCGCCGTGCGCGCGGCGCTTGGGCAGGCCGGTCGCCGTCGTGCCCTCGACGAGGGAGGCGACGTCGACGGGCTGCGCCGGGTTCTCCGCGGACCCGTACGCGCCGGCGGGCACGTCCTCGACGGCGTCGGGGGCGGGCGCGTACGCCGTGTCGTGCACGACGGCGGCCGCCTCCTCCGGGCGGACGAAGCCCTCGATCCGGGCGTGCTGCGTCGGCGGGGTGATCGGCAGCGCCTCCGGGTTGACGAAGAGCACGAGCGGCATGCGCACCGTGACGAGCGTGCCCCGCCCCTCCGGCCCGAGCGACAGCTCGACGGACGCGCCGAGGCGGGCCGAGATGCGGCCGACGACGTAGAGGCCGAGGCGCTGGGCGCCGAGCACGTCGCTCGCGGACGACGTCTTCAGGCGGGAGTTCGCCAGGGCGAGCTCGTCCGGCGTCATGCCGAGGCCCTGGTCGAGGATCGTGATGATGACGGCCGACTCGTCGATGCCCGTGGAGACGTGGACCGGCGAGCCCGGGTCGGAGAACACCGTCGCGTTCTCGAGCAGCTCCGCGAGCATGTGCGCGGTCGGCAGGGCGGTGTGGCCCAGCATGAGGGGGTCGACCGGCAGCTCGAGCTGGATCCGCTCGTAGTGCTCGATCTCGGACGACGCGGTCCGGATCACGTCGGAGGTCGGCAGGGGCTCGCGCAGCCGGCGCCCGGTGTCGATCCCCGCGAGGACGAGGAGCGACTCGCTGTTGCGGCGCATGCGGGTCGCGAGGTGGTCGAGGCGGAAGAGGTCGGCCAGCGTCTTCGGGTCCTCCTCCGCGCGCTCGAGCGCGTCGATGAAGGACAGCTGCCGGTTGAGGAGGACCTGGTCGCGGCGGGCCACGTTGACGAACATCTCCGCGATGGACGCGCGGAGGGCGGCCTGCTCCTGGGCGACCTCGATCGTCGTCTGGTTCACCTCGTTGAACGCCTGCGCGAGGCGCCCGATCTCGTCGCGCGAGGTGACCGGGATCTTCGTCAGCCGCAGGTCCGGGCCCTGACCGGGGATCGCGACCTGCTCGACGAGGTTCGGCAGCTCGTCGCGGACCGTCGTCGCCGCCTCGGTCAGGCGCCGCACCGGGCGGACGATCGCGCGGGCGATCGAGAGCGCGATGACCACGGACAGGATGACGGCGAGGGCCGTGACGGAGATCGACAGGGCCGCCTGGCGGAGGGCCGCGTTCGCGACCGCGTTCGCGCGGTTGTCGGCCTGCTGGTTGATCGCCGCGGCGGTCTCGGTGAGCTCGTCGATCTGGTTCTGCGCGGCCTCCTGCCACTCCTCAGGGCTGGTGTTGAGGAGCTGGACCTCGGTGATCGTCCGGAAGTTCGTGCGCAGCGCGGGGAAGCGGTCGACGGCGGTGTTCGTGGAGAGCACGACCTCGGTGACCTGGAAGTCCTCGTCGAGCTGGAGCGCCAGCGCGCTCACCGCGGCGCTCACGTCGAGTCGGAACTCGTTGTGGTCCTCGATGATCTGGGCCATCGCCTGCAGGTCGGCGTCGTTCTCCACGCCCGCGTGCATGGCGGCGAGGATCTGGCTGCCCAGCGCCTGCTCGTGCTCGTAGGCCTCGATGAGGCGGGTGACGTAGGAGCTCGTGTCGAGGATCGCCGCGAGGCGCCGGTCGCCCAGGGTCGCGGCGACCTGGCCCGAGAAGCCGGAGACGATCTCGGCGATCGACGAGTACGACCGGTCGACGGTGAGCATCGCGACCTGGCCGGCGTTGACGAACGAGCGCGCCGAGCTCAGCACACCGAGCTGGGCGTCGAGGGCGGCGAACGCCTCGCGCGTCGTCGCGTCGAGGGACTCCATGTCGACCTCGCGCGCGGCACGCCGGTACCGGTTCAGCGCGGTGTCGGTCGCCTCCCGGACGGCCTCGATGTCGGTCGTCGCGAGGGCCTCCTGGCGCAGTGGCCCGAGGAGCTCGATGGAGGCGGCACGCTCGTCCTGGATCGCCTGGGCGAGGAGGCGCGACTGCTCGAGGGCGTCGAGGACGTCCTGCACGGCGCGGGTGCTCCGCACGTCCTGCAGGGCCTGCCACGAGAGGAGGCCCGCCAGCAGGAACAGCACGAGCACGGGCACGGACAGGGCCGCCAGGACCTTGCCCCGAATGCCCAACCTGCGAAGCATGGCATCTCCTTCACTGTGCGGAGTTGCGCAGCCCCGCACAACGTGCTGGATCCCGACTGGCGCCCTGGTCGGTCGCCGCCGTCGCATGAGCATCGGCGCAGGCCCGGCTCGGCATTAGTCCGAACGAGCATCCAGACCAGCGCGTCACACGATATCGGCCTTTTTTCACCCGCCTGCAACACTCATGTGCATGCGGATTCTCGACGTCGTGAGGCCCGGGCAGCACGGCGCGCTGACCGTACGGGAGGTTCCCGACCCGGTCCCGAGGGGGGACGAGGTGGTCGTCGCGGTGGCCGGCGCGGGCGTGAACCGGGCGGACCTGCACCAGCGTCGGGGGCTGTACCCGCCGCCCCCGGGCGCGCCGGCCTGGCCCGGCCTGGAGGTCGCGGGGATGGTGGTGGCCGCCGGCCCGGACGCGACCTGGTCGCCCGGTGACCGCGTGACCGCCCTGCTCGAGGGCGGCGGGTACGCCGAGCGCGTCGCCGTCCCCTCCTCCCTCGTCCTGCCCGCGCCCGACGGCGTTCCCCTCGTCGACGCGGCGGCGCTGCCCGAGGCGGCGTGCACGGTCTGGGCGACGCTCGTGCTGTCCGCGCGGCTCGCCCCGGGCGAGACGGTGCTCGTGCACGGCGGCTCCGGCGGCATCGGCACGACGGCGATCCAGGTGGCCCGCGCGCTCGGCGCGCGCGTCGTCGCGACGGCGGGCGGCCCGGAGCGGGCGGCACGGTGCGCGGCGCTGGGGGCCGACGTCGTCGTGGACCACCGGGAGGACGACTTCGTCGGGGCGGTGAAGTCCGCGACGGGCGGGCGCGGGGCCGACGTCGTGCTCGACGTCGTCGGCGCGGCCTACCTCGCACGGAACGTCGCGGCGCTGGCGACCGACGGCCGGCTCGAGGTGATCGGGCTGCAGAAGGGCCGGCGGGCCGAGCTCGACCTCGGGGCCCTCATGACCAAGCGGGCGTCGGTGCACGCGGCCACGCTGCGGGCGCGGCCGCGCGCCGAGAAGGCGGGCATCGTCGCGGAGGTGGCCGCGCACGTGTGGCCGATGGTCGCCGACGGGCGCGTGCGCCCCGTGGTGCACGACCGCATCCCGCTCGTCGAGGGCGCGCGGGCCCACGACCTCCTCGAGTCGGGCGCGGTCTTCGGCAAGCTGGTCCTCGTGCCCTGACCGCGGGTGCCCTGACCGCGAGCTCCCCGACCCCGGTGCCGTGACGGGCGTCAGGCGTCCAGCAGCCCGCGAGCGAGCGCGGTCGCGAACGTCGGCGCGAGGGGCAGCCGCGGGACGAGCGTCGCCTGGAGGGAGTGGTACACGTCCGGCTTGCCCGACCACGTGCCCCGGGCCACGCGCAGGTCCGGGCCGAGCTCGTGCCACCACGACCCGCCGACGGGGTCGCGGAAGTGCTCGTCCGCGTGGTCCCACAGCCGGCGGTACCACTCGTCGTAGGCGGCGTCGCCGACGGCGGCGTGCAGCGCGGCCGCGGCGGCGATGCCCTCGCAGACCACCCAGTGCATCCGCGCGCGGACGACGGGGCTCCCGTCCCAGTCCACCGTGTAGACCCAGCCGGGCTCGCCGTCGGCGGCCCACGCGTCCGTGGCGGCGGCGAAGAGCGCCTGGGCGTCGGTGAGCAGCCACTCGGGCGCGGCGCGGCCGCGCGACGTCAGCGCCGCCCGCACGTGCACCGCGAGCCGCGACCACTCGAGCCAGTGCCCGATCGTCGCGCCGTAGGGGCGGAACGCGTGTGCCGGGTCGTCGCGGTTGTGGTCGAGGAGCGGGCGCCACTCGGTGTCGAAGTGCTCGGGCAGGCGCCAGCCGTTCTCCCGCGCGAACTGGTGCACCGCGCGCTCCGTGATCCGCAGGGCGCGGGTGAGCCAGGTGTCGTCGCCGGTGGCGTCGGCCGCCGCGAGGTACGCCTCGACGGTGTGCATGTTCGCGTTGACGCCGCGGTAGGCCTCCGACTCGGTGAAGGCGCGGTCCCACGACTCGACGACCATCCCGGCATCGTCGTCCCAGAACCGGCGCAGCTGGACGGCGAGGGCGTCGTCGAGGAGGTCCCGCGCCCCGGGCCGGCCGGCCGCGACCGCGCTCGCGGCCGCGAGCACGACGAAGGAGTGGGCGTAGGCGGCCTTGCCGTCGTCGTCGGGCGCCGCGCCGTCGGGGGTCAGCGCCGAGAACCAGCCACCGTGCTCGGCGTCGCGGAACGGGCCGCTCAGGGCGGCGAGGCCGTGGTCGACGAGCGGCGCGCACCCCGGGCGGCCGAGCAGCGCGCCCAGGGCGAACACGTGCGTCATCCGGCAGGTGATCCACAGCTGGATCGGTCGTTCGGGGTCCACCGCGCCGCCGTCGTCGAGCCAGCCGAACCCGCTCGGCACGCGCGAGGCGCGGCCGAACGCGAGCAGCCGGTCGGTCTCCGCCTCGAGCCACCGGCGGTGGGCGGCGCTGCCCAGCCAGGTCATCGGGGTCCTCCCGTGGTCGTCCGCGGCGGGCGCCGCGGTCTCCCGCGCCACGGTACCGGCGGCCGGCGGGCGGGCGGCGGACGCGCGCCTGGCAGCACAATGGGGGCATGACCGACGCCCCCGACGACCGCCAGGTGCCCGACGACGACCGCGACGACGAGCTGCCCGACGACCCCGCCGCCATGATCGGCCAGCCGGCCAAGATCATGCGGATCGGCACGATGATCAAGCAGCTCCTCGACGAGGTCCGCTCGGCGCCGCTCGACGAGGCGGCGCGCGGGCGGCTCGCGGAGGTGCACGAGCGCTCGCTGCGCGAGCTCGAGGACGGACTGTCCCCCGACCTCGTGGAGGAGCTGCGGCGCATCACCCTCCCGTTCTCCGACGAGGGCCAGCCCTCCGACGCCGAGCTGCGCATCGCGCAGGCGCAGCTCGTGGGGTGGCTCGAGGGGCTGTTCCACGGCCTGCAGACCGCGCTCGTGGCGCAGCAGATGAGCACCCAGGCGCAGCTCGCGCAGATCCGACGCGCGCTCCCGGCGGGCGTCATCGTGGCCCAGGGCCAGCCGGTGCCCGCCCGCCCGCCGCAGCAGGCGGACGACGACCGCCGCACCCCGGGGCAGTACCTCTAGGAGAGAGGTCGGCGCCCGCGGTCAGGGCCTCGCACCGCGGCGCAGGCGTGGGCCGGCCGGGCGGTTCGTCAGCGCGATCGCGACCGACACGCAGACGAGCCCGACGACCTCGGCCGGCCCGGGCAGCTGCCGCAGCGCCACCGCTCCGACGACGGCCGCGCTCGCCGGCAGGAGCGCGAGCAGCACGGCGAACGTCGCCGCGCTCACCCGCCGCAGCACGACCTGCTCCACCGCGTACGGCACCACCGACGAGAGCAGCGCCACCCCGAGCACGAGCAGCGCCGTCCGGACGGAGCCGAACGCGGGCGCCGCCGTCGGCGCGAGCACCGGGGCGAGCACCAGCGCGCCGGCGGTCATCGCCGCGGCGAGGCGCGTCACGCCGTCGCCGGCCAGCGCCACCCGCCGGCCCAGCACGACGTACCCCGCCCAGCACGCCGCGGCCGCGAGGATGAAGACGAGCCCGAGCGCCGCCTCCCGGCCGCTCACGAGCGTCACGCCCGCCAGCAGCACGACCCCGACCGCGGCCAGCGCGACCCCCGCGCGCTCCCGCGCCCCGCGCCCCAGCACCGTCGCCACCGTCACCGGGCCCGCGAACTCGATCGCCACGGCCGTGCCGAGCGGCAGCCGCTCGATCGCCAGGTAGAAGGTCACGTTCATCAGCGCGAGCACGACGCCGAACGCGACCACGGCCCACAGCGCCCGGCCGGTCCACGCCATCCGCCAGGGTCGTCGCCACGCGAGGAGCACGACGGCGGCCACCGCGATCCGGGCCCACGCCACCCCCGCCGCGGGGAGCACGGCGAAGAGCCCGACGGCGAGCGCGGCCCCGACGTACTGGCCGAGCCCCGACACCACGAACAGCGCCGGCGCGGGCACGCGGCGCGCCAGGCCGCCCAGCGAGGTCACCGGGCCAGGCTACGAGCCCGGACACGCCCCACCCACGAGCCCTTGGCCCCGGAGTGGAACGAAAGGAGGTCCAGGGGCACGGAGTGGAACGAAATGCCAGCAGAACGTTCCACTCTGCGGAGAAGGGGCGGAGCCCGGACACGCCCGCGGGGCCCCGGGTGCCACCTCCCCGGGACCCCGCGTGCTCGGCGTCCCTAGCCCTTGACGGAACCCGCCAGCAGGCCTCGGACGAAGTAGCGCTGGAGGAAGAGGAACACCAGCACCGGGATGACCATCGAGATGAAGGCGCCCGCGGTGAGGATCTCCCAGTCGCCGCCGCGGGTACCCGCCATGGACGCCACGCGCACGGTGAGCGGCGCGACGTTCTCGGTCGCGCCGGTGAACGTCAGCGCGACGAGCAGGTCGTTCCACACCCACAGGAACTGGAAGATCGCGAAGGAGGCGATGGCCGGCGTCAGCAGCGGCAGCATGATCTGGAAGAAGATCTTCACGTGCCCCGCGCCGTCGACGCGGGCGGCCTCGACGAGCGAGGGCGGCACGTCCTTCATGAAGTTGTGCAGCAGGAAGACCGCCAGGGGCAGCGCGAAGATCGTGTGCGACAGCCACAGGGTCCAGAACGAGCCCTCGACGCCCCACCGCACGTACTGCGAGAGCAGCGGGATGAGGGCGATCTGCAGCGGCACGACCTGGAGCGCGAACACCGCGATGAACAGGAAGTTGCGGCCCTTGAACTCGATCCACGCGAAGCCGTAGGCGGCGAGCAGCGCGATCGAGATCGGGATGACGACGGACGGCAGCGTGATGACGACCGAGTTGAGGAAGTACTTGATCAGCTCGTTCTGGCCGCCGAAGAGCGCCTCCTCGTAGTTGGCGAGCGTGAACTCCGGCTTCCAGAGGGTGGTCCACCAGCCGCCGCGGCGGATCGCCGAGTCGGGCCGGAACGAGGTGACGAACAGGCCGAGGGTCGGCGTCGTCCAGAGCACCGCGAGGATGATCGCGATGAGCGTCGCCCACGGCGAGGAGAGCTTCGTCGACGCCAGGCGCGCGCGGCGCTGGAGGCTCGTCTCCTTCGTCGGCGGGCCGGTGATCTCGCCGGGCTCGGCCTTCGCGACGGCCTGCGGGGGAAGCGGCGTGGTGGTCATCGGATCGCCTCCGACAGTCGCATCTGGCGGACGTTGTAGATGATGATCGGGATGACGATCACGAACAGGAGGACCGCCAGCGCCGCGCCCAGGCCCTGGTTGTTCTGGCGGAACGCCTGGACGTAGAACTCGTTCGCGACGACCGAGGTGTCGAAGTTGCCGCCGGTCATGGTCCGGACGATGTCGAAGACCTTCAGCGTGCCCATGGCGATCGTCGTGAGGACGACGACGAGGGCGGGCCGGATGCTCGGCACCGTGATGTAGCGGAACATCCCCATGCCGGACAGGCCGTCGAGCTTGGCGGCCTCGATGATGTCGTCGGGGATCGCCTTGATCGCGGCCGAGAGGACCGTCATCGCGAAACCGGTCTGGATCCAGATCATCACGACGATGAGGAACAGCGTGTTCACCGGGGCGCCCAGCAGGCGGTAGTCGAAGGGTTCGACGCCGACGAGCCCCAGGATCGCGTTCATGAGGCCGAGGTTGCCGTCGGGCCCCTTGCGCTGGTCGTAGACGAGGCCCCAGATGATGCCGGCGCCGACCATCGAGATGGCCATCGGCATGAAGATGAGCGTCTTGGCGAACTTCTCGAACCGCGTCCGGTCGACGACGACCGCGTACACGAGGCCGATGAACGTCGACAGGATCGGCACCAGGAGCACCCACAGCGCCGTGTTCCGCAGCACGCCCTGGAACTGCGGTGTCGTGAACGCGGTGATGTAGTTGTCGAACCCGACGTACTCCATCACCCGGTCCTCGTTCCGGTTCTGGAACGAGGTGTTGATGGTGAGGAGCGCCGGGTAGACGAGGCCGAAGATCAGCGCGAGGAGCGCGGGCCCGACGAAGGCCGACGCGACGAGCCAGCTCCGCGCCTTCTTGGGCCGGTCGACGAGCCAGAGGATGAGGCCCATCACGGCGACGAAGATGATGATCGCGAGGACCATCAGCAGGAGCTTGCGCCCTGGGTCGTCCCCTCGGTAGACGAGGAAGTTGCGGATCTCACCGAAGAGCCAGGACAAGTACCGCGAGATGTAGTCCACATCGACCTCCCGGACGCGGCGTCCACGCCGGCCGCGCTGCCGGCGTCACCGCATCAACGTATGCGTTCGCCGCGTTCCGCGGCAGTCCCAGTCCGTTGTGTCGCGCCCGTCGCTTCCGTGCCCACGGGCGCGGCAGGGGCCCGCACCTGCGTACGGGCCCCTGCCGTCCTGCTAGCTCACCGTCGGTTCAGGCGGGCATCACGGCCAGGAGGCCTCGATGTCGGCCAGGACCTGGTCGGTGGCCTTGCCGGTGAACCAGTTGACCATCTCCGACCAGAAGGTGCCGGCACCGACCTCGCCCGGCATCAGGTCGGACGCGTCGAACCGGATGACCGTCTCGGTGTCGGCCAGGACCGAACCGGCGAGCCGGTCGAAGTCCGTGGCCAGCAGCTCGACGTCCATGCCCGAGTTCGCCGACACCCAGCCGCCGGCCTCGGTCACGCGCGCCTTCTCGTTCGCCCACTCCGGGCTGGACAGGAAGTTCTGGAACGCCTGGACCTCGGGACGGTCGGAGAACGCGGCGACGAACTCGCCACCGCCGAGCACCGGCCGGTTGTCCTCGGTCATCGGGGGCAGGTAGAAGGCGAAGACGTCGCCGTCCTCGGCCACCACGGTGCCCTCGGGCCACTGGTTCTGGTAGAAGTTCGCGGCCCGGTGCATCCAGCAGTCGCCGTCGAGGATCGGGAAGCCGCCGTCGGTCCACGGCGTCGTCGCGATCGAGGCCACGTCGCCGATGCCGGCGTTGACGTAGTCCGGGTTGCGCAGGATCGCGTCGGCGATGTCGAACGCTTCCTTGATCGCCGGGTCGTTGAACGGGATCTCGTGGGCGACCCACTTGTCGTAGACCTCGGCACCCGCGGAGCGGAGCACGATGTCCTCGATCCAGTCGGTGGCCGGCCAGCCGGTGGCGTCACCGGACTCGATGCCCGCGCACCACGGCTTGCCGCCGTCGGCGACGATCTGGTCGGAGAGCGCGATCATCTCGTCCCAGGTCTGCGGGATCTCGTAGCCGGCCTCGGCGAACATGCTCGGCGAGTACCAGACGAACGACTTCATGTTCGCGCCGAGCGGGGCGGCGTAGAACTCGCCGTCGACCGTGCCGTAGTCCTTCCAGGACTCGGCGAAGTACTGGTCGACGTTGGCCTCGGTCTCGTCGGGCGCCGGGACGATCGTGTCGGGGAAGTCGCGCACGATCGTGGCGAGCAGACCCGGCTGCGGGATGTACGCGATGTCCGGGGCGTTGCCGGCCTGGATCCGGACGAGGAGCTGGGCCTCGAACTCGCGGGAACCCTCGTACGAGATCGTCGCGCCCGTGCACTCCTCGAACTTGTCGTACGACTCCTCCTGGTCGATCGACTCGGGCTCGACGATGGACGTGTACACCGTCACCGTGGTCCCGCTCAGGTCGCCGTACTGCTCGTAGGCCTCGCAGCCCTCGGCGACGTCGGTGTCTCCGCCGCCCGTCTCACCGCCCGACGGCTCTTCCTCGTCGTCGGGCATACAGGCGGCCAGGGTGAGCGCGAGGCTCAGCCCGCCCACCACCGCGATCGCGCGGCGTCTGGTGTTGCTTCGCATTCGTCCTCCACATCGTCGTGGTGATCCCCACGGCCCGGCCCCGGCGTGGTTCGCCGGCCGGTACATGCCCTCCAATGCAAGCGCTTGCAGCGACCTTGAGCAAGACCGTCCGACGGCCAGCCTGGTACCGATCAGGTCACGATTGCGTCACGACGCGCGGCACGCCACCCCCGGAGGCCCGCCGACGCCGAACCCGCCCCTCACCTGCCCGGACGGTTCCCGCCGCACCCTGACCGGTCACGTGACCGGTCATGATCGACCGGCGCCGGGCACGCCCGCCGACTACCGGGCGCGAGCCCGAGCGGGCGCCGTCGAGCCGCGGTCGACGAGCACCGTGGCGTACCGCAGCTCGGGCGGCGGCTCGGCGCCGGCGATCATGTCGAGCACGAGCTGCGCGGCTGCCGCGCCCTGCTCGTCCGCGGGCTGGGCCATGGTGGTGAGCCCGACGAGCTCGCCGAGGTCGTGCCCGTCGATGCCGATGAGCGACACGTCCTCCGGCACCCGAAGCCCCAGGTCCCGCAGCGCGAGGTACGCGCCCATCGCCATCTCGTCCGACGCCGCGAAGACCGCCGTCACGTCCGGCACCCGCTCGAGCAGCTCGCGGGTGGCGGCCCGCCCGCCGGCGACGTCGAAGTTGCCGTGCGCCTCGAGCTCGGGCGACGGGTCCAGCCCCGCCTCCGCCATCGCGGCCCGCCAGCCCGCGGCCCGCTCGACGGGCGGCGAGAGGGGGGCGACGTCGTCGGGGGCGCCGGTGATGTGCGCGATCCGGGTGTGGCCCAGGGCGAGCAGGTGCCGCGTGGCCGCCATCGCCGTGCCCCGGTCGTCCAGGCGCACGGTGACCTGGCCGTAGGCGCCCCAGCCGATGCAGACGATCGGCTGGCCGAGGGCCTCGAGCGCGGCGACCTCCTCGCGGGCGAGGGGCAGCCCGACGACGAGGATCCCGTCGACCCGGCGACGCAGCACCTCGGGGTCGACGTGCGGGCGGTCCCCCGGCGTCGGCGCGTCGAACGTGTAGAGCAGCACGTCGAACCCCCGCGAGCGCAGCGTGCGCTCGGCACCCTCGATGACGTTCGCGAAGAACCAGCGCCGGATCATCGGGCTGATGAGGCCGATGGTCCGCGTGCGCCCGGACGCGAGGCTGGCCGCCGACGGCGTGGCCACGTAGCCGAGCTCGGCGGCGACCGCGCAGACCCGTGCACGGGTCGCCGGGCTGACGTTCGGGAGGCCCCTCAGGGCACGCGACACCGTGGCCGTCGACACGCCGGCGGCCCGGGCGACGTCGTCGATGCCGGGGGCCATGGCCGCCGATTGTGCTCCTGCGAGGCGCGGCAGGTCCACCGGGCCCGCCGCGGCCCCGGGATCGGCGCTCAGCCGAGCAGCGCGCGCAGGACGGGGACCACGCCGTCGTCCGCCACGCTGCCGGTCACCTCGTCGGCGGCGGCGCGCACGACGTCGTCGGCGTTGCCCATGGCGACCCCGCGACCCGCCCAGCGGAGCATCTCGAGGTCGTTGTACCCGTCGCCGACCGCGATGGTGTCCGCCGGGTCGACGCCGAGGTGGCGGCGCACGGCCTCGAGCCCCGTCGCCTTCGAGACGCCCAGCGGGTTGAGGTCGAGCCAGGCGACCCAGCCGACGGCGTAGGACACCTCGTGCAGGCCGAGCCGGCCGACGATCGCGTGGAAGTCGGCCTTCGTGTGCTCGGGGCTGCGGATGATCACGCGGGTGGCGGGCCGGCGGCACAGCTCCTCGAAGTCGACGAGCACGTGCTCGCCCTCGATCTCGCCCTCGGGGAACGGCTTCGTGATGAAGAACCCGCGCCCGACGTCCTCCACGCCGTACGCGGCGTCGGGCAGCTCGGAGCGGATGGCGCGCAGCGCGGGACCGGGGTCGAACGTGCGGACGTCGAGGAACTCGTACCCGAGCGGGCTCGCGGGGTCGAGCTGCACGGTGACGGCGCCGTTCGAGCACACCGCCGGGCCGGCCTCGATCCCGAGCCGCCGGGCCACGCCCTGCACGGACACGACCGACCGGCCCGTGGCGAGGACGACGTGGTGGCCGGCCGCCACGACGTCGGCCACGGCGGCGCGCACGGCCGGCGACATCGTGCCGTCCCAGCCGATGAGGGTGCCGTCGACGTCGAGCGCGACGAGCGCGCGACGGGAGGCCTGCGGCTGCGGTGCGGGCAGCGCCATCACGCGCCCGCCACCGGCGTCAGCACCTCGAGCCCGCCCAGGTACGGCCGCAGGGCCTGCGGCACGTACACGGAGCCGTCGGCCTGCTGGTGGTTCTCGAGGATCGCGACGAGCCAGCGGGTGGTCGCCATCGTGCCGTTGAGGGTGGCGGCGACGCGGGTCTCGCCCGACGGCGTGCGCTCGCGGATGCCCAGGCGGCGCGCCTGGAACGTGGTGCAGTTCGAGGTCGACGTCAGCTCGAGGTAGCGCTGCTGGCTGGGCAGCCAGGCCTCGCAGTCGTACTTGCGGGCGGCGCTCGAGCCGAGGTCGCCCGCGGCGACGTCGATGACCCGGTACGGCAGCTCGACCGCCTGGATCATCCGCTCCTCGAGGGCGAGGAGGCGCTCGTGCTCGTCCGCGGCGTCGTCGACGGTCGTGAAGCTGAACAGCTCGACCTTGTTGAACTGGTGCACGCGGATGATGCCGCGGGTGTCCTTGCCGTACGAGCCGGCCTCGCGGCGGTAGCAGGTCGACCAGCCCGCGTAGCGGCGGGGCCCGGCGGACAGGTCGAGGATCTCGTCGGCGTGCATGCCGGCGAGCGCGACCTCGCTCGTGCCGACGAGGTAGAGGTCGTCGGCGTCGACCCGGTAGACCTCGTCCGCGTGCGCGCCGAGGAACCCGGTGCCGCGCATGATCTCGGGCTTGACCAGCGTCGGCGTCACCACCGGCGTGAAGCCGGCCTCGATCGCCAGGTGCTGCGCGGCGGTGAGCAGCGCGAGCTCCAGCCGCGCGCCCACGCCGGTGAGGAAGTAGAACCGCGCGCCCGACACCTTGGCGCCGCGCTCGGTGTCGATCGCGCCGAGCAGCTCGCCGAGGTCGAGGTGGTCGCGCACGGCGAAGTCCGGGCCGTACTCGGCGGCCAGGTCGCGCGGGGTGCCGACCTCCCGGAGCACGACGTAGTCGTCCTCGCCGCCGGCGGGCACGCCGTCGATGACGACGTTGCCCAGCCGCAGGACCGCCTCGTCGAGCTCGGCGGCGGCCGCGTCGGCGTCGGCCTGGGCGGCCTTGACCTCCTCCGCCAGGGTCCTCGCCCGGGCGAGCAGCGCGGCCTTCTCGTCGCCGGTCGCCTTCGCCACGTCGCGCCCGATGCTCTTCTGCTCGGCGCGCAGCGTCTCGAACCGGGTCAGCGACGCCCGGCGCCGCTCGTCGAGGGCGAGCACGGCGTCCACCAGGGACTCGTCCTCACCCCGCAGACGCTGGCTCGCGCGGACGACGTCGGGCTCGGCTCTCAGGAGGCGCAGGTCGATCACCCCCCGAGGGTATCGAGCGCGGAACCGGGGTGTGCCCGGGCGTCGGGGACCGTACGGTGTCGTCATGACCTGGGGCGGATGGGTCGCCGTCGCGGCGGTCCTGGCGGTACTCCTCGCCTCCGGCGCTCTCCTCCTCGCGCTGCAGAACCGGCGGGCGCTGCGCGGCCGCGGGATCCCGATCCCGCCGGCGATCGGGGCGGCCGGCAGCCGCGGGACGGCGGCGACCGCGGACGCGGACGCCGCCCACGTGCGCGTCGCCTTCGTCGCCAACCCGACCAAGCCGGGGGTGCCCGAGCTGCGCGACGCCGCCGTGCGGGCGTGCGCGGCCCGGTACCTGCCGGAGCCGATGTGGTTCGAGACGACGGCGGAGGACCCCGGCATCGGGCAGACCCGCGAGGCCGTGGCGCGCGGCGCGCAGCTGGTGGTCGCCGTCGGCGGCGACGGCACGGTCCGGGCGGTCGCGGAGGGTCTCGTCGGCACCGACGTGCCGATGGCGCTCATCCCGCAGGGGACGGGCAACCTCCTCGCGCGCAACCTCGACCTGCCGCTCGGCGAGCTCGACGAGCTGCTGCGGATCGCGCTCACCGGCGAGGACCGGCCGATCGACGTCGGCTGGCTGACCGTGGTGCGGGACGAGTCGGACGTGGCCGACCCGGTCGCCGAGGCCGACCCGGCCGCCGAGGCGCCTCAGGAGACGCCGCCCGACGCCGACCGCCCCGCGCGCGACCACATCTTCCTCGTCATCGCGGGCGTCGGGTTCGACGCGGCGATGGTCGCCGACGCCGACGAGGAGCTGAAGGCGAAGGTCGGCTGGATCGCCTACTTCGTCGCGGGCGTCAAGCACCTGCACGCGCGCAGGCTGCGGCTGCAGATGTCGCTCGACGAGTCGCCGTGGTTCAACGTCCGGCTCCGCAGCCTCCTCATCGGCAACTGCGGCAAGCTGCCCGGCGGCGTCGTCCTCCTGCCCGACGCCGTGGTCGACGACGGGTGGCTGGACATCGCCGCGATCGACACCCGCGTGGGGCTGCTCGGCTGGACGCAGCTGTTCGGGGAGGTCGCGCTCCAGCGGTTCGGGGTGCGGACGCGGATGCCGAGCAAGGTCGGCAAGATCGACCACGCGCGGGCCCGCGAGCTGCGGGTGCGGCTGCGCGAGCCCCAGCAGGTCCAGGTCGACGGCGACATCATCGGCAGCGCGTACGAGATCGCTGCGCGGGTCGAGCCGCGCAGCCTGCGCGTGCGGGTCGCCGCGCCCGAGCGCGACCGACCGGCGCGACTGACCGAGCGCGACTGACCGAGCGCGACTGCCCGGGCGCGACTGACCGGGCGCGACCGCCCGGGCCCGGCCGGCGTCAGGTCGCGCGGCCCTCGCGGAGGGCGGTCACCCACTCGCGCGCGGCGTGGAAGTCGGCGTCGAACGTGCCCGGCCGCAGGTCGCCGTGCGCGTCGCCGACCCGCGGGTACGAGCCGAGGAACCGCACGTGCGGGCACACCCGGTGCAGGCCCATGAACGCCTCCGCCACGCGCTCCTCCGCGATGTGGCCCTCGACGTCGATGGAGAAGGAGTAGCGCCCGAGCGCGTCGCCGATCGGCCGCGACTCGATCCGCGAGAGGTTGACCCCGCGCGTGGAGAACTGCTCGAGCATCTCGAGCAGCGCGCCCGCCTTGTTGCTCGGCAGGTGCACGACGAGCGTGGTCTTGTCCGCGCCCGTCGGCGGCGCCACCGTGCCGGGTCGGCCGACGAGGACGAACCGCGTCACGGCCCGGGTGCTGTCCGCGACGTCGGTCGCGAGCACCGCGAGCCGGTAGTGCTCGAGGGCGGCCGGCGGGATGAGCGCCGCGTCGAAGGTCAGCTCCTCCGCGGTGCTCGCGAGCAGCGCGGCGGGGGCCGTGTTCGACGTCGCCGGCACGTGCACGACGCCGGGCAGGTTGGTCCGCAGCCAGCGGCGGCACTGCGCCCACGCGTGGGGGTGCGCCGAGATCCGGCGGACGTCCGCCGTCGTCGTGCCGGGGCGGGCGGCGAGCACGAACGAGACGGGCACGACCATCTCGCGCTGGATGACGAGCGGGTCGCCCGTCGCGAGGGTGTCGAGGACCGCGGTGACGCCGCCCTCGACCGAGTTCTCGATCGCGACGACGGCGTAGTCGGCCTCGCCCGTGCGCACGGCCTCGATCGCGGACACGACGTCCGCCTGCGGCAGGTACTCCGCCTCGTCGGGGCTGACGACCTGGCGGAGGGCCGCCTCCGTGAACGTGCCGGCAGGCCCGAGGTAGGCGTACCGAGGACGCTGCTCGTCGCTCATGTCGGTCCCTCCGTCACGGGTCCTTCACCGCCCCCTGCCCGGCCGCTCACGCGCTCGCCACAGGGCCACCGCCGCACGAGCGTAGTGCGCCCTACGCTGGTCGGGTGTCCCCGTCCGCCACGCACGCGCGCCCGCCGCGCCGGCCGGCCCGGGCGGCGCGGGCGGCGGCCGTGGGCCTGGCGGTGCTCGCGGGGCTCGCCGGGCTGACGCTCGGGGCGGGGCCCGCCGCGGGCGCGGACGGCCCCGGCGACCCCGCGGCCCCGCCGCCGGTGATCCTCGTCGGCGTGACCGGCCTGCGCTGGGACGACGTGCAGACGCTCTCCACGCCGGCGCTGTGGGACCTGTCCCGGTCGGGCGCCGTCGGGCTCGTCGCCGCGCGGAGCGTGGCGAGCACCGCGTGCCCGGCCGACGGCTGGCTCGGGGTCAGCGCCGGCGCGCGCCTGGCGGACGTCGACGCCGAGGACGGCTCGTGCCGCACCCTGCGCACGCCGGCCGAGGGCGCCGCCGTGCCCGGCTGGGACGACTACCTCGTCGCCGCGGCGGACCAGCCCTACGGCGCCCGCCCCGGCCTGCTCGGCGAGGCGCTCGCGGCCGCCGGCGTCGCCGCGACCGGCATCGGCCCGGGCGCCGGCATCGCGCTCGCCGGGCCCGACGGCGTGCCGGTGGGTCCCGTCGTGCCCCGCCCGGGCTCCGCGCGCGAGCTCGGCCAGGTCGTCCGCGAGGCGCTGCGGACGTCGTCCCTCGTCGTCGTGGACGCGGGGACGGTCCGCGACACCGGGCACGCCACGCGCGACCGCGCCGGCTCCACGCCGCCCGAGCCCGGCGAGGACGAGGACACCCCCCTGCTGCCCGGCGACGACGACCAGCGCGACCCGTCCGGCGTCGACGTCATCGTCGAGCCGACCCGCGCGGAGCAGGTGCGCGCGATCGACGAGCGGCTCGACGCCGTCGTGCGCGCCAACCGCACCACCGGCGCGACGGTCCTCGTCGTCTCCCTCGCGGACTCGGGCCGCGCCCGCCTGCAGCTCGCCGCGGCGACCGGCCCGGCGCCCGGCGGCGGGGAGTACGCGCGCAGCCTGCTCACCTCGGGCTCGACCCAGCAGGCCGGCGTCGTGCAGGCGACGGACGTGACGAGCACCCTGCTGGCCCTGCTCGGCCTCGAGACGCCGGACGCGTCCGCGGGCGCCCCGCTCGTCCCGACGCGCGGCCCGGACACGGCGACGGCGCGCGTCGCCCGGCTCATCGACATCGCCACCGAGGCGCGCCAGGTGGTGCGCCTGTCCGGGTCCTACCTCACGCGGCTCGTCGTCGCGCAGGCGTTCCTCTTCGTGGCCGCGGCGATCCTGCTCACGGTGCGGGGCCGCGCCGACCGGCCGTGGCTGCGCCGCTCGCTGCACGTGCTGCGCGTCGCCGCCCTGGCGCTCGGCGCGGCACCGGTCGCGTCGTTCCTCGCCGGCCTGCTGCCGTGGTGGCGGTCGTCGCCGACGCTGTGGTTCTGGGCCCTGGTGCTCGGCTGGACGGCGGTCATCACCGTGGTCGCGCTGTGCGGGCCCTGGCGCCGGCACCTGCTGGGCCCTGCCGGCGTCGTCGCCGGGATCACCGTGGTCGTGCTCCTCGCGGACGCCGTGACCGGCTCGACGCTGGTCGTCGACGCGCCGATGGGCGCGCACCGGATCCAGGCCGCGCGCTTCTACGGCATGAGCAACCAGGCGTTCGCGCTCGTCGCGGCCGGCAGCCTCGTCGTCGCGACCGCCGTCGCCCAGGCGCTCGTGGAACGGGGCCGGCGCGCCCTCGCGACGGCGGCGGTCGCCGGCATCGGGCTCGTCACCACGGTGATCAACGGCACGCCCGGGCTGGGCAGCGACTTCGGCGGGCCGCCGGCGATCATCCTCGGGTTCGCCGTGCTCACCCTCGTCGTCAGCGGCCGGCGCGTGCGGTGGCGCACGCTGCTGCTCGTCGTCGCCGTGGCGGCGGCGATCGTCGTCGGCTTCTCCTGGCTCGACTGGCTGCGCCCGCCCGGGGAGCGCACGCACCTCGGCCGCTTCTTCGCCACCGTCATCGACGGCGGGCTGTGGCAGGTCGTCGCACGCAAGGCGAGCGTCCACCTGCGGGTGATCACGTACTGGCGCTACGTCGTCCTGGCCCTCGGCGGCACGCTCATCACCGCGCTCGTGCTGCTCGGGCCGTGGCCGTGGCGCCGCGGCCGCCGGGCGGCGGCCCCGCTGTCGGGGCTCGAGCGCGCGACGCCGCTGCTCCGCGCGGGCATCGGGGCGGCCGGGCTGGCGCTCGGCGTCGGCTTCCTCATCAACGACTCCGGGATCGTCGTCCCGGCGACCGGCATCGCCCTCGGGGTGCCGTGCCTCGTCGCGGCGGCCGCGCAGCTCCGGCTCGCCTACCCCGGGGCCGACCCCCGGGACGGCGACGGCGTGGCGCCGGACGCCGACCGGGCCCCCGACCCCGACGCCGACCCCGCCCCCGCGGCGCAGGAGCCGGCGGGCGACCTCGTCAGTCCTCGGACCGACGCCGCGCCCGACTGACCAGGCGGCGCGCCCGGCGCGCGTTCACGGCGAGGAGCACGTCGCGGTACTGCGCGGCGCGGTGGATCTGGCCGCGCAGGTCCGTGCCCGACGGCCGGTGCCGCAGGTCGCACGGCACCTCGCGGATGCGGAAGCCCTTGGTGAGCAGGTCGATCGTCATGCCGGTCTCGACGCCCCAGCCGCGCGCGAGCGGGGTCGCGGCCTCGAACGCCTCGCGCGTGAGGCAGCGCATGCCGGACAGCGGCTGGGTGGGCGTCCAGCCCGTCATCTTGTGGATCGACCGGCGGGCCAGCCCGACGACGATCCCCCGCCCGCCGGCGCCCGGCTGCGGCGGCAGCAGCGCGATCGTCGCGTCCGCGTCGCCGTTGAGCACCGGCGGCACGAGCGGCGCGGCGTTGACCGCCGACTCGCCGAGGTCGCCGTCGAGGAACAGCAGCAGCCGCGCCGGCCCGTCCTCGACGTCGCGCATCGCGACGACCGCGGCGCCGGTCTCCATCGCGGCCGCCTTGCCGCGGTTGTGCGAGTGCCGCACGACGACGGCGCCCGCCTCCCGCGCGACGTGCTGGGTCGCGTCCTCGCTGCCGTCGTCGACGACGAGCACGAGGTCGACGTGCGGGATCGCCCGCGCCGCGCGGACGGTCGACGCGATGCGCCGGGACTCGTCCTTGCAGGGGATGATCACCGCGACGCGCTGCTGGCGCCTCCGCGCAGGTGACACGCCGCCGTCGGGCTCCGGCGAGCGGCGTGACCTGGCCACGTGACCAACACTATCCGCCCGAGCGCGTCCGATCATCCGCGGACCAGCGGACGGTCAACGGCGAGTCATCACCCCTGGCCAGGTGGTCAGCGGAGCGTGAGCTGCCGGGCGACCAGCCCGGCGCGGGCGCGGCGGGCGTTCGCGTCCAGCGGCTCGGTCACCGCGAGGGCCTCGTCGAGGCGCCGCCCGAGCTCCGCCATGAGCTCCTCGAGCCGGTCGGGCTCGAGGCCGGCCGCCAGCTCCCACACGGGCACGACGAGCCCGCACGAGCGGAAGGCGCCGATGAAGCGGCCCTGCGCGCCGCCGTCGCCCAGCCCGGACTCGCGGCGCGCGTGCAGCCGCGCGAGGGCGTCCATGAACGCCTCCTCGTCGTGCGGCTGCGCCCAGCGGACGTACTCCCGGCCGCTCATCCGCGTCCAGTACGCGTGCTCGACGGAGGTGAGCCGCCGCGTCGGGACGACGTCGAGCGCCTCCCGGGTGGCCTGCACCTCGTCGGCGAGGTCGCCGTCGTCGAGGCCCCAGAAGCCGAACTCGTCGTCGATGGTCACCTCGAACGGCACGGACAGGTCGAGGACGTCCTGGAGCCGCGGGCCGGGCCCGTCGGGCGGGGTCGCCGAGCGGATCGGCGTGCCCGGGGGGAGCTCGATGGCCCGCAGGAGCAGGTCGGCGAGGTCGCGCGAGGCGTCGCCCGAGCCCGCGTTCTGCTGCAGCGCGAGGAGGATCACGCCGTCGGCGCGGTGGACCGCCGGCCAGACGCCCGGCAGGAGGGTGACGACGAGCACGTCGCGCGCGCCGTGCTCGGCGGTGGTGCGCGCGGTCGCGCACGCGGCCGGCACCACCTCGCGCAGCGCCACCCAGTCCGGCTCCCCGGGCAGCCCCTCGAACGGACGCAGCACGAACTCGCTCCTCGCCATGGGCAGCGAGGGTACCCGGACCGACGGATGCGCCCCGCCACGTTCCCCGGGGTCGCGGACGGGTGCGAGGATCGAGCCATGCACCCGCGCGCCGGAACCGTCGCCCTGCCCGAGGACCTCGTCGACGTCGACGCACTCGTCGCGGCCTACTACGACCGCACCCCCGACCCCGACGACCCCGCTCAGCAGGTGGTCTTCGGCACCTCGGGGCACCGCGGCTCGAGCCTCGACACCGCGTTCAACGAGGCGCACATCGTCGCCACCACGGCCGCGATCGTCGAGTACCGCCGGGCCCAGGGCACGGACGGGCCGCTCTTCCTCGGCCGGGACACGCACGCGCTGTCCGAGCCGGCCTGGCGCACCGCGCTCGAGGTGCTCGCCGCGGCCGGCGTCGACGTGCGCATCGACGCGCGCGACGGCTACACGCCCACGCCCGCGGTGTCGCACGCGATCCTGCTGCACAACGGCGCCACGACCGCCGAGGGCGTGCGCACCACCGCGCACGGCGGCGGCAGCGGGCTCGCGGACGGCATCGTCGTCACGCCCTCCCACAACCCGCCGCGCGACGGCGGCTTCAAGTACAACCCGCCGCACGGCGGCCCGGCCGACTCCGACGCGACCGGCTGGATCGCCCGGCGCGCGAACGAGATCCTGCGCTCGGGCTGGCGCAGCGTGCCGCGCGTGAGCGTCGAGGCCGCGCTCGCGGCGGACACCACGCACCGCCACGACTTCCTGTCCGCCTACGTCGACGACCTGCCGAGCGTGCTCGACCTCGACGCGATCCGCGCGGCCGGCGTGCGCATCGGCGCGGACCCGCTCGGCGGTGCGGCCGTGGACTACTGGGGCGCGATCGCCGAGCGGTGGCGGCTCGACCTCACCGTCGTCAACCCGACGGTGGACCCCCGCTGGGCGTTCATGACGCTCGACTGGGACGGCAAGATCCGCATGGACTGCTCGTCGCCCTCGGCGATGGCGTCCCTCGTCCGGGCGATGGCGCCCGAGGGCGGGCGGGCGCCGTACGACGTGGCGACCGGCAACGACGCCGACTCCGACCGGCACGGCATCGTCACGCCCGACGGCGGGCTGATGAACCCGAACCACTACCTCGCCGTGGCCGTCGACTACCTCTACGGCGGGGGGCGGCCGGGCTGGGGCTCGCGGACCGCCGTCGGGAAGACGCTCGTGTCCTCCTCGCTCATCGACCGGGTGGCGGCCGCGCACGGGCGGCCCCTGCTCGAGGTGCCGGTCGGCTTCAAGTGGTTCGTGCCGGGGCTGCTCGACGGGTCGGTCGGGTTCGGTGGCGAGGAGTCCGCGGGCGCCTCGTTCCTCCGGCAGGACGGCACGGTCTGGACGACGGACAAGGACGGGATCCTGCTGGCGCTGCTCGCGGCGGAGATCATCGCGCGCACGGGCCGCACGCCGTCGGAGCTCCACGGCGGGCTCGTCGAGCGGCACGGGCGGTCCTGGTACGCCCGGGTCGACGCCCCGGCCGACCGCGAGCAGAAGGCGGCGCTCGCGCGGCTCACGCCGGACCGGGTCACCGCGGACACGCTCGCGGGCGAGCCGATCACCGCGCGGCTCGTCACCGCCCCCGGCAACGGCGCGCCCATCGGCGGCCTCAAGGTCACGACGGCGAACGCCTGGTTCGCGGCGCGGCCCTCCGGCACCGAGGACGTCTACAAGATCTACGCCGAGTCGTTCGTGTCGGCCGAGCACCTCGCGCAGGTGCAGCAGGCCGCGCGCGAGGTGGTCGCGGCCGCGCTCGCCTGAGGCCCTCGCCCGACGCCCGAGGCTCGACTGGAGCGTCGTGGCGCCATGGCGCTCCGGTCGAGCCGTTCGGCCGCCACAACGCTCCACTCGACGGGCCGGTGGATGGGCGACGGCGCGCTCCCGACGGCGGTGTGGGCAGCGTCACGGGCCCCAGCGCCCAAAACGGTTCGATCGTGTCGGCCCGACGCCGGAGAATGGACCCCATGCTCCGGCCGTACCGCGAGGTCCTCGCACGCCCGGGCGCCCTGGCCTTCTCCTCCGCCGGCGTCCTGGCGCGGCTCCCCATGTCCATGGTGGGGATCGCCATCGTGCTGGCGGTGCCCGAGGTCTACGGCTCCTACGGGCTCGCGGGGCAGATCACGGCGGTCTACGTCATCGTCCACTCGATCGCCGCGCCGCTGCTCGCGCACCTCGTCGACCGGCACGGCCAGGCGCGCGTGATGATGCCCGCGCTGCGCGTCGCGGGCCTCGGGATCGTCGGGATCATCCTGGCCATCGCGACGGCGGCGCACCCCGGGTGGGTGTTCGCGGGCGCCGTGGTCGCGGGCGCGAGCATCGGCTCGGTCGGCGCGCTCGTCCGCGCACGCTGGTCGTACATCCTGCGCGACCCGGCCGCGATCCACACGGCGTACTCCCTCGAGTCCGCGCTCGACGAGTTCGTGTTCATCGTCGGCCCGGTGGTCGCGACGGTCCTCGCGACGTCGGTCGCCCCGACGGCGGGCCTCTGGCTGCCCGCGGCGGCCGTCCTCCTCGGGGGCTGGATGCTGCTCTCGCAGCGCGCCACCGAGCCCCCGGTCGTGCGCCGCGAGGCCGGGGCCTCCGGCGGCAGCATCCTGCGCTCGGGCGGGATGGTCGTGCTGACGCTCGTGTTCGCCGCCGTCGGCTCGATCTTCGGCGCGACCGACGTGTCCACCGTCGCGTTCGCGGACGAGCTGGGCAGCAAGAAGGCCGCCGGCACCGTGCTGGCCGTGTTCGCGCTCGGCTCGATGCTCTCCGGCCTGGGCTACGGCCTGCGGCACTGGCAGAGCCCGCTGTGGCGGCGGTTCGCGATCGGCGTCGTGGCGCTCGCGTGCGGCGTCTCGCTCTTCTTCGTCGTCTCGAGCCTGCCCGTGCTCGCCGCGGTGATGTTCGTGACCGGGTTCACCATCGCCCCGACGATCGTCAACGGCAACGGCCTCGTCACGTCGTTCGTCCGCCCCGACCAGCTCACGACCGGGCTGGCCTGGGTCGGCACGGCGCTCGGCGTCGGCGTCTCGATCGGCTCGGCCGCCGCGGGCGCGGCGGTCGACCAGCAGGGCGCGCACGGCGGGTTCCTCGTGGTCGCCGCCTCGGCCGCGGTCGCCGTCGTCGCGACGTTCGTCGCGCTGCCGACGCTGCGCGCCGGGCACGCGCCCGCTGGCCGCGGCGCCGGCCCGGCGGACTACGCGACGGTCGTGCCGAACAGCGACCCGAGCGCGTAGGTGACGGCTGCGGCGGCGAAGCCGATCGCGAGCTGCCGCAGCGCGCGCCGCACGGGCGGGCCGCCGCTCATCAGCCCGACGAACGCGCCCGTCGTCATGAGCGCGACCCCGACGGCGGCGAGGGCCACCACGAGCGCGACCCGCCCGCCGAGCCCGAACACGTAGGGCAGGACGGGCACGAGCGCGCCCGTGGCGAAGAAGCAGAACGACGAGATCGCCGCGCCCCAGGCGGTGCCGACGGCCTCGTGCGGGTCGCCCTCGGGCGCGGTGTCGGCGCTGAACCGGCGGCCGCCCGTGCCGCGGGCCTCGATCTCGGCCATGACCTGGCGCGCACGCGCGTCCGCGTCGTCGGGCGCCATGCCGCGCGCGCGGTAGACGAGCGCGAGCTCGTTCGCGTCGACGTCGAGGTGCGGCAGGGCGTCGACCGCGTCGGGGCTGGGGGTCGACGCCGCGAGCAGCTCGCGCTGCGAGCGCACCGAGATGAACTCCCCGGCGCCCATCGACAGGGCCCCGGCGAGGAGCCCCGCGAGGCCGGTGAGCAGCACGTGCGCGCGGTCCAGGCCGGCCGCCGCGACGCCCATGATGAGCGCGACGTTCGAGACCAGGCCGTCGTTCGCGCCGAACACGGCGGCGCGGAAGCTGCCCGCCAGGCGGTTCCGACCGCGCGTCGCGAGCGCCCGCACCACCTCGGCGTGGATCCGCTCGTCCGCGGCCATGGTCGCCGTCGCGTCGGCGTCGGCCTCGTACGTCGCGCGGGTCTCCGCGCGCTGGGCGAGGGCCAGCACGAACACCGACCCGAAGCGCCGGGCGAGGAACGCGAGCACCCGGAAGCGCAGGCCGGGCCCGGGCAGCCGGCCCACCTGCTCGCCGAGCAACTCCTGCCAGTGGGCGGCGTGCCGGCCCTCGGCCGCCGCGAGGGCGAGGAGGATCTCGCGCTCCTCGCCGGTCTTGCGCCGGGCGAGGTCGCGGTAGACGGCGGCCTCGGCGAGCTCGTCGGCGAGGTAGCGCCGCCAGCGTCGCAGGTCCGCGGGGGTCGGGGTGGTGGTGCTCACGACCACCAAGCCTGCCACCTGGCGGGGCCCGGGGCGGGGGACGTCAGCGGGCGGACACCGCCCCGGGCCGCCCCGCCCGGCCGCTCGCGGCGGCGCGCGGCAGCCGCAACCCGTCGAGCAGCCGCAGCACGGCCTCGTGCTGGTTGAACGTGTACAGGTGCACGCCGGGGGCGCCGGCGCGCAGCACCTCGTGCACGAGCGCCAGCCCCATGCGCAGCCCGACGGCGGCCCGCTCCTCCCCCTCGGACGTGTCCAGCCGGACCAGCACCGGGGGCGGCACGGGCACGCCGCTGATCTCCTGCAGGCGGCGCAGCCGTGCCGGGTCGGCGAGCGGCACGACGCCGGGCAGCACCGGGATCGTCACGCCCACCGCGCGCGCCGCCGCCACGTACCGCGCGTACGACGACGGCTCGAAGAACACCTGCGTGATCGCGTAGTCCGCGCCCGCCTCCTGCTTCGCGCGCAGGGCCTGGAGGTCGTCGCCGTCCGGCACGGGCAGGTCGGGCGGGGCGGCCCACCGGGCCGACGGCGTCGCCGCCACCCCGATGCTCAGCGGCTCGCCGAGCTCGTCGCCGAGCGCGCGGAGCCGGGCCACGAGCTCGCTCCCGCTGCGCAGGCCCTCCGGGTGCGGGCGCCAGTCCCGCGTGCCCCGCGGCGGGTCGCCGCGCAGCGCGAGGAGGTCGCGCACGCCGTCCTCGAGGAAGCCCTCGGCCACCCGCCGCACGTACTCCCACGGCGCCCCCACGCACGTCAGGTGGGCGACCACCCGCGCGTCGGTCGTGGCCAGCAGCCAGCGGACCACCTCGCGGGACGACTCCTGCGTCGAGCCGGACGCGCCGTACGTCACCGAGAAGAAGTCCGGGCGCGCCTCGGCCAGCCGCTCCACCGTCGCCTTGAGGGCCGTCATGCCGGCCTCGGTCCGCGGCGGGTACAGCTCGAACGACACGCTCGGCCCCGCCGTGGCGTCCACGAGGCGCGCGGCGACGCCGGGCGGTGTGCTGGCGGTGGTCATGGGCTCCGCTCCGCGGGGGTCGTCCGCCGTCCGCGGGGGCGGGCGGGACGTCGTCGGGCACACCATAGCGACGGCGGGCCCCCGCGGAGGCCGGACCCACGCGGTGCCCCACAGGAGACTGCCGTAGGCTTCGCCGCGCCGGCCGCCCCGACCCGAAGGATCATCGTGCGCCGTTCCCTGCTCACCGCCGCCGCCCTCGCCGCGCCCCTCACCCTCGCCGCGTGCGGCGACGGGGGCGCGCTTGCCGAGACGCCGTCGCCCACGCCTTCGCCCTCCGAGACCTCCGCCGCGGGCATCAACGCCCCGCCGACGCCGGAGGACATCACGGCGCTCGACGCCGTCACCGTCGAGGGCGAGCTGGGCGCCACGCCGACGCTGACGTTCGACACGCCCTTCGCGGTCTCCACGGCCGTGGCGCGCGTGGACGTCGCGGGGACCGGCGAGGCCCTCGAGGCCGGCCAGATCCTCAAGCTGCACTTCGTCTTCGTCGACGGCGCGACGGGCGAGCCCCTGCAGTCCACCTACGACGTCGGGATCCCGCAGTCGTTCCAGCTCGGCGACCCGTCGATGCCGAACGCCATGAACGCGGTGCTCGCGGACCAGAAGGTGGGCGTGCGCTTCCTCCTGGCCGTCCCGGGCGCCCCCGCCGAGGACGGCACGACCGGCGCGTCCACGATCTTCGCCTTCGAGGTGATCGAGGCCCGGCCGGGCCACGCCGTCGGCACGGCGGTCGAGCCGCCCGCCGGCCTGCCGCAGGTGACCGTCGCCGACGACCACTCGCCCTCCGTCACCGTGCCCGGCGACGCGACGGAGCCGACCGAGCTCGTGGCGCAGACCCTCATCGAGGGCGAGGGCGACCCGCTCGAGGCCGGCGACATCGTGCTCATGCACTACACCGGCTGGCTGTGGGACGGCACCCAGTTCGACTCGTCCTGGGGCGGCACGCCGTTCCTCACGGCGATCGGCACCGGCCAGGTCATCCAGGGCTGGGACCAGGGCCTGGTCGGCAAGACGGTCGGCAGCCAGGTGCTGCTCGTCATCCCGGCCGAGCTCGGCTACGGCGAGCAGGGCAGCGGCGGCCGGGTGCCGCCGAACGCGACCCTGATCTTCGTCGTCGACATCCTGGACTCCGCCGGGACGCTGTAGTCGCCGACGGCGCGGGGACGGGCGCGCTCGCGCTCAGCCGAGCCGGACCGTGACCACCGAGCCGTCGCGCAGCAGCGCGTCGGGCGCGACGCACCCGCTCACCGGGACCCCGTCGACCTCCATCGCGGCGACGCCCCGGCTCACGTGGTGCGGGTTGGTCACGCGCACCTGCACCCGGCGGCCCCGGAAGGCGCGGACGACCTCGAAGCCGTCCCACGCCGTCGGGATGCAGGGGTCGACGCGCAGGCCCGCCACCTCCGGGCGCACGCCCAGGAGGTGCTGGGTCACGGCGACGTACGTCCAGGACGCCGTCCCCGTGAGCCACGGGTTGCGCGCCTGGCCGAAGCGCGGCGACGACGGCCCGTGCGTGAACTGCGCGTACACGTACGGCTCGGCCTGGTGGGTCTCGGCGTCGTCGTCGTACCGGGCGGGCAGGTAGGCGCGGTAGTACGCGTAGGCGCGGTCGCCGCGGCCCAGCATCGCCTCGGCGACGACGGCCCACGCGTTCGCGTGGCAGAAGATCCCGCCGTTCTCCTTGTGCCCCGGCGGGAAGACGAGCAGCGACAGGCCGATGCCCGGCATGGGGTGCGTGTGCGGCGGGTCGCAGAGCGCGACGCCGTGCTCCGTCGCGAGGTGCTCGTGCACCGCGTCCATGGCCCGCACCGCGCGCTCGCGCGACGTCGCGCCGGAGATCGCGGCCCACACGTTGGGCTCGAGGTAGATCCGGCCCTCGTCCGCGACCGCGGAGCCCAGGGCCGCGCCCGTCGCGGAGACGCCGCGGACGAACCAGTCGCCGTCCCAGGCGGCGTCGATCGCCGACTCGAGCTCGGCGAGGCGGTCCGCGCACCACGCGGCGGCCTCGTCGCGCCCGGACGCGACCGCGAGCTCGTGCACCACGCGCAGGCCGTTCGCGAGGAGGAAGGTCGAGAACATCGACTCGCCCGTGGTGCCGAACTGCAGGCAGTCGTTCCAGTCGGCCGCGAGGCCCTGCACGAGCCCGTTGGGGCCGCGGTGCGCCAGGCTGAACTCGAGCGCGCGCCGCAGGTGGTCGAACACGCTCGCCTCGCCGTCGTCGGCGAACGGCAGCACGACGTCGAGGTAGCCGAGGTCACCCGACTCGCCCACCACGGCGGCGACGGAGATGGGCAGCCAGAGCGCGTCGTCGGACCGGTACTCCTCGAGCCGCGGGGTCGGCTCGCGACCGGGGGTGTGCGACAGCGGCTTGACGAGGGGCAGCGCGCCGCCCTCGGCGGTCTGCGCGGTGAGGAGCAGGTCGAGCCGCTCGCGCACCGCGTCCGGGATGGCGTGCACGACGGCGAGCACGTCCTGGGCGGTGTCGCGGTACCCGAGACCGTCGCGGTCGCCGGCCTCGACGAGCGAGACGCCGCGCGACCAGCTGAACGTCATGTGGGTCTGGTAGGCGTGCCAGACGTTGACCATCGAGTTGAGCTCGGGGTCGGGCGTGCGCACCTGGAGCGTGCCGAGCCGCTCGGCCCACTCGGCGCGCAGCGCGGCGAGCTCGGCGGCCACGCGCTCCGGCGTCGCGTACTCGGCCATGACCCGCCGGCCGGGCGGCAGCGGCGCCGCGCCCGCGGGGTCGCCGATGCGCGGCCGCTCGTCCCGCCACGGCTCGTCCGGGTGCCCGACGCCGAGGCAGAAGATCACCTGCCGACGCTCCCCCGGCGCGAGCTCGAGCCGGACCTGCAGGGACGCGCACGCGTTGTCGCCGACGGTCTCGGTCCCGGAGCAGGCGCCGCGCTCGACGGCGAGCGGGCGCGCCTGCGTCCGGTACGGCCCGAGGAACGCGTCGCGGTCGGTGTCGAAGCCGACGACCTCCGCGCCGGCGACGCCGAACCACAGGTCGCTCGTCGCCTCCCGCGTGGAGTTGCGCCGGTGGATCATCCCGTCCCGGTACGTCGCGGTGACGACGTACTGGCTGTACTGGAGGTTCTCCAGGTCCTGCCGGTGGTGCCACTCGTTGGCGAGCTCGGCGTAGGAGAAGACCGAGATCGTCCGCGGCCGGTCGCCCGGGTTGTGCACCTCGAGCGACCAGTACTCGAACGCCTGGCCGGCCGGGATGAAGCAGGTCAGCTCGCTGCGGACGCCCGCGTACTCGGCCTCGAACACCGAGTAGCCGAGGCCGTGCCGCACCCGGGCCGCGTACTCGTCGAGCGGCTTGCCGACCGGCTGCCACGACGCCGACCAGTAGTCGCCGGTCGCGTCGTCGCGCAGGTACAGGTAGCGGCCGGGCTCGTCGACCGGCACGCCGTTGAACCGCATGCGCAGCACGCGGCCCGTCCCGCCCGAGCGGTAGAACGAGTACCCGCCCGCGTTCTGCGTGACGATCCCGCCGTACAGCCGCGACCCCAGGTAGTTGATCCAGGAGCGCGGCGTGTCCGGCCGCGTGATGACGTACTCGCGCGCGGCGTCGTCGAAGTACCCGTACCGCACGGCGGCCTCAGAGCTCGGCCGTGACGTGCACCGTCGCGCCCGCCGGCGCGTAGGGGACGAGCCGACCCTCGACCGGGACGCCGTCGACGGTCAGCCGCGCCCGCCGGCCCGGCGCACCGGAGTTGCGGACGGTGATGACGTAGGTCGCGCCGCGGGCGCGCCGCGTCACCGTGAACTCCGGCACGTCCGGCCCGATCTGCGGGTCGACGACGAGGCCGTCGTGCTCCGGCCGCACGCCGAGCAGGTACTGGCTGACGGCGACGAAGTTCCACGCCGCGGTGCCCGTGAGCCAGGAGTTCTTCGCCTCGCCGTGCCGCACCGCCTCCTTGCCCGCGATCATCTGCGCGTACACGTACGGCTCGAGCCGGTGCACGTCGCTGATCTCCTCGCGGTACGCGGGGGCGATCCGGCGCCAGTAGTCGAACGCCCGGTCGCCGCGGCCCAGCACCGTCTCGCCGATGATCACCCACGGGTTGTTGTGGCAGAAGATTCCGCCGTTCTCCTTGTACCCCGGCGGGTACGTGGTGACCTCGCCCATGGTGAGGCGGTACGTGCGGTAGGCGGGGTACAGCAGCACCAGGCCGTGCGCCGTCCCGAGCAGCTCGCCGACGGCGTCGAGCGCCTGGGCCGCCCGGCTCTCCCGGGACTCGGGCGTCGTCGGGTCCTGGCCGGCGACGCCGATGCCGGCCATGACGGCCAGGCCCTGCGGCTCGATCCAGATCTGGCCCTCGGTGTCGGCGTGCGTGCCGATGGGCTCGCCGAAGTAGTCGTAGGCCCGCAGGAACCAGCGCCCGTCCCAGGCGTGCTCGAGGACCGCCTCGCGCATCGCGGCGACGGCGGCCCGCGCCTCGGCCGCGAGCTCCGGCTTGCCGTGGCGCTCCGCGATGACGGCGAACTCCTCGCCGTAGAGCACGAACTGCGCGGCGATGAACACCGACTCGGCGACGCCGCCGGACTTGTTCTCCGTCGTCTGGAAGGACTCGCCCGGCTCGGTGGAGAAGCAGTTGAGGTTGAGGCAGTCGTTCCAGTCGGCGCGGCCGATGAGCGGCAGGCCGTGCGGGCCGCGCCGGTCGACGGTGTGCTGGAAGGACCGGCGCAGGTGCTCGAACATCGTGTCGGCGAGCGCCTCGTCGTGGTCGAACGGCACCTGCTCGTCGAGGATCGACCAGTCGCCGGTCTCCTTCAGGTACGCCGACACCGCGGCGATGAGCCACAGCGGGTCGTCGTTGAAGCCGGAGCCGACCTCGAAGTTCCCGCGCTTCGTCAGCGGCTGGTACTGGTGGTAGGCCGAGCCGTCCGGGAACTGGGTGGCGGCGACGTCGAGCAGCCGCTCGCGCGCGCGCTCGGGCACGAGGTGGACGAAGCCGAGCACGTCCTGCGTGGAGTCCCGGAAGCCCATGCCGCGGCCGACGCCGGACTCGAAGTACGAGGCCGAGCGGGACATGTTGAACGTGACCATGCACTGGTACTGGTTCCAGATGTTGACCATCCGGTCCAGCCGCTCGTCGGTCGAGCGCACGGTGTACGTGGACAGCAGGTCGGTCCAGTACGCGCCCAGCTCGGCGAACGCGGCGTCGGCCTGCTCCGTCGTCGCGAACCGGCCCAGCAGCGCGTGCGCCGGCGCCTTGTTGACGACCTGCTGCGCGTCGTCGGCCCACTTGGCGTCCTCGGGGTTCTCGAGGTACCCGAGCACGAAGACGAAGGTCCGCGACTCGCCCGGCGCGAGGTCGACGGCGAGGCCGTGCGAGCCGATCGGGTACCACCCGCTGGCCACGGAGTTGGCCGACGCGCCCGCGGCCGGCACCACCGGCTCGTGCAGGCCGTTGTACAGGCCCACGAACGTCTCGCGGTCGGTGTCGAATCCGTCCGCGCGGGTGTTCACCGCGTAGACGGCGTAGTGGTTGCGGCGCTCCCGGTACTCCGTGCGGTGGTAGATCGCGGTGCCGTACGGGCCGTCGGGCTCGACCTCGACCTCGCCGATCGAGAGGTTGCGCTGGAAGTTCGTCTGGTCGTCCAGGGAGTTCCACAGGGCGAACTCGACGAACGAGAAGAGCTTCAGCGACTTCGGCGCGTCGGTGGAGTTGGTGACGGTGGCGCGCTGGATCTCGGCGTCCGTGTCGACCGGCACAAAGTACAGCGACTCGACGCGCACCCCGCCGCGCTGGCCGGTGATGCGGGTGTAGCCGAGGCCGTGCCGCGTCTCGAAGTGCTCGAGCTCGGCCTTGACCGGCAGGTACGACGGCGTCCAGACGTCCCCGCCGTCGTTGACGTAGAGGTACCGGCCGCCCGCGTCGGTGGGGATGTTGTTGTAGCGGTACCGCGTGATCCGGCGCATCCGCGCGTCGCGGTAGAAGGAGTACCCGCCCGCCTGGTGGCTGATGAGCGAGAAGAACCGCTGCGAGCCCAGGTAGTTGATCCACGGGTAGGGCGTGTGGGGCGTGGTGATGACGTACTCGCGGTTCGCGTCGTCGAAGTGCCCGAAGCGCATGGAAGGCGGCCTCTCGTGGTGGTCGCGCGGTGGTCGCGTGGTCGGTGCGGGCGGGTGCCCGCGGGGCTGGTGCGGGCGGTGCCCGCGAGGACATCATGCGGGCAGGTGCCCACCGCGCCGCCTGCACGGCTCCGGCGCCGCGTGGGCGAGCCTCGGCGAGAGCGCTCCCACAATCGCGCCCATAGTAGCCCGACGACACCGCCCCGGGGGAAGGGACCTGAGGGGTGACGTGCCCCACGTCGGCCCGCCGCCCGACGTCGGGCGCGGCCCGGGCACCCTCGCGCCACCGACGTAGGTCCCCCTTGTCTCTTCCCGGTCCATGACTACCCTGCACCGGGAAGGGGCCACTCCAACGAAGGAGAAGCATGGACACCGCAACCATCCGGAATGTGGCCCTGGTCGGCCACAGCGGCGCGGGCAAGACGACCCTGGCCGAAGCCCTCCTCCACAGGGCCGGAGTCGTCCCGCGTCTCGGTCGGATCGAGGAGGGCACCACCGTGTGCGACACGGAGCCCGAGGAGATCAAGCGGCACATCTCGCTGTCCCCGGCCGTCGCACCGTTCCCGTGGACCACGCCCGACGGGCGCGAGTACCTCGTGAACCTCATCGACACCCCCGGCTACGCCGACTTCGCCGCGGGCGTCGACGCCGCCCTGTCCGTCGCGGACCTCGCGCTCGTCGTGGTCAGCGCCGTCGACGGGGTCGAGGTCGGCACCCAGATCGTCTGGAAGCAGTGCGAGCAGCTGGGCATCCCGCGCATGGTGGTCGTCACCAAGGCGGACAAGCCCCGCGCCGACTTCCGTCGCGTCCTCGAGCAGATGCGCGCCGCGTTCGGCAGCAGCGTCGTGCCCCTTCAGCTCCCGATCGGCGAGGAGGAGGCGTTCCGCGGCGTCGCGGACCTCCTCAGCGGCGAGGGTCACACCTACGACGGCGACGGCAAGCGCACCACCGGCGCGCCCCCGGACGACGTGGCGGACGAGGTCAAGGGCCTGTACGAGGAGGTCGCCGAGGAGATCGTCTCCGGCGACGACGAGCAGCTCGAGCGCTACCTGTCCGGCGAGACGCTGTCCGCCGGAGAGCTCGTCGGCGCGCTCGTGCACGAGGTGCGCGACGGCTCGGACTTCCCCGTGGTCATCGCCTCGCCGATCACCGGCGTCGGCGTCGACCGCCTCGCCGACTACCTGTGCGAGCTCGGGCCCTCCCCGGCCGACCGGCCCGTCACGGTGCACGCCGGCACGCCCGACGGCCCCGAGACCGAGGTCGTCGCCGACCCGGCGGGCGACCCCCTGCTCTACGTCTTCCGCACCGTCGCCGACCCGTTCGTCGGCCAGGTCTCGCTGTTCAAGGTGCTGTCCGGCACGGTGAAGAACGAGGACCGGCTCGTCAACGCGGTCACCGGCACCGAGGAGCGGATGCACGGCCTGTTCCGGCTGCGCGGCAAGGAGCACGTCAACGCCGACGCGTTCGTCGCCGGCGACATTGGCGCGGTCGCCAAGCTCACGGCCACGCCCACCGGCTCCGCCCTCGCCAAGCGCGGCATGACCGTGCACGTCCCGGCGCCCGCGCCGCGGCCGACGCCGTACGCGCTCGCCCTCAAGCCGGTCACCCAGGCCGACGACGACAAGCTCTCGTCCGCGCTGCAGCGCCTCGTCGGCGAGGACCCGAGCCTGAAGATCGACCGGAACGACGCCGGCCAGACCATCCTGCGCGGCACCGGCGACACCCACATCGCCGTCGCCCTCGAGCGGCTCGCCCGCAAGTTCGGCGTCAACGTGACGACGGAGGACGTGCGGATCGCCTACCGCGAGACCATCACGCGCACCGCCGAGGCCGAGGGCAAGCTGAAGAAGCAGTCCGGCGGCCACGGCCAGTTCGCCGTCTGCCAGCTGCGGATCAGCCCGGCCGCGCGCGGCGAGGGCTCGTCGTTCATCGACTCCATCGTCGGCGGCGCGATCCCGCGCAACTTCATCCCCGCCGTCGAGAAGGGCGTCATGGAGCAGATGGCGACCGGCGGCGTCTACGGGTTCCCGGTCGTCGACGTCAAGGTCGAGTGCTACGACGGCAAGTACCACCCCGTCGACTCCTCCGAGATGGCGTTCCGCACGGCCGCGTCGATGGGCCTCAAGGAGGCCATGGCGAAGGCGGGCCCGGTGGTGCTCGAGCCGATCTCGCTCGTCACGGTCGTCGTGCCGCAGGAGCTGCAGGGCGACATCATGGGCGACCTCTCCTCCCGGCGCGGGCGGATCGCGGGCACGTCGTCGCTCGACGGCGGCCTGAGCGAGATCCAGGCGATGGTGCCCGAGGCCGAGATCTCGCGGTACGTCATGGACCTGCGCTCGCTCACCGGCGGCCGGGGCACCTTCACCGCGGAGTTCGACCACTACGACGTGCTGCCCAGCCACCTCGTCGAGAAGGTCGCCGCCGAGGCGAAGGCGGCCAAGGAGGGCTGACCGCGACGCGACCCGAGGGGGCCCTCCCGCCCGGCGGGAGGGCCCCCTCACTCAGTGCGCCGACGCCGTCCTGCACGAACGGCGGCGAGCGCCTCGCCCCACGCAACCACCTGGTCGAGGAGGGCGTCCAGCGCGGACTCCTTCGGCGGCTCGGGGTGCACCTCGCCCGACGGCGAGACCTCCGTAGCCGTGGAGAGGTACACCTGGGCGCGCACATCGGCCATGCGCAGCTCGCCGACGATGCCGCGCAGGTGCTCCACCGCGCGCACGCCGCCAGCGCTGCCGTAGCTGACGAAGCCGACCGCCTTGTCGTTCCACTCGGCGTAGAGGGAGTCCAGCGCGTTCTTCAGCACCGCCGGCACGCCGTGGTTGTACTCGGCCGTGACGATCACGAACGCGTCAAAGGGCACGATCATTGCCGACCAGCGGCGGGTGTGCCCGTGCTGGTAGTCGCCCTGCGAAGCGGGCCGGGGCTCGTCGTAGAACGGGAGCCCCACCTCCGCAAGATCCACGATGGCGAACCTGGCGTCGCCGCGCGTGGAGGCGCGAGCGTAGACCCATTCGGCAACTCCGCGGCTACGTCGCCCCGGCCGCGTCGTCCCGACAAGGATGGCTACGTCGATCATGTCATCTCCCTCCAGTTCGGTGCGCTCGTCGCGCCCCTCGCAACGTCCGTGCTCCCTGCCCGCGCGCGATGGCGGACCGGCGGCGGCGCCCACCCAGGCAGTCGCCGACCAATCTCCACGCCCACCGTCACGAGGAGTCCCTGCGTCCCTGCCAGCGCCACCGCCTCGGAGCCCGCGAGCACGCTGAGGCTCACAGCCCACGCGAACGGCAGCTTCGCCCCTTCCTCGATCCGGCCCGCGACGAGGACCGCCGGCACGCCCGCTGCCCGCGACCGCGCCAGCACTTCCGCAGGAGCTTTGCCACCCAGACTCTGCGCGTCCCAGGAGCCCTCGCCGGTGACGACGAGCGCGGCGCCAGGAAGCACGTCGTCGAAGCCTGTCTCGTCGAGGACCGTTGCTGCCCCCCGGACGATCTCGCCGCCCAGCGCCAGCCCTGCAGCGCCGATCCCTCCTGCGGCGCCCGCACCCGCGACCGACGCGACCTCACGCCCGCCGGCGCGCGCGAGCAGGCGCCCCCACCGGGCGAGGGCTGCGTCGAGGAGTTCGACCTCCTCCGGCGTCGCACCCTTCTGCGGCCCGAAGACTCGTGCCGCCCCACGTTGCCCCGCGAGCGGCGCGTCAACGTCGCAGGCCACCCGAAGACGGGTCCCACGCGGCACGCGGATGCCCGCAAGATCAAGACTGGCGACCTTGAGAAGGCCGACGCCGTCGGGGGTCACAGGAGCGCCGGTGGAGTCAGTCGCCGTCGCCCCGAGGGCGAGGAGCAGACCGAGACCTCCATCTGTCGAAGCGCTGCCGCCCAGCCCGAGGACGATGTCCCGGAACCCACGCTCGAGGAGCGCTGCCACAGCGACACCGAGACCGGCACTGCTTGCCAGCAGCGGCGCGCGTCGGGCGGTCCCGGAGAGCCCTGCGAACCGAGCCAACTCGACGACCGCACGTCGCCCCCGCACCGCCGCGGCCGTCTGCACCGGGCGCCCAAGGGCATCGAGCGCCGGCACGGTCAGCGCCGTGTCGCCCGCGGCGAGGAGCACGTCCACGGTGCCGTCGCCTCCGTCCGCAACCGGTCGGCACACGACCTCCGCGCCGGGAGCGCCATCGCGGATCCCGGCGGCCAGGGCGTCCGCCACGGCCAAAGCCGTGGCGGAGCCCTTGAACTTGTCGGGCGCGACGACGACCCGCATCAGACCACCTGGTCGAGGAACTCCTTCGAGCTCATGACTCGGCCGATGCGCGGGAAGATGACCTCCTCCGCGTACGTCTGCTCGCGCTCAGTGTCCGTAGCCGTGCAGTCCGCCAGCACCGTCACCCGGTAGCCCTTGTCGTAGGCAGACCGGGCACTCGACTCCACGCACCAGTTGGTGTGGAACCCGGTGAACGCCACGTGCGTGATCTCGTTCGCACGCAGGAGGTAGTCGAGCGCTGTCGAGTGGAAGGCGTCGAGTGTCTTCTTGCCCTCGACGATGATGTCGCCCGGCTGCGGCGTGAGCGGCTCGACGATCTCCGGGCCGGGCGTGCCCTTGAGCCAGGCGCCAGTGCCCCAGTCGGCGACCATGTCGATCTCGACACCGCGCAGGCCCTCGCGGCCCGGGCCGCCCTCCTTGAGCTCGGGGAAGCCCTTCTCGAACGGGTGGAAGGGCACGTAGAAGACCTTCACGCCCTTCTGCCGCGCACCGGCGAGCAGATGGGCGAGGTTGCTGATGACGTCTCTCTCTGCGAGCTGGTCGGCGATGTACTGATACATCGTGCCGCCAGGACTGAGGAAGTCGTTCTGCGGCTCGATGAGAACGACGGCGGTGCGGTCGGCGGGGTATGACATCGGTGATTCCTCTCGGGTCGTGCGTCAGCGGACGGAACGGGCCACGGGGATGAAGACCCGCATGGTCGAGGGCCCACGGTTGGACCAGGCGTAGTACGGGATGAGGTCGACCGTTGTCTCACCGAGGACGGCGCCGGGAGGCGGGTCGACAGATGTCTGCGCGTCCGCAGGCTGGTACGGCCAGTCGGCGTCGGCCTCGGGTGCGACGACGACACCGCTGGCCCGAACCAGGACGCGGACGTCGCTTGGCCCGGACGCAGGCACGTCTGCGGGAGCGACAGTCGGGTCGACGCGGAACGTGTCAAGGTCGATCGCCGCCGGGTCATCCACGAGGGACTCGGCGCAGTACACGAGCGGGCCACGCTGGACGGCGACGGTACCGCGCACGGCGTTGATCCGATCGTCGGGCCGCAGCACGACAGGCTTCATCGTCAGTGAGAGGGTGAGGACGTCGCCGTCGGACCACCTGCGGCGGACGACCGCATAGCCCGCGCCGACCGGCCGGTCGGCCTCACCCGGGGCCCGAAGAACCGCCCCCGTCGCCCAGCCGGGCACCCGGAGCCGGACCTCGTACTCCCCCGGGGTGCGCGCAGTCACCCGGATCGTGCCGTCCCATGGGTAGTCGGTGGCGACGTCGAGGACGACAGTGCGGCCGTCGTCGAGGCGGGCGCGAATCTCGCCGCCGATGTACTGCTGAACGGTGACCGACGAACCCGCAGTCGTCGCAACGTAGGCAGGCAGCGACGCGAGAAGGCGGACGACGTTCGTCGGGCAGCAGGACACCCAGAACCAGTTCGCGCGGAGCGTGTCCTTGCGGAACGGCGCTTCCCCGTCGGCGACAGCGATGCCCGGCCGGCGCTGAAGCAGAGGGTTCACGTAGAAGAACCTGTCGCCGGCAGCATTCGGTGAGGTCGCGACCATGTTGAACAGCAGCCGCTCTATCGCGTCGGCGTACTCGGCGCGGCCGGTCGCTAGCAGCAGCCGCCACGCGACCATCACTGCGCCGACCGCCGCACACGTCTCCGTATACGCACGGTCCGGCGGGAGTTCGAAGTCGGCGCCGAACGACTCTCCCAGGTGGCGTGACCCCATCCCGCCCGTGAGGTAGGTGCGCCGCGCCCAGGTGTTGCGCCACTGAGTCTCCAGGCGCTCGAGAAGCTCCTCGTCACCCGTCTCCACCGCGACGTCGATGGCTCCCGCCGTCAGGTACGTCGCGCGGACCGCGTGGCCTCGGAGGACGTCCGCCTCTCGCACCGGGACGTCGTCGAGGTAGTACTCGTGCCCGATCGCGTGGTGCTCAAAAGTCCGGTAGCCACGGCGTTCGAGGAATCGGCGAGCCTGCTCGATGTACCGCCGGTCGCCCGTCGCGCGTCCCAGTTCGACAAGCGACGTCTCAACTCCGGGGTGCCCGTCTGAACCGGCAATCCCACCTTCTCCGAAGTCCGCACAGATTCGATCACCGAGGCGGACTGCCGCCCGGGTCAGGTCGTCCTCGACGCCGGCGCGCAGGCGGGCGACGGCAGCCTGGAACAGGTGACCGGCACAGTACAGCTCGTGGCCGTGGGCGAGATTCGTGTACCGGGCTGCAGGCCCGCGCGGGCCAAAGAAGGTGTTGAGGTAGCCGTCGTCGTCCTGCGCCGCTGCGACGAGCGCCACGATCTCCTTGTACCGCGCCTCACGCGTCCCATCCGGCCGCTGCCCCATCTCCCATGCGAAGGCCTCGAGCAGCTTGTACACATCGGCATCGGTGAAGAGCTTCCCGCGCAGCGGCTTCTCAGGTGTCTGACCAGCGGCGACCCGGAACGTGTCGTACCAGCCCATGTCGTCGATCCAGCGGTCGCAGTGGTCGAGCAGGCGGGTCCTGTTGAGGTCCTGTCGGCTCCGCCAGAAGCCGTCCGCGATCCGCACGGCGTCGGCAGGCACGGGGGCCTGCGCGCCCGCGGACGGCAGGACCGGCGTGAGGGCAGGGTTCGGGGAAGCCATGTGTCTCTCCAAGATGAGGAAGATGCGTGGTCAGCCCTTGACGGCGCCCTTTGTGAATCCGCTCACGAATGCGCGTTGCAGTACGAAGAACAATGCGACGCAGGGCGCTGCAGAAATCACGACGCCGGCCTGAAGCGCACCGAAGTCGATCATGCCCCAGTCGCCCTGGACCAGGTTCACGAGCGCAAGCGGAAGCGTGTACTTGTCGCCGTCGCTCAAGAGGATCAGCGGTGTCACGAACTCATTCCACGACGCGAGGAACGCGAAGAGCGCCACAGTGACGATGCCCGGCACGACCGCGGGAAGCACAACCCGGACGAGCGCCCCCCGGGGGGTGCAGCCGTCGATGAGCGCTGCCTCCTCCAGCTCGTACGGCACGGCCTCGAAGGAGTTGCGCATCATGAATACCGAGAAGGGCAACTGGTACATGACCATGACAAGCGCAACGCCCAGAAGGCTGTTGCCCAGACCGATCCGGTCCAGCCAGATGTACAGCGGGATGAGCAGGCTGGTGTGGGGGACCATGAGGATCGCCAGGATCCCGACGAAGAGCAGGTTGGCGCCAGGGAAGCGCAGGCGGGCGAACGCGTAGCCAGCGAGCACCGAGACGAAGAGTGAGCCCAGAACGGTCACAACCACGACCACCCCGGAGTTCGCGAGGTACGCGCCGAGCCCTGCACCGTAGTGCACGAGCCGGTCGTAGTTCGTGCCCGAGAAGCTCCCGCCATTGCGGACCGAGCCCCACGCGACCCACAGGATCGGGCCCACGAAGAACACCACGAGCGCGATGACGCCCACGAGGCCAAGCGGCCGCAGGACGCGGCCGAGACCAGATCGGCGGCGACCCATCCCCGCGCCGGCCCCTCGACGCACAACTTCGGGGGACGCTGCGGTCCCCGCGGGCCGCCCGCGATCCGCGACGGTTGCCAACGTTGACGCGCTCATCGGGAAGCCACCGCCTTCCGCTCACGCAGGCCCCGCAGTTGGAGCACGTTCAGCAGGACGAGCGCGAGGAGGACCACGACCGACATGGCCGCCGCCCCGCCAAGATCGAACTGGCTGAACGCCTGACGGAAGATCGTCATGACCATCGTCACCGTCGTGTTGTCAGGGCCCCCGCGCGTGAGGACGTAGAACTGTTCAAACGCGACCAGGCCGCCCGTGACGATGAGCACGGCGCACATCGCCAGGCTGGACCGCAGCAGCGGGATGGTGATGGAGACGAGCACCCGGCGCCGGGAGGCGCCATCGATCGCGGCGGCCTCGTAGACGTCCTCGGGGATCGCCTGCAGGCCAGCGAGCAGGATGATCATGTAGAACCCCGCGAAGCGCCACGTCATCATCACGACTGTCGAGACGAGCGCCATCGTCGGGTCCCCGAGCAGGTCCACTTTGAGGCCGAACCAGCCGAGGATGTCGTCCACCGGCCCCGCGGACGGCGAAAGCAGGCCGAGGAACAGCAGCGCAGCCGTCGTGAGCCCGGTGACCACGGGCAGGAAGAACGCCGTTCTGAGCACTCCGGTCGAGCGCCGCTTGGACTCCTGGACGAGCAGCGCCAACCCGAGGCTGAGGACGAGGAGCACCACGGCGATGATCACCGTGTACTTCACCGTGAACACGACGGCGTCGCCGAAGAGACGGTGATCGGGGATCGCCGTGTAGTTGTCGGGGAAGTTCCACGGCCGGTCCGCGCCGAGGAGCGGCCAGCGGTGGAACGACATCCACACCGCGAGTCCTAGCGGCACCACGAACAGGAGGAGGAGGACCGCCGTGGCGGGGGTGACGTAGAGCCACCCCCGCCACGACATGCGCCGCTTGGCGCTGTGCACGGAGCCGCTCGACCGACGTGCTACCCGGGAGGAGGTCGCGGGTGCGGTGGTCATCTGCGTTCCTTTGTCCAGGCGGGGCGGGCCCGCGCGCGGTCAGGGGCTGGTCAGAGGCCGGACTGGAGCGATTCGGTCACGGCTGCGTTGTTCTCAGCAAGGCTCGCCGGGCCCGAGTCGAAGACGGCGTCTCGGATGAGGGCGAGGAACGGGCCCTGCGGGTCGTTGAACGTCTGGAAGAACCGCGGCGAGTAGGGCAGCTGGCCGTCCGCCACGAGACCGTTCATGAGCACCACACGCTCGTCCGCGGCCGCGTACTCGTTGTCGGCGAGATCCGTGCGCACGGGGATGAAGCCGGCCTTGGCGTAGATCTCGAGCTGCACGTCCTCACCGAGGCTCCACTCCAGGAAGGTCCACGCCGCGTCGACGTGCTCCGACGTCGCGGAGATCCCGATGATGTCGCCACCAACGAACGTCGACGAACCGCCGTCGGGGCCGGGGATCGGCGCGACACCGATCTTCAAGCCGTCGTTCTCGGCGATCGTGCCGAGCGCCTTGGAGCCGAGGAGCGCGAACCCCACGGTGCCGGCTTCGAACGCCGCGTTCTGGGTGGCACCGGTCTCGTTGCGGGACTCCTCCATCATTGACCCGTCGTTCCACATCCCGTGGTAGATCGAGAGGACTTCGGCCGCCTCGTCGGAGTCGAGGGTGGCCTCGGTGCCCTCCGGGTTCATGACAGTGCCGCCAGCGGCCCAGATCGAGGGGAAGACGGTGAAGGCGAGGCAGCCGCCGCAGTCGCCGGGGAAGTACAGCCCGCCGATGTCGTCTCCTAGACCGTCGATCTTGGCGGCCTGCTCGGCGAGCTCCGCGAGCGTCGTCGGCGGGGAGGTGGGGTCGATGCCCGCGCGCTCCATGAGGACCTTGTTGTAGTACAGGGCCGAGACGTCGACCACGTGGGGCACGGCGTAGATCGACCCCTCACGGCTGCCGACGGCGAGGTGGGCGGGAGCGAGCTCGTCCGCGAACTCGAGCCCCTCAACTCGATCCGAGATGTCCGCCCAGAGGCCGAGCGTGGAGTAGTTGGGCCCGTCGATCACGTTGGCGGCGAGGATGTCCGGCAGGTTGCCGCCGCTGGCCGCAGCGCTGACCTTCTGGAGGTACTCGGTGTGCGGGACGACGGTGAGCTCGATCTCGATCTCGCCCTCGTGCTCCTCGTTGAACGCGGCGACGAGAGCCTCCGACTGGGCTGCGGTCACCGAGCGGGTCCACATCGTCAGAGTGACCAGCTCGGCGTTTGTGCCGGTGGTGGCGCCCTGGTCGTCGGTGCCAGGGCCCTCAGGCTCCGACCCGGCGCAGCCGGCGAGCGCCAGGACCGCGACCGCCGTGCCGGCGACCGCTCCCACGATTCTCCGTTGAATCATCTCTACTCCACTCCTGGTGGTCTCGGCCCCGAACGGGTCACCGATTTCTGGGCGCACGCCAGTTACTACGCGACGATCTTTCGTCCGGGTCGCGCGAGAATGTCGTGCGATCCAGGTCGGCGCCCTTTGCGCCGCCCGCGCACCTTTACTGGGGGCTTGCGTTATCTGATTGTGACCGGTAACAATCCGGTTGCATGGCAACGTAGGTCGCTGCCTCAGACTTGTCAAGAGCCCTCGGGAAGAAGGACGGCCATGGGAACGAGCTCACCGGACGAACCGTCCCTCGCCCCCGGCGATGGGATGCTCGTACCATCGCGCCGGGGCCCCGGCGACGTCGCGTCGCACGGCGGCGGATCGGACACACGGGAGCATCGGATGGAGAGCCGCAGAGCGGCTGCGGTCCGGGCGCGACCCAAGGCGCCCACGATCCGCGACGTCGCGCGCCAGGCCGGCGTCTCGCACCAGACCGTGTCCCGTGTGATCAACGACCACCCGAACATCACCCCGAAGACTCGCGCCCGCGTTGTCGCCGCGATGGAGCAGCTCGGCTTCCGGCCGAGCCGCGTCGCCCGTGCGCTCGCGAACGGAAGGTCCGGCACGATCGGTGTCATCTCGACGGACAACGGCCGCTACGGGCCGCCGAAGACACTGCGCGCGATCGAGCACGCTGCACGGGACGCTGGCTACTTCATCAGCACGGTGAACCTTCGCTCCGTGGGATCCGCTCAGATGGCGTCGGCCCTCCAGCACCTGCGGGATCAGGGCATCGACGGCGTCGTTCTCATCGCACCCCAGGCTGCGATGCTCGACGCGTTCTTCCAGCTCTCCCCGGACGTCCCCTTCGTCACCGTCGACTCGGCGGGCCGGGGCGAGGGCCACACGATCGCGATCGACCAGGCCGAGGGCGCGCGCCTCGCGACGCGGCACCTCGTGGACCTCGGGCACACCGAGATCGCCCACCTGTCGGGCCCCGTCGACTGGCTCGACTCCAACGCCCGTGTCGCGGGGTGGCGGAGCGTGCTCACGGAGGCAGGGCTGCGGGTTCGGGAGCCACTCGTCGGCGACTGGTCGGCCGACGCGGGGTACGCGGCCGCTGCGCGTATCGCCGAGCATCGGGACATCACCGCGGTCTTTGCCTCCAACGACGACATGGCGCTCGGCCTCCTCCACGGCTTCAGCGACCTGGGGGTGCGCGTGCCCGACGACGTGAGCGTCGTCGGGTTCGACGACATCCCCGAGGCGGCCCACTTCCTGCCGCCGCTGACAACGGTCCGGCCGGACTTCAGCGAGCTCGGTCGGCGCTGCATGGCGATGCTCCACGACCAGCTCACCGGGCGATCGCTCGTCGCCCGCCCGCCGATCCCGCCCGTGCTCAGCGTCCGCGCGTCGACGTCCGCCCCACGGTGAGCATCTGGTGCGGGACAGCCACCGCGTGATGCGCGCGGCCGTCACCACGCAGGGCGACCGATGGACGACGACGCGATCGGTCGCCACCGACGGCGTGCCCCAGACTGGGCGCATGAGCACCCGCCGCCCGACCCGCTGGGAGGACCGCGTCGCGGCCGACCCGAACCACTCGCACTGGTACGTCGACAGGTTCCGGCGGATGGCCGCGGAGGGCGCCGACCTCGCCGGCGAGGCCCGGCTCGTCGACGCGATGGCGCCGCGCGGGGCCCGGGTCCTCGACGCCGGCTGCGGGCCGGGGCGCGTGGGCGCGGAGCTGCACGCGCGCGGGCACCTCGTCGTCGGGGTGGACGTCGACCCGGTGCTGATCGAGGCCGCCCGGGCGGACCACCCCGGGCCGGACTGGCGGGTCGGCGACCTCGCCGAGCTCGACCTGCTGTCCGAGGGCGTGGCCCCCTTCGACGTCGTGCTGTGCGCGGGCAACGTCATGACGTTCCTCGCGCCGGGCACCGAGGTCGAGGTGCTCCGCCGCATGGGCGCGCACCTCGCCCCGGGCGGGCGCGTCGTCGTGGGGTTCGGTGCGGGGCGCGGCTACCCGTTCGAGCGGTTCTTCGCCGACGCGCGGGAGGCCGGCCTGGCCCTCGACGTCGCGCTGGCCACGTGGGACCTGCGCCCGTTCACGCCCGACGCCGAGTTCCTCGTCGCGGTGCTGTCGCGCGCCTGAGCGCCCGCGGCACGCGAGGGCGCTCGGGGCGACGGGTCAGCCGCCGGTGGCGCGGCGCTCCTCGACCGCGCGCGTGACCTCGGGGTCCCCGAGGGCGGCGAGCCAGTCGAGCAGGGCCGGGTACGCGGCAGGGTGCCGGGCGATGTGCACGCGCGTCTCCGGCACGCGCGTCGCCAGGTCCGCGAGGGTGGCCTGCGGCGTCGCCGGGTCCTGGGCGAGCCGCACGGGGTCGGGAGCCGCCGCGGCCGGCGCGGGAGCGCCCGCCGTCGGGCCCCGCCGCCCCGCGCCCGCCCAGGCCGGCCACTCCGGCTGCCCCGCGAACGCGGGGTGCCCCCCGAGCCCGCGGGCGTCGAGCGACGCCTGCGCGAGGACGACGCCGGCGACCGCCACGGGCAGGGCCATCGCGAGGAGCAGCGCGGTGCCCTCCATCGCGACCTCGCTCGCCACCTGCGTGACGACCGCGGCGACCGCGACGACGGCGAGCCCCGCCGCGATCGCGAGCGCGCGCGGGACGGCGAGCGGCCGCCCGGGCCGCACGAGCAGCCACCCGACGAGGGCGAGCACGAGGTACAGGAGCCAGAGCAGCGCCTGGACGACCCAGACCGCGTCGTCCGCGTCGGCGGCGAGGAGGATCGCCGCGAGCAGCAGGATCGCGCCGAGGACGATGCCGACGACGAGCAGGCGCGCGGCCGCGTCCGCCCAGCGCGCACGGGTGACCCGCATCGCGCTCCGGGTCGCGGGCGCCCACGCCGCCGCGCCCACCGCCGGCCACAGCACGAGGCCGGGCGCGAGGGTGTGCACCGTCTCGACGGTCTCGACGGCGAGCTCCCCGCTGCGGGCGACGACGAACAGGACGAGCGGCAGCGCGGCGACGGCGCCGAGGGCGAGGCGCCAGCCCTCCGCGCGCAGGAGCAGCCCGATCGCCCCGAGCGCGAGGACGGTCGGCGCCGCGAGCGCGATGAGGACGAGCGCGAACAGCTCGGCGCCCGACCAGTAGTCCGCGTCCGACCGCACGAGGAACGCCACGAGCGAGCCGAGCGACCACAGCACGGACGCCGCGGCCACGGCCACCGGCACGACGAACCAGCCGCGCGCGGGTCCGGCGCCGCCGTCGTCGTCGCGCGGGCTCAGCGCGAGGAGCGCGCCCGCGAGGCCGACGCCCAGCCCGATGCCCACGCCGCCGTCGGCGTACGGGTCCGCGCCGCCGGCGAGGTCCCGCACGACGAAGACGAGCACCGCCACGACGTAGGGCAGCGTGAGGCCGAGGCGCAGCCGCCACGACCACCGCCCGTCCAGGCGGTCGGCGAAGAGCCCGCCGCGCACGACGTACGGCACGGCGAGCGCCGCGAGCGCGAGCAGCGTGACGCCCACCACCGCGAGCCGCTCGCGGCCCTGGTGGCCGAAGTCGACGGCGAGGCCGAGCGAGAGGACGAGCAGGAGCGCCGCCACGGCGTCGCGCGCCCACTGCCCGGCCGGCACGCCCGTGACCGCGCGCCGCAGGGCGCCCGACGGCGTCCCGCGCCCGTGCGAGGCCTCCCACTCCCCGTAGGTGGGGGCGGCCCAGGCCTGCGGCGGGGGCGTCCAGCCCTGCGCGGGCGCCGCGGCGGGGGCCGCGGGCTGCGCGGCCGGCTCCTGCGTCGGGGCGGCCTCGGCCGCGGGCCGCTCCGCCGCCGCCGGCTCCGCGGGGTCGGCGGTCGGCGGGATGGGCTCGGTCACGGGCCCCCTGGGCGGCCCGGCCGCGGGCTCCGCGACGGCTCCCGTCCCGGCGGCCTCCGGCGTCGTCGGCGCCTCGGCGTCCCGCGCGTCCGACCGGCGCCGGCGCGGCGTCCTCCCTGACTCGGCCATCGGTTCCTCCTGTCCGGCTGACGTCCCCTGGGGCGCCGGCGTCGTCGCGGATCGGCACGACGGCGGCGCCGCCCTCGTCAGCCTGGCACACGGCCCCGGACCCCGTCGCGCGATCCCGGCGGATCCAGACGCAGCCCCGCGAACCCGGCGCGCTCGCGGGCCCTGCGTTACGACGTCGTGAACGAATGTCCACCGAATGGCCGCTACGTGTCAGGAGGGCCGTTGCCGATAGTCACAGGCAGGGGTGACTGGGGGACGCATGAGCATCAGCCTGACGGAGCGCCACGGCGCGCGGCACGGTCGCCGGGCCGAGGAGCCGGAGCCGGAGGTCGTCGACCTGGCGACGCCGGTCGTCCGCGCCACCGTCGCCGAGGAGGAGCGGCGCCGGCTCAGCTGGGCCCTGTCCGCGGACGGGCCCGACGGCGAGCCCGTCGTCCGCACGAGCCTCGCCATCCTCGCCCGGTACGGCTGGACGGCGCTGCACCGGCTCACCTGGCCGGGCGCGGACACGCCGGCGCACCTGGCGATCGGGCCCGGCGGCGTCGTCGTCGTCGAGGAGCAGCCCTGGACGGGCACGATCCGGGTGGACGGCGACGTCCTGCGCCACAACGGCTACCGCTGCGAGCGGGAGCTCACGGTGCTGGCCGGCGGGATGGAGGCCGTGACGGCGCTGCTGCCGCCCGAGCACCGGGCGACCGTCTCGGGCGTGCTGTGCATCTCCGCGCGCGACCTCGAGCCGGAGCCCGTGGCCGGCGTGCACGTGGTGGGCCGCCTGCACCTGGCGAGCCACCTCGCGTCGCTGCCCGCCCGGCTGACCCCGCTCGAGGTCGCCGACGTCACGCGGGCGCTGACCCGGGCGACGGCCGCCGGGGTCGCCGCGGAGGCCGCCATGGGCGCCGCGCTCGGGACCGCCGCCGCCGTCGCGGCCGTGCCGGGCGCCGTCCCGGTGGCCGGGCCCGCGGCCGCCCCGGCCGCCGCGGTGCCGGCGCAGCCCGTCGCGCCCGCCGCCCAGCCGACCGTCCCCGCCCCTGCCGTCCCGCAGCAGGCCGTCCCGGCCGCGGCCCAGCCCGCCGCCGCCGTCGTCCCGCAGCAGACCTCGCCCGCCGCCCCGGCCGGCCTCGAGGTCGCCTGGCTGCCCGCGGACCTCCCGGGCTACAGCCTCCCGCCGGCGTGGTCCGAGCTGGACACGCCCGGCGCGACCGCCCCGCGCACGTGGGACGCCACCGGACCGGGCGACGGCGCCGCGTACTTCTCCGCGCGGCCCGCGGCCGAGGTCCCGGCGCCGGCCGGCCCCGCGCCCGCCGCGCGCTGGCGCGCCGCCGCCGCCCGCACGACGATCGCCGTCCTCGTCGGGCTCCTGACGTACCAGAACAGCGACGCGATCACGGCCGCCGTCGCCGACTGGATGGGCGAGTCGGCGACGCCCGCCGTCGTGGCGGCGAGGTGACCGCCCCCGCAGCCTCCGGGGACTGAACCCCGGCGGGGCCCACGGGCCGGCGGCCGCGCAACCGCCGGCCCGTGGGTCATCGGACCGCGGGGCCGCGGGCGACCTACGCTCGAACCATGGCCCGCTACCTCGACGTCCACCCGCACGACCCGCAGCCGCGGGCGATCGAGCAGACGGCCGCACTCCTGCGCGACGGCGCGCTCGTCGCCTACCCGACCGACTCGTGCTACGCGCTCGGCGCGGCGATGGGCAGCCACGACGCCGCGGACCGCATCCGGCGCATCCGGCACCTCGACGAGCGGCACCACTTCACGCTCGTCTGCGCCGACTTCGCGCAGGTCGGCCGGTACGTCATCCTCGACAACTCGGCGTTCCGCGCGATCAAGGCGGCCACGCCCGGGCCGTACACGTTCATCCTCCCGGCCACCAAGGACGTCCCGCGCCGCCTGGCCCACCCGCGCAAGCGGACGGTGGGCGTGCGGATCGTCGACCACCCGGTCGCGGCCGCGCTCGTCCGCGCGCTGGGCGAGCCGCTGCTGTCGTCGAGCCTCCTGCTGCCCGGCGAGGAGGAGCCGCTCACGGACGGCTGGACGATCAAGGAGGCGCTCGACCACGTCGTCGACGTCGTCATCGACGCGGGCGACTGCGGCACGGAGCCGACGACGGTCGTCGACTGGTCCGAGGGGTACCCCGAGGTCACGCGGGTGGGCGCGGGCGACCCGAGCCGGTTCGCCTGACGCGCCCGCGGGCGCCGACCCCCGCGCGCCGTCTCGCTTTCCGAGACGAGTGCGCCGAGATGTGGGCGCCTCCGCCCCCGAAGGTCCCACAATGCCAGGGCCGGGTCAGGCGATGATCCGGTCGAGCGGAGTGCTGCTTCCGGTCCGACGGCGCGCTGGGCGGCACCTCGGACACCCCGCGGACGGGCCTTCGGACCCAGCAAGGAGCACGACGTGTCCCCACGCCTGGCGAGCGTGACCCTGCCCGACGACGTCCGCGCCGTCGTCGACCGCGCCCGCAGCCTCACCGTGCCCGCCTCGCGCGCGGAGCTGTACGAGCTCGCGCTCGGGCCGGAGGGCGGCCCGCGGTTCAGCGTGGACTACGCCGTCGGCGACCGCACCGTCACCGAGGCGACGGTGGTGCGCTGCAAGAACGGCCTCGCGGTCAACTACCCCGAGGACTACATGCGCCGCCGCGACCCCGACTGCATGCGCATCGGGGACGACCTGCCCACGGACAAGCCGCGGTTCCGCGACGTGTACGGCACGGAGTTCGGCCCCACGCGCGCCGAGACCCTCGCGTGGCTGGCCGACCAGGACCTCGTCGCGGTGCCGTTCCGCGCGGGCGGGCCCGCGTACGGCGACCCGTCGCTGGCGCTCGTGCCCCGCAACGCCTCGTTCTTCACGCTCGCGCTCGTCGACCTGCAGGGCTGGACGACGTTCGAGGAGGTCGGCGAGTTCGCCCCGCGGGCGATCGTGTACGTCGCGCCGCCGTTCCGGCACACCCACTTCGGCGGCCGCCAGGTCGTGGTGCACCACCGCAGCGCGACCCTGCACGAGGTCTTCGCCTACAACCTCTACCCGGGGCCGAGCGCGAAGAAGGGCGTGTTCTCCGTGCTGCTCGACATCGGCGAGCAGGAGGGCTGGCTCACCGCGCACGCGTCGAGCGTGCGGGTCACCACCCCGTACGAGAACGAACTCGTCGTCATGCACGAGGGCGCGTCCGGCGGCGGCAAGTCGGAGATGTGCCAGGAGATCCGCCGTCGCGAGGACGGGCGCATCCTGCTCGGCACCAACGTCGTGACCGAGGAGCCGTACGTCATCACGCTGTCCGAGACGAGCCGCCTCGAGCCGGTGACGGACGACATGACGTCGTGCCACCGGTCGCTGCAGAACGGCGGCGGCAAGCTCGTCATCACCGACGCCGAGGACGGCTGGTTCGTCCGCGTGGACAACCTGCAGGCGTACGGCGACGACGTGCACCTCGAGCGCGTGTTCATCCACCCCGACGAGCCGCTCGTCTTCTTCAACCTCGACGGCGTCCCCGACGCGACGTGCCTGCCGTGGGAGCACACGCTCGACTCGGACGGCACCCCGTGCCCGAACCCGCGCGTCGTCGTCCCGCGGCGGCTGCTCGAGGGCGTGGTGAACGAGCCGGAGGAGGTCGACGTCCGCACGTTCGGCGTCCGGATGCCCGCGTGCACCCGGCTGAAGCCGAGCTACGGGATCATGGGGATGATGCACATCGTGCCGCCGGCGCTGGCTTGGCTGTGGCGGCTCGTGGCCCCGCGCGGCGACAAGAACCCCTCGATCGGCGAGAGCGGCGGGGGCGGCGCGCCGGAGCACGGCGGCCTCGTCTCGGAGGGCGTCGGCTCGTTCTGGCCGTTCTCGACGGGCACGAAGGTCGGCGGCGCGAACCTGCTGCTGCGGCAGATCGTGGAGAACCCGCGCACGCGGTACGTGCTGACCCCGAACCAGCACGTCGGCGCGTACCGGGTGGGCTTCGCGGCGCAGTGGCTCACGCGCGAGTACCTGGCCCGCCGCGGCACCGGCCGGATCCGGCCCGAGCACCTCGTGCCCGCCCGCTGCCCGCTGTTCGGGTACACGCTGCGCGAGGTGAAGATCGACGGCCAGCTCATCCGGCCGACGTTCCTCCGCCCCGACAAGCAGTCGCAGGTCGGCGAGGAGGCGTACGACGTCGGGGCGCGCATGCTCTCGGACTTCTTCAAGGCGGAGCTGCGGCAGTACCTCACGCCGGAGCTCGACCCGCTGGGCCGGGAGATCATCGAGGTGTGCCTGCGCGACGGCACGATCGACGACTACGTCGCGCTGACGCCCCTCGCCATCTGACGACCCCGCCCCGACGGCGCCCGGCCGGGTCGGGTGCCCGACGGCGCCCGGCCGGGTCAGCTGCCCGGGGTCTCCCCGACCCGGACGACGTCGCTGAGCCGGTCGCGCCGGTGGGCGGCGACCTCGGCGGACGCCGCGACGAGCAGCAGCGCGAGCGCGCCCCCGCCCAGGACCGCGGGCACCACCGGGTCCACGACGATCGACGGCAGGAACGGCCCGCCCGTGAGCACGTCGAGCCCCATCGCCGAGCCCGCGAGGACCACGACGGCGACCCCGGCCCCCGCCCCGGCGAGCGCCGCGGCCACGACGACGGGGGCGAGCTCGGCGAGCGCGAGCCACCACCCGAGCCCGGACCGCATGCCGAGGGTGCGCAGCAGCGCGAGCGCCCGCCCGCGCTCGCGCGCCCCGGCGAGCACCGTGGCGACCATCCCGACGGCGGCGAGCACCACCGCCACCGCGGCGCCAAGCCGGAACATCTCCTCGACCCCGCTGACGAGCGCGGACCCGCGGCGCTCGGCCAGCCACGTCGTGCGCACGTCGACGGCGCCCGGCGGCAGCTCGAGGTCCGCCGCCGCGGCGGTCACCGCGTCCCCCGCGCCCGGGCCCTGCACCCACGCGTGCGTGGCGGGGACGGGGTCGCCGTCGAGGTCGTGCAGGAGGTCGAGCGGCAGGTAGAGGAACGGCCCGGGGGCCTGCCCGCGTGGCGCGTGGTCGGTGGTGCCGACGACCTCGAGCTCCCACCGGACGCGCTCGATGGTCACCGTGATCCCCCGCTCGCCGATCCTCCCGGCGAGCCGCCGGTCGACGACGGCGGGCAGCCGCCCGTCGGTGATCTCCGCGTCCGCGAGGGCGCCGAAGGCGGCGAGGTCCTCCCCGGCCTCGGGCACCCGCGCGACGAGGTCGCCGTAGGCGTCGTCGACGGCGAGCACCGAGACCTCGACGTCGCGGTTGCCGAGGTCGGCGCGCTGCTCGGGGCGCAGGTGGGCGGCGGTGGCGACGTCGACGCCGGGCGCGCGGCGCAGCCGGTCGACGACGGGCAGCAGGTCGGGCTCGGAGCGCAGCGGCAGCCCGATGCGGGCGTCCGCGCCGACGCGCTGCCACGACGCCGCTTCCTGCCCCTCGCGGATCGTGCCGACGAGCAGCAGCCCCGACACCCCGACCGAGGCGGCCAGGGTCAGCGCGAGGAGCGGCAGCGGCTCGAGGGCCCGGCGCGCGCGGGCCGCCCCGACGACGCCGAGCACGCCCGGCGAGCGGCGCGCGAGCGCGGCGAGCAGCCGCACCGGGCCGGGGTAGAGGCGCAGGGCGACCACCGTCACCGCGAGCGCGACGAGGAGCGGTGCGGCGGCGAGGAACGGGTCCGTGCCGGCCGTCGTCGTCTGCAGCAGGCCCCGGCCGCGCAGGGCGAGGGCGGCGCCGGCCGCGAGGGCCAGCGCGGCGGCCTCGGCGACGAGGCGCGCGGCCGCGCGGCGGCGCGCGAGCCGCTCCCGGTCGCGGCGGTTGGCCGGCTCCCGCACGCCCGACCACGCGCGGCGCGCCACCCGCGCGCCCCACAGCGGCGTGGCGACCACGGCGGTGACGAGGACGGCGGCGAGGGGGACGGGCGCCGTCGGCCCGGGCAGCAGCCACGCGAGCAGGCCGAGGCCGGCGGCCGCGGCGAGGGCGGCGACGAGCACGGACTCGACGCCCAGGCGGCCCACGACGACCCCGACGGACGCGCCGCGGGCGCGCTCGAGCTCGAGCACCGCGCGCCGCCGCGCCACGAGCAGCCGCGCCACGAGCAGCAGCACGACCGCCACGACGCCCACGACCCCCGCGGCCGGCACGGCCATCTGCGCCTGGGCGGCCCGCGCGAGCGGGAGGTGTGCGGCGAGCGCGCCGCGCAGCCCCGTCGACAGGGTCGCGTCGGGCAGCACGCGCGGCGGGAGCACCGCGCCGAGGCCGACGTCGAGGGTCGCCAGCTCCGCCGCGACGGCGTCGGCGGTGGCGGCGTCGAACCGCTCGGGGTCGACGACGAGCCGGATGGCGCCCACGCTCCCGGAGCCGGTGACGTCGGAGATGTCGTCGATGACGTCCGCGGGCGCGACGAGCGGGGCGGAGGCGCGGTCGGGCGCCTCCCACACCGGCCCGGCGTCGCGCCAGACGAGGTCGGCCGGGTCGACCGCGTCGACGACGGCGGTCACCTCGACCCGGGCGGGCGGGCGCCGGCGGCCGTCGTCGAGCAGCTCCCCGGTGAGCGGGCCGGAGAACTCGAGGACGGAGCCGACCCCGAGGTCCCACTCCCGGGCCGCGGCCGCCGGGATCGCGACGGGGATCGCGTCCTCGTCCTCCGGGTCGGCACCCACGCGCCCGGCGACCTCGCGCACCCGGTCCGCGCCCGCGCCGTCGAGCAGCACGAGCAGCACCGTCGGGGCGTCGGGCAGCCCGGCGACCTCCTCCGGGTCGACGCCGTCGACGCGGACCACCGAGAGGGCGCGCGACGTGGACGCGGCGACCGCCTCGGTGAGCACCCCCCGCAGCGCGGGCAGCTCGACCTCGTCGAGCGCCCGGTCGCGGTACCCGGCCGTCCACGCGACGGGCGCGCTGCGCACGGTGACGACGAGGTCGGCGTCGTGCCCGACGGCACGCACGGCGCCGCGCGCCCCCTCGTCGAGGACCTGCTCCGCGAGCCGCGGGCCCCCGACGGCGACCACGACGGCGAGCGCGACGACGGCGCCCCAGGCGGCGAGCAGGAGCGCGTCCCGGCGCACGCCCCGCGCGACGAGGAGCCGGACCGCGGCGAGCGCAGGCAGCAGGCGCGCGCGGCGGCGGCCCGCGCGCGCCCGGGCGGCGGCGCGGCCCCCCGCGCGGACGGGGGCGCCGTCGGTGCGGGCGGGGGCGCTCATCGCCCGTCCCCCGCGCGCAGGAGGGACGCCGGGTCGGCCGTCCGCTGGGCCGCGGCGACGGCGAGCGTGAGCGCGGCGACGACCGCGACGATGCCGGCCGCGAGCCAGCCGACCGTCGGCGGCACGACGAGCTCCACCGGCGGGATCGGCGGGCCGCCGTCGGGCGCCACGACGAGGAGGTGCCCGACGAGCGCCGCGACGCCCGCCCCCGTCCCGACCCCGAGGACCACGCCGAGCCCGGCGAGCATGCCGGACTCGAGCGCGAGAGCGGCCGTGAGCCGCCCGCGCGTGAGCCCGACGGCGCGCAGCTGCGCGAGCTCGAGGTCCCGCTCGCGCACGGTCACCGCGGTGTGCACGACGAACCCGATGCCCGCCACGAGCGCCCCGCCGAGCGCGAGGAGCGCGAGCACGAGCGGCACCGCGACGCGCACGGGGTGCTCGAGGGACGCGGCGACCGCGCCGTCGATGCTCGTGGCCCGCGCGGCGCGGGGGGTGCCGTCGAGGTCGGGCGGCAGCGCGGCCAGGTACGCCTCCGGGTCGGCGGCGTCCACCCACCACTCGTCGACGAACGGGCCGAGCCCGCCCCGCTGGAGGACGGCCCGGGCGAGCGTCGTGTGGTCCACCGCGACCGCCGACCCGCCCGACGTCGCCGGGATCCAGGGCACGACGTCGGCGACGACGGCGCGCACCGCCGCCTGGGACACGCGGATCTCGAAGCCGCGCGTCGTGGCATCCCGGAGGCGCTCGACGAGGTCGGCGGTGAGGACGGCGGGCACGTCCTCGACCGGCTCCCACGCGACGAGCGCGCCGATCGCGGGGGCCTCGGGGAGCAGGTTGACGGTGCCGATGAAGTGCAGCCGGGCGCCGTCGCCGAGCATCGCGGTCTTCTCGCCGCCCATCGCGTCCCCGATCGGCGTCCAGCCGCCCGCGGGGATCTCGAGGGGGTCGGCGACGATGCCGGCCCGCGCCGCGTCCAGGGTGAGGCCGCTCGCCCAGCGCTCGGCGGGCACGGCGGCGACGTCGCCGGCGGGGCGCAGCACGGCGAGGTCCCGCACCTCGACGGTGAGGTCGTAGCTCTCCCACGGGGCCCAGAGCAGCGCGTTGTCCGTGGCCACGAGGAACGCCTGGACGCCCACGAGGCGCAGCGCCGACCGCCCGGCGACCGCCTCGGCGAGCGCGTCGGCGGAGGCCTGCTGCGACTCCGGGGCGACGGGCAGCCGGACGTCCGGCAGGAGGGCGGCGACCTGCTCCTCGGTCTCGAGGGCGGTGCGCTGGCCGAGGCTGACGGTCGACAGGGCCCCGGCCTCGTCCTCAAGGATCGCCCGCAGGGACAGGGCCGTCGCCTCGTGGAGCAGCCGCCCGGAGATCTCGACGGTGGCCTGCAGGCCGAGCACGTCGTCGCCGAGGGGCACGCCGCCCGACGGCGGGGCCGCGGGCAGGGCGGCGACCTCGGTGCCGCCCTCGTCCGCGAGGCGGCCGCGGTCGAGGGTGGCGCGGGCGGGCCCGGGCGCGGCGACGAGCTCGACGCCCATCCCGGAGACGGCCTCGCCCCCCTCGTCCGCCGTGCGCCGGACCACGCGGGCGTCGTCGCGCAGCACCGGCTGCGGGTCGGCGCCGACGACCGCGAGCGCCCGGGCGTCCACCGCGGCCGTGTGCGCGTCCTCGACGACGACCGGCGGCCCGACGACGAACGCGGCCTGGTCCTCCTGCGACCGCTGCCAGGTGGCCCGCTGCGTGAGGCCGAACGTGGAGGCCCCGATCGCGAGCGTGAGGAGCAGCACGGCGGCCCCGGCGTGGTGCGAGCGCCGGCCGACGTCCCACCCGGCCAGCGGCACCACGAGCCCCCGGCCGCGGCGGGCGAGCCGCTCGAGCGCCGCGCCGGCCAGGGGCAGCACGCGCACGCCGACGAGCGCGGCGGCGAGCAGGAGGAGGGCGGGCCCGACGGCGAGCACGGGGTCGACGGCGAGCCGCTCGCCCGAGCCGACGAGGAGCCCGCCGTACGCGCGCAGCTGGGTCCAGCCGAGCGCGGCCGCGCCGACGGCGACGAGGTCCGCCGCGAGCCGGGCGAGCGAGCCCCGGCGACCGCGGCGACCGCGCGCCTGCTGGCCCTCGACGAACGTCGCGGGCGCGCGGAGCAGCGGCACCACGGAGACGACGACGAGCAGCGCGGCGACGATCCCCCCGGCCGCCCACGCGGTGCCGGGCAGCGCCCGGAGCGCGCCGAGCGGGTCGCGCAGCGGGTCGGCGACGGCATCGGCGAGCGGGCCGCCGAGCAGGCGGACGCCGAGCAGGCCGATCGGCGGCGCGAGCGCCGCCACGCCCACCCCGAGCAGCGCGGCCTCGAGCGTCACGGCCGCGAGCACCTGCCCGCGGGAGGCGCCGCGGGCGCGCAGCAGGTCGTGCTCGGCCGCGCGCGCCTCGCTGACCAGGCGGGCGGACTGCAGCAGCGCCGCCACGGCCACGAGCAGGAGCAGGACCGTCGCCACCGCGACCCCGGCGCGGGTCACGACGACGCCGGTCGCCGCCTCCCGCAGCACGCGCGACAGCGCGGACCCGAGGCCGACCTCGCCCGCGTCGTCCTCGAGCCGGAACGCGACCTCCTCGGCGAGGCCGGCGACGGCGCGGCGCAGCCGGGGCAGGTCGCCGGCGCGCACGCCCGTGAGGTCGGGGTCGGCGCGGACGACGGCCCGCCGCACCTCGAACGCGCCGGCGTCGGCGGCCTCCGCGCTGACGACGAACGGCCCGACGGCCTCGGTGGTGAGGAACCCCGCGCTGAACGGGACCGGGTAGTCGGGCTCGTACCCGACGCCGCCGAGCCGGTCCCGGGACCAGTGGTCGTCGTCGGGCGCGGGCACGTCGTACAGGCCGACCACGCGGACGACGACGTCGGTGCCGTCGTCGCGCTGCGCCTCGAGCGTCCAGGTCTCGCCGAGGTCGATGCCGAGGGCCCGCGCGCCGCCGGCCGGCACGGCGACCGGCACCGGCTCCTCGCCGCCCGCCCACGACGTCGGCCACGTCCCGGCGACGATCTCCGCGGCGTCCTCGACGCCGTCGCGCCGGTCGACGTAGGCGTACCCGGGCAGCCACCTCCCGGGGCGCGCGACGTCGTACATCGGCGAGGTCGCCTGGACCTCCGTCGTCACGGGCACGCCGAGGGTCTCGGTCAGGGCCCGCTCGGCGTGGGCGACCACCTCCGGCAGGGGCCGGTCGAGCCCGCCGATGGTGAGCGTGAGGCGGGTGCGCCCGGCGTCGGCCAGCAGGGTCGCGGGCACGCCCAGCCGCTCGCTGGTGCCCGCGAGGACGGCGAGGGTGGCGACCTCGGCGGCGACGAGCAGCGCCACGAGCCCCGCCACCGCGAGCAGCCGGACCTGCGCCCACGACCGGTGCCGCACGAGGCGCAGCAGCCAGGTGAGCACGCCGCGCCGCTGCCGCCGCACGCGCGCGGAGCGCGCCCGACCGGCCGGGCCGAGCCCGGCGGGAGCGCTCCCTCGGCGGTCGACCGCCCGGGTGGTCGTGCTCACGGCGGCTCAGGCCCCGGTGTCCTCGACGAGCCGGCCGTCGGCCAGCCGAAGGGTCCTGTCGGCCATCGCCATGAGGGACGCGTCGTGCGTCGAGATGATCGCGGTCATCTGCTCGGACCGGACCACGGACCGCAGCAGCGCCATGATCGTCGCGCCGGTCTCGGCGTCGAGCTGCCCGGTGGGCTCGTCGGCGATGAGCAGGCGCGGCGAGTTCGCCAGCGCCCGCGCGATCGCGACCCGCTGCTGCTGGCCGCCCGACAGCTCCGACGGGCGCTGCGCCGCGTGTGGCGCGAGGCCGACGAGCTCGAGCAGGTGCGCCACCCGCGCCTCGCGCTCGGCGGGCGCCACGCGCCGCAGCCGCATGGGCAGGCCGACGTTCTCCGCGGCCGACAGCATCGGCACGAGGCCGAAGGTCTGGAACACGAACGCGAGCTCGTCCCGGCGCAGGCGGGTGCGGCCCCGCTCGTCGAGCGCGGTCACCTCCTGCCCGCCGACGACGACGCGGCCCGACGTCGGCCGGTCGAGCCCGCCGACGCAGTTGAGCAGCGTGGTCTTGCCCGAGCCGGAGCGGCCGACGAGGGCGACGAGCTGGCCGCGCGGGATGGCGAACGAGACGTCGCGCAGCGCGTGCACGTCGCCGCCGGACGAGCGGTAGGTGCGCGAGACGCCCTCGGCGACGACCGCGAGGTCGACGCCCGTGGCGGGCCCGGTGGTGACGGCCGGCCAGGCGGTCATCGCTCGCTCCTCTCGTCGTGGCGGCGACCGGGACGCCCGCCCCGCGGCGCGCCGTCGGGCCACACGCCCACGTGGTCGGGCTCGAGCTCGAGGCGCACCCGGTCGCGCAGGCCGAGCGCGGCCCGGTAGTCCTTGGGCAGCTGCAGGCGGCCCGCGCGGTCGAGCACCGCGTACTCCTCGGCGACCACGGAGGACGCCCCGAACTCGTCGATCTCGGTGCGGCGCACGACCTCCGACGACGTCCGCCCGTCCCGGATCGCGACCGTGCGCTGGACCTGCGTGTGCACGCCCTCGTCGTGCGTCACGACGACGACCGTCGCCCCGAGCTGCGTGTTCGCCGCGCGCAGGGCCGCGAACACCTCGTCGCCGGTGGCGGAGTCGAGCTCGCCCGTGGGCTCGTCGGCGAAGAGCACCTGCGGCCGGTTCGCCAGCGCGACGGCGACCGCGACGCGCTGCTGCTCGCCGCCGGAGAGCTCGGCGGGCCGGCGGTGCGCCTTCGGGCCCATGCCGAGCATGTCGAGCAGCTCGGCCGCGCGGCGCCGGCGGGTGCGCGCGCGCATCCCCGCGAACGCCATCGGCAGGACGACGTTCTCCAGGGCGGTGAGGTACGGCAGGAGGTTGCGCGCCGTCTGCTGCCACACGAAGCCGACGACCTCGCGGCGGTAGGCGAGCCGGTCCGCCGTCGTCATCCGCAGGAGGTCCCAGCCGGCCACCCGGGCGCGGCCGGCGGTCGGGACGTCGAGGCCGGAGAGGATGTTGAGCAGGGTCGACTTCCCGGAGCCGGAGGCGCCGACGATGGCGACCATCTCGCCCGGGTGCACGAGCAGGTCGAGCCCCTGGAGCGCCTGCACCTCGATCTGCTCCACCTGGTAGATGCGCACGAGGTTGTCGCAGACGATGAGCGCGTCGGAGCCGTACTCGCGGTGCGCCGACGTCGCCGCTCCCTCCGAGCCCGGGTGCGTGGGCAGGGCTGTCGCTGTCATGTCGTCGTCTCTCCCACTCGAAGGACCTCACTGAGCCTGTCACGTCTGTGCACCGCGACCTCGACGAATGCCGCGACGAGCAGCAGAATCACCGATCCGGCGCACAGGCCGCCGAGGATCTCGGGCGACACGGCCATGGCCGGGACGTCGACGCCGCCCACCAGGACGTCGAGGCCGAGCGCGCCGCCGAGGGCGAGCACGACGAGCGCGCCCGACACCGACCCGGCGACGACGGCGGCGAGGACGACCGGCGCGAGCTCGGCGAGCGCGAGCCACCAGCCGAGCCGGGCGCGCATGCCGAGCGTGCGCAGGAGCGAGAGCGTCCGGCCGCGCTCCCAGGCGCCCGCGACCACCGTCGCGCCGAGCGCGAGGACGGCGAGGAGCCCGACGACGCCGGTCGCCACGAGCATGATCCGCTCCACCCCCGCGACGAGCGCCATCGCGCGGCGTTCCGCGGCCCATGCGGCACGCGAGCGGACGGCGTCGGCGGGCAGGCCGAGCTCCGCGGCCGCGTCGGCGGCGGCGGCCTCCGCGCCGGGGCCCTGGACCCAGACGGTGTCGGGCGCGACGTCGTCGAGGTGGGCGAGCGTCGTGCCGAGGTCGGCGAAGACGAACGGCCCGGGGGCTAGGCCGCGCGGGGCGTGGTCCGTGGTGCCGACGACGACGAGCGGCACGATCGTGCCCCGCAGGGTCACCGAGAGGTCGTCGCGGTCGAGCCGCGTGGCGAGCGCGGTGTCGACGACGACGGGGATCGGGCCGGCGGCCTCGGGCCGGCCGGCGGGCCCGCCGTCCGTCCCGGCGTCGGTCCCGGCGGCGGCGCCGGACGAGAGGTCGGCGAGCGCGGCGCGGTCGGCGGCGGGCGGCGGGTCGGGCAGCGCGGCGAGCACGTCGGCGTAGCCGGCGTCGACGGCGAGCAGGGACGCGGGGAGAGTGTACGCGCCGAGGTCGAGGGTCGCGGCGTTCGCGGTGAGGGCGACCGCGACGGCGGTGACCCCGGGGGCGTCCCGGACGGCGTCGGCGACCGCGGCGGCCTCGGGCGACTCGACGCGCACCTCGGCGCCGACCCGCTCCCAGGCCGCGGCCTCCTGGCCCACCCGCACGGTGTGCACGAGGAGCAGCCCGGTCGCCGCGACGGAGGTCGCGACGGTGAGCGCGAGCAGCGGCAGGGGCGCCAGCGCCCGCTGCGCGCGCACGGCGCCGACCACCCCGAGCACGCCCCGCGACCGCCGCCCCACGGCCGCGGCCGCGCGCACGGGCCACGGGTAGACGCGCAGCGCGACGACCGTCGCCGCGAGCGCCACGAGCAGCGGCGCGACGACGAGGAACGGGTCGCCGCCGCCCGTCGCCTCGACGCCCCCGACGAGCCCGCGCGAGCGGAGCGACCAGCCGGCCCCGGCCGCGAGGAGCACGACGCCCACCTCCGCGGCGACCCGCCGGAGGTCGCGGCGCCGCGCGATCCGGGCCCGCTCCCGCCGGTTCGCGGGCTCGCGCCGCCCCGTCCACGCCGCCCGCGCGATCGCCGCCCCCTGGAGCGGCGTGGCGAGCAGCCCGACGACGGCGACCGGCGCCAGGGTCCACCAGCTCGCCGTCCACGCGGGCCCGCCGGGCGCGAGCCGGTCCGCGGCGAGGACGCCGGCCGCGACGCCGAGCGCCACGACGACGACGGCCTCCGCGCCGAGCCGGAGCACCACCGACGGCACGGACGCGCCGCGGGCCCGCTCGAGGCCGATCGCGCCCGCGCGCCGCCGCACGAGCAGGCGGCTGACGAGGACGAGCACGAGCGCCGCGACGCCGACCACCCCGGCGACCGGCACGGACATCTGCGCGCGCGCCGCGGGCACCGCCTCGAGGTGCGCGGCGAGCGCCGGGCCGAGCCCGAGCGGCGGCACGCGCACGCCGGCCGCGCCCGCCGTGAGCAGCCGCGGGTCGGTGCGGACCTCCTCGAGCGCGGCGACGACGGCGCGCGCCCGGGCGAGCGTGAACGCCTCCGGGTCGAGGATCGTGCGCACCACGCCGAAGCCCGCGACCTCGGTGACGGCGAGCACGCGCTCCGCGCCCGCCTCGGCGACGAGGAGCGGCGGGGTCGCGGCGGCCTCGGGAGCCCACGCGGCGGCGAGGTCGCGCCAGACGGGGGCGCCGGCGTCGGCGGGCCGGACGACGCCCACGACGACGACCGTCGCGGTCCCGCGGCCCGTCTCGCCCGCCCGCCGGGCGGCGAGGGCGAGGCGGGTGCCGGGCTCGAGGCCGGCGTCGGCCGCGGCCTCGGGCACGACGGCCTCGACGGCGCCGTCCGCGGCGACCCCCGCGGGCAGGCGGCCCGCCACGACCTCGACGTCGTCGGCCAGGTCCTCGGCGAGCAGCGCGACGGCGGCACGGTCCGGGAGGCCCGCGGCGGCGGCGTCCTCCGCGGCCTCGTCAGCGGCCTCGTCAGCGGCCTCGCCAGCGGCCTCGTCAGCGTCCCCGTCAGCGTCCCCGCCCCCCTCCGGCAGCACGGCGAACGTGCCGAGGTCGAGCGAGACCACGACGTCCGCGGTGACGGCCCGGAGCTCCTCGGGCACCTCGTCGGCGAGGCGCGGGAGCGCCAGGAAGGTCGCGGGGTCGGCGGCGCCGGTGTCCGGGCCGTCCTCGACGGGCGCGCGCACCTCGGCGATCGCCACCGGGTCCGCCCCGCCGCCGAGCCCGCGCACGGTCTGCACCGTCGCGTCGTCGAGGGTCGTCGCGACGATGCGCGGCCCCGCGACGGCGAGCAGCGCGGCGAGGGCCACGAGCGCCGTCGTCGCGGCGAGCAGCCCGAGGTCGCGGCGCGCCCGGCGCCGCACGAGCAGGCCGGCCCGCGCCGTCACCCGCCGCAGGCGCACGCCGCGCCCGCCGCGGGACGCCCGGGCGCGCGTCGTCGGGGCGCCGCCCGCGGCACCCACCGGCCGGGCGCTCACCGGGCACGCTCCGAGCGGAGGACGTCGGCGGGGTCGGCCACGCGCTGCGCGCGCGCGACGACGCCCACGACGACGGCGACCAGCGCGACCAGCCCGCCCACCACGGCCAGCACCTGCGGCCACGGCACGACGACGAGCACGTCCGGCAGCGGCGGCGTGCCGTCGGCGGAGACTGCGACGAGCGGCCCCACGAGGTAGCCCAGCGCCGCGCCGACGCCCACGCCGAACAGCGCGCCGAGCCCCGACATCAGCAGCGACTCGATCGCGATGACCGCCACCACGCGCCGCCGCTGCAGCCCGACCGCGCGCAGCTGGGCCAGCTCGAGCTCGCGGGAGCGCAGCGTCACCGCGGCGTGCACCGCGAACCCGACCGCGGCGACCAGCCCAGCGCCCGCGGTGACGAGCCACAGCGCCATCGGCGTCGCGACGCGCAGCGGGTGGTCGCGCAGCTCGGTGACGAGGCGCGCCCGCGCGACGGCGCGGTGCTCCCCGGGGGCCCCGTCGGCGTCGGCCGGCAGGCCGGCGAGCCAGGCGTCGAGCCGGTCGTCGGGCACGTCGACCCACCACTCGTCGACGGGCGTCCCGAGCGCGCCCGTCTGCGCGACCGCCCGGGCGAGCGCGTCGTGGTCGACGACGACGGCGTCCCCGCCGCCCGTCGTCGGGACGTGCTCCACGACCCCGGCGACCTCGACGGCGAGCACCGCCCCGGCCGCCGCGACGTGCACGGTCGAGCCGACGTCCGCCCCGAGCCGCGCCGCGAGCGCGCGCGTGAGGACCGCGGGCGACGGCTGCACGGGCGGCCAGGCGGTCTCCGTCACGGACGCCGGCGTGACCGTGAGGGCGAACACGTCCCCCGCCAGCCGCACCCCGAGCGTGCCGGCCGGGACGTCGCCCGCCGGCAGCACGTCGGCGTTGACGGGGGCCGAGGACCAGCCGGGCGTTCGGACGTCGTCCAGCGGGTCGCGGACCGGGTCGTCCCCTGCCTCCTCGCCCGGCCGCAGTGCGGCGAGGTCGCCGAGCGTCACCGTCACGCCGTACCGCGTGCCGCGGGACGCCTCGGCCGTCGAGTAGTCGGCGGCGAGGAGCACCTGGTAGCCGACGAGCTCGAGCGGGTACTGCCGCGCGGCGGCGTCGGCCGCGGCGCCCGGGCGGGCCGTGGCGCCGTCCAGCAGGAGGTCGACGCGCCGCGGGGGCCCGTCGACCTCCACCGAGCCCCCGTCGAGCACCGTGATCACCCCGGAGCCGTCGCGGACCATGAGCCGCAGCGTCACGCCCGCCCGCGGCAGCGGGTTCGTCCCCGACTCCGCCGCGAGCACGTACGAGAGCCCGATGACGTCGTCCCCGAGATCCAGCCCCGTGCCGCCGCCCGGCGCCGTCGGCATCGCGGCGACGACCGCCCCGCCCTCCTCGCCGGTCCGGCCCCGGTCGAGCATCGCGCGCGCCTCGGGGGTGAGGGCGAGGACCTCCGCGGGCCGCCCGGCGAAGCTCCGCAGCCCCGCGCCGACGAGCGGGTCGTACTCGCCCACGCTCCCCTCCCGCGCGGTGGCGCGGATCGCCGGCTGGGCCCGCCCCACGCCGTCGGCGGCGAGGAGGGTGACCTGGCGCGCCGTGGCCTCGGGGTCGTCGGCGACGCGGACGGGCGCGCCGGCCGCGAACGCGGCCTGGTCGGCCTGCGAGCGCTGCCAGGTGGCGAGGAACGCCTGGCTGAACGTGCTCACCGCCAGCGCGAGGCTGAGCAGGAGGACGGCCGCCGTCGCGCGCGACGAGCGCCGCCCGATCTCCCACGCGGCGAGCGGCCCCACGAGGCCGCGCCCGCGGGCGGCGAGGCGCTCGGTGAGGCGCGCGGCGGGCGGCAGCAGGCGCACGCAGAGCAGCGCGCCCGCAAGGAGCACGACGGCGGGCCCGACGACGAGCACCGGGTCCACGCGCATCGCGGCGCCGCTGCCCGTGAGCGGGCTCCGGTACGCGCGCAGCTGCGCGTAGGCGACGACGGCGAGGGCGACCACGAGCACGTCGAACCCCGAGCGGGCGAGCATCGCGCGCCGGTCGCGGCCGCGCGCCTGCTGGCCCTCCACGAACGTGTCCGGCGCGCGCAGCAGCGGCGCGACGAGCACGACCGCGAGCACGAGCCCGACGACGGCGCCCGTCACCCAGGTCAGGGCGGGCACCCCGGGGTCGACGGGCAGGACGGCGTCGGGGGCGGGTGCGGCGGTGGTCGCGCCCGGGGCGGCGCCGTCGGCGGGCACGGCGCGGTGCAGCGCGAGCAGGCCGCGCAGGACGGAGGGTGCGAGCAGCGGGCCCCCCGCCCCGGCGACGAGCGCGACGACGGCCGCCTCGACCGCCGTCGCGCCGACGACCTGCCGGTTCGAGGCGCCGCGGGCGCGCATGAGGTCGTGCTCGGCGGCGCGCGCGTCGGCGAGCAGCCGCGCGGTCTGCGCGAGCGCCGCCACGGCGAGGAGGAGCAGGAGCAGCCCCGCGACGGTGAGGCCCGCGCGCGTGACGAGGACCGCCGTCGTGATCTCGCCGACGAACCGGCCGAGGTCCGTGGTGACCTGCACGGAGCGGCCCGCCTGGGCGAGCTCGCGGGGGACGTCGACGGCGGCGTCGGCGAGGCGGCCCTGGAGCGCGGCGAGCGCGACGACGCGGCCGCCGCCGAAGTCGGGCGCGTAGCGGAGCCGCGCCTGGTCGAGGGGCAGGCCGAGCGCGGCCCCCGTGCCGGGCGCGACGACGAACGGCCCGACGGCGTCCGTGCGCTGCACGCCCGCCGTCCCGGGCACGATGAAGTCGGCGACGTGGCCCGCGCCGCGCAGCGGGTCGACGGCCCAGAAGGCGGCGCGGCGGCTCGTGGGCTCGTAGACCCCGACGACCCGGACCTCCCACGGGCCCGCCGCCACCTCGGTCGCGACCGCGCCGGGCGAGACGCCCGCGACCGGGACGACGTCGCCGACCGCCACCCCGAGCGCCTCGGCGGCCGCGGCGGGGATCGCGGCGGGGACCGGGTCGGTCGCGGGGGCGGCGGCCCCCTCGCCGTCGCCGTCCGCGGGGTCGGCCACGCCGTCGGGCCAGGCGCCCTCGACCAGCTCGGCCTGGGCGGCGACGCCGTCGAGCTCGGCGAGGTGGGCGATCGCGGGCCGCCGCCCCTCGCGCAGGACCTCGACCGGCAGGGACACGGCCTGGAGCGCGGACGTCGCGTCGGCGCCGAGGAGGCGGCGCAGGGTGGCGTCGGCGGCCGCGCGGACGTCGGCGGCGCTGCCGCGGGGCCGGTCGACGCGGAGGACGACGTCGGTGCGGTCGGCGGGCGCGTCCGCGAGCGCGGCGCGGACGGCGGGACCCTCCGTGGCGGCGACGAGCAGCGTGAGGGTGGCGACCAGGCTCGCGACCAGGAGCCCGACCGCCGCGACGACGGCGAGCAGCCGCCACTGCACGCGCGCGCGGCGCAGGGCCGTCCGCAGCACCCAGCCGACGGGGGCGCGCCGGCGGCCCGGGACGCCCCGGGCGGTCCGTCCGGCGACGGCGGCCGGCCGCTCGCTCGTCGTCATCGTCGCTCCGTGGTGCTGGGGTGTCCGGGGCATTGTGTCGAACCGTCCGGTGCGGAGCGTGCAGCGTCCGCCGCCGCGGGGGCGCGGCATTCCAACGTTAGAGATGCGGCGGCCCGCGCCCCAATCCGCCCGGCCCGGCGGCGCCCGCCGGCGCCCGCTGCCACCCCCTGCGCCGCACCCCCTGCGCCGCACCCCCTGCGCCGCACCCCCTGCGCCGCACCCCCTGCGCCGCACCCCCTGCGCCGAGGTCGATAGCGCCCGCCGACGTCGATAGCCCGGAGCTATCGACGTGGGCGTTGACTATCGACCTCGCGGAGGCGAGGACGCGGAGGGGAGGACGGGGCGGGGGCCGCCGCAGGACGGGGCAGTGGGCGCCCCGAGCCCCGGCACGCCTCTTGCCATCGATCGCAAACCGATATATCGTGATGCCTCGACGATATGAGACGAGTGAATCAAGGAGCACCACCATGACGTCCTACCCCAGCCATGACGGCCCTGGCGGCCGACGACGGCGCCGCCCCCGGCGCGGCGCCCCCGACGCGGCGACCGGCTTCCCCGGCAGCCCCGAGTTCCCCGGCGCCCCGTTCGCCGGCCCCGCCTTCCACCACGACCCGCCCGAGGACGGCCCGTTCGGCCACCACCGGGGTCACCGCCGCGGGCGCTTCGGTCCCGGCGGCTTCGGCCCCGGCGGCTTCGGCCCCGGCGGCTTCGGCCCCGGGTACGGCCCGCGCGGTCGCGGCCGCGGCCGCGGCCGCGGCGACGTCCGCGCCGCGATCCTCGTGCTGCTCGCCGAGCAGCCGCGCCACGGCTACGAGCTCATCCAGGAGATCTCCGAGCGCAGCTCGGGCTTCTGGACGCCCAGCCCCGGCTCCGTCTACCCGACGCTCCAGGCGCTCGAGGACGAGGGGCTCGTGACCATCACGTCCGTCGAGGGCCGGCGCACCGCCGCCCTCACCGACGCCGGCCGCGCGTACGTCGAGGCCAACCGCGAGACCCTGGGCGAGCCCTGGGCCGCGCCCGGTGACCTCGGGCCCGCGCTCGCGCTGCGCCAGGAGGCGCTGGCGGCGCGCAACGCCGTCGCGCAGGTCGCCCGCGTCGGGACGCCGGCGCAGCTCACCAAGGCCGCGGCGATCCTCGCCACCGCCCGCAAGGAGCTCTACCGGATCCTCGCCGAGGACACCCCGGAGTCCTGATCGCCCGCGCCCGACGGCGTCCGGTCCCCGGGCGCCCGACGGCGGCGGGTCCCCAACCCCCACAACCCCCAAGACGAGCGGACGGCCCGGGCGCCTGGTGCCCGGGCCGTCGCGTCTCGTCGGGTACCACGGGGCCCTCCTTCCCCGCGGCACCCGCCGTCTATCGGAGCCGCGCCGGTCGCGCCGCTCCCGCCGTCCCCGTGCGGGGCAGCCGCTGCGGCGCCTCCGGCCAGTGGCGCCCCGCCAGCGGGAACACCACGAGCCCGGCGGCGACCCACGCCAGCACGATCGCGCCGGCCGCGCTGCCCACCGCGATCTCGCGCGCCTCGGTCCCGACGGCGAGCAGGCCCAGCGCCACCCACCCCGCCGCCGCGGACAGCAGCACCGCGCCCGCCGCGGGGACGAGCCGCCGTCGGCGGGGGAAGAGCTCCTGGGCGCCGACGCCCAGGCCCACCGTCCACGCGAGCGCCGCGATGACGAGGCCGACGACGACCGGCATGAGCCGCACCGGCGAGTCGAGCTCGCCGAGGGCCGCCGCGAGGAGCTCGCGCCCGGCGCCGCTGACGGTCACCTCGACGTCGGTCCCGTAGGGCGTCACGACGACGGCCGCGGCGGCCGCGCACGCGGAGCCCAGCACGAGCGCGCCGGCGGCGGAGAGCAGCGGCGCGGCCACGAGCCAGGCCATCCGGTGCCGGTCCACGCTGCGCCCCCTTTCCGGTCGCCGTCTCGATCATCCGTCGCACTGAGGCATCGCGCGCGCCGACGGCCGGTCGGCGACGCGCCTCTTGCCCTGTAGACGTCCTCAGCGGGCGTTTCGCTGGCGCTCGTCACCGGACTGATGCCCAGCCGTGACCGCTTCGTGACCTCATCGGCGCCCCATCCGGGGCCCACCCCGGCGCCCGCCCCGGGGCTCGTCCCGACGCTCGGCCCGGGGCTCGGCGCGGCCGCGGGCCGCCGCTACTCTGTCCGCCACGCAGCGCCGCGCCCCCGGGAGGACAGCCGTGAACGTCGTCGTCGCCGTGTTCCGCCTCGCCGTCGCCCTGCTCGCGCTCATCGCGACGCACGAGATCTGGCTCGAGGGCGACCTCGACGGCCTCGTGTACTTCACCAACCAGTCGGGCCTCATGCTCGCGGTCGTCATGGTCTGGGGCGCGCTCGCGTCGCTGCGGCAGGGCGGCCTCCTGCCCGAGCGGTGGCGGATCGCCCAGCCGCCCGCCTGGTTCAAGGGCGCGGTCACGCTGTTCCTCGCGATCACGGGCCTCGTCGCGCACTTCGTGCTCGACCCGCCCGACCCGACGCTGCCGGCCACGTTCCTCGGGCTGACCAGCGCGCAGATCGAGCACCAGATCACGCCGGTCTGCGCGGTCGTCGACTTCCTGCTGTGCGACGCCCACCGCCGCCTGCGCTGGCGGCACGCCGTCGCGTGGCTGAGCTACCTCTACGCGTACGCGGTGTTCGCGCTGATCCGCGCGGAGATCCTCGCCACGCCGCACTACCCGTACCCGTTCGTCGACCTCGGCGAGCTCGGCTGGGGCGGGCTGCTGGTCAACATCGCCATCTACTCGGTCGCGTTCCTCGTGCTGGGCCTGGTGCTCGTGGCGATCGACCGCGCCCTGCCGCCGCGCGCCCTCGTGGGCAGCGCGGGCGCGGACGAGGTCACGCCCGCTGCGGAGGAACCAGCCAGCGCACCGACCGCATGACGTCCTGCGCGCGCAGCCACTCCCAGCGCTCGTCGTGCCGCTCGGCGCGGCCGTCGCCCTCGGGCCAGCCGACCATGACGTGCGTCGACGTCCACCGGATCGCGCGCGCCGGCCGCCACTCCTCCGCGCCGTCGGACCACACGACGTGCACGATGACGGGCACGCTGCCCATCGGCTTGACCGGCACCGTCGCCGGCCGCTCCGCGTTCACGACGACGCGGGAGGTGGCCCGGGGCATCGCGACTCCTTCGAACGTCCGTTCGAAAGCATAGCGCCGCCCGCGGCCCGGGCGCGCCTCCCGTGACCTCGTGCCCTCAGGCCCGCGAGCGGGTCATTCGCCGGTACACCTCGCCGCCGCGCGACGCGAGCCGCTCCCACCGGCCCTCGACGCGCGGCGCGCCGTCGAGCACCGCCTCCCCGCGCCAGCGGTACGTGGTCGGCCAGGTCCGGAACACCGGCAGGATCGTCGTCACCAGGCGCGTGAGCCCGGTGAGCCCGCGCGGCCGCCAGCGCTCCGTGACGTCCACGCCCAGCTCGGCCCGGCCGTCCGCGCGCCGCACGAACCAGCGCCCGCCCGTCACGACGCCGTCGTCCACGAGGAGTCGCCACGCGCCCTCGCGCGCGTCCCCCGGGGCGAGGGCGACGACGTCGGGCCACGGCGGGGTGAGCTCCACCCGCGCGACGCACCCGCCCGCCTCGACGACGGCGACCCCGTCCGGGCCGGGGGCGACGCCGGCGGGCCCGACCCCGACATCGGCGTCCCGGCCCACCAGCACGGACACCACGGGCGCCGCGTACTTGACGAGGTGGCGGCGGTGCAGCCGCTGCCCGGGCAGCCGCCCGGTCGCCGCGTCCTCGCCGTCGATCCGCACGAGCGGCGGGCGGCGCGTGGCGCGCACGAGGTCGAACGACGGCATCCACACGACCATGAGCGACGTCGGCTCCTCGATCGCGCTGCTCACCGGTGCGAGCAGCGCCCCCCGACGGCGGGGCTCGCCGTCGCGGTCGTCGACCCGGACGTGGACGCGGCGCCCGTCGACGTCGGTGAAGCGCACCTCCGCGTCCACGCCGTCGGGCACCACGCGCAGGCGGGCGACCTCGAACGTCGTCTTCGTCCAGGCGCCCGTGCCGCCGCCGATGTGGTAGCCGGCGCGGTCGAGGCGCAGCGCGGGGTCGACGTAGTAGTCGACGACCCCGTCGCCGCGGCGGGAGAGGAACGCGAGCATGCCCGTGCCGTGGTCCGGGTCGTCGAACCACTGCAGCTCGAGGCCGTCGTAGACGGGGTGGTCGGCGAGCTCGAGGTTGAGCATGGCGGCGAAGGCGTCCGCCGACAGGGTGAGCGGGCAGGACGCCGTCGGGCCCGACGACGCCGGGCGGGGTGCGGTGGGCATGCCGCCATCGAACCCGGCGCCGGGGGGCGGCGCGTGAGGCCGAGGTCCCTCGCGGGCCCGCAGGCGACGGGACCGCGCGCGGCGCGGGGTCACGTCCCGCCCTGCCGCGGGCTCGCCGGCCCGCCTTGCCGTGGGGACGGGTGGCCGTGGGCGATACTGCGACTGCGCACGGCCGACCGGCCGACCCGCCCGCACAGGGCCGCCCGCACAGGACCGACCACCACCGACCCCGGGAGCGCCATGGAGCTCGCCCTCTCGTTCGCCGGCGTCGCGCTGCTCGCCGCGTGCCTGTGGTGGCGGACGGCGCCGCGGCCCGGGCGGGACCGCTGGTGGACGGGCGACGAGGTGCACCGCCGGGCCGCACTGGCGGTGTTCCCGGGGATCGCGCTCGGGCTGCTCTCCGCGTGGCCCCTGCTCACCTACGACCCCGCGCTCGCGCCGCTCGGCGGCGAGCGCTGGAAGCTGTGGTTCGCGGCGCCCGCGCTGGTGGGGCTCGTGCTCGCGCTGTGGGGGATGCTCGCCCTGCCGATGCCGCGCCGGCTCCTGCCGCGGTGGTACCGGGCGCGGGCGGCCCGCGCGGCCCGGGCGGCCCGCACGCGCGACCGCGACGACGCCTGAGCGCGCCGAGCGGGCGAAATCCGCCGTGGCGTGTGGGGCCACGGCCGGGACACGGGTGATACTTCCGCTTGCACCCGGCCGATCCGGCCCAGACCGACCCGTACCGCCCGAACCCGTACCGCCCGAACCGCCCACCGCCCCGCCCCACCCGAAGGGAGCCGCGCCGATGCCCGTCCGGTCCGCCCGGAGCTCCGACGTCCGCGTGGCCTCCCAGTGGTGGTCCGTGGTCCGCCACGCGATCCCCGACGACGTGCGCGGGCTCTGGTTCGGGCTGCTCGACATGGACCCGGCGGCGATCCTCGGGCCCGGCGCCTCGTGGGGCGCGCTCGACGAGGTCGACCCCGACGACGGCGGGACCGTCGCCCTCGCCCTCACCGGCACCGCGCGCTTCGACGCCGACGACGCCGAGGTCCTCTGGACCGCCGCGCGCGTGTGGTCGCCGCCCGGCCCCGCGCTGCGCGGCCTGGCCGACGCCGGGCGCGACGGCGCGGTGGAGCTCGTCGCGGACCTCGTGCGGCAGGCCGTCGACCCGGCGGACCTGCCCCCGCACGTCGAGGGCATCGCCGCCGGCTGGGACGACTGGGACGCGGGGCACGCCGCCGGGGCCCTGCTCGTGTGGACCCGCCGCGACGGCTGGGCCCGCTGACGCGTCGTCGTCAGGCGGCGTCGTCAGGCGGCGTCGTCAGGCGGCGTCGTCGTCAGGCGTCGTAGGCGAGCGCGGCCAACCGGGGCAGGCGCACGCGCATCTCGTCCTCGTCGTCGAAGTCCCACATCGGCTCGAGCTGCGGCAGCGCCGCCCGGCCCGACGTCTCGGGCAGCTCCTCGCCGGTGGCGGCCTCGTACGCGTCCCACGCGACGCCGAGCATCGTCTCGCACTCGAGCTCCTCGCCGTCGGCGATGGCGGCCCGCACGGCGGGCACGTCGGCGAGGGAGTCGGGGTCGGCGACCGCGGCCTCGTACACGTCGCGCCCCTGCGCGATGAGCCAGCCGCGGAAGTAGTCGAAGCCGTCGTCGGACGCGCCCCCGTTGATGAGGTACGCGGCCGCCCACAGGTCGGTCCGGTACGACTCCGCGACGAGGCGCCCGATCGCCTCGTCGAACTCCTCGATGGTCTCGGGCCGCGTCTCCGACAGCGCCCGGGTGAGGGCCGCGGCGACCGAGTCGGCGTCGTCGGGGTCGTCGGCCTCCTCGCGGGCCGTCTCGATGAGATCCCAGAGCTCGCTGAGGTCCATGGTCGAACGCTAGTCCCGCCGCCGACGGCGCGGGGAGGCCCGGCGGGGCCCGGCCCCGCGTCGCCGGTCAGCCGGTGACGCCGGGAGCGGCGTCCGGGACGGCGTCGGGACCGGCGTCGCCGACCGCCGCGCCCGCGACGGGCTCCAGCACCACGAGCGGGATCACGCGCGCGGTGCGCCGCTGGTACCGCGCGTAGTTGCGGTGCCGGGCGGTGATGACGGGCCACCAGCGGGCGCGCTCGTCGTCGGGCATCACGCCCGCCCGGTACGGCAGGGCCGGCCCGCCGCCGACGGCGACCCGCACCTCGGGGTTCGCGCGGAGGGTGAGGTCGGTGGGCATCGCGTCAGCCGCTCACGGTCGGGCCGGCGCGCTCGGGCGTGATGACGAGGACGCAGCGCCGCTCGCGGACCATCGCCGCCCGGTAGTCGTCCCAGTCGGGGTGCTCGCCGGCCGCGAGCCGGTAGTACTCGACGAGCAGGTCCATCGCCTCCGGCAGGGAGACGATCTCCACGCGCCCCTCGACCTGCACCCAGTCGCCGTAGAACCGGTCGGTGAACGCGCACAGCCACGCGCGCGGGTCGCGGCGCAGGTTGTGCACCTTCATCGCGGTCTCGCGCGTGCTCACGAGGAGGCGGCCGGCGTCGTCGGAGGTCACGGTGACCGGGGAGAGCTGCGGGGCGCCGTCGCGGCGGCGGGTGGCGAGAACGGCGTGGTGGTGCGTGCGGCAGAACTCGAGGGCCCGTGCGATGTCCATGCCGGCCATCCTCACCTACCGTGGCGACGTGAGCAGGTTCGTCATCGACGCGGGCACGGCGCTGAGGATCGTCACCGACGGCGTGGTCGCCGCGCCCGGGCACGAGCTGCTGGCCCCGACGCTGTGGCGCTCGCAGGTGCTGGCCACCCTCCACGAGGCGGTCGCGCGCGGGGAGCTGCCGGCCGACGTCGCGCTCGCCCGGCTGGACGCGGTCGGCCGTCTGCCGGTGCGGCTGCTGGGCGACGCGGTACTGCGGCGCAACGCCTGGAAGGTCGCCGACGCGCTCGGTCATGCGAGCACGTACGACGCCGAGTACGTCGCCCTCACGAAGCTGCAGGGCGACGCGCTCGTCACCGCGGACCCGGAGCTCGCGCGCGCCGTGGCGACGCTCGTGCGGGTGGCGCCGTTCGAGGAGCTCACCGCGGGCTGAGGCCGGTCACCCGGGGCCGGGCCCCTCGCCGTCGGCGTCGGCAACTTCGGGCGTCGGCCGCCGCGTCGGCGCCCTCAGGCCTCGGCGACCTCCGCCGCGAGCGCGCCCGCGATCTCCCGCGCCCACGCGGCGATCTGGTCGAAGTCGCGCCAGTCGCCCTTGGGCACGAACCGCCCGAACGGCCCGCCCATGTCCTCGCCCGAGCGGCCCGCGAACGTCGCGTACCCGCGCGCGTCGACGTCGAGGCGCCGCATCGACGGGTCGACGACGCCGGGCCCGGCCTTCGCCACCGCCGTGTCGCCCTCGGGGCTGCCGCCCGTGGGCCCGCTGCAGAACAGCCACGTGGGCATGGCGCGCAGCTCGGCGCGGTGCTGCTTGACGAACTTCCGCGCCTCGGCCGCCCACCGGCCCATGTAGACGCCGCTGCCGACGACGGCGGCCCGGTACCCGGTCAGGTCCGTCACCGTCGCGGCCTCGCGCGCCTCCGCGTCGAGACCCTCGGCCCGCATCGCCTCCGCGATCGCCTGTGCGATCTCCGCCGTCCCGCCGTACCTGCTCGCGTACGCCACGAGCACCCGACCGCTCATCCCGCGCCTCCCCCGGTGGCCCGCCCGTCCCACGCTCCTCGCGCCGGGGCGGGCGTTCGAGGGCGGAAGGTCCCGGTTCGCCGCGTCTCGCCCAGCGGGTGGAAGTGTCGGGGATGGGACGAATCACTCTCTCCGGCGGGCCTCGCGTCGCTACCCTCTGGCCTGGACTTCGAGCGAGGGGGGCCGGACGTGGGTCAGATCAGGACCAGCGACGTTCGTCGTTCCGCCGGGGGCGCGGCACGGTTTCCCGGAGGCACCGATGCGGGCTGATCCCTCGCCCCGGGCCGCGCGCGGCGCCGTCGTCGTCCTGGCCGCTGCGGCCCCGCTCGCCGCCTGCGCCGGGGGCGGGACCCTGCTGCGCGAGTCGGACTTCGTGGGCGTCACCGGCGCCACCCACGAGCGGGCCTGGCCGCCGCCCGGGCAGTCGTGGTGCCCCGGATCACCTTCGCGGGTCAGCGCGTCACACAGCAGTCGACGCTCTCGTTCGCCGAGGACTACCGGGGCGCCGCCGGCGCCGCCGTCGTCACGCACGAGCGCGCGGACGCCGCGGAGATGCTGGCCGAGTACGCCCTGGGCGCGGACGCCTGCACCCGGCTCCAGGAGAACAGCAGCAAGCACTCGTTCGAACCGCTCGCCGGCCTCGACGACGGAGCCATCGGCTGGCGCACGGTCGACGACAGCGTCGAGTACGACGACGGGACGACGGGCCGCTGGGGCGAGTTCGCGCCGGTGCCGCTCGACGACACCCACCTGCTCGCCGTCGGCTTCGCGACCGTCGACGACGACCCGCCTGTCGACCTGGACGAGCTCATCCGCATCGCCCGCGAGCGCGCAGAGGGCATGATCGACGATGACTGACCCGTTCCACCGGGCCGCCCGCGGCGCCGTCGTCGTCCTGGCCGCTGCGACCCTGCTCGTCGGCTGCGCCGGGGGCGGGACGCTGCTGCGGGCGTCGGACGTCGAAGACGTCAAGGACGCCGACCACTCGATCACTCTGCCCCCGGGACGTGTGTGGTGCTTCGGCGTCGCCAGCGACGCCGGGCAGTCCGTCACCCGGCAGTCGACGCTCGTCTTCGACGAGAAGAACCGGGTACTCGCCGGCGCCGCCGTCATCACGCACGAGGACGCGACCGCCGACGAGATGCTGGCCGAGGCCGAGCTCGACGCCGAGGACTGCGCGCGCGGCGCCGAGGGGAGCGAGGCCGCCTCCATCGAGCCGCTCATGGACCTCGACCGCGGCGTCCTCGGCTGGCGCTTCGTCGACGACAGCATCGAGTACGCCGACGGGACGACGGGCCGCTGGGGCGAGTTCGCGCTGGTGCCGCTCGACGAGAACCACCTGCTCGCCGTCGGCTTCGAGACCGTCGACGACGACCCGCCCGTCGACCTGGACGAGCTCATCCGCATCGCCCGCGAGCGCGCCGAGCGCTCGCTCGACGACTAGCGCCCGCCCGCCACAGCCAGGCGCTCAGGCCTCCGGCCGCCCGGAGACCGTGGCGCAGAACGTGTCCCCCTCGGCGAACGTGCCGCCGGGCCCCGACAGCAACGTCGCGACGGATCCGAGCTCGTCGGTCCCGATGAGCCCCTTCGCCTCGCCGAACCCCGTGCCGCGCACCGTGAGCCCGCGCCCCTCCCAGAGCTCGCGCACCTGCGCGAGCAGCGCCTCGACGTCGTCGACCACCGGCCCGTTGAAGCCCGGGACGTGGAACGAGACGCCCTCGCCGCCACGAGCCCGCGGGCAGACGAGCTCCTGCTCGCCCGCCGGCCGCGGCGTCGTCTCCAGCCCGAGGACCTCGGCCGTCTCCTCGATGAGGCGCGTCATGTCCTGCCGCGCCTGCCATGCCGTGGGTTCCGCCGCTGTCGCGGCACGATCCTGCGACGCGTCCCAGGCCCACCACGCCCCACCGGCGCCGACGAGGAGCACGACCGCTCCCCAGACCACGTCGCGCCGCCACGCGTCTCCGCGCCCCCTGTCGTCCATCGCACCCCCTACCCATCGGGTAGCCGGAGCAGGGCGGTGCCGACAGCGCTCCCGGGCCGGATCGGGGCGTGGCGTCGGGATCTGGGCGACCGCACGATGTTCTCGATCGAGGAGCAGCCGTCGAGCGCAGGGGATCGTGAGATGCCCGAGGAGATCCTTCCCGACGACGTGGTGGGGCGACTGGCCCGAGCGGGCATGACGGACGACGAGATCGTCGCGCACCTTCGCAGGAACGAGAACGTCCTGGTCTCACGCGAGGCGATCAGCGCCTGGCGTCGGCCGCGGTCGTCGTCGGACGGTGCGCCGTCGGCACCGGGCGGACAGACTCCTTGATCGAATGCGGCGCGTCGGGTGTGGCCGTGCGCTATTCCCCGGGTGACCTGCCTCGCCGACCGCGGAGGAGCCTGGGATGCCCGCACGCCGGACCGTCGTCGCGACGATCGCCGCGTCCCTCGCGCTGACCCTGGCCGCCTGCACCGACGGCGGGCCGGCGGACGACGAGCCCACCGACGGCCCGCCGATGGGCGTGCTCGACCGGCTCGCCGCCGGGCTTGAGGGCGACGACTCGGAGGTCGCCCGGTAGACGAGGGTCGAGGAGCTCATCGCCGCGTGCATGCGGGAGGCGGGCTTCGACTACACACCCGTCGACTACTCGTCGCAGCTGGACCACGCGGCGGACGTCCCGTACCCGGACTCGCTGGAGTTCGCCAGGGAGTACGGGTACGGCGTGTCGACGGACGTGTGGGGCCTCGACGCAGCGAGCGCCCGGGACCCGAACGAGGAGTACGTCGCCTCGATGAGCCCGGAGGAGCGCCGCGCGTACTACACGACTCTCCTGGGCGACGACGCCGCGAGGGGCGCCCCCGGCGAGGACGAGGCGTACGCCAGCGAGGTCGAGGAGAGGACCGCCCGGTTCGAGCGTCAGGGGTGCATGGGCGCGGCGTACAACCAGGTGAACGCCGAGTTCCTCGGTGAGAACGGCGAGTGGTCGGCGCTCTGGGCCGAGATGAACCGCGCGGCCCAGGCGATCACCAGCGACCCGGAGGTCGTCGCGACGCTCGCCGACTGGGCGGACTGCATGGCCGACGCCGGGCACCCGGGCTACCGGACGCCCGAGGAGCCTCGGCTCCGGGTCGCCGAGCAGCTCGCCGCGCTCGAGGACCTGACCACCTACGAGAGCGTCGACCTGACCGACACGCGGCAGGACCCCGACGCCTTCGACCGCGCCGTCGAGAGCGAGCGGACGGCGCGACTCCGTGCCCTCCGCGCCGACGAGATCGCCCTCGCCACCGCCGACTACACGTGCCGCGACGAGAGCGGCTACCAGGCCGGCAGGCGGTGACGCAGTCTGGGCGGTTGGTGACAACGGTCGTCAACTGCCCGGCCGATCGTCGTGCGTCTCTAGGCCAGTGCCTCCGGCGTCCAGATCGCCGAGATCGGCAGCGAGATCAACCTGTCGCCGAGGCTCTCGGCGACCACGCCGGTGGTGAGGACCACCCCACGGACGAACTTGGTCTTGAACTGATCGCGCAGCCAGCTCAGGTGCTTGGCGTCACGAGGCTCGGCCCGAGGCGCAGCCTTCACCTCGACGCCCACGACCTCGCCAGCAGGCGACTCGAGGATGATGTCGACCTCGTGCTCCCCACCTCGGTCTCTCAGGTGCGTCATCTCGATCCTGACCTCGCCGAGGTCCAGCAGCGGCCGTAGTTGAGCGACGACGAACGACTCGAGCAGCTGCCCGAGAAGATGCCCGTCGAGGATGAACCCGCGGGCGTCGACCCCGAGCAGATGCGCGAGCAGCGCAGGCTCGACGAGGTGGAGCTTCGGGCGCTTGACAAGGCGGTTGAGACGACTGTGCTGCCAGGAAGCAAGACGCTCGACAATCCTGAGGTCCTCGAGCAGATCCAGGTACGAACGAACCGTCCGGACGTCGATCTTGGCCGCCTCCGCAAGGGTCGTCTCCGACGGCGTGGAGCCGACGCAGGCGGCAACCGCCCGAAGGCACGCCAGGAGCCTGTCGGGCGCGCGCACCTCGGCGATCGACGACGCATCTCGCCACACGGTGTTGTCGACGTACCCCGCAAACCACCTGCTCCGCGTGCGTCCGCTGAGTCGCATGGCCTCCGGAAAGCCGCTCTGGAGCGCGAGGTCCACGTACTCGGGCACGTCTGGAGCGTCGTTGAGGACCGGAGCGACCTGCAGCTGACGATCGAACAACCGGTCGACGAAGTGACGGCCCTCGAGCACCCCCTGCATCTCGGCCACCGTGAAGCCGTACATGGAGAGCGGTGTGATCCTGCCCGTCGCGGGCCATGTGTGACCGGTCATCCGACCCCGGACGCTCCCGGTGAGCACGAACCGACCCGGCGCCCCTCCCGAGTCCACTGCTCGCTTCACGGCTGCAAGGACCTCGGGGACCTCCTGCCACTCGTCGAGAAGGACGGGAGGCGTCAGTGCGGCGAGCGCAGCATCGGGTGCCGCCCTGAAGGCGGCAGCCTGCCGTGGCTCGTCCAGATGCACCTCAGTCTCGGCGAGCTGACGGGCCGTGGTCGTCTTCCCGCACCCTCGCGGCCCGTTGATCATCACAGCCGGCATCTCGCCGAGCATCTCCTCGAGCGCGGCGTCCACGAAGCGCGGGACATACGAGCCCAACCCGGTCAAGACGCCACCCCTTACCTGATGCATCTCCTGCCGGAAGGCTAATGCATGTTCTGCCGGATCGCTAGTGTGCGTTCTGCCGGGCCGTTGGTGCATCTCCTGCCGGTCCGCTCCTGCATGTTCTGCCGCGCCACTGATGCACGACTCGTCAGGCGTCCGAGCCTTCTCGCACGCCCGGGCCAGGCTGACTACCGCCGGTAATCAAGGCTCAGTGCGCCGCCGGCACCCAGGCCTGCGCGTCCTCGAGGCGGCGCCGGACGGCCTCGCCGCCGATGCGCTCGATCTCGTCGCGCGGGCCGGTCACCACGAGCAGCACCCGCGCCCGCGACAGGCCCGTGTAGAGGAGGCGGCGGGCGCGCTCGGTCTCGCGGAACCCGTTGACCGCGAGGACGACCGCGCTGCGCTCGAGCCCCTTGAACCCGAGCACGTGCCCGTAGAAGACGTCGGTGCCGGCGAAGAAGTCGTCCCAGTAGCCCGCGTGCCCGCCACCGAGCTCGACGGCGAGCCGCTGCGCCTCGTGCCGCCGTCCGGTCGTGAGCAGGGCGATCTCCCCGGGCGGCCACCCCTCGTCGAGGAGGGCCTCGACGGCGTCGTCGGCGGCCGCGACCGCGGCGTCGTACGGGACGTCGACCACGCGCACGGGCGCGCCGGCGCGGGAGCGGGGCCGGACGACGTCGTCGGAGAAGGCGCCGAAGAGCTGGGCGATCGGCTTGGTCGAGCGCAGGTTCTCGTCCAGGACGAACGGCGGGGTGTCGAGGGGGACGGCGCCGTCGCGCGGGAACACGTGCTGCGCCTCGTCGAGGAAGACGACGACGCCGCCGCGCTCCGGGTCGCGCAGGCACCGCAGCAGGGACGACCACCAGAGGCCGCCGAAGTCCTGCGCCTCGTCGACGACGACGCTGTCGAACTTCTCGGCGGCGGGCTGGGCGTCGGCGAGGCGGGCGAGGTCCTCGGGCAGGCGGCGCTCCCAGTCGTCGGAGTCGGACTCGTCGCCGGGCGCCGCGCCCCAGCGGACGGGCAGCTCGTGGAAGAGGCCCACGAAGGCGGGGCGCTCGCGCGCGTGCCACGTCGCCGTCGTGCGCTCGAGGTAGCGGCCGAGGCCGCGCGAGTAGCAGAGCAGCGCGACGCGCTCGCCGTCGCGGGCGCGGCGGCGGGCGGTCTCGAGGGCGAGGAAGGTCTTGCCGGAGCCGGCCGCGCCGACGACGCGGAGCCGGTTCTGCAGGCGCAGCGCGCCCGCGAGGAGGGCGGCCTGGTCGCGGGTGAGGCGGTCCACGCGGTCGGTGTGGTCGGCGGCGGTGGCGGCGAGCTCGTCGGCGGCGGCGAGGGCTTCCGCCTGGTCGAGCGCCTCGGTGTGGGACGGCAGGGGCGCGGCGAGGAGGTCGACAACGCGGTCGGCGTCGTCGGTGGTCAGGGGTGCATGGCCGGCGCCGTGGTCCTCGATGGCGCAGCGGACGCGCACGGCCGCGTCGGCGAGGTCACTGCGGTCGAGGACGACGGCGCGCGGCGCGTCGGGGGCCTGCCAGTCGGGCGGGATGGTGACGTGGGGGAAGGCCACGAGGTGCGCGGCGCGGATGCGCTCGGCGTCGGGCACCCCGTTCCTGGCGAGCCAGCGGGTCAGGGCGTGGCGTGAGTCCTGCGCCTGACGGACCGGGTCGATGCGGCGCTCGTTCGGCGGCCGGCCCTGGTACCAGGCTCCGTCGCGCCGGCTGATGTGGCCGGACTTGACCTCGACGACGGCGAGGCCGACACCGGGCCAGACGACGAGGAGGTCGATCTCGTGCTCGGTGGCGCGGTCGAGGACACCCAGGTCGGGGAGGAGCGCGGCGTCGTCGGGGAGGGTGTCGCGGAGGGCTTCACAGACGGTGCGTTCGGCGGCGGCGCCGGTGGCCGACCCGGCGAAGTGCGGGTCGGGCGGGATCAGTCGCGGGGGCATGAGAACAGCGTGGCGCGGGGGGCGCCCGTCGCCGGGAGGGACGCGCGCACATGCATGGAGCTCAGTCGCGGAGCCGGCGGCAGCTGGCGGGCACGGGCGCCTCGAGGGCGTGCGTGCGGCGGTGGCCGGCGATGTGCTCGGCGAGCGCCTCCCAGACGAGCCCTTCGGCGCCGCCGTCGTCGGGGAACGCACGTGGCATCCCCTCCCCGCTCCACTGCCGTCACGGCACCAGCCGCCGACGCAGGTCAGGGAACGCGGCGAGGAGAACCTCGACGAGCTCCGCCGACCGGGCCTCGTCGAGCTGCAGTGACTGGCTCACGGTGCCGACGTCCTTGCGTGCCTGCGAGCCGTAGGTGTCGATCTGGAGCACTCTCTGACCGTGCCGCTCGGCGACGAACCATCCTGCGTCGCACTCCTTGTGGGGCCTGCCTCTCTCGGGAGGGGCGACCTCGGCCAGGCTCCTGACGTATGCCATCCCAACCTCTCTGACTAGTCGCGGACCAGCATCCCGAAGACTCGATCAGGCCGGTTCCTGAGCTCGCGGACGTCTGTCCACAACAGCTCGTGCAGACCAGAGGCGACGCGATCGGCGAGGCGTCGCTGGCGGTCGTTCCACCACTCCTGGTCTCGCATCCACAGTGGGTGGCCGACAGCCGCAGCCCGGCTGCCCACCTGCAAGACGTGCAGGTCGTCCTCGATCCTGACCTCCAGCCCCCCGAGCGGGTCGGCGAACGCCCGCTCGAACTGGGCGACCGCGCTCTCGGCCAAGTCCAGCCATCGCGCGCACGTGAGATCGCGGCCGAGCGCTAGCTCGGCGACGTCGAGCGCGAGACGCCAGTCGAGAAGCGGATGCTGGTGACGGTTGTCCCACGACCTCAGGCAGTCCGGGCACGAGGTGTCGCACTGGGCGTGCCCGGGGCCGCGCCAGAGTCCCCCCACCTCGTCGACTGCCCGCGCCAGCACACTCGCGAGGCGGTGGGTGCCCAGCTCGAGCGCATAGCCCGCACCGTTTTCGAGCGTGTCAGCCACGTAGACAGCCGCCGTCCTTACGGTCCCGACCCGCCGGGGCTGCAAGCCGACGGTCATCTCTCCGGGATCGATGTCGAGCTCGGCCTGGGTGCCACGCCTGAGCACCTCGGCGAACGAGACCAGCGCCGCGAGGCCAGACGAGGTCAAGCGGGACTCCGTAGGCACGACCTCGGTCGTGAGACCGACGCCCCGTGGCAGAAGGAGCACGGAGTCCGTCACGCGGATCTCGCCGATCGCTCCTTCACCGATCGACGGCATGTCCTGAGCGTCCGTATCGACCAGAGGCACGATCACCGACCGGTCGCTGTGCTGTCGCAGCTCGAACAGCGAGCCCCCGCGGTCGTTGACCGTGACGAGCTCCCCCTGGTCGAGCACCCAGACGTCGGTCGCGGCGACTCGCAGCGGGGGGCGCTCGTCCACGAACCACCCAAGCACGGGCCGTGACGCTGACGGCGCCGGCGCGTCTTCGATGTCGCGGTCGCTGCGGGTGCGATGGGTCCGGAAACCGTCAGGCTGGTACAGAGTGACGGCACGGACCGCGGCCCCGCAGACGGGACACGTCGACCACTTCTCCTCCTTGAGAGGCGCCGCTGTGGCGCCGCACTCGCCACAGCGCCTCAACTCGACCTTCGAGCGCAGCGGATCGACCGAGCGCGCACCCTTGTACGTCTGACGGAACGACGCGAAGCCGTTCGCCGTGTACACCCATCCGTCGCGAACGATCTGGGCGCCCGGGGCGAACAGGGAAACCGCCTGGTCGAGTGGCCGCTGTGCGATCGCATCCGGGTCCAGCCGGCCGCTCGGCCCCGTCGCGTAGAGGTCGCGGACGCGCGTCGGGAACCCGAACATCGGAAGCACACCCGCATTGGCGAGCCGCTCGCTCAGTCCGTGCTGGGTGTGCACGGACGACTGGACCGCTCGGTCGATAGCGCCCACGAGATCGATTCGCGCCCACGCCACGATCGCGGTGACGTCCGCCACGCCCGTCAGCGCCGCGAGGCGCGAGACGACGTCCTCCACGTCGTCCGCCCTCGCCAGCCACCCTGCGACGTCGTCGCGACGGCGGGGCCAGTCGTCGACGTCGCCGAACGACCCATGGACCTGGTCACCCCGAGGTTCGGGCGTGTCGTGGATCGCGAGGAAAGCCCTCCGCAGCAGCTCGGCCGCGACCACGCGCCGCAGGACGACGTCCCGGCTCGTGTCCAGGAAGGGCTGCGGCGGGGGGTCACCCGTGATCCGCTGCGGGTTGGCGAAGTAGTAGCTGTCGTGCGAACGGTCCCGGCAGAGGGTGACTGCGAAGGAGAACGGCTGGCCCATGCGCCCTGCTCGACCGACGCGCTGCTGATAGTTGAACCGCTGCGGCGGGACGTTTCCCATGACCGTCGAGAGCAGAGACCCGATGTCGACCCCGACCTCCATCGTGGTCGTCACGCTGAGGACGTCGAGACCGCAGGTGCGTTCGTTCTCCAGGGGTGGAGGTAGGAGGGCCCCGCGGAACACCCTCTGCCGACGCCGCTGCTCGCGGATCTCGGTCTGGCCCGTGAGCTCGGCGACAGCCAGGCGCTGCGGCTCCTGGGCCGCCAGCCAGACGTAGTAGTCGTCCTGCACGAGCGCAGCGGTGCCCGACGGGCGCAGGGGTCCCTTGCAAGAAGGCCGCGTGCACACTCCGGCCGACGCGTGAGCGTGCCGCGTGCCGCAGAGCTGGCACACCCAGACCTCGTCTCCGACAGCACGGATGCTCACTCGCAGGTCCAGGTCGTCGAGGTGCACGAGTCCGTCGACCACCACCCCGACGAGGCGTCGCATGACCTCATCGGTCAGGTCTTCCTTGGGCGTCTCCAAGCGCTCGGCCACACGTGCCAGGTAGTCCACCAAGGCCCGCGGCGCCGTCCGCTTCGGCTCCTCGTCCTGCGGGGTCCAGCGTCCGCCCGCCAGAAGGATCCTGAGGGCGGATGTCGCCGCCTGCTCCACGGGATCGCCGAGCTCCGGCGAGAACGCACGCGGGACCAGCAGCCCGATGAGCGTCGACTCGCCGTCGCGGCCGCCGCGGCTCGTGAGGACGCTGGCGAGCGACTCGACGAGGTGCGTCCGGTACTTGCGACGCTCGTCCCTCCGGAGTGTGGGGTCGTTCAGAGTCTCCCACTCACCGTCGACCGGCGGATCGAACACCCGATACCAGGGCGACCCGTCGTCCAGGGTCAAGAGCGATGCGCGCGGGCCCCCAGGTGGGACTCCGAGCTCGACCAGGCGACGACCCACCTCCTCCACGAGGCGCGGCCACGAGAGCGCGTCCGACGAGTGCTCGGCCTCGAACTCGGCGATGATGCGGGCGATCTCGGCATCCCCCGCACCGCGAGCCTGCTGCGAGTAGGCCTGGAAGACCTCTCCGTGCCTGCGGAGCGCATCGGCGAAGACGTCGGCCTCCCCAGGCGCGACCCTCCCTGCCGCACCGTCACGGAGGATCTCCGCCACGGATCGCGGCCGTTCCCTCATCGCCTGCTGGACGAGCTGGCGGACCAGGTCGGAGTAGTGGTTGGCCGAGAGCCCGAAAGCCATGCGGGCTGCCTCGTCCCGGGAGTCTGAGAAGACGATCGTCCGCCGCGCTGAGCGGTCATCGCCGAGCGACCGGAACACCTCGGACACGAGGAGCTGGGCGGCCTGGGACGCGCCCTGCGTGTGGGCGCGGATAGGAGACCGCACGTGCCCTCGCCGGAAGCGCTGCTGCCTCTCGCTGTGACCGCACTGCGGGCACCGCGTCGGCAGCGCCGGGGGTGACCACTCCGCCGCTCCCTTGCAGGTGACGACGATGCCGGTCGGTTCGGTCGTGCCCACGCGGATGTACCCGATCGAGGCGTCGTACCACGCTGGCTGGAAGCTGAACGTCACGGGCTTGTCGTCCGGCCCGCTGTGGCTCCAGCTGTCGCTCGGGGTGTCGACCACACCGGGCAGGTACCAGCGGTACTCGGCCATCGAGCGCTCGAACACCTGGCGGGTGCGGTCGGCCGCGTCCTCCCTCGGGTCCACACCGAGGAAGTACCCCTCGTCGAGCTCTGCGAGGACGTGCCCACCCAGGCTGACCTCGCCGCAGGCGTTGCAGTAGAGGAGCTCGAGGACCCTGCCGCCACACGGGCAAGAGCGTGCGGGGGCGGAGAAGAGCCTGCCGATGCCGCGCCCCGGTGCCGCGTACTCGGGCCGAACCTCGGTGCACGCCGGGTTCGAGCACGCCCACATCCCCCGCATGGTCCTGACGAAGTAGTGGGCGCGGAACGAGAGGGCGCGGTCGTCCTGCGCCTCAGCGAGCCGGCGCAGCACGTCGGGCAGAACCTGCACGCCGGTGATACCGAAGGCCCGCTCTGCCATCGTGGCCACCGGGGTCGGGCGGGTCGTCCCGGACTCGTCCCGACAGGCGACCGCAAGTATGCGCGACAGCTCAGCGGCCGACAACGTCTCCAGCGTGTCCGGACGCACGGGAAGGTTCGCCTCGAGGCGTCGCGGCTCTCCGGCGATCTGCACGAAGGTGCTTCGCGGCACGCCGAAGAACTTCTCGAGGTAGTCCCGGCGGTCGCCTTCGAGCGATGCGCTCGTCCCGATCACGCGGAGCTGCGGCGAATCAGGATCGAGCCCGAGGCGATGACACAGGTTGCGCAGGATGAGCGCCACCTCCGCACCCTGCGTCCCGCGGTACAAGTGCAGCTCGTCCACCACGAGCGTGAACACACCGTCGGAGCTGGACCTGAGCCACTCGCGCGTCTGCTCGAAGACAGGCTGCTCGAGCTCCCGCATGAGCATGATGTTCAGCATCGAGTAGTTGGTCACGAGGATGTCGGGCGGCGTCGCGATCATGTCCCAGCGGAGGACGAGCTCGCCGGTGCGGGGATCCGTCAGGTAGTCGGCGACATCTGGGCTCGCCTGGGTGACGGTGTCGTACTCGGCCGCGAGGTCGCGCAGCATCGCAGCAACCTCGGGCACCTCACCCTTGGGGAGCCTGGTACCCCCAGGCGCGGCGGACGTGTAGCGACCGAAGGTCAGGGCGGGGCCGCCCACCTCTGCGATCCGACGGATCGAACGCCGCAGGCGGGCAACCTGGTCCTCGACGAGCGCGTTGGTCGGGTAGAGGATCAGCGCGCGGACCGCGGTCGGCCGCCCCCCGGTGGCCGTTGGCCGCCAGCGCTGCTGACCGCTCATCCACCACGGCTGACCCTGTGGGCCCGGGCTCCACCCCCGAGACTCCTGGAGGAGCCGGGCGAGCACCGGGAGAAGGAACGCCTCCGTCTTGCCGGAGCCCGTCCCGGACGTGACCACCGGGTTGAACGGGGGCCTGTCCCGTAGGGCGGTCCGCAGCGCGTCGGCCTGATGCTGCCGGAGGCGCACCTCCAGCCCCGACTCGCCGAACATCCCCTCCGCCAACCACCGTGCCTCTTGCTCCGAGAGACCGACCTCTCGAGCCACCTCGGCGATCGGCGCGACCCCGTCGTAGGGAAGCACGGGCTCCAGGAGCGGGTCCGGCACGAGCGGCGTCACCTCAGTCAGGAGGTGGTGCCGCTCTCGCGCTATGTCGGCGTCTCGGAGATAGAAGGCCGTGTCGATGTACCGGAGCGCCGTCTCGCGGATGCGCCGGCCAACCTCGAGCGGTTCAGGGGAGCTCACGCGGTCTCATCTCCCGAGGAGTTGGCTGATCTGTGACGCGACGTCAGGCGCGACGTCGCGATAGACGCGGTGCCCGTCTCGCTCGTCCGGTACTGAGCCCGAGTCGAGCAGAGCCGCACGCTGGTAGAGCCCAGGCAGGTTCGCCCCCAACGGCACGACGAGCTCGCGGACGTCAGGGCGGTACGCGAGGAGCGGGCGCCCTGCCAGGAGCATGGCCGCGGCGTGCTTGGCCAGGTAGACGTCGACGACGGCGGCCGTCCCACGCTCGATGTCTTCGGGAGCCCGGACGAAGTAGCGCTTCTCGTAGCGTCCGATCGCGTAGGCACCCGGCGAGTCGAGAGAGCTCGTCACCTGCCACGCAGCGCCGGCAGGGTCGAACCAACGCGCCTCGATCACCCGTGGGACCTCGATGCGGGGGAGCGCCGCCAGCACCTCACTGAGGGCCGGCAGGGAGCGGGCGAGCGTCAACCCTGCGCGGCCAGACAGGAGGATGCCGTCGATCTCGAGCCACTCCAGCAGCTCGTCCTCCGTCGCATCGGTCGAGAGCACGGTCGGCCCCGAGGGGTGCGTCTCGCGGCCCACGCGCCGCCCGTACCTGGCACACCCCTCTTCGAGAACTTCGACGAGGTCGTCGTTCCAGTAGCCGACGAGCGTGCGCCGACTCCCGCAGTCGACGACCGACGTCGGCGCGACTTCCCAGGCGACGATGTCGAGCGTCTCCGGGGAGCGCCTGACCTCGATGTGGCCGAGCCCCTCGAGGATGCTGGTGAACAGGTGGAGGAACAAGGCGCCGCTGTCGATCTGCCGAGCGACTCTCCTCAGAAGGCCCGCGTCCCCGCCCCCGGCGTAGCGCAGCGCATCGAGCGCAAGGTCCCACGTGTCGCCCGACGGCCCCCGCTGGGTGTCACGGACACGCGGTGCACGATGGACGTCGACGAAGAATCCCACCTCGCGGCGGCGGCGGCGCTCGTACGCGCGGGCGTTCTTGTAGTAGCTCGCCGAGTACGTCTTCTCGATGCCGCAGTCCCGACAACGCCCGCGCGACGTGGACTCGACCGGTCGCCCCCTCGAGTCGTACATCGCGACCGGCAGCTCGATGTAGTGGTTCCCGGTGTAGAAGCAAGATCCTGGCGCGGGCCGGGCGAGGCGGACGGCGGGGCTGTGCTCGTCGTCCTCTCGGCGACTCCACCATGGCGCAGCGGCCGGGCCGTCCGTGGCCATGACAGGACGGAGACCTCCCTCGTCGAGTGGCACGCCCTGCACGAGGGTCCCGTGGGGCTCCTCGTCCTCATCGACGCACACGGCCGACAGCGGGTTGCCCGTGCCGTGGATGATCTCCTCGGCACGTCTCCAGCCGAGCTCGTCGGGCGTCGAAGCCGAGGCGAGCATGAAGTCGACGCGGGCTCGGAGCGCCTCACCCTCGAGCATCTCGACGGCATAGGAACCGTCTCCAAGGTCAACGGCGCGCAGGTCGACCACAACGGCTCCGGCCCCGTCGTCGGACCAGCTACCGAGCTCCTCAGACGATCTCCGACGACCCGGCTCGTCGATGGCCGCGTCGCTCTGGTCGAGGAGTCGGATCGTGACGCCGACCCCAGCGTCGCTGACCGCCCTGACCTCGGGCGGGTAGGCGGAGTGCCAGCAGCTTCGCTGCAAGCCCGGGAGCGCGAGGCCGCCTTCCAACCGCAGGCTCGCGCTCGTGATGGGCGTGAGGACGCTGAACTCGTGCGCTTCTCCGATGGCGTCACGAGGGCGCGAGAGAATCTCGACGTCTCGGATGAGCGTCCAACCCTGCGGAAGGCCGGGGAGGTCCTTCACCGCCTGCCAGCCCGGACGCGCCACCTGAGCGAGGATCTGGCTCGCACGCTTCAAGGCATCGTCCGTCGCCAGAGCCATGATCGTGTCGCCGAGGGTGACCTGCCGCGTCTCCAGCCACCGCTCCGTCATCGGATCGCGTCGGAAGACGACGAACCGACGCGGGTTCCGCGCCACCGTCCCTGCTACCGGGTCGACGATCTCCAGGCGGCCCTCGAGCAGGTTCTCGGCGTCGACGAGTCCCGGTTCCTCGAGGCGCGCAGCACCCGGGTGCGCAGGGACGAGCCGGACCTCGACGTCGCCGTCGGCCCCGCGCAGCGTCACGGAGCGCGGCTCCTCGGGGCGTGGGACGCGGAAGTAGGGCGTGACGCGGCACGCGCGTCGCGGAAAGGTCGTGACCTCGAGCCCCAGCTGCACCTTGGCCCGCAGACCTTCACCTGCCGCATCGGTCAGGGCGCCGTCCCACTGCGCAAGGGCCGTCGCGGCGATCTCGGCAACCCGCTCCTCGAGCCCGCCCTTGCGCCAGATGGTCACCAGGTGGCTCGTCGCGGAGGTGGGCTCGCTCTCGATCCACGCCCGGAGCAGGGGGACAAGCTCTGCGGGAGGAACCTCCGAACGAGGCTGGAGATCGAACTCTGCGAAGAAGCGCCCGAGTCGGTCGCGATCGGCCTGACGCACCAGAGCCTGGGACAGCGACAGCCCGACGTAGCGGAAGCTCACCGAAGAAGCGGTCGGAAGGCCCCGACGACCGCCGAGCCTGACGAGCCACGCATTCAGCCCGCCCCAGAGACGCTCTGCGACCTCGCGGTATCCGGGGGCGAGCTCGTCCGGTTGCCCCCCGATCAGCTCGGCGAGCCGGCCGAAGTAGTTCTGGGAGGACATGCCGTCCCCCGCCGCCATCCGCTCCGCCGCCAGGCTGAAGACTCCCAGGACAGGCAGGATCGGCGGCGGGACGTCCATGGCGTCCTTCTGACGCCACTGCGTGTACCGGATGGCATGCGGCCGGAATCGGTGCCTGGGAGGGCCAGCGGTCTCCCTGACGACCTCGGCGAGCGCCGACTCCACGTGGCGCGCCTCGATACCCAGCGCTGACGCTACCCCCTCGAGCTTCTCGCCCTCGAGATCGAGGTAGACGGGAACGGGAACCTCTACCTCCGGAAAGAGCACGTCGGCGAGTGCACGGTTCCAGCGGTCATACTCGGCCCAATCCACGTGAGCTCACCCCCCTTGGCCACGGTGCCGGTGCCCCAAAGGTTGGCTGCGACCCCCGACACCAAATGCCAATTCGGCCCTAGAAAGGGCCCCAACTGACGCGTTCACGCACAAACTTCACCCGCTCGGCCTAGCCGAGAGCCTCACGAGTCTCATCCCGCCCGGTCTGACAGCGGACCCGTGAGGACCCTGTTCAGCTCGGCGACGAAGAACCACGGCTCCTGGGGCCCGACGCGCTCGGCGCGGATCTGCGCGAGTGCGACGGCGACCGCCAGCCGCAGGATCGGCTCGAAGTCCATTCCCGGGAGGTTCGCGAACGACTCCGTGAACCGGTGTGCCCGGTTCACGGTCACGACCCAGGTCGCTCCGTCCGGGACCACGCGCACCCACGTCCCCACGTCGCGAGGCTCGTCGACGACCCTGATCTTCAGCTCTTCACCCAGCAGCTGCCAGGAGGTGTCCGCGAGGAAGACCGTCTGCTCCACCGGTGGTGCGCTGACGACCGTCATGCGACCCGGGACAGGCGATCGCTTCACCACGAGGGGCCGGCGCGGCCCCTCGTCGGCCCGGACCGTCTGCTCCGTCGCCTGCGCGACGGAGGCGACGACGTCCTGGACGATGGCCTGCACGGCTCGGGTCCGCGCAGTCGACCGGTAGTTGCGGGCCATCCGGAGGAGGGGAACAGGCTCGGCATCGAGCTCGTCCTGGAGCAGGGCCAGGAAGGCCGACTCGTCCTCGTCGTCCCAGACGAGCGAGTCCTTCGTGTGGGTGACATCGAGGGCGCTGACATCGAGCTCGCCGATGAGGCGCTGCGACTCGAACGAGTTGCCGGCCCCGAACACCTCGTGCGGCTTGTACCCTCCGGAGGCGTCCCGCGCCATGCTCCCGGCACCCTGCACGACCTTGCCGCGGTAGAGCAGGGCGAAGCCTGCGGCGACAGTGTTGCCTGTCGCGAGAAGGCCTGCCCACCCGGTGATCCGCCGTCCGGAAGGCAGGAGCACCTCGACGTCCTTGCGCCACTCGAGCGGCCGTCCCTCCGGCTCGCTCCAGCGTGCAGCCTCGAGGATGCGCGGAGGCTCGAACCGCAACCGCTCCCCGCCGACGACGATCTCCACGTCCTCGTCGTTGACGAAGCGCCGGTATATCGAGCTCAGGTAGTCGCGGATCTTGCCGAGCGTGCGACCGGTCGGGGCCGGGTGGTTCAGGTCCGACAGGACGAGTCTCGTCCCGTGCTCCCAGGGCGACGCTGGTTCTGTCCTCAGCGGGATCGTGTCCGCACCCGCCTCAACGATCCCTGGGATGTCGAAGGCCACCTCTCGCCGGACCGGTTCCCCGATGGCGGTCGTCGTCACGACGAACCGGCGGGCGTACCAGGCGGCGGCGCTCTTCATCCCGATGCCGAACTGGGAGAGACCGCTCGCGTCAGCAGGTGGCGCCGCAGGGGTGAAGGCACGGGCGATGTCCTGGGTGAAGATCCCGGCCGCGTTGTCGACGACCTCGATGGTCCCGGCCGATCGGTCGATCGTGATCTCGATGTGCAGCCGCGGCGCGCCCCCGCGGGCTGCCGCGAGCTCGTCCTTGTGACTGAGCCAGGACTGGATGGCGTTGTCCACGAACTCGCTCAGGGCGTACCACGGCTTGTAACTCATCGAGGGGAACAGCGCGAGCATCCCCACGCCGGGCCGGACGGTCACACTCGTCGGCTCAGCACTCATCGGCACCCCCTCCGGCGACATGGCTTCTGCGACACCACTCCTCGATGAGCGCATCGGCGTCCGATGCTGGCACGTACACAGGCAACCCGGGCCGAAGAAGACGCACGAGATCCCGGACGATCGCCGCAGCCTCGCTCGCCGGCGCGTGCTCCCAGAACCTCAACACCGACCACCCGAAGGCCGAGAGCACCCGGTCCGTGTCGCGATCACGAGCCTGGTTGGCTCTGATCTTGGTGCGCCACCACGCAGCGTTGGAGCGGGGGACCGTGCCGTGCTCGGGGCAGCCGTGCCAGAAGCACCCGTCGACGAACACCGCCAGCCGCAGCCGCGTGAAAGCGACGTCGATCGTGCGCCGCCGCTGGCCCGGGACCGGGTAGGCGACCCGGTAGCGCAGACCCGCCGCATGCAGCGCGCGACGAAGCGCGAGCTCCGGGCCAGTGTCCCGACGGCGGGCCGTGCTCATCCTTTGGGACACCGAGGCAGACGACGCCCCTGGGTGAGGCGGGACATGCTGTGGAGCCGACGCAGGGCCGAGGCCGTCCACCGGTGTGCCCCTCAGGAGCCCGGTCGACTCGGGGGGGCCGGCACCTGCGCATGCACGAGCGCATCAAGGAGCGGGTCAGCGAGCCCGCTGTCCGTGAGCGCGTCACGGTGATGGCGCACCCAACCGACGAGGGCGAACTGCACGGCACCCACGTTGACCGCGTTGCCCATCTGCTTGTAGGACTCCCGGTCGTCCTGCGTCATCAGGAGATCGGAGAACCACTCGGGGAAGCCCTGGAGACGGGCGGCCTCCCGGGGCGTGATCCGGCGTCGTCCGGGGCCGTACACGGGCGTCTGGTTGATGGCGACGAGCGCCGGCGCGTACGTCGGTGGTCGCACGCGGATGCCGGAGGGGCGGAACTGGATCAGGCACTCCCAGAGGGAGCTGGCGTCGCCCGCCTGCCACTCAAGCTTCTTCCTGCTCTCCGGGAAATCGTCGATCCTCTCTCGCAGCATGGCCACCACACGGGCGTTCGCCTCGTGGAACTCGTGGTTCTTCTTGAGGAAGTCGACCTTCCACATGACGCCTTGGGCTAGCGCATCGTTCCACTCGCGAGTCATACGGTGAGGGTCGAGCTGGTGCCCGAACCAGAGCGGGAAGCCTGGAAGCCTCCGCACGCCATCGCCGGCACTCATCCCCCCGCGCGACATCACTGCGCGGAGCAGGGACTCGTACGCCTCGATCCACTCCAGCTCTGGGGAGCGGCTGTGCAGTCCGTAGAGGGCCTGGACGTCCTCGCCGACGACGGGGTCGATCGCGCTCACGCCGCCGAGGATCGGGAGTGGCGTCTGGTCGATGCGCCACCTGTCCGGACTCCAGTCAGGGGAGCTCGCCGGGGGCGCGTCGCTCACCTTCGCCTCGTCGATCAGATCGTCACGCATCGCGATGATGAACACGCGCTCGCGCACCTGCGGCGTCCCACCGTGGTCGGGGGCGATGCGGTGCGGCGACACGATCATCGGCTCCTCGTGCACGACGTAGCCGTACTCCCGGAGCGCCTTGATGATCGTGACGTACGTCGTAGACCTGTGGCGAGGCCCGACGAGGTTCCTGACGTTCTCCAGGAAGACGACCTTGGGGCGCTTCGCGGCGACGATCCGGAGGACGTTGTAGAACAGCGTCCCCCGAACCTCGTCCATGACGCCCAGCTGCCGTCCCGACTTGCTGAAGGCTTGGCATGGAAAACCAGCAGTCAGGACGTCGTGGTCCTCGACGTCCACCTCACCCGAGCCGGTGCCGCCGGCGACGATGGGCGCAACCTCGTTCACATCCCTGACGAACCGGAACTGCTGAGCCGTCGGCAGCGGGGAGAGCCACGCCTTCTCGTAGATCGCGCGGGCCGCCGCGTTGTGCTCCACCGCCTGGACGCACCGACCGCCGAGCCCATGGAGTGCGGCGTGAAAACCGCCGACACCAGCGAAGAGGTCGACGAAGGTGAACTCGGCATCGCATGCCATCGTCAACGACCCCCTCTCGTGCGAGCGCCATCAGCTTACGTGGCTCGTTGCGCCCGCGGGCGGCTTCGCCGGCGTGTCACGCCTACTCGCCAGAACCCCTAGAACGACATCTCAGCGCCGCGAGCCGACACCGAGCCGCTGGTTCACACCACGGCTACCCACAGCCCGTCGCGCGCCCGCGTCATCGCCACGTACAGCTCCCGCCGCCGCAGCTCCCAGCGCTCGCGCTCGGCGGGGTCCGCGGGCGCCGGCGCTCCGGGCGCGACGTCGTCGGACGCGTCGGCGATGAGGACGTGCTTGAACTCCAGGCCCTTGGCTCGCTTCACGGTGCCGACCTTCACCGCGTCCACGGGGGCGCCGTCGTAGTCGGTGAGGTCCACCACCGCGAAGCCGGCCGCACGCAGCGCCCGGGTCACCGCCTGGGCCCCCTGCCGGGTCTGGCAGAGCACGCCGACGTCGCCGAGCCCTACGCCGACCTCGGCGGTCACCTCGCGCACCCGCTCGACCAGGTGCCGGTCGCGTTCCGCCCACCCGTGGCACCGCACGTGCACCGGTTCGGGCCCGCGCCGCGGCACCGACACCGGCCGGTCCCCGCGCCCGGTGCCGCCGTCGATGTCGACGACGTCGTCGCCGTCGACCACGCGTGACGCGTAGGCGAGGATCTCGGCGGTGTTCCGGTAGTTGACGTCCAGGACGACGCCGCGCCCGGCCACGTTGATCCCGACCTCCGCGAGCGTGTACCCGCCCGGGTAGATCGACTGCTGGCCGTCGCCGATGAGGGTGAGCCCGTCGGGCGCGTCCCCGACCAGGGCGTGCAGCATCCGCACCATGACGCAGGTGAGGTCCTGCGCCTCGTCGACGATCACCGCCGAGTACGGCTCGTCCAGGGGCTTGCGGCGCAGCTCCTGCTCGGCCATGCGGACGACGTCGGCGAAGTCGTCCACCTTGGCGGCGCGCAGCTCGGCGTCGTACGCGACGTAGAGGTCCCACACGGCGCGCCGCTGGTCCGGCCCGACGGCGTGGCGGCGGCCGGTCCGCGACAGGTCGGCGTACTCGTGGAACCAGGTGAGGCCGCGGCCCTTGATGACCCAGTCGATCTCCTCGCGCCAGTACTGCTTGGTGCGAGCCTCCCCGAGGCGGTCGCCGACCTTCGCCCACGCCGCCTCGAACGCAGCGTGCGCACGCTCGGGGTCGAGCCGGTGCCGCACGCCCCGCTCGGCGAGGATGCGCCCGGCGAGCCGGTGGACGTTGGTGAACTCGACGCGATCGACGACGTCGGGCGCCATCCGGGACAGCATCTGCTGCATGACCTTCGGCAGGGTGCGCACGTACGTCGTCACGAGCACCTTGCCGGGCCGCGTGCGCGCCAGGTAGGCCGCGCGGTGCAGCCCGACGACGGTCTTTCCGGTGCCGGCCGCGCCGCGGATCCGGGCCGGCCCGTTGAAGCTGCGCCGCACGAGCTTGGCCTGCGACGGGTGGAGGAAGCTCATCCACTCCTCGATCGGGCTGGCCAGGATTCCCGCGAGCAGCGCCTCCCGGACCTCCTCCTCGCTCAGCAGCGCGTCCTGCTGCGGGGGTGGCGGCGGCGGGAGCACAGGCTCGGGGACGACCGGGGCCACGGGCGCCGGCGCCCCGACCACCGGGAAGAGCGCGACCGCACGCGCGAGAACGGTGTCCACCTGGCTCGGGGTAAGTCGCCGGCCGCGGGAGGCGATGTGCTGAAGGACGTCGCGCTCACCCACGATCTCGACCGGGCCGACGCGCGCCTTCACCCCGGACCGGCCCGCGAGGACGACGACGGCGTGCACCTCCCCGGGTGCCAGGCCCACCTCGGCGAAGTCACCCTCGGCGACGTAGGCGAGGTCGGCGAGGCGGAGGACGTCGTCGGTCACGTCCTCCTGGCCGCGGTAGATGCGGTCGCCGTGGATCGAGACCTCGGCCCACGCCTTGGTGTCGACGATGAACACCCCACCCGGGCCGACGACGACGAGGTCCACCTGGGCACGCTTGCTGCCCGGCCACTGCCGGTCCGCGAGCAGGTGGTGCCCGACGGCGGTCAGCGGGCTCAGGACCTGCGCGGTGCGCGCCTCCGTGGTCGCCGCGATCGAGAAGCGCTCCGCCGTGGCCCGCGCCTCGGCGGCCGCCTTCGCGTGGGCGTCGGCAAGCGCGAGCTGCCGGCGCGCCTCGGCGCTGGCGGAGCCTCCTGCGGGCATGCGTGATCACCCCCCGGAGGGGTTGTCGGGGCGGGACGGAGCGCGCTTGAGGCGGGACGCCGGGGGCTGGTTGGCACCGGTGGCCGAGCCACACTCCGGGCCGCGACCACCGCACGGTCGACCCACACCCGGCAGCGAGGTTCTGAGCACTCAGGGAGGACCATCGCCGTCGGCTCGCAGCGGTGGGACATCAGCCGACGGCGCTCCACCTCTCACCCCTCCCGGAGCTGGCGCGGATAGCATCCGTCCACAGCCCACAGGGAGAGGTTGCGATGACGACGACGGGCCTCGAAGCGGCAAGCAGCGCCGAGTACCGACCACCGGTTCCCCAACCAGGCGATGTCGTCGAGGTCAGGGGTTCCACGTGGGCGGTCTCGAACGTCCGCACCCAGGAGCTCCCACGGAGCCCTGCCGACGAGGCCCGCGCCGAGCTTCATCACGTGGTTTCGCTCCAGTCCCTCGACGAGGACCGACTCGGTGCCGAGCTCGACGTGGTCTGGGAGCTCGAGGTTGGCCACACCGTGGCGCCGGACCAGGGTCTCCCCGAGCGCCTGACGGCCTTCGACGACCCGAACCTGCTCGCCGCGTTCGTCGACGCGGTGCGCTGGGGTGCGGTGACCTCGGCGGACGACAAGGCCTTCCAGGCACCGTTCCGGTCCGGGGCGAACGTCGAGGCCTACCAGCTCGAACCGTTGCGCCGGGCCCTGCAGTCCCCGCGCACCAACCTTCTGCTCGCCGACGACGTCGGGCTCGGCAAGACCATCGAGGCGGGGCTCGTTATCCAGGAGCTTCTCCTGCGGCACCGGGCCCGCAGCGTCGTGATCGTCTGCCCGCCGAGCCTGGCGCTGAAGTGGCAGGACGAGATGCGCGAGAAGTTCGGCCTCGACTTCGTGGTCGTCAACTCCGCGCTCATGGCCGAGGTCCGCCGCACGCACGGCCTCGCCGCCAATCCGTTCCGCCTCTTCCCGCGCGTGATCGTGTCCATGGCATGGCTGCCGACGCTCCGCGCCCAGCGCCTCCTCCGCGACGTCTACGCAGAGGTCGACGACGTCTCCACGGCCCGCCGCTTCGCCTTCGACGTCCTCGTCGTCGACGAGGCGCACCACGTCGCGCCGGCCAGCCCGACGGCAGTCGGTGGCGGTCGGGGCTACGCCGTCGACAGCCAGCGCACGCGCGCCACTCGGGCGCTCGCCCAGGTGTGCGAGCACCGCCTCTTCCTCTCGGCGACGCCGCACAACGGTCACCCGGAGTCGTTCACCGCACTCATGGAGATGATCGACGAGCGTCGGTTCGCGCGCGGTGCCGAGCTCGACGCCCAGGCGCTCAAGGACGTCGCGATCCGGCGCCTCAAGGCGGACCTACCGGAGATGGGCTTCCGTCGCCGCCAGGTCAAGCCCCTCCTGTTCACCCCTGCCGACGACGAGCAGGAGGCGTTCGCCACCCTGGACCGGATCCTCAAGGACAGCGCTCGCGCCAACGGCCGCGGGCGCTCCGGCGACATCGTCTCGATGCTCCTGAAGAAGCGCTTCCTCTCGAGCCCGTGGGCCTTCGGCCGCACGCTCGCGTTGTACGACTCCACCGTCGGCGGCAGCGGCCTGGACGTCGACGATGACGACGACTACTACGCCGAAGTGCTCGGCTCCGCGCAGAGCGACCTGGAAGAGGGCGAAGAAGCCCACCCCGAGTTCGCGGCCCTACGCAGCTCCAAGAAGACCGACCCGCTCGTCGCTGCCACGCCGGAGGAGATCAGCCGCCTCGTCGCCTGGGGCGAGTCGTACCAGTACCGGCCGAACTCCCGGCTCACCGCCCTCGTCCGGTTCCTCGACGCCGTCTGCCGTCCGGACGGCAAGACCTGGACCAACGAGCGCGTCGTCGTCTTCACCGAGTACGCCGCCACCCTCGAGTGGATCGTCGAGTACCTGCGGCAGCAGGGGTACGGCGACGTCCTCGGCACGATCCAAGGCAGCACTCCGGCCGAGGATCGGGAGCTGGTTCGCGCCCGGTTCACTCAGCATCCGAGCCGCGACCCGATCCGAGTTCTTATTGCGACGGACTCCGCGGGGGAGGGTATCGACCTCCAGGACTACTGCCACCGCCTGGTGAACTTCGACATCCCGTTCAACCCTTCTCGTCTCGAGCAGCGCATCGGCCGGATCGATCGCTACGGCCAGACGTGCACGCCGGAGGTCTTCCACTTCGCGCCGGACCGCACGAGCTCGACCTACGCTGCCGACCTCGACTTCCTGCGCCGCATCGCGGAGAAGGTCGGCAACGTGGCACGGGACCTGGGCTCCGTCAATGCCGTCATCGACGACGAGATCCAGGAGCACTTCTGCTCCGTCCGGCCTCGCCGTCGTGCCGCGCGGGCGGACGACGGGAACACAGTGATCAACCGCACGCTCGCCGGCGAGCAGCACCTGAAGCGTGAGCTGACCGAGCTGGCGCGCACGTACGACCAGCGCCGGGACGAGCTCCACCTACGGCCGGCGAACGCACGACGCGTGGTCGACGCCGCCCTCGCGCTCACCGACCAGCCGCTCCTGGAGGAGGTCGGTTCCGAGGACTTCGACACTCCCGTGTTCGGGGTGCCGGATCTCGGCAAGAGCTGGCAGCCGGCACTGCGCGGCTTGGACACACGGCTGCGACCGGGCAGGCTCCGACCGATCACCTTCGGTGACCGGTTGTCGTCGGCAGAACGCGCATCGGCGGACGACGTGGTCCGCATCCACCTCGGGCACGCGCTGCTGCAGAAGGCGGCTCGGGTGCTGCGCTCAGCGCTGTACTCGTCGTCGAGCGGTCTCAACCGAGCCACGGCCGTCGTCGTCGAGGGGCTGGACACCTCGTGCGTCGCGGCCGTGTCGCGGCTCGTGCTGGTCGGTCGCGGTGGCGTGCGACTCCACGAGGAGGTGTTCCTCAGCGGCGTCCGCGTCCGTGGCCAGCAGATGGCCGAGGCCAAGGTGGAGACGCTCCTCGAGCGGGCCCTCGACGACGACGGGCTCCACCTCGCCCCGGACGCGGTGCTCGACAACGTCACCCAGGCCTGGAACGCCGAGGACTCGCGGCTGCGCCACCGCCTCCTGTCCGCGATGGAGGCGCGCGCCGCCCGTCGGCAGGAACAGGTCGAGGAGCAGCTCAGGGCCCGGCAGGACGCGGACGTCCAGCGCGCGCGGGAGATCTTCGCCGCCTTCCGCGCCAACCTGCAGCACTCGCTCGAAAGACTCCGCAGCGCCGAGGAGGCGGAGGCGATGACGCTGCTGCCCGACGACCAGCAGGCCCAGCGTCGGCGCGACATCCGCGCGATGGAGGACCGGCTGGCCAACCTGGCGGCGGAGGAGGAGCGCGAGATCACGGCCATCCGCGAGCGCTACGTCGATGTGCGCCCGCACGTCACGGCAGCAGCGGTGGTCTTCGCGCTCACCCCGGAGGACGCGGCCGCAGGGAGGATCGCATGAGCCGGACGCCGTCGGTCGCCGAGCGCCACCGCGAGTGGCTGACCCTCGTCGACACCGAGGGCCCGTTCCTGTCGGTGCCGGCGCTCCGCCGGGTGTACCCGCAGGGCATGCCGTCGCTCGACGGCGACCGCCGCGCCCTGCTTGTCGAGGCGAAACGCGACTTCGAGAAGGCGTACGAGCAGTGGGTGCGCGACGGCGACGTCGGCGCGTTCCGGGCTCCGCGTGACGCCTGGGTGCACACGGTGCTGCACGACGTGATGGGTTGGGGGGACCGGCTCCGGTGGGGCACCCCGGTCACCGCGAAGGGCCCGGCCAGGGTGTCCGAGCGCGGCGTGACGGTCGAGGCGACCGGCGCGCTCCAGCGGGACGACGACGTCGCCGCGCTCGTCCTGGTGGTCGAGCCGGTGGAGTCGTTGCGCGACCTCCTCGAGGAGACCTGGTCGGGGTCGCCGATCGACCGGATGGAGGCCCTGCTCCGGTCGTCCGGCGTGCCGATCGGCGTGGTCACCGACGGTCGCTGGTGGGCCCTGGTGAGCGCTCCGCCCGGCGGCATGGCGGCGTCGGGCGTCGTGGACTCGCAGACGTGGGTCGAGGAAGCGGCCGTCCGCGACGCGTTCCTCGAGCTGCTCTCGCGCCGGCGGCTCGTCGGCGGCGCGGAGGAGGACCGGCTGCCGGCGATGTTCGTCGAGTCGGTGGCCGCCGCTGAGGAGATCACCGAAGCGCTCGGCACGCAGGTGCGCAAGGCGGTCGAGCTGCTCGTGTCAGCGTTCTCCGAGGCCGCAGAGGACGCGCGCCGCGAGGGACGCCCAGACCCGCTGCCGAGCGACCGCGGAGAGGTCTACGAGGCCGCGGTCACCGTGATGATGCGCATCGTGTTCCTCCTCTTCGCAGAGGAACACGGCCTCCTGCCGCAGAGCCGGCTCTACACGGGCGCGTACGCGATCGCCGACCGCCTGGACGCCCTCGACGCGCGCGTGCGTGAGGAGGGCCCGGAGGCGCTCGACGCCACCCACATGACGTGGCACCGCCTGCTGGCGACGTCGCAAGCCCTCTACTCCGGCGTCACCTTCGAGGACATGCGGATCCCCTCGTACGGAGGGTCACTCTTCGACGCCGAGCGTTACCCGTTCCTCGTCGCCCGCGATGAGCGCGGTGCCCTGCGGGTCCGGGTGTCCGACCGCGTCATGCTCGAGGTGCTCCGCGCGGTGCAGGTCGCCCAGCTGAAGCGTGGCGGTGACGCTCGCCGCATCTCGTTCCGCACCGTCGACGTCGAGCAGATCGGCTACATCTACGAGGGCCTCCTGGGCTACACCAGCGTCCAGGTGGACGAGGTGACGCTCGGGCTCACCGGCACTGACGGTCAGGAGCCCGAGTTCCCGCTCGCGGCGCTCGAGGACCTTCGCGGCCGGTTCCGCGACGACGCCCGGCTGGCTGACGAGCTCCTCAAGGAGATCAAGCGGACGCAGCCGGCGGCCAAGCCGCCGTCCAAGGCGGCGATCACGAAGGCGCTCCGCTCTGCGGGCGACGTCGAGGACGCCGAGCGTGCGTTGCTCACGGTCACCCGTGACCGCGAGCTCATCGACCGTCTACGACCGTTCATCGCGCTGATCCGGCGTGACCTGCGTGACCGCCCCGTCGTGATCCGACCCGGTGGCCTCGTAGTCGCCGAGACGCCGTCCCGGGCGAACTCCGGCGCGCACTACACGCCGAAGTCCCTCGCACGCGAGGTCGTGACGCACGCCCTCGAGCCGCTCGTCTACTCGCCAGGGCCGTACCAGACGAACGACAGGGACCAGTGGGTGCCGCTGTCGAGCGACCAGCTCCTCGAGCTCAAGGTCGCGGACATCGCGTGCGGGTCCGGTGCGTTCCTCGTCGCCGCGGCGGAGTACCTCGCCGAGCGGCTGGTGGAGGCCTGGCACCGCGAAGGCCTCGACTTCGGCACGCCGGCCGAGGTGCGCACCCGCGCGATCCGCAAGGTCGTCGCCCGGTGCTTGTACGGCGCCGACATCAACGAGATGGCCGTGGAGATGTGCAAGCTCTCCCTGTGGCTCGTCTCTCTGGACCCGAAGCTGCCGTTCTCCTTCGTCGACGACAAGGTCCTGCACGGCAACTCCCTGCTCGGCCTGACCGACGCGCGCCAGCTCACCGCGCTACACATCCGGCCGCCCCGTACGACGGTGGAGACTCTCGAGTCTGCGCACGCATCGGTCGAGGTGGAACGGACCCTCGAGCGGGCCGCATCGCTTCGCCGGGCGCTCGCGAGCGAGGTCGACGAGTCCGACCCCGAGCGTTCGACGGCGACGAAGCGGCGCCTCATGCGCGAGCTGGAGGAGGTCACCGCCAAGCAGGCCCTCCTCGCCGACGGCGTCATCGCGGCCGGCCTCCCGCTCGGTGGCAAGCCGGGACGTGCGCTCGACGAGCGGTACGACGACCTCCGGCACGCAGTGGCACGTGCCTTCCCGGAGCGTGGTGAGGGAGACGACACATGGCTCCGGTCGATCGTCGACCGCGGGCTGACCCCGACCGTCGAGACGGACTACGAGCGGTGGAAGCCGCTCCACTGGGTGCTCGCCGTCCCGGACGTCATGGCGCGCGGCGGGTTCGACGCCGTGATCGGGAACCCGCCGTTCCTCGGTGGCCAGAAGTTGTCCGGCGCCATGGGCGCTGAGATCCGGGACTGGTTCGTCAACGTCCTTGCTGAAGGCGCGCGAGGCAGCGCGGACCTCGTCGCGTACTTCTTCCTGCGGGCGACTGACCTTCTCCGCAGTGGCGGGACGCTCGGGCTCATCGCCACCAACACCATCGCGCAGGGCGACACACGGGAGGTCGGACTCGACCGGATGGTCGCAAGTGGCTTCGAAATCACGCGCGCCATCCAGTCGCGCTCCTGGCCTGCGAAGGGTGCGAACCTCGAGTACGCGGCGGTGTGGGGTACCACGGGCACTGTGTCCGACGGCATCGCGCGCGTCGCGGACGATCTGCCCGTACGTCGCGTCTCGACGTTGCTCGAGCCAGTCGGGCGCGTGGACGGCCGTCCCGCCCGACTCGCAGAGAATGCAGGAATCGCGTTCCAGGGCTGCATCGTGCGCGGGATTGGATTCGTCGTCACCCCCCAAGAAGCGGCGCAATGGATTGCGTCGGATCCACGTAATTCCGAAGTCCTCGCGCCCTACCTCAACGGTGACGATCTCAACGGCAGGCCGGACTGCTCCCCGTCACGATGGGTCATCGATTTCGCAGATCTTTCTCTCGACCGTGCCCAGACGTTCCACTTGCCGTTCCAGCGTGTCCGCGAGCTGGTCTACCCGGAGCGGTTGAAGGTGAACCAGGAGCGCGTTCGAAGGGTCTGGTGGCAGCACGAAGCCCGTCGACCGTCCATGCGGCGCGCGATCGGCGAGCTGGACGAGGTTCTCGTGATCGCTCTTGTGAGCAAGTCGGTCATGCCCGCCCGGGTGCCGGCGAACCAAGTCTTCAGCCACAAACTGGGCGTGTTTGCGACAACGTCCTACGCGGACCAGGCCACCCTCTCGTCGAGCGCACACTACCTGTGGACCGTCAGGAACAGCTCCACCATGAGAACTGACATCAACTACTCGCCTTCTGATGTCTTCCTGACCTTCTCTCGCCCAGTACCGACGGAGCGTCTGCACCAGATCGGCCGGACGCTGGACGGCGAGCGACGGGAGATCATGCTCCGTCGCGGCCTGGGGCTCACGAAGCTCTACAACCTCGTCAACGACCCGGACGTGAAGGACAGCGCCGACCCGGATGTCAGACGCTTGCGAGATATTCACGTCGAGATCGACGAGGCGGTCCTCGAGGCGTACGGCTGGGACGACATCACACCGAACCACGGGTTCCACACCTACCGGCAGATGACGAGGTGGACGTTCAGCCCCGAGGCCCGCATCGAGATCCTCGACCGACTGCTGGAGGAGAACCACCGTCGCGCGGCCGCGCAGGGCACAGCGCCTGAGCCCGCCGCCGACGAGGCCGACGACCTGGAGGACGCTGAGTGACCGAGGCACCTGCCGCATCGGCCACCGGGGGCGAGACCCCGACGTTCGACCTGCTGCACGAGCCGGACGGGCGCTCGTGGACGGCCAGGGAGAACCTTGTTGACCTGCTCGAACGTCAGCTCCTCGGCCCGCTCCGTGGCGAGGACGAGGTTGTCGAGGACCCGCCGGACACTCTCTACCTCGTCGGCCGCATCGCTCCGGTGCGTCTCACCGGCGCCCACGTCGCCAACGAGACGGAGGCCGAGGAGGAGGCCGACATCGGGGACGACCTCGCCGCCCGCGACCAGCGGGGCGTGCCGGTCGCCTCCGACGAGGAGGCGGGCACGGCCGGCGACGAGGACGGCGACCAGCTCGAGGACGCGCCGCAGCGGCGAGGGCTCATGATCCCGGCATCCATGGGGCTGCGCTTCCAGGTGCCTCGAGACCTTCCCGAGGTGACCGTCCACGCCTCGTGGGGCACGTACAACCCCTTCCGGTCCGACAAGACCACGGCATCTGGCACGCCGATCCGCCACTTCCGTCGCACGCACCACGACGTGCCGGTCCGCGTGCCCGTCGCGGCGCTGTCGACCGAGCGGACGCACGAGTTCCCGGTCGAGGACGACGTCGTGCTCCGCGTCGACGTCATGGACGAAGGTGACCGGCGCCTCGTCGAGGTCGCGCTGTGCAACGACCGCGAGGTCGCGCGTCCGATCCCCGTCAACGCCTGGCTCTACCAGACGAAGCTCAGCGTCGACGCTGGTGGCGCCGCCGTCTTCCTCCCGGTGCGAGACGCCCTGGTCGACGACGTGCCCGAGCCCGACCCCGAGCTGCGGCGGCTGCGCCTCCAGTACCGGGACCGACTGGAGTTCGCCCACGGGCGCATCTGCTCGGCCGACTGGGCGCAGGCGCCGGGGGAGCGGCGAGCCACGGCGGTGTGGACCACGTGGCTGCCGACGAGCGAGACGCCGCAGACCCGCGCCGTCGAGATCGACGAGGCCATCCTCGACATGCGAGCGCTCGCCGAGGCCGACACCGCCATGCTCGACGCAGGTCTGCGCCCGATCGTGGACCAGTACGCCGGGTGGCTCGACGACCAGGAGACCAGGGCCAGGCAGCTGCCGGACCACCTGAGGGCTGACGCCCTGGAAGCCGTCCAGGTCGCACGGCTCGTCGCCAAGCAGCTGCGCACCGGCCTCGAGTACCTGCTGGCCGACGAGGAGGCGCAGCGCTGCTTCCGCTTCATGAACGCCGTCATGGCGGACCAGCGAGTGCAGACCCAGGTCGCCGAGCTGCGGGCACGCGAACCACGGCTGGGTCGCGAGGAGGCTCGCCGTCAGGTCCTCGGGAAGGGCCCGGCCGCCCACTCCTGGCGCACCTTCCAGCTCGCGTTCGTGCTCATGCAGATCGAGTCGATCGGTCGCCCCACCACCCCGCGACGCTCCGGAGAGAACGCGAAGGTCGAGCTCATCTTCTTCCCCACCGGCGGCGGCAAGACCGAGGCCTACCTGGGCCTGGCCGCCTTCACGTTCGCGATGCGCCGCCGGCAGGGCCTCCTCGAGACCCCGGACGGCCCGGTCGACGGACGCTCCGGCGTCGCCGTCCTCATGCGGTACACGCTCCGGCTGCTCACCTCGCAGCAGTTCCAACGTGCCACCGCCCTCGTCTGCGCCGCCGAGCTCGCACGCCGCGCAGATCCGGAGGTGTGGGGCGAGGAGCCGTTCCGCATCGGGCTGTGGGTCGGCACCGACGTGTCCCCCAAGCGGGTCAGCGAGGCCGCGAAGGAGCTCGAACGCGTCAACGAGGGCCACGGGTACCGGCTGACCGTCCTGCAGATCCAACGGTGCCCGTGGTGCGGGGACAAGGTCGGCGCCAAGGACGTGCGCGTCGACACGACGGCAGGGCGTGTCTACGTCCGCTGCGGCGACCAGGAAGGCGAGTGCCCCTTCTCCGAAGGGGGAAGCGTCCCCGAGGGAATCCCGGTGCTCACGGTCGACGAGGAGATCTACCGGCTCACGCCGTCGTTCGTCATCGCGACCGTCGACAAGTTCGCGCGTCTCGCGCGCGAGGGCCAGGCAGCGGCGCTCTTCGGCTACGTGCGCCGTCGCTGCGAGCGCCACGGGTACGTCCACGAGGACGACCAGGGCTGCACCGTCACCGAGATGCACCCCGCCAAGGACGGACTCCCCAGGGCGTACGTGCGGCCCGTGAGCCGGCTCCGCCCACCGGACCTGATCATCCAGGACGAGCTGCACCTGATCACCGGCGCGCTCGGCACCACGGTCGGTCTCTTCGAGGCGGCCATCGACGTGCTGTGCACGTGGCGTGACGCGAGCGGCGCACAGGTCCGGCCCTTGATCGTCGCGTCCTCCGCGACGGTACGGAACGCTCCGGACCAGGTGAAGGCGCTCTACGGACGGAACCTCACGGTGTTCCCTCCCCAGGTCCTTGACGCCGGTCGGACGTTCTTCTCCGAAGAGGTGCCGGTGACCAAGGAGAGCCCTGGCCGGCGATACGTCGGGGTGTCGACGACCGGCGTCCGGCTCACCGCGGCAGAGATCCGCCTCGCCGAGGTCCTCATGGCGGGCGCGCAGCTCATGCTCGACACCTCGGGTGACTGCGCTGACCCGTACATGACGCTGGTCGGATACTTCAACGCAACGCGCGAGCTCGCCGGTATGGCGCGCTATCTTGCGGACGACGTCCAGACGGCCCTCTCGAAGGGGCGCCGATGGACCGGGATCCCCCGACGCCTGGGCACCGATTACGGTTCGCTCCACGTCGCGGAGCTCACCTCGCGCATCGCCTCATCCGCGATCACGTCAACTCTCGACGAGATGAGCCGGACGTTCAGTGCCGCGTACGACTCGACCGAGGCGAAACTTGAGCTCGCCCGCCGGCGTCTGCAGGGGGAGAAGGTGCCCACTCGTCCGGAGAACCCCTTCGACGTTGTCCTCGCGACCTCCATGCTTCAGGTCGGCGTCGACGTTTCACGCCTCGGGCTGATGATGGTGGTGGGTCAACCCAAGAACACCGCGGAGTACATCCAGGCATCCTCCCGAGTCGGCCGTTCCGCCGACCGGCCGGGACTTGTCGTCACATTGGGCAACTGGGCGCGTCCTCGAGACCTGGCACACTTCGAGCAGTTCCGTCACTATCACGAGACCTTCTATGCGCAGGTCGAGGCACTCTCCGTGACGCCTTTCTCGGTCACCTCGCTCGACCGCGGCGTAGCGGGGATGCTCGTTGCCACCGCCCGCGTGCTGCACGCCACACAGCAGGACGGGCTCTCCGGAGAGAAGAGCGCGGGCAGAGTCGCATCGCACTGGTCCTCGCTTGAGGCGATCACTTCACGACTCGTAGAGCGCATCCGGGAGGCCGGCGGCGACCCAGCCGCTACCGCGGCGAGCGCCCGATTCGCGAGCCTGCTCGGGAACTGGAAGAAGCGTCGAGACGTCGTGACCGCCCAACATCTCTCCCTGGTGTACGAGCGTGCGACCGAGGGCAAGGAGAAGGCGCTCCTCATCAGTCCAGAGAATGCCGTTGCGGACCCGTCGACGGGCGAGGACCCTCCGTTCCAGGTCCCCAACTCGATGCGGGAGGTCCAGCCGGAGATCAACCTTCTGGTGAGTCCCCTGAAGGACCGCCTCTTCACGGAGGCCACGACGCGCGGCCCCGCTTGGGAGCTCGATGAGGGAGGTGCCGAGTGAGCGACGCTGTCATCACTTCCGTCGGGTCGCCGCTTGACCCGCTCGGTGACGCAGACCTTGCGGACGAGGCGCAGATCAAGCGCAACCGCGCGAAGGTGGGATCTGCCCGGCCCACGTCGTTGCTCTACACCTACGGCCCGGGGGCGATCATGGACCTGCCCCAGTTCACAGTGATGCCGGCCGGGCTCGACGACTGGGACAGGATCTGGGCGCGACGCGACACGGTGCCCACCATCCACGCCCCACGGCTCCTCCAGAGCGTCCGGAAGGTGCTCGGGTACGACGTCCGGGAACTCCGCCCGTTCCCGTGGGCCCCGAAGCGGTCGTTCGCCTCGAAGGACGGTGAAGACCTCGGCGTCCCCGCGCGAGTCTTCCCGCAGTGGCTCCGGTGCACGGGCTGCGACCTCCTGGCGCCCATCACCAGGTTCGACTACACCAACACGCATCCGTTCCGGACGGACGAGGCGCGCTTCGAGCACTCGGGATGCCCCGGCCGCGGCCGGGCGAAGAAGGCGGGCTCGAAGACCAACCGGCGCCCGGCCCGGCCCGCTCGGTACCTCCTGGTCTGCACCGCTGGTCACCTCGACGAGTTCCCCTACGACTGGTGGGTGCACCGAGGGAAACGCTGCCCGAAGGCCGAGGTCCCGGTCCTGAAGATGATCGACCGGGTCGGAGGCAAGGGCGCGTCAGCGACGATCGAGTGCGCCTCGTGCGGCTCTCGGCGCCCCATGAACGAGGCCCAGGGCGAAGCGGCAGCGGGAAAGCTCCCGAGGTGCCGGGGGCGTCATCCGCACCTGGACGCGTTCGAGGCATCCTGCGCGCTCCCGGTCCGACTGATGCTGGTCGGTGCGTCGAACCTGTGGTTCGCCGCGACCCAGTCGATCGTCGTCATGCCGGCGGGCTCGGGCGAACTGCTCCACGAACGGGCAGAGCGCCTCAAGAAGGAGCTCGAGGTCGACGATCTCGCCGCTCACGCCAGCGACCCGGCGATGCTGCGCACGCTGCTGAGGTACGCGAAGTCGGACCTGGTGAAGCTGAGCGATGACGAGCTCGCGGACGCAGCGGCGATCGCCCTCGCGCCGCCACCAGGGGAGGAAGAGCGGCAGGAGGAGCTCAAGCGGTTCGACCCGATCGAGCTTCTCGTGCCCGAGTGGCGATACCTTCAGCGGGAGCCGGCAGGCATGCATCATGACGACGCCTCCGGTCTCATGCTCTCGCCGAGGGCCAAGCATCCCGACCTTCCGTCAGAAGTCTCACGCGTGCTTGCGATCGACAAGCTCCGGAAGGTGAACGCGATCGTCGGGTTCACGCGCATCGACGACATCGAACGTGTCGGGGACGCGCAGCACCGGCTCGTACCCTTGACGCGGGACCGACGCCCCACGTGGACCGTCGCGACGGAGGACCGAGGCGAAGGAGTGTTCCTCCAGCTCGACGAGGAGGCCGTGGCGGCCTGGGAGTCGCGGGTCGAGGACTCGAGCGCATGGCAGGCGCACGTCGCGGCGCACCGCCGCAACTACTACAACCGCTACTCCGAGACGGCCGAGCAGGTGGACCCGGACACGCGTCTGCCAGCTCCGCGGTACTGGCTCGTGCACACTCTGGCTCACGTGCTGATCCGCGAGATGGCAATGAGGTCCGGGTACTCAGCGGCGTCCATCAGCGAACGCCTCTACGCCTGGCGCGGCGAAGGAGACCGGGAGCCCGCTGCCGGGTTGATGCTCATCACGACCGCCTCCGACTCGGACGGCACGCTCGGGGGCCTCGTCCAGCTCTCCGACCCCGAGCGGCTCCATTCGCTGCTCGGGTCGGCGTTGCTGCGGGCGCGCCGGTGCTCGTCCGATCCCGTGTGTGCCTACCGGCTGCCCAAGGACCCAGAGGACTTCCTGCACGGGGCTGCGTGCCACTGCTGCGCCATGGCGTCCGAGACGTCGTGTGAACGCGCGAACAGGTTCCTGGACCGCAGATTCCTGGTCGACCTTCCCGGTAGCGGTGGGCTGGGATTCTTCGGGCGTGTCTGAGATGGAGGCGCTCGAAGCGCTGGGGGCGTACCTCACCGCGACGGAGGCCAGGCAGATCGCAAGCCGCCTCGACGACGAGGAGCCGCTCTCGAGCGCGATCGGGGCGGTCGACCCGGCGCGCCGGAGCGAGGCGGCTCGGCTGATCGCGCAGGCGGGTCTGGGCGGTGGAGAGCTCGTGGCCGTACTTCGCGCGATCCAGGGCGCGAAGTCCATCGCGACCTCGGCGCAGGCCGTATGGACCATGCCGGGCCACCTCGTGTCTGCGAGTCCGCTGACGACATCGACCGCAGAGCTCGTCCGGTCGGCGCGCTCGTCCGTCGTGTGCTCGACGTACAACTTCGAGACGACATCGGGGCTCTGGGACGCCCTGCGTGACGCCGCGGGTCGGCCCGGGGTCCACGTGCGCGTCTACGTGGATGCAGACGCAGCAAACGGCTCCAGCGTCGCCAGTTGGATCGCCCCAGGCGTCGTCCTCCGCACACGCAGCATCGACGGGAAACCGGTCCGCAACCACGCGAAGTTCGTCAGCGTCGACCACCGGTTCGTCATCGTCACGAGTGCCAACTACTCGTGGAGCGCCGAGAACCGGAACGTCGAGCTCGGTGTCCGCCTCGACGACCCAGCGCTCGCCGACGCCATCGAGTCCCAGATGCGCGAGGCCGAGGCGTCGCTCTACGAGAAGGTGAAGCTCTAGGCCCGAGCGCGGTACGGCGACGAGCACGCCCGGCCCGGTGCCATCCGGGCCGCACCATGGCCACAACTTCGGCCCGGGTCTGTCCGGCACTTCTTCGGCAGCCGCAGCAGACGTCGACAATCACCCTGCCCGGGACGGTGGCATCGCCACCCGTCCCCGATCAGTCTCACTCACCGCGATCGAGCCCCATCGTCTCGATCAGCCGCGCGCGCGTGAAGGCGTGCGTCAGCGGGCAGGCACTGTGCTGGTTGGCGAACATGCCCGGCTCCCAGTACGCCTGCTCGAGGTCGACGGCGTGCTCCCACTCGACCGGGATGACGTACTCGGTCAGGTCGTCACCAGCTGCGTCCGCGTCGTCGCGGTCGTGCCGATAGGGCGCACCGAGCGACAGGTCGGCGACGCGCCGCCACTCACCCTCGACCCGAACCTCGGCCTCGTCGAACGGTCGCGCCTCGCGCAGCGTGCGACCGACCGCCACGTACCCGCGCCCGCCCACGTGCACGAACACACGCGCCCCGACGGGGACGCCTCGCAGGGTGCGCGAGTACCACGAGCCGCCACCGGCGCAGATGAACCCGTACTCACGGGCGTCGTCCCAGGATCGGCCCTGGCCATGCCCGAACGACACGTACCAGTCGCCGTCAGGAGCCTGCGCGGTCGCCACGTCCCCATCCGCCGACCCGCCCTCGCGGAGCTGCGCCACGAACCACTCCAACGCGGCGATGAGCCGCGACAACGCACGTTCGTCTGTCAGCACCCGCAGCTCGAACGACGGCCGCAGGGCCAGCTTCGACTCGGGCAGGTCCACGTCCGGCATCTCGTTGAGACGCAGGCGCAGCTCGTTCCGAAGTGCGACGTCGTCGAACGGAGGCCGTGGCAGCAGGTACTGGAACACGACCTCAGCCCGCCCGTACGACGGGTAGATCACCAACGGCCAGATGCTCCCCGCTGGTCCCTTCGTCACGAGGAAGCACGACGTCTCGGCAGCACTGCCGTACTCCAGCTCACCCCCGAGACGCCGCCACACCTCCGTCACGTGCCCGATCGCAGCGACCGTCGCCTCGTCCTGGTGCTCGGTGAGCAGCGACCAGAACGAGGTCTCCCGCACCTGGTCCCTCGAAGGCGGCCCGACCTCACCTGGGTCCACCCCAGCCAGGACGGCCAGGTCTTCGGCGCTGAAGCACTGGGAAGGGTCGGCACGACCGGACTCGTCGAACCGAACACCTTCAGCCTCGAGCGCCTCGCGCTGAGACTCCGTCCGCCCCGACTCTGCCAGCCAGCGGAACCCCGGGGAGACCGTGCCGCCGGTCTGAAGCACACGGTGGCCGTTCGGGACCGGGTGGTTGGCGATCCGGTGACCGACCGGCACCGGGTGACTACCGATGAGCTGGGCGACCGCCCCGTACGTCGTCCAGGCACCCGGCGGCAGCTCGGCCAGCGCGCGGTTCATCAGGCCCCACGCCTCGCGCATGGGCTCAGGCTGGGCGTTCTCGTCGGGCCCAGGCCACAGCCGGATGATCCGTTCGGCGAGCGCGTCGCCCCGCTGCTCGATCGGGGCGCGACCCCAGGTCTCCTGCTCGGCGATCTCGCGGTTCATCCGCAGGCCGCTCTTGGCGTACTCGGCCCGCTTGGTCGCGAACGGCTGGTTCCCCAGCTCAGAGTTGTAGGCCGTCAGCGTCAGGTTGCCGAGCGTGTGGACCAGGACGGCGTGGGCGTCGTCGACAGACTCCCCCTCCTCCAGACCGGCCGCGAGCATGTCCTTCCACGCCGGCGTCAGCGTCTGCGGCAGGACGTGTTCGATGGTGCAGCCCGAGACGTCGACGCGCTCCCGGGCCTCGTGGTCCTCCTCCAGCCATGCGAGGACGAGCTTTCGCTGGTTGCTGCGGCCCGAGTAGTAGAGCGGAACCGTCCTGGCCGCGGCCCGCACCTGGTCGTCCGTGGCGAAGAACTTCCGGCCGGTCGACAGGTACGTGCGAAAGGCCACGTCGACGGGCGCCTTCTCGGCGATCTCGGGCACCGCCCGCAGGAGCACCCGGTTGAGGCCGGCCGTCGCCCGGTTCGTGACGACCCGGCGCACGAGGTAGCTCTCGAGGTAGAGCATCGCGCGGGCGATCTCGTCGTCGGTCGCCGAGCCCTGCCGTCGCCGGTCGAGCAGGTGCAGGAGGAGGGGGTAGACGGTCGTTGTGCCCCATTCCTTGAGGCGGGTCAGGCGCTCCCGCACCGCAGGGTGCCTCTCGGTCTCCGGGCGCAGGATGCGTTCCATCAGCAGGCTCAGCGCGTTGAACCGCTCGACCTCGGCTTCGATCGCCGCCTCACCGACGAGCGCGTCCATCCTCGCCGCCTGGGCACGGTAGGTGTCGCCCTGGGTGACGGACTCGTCGCGCTGCACCGCGTCGAGCCAGAAGAGCAGCTCGAGCTCGTCGTTCGACAGGCGCTCCTGGAGCGGAAGCCACTGATTCTTGTACACAAGGGGGCCGCGGCTCGGCAGCCGCATGAACAGGTAGTTGCGGAGCAAGTCGCCCTGGGTGAGTCGCAGGCCCGTGTTGTTGAGCGACTCGAAGATCCGGTGCGCGTTGTCGTCCCGCGTCGTGGTGACCGACACGAGTGTGAGCCCGGACAGGACAGCCTCTTCGATCCGCTCCACGTCGTGCGGGTCGTCCGGGTCGTCGAGCTCGGCGACCCGCGCTCGGAAGTAGCGGTACGCCTCGCCGATCTGGTCGGCGGCTCCAGCGAGCGGCGTCGACTCGATGCACGCCAGGTACGACGCTCGGTCAGCCTGAGTAGGCAGGAGCTTGAGGCGCTCGTCCTCGGCCTTCCACTTGTTCAGGAGGTACTGCTCGTTGATGCGGTCGCGGTGCTCCGGCGACTCGGTGGCCGCGCGGTGATCGCGGATCGCGGCGAGGAGCAGCGTCGTCGTCGTGAGGCGCTGCTGCCCGTCGACGACCAGGTACTTCGAGACCCCGACCGGTCCCACCTCGGGCGTTGGCGCGAGGACGAGCGACCCGAGGAAGTGCGTGATCTGCGGGCCATGGGTCGCGCGGTCCTCGGTGAGCTGGGCGATGTCGTCCCAGAGCCGTCCCAGCTGCTTGCTCGTCCAGGCGTACGTGCGCTGGTAGAGGGGGACCTGGTACTGCTTCGCCCCTTCGAGGAGCTCCCGCAGGCTCGTCTCGACCGCCTTGACCATGCTTCCTCCGCCTCGCGACTCTGCTGCGGCGCTTCACGCGTCGGGGCGACCGTACCGCCCGGCGACGACGACGGACACGGGGCATGCGGGTGACGCCCACCTCCCGGCCGAGTCCGGTGGCCGCAACTCCTCACGAGAAGGTGAACCTCTGTCGACGACGTGTTGAGGCTGACCCTCTAGGTGTTGTGGCTCATGAGGTTGGTGACGCGGGGGTTGTGAGGGAGGGGTAGGCCCCGGCGGCAGGATGGAAGTACCACCAACCGTCCCGCCGTGAGAGAGGCCTACCCCTCGATGAGCCACGCTAACGCCCCGTTGACTCCGGAAGGCCGGCTGCGGCTGGTCCGTCGCTGCGTCGACCGTCCGATCGCCCATGTCGCTGCCGAGGCCGGGGTGTCGCGGCAGTGCTTGTCGAAGTGGAAGGCCCGCTACGACGAGCTCGGCGAGGTCGGCCTGCTGGACCGTTCGTCGGTCCCGCACGCCTCGCCGACCCAGCTCGACCCGCAGGTCGTGGCGCAGATCGAGCGGTGGCGACGCGATCACAAGTGGTCCGCGCGGGAGATCACCCGCGAGCTGGACCGGCAAGGGCACCGCGTCTCGGCCACGACGGTCTCGCGGTGGCTGGTGCGCCTGGGCATCAACCGCCGCCGCGACATCGACCCCGGCGGGTCCTCCAACCGCGTCCCGGGCCAGATCGTCGCCCGCTACCCCGGTCACATGGTCCACCTCGACGTCAAGAAGGTCGGGCGGATCCCAGACGGCGGCGGGTGGCGCGCCCACGGCCGCGGCTCCGGGCCCGACCGGGCCGCCCAGCGCGCCAAGACCAAGGGCGCCCGCGCCGGCTACGTCTACCTGCACTCCGGTCAGCGTCGATTGCCCACGTCCTCGCCTGGCGCCTCGACGGCTACCTGAACACCGAAGTTCACGAGGACGACCTCATGCTTCGCGCCGGCACAGCCGCGACCACGTGGGTCGTCGACAGGTTCACAGAGACGTATCTCGACCGGTGGTCGCGAGAGTCTCTCGACTGGGAGCTCGTCTACCTCCATGACCCAGTGGCGACGGCGAAGCGGGTCGAGCTTCCCCTCACGTTGCTCGAAGAGCGACCCACGACGCACCGTCAGGTCGTCGCCGCCCTCTCGAAGCGGCTCTCCGGCGCCGTCGGGCACGACCCGGTCGCACAAGGGCTCCGCCACGACGAGGTCGTGCACGCCATCGTCGGCCTGGTCCGCGACGACCAGCTCGACGCCGCGCGCGAACTGGCAGAACGCGCTGCCCGCAACGCACCTGACAACCCGCACGTGTGCAACGTCTTGGCCTTCTGCCTCATACCAGCGGACCGAGAGCGCGCGCACCGCGCGCTCGATCGCCTTGACGGCATCCGTGACCCGCTCGCCCGGGGCACCGCCGCCATGAACCGGTGCACCCTCTTCCTTGCCGACGGCGACGTCGCTCAAGCCGAGCGCGCGATGAAGGCGGTCCCGGAGAATGGGCAGATCTGGTGCTGGGACCCGATCGCGATGGTGCACGGAGAGTCGATCCTGCTCGGAGCGACGTACGCGGACTGGCGCGCTCGGGCGAGCGTCGCGCTGGCGCAGCTCAAGAGCCGAGGCGCCGGCTGATCTCCTTCATCGACAGCAGCAGATGCAGCGGGTCGACCGGAGACTGCAGGAAGTCTCCGTTGGCCTCGTAGAAGTCTCGAGCGCTCTGGTCGCGGCAGTGGATGAGGAGCGCAGCCGCGCCAACGCTCTGGCTCGCGTGGAAGGCCTGCTCGATCGCGTGACGTAGCAGTGCTGCACCCACCCCCTGACCCTGCGCGCTCTCGTCGACGGCCAGGCGCGCGAGCAGCACGCACGGCGTCTGCACCGGGCGGTTCTTCTGCATCCGCTCCGGCATCTGGCTCGTCGCGTAGGCCGACATCGCGATGGCGTAGTAGCCGAGGACGACGCCGTCGAGGGTCGTCACGTAGGTCACGGCGTTGCCCGCTTGCTGGTTCTCCCAGGCGAAGCGCCGGAACCAGTCGTCGAGCTCCGGCGCTCCACTGCAGAAGGTGCTGCGGTCGTCCTCCCGCGCGAGCTTTCGGGGAGACTGAAGGATGCCGTCGCTCATCGCGCCTTCGGCGTGAACGGCTGACCAAAGGGCGACGGGCGAGACCACAGCGTGTCGAACTTGTCAGTCGACGGCAGGGGCTCGTCGAGGAGTCGCAGGAACTCGTCGTACTGAGCCTCGGTCGCAACGAACCACCGGCGCTCCGCGAGGATGCGCTCGGCCTGGTCCACTGCAGTGTCGAGGATGAAGTCGGTCATGGTGCGGTCGGTCGCGGCCGCCGCCTGGCGCAGGATGGCCTCCTGGCGCTCGGTGGCGCGGACCTCAAGTCGCTTGTTCTTGGACGTGCGGGACGTCGCGCGGGTAGGCGCGCTCTGGCGGCTCATGGTGTGCCCTCCGTGTTTGTACGGATACTGTACGTACACTCCTAGACATCGGTCAACCGAGTTCAGCCTTGAGCGTCATCGTCTCCCGTTCAGCGTCGGACATGCCTGGCAGACTCGCCACAGCGCGACGAAGGAGTGCCATGGCCCAGGACGCTGCCGCTAGTACTGAACAGGTTCGACGCCCGTTGCTGCTCGGCGTCCTGCTCCAGGTGCTCGCCGACGCCGACGGACCGCGCCCCGCACGAGACGTGATCGCAGAGGTCTTCGAACGGGCATCTCCCACGGAACTCGAGCTCAGCGCGACAAGTTCGGGCGCTGCCCGCGGCGACAACTTCCTGCGCTGGGCATCCTCTTGGGCGAGCGCAGCCGGGTGGATCACCAAGTCCGCTGACGGATGGCAGATCACCGTCGCCGGCCGGGCCGCCATCGTCGGCTACCCGAACGACAACAAGCGTTACGCCGACTTGACGCGCCAGTACCGCGCCGTCCGGAAGGCTCGCCGTCGGGGCGTCGAACCTGAGGAGTCAGACCCGAAGCTGGCGAAGCTCCGCGCAGCGCTCGACCTGGTCGAACCCGGGATGTGGACCTCGCACGGCGACCTGGCATCACTCACGGGACTCACCAACCGGGTCGTGGGCGACTTCCTCGCCGACAAGCCCCACACCGCCGGTCACCGCGTCCTCCAGGCCGACGGCACCGTGTCCGACGACTTCCGCTGGCCAGATCCCGCGCGCACCGACGACCCGGCGGAGGTCCTTCGGGCTGAAGGCATCGAGTTCGACGACCAGGGCCACGCGAACCAAGCCCAACGGCTGACCGCGTACGACCTCGCCGAGCTCCTGGCCGAGACCGGCGACACCGCGACGACCCGTGCCTGGCTCGTGCGCGGGAGCAACGTCAACGGCAAGAACCTCGTCCCCGTGTGGCTCGAACGTGGATCGTGCTCCATCGCCGCGAGCCAGATCCGATCGCTCGACCTTCCGCTCGCACGCGCGGAGATCGTTGCCGTCGTCGAGCAGGACTACGCCCAGAAGTCGTACAACACCCGCAACGAGAAGGTGACCGAGCTCGACCTGTTCCTCAACCGGATCCAGGTCGGAGATGTCGTCGTGACGAACGACGGTCCACGCTTCTACGTAGGGCAGGTGACGGGCGACGCCGTCTACGTGCAGAGCTCGGACGAACGTTCCAACCTGCGCCGGTCGGTGTCGTGGAGCAACCCGATCGAGCCCATCGACCTCAACGACCTCCCCGTCGGCGTGAAGCCGAAGCTGTCCAGCCAGCACCCGATCGTCGACCTCACCAGCGAGCTCGCCGCCCTGCGCGCGCTCGCCCAACGGGACACGGAGAGCGTGACGGTGGCCGAGAAGGTCGCCGCCCCGGAGCTGACCTTGCCCCCGGCGACGGCCGAGCTGGCGGAACAGCTCCTCATGCCCCGGTCGTGGCTCCAGGAATGCATCGATCTGCTGGCAGACCGCCGACAGATGATCTTCTACGGCCCTCCCGGCACCGGCAAGACCTTCCTGGCCCAGGCGATCGCGGCCCACCTGACGGATACAGCGGCCATCAAGCTCGTCCAGTTCCACCCCGCATACAGTTACGAGGACTTCTTCGAGGGCTACCGGCCGGCACCCGCCGACGACGGCAGCGGCACGATCGGGTTCCGGCTCACCCCCGGGCCCTTCCGCAGGCTCGTCGACACCGCCCGCGAGAACCTCGGGACTCCCTACGTCCTCATCGTCGACGAGATCAACCGCGCGAACCTGGCCAAGGTCTTCGGCGAGTTGTACTTCCTGCTCGAGTATCGGGACCGGTCGATCGACCTGCTCTACTCCTCGGGCGACGAGGCCGGCTTCACCATGCCGCCGAACGTCTTCATCATCGGCACGATGAACACCGCGGACCGGTCGATCGCCCTCGTGGACGCCGCCATGCGTCGACGGTTCGCGTTCAAGGCCCTCCACCCGAGCACAGAGCCGACGCGCGGCCTGCTCGCCCGTTGGCTCGAGAAGGAGAACCTCCCGCCGACAGCGGCCAAGGTGCTCGACCACCTCAACTCCCTGATCGCCGACGAGGAGTTCAAGATCGGACCCTCCTACTTCATGCGCGAGAGCGTGCACCGCGACGGTGGGATGGCTCGCGTCTGGGAGACCTCGATCCTGCCGCTCCTCGAGGAACACCACTACGGGGACGGGACCGACGTCGCGGCCCACTACTCGCTCGACCGGATCCTGCGGCGAATCACGGCTGCCGCTGACGTGAGCTCGGCGGCCGATGCCGAGTCGGTGACCGACGAGTAGGCCATGCGCATCGAACTGACGGAGACCGGCGGGCCCGTCGAGGTTCCTCTGTCGCACGCGGCCGGCCAGGCCCTTCGTGCCTCCGGGATGGTGACCGCCTCACCGTCTGTCGCGCCGGGGTACTGGGTCGTCGGGCCCGCGGGAAAGGTCGGAGTCGCACGCATCGCCGATGTCGAGGTGTGGATCCGATCGAAGGTCGAGATCAGGCGGCTCTTCTTCCTGCTCGGGTACGCAGCGGGACTCCACGGATGGCGTGACGACGAGCTGGACCTGCGGGAGGACGCGGACCTTCTCACGGTCGTGGCGACGGCGTTCGCTCGCCAGGCGGAGAAGGCAACACGCCAAGGTCTGCTGCAGGGGTATCGGACCGAGGACACCGCCTCCCCGGTGCTGCGCGGGCGCATCCGAGCCGACGACCAGCTCAAGCGGCACTTCGGCATCGCTGTGCCGCTGGAGGTCCGCTACGACGAGTACGACTTCGACATCCCCGAGAACCAGTTGCTGCGGGCTGCCGCCGAGGTCCTTCTCCGCCTGGGGACGCTCGACGACGTGACGCGACGTTCACTCCATCGACTGGTCAGGACTACCGCCGACGTCACACCGCTGCCCGCGGGTGTCGTGTTGCCATCCTGGACGCCATCTCGCCTCAATGCGCGCTACCACACAGCCCTCGGGCTGGCTGAGCTCGTCCTGCGAGGACATTCGGTCGAGCAGGCCGTCGGTGACGTGCGCATCAACGGCTTCGTGGTGGACATGGCCAAGGTGTTCGAGGACTTCCTCTCGGTGGCCCTCGGGGAGGCCCTCACCCGACGCGGCGGGACGTGTCGGGCCCAGGAGCGATGGCTCTTCGATGAAGGAGGCGACGTGCCGATGAAGCCTGACATCGTCTGGTACGCGACGGGTTCGGCCCAGCCATCCGCAGTCATCGACGCGAAGTACAAGGCCGAGAAGCCGAGCGGCTTCCCCAACGCGGACCTGTACCAGATGCTCGCCTACTGCAGCGTTCTGGGACTCGAGCGGGGGCACCTCGTCTATGCCCAGGGCAACGAAGAGCCAGGGCGCCGACGGGTGCGGCGGCTGGGCACGGAGATCGTCCAGCACACGATCGATCTGACTCTCGAGCCGAGGGACCTGCTCGATCAGGTCGATGCCCTCGCCGACACGATCCTCGCCGAGGCGGTCGTCGCCGAGACGTAGCCGGCGCTCGACAGCGCGGAGGTGCCGGCACCGGGGACCCTCGCAAGTTGGGCCGCTACACGGGCTTCCCGCCCCTTCCTGACGCTCCGGCGGACTACTCGAGCCGCGCTCGCCGAAGCCCGATGTCTACCGGTCGCCCGCGCCCTGTCAACGACGCGCGAGCCTCGACCGGTGGGAGGTGCGCCGCGAGCACAAGCACCGCTGGCCCTACGCGCTCGTGATCCTCCGGCTCGAGAAGCGCTGGCGCGCGTCTGGCGGCGCGCACCTGACCGAGCCCGACCGCGAGCGCCTCGAGGCATGGCTCGGCGGCATGCGTGAGCGCGACGTCGTCCTCGATTGCGACCCCACGAGCGAGGCCGGCTTCTGTAACGTCCCTCGGTTCCCTCGACACCCCGGGCTGGACGTCCACATCGTCCTCGATCCGCGGTGGTGGACCGGACCGCGCACCCGCGTCGAGAGCACGCATCGGCACCACCCCAGGGCTTCACCGCGTCGCCGCGACCACCCGCCGCCGACGCCCGCCGTCGCGGTGCCGCCCCGGACGCAGCACGGCGATCACGTCGTCGAGGGCCGCGTCACGCCGCTCCGGAAGGCGCAGCAGGCGCTCGACGAGCTGCTTGCCCTGCACGAACGCCACGCCGTCGACGGTCCGGCCACCGTCGTCGTAGCGCCCCCACCAGACGATCACGGGCTGCACCCACAGGGCACGCCCGGTGCGCTCCTGGATCTTCGCCTTGAGGTCCACGGCGTCGCGCTTCGCCTGCCGGATCACCTGGTCTGGACGCCACGTGAGGGTCTCGTCGTCGGGATGCACGCCGCGGAACTCACCGTCGACCATCTCCAGGCGGTAGGTCGACCACTTCGAGTTCAGGAGGAAGAGCCCCGGAGGTCCGACGACGACGTGGTCGAAGTTGTAGTCGCCGTTCCGCAGGTCGTGGAGGACCGACCATCCCGAAGGCAGCTTGGTGAGCGCCTTGGCGGTGGCGGCCTCGCCCCACGCGCCTTCCTGCCAGTTCGCGATGCTGCTCGGCGGGTCTTCGCGGAGAGCCACGAAGGTGATCACAGCGCCGCCGGCCACGAAGCCAGAGGCCCACACCGCCATCCACCGGCCTTCAGGCGGCGTGAACGTGAGCACGTGCCAGGTGATGCCGACCCACGTGAGAACGAGGAAGCACGCGACACCCAGCCACAGCTTCCGCTTCCGGCGCAGCCAGTTCCGGCGCATCTGGCGGTACTTCGCCCGCGCTCGGGACCCCGCCCGACGCCGGGCCGCCCGCCGCTCCCACCAGGTCGGCTCGTCAAGCGCCATGCCCCGCACATCGGCATGCGTGCCACCGGGGTGAAGCCGCCACCCCACCCCGATCAGTCCGCCCGACCCCGCCGGTCCACCCACCATGGCGCGCATCGTCTACCTCACCAACGCCTCCCTCGACGGCTACATCGAGGACGCCGACGGCCGCTTCGACTGGAGCGTCCCCGACGAGGCCCTGCACCAGTTCTTCAACGACGCCTTCCGCCCCTTCGGCACGCTCCTGTACGGCCGCCGCCTCTACGAGACGATGGCGGTCTGGGAGACCGACCCCGACCTCGCCGGCCACAACGCGATCACCGCCGAGTTCGCCGCGCTCTGGCAGGCCGCCGACAAGGTCGTCTGGTCCCGCACCCTCGGCGCCCCGCTCACGGCCCGCACGCGCCTCGAGCGCGCCTTCGACCCGAACGCCGTCCGCGCCCTCGCCGCCGACGCCGACCGCCCCCTCGCCATCGGCGGCGCCGCGCTCGCGGCACACGCCTTCCGCGCCGGCCTCGTCGACGAGGTCCAGCTGGTCCTGCACCCGGTGGTGGTCGGCGGCGGCAAGCCCGCCCTGCCCGACGGTGTCCGCCTGGACCTCGAGCTGGTGGACGAGCGCCGCTTCACCGGCGGGTACGTGTTCGTGCGGTACGCCGTGCGGCACTAGGGGCCGCCGACGCCGGTCCCGTCACCCACGCCGGGCGCTCGCCTCGGCCCGCCCGCCACCCCGCGCGCCGTCGCACCACGCGACCGCCGCGCGGTCGGTCGCCCTCCCACGACCCGGGAGCCTTTCGCTTCCTCAGGGTCACTCGACGGTCCCTGAGGACACAGAAGTTGCCTTGAGGACACGAAGGTGTCCCCGACTCGGAGAACATGTCCGCCTCCGTGGAGCGACACGCCGCGTGCGGCCCCGCTACGAACGAGGCGACGGCCCGGCCGCGCCCCTACCCCCGCGCCACCAGCGACCGCACCGTCGCCGCGACCACCTCCGACGGGTCGTGGCCCGCGAGCCGCCCGGCCCGCTGCTCCGCCGCCGCCGCGTGGATGACGCTGGTGATGCACGTGACCAGCCAGGTGACCGGCAGGTCGGTCCTCACCGAGCCCTCGGCGCGGCCGCGCTCGAGCAGCCCCTCGAGCCGGCGGATCGGCTCCCCGTGGTGGGTGCGGAGGTGCTCGGCGTCCACGTGCCGCTCCAGCGCGACGATCAGCCCGTGGAAGCCCGCCACCACCTCCCACGAGCTGCGCACCACCCGGTCCAGCGCCTCGATCGCAGGCCCGGCGAGGTCGACCTCCGCCAGCGTGACCTCGGCCCGCTCGAGCGCGCGCGCCAGGGCCGCCTCGAGCAGTTCCTCCCGCGACGCGAAGTGGCCGTAGAGCGTCACGCGCCCGACGCCGGCCGCCGTCGCCACCTCCGCCATGCTCGCCTGCGCGTCGCGCCCGAAGAGCTCGACCGCCGCGTCCAGGATCGCCTCCCGGTTGCGGGCGGCGTCGGCGCGGGGGGCCCTCGTGGTCGCCATGTCAGCCTCTCTTCTCAAACACCGATGTTTGAGTTATCGTCTCCGGGTTAACTCGAACAGTCGTGTTCATGTTAGGGGATCAGCCCATGTCCGCGCACCACCACTCGCCCACCGCCGCCCCGCCGGACGCCCCGCCCGACGACGGCGGCGCCCGCCACGCCGTCGCGCCCCACAGCGCCGGGCCGAGTTCCGCAGCCCCGCCCGCCCGCGCGGGGCTCGCGCTCACGCTGCTCTGCCTCGCCCAGTTCATGCTCGTGCTCGACGTCACCGTGATGAACGTCGCGCTCCCGCAGGTCTCCGCCGAGCTCGGCCTCGACGGCCGCTCCGCCGCCTGGGCCATCGCCGCGTACGCGATCGCGTTCGGCGGCCTGCTGCTGCTCGGCGGCCGCCTCGCCGACCTGGTCGGCAGCCGCCGCATGGTGCTGACCGGGCTCGCCGTCTTCACCGGCGCGTCCCTCGCCGCCGGCCTCGCCGACAGCACCGCAGCCCTCCTCGCCGCCCGCGGCGTCCAGGGCGCCGGCGCGGCGCTCCTCTCGCCCGCGGCCCTGTCCGCCGTCGTCCAGCTGTTCACCGGACCCGCCCGCACCCGCGCCCTCGCGGTCTGGGGCGGCGTCGGCGCCTCGGGTGCCGCGGTCGGCGTCCTGCTCGGCGGACTGCTCGTCGGCGGGCCCGGCTGGCGCTGGATCTTCTACGTGAACGTCCCCGTCGGGCTCCTCGTCGCCGCCGGCCTCCCCCTGGTCGTCCCCGCGCTCCGCGCCCCGGCGAACGGGCAGCGGCGCGGGCGCATCGACGTCGCGGGCGCCGTCCTGGCGACCCTCGGCATGGCCGCACTGGTCGTTGCGATCGGCACCGACGTCGCACCCGGGCTCGCCTGGGGCGCGGCGGCGGTCGCCGTCGCGAGCCTGGTCGCGTTCGTGCGGGTCGAGCGCCGCGCGCGCGAGCCGCTCGTCCCGCTCCGGCTGCTCCAGCGGCGGTCGGTGTTCGCCGGCGTGCTCCTCATGCTCCTCGCGACCGCCCTCCTCGTCGGCGCCTTCTTCCTCCTGTCGTTCCGGCTGCAGGTGGGCCTCGGCTGGACCGCCACCGGCACCGGCCTCGCGTTCCTGCCTGTCGCGCTGGGCGCCGTCGTCGGGGCGGGCCTGGCCGGCCGGGCGATCACCCGGGTCGGCGCGGACGCCGTCGTGCCGCTGGCGCTGCTGCTCGCCGCCGCGGGGTTCGCGCTCGCCGCGCTCAACCCGGCCTCCGTCCCGCTGCTGGTCGCCGCCGTCACCGCCGTCACCGTCGGCGCGGGCGCGACGCTCGTGAGCGCGACGACGACCGCCCTCTCCTACGCCCGCCACGCGGAGGCCGGCGTGCTCTCGGCCGTCGTCAACACGTTCCACGAGCTCGGGGCCGCCCTCGGCGCCACCGCGTTCTCGGCCGTCGCCGCCGTCTCGCTCGTGCCCGGCGGCCCCATCGACGGGTTCCTGCACGCGTTCTGGGTGGCCGCGGGCGTCGCGGCGGTGGCCGCCGTCGTCGGCCACGTCGTGACGCCGCCGCGCACCGGGAGGGTCGCCCCGGGTACGACGGCGCCGGGCGGGCACCGGGTCGGCTTCCACTGACCCGGGCTCCACGGACCCGGGTCCCACGGACCCGGGCTGCACGGACCCGGGCTCCACGAACCCGGGCCCGACCCGATGAGTCCGGCCCCCGACGCCGGTCTGCACGCCCCAGAGACCCACGAGAGGAAGCACGCGTGACGTCCAACGCCCCCGACACGAGCCCCACCCCCACCCGCACCCCCACCGTCGCCGACCCCCGCACGACGGCGGCATGGCGCACCTTCATGCACCTGCTGGTGAACACGGCGGTGGCGAACGTCACCAAGAGCTACCTGTGGTGGGCGCTGACGTTCTGGGCGTACCTCGAGACCCGGAACGTGCTGGTCACGGGCCTGGTGGGCGGCGCCTACATGCTGCTGACGTCGTTCTCCAGCGTCTTCTTCGGCACCGTCGTCGACCACCGCCGCAAGCTCGCCGTCATGCGCCTGTCGACGACGTTCACCTTCACCGCGTTCGCCGGCGCCACCGGGATCTTCCTCATCCTCCCCGAGCGCACGCTCCTCGACCTCGGCGCGCCCTGGTTCTGGGTCTTCGCCGTCGTGATCCTCGTGGGCGCGGTCGTCGAGCACATGCGCAACATCGCCCTGTCGACCACCGTCACGCTCCTCGTCCCCGACGAGCGCCGCGCCAACGCCAACGGTCTCGTCGGCACCGTCCAGGGCATCGCGTTCATCGTGACGAGCGTGCTCAGCGGCCTGTCGGTCGGCCTGCTCGGCATGCGCGGCACGCTCGTCATCGCGCTCAGCCTCACCGCCGCGAGCCTCGTGCACCTGCTCGCGGTCCGCTTCCCCGAGGACCGCGTCGCCGCCGCCCCCGCCGCGAGCACCCGCGACGCCATCGACCTGCGCGGCTCCATCCGCGTCGTCCGCGCCGCGACCGGCCTGTTCGCGCTGATCATCTTCTCGACGTTCAACAACCTCATCGGCGGCGTCTACATGGCGCTCATGGACCCGTACGGCCTGGAGATGTTCTCCGTCCAGGTGTGGGGCCTCGTGTTCGCGCTCGCCTCGACCGGGTTCATCGTCGGCGGCGCCGCGGTCGCCAAGTTCGGCCTCGGCCGCAACCCGATGCGGACGATGCTGGTGCTCGTCGCCGTCATGGGCCTGCTCGGTTCCGTCTTCACGATCCGCGAGTGGGCCGCCCTCTACGTCACCGGGATCTTCGCCTACCTGTCGCTCGTCCCCGCCGTCGAGGCCGCCGAGCAGACCGTCATCCAGCGCGTCGTCCCGTTCGAGCGGCAGGGCCGCGTGTTCGGCTTCGCGATGGCGTTCGAGACCGCCGCCGCCCCGATCACCGCGTTCGTCATCGCCCCGATCGCCGAGCTGTGGATCATCCCCTGGTCCCGGTCCGACGCCGGCCGCGCCTCTCTGCAGCCCCTCCTCGGCGAGGGCGAGACCCGCGGCATCGCCCTGATCTTCCTGGTCGCGGGCCTGATCATGGTCGCCGCGGCGCTGCTCGCCTTCCGCACCCCGGTCTACCGGCAGATGTCGCGCACCTACCGGGCCGCCGCGCCCGACGCCGCACCCGCGCCCGACGCCGCACCCTCGCCCGACGCCGCAGGCTCGCCCGACCACGGCCCGGCACCCGAGCCGGCGCTGGCCGCGGACCCGGCCGTCGACTGAGCCGCGCGCGGTGGCCGGGTGACCTCGCGGAGCCTTCCGCCTACCCCGGCCCGCGCCCGACCCGCCCTAGCGCCGCTCGCCCTCGCGCTTGCGCACCCCGAGGGCCTCGCGGTGCGCGACGACCCCGCCGGCGATCGTCCCCGCGAGCAGCACGAGCGTCGAGACGAGGACCAACCCGAAGGCCCAGCCCGGGTCCCCGACGACCGCCGCCGCCACCGCGGCCACGACCGCGACGAGCGTGGCGGACGCCGTCCGGTCCGTCACCGGCTGCGCCGCCCGGTGCGCGGCCTGCCAGGCCTCGGGCGAGGCGAGCGTCGCGGGCGTGCGCATGCCCGCGAGCTGGTTCGGGCGGAGCGTGCCGCGCGCGGCAGCCCGGGTGGCCTCGCGGACGGCGACGGTGGCACCCACCAGCACGACAACCACGACGACGAAGCCGACGACCACACCCCCGTCCATGTCTCGACGGTACCCAGCGCCGCGCTGCCGCCGTCCAGCGATCCCGCCTAACCTGGCCCGCATGCCCCGGTACGACAGCCGCGACCTCGCCGAGGCGCTCGCGAGCGGCGGCCTCACCTTCGCCTGGTACGCCCTGCCCGACGCCGTCGCCTCGCGTCGGGCCCGCGGCGTCGCCAAGGCGCTGCTCCTGGTGCCGCTCGTGGCGATCGGCGCGCGACAGAACGCCCGCCTCGAGGCCGCCGAGCCCGTCCGCACCGGCGTCCTCGAGACCGCCACCCCGCCCGGCGATGCGCCCGAGCCCGACGACGCGGCCCCGCCCGCCGACGCCGCCCAGCGCGGCCCGGGCGACGCCCCGGCACCCCCCGCGCCCGACCCCGCCCCGCAGGTCCGCCTGGCCGACGTCCTGCCCACCGACCCCGCGAAGCGTGCGGCGCTCGTCGGCGTCGGGCTCGGGCTCGTCGCCGGGTCCGTGTGGGCGACCGTCGCGGGCGAGCGCGCGCTGCACCGCCTCGGTCAGCGCATGGCCGCGCGCGGCACGCGCCTGCCGCACACGCGCATCGGGCTGGTCTCGGGCGCGCTCGCCGCGGCGATGACCCTCGCCACGGCCCGCCTCGGGGAGGGCTCGACGACGTCGTCGTCCGCACGCGATGCCCGCGCGTGAGCGCGGGACGCTGAGGGCGACATGGTGCGCGCCCAGCACGACTCCCGCCCTTGGCGAATGTCCTGATTCTTGAGACACTGGGCTCTCTGTCTCGAGAAATGGGACATCGCGACATGCTCTTCACCACGCCAGAGCTGGACCTGCACGACGCCCAGGTCCTCGAGGAGATCCTGGCCATGCGTGCGGAGCTGGCGGAGCACCTCCGTGTGCCCCGACGCTGGACGGGACGCCTGCGCCGCACGGCGCTCGCGCGTGCGATCCAGGGTTCGAACAGCATCGAGGGTTACCGAGTCGAGCTCGACGACGCCGACGCCGCCCTCGACGACGAGAAGCCGCTCAGCGCCGACCAGCGCACGTTCGCCGAGATTCGCGGCTACCGCCGGGCGCTCGGCTACGTCCTCGCGATGGCCCGTGACGAGCACTTCGCGCTCGACGCCTCAGCACTCCGCTCGATGCACTACATGATGCTCTCGCACGACCTCGCGAGGAGCCCGGGGCAGTACCGACACGGCGACATCTTCGTCCGGGACGAGCGAACCGAGGAGATCGTCTACGCGGGTCCACCGGCGCGCGACGTCCCCGCCTTGATGGACGAGCTCGTGGCGGATCTGAACCGCGCCGACGGCCACGACCCGATGGTCCACGCGGCCATGGCGCACCTGAACCTCGTCATGATCCACCCGTTCCGGGACGGCAACGGCCGCATGGCACGGGCCCTCCAGACGTTGGTCCTGGCACGGCGCGGAGTGGCCGAGCCCGAGTTCGCCAGCATCGAGGAGTGGCTCGGCGCGAACACCGACGACTACTACCGCGTCCTCGCCGCCACGGGTGGCGGCTCGTGGAACCCCGCCAGGGACGCACACCTGTGGGTGAGCTTCAACCTGCGGGCACACCACATGCAGGCGCAGACGACGCGCAGCCGCATCCGACGCGCCCAGCGCTCCTACGAGCTCCTCTTCGAGCTCCTCACCGAGCACAGGCTCCCCGAGCGCACGCTCGACGCCCTGTACTCGGGGTTGCTCGGGTTCCGCCTCCGCCGCGCGACCTATGTCGACCAGACAGGCGTGGACACGCGCACGGCGAGCCGGGACTTCAAGGCTCTGGTCGACGCGGGCTTCCTCCGTGCCGTGGGCGAGACGAAGGGGCGGCACTACGTCGCCGGACCCCTGCTGGAACGGGTGCGCGCCGAGGTCGGTCGCGGCGAGCCGCTGCAGGATCCCTACCCGTGGATGGCCGTGGAGCTCGCCCGCGCGTCGTCCGCCACCGGGACTCCCCGCGCCCCCGCGTGACCTTCCCTCACTCCCACCCGGCGGTCAGCTCGAGCAGGCGGGCCCGCCCACCGCGCACCATCGCCCGGCCGCGCTCGAGGAGCGTCGCCGCGAGCACGACGACGAGCCCGACGACCGCGACCAGCACCCACAGCGCCGCCCCGCCCCAGGCGGGCACGAGCGCGACGAGCGGCAGCACCACGGCGACGACGACGGCCGCGAGCACGATCCCCGCCCCCGCGAGGAGCCGGCGCCGCACGCGCGACACCACGCCCCACAGGAACACGAGCACGCCGAGCCCCGCCGCGACGAGCGCGTGCACCACGGACTGCGTGAACGCCGCGACGAACGACGCGACCACGAGGAAGCCGATGCCCGCGAGGTCCAGGGCGACGAGCCCCGGCTCGCGCGGCGACAGCCCGCGCCCGCGCCGGTCCGCGCGCCACACCTCGACCACAGCCGCGAGCGCCAGGCCCACCGGCACCGTGTACCAGGCGACCACGCCGCCGACCGCGTCCGCCGCATAGACGACCCACGCCAACCACGCGACGAGCGGCGCGGCGAGGCGCAGCCCGAGCACGCGCAGCACGACGCCGTACGCGCCCGCCTCGACCGCCGCGACCGCGAGCACCGCGGCCACGAGCGCCGCCCGCGGCACGCCGCTCCGGCCGGGCACGTCGCCCGCGAGCGCGAGCCCAGCCGCCAGGACCAGGGCGCCGACGCCGAGGACCAGCCACCGCGCGTCCCGCACCAGCCCCGGGGACGCCCCCGCGGGAACGTCCGTCCCAGCCGGCGCAGGAGGCCTCCCCGCCTCGCGCCCGCCCGGCAACCGCCGCACCACCACCGGCGCGGCCGCGCCCACCGACACCGCCGCGAGCACCGCGACCCGCACTGCGGTCTCCGCCGCCGCCACCTGCAGCCCGACGAGCACCGCGACCAGCGCGGGCACGACGCCCACCACCCGCCACACGGGCGCCACCGACGGCGCGACCCGCGCCGCGAGCTCGGCCGCCACCGCGAGCAGCGCCCACGTCGCGACCTGCCACCAGCTCACCTGGACGAGGCCCGTCACGCCGACGTCCGTCGTCGGGAGGAACGCCAGGCCCATGGCGGCGCCGGTCGCCGCCCACACCGAGCCCCAAGCCACGGCCCACGTCCGGTCGAGCACGCGGCCGGCCGCCGCGCCGACCACGGCCACGGCCGCCAGCCCCGCGACCACGCCCGTCGCGTCCACGACCCGCTGCGGGTCGCCCGCCGCGACCTCCGCGACGAGCAGCAGCACCGCGGGCACGGCGAGCGCCGCGCCGACCCACTGCCGCGCCGTCCGCCACGTGCCCCGCTCGACGGTCGCCGCGAGCCCGGTGTGCCCCGCGCTGAGCGCCGCGAGCGCGGCCGCGGCCCACAGCCGCCCGGCCCACGCGGCCCCGAGCAGCACCAGCAGGCTGCCGGTCGTCGCGAGCGTCTCGCTCGCCACCCGCCACCGGCGCACGCGCACCGCCACCGCGATCGCCAGCGCGCCGACGGCCACGAACACGCCCGACCGCTCGCCCGGCCCCGCGACCGCGAGCGCGACCACCGCCGGGACGTCCGCCCCGAGGGCGAGCGGCAGCGGCCAGCGCGCCCACCGCGGCCCGGTCCACGCGACGAGCGACGCCGCCAGGGCGGCGCCCAGAAGCATCGCCGCGACGCCGACGTCGGCCCACGCCCCCGCGTACAGGGCGCCGAGCAGCACGCGCACCCCGAGCCAGGCGAGCAGTGCCGCGCCCGTCCCGACGACGCCGATCCCGCCGAGCACCGCGACGGCCCCGACGAGCAGGGCCGCCGCGACGAGGAGCCAGCCGGCGACCCCGGCGTCGGTCACCGAGGGGATCGCGGCGACGCCCGCGACGAGCGCGACCTGTCCCACGCTCGACGGCGGGACCGCGGCGGCGCGGCGCGGCAGGAGGCGCGGGTGGCGCTGGTCGGGACGGTCGACGGCGAGCGCACCCAGCGCGAGCAGCCCGCCGGCGCCGACGAGCGTCGCCACGGTCAGGGCCGTCCCGCCGAGGTCGCGCGCCGCCGCCCAGCCGGTCCACGCGGCGACGCCGACCAGCGGCACGACGCCGGCCCACGACAGCCAGGTGAGGGCCGGGTGCCGGTCGCGCACGAGCGGTCCGACGGCGACGAGCGCCGCGAGCGCGGCCGCGAACGCCCACCGCCCGGCCGCCGGTGCCGGCGCGAGCACGAGCGCGGCCAGCGCGAGCGGCAGCCCGCACCACGTGAGCGCGGGCCGCAGGGTGGCCACCGAGGCGCCCGGCACCACGCGCGTGCCCGCGGCCCACACCACGGCCGCGACGAGGAAGGGCGCACCCCACCACGGGTCCTCGGCGGTGAGCACGTCGGCCCCGGTCAGGGCCGCCCACGCGGTCAGCGGCGCGCCGAGCAGCACGAGCGCCCAGGGCAGGGGCCTCGCGTGCCCGGACGCGAGCGCGCCGCCGACCGGGGAACGGCCCAGGTCGCCCGCGACCGCCGTGACGAGCCAGCCGAAAGTCGCCGCGCCGAGGGTCGCCGCCGTCCATGCCGGGTCGCCGAGCGCGGTCACCAGCGCGAGCAGCCCCGTCGCGTACCCGGCGCCGGCCAGCAGCAGTCCCGTCGCGCCCGACGCCGGCCGCGCGCCCCGACCCGGCGCCTCGCCGGACGCCGAGGGCCGCACGTGCGCGGCCACGACCGCGCCCAGGCCGAGCGCGGCGAACCCGGCGACGAGCGTCGGCCGGTCCCACCACGCGGCCACCACGACCGACGCCCACAGCCCCCAGACGAGCGGGGTCGCGAGCGGGACGAGCACGTAGGCCGGCGTCGGCCCGGCGGCGAGCGCCGCCACCGCGAGCGCGAGCACCACGGGCACCACCACGCGGTCGAGCCCGCCGGGGGCGTCGAGCGCACCGTCGCCGGCGAGGACGACCGCCGCCGACACCGCCACCGCGACGGCGCCGCCCCACCAGAAGGGCCAGAGGACGTCGTCGGGCGAGCGGCGCAGCCGGCCGCGCGCGAGCGGGGCGACCGCCACGGCGAGCCCGGCGAGCACCACCGCCGCGACCGGGCCGCCCGCGAGCACCCACACGGCCACCACCGCGGCCACGGGGGCCACGGCCGCGACCGCGTCGAGCGCGGCCGCCGCCCCGGGCAGGGCCGGCGGCCGCAGGCGCCGCACCACCGCCCGTCCCGCGAGCGCGACCGCCCCGCCGAGGGCCCACCACCCGCCGTCGGGCACGGCCGCGCAGCCGACGGCGAGCGCCGCGACCGCCCAGCCCACGGCGGCGAACGCCGGGCTGCCGGACGGCCGGCGCCGGGCGAGGAGCTCGAGCAGCCCGACGCCAGCGACCAGCGCGCCCAGGAGCAGCACCGGACGCGCCGACAGGGCCGTGCCAGGGGAGGCCAGGTGCTCGGTGAGCCACGGCGTCGGGACGTCGACGGTCGCCGCGCGCAGCACCACCAGCCCCCACGCGCCCGCGAGCACGCCGTCCGCGCCGACGCCGAACCGCGGCAGGCACGCGAGGGCCAGGGCCAGGGCCGGCGCGGTGACGAGGAACGGCAGGACGGGCCAGCCCTCGGCGAGGCCGGCGACGAGCGCGAGCATCGTCGCGACGACCAGGCCCGCGGGCGCCGCGGTGAGCACGCCGGTCGCGAGGGCCGCGGCACCGCGGGGCTCGGCGTCGTCCGCGGCCCGCGTGGCTGCCCCGACAGAGTCGCCGGCAGCCTCACCCGCGCCGTCGTCCGCGCGCTCGGGCGCCCGCGCGGCCACGCGCGAGGCCCACCACACCGTCGTGAGCAGCGCGAGCGCGATGACCGCGACCTGCGCCGAGCCGGGCGTCGCGACGTCCTGGCCGCGCGGCACCGGACGGCCGAGGCCGATCGCGGCCATGCCCGCGGCGAACCACAGCACGGGCGCCCAGATCGCGCGCAGCGGCGAGCCGGGCCGCCGCGCGACGCCGACCGCGTACGCGACGCCCACCGCCGCGACCGCGACCCCCGACCCGACGGGCAGGGCGGCGCCGCGGAGGTCGGGCGGGAAGCCGAACCCGTCCACGGTGGCGGTCACCACCATCACCGGCAGGATCAGCCCGCCGACGGCGACCATCGCCCGGGCGACGAACCGCGCCCCGCTGCGCGCGAGCAGCGCGGCCGCGACGAACGGCACGACGGCGACCGCGAGCTCCGCGACCGGCCGCAGCCACGGCTCGACATCGCCGAACGCGAACGCGACCAGCCCGAACACGCCGACGAAGAGGAGCAGCACACCGAGGTAGGTGAGGCCGTGCACGGTGAGGTCGGTGTCGAGCCGGAGCCGACTGGTCCGCCACCACGTCGCGAGCCGGCCGGGCCGGCGCGGCGGGCCCGCCGGCGCGTGCCCCGGAGGGGTGGCCAGCCCGTACCCCGGAGGCGGAGGGGTGGCCGGCGCCCCGGGCGCGGTCGCCGTCGGCGGGGCCGGCGTCGGCGGGGCGAACCCCGCGGGCTGCGGAGCGGGTGCCGGGACGGGCACGGGAGCAGGCGGCCGGGCGATGGGCCGCGCCGTCGGGGGTGCGGCGGGACCGACCGGCGCCGCGACCGTCGCGACGCGCGGGCCGCCGACGGACGCGACGAGCTCGTCGGCGAGGCGGGCGAGGCCGGCCGCCTGCGCCTCCCCGACCGCGCCGCGGCGCTGCGCCTCGGGCAGGAACACCTGGCGGACGAACGCGAGCGCGGCGACGTCCCGCTGGGTCGGCGCGCGCAGCGGCTCGGGCGGCGTGCCGATCCAGTGCAGCCGGCCGTCCGACTCCCAGGCCGTCCACCACGCGCCGTCCCACCAGCGGGCGGCGACGCGACGGTAGGGGTCGGGGTACCAGCCCGGGGGCGTCGTCGGGGGCATGGGGCCTCCTCTCCGGCTGGGCCGCCTCGCGGCGCTCCGGGGCACATCCTGTCGGTGCAGGGGACCCGCCGGGGCCGATCGGCCCGGTCTGTGGACGGTTCGCCCCGGACCCGTCCTCAGAACCGCCGGTAGTCCGCCGCGATGCGGGGCGACCGCCGAGGCCGGTGCGGCGGCGTCAGCGCGAGCAGGTGCCGCACCGCGCGCCAGCGCTGGCCGCGGCAGGGCTCGAGCAGGTCGAGCATCCCGACGTCGTCGACCGCGCGGCCCGCGAGCGCCTGCCCCACGAGGGCGGGCAGGTGGAAGTCGCCGAGCGGCACCTCGTCCGGGTCGCCCCACGCGCGCTGCGCGACGTGCGCCGCGGTCCACTGCCCGACGCCGGGCACCGCCGTGAGCCGCCGCAGCGCCTGGTCCCGGGGCAGCCGCACGGCCTCTTCGAGCCGGTCCACGAGCCGCGCCGCCGCGACCACGGTGCGCGCCCGCGCCGGGTCCACCCCGGCGCGGTGGAAGTCCCACACCGGGACCTCGCGCCAGACCTCGGCCGCCGGCGGCACGCGCATGCCCTCCGGCGCCGGGCCGGGCGCGGGCTCGCCGTGTCGCCGCAGCAGCCACGACCACGACGCCCACGCCGCCCGCGTCTCCACGCGCTGCTCGAGCACCGCCGGGACCAGCGCCTCGAGCACCCGGCCCGACCGGCCGAGCCGCAGCCACCGCGTCCGCCGCCAGGCGTCCCGCACGGGCCCGGGCGGCGGGTCGAAGGAGGCCGCGTCGTCGTGCAGGCCGAGCAGGCCGGGCGCCATCGCGAGCGCCGCCTCCGCGCCGGGCCCCCAGGCGGTCACCTCGACCGACGCCGGGTCGCGCCGGGCCAGCCGCAGCGTCGCCGGGCCGGCCGGGGTGCGCGTCGCGCGCCAGGCGACGCCGTCGGGGTCCGTCCGGTAGGCCGGGTCGAACGGGCCGTGCCCGATCGGGGCGAGCGTGCCGCGCAGGTCCAGCGGTGTGGGCAGCTCGACGACCACCCGCTCGCCCGACGCCGCCCGCACGCGACGATCCTCACACGCCCCGCCGACTCCCCGGGCGACCGTCGCCCCACCCCTCACCGACTGGAGCGCCGTGGCGCCACAGCGCTCCAGTCGGGCCGATCCGCCGCCACAGCGCTCCACTCGAGGGTCGGGGCGGCCACGCCGGCCGGGCTCAGCGCAGCGGGTACCAGCGCGCGCCCCAGCGCCGCGACACCCGGCTCGCGAGCACCTCGACCAGCGCGTCCGTCCGCGCCACGACGGCGCGGCGCACTGCCCCGGCGGCCTCGTCGTCGGGCGCCTCGAACCGCACGGTCAGGCGCGGCTCCCCCCGGACGACCTCCAGGTACTGCGCCTCGACGGCGGTGAGCTCGGCCGCGGCGTCGGCGGCCGCGGGCAGCACGACGGCGGGGTCGACCCCCGGGCGCAGGTCGCCCACGACCATCCGGACCCGGTACGACGGCACCTAGTCGGTGAGCCTGCGGATCACGCCGCCGACGGCGTCGGGCACCACGCCCGCGAGGGCGTCCTTCCGGGCGCCGCGCACCTCGCGGTTGTTGGCGCCCCGCATCCGCGCGTTCTTGACGCCCTTCTTCAGCTCCACGAACTGGTCCCAGGCCTGCACGTCGAGGATCCTCGCCTCGGTCTCGGACTCGTGGTGGTGCCGCTTGTCCGTGTTCCGGTAGCGCAGGTACACCAGGCCGTAGAAGACGAAGCCCGACGCGAACAGGATCAGGCCGAACATCCGCGGGTCGCCGTCGCCGCTGTCGCCCGCGGCGAGGACCACCTGGCCCAGCATCTCGAGGGTCACGGTGCTCATCCGCCCACCACCAGGATGATCGTGCCGAGGATCATGCCGATCACCTGCACCACCGCGGAGACCGCGAGCAGCCGGGGCTTGTTGATCGGCACCGACCCCATGGTCTCGCCGGTGCGCCCGTTGACCGCCACGTAGTGCAGGAACGACGAGCCGTTCTTCTTGCGCTCGTAGTAGCTGTACAGCCACACGGGCAGGTAGGCGGACACCCACCGCTGCCCGACGACGTCGAGCTGCTCGTGGTCCCAGCGCACGCCGCGGTCGTAGTACTGCAGCGTGGAGTTCGCCTGGTACCGCGCGATGTCGCCGGCCTGGACCTGCGTGAGCGGCAGGAGGCGGTCGTAGTCGGTGTCGCGGCGCTCCATGGTGAAGCCCGCCAGGTAGTTCGAGTCGTACCGCACGGCGTTGGCCGTGTCGAACGGCATGATCGAGTTGATGATGTTGTTGGTGTTCTCCGCCGTCCGCTGGTCGAGGCGGCTCGAGGAGGACTCGACCGTGAGGTCGTTGACGTGCAGCGTGAACTGCCGCGCGACCTGGTAGACCTCGACGTCGTACCGCGTCTCCCGGCTGTCGCCGACCTTCACCGTGTACCGGCGGGCCTCGTGCTCCCCGACGCCGCTCATGGCCACCTTCGCGTTCACGTCGATGACCATGTACGGCAGATAGACGCCCATGACGTTCTCGGGCGCGAACTCCTTCTTGAACCGCGGGTGCGCGAAGAACTGGCGCTTCTTGACGAAGGTCCGGATCTTCTCGACCGCCGCCTCCTTGGGGAGGCTGAACGGCAGGATCATGTCCGGCACGGCGCCGTTCGGGATCTGCTGGTTCATCGACAGCACGTTGCGGCACCAGTGGCACCGCGCCTGCGTCGAGTGGCCGGTGTCGATGACGACGTCCGCGCCGCACGCGCCGCACTTGAACGTGCGCACGTCGTCGGTGGACTCGATCTGCGACGCGCCCGAGCCGAGCACCAGGCCCTGCAGCTCGCCGATCGGCCCGTCGAGGCCCCACAGCTCGAGGGCGTTCGTCGCCTGCCACTCGAACCGGCAGAAGTGGCAGCGCAGGCTGCCCGACGCCGTGTTGAGGCTGATCTCCGTCGCGCCGCAGCGCGGGCACTTCGTCAGGCCGTCCGTCGCGCCGACGTCGGTGCGCACGACGCGCGGGCCGTCGCCCTGGTCGTCGGGCGGCGGGGCCGGGGGCGGCTCCGTCCCCGGGGGCGCCGTCGTCCCCGCGGCGTCCGTCGCCATCGGGGGCGCGGGAGGCGGCGGAGGCGGCGGCGGAGGAGGCAGCGGGACGGCCCCCGTCGCCGGCTGGGGCGGCGGTGGGGGCGGCATCGAGCCCGGGCCGGGAGGCGGGGGAACGGTGCTCACGACGTCAGAGCCCGAGGAGCTTGCTCTTCGCGGCGTCGTAGTCGGCCTGCGTGATGAGCCCCTGGTCGAGCATCGTCTTCAGCTGGGTCAGCTTGGCGACCGGGTCGTCCGCGGCCGGCGCCGCCGGGGCGGCCGGCGCGGCCCCGCCCTCACCCGCGGGCGCGGGCGGCGGGGGCGGCGGCGTCTGCCCGGCGGCCGGGCCCCCCGCACCCCCGGCCGGGGGCACCGGCTGCTGCAGGCCGCTCACGGCACCGCCCGCGGCGCCCATGCCCAGGCCGAGGAACGCGAGGTTCGCACCGCCGGCGCCGCCGGGGTTCTCGCCCGCGGCCTGGATGCCGCGGGCCGCCGCCTGCTGCAGGAACGCGTTGCCGCGGGCGCCGCCGAGGGCGTCGGCCTTCTTGACGTCGCTGAGCAGGGCGCGGGTGTCCTCGTCGTACTCGATCGCCTGGAGGGCGACCTTGACGATCTGCAGGCCGCGGTCCGTCGTCCAGCGGTAGTTGGTCTCGACCGCCGCCGAGAGCGACTGCGCGAAGCCCACGGAGTCGGACTGGATCCGGGTGATCCGGTTCCCCTGGCTCGGGTCGTTCGTGTAGAGCGAGAAGGCCTGGGCGAGCGAGCCGACGACCTCGTTGAAGAGCTGGGTCGCGGCGTCGTTGTCGAAGTCGGTGAAGTCGAAGACCCGCGGCGACGCGCTGTAGTACGTCAGCGGCACGAACTGCTTGACGAAGAGGATCGGGTCGACGATCCGCAGCGTGTACGTGCCGCGCGTGATCGCGCCGACCTGCGCGCCCAGGTACGCGTCGTCCCAGTAGATCTCGGACTGCGTGCCGAACCGGTTGTTCGGGATCTCCTTGAGGTTGACGTAGAACGCGAGCTGCTGGCTGCCCGGCTGCCCGCCGAACTTGAAGCGTTCCCAGGACGTCCGGATGGTCGAGGCGAGGATCCCGTCACCGGCGAACACCGAGCGCGAGTTCGGGTCGTCCGACGCCCAGATGTACCCGCCCGGCTCCGCGGCGATCGCGGTGAGCTGCCCGTCCTGGAACGTCAGCAGGCCGTATCCCTCCGGCACGATGATGCGGCTGCCGTTGGTGATGATGTGCTCCGAGCCGCGCACGTTCGAGCCCCGGCCGGCGTTCTGCCCCTGCGGCACCGCCGGGAAGAGGGCCGCCGTCGGCGCGAGCCCGGCGGGCGGCGTGAGGAAGTCCTTCCACTGGTCGGCGAACGTCCCGCCGAGCGCTCCCACGAATGCCTGGATGAGTCCCACTGTCGCCTCCGTGACTTAGTGGTGGCGTCCGGGGCGGGCGGTCGTCGCGCGGGGCCGTGGATGCGGCGTCGCGGACGGCCGGTCGCACGGGCCCGGCGCTCCGGTCCGGGTCGCCCGAACGTGGTCAGGTCGCTGACCAGGTTCGCCGATGCTAGCCGACCGGGCACGGACGGATCAGCACCTTCCCGGCGCTTCACCCGCCCGCCGGCGGCCCCTCGCCCGACGCCGGGCCGTCGCCCGGCGGGGCCCGTCGCCCGATGCCGGGCCGATGCCCGACGCCGAGCCGTCGCCTCCCCTCGCCCCGCCTCCCCCGACACGCGCCCGCCCGAATCGGCCCCGACGGCGCCCGGGGCGTGCCACCATCCCGGGGGACCGGATCGTGAGGGTGAGGTGACCGTGCAGGGCGAGGGACGCCGTCGGGCAGGCCGCGCGCGCACCGGGCTCCGCCGTGCCGCCGTGCTCGCCGTCGCGGCGGCGGTCGCGCTCGGCGGGTGCACGTCGGAGCCGACGGACGAGGAGGGCCCCGCCGGGCCGGGGTTCGACGAGGGCGCGGAGTCCGTCGAGCTCGAGCTGTTCTCGGGCGAGTCCGTCGAGCTCAACGGCGCGAAGGTCGCCGTGGGCGGCGTGGGCGGCACGCGGGCGACGGTCGCCGTCACGGCCGAGAGCACGGGCGAGCTGTGGGTGCTGATGAACGTCGGGGACACGGTGGACGTGCCGGACTGGGGCGCGCTCGGCGTCGTCGACGTCGTCGAGCGCGGCGCGGCGCCGTCCGGCCAGGCCGACGACCCGATGCGCCTGCCGTCGGTCGGCACCGTCAGGCTCCGCGCGCAGCTGCCCGGCCCGTACGAGTTCGCCGTGACCGTGGACGCGGAGACCGCCGTCGTCGACTCGATGCTCGTGGAGCTGCAGGACGGCGGCGACGCCGCGCTCGTCTCCCCCCCGGGCACCGGGCCGGTGCTCGTGGGCGCCCGGCCCACCGAGATCCCCGGCTGGGGCACCGCCGAGCTGGTGCGGGACGCGGACGGGGCCGGGGCCGACGTCGCGGTGCGGTTCACCACCGACCACATGCCCGAGGTGATCCGCCCCGACCGGCCGCGCTGAGCCGGCCGGCGCGACCGCGCCCGCGCTGAACCTGCCCGCGAAGCCCGCCTCAGCCCAGGTCGGCGCAGCCCGACTGGTGCGGCAGCAGCGGCCGCGCGAACACCTCGTACTCGACGCCGCCCTGCTCGAACCGCGTCAGCTCGTTCGCGCCCCGGAGCACCCCGAGCAGCGTCGCCGCGTCCTCGCCGGTCACCGCGGCGCACTCCGCCGCGTCGGCGAGCGACGTCCCGAGCGGCCACGGCAGGACCTCGGGCGCGAGCTCCCCGCCGCCCTCCCAGGGCTGGGTCGGCAGCGCGAGGTACGCGACGCCGTCGGGCACGAAGGGGGTCGGCTCGCCCGCGCCGTCGACGATCGCCGTCGCCCGCGCGAGGAACCCCGCCAGCACCCGGCGGGCCTCGCGCTCGCGGGGGGTGAGCCCGTCGATCCCGACGTCGTCCCCCGACCCCGCGTCCGCCGAGCCCTCGTCGACGTCCATCCCGTAGGCGCCCAGGTCGAGCGCGTAGACGGCGTGCACGTACGTCTCGCCGCCGACGCCGAGCGTGACGGTCGTCGTCGGGACGTCCGCGATGGCTGGAGTGCCGTACTCGGGCGCGGGTCCCAGCAGCCCGGCGTCGGCCGCGGCGGCGACGATCGCGTCGACGTCGCCGGCGGACAGCCGCGTCTCGAGGAGGTTCGGCAGCGCCGCGCCCGGGTACTGCAGCGTGACCGGGCCCTGCACGATCGCGCGGCCGTCGCCGTAGACCGTCAGGCTCGGCACGAACCGGAAGTGGTAGCCGATCGGCACGAACCCGCCGCTCGTGAAGACCTCCAGCACGACGGCGCCGGGGTCGCCCGTGCGCGGGGCGTCGCCGTCCGGGGCGCCGGTCCCGCCCGGCCCGTCGCCGTTCGTCACGTCGCCTCCCGTCTGGCACGCCGCGAGCGCGAGGAGCGCCACGCCGACGACGGCGGACCGCAGTGCGCGCATGCCCCCTCACCTCCTGCCCTGCTCATGTCGGCGGGGGCCCGGGGCTTGCGCGGGGGGCCCGGGGCTTGTGCGGGGGGCCCGGGGCTTGCGCGGGGGGCCCGGGGCTTGCGCGGGGCGCGATCGGGGCCCGCCCGACGGCGGCCCACCCGGCCCCGCCCGACGGCGGCCCGCCCGGCCCCGGCGACGACCCGGCCGCCGCCACCGTGAGACTTCGCTCGCCAGCACGCGGGCAAGCCGTCACGATCCGGGGATGGGAGGGGGCGTCGGGCGCGGGCAGGGGGCGCGCCCGGGCGCGGAATGGCGCGGCGGGCGCGGCGGTTGGCACCCCCGTGCAGGAGCCCACCCCGACCACCGCGACGCCCGCGCCGACCGCCGCGCCGGCCCCCACCGCCGCGCCGGCCCCCGCCGCCACGCCCGCACCCACGCACCCCCCGCGCGTCGGGCTGCGCCACGACCGCGAGCGCGGGCCCGTCCTCGCCGCGCTCATGGTGACCACGGGCCTCATCGCGATCGAGGCGACGATCCTCGCCACGGCGATCCCCACGATCGTGGCGGACCTCGGCGGCTTCTCGAGCTTCCCGTGGCTGTTCTCGGTGTACCTGCTCACCGCCGCGGTCACGGTCCCCATCTACTCGAAGATCGCGGACACGGTCGGCCGCAAGCCGGTGATCCTCGTCGGGATCGGGCTGTTCCTCCTGGGCAGCCTGCTCGCGGGCTTCGCCACGTCGATGACGGCGCTCATCGTGTTCCGGGCGATCCAGGGCCTCGGCGCGGGCGCCGTCCAGCCGATGGCGATCACCATCGCGGGCGACATCTACACGGTCGCCGAGCGCGCCAAGGTGCAGGGCTACATCGCCGCGGTGTGGGCGAGCGCGGCCGTGATCGGCCCGACGCTGGGCGGCGTGTTCGTCGAGTACGCCGACTGGTCGTGGATCTTCTGGGTCAACCTCCCGCTCGGCGGCGCCGCGACGTACCTGCTGGTCACGCGCTTCCACGAGCGCGTCGAGCGGCGCACCCACCGGATCGACTGGCTGGGCGGCGCGCTGCTCACCCTCGGCTCGGCGTCGCTCATCCTCGCCCTGCTCGAGGGCGGCCACGCGTGGGCGTGGGACTCGCCGCAGTCGATCGCCGCCTTCGCCGCGGGCGTGCTGCTCGTGGGCGGCTTCGTGGCGGTCGAGACCCGCGCGCCCGAGCCCGTCCTCCCGCTGTGGGTCCTCTCGCGGCGGCTGCTCGCGACGACGGCGCTCATCGCCGTCGGCGTCGGCATCCTCCTCATGGGCGTGACGACGTACGTGCCGACGTTCCTCGAGTCCCTCGTCGGGGTGTCACCGCTGGTGTCCGGGCTCTCGCTCGCCGCGATGACCCTCGGCTGGCCGATCTCCGCCTCCCAGGCCGGCCGCGTCTACCTGCGGATCGGCTTCCGCGCGACGGTCGTGCTGGGCGCCGTCGTCACCGTGGGCGCGGGGGCGCTCCTCGCCGTCACGTCGACGACGCCGTCCGTCGTCCTCGTCGCGACCTCCTGCTTCGTCATGGGGCTGGGCCTGGGCTTCGTCGCCGCGCCGAGCCTCATCGCCGCGCAGTCGAGCGTGGGCTGGGGCGACCGGGGCGTCGTCACGGGGGCGAACATGTTCGCCCGGTCGATGGGGTCCGCCGTCGGGATCGCGGCCCTGGGCGCGCTCGTCAACGCGCAGATGCGCGGCGCGGACCCGTTCGCCGAGCGCGAGCGGTTCAACGCGGCGGCGACGACGGCGTTCACGGCGGTCGCCGTCGTCGGCGTGCTGACGCTCGTGGCCGCGCTCGCGATGCCGCGGGGCGACCGGCCGCAGCAGGGGTAGCGGCCGGCGCCCCGGGCCGCCTCAGTCGTCGAGCTCGGTCGTCGTGCTCGGTCGTCGAGCTCAGTCGTCGTTCTCGGTGGCCTCGTACGCCGGCTCGATGCCGATCGAGCGCAGCCACGCCCGCTCGCCCGGCGCGATGAGGTCGCTCTTGTGCGCGAGGAGCACGTCGAGCACGTCCACGCCCTCGGTCGGTGCACCGAGCGCGGCCATCACCCTCGGCACGTCGCACGGCGCCACGACCAGCCGGTAGGAGTACTTCTCCGCACCCCAGGGGCTCTGCCGGTCGACCTCCCCCCTGATCACCAGGGCACCGTCGTCACCACGCAGGCTGGCTCCGATGTGCAGGCCGTCGCGGTTCTCCAGAGTCACCTCACGCACCGCCCACCTCCAGGGGCCACGGTCCGCGCGCCCTTGCGGGACCTCCCCTTCCATCATGGGACACCCCGCCGTCGCGCGGGAGGGGAAAGCCGGGCGAGATTGGCCGCCGCGGGGCGCGCGCTCTGCCGTGGGCGGACAACCCGATGAATTTGCCCGGTCTCGCGCGTCAGTATCGGTGACGTCGAGACACATGCGACGTGGACCCGTCGGTCCACGGGGCCGGCCCCGGACGGCCTGATCCCGCGGCGTCGACACCACGCCCCACGAGGAGCCAACCCGCATGACCAGCACCGAGCACTCCACCACGACCATGACCGCCGAGGTCGCGCGCGAGCTGCGTGCCGCCGTCACCGGACCCGTCGTCACGGCCGCCGACCCCGACTACGACGCCCTGCGCGCCGTCGTCATGGGCGGCGTCGACCCGCGGCCCGCGGTCATCTCCCGACCCCGATCCGCCGACGAGGTCGCCGCCACCCTCGCGGTCGCCCGCCGGCACGGCCTGCCCGTCGCCGTCCGCTCCGGCGGCCACAGCGGCGCGGCGCACGGGTCGGTCGACGGCGGGGTCGTCGTCGACGTCCGCGAGATGGCCGGCATCGAGATCGACGCCGAGGCGCGGACCGCCTGGGTGGGCGCCGGCGCCACCGCCGGCGAGGTGAGCGTCGCGACGTCGGCGCAGGGCCTCGTCGTCGGATTCGGCGACACGGGCTCGGTCGGCGTCGCCGGCATCACGCTCGGCGGCGGCGTCGGGTACCTGTCCAGGCTGCACGGCCTCACCGTCGACAACCTGCTCGCCGCCGAGGTCGTCCTCGCCGACGGGCGCACCGTCGTCGCCGACGCCGAGCACCACGCCGACCTGTTCTGGGCCCTGCGCGGCGGCGGCGGCAACTTCGGCGTGGTCACGCGCCTGAAGTACCGCCTGCACCCGCTCGAGCACGTCACCGGCGGCATGCTCTTCCTGCCCGCCGAGCCCGAGGTCCTCGCCGGCCTCATCACCGCCGCGCAGCAGGCGCCCGAGGAGCTGGGCCTCATCGCCAACGTCATGCCCTGCCCGCCGATGCCGTTCGTGCCGGCGGAGCTGCACGGCCGGACCCTCATCATGACGTTGGTCTGCTACGCCGGCCCGCCCGACGACGCCGCGGCCGCCCTCGCGCCGATCCGCGCCCTGGCGACCCCGCTGGCCGACCTCGTCCGGCCGATCTCCTACCCCGAGATGTTCCCACCCGAGAACGCCGGCGGGGACTACCACCCGGTGACCGTGGTGCGGACGCTGTTCCTCGACCGCGTCGACGTCGACGTCGCCCGCGACGCGATCGAGCGCCTCGACGCCATCGACGGGATGCGCGCCCTGCAGCTGCGGCCGCTCGGCGGCGCGATCGCCCGCGTGCCCGCGGACGCCACCGCGTACGCGCACCGGGACGCGGGCCTCATGGCGAACGTCGTCGCCTTCGTCACCCCCGAGGACCGCGCGCAGCGCACGGCGTGGGTCACGGACTACGCGGCCGCGCTCGACCAGGGCGTGGCGGGCGCGTACGTGAACTTCCTCGCGGACGAGGGCCCCGACCGCGTGCGCGCGGCCTACCCGGGCAGCACCTGGGACCGGCTGCGCGCGGTCAAGGCCACCTACGACCCGGACAACGTGTTCAGTCGCAACCAGAACGTGCCGCCGGCCTGACCCGCAGCGTCCGGCGTGCCCGGCGTCGACCGGGCTCAGCCCGCGAGCGCCGCCTCGATCAGCTCGACCACCTCGGGCGCGTCGGGCTCGACGCGCGAGCGGAAGCGGTGCGCCGTCCCGCTCGGCAGCACCACCCACTTCTCGAAGTTCCAGGCGACACGGCCGCCCTTGCCCTCGTCGTCGGGCACGCGCGCGAGCTCCGCGAACAGCGGGTGGCGGTGCCGACCGTTGACGTGCACCTTCGCGAACATCGGGAACGTCACCCCGTAGTCGCGGCGGCAGAACTCCGCGATCGCCTCCTCCGAGCCCAGCTCCTGGAGGAACTGGTTGCTCGGGAAGCCCAGCACCACGAGGCCCCGGTCGCGGTACGTCTCCCAGAGCCGCTCGAGCGCGGCGTACTGCGGGGTGAAGCCGCACCGCGACGCCACGTTGGCGATGAGGCGGACGCGGCCGCCGACCTCGCCGAGCGTCGTCGCTCGCCCGTCGATGGTGGTCACGCCGATCGCGTCGATCGCGACGGTCGTCGTCGGGCGTGCGGTGCGGGTGTCGTCGGCCATGCCGGTGCCAACGCGCGCGGGCGCCCGCGTCATCCCGGCCGCCCCGTGATCCCGGCCGCTCGGCGATCCCGGCCGCCCGGCAGGCGAACCGGGCGGCGGCCGGCCGCGCGATGGCTACGGTGGACGGGTGACCGGCGAGCGGGGGCGCGTACCGACCACGGAGGAGCTGCTCGGCACGTGGCTGGCGGCCGCGGGGTCGGACGCCGACCCGGACGGCCGCGTCCACGCCGACCGCCCGCCGTGGGACCTCGACGCGCTCGTCCGCGACGCCGCCGACGGCACGACGGCGCTCCTCGACCTCGGCGGGACCGCGCCCGCCGGTCTCGACGTGACGGTGGTCACCCACCGGACGGGCGCCGTCGGGCAGGACGGCGCGACGCCCGACGCCGGCCCCCTCCCCTTCCCGGAGCGGTGCGTCGACACCGTGCTCGCCGTGGACGCGGCGTACGACCCCGCGGAGGTCGCGCGGGTGCTGCGGCCCGGCGGCGTGCTCCTCGCGGAGCTGCGCGGGCCCGACGACGCCGTCGAGCTGTACGCGGTGCTCGGCTCCCCGCTGCCGCACCCCCGGCGGACGCTCGACGCCTGCGTGCGCGCGCTCCTGGACGCCGGGCTGCACGTGACGGCGCAGGAGGCGTGGCACGGGTTCGTCCGGTTCGACGACGTGGCCGCCCTCGTCACCGCCCTCGCCCGGGGGCAGATCGAGGCGCCCGCGGACTTCAGCCCGGAGGGTTACGCGAACACCCTGCTCTACCTGCACCTGCGCGGCCCGGCGTGGGGGCAGCCGCTCGTGTTCACGCGCTCCCGGCTGATGGTCCGCGCGGAGCGGCCGTCCTGACGCGCTACCGTCGTGCCATGCCGGTGATCCGCTCATGAGCCCCGCGCCCGAGCCCGCCCAGCCCGCGGGCGCCCCCGACCTCGGGACCGCCGCCCGGCCGGCCCCGGGGAGCAACGGGCTGCCGGCGGCCGACGGCGTCGCGGCGGAGGTCGTGGCCGCGGACGTCGTCGCGGTGGACGGTGCGCCGTCGCAGGCCGCGGCGACCGACGGGCTGCCCGAGGCGACCGGGCCGGCGCAGCCGCCGCGGCCGCAGGCCGACGTCGTCGCGATGTGGGTGGCCATCGTCGTGCCGGTGCTCGGCATCGTGGCGACGATCGCCGTGCGCACGTGGCTGACCCTGGCGTTCGTGCTGCTCGCGCCGCTGGTCGTCGTCGTGTACGCGCTCGGCGTGTGGGTGTTCACGCGCGTGCTGCGCCGGGAGAGCCTGTTCCGCCGCGAGCTGGGCCGCGTGCCGCTGCGGTACCACGGCTACGCCTGGTCGTGGGCGCTCGCCTACGTGCCGGCGACCGTCGCGCCGTACCTCGGCAGCGACGACGGGCCCGGCGTGTGGACGGCGGCGCTCGTGGTGTTCTCGGCCGTCACCGTCGGCGTGCTCACCGGCGCCGTGTGGTCGGCCTACCTGCGCGACCGCGCATCGCTCGAGGCGCCGCCCGAGCACTGAGGGCCCGAGCACTGAGGGCCCCGCGCACCGAGGGCCCCGCGCGGGGCTCCACCGCGTCCCCGCGCGTCCGGCGTCTCCACGGGCGCCGCGGCCCCGCGGCGGCGCGACGGCGCCGCCCGGGCCAGGCTCGGCGCATGCCCCCGAGCCGCCCCTCCCGACCCGCCACGACCCTCCGCTCGGTCTTCGCGCGCCAGCTCGCGCGCGTCCGCGCCGACCCGACGGCGGAGGCCGTGACCGACGTCGGCACGCCGCGCGGCTGGCTGGTCGAGCGCGGCGTCTGCGACCTGCTCGAGCCGTTCGTCACGCACCTGCCCCGGGACGACGGCGACCTCGCCCGCTACGCGGGACTCACCGGAGACGTCGCCGCGGTGCTCCTCGACCGGCTGCCCGCCGTCGAGCTCGACGACCGGCAGAACGACGCCCCCACGCTCGGCTGCCTCCTCGAGGCGGCGGCGGCCCACCCCGCGGAGGTCGAGCTGCACGGGTATCTCGTGGGCCCGGCGCGGACGGACGAACGGCTCACCGCGGAGGGTCTGCTGGTCGCCGACGCGCCGCGCGTCGACGTCCTGCCCGACCACGGACCCGGCTGCGAGTGCGCGCAGCTGTGGGCGCACGTCCAGGAGCGCCTCGGCGTCGACGACGCCGTCCGGATGCCCGACGAGATCCGGCCCGCCCGCCTGCGGTCGCGCCCCGAGGAGCGCGCGTGGTCCCTGTGGTGGGACTGACCCCGTGATGGGACTGACCCCGTGATGGGACTGAGGGGCGCGGGGCACCGGGTCGGCCGGCCTCACCGCCCGCGCCCGGGAATGCTCGCCCGAGCCGGACCGTTGCCCGCGACATGCCCCTCACCGGTGAGTACGCACCCAGCCCGTCCGACCGCGCCCGCACCCAGGTCGAGCGCTTCGAGGCCTCCGGCGGCCGCGAGGCGAACACCCTCGACGGGGTCCCGATCGTCGTCCTGACGACGGTCGGCGCGAAGACCGGCAAGCTGCGCAAGACGCCGCTCATGCGCGTCGAGCACGAGGGCCGGTACGCGGTCGTGGCGTCGATGGGCGGGGCGCCGAAGCACCCCGTCTGGTACCACAACGTCGTCGCGCACCCGCACGTCGAGCTCCAGGACGGGCCTGTGAAGCGGGACTACGTCGCCCGCGAGCTCAGCGGGGCCGAGCGCGAGGAGTGGTGGGCGCGGGCCGTCGCCGTCTGGCCCGACTACGCGCGCTACCAGGAGCGGACCAGCCGGGTCATCCCGGTGTTCCTGCTGGAGCCGCTCGAGGACTGACCCGCGGCGCGGGACGCGGTCGGACGGGCGGTCAGGCGCCGGCGCCGTCAGGCGGACCGGACGGCCGGGCCCGAGGGCGCGACGGCGTCGACCAGCTCGCGCGCCTCGTCGGCCGTGACCACCTCGACGGTCTTGATCGCGTAGTACCAGGCGTCGTCGTCCTCGATCATGCCGTCGGCCTGCTCGACGAGGAACTCGGCGCGGCCACGCCGCCCCGGGACCGGCGTGATCCGCCACGTCACCGGGTAGCCGCGCGTCGGGTGCATGCCGTGCACCACCGCGGTGGCCGCCTCGCTCGTCGACCTGCGCATCGCCCCCACCCCCGTGCTGGAACTGCTCCACCCCTCTGATCGGCCGGAACGCCCTGGTCGATGACGCCCGCAGCGGGTGAAGCCGTGCGACGCGGTCGTCCGGCGCTCCTCCGTTCGGGTGAACCCGCACGTTCGTCCGGAATTCGCCCGAGAAGGGCCTCCCATTCGGGCGCCGGGACCGGGACGATGAGCGGCGTCCGATGGCGCACTCCGCGCCGCACGCGTCAGAGAGGCCTCGTGATGTCCACTCCGTACCCGCCGGCGGACTCCCAGGGCACCCCGCCGCCGCAGCCGCAGCAGCCGCAGCAGCCCCAGCCGACCCCGCCGCAGGACCCGGCGGCGCAGCAGTACGCCCAGCAGTACCCGCAGCAGCCCCAGTACCAACAACAGCCGCAGCAGTACCAGCAGCAGCCCCAGTACCAGCAGCAGCCGCAGCAGTACCAGCAGGGCTACCCCCAGCAGTACGCCGCCGGCTACCCGGCCCCCGCGCCGAGCCGCCAGAACGGCCTCGCGATCGGCGCCCTCATCTGCGGCATCCTCGCCCTGCTCCTGGCGTGGATCCCGTTCGTCAACGTCCTCGCCGTCGTCCTCGGCCTCGTCGCCATCGTGCTCGGCGTGATCGGCATGAAGAAGGCGGCGGAGCTCGGCGGCCGCGGCATGGCCGTCGGCGGCATCATCACCGGCGCGCTGGCGTTCCTCGGTGCCGTCGTCATGTACATCGGCGCCGCCATCTGGTGGAACTCCGCGACCAGCGACCTGGACCAGTTCAGCGACGAGCTCGACCGGATCAACCAGGAGCTGCTCGAGGACCTCGAGAACCTCGACACCGGGGACTGAGGCCCGCTCCCACCGGCGCACGGGCGCCGCACCGTCGGGTGCGGCGCCCGCGTCGTGCCCGCCGCCGCGTCCGCCGTCGTGTCCCCGGAAGCCGAGGGACGACGGCGCGGGTCAGGCCGCCGGGCCGGTCGCCGTCGGCGGGCGGTCGGCGCCCGCGCGGCCCAGCCGGAACATCACGGCGCCGACCACGACCGTGGCCGCGCCCGCCCACGCCATGCTCGCGCGCGCCCCGACGAGCGCGACGACGCCGGCCCCCGCCGCCAGGCCGACGACGTTCCCCGCCTGCAGCACGCCGCTGACGGCGCTGAACACGCGGCCGCGCGCGGCGTCGTCGGTCCGCGAGCGCACCAGCGCGTTGAGGCAGACCCGCTGCGCCGTGTTCGCCGCCCCGCCGATGAGCCAGCCGATGCCGACGGCGAGGCGCCGATGACGTCGAGGACGTAGAAGACGTCGGCGACGTTGACGAGCACGCTGATGAGCGTGGCCACCCCGAGGCCCGCGACGCCGACGAGCAGCACGCGGTCCGCCCGGACGCGCGCGAAGCCGAGCCTGACCGACTCGGCCTCGTGGGCGCGGCCCGGTCCGGGCAGGCGCTGCGTGCGCACGAACGCGACGGCGACCGCCATGACCACGGTCGTGCCGGCGGCGACGAGCAGGGCGGTGCGCTCGCTCGTCGCGTCCACGAGCACGCCCGCCACCGCGAACCCCGCGAGGAACCCGGCCTGGCTGATCATGGAGAACCAGCCGTAGGCGCGGGTCGCGTGCTCCTCGCCGGACACGCGCGGCAGCAGCGCGGCGACGACCGGGTTCGCCAGGGCCGTGCCGACGCCCAGCAGCACGAGCGAGCCGACGATGACGGCGCCGCCCTCGCCCGGGGCCTGCACGCCGAGCAGGCCGCAGAGCAGGAGCGCCACGCCCTGCAGGCCGATCGCGCCGAGCAGGAGCTCGCGGTTGCGCACGCGGTCGACGATCCGCCCGACGACGGGGGCGAGCAGCACGACCGGGAGCAGCTCGGCGCCCCACGCCGCCGCGATCCAGCCGGGGCCGGCGGGCTCGAGGTGGACCATGACCGCGAGCAGGGCGAGCGAGCTGCCGACCGTCGAGACGGCGGCGCCCGAGAGGAGGAGCCCGAGGTCCCGGCGGCGGGTGGCGGCCGAGAGCTGGGGGACGGCGTCGACCTGGGGGTGCACGAGCGCGAGCCTGCCACCGGCGGGCACGCCGCCTCGACATCCGGGCGCGTCGCCGCGTCCCGGGCGCGTTCCGACGTCGGCTCGGCTCAGGCGGCGGGCGCGTTCCGACGTCGGCTCGGCTCAGGCGGCGGGCGCGTCCCCGCGGCCCCACCACGCGAACACGGCCGACGGCGCGGCCACCGCGAGCACGAGGGGCAGGAGGGCCAGCGCCTCGGCCACGCTCGAGGGCGCGCCGCCGTCGCCGACGCGCGGGGCGAGCAGCGACCACGCCACCACGAGCGCGAGCACGGCCGCCGCCGACGCGATGACCGGCGCCAGCCGGCGGCCGCGGGAGAACAGGCGCGCCGCGGCGCGCGCGAGCAGCCCGAGCCACACGGTGACGCCGAGGCCGACCGAGGCGATCAGCCCCAGGGCGCCGACGACGATGTCCGTCCACCCCTCCTCCGCCGGCGTCAGGCGCACCGCGAGCAAGGTCAGCCCCAGCCCGACGCCCGCCGCGAGCAGCCCCCACCCGGCCGCGGCGAGGGGCGCCAGGACGAGGCGCCGGGGCGGCGCGGCGGGTGCCGCGGGCAGCGCGCCGGGATCGGCGGGGGTCGCGGGCTCGGTCACGGGCCCAACCTGCCACACGGGGCGCCGCCGCCCCAGCCCCCGGCCGGACCGCCCCTCAGTGACCAGCCTCCCCCGGTGTCGGCGGACGCCCGTAGCCTGCGGCCATGCTCCTGCTCGACGACGGCACCGCGACCGACGCGTCGCCGGGCGGGCGAGCCCCCACCGTCGTCTACAGCGCGAGCGACCTCACCATCGCCGCCACCTGCGAGTTCGCGCTGCTGCGCGGCCTGGACGCCAAGCTCGGCCGCATCCCGCCGCTCGACCTGCCGCAGGACGCGATGCTCGACCGCCTCGCCGAGCTCGGCGACCGCCACGAGCGCCAGGTCCTCGCCGCCCTGCGCCGCCGCTACGGCCCGTACGACCCGGCGACCGGCCGCGGCGTCGTCGAGATCACCCGCCCCGGCCGGGCCGACGCGCGGGACCCGGCCGTCCTCACGGCCAAGCGCGACGAGACCCTCGCCGCGCTCCGCGCCGGCGCCGACGTCGTGTTCCAGGCCGGGTTCTTCGACGGCCGCTTCGGCGGGTGGGCCGACTTCGTCGTCCGCGCCGACGACGACGTCCTGCGCCCCGCCCCACCCGACGACGCCCCGCCCGGCGCCGCCTCCCTCGCGCCGACCGGCCCGCCGGCCGCGTGGTCGGTCCACGACACCAAGCTCGCGCGCCGCGCCAAGGTCACGGCGCTGCTCCAGCTCGCGGCCTACGCCGACCAGCTCCTCGCGCACGGGATCCCGCTCGCCGGCGACGTCCACCTCGTGCTCGGCGACCGCACGGTCACCGCCCACCGCCTGGCCGACCTGCTCCCCGCCTACCGCGAGCGCCGCGCGCGCCTCGAGGAGATCATCGACGCCCACGTCGCCGACGACGGCCCCGTCGCCTTCGGCGACGAACGCTTCAACGCGTGCCTGCGCTGCGACGTCTGCGCCCCGGAGGTCGAGGCGCACCGCGACGTCCTGCTCGTCGCGGGGATGCGCGTCGCGCAGCGGGCGCGCCTGCGCGAGGCGGGCATCGCGACGATCGACGAGCTCGCGGCGAGCACGGGCGAGATCCCGACGATCGCGCCGTCGAACCTCGCGTCCCTGCGCACCCAGGCCCGGCTCCAGGTGGCCCAGGAGCGCGGCGACCCGGGCGTCGCGACGTCGGGTGGGGTCGCCTACGAGCTCGTGGCGCCGGACGCCGTCGGGCACCTGCCGCCGCCCCACCCGGGCGACGTCTTCTTCGACTTCGAGGGCGACCCGCTGTGGGTCGACGAGGCGGGCACGTGGGGGCTGGAGTACCTGTTCGGGGTGCTCGAGGCGCCGACGGCGCCGGGCGCGGAGCCGGTGTTCCGGCCCTTCTGGGCGCACGACCGCGCCGGCGAACGGCAGGCCCTGCTCGACTTCCTGGCCTACCTGCGCGAGCGGCGCGCGGCCCACCCGGGCATGCACGTCTACCACTACGCCTCGTACGAGAAGACCGCCCTGCTGCGCCTGGCCGGGCGGTACGGCGTCGGCGAGGACGAGGTGGACGCGCTGCTGCGCGAGGGCGTGCTCGTCGACCTCTACGCGACGGTGCGGGCGGCGCTGCGCGTGGGCCAGCGGTCGTACTCGCTGAAGAAGCTCGAGCCGCTGTACATGCCCGACGCGCGGACGGGCGAGGTGCAGACGGCGGGCGAGTCGGTGGTCGAGTACGCCGAGGCGTGCGAGGTGCGCGACCAGGGGCGGCTCGGCGAGTGGCAGGAGCGGCTCGACCGGATCGCGGATTACAACCGGTACGACTGCGAGTCGACGCTGCGGCTGCGGGACTGGCTCGTGGCGCGGGCGGCCGAGGCGGGCGTCGCGCCGGGCAGCCGCCGTCGCGGGCCGGGCGGGGCCGGGGCCGCCGCCGAGGGTGCCGCGGGGGCGGAGACCGGGGTCGGGGCGGAGGCCGGGGTCGCCGGGGAGGGCGCGCCGCCGGGGGAGGGCGAGACGCCTGGCGACGCCGAGCCGCCCGACGAGGACGCCGAGGAGGACGCGCTGGTCGCCGCGCTGCTCGCGGCCGCCGGCGGCGGGACCGACGCCCCACCCGACGCCACCACCCGGGACGCCGACCGGCAGGCGCTCGCCATGCTCGCCGCGGCCGTCGGCTACCACGAGCGCGAGGCCAAGCCGTTCTGGTGGGCGCACTTCGACCGGCTGGTCAGCCACCCCGCCGAGTGGCTGGACCGCCGCAGCACCCTGCTCGTCGAGCGCGCCGACGTCGTCGCGGACTGGCACCTGCCGGCGCGCGCCCGCACGCTGCACCGCCACCTGCGGCTCGTCGGCCGGCTCGAGCCGGGCTCGGGCATCACGGAGGGCGCGAACGTCGTCGCCCTCTACGACCCGCCGCTGCCCGCGTGCCTGGCCACCTCCGCGGACGGGACGCGCGGCTGGACCGACAAGGTCCGCGTGCTGTCCGTCACCGCGGAGGGCGTCGGGGACGCGGCGCGGGACGTCGTCGTCGTGGCGGAGCGGCTCGGCCGCGGGCTCGGGCCGGCGGACGCGCACGACGCCGTGCCCATGGCGCTCGGCCCCGGCATCCCGCCGCGCACGGACTCCCTGCGGGCCGCGATCCGGGCCCTCGCCGCGCGGGTCGCGGCGGCCGTCGCGGCGGGCGAGCCCCTGCCCGACCACCCCGCGGTCGACCTCCTGCGCCGCCGCCCGCCCCGCACCCGGTCCGGCGGTCTGCCCGCGGCGCCCGACGGCCTCGGCGGCGACGTCGCGACGATCACGGCCGCGGTGGCCGACCTCGACGGGTCGTACCTCGCGGTCCAGGGCCCGCCCGGCACGGGCAAGACGTACACGGGCGCGCGCGTCATCGCGGGGCTCGTCGCGCGCGGGTGGCGCGTTGCCGTCGTCGCGCAGTCGCACACCGTCGTGGAGAACATGCTCCGCGAGGTCGCGGCCGCGGGCGTGCCGCGGGAGCGCATCGGCAAGCGGCCGGCCGACGAGGCCGACCCCGGGGCGCCCTGGACGTGGCTCGGCGCCAACGGCTTCGCGGCCTTCCACGCCGCGGCGGGCGCCGACGGCGCCGGCTACGTGCTCGGCGGCACCGCGTGGGACCTCACGCACCCCGCCCGCCTGCCCGAGCGGCCGTTCGACCTCCTCGTCGTCGACGAGGCCGGCCAGTACTCGCTCGCCGACACGATCGCCGTGTCCGACGCCGCCCGGAACCTCCTGCTGCTCGGCGACCCCCAACAGCTCCCCCAGGTGACGCAGGGCCGGCACCCGGAGCCCGTCGATCGCTCCGCGCTCGGCTGGCTCACCGACGGCCACGACACCCTGCCCGACGAGCTCGGCTACTTCCTCGCCCGCACGTGGCGCATGCACCCCGCTCTGGCCGACGTCGTCTCCCGCCTCGCGTACGAGGGGCGCCTGGCGGCGGTACCGGCCGCGGCGGCGCGGCGGCTCGAGGGGGTGCCGCCCGGCGTCGGGCACGTGCTGGTGGCGCACGAGGGCAACGCGGTGGCGTCCGTGGAGGAGGCCGCGGAGGTGGTGCGCCAGGTGCGCGACGTGCTCGGCCGGACGTGGGTCGACCCCTCCGGCGGGGCCGCGGCGGCCGCCGGGCGGCCGCTCGGCCAGGCGGACGTCGTCGTCGTCGCGCCGTACAACGCGCAGGTGTGGACGATCCGCCGGGCGCTCGACGACGCCGGGCTGCCCGACGTGCGCGTCGGCACCGTCGACCTGTTCCAGGGCCAGCAGGCGGTGGTCGTCGTCGTGTCGATGACGGCGTCCTCGCCCGCCGACGTGCCGCGCGGCATGGAGTTCCTGCTCAGCCGCAACCGCGTCAACGTCGCGATCTCGCGCGCGCAGTGGCGGGCCGTCGTCGTGCGCTCGCCCCTGCTGACCGACTACCTCCCGGCGCGGCCCGACGGCCTCGCCGAGCTGGGCGCGTTCCTCGGCGTGACGCACGCCGCGGGCGCGGGGTCCGCGGGCGCGGACGAGGCGCCCGGCTGACCGACCGGCTCGCCGGGCGGGTCAGGGCGCGGTCGGCCCGCCGCCCAGCACGTCGCGCACGAGCGCGACGACGTCGGCCTCGCCGGCCGCCCACGACACCCGCCGGGCCTGCATCCAGACCGCCGGGCTGTGGATCTCGCCCTCGGCGTGCTCGACGACGTACGGCTCGGCCGCGCCCTCCGGCGCGCGCACGATGTGCCAGGTCGTCGGCAGGCCCGTCACCGGGTCGGCCCCGTGGAGCGAGAGCGAGGCGGGCACCGTCGCGTCCAGTGGGCGGCGCGCGGGGTCCTGCGGTGTTCCGAACGGGGGGATGAGCGTCTGGGCCACGGTCCACCTCCTTCGCGACTCGTCCTCGAGCAACGGGCGTCCGTCCCTGGATGAGAGGCCGCACGGGGCCCGACATGACGATGGTCGGCCCATAGAACCGGTGAGTTGAGGCAGGCGCGCCGTGGTCGTGGCACACCGGGCGGGGTCCGCGCAGGGACCCGCGGACGCCGTCGGGGGGCCGGGACGGCCCCGGCGAGGGCCCGGCGTCGGGCCCGTCGGACCGCCGTCAGGCGTTGGCGAACGCGGCGAGGCCGAGGGCGACCGAGCGGTCGAACAGCAGCTCCCGCTCGGCCGCGGACAGCGAGGCCTCGCGGAAGAGCAGGTCGCTGATCGTGCAGATCGCCAGGGCCTGCTTGCCCTCCTGCGCGGCGACCGCGTACAGGCCGGCGGCCTCCATCTCGACGGCGAGCGTGCCGTGCGCGACGAGGGCCTCGTTCACCTCGGGGCGGTTCGCGTAGAAGACGTCGCTCGAGAGCACCGCGCCCACGTACACCCGGCCGTTCTTGCGCCGCCGACGGCGGGTGCCCGCCGCGTCCGAGGGCGGCGCCGCGCGCGCAGGCTTCCCGGGGCTGATGCCCGCGGCCTCGGCCGCCGCCGCGGTGAGCGAGAACGTCGCCGCGGCGCTGAAGTGGATCTGCGGGATCTTGTTCCCGACGATCGAGGAGTCCGTGTGCGCGGCGTGCGCGATGACGACGTCGCCCACCTCGAGGTGCGGCGCCATGCCGCCCGCGGTGCCGATGCGGATGATCCGCTCCACGCCGTAGAACCGGAACAGCTCGGTGGCGTAGATGCTGATGGACGGGATGCCCATGCCGGACGCCAGCACCGACACCGGGCGGCCGTCGAACGTGCCCGTGTAGCCGAGGATGCCGCGCACCTCCGTGACGAGGCGGGCGTCCGTGAGCACCGTCTCCGCGATGCGCTGGGCCCGGCGCGGGTCGCCGGGCATGAGGACGTCGGGGGCGAAGTCGCCGGGCTCGGCGCCGATGTGCGGGGTGGCCATGGGCCGAACCCTAGTCGGCGCCGCCGGTGGGCGTCGCGGCGCGGGCGGGCGCCGGGGCGCCGGCGGTCGTCACGGCGCGGTCGCGCTCGGGCGACCCGCGTCGCGCGGGGGCCGGCGTCGGGCGACGCCGGCCCCCGCGGGCGGTCACAGGTCGTGCGGGGCCTGGCCCTCGTCGGCGCCGCCGTCGCGGCGGAGCCGCATGATCGACAGGGCGAGGCCGCCCCAGATGATCGCGGCCGCGATCACGAGGAACAGCACGGCGGTCCCGGTCATGCCGACCTCCTCTCGGTCGTGGCGAGTTCGGGCAGCGCGTCAGCGACGAAGTCGTCCGCCGAGTGACGCCACGGCACGACCACGAACACGACGGCCGCGAGGACCGACAGGGCGATCGAGCCCCAGCCGAACGCCGTGAGGAACCACGTCGGGTAGTCCCCGTAGCCCTCGGTGATGAGGTCGACCGCGTGGCTGATGAGCATGTAGCCGAGCACCACCGGCACGACCGCCGCGACGAGCACCTTCCACCACGCGCCGACGGTCACGCCGACCCGGGCGTTGAGGTGGCCCTGCAGCTCGGTGAGCCGGCGCAGGACCAGCCCGACCAGCAGGCACATCACGACGGCGGACAGCACGATGCCCACGTTGTTGACGTAGTCGTCCACGGTGTCGAGGAGCGGGACGGCCGTCGTCGTCGAGAACAGCAGGATCGAGATGATCGCGGCGAGGCCGCCGATGAACACGGCCGCCTGACGCACGGTCAGCCCGAGCTTCTCCTGGAAGGCCGCGGAGACGACCTGCAGGATCGAGATGAGCGACGTCATGCCCGCGAGCGCGAGCGAGCCGAAGAACAGGACGCCGAACACGGGACCGCCGGGCATCGTCGAGAGGATCTGCGGGAACGCGACGAACGCCAGGCCGATGCCCTTGATGCTGCCGAGCTCGGCCAGCGGGACGCCCGCCTGCGACGCCATGAAGCCCAGCGTCGCGAACACGCCGATGCCCGCGAGCAGCTCGAACGAGGAGTTCGCGAAGCCGACCACGAGGCCGGTCGTCGTCAGGTTCGCCTTGCGCCGCAGGTACGACGAGTACGTGATCATGATGCCGAAGGCGATCGACAGCGAGAAGAAGATCTGGCTGTAGGCCGCGATCCACACCTGCGGGTCGCCCAGCGCCTCCCACTTCGGGGTGAAGAACGCGGTGAGGCCGTCGCCCGCGCCCTCGAGCGTGATCGCGCGCACCACGAGCGAGCCGAACATGACCACCAGCAGCGGGATCATGACGAGGTTCGCGCGCTCGAGGCCGCGCTTGACGCCGAACGCGATGATGGCGAGCGCGAGGCCCCACACGATGACGAGCGGGGCGAGGATGCCCGGCACGAAGTCGAAGCCGACCGTCGTCTCGTCCGAGACCTTGAGGAAGTCGGCGAAGAGGAACCCGGCCGGGTCGTCGCCCCAGGCGAGGTCGACCGAGAACCACGCGTACGCGAGCGCCCACGCGACGATCGCCGCGTAGTACGTCGCGATGATGAAGCTGATCATGACCTGGAACCAGCCCAGGCTCTCCGCCGGCCGGGAGAGGCGGCGGAACGCCGTCGGCGCCGCCCCCCGGAACCGGTGGCCGATCGCGTAGTCCAGCCAGAGGATCGGGATGCCCGCGGTCAGCAGCGCCACCAGGTAGGGGATCAGGAAGGCGCCGCCGCCGCTCTCGTAGGCCACGCCCGGGAAGCGCCAGATGTTGCCCAGGCCGACCGCCGAGCCGATCGCCGCGAGGATGAAGCCGACCTGGCCGGACCACTGCTCGCGGTTCGTGTGGACGGCGGGCCCGGAGGCGCCCGCCGCGGCCGGGGCGGAGGTGTCGTCGTTCGCCATGTGCACGTCCTCACCGTCGAGGGCTGCCGCCCGTTCGAATCAGGTGCGCAGGCGCCCAGTGTGGCGTCACTCGCGGTGGCGCGGTGGCCGCGACACCCTCCCTCTCACATGTTGAGACGCCGGGGCGAGTGCGCAGGTGACGCGGGTGCGCTGTGGACGGGTCACAGCCCCGTCAGCGGGCCGCGCCGAGGTCGAGGTTCGTGCCCCCGGCGGCCAGCCGGACGCCGTCGTCGGTGACCTCCGCCCCGGTGAGCACCATCTCCGCCGGCAGGCCGGGGATGGCGAAGCGGAGGTCCTGCAGCTGCCCGGTGATCGCGGCGGGGAGGTCGGTGCTCTCCACGCGGAAGCCGCCGAGCTCGAACGCGGTGACGTCGACGAGCACGTCGCGCCCCTCGGCGCGCACGGCGAGCAGGGCGTCGAGCGGCAGGCCCAGCACCTCGGCGCGGGCGACGAGCTCGCCGTCCCGCGCGGCGAGCACCATGCCCTCCAGGCCGAGCACCGCGGCGACGTCGGCGGGCCGGGCGAGCGCGGTCATCTCCGCGGTCTCGGCGACGTAGGGCGGCTGGGCCGCGACGCCGCGCACGCGGACGACGACGTCCTCGAGCCGCAAGCCTTCGACCGTCGCCTCGGGCGCGCTGAGCCGCACCGACTCCAGTCGGCCCGCGAGCACCTGCGGCACGAACGGGTAGCCCTCGATGGTGACGTCCGGCGGCTCGGCGACGCCGGGGATCGCCTGCTGCACCTCGGCGGCCACGCGCTCCTCCGCCTGGCGGCGCAGCACGGCGTCCGCGACCGCGGCGACACCCACGAGCGCGGCGAGCACGACGAGCGTCACCACGACCTTGCGCACCGGTCGACCCTATGCCGCCCGCCCGCCGTCGGGCGCGCGGGGGCGGGCGGGGCGGGGCCGCCGGGTGGGTGGGGAGGAGTCGCGAACATCCGGGAGAAGCCCGTGGCCGCGCGCCCGCGTCGCGCCTACGCTGGTGGTGACCCGGGTCGCGCCCGGCCGAGTGCAACGAGGCACGCCATGGAGACGCTCTTCTGGATGGCCCTTCCGGTGACCGTCTACGGCCTCCTGGCGGCGGCGGTGCCCTCGCCCGACGCCGCACGGCGGCCCGGCCTGTGGGCCCGGCTCCGCGGGCTCGGCCGACGCCGCGCCCGCGTCGAGACGATCACCGTCCGGCCCGCGGAGGTGGCGGACCCCGACGACCCGCTCGTGGTGCTGGCGATCCAGGTGCGGCTGGGGGCGCTCGCGGACCACATCCGCCGGCTCGAGTCGGACGAGCACATCTGGGCGCGCGCCCGCAAGCTCGAGGCCGCGCAGGCCGCCTACGACGCGCTCCTCGACGAGGCCTGCCGGCTGGCCGGCGTCCGCAGCCATCTGCCCCCGGCGGAGACCGGCGCACTGCGCCGTCGCACCGAGCCGGAGCGGTTCGAGGACGAGCTCGAGCTCGCCCAGCGCGGCTGGTCCTGGTGACGACCGGGACCCGCGCGGTCCCCTGACCACCGCCTCCGGCCCCACCCCCACCACCTCCGGCCCCACCCCCACCCCCACCCCCACCGCAGAGTGGAACGAAATGAGGTCCTGGAGCGCAGAGTGGAACGAGATGCCAGCAGATCGTTCCACTCTGTGGCGGTGTGGCGGTGTGGCCGGGGGGTCACGCGGTGGGGGTGTGGCCGGGGGGTCACGCGGGGTGACGCGGCACTGAGGCCTTCCAGCGGCGCGGGCGGTGCCACGTCCGTGCTCGCAGGTGCGCGGCCCGGAGGCGCGACTGCCACCGAGCCCGGCCGGCCGACGTCGTGATGTCGGGATCATTCGCGCGGACCACGACGAGCCCGAGCCCCTCGAGCGCCTCCTCGCGGACCGCGTCCGACCAGCGGCGTCGCGCGTCCGCGTGATCGGCGCCGTCGTACTCCGCGACGAGCCCGGCCGCGTCGTCGAGCAGGTCCACCCTGGCGACGAAGCGCCCGGCACGATCGTGGATCACCGGGTTGCACAGCGGCCTCGGCAGCCGCGTGCCCAACCACAGCAGGCGCATCATCGACTCTCGCGGCGACTCGACGCCGTCGTCGGAGAGGCTCAACGCGCGGCGTGCACGCCCGACGCCGAGCCAACCGGGATGGGCCGCGATCTGGGCTGCGACGTCGTCGCCAGAGACGAGACCGAGTCCCCGGAGGCGGTCGAGGGCGACCACCGCGGGCGTCGTTCGCCACAGACGCGCGAGGTCGAACGCCGTCCGAACTGGTGCGGTGACCGGGACGCCGTCGATGCTCGCGACGTCGTCCGGGCCGAGGTCGCTCCGGAACAGTCGGGCGCCGACCAGCGGCCGGAGGCGGCGCGGGCGCGACGCGCACACGAGCACGGGGAGGTGAGTCCGCGCGTCGGGATCCATCTCGGGGAGCCGACCGTCGAACACGGCGAGCCGGTCACCGCGGAGCGAGGCTGCAGCGCGCTCGTGCATCCGGGCTGCGGCCCATCCGCCCAGCACGTAGCCCGAGGGAAGGGACCGAGCGACCAGAGCGATCCGCACGTCGACGTCGTCCAGAGGAGTCTGGGCGGCCGCGTAGAGCCCGTGCCGGACGCGAACGTACTCCGGGCCCTCCAGTCGCCAGCGCGTCACGCCCACCGCCCCGGCGTCGCGGGGTCGGAGCGCGAGAACGTCGTCCATGCGAGGAGCGTCTCCGCCCCGACACCTCAGACCGGACCCCCGCCCGTCGACCCGGTGGGTGCCGCACCCCGGGTGGAGCCCTGTGGATCTCCGTCGACAGAGTGGAACGAAACGAGGTTCTCGACGCCGGAGTGGAACGGATTGCCAGCAGATCGTTCCACTCTGCCTGGAGAGCGGGGCGGGGCGCGGCGGGGCGCGGCGGGGCGCGGCGTGGCGGGCGGGGGATCCGCCGTGGGGACGGTCAGGCGCGGACCGTGAGCGTGCTGCCGCGCGCGGCCCGCCGGACCTCGATCCGCTCGGCGATCGCCTGCTTCATCGCGTCCACGTGCGACACGACGCCGACGACGCGGCCGCCGTCGCGCAGCCGCGCCAGCTCGCCGAGGACCACGTCGAGGGTGTCGCCGTCGAGCGAGCCGAAGCCCTCGTCGACGAACAGGGTGCCGAGGTCGGTACCGCCCGCCTCGGCGGTGACGACGTCGGCAAGGCCGAGCGCCAGGGCGAGCGCGACGTAGAACGTCTCGCCCCCGGACAGCGTGTGCGGGTCGCGGTCGCGCTCGGTGTGGTGGTCGACGACCTTGAGCGCCAGGCCGAGCTTGCGGCCCCCGCCGCGCTCGCGCTCGTCGCTGCGGAGCAGCTCGTACCGGCCCGAGGACATCGCCGCGAGGCGCCCGTTCGCCGCGGCCACGACGTCCTCGAACCGCCGGGCGAGCACGTACGTGCCGAGCGAGAGCTGCCGGGCGTTCTCGCCGCCGCTCGCGGCGACGACGTTCGCCATCCGCACCACGGGGCCGGCCGCCTCGCGGGCCGCGACGAGCGCGGCGCACGCCCGGTCGACGGCCGCCGCCTCGCGCCGGGCGCCGTCGAGCCGGTCGCGGGCGGCCGCCGCCTCCGACGCCGTCCGGACCGCCTCGGCGTCCGCGGCAGAGTGGGCCTCCTCGGCCTCGGCGAGCGCGGCGGACGCGACCTCGGCGGGCACGTCGCCGACGGCGCGCACGGCCACCTCCGCGAGCCCGCGGGCGACGCGGTCGACCGCCGACTCGTGCTCGCGCACCTGCCGCTCCAGCGCGTCGAGCGCGGGGTCGTCGAGGGAAGCCGCCCGCACGGCCGCCGTGTCCTCGAAGCCGTGCTCGGCGAGCGACGCGGCGAGCTCCTCACCACGCTCGGCCAGCCGCTCGGCCGCGACCACCTGGCGCCGGGCGTCCTCCGCCCACGCGGTGACGACGGCGATCCGGTCGTCGAGCGCGGCCGCCCGGGCCCGCACGGTCTCGGACGACTCGCGCGCCGCCTCGACGAGGGTCGTGGCGTCGCGGATCTCCTTGCGGAGCTGGGCCAGCGCGACGCCCTCCGTGCCGACGACCCGGTCGAGCTCGGCGCGCTGCTGCTCGAGCGCGAGCGTCGTCTCGTCGAACTCCTCGAGCTCGCGCTCCACGGCGGCACGCTCGACCTCGGCCTCGCGCGCGGCCGCCACCGCCACGCGCGCCTCGGCGACCGCTGCGTCCGCCGCCGCGACGTCCCAGCCGTCGGCGACCTCGGCGGCGCCGTCCCGCCGCTCGCGCAGGGCGGTGAGCCGGTCGCTCGCCTCTCTGAGGGCCCTCTCCGCCCTCGCCAGCGCGGCCTCGGCGTCCTCGACGACCTCGGCCGTCACCCGCTCCGCCGACGACGACGCCGGGTGCGGGTGCTCGGTGCCGCCGCAGACGGGGCACGGCTCGCCGGGCGCGAGCTCGAGCGCGAGCTCGGCCGCCATGCCCGCGATCCGGGCGCGCCGCAGCGCGCTCGCCCGCGTCTCGGCGTCGGTCGCAGCGCGCGCCGCTGCCGTCGCGGCCTCCTCCGCCGCGGCCACCTGCGGCGCGAGCTCGGCGACCAGGGCTGCGGCCTGCCGACGCGCGGTCGCCTTCTCCAGCGCGACCTGCGCGTCCGCGAGCCCGGCCGCCGCCGCCGCGAGGGCGTCCCGGCGCTCCCGGAGCTCCGCCCGCGCGACCGGTCGGCGCGCGAGCCCGTCGACGAGCGCGTCGCGCTCCTCGGCCCGCCGCTCGACGCGCTCCGCGAGGTCGGCCACCGCCACGGTGAGCTCCGGCAGCCGGGCCTCGAGGTCGAGCGCCGCCTCGAGCCGGTCCCGCGCGGTGCGGCACCTGTCGCGCTCGGCGCCCAGGGCCTTCGCCTGCACCTCGGGCTCCGCGCGCTCGGGCGCGACCGCGTCGAGGTCGGGGTGCGCGGCCAGCGCGGCGGCGCGGCGGCGGACGACCGCGACCGTGGCCTCGGCGAGCGCGGACTCGGCCTGCGCCAGCCCCACCACCGCGGGCATCGCGAGGCGCGCCCGCCGCGCGAGGGCCAGCCGCGCGACGTCGTCGGCGTGGTCGTCGGCCCGGGCGGCGAGCCGGGAGCGCTCGGTGAGCAGCGCGTCCCGCCGCTCGACGGCGGCCAGCGTCGCCCGGGCGGCGTCCCGCGCCCGCTCGGTCACCGCGCAGCGCTCGGCCGCGGTCGCCGCGAGCGCCTCGGCGCCCGCGACCTGCCCGCCGAGGGCGTCGACGACCGCCCCGACGGCGTCCCGCAGCCGGTCGACCTCGCCCGCCGCGGCCGCCTCGCGCAGCGCGGCCGCCTCCTCCTCGGCGCACCGCGCCGCGGCGACGAACCCGGCGGCCGCGCGGCCCACCTCCTCGCGCGCGGCGTCGAGGCCCCGCCCGGCCTCCGCGCGCATCGCCGCGAGGCGCCGCTCGAGGCGCTCGTAGACCTCGGTGCCGAACACCTTCTGCAGCACGCCGCGCCGCTCCTCGGGCTTGGCGCGCAGGAACGCCGCGAACTCGCCCTGCGGCAGCACCACCGTCTGCACGAACTGCTCGCGGTCCAGCCCGATCGCCCGCGTCAGCTCGAGCCCCGCCTCGTCGAGCCGGCTGCTGACCAGCTCGCCGTCGTCGGGCGCGTCCGGGCTCGTCAGCCGCCACAGCCGCACGGACGGCTGCTGCGTCGTCGTCCCGGTGCCCCGCTGCTTGGGCCGCTCGTACCGGGGGGTGCGCCGCACCCGGTAGACGCCCGACGCCGTCTCGAAGACGAGGTCGACGAAGGTCTCCTCGGTGGGCGCCGCGTGGTCGGACCGGATGCGGTCCTCGCTCGCGTCGGCGGACGCGACCCTGCCGTAGAGGGCGAACACGAGCGCGTCGATGATCGTCGACTTGCCCGACCCCGTCGGCCCCTCGAGCAGGAACAGCCCCGACGCCCCGAGCGCGGCGAAGTCGATCGTGTGCCGGCCCGGGAAGGGCCCGAGGGCCTGGAACGTCATGCGGTGGAGTTGCATCAGGCGCTCGCCTCCGCGCGCAGCACGTCCTCGTACGCGGCCCGCAGGACGGCGAGCTCCGCCTCCGTGGGCGGGGCGCCCGTGACGTGCGCGACGAACTCCGCCGTCACCTCGACCGGGTCGCGCGTCGCCGTGACCGCGGCCGGCCCGCCGCGCGCCGCGCCCGCGGGCGGCCGGTGCTCGGTGACGAGCAGGTGGGGGAACCGCGCCTTGAGCCGCGCGTGCAGCTCGGGCGGCCGCACGGGGTCGGTGACGACGGCGCGCAGCCAGTCGTCGACGTGGCCGTCGCCCGCCGGGCCGAGCAGGTCGGCGAGCGTCCCCGTCACCTCGGCCAGGCGCCGCGGCACGGGCGCCGGCACGAGCTCGGTCCCGGCGACGCCGTCGGGCCCGAGGTCGACGAGGACCGTCGACTTGCGGTGGTGCATCTCCGAGAACGAGTAGGCGAGCGGCGACCCGCTGTACCGGAGCACGGGGACGGGCTCCGCGCCGTCGGGCCCCTTGCCGTCGGGCCCCGCGCCGTCGCCCCGCCCGACGCCGGACGGGAAGGAGATCTGCTGCGGCCCGTGCAGGTGGCCCAGCGCCGCGTAGTGGACGCCCGCGAACACGCCCGCGGGCACCGCGTCCACGCCGCCCACGCGGATGTCGCGCTCGGAGTCCGAGGGCAGCCCGCCGACGACGAACGCGTGGGCCATCACGACCGAGCGGGTGCCCGCCGGCCGGCCCGCGAGGTCCCGGCGCACGCGCCGCATCGCCGCCGCCATGACGGCCTCGTGCGACCGGGGCAGCTCGCCCGCGCCGTCGCCCCCGTCCGGTCCGTCGTCGTCGGCGAGGACGCGCCGCACGGAGTCGGGGTCCAGGTACGGCAGGGCGTGCACGACGACGGGCCCGTGCGCGTCGGCAAGGACGACCGGCTGGCCGACGTCGGCGACGCGCGCGCGCAGGTGCACGCCGTCGCGCATGAGCTCGGCGCCGAACCCGAGGCGGATCGCGGAGTCGTGGTTGCCGGGGGTGACGACGACGGCGGCGGTCTCGCTCAGCCGGCGCAGCGCGTCCGCGAGCACCTGCACCGCCTCGACGGGCGGCACGGCGCGGTCGTAGACGTCGCCGGCCACGAGCACCGCGTCGACGCGCTCCGCCCGCGCCACCTCGACGAGGTGGTCGAGGAACGCGGCCTGGTGCCCGAGCAGGTCCACACCGTGGAGGGTGCGACCGAGGTGCCAGTCGCTGGTGTGGAGCAGGCGCATGGCCCGACGGTACGGCGCGCCGCCGACACCGCCGCCCCGCCACGCGGCCCCGTCCCCAGCCGGCCACGCACCCGCCACCCACCCGCCACCCACCCGGTGCCGACCCCCGCCCGACCGTCCCGCCGCGCCGCCCGCCGAGGGTGGCAGGATCCCGGGTGAGATCTGCCCGTGACGGTCAAGCAGGGGGCCGCCGCCGCCGATGTCCGAGCCAAAGCCCCCCGCCCGAAGTCGTGCGTGGCGCCGCGGCGCCGGCACCCAGGAGGACACATGCAGTCGCCCGCCGATCGCGGCCGTGGGCTCCGCCTCGTCCAGGACCCGCCGGAGTTCCCGACGCTGACGACCCCCTTCCACGACCTCGACGAGTACGTCCGCCTCCCCCGCATGGAGGGCCTCGTCCTGTCGCCGGACGGCTCGCGGCTCGTCACCCAGGTCTCGACGCTCAACGCGGACGGCACCAAGACGCACACCGCGCTGTGGGAGGTCTACCCGACCCGCGCCAAGCCGGCCCGCCGCCTGACCCGCAGCGCCGAGGGCGAGACCGGCGCGGCGTTCACCCCCGACGGCGACCTGCTGTTCACGTCCGCGCGCCCCAACGCGGACGCCTCCGACGAGGAGAACGACCGCAGGACCCCCGCCCTCTGGGTGCTGCCCGCGGGCGGCGGCGAGGCGCGCATCGTCGCGTCGCGCCCCGGCGGCGTGCACCAGGTGCGGACCGCGCGCTCGTCGCCCGCCGTCGTCTTCACCACGCGCATGCTCCCCCGCGCCGAGGACGGCACCGCCGACGACCGCCTCCGCAAGCTCCGCAAGGAGAAGAAGGTCTCCGCCGTCCTGCACGACGGCTACCCGGTGCGCTACTGGGACCACGACCTCGGCCCCGACAGCACCCACCTGCTCGGCTGGCACTTCCGGCCCGGCGACGACGTGGCGCGCTCGGTCGAGGTCGCGAGCCTGTCGATCGAGCACCTCAAGGTCAGCGACCTCACGCCGAACCCCGGCCAGGCGCTCCTCGAGGCGGAGTTCGACCTCTCCCCCGACGGCACGTTCGTCGTGTCCACCTGGCTCGTGCCGACCGGGCGCGGCGCGTCCCGCACGATCCTCGTCCGGATCGACATCGACACCCAGCAGCGCACCGTCCTCGTCGACGACCCCGGGGCCGACCTCGGCGCGCCCGTGATCTCCCCCGACGGCACGCACGTCGCCTACCGCCGCACGTCCCTCTCCACGCCGACGACGGCGCCCCGCGTCACCCTCGAGCTGCTCGACCTGGCGGACGGGTCGCCGCGGACGCTCGTGCCCGAGTGGGACCGGTGGCCGACCTGCCACCAGTGGCTGCCGGACGGCTCGGGCCTGCTCGTCACCGCGGACCAGGACGGCCGCGCCCCCGTGTTCCACGTGGACCTGGAGTCCGACACGGTCGCCCAGCTGACGCACGACGACTACACGTACTCCGACCTGCAGGTCGCGCCCGACGCGCGGGTCGTCTACGCGATGCGTTCGTCCTACCTCGCGCCCGCGCACCCCGTGCGGATCCAGCTCACCCCGGAGCCCAACCGCGAGCGCGGCACCGTGACCGTGCTGCGGGCGCCCGCCGGCCCGCCGACGCTGCCCGGCTGGCTCACCGAGATCCGCACGACCGTCGGCGAGGGCGACGACGCGCACGAGGTGCGCGGCTGGCTCTGCATGCCCGACGGCGCGTCCGCCGAGGCCCCCGCGCCCCTCCTGCTGTGGATCCACGGCGGCCCGCTGGCGTCGTGGAACACGTGGGCCTGGCGCTGGAACCCGTGGCTCATGGTCGCCCAAGGGTACGCCGTCCTGCTGCCGGACCCGGCCCTGTCGACGGGCTACGGCCAGGAGTTCGTCCAGCGCGGCTGGGGCCGCTGGGGCGAGGCGCCCTACACGGACCTCATGGCGATCACGGACGCGACGGTCGCGCGCGAGGACGTCGACGAGATGCGCACGGCCGCGATGGGCGGCTCGTTCGGCGGCTACATGGCGAACTGGATCGCCGGGCACACCGACCGCTTCGACGCGATCGTCACGCACGCGAGCCTCTGGGCGCTGGACCAGTTCGGCCCGACGACGGACCTCGCCTTCTACTGGGCGCGCGAGATGACCCCGGAGATGGCTCTGGAGAACTCGCCGCACCGGTTCGTGGCGGACATCCGCACGCCGATGCTCGTCGTGCACGGCGACAAGGACTACCGCGTGCCGATCGGCGAGGGCCTGCGCCTCTGGTACGACCTGCTGTCCGCGTCCGGCCTGCCCGCCGACGAGGACGGCAGCACCGTCCACCGGTTCCTGTACTTCCCGGACGAGAACCACTGGGTGCTCAGCCCGCAGCACGCCAAGCTCTGGTACGAGGTGGTCCTGGCCTTCCTCGCCGAGCACGTGCTGGGGCGCGGGCGCCAGGAGCTGCCCGAGACCCTCGGCTGAACCCCTCGGCGGACCCTCGGCTGAACCCTCGACGGAGCCCTCGGCCCACGGGCGCGGGAGTGCGCGGTCGCGGGGCGGCGGCCGCGCGCCGCCGCCCTCGGGCGTCAGGCCGAGCCGGCCGGCACGGCGTCGGGCGCGTGCCCGGGCGTGAACTCGAACGGGATCGTCCCGCCGATGCCGATGAGGTCGAGCATCTCGATCACGAGGGCCGGCGGGTCGCGGAGGACGGCGGTCGAGCCCTCGTCGGCGGCCATGCGGTGCACCTGGAGGATGAACGCGATCCCCGAGGAGTCGATGAAGGTCACGTCCGACACGTCGACGACGTAGGGGCCACCGCGGTTCGCCAGCGCGATCATGGCCATGCTCGCCTGGTCGCGCAGCGACGCGTCGACGTCGCCCCACAGGCGGACGAGCGACCTGGTCTCGTCCTCGCTGACCTCGATGCCACCCGACGCGGTCCGGTTCTCGTCGTTCACGGCGCCTCATTCCCTGCGGGTGTCTGTCACCGGTCGTCGTACAGTCCGACGCGCGGGCGGGCCGAGTTGTTCCCGGGGCGCCGTTGCACCGGTCACGTCACCGTGCCGAGGCAGCGTACGCCACGACGGCGACGACGGCGCGCGGACGGCGACGATTCACCCGGGCGGCCCAGGCCGGTCGCTTGGCCGGGCGCGGTCCCAGCGGGCTGCCCCGGGGTCGACGGTGCTCACTCGGGGTCGGTCACGTCCGCGACCGTCGCGCCGAGCGCGAGGACGAGCCCGCTGCCGTCGAGCGTCGCGGCGACCCCGTGCCCGCCGGCGCCGATGGAGACCGCCCGCCCGGGCACCCGCGCGTCGGCGACCACCGGCCACGGGCGCACCGAGCCGAAGGGCGTGATCGTGCCCCGCTCGTACCCGGTGACCTCGCGCGCGACGTCGGCGTCCGGCATCGACAGCCGGGAGACGCCGAGCAGCGCGCGCAGCTTGGGCCACGAGATGGTCCGCCCGCCGGGCACGAGCACGAAGAGGTAGTCGTCCTCGCCGCGGCGCACGACGAGCGTCTTGACGATCTGGTCGGGCGCGAGCCGGCGCGCGGCCGCCGCCTCCTCGAGGCTGCGTACGGGTGGGTGCCGGACGATGCGGTACCGCAGGCCGGACGCCTCGAGCGCCGCGAGGGCGCGGGCCTCGCCGTCGGGAAGGTCGCTCACCGCCCCATGGTCACACGACCGCGCGCCGGTCGGTCCGCGCCGGTCAGCCGAGGTCGGCGAACTGCGCGACCTCGGCCCGCAGGTCCGCGGCGAGCGACGCCAGCCCCCGGCCGTGCCCGCCGTCGGCGGCCTCGGCGATCCGGGCGACCTGCTCGCTCATCCCGGACACGAGCGTGCTGATGTGCGTGAACGCGTCCGCCGCCGCCGCCGAGGCGGCCTGCGCCGCGTCGACCTGCACGGTGATGTCCCGCGAGCTGTCCGCGGACTCCTCCGACAGCGAGCGCACCTCCTTCGCGACGACGGCGAACCCCTTGCCCGCGTCGCCGGCGTGCGCTGCCTCGATGGTCGCGTTGAGCGCGAGCAGTCGCGTGCGCGCCGCGATGGCCTCGATGAGGCGCACGGCCGCCTGGATCTCCGCGCCGCTGCGCTCGAGCGTGTCGACGGTCGCCATGGAGTCCCGCGCCGCCGCGGCCGCCTCCTGCGACGCGGCCGCGAGCGCGCCCGCCGACCGCCCGAGATCCTGCGCGGACGCCGCGACCTCGTCGGCCACGCGCACGAGCCTCTCCGCGAGCGCGAGCCGGTCGGCCCGCTCCGCCTCGGCCCGGGCCGCCGCGGCGGCGAGCGAGGCGCGGCTCTCGTCGATGCGCTGGGCGCCCTCGCGGAACGCGCCCGGCATGCCCTGGACGAGGAAGCGGCGGTGGAACCGGCCGCCGTCGGCCGCCGCGAGCACCGCGCGGGACTCGCGGACGTAGGCGTCCATGACGTCGGCCATCCGGTTCACGGCCGTGCGCGCCGTCTGGACCGGCGGCGAGGCCTCCGTCACGGGCACGCGCGCCTCGAGGTCCCCCTCGGCCAGGCGGACGCAGACGTCCGCGATGATCGCGAGGGCGGCGTCGTCGTCGGGCGCGGCGGCCCGCGCGACGGGCTCGGCGGCGACCGGCCGGCGGCGCAGGCGGCCCCACCACGCGCGGCTCACCGCCCCACCTCCGCGCCCGCGACCGACCAGACGAACTCGTCGTAGGTGCGGCCGTCGAGGAGGCGCTGCAGCGCGGCGGCGCCGGCGGCGATGCGCGCCTTCTTCGGCGCGTCGCCCCGCTCGGCCCGGCGCACCTCCGCGTACAGCGCGGCCATCCGCTCGCGGACGTCGGGCGGCACCCAGCGGCGGTTCGAGTGGTAGCCGATGATCCGCCCCTCCGGGCCGAACGACGGGGTGACGTGCGCGAACACCCAGTAGTGCGCGCCGTCGGAGGCGAGGTTGACGACGTAGGCGAACAGCTCCTGGCCGGCGGTGATCGTGTCCCACAGCAGCTGGAAGACCGCCATGGGCATGTCGGGGTGCCGGATGACGTTGTGCGGCGCGCCGGTGAGCTCGCCCTCGGCGTAGCCGCTGACCTGGCAGAACACGTCGTTGGCGTACGTGATCCGGCCCTGCAGGTCGGTCTTGGACACGATGATCTGCTCGCGGCCGAACTCGCGCTCGATGCCGGTCGGGGCGGCGGGGCGCCGGAGATGCTGGGGGGGCATGTCCGCTGCATCGGCTGGGCGGGGCCGGTTGTAATACTTCCCGACGAAGGTTTCCGCAGGCGAGACGGGCGACGGCGGCGGGGTTCGTCGTCGGGCCCGGGCCGGGGCGCGGAAGCCGAATGCCGTAGGTGCCCCGCGGGGGCGCGGGGGAGAATGGCCGGTCGTGGGCGAGCAGGAGCGACCGGGCACCGGCGGGCCGCGCGCCCGACGCCGGGCGCCGCGCCGCGCCCCCGAGCAGCACACCCCGCACGCCGCCGCCCGCCGCGCCCGCCTCGCGGAGGTGCGCCGCGCCGTCGTCGTGCCCCCGATCACCTACCCCGAGGAGCTGCCGGTCTCCGCGCGCCGGGACGAGATCGCCGCGGCCATCCGCGACCACCAGGTGGTGATCGTCTCCGGCGAGACCGGCTCGGGGAAGACGACCCAGATCCCCAAGATCCTGCTCGAGCTGGGCCGCGGCCGGGACGGGCAGATCGGCCACACGCAGCCGCGGCGGATCGCGGCGCGCACGGTCGCCGAGCGGATCAGCGAGGAGATCACGGGCGGCCCGGGCGCGCTCGGCTCGATCGTGGGCTACCAGGTGCGGTTCACCGACCGGTCCAGCGAGCAGACCCTGGTCAAGGTCATGACCGACGGCATCCTGCTGGCCCAGATCCAGCGGGACCCGAAGCTGCTCGCCTACGACACGCTCGTCATCGACGAGGCCCACGAGCGCTCGCTCAACATCGACGTCATCCTCGGCTACCTCCGCCGGCTGCTGCCGCAGCGGCCGGACCTCAAGGTGGTCATCACCTCGGCGACGATCGACTCGGCGCGGTTCGCGCGGCACTTCGGGGCTCCGCCGTCGGCCGAGCACCCCGACGGCGTGCCCGCCCCCGTCGTCGAGGTCACCGGGCGCACGTACCCGGTGGAGATCCGCTACCGCCCGCTGCACCCCGACGCCGACGCCCCGCCCGACGACGCCGACGACGACCTCGCCGACCTCGATCCCCCCGAGTGGAGCGCGGTGGCGCCATCCCGCTCCACTCGGGCCGATTCCCCGCCACCGCGCTCCACTCGGGCCGCGGGGCGCGCCGAGGCCGGCGAGGAGCGGGACCTCATGACCGCGATCTGCGAGGCGGTCGACGAGCTGTGCGCCGAGGGCCCCGGCGACGTCCTCGTGTTCCTCTCCGGCGAGCGCGAGATCCGCGACGCCGAGGACGCGCTGCGCGCCCACCTCGGCCCGCGCGCCACCGACCCGCGCACCCCCGGCGCGATCGAGATCCTCCCGCTCTACGCGCGCCTGTCGTCGGCCGAGCAGCACCGCGTCTTCGAGCCGCACACCACCCGCCGCGTCGTGCTCGCCACGAACGTCGCGGAGACGTCGCTCACCGTCCCGGGCGTGCGCTACGTCGTCGACCCGGGCACCGCGCGCATCTCCCGCTGGTCCAAGGCGACCAAGGTGCAGCGGCTGCCGATCGAGCGGATCAGCCAGGCGTCCGCCGACCAGCGCTCGGGCCGCTGCGGCCGCGTCGCCGACGGCATCGCGATCCGCCTCTACTCGCGCGCCGACCTCGAGTCGCGGCCCGAGTTCACCGAGCCCGAGATCCTGCGAACCTCGCTCGCCTCGGTCATCCTCCAGATGATCGCCGTGGGCGTCGTGGCCACGCCCGACGACGTCGCGCGCTTCCCCTTCGTCGACCCGCCCGACGTGCGGGCCGTGCGCGACGGCGTCCAGCTCCTCACCGAGCTGGGCGCCCTCGAGACGGGACCGGGCGGGCGGGCCCGGCTGACCGACGTCGGGCGCGCCCTCGCGCAGCTGCCGATCGACCCGCGGCTGGGCCGGATGATCGTCGAGGCCGGCCGGCGCGACTGCGCGCGCGAGGTGATGATCGTCGCGGCCGCGCTGTCCATCCAGGACCCGCGCGAGCGCCCGGCCGACCGGCGCGAGCTCGCCGACGCCGCGCACGCCCGCTTCGCCGACCCGACGTCGGACTTCCTCACCTACCTCAACCTGTGGACCTACCTGCGCGAGAAGCAGCGCGAGCTGTCCGGCAACGCGTTCCGGCGCCTGTGCCGCGCGGAGTTCCTCCACTACCTGCGGGTGCGCGAGTGGCAGGACGTCGTCGCGCAGCTGCGCGAGCTCGCCCGGCCGCTGGGGATCACGGTGCGCCCGCCCGCGCGGACGGGTCCGTCGTCGGGGACGTCGTCGGGCCCGTCGTCGCGCGCCGGCTCGGACGACTCCGGGGCGGGGAGGGGCGCGGACGACTCCGGAGCCGACGACGGCCCGCCCCTGCGGCGCGACTGGGACGCCGACCGCATCCACCAGGCGATCCTCGCCGGCCTGCTGTCGCACCTCGGCATGCAGGAGGCGACGGAGGTCCGCGCGTCGGCCCGGGGGCGCGGCCGCGACGCGCGGGACGCCCGCGAGTCCCGCCGGCCGCGCAACGAGTACCTCGGCGCGCGCGGCACGCGGTTCGCGATCTTCCCGGGCTCGGCGCTCGCGAAGCGGCCGCCGTCGTGGGTGATGGCGGGCGAGCTCGTGGAGACGTCCCGGCTGTGGGCGCGCGACGTCGCCCGCGTGCAGCCCGAGTGGGCCGAGGAGCTGGCCGCGCACCTGGTCAAGCGCACGTACTCCGAGCCGACGTGGTCGGCGAAGCAGGGGGCCGCCGTCGCGACCGAGCGCGTGCTGCTCTACGGGCTGCCGATCGTGGCGGGCCGGCGCGTGCTCTACGCGAAGGTCGACCCGGAGCACGCGCGCGAGCTGTTCATCCGGCACGCGCTCGTGCAGGGCGAGTGGACCACCCACCACGCGTTCTTCGCGCGCAACCGGGCGCTGCTGGAGGAGGCCGAGCAGCTCGAGCACCGCGCGCGGCGCCGCGGCCTGGTCGCCGACGAGGACGCGCTCGTCGACTTCTACGACGAGCGCGTCCCGCCCGAGGTCGTCTCCGCGCGCCACTTCGACAGGTGGTGGAAGGAGGCCCGCCGCGCCACCCCGGACCTCCTCGACTTCTCGCTCGAGATGCTCGTCGGCGACGTCGAGGTGGACGAGCGCGCCTTCCCGTCCGTGTGGCCGCAGGGCGACCTCGAGCTCGCGCTCACCTACCAGTTCGAGCCGGGCGCCGCGCACGACGGGATCACCGTGGACATCCCGCTCTCGGTGCTGCCGCGCGTGCGTCCCGAGGGCTTCGACCGGCTCGTGCCGGGGCTGCAGGAGGAGCTGGTCGTCGCGCTGATCCGCTCGCTGCCCAAGGCGCTGCGGGTGCCGCTCGTGCCCGCGCCGGACGCCGCCCGCGAGCTCGTCGCGTGGATCGCGGAGCACGAGCCCGCCTGGGAGGACGCGGTGCGCGCGGCCGACATGGCGCCGTCGTTCGCGACGGTGCTGTCCCGCGCGGTCCGCGCGGTGCGGGGCGTCGCCGTGCCCGACGACGCGTGGGACGCCTCCCGCCTGCCGCCGCACCTGCGCGTGCGGTTCCGCGCGGTGGAGACCCGCGGGCGGGCCGTGTCCGTGGTGGACGAGGCCGACGACCTCGTGGCGCTGCAGCAGCGGCTCGCCGCGCGCGCCGAGGACGCCGTCCGCACCGCCGTGCGGTCCGCCGTCCGTGAGGCGATGCGCGAGGCCGCGTCTGCCGGAGGTGGCTCCGACGAGGCTGGGCCCGGCGGGACCGAGGGCGACGCCTCCGGCGGGTCGGCGGGGGCCCCCGCCGGGGGTCGGCCCGGGCATGCGGAGCGCAGCGGAGCACGGGCGGGCGGGGGGCCCCGCCGGCCCGCCCCGCGTGCGACCGCGAGCCTCGAGCGGGACGGGCTCACCGCCTGGCCCGATGACCTGCCCGGCGGGCGGATCCCCGAGGTCATCGAGACGGTGGCCGCCGGGATGCCGGTGCGGGCGTGGCCGGCGCTCGTCGTCGGGCGGTCGGTGGGCAGGGGCGCGAGGGTGCCCGCCGCGCGGGCCGTGGGGCTGCGGGTGCTGGCGACGCAGGCCGAGCAGCGCCTCGCCCACGGCGCGGGCGTGCGCGAGCTGCTCCTGCACGAGGCGGGGCTGGCGACCGCGCGGATCACCACCCGCTGGACGAGCGCGGAGTCGCTCGCGCTCGCCGCCAACCCGTACCCGACGACCGACGCGCTGGTCGCGGACCTGCAGCGCGCGGCGATCGACGCGGAGGCGGTCGAGCGCGGCGTCGACCTCGCCGCCGTCCGGGACGCCGAGACCTACGCCGGGCTGCGGGCCCACCTGCACGACGAGGGCGCGCTCGAGGAGCGCACGTACGCGGTGGCGCGCGCCGTCGTCGGCGTCCTCACGGCGGCCCGCGAGCTCGACGCCGACCTGCGCGCCACGACGAGCCTCGCCCTGCTCGCGACGGTGCACGACGTCCGGGACCAGCTCGCGTGCCTCGTCCGCGACGGGTTCGTCGCCGAGGCCGGCGCGGCCCGCCTGCCGCACCTCGTGCGCTACCTGCGCGCCGCGCGGCACCGGCTCGCCAAGGCCGCGGAGAACCTCCACCGGGACGAGGCGCTCGCGTGGCAGCTCGCCGAGGTCGTCGACGCCTACGACGACGCCGTGGCGGCAGCGCAGGCGGCCCCGCCCGACGCGGACCGCGCCGAGCGCCTGGCGCGGGCGCGCTGGCTCATCGAGGAGCTGCGGGTCTCGCTCTTCGCGCAGCAGCTCGGCACCCCGGTCCCGGTGAGCGCCAAGCGCATCCGCGCGCTGCTCGCCTGACCCGGCGCGCGGGCCTCCCGCAGGGCCGCCGGCCGCGCCCGGACCCGGCGCGTCGGCGCCGGCCGAACCGGGCGCCTTCCGTACATTTGCGCCCGTGACGGACACCCGGAGCGAGGCGGCGGCCCTCCGCGCGCTCGTCGGCGGCAAGGCGGCCGCGCCGGACCTGCGCACGCTCACGGCCGTGCACCGCGGCCTGGTCCTCCTGCCGACCGAGCCGATGCCGACGCCGGGCGCCGACGCCGAGGCCGTCCCGCTCGCCGTCCGCCGCTCGGCGAGCTGACCGGCGCCGCGCTCAGCGCGTGCGCCGCCGGAACAGCACGACCGCGCCCACGCGCGCCGCGAGGAACAGCCCGGCGCACCACGCGAGCGCGACCCACGGCCGGGCCTCGCCCGCGCCCGTGAGCCACGCGCGCACCGTGTCGGTCACCGGCGTCACGGGCTGGTACCGCGCGACGAGCTCGAGCACCCGGGGCATCGTCTCGGGCTGCACGAACGCGCTGGACACGTACGGCAGGAACATGATCGCGAACGAGAAGGCGGACGCCGCCTCGGGGCTCGACGCCACGATCCCCATGCACACCGCGATCCACGTGAGGGCGAGCACGTAGGCGCCGACGAGCGCCGCCGTCGCGAGCCACGCCCCGGGACCGGCGACGGGCCGGAACCCCGCGGCGTACGCGACCAGCACGACGAGCACCGTGGACACCGCGTTGCGCACCATCGACTCCACGACGTGCCCGGTGAGCGCGGCCGCGGGGCGCATCGGCAGCGAGCGGAACCGGTTCATGAGCCCGCTGGTCATGTCGCTCGCGACGCCGACCGCCGTCGTCGACGCGCCGTAGCCGGCGCACAGGAGCACGATCCCGGGCACGACGTAGTCCACGTACGCCATGCCGGTGTCGATCGCGCCGCCGAAGACGTACACGAACATCGCCATGATGATCACGGGCAGCGCGATGCCCATGAGCAGGGTGTCGGGCGTGCGCAGGGAGCGCCGCAGGGTGCGGCCGATGAGCGCGCGGGTGTCCGCGAGCGCCCAGCCGCCGAGCGGTGCCCGCCCGACGACGGCGCCGGGCCGGGGCGTCAGGGTGGCGCCGGTCATGCGGGGACCTCCTCGAGGGCGGGGGCGGTGGCGCCGTGGGCGCCGCCGGTGAGGGTGAGGAAGACGTCGTCGAGCGTCGGGGTGGCGAGCCGCCAGTGGGCGACGGGCAGCCCGGCCGCCTCGACCTCGGCGAGGAGGCGCCGCGCGTCGGGCACGGAGCCGTCGGTGGGCAGGCGGCGGACGCTGCCGTCGGCGAGCTCGAGCTCGAGGTGGGCGGGGCCGACGCGGCGCTTGAGCTCGGCGGCGGTGCCCTCGGCGATGACGGTGCCGCGGTCGAGCACCGCGACGCGGTCCGCGAGCGCGTCGGCCTCCTCGAGGTACTGGGTGGTGAGGAGCACCGTCGCGCCGCCGGCGACGACGTCGCGGACCACCGCCCACAGGTCGCCGCGGCTGCGCGGGTCGAGGCCGGTGGTGGGCTCGTCGAGGAAGATCACGCGCGGCCGGGTGAGCAGGGAGACCGCGAGGTCGAGGCGCCGCCGCATGCCGCCCGAGTACGTGCGGACGAGCCGGTCGGCGGCGTCGGCGAGGCCGAAGGCGTCGAGGAGCTCGTCCGCCCGACGCCGGCCGGTCGCCGCCGGGAGGTTGGCGAGCCGGGCCATGAGGCGCAGGTTCTCGCGCCCGGTGAGCAGGTCGTCGACCGCGGCGTACTGGCCGGTGAGGCTGAAGACGGTGCGGGCGCGCTGGGGCTCGTGGACGACGTCGTACCCGCCGACGAGGGCGCGGCCGGCGTCGGGGCGCAGCAGCGTGGCGAGGACATTGACGAGGGTGGTCTTGCCGGCGCCGTTGGGCCCGAGGAGGGCGAGCACGGTGCCGTCGTCGGCGGCGAGGTCGACGCCGGCGAGGACGTGCGTGGCGCCGTAGCGCTTGTGCAGGCCGTGGGTGGCGATCATCGGCGCCATCGGCGGGCCTCCAATCTGTGTACTCCATACGCGATTTTGAGGTGTGTATGGTCTACACAGTTGTTCCGCGCTGTCAAGGCGCGGAGCAGGAGAGCGCCGGGAGTGCCGGGGAGGCCGCCGTGACCGACGACCGCGCCCGCCGCCGCGCGGAGCAGGCGGCCGAGAAGGAGCGCCAGCGCGCCGAGCGCGACCGGCAGGAGGCCGCCGCCCTCGCCGAGAAGGAGCGGGCCCGCGCCGAGAAGGAGGCGCAGCGGCTCGAGCGCGAGCGGGCCCGGCTCGAGGAGGCCGCGCGCAAGGAGGCCGAGCGCCGCGCCGCCGAGCGGGAGCGCGCGGTCGCCGAGGCCGCGCGCGAGGCCGAGCAGGCCCAGCGCGAGGCCGACCGCGCCGCGCTCGAGGCGCAGGTCGCGGCCCGGCGCGCCGCCCGCCGGGCCGAGCGGGCCCGGCTGCGCGCGGAGGCGCTCGGCGTCGTGCCCGAGCGCCCCCTGGACCTGCCCCCGCCGCTCGCCGCGCTCTGGCGCACCGCCGAGCCGCCCCGCCGCGGCCCCCGCCCGGGCCTCACGCTCGACCAGATCACGGACGCGGCCGTCGCGATCGCCGACGCCGAGGGCCTGCGCGCCGTCTCGATGGCGCGCGTCGCGGAGGCGCTCGGCGTGTCCACGATGGCGCTCTACCGCTACGTGACGTCCAAGGACGAGCTGCTCGTGCTCATGTACGACGCCGGCCTGGCCGACCTACGGCCCCCCGGGCCCGAGGCCCGCCTGCTCGGCCCCGCGCCCGACGGCGCCCCCGCCTGGCGGGCGCGGCTCCTCGAGTGGTTCGAGGCGCAGCTCGCTGCCGTCCGCAGGCACCCGTGGCTCATGCAGGCCGCCACCAGCATCCCCGCCCCCGGGCCGCGCCAGCTCGCGCTGCTCGAGTCCGGGCTCGAGGCCCTGGACGGCACCGCGCTGCCGCCGGAGCAGCGCCTCGGCGTCGTGGGCGCCGCCTCGCTGCTCGTGCTGTCGGAGGGCACGATCCTCGCCGCCGCGGCCCGGCGCGGGGCGCCGTCGGAGGACGCCCCGGCCACGGGCGACGAGGCCGTCCACCCCGCCCTCGTGGACTACGCGACCCTGCTGCGCACGCTGGCCGACCCCGCGACCCACCCGCGCATCGTCGAGGCCCTCGACGCGGGCGCCTTCGACGACGCCCCGGACGAGGTGATCCCCGACGACGGGGTCGCCTTCCGGGTCGGGCTCTTCCTCGACGGGGTCGAGGCGCTCGTCGCGCGGGCTGTGGACGAGCGCCGCGCGTCCGACGGCGGGACTAGCGTTCCCGACCGTGACGACTGAGCCCTCCCCCGAGCCGACCGACCCCGAGCCGACCACCGCCCCCGCCGGCCGCCGCTGCTTCGGCGACGGCGACCCCCTGTACGCGGCCTACCACGACGACGAGTGGGGCGTGCCCGTGCGCGGCGAGGCCGAGCTGCTCGAGCGCTTCTGCCTCGAGGCGTTCCAGTCCGGCCTGTCGTGGCTCACCGTGCTGCGCAAGCGGCCCGCCTTCCGCGCGGCCTTCGCGGGCTTCGACCCGCGGGCCGTGGCCCGCTTCACCGACGACGACGTCGCCCGCCTCCTCGCCGACCCGGGCATCATCCGCAACCGGGCCAAGATCGAGGCAGCGATCGCGAACGCGCGGGCCGTCGTCGGGCTGTGGGACGCGGGGCGCACGCTGACCGACCTCGTGTGGGCGCACGCGCCCGCGCCACGGCCCGAGGCCGAGCGCCCACGCACGTGGACGGACGTCCCCACGACGTCCCCGGAGGCGGTCGCGCTGGCGAAGGAGCTGAAGTCCGTGGGCTTCCGGTTCCTCGGCCCGACGACGGCCTACGCCTCGATGCAGGCGTGCGGCCTCGTCGACGACCACCTCGCCGGCTGCCCCGTCGTCGCTGCCCGCCGCTGAGCCCGGGCACCGAGCCGCCACTCAGCGGCCGCCCGGCCGCCGCTCAGCCGCCGACGAGGTCGGCGAGCGCGGCGACGATGCGCACGTCGGCGTCCAGCCACGGCACCGACAGCCACTCGCCCGTACGCAGCCAGCGCAGCTCGTCGTGCTCCACGAGCGGCGTGGGCACGCCCTCGGCCACCACGGCCAGCCACAGCCGCATGACGTGCCGCGGGGAGAGCCGCCACACGCCGTCGTCGGGGCCGACGACCTCCGGACCGAGGGTGGCGGCCACGCCCAGCTCCTCGCGCAGCTCGCGGTGCAGCGCGTCCTCGGGCGTCTCCCCGACGTCGACCTTGCCGCCCGGGAACTCCCAGCGGCCGGCGAGCCGGTGCGGCACGCGCCGCCGGGCCGCGAGGAGGCGGCTCGGGGCGCCCAGGTCGTCGACGAGCGCGGCCGCGACGACGACCACCGCACCGTCCGGTCGCACGCCCCCGTCCACGTGGCTCACTCGGGCAGGTGCCAGTCGCCGCGCACGACGGCGACGATCTCGGCGGCCACGGCGGCGGGCGCCTCACCGGCGCGGCGCCCGTACCAGCGCCGACCCTCCATGCCGAGGACGTAGAGGTCGACGGTGCGGCCCGCCACCGCCTCGGCGGTGACGAGCCGGTTGAGCCGGCAGACCTCCTCGGCGCGCCGGCTCGTGCTGTCCCGCCGGGACACGTGGCCGATGCCGCGCCGCGGGCCGAACGTGCGCTCGAGGTCGTTCGACGCGCCCACGTAGCGCACGACGCCCTGGCAGACCAGCGCGTAGACGCCGGGCCGGTCGGGCAGGGCGAACTCGGGCTCGATCCGGCCGAACGGCCCGCGCGCCCACGCCGGGTACCGCTGCTCGACGGCGGCCATGCCCTCGAGCGGGGAGCTCAGCACCACGGCCCCCGTCGCGTCCCGCTCCACGAGCAGCCGCCCGGCGTGGGTGAGCACGCGCCGGGCCAGCACGATGTGGTCGGGCGCCCAGTGCTCGTCCACCGACGGACCGAGCGGAGTGTCCAAACGCTCACCTGCAAGGGAAGACGAGGCCCGGGTGGGGCCGGATCACAGTGTGTTCCGACCCTACCCGGGCCAGGGAGTCGGACCGGCTGCACCCGCCGCCGGGGGTACGGCGTCCCGGTCCACCGACCGTGCCTGGTCGGCTGGCCGACGTGGTCGGCCGGGGAGTGCGGACGGTCAGCGGAGGCCGATGGCGCGCGCGTAGGCGACGGCCTCGGCGCGGGTGTTGACACCCAGCTTCTTGTAGACGGAGCGCACCTGCGACTTGACGGTGTTCCTGGTCACGAAGAGCCGCGTGGCGATCTGCTCGAGGGTGACGTCCTCGTCGAGGTTCGCCAGGATCACGCGCTCGCGCCGCGTCAGGGGGGTCCGCTGCGTCGGGACCTCGCGCAGTTCCATCATCATGACCTCCAGGTGTCCGGTGCTGAGGGCACCTCGCTGAGCCGTACACCTGGTGAGAGCGTCGACTTCACCCGCCATGACGCGGAATTCACCCGAACTTGCGGGCAGTTCGTGTTGCACGGGCTCGCCGAAGAGGCTAGTGGGGGCTCCACGGCGGCGTTATTGCAGGTCAGCGGCGTGCCGTCATGATCACTCGGACGGGTGACGCAATCACCCGTTCGGAGTAGCGGCCGACCCCCTGCGAGGGCGCGATCCGGGCACCGGTGCCCGGTCCGGCGTCGGGCGGCGGCCCTGCGACGGCCCCGCGACGACCGCTCCGGGCGACCTCCCGGCGGCCGCGCGGCGGGCTCAGCCCGCGTTGCGCGCGGCGTACTCCTCGGCGGTGAGCAGCTCCCCGCGCGACTCGACGGCCACCTTGAACAGCCAGCCGGCGCCGTACGGGTCCGCGTTCACGACGGCGGGGTCCGCCGTCACGGCCTCGTTCACCTCGACGACGGTGCCCGACACCGGCGCGTAGAGCTCCGACACCGACTTCGTCGACTCGATCTCGCCGCACACCTCGCCCGCCGTGACGGCCGCGCCGACCTCCGGCAGCTCGACGAACACGATGTCGCCCAGCGCCGCCGTCGCGACGGCGGTGATGCCCACGGTGGCGGGCTCGTCGTCGGTCACCCACTCGTGCTCGACGGTGTACCGGAGGTTCTCGGGGATCTGGTTCATGACGTCCTCTCTCAGCGGCTCGGGCGACGGTAGAACGGCAGGGAGACGACCCGCACGGGCTCGGGGCGCCCGCGCACGTCGACGGCCAGGTCCGTGCCGGGCGCCGAGACCTCGGGGGTCACGTACGCCATGGCGATCGGGTGGCCCAGCGTGGGCGACGGCGCGCCCGACGTCACGTGCCCGACGACGGCCTCCCCCCAGAGCACGGGGTAGCCCTCGCGCGGGGCGCGGCGGCCCAGGCCCTCCAACCCGACGAGCACCCGGGCCGGCTCCGCGGTGGCGCGGGCCTCGAGCGCGGTGCGCCCGACGAACGGGAGGGGCGCGCCGTCGGGCCCGGTCTTGTCCAGGCGGACGACGCGGCCCAGGCGGGCGTCGTACGGGGTGGTCGTGCGGTCGAGCTCGTGGCCGTACAGCGGCATCCCGGCCTCGAGGCGCAGGCTGTCCCGCGCCGCCAGGCCCGCCGGCACCATGCCGAGCCGCTCGCCGCGCTCGAGCAGCGCCGCCCACACCGCGGGCGCGGACTCGGCCGCGACGAAGAGCTCGAACCCGTCCTCGCCCGTGTAGCCCGTGCGTGCCACGAGCACCGACGCCCCGGCGACCGTCGCGGGCACCGCGGCGTAGTACAGCAGGTCGTGCACCTCGGGCCCGGCGTCGCCCTCGACCACGAAGGGCACGATCTGGTCGGCGGCCGGGCCCTGCACTGCGACGAGCGCCGTCGTCGCGGTGCCGTCCGCGACGGTCACGCCCTCGCCGGCGCACCGCTCGCGCAGCTCCGCGAGCACGACGGCGGTGTTCGCCGCGTTCGCGACGACGAGGAACTCCTCCGGGCCGGTCCGGTAGACGACGAGGTCGTCGAGGACCCCGCCGTCCTCGGCGCAGATCATCGTGTAGCGCGCCCGGCCGACCTCGAGCTCCGCGAGCGCGCCGACGAGCGCCCGGTCGAGCGCGGCGCCCGCGCCCGGGCCGCTCAGCCAGATCTCGCCCATGTGCGACAGGTCGAAGAGCCCGGCCACGCTGCGGACCGCGTGGTGCTCGGCGAGGTCGGAGGTGTAGCGCAGGGGCATCAGCCAGCCCGCGTACTCCACGAGGGTCGCCCCGAGCGCGACGTGCTGGTCGTGCAGCGGGCTGCGGCGGGCCGACGCCGACTCCTCCTCCGCGTGCTCCTGCTGGGCCCGCTCCTCGCGGCGCAGGTCCCGGCGGGAGACCGGCGGGGCGTCGTCGGGCCGCGCGTCGTCGGGTGAGCCGGCGGGCGGCACCGGTGCGCTGTCGCTCATGCGTACTCCTCGATGGGTGGGCAGGCGCAGACGAGGTTGCGGTCACCAGCAGCGTTGTCGATCCGACCCACCGGTGGCCAGTACTTCGCGTGCCGGAGTGACGGGACGGGGTACGCGGCCTGCTCGCGCCCGTAGGGCCGGTCCCAGGTGTCCGCCGACACCACCGCCGCCGTGTGCGGCGCCCGGCGCAGCGGCGACTCCTCGGCCGTCCAGCGGCCCGCCGCGACCTCGTCGATCTCGGCGCGGACCGCGATCATCGCGTCGCAGAACCTGTCGAGCTCGGCGAGGTCCTCGCTCTCCGTCGGCTCGACCATGAGCGTCCCCGCCACCGGGAAGCTCAGCGTCGGCGCGTGGAAGCCGAAGTCGATGAGCCGCTTGGCGACGTCCTCCGCGGTGACGCCCGTCGCCGCCGTCAGCGGGCGCAGGTCGAGGATGCACTCGTGCGCGACCCGCCCGCCCGGGCCCGTGTACAGCACCGGGAAGTGCGCGCCGAGCCGGGCCGCGACGTAGTTCGCCGCGAGCACGGCGTGCTCGGTGGCCGCGCGCAGGCCGTCCGGCCCCATGAGCGCGACGTACGCCCACGAGATCGGCAGGATCCCCGCCGAGCCGTACGGCGCCGCCGCCACCGGCGGGCTGCCGCGCCTCGGCAGGAACGGCACCAGGTGCTCGGCCACCGCCACCGGCCCGACGCCGGGCCCGCCCCCGCCGTGCGGGATGCAGAACGTCTTGTGCAGGTTGAGGTGCGAGACGTCGCCCCCGAGCTCGCCGAGCCGCGCGATCCCCACCAGCGCGTTGAGGTTGGCGCCGTCGAGGTAGACCTGCCCGCCGACGTCGTGCACCGCGGCGCAGACCTCGCGGACGTGAGCCTCGTACACGCCGTGCGTCGACGGGTACGTGAGCATGAGCGCCGCCACCTCCGGGCCGTGCTCCGCGAGGAGCTCGCGCAGGTGGTCGTCGTCGACCGTGCCGTCGTCCGCCGTCCGCACGACGACGACCCGCATCCCCGCGAGGACCGCCGAGGCCGCGTTCGTCCCGTGCGCCGACGCCGGGATGAGGCAGACCCGCCGCCCCGCCTCGCCGCGGCTCGCGTGGTAGGCGCGGATCGCGAGCAGGCCCGCGAGCTCGCCCTGGCTGCCCGCGTTCGGCTGGACGGACACCGCGGCGTAGCCCGTGATCTCCGCGAGCCAGGCCTCGAGCTGGGCCACCAGCTCGGCGTAGCCGGCCGCCTGGTCCGCCGGCGCGAACGGGTGCAGGTCGGCGAACGCGGGCCACGAGATGGGCTCCATCTCGACCGCGGCGTTGAGCTTCATCGTGCACGAGCCCAGCGGGATCATCGTGCGGTCCAGCGCCAGGTCCTTGTCCGCGAGCCGCCGCAACCAGCGCATCATCGCGGTCTCGGACCGGTACCTGTGGAACGCCTCGTGCGTCAGGTAGTCGGACGTGCGGCGCAGGTCGGCCGGGATGGCGGTCGGGAGGTCCCCCGGGGTCGCCTCGGGGACAGCCGCGCTCCGCTCGCCCGCACCGGCGCCCGTGGCCTCCGCGAAGGCGTCGAGCACTGACGCGACGTGGGTCGGCGTGGTGGTCTCGTCCGTCGTGATGCCGACGTGGTCGGCGTCGACCCGGCGGAGGTTGACGTCCCGCTCGAGGGCCGCGGCGAGCACGGCGTCGGCGCGGCCGGGGACGCGGGCGAGCACCGTGTCGAAGAAGGCGTCGTGGACCACCGCGACACCCTGGGCGCGCAGGCCGTCGGCGAGCGCGACCGCGCGGGCGTGCACGCGCTCGGCGATCTCGCGCAGCCCGTCCGGGCCGTGGTACGCGGCGTACGCCGCCGCGACGACCGCGAGCAGCGCCTGCGCGGTGCAGATGTTGCTCGTCGCCCGCTCGCGCCGGATGTGCTGCTCGCGCGTCTGCAGCGCGAGCCGGAAGGCCGTGGCGCCGTCGGCGTCGTGCGAGACCCCGACCAGCCGCCCCGGCAGCGAGCGCTCGAGGCCGGCGCGGACGGCGATGTACGCCGCGTGCGGCCCGCCGTAGAACATGGGCACGCCGAACCGCTGCGCGGAGCCCACCGCGACGTCGGCGCCGGTCTCGCCCGGCGGCGTCAGCAGCGTGAGCGAGAGCAGGTCGGCGGCCACCGTGACGAGGGCGCCGCGCTCGTGCGCCGCGTCGACCAGCGGCCGCAGGTCGCGCACCACCCCGGAGGTCCCGGGCTGCTGGAGGACGACGCCGACGAGGTCGCGCCCGTCGTCGGGCAGGCCGGCCGCGAGGTCCGCGACGACGAGCGGCAGGCCGATCGCCTCTGCCCGCCCCCGCAGGACCGCGAGGGACTGCGGGAGGAGCTCGGCGTCCACGACGACGACGCCGTCCTCCCGGCCCTTCACCGCGCGCCGCATGAGCAGCACCGCCTCGGTGACCGCCGTCGCCTCGTCGAGCAGGGACGCCCCGGCGACGGGCAGCGCGGTCAGGTCCGCGACCATCGTCTGGAAGGTCAGCAGCAGCTCGAGGCGGCCCTGGCTGATCTCCGGCTGGTACGGCGTGTACGACGTGTACCAGCCCGGGTTCTCCAGCACGTTCCGGCGGATGACGGCGGGCGTCGTCGTGCCGTGGTAGCCGAGGCCGATCATCGAGGTGACCACGCGGTTGCGGCCGGCGATCTCGCGCAGCGCCGCCGCCACCTCGGCCTCCCCGCGCGCGGCGGGCAGCGCGAGCGGGCGGTCGCTGCGGATCGCGGCGGGCACGGCCTCGTCGACCAGCGCCGCGAGGGAGGGTGCGGTGACGACGGCGAGCATCCGGGCGAGGTCGTCGCCGCGCGGGCCGACGTGCCGGTCGACGAAGGCGCGGGCGGGCGGGGTGCGGGTCACGGGCGGCTCCTGCGGCTCGAGGCGTGCAGCGTGAGGGACCTCCCCGCTCTGTCGTCAGGGGCGGACGCCCCGACCTGAGAGTTTCGCCGCCGCGCGTCCCGCGGGTGACGTGCACCGTCGGTGGGCCGCCGGAGCGGCCGCTTTCCAGAGTTGCCTCACCTCGGCGGTACGGGGGCCTGAGAGATTCCCGGGGAGGTTGCTCCTTCGGCGCCGCGGGCACGTGCCCGCGAGCTCTCCCGCCGCGGCTCGAGCAGCGTGTTCGGTTGTGCTTCGAGCATAGGGCCCGCCCGCACGGCCGTGCCGCGCGGGCGGGCCCGGCGCGTCAGGCGGTCTGGTCGTCGATGGTGGCCGAGGCCGCCTTCGCCTTGATGCTCTCGATCGTCGACAGGGCCGAGGCCTTGGCCTGGTAGCCCTCGCTGACGGCGACCGTCTGGCCGTTGCTCGAGACGAGCTGGAACCGGAACTCGCCCCTGGCGTCCTTCGTGATGACGAACTTCACAGTCGCTCCTTCGGAGGAACCGTCGGCCCCGTCGCCGGCGGTCATGGACCAGTCCTACCGGACACGGCCCGTCTTGTCCGCAGGAGCGCGGCCCTCGTCCCCGGCGAGCTCCGCGCGGACGTGCTCGACGATCCCGTCGGCGGCGGCCTCGATCTCCGCCAGCGTCACCTCGAAGCCGGCCTGGTCGCCGTACCACGGGTCGTCGACGTCGAGCAGGTGCTCCGGCCCGCCCTGCGGGGCCGCCGGGTCGAAGCTGCGCAGCAGGCGGACGCGCCGCGCCACGTCGTCGTCGGCCGCGAGGGCGCGCAGGGCGCGGGCGTGCGAGGCCGTCATCGGCAGCAGGAGGTCCTGCTCGCGGACCTCGGCGCGGGTGATGCGGCGGGCGCGGTGCTCCGGCACGGGGTAGCCGTGGGCGGCGAGGACGCGACGCGCACGGGGGTCGATCGGGCTGCCGTGCTCCTCGTCGCTGATGCCGGTGGAGTCCACCTCGACGACGTCGCCCAGACCCGCCTTCTCGAACCGGTCCCGCAGGACCACCGCCGCCATGGGCGACCGGCAGATGTTCCCGGTGCACACCGTCATGACGCGGTACCGCGTCGATCCGTCCGTCACTCCGCTCCCTCCGTCGAGCCCATCGGGTACGGCCCCACCCTAGGCTGACGGGCCATGAGCGCTGACCGGCGCGGCCCGGACCGCGAGCCCTGGGCGATCGGGTTCGGCACCCTCGCCACCTACCTGGGCTGCCTGCTCGCCGCCGGCCTGTTCGCGGGGCTCCTGTGGCTGTGGCTGCGGTTCGTGGTGCCGGCCGAGACGTTCACCCAGGCGGGCACGCGCGAGCGGATCGTCGTCGTCTTCGGGGTGGTCGCCGCCCTGCTGCTCGTGCTGCTGGGCCCGCTCGTCGCCTGGGTCGTGGCCCGCGCGCTGCGCCGGGTGCGCAGCACGGCCGTGCACGTCATCGCGTTCACGTTCACCGGGTCGGTCGTGGGCGGGCTGCTGGGCTCCGCCTTCGGGCCCGACGTCGCCGCCTCCCTCGTCGTGACCGTCGGCCTGGCTGCAGGGCTGGCCCGGCTGCTGATGAGGCCCTTCGAGCGGCGCTCGCGCGGCGCCTGACCGGCGCGACCGGGGGCCCCACCAGAGGGGCGGCCGACCGGCGGCCGGCGGGCCCCACCGGAGGGGCCCGACCGGCGTCGGGCAGGGAACAGCCCGTGGGTCGCCTGACGGCACGTCGTGCGGGACGAGGGCACGACACCCACGGGCTGCGGTGACTGCCGGGGTCTCGCTGCCGCTGAGCGGCGCCGGGACCGGAGGCAATCCGTCCGATGCTCTCGGGCGACTAGCGGGCAGCCACCTCACGCGTCCACGAAGAAATCATCTCTTGGACCACCTCCTTTCCCGTGTGCCCTCGACGCTACGTCCGCCCGGGACGGGGTGCCAAGGGCATTACCGGGTGAGCCCGTCAGCCCTTCACGGCGCCGCCGAGCCCGGCGCCGCGCAGGAAGAGCCGCTGGAACGCGAGGAAGACGGCGATCGGGATGACGGTCGAGATCGCGAGCGCGGCCATGAGCACGCCCTTGTCGGTCGAGCCCTGGAGGGTGGGCAGGCGCACCGAGAGGGGCTGGAGGTCCGGGTCGGGCAGCACGAGCAGGGGCCAGAGGAAGTCCTTCCAGGCCGCGATGACGGCGAAGACGGACACGACCCCGAGGATCGGCCGGCTCATCGGCAGCACGACCGACCAGAACATCCGGAAGGGCCCCGCGCCGTCGACGGCGGCGGCCTCGAACACCTCGCGCGGCAGCGAGTCGAAGAAGCGCGTGACGAGCACGACGTTGAAGGCGCTCGCGCCGGCCGGCAGCCACACGCCCCAGAACGTGTTGATCATCGAGCCGCCGACGGGCGGGTCGAGCACCGTGAGGTACAGCGGCACGAGGAGCACGACCGCCGGCACGAACAGCGTCGCCAGGACCGCCGCGTGCAGCAGCCGGCCCCAGCGCGGGCGCAGCACGGACAGCACGTAGCCGCCGGTCGCGGCGACCACGACCTGGCTCACCCACGCGCCCGCCGCGACCCACACGGTGTTGAGCAGGTAGCGGCTGACCTCGACGTCGTTCCAGGCCGCGTCGAGGTTGGCCCACGTGATGCCGTTGGGGAACACCGCGAGCGGGGTGCGCAGGATGTCCTGCGTCGGCGTCACCGCGAACTTGGCGAGCAGCAGGATCGGGCCGATGCCCCAGACGAGGAGCAGGGCGAGCAGCACGGCGTGCCCCGCGCGCAGGCCGAGCCACACGATCGGTCGGCGCCAGTCGGCGGGCGAGACGAGGCCGCGCGGCTCCTCGTCCACGGCGCGGCGGGGCCGGTCGGCGCGGCGGGGCCGGTCGGCGCGGCGGGGCCGGTCGGCGCGGCGGGGCCGGTCGGCGCGGGCGGGCGTCAGGGCGGTCATGACGTGCTCCAGTTGCGCGTGAGCCGGAACCACGCGATCGACAGCAGCGCGAGGAAGACGGCGAGCATGAGGCTCAGCGCGGTCGCCATGCCGTAGTCGCTGCCCAGGCTCTGCCCGAACGCGTAGCGGTAGATGAGCAGCAGCACCGTGACCGTGGCGTTCGCTGGGCCGCCGCCCGTGAACAGGTACGGCTCGAGGAAGACCTGGGCGGTCCCGATGATCTGCAGGATGAACGTGATGAGCAGGACGCCCCGCAGGTGCGGGAGGGTGACGTGCCGGATCTTGCCCCAGATCGACGCGCCGTCGACCTCGGCGGCGTCGTAGAGCTCGGGCGGGACGCTCGTCAGCGCGGCGAGGTAGATGATCACCGTGCCGCCCGCCGCCGCCCACGTGGCCTCGAGCACGAGCGACGGCATCGCGGCCGTCTGGTCCTGCAGCCACGGGAACGGGCCCAGGCCCACCCAGCCGAGGATCTCGTTGAACACGCCCTCGGGGCGGGGGTCGTAGAAGAACTTCCACAGCAGCACCGCGACCACGGGCGGCACCACGACCGGCAGGTACGCGAGCACCGAGAACAGCCCGCGCATGCGCCGCAGCGTGCTCATGAGCACGGCGCCGACGAGCGGCACCGGGTACCCGAACACCAGCGCGAGCAGCGCGAACCACGCCGTGTTGCGCACGGCCACGGGCAGCAGCGGGTCCGCGAGCACCGCCCGGAAGTTGTCCAGCCCCACCCAGTGCGCGGTGAGCAGGTTGGTCTCCTGGAAGCTCATGACGACCGCGCGGCCGATGGGCAGCCAGGAGAAGACGCCGAAGATCACCAGCAGCGGCAGGGCCAGCACGAGCGTGCTCAGCCCGCCACGGCGGACCCACTCGGCCGGCGAGCGCCGACGTCGGGCGGGCCGGGCGGGCCGGGCGGCCACGCCGTCGGGCGACGGGCCGGACCGGCCGCGCGGGACGACGTCGGCGGCGCTCCGCACGTCCGTTGCGCTCATCTCGTCCTCCTGGGGGCCGAGGGTCGGCCCCCGGCGGCGCCGCGACCTCGCGCGGCACCGCCGGGGGCGGGCCCGGCGGGCGTCGCCGGGCCGACGGGTCACTCGTCGAGCAGGGCCTGCGCCTGCTCGTTCGCGGCCGCGAGGAGCGCCGGGATGTCGGCGTTGCGGTCGGTGAGCACGGCCTGCACCGGGACGTCGAGGAGCGCGTACGTCTCCTGGGTCGCCCGGCTCGGCTCGCCGACCACCGGCTGGTCGAACATCACGTCCGTGTACCCGGTCATCTGGTCGAGCGGGACGTTGATGTAGTCGGCCTTCCACGCGAGCTCCTGCTCGTACTGCTCGCGGCTGAAGATCGGCAGCACCGGCGTGCCGACGCCCTGCCCGGCCTCGAAGCGCACCTTCGCGTCGGCGACGGCCCGCTCCTGGTCGCGCAGCGTGCTGAGGTACCAGTGGTCGATCCACTTGATCGCCGCGTCCTTGGTGGCGTCGTCGGCCTGGGCCGTGACGGCGGCCAGCGTGCCGCCCACGAGCACGCCGGCGTCGGCGCCCTCGAGGGGCATCGCCGTCATGCCGTAGACCGCGGGGTCGAGCCCGTTGGTCTCCATGAGCGCGTTGAGGACGTCCGAGCCGGTCGTGTACATCGCGAGCTGGCCGGCGGCGAAGGCCTGGTTGATCGTGCTCCAGTCCAGCGTCGTGTCGGCGAGCAGGGAGTCGTCCTCCCAGCGCATCGCCTCGAGCATCTCGAGGTGGGCCTGCGTGGCCGGGTTGTCGAGCGTCGCGACGTACGTGCCGTCGTCGGTCGCCTCCTGCACGCGGCCGCCGCGGGAGTACGTGGCCGCGGTGAGCTGCCAGCCGCCCGTGTTGTTCGTCGCCATCGTGGCGTAGCCGGCGACGCCGGTCGCGTCCTTGATCTGCTTGGCGTACTCGCGGACCTCGTCCCACGTGCTCGGCGGGTCGTCCGGGTCGAGGCCGGCCTGCTCGAAGAGCTCGCGGTTGTAGTGCAGCGCGACGCCGTAGACGGACTTCGCGGGGATCGCGTAGACGTGCCCGTCCTCGCCGCGGCCGGCGTCGAGCAGCGCCTCGTTGAACTCCTCGGCGTAGTCGAGCTGGGCGAACGCCTCGTCGAGGTCGGCGAGCTGGCCGTTCTCGATGAGCGTCTTGGCGTCGGTGAGCGGGATCTCGAAGACGTCGGGCAGCGTGCCGCCGGCGAGCTGCGCGGCGAACGTCGTCGCGCGCCACTCGTACTCGACGCCCTCGACGTCGATGTTCGGGTAGCGCTCCTCGAACTGGGCGACGCGCTCCTCGAACGCGTCGAACGCGGCCTGCTCCGAGCCGGGGATCAGGCTGACGACCGTCAGCGTGACCTTCTCCTCGCCGGCCGGCTCGCCGCCGGGGGCGGGGTCGGCCGGGTCGTCGGAGGCGCAACCGGCCAGCAGACCGATCGCGACGGCGCCGGACAGGGCCAGCGCGCTGGTGGAACGTCGGGACCTCATCGTCACTCCTTCGTCGGGACCTGCGGGGACAGCGGGCACTTCGGGCACTACGGGCACTACGGGCACTCCGGGGAAGGTGTGGCTCAGGGGAGGGCGAGCCACACGGCGTCGTCGGGCTGGAGCTCGCCGCCCGCCAGCGGACCGCTGCTGACGAGGACGGCGGTGTGCTCGGGCAGCGGCGCGGGGGCCGGCCCGAGGTTGACCACGCAGGCCATGGACCCGCGTGCGAAGGCGAGCACCTCGGGCGGGGCGTCGAGCCACCGCAGGGGCGCGTCGTGGTCGAGTCGGCGGCGCAGCGCGAGCACCTGCCGGTAGAGCGAGAGCATCGACCCGGGGTCGGTGGCCTGGCGCTCCGCGGTGAGCTCCGCCCAGGCGGCGGGCTGCGGCAGCCACGGCTCCACGCCGTCGGGCGAGAAGCCGAACGGCGGCCGGTCCCCGGACCACGGGAGGGGGACGCGGCACCCGTCGCGGCCGGGGTCGACGCCACCCGAGCGCTCGTGCATCGGGTCCTGGATCCGGTCGAGGGGGAGGTCCTCGACCTCGGGCAGGCCGAGCTCGTCGCCCTGGTACACGTACAGGCAGCCGGGCAGGGCGGCCGTGAGCAGCGCGGCCGCCCGCGCCCGACGGCGGCCGAGGGCCAGGTCCGTCGGGGTGCCGAAGCGCTTGGCGGCGAACGCGAAGCCCGTGTCGGCGCGGCCGTAGCGGGTCACCGGGCGCGTCACGTCGTGGTTGGACAGGACCCACGTGGGCGGGGCGCCGACGCCGGCGTGCGCCGCGAGCGTCTGGTCGATGGACTCGCGCAGGTCCTTGGCCTCCCACGGCCGGGCCATGAAGTCGAAGTTGAAGGCCGTGTGCATCTCGTCGGGCCGCAGGTAGCGGGCGAACCGCTCGACGTCGTCGAGCCACACCTCGCCGACGAGGACGCGCGGCGGGGTGTACGCGTCGGCGATCGCGCGCCAGGCGCGGTAGACGTCGTGCAGGCCGTCACGGTCGATGAACGGGTGCTCGCCCGGCGCCGGGGCGGCCGGCACCTCGGGCAGCGCCGGGTCCTTGACGAGCAGGGCGGCGGAGTCGATCCGGATGCCGGCGACCCCGCGGTCGAACCAGAAGCGCAGCACGGACTCGTGCTCCGCCCGCACCTCGGGGTGGTCCCAGTTGAGGTCGGGCTGCTGCGGCGTGAACAGGTGCAGGTACCACTCGCCGGGCGTGCCGTCGGGGTTCGTGGTGCGGGTCCACGTCGGGCCGCCGAAGCTCGAGACCCAGTGCGTGGGCCGCTGGGCGCCGTCGGGGCCGGCGCCGGGGTGGAACCAGAAGCGGGCGCGCTCGGGCGAGCCGGGCGGGGCGGCGAGCGCGGCCCGGAACCACTCGTGCTGGTCGGAGACGTGGTTGGGGACGACGTCGACGATCGTGCGGATGCCCAGGCCCAGCGCGTCCGTGACGAGCGCCTCGGCCTCGGCGAGGTCGCCGAAGGCGGGGTCGATCCGGCGGTAGTCGGCGACGTCGTAGCCGCCGTCGGCCATCGGGGAGGCGTACCAGGGGGTGAACCAGAGCGCGTCGACGCCGAGGTCCCGCAGGTAGGGCAGGCGCGCGCGGACGCCCGCGAGGTCGCCCACGCCGTCGCCGTCGGAGTCGGCGAACGAGCGGACGTACACCTGGTAGATGACCGCGTGGCGCCACCAGGCGGCGTCGTCGAGCGGGTTGGGCGTCACGGCGGACCTCTCGGAGCTGCACCCGCCGACGGAGGGGGCGGATGTGGTACCGCAGACGCTAAATCTTCCGACTGGATCAACGCAAGAACTTGACAATCACAGTTTGGAAACGCGACGGTCGCGTTCCGGTCTCGCGCGCGCGGCGGCACCCGCCGTCGAGTGGAGCGGCGTGGCGGCGAAGCGGCCCGAGCGGAGCGCCGCGGCGCCAGGACGCTCCACTCGAGCGGGAGAGGGCGGGGAGGGGCGAGGCGGGGCGGGCGACCTTGGCGGCGGCGAGGCAGGTCAGCGCGCGGGCGCCGTCGAGCCGCGGACGACGAGCTCGGGCTCGAAGAGCAGCTCGTCGTGCGCGACCGCCTGGCCCTCGATCTGCGCCACGAGCAGGTCGATCGCGGCGCGGCCCATCGGCTCGATCGGCTGGCGCACGGTGGTCAGCGGCGGGTCGGTGCAGTTCATGAGCGCGGAGTCGTCGTACCCGACCACCGACACGTCGTCGGGCACGCTCAGGCCGGCGCGGCGCGCGGCGCGGACGGCGCCGAGCGCGAGCACGTCGCTGGCGCACACGAGGCCCGTCACTCCCGTGCGCAGGAGGCGGGCGGTCGCGGCCTGCCCGCTCTCGAGCGAGTAGGCGCTGCGGGCCACGCGGTCGTCGGGCAGGTCGAGGCCCAGACGCTCGGCCATCGCGCGCGCGGCGCTGAGCTTGCGCTCCGACGGCACGTGGTCGGCCGGCCCGAGGACCAGGCCGATCCGCGTGTGCCCGAGCGACGCGAGGTGGCCCAGGGCCTGCTCGACGGCGACCTCGTCGTCGCACGCGACGCGCGGGAACGGCAGCTCGTCGATCGAGGCGTTCATGAGCACCACGGGCAGGCTCCGCGCGGTGAGGCGCTCGTAGTGGTCGTGCCGCGCCGCGCGCTGGGCGTACAGGCCGCCCGCGAAGACGATGCCGGAGACCTGCTGGCCGAGCAGGAGCTCGACGTACTCCGCCTCCGTGATGCCGCCCGCCGTCTGCGTGCAGAGCACCGGCGTGAAGCCCTTCTGCGCGAGCGCCCCGCCGACGACCTCGGCGAACGCCGGGAAGATCGGGTTCGCGAGCTCGGGGAGCACGAGGCCGACGAGCCGGGCCTTCTCGCCCCGCAGCTTGGTCGGCCGCTCGTAGCCGAGGACGTCGAGGGCGGTGAGCACGGCCTCGCGCGTGGCCTCCGAGACCCCGGGCTTGCCGTTGAGCACCCGGCTGACCGTCGCCTCGCTCACGCCGACCTTGCGCGCCACCTCCGCAAGACGTCGCGACATGCCTGCAACTCTACGCCGATCCACGCAAGCGACTTGCGTGACCGTTTCGGTCTCGCATCCCCCGCCGATCCTCGGAAAGGTAGGGGCCGACATCGGCCACCGTAGGGGTGACATCGGCCACCGTAGGGGTGGGGAGAGAGGAGGCGACGTGTCGCGGAGGATCGCGCGGGCCGGGCTCGCGGCGGCGCTGGGCGCCGCCGTGCTGCTCGCCGGGTGCACGACGCCGGAGCCCACCCCGACGCCCACGCCCACCGAGCCGCCCGTCCACCAGGGCGAGGCGCGGCTCCCGGACGCCCCCGCGACCGTGCTGCCCGGCGCGACCGCCGCCGACCTCGCGCTCGCCGCGAGCGTGGCGTTCTTCGCCGCCGCGCCCGTCGTGGTCGTCGCCGCCCCCGACCCCGACGCGCGGCTGCGCGCCGCGTCCGTCGCCGTCGCCCTGGGTGCGCCCCTGCTGCTCGAGCCGGTCGACGAGCCGGCCGCCCCCGCCTCCGCCGCGGAGACGCCCGCCGCGGACCCGACCGCCGAGCCGACCGAGGAGCCGACCGAGGAGCCGACCGAGGACCCCGCCGCCGCGCTCGCCGCCGAGATCCGGCGCCTCGACGCGCTCGCCGTCGTCACCGTCGGGGACGTGCTCGCCGAGCTCCCGCGCGGCGTCGAGGTCGTCCCCTCCCCCGCCGACGACGCCGACCTCGCCGACCTGCTCCGCGTCGCCCTGCCGACGCGGCCCCTGGACGACCCCGCGGCGGAGGTGGCGGCCGTCGGCGCCCTGGACCGCACTGCGCCGGCGCTGCTCGTCCCGCCCGCCCCCGAGGCCGCGGACGCCGAGCCCGGCACGACCGACCCCGAGCCCTCGGGGGTCGCCAAGGCGCGGGCCCCCCGGGCGGCCGACCCCACGCCGTCGGCGACGCCCACCGGACCGCCCGCCCCCGAGCTCCCGCTCACCGAGCTGCCGGACGCGCCCGAGGGCGGCGTCCTGCTCACCACCGGGGACCCGGCCGAGCTGGCCGCCGTCGCCACGGCGCGCGCGGCGGGCGTCGACGTCGTCGTCGTCCCGAGCGGGGACCCGCGCGTGCTCCCCGCCACCGTCCAGGCGCTCGCCGCCGCGGCCCCGGAGCGCGTCGTCGCGGTCGGCGACGCGTTCGGCACCGCCGAGGACCTCGCGTGGAAGGCCGCGACCGCCGCGACCGGCGTCGAGCTGCCCGGCGGCGGCCAGGTGCACTTCCCCGGCCGGCGCTACGTCGCGATGTACGGCTCGCCGGGCATCCCGGCGCTCGGCATCCTCGGCGAGCAGGACGTCGCGGCGAGCGTCGAGCGCGCCCGCGGGCTCGCGGCCGCCTACCAGCCCCTCACGTCCGACGTCGTCGTGCCGGCCTTCGAGATCATCGCCACCATCGCGGACCGGCCCGCGGGCGACGACGGCAACTACTCCAACGAGCTGCCGCCGGAGTCCTTCGTGCCGTGGGTCGAGGCGGCGCTCGAGGCCGGCGTGTACGTCGTGCTCGACCTGCAGCCGGGCCGCACCGACTTCCTCACGCAGGCGAAGCTCTACGAGTCGCTGCTGGTGTACCCGAACGTGGGCCTCGCGCTCGACCCGGAGTGGCGGCTCGGGCCGAACCAGGTGCACCTGCGCCAGATCGGCTCCGTGCACGTCGACGAGGTCAACGCGGTGATCGCCTACCTCGGCGACCTCGCCCGCACGCACCACCTGCCGCAGAAGCTGCTGGTGCTGCACCAGTTCATGCAGCGGATGATCGTGGGCCGCGAGCTCGTCGACACCGCCGACCCCGCGGTCCAGGTGCTCATCCACGCCGACGGCCAGGGCAGCCAGGGCGGCAAGGCCGGCACGTGGGCGAACCTGCACGAGAACGCGCCGGCCGGGGTCGTGTGGGGGTGGAAGAACTTCATCGACGAGGACCACCCCATGGCCACGCCCGAGCAGACGTACCAGGTGCAGCCGACGCCGCACTTCGTCAGCTACCAGTGAGGCGCGCCGTCAGCCGCGGGTGAGCCGCGCGCGCAGCGCGGGACGCCCCGTCCGCCGGACGGAGGGGGCGCGCGTCGTCGGGACGCTCGGACGGGACGCTCAGACGGGGACGCGCACCTGCTGCGGCACGAACGGCAGCAGCGCGTCGGTCGCCAGCTCGCTCGCGCGCGACGCGAGGCGCGCCAGGAGGACCGGCGGCAGGGTGACGATCTCGGCGCTCTCGGCCTCGTAGTGGGTGCGGTCGGCACCGGCGGGCTCGCCCATGGCAGCCATCCTTCGTTCGGTAGCCCGGCTGACCTCGAGGGTCCCGTGGCTTTGCGTCCCCGCCTTGCGACGGGTTTGCCTTTCTCGCTGACGTGCCCACGATAGGCGAGCGCGTCCGGCCGCCACCACGGCATTCACCCGTTTGCGCACGTCGCGGGCGGCTTTTCACCCGCTCGTCACGGACGACGCCGGTCCGGTCCCTCACGACGTCGGCCCGCCGGCCGATCCCAAGGGAGCAACCGGCAGGAGGGAAGGGTCCGGGTGGAGGCGGTCGTCGCCATCGGCCAGCGCGTGGCGCAGATCCAGTCACGGATCGCGCAGGTGAGCGCGCCCCCGGTGGACTTCGAGACCGTCCTGGGGGCCGCCGTCGTCGCCGAGGTCGAGCGCACGACCCAGCCCTCGGCGCCGCTCGCGGCCGCGTTCGCCCTCCCGGGCGCCACCACGACGACGGGCGTCGGCGGCGGCGGCGCGCTCGTCGACGCCAAGGGCGTGCCGCTCGAGCTGAAGGCCTACGGCAACGGGAAGATCCCGTCGTCGGCGCTGAGCCCGATCGCGGGCACGTCGCACGCGCTGTGGGCGCCGGCGGCGCGGTCGTTCGAGGCCCTGCTCGCCGCCGCCCGCGCCGCCGGCGTGACGATCGGGATCACCGACTCGTACCGCACCTACGAGACGCAGGTGGACCTCGTGCGCCGCAAGGGCCTCTACTCGCAGGGCGGGCTCGCCGCCAAGCCGGGCACGAGCATGCACGGCTGGGGCGTCGCGGTGGACCTGCGCCTGGACGCGACGGCGCAGGCGTGGATGCGCACGAACGCGGGCCGGTTCGGCTTCGTGGAGAACGTCGCGCGCGAGCCCTGGCACTGGCAGTACGTGCCGACGCACTGAGCGGCCGCGGCCCGGGGCGCGCGCCCTCAGATCACCAGCACCGACATCCGGCCGCCCCCGTACCCGGCCACCGTCATCTCCATGTCGAGCCGGGCCACCCGCGCGAGGATCCACTTCTCGACCTCGGCGGGCAGGATCTCCCGCGGCGCGAACGCCTCGACCAGGCGCACGTGCGGGGCGCCGTCGACGTTGAACAGCGACGCCGCGACGTTGAGCACCTCCCGCGCGTTGTCGTAGAGCACGGGCGACAGCAGCTCGGAGCGGATGACGTCCTCCGCCACGCGCAGGCCCATGAGCGCGATGGACGCGCCGAGGTGCGCGGTGAGCGCCAGGTCGACGGCGATGAGCGCGCGGAGCCCGTCGTCGTCGTCGACGTACGCGCCGACCAGCGCGCCCGGGTGCTTGTGCGGGTCGACGACGGCGGTGACGAGCTCCGCCTCGACGTCGCGACCGAGCAGGCTCTCGAGCAGCTCGCGGACGGCCAGGGCCGAGGGCAACGGGGTGCCGGTCATGCGCTCACTCCAGGTAGGGGTCGATCGTCTCCCGGAAGACGTCGGCCGTGAAGGGCTTGGCGATGAGGAACAGGGCGCCGGCGGCCTCGGCCTGGGCCCGCATCTCGGCCGACCCCTCCGACGTGACGAACGCGAAGGGCACGTCGACGTTCGCGGCCCGCAGGCTCTGCAGCAGCTCCATCCCCGTCATCTCGGGCATGTTCCAGTCGGAGAGCACGAGCGCGGGCGGGTCGGCCAGGACGGCCTCGTACGCCGCGCGGCCGTCGGCCGCCTCGCTGATCTCCCACCAGTCGTAGCCCGCCTGGCGGAGCGTGCGGATGACGATCTGCCGCATCACGCGGCTGTCGTCCACGACGAGGACCCTCATCGGTGCCACCTCCTCCGGTACGCGGCGCGGCGGGTGCTCACGGCAACGCCCACAGGCTGACGACGAGCGGGCGCCCCCGCCAGTCGAACGGGACCGCGTGCAGCAGCCCGGCCGCCGCCGGGGGCCGGGTCGGGGCCACCTCGGGCAGGGTGAGGTCCCCCGGGTCCGGCACCAGCGCCTTGACGTTGCCGCCGACGACGTTCGCGACCTCCCCGAACGCGTCGGCGATGTCATCGTCGTCCACGGTGTCGTCCGGGGAAAGCCCCAGCAGCGCCCGGGTGAGCGCGGTCGCGGTCTCGCGCTCGGTCGTCAGGAGGACGCGCCGCCGCGTCGCGCCGTGCACGTCGACCCACGCGTACAGGCCGTCGTCGGGCTCCGGCGCGGGGCCCGACCGTGGCTGGAGGTGCCCCGGCTCGCCGTCCACCATCGCCGCGAAGACCTCCGAGGCGATGGCCTCGACCGGGTCCGCCGCGTCGGTCCACTCGCCCGTGTCGAAGGGGGTGGCCCTGTCCTCGCTCATGCCGTCTCCTGCAGGTCGACCAGCCCGAGCAGCTGGAGCTTGTCCCGGATCGCGTCGGGGGTGAAGGGCTTGATGACGTACTCGTGGGCCCCCGCGGCGAGGGCGCGGACGATCTGCGACTGCTCGCTCTCCGTGGTGACCATGACGAGCGTCAGGTCCCGCCAGCGCCGCTCGCGCCGCACGGCCGAGATGAACCCGAGGCCGTCCATCACGGGCATGTTCCAGTCCACGCAGGCGAGCTCCGCGTCGAGCCCGGCCTCCAGCGCGTCGAGCGCGTCCTGGCCGTTCTCCGCCTCCACGACGTCGAAGCCCAGCGGACGGAGGATCCCCCCGATGATCCGTCTCATCGTCCGCGAGTCGTCGATGACCAGTGCCTTCATGCTGCCCTCCGTGCCGGGGTCCGGTAGAGCGCGCCACGACCCACGGGGACCCGCTCCCAGCTGTCGTCGACGCCGATGGTGGTTTCGGCCGCGCCGAGCACGAGGTAGCCGCCCGGACGCATCGTGCGCCGCACCCGGTCGAGCACCGCCTGCTTGGTGGCCAGGTCGAAGTAGATGAGGACGTTGCGCAGGAAGACGACGTCGAACGGCCCGCCGGCCGGTGCGGCGTCGAGCAGGTTGTGCCGCTGGAAGGCGACCTGCGCCCGCACCTCCGGGACGACCTCCCAGTCCGCGCCCGCGCGCCGGAAGAAGCGCACGAGGTGCGCCGCGGGCAGGCCGCGGTTGATCTCGAGCTGGGTGTAGCGGCCGCGCCGGGCCCGCTCGAGGACGTCCTCCGCGAGGTCGGTGGCGAGGATCCGCAGCCGGCCCGCGGGGACGACGTCGGCCGCCACCATCGCGATCGAGTACGGCTCCTGCCCCGTGGAGCACGCGGCCGACCAGACCCGGATCGTGTCCATGGGCCGGTGCGCGAGGAGCTCGGGCAGGACGTGGTCGACGAGCGCCCGGAACGGCTCGAGGTCGCGGAACCACGAGGTCTCGTTCGTCGTCAGGGCGGCGACGACGGACTCGAGCCGGCTCGGCCGCGGGTCGGCCCGCAGCGCGCGGACGTAGGTGTCGACGTCGGCCAGCTCGGCGGCGCGCGCGAGCGGGCGCAGGCGGCCCTCGACGAGGTACTCCTTGCCCGGCTCCAGCACGATCCCGCTGCGCCGGCGCACGAGGTCGGCGACGAAACCGAAGCTCTCCGCGGTGATGGTCACGCCGGCACCCCCGCGTGGCTGACGGCCCGCACGACGGCGGGCGCGATGTCGGGCAGCGGCAGGACGGCGTGCGCGCCCGGGCCGGTCGCCACCGCGCCCGGCATGCCCCACACGACGCTGGTCGCCTCGTCCTGCGCGAGGACGCGGGCCCCGGCGGCCAGCAGGTCCTCGACGCCGCCCCGGCCGTCGGACCCCATCCCCGTGAGGACGACGGCGAGCACGTCGCGGCCGAACGCCGTCGCGGCGGAGCGGAACAGCACGTCCACGGACGGCCGGCAGTAGTTCACGGGCGGGCCGCTGTGCAGGTGGGTGCGGACCGCCGCGCCCGAGCGGACCACCTCGAGGTGCTGGTCGCCGGGCGCGACGTACACCGTGCCCGGCTGGAGCACCTCGCCGCCCGCGGCCTCGACCACCGTGGCGGGGCCGAGCCGGTCGAGTCGGCCCGCGAGCTGCGTGGTGAACACGGGCGGCATGTGCTGCACCACGACGACCGGCACCGGCAGCGCCCCGAGGCCCCGGACGAGCTGCGACAGGGCCTCCGGCCCCCCGGTGGAGGCGCCGACGACGACGGCGCGCACGTGCCCGCGCTCCGGCGGGGGCAGGATGCGCACGGCCCCGCGCGACGTCGCGGCGCGGGCGGCGGGCGTCCGGTCCGGCCGGGCGGCGCCGGCGGCGGGTGCGGCCGCGCCCCCGCGGGCGGGCCGGGCCCGGCCCGCCAGGGCGCGGATGCGCGGGATGAGCTCGGAGGCGACCCGGTCGACGGCCTCCTGCACGCTCGCGTGGCCGGTGGGCTTGGTGACGTAGTCGGTCGCGCCCGCGGCGAGGGCGTCGAGCGTCGCCGCCGCGCCCCGCTCGGTGAGCGTGGAGAACATGATGATGGGCATCCGGTGCCCGGCGGCCCGGAGCTCGCGGACGGTCGCGATGCCGTCGAGGACGGGCATCTCGACGTCCATCGTCACGACGTCGGGGGCGAGCTGGGCGACCTTGCCCACCGCGATCCGGCCGTCCGCGGCGACGCCGACGACCTCGATGCCCTCCGCCGCCTCCAGCGCGAGCGTGACGAGGCGGCGCACGACGACCGAGTCGTCGACCACCAGGACCTTGATCGGCGGCACATGCCCTCCAGCTCCGCGGCGCGGGACGCGCTCGCGGTTCAGATCGGCCGCCGGGGCGCCCGGATGAGGCGTCGGGGCGCCCTGGCTCGGCCGACGTCGGTTCAAACCGTCAGTAGCGGAAGCCCGACACGCGGGACTGCAGGTCGGCGGACATCCGCGCCAGCTCGCGGATCGAGGCCTCCATCTGCGCGAGCACCTCGCTCGACGTCTGGGCGGCGTCGGCGACGCCGGTGATGTTGGCGGCGATCTCCCCCGCACCCGTGGCCGCCTCGGTCACCGACCGGGAGATCTCGTTCGTCGTCGCCGTCTGCTCCTCCACCGCCGACGCGATCGTCATCTGGAAGTCGTTGATCTGCGCGATGATCGCCCCGATCTGCTCGATCGCCGCCACCGCACCATCGGTGTCCGCCTGGATCGCCTCCACCCGCCGCGCGATGTCCTCCGTCGCCCGCGCCGTCTCCTGCGCCAGCTCCTTGACCTCACCGGCCACCACCGCGAACCCCTTGCCCGCCTCACCCGCACGAGCCGCCTCGATCGTCGCGTTCAACGCCAACAGGTTCGTCTGCTCCGCGATCGACGTGATCACCTTCACCACGTCACCGATCTCCCGGCTCGACACACCCAACCGAGCCACCTGCTCGTTCGTCGACGCCGCCACACCCGTGGCCCGCTCGGCCACCTTCGCCGCCTCGTGCGCGTTCTGCGCGATCTCCCGGATGCTCGCCCCCATCTGCTCCGCACCCGCAGCCACCGCCTGCACGTTCCGCGACACCTGCTCCGCCGCCGCAGCCACCACACCCGCCTGCGCCGACGTCTCCTCCGCACCCGCCGCCACCTGCGACCCCGCCGCCGACAACTCCTCCGCCGCCGACGCCACGGTGCCGGACGTCTCCGCGACGCCCGCCATCGCCTCCCGCAGCGCGCGCTGCGCCGTGGTCAGCGCGGCCGCCATCTGGCCGAGCTCGTCCTGGCGGTCGACGCGCGGCTCGGCCGTCAGGTCGCCGGTCGCCATCGCGTCGACGGCGACCTTGACCTCGGCGACCGTGCGCCGGATCGCGCCGGCGAACCACATCCCGGCGGCGAGGGCGAGCACGAGGCTCACGCCCGCGACGAGGAGCATCGTCCGGATCGCGGTGGCGGCCGACGAGTCGGCCTCGGCGGCGATCTCGGCCACGACCTCGCTCACCTCGGCCTCGACGTCGGTCAGCGTCGACACCATGACCGCGCCGAGGTCGGCCGCGCCGGAGTCGCGGACGCGGGCCCACTCCTCGCGGTCGTCCGCGAGGGCCGCGTCCATGAGGGCGGCGTCGACGATCCCTCGGTAGTCGGCCAGGGCCGACTCGAAGGCGGGCCAGGCGTCGGGCACGTGGCCGTGGGCCTCGGTGAACGTGGCGACGAACGCGGTCTCGGCCTCGTCGTAGGCGGCCCACGCCGCGTCGAGCTTGGCGACCTGCTCGTCCTTGCCCGCCTCGATCGAGTACGCGCCGACGGCGGTGATCTGGTTCCGCACCGTCCACAGCGCGTCCTTGAGCGCGGTCAGCGACGTGACGACGGTCCGCTGCGTGTCGGCGAGCCGGTCCGCGTCCCCGCGCACGTCGACGAGGGACGTCGCGGCGATGCCTGCGAGGAAGACCATCTCGGCGGCCAGGAAGCCGACCACGGCGAGGACCTTCGTCCGCACGGAGCGGTCGACGATGAGCCGGCGACGCCGGGGCGGCTCGGGCCGCTCGGCGTCGGGCGCCGGGGCGACCTCCGCCGTGGCGCCGGGGACCGTCCCGCCCGGCCGCTGGCTGGGGACCGACGCTTCCTCGGACCGGACGCGGGCGGTGGTGACGACGGACATCGAAGGCTCCTGGCTGACAGGGGAGGGGCGCACCGAGGTGCTCGCCTGACCCATCGGCAGCCCACGCCGGACATGACGGGACCTCCGGGTGAAACGGCGCACTCCCGCCCTCCCGGACCGGAGGCCCGACCCGCGACCCCGGCCGCGAGTGGAGCGCCATGGCGCCGGAACGGCCCGAGTGGAGCACCGTGGCGCTACGGTGCTCCACTCGGGGAGCCGGTCAGACGGTGAACGTCTGGATGAGCGATCGCAGGTCGGTCGCCATGCGGGCGAGCTCGTTGACCGCCGTCTGCATCTGGGACGCGACCGCGCTGGAGGTGTGGGCGGCGTCGGCGACGCCGGTGATGTTGGCGGCGATCTCCCCCGCACCCGTGGCCGCCTCGGTCACCGACCGGGAGATCTCGTTCGTCGTCGCCGTCTGCTCCTCCACCGCCGACGCGATCGTCATCTGGAAGTCGTTGATCTGCGCGATGATCGCCCCGATCTGCTCGATCGCCGCCACCGCACCATCGGTGTCCGCCTGGATCGCCTCCACCCGCCGCGCGATGTCCTCCGTCGCCCGCGCCGTCTCCTGCGCCAGCTCCTTGACCTCACCGGCCACCACCGCGAACCCCTTGCCCGCCTCACCCGCACGAGCCGCCTCGATCGTCGCGTTCAACGCCAACAGGTTCGTCTGCTCCGCGATCGACGTGATCACCTTCACCACGTCACCGATCTCCCGGCTCGACACACCCAACCGAGCCACCTGCTCGTTCGTCGACGCCGCCACACCCGTGGCCCGCTCGGCCACCTTCGCCGCCTCGTGCGCGTTCTGCGCGATCTCCCGGATGCTCGCCCCCATCTGCTCCGCACCCGCAGCCACCGCCTGCACGTTCCGCGACACCTGCTCCGCCGCCGCAGCCACCACACCCGCCTGCGCCGACGTCTCCTCCGCACCAGCCGCCACCTGCGACCCCGCCGCCGACAACTCCTCCGCCGCCGACGCCACCTGGTCGCTGGTCCGGTCGACCTCGGTGAGGGTGCTGCGCAGGGAGCGCTGGGCGACGGCGAGCGCCGACGCCATCCGGCCCACCTCGTCGCGCCCGCGCACCGGCGCCTCAACCGTCAGGTCGCCCGTCGCCATCGCGGCGACCGACCGCTGCGCATCCACGAGGTCGCGCCGCACCGTGCGGGCCACGCCCCAGGCCACCGCGGCGCCGGCGACGAGGCCGAGCGCCAGGACGACGATGAACGTGCGCTGCGCGGCCGCCGCCTCCGCCTGGGCGGCGTCGTTCACACCCGCGATGTACTCGGTCATGCCGGCCTCGACCTTCTCGAGGTCCGCGACGAACTTGTCGACGATCGGCTGGCCGATCGTGCGGCGCTTGGTCTCGAACGTCAGCGCGTCGCCCTCCATCGCCGTGGGGAGGAGCATCGTGTCGCGCACGTGCTGCCACTCCTCCCAGTGGTCGAGGAAGTCCTCCCAGCCCACGCCCTGCCCGGAGAGGATCGGGGTGACCCGGTCGGCGGCGGCCTGCAGGTCGGCGTCGGTGACCGGGATCTGCTCCGCCCAGTTCTCCCGCTGCTCGCGCGTCGCGGAGGCCATCACCTGCGCGATGAGCATGCGTGCCTTGATCTCCTCCTGGTGCACGATCGCGACGTCGGTGGCCAGGCCGGCCTGGATCTCGGCGACGCTCGCGAGGTCGTCGGCGATGTCCCGCATCGACTGCACGGCGACGCCGCCCGAGATGAGCGCCACGAACGCCGTCACGCCGACGGCGACGAGGATCTTCGTCAGGACGCTGCGGTCCCGCACGAGGGACCGCAGCCGCGCCCGCCGCGCGCGACCGTCGCCGCCGACGGCGGTCGCCGCGGCCGGTTCGTCCGCGACCTCGGCCGCCGGGGCGGGGTGCTGGTGCGGGACCTGCGCCGTGGTGACGTCGGCGGGAGCCTTCGTTGCGGGAGCCATCTGGTCGTCCTTCCTCGTTCCGCTCGCCCTCTCATCGGCCCGACGGCGTCGGCTGTGACCCGTTTCGACGGCGCGCGGCGTGGTTCAGTACCGGAACGTGCCCACGCGCCCGCGCAGGTCGGCGGACATGCGGGCGAGGGCCTCGATCGCGGCCTCCATGTCGGTGAGCACGTGGGTGGTGGTGCCGGCGGCCTCGGCGACGCCGGTGATCGTCCCGGCGATCTCGCTCGACCCGCCGGCGGCGTCGGCGACGGACCGCGCCATCGCGCTCGTCGTCGCCGTCTGCTCCTCGACGGCCGCGGCGATGGTCGCCTGGCGGTCGTTGATGGCGGAGATCGTCGCGACGATCCGCTCGATCGCCGCGACGGCGCCCTCCGTGTCCGTCCGGATCGCCTGGACGAGCCGGACGACGTCGTCGGTCGCGCGTGCCGTCTCCTGCGCGAGCTCCTTGACCTCCCCGGCGACGACGGCGAACCCGCGCCCCGCCTCGCCGGCGCGCGCGGCCTCGATGGTCGCGTTCAGCGCCAGGAGGTTGGTCTGCTCGGCGATCGCGGTGATCGCCCGCACGACGTCGCCGATCTCGGCGCTCGAGGCGCCGAGCCGCGCGACCTGGTCGTTCGCCTCGGCGGCGACGGCCGTCGCCTCGGCCGCGACCTTCGCCGCGTCGTGGGCGCTCTCGGCGATGCGGCGGATCGACCCGCCCATCTCCTCGGCGCCGGACGCGGCGTCCCGGACGTGCCGGCTCACCTCGTCCGCGGCCGTGGCCACGACCTCGGCCTGCGCGGAGGTCTCCTCCGCCCCGGACGCGACCTGCTGGCCGACGGCCGTGAGCTGCTCCGCCGACGCCGCGAGGGCCGTCGCCGCGTCGGCGACCTCGGCGAGCATGCGCCGCATCGACGCCTGCGCCTCGGCGAGCCCGCGCGCCATGCGCCCCAGCTCGTCGCCGCCGTGCACGTCGGCCGTCACGGTGAGGTCGCCGTCGGCCATCGCGGCGACGACGCGCTCGACGTCGCGGACGGTCCGCCGGACGTGGCGCACCACGAGGAGCGCGACGCCGCCGCCGACGGCGAGCCCGAGCGCGAGGAGGCCGACGAGGACGCGGCGCGTCGCGGCCTGCAGCCCCTCGCCCTCGCGGTTGAGCGCGTCCGCGCGCGCGGCGAGCTCGCGGGCCTCCGCGGAGAACGCGTCGAGCGCCTGGCCGGAGTAGACGCGCACCGCGGTCTCGTAGGCGGCGGCGAGCGCCGTCGTGTTGCCGCGCTCCACCTCGACGGTGAACCGCCGCTCGAAGCCGTCGTGGAACGCGCGGACGAAGTCGCGGGCGAGCTCGACGCGCGCGGGGTCGACGGCGGACGGCAGGTACGCCTCGACGAGCCCGTCGACCCTCGCCGCGTCCTCGGCGAGCGTGGCCCGGATCTCCGCCCGCTCGCGCTCGGTGACGAACGCGTACGCGTTGACCCGGACCCGCATCTCCTGCAGGGTCCGCTGGATCGCGTCGAGCTGGACGAGCGGGTCGACCGCGCCGTCGTACATGCGCTGCTGGCCGGCGCTGAGGGACGCGCCGGCGACGATCCCGGCGGCACCCATCGCGGCGGCGACGACGGCGAACGTGGCGACGACGGCGCCGATCTTCACGCCGAGCGGCCGGTCGGCGACCGCGCGGCGCAGGCGGCCGCGGGCGCGGGTCGCGGGCGCCGCCTCGGGATCGGCCTCGCGTCCGGCGTCGGGGGCGGGGTCGGGTTCGGGCTCGGGCCCGGCGGCCGGGTCGGGGTCGGGCGCGGCGTCGTCGGCCGCCTCCCGCGGGCGGGGCACGACGGCCTCGGCCGCGCGCCCGCGCCGGCCGACCCGGAGCCGGGCGAGTCTCACGCCGCCACCGCCTGGTCGACGTCCAGGGCGAGGAGCAGCCTCCCGTCCAGCTTGTAGGCACCGCGGACGAGCCGGCGCATCTCGGCGCCGAGCGTGCCCGGCGGGGGCTCGAAGTCGGCCTCGTCGACCTCGACGACGTCGCCGACCTGGTCGACGAGCAGGCTGAGGTGATCGCCGCCGACCTGGACGACGACCATCATCGGCTCGACGCCCTCGGGCAGCGGCGGCAGGCCGAGGCTCACGCGCAGGTCGACGGTCAGGACGACCTGGCCGCGGAGGTTCACCAGGCCCGCCACGGCCGGGCCCGCGAGGGGGACCGGCGTCCGCGGCAGGTCGCGCAGCGCCTCCTGGACGCACGTCACGTCGACGCCGTACGTCGCCCCGTCGACGACGAAGGTGGCCAGCTGCTTGGTCATGACACCCCCACGAGTGCGTCCTCGAGCTCGTCGAAGAAGTGCGGGTCGGCGTCCGCGACGACGGTCTGCACGTCGAGCAGCTCGGTGACCCGGTCCTTGAGCACCGTCGACCCGACGAGCGCGTGGCCGCCGTGGTCGCTCGAGCGCGTCCCGTCGTCCTCGACGATGTCGACGATGTCCTCGACCGCGATGGCGACGCTGCGCTCGCCGCGCGTCGCGACGACGACGGTGAGCTCGTCGCCGTCCGCGACCGACGACGTGCCGAGCACGCGCGGCAGGCGCACGAGCGGCGTGATCGCGCCGCGGTACTGGACCACCTCGCGGCCGCCGACGACCTCGACGACGTCGGCCGGCATCTTCTCCATCCGGGTCACCGCCGCGAGCGGGATGCCCACGCGGCGCCCGTCGCCCACGCTGACCACGAGCACCTGCGACGTCGTGCGCGCGGCCGCGGCGGCGACGTCGGTGCGGATCTCCTCCTCGGACTCGACGAGGATCGCGCGGCGCACGAGGCCGGGGACGTCGAGGATGAGCGCCACCGCGCCGTCGCCGAGCAGCGTCGCGCCCGCGTAGAGGCCGACGGACTTCAGCTGCGCCGCGAGCGGCTTGACGACGATCTCCTCGCTGTCGAGCACGCGGTCGACGACGAGCCCGAACCGGGTCGCGTCGGCCTGCAGCACGGCGATGACCACCCCGGCGCCGGCCGGCCGCTCCGGGGCCCCGAGCACCTGGCGGAGGTCCACGAGCGGGAGCAGGTCGCCGCGCAGCCGGTACACCGGCGCGGCGTGCACGTGCTCCACGGACGTGGCCGGGTCGTCCAGCGCGACGAGCTCGAGCAGGCTCGACTGCGGCAGCGCGTAGGTCTGCCCGTCGCACGCGACGAGGACCGCGGGCATGATCGCGAGCGTCAGCGGGATGCGCAGGCGCCAGGTGGTGCCCTTGCCGACCTCCGACTCGACGTCGACGGTGCCGCCGATCCCCTCGATCCGCGTGCGCACGACGTCCATCCCGACGCCGCGGCCCGACACGTTCGTCACCGACGACGCCGTCGAGAAGCCCGGCAGGAACAGCAGGCGCAGGATCTCGCTCGGCGACATCGCGGCGATCTGCTCCTGCGTGCGCAGGCCCTTGCGCACCGCGGTCGCGGCGACGTGCTCGGTGTGGATGCCGGCGCCGTCGTCGGACACCTCGACGACCACCTGCCCGCCCGCGTGGTACGCGCGCAGGGAGAGGACGCCGGTGGCCGGCTTGCCGTTCGCCGTGCGGAACGACGGCGGCTCGATGCCGTGGTCGATCGCGTTGCGGACGAGGTGGGTGAGCGGGTCCTTGATCGCCTCGAGGAGGCTGCGGTCGAGCTCGGTGTCGCCGCCGGACATCTCGAGGCGGACCTGGCGGCCGCACGACGCCGCGAGGTCGCGGACCATGCGCGGCACCTTCGACCAGACGTGCTCGATGGGCTGCATGCGCGTCTTCATGACGCCCTCCTGCAGCTCGCCGGCGACGAGGCTGAGGCGCTGGGCCGCGCGGACGAGCTCGGGGCGGCCGTCGCCCTCGACGAGGCGCGCGATCGCGTTGCGGGCGAGCACGAGCTCGCTCACCTGGCGCATGAGGGCGTCGAGCACGGCGACGTCGACGCGGATCGCGGAGTCGACGGCGCCGCGCGACGTCGCACCGCCGGGCTCGGGTGCGCCCTCGCGCGCGGTGGGCGCGGCGGTCGACGGCGGGCGCTCGGCCGGCGGGGAGGGCGGCCCGGCGGCCGGGGGCTCGGGTGCGGGCTCCGCCGGGGCGGGCGCGGACTCCTCGGGCGCGGGCGCGTGCGGCGCGGGCACCTCGACCTCGGCGGCCTTCGCGGACTTGGTGGTCCTGGCGGGCTTCGCGGGCGCCGCGATGGGTTCGAAGGCGAAGGTCGGCGTCCACGTCTCCTCGCCGTCGGACGCCACGGCGACCGCCACGTCGGCGCCGTCGGCACGGTCGGCACCGTCGGGCGCAGGGGCGGGCGCGGCGTCGGGGGCGGGCGCGGCGTCGGGGGCGGGCGCGGCGTCGGGGGCGGGCACGGCGGCCGCGGCGGGGCGCGCGGCGATGCGCTTGATCCGGGTCTTGCGGGGCGGCGCCGCGGCGGGAGCCGGGTCCTCCGCGGGCTCCCGGGGAGCCTGCGCCGACTCCTCGGCCGGCTCGCCCTCCGTCCCCCGGGCCGGCGCCTCGGCCGCGCGCCCCGCGTCCGTGGCCGCGGCGGGCTCGGCCGCGCGCGGGCCGTCGAGCACGGCCTGCAGCTCGCCGACGACGGCCTCGACGTCCACGTCGCCCTCGCCGCCGGTGGCCTCGATCGCCGCGAGCAGGGCGCGCACGGTGTCGACCATCCGCAGGAGCGCGTCGGTCGTGGCGTGGTCCATCGTGCGCTTGCCGTCGCGCAGCTCGGCGAGGAGGTTCTCGCCGGTGTGGGTCAGGCGCTCGAGCCGGGAGAACGCCAGGAAGCCGCTCGTGCCCTTGATCGTGTGGATGACCCGGAAGATGCTCGCGAGCAGCTCACGGGACCCCGGCGAGCTCTCGAGCGCCACGAGGTCCGCGTCGAGCTGATCGAGGTTCTCGTGGCTCTCGACCAGGAACTCCCGGACGATCTCGTCCACGCCATCCACAACGCCCTCCATGGCACCGGCCCTGCTGACGTCTCCCCATCGGCGCGCGTGCGGGCGTTGTGAGCGATCGTGCGCGCGACGTGGTTTCGCCCGACCGCGACCGTGCGCAGCGGCGGCCGGGCGCACCCGGCGGCGGGCGTCAGCGCTTGTCGGGGCGGGGCGCGCGGCGCAGGGCGCGCAGCGTGTCGACGGCCGCGTCGTCCGCGGCGGCCGCCTCGCGGTTGGCCTGCGTGACGGCCTCGAGGATCTCCGCGCGGTTGACGCGCACCTCGCGCGGGGCGTCGATGCCGAGCCGGACGCCGTCGGAGCGCACGTCGATGACGGTGACGACGATGTTCTCGCCGATCACCAGACGCTCGCCGACGCGGCGGCTCAGCACGAGCATGCGGCGAGACTATCCGCTCCCGCGTCCGGCGGACCCCCGGGGCCGCGCGACGCTCCGGCCGGGCTCAGTCCCAGTCGGCGTCCTCGGCCAGCCGCTCGCTCAGCAGCGCCGCCCACACGAGCGGGGTGGCGGGCAGCCCGTCGAGCCACCCGACCGGCGTCCCGACGTCGAGCACGACGCCGGGCGCCTGCGCCTCCGCCGTCCCGACGACGGCGAGCGCGTCCAGGGGCTGCTGGGCGCCGACCGCGCGCACCCACCGGCGCACCTCGGCGGCGCGCAGCCGCGCGTCGACGACGCCCCACGCCTGCTCGGGCCCGAGCGCGGCGAGGAGCGCCGCCCCCTCCGCCCAGGCCGCGGGGCCGTCCCCGACGCCGAGCGCCACGACCGACGGCACGTCGGTGCGGCGCCGCGCGTGGTGCCGGGACGCCGCGGCGACCGTGAGCACGCGCCGCCCGTGCCCGGCGATCGACTCGATGTCGCCGGCGAGGATGACGTCGCGCGGGTCCAGCCCGGCGCGGCCCGCCATCTGGATCGCCGTCCGCAGCGCGAGGTCCCCCCGCCCGACGACGGCGACGGTCACCCCGGGCTCGAGCCGCACCGCCGGCGGCCGCTCGAAGCGCCGCACGAGGATCGACAGCGGCACCGGGTCGGTGAGGCTCGCGAAGCCCTCGAGGAGCCGGACCGGCACGCCGAGCTCGAGCAGGTCCGCGGCGGTCGCCGCGCGCGACCGGCCCGCGTCCACGCCGGCCGCCGGCGCGCTCCGGGCCTCGACCGGCTCGGTCGGGTCGGCAGCGGCGGGGGCGGCGTCCTCGGCGTCGGGCGCTGCGGCGTCGGGCGCTGCGGCGTCGGGCGCGGGGGCGTCCGGCTCGGGCGGCGCCACCGCCTCGCGGTCGAGGCGCGGGAACTCGAAGGGGGCGGGGGCCGGGACCGCCCCGGCGGCCGCCGCGGCAGCCTCGGTGGGCACGGCCGCGACGGACACGCCCGCCGTCTCGCCCTGCCCGACCATCGCCCGCACCGACGCGAGCACCTCGGCGAACGACTGGCTCGCGGTGGAGACCGGCGGCCCGGCCGCGGCGGCGGCGTCGCCGGCCTCGGCGACACCCCCGTCGCCGCCGGGGGCGGCACCCGGCCCGTGGGCGGCGTCGGCCGCGTCCGCGGCCGCCATGAGCGCGTCCAGCCCCGACGCGGCGGGAGCCACGGGGCGCCGCTCGCGCACGGGCGCGGGCGGGACGTCGGGCACCTCGACGGTCAGCTCGTAGTGCTCGCGGGCGAAGAACCCCGCGATGCCGCCGGTCCGGATCCGCTCGGCCTTGACCACGCGCGCGTGCGGCCCCATCTCCTCCTTGATGCGCAGCATCAGGGTGGGCAGATCGTCACCGTCCAGCAGCAAGCGCGTGGGCATCCTCGATCACCCCCCGGGTCTCGATCCGCAGGCCGGATCCGGTCACCTCGGGGTAGGAGAGCACAGCAAGGCGCGGGAGGGCCAGCGCGACGGTCCGGCGGAGCGCGGGTCGCAGGCTCGGGGCGCACACGAGGACGACCTCGTGACCCGACGACTCCGCCGCCGCGACCACCCGGCGGACCTCGCCGAGCAGCCGGTCCGCGCGGGCCGGGTCGAGGAGGAGCTGCGTGCCGCCGTCGGCGGGCCGGACCGCCTCGAGCAGGGACTGCTCGAGCGCCCCGTCGAGGGTGACCACGGACAGCGCGCCGTCGCGCGCGTACGGGGCCGCGAGCGCCGGACCGAGCGCGGCGCGGGCCGCCTCGACGAGCGACTCCGGGTCGGTGCTGACCTTGGCGCGCAGCGTGAGGCCCTCGTAGATGCGGCCGAGGTCGCGGATCGGCACGCGCTCCGCGAGCAGGCCCTGCAGCACGCGCTGCACCTCGCCGAGGGAGAGCAGGCCCGGCACGAGCTCGTCGACCACCGACGGGTTGACGGACTTGACGCCCTCGGTGAGCACCCGGACGTCCTCGCGGGAGAGCAGGCGCGCGGCGTGCTGCTCGATGATCGCCCCGAGGTGGGTGATGAGCACCGAGACGCGGTCGACCACCGTGGCGCCGACCATCTCCGCGGCCGAGCGCAGCTCGCTCGGGATCCACTTGCCGGCCAGACCGAACACCGGCTCCACGACCGGCGTCCCGCCGATGCCGTCGAGGTTGTCGCCGAGCGCGAGCAGGCGGCCCGACGGCGCCTCGCCGCGGCCGACCTCCACGCCGGCGATCCGCACGACGTACGTCGAGCGCGGCAGGTCCACGGAGTCGCGCGTGCGCACGGGCGGCACGACGACGCCGAGCTCGAGCGCGATCTTGCGCCGCAGCGCGCGCACCCGGGACAGCAGGTCCGCCTCGGTCCCGCTGCCGACGAGGTCGACGAGGTCGGGCGCCAGCAGGATCTCGAGCGCGGGCACCCGCATCTGCTCGATGAGCGCCTCGGGCGAGTCCGGCGACTGCGTGACGACGGCCTCCGGGGCCTCGGTCTCCTCGACGGCGCTCGCCGGCCGCACCCGCTGCGCCCCGATGAGCAGCAGCGTGCCCACGAGCACGAACGGCAGCTTCGGCATGCCCGGCACGAGCGCGAGCGCGATGCCCGCCGCGCCGGCGATCTGCAGGGCCGTGCGGGACTGCGTGAGCTGCTGGCCCGCCGTCGTGCCCATGTCCGCCTCGCTCGTGGCGCGCGTGACGATGATGCCGGTGGACACGGACATGAGCAGCGCGGGGATCTGCGTGACCAGGCCGTCGCCGATGGTCAGGAGGCTGAACCGCTCGATCGCCTCGCCCGCGGACATGCCCATCTGCAGCATGCCGACGGCGAACCCGCCGACCAGGTTGATGATCGTGATGACGATGCCGGCGATCGCGTCGCCCTTGACGAACTTCGAGCCACCGTCCATCGCGCCGTAGAAGTCCGCCTCGGCACCGATCTCCGCGCGGCGCCGGCGCGCCTCGTCCTCGTCGATGAGGCCGGCGTTGAGGTCGGCGTCGATGGCCATCTGCTTGCCGGGCATCGCGTCGAGCGTGAACCGGGCGCCGACCTCCGCGACGCGGCCCGCACCGTTGGTGATGACCACGAACTGGATGACCACGAGGATGAGGAAGATCACGAGGCCGATGACGAGCGACCCGCCGACGACGAAGTGCCCGAACGCGTCGATGACCTCGCCCGCGTAGCCGTCGCGCAGCACGAGCCGCGTCGACGCCACGTTGAGGCCCAGCCGGAACAGCGTGAGCACGAGCAGCAGCGACGGGAACACCGAGAAGTCCAGCGGCCGCTTGACGTACATGCTCGTGAGCAGCACGACGAGCGCGAGCGTGATGTTCGCGACGATGAGGATGTCGAGCACCTGCGCGGGCAGCGGCACGACGAGCAGCAGCACGACGCCGACCACCCCGACCGGGACGGCGAACGTCAGGGTCTGGCCCTTCATCGGTGGTCCTCCTTCTCGTCGTGGGTCGCGGGTCCGTGCGCCGGGGCGCCGGGGCCGCGCGGCTCCGCGCGTCGTGTCGTGCTCATGCCGCCACCGGGATCGCGCTCGGTCCGGCCGGGGCGCGGTGCAGGCCCGTCGCGGCGCCGCGGCGCTTGAGCGCCATGACGAACGCGAGGACGCGGGCGACCGCGACGTACAGGTGCGGCGGGACCTCCTGGCCGAGCTCGCAGGCGGCGTGCAGGGCGCGGGCGAGCGGCACGTCCTCGACCATCGGCACGTGCTTCTCGGCGGCCTTGGCGCGGATCCGCGCCGCGACGTGCCCGGCCCCCTTCGCGACGACGCGCGGCGCTCCCTTGCCGGGCTCGTACCGCAGCGCGACGGCGACGTGGGTGGGGTTGACGAGCACGACGTCGGCCTTGGCGACGTCCGCGATCATCCGGTTGCGGCTCATGGCGATCTGGCGGGACCGGATCTGGCTCTTGACCAGCGGGTCGCCCTCGGTCTGCTTGTGCTCCTCGAGCACCTCGCGCTTGGTCATCCGGGTCTGCTTGCGGTTGCGCCGCACGACGACGAGGACGTCCGCCGCCGCGAGCGCGAGGCCCGCGATCACGGCCGTGCGCAGGAGGTTCGACGCGCCCCCGCCGACGACGTCGAGCACCTGCCGCAGCGAGTGCATCCCCGAGCCGAGCAGGAACGGGACCATCCCCTGCACCACCGACCAGAGCACGACGCCGATCGCGCCCGCCTTGAGCGCGGCCTTGACGCCCTGCCAGGCGGCCTGTGCGCCGAAGATGCGCTTGACGCCCTTGGCGAGGTTGAACTGCTCGAAGCGCGGCTTGAGCCGGTGCAGCGAGACGCGCAGCCCGCCCTGCGCCGCGGACGCGGCGACCGCGGCGAGCACGACGACGGCGAGGAGCGGCGCGAGCGTGCTGCCCGCCGACCGCAGGCCGTCGCCGAGCGCGGTCGTGACGTCGACGGCGTCCGGCGCGGCGATGACGGCCTGCACGGTGCGCATCTGGTCGCGGCCGGCCTGCGAGCCCCGCGCGAGCACCGCGGGCAGCACGAGCGCGCCCGCGCCGACGCCGAGCCACGCCGACAGGTCCTGCGAGCGCTGCAGCCGACCCTTGCGCCGGGCCTCCTTGAGCCGCTTCGGGGTGGCCTTCTCGGTCCTCTCCTGGCCGTCGCTCACCGCCCCACCTCCAGGACGGCGCCCACGGCGTCGTCGGTGAGCGACCCGACGATCTCCGGGAGGGCGAGGTAGGCGGACACGCCGAGCACGATCGTCAGGAGGATCTTCAGCGGGAACCCGAGCGCGAACGCGTTGAGCGCGGGGGCGACGCGCGTGAGGAGCCCGAGGCCGACGTCGGCGAGGAAGAGCACCGCGACGAGCGGTCCGGCGATCTGCAGGGCCGCGACGAACATCCCCGTGAGGCCCTCGGTGGCGGCGGCGCCGAGGGCGCCGAGGTCGAGCGGCGTGCCCAGCGGCAGCGCGTCGAACGTGCGCGCGACGCCCGCGACGACGAGCAGGTGGCCGCCCGAGGCGAACAGCAGCACGACCGCGCTCATCTGGTACAGCCGGGAGAACTGGGCGCCGTTGGTGGCGGCGAGGGGGTCGAACGCCTGCGCGAGCTGGAAGCCGCCGAAGAGGTCGATGAGGTTGCCGGCCGACGTCACCGCGGCGAACACGAGCGCGACGAGGAACCCGAGGCCGGCGCCGATGACGACCTGCAGCAGCAGGTCGCCGACGAACCGCGCGGTGCCGGACGCGATGACCGTGCCCACCTCCGGCCCGGCCGCCGCGACGGCCCGCGGCATGACGAGCAGGCCGAGCGCCGTCGCGAGCATCGCCTTGACGGTGGCGGGGATGCCGCGGTGCGCGAACGGCGGCGCCACGAAGAGGAACGCCACGATGCGCACGGCGGCGAGCATGACGACCTCGAGGCCGGCCAGCGGGAGGGTGATCACGCCGCCTCACCCGCCCAGCAGCACGGGGACGCGCTCGAACAGGCCCGTGGTGAAGGCCACGAGCTCGGAGATCATCCAGTGGCCCGCGACGAGCAGCGCCACGGCGACGGCCGCCGCCTTCGGCACGAAGCTCAGCGTGATCTCCTGGATCTGCGTGATCGACTGGATCAGCGAGATCCCGAAGCCGACGACGAGCGCCGTGACGAGCAGCGGCGCGGCGAGCTTCGCGGCCATGACCAGGGCGTCGAGGCCGATGTCGAGGACGGCGTTGGTGTCCATCAGCCGTAGCTCCCCACCAACGACGTCACCACGAGGCCCCAGCCGTCGACGAGCACGAAGAGCAGCAGCTTGAACGGCAGGGACACCATCACGGGCGGCAGCATCATCATGCCCATGCTCATCAGCGACGACGCGACGACGAGGTCGATGATGAGGAAGGGCACGAAGACGACGAACCCGATGATGAACGCGCTGCGCAGCTCCGAGAGCAGGAACGCCGGCACGAGGGTGGCGAGCCCGACGTCCTCGGGGCTGCCGGGGTTGGGCAGGTCGGCGGCGCGGGTGACGAGCGCGAGGTCGTCCTCGCGGGTGTGGCCGAGCATGAACTCGCGCAGCGGCTCGGAGCCGGCGTCGACCGCCTCGGAGAACGTCATCGTGCCGTCGAGGTAGGGCTGCACGCCGACGTCGTTCACCTCGCCGAGCACCGGGCCCATGATGAACAGGCTGAGGAACAGCGCGAGCCCGGCGAGCACCTGGTTCGGCGGGACCGCGGTGAGGCCGAGCGCGTTCCGAGTCAGCGCGAGCACCACGAAGATCTTCGTGAAGCTCGTCATCATGAGCAGCAGCGACGGCGCGACGCTCAGCAGCGTGATCGCGATGAGCACGACCACGGACCCGCTCGGCCCGCCGTCCACCCCGTTGACGTCGATCGTCACCGTCGGGTCGCCGTCGGGCGCGGCCGGCGCCGTGGGCGCGACGGGCGCGGCCGGGTCGACCGGGTCGACGACGGCGCTCGCCGACGCGGCACCGAGCACCACGAGCGCCGCCGCCAGGACGGCGACGAGCGCCAGCGCGCGGAGGGCACGCGGCCACCACGCGCCGACCCGCGGCGAGGGTGCGACGGCACGCGGCCCGGCGGCCGCGAGCGCGAGGGGGTTCAACGACGAAGGGTCCGTTCCTGCACCGCAACCACCGCCCGGCGCCAGGTACCGGCGTCCAGGATCGATCCCTCGAGGGGGTTGCGTTGCGTGGGGACCGCAGGCGTCCGTGCCGCGGGGGTCGACAGGGGCAGGGAGGACTCGGGCGCGGCGTCCAGGAGGCGCTCGAGCTCGGCGGGGTCGAGCTGCTCCCGCAGCTCGTCGGTGGTCGGCTCGGCGGGCACGGTCACCTCGGTGAGGAGACAGACGCCGCGCTCGCTGACGCCGAGCAGGAGGTGGCGGCCGGCGACCTCGACGACGGCGACCGACGCGCGGCCGCCGAGCGACTGGCGCCCGACGACGGCGACCGGCACGGCGCGCGCGCGGCGCGCGCCGGCCCGCGCGCCCGGGCGGCCGCCCGTGCGGCGGGCCAGCCACCAGAGCAGCCCGAGCACGCACGCGAGCGAGAGCGCCACGCGCAGCGCGAGCACGGCCGTCGAGGTGTCCACGGTCAGCCCTCGTGCGCCACGATCTCGGTGATGCGGATGCCGTAGTCCTCGTCGAGGACGACGACCTCGCCGCGCGCGACGAGGCGGCCGTTGACCATGACGTCCGCGGGGGCGCCGGCGGCCCGGTCGAGCTCGAGGACGGTGCCCGGCACGAGGTCGAGCACCTGGCGCACCGGCAGGCGCGTGCGCCCGATCTCGGCGGTGAGGGTGAGCTCGACGTCGTGCAGGAGGCGCAGCGCCGAGCGGTCGGCGCCGCGAGCGCCCTCGCGCGGCTGCGGCACCGTCGTGCCGTGCGCGCGGACACGGACCGCGAACCACGCCTGCGGCTCGGCGCCCGGGGCGGGCGCGAGCGCGACGGCGGCGACGCCCGGCTCGACGAGCCCGGCGCCCAGCGGGCCGGCGACCGTCGCGTCGAGGACGCCCGGGCCCAGCACCGCGGCCGCGGCCTCGAGGGCGGGCCGCAGCGCGTCGGCGAGCGACACGGCGTCGTCCGCGGCGAGCACCTCGGCGACGGCGGCGTCGGCCACCACGACGAGGTCCGCGCTCGAGGCGCCGACGAACGACGCGCGGACGGCGACGGCGTCGGGCCCGGGCGCGTGGGCGGCGTCGAACGGCACCGGGACGAGCGGCACCGACGAGGGGAGCAGGCGCGCCAGCTCGGTGGCGGCGTCCTGGGCGAGCGCGGCGGGCGTCGCGGCCGGGGTGCCGCTCGGCGTGCCGTTGGTGGTGCCGGTGGTGGCGGCCATCATTCCTCCGAGGTGACGACGAGGCAGGCGAGGCGCGAGCCGCTCGACCCGATGGCGGCGGTGGCGAGCGTGACGTCGCCGACCACCACCTCGAGCGGGGCGTCCGCGCGGTGACGGAGGGGCACCACGGTGCCCGGGGCGAACGCGGCCACCTCGGCCGCGGAGACCTGCATGCTCCCGAAGCGCACGGCGACGTCCACGGGGACGCCGAGCACCTGGTCGGCGACGCGGGCGAGCGCCTCGCGGTGCGCCGCGACCTCCTCCGGGGTCCGGTTGTCGAGGGCCTCGCCCGCGCGGAGCGTGGCGAGCAGCGCGTCCGCCGGGATCATGAGCGTCGCGGTGGACTCGCGCTCCGCGACGTGCAGCGCGAACGTCGCCACGATCACGGGCTCGGACGCCGCGACGGCCTGGACGAACTGCGGGTTGTACTGCACGGAGCGCACGGACACGTCGAGCGGGCACACGGCCGCGAACGCGTAGCTGAGGTCGCCCAGCGCGTGCGCGAGCACCTCCCGCAGCAGCGCCCACTCGATGTCGGTGAGCTCGCGCGGGGTCTCCAGCGGCACGCCGGGGCCGCCCAGAACGTGGTCGATCCACGTCATCGAGACGTCGATGGGGAGCTGCAGCACGCCGGTCGCCCGCCCGGGCTCGACGCCGCAGAGCACCATCGTGGTCATCGCGGGGAGCGCGCCGACGTACTCGTCGTACGACTTCATCTCGACGGACTCGAGCGTCACCGACGCGACGACCCGGAGCCGCGACGTCAGCTGGGTGCCCCACTGGCGCGCGTAGGTCTCGAACGCCATCTCGAGGACGCGCCCGTGCTCGCGCGCGAGCGTCATCGGGCGGCGGAAGTCGTAGGTCTCGGGCACGCCGGACCGCTTGCGCCGCTTCGGCGCCTGGACGGTCGGGAGGCTCACGTGCTGCCCATCGGCAGCGGGCGCGCGCCGTTGAGGGAAAGCGGGTGCACGGCAGCGCAGGACGGCGCCGGGCGCCGGGTGAAACACGGTCCGCCGGTGGTCCGCGGGGGTCCGCGGCGGACGACCGGGGCCGTCCATGGCCCCGTGACGGCCGGCCCGAGGCCGGCGACACCCACTCCTATTGGGTGACGTAGTCCGTGAGGTAGACGTCCATCACCTCGCCCTCGTACGCGTCGACGAGCTGGTCACGCAGCTCGGCCTTGAGCGCCTCCCGCCCCTCGGGGCTGGTCACCTCGTCCATGGGGCGACCGGAGAACACGCTGACGACGAGGTCGAGCGCGCGCGCCGTGCTCGGCTTCTCCGCGCCCTCGACCATCTGCAGGCCGATGCCGATGCGCAGGTAGTGCCCGTCGGCCAGGTTGATGCTGATCGGGTCGACGACGAGCACCTCGCCCGGCTGCGGCGCCGTCGGCGCCTCGGCCTCATCGGCCGGCCGCAGCAGGAACCAGTACGCGGCGCCGGCGGCCAGCAGCGCGAGGACCACCAGCACCGCACCCTTGCGGCTGCGGCGCCTGCCGGCCGGCGCCTCGGCGCGCGGGGCCTCGGGCGGGGCCGCCGGGGGCACGGGGCGCGCGCCGATCTTCGGCTTCGTCGCCACCACGCGCTGCTCGGTGAGCTGGGTCATCTCGTCCTCCTGTCGTCCGGCTGCCTCAGCCGAGGCCGCGCGCGGCGGCCAGGCCGGGGAGCAGCTGACGGATCTCCTCCGGCACGCCGCTCAGCACCACGACGTCGACGCGCCGGTTCGCCTCGATCGGGTCCACGTCGGGGTCGTCCAGCGGGCGGGCGTCGCCGAAGCCCGCGGCGACGATCCGGGCGGGCGGGACGCCACCCACCTCGACCATGCGCCGCAGCACCTGCGTCGCCCGGTCCGCCGACAGCTCCCAGTTGGTCGGGTAGCGCACGGAGGGCACCGTGTTCGCGTGCCCCTCGACGGCGAGCTCGTCCCCCGTGCGCAGGAGCACCGGCGTCACCGTGTCGATGACGCGCAGCGCGGTCGAGGTGAGGGTCGCGGCGTCGGCCGAGAAGAAGACGTCGTCGGCGATCATGCCGATGACGAGGCCGCGCTCGGTGACCCGGAAGCGCACCCGGTCCCCGAGCCCCTGGCCCGCCAGCGCCGTCGAGACCTGCGCGGCGACCTCCTGGAGCCGGTTCAGCTCGATCTCCGCGGCGAGCACGCGGCGCTCCTGCTCGGTCAGCCCGTCGCCCTCCGGGGAGGGCAGCACCGGGCTCGTGTCCGCGCCGACGTCGGCGGACAGGTCGGGCGTGACCTCGACCGCCTGGACGCCGGTGAGGGCGCCGTTGCTGCCCTCGATGATCGACGGCGCACGGTGCCCGAAGCCGACGGCGAGCGACTGCCGCAGCTCCTCGAACTTCTGCTGGTCGATCTGGCTCATCGAGTACAGGACGATGAACAGCCCGACGAGCACGGTCATCATGTCGGCGTAGCTGACCGCCCAGCGCTCGTGGTTGTCGTGGTCCTGCTCGTGGGCGGCCTTGCGCCGGCGCGGCCGTCCGCCGTGCCCGCCCGACCCGCGGCCCGCGCTCATGCCGCCCGCTCCTTGACCTCGTCCGGCGGCAGCAGGCTGCGCAGCCGCTGACCGACGAGACGCGGGTTGGCGCCGGCCTGGATCGCGAGGAGGCCCTCGACCGCGAGCTCCATGTGCTGGGCCTCGATCTCGGAGCAGCGCGTGATGCGCGACCCGATCGGCAGCCACAGCAGGTTCGCGGACAGCAGGCCCCACAGGGTGGCGACGAACGCGCCGGCGATCATGTGGCCGATCTCGCTCGGCTCCGCGAGGTTCTCCAGCACGTGCACGAGCGAGACGACGGTGCCGATGATGCCGATGGTCGGCGCGTACCCGCCCATGGTCGAGAAGTACTTCGCGGACGCGCGGTCCAGGGCGCGCTTCGAGGCGATGCGGTCCTCGAGCATCGCGCGCAGGTCGTCCGGGTCCGTGCCGTCGATGGCGGCCTGCAGCCCGGTGCGCAGGAAGTCGTCCTCGACGCCGCGGGCCGCGTCCTCGAGCGAGAGCAGGCCCTCGCGGCGGGCCTTGTCGGCGAGGCCGACGATCGTCTGCACCGTCGCGTCGGGGTCGGGCGTGCGGAACGCCAGCCAGTGCTTGAGCGAGCCGAAGGCGCGCATCGCGTCCCGCAGCGTGGCTGACGCGAACCCCGCGCCGAGCGTGCCGCCGAAGACGAGCACCATCGGCGCGGCCATGACGACCGACATCGGGCTCGAGCCCTCGATGACGATGGCCAGCAGCACCATCGCGAGGGCGAAGCCCATGCCCCCCAGGCTTGCCGGGTCCATCAGTCACCCGCCTCCGGGACGGGCGCGAGCGCCGCGCGGCCGGACGCCGGGCGCAGCTGCGTCACCGCCGCCATCGTGGTGTCGCCGGCCTGGCCCTCCTCGGCGAGCTCCATCGTCCGCGCGACCACGCTCGCCCGGTAGGTGACGATCCGCTCGGTCACCTCGGCGAGGGACTCGGCGACCACGTACTTGGTGCCGTCGATGAGCGTGAGGATCGTGTCCGGCGTCGTCTCGATCCGCTGGATCAGGTCAGGGTTGACCGCGAACTGCGGTCCGTTGAGGCGAGTCACGACGATCACGGCTGTCCATCCCTGGCTTGCGTCGCGGGCCCCTCCGTGGGCCCGTCACGGTCCTGATCGGCCGCCGACGCCGGGATGTGAGGCGCCCGGCCCGCTCACCTCCGCAGAGGGGCGGGCCGGGCGCGGGGACGGTGGCGCGCGGGGCGCGTCAGCGCTTGAGGTTCACCAGCTCCTGGAGCAGCTCGTCGGAGGTGGTGATGACGCGGCTGTTCGCCTGGAAGCCGCGCTGGGCGATGATGAGGTTCGTGAACTCGGCCGACAGGTCGACGTTCGACATCTCGAGCGCGCCGCCGGTGAGCTCGCCGCGCCCGCCCGTGCCGGCCGCGCCGATCTGCGGGTCGCCGGAGTTGACGGTCGTCCGGTAGAGCGAGCCGCCCGCCTTCTCCAGGCCGGCCGGGTTCGTGAACGTGGACAGCGCCACGCGGCCGAGCGCCTGCTTGAGGCCGTTGGAGAACGAGCCGAGCAGTGTGCCGTCGGCGTTGATCGTGAACGACTGCAGCGTGCCCGCGGCGCGCCCGTTCTGGCCCGAGGCCTCGACGGTCGTGAGGCCCGCGAAGCCCGTCAGCGTGCTCATGTCGACGGTGATGCCGCCCACGGCGAGCGTGCCACCGCCCGTGAGCGTGCCGTCCGCGTCGAACGTCATCGCGACGGTGGTGCTGGCGGCGCCCAGCGTGCCCGTGACGTCCCAGCCCGCCGCAGTGCGCGTGAACGCGAGCGACAGGGTGCTCACGGTGCCGTCGGCCGCGTAGACGTCGACGTCGCGGTTGAGCACGGTGCCGACCTCGGCGTCGGCGGGCAGGTTGCCCTCGAAGGTCGCCTGGGTCGTGGCCGCGGCGCCCATGAGGGTGGCGATCGGCAGGCGCAGGTCGACGAGCGGGCCGTTGACGTCGATGTTGCCGGCCGCGTCGGCCGCCCAGCCCTGGACGAGCCCGCCGTCGGGCGTGACGAGCTGGCCGCTGGCGTCGAAGTCGAACGCGCCCGCGCGGGTGTACATCTGCTCGTTGCCCTTGCGGACGACGAAGAAGCCGTCGCCGCTGATCATCATGTCGGTCGACCGGTTGGTCAGCTGGGCGGCGCCCTGCTGGAAGTTCGTCGTGATGCCGGCGACCCGCACGCCGAGGCCCACCTGGGCCGGGTTCGTGCCGCCGACGCCGTTCTGGGCGGCCCCCGCGTTCGTGAGCACCTGGGACAGCGTGTCCTGGAACTGCACCTGCGAGGCCTTGAAGCCCGTGGTGTTGACGTTGGCGATGTTGTTGCCGGTGACGTCGAGCATCGTCTGGTGGGCGCGGAGGCCGCTGATGCCGGAGAACAGCGAGCGGAGCATGGTCGGATCCCTTCGGGACGGCGGCCGCGTCAGGCCGTGGCTGGGGTGGAGGACGCCGCGGCGTCCGTGGTCCCGTCCGTGGGATCGGTGGCGGGTCCGTCCGTGGACCCGGGGATGGTCGTGCCGCGCACCGCGGCGACGGCGTCGAGCGGCACGCGCCACTCGCCGACCGTGACCACGGGGACCGGGCCGGCGAAGTCGACGCCGTCGACGGTGCCGGTCCGGGTGACGCCGTCGGCGTCGACGAAGGACACCTGCTGCCCGACCAGGGCGCTCGCGGCGACGCGCATCTGGAGCGCGAAGCTCTCGCGCGTCGTGTCCGCGACGGCGGTGAGCTGCTCCATCGAGGCGAGCTGCGTGGACTGGGCGATCATCTCGGTGGTGTCCATGGGCGAGGTCGGGTCCTGGTTGCGCAGCTGCGCGACGAGCAGCGCCAGGAACACCTCCTTGTCCATCTGCTGCTTCGGCGCGGTCGCGGTGGTGCCCGCCGTGTAGAGGCTGGGCGCCGTCACGGCGGCGGTCGTCGGGACTGTCACGTGCTCTCCTCTCAGACCGTCAGGTCCAGGCGGGCGCCGGGGCGCCCGGCGAGGTGGACGGGGGCGGGCTGCTGCGCGCCCGACGGCGTGGCGCGGCCCTCGCGCGCGCCCTCGCCGCCGGTGGCGTCCCGGCCGGAGCGCCCGTCGCCGGTGGTCGCGTCGCCCGCGAGGCCGGCGCCGCGGTCGGCCCCCCGGCCGCCGAGGTCGAGGTCGGCCGCGAGGCCGACGCCGGCGAGGTCGCGCCGCAGGTCCGGCAGCGCCTGGCGGAGCGCGTCGCGCGCCGCCTCGGTGCCGCCGAGCAGCTCGATGCGCACGCCCTCGGTGCCGATGTGGGCGACGACCCGGACGGGCCCGAAGTGCTCGGGCTCCACGCGCATCGTCAGCACGTGCGTCCCGGGGCCGGACGCGCGCAGCACGGGCCAGCGGGCCTCGAACTGCTCGGCGAGCTGCGCGGCGATCGGGCGGGCCACCGTCTCGGTCGGGGTGGGCGCCGAGGTCTGGGTCGGGGCGGCGATCCGGTCGGGGACCGCGGCTGCCTGCGCCGACGGCTGGGCGGGCGTGCTCGCCTCCGGCGGCGCCACCGGACGGGCGATGCCATGGGTGCCCGCACCCGCCCCCTCGCGCTCCGCGTGCCCGAAGCCGCTCCCCGCCGCCCCGCCCGGCCGCGCCGCCTCGGGGGAGAGGTCGCCCTCGTTCTCGGCCTGCGTGGCGATCGGGCCGGCCGCCTTCGTCCCGCTACCCGCCTGCGCGGGGTCCCCGGCGGACGGCCGGGCCGCCCGGGCAGGCTGCGCGTCCGCGGCGAGCGTCGCGGAAGGGGAGGCGGAGGTCGGGGCGGCGGCGTCGTCCGGCACCGCGGCGGGCGTCGACGCGGCTGTCTCGGCGGGTGCGGCCGCGGCGGCGACGGGGAGGGCGATCACCTCGGCGAGGGTCTCGGTCGGCACGTCGGCACCGGGCGCGAGGTCCGCCGCCGGGTCGGCGTCGGCGTCGGCGGACGGCTCCGCGCCCGCGGGCAGGCCGGGCACGACGGCGGCCGGGTCGGCGGGCGCGCCGGCGCCGCCGAGCGCCGGGTCGGGCACCGCGTCGGGCGACGGCGCGGCGGGGTCGGCCGCGTCCTGGGCCGCGCCGAGGACGGCGTCGAGCGCGGAGGCGAAGTCGGCGTCGCCCGCGGGCGCGGCCGGGTCGGCGGCGGGCCGGTCCGCCGCGCGGGCGGCCGGCGGCGCCGGCAGGACGATCAGGGTGGTCATCGCTCCCCCTCGGTGGTGGGCGGCATGTTCGTGGACGGTGGGCTCGTGGGCGGCGAGCTGGTGGGCGGCCGGCTGGTGGACGGCTGCGTGGGCGGCGCGTCGGGGCGGCGCAGCGCCGCCTCGTCGAGCAGCAGCTGCTCGGCGCGGAGCTCGGCCGCGGCCTCGGCGGCCTCGTGGCGCTCGGCGAGCTTGTCGAGCATGCGGACGGTGCGGCGGGCGTCGGTCCATTCCGCTCCTGCCTGCTCCGCGCGCTCGGTGGCGGACGCGAGGTACGCGACCGACTCGGCGTACAGGCCGAACAGCGCGGCGCGGCCCGCGACGGCGGCGGCGAAGTCGGCCCGGTCGAGGGCGGACGACCCGATGGCGTCGGCGGTCGCGTCGCGGCGCTCCTCGGCGCGGCGGCGCTCCGCGTTGGCGCGGGCGAGGTCGGCGGCGGCCCGGTCCTCCTCGAGCCGCCGCAGCCGGAGCAGGCCGTCCAGGCGGAACGCGCTCACGACGCGCCCCCCATCCGGCCGACGAGGGCCTCGAGCCGCGCCCACGACTCGGCCGCCGGGGCGACCTCGTCCATGGGCTGGCGCAGGAACGCGTCGATCGCGGCCGCGTTCGCCACCGCCGCGTCGACGTCGGGGTTGCTGCCCGCCGCGTACGCGCCGACGTCGAGCAGGTCCTGCGCGCGGCGCCGGGCCGCGAGCACCTGGCGCAGCCGCACCGCGAGCCGCTGCTGCGCGGGCGTCGTCACGCGGGTCGCCACGCGAGACACCGAGCCGAGCACGTCGATGCTCGGGAAGTGGCCGGCGACCGCGAGGTCGCGGCTCAGCACGACGTGGCCGTCGAGGATCGAGCGGGCGGCGTCGGCGATGGGCTCGTTGTGGTCGTCGCCGTCGACGAGCACCGTGTAGATGCCGGTCACGGAGCCGCGCGCGGCGGTGCCCGCCCGCTCGAGGAGCTGGGCGAGCAGGGAGAACGTCGACGGCGGGTAGCCGCGCGTCGCCGGCGGCTCGCCGACCGAGAGCCCGATCTCGCGCTGGGCCATCGCCACGCGGGTGAGCGAGTCCATCATGAGCACGACGTCGCGCCCGGCGTCGCGGAACGACTCGGCGATGCGGGTGGCCGCGAACGCGGCGCGGAGCCGCACGAGCGGCGGCTCGTCCGACGTCGCGACGACGACGACGGAGCGGGCCAGCCCGTCCGGCCCGAGGTCGTCCTCGAGGAACTCGCGCACCTCGCGGCCGCGCTCGCCGACGAGCGCGATGACCGAGACCTCCGCCTCCGTGCCTCGCGCGACCATCGACAGCAGGCTGGACTTGCCGACGCCGGACCCGGCGAACAGGCCGATGCGCTGGCCGCGGCCGACGGTCGCCATCGTGTCGAGCGCGCGCACGCCGAGGGCGAGCGGCTGGGCGACCCGCGCCCGCTCGAGCGCGCTCGGCGCCGAGCCGGTGACGGGCACGCGCGTCACGGCGCCGAGCGGGCCGCGCCCGTCCACGGGCCGGCCCAGCCCGTCGAGCACGCGCCCGAGGAGGGCGTCGCCCGTCGGCACGGTGAGCGGCCGGCCGGTGGCGCGCGCGGGCATCCCCACGCGCAGGCCCTCGACCCGGCCGAGCGGCATGCAGCGCAGCACGGTCGGCGTGACCGCGACGACCTCGGCGGCGGTCTCCGGCTCCGCGCCCGCGGGCGCGCCGCCGGGCCGGTGCCCGCCGAGCGTGACGAGGTCGCCCACCGCGCCGTCGAGCCCGGCGACGTCGACGGACAGCCCGACGACGGCGCTCACCGCGCCGACCCGCTCCGGGGCGGCGGCGGCCAGCGCGCGCGTCCAGCGCGCGTCCCGCACGAGGGTCGCGGCGCTCACGAGATCTCCTCCGCGAGCGCGCGCCGCGCCCGGTCGAGCGCCGCGGCGACCTGCGCGTCGACGGTGCCGACGGGGTCCGTCACCCGCACGTCGCCCGCGGCGAGCGCCGGGTCCGCGGCCAGCTCCACGCCGTCGGGCAGGGCGACGTCGCCGGCGGCGAGCAGCGCGAGCAGGTCCGCGTGGTCGCGCGGGCTCACCGCGACGACCCGGCGGCCGGGCGCGGCCGGCAGGGCCAGGGCCCGGGCCAGCACGTCGCGCGCGGTGCCCGGGCCGGCGGCGAGCTCGCGGCGCAGCACGGCCTCGGCCAGCTCGACCGCGGCGTCCTGGAGCACGGCGCGCACGCGCGCCTCGTCCTCCGCGACGCGCGCGCCCAGCGCCTCGGCCGCCCGGCCCAGCAGGTCCACCGCGGCGGCGAGGCGCGCCGCCCGCTCGGCCTCGGCCCGCTGCGCGGCCTCCTCGCGCCGCCGCTCGGCCTGCGCCGCCGCCTCCGCCGCGGCGCGCGCACCCGCCGCCCAGCCGGCCGCGAAGCCGGCGCGCTCGTCGTCGGCCCGGCGCGGGCTCGACAGCGGGGCGGGCCGGAACGGGGTCGCGGTGGCGGCGGGAGCGGCCGGGCGGTCAGGCGACATACTCGTCCTCGCCCTCGCGCCGGATGACGATCTGTCCGCTCTCCTCGAGGCGGCGGATGACCTGCACCACGGACGCGCGGGCGTCCTCGACCATCGAGAGGCGGACCGGGCCGAGCAGGTCCATCTCCTCGAGCAGGTTCTCGCGCGCCCGCTCGGACAGGTTGCGCATGATCTTGTCGCGGACCTCGCCCTCGACGCCCTTGAGCGCGGTGGCGAGCACGTTCGTCTCGACCTGGCGCAGCACGAGCTGGATGGCCCGCTCCTCGAGCAGCACGATGTCCGCGAACACGAACATCCGGCTGCGCACCTCCTCGGCGAGCGAGGAGTCGCGCTGCTCGAGGCCCTCGAGGATGAGCTTCTCCGTCGTCGGGTCCGTGCGGTTGATGATCTCCACGAGCGGCTGCACGCCGCCGACGGCGGCCATCTCCTGCGTGCTCAGCACCGCCGAGGCCTTGCGCTGGAGGTTCTCCGCGACGACGGCGACGACGTCGGGCGCCGCCCGCTCCATGAGCGCGATCCGGTGCGCGACGTCCCCGGCGACCGCGGGCGGCAGGCCCGTGATGATCGCCGACGCGTGGTCGGGCCGCAGGTGCGCGAGGACGAGCGCGATGGTCTGCGGGTGCTCGCCGGCGAGCAGTGAGACGACCTGCCGCGCGTCGGCGTACTGGAGGAACTCGAACGGCTGCCCGGCGAGCGACGTCGCGAGGCGCTCGAGCACGCTCTGCGCCCGGTCCCGCCCGAGGGAGGCCTCGAGCACCTGCTGCGCGAAGCCGATGCCGCCGTGCCCGACGGCGCCCAGCGACTCCTGGTAGAACTCGTCGAGCACCGCCTGGGCGGTGGCGGGGTCCACGCGCTCGAGGCGCGCGATCTCCGCGGTCAGCTCCTCGATCTCGGCCTCGTCGAGCTGCGCCATGATGCGCGCCGCGGGCTCCCGCCCGAGCTGGATGAGCAGGAGCGCGGCCTTCTGCGTGCCGCTGAGCATCCCGGTGCCGGCCATCAGCGCCGCCCACCCACGAGCCAGCCGCGGAGGACCTCGGCCACCTCGGCCGGCTGCTCGGCCGCGAGGGCGAGGAGCTCGTCGCGGCGCGCCTCGAGCGAGTCCGCCGGCGCGCCGGTCGGCGGCGCCGCCGCGAGCGCGGGCACGTCGGCGCCCTGCTCGAGCGCCTCCGCCTTGCGGGCCTCGAGCATCTGCAGGATGCCGAGGTCGAGCGCCTCGCGGCGGGCCCGGCGGCTGCGCCGGGCGGCCAGCAGCGCGAGCGCGATCACCCCGAGGACGATGGCGAGCGCGAGCGCGCCGGACCGGATGAGGCTCTCGGTCCGTTCCTGCTGCGCCAGCTCGTCCGCGGCGGCGAGGGCCTCGGCGGCCTGCTCGGCCGTCGTCGTGTCGAACTCCATGCGCGTGACGGAGACGACGTCGCCGCGCTCGGGGTCGATGCCCGCGGCGGCCGCGACGGCCTCCTCGAGGCGGCTCATCTGGAGCCCGCCCGCCACCGCCTCGTTGACGACGACGGACACGGACTGCCGGCGGACGCTGCCGGGCGCCGTCGTCAGCTCCTCGCGGACCGTGCTCACCGCGTTGTTGACCGTCTCGGTCTCGCGGCGGTACTCGCCCGCGCCCTGGTCCTGCGTCGGCACCGCGATGTTGTCCGGGCCGAGGACACCGCCCGCCGACGAGCCCGTGCCCGTGTACTCCTCCACGGTGGTCGCCGAGGAGACGGGCGGCTGGTCGGGGTCGGTCTCGACGGTCTCGGTCGTGCGGACCGCGCGGTCGAAGTCCAGGACGGCGTTGACGCTCACGACGGCGTTGCCCGGCCCGACGAGCTTGTCGAGCATCGCCTGCACGCTCGTCGCGACGCGGGCCTCGTACTCGCCCGTGCGCCCGTCCGCGAGGCCGTCCGTCGCGGTGCCGCCGATCGCCGACAGCACGCGGCCCTCGGCGTCGATGACCGCGACGTCGGACGGCGACATGCCCTCGATGCCCGCGGACACGAGGTGCACGATCGACTGGACCTTGGCCTGGTCCATCGTCGCGCCCGGCTTCGTGCGGACGAACACCGACGCCGTCGGGTCGGCCTTCTGGTCGACGAAGACGCTCTCCTCGGGCAGCGCGAGCTTGACGGTCGCGGCGTCCACGCCCTGGATCGCGCTGATCGTGCGGGCGAGCTCGCCCTCGAGCGCGCGCTGGTAGGTGACCTGCTGCTGGAAGTCGGAGCTGGTCATGCCCATGTCGTCGAGGAGCGAGTAGCCGCCCTCGGACGCGGTGGGCAGGCCGGCGGCGGCGACCTCGAGGCGCATCTCGTACAGCCGGTCGGCCGGCACGAGGATGGTGCGCCCGCCGTCGGTGAGCTCGTAGGGCACGCCCGCCGACTCGAGGTGGTCGACGATCGCGCTCGCGTCCGAGCCGGACAGGTCCGCGAAGAGCGGGCTGTACGTCGGCCGCGCGAGCCACGAGGACAGGGCGAGCGCGCCGAGCAGCAGCACCGCGACGCCGATGATGCCGAGCGTGCGCTGGGCGACGGTGAACTCGCGCAGGGTCGCCTGGAGGCGCCCGAGCAGTCCGCTGATCTGCGCTGCCATCAGGCCTGCATCCTCATGATCTCGTTGAACGCCTCGACGGCCTTGTTGCGGATCGCCGCGGTGAGCTCGAGCGCGACGCTCGCCTGGGTGGCCGCGATCGTGTAGTCGTGCACGTCGTCGAGGTCACCGGTGACGGCGCGGATCGCGAGCTCGTCGGACCGCGACTGCAGCGCCTGGAGCTGGTCGATCGCGCCCGTGACGTCGGGGAACACGGCGCCGGCCACGTCGCCCGCGCGGCCCGTCGCCGTCGTCGGGAGGGACTGCTGGGCGCCGCCCAGGGCGGCGACGTCCGCGTACGCGGCGAGGCCGCCGACGGCGGACACGGGGGAGATGCTCATCAGGACCGTCCGATCTGCAGCGCCGCCTGGTAGGCCTCGCGCGCGCGGTCGACGACCGCGGCGTTCGCCTGGTAGCCGCGCTGCGCCATGATCAGCTGCGTCATCTGGCTGGCCATGTCGATGTCGGGGTAGCGGACGTAGCCCTCGGCGTCGGCGAGGGGGTGGCCGGGCTCGTAGACGAGCCGGCCCTCCGCGCTGCCGAGGGCGATGCCCGCGACCTGGGTGCCGCCGCCCGGCATGGGCTTGGCGACGACGTAGCGGGTCTGGAACGCGTCCTCGCTCGTGCGTCGCACGGTGTTGACGTTGGCGAGGTTGTCGCTGATCGCGTCGATCCACTTGCGGTAGACGGTCAGGCCCGTCCCCGCGACTCCGATGGCGCCGAAGATGGTCATGACGTCCTCATCGCGATGCGCAGCTTCTCGAACGTGCCGTCCACCGCGCGCGTGGCGAGCTGGTAGCGGAGGTTCGTCTCGATCGCGGAGAGGGTCTCCGTGTCGAGGTTGACGTTGTTGCCGTCGGGCCGGCCGGGCTCGAGCGAGCGGGCCACCGTGGGCGTCGCGGCGCCGGTGCCCTCGCGCACGGCCTCGGCGAGGGAGGCCTCGAAGGACACGCGGCCCGCGCGGAAGCCGGGGGTCTGGACGTTCGCGATGTTGTCGGCGATGACGCGCTGGCGCATCGACAACCCGTCGAGCGCGCTGTTGAGCGCGACGAACGTCACCGAGGTGAACGCTGAGTCGATCACGGCCGGTCCCTGGGGGTGCAGACGGTGGGTGGCCGGTCCGTGGCCGAGGTGCGAGCAGTCCGTGCTCGACCGGCCCATCGGCCGCGCCGGGGACCGTGTGAGAAGTCCGGGCGGGCCGAGTCGCGCACTTCACCCGGTCGGGTGACGGCCGCCCCCGCGGCGTCGCCGGTCAGGCGGGCGTGTCGACGTACACCGGGGCGGACTCGCCCCGGGCGCGCATGCCCTGCGCGGCGCGCGCGTGGCGCCGGGCCAGCGCGGCGGCCTCGCCCATGCGGCGCGCGGTCTCGAGCTGGCGCTCGAGCAGGGCGCGCGCCCGGTCCGCGAGCTCGGCCGGCAGGGGCCCCAGCCCCACGGGCGGCTGCCACGGGTCCGGCGGGTCGAGCGCGGCGTCGCGCAGCGCGAGCATCTGCTCGGCCAGCCCGAGGTCGACCTCGAGGGCCTCGAGCGCGGCCTCCCAGGCGCGCACCCAGTCCTGCCGGTCGGCGTCGGCCACGCTCACCCCTCCCAGACCGCCGGGGTGCCGCCCGACGCCGGCGTGTGCGCGACCTCGAGCGGCGTCGCCGTGGCCGCGAGCTGGTTCGCGGCCTCGCGCCACGCGTCGCGCAGCGGCTCGACGAGCTCGCGGCAGGCCGCGGTGCGGTCGGGGTCGCCGCTGACGTTCGCACCGACGAGCTCGGTGAGCAGGAAGGTGTAGACGCTCATGAGGTGCGCCGCGCCGTCCCACGCGTCGACGTCGAGCGAGGCGGCGAGCTCGCTGACGATGTCCTGCGCGTGCACGAGGTGCTGCCCGGCCGCGGCGCGGTCGCCGACCTGCTGCTCCGCCTCGGCGCGCTGGAGGTCCAGCACGAGCCGGTCGTAGAGCATCGTCAGGAGCTTGGCGGGGCTGGCCGTCGCGACGGCGTCGTCGAGGTACCGGGTCCGCAGGGTGCCGTAGTCCATCGCTTCCATCACTTCGACGTCGACCAGGTGGGCAGGGACGCGAGCTGGCTCGCGAGCCAGGTCGACTGGGAGGTGAGCCGGGACAGGGTCGTCTCCAGCGTGGCGTACGTGCGCTCGAGGGCCGCGCGGCGCAGCTCGAGGCGCCGGTCCCAGTTGTCGATCTGGTCCCCGAGGTCCTTGACCAGGCTCTCCTGGCTCTGGATCCGGAGCGTCAGGGTGCCCTCGTGCTTGTCGGAGGTCGCGGTCGCGACGTCGGCCACCCGCTGCGCGAGGCCGGCGACGACCGCCTGCACCTTCGCCGGGTCGGCGGCGAGCGCGGCGCTGAACGCCGCCTCGTCGAACGTGAAGGTCCCGTCCCGGCCGAGCACGATGCCGACGCTCGACGGCGAGGTGCCGTCGACGGGGTAGGACGCGGCCTCGACGAGCCGCTGCTGCAGCGAGCGCACCGCCGTGTCGCCGGTGAACAGGCCGCCGGTGACGGACGTCGTGCCGTCGGCGCCCGTCGTCGACGTCACCGCGGTGCGCGAGGCGATCTCCGACAGCACGACGCCGAGCCCGCTGACGAGGTTCTTCGCGAGGTTCTTCAGCGCGGCCTCGTCGCGGGCGACGGTGACGGTGACGGTCTCGTCGGGCTCGGTGACCTTCGCGACGGTGACGTCGACGCCGGTGATGAGGCCGGAGAACGTGTTGGACGACTGGGTGAACGAGCGCTCGAGCCCGGGCACGCCCTTCCAGAGCGTGACGGTCGCGTCGGTCGCCGCGTGCACGAGGGTGGTGTCGAGGCGCGGCGCCGTGCCGGCGGCCACCTCCTCCGCCGTCCCCGCGAAGACCTTGAAGTTGCCGGCGGAGCCCGTCGTCGTCCCGGTGAACTGGAGCCGGTACATGGGCGTCTCGCCGTTGGTCACGCGGACGACGGTGACCTTCACGCCGGCGTCGGCGGCGGCGTTGAGCGCGTCCGCGATGTCGGCGAGGCTGCCCGACGTCGGCTCCACGGTGACGAGGCGGCCGTCGGCCGTGCGCACGGTCACCGCGGGCGGCATGCCTGTGACGAGGGAGCCGTCGTCGCGGACCTGGGCGGACACCGCGACGCGGGCCGTGGCGACGGAGTCCACGGAGAAGCTGAGGGAGCCGGCCTGCGCGCCGGCGGTCGTCGTCGCGGTCGCGGCCGACGACGACGAGGTCGCCCGGTACGCGTCCCACGACGTGGCCTTCGCGGCCGCGGCGGCGTTCTCCGCGAGCGAGGCGACCTTGACGTTGAGCGCCTGGAGCGCGCTGACGAGGCTCTGGGCCGTCGAGGACTTCTGCTTGAGGACCGCCTGCGGCGCCGCCTCGAGCTGCATGAGCGAGTTGATGAGCGACGTCGTGTCGAGGCCGCTGACGAGGCCGTCGATGCCGAGCGTGGCCACGGTCGGCTCCCTTCCTGGCGCTCGAGGTGGATCGGGTGGTGCCGTCTACGGGATCGGCCGGCGGCGGAGAACTGTGAGCACTCCCGCCGCCGGCCGATGCCGGACTGAGCCGCCCTCAGGGGGCGGGGTCGATCACCGCAGGAGCGAGAGGACGCTCTGCGGGATCTGGTTGGCCTGCGCGAGCATCGCCGTGCCGGCCTGGGACAGGATCTGCGCCCGCGTGAAGTTGACCATCTCCTGGGCCATGTCGGTGTCGCGGATCCGGCTCTCCGACGCGGACAGGTTCTCGACCGCGACGTTGAGGTTCTTGATGGTGTGGTCGAAGCGGTTCTGCACGGCACCGAGGCCCGCACGAGCGGTCGAGACCTGCTTGATGGCCTCGTCGATGGCCGTGATCGCCGCGGAGGCGCCGCCACCGGGGACGTTCTCGGTCGCCGCGACGACACCGAAGACCGTCGGCGCCTCCGTGATGGTGCCACCGAGGGTGACCTTGCCGAACTCGTCCACCTTCGCCGTGTAGGCGGTGTTGGCGAGGGCGGCGTCGAGGGCGGACTGCACCAGCGCGAAGTTCGCCTGGGCGGCCGCCGGGGTCCCGCCGCCGGCCCAGCCGGACAGGTCGACCGCGAACGTCGTGCCGTTGATGACGACGTCCGACGTGGTCGGGGCGGCCGCGCCGGCCAGGTCGATGGCGCCGGTGTACTGCGTGGACGCGGCGGTGACGTCGACCGTGTCGACGCCGAGGCCGGCCGCGCTCATCGACGTGCCGATCGAGACGCTGATCGTCTCGCCGACGTTGGCGCCCACCTGGAAGGTGCCGGTGTAGTTGCCGTCGAGCAGCTTGGTGCCGTTGAACTTCGTCGTGTCGGCGATCCGGGTCAGCTCGTCCTTCAGCTGCGTGATCTCCGACTGGATGTTGCTCTTGGCGTCCGCCGAGAGGCCGCCCTCGTTGGCCGCCTGCACCGACAGGTCACGCATCCGCTGGAGGATCGCGTGCGTCTCGGTGAGGGCACCCTCAGCGGTCTGGACGACGGAGATGCCGTCCTGCGCGTTGCGCACGGCGACCTTGAGGCCGCCGATCTGCGAGCGCAGACCCTCGGAGATCGCCAGACCCGCGGCGTCGTCCGCCGCGCGGTTGATCCGGAAGCCCGACGAGAGCTTCTCGAGCGACCGGGCGAGGTCGTTCTGCGTGTTGGACAGGTTGCGGTAGCTGTTGATCGCCGCGATGTTCTGGTTGATCGAGAGACCCATCGTGAACTCCTCCTTGAAGCGGGTCCTGGCCGCCGCCCCTCCATGGGCGAGCACCGTTGTCATCGGCGCCCCGGGCGCGGCCGTGAGGGATTCGTCGCAAGTTCTGCGCCGGTCGTCCCTCGGGCGTCAGCCGGCGTACAGCCGGCGTGCGGTGGCGGCGGTCACCTCCGCGGTGTCGTGGTCGCCGTGGCGCTGGTGCGGCACGAACGCGGCCGCGCCGGTCTGCGCGCTCGCCGCGGCGCGGGCCGCGACGGCGGCGAAGTACGCGCGACGACGGCGCTCGGCCACGCCGTCGGGCCGGGCCGCCTGCGGCACCAGCTCGGGGTCGAGGCTCGCGCGCATGCCGTCGCGGAGGAGGCCGAGGGCCTCGGTGCGCAGCTGCGAGATCCGCGACTGGGTGACCCCGAGCTCCGCTGCGAGCTCGACGACGGGGCGGTCGTGGAAGAAGAGCTGCTCGATGACGTACCGCAGCCGCTCCGGCAGGCTCTCCACGCCGGCGTGGAGGTAGCGGAGCTGCTCGGCGGCGAGCACGCTCTGCTCGGGGCCGGGGCCGGAGTCGACGACGAGGTCGGTGACGGTGGTGTCGAAGCCGTCGATGCTGAGCGGCCGCGCCTCGGCGTCGCCGCGGGCCGCCTCGACCTCGCTCTCGGGGACGCCGAGGGCCTCGGCGAGCTCGGCGCGGGTCGGCGTGCGGCCCAGGCTGCCCGTCAGGTGGTCGCTGACCTCGGCGAGCTGCCGCGCGCGGCGCCGGGCGCCGCGGGACAGCCAGTCCATGCCGCGCAGCTCGTCGACGAGCGCGCCGCGGATCCGCAGCGACGCGTAGCGCTCGAAGGGCACCCCCGTGGACGGGTCGTACGCCCGCGCCGCCTGCACCAGCGCCAGCGCCCCGGCGGAGGCGAGCTCCGCGCGCGAGACGCTGGCCGGCACGCGGCCCAGCATGGCGTTGACGTGGTAGCCGACGAGCGGGAGGTGCTCGGCGACGAGGGCGTCGAAGTCGGGGGATGGAGTGCTCACGAGCCGTTCGTTCGACTGCCGTCCGTCGCGCCTTGACTTTCTTCACCCGCCCCCGCCGATACGCCGGTCAGGCCCGGATGCGCCCCCGAGTGGGCCCCTATGCCGGGTTTCGGGAAACGGGCCATTCCGGGGCGTCCCCGCCCATCCGGCGGCCCGGAGGCATTAAGACGTGACCTGAATCACACCCGAACGGGTGCGTCCTGCGCGCCTCGCAGCTCCGTCAGGCGGAATCCGTCACAATCCCGGAAGGGCTGCCGATGAGGGGGCAGACAGTCGACGAGACCGACCCGAGGGGCCCACGATGAGCCTGAACGAGTTCTCCGGGGTGCTCTGGCGCGAGCGCCAGCTCCTGGAGTTGCTGCTGTTCAAGCTCGAGGAGGAGCAGCTCATCCTCACCAGCGGGAAGACGCAGTGGCTCGGCCACGCGACCCGCGAGGTGGAGAGCGTCCTGGAGCAGATCCGCGCCGCCGAGCTCGGCCGGGCTGCCGAGGCCGAGGCCGCCGCCCGCGAGGTCGGCGTGCCGGAGGGCAGCAGCCTGCTGGTCATCGCCAACGCCGCGCCCTCGCCGTGGCGCGAGCTCCTCACCGAGCACCACCGGGCGTTCGTCGAGCTCACCGAGCAGGTGAACGAGCTCGCCGAGGGCAACCGCGAGCTCCTCGCCACGTCCTCCCGCGCGGCTCAGGAGACGCTCCTCAGCCTGCAGGAGAGCGTGCAGACCTACGACGACCGCGGGGCGACGACGCCGGCCAGCACCGGTGCGAGCCTCCTCGACCAGGCCCTGTAGACCGTGAGCAGCTTCGCAGGACTCTCGACCGCGCTGTCGTCGCTCATCGCGCAGCGACAGGCGCTCGAGGTCGCCGGCCAGAACGTCGCCAACGCCAACACCAAGGGCTACACGCGCCAGCGCGTGGACATGCAGTCGGTGCAGGCGCTGGCCGCCCCGTCGATGTTCTCCGCGCAGCTCGGCGCCGGGAACGGGGTGAAGGTCGTCGGCATCGAGCGCCTCGGCGACATCTACCTCGACGCGCGGCTCCGCTCCGAGACCGCGACGGCGTCGTACACCGCGCGGCGCGCGGACGCCCTGGCGCGGCTCGAGACCACCGTGACCGAGCCGAAGGACACCGGGTTCGCCGCCACCCTGCAGACGTTCTGGGCCGGCTGGCAGGACGTCGCCAACCACCCCGAGGACGCCGCCGCCCGCAAGGTGCTCGTGGGCGCCGCGCAGAGCGTGGTCATGCAGATCGCGGACGGCTACCGCGCCGTCGAGACCCAGTGGGTCCAGGCGCGCACCGAGGCCGACACGCTCGCCACCGAGGTCAACACCATCGCCGAGGGCGTCGCGCACCTGAACGAGCGCATCCGGTCGATCCTCGTCTCCGGCGGGTCCGCGAACGAGCTCATGGACGAGCGGGACCGCCTCGTCACCCAGCTCTCGGGCCTCGTCGGCGCGCAGGCGCGCCACCGCGACGACGGCACGCTCGACGTCATGGTCGGCGGCAACGCGCTCGTCCGCGGCGTCACCGTCCACCCCGTCGAGGTGCGCGGCTCGCACACGATGGCGGGCGGTATCGCCTACCCGCCCGCCGGCGACCAGGCCCACCTCGTCTGGGCGGAGACCGGGACCGCCGTCGGGCTCCAGGGCGGCCGGCTGGCCGGCACGCTCGAGGCGCTCGCGCCGGCGGACGCCGACGGCCAGGGCGGCATCCTCGCGGGCGCCGCGGTGCAGTGGAACCGCATCGCCGAGGCGCTGCGGGACACGGTCAACGCCGTCCACGCCGGTGCCGTGCGGACCGACGGGACCGAGGGCGGCGACTTCTTCCGGACGGCGGACGGCATGCCGGCCGCGCTCGGCCTGAGTGTGCTCGTGTCCGCCGAGGAGGTGGCGGCCGCCGCGCCCGGCGCCGGCCCGTACGACGGCTCCATGGCCGACGCGATCGCCCGGCTCGCGGACGCGACCGACGGGCCCGACGCGCTGTGGCGCGACTTCGTCGTCGACCTCGGCGTGCGCACCCGCTCCGCGCAGCAGCGCGCCACGGTCACCGAGGCCTCGCGCGCGACGGCCGAGAGCCTCCAGCTCGCGCAGGCGTCCGTCGACCTCGACGAGGAGACGATCACGATGCTCGCCTACCAGCGGGCGTACGAGGGGGCGGCGCGCGTCCTCACCGTCATCGACGAGATGCTCGACGTGCTCATCAACCGCACGGGCATCGTGGGGAGGTAACCGGTGATCAGCCGCGTGACCCACCAGACCGTCCAGCGCTCCACGCTGGCGAACCTCCAGGTCAACCTCTCGCGGATCGCGGACCTGCAGGGCCGGCTGTCCGGCGGCAAGGTCATCACCAAGCCGTCCGACGACCCGGCCGGCACCGCGAGCGCCCTGCGCCTGCGCGGCGACCTGCGGGTGACCCAGCAGTACCAGCGCAACGCGGACGACGGCGTCGGCTGGCTGACGACCGTCGACGCGTCGCTGCAGGCCTCGGTGACGGCGCTGCGCCAGGTGCGCAACCTCGTCGTGCAGGGCGCGAGCACCGGCGCGTCCGGGCCCGTGCCGCGCGCGGCCATCGCGGCCGAGCTCGAGGGCCTGCGCGACGCGCTCCTCGAGCAGGCGAACTCGACGTACCTCGGCCGGCCGGTGTTCGCCGGCACGACGTCGGCGGGCCACGCCTACGAGGTCACCCCGGGCGACCCGCCGACGTACGAGTGGCTCGGCCACGAGGCCGGGAGCGTCCAGCGCCGCGTCGGCCCCGCCACGACCGTCCGCGCGGACTCCGACGGGCGCCTCGCGTTCGGCGACGGCGACGACTCGGTGTTCGCGCTCATCGACCGGATCGTCGCCGAGCTCCGCGCGGAGGACGGCGAGGTCGGGCACTTCCTCGCCGACATCGACGTCCGGATGGAGAAGATGCTCGCCGAGCTGGCCGACGTCGGCGCCCGGTACAAGCAGCTCACCGCCGCGCAGGTCGCGACGGAGGAGGCCATGGTCGGGCTCAAGGGCCAGATCGCGGCGATCGAGGACATCGACCTCGCCGAGGCCCTCGTCGAGCTGCAGTCGCAGGAGGTCGCGTACCAGGCGGCGCTGGGCGCCACGGCTCGCGTTCTCCAGCCGAGCCTGCTGGACTTCATCCGATGAGCGTGATGGTGGCGGTCGGACCGTCCGGCTCCACGGTCCGGCCCGTGCCCGAGACCCTGGAGTTCGTCGCCGCGCCCCCGGGGATGATGGCGCTGCGCCGGTTCCGGCTCGACGCCCTCGACGACGCCGGCGCCCTCTTCGCGCTGCGCTCCACCGAGGACGCCGGGGTCCGCCTGTTCGTCATCCCGCCGCAGGTGTACGTGCCCGAGTACGCGCCCGTCATCGACGCGGGCACGCGGGCCGCGCTCGGGCTCGCCGACGCCGACCCGGTGCTGCTCGTCGTCGTGCACCCGGGCGAGGACGGCGCGCCGCCGACGGCGAACCTGCTCGCCCCGGTGGCCGTGAACCCGGAGACGGGGGCCGCCCTGCAGGTCGTGCTCGACGAGGAGTGGCCGCTGCGCGCGCCCCTCGGCGTCGCGGCCTGACCGACGGCGGCGGGGCGCCCGAACCCTCACAGGCGCGCCCGCGCGGCCGATGGTCCGACGGAGGACCGTTTCCGGAAGGAGCCGCCGTGCAGCTGCCTGGCACCCCCCTCGCCCGCCGCGGCATCGCGGGGCCGCGCCCGTTCGTGCCGTCGGTCGCGGGCGGCGCCGAGCCCGGCCCGGAGGCGTCCGCGTGGACCCCGGCCGAGGCGACCGTGCACCGCTCGCCCGTGGTGCTGCTCGACGGCCGCACCCTCGGGTACAGCGTGCGGGTCGACGCGGCCCCCGGCGTGGACGAGGACGCGGTCTACCTCGACCTCGACCTGGCGAGCCTCGTCGCCGACCGGTACGCGTTCCTCCCGGCGACGCCCGCGATGCTCGACGGCTTCGTCCCGACGCCCGTGGTGCCGGGTCGCCTCGTGCTCGACCTGCCGGTCGGGTTCGCGGCGACGCCCTCCGCGCCGTCCCGGGCGACCGCGCTCCGCGCGCTCGGCGTCGCGCTCTCCCTCGTCGACTACCAGGCCGAGCCCGCCCAGCAGGCGCTCCTGCCCTACCTGTCGTTCGTCGTCGTCGACCCGACGCTCGGCGAGGCGCTGCCGTCGCTGGTGCACGCCGCCCACCAGGCGGGCGTGCGGGTGCTCGCCCGCGACGTCGCCTCGACCGAGCTCCTCGACGCGTGCCGCGCGGCCGGCGTCGACGGCCTCCGCGGCGGCTACGCGCTGCAGCTCGGCGCGGGCGTGGTCCCCACCGTGCCCACCCAGCGCCCCGGCCCGGGCGCCCCGGCCGGCCCCGCCCCGGCGGGCAGCGGCACGCGCGTGCTGCGCGCCGGCGAGGCGCAGTGCCTGACGATCCTCGACCTGCTCATGCGGCCCGAGCCGCCGGTCGCGGAGATCGCGCAGGTCATCGAGACCGACCCCGTGCTCACGCTCCGGGTGCTCCACCTCGTCAACTCGGGCGCCTACGCCCTCGCGCACCAGGTCGACACCGTGCGCCAGGCGGTCGTGCTGCTCGGGCCCGCGGAGGTCTCCACGCTCGTCACCGCGCTCGCGCTCGACGCGCGGCCCGACGCGATGGACCGGCTCTGGTTCATCCTCGCCCGCGCGATGACCTGCGAGGCGCTCGCGGACGACAGCACGGCGTACACGGTGGGCATGCTCTCCGCCCTCGCCGAGCAGCTCGCCGTCCCGGCCGAGGTGCTGCTGGAGAAGGTGGGCGTGTCCGCGGTGGTGGCGGACGCCATCGTCGACCACGCCGGCCCGTTCGGTCCCGTGCTCGAGGCCGTGCGCCGGCACGAGGGCTGCGACGTCGAGGGCGTCCTCGCCGTCGGGTACGACCCGGTGACCGTCTCGGGCCTGTACCAGCAGTGCCTGCGCGACGCCCTGGCGATCGCCCGGACGGTGACGCGCACGCCCTGAGCGGCGCCGTCGGCGGCCGCCGGGCAGGATGCCGCCATGGACGCCCGCGACCTCGCCCACCTGCGCCGCTGCGTCGAGCTCGCCCGCGCCGCGCTCGCGGCCGGCGACGAGCCCTACGGGTCCGTGCTGGTCGGCCCCGACGGGCGCGCGCTCGCCGAGGACCACAACCGGGTGGCCGGCGGCGACCGCACGCGGCACCCCGAGCTCGCGCTCGCGCGGTGGGCGGCCGAGCACCTGTCCCCCGCGGAGCGCGCCGCCTCGACCGTCTACACCTCCGGCGAGCACTGCCCCATGTGCGCCGCCGCGCACGCGTGGGTGGGCCTGGGCCGGATCGTGTACGCCGCGTCGTCCGCCCAGGTCGCCGCATGGCTCGCCGACGCCGGCCTCCCGCCCGCGCCCGTGCGTCCCCTGCCGGTCCGGGAGGTCGCGCCGGGGGTCGAGGTCGAGGGCCCGGTCGAGGAGCTCGCGGGCGAGGTGCGCGACCTCGTGCTCGCGCACGCCGCGCGCGTGCGGCCGCGCCGGGAGGGCTAGGCGTCCCCGGCGTCGTCGGCGGCGTCCGCGTCCGCCGCGGCGGTGGCGCGCGCCAGCTCGTCCCGGACGACCGCCTCGAACACCTCGAGGGGCTGGGCGCCGGGGACGCCGACGCCGTTGATGATGAACGCGGGCGTCCCGGTCACGCCGAGCCGGGCGCCGAGCGCGCCGTCGGCCTCGACGGCGGCGAGGACCTCGGGCGATGCGCGGTCGGCGTCGAACGCCGCCAGGTCGAGGCCGAGGTCCGCGGCGATCTCGCGGAGGTAGGCGTCGTCCATGACGGGCCTCGTCGCGTGGTCGGCGAACACCCGGTCGTGGAACTCCCAGAACCGGCCCTGCCGGCCCGCCGCGCGCGCGGCCGCGGCGATCGCGGGGGACTCCTCGGTGACGACGGCGAAGTCGTGCCACTCGATGCGCAGCGTGCCGGCCGCCACGAGCTCGGCGAGCCCCGGCGCCGTCTCGAGGGCGTGCCGCGCGCAGTAGCCGCAGCGGAAGTCGGCCCACATCGCCATGACGACCGGCGCGTCGACCGCGCCCATCGCCAGCGGGTCGTCGGGGTCGCGGCGGACGATGAGCGCGAACGCCTCGTCGATGGCCGCCTGGTCCGCGGCGGGGTCGGCGACCGGGGCGTCGGGCTCCGCGGTGTCGGCTGGCGTCGGGGCCGCGGCCGGCGGGGCGGAGGGCCCGGCGTCGGGCGCGGGACCGCCGTCGGGCAGGACGAGGGCGAGGGCCACGAGGAGCCCCACGAGCGCTGCGGCCGCCCCGAGGGCGGTCCACCGACGGCGTGTCATCTGTCCTCCCGCGGCGGACCCCGGTGGCCGCCCGCCCAGGACGCTACCCCGGCCGGGCGGCCCGGCGGGGCCCGGAGGGCCCAGGCGACCGTGACGACGACGGGGCGCGGATGTCGGTCGTGCTTGCTTGACTGACCGGGTGACGCCCGAGGACATCGCCCTGGCGCGCCTGGTCGCCCAACGGCTCGTGGGGCCGCCGCTCGCCTCGCCGCGCGCGGTCGTCGCGCACCTGACGGCGCTGCAGGCGCAGGACGAGCCGGGTGCCCTGCTGTCGGTCGCCCTGCGCTGCGGCGGGACGCGGGACGACGTGCGGGCCGCGTTCGACGCCGGGAACCTGGCCCGGACGTGGCCGATGCGCGGCACGCTGCACACGGTGGTCGCGGACGACCTGCCGTGGCTCGTCGACCTCATGACCGCGCGGCCCCGCGCCGCGGCCGCCCGGCGGCGGGTGCAGCTGGGGCTCTCGGAGGACGACGTCGAGCGGGCCGCCGACCTCGCCGTCGCCGCGCTCGCCGGGCACCCGCGCACGCGCGCGGAGATCCTCGGGGTCTGGGCCGCCGAGGGGCTGCCGACGGAGGCCGGGCGCGGCTACCACCTGCTCGCGGAGCTCTCCCAGCGCGGGCTCGTCTGCCTGGGGCCCTACCGCGACGGCGAGCAGGCGTTCGCACTCGTGGCGGAGCACGTGCGCGCCCCCCGTCGGCTCGAGGGCGACGAGGCGCTCGCCGAGCTCGCGCTCCGCTTCCTGCGCGGGCACGGCCCGGCGACCGTGGCGGACCTCGCGCGCTGGACGGGCCTGCCGCTCGGCGAGGTGCGGCGCGGCGTCGCGGCGGTGCGCGGCGAGCTGGCGGCCGTCGAGGTCGACGGCGTCGAGCACCTGCTCGACCCGGCGACGCTGGACCGGCTCCCGGACCTGCGCGACGCGGCGCGGGAGGTGCTCCTCCTGCCGGGATTCGACGAGCTCATCCTCGGGTACGCCGACCGGTCGGCGACGCTGGCGCCCGAGCACGCGGGCCTCGTGGTGCCCGGCGGCAACGGCGTCTTCCGGCCGATCGTCGTCGCCGGCGGCCGCGCGGTCGCCACGTGGCGCAGCGCGGGAACCGGCCGCAAGCGGCGGCTCGAGGTGGCGCCGTTCGCGCCACCGCTGCCCGACGGCGTCGAGGAGGCCGCCCGCGAGCGCTGGGCGCCGCTGCCCTGAGGCGGCCGGCGCCGGGCGGCCCGGACGGGCCCGGGCTCAGAGCCCGACGAGCACCTGCACCAGCAGGATCTTCACGATGATGCCGAGCGCGAACAGCGACGCGTAGCCCGCCTCCACCCGCTCGTCGGTGACGCGGGACGCGGCGTACGCGAGCACCGCCGGCTGGCCGATGAGCCCCGCCCACGCGCCCGAGGCCCGCGGCGCGCTCGTGCCCACGAGCCGCGCCCCCGCCAGGAACAGCGCGGCCCCCACGCCGACGACGGCGAGCCCCGCGAGCACGACCCGCGCGCCCGTGGCCGTGAACGCCTGGGCGGCGAACCCCTGCCCGGACGCGAGCCCCACCGCGGCGAGGAAGAACAGGAGCCCGAGCTGGCGCGTGGTGAGGTTGGCCGCGCGGGGCAGGCCCCAGACGAACGGGCCGGTCCGCTCGAGCCGGCCGAGCACCATGCCGACGATCAGCGGCCCGGCCGCCGAGCCGAGGGCGAAGCTCGCCCCGCCGCCGAGCGGGATGGTCACGAGCCCCAGGCCCAGCCCGAGCGCCATCCCGATGCCCACGGACAGCGCGTCGATCTCCGAGACCCGGCGCTCCGAGTCGCCGAGGAACGCCGAGACCGCCGCGAGCTCCTCGCGCGGCACGACCGCGAGCACGCGGTCGCCCAGCTCGAGCGTGAGGTCGTCGCGCGCGAGCAGGTCGAGGTCGCCGCGCCGCACGCGCGTGATGACGCCGCCGAACCGGCCCGGGATGTCGAGCTCGGCGATCGAGCGCCCGGCCACGCGCCGGTCGGAGACGACGAACCGCTGGTGGTCCACCGACCGGCGGTCGTGCGCGAGGTGGTCGGGCAGCTCCCGGCCGAGGTGGGCGACCGCCGCGGCGACCTCCGCCTCCGGCCCGACGACGACCACCCGGTCCCCGGGCCGCAGCCGCTCGTCGGGGCGCACCACGCGCATCCGGTCGTCGCGCGCGAGGTAGGACATGCGCACCTCGTTCGCGGCGAAGCCGGGCACGTCGCCGATGAGGGTCTCGCGCTCCACCTGGGCGGTCACCGCGACGAGCCCGACGCCGGCCGCCGGCTCGGGGTCCCGGCGCCCGGGCCAGCGCCGCCCGACGACGGCGGCGACCCCGACGATCGCGACGGTGACGCCGACCGGGTAGGTGAGCGCGTACCCGACGGCCGGCTCGGACGAGCCGCTGGCGGCCGCGGCCGCGGCGAGGGCCGGCGTGGACGTCAGCGCGCCAGCGTACGTGCCCGCGGCGAGCGGCCCGCCCAGCCCGAGCACCGTCCCGAGGAGGCCGGCGACCGCGGCGGTGACGAGGAGCACGCCGATCGCGACGGACATGAGCGGGAGCTGGCGGCGCAGGTCCCGGAAGAAGGTGCTGCCCGCCGTCAGGCCCACGGTGTAGACGAAGAGCGCGAGCCCGAGCGTCTGCACGAGCGCGAGACCCTCGCCGAGCCGCGGGTCGAGCGCGCCGAGGGCCAGGCCGACGAACAGCGCGCCGGCCGCGCCGAACCGGATCGGGCCGAACGGGACGGCCCCGAGCGCGGTGCCCAGCCCGACGACGACGAAGATCGTCAGCAGGGGCGACTCGGCCAGGACGTCGAGCACGACGGCCACGTCAGCGCGCCTCCTCGGCCACGGCCCGGTCCACGAGGGGAACGCTAGCGACCCGCCCGCCGGGTCGCCCGCGCCGGGCGCCGCGCATCATGGGACGAATTCCGCGTTTTCCCTGGTCAGACCTCCGTCGGAGAACGGGACAAAGGTCCGCCGCGCCCGCCCTCGCGTGCGACCTAGCGTGTGATCGAGGAACCGCACTCGATGAGGAGGGGTCATGCGCACAGTCGTCGTCACCGGATCGGCCTCGGGCATCGGCAAGGCCCTCGAGGAACTCCTCGAGTCGCGGGGGGACCGCGTCATCGGCGTCGACCTGCGCGACGCCGACGTCACGGTGGACCTCACCACGGCCGAGGGCCGCACCACCCTGGTCGAGAAGGTCCGCGAGCTCTCCGGCGGGACCGTCGACGCCGTGGTCGCCAACGCCGGCCTGGCGACGCCGACGCCGGCGACGGTCGGGGTCAACTACTTCGGCGCCGTCGCCACGCTCGAGGGCCTGCGCCCGCTCCTGGCCGGCTCGTCCGCGCCCCGGGCCGCGCTCACGGCCTCGATGGCCAGCCTCATGCCCACGGACCAGGCGCTCGTCGACGCGATGCTCGCGGGCGACGAGGCCGCGGCGCTCGCGCGGGCCGACCAGATCGCCGACACCGAGGACGCCCAGAAGATCTACGCGAGCACCAAGGTCGCGATCTGCCGCTGGCTGCGGCGCAACGCGCCCACCCCGGAGTGGGCCGGCGCGGGCATCCCGCTCAACGCGATCGCGCCGGGCGTCGTCGTCACCCCGATGACGGCGGACCTCATGGCCACCGACGAGCAGCGCGAGTCGCTGGCCGGCATGGTGCCCATGCCGCTCAACGGGTTCATGGAGGCGAGCGCCCCGGCCGAGCTGCTGGCGTGGCTCGTCAGCCCGGTGAACACGCACCTCTGCGGCCAGGTCGTGTTCATCGACGGCGGCAGCGACGTGGTGATCCGCGGCGACTCCACCTGGTGAGGCCGGCCGGGCCGCCGCCGGCCACGACCCGCCAGCCGCGACCCGCTAGCCGCGACCGAGCTCGGCGAGCACGAACGCCCCCCAGGCGGTCGGCTCGTCGGGCTCGTCGCCGTCGAAGGCGCGGAACATCGGCGGGGCCCACCGGTCGTCCCACCAGCACGCGACCCAGCCCGCGGCGCCCTCCCGCTCGAGCGCGTCGAGCAGGGGGCGGCCGTAGCCGGCGGCGTCCCCGGCGAGGTAGGCGGGGCCGTCGGCGCGGTTCTCGTCCTGGAAGCCCCACTCGGTGAGCAGCAACGGGAAGCGGTCCGTCACGCCCCCGAACCACGTCTCCCACCACGCCTGGGCGTGGGCCGGGTACACGTGCGTGGCGTAGACGACGTCGGGGTCGTCCACGCCGCCGTCGGCGAGCCAGGAGAGGTCGCGCGCGTACTCGACGCCGCCGACGACGACGGGCTGCGCCGCGCCCTGCGCTCGGACGAGGGCGGTGAGCTCGTCCGCGACGGCGCGCCAGTCGTCGGGCGCGATGCCCTGCGGCTCGTTGACGATCTCGAAGAGCACGTGCGGGGCGTCCGCGAAGTGTCCCGCGACCGTCGTCCAGAACTCGCGCGTCGTGGGGAGGTCGGCGGCGACCAGGTCGGGGTTCTCGGGCGCGGCGCCGGTCGCGACGTTCCCGATGACGTGCCAGTCGAGGATGACGTAGAGGCCCTCCTCCCCGGCCCAGCGGACGAGCGGCTCGAGGTAGCGCCACAGGTAGTCCGGGTCGTCGGCCCACCAGCCGGGGTGCACGGGGACGCGCAGGACGGTGGCGCCGGTCGCGGCGACGTCCCGCACGAGGTCGCGCGAGAAGCGGCCGCGCGAGTCCAGGACCGACGGGTCGGGGACCATGACGCCGCGGAGCGTGACGACCTCGCCGTCGGGCGTGCGCAGCTCGGCGCCGCGGACGTCGAGGGGCGGCAGGTCGATGCCGGCGGCGTCGAACGACGCCGTGTGCGCCACGGGGAGCCGCAGGTGCCCCTCGCCGAACGCGACGAGGGCGACGACCGCGAGCACGAGGACCGCGACCAGCGCCCCGGCGACGACGGCGACGCGCCGCGCGACCGTCCTCGACCTCGGCACCGGACCTCCCCGCGGCAGCGTAGACCCGCCCCGCGCCCGGGGACCGGGCCGTAAGGCCGGCACCACGCGCCCGATGGGATCGCTGCCACATCCGTCGTCGAAACCTGTTGCGCAGCGGGCAAGACGCGATATAACGTGTGCGCGCCACGCGATATATCTCGACCTCGATCGCGACCCGTTCCGCGATCCCCACCGTCTCGACCTCCCGGGGAGGACCCGTGCCCCCGAGCACCTCGCCCAGCGCCACCGCCGCGCCGCCCGACGCCGGCCCCGCCGCGGACTGGACGTTCCGCGCCACCGACGTCACCAAGGTCTACAAGGGCGGCAAGCGTGCGAACGACGGCATCAGCCTGCACATCGAGCCGGGCGAGGTGTACGGCCTCCTCGGGCCCAACGGGGCGGGCAAGTCCACGCTCGTCAAGCAGGTCATCGGCCTGCTCGCGCCGACGTCCGGCAGCCTCGCCATCGGGCCGCACGACCTCGTCGCGCACCCCGAGGTGGCCCGCCAGCTCTGCTCCTACCTGCCGCAGGCGCAGATGCCCATCGACTCCTTCCGCGCCACCGAGGCCATCGAGCTCGTCGGCCGGATCCGCGGCGGCCAGCCCGCCGCGGTGCGCGCCCGCGCCGCCGCCCTCGTCGACGCGCTCGACATCGGCGAGTGGCGCAGCACGACGGGCGCCCGGCTCTCCGGCGGCGTGCGCCGCCTCGTCGGCTTCGCGATGGCGACCGTCGTGCCCGGGCGGCTCGTCATCCTCGACGAGCCCACGAACGACGTCGACCCGCTGCGGCGCCGCCTGCTCTGGCAGCAGGTGCGCGCGCTGAGCGAGGCGGGCTGCGCCGTCCTCCTCGTCACCCACAACGTGCTCGAGGCCGAGAAGGCCGTGGACCGGCTCGCCGTCGTCATGGACGGCCGCATCGTCGCCGAGGGCACCCCGTCCTCGCTCAAGGCGGAGGACCGCGGCCGGATGCGGCTGCAGGTCGTGCTCAGCCCCGGCGTCCCGACGCCGGACGGGCCGCCCTGGTACCACGCGCCGGTCCGGGTGGGGAACAACCTCGTCGGCACCATCGCCGAGGCCGAGACCGCCGCGGGCATCGCCTGGGCGCAGGGCCTCGTCGACGCGGGCACCGCCGAGGAGTACGCCCTCGCCGCCTCCACCCTGGAGGACGCGTACGTGCGGCTCACCGGGCACACCTCCGACGAGCCGGAGGACTGATGACCACGGCGACCCTCCCGGGCGGCGCGCCGCCCGCCGTCGCGCCGCGCGTCGCCCTGCGCGGCGGGCCCGGATACTGGCTGGCCGGCTACCGGACGATGGTCCGCTGGCACCTCGCGAGCCTGCGCATGTGGCTGATGCTGCTCGTGATGGTGCAGGTGCTGGTCGGCGTGGGCTTCGTGCTCGGCATCGGGCTGTTCTTCGACGAGGTGCCGCCGGTCGCGGCGACCTACGCCACCACGGGCGCGCCGGTGTTCAACCTCGTCCTGCTCGGCCTGCTCCTCGGGCCGCAGCTCGTCGCCGACCAGCGCACGAGCGGCGGGTACGACTTCCTCCAGTCCCTCCCCGTCCCGACGACGGCGGCCGCCGCGGCCTGGTACACGGTCACCCTCGTCGCGGGCGTGCCGCCGATGCTCGTCACGCTCCTGGCCGGCCGCCTGCGCTACCCGGACGTCGCGCTGGAGGTCTCCCCCGCCGTCGTGCCCGCGGTCGCGCTCGTCGTGCTGGCCGGGACGCTGCTCGGCTACGCGCTCGCGCACGCGGTGCCGGACCCGCGGGTGACGCAGCTCGTCACCCAGGTGCTCGTCTTCGGCATGGTCGGGTTCTCGCCCATCATCTTCCCGGCGCAGCAGATGCCGGACTGGCTCGTGCGGGTCAACGAGTGGCTGCCGCTGACGCACATGGCGACGGTGGTGCGCGACGCCCTCACGAACCACCTGGTGACCGCCGACGTCGGGCGCGCGTACGCCGTCGTCGGCGCGTGGGCCGTCGCCGCGGGCGCGGCGGCCGTGACGGCCCTGAGGAGGCGGCCATGAGCACCGTCGGGACGAACGCCGTCGGGACGAACGCCGTGGAGCGGGACGCCGTGGGGCGCGACGCCGTCGGGATCGTGGCGGGCGACGGCGTGGTGCCCCTCCGGCGCGGGCCGCGGCACTGGCTGCACGCGTTCGGCGCGATGGGCCGGTTCGAGTGGGCGACCATCCGCCCCTACGCGCCGCTCGTCCTCGTGGTGCAGGTGATGATGGGCGTCGGCATGTCGATCATGTACGGGTTCTTCTACCCGCACGTCGACCCGACGACCGCGCTGCTCATCGCGACCGGCGTGCCCACCCTCGCGCTCGTGCCGATGGGCTTCGTGCTCGTGCCGGCGAACGTCGCGATGCAGCGCCTCAGCGGCACGTTCGACGTCATCTGGTCGTTCCCGGTGCCGCGGTCGGCGGGGGTCGCGGCGTCGTTCGCCGTCAACGCGGCGCTGGCGCTGCCGGGGACCGTGCTGGCGCTCGCCGTGGGCGCGTGGCGGTACGACGTCGCGCTGCACCTGTCGCCCGTGCTGGTGCCGGCCGTGCTGCTGTCGGTGCTCATGTGCGTCGCGGTGGGGTACGGGCTGGCGCTCGCGGTCGCGAACCCGCTGGTCATCAACCTCATCAGCAACGCGACGGTGTTCCTCGTGCTGCTGTTCACGCCGATCGTCTACCCGGCGTCGAACCTGCCCCGCTGGCTCGCCGCGGTGCACGAGGTGCTGCCCTTCTCCCCGATGGCGCAGGTCATCCGGGCGGGGCTGACCGAGGGCGTGGTGGCCGACGTCGGCCGGCCGTTCCTCGTGCTCGTCGCCTGGGCGCTGGCGGGCTTCGGGCTCACGGCCTGGGTGGTCGGCCGGCGCCGCTGACCGCCGTACCTCGCTCCCCGCGCGGGTGTAGGGCGGGTCAGCGCTCGTCGACGACGGGCGAGGCGTCCGCGAGCGCGATGTGCCGGAGCTGGCGCCAGATCGCGACGACGAACACGGCCGACCCGGCGGCGGCGAACCAGAACGGCGCCGTGACGCCCCAGTGCTGCGCGACGTTGCCGCCGATGAGCGACCCGATCACCAGCCCGCCGAAGCTGCCGACGACGTTCACCGAGTTCACCCGGCCCTGCAGCGGCAGGGGCACGACGCGCTGACGGATCGTGATCGACGTCGTGCCCCACACGAAGGCGTGCGCGCCGAAGACGAACATGATGACGAGGGCGACCCACGGCTGGGTGGTCAGGGCGAGCGCGACGTGCGTGAGCGTCTCGATGACGAGGCCGATCCGCATGAGGTCCGCCATCGAGACGTGCCGCGTGATCCACCCGTAGGCGAGCGTGGCGACGAGGCCGCCCGCGGCGCTGACGGTGGTGAGCAGGCCGAACCCCACCTCGCCCATGCCGAGCCGGCGCGTGGCGTAGAGGACGAGCACGGACCACGCCGCGCCGAACGTGATGTTGAACGTGAAGATCGTCAGGATCAGCGTGCGGACCGCCGGGTGCCGGACGGCGAACCGGACGCCGTCGGCGATGTCCTGGCCGATGTGCGCCTCCGCGCGATCCCGGCCGTGCGGGGGCAGCCGCAGCCGCGAGACCAGGACGGCGCCCGCGACGACGAGCACCGCCTCGGCCGCGAACGGCACGGCGGACGCGGCCGCGAACATCGCCGCCCCGAGCGGCGGGCCGGCGAGCTGGTTGACCGTGATGAAGCCGGCCTGGATGCGGGCGTTCGCGACGGCGAGGTCGTCGCGCCGCACGAGCATGGGCACGAGCGTCGAGGCGGTGTTGTCGGCGAACACCTCGCTGGTGCCGAGCAGGAACAGCGCGCCGAGCACGATGCCGATCGACACGTGCCCGGTGACGATCGCCGTCGCGAGCAGCACGAGCACGCCCGCGCGCACGAGGTTGACGACGATGACGAGCCGCCGCCGGTCCAGGCGGTCCGAGAGGGCGCCGGCGAGCAGCCCGAAGAGGAGCGGCGGCAGCCACTGGAGGGTCGCGCCGAGGGCGACGAGTCGCGCGTCCTCGGTGAGCGAGGCGACGAGGAGGGGTCCGGCGGCGAGGACGATGCCGTCGCCGAGGTTGGTCAGCCAGGAGGAGCCCAGCAGCCAGCGGAACCCGACGCCGAGGCGCGCGGGAACCAGTGCCTCGAGCAGCCGACCCACAAGGGCGAGAGCCTACGCCCCGGCCCACCGCGCCGTCGGGCTGATATCGGGGCGCCCTGGGGACGGCGGGTCGCCGGTGTCGGGGTGCGCCGGGAGACTGGCCGGGTGACCTCCCCGTCCCCCGCCGCCCGCCCGCCCGCCCCACCCGCCGACGACGGCGCCCTGCGCGCCCGCGCCGAGGAGGTCCTCGCGGCGCTGGTCGGCTCGCCGGACGCGCGGCTGCGGCCCGACCAGTGGACGGCGATCCGCGCGCTCGTGGCCGACCGGGCGCGGGCGCTCGTGGTGCAGCGCACGGGCTGGGGCAAGTCGGCCGTGTACTTCGTGGCGACGGCGCTGCTGCGCGAGGCCGGCGCCGGGCCGACGGTCATCGTGTCGCCGCTGCTCTCGCTCATGCGCAACCAGGTGGACGCCGCGCGGCGGGCCGGCATCGTCGCCGAGACCATCAACTCGGCCAACACCACCGAGTGGGACGCGATCCACGAGCGGGTCTCCGCCGGCGAGGTGGACGTGCTGCTCGTCTCGCCGGAGCGGCTCAACAACCCCGGCTTCCGCGACCGCGTGCTGCCGCACCTCGCGGCCGACGCCGGGCTGCTCGTCGTCGACGAGGCGCACTGCGTCTCCGACTGGGGCCACGACTTCCGGCCCGACTACCGCCGCATCCGCGACCTGCTCGCCGACCTGCCCGCGGGCACGCCCGTGCTCGCGACGACGGCGACGGCGAACGCCCGGGTGACCGCCGACGTCGCCGAGCAGCTCGAGCACGGGGCGAGCGGCGCCGTCGTCGTGCTGCGCGGGGCGCTGGACCGGGAGTCGCTGCACCTGGCCGTGCGCCCGAAGACCGACCACGCGGGCCAGGTCGCCTGGCTGACGGCGAACCTGCCGCGGCTCGCGGGCTCGGGCATCGTCTACTGCCTCACGGTGGCGCAGGCCGAGCAGGTCGCGGCGGCGCTGCGCAAGGCGGGGCTCGAGGTGCGCGCGTACACCGGCCAGACCGACCCGGCCGAGCGCCTGGAGTGCGAGGCCGACCTGCTCGCGAACCGCGTGAAGGCGCTCGTCGCGACGTCGGCGCTGGGCATGGGGTTCGACAAGCCGGACCTGGGGTTCGTCGTGCACGTGGGCGCGCCGCCGTCGCCGATCGCGTACTACCAGCAGGTGGGGCGCGCCGGGCGGGCCACCGCCCGCGCGGACGTCTTCCTGCTGCCCGGGACGGACGACGCCGCGGTGTGGGCCTGGTTCGCCGACCAGTCGTTCCCCGGCGAGGAGGCCGTGCGCGCGACCCTCGCGGCGCTCGCCGAGGCGGACGGGCCCCTGTCGCTGCCCGCCCTCGAGGCGCGCGTGGACCTGCGCCGCACCCGCCTGGAGTCGATGCTCAAGGTGCTCGACGTCGACGGCGCGGTGCGCCGCGTCACGGGCGGCTGGGTCGCGACGGGCGAGCCGTGGACGTACGACGCCGAGCGGTACGCGCGCGTCGCGGCCACCCGCCGCGCGGAGCAGGAGGCGATGCTCGCCTACGCGCGGCACGACGGCTGCCGCATGGCGTTCCTGCGCGCCCAGCTCGACGACCCCGAGCTGGCCGGCGGCTGGACCTGCGGGCGCTGCGACGGCTGCGGCGCCCCGTTCCCCGACGTCGCGCCGGACTCCGCGGCGGTCGACGCGGCCCGCGCGACGACCCGCGTGCCGGGCGTCGAGGTCCTGCCGCGGCGGCAGTGGCCGAGCGGGATGGCGGCGCTCGGCGTCGAGGTCGCGGGCCGGATCCCGCCCGAGGAGCAGGCGGAGCCGGGCCGGGCCGTCGCGCGCCTGGACGGGATCGGCTGGGGGCAGGCGCTGCGGGCCCTCTTCGCGCCGGGCCCCGACGGCGAGCCGGCCGACGGCGAGCTGCCCGCCGAGCTGCGCGGCCCGGTCCTCGCGGTGCTCGCCGCGTGGCGCCCGGCGGTCGAGGGCGTCGTGGCGGTGGCCTCCGACGCGCGGCCCCGCCTGGTCGAGCACCTCGCCGCGGGCGTCGCGCGGCACCTGGGGGTGCCCGTCGTCGGGCGGGTGGCGCCGCGCCCGGGCGTGCCGGCGGGACGCCACGACGTCAACTCCGCGACCCGCCTCGCCGGGGTGTGGCGGCGGCTCGCGCTCGACCTGTCCCCGGCGGCCGCCGCGGGCCTGCCCGGCCGCGCGGTGCTCCTCGTCGACGACCGCACCGACTCCGGCTGGACCCTCACCGTGGCCGCCCGCCTGCTGCGCGAGGCCGGCGCCGCGGCGGTGCACCCGCTGGTCCTCGCCGTCGGGTAGCCGGCTACTCCTGGTGCACGTGGCCCGGGACGACCGGGTGGGACGCGACGAGCGGGGTGTCCGCCGGGATCGTGCCGAGCTTGGCCGCCCCGCCCGGCGACCCGATCGGCGCCGCCATACCCGGCAGCGTCTGCTCGAAGAACGCGGCGTTGTCGGCGAGGTAGGGCTGCAGCGCCGTCGGGAGGTCGTCCTCGTAGTAGATGGCCTCCACCGGGCACACCGGCTCGCACGCCCCGCAGTCCACGCACTCGTCGGGGTGGATGTACAGCGACCGCTCGCCCTCGTAGATGCAGTCGACGGGGCACTCCTCGACGCAGGCCTTGTCCTTGACGTCGATGCAGGGGGCGCCGATGACGTACGTCACCTCGTGCTCCTCTCGTGGGGCGGGGGCGGGGCCGGGAAGGCCGGGGCTAGCTCACCGGCAGGGCCGTGGCGAGCAGGACGACGACGAGCGACCCGAGCAGCGACGACACCGCGAGCGCCCGGGCGAGGGCCGGCCGGCCGGCGCCGTTCGCCCAGCCGTGCAGCCCGGCGGCGAGCATGACGAGGACGAACGCGGTGAGCTTGCCCGCGAGCAGGCGCCCGTACCCGGGGTCGGCGAGCGACGCCCACGTCACGCCCTTGTGCGCGGCGAGGAGGACGCCGGTGGCCACCTGGAGCGGCACGAACGCGACGACGGTCGCGATCCCGAGCCGTCGGCCGAGGGTCCGCATGAGGTCGGCGCGCGCGGCCTCGTCGAGCCGGCGCCGCGCGACGGGCAGCACGAGCGCGGAGACCGTGAGCTGCCCGCCGAGCCACATCACGGCCCCCACCACGTGCACGAACCGCACCAGGGACCACGCGGTCACGGCACGGCCACCAGCAGGCCGCGGGCGCCGCGCTCGCCGTCCACCATCGCGTGGTCGACGAACGGGTACCGGCCGGGCTCCGGCAGCACGAGCTCGACGAACCCGCCCTGGCCCGGCGCGAGGTCGAGCGCCTGCGCGAGGCCCTGCTCGGGGTTGCCGGGCCGCAGGAGGTACGCGCCCTCCTTGAACACGGTGTCGAACTGGCCGCCGACGACGTGGAACGACGTCGACCGCTGCGGCCCGGCGTCGACCAGCCAGATCCGCACGCGCTCGCCCACGCGGACCTCGATCGGCGCGTGCACGTACTGGTCGGCGTAGCCGTTGAAGACGACGGCGGTGGGCCGCTCCGCCACGAGGGCCGCCTCGTCCGCGGTGCCGTCGGGCGCGGCGAGGTACAGCTCGGACTGGACGAGCACGAGCTCGGTGTCCGCGGGCGGCAGGTTCGGCGGGTCGACGATCACGGCCCCGACCATGCCGTTCGCGATGTGCAGCGCCATCGGCATGGTGCTGCAGTGGTAGAGCCACGCCCCGGAGCCGCGCGCCACGAACTGGTACGTCAGCTCCTCGCCGGGGTCGAGGGTGCGCATGGGCTGGTCGGGGGCCAGCGAGCCGGCGTGGAAGTCGATGCCGTGGCCGGTGCTCGCCTCGTTGACGAACGTCACGGTGAACAGGTCGCCGACGGCGCCCCGCAGGGTCGGTCCCGGGACGGTGCCGTTGAACGCCCACATCGTCTGCCGGATGCCGGGCGCCACCTCCACGACCTCGTCCGTCACCGCGATCCGCACGCGGTGCTCGGTGCCGCCGGGCGCCGGGCGCAGGTGCGGGTCGTAGGGCCGCCAGTCGGGGCCGGGCTCGGCGTGCGGGTCGAGCGCGAGGCCGCCCCCGGAGGCGGCGGCGCCGTGGTGCGCGCCGGCCGCGCCGTCGTCGGGCGCCTCGCCGCCCGCGACGTCGGGCCCGCCGCCGCCCGTGACGACGACGCGCATCGTCATCCCGGCCGCGCGGTGGCCGGGCACGGTGCACCAGCCGTCGAGGTCCGTCGTCACGACGCCGAGGTCGAGGGTCGCCGACGCGCCGCCGCCGAGCATCGGCGTGCGCGGCCCGGACGCGAACGCGAGGTCGTGCTGCATCCCGTCCTCGTTGGTCACCTCGAGCACGAGGTGCGTCCCGGACGGGACCTCCACGACCGACGGCGTGATCCGCATCCCGACGAGCGTCACCTCGACGACGCGCGGCCCGTCCCCGGCGCGGACGGCGAGCGTCTGCGGGCCGGGCGGGGCGCCGCCGCCGAACGCCACGACGAGGGCGACGACGAGCATCACCGCGCCGAGGGCGAGCCCGCCGAGCAGGCCGGCGCGGTCGACGTCGGAGGAGCGGGTCATCGGGGAGCCTCCTCGGCGACCGGGGCCCGCCGTCGGGCGCCCAGAACGGCCGCGGCCGACGCGGCGAGGAACGCCACGACGGCGACCTCCGTCCCGACGCCGCCGACGCGCCAGGCGAGGTCGGCGCCGAGCGCGTCGCCGCCGAGGAGGCGGACCACGAGGGCGACGTGCAGCAGCGCGAGGTGACCGTAGAACCAGGGCCGGAACGGCAGCCGCACGCGCAGCACGGCGGGGACGATGACGGGCGCGTGCCCGAACACCATGGAGATGACGAAGCCGAGGAACACGGCGTGCAGGGCGGCGTCGTACACCGCCACGCTCCGCCCGAGGTCGCCGGCGACGAGCCAGACCACGCCGGTCACGGTGAGCCACGCGTAGCCCGCCAGCAGGCACACGGCCATGTAGCGCGTGACGCCGGGCACCCGCACGGTGCGGCGGGCGACGTCGTGCACCGCGCCCCACGCGGCCAGGCCGACCATGGCCGCGCCGGCCAGCCGCACGCCCGCCGTCGGGGGCAGCCACGGCGCGACGTGGGCGACGGTCGCGAGCACGAGCCCGAGGAGGAACGCCGCCGCGGCACCGGCGAGCCACGCCGCCGACCGCCCGCGGAGCAGGGCGACCCGCGCGAGCTCGAGCCGCTCGCCGAGGATCGTCAGCACGAGGAAGCCCGCGAGCCACGGCACGAGGCGCGGCACCGGCCAGCCCGCCAGCCACAGCACGCCGGCGACGTACCAGCACACCGCCCCGGCGGCCATCACGCGCAGGTGCAGCGCGGGCTGGATCCGGTGCACGACGACGTAGACGACCACGAGCACGACGGCGCCCGCGGTGAGCAGGAGGCGGCCCGGCAGGGGCCGGTCGAGCAGCACGGCGACCCCGCCGAGCCCGGCGCACGCGGGCGCGAGGAACCCCCACGGGCGGCCGAGCGCGACGGCCCGCTCGAGCGAGATCACCGAGCCGAGGAACCCGAGCACCATGAGGACGCCGTGCTGGGAAGCCGTCGTGCCGGCGATCGTGGGCACGGGCAGGCCGAGCAGGAGGAGCCCACCCCACAGCGCCGCCACGAGCGACGCGAGCGCGGCCAGGAACACGGGCAGGCGGCGCCAGGGCAGGCCGGGCCGGGTCGCGGGCGGGCCGCCGGCCGCGGCGAGCGGCGGGGTCGGCGTCGTCGTCACCATCCGAACGCCCGCCGCGCGTCGTCGCTCATCATCGCGGGCGACCAGGCGGGGCGGTGCGTGACGACCACCTCCGCGCGGTCGACGGCGCCGCTCGCCAGCAGCACCCGGCGCACCTCGTCGGAGAGGTACTCGCCGAGGGGGCAGGCGGGGGTCGTCGTCGTCATGGTGACCGCGGCGACGCGGCCGTGGAGCTCGACGCCGTAGACGAGGCCGAGGGACACGACGTCCAGCCCCAGCTCGGGGTCGATGACGTCGCGCAGCTGCTCGCGGAGCTGGTCGACCTCCGTGCCCGGCTCCAGCAGCGCCGTCACCGCGAGCGGCGGGCGGCTCACGCGATCCCCCCGGGGTGGTGCGGCGGTCGGCGCATGGGTGTAGTTTTCACGAGAACGATAGTAAAAACAACCGGAGGTCCCGCCGTGACACAGCCCGACGCCGTCCTCGACGTCCGCACCGAGCTCCCCCGCCACCGGCACGAGCTGATCTTCAGCACGTTCGACGGTCTGGCCGACGGCGCGGCGTTCGTCCTCGTCAACGACCACGACCCGAAGCCGCTCTACCACCAGCTGAGCGCGGAGCAGCCGGGCACCTTCACGTGGGACTACCTCGAGCAGGGCCCCCAGGTGTGGCGCGTGCGGATCGGCCGGGTCGCCGGGGGTGCGTCGTGAGCGAGCACGCCGTCCCGCCCGTCTACCCACGGGCCACCGACGAGATGTCCCGACGGCGGCGCGAGCTCGCCCCCGAGGTGCACGAGGCGTGGGACCGCTTCAGCTCGGCCGTCTTCGCCGACGGCGCCCTCGACGAGCGCACCAAGCAGCTCATCGCCGTCGCCGTCGCCCACACCACCCAGTGCCCGTACTGCATCGCGGGGCACACCCGGCTCGCCCACCGCCGGGGCGCCACGGACGCCCAGGTGATGGAGGCGATCTGGGTGGCCGCCGAGATGCGCGCCGGCGCCGCGTACGCCCACGCCGCCATCGCGCTCGAGGCGCTCGGCGGGCACGGCCACGCGCACGGCGCGAGCCAGGCCCATGGCGACGGCCAGGGCCAGACCCAGGGCCACACCCACGGCGACGGCCACGCGCACGCCCCCGGCCCGCGGGCCGACGGGTAGCGTCCGGCGCGTGGAGGCGACGATGGCCGGGCGGTACGTGGACGCCGAGGCCCCGCGCGTCGGCGGGCGCCGCGGGGAGGTCCTCGCGCTGCTGCGCGCCGCGGGCCGCCCGCTCGGCGTGCAGGAGGTGGCCGAGCGCGCCGGCCTGCACCCCAACACCGCGCGGTTCCACCTCGACCGGCTCGCGGCGGCCGACCTCGTCGACCGGACCCCCGAGGCGCGCGCGACGCCCGGCCGCCGCCGCTTCCTCTACGCCGCCCGGCCGGAGGCGGACGAGCCCGGTGGCGGCAGCCGCAGCTACGCGCTGCTCGCCGAGATGCTCACCGGGCTCGTCTCCTCCCTCGGCGGCGCGGACGAGCCGGCGACGGCCGCGGGGCGCGCGTGGGGCCGCCACCTCGTCGAGCGGGACGTGCCGTCGCGGCCCGCCTCCGCCGACGAGAGCCTGCACCGCCTCACCCGCCTCCTCGACGACGTCGGCTTCCGCCCGCAGGTGGTGCCCGCCGACGACGGCGTGGCCGTCCACCTGCACCACTGCCCCTTCCGGGAGGTGGCGACGGCGCACACCGACGTCGTGTGCGCGATCCACCTCGGGCTCATGCAGGGGGCCCTCGACGAGCTCGGCGCGCCGTGGACGGCGCGCAGCCTCGAGCCGTTCGTCGCGCCGTCGCTCTGCGTCGCCCGGATCGCCGCGGCGGGCTGACGCGGGGAGCCTCACATCGGCGCGGCCGGCGCCGATCGGACAGGCGTGATCATGGACTCCGCGCCGGCCGGCGTGGACGACCCCGCCGGCCGCTGGCTCGGTGCGCACGTCGCCGACCCCGACCTCGAGCACCTCGTCCGCTGGTCGCGCGAGGCGGCGTCGATGCACGTACGCCGTGCGAGCCTGGCCGCCCTGCGCCGCATCACCGCCGTGTTCGAGGCGCACGCCGCCTACGGCTCCGACGGCGCGCGGCTCGCCGCCGAGCTCGAACCCACCTTCGACGGGTCGCTGGCCGACCTCGTCGCGACCGTCGGGCGGCTCGTCCCGCCGCGGCCGCCCGCCGACGACGAGCCGGGCGCGCCGGCCGACTGACCCGCCGCGAGGCGCTGGAGGCCGCGCCCGCGGCGGTGCTGCCCTTGGACATCTGGGGCAGGTTGCGAGCGCGCGCTCTACGGGGACACCTGGTGCAGTCGACCCTCGTCGAGTCGATGGACCCGGTCAGCCCGTGCGGCCAGTCCCGGATCGTGCGTGACGACGACCAGGGCGCACCCGTGCTCGTCGTCGTGTTCTTGTCTGAGGTCACACCGTCTGCCGCCAGTGCTGCTCAGCACTCCGGAACCGCTGCCGCTGTTCCAGCTCGTGCGCGTCCACTGGCTGCCCGCGGCGGTGTCCCTTGTTGTACACCAGGCACCCGAGCGCGAACAGCGCCCCGCCCGAGAACGTCAGAACCCTGGTCAGAGGGGCTCTGACCAGGGGTTCTGCCGACCACTACCGGCTGGTCCCGCCAACCGGCCCTCTGTGCGCGAGGGGGGAGTTGAACCCCCACGCCCTTTCGGGCACACGGACCTGAACCGTGCGCGTCTGCCTATTCCGCCACTCGCGCGCGCCGCAGAAGGCTAGCACGCAGCGGGAGCCGTCGGCCGCCGTCGGGAGGGCCCACCGGGCACGCCCGCCGTGCACCCGCCCCCGCGCGCCGCAGGCCGCGACGCGGCTCCCGCCCGCCTCGGCGGATACGATCAGGGGCGGGCCAGGAGGCGGTCCGACCTCGGCCTGAGCGCAGACCGCACAGACCGACCCCGGGGGCTCGGCCGCCACCGGCACGACGGCGTGGCGGGCCCCGCCCGCCGGACGGCACGGGGAGGAGGTGGCATGGGAGTCCTCGACAGGTTCGAGAAGGGCGTGGAGCGCGTCGTCAGCACGGCGTTCGCCAAGGCCTTCAAGAGCGAGGTCAAGCCCGTCGAGCTCGCCTCCGCCCTGCGGCGCGAGGTGGACGACCGCGCCGCCGTCGTCGGCCGGGACCGGACCGTCGTGCCGAACGAGTTCACCATCGAGCTGTCCCCCGCCGACCACCAGCAGGTCGTCGAGTGGGGCGCCGAGCCGCTCGCCGACGAGCTCGCCGAGAACGTCACCGAGCACGCCACCACCCAGCGCTACGCCTTCGTCGGCCCGGTCACCGTCGCGTTCGTCGAGAACGAGGAGCTCGAGACCGGGCGCTTCCTCGTGCGCAGCGCGACCGTCCGCGGCGCCGTCGCCCCCGCGACGACGGTCGCCGCGTCCCCGCGCCACCCGCTCATCGAGATCGACGGCCAGCGGTACCTGCTCACCGGGCCGGTCACCGTCATCGGCCGGGGCAGCGACGCCGACATCGTCGTCGACGACCCCGGCGTCTCCCGGCGCCACCTCGAGATCCGCATCACGCCCGACGGCGTCATCGCCACCGACCTGGGCTCCACGAACGGCACCTACGTGGAGGGGCACCACGTCCCCGCCGCGACCCTCGTCGACGGCAACACGCTGACCATCGGCCGCACCCGGATCCACTTCTGGACGGGCACCGGGGACGAGGAACGGTGAGCGCCGGCGCATGAGTGAGCTCACGATCACCCTGCTGCGGCTGGGGTACCTGGTGCTGCTCTGGGTGTTCGTGCTCAGCGCGATCTCCGTGCTGCGCCGGGACCTGTACGGCACGCGCATCGTCAGCCGGCGCCTGCGCCGCGCCGGGCCGGGCGGGCGGCCGCCCGCGCCCTCCGCGCCGCCGCCCGCCCCCCGGGATTCCGGGCCCATCCCGCGGCGCGACGTCGCGCCCCGCCGCCTCGTCGTCACGACCGGCCCGCTGCGCGGCACGACCGTCCCGCTGGGCGGGTCCGCCGTGCTCATCGGCCGCGCGCCCTCGTGCACGCTCGTGCTCGACGACGACTACTCCTCCTCGCGCCACGCCCGGATCTACCCGGAGGGCGGCCGCTGGTACGTCGAGGACCTCGGCTCGACCAACGGCACCTACGTGGGCCGCGAGCGCATCAACGGCCCCACCCCCATCACGGTCGGGAGCCAGGTGAAGGTCGGCCAGTCCACGCTCGAGCTGCAGCGGTGAGGCGCGGATGACGATCGCGCTCCGCTACGCCGCCCGCTCCGACGTCGGCCTCGTGCGCTCCAACAACCAGGACTCCGCGTACGCCGGCCCGCACCTGCTCGCCGTCGCGGACGGGATGGGCGGCCACGCGGGCGGCGACATCGCCTCGTCGGTCGCCGTCGCGCACCTCGCGCCGCTCGACGACGAGGCGCACGGCCCCGACGACGCGCTCGACGAGCTCGGCCGCGCGCTCGCCGCCGCGCACGAGGAGCTCCTCGCCCTCGCCGAGGACCACCCCGAGCTCGCCGGCCTCGGCACCACCGTGACCGCGCTGCTGCGCAGCGGCAACAAGCTCGCGATGGCGCACATCGGCGACTCGCGCGCCTACCTGCTCCGCGACGGCGACCTCGCCCAGGTCACCACGGACCACTCGTTCGTCCAGCACCTCGTCAACACCGGCAAGCTCACGCCGGAGGAGGCCGAGAACCACCCGCAGCGGTCCGTGCTGCTGCGGGTGCTCGGCGACTTCGACATGGACATCGCGCCGGACCTGTCGGTCCGCGAGGCCCGGCCCGGCGACCGGTGGCTGCTGTGCAGCGACGGCCTGTCCGGCGTCGTGAGCCACGAGACGCTCGCCGAGACGCTCCGCGAGGTCGCCGACGTCGACGCGTGCGCGGACCAGCTCGTCGAGCTCGCCCTGCGCGGCGGGGCGCCCGACAACGTGACCGTCGTCGTCGGGGACGTCGTCGAGGTGGACGACCTGCCCGACGGCGCCGCCCCCGCGACGGCGAGCCACGTCGTCGGCGCGGCCGCCCTCGACCGGAACCGGCCGACCCGCGGCGGGCGGGGGGCAGCGGCCCGGGCCGCCCAGCACTCCGCGGCCGCGCGCGCCCGGACCCACGAGCCCGCCACCCCCGCGGAGGACGACGACGAGCCCCCGGCCCCGGGCCGCCTGCGCCGGGCGCTCGAGGCCCTGGCCGTGCTCGCCGTGCTCGCGGCGGCCGTCGCCGCGGGCTGGCTGGGCTACCGCTGGACGCAGACCCAGTACTACGTGGGCGTCGACGGCGACCGGGTCGCCATCTTCCGCGGCATCCCGCAGACCGTGGGGCCGCTCGTGCTCTCCGAGGTCGTCGAGACCACCGACCTGCGGCTCGACGACCTGCCCGAGTACTTCCGCGACCGCCTCGCCGACACCCTGCCCGCCGACGACCTCGCCGACGCCCGCGACCGCGTGGCGTCCATCGAGGAGGAGAGCCGACGGGCGGGTCCCTGATGGCGACGGTGACCCCGCACCCCGTGCGGCCCGGGCGCGGCCCCGAGCTGGTGCTCCTGGTGATCGCGCTCGCCATCGGCGTCGGCGCGTACGCGATCGTCGGCCTGGCGACGGCGGGCAGCGTCCCCGCGGACATCGTGGGCTACAGCGCCGGGCTGGTCGCGCTCGCCGTCGGGATGCACGTCGTGCTCCGCTGGCGCGCGCCGTACGCGGACCCGGTGATCCTGCCGGTGGTCGTCGCGCTCAACGGCCTCGGGCTGGCGATGATCTACCGGATCGACCTCGCGTACCAGGCCCGCGGGCGGTTCGGCGGGTTCGCGGAGCGGCAGCTCACGTGGACCGCGGTGAGCATCGTGCTCGCGGCCGTGGTGCTCGTCGTGCTGCGGGACCACCGCACGCTGCGCCGCTACACGTACACCGCGATGGTCGCCGGTCTCGCGCTGCTCATGCTCCCGCTCGTGCCGGGGCTGGGCGCCGAGGTCAACGGCGCCCGCATCTGGATCCGCATCGCCGAGCAGTCGTTCCAGCCCGCCGAGGTCGGCAAGATCGTGCTCGCCGTGTTCTTCGCCGGCTACCTCGTGACGAACCGCGACACGCTCGCCCTCGCCGGGCCGCGGGTGCTGGGCCTCCAGCTCCCCCGGGCCCGCGACCTCGGCCCGATCCTCCTCGCCTGGGTGGTCTCGCTCGCGCTGCTCGTCCTCGAGCGCGACCTCGGCACGTCCCTGCTGTTCTTCGGCCTCTTCGTCGGGATGCTCTACCTCGCGACCGAGCGGATCAGCTGGGTGGTCATCGGCGTCGGGCTGTTCCTCGGCGGCGCCGCCGTCGCCGCGCGGGTGTTCGCGCACGTCGCCGCGCGGTTCGAGGTCTGGCTGCACGCGCTCGACGACGACGTGTTCCAGCGCGACCCCGGCGGCTCCGGCCAGCTCGTGCGCGGCCTGTTCGGCATGGCGAGCGGCGGGCTCTTCGGCACCGGGCTGGGCGAGGGCCGCCCGGACCTCGTGCCCTACGCCGAGTCCGACTTCATCGTCGCCTCGCTCGGCGAGGAGCTCGGGCTCACGGGCCTGCTCGCGATCCTCGTGCTCTACGTCGTCCTCACCCAGCGCGGCCTGCGCACCGCGATCGGCGTCCGCGACGGCTTCGGCAAGCTCTTCGCCGGCGGCATGGCGTTCGTCGTCGCGTTCCAGTGCTTCGTCGTCGTCGGCGGGGTCACGCGGGTCATCCCGCTCACGGGCCTGACGATGCCGTTCCTCGCCTACGGGGGGTCGTCGCTGCTGGCGAACTGGATCATCGTGGCCCTGCTCCTGCGGATCTCCGACAGCGCGCGGCGCCCCGCCCCGCAGGCCGCCCGGCCCGACGACGCCCCCCCGGCCCCCGCCACCCCGGTCCTCCCACAGGGGTCGGACCTCGAGACGGAGGTCATCCGGCTGGGAGGCGACGAGTGAACACGCCCCTGCGCCGCCTCGCGTCCGTCGTCGCCGTGATGTTCCTCGGCCTCATGGTGGCGGCCACCTGGGTCCAGTTCGTCCAGGCGCCCTCGCTCAACAACGACCAGCGCAACGTGCGCACCCTCTACCGCGAGTACGGCAACTTCCGGGGACCGATCGTCGTCGGCGGGCAGGCGATCGCCTCGTCCGTCCCCGTGGACGACTCGTTCGGCTACCAGCGCGTCTACGCCAACGGGCCGCTCTACGCGCCGGTGACCGGGTACTACTCGGTGGTCTTCGGGCGCGAGGGCATCGAGAAGTGGCTGAACACCGAGCTCAACGGCTCCGCGGACTCCCTGTTCTACGAGCGCCTGCAGGACCTGGTGACCGGCCGGCAGACCCGCGGGGCGTCCGTCGAGCTGACGATCGACCCGGCGGTGCAGCAGGCCGCGTGGGACGCGCTCGGCGACCAGCGGGGCGCCGTCGTCGCCATGGACCCGAGGACGGGCGCGATCCTCGCGATGGTGAGCAAGCCGAGCTACGACCCGAACGTGCTCGCGAGCCACGACTTCGACGCCGTGCGCGCCGCGTGGGACGCGCTGCTCGCGGACGAGGGCGACCCCCTGGTCAACCGGGCCATCGCCGGGGACACGTACCCGCCGGGCTCGACGTTCAAGCTCGTCACGGCGGCCGCGGCCCTCGAGAACGGCCTCACGAGCGCGAGCGAGGTCGCCGCGCCGCGCACGCTGCGGCTGCCGCAGACGTCGCGCGACCTGCAGAACTTCGGCGGGGCCGCGTGCTCCGCCTCCGGCACGACGACGCTCGCCGACGCGCTGCGGATCTCGTGCAACACCGCGTTCGCCCAGCTCGGCCTCGACCTCGGCGCGGACCGGCTGCGCGCCCAGGCGGAGGCCTTCGGGTTTGACAGCCCCCTCAACGTGCCGATGAAGGTGACGGAGAGCCGGTTCCCGGAGGAGCCCGATGCGCCGCAGACGGCTCTCTCGGCCATCGGGCAGTACGAGGTGCGTGTGACCCCGCTGCAGATGGCCATGGTGGCCGCGACCATCGGCAACGGTGGCGTGCAGATGACGCCGTACCTCGTGCAGCGGGTCCGGAGCCAGGACCTCACGGTCGTCGTCGAGCACGACCCGGCCGAGCTCGGCCGGCCGATCTCCCCGTCCACGGCGCAGCAGCTGCGGGACATGATGGTCGGCGTCGTCGAGAACGGCACCGGCCGGGCGGCCCGCATCTCCGGCGTCGGCGTCGCCGGCAAGACGGGCACGGCCCAGACCACCGACGACGTCCCGCCCCACGCGTGGTTCACCGCCTTCGCGCCCGCGGAGGCCCCGCGCGTGGCGGTCGCGGTCGTCGTCGAGCACGGCGGCTCGATGGGCAGCGAGGCGACGGGCGGCGCGGTCGCCGCGCCGATCGCGCGGGCGGTCATCCAGGCGGCGCTCGGGAGCGGGTCGTGAAGCCGGGCGAGGGCGTCGCGCTCGGCGGCCGCTACCGCCTCGTGGAGCGGATCGCCGTCGGGGGCATGGGCGAGGTCTGGCGCGCGCACGACGAGGCGCTCGCGCGCGACGTCGCGGTCAAGGTGCTGCGCGAGGAGTACGCCGGCGACGAGGGCTTCCTCGAGCGGTTCCGCACCGAGGCGCGCAACTGCGCCCAGCTCTCGCACCCGAACATCGCCCAGCTCTTCGACTACGGCGAGCAGGACGGGTCGGCGTTCCTCGTCATGGAGCTCATCCTCGGCGAGCCGCTGTCCGACCTGCTCGACCGCGAGCCGGTGCTGCCGACGCGGCGCCTCCTGCCGATCCTCGCCGAGACCGCCCGCGCGCTGCACGCGGCGCACGTGGCCGGCGTCGTGCACCGCGACGTCAAGCCCGGCAACATCATCCTGTCGCGCGCGGGTCGGGTGAAGATCACCGACTTCGGCATCTCGACGGCGACCGGCCGGATCCCGATGACGGACTCCGGCATGGTCATGGGCACCGCCCAGTACCTCTCGCCGGAGCAGGCCATCGGGAAGGCCGCCACCCCGGCGTCGGACATCTACTCGCTCGGGATCGTCGCGTACGAGGCGCTCGCCGGGAAGCGGCCGTTCACCGGCCCGACGGCGGTGGACATCGCCGTCGCGCACGTCAACACCCCGGTGCCGCCGCTGCCGTCCGACGTCGACCCGGAGCTCGCCGCGCTCGTCATGCGCATGCTGTCCAAGGACCCGGAGGAGCGGCCGCGGTCGGCGGCGTCGCTCGCGCGCGTGCTCGACGACATCGCGGTGCGCACGCCGTCCACGGGCATCCCCCCGGTGCTCGGGCGGCACGCCCGGCCGGTCGACGTCGTCGACGCGGTGAGCGGCGCGACGGCCACCGTGCCCCCGCCGGCGCCCGCGCCCCAGACCCCGGCGCCGCAGACCCCAGCGTCCGCACCGCAGACCCCGGCCCCGCCGGCCGCCCCGGCCGAGGCGGCCGCCCCTGCGCCCGCGCCCGAGGCGACCCCGCCCGGCCGCGCCGCCACGCGCGAGGCGGCCCTGTCCCCCGTCGCCCGCTGGGCCCGCGGCGCCCGTCGAGGGCTCGCCACGGCGGCCCGCCGGGTGGCGAGCCCTGTCCCCGCGAGCGTCGGTCGCCGCTGGGCGGTCGTCTCGCGGCCCCTCGTCGTGCTGGTCCTGATGGTGCTCTTCGCTCTGTTGGGCGCCTGGTTTGCGGATAGTGTGTGGGGTCGGTCCCGCTCCGCCCCCCCTCCAGACGACGCGGGCCGGCAGATCCTGGTGCTGGCCTCACCCGTTCGGGACCTGCCCCGTGGGATCATCGACCACAGCCCCGACACGACGACAACGAGGGACCAGTAGTGGTGGCAGACGCTCCCCGGATCCTGGGAGGCCGGTACGAGGTCGGCGAGCTCATCGGCCGTGGCGGCATGGCCGAGGTGCACATCGGCCACGACACCCGCCTCGGGCGCACCGTCGCCGTGAAGATCCTCCGCTCCGACCTTGCCCGCGACCCCTCGTTCCAGGCCCGGTTCCGCCGGGAGGCACAGGCCGCCGCGGCCCTCAACCACCCCGCCATCGTCGCCGTGTACGACACGGGCGAGGACGTCACCGTCGACCCGACCACCGGCCAGGTCTCGCACGTCCCCTTCATCGTCATGGAGTACGTCGAGGGCCACACCGTGCGGGACATCCTGCGCGACGGCGCCGCGGTGCCCATCGAGGAGGCCATCGAGATCACCGCCGGCGTGCTGTCGGCGCTCGAGTACAGCCACCACGCGGGGATCGTGCACCGCGACATCAAGCCGGCCAACGTCATGCTCACGCCCGCCGGCGCGGTCAAGGTCATGGACTTCGGCATCGCCCGCGCGATGGCGGACGCCGCCGGCACGATGACGCAGACCCAGGCGGTCATCGGTACCGCGCAGTACCTCTCCCCGGAGCAGGCGCGCGGCGAGGCCGTCGACTCGCGCTCCGACCTCTACTCGACCGGCTGCCTGCTGTACGAGCTCCTCACCGGCCGGCCGCCGTTCGTCGGCGACTCCCCCGTGGCCGTCGCCTACCAGCACGCCCGCGAGGCCCCGCAGCCGCCGAGCGCGTTCGCGGGCGACGTGCCCGAGGTGCTCGACCGCATCGCCATGAAGGCGCTCGCGAAGGACCGCGACCAGCGGTACGCCACCGCGGCCGAGTTCCGCGCGGACCTTGAGGCCGCCCTGCGCGGCGGGCACGTCTCCGCGCCCGCGATCGGCGCGGCCGCCGCGGCCGCCGGCGCCGGCCTCGGTGCCGCCGCCGCGACCCAGCGCCTCGACCCGCCGCCGGCCGCGACGCAGGTCATGCAGCCGACGACGCCGCTCGCCCCGACGCCCCCGGCCGCGCCCGGCTGGGGCTCGGTCGGCGCGCCGACCAGCCCGTTCGACGACGGCGAGGCCGCCCTCCAGCCCGACCACGAGGAGCCCCGCCGGCCCTGGGTCCTGTGGGTCCTCGTCGGCGTCGCCGTCCTCGCGATCGCCGGCATCATCTGGCTGCTCACCCGGGGTGACGGGCCGCCGCCCACCACGCAGGTGGAGGTGCCCGACGTCGTCGGCAAGACCGTCGACGAGGCCCGCGAGGAGATCCTCGCGGCCGACCTCGAGTTCCGCCAGACGACGGAGCCGAGCGCCGAGGTCGAGAAGCGGCGCGTCATCGAGACCGACCCCGAGGCCGGCAAGCTCGTGGACCCGGGCACCGAGGTCCTCGTCACCGTCTCGGCGGGCCCGGACGCGCTCGAGATCCCGGACGTGCAGGGCAAGTCCCAGGAGGAGGCCCGCCAGATCCTCGCGACGGCCGGCTTCGACCCGCTGAAGATCTCCGTCCAGTCGGAGAACCACCCCGAGATCCCCAAGGACATGGTGACCCGCACGGACCCGCCGGCCGGCGAGTCCGTGGCGCCGGACACCGCCATCGTCCTCTACGTCTCCACGGGCATGGTCGAGCTGCCGGCGGACATCATCGGCCTCACCGAAGAGGAGGCGATCGCGCGGGTCGTCGAGCTCGGGCTGACGCCGGTGCCGCGGCTCGAGGAGTCCGACAAGACGCCGGGCACGGTCATCCGCACCGAGCCGGCGCCGGGCCTCGTGCCGCAGAACAGCATGGTGACGCTGGTCGTCGCCCAGGCGCCCTCGGTCGAGATGACCTCGGTGCCCGCCGGCCTCGTGAACATCACGTGCCGCGACGCGCTCGAGGCCCTCGGCAACGCCTCGCTCAACGGCGACTGCCGCTACGAGAACGGCGACCGGGCGGACAACAGCGACATCGTCGTCAGCACCAACCCGGCGGCCGGCACGCAGGTCCCGGTGGGCACCACCGTGACCGTGACGGTCAAGCCGCCGGCCGACCCGGGCGACGGCGGTGGCGAGGGCGAGGGCGACTGACGCGTCGAGCCGACGGGTAGCGCCCGGCTAGGCGTGCGCGGTCTCGCGCACGAGCGGCGCCATGCCCGCGGACCGCTCGACCGCGCCCTGGAGCCCGCACGTCTCGAGCCAGTTCGCCAGCAGGCGGTGGCCGCCCTGCGTGAGCACCGACTCCGGGTGGAACTGGACGCCGTGCAGCGGCAGGTCGCGGTGCTGCAGCGCCATGATCACGCCCCCCGGGCCGCCCGGTCCCGGCGCGGTGCGCGCAGTGACGACGAGCTCGTCGGGCACGGTGTCGTCGACCACGGCGAGGGAGTGGTAGCGCGTCGCCGTGAACGGTGACGTGAGGCCCGCGAGGACGCCCGCGCCGTCGTGCACCACCTCGCTCGTCTTGCCGTGCATGAGCTCCGGGGCGTGCGTCACCGTCGCGCCGAACACCTCGGCGAGCGCCTGGTGCCCGAGGCACACCCCGAGCATCGGGGTGCCCGCCGCCGCGCACGCCTCGATCACCGCCATCGAGCGGCCCGCGCCGCGGGGCGTGCCCGGCCCGGGGGACACGAGGACGCCGTCGTACGTCGCCTGCTCGTCGGCCGTCGGGACCGCGTCGTTGCGCACGACGACGGTCCGGGCGCCCAGCTGCTCGAGGTAGCCGACGATCGTGTAGACGAACGAGTCGTAGTTGTCGACGACGAGGATCCGGGTCATCTAGTCCACCGTGATGTCGTTGAGGGGCACGTAGGGGGCGATCGCCGGGAACACCCAGGTGAAGCACACTGCCACGACGACGGCCGCCAGGGCGAGGAGGATTCCGACCCGCAGCCACCGCGGCCCGGGCAGCGCGCGCCACAGCCTGGAGTACATCACGCCCCTCCCCCGAGGCCGGCGGACGGGTCGGTCAGCTCGACCGGCACCCCGTCCGCGACCGGCAGCCAGGAGTCCAGCTCCGCGTGGACCACGTAGCGCTCCCGCGCCGAGTACGTCGGGTGGCACGTCGTCAGCGTCATGAGGGCGCGGGTCGGCGCCGCGTCCGGGTCCCCCGGCACCGGCGCCACGACCTCGACGTCCGCCGGCCCGACGACGGCCGTCCCGGTCACGCGGTAGACGTACCAGGCGTCCGCGGTCTGCACGACGAGCGCGTCGCCGAGCGCCAGCTCCTCGATCCGGTGGAACGGACGGCCGTACGTGACGCGGTGCCCCGCGAGCGCGACGTTGCCGACCTCGCCCGGCATCGCGGTGCCCGCGTAGTGGCCGACCCCGAGGCGGTCGAGCACGCGGCTGCGCGACGTGCCCTGCGAGACCGGCAGCGCGGCGTCGGGGTCCCAGCGGGGGACGCGGAGCGTGGCGAAGGTCGTGGCCTCCGCGGGCGCGGCGAGCACGGGGGCGGGGTCGCGGCGCCGGGTCGCGCCGCCGGCCGCCCGAACGGTCGCCCGAGCGGTCACCCCGCCGTCCCGACGGGGTCCACGCCGTCGGGCAGGGACGCGTGCGCGAGTTCCGGCTCGCCGGCGTAGGCGGGCAGGTCGAGCGACGCCGCCTCGTCGACCTCCCAGCCGAGCTTGAGCCGCTCCGCGTACTCGACGTAGGTGCGCACCTCGGGCGAGGCGTCGAGCGCGTCGCGGAGGCGCTCCGGGTCGCCGATCGCCCGCACCTCGTACGGCGGGGAGTAGATCTTGCCGTGCAGGCGCAGCACGTTGCCCACGCAGCGGAAGGCCGACGTCGCGATGACGCGCTCGCCCTGCAGCGTCATCGCCTCCGCGCCGCCGGCCCACAGCGCGTTGATGACGGCCTCGAGGTCCTGCTGGTGGACGACGAGGTCGTCGTTCGTCACCCAGTCGGGGCGGGGGCCGGTCGGGTCCGCGTCCCAGAGGCGCACCACGATGCCCGGACCCGTCACCGCGACGCGGCCGGCGGCGAGCGCGGTGAGCTCGAGGAGCTCGGGGTCGGCGGCGGGGATCCGGTCGTTCTCACCCGTGAGGGCGTCGACCTCGGCGCGGAGCTGCACGATCTCCTCCTCGAGCTCGGCGACGCGCGCCGCCTCCGCCTCGTAGAGGCCCGCGAGGTCCTGGGGCTGGCGGGCGTCGACGCCGCCGGTGAGGCGCGCGTTCGCGAAGAACAGCACCATGGCGAGCGCGAGCACGACCCCGACGCCGATGGACGACCAGCCGCGGGACGCAGCCGGTCGGCGCGCGCGCCGGTCCACCATCGCTGCGTGCTCCCTTCGCCGGACAGGCCGCCCGGCCCTGCCCACTACGCTAGACGACGGACCGCGCGGGCCCCGTGCCGCGCGCCCACCCACGTCTGCGTCAGGAGAGACCCGTGCCCGAGTCCCGCAACCGCAAGAAGGTCGCGTACACCCCGCCGCCGGCGAAGGCGGAACCGAAGCCGAACCCGAAGTGGTGGGCGCCGGTGATGGTCGGGCTCATGGTGTTCGGGCTCGTGTGGGTGGTCGTCACCTACATCCTGAGCGCGAGGTACCCGGTGCCGGGCATCGGCAACTGGAACCTCGCCATCGGCTTCGCGATCATGCTGGCCGGCTTCACCATGACGATGCGCTGGCGCTGAGCCGGCGCCCGCAGCTCGCTCGCGCACGCGTCGTCGTGAAGGGTTCCGTTCGCCCTGCGGAAGGAACCCTTCACGTTCCGTCCCGTGCCGTGCTGCGCCGGACGTCACTCCGCGGTCGGGGGAATCACACCGGTGTAGTTATCCACAGAGTTCTCCACCCCTGGGGATCACCGGGCCGCGAACGAATCACATCGGTGTAGTTACCCACAGGTTTGTGCACCGCCTGGGGACGACGAAGCGGCCCGGGGGACGACCGCGACGACGGCGCGGCACGGCCAGGAGCGGACCGGCGTCGGGCACAGGCGCGCTGCGGGGCCCGGCTCAGACGGCGGCGTAGGTGCCGACCGCCAGCACCACGAGCAGCGCGGCCACGACCAGCACGCCCGCCACGTGGAACACCGCGCGCCGGCGCCGCGGTGCATACGCGTACACCGCGCCCACCGCCAGGCCCGTGATCAGGCCGCCCACGTGCCCCTCCCATGAGATGCCCGGCACGACGAAGCCGAGCACCAGGTTGAGGCCCAGGATCACGAGCACGCCGCTCATGTCCCCGCCGAACCGCCGCTGGATGACGACCAGCGCGCCGAACAGCCCGAAGATGCCGCCCGACGCGCCCAGGTGCGCGGTGACCCACTCCCGCGTGAACGGCTCCGCGAGGAGCAGCACCATGACGTTCCCGCCCGCGACGGCCAGCACGTACAGCGCGAGGAACCGCCACCGGCCGAGCACCCGCTCCAGGGCGGGCCCGATCATCCACAGGGCGACCATGTTGAACAGGATGTGCGTCAGCCCGAACGAGCCGCCGGTGGCGTGCGCGAGCGCCGCGGACAGGAACCGGTAGGGCTCCACCTCGCCGCCCGCGGGCCAGAACCACAGCACCTCCGTCCACGCGTCGCCGACGACGAGCTGGACGAGGAAGCTCGCCAGCGTCACGCCGAGGACCGTCAGCGTGACGAGAGGCGGCCCGTCGCGCACGACGGCGCCGAAGACCGTGCGCCGCTCGGGCGCCACCCGCACCGCCTCGCGCACGCAGTCCACGCAGTGCACGCCGACGGCGGCGGGCCGCTGGCACTCGGGGCAGACCGGCCGGCCGCACCGCTGGCACCGCACGTACGCCACGCGGTCCGGGTGGCGGGGGCACACCGGCGGCTCGGGGACGGGCCCGCCCGGCGCGCCCGGGTCGGGGAGGCTCACGCCCGCGTCACCCCTCGGTCACTCCTCGACGTCGATCGAGGTGATCGTCACGTCCTGCACGGGCCGGTCGCCGGGGCCCGTGGGCGTGGTGGCGATCGCGTCGACGACGGCGCGGCTCGCGTCGTCGGCCACGCGGCCGAAGATCGTGTGCTTGCCGTCGAGCCACGGCGTCGGGGCCACCGAGATGAAGAACTGGGAGCCGTTCGTCCCGCCGATGCGGCCCGTGATCGGGTCACGCTGCTTGCCGGCGTTCGCCATGGCGAGCAGGTACGGCTGGTCGAAGGACAGCTCGGGGTGGATCTCGTCGTCGAACTGGTAGCCCGGGCCGCCCCGGCCGGTCCCGAGCGGGTCGCCGCCCTGGATCATGAAGCCGGCGATCACGCGGTGGAACACCACGCCCGAGTAGAGCGGGTCGGTGCGGCGCTCCCCCGTCGCGGGGTCGGTCCACTCCTGGGTGCCCATGGCGAGTCCGACGAAGTTGCGGACCGTCCTCGGCGCGTGGTGGGGCAGGAGCTCGACGCGGATGTCGCCGGCGGTCGTGTGCAGGGTCGCGAACATGACGGCCATCCTTGCACGCGCGCCAGGGTGCGCCGTCGGGCCGCGTGGCCGCCGGGTGATCATCGCCCGGCAGGGGAGCAGGCCCAGGGCAACGGTGGCAGCATGGGAGACGACGGCAGGTTCGCTGTCGGCCCCTCGACGTCCAGGAGATGCTGATGCCCGATCGCCTCCGAGGTTCCCGTACGACGCTCGACGCCGACCGCCTGAAGTCCCAGGCGGCGCAGGTGGGCGCCCGGCTGTCCGACGCGTCGGTCCGCGCCGGCCAGGCGGCCGAGACGCTCGCGACCCAGGCCCGGGAGGCCGCGCTCACCGCCAAGGACTGGGCGGCCCCGCGGGCGGAGAAGGCGTGGCGCGAGGGCAAGCGGGCGGCCGCGCCGAAGATCGAGGCCGCCGCGGCCAACGCCATCCCGCTCGTCGACAAGGGGCACGACAAGCTCGTCGACGAGATCCTGCCGAAGCTCGTCGCCGCGGTGACCGCCGCGGCCAGCGCGGCCGCCGTCGGCGCGGACAAGGCCCGCGACCTCGCGGACGCGAAGTTGGTCGAGCTCGCGCACATCGCCCCCGAGCCGCCGAGGCGGCGGACCGGGGCGGCCATCTTCTGGACGATCGCCGGGCTCGCGGTGGCCGGCGCGGTGGTCGCCGTCTTCCGGCGGCGCCGGGTGACGACCGACCCCTGGGCCGAGGAGCCCTGGGAGGAGGCCGAGGCCGACCTCGAGGCCCGCGCCGCCGAGGCGCGCGCCGCGTTCGAGACCGCGGAGCCGACGACGGCGGAGCTCACCGGGGACGCCGCGACCGCCGCCGTCGACGCCGCCGCGGCTGAGGCTGCGGGGACGGCGGAGGCCGAGGCCCAGGCGGCCGCCGCGACCACGACCGAGAAGCTCGGCGAGTCCGGCGAGGCCGCGAAGCCGCGGCGCACGTCGACCACCCGCACGGGCACGCGCCGCAAGACCGGCACTGGCACCGCCGCGGCGAAGCCCGCCACGGGCGACGCCGCCGAGGGCGACGCCGCCGGGGCCGGCGGGACGGAGCCACCGACGGAGTGACGCCCGGCCGCGCCGTTCGGTGCACGGCTGACGCACGGAGCCCGGGGCCCGCGCCCCGGGCTCCGTCATGTCCGGGACGGCCTGCGGGCCGGGCGCCGTCCGCCCGGGGCCGGCACCGGGATACTGGACCCGACGGGTCGGCCCGGCCGGGGAGGGTGCCGTGAGGCTGCGGATCATCGGCGGGGCGGCCCTGGTCGCCGTCGGCGTCGCGCTCCTCGCCCTCGCGACGCGGGGCACGGCCGCCGTCGCGGCGATCGCCGCCGCGGGGCTCGCGCTGCAGGGCGCGCTGCGGGGGGCGTCGGCGGCGCGGCGTCGGGCCCGCGGGGCGGTCTCGCTGCGGTGCTGGCCGCCGGGCTCGCCGTGCACGGCGTGGTGAGCGCGGTCGCGGCGGTCCGGGGCTCCCGGCCGGACCGGGCGGTGGGCGTGATGGGCGGGCTCGCGGCCCTGGCCGCGGCCGTGCTCGCGGTGGCGTGGCCGCGGCTGTCGGTGTTCGTGCTCGCGCTGGTCGTGGGCGGGTGGCTCGTGGCGACGGGGCTCGCCACGGTCGCGGCCGCCCTGCGCCGGCGCGTGACGCCCCGGGTGCCGCGGGGGGTGCGGCGGGCGGTGCGCGCGCTGGCGACCGCGGGCGCGCTCGTCGTCGCGCTGCTCGCGGTCGCGGGGACCGCGTGGGTCTACCGCGGGGACGCCCGGGTCGCCCCGGACGGCTTCTACGACCCGCCCGCCGGCGTCCCCGCCGAGCCCGGCCGGCTCCTGCGGTCCGAGCCGCTCGAGCGCGGCGTGCCCGAAGGGCTGCGCGCGTGGCGCATCCTCTACACCACGACCGACGGCGAGGGCCGCGCGCAGGTCGCGTCCGGTGTCGTGCTGGCTCCGCCCACCCAGGCCACGGGCGGGCGGACGGGCGACGGGAGTCCGGTGATCGCCGTCGGGCACGGGACGACGGGCGTGGTCCCCCGCTGCGCGCCGTCGCTCGCCGCGGAGCCGTTCGCCGACGGCGCGAGCGCGGCCCTCGAGCGGCTGGTCCGCGACGGGTGGGTGGGCGTGATGAGCGACTACGTCGGGCTGGGCACGGCGGGGCCGCACGCGTACCTCGTCGGGCCGGACGCGGCGCACCACGTGCTCGACGCGGTCCGGGCGGCGCGGGAGCTGGACGGGACGGCCCTGGCGGACGACGTCGTCGTGTGGGGGCACTCGCAGGGCGGGCACGCGGCGCTGTGGACGGGGCTGCTCGCGCCGACGTACGCGCCCGACGTCGCGCTGCGCGGCGTGGCCGCGTTCGCGCCGGCGACCGACCTCACCTCGCTCGCCGTGGACCTCGCGCCGACGGCGATCGGCAAGCTGGTCGGGGCGTATCTCGTGGCGTCGTGGGACGAGGTGTACCCCGAGCTGGGGCTGCGGGCGCAGGTGCCGCGGGGGTACGCCGGCGTCGTGGACCGGATCGCCGACCACTGCTTCCTCGGGCGGGACGTGCTGGCGGCGTTCGCCGCGGCGACGCAGCTGACGAGCGAGGTGCTGCCGCGCTCCGCGCTCGAGGGCGGGCTCGGGGAGCTCCTCGCCGCGGAGACACCCTCCGGGGAGATCGACGTGCCCGTGCTGCTCGCCCAGGGCGACGCGGACCTGCTCGTGCTGCCCGGGCAGCAGCGGCGGTTCGTGGCGGACTGGTGCGCGGGCGGGCAGGCGGTGGACTACCGGGAGTACCCGGGGCTCGACCACCTCAGCCTCGTCGCGGCGGACTCGCCGCTGACGGAGGAGCTGGTGGCGTGGACGCGGGACCGGGTCGCGGGCGTGCCGGCCACGTCCCTTCCCGCCTCGTGCCAGAGCTGACGACCTCCATGGCCGTGCCGCCTGTGGATGGGGTGTGCGGGCGGGGCCTTGTGGAACAGATCCGCAGGTCAGGGGCTTGATCGGGGGTGGTGGGGCGGGTAGGGTCGTACACGTGTTCGAACCTCGCGAGCCTGCTGACGCCGCCCCGATGGGTGGGCGCGCGTGCGTGCGCGAGGGCGAGGCCGTGCTGGCGCGTCTGGAGGCGTTGGTGGCCGCCGCGGGTGAGCTGCGCGACCTGGTGGCCGGGTGTCAGCAGTGGCGGGGTGGGCAGCGTCGCGCCGCCCTGGCCGCGCTGGACAAGCTCGCGGGGGCCCTGGCCCCGGTGCGCGGGGCCCTGCTGGTCGCCGAGCAGCGCTCCGCCGGTGGGGTGCGGGCCGGTGACCGGGACTTCGTCGCCGCGCGGGCCCGGGCGACCCGCACGGGGTTGGGTGAGACGCGCCGGCAGGTGCGCCAAGCCACCACGCTGGACGCGCTGCCGGCGGTGGCGGCGGCGGTGGGTGCCGGTCGGGTGCCGCTGGCGCACCTGGACGCCCTGGCAAGGGTGACGGAGACGGCCGGTGACCGGGCGACCCAGCAGCTGGCTGACCCCGGTGGTGCAGGAGCGGCTGGTGCGCATGGCCGAGCAGCAGTCGGTGCGTGAGTTCACCACCGCCACCGCCCGCCTGGTCGCCTCGTTCGACCCGCAAGGGTTGGAGGAGTCGGCTCAGGCGCAGCGCCGGGAGCGGTTCTTGACGTTGTCCCACCGCCCGGAGGGGGTGTTCGTGCGGGGCCGGTTCGACCACGTCGCCGCCCACGTGCTGCGCACCGCCCTGGCCGCGGTCGGGACCGCCCCGGACGAGACCAGGACCAAGGAGCAGGCCGACGCCGACGCCCTGATCGCCCTCGCCGAGCGAGCGATGACCGGCATGGCCGGCATCCGCCCCCGCGCCACCAGCCCGGACGGTGGGCTGCTGCCCGATCCCGAGCAGGACCGCGCCGACGCCCGCGTGACCGGCACCGCCACGCGCCCGACCGTGTCGCTGCTGATCCCCGCCGACACGTTCGCCGAGCTCCACCGCGCCCAAGCCGCGGCCACCGGCGAGGGGGCAGCGTTCGGCCTCAGCGGCGAGGACGAGCCCCGCGAATGCGCCGACCGCGCGGCCACACCGTCACGGCGGGCGGTGGAACCGGCCGCACTCGACGACGGCACCCCGGTCCCGATGTCGCAGGTGGCGCGGATCCTGTGCGACAGCGAGATCGCCCGCATCGTCCTCAACGCCGAGGGCCTGCCCCTCGACCTGGGCCGCTCCCAGCGCCTGTACACCGGGGCGCAGCGCCGCGCCGTCATCGTCCGCGACCGGGCCTGCGCCTGGAACGGGTGCGACGTGCCCGCCGCGTTCTGCGAGGTCCACCACATCCGCTGGTGGGACCGCGACCTCGGAAACACGTCCGTCGACAACGGCGTCCTGCTCTGCTCCCACCACCACCACGTCGTCCACCAGCACGACCTGCACATCACCCGACTCCGACGCCCACCCAGCCCCACCATCCTCGGCACACCCACCCGCTACCTCTTCCACCACCGCACCACCCACCACGTCATCAACGCCCCACCCCACTGGGCCGACCCACCCACCACCGACTGCGCCGACCCACCCGGCGCGGGCGATCCGGCCGTCGAGGCCGCACCCACCGACAGGCGGGGCGAGCCGCTGCTCGCCGCAACATGAGACGATCCGATGCGCGCGTGCGCGTGGAGTACAGAAGGAATGGGCGTACGCCCACTCAGGTCTGAGCAGCATGAACGTCGTGGAGCGCCCGGAATCAGGGACGCGGTGGAGTGGGCGAGGTCCCAGAACCTCGCGAGCAGCGCGGGAGGCGGCGGCTCGGCCCAGGCGCCACCGGGACGTCCGCGGACACCACGACGCGCGGCAGGGCGGGGCGAGGGCAGGCGCGGCGTCAGGGCACGAGCGGCGCGTCAGGGGGTGGCACGGAGCCTGCGCGTGGCCGGCGGCTCACGGCGAGCCGCCTCGTGCTGGGTGGAGCCAGCGGGACTCGAACCCGCAACCCCCTGCTTGCAAAGCAGGTGCGCTACCACTTGCGCCATGGCCCCGCGTTCGCCCCAAGCGGGGCCGACGCGCCCGCCCCGCGGGTCAGTCGACGTCGTCGGTGACCTCGGTCCAGAGCTCGCGGTCGTCCCGCTCCTCGGCGTACGCGCGGTAGAGGACGTAGCCGACGCCCGCGAGCAGGCCGACGACGAGGAACTTCTTCATCCGAGCCTCCGATGGGGCGGGAGTGGGCCTAAGAGGACTTGAACCTCTGACCTCTTCCTTATCAGGGAAGCGCTCTAACCGTCTGAGCTATAGGCCCGTTCGCCTGTGGCGCCGCACGAGAGTACCCCAGCGCGACGCCGCCACCCAAGTCGGGTGTGGGGCGGCTAGTCGTCCGTCAGCGTCACCGTCACCCCGCCCACGAGCGCGGCCACGATGTTGTACAGGAACGCCCCGATCGTCGACAGGGCGGTGAGCAGGACGACGTCGACGACGGCGATCATCGTGGCCAGCGAGACCACGCGCGGGAACGCCGCGTACTCGAGCAGGTTGAAGAAGTCCGGGTCGCCCGTGATCTCGGCGATCGTGTCGTTCACCGAGGTGAAGACGGCCAGCCCGTCCAGCGTGTACCAGACCACCGCCGCGGCGACGACGATCATGATGCCGACCGCGACCGACAGCAGGAACGACAGCTTCATCACCGACCACGGGTCGACACGCGCGATCGCCAGGCGGACGCGACGCGGCCCGGACGACGGCGACGCGGCGGCCGGCCGGGGGGCGCGCGCCGTAGCCGTGGTGGCGGCGGGGGCAGCCGCGGCGTCGTCCTCGCGGTCGTCCCTCGTCGGCAGGACGGTCTTGGCGGCCTCGGCCACGCCGGCCGCCGTCCGACGGATCCGCTCGCCGACGGAGGGCGCGGTGCCGCCGGTCACCGGGCGGGCGGCCGGGCGCACGGGGGCGTCGCCGCGACCGTCGGTGGGCCGCGCCTCGTCGGCGGTCGGTCGCGGCCGGCCCGCCGGCTTCTTCGGCGCGATCGAGGGCGGCGTGGTCCGCTCGCTGCTCATCGGTCTCCCTCAGGTGTCGCCGCGTCGGCAGCGTCGTCGTTGTCGGCGTCCACGGTAGCCGCATCCGGCGACCGGTCCGCACCGTTGTCGGCGTCGGGGTGCCCGTCGCCGTTCTCCTCGCCGTCGCCGTTCCCGTCGCCGTTCCCGTTGCCGTCGCCGTTCCCGTTGCCGTCGCCGTTCCCGTTGCCCAGGTTCCGCTCGACGTTGCGGGCCACGGCGATGATCCGGTCGCCCGGGTCCGGCTTGGCGAGGATGACGCCGGCCGAGTCGCGCCCGTAGACCGGGATCTCGTCGACCGGCGACCTCACCACCTTGCCCGACTCCATGACGACCAGCACCTCGTCGCCGGCCTCGACCATGATCGCGCCGACGAGGTCGCCCCGGCCGTCCGGCAGCCGGACCGCGCGGACGCCCTTCGTGCCGCGGCTCGTGCGCCGGTAGTCGAGGTGGCCGGACGAGTTGACCCGGTGCATGTCCGAGCGCTTCGCGTACCCGCCGTCGGTGACGGTGACCAGGTACGAGTTCTCGCGGATGACGTCCATCGCGAGCAGCTCGTCGTCGCCCTCGAACCGCATGCCCGTGACGCCGGACGTCGCGCGGCCCATCGGCCGCAGCTGGGTGGCGTCCGCGAAGAAGCGCACCGCCTGCCCGTGCCGGGACACGAGGAGCAGCTCGTCGCCGTCGTCCACGAGGGCGGCGGAGACCACCTCGTCAGGCCGGCCGTCGCCGTCGGTCCGCAGGTTGATCGCGATGAGGCCGCCCGTGCGGGGCGAGTCGTACTCGGCGAGCCGGGTCTTCTTCACCAGGCCGCGCCGCGTGGCCAGGACCAGGTACTCCGCCTGCTGGTAGTCCCGCAGGTCGATGACCTGCGCGATCTGCTCGCCGGGCTGGAACGCGAGCAGGTTGGCGACGTGCTGGCCCTTGGAGTCGCGGCCGCCCTCGGGCAGCTCGTACGCCTTCGCGCGGTAGACGCGGCCGAGGTTCGTGAAGAACAGCAGCCAGTGGTGGGTCGTCGTGACGCCGAAGTGCTCGACGACGTCGTCCGCGCGCAGCTGCGCGCCCCGCACGCCCTTGCCGCCGCGCTTCTGGACGCGGTACTGGTCGCTGCGCGTCCGCTTGGCGTACCCGCCGCGGGTGATCGTGACGACGACCTCCTCCTCGGCGATGAGGTCCTCCATGGAGACCTCGCCGTCGTAGGGCAGGATCTGCGTCCGGCGCTCGTCGCCGTACTTGTCGACGATCTCGGCGAGCTCGGTGCCGACGATCTCCCGCTGCCGCTCGGGCTTGGCGAGGATGTCCGTGTAGTCGGCGATCTCGACCATGAGCTGCTCGTAGTCCTCGAGGATGCGCTGCCGCTCGAGGGCCGCCAGGCGGCGCAGCTGCAGGTTGAGGATCGCGGTCGCCTGCGCCTCGTCGACGTCGAGCAGCTCCATGAGGCCGACCCGCGCCTCGTCGACGTCGGGCGAGCGGCGGATGAGGGCGATGACCTCGTCGAGCGCGTCGAGCGCCTTGAGGTAGCCGCGCAGGATGTGCGCCCGCTCCTCCGCCTGCCGCAGCCGGAAGCGCGTCCGCCGCTGGATGACGTCGAGCTGGTGGTTGACCCAGTGCCGCACGAACGCGTCGAGCGAGAGGGTGCGCGGCACGCCGTCGACCAGCGCGAGCATGTTCGCGCCGAACGTGTCCTGCAGCTGCGTGTGCTTGTACAGGTTGTTCAGCACGACCTTCGGCACGGCGTCGCGCTTGAGCACGATGACGAGCCGCTGGCCGGTGCGGCCGGACGTCTCGTCGCGCATGTCGGCGATGCCCGCGATCCGGCCGTCCTTGACGAGGTCGGCGATCTTCGCGGCGAGGTTGTCGGGGTTGACCTGGTAGGGCAGCTCGCTCACCACGAGGCACGTGCGGCCCTGGATCTCCTCGACGGTGACGACCGCGCGCATCGTGATCGAGCCGCGGCCCGTCCGGTACGCGTCCTCGATGCCGCGCCGGCCGAGGATCGTGGCGCCGGTCGGGAAGTCCGGGCCGGGGATCCGCTGGATGAGCGCCTCGAGCAGCTCCTCCTTGGTGGCGTCCGGGTGGTCGAGGTACCACTGCACGCCCGCGGCGACCTCGCGCAGGTTGTGCGGCGGGATGTTCGTCGCCATCCCGACGGCGATCCCCGCGCTGCCGTTGACCAGCAGGTTCGGGAACCGGGCGGGCAGGACGACGGGCTCCTTCGTGCGGCCGTCGTAGTTGTCGCGGAAGTCGACGGTGTCCTCGTCGATGTCCCGCACCATCTCCATGGCGAGGGGCGCCATCCGGCACTCGGTGTACCGGGGGGCGGCGGCGGGGTCGTTGCCCGGCGAACCGAAGTTGCCCTGGCCCTGGACCAGCGGGTACCGCATCGTCCAGTCCTGCACGAGCCGGACGAGCGCGTCGTAGATCGCGACGTCGCCGTGCGGGTGGTACTTGCCCATGACGTCGCCGACGACGCGGCTGCACTTGGAGAACTGCCGGTCGGGGCGGTAGCCGCCGTCGTACATCGCGTAGAGCACCCGGCTGTGCACCGGCTTGAGGCCGTCACGCACGTCGGGCAGGGCCCGCCCCACGATGACGCTCATCGCGTAGTCGAGGTACGAGCGCTGCATCTCCAGCTGGAGGTCGACCGGCTGGATGCGGTCGCGCGCGTCGTCCTCGGGGAGCCCCGTCTCGGTCGGGGGCGTCTGGTCGCTCACGTGTCCTCGTCTCGGTCAGATGTCCGGGATCAGATGTCCAGGAACCGGACGTCCTTGGCGTTGCGCTGGATGAACGAGCGCCGCGACTCGACGTCCTCGCCCATGAGCACGGAGAAGATCTCGTCGGCCGCGGCGGCGTCGTCGAGGGTGACCTGCAGCAGGATCCGGTTGTCCGGGTCCATCGTGGTCTCCCACAGCTCGGAGTAGTCCATCTCCCCGAGCCCCTTGTAGCGCTGGATGCCGTTCTCCTTGGGGATCCGCTTGCCGGCGGCCTGCCCCTGCGCGAGCACCGCGTCGCGCTCGCGGTCGGAGTACACGTACTCGTGCGGCGCGTTCGACCACTTGATGCGGTAGAGCGGCGGCTGCGCGAGGTAGACGTGGCCGCCCGTGATGAGGTCCGGCATGTACCGGAACAGCAGCGTGAGCAGCAGCGTCGTGATGTGCTGGCCGTCGACGTCGGCGTCCGCCATCAGGATGATCTTGTGGTACCGGAGCTTCGTGATGTCGAAGTCCTCGCCGATGCCGGTGCCGAACGCCGTGATGAGGGCCTGGACCTCCGCGTTGCCGAGCGCCCGGTCGAGGCGGGCGCGCTCGACGTTCAGGATCTTGCCCCGCAGGGGCAAGATCGCCTGGGTGCGCGGGTTGCGGCCGCGGACCGCGGAGCCGCCCGCGGAGTCGCCCTCGACGATGAAGATCTCGGACTCGGCGGCGTCGTTGGACTGGCAGTCCTTGAGCTTGCCCGGCATGCCGCCCGACTCGAGCAGGCCCTTGCGCCGCGTGGCCTCGCGCGCCTTGCGCGCCGCCATCCGGGCCTGGGCCGCCTGGATCGCCTTGCGGATGATGTCGCGCGCCTCGCTCGGGTGCGCGTCGAGCCAGTCGCCGAGCTGCTCGCCGACGACCTTCTGCACGAACGTGCGCGCCTCGGTGTTGCCGAGCTTGGTCTTCGTCTGACCCTCGAACTGCGGCTCGCCGAGCTTGACGGAGATGACGGCGGTCAGCCCCTCGCGGACGTCGTCGCCGGTGAGGTTGTCGTCCTTGTCCTTGAGGATGCCCTTCTCGCGCGCGTACCGGTTGACCAGGGAGGTCAGCGCGGCGCGGAAGCCCTCCTCGTGCGTGCCGCCCTCGGTCGTGGAGATCGTGTTGGCGTACGTGTGCACGGACTCGGAGTAGGCGCTCGTCCACTGCATCGCGATCTCGACGGAGATCCGGCGCTCGGTGTCCTCGGCGCTGAAGTCGATGACCTCCGGGTGGATCCGGTCCACCTTCTTGGTCGCGGTGAGGTGCTTGACGTAGTCGACGAGGCCGCCGTCGTACTTGTACGTGACCGTGCGCGCGGGGGTGCCGCCGACGACGTCGATGCCGGACTCCGTGATCCCGTCCGCCTCGTGCGCCGCCTGGGCGGCGACCGCGTCGGTGATCTCGTCCTCGGTGCCGGTGTGCTGCGGGCGCTCGTCCGTGAGCGTCAGGCGGAGCCCCTTGTTGAGGAAGGCGTACTGCTGGAACCGCGAGCGCAGGGTCTCGAAGTCGAAGTCGACGGTCTCGAAGATCTCGGCGTTGGGCCAGAACGTGACGCTGGTGCCCGTGCGGTCGGTCGCCTCGCCCTGGGCGAGGGGCGCCTCGGGGACGCCGTCCCGGTAGGCCTGGCGCCAGACGTGGCCGTCGCGGTGGATCTCCACCTCGAGGCGGCTGGACAGCGCGTTGACGACCGAGACGCCGACGCCGTGCAGGCCGCCGGAGACCGCGTAGCCGCCGCCGCCGAACTTGCCGCCCGCGTGCAGGACGGTCAGGACGACCTCGACCGCCGGCCGGCCCTCGCTCTCGACGATGCCCACCGGGATGCCGCGGCCGTCGTCGACGACGCGGACGCCGCCGTCGGCCAGGAGGGTCACGTCGATCTCGGTGCAGACACCGGCGAGGGCTTCGTCCACAGAGTTGTCCACAACCTCGTAGACGAGGTGGTGGAGGCCCCGCGGACCGGTCGAGCCGATGTACATGCCGGGGCGCTTGCGGACGGCCTCGAGTCCCTCGAGGACAGTGATCGCGCTGGCGTCGTAGCCGGTCCCCCCAGGGCTCGCCGGGAGGGTCTCGGCAGTGGTGTCGGCCACGGGCGAAGGTGCTCCTCGTGTGCGATGGGCGCGCCGCGTCAGCGGTGTGCGCAGGAAACCTGGGGGACGCAGGACAGGTCCGACGCGCGCACCGGCCCATGCCGAGCCCGCGGCACGACGACATGGCGCGCGAACACCAGGAATGACAGGTCCCAGTCTACCCCGAACGGCCCTCAGAGCCGTTCCTGCACAGCCTGGACGCGCCGTCGGGCCCGGGGCGTGGACAGGGGGTCGACCGGCGCTGTTCATCGCGCCAGAACGCGTCGGCGGGGCTAGCCGTAGGTGTCGCGCGGACCGCGGCCCGGCACGCTGCGCCGGCCCCGGCCCCAGCGCGGCCCCGCGGGCCCGAGGACGCGGACCTCGGTGACGACGTCGGGGCCCACCTCGGCGGCCAGGCGGGCCAGGAGCTGCGGGGTGAGCAGCCGCAGGTTGGCCGCCCAGGTGGAGGAGTCGGCGCGCACGACGAGCAGGCCGTCCTCGAACGTCTCGGGCGTGCAGTGGTCGGCGATCTGGTCGCCGACGACCTCGCGCCAGCGCCCGATGACGCCGCCGACCGAGAGCGGCTCGTCCCACGCGCGCTCGGCGGCGAGCCGGGCGAGCGTCTCGCCGAGGAGCACCGGGTCGCGGCCGCTGCCCTCCGGCCGGTTGCGCCTCCCGGCCACGCGGCGCGGCGCCGGCTGACCGGGGCGCGCCCCCCGGGCGCGGGCCGCGGCCTTCGCGCGGTTGAGCGCCGCACGCCCCACCTCGGAGGGGGGCGTGAGGCCGAGCGCCTCGGCGACGGGCCGGGCGGGGAGGTCGGCGTCGGGCGCGGGCCCGCCGTCGGGCGCGGGCTCGCCGGCTGCGGGCCCGCCGTCGGGCAAGGGCTGCTCAGGCACGGCGCACCCTCCCGCCGGCGACGTCGAAGCGCGCGCCCGCCAGGCCGTCCGGCACGTCGTGCGGGACCGCCGCGGTGATGAGCACCTGCTCGGCGTCGGCCACGAGACGGGCCAGCCGGTCGCGGCGCGCGACGTCGAGCTCGGCGAACACGTCGTCGAGGACGAGGATCGGCGCGGACCCCTCCACCCAGCCGCCGATCGCGTCGTCGTCGCCGTGCGTGAGCAGCTCGAAGCAGGCGAGGCGGAGGGCCAGGGCGAGCGACCACGACTCGCCGTGGCTCGCGTAGCCGCGGGCCGGGAGGCCGTTGACGGCCAGGAGCAGGTCGTCGCGGTGCGGGCCGACCAGGGTGACGCCGCGCTCGAGCTCCTGGCGGCGCAGCCGCCGCATCGCCTCGACGAGCTGCTCCTCGAGCACCGCGGCGGGCACGCCGTCGTGCGGCAGGACGGCGGGGACGGGGCCGGCGGCACCGGCGTCGTCGGCCGCGTCCTCGGCGAGGGCCAGAGAGGAGCGGTAGCCCAGGCCGGCCGACCCGCCGTCGCTCACGCGCTCGTAGGCCGCCGCGACGTGCGGCCGCAGCCGGTCGACGAGGAGCAGGCGGGCCGCCAGGATCTCCGCGGCCAGCTGGGCGAGCTTCGCGTCCCAGACGTCGAGGGTCGCGTCCACGGCGGGCTGGTCCTCCGGGTCCGGCGCGCGGGAGCCGGCCCGGGCCAGGCGACGCGCGGGACCCGCCGACTTCAGCAGCGCACCGCGCTGGCGCAGCACCCGGTCGTAGTCGGCGAGGACGCCCGCCATCCGGGGCGAGACCTGCACGAGGAGCGCGTCGAGGAAGCGGCGCCGGCCGTCGGGGTCGCCCTTGACCAGGGCCAGGTCCTCCGGCGCGAAGACGACGGTGCGGATGATGCCGAGCACGTCGCGCGTGCGGCGGACCGGGGAGCGGTTCACCTGCGCCCGGTTCGCGCGGCCCGGCGTGATCTCGAGCTCGACGAGCGTCTCCCGGTCCCCGCGGCGCGCCCGCACGCGCACGACAGCCGACGGCGCCCCCGCCCGCACGAGCGCGGCGTCGCTCGCCACGCGGTGGCTGGCCAGCGTCGACGCGTAGCCGATCGCCTCGACGAGGTTCGTCTTGCCCTGCCCGTTCGGGCCGACGAAGGCGGTCACGCCCGGGTCCAGGGCCAGGTCCAGCTCCGGGTACGAGCGGAAGTCCTTGAGGGCCAGCCAGCTCACGTGCACGCGGCACCCCGTGCAGGAATCACTGCGCCGGCCGGACGGCGTGCCCGCCGAACTGCTGGCGCAGGGCGGCGACCGCCTTCATCGCGGGCGAGTCCACCTGGCGCGACGCGAAGCGCGCGAAGAGCGCCGCGGAGATCACCGGGAGCGGCACCGCGCGGTCGATCGCCTCGTCCACCGTCCACCGACCCTCGCCGGAGTCCTCGACCCAGTCGTCGATCGAGCCGAGCTCCGGGTCCGCCTCGATGGCCGCGACGAGCAGGTCGAGCAGCCAGGAGCGGACCACCGTGCCGCGGCTCCACGCCTTGAGCACGCCCGGCACGTCCGTGACGAGGTCCGAGGCGGACAGCAGCTCGTACCCCTCGGCGTACGCCTGCATGAGGCCGTACTCGATCCCGTTGTGCACCATCTTCGCGAAGTGGCCGGCCCCGACCGGGCCCGCGTGCACGAACCCCTCCTCCCGCGGGCCGTCCGGGCGCAGCGCGTCGAAGACCGGGGCGAGCGCGTCGACGTCGGCCGCGTCGCCGCCCGCCATGAGGCCGTAGCCGTTCGCGCGGCCCCACACCCCGCCGGAGACGCCGACGTCGACGTAGCGGATGCCGCGCTCGGCGAGCGCCGCGGCGTGGGCGATGTCGTCCGTGTAGTGCGAGTTGCCGCCCTCGACCACGAGGTCGCCGGCGGCGAGCAGCCCGCCCAGCTCCGCCACCACCGCCCGCGTGGGCTCCCCGGAGGGGACCATCACCCAGACGACGCGGCCGCCGTCGGGCAGGGCGGCGACCAGGGCGGCGAGGTCCGGCACGTCGCTCACCGCCGGGTCGCGGTCGTAGCCGGTGACCTCCACGCCGCGGTCGCGCAGGCGGTCGCGCATGTTCGCGCCCATGCGCCCGAGCCCGACGAGTCCGATGTGCATGGGCACCATCTCAGCTCGCGAAGCGGATGGGCACCAACAGGTAGCGGTAGGTCTTGTCGTCGTCGGCGTCCACGGTCTCCTGACCGGTGAACTCGACGGGCTTGTTCGGGTGCGTGAACGAGAACCGCACGTACGGCGTCGTGAGGGCGCCGAGCCCGTCGAGGAGGTACTGCGGGTTGAACGCGACGGTGATCTCCTCGCCGACGAGGGTCGCCTCGAGCGCCTCGGAGGCCTGCGCGTCGTCACCCTGGCCGGCGTCGAGCACCACCTGGCCCTCGGAGAAGGCGAGCCGGATCGGCGTGTTCCGCTCGGCGACGAGGGCCACGCGGCGCGCCGCCTCCGTGAGCGGGGCCAGCTCGACGACGGCGTGGATCGGCGTCTCCTCGGGGAAGAGCCGGCGGACGGGCGGGTAGTCGCCGTCCACGAGGAGGGACGTCGTGTGGCGGCCGCCGGCCTCGAAGCCGATGAGGTCGACGCCGGAACCCGTGGAGAGCGCGATCGTCACCTGGTCGGAGCCGCCGAGCGAGCGCGCTGCGTCGGACAGCGTCCGCGCGCGGACCAGGGCGACCTGGCTGATGTCCGGGCGGGCCGGCTGCCACTGGAGCTCACGGAGCGCGAGGCGGTACCGGTCGGTGGCGAGGAGCGTCATCGTCTCGCCCTCGATCTCCATCCGGACCCCCGTGAGGAGGGGGAGGGTGTCGTCACGGCTCGCCGCGACCGTGACCTGGTTGACCGCCTCGGCGAGCCGCTCGCCCGGGACCGCGCCGATGACGTCGGGCATGGCCGGCAGGGCCGGGTAGTCCTCGACCGGCATCGTGAGCAGCGAGAAGCGGCTGGCCCCGCAGGTGACCGTGACCTTGGTGCCCTCGAGCACGACGTCGACCGGCTGGGCGGGGAGCGCGCGGGAGATCTCCGCGAGGAGGCGACCCGAGACGAGGACCGTGCCCTTCTCGCTGACCTCGGCCGCGATCTCCGAGCGGGCCGACACCTCGTAGTCGAACGAGGAGAGCTGCACGACGCCCGTGTCGTCGACGTCGATCCGCACGCCGGCCAGCACCGGGACGGGGGGTCGGGTGGGGAGGGATCGGGCCGTCCACGTCACGGCCTCGGCGAGAACGTCACGGTCGACCCGGAACCTCATGCCTCATCCCTTCACGCCGGTGGTGCGGCAGACCAGTCGCCCCTCGGCACGTCGCGCCGTCGCGACGGCCGTGCAGCGGGGAGTACGGACTGAACAGTACGCGAGTGCACCAACGCGCGGACACCGCTCGGCGGGTGGTGGGTCGGACGGTCGGCCGGATGGGTGCGGCCGGTCGCGCGGCCGGCCTCATGACGGTGTGGGGATCCCTTGTGATGCAAGAGACTCGTCATCGTCATCGGGGGTGTGGAGACTGTGGAACCACGCCGTCGTCGCAGGTCAGCGGGCCGGGCGGGGTGTGGACCCGGCTGTCGACGCGGCTGTCGACGACGCGGCGGGCCGGTGGACGACGGTTCTGTGTTCACTCTGCGTCCACCGTCCAGGGCCGCGGCGTCCACATCCCCGATGCGTGTCATCCACGCCCGTCCACAAGGATGTCCACAGGTGTGAACAAGGCACCAGAAGGGCCTGGGAAAATCAGCCGCGGTTCTGCTGCTTGATGCGGTTCGTGAGCTCTGTCACCTGGTTGTAGATCGAGCGCCGTTCCGCCATCAGCTCGCGGATCTTGCGGTTCGCGTGCATCACCGTGGTGTGGTCGCGGCCGCCGAACTGCTGGCCGATCTTGGGCAGGCTCATGTCGGTGAGCTCGCGGCAGAGGTACATCGCGATCTGACGCGCGGTCACGAGAACGCGCGAGCGCGAGGAACCGCAGAGGTCGTCGATCGTCAGGCCGAAGTAGTCGGCGGTCTGCGTGATGATCGTGGCGGCCGTGATCTCCGCGGTGTCGTCGTCGGTGATGAGGTCCTTGAGGACGATCTCGGCGAGCGCGAGGTCCACGTGCTGCCGGTTGAGGTTGGCGAACGCGGTCACGCGGATGAGCGCGCCCTCGAGCTCGCGGATGTTCGTGGAGATCTTCGACGCGATGTAGCCGAGGACGTCGTCGGGCGCCTGGAGCTTCTCGTTCGCGGCCTTCTTGCGCAGGATCGCGATGCGCGTCTCGAGGTCGGGCGGCTGGATGTCCGTGATGAGGCCCCACTCGAAGCGGGAACGCATCCGGTCCTCGAATCCGGCGAGCTGCTTGGGCGGCACGTCGGACGTGATGACGACCTGCTTGTTCGCGTTGTGCAGGGTGTTGAACGTGTGGAAGAACTCCTCCATCGTCTGTTCCTTGCCCTGCAGGAACTGGATGTCGTCGACGAGGAGGACGTCCACCTCGCGGTAGCGCCGCTGGAACGCGCCGGCCTTGCCCTCACCGATGGAGTTGATGAAGTCGTTCGTGAACTCCTCGGAGTTGACGTACCGGACCCGGATCCCCGGGTAGAGCGAGAACGCGTAGTGCCCGATGGCGTGCAGCAGGTGCGTCTTGCCGAGGCCGGAGTCGCCGTAGATGAACAGCGGGTTGTAGGCCTTCGCCGGCGCCTCCGCCACGGCGACCGCGGCCGCGTGGGCGAACCGGTTGGACGAGCCGATGACGAACGTCTCGAAGAGGTACTTCGGGTTGAGGCGCGGCTCCTCGACCGGCGGGCGGTGGTGGCCGCCGTGCGGGCGGTAGCCCTCGGGGCGCCGGGGCTCGGTGCCGGGCCGGCCGTCGGCGCGGTCCTCGTCGGCCTCCTCCCGCGCGGCCGGCTCCTCCGCGGGCGTGGCCTCGCCGGGGGCCTCGGCGGGCGGGGGAGCGTCGGCGGGGGCGTCCTCGTTGGTCTCCACCATGACGGCGATGCGGGCGTCCTGGCCGAGCACGGCGCTGAGGGCGCCGATGAGCTCGTTGCGGACGCGCGTCTCGAGGTAGTCCTTCGTGAACGAGTTGTCCACGGAGAGCAGCACCGTGCCGTCGAGCAGGCCGACGGGCCGGGCGAGGCGCACGAAGGCGAGCTGCTGCGACGTCGTGCTCGGGTCTGTGGCCAGCTGTCCGACGGCCCGCTCCCACAGCTGCGCGACCGGGTCGTCTTGTCCTGCCACCTCAGAGCTCCTGAACACCTCGGGGAAACGCCGTCAGGCCAGCCGTAGTCTCCCACGGCCGTTGTTGATCCACACAGTTGTCCACAGTCTGTGTGCGGACGACGGCATGGGCGTTCGGCGGGGAGCAACCCGCGAAGGACCAGGTGACATTGTCGGCTCCGGGCACCACTGCGCGGGCCGGACCACATGGTTCCCGGTGTGTCGGGGCTGCGGAACCGCCGTACGGGTGCATTCTGGTCCGTTGGGCACGTGGTCTGCCAGGACCGTCTCTCGTTTGACCGGTCCCACGCGCTCCGCGTACCGTGTCTCAGCCGTTCCCGACGGCTCCTGTTGGCGCGCCCGCCCCCCGAAACCTGGATGCGGACGGCGCGCGTCGGTCGCTCACCGCGGCGGGCCGGCGTCGGGAGGGCGCAGATGTCCGCCGTCGTGGCGGTGACGGTACCGACCCTTACGGAGCTTGACGTGTCGAAGCGCACCTTCCAGCCGAACAACCGGCGCCGAGCGAAGACGCACGGCTTCCGCCTGCGCATGCGCACGCGCGCCGGCCGGGCGATCATCGCGGCGCGTCGGGCCAAGGGCCGCGAGAAGCTCTCCGCCTGACCCTCGAGGCGTGCTCCCCGCGCAGCTGCGCTTGCGGCGGTCGGCCGACTTCGAGGCGACCGTACGGCGTGGCGCGCGGGCAGGGCGTGGCACGGTGGTCGTGCACTGCCGGGCCGTCGACGCCCCCGGCACGCGCGTGGGGTTCGTGGTCTCCCGGGCGGTCGGCGGCGCGGTCGTCCGGAACAAGGTCCGACGCAGGTTGCGAGGTGTCGTGGTCGAGCAGCGAGGGATGCTCCCGCAGGGGGCGGACGTCGTCGTGCGCGCGCTGCCGCCCGCCGCTGACGCCTCCTACGCCGAGCTCGCCGCCGACGTCGCCTCCGGCCTGCGGGCCGCGGCGCGGCGCGCGGGCCTCGACGCGCCCGGGGCGCCCGCCCGCGCGGATGCGCGGTGACCGGGTGGTGACTGGGCGATGAGCGCCGCCGACGTGGGCCTCACCGCGACGCGGGTGCCGTCCGCCCCGACGGGCCGCCGCCCCCCGGCCGAGCGTGCGCGCGCGGCCCTCGCGCTGGCGCGGCGCCTCCCCGCGCTCGCCCTCATCGGCGTGATCCGCGTCTACCAGCTGGTGATCTCCCCGCTGACGCCGCCGTCGTGCCGCTACTACCCGAGTTGCTCGACGTACGCCGTCGTCGCGCTGCGCCGGCACGGCCTCCTGCGCGGAGGCTGGCTCGCCGTCCGGCGCCTGGCGCGCTGCCACCCCTGGACCCCCGGCGGGGTCGACGACGTGCCACCCGCGCGTCCTCGGACCGCCGCCCACCCCGTCGCACCGCACGCCCACGGCGCCGACTGAGCGAGGAAATCACACATGTCCTGGTACGACACCCTGCTGCACCCGATCATGGTCGTTGTCGCGTGGATCATGGTCGGGGTGCACGACCTGCTGACGGCGGTCGGGCTCGACGCCGAGTCGGGGGTCACGTGGACCCTCTCGATCGTCGCTCTCGTGGTCGTCATCCGCGTGCTGCTCATCCCGCTCTTCGTGCGGCAGATCCGCGCGGCGCGCGCGATGCAGATGCTCTCCCCCGAGCTCCAGGCGCTGCAGAAGAAGTACAAGGGCCGGACGGACCCGGCGTCCCGCGAGGCGATGACCCGCGAGACGATGGAGCTGTACCGCAAGCACGGCACCAACCCGTTCTCGTCCTGCCTGCCGATCCTCGCCCAGTCACCGATCTTCTTCGCGCTCTTCCGGGTGCTGAACAACCTCGGGCGCATCGCCTCGGGCGAGTACCCGACGGTCGGCCCGATGGACCAGGCGACGGCGCAGCAGGCGGAGAACGCCGAGCTGTTCGGCGCGCCGATCTCCTCGTGGTTCTTCCAGGAGGGTGCGACGACGCAGGTGAAGATCGTGACGGTGGCGCTCATCGTCGCGATGTCGGTGACGACGTTCACGACGCAGAAGCAGCTGACGCAGAAGAACATGCCGGCATCGGCGATGCAGGGGCCGATGGCGCAGCAGCAGAAGATGCTGCTCTACCTGCTCCCCCTGGTGTTCGCGATCTCGGGCGTGAACTTCCCCATCGGCGTCCTCATCTACTGGACGACGACGAACCTCTGGTCGATGGGCCAGCAGTTCTACGTGATCCGGCGGAACCCGACGCCGGGCTCGGAGGCCGAGCGCCTGCTCAAGGAGCGTCGCGCCCGCAAGGCCGCCGCGAAGGGCCTGCCGATCCCGGAGGAGCCGACCGAGCCCGTGAAGCCGAAGGGCCAGCGGCAGCAGCCGGTGCGGAAGGACCGGGCGCGCGGCGCGGGGCCGCGGCCCGCACCGAAGCCGGGTGCCGGGAAGCCGGGGCCCAAGCCGGCGGCCGGCGCACCGAAGCCGGCGGGCACGGGCCAGGCGCCCAAGTCGGGCGGCCCGAAGGCCGGTGCCGGGAAGCCGGGCGGCCCGAAGGCCGGTCCCGGGAAGCCCGGGGCGAGCAAGCCGGGCGCCGGGAAGCCGGGCGCCGGGAAGCCGGGCGCCGGGAAGCCGGGCGCGGGCAAGCCGGGCAACCCGGGCGGCGTCGAGGGCACGCCTCGTCCGCGCCCGAAGAAGGGCGGCGCCGGCGGCGCCCCCAAGCCGGGGCAAGCGACACCCGAGCCCGGTGAGGCGAAGCCCACCGACCAGGACGAGCGGTGACAAGGCAGGAGATGGTGATGAACGACGCCGAGACGGCCCCCGCTGTCGACCCGGACGACTCCCTCACGCGCCGGCTCGAGGAGGAGGGCGAGATCGCCGCGGACTACCTCGAGGAGCTCCTCGACATCGCCGACCTCGACGGTGACATCGACATCGACGTCGATCACCAGCGCGCGTCGGTCGCGATCGTGACGGAGGACCCGAGCTCGCGCGGCCTGAAGCGTCTGGTGGGCGCCGACGGCGAGGTGCTCGAGGCGCTCCAGGAGCTGACCCGGCTCGCGGTGCAGGCGCGCACCGGCGAGCGGAGCCGGCTGATGCTCGACATCGCCGGGTACCGCGCGGCCCGCCGGGCGGAGCTCGTCGAGGTGGCGAACAGCGCGATCGCGAGCGTGCGGGCGTCGGGCACCAAGGTCGCGCTCGAGGCGATGAACCCGTTCGAGCGCAAGGTCATTCACGATGTGGTCGCGGCCGCGGGCCTGGTCTCGGACAGCGAGGGCGAGGAGCCCCACCGGCACGTCGTCATCCACCCCGCCGGGGCGTAACCGGCCGTCCGCGGGCGCGGACAGCGGCTTGCCCCACACGTCGCTGTCGTTTCACGTGAAACGACAGCGCCGCGCCGTCGGTCACCGAGGCGTTGCGGTCGGTGGTCGAGCCGCCACGGGGCGGGGTGTTTCACGTGAAACGTCGCCCAGGGAGAGTCAGAAGGCGGCGCGCCGGTCGTGGGCTCACCGCTCGGCCTGGCGGGCGCGTCCCGGTTTCACGTGAAACACCACGCCGAGCCACCCGGCCGCGCAATCGCCCCGACGCCGTCGGAGCTCCGGTTCCACGTGAAACACTGAGGCCCGTGGAGCGCAACCCCGAGGCGGACCTCGCCGCGCGTGCCCGCGAGGCGTACGGCCCGGGGGTCGATCGGTTGGCGGCCTTCGGTGCCGCCCTCGCCGACGAGGGCGTGGTTCGCGGGCTCATCGGGCCGCGCGAGGTCGAGCGCCTGTGGGAGCGCCACCTGCTCAACTCGGCCGCGCTGGTGCCCTTCCTCCCGGCGACGGGCTCCGTGATCGACGTCGGTACGGGCGCCGGCCTCCCTGGCGTCGTGCTCGCGTGCCTGCGCCCGGACCTCGAGGTCGTCCTCCTGGAGCCCATGGAGCGCCGCGTCGTCTGGCTCGAGGAGGTCACGGCGCTCCTCGAGCTGGCGAATGCCCGCGTCGTGCGCGGCCGCGCCGAGGAGCTCCACGGCCGGCTGGCGGCCGACGCCGTCACCGCCCGGGCGGTGGCGCCCCTCGACCGCCTCGCCCGCTGGGCGCTGCCGCTCGTCCGGACGGGCGGCGCGCTCCTGGCGCTCAAGGGATCGCGGGCGGCGGACGAGGCGGTGGCGGCGCGCGCGGTGATCGAGCGGCTCGGCGGCGGCGAGCCTGAGATTCTCACCGCGAGGACGCTCGCGGGCCTCGAGGCGACGACCGTCGTGCGGGTCGTCAGGCGCCGGGAAGGGCAGGCCGCGCAGGGGTCGCGTCGGGCGTCGCGCCGGCGGCGGTGACGGACGCCGGGCGCGACGAGCGAGCGCCGCTCGGCGCCCCCGAAGCGGTCGTCCGCGCGGCGGTGTGCATGGCGCGGGGCGGCCCGCCGCGGATGGCAGGATGTGACGGGATCCGAGACCGGGAGGACGGCGTGGACTACGAGCACGGCACGGAGGAGCTCTCCGAGGAGGCCCGCCGCGCCGCGATCATCGAGGGCCTGCCCCGCGTGGACGACTCCACCCCGCTCGCCGCCCAGCTGGCGGCCGACGCGCGGCGCCGGATCGAGCTGTCGGGCCGACGCTTCCCGCGGCCGCCCGCGACCCGCGTCCTCACGATCGCGAACCAGAAGGGCGGCGTCGGCAAGACGACGACCGCCGTCAACCTCGCCGCGGCGCTCGCCCAGGCCGGCCTCAACGTGCTCGTCGTGGACAACGACCCGCAGGGCAACGCCTCGACGGCCCTCGGCGTCGAGCACCGGGCCGGGACGCCGTCGGTGTACGAGGTGCTCGTCGAGGACGAGGATCTCGCGACCGTCGTCCAGCAGGTCCCGCGCGTGCCGCGCCTCCTCTGCGCCCCCGCGACCATCGACCTGTCCGGCGCGGAGATCGAGCTCGTCTCGATGGTCGCGCGGGAGAACCGCCTGCGGAACGCCGTCGACCGCTACCTCGCGCATCGCGAGGCGGCGGGGGAGGACCGGCTCGACTACGTCTTCATCGACTGCCCGCCGAGCCTCGGCCTGCTCACGGTGAACGCGTTCGTCGCGGCGCGCGAGGTGCTCATCCCGATCCAGTGCGAGTACTACGCCCTCGAGGGCCTGAGCCAGCTCCTCAAGAACGTCCAGCTCATCAAGAGCCACCTCAACCCGGAGCTGCACGTCTCGACGATCCTGCTCACCATGTACGACGCGCGCACGAACCTCGCCCAGCAGGTGGCGGCCGAGGTCCGCGACCACTTCCCCGTGCAGACGCTGCGCACGACGGTCCCCCGGTCCGTGCGCATCTCGGAGGCGCCCAGCTACGGGCAGACGGTCATGACCTACGACCCCGGCTCGACCGGCGCGCTCTCCTACCTCGCCGCGGCCCGCGAGCTCGCCGAGCGCGCGGTGCCCGCGCGGCCGGTCGCCGCCGACGCCGGCGCGACGCCCCCCGTGAAGGAGTACTGATGGCTGAGAAGCGGCGTGGTCTCGGGCGCGGCCTCGGGGCGCTCATCCCGAGCGCCGGCGACAAGGACACGCGTCCCGTCGACGTCTTCTTCCCGGGGCCGCCCGCCACGGACGGCGCGGCCACGGCCGCCGACGGCGCGGCCACGCGTGTCGACGACGGCCCCGACCTCGTGCCCGTCCCGGGCGCGAGCTTCGCGGAGATCCCGGTCGACGCGATCAGGCCGAACCCGCGCCAGCCGCGGACGACGTTCGACGAGGAGGCGCTCGTCGAGCTCGTGGCCTCCATCCGGGAGATCGGTGTCCTCCAGCCGGTCGTGGTCCGGCCGCTCGACCCGCCCGACGGCGAGGTCCGCTACGAGCTCATCATGGGGGAGCGCCGCTGGCGCGCGACGACGCAGGCCGGCCTCACGACGATCCCCGCGATCGTCCGCGAGACCGCCGACAGCGACCTGCTCCGGGACGCCCTCCTCGAGAACCTCCACCGCAGCGACCTCAACCCTCTCGAGGAGGCGGCGGCCTACCAGCAGCTCCTCGACGACTTCGGCTGCACGCACGACGAGCTCGCCCAGCGCATCCACCGGTCGCGTCCGCAGATCACCAACACGCTGCGGCTCCTGCGGCTCCCGCCGCTCGTCCAGCGGCGCGTGGCCGCAGGCGTGCTCTCCGCGGGCCACGCGCGCGCCCTGCTCGGCCTGCCGGACGGGGCGGCGATGGAGCGCCTCGCGCAGCGGATCGTCGCCGAGGGCCTCTCCGTGCGCGCGACCGAGGAGATCGTCGCCCTCGGCGGCGAGCCGGAGGCGCCCGCGCGCCCGGCGCGGCGGCCACGCCCGGGTGAGCGGAACGAGGCGCTCGACGAGCTCGCGGCGCGCCTCTCGGACCGCCTGGACACCCGCGTGAAGGTGGCGCTGGGCAAGACGAAGGGCCGCCTGACCGTCGAGTTCGCGTCGGTGCAGGACCTCAACCGGATCCTCGACGTCATCGCCCCGGACGACCCCGGCCTGCTGCGCTGACCCACCTGCGCGGACACCACGGAGTCGCGGGCGCGCCGACGCGCTCGAGAACGCCGCTGCTGCCCGAGCACAGCCAGGTGCCCGGCCGGGCCGCCCGGTCAGAGCGTCGCCGGCCCGCCCGTCTGCACGGGGCCGGTGTCGGGGTGGGCGTCGGTGCCGAAGATCCGCACCAGCTCCGCCTCGGCCTCGACGACGCCGGCCAGCCGACGCACGCCCTCGCGGATCCGCTCCGGCGTCGGGTAGCAGAACGACAGCCGCATGCGGTCGGCCCCCTGGCCGTCCGCGTAGAAGGCCGTCCCCGACACGTAGGCCACGAGGGCCGTCACGGCCCGCGGCAGCATCGCGCGGGCGTCGATGCCGTACGGGAGCTTGACCCAGGTGTAGAAGCCGCCGTGCGGCACGGTCCACGACGCCTCGGGGAGGTGCTCGGCGAGCGCCGCGATCATCGCGTCGCGCCGCTCGCGGTACATCTCGCGGTACGCCTTGATCTGCCCTCGCCAGTCGTGGTTCGTCAGGTACGTCGACACGGCGAGCTGGGAGGCGTTCGACGGGCAGAGGATCGCCGACTCGCTCGCGAGGACGAGCTTCTCGCGGATGCCGGGGGGCGCCACCGCCCAGCCCACGCGGTACCCGGGCGCGAACGTCTTGGAGAACGAGCCGAGGTACACGACCCCGGTGTCGTCCATGGCGCGCATCGCGGGCATCGGCTCGGAGTCGAAGCCGAGCAGGCCGTACGGGTTGTCCTCGACGACGAGCACGCCGTGCCGGCGCGCGATCTCGAGGACGCGCGGCCGCCGCTCGCCGGACAGCGTCACGCCGGCCGGGTTGTGGAAGTTCGGGACGATGTAGATGAGTTTCGCCTGCCGCCCCTCGGCTGCGAGCCGCGTGAGGGTCTCGTCGAGGGCCTCGGGGACGATGCCGTCGTCGTCGAGGGGGACGTGGACGACGTCGGCCTGGTAGGAGCGGAACACGCCGAGGGCGCCGACGTAGCTGGGCGCCTCCGCGACGACGACGTCGCCCGGGTTGACGAACAGGCGCGTCACAAGATCCAGGGCTTGTTGCGACCCCGTGGTCACGACGACGTCGTCCGGGTGCGCGTGGATGTGCTCGAGGCGCATGACCTCGAGGATCTGCTCGCGCAGGGTCTCGTCGCCCTGGCCGATGCCGTACTGCAGCGCGGTGGTGCCGCGCTTGAGCACGAGCTCGTGGGCGGACTCCGCGAGCGCCTCGATCGGCAGCCCCTCGAGGTTGGGCATCCCGCCGGCGAGCGAGATGACCTCGGGCCGGTTGGCGACGGCGAACAGCGCCCGGATCTCCGAGGCGCGCAGGCCGTGCGTGCGGTCGGCGTAGGCGTCGACCCAGGGGTCGAGGCGGGTCCCGGTGACGGGCTGGACGGGGTGGGCGGCGCCGCCCGAGGCAGGCGTCACCTGCCCCGTCGGCTCGCCGTGCTCGGGAGTCATGGGGACGAGTCTGCCACGCTGCACGGCCGCGACCGCACCGCAATCGCGCGGCGCGACGCCGGGCGGGTCCGCATCCTGGACGCGCCGGCCCGGCAGGCGGGACCGCCCGCCCGCACCCGACCGGCCCGCGGGCCGGCCGGAACCACGAGGGTCCGGGCCGCCGTCGGGCCGGGACGACGAGGCGTCAGGCGAGCGCCAGCACGTCCTCGATCTCGTTGACCAGGGCGGGCTTCGGCCGCGCGCCGATGATCTGCTTCACGAGCTCCCCGCCCTTGTACACGTTGAGCGTGGGGATCGAGACGATGCCGTACGCCCGCGCGACCTCGGGGTTCTCGTCGGTGTTGATCTTCGCGATCTTCACCCGCCCCGCGTAGGTCTCGGAGAGCTCCTCGAGGATCGGCGCCACCTGGACGCACGGGCCGCACCACGGCGCCCAGAAGTCGACGAGCACGGGCAGGTCGGCCTGCAGCACCTCGGTCTGGAAGGTGGCGTCGGTCACGGGCACGGTGCTCACAGGGTCTCCTCGATCTTCTCGGGCAGGGTCGTGGGGGTGGGAGGCTCGACGGCGTCGACGAGCCCGGCCAGGTAGTGCTGGGCGTCGAGGGCGGCGGCGCAGCCGCTGCCGGCCGCGGTGATCGCCTGGCGGTAGGTGTGGTCGACGAGGTCGCCGCACGCGAAGACGCCGGGCACGCTCGTCGCGGTGCTGCGCGCGCCGTCGGCGCCGGTGATGACGTAGCCGGCGTCGTCCAGGGCGACCTTGCCGGCGACGAGCTCGCTGCGCGGCACGTGGCCGATGGCGACGAAGATGCCGGTCGCCGCGAGCTCGCGCTCCTCGCCGGTCACCGTGTCGCGGAGCGTGACGCCGGTGACGCGGTCCTCACCGTGGATGGCCACGACCTCGCTGTTCCACGCGAACCGGATCTTGGGGTCGGCCAGCGCGCGGTCGGCCATGATCTTCGAGGCGCGCAGCTCGTCGCGGCGGTGCACCACCGTCACCGACTCGGCGAAGCGCGTGAGGAACGTCGCCTCCTCCATCGCGGAGTCCCCGCCGCCGACGACGACGACGTGCTGGCCCCGGAAGAAGAAGCCGTCGCACGTGGCGCACCACGAGACGCCGTGCCCGGAGAGCCGCTTCTCGTCCGGCAGCCCCAGCTCGCGGTAGGCCGAGCCCATCGCGAGGATGACGGCGCGCGCGCGGTACGTGTCGCCGAGCCCCGTGACGACCGTCTTGACCGGCCCGTCGAGGTGGAGCTCGGTGGCGTCGTCGTAGACGATCTCCGCGCCGAACCGCTCGGCCTGCTTGCGCATGGTCTCCATGAGCTCGGGGCCCATGACGCCGTCCACGAAGCCGGGGAAGTTCTCGACCTCGGTGGTGTTCATGAGGGCCCCGCCGGCGGTCACGGACCCCGCGACGACGACGGGCGCCAGCCCCGCGCGGGCGGCGTAGATGGCCGCCGTGTACCCGGCCGGTCCGGACCCGACGATGACGAGGTCGCGGGGGGTGTCGGTCACGTCGATGTCCTCACTCGGTGGGGTCGTGCGCGGCGCCCTCCCGGGGCGCCCGGCACAACATGCTGTGTCATGCGCGTCAACAGATCCTAGATGTGCCATGTTCCCACGCCGCACCGACGCGCAGGGCGGGGCCGCGCGGGGTGCCGCGGACGGCGCGGGCAACGCCTCCCGGAGCGCCGTCGGCGCGTTCGTGGAGCGGTCCCGCCGCCTGGCGGGGCGGCGTCGGCACGACGGCGGCGAGCGCCGCGTGCCTCGAGCGGGCGCGGCCGGACCTCGCGCCGCGCACACCCGCGCTCAGGACACCTGCACCTCGAGCAGCTCCACGCGGTTGCGCCCGTCCGGCGTCTGCGGCAGCGCGGTGAACCACAGCACGACGTGCCGACCCGCCGTCGGCTGGCTCAGCGTGAGGACGGTGTCGGGCCCGAGCGCGCCGGACGCGAGCACGGGGCCCTCGGTCGGCGTCGACGGGTCGGTGATGCGGACCTCGACCATGCCGCCCGTGCCGTTGACCTGCAGCCGCACCTGGGAGACGGTCGCCTCCTCCTGGAGCGTCACCGCGTACCCGACGCCGGGCTTCATCCCGAACGTGGGCGACACGTAGGTGCGCGTGAACCAGTACGTCGTCGGGTCCCCGTCGATGGCCCGGTCCACGGCCTCGGGGTGCTCGTTGTTGTCGCCGCCCGGCGGCGGGTCGATCATCTGCGCGCTCGCGATGACGGTCGGGCCGCCCGACGGCGCCTCCTGGCTGGGCGTGGCCGACCCCTCGTCGGTGCCCTCGTCGGTGCCCTCGGTGCCCGGGGCGTCCTCGCCCTCCTCGCCCGCGTCGTCGGCGGGGGACTCGATGCCGAAGCCGCCCTCGCCGCCGATGGGGGGCGCGGGGGCGGTGAGCGAGCGCCAGGCCCAGACGAGCCCGACGACGACGAGCACCCCGATGATCGTCAGGACGATCGGCGTGGCGTTGACCTGCCGGCGCGTGATCGGCACGGGCTCGCGCAGGAGGTCGTCGAAGCCGCCCGCCCCGGTGCCGCCCGGCCGGCCCGGCGGCGGGATGGCGGCGGGGGGACGCGTCGCAGGCGGCACGGCCGGCGGCCGGACGCCGGGCGGGTGCGCGGCGCCCGCAGCGGTCCGCGGCGCGGGCGCCGACGGCGGGGTGCCGGGCCGCGCGGTCGGCGTCCCGATGGCCTGTCGGACGGACTGGCGCTGCACGGTGGCCGCCGGCGACCCGGCGGCCGGACGGGTCGCGGCACCGGCCACCGCGCCGGCCGCAGCGCCGCCCGCCGCGGCCCCCGCGACGGTCCCCAGGGTCGCCGCGCCGCCGCCCCCGGCACCGAGCCCGTCGCCACCGGGCCCACCAGGCCCACCGGGCCGGCCGTCCCCGTCCCACGGCCCGGAGGGCAGCGTGACGTGCCGGGTGGTGGCGTCGAGCGCGTCGTAGATCGCGGCCCCGTCGACGGCGACCCACGGCTCGAGCTCGCGGACGAGCTCGCCGGGGCTGTGCGGCCCGTCGTCGTGCGGGCCGAGGGTGACGGCGCAGAGGGTGTCCAGGTCGTTGGGCACCGCGGGGCTGAGCTCCGCGGGCGGCACGGGCGTGCCCTCGACCGAGGGCGCGTGCGGCGGACCGCTCACGGGCACGGTGCCGGGCGCCGTCGGCCAGCGCCCGGTGAGGGCGAGGTAGAGCAGGGAGACGAGGCCGACGGTGTCGGCCCGCGACGTCGTCTTCGCGTCGCCGTGGGAGTTGCCGAACAGTTCGCCGTCCATCGCGAGGCCGGAGACGAGGATCCCGCCGTCGGGGGTCACGTGCACGGCGGCCGGCCGCAGGGCGAGGTGGTGCACGCCGCGCCGGCGGGCCACCTCGAGCGCCGCGGCGGCCTCGCCGACGACGGCGCGCGCCTGGTCCGCGGGCAGCGGCCCGTTGGCGGTGAGCTGGGCGAGGTCCTGCCCGACGACGGGCTCGGTCACCACGTACGCGATCCCCTCGTGGTCCCCGACGTCGAGCACGCGCAGCAGCCGCGGGTCGGAGACCAGGGCGGCCCGCCGGGCGGCGTCCTGCGCGCGTCCGACGACGTCGCCGCCGACGGTGAGGATGACGGCGCGCACCGGTCGGTCGAGGATCTGGTCGCGCGCGGTCCAGGTCTCGGCGCCCGGCAGGTCGCTGGCCACCGGCTGGTGCAGCCGGTAGCGCCCGGCGAGCAGGGTCCCGCGCCCGATCACGGCGTCCAGACGATCACCTCCGCGGTCGTGCCCGTGGTCGGGCGTCCACACGTCCCCGGCCCGCGCCGACGCGGCGTACGGCCCGGCCGCCGCGGCGGGGGCCGCGACCCCGGTCGCACCGACGGTGCCGATGACGCCGGTCGCGCCGACGGCGCCCATCGTGCCGGTCGCCGCCGCCCCCTCGGCGTCGACGGTGCCGACGGTGCCGACGGCGGCCGACGCCGCCGCAGGTCCTGGGGTCCTCATGCTACGGCCGAGGCGGCCGACCAGGGGGCGCAGGAAGTCGTCGAGCTCGGTGACGCCCAGCCGGCGCAGCAAGAACGCGTACAGGACGAGCATGAGCCCGCCGACGACGACGCACGCGAGGACGGCCTTCGGCCACGACGCCGCGGCGAGGTTGCCGAACACGCGGCTGACCAGCCACCCGGTGCCGGTCGCGACGGCGGCCGCGAGCCCGGCCCGCACGTGCAGCCGGACGATCCGGCTGAGGCCGCCGCCGAGCCGCCGCCACACCTGCGCCCCGCCCCAGACCGCGCCGACGACGTACGACGCCGCGATCCCGCCCGCGGACCACGCCACCCAGTGCTGCGGCGGGGCGACGAGCCAGCCGAGCACCGCGCCCGCGACGACCACGCCGGCCATGACGACCTGGATGCGGAAGAGGCCCTTGGCGTCCTCGTACGCGTAGAACACCCGCTGGCACAGCGCCCACGCGCCCACGGCGGCGAGGCCGCACATGAACGCCACGATGATCGGCGCCATCGAGGTCGCGTCGGCCTCCGTGGTGCTCGGGTACAGCGCGCGGACGAGCGGCACGGCGAGCACCGCGAGCCCGGGGGCTGCGAAGAGCGTGAAGACCGCGATCGTGCGCAGGCCCTGCGAGAAGTCGGCGCGGACGGCGCGGGTCTCGCGCGCGGCGGCGTGGTCGGACAGCCGCGTGAACAGCGCGGTGATGAGCGAGACCGTGACGAGCGAGTGCGGCAGCATGAAGATGCCGAAGGCCTGGTTGTAGGCGTTGTTGCCCGCGACGCCGGGGACCTGGGTCGCCGACGCGGCGGCGGCGACGCGCATGACGACGAGCACGCCGACCTGCCCGACGGCGAGCGCGGCGAACGTCCACCCGGCCACCCGGCCCGCGGTGCCCAGCCCCGCGCCGCGCCACCTGCCGCGCGGCCGGTAGCGGAAGCCGATGCGGCGCAGCGGCAGCACGAGCACCGCGGCCTGCACGACGACGCCGAGCGTCGCCGAGCCCGCCAGCAGGGCCACCCGACCGCCGTCCCACACGGACAGGTCGTCGCCGGTGCCGGGCTGGTAGGTGCCGAAGACGACGAGGAACGCGATGAGCCCGGCGATCGCGACGACGTTGTTCGCGACGGGCGCCCACATGTACGGCCCGAACACGGCCCGCGCGTTGAGGACCTGCCCGAGCATCGTGTACGCGCCGTAGAAGAAGATCTGCGGCATGCACCAGAGGGCGAACATCGTCGCGAGGCCCGCCTGCTCGGCGTCGGAGACGAGGAGGCGGATGACGAGGGGCGACGCGAGCGTGAGGACGAGCGTCGCCGCGCCCATGACGACGAACGACAGGGTGAGCAGCCGGTCGACGTACTCCTGCCCGTTCTTCGAGCGGTAGGCCCGGACGACCTGCGGCACGAGCACGGCGTTGACCACGCCGCCCGCGAGGAGCATGTAGAAGACGTTGGGCAGCCAGTTCGCGACGGCGAACGCGTCCGCGGCGAGCGACTCGGTCAGGCCGACGGCGAAGAGCAGCAGCGCGTTGCGGACCAGCCCGAGGACGCGGCTGACCGCGGTCCCGCTCGCCATGACGGCGGTGCTGCGGGACAGGCCGGCGCCGCCGGTGGGCTCCTCGCTCACGACCTCGCCTCCACGTCCGTCACGCCGACGTCCCCGGCCGCCGCGTCCCCGGTGCGCTCGTCGCCGAGGTGCTCGCCCCCGGCCGCCGCGTCCCCGCCGGCCTCGTCCCCCGCCGCCGTCTCCGGCGAGAGCGCGTCGGGCCCGGCCGCGGGAGCGGGGGCCGCGCGTCGGGCCGTGCGGCCGCGCCGGACCGTCCGGACGAGGCCGACCACGAGCATGACGGCGAGCAGGCCGCCGATGATCGCCGCCCCGATGCCCTCCCACTCGGCGCGGACGCGCACGGGGAAGGTGGCGTCGTCGTCGACGAGGGTGCCGCCCGGGGTGCGCACCTCGACGGTGACGCGCACGTCGGCGCTCTGCACCGCGTGCACGGGGATCTGCACGAGCGCGTCGCCCTGTGCGGGGATGGTCACGGGGATCGTCTCGTCGACGCGCAGCCGCGGGTCGCTGGGTCGCAGCCCGACGACGACGTCCACGTCCCAGGGCAGGTCGTTCGTCACGCGCAGGGTCAGGTCGCCCGAGCGGGAGATGAGGTTGACGATCTCGGTGGGCGCCTGGGCGCGCACGCCCGCGGCGAGGGCGGCGGTGAGGTCGCGGGAGGCGTCGAGGAGGGCGTCGCGCCCGTCGACGTCCTGCCGCCACGCGACGGCCAGCGGGGCGAGCAGCTCGAGCTCGGCGTCGCCGACGACGGCGTCCGGGTCGGCGACCATCTCGGCGAGGTCCCGGCGGCGGTCCACGGCCTGGCGGATGCCGGCGACGGTGCCCGCGCGGATCTCGGCGTCGCGGACCTCGCGGTCGGGCAGCGTGCCGCGGTCGATGCCCGGGTCGGCGAGGCCGATGAGCGCCGCGACGGGCTGCAGCCGCACCCACGGCACGGCCTCGAGCGCGTCGAGCTGCGCGGAGACCACCTCCGGGTCGGGCGCCCAGTCGCGCGGCAGCGTGACGAGGACGTGCCGGCTGTCGTTGGGCCGCTCACGCGTGATGACGGCGAGCTCGGCGAGGAGGTCCTGGGCCGCCGTGGCGGGGGTGAGCGTGCCCGACGGCGGCGCCCCCTGTCCGAGGGGCAGGCCGTCCGGGCCCACCTCCCCGTCCTCGGCGTCGGGGTCGGGCAGCGCGCCGACCCACCCCGTCCGGAGTGCCGCGGAGAGCCGCTCGTCGGGGACCAGGGTGGTGACGTCCCGGCCCTGCGCGGCGAGGGTCGTGTGCCCGCTCGGCGTGTAGGTGAGGACGGCGGGCGGGGGCAGCTCGCCGGGCCCGACGACGAGCGCCAGGTTCCCGGTGGTGGCGGCGAGGGCGGCGGTGGCCAGGTCGGGCCGGTCGTCGGCGGGCCACGCGAGGCGCACCCGCGCGGCGTCGGGCAGCCCGGCGACGCGCGCGGCCCGCTCGCCGCGGCGCACGGCGGCCGTGAGGAGCGGGCCCTCCTCGGCGTGGGCGAGCGCCGCCAGGTCGGGGTCGAGGTACGGCAGCAGCTGGACCTCGCGGTCGGTGAGCGCGTCCGCGACCCGCGCGGCCCACTCCTGCGACGAGGCGCCGGCCGTCGCGGCGGCCTCGAGCAGCCACGGGTCGAGCACCCACGTCACCGCGGGGTGGTCCGCGGTGGCCTCGAGGACGGCGGCGAGGCGGCCGTCGTCGGCGGTCGCGGCGTCGAGGCGGGCGGGCCACGCCGCGCCGGCCGGGTCGACGGCCGGCCCGACGACGGGTGCGAGCACGCTCACGTGCGTGGGGTTGACCTGCTGCTCGGGGAACCACACGACGAACGTGCGGGCGACGCCCAGGCGGCGGCGCGCGGCGTCGTCCAGGTCGACGACGGTGACCGCGAGACCCCGCGCGCCCCAGGCGGTCGTCCGGCGGGACAGCCGGACGTCCTCGGCGGGCACGACGACGCGGGTGGTGACGGACGCCCCGGGCGGGAGCGGCTCGGTCAGGTCGACGACCGCGACCACGGTGCCGACGCGGCCGTCGTCGCCCGCGCGGCGCCACCGGTCGAGCGAGGAGCGGCTGATGAAGGAGGACCGGTCGAGGGACACGGCCACGCGGGGGCGCGTCACCGGGGCGTCGCCGGCGTTGCGGAGCGTGACGGCGACCGTGAGGTCCTGGCCGGGCGCGAGGACGCCGGGGCTCACCTCGGTGAGGGCCACCTCGAGGGGGAGGGCATCGTCGTCGACGGCGGCGGGACGGGGCGCCGCGGCGGGACGGGGCGCCGCCGCGGGCCGGGTGGCGGGCTGGGCGGCGGAGGGCGCGGCGTCGGGCACCGCCGCCGCAGGGGCACCGGCCGCGGGCAGCGCGAGGGCGCCGGCCGCGATCTGCGCGCCGACGAGAGCGGCGAGGAGGGAGCCGAGCGCCGTCCCGGCGCGGCGGGTCATCCGCGGGCGGCGAGCACCGCGCGGGCGGTCACGGCCAGGCGGCGCTCGTTCGGGTAGGCGAGGCGGTCGGGCAGGTCGGTCATCGCCACCCACGCGACCTCCTCCGCCTCTCCGTCGGGGTCGCCGGCCACCGTGAGCTCGCCCCCGGTGGCCCGCAGGAGGAAGTGGTGGACCACCTTGTGGATCCGTCGGTCGTCGCCCGTGAACCAGTAGTCGATGACGCCGAGCGCGCCGATGATGTGGCCCCGGATGCCGGTCTCCTCCGCGATCTCGCGGACGGCGGCCTCCTCGGCGGTCTCCTCGCCCTCGAGGTGGCCCTTCGGCAGGCACCACTCGAGGCGGCCGCCGCGGTTGCGGCGCGCGATGACGGCGGCGTGCGGCGCCCGGTGCGCGTCGAGGTCGATTGAGACGACGAGCCCGCCCGCGGACACCTCCTCGACCACGGGAAGCGTGCGCGGCCGTCGCACGGGCGCGGGCTGGGGCCGCGCCAGGTGCAGGGCGTGCCCCCCCGGCGGCGTGGGCACCCGCCCGCGTCGCGGCTGCGGCATGACGCTCGCCATGCCGACACTGTAACGATCCCATCTGGCACGCTGGGGAACCGTGCCGCCCACGCCCCGCCCCGCCGAGACCGGCCTCACGCCGGCCGCCCTGCAGCGCCGCGCCGCCGCCGTCCTCGCGGAGATGGCGCCGGCGGCGGTCGAGTTGGGCGAGCTCTTCGCCGCCGCGGGCCACGAGCTCGCGCTCGTCGGGGGGCCCGTGCGCGACGCGTTCCTCGGCCGCGGCAGCACGGACCTCGACTTCGCGACGTCGGCCCGGCCCGACGAGACGGAGGCGATCCTCGCGCGCTGGGCCGACGCGCACTGGGACATCGGCCGCGACTTCGGCACCATCGGCGCCCGGCGGTTCGGGCGGCGCACGGACGCCGGGGAGACCCCCGACGTCGTCGTCGAGGTGACGACGTACCGCACCGACGCGTACGACCCGTCGTCGCGCAAGCCGCAGGTGGAGTTCGGGGACACGCTCGAGGGCGACCTCTCCCGGCGCGACTTCACCGTCAACGCCATGGCGGTGCGGCTGCCGTCCCTGACGTTCGTGGACCCGTTCGGCGGGCTCGCCGACCTCGCGGCGCGGCGCCTGCGCACGCCGGTGGGCGCGGAGCAGTCGTTCGACGACGACCCGCTGCGGATGATGCGCGCCGCCCGGTTCGCGGCGCAGCTGGGCTTCGACCTGGACGACGACGTCCGCGCGGCGATGACCGCGATGGCGGAGCGGATCACGATCGTGTCCGCGGAGCGCGTGCGGGACGAGCTGACGAAGCTCGTCCTCGCGCCGGACCCGCGGCCGGGCCTCGAGGCTCTCGTGGACACGGGCCTCGCGGACCACGTGCTGCCCGAGCTGCCGGCGCTGCGGCTGGAGATCGACGAGCACCACCGGCACAAGGACGTCTACCAGCACTCGCTCACGGTGCTCGAGCAGGCGATCGCGCTGGAGACCGGCACGCACGAGCACCCGACGGGTCCCGTGCCCGGCCCGGACCTCGTGCTGCGGCTGGCCGCCCTGCTGCACGACGTCGGCAAGCCGGCGACCCGGCGGTTCGAGCCGGGCGGCGGGGTGAGCTTCCACCACCACGAGGTGGTGGGCGCCAAGCTCGTGGCCCGGCGCCTCAAGGCGCTGCGGTTCGACAAGGAGACGGTGCAGGCGGTGGCACGGCTGACCGAGCTGCACCTGCGGTTCCACGGGTACGGCGAGGGGCAGTGGACCGACTCGGCCGTGCGCCGGTACGTCACCGACGCCGGGCCGTTGCTCGAGCGCCTGCACCGGCTGACCCGGTCCGACTGCACCACCCGCAACCGCCGCAAGGCGGAGCGGCTGCGCCGCGCGTACGACCACCTCGAGCAGCGGATCGCGCAGCTGCGCGAGGCCGAGGAGCTCGCCGCGATCCGGCCCGACATCGACGGCACGCGGATCATGGCGGTGCTCGGCATCGGGCCGGGGCCGGAGGTCGGCGAGGCGTACCGGTTCCTCCTGGAGCGGCGCATGGAGCTGGGCCCCCGGCCCCCCGAGGAGGCCGAGGCCGCGCTGCTCGAGTGGTGGGCACAGCGGCAGTCCGGGGTGGCCGGCGACGTGGGCGGCGCGGCGGGTGACGCGGGCGGCGCGGCGGGTGACGCGGCCGGGGCGCGCGACGCCGCAGCCGGCGACCCCGCCTGATGCGGCTCTGGTCGCTGCACCCGCGGTACCTGGACCCGGTCGGCCTCGTCGCCTGCTGGCGCGAGGCGCTGCTCGCCCAGCGCGTGCTCACGGGCACGACGCGCGGCTATCGCGCGCACCCGCAGCTCGAACGGTTCCGCGCGGGCTCGGCGCTCGCGGGCGAGGCGGACGGCGCCGTCGGGCGCGTGGGCGACGGGGTGCTGCCCTGGCCCGGGGACCTCGTGGTCGCCTACCTGCACGCGGTCGCCGACGAGGCGGACGAGCGCGGGTTCCGCTACGACCGGTCGCGCGCGGCGGGTCCGCGGCCGGACGGAGTCGGGCCGGTGCCGGTGACCGACGGGCAGGTGGCGCGCGAGTGGGCGGTGCTGCGCACCAAGCTCGCGGAGCGGAGCCCGGCGACCCTCGAGCGGTGGCGCGACGTCGTCGTGCCGGAGGTGCACCCGCTCTTCACGGTGGTGCCGGGCCCGGTCGCCCCCTGGGAGAGGGCGACCGGGCCCGGGCGGTGACGACGCCGTCAGGCGGCCTTCTGGCGCGCCCGGAAGGCGAGCGTCGCGAGCGCCGCGACGACGACGGCGAGCCCGGCCAGCAGCCCGGCGTGCCCCCAGAGGAGGCCGAGGTCCGGGGTGTCGGACAGGGCCTGCCGGCCGACGACGACCGCCCACTCGAACGGGTTGAACCGCGCGACCTGGCCCACCCAGTCCGGGGACAGGCGGGTGTCCATGATCGCCGAACTGACGAACATCAGCGGCAGGCTCACGAGCTGCGAGATGCCGATGAGCGCCTCCTGCGTGCCGGCCACGAGGGCGACCGCGTTGGACATCGCCGAAAGGGCCGACGTCAGCAGCACCACGCCCAGCAGCAGGAGCAGGACGCCGCCCACGCCCCCGCCGAGCCGCGCGCCGGCCAGCCACGCGACGCCGAGGACGACGAGCGTCTGCAGCACCGCGAGCACCGACTGGTACGCCATGGTCGCGACCATGAGCGCGCCGCGGCTGGTGGGCGAGGCGAGGAACCGGTCCATGACGCCGCGGCTCATGTCCTCGACGAACGCGGTCCCCGCCCAGGCGCTGCCGAACAGCGCCATCATCATGACGATGCCCGGGGTGAGGAACTCCAGGTAGCTCTCCTCGCCGAACCCCGGCAGCCGGACGACGCCCGAGAACAGCGCGCCGAACAGCAGCAGCCACATCATCGGCTGGACGAGGTTCATGAACAGGTAGACGGGCATGCGCACGAACACGCGCAGCAGGCGCGCCGTGAGCAGCCCGGTGTGGACGACGGCGGTCATGCCGCCACCTCCTCTCCGGTGTGCTGGGCGTCCGTGAGCGTGCGCCCGGTGTGGTGCAGGTAGACGTCGTCGAGCGTCGGCCGGGCGACGGACGCCGCCGCGACCGGGGCGCCGACGGCCTCGAGCGCCGCCAGCACGGCCGGCAGGGCGATGGCGCCCTGGTCCGCCCGCGCGCGCAGGGTGCGGCCCGACGTCGTGATCCCCCGCAGCCCGGGCACGCGGTCCAGTGCGGCCCGCGCGGCCGGGAGGTGCTCCTCGGCGGCGAGCTCCGCGACGACGGCGTCGCCGCGCAGCCCGTCCTTCAGTTCGTCCGGCGTGCCCTGGGCGACGACGCGCCCGTGGTCGACGATGGCGAGCCGCGAGGCGAGCCGGTCGGCCTCCTCGAGGTAGTGCGTGGTGAGGAGGACGGTGGTGCGCTCCGACCGGACGACGTCCTCGATCTCCGCCCACATGCGGGCCCGGGCCTCCGGGTCCAGGCCGGTGGTCGGCTCGTCGAGGAAGAGGACCTGCGGCCGGTGGACGAGGCCCATCGCCACGTCCAGCTTGCGTGCCATGCCGCCCGAGTAGGTCCGCACGAGGCGGCCCGCGGCGTCGGCCAGGTCGAACCGCTCGAGGAGCTCGCGGGCGCGGGCCCGCGCGGCACGCGCCGGCAGCCCCTGCAGCCGCGCGGCCAGGACGATGTTGTCCCAACCGGTCTCCATCGGGTCGGTGACCGGGCGCTGGGCGACGAGGCCGATCGCGCGCCGGACCCGCTCGGGGTGCGCGACGACGTCGATCCCCGCCACCACCGCCCGGCCGGCGTCCGGCCTGGTCAGGGTGGTGAGCACCTTGACGGTCGTGGACTTGCCGGCGCCGTTGGGGCCGAGGAGGCCGAACACGGTGCCGGGCTCGGCGGCGAACGACAGGCCGTCGAGCGCGCGCACGGCGGTGCCGCGGCCGCCCGGGCCGCGCCGGGCCGGGTAGGTCTTGACGAGGCCCTCGGCGAGCAGCGCCGTCGACGGCGTGGCGGCGACGGCGCGGGGCGCCGGGGCGTGCGTGGTGGTCGGTGGTGCCATGGTGCCTCCCTCGGTGGGGAGCCGCCGCGGCACGGCACGCGGATACGATCGGTGTGGGGTTTCGGGACGTGCCCTCAGCGGTCGGCTCGAGACTTCGGTGGCTCGGGTGTTGCCGCACCCGGGCCACCACTGCGTGTGGGGTGGTTCAGCTCTCGGTGGTGGGCGGCGTCGGACCGCTCGGCCCGGGCCGCGCGCCGGTCCCCTCCTTCCACAGGTGGTCGTCGAACTCGGCGACGAGCTGGGCGATCGAGTCGCCCTGGGCGAGCCGCCGGTGCATCTCGGCCCACAGGTCCTGCCCGTCGACGCGCCCGGTCGCGAGTCGCGCGACCAGGTCGGCGACGAACGCGCGCTCGGCCTCGAGCATCGCGAGCTCGAAGCGGGCCTCGACGAGGAAGATCTCGGGCAGCGGGAGGTCCTGGGCTGCCCGCGCGTCGGCGATCCGGGCGTCGAGGCCCTCCAGCCGGCGGGTCAGCAGCGCGGCCGCCTCGTCCGGCCCGAGCAGCATGATCAGCGACAGGCCGGCCTCGAAGTCGGGGTACTCCTTGGCCGGCACCTCGATGATCCGGCGGAGCCAGCTCAGGGCCGCCTCCCGGCCCGCGTCCGTGACCGCGTAGACGGTCCGCTCGGGGCGGGACCCCGCGCGCTCGGAGTGGGTCGCCTCGATGAGGCCGTTCTTCTCCAGCGACGCGATGACCGAGTACAGCGAGCCCCAGTTGAGGCGGATGCTGTGCTCCTTGCCGCGCTCGCGGAGGACCTGCGTGATCCGGTAGGGGTGCATCGGCTCCTCGCTCAGCGTGGCCAGGACGGCCAGCGCGAGCGGGTTGCTCAGCGAGGAACGCGACATACTCATCTCCGGATACTCGACTCAGAGTATTACTCGACATCGACGGAGGGGACAACCCCGTTCCGCCCGCGGCGAGGAGATGGGGGCGCTGCCCGACGGCGGCCGGCCGCCTCAGGCGGGGAGGCGCGCCTCGGCGCGGTCGTTGGCGGCGCGGTACCCCAGCGCCGTCAGCGCGTACACCACGGCCAGGACGGCGAAGACGAGCGCCGACCACCCGGCGTCGGGCAGGACGACCGCGGCGAGCGCGGCCGCGCCCACGAACGCGGCGTTGTAGAGCATGTCGTAGAGGGAGAAGGCGCGGCCGCGGTAGTCGTCGTCGGTGTCGCGCTGGACGATCGTGTCGACGGCGATCTTCGCGCCCTGCACGGACAGACCCAGCAGCACGGCCGACACCGCCACCACCGCGAACGCGTGCGAGGCCGCGAGCAGCCCCTGGCTCACCACGCCGATCCCCAGGCACACGGCCACCCAGGTCGCCGGCCGCATCCGCTCGTGCGCGATCGGGGTGAGCACGATCGCCACGCCGTTCCCGGCGAGCGAGACGCCCGCGAGCAGCGCGAACATCGCCAGCCCCGCGTCGGCGTCGGTCGGGTCCACCAGCAGGTTGCGCGACATGAGGATGAGCGCGATGAAGTTGACCCCGTAGAGGAAGCGGTGCACGCCCATGACGCCCAGGCCCAGCGCCGGGGTGCCGCGGCGGACCAGCCAGCGCGCGCCGTCGGCGAGGTCGCGGAGGGTCGCCGCGATCGCCTGGCCGATCGGCAGGCCGCGCTCCTCCGGGCCGAGCTGGTCGCGTCCCAGCCGCAGCGCCAGCGCGCTCGCGGCCCCGAAGAACAGCCCGGCGACGGTGAGCACGACGGCGTCCCGCACCGCGCCCTCGGGCGTCACCCGCGAGAGCACGACGCCGATCCCCGCGCCGACGACGGCGGACACCGCGCCGAGCGTGGGCGTGATCGTGTTCGCCATGAGCAGCTGGGCGCGCGGGACGACGTGCGGCAGCGCCGCGGACAGCGCCGCGAGCAGGAACCGGTTCACGCCGAGCGTGACGAGCGCGAGCACGTACACCACGGGCCCGACGCCCACGGTCGCCATGAGCACCGCGAGCACGAGCGCCAGCGGAACGCGCACGAGGTTGCCCCAGAGCAGCACCTGGCGCCGCCGCCACCTGTCGAGCAGCGGGCCCGCGAACGGCGCGACCACCGTGAACGGCAGCAGCAGCACGGTGAACGCCGCGGCGACCTGCCCCGCCGTCGCCATGTTCTCCGGCTGGAAGAAGAACAGGGTCGCGAGGCCGGCCTGGAACATGCCGTCGCCGCACTGCGAGACGAGCCGCACCGCGAAGAGCTTGCGGAAGTCCCGGTGGACCGCGACGGTCCGCAGGTCGCCGAGGACGCTCATGCGCGCCGCGCTCGCCCGTTGGTCACCAGCGCAGGCTAGCCGCCCGGGCGAGGGACGAAGCGCACCCAGGGGATGTGGTGGGCGGCCGCGCGCAGGCTCTCCGGGCTGCCGTCGACGGGGCCGGCGCCCAGGTACGCCGCCAGCGCCCGCGCCGCCCTCGGGTGCCGCCCGGCGTACCGCACGAAGGCGGGGGCGGCGTCGTCGGCGTCGGGGAACGTCGCGGTGACGGCGGTGCGCCGACGCCCGACCTGGATCGTGGCCTCGGGGTGCGCGCGCAGGTTGCGGTACCACTGCGAGCCCGTGCCCCACCCGGACGCGACGGTGATGCGGCCCCGGTCGTCCCGGTCCACGACCTCCAGCACGGTCCGCCGGACGGCGCCCGAGACGCGGCCGACGTGCTCGAGCAGCAGGAAGCGCCCGCCGAGCAGCCACCCCAGGCGCCAGCGGTAGAGCAGCACCGGCGCGCGCAGCACAGCCCGGGTGATCCCGGTGGGCCGCGCCGGTCGGCGCCTCTCGCCGCCGTCCGCCATGATCGCCTCCCTCGCCCCCGACCCTGCCGCAGGCCGTCGGGGCGTGCCACCGGGACGGGCGGCCCCACCCGCGGCGCGGCGCCGGGGAGCAGGATGGTCGTGTGGCCGCGCCCGCCGAGAGTCCCGTGACCGGAGTCCCCGAGCCCTGGCTGCTCGGGGCCGACGACGTCGCGCGGCTGCTCGGCACCGACCCCGAGCACGGGCTCGAGCCCGCCGAGGCCGCCCGCCGCCTCGCCGCGCACGGACCCAACGAGATCCGCGGCGAGCCGCCCACCCCGACGTGGCGCCGCCTGCTCGACCAGCTGCGCGACCCGCTCGTCGTGCTCCTCCTCGTCGCCGTGGCCGTCTCGCTCGTCGCGTGGTGGGCGGAGGGCGCGGTGGGCGTCCCGTTCGACGCCGTCGTCATCGCGGCGATCGTGGTCCTCAACGCGGTGCTCGGGGTGGTCGAGGAACGACGCGCGGAGGACGCCGTCGCGGCCCTCGCGAGGATCAGCGCGCCGACGGCGTCGGTGGTGCGCGGCGGGGTGCAGCAGCGCGTGCCGGCGCGGGAGGTCGTCGTGGGCGACGTCCTCGTGCTCGCGGAGGGCGACACCGTGCCCGCCGACGCGCGGCTGCTGCAGGTCGCGTCGCTGCACGTCGCCGAGGCGGCGCTCACCGGCGAGAGCGAGGCGGTGGGCAAGCGGACGGCCCCGCTCAGCGGCCCCACCGCGCTCGGCGACCGGACGTGCATGGTCTTCGGCGGCACCGCGGTGACCCGCGGGTCGGGCAGGGCGGTCGTCACGGCGACGGGCATGGCCGCGGAGACCGGCAAGATCGCCCGCCTGCTCGCGGAGACCGAGGCGGAGCCGACCCCGCTGCAGCGGGAGATCGCCGTCGTCGGCCGGATGCTGGGGATCGCGGTCGTCGTCATCGCGGTGGTCGTGGTGGCGACGGTCCTGCTGGTCTCGGACCTGCGCGCCGTCGGCGACTACGTCACGGTCCTGCTGCTGGGCGTCTCGCTCGCGGTCGCGGCGGTGCCCGAGGGGCTGCCGGCGGTGCTGTCCGTGGTGCTCGCGATCGGCGTGCAGCGGATGGCGGCCCGCAACGCCATCGTCAAGCGGCTCGCGTCCGTGGAGACGCTCGGGTCGGCGTCGGTCATCTGCTCGGACAAGACCGGCACCCTCACGCAGAACGAGATGACGCTGGTCAGGGTGGTCACGGCGTCGGGCGCGGTGCGGCTGGAGGGCGCCGGCTACGAGCCCGTGGGCGCGGTCCTGACCGACGACGGCCGCCCCCTCCCCGACGACGGCCCCCTCCGCGCGGAGGTGGCCGCGGTGCTCGGCGGCGGGGCCGCCGCGAACGACGCCGAGCTCACCCGGGCGGACGACGGCACCTGGCAGATCGCGGGCGACCCCACCGACGGCGCGTTCCTCGTCGCGGAGCGCAAGCTCGGTCGCGACGAGCGGCGGGCCCGGGCGCGGCGCGTGGCGGCCGTCCCGTTCACGTCGGAGCGCAAGCTGATGTCGGCGATCGAGGCCGCCGACGACCACGCGGTGACGGTTCTGACCAAGGGCGCGCCCGACGTCCTGCTGGGCCGGTGCACGCGGATGCTCGTGGGCGACGAGGCGGTGCCGCTCACCGACGAGGCCCGCGCGCGCGTGCTCGCCGCCGTCGAGGAGATGTCCTCCGACGCGCTGCGCACGCTCGGCGTGGCGCAGCGGCGCATCGACTGGGCGCCGGACGCGGTGCGCGACGTCGACGGCGACGTGCTGGAGGCGGAGGTCGAGCAGGAACTCGTGTGGTGCGGCGTCGTCGGGATCATCGACCCGCCGCGGCCCGAGGCGCGCGACGCGGTGGCGGCGGCGCACCGCGCGGGCATCCGGATCATCATGATCACCGGCGACCACCCGCGGACCGCGCTCCGCATCGCGACCGATCTCGGGATCGTCCCCGAGGGGGCGCCCGTGGCGACCGGGCTGGAGCTGGACGCCCTGGACGACGACGGGTGGCGCGACGTCGTGCGGACCACCTCGGTCTTCGCCCGGGTCTCCCCGGAGCACAAGCTGCGCATCGTCGACGCGCTGCAGGCGGACGGCCTCGTCGTCGCGATGACCGGCGACGGCGTCAACGACGCGCCGGCGCTGAAGTCCGCCGACATCGGCGTCGCCATGGGGGTCACCGGCACGGAGGTGACCCGCCAGGCCGGCGCGATGATCCTCACCGACGACAACTTCGCCACCATCGTCGACGCGGTCCGCGAGGGGCGGGGGATCTTCGAGAACATCAAGAAGTTCCTGCGGTTCCTGCTCTCGTCGAACATGGGCGAGGTGCTCACGGTCTTCGTGGGCGTGGTGCTGGCCGGGTTCCTGGGGATCGCGGGGCACGGCGAGGTCGTGGTCGTGCCGCTGCTGGCGACGCAGATCCTGTGGATCAACCTGCTCACCGACACCGGGCCGGCGCTCGCGATGGGGGTGGACCCGCAGACCGAGGACGTCATGGCCCGGCCGCCGCGCCGCCTGAGCGACCGGGTCATCGACGCGCGGATGTGGGGCGACGTCGTATGGATCGGGGCCGTGATGGCCGCGGTGTCCCTCCTCGCGATCGACATCCACCTGCCCGGCGGGCTCGTCGAGGGGGACGACGCCGGGGTGCCGCTCGCGCGGACGGCCGCCTTCACCGTGCTCGTCCTCGCGCAGCTGTTCAACGCGTTCAACGCGCGGTCCGGCATGCAGTCGGCGCTCCGGCGCACCCACAACCGCTGGCTCTGGGGCGCGGTGCTGCTGGCCGTGGTGCTGCAGGTGGCGGTGGTGCACGTGCCGTTCCTCCAGGCCGCGTTCGGGACGGAGGCGTTGTCCTGGCAGCAGTGGCTCGTGTGCCTGGCGCTCGCGAGCGCGGTGCTGTGGGCGGAGGAGGCGCGCAAGGCGGTCCTGCGGCGCCGGGACCGATCCTCTCCGCGATCGTGAAGAGTTCCTTCCGCCCGGCGAACGGAAGTCTTCACGATCCGCCGATGGCGACGCGGGCGGTGCACCGCGGTCCGCACGGGCGGAGGTCGCCGCGCCACCCGCCGGCCCACAGGCCCGTCGCAACCTGGCCGGCCGTGGCGCACGCCGCGATCGCGACGTGGCGCCAGCGATACCGGAGCGTGCGGTCGCCGTGCTCCAGGAGGACGGCGTTGTCACGCCAGGTGTCCGCGTCCGTGCGGCCGCCGGGATGGGCGAGCCGCCCGTCGAGCTCGACGCGGAGCCCGTAGCCCTCGTAGACGCAGTCGGCGCGGATCCAGCCGCCGCCGGCGACCTCGACCCGCTGCCGACGCGCGCGAGGCAGGCCGTGCCGCCGCTCGACGTCGTGGTGGTAGCGCCGCTCCAGCGGCGACTCGACGCCGGCGGTCGCGTCCGCGAGGAGGTCGTCGAGCAGTGCCCGACGCCGGATGCGCGGCCGCCGGCGGGCCGCGGCGGCGATCGCGGCGACGGGCGTCCCCAGGCGGACCGCCGCACAGAGGTGGCCGAAGGCGTCGTCCGTCGTGCGTGCGGACTCGAAGAGGTCGAGGGCGGTCTCCTCCGCGACGACGACGGGGAGGAAGCCGTGCGACGGCGGCATCGTGCGGCGCAGGTGCACACGGACGCCCGGCGTCGGGCGCACCCGGCGGGTGGCTGGGACGCTCACGTCGATGACCTGGGGCGCGCGGGCGACGAGCCCGAGCACGTGGCCGGCCGCACGGTGGCTGAGGGCGGCGGCGTCGCCGGCGTAGACCGTTGCGGCAAGCGCGCGGGACCGCCAGGGGATCCCGCCGGAGTACACGTAGAGCACGCCCCGGTGGAGGCGCTGCCAGTGACCCGCCGCGAGCTGGCGGTGGATCCACGCCGGGTCCGCCCCGAGCTCGACGAGCCGGCGCGTCGAGAGCACGCCCTCGTGCACGCGGGCCAGGGGGACGAGCTGGTCCGGGGGGATGCGCACCGATCCAGCGTGGCGACGTCGGGCGGCCAGGAGGGCCTGTCCACAGGCCCGGCCGGCGGTCGTCAGGCGGATCGTGAAGAGTTCTGTTCGCCAGGCGAAAGGAAGTCTTCACGACGGCGTGGGGGGCGTCCGCGCACGACGAAGGGCCCGGCCCCTCCCGAAGGAGGGACCGGGCCCCGGGTCGTGCACGCTCAGCGCGCGGAGCGAGTCACCCGCCGAGCGTGAGCCCGCCGCGCCGTGTCCGACGACGGCGTCAGCGCTCGACCTCGCCGCGGATGAACGCCTCGAGCCGCTCGCGGCCCGCGGTGTCCTCCATCTGGATCGGCGGGGACTTCATGAAGTACGTCGAGGCCGCGTGGATCGGGCCGCCGACGCCGCGGTCCTTGGCGATCTTCGCCGCGCGGATCGCGTCGATGATGATGCCCGCGGAGTTCGGGGAGTCCCAGACCTCGAGCTTGTACTCGAGGTTCAGGGGCACCTCGCCGAACGCGCGGCCCTCGAGGCGCACGTACGCCCACTTGCGGTCGTCGAGCCACGCGACGTAGTCCGACGGGCCGATGTGGACGTTGCGGTCCTCCTTCTTGCCGGACAGCGGGCCGTCCGTGAGGTTGGAGGTGACGGCCTGCGTCTTCGAGACCTTCTTGGACTCCAGGCGCTCGCGCTCGAGCATGTTCTTGAAGTCCATGTTGCCGCCGACGTTCAGCTGGTACGTGCGGTCGAGGATGACGCCGCGGTCCTCGAACAGCTTCGCCAGCACGCGGTGCGTGATGGTCGCGCCGACCTGGGACTTGATGTCGTCGCCGACGATCGGCACGCCGGCCGCCTCGAACTTCGCGGCCCACTCGGGGTCGGACGCGATGAACACGGGCAGCGCGTTGACGAACGCGACGCCGGCGTCGATGGCGCACTGGGCGTAGAACTTGTCGGCGTCCTCGGAGCCCACCGGCAGGTAGGAGACCAGGACGTCGACCTTCTTCTCCTTCAGGACCTGCACGACGTCGACGGGCTCGGCGTCGGACTCGTCGATGGTCGCGGAGTAGTACTTGCCCAGGCCGTCCAGGGTGTGACCGCGCTGCACGGTGACGCCGAGCGGCGGCACGTCGCAGATCTTGATGGTGTTGTTCTCGCTGGCACCGATGGCCTCGCTGAGGTCGAAGCCCACCTTCTTGGCATCGACGTCGAACGCTGCGACGAACTCGATGTCACGGACGTGGTACGGGCCGAACTGCACGTGCATCAGGCCCGGGACCTTGCTCTGGGGGTCGGCGTCCGCGTAGTAGTGGACGCCCTGCACCAGCGACGCGGCGCAGTTGCCGACGCCCACGATGGCGACGCGGATCGAACTCATCCTCGCTCCTCGATCTACTCAGTGCTGCACGGCGGGGCCGGCAGCGGTGTCAGGACCGGTCGAGCGACCGCGCCCCTCGCTCTGGGCGCGACGCCGTGCGTCGCGCTCGTTGTCGATCAGCCCGTCGAGCCACTTGACCTCGCGCTCGACCTGCTCGAGCCCGTGCCGCTGGAGCTCGAGCGTGTACTCGTCGATCCGCTCCCGCGTGCGGGCCGCGGACTGACGGACCTGCTCCAGCCGCTCGGTGAGCCGGGTGCGGCGCCCCTCGAGGATCCGCAGCCGGGTCTCGGCGTCGGTCTGCCCGAACAGGGCGAACCGCACGCCGAAGTGCTCGTCCTCCCACGACGACGGCCCGGCGGTCGCCAGCATCTCCGCGAGGCGCTCCTTGCCCTCGGCGGTGAGCTGGTAGACGATCCGGGCCCGCTTGCCCGTGAGGGCGTGCGGCGGCGGGGTCTGCGTCCCCTCCGCGCCGACGATGAGGCGCCGATCCGCTAGGGTCTTCAGCGCCGGGTACAGCGATCCGTAGGACAGCGCGCGGAACGAACCCAGCAGCAGGTTGAGCCGCTTGCGCAGCTCGTACCCGTGCATCGGCGTCTCGGCCAGCAGGCCGAGGATCGCCAGTTCGAGCACGTCGGACCGACTGCGCACGCGTCCTCCGGGATGAGTGTCGGGCTTGTCCGTATCAGGACGACCCAACGGGCCGATGTATCAACTCGATACATCGGCGAATGTAGACGCCGGGGCCTCCCGGGCGCAAACGTTCGGCCGGGATGTGACCCACGCCACAGGCCGCGGCCGGCGCCGCCCCTCGGTGCGGCCCGCCCGCCCGGCCCCAACCCGCACAAGGTCTTCACCTGTCCTCACGGATCATGCCGAGCCCCTTCCGACGCCGGTCCGTACCCTGATCAGTGGCCGGCCACCCCGGCCGCGCCGACGAGCGCCCGAACGAACGGAAGGCAGGTCGTGGCACCCGGCGACCCCACACGCGGATCCGGCTCCGGCCCCCAGCGCCGCAGCGTCATGGGCGGCTCCGGCTCACCGTTCGGCCCCACCGGCGCCTCGCGCCCCGCATCCGGGGCGGCCCGCGGTGCCCGACGCGCGGCCCCCTCCTCGTCCGCCCGGCCCGCCCCGGCGGCGCGCGCCGGCGCCGCGAGCGGCGGCCGCCGCGTGGCCGGCTCGACCGGCTCCGCGAGCCGCGGCGCCACGGGCGCCGGCTCCCGCGCCCGCGCGGCGGGCGGCAGCCCGGGCGGCCGGGGCGGCCGCCGTCGGCTCATCGACTACCCGCGTGAGGGCCGCACGGGCTTCCGTCGCTGGATCCCGTCCTGGCGCCTGGTCACGGGGACGTTCCTCTTCCTGGTGGCGCTCGCCGTCGGCGCGTTCATCTACGCCTACGCGACGACGGAGATCCCGCCGGCGTCGGCGTTCGCCGGCTTCCAGACGACGACCATCTACTACGCGGACGGCCGCTCGGTCATGGGCGAGTTCGCCGAGCAGAACCGCTACATCGTGGGCAGCGACGAGATCCCGGACCATGTGAAGAAGGCCGTGGTCGCGGCGGAGGACCGCACGTTCTACGAGAACCCGGGCATCAACCCGGCGGGCATCCTGCGCGCGCTGTACCTCAACGTGACGGGCAAGGACCAGCAGGGCGGCTCGTCGATCACGCAGCAGTACGCGGAGCGGTACTACATCGGCCAGACGACCACCGACATCCCGGGCAAGATCCGCGAGGCGTTCCTCGCGGTGAAGCTCGCCCGCGTCGAGGACAAGGACGCGATCCTCGTCAACTACCTCAACACGATCTACTTCGGCCGCGACGCGTACGGCATCGAGGCGGCGGCCCGGGAGTACTTCGGGGTGAGCGCGAGCGAGCTGACGGTCTCGCAGGGCGCGATGCTCGCCGGCCTCATCCCGTCGCCGAACAACTTCGACCCGGCGGTCTCGATCGAGCAGGCGCAGCGCCGCTGGAACTACGTGCTCGACGGCATGGTGACGACGGGCGCCCTGACGCAGGCGGAGCGGGACGCCCAGGAGTTCCCGGAGTTCCGCGAGCGCACCCGGTCCGACACCTACGGCGGGCCCAACGGCTACATCCTCGACATGGTGCGGCGCGAGGTCGTCGCGAACGCGGGCATCACGGAGGAGGAGCTCGACACCCGCGGCTTCCGGATCGTCACCACGATCGAGAAGCCGCTGCAGGAGATGGCGCTCCGCGCGGTCGCGACCCTGCCCCCGGACCACTCGCCGAACCTGCGGACGGCGCTCGTCACCCTCTCCCCCACCGACGGCGCGATCCTCGCCCTGTACGGCGGCCCGGACTTCCTCACCCAGGCGCGCAACGCCGTCACGCAGGACATCGCCCAGGCGGGCTCGACGTTCAAGCCGTTCACGCTCGTCGCCTACCTGGAGAACGGGGGCTCTCTGAAGTCCCGCTACAGCGGGCGCTCCGGGCTCATGGTGGAGGGCTTCGGCGAGGGCGGTGCCCGCGGGCCCGTGCGCAACTTCGGCAACCAGAGCTACGGCGAGCTGACCGTCCCGGAGGCCACGGCGGCCTCGGTCAACGCGGTGTACGCGCAGATGAACGTCGAGGTCGGCCCCGAGAGGACGCTCGACGTCGCGCAGCGGGCCGGCGTGTGCGCGAGCTGGGCGCGCGAGGCCGAGGACTGCTCGCTGCTCGACAACCAGGCGGTGCCGTCGAACGTGCTCGGCACGGCGTCGCCGCACCCGCTGGACATGGCGGAGGCGTACAACACGTTCGCCGCGCAGGGGGTGCACCACCAGCCGTTCCTCGTGCGGACCGTGCAGTACGTCGACACGGGCGACGTCGCGTACGACGTCGGCGACACGACCGGCGAGCGCGTGTTCGCCGCCGACGTCATGGCCGACACCACGTTCGCCCTGCGCCAGCCGATCGAGTCGCCCCGCGGCACGGCCCGCAAGGCGCGCGAGGTCGGCCACCCGGTGGCGGGCAAGACGGGCACCTCGAACGAGAACCGCTCGGCGTGGTTCATCGGCTACACGGGCCACATGACGACGGCGGTCGCCCTGTACCAGGTGGGTCAGGACGAGGACGGGCGCGCGATCCAGGAGACGATCACGCCGTTCGGCGGGGTCAGCCAGGTGACGGGCGGCTCGATCCCGCTCGACGTGTGGACCGCGTTCATGGTGCCGGCGCACGCGGACCGGGAGGTCATCCCGTTCCCGGAGCCGGCCGACGTCGGCGAGCCGAACACGCCGCCGCTCGTGGAGGTCCCGGCGGTGGCCGGCCTGCCCGAGGCGGAGGCGCGCGCGACGCTCGAGGCCCTGGGCTTCGTCGTCGCCGTGGTGCCGCAGGCGAGCGACACCGTGCCGGTCGGCATCGTCGTCTCGCAGGACCCGTCCGGCGGCGAGGCCGAGCAGGGCAGCACCGTGACGATCGTCGTGTCCACGGGCCCCGGCCAGGCGGAGGTGCCCGACGTCGTCGGGCGGAGCGAGGCGGACGCGCGGGCGGCGCTGACGTCGGCCGGTTTCGCGGTCGCCGTCGAGCAGCGGCCCGACGCCGCGCCCGCCGGCCAGGTGATCGACCAGAGCCCGCGCGGGGGGCAGGCGGACCGCGGCGCGACGGTGACGATCGTGGTCTCGACCGGGCCGCCGGACGACGGCGGCGGTGGCGACGACGACGGCGGCGGTGGCGACGACGACGGTGGCGGTGGCGACGACGAGGGCGGCGACGGCGGCTGACCGCCCGAGCACCCGCCGGCGCGCAGCCGCGCGCCGGCGCCTCGCGAGCAGCCGGTGCACAGGCCGGTCCGGGGCGTCCCCGCGAGCCTGTAGCATGGGCGGTCGCTGCCCGGGACCGGGACGCCGATCGTCACGCGTCCCCGGCACGACGACGCACGACCCTCCTGTCACGGAGAGACCGTGACCGCTCAGACCAGAGGAGGTGGGTACCCGCATGCGTCAGTACGAGTTGATGGTGATCCTCGACCCGGACGTCGAGGAGCGCACCGTCGCCCCGTCCCTCGACAAGTACCTCTCGGTGGTCACGACCGCCGGCGGGACCGTCGACAACGTCGACATCTGGGGACGCCGGCGCCTCGCCTACGACATCAAGAAGAAGTCCGAGGGGATCTACGCGGTCGTCGACTTCACCGCGACCCCGGAGACCGCCAAGGAGCTCGACCGCCAGCTGCGCCTCAACGAGGCCGTGCTGCGCACCAAGATCCTGCGTCCCGACGCCCGCTGACGCGTCGCCCGACGAGCCCTACGAACCGAGGGAGCTGGCATGGCTGGTGACACCGTCATCACGGTGGTCGGGAACCTGACCGGGGACCCGGAGCTGCGCTTCACGCCGTCCGGCGCCGCCGTCGCGAACTTCACCGTCGCGTCGACGCCGCGGACGTTCGACCGCCAGACCAACGAGTGGAAGGACGGCGAGACGCTGTTCCTGCGCTGCTCGATCTGGCGGGAGGCGGCGGAGAACGTGGCCGAGTCCCTCACCAAGGGGATGCGCGTCATCGTGCAGGGCCGGCTGGTGCAGCGGTCGTACGAGACGCGCGAGGGCGAGAAGCGCACGGTCGTCGAGCTCCAGGTCGACGAGATCGGCCCGTCGCTGCGCTACGCCTCGGCCAAGGTCACCCGGACCCAGCGGTCCGGTGGCGGCGGCTTCGGCGGCGGCGGCGCCGGCGGCGGCTTCGACAACGACCCGTGGGCCACGCCCGCGCCGGGCGGCGCGTCGGACGAGCCCCCGTTCTGATCCCTGACGTGACACCGGGGCCCGCGGCCCCGCAGACCTGAGGAGTACCCCACGATGGCGAAGCCCGTCGTCCGCAAGCCGAAGAAGAAGCAGAACCCGTTGAAGGCCGCCAAGATCGAGGTGGTCGACTACAAGGACACCGCGCTGCTGCGCAAGTTCATCTCCGACCGCGGCAAGATCCGCGCGCGTCGGGTGACGGGTGTCTCCGTCCAGGAGCAGCGCGCGATCGCGCGGGCCGTGAAGAACGCCCGCGAGATGGCGCTGCTCCCCTACTCGAGCTCCGCTCGCTGAGAGGGGGCTGACGTGGCCACGAAGATCATCCTCACGCACGAGGTCTCCGGCCTCGGTGCGCCCGGCGACATCGTCGAGGTCAAGGACGGGTACGCCCGCAACTACCTCTTCCCGCGGGGCCTCGCGACCGCCTGGACCAAGGGTGCCGCGAAGCAGGTCGAGGCGATCAAGCGGGCGCGCAAGGCGCGCGAGATCGCCACGCTCGAGGACGCGCGCGAGGTGCGCGACCGGCTCCAGGAGGCGCCCGTCGTCGTGCCGGCGAAGGCCGGCGCGTCCGGTCGCCTGTTCGGTGCGGTGACGACGGCGGACATCGCCGAGGCCGTCGCCGCCGCCGGTGGGCCGAAGCTCGACCGCCGCAAGATCGAGATCGCGCAGCCGATCAAGTCGCTCGGCGACCACCAGGTGCAGGTCCGCCTGCACGAGGACGTCACCGCGCAGATCGACGTCCGCGTCGTGCCGCAGGCCTGACGCCCCGCCGCGACGCGCCACGAGGCCCGGTCCCGTTCGGGGGCCGGGCCTCGTCGCGTCTGCCTCGCGTCCCGGTCGTCGCGAGCCCGCGGGCAGGGCTCCGTCCGGGGACGGGCGGGTGATTCCGTCCCGTGGCGGACGCGGCCGTGCGCGCCGCGGGCCTACCGTGGGCGGCGTGAGCGACGACCAGCGTCCCGACCCGGACCCCGACCCCCGTCCCGACGGCGACCCCGCCGGGACCGCCGACGGCGAGCCCGCCCCCGAGGGCGACACCTCCGCGGGCGCCGACGCCGCCCCGTCCGCCGACGCGCAGGCCCCGCGTCCGCTCGGCGTCACCGCGTGGGCGTTCCTGCCGATCGGCCTCACGTTCTTCCTCCTCGGGCTGATCCAGGGCTTCGACGACGGCACCGGCATCGCGTTCTTCACCGTCGGCGTGACGTTCCTGCTCCTCGCGCTCGGCATGGGCGGCGCCGAGGTGTCCCGGGCCGGCCTGGCCCGGTTCCAGCAGCCCGCGACCGCCAAGACCCAGCCGGCGACCGCCGAGGCCGAGCCGACGACGGAGGGCGACGCGGAGCCCACGTCCGACGCCGAGCCGCCGTCGACGGACCCCGAGACCCCCGGCCCGGCCGCGGGCTGAGTCAGGCCCCGAGCGTCATCCAGGCCGCGCCGCGGGCCCGCAGGCCCGTGGTCAGCGCCCGCGCGCCCATGAACGCGCCCGCGTAGGCGAGCCAGGCCCACGCGAGCCCGGGGCCGCCGTCGGGTGCGAGGGACCGCACGGCGACGGCGAGCGGCGCGTACACGGCGAGCGTCACGACGCCGGCCCACGCGAGGAACCGGCCGTCGCCGGCGCCGATGAGCACGCCGTCGAGCACGAACACCCAGCCGGCCATGGGCAGCCCGGCCGCGGTGACGAGCAGGGCGGTGGCGACGGCGGCGCGGACCGCGGCGTCGGGCGTGAAGAGCGGCCCGACGGCGCCCGCCCCGACGGCGAGGACGGCCCCCAGCGCGACGCCCGCCCCCACGCCCCACTGGAGGGTGCGGCGGAGCACGGCCCGGGCGGCGGTCGGGTCGCCGGCGCCGAGCGCCTGGCCGACGAGCGCCTGCGCCGCGATCGCGAGGGCGTCGAGGGCGAACGCGGCGAGGTTCCACACGGCCGCGACCACCTGGTGCCCGGCGAGGGCGACGGTGCCGAGCCCGCCGGCGACCCATGCGGCGAGCAGGATGCCGATCCGCAGGGTCACGGTGCGCAGCAGCAGCGGCGTGCCGGCGTGGGCGGCCTGGCGCAGGCCGGCGCGCGTGGGCCGCAGCGGCACGCCCTCGGCGCGGGCGCCCCCGACGACGGCCCGCGTGAGCACGACCGCCATCGCCGTCTGCGCGACGGCGGTGCCGAGCCCGGACCCGGCGACCCCCATGCCCAGGCCCAGGACGAGCGTCACGGACAGGACGGCGTTGAGCACCGCGCCGCCCGAGGCGACCCACAGCGGCGTGCGCGTGTCGAGCCGGCCGCGCAGGGCGCCCGTGGCGGCGAGGACGACGAGCATCCCGGGCAGCCCGGGCGCCGACCAGCGCAGGTACGCGATCGCGTGCGGCCGCACGTCGGCGGGGGCGCCGAGCGCGTCGAGGATCGGTCCGGCCGCCACGCCGAGCGCGACGGCGAGGACCGCTCCGATGCCGAGGGCCAGCCACATCCCGTCGACGCCCCACTGCAGCGCCCGACGCCGGTCCCCCGCCCCCAGCGCCCGCGCGACCCGCGCGGTCGTCGCATAGGCGAGGAAGATGCACAGCCCGACGACGGTGGTCAGGACCGTCCCGGCGAGCGCGAGCCCGCCGAGCTGGGGGGCGCCGAGGCGCCCGACGACGGCGGAGTCGACGAGGACGAACAGCGGCTCGGCGACGAGCGCCCCCAGCGCGGGCACGGCGAGCGCGACGATGCGCCGGTCGAGGGCGCGCCCGCCACCACCCGAGACGGGCGGTCCGGATGCTGAGAGGTTGCCCAACGAGTTCCTGTCCACAGTCGGTGCACGGCGAACCGCGTGCTCGCCGCGGGGTCGCGGCGGACGACGGCCACCGTATCCACAGCCTTGTCAACGACGTGTGGACGGCCCCGCGCGGCGGTCCACATGCCGCCCACAGGCCGCCCACAGCACCACGCACACCCCCGCGTTGAGGGGCGTCCGCGCTGCTCAATAGAGTCGCGGCAGCAGTTCGAAGGGACCACCGGTAGGCCGGCATCACCGCCGATGTCGCAGGGGCCTGAGAACATCAGTTCGACTCGTCCGGGGACCGGTGGGGGGTGCGTGGCGTGAGCGTCGAGGAGCTGGAGCGCGGGCTCTCGCTCAGTCGGTCGGAACCGGGGTTCGACCGGACGCCACCGCAGGACATCGTCGCGGAGCAGAGCGTGCTCGGCGGCATGCTGCTGAGCAAGGACGCGATCGCCGACGTCGTCGAGCAGCTCCGCGGCACGGACTTCTACCGGCCGGCGCACGAGATCATCTACGACGCGATCCTCGACCTGTACGGGCGGGGCGAGCCGGCGGACGCGGTGACGGTCGCGGCCGAGCTCACCAAGCGGGGCGAGATCGGCCGGATCGGCGGGGCGCCCTACCTCCACACGCTCATCGCGATGGTCCCGACGGCGGCCAACGCCGGCTACTACGCGCGGATCGTCCGCGAGCGCGCGGTGCTGCGCCGGCTCGTGGAGGCCGGCACGCGCATCGTGCAGCTCGGCTACGCGGCCGACGGCGGCGACGTCGACGACATCGTCAACACCGCCCAGGCCGAGGTCTACGCGGTCACCGAGCGGAAGACCTCGGAGGACTACCTGCCCCTCGCCGAGATCATCAACGGCACGATGGAGGAGATCGAGGCCGCGGGGCACCGTGGCGAGGGCATGGTCGGCGTGCCCACGGGCTTCATCGAGCTGGACCGGCTGACGAACGGGCTGCACCCGGGCCAGATGATCGTCGTCGCGGCGCGCCCCGCCGTCGGCAAGTCGACGCTCGCCACCGACTTCCTGCGGTCGGCGTCGATCAAGCACGGCCTGACGTCGGTGATCTTCTCGCTCGAGATGAGCCGGAACGAGATCACCATGCGCATGCTCTCGGCGGAGGCGGGCGTGCCGCTGCAGAACATGCGCAAGGGCATGATGCGCGACGAGGACTGGCAGAAGCTCGCCGCGACGATGGGCCGGATCTCGCAGGCGCCGCTGTTCATCGACGACTCGCCCAACATGTCGCTCATGGAGATCCGGGCGAAGTGCCGCCGGCTCAAGCAGCGCCACGACCTGAAGATGGTCGTCGTCGACTACCTGCAGCTCATGACGTCGGGCAAGCGGGTCGAGTCCCGCCAGCAGGAGGTCAGCGAGTTCTCCCGCGCGCTGAAGCTGCTGGCCAAGGAGCTCGAGGTCCCGGTCGTCGCGATCTCCCAGCTCAACCGCGGCGCCGAGCAGCGCACGGACAAGAAGCCGATGCTCAGCGACCTGCGCGAGTCCGGCGCGATCGAGCAGGACGCGGACGTCGTCATCCTCCTGCACCGCGAGGACGCGTACGAGCGCGAGTCGCCGCGGGCCGGCGAGGCGGACCTCATCGTCGCCAAGCACCGCAACGGCCCCACCGACACGATCGTCGTGACGAGCCAGCTGCACTACTCGCGGTTCGTCAACATGCCGCAGGGCCTGTAGCCCGACGGCGGCGAGCGCTCTGCTCGGCGCGCGCGGGCGGCTCCGCCGGCTGTGCCGCCCCGCGTTGACTTCGAGCGCGCTCCAGTTCCTAGCGTCGAGCGGGCGGCCCGGACCGGGCCGCCCGACGCATGAGGAGGACGCATGGAGCAGACGACGCTGGGTCGCCACGGCCTGCGCGTGAGCCGGCTGTGGCTCGGCGCCATGACCTTCGGCCGCGAGACCGACGAGGCGGAGAGCCGCCGGATCCTGGACAGGTACGTCGACGCCGGCGGCACGGTGATCGACACCGCCGACGGGTACGGCGCCGGCGCCTCGGAGGAGATCGTGGGCCGGTGGCTCGCGGGACGGCCCCGGCACGACGTCGTCATCGCGACGAAGGCCTGGTTCCCCACCCGGGAGGGCCCGAACGCGTCCGGCCTGAGCCGGGCGCACCTCGTGGAGGCGGTCGACGCGAGCCTGCGGCGGCTCGGCACCGACCACATCGACCTCTACCAGGCCCACCTGTGGGACGACGCGACGCCCCTCGAGGAGACCCTCGGCACGTTCGAGACGCTCGTCGCGGCGGGCAAGGTGCGCTACGTCGGCCTCAGCAACGTCACCGGCTGGCAGCTCCAGCGGGCCGTCGACCTCGCGCGCGAGCGCGGCTGGGTGGGCATCGCGAGCCTGCAGGCCCTGTACAACCTGCTCGACCGGGAGCTCGAGTGGGAGCTGCTGCCGGTCAGCCGGAACGAGGGGGTCGGCGTCGTCGTGTGGAGCCCGCTGCGCGGCGGCTGGCTCACCGGCAAGCACCGCCGCGAGCAGGCGGCGGAGGGCTCCCGCGTCGCGCGCGCGGACGCGTGGTCGTGGACGGAGCGCTGGGACAACTACGCGCACGAGCGCACCTGGCGCGTCCTCGACGCGCTGCGCGCCGTCGCCGACGACGTCGGCCGCACCCCCGCGCAGGTCGCGCTGGCCTGGCTGCTGACGCGCCCGGGCGTCACCGCGCCCATCCTCGGCGCCCGCACCCTCGCGCAGCTCGAGGAGAACCTCGGCGCGATCGGCTGGGAGCTGGACCCGGAGCACGCCGCCCGGCTCGACGAGGCGAGCGCCGTCCCGGCCCCGTACCCGTACCGGATGATCGCGGACCTGCAGCCGGTCGGTCGGTAGCGCGCCCGCGCCGCTCTGCCGTGGGCGTATCCGCCCGCGGCAGAGCGGGGGCCGACGGCGCGGGCCGGCGTGCGAGCGTGGGCGGGACAGCACAGAAGGAGGGTTCCCATGAGCGTCCCGTCCGCCGCGGCGACCGGCGCCGTGCTGCGCGCCGACGCGCCCCCGCTCGCACCGTTCGACGACCAGCTCGCCGCCCGCCTGCTCCACCAGCGGATCATCGTGCTGGGCCAGGAGGTCGACGACCCCGTCGCGAACCGGATCTGCGCCCAGCTGCTCCTGCTGTCCGCGGAGGACCCGCGCGCCGACATCGCCCTCTACATCAACTCGCCGGGCGGCTCGATCTCGGCCGCGCTCGCGATCTACGACACGATGCGGCTCGTCCCCAACGACGTGTCCACCCTCGCGATGGGCCTCGCCGCGAGCGCGGGCCAGTTCCTGCTCTCGGCCGGCACGCCGGGCAAGCGGTTCGCGCTCCAGCACGCGCGGATCCTCATGCACCAGCCCGCGGGCGGCATCGGGGGCACGGCGATCGACGTCGCGATCCAGGCGGAGAACCTGCGCCACACCAAGCGGACGATGCAGGCGCTCATCGCCGAGCACACCGGCCAGCCGGTCGAGCGCATCGAGCGCGACTCGGACCGCGACCGGTGGTTCACCGCGGAGGAGGCGCGGGAGTACGGGTTCGTCGACCGGGTCGTGGCGCGCCTCGACGACGTCCGGCCCGACGCCGGCCGCCCCGTCGGCCTCTGACCGTCGCCCGGGGGTCGCCCAGGCGTCAGGCGGCCTCGGGCGTCAGGCGACGCAGAGGTAGGCCTCGCACAGCGCGGCCGTCGGCGCGTCCGGCGCCGGCGTCGCGGGCGGGGCCGCGGGGTGCTCGGGTCGGGAGTCCAGCCGCCGCACCGCGGCGAGCGCGCGCGGGTCGACGGCGCGGGCCCGCGGGCCGGCCGCCGGGGTCCGCGCCTCGGCGGCGAGCAGCTCCGCGGCGACCTCGGTGAGCAGGTCGACGAGGCGGATGCCGAGCGCCCGGCACACCGCGACGAGCACCTCCGACGACGGCTCCTTGCGCCCGCGCTCGATCTCCGACAGGTAGGCCACGGAGATCCGGGCCTCCGCGGCGACGTCGGCCAGCGTGCGCCGCTGGGCGGCCCGGCGCCGGCGGAACGCGGCGCCGACGAGGCGGCGCAGGAGGGGCTCCGGCCCCCGTGCGGGCGCGCGCCCCGGGGGCACGGCCCGGGCCGGGACGCCCCGCGACGGCGCCCCCCGCGGCGGCGTGCGCACCGGGCGCGGGGCGGGGGACAGCGAGGTGGTGGGGCCCGACGTCATCCTTCGGACGCTAACAGCGCGACCCGACACCGAGGAGGGTTCCGCCTTCTGCCCTCGGCGAAGGCGTCCGCCGCACGGGGGCGAGGCGGCCGACCGACCCGGCGGGTCAGGCCGGCCCGGCGAGCCCCGCCGGCCACTCCACGCCGCAGCCGTGGCAGCGCAGGGCCTCCTGCGGCCGCCCCAGCGGGACCACCGGCACCCAGAAGAGGTGGAACCACGTGCGCACCTCGAGGTGGTCGTAGGGGCGGTCGACACCGCAGAGCGGGCAGCGGAACGTGCCCGTGTCCAGCAGCCGCCGCCGCAGCCGGGTGCCGAAGAAGAGGATCACCCTCCCACCGTGGCACGCCCGCGCCGCGATCTCCCACGGGACCGGGCCCGGACGGGTGAAGCCCGCCGGCTACAGCTCGCCCGTGCGCTGGAGCGCGCGCATCGCGAACCAGCCCACCGGGATGCGGGCCCAGAAGGTGACCAGGCGGAACAGCAGCACGATCGGCGTCGCGAGCGGGAGGGCGATCTTCGTCGTCGTGGTGAGGGTCGTGACGAGGGACAGCTCGACCGCGCCGAGGCCGCCGGGCACGGGCGCGAGCGAGCCGACCGCGTTGCCGAGCAGGTAGACGATCGCGAGGTCGATGAGGGAGACCCGGTCCGCCTGCCCGAACGCGGCGAGCGTCGCCCAGAACGCGCCGAGGTAGCCGAGCGTCATGAGCATGCTGCCGCTGACGGCGACCGCGAACCGGCGCGGCTGGCCGATGAGCTGGACGAGCCGGGGCCACGTCGTCTGCCACACCGGCACGACCTTGCGGCGCGCCCACGCGCGGACCCCCGGCACGAGCATCGCCACCGCCACGACGACGGCGACGACGACCAGACCCAGGAGGATCGCGCGCGACGGGAGCTGCTCCCCGATGGGCACGTCGCCGGGGCTGAGGATCGACAGCACGAGGAGCAGCAGGATCGTCGTGATGAACTGCGCGAGCTGGACGAGGCCCACGGACGCGACCGCGAGCGCGTTGGACACCCCCCGCCGGGTCAGCATGCGCAGGTTGAGGGCGGCCGGGCCGACGCCGGCGGGCGCCGCGAGCGAGACGTAGGAGGCCGCGGCCTGGACCATCGTGGTCCGCCACAGGGGGAGCCGGGTGGGCGAGAAGGCGATCATCGTGATCGCCGGCCCGACGAACGTCAGCAGCGCGAGCCCGAACGCCGCGAGCGCCCACCACGGGGACGCGCGCCGCAGGGTCTCGAGCATCTCCTCGAGGTTGAGCGAGGTGATGACGGCGAACGCCGCCACGATGCCGAGGACGAGCATGACGATCGTGCGCGCGCCGAACCGCACCACGCGCTCGGGCTCCACCACCGCCTGCGGCAGCCGGGCGAGCAGCGCCTCGCGCAGCTCGCCCATGACGTGCCGGTTGCGCCGCGCCTCCTCGCGCGTCGCCCGCGGGAAGGCGATGGGCTGCAGGAGGGGGCCGATCGTCGCGAGGTCCTTGGGGATCGTGCGCACGGCCGACGCCACCGCGCGGTCGGGGCCGACCTTGAGCGCGAGCACCGTGAGCATCGTGGCGACGTCCATCCGGCGGGCCAGCTCCGCCGACGCGACGTCGCCCGACTCCCAGCCCGTGAGCAGCACGACCGGCGCGCCGGGCGTGCGGGCGCGCGCGGACGGCGCGTCCTCCGGGCAGCTCTCCGCGTCGGGGTTGACGAGCACGACGTCGGACGTGATCGCGCGGTGCGCCAGCCCCGCGCCGTGCGCGATGGCGAGCTGCTCCCAGATGGCGTCGAGCACGGCGTCGGTCACCGCCTCCGGCGGGACGTCGCGCAGGGGCACCGCGCCGCGCGCGTGCTCCTGGATGAGGATCATCGAGTCCTCGGCCTCGGCGATGCCGAGGAGCCGCGGCGTGCAGACGCCCGCCGACCAGGCCGCGTAGGACAGCAGGGCCGCGCGCTCGGCGGCCTGGCGCAGGGAGACGACGGCGCGCCCCTCGATCCCCCGCAGCCGCATGGACCGCCAGAACCGGGTGAGGACGCCGACGACCTGCCGGTCGCCGTCGAGCACGACGACGTCGAGCCGCTCGCCGTCGACGGTCGTCATCGCGTAGACGCGGTTGTCCCCGATGCGGGTGATGGCGACGGCGGCGAGGTCGGTGGCGAGCTCGGCGGTGTCGTTGCCCTCGACGCCGATGTCGTGCACGCGCACGAGCCGGCGCGGCGCGAACCCCGCGCGCCGGATGCCGTCGACGAGGGCTGCCCCGTACGCGCGCTCCGACGTCACGCCGAACGCGTACCGCAGCGTCAGCCCGCTCGCCCGGCCGATGAGCACCGAGAGCAGCGCGGCGGGCAGCGTGAGCAGGCCGGTGATGACGGCGACGCCCAGCACCACCCACAGGAAGTTCCACGACCAGCCCACGGTGCGCCGTCGGCCGCGGGTGCCCGACGCGGTGAGGAGCGCGGCCACGGCGGTGAGCATGGTCGGGACGGTGACCACCCACTCGCCGTCGACCCACGTGGAGAACTCGTTGCGCAGCGCCGGGATGCCGCGGTTCTGGATGAGCCACGCCGCCGCGAGCGCCCCGAGCCCGCCGACGACGGCCCCTGCCACGGCCTCGAACGCCTGCCGGAAGAGCCGGCGCAGCACGAGCTCGAGGAGCACCGCGATCGGCGCGAGCACGGTGATGATCCACTCGAGGACCGCCACGGGCACGATGACGAGCCCCCGGACGATCTCGGCCGCGTCCTGCACGTCCTCGGCCAGCCCGCGCGTGGTGCCGTGCGCGTAGACGGCGAGCACGACGACGAGCGCGATGCCCAGCAGCGCCGCGATCGCCCCGACGAGGTCCGCGGGGTGGTGGACGCGCGCCGCCGGCGTGTCGACGATGCGGACGCCGTGGTCGGCGGGGGCGCGACTGCGGAGGCGCAGTCGCTCCGCAGGCGGGCTGGACATGGTGGCGAGTCTAGGACCGGGTGGAGTTCGGCCGACGGCGTTGACGGCCCGCGGGCGGCGCAGGACGCTGGGTCGATCCCGCGGGCGCGCCGCGCCCGCGGCCGCGAAGGAGCGGACCATGACCGAGCGGATGCAGCGGCTGCTGGCCCAGGCCGACGGCGCGGACCCGGTCGCGGCGCTCGCCGCCGTCGCGGCGCTGCGCGTGGAGCTCGAGCGGCGGGAGGCCGTGCTGGTGCGGCGCGCGCGGGTGCGCGGCGCGTCGTGGGCGGCGATCGCCTCGGTGCTCGGGGTCTCCCGGCAGGCGCTGCACCGCAAGCACGGCGGCGGCTGGCGCGACCGGCAGCCGGCCTGAGCGGCGTCCCGGGATCGCTGGCGCCCGGGCGCGTTCAGCGCCGGCGGTGCGCCTTCGTGGCGTACATCCGCTGGTCCGCGGCCGCGAGGAGCCGGTCGAGCGGCATGCGCGGGTCGGCGGACATCGCGTAGCCGACGCTCGCGCCCACGGTGACCGTGCCGCCCGGCAGCGTGATCGGCTGCTCGATCGCGTTGACGAGCCGCCCGACGACGACGCTCACCTCCTGCTCGTCGTGCACCTCGGTGAGCAGGACGCCGAACTCGTCGCCGCCGAGCCGGCCGAGGTGGTCGTGCGCGCGCAGGGACGCGGCGAGGCGCCGCGCGACGACGACGAGGACGTCGTCGCCGGCCTGGTGGCCGAGGCGGTCGTTGACGTCCTTGAAGTGGTCGAGGTCGACGAAGAGCACGGCGACCGCCGCGCCCGGCCCGGCCTGCGGGAGCGAGGCGGACATGCGCCGCAGCAGCTCGCCGCGGTTGGGCAGGCCGGTGAGGTCGTCGTGCGACGCCGCGTGCGCGAGGGCGCGCTGGGCGTTGAGGCGCTCGCTGACGTCCCGCTGCTGCACGACCATGCCCTCCACGAGGGAGTCCGAGAGCAGGTTGTGGAACGTCCACTCGTACCAGCGGCGCTCGAGGCTCGCGTGCACGACGAGCACGTCCATGCTCGAGCGCGCGTCCGCGCCGCGCTGCATGAGCTCCGACAGCCGCGCGGCCACGGCCGGCCGGTGCTCGGCGTCGACGATGTCGAGGAGCGGGCGGCCGAGCAGGTCGGCGGGCCGGTAGCCCATCGCGCGCTCCGCGGCCGGGCTGACGTAGGTGAGGATCCCGCCGCCGTTGCTCACGGTGAGCACGTCGGTCGAGCTCTCCATGAGGGCGCGCAGCCGCGCCTCGGCGCGGGCCAGCGCGTGCGCGTACCCGGCCTGGTCGGCGGCGTGCCGCGCGACGACGAGCAGCACGGCCCAGGCGAGGACGAGCAGCGCGCCCGCGCCCACGTGGCTGTGGTCCGGCGCGAGGACGGACCCGAGCAGCTCGGTCCGCACCCCCGCCTCGCCGAGGGCGGTGAGCGCCGTCGCGGTGATCCCTGCGACGACGGCGAGGCGCCGCCCCGCGCGCTGGACGAGCGGCACCGCGGCGAGCGTGACACCGGCGGGCACGAGCATCGTCCAGCCGGCGTTCCAGAACAGCGCGGTCACGGCCGCCGCGGCCAGCACGAGCCGCAGGCCGTGCCGCTCCTCGAGCCGGCCCGAGCCGAGCGACGGCTGGCTCCTGTCGCCAGCGATGAGCACCGCGAGCGGCACGAGCAGCGCGACGACGACCGGGTCGCCGAGCACCAGCCCGCGGGGCTGCAGCCACAGGAGCGCGGGCAGCGCGATGCCGAACGCCACCACCGCGACGAGGGTGGTGCGCAGGTTGCTCCCGGATCTGGGCACGTCACGCTCCGTCGTCGCGGGCCCGGCGGTGCCGGTCCTCTCGGTAGTGATCGGCGCGCGGGGCCCGCGGGATGAGCCCGAGGCGTCCCCGACGCGCGGCGGGTCAGGTGATCCCGAGCGCGTCGAGCACCGTCTCCGGTAGCAGGGTGTAGCCGACGAACGCGACCACGTCCAGGGCCGTGTGGGCGACGACGAGCGGCAGCACCCGCCGCGTGCGCACGTAGTACCAGCCGAACAGCAGGCCCATGACGACGTTCCCGACCGCCATCCCGGGCCCCTGGTAGAGGTGGTACGCCCCGCGGAGCAGGGCGCTCGCGGCGAGGATGCCCGGCGTCGTCCAGCGCAGCTCGCGGAGCCGCTCGACGAGGTATCCGACGGCGACGACCTCCTCGAGGAGCGCGTTCTTCAGCGCCGCGAGGACGAGGACGGGCACCGCCCACCAGTGCGGGTCGAGGCCCGAGGTGTGGATGGCCACGCTCAGCCCGAGGGCGCGGCCGGCCACGTAGAGGCCGAGCCCGGGGATCCCGACGGCGGCCGCGATCCCGAGCCCGACGGCCACGTCGCGGACGGGCCGGGTCCGGTCGAGCCCGATGCGCCGCGGCGCGGACCGGCCGGGCGCGGCGAGGAGGTACAGCGCGAGCGCGACCGGCACGAGCGCGAACGCGATGTCGAGGAGCTGGTAGGTGAGGTCGAGGTACGGCCGCTCGGACCGGGAGGGGTTGAGCACCGCGGTCTGCTGCCCGAGCGGGACGTCGGCCGTCAGGCGCGTGTACAGGCGCAGCGCCGCGTAGACGGCGGACTGGCCGAGGGACAGGCCGAGGACGATCCAGACCTCGGCGCTCAGGCGGCGTCGCGGGCGGACCCCGGCGGGGGCGCCGGGCGCGTCGCCCGCGGAAGGCGGGCTGACGTCCGTGGAGGGCGCGTCGCCCGCCGGAGGTGGGGTGACGTCGTCGGGCACGGGGTCAACCTACGTGACCCGGCGACCGGTCAGCGCCGGGGGTATTGACACGGTGAGGACCGGGGATTCATAGTGGAGCCAACAACTTTGCGGCACAGACTACTTTGCAGGAGGGGACATGGACGACGAGCGACCGCTCGACCCCGAGGCGGGCGCCGCCATCGTCGAGGCGCAGCGCGCCCGCGTGGAGGCCTCGACGGCCGTCGACCCGCGCGTGCTCTTCGGCGCGTGGGGGCTGGCGTGGCTGCTCGGGTTCGGCCTCCTGTGGGCGGCCGCGCTCGACGAGCCGCTCGTGCCCGTCGACCTCGGCGTCGCCCTGGCCGTGTTCTTCGCCCTGCTCGCCGCGGCCGGCGTCGTCACCGCCGTGCACATCGCCACGCGGTCCCGCGGCGTGCGCGGGATGTCGGCGCGGCAGGGCGCGCTCTACGGCTGGGGCTGGTTCCTCGGCTTCGCGGTCGTCGGCGCCCTGGCCCACGCGCTGAGGCGCGCGGGCGCCTCGGAGGACGTCGTGTCGCTCGTCATGATGGCGACCTCCGTGCTCCTCGTGGGCGCCCTCTACATGGCCGGCGGCGCGCTCTGGGACTCGATCTCCCAGTGGGCCCTCGGGGCCGTCATCACGGTCTCGACGGTGGTCGCGCTCGTCGTCGGCCTCCCGCACGCGTACCTCGTCATGAGCCTCGGCGGCGGTGGCGCGATGCTCGTCGCGGCCGGCGTCGAGGCCCTCCGGCGGCGTCGGGCACGGGGGCACTGATGGGCGAGGAGCTGCTGGACCCCCTCATCCACACGCAGGCCCGCCTGCGGATCATGACCACGCTGACGTCGCTCCCCCGGGGCGACCGGCTCACCTTCCCCCGGCTCCAGGCGCTCGTGGAGGCCAGCGCCGGGAACCTGTCCACCCACCTGCGCCGCCTCGAGGAGGCCGGCTACGTCGAGGTGGTCAAGGGCCACCAGGGGCGCGTCCCCTCCACCCAGGTCGGAGTCACCGACGCCGGGCGCCGCGCCTTCGACGACTACCTCGCCCGCCTGCGCGCCCTGCTCACTGCGTCCGCCACAGCGGGCCCCGACGGGGCCACCGGCACCGACGACTCCCAGGAGAACTGATGCACACCGCCACCAGCACCCGCACCGGCGCCCTACCGGGCGCCCCCACCGGCACCGCACCCGGCGACCCCGTCATCGAGGCGCGCGGCGTGACCCGCCGCTTCGGCGCCGTCACCGCCCTCGACGCCGTCGACCTCGTGGTCGAGCCCGGCGAGCTCGTGGGCCTGCTCGGCCCCAACGGCGCCGGCAAGACGACGCTCCTGTCCCTGGTCACCGGCCAGCGCCGCCCCGACGCCGGCGTGGTCCGGCTCTTCGGCGGCGACCCGCGCGACCCGCGCTCGCGGACCCGCCTGGGCACCACGCCGCAGGAGACCGGCCTGCCGCCCACCCTGCGCGTCGCCGAGGTGGTCGACTTCGTCGCCCGGCACTACCCCGACCCGCGCCCGACCGGCGCGCTGCTCGAGGAGTTCGGCCTCGCCCCGCTCGCCCGGCGCCAGACCGGCGGCCTGTCGGGCGGGGAGAAGCGGCGCCTCGCCGTCGCGCTCGCGCTCGTCGGCAACCCCGAGCTCGTCGTGCTCGACGAGCCCACCACGGGCCTCGACGTCGACGGCCGGCACGCGCTGTGGGAGGCGCTCCTCGCCTACCACGCGTCGGGCGGCACCCTGGTGCTGACGAGCCACTACCTCGAGGAGGTCCAGGCGCTCGCCCAGCGGGTCGTCGTCGTCGACCACGGCCGCGTGCTCGCCGACGACGGCCTCGACGCGGTGCTCGCGCGCGTCGCCATGCGCCGGGTCGCCTTCCGGCTGCCGCCGGGCCCGCTCGACGGCGCCGCGACCCACGCGCGCCTCGCCGCGCTGCCCGGCGTGGCCGACGCCGTGCGGGAGGGCGACCGCGTCGACCTCCTCGCGTCCGACGCCGACGAGGTCGTGCGCGGCCTCGTCGCCGCGGGCGTGCCGTTCCGCGACCTCGACGTCCGCCGCGCCTCCCTCGAGGAGGCGTTCCTCACCCTCACCCGCGCGGGTGGGGCCGACCAGGAGGTAGCCGCATGAGCGCCCTCGCCCTGACCTGGCACCACGCCCGGTACCAGCTCCTCGAGACCGTCCGGGTCCCGATCGCCGTCGTCGGGATGATGCTGTTCCCCGCGCTGGCGCTCGCGTTCTTCGTGCTGCCGCAGCAGGAGGTGGCGCAGTCGCCGACGGCGGCGGCCGCCGCGGTCGCGCAGCTCGCGCTGTTCGCCGTGATGTCGACCTTCACGTTCACCTACGGCGCCGGCGTCGCCGAGGACCGGGCCCTGCCGTTCGACGCCTACGTGCGGACGCTGCCGGCCGGGCCGGGCGCGCGGCTCGGCGGGCGGCTCGTGTCCGGGCTCGTCCTGGGGCTCGCGTCGCTCGCCCCGCTCGTGCTCCTCGGCTGGCTGTTCACCGCGGCCGACCCGGGCGTCGGGCGGCTCCTCCTCGGCGTCGCCACCGTGCTCGTCGCGGCCGTGCCGTTCCTCTGCCTCGGCCTCGCGATCGGGTACGGGCTCTCCACCAAGGCGGCGCTCGCCGTCGCGCAGGTGGTGCTCTTCCCGCTCGCGTTCGCCGGCGGGCTCTTCCTCCCGCCGCAGATGTTCCCCGCCTGGCTGGACACCCTCTCCGGGTTCCTGCCCAGCCGGGCCGGACGGGACGTCGTCGTGCAGGCGGTGCTCGGCACCGGGGCGACGGCGCAGGACTACGTCGTGCTCGCGGCGTGGACGCTCGCCCTGGGGGCTCTGGCCGTGTGGGTGTACCGGCGCGACGAGGGTCGCCGCTTCCGCTGACCTTCGCGGCCGGGGACGACGACGGCGGGCCGGGGGGACGTCCCCGGCCCGCCGTGCGTCCGTGGGCCCCGGTGGTCCGGCGGTCAGGCCGCGCGGCGCAGGCGCAGCGAGTTCGTCACGACGAGCACGCTGCTGAACGCCATGGCCGCGCCGGCGATCATCGGGTTGAGCAGGCCGAGCGCCGCCAGCGGGATCGCCGCGACGTTGTAGGCGAACGCCCAGAACAGGTTCTGCTGGATCACCCGCAGCGTGCGGCGCGACAGCCGGATCGCCTGGCCCGCCGCGCGCAGGTCGCCGCGGACGAGCGTGATGTCGGCGGCCTCCATCGCGACGTCGGTGCCGGTGCCCATGGCCAGGCCGAGGTCGGCCTGCGCGAGCGCGGCGGCGTCGTTGACGCCGTCGCCGGCCATCGCCACGACCCGGCCCTGCTCCTGGAGGGCCCGGACGGCGTCGACCTTCTCGGCGGGCAGCACCTCGGCCAGCACCTCGGTGATGCCGACCTCGGTCGCGGCCGCGCGGGCGGCGCCCGCGTTGTCGCCGGTGAGCAGCACGGGGCGCAGGCCGAGCGCGCGGAGCTCGTCGACCGCCGCGCGCGACGTCGGCTTGAGCGGGTCGCGGAGCACGACGACACCGCGCGCCCCGCCGGCCCACGCCACCATGACGGCGGTCGCGCCGTCGGCCTCGGCGGCCTCGAACGCGGCGTCGAGCGGCGTCGTGTCCACGCCCTGCTCGCGCAGCCACGCGGGCCGGCCGACGAGCACCCGGCGCGCCAGCTCGACGCCCACGTGCGCGGGGCGCACGAGCGCGACCACGCCGCGCCCGGCCTCGGCGGCGAACTCGGTGACGTCGAGCTCCGGCTCGTCCGCCGCCTCCTCCCCCGTCGAGTGGAGCGTCGTGGCGCCACGGCGCTCCAGTGGAGGCTCTTCGCCGCCACTGCGCTCCAGTCCAGGCTCTTCGCTGCCAGAGCGCTCCACTCGAGCGTCAGCGGCCGCGGCGGCGACCGCCTGGGCGATCGGGTGCTCGGACCGCGACTCGACGGCGCCCGCGAAGCGCAGCACCTCGCGCGCGGACAGCCCCTCCGCGGGCACGACGTCGACCACCCGCATCCGGCCCTCGGTCACCGTGCCGGTCTTGTCGAGCACCACGGTGTCGACGCGGCGCGTGGACTCGAGGATCTCCGGGCCCTTGATGAGGATGCCGAGCTGGGCACCGCGCCCGGTGCCGACGAGCAGCGCCGTCGGGGTGGCCAGGCCCAGCGCGCAGGGGCACGCGATGATGAGCACGGCGACGCCGGCCGTGAACGCGGCCTGCAGCGAGCCGCCGGTGAGCGTCCACACGGCGAACGTCGCGAGCGCGATGACCACGACGACCGGGACGAACACCGCCGAGATCCGGTCCGCGAGCCGCTGCACCGGGGCCTTGCCCGTCTGCGCCTGCGTCACGAGCCGGCCGATCTGGGCGAGCATCGTCTCCTCGCCCACGCGCTCGGCGCGCACCACGAGGTAGCCGGACGTGTTGACCGTCGCCCCGGTCACCGGCGAGCCCGGTGCGACGTCGACCGGCACCGGCTCGCCCGTGAGCAGCGAGGTGTCGACGGCGCTCGTCCCCTCGACGACGACGCCGTCCGTCGCCACCTTCTCCCCCGGGCGGACGGCGAAGAGGTCGCCGACCCGCAGGGCGCTCACGGGGACGCGGCGCTCGGTGCGGCGGCCGGCGTCGTCGGTCTCGAGGAGCGCGACGTCCGTGGCGCCCAGGGCGAGCAGGCTGCGCAGGGCGTCGCCCGCGCGTCGGCGCGAGCGGTGCTCGGCGTAGCGGCCGGCGAGGAGGAAGGTCGTGACGACGGCGGCGACCTCGAAGTACAGCTCCGGCGTCTCCATGCCGGCCGTCGCGGCGCGCGGGATGAGGGTGGGCTCCATCCGCATGCCGATCTCGCCGGCGCCGCCGAGGAGCACGGCCCACAGGGACCAGGCGGTCGCGGCGATGACGCCCAGCGAGACGAGCGTGTCCATCGTCGAGGAGCCGTGGCGCGCGGCCCGGGCGGCCGCCCGGTGGAACGGCCACGCCGCCCACGTGACGACCGGCAGCGCCAGCGCGGTGACGACCCACTGCCAGCCGGGGAACTGGGTCGCGGGGATCATCGACAGCACGAGCACGGGCACCGTGAGCACCGCCGCGACGACGAGCCGGCGGCGCAGGTCGGCGCCGCGGTCCGGGACGGGCGCCGAGGTGTCGGCGGCCTCGTCCATCGCGTGGCCGGGGGCCATGGCGTGGCCGGACAGGGCGTGCTCGACGTCGTGGCCGGCGTCGTGGGCGCCGTCGTGGCCGCCGTGCTCGCCGGTGTGCTCCGCGTGCGCCGCGCGCGCGGCGGCGCGGTGGGCCGCCCGCGAGTCGCGCATGACCGTGGCGCCGTAGCCCGCCGCCTCGACCGCCTTGACGATCTCGGCGGGGTCGACGTCCTCGGTGAGCTCGACGTGGGCGGTCTCCGTGGCGAGGTTCACCACCGCGCTCGCGCCGGGCACCTTGCCGATCTTCTTCTCGACCCGGGCGACGCACGACGCACAGGTCATCCCGCTCACCGCGAGGTCGATCGTGCCGACGACGGCGGGCAGGCCGGTCGCGTCCGGACGGTCCCCGGGGGTGGTGGGGGCGGTGGGCTGGGTCATGCGATCACGTCCCGGTGGTCGGGCGGTGCGGGGGTGGCCCCGCCGGGTCAGATGGCCGGGTCAGAGGAGGGAGCGCGGCGGGGCGAGGGTGTAGCCGGCCTCGGCGACGGCGGCCCGGATGGCCTCGTCGCTGATCGGCTCACTGGCGGTGATGGTCACGGTCGACGTGCCGCCGTTGACGAGCTCGACGGCGACGTCGGTCACGCCGGGGATCGCCGAGACCTCCTCGGTGACGGCCTTGACGCAGTGGCCGCAGGTCATGCCCTGGACGCCGACGGTCTGGGTGCTCATGGGTGCTCCTTCGGTGGGTGGTGCTCGGTGCGTGGTGCTCGGTGCGTGGTGTGGCTGCGGTGGTGCTCGGGTGCGTGGTGGTGGTCGGGCGCTCAGCTCCGCACGAGCCGCGCGATCGCGTCGGCGGCCTCGCGGACCTTGGCTTGGCCGGCGTCGTCGGACTCGCGCGCCGCGTGCACGACGCAGTGGCCCAGGTGGTCCTCGACGAGCCCGAGGCTGACGGCCTGCAGCGCCTTCGTCACGGCCGCGACCTGGGTGAGGATGTCGATGCAGTAGACGTCCTCGTCGACCATGCGCGCGATGCCGCGCACCTGGCCCTCGATGCGGCGCAGCCGCTTGAGGTACTCGTCCTTGCTGCTGCTGTAGCCGGCCATCGCGCGCCTCCCTGGGTCCTGGCGACCCGGACACCATACCCCCGTAGGGTATCGCACGCCAGGCCGGAGGTCCCGAGCGTGACGCTCCCGCCCCGAGTGCGCCCGGATGTCGCCGCGGTGGGCCACGATGGAAGGGTGACCGAGAACGCTGCGCAGTCCGACGTCGCGGAGGTCCTCGCCGCGCGCGAGCGGGAGGTGCGCGAGCAGGCGGCGACCCTCGCCGAGCAGCTCGAGGGCCTCGTGGAGGCGGCGGCCGGCGCGAACGCCGACGACGAGCACGACCCCGAGGGCGCGACCCTCGCCTACGAGCGCGAGCAGGTCGCCGCGCTCCTGCGCAACACCGAGGAGGAGCTGGCCGAGCTCGCCGCCGCGCGGGCCCGGCTCGCCGAGGGCACCTACGGCACCTGCGAGGTGTGCGGCGGCCCCATCGCCCCGGCGCGGCTCGAGGCCCGCCCGACGGCCCGGACGTGCATCACCTGCGCGAGCGCGCGGCGCTGACCCCGCGACGCCGGCCGCGCCCTGAGCGCCGCCCGCGGCCGCGGCCCTCAGGCCTCGAGGAACCGCTCGACGAGCCGCGCCGCCAGCCCCGTGTACGTCGCGGGGGTGAGCGCGGAGAGGCGGGCGGCGACGTCGTCGGGCAGGCCCAGCCCCGCCACGAAGGCGCGCAGGTCCTCGCCGGTGACCCGGCGGCCGCGCGTCAGCTCCTTGAGCCGCTCGTACGGGTCCTCCATGCCGGGCACCCCGGCGACGGCGGCCGCGCGCATCGCGGTCTGGATCGCCTCGCCGAGCACCTCCCAGTTCGCGTCGAGGTCGCGCTCGAGCGCGGCCCGGTCCACGTCGAGACCCGCGAGCCCCCGGCGGACGTTGTCGATCGCGAGCAGCGAGTGCCCGAACGCCGGGCCGATGTTGCGCTGGGTCGTGGAGTCGGTCAGGTCGCGCTGCAGGCGCGAGGTGACGAGCGTCGCGCCGAGCGCGTCGAGCAGCGCGCAGGAGATCTCGAGGTTCGCCTCGGCGTTCTCGAACCGGATCGGGTTGACCTTGTGCGGCATCGTCGACGAGCCGACCGTGCCCTGCCCGCGCACCTGCGCGAAGTACCCCAGCGAGATGTACGTCCACACGTCCGTGGCGAGGTTGTGCAGCACGCGGTTGAACCGGGCGACGTCGGCGTACAGCTCGGCCTGCCAGTCGTGCGACTCGATCTGCGTGGTCAGCGGGTTCCACGTCAGGCCGAGGCCCTCGACGAACGCGCGCGACACCGCCGGCCAGTCCACGCCGGGCACCGCCGCGACATGCGCGCCGTAGGTGCCGGTCGCCCCGTTGAGCTTGCCCAGGTACTCGGTGCGCTCGATGCGCCGGACCTGGCGGTGCAGGCGGTGGGCGAGCACGGCGAGCTCCTTGCCCAGCGTCGTCGGCGTCGCGGGCTGCCCGTGCGTGCGGGCGAGCATCGGCACGTCGGCGTGCGCGCGGGCCAGGGCGGCGACGTCGGCGACGAGCGCGCGGGCCGCGGGGAGCCAGACCTGCTCGACGGCGCCGCGCACCATGAGCGCGTACGCGAGGTTGTTGACGTCCTCGCTGGTGCACGCGAAGTGCACGAGCTCGGTCACCCGCGGCAGCACCGTGTCCGGCCCGAGCGCCTGCGGCGCCTCCGCGAGCCGCCGCTTGAGCAGGTACTCGACGGCCTTGACGTCGTGCACCGTGATCCGCTCGGTGGCGGCGAGCTCGGCGACCGTGCGCTCGTCGAACTCGTCGACGATCGCGCGCAGGTGGTCCCGCTCCTCGCTGGACAGCGTGGGCGCGCCCGGCACGACGTGGTGCGACGTGAGGTGGATGAGCCACTCCACCTCGACGTGCACGCGCTCGCGGTTGAGCGCCGCCTCCGACAGGTGGTCGACCAGCGGCGCGACCGCCGCCCGGTACCGCCCGTCGAGCGGCCCGAGGGCAAGGGTGGTGTCCGCGAGCCGGCGGCGGGCACGCGCCGGGGCGGCCGTCCGGGCCGCGTCGTCGTCGGTGCCCCCCGCGCCCGGGGCGGCCGGCAGGTCGGGATCGTGGGCCATGGCCGCATCCTCCCACCGGCCCGACGCGCGGGGCGGCCCCGTCCGCGGACGCGACCGGCCGACGTCGGGCGGTACGGCGACGGGGGCGGCTGCGCGGGCACGTGCCGTCGGGGCGAGGGGCCACGGCGTGGACGGACGGGGGTGAACTGCGCGGACCGCCGCCCCCGCGTGGGTGGGGCGGGCGACAATGTGCCCGTGGCTCGGCCGACGACGACGGTGCCCCGCCGGGGCGCGGGCCGCGCGCGCCCCGAGGCCGGCCCGCCGACGCGGGTCGCTGCGCTCATCGGCCTGTCCGTCGTCGTGGTCGTGGCGGCCGCCCTCGCGGGGCCGTGGGACCCGCCGACGCGCGGGGAGTCGCTGCTGCCGTGGACGCCGCCGGTGCCGGACATGCCCACGGTCCCCCCGGCCGCGCCGATCGAGCTGCAGCTCCGCGACGCCGACTACCTCAACCCCGAGCCGTGGGACCTGACCTGGCTGGGGATCGTGCTGCTCTCGGTCATCGTGCTGTGGGTGGTGTTCCTCGTGGCGCGGTGGCTGCAGCGGCACCCGGTCGAGCTGCCCCCGGACGCGCCCGACGACGCCGGGCTGGCCGCGGGCGACGTGCTCAGCGGGCCGGGCGTACGGATGCCGGACCTGCCCGCGCTGCGCGAGGCGGTGGCGGGCGCCGACCTGCTGGTCCGCCGGCACGTCCCGCCCACCGACGCGGTCATCGCGGCCTGGGTGCACCTCGAGCAGGCGGCCGCGCGGTCGGGCGTGCCGCGGGACCGCGCGCAGACGCCCACCGAGTTCACCGTGGCCGTGCTCGACCGGACGCCGGTCGACCCCGCGGCGACCCGGGCCCTGCTGAACCTGTACCTGCGGGCCCGGTTCGGCGGCGAGCGCATGACGACGTCGGACGTCACCGCCGCGGTGGCCGCCCTCACCGTGCTCGCCGAGGGGCTGGGCGACCCCGACGCCGCGGCGCTCGACGAGATCGAGGTCGTGCCCGACGACGAGCCCGGCGGCCCCGGGGAGGCGCCGTGACCTGGCGCCGGTGGCACGCCGTGGTCGTGGCCGGGTCCGTGTGCTTCGCGGCCGCGCTCGTCGGCCTGCTGTGGGGCGACGCCGCGCTCGTGGGGCTCGTCGCCGGGCTCGTGGCGGCGGCCGCGGCGCTCGTCGGGGCGGCCGCCCCCGACCCGTGGCCCCGCGCCCGCCGCACCGACCTCGCGGGCACCCGCCGCGAGGTCATGGCCCTGACCTGGTCGTTCGTCGGTCAGGAGGGCCGGGTGAGCGAGTTCGCCGTCCGCCGCCTGCGCGCGGACGCGACCCGCCGCCTCGCCCGCCGGGGGATCGTCGTGCCGGGCGGGCTCGGCGCGACGACCCGCACCTCCCCGCTCGTGCCCGACGACGTCCGCCGGGCCGCCCGCGCCGTCCTCGGCGACCGGGCCTGGTACATCCTCACCACCCCCGGCGGGACCATGCCGTCCCTGTCGGACATCGCCCACTGCGTCGAGGTCGTCGAGCGCCTCGAGCCGCCACCGGAACCGACGAGAGGTCAGCCGTGACTGCACCCACCCCGGACACCCCGGGCGCCCGCACCCCGGACACCCCGGCCACGACCGAGGCCCCGCTGCCGCCCGACGAGGTCGCCCGCCTCGCCCAGGCGGTCCTCGACGAGGTGGCGACCGCCGTCGTCGGGATGACGGAACCGCTGCGGATCGCGCTCGCGGCGATCCTCGCCGGCGGCCACGTGCTCTTCGAGGACGTGCCCGGCCTGGGCAAGACGCTCGCCGCCCGCAGCCTCGCCACGACGCTCGGGCTGGAGTTCCGGCGCATCCAGTGCACGCCCGACCTGCTGCCGAGCGACATCACGGGCTCGGCGGTGTGGGACCCGCAGACGGCGACGTTCCGCTTCCGGCCGGGGCCGGTGTTCGCGGGGCTGCTGCTCGCGGACGAGATCAACCGGACCGCGCCGAAGACCCAGTCCGCGCTGCTCGAGGCCATGGCGGAGCGCCAGGTCACCGTGGACGGCACCACGTACCCGATGGCGCGGCCGTTCCACGTCGTCGCGACGTCGAACCCCGTCGAGTACGAGGGCACCTACCCCCTGCCGGAGGCGCAGCTCGACCGGTTCATGGTGCGGATCGGCGTCGGCTACCCCAACCACGAGGCGGAGGCCGACGTGCTCACCCGGCGGCTCGCCCGCCGTCGGGAGGAGGCGCCGGTCGCGCGCGTCGTGGACGCCCGGACGCTGCTCGCGATGCAGGCGGGCGTCGAGGCCGTGCACGTCGACCCCGACGTCGTGCGGTACTGCGTGGACCTCGCCGCGGCCACGCGGAACCACGAGTCGGTGGAGATCGGCGCGTCCCCGCGCGGCTCGCAGGCCCTCATGCTCGTCGCCCGCGCGCTCGCGGTGCTCTCCGGGCGGCGGTTCGTCGCCCCGGAGGACGTCAAGGAGGTCGCGGTCGCCGCCCTCGCCCACCGGATCACGCTCACCCCGGCGACGTGGGCGGCGGGCGTGGCGGCCGACGACGTCGTCGCGGAGGTCCTCAAGCGGGTGCCGACGCCGAGCACGGTCCGGGCGGGCGGGTGACCGAGCCGTCGAGCGGTCCCGCGACCGCGCCGTCCGCCGCGCGGCCGGCCGCGCCACCGGGCGGGCAGGGCCCCGTGTGGGCGCCGGGCGCCGCCCTCGTGTGGACGGCGGGCGCCGCGCTGCTGCTGCTCGCGCTGGGCGCGCTGCTGGGCCGCCCGGACGTCGCGCTGCTCGGCGTCGCGCCGGGGGTGAGCGCGGCGTGGGCGGTGTGGGCGCGACCGCGGGGCGAGGTGTGGGTGGACCCGGGCGACGTGCCCGACCCCGGCACGGGCGAGCTGACCCGCTCGTACCGGCTCACGGTGCCGCCGGGCTGCACCGCCGTCCGCCTGCGCGTGAGCCGCCCCGAGCACGGGACCACGGAAGCCCTCGTCGCGGTGCCGGGCCGGCGGGAGCTCGTGCTGTCCGCCCGGACGGTGCGCACGGGGCCGCAGCCGCTGTTCACGGTCGAGCACCAGGGGCTCGGGGGCGGCGGGATGCTCGTCGGGCCCGTCGGGGAGGAGCCGGCGGACCTCGTCACCGTGCTGCCCGTGGGGCGCGGCATGCCGGCGCTCCCCCTGCCCAGGCGCCTGCGGGGCCTCACCGGCCAGCACGACTCGCAGCGGCCCGGCCAGGGCGGCGGCCTGCGCGACGTGCACCCCTTCCTGCCCGGCGACGACACCCGCCAGGTGGACTGGAAGGTCACCGCGCGGCGCTCGCCCCGCCTCGAGCAGCTCTACGTGCGGCGCACCTTCGCGCTCGGGGAGGCGCTCGTCGTCCTCGTCGTGGACTCCCGGGACGACGTCGGGCCCGACCCGCTCACGTGGGGCGGCATGCACCCCATCCGGCCCGACGACGCGACCAGCCTCGACATCGCGCGGCAGGCCGCCGTGACGGTCGCCGAGGGGTACCTCGCGGTGGGCGACCGCGTGGCGGTCGAGGACCTGGGCGTGCACCGGCGGACGCTGCGGCCGGGCACCGGCCGCCGCCACCTCGACCGGGTGGTGCAGCAGCTCGCGATGGTGGCGCCCGAGGGTGACCCGCCGCGCCGCGTCCGGCCCCCGCGGCTGCCGACCGGCTCCCTCGTCTACGTGTTCTCGACGTTCCTCGACCCGGAGGCCGCCGACATGGCCCGGGCGTGGCGGCGACAGGGGCTGGCGGTCTTCGCCGTCGACGTGCTGCCGCGCGTGCGGACCGGGCGCCTCGACTCGCGGCACTGGCTCGCGTACCGGCTGGTCACGCTCGAGCGCCGGGACCGGCTCGCGGACCTCACGGCGACCGGCGTCGAGGTGCTGCACTGGGCCGACGTCGACGGGACCACCGAGCGCCTGCAGCTCGCGGCGCGGCGCTCGCACCGGCGGCCGGGGACGCTGCGGTGAGGGGGCGGCCGGCATGAGGCTGTGGGTCCTGCGCAACCGGCTGCGGGCGCTGTTCGGCCTGGCGCCGGTGCCGCCGCGCCGCGGGGAGCCGGTGCCGCCCGTGCCGCGGGTGGAGCCGTCGCTCGGCCGGACCCTGCCGGGCGCGCTCGTGCGGCTCGCGCCGGCCGCCGTCGTGCCGGCGGTCGCCGCGCTCGCGGGGTGCCGGGACGGCTGGTGGGTGCTCGCGGGCGTGGCCACGGTCGCCGTCGTGGGCTGGCCGCGCCAGCCGGTGGTGATGACGTACCTGGCGGTGGCGGCGCTGTGGCTCGTGGGCGACGGCGACGCCCTCCTCGCCGACCCGACGACCGGGTCGGTGCCGGGCGTGGCCCGGGTGGCCGGCCTCGTCCTGGCGGTGCACCTGTTGCTCGTGGCGACGACCCTGGCCGCGCACGTGGAGTGGGGCTCGCTCGTGGAGGTCGCGGTGCTCGTGCGGGCGGCGCGGGGCGCGCTGGCCGCGCAGGCGGTCGCGCAGAGCGCCGTGCTGCTCGTCGCGTGGGTGCGGGCCGGGATCGTCGGCCGGCTCGACGTGCTGCGCGGGGTGGCCGTGCTCGCGGTGGTCGCGGCGGCGCTCGTGGCCGTGCCGCGCGAGTGGTTCGAGCGGCGGCCCCGGCCCCCGCGCGACTGACCCGCGCGACCGACCCGCGCGTCGGGTTCGCGCGACCGGCCCGTCCACAGCGCGGGCGGGCCGCACGTCCGGTCGCCCGGCGGCGTGCGTAGCGTCCCGCGCCGGGAGGCGAGATGGACGACGGCGCGGCGGCGGCCGCGTGGTGGTGCCGCCGGGCCGCGGAGGCGGTGGCCGACGCGCGGACCGAGCTGCTCGCGGCGGCCGCGGTCGAGTGGGCGGGGCCGGCCGCGCGGCGGTTCGGCGATGCGGCGTCGGGGCTGCTCGACGCCCTCGCGCGCGTGGCCGCCGAGATCGAACGGGTGCACGACGCGGCGCGGCGGGCGGCGGCCGCCGGCCCGGCAGCCGACGCCGGCGGCGCGCCGGGCTCGGTGGGGCCGTGACCGCCGGGCCGGACGGCAGCACGGGCGGGGGCGCCCACGGCCTCGTGGTCACGGGCGGCGCGGGCGGCACCCGGGCGCGGCTGGAGGCGCTCGCGGCGGCGGCGGGCAGGGCGGATCGCGCGGCCGATCACCTGGCCCGCGCCGCGGTGTCGGTCCGGCGCGCGCACGCGGCGGCGCTCGGCGACCCGGCGGTGGGCCGGGTCATCGCGCCGCTCACCGGCCTCGCGTGGGGCCGCACGGGCGTGCGGGTCTGGGCCGGCCACGCCGCCGACCTCGCCGCCGCGCTCCGCGGCGCCGCCCGCGCGTACGCCGCGGCGGACGCGGAGGCCTCGGCCGCGCTGCGGGCGCTCGTGCTCGTCGTCGGCCACACCCTCGGCGAGGGCGGCCCGCTCGCGGCGCTGCTCGCGGGCGCCGGGGCCGCCGCCGGGGGCGCGCAGGCGCTGCACGCCCTCGTCCTCCTCCGGCTGCTCCGGGCCGGCCCGACGCCGATCGGCCTCGCGCTGCGCGCCGCGACCGGCCCCGCCGTCGCCGGGCGGGACGACGCGGTCGGCCTGCTCGCGCGCCTCGTGTCCGCCGAGGGCGGCGCGCTGCCCGGCACGCTCGGCCTGCCCGACGCCGCGACGGTCGAGCTCCTCCTCCCCGGCCTCGCCGCGTGGCTGCTCGCCCTGCCGCCGGGCGACCAGCCCCTCGTGGGTGACCCGGTGGCGCGGGTCGCCGCGCTCGTCGTCGTCGCGGCCGGGGCGTGGGCGGCGCTGCTCGGCGCGCCGCGGCGGGACGTGCGCGTGGCGCCCCTGCTCCCCGCGAAGGGCGAGGGCCGCCTGCCCCAGCCGCCGGCGCCCACGGGCGCGGCCGACCTCCTGCGGCAGGTCGCGGACCTCGGGGCGGAGCCGTTCCCCACGATCGGCCTGCAGCGCCTCGACCACGCCGACGGCACCACGAGCTGGGTGGTGGCGATCCCCGGCACGCGGTCCTGGGACCTGGCCGGCGGCGTCGACCCGATGGACAACGGCACGAACCTCGCGCTCGTGGCCTGCCTGCCCGACGCGATGACGCAGGCGGTCGAGGAGGTGCTGCTGCGGGCCGGCGTCGGGCCGGACGAGCCGGTCGTCCTCGCGGGGCACAGCCAGGGCGGCATGGTCGCGGTGCGCGCGGCGGCGGCCCTGTCCGGCACCTTCACGGTCGCGGCGGTCGTGACCGCGGGCTCCCCGGTCGGCTCGATGCCGCTGCCCGCGCACGTCCCGGCCCTGCACCTCGAGCACGCCGCCGACTACGTGCCCGCGCTCGACGGGCGGCCCAACCCGGACCGGCCGACCCGGACGACCGTCGTGCGGGCGGCCTCGCCGTCGGGCGGGGCGGGCCGGGGGCTCGCGCCCGGCGACGTCGCGGGCGCGCACGGGTGCCGGGGCTACGTCGAGACCGCCGAGCTCGTCGACGCCGGCGGCGACCGGTCGCTCGACGCGTTCGGCAAGGACCTGCGCCGGGCCCTCGGGGACGGCACGGCGCTCGCGACCCAGCAGCGGTACGTCGTCGCGCGCGTGCCCGCGCCGGCCCCGCCCGGGACCGTCGACGCGACGGTCGCCGCCGCCGCGGTGCCCGTGCCGCTGGGGCCGCCGCCGGGCCGCTAGTCGCGGACGGCCAGGGAGAGGACGAAGCTGACGACCGAGATGATCAGGCCGCCGACGATGGCGGTCCAGAAGTTCTCGATCCGCAGGCCGTACTCCGTCTGCTCGCTCAGCCAGCCGACGAGCCAGAGCATCGCCGCGTTGACGATGAGCGTGAACAGCCCGAGCGTGAGGATGTACAGCGGCAGGGCCAGCACCTTGACGATCGGCTTGACCACCGCGTTGACGATGCCGAAGACCAGCGCCACCACGAGGAACACGAGCACGCGCTCCCCCGTGGACTCGCCGCCCACGACCTCGAGGCTCTCGCCGAGCAGGAGGGTCGCCAGCCAGATGGCGACCGCGTTGATGACCACCCGCAGGAGGAACTTCATGCCCGGCATCGTTCCAGGCCGGGCGCGCCAGGACCACCCCGTTCGCCTGGCATGCTGACGGCGTGACCGGTCCCGCCCCCCGCCGCGTCGTCGGCGAGATCCCGGCGTACGTGCCGGGGGCCCGCCCGTCGTCGGCGCCCGCGCACAAGCTGTCCTCGAACGAGAACCCGTACCCGCCGCTCGACGGCGTCCGCGAGGCGGTGGCCCGCGCCGCCGCCGACGTCAACCGGTACCCCGACATGTTCGCGGCGCCCGTCGTCGAGGCCGTCGCCGCCCGGCACGGCCTGACTCCCGCCTGGGTGGTCGCGGGGTGCGGCTCGGTCGCCGTGCTGGGCCACGTGCTCGAGGCGTTCTGCGACGCCGGCGACGAGGTGGTCCACGCGTGGCGCTCCTTCGAGGCGTACCCCATCGCGATCGCCCTCCAGGGCGCCGTCGGCGTGCCCGTCCCCGTCGACGACGCCGGGCGGCACGACCTGCCCGCGATGGCGGCCGCCGTCGGGCCGCGCACGCGCGTCGTGCTCGTGTGCACGCCGAACAACCCGACCGGGCCGGCCGTGCACGCGGGCGAGCTCGAGCGGTTCCTCGACGCGGTGCCGCGGGACGTGCTCGTCGTGCTCGACGAGGCGTACGTCGAGTTCGTGCGCGACCCCGACGCCGCGCGCGGCCTCGACGTGCTGCGCGAGCGCGAGAACGTCGTCGTGCTGCGGACGTTCTCGAAGGCCTACGGGCTGGCGGGCCTGCGGGTCGGGTACGCGCTCGCCCACCCCGACGTCGCGGCGGCGGTGCGCACGGCGGCGACCCCGTTCGGCGTCAACCACCTCGCCCAGGTCGCCGCGCTCGCCTCGCTCGAGGCGGAGGAGGCGCTGCTCGCGCGGGTGGAGGCCGTCGTCGGCGAGCGCCGGCGCGTGCTCGACGGGCTGCGCGCGCAGGGCTGGCCCGTCCCGGACACGGAGGCCAACTTCGTGTGGCTGCCGACGGGCCGGCGCACCGTGGACCTCGCGGCCGACGCGGCCGCGCACGGCGTGCTCGTCCGGCCGTTCGCCGGCGAGGGCATCCGGGTGTCGATCGGCTCGCCCGAGGCGAACGACCGCGTGCTGGAGCTCGCGGCGACCTGGCGCTGAGGGCTCGCGCCGACGCCTACGCCACGACGATCGGGAACCGGATCTCGGTGCGGTAGTCGGCCGGGTCCGGGGTGTCCGCGGGGGACGTGAGGTACACCTCGCGCGGCGGCCCGCTGCTCGCGTGCCCGTGCGCCTGGACCCACCGCTCGACGGCGGCGTACGCCGGGCCCTCCTCCTCGTAGGGCCCGCGGTGGACCGTGGCGGCCACGAGGTGGGCGGGCTCCTCCCGGCCCTGCACCTCGCCGTCGCCGGGGAACGGCGTGGCGACGGGGATCCCCACCTCGACCTCGCCGTCGCCGCCGTCGGGGTCGACGACCTCGGTCATCACGAGGAACGTCGGGCCGGCGAACCCGGCGCCCGAGCGGCCGACGGCGGCCATGAGCGCGCCGAACGCGGCGCCGACCTCCGCGCCGATCGTCCCCGCGGTGACGCGGCGGCGCAGCACCGCCACGTGCTGGGCGGGGATCTCCTTGACTGTCACCTCGTACGGCACGGGACGTCCCTCCTCCTCGATGAGCCGGCGGAGGAACGCGAGCATCCGGTTCTGGTGGCGACCCGGTCCTCGAGGCGGGCGCGGTGCCGGTCCATGACCTTCGCGACGACGTCGTCGTCCGCCGCCGTCAGCACCTCGCGGATCTCGTCGAGCGGCATCTCGAGCGAGCGCGGCACGCGGATCACCTCGGCCGACGTCGCCTGGGCGTAGGTGTAGTACCGGTAGCCCGACGACGGGTCGACCCACGCGGGCTCGAGCAGCCCGACGTCGGCGTAGTGGCGCAGCGCCTTGATCGAGAGCCGGGTCACGCGCGAGAACCGGCCGATCGGGATCAGGTCGTCCATCGTTCCTCCGGCGCCCACGCTGGGGTCTCCCGTACGGGGAGAGTCAACACCGGCCCGGGGGCCCGGCGCAGGCGCGTGTTGGAGGGATCGCACAAACGGGGCCCGGCCGTTTGTCGCCCGCCCGCAGGGGGCTACCTACGGATGCGTAGCCTACGCTGACGTAAGTTCGCACGAGCCCCGCCACCGGGAGGAACCCCGTTGACAGAGCCCGACATCGGCCCGGAGCTCGTCCAGCTCCTCACCCCCGACGGCCGGCGCGTCGCGCACCCCCGGTACGACGAGCGCGTCGCCCACCTCGACGCCGCGGCCCTGCGGGCCATGCACCGCGACATGGTCCTCGCCCGGCGCTTCGACACAGAGGCCACCGCGCTCCAGCGGCAGGGCGAGCTCGCGCTCTTCGCGCCCGCGCTCGGCCAGGAGGGCGCGCAGATCGGCTCCGCGCGGGCGCTCGCGCCGCAGGACATGGTCTTCCCGTCCTACCGCGAGCACGGCGTGCTGCAGGTGCGCGGCGTCGACCCGGTCGACGTGCTCAGCCTCTTCCGCGGCATCGACTACGGCGGCTGGGACCCGACGACGACCGGCGTCCACCTCTACACGCTCGTCATCGGCTCGCAGACCCTGCACGCCACCGGGTACGCGATGGGCGTCGCCCGCGACGGCCTCGTCGGCACCGGCGACCCCGAGCGCGACACCGCCGTCATCGTCTACTTCGGCGACGGCGCGACGTCGCAGGGCGACACCAACGAGTCGCTCGTCTTCGCCGCGGTGAACCAGGCGCCGGTCGTCTTCTTCTGCCAGAACAACCAGTGGGCGATCTCCGAGCCGACGGCGCGGCAGTCCCGCGTCCCGCTGGCCGACCGGGGCAAGGGCTTCGGCATCCCGACCGTCCGCGTCGACGGCAACGACGTCCTCGCCTGCTACGCCGTCGCGGCCGAGGCGCTCGAGCGGGCGCGCACCGGCGGCGGGCCCACCTTCGTCGAGGCGGTCACCTACCGCATGGGCGCGCACACGACGTCGGACGACCCCAGCCGGTACCGGACCGCCGAGGAGGAGGAGTCCTGGCGGCGCCGGGACCCGATCGACCGCCTCCGCGCCCACCTCACCGCCGCCGGCGAGCTGTCCGACGACGACCTGGCCGCCCTCGAGGCCGAGGGGGACGCGCTGGGCGAGCGCCTGCGCCGGGAGGTCCGCGCGATGACGGCCCCCGCGCCCGAGTCGATGTTCGAGCACGTCTACGCCACCGCGCACGCCGGGGTGGCGCGCGAGCGGCGGGAGTACCTCGCGGAGGCCGCCGCCCGGACCGCCGCGGCTCCGGTCGCGGGACCGAGCCAGGGGAGCACACGATGAGCCTGATGACCGTCACGCGCACCCAGCAGACGACCGCGACGGGCGGCACCGCCGCGGCGGCCACGGCCACCGGGAACGGGGCGGCCGGCGTCGGGCCGGAGGCCGGCGCGGCCACGCTGACGATGGCCAAGGCGATCAACCTCGGCCTCCGGGCGGCGCTCGCCGCGGACCCACGCGTCCTGCTCATGGGGGAGGACATCGGGACGCTCGGCGGCGTCTTCCGCGTCACCGACGGCCTGCAGCAGGAGTTCGGCGCCGACCGGGTCGTGGACACCCCGCTCGCGGAGTCCGGGATCGTCGGCACGGCGATCGGCCTCGCGATGCGCGGCTACCGCCCGGTGTGCGAGATCCAGTTCGACGGGTTCGTGTTCCCCGCGTTCGACCAGATCACGACGCAGCTGGCGAAGATGCACCACCGCACGCGGGGCGCCATCAGCCTCCCGGTCGTCATCCGCATCCCGTACGGCGGGGGGATCGGCGCGGTCGAGCACCACAGCGAGTCGCCCGAGGTGCTCTTCGCGCACACCGCGGGCCTGCGCATCGTCACGCCGGCGTCGCCCGCCGACGCGTTCACGATGATCCAGGAGGCCATCGCCTCGCCCGACCCGGTGATCTTCTTCGAGCCGAAGTCGCGCTACTGGGAGAAGGGCGAGGTGGACCTCGGCCGGCCGTACGCGACGCCGACCGGGGCCCTGGACCGCGCGCGGGTGGTGCGCCGGGGCACCGACGCGACGATCGTCGCCTACGGGCCCACCGTGCACACCGCGCTCCGCGCCGCCGACGCCGCCGCCGAGGAGGGCCGCTCGCTCGAGGTCGTCGACCTGCGGGCCATCTCGCCGCTCGACACCGACACCGTGGCCGACTCCGTGCGCCGCACCGGCCGCTGCGTCGTCGTGCACGAGGCGCCCGTCGCGTTCGGCACCGGCGGGGAGATCGCCGCGCGGATCACCGAGGCGTGCTTCTACCACCTCCAGGCGCCCGTGCTGCGGGTGGGCGGGTACGCCACCCCGTACCCGGTGGCGCGCCTGGAGCACGAGTACCTGCCGTCCGTGGACCGCGTGCTCGACGCCGTCGACCGCGCCGTGGGCTTCTGAGGGGGCGCCGTGCCGCAGTACGAGCAGTTCCGCCTGCCCGACGCCGGTGAGGGCCTCACCGAGGCCGACATCGTCGAGTGGCGGGTCGCCGTGGGCGACCGCGTCGCCGTGAACCAGCCGATCGTCGAGATCGAGACCGCGAAGTCGCTCGTCGAGCTGCCCTCGCCGTGGGACGGCGTGGTGGCCGAGATCCTCGTGGAGGCGGGGCGGACCGTGGACGTCGGGACGCCGATCATCACGATCGACACCGATCCCGACGGCGCGGCGCCGCCCGCGGCGGCGGGTCCCGTCGCGGAGGAGCCCGCTGCGGAGGCGGGGGCGCCCGAGGAGGCCGCGCCCGCCGCCGACGCCGGCCCCTCCCCCGAGGGCGGGAGCGGCGCCGTCCTCGTCGGGTACGGGACCACGGAGGCGCCGAGCCGGCGCGCCCGGCGCACGGCCGCGCCGGCCACGACCGTCGAGACAGCCGAGGCAGCCGAGGCGGCCCCGGCGACCGCCGAGGCGACCGCGACGACCGCGGTGAGCGCCCCGCCGTCGGGCGACCCCGCGCCGTCGGGCACGGCGGACCCGACGGACACGACCGGGACGGTCACGAACGGCGACCACCCCGTGCTCGCGAAGCCGCCGGTGCGCAAGCTCGCCAAGGACCTCGGCGTGGACCTGCGCACGGTGACCCCGACGGGCCCGGGCGGCATCGTCACGCGGGAGGACGTGCTCGCGCGCGCCAAGGAGAACGAGCCGCAGGGGCTCGCCACCTACCCGGCCGACGACCAGCCGTGGCTCGCGTCGGGCACGGTGTCCGACGACGGCCGCTCCACGCGCGTGCCCGTGCGGTCCGTGCGCAAGCGGACCGCGGAGGCGATGGTCGCGTCGGCGTTCACGGCCCCGCACGTCTCGGTCTTCCACACCGTCGACGTGACCAAGACGATGCGCCTGGTCAAGCGGCTGCGCGAGGACCGGGAGTTCGCCGACGTGCGCGTGACGCCGCTGCTCATCGCGGCGAAGGCGCTGCTGCTCGCGGTGCGGCGGCACCCGGAGATCAACGCGTCGTGGCTCGACGAGACCCAGGAGATCGTCTACAAGCACTACGTCAACCTGGGGATCGCCGCGCAGACCCCGCGCGGCCTCATCGTGCCGAACGTCAAGGACGCGCACCGGCTCGGCCTGCACGAGCTCGCCCTCGCGATCGCCGACCTCACCGCGAAGGCGCGCGCCGGCACCACCACGCCCGCCGAGATGTCCGACGGCACGATCACCATCACCAACGTCGGGGTGTTCGGCATCGACACGGGCACGCCGATCCTCAACCCGGGCGAGTCGGCGATCCTCGCGTTCGGCGCGATCCGCAAGCAGCCGTGGGTGCACAAGGGCCGCGTCACGCCGCGGTACGTCACGCAGCTCGCGCTGTCGTTCGACCACCGGCTGGTCGACGGCGCGCTCGGCTCGCGCGTGCTCGCCGACGTCGCGGCGGTGCTCGAGGAGCCCGCGTTCGGCCTGGTCTGGGGCTGAGGGGCCGGCGCCGGCGCCCCGCGCCGGGGCGCCCGGCCTACGCTGGGCCGGTGGTCTCCGTCGGCGCCCTCACCCCGGACGCGGCCGACGCGGCGCCGGGCCCGGGCGGCGACCGGCCGGCGTCGGACCCCGACGCCCCGACGCCCCCCGACGGCCCGCTGACCCCGGGCGGCCCGACGCCGGGGCGCGGCCGCCTCAGCCCCGTCGCCGTCGTCGCGGCCGCGCTCGCCGCGGTGGCGACCGCCGCGCTGGCCCTCTGGCTCTCCGGCGCCGCCGAGCCGCCGCTGCTCGGCGACCCGGGCGCCGTCGTCCGCTGGGGCCTGCCGACGACGACGGCGCTCGCCGACCTCGCCGGCGCCCTCACCCTCGGGGCGCTCGCCCTGGCCGCGTTCGTGCTGCCGCGCGGCGGCGGGCGCGACGCCGCGGACGGCCGCGCCTGGCCCGCCGCGCTCGTCGTCGCCGCCACGGCGGCGGGGGTGTGGACGGTGCTCGTCGTGGCGCGGCTCGTGCTCGCCTACGCGAGCGTGGCCGGGCGGCCCGTGGGCGGGCCCGGGTTCGACGCCGAGCTCGGGCTGTTCGTCACGTCGATCACGCTGGGCCGGCTGCTGCTCGGCGTCATCGTGGTCGCCGGCCTCGCGTGCGTCGCGGCGCTGCTGGTCACGACGCCGCGCGGCGCCCTGCTCACCGGCGTCCTCGCGGCGGTCGCGCTCGTGCTGCAGGCGCAGTCCGGGCACGCGGCCGGCGCCGCGAGCCACGAGCTCGCGATGGCGTCGATGTTCCTGCACCTCGGCGCCGTGTCCCTGTGGGTGGGCGGCCTCGCCGGGCTCGCCCTGCTCTACCCGCGGCTCGGCGTCGACCTGACGGCCGCCGTCGGGCGGTACTCGACGCTCGCGGCGTGGTGCTTCGCGGGGGTGGGGATCTCCGGCGTCGTCAACGCGTGGATCCGGCTCGGCGGCGCGGACGGCCTCGCCTCGACGTACGGCGCGCTCGTGCTCGGCAAGGTCGCCGCGCTCGCGGCGCTCGGGGCCTTCGGCCTCGCGCAGCGGCGCGCCATCGTGCCCCGCCTGCGCGAGCGGCCGCGGCTGTTCTGGCGGCTGGCCGCCGTCGAGGTGGCCGTCATGGGCGCCACGACCGGCCTCGCCGCGGCCCTCGCCGCCACCGCGCCCCCGGTGCCCACCGACGCCCCGCCGACGACGGAGCTCACCCCCGCGCAGATCGTCACCGGGCACCCGCTGCCCCCCGAGCCGACGTTCGAGCGGTGGCTCACCCTGTTCCGCTGGGACCTGCTCGTCGCGCTCGGCTGCCTCGCCGCCGTCGTCGTCTACCTGCGGTGGGTGCGGCGGCTGCACGCCCGCGGCGACCGGTGGCCGGTGGGGCGCACGATCGCGCTCGTCCTGGGGATGCTGGTGCTCGCCTGGACGACGTCGGGGGGGCCGGCCGTGTACGGGCACGTGCTGTTCAGCGCGCACATGGTCCAGCACATGCTGCTCGTCATGGTGGCGCCGGTGCTGCTGACGCTGTCGGCGCCGGTGACGCTCGCGGCGCGGGCGCTGCCGGCGCGGCACGACGGGTCGCGCGGGCCGCGGGAGTGGGTGCTCGGGATCGTGCACTCGCGGGTGGCCCGGTTCTTCGCCCACCCGATCGTGGCGTGCGTCAACTTCGCCGGCTCGATGGTGCTCTTCTACTACACCGACCTGTTCCCGCTGGCGCTGTCCACGCACCTCGGCCACCTGCTCATGACCGTGCACTTCACGCTCGCGGGGTACCTGTTCGCGAACATGCTCATCGGCGTGGACCCGGGGCCCCGGCGCCCGGCGTACCCGGTGCGGCTCCTGCTCCTCTTCGCGACGATGGCGTTCCACGCCTTCTTCGGGCTGGCGCTCGTGGAGGGCGAGGTGCTGCTCGCGCCCGACTGGTTCGGCGTGCTCGGCCGGCCGTGGGGCCCGCCCGCGCTCGAGGACCAGCAGGCCGGCGGGGCGATCGCCTGGGGCGTCAGCGAGCTGCCGATGCTCGCGCTGGCCATCGCCGTCGCCCTGGCCTGGACGCGCGACGACGAGCGGACGGCCCGCCGTCGGGACCGCGACGCCGACCGCACGGGCGACGCCGAGCTGGCCGCCTACAACGCGATGCTCGCGCGGCTCGCCCGCGGCGAGCGCCGGGAGGACGACGCCGACGCCGACGCCTGAGCCCGGCGAAGGGGCCGCGCGTCGGGCACGCACCAGCCCGCGCGGCGGTGCACCCGAACGGGTGACGTGACCCGCTCGACGGGCGGACTCGCGCGACCTCGGTGAAGATCGAGGCGAGCCCGGGCGCGCGTCCGGCAGACAGGGAGGACGACCGTGGGTATCGGGACCGGGATCTTCTTGCTCGTCGTCGGCGCCATCCTCGCGTTCGGCATCGAGCCCGACGCGTGGAGCGTCGTCAACCTCAACATCGTCGGCTACATCCTCATGGTGGGCGGGCTCGTGGCGCTGATCCTCGCGCTCGTGGCCAACCAGCAGCGCACGCGGCGGCACCACATCGTCGAGCGGTACGACGACCGCACGCCGCCGCCCGTCGCCTGACACCGGCCGGGCCGGGTCGCGTTCGGCTGCTGCGCGGGGCGGCCCGTCCCGCCCCGCTCCGCTGCGCTCCGCATGCCCGAGCCGAGCCCCGGCCGGGCCGCCCGGCTCCGCTGCGCTCCGCACGCCCGAGCCGAGCCCCGGCCGGGCCGCCCGGCTCCGCTGCGCTCCGCATGCCCGAGCCGAGCCCCGGCCGGGCCGCCCGGCTCCGCAGCCTTCGGGGTCAGTGCAGACGGACGTCCCCGACCTCGACCTCGGCGGTGATGCGGCCGCCGGCCAGGTCGGCCGACCGCACGACGCCGCCGCTCGCCTTCGCGCCGACCGCCGCCTGGACGTGCGCGACCAGGCGGAGGCCGTCGTCGGTCGGGCGCAGCTCGACGAGGTCGCGCGGCAGGCCGTTCGCGGCGAGCGCGGCGCCGATCGTGTCGGCGAGGGCGTTGAGCAGCCGGCCGACCGTGATGCCGCGCGCCTGGGCGGTGAGGGCGAGCGAGGCGTCGCCGTCGGCGTAGCCGAGCCAGCGCGCGGTGACGGTGACCCGGCCCGCGAGGGCGGCGCCGATCCGCTTCGCGGCCGAGAGGCCCGGGACCCGCGTCGGGTCGAGGTCCACCTCGACGGCGCCGCCGTCGGCGGTCGGGCGCACGGCGAGCACCATCGGCGGCAGCGGCTGCACGGCGCGGGCGAGCCGCACCGCCTCGTCGACCCCGATCTCGATGCGCACGCCTCATCCTCCCCGGCGGCGGGCGAGGGCGCGCGACGTGCAGGGTTCCTGTCGCCAGGCCGGGCGCGCGACGCGAGGACCGGCGAGCAGGTCGAGGTGCGGTCTCCCGCGGCCGGCTGAACCGCGCGCGGACGCGCGGGACTTCCCCCGCCGCGCATCGTGTTCACTACCGACGTGACGACTCCCGCGCCCGCCCGCCTGCCCCGCGTCCGCGCGTCCGAGCTGGCCGGCCGCGGCTGGCTCAACACCGGTGGCCGCGACCTGAGCCTCGCGGACCTGCGCGGCAAGGTCGTGCTGCTCGACTTCTGGACCTTCTGCTGCATCAACTGCCTGCACGTCCTCGACGAGCTGCGCGAGCTCGAGGGGGCCTACCGCGACGTCCTCGTCGTCGTCGGCGTGCACTCCCCGAAGTTCGTGCACGAGGCCGACCCGGTCGCGCTCGCCGCCGCCGTGGAGCGGTACGAGGTGCGCCACCCCGTGCTCGACGACCCCGACCTCGTCACCTGGTCCGCGTACACCGCGCGCGCCTGGCCCACGCTCGTCGTCATCGACCCCGAGGGCTACGTCGTCGCGCACATGGCCGGCGAGGGGCACCGCCGCAACCTCGAGATCCTCGTCCGCGACCTCGTCGCCGAGCACGAGGCCAAGGGCACCCTGCACCGCGGCGACGGCCCCTACGTGCCGCCCCCGCCGTCGTCGGGCACGCTGCGTTTCCCCGCCAAGGCGATCCGGCTGCCCGCCGTCGACGGGCACGGCGGCAACCTCCTCGTGGCCGACGCCGGTCACCACTGTCTCGCCGAGCTCGCGCCCGACGGCGAGACCCTGGTCCGGCGCATCGGGTCCGGCGAGCGCGGGCTGGTCGACGGCGGCCCCGACGTCGCGCGGTTCTCCGAGCCCAACGGCCTGTGCCTGGTCCCCGAGGAGCTGCGCCCGTGGCTCGGCTACGACGTCGTCGTCGCGGACACGGTCAACCACGCGCTGCGCGGCGTGCGCCTGGCCGACGGGTACGTGACCACCGTCGCGGGCACGGGCGAGCAGTTCCTCGTCGGCGGGCCGGACAACCTCGAGCCCTGGCCGGACGGCTCGGGCGAGCGCCCCACCTGGGAGCCGGGCGGGACGTACCCGCCGCGCATGGTCAGGCTGTCGTCGCCGTGGGACGTGGCGTGGTCGACCGAGCTCGCGGCGTTCGTCGTCGCGATGGCGGGCAACCACACGATCTGGGCGTTCGACGGCAAGGAGGGCTCGATCCGCCACCTCGCCGGGACGATGAACGAGGGCCTGGTCGACGGTCCCGGCCTCGAGGCGTGGTTCGCGCAGACGTCGGGGGTCGCCGTCGCGCCCGACGGCGGGATCTGGCTCGCGGACTCCGAGGTGTCCGCGCTGCGCCGGCTCGACCCCGCGGGCGGCGCGGTCACCGCGAGCACCGCCGTGGGCCAGGGCCTGTTCGACTTCGGCCACCGCGACGGCCCCGCCGCGCAGGCGCTGCTGCAGCACCCGCTGGGCGTCGCCGTCCTCCCGGACGGCTCGGTGGCCATCGCCGACACGTACAACGGCGCGATCCGCCGCTACGACCCCGCCGCCGACGCCGTGACGACTCTCGCGCGTGACCTCGCCGAGCCGTCCGGCCTGCTCGTCGACGTGCGCGACGACGGCGGGATCGACCTCGTCGTCGTCGAGTCGGCCGCGCACCGACTCACGCGGATCGCGCTGCCCGCGCGGCTGGCGGGCGAGATCCTCGACGCAGGTGCGCACCGGACGCAGCGCCCGGTCACCGAGATCGGCCCGGGCGAGGTGACGCTCGAGGTCGTCTTCACGCCCGCGGCGGGACAGAAGTACGACGACCGGTTCGGCCCCTCGACGCGGCTGCAGGTCTCCGCGACGCCGCCCGGGCTGCTGCTCGACGGAGCGGGCGACGACGTCCCGCTCACGCGGGTGCTGCGGCTCGACCCGGCCGTGCGCGAGGGCGTGCTGCACGTGACCGCGCAGGCGGCGTCGTGCGACGCGGACCCGGCGATCGAGTACCCGGCCTGCCACCTCAACCAGCAGGACTGGGGCGTGCCCGTGCGCGTGGTCGAGGGCGGGCCGACCGTGCTGACGCTGCCGCTGCACGGCTGAGCGCGGCGGGCGCGCGTCCGCGCGGACCGCGGACCGTCCCCCTGGCGGCCCTCAGGCGTCGGCGACCCCGACCGCCCGCAGCACGAAGGACTCGACGGCCGACGTCGGCTGGCGCTCCCCGCCCCGCCCGACGGCGACCCGGGCGGTGAGGCACGCGTTGACCAGCCCGATCGCGACCTCGACCGGCTGCTCGACGAACACCCCTGCCTTCATGCCCGCCCGCAGGATCCGGCGCAGCGTGTCCTCGACGGGCGCGGCGTGCTCGCGCAGGCGGGCCTGCGCCTCCGGGGAGACGGCCGCGCGCAGGCCGGCGGGCATGTGGAACGACCGGCGCATGGCCAGCTGCCGGCGCACGTAGACCCGCAGCTGCTCGACGGGGTCGGCGACGCCGGCGAGCGCCGCCTCGAGATCGGCGAGCCAGCCCCGCGTCTCGTGCCCGATGTACTCGAGGAGCAGCGTCTCCTTGTCCGGCACGTGGTTGTAGACGGCGGTGCGCCCGATCCCGGCCTCGGCGGCGACGTCCGCGAGGGTCACGGCGTCGAAGCCGCGCTCCTCGAGCAGCCGCGCGAACGCGGCGAAGAGCCGGCGGCGCGTCTCGTCCCGGTGCTCCGTGAGCGAGGCGCCGATGATCCTGGGCACGGGTCCATTGTGACGGAGCGTCCCCGCGGGCGACTTGCCCCGACTTGCGCCGTGGAATGTACGGTGCCGCCATGACCGACCAGAACCCCGCCGACGCGATCGTCCCCGACACCAAGGACTGGACCTGGGTGCTCGAGCGCCGCTGTCCCGAGTGCGACTTCGAGGCCGGCGCGGTGGCGGGCGCGGCGATCCCCGCCCTGGTCCGCGGCTTCGCCGCCCGCTGGGCCGAGGTGCTCGTCAGGCCCGACGTCGCGCGGCGGCCGGCTCCCGCGGTCTGGTCCCCGCTGGAGTACGCCTGCCACGTGCGCGACATGAGCCGCGTGTTCGGCGCCCGCGCCGAGCTGATGCTCGCGCAGGACGAGCCCACGTTCGAGAGCTGGGACCAGGACGCGGCGGCGATCGAGGCCCGCTACGGCGAGCAGGACCCGGCGACCGTCGCCGCCGAGCTGCGGGAGGCCGTCGAGGCGGCGGCCGCCACGTTCGCCGACGTGACGGACGAGCAGTGGTCCCGCCGCGGGCTGCGCGGTGACGGCGCGGCGTTCACCGTCGAGACGCTCGGCCAGTACTACGCGCACGACATGGCGCACCACCTCTGGGACGTCCGCGGCTGACGCCGGCGGTGCGGAGAGGGCGCGCCGGGCCGCGTCAGGCGGTACCACCCGAACGGACTAGCCGCCTGCTTCGTCGTGCACATCTTTTCTCCACAGGGGTGTGCGTGGAGGGCGTCCGCCGTGGGGCGGTATGTGGACGAAGCTGTGACTTCGCGGTGGATGAAAAGTCGCCGCCAGAACCCCTTGCCACCCCCTCGCGGGCCCACTAGAACTTGGGGTCAACGGCACCGCAGGTCAGCCGGTCCGAGAGGGGAAACCCTCGAGGAACAGGTCCGGGAAACCGGGTCTGACCGGCAGATTTTGCGGAGTCGTGACCGACCGGAGATCGGCGGTCCAGCTCTTCGGGCCTCGGCCTGAAGGGTCCCTCGCGGGGCAACTCGTGGGGGCTGTGGACGACGACGCAGTGGATCGTGCGGACCGGGCGGTGTGATCGACCTGGGAAGCCGCCCACGGGAAACCAACGGGCCGTCTTTCCACCGCACCGTCGGAGCGGGACCGGTGTTCCGGTCGGTCGGGGTGGTCGGTCCCGGTTCGCCGGGACTCGATCCCCCGGTCGCCGGGACGGGCTCGGCAGCGCCGGGCGGTTGGTCCGGTTCGCCGGATCGCCGTCGGGTAGCCGGGCTGGGCGGTCGACGATCACAGCAAGGCCCCTCGGACGCTTACTCCGAGGGGCCTTTGCTGTGTCTCCCACAGTAGGTGCGGCGCACCGGACGGCCGCGCAGCGACACGCGGCGACGGCAAACGTCCTGGGACGACTTCCTCGCGGGCCCAGCTCCGGGCCGGCCGATCCACCGGCTGGCCGCTCACGATCGTGCGCTGTTCGAACATGTGTGATCGCGCGCGAAAATGTGCGAAGATGGGCCCATGCTCGCCCAGCAGCGCCAGGAGGCGATCCTCGCCGCCGTCCGCCGCGACGGAGCCGTGCGCGTCGCCGACCTGGTCGCCGCCCTCGGCGTCTCCGAGATGACCGTCCGGCGCGACGTCGGCCTGCTCGCCGAGCGCGGCCTCGTGCAGCGGGTGCACGGGGGCGTCGTCGACGTGCGCCGCGCCGCCGAGGAGCCGGGCTTCCGCGCCAAGGCCGGCCTCCACGCGGACGAGAAGGCGGCGATCGCCGCGGCCGCCGTCGGCCGGCTCGCCCCCGGCAGCGCGGTCGCCCTCTCCGCCGGCACGACGACGCACCTCGTCGCCCGGCTCATCGCCACCACCCCCGCGCTGCGCCCGCTCACCGTCGTGACGAACTCGCCGCCCGCCGCGGACGTCCTGCACGCGGCGGGCGACCCGGGGCTCACGGTCGTGCTCACCGGCGGCACGCGCACGCCGTCGGACGCGCTCGTCGGGCCCGTCGCCACCCGGGCGATCGAGAGCCTGCGGGTCGACGTCCTCGTCCTGGGCGTGCACGGCGTCGACCCGGAGGCGGGGCTCACGACGCCCAACCTCCTGGAGGCCGAGACGAACCGCGCCCTCGTCGCCGCGGCGAGCCGCGTCGTCGTCGTCGCGGACCGGTCGAAGTGGGGCGTGGTCGGGCTGGCGCGGATCGCCGACCTGGCCGACGTCGACCTGCTCGTCACCGACGACGGCCTGCCGCCCGAGGCCGTCGCGGCCGCCCGCGAGGTCACCGAGGTGGTCCTCGCCGCCCCCGCGGGACGGCGGCCGTGACCGCCGCCGTGCGCTGCACCGCGACCCGGCTGGCCGACGGACGGGAGCTGTTCTACTTCGACGACTCGGAGCCGTACGTCTCCGGCGGGGCCACCCGCGAGCTCGTCGACCGCCGCCCCCTGCCCGACCGGTTCGCCACGGTGACGGCGGCCGACGGGACCGGGGCGCCCGTCGTCGGGCCGGAGATGCGGCTCGACCCGCTGACGGGCGAGTGGATCCCGATGGCGGCACACCGGATGGACCGGACGTTCCTGCCCCCGGCGGACGCCTGCCCGCTCTGCCCCGCGCGGCCCGGCGCGGAGTACACCGACGGCGAGATCCCGGCGACGGACTACGACGTCGTCGTCTTCGAGAACCGCTTCCCCGCGCTGGTGACGCCGCCCGGGACCGACCCGACGGCGCCCGGCCGGCTCGTCGACGGCGAGCCGCTGTGGCCGGCGCGCCCCGCCGTCGGGCGCTGCGAGGTGATCTGCTTCTCCGCCGAGCACACGGCGTCCCTCGCCGACCTGCCGCCCCGGCGCGTGCGCACGATCGTCGAGGCGTGGGCGGAGCGAACCCGCCGCCTCGCCGCCGAGCCGGGCGTGGCGCAGGTGTTCTGCTTCGAGAACCGCGGCCGCGAGATCGGCGTGACGCTGCCGCACCCGCACGGGCAGATCTACGCGTTCCCGTTCGTCACGCCGCGCACGCGGGTGATGCTCGACCGCGCCGCCGAGCACCGCGCGCGGACGGGGCGCAACCTCTTCCGCGACGTGCTCGACGCCGAGCGCCGCGCGCGGACGCGCGTCGTCCTCGAGTCGGAGCACTGGACGGCGTACGTCCCCGCGGCCGCCCGCTGGCCCGTCGAGGTGCACCTCGCGCCGCACCGCGACGTGCCGGACCTGCCCGCCCTCGACGACCTGGAGCGCGACGACCTCGCCGCGGTCCTCCCCGAGCTGCTGCGGCGCCTCGACAGGTTCTTCGCCGACGACGGCTCCGTGCCCCTGCCGTACGTCGCGGGCTGGCACCAGGCCGTGGTGGGCGAGGGGCGCGAGCTCGGCCGGCTGCACCTGCAGGTCCTCTCGGTGCTGCGCGGCCCGGGCCGGCTGAAGTACCTCGCGGGAGTGGAGTCCGGGATGGGCGCATGGATCAGCGACACGACACCCGAGCGGATCGCCGCGCGACTGCAGGAGCTGGCGCCGTGAGCGCCCCGGGCCCCGGCGGGGTCGGGACCCCGCGCGTCGAGTGGCGCGCCGCGTGGACGCCCGCCGAGGGCGCGGACCGGGCGCGCGCGGGGTTCGCCGCGGCGTTCGGGGGGGAGCCCGCGGGCGTCTGGGCGGCGCCCGGCCGGGTCAACGTCATCGGCGAGCACACCGACTACAACGCGGGCCTCTGCCTGCCCGTCGCCCTCGCCCACCGCACGTACGTCGCGCTGCGGCCACGGCCGGACGGCGTCGTGCGGCTCGTCTCCGCGCAGGAGCCGACCGCGTGGGAGGGCCGGCTGGCCGACGTCGGGCCGGGGGCCGTGCAGGGGTGGGCGGCCTATGCGGTCGGGGTGGCGTGGGCGCTGCGGGAGGCGGGACTCGACGTGCCCGGGTTCGACGCCGCCGTCGACTCGTGCGTGCCGTACGGCGCGGGGCTCTCGTCGTCGGCCGCGCTCGAGGGCGCGTTCGCCGTGGCGCTCGACGACGTGGTCGGGGCCGGCCTGGGCGCGGACGACGCCGGCCGCGCGCGCCTCGTCGCCGCCTGCCGCCGCGCGGAGAACGAGATCGCGGGCGCGCCCACCGGCGGGCTCGACCAGACCGCCGCCCTGCGCTCCGTGCCCGGGCACGCGCTGGCCCTCGACTTCCGCGACGGGAGCGTCCGGCCGGTGCCCGCGCGGCTCGGCGAGCACGCGCTGCTGGTCGTCGACACCCGCGCGCCGCACCGGAACGCGGACGGGCAGTACGCGGCCCGGCGCGCGGCGTGCGAGGACGCCGCCCGCCGGCTGGGCCTGCCGTCCCTGCGCGAGGTGACCGACCTCGACGCGGCGCTCGATCGGCTCGCGGCCGACGGGGCCCCTCCGGAGACCGGCCGGCGGGTGCGCCACGTCGTCACGGAGAACGCGCGGGTCACCCGGGCCGTCGCGCTGCTCGCGGAGGACCGGGTCGCCGAGCTCGGGCCCGTGCTCACGGCCGGGCACGCCTCGCTGCGCGACGACTACGAGGTGAGCTGCCCGGAGCTGGACGTCGCCGTGGACGCGGCGGTCGCGGCCGGCGCGCTCGGGGCCCGCATGGTCGGCGGCGGGTTCGGCGGGTCGGCGCTCGCGCTCGTCCGGCGCGAGGACGTGGCCGCGGTCGCGGAGGGCGTCGGCGCGGCGTTCGCCGCCGCCGGGTTCGGCACGCCCGCGCTGCTCGTCGCGGAGCCGTCCGGCCCGGGCGGCCGCGTCGAGCCGGCCGGACCGGTCGCCGACGCCGCTGGGGGTGCCCGGTGAGCACGTGGCTCGTCACGGGCGGCGCCGGCTACATCGGCGCCCACGTCGTCCGCGCGCTCCGCGCCGACGGCGCCGACGTCGTCGTCCTCGACGACCTGTCGAGCGGGCACGCCGAGTTCGTGCCCGACGACGTCCCGCTCGTCCGCGCGTCCGTCACCGACGCCGCCGCGGTCGCCGGGACGCTGCGCGCGCACGCGGTCGACGGCGTCGTGCACCTCGCCGCGTTCAAGTACGCGGGGGAGAGCGTGCGCCGGCCCCTGCACACCTACGAGCAGAACGTGACCGGGACGGCCCGGCTGCTCGCCGCGATGGCGGAGGTGGGCACGCCGCTGCTGGTGTTCTCGTCGTCGGCGGCGGTCTACGGGACGCCGGACGTCGACCTCGTGACCGAGGAGACCCCGACCGCGCCCGAGTCGCCGTACGGGCGCAGCAAGCTGGTCGGGGAGTGGCTGGTGGCCGACGCCGCCCGGCCGGAGGCGGCGGGCGAGGTGCCGCGGCTGCGGCACACGTCGCTGCGGTACTTCAACGTGATCGGGTCCGGAGACCCCGCGGTGTACGACTCGAGCCCGCACAACCTGGTCCCGCTCGTGCTGGACGCCGTGCTCGCGGGGCGGGCGCCGCGCATCCTCGGCGACGACTACCCGACGCCCGACGGCACGTGCGTGCGCGACTACGTCGACGTCGCGGAGGTCGCCGCGGCGCACGTGGCCGCCGCGCGGGCGCTCGAGGCGGGCCGCACGCTCGCGCCGGTGTACAACCTCGGTGCGGGCGAGGGGCGGTCCGTGCGCGAGGTGATGGCCGCCGTCGCCGCGGTGACGGGTGTGCCGTTCGAGCCCGAGGTCGGTCCCCGGCGGCCCGGGGACCCGCCGCGGATCGTGGCGTCGGGGGCGCTCGCGGCGCGTGACCTCGGCTGGGCGCCCCGGGCGACGCTCGAGGAGATGGTGCGCAGCGCGTGGCAGGCGCGCCGGGCGGTCGCCTGAGCCGTCGCCTGCGCGGCCCGCGCGGCTGCCCCGCGACGACCCGCTCAGGGCCGGCCCAGCCGCCGCCCGCCGTACTTCTTGTGCACGGCCTGCTTCGAGACCCCGAGCGCGCCGGCGATCTGGGTCCACGTCGCGCCCCGCACCCGCGCCCGGCGCACGAGCGCCGACTGCTGCCGCTCGAGCTCGGTGCTCGCGGCCGCGGTCGCCCGCAGCGCGCGGATGGGGTCGTCGTCGTCGGCGGCGAGCCGGAGCATCTGCGACACCTCCCGAAGGTCCACGGAGTCAACTATGGTTGACCGCGCCCGCCGTCGTCAACCCACGTTGACGACGGCGGGCCGCCCGACGCCGTCACGCCCCCCGTGCCCGCCGTCGCGCCGTCCGGGCTCAGGCCCTTGACAGGTTTCGTCGCAGCATATTTTATAATCGGCAAGAAGTCGCGCAGGGGTTGGGCCCGCCGTCCGGCGAGCCGACGAGCACAGGACGTACTCGAGGGAGAGTGAGGATGAAGATGCGACTGTCGATGCGACGTGCACTCGCCGTGGCGGCGTGCACGGCGCTCGCGGCCGGCACGGTCGCGGCGTGCTCGGGCTCGGACGAGCCCCAGGAGGAGCCGTCGGAGTCGACGCCGGCGGAGAGCGGACCCACGGGCGACATCCGGGTCCTCGCCGTGGAGGGGCCCGAGACCGACTCGCTCGCGACCCACGCGGCCGAGTTCACCGAGGCAACCGGCATCGGCGTGACCGTCGACAAGGTCGCCCGCGACGTCTGGGGCCAGCGCAAGGTCGCGGAGCTCGCGCAGGACGCGGGCACCTACGACGTCGTCTTCGTCGGCGGCGGCGACGACGCCGTCTGGCTGCTGCGCCACGCGCACGCCCGGGACCTCGCCCCCTACCTCGGCGACGTCGTCGGCGACATCGTCAACGCGGACCTCTTCACGCGGGACGACGGCGCCCTCGTCGGTGTGCCGCAGTACTACAACTTCCCCGTCGTCCTCTACCGGACGGACCTCTTCGAGGACCCGGCAGAGCAGGCGGCCTTCCAGGAGAAGTACCACCGCGAGCTCGCCCCGCCGACGACGTTCGACGAGCTCGTCGAGGTCGCGGAGTTCTTCGACCGGGGCCCGGACCTCTACGGGACCTGCCTCGGCGGCGTCGACTGGTCCGTGTTCCTCGACGACACGTACTTCGTGTACGGCCAGGACTCGAACTTCGGTGACGCCGAGACCGGCGCCCTCACCCTCGACACCCCCGAGCACGTCGCGGCCATGGAGTACATCGACGCCCTGACCTCCCTCAGCGCACCCGGCTGGGAGGCCCGGAGCTTCTTCGACTGCGACAACCTCATGGCCAGCGGCCAGGTCGCCATCTACCAGAACTGGCTGTACGCCTGGCGCGCCGTCGGCGACCAGATGGACGGCACGCTCGGCATCGCGCCGCCCCCGGGCGAGAAGACCCACCTCGGCGCGATGCTCGCGACGATCCCCGAGTCGGCGCCGAACCCCGACGCCGCGGGCGCGTTCGTCGCGTGGATGGTCTCCGACGAGTTCCAGCTCCCGCAGACCGCCGAGACCGGCAACCTGCCCGTGCTGCGCAGCCAGCAGGACGGCGCCGAGTTCGCGCAGGCCCTCCCCGAGCTGGACATGCTCAAGACGGTCGCGAGCCGCTTGACCTACCTGCAGACCACCTGGTCGGGTGAGCTGAGCTCGGGTGTCGCGGAGGCGATCGCCAAGGTCCTCTCCGACGAGATGACCGCCCAGGAGGCTGCGCGCTGGCTCCAGGAGGAGAAGTTCGCCGGGCGCGAGGCCATCGAGTGACGACTGTCGCTCATGGACGTCGCGGGGAGGACGTCGTGTCCTCCCCGCGACGTCCCGAGACCCGACGGCGGGGCCGGGGAGCCCCGAGCCCCGGCCCCGCCGTCGTCCACCGCTCGTCCCGCCGACGCCGGCTCGCGGGGATCGCCTTCACGCTCCCCTCGATGCTCTTCGTCGGTGCCGTCATGGCGTACCCGCTGGTCTACCTCGGGTACATGGCCCTCCACACCTACCGGCCGCTGACGTCGTCGGAGATCACGCCGGCGGGGCTGAGCAACGTCACGGCCCTGTTCACCGACTCGACCGTGCGGAGCTCGCTGCGCGTGACGCTGCAGTTCACGCTCGCGTCGGTCGCGATCGAGGTCGTCGTCGGCACGGCGTGCGCGATCCTCCTGGCGAACGTCATGCTCCGGTTGCGGGGGCGGTTGGGCCGGCTGTTCTCCCGCGCGCTCGCCTCCGCGTTCATCGTCCCGTTCGCGGTGCCCGCCGTCGCCGGCGCCTACGCGTGGCGGATGATGCTCGACGCCCAGCTGGGGCCCGTGAACCAGCTCCTCGGCACGTCGATCCCCTGGCTCGTCGAGCACCCGCTCCTGTCGATCATCGTCATCGACGCCTGGAAGATGACGCCGTTCGTGCTCTTCGTGATGCTCGCCGCGGTGATGTCGATCGAGCCGTCGCAGTACGAGGCGGCGGCGCTCGACGGGGCCGGCCCGGTGCGCACGCTGTTCTCGATCACGCTCCCGTCGATCCTCCCGATCATGCTCGTCACCGGCGCCTTCCGGGCCGTGGACGCCTTCACCAAGGTCTTCGACACCGTGTTCGCGACGACGGGCGGCGGGCCGGGCGACGACACGCGCGTGCTGCCCCTCGTCATCTGGCGGACCGCGTTCACGCACCTCGACTTCGGCTCGGCGTCCGCGCAGGCGCTGCTCGCGCTCGTCATCTCGCTCGGCTTCGGCGTGGCCCTCATGGTCCTGCAACGGAGGAACCGCTGATGCGACTCACGTTCCAGGCCCGACGCCGCCTCGGCGCCGCCGCCGCGGGGGCGGCGCTGACCGTCGTCGCGCTGGTGATGCTCGCGCCGATGGCGTGGATGGCGTTCGTCTCCGCCAAGCCCGAGACCGACATCTTCAGCCGGGCGCCGCTGAGCATGCCCGACGAGCTCACCGGCGCGCACTACGCGAACCTCTTCGACCAGTTCCACTTCGGGTCGTCGATCACGAACTCGGTCGCCATCGCGGCGGCCACCGTGGCGATCAGCGTCCTGCTCGGCGGGCTCGCGGCCTACGGGTTCGCGCGGTACCCGTGGCGCGGGAGCGGCGTGGCGCTGGCGTTCCTCATCGTGGCGCGCATGGTGACGCCGGCCGCGCTCGTCGTGCCGCTGTACACGATCATGCAGCGGCTCGGGCTGCTGAACTCGCTGAGCGGCGTGATCGTCGGCGTGACGGTGCTGAACCTGCCGTTCGTCGTCTGGATCCTCAAGCCGTTCTTCGAGCAGGTGCCCAAGGAGGTCGAGGAGGCCGCGGAGCTCGACGGCCTCTCGCCGGCCCGGGTGTTCTTCCGGATCGTCCTCCCGCTCGCGCTGCCCGGCCTCATGACCGCTGTCCTGTACAGCTTCCTGGCCGGCTGGACGGACCTGCTGTTCCCGATGACGTTCATCACCGACTCGACGGTCATGCCGCTGACCTCGAGCCTCCTGCAGATGCAGACGGGGTACCGCATCTACTGGGGCGAGCTCATGGCGGGCGGGATCGTCCTGACCCTGCCGCCGGTGCTCCTCTGCTTCGCGCTGCAGAAGTACCTCCTGCGCGGCCTTCGAACCGGCTACTGAGCCCTGACCCACGAGGAGAACCCGTTGACCGACGAGCTTGCCCGGATCCGGTGGGGCAGCGCCGTGTCCGCCTACCAGGTGGAGGGCGCGACCCGCGCCGGTGGCCGCGTCGAGAGCATCTGGGACACGTTCGCCCGACGTCCCGGTGCCACGACACGCGGGGACACGGGCGAGGTGGCCTGCCGGGCGTACGAGGACCCCGGCGCGATGCTCGACGCCGTCGCCTGGCTGGGCCTGGACACGTTCCGGCTGTCCGTGTCGTGGCCCCGGTTCGTCGGGCCCGACGGCGCGGTGAACGAGGAGGCCGTCGCCTACTACCGGCGCGTGCTCGCCGGCCTGCGCGAGCTCGGCGTGCGCCCGCTCGTCACGCTCTACCACTGGGACCTGCCGCAGTGGCTCGAGGACCGGGGCGGCTGGACATCGCTCGGCACGGCCGACGCGTTCGTCGCGTTCGCCACGCGCGCCGCGGAGCGGCTCGGCGACCTCGTCGACGACTGGGTGACCATCAACGAGCCGTTCTGCGCCGCGTTCCACGGCTACCTCAGCGGCCTGCACGCCCCCGGGCGGACCGACGAGGCGGCGGCGCTGCGGGCCGCGTTCGTGCAGATGCACGCCCACGCGGGGGCCCTGCGCGCGCTCCGCGAGGCGGCGCCGGGCGGCCGCGTCGGCTTCGCGATCAACCTGTCCGACCTCGCGCCGGCGAGCGACCGGCCGGAGGACCTGGCGGCCCACGCGCGCGCGGACCTCGTCGAGAACCGGCTGTTCCTCGAGCCGCTCCTCCTGGGCCGCGTGCCCGACGACGCCGAGGCGTACTTCGGCGCGGGCCCGCTGGTGGCCGCGCTCGACGGGATCGACGTGGCCGAGCTCGCGCGGCCCACGGACTTCGTGGGCGTCAACCACTACGAGCACAACGTGGTGCGCGCGCACGAGGTCGGCACCGACCCCGTGGTGCGCGGGGTGGCGAAGCTCCCCGTGCCGGAGCCGCGGAGCGGGCACGGCGTGGCCGTGCACCCGGCCGCGTTCGAGCGGGTGCTCCTGCGGGTGGCCGAGCACGCACCGGACCGGCCGATCTGGGTGACGGAGAACGGCGTCGGGCTGTGGGACTACGTGGGGCCGGACGGCGCGTGCCGGGACGTCGAGCGCGTGGCGTACCTCACGGGGTACGTGGGGGCGATGGCGTCGGCGATCGCCCGGGGCGCCCGCGTCGAGGCGTACTACTTCTGGTCGCTCATGGACAGCTTCGAGTGGGCGCAGGGGTACCAGCTCCGGTACGGGCTCTTCTACACGGAGTACGCGTCCGGCCGGCTCGCGCCGAAGCTGAGCGCCGCCCACTACCGCGACGTCATCACGGCCGCGCGCGCCGCCGAGACCGCCGCCATCGGGGGATGACCGCGCACCAGGGCCCTTGCGCGGGCACTTCTGTCCGGCTATAAAAAAAGAATGGAAAATGGGTCGCCCGGCCGGCGCAAGGCCTCGGTCCGCGACGTCCGCCGGGCGAACCGCGCGCTCCTGCTGCGCCACCTGCTCCTGGCCGGCGAGTCGAGCCGCTCGGACGCCAGCGAGGCCACGGGCCTCTCCCCGACGTCGGTGACGAACATGGTCACGGAGCTCGTCGCGGAGGGCGTCGTCGTCGAGGGCGGCCAGCTCGACTCCTCCGGCGGTCGGCCCCGGACGATCCTCAGCGTCAACCCCGACGCCGCGTACGTCATCGGCGCCGACGTCGGCGAGGCCGAGGTCGTCACCGGGATGTTCGACCTGACGATGAAGCGCGTCGCCTCGCGCTCCTGGGGCTTCCCGGAGCGGCGGATCTCGCCCGAGGAGGTGACCGACGTCATCGCCGGCTCGGTCGCCGAGATCCTGCAAGAGGCCCAGGAGGCGCGCGGCCCGGAGGTGCTCACGCGCGTGCTCGGCGTGGGCCTCGGGGTGCCCGGCGTCGTCGAGCGCCCCGAGAACCTCGCCGGCTGCGGCGACCCCCTGCGGGAGCCGATCGTGCACGCCCAGGTCGTCGGCTGGGACGAGACCGACTTCTCCACGCTCGCCGAGCGCCTGGGCCTCCCGCTGCTCATCGACAACGGGGCGAAGACGACCACCCAGGCCGAGGCCTGGTTCGGCGCCGCGCGCGGGGTCGACCACGGCATCGTCGTCCTCGTCGGCGACGGCGTGGGGGCCGGGATCATCACGAACGGCCGGCTCTTCCGGGGGTCGTCCAGCAGCGCCGGCGAGTGGGGCCACACGAAGATCAGCCTCGACGGGCCGCGCTGCCGGTGCGGGGCGCGGGGCTGCATCGAGACGTTCGTCGGCGCGTCCGCCGTCGTCACCGCGTGGCGCGGGCCCGACCCCGCGCGGGCGGGCCACGAGATGGAGGACGTCCGCAGCATGCTCGCCGCGTACCACGCCGGGGACGAGCGGGCGCAGGCCGCGCTCGACCGGATGGTCGAGCACCTCGGCGTCGCGCTGTCCAACCTCGTCAACCTCTACAACCCCGCGCGCATCGTGCTCGCCGGGTGGTTCGGGGACATGGTCGCCCAGGAGCTCCTGCCCGACGTGCGGCGCAGCATGATCGCGTCGTCCCTGCCGCAGCCCGGGCGCGAGGTCGCCCTGGTGCGCTCGCGTCTCGGGCGGGACGCCGTCGCCCTGGGCGCCGCGACCCTCCCGCTGGACCGCTTCATCGAGCGGGGCTGGCCCACGCGGTCCGCCGAGGACGGCGGGCGGGGCGCGCGCCGCGGGCGCGGCGCGTCCGAGGGCGACTGGTCCTGGTGAGGCGGCCGCCGGTGCTCAGCGGTTCTTGAAGTAGCGGAAGAGGTGGCGTTCGCGGGTGGTGGCGACGCCGGCGAGGGTGCCGAGGACTGTGGTGGCCGCGCCGGCGGCCAGGGTGCGGGCGCCGAGGAGGAAGGCCCAGTCGCTGGGGTCGGGGTTGCCGGTGCGGGCGGCGTATGCCACGGCGGTGGCGGCGATGGCGAGGCCGGCGGCGACCCAGGCGGCGGCCTCGAGGGCCTGCTGCCAGGCCAGATGGGGCTTGGGCACGCGCGCGTGCAGGGCGGCGGCGAGCTCGAGCCGGCGCGTGCGGACGGCCAGGTAGCCGAGCACGAGGCCGACGATCGCGGCGGCGACGGGGGCGAGGGCGGTGGGGCGCCGTGCGAGCAGGCCGGGGGCGTCGTAGGTGGCGCCGTAGGCAGCGTTGAGGCGGCTGACCGTGGCCTGGTCGGCCTTGGCCGGGTCCATGGCGAGGTAGACGACGGCGGCGGTGTCGACGTCGGCGGGCCAGACCTGGACCCAGCACTGGTCGAAGACGCCCATGGGGGCGACCGGGGCCAGGGCGGCGTAGCCGAGGGTCCGGGCCCGCCCGTCGTCGGGCCAGGAGTACACGCCGGCCGTCACCGCGGTGCCCGTGGTCGTGGCGGTGTCGCGGCCGGGCCGGGCACCGAGGGTCTCGGCGAGGTCGCGGGAGTACCAGACCCCCGCCGCGCGGTGGCCGCCGGTGGTGGCAGCGACGTCGCCGCCGACGTCGGCGAGCAGGTCGACCAGGCCGGGGGTGGCCTCCCAGACGGTGACCCGGGCCGACGGCATGGCCAGGGCCCTGACGGGGTCGCCCTGGCGCAAGGCCCCGGCCGCGACGACCCCGGTCGCCTCGCCGAGGGCGTGGCAGCGGGCGCCGTCGATGCCCTGCGGGACTTCCAGAACCTGCACCGAGGACCCGCTCGCCCGGTACTCCGCGGCGCCGCGCAGCACGTCGACCGCGGCGCGCACGTCGGCGTAGGCGAGCGCGCCGACGACGGCGGCGAACGCCAGCGCCAGGGCCGCGGCCCGGGTGGTGCCAGTGGCCAGGTTGCGGGCCGCCTCCGAGGCGACCGACCGGGCGCGCATCAGCCCTCCCCTGGTGCGCCAGGGCCGGCCGCGGGGCTGCCCGCGCCCGCGAGGGCGGCCTCCGGGACGTGGTCGGCGAGGTCGAGCACGCGGGTGCACGCGTCGCGGGTGTGCGGGTCGTGGGTGGCGACCACGACGATCGCGTCGTCCTGCGCGATCCCGGCCAGGACCGCGTTGACCGTGGCTGCGGTGGTCAGGTCGAGCTGGGCGGTCGGCTCGTCCACGAGGAGCAGGTCGGCGGCGGTGGCCACGGCCCGGGCGAGCATGAGGCGCTGCGCCTCCCCGCCGGACAGGGCCCGGAACTGCCGGTCGGCCACGGCCGCGAGGGCGAACCGGTCCAAGATCTCAGCGGCCCGGGCCTCGGCGTCGCGGCGCGCCAGTCCGCGGGCGAGCAGGGGTAGGACGACGTGGTCCAGGGCCGTGCGCCGCGCCACCCCGTGCGGATTCTGCAGCACCCACCCGACGTGCTGGACGCCGACGCGCTCCACGGTGCCCGCGGTCGGGGTCACCCACCCGGCCAGGATCGACAGCAGCGTGGACTTGCCCGACCCCGACGGGCCCACGACGGCCACGACCTCGCCGGGGACCAGGTCCAGGTCCAGCCCGGCGAACAGCGGCGGCGCCGGCGGGAACGCGTGCGCCAGCCCCCGCACGTGCACCTCGGCGCCCATCGTGCCCATCGCCTCGCTCACGGGCAGGTCAGGTCGTCACCGGGGTCCAGGGACACCTGGTCCGGGACCGGGCCGTCGACCTCGACCAGGGTCTGACCCAGCGCGGAGGCGACCACCCGGACCGGCAGGACGGCCCCGTCGTCGGCCACCAGGCACCCCCGGTCCGCGCTCAGCCCGAACACCGCGGCCGGCGGGACGACCGCGACCTGCACCGGCTCCGCCAGGGCGAGCTCCAGGTCCAGGGTCCCGGGACCCTCCTCCTGCGACCAGTCCAGCATCGGGGAGGCGGCGACCGCGGCCAGGAACGCGGGATCGGTGACCGTGCGGTCGGGGTCGACCGGCGCCGTCGCGTCGCCGAATCGGGCCACCAACCCTTCGACCGGATCGGTCCCGCCGATCTTCAAGCCGACCAACCCGCCGCCCACCGTGGCGACCTCGCCCCCCGCGAACGCGTCGCCCACGGACACCGCGCACGTCGTCACCGTCACCTCCGGGGCGGGCAGCCAGACGACGTCCGACGCGGCGAGCGCCCCGGACGGCCGGGCGACGCCGATCCCCGACAGCAGCGCGCGGACCGCCGCCCGGGTGCCCGGGCCGAACACCCCGTCCACGGTCACCGCGTGCCCCAGGCGGGCCAGCTCGGTCTGCAGGTCCGCGACGTCGGGGCCGCGGACGCCTACGTCGAGGTCGCGCCACAACGGAGTCGCAGTCGCCAGTGCGAGCATCGGCCGGTCGTCCAGGACCAGCGGGCTCGACCCGGACGCGAGCACCGCACCCGGCACGCACGCGGACGAGCGCACCCGACCGAAGGCGCCCAACGTCAGCGTCGTCGGCTCCGCCAGGAGCGGCGTCGCCGGCGCCCGCCGCGTCCCGTCGTAGGTCTCCACCGACACCGGCGCCACCCGCGCACCGGTCTCGCTGGCCACCGACGACGGCGCGTCTGCCCCCAGCAGCACCGCCCCCGCCGCGACGCCGGCCGCGACCAGAGCCACCACGGCGATCCCGACCGTCGCCACCGTCACGGAACCGCGCCGTCGTCCCCCGTTACGCACGCTCTCATCCTCTCGACGGGCCGACGATCAGGCCAGGTTGGCGAGCTGGTGGCGCTCCATTCTCCCTCGGCCCCGGCGCGCGACGTCAGGGCTGGCCTCCGGGCGGAGGGCTCACCTCGTATGGGAGCCGGCCCTCCCGTGCCACGGTCCACGGATCCACTCGGCACTCGAACAAGAATGCCTCGTCAGCGTCGAGGCGTGCCTGCAACTCGTCGTCGCTCAAGTCGCGGCCCTCGTTCAACCCGAGGCGGTCCATGCATGCCCGGACCGCCTCGATGAACGAAAGCCCCCCGGGGTTCTCCCGGAGGCTGGTGTACATCATGGCAACGAACAGCAGATGCTCAGCATCGCACTCCTCGACCACCCGGTCCGCCGCGGCAAGCGCCTCGTCGAGTGACCCGAACTGTGCGGTGTATCTCGAAGTCGGGGTGTACGTGACTTGTCCGTCTTGGAGTTCCACGTCTATCCCGTGCGGCTCCACGCAGCTTCGGAAGCTCTCTCGCGCGGCACCGTACTCGGCATCGCTCACTGCGTAGTCCTCGAGCACCCGCCGTTGTGACTCACTGACGTCGTCATTTGCCAGGATCTGATCGATTTGCTGGATGTATACCTCAGGCACATCGGGGGGCACCGACCGGGGAGCTCCTCCTGCGCATGCCGCGATAGACAGACCGGCTGCGGCAAGAACAGCTCCCCAGCGCAGTGCGTTCGCGTTTCTCACGCGAAGTAGACCCTGTAGCCGAAGATCTGAGTTCCACCCGCGTCGGTCGCCATACTCGCGCGCTCTGTCACCCACGTCGTGCCCGCCTGTGCGACCGACGTGCCCGAGCTCAAGCCCGGCGCAAGGGTTGTCGAGATCGATCCCATGTTGTTCCACCACCGGATTCGAGCCCTGACGTACTCACACGTCCCGGCCTGAACCACGGCCTTGTCGGGAGTCGCGAAGCCCTCGGCTATGCAGGAGGCGGAGAAGGCGATGGTGACCGCGTCGGCGGGCACAGCGAACCCGAGTGCCATCACCGCCGCGAGCCCGCACGCCAGCAGACCAGATCTGATTGAACGCTTCATTGCGCTTGCCCCCATTCATAAGCGCTGCGCCCAACCGGCGCAGCCGGATCGGACCCGATCAAGGTCCCGAAGTCGTAACGGGCGCGACAAGGGACTTTCGTCCCGCTCAGATGCCGGCACTTGGACGCGCCGCGACGCGGGCGGCAATCGGCGTTGGTTCGCGGTCGACTCACGGCTCGACACCCGGCGGCGGGAAGACGTCGTACGGTAGTTCGCCCTCCCTCGCCACCGTCCACGGGTCGGTGCGGCACTTCCAAAGGAACGCATCGTCTGCATCGGCGCGGGCCATCATCTCGTCCTCGGACAGGCCAACTCCTTCGTCGAGTCCAAGGCGCTCGATGCAGGCCTGCATCGCCTCGTACCAGCTCCAGCCCTCCGGGTTGGCCCGTAGGTCGTAGTGGACCGCCTCGACGTTGGGGAGAACACCCGCTTCACGGTCGGCTAGAGCTTGGTCTTGAGCAGCGAGACTGTCCTCTGCGGTGCCTCGGGCCGCCGGGGAGTCCGGGCGCGGGTAGACGGACATCTGGCGCTCGCCGAGGATCACCTCGTAGCCGCGATCCTCCATGCACGAACGAACAGTCTCCCGCGCCCGGGCGTACTCCTCGTCGCTGACCCAGTAGTCCGCCAGAACCTCGCGCTCGAAGTCGCTCACCTCACCGGCCAGGATCCCGTCGATCCACGCACGGTTGGCGTCAGCGATCTCGGGCACCGGCTCGCTCGACTCGACGGGCGGAGACGAGCACGCTCCGAACGCGGCGAGTAGCGTCGCGAGCGCGAGCACCCGGCCAGTCCGGGCGGACATTGGAGTCTTCGGATCAGTGGGCAACAAGCCGGACACCGTCCCGTTCGTGGTACCGGCGCAGGCAGCATCGGACCCGATCACCGTCCCGAACCGGCCACAATGCCAGCAAGGGACCTCCGTCCCCGCAACGCCGAGAGTGCCCGCCGTGACTCGGGCCATGGCTCGGCGCCGGTTTCGGCGCCATCGCCCTACGCCTCCGACGGGCCTCCGCCCGGCCCCGACCGCGAACGCCAGCAGGGCGCGGCTCAGCGCCGACCGCTCGCGGTGCCGGCATCCGCGATCACGCGGTCCAGGTGGGCCGCGATGCGGCGCTGGGCGTCGTCGGCGGCATGCTGGTAGTGAAGGGCCGCGCGGGGCGTGGAGTGGCCGGCGCGCTGCATGAGCTCGGGGAGCGTCGCGCCGGTGAGCGCGACCAGCGTCAGCGCTGAGTGGCGGAGGTCGTGCCAGGTGAGATCGTCGCGGTCGATCGCGCGGCGGGCGCGGGCGAACATCGTCGAGCGGCTGCCGCTCGTGAGCGGGCGACCGGACGCCGTGCCGAAGACAAGAGCGTCGCGCCGTTCCGGCGTGAAGCGCGCCATGTGCTCGGCGAGGACCTCGACGGCGACGGTAGGCAGCGCGACCGTCCGGACGCCGGCGCGAGACTTCGTCGCCGAGAACGGCCCAGCGCCGCCAGTACCCGATCGTGCGAGCGACTGCTCGACGCGGATCGTCCCCGCCGCGAGGTCGACGTGCTTCCGCTGGAGGGCGAACAGCTCACCCGCTCGCGGCCCTGAGAGGAACGACACCACGACCGCCGCGCGGTACCGCTCGGGCATGGCATCGGCGAGCGCCCACAGCTCGTCCGGCGCCAGGACCCTCCGCTCGGTGCGGTGTCGGGAGTCGCGCTGGCTCGCGCCCTTGATCGCGCACGGGTTCGCCGGGATCAGCCCGTCGGAGACCGCCTGCGCCAGCCCGGTGTGCAGGAGCCGGTAGGCCTGCGCCGCCTCCGTGTGGCCGAGGTTCCGACGGCCCTCGCGCGCGTCCACGACCACGCCACCCGTCGCGTCCAGCCACGCTTCGCGCAGCTCGACCGGCATCCGTCCCGTCTCCGCGACCGCACGCCCGTTCTCCAACGCCCAAGCGCGGATCGCCGCGTTGACCCGCTTCGGCGTCGACGCAGCCCGCGACCACCGCTCACCGGCCCGCCGCGACGCCTCGGCAAGGACCGCCGCGTCCCACTCCCGCACCGCCGCCGGCGTCACCGACGCGAGCGACTGCGCCCCCAGCCGCACGACGCGCGGGCGCGCTCCGCCCACCACGGGCACCTCGGCGTCGATCCACCGCTCGAGCAGCCGCGAGTACAGCTCCCGGGTGCTCGGCGCGAGATCCCCGCGCGTCGCGATCCATCCGCGGAACCACTCCCCGAGCGGCTGCTCGCCCAGCCGCGGGTCCCGCCACACCCCGCGCGCCATCCGCGACACCTCGTGCGCGAGCTCCTGGTCGGCCTCGGCCTTGGTCGGGAAGGTCCCGAGCGTTCGCAGCGCGCCGTCGGGCCCCGTGTACCGCGCCTGCCACCTCCCCGACGGGAGTCGGCGGACGGCGCCGGAGGCGCGGCGGTGGCGTCGGGATGCGGTCGCAGTGGTCATGGTCGGACCTCTTCGCTATGGCACGTTATGGCACGAGCCGACCAGCAGAAGGGTCCCAGGGAGGTCCGACAGAGCGTCCACAACGCTCTGACCTGCGGAAACGATGGAGCGGGTGACGGGAATCGAACCCGCGCTCTCAGCTTGGGAAGCTGAAGTTCTACCATTGAACTACACCCGCACGGCGCCCTGACGAGCGCGCCCGACGATGATACCGGGTCGGCCGCGCGCCGTTCAGCCCCTCGTCCGCTGGCCGTCCACCGGCCGTCCGCCCGGCCTGCCACCGGGCTCGGCCGACCGACGCGCCGTGGCCGCGGGACGGCCGCGGTGGAGCGCCGTGACGCCGCGCCGCTCCACCCGAGGAACGAGGCGAGGGACGGGTGGTGGCGGGACCGCCGACCGTCCGCCCCCGCGCCCGACCGCCGTACACATTTTTCGTCCACAGGGCTGTGGGTCCGACGGCGGCCCTGCGGGTGGAGCTGTGCACAGACATGTGCACCGCCGGTGGACGAAAAGTCGTGCCGACGAACCCCTTGCACCCCCTTCCGGAGGGGGTCTAGAACTTCACCCAACGGCGACGCCGGAAGGCCAGGAGGACACCGGGGCGACCCGGTCCCGAGAGGCCAGAAGGATCGCCGGAGCCGACCGGAGAACGGTGGACCATCTCGGCGGGGCGACCCGACGAGCTGCGGATGGCGCCGCAGGTGTCCGAACGGACCGGAAGGCTGGTCGTCACCGGACGGCCCTCGGGAGACCGGGAGCCGGACGGCCGCAACGCCAGAGCGGGACCCGCGGTTCGGGAGACCGGACCGCAGGTGCGACGGCCGAGCGAAGCCCCTCGGACGCTTACTCCGAGGGGCTTTCGCTTGTGCCCGCGCCGACCGCGTCCGCTGTCGCGGCCGGACCGGTGACGCCGCCCGGCCCCGCGGCTACCGTGAGCGCGTGCTGCTCTCCGACCGCGACATCCGCGCCCAGATCGACTCCGGACGGGTCGTGCTCGACCCCTACGACCCGGCGATGGTGCAGCCGTCCAGCGTGGACGTGCGCCTGGACAAGTACTTCCGCCTCTTCGACAACCACAAGTACGCGGTCATCGACCCCGCGCAGGACCAGCCGGACCTCACGCACCTCGTCGAGGTCGAGGGCGACGACCCGTTCGTCCTGCACCCCGGCGAGTTCGTCCTCGCCTCCACGTACGAGCAGGTCACCCTGCCCGACGACGTCGCCGCCCGCCTCGAGGGCAAGTCCTCCCTGGGCCGGCTCGGCCTGCTCACGCACTCCACGGCCGGGTTCATCGACCCGGGCTTCACCGGGCACGTGACCCTCGAGCTGTCGAACGTGGCGACCCTGCCCATCCAGCTGTGGCCCGGCATGAAGATCGGGCAGCTCTGCTTCTTCCGGCTGTCCTCGCCCGCGGAGAACCCCTACGGCTCGCCGCGCTACGGCTCGCGCTACCAGGGCCAGCGCGGCCCGACGGCGTCCCGCTCCGCCATCGGCTTCCACCGCACCCGCATCTGAGCCTTCCCCCACCCGACCTCCGCAGCCGACATCGCCCCGACCGCCACCCCATCGACCTCCGACCGGACCCACCCCGACCGCCGCCGGACCCACCCCCGACCTCCGCCAGAGTGGAACGATCTGCCGGCATCTCGTTCCACTCCGACCTCGTGGACCTCATCTCGTTCCACTTTGCGCCGGAAGAGGGGGCAGAGGACGGGGCAGAGGAGGGGGCAGAGGACGGGCCAGAGGACGGGCCAGGGTGCGCCGAGGCGCCGCGGGAACGGCCCGGGGCAGCCCTGCGAAACACGGCCGACGCACCCGCGTGACACGCCCGACCTACGCTGCCCCCATGGCTCTACCCCGGCTCGCCGACGTCGACGACCTCGACGCCGGCCACGTCCTCGCGCTGCCGCCCGGGCCCGGGCCGGAGGCGGTGGAGATCCTCGCGACCAGTCGCTTCCCGCGCGCGACCTGGGAGGTGCCCGCCGCCGTCGGCGCGAACGGCGGCACGCGGACCCGCGCGACGATGCCGCCGGGCGTGCTGCGGCTGTCCCGGCTCAGCACGCTCACCGGCCCGTTCCACCTCGAGCGCGACGTCGCCGCCGAGCTCGGCCTGCCCGTCCCCGGCGGCACCGCGTACCTGCTGCGCGCCCCCGTCGAGCGCGGCGCGCCGCCGTGGCCCGGCGCCGGCGACCGCGACGGCCTCGCCCGCGCGTTCCCCGACGGGCTGCCCGTCCGCGACGAGCTGCGGATGCTCGAGTGGCTCATCGCCGTGGCGCGGCGGCTCGCCGGCGCGGTCCGCACGGCCGCGGGCCGCGACGGCCGCGATCCCGTGATCCTCGCGCCGGACCCGGCGGCCGCCGTCGACCTCACCGTGTGGAGCGACCTCTGGCTCGACCCCGACGGCGCGCTCGCCGTCATGCGCCAGGCGCTCCCCCGTGCCTACCTCAACCTGCCCGGCGGCACGTGGCGGGGCCCGCTGCCGAAGGAGGGGACCGGCGTCGTGCCCGGGACGGAGCCCCTCACGGAGGACCAGCGCCGCTACCTCGCGCTCGAGGCCGAGGCGTTCGACGAGGCCACGCTCGCCTCCCCGCCACCCATGGAGGCGTACGGGCTGCTCGCGGACCTCGAGCTCGACGGGATGATCGCGCTGGAGATCGGGCCGGAGGACCCGCCGCCGGTCGTCGCGAGCCTGCCGTGGGCCGCGAAGGGCGCCGTCGCCTACCGGGTCCACTGGGAGCCCGTCGACGAGGCGGACCTCGAGGCCGAGCGCGCGTCGATCGCCCACCGCGTCGCGCGGGGCCGGGCGACGCCGCTCGTCGTCGCCGTCGCGCGCGCGGTGCACGCGCACGTGGGCGGCGAGATCACCGACATGATGGGCTTCGTCGTCGACCCCGCCCACCTCTGAGGGCTCCTCGCGGAGGACGCGCAGAGGCCGGCGGGCCGACGCCGGGCCCTCCGTCCCGACGCCGGACCCGCCGGCCCCGTGGGCGCCGCGCGCCCCCGACCGCCCGTCAGGCGTCGGCGGCCAGCGCCTCGCGCAGCCGCACCCGCGGGCCGGTCCGCAGCAGCGACCGCTCGTAGATCCGAGCCCCTGCGGCGATGACCGCCGCGCAGGTCGCGAGCAGCAGCACGAGCGCCACGAGCGGCTCCCACCACGTCGCCTCGCCGAGGAACATCCGCATCGGCATGGCCACCGGCGCGCTGAACGGCACGTACGACAGCACGGTCAGCACGGTCGCGTTGTCGTTGAAGAAGATCACCCCGAAGTACGGGATCATCGTCAGCATCATCGCCGGGGTCAGCACGGTGTTGACGTCCTCGAGCCGGGACACCAGGGACGCGCTCGCCGCGTACATCGCCGCGAGCAGCACGAACCCGACGAGGAAGAAGCCCACGAACCACACCAGCGGCGCGCCCAGCGGCGCGAGCACCTCGTCCTGACCCGTCAGCACCAGGCCGAGCACCGCCATCGCGGCGAGCGCCGCCGTCTGGCCGAACGCGAGCGCGCTGTTGCCGAGGATCTTCCCCGCGAGCAGGGCGCGGCTCGGCACGGTGGCGAGCAGGATCTCGACGATGCGGCTCTGCTTCTCCTGGACGGTGCTCTGCGCGATCGTCGCGCCGAAGCCCGCCGCCGACATGAGGAACACCAGCCCGAAGCCGAACGCGACGAGGTAGCGCAGGCCGGCGTCGGTCCCGGACGGCTCGAGCAGCTCGACCTCCGGCGCGACCGACAGCGTCGCCACGACCTCCCCCGGCGCCTCGTCGAGCGCGACGAGGCGGAAGCCGAGCACCCCGCCGTCGGGCACGACGGCCGCGGTCACGTCCCCCTCGCGGACCATGGCCCGGGCGGCGTCCTCGTTCGCCGCCGGGACGGCCTCCAGGCCGTCGGCCTGGGCGACCACCTCGGAGACCGGCCCGACGACGGCGACCCGCGTCGCGTCGTCGCGCCCCCCGATCAGGGCGCCGGCCACGATGGCGACGAGCGCGCCGGCCAGCAGGATCGCCGTCGAGATGATGAACGACTTGGTCCGCACCTGGGTGACGATCTCCCGCTCGGCGACCATGAGGGCCAGCCGCGGGGTCGACGGACGGGGCGGGCGGGCGGTGGTGGTGGCGCTCATCGGGCATCCTCCGGGACGGCGTCGGCGACGACCTCGCGGAAGATCTCGCCGAGGGTGGGACGGACGGGGGTGAAGGACTTCACGGGGGCGCGGCGGACGGCGTCGGCGAGGACGCCGTGCGCGACGGCCTCGTCGGCCTCGAAGAGGGCGTAGCCGCCGTCGAACTCGACGACCTCGACGCCGGGCACCTCGCGCACCCAGCCGACGTCGCCCGTGGTGGTCAGCTCGTAGCGGGTGCTCCCGACGGCGGAGCGCAGCTCCTCGCGCGCGCCCGCCGCCGCGATCCGGCCGCCGGCGATGATGACGAGGTCGTCGCAGAGCCGCTCGACGAGGTCCAGCTGGTGCGACGAGAACAGCACCGGCACGCCGCGCGCGGCGTACTCGGCGAGGACGCCCACGACGACGTCGACCGCGAGCGGGTCGAGGCCGGAGAACGGCTCGTCGAGGACGAGCACGCGCGGCTCGTGCACGAGCGCGGCCGCGATCTGGGCGCGCTGCTGGTTGCCGAGGGAGAGGTTCTCGAGCGGGTCGTCGGCGCGCTCGGCGAGGCCGAGGCGGTCGAGCAGGTCGCGCGCGCGGTCCATCGCGACGCCCCGCTCGAGGCCGTGCAGCCGGCCGAGGTAGGCGATCTGCTCGGCGACCCGCATCTTCGGGTAGAGGCCCCGCTCCTCGGGCATGTAGCCGAAGTCGACGCGGTCCTCCGGCTGCAGCGGGTGCCCGTCGAGGGTGACCTCGCCGCGGTCGGCGGCGAGCACGCCGAGGATGATCCGCATCGTCGTCGTCTTGCCCGCGCCGTTGCCGCCGACGAAGCCGGTGAGCCGGCCCCGCTCCACGGTGAAGGTCACGTCGTCGAGCACCTTGCGGTCCCCGAAGGACCTGTCGACGCCCTGGATCCGCAGCATGGTTCTCCTCACGCTCGTGGTGACGGCCACGACGCTACGGAGTCGGGCGTACCGGGCGCCTCCGGCGCGGGATCGAACTTCGCGGGGCGGCCGGCTCCGCCCGTGGGCGGTGGTGGGGCGGCGCGGGTCGGGGTCGCGTCAGGGCCGGCCGGGCGGCGCCGCGGGTCGAGCCGGGGGCCGGCGTCGGGCGACGGTCAGACGACGCCGTGCGTGTATGCGAAGACGACGGCCTGCACCCGGTCCCGCAGACCCAGCTTGAGCAGCACGTTCGACACGTGCGTCTTCACGGTGGCCCGGCCGAGCACGAGCTCGGCGGCGATCTCGTCGTTCGACAGGCCGCGGGCCACGAGCCGGAGCACCTCGAGCTCGCGGTCCGTCAGGACGCTCACCGCCTCCGCTGCGCGGCCTCCGTCGTCGGGCGGAGGGGGCGCGGCCGCCTGCTCGGCGGCGACCGCGCGCTCGATGACCGCGCGCGTGACCTCGGGCGCGAGCAGCGCCTCGCCCGCGGCGACGGCCCGGATGGCGTCGACGAGGTGCTCGGGCCGGGAGTTCTTCAGCAGGAACCCGCTCGCGCCCGCGCGCAGCGCCGCGAGGAGGTAGTCCTCCCGGTTGAACGTCGTGAGCATGAGCACCGCCGCGCGCACCGCCGGGTCCGCGACGAGCCGGCGCGTGGCCTCCAGCCCGTCCATGTCGGGCATCTGCACGTCCATGCAGATGACGTCGGGGTCGAGCTCGCGCGCCGCCGCGAGCGCCTCGCGCCCCGTGCCGGCCTCGCCGGCGACGACGATGCCGGGCTGCGCGCCGAGGATCGTCGCGATGCCCGCGCGCAGGAGCGCCTGGTCGTCGACGAGGAGGACGCGGACCGGGCCGTCGTCGGGCGCGGGGCCGTCGGGCGCGGGGGTGGGGTCGGGCGCGGCGGTCACGCGCGGCTCCCCTTCTCGAGCGGGATGCGGGCGCGCACGAGGAAGCCGCCGCGCGAGCGGGGGCGGGCCTCGAGGGTCCCGCCGTCGGCGGCGACGCGCTCCCGGATGCCGATGAGACCCAGACCCGTCCCGGGCGTGCGCGCGGGCGGGGTCGCCACGGAACGGCTGGCGCCGTCGTCGGCCACCTCGAGCTCCACGGCGTCGTCGAGGTAGCGCAGGCGCACGTCCGCGTGGGCGCGCTGGCCGGCGTGCTTGCGGGTGTTCGTCAGCGCCTCCTGGGCGATGCGGTACAGGTTGAGCGACAGCAGCGGGGGCAGGCGCACGGGGTCGCCGACCACCTGGAACGTCGCCCCCAGGCCGGCGTCGCGCGCGGACGCGACGAGATCGGGCAGCGCCTCGACGCCGAGGGAGCCGACGGCGCCCGCCTCGCCGTCGCCGTTCGAGGACTCGTCGCGGAGCGTGCCGAGGATGCCCTGCAGCTCGCCGATGGCCTCGCGCGCGGACTCCTCGACCTGCTCGAGGCTCGCGCGGGCCCGCGCCGGGTCGGCGTCGAGGAGCGTGCGGGCCGCGGCCGCCTGGACGCCCATCATCGAGACGTGGTGCGCGACGGCGTCGTGCAGCTCGCGCGCGAGGCGCAGGCGCTCGATGGCGACCGCCTGCTGGGCCACGCGCCGCCGCTCCCGCTCGAGCTGGCGGGTGCGCAGCTCGGTCCGGGCGCGCTCGCGGGCGGACGCCCACTGCCGCTCGCCGAACCAGAACGCCCCCGCGAAGTACAGGACGTTCGTGAGGAGCTGGATGACGAGGTAGGCGACGAGCGGCGAGAACGCGCCCGCGCGGGAGAGGTCCGGGAGCGCCTCGGGGTCGTTCGTCGTCATGAGGATCTTGGCGGTGAGCCAGCCGAACATCCCGACGATGACGACGCCGCGCGCCCACAGCGCGCGCCGCCGGTCCGGCTCCCACGCCCCGACCGTGTACAGCGCGCAGAACAGCGCGATGTTGGCGAAGAGCGTCTCGGGGACGCGCACCTCCACGTGCACGACGAACGCGACGGTGACGACGGCGAGCACGGCGCTCGGCCAGCGGCGCCGGGCCGCGAGGGCGCCCGTCTGCGCCGCGAGCGCGAGCACCGACAGCCACGCGGGCGCGGGCTCCTCGTACAGGCCGGCGACGCGCCACAGCACCATGCTCAGCAGCGCGCCGCAGAACAGCCCGGCGGCGAGCAGCGCGTCGGACCGCAGCCCCTCCCGACCCACGGGGGCGCGGCGCCAGTCCGGGAGGTCCGGGTCGTCGTCGGCGGCGGGGAGCGGGGGAGCCGGCAGCGGCGACGGCACCGGGGCGGGGGCCGCGGTCGGGGCGTCGGGCTCGGTGCGCACGGACCAACGCTAGCCGCGCGGGTGCCCCGCCCGGGCGTCCGGTGAGGGCCGGTGAGGGCCCGCGAGGGGTCCGGCGAGCGCGGTCCGGCGGGCCGCGCGTCGGGGGTCGAGGGGCTCCCGGCCAGGAACGTCACCGAGTTGGGACATGAAGCCGGTTCCCCGCGGGCCCCGGAGGGGACATCATCGTCGGATGCAGCGCTCGGCCGAGTACGACGCGTTCGGACCCTGGACGTACCGGGTCCGCACGGCTGACGAGGTGCCGCGCCTGTACCGGCGCCACGGGGTGGACCCGGAGGCGGCGCGGCTCGTGCTCAAGGTGCCGCGGGTGATCGACCGGCGGGACGCCAACCCCGAGATGCACCTGTACGACCACCTGCTCGTCGCCGGCGACGAGAGCCTCACGGTGCTGAGCCGCCGCGGCGACACGTACCAGACCGTCGTCGTGCCCTACTCGCGGATCGGCGCGATCCACCACAGCTACTCGATGCTCGACGGGCTCCTCGTGGTGCACGACGTCGACGGGCTCGAGCACGCGGGGGTCGCCGTCGCGATCCGCTACAACGCGATCTCCCGCCGGGTCATGGAGGACCTCGCGGAGCTGCTCCGGGAGCAGGCGCTGGCCGCGCGGCCCCCCGCGGAGCGTCCCGGCCGCGCGGCCCTGCCGACGACGCGCGTGCTCGACCTCGGCGACGCCGACGCCGCGCTCGTCACCGCGCGGATCGAGATCGCGGACCGCCGGCCCGGCCTGGTGCTGCTCGGCGCGCAGCCGCGGACCGTCGTCGCCCGCCGGGACACGACCTTCGGCCGGGTGCTCGACGCGCTGCGGCCCGTCACGCTGCACGCCGCGCTCGTGTGCGCCGACACCGGGACGCTGGAGTTCGTCCACCGGCGGGAGTGGTTCACGAGCCACCCGAAGCCGCAGTTCTCGGTGGCGCACACGGTGATCCTCACGGACGCGGTCACCGCCGTCGGCTCGCACGAGCACCCGCGCTACGTCGGGGTCTACCGCGTCCAGATCGCGGCGGGGCGCGCCCGGGTCGACGTCGCGTTCCCCGACGGCGCTGAGTCGGGCGGCGCCATCGCGGGCGCGCTCGCCGGCGTCCGCGCCATCTGAGCCCGGCGCTGGGCCCTCGCGCAGCACCTGACCGCCGCCAGCCCGAGCGTCGGAGACTTCCTTTCACAGAGCGACAGAAACTCTCCGACGTTCCACCACCGGGCACCCCGGACCGCACGGGCGCGGCGTCGCCCGCCACCCGCCGCGGTGCAGCGCGCCGACGACCTGCACCGCGACCCGGCACGGGGTCACGGCCACGTGCCGCCAGCGGTAGCGCAGGGTCACCTCCCGCGTGGCGAGCAGCACCGCGTTGTCCCGCCACGTGTCGGCGTCGGTCCGGCCGCCAGGGTGACCCAGCGCGCCGTCGAGCTCTACCCGCACGCCAAGGCCGACGTACACGACGTCGGCCCGGATCCACAGCCCGTCGATCACCTGGCGCACCTGCAGTCGCGAGCGCGGCAGCCCGTGCCGTCGCTCGACGTCGCGGTGGTAGCGGCGCTCGAGCGGAGACTCGATCCCTTGGGTCACCTCCGCGACGAGCTCGCGCAGGAGCGCGACGTTGCGGAACCGACCGCGGCGCGCGACGGCGTCGGCGATCTCCAGCGGGTTCGTCCCCGCGCGCGCAGCCGCACACGCCCAGCCGACGGCGTCGTCCACGGAACCGGCGGCGGCGACGAGGTCGACCACCGTGTCCCCCGGCCAGACGGTGCGGGGCCGACCGGAGGCCGACAGCACGTCCCGGCGCACGTGCACGCGCAGGCCACGCGACGGGGCGACCCGGCGCCCCTCCGGCACGACGACGTCCACCACCCGTGGTGCGCGGTCGGTGAACTCGTGTCGGTAGGCGGCGCTCTCGTGGCTCAGCGCTGCGCCCTCGCCCGCGTAGAGGACCGCGCCCCACGCCCGTGAGCGCCACGCGATCGGCCCCGAGTGCACGACGACGACCCCCTGGTGCAGTCGCTGCCACCGGCCGGTGCTCACCTGGCGGGAGATCCAGGCGTCGTCGGCGCCGACGGCGATCAGCTGCGCGCGTGTGACGACGTCCCCCTGCGGGCGGGCGAGGCGAGCGACGAGGTCGGGTGGCAGACGCACGACGACGAGCGTGGCGGGCGGCGGTGTCCGTCGGGGCGGTCCGCGCTCACCTGTGGACGAGTGCGTGCCCGGGGTTGCCAGGGAGTCGCGCGACCTCCGGCCGCCGGTCCCGCCGCTCCCCACCGGAGGATCGGAGACTTTCTTTCACATAGCGAGAGAAAGTCTCCGGCGAAGTCGGGGCCGGGCCGGACCGGCGCGGGGCTACGCGCGCCGCACGGCGTCCAGCAGCAGGGTCGCGACGTCGACGACCTCCGGCGCGGCCGCGCGGTCCCGGCCGGCCCGCGCGGCGGCGTCGCCCATGCCCTGCGACAGCATCGTCACGCAGAACGGGCAGCCCGTCGCCACGGCCGCGGCGCCGGTGGCGAGCGCCTCGGCGCCCCGCGCGGCCGCGATGCGCGTGCCGCCGCTCTCCTCGAAGAAGGCGTGCGCTCCGCCCGCGCCGCAGCAGAAGCTCCGCTCCCCGGAGCGCGGCATCTCCGTGACCGCGACGCCGGCGGCCGCGAGCAGCTCGCGCGGCGGCGTGTACACCCCGTTGTGCCGGCCGAGGTAGCAGGGGTCGTGGTAGGTGACGTCGCCCGCCGCGTCCCCGCCCCGGGCGACCGGCGCCGTCGGGCGCAGCCGCCCTTCGGCGACCAGCCGGTCGAGCAGCTCGGTGTGGTGCACCACCTCGAACACCCCGCCGAGCTGCGGGTACTCGTTGCCGAGCGCGTTGAGGCAGTGCGGGCACGTGACGACGATCCGCGTCGCCCGGGCCTCGGTGAGCGTCTCGATGGTGGCGCGCGCCTGCTGCTGGAACAGCAGCTCGTTGCCGGCCCGACGCGCGGGGTCCCCGCTGCACCCCTCGGCCTCCCCGAGCACGGCGAACCGCACGCCGGCGGTGTGCAGCAGCTCGGCGACGGCGCGCGTGGTCCGCCGCGCCCGCTCGTCGTACGCCCCCGCGCAGCCGACCCAGAACAGGTAGTCGAGCTCGGACGCGTCCGGCACGTCCCGGCCGATGACCGGCACGGGGAAGTCCAGCCCCTTGGTCCACGCGAGCCGGTCGCGGGCCGGCGCGCCCCACGGGTTGCCGCGCCGCTCGATGCCCGCGAACGCCTTGCCGAGCTCGGCGGGGAACGCGGACTCCATGAGCACCTCGTGCCGGCGCAGGTCGACGAAGAGGTCGACGTGCTCGATGTCCACGGGGCACGCCTGCACGCACGCGCCGCACATCACGCAGTCCCACAGCGCCTGCGGGTCGACGACGTCGCCCACCAGGGCGAGCGCGTCCACCGCCGCGTGGTCCACCGCGACGGCGTGGCCGTCCTTCCCGACGCCGCCCCCGACGGCGACGTGCCCGGTCGCCGCGGTGCGGCCCGACGGCGCCGTGGACGCGTTGGGTCCGGGCCGCAGCCCCGGGGTCGTCGCGTAGGCGTAGTCGCGCAGCGCGAGGACCATGAGCTTGGGCGAGAGCGCCTTGCCGGTGGCCCACGCGGGGCAGGCCTCCTGGCAGCGGCCGCACTCGGTGCAGGTGGCGAGGTCGAGCAGGCCCTTCCACGTGAGGTCCTCGACGCGCCCGACGCCGAGCCGCGCGTCCTCGGGCAGGTCCTCCAGCCGGTCGAAGTCGACGACGGCGCCCGCGGCGCGCACGGGCGGGACCGGGCCGAGCGCCGGGCGCCCGTCGAGCTCGCGCCGCGCCCACACGTTGACGAGCGCGGTGAACCGGTGCCACGAGACGCCCATCGCGGGCCGCAGCCCGACGACGGTCAGCCACGTCGCGCTGACGAGGATCTTCACGAGCGCGACGACGACGACGGCCGCCTCGAGCGTGGCCCTGCCGGCGGACGCCCAGGCCCCGCCGAACCAGGCGGTGAGCGGGAAGTGGCGCGCGACGTCGGCCCGCGGCGACGGCAGCACGGCCGCCTCCCACTCCGGGACGGCGAGCGCGTACTCGAGCCCGCGCAGGAGAAGCACGCACACGACGACGGCCAGGACGACGACCTCGACGAAGTACGCCTGCCCGGCGTTCGACCCGAAGAACCGCGACGCCCGCGTGCGCAGGTCCGCGGGCTCCCCGCCCGTGGCCTCCACGGCGCTGCCCGTCCCGCCGGCCCGCCGCGGTCGCTCGACCTGCCGCACGATCATCAGGCCCACGATCCCGAGGAGCGACGCCCACGCGATGGCCTCGGTGAGCCACTCGAGCGGCAGCCACTGCCCGACGACGGGCAGCGCCCAGCCCGGCTCGGCGATCTGGCCGTAGCTCGCGACGAGCGTGAGGAACAGGATCGGGAACGACACCATCACGAGCCAGTGCGCGACGATCACCGCCGGCCGGGACCGGAACCGCCGGTGCCCGACGATCTCGGTGAGCGCGAGCCAGACCCGGCGCCACGGGTGGGCGGTGCGGTCGGGGGCGGGTCCGCCGCGCCGCACGACCCGCACGATCGCGGCCACACCCAGGGCGAACGCCGCGACGCCGACCACCGTCGCCACGACCGCCAGCGCCAGCGCCACCCACTGCAGGACCGTCACGGTCGCCCACGCTACCGGCGGGCCGCCGTCGGGCCGCGGGGGCGCGACCGGACGCCGACCCGGGGGCCAGGCGACGCCGTACCGGCGGGCGATCGGCCGACGCGGTGCAACCCTGGACGTGCCCCGGGTCGTCACAGGGGGTGACGGCGCGGCCCGACCACGGGCCCACCGGCGGAGGGAGCGGGATGTCGGGACGGCATGCGGACGCCATGGTGGCGCTCGCCACCACGCGCGCGCGCCCTGACGGGCTACGCGTACCTGCTCACGGGCGACGTCGCGGACGCGGAGGACCTGGTCCAGGAGGCGCTGCTCGAGGTCTTCCTCCACCGTCGTGGCGCCGCGCCGGTGTCCGAGGCGTACGTCCGCCGGGCGATCACCGCGGAGGCGATCGCCGACCGGCTCGGCCTGGCGACCGGCACCGTCAAGCGCTACCTCAGCCTCGCGACCGACCGGCTGGAGCACCTGCTCGGGCCCGTCGACAGGCCCGCCGGCGCGAGCGAGGACCTCACGGTGGAGATCGGAGACGGCCATGGGCACTGACCTGTCGCGCGCGCTCGGCGAGATCGCCGACGCCGCCACGCGCGCCGGCCCCGTCGGTCTCCCCGACCGAGGACGCGACGGACGACCCGACGGACGACCCGACCGACGACGCGACCGGTGACCCGGCGACGGAGGTCGTCCTGGGCCGCGCGGGCGTCGGGGACGTCCCGATGGGCGCGGTCGACCCGCTGCCTGCCCTCACCGAGCGGCTCGGCGAGCCCGACGTCGTCGGGCCGGGCGAGGGCCCGGAGTGCGCCACGGTCGACGCGACGGTGGCCCGGTGGGGCGGCCTCGCCGGCGCGGTCGACGCGGTCGCCTACGGCGGGCTCGACTGCCGCTGACGAGCGGGGCCGCCCGCCCGGCGGTCCGCCCACGGTCGGGCGACCGTTAGGATCTGCACATTCCCGCGGCGCGCCGGTCAGCACCGGCAGGCGTGTCGTACCCGCATCCCGCTCGCCGCCGCGTTGGGTCCCGGCACCGCCGGGGCCACGTCCGGCCCGACCCGACAACCCGACGACCGCCCTTCACCGACAGGACGGAGCCGGCCGTGCTGCTGATGCTCGCTGCGTACCTCGCGGCGGCCGTCGGCGCGCCCCTCGCGGTCCGGTGGCTCGGGCGTCGGGCGTTCCTCCTGCTCGCGCTGCTGCCCGCCGCCGGCCTGGTGTGGGCGCTGCGCTGGACGCGCGACGTCCTCGACGGCGACGGCCCGGTCGAGACGACTCGCTGGGTGCCGCACCTGGAGATGTCGCTGTCGTTCCGGCTGGACACCCTCGGCTGGCTGATGGCGCTGCTCGTCACCGGCGTCGGCGCGCTCGTCTTCGTCTACTCCTCGGGGTACTTCTCGAAGAAGGCGGCGGGCCTGGGCCGGTTCGCGGGCGTGCTCACCGCGTTCGCGGGGTCGATGCTCGGCCTGGTCACGACCGACGACATGCTGCTCCTCTACGTGTTCTGGGAGCTGACGACCGTCACGTCGTACCTGCTCATCGGCCACTACTCGGACCGCAAGGCGTCCCGCCGCGCCGCGATGCAGGCGATCGTCGTGACGACGTTCGGCGGCCTCGCGATGCTCGTCGGCCTCATCATCCTGGGCGAGTCCGCGGGGACGTACCGGATCTCGGAGGTCGTGGCGAACCCGCCGTCGGGCACGGCGGTGACGGTCGCCGTCGTGCTGCTCCTCGTGGGCGCGCTGACGAAGTCGGCGCTCGTGCCCTTCCACTTCTGGCTCCCCTCGGCCATGGCCGCGCCGACGCCGGTCTCCGCCTATCTGCACGCGGCCGCCATGGTGAAGGCGGGCGTGTACCTCGTGGCGCGGTTCGCGCCGGGCTTCGCCGAGCTGGGCGCGTGGCGGGCGATCGTGCTGACCGCCGGCGCGTGGACGCTCGTGCACGGCGGCTACCGTGCCCTGCGGCAGTACGACCTCAAGCTCGTGCTCGCGTTCGGCACGGTCAGCCAGCTCGGCCTGCTCGTGCTGCTCGTCGGCTCGGGGAGCCGGGCGGCGGCGCTCGCCGGCCTGGCGATGATCGGCGCGCACGCGATGTTCAAGGCCGCGCTGTTCCTCACGGTCGGCGTGGTGGACGCCGCGACCGGCACCCGCGACCTGCGCCGCCTCGAGGGCGTGGGCCGCGCGCTGCCCGTCACGGCGACGGTCGGTGCCCTCGCCACGGCCTCGATGATCGGCCTGCCCCCGTTCGCCGGGTACGTCGCCAAGGAGGCCGCGATCGAGGCCCTCCTGCACGACGCCGGCACGCTCGTCGGCGGGCTCGTGCTGGCCGCCGTGGCGGTCGGGTCCGCGCTGACCGTCGCGTACGGCCTGCGGTTCTGGCTCGGCGCATTCGGGCCGCGCGTCGTCGGCGCGGTGCCGCTCCCCGAGCCCGATGACGGCCGCTGGCCCCCGCTGACCGTGTCGCGGCCGAGCGTGCTGCTCGTCGCGCCCGCGGGGCTGCTCGCGGTCCTCGGCCTCGCGGCCGCGCTCGTCCCCACGCTGGGCGAGGAGCTGCTGTCGCCCCACGCCGCCGGCTACCCGGGCGAGGCGGGGCACCTGACCCTGTGGTCCGGCGTCGGGCCGGCGCTGGGCCTGACGGTGGCGATCCTCGCCGCGGGCGCGCTCCTGTTCTGGCAGCGGGCGCGGGTCGAGCACTGGCAGCACCGCATCCCGATCCGCATGGACGCCGACCTCGTCTACCGGCGGATGATGCGCCGGCTCGACGACTTCGCGGCGGACGTCACCGGCCTCACCCAGCGTGGTTCGCTGCCGTTCTACCTCGGCACGATCCTCATCGTCCTCGTGCTGCTCGACGGCTCGGCGCTCCTCGGCGACGCGCCCCCGCTCAGCGAGTGGCGGGCGTGGGACACCCCGGTCCAGCTCATCGCGGGCGGCATCACCGCGGCGGCGGCCGTGCTCGCCGCCCGCGCGCGCCGCCGCCTCAAGGCGATCCTGCTCTCCGGCGTCAGCGGGTACGGGATGTCGGCGCTGTTCCTGCTCTACGGGGCGCCGGACCTGGCGCTGACCCAGGTGCTCGTGGAGACGGTGACGCTCATCGTGCTCGTGCTGGTGCTGCGCCGGCTGCCGCCGTACTTCTCGGTGCGGCCGCTCGCGGGCAGCCGGTGGGTGCGCCTGGGGATCGGGGTGGCGGCCGGGCTCGTGGTCGGCGCGTTCGCGGTGCTCGCCCCGCAGGCGCGGACGGAGCCGCCGGTGTCCGCGGACTTCCCGGAGCAGGCGTACGTGTACGGCGGCGGCAAGAACGTCGTCAACGTGACGCTCGTCGACATCCGCGCGTGGGACACCATGGGTGAGATCTCGGTGCTCCTCGTCGCGGCGACCGGCGTCGCGTCGCTCATCTTCATCCGCCGTCGGAGCGGGGAGATCCTCCGCCTGCGCGACGTCGACGAGGGCCAGGTCGTGGTCTGGGGCGGCACGCGCGACCCGATGGCCGCGCTGCGCCGCCGCGGGCTGGAGAGCCCGGCGCGGCCGGGCCGGCCGGGGACGCCCGGGACCGCGGGCGAGGAGGGCGCCGTGCACCCGCCGACGGCGCCGGGCGACGCTCCCCCGGAGCCGCAGGGCCTCGGCGAGGTGCTGCGCGCGGGCCGCACGCTCGCGCCGCAGCGCCGCAGCGTGATCTTCGAGGTCGTGGTGCGCCTGGCCTTCCACTCGATGATCGTCGTCGCGGTGTTCCTGCTGTTCAGCGGGCACAACCAGCCGGGCGGCGGGTTCGTGGCCGGTCTGCTCGTCGGCATCGCGCTCGCGGTGCGCTACCTCGTGGGGGGGCGGTACGAGCTCGGCGAGGCGGCGCCGGTGCACCCGGGTCTGCTGCTCGGCTCGGGCCTCTTCCTGTCCGCGGGCGTCGGGCTCGTCGCGATCATCCTGGGCGGCTCCGTGCTGCAGAGCGTGATCGTCGAGGTCGACGTGCCGGTGCTCGGGCACGTCAAGCTCGTCACCTCGCTGTTCTTCGACATCGGGGTGTTCCTCGTCGTCATCGGCCTCGTGCTCGACCTGCTCCGCAGCCTCGGCGCCGAGATCGACCGGCACGCCGAGGACGACGAGCGGCGGCGCCAGGAGGAGCGGTCGCGCGAGGGGGTGACCGCGTGATCGACATGAGCCCCAACCTCACGCTCGTCGCGGTCATCGTCGTGCTCGTCGCCGCGGGCGTGTACCTGATGCTCGAGCGCAGCCTGACCCGCGTGCTCATCGGCGTCGTGCTCATCGGCAACGGGATCAACCTGCTCATCCTCACCGCGGGCGGGCGCGCCGGAGGGCCCCCGCTGTACGACCCGGAGAACCCGGGCGCGCGGATGAGCGACCCGCTGCCGCAGGCGATGATCCTCACCGCGATCGTCATCACGCTGGGCATCTCGGCGTTCCTCGCGACGCTCGCGTACCGCTCGTGGCAGCTCAACCGCCACGACGAGGTGCAGGACGACCTCGAGGACCGCCGGGTCGCCGCGCGCGCCGCCGCCGACCGCGCCGCCTACCGCGACATCGACACCTCGAGCGACGTCTCGCTCGACGAGGAGGCCGCCGAGGTGCACGACGAGACGGCGCTCGAGGAGGCCGAGGCCGAGCCCGCGGCCGCCGCGACCGGGGCCGAGCCCGGGGCCGGCCCCGGGCCGACGTCGGGGGGTGGCGCCGGTGCCTGACCTCGCCTGGGCCGTCCCGCTCCCGGTCGTCCTGCCGCTGTCCGCGGCGGGCCTCGCGCTCGCGCTCTGGCGGCACGCCCGCGCGCAGAACGTCATCAGCATCGTCGCGCTGTCCGGCGTCCTCGGCGTCGCGGTCGCCCTGCTCTTCGCCGTCGACGAGGGCCCGCTGGTGCTCGACGTCGGCGGCTGGACGGCGCCCGTCGGCATCCCGCTCGTCGCGGACCGGCTGTCCGCGCTCATGCTGACCGTCTCGTCGGTCGTGCTGCTCTGCGTCCTCGTGTACTCCCTGTCCCAGGGGAACCAGTACGGCGAGGACGAGACGCCCGTCGCGATCTTCCACCCGACGTACCTCGTGCTGGCCGCGGGCGTGAACAACGCGTTCCTCTCGGGCGACCTGTTCAACCTGTACGTCGGCTTCGAGATCCTCCTCGCGGCGTCGTACGTGCTCATCACGCTGGGCGGCACGGGCGAGCGCGTGCGCGCGGGCACGATCTACGTCGTCGTCTCCCTGGCGTCCTCGCTGGTCTTCCTGCTGGCCATCGGGCTCGTCTACGCGGCGACCGGCACGGTGAACCTGGCCCAGCTCGCCGTCCGCCTGCCCGACGTCGACCCCGGCGTCGCGCTGGCCCTGCAGCTGCTGCTGCTGCTCGCCTTCGGGATCAAGGCGGCCGTGTTCCCGCTGTCCGCGTGGCTGCCGGACTCGTACCCGACCGCGCCCGCGCCGGTCACGGCGGTGTTCGCCGGCCTCCTCACCAAGGTCGGCGTGTACGCGATCATCCGCACGCAGACGCTGCTGTTCCCCGAGGGCCGGGCGGACACGCTGCTCATGTGGGTCGCGCTCGCGACGATGATCATCGGCATCCTCGGCGCGGTCGCGCAGAACGACATCAAGCGTCTCCTGTCGTTCACGCTGGTCAGCCACATCGGCTACATGGTCTTCGGCATCGCCCTGTCCACCGACGACGGCCTCACGGGCGCCGTGTTCTACGTCGCCCACCACATCACCGTGCAGACGACGCTGTTCCTCGTCGTGGGGCTCATGGAGCGCCGGGGCGGCTCGACGTCGCTCGACCGGCTGGGCGGCCTTGCCAAGCTCGCGCCCGCGCTCGCGGTGATGTTCTTCGTGCCCGCGATGAGCCTGGCGGGCATCCCGCCGCTGTCCGGCTTCCTCGGCAAGGCCGGGCTGCTCCAGGCCGGCGTGCACGCGGGGACGCCGCTCGCCTGGGCCCTCGTCGCCGGCGGCGTCCTGACCTCGCTGCTCACGCTGTACGCCGTCGTCAAGGCGTGGAACAAGGCCTTCTGGCAGGGGGCGCCCGCCGACCTCCCGGACACGCCGCTGCCCAAGGGCATGGTCGGCGCGACGGCGGCGCTCGTCGTCGCGGGCCTGGGCATCACCGTCGTCGCCGGCCCCCTCTACGGCTACACCGAGCGGGCCGCGGAGACGCTGCGCGAGCGCGGGGCCTACGTGGCAACCGTCCTGCCCGAGGAGGGCCGCGGCACCGGCCAGTCCGACGACGTGACCGAGCGCGAGAACGGCGACGACGCCGAGGCCGCGGAGGCCGCCGGTGAGGGGGCGGCGCCGTGAGCCTCCACCCGCGCCGCCGCGGCCTGCGGTTCACCGTCGCGTCGGTCCTGTGGCTGACCGTCGTGTGGGTGCTCCTGTGGGGCGACCTCACCGCGGCGAACGTGCTGGCCGGCGTGGTGATCGCCCTCGTCGTCGGCGCCACGCTGAGCATGCCGCCCGTGCGGTACCAGGGCCGGATCCACGTGATCTCGCTGCTGTACCTGCTGTGGCGGTTCGTGGTCGACCTCGTGGTCGCCAGCGGCCAGGTCGTCGCGCTCGCGGTGGACCCGCGCCGGCACCCGGAGAGCGTCGTCATCGGGGTGCAGCTGCGCAGCCGCAACGAGCTCTACATGACGCTGACCTCGGAGATCACGTGCCTCGTGCCGGGCTCGGTGGTCGTCGAGGCGCACCGCACGACCGGGATGCTCTACGTGCACGTGCTCGACCTGCACATGTCGCACGGGATCGAGAACGCCCGCCGGCACGTGCTCGACACCGAGGCGCGCGTGATGCGGGCGCTCGCCTCCGACGCCGAGCTGGCCGCCGCCGGCCTGCCGCGCAAGCCCGAGCGGCGGGCGCCGGCGCCTGCGGGCGCGCCCGGCCCGTCGTCGGCGGCCGAAGGGACGGGGGAGGTGCGCCGGTGACCGTCGTCGTCGTCGCGACCGCCGCGATGCTCGCCGTCGCGGGCGTCCTCGCGCTCGTGCGGCTCGAGCGCGGGCCGTCGATGCTCGACCGCACGATCGCGGTGGACGTGCTGACGTCGGTCCTCGTCGCGGGGATCGCCACCTACTCCGCGTGGACGCGGCGCGCCGACACCGTGCCGGTGCTGCTCGCGCTCGCGCTCGTGGGCTTCGTGACGTCGGTGACGATCGCGCGGTTCGCGGCCGTCGAGCCCGAGGGCGAGGGCCGCGTGCTCAGCCGCGAGGAGGCCGACGCGCTCGAGGCCGCGCGCCGCGCCGAGGAGGAGCGTGAGCTCTCGTTCGACGAGGAGCACCACGGCGGGCCCGCCGAGGGGGAGGTGGGCCGGTGACCGCGGACCTCGTGCGCGACGTCGTCGCGAGCGCCCTGCTGCTCGGCGGCGGGATCCTCGCGCTGGGCGCGGGCATCGGCCTGCTCCGGTTCCGGAACCTCCTCGCGCGTCAGCACACGGCGACCAAGCCGCAGACGCTCGGCCTCATCCTCGTGCTGCTCGGGCTGGCGGTGCGGATCGGCGGCGTGCCGACCGTGTGGATGCTCATCCTCGTCGTGCTGTTCCAGCTGCTGACGTCGCCCGTCGCCGCGCACATGGTGGCGCGCGCCGGCTACCGCACCGGGAAGGTGGCGCCGGGGGACCTCGTCGTCGACGAGCTGACGCGCGACCTCGAGGCCGCCGAGGCGGAGCTGGCGGCGCGCCGTCAGCAGACCCGGCCGTCGTCGTCGCCCGACGCCGGCCCCGACGCCACCGACGGCGACCTCGACGAGGAGGAGGCCGAGGTCGAGGAGGCCGTCGCGCGCGAGGCCCACCGCGCGACCGAGGAGGCCGAGCCGGACCGGGACGCCTGAGGCGTCGGCGGGTGCTCGGCAGCGCGGACGGGGTCGGCACCCGGGGCGTCAGCGCCGCGCCATGACGCGGGCCGCGCCGCGCGTCGCCAGCACGCGGGACAGCGCGATGGCCGCCCCGGTGAGGGTGGCGGCCGCCGCGATCTCGGCGAGCCGCGCGTCGGACTCGTCCTCCGGCTTCGGGGGCTTGTGCCCGAGCACGCGCCGCCACACGAGGTCGATCAGGCGCTGGGCGAGCCACGACGCGGCGAGCGCCGCGACGACGCCGACGACCTTCGCCGCGACCGACTCCTTCTTCTGCGTCACCTGCTCGCCCTCCCTGCTCGCGGCCCGCGCACGCCCGGGCCCGTCCGACGGGTCGTCCGGCCCCACGGTAGCGGCGCTGGTGGGCGCGCGCAGGCGCGGTAGGCTCGGCGTGAACGACAGGGGAGCGTCCCAGGACGCTGAGAGTGCGGCCATCCGCAGACCCTCGAACCTGATCCGGGTCATACCGGCGAAGGGAGTCGAGTTCTCATCCCGCCGTCGCGCCCGTTCCGGGCCGCCGGCGGGACCCCCTCGTGCATCACGGCGAGGAGGAGAGCAGTGCAGGACATCCACGGGCGCCGCCGCGCGGCGCGCAGGACCGGACGGGCCGCGACCGCGGCGACGACGCTGGCGACGGCGGCGGCGCTGACCGCGTGCTCCGTGCTGGGTGGGGACGGCGCCGACCCTGGCGGGTCGGACGCGACGGGGGACGCCGGCGGCGGCACCGTCGTGCTCCTCACCCACAACTCGTTCTCGGTGCCGGACGAGCTCGTCGAGCGGTTCGAGGCCGAGACCGGCTACACGCTGCAGACCCGCGCGCCCGGCGACGGCGGCGCGCTCGTCAACCAGCTCGTGCTGACGAAGGACGCGCCGCTCGGCGACGTCGTCTTCGGCATCGACAACACGTTCGCCACCCGCGCGATCGAGGAGGGCGTGCTGGAGCCCTACGCCGCGCCGGGCGCCGTCGCCGAGTACGCGATCGACGACGAGGGCTACCTCACCCCGGTCGACGTCGGCGACGTCTGCATCAACGTCGACCGGGAGTGGTTCGCGGAGGCGGGCCTGCCCGAGCCGACCACGCTCGAGGACCTGACCGACCCCGCCTACCGGGACCTGCTCGTCGTCACCAACCCGGCGACGTCGTCCCCCGGCCTCGCGTTCCTGCTCGCCACGGTCGGCGCGTTCGGCGAGGACGGCTGGCTCGACTACTGGGCCAGGCTGCGCGACAACGGCGTGAAGGTGGTCGGCGGCTGGGAGGACGCGTACTTCGTGGACTTCTCCGGCCCGAGCAGCGAGGGCGACCGGCCCCTCGTGCTGTCCTACGCGTCGTCGCCGCCCGTGGAGGTCCCGGAGGGCGCGGACACCGCGCCGACGGCGGCCCTCCTCGAGACCTGCTTCCGACAGGTCGAGTACGCCGGGGTGCTGGCGGGCGCGGCGAACCCGGAGGGTGCCCGCGCCGTCGTCGACTGGCTGCTGACGCCCGAGGTGCAGGCGGCGATCCCGGAGCACATGTACATGTACCCCGTGACCGACGTCGAGCTGCCGGAGTCGTGGGTGCGGTTCGCGCCGCTCGCGCCCGAACCGTTCGAGGTCGACCCCGCGGACATCGCCGCGAACCGCGACCGCTGGATCGCCGAGTGGACCGACGTGGTGACGGGGTGAGCACCCCACGGGTGGCCCGCGGCGTCGGCTGGCTCGGCTGGGCCGTCGCCGCGGGCCTCCCGCTGGCCTTCCTCGCGGTGTTCTTCGTCCACCCGGTCGCCGCGATCGTCGGCCGCGGGTTCGTCGCCGACGGCGCGCTCGACCTGTCGGGGTTCGCCGACGTGTTCGGGCGGGCGCGCACGTGGCGCGTGATCGGGTTGACGCTCGCGCAGGCCGGCGCCGGGACGGCGATCGCGGTCGTGCTCGGCGTGCCGGGCGCGTACCTGCTCTACCGGACGGGATTCCGGGGCCGGGGCGTGCTGCGCGCACTCGTGGTGGTGCCGTTCGTGCTGCCGACGGTGGTCGTCGGCGTCGCGTTCCGGTCCGTGCTCGCGCCGTCCGGGCCGCTGGGGTTCCTCGGCTGGGACGGGTCGTTCGCCGGGATCGTCGCGGCGCTCGTGTTCTTCAACTACGCCGTCGTGGTGCGGACGGTCGGCGCGTTCTGGGCGGGGCTCGACCCGCGGGCCGAGCAGGCGGCGCGCTCCCTGGGCGCGTCCGCGTGGCGCGCGTTCGTGGGGGTGACCCTGCCCGCGCTGGCGCCGGCGATCGCGTCCGCCGCCGCGATCGTCTTCCTCTTCTGCGCGACGGCGTTCGGCGTGGTCCTCGTGCTCGGCAGCGTCAGCTACGGGACGGTCGAGACGGAGATCTGGGTGCTCACCACCCAGATGCTCGACCTGCGCGCGGCGGCGGTGCTGTCCGTGGTGCAGCTCGTGGTCATCGCCGGGGTGCTCGCGGTGGCGGGCCGGGCGCGGAAGCGCCGCGAGCGCGCGCTCGGGCTGGCGTCGCCGCAGCGGGAGGTGCCGCGGCTGGCGCTGCGCGGGCCGCTCGCGCGCCGCGCCGACCAGGTCGCCGCGGCGGTGACCGGCGTCGTCGTCGTGGTCCTGCTGGGCCTGCCGCTCGGCACGGTCCTCGTCCGCTCCTTCCACCAGCCCGACGGCGGGTGGGGCCTGGCCAACTACGCGAACCTCGGCACGACGGGCGGCCGCGGCGCGCTCGAGGTGACGGTGTGGGACGCCGCTGCGACCTCGCTGCGCACGGCGACGGACGCGACCCTGCTCGCGGTGTTCGTGGGCGGCCTCGTCGCGCTCGTGGTGTCGCGCCGCCCGCGCGGCCGGGCGGCCCGGCGCGCGGTGGGCGCGTTCGACGCGCTGTTCATGCTCCCGCTCGGCGTCTCCGCGGTGACGGTCGGGTTCGGGTTCCTCATCGCGCTCGACCGGCCGTTCGGGCTGGCCCTGGACCTGCGGGGCTCGCCCGTGCTCGTGCCGATCGCGCAGGCCGTGGTGGCGGTCCCCCTCGTGGTGCGCACGGTGCTGCCGGTGCTGCGCGCGATCGACTCCCGCCTGCACGACGCCGCCGCCGTGCTGGGCGCGGGGCCGGCGCGGGTGCTCGCGCACGTGGACTGGCCGGTGGCCGCCCGGTCGCTGGGGCTCGCGGTCGGGTTCGCGTTCGCGGTGAGCCTGGGCGAGTTCGGCGCGACGTCGTTCCTCGCCCGGCCGGACCGGCCCACCCTACCGGTGGTGATCTTCCGGCTGCTGGGCCGCCCGGGGGCGGAGAACCTCGGCATGGCGTTCGCGGCGTGCGTCCTGCTCGGCGCGCTGACCGCCGCGGTGATGGGGCTCGCGGAGCGGCTCCGCTCGGGAGGTGAGGTCTGGTGACGCGCGGACTCGAGGTGCGGGACGTCGTCGTGCACTACCGGGACGACGACGGGACGGTCGCGACGGCGGTCGACGGGCTGAGCCTCGACGTCGCCCCCGGGGAGGTGCTGGCGCTGCTGGGGCCCTCGGGCTCGGGCAAGTCGACGCTGCTGCGGGCGATCGCTGGGCTCGAGCCGTTGTCGGCCGGGCGCGTCCGCTGGGACGGCGAGGACCTCGCGGGGGTGCCGCCGCACCGGCGCGGGTTCGGGATGGTGTTCCAGGACGGCCAGCTCTTCCCGCACCACGACGTCGCCGGGAACGTGGCGTTCGGCCTGCGGATGGCGGGCGTGGACCGGGCCGCCCGGCGCGCGCGGGTGGCCGAGCTGCTGGAGCTCGTCGGCCTCGCGGGGTTCGAGCGGCGCGACGTCGCGAGCCTGTCCGGCGGCGAGCGCCAGCGGGTCGCGCTCGCGCGGTCGCTCGCGCCGCGGCCGCGGCTGCTGCTGCTCGACGAGCCGCTGTCCGCACTCGACCGCGCGCTGCGCGAGCGGCTGGCCGGCGAGGTGCGGGCCGCGCTCGTCGCCACCGGCACGACGGCGGTGTTCGTCACCCACGACCACGACGAGGCGTTCGCCGTGGCGGACCGGATCGCCGTCATGGACGCGGGCCGCCTGCTGCAGGCCGCCGAGCCCGCGCGGCTGTGGCACCGGCCGGCGTCGCGGCGGGTCGCGGAGTTCCTCGGCTACGAGGCGTTCGTGCCGCTCGACGACGCCCCCGCGGCCCTGCGGGACGCGGTTCGGGAGCGCACCGGCGCGGTCGACGCGGGCGGCGGGGAGGGCGCCGACGGCGGCCCCGTGCTCGCGCTCGGCCCGGGCTCGCTCGTCCGGGCGCCCGACGGGCCGGTCGAGGGGCGCGTGGTCGCGGCCGGCTTCCGGCGCGGGGTGGTGGAGACCGTCGTCGACGTGCCCGGCGTCGGGCACCTCACGGTCGTCGAGGCGAGCCAGGGGCCGCGGGCCGCCGAGGCCCTGCCCGCCCCGGGCGAGACGCTGCGGCTCGCGGCGGACGGGGCCGCCATCGCCGTCGTGCCCGCCTGAGCCCGCCCCCGCCCCGCCCCTCCCGTCGACTCCCGCCCCGCCCCGCCCCTCCCGTCGACTGGAGCGCCGTGGCGGCAAGGCGCCCCGACTGGAGCGCCGTGGCGCCACGGCGCTCCACTCGAGGAGGGGGGAGGGTGAGCCGTCAGCGCCCGCGGTTGCGGGGGTGCTCGCGTGCCACGCGCTCGTTCCCGCGGCGGTAGCTGCCGGTGACCCGCGCCATGAGCAGCTGCGGGTCACCGGCGTCGACCTGGGCGAGGAACTCCCGCGCAGCCGCGCCGCGCAGGGTCGTCGCGTGCCGGCCGTGGTGCGTGATGCGGACCTCGGCGCCGCGCACCGCGTACGCGAAGCCCGACGGCGCGGGCACGGTCAGGCCCCGACGCCCGCCGTCGCGGACCCGGCCTCCGCGGCCTGCTCCGCGGCCTGCGCCGCGGTCTGCTCGGCGTCGGCCGCGGCGGTGCGCTTCTGCCACGCGCCGGGCACCCCGGCGAGGCGGAACCCCAGCGCGACGTTGATGTCGAGCATGTAGGAGTTCTCCTGGGCGTTCCACGTGTGGACGCGGACGGCGCCGGGCCGGACCTCGCGCAGGCGGCGGAGGTTCTCGGCCTTGACGAGCATGCCGAGGCGCCGGCCCCGGTGCTCACGCAGCACGAGCGTGTCGTCCTGGTACACGATCCACGGGTGGTCGAGCGGGTACCGCAGGACCGTGAAGGCCGCCAGGGTGTGCGTCGGCACGTGCTCGGCCGCGGTCAGCAGGTAGCCGTGCCGGCTGTCGGCGAGCTGCCCCTCCCACGTGCGGATGCGCTCGGCGTCCCAGTGCGCCTCGTCGAGGTCGAGGCCGGCGGTGGGCGCGTCCGTGCTCATCCGGGTCTCGAGGACGGCGACCTGGTCCACCCACTCGTCGGGCGAGCGGTCCGTCCAGGACACGAGGCGGTAGTCCGGGCCGGCCTTCTCGGCGGCGCGGGCGTGGTGCTCGGCGAGCAGGGCCTCGTCGACGGGCAGCTGCAGCACGCTGTACCGCTCGGCCTGCTCGAGCACGTAGCCGCGCCGGAGGAGGACCTGCGGCAGGTGCGCGTCGACCCGGATCCGGCCCGAGCCGGTCGGGGCCTCGACGACGCCCGGCCCGGGGTCCGGCTCGCCCACCTGGTCGCTCCACGTGAGGAACGACGTCCGCCCGTGCTCCGCGGCGAACCGCTCGGCCCCGTCCAGCAGCGCCTCGTCGACGCCGTCGGTCTCGTGGTCGGGGTGCACGGCCAGCTCGATGTCGGCGAAGTGCAGGTTGTCCTTGAGCGGCAGGGTGACCTTGGCGAACCCGACGACGTCGTCGGCGCCCGGGTCGGTGACGTCCGACGGGACGGCCACCAGCACGCGCCGCAGCGAGTACGGCTGCGCCTTGAGGTCCGCGAGCAGGTACGGCGCGGGGTAGCAGAGGTCGGCGTAGCCCCACAGCGCCAGCTCGCGCGCCATGGTCACGCGCTGGGCGCCGTGCAGCGGCCACGCGTCGGGCGCGTCGAGCCCGGCGGGGGCCTTCGAGATGTGGTGGACGGTCCAGGACGGCATGGGTCAACTGTGCTGCCCCGTGGTCCCCGGTGGCGAGGGAATTCGGCGCACGAACCGGGGCGCAGCGCGCGCGTCGCTCAGCGCACGACGGCGTCGGCGGGCTTCCTCCGCCGCACGCGCTCGCCGCGCCGGATGCGGAGGAGGACGTAGCCCTCGCAGCCGGCCAGCAGCGCCTCGTCGGAGTCCCGGCGCGGGTGCACGCCGCCGAACGCCGAGGCCGCGAACCCGCTGTTGCGCAGCACGCGGCGCAGGACGTCGACGTTCCCCGGCCCGGCCGGCTCGATCTCCACGACGCCGTGCCGCGCGCGCCGCAGCGGCAGCCGCACCTCGGTCTCGGGGTGGGCGCGCAGGTTGCGCAGCCACTGCGCCGACTCGTGCGTGGTGCACCAGACGTCGCCGTCGATCACGGCGTAGTTGACGGGCACGAGCATCCGGCGGCCGCTCTTCCGGCCCACGTGGACCAGCAGCATGATCGTGCCGGTGATCGGCGGCAGGCAGCTCGGCAGGGCGCCGAACGTCCAGCGGTACATGCGGATCATGTGCGGGTTGAGCCGACGGAACGTCGGCTTCAGCGCCTCGAACTGGCTGCTCACGCGGGCCTCCCCTGCCTCCCGACGCATCGTGGCATCGCGGGGGCGGTCCGCGCGGGCGGTTCGTGCGCCGGTTCAGCGGCCCTCCGGCCGCGCCTTCTGCGGGTACGGGGTCTCCCCGCGCGCGAGCCTGGCGACGAGGTCGGCGATGCGCCGCGCCCGGGTCTCGGGCCGCTTGGCCTGCGTGACCCGGTAGTAGAGCGCGAACCGGTTGCTCTTCGTCAGGACGTCGAACCACGCCAGCGCGTCGGGGTTCGCGGCGATCGCGGCGAGGAGGTCCTCGGGCATCTCCGCGGTGGCCTGGCTGCCGTAGGCCGCGTCCCAGCGCCCGTCGGCCTTGGCGCGCTCGACCTCCGCGCGGCCGGCGTCGGTCATCCGGCCCTCGGCCTCGAGGCGGGCGACGATGCCGACGTTGCGCGCGGACCACGGGGACCGCGGACGGCGGGGTGTCCAGCGCTGCAGCGTCGTGTCCTCGTCGCGCCGGAGTGCCTGGCCGTCGATCCAGCCGAAGCAGAGCGCCTCGTCGAGGGCCTCCTCGCGGCTCGGTGCGGGGACGCGACCGGCCTTCTTGCGCTGCACCAGCCAGACCCCGCGCGAGGTCGCGTGGTGCTCGGCGAGCCACGCGCGCCAGGCGGCGGCGTCGGGCACGTGCAGGACCGGCAGGTCGGTCGGCTCGGGGCTCGGGGCGGCGGGTGCGGCGTCGGCCATGCCCCATGCTCACCCGGGCGGCCGACACGCGGCCAGGTCGTGTGCGAGGGTCGGACGGCCGGGTCGGGACCCGGCGCTCGGCCGGCAGGGCGGGCCGACGACGGGACGGAGGGACGATGCGCGCGTTCTGCTCGTGGAGCGGCGGGAAGGACGCGGCGCTCGCGCTGCACCGGGCGCGGGAGGCCGGCGTCGTCGTCGAGCACCTGGTGACGACGATGGTCGAGGACGGCACGCGCAGCCGCTCGCACGGCCTGCGGGCCGACGTGCTGCGCGCGCAGGCGGCCGCCGTCGAGGTGCCGATCACGCTCGTCCCGACGAGCTGGGCGGACTACGAGGCGCGCTTCACGGCCGCGGTGGCGGAGCTGCGCGCGGCGGGCCTGACGGCGGGCGTGTTCGGCGACATCGACCTCGACGAGCACCGCGCGTGGGTCGAGGGGGTGTGCACGCCGCTCGGCGTGACCGCGCTCGAGCCGCTGTGGCAGCGGCCGCGGGCCGAGCTGCTCGCGGAGCTGTTCGCCGCCGGGTTCCGCGCGCACGTCGTCGCGGTGCGCGCCGACCTCGCCGACCGCCTGCCGCCGGACCTGCTCGGCCGCCCGCTGGACGACGACCTCGTGGCGCGCCTCGCCGCGGCGGGCGCGGACCCGTCGGGGGAGCTCGGGGAGTACCACACGGTCGTCGCGGCCGGGCCGGTGCTGGCCGCCCCGCTGCCGCTGCGGTTCGGCCGGGTCGTCGAGCGCGGCGGGTACCGGGTGGTCGACGTCGAGGTCTGACCGGTCGACGGACCTCGCCGGTGAGCCCGGTCGGCCCCCGCTCAGCCGCGCCAGGACACCCACGAGCCGTGCGGGTGCGACCAGCCGCGCACGGCCGCGGGCAGCTCGGCGCCGTCGCGCCACGTGCGCGCCCCGAGCACCGTGTCGGGGGCCGCGGCCTCGCCGAGCCAGTCGGTCGGCTCCACGTCCGGCAGGCCGGGCGCGCACCCCGGCGGCTCGGCGGTCAGCCAGGAGACCGGGCGGCCGCCCGCGGCGAGCGCCGCGAGGGTCTCGCCCACCTCGGCGCGACGTGGCGGGTCGACGTACGTGAGCGCCCACGACGAGAAGACGACGAGGTGGCACCGCCCACCCGCCCGCGCCTCGGCGTCGCGGACCGCGTCGGCGGCGACCGCACCCAGGTCGGCGACCATGTCGCCGCGCACGAGGCGCGGCGGGTCCGCACGCAGGGCGGCGACGGCCGCGCGGAACCGGTCCAGGCGCTCGGGCTGGTCGGGCCACAGGCAGGCCTCGAGCCAGCGCAGCTCGCGGTCGTCGTCGTGCCGCACGGGGTCGAGGTCGAGCCCCACGCGCCCGACGACGCGCGGCAGCCGGAGGCCCTCGACGGAGCCGCCGCGCAGCTCGCCGTGGCAGCGGACGGGCGACGCGGGGTCGCCGAGCACCGCGGCCCCCGGCGCGCCCGCGGCGCCGACCTCGACGCGGTAACGGTCGAGGCCGAGGAGGAGCCCGGCGCTCGTGCCCATCTCGACGAGCGCGACCGGCACGTCCGGGACGTCCGCGGCGGCGGACGCCACGAGCGCGGCGAGGTGCACGGCGCGGTTCGCCTCGTTGGTCTGCGTCTGCCGGGTGGCGAGCACCTCGCGCAGGGCGTCGGCGTGCGCGAGGGCGGCGGCGCGCACGTCCGGCCAGGGGTCGCCGTCGGGCACGGGCGCCCCGGTGACGCTCGGGTACCAGCGGGCGGCGCGCAGGTCGGGGTGGGAGAGCACGAGGTCGTGCAGCGCGGCCAGGAGCAGCACCGGCCGGCGCTGGCCCGGCTGCGCCGCGAGGAGGAGCCCCGCGACGTCGTCGTCGCCCGCGGCGCCGTGGCAGATCGCGGCGTACAGGGTCAGGTCCGAGAAGCTCTCGGCGAAGCGCGCGAAGGACTCCCGCGCCTCGGCCACCGTCATCGCGTCCACCCGCCGACGGTAGCCAGCGCGGGCCGCGCGACGACACGCCCGTCCGCCCGACGGCGCCCGCCCCCGAGGTTCCTCACCGCCGTCGGGAACAAAACTTGAGCCTGATGCGCTCAACTCTGTGGACGGCGCCCGAGGGCGCCGCCGGAGATGTGTCCAGGCACGGTCGAGCAGTGGAAGGAGTGAGGAGCATGGCACGAGACCTGGTGACGTGGGATCCGTTCGCCGAGCTGGAGGACGTCCGGCAGACGATGGACCGCATCGTCCGCTCGGCCTTCGGTGACCTCCGGCTGCCCGACCCGGCCCGCGTGACGAGCTGGGTCCCGGCGGTCGACATCGAGGAGACGGACGAGGCGTTCGTCGTCGAGGCCGAGGTGCCGGGCGCGCGCCGTGACGACGTCACGGTGGACCTGCGCGGCAACGAGCTGACGATCCGCGGCGAGGTCACCGAGCGCGAGCGCACCGGCGTCGTGCGCCGTCGTGCCCGCCGGACGGGCCGGTTCGAGTACCGGGTGACCCTGCCGGCCGACGTCGACGGCGACCGCGTCACGGCGACGCTGCGCGACGGCGTCCTGCACCTGGAGGTGCCGAAGGTCGCCGCGGTCCAGCCCCGCCGGATCGAGATCACGGCCGGCTGACGCTGGCTCCCAGGCCAACCGGGTGGCCGCCGGCGGCCGGTCGCGGCCGTCGGCGGCCCCCTCCGCGCGCCGATCTTGAGCCCCCTCGGCTCAATCCTGATTTGCGCAACCCGCCGCCGCTCCGCAGACTTGAGCGCGGCAGACTCAATCACCCGCCACCAGTCAACGAAAGGCACCGCTCATGGCACGAGCCGTCGGCATCGACCTCGGCACCACCAACTCCTGCGTCGCCGTCCTCGAGGGTGGCGAGCCCACCGTCATCGCGAACGCGGAGGGCCAGCGGACCACGCCGTCGGTCGTGGCCTTCTCGAAGACCGGCGAGGTGCTCGTCGGCGAGATCGCCAAGCGTCAGGCGGTGACCAACGTCGACCGGACGATCACCTCGGTCAAGCGCCACATGGGCACCGACTGGACCAAGGAGATCGACGACAAGACGTACACCCCGCAGGAGATCTCCGCCCGCATCCTCGGCAAGCTCAAGCGCGACGCGGAGGAGTACCTCGGCGAGCCCGTCACGGACGCCGTCATCACCGTCCCCGCGTACTTCAACGACGCCCAGCGCCAGGCCACCAAGGACGCCGGGCAGATCGCGGGCCTCAACGTGCTGCGCATCATCAACGAGCCGACGGCGGCCGCGCTCGCCTACGGCCTCGACAAGGGCAAGGAGGACGAGCTCATCCTCGTCTTCGACCTCGGCGGCGGCACCTTCGACGTGTCCCTCCTCGAGGTCGGCAAGGACGACGACGGCTTCTCCACCATCCAGGTGCGCGCCACCTCGGGCGACAACCACCTCGGCGGCGACGACTGGGACGCCCGGATCGTCGACCACCTCATCGCCGAGGTGAAGAACACCTCCGGCGTCGACCTCTCGAAGGACCGGATCGCCCTCCAGCGCCTCCGCGAGGCCGCCGAGCAGGCGAAGAAGGAGCTCTCGTCGGCCACGTCGACGACGATCTCCATGCAGTACCTCTCGATGAGCGAGAACGGCCCCATCCACCTCGACACGCGCCTCACCCGCGCGCAGTTCGAGCAGATGACCGCCGACCTCCTCGAGCGGACCAAGGCGCCGTTCCACGCCGTCATCCGCGACGCCGGCATCCAGCTGAGCGACATCGACCACGTCGTCCTCGTCGGCGGCTCCACCCGCATGCCGGCGGTCGCCGACGTCATCCGCGAGCTCACCGGCGGCAAGGAGCCCAACAAGGGCGTCAACCCGGACGAGGTCGTCGCCGTCGGCGCCGCGCTGCAGGCCGGCGTCATCAAGGGCGAGCGCAAGGACGTCCTGCTCATCGACGTCACGCCCCTGTCCCTCGGCATCGAGACCAAGGGCGGCGTGATGACGCGGCTCATCGAGCGCAACACGGCCATCCCGACCAAGCGGAGCGAGATCTTCTCCACCGCCGAGGACAACCAGCCGTCCGTGCTCATCCAGGTCTTCCAGGGCGAGCGCGAGTTCGCGCGCGACAACAAGCCGCTCGGCACGTTCGAGCTGACCGGCATCGCGCCCGCGCCGCGCGGCGTCCCGCAGATCGAGGTCACCTTCGACATCGACGCGAACGGCATCGTGCACGTGTCCGCCAAGGACCGCGGCACGGGCAAGGAGCAGTCGATGACGATCACCGGCGGCTCGGCCCTCCCGAAGGAGGAGATCGACCGCATGATCAAGGAGGCCGAGGCGCACGCCGCCGAGGACAAGAAGCGGCGCGAGGAGGCCGAGCTGCGCAACCAGGCCGAGTCGCTCGTCTACTCGACCGAGAAGGTCCTCGCCGACAACGGCGACAAGGTGCCGGAGGACGTGAAGACCCAGGTCACGACCGCCATCGGCGAGCTGAGGACCGCGCTCGAGGGCGACGACGTCGAGCAGGTGAAGGCCAAGCAGGCCGCCCTGTCCGCCGTCGCGCAGAAGATCGGCGAGGCGATCTACGCCTCCGACGCCGCCGCCTCCGCGGCCGCGTCCGGTGCCGCCGGGTCGTCGGCCGGTGACGGTGGCGCGTCCGCCGGCCAGTCCACCGACGACGACGTCGTCGACGCCGAGATCGTGGACGAGGACGAGAGCAAGTGAGCGAGCACCCGAAGCACGCCGCCGCCGGCCCCGGCCACCCCGAGGAGGGTGCGCCGGAGCCGGTGCGCGTGACCGACAAGCGACGGATCGACCCGACCACGGGGGAGCTCCGCCGGCCCACCGCCGAGGACGTGGCGGCCGGGCAGGCCGGGCAGCAGGCGGGCGCCGAGGGCGCCCAGGCCGCCCCGCAGGCCGGCGGCGCGCCGGACGACGCGCTCGCCGCCGCCGAGGCGCTGGCCGCCGAGCGGCTCGCCGACCTCCAGCGGCTCCAGGCGGAGTTCGTCAACTACAAGCGGCGCGTCGAGCGGGACCGCTCGCTGTCGGCGGAGCTGGCGGTGGCCGGCGTCGTCGAGGCGCTCATGCCCGTGCTCGACGAGATCGAGCTCGCGCGCCAGCACGGCGAGCTCGCCGAGGGCCCGTTCGCGTCGATCGCCGAGAAGCTGGAGACCACGCTCCAGCGGTTCGGCTGGCAGCGGTACGGGGCGGCGGGCGAGCCGTTCGACCCGTCCGTGCACGAGGCGCTCATGCACGCCGAGTCCGACGACGTGAGCGAGCCGACGGTGAGCCAGGTCGTGCAGCCCGGGCACCGGGTCGGGGAACGCATCGTGCGCCCGGCGCGCGTCGGCGTGACCGCGCCGCCGAGCTGATCCCGCGGGAGGAGGTGGCGAGATGGCCGGCCAGGACTGGTTCGAGAAGGACTTCTACGCCACCCTCGGCGTGCCCAAGAACGCCGACGCGGCGACGATCAAGAAGGCGTACCGCAAGCTCGCGCGCGAGCTGCACCCGGACCAGAACCCGGGCGACGCCACCGCGGAGGCCCGGTTCAAGGAGGTCGGGGAGGCGTACGCGGTGCTGTCCGACCCGGAGCAGCGCCGCCAGTACGACGCCATCCGCGCGATGGCCGGCGGTGGCGCGCGGTTCTCCGCCGGCCCGGGCGGCGCGGAGGGCGCGGGCTTCGAGGACATCCTCGGTGGCCTGTTCGGCGGCGCGGGCGCGGGCCCGCGCGTGCGGTACTCCACGGGCGGCGGCGGCGGCTTCGAGGACATCCTCGGCGGCCTGTTCGGCGGCGCGGGCGGCGGCTTTAGGACGCGCGGCCCGGTCCGCGGGCAGGACCTCGAGGCGACGACGACGCTCCCGTTCCGGCAGGCCGTCGAGGGCTCGACGGTGACGATCGTCGTCGAGGGGCGGCGGGTCACCGCGCGGATCCCCCCGGGCGTGCGCGACGGCCAGCGGATCCGCCTGCGCGGCAAGGGGCGGCCCGGCGAGGCCGGCGGCCCGGCGGGCGACCTCGTCATCACCGTGCACGTCGAGCCGCACCCCGTCTTCTCGATGGACGGCCGTGACCTGCGGATCACCGTGCCGGTGACGTTCGCCGAGGCCGCGCTGGGCGCCCAGGTGGACGTGCCGACCCTCGACGGGCGCACGGTGCGCGTGAAGGTCCCGGCGGGCACGCCGTCGGGCCGCACGCTGCGCGTGCGCGGGCGCGGCGTGAAGACGCCGCAGGGCACGGGGGACCTGCTCGTGACCGTCCAGGTCGCGGTGCCGCAGCGGCTGTCCGCGGAGGCCAAGGCCGCCGTGGAGGCGTTCGACGCCGCGACGCGCGACGGCGACGTCCGTGCGGACCTGCGCGCCCGGGCGGCGCAGTAGGGAGGGGAGCGATGCTCGGTCACCACTCAGCCGGCGGGACGTCACCCGACACCCCGGTCTTCGTCATCTCGGTCGCGGCCCGGCTCGCGGGGATGCACCCCCAGACGCTGCGCCAGTACGACCGGCTCGGGCTCGTCTCGCCGCGGCGCACCCCCGGCCGGGGCCGCCGCTACTCCCTGCGGGACGTCGCGACCCTGCGCGAGGTGCAGCGGCTGTCCCAGGAGGAGGGGATCAACCTCGCCGGCATCAAGCGGATCCTCGAGCTGGAGGACCGCGTGCGCCGGCTGGAGGCGCAGGTCGAGGCGCTGCGCGCGATGGCGGAGCCGGGCCACCGCGTGTTCGCCGCCGGGCCGGAGGGCGACGTCGTCGCGCTGCCCCGCGGGCACCGTCCCGCGCGCGTGACGACGGGCGGCGCGCTCGTCATCTGGCGGCCGCCGCGGCCCTGACGGCCGCATCCTCGGCGGACGACGGCGCGGGCCCGGGACGGCCGCGCCGAACCGCACCGAACCGCCCCCGCGCGCGACCGTGCGGGGCTAGCGTGGCGGCGTCGAGAGGGAGCCCATGTCCGCCGCCCCGCCGCCCGAGCCCGTCGCTCCGGCACGGTCCGCCGCGCACGCTCGCGGCGCCCTGAAGCCCCGCCCCGCCCGCGCCGCCCGGCGCTTCGGCTACGTCGTGGCGATCGCGCTCGACGTCGCGTTCCTGCTCGTGCTGCACCGCTGGCCCGGCTGGCAGGAGGCGTCCTTCCTCACCGGCGCCGCCGCCGACGTCGTGCCGTGGGTGACCGCGTCCGTCGGCCTGTCGATCGCGCTCAACCTCGCCTACCTCGTGGCGGACCCGCGCTGGTTCCGCGCGGTGGGCGAGATCCTCACCTCCGTCGTGGGCGCCGTCGTCGCCGGGCGGATCCTGGACGTCTTCCCGTTCACGTTCCCCGACGGCGGGTTCCCGTGGGCGACGTGGGTGCGCGTCGCCCTGGTGCTGGCGGTCCTGGGCTGCGTCGTCGGGGTGCTCGCCAACGTGGTGCAGCTCGTCCGGGTCGTGAGCGCGCGCGAGGCCTGAGCGGGCGGCCCGCCGTCGAGCGGACGCACCCCGGACACCGAGGACGCGGCCCCGGTGCGGGGCCGCGTCCTCGGTGGTGGGGGGATGCTGAGCTCGGGGCGCCTATCGACGCAGGTGGGTGAGGAGGTCCACGGCGGCCTCGTGGGTCTCGGGCAGCGGCTCGATCCAGATGCGCGGCGGCTGCCGGACGAGGTCCGTGATGTGCAGCGCGGTGGCGTGGGCGTTGACCTGGTCGCGCATGCGGCGGACGGTCTCGCCGAGGTCGAAGTCGCGCGCGACGAGCACGGCGAACGCGCCGCCGCCGAGCGCCGCCATCGGGTGGCCGGGCGCGAGCGCGGCGGTGAGGGCGCGACCCATCGCGGCGGACCGGGCCATCCGGCGCCACGGCGCGACGTCGCCGGCGGCGACGTCGACGAGCACGAGGCAGTGCGTGACGAACGCGTGGTGCGCGTGCTTGCGCGCCGCGCCGTACGTCTCGCCCAGCCGGACGGCCAGGTACTCCATGGTCGGCAGGCCGGACTCGGGGTCGATGCAGGTCTGCTGCACCGGGGACTCGAGCGCGCCGGCCCAGCCCTCGCACAGCGACCGGACGACCTCGAGGCTCGGGTCCCGGCCGACGAGGCGGAAGAGGACGCCGACGTCGTCGAGGGTCTCGGCGATGCCCACGCCGGCGGCGCCACGGACCTGACCGAGGCGGTACGCCGCTGCGGCAGGAGACGTACCCGCGGCGAGCGCCTCGGTCAGGGCGTCGATCGCAGGGTGGTACCAGTCGCCCGGTCGCAGCCACACGGTCTCGACGCTCTCCGTGCGCCACTGCTCACGGAGCACGGTGGCCCATGCGTCACGCATCTGCTCGGTGGCGGTCACGTTGGATGAGAGGAGGCGTCGCGGCGGCTATGACGCGGTTCCGGCGCCCTCTTCACCCGAGTGATCCGCACACGCCGGGCGACACGCGCGACAAGTCACCCCGATTGGTCGCTGTTCCCCGCTCATCCGGCATGAGAACCTTTCCGATGGATTGGTGTACCCAACGGCGCAAACGCGGGTAGGGGCGGACCGCGGGACCGCGGGACCACGGGACGGGAGGGCGGGTGAGCGTCAGCAGCGGCTGGGACCTTGCCAGCGACGCCGAGCTCATCACGGCCGTCCGCAGCGGTGAGGTCGCAGCCTTCGGCGTGCTCTACGAGCGCCACGTGGGTGCCGCGCGCGCCGTGGCCCACCAGTACTCGAACTCCGCCGCCGACGCCGACGACGCCGTCGCGGACGCCTTCCAGCGCGTCCTCACCACGATCCAGGGCGGGGGCGGGCCCGACGTCGCGTTCCGCGCCTACCTCTTCACCGTCGTCCGCCGCGTGGCCATGGTGCGCGTGCAGGGCGGCAAGCGGGTCCAGACGACGGACGACCTCGGCACGTTCGAGGCGGCCTTCGGCCCGAGCGAGGCGACCGAGGACCCGACGCTCCAGGGCTTCGAGCGCGGCATCGTCTCGCGCGCCTACAAGTCGCTGCCCGAGCGGTGGCAGGCGGTCCTCTGGTACACGGAGGTCGAGGGCCTCAGCCCGGCCGAGATCGCGCCGGTGCTCGGGCTCACGGCGAACGGCGTCGCGGCGCTGGCGTACCGGGCCCGCGAGGGCCTGCGGCAGGCGTACCTCCAGCAGCACCTCGGCGCGCCCACGAGCGAGGCCTGCACGATCGTCAACGGCAAGCTCGGCGCGTACGTGCGCGGCGGGCTCGCCAAGCGGGAGACCGCCCTCGTCGAGTCGCACCTCGAGGAGTGCGGCGACTGCCGTGCCCTCGTGCTCGAGCTGGGCGACGTCAACCACGGCATGCGCGCGATCATCGCGCCGCTGGTGCTCGGCGGGATCGCGCTCGGCGTGCTCCAGGGCCTGGGCTTCGGCGGTGCCGCGGGTGCGGCCGGCGCCGCGGCCGCGGGTGCCGGGGCGAGCGCGGGCGTGGGCGCCGGGAGCGGCGCGGGCGGTGCCGGTGGTGCCGGTGGTGCCGGCGGGAGCGTCTCGGTCGGCACGGGCGCGGCGGCCGGCGCGGGGTCCGGTGCCGGGGCCGGCGTGGGCGTGGGCGTCGGGGCCGGGAGCCTCGCGGGCGCCGGTGCGGGCGTGGGCTCGGGCGCGGCGGGTGCCGCGCTCGTCGGCGGCGCGTCGCTCGCGGTGTCGCAGGGCCAGCCGGCCGCGGCCGCGGGCGGCACGGGTGCGGGCGCGGGCGGCACGGGTGCGGGCGCGGGTGCCGTGGGCGCCGGCGCGGCCGGCGCGGGTGCCGTGGGCGCCGCGGGTGCGGGCGCGGGTGCGGCGGCCGGTGGCCTGGGCGCGCTCATCGCGGCCCTGCCGGTCGGCGCGCTGGGCCTGGCGGCGGCGGGCGTCGTGGTCGCCGCCGCGGTCGGCGTGGCCGGCGTGCTCGGCCTGTTCTCCCCCGACGACGAGGGCTCGCCCGTGGTGGCCGGGCCGGACGACGGCACGGGCGGGGACCTCCCGGGCGACGAGCCCACCGACGAGCCCACCACCGAGCCGACGGACGAGCCGACCACGCCGTCGGACGACCCGACGGACCCGACGTCGATCCCGCCCGCGGACGAGCCGGGCGACGAGCCCAGCACCGAGCCGTCCGCGCCGTCGGACGAGCCGACGACGCCGACCGACGAGCCGACCACGCCGCCGACGGACGACCCGACCGAGCCGCCGGACGACCCCGCCGACCCGCCGGCCCCGCCGCTCATCGTCCCGTCGACGCCGGACCTCACGTCGTTCCGCCTGGTCACGGGCCAGCCGGCGCTGCTCGCGCTGCCGGTCGCCAACGACGGCGGGACCGCCGCGAGCGGCGTGGTCGCCGAGCTCGAGTTCCCGGACGGCACCGAGGTCGACATCGAGGCCGTCGAGCCGCCCACCGGTGGTGGGTTCGCGGCGCCGACCGCGAACGGCTGGACCTGCGAGGCGCTCGACAACCTCGCGCGGTGCACGCTCGACACGCTGCCGCCGCACGCGAAGAGCACCCTGCACGCCAAGCTCCTCGTCAACGCGCCGTGGGTCGACGGCGAGGCGGAGCTGCAGGTCGGCATCCGGTCGTGGGTGCCGGGCCTGCAGGACGCGCCGGACTTCGCCCGCGTCGCCCTCATGACGAGCTCGCCGCCGGCGGCGTTCGAGGTCGCCGGCCCGGCGTCGCTCGCCCTGGCCGGCACGAACGACGCGCTCGCGAGCACGACCGCCGCGTTCACGGTGGCGAACACGGGCGGCACGTCCGCCCCGGCGACCGTCGTTCTGGGCGGGCTGCCGACGAAGGTCGACGTGGCCGGGCCCGACGGCTGGTCGTGCACGCCGCTGACGCCGGGCACGTCGCTCTCGTGCACCTCGGACGGCCCGGTGACGCGCGGCACCTCCACGGCCCTCGAGCTCACGCTGACGGACCGCACCGACTTCCTCGAGACGCCCGAGACCGGGACGCTCACCGCTGCCGTCGGCGGCGCCGTCGCGTCCGTCGCCTACGCGCTGACCCCGGCGCCCGCGCGGTACGAGGTCGGCTTCGTCCCGCCTGCGGGTGCCGCGCAGGCGACCATCGACACCACCGTCACCCTGAGCAACACCGGCCGGACCACCGGCACCGACGTCACCGTCGCGGTCGACCTGCCCGACGGCGCCACGTGGGCCGGCGGTGAGTGGGCGGCCTGCGAGGCCGAGGTCGCCGGCGACGCGTGCCGCGTCGTCCCGACGGTCGCCCCCGGCGCGACGGCGTCGCTCGACCTCCGCATCGTCGCCCCGCCCGGGAAGGTCCCCGCGGGCACGCACCCCGTCCCGCTCGCCGCGACGGACGGCGGCGGGCGCACCGCGACCGCGACCGGCCAGGTGGTCGTCGCGGCCGTGCCCGCGCAGCTGACGGTCGTCGCGCCCGCCACGCTGACCATGACCAAGGGGCAGCCCGCGACGTTCACCGCGACGGTGGCGAACGAGGGCGGCACCACCGCCACGGGCGCGAAGCTCGAGGTCCAGCTGCCCGCCGACGTCTCGTTCGTCCGGGACAGCGGCGCCGGCTGCAACGCCGGGAGCGGGGCGGGCGCGTTGGTGACGTGCACCGTCGGTTCGCTCGAGCCGGGTGCCTCCGCCACGGTGTCGTTCCAGGCGATCGCGAACGACAACGCCAACGACAGGGTGATCCGGGCCAAGGCGCTGTGGGGCGCCGAGGCATCCGGCGAGGTCGAGACAACGATCGCGATGCAGAACCAGTCCGCGCCCGTCCTCGGCGCCACCATCGACGCGACGACGACGTTCGTCGCGGGCGCCGAGCGGGAGGTCTCGGTGATCGTCGCGAACACCGGGAGCGCCGCCGCGACGAACGTGCGCGCGACGGTGATGCTGCCGCCGGGCGTGACGTGGCTGGGACTCGCCGCCGAGTCAGCGTGGTCCTGCACGGGCACGACGTGCACGCTCGGCACGCTGGAGGCCAACGGCCAGGTCGAGCTGGCGTTCAGGGCGCGGGCGGCGAGCGGTGCGAGCGGGTCGATCTCCGTCGCGCTCATCTCGGACGAGGGTGCCGCCCCGACGGTGAGCTCGACTGTTGAGATCGGCGCGCTTCCGGCCTGCGCCCCCGCCTGGCAGTGGTGGATGGACTACCGCACCGGCGACGTCGTGTCGTACGGGTCGTGGAACTGGGTCGCGCTGCGGGACGTGTGGCTCCTCCCGCCCAGCTGGTCGCCGCTCTTCCGCGACCCCCCCTGGCAGCGCGTGGAGCCCTGCGCCCCGTCCCAGTGAGGGGCCGCCCGTCCGCCGTCCGCTGACGGCGGTCCGCCGGCGCGCGGACGACTCCCGCCGTCGGGCACGCGCAGCCAGGCACGGAATGGCCCGGATGCGCCGGGTGGCGCATCCGGGCCGGTGACCTCTCGGAGTCAGAACCAGTGAGTCGGAGAGGCGGTCCCGTGGAGGTCGCGCTGCCGGGCCCCGTCAAAGCCCCCTCCGGGGCCCGGCAGCGCTGGGTCCTCAGTCAGCATCCCCCGAGCCGACGAGGACAACCTCGGGGGTGGGGTCACAGCGATAACCCACACCCCTGACGGTGACGATCCGCGGGCAGCCCCCCAGCTTCTCCCGCAGCCGTCGCACATGGACGTCGATGGTGCGCATGCCGTCCGGGTGCGGGGCGCGCCGGTGCCAGACCTCCGCGAGGATCTCCTCGCGGCTGACGGCGCGGTGCGGCGCCCGCAGCAGGTACTCCAGCAGCGCGAACTCCTTGTACGTGAACGGCACGACCCGCCCGTTCACGGTGACCTCCCGGGCCAGCGCGTCGACGATGACCTCGCGACGCTCCGGCACCGGTCGGAGGGCCGGCGCCCCGCGCCCCTCGCGGGCGGCGGAGGCGGTGGCGAGCTGGTCACGCACCCGCTGCACGACGCCCCCCGCGCTGCGCCCGCCGAGCGTGACCGCCGTGTAGGTCGTGGCGGACGGCGCCAGCTCGTCGACGACGGCGGCGACCGCCCGGGCGACCTCGCCCAGGAGGGCCCGGCCCTCGGCGCCCGCGACGGTCGGCAGGCCGACGTAGATCGCGAGCCCGGGCTCGGCCACGGCAGACTGCACGCCCAGGACCGGCGCCGGTGCGCCTGTCATGGTCACTGAGACAGCAGTCATAGGTCGAGTGTGACTGCCTCTTCGCAGGCCACCAAGTCCCGCAGGAGCGCCGTCTCAGCATATGGACACTAATCACCCGACAGACCGGGGCGAGCGCGGCCGAAGTCGGGCATATCGGCGCGCCGCGGAGCGCGCCGGGAGGGCCCCGCCCCGTCAGACCAGGCCGTCAGACCAGGCCGTACAGGCGGTCGCCCGCGTCGCCGAGGCCGGGGACGATGTACGCCTTGTCGTTGAGGCGCTCGTCGACCGCCGCCACCACGACCTTGACGTCGGCGCGGTCGCCGACGTGCCGCTCCACCGTCTCGATGCCCTCCGGCGCGGCGATGAGGCAGATGCACGTCACGTCGCGCGCGCCGCGCTCGAACAGGTAGTCGATCGTCGCGCAGAGCGTGCCGCCCGTCGCGAGCATCGGGTCGAGCACGAAGCACTGGCGACCGGACACGTCGTCGGGCAGGCGGTTCGCGTAGGTGATCGCCTCGAGGGTCTCCTCGTCGCGGCGCAGGCCCAGGAACCCGACCTCCGCCGTCGGGAGGAGGCGCATCATGCCCTCGAGCATGCCGAGGCCGGCGCGCAGCACGGGCACGACGATCGGCTTGGGGTCCGCGAGGTGCGTGCCCATGGTCGCGGCCACGGGGGTCACGACCTCGCGCTGCTCGGTGCGCACGTCCCGCGTCGCCTCGTACGCGAGCAGCGTCACGAGCTCGTCGACGAGCAGGCGGAACGTCGGCTGGGGCGTCGACCGGTCCCGCAGGACGGAGAGCTTGTGGGAGATGAGCGGGTGGTCGGCGACGTGCAGGCGCATGGCTGCACGCTACTCGGTGGCGGGGCCCCCCGACTGCGCCTTCGGTACCGCTAGCGTGGCGGGGGCGGCGGGGGCGCGAGCGGGGCCCGCGGGGCCGCCCGGAGGACCGCCCGCCGGGGACGGAGGCTGACGTGCACGACGACGACGCGCGGGCCATGCGCGAGGCCCTCGCCGAGGCGCGGCTCGCCCTGGGCACGGGCGACGTGCCCGTGGGGGCGGTCGTCGTCGGGCCGGGCGGGGACGTCGTCGGGCGGGGGCGCAACGCGCGCGAGGCGACCGGCGACCCGACCGCGCACGCGGAGGTGCTGGCCCTGCGGGAGGCGGCCGCGCGGCTCGGTCGGTGGCGGCTGGACGACTGCACGCTCGTCGTCACGCTCGAGCCGTGCGCGATGTGCGCGGGGGCGGTGGTGCTCGCGCGGGTGCCGCGGCTGGTGCTCGGCGCGTGGGACCCCAAGGCCGGCGCGTGCGGGTCCGTGCACGACCTCGTGCGGGACCGCCGGCTCAACCACCGCGTCGAGGTGGTGGGCGGCGTCCTCGAGGACGAGTGCGGCGGGCTCCTGCGGGAGTTCTTCGACGCGCGGCGGTAGGGGCCGGGGCCGACCGGTGGCACTGAGCCAGGGCACTAGGCCGGGGGCGTCAGCAGCCGCTCCAGCGCGAGCAGCGTGGGCGTCGTGCCCGCGTCCACCTTCACGGCGGCGAGCGCGTCGCCGCGCGTCGGCCCCCGGTTGACGACCACGACCGGCAGGCCGTTCCGCGCCGCGTGCACCACGAACCGCCGCCCCGACAGCACCGCCAGGGAGGAGCCGGCGACGAGGAGGGCGTCGGCGTCGTCCACGAGGGCGAACGCCGCAGCGACCCGCTCGCGCGGCACCTGCTCGCCGAAGAACGTGATGTCGGGCTTGAGGATCCCGCCGCAGCGCTCGCAGTCCGCGACGCGGAAGTCCTCCGTGGACGCGAGGACGGCGTCCGCGTCGGGGGCGACCTCGACGTCGCCGACCTCCGCCTCGGCGTAGTGCGGGTTGAGGGCCTCGAGCCGGTCGGCGAGGGCCTCGCGGGGTGTGCGGGCCCCGCAGCCCAGGCACACGACGTCGGCGTAGGAGCCGTGCAGCTCGACGACCCGCCGGCTCCCCGCGGCCGTGTGCAGCCGGTCCACGTTCTGCGTCACCACCCCGACGACGACGCCCCGCGCCTCCAGCCGCGCGATCGCCTCGTGCCCGGGGTTGGGTCGGGTGGTCGCAACGCGGCGGCGCCCGACGTGGTTCCGCGCCCAGTACACGCGGCGGTAGGCGGGGTCGCCGACGAACTGCTGGTACGTCATCGGGCGGCGGGGCGGGGCGTCGGGGCCGCGGTAGTCCGGCAGCCCCGAGTCGGTGGAGACGCCCGCGCCCGTGAGCACGGCGACGCGGCGGCCGGTCAGGACGTCCGCGGCGGCGGCGAGCGCCTCCGTCTCGGGCGCGTCGGCGTGGGCGGTCACCCGCTCACGGTACGGGGGCGCCGTCGGGCACGCAGATGAGCTCCCAGACGTGGCCGTCCGGGTCCGCGAACGAGCGCCCGTAGAGCGCGCCCTCGGCGACGAACGCGCGGGGTGAGCCGCCGTGGCGCAGGGCGGCGTCGACGACGTCGTCCACCTCCGCGCGCGAGCCGGCGGCGAGGGAGGTGAGGGCCGGCGTCGGCGGGCGGCCGCGGAGCCCGTCCGGGCCGAGAAACGCGGCGAACCGCTCCCTGCTGAGCAGCATGACGACGACGCCGGGCGCCACCCGCACGGAGACGGCCTCCGTCTCGCAGAAGTCCTCGTCGACGGCGAAGCCGAGCGCCCGGTAGAAGTCCGCCGAGGCGGGCAGGTCCCGGACGGGGAGGTTGATGACGACCATCCGCTGCACCGGCACCTCCTGGCTGCGCTCGCGGTACTGACCGGCGGCGGGGGCGGGAGTCATCGGGTGCGGGGCGTGACGTGGGTCACCGGGATCGGGGCGGCGGCGGGCGGCGGCGGGACCGGCGGGACCGGCGTCGCCCGCGGGATGGGACCGGCGTCGCCCGCGGGATCAGAACCGGCGGGGGCCTGGTGAATGTCGGCGGTGCGACCTACGGTCGAGGGGTGACGCAGACCGTGCCGCAGGACGCCTTCCTCGAGCTCGCGGGGCCGCTGCGCCGCGAGCTGCTCGCCCACTGCTACCGGATGATGGGCTCGATCCAGGAGGCCGAGGACCTCGTCCAGGAGACCTACCTGAGGGCCTGGCGCTCGTTCCACGGGTTCGAGAACCGGTCGTCGGTGCGCACGTGGATGTACCGGATCGCGACGAACACGTGCCTCACCGCGCTCGAGGGGCGCGCGCGGCGGCCGCTGCCCGCGGGCGTGGGCGCGCCGCCCGCCGACCCGGAGGCCGAGCTCCACCGGCACCCCGAGGTGCCGTGGCTCGAGCCCGTGCCCGACGAGGTGCTGTGGGGCCACGCGCCCGACGACCCCGAGGCCGCCGTGGTGGACCGCGAGTCGGTGCGGCTGGCGTTCGTCGCCGCGCTGCAGCACCTGACGGGGCAGCAGCGGGCGGTGCTCGTGCTGCGGGACGTGCTGGCCTGGCACGCCGACGAGGTCGCGGAGGCGCTCGGGCTGTCCGTGGGCGCCGTGACGTCGACGCTGCAGCGGGCGCGGGCGCACCTCGCCCGGGTCCAGGAGGCGGGCGCGCCCCCGGCTCCGCTGCCCGCCGACGACCCGCGCGTCGCCGAGCTGCTCGAGGCCTACGTGGAGGCGTTCGAGCACTACGACGTCGACCGGATCGTCCGCCTGCTCACCGCCGACGCCGTGTGGGACATGCCGCCGTACACCGACTGGTACGTCGGGGCCGAGGACATCGGCCGGCTCATCCGCCGGCACTGCCCCGCCACCGGGCCGGAGTCGATGCGGATGGTGCGCACCTCCGCGAACGGCTCGCCCGCCTTCGGGCTCTACATGCTCGACCACGACGGCGTGCACCGCGCCTTCCAGCTCCAGCACCTCACGGTCACCGAGGGCGGGGTTGCGGCGGTCACGGCGTGGTTCGACACGAGCCTGTTCAAGCGGTTCGGGCTGCCCGACGAGCTGCCGCCGCGCTGAGCGGACGCGGCACCCGCCCGATTCGGAGCGCCGCGCGGCGAGCGGGTATCCTCACACCGCTGGGTAGCGTGTCCGAGCGGCCTAAGGAGCACGCCTCGAAAGCGTGTGTGGGTTGACGCCCACCGTGAGTTCGAATCTCACCGCTACCGCACCTGAGCGAAGGGTCCCGGGCGACCGGGGCCCTTCGTCGTCGCCGGGCGCGGGCCCCTCAGGTGGTACGCCCATGAGACCTACGGGGTCGACAGCCGGCGGATGTACTCGTTGACCCACGCCACAGCGGCGTCGAAGTCGAGCACCTCGAGACCTTCCGCGGCTTCGTCGTAGAGCGCCCGCCACTGGGAACCCGGGGTGAGGGTCGGTGGCCAGCGGTGCTGACGGCGGAAGCGGAACAGCCTCTCGGCCGTCTCCCGGACCAGTTGCGTGTCGGCCTGCGGCACGAGGAGCTGCAAGTCGACGAGGTCGTGAGCCCGGCTGCTCCCGGGCTCCGTGCAGGCGTGCAGCTTCTGGCTGATCTGGTGGTGCAGCGGCAGCACTCTGACCGGTGCCGGCTCGGGTAGGCCGAGCTCGGCGAAGAGTTCGAGGACCTCGGCGGACATCTCGCTCTCGACGGGCTCGTTGGTCGTCGCCTCGAGCTCGTCGTACCCGATCTCGAGTTCGACGCTCATGAAGTCCCGCTTGCGGTAGGTGAGGCGGACGCGCACCGGCTGCATGACTTACGAGGCGGGTACGCGGTTCAGCAGGTCAGCCGGTGCGCGTTGGTCACCAGCGACCGCGCGACCAGAGAAGTCGGCCCAGCCAGCCGTGAGCCGACTGTTGAGCTCCGCCACGAATGCGTCACGGTCTCCGCGGAAGGCTGTGTCGAGGTCCGGGGTCTCCCGCGTGATGCGGTCACCGAAGCGGAGCTTCAGGCCGGTGCCGCCCTTCACCGCCGAGTCCGGCAACAGCTGGGCGACGATCACGTTCCCGACGAGCGCTTGAATGCGTCTGACCGTCGCACCGCGGTTCTTCGCGGCGGCGCTGATGGCGCTGCGCAGCTTGTTGACCGTGGCGGGCGCCCTGCTCACCGCCTGGGACGTGCTCACGAGGCGACGGACGGTGCGCGGCTGGAGCGTGCGATCGCACGGGTGACGCGCTCTGCGTCGGCTCGGCTGATGAGGCCCCGCGCCCGGGCTCGGTGGGCTGCCTCGAGCAGTCGTTCACGCATGACGCGACCGGTGCTCGCGAGCAGGGCGGCAGGGATGGACATGGCGGGGATGCCGTCGATGTCGTCGCGATCAGAGGCGGCGACTCGACGGCGGACGACCTCGATGGTCGGGGGGAGCCGACGGCGTACGCGGCTCGGCGTGGGAGTCGCGACCTTGATGCGACGCAGGTTGACCTGGGCCAGGTCGTGAGCGGCGAGGACGGCTTCGTCCGCGAGGACCGCGTCCCTGCCGACGAGGGCCACCGCCTCCGCGAAATCGTCCAGAGGACCCCGGGGCAGCTCTTGCACCCGGTACACACCCGTGCCCAACCGTTCGAGAAAGCCACGCTGTGCGAGTTGCCGGACGGCAGAGGCCGGGACACCGGACTCGCGGGCGTCCGCGAGCGTCACGACACCGTGCGTGTCGTACGCCAGGTCGCGCAGCGCCTGCCTGTATGTCACTTCGCCCTCCCGCTTGGCCAAAACCGTAGCAGTTTCGCTACGGTTTTGGCCACTCGCCGTGGCCGCCGCTCAGGCGGCCGACTCGGCCGACGCGAGGTGCTCGCCCGTGCGCCAGAACTGGGTCGTCGCCCAGAGGCCGACGCCCATGAGGACGGCCCCGACGGCGGCGAACCCCCCGCCGGCTGCTCGCGCACCGGCCAGCTCGGTCGCGAGGCGCAGCGCCAGCCCGCCGATCCACAGCCCGATGACGCCGAAGCCGCACAGCCAGATGTCGAAGCGCCACCGGAAGCCGAACGAGCGCCAGAAGCGCCGGCCCGGCAGGTCGGCGTCGGGCGCCTCCCCCACGCCGCGGTCGGGCACGAGGCCACCCCGCCGGCGCAGCCAGGCCACCTTCTTGACCAGTGCCCCCACCGCCGCGCCGAGCGCGCCCGCGGCGAAGATCCCGTTGACGACGAGCGTCGTCTCGAGGTGGGTCCGGAACACGTACGGCTCACCGATGTCGCGGACCGCGTACTCCAGGGTCAGCCAGGCCGGCGCGGCGGCCAGGACGATCCAGACGACGTTCCAGCGCACCGGCAGCAGCCGCAGGGCCACGGTCACGGAGCCCTGCGGGAGCGCCGTGCCCGCGCGGTGCCCCGACGCCCCGCCCCACCGGGCCCGGCGGAGGAGCTCGCCGATGCTGATGAAGCACAGCGCGAGCAGCGGCAGCAGCACCGTCGACCAGATCGTGAGGGACGCGAGGCGGCGCTCCGTCGCGTACGGCAGCCCGTCCCGGGCGAGGGCGACCGCGACGCCGACGACGACGCCGACGTGGACGGCGAGGAGCCCGTAGCCCGCCACGAGCGCGCCGTTGCGCCCGAGCGCGCGCCAGAACCCGCCGCCGACCGGGATCGGCACGTCCTCGAAGCCCGACGGCGTGTGGTCCGCCCCGTCCGACGGCGTGTGGTCCGCCCCGTCCCGCGCCTCGCCCCGCTCGGAGACCAAGGCGGAGCCCGCGCCCCGCGGGGCGCCCGTCGACCTCGCGGCGTTGTCCTTCCCCGAGCTCACGCCGGCGCGCGAGCGCGTGCTCGCCGCCGCGATCGCGACCACCCGCGAGCCCGACGCGCCCGCGCGGTTCTTCGTCGGGCCGGCCGTCGCGGACGAGGTCACCCGCAACGCCCGCCTGCGCGAGCTGCCCGCCCGGCCGGCGCTCGAGGTGTACCGGGGCGTGCTGTTCGACGCGCTCGACGCGGCCACGCTCTCGCCGGCGCCCCGACGGCGGGCGGCGGCCGGCGTCGTCGTCGTGTCCGGGCTGTGGGGCGCGTTGCGCCCGGACGACCGGATCCCGCCCTACCGGCTCCACGTGTGCTCGCGGCTCGTCGGCCTGCCCGCGCTCGAGCCGCTGTGGCGGGAGGTCCTGCCCGACGTGCTCGCGCGCGCGGCCGGGGCGGGCGTCGTGCTCGACTGCCGGTCGTCGGGCCACCGCGCGATGGGCGCCCCGGCCTCCCTCGCGGACCGCACCGTCGTCGTCCGCGTGATGCGGGACGACGGCAGCCGCCGTAGCGTCGGCGCCCACGACGCGAAGCGCACCCGGGGGCTCGTCGTGCGCCACCTGCTCGAGACGGGCGCCGACGTCGGCGCGCCCGACGCGCTGCCCGACGCGCTCGCCGACCGGTGGCCCGCCGTCGCGGTCCCGCCCGCGCGGCCGCGGCAGCCGTGGACGCTCGAGGTCGTCGCGGAGCCGAGGGCCGCGTGACCCCCGCGCACCCCTGACGCACGGCGAACGCACAGGGGACACACACCTAAGGCCCAGCCACGCGGGCTCCGGGCGCGGCATGATCCTCCTCGACCCCTGACCGGTGGCCGGTCGAGCCGGCCCACGCCCGGAGGACGAGGACGTCCATGAGCTACGCCGCGACGAAGCGAGGGAAGGCGGCCAGCAAGGCCGCCAGGGAGGCCGCCCGGCGCGAGGCGGAGCGCCGCGCGCGCGAGGAGGCCCGCCGCCGTCGGCGGAACCGGATCCTCGCGGCGCTCGCGGCCGTGGTCGTCGTCGCCGTCGTCGCGACGATCACCGCGACCCAGGTGCAGGCCGCGCGCGAGCGCGCCCGCCTCACGGGCCCGGAGAACATGCGGTCCGACGGGATCGTGCTCTACGGCGACACCGAGAAGGTCATCGGCCTGACCACCGACCCGAACGGCCCCGGCGCCCCGGCGCAGGCGACCTCGCACGTGCGCGCGTTCGGCATCGTCGACGTCAAGGTCTACGCCGACTACACCGACCCCGACGCCGCCGCGTTCTGGGCAGCCGTGGGCGAGGACCTCACCGAGCGCGTCGCGGAGGGCGACGTCACCGTCGAGATCCACGCCATCGGGCAGAGCCAGGCGGCCGTCGCCGCCGCGCGCGCCCTCGCCTGCGTCGCGGACACCCGGCCCGACGACGGCCTCACCGCGCACGGCGCCCTCCTCGCCGCGCAGGACCGGCTCGCGACGGCGACCGGCGCGGACCTCGCCGCGATCCTCGCCGACGCGGGCATCACCGACGACGCCGTGGCGCGCTGCGTCCAGGGCGACCGCTTCGCCGAGTGGGTCGAGGGCGCGATCGAGCGGGCCGCGACCGGCGCCGTCGACACGGTCATCGGCCCGGTGGTCGAGTCCGGCGTCTGGATCCTCGACGAGCCGTACGAGGGCGACCTCACCGACGCCGAGGCGTTCGGCGCGGCGCTCGACGCCGCGCTCGAGGCGATCAGCCTGGACGAGGAGGGCTGACGCGGGGCCGGCCACCAGGGCCGGCCGCAGGCCGGGTCGGGACCGCCGGCGCCGGGCCCACTCCCGGCGCCCGCCGGAGAATTCACCCGACGTGACCCGAATGGCGGCGTCGCCGTCGCCGCTTCGGGCGCTACCGTCCCGCCATGGTCTGGGCCAAGGGCGTCCTGTGGACCGTCGTCGTCCTCGGGTTCCTCGCCGTGATCCTCGCCGCGGCGGGCACCGCGGTCGTCAGCGCCCTCTTCGTGGGCGGCCTGCTGCACGCCATCTCCACCGTCGGCTGAGCCCCGGCTCCCGACGTCGGCCCCCGCCCGACGCCGGCCCGTCGCTCAGGGGACGGGCCACTCCCGGTCGTCCGGCCCGCCGCCCGCGCGGATCAGCGCCTCGATGTCCTCCGTGACGTCCCAGACGTTGACGTTCATCCCCGCGACCGCGCGCCCCTCGCGCAGCCAGAACGCGATGAGCTCGCGCCGGCCGAGGTCGCCGCGCACGGCCACCTCGTCGTACGCCTCGGGGCCCTCGGGCTCGGCGTACCCGACGTACTCCATCCCCAGGTCGTACTGGTCCGTGTAGAAGTACGGCAGGCGCTCGTCGACGGCGTCGGCGCCCATGATCGTGCGCGCGGCCAGCTCGCCGTGCCGCCGGGCGTTGGCCCAGTGCTCCACCCGCAGCGCGCGCCCGCCGAGGGCGGGGCGCGGCGCGAGCGCGACGTCGCCCGCGGCGAGGATGCGCGGGTCCGCCGTGCGCAGGTGCTCGTCGACGACGACGCCGCCCCGCACCTCGAGCCCCGCCTGCTCGGCGAGCCCGGTCTCCGGCACCGCGCCGATGCCGACGACGACGAGGTCCGCGGGGACGAGCGAGCCGTCGCCGAGGCGGACCCCCGCCACGCGCCGCCCGCCGTCGGCCTCGATGGCGCGCACCTGCACGCCCGTGCGGACGTCGACGCCGTGCTCGCGGTGCAGGTCGACGAAGACGCGCGCCATCTCCGGGCCGAGCACCCGGCCCAGCGGCAGGTCGCCGGCCTCGAGCACCGTCACCTCGAGGCCGGCGGCCCGTGCGGCCGCGGTCACCTCGAGGCCGATCCAGCCGCCGCCGACGACGGCGAGCCGGCGCGCGTCCCCGAAGGCCGCGAGGAGGCGGTCGGCGTCCTCGATCCGGCGCAGGTAGCGCACGCCGGGCAGGTCGGCGCCCGGCACGTCGAGCCGCCGCGGCGAGGCGCCCGTGGCGAGGACGAGGTCGTCGTACGGCAGGCGCGTGCCGTCGTCGAGCACGGCCTCCGCCGCGACCCGGTCGACGGCGACGACGCGCACCTCCGTGCGCAGGTCGACGTCGTGGTCCGGGTACCACTCGGGCGGGTGGACGAAGGCCGCGTCGCGCGGCTCGTTCCCCAGCAGGTAGCCCTTGGAGAGCACCGGGCGCTCGTAGGGCCGGTGCGGCTCGGCGCCGACGATCGTCACCGGGCCGGTCCAGCCCTCGTTCCGCAAGGTCTCCGCGAGCACCGCCGCCGTGAGCCCCGCCCCGACGACGACGACCCCCCGGGCGGTCACGGCGCCACCCCCGCGGGGGCGACACCGTCGGGCGAGGCGCGGACGAGGGCGAGCAGCTCGGCGCGCGCGGCCGGCTCCCGCAGCGACCCGTGGAACGCGGCGGTGACGGTCGTGGCGGCCGGGGTGCGGACACCGCGGAGGCTCATGCACTGATGGTGCGCCTCGACGACGACCCCCACCCCTCGGGCGCCGAGGTTCTCGTCGAGCCAGTCCGCGACCTGCTGCGTGAGCCGCTCCTGCACCTGCGGGCGGCGGGCGAACATCTCGACGAGCCGGGCCATCTTCGACAGCCCGAGGATCCGCTCGCCGGGGGCGTAGGCGACGTGCGCGACGCCCGTGAACGGCAGCAGGTGGTGCTCGCAGATGGAGTGCACGGGCAGGTCGCGGGCGACGACGACCTCGCGGTACCCGCCGTCGTTGGGGAAGGTCGTGAGGTCGAAGGGCTGCGGGGAGAGCATCTCCGACCACGCGGCGGCCATGCGCCGGGGGCTCGCGGCCATGCCGGCGCCGTCGAGCGGCAGGCCGAGCGCCTGGAGGAACGCGCGCGCGGCGACCGTGGCCGCCTCGAGGTCCGGCGCGGCGACCTCGGGGACCACGCGGAGGGCGGGCACGGCGGTCATGGCGGCTCCTTCTAAGTGAGAGTGAACTAGACGTTAGACTCGGGCGCGAGTAGCGTCAAGGCCGGTCCGGTCACCGGTGGCCGGCCGTCAGCGGGAGGTGAGCGCGTGCGCGACGACGACTTCGCGCGGCGCGTCAGCGGCGTCGGCGCGCTCGCCGAGCCCGTGCGGCGGGCGCTGTACCGGCACGTCGTCGAGGCCGACGGCCCCGTGAGCCGGCACGGCGCCGCGACCGCGCTCGGCGTGCCCCCGCACGTCGCGCGGTTCCACCTCGACCGGCTCGTCGAGGAGGGCCTGCTCACCGTCGAGTACCGCCGCACGACCGGGCGCACGGGCCCCGGCGCGGGCCGGCCCGCCAAGCTCTACCGCCGCGCCCCGGCCGAGGTCGCCGTGTCGCTGCCCGAGCGCCGCTACGACCTCGCGGGCGAGCTCATGGCGGCCGCCATCGAGACGTCGGCCGCGCGGGGCACCCCCGTCGCCGACGAGCTCGCCGCCGTCGCCGCGGCCCGGGGCCGGCGGATCGCGGAGGCGGCCGGCCTGCCGGACGCGACCGACGTCGTCGGCGCCCTCCGCGACGTCCTCGCCGCGTGGGGCTACGAGCCGCGCGTGCGGCCCCGGCCCGACGGCGGCGCGGACGTCACGCTCGTCAACTGCCCCTTCCACGCGCTCGCCCGCGAGCACACGGATCTGGTCTGCGGGATGAACCTCACGCTGCTCGAGGCGCTCGTCGGCGGCGCGGTCGGGGCGGACGTGCGGGCGCGGCTCGACCCGGTGCCCGACCGGTGCTGCGTGGTGCTGTCCGTCGACGCGGCGGCGGTCTCTTCCGGCGGGACGCGAGGGCACCCGGCCGCGTCGTGAGGCAGGCTGCGGCCATGGACCTGCGGATCTTCACCGAGCCCCAGCAGGGGGCCACGTACGACGACCTCCTCGCCGTCGCGCAGGCGACCGAGCGCCTCGGCTTCGACGGGTTCTTCCGCTCCGACCACTACCTGTCCATGAGCCGCCCCGGCCCGCCCGGCCCCACGGACGCCTGGACCTCGCTCGCCGGGCTCGCGCGCGAGACCTCGCGCATCCGGCTCGGGACCCTCGTGTCGTCGGTGACGTTCCGGTGGCCGGGGATCCTGGCCGTCCAGGTCGCGCAGGTCGACCAGATGTCCGGCGGGCGCGTCGAGCTCGGCCTCGGCGCCGGCTGGTTCGCCGCCGAGCACGCCGCGTACGGCATCCCGTTCCCCGAGAAGCGGTTCGGCATCCTCGCCGAGCAGCTCGAGGTGATCACGGGCCTGTGGCAGACCCCCTTCGGGGAGCTCTTCTCGCACTCCGGCGCCCACTACACGCTCACCGACTCGCCCGCGCTGCCCAAGCCCGTGCAGCAGGTCGCGGTGCGCGACGGCGTCCGGGTGCCCGGGGCGGCGTCGGTGCCCGTCATCGTGGGCGGGAACGGGCCGCGCCGGACGCCGGCCCTCGCCGCCCGGTTCGCGCACGAGTTCAACGCCGCGTTCCCCGAGATCGACGAGATCCCCGCGATCTTCGGCCGGGTGCGCGCCGCGTGCGAGGACATCGGCCGCGACCCGGACGACCTCACGTACTCCGTGGCCCTCGTGCTGTGCGTCGGCGCCGACGACGCCGAGGTGGCCCGGCGGGCCGCCTTCCTCCGGCGCGAGCCGGACGAGCTGCGCCGGAACGGGGTGGCGGGCACGGTGGCGGAGGCCGTCGACCGGCTCGGCGCGCTCGCGGAGGTCGGCGTGCAGCGGGTGTACCTGCAGACGCTCGACCTGCACGACCTCGACCACCTCGAGCTCGTGGCCGCGGAGGTCGCGCCTCAGGTCGGCTGAGCCCCGGCGGGCGCGGCGCGCTGCTCCGGGGTGCGCCGCGTCACCGCCGCCAGCCCCTGGGCGGCGACGACCAGGAGGGCGACCAGCGCCACGTTCCGCGCCGCGAGCACGACGGCGACCGGCCAGTCCCCGGCGAGCAGGCCGCCGTAGCCCCACGGGAAGACGAGCTGGGTCAGCCCCGCGGCGACGAGCGCCACCGCGGCCGCCCGCCGTCGCCACGCGCGGTCGCTCCGGCCCGGCCGGCCGAGGGCGACCGCGACGGGCGCCGCCACCCAGGCGAGGAACTGCGGCGAGCCCACCTTGTTGAGCACGACGAGCAGCAGCGTGAGCACGAGCGCGCCCGGGAGCAGCGCCTCGGCGGCCCGGCCCTCGAGCCGGGCCAGCCACAGCGCGCCCGCGGCCGCCGCGACGGCGACGACCATGAGCACGTCGAGGACGCCCGCCACCGCCGCCGTGCCCGGTCCGTGCACCTCCCACGTGATCAGCACGTCGTTGAGCTTCACCGCGACGTCGTCGCGCCACGGCAGCGCGAGCACCCACGGCGTCGCCGCGACGGCCTCGACCTGCAGCCCCCGCGTCGCCTGCGTCGTGACGAAGGACGCGAGGTGCCGCAGCCCGCCCCCCGCGGCGACCGCGCCCACCACGACGGCGCACACCGCCGCGGCCGGGGCCACCACCTCGCGCAGCGGCCGGCGCGCCGCGGCGAGGAGGGGCAGCACGAGCACGCCCGGGGCCACCTTGATCCACGCGCCCAGGGTGACGACGGCGGACGCCACCGCCGGCCGGCGTCGGGCCGCCAGGAGGGCGAGCACGACGAGCGGCGCGACGACCGCGTCGAGCCGGCCGATCGCCACCGGCCCCAGGAGCGCGAGGAAGCCAAGCCACCACCAGGCGCCGGCCGTCGAGACGCGCGGCTCCGCCGTCGCGCGGCCGGGTCGGTCGGGACGGGAGACGAGAGCGAGGGTCGCGGCGGCGTCGAGCGCCGTGACGAGCACGCACCAGGCGACGGCGTAGCCGGTGGTCGACCACGTCGTCGCGAGGCCCGCCAGGACCATGGGCAGCAGCGCGCCGACGGGGTACACCCACGGCTCGTCGAGCACGGGCCAGTGGCCGTGGTCGAGGCCGAGGTGGACCCACCAGCGGTACAGGTCGACGTCGGCGAACGACGACGCCGGCGCGACGACGACGCCCAGCCAGGTGAGCCCCGCGTGGACGAGGGCGAACGCCACCCAGAGCGCGACGCCGTCGCCCGGGGGGCGCCGGGCCGACGTCGGGCGCGGCAGCGGCCGGCGCACCGCGGTCAGGAGGAGCTGCCCGTGATCGCGATCACCGGGATGAGCACGAAGAACAGCAGGATGAGGACCAGCCCGGCGACCCCGATGTAGCCGGTGATGAGGCCGCCGAGGGCCATCCCGTCGCCGCCCTCGCCGCGCTCGCGGATCTGGCGGCGGGCGACGTGCCCGCAGATGACCGCGGCGATCGAGGCGGCCAGGGGGATGACCGTGAGGCCGCAGATGCCCAACACGAGCGCGACGACGGCGAGCGTGTTCGTCGCCGGGGTCGGCGTCGCGTACCCGTACGCGCCGTACGCCTGGGCGCCCGGGTACCCGGCGCTCGGGTACCCGCCGGACGGGTACGACGACGCGGCGGGCTGCTGGGCGACCGGGGAGGCGGGCTGCTGCGCGTACGGCGAGGCGGGCTGCTGGGCGTAGGGGGAGGCGGCCTGCTGGGCGTACGGCGAGGCGGCCTGCTGGGTGTACGGGGAGCCCGGCTCCTGGGTGTACGGCGCCGCCGGCTGGGCCGTCGCGGGCTGCCCGGACGGGTCGCCGTGCCACTCGTAGGGAGGGGTCGGCTGGGCGCTCGCCGGCGTCGAAGTGGGGTCCTGCTCGCTCACGAGTCCTCCTCGCAGACGTCGGCGGCGCCGACACGCGAGAACGAGCATCCCATACGACCTCCACGCGCGGGGGGCGCTCGCTATCGTTCGTCCGGGTCGCGCGCTGACGCCCCCTCCGCGTCACCGGACGGCGGCCCCCGGACCGAGGGAGTCAGGGCATGAGCAGCATCGGTTGGCGGGTCCACGGCGACGGGCGGCGGGTGACGCCGGGGACGGTGGTGGCCCCTGAGGAGCGGCTCACCTGGCCGCGCACCGTGGGCATCGGCATGCAGCACGTGGTCGCCATGTTCGGCGCCACGATCCTGGTGCCGGCGATCACCGGGTTCCCCGCCTCCACGACGCTGTTCTTCTCGGCCATCGGCACCTTCACGTTCCTCCTCGTCACGGGGAACCGCCTGCCGAGCTACCTCGGGTCGTCGTTCGCGTTCATCGCCCCCGTCCTCGCGGCCATGGCCGACGGCGGGATGTCGACGGCGCTGGGCGGCATCCTCGCTGCGGGCGTCACCCTGGCGATCATCGGCCTCGTCGTGCACCTCGCGGGCGCGCGCTGGATCGACGTCGTGATGCCGCCGATCGTCACCGGCACGATCGTCGCGCTCATCGGCATCAACCTCGCGCCCGCCGCGTGGGGCAGCGTCCAGGTCGCGCCGCTGACGGCGATCATCACGATCGCGGCGATCGCCATCATCACCGTGTTCTTCCGCGGCATGATCGGCCGCCTCGCGATCCTCGTCGGCGTCGTCATCGGGTACCTGGCGGCCGTGATCCAGGACGAGGTCGACTTCGAGCCCGTGAACGACGCGGCCTGGCTGGGCCTGCCGGAGTTCACGACGCCGACGTTCGACCTCGGCATCCTCGGCCTGTTCCTGCCCGTGGTGTTCGTGCTCATCGCCGAGAACGTCGGCCACGTGAAGTCCGTCGCCGCGATGACCGGCCAGGACTACGACGGGCTCATCGGCCGGGCGCTGCTCGCCGACGGCCTCGCGACGACGTTCGCGGGCGCGGGCGGCGGCTCCGGCACGACGACGTACGCCGAGAACATCGGCGTCATGGCGGCCACCAAGGTCTACTCGACCGCGGCGTACTGGGTGGCCGGCGCGACCGCGCTGCTGCTCAGCCTCTCGCCGAAGTTCGGCGCGCTCGTGGCGACCGTGCCGCCGGGCGTCCTCGGCGGCGCCGGCACCGTGCTCTACGGCATGATCTGCATCCTCGGCGCCCGGATCTGGGTGCAGAACCGCGTGAGCTTCGCCGACCCGGTCAACCTCACGGTCGCGGGCGTCGGCCTCATCATCGCGGCCGCGGACTTCCAGTTCGTCACCGAGGGCGGGCTCGAGTTCAAGGGCATCGCGATCGGCACCGCCGCCGTCCTCGTGCTCTACCACGGCATGCGGGCGATCTCCCGCTGGCGCGGCACGCACTGGGAGGCTGCGACCCCGGCGTCGGTCCCGTCGGAGGACGAGCTCGCGGCCCTCGCCGCCGTCGAGACCGCGCCGGCCGCCGGCGACGGCGCCGCCCCCGAGCCCACCGCCGAGGAGGACGCCACCACGGCCTGATCCGCAGCCCGGCGCCCCCCGCGCCGGGCGTCGCCCCCCGGCCCGTGCCCCCGCGGCCCGGCCGACCCGAGCGCCGGTCGGCCGGGCCTCGGGGGCACGGGTTCGTCCGGGCACGGGGCCGCGCGTCGGACCTGCGCCGGACCCTGGTCGGGCCCTTCCGCACAGGCGGGGGCGGTCAGCCCGCGGCGGTCTCCTCGGTCGCCGCCTCGGCGGACGGGCTCGGCGACGGCGAGGGGGCCGGCTGGGCCTTCGCCAGGGCCTGGTCGAGCGGGATGCAGCCGGTCGGGTTGGCGAGCGGCTCGGTGGGCGCGAGCTGCACCTCCTCGACCGCGACCAGGGCGTTCCACTCCTCGCCGATGATGATGTCGACGGTGGCGTCGGTGCGCCGGTCGAGGACGAAGACCGGGTCGGCGACGTGCGCCGCGACCGTGTAGGCCGCCGCGACCCCGAGCTCGCCGAACCGGATGCGCGCGGTGCCCTGCACGCCCGTCGGGCGGAAGTTGCCGACCTCGATGGTCACGAACCCGCGCGCCTTGAGCTCGGTGTCGGTCGCGCCCGCGAGGCCGGGGCGCGACGTGCCGTTGAGCACCCGGATCTGCGTCGTGGCCGGGTCGACGGGGAGGGTGTCCTCGGCCAGGCACGGCGGCGGGGCGAACGCGGGCCCGGTGTCCTCGGGCTCCGGCGTCGTGAAGTCGCGCTCGAGGAAGGAGACCTCCATCGCGCCGGTGTAGACCGCCGTCGCGCCGAGGCCGGCCAGGGCGAGGAACGCGATGAGGGAGCCGAAGATGACGGCCTGGCGCTCGTGCTTGCGGCGCCGGCGCAGGGCCCGGGCCGGGTCCGGGTGGTGCTGCGACATCAGTCGTCCAGGACCAGCACGCGGGCGTGCAGCACGGGCCGCTGCTGGAGCGCGGCGCGGACGGCGCGGTGCAGGCCGTCCTCGAGGTAGAGCACGCCCTTGTACTGCACGACGTGCGCGAACAGGTCGCCGTAGAACGTGGAGTCCTCGGCGAGCAGCGCGTCGAGGTCGAGGGTGCGCTTGGTGGTCACCAGCTCGTCGAGCCGGACCTGACGGGGCGGCACGTCGGCCCACTGCTTGGCAGTGGTCAGCCCATGGTCGGGATAGGGACGCCCCTCGCCGACCCCCTTGAAGATCACGGCTGAAGTCTAGTGGGCGCGGCAGGGACCCCCGTCCACCTCCGGGACGAGACGCTGCTGGCGACCTCCACCCGTGGTTGACAGAGTGGCCGCGTGACCGCGCCCCACCCGCCCGACGGCGGTCCCCACCCGCCCGACGGCGGTCCCCACCCGCCCGACGACGGCCCCGTGCACGTCGTCGTCATGGGCGTGGCGGGCTCGGGCAAGACGACGGTCGCGGGCATCCTCGCGGCGCGGCTGGGCCGGCCGTGCGCCGAGGCGGACGACCTCCACCCGGCGGCGAACGTCGCGAAGATGCGCGCCGGCGTCCCGCTGACGGACGAGGACCGCCGCCCCTGGCTCGAGGCGCTGCGGGCATGGCTGACGGCCGAGGCGCGCGCGGGCCGGGGCGCCGTCGTCACGTGCTCGGCGCTCCGCCGCGCGTACCGGGACGTGCTGCGGGGGGCCGAGGGCCGGGTGCGGTTCGTGCACCTCGTCGCGGACCCGGCCACGATCGCCGCGCGCATGGCCGCCCGGTCCGGGCACTTCATGCCGCCGTCGCTGCTGCCGTCGCAGCTCGCGACGCTCGAGCCGCTCGACGCGGACGAGGACGGGGTCGTCGTCGCGGCGGACGTGCCGCCCGACGAGGTCGCCGACCGCGCGCTCCGGGCGCTCGGGCTGGGCTGACCGCCGGGCGGCCGGCGCCCCTCAGTGGGCGTGCGGCTCGTGGTCGGAGTGGTCGTGGTCGTGCTCGGCGATCTCCCGCCGCACCTCGTCCATGTCGAGCGCGCGGGCCTGGCCGATGAGGTCCTCGAGCGCGGGCGCGGGGAGCGCGCCGGGCTGGGCGAAGAGCAGCACGCCGTCGCGGAAGATCATGAGCGTCGGGATCGCGGTGATGCCGGCCTGCGCCGCGAGCGCCTGCTCCGCCTCCGTGTCGACCTTGCCGAACACGATGTCGGGGTGCGTCTCGGAGGCGCGCTCGTAGATCGGCGCGAACATGCGGCACGGGCCGCACCAGTCGGCCCAGAAGTCCACGAGGACGATCTCGTTCTCGGTGACCGTGGACTCGAAGTTCTCGGCGGTCAGGGTGACGGTGGACATGCGGCTCCCTCGGGTCGACTCTGGAGGATACCCTACGGGGTATAACCACCGCCTGGGCCCCGGTCTTCCCGTCCAGGGTGCGCCCCGGCCGCGCGCCGGGCCACCGCGCCGGCGGGCCGACCACCCGGCCCGGCGGCCGCCGTCGGGCCGGGGGAGGGCTCAGCGGGGCGGGCCCGCGGCGACCCGCTCGAGCATCTCCTCGTGCGACCCGCGCAGCCCGAACACCGACTCGAGCCACCACGTCGCACCGGCCTCGGCGTACTCGGGCACGAGCCCGCGCTCGCCCGGCGCCGTGGTCCCGTTGACGGCGACGTCGAAGTCCGGGCCCACGCCGAGCTCACGGAGCCGCTGCACCGACCCGGCGATGCCCTCGGGCGGGCAGCGGACGGCCGCCGTCTCGTCGATGACGGCGGCGGTCCAGCCGTCCCACCGGGCGGCCCGGCGCAGCGCGGGGCGGCTCCACCCGCCGATCCACACGGGGACCCGCGGCGCCTGGACGGCACGCGACGCGACCTGCACGCCCTCGGCGACGTAGTGCTCGCCGCGGTGCTCCACCGTCTCGCCCGCGCACCACCGCACGACGAGGTCGAGCGCCTCGTCGGTCATGGCGGCGCGCGTGCGGTCGTCGCGGTGGTCGCCGACCGGGCCGAGGTCCTCGGCGACGCCGAGCCCGGCGCCGAGGACCACCCGGCCGCCGCTGAGCGCGTCGAGCGCGTGCACCGAGCGCGCGAGCAGGTGCGGCCGGTAGCGGGGGACGGGCACGACGTCGGTCACGAGGCGCAGGCGCTCGGTCGCGCAGGCGACCGCCGCCAGGGTGACCCACGGGTCGGCGACGCCGCCCCAGAAGTGGCAGTGGTCCCAGATGGCCAGGGCCTCCCAGCCCGCGGCCTCGGCCGCGCGGGCCAGCTCCACGACCGGCCCCGGCTCCGCGTAGGGCCCGAAGGGCACGACCTCGATCCCGTACCGCACCGCCGCCTCCTCGTCCGCGCGGCCGCCCTCGGTCGGCGCCCGCCGGGGGCCCACGGTAGGCCCGGCCACCGACACGGGTGATCATGGTTTGCACCGGGCTGACCAGGGAAAATGTCCTCGATGGGCGGGTTCGGCCGGGGTCGTCGTGCGCTCGCCGAGGCCACCCGGGACCTTGGTCCCTCGTTCGGACGGCGCCGCCTGGACCAGCCTCGAAGGACCGGGTCCCGCGCGGCTCACCCGTGAGCGACCCGGTGACGGACGGCAACGGCGCCGTCCGCGCCGGCCCACACCGGAGGCGCCATGGCAGCGAGGGTGCTGGTCACCTACGCGACACGGCACGGCGCTACGAAAGGCATCGCGCAGGCCGTGGGCTCGGTGCTGCACTCGTGCGGCCACCAGGTGCGCCTCCTCCCCGCCGGCGTGGTCACCAGCGCAGACGAGTACGACGTCGTCGTCCTGGGGTCCGCGATCTACCACGACCAGTGGCTGTGGGACGGGCGGCGCCTGGCCAAGCGGCTGCGGAGCCTGCGCGGCACGCCCGTCTGGCTGTTCTCGAGCGGGCCGCTCGGCGGCACGCCCGAGGCCGACGCGGAGCTCGAGCGGCTGTGCGGGCTGGACACCGAGCCGCCGTGGTCCGTCTCGACGGTGCTGCGCGGCGTGGACGTGCGCGGGCACGCCACGTTCGGCGGCAAGCTCGACCCGAAGGTCGCGTCCGGCCTCGACGGGTACGTGCACCCGGGCGACTGGCGGGACATGGCGATGGTCCGGGAGTGGGCGCGGACCATCGGCGGCGGCGGGGTCGCGGCCGAGCCGCCGCGCGAGTTCCCCGTGCCCGAGCGCGGGTGGGGCCTGAGCCTCGGTCGCGTGTAGCGCCCGACGGCGGGCGTGGGGCCGCGTGGCGCGCCGATCTGGGGCGTGCGGCGCCTCAGGCGTGGATGGCGTCGCAGACGATCCGCCGCGCGTGGAGGCGCGCGGTCACCGCGCCGGCGGCGTCGGCGACCAGCTCGGCGTCGGCGCGCACCTCCATCCAGCGCCCGCTGTTCGCCGGGTCGACGACGAGCAGGGTCGCCCGCGGGTCCGCGCGGAGGTTCCGCGCCCACGGGTGCTCGGCGGTCGTCGCGACGAGCAGCACGTCGCCGTCGCGGGCGCACCGGGCCGGCTGGCAGCACGCCCCGCCGTCCGGCAGTCGGGTGGCGAAGGCGGCCAGGATCGGGCGGTCCACGAGGTCGACGTCCGTCGCCGGCAGCGGCAGCCCCGGCGGGGGCGCGTCCGGGCGGGCGGGGGCGCCGTCGTCGGGCGGGACGGACGCGGGGACGGGCGCGGGGGCGGGGCCGGCTGGCGTCGGCGGGCCGCCGGCGACCACGGAGGTCGGGGCCAGGCGGAACGTCACGGGGTGCTCGACCTCGGCGAGGTGCGCAGGCACCACCGCGCCGAAGTAGGGCGCGAGGCCGGTGTAGCGCACGCCGACGGCGTCCAGCGTGGCGGTGGGGTCGGGGTCGGGGTCCTCGCGGACGTCGGCGCGCACCTCGACCCAGCGGTCGTCCGCGTCGAGGACGAGGAGCGTCGCGCGCGGCCGGGCGCGCAGGTTCCGGGCCTTGAGGAACTCGGCCATCGTGCTGAGGAGGACGTCGTCGCCGTCGGTCCAGTACCAGATCACCGAGCTCTGCAGGCGGCCGCTGCCGAGCTCGGTCGTGAGGATGCCCGGGAGCGGGCGCGCGAGGAGGTCCGCGTGCGACGCGGGGACGCGCGGGCGCGCGGCGGCCGGCGGGCGCGCCGAGGGGTCCCCGCCGGGGGCGAGGTGCGTCATGCCCCCAGCATGATCGGATCCGGGCCCGCGGGCGGGCGGTGTGCGCGGCTCGGTCAGTCCGCGCCGGCCGCGCCCGACGCCGTCGGGCCACCGTCCGCCGCGGCCCGCTCCTCCGCCTCGGCGAGCCGCGCGTGCAGCCGCTCGCGCACCTCCTCGGGCGTGTAGGAGGCGCGCCGCCGCTCGTCGCGCGCGACCAGCGCCCCGCCGACGGCCACCCCGGCCGCCGCGGCGACACCGAGCACCCCGAGCACCGTCCGCCACCGCGCCACGCGCCTACGCTACCCACGTGCCCGACGCCGACGCCGCCCCCGGTCCCGCCGTCCCCGCCGCGGTGCCCCTCGACCGGGCGGCCGAGGCGACCCGCACGGGCGACATCTGGCTGTTCCGCGGCCGCACGCTCGCCGACCGCGCGATCCGGCTCGCGACGAACAGCCCCGTCAACCACGTGGGCATGGCCGTGGTGCTCGAGGACCTGCCGCCCCTCCTGTGGCACGCCGAGCTGGGCCGCTCCCTGCCCGACGTCTGGACCGGCGAGCACCAGCGCGGCGTCCAGCTCCACGACCTGCGCGACGCCGTCGCCACCTGGGCGCACCGCTACGGGCAGCAGGCCTGGCTCCGCCAGCTCCACGTCGACCTCGACGACGCCGAGCGCACCGCGCTCGAGGACACGGTGCTGCGCACGATCGCCCGCCTGGACGGGACCCCGTTCCCCTCGACGGTCCGGCTCGCCGCGCGGTGGCTGTGGGGGCAGGCGCCGACCGCCGAGCGCTTCACCGGGCTACCGGGCGTGCGCACCCTGGCCCGGCTCGTCCGCGACCCCGCGGCCCGCGCGGAGGCGGAGGTCCGGCTGGAGCGCGCGTACTGCGCGGAGGTCGTCGCGCTGACGTACGCGGGGATGGGGCTCGTCGCGCGCGACCGCCGCACGAGCGGGTACGACCCGGGCGACTTCTGGAGCGGCGGCGACCTGCGGCTGCTGCGGGGCGCGCGGCTGGGCGCGGAGGTCGCCGTCGACGTCCCCCGGCCCGACGGCGCCGGGCGCCCCTAGCCCTCCGCGGCCATCTCCGCCGCGAGCGTCCGCAGCGCGTCGACGACCAGCGCGTGGTCGTCCTCCTGCGCGAGCCCGGACACGGTCGCCGTCGCGACCATCCCGACCCCCTGCACGACGACGGGCACGCACCCGCCGTGCGCGGCGTACCGGGTCTCGTCGAACCAGCCCTCGTCCTCGATCGGCCGGCCGCGGAGCCGCGCGCGGAGGCCGACGAGCAGGCTCGCCTCGCCGAACCGCTGCACGGCCGCCGTCTTGCGGCGGATCCAGTCGTCGTTGTCGGCGGTCGCCCCCTCCATCGCGACGTGGAAGACGACCTGGGTCCCGCGGGTGACGTCGACGGCGATCGGCAGCCCGCGCTCGCGGGCGCGGCCGACGAGGATCTCGCCGAGCCGGTGCGCGTCGTCGGTGGTGAAGCGGGGGAGCCGGATCTCGGCGAGCTCGGCCTCGAGCGCGGCGATCCGTGCGGCGAGGTCCTCGGCGTCGGGCATGGGTCCTCCTTCGTCGCGGGCGACGGCGCCCGGGTGGCCAGTATCGCCGTCGGGGGCCCCACCGACCCAGCGGGCCCCACCGACCCAGCGGGCCCGGCCGGCCCCGCCTGCCTCGCCGCTCGTGCTACACGGTGAGGCGCTTGGTGAGGTGCACGAGGTCGTACGTGCCGGCGGGCGTCCCGTACTGGCGCACGTAGCCGAACCGCTCGTAGAGCCGGATGTTCCCGGCGCTGCGGCTGCCGGTGAACAGGCGGATCTCGCCCACCGACGGCGGCAGCATCCGCTCGCACGCGGACAGGAGCGAGGAGCCGATCCCCCGGCCCTGGCGGTCGGGCGCGACGACGAGCCGGCCGAGGTGGGCCACCGCGCCGTCGATGCGCAGGCGCACCGAGCCGACGAGCCGCCCCTCCTCCCACGCGCCGAGGGCGATGACGTCCGGGAGCTCGAGCTCGGCGCGGAGCTCGTCGAGCGTCTGCACGAGCGGCGGCAGCTCGGGGTCGTGGTAGAGCCGGGCTTCGCTGACGTACGCGGCCCGCTGGAGCGTGAGGACCTCGCCCGCCCGCGCGGCGTCGAGGCGCCGGATCTGCACGGTCACGTGATCATCGTGGCACCGCCGCCCGCGCGGCCGCCCGGGGTTTTCCTGCGCCCCCACCCCGTGCTCCCGCACCACGTGCGCCCGCAGAGTGGAACGAAACGTGGCCCTGGGGCGCAGAGTGGAACGAGATGCCGGCATCTCGTTCCACTCTGCGCCGGGGGTGGCGCGTGGCGCGGGGGTCGCGGGTGGGGCGGTGTTGTCGCTGGGTCAGGCCGCCGGGGCGTGCTGCAGGACGACCCGGTTGCGCCACGGGTCGGCCATCGCCAGGCTGCGGCCGTCGTCGGCCAGGACGACGCCCCGCGCCCGCAGGCGCTCCGCGGCGGCGTCGAGCTCGTCGCGGGTGGGCACGGTGATCGTGACCTCGCCCAGGCCGAGGGTCGACGCGCGCGGCCCGGCCCCGCGGCTGTTCCACACGTTGACCGCGAGGTGGTGGTGGTAGCCGCCCGCGCTGACGAACAGCGCGCCCGGCGCCTCCATCGTCACGGCGAAGCCCAGGGCGTCCGCGTAGAACTCGCGCGCGAGGGGGATGTCGCCCACCTGCAGGTGCACGTGCCCGACCTGCGCGCCGGCGTCGTGCAGCCCGGCGAGGGCCGCCTCGGTGAGGTGCCCCTCGAGGAAGGACCGCGGGTCGAGGTGCAGGGTGTCCATCTGCACCTGCCCGCCGACGACGCGCCACGTCTCGCGCGGCCGGTCGACGTAGAGCTCGATGCCGTTGCCCTCGGGGTCGGTGAAGTAGAACGCCTGGCTGACCAGGTGGTCCGCGCTCCCGACGAACCGTGACAGCGGGTGCCGGGCCGCGCTCAGCACGGCCGCGGCGAGGCTCGCCTCGTCCTCGAAGAGGATCGCGGTGTGGAAGAGGCCGGCCTGGTTCCGCCCCGGCGTCGGCAGCCCGGGCGTGTGCCGGAGCACGACGACGGGGGTCCGGCGTCGCCCCAGCACGACGACCCCGTCGCCCTCGGCGAGGGTGACGAGCCCGACGGCGTCCCGGTAGTAGGCGGCCATGCCCGCCAGGTCGCCGACCTGGAGCGTGACGGCGTCCATCGCGGTGGCGTCGGGCAGCAGGTCGTCCCGGTGGGCGGCCGGGCCCGCGCCCGCCGCCCGGAGGGCCCCGGCGGCGGTCGCGGCGCGGAGGTCGGTCATGCGGTGCTCCCGGGTCTCAGGCGACGACGGCGAAGCCGCCGGTCCACGACACCTTCTGGCCGGCGGCCAGGGTGATCTGGAGGAAGCCGAGCGCCTCGAGCTCGCGCGCGCGGCGCAGGGAGCCGGCGTCGATGGCGCGGAGGCCGCCGGCCTCGATCACGCCGGCGAGGGTCGCCTTGGCCTCGGCGTCGTCGCCCGCGATGAGCACGGTCGTGGTGGGGCCGCCCTCGCCGACGGTGCCCTGCGCGAGCGTGGCGCCGAAGGTCGTGTTGAACGCCTTGAGCACGCGGGACTGCGGCAGCTGTGCGGCGATCTCCGCGGCGGCGGACGAGTCGGCCGGCACGGTGAGCGAGTCGAACGTCTCGAAGTTCAGCGGGTTCGTGATGTCGACGACGATCTTGCCGGCGAGGTGCTCGCGGTGGGCGGCCAGCACGTCGGCCACGGCGGGGTAGGGCACGGCGAGCACGACGACGTCGCCGGCCAGGGGCTTGCCGGCGTCCTCGCGGCCGACCAGCTCGGCGGTGTTGCCGCCGGCGGTGACGACCTTGGCGATGGCCTGACCCATGGTGCCCTTGCCGATGATGCTGACGGTGGTCATGCGTGGTCCCTCCGTGGGGTGGCGTCGATCGGATAGTTGAAACGACAACTGTGACCCTAGGCCTATTTACTTGTAGTGTCAAGTAAATGCTAGGATCGGTCCATGCGCACCCGATGGCTCGACGACGCCGAGCTCGACGCGTGGGTCCGGTTCATCGCCGTGGTCGAGTTGCTCCCCGGGGTCCTCGACACCCAGCTTCGCCGTGACTCCGACCTCACGCACTTCGAGTACTACGTGCTCGCGATGCTCTCCGAGGCACCCGACCGCACCCTGCGGATGACGCACCTCGCCGCCCGCACCAACGCCACGCTCGCGCGGCTCTCGCACGTCGTCAGCCGGCTCGAGGCGCGCGGCCTCGTGCGCCGCACCCCCTGCCCCGAGGACGGCCGGGCCACCAACGCGAGCCTCACCGAGGACGGGTGGGCCGCCGTCGTCGCCGCCGCGCCCGGGCACGTGGAGACCGTCCGGTCGCACGTGTTCGACGCGCTGCGCCCGGAGCAGGTCGACCAGCTCCGCGAGATCGCCACGGCCCTGCTCACGAAGCTCGACCCCGAGGGCCGGATGACGACGCCGTACCGCCGCCCGCGGGCCGGCGCCGCGCGGTAGCGGTCGCGTCAGCCGCCGACGCCGACGGAGTTGTCGGGAGCGCCGTCGCCGGGCGTTAGGTCGCCGCGCTCGACGGGGCCCTCGGGCGCCCGCACGTCTGCGAACAGGCGCGCGAGGTCGTCCGGGCTCGGCACGCGTACCGTCTCCGCGACCGCCCGCAGCGTGTCCGCGTCGACGCCCTCGCCCGCCAGGACCACCTGGGCGGCGCCGTCGACCGGGACGGTGCAGCGCAGCTCGACCGCGTCGGCGAGCTCGGCGCACGGCGGCAGGCCCGGCTCGGGCACGCGCGACGTGAGGAGCGTGACGAGCTGGAGCCCGTCGCCGCGCGGCCGCGTCCAGATCGCCGACATGCCCTCGTCCGCGTACGGGCCCACGGAGCCGACGGCGAGCGAGAACCCGTCGACCTCGGCGACGTAGACGAGGTCGGCCGCGATCCCGACGGGCTCCGAGCGCCGCGCGATCTCGTCGGGCGAGGCGGGGGTGCCGCTCGCGCACGCGCCGAGCTCGGCGAGGACGAGCAGGGCGAGGAGCGCGGCGGCGGCGCGGCGTGCGGTCATCGGTCCACACCGTAGGTGCGCCAGGCCGTGCCCACCCGGCGTTTCACGAGGCCGCCACGAACCCGTGACGGAACCGGGACGTCAGCCCGCAGTCCCCGCCGCGAGGTCGATAGTCCACGCCGAGGTCGATAGGTCGGGCCTATCGACCTCGGCGTCCACTATCGACCTCGGCGAAAGGGAGGCGCGCCGCGGTCAGCCGCTGCGGTCAGCCCTGGGCGAGCCGGTCCAGCGCGAGCGCCGCGAGCAGCGCCGCGCCCTGGGGCAGCGCCTCGTCCGCGAACCGCGCCTGCGCCGAGTGGTTGTACGGCGCGCCGGCGGGCTCGACGTCCAGCGGCGTCGCGCCGAGCGACACGTACGCGCCGGGGACCTCCTCGAGCACGTAGGAGAAGTCCTCCGAGCCCGTGATCCGCTGCGGGGCGTCCATCCAGGCCAGCCCCAGCTCTTCGGTGACGCGCGCCGCGCGGGCGGTCTCGCCGTCGTCGTTGACGAGCACCGGGTAGCCGCGCACGTAGTCGGCCGTCGCGGTCATGCCGTGCGCGGCCGCGATGTGCTCGACCGCCCGCACGAGGAGGTCGGGCACGGCGGCCCACGCCTCGCGGGAGAACGTGCGCACCGTCGCGGCGAGCTCGGCCGTCGCCGGGATGACGTTGTCGATGGTGCCGGCGGCGATCTTCCCGACGGTCACCACGACCGGGTCCTGCGCGTCCCACTGCCGCGTCACGACGTTCTGCAGCGCGAGCACGATCTCCGCCGCGACCGGCACCGGGTCCGCCGCGAGGTGCGGCATGGAGCCGTGGCCGCCGCGACCGTGCACGGTGACGAAGAGCTGGTCGGACGCCGCGTAGTACGTGCCCGCCCGGCCCGTGACGACGCCGACCGGCACCTCGGCCGACACCACGTGCAGCCCGTAGGCCGCGACCACGCGCTCGCCCGCGGCGTCGAGCACGCCCTCCTCGAGCATGAGCCGCGCGCCGTGGTAGCCCTCCTCGCCCGGCTGGAACATGAGCACCACCGAGCCGGCCATGTCCGCACGCCGCTCGGCGAGCAGCCGCGCCGCGCCGATCAGCCCCGCGACGTGCAGGTCGTGCCCGCACGCGTGCATGACGCCGGGCCGCTCGCTCGCGAACGGCTCGCCCGACTCCTCGGTCACCGGCAGTGCGTCCATGTCCCCGCGCAGCAGTACCGCCGGCCCGGGCCGCTCCCCGCGGATCACGGCGGTCACCGAGCTCAGGCCCCGCCCGGTCGTCACCTCCAGGCCCAGCGGCTCGAGCGCGGCGAGGATCAGCGCCTGCGTGTCCGGCAGGTCGAGACCGATCTCCGGGACGCGGTGCAGGTCGTGGCGCAGGCGGGCCAGCTCGGGCGCGAGGGCGGCGGCGGAGCGGAGCAGGTCGGCGGGCGGGGTCGGCGTCGGCATGGGCCCATCCTTCCCCCTCCGCGCGGCCGCGCCGTCGCGGCGCCCCGCCCGACGGCGCGGCGGCCCTCACCCACCGACGCCGCCGGCGGCCGTTTGCGGGCCCCGCGCGACCGGACGCAGGGTGGGGAGATGCCCCCGACCCCGGCCGCCACGTCCGCCGACGACGAGCGCTGGCTCGCCCGCGCCGTCGCCCTCGCGCTCGCGAACGTCGCCGACGGCGGCGGGCCCTTCGGCGCCGTCGTCGTGCGCGACGGCGCGGAGGTCGCCGTCGGGCAGAACCGCGTGACCCGCGACCTCGACCCGACGGCGCACGCCGAGGTCGTCGCGATCCGCGGCGCGTGCCGCGCGCTCGGCGCGTTCTCGCTCGCGGGCTGCACCGTGTACTCCTCGTGCGAGCCGTGCCCGCTGTGCCTGGCCGCGACGCTCTGGTCTCGCGCCGACCGCCTCGTCTACGCCGCCGACCGGCACGACGCCGCCCGGGCCGGCTTCGACGACCGGCGCTTCCACGAGCTGCTCGGCACGGACCCGGCCACCTGGCCGACGCCGGTCCACCGCCACGAGATCCCGGGCGCCACCGCGCCGATGGACGCCTGGCTCGCCCGCGCGGACCGCACCGAGTACTGAGCGCGCCCGGGCGCCCGGCTACGCGTCCGCGACGAGCCGCGCCTGCAGCTCCCGCACCGCCGCGCCGACCTCGCCCTGGGCGAGCAGCCCGCGCCCGAGCGGCCCCGCGCCGTCGGAGCCGAGCGGCGGCAGCGCGCGCAGGGCGGCCCGCACCTCGGGCGTCGCCCGGGCGACCTGCCAGTCCAGCTCCTGCCGCCCGGCGTCGTCGGCCGCGTCGGGGTGCGCGAGGCGTGCGGCGACCACCGCGTACGCGGCCGCGCCCAACGCGTGCGCGCCCATGTGGCACACGGCGGCGGCCTGCCCCGCGGACCGGGCGGCGGCCGTCGCGGCGCGGTCGGCCACCTCCGCGGCGCCGACACCGCCCGCGAACCGCAGGCGGATCCCCTCGGCCGTGCCCAGCTCGCCGCGCGCGAAGGCCCGGGTGCGCTCGACGAGCGCGCGGGGGCGGCCGTCGTCGGGCGCAGCGGCCTCGAACACGGGCAGGACGTGCTCGGCGCAGTCCGCCGCCCAGGCGGCGACCAGGCGCCGCTCGCTCTCGGTGAGCGACTGCGGGGAGGTCACGGGGACAGTCTGCCGCCGTCAGGAGAGCGTGACGACCGTCGCGCCCAGCGCCTCCGCCTCGGCGGCGTCGTGCGTGATGAGGAGGACGGTGCGACCGGCGCAGCGCTCGCGGACGAGCTCGAGCATGCGCCCGTGCGCCGCGCGGTCGAGGCCCTTGAACGGCTCGTCGAGGACCACGAGGTCGGCGTCCGCGACGAGCGCGCGCACGATCGCCACGCGCCGGCGCTGCCCGCCCGACAGGTCCCGCGCCGGCTTGCTGAGCGCGTCGTCGTCCAGGCCTGCCTCGCGGAGCGCGGCGACGGCGTCGGCGGCGCGGCCACGGTCGAGCACGAGGCGCACGTTGCCCACCGCGGTGAGCTGGTCGCACAGCCGGTCCTCCTGGAACGCGGCCGCGCGGCGCAGGCCGTGGAGCCCGCTGACCGTGCCCGCGTCCGGCTCCTCCAGGCCCAGCACGAGCCGCGCGAGCGTCGTCTTGCCCGAGCCGTTGGGGCCCATGAGGGCCGTCACCGCGCCGTCCGGCAGGTCGAGGTCGAGGCCGTCGAGGACCACCTGCTCGCCGTAGCGCTTCGTCACCCCGCGGAGCGTGATCACGCCGCCACCTCCCGTTCCGCGGGCGGCGTCGTCGCGAGGCGGGCCTGGCCGCGCGCGAGGAGGGCGCCGAGCAGGTGCTCGGTCGCGAAGCTCAGCGCGACGACGACGACGGTCCAGGCCAGCACGTCCGCGCTGAGCAGGAGGAGCTTCGCCTCGTACATGCGCTCGCCGATGCTGCCCTCCGGCAGGCCGATGACCTCGGCGGCCACGCCGGCCTTCCACGCGAGGCCGATGCCCACGCGGGACGCCGCGGCGAGGTACGGCAGCACGGCGGGCACGTCGATCGCCGCGAGCCGGCGCCACCGGGACAGCCGGAACACGGCCGCCATCTCCAGCAGCCCGCGGTCGCGCTGCCGGATGCCCTCGAGCACCGTCGTGTGCACGATCGGCAGCACCATGAGGAAGCTCGTCACCGCGGCCAGCCCCCGGCTCCCGCCCGGGAGCATGAGCAGCAGGATGATGAAGCTCACCACCGGCGCCGCGCGCACGGCCGCCATCGCCGGGGCGAGCAGCTCGTCGACCACTCGCGACGCGGCGGCGAGGGCCGCCGTCGCGACCCCCGCGAGGACCGCCGCGAGGAACCCGATGCCGATCCGGGCCAGCGAGTGCCCGACGGCGCCCCACAGCTCCGCGGTGCCGACCAGCTCCACGAGCCGCCGGGTCACCGAGACGGGCGACGCCAGCAGGAAGTCCTGACCGACCGCCCAGGCGCCCGCCTGCCAGACGAGAAGCCAGAAGGCGAGGACCAGCGCCGGGCGCACGGCCCGCGCCGGTCCCCGCCTCCGCGCGGAGGGGGAGGAGTCCTTACCCGCCGTAGTAGAAGTCATCGCCCGGCATGCTCCCACCGACCGACGCCGGGTCGGCGTCGAACAGGACCTGCAGGTAGCCGCTGAAGGCCTCCTCGAGCTCCGCACCCGCGATGAACGTGATGTACGACTTCGGGATCGCGGCCTGCGCGACGGGCGCGGCCGGGACGATGCCCGCCTCGGCGATGAGCTCGGCCGCCTCGGCCGGGTTGTCGTTCGTGAAGGCGACGGACTCCTCGTAGTCCGCGAGGAAGGCCGCGAACGCCTGCGGGTGCTCCTCGACGAACTCGGTGCGGACGACGACGACGCCCGTGATGAGCTGCGAGCCGTCCTCGGTGACCTTGGCCCACTCCTCGGTGAGGTCGAGCGCGGGCCGGACCGACTCGTTCTGCACCGTGACGACGGTGGCGAACGGCTGCGGGAGCATCGCGACCGCGCCCGGCGTCGAGGCGAGCACCGTGGCCACCTCGGTGTGCTCGCTGCGCCACTCGATGGTGACGTCCGTGGCCGGGTCGAGGCCGTTCTCGGTGAGCAGGTAGTTGAGCGTGTACTCCGGCGCGGCGCCCTTGCCGGAGGCGACGATCGTGCGGCCGGCGAGGTCGGCCATCGAGTGGACCGTGTCGCCGTTCTCGAGGATGCCGAGCACGCCGAGCGTGTTGATCGCGGCGACCTGGACGGCGGCGCCGTCGTCGGTCAGCGTGCGGTTGTAGAGGACCGCGGCGAGGTTCGCCGGGATGAGCGCGACGTCGACGGAGCCCTGCACGACGAGCGGCACGACCTCGTCCGGCGCGCCGTACATCGTGACCTCGTAGTCCTGCTCGGTCTCGCCCGCCTCGGCGTCGCGCATGAGGTCGACCAGGCCCATCGTCGTCGGGCCCTTGAGGGAGGCGATGCGGATGGTGGTGGGCTCCTCCGCGGGGGTGGTCTCCTCGGCCGTCGCCGTGGCGCCCTCCGCGGGCGCGGACGGGGCGGGGGAGTCGGTCCCGGCGCAGCCGGCCAGGAGCAGTGCTGCCAGGAGCGATCCGGTCAGCGCTCGGGCGGTGCGTGTCACGGTGGGGTCCTTCCTCGGTCGGTCACCTCTGCGGCGGGCGCCGGGTTTACCCGCTGCGCACCGCCGGAATCGACGGTAGGACTCGGCCGGGGGGCCGACGTGGGGCTTCCGTCCCCGGGCCAGAGGTCCCATGTCTCGGGTCGACGCCGGACGACGACGGCCGGCCCCGGGCTCGACGCCACGACGACGAGGGCCGGCCCACCCGCAGGTGGGCCGGCCCCGGGTCACGCCCGCTCGCTCACGGGCGCGGCGCCGTCGTCGGCGAGCGACCTCGCGCTCAGTCGACCATCGCCGGGCAGCCGCGGAACGGCGCGTACGACGTGTGCAGCCGCTCGTGGGCGAGGTGGCTGTTCGGCTCGCCGTAGTACTCGTCGTAGAGCCGGAGGATGTCCGGGTTGTCCTGCGACTTGCGGTACTTCGACAGCTTGTCGATCTCGACGAGCACGCGCTGGCGCGCGGCCATCTCGCCGACGCGGTCGGGCACCGGGTGCCCCGCGCCGTTGATGCAGCCGCCCGGGCAGGCCATGACCTCGATGAGGTCGTAGCCGACGTCCTCGCCCTCGCGGATCCGCCGCGCGAGCTCCGCGACGTTGCCCAGGCCGGACACCACCGCGACCTTCACCGTGGTGTCGCCCGCGGTGATCGTCGCCTCGCGGAAGCCGTTGAGCCCGCGGACCTCCTCGAACTCGAGGTCCTCGACCAGCGGGAGGCCGGTGAGCTTCTCGACCGCCATGCGCAGCGCGGCCTCGGCCACGCCGCCGGAGGCGCCGAAGAGGACGCCCGCGCCCGTGACGCGCCGGTACGGCTCGTCGAACTCGGCCGGCTCGACCTCCTCCGGCTCGAGGCGCAGCATCTGCACCATCTCGAGGAACTCGGTGGTGGTGAGCACCGCGTCGACGTCGCGCACGCCGTCGGGGGCGAACTCCGGACGCGCGGCCTCGTACTTCTTCGCGAGGCACGGCACGATCGAGACGACGTAGAGGTCCTCGAGGCTGACGCCGGCCTGCTGCGCGAAGTGGCCCTTCACCGTCGCGCCCATCATCTGCTGCGGCGACTTGCAGCTGGACAGGTGCGGGATGAGCTCCGGGTAGCGGCGCTCGACGAGGTTCACCCAGCCCGGGCAGCAGGACGTGAACTGCGGCATGACGCCGCCGTTGCCCACGCGGTCGAGGAACTCGGTGGTCTCCTCCATGATCGTCAGGTCCGCGGCGAACGAGAAGTCGAAGACCTTGTCGAAGCCGACCTTGCGCATGAGCCCGGCGATGAACGCCGACGCCTGGTCGACCGGCAGGTCGTACTCGCTCGCGATGACCGTGCGGACCGCCGGGGCGACGAACCCGACGACGACCTTCTTCGGGTCGTTGATCGCCGTGAACACGTCGCCGCGCTCGCGCTTGTAGTCGAGCGCGCCGCACGGGCAGGCGCGGACGCACTGGCCGCAGGAGACGCAGTCGGTGAGCGCGAGCGGCTCGCCGTTGTGCGTGCCGACCGTGAGCTGGCCCTCGTGGAACTGGTACGCCAGGACGCCGACGCCCTCGATCTCCGCGCACGCCGCGACGCACCGCCCGCAGGAGATGCACTTGTTGTTGTCGCGGACGATGAACGGGTGGTCCTCCTGGATCGGCGACCGCGGCCGCACGTGGAGGGGCGGCGCGAACTGCACGCCGTGGTCGGTGGCCTCGTTGCGCAGGGCGCAGTGGTTCTGCTTGGAGCAGCCGCACTCGAGGCAGCGGGACGCCTCCGCGCGTGCCTGCTCCTCGGTGAACCCGAGCTCGACCTCGACGAAGCTGTCGACCCGGTCGCCCGGGGGCAGCGCCGGCATGACGGCGCGGACCAGGCGCGGGATGCCCTCGAACTCGGCCTGCGGCAGCTCCTCGTTCGTGCCGCGGCTGCAGGAGTAGTCCTCGTGCGCCGGGCGCACGTAGCCGCGGGTGACGAAGTCGTCGATCGCCTTGGCCGCGCGGCGACCGGCGGCGATGGCCTGGATGACGGTCGCGGGGCCGGTGACGCAGTCGCCGCCGGCGAAGATGTTCCGCTCGGACGTCTGCATCGTCTGGCCGTCGATGTCGATGTCGCCCCACTTGTTCAGGCGCACCGGCAGGTCGTTGTAGAGGAAGGTCGTGTCCGTCGTCTGGCCGATGGCGCCGATGACGTAGTCGGCCTCGATGACGAAGTCGCTGCCCGGGACGACCTCGGGGCGGCGCCGGCCGGACCGGTCGGGCTCGCCCAGGCGCATCTGGACGCAGTGCACCTGCTTGCGGCCGTTCTCGCCGATCGTGATGCGGGTCGGCGCCGTGAGGAACACCATCTCGACGTTCTCGTGGAGCGCCTCGGCGATCTCCAGCGGCTCGGCCGGCATCTCCGCGCGGGTGCGGCGGTAGACGAGCTTGACGTTCTTGGCGCCCATGCGCAGCGCGGTCCGCGCGCAGTCGATGGCCGTGTTGCCGCCACCGATGACGACGACGGTCTCGCCCAGGTCGACCTTCGCGCCCTTGGTGACGTGGCGCAGGTAGTCGATGCCGAGCTCGACGCCCTCGAGGTGCTCGCCGTCGATCCGCATGGGGGAGGCGCGCCACGAGCCGATGGCGAGATAGACGGCGTCGAAGTCGCGCCGCAGGTCCTCGAGGTGGAGCTGCGTGCCGAGGCTGACGCCCGTGACGATCTGCACGCCGAGCGCCTTGATGAAGTCGATCTCCTCGTCGAGGGTCTTCTTCGGCAGGCGGTACTCGGGGATGCCGTAGCGCATCATGCCGCCGGCGTGGTCCTGCTTCTCGAAGACCGTGACCTCGTGGCCGGCGATGGCGCTGTAGTAGGCGGCGGAGAGGCCGGACGGGCCCGCGCCGACGATGGCGATCTTCTTGCCCGTGGGCTCGGCGAGGCGTGGGGTCCACGGCTCGTCCTGCGCGCGGTCCCAGTCGGCGACGAACCGCTTGACGTGGTTGATCGCGACCGGCTCCTCGACGAGGTTGCGGCGGCACTGCGACTCGCAGGGGTGCGGGCAGACGCGGCCGCAGACCGACGGGAACGGGTTGCGGTCCTTGATCACGCGCAGCGCGGCGGCGTAGTTCCCGTCCGCGACGTGCTTGAGGTAGGTCTGGATGTCGATGTTCGCCGGGCAGGTCTGCACGCAGGGGGCGACGCAGTCGGCGTTGTGGTCGCACAGGAGCTGCTCGAGCCGGACCTTGCGGTAGTCCTCGAGCCGCGGCGAGTGCGTGGTGATGACCATGCCGGGCCGGATCGGCGTGACGCACGCCTTGACGTCGCGCGGCGCCTCGTCCGGGGAGGTGGCGACCTCGACGACGCAGAGGCCGCAGTTGCCGTTGGACCGCTTGAGCCGGATGTCGTGGCAGAGCGACGGGACCTCGATGCCCTCCATGACGAGGGCCTTGAGGATCGTCAGGTCGTCGAAGACCTGCAGCTCGCGGTTGTTGACCGTGACTGTGATCCGGTCGTTCTCGGACAGCTCGTGCACGTCGGTCCTCCGTCGTCGGGCCAGCAGGGCACAGCGCAAGGCCGCGGGGTGTCCGCGGACCCCTGCGTCGTCGAACAGGGTCCAGGCCAAACGCCGGCTGTGACCACGCTAGGGCCGCCCGAACGGGCCCCGGCCGGACTTCCGGCCCACGTCCGGGGCGCGTGTTCGTGGAATTTCCGACGGTGGTGCCCGACGACGGCGTCGGTGCTGGTCAGCGCCCGTTGCGTCGGGTAAGGGGAGCCTTTCCTACGTCGCCGGAAAATGAACCGAGCCCTGCGCGGATCGTGAAGCGTTCCGTTCGCCAGGCGGAAGGAACGCTTCACGATCATGGTCCGCGGCGCTACTCGACGAGCGCCTGCAGGCCCGCGGGGTCCGTGATCCGCACGGCCCGCCCGCGACCCGCCTCGACGAGCCCGCGCTCGGCGAGGCGGGCCAGCGCGCGGCTCAGGCTCTCGGGCGACGTGTCGAGCAGCGAGGCGACGTCCTTCTTGGCGAGGGGCAGGGTCACGGTGGCCACGCCGTCGGCCCAGGTCGAGGGCAGGCCGAGGAGGTACTCGGCGAGGCGGCTCTCCACGTCCGACCAGGTCAGCGCGCGCAGGCGGTGCTCGGTGTCGACGAGGCGCTCGCTCACCGTGGCGAGCATGCGCAGGCCGACCTCCGGGTGCTCCCGCACGAGGTGCTCGAGGTCCTCGTGGCGGAACACGCAGAGCTGGCTGGGCTCGAGCGCGGTGCCGCGGTGGTCGGGCCGGTGCCGGGTGAACACCGCCGCCTCCCCGGTGAACTCGCCGGGGCCGAGCACGCGCACGACCTGCTCCGCGCCGTCGGGGGAGACGCGCGACACCTTCAGCCGCCCCGTGTGCACGACGACGAGGCGGGGCAGCGCGTCGTCGGGCGAGAAGGCGGTCTCGCCGGCCGCGAGCCGGGTGGGCCGGGCGAGGTCGGCGACGCGCCGCTGGTCCTCGGGGGACAGGTGCGCGAAGACCGGCACGCGCGCGACGCAGGTGTCCGCCATGGGGTCAGGGTAGGGCCGGGCTCACGCGGCCGGGTCCGCGGGCCCGGGCCCCGGGGGGCTCAGCCGCAGGTGTCGCAGACCCCCGTCGCCGGCAGCGCCATGAGGCAGGTCGGGCAGATCGCGGGCGCGGCCTCGACGCTCGCACGCGACGCGCGCCGGGGCCGGCTCGCGGCCGTGCGGCCGCCCGAGCCGGTGCGTGCGGCGGTGCGCCCGGGGCCTGCGCCGCGCGCCGACGGCGGGGCGGTCACCTCGAACCCGCGCCGCCGCAGGATCTCGATCGCGTGCAGGTCGCCGTGGAACTCCTCCGTCGTGGCGAGGCGACCGGTCGCGTACCGGTGCGCGACGCCGAGGATCGCCCGCGCGTCGTACCGGCGGCCCTCGTGGGCGAGCGTGCCGCCGGACGGCTCGAACCCGTAGAGGGCGAGGAACTCGGCCTCGCCGCGGGTGTCGTGCTCGGCGATGGCCGCCAGCACGTGCTGCCGGGTCACGGAGGAGAAGGTCGCCACGTGTCCCGAGCCTACGTCGCCGTGGGCGGCTCAGCGGCAGGTGCAGCGGTCGCGCGGCGGCACCCCGGCGAGCGCGGCCTCGACGTGCTGGCCGCAGCCGGTCCAGGTGATCTTCCCGCAGGTCGAGCAGCGGATGGTGCTGCACATCGGGGGCTCCTTCTCGGGTGCGTCTCGGGTCAGGCGAGGGCGGGGACGGGGGAGGGCACGCCGTCGGGGGCGACGGCGTCGGGCGCGACGACGTCGGGCCGGGCGGCCACGAGGCTGAGCCAGCCGCCGGAGAGGTTGCGCGCCGCGAACCCGTGCTGCAGCAGCACGCGGGTGGCGAGGTAGGAGCGGACGCCGCTCGCGCAGAGCACGGCGACGGGCCGCCCGGCCGCGGCCGCGCGCACCTCGTCGAGCCGGTCGCGCAGCTCGGTGTGCGGGACGTTGAGCGCGCCGGGGAGGTTCCCGCGCGCGACCTCGCCGCGGCTGCGGACGTCGAGGACGAGGTGCGTGGCGCGGACCTCGTCGAGGTCGGCCGGGTGCCACTGCGGCATCGTGCCGTCGAGCACGTTCTGCGCGACGAAGCCGAGCATGTTCACCGGGTCCTTCGCCGACCCGTACGGCGGGGCGTAGGCGAGCTCGAGCTCGGCGAGGTCGTCCGCCGTCATGCCCGCGCGCAGCGCCGTGGCGAGGACGTCGATCCGCTTGTCGACGCCGGCGCGGCCCACGGCCTGCGCGCCGAGCAGCCGCCCGTCGGGCGCGAAGCTCGCGACGAGGTGCACCTGCTCCGCGCCGGGGAGCCAGCCCACGCGGTGGCCCGGGTGGATGCGCACCACCTCGTGCCCGACGCCGGCCTGCGCCAGCGCCGCCTGGCTCGCCCCGGTGGTCGCGGCGGTGAGGCCGAAGACCCGTACGATCGCGGTGCCGAGCACGGGCGCCTGCGGCGTGGTGCGGTGGCCGAGCATCGACTCGGCCGCGCGCCGGCCCTGCCGGTTCGCCGGGCCCGCGAGGGGGACCGGACCGGCCTCGCCGGTCACCGCGCGCGTCACCTCGACCGCGTCGCCGACCGCCCAGACGTGCGGGTCGGACGTGCGCTGGTCGGTGTCCACGCGGATCGCGCCGGTGGGTCCGAGCTCGAGGCCGGCGTCGCGCGCCAGCTCGGTGGCCGGGCGCACGCCGACGCTGACGACGACGACGTCCGCGGCCAGCCGGGCGCCGTCGGACAGGGCGACGACCACCCCGCCGTCGGCGTCCGTGACCGACGCGGCCGTGACGCCGAGGTGCAGGCCGACGCCGTGCGCGCGCAGCTCGTCCGCCAGGAGGTTGGCGAGCTCGGGGTCGAGGGGCGGCAGGACGTGGTCGGCCGCCTCGACGAGGTCGACGGCCAGCCCGCGCGTCGCGAGCGCCTCGACGGCCTCGAGCCCGATGAACCCCGCGCCGACGACGACGGCCCGCCGCGGCCGGTCCGCGGGCAGGTCGGCGACGTGCGCCACGAGCGCGTCGAGGTCGGGGATCGTGCGCAGCGCGTGCACGGCCGGGTGGTCGAGGCCCGGGATCGGCGGGCGCACCGCGACCGCGCCCGGCGCGAGGAGCAGCGCGTCGTAGGGGAGCACCGCCACGCCGTCGGGGGAGGTCACGGTGACCGTGCGCGCGGCCCGGTCGATCGCCGTCGCGCGGGTGCGGGTGCGCACGTCGATCGCGAGGGCGGCCCGCAGCGACTCGGGCGTGTGCAGCAGGAGGTCGTCGCGCCGCGGGACCTCGCCGGACACGTGGTACGGCAGGCCGCACCCGGCGACGGACACGTGGTCGGACTGCTCGACGACGGTGATCGACGCCGTCTCGTCGAGGCGCCGGGCGCGGGCGGCGGCGCTCATGCCGCCGGCGACGCCGCCGACGACGACGATCCGGCGTGGGCGTGCGGGGGTCGCCTCAGAGGTGGTGGGCATGCCTGGAAGATACCCCAGGGGGTATATGGACCACAAACCGGGGGGCTGCCGGGCGCGACCGTGTGAGCACCGGAGACTTTCTGTCGCCATGTGAAAGAAAGTCTCCGGCGTTCGGGAAGGACGGCGTCCGGGGGACGCGCCGTCGGGGGATCAGCGGTGCCCGACGGCCTCGTGCTCGCCGTGCCCGATCGGCTCGACCTGGAACGTGCAGTGGTCGGTGTCGAAGTGCTCGCTCAGGCACGCGCCCAGCGCGTCGAGCACCTCGCCGGTCCGGCCGTCCGCGATGCACTCCTCGTCGACGACGACGTGCGCGGACAGCACCGGCATGCCGCTCGTGATGGTCCACGCGTGCAGGTCGTGCACGCCCACCACGCCGGGCACGCCGAGGATGTGCCGGCGGACGGCGTCGAGGTCGATCCCCTTCGGGGTCGCCTCGAGCAGCACGTCGAGCACGGAGCGCAGCAGCGACCATGCCCGCGGCAGCACGAACAGGCCGATCGCCGCCGACGCGAGGACGTCCGCGCGCCGGTACCCCGTCGTCGCGATGACGACGCCGGCCGCCAGCACCGCGACCGACCCCAGCAGGTCGCCGAGCACCTCGAGGTAGGCGCCGCGCACGTTGAGGCTCTCCGCCTGCCCCTCGCGCAGCAGCAGCAGGCTCACGAGGTTCGTCAGCGCGCCGACGGCGGCCACCGCCAGCATGAGGCCCGTCGCCACCTCGGGCGGGTCGGACCAGCGCCGCACCGCCTCCACGAGGATCCACACCCCGAGCGCGGCGAGGAGCACCGCGTTCGCGAGCGCCGCGAGGATCTCCGCGCGGAGCAGCCCGAACGTGCGTGCGTCCGTCGCCGGCCGGGTCGCCAGGGCGGCGGCGAGCAGCGCGATCCCGACGCCCGTCGCGTCCAGCAGCATGTGGCCGGCGTCGGCGAGCAGGGCGAGCGACCCGGAGAGCAGCCCGCCCACCACCTGCACGACCACCACGCCCGCCGTCAGGCAGAGCACGACGACGAGGCGGCGCCGGTGCCGTCCGGTCGCCGTCGCGGGGGCGTGCGCGTGGCCGCTCACGCGTCTGCCGGCTCCCGGAGCCGGACCGGGCAGAGCGCGACGGCGTCGCCGGTCAGGGCGAGGAGTCGCTCGGCGGCGGCGAGCAGCTCGAGCGTGGCCTCCGGGTGCGCGAGCGAGTACACCGACGCGCGGCCCTCGGCGCGCGAGGTGACGAGCCCGCAGTCGCGCAGGCACGCGAGGTGCTTCGACACCGTGGACTGCGCGAGGCCGAGGTGGCGCGTGAGGTCGACCACCCGGTGCTCCCCGAGCGTGAGGTGCCGCAGGATCGCCAGCCGGGAGGCGTCGCCGAACCCGTGGAACAGGCACGACGCGACGGCGAGCGCGTCCTGCTCGGACGGCGTCGCCGGGCCGTCGGTGGCCATCGCGGGATCGCCGGTCACCTGTGTCATCACCATATGGCGATGATGGCAACCGGCCGACGACGGCGGCAAGCCGCGCGCCGTCGTCGGCGGCCTGGGGCCCGGGTCGGGCCGAGATCGGTCAGGAGAGCCGCTCGAACACCATCGTCGCCTGGATGCGGTCGCCGCCGCCGAGGCCCTTGCTCCCGGACGCGGCCGTGGTGATCGTGTGCAGGCGGTAGCCGAGCGCGGCCTGGGCGTTGATCGCCTTCTCCAGCTCGGTGAGGTTGCCGGAGCCCGTGCCCCAGAGCTTCTCCTTGAGGATGACCTGGAGCACCACGTAGGACGCGCCCTGGGCGGCCGGTCGCGGCCGGCTGCCGGCCACGGCCTCCGCCTCGATCTTCGCGATCGCGCCGCTGATGCCGCCCGGGCCCGGGGGCGGCGGCTGCACCTGGTCGGTCCAGCTCTGGCCGTCGAACCAGCGCATGGTGCCGGTGCCGTCGTCGTACCAGCCGGGCGTGGTGGACATGGGAGACCTCGATTCGCTGGGCGGGGGGCGCGGACGCGCCGTGTCAGCCTGTCAGACGGGTGCCCGCCCGCCCGGCCGCCGCGCGGGCGAAATCGGCCGGGCGCGGGGTGACGTCGGCCACGCGGGCGCCGTCGGGGAGAGGCCGGGCCGACGTCGGGCGGGCGCCGACGGCGCGTGGTGAGGGACGCCGGCGGCGTCGGTTAGCGTCGGGCCATGCGCGCGCTGAACGACGGAACGACCCTGCCCGACATCGGCTTCGGCACCTACCCGCTGCGCGGCGACGAGGGCACCGCGGCGGTGCTCGACGCCCTGGCGATCGGCTACCGGCTCATCGACACGGCGGTGAACTACCGCAACGAGGACGCCGTCGGGCGCGCGATCGCGCACACGGACGTGCCGCGGTCGGACATCGTGGTGACCACCAAGCTGCCCGGCCGGGACCACGGCTACGACGAGACGCTGCGCTCGTTCGAGCGGTCCGCGGCGGCGCTCGGGCTCGACGTCATCGACCTGTACCTCATCCACTGGCCGAACCCGAGCATCGGCAAGTACGTCGACGCCTACCGCGCGATGGTGCGGCTGCGCGAGGAGGGCCGGGTCCGCACGGTCGGCGTCTCCAACTTCACCCAGGAGCACCTGGCGCGCGTGGCCGACGCGACGGGCGTGATGCCCGCGGTGAACCAGGTGGAGATGCACCCGTTCTTCCCGCAGGTGGAGCTGCGCGCCTTCCACGCCGCGCACGGCATCGTCACCGAGGCGTGGAGCCCGCTCGGCAAGGCCGCGCCCGTGAAGCAGGCGGCGCCCGTGGTGGCGGCGGCGCGCGCGCACGGCGTGACGCCGGCGCAGGTGGTGCTGCGGTGGCACCTGCAGCTGGGCTCGGTGCCGATCCCGAAGTCCGCGGACCCGGGCCGGCGGCGGGAGAACCTCGACGTCTTCGGCTTCGAGCTCACCGACGACGAGGTCGCGGCCATCACCGCGCTCGGCCGGCCGGACGGGCGCCTGTTCGGCGGCGACCCGAACGTGCACGAGGAGATGTAGCGGGCGGGGCGGCGTCGGGAGCGCTCGGCGGGGCCGGCGTCGGGGCGTCGGCCGGCGTCGGGGGCATCGACCGGCGTCGGGGGCGTTGACCGGCGTCGGGGGCGGACGTAGCGTCGATGGGCGCCGACCCGCCGACGGTCGGTCCGGTCCGCGCTGGAGGCGTCATGCTCTCCGACCTGACCGCGACCCCCGTGCTCGCCGTCTCCGACCTGGCCCGCGCCCGCGCGTTCTACGAGGGCACGCTCGGCTTCCGGCCCTCCCGGGAGGCCGCCGAGGGGGTGCTGTACGCGGCGGGCGGGGGCGAGTTCCTCGTGTACCCGTCGGCGTACGCGGGCACGAACCAGGCGACCGCGCTGTCCTTCGGCGTGCCCGACGACGGGTTCGACGCCGAGGTGGCCGACCTCCGCGCGCGCGGCGTCAGGTTCGACACGTTCGAGGCCGAGGGCATCGAGTGGGCCGACGGCGTGGCGAGCGCGCCCGGGATGCGCGCGGTCTGGTTCACCGACCCCGGCGGGAACATCCTCAACGTCGAGACGACCACGGACTAGGCCCGCGGCTGCGGGAGGTCGGTGGCCGCCCTTGCCTGCGAACGCGTGCTGTGACGAACGGCCCACGAACGGTGCCGACCGCGCCCGTAGCCTCGGCGGGACGAGCCCGGACCGCGGGAGGTGGTGCGCGTGCCGCCCGGTCGTGGTCCGGTCGCATTCGTACGTGCCCAGCGCAGGGCCGTGCGCGCCGTCGCCCCCGAGCTGCGCTCACCGTGGCTGGTCCTGCCCGCGTTCGCCCCGAGGCGGGTCGGCCGGGGCCTCGTGCTCCGGGTCGCGCGCCGCGTCCTCGCCCGGTCGACGGACCCGCTCCCGGGTGTCGACGCGACGCGGCGCACGGTCGCCGGTACCGCGGGCGGGCCGCCCGTCGACGTCGTCGTCCACGACCCGCCGCGGCGCGAGCGGCCCAGCTGCGCGCTGCTGTGGGTGCACGGGGGCGGCATCGCCGCGGCCCTCGCCCAGCGCGCCCACGACGCGGGCCGGCCACCCGCGTTCCAGCTGCTCGTCTACCCCGTGCTCGACGACCGGACCGTCCTCCGCGGCGCGCCGGGCCCCGACGACGTGCGGGGCCGCATCGGCTGGACGGCGAGCACGAACCGGTTCGGGTGGACGGCGTACCTGGGGCATCCGCCCCGCATCGAGGCTCCTGCGCCCTACACCGCTCCCGCCCGCCGGGAGCGGCTCGCCGGGCTGCCCCCGGCGTGGATCGGCGTCGGCGATCTGGACCTGCACCACGACGAGTCGACCGAGTACGCCGAGCGCCTCCGGGCCGCGGGCGTCCCCTGCGCGCTGCACGTCGAGCCCGGCATGTTCCACGCCGCCGACGTCGGCAGCCGGACGCCGTCCATGGTCGCCTTCCGCGAGCGTGCGGTGGCGGCCGTGCGCGACGCCGTCGGGCGCGCGCCTGCGGTTCCAGCGGGCTAGCCCGAGCGCCGGAGAGTCTCTACCGCTTTGTGAAAGGAAGTCTCCGGCGTTCGGTCGTCGCGCGCCGACGACGGCGTCGCGCCGCGCCAGGCGTGACGGCGGCGTCCGCGTGATCTAGGTTCTCCCACGTCGTCGTCACTCGGGCCGCGCCCGGCCGGCGGCAGGTCAGCCGCGGCCGCCGGGCCGCGGCCGGGCGACGGGAGGACGGATGGCGCGCGGCGCTGCGTCGGCGGTCCGGGCGGCGACCGTCGGGGCGCTCCTGCTCGCGGCGGCGGGCTGCGCCGGGGGTGACCGGTCGCCGTCGGACGAGGGCCCCACGGCCGGGCCGGCGGACGCGTACCTCGAGGCGGCGTTCGGCGGCACCGACGAGATCGCGGCGGAGGCGCTGCGCGCCGAGGAGCTCGTCGCGGCGTGCATGGCCGAGCAGGGCTTCGAGTACGTGCCGGACGCGTCGGGGTACTCGTCCATCGACCTGTCGGAGATCGACCCGCCGCCCGGCACGCGGGAGTTCGCCGAGCAGTTCGGCTACGGCTACGCCGCCCTCCCCGAGGGCATGACCACCGCCGGCCCGGTGACCAACCCCAACGACGAGATCCTGGCCGCGATGAGCGAGGAGGAGCACGAGGCCTACACGCGCGCGCTCTGGGGCGACGCCGGCGTCGACGGCGGGGAGCCCGAGCCCGGCGGCTGCTTCGAGGAGGCGCGGGCGCAGGTCTGGGGCGACCGCGACACCGACCCGGTCCGCGCGGCCCTCGAGGACGAGATCGCCCGGATCGACGCCGAGCTCGCGCCGCAGGACCCGGCCGTCGTCGAGGCCGCCGCCGCGTGGTCGGCGTGCATGGCGGACGCGGGCTTCCCCGGGTTCGCGAACCCGCCGCAGGCCGAGCAGGCGGCGTTGGACCGGTGGGTCGCGTTCAACGAGGAACTGGCCGCCGACGCCGCCGCCGGGGCGGGCGCTGAGGGTGCGGGCGCCCTGACCGACGACGGCGTGCCCGCCGGGCAGGCCGAGCTCGCCGCCGAGGAGGCGGCGCTCGCGACGGCCGACTGGGAGTGCCGCAAGGCCGCCGAGTACGAGGCCGTGTGGCGCGAGGTGCGCACCCGGCTCCAGCAGGAGTACGTCGACGCGCACCGCGCCGAGCTCGACGCGTGGGTCGAGCAGTTCTCGTAGCGGCCCGCCTCCGACCGCACCCGACCGCCCCCGACCGCAGCCGACCGCGCCGGCCGGTCAGGCCGGGTAGACGTCCGTCTCGTTGGCCTTGACCGCCGCCCACACCTCGTCGCCGACGCCGAGCCGCAGGTCCGCGAGCGCCGCGGGCGTGATGTCGGCGAGCACGGGGGGCGCGCCGTCGAGCCGGACCCGGACGGTATCGCCGCGGTGCTCCGCCCCGACGACGCGCCCGCGCCAGACGTTCCGCGGCGAACCGTCGGGCGGGGTGCGGTAGAGCGCGACGGCGCCGGGCGAGAAGGCGACGAAGACCTCCCCGCGCGCGGGGTGCCCGACGACGATCTCGCCCCCCGCCGCCAGCCGCACCCGGCCGCCGTCGGCGACGCCCCGGTAGAGGTTGAGGCCCGCGAGCCGGGCGACGTAGTCGGTGCGCGGCGCGCGGGCGACGTCGGCGGGCGCGCCCCGCTGCGTGACCCGGCCGCCCTCGAGCACCGCGAGGTCGTCGGCGAGGATCATCGCGTCGAGCGGGTCGTGGGTGACGAGGACGGTCGCGCCCGCGAAGCCCGCGAGGTGCCGCCGCAGGTCGGCGCGGACGTCGGCGCGCGTGGCGGCGTCGAGCGCGGCGAGCGGCTCGTCGAGGAGCAGGACGCGCGGCGACGTCACCAGCGCCCGGGCCAGGGCCACCCGCTGCCGCTGCCCGCCGGAGAGCTCGCCCGAGCGGGCACGCGTGTGGTCGGCGAGCCCGACGCGCTCGAGCCACTCCGCCGCCCGCCGCCGCGCCTCCTGGCGACCGACGCCCCGCGCGCGCAGCCCGAACGCGACGTTCTCGAGCGCGTCGAGGTGCGGGAACAGCAGGTAGTCCTGGAACACCGTGGCCGCGGCCCGGTCCGCGGGCGGCACGAAGACGCCGGCGGCGGGGTCGTCCCAGACCTCGCCGTCGTGGGCGACCGCGCCGCCGGTGAGCGGGGTGAGGCCCGCGATCGCGCGCAGCGCCGTCGTCTTGCCCGCGCCGTTCGGCCCCAGCACGGCGAGCACCCGCCCGGGCGCGACGTCGAGGTCGGCGTCGAGGGCGAAGCCGCCCCGCGCGACCCGCAGCGACGCGCGCAGCCCGGCGCCGTCGTCGTCCGCCCGGCCGCTCGCCACGCCGTCCGCCGGCCCGCTCACGACGCCGACCCCCCGCCCGGGAGGGCGGCCGCCACCCATCGGCCGCGCAGGGCGACGAGGACCGCCACCGACGCGGCGAGCAGCACGAGCGACAGCACGACGGCGGCGTCCAGGTCGGTCTCGAGCGCCAGGTAGACGGCGATCGGCATCGTGCGCGTCACGCCGGGGAAGTTGCCCGCGAACGTGATGGTGGCCCCGAACTCGCCGAGCGCCCGCGCGAAGCACAGGACCGTCCCCGCGGCGACGCCGGGCGCGACCATCGGCAGGGTGACGCGCCGGAACGTCGTCCACCGGGACGCGCCGAGGCTCGCGGCGGCCTCCTCGAACCGCGGGTCCGCGCCGCGCAGCGCGCCCTCGACCGCGACGACGAGGAAGGGCATGGCGACGAACGCCTCCGCGACGACGACGGCCGCCGTCGTGAACGGCAGGGAGACGCCGAACCACGCGTCGAGGTGCCGCCCGACCAGCCCGCGCCGGCCGAGGAGCAGGAGCAGGGCCACGCCGCCGACGACGGGCGGCAGCACGAGCGGCACCGTCACCAGCGCGCGCACGAGCGCGCGCCCCCGGAACGGCACCCGCGCGAGCACCCAGGCCAGCGGCACACCGAGCACCACGCACACGACGGTGGCCGCCGACGCCGAGACGAGGGACAGGCGGAGCGCCTCGCCGGCCTGCGGGCTCATGAGGTGGCGGGCGAGGTCGCCCCACGGGGCCCGCAGCACGAGCGCGGCCAGGGGGAGCAGGAGGAAGCCGAGGCCGAGCGCCGCCGGGACCAGGAGCAGGGCCGGCGGGCGCGGACCGGGCGCGCGGCGCCGCGCGCTACGGGAGCTCGAACCCGGCATCGGCGAGGACCTTCCGCCCGGCCTCGCCGCGCACGTGCGCGACGAACGCCTCGGCGGCGCGGGGGTTCGGCGCGTCGGCGACGACGGCGATCGGGTAGTCGGTGACGGCGGCGTCGGCCTCCGGGACGTCGATGCCCTCGACGTCGTCCCCGGCGGCGAGGACGTCGGTGCGGTAGACGAGTCCGGCGTCCACCTCGCCGAGGCGCACCTTGGTGAGGACGGCGCGGACGTCCGGCTCGAGCGTGTCCGGCGCGGGCGTGACGCCGGCGGCGGCGAGCACGCGCCGGGCCGCGGCGCCGCACGGCACCTGCTCGGCGCAGAGGGCGACGGCGAGCGAGGCGTCGCCGAGGTCGGCGAGGCCGGTGACCCCGGCCGGGTTCCCGGGGGGTACCGCGATCTGCAGACGGTTCCGCGCGACGACCGTGGGCTCGCCGACGAGGCCGCCCGCGTCGGCGACGGTCGCCATCGTCCCGGGGGACGCCGTGGCGAGGACGTCGGCCGGTGCGCCCGCGACGACCTGCTGGGCCAGCGCGGAGCTCCCGCCGAGGCCGAGCGTCACGGTGACGCCCGGGTGCGCGGTCTCGAAGTCCGCGGCGAGCTCCGTGAACGCGTCGGTGAGCGACGCGGCCGCGAGCACGACGACCTCGCCGGTGATGGCGTCCGACGTCGTGCCCGCACCCTGGGCGGCGTGCTCGCCGCAGGCGGCGAGCGGCAGGGCGAGCACGGCCCCGAGGGCGAGCACCGCGCGTCGGGCGGGGGCCGCGCGTCGGGCGGGGGCCGCGCGTCGGGGGAAGGCCGTCATCGTCGCCCGCGGTCGGGGTCGGGCAGCTCCACGACGACCTGCGTCGCCTTGACGGAGGCGACCGCGACGGTGCCGACGTCGAGGCCGAGGTCGTCGGCGGCCTCGCGGGTCATGAGGGAGACGACGCGGAACGGGCCGGCCTGCATCTCGACCTGCGCCATGACCGTGTCCTTGGTGACCTTCGTGACGATGCCGCGGAACCGGTTGCGGGCGGAGCGCCGGGTGCGGCCGCCGTCGTCGGCCGCGGCCATCTCCTGGGCGAGGGTGGCGAGCGCGCGGCCGTCGACGGCGAGGCGCCCGTTCGCGGCGCGAGTGGCGGCCAGGCGCCCGGCGTCGATCCAGCGGCGCACGGTGTCGTCGCTGACGCCGAGGAGCTCGGCGGCCTCGCTGACCAGCAGATGCGGCATGAACATGATCCTAGAGCCGCAGGTGCGGCGCGACCAGCTCGGATGGCCGGGAGAACTTGGCTGGCGAGCCGCGATACCGCGTCACTTGCGCGCGGTCGCTCGGCGCCAGCGTCATCGGTCAGAACGGTGGCATCTGGCCGATGACGCGCTTGGCGATGTCGACGATCTTCCGGCAGCCAGGGTGGTCGGCGCGGACGTCGTCGGCGACGGCGTCGTGCTCCTCGCGGTAGTCACCGGCGTTCCGTGCCCTGCGCACCCGGTGGTACGCGGCGAGGTCGCGTCCGAGCGGCGGGTCGAGCTGGGCCAGGACAGCGTCGTAGAGGGCGATGTGGCCGCCCGCCCGGGTGGGCCGCAGTCCCTGGGCGAGCAGGATCGCGGTGAGCGCCTTGCGGTTGGCGCCGTGCAGCGCGTCGTAGGCGAGGACGGTGTCGGTGTCAGCCAGCGTCAGCGCAGATGCAAGATGAGTCCCGGCCACGTCGACGAGCGACTGTGCCCCCGCCAGGTTCGGTGGGACCCGTTCCAGCATGCCGCTCCGGATGAGGCTCTCGACGACCGCTCGCCCCTGTTCCCAGGCCATCAGGCAGCCGCGCCTCTCTCGCGCCCCAGCGTGAGCCGGACCAGCGGACGGTCCCGGATCGCGGCGAGGAAGGTCTCCTCGCCCGACGCCCAGCGTTGGGGCGAGACGAAGGTGACGTTCACCTCGCGGCCGAGGGCGGAGTCGACGCCGTCGAGCGCGTCGTAGACCGCCTCCCGGTCGGGCGTACCGACGACGAGCACGTCGACGTCGCCTGGGGCCGGACCGACCTCGCCGTGCCAGCGCGCCGCCCAGGAGCCGTAGACATACGCCTCCGTGATCCCGTCGACGCCGGAGAGGGCGCGCTCGAGGAAGGGGGCCGGCCCGTAGGTGACGACGAGGAGCTGGCGCAGGGGAGCGGTCGCCGGGTTGTCGTCGGCCGGGCGCACCACCACGGATCGGCCGACGCGTGTGCCCGTGACGAGGTCGGCGTCCATCAGCCGCCGGACCTCCCGGTGGACCGTGGCCTCTGGGGCGTCGAGCACGCGCGCGAGGTCGGTGATGGTGCGCGGCTCGTCGTCGGTCAGCACGCGCAGGAGCAGCCGAGCCTGCAGGGGAGACCGGAAGATCGGGATCAGCGCGGGCGCCTTCGTTCTCATATGACGCAGGATATCTCTCGTCAAACGAGAGATACAAGTGGCTTGCCGTCCTCCGCCGTGCCGGTCAGTCCTCCACCATGCGCCGTGCGAGCTGCTCGGCGTTGTACTGGCCGATCGCGCGGTTGACGGCCTCCTCGTCGTGCAGGTCGACGCCGGCGGCGATGAGCCGTGAGGTGATCTCCTTCGCCGGGCCGTGCAGCGCGGAGTCGGTCGACGCTTCGGCGTACGCACCCTCCAGCTCGCTGACGGCATCCACCACGGGGTCGATGTGCTCTTGCGCGAGGCCTCGGCGGGCGAGTGCGAAGGCGACCCACGCTCGGAGTGCCTCGGGGACGTGTGGCTGCACCTCGGGGTCGAGGATCACCTTGCGGTGGATCCAGTCGAGCAGGAAGTGCTCGACCTCGCCCGGGCTCCACGCGAGGACGCCGCCGTGCAGGTAGCCGTCGCCGAAGTCGATGAACGTGTCGGCGAGCAGCCGGACGACGTCGTCGTCCAGGTCGAGTCCGTGCCGACCGGCGAACTCGTCGAGGAGCCGTTCGCGTTCGTCGTCGGGCAAGGGCTCCCAGTCCCTCTCGCGCCGGTGGCCCCGCGTGAGCCAGTGCACGTAGGCGCGGAAGGTCGTGTAGTCGTCGGCGTTCTGCAGTGGCCAGTACATGTCGGTCTGCCACAGGGCGTCGGCGACCTCCGCGAGGCCATCGGCAGGCTCGACGTCAGCGACCTCCAGGTCGTCCTCCGCTCGCGGTTCGAGGGGGCGTGACGGGTCTTCGACGCCGACGTCGATGACCTGGACGTAGCGCCCGCCCACGGTCGTCTCGGCCACGAAGAGTGTGTGGGGGACCGGGGTGTCGTAGCGCAGGAGGTGGACCCGGTTCGCGTCCCAAGGATCCGACCAGAGCTGGGCCGACGTCGGCTCAGGCGGCCGATGGCGGGCCGGGTCGACCGCCCACGAGGGCGACCGCACCGACGGGACATCGGTGAGCGCCGCGGCGACGTCGTCCTGCCACGCCGGGTCGGGGATCGTGGCGAGCGCGAAGAGGGCCGCGACAGCGGCGTTCGCCCTGGAGCCGCCGTCCGCGGCGCTGATGACGGCCCGCACGAGGTCCGTCTCCGGGTTGCGCTCGGACACGCCGCGCGCCCCCCAGGCATTTCCCAGCCACTCGCTCGCGGCGGCCTGCGCGGACAGGAGGTCGCCGTCGTACAGGCTCGGCGCCTCGCGGAGCGCGAGGTCGAGCGCGGTGACGGGGCGTGGGGCGGGGCGGGGGTGTCGACGCGGCTGCTTCCCACGACCGGCAGGGCGGCCTCGGCTCTTCGGGCTCACGGCGACTAGCACACCACGGTGAGGGAGAGGGTGGCCAGTGTCGCGGTCAGGTGACGGCCGTCGTCGGCGGCCTGCGCAGTCGCCCACTTACCCGGAAGGCCGCCACGGGTGACGCAAGGCTCGTCGCCTGCGAGCCGCTGACCGATGACGCCGCAGGCCCGGTCGATAGATCGCTGGATGACGCGACGCGCGTCATCCATGACGCACATCGGGCGGTGTTGGCGTCATCGCGTCCGTCATCGCCTGGCCGCCCCTGGAGCGGATTCGTCATCGGTTCGGCTATCGCCCCTGACGAGCCTGGCGTCGTGTGCTCACCCGAATCCACGCCCGCTCGCCTGGGTCGCCCAGCACCCTACGCCGACCGCCCCGTCGTGCCACGGGCTCGTCAACAGGGCTGGCGGAGCGCCCGGCCTCCACAGCCTGCGCCGCACCCCTTGACCGCCGCGCCGCCGTCGTCCGCCGATGGACCGGTGGCCGGGCTCTGACGAACGCAACCCGACCCGACCGAGAAGGAGAAGTGCCATGACTGACATCGAGATCATCCCGACGCCCCGCGTCATGCTCAGCATCACCGACGCCGCCCGCTGCCTGTCCGTGGGCCGCAGCACCATGTACGAGCTCATCAACAGCGGCGCGATCGAGACCGTCCACATCGGGCGGCTGCGGCGCGTGCCCGCCGACTGCCTGAGCGACTTCGTCGAGCGGTGCCGCCGCGAGCAGCGGGCTCAGGAGCCGTGACCCGATGGGCACCCGGGCCGGGAACCAGCGCTCGTCGATCTTCCAGGGCAAAGACGGGCGCTGGTACGGCTTCGTGACGATGGGCATCCGGCCCGACGGTTCGCCCGACCGGCGCAAGCGCACGGGCGCGACGCGGGCCGAGGTGGTCCGCAAGGTCCGCGAGCTGGAGCGGCAGCGAACGGAGCAGTCGGCCCTGCCGGCCGGCCGTTCGCCGCGGCTGGAGACGTGGCTCACGGAGTGGCTGAGCGCGACGTCCCTCCGCGTGCGACCGAGCACCCTGTCCGGGTACGAAGTCGACGTCTACCGGCGCATCAACCCGACCATCGGCAAGCACCGCCTCGACGCGCTCCAGCCCGAGCACGTCGAGCACCTGTTCGCCGTGCTGCTGGCGAGCGGGCTCAACGCTGGGACGGCCCACCACGTCCGCCGGACGCTCAACAAGGCGCTCAACGACGCGGTCCGACGACGGCGCCTGCCGCGCAACCCGGTCGCCCTCGCCCACGCGCCGCGCTACGACCCGCCGGAGATTGAGCCGCTGACGGTCGACGAGGCGCGGCGCATCCTCGCCGCCGCGGAGAACGAGCCGAACGGCGTGGCGTTCATGCTCGCGATCTCGCTCGGACTGCGGCGCGGGGAGGTCCTCGGGCTGTCGTGGGCCGACGTCGACCTGAACGTGGGGCGGCTCCAGGTGCGACGGCAACTGGAGCGCCGGAACTGGCGGCACGGCTGCGCCGACCCGGACCGCTGCGTCGAGAAGCCGTTCCAGTGCCCGCAGCGCCGCGACGGCGGGCTCGTGCTCGCCGAGCTCAAGACCAAGCAGTCACGCCGGACGCTGCCCCTGCCCGAGCCGCTCCTCGTCGCGCTGCGCCAGCACAGGCGTCGTCAGCGGGAGGCGCGCATCCACGCCGGGACGCTCTGGCGCGACTGCGGGCTGGTCTTCACGACGGTGACCGGCCGTCCGGTCGCGCCGCGCGACCACTCGCTGCACTGGACGGCGTTCCTCGAAGGCCTCGGCATCCGCCCGGCCCGGCTGCACGACGCGCGGCACACGGCCGCGACGCTCCTGCTGGTCCAGGGCGTCGACCAACGCGTGGTCATGAGCATGTTCGGCTGGACGTCGCCCGCGATGACGACGCGCTACCAGCACGTCGTGCCGGAACTCGTCGAAGAGGCGAACCGGCGGATGGGCGAACTGCTCTGGGGCTCGGGGTCGCTGCTCGGGAGAGGGGTCGAGCGGAGCGCTGGCGTGCCATGATCGACACGCGGCGTGCGGTGAGTCACCGGGGGCAGAGATGGCAGATGCAGAAGTCGAGTCGTTTCGGACCGACTATACGGACGATCCCTTGCTTGACCTTGGCGATGACGCGCTTGATCGAGCCCGCCTAGCACGGCGGATCGCCAACGCGTTGTCAGCCGTGTCTTCGCGGACCTCTAGCTCAGTCGTCGCCTTGGTCGGCCCGTGGGGTAGTGGCAAGACCACGCTGCTGAACGCGGTCGAAGCGGATCTAGGCGATGCTGACGGATGGTACATCGCGCATTACAACCCATGGCTCTACTCGTCTCCCGAGACGGCCGTACCGGGCTTCTTGTCCGAACTCCGGTCCGCCCTGCCCTCGGGGGCGCTGAAGGAAGGAGCTCGTGCCACCATTGGCCGCCTTGGCGCGAAGCTGGCCCCCCTCGGCTCCTTGGGTGCCCTCGTCGGAATGGATCTCTCGGCCACTGCGAGAGCCATTTCGGAGGTTGTCGCCGGCGACCAGAGTACCGAGCAGCTCCGAACCGACGCGGCGGCTCAGCTTGTCCACTTGGATCGTCCAGTCCTGGTGGTCATGGATGATCTTGACCGACTCGAGCCCGCAGAGCTGCTACTCACGTTCAGGCTGATCCGTTTGGTCGGCAGGCTCCCGAACGTCTTTTACCTGCTGGCATACGACGAGACGACGCTCGAGGACACTCTCGGCCGGACGGATCTTGTGGGCAGCGGCACGGGGCGCGCGCGTGACTACCTCGAGAAGATGATCCAGCTTCGGTTTGACGTTCCTCCACTCCTCGACAGCCACCGCGTGGCGCTAGTCAACCGACTGCTCGATGCCTCGCTTGTGGCTCACGGCGTGGAGCTTGACGCCGATAGCGGCGAACGCCTGCAGGAGGCGTGGGCCAAGTGTCTCTCCAAGTACATGGACCAGCCGCGGGCGATCAAGCGTCTCGTCGGACAAGTGGACGTCCTGTGGCCGGAGGTTGCTGGCGAAGTCGATTTCGTCGATTTCCTACTCGTGACGTTCCTACGGACCTTTGAGCGAGCGGTGTTCGAGCTTGTCATTCAGAGTCGCGACGAGTTGGTGGGGGGATTTAGCTCGTTCGGGCGAGACCGCGAGCCCAACGGGGTCAGGTGGCAGCGTTGGGTCGACAGGGTCGCGTCTCTGGGCCCACGCGACGCGACCGCCGTAGCTGACCTGCTCGCACTTCTCTTCCTGGAGGTCCGTGGCGCGAAGGAGAACACCACCTACGGCTCGTATCACACCCAGGACGTCGTCCGGCGCCGGGGTATCGGTTGCGACGAGTTCTTTGACCGCTACACGCAGGTGGGCGTCCCATCGAACGATCTGCCTGACCGGGTGGTCCGTGTGGCCATGGAGCAGCTGGGTTCAGGCGGTGCCGGCGACGAGCTGCAGGAGGTACGCAGGCGGCTTGAAGATGAGCCAAGCCGGGTTGCACCCCGCCTCCTTGAGTTCGCCGAGGCAGGGGATCCGCCGGCCCCTCAACTGCTGGACATGGTGGCCCGGGCGTACGCAAGAGTCGTTGAAACGGACTCCGCCTTCTTCGGGCCTCGCCCCGCCTATGCGTTGGTACAGCTGGGGGTGAAGTTGCTCGAGGGCTTCGACCCGGCCGAGGCGGCGGCCGCCCTGCGCTCCGTGGCAGATGTCGGCTCGGCGCTGGAGTACTTCGCGGATCTCGTCGAGGCGACGGACAACGAGGCGGGCGAGGAAGTCACGAGTTCGGCACCTTGGCGCGCTGCAGTCATGGGTGTGCTGATCACGTCGCTTGAGGACTTCATCAAGGGCGCAGCCGATCAGCCGCTGAGTGGTACCCCGGATTCCGTGCGACGTCTCGTGTGGGGTTTCGGGCGTCTTGCGCCGGCAGGGGCCATCCAAGAGCTTCTGTGGGATGTCCTCGATGGGCCGGGGCCGTGGACGCTGGAGGAGTTCCTCGCGTTCTTGGTCCCAACGGGGCGCGCCAGCGATGGGAGACGTAGTTGGCGATCACTCGGCGACCTAGACGCCGGCACGATCGACATGCTCCTCGGTGTGGACGCCGTGCTGGACCGCTTGGGCGGTACCGCACTCCCCAACATGCCCCCTGATCCGTTTGCGCGTCGGCGTCTCGAGCCAACCTTCGAAAACCGGCGACGGGTGGCGCTCGCTGCAGTCGGTCGCTTGCGGCAGCAGCGCGCGACTGCCTCTGAGGAGGGCGTCGAGCAGCCACGTGACGGCGATGCCGACGAGGGAGCCAGCGAGTAACTGCTACCAGAACTGCTACCGCCGCCCCGGCCGGCGGCCCGCAGCCGATCCTGACGAAGGGCCCACCACCCACGTTTCCGCAGGTCACGGGCCCTTCACTCGGCGGAGGATGGGGGATTCGAACCCCCGAGGGCTGTTAACCCAACACGCTTTCCAAGCGTGCGCCATAGGCCACTAGGCGAATCCTCCAGGCCGAACGAGGATACCGGACCCGCCTCGCGCGGGCCGAACCGCCCTGACGTGGCTCTGCGCCCCTGGCGGAGCTACGGGACGAGCCCCGCGAGGCTGCTCTCGACCGTGCGCCGCACCGCCGCGATCGGCGGCGTGCGGTCGGCGCGGGCCGTGGCGAGCAGGTACACGGTGCCGATGAGCATGGGCGCGAGCGCGTCGACGTCGGCGTGCGGCGCGAGACGGCCGGCGGCGCGCTCGGCCGCGAGGTAGTCCGCCAGCACCGCCGTCGCCTCGCCGACGAGCGGCAGGCGCGACGTGCCCATGGCGCGCAGGCGGTCGCGCACCTCGTCGCGCGCGATGACGAGCCCGGCGGTCGCGACCATCACGGGGTCCAGCAGCGCGACGAGCCCCTGGGCCACGTTCTCCGTCACGGATTCCTCGCCGACGTGCGACTGCAGTGCCGCGCCCTCCGCGCGGACCGTGGCGATTCTCTCGAGAACCAGCGCCACGAGGAACGCGTCGAAGTCGGCGAAGTAGCGGTGTAGCACGCCCTTCGCCACGCCGGCCTCCGCGGTGACGTTTCGGCTGGTCAGACCGCTGATACCGTCGCGTGCAACGAGGCGCTGCGCAGCCGCCAGGAGCTGCTGGCGGGGGTCGCGCAGCGCCACACCTGTCGGCATCTCTCACCTTCCTCAGCAGTGCTCCGAAGGGAGTGGGCATTCGCCCAAACAAGTGGGCGCACGCCCACGGTATCGCGCGGAGTCTGGAGAATCCGTGAGGCAGGGCCGCCCCGTACCCTGGGCGCGTGACGATCCTTCCCTTCGACGACCACGTCCCCGACGTCCACCCCGACGCCTGGCTCGCCCCGACGGCGATCCTCATCGGCAAGGTCCGCGTGGCCGCCGACGCGAGCATCTGGTTCGGCGCCGTCCTGCGCGGCGACATCGACGAGATCGTCGTGGGGCCCCGCTCCAACGTGCAGGACAACGTCGTCATGCACACGGAGCACGGGTCGCCCGCGGTGCTCGGCGCGGACGTGAGCGTCGGCCACGGCGCCGTCGTGCACGGCTGCACCGTCGAGGACGGCTGCCTCATCGGCATGAACGCCTCCGTGCTCACGGGCGCCGTCGTCGGCCGCGAGTCGCTCGTCGCGGCGGGCGCGGTCGTGCTCGAGGGCACCGTCGTGCCGCCGCGGTCGCTCGTCGCGGGCGTGCCCGCCAAGGTGCGGCGCCCCCTCACCGACGACGAGGTGGCCGCCATCCGCGGGAACGCCGAGCGGTACGTCCCGCGCGCCAAGGCCTACCGCCTGCCCGACGACGGCCGCTGACCCCCGCGGGCGGCCCGCCCGGCGCGGCCCGCCCCGGGTCCGCGGACCTAGGCGCGGACGAGGCGGGCGATCTCCTCGCCGTCGGCGTCCAGGAGCACGAGCGTCCGCCCGTCGAAGCCCGCCCGGGCCGCGGTGGCGAGCCACGTCGGCACGGGCGCGCCGTCGCACCCGATCGCCGTCGAGCTCCCGGAGGTCGCGAGGAGCCGGCCGTCCTCGTCGACCCCCCACGCGCCGCCGCTCGCGTTGCAGCCGTCGGAGCCCTCGTACGTGCCGTCGGCCGCGAGCTCCACGTACGCGGAGCGGGTGCCCCAGCCCGGGCGCACCCAGCGCCCGACGAGGTCGGCCGCCTCCGCCGGCCGCATCCCCTCGGGCAGCGGCGCCGGCTCCGCGAAGGCCGCGCGGAGGTCGTCGGTCACCTCCGGCGGCTGCGCGTACTCCGGCACCGCGGTGTCGATCGGCTCGGGCGCGCCGTCCACGGCCAGCCGCGCCACGACCGCACCGTCCGCGTCGAGCAGCTCCCAGCCGTCGCCCGTCGGACGGTAGGCGCGCGCCGACGTCAGCCAGCCGTCGCCGTCGGGCCACGGGTCGAGCGAGCAATCCCCGTTCGCAGCGAACGGTGCCGACGCGACGAACACCCGCGCCGACGCGCGCCAGCCGCCCGCGGCGAACCCGCGGCACTCGTCCTGCGGCCACAGCTCGTAGCTGCCGTGCGCGAGCCGCAGCCACGTGCGCTCGCCCGCCCCCTCCGCGCCGGAGACCCGCCACAGCCCGACCAGGCCGACCGGGTCCGACGCCGGGACGTCCGGCACCGGGGGCACGTCGCCCGGAGACTCCGGGCCCCGGACGCCCGCGCACGCGGCCAGCAGCAGCGCCAGCGCGCACACCACCGCCCGTCGCATCACGCCTCCTCGATCGGTAGGTGTCGCGGGGGGAGGAGGGATTGCAGGCGCCGAGGTGTCGCGGGGCGTGGAGGGATCGCGCCACCGCCCTTGCCCCGACCTTCCCTCACGGAAGGCGGAGCCCGGACCGGGGGAAGGCCCGCGGGAAGGGTCGGGGAAGGCGCGGTTCCTAGCGTCCTTCGCATCGGCCGCACCGGCGGCCCCGACCCGAGGAGGAACCGTGCAGACGAGCGAGCTGCTCCTGGCGGCGGTGCAGGCCCAGGCCGCGATGCGCCAGGTCTTCGAGCCCTACACCCACGAGCACGTCGCGACGTGGAGCGTCAGGAACCGGCGGCCGGCGCGGGAGTCGCGCCCGCGAACCGGCCTGGCCCCGGCAGGCCGTCCGCGTCGGCGTTCGCGCGACAGCGCGACGCGTCCAACGGCTGGCCGGCACGCGTGAACGCCTCCGCCGCACGGGCCCACAGGTCCGCCGCGGCGGGGGCGTCACCCTCGGCGCGGGCGACGTGCGCCCGCGCCTCGATCACGGCGGCGTCCCAGGCGAGGGTGTTCCAGCGGCGGGCGGACAGCTCCGCCGCCGCCAGGTGGCGCCGCGCGGCCTCGAGGTCGCCGGCGTCCGCGCACGCCCGCGTCGCCGGGGCGTCGAACGTCACGGAGCAGAGGAAGCAGGCGTCGTCGGGCCCGAGGGCCGCGACGGCCTCGTCCACCGCGGCGCGCGCCTGCGCCGGGTCCGGCGCCGCCACGACCTGTGTGCCGTACACGCGGGGCAGCAGGCAGGGCGCGAGGTTCGACCAGCGCGCGAGCGGCAGCGCCCGGGCGAGGAGCGTCCGGGCGCCGTCGGTGTCCCCGGCCGCCAGCCGCGCCTCCGCGAGGCGCTGGAGCGAGTGCGCCTCGCCGACGACGGACCCGATCGCCCGGTGGTGCTCCACCGCCCAGGCGAGGGTCTGCGCGGCGGCGTCGAGGTCGCCCGCCAGGAGCGCGGCCTCCCCCTCGAGGGCCGCCGCGAAGCCCACCGCGCGCGGCACGCCCGCCTTCGCGCCGGCGTCGCCCTGGGCGGGACCGCCGCCGGCATCTCGCCCGGGCTCGTCGTCCCCGCCGCGATGGGCGCCGCCGCGCTCGCCGGGGCCGGGGTGCGCCGGGAGGCCGCCCGATGACGTGGCTCGCCGTCGGCGTCGCGGCCGCCGCCTCCTACCTCATCCGGGTCGCCGCGTTCGTCGCCCCCGGGCGCCGGCCGCCGTCGGCGCGCGCGGAGGCCGCGCTGCGGGACGCGGGCATGGGCGGGCTGGCCGCGCTCGCCGTGGTCGCGGCGCTCGGCGTGGCCGCGGTGGCGCCCGGGGCCGTCGTGGTCGGGCTCGTCACGGCGGGCGGGGTCGTCGTCGTGGGCGGGCTGACGGGGCGGCCGGTGGCGCGCTGCGTGCTCGCGGGGACGGCGGTCGTCGCGGCCTCGTGGCTGGTCGCCGCGGTGTCGTGAGACCGGCCGCCGCCCCCCGCGGAACGTGACGGGCGTCACGTCCGGCACCGCCCTGACCTCCTAGTTTGACACGACCTTTGCCGTACGAAGGTCCCAGGTTGGCGTCGGAGCGACCTGCCTACGGTGGACGTGCCGGCCGAGATCCGGTCGGCGGACGACCGGGCTCCCCGCGACCGCCGACGACCGAACCGCCGCCGCCCCGTCGCGGGGCCCGAGAAGAGGAGCGTCATGAGCACCGAGCAGAAGGTCGCCGTCGTCACCGGCGCCTACAGCGGCATCGGCCGCGCCACCGCCGTCCGCCTGGCCGCCGACGGGCACGCCGTCGTCGCCGCGGACATCCAGGGCGCGGACGACACCGTCGCCGAGATCACCGCGGCCGGCGGCACCGCCATCAGCGTGCGCGCGGACGTCAGCAAGGCCGAGGACTGGGACGCCCTCGTCGCCGCGGCCACCGAGCGGTTCGGCGGCATCGACGCGCTCGCGGCCGTGGCCGGCGTCGTCAACCGGTGGAGCGCGGACACCGTCCTCGACCTGACCGAGGAGGCCTGGGACAAGGTCCTCGGCGTCGACGCCAAGGGCGTCTGGCTGGGCATGAAGGCCGTCATCCCGAGCATGCTCGAGCGCGGCGGCGGCCGGATCGTCAACGTCTCCTCGCTCGCCGCCCACCGCGGGCTCCAGGGCCTCGCGTCCTACACCGCGGCGAAGGGCGCCGTCGAGGCGCTGACCCGCCAGGCCGCCGTCGAGTACGGCCGCAAGGGCATCCTCGTCAACTGCGTGGCCCCCGGCACGATCGAGACCCCGATCAACGCCGCGACGCTCGCCGACCCCGTCGCGGGCGAGGCCAGCCGCGCCACCACGACGATCGGCCGCTGGGGCCAGCCCCACGAGCTCGCCGCCGCGATCGCGTTCCTCATCAACGAGGGCTCGTTCGTGTCCGGCCAGGTCTTCGTCGTCGACGGCGGCTGGGAGATCGCCGGCGGCGTCGAGTACGGCGACTCGCGCACCATGTGAGGCCGGGCGGGCCGCCGTCGGGCGGCCGCCCGTCGCGAGCGACGCAGGGCCGGGGCGAGGAGGGCGCCCCGGCCCTCGGCGGCGGGGCGCGTGACTACGATGACGCCACCCGAGCGGGAGGTGCGCGCGTGCCCGTCACGATCCGCGTCCTCGGAGGGTTCGCCGTCGAGGCCGACGGCCGCACCCTCGTCGCGGACCCCGTGCCGCGCCGCTCCGCCGCGGCCCTCCTCAAGCTCCTCGCGCTGAGCCCCGGCCGCCGCCTGCACCGCGAGCGCGTGCTCGACGCCCTCTGGCCGGACGTCGACCCCGCCGAGGCCGCCCCGCGCCTGCACAAGGCCGCCCACTACGCGCGGCGCACGCTCGGGCTGCCCGAGGGCGTCGTCGTGCGCGGCGACGTCGTCGCGCTGCTGCCCGACGCCGACGTCCGCACCGACCTCGCGGCGTTCGAGGAGGCGGCCGACGTCGCGCTCGCGCGCGGGGACGCCGAGGCCGCCCGGGCCGCCGCGGCGCTGTGCCCCGGCGACCTCCTCCCGGGCGACCTCTACGAGCCGTGGGCCGACGACGCGCGGCAGCGGGTCGCCGTCAAGCGCGCCGCCGTGCTGCGGCTGGGCGAGTGCTGGGAGGAGCTCGTCCGCCTGGACGCCACCGACGAGGAGGCCCAGGCCGCGCTCGTCGCGCGCCACCTCGCCGCGGGCGACCCCGCCGCGGCCCTGCGCCAGCTCGAGTGGTACGAGGTCGCGTGCCGCCGCGAGCTGGGGGAGGAGCCGAGCCCGCGCATGGCCGGCTCCGGTCCGACGTCACCGCCCGCCTCCGCCGGGAGGGCCTCGCCCCCGGTGACGACGTGCGCCTCACCCAGGAGATCCGGTTCTGCCGCACGCCCGACGGCGTGCGCCTCGCCTACGCGATGACCGGCCAGGGCCCGCCGCTGGTCAAGGCCGCGAATTGGCTCACGCACCTCGACCACGACTGGCGCAGCCCGGTGTGGCGGCACTGGCTCGTGGGCCTGTCGCGGCACCGCACGCTCGTCCGGTACGACGAGCGCGGCTGCGGGCTGTCCGACCGGGACGTCGCCGAGCACTCGTTCGAGGCGTGGGTGCGCGACCTCGAGGCGGTCGTGGACGCCGCGGGGCTCGAGCGGTTCCCCGTGCTCGGCCTGTCCCAGGGCGCGGGCGTCGCCGTCGCGTACGCCGCGCGGCACCCCGAGCGCGTGAGCCGCCTCGTCCTCTACGGCGGGTTCGCGCAGGGCCGGCGCCACCGCGCGTCGGGCCCCGCGGAGCTCGCCGAGCACGAGCTGGAGCTGCAGGTCACGCGCGGCGGGTGGGGCTCGGACAACCCGGCGTTCCGGCAGGTGTTCACGTCCCAGTTCATGCCCCAGGCGTCGCGCGAGCTGTGGGCCGAGTTCAACGAGCTGCAACGCCGCACCGCCCACCCCGACGACGCGGCCGCGATCCTCGCGGTGTCCGCGTCGATCGACGTCATGGCAGAGGCGCCGCTCGTGCGCGCGCCGACGCTCGTGCTGCACGCCCGCGACGACCGCCGGCCGCCGTTCTCGCAGGGCCTGCTCCTCGCGTCGCTCATCCCGGGCGCGCGCTTCGTGGCGCTCGACAGCGCGAACCACATCCTGCTCGAGGACGAGCCCGCGTGGCCCGTCTTCCTGCGGGAGGTCGAGGCGTTCCTCGCCGAGGAGTGAGGCTCGGCGCCGGACGGCGCGTGGGGGTGGGCGCCGGACGGCGCGTGAGGCTCAGCGCCCGACGGCGCGGCGCACCTCGCGCACTGCCTCGGCGACGTCCGCGGCGGGGCGGGGGCCGCCGTCGGGCAGGTCCCACCCGCCGAGGGCGACCACGGGGGTCCCGGTGCGGACCGCGAGCGCGACCTCGCTCAGCGTGCCCCAGCTGCCGCCGACGGCGACGACCGCGTCGGCCGCGCGGACCACCAGGGCGTTGCGCATCTCGCCGAGCCCGGTCGTGACGAGGACCGTGTGCTCCGCGCTGCCGGAGTCGCGCGACGCGCCCGGCAGGATCCCGACGGCGGTGCCGCCCGCCGCCGTGGCCCCCGCGGCCGCCGCGCGCATGACCCCGCCCATGCCGCCCGTCACGACGACGGCACCCGCCCGGGCGAGCGCCTCGCCGAGCGCGGTGGCGCGGGCGAGGTCCTCCGCCGTGGCGCCCGCGCCCGGCCCGACGACCGCCACGTACACCCCCGCGAGCGTGCCGCGGACGTCGTCGCCCGCGCCCGCCGACCCGGCCGTGCCCGTGCCCGTGCCCGTGCCCACCTGCGCCTCCTGCCACGTCCCGCCGAGCGTCGGAGACTTTCCTTCACATGGCGAGAGAAACTCTCCGATGCTCGGCCGCAGCGCTCCCCCGGTCGCCACGGTAGCCGCGCGTCCGCGGTCATGTCTCGCCACGTGAGACGAGCGCGGCGCGGATTCGGCCCCCAGCGCCCCGCGGTGCACCATGGCGGCCATGACCCGTACGAGCATCGCCCTTCGCACCGTCGCCGCGGCTCCTGCCCGCGCGATGATGTGCGCGCGAATGCTCGGGCGGGCCGCCGAGACCCTCTGACCACCGCCGCTCAGACCTCGGCCGCCCGGCCGTCAGCGCCGGGCCGTCCCGCCTTTTTCCGCCGCACGCCGGTGCCGCGTCCCCGGTGACCGCCGCACGGCAGGTCACCGCCGTCACCGCGGCTGCTCCCGCGCCGCCCGACGCCGCCCGCGTGCCCGCGCGCCGCTGACGCGCGCCTCCCCGCAGGAACCCACACGCGAAGGAACCACCATGACCAGCACCACCCGGCGCGCCGCGCGCGCCAGCCGTCAGCCCGTCGTCGCGGCCGCGCTCGCCGCCGCGCTCGCCCTCACCCTCGCCGCCTGCTCGGGCGACGCCGACGCCGCGGAGACCTCGTCCGACGGCGACCAGGCCGAGCAGGCGGGCCCGGTCGTCGTCGGCGTCGTCGGCGCCTCCGAGGACCACTGGCGCATCTTCGAGGAGAAGGCGGAGGCGGAGGGGATCGACGTCGAGATCGTCGACTTCACCGAGTACTCGCTGCCCAACCCCGCGCTGAGCGAGGGCGAGCTGGACCTCAACCAGTTCCAGCACATCCTCTACCTGGCCCAGTACAACGTGGAGGCCGGTGACGACCTCGTGCCGATCGGCGCGACCGCCGTCTACCCGCTCGGCCTCTACTCGCGGCAGTACGACGCGGTCGAGGACATCCCCGACGGCGCCGAGGTCGCCATCCCGAACGACCCGACGAACCTCGCGCGGGCGTTGCTCGTGCTCCAGGACGCCGGGCTCGTCACGCTGCGCGACGGCGGCTCCGCGTTCGCCACGGAGGCCGACGTCGTCGCCGAGGAGTCCCGCGTGACCGTCACGCCCGTCGACGCGCAGCAGACCGCGCTCGCGCTCGACTCGGTGGCCGCGTCGATCATCAACAACGACTTCCTCGCCGACGCCGGCATCGACCCCGCCGACGCGCTGTACGCCGACGACGCCGACTCGCCGGCGGCCGAGCCCTACATCAACATCTGGGCCGTCCGCGCCGAGGACGCCGGCAACGAGCTCTACCTGCGGCTCGTCGAGATCTACGAGGACCCCGAGGTGCAGGACGCGCTCCAGGCGGCGTCCGGCGGCACCGCCGTCCTCGTGGACAAGACCCCCGAGGAGCTCCAGGCGATCCTCGCGGAGGTCGAGGAGGACGCCCGCAACCGCTGAGCCGGCCGCGGCCCGGCGGCGCGCCCGCGTGCGCGCCGCCGGGCCCCGCCACGACAGAAGGACCATGCATGGGGACCACCACCGCCGGCCGCGCCGCCGTGCCGGCGATCAGCTTCACCGGCGTCAGCAAGGAGTTCGCGACGCCGTCCGGCGTCGTCCGCGCCGTCGACGACGTCACGCTCGACATCGCCGCAGGGGAGGTGTTCGGCGTCATCGGCTACTCGGGGGCGGGCAAGTCGACGCTCGTGCGCCTCGTCAACGCGCTCGAGCCGGCCACCAGCGGCAGCGTGCGCGTGCACGGCCGGGAGATCACCGGCCTCGGCGAGCGCGAGCTGCGCGCGGTGCGCGCCGGCATCGGGATGATCTTCCAGCAGTTCAACCTGCTCTCCTCGCGCACGGTCGCGGGCAACGTCGCCTACCCGCTCGCCGTCGCGAAGGTGCACCGCGCCGAGCGCCGCGCCCGCGTGGCCGAGCTGCTCGACTTCGTCGGGCTCGCCGACAAGGCGCGCGCCTACCCGTCGCAGCTGTCGGGCGGGCAGAAGCAGCGCGTCGGCATCGCCCGCGCGCTCGCCGCGCGCCCGCGCATCCTGCTCGCGGACGAGGCGACCAGCGCCCTCGACCCCGAGACCACCCAGGACGTGCTCGACCTGCTGCGCCGGGTCAACCGCGAGCTCGGCGTGACCGTCGTCGTCATCACGCACGAGATGGAGGTCGTCAAGTACCTCTGCGACCGCGTGGCGGTGATGGAGGCCGGCAGGGTCGTCGAGCACGGCGACGTGTACGACGTCTTCGCCCGGCCCCGGCACCCGGCGACCCGGCGGTTCGTCGCCACCGCGCTGCGGGACCGGCCGAGCCCCGCCGCGCTCGAGCGGCTCCGGCACCGGCACCCCGGCCGCATCGTCACCGTCGCCGTGCGCGAGGACGGCACGTCGTCGACCGACCTCACCCGGGCGCTGCGCGAGCACCCCGTCGACGGCACGATCGTCTACGGCGGCATCACCGAGATCGCCGAGCGGCCCTACGGCTCGCTCACCCTCGAGCTCGCCGGCGCCGACGACGCGATCGACGCCTTCCTCGCGGACCTCGCCCGCACGACGGCGGTGCTCGACCTGGGCACCGCCAGCGCCCCGCTGGCCGACCCCGACGCCGTCGGGCCGCGTGCGAGGGGAGGCGTCCGATGAGCCGCGGGACCGACTGGGACTACCTCCTGCCCCTGCTGTGGGAGGCGCTCGCCGACACCGCCGTCATGGTGGGCAGCGCGCTCGCGGTGGCGGCCGTCGTCGGGCTGGCGCTCGGCGTCGGGCTGTACGTGACCCGGCGGGGCGGCCTGCGCGCCAACCGCGCCGTGTTCACCACCGAGAACGCCCTCATCAACCTCGTACGGCCCATCCCGTTCGTCATCTTCGTGACCGCGATCGCCCCCCTGACGATCGCGCTCGGCGGGTCCCGGATCGGGCGCGAGGCCGCGATCCTGCCCATGGGGATCATGGCGTCGGTCGCGTTCGCGCGGCTGGTGGAGCAGACCCTCGTCGCCCTGGACCCCGGCGTGGTCGAGGCGGCGCGCGCGATGGGCGCGTCCCGGTGGCGCATCGTGTGGTCGGTGCTCGTCCCCGAGGCGCTCGGGCCGCTGATCCTCGCGTTCACGTTCCTCGTCGTCGCGGTCATCGACATGTCGGCCGTGGTCGGCATCGTCGGCGCGGGCGGGCTCGGCGACTTCGCGATCCGGCACGGCTACCAGCGCTTCAACTGGACCGTCGCGTGGGTGACCGTGGGGCTCATCGTCGTGCTCGTGCAGGCGGTGCAGCTCGCCGGGAACGTGCTGGCGCGCAAGGCGCTGCGCCGCTGACGCCCGGGTGTGCGGGCCTCCCCGGCGCCGCGTAGGGGCCGCGGGCGCCGCGCGTGAGGGTTCCGTGGAGGGTCCGCGCGGGAGGGGGACGCGCGGCCCGCCCGGCGTCGGGGCGCGGCTAGCGTCGCGGGCGTGCCCGACGCCCCGACCGCCCGCCGACGACGGCGCGCCGCCCTCGCCGCGGTCCTCGCCCTGGCCGTGGGGCCGGTGCTGGCGGGGTGCGCGGACCTGCGGGCCGAGCTCGACGACGAGGCGGCGGCCAACCGCCCCGGCGGCGCGGACGCCGCTGGGGAGCGGCGCGCCGTCGCCGGGCCCGTGCGGCCCCCGGTGACCGCGCCGCCGGCCGCGCCGGAGGAGCCCGCCGCCCCGCCGCCCGAGGAGCCGCGCGCCGCGCCCGCGACGGCGAACCCGGACGACCCGGCCGCCCCGCCCTGTGCGGGGGAGGACCTCGCCGTCCGCGTCGCCGGCTTCGACGTGGCGCTGGGCTCGCGCTACCTGCTGCTCGAGGCGACGAACTCGGGCGCCGCCCCGTGCGCGGTGCAGGGGCGGCCCGACCTGGCGTTCCGCCGCGCGTCGGGCACCCGCACCCCGAACGTGACGTTCGAGGCGCGTGCGCCGGAGCCGGCCCGCGTCGTCGTGACCCCCGGCACGCGTGTGCGCGCCGAGCTGCGCTGGCTCGGCATGTCGACGTCCCTCGACCCGGACGTGACGGTGCTCGTCACGGTGCGCGCGGTGCCGGGCGCCGCGGCGGTGGACCTCCCGCTCGACGAGGTCGCCCTCGGCGACGCCACCACGCTCGACTGGGTGGACGTGCTCGACGGCGCCGAGGTGCACGTCGGGCCCTGGGTGCCCGACGTGGAGGGGTGGGCCTGAGCCCCGGTGGGCTACCCTGGTGACGACCCCTCGTGCGGCGTCACCCCGCTCAACCCCCCCAGGGCCGGAAGGCAGCAAGGGCAGGCGGGCTCTGGCGGGTGTGCGAGGGGTCCTCTCGTTCGCCGACGCGGGCGCTGACGCGCGGGCGCCGCCCGGCCCCGACGCGCGCGCGCCGGCCGGGAATGCGCGGCCCCGCCGTCGACCTTGATCGGGACATGACCACCTACGCCGTCACCGGATCCACCGGCCCCTTCGGCCGCACCGCGATCGCGACCCTCCTCGCCCACGGCGTCGCCCCCTCCGACGTCGTCGCCGTCGCCCGCACGCCTGCGAAGGCGGCGGACCTCGCCGCGCGCGGGGTCGCCGTCCGCGAGGGCGACTACGACCGGCCGGCGACGCTCGGGCCCGCGCTCGCCGGCGTCGACCGCGTGCTGCTCGTCTCCGGCTCGGAGATCGGCAACCGGGTGGCCCAGCACTCGGCCGTGGTCGAGGCGGCGGCCGCCGCGGGCGTGGCCCGGATCGCCTACACCTCGGTGCTGCACGCCGACGGCACCCACCTGCTCGCGCCGGAGCACAGCGGCACCGAGCAGGTGCTCGAGCGTTCCGGCCTGCCCTTCTCGATCCTGCGCAACGCCCTCTACACCGACGTGTTCGTCGGCCGGTACGCGCAGGCCGTGGCGCAGGGCGCCGTCGTGCACGCCGGCGGCGACGGCCGCATCGCGGCGGCGACGCGCGCGGACCTCGCTGAGGCCGCCGCCCTCGCCCTCCTGCACGACGACGGCCCCTCCTCGGTGCGCGAGCTCGCCGGCGAGGCGTTCACCTATGCGGACCTCGCGGCCGCGTTCGCCGAGGTCAGCGGGACGCCGGTCGTGGCGCGCGGGGTCTCGGGCGACGAGCTCGCGGCGATCCTCGCCGCCGCGGGCCTCGACGCGGGCGCGGCCGGGTTCGCCGTCGCGCTCGACACGGCGATCGCGGCGGGCGCGTTCGACGCGCCGGCCACCGACCTCGCCGCGCTCCTCGGCCGCGCGCCGACGCCGCTGGCCGACGCCGTCCGCGCCCACGCCGCGACCCTCTGACCAGCGCGCTCCCGCTCCGCCCGGCCCTCCGCCGCGCACCAGTCTCGCCGCCGACGTCGATAGCCGCCGCCGGGGTCGATAGCTCTTCCCTATCGACCTCGGCGTTCGCTATCGACCTCGCGGGAGGTCGCGGGACGTCGCGGGAGGTCGCGGGAGGTCGCTGGAGGTCGCGGGAGCTCGCGGGAGCGTCGCGGGAGGTGGCGGGCGCCCGTCAGGCGGGCCGGACCGGCTGGCGCAGGATCGTGCGGAGCTTCTCCGGGGCGGTCCGGCGGGGGTCGCCCAGGTAGATCTCGTGGTGCTTGCCGCGCAGGGCGAGCCCGGCGTCGGCGATCCACGCGTGCAGCGCCGCGATCGTCGGGCCCTCGGCGCTGTACGGGCCCACGTGCATGACCTGCACGGCGTCACCCTCGTCGAGCACCTCGAACCGCACCCGGTCCGCCGCGGGCGCCTTGCCCTTGCGCACGGCCTCGGCGACGGCGTCGGCCACCATCGCCTCGGTGACCACCGGCGGCTGCGCGATGAGCATCGTCCAGCGCCAGGCGGAGCGGTCGTCGCCCGTGAAGGCCGACCAGTCGTCGGCCCACCACAGCCCCTCGAGCGGCATCACCGTCCACGGCTCGCCGCCGGCCTTCTTCACCGCGAACCGCAGCGTGTAGGACACCGCGTAGAGGGTGGCGACGGCGTCGGCGTACTCCGGGGCGGTGTTCGGGTCGCCCGTGCCGTCGATCGCCAGGACCTTCAGCGGCGGGACGGTGAGGCGCTCGGGGGTGGCGCGCGCGGTCCACACCTGCGGGTGCAGGCGGCGCAGGTCGTTGCCCTGGCTCGAGTCGGTGCTCATCGGGCGGCCTCCGGTGCGACGGGCTGGCAGACCTCGGTGACCCAGTGGGCAGGATCGGGGTCGTCGTGCGGGGACACGCGGTACACGTCGAACATCGGCCCCGCGAACCGGTAGCCGTGCTCGGCGACCCACCGGCCGATCGCCTCCATCACCTCGCCGACGCCGTCGTAGGGGCCGCGCAGCACGCCGACGGCGACCTCCTGGGCGGGCAGCTCGACGCACCGGACGCCGTCGGCCCCCGGCGGCGGGTCGAACGGTGCGGCGACGCCGATCTGCACCTCGACGTCGCAGTCCGCCTCGCGGTAGTCCTCGTCGTGGAAGACGGCGACCGGGCTGGCGTCGGGCCCGAGGGCGGCGCCGGCGGAGAACAGCGCGGGCATGAGGCGCTCCCAGAGCACGCCCTCGTCGGCGTAGGTGGGGATGGTGTCGCGCAGGCTCGCGACGAGGCGCGCGGGCAGCGTGCGCACGGCGATCTCGACGGGGCGGTCGACGGACATGGCGGTCTCCTCCAGACCTGTGATCAGCAGGTCCACCTCGCGGATGCGGGCGGCGACCGCCGCCGACTCGGCGATGAGCCGCGACCGGTGCCGTTCGAGCACGCGCCGCAGCGACCCGGTGTCGTCCAGCAGCGGCACGCACGCGGCCAGCTCGGCGACGCCCAGCCCCGCGTCGCGCAGCCGGCGCACCTGGCGCGCGGTGCGCAGCAGGGCGGGGGCGTAGGAGCGGTAGCCGGAGCGCTCGTCGACGTGCGTGGGCCGCAGGACGCCGTGCTCGTCGTAGTACCGGAGCATGCGGACGCTGATCTGCGACAGGCGCGAGAACTCGCCGATCGTCAGCAGTCGCTCGCCCGCGGGTGGCATGTCCATCAGCCCACAGCCTGACACCGTGTGAGGGTCAAGGAGGGTCGGACACCGCGCAGGTCTCCCGTCGACGCCGGTCTCCCGCCGCGCGGCGTCAGTCGACGATGCGGCTGACCTCGCGGCCGTCCTCGACGACGACGTCGCCCCGCCGGAACTCCGCGGGCCGCAGCACCGTGGAGAGGGCGCCGCCCGCCGTCGTGCGCGACTCGACCAGCGTGAACCCCGACGGCGGCGCGTCGGGCGTGAAGAGGCGCTTGCCGGCGCCGACGGTCACCGGGGCCCAGATGAGCCGGTACTCGTCGACGAGGCCCGCGGCGTGCAGGGTCGCGGCGAGCCGGGCCGACCCGTGCACCTGCAGCTCGCCCTCGCCGGGCTGCTCCTTGAGCGCCGCGACGGCGGCGACCGGGTCGCCGGCGAGCACCGTCGTCGGGTCCCAGCCGGGCTCGGTGACCGTGCGCGACACGAGGTACTTCGGCTTGGTGTTGAGGGCCACCGCCGTGCGGTCGTCGGGCGCGTCGACCTGGGGCCAGAACGCGCGCATGAGCTCGAACGTCCGCCGGCCGAACAGCAGCGCCCCGGCGCGGGCGAACCAGCCGTCGACGATCTCGCCGAAGTCGGCGTCGCTCGTGTAGGGCACCATCCAGCCGCCCGCGGCGAAGCCGCCGCTCGGGTCCTCGTCGGGCGAGCCGGGGCCCTGGACCACGCCGTCCAGGGTGACGAACTCGTGCACCGTCAGTCGCATCGCGTCCTCCTCGTTCCGCTCTGCACGGACCGACCGGCGGCGCGCCCGGAACTCATCGGGTCCGGCGCGGGCAGGGCGGCGCGGGCAGGGTGGCGCGGGCCCTGGGGACGTGGCCGTGCCGCGCGTCCCCGGCGTCACCTACGCTGGCCGTCGTGACCCAAGCCCTGTACCGCCGGTACCGGCCGGACACCTTCGCCGAGGTCATCGGCCAGGAGCACGTGACGGCCCCCCTCGTGCAGGCGCTGCGGACGGGTCGCATCTCGCACGCGTACCTGTTCTCCGGCCCGCGCGGCTGCGGGAAGACGACGAGCGCCCGGATCCTCGCGCGCTGCCTCAACTGCGAGCAGGGTCCGACGCCGGACCCGTGCGGCCGGTGCCCGTCGTGCGTCGAGCTGGCGCGGGGCGGGCCGGGCTCGCTCGACGTCGTCGAGATCGACGCCGCGAGCCACGGCGGCGTGGACGACGCGCGGGACCTGCGCGAGCGCGCGACGTTCGCCCCCACGCGCGACAGGTACAAGATCTTCATCCTCGACGAGGCCCACATGGTGTCGACGCAGGGCTTCAACGCCCTGCTCAAGACCGTCGAGGAGCCGCCGGAGCACGTGAAGTTCGTGTTCGCGACGACGGAGCCGGACAAGGTCATCGGCACGATCCGGTCGCGGACGCACCACTACCCGTTCCGGCTGGTCCCGCCCGACGTGCTGCAGCCCTATCTCGAGCGGATCTGCGAGTCGGAGGGCGTGCCGGTCGGCCCGGGTGTGCTGCCGCTGGTCGTGCGTGCGGGCGGCGGGTCGGTGCGCGACTCGCTGTCGGTGCTCGACCAGCTCGTGGCGGGCGCCGGCGAGGACGGGATCGACTACGAGAGCGCCGTCGCCCTGCTCGGCTACACGCACGCGACGCTGCTCGACGACGTCGTGGGCGCGCTCGCGGCGCGCGACGGCGCGTCCGCGTTCCGCGTGGTCGACCGGGTGATCGCGACGGGCCACGAGCCGCGGCGGTTCGTCGAGGACCTGCTCGAGCGCCTGCGCGACCTCATCGTCATCGCGGCGGCGGGCGAGGCGTCGGCGGCCGTGCTCGCGACCTTGCCGACGGACCAGGTGGAGCGCATGCGCGCGCAGGCGGCGGCGCTCGGCGCGTTCGAGCTGTCCCGGGCCGCGGACCTCGCCAACGCCGCGCTCACGGAGATGACCGGCGCGACGTCGCCGCGGCTGCACCTCGAGCTCCTCGTCGCGCGACTGCTGCTGCCCGCCGCCGAGGACGGCCTCACCGCGCTCGGCGCGCGCGTCGAGCGGGTGGAGCGCGTGGTCGCTGGCGGGGCTGCCCCCGCAACCGCCGGTGCGCCCGCGGGCGTGCCCGCGGCGACGGTGCCCCCGACGCCGGAGCGGCCCACCCCGGCGCCGGAGCCCACCCCGGCGCCGGAGCCCGACCCGGTCCCGGCCCCCACGCCCGAGCCCATGCCGGAGCCGGGCCCGACGGTCCCGCCCCCGGCGCCCGCGCCCGAGCCGTTCCCCGCGCCCCCGACGCCCGAGCGTCCCGCACCCGCGCCCGGGCCCGGCCCCCAGCCGGAGCCGGGCCCCGCGCCCGGGCCGATGCCGACGCCCGCGCCCGAGCCCGCACCCGGCCCGCTGCCCTCGCCCGGCCCCGCGCCGGGCCCCGGCCTGGACGCGGAGACCGTGCGCCGCCGGTGGCCGGAGGTGCTCGGCACGCTGCGGTCCCTGCGGATGGCGACCTGGGTGCTGGTCAGCCAGAACGCGCACGTCGCGGACGTGTCGGCCGGCGTGGTGACGCTCGCGTTCACGACGCCGCAGCTCGCGACGACCTTCCGCGGCGGCTCGCACGCGCAGAACGTCGAGCGGGCGCTGCACGAGACGCTGGGCATCGACGCCCGGGTCCAGACGACGGTCGGCCCGGCGGGCGCCGCCGACGCGCCCGCGCCGTCGGGCGACGCCCCCGCCTCGGCCGGCGCCGCGCGCGCGGCCGCCTCCTGGGACGCGCCGGCCGCCCGGCCCGCGACGCCGGACGCGCCGTCCCGCGCGTCGGCGGCCCCGGCCCGGACGACGCCCGCCGCGCCGTCGGCCCCGGCGGCCCCCGCGCCCGGCCCCGGCGACGACGAGGGCCCGCCCTGGGACGTCCCGCCCGCGGACGAGCCCCCGCCCGACGACGCCCCGCCGCCCGAGGCGCCGGCACCGCGCCGGGGGGCCCGGGCCGCTGCCGAGGCGGCGACCCGCGCCGCCGCCTCGCGCACGAAGGGGCGCTCCGCCCGCGAGTCGGCCCCGGCCGCCCCGCGGGAGCCCGAGATCGACGCGAGCCCGGACGACCCGGACCTGGCCGACTCCGACCTCGTCGGCGCGCCGCTCGTGGCTCAGATGCTCGGCGGCACGGTCATCGACGAGGAGATCGAGGAGCAGTAGCCGCCCGCGGTCAGGCGAGCGCCTGCACGATCGTCGCGACGGCCAGGCCCAGCCCGGCGACCAGCACGACGGCCACCGCGACGGCCACCGCCCGGCGCCGCCGCCCGGTGGTGCCGGCGACGGCCCCGGCGAGCCCGACGAGCTGGGCCTCGGCCGTGGGACCGGGGTCGGTCGGGACGACCGCGTCGGTGCTCTCGTACGGGTCCACGCGAGGCCTCCTCCTGCCGGTGCCCCCACTCTGCCCGATCGGGCGCGCCCGCCGTCGCAGTTCGGGCCGCGATCCCGCGGTGTCCCCGTCAGGCGGACGCGCCGGCCCGCGCGGACTCCCGCGCGGACGCTCGCTCGGCGGCCGTGCGCGACGTCCGCTCGAGGTAGTCGGCGATGGTCCGGCGGCTGCGGGTCAGGCAGGCGATGCGGTCGTCGAGCTCGCGCAGCTCGGCCGCGAGGAGGTCGGCGACCTCCAGGGGGCACGACGCGTCGGGGTCGCGGGCGAGCGTGTCCTCGAGGTCGAGGACCGCCTTGATGAGGCGCGTCGGCATGCCCGAGCGCACCATGAGCGCCACGCGCTGGGCCCGCGCGGCGTCCTCCTCGGTGTACTCGCGGTAGTCGTTCCCGGCCCGCCGGGGGAGCAGGAGCCCTTGCTGCTCGTAGTAGCGCAGCACGCGCGGGCTCACGCCCGCCCGTCGCGGTCGCCGTCGCGCTCGTCGCCGTGCCGGCGCTCGGCGCCCACCCCGCGGCCGCGCTCGCCACGACGACGGCCCGCCGCGTCGCCCCGGCCCCGCCCGCGCCCACACCGTAGGCTGAAGGGGTGTACGAGGGCGCGGTCCAGGACCTGATCGACGAGCTCGGGCGGCTGCCCGGCGTCGGGCCCAAGAGCGCCCAGCGCATCGCGTTCCACCTCCTCGCCGAGGACCCGGAGAACGTCGCGCGCCTCGTCCAGGTGATCAGCGACGTCAAGGCGCGCGTGCGCTTCTGCGAGGTCTGCGGGAACGTCGCCCAGCAGGAGCAGTGCCAGGTCTGCCGCGACCCGCGGCGCTCGACGTCGGTCATCTGCGTCGTGGAGGAGCCGAAGGACGTCGTCGCGATCGAGCGGACCCGGGAGTTCCGGGGCCGGTACCACGTGCTCGGCGGGGCCATCAACCCGATCGCGGGCGTCGGCCCGGACGACCTGCGGATCGCCCAGCTCATGTCCCGCCTGGCGTCGGGCGAGGTCACCGAGGTCATCCTGGCGACCGACCCGAACGTCGAGGGCGAGGCGACGGCCACCTACCTGGCGCGCCTGCTCGTGCCCATGGGCATCACGGTGACGCGCCTCGCGTCCGGGCTCCCGGTGGGCGGCGACCTCGAGTACGCGGACGAGGTCACGCTCGGGCGCGCGTTCGAAGGACGGAGGCGGATCAGTGCCTGACATCCCACGCATCCACCCCGACGGCGTCGGCCACGACGGCCCGGACGGGGCCGCCGAGCCCGTGCCGGACGACCTGCGCGAGCTCGCCGACACCACGGCCACCGAGGTCCGCCGCTTCCTCTCCACCGTCACCGAGGTCGCCGCGGGGACCAACCCCGAGGTCGCGATCCCGCTGCTGCTCCTCGCCGTGTCCGACCTCCTCGCGGCGGGGGCTCGCCTGGGCGCGGTCGTCGACGTCGTGCCCTCCGAGCGCTTCGAGCCCGACGTCGGGCCCGACGACGACCTCGACCCCCTCGGCGCCGCCCTCGAGAACCTCTTCGAGGGGATCGACGAGTACGCGGAGGTCGAGGACCCGGTGCTCGAGCCGACGGTCGTGACGTCGAGCATCTCGAGCGACCTCGTGACGATCGCGGCGGCGCTCGCGCAGGGGCAGCGCCACCACGAGGCGGGCCAGCTCCTCGAGGCGCTGTGGTGGTGGCAGTACTCGTACCTCGCCAACTGGGGCGAGCGGGCGTCGTCGCTCCTGCGCGTCCTCCAGGGCGTCCTCGGTCACCTGCGGCTCGACGTCGACGACGACGTCGCCGCCGAGGCCGAGTTCCAGGCGCTGCACGGCGAGTAGCCCGTGGGCGCCCGGTGACGGACGTCGGCGGCCTCGCCGACCTCGCCGGCACCACCGTCGCCCTCCTCGTGCTCACCGCGTTCGCCGCGGGCTGGGTGGACGCGGTCGTCGGGGGCGGCGGCCTCCTCCAGCTGCCCGCCCTGCTGCTCGTGCCCGGCATGGCGCCGGTCCAGGCGCTCGCGACGAACAAGCTCGCGAGCGTCATGGGCACCTCGGTCAGCGCCGCCACCTACTACCGCCGCGTCCGGCCCGACCTGCGCACCGCGCTCCCGACGGCGGTCGCGGCCCTCGCGGGGTCCGCGGGCGGCGCGGCGCTGGCCACCTGGCTGCCCGGCGAGGCCATCACGCCGATCGTGCTCGTCGCGCTCGTCGGCGTCGGGACGTGGACGGCGGTGCGGCCCGAGCTCGGCCGCACGACGGCGCTGCGCTGGAGCGGCGGGCGCCACTACGGCGCGGCGGCCGGCATCGGCCTCGTCATCGGCGCCTACGACGGCCTGGTCGGGCCCGGGACGGGCACGTTCCTCGTGTTCGCGTTCGTCGGGGTCCTCGGCTACGCCTTCCTCGACGCCTCCGCCAAGGCCAAGATCGTCAACGCGGCGACGAACCTCGGGGCGCTCGTCGTGTTCGCGCTCGCCGGGGCGCCGGTGTGGGCCCTGGGCCTGCTCATGGGCGCGGCGAACGTCGCGGGCGCCTACCTGGGGGCGCGGATGGCCGTGGCCCGGGGGAGCGGGTTCGTCCGGGCGGTGTTCCTCGTCGTCGTGGCCGCCCTGGTGGTGCGGCTCGGCTGGGACGTGCTGACCCGCTGACCGCCGACGGCCGGCGCCGGTCAGAGCCCGCTGCCGGCGTTCCCGAAGAGCGGCTCGAGCGCGTCCCAGCGCGAGATCTCGCACCCGTTGGTGCGGTCGAACCTGGCGGTGACGCCGACGCCGCCGACCGTGCCCGTGACGGTGGCCTTCTGCGGGCCGCCCCAGATCTCGGTGCAGGCCACGTCCCGCGGCGTGGGCGCGAACGCGTCCGCACCGCCCGCGGCCGCGATCGCGCCGCACGCGGCCTCGGCGTCGGGGTGGTCGCCGCCGGTCGGGGAGCAGGTGAGCGTCCACGTCGTCGTCGCGCCCTCGCCGGTCGCGTCGACGACGACGGTCAGGTCGGCGGCGACGGGCTCGACGGGCTCGCGCGGCGTGGGGGACGCGCCGCCGCCCGGGCCGTCGTCGGAGACCGGGTCGTCGGGGGAGACCGGGCTGTCGGGGGAGACGGTGGCGTCGTCGGCGGCGCCGGGGTCGGCGTCGCCGCCGCGCAGGCTCTGGCACCCGGCCGGGCCGAGCGCCGCGGCGAGGACGACGGCGAGGGCGAGGGCCCGGCGTCGGGCGCCGGGGCGGGCGGTGCTGGGGCGCATCGGGGTCTCCTTCCACCCCGTCTGTGTCGTGAGCGGCCCGGATCCGTCAGGGCCCGCCGTCGGGACCGGGCCGGGCCGGGGCCCACATGACGGAAATCGGACGGGCGCCGAGGCGGGGCCGACTATCCTCGACCGCACATCGCGGCGGCGACGGTGGCGCCGCTCCCGTGGCCCGTCGGGCCGCTCGTCCAACCCGGAGCCTGTCGTGGGTCTGATCGTGCAGAAGTACGGGGGTTCGTCCGTGGCGGACGCCCCGGCGATCAAGCGCGTCGCGAAGCGCATCGCCGAGACGCGGCGGGCGGGGCACGACGTCGTCGTCGTGGTCTCCGCGATGGGCGACACCACCGACGAGCTCATCGACCTGGCCAACGCGATCACCCCGATGCCGCCCGCGCGGGAGATGGACATCCTGCTCACCGCGGGCGAGCGCATCTCCATGAGCCTGCTCGCGATGGCGATCGCCAACCTCGGCGTCAGCGCGCAGTCGTTCACGGGCCAGCAGGCCGGCGTCATCACCGACGAGGCGCACGGCCGCGCGCGGATCCTCGAGGTGCGGGCCGACCGGATCACCCAGGCGCTCGCCGACGGGCACGTCGCGATCGTCGCGGGCTTCCAGGGGGTCAACCCCACGACGAACGACGTGACGACGCTGGGCCGCGGCGGCTCCGACACGACCGCCGTCGCGCTCGCGGCGGCGCTCGGCGCCGAGGTCTGCGAGATCTACACCGACGTCGACGGCGTGTTCAGCGCCGACCCGCGGATCGTGCCGACCGCGCGCAAGCTCGACCGCGTCACCTACGAGGAGATGCTCGACCTCGCCGCGAGCGGCGCGAAGGTGCTCATGCTCCGGTGCGTCGAGTTCGCCCGCCGCTACCACGTGCCTCTCCACGTGCGCTCGTCGTTCTCGGGACGCGAGGGCACGCTGGTGACCGACCCCGTCGAGGGAGAAGGACAGATGGAACAGCCGATCATCTCCGGAGTCGCGCACGACCCGAGCGAGGCGAAGGTGACGGTCGTCGGCGTGCCCGACGTGCCCGGCACGGCGGCCTCGGTGTTCGAGGCGGTCGCGGCGGCCGGCGTGAACGTGGACATGATCGTCCAGAACGTCTCCGCGGCGCAGACCGGCCTCACCGACATCTCCTTCACCCTCCCGTCGGCCGACGGGCCCAAGGCCACCGCCGCGCTGCAGGCGGTCAAGGAGCAGCTCGGCTACGAGTCGCTGCAGTACGACGACCAGATCGGCAAGCTCTCGCTCATCGGGGCGGGCATGAAGAGCCACCCCGGCGTCTCCGCGAAGCTCTTCGGGGCGCTGCGCGACGCCGGCATCAACATCGAGATGATCTCCACCTCGGAGATCCGGGTGTCCGTGATCACGCGGGCCGACCAGCTCGAGGACGCGGTCCGCGCCGTGCACACGGCGTTCGGGCTGGACGCCGAGGAGCAGGAGGCCATCGTGTACGGCGGGACGGGGCGCTGAGCCATGGGTGACAGGAACGGTCTGAACGTCGCCGTCGTCGGCGCGACGGGGCAGGTCGGCGGCGTGATGCGCCGCATGCTCGTGGAGCGCGACTTCCCCGTGGCGCAGGTGCGGTACTTCGCGTCGGCCCGGTCCGCCGGGCGCACGTTGCCCTGGCGCGACACCGAGGTGGTGGTCGAGGACGTCGCCACGGCGGACCTCGCGGGCATCGACGTCGCGCTGTTCTCCGCGGGTGCGACGACGTCCCGCGTCCAGGCGCCGCGGTTCGCCGAGGCGGGCGCGATCGTCATCGACAACTCGTCCGCGTGGCGACGCGACCCGCAGGTCCCGCTGGTCGTCGCCGAGGTGAACGGCGACGAGGTCGCGAACACCCCGCTGGGCATCATCGCGAACCCCAACTGCACGACCATGGCTGCGATGCCGGTGCTCAAGCCGCTGCACGACGCCGCGGGGCTGCGCCGGCTCGTCGTGTCCACCTACCAGGCGGTGTCCGGCAGCGGGCTCGCGGGCGTGGCCGAGCTCGAGTCCCAGGTGCGGGCCGCCGTCGAGCAGGACGTCGCCGCGCTCACGCACGACGGGCGCGCGGTGACGTTCCCCGAGCCGGTGAAGTACGTGCGGCCGATCGCGTTCGACGTCCTCCCGCTCGCCGGGTCGATCGTCGACGACGGCAGCGGGGAGACCGACGAGGAGCAGAAGCTGCGCCACGAGTCGCGCAAGATCCTCGGCATCCCCGACCTGCTGGTCTCCGGCACGTGCGTCCGCGTGCCGGTGTTCACGGGCCACTCGCTGTCGATCAACGCGGAGTTCGCCTCGCCGCTGTCGCCGGAGAAGGCCGTCGAGCTGCTGCGGGACGCCCCGGGCGTCGCGCTCTCCGACGTGCCGACGCCGCTCGAGGCCGCAGGTCAGGACCCGAGCTTCGTCGGTCGCGTCCGGGTCGACCAGAGCGTGCCGGACGGGCGCGGCCTCGCGCTGTTCGTCAGCAACGACAACCTGCGCAAGGGCGCGGCGCTCAACGCCGTGCAGATCGCCGAGCTCGTCGCGGCGCGCCTGCGCGGCTGACCCCCGGTCCACCACCGACGAGTGGAGTGCCGTGGTGCCACGGCGCTCCACTCGGGCGGCTGGGCCGCCACGGCGCTCCACTCGACGCGGGTACGGTCGGGGGTCCCCCACGTCGTCGCGCGGGGTTGACGGATCACAACCTCCGTGGTTCATTAGTGGAGTAATGAACCAGTGAAGCGGCCCGGGGAGGTGCGGCGTGGCGTTCGACGGCCGGGAGCCGATCTTCCTGCAGATCGCCGACCAGATCCGCACCGAGGTCCTCAGCGGTGCGCTCCGGGAGGAGGAGCAGGTGATGTCGACCACGCAGTACGCGACCGCCTACCGCATCAACCCCGCCACGGCCGCGAAGGCGTTCGCGGAACTCGTGGAGGAGGGCACGCTCTACAAGCGCCGCGGCGTCGGCATGTTCGTCGCGCCGGGGGCGCGCGAGCGGCTCGTCGCCGCCCGCCGCGAGCGCTTCTTCACCGACGTCGTCGACCCCGTCGCCGAGCAGGCCCGCCTCCTCGGCATCCCGCTGGACGACGTCGTCGCCCGGCTCCGCGAGCAGGCCCACGGCGAGGGGGAGGCCCGATGAGCGGGCTCGGCGTCGAGGTGCGCGGGCTCGTCGTCCGCTACGGCCGCACGACCGCCGTCGACGGCGCGACGTTCAGCGTCCGCCCCGGGTCCGTCACGGGCCTCATCGGCCGCAACGGCTCCGGCAAGACGAGCATCCTGTCCGTGCTCGCCGCGTTCCGCCGGGCCGACGCCGGGACCGTGCTCGTCGGCGGGCGGGAGCCGTGGGAGAACGCCGCGGTGACCGAGGAGGTCTGCCTCGTCCGGGAGAGCGGCGACGTGCTCGCCGACCAGTCGCTGCGCGAGAACCTCCGGTTCCTCGAGCGGGTGCGGCCGCGGTTCTCCCGCGAGCTCGCCGAGCGGCTCATGGACACGTTCGAGCTGCCCGAGCGCAAGCGGCCCAACCAGCTCTCCCGCGGCAAGCGCTCCGCGTTCGGCATCATCGTCGGCCTGGCGACCCGCGCGCCGCTCACCCTGCTCGACGAGGTGCACCTCGGCCTCGACGCGCCGTCGCGGTACGCGTTCTACGACGCGCTGCTCGCCGACTACGTCGAGCACCCGCGCACGATCGTCGTCTCCACGCACCTCGTGGAGGAGATGCAGCGGCTGGTCGAGGACGTCGTCGTCGTCCACGACGGGCGCGTGCTGCTGGCCGAGGACGCCGACACGCTGCGGTCCCGGGGGACGAGCGTCGTCGGGCCCGAGGACGCCGTCGCGCGGTTCGCCGACGGGCGCACCGTCATCGGCCGCCAGCAGCTCGGGCGCACCGCCCAGGTGATGCTCTACGGCCGGCTGGACGACGACGACGTGGCCCAGGCGCGGCGCCTCGGCCTCGAGGTCGCGCCGGTCGACCTGCAGGACCTGTTCGTCCATCTCACCGCGCCCGAGGGCGCGGCCGTCCGGAACGAGGTGACCCGATGAGCGCCGCCACCGCCGGTCCCGTCGTCCCCGCCGCCGACGTCGCCCGCCCGCTCCCGTCGCCCGTGTGGCGCACGGTCCGGTCGCTCGCCCGGACGTACGCCGTCGTGGCCGCGTGGTTCGTGGCCGTGGTCCTCGTGCTCTGGGTGGGGGCCGTCGTCGTCGCGATGCGGTTCGGGCCGCTCGGGCAGTCGATGGTGCAGTTCTCCCGCCAGGGCATGACCTGGTTCCCGTTCTCGATCGGCGTCACCGTGGTCGCGGGGTACCACGCGGCCCACATCGCCGCCGGGATGACGCGGCGCGCCCTCGGCGTCGGCACGCTCCTGACGAGCGTGGGCAACGCCGTCGTGCTGTCCGCCGTCATCGCGGGGCTCTTCTGGGTCGAGGGCCTGCTCTACGCCGCGAACGGCTGGCAGCAGGCGATCATCGACGAGGGCTGGTTCCCCGCGGACGCGGGCGACCTGCTCGCGATCCTCGGCTGGCAGACGCTCGTCACGACGGCGGCCCAGGTGAGCGGCATGCTCGTCGCCGTCGTCTACCAGCGCACGGGCCCGTGGTGGGGCACGCTCCTGCTGCCCCTCACGGCGGGCCCGATCGTCGGGATGTGGTGGATCGTGGCCCGCGGCGTGACCGCCGAGTGGCTGACCACCGGCGCCCGCGTCGGCCTGTCCGTGCTGCTCACGGCCGCGCTGGCCGCGGCGTACCTCGTCCTCCTGCGCGGGCTCCAGCTGCGGACCCCACGCACCTGACCCGCACCGCCCGCGATCGGCGGGCCCGCACCACCGGCGCCACCGGCGTCACCGGTACCACCGGCACCACCTGCACAGCACCGACGGGAGGGCCCGCGGGCCCCTCCCGGGGGCGGTGCGCCCTCGCGCGCCGTCCCGCCCGACGAGAGGAGCAGTCATGACCGCACCCGTCATCGAGGTCGCGGGCCTGCGCAAGACCTACGGTCCGAAGGTCGCCGTCGACGACGTCTCGCTCGTCGTCGGGCGCGGCGAGATCGTCGGCATCCTCGGGCCGAACGGGGCCGGCAAGACGACGACCGTCGAGTGCATCGGCGGCCTGCGGGTGCCCGACGCCGGGACCGTCCGCGTGCTCGGGCTCGACCCGCGGCACGACCGCGCGGCCCTGCGCGAGCGCCTCGGCCTGCAGCTCCAGGAGAGCGAGATGCCGGCGAAGATCACCGTCCGCGAGGCCCTGGACCTCTACGCGACGTTCTACGCGAACCCCGCGGACCCCGGCGAGCTCATCCGCGACCTCGGCCTCGCGGACCGCGCGACCACCCAGTTCCGCCGCCTGTCGGGCGGCCAGAAGCAGCGGCTGTCCGTGGCGCTCGCCCTCGTGGGCAACCCGGAGGTCGCGATCCTCGACGAGCTGACGACCGGCCTGGACCCGCAGGCCCGCCGCGAGACGTGGGGCGTCATCGAGCGCATCCGCGAGCGCGGCGTGACGATCCTGCTCGTCACGCACTTCATGGAGGAGGCGGAGCGGCTCGCCGACCGCGTCCTGCTCATCGACGCCGGGAAGGTCGTCGCCGAGGGCACGCCCGCCCAGCTCGCCGCGCGGGCCACCGCGCAGACCGTCCGCTTCAGCACGGCGGAGCCGCTCCCGGCCGGCCTCCTCGAGCAGATCCCCGGCGTGGCCGCCGTGACGGGCGACGGCACCGACTACGAGGTCCGCGGGGCCGAGGTCGCGGTCGACGTCGTCCTCGCCGTCACCGGCGCGGGGCTCCGCCCGCAGCACCTCCGCGTGGAGCAGGGCTCCCTCGAGGAGGCGTTCGTGTCCATCGTCGGCAACGGCCCCAAGGAGGCCTGAGATGACCGCCACCACCACCGGCCGCCCCGCCCGTCCCGCCGGGACCGCGCGCAGCGCGCGCGTGCTCGCCGCCGTCACCGTGAGCGAGGGCCGGCTGTACCTGCGCGAACCCGCCGCGGTCTTCTTCGGGCTCTTCTTCCCGGCCGTGCTGCTGGTCGCGCTCGGCCTGCTCATGCCGTGGGCGAAGGAGCCGTTCGGGGAGGCGCCACCGCTCTCGGAGATCACCGCGATCACGGGCTACACGCCGATCGTGCTCGCGCTCGCCATCGGGACGGTCGCCTACACGACCTTCCCGCCGACCATGGGCACCTACCGCGAGAAGGGCGTGCTGCGCCGGCTCTCGACGACGCCGCTGCCGCCCTCGCGCATGCTGACCGCCCAGCTCCTCGTGAACCTGGGGATGCTGGTCGTGGCCTCCGCGCTCGCCGTCGTCGGCGGGGCCGTCGTGCTCGGCGTGACGATGCCGCGCGACCCGCTGGTCGTCCTGCTGGTGTTCGTCGTGGCGGCGGCCGCGAACATGGCCGTGGGCGCGCTCATCGCGGCGGTCGTCCCGAACCAGGGCGCGGCGACGGGCGCCGGGATGCTCACCTACATGACGTCGCTGTTCTTCGCGGGCGTCTGGTTCCCGCTGCCCCTCATGCCGGAGGTCGTGCAGACCATCAGCCGGTACACGCCGCTCGGCGCGGCGTCCCAGGCGCTCGCGGCCGGGTGGTACGAGGGCCGGTTCCCCGGCGTGGAGCTCGCCGTGATGGCGGCGTGGACGCTCGTCATGGTGCCTCTGGCGGCCCGGCTGTTCCGCTGGACCTGACGGCTCCGCCGGGCCCGACGGCGGGGACCGGCCGCGCGCGGGCCGACGGCGGGGGAGCCCCCGCCGTCGGCCGCCCGTGCGGCGCCGGTGCGCTCAGGCGGCGGGGTCGCCGAGCTCGCGGACGAGCTCGTCGTAGATCGGGGAGCCGATGCCCGACGCCGGGCCCCGCCCGTTCGTGCGAGGGGCGGGGCGGGCCGTGCCCTCGTGGGTGCTCGTGACCGAGCCGCCGCGGGCCGCGTCGTGCGCGATGCCCGGGGCCGAGGACGTGCCGGAGGAGGCGGGCTTCGCCTGCGAGCCGCGCTGTGTCACAGTGACCTCCTTGGGTGAACCCTGCCGCAGCATGGTCCACCCGCGATCATGGTTCCGCACGTCGAACGAGGTCCACGGCGCCCGGCGGCGCGGGGCCGGGGGCGCTCGGGCGGCCTCAGCGGCCGTCGCCGCCCGGGGTCAGGTACTCGATCTGCCCGCCCGGCCAGACCACGCGCGCGATGCCCGCGCCGGCGAGGAACCGCTGACAGTTGGGGCACGGCTCGTCCGTGACGTAGACGGTCGCGCCGAGCCGGGCGTTGCCGGGCAGGTAGAGGATGGCGTTCTCCTCGGCGTGCAGCGCCTGGCACGCGTCCTCGACCGCGACGTACGGCGACCCGGCCGGCACCTCGGCGTACGACCGGCGGCCGCGCGGGCACGCCCCGTCGGTGAGGCACCCCGGCTGGCCCGGCGGGTAGCCGTTGTACCCGGTGGACAGCACGCGGTGGTCGGGGCCGAGGATGACGGCGCCGACCTTGCGGCGGGTGCAGTCCGCACGCGTGGCGACGGCGGCGGCGATGCCGAGCGCCCACTCGTCCCAGGAGGGACGCGTGCCCGGGTCGCCCTCGACGACGGGGGTCACGGCAGGAACCTCGCGCGCACGAGGGAAGGCTAGCGGGCGGGGCGCGCGCCACGGGAGAACGACGAAGGCCCCCGGCCGGCGCGTCCGCCGCCCGAGGGCCTCCACTGCGTCGGGGTGGCGGGATTTGAACCCACGACCTCTTCGTCCCGAACGAAGCGCGCTACCAAGCTGCGCCACACCCCGAGTGCCCGGCAAGGATAGCCCAGCCGCCCGGCCGCGATGAAACCGGAAACGGCAGCGGGCCCCTCAGCGCGGGACGAGCCGCAGCAGCGTCGCCTCCGGTCGGCACGCGAACCGCACGGGCGCGTACGGCGACGTGCCGAGGCCCGCGGACACGTGCAGCCACGTCGAGCCCTCGCCCCCGGCCCGGTCCGGGCGCGGGCCCGGCCAGCCGTGCAGGCCCTTCGCCCGCCGGGTGTCGAGGTCGCAGTTCGTCACGAGCGCACCCCAGCCCGGCACGCAGAGCTGGCCGCCGTGCGTGTGCCCCGCGAGCACGAGGTCGACGCCGTCCGCGTGCATCGCGTCCAGCACGCGCGCGTAGGGCGCGTGGGTCACCCCGAGCCGGAGGTCCGCGTGCAGCGCGCCGTACCCGACGCCGTGCTGGCCGCGCGTCGAGGAGGGGAAGCGGTCGCGGTCGAGGTGCGCGTCGTCCACCCCGACCAGCGCGATCGTCCGCTCGCCCCCCTCGGTCCGCACGACGACGTCGTCGCGCCGGTTCGTCAGGTCGCGCCACCCGGCCGCCCGGAAGGCGGCCGTCATCTCCCGGAAGGGGAGCATGCCCGACGGCGGGCGCCGGTCCCGCGCGTCGGGCAGGAGGTAGCGGCCCGGGTTCTTCGGCCGGGGCGCGAAGTAGTCGTTCGAGCCGAGGACGAAGGCGCCGGGCCGCTCGAGCAGCGGCTCGTAGGCGTGGAGCAGCGCGGGCAGCGCGTGGGGGTCGGCGATGTTGTCGCCGGTCGTCACGACGAGGTGCGGGTCGAGGGCCGCGAGCGAGCGCACCCAGTCGACCTTGCGCTGCTGACGGGGCAGCAGGTGCAGGTCGGACAGGTGCAGCACCCGGATCTCGGGCTCACCGCGGGCGAGCACCGGCACGTCGAAGCGCCGGAGCGCGTACCAGCGGACCTCGACGCCCGCGGCCCACGCGAGCGCGCCGGCGGCGGCCAGGGTGGCGCCGCCGACCGCCGCGGGCAGCGCCACTCAGCCGTCCCCGTCGGGATCCGGCGGCGGCCCGCCACCGCCGTGCGGCGGGCCCGGCGGGTCGGGCCGGGGCTGGGGGCCGACCGACACGTGGAGCTGGACCGCCGTGCCGGCCATCACGCTGCTGCCGGCCGCCGGCGTCGTGCCCGCGACGGTGCCCTTCGGAGCGTCGTCGGAGTACCAGTCCTTGCCCTGGCGGGCGTTGAGGCCGGCCTCGCGCAGCACCCGCGTGGCCTGCTCGACCGACATCCCGATGACCGACGGCACGTCGACCTTCTTGCCGCGCAGGTAGACGTCGGGCGGCCGCTCGAACGGGATGACCTGCGCACCCTCGAGTGCGCGAACCATGAACCGGCGCCAGGTGGGGCCGGCGATCGAGGCGCCGTACACGTTGCGGTAGTACCTGCCGTTGATCGTCTTGCGCTGGACCGGGATCATGCCCTGCGAGTAGCCGACCCACACCGCGGCGGAGAGCTGCGGCGTGTAGCCGACGAACCACGTGTGCTCGTTCTCCGAGGTCGTGCCCGTCTTGCCGGCGGCCGGCCGCCCCGGCAGCGCGCCGATCTGTCGGCCGGTGCCCTGCCACACGTGGCTCAGGGTGTAGTTCATCGCCGCCGCGATGCCGCGGTCGATGACCTGGCGGCAGTTCGCCTGCGGGACGGGCAGCTCCTCGCCGTCCCTCGTCCGGACGGAGATGATCGCGACCGGGTCGCAGTACACGCCGCCCGCGGCGAAGGCGGCGAACGCGTTCGCCATGGTCAGCGGGGCGATGGAGTCGCTGCCGATGACGTTGGCGGGGAACGGTCGGAAGGGCCCCTCGCCGGCGAGGCCGCCCGCCCGGTGCACGCCGAGCTCGGCGGCGCCGTCCATGATGTCGCAGAGGTCGAGCTGCGAGGCCATGTCGGCGTAGGCGTTGTTCACCGAGTTCCGCGTGGCGTCGAGCACCGTCATGATGCCGCGTCCGCCCTCGGCGTTGCCGAGCTTCCACTGGCCGGTGCCCGCGGGCCCGCCGCAGGCGGTGAAGTCCCGTTCGCGCCACGTGCGGACCGTGCCGTTGACGACCTCGCCGAGGCCGTGGCCCTCCTTGAACCACTGCAGGAGGGTGAACGGCTTGAACGTCGAGCCGGGCGGGAAGCCGCTCGCGCTGCCGTAGATGTTGTCCGTGTTGTAGTTGACCGCCGTCTCCCACGGGACGTCGGACTCCCGCGGGTTGTACACGCGGTTCTGCGCCATCGCGAGGACGTGCCCGGTGCCCGGCTGGACCACCGAGATCGCCGACGCGACGCCGGACGGGTCGTCGACCGGGATGCCCCGCTTGACCTCCTCGTCGGCCGCGGCCTGCAGGATCGGGTTGAGCGTCGTCGTGATCGTCAGGCCGCCGCGGTAGAGGAGGTTCTTGCGGTCCTGCGCGGTCTCCCCGAAGACGGGGTTCGTCTTGATGATCTTCGTGACGTAGTCGCAGAAGTAGCCGGCGCCGCCGACGGCGTTCGCGGCGGCGCAGGTGAAGGCGGGCGTGCCGATGTTGAGGGTCTCCTCGATCGGCGTCGCGACGCCGGTCCGGTACTCCTCGCCGGTGATCATGCCGAGGTCGCGCATCCGCTTGAGGACGGTGTTCCGGCGCTGCTGCGACTTCTCCGGGTTGTGCGTCGGGTCGTAGATGCTCGGGCCCTTGGTGATGCCGGCGATCGTCGCGGCCTGGAGGTAGGTGAGCTCCGACGCCGGGACGGAGAAGTAGAACCGGGCGGCGGCCTCGACGCCATACACGGAGAGGCCGAACTGCGCGATGTTGAGGTACGCCTCGAGGATCTGGTCCTTGCTCCAGCGCTGCTCGAGCGCGATGGCCATCTTGGCCTCGGCGAGCTTGCGCGCGTAGCCCTCGGTGCCCTCCGACGTCGTCGCCGCCTCGATCGCGGCCGCGCGCTCGGCGTCGGTCTCGCTGCCCTCGAGGGCGGCCTGGACGAGGGCGTTCTTCACGTACTGCTGGGTGAGCGTCGAGCCGCCCTGGGTCTCGTCGGTCGTGACGTTCTCGACGAGGGCGCGGAGCATGCCGCGCGGGTCGATGGCGCCGTGCTCGTAGAACCGGTGGTCCTCGATCGCGATGACCGCGTCCTTCATCGCCTGCGAGACCTCGTCGAGCGAGACGATGATGCGGTTCTGGTCGTAGAACTCCGCCAGCAGCGTGCCGTCCGAGGCGAGGACGACCGACTTCTCGGACAGGGGCACGTCGGCGAGCTCGGCGGGCAGGTCGTCGAAGAGCCGGACGGACGTGCTCGTCACCGTGCTGGTCGCGCCGACCGCGGGCATGACGAGGCCCGCGGCGAGCACACCGCCGAGTCCTGACATGAGCAGGAAGGCGAGGAGGAGCCCGAGCACCTGGACGACGCTGATTCGGCGCCCGGACGTCGAGCGGGCAGACGACACCATGGTGCCCAGGGTACGGGAGCGCACCCGGCCGTCCCGCCGGGAGGCGGGTGCGGGGCCGTGGAGATTCCGTGCACGCTTCGGCAGCCGTGCGGACCGGGTGAAGACCGGGTGAACGGGGCAGAAGGTCCCTGGACCGCCCATGGCGGTCAGGCCAGGATGACCCCGGGGACGGCTGGATTCCGTCGCCCGGCCCACAAGGCGCAGCGGAAACGCGACCCGCACGGCCCACGAGGCGAGGCGGAATTCGACCCGATCGGCCGATGGGAGCGCGCCCACGCGTGCCCTAGCCTGAGGCGTCGAGGGGCTGGAAAGGAGGTCTGGTGGATCAGCACTGGACCGCGTACGGGGCGTGCTCCGGCGCCCCGCCGGACGACCTGTTCGTGGAGGGTGCGGCGCAGCGGTCGGCCCGCGAGGTGTGCGCCGCGTGCCCCGTCCGGATGGAGTGCCTCATCGACGCCCTCGACCACCACATCCTCTTCGGCGTCTGGGGCGGCATGACCGAGCGCGAGCGGCGCGCGCTGCTGCGCCGGTACCCGGACGTCACGTCCTGGCGTGACGTCATCGAGGCCGACCCCGACCTCGTGGCCCGCCCGAACGCGTACCGGATGAGCCGGAGCCGGCGGACCCTGGAGCGGCAGTCGGCGGGCGGGCGCTAGCCTGTCGCGCATGACGCGCTGGGAGTACGCGACCGTCCCGCTCATCGTCCACGCCACCAAGGCGATCCTCGACCAGTGGGGCGCGGACGGCTGGGAGCTGGTCCAGGTCGTGCCCGGCCCCGACGGCCAGGGCCTCGTGGCCTACCTCAAGCGACCGCTGGCGTCATGAGCGTCGCGCGCCGCCTCGCCGAGCTCGGCATCGAGTTGCCGCCGGTGCCGGCGCCCGTCGCCGCGTACGTCCCGGCCGTGCGGACGGGCTCCTACGTGTGGACGTCCGGTCAGCTCCCGATGGTCGACGGCGCGCTGCCCGTGCGCGGCAAGGTCGGCGAGGGGCCCGGGCTCGTCCCGCCCGACGTCGCCGCGAACCTCGCGCGGACCGCGGCCCTCAACGCGCTCGCCGCCGTCGCGCAGCAGGCGGGCACGCTCGAGAGCGTCCGGCGGATCGTCAAGGTGGTCGGCTACGTCGCCTCCGACCCGTCGTTCACCGGGCAGCCCGCCGTCGTGAACGGCGCGAGCGAGCTGCTCGGCCAGATCTTCGACGAGGCCGGCGTGCACGCGCGCAGCGCGGTCGGCGTCGCGGTGCTGCCGCTGGACGCGCCGGTCGAGATCGAGCTCGTCGTCGAGCTGGGCTGAGGGCTGCGCCGCGGCACGGCGGCCGCCGTGCCACCGGGTCAGCGCGCGCGCCGCTCCAGCCGGGCCATGTCGAGGATGACGATGGCGCGCCCGTCCCGCCGCAGCCACCCGCGCGCCGTGAAGTCCGCGAGCGCCTTGTTCACGGTCTCCCGGGAGGCGCCGATGAGCTGGGCGAGCTCCTCCTGGGTGAGGTCGTGCGCCACGCGCACGCCGTCCTCCACCGGCTGGCCGAACCGCGTCGACAGGTCGAGCAGGGCCTTCGCCACGCGCCCCGGGACGTCCGAGAACACCAGGTCCGCGAGCGCCTCGTTCGTGCGCCGCAGGCGCCGGGCGAGCGCCGCGAGGAGGTGCTTCGCCACCGCCGGGTAGCGCTCCACCCAGGTGACGAGCTCGTCCTGGGACAGCTCGAGCAGGCGCGCGTCGCCGACCGCCGTGGCCGTCGCGGTCCGCGGGCCAGGGTCGAAGATCGAGAGCTCGCCGAACATCTCGCCCGGGCCGAGCACGGAGAGCAGGTTCTCCCGGCCGTCGGGCGCGCGCCGGCCCAGCTTCACCTTGCCGCGCGAGATCACGTAGAGCCGGTCGCCCCGGTCGCCCTCGTGGAAGAGGACCTGCCCGCGGCCGAGGTCGACGCGCGACATCGACGCGAGGAGGGCCTTGGCGGCATCGGGGTCGATACCCGCGAAGAGCGGGGCGGAGAGCACGACGTCGTCCACGATCACCGTCCTCGGTCGGTCCGAGGGGCGGCGGCCGACCGCCCCTGGCCCATCCTGCCCCAGCCCAGGACGGTCAGCGAGCGTCGGGCTTGCGGTCGGGCGCGGCGAAGGTGCCCATGATCTGCTGCGTCGACTCCTCGAGCGCGGCGTCGAGGTGGGCCTGGTAGTCCGCGAGCTGGCGGTCGAGCGCGCGGAGCCGCTGCATGAGCGCGACCTGGTCCTGCGCCGGGGAGACGCGGACGACGGCGAGCAGCTCCTGGGGGTGCGGCAGCGAGAGCTGGGCGTCCGGCAGGATGTCCCAGCTCATCGCCCCGAGCGTGTCCGGTGGCGCGTACGACGCCACGGCCAGGTCGAGGCGGGCGCGCAGCAGCCGCCGCCAGCGCAGCAGCTGGGCCTTCTCCGCTCGGAGCGCACGCCGAGCGGCACGGGCGTCCGGTCCGTTGTCCGCCCGCCGCTGCTTCACCTGCGCGAGAACCATCGCTTTCCGCTCTCCCACCCGCGCGGCGCTGATCGCCTCGCGCACCTGCAACTTCGGCTCTGTTGATCTCGAACTTGAGCAGGTGGGGCCCACGTTCACTCCATCGGCGCAGGGGCGCAACGGGTCGCGGGCGCCTTCCCGCCATGCGGACGATTGACCCGGTCAGCACGTGGTCCCGGCCCCGGCCCGCCGTCGGGGGCTCCGCGTAGGGTGTCGGCCGTGGAGAGCGCCCTGGCCCGCACCCGCCGCGCCCGCCGGATCAACCGTCTGCTGGCCGAGCGCTACCCCGACGCCGTGATCGAGCTCGACTTCACGACGCCGCTCGAGCTGCTCGTCGCCACGATCCTGTCCGCCCAGTCCACCGACGTGCGGGTCAACCAGGTCACGCCGGCGCTCTTCGCGCGCTACCCCGACGCCGCCGCGTACGCCGCCGCGGACCGGGCCGAGCTGGAGGAGCTCATCCGGCCGACCGGCTTCTTCCGGTCCAAGGCGCAGGCGCTCATCGGGCTCGGCCAGGCGCTCGTGGAGCGCTACGGCGGCGAGGTGCCCCGCCGGATGAAGGACCTGGTGACGCTGCCCGGCGTCGGGCGGAAGACCGCGAACGTCGTGCTCGGCAACGCGTTCGGGGTGCCCGGCCTGCCGGTCGACACGCACGTCCTGCGCGTGGCGGGGCGCCTCGGGCTCGTCGAGTCGGACGACCCCGTCAAGGTCGAGGCCGAGCTCTGCGCGATGATCGAGAGGCGCGAGTGGACCATGTTCAGCCACCGCCTGATCATCCACGGCCGCCGCACGTGCCACGCCCGGCGGCCCGCGTGCGGCGCGTGCCCGCTCGCCCGCCTCTGTCCTTCCTACGGGCTCGGGCCGACCGACCCCGTGGCCGCGGCGAAACTCGTCAAGGACGGCCCGCCGCGTCCGACGCCGCCCGCCCCCACCGCCGCACCCACCGCGTAGGGCCGCGGGCTCAGCGCAGGCCGGCCAGCCAGTCGAGCAGCAGCTCCGTCGTCTGCTCGGGCGCCTCCTCGGGGAGGAAGTGCCCGGCGCCGGGGACGGTCTCGAACCGGTACGGCGCGCCGTTGCCCCACGCCGCCACGCGCACGGGGATCGCCCGGTCGGCCGCGCCGTGGACCTGCAGCACCGGCACGCGCACCGGGGTGCGCAGCGTCGAGAGGTAGCGCTGGCCGTCGACCCGCGGCGTGGACCGGACCAGCCAGCGCAGGATCTCCATCGCGCTGTGCGCGGCGAACGGGATCCGCGCGGCGTCCCGGTAGGTCTCCGCGACGTCCGCCTCGAGCCAGCCCGGGGCGCCCCACTCCGCGAGCACGCGCACCACGAGGTCCCCGCGCACCATCCGGCGCTCCGGGAACCACGGGAGCTGCACGAAGGCGAGCCGGCGCGCCGTCGTGCGGCCGAGCATCGCGCGGATCACCGCGCTCGTGTGCATCTGCAGCGGGTGCAGCGACGCGACCGCGCCGACGGCGCGCGTCACCTCCGGCTGCAGGGCCGGCATCGACCACGCGACCGTGCCGCCGACCCCGTGCCCGACGACGACCGCCTCCTGGGCGCCGAGCGACCGGATGACGCCCGCGACGTCCCGGGCGAGGGTCGGCACGTCGTAGCCGCTCGGCGGCTTGTCGGACGCGCCGGTGCCGCGCAGGTCCATCGCCACCGCGCGGTACCCGGCCTCGCCGAGGGCGGCGAGCTGCGCCCGCCACGCCCACCACATCTGCGGGAAGGCGGGCAGGAGCACCACCAGGGGCGTCGTGGAGGCGCCGGCCGTGCCGTCGACCTCGGCGACGTGGAAGCGTGCCGCGTTCGCCGGGACGAACCGGTGCCGCCACGGGCCGGGCAGCAGGATCGCGGACGGGTCGGTCACGGGTCACGAACCTACCGCGCCCCCGTGCCGGTCGGGCCAGGGGTGGTCGGGCCAGGGGTGGTCGTGCCAGGGGTGGTCGGGCCAGGGGTGGTCGGGCCAGGGGTGGTGGCGGCGCCCGCCGCGAGCGCCCGGCCGCGGTGGCGGCGGTTGCGCGCGGCGAGCACCGACCCGCCGAGGACCGCCGCGAGGAGGGACGCGCAGAGCACGGCCGCGCGGACGTGGTCGTCGCGGGGCGTGCCCTCCCCGAACGCGAGCGCGGCGATGAGGAGCGACACCGTGAAGCCGATGCCGGCGACCATGCCCAGGCCCGCGATGTCCGTCCACCGCACGCCCGGCGCGAAGCCGCCCCGCGTGAGCCGCACCGCGAGCCACGTCGCCGCGACGATGCCCAGCGGCTTGCCGACCACGAGCCCGAGGGCCACGCCCTGCGCCACCGGGTCCCGCGCCGCGTCGCCCAGGCTCGCCGGGTCGAGCGCGACGCCCGCCGCGAACAGCGCGAAGACCGGCACCGCCAGTCCGGCGGACACCGGCCGCCACCGGTGCTCGAACCGCTCCGCGAGGGACTCCGCCTCCCCCGGCCCGGGCAGCGCGGGCACGCAGAACCCGAGGACGACGCCGGCGATCGTCGAGTGGACGCCCGACGCGTGCATGCACCCCCACGCGACGAGCGCGAGCGGCACCAGGACCCACCAGGCGGTCACCCGCCGTCGGACGAGGAGCGCGAACACGGCGGCCGCCGCCAGGGAGCCGACCAGCCACAGCAGGGCGAGGTCCCCGCTGTACACCACGGCGATGATGACGATGCCGAGGAGGTCGTCGACCACCGCGAGCGTGAGCAGGAACGCCCGCAGCGCGTTCGGCAGGTGCCGCCCGACGACGGACAGCACGCCCACGGCGAAGGCGATGTCGGTCGCCGTCGGGATCGCCCAGCCGCGCAGGTCCCCGGTCGCCGCCGTCGCGTTGACGGCCGTGAAGAGCAGGGCGGGGGCGACCATGCCGCCGACGGCGGCGACGATCGGCACGAGCGCGGTCGCCGGCCGGCGCAGCTCGCCGTCGACCATCTCCCGCTTGAGCTCCAGCCCGACGACGAAGAAGAAGATCGCGAGCAGGCCGTCGGTGGCCCAGTGCTCGAGCGGCAGGTCGAGGTGCAGCGCCGCCGGGCCCACCACCGCGGTGCGCATCGCCTGGTACCCGTCGCGCCACGGGGAGTTCGCCCACGCGAGCGCGACGAGCGCGCCGGCGAGCAGCAGCACGCCACCCGCCTTCTCGGTGCGCAGGGTGTCGAGGAGGTTGCTCTCGCTGCCCGACGACAGCCGGTCGAACAGCGTCGTGCGCCCCGCGCGCTCGGGGCGTCCGGGCCCGCTCACTCCGCGGGGGTCGCCGGCGTGGCGACGGACGCGTCGTCGGGCGTGCGGCGCTCGCGCGGCTGCTCGAACCGGTACCCGACGTTGCGCACGGTGCCGATGAGCTGCTCGTGCTCCGGCCCGAGCTTCGCGCGCAGACGCCGGACGTGCACGTCCACCGTCCGCGTGCCGCCGTAGTAGTCGTAGCCCCAGACCTCCTGGAGGAGCTGCGCGCGGGTGAACACCCGACCGGGATGCTGGGCGAGGTACTTGAGCAGCTCGAACTCCTTGTAGGTCAGGTCCAGGGGGCGGCCGCGCACCCGTGCCACGTAGCCGCTCGCGTCGATCGTGAGGTCGCCCGAGGAGATCTCCGCGACCTCGTCCTCCTCCTGCGCGCCGCCCCGCTCCATGACGAGGCGCAGCCGCGCCTCCACCTCCGCGGGCGAGGCGTGCTCGAGCAGGATGTCGGCCGCGCCCCACTCCGCGGTGACCACCGTGAGCCCGCCCTCCGTGAGGACGAGGACGAGCGGGATCGACAGGCCCGTCGCGCGCAGCAGGCGGCACGTCGAGCGGGCCGTCGCGAGGTCGCGGCGCGCGTCGAGCAGCAGGACGTCCGAGTCCGGGGCGTCGAGGAGCGCGGACGGCTCGACGGGCAGCACCCGGACCCGGTGGCTGAGCAGCCCGAGGGCCGGGAGCACCTGCGCGGAGCCCCCGGCGCTGGGTGTCAGCAGCAACAGGTCTGCCACCGGTGGGGCCCTCCTGCGGTCGGCTGTGTGCCCACGGTACAACTCCGACGTGCACCCGCGGTGGCGCGTACCAGCACCGTGATCTGGGAGACTGCCCCCGTGCCGCACCCCGCCGACCGCCGGACCGCCTGATGGAGGTCTCGACCCGCGCGGTCCTCACCGCCGTCCTCGCCGCGCTCATGGCCGTGGCGTCCTTCGTCGTCGGCGCCGGCGTCCTCGAGGCCGCCGGCGAGCTGCCCGTGGTCGTCGCCGCCGGGCTCCTCGCGCTGGCGATCGCCGCGGGCTGGCCGATCCTCCTCGGGCTGCCCAACGTGCTCGGCTCCTCCGTCGTCATCGCGCTCGGGGGGGCCGGTGCGGTCGTCGTCGTGACCGCCACCCGCACCCAGCCGTACCTCGAGGAGCTGCCGGTCGTCGTGGCGCTCGCCGTGCTGCTCGCGTTCGTCAACGAGCTCGCGCGCCAGGACGGCCGCCACCGGCTCGTCGACTCCGTGGCCGGGACCGTCACGGGCGTGCTCGTCGCCGCGTCGTCGGCGGGCTGGATCGCGGCGGAGCGCAGCCACGACGGCACGGCGCTCGTCGTCAGCGCGGCCGTCGCGCTCGCGGTGGCCGCGGCCGTCTCCGCGATGCCGCTCGGCCCGTGGCTCGGGGCGCTCGTCACGTCGGGCGCGGCCGTCGTCGGGGGCGGCGCGGTGGGCGCCGTCATGGCGGAGCTCGGCCCCGCGGTCGGCGCCGTGCTCGGCCTCGCCATGGGGATCCTCGTCGCCGCGCTGCACGCGCTCTTCGACCGCCTGCCCGCCCTCCGACGCCGGGCCGCCGCCTTCACCGTGGTCGTCCTGCCCGTCGCGGTGAGCGGGATCCTCGTGTACGTCGTCGGGCGCGTGCTCGTCCGCTGAGCGGCCCGGCGCCGACGGCCGGCCGTGCGGTCCACGGTCGCCGCGCGTCCGTGCGTCCGTGCGCGGCCGTGCTCGTCAGTAGACGAGCGCCTGCGCGTCCGGCTCCAGGGTCTCCGCCACGAACACCGCGGCGCCCGCGATGCGCACGCCCGGCAGCACGTCGTCGGCGGTGATGCCGCGCCGCGCCGCGCACTGCGTGCAGAGGGTGACGGTGCCCTCGGCGAGCACCACGTCGAGCAGCTCGGCGAGCGGGGTCGCTTCCGGGAGCTCGAACTCCGCGGCCCGGCCCGGCAGCGCGAACCACGCCGCCTCGCCCGTCAGCCACAGCGAGACCCGCGCGCCCGCCGCCACCGCCGCGGCGGCGACCGTGAACGCCTGGTTGCAGGCCTCCGGGCGGTCGGCACCGGCCGTCGTCTTCACCACCAGGGGACGCATGGGGGGAGGGTAGCGGCCGCCGTCGGGCGGGGGCGGGCGCGGCGCCCGGACGGCGCCCCGCCGGTGCCGTCGCGGTGCCGTCCACGCCGTCGCCGCGGGCCGGCCGTAGGATCGAGGGCATGCTCGCTCTCGAGGCGTTCTTCATCGGTCTGCTCGTGGCGGCCGCGCTGACCATCGGGTGGTTCGCCGGGTACGCCGTGTACAAGCTCTACAAGGGCCAGCGCTGACCGTGCCCTTCCCGATCCCGGGCGGCCTGGCCCCCGAGGTGTACCCGCTCGCATGGCTCGTCGGCCGGTGGGAGGGCGCGGGCGTCGTCGTCTACCCGACGATCCCCGAGGCGCGCGTCCGGCAGGAGATCCTCGTCGACCACGACGGCGGCCCGTACCTGCGGTGGTCGTCCACCCTGTGGCTGGCGGAGGAGGGCGAGGGCGAGGGCGACCGCGGGATCGTCTGGTCCACGGAGTCCGGGTACTGGCGGGTGCCGCCCGAGCGGCCGGCGGACACCCCCGACGGCAAGGACCCCGTCGAGCTGCTGCTCATCGACCCCGCCGGGCACCTGACGCTCTACGCGGGCATCGTCGGGGGCGGGCGCATCGACCTCGCGAGCGACCTCATCGCCCGCACCCCCGACGCGGCGGAGGTCAACGCCGCCACCCGGCTCTACGGGCTCGTCGACGGCGCGCTCCTGTGGGCCTGGGACATCGCGGCGTTCGGCGAGCCGCTGCAGTCCTACGCGTCCGCCCGGCTGACGAGGAGCGAGCGATGAGCGAGGAGCGAGCGGTGAGCGGCCCGCGCAGCCCCCTCCTCGCGCGCCCCGGCGCGGTCGCCGGGACCGGCCCCGACGCCGGCGTCGCCTGGCACTACGGGGACCCCACGGGCGAGCAGCGCGCGCTCGAGGCGGGCGCCGCCGTCGTCGACCTGTCCCACCTCGGGGTCGTCGCCGTCGCCGGCCCGGACCGGCACGGCTGGCTGCACAACATCACGTCGCAGGCGCTCGCCGACCTCGCGCCGCGCGTCTCCACCGAGACCCTCGTGCTCAGCCCGCACGGCCACGTCGAGTTCGCGGCCGGCGTCGTCGACGACGGCGAGCGCACCTGGCTGCTCACGGAGGCCGGCGCGGCGGCGGCGCTCGCCGCCTGGCTCGACTCGATGCGGTTCATGCTGCGCGTCGAGGTCGCCGACGGCACCGCCGAGTGGGCCGCGCTGGGCGAGCCCGTCGACGCCGAGGGCGCCGAGGGGGAGCCCGTCACGTGGCGCGACCCGTGGCCCGGGGTGACCCCCGGCGGCACGCGGTACGGCGCGGCGTCGGCGGACCACCCCGGGAGCGAGCGGGCCTGGCGGGTCGTGCTCGTCCCGCGGGAGCGGCTGGCCGAGGAGGTCGCGGCCCGCGAGGCGGCCGGGTGGCGGCTGGCCGGGACGTGGGCCGCCGAGGCGCTGCGCGTGGCGGCCTGGCGCCCGCGGGCCGCGCGCGAGGTCGACCACCGCACCGTCCCGCACGAGCTGGACTGGCTGCGCACCGCCGTCCACCTGCACAAGGGCTGCTACCGGGGGCAGGAGACGATCGCGCGGGTGCACAACCTCGGGCGGCCCCCGCGGCGGCTCGTCATGCTCCACCTCGACGGGTCCGGGCACCTGCTGCCCGAGCCCGGCGCGGACGTGCACGACGACGCCGGTCGGCCCGTCGGGCACGTCACCTCCGTCGCGCGGCACCACGTGCTCGGCCCGATCGCGCTCGCCGTCGTCAAGCGCGGCCTGCCCGAGGACGCCGCGCTGACCGTCGCGTGCGAGGGCGGCGACGTGGCGGCCGCGCAGGAGACCGTCGTGCCCGCCGAGGGCGTGTCCGTCGACCGGCCCGGCCCGCGCGGCGAGGTCGCCCGGGGGCTCGGCGGCCGGCCCGCTGTGGGTGCGCCGATCGTGCGCCCGGGCTCGTAGGCTCGCCTCGTGATCGGCACCGCCCAGGCCCTCGTCTACCTGCTCCTCTACGTCGTCGTCTTCGTGCTCAGCGTCTACGCGCTCGTCGACGCCGCCCGGCGGCCCGCGCGGGCGTACGCGGCCGGCGGCAAGCGGACCAAGCAGTTCTGGGTGTGGGTGCTCGCCGCCGCCACCGCCGTGGCGTTCGTGGCGCTGCCGCCGCCCGTCGGCCTCGGCTTCCTCTCGTTCCTCGCGCTCGGCTCCGCGGTCGCGGCGGGGGTCTACCTCGCCGACGTGCGGCCCGCCATCCGCCCGTACTCCGGCGGGTCCGGCTCCCGCGGCCCGCGGTCCGGCGGGTCCGGCGGTCCCTACGGTGGCTGGTGAGGTGACGGGCCGGAGCGCTCCCGGGCCGCTCGCCGTCGTCGTGCGCGGCGGCCGGGTGGAGTCCGTGCACCTCGGCCACCTCGTCGTGCTGCGGCCCGACGGGTCGGTCCTGCTGCGGGTCGGCGACCCGGACGCGGCGATCTGGCCGCGCTCGTCGGTGAAGCCGCTGCAGGCGGTGGCGACGCTCGAGGCGGGCCTCGCCGTCGACGACGAGGGGCTCGCGCTCGCGTGCGCGTCCCACTCCGGAACCGACGCGCACCTCGCGGTGGTGCGCCGGGTGCTCGCGGGCGCCGGGCTGACCGAGGCGGACCTGCAGAACACGGCCGACCTGCCGCTCGACGCGGGTGCGGCGTTCGCGTGGCGCCTCGGCGGCCGCGGGCCGGAGCCGATCACGCAGAACTGCTCGGGCAAGCACGCGGCGATGCTCGCCACCTGCGTTGCGCAGGGCTGGGACACCGCCACCTACCGCGACCCCGGCCACCCGCTGCAGCGGCGGGTGCGCGCGACGGTCGAGCGCCTCACCGGCGTCGGCGTGCGGGACGTGACGGTGGACGGCTGCGGGGCGCCCCTGCTCTCGACGACGGTGCGCGGCCTGGCGCGGGCGCTCGGCCTGGTCGCCGCGGCGGCCGCGGAACCGGGGCGGGCCGACGCCGTCGCGCGGGTCGGGCGGGCGATGGCCGCGCGGCCGGACCTCGTCGGCGGGCCGGGCCGGGACGTCACGCGATTCATGCAGGCGTGGCCGGGCCTCGTCGCCAAGGACGGCGCCGAGGGCGTCTACGCGGCCGGCCTGCCCGACGGGACGGGCGTCGCGTTCAAGGTCGCGGACGGCTCGGCGCGGCCCCGGGCGGCCGTGCTCGCGGCCGCGCTCGAGGCGGCGCTGGAGGCGGCGGCACCGGGCGGCGCGCTCGAGCCCGCGGCCGAGGCGGCGCTGCGGGGGATCAGGGAGATCGGCCGGACGCCGGTGCTCGGGCACGGCGTGCCGGTGGGTGAGGTCCACGCGCCGCTCGGGCGCGCGGACGCGGACGTGGACGTCGGAGGGCAGTGGTGAGGGCGGTCCTGCAGCGGGTGACCCGCGCGTCGGTCACGGTCGACGGCGAGGTGGTCGGGAGCATCGACCGGCCGGGCCTGGTCGCGCTGGTCGCGGCGACGCACGACGACGGGCCGGAGCAGGTGGAGCTCATCGCCCGCAAGATCGCGGACCTGCGGATCCTGCGGGACGAGACGTCGGTGCTCGACGTCGGGGCGCCCGTGCTCGTCGTCAGCCAGTTCACGCTCTACGCGGACACGCGCAAGGGCCGGCGACCGTCGTGGAACGGCGCCGCGCCCGGGCCGGTGGCCGAGCCGCTGGTCGACGCGGTCGTCGAGGCGCTGCGCGCGAAGGGCGTCGAGGTCGCGACGGGCGTGTTCGGCGCCTACATGCAGGTCGAGCTCGTCAACGACGGGCCGTTCACGATCCTGCTCGAGGCGTAGCCGCACGGGCACGCCCGGCCCCGTCCGGCAGGCCCGGCGCTCAGCTCCAGGAGATGCGCACGCTCTGCGCCCAGGCGGGCAGCAGGCCGCGCTCGCCCTCCTCGACGACCTCGTCGCCCCGGTTCCACAGGCCCAGGTAGAGCTGGGCCGGCGTGCCGCGGAACACGGCGTCCGCGGCGGCGCACGCGTCGTCCGGCGTCGTGCGGCGGGTGGTGATCGCGTCCTCGGTGACGTCGAGGACCCAGGCGAGGGGGTCGTCGTCGGGGGCGGGGGCGTCGTCGGGCACGACGGCGAGGCGGACCGGCGCGGCGACCTCGCAGAAGCGGCTGCGGCCGCGGGTCACGAACCCGGCGAGCAGCTCGTCCACCCCGTCGAGGGCGAGGAGCGGGTCGACGTCGACCTCGTCCGCGCGCGGTGGGCGGTCGAGGACGGCGGCGAGGGCGTCGGTGGCGTGGACGGTCGTCTCGTGCGCCTGGCGGCGGGCCCAGAACGCGCGCGGCGCCGGGGCGTCGCGGAGGAAGACCATGGCGCGCACGTCGGCGTCGGCCGTGGTCAGGGCCGAGAGGAGCTCCTCGACGCCCGCGGAGAACCAGTCGAGGAGCTCGGCCGGCGGCACGACGCGGAGGATCTCCGACATGCTCGGGATCCGCTCGCCGTCCTGGCGCAGGTTGCTCGCGGCCCAGCGGTGGACCATCCCCTGGTGCGCGACGAGGTTGGCGACGCGCCAGCGGGGGCACGTCGGGACGCGCGCCTCGAGGCCCGCCCGCGCGGCGCGGGCCGCGAGCGCGTCCGCGGACGCCCGGACCGCGCCGGCGTGCGTGGCCTCCGTGACCGCCGGGCGCGGGCGGCTCGTGGCGTCGACCGGCACGGCCACATCGTGGCAGCCCGGTCGGACAGACGTGCCCGGAACGGGCCGCCGCCCGTCGCCCCGCAGAGTGGAACGAGTTGAGGTCGTGCGGCCCAGAGTGGAACGAGATGCCGGCGGATCGTTCCACTCTGCGGGGAGGGTGGCTGCCCGGCGGCGCGGCTCAGCCGAGGCGGGCGAGCTCCTCCGGCGTCAGCTCGAGGTCGACCGCCTTCACCGAGTCGAGGATGCTCTCGGGCCGGCTGGCGCCCGGGATCGGGATGACGACGGGCGACTTCGCGAGCATCCACGCGAGCACCACCTGGTGCGGGCTCACGCCGCGCTCCGCCGCGATCTCGCCGAACGCGGCGTGCGCGGTGCCGACCTCGCCCGCGCGCGCGATGCCACCGAACGGGCTCCACGGCAGGAAGGCGATGCCCATCTCGTCGCACAGCCGCAGCTCGGGCTCGCTGCTGCGGAACCGCGGCGAGAACTGGTTCTGCACGCTCACCAGGCGGCCGCCGAGGATCTCCTGCGCGAGCCGGATCTGGTCGGGGTTCGCGTTGGAGATGCCGGCCATGAGGATCTTGCCCTCGTCGAGCAGGTCGCGGATCGCGCCGACCGACTCCTCGTAGGGCACCGCCGGGTCGGGGCGGTGGAACTGGTAGAGGCCGATGGCCTCGACGTCGAGGCGCTGCAGCGACGCCTCGCACGCCTTCTTGAGGTAGGCCGCGTCGCCCTGGACGTACCAGGAGCCGTCCCCCGGGCGGCGGTGCCCGCCCTTGGTGGCGACGAGGACGTCGTCCGGACCCTTGCCGGCCAGGCGGAGCGCCTTCGCGATGAGGAGCTCGTTGTGCCCGACGTCGGTCGGGTTGAGGTGGTACGAGTCGGCGGTGTCGATGAGGGTCACGCCCGCGTCGAGCGCGGCGTGGATGGTCCGGATGGCTCGGGCCTCGTCCGGCCGGCCCTCGATCGACATCGGCATGCCACCGAGGCCGATCGCGCTGACGAGACGGTCGCCGATGCGACGGTGCTGCATGGTTGTCTGCTCCCGGTGTGGTCGTCCGCGCGCCGGTCGGGCGCGCCTGCACGTATCGATTCGACCCTAAGCCCTCGCGCGGCCTCCGGGCCTCGCGGCACCCGGCGCGGGCGGGCAGGATCGCCTCATGCGCATCGAGGCCGTGCCCGGGGACATCACCACGCAGGAGGTCGACGCGATCGTCAACGCCGCGAACTCGTCGCTGCTCGGCGGCGGGGGCGTGGACGGGGCGATCCACCGCGCCGCGGGGCCGGCCCTGCTGGCCGAGTGCCGCGAGCTGCGCCGCACGCGCCTGCCCGACGGGCTGCCGGTGGGCGACGCCGTCGCGACCGGCGCCGGCAACCTGCCGGCCCGCTGGGTGATCCACACCGTCGGGCCCAACCGGCACGCGGGGCAGACCGACCCGGCGCTCCTCGCCTCGTGCTTCACGCGCTCGCTCGACGTCGCGGCCGACCTCGGCGCGCGCTCCGTCGCGCTGCCCGCCGTGAGCGCCGGCGTCTACGGCTGGGACGTGCGCGAGGTCGCGCGCATCGCCGTGGCGGCCGCCCGGGCGTGGGCGGACGCGCACCCGGGCGCCTCGGTCGAGCTGGCCCGCTTCGTGCCCTTCGGCGACGCGGCGCACGAGGCGTTCCGCGCCGCACTCGACGCCGCGGGCGAGGGCTGAGCCGGCGCCGAAATCCGTGGGCGGCCGCGGCGTCGGGGGCCAGGATGGCCGCATGCGCACGCGTGACTTCGCCCAGGTCGACGTCTTCACCGCCGAGCCCTACCTCGGCAACCCGGTCGCGGTGGTGCTCGACGCCGAGGGCCTGACCGACGACGCGATGGCCGCCTTCGCGCGGTGGACGAACCTGTCGGAGACCACGTTCGTCCTGCCGCCGACCGGCCCGGCCGCCGACTACCGGCTGCGGATCTTCACGCCGGGCGGCGAGCTGCCGTTCGCGGGGCACCCGACGATCGGCTCCGCGCACGCCTGGCTCGAGGCGGGCGGGGCCCCGCGCGACCCGGACGCCGTCGTGCAGGAGTGCGCCGTCGGGCTCGTGCGGCTGCGCCGCGCGGAGGGGCGACTCGCGTTCGCGGCCCCGCCGCTGCGCCGCTCCGGCCCCGTCGACGCCGCGACGCGCGCGCAGGCGGTGGCCGCGCTCGGGCCGGCGGCCGACGACGTCGTCGACGTCGCGTGGGTGGACAACGGGCCGGAGTGGATCGGCGTGCTCGTGCGCGACGCCGCGACCGTGCTGCGCATCCGGCCGGACCTGGCGGCGATGGGCGACCTCAAGGTCGGCGTCGTCGGGCCGTACGACGCCGCGGGCCGGGCCCGGGTGGGGGCCGACGTCGAGGTGCGTGCGTTCGCGGGCGGCATCGGCATCACGGAGGACCCGGTGACCGGCAGCCTCAACGCGGGCCTCGCGCTGTGGCTGCAGGGGGCGGGCGTCCTCCCGGAGCGCTACGTGGTGTCGCAGGGCACCGCGCTGCGGCGCGCGGGCCGGGTGCACGTGCAGCGGGTGGGCGACGACGTCTGGGTCGGCGGCGACGCGGTGACCTGCATCGCCGGGTCCGTCGCGCTCTAGGCGTGGCCCGCCCTCGAACAGCGGTCTTGACACTACGGCCTGTAGTAGATGTACTACATCCTGTCGTAGTCAGATGATCGAAATGCCCGCACGGGCGGGGAGGCCGCATGAGCGACGTCGTGATCGGAGTGCACGACCTGCGCATGCGCTACGGCACCAAGGACGTGCTCGACGGCGTCGACTTCGAGGTCCGGCGCGGCGAGGTCATCACGCTCCTCGGGCCGAACGGCGCGGGGAAGACGACGACGATCGAGATCCTCGAGGGCTTCCGCGACCGGTCCGGCGGCGACGTCGTCGTGCTCGGCGAGGACCCGATCCGCGCGCCCGAGCCCTGGCGCGCCGGCATCGGCATCGTGCTGCAGTCCTGGCGCGACCACGGCCTGTGGCGCGTGCGCGAGCTGCTGCGCCACCTCGGCTCGTTCTACGAGCCCTACGGGACCCCCGCCCGGCCCCGCCCGTACGACGTCGACGACCTCCTCGAGCGCGTGGGCCTCGCCGGCGCCGCCGATCAGAGGGTCAGCAGGCTCTCCGGCGGGCAGCGGCGGCGCCTCGACGTCGCGATCGGCATCGTCGGCCGGCCCGACCTGCTGTTCCTCGACGAGCCGACCGCCGGGTTCGACCCCGAGGCCCGCCGCGAGTTCCACGACGTCATCCACGGGCTCGTCGACCTCGAGGACACGACGGTCCTGCTGACCACCCACGACCTCGACGAGGCCGAGAAGCTCGCGGACCGGATCCTCATCCTCGCGGGCGGCCGCATCGTCGCGAACGGCAGCGCCGACGCGCTCGCGCGCCAGGTCCGCGGCAAGGCGCAGGTCACGTGGACCCGCGCCGGCGAGCGGTACGTGCACGCGGCCGACGACGCCACGGCGTTCGTGCGCGGCCTGTTCGCGCAGTACGGCGACGAGATCGCCGACCTCGAGGTCCGGCGCACCTCGCTCGAGGACACCTACATGGCCCTGGTCCGCCGCCACGAGGGCGGCGGGGGCGGGTCGCCCGGGACGGGGTTCGGCGTCGACTCCGGCGTGGCGGGGACGACGACGGGGACGGAGGTGCCGCGATGAACCACCTGCGCCTGCACGCGGCCCGCGTGGGCGTGCGCCGGGGCTGGACGCTCTTCCTGCTCTCGCTGCGCAACCCCGAGGACCTCGTCTTCTACCTGCTGTGGGGCGGCGGGCTCGCCCTCTACCTCGTGCTCAACCGGAACACCGTCGTCGAGGGGACCGACCTGGTGCTCACCAGCGTCGCCCTGCCCGGCGTGCTCGCGGCGATGGCGGTCTTCGGCGGCATCGTCGGGCCCGCGTTCAGCCTCGTCGTCGAGCGCGAGGACGGGACCCTGCTGCGCGCGAAGGCGGCGCCCTACGGGATGGACGGGTACGTCGTCGGGCAGGTCGTCTTCCAGGCGCTCGGGATCTTCCCGATGCTCGTCGTGCTCCTCGTGCCGCCGGCGCTCGCGGTCGACGGCCTCATGTACCGCGGCGCGTTCGGCTGGGTGGTCGTCGCGCTGCTCATGGTCTTCGGGCTCGTCGCGGCCATGCCGCTGGGCATGATCATCGGCTCGCTGGCACGCAAGCCCACCCAGGTCTCGACGTGGGGGATGTTCCCGATCATCGCCCTGACCCTGTACTCGGGCATCTTCGGGCCGGTGGCGAACCACCCGGGTTGGGTGCAGGGGATCGTGCGGCTGTTCCCGACCTACTGGCTCGGGCACGCCGCGCGCTGGGCCTTCCTGCCGGACTCGGCGAAGGTGATCGAGCTCGGCGGCACGTGGCAGGTGCCGCAGGCGATCGGCGTCGTCGCCGCGTGGGCGGTGGTGGGGCTGGTCCTCGCGCCGATCGTGCTCCGTAGGATGGCGCGCCGGGAGTCGGGCTCGGCGGTCGAGGCCCGCATGGCGGAACGGATGCAGCGGATTGGCTGAGCGCAGCGGCGGCGCGCCCGCCGAGCCGGTCCACAACCGCATCGCCGTGCTGCGGGCGGAGCGGGGGATCTCGCGCCGCCAGCTCGCCGAGGCTCTCGAGGTGCACTACCAGACCATCGGGTACCTCGAGCGCGGCGAGTACAGCCCGAGCCTCTACCTGGCGCTGCGCATCGCCGAGTACTTCGAGGTGCCCGTCGAGGTGGTGTTCTCGCTGCGCCCCTTCCCGCGGATCGGCAGCGGGGCGTAGGGCGGTCGGTCGGTCGGGTCAGTCCGCCGACGTCGCGGCGTCGCCGACGTAGGCGTCCCAGGCCGCCTCGAGCGACGCCGGGAACTCCCGGAGCCGCCAGACGATCGCCTGCAGGGGCTCGACGCTCGCCGAGGAGACGCCGATGCCGGACGCGTCGAGCCCCGCGGCCCGGCACGAGAAGAGGGCGCGCCGCAGGTGGTAGTCCTGCGTGACGACGACGGCGGAGTCGTACCCGGCGTCGTGGGCGCGCCGGCACGAGGCGGTGGTGTCGACGCCCTCGCGGTCGAGCTCGACGGCCTCGGCGGGCACGCCGCGCTCGAGCAGCCAGGCGCGCATGGCGCGCGGCTCGTCGTGGCTGCGGTCGCGCCCGTCGCCGGACACGACGACGACGGGGGCGACGCCGTCGGCGTAGAGCTGGGCGGCGGCGTCGAGGCGGCGCCGGAGGTAGGTCGACGGGCTGCCGTCGGGCCGCAGGCCGGCGCCGAGCACGAGGACGGCGTCCGCGCGGGGGGCGTCGGCGGGGTCGGGCACGACGGCGGCCTGGCCGACCGCCTGCACCCACCCGAAGGGCACGAGGGCGGCGGCGAGCACGACGCCGACGACCACGCGGAGCCAGAGCCGGCGCCGGACGCGCACGCGGGGGCGCCGGTCCGTGAGCACGTGCCGAGAGTAGGGCCAGGGGGTCCGCCCGCGTGGCTGGTTCGTGCGACTGAACGCTCGTGTAGGATGCTGAACGTGCGTTCAGCCCCGCCGGTCGACGACCTCACCGCCAAGGCCCGGATCCGCGACGCGGCCATCCGGCGCTTCGCGGTGGACGGCATGGGCGCGTCGATCCGCGCGATCGCCGCGGACGCCGGGGTGAGCCCCGCGCTCGTCATGCACCACTTCGGCTCGCGCGCCGGGCTGCGCGAGGCGTGCGACGCGTACGTGCACGCCCAGATCCGCGAGCACAAGACCGCGGCGATGCGCGCCGACCCGTCGGCCACGGCGCTGCTCGTCCAGCTCGCCCAGCTCGAGGACTACGCCCCGCTCGTCGGCTACACGATCCGCGCGCTGCAGGCGGGCGGCGAGGGCGCCCGGCGGTTCGTCGAGCAGGCGGTGGCCGACGCCGTCGCCTACCTCGCGGAGGGCGAGGCCGCCGGGACGGTCCGGCCGAGCCGGGACCCCGAGGCTCGCGCGCGCTGGATGGCCGAGTCGGCGCTGGGTGCCCTGCTCCTGCAGGCCCCGGCGCTCGAGGAGCACATGGACCTCGCCGAGCTGCCGCGCTGGCTGCGCGCCTACGCCATGCGCGTCCTGCTGCCCGCCCTGGAGCTGTACACCGAGCCCCTGCTCACGGACGCCTCGATGCTCGACGCGTTCCTGCGCGCCCGCGACGCCTACGAGGACCCCGGCCCCGAGGAGCGCGGGCCCTGACCGGTCAGCCCGCCGCCGCCCGCCCCGGCCGCCCGGCCCGGGCCCGCCGCGGCGCCCCCGACCCGTCGACCTGGAGGAGACCCGCATGACCGACCTCGCCATCGAGGCCCGCGACCTCGTCAAGACCTTCGGCACCACCCGCGCCCTGGACGGCTTCACGCTGAGCGTGGAGCACGGGCAGGTCGCGGGCTTCCTCGGCCCGAACGGGGCCGGCAAGTCCACCACCATCCGCGTCCTGCTCGGCATGCTGCGCGCGGACTCGGGCACGGCGCGCGTGCTCGGCCTCGACCCGTGGGCCGACGCCGTCGCGATCCACCGGCGCATCGCCTACGTCGCGGGCGACACGAACCTGTGGCCGAACCTCACCGGGGGCGAGGTCATCGACCTGCTCACGCGCATCCACGGCGGCGCCCGCGAGCAGGCCCGGGCCGCCCGCCGCGCGGAGCTGATCGAGCGCTTCGAGCTCGACCCCACGAAGAAGGTGCGCACCTACTCCAAGGGCAACCGGCAGAAGGTCGCCCTGGTCTGCGCGCTCGCGTCCGACGCCGAGCTCTACCTCCTCGACGAGCCCACCGCGGGCCTCGACCCCCTCATGGAGGCGGTGTTCACCGACGAGGTGCGACGGCTGCGCGACGCCGGCCGCACGGTGCTGCTGAGCAGCCACATCCTCGCGGAGGTCGAGAAGCTGTGCGACACCGTGACGATCATCCGCGCGGGCCGCGCGGTCGAGTCGGGCACGCTCGCCCAGCTCCGCCACCTCACACGGTCGACCGTCACGGCCGCCGTGCCCGCTGGCCCGGGCCGCCTCGCCGCGCTGCCGGGCGTGCACGACCTCGTGGCCGACGACGGCCGCGTGCGCTTCGACGTCGACGACGCGCACGTCGCCGAGGTCCTGCGGGCCCTCGCCGATGCCGGGGTGGCGAACGTGACGATCACCCCGCCGTCGCTGGAGGAGCTGTTCCTGCGGCACTACGGGGACGACGTCGTCGCCGCGGCCGCGGGGCGGGACGACGCCGCCGACGCCGGCGCCCGAGGGGCAGGCCGGCGCGCCCGCCGGGGGGCCGGGAGATGACGACGACCCTGCGCGAGGCGACGGTCGCCCTGTCCGACGGCGCGCACCGGCCGTGGGCCCGCACCGCCGCGCTGCTGCGGCTCTACCTGCGCCTCGACCGCGTGCGCATCGCGGTGTGGGCGCTCGCGGTCTACGGCACCGTGGCCGGGAGCATCGCCACGCTGCTGGAGACGTACCCGACCCAGGAGTCGCTGCAGGCGCGGGCGGCGCTGCTGTCGAACCCGTCGGCGGTGATGATGACCGGCCCGGCGTTCGGCCGGGAGCACTACACGTTCGGCGCGATGGTGGCGAACGAGCTGTCGCTCTGGGTGCTCGTCGCGGCCGCGATCATGAGCGTCCTGCTCGTCGTCCGGCACACCCGCGCGGAGGAGGAGGCCGGCCGCCTCGAGGTGGTGCGGGCGCTGCCCGTCGGGCGGTTCGCCCCGCCCACGGCCGCGTTCGCCACGGTCGCCGTCGCGAACGTCGTCGTCGGGGCGGCGGTGACGGCGGGCCTGCTCTCCGGCGGCGCCGACCTCGCGGTGGCGGACTCGGCGGCCTTCGGTGTGGGCACCGCGCTGACCGGCCTGGCGTTCGCGGCGGTCGCGGCGGTGACGGCGCAGCTCACCGAGCACGGGCGCGCGGCCTCGGGTGCGGCGCTCGCGGTGGTGGGCGCGACGTTCCTCACGCGCGGCATCGGCGACGTCATCGACCCGCTGGGGTCGCCGCTGTCCTGGACCTCGCCGTTCGCGTGGGCGCAGCAGACGCGGCTCTACGTCGACCTGCGCTGGTGGCCGCTCGTGCTCAGCGCGGTCGCCGCGGCCGCGCTGGGCGCGCTCGCCGTGGGCCTCGCGCAGCGCCGCGACCTCGGGGCGGGCCTGCGCGCGCCGCGCCCGGGGCCGGCGGGTGCCGCGCCGGCGCTGCTGGGCCCGGTGGGGCTGGCGTGGCGGCTGCTGCGCGGCCTCTTCTGGGGCTGGGCGGCGGGCACGACGCTGTTCGCGGTGGCGTTCGGCGCCATGGCGAACTCGCTGGAGGACTTCGCGGAGGAGCTGCCGGACCTCGGGGACCTCTTCCAGATCGACCTCACCGACCTCACGAACGCGTTCGCCTCGGTCGTGCTCGCGTTCCTGGTCGTCGGGGTGGCGTGCTTCGTCGTGGCCGCGGTGCTCCGCCTCCGGGCGGAGGAGGGGCAGGGCCGGGTGGCGGCCGTCGTCGTGACCGGGACGTCGCGGCCGCGGCTGCTGGCGGGCTGGCTCGCCGTCGTCGCGGGCGGGGCGGTCGTCATGACCGTGCTCGTCGGCCTCGGCGCGGGCGTGGGCGTCTGGTCCGGCTCGGGGGACCCCGCGTGGGTGGGCCGGATGGCGGTGGCGGCGCTCGCGTACCTGCCGGCGGTCGCGCTGTTCGGGGCGGTGGCGGTGGCGCTGGCGGGCCTTGCGCCGGGTGCGGCGCCGTGGGCGTGGCTGCCGGTCGGGTGGTCGGCGTTCGTCCTGTTCCTGGGCGGGCTGCTCGACCTGCCGGAGTGGACGCGCGAGGTCTCGCCGTTCGAGCACACGCCGCTGGTGCCGCAGGAGGCCCTCGCGGCCGGGCCGCTCGTCGTGATGGGCCTGACCGCCGCGGCGCTCGTCGCCGCGGGGTTCGTCGGCTTCACGCGCCGGGACCTCGAGCGGTGAGGAGGGGCGCGGGACTCGCGGTTGACTGCCGAACGAACGGTCGTGCTATTTTCGCCCGGTGACGACCACGCCCGACGACGTCCGCGTCCTCCTCGGGCTGCCCCCCGGGGCCGACGAACCACCCCGTGCCGCGACGAAGGGCGGCCGGACCCGGGAGGCGATCCTCGAGGCCGGGGTCGCCCTCGCCTGCCGCACCGGGCTGGGCGGGCTGACCATCGCGTCCCTCGCGGCCGAGGTGGGCATGTCGAAGAGCGGAATGTTCGCCCACTTCGGCTCGAAGGAGGCGCTGCAGCTCGCCGTGCTCGACGCGGCCGCCCGCCAGTTCGCCGTCGAGGTCGTCATCCCCGCGCTCCACGTGGCGCGCGGGGAGCCGCGCGTCCGCGCCCTCGTCGAGAACTGGATCACCTGCGGGCTCGAGCGCCGGCCCGGCGGCTGCCTCTTCGTCAAGGCCAGCACCGAGCTCGACGAGCAGCCCGGCCCCGTGCGCGACCGGCTGCGGGACCAGCACCTCGAGCTCGCCCGCACCCTCGCGCGGGTGTTCGAGGGCGGGATCCGGGAGGGCCACTTCCGGCCCGACGCCGACCCCGAGCAGTTCGCGGCCGACCTGCACGCCGTGATGCTCGGCTTCTACCACCGCCATCGCCTGCTCGCCGACCCGTCGGCGGCCGACCGCGCGCGGGCCGCCGTCGACGCCCTGCTCGACGCCGCCCGCCCGACCACCCAGGGGGCCCGATGACCAGCACTCCCACGCCCGCCGCGCCGGCCGCCACCGACCTGGCCCCGCCCGTCGTCGGGCACGTCCGGCCCCGGCGCCTGCGCCGCCGCGTGGCCGCCTACGCGGGCCTCGCCTGGCTGCGCACGGTGTTCGGCGTGCTGCAGGTCGTGGCCCCGGACGCCGCCGACCGCAAGGCGCTCGACGTGTGGTGCACCCTGCCGCCCGGGGCGCGCCGCCGCGCGCACGACCACCGGCCCGGCGGCGGCGAGGTCGTCCGCCTCGCCACGGCCCGCGGCGGCGACGCCGTCGCCGAGGTGTGGGGCGAGGGCCCCGTGGTGCTCCTCGTCCACGGCTGGGGCGGGTGGCGTGGCCAGCTCGGCAGGTTCGTGGCACCGCTCGTCGACGCCGGCCACCGCGTCGTCGCCGTCGACGCGCCCGGGCACGGCGACGCGGGCGCCGGGTTCATGGGCCCCGGCCGCGGCACGCTCTTCGAGATCTCCGACGCGCTGCACGCCGCGCAGGAGCGCTTCGCGCCCGACGGCGTCGCGGCGGTCGTCGCGCACTCGCTCGGCACGACCGCGACCGCCCACGCCGTGCGCGAGGGCCTGCCCGCGGACCGACTCGCCCTGGTCTCGCCGAACCCCGGCTTCGGGCCCCTCCTCGAGGCGTTCTCGCGCGCGTTCGGCCTGAACGCGCGGACGACCGCGCACCTGCGCCAGGCCCTCGAGGGGTTCACGGACCGCACGCTCGACGAGTTCGACCTGCCCGCCATGGGCGCCGGCGGCGACATGCCCCCGACGCTCGTCGTGCACGACGAGGCGGACCGCGAGGCCCCGTACGCCGTCGGCGCGGCCGTGGCCGCCGCGTGGCCGACGGCGACGCTGGTCACCACCCGCGGCCTGGGCCACTACCGGCTCCTGGCCGACGACGCCGTGGTGCGCGCCGTCGTCGGGCACGTCACCGGCGCCTGACCCCGCCCCCGGACCCACCGAGCGGCGGCCCGGGGTGATCGGGTCACGCCCAGCGCGAACACGGGAGTCCGGGCGACACCTGCGCCGTTAGCCTGGCTGGAGCCGTCCCCCTAGGAGCGCTGATGTTCGAGAGATTCACCGACCGAGCCCGTCGGGTGGTCGTCCTCGCCCAGGAAGAGGCGCGGATGCTCAACCACAACTACATCGGGACCGAGCACATCCTGCTCGGCCTCATCCACGAGGGCGAGGGCGTCGCGGCGAAGGCGCTGGAGTCGCTCGGCATCTCCCTGGACGCGGTGCGCCAGCAGGTGCAGGAGATCATCGGCGAGGGCCAGCAGGCGCCGTCGGGGCACATCCCCTTCACCCCGCGCGCCAAGAAGGTGCTCGAGCTCTCGCTGCGCGAGGCCCTGCAGCTCGGCCACAACTACATCGGGACGGAGCACATCCTGCTCGGCCTCATCCGCGAGGGCGAGGGCGTCGCGGCGCAGGTGCTCGGCAAGCTCGGCGCCGACCTCAACCGGGTGCGCCAGCAGGTCATCCAGCTCCTCTCGGGCTACCAGGGCAAGGAGCCCGTGGCCGCCGGCGGCCCCGCCGAGGGCCAGCCGTCCGGCTCCGCCGTCCTCGACCAGTTCGGCCGCAACCTCACGCAGGCCGCGCGCGAGGGCAAGCTCGACCCGGTCATCGGGCGCGAGAAGGAGATCGAGCGGGTCATGCAGGTGCTGTCCCGCCGCACCAAGAACAACCCGGTCCTCATCGGCGAGCCCGGCGTCGGCAAGACGGCCGTCGTCGAGGGTCTCGCGCAGGACATCGTGCGCGGCGACGTGCCCGAGACGCTCAAGGACAAGCAGCTCTACACGCTCGACCTCGGTGCGCTCGTCGCGGGCAGCCGCTACCGCGGCGACTTCGAGGAGCGGCTGAAGAAGGTCCTCAAGGAGATCCGCACCCGCGGCGACATCATCCTGTTCATCGACGAGATCCACACGCTCGTCGGGGCGGGCGCCGCGGAGGGCGCGATCGACGCCGCCAGCATCCTCAAGCCGATGCTCGCCCGCGGCGAGCTGCAGACCATCGGCGCGACGACGCTCGAGGAGTACCGCAAGTACGTCGAGAAGGACGCCGCGCTCGAGCGCCGGTTCCAGCCCATCCAGGTGGCCGAGCCGACGCTGCAGCACGCGATCGACATCCTCAAGGGCCTGCGCGACCGCTACGAGGCGCACCACCGCGTCTCCATCACCGACGGCGCGCTGGTCGCCGCCGCGACGCTGGCCGACCGCTACGTCAACGACCGGTTCCTGCCGGACAAGGCGATCGACCTCATCGACGAGGCGGGCGCGCGCCTGCGCATCCGCCGGATGACGGCGCCGCCGGAGCTGCGCGAGCTGGACGAGGCGATCGCCCAGGCCCGCCGCGACAAGGAGTCCGCGATCGACGAGCAGGACTTCGAGAAGGCCGCGCGCCTGCGCGACACGGAGAAGCAGCTCACCGCGCAGCGGATCGAGAAGGAGAAGGCCTGGAAGTCCGGCGACCTCGACACGGTCGCCGAGGTGGACGAGGAGCTCATCGCCGAGGTGCTGGCGATGTCCACGGGCATCCCGGTGTTCAAGCTCACCGAGGAGGAGTCCAGCCGCCTGCTCCGCATGGAGGAGGAGCTGCACAAGCGCGTCGTCGGGCAGCACGAGGCGATCAAGGCGCTCTCGCAGGCGATCCGCCGCACGCGCGCCGGCCTCAAGGACCCGAAGCGCCCGGGTGGGTCGTTCATCTTCGCCGGCCCGACCGGCGTCGGGAAGACGGAGCTCGCCCGCACGCTCGCGGAGTTCCTCTTCGGCGACGAGGACGCGCTCATCCAGCTCGACATGAGCGAGTTCTCCGAGAAGCACACGGTGTCGCGGCTGTTCGGCTCGCCGCCCGGCTACGTCGGCTACGACGAGGGCGGGCAGCTGACCGAGAAGGTGCGCCGCCGGCCGTTCTCCGTCGTCCTCTTCGACGAGGTGGAGAAGGCCCACGCGGACATCTTCAACTCGCTGCTGCAGATCCTCGAGGACGGGCGCCTCACCGACGCCCAGGGCCGCGTCGTCGACTTCAAGAACACCGTCATCATCATGACGACGAACCTCGGCACGCGGGACATCGCCAAGGGCCTGCAGACCGGCTTCCAGGCCGGCGGGGACCTGTCGACGTCGTACGAGCGGATGAAGGCGAAGGTCAACGACGAGCTCAAGCAGCAGTTCCGGCCCGAGTTCCTCAACCGCGTGGACGACGTCATCGTCTTCCCGCAGCTGAGCCAGGAGGAGATCATCCAGATCGTCGACCTGATGATCGCGAAGGTCGCCGAGCGGCTCGCGGACAAGGACATGCACCTCGAGCTCACGGACGCCGCGAAGCACCTGCTCGCCGAGAAGGGCTACGACCCGGTCCTCGGCGCGCGGCCGCTGCGCCGGGCGATCCAGCGGGAGATCGAGGACGCGCTGTCCGAGAAGATCCTCTTCGGCGAGCTGCGGCCCGGCCAGACGGTCGTGGTCGACGCCGAGGGCGAGGGCCTGCTCGGGGAGTTCACCTTCACCGCGCGGGGCAAGGCGACGGACGCCGGCGACGGCGAGCCCGAGCCGGTCGCCGTCTCGGCCATGCCGCCGCTCACGACGACGGACGAGGGCAAGGCGTCCTGACGTCGCCCTTCGCTCCGGCCGACTGACGACGAGGGCCCCGGCATCGCGCCGGGGCCCTCGTCGCGTCACGGGACGCTGGCCCGCGCGGGCGTCGCCGCCCCTTCCACGGAGTGGAACGAGACGAGGTCCGAGCGCACGAAGTGGAACGACATGCCAGCGGATCGTTCCACTCTGCGCGAGCCGCCGGTCGGCCGAGCGGAACGCGCAGGGGCGTGCTCGCGCGCGGGCGACCTCGGTCCCCCGCGCCGGAGTGGCGCGCGGTGGCACAGTGGTCACCATGCCCGGCCAGCGTCGCCTTCCCCGCAGCGCGCCCGCGGAGCAGGGGGTCCCCGCCCGCGCGATCTGCGACTTCCTCGACTCCCTCGACGACGGCCCGGAGCTGCACAGCCTCATGGTGCTGCGGCACGGGCACGTGATCGCCGAGGGCTGGTGGCACCCGTACCGCCGGGAGCTGCCGCACGAGCTGTACTCCCTGAGCAAGAGCTTCACGTCCACCGCCGTCGGCTTCGCGGTCGCCGAGGGGCGGCTGGGCATCGACGACCTCGTGCTCGACCACCTCGGCGACCTCGCGCCGGCCGCGCCGGACCCGAGGCTCGCCCGGATGCGCGTGCGCCACCTGCTCACCATGACCGCCGGCCACGTCGGCTGGACCGACGACCGCGTCTTCAGCACCGAGGAGTGGGCGCGGGCCTTCCTCGCGCTGCCGCTCGACGCCGAGCCGGGGACCGCGTTCCAGTACAACACCCCGGCGACCTACGTCCTCTCCGTCATCCTGCAGCGGCTCACGGGCGAGCGGCTGCTCGACTACCTGCGCCCGCGCCTGCTCGAGCCGCTGGGCATCGAGGGCGCGACGTGGGAGCAGTCGCCGGAGGGCGTCGACACCGGCGGCTTCGGCCTGTCGGCCACGACCGAGGACCTCGCGTGCTTCGGGCAGCTCCACCTCGACGACGGCGTGTGGCAGGGCCGGCGGGTCCTGCCGGAGGGCTGGGTCGCCGAGGCGACCCGGAGGCACACCGACTCGCACATCGACACCGTCGACTGGGCCCAGGGCTACGGGTACCAGTTCTGGCGCTGCCGGCCGACGAACGTCTACCGGGGCGACGGCGCGTTCGGGCAGTTCTGCGTGGTCATGCCCGACCAGGACGCGGTCGTCGTCACGACGGCGGGCACCCAGGACCTGCAGGGCGTCCTCGACCGCATGTGGGAGCACCTCGCGCCCGCCCTGGGGGGCGAGGGTCGCCACGCGGACGCGGTCGACGACCCCGCCGCGCAGGCCGAGCTGTCGTCGCGCCTCGATGCGCCGGCGATCGCGCCGCCCGCCCCCGTCGCGGCCGAGGGCCCGGGCGTGCTCGCGGCGCGGCGCGTGGAGCTCGACGGCGCCCCGGCCGGGGTGCGCGCGGTCACGGTCGGCCCGGAGGGGCTCGGCGCGGCGCCGACGACGCTCGAGGTCGAGTGGGCGCACGGCGCCGTCGAGCGCGTGGCCGTCGGGGCGGGGGCATGGGCCGAGGGAACGCTGCCCCCGCCGCCGCGCCCGGGCGTGCTGAGCGGCGTGCCGGAGGAGGGGCGCGTCCCGGTGGTCGCCGCCGCGGCCTCGGCCGCGCCCGGCGAGGCGCTGGTCCAGGTGCGCCCGATCACCACGCCCTTCGCGCTCGACCTGGCCGTGCGGGTCGACGGAGACGTGGTGCGGATCGACCCGCGCGTGAACGTGAGCTTCGAGAACCCGGACCTCGGCGAGGTGACCGGGCGCGTCGTCGGCTGACCGGAGCACGGCTGAGGGGGGCGGAGTACGGACCGCCCGGTGCCGAGCCGGGCGCGCGCTGTCTAGGGTTGGCTCGTCGATCCGAGGAGCGGAGGACCACGTGCCCCACGACGGTGTGCGGCCCGGCGCCGACCCGCGGGCCCGCCTGACCCTGACGGTGTCGCTGGACGTCCGCGTCGCCTACGACGGCCGGGAGCTGCTGCGGTACGTCCACCTGCCCGACGACCCGCGGCGCGAGGCCCCGCGCCCGTACCTCCATCCCGTCCGCACGCTCGCGGGCGAGGTCGTCACGCTGGCCCGCCCCCACGACCGGCCGTGGCACAAGGGCCTGTCGTGGGCGATCCCGCACGTGGGGCCGCACAACCTCTGGGGCGGCCCGACCTTCGTGGACGGCGAGCACAAGCGCCTGCCCGTGCACGGCTCGATCGACCACCAGCACTTCACCGAGATCCGCGAGCGACTCGACCACGTGGCGGTGGCGCACGAGCTGCTGTGGCACGGCCGGTCGGAGTCCGGGCTGGACGCGGGGCCGGAGCTGGTGCGCGAGCGGCGGCGCCTGTTCGTCACCGTCGCCGCCGAGGACGTGTGGGTGCTCGCGCTCGAGACGACGATGACGAACGTCTCGGGCACGGACCTGCCGCTCGGCTCGCCCGCAACCCGGGGCGACGAGGGCGCCCGGTTCGGCGGCCTGTTCTGGCGCGGCCCCCGCTCGTTCACGGGAGGGACGATCCTGCTGCCCGACGGCGCCGGGGCGCCCGGGGACGGCCCGCGCGCGCCCTGGGCCGGGTTCACCGGCCGCCACGACGAGACGGGCGCCGCGTCGACGGTCGTCATCGTCGACGACGAGTCGAACCCGACGCACCCGCCGCGGTGGCACGCGACTGCCGAGCCGTTCGCGTCCCTCGGCCCGGCCCCGTTCGCCGACGCCGAGCTCGCCTTCCCGCCCGACGCCGAGCTGACGTTCCGGTTCGCCGTGGTGGTGGGCGACGGCGTGGCCGACGTCGCGAGCGCGGCGGACCTCGCCGCGCTGGGCCGCGAGGTGCTGGCCCTGGCGGGGTCGCCCGCGCCGCCGCCGACGCTGGGGCTGTTCCTGCCGAGGCTCGTCGAGGAGGTCGGGCCGCCGCCCCCGGTGGAGGGTCGGCGCGCGCGCCGTGCCGCGGCCGCGGCGGAGGCCGCGGAGGCGGAGGCCGTGGCCGCGGAGGTCGCGGCCGCGGAGGCCGGCGAGGTGCCCCCGCCGTCGCCCGCGGACGAGGCGGTCGCCGTCGAGCCGCCCGCCGGGCCGGAGCCCGAGGACGAGGCTGCGGAGGCCGGGGCCGAGGCCGTTCAGGAGCCCGAGCCTGAGGACGAGGCCGCGGCAGAGGCAGAGGCAGGGGCCGAGCCTGGGGTCGAGGCCGAGCCTGAGCCTTGGGCCGAGGTCGAGCCCGAGCCCGAAGAGGAGTCGGCGTCGGAACCCGAGGCCGAGGTCGAACACGAGCCCGCCCCGACCCCGGAGCCCGAGCCCGCCGCGGCCGACGCGACGGTCGTGCTGCCCGCCCCGCCGGCTGACGAGGAGCCCGCGGACGAGGCGTTCGTCGCCCCAGCGGCCCCCGAGCCCGTGCCCGCCCCAGCGCCGACGATGCCCGAGCGGCGCAGCGTCCTGCGCCCCTTCGTCGCCCCCGACGAGCCCGCGCCGGCCCCCGCCGCGCCGTCGGCGGCCCCGGCAGAGGCCCCGTCCGCGCCGGTCGGGAGGCCCCTGTGGGAGCCGGTGCGCGCCTGGGAGCCGGCGCCCGACGGCGGCCCGGTCGCCGGCGCCGCCGACCGGCAGCCCACCGGCCCCACCGACGGTGCCGACGAGGGCGCGGAGGGCGACGACGACCTGCCGGGCGACGACGACCTGCCGACCGACGAGGACGCGCCGCCGCCGTTCCCCCGGCCGTGGTGGTCGCGGGGCTGACGGCCCCGGCCCTCACACGCCGTCGGCGAACCCCAGCTGGCGCCACGCCTCGTACGTGGCGACCGCCGCAGCGTTGGCGAGGTTGAGCGAGCGGCGCCCGGGCAGCATCGGGATGCGCACGCGGGCGGTCACGCGCGGGTGGGCGAGCACGTCGTCGGGCAGGCCGGTGGGCTCCGGTCCGAAGAGGAGGACGTCGCCGTCGGTGTAGGCCACGTCGGTGTGGCGGACGGTCCCGCGGGCGGTGAAGGCGAGGACGCGCGCGTCCGGCAGGGCGGCGAGGGCGGCCCCGAGGTCGGCGTGCACGACGACGTGCGCCATGTCGTGGTAGTCGAGGCCGGCGCGCCGCAGCCGGGGCTCGTCGAGCTCGAACAGCGGGTCGACGAGGTGCAGGCGGGCGCCGGTGGCCGCGACCATCCGGATCGCGTTGCCGGTGTTGCCCGCGATCCGGGGCTCGAGGAAGACGAGGTGCAGCACGTCAGCCCGCCGTCGGGGTCGCGCCGCCCGGCGGGCGCGGGGGCGCGGTGCTCTCGCGCACGACGAGCTCGGTCGCCAGGTCGATGCGCAGGTTGCTCGGGGCGTCGCCGCGCGCGAGGTCGAGCACCATGCGCGCCGCCGTCGCCGCCATCTCCTGCAGCGGCTGACGGATCGTCGTCAGCGGCGGGCCGATCCACGCGGCGACGGGCAGGTCGTCGTAGCCGACGACCGACAGGTCCTCCGGCACGCGCAGGCCGCGCTCGCGGGCGGCGCGCAGCACCCCGAGGGCCTGCAGGTCGCTGCCGGCGAAGATCGCCGTCGGCGGCTCGGGGAGGTCGAGCAGGGCGGCGCCGTGCGTGTAGCCGCCGCCGACGAAGAAGTCCCCGTAGCGCACCAGCATCGGGTCGGCGGGCACGCCGGCCTCCTCGAGCGCCGACCGGTACCCGTCGACGCGGGCGCGGCTGCACATGACGTCCGCGGGGCCCGCGATGACGGCGATCCGCCGGTGCCCGAGCCCGAGCAGGTGCCGGGTGGCCGCGAGCCCGCCGTTCCAGTTGGCGGAGCCGACCGTCGGCACGTCCGTGGGCGGCTCGCCCGCCGTGTCGACGACGACGACGGGGATCGACCGGGCCGCGAGCTGGCGCCGCTGGGCGACGTCCAGGCCGGACAGCACGAGGATGACGCCGAGCGGCGGGCGGGCGAGGACGTCGTCGAGCCACTCCTGGGGCGGGCGGTGGGCGCCGCCCAGCTCCGACAGCACGACGCCGACCCGGGCGGCGGCGGCCACCTGCTCGACGCCCTTGATGAGCTCGACCGCCCACGCGAAGTCGAGCTCGTGGATGACCAGGTCGATGAGCCGCGCGCTCGAGCTGACCTTGGTGCGACGCCGCCGGTAGCCGTGCCGCTCGATGGCGGCCTCGACGCGCGCGCGGGTGGCCGCCGAGACGTCGGGACGGCCGTTGAGCACCTTGGAGACCGTGGGCACGGACACCCCGGCCTCGCGCGCGATGGCGGCGATCGTCGTCGTCCGTGCCTCGTCGGCCACGTCGTCCCCCTGACGCTGTTGCGCGACGGTGATCGCAACTTTCGGCTCACGCTAGCACCGGGCCCGCGGCGCGGCGAGAGGTCGTTCCGGGCCGAGCACGCGTCAGTGGCCGGCCTCGGATCCCGCCACGGCCGCCGCGGCGGGCGCGCCGTGGTGCGCGGAGTGTCGTCGTGCGCCGCGATACTTTCGCGCCGCCGCGCGCGGGACGGTCGCCGTCCCCGTCGGTGGCCCGGCGACGGCGTCCGCCCCGCTACCGTGACCTCCGTGCCCGCCGCCGACCCCCGCCCCGAGGACCCCGTCCAGCCCGCCGACCCTGCCGGGCCCGCCGACGTCGCCGAGTCCCCGGCCCCCCAGCCGCGGCCGCGCGCGTCCGTGGTCGCGGCCTGGTTCGTCGTCGTCGAGGCGCTGTTCGTCCTGACGACGGCGCCCGCCCTGGTGTGGCTGCTCGTCCTCGACTGGCGCGCGAGCGACCTCCCCCTCGCGGTCGCGCTGCTCATCCCGGTGGGCCCCGCGACCGCGGCGTCGGTGTTCGCGTGGCGCAAGCTCGCCGACGAGCCCGACCTCGGGCCGGTGCGCGCGTTCTGGCGGGGCTACCGGCTGGACTGGGCCGACGCCCTGCGCGTGTGGACCCCGGCGCTCGCCGTGCTCGCGGTCCTCGCCGTCAACCTCGTGAACCTGCGCGGCTCCGACCTGCCCGCGGTGTTCGGGGTGGTCGGCGGCGTGGTCGCGGTGATCGCGCTGGTGTGGACGGGCCACGCCCTCGTCGTGGTGTCGCTGTTCAGCTTCCGGTGGCGCGACGTGGCCCGCATCGGCACGTTCTTCCTCGTCTTCCGGTGGCGACCGACCCTCGGGCTGCTCGCGATCGCGGCGCTCGCCGGCGCGGTGGCGGTCCTCGTCGGCGCCTGGCTCCTGCTGCCCCTCGCGTCCGTGCTCACGTTCCTGCTCTGGTGGAACGCGCGGCCGCTCGTCGCGGAGATCCACCGGCGGTTCGTCGTCGGCGCGCCGGAGGCCCCGCAGCCCAAGCCCTGGCCCGGCCTGGACGCGGCGGACGCCGAGGAGACCGGCGCGGACGACGCCCCGGACGACGCCCCGGACGACGCGCGCGCCGACGGGTGATCGGTCCCGCCGACGGGGCCGGGGCTGTCGGTACCGTGACCCGTGTGGAGGAGTACTCGCCGTCGGCGTTCTCGGCCCCGCACTGGCGCACGTCCGACGACGCCGCCCCGCAGCCCGGGGAGCCCGCGCCCCCGGTGCGCGTCCGGCCGGCGCTGCCCGCCGACGTCCCGACCATCCGGGACCTCGTCGACGCGTACGCGCGCGAGCGGATCCTCCTGCCGAAGGAGCTCGTCGGGTACTACGAGGACGTCCAGGAGTTCGTCGTCGCCGTGGACGACGCCGACACGGTGGTCGGGTGCGGCGCGCTCCACGTCATGTGGGCCGACCTGGGCGAGGTCCGCACGCTCGCGGTGCGCCAGGACCTGCGGGGCCGCGGCATCGGGCACGCCCTGCTCGTCGCGCTGCTCGACCGGGCGCGGGCGCTCGGGCTCGTGCGGGTGTTCTGCCTGACGTTCGAGGTGGACTTCTTCCGCCGCCACGGGTTCCACCCGATCAGCGGGACGCCGGTCGACCCGGCCGTGTTCGCGGAGCTCCTCCGCTCGCACGACGCGGGCGTCGCCGAGTTCCTCGACCTCGCGCACGTCAAGCCGAACACCCTCGGCAACACGCGGATGCTCCTGCACCTCTGACCCGGCGCCGGGCGGGGCAGCGGGGCCGGTTCTGGACCGCGCCTCAGTCCTGGACGGCCTTGACGATCGCCACCTGGCGTGTGAGCCAGTCCCGGTCCGGGTCGGCGCCCCGCGCGCCCGCGTCGGCGATCTCCCACAGGGCGTTGACCATGACGCGCACCACCGTGAGGTCCCGCGCGCGGTCCGGGTCCAGACCGGCGACGTCGCACGCGACCGCGAGCCGACGCCGCAGCGCGCCCCGCAGGTCGCCCGTCGCCACCGCCGCGGACCACCGGTTCCACAGCAGCGGCGCGGGCTCCCAGTGCGGGTCGCCGGACCACGGCTTCGGGTCGATCGCCAGCCACGGCTCGCGCAGCCCGGCGAGCACGTTGGCGTCGTGCAGGTCGCCGTGCAGCAGCCGCGCGTCCACGTCCGGGTCGTCCGCCAGCGCGGCGGCGAGCGACGCCGCCTGCTCGACGTACCGGCGGGGCACCGGGGCGCCACGGGGGAGCGCCGCGAGCTCGCCCGCCCAGCGGCGCAGCGCGTCGGACAGCCGCGGCGGCTGGGCCAGCGCGGGCACGTGCAGGCGGCGGTAGAGCCCCGCGACGACGGCGACCGCGTCGTCCACCGGCAGGATCCGCAGGTCGCGCGGCTCGAGGCGCTCGAGCAGCAGCGCCGACCGGTGCGGGTCCGCGCGGAGCAGCCGGACCGCCCCGTGCCCGCCCCAGCGGCGCAGCGCCAGGTGCTCGGCCGCGGCCTCCGGGTGCGGGAAGCCGGCCTTGAGCACCGCGCGCTCGCCGTCCTCGGTGCGCACGGGCAGCACGAGCGCGGTGCGCCCGTGGGCGGGCTCGCCGTCGGGCGCGAGGGACCACTCGGCGAGCAGGTCCGCGGTCAGGCGGGGGAGCCGCTCGAGCCACGCCGCCCAGTCCGGGCCGTGCCCGGCGGCGGCGAGGCCGGCGGGGATCACGGGGCTCACTCCGGCAGCGCGTGCCCGCCCGGCACGCGCGCGACGAGCCCGTCGGCCACCAGGCCGGCGAGCGCCCGACGGCGCTGGTCGGCGTCGTGCGGCCACGCGGCGGCCAGGGCGGCGTCGGCCACCGGCCCGTCCGCCGCCCGCAGCGCCGCCATGATCCGGCCGCGCGCCTGGCGGTCCGTGCCCGCCCACGGCTGGGACCGCCGTGCGGCCGCGGGGGGCGGCGCGCCCGCCCGGCGCCACGCGCACGCCGCGGCGATCGGGCACGCGCCGCACCGCGGCGCCCGGGCGGTGCACACGAGCGCGCCCAGCTCCATGACGGCGGAGGACCACGCGGCGGCGCGGGCGTCGTCGTCGGGCAGGACGGACTCCGCGCGCCCGCGCTCCGCGACGGTCGGGTGCGCGGGCGGCAGCGCCTCGCCGGCCACGGCCCGCGCGAGCACCCGCCGCACGTTGGTGTCGAGCACGGCCGCGCGCCGCCCGAACGCGAAGGCGAGCACCGCGGCCGCCGTGTAGTCGCCCACCCCGGGCAGCGCGCGCAGCGCGTCGCGGTCGGTGGGCAGCTCGCCGCCGTGCCGCTCGACCACCGCCCGCGCGCACGCGTGGAGCCGCAGCGCGCGCCGCGGGTAGCCGAGCGTGCCCCAGGCGCGCAGCACGTCCGCGACGCCGGCCGCGGCGAGGGCGGCCGGCGTCGGCCAGCGCTCGAGCCACTCCCGCCACACCGGCAGGACCCGCGCGACGGGCGTCTGCTGCAGCATCACCTCGCTGACGAGCACGCCCCACGGCGTCCGGTCCGCCGCCCGCCACGGCAGGTCGCGCGCGGCGCCGGCGTACCAGGCGAGGACGGGGTCGACGAGCGGCACGCCCCGATCATCCCCCGGCGCGCGGACCCACGGCGCGGCTCCGCCGTCGGCCCGACGGCCCGCCGTACCGTGGTCGCGGAGGGAGGGCACCATGAGCGACATCCTGCGGTCGCTCGAACCGCAGCCGAGGTGGGTGTACTGGTTCCGGCGCGTGCTCGTCGGGGGTGCGGTGGTGCTCGTCCTGGTCCTCGTGGTCGCGCTGGTCAAGGCGATCGGCGGCGGCGACGGCGGCGGGGCGGCCGCGGAGGGCGCCGAGCCCACGCCGTCCGCGAGCGAGAGCGCCCCGCCCGACGTCACGCGCCCGTGCGAGGCGGCGGACCTCCAGCTCGCCCTGACGAGCGACGCGAGCTCCTACGCGGACGGGGCCACCCCGACGTTCACCGTCGCCGTGACGAACGTCGGGGCGTCGAGCTGCACGGTCGACGTCGGCACGACGGCGCTCGAGATCCTCGTCACGTCCGGCTCGGACCGGATCTGGTCGTCCCTGGACTGCGCGGTCGAGGGCGCCGAGGGCTCCGAGCGGCTGCTGCTGCTCGCCGAGGGCGCGCAGGAGGCCGCCGTCGTGCCGTGGGCGCGCGTGCGGTCGAACGCCACCTGCGACTCCGGCCTGCCGGCGCCGCGGCCGGGCACCTACCACGCGGTCGCGCGGCTCGTGGGCGCGGAGAGCGGGGACCTCGTCTTCACGCTCGGCTGAGCGCGCGGGGAGTCCTCCCGACGACGGCGCCCCGCCCCCGCGCGTCGGCCGGCGCCACGGGAGCAGCCCCGGCGCACGTCGGGCCGCAGAGTGGAACGAAGTGAGGTCTCAGCGCGCGAAGTGGAACGAGTTGCCGGCAGATCGTTCCACTCTGCGCGCGCCACGGCGCCCTCGCGCCGCGATGACTCGTGCCCGGGACGGCCCCCGTGCCTGGACATCACAGCTGCTAGACGTACCGCTCGAGGATGCTCGACTCGGCGAGCCGCGAGAGCCCCTCGCGCACGGCCCGCGCCCGCTGCTCGCCGACGCCGTCGACCGCCATGAGCTCGTCGATGCCCGCGGCGAGGAGCTTCTGCAGCCCGCCGAAGTGGCCGACGAGCCGGTCGACGATCGTCGCGGGCAGGCGCGGCACCCGGGACAGCAGTCGGTAGCCGCGCGGCGCGACGGCGCCGTCGAGCGAGTCGTCCGGCCCGACGAGCCCGAGGATCCGCGCGATGTGCGCGAGGTCGAGGAGCTCGTTGGAGTCCATCTCGCCGAGCGCGGCCTGCACCTGCTGGTGGTTGCGGCCGGCCTTGCCCGGGTCCACGTAGTCGCGGATGACGAGCTGGCGGTCCGCGCCGATGCCGCCCACGAGCTCGTCGAGCTGCAGCGCCATGAGCCGGCCGTCCGTGCCGAGCTCGACGACGTAGCCCTCGATCTCCTCCGAGATCCGGCGCACCATCTCGAGCCGCTGCACGACGGCGGCGACGTCGCGGACCGTGACGAGGTCCTCGATCTCGAGCGCGGAGAGCGTGCCGCTGACCTCGTCGAGGCGGGCCTTGTACCGCTCGAGGGTCGCGAGCGCCTGGTTCGCGCGCGACAGGATGACGTCGGTCTCCTCGAGCACGTACCGGGTCCCGCCCACGTAGAGCGCGACGATCCGCATGGACTGGCTCACCGAGATCACCGGGAACCCGGACTGCTTGGCGACCCGCTCGGCGGTGCGGTGCCGGGTGCCGGACTCGGTGGTCTCGATCGTCGGGTCGGGCAGGAGCTGGACGGCGGCCCGGACGATCCGCATGTTGTCGCGGTCGACGATGACGGCGCCGTCCATCTTCGCGAGCTCGCGCAGCCGGGTCGCCGAGAAGGGCACGTCGAGGATGAACCCGCCCGAGCACATCGCGTCGACGACCCGGTCGTGGCCCAGCACGATGAGTGCGCCGGTGCGGCCGCGCAGGATCCGCTCGAGGCCGTCGCGCAGCTCGGTGCCGGGCGCGACGGCGGCGAGGGTCGCGCGCAGCTCGTCCGAGATGCGTTCCGGGTTGGCCACGGGCTAAGGGTACGCGGGCGGGTCGCCCCGGCCGGCGACGCGGCCGCGGCGCGCCTCAGGCGTTCCGGCCCGCTCGCAGCGCGAGCCGCACCGCCTGGGCGACGTCGCGCGCCTCGAGCACCTCCAGGCCCGCGGGCGGCGTCCCCTCCCCGAGCGCCCCGGCGGGGACGACCGCCGTCGCGAAGCCGAGCCGCCGCGCCTCGGCGAGGCGGCGGGGGAGCCCGACGACGGCGCGCACCTCCCCGGCGAGGCCCACCTCCCCGACGGCCACGAGCCCGGGCGCCACCGGCACGTCGGCCGCGCTCGACGCGACGGCGAGCGCGAGGGCGAGGTCGGCGGCGGGCTCGGCGACGCGGGCGCCGCCGACGGTCGAGGCGTAGACGTCCTTGTCGCCGACCGGCACGCCGCCCCGCCGCTGCAGGACCGCGAGCACCATGGCGAGCCGGCTGGAGTCGAGCCCGCTCGTCGTGCGCCGCGGGTTGGTCAGCAGGGTGGGTGCGACGAGCGCCTGGACCTCGGCGGCGAGCGGGCGGCGGCCCTCGAGCGTCACGGTGACGCACGTGCCGGACACGTCGCGCGCCGTCGTGGACAGGAAGAGGCCGCTGGGGTCGGGCAGCTCGACGACGCCGGTGTCGGTGAGGTCGAAGCAGCCCACCTCGTCCGTCGCGCCGTAGCGGTTCTTCGTGGCGCGGATGAGCCGCAGGCGCGAGTGCCGGTCGCCCTCGACCTGGCACACGACGTCGACGAGGTGCTCGAGCGTGCGCGGCCCCGCGACGCTGCCGTCCTTCGTCACGTGGCCGACGAGGAGGGCGGGGATGCCGCGCTCCTTGGCGGCGGCGATGAGGGCGGCGGCGACCTCGCGCACCTGTGCGACGCCGCCCGGGGCGCCCTCGACCTGCGCGGAGGCCACCGTCTGCACGGAGTCGAGCACGAGGAGCTCCGGCTCGCACGCCGCGAGGTGCCCGAGCACCGCGCCGAGGTCCACCTCGGCCGCGAGCAGCAGGTGGGGCGACAGCGCGCCGATCCGCTCCGCGCGCAGCCGCACCTGGCCGGCCGACTCCTCGCCGGTGACGTAGAGCACGGACCGCCCGTCGCGCGCGACCCGCCCCGCGACGTCGAGCAGGAGCGTGGACTTCCCGACGCCCGGCTCGCCCGCGACGAGCACGACGGCCCCCGGCACGAGGCCGCCGCCCAGCACGCGGTCGAGCTCGCCGACGCCCGTGGGCCGGGCCCGCGCCGCCTCGACGTCGATCTCGGTGATCGCCCGGGCCGGCCCGCGCGAGGGCGCGGTCGCCACGGTCCGGGGGCCCGCCGTCGGGCCGGCGTCCTCGACGACGGTGCCCCACGCCTGGCACTCGCCGCAGCGGCCGACCCACTTCACCGTCGTCCAGCCGCACTCCGCGCAGACGTAGCCGGGGCGGCCGGCGCGGCCCCTCGCGGCGCCCGTCGCGCCGCGGGCCGTGGTCGTGGACATGCGCCGAACGTAGCGGCCCGGGCCGACACCGCCGCGCCCTCCCCAGGTCGGCGCGCCGCCGGGCGCGCCCGCCTACGCTGGCGCCATGGTGGACCCGCCCGCCGACGACGCCGCCGAGCCCCGGCCGCGCGGTCGCCGGGCGCGGGGCCAGGACACCCGGCGGGCGATCGTCGACGCGGCCCGGACGGAGTTCCTCGAGCACGGGTACTCCGCCGCGAGCATGCGCGCCGTGGCGCGCCGCGCGGGCGTGGACCCGGCCCTCGTCAGGTACTGGTTCCCGCAGGGCCGCCCGGCGCTCTTCGCGGCCACGCTCACGGACACGGGGATCGACCCCGGCCGGATCGCGGCGTCGGTCGCGAGCGGCCCGGTCGAGACGATGGGCCCGCGGCTCGTCGCGGCGATCCTCGCGGCGTGGGAGCGGCCGGACGCCCAGGAGACGATGGCCCTCCTGCTGCGGACGATCGCCACCGGCCTCGACGTGCCGGCCGCGATCCGCGACTACCTCATGCGCGAGGTGTTCGCGCGCGTGCGCCCGGCCGTGTCCGGGCCCGACGCCGACCTGCGGATCAACCTCGCGATGTCCCACGTGGTGGGGCTCATGGTGGCGCGGTACCTCGTGCGCCTCGAGCCGCTCGCGTCGGCCCCGGCCGCGCAGGTGGTCGCCGAGGTGGGGCCGGTGCTCCAGCGCTACTTCACCCCCGACGCCTGTCCCGACGCCGTGCCCGACGCCGTGCCCGACGACGCGCCCGACGGCTGACCCGCCGGCGCGCCGCGAGAGCCCGGGACCGGAAGTCCTTCCCACCGAGCACAGGGAGGCGTAGATTTCCTCACATGAGGAATAACCAGGGGCCGGCGATCGTCGCCCGCGGTCTGCGCGTCGTCCGGGGCGGGCGCCGCGGCGTCGTCGTCATCGACGGCATGGACCTCGAGGTGCCCGCCGGGCAGCTCGTCGGGCTCCTGGGCCCGAGCGGCAGCGGCAAGACCACGCTCATGCGCGCCGTCGTCGGCGCCCAGGCGGACGTGACCGGCACGCTCGAGGTCCTCGGGCTGCCCGCCGGCCACCCCGAGCTGCGCCACCGCGTCGGCTACGTCACCCAGGCGCCGAGCGTCTACGGCGACCTGACGATCCGCGAGAACCTCCGGTACTTCGCGCACCTCATGGGCGCGCCGGAGACCGACGTCGACCGCGTCCTGCGCGAGGTCGACCTGGCCCCGATCGGCGACCGCCGCGTCGGCGTGCTGTCCGGCGGCGAGCGCTCGCGGGCGTCCCTGGCCGTGGCCCTCCTGGGCACCCCGGACCTGCTCGTGCTCGACGAGCCGACCGTCGGCCTCGACCCCGTGCTCCGCCGCGACCTGTGGCTCCTGTTCCACCGGCTCGCGGAGCAGGGCACGTCGCTCCTCGTGTCCAGCCACGTCATGGACGAGGCGACCCGCTGCGACCGCCTCGTGCTCATGCGGGCCGGCCGCGTCCTCGCCGACGAGACCCTGCCGGAGCTGCTGGCCCGCACGGGCGCGGCGGACGCCGAGGGCGCGTTCCTCGCCCTCGTCGAGCAGGAGGAGGCGGCGGCGTGATCACCCGGCTGACGTTCTCGACCGCGTCCCGCGTCCTGCACCAGCTCCGGCACGACCGGCGCACGATCGCGCTGATCATGCTGCTGCCGTGCCTCCTGCTCGGCATCGTCGCGTGGATGTTCGCGGACACGCCGATGGTCATCGACCAGTTCGGGCCGCTGCTGCTCGGCGTGTTCCCGATGCTCGTCATGTTCCTCATCACGAGCGTCGCGACCCTGCGCGAGCGGCAGAGCGGCACCCTCGAGCGGCTCATGACGACGCCGATCCGCCGCGCCGACTTCGTGCTCGGCTACGCGCTCGCGTTCGCGCTCCTCGCCACGCTGCAGGGGCTCGTGCTCACGGCCTTCGCGGTGTGGGTGTGCGGCATGGACGCGCGCGGGGACCTGTGGCTCATCGTGGGCGTCGCGGTGCTCGACGCCGTGCTGGGCTGCGTGCTCGGCCTGGCCGCGTCCGCGCTCGCGACCACCGAGTTCCAGGCCGTCCAGATGATGCCGCTGTTCATCTTCCCGCAGCTGCTCACGGGTGGGCTGCTCATGCCCCGCGACCAGATGCCGCAGGTGCTCGAGTGGTTCTCCCGGGCCATGCCGCTCACGTACGGCATGGAGGCCCTGCGCGACCTCGCCGCCGGGGCCGACCTGGGCGACGTCCAGGGCGCCGTCGGCGCGATCTGCGCCTTCATCGTGGGCGCGCTCGCGCTGGCCATCCTCACGCTGCGCCGCCGTACCCCGTGACGGCGGCCACGTGGCGGCCTACCCCGTGACGGCGTACCCCGTGACGGCGACCCCCTGACGGCGCGGGTGCGCGGCACGCCCGGACGCGCCCACCGTCCGGCCCGGGCCAGGCCCTAGGCTGACGCTCGGGATCGCGCGCGGGGAGGTCCGATGACGAGCACGGGAGGCGGCGAGGGCCGCTGGCCGTTCGAGCGGGTGGGCGCCGGTGACCCCACGCCACCGCCCGTGGCGGGCGGGGTGACGCCCCCCGGGGCGGCCGGGGTGACTCCGCCCGCCACGGGTGCGGCGACGCCCCCCGGCACGGCGGGGGTCGGTGCCGGGGACCCGCCCCCGACGCGGCGCCGCCACACCGCCGAGAAGCCCCGCCGACGCCGGCCCCCGGTGTGGCTGCTCGTGCTCCTCGGCCTCGTGGTCGTGGGCGGGGCGGTCACCGCGGTCATGCTGCTCACCGACCGCGAGCCGCCGGAGCCCGAGCCCGCGCGGACGATCACGCTGCCGCCGCCCACGCCGACGATCGACCCGGTCGAGCGCGCGGAGGGGACGGCGTTCGAGCAGGCCCTGCCGTCCACGGTGCTGCAGTTCGCGCTCACGGAGATCGTCGAGCACGAGCCGTTCATGGTCGCGGGGGCCCTCGAGGCCTACCTGCTCACCTACTCCGACGGCGGCGACGCCACCCTGACCCTCGCCGCGGGCCAGTGGCGCACCGCCGAGGAGGCGGCCGCGCAGCTCGACGCCGTGCTCGCCGAGGTCGGCGAGGTGCCCGAGGGCTCCCTCGAGCCGCCGGAGCCGGAGCAGCCCGCGGCCGAGCCCACCGAGGGCGCGACCGAGGGCGCCACCACGACGCCGACCGCCGAGCCGCTGCCGGACCCCGTGCAGGGCCCGGTCGAGGTCGACGGCGCGGAGGTCGGGCGCTTCGTGTACGTGCCGCGCGAGGACGGCTCCGGGACCCTCTGGTGGACGAACACCACGGTGTTCTTCCGCCTCGACGGCCCGTGGGCCGAGATCCGCGACGTCTTCCGGGCGTTCCCGCTGTGAGCGCCGTGGGCCGCGTCGCCGTCCTCGGCGGCGGCGTCATGGGTGAGGCCCTCGTGGGCGCGGTGCTGCGCGCCGGGGTGGGCGCGTCCGACGTCGTCGTGGCGGAGAAGGCGGCCGCCCGCGCGCGCGAGGTCGCCGACGCGCACGGGGTCTCGACGACGCCGTCCGTCGCCGACGCCGTCGCGGGCGCCGACGTCGTGCTGGTCGCCGTGAAGCCGCAGGACGTCGCGGCCGCGCTCGCCGACGCCGGCCGCGCCCTCGCGCCGGGCGCGCTCGTCGTGACGGTGGCCGCCGGGCTGCCGATCGCCTTCTACGAGGCGCGGCTCCCGGCGGGGACCCCGGTGGTGCGGGTCATGCCGAACACGCCGGCCGTCGTCGGGAAGGGGGCGAGCGCGCTCGCCCCGGGCGCCGCCGCGAGCCCCGACCACGTCACCCTCGCGCGCACGCTGCTCGCGCCGACGGGCCTCGTCCTCGAGGTGCCCGAGCGGCTCCTCGACGCGGTGACGGCCGTCTCGGGCTCGGGCCCCGCGTACGTCTTCTACCTCGTCGACGCGCTCGCGGAGGCGGGCGTGCTCCTCGGCCTGCCGCGGGCGCAGGCGCTCGAGCTCGCGGTGGCGACGTTCGAGGGCGCCTCCGCCCTGCTCGCGGCCAGCGGCGAGCACCCCGTCGTGCTGCGGGAGCGGGTGTCCTCCCCGGGCGGCACCACCGTCGCGGCGCTGCGCGAGCTCGACGCCCACGGGGTGCGGGCCGCCGTGCTGGCGGCGGCGGAGGCGGCGCGCGACAGGTCCCGCGCGCTCGCGGCCGAGGCGGAGGGGGACGGGGCCACCCGGTGAACGGGCGAGCGGTGACCGGGCCCCGCGGGGGCGACCGGCCGCCGTCGATGTCCGACGTCGCGGTGCTCGCGGGCGTCTCGCACCAGACGGTCTCCCGCGTGCTCAACGACAGCCCCAACGTGCGGCCCGAGACCCGCGAGCGGGTCCTCGAGGCGATCGCGCGCCTGGGCTACCGGCCCAACCGCGCGGCGCGGGCGCTCGTGACCCGGCGCAGCGGCACGGTCGGGGTGCTGGCCTCGGGCTCGGCCCTGTTCGGCCCGAGCAGCACGCTCGTCGCGGTCGAGGTCGCGGCGCGGGACGCGGGGTTCTTCGTCAGCGTCGCCACCGTGGCGCGGTGGGAGGCCGAGCCGGTGGCGGGGGCGCTCGACCACTTCCTCGACGAGGGCGTGGACGGCGTCGTCGTCATCGCGGCGCACGACGAGGCGGTCGCGGCGGTGCGGGGCTTCGGCGGGCCGGTGCCGGTCGTCATGGTCGGGCCGGCCGGGCTGCCCGAGCCGCTGACCACCGTCTCGATGGACCAGCGGGCGGGCGCGGCGCTGGCGGTGCGGCACCTGGTCGACCTCGGGCACCGGGAGGTCGTGCACCTCGCCGGCCCGCTCGACTGGCTCGACGCGCGCCGGCGCATCGAGGGCTGGCGCGACGCGCTCACCGCCGCCGGCCTGCCCGCCGGCGAGCCCGTGCCGGGCGACTGGTCCGCGGAGACCGGGTACCGGGTGGGCCGCCGGCTCGTCCGCGAGGGCCTCCCGACGGCGGTCTTCGCCGCGAACGACCAGCTCGCCCTCGGGCTGCTCCACGCGTTCGCCGAGGCGGGCGTCCGCGTGCCCGACGACGTCTCCGTGGCGGGGTTCGACGACATCGACGGCGCCGCCCACTTCTTCCCGCCGCTGACCACCGTGCGCCAGGAGTTCGGTGCGCTGGGCCGCGGGTGCATGGAGGTGCTGCGCGCGGCGATGGCGGGCGAGGAGCCGGAGTCGCGCCTCGTGGCGCCGACGCTCGTCATGCGCGCGAGCACGGGGCCGCCGCGGGCCTGACCGGCCCGGCCGCTCACGCGCCGATGGCGAGGTCGCCGCGGCGCCCGCGCCGAGCAGCACGAGGACGACGCAGCCCGCGACGATGCCGACGTGGCTCGCGAGCCTGCGCCGCCGGCTCGCCCTCACACGCCGCCACCCGGCCCTCGAGCAGGCGCTCTCCGCGCAGGCGTACGCCATGGCCGAGCGCCTCGGCCGGCCCGAGCACGACATCGAGGTGCAGGTCTTCGCGCACGCGCTGACGGGCAGCATCCTCGGGCTCGCGCACCACTGGGCGGACAGCGGCTTCGCGGAGACCCTCGCTGCCGTCGCCGAGCGCCTCTGGGCGATCCTCGAGGAGGACGCCGGGGGTGTCAGCGCCGGGAGACGAGTGGGCCCGTGGATCCGCGCACCACGAGGCGGGGCTCGACCGTGTGCCGGCCGGGCGACGGTCGTCCGTCGATCGCGGCGACGAGGAGCTGGGCCGCGCGAGCCCCGAGGCCTTCCAGGTTGAGGTCGATGCTCGTCAGGGGCGGGGAGGCGTCGGCCACGAGGACCTCCCAGTTGTCGAAGCCGACAACGGCGACGTCGTCGGGCACCCGACGCCCCGCGCGCTGCAGCTCCTCGACAGCGCCTCGGGCGATCTGATCGTTCCCGCAGACAAGCCCGTCGATATCGGGCTCCAGACTGAGGACGAGCTGCGTCGCCGTGCGCCCCCATCTCTCCGACCAGCTGCCGAAGTGTGCCTGGGCCCCTGCGGCGAGCGTGAGGCCGGCGGCGTCGAGCTCGGCGGCCACACCGTCGGCACGGTCGCGCGCCGCGGCGAACGTAGGGTCACCCCCGATGTGGGCGACGCGCCGCCGTCCCATGTGCAACAGATGCGCGACGGCGCGCCGGCCTGCTTCGACGTCGTCCACGACGACGGACACGTCCGTGTCCGACGTGGACGGCGCGTATGCGTACACGACCGGGAGATCCGTGGGGAGGTCGAGCGGTGGCCGGGGGTCTGTGCTGCTGCCGACGACGATGAACCCGTCGATCTGGCGGCGAAGGAGCGCGCGAATGTGGTGCTGCTCTCGGATGGCGTCGCCCCGGGCATCGCAGAGGAAGACCGACATCTGGTCGGCTCCGAATGCGTCCTCCGCCCCCATGAGGATCGGGAGGCTGAAGCGGCCGATGAGGTCGCTCGTCAACATGCCGACCGTACCGGAGCGACCCGCCGACAGGCCCTGGGCGAGTGTGTTGGCCTCGAAGCCGAGCGCCTCAGCGGCGACCCGGACGCGCTCGCGCGTGGCCTGCCTCACCTCTGCCCGTCCGTTGAGGGCCTTCGACGCCGTGGCGACGGAGACCCCGGCGAGTGCCGCAACGTCCGCGAGCGTGACACGGCGCGACCCGCGGTCGGTGGTCGACATCCAGGCTCCCTGCACGCGTGACAGTTGACGGCGGCTGTGCATCAGCCTAGAGTACGTGAAACTTCCGAAAACGCTTTCGGAACTTTCGGCACGAAGGGAAGTGGCGGATGTCGATCTCGTCCCTCGTCGGGGCGTTCGCGCCGGTGGCGCCGGCTCGTGGCCGCCTCCGCCCGCTAGGACTGCGCGAGGTCGAGATCACGGGCGGCTTCTGGGCCGAGCGTCGGGCAGTCAACGGCCACATCACCCTCGAGCACTGTGCATCGTGGCTCGAGCGGCTCGGTTGGGTGGCCAACTTCGACCGCTCGGCGGCTGGCATCCCCAAAGAGCGGCAGGGCCGCGAGTTCGCCGACTCGGAGACATACAAGCTCCTTGAGGCGTGCGCATGGGAGGCCGCCGCAGGCGATGCCGAGTCGCGGGCCGTTGCCGAGCGCATCTACGAGGACCTCGCCGCCCGCGTCGTCGCCGCCCAGCAACCCGACGGCTACCTCAACACCCGGTTCGGGGGGCCTGGCCAGGCAGACCGCTATACGGACCTTCAGTGGGGGCACGAACTCTACTGCGCCGGGCACCTCATTCAGGCTGCGGTGGCGCGGCTTCGCACCTCCGGTGACGACGCGCTCGTTCAGGCTGCCTGCCGTCTAGCGGACCATGTGTGCGAGACCTTTGGCCCCGGTGGCCGCGAGGCGATCTGCGGTCACCCTGAGATCGAAGTTGCCCTCGCGGAACTGGCCCGGGCGACGGGGCGTGAGCGGTATCGCGAGACCGCCGCGGCGTTCGTCGAGCGGCGCGGCAGGGGAACGCTTCCCCTCGCGGTGTTCGGGCCCACCTACTTCCAGGACGACACGCCAGTGCGCCGGGCCACGGCGCTGCGCGGTCACGCTGTCCGCGCGCTCTACCTGTCCGCGGGCGCTGTCGATGTCGCCGTCGACTCGGGGGACGACGACTTGCTCGACGCCGTGCGGCGCCAGTGGGAGGCGACGGTCGCCCGGCGCACCTACCTCACGGGCGGGATGGGCGCGAGGCTGCTCGACGAGGCGTTCGGTGAGGACTTCGAGCTCCCGCCCGACGGTGCGTACGCCGAGACGTGCGCGGGTGTCGCATCCGTCATGCTCGCGTGGCGGCTCCTCCTCGCCACCGGCGACGAGCGCTGCGCAGACCTCATGGAGCGCACTCTCTACAACCTCGTCGCCGCGGGTGTCGGAGAAGACGGGCGCTCATTCTTCTACCAGAACACGCTGCACCGCCGCCGGGCAGCCGACGACGTCGATCCCGCTGCCCCGCACCCACGGCCCGTCTCGGGGGTGCGGGCGCCCTGGTTCACGGTCTCGTGCTGTCCCACGAACGCCGCACGCCTCTTGGCCAGTCTGCCCGCCTACATCGCCACGGCCGACGACGACGGCGTGCAGGTCCACCAGCTCGTCCCCGCCCGCGTGGCGACGACCGTCGGGGACCAGGCCGTCAGTTTCGAGGTGAAGACCGAGTACCCGATCTCCGGGCGCGTCGTCGTGACCATCACGTCGACGTCGGTCTCCCCGTGGTCGCTCAGTCTGCGGGTTCCGGGGTGGGCTGATGGTGCGACGCTGTCCGTGAACGGCGTCGGTGTCCCCGTAGCGGGGCCGATGGCGACTGTCCGGCGGTCGTTCCGGGTGGGCGACAGCGTCGTGCTCGACCTGCCCGTCAGGCCGCGCCTGACCTGGCCCGACCCGAGAATCGACGCGGTCGCGGGCGCGGTCGCCGTCGAGCGGGGGCCGATCGTGCACTGCCTGGAGTCGACGGACCTGCCCGAGCTGGACGGGCCGGCGCACGTGACGGTGGTCCCGGACACGCTGCGAGAGGGCCCTGAAGGGCCGGTGGTGACCGTCGTCGTGAGTCCCGGCGGGGCGCCAGGGTGGCCCTACCACGCGGAACCGACGGCGGAGGAAGGGCGGACGGTCGAGGTACCCCTCGTGCCCTACCACCGGTGGGGCACGCGCGGGCCGAGCGCGATGCGGGTGTGGCTGCCCGTGCGCGCACAGGAGACGCAAGGGGGTCGGCGGTGAGACACCGACCGGTGCGACGGGCCGGGCGTGGTGTCCGGCACGGACGGGAACGAGGAGGTCAACGATGACAACGATCACGCGCCGACGCGGCGCGGTGACGGCGATCGCGGTGATGTCCGTCGTCGCGCTTGCCGCATGCGGGGGTGGCGGCTCGGAGGAAGGCGGCTCGGACGAGGGCTCGACGGACTCGCCGTCGCGCGAGGAAGAGCGCGTCGCCGACGTGACGGTCGGCTACTCGGCCGGGTCCCTCGATGCCTACCTGGAGGCGATGTTCGATCGCGTCGAGGAGGAGCTCGGTGTCACCGTGACGCCCGTCGTGTACCCGACGTACGACGACCAGCTCAACCAGCTGCCCAATCAGTTCGCCGGCCAGACGGCCCCGGACATCATCCTGTGGGACAACGCGGCGCCCGTCGCGCAGTACGCCGCCGAGGGCGTCATCCGGCCGGTCGACGACCTGCTCGCCGACTCTGACGTGGATCTCAGCGCATTCCCGCAGGCCCTCGTGGACGGCTGGACGCTCGACGGCGGCCTCTACGCGGTCCCGTCGTACCTGCAGAACTCCGCGATGATCTACAACATGGACGTCCTCAGTGAGGCGGGGGTCGAGGTGCCCACCACGGTCGCCGAGCTCGGTGAGGCCGCCCAGCAGGTGAAGGACGCGACCGGCAAGGCAGGCATCGTCGTCCTGGAGAACCTCTTCCACCTCACTCAGTACGTGCTCGCCTTCGGGGGCGGCTGGGACTACGGCCGCTCGATCGACTCGCCGGCGAACGTCGAGGCGATCCAGTGGCTCGCCGATCTCTACGCGACGGGCGCAGCCGCGTCCGCGCAGGCGCTCGGCGCGACGTGGGACGGCGAGGCGATCGCCGCGGGCACGGCGGCGATGTCGGACGGCGGGCCGTGGTACATCGGCTTCATGGCCGGCTCCGCGCCCGACGTCGAGTACCGGATGCTGCCCCTGCCCGACGTCGACGGCCGGGGCGTGGTGACCACGTATGGCGGCGGCTTCAGCATCAACGCCGCGGCCCCCGACCCGAAGACGGCGATGGACGTGATCGCGGTGCTCACGGACGCCACCGCACAGGAGGCGATCGTCACGATGGAGGTCGGCTTCGTCCCGGCGATGACCGAGTTCGCGGAGACCTACCGTGAGGCGACGCCCGAGTACGCGGCCTTCACCGACGAAGTCCTCGCCAGCGGCCGCACGCTCGACTACCCCCTGCAGACGGCGGAGTTCGGCAACGCGCTCATCGCCGGCTTCCAGGGCCTCGTCGCAGGGAACGGCTCGACCGCGCAGGAGCTCCTCAGCGACCTGCAGGCGCAGTTCGGCCAGTGAGTCGGCTCCGCCGTGCGGGCGGACGATCGCCGCGTCGGGACCCGGGTGACCGGGTCCCGACGCGGTAGCAGGGAGAGGCGATGACAATGATGACGACCGGTTCGGCGGCCTCGGACGCACGGCCTGGACGGGCATCGCGTGCGGAGGCCGTGGGTCGTTGGCTTCGTCGCGGTTCGGTGCGGGAGACGACGACCGCGTGGGCGATGCTCACTCCTGCGATCGTGCTGCTCCTGTGGTGGTTCGTCGCGCCGATCGTCCAGTCGGCGGTGCTGAGCTTCCAGGAGGTCAGCAAGTTCCGGTTCGACGAGCGCAGGTTCGTCGGGCTGGACAACTACGCTCATCTGTTCGCCGACGACGCGTTCCGCCGCTCGCTGAACATCACCGCGACGTTCGTGCTGCTCGTCGTCCCCGCGCAGACCGTCCTGGCAATCCTCGTCGCGGCCGCCCTCCAGGGGGTTGTGCGCGGGCGCGCGGCCCTCCGGACGGCGTACTTCGTGCCCTACATGACCTCGACGGTCGCGGTCACGACGATCTTCATGCAGCTCTTCGTGCGTGGTGGGCCGGTCTCCTCGACGCTGGCCCGCCTCGGTGCGCCCGACGTGACCTGGTACGCGGACGCCGGGATGGCGCTGCCGTTCCTCGTGATCGTCTACGTCTACATGTTCGTCGGGCTCTACATCGTGATCTTCATCGGGGGCATGGAGTCGATACCCGCGAGCCTCTACGAGGCGGCGACGATGGACGGCGCGGGGATCGTCCGTCGGTTCTGGCACGTGACGCTACCCGGGCTGCGGCCCTACGCGGTCTTCGTGGTGGTGGCGGGGATCATTCAGGCGATCCAGGTCTTCGACCAGGCGTACGTCATCTCGGGCGGCACCGTGCTCGGCAGCCCGGCTGGTGCCACGTCGACGCTCGTCATCTTCATCTACCAGCAGGCGTTCCGCCTCAATGACATCGGATACGGTGCCGCCGCGACCGTCGTGCTGCTCGTCGCCGTCATCGTCGCGGGGATCGTGAGCCGTCGTGTCGCGCCGAGGGGGGCCGAGTGATGACGGCGGGGGTGTCGACGGTCGTGCGGCCGGCGCGCGGACGCGGGTGGGGGCGACGGAGAGCGCGCCGAGTGGGGCGCGCCGTCCAGCTGACGGTGCTGACGCTGTTCGGCCTCGTCATGATCGCGCCGCTCGCCTTCGCCCTGTACGTGTCGCTGCTCGACCCCGCGGACTACCTGTCGCTCGTGCCGCCGGACCGGCTGACGCTCTCCAACTACGTCTACGTCTGGCAGCACGCGCCGATCGCGCGCTGGTACCTCAACACGCTCGTGGTCACCGCGCTCGTGGTCGCCGGCGCAGTGGTGGTCAACACGCTCGCCGGCTACGCGCTCGCACGCTTCCGCTTCCGCGGTCGGCAGGTGGTGTTCCTCGCGGTCATCGCGATCCTCATGGTTCCCCTGCAGGCGTACCTCATCCCGCTCTACCTGCAGATCGTGGACCTGGGCTGGCTGAACACGGTCCTCGCGCTGACCGTGCCGTTCGTCGTGAACCCGCTGCTCATCTTCCTCATGAGGCAGTCGTTCACCACGCTGCCGAAGGAACTCGACGAGGCCGCGGCGGTCGACGGGGCGGGACGCTTCTACACGTTCCTGCGGATCGGGGTCCCACTGTCGCTGACCGCGGTCGCGACTCAGGCGATCCTCGCGGGCACCTGGACCTGGAACTCGTTCATGATCCCGGTGACGATGACGACCCAGCGGGACATGTTCGTCCTGACCGTGGGCCTCAACAGCCTCCAGGCGCAGCACTACACCTTGCCGACCGTGCAGATGGCCGGGGTGGTCCTGCTGACGATCCCGGTGGTCGTCATGTTCGTCGCGTTCCAGCGCCACATCGTGCCGAGCGTCGCGTCGACTGGGATCAAGGGATGAGCCGGGTCGCGCTCGAGGCGGTGCGGGGGTCCGCAGGGTGGGGCATTCGGGTGGTGGGGTCGTGGGTGCTCGAGCAGCTTAGGCCGGTGGCGGTGGTGGCCCCCGGTTCCTCGGCTGCGGGCCGCGCGACGGGCTACGGGCGTTGGCTGCCGTCCGCCGACGGCGGCACCGGCGTGGGGCGGATCCGCCTCGCCGGCGACGCCTGGGCCGAGGTCGAGGACTGCTGGTCGGTCCGGGACGACGTCGTGCACGTCCGGCGCGCGCTCGTGGTGCGGGGTGCCGGCTCCGGGGCCTTCGGCTCGCGGCTCTCGCTCCGCCGCCGCGGCTGGACGGGCTCGTGGGCGGACCTCTCGCCGTTCGTCCCTGGCGTGGCGTACGGTGACGCCACCCGGGTCGCGGAAGGCGCGCTCGGCGGGCTTCCGGCGCGCCGAGCGGGCGTGCGTGCGGTGCTCATCCGGGAGGACCGCATGGCGGCGCCGCTGGTCGCGGTTCGCTACGCCGACGGCGCGTGGTGCGCGATCCTGCACGCCGACGTCCGCGGCGGGACGGTCGACGCGGACTGCACCGCGGTCGATGGGGGCGAGACCCTCGTGGACGGCCGGCTGGACTACGCGGCGCTGGGCGGCGTCGTCGTGAGGGAGCCGGCGGGCGCCCTCGACGCGTCGGTCGGCGAGGACGCCGAGGACTCCGAGCTCGAGGACGCCACCGACGGCGCTCTCGAGCTCGGGCTGTGGTTCCCGGGCTCCGAGGGTGAGTACACCTACTCGACCGGCGGTCTGCCCCTCACGCAGCCGCGGGCGTGGCGGCGGCGCTACCACCCAGTACGCGACGGCGCACGGCAGACCTATGCCCTGGCGATCCGCCTGGGGACCGAGCCAGCGGCCGACGCGCTGACCGGGCTCGACCGGTCGGCGGCCACCGCGTGGCGCTGGGCGTGGGAGACGCTCGCTCCGCACGCGGCGCCTGTCGACCTAGGACTGGTCAGACGGTCCGTGCTGGATGTCTGCGCGGAGCGCGTCGTCACGGTGGGCGGGCGTACCGGCGTCCCCATCGAGGCCGACGCGGTGTGCGCGCTGGACCCCGGCTGCGCTACGTCGTGCGTCATGGGCTTCGTCGGTGCCGCGACCGACGTGGGCTACCTCCTGCTCCGAGAGGGCGACGCGCGGGGGCCGTCGGGCGCCCCGTTGCGCGAGCGAGGGACCGCCATCCTCGACACGTTCGCGGCGCTGCCCCTCGACCCGCCGGCCGGCGAGGGGTTCGACACGGCGACCGGCGACCTTGTCACGTACCGGACCCTTGATGGCCGCGCGGCCGTGTTCGCGCGCTCGCTCGCCGAGGGCGCGCTCGCGATGCTGCGTGCGGTCCGTCTTGAGCAGCGGCGCGGGGCGGCCCGCCCGCTGTGGGACGTGTGGTGGCGCAACGCGGCGGGGTGGCTGATCCGGGCGCAGGACGCCGACGGTGGCCTGCCCCGCGCGTGGGAGGCCGGCACCGGCCAGGTGCTCGACCCCTCGCGGTCGTCGAGCGCCGTCGTTGTTCCGTTCCTCGCCGCGGGGGCCGCCGAAGGCGCGGCCGGGCTCCTCGACGCCGCCGTGGCCGCGGGCGAGCACGCCTGGGCCGAGGCCGAGCGCACCGGGTGCTTTGCGGGCGCGACGCTCGACAATCCCGACGTCGTGGACAAGGAGGCGGCGGTCCTTGCGGCGGAGGCGTTCTGCGATCTCCACGACGCCACGGGTGCGGGCGTCTGGCTCGAACGCGCACTGGTCGCGGCGAGGCTCGCCGAGACCTGGACCTATCTCTGGGACGTCCCGATGCCCGTCGACGCGGATCCCGCGGACCTGCACTGGAAGCCTGGCGTCCCGACGACAGGGCACCAGCTCATCACGACCGGAGCGTCGATGACCGACGGCTTCCTGGCCGTCAACGCCGTGGTGTTCGCCCGGCTCTGGCGGGCCACCGGAGACCCGCACTGGCTCGAGGTCGCCCGGCTCGTCACGTACGGCACGACGGCGATGCTTGCCCTGCCAGGCCGCACCTTCGACCTGCGGGGGGTCGGCTGGCAGCAGGAGCATTGGTGCTTCGGTGGCCGGCGTGGCCGGGGTCTCAACCGACGTTGGCTGCCGTGGGTCGCCGTCGCTCATGCGCTCGGTGCCGCTCGGCTCGCCGACGCCGGTCTCGCCGCTGACGTCCTCGGGGCCGCGTCGTGACCGCGGCCGAACCGCGCGCCGCGCGCGTGTGCGCCGACGGACGGGTGGAGGTGACCTTCGACGGTGGGTCGGCGATCGTCGGGCGGCACGAGCGTGCGGAGGGTTGGACCCTCATGGCGGTGCTGGGCAGCGCCGCCGTCCTCGAGACGGTGGGGGCGGACGTCGGGGCGATCCTCGCGGTCGGCCCGGAGGGCGTACGTCGTCGGTGGCCGACGTCGCTCGCCTGGACGGGCCGGGACCAGGGGACCCAGCCGCCGCGGGCCGACGTCCTCCCCGGCACGCCCGACGTGCTGCGTGCGTGGCTGCTCGCCGGGGACGACGACCCCGACCCCTCCGCGGTCTTCCGCGCCGTGCCCCCGATCCGGCGCCTGGCCGACGGCGAGGGGGAGCGGCCGCACACGTTCGTCGGCTCGCCCGACTGCTCCGACGTCGTGCCCGTCTACTACGACTCCCTGCGGGCAACCACGCGCGTCAACCCCGTCGTCGTCGCGCCAGAGGCGCGCGAGGCGATCGAGCGGCAGGTGCTCGGCGAGGGCCTCGTCGGCGGCTGGCTGCCCGTCGTCCGCGTGGTCTACCCCGTCGCGGACGGGTCGCGGTGGGAGCAGGTCCTCTTCGCGACGCCGCACGGCCGGCGCGACCGGTCGCAGCCCGTCTGGTACCGGTTCTGCCGGGTGGGGCCGGACGGAGCGCTGCGGGCGGTGCGCTACGTCGACACCTACCTGCCCTACCCCGTCGGCGACGAGCCGCCCGCGGAGGCGTTCTACGCAGCGCTCGGAGAGCTCGAGGACTTCTGGGTGGATCGCGCACGCCTTGGCGTCGAGGTGGAGCTGCCTGAGCCTTGGCTGGTGGACTTCGTCAGGCACTCGTTCGTGCGGGAGATGATCACCCGCACCGGTGACGAGCCGCGGTACGGCGTCGTCGATCGGGTCTACGGGGCTCCTGAGCATGACGGCTTCCAGGACGTGCTGACGAGCGCGATGGCGGCCTACCTCGCGTGGGGGCGGCCGGACGTCGCGGGCCGGTATGCCGACCAGTACCTGCACGACGTGGTGCGGCCGGACGGTTCGCTGGACTACCGAGGACCGGAGGTCGGCCAGTACGGGCGGATGCTGAGCGTGCTCGCCGAGCACGCTCGCCAGACCGGCGACCGTGCCCTTCTGCGCCGACACGACACGAAGGTGCAGGCCGTCGTCGGGATCCTCCTCGATCGCCGGAGACGGGCGCTCCGGCTCCCCCACGGCGACCCCGCACGGGGGCTCATCGCCGGGCGGCACGAGGCGGACATCAGCTTCGACACGCCGTCGCTCGGACAGTACGACTACGAGCGGCCGTACCTCTCGAACTCCGCGGAGGCGTGGCGCGGTCTCCGCGACCTCGGCAGGACGTGGCAGGCCATGGGCGCCGATGACGGCGACGCCGTCCGGGCGGCCCTTGGTCGCCGGCTGATCGAGGTCTCCGACGGGCTCCGGCAGGACCTCCTGCGCGCCATCGACGAGTCGTGGCTCGAGCGGCCGAGCGGACGCGTGCTGCCCATCATCGCGGGCGCGCAGCGCACGCACCTCGACGCGCCCTACCGCAGCAGGCCGGAGTCCTTCGACGACAACCGCGTGTGGCACGAGCTCCTCGGCTCCGGGGCGCTGCCCGGCGAGGTGGTCCGCGAGATCGTCGAGGGCGGCGCGGCGCGCGGCGACACCGCGCTCGGCATCTTCGGCAACCGCAAGCACGCCGTCGCGTTCACCGCGCACGGCGTGGCGTACGGCCTGCTGCAGCACGACCTCGTGCGCGAGTTCCTGCTCCTCCTCTGGGCGCACATCGCGCACATGCACACGCGCGGCACGTGGACGGCCGTCGAGTGCTCGGACCTGGACCGGGACCGTGGCGAGCACTGGCCGTACTGCGCGCCGGCTCAGATGACGGTGCCGCTGCTGGTGCGCTGGATGCTCGTGTTCGAGGACCCCCTCGCCCCCCGGGTGTGGCTCGCGCGCGGGCTCCCCCGCGACTGGCTGCGTCACGGTCGCACCGTCGCGGTCCGCAACGCCCCGACGGGGCACGGTCCTGTCTCCTACCGGATCGACTCGCGTGTCGCTGAGGGGACGGTCGTGGCCGACGTGGACGAGTGCCCGCCGACCGCCGAGGTCCTCCTCCGGCTGCGCCTGCCACTGGGTGCGGTGATGAGGCGGGCGCGGGTCGACGGGCAGGACGTACGGGTGGACGCGCACCGTCAGGAAGTGACCCTGCCGCCGGGTACCTCCAGTGCCCACGTGGAGGTCGACGTCACCTGAACGCGCGGAAAGGATGTACCGGGGCAATCCGGATGCCCCATGATCGTCCCCGGCACTTCCGAGGCGTCGAGAGGGACACCGATGAGCGCGGACGAGGGGGTCGGCACGCCGGCCCCAACGGAGGCGTACCGGGCGGCCGCGCGCGCCGCCGTCGGCGAGATCGAGGAGATCGAGTCGCTGGTCATGGCGCTGGAGGCGCGGCTCGTGAAGCTGCGCACGCGGGTGCGCACGCTCACCGCGCTGCTCGGCGCGATCCGCGACGTCGTGCCCGACGCCGCGATGCCCGCCCCGCCCTACTCGCCCCTGCCGCCGCGCGACGACGAGGTCACCGAGCTGCCGCGCCGTCGCCGCACGAGCGACGCGGCCCCCGGCCTCGACGACCTGCCGGTGCGCCTCGCCGCGCGGGCCGCGCGCCCGACCGGCGCGCCGCCGCCGTCGGCCGACGAGATCCTCGGCCTGTCCGGCGAGGGCCGGCACGCGAGCCCGCCCCCCGCGCGCCTCGACCCGCTCGCCGCCGACCTCGAGGCCTGGGGCTGACCGGCCACCGTCCCCTCGGGCCGCCGCGCCGCCGGCTCCTCAGGGGCGCGCGGCGAACCGCTCGAGCAGGTCGGCGTGCCCGGAGACGATGAGGATGTCGTTCGCGGAGACGCGGGTCTCGTCGGTCGCGTAGACGAAGTCCTCGCCCGGCGGCTTCACGCCGAGGATCGTCACGCCGTACTTCTTGCGCACCTGCGCCTGCCCGATGGTGAAGCCCTGCAGCTCGCGCGGCGGGCGCATCTTCACGATCGTGAAGTCGTCCTCGACCTCGATGTAGTCGAGCAGCTTGCCCGAGACGAGGTGCGCCACCCGGTTGCCCGCGTCCGCCTCCGGCAGCACCACGTGGTGCACGCCGATGCGGCGCAGGATGCGCGCGTGCTCCGGGGAGATCGCCTTGGCCCAGATCTGCGGCACCTCGAGGTCCACGAGGTTGCCGGCGATGAGCACGCTCGCCTCGAGCGCGGTGCCCACCCCGACGACCGCGACCTGGAACTCGGCGACGCCGAGCTGGACGAGCGCCTCCGGGTTCGTGCAGTCCGCCTCGACCAGCGGGAACCGGCCCGTGTACTGCGCCACCTTCTCGGGGTCGCGCTCGGCCGCGAGGACGTCGTGGCCCAGCCGCTCCAGGGTGAGCGCGATCGCCGAGCCGAACCGGCCCAGGCCGACGACGAGCGTGCCCGCGCTGCGGGTGTCCTTCTCCGGCTTCGAGGGGCGCCCGGGGACGGCGCCCGCGTGTCCGGCGTAGCTGTCAGCCAATGATCGGCCTCTCCTCGGGGTAGCGGATCACCCTGCGCCGGTCGCGCAGGGCGAGCGCCGCCGCCACGGTAATGGTGCCCGTCCGGCCGGCGAACATCAGCGCGGCGAGGACGTACTTCGCGGCGTCGGGCAGCTCGGGCGTGAGCCCGGTCGTCAGGCCGACCGTCGCGAACGCGGAGATCACCTCGAACAGGACGACGTCGAGGCTCTCCCCGGTCATCTCCAGCACGAGCAGGGCGGCGACGAGGACCATCGAGGCGCTGACGATCGTCACCGCGACCGCGAGCCGGAGGCTCTCGCGCGGGATGCGGCGCCCGAAGGCCTCCATGTCCCGGTCGCCGCGCGCCTCCGCGACGATGGCGAGGAGCAGGACGCCCAGGGTCGTCACCTTGATGCCGCCCGCCGTCGACGCGCTGCCGCCGCCGATGAACATGACCGCGTCCGTGAGCAGCCAGCTCGCCTCGTGCATCCCGCCGACGTCGATCGTGCTCAGCCCGCCCGAGCGCGGCATGACGCCCGCCACGAGGGAGGCGAGCACGCGGTCGTCGCCGTCGAGCCCGCCGAGCGTGGCGGGGTTGCCCCACTCCATCGCGCCGAGGAGGAGGGTCGTCGCGCCGAGCAGGACGAGCGAGACGCTGATCGTCATCTTGCTGTGCAGCGTGAGGTCGGCCCACCGCCAGCGCGTGCGCGACAGGTTGAAGATCACGGGGAAGCCCAGGGAGCCGACGAACACGCCCAGCGCGATCGGCAGGCACACCCACCAGTCGCCCACGTACGGGACCAGGCCCTCCGGCGTCGGGACGAAGCCCGCGTTGTTGAACGCCGAGACCGCGTAGAACGCGCCGTGCCAGAGCGCGTCGCCGATGCTCTCGCCGAGCTGGACGAACCGCGGCACGAGGACGAGCGCGATCCCGGTCTGGATCGTCAGCGACGTGATGACGACGACTCGGATGAGGGAGCCGACCTCGCCGAGCGCGCTGCCGACCTCGCCGGCGGCGAGGAGCTTCTGCGTGAGCCCGATGCGTCGCGAGACGGCGAGGCCGAGCACGGAGGCGAGCGTCATGACGCCGAGCCCGCCGACCCAGATCCCGACGAGGATGACCGCCTGGCCGAACACCGACCAGTGGGTTCCGGTCTCGACGACGGTCAGCCCCGTGACGCACACGGCCGACACCGCGGTGAAGAGGGCGTCGGCGAACGAGGTGCGGGCGCCGTCGGCGGCGGCGGTCGGGAGGCTGAGCAGGCCGGTGACCACGACGATGATCGCCGCGAACGCGGAGAGCGTCAGGCGTGCGGGCGACCGGCGCGCCGCCTCGTCCACCATCTCCCGGACCGCGGCGAACGGTCGGGGGACGTCCATCGCCACCTCCCGGGCTCAGCCGTCCAACTCTGGCACACGAGCCGCGGGCGGACGGGTCGGGCACGCACGGTGGCGACCGGTTAGGTTGCCCTCATGCGTGGGACCGGTGGCGACCGGACGCGCGTCGTCTGGTCACCGGCGCTGCTCGGGTACGACTTCGGGCTGCGCCACCCGATGACGCCGGTCCGCCTGGACCTGACGTTCCGGCTCGCGGAGCGGCTCGGCGTGCTCGCGCTGCCCGGGGTGACCGTGGTGGGCGCCGAGCCCGCCGACGACGAGCTGCTCGTCACCGCGCACACGGTCGACTACGTCGCCGCGGTGCGGCGCGCGGGCGCGGAGGGCGTCGCCGACGAGGCCCGCGGGCTGGGCACCGAGGACGACCCGGTGTTCCCGGGGATGCACGAGGCGGCCGCGCGCGTGGTGGCCGGCAGCGTGGAGTCGGCGCTCGCCGTCTGGGACGGCGACGCGCGGCACGCCGTCAACCTCGCGGGCGGGATGCACCACGCGATGCCGGACCGCGCGTCGGGGTTCTGCATCTACAACGACGCCGTGGCCGCCATCCGCGCGGTCCTCGCCCGGGGCGCGCGCCGGGTCGCGTACGTCGACGTCGACGCGCACCACGGCGACGGCGTCGAGCGCGCCTTCTGGGACGACCCGCGCGTGCTCACGGTCTCCGTGCACGAGAGCGGCTCGACGCTGTTCCCCGGCACGGGCCACCCCGCCGACGTCGGGGGGCCGGGCGCGCGGGGGAGCGCCGTCAACGTGGCCCTGCCGGCGGGGACCACGGACGCGGGCTGGCTGCGCGCGATCGCGTCCGTCGCGGTGCCGGTGGTCCGCGCGTTCGGGCCCGACATGCTCGTCACGCAGCACGGCTGCGACGCGCACGCGATGGACCCGCTGACGAATCTCGCGGTCTCCGTGGACGGCCTGCGCGCGGCGGCGGTGCTGCTGCACGACCTCGCGCACGAGGTGGCGGACGGGCGGTGGCTGGCCCTCGGCGGCGGGGGGTACGCCATCGTCCAGGTGGTCCCGCGGGTGTGGACGCACGTGCTCGCGGTGGCGGCGCACGCGCCGCTGGACGTGGCGACGCCGGTGCCCGAGGCGTGGCGCGCGCACGTCGAGGGGACGCTGGGCCCGCCCGCGCCGACGGTGATGGGCGACGGCGAGGCGGCCGTCGCGCAGCCGTGGTCGGGGGGCTACGACCCGGCCGACCCGGTGGACCGGACGCTGCTCGCGACCCGGCGGCACGTGTTCGACTGGCACGGCCTCGACGCGCTCTACGACTGAGCCGGGGCTGAGCCGGGCACCGCCGCGGCCTCAGTTGACTTCTTTCACTCTATTCACCCCTTTCACATGCGTCTCACCAGGCCCTATGGTGTGCCCAGCGCGGCGCCAGGCCGCCTCGCCGATCGGCGACCGAGAGACGGATGTGGACGAGATGAGCGCGGGCGAGCGCATGCGGTACCTGACGGTGGCCGAGGTGGCCGACCTCATGCGGCTGTCGCGGATGACCGTGTACCGGCTGATCAACCGCGGGGAGCTGCCCGCGGTGCGCGTCGGGCGCTCGTTCCGGGTGCCGCAGGACGCCCTCGACGCCTACCTGCGCACGCACTCCGTCGACGCCGAGGGCGCGGACGGCGAGGAGCGGCTCTCCTCCTGAGGCGCCGGCTCCTGAGCCGCCGGCCGCCGTCGTCCGGCCGGGGCCGTCCCGGGGGCCCGGGACGCACCACTCGCGGCGACCCGGTAGAGTGACCGCCGGACTTCTCCCGAGCGCGGGGGACCCGGCCGTCGGCGGCGGGGCAACCGCGTGCGACACCCTGATCGAGCGAGGACACGTGGGCTCCGTCATCAAGAAGCGCCGCAAGCGCATGGCCAAGAAGAAGCACCGCAAGCTGCTGCGCAAGACGCGCCACCAGCGCCGCAACAAGAAGTGAGCCACGCGCGGGTGACCGCGCGCTGACGGGCTCGGCTGCCGACGGCACCGGGCCCGTTGTCGTGCCCGCGGCCGGGCCGCTCCCCAGGGGCGGCTCAGCCCTCCAGGCGGCTCTCCAGGCGCCGCCGGAGCGCGCGCCGCACACCCCGGATCGCCAGGCTCGCGGCCCACGCGGCCCCGGCCCAGCTCGCCGTCTGCGCCCCGCGGCGCACGGCGCGGCGCCGGCCGCGGAACTCCTGCACCGGCCAGCCCACGCGCTGCGCGTGCCGCCGCAGGCGGCGGTCCGGGTTGATCGCCACGGGGTGGCCGACCGTCGACAGGATCGGCACGTCGTGCATCGAGTCGCCGTAGGCGAAGCTCGACGCCAGGTCGATGCCCTCCTCCTCGGCGAGCGCGAGCACGGCGCGGGCCTTCGCGCGGCCGTGCATCATGTCGCCGACGAGCCGGCCGGTGTAGTAGCCGTCGAGGTGCTCGGCGACCGTGCCGAGGGCGCCCGTGGCGCCGAGCCGCCGCCCGATGAGCTCGCCGACCTCGACCGGGCTCGCCGTGATGATCCACACCTCGTGCCCGGCGTCGAGGTGCTCGCGCAGCAGGGCCTGCGTGCCGGGGAAGATCCGCAGCGAGAGCACCTCGTCCCAGATCTCCTCGCCGATCGCCGCGATCTCGGCGACGGACCGCCCGGCGACGATGCTCAGCGCGCGCGACCGGACCTTGGCGATCGTGTGCATGTCCTCGCCGAACGCGAGGTACCGGGCCTGGTGGAACGCGAACGTCACCAGGTCCCACGTCGTGAAGAAGCCGCGGGACCGCAGGCCGACGGCCAGGTGGAACGCGCTCGCGCCGCGGATGATCGTGTTGTCGAGGTCGAAGAACGCGGCGGTGCGCAGCCCATCCGACCGGGCGCCGGCGTCGGCGGAGGTCGGCTCGGCCACCCGACCACTGTAGCCACCGCCCTAGGGTTGCCTCATGGTGGCGACGGCGTCCGGGTCCGAGCGGGTGGTCCTCTACGTCCGAGCGGGGTGCCATCTCTGCGCGACGGGGCGGGAGGTGGTGGCCAGGGTCGCCGAGGAGACCGGCGCGGCCTGGCGGGAGGTGGACGTGGACGTGTCGCCGGGCACGCGGTCGCTGTTCGGCGAGCTGGTGCCGGCCGTGCTCGTCGACGGCGTGCTGGTCGACCACTGGCGCATCGACGAGGCGCGCCTGCGCCGCGCGATCGAGGCGCAGGCGCCGGGTGGTGCCCCGGGCGGCGCGCCCGGGAGCGCTCAGGGGGGCACGGCGCCCAGGAGCCCCCAGGGGGGCACGGCGTCGGGGGGCACGGCGTCGGGGGGCACGGCGTCGGGGGGCACGGCGTCGGGGGACACGGCGTGACGCGGCGCGCGGTCCCGGCGTCGACGGTCCGCCGCCTGCCGCTGTACCTGCGGGCCCTCGACGAGCTCGCCGAGCGCGGCGTCGCGCAGACGTCGTCGACCGAGCTCGCGGAGATGGCGGGCGTGGGCCCGGCGCAGCTGCGGCGCGACCTGTCGTTCCTCGGCTCGCACGGCGTGCGCGGCGTCGGCTACGACGTCGAGCACCTGCAGGCCCAGGTGGCCGCGGAGCTGGGCCTGACCGGCGACCTGCCGGTCGTCATCGTCGGCATCGGCAACCTGGGGCACGCGCTGGCCAACTACGTGGTCGAGGCGGGCACCGGCTTCCGGGTGGCGGCGCTCGTCGACGCGGACCCCGCCGTCGTCGGGACGCGGGTGGCCGGGCTGGTCGTCGAGGACGTGGCGGACCTCGTCGACGTCGTGCGGCGGGCGGGCGTCGCGCTGGCCGTGCTCACGACGCCGGCCGACGTCGCCCAGGACGTGTGCGACCGGCTGGTCGCGGCCGGGGTGACGGGGATCCTCACCTTCGTGCCGCGGGTGCTCCAGGTGCCCGACGACGTGGACCTGCGCACCGTGGACCTCGCCACCGAGCTGCAGATCCTGGCGTTCCACGCGCGGCGGCGGTCGCTCGCGCGCAGCGGCGCCTGACGTCCCCGGCCCCGGGATCCGGGGGACGGAACCCGGGACGGCCGGGGACAGCCCTGGCGCGCGGGGCGTCAGGCCTTGGCGACGGCCTCGACGTCGAGCGTGATGGTGACCTTGTCGCCCACGAGGACGCCGCCGGTCTCGAGCGCGGCGTTCCAGGTCAGGCCGAAGTCCTTGCGGGAGATCTCGGTGGTCGCGGTGGCGCCGAGGCGCTCGGTGCCGAACGGGTCGGTCGCCGCGCCCTCGAAGGTGGTGCGCAGCGTCACCGGGCGGGTGACCCCGCGGATGGTGAGCTCGCCGTCGATGAGGAAGTCCTCGCCGTCGGCCCGGACGGCCGTGGAGCGGAACTCCCAGGTCGGGTGGGCGTCGGTCTCGAAGAAGTCGGCGCTGCGCAGGTGCGCGTCACGCTTGGCGTCCTTGGTGTCGACGGTGGCCGGGTCGAGCGTCGCGACGACGGAGCTCGCCTCGAGCGTGTCGCCGATGACGATCTCGCCGTGGGTGATGTCGACGGTGCCGTGGACCTTGGAGATGCCGGCGTGCCGCACGCTGAACCCCGCCCGGCTGTGCGACGTCTCGACGACCCAGGTCCCGGGGCGGACGGCGGGCGGCAGGGCGGTGGTGGTCGTGGTCGTCATGTGTCTCGGCTCTCCCTGATCATTTGTTGAAGCATCAATTAAGTAGTTGACAGTTGTACTACAGTGGGCGACGGTCGGCAAGCCGTGAGCAGGGGAGGTGTCGCATGACACAGGCCGCGCGCGAGCCCGACGACGTCCTCTGGCTGTCGGCGGAGCAGCAGCGCCACTGGCGCGCCGTCATCCTCGGCACCGCGCGGCTCACCGAGGCGCTGGGCCGCCAGCTCGAGCGCGACGCCGGGCTGTCCCTGAGCGAGTACGAGATCCTCGTGCGGCTGTCCGAGGCCGCCGACCGGACCCTGCGCATGTCCGAGCTCGCCGCGGCGGTGGTGCACTCGCGTAGCCGGCTCACGCACGCCGTCGGGCGGCTGGAGCAGCGCGGCCTCGTCGCGCGCCGGCCGTGCCCCGAGGACCGGCGCGGGGTCAACTGCGTCATGACCGACGAGGGCTACGCGGTGCTCGAGGCCGCCGCGCCCGGGCACGTCCGCGAGGTCCGGGCCCAGCTCGTCGACCGGCTCACCGACGAGGAGTTCCGCGCGCTCGGCGCCGCGATGGCGAAGGTCGCCCCCGACGCGGAGCCCGGCGCCTGAGCCCCGCTCCCCGCGCAGAGTGGAACGTTCTGCCGGCAACTCGTTCCACTCTGGCCCCTAGGCCCGCGGATCGTTCCACTCTGCGGAGGTGGGAGGTGGCGAGTGGCGGGGGTGGCGAGTGGCGGAGGTGGCCAGTGGCGGAGGTGGCCAGTGGCGGAGGTGGCGAGTCGCGGGGTGCGGGCGCGGGCACCGCTGTCCGTAAGGGACACTGGTCCCATGGTCGAGACCCCACTCGTGACGACGGTGCACCTGCTGCGCCACGGCGAGGTCCACAACCCCGACGGCATCCTCTACGGCCGGCTCGACGGCTACCGCCTGTCAGAGCGCGGCCGCGCCATGGCCCGGCGCGTCGCCGAGCACCTCGGCGGCCGGGGGGAGGCCGCCGCGAGCGGGCCGCGCCGCGACGTCGTGCACGTCGTCGCCTCGCCGCTGGAGCGCGCGCAGGAGACGGCCGCGCCCATCGCGGCGGAGTTCGGGCTCGAGGTCGCGACCGACCCGCGCTTCCTCGAGGCGGAGAACCACTTCGAGGGCCTGACCTTCGGCGTCGGCGACGGGTCGCTGCGCCGCCCCCGGCACTGGCGCCACCTGTGGAACCCGTTCCGGCCGTCGTGGGGCGAGCCGTACACCCAGCAGGTCGCGCGCATGCTCGCCGGCATCGCCGAGGCGCGGCGCGCGGCCGCCGGGCACGAGGCCGTCGTCGTGAGCCACCAGCTCCCGATCTGGGTGACGCGCTGCGCGCTCGAGGGGCGCCGCCTGTGGCACGACCCGCGGCGGCGCGAGTGCAGCCTCGCCTCCCTCACGTCCCTGCGGTTCGAGGGCGAGCGGCTCGTCGGCATCGAGTACCGCGAGCCCGCGGCGGACCTCCTCGCGGATGCGAGCCAGGTGCCCGGGGCGTGACCGTGCGGCGGTCGGCGGCGCGGCTCGGCGCGGCCCTCGCGGGCCTCGCGCTCGTCGCCGCGTGCACGCCGACGGTCGGCGGCGGCTGGGACGAGGAGGGCGCCCGGACCGGCTACGTCTCCGGCGACCGGTCGGTCACCACGTGGGAGCCCGGCGACCGGCGCGGGCCCGTCGAGATCAGCGGCACCGACTACGACGGCGGCCGGGTGGACGTCGCGGACTGGCGGGGCGACGTCGTCGTGCTCAACACCTGGTACGCGCAGTGCCCGCCCTGCCGCGCGGAGGCGCCGGACCTCGTGGCGCTCGCCGAGGACTACGCCGACCGGGGCGTGCACGTCCTGGGCATCAACTCCACCGACGACGCCGGCGCCGCCCTCGCGTTCGAGCGCACCTTCGCGGTCCCGTACCCCTCGCTGCACGACGCCGACGGCACCGCGATCGCCGCGCTGCAGGGGGTCGTGCCCGTGCAGGCGGTGCCGACGACGGTGGTGCTCGACGCCGACGGGCGGGTCGCCGCGCGCGTGCTCGGGGTGGTGGACCCGTCGACGCTGCGCGCCGTCGTCGACGACCTGCTGGCCGAGCGGGACGGCGCCGCGTGATCCTCACCGGTGGTGCGCTCGCCTCGATCGGCGACACCGTCCAGGCGACGGTCCTCGGCGGCTCGATGCTCGCCGCGCTGCCGCTCGCCGCGCTCGCCGGGCTGGTGTCGTTCGCGTCGCCGTGCGTGCTGCCGCTCGTGCCCGGGTACCTGGGGTACGTGTCCGGGATGGTCGGGGCGCGCGCCGGCGTGGGCGGCTCGGGGGGCTCGGGCGGTTCGGGGGGCTCGGGCGGCTCGGACGCCGACGGCGGGGTGCGGGCCCTGCGGGCCGGTCGCCGCCGCACGGTGGCCGGCGTGGCGCTGTTCGTCGCGGGCTTCACCGTGGTGTTCGTCGCGTTCGGCGTCCTCGCCGGGTCCCTCGGCGGGGCGCTCGTCCGGTGGCAGGACGAGCTGGTGCGCGTGCTCGGCGTCGTCGTGGTGCTCATGGGGTTGGTGTTCATCGGGTGGGTGCCGTTCGCGCAGCGGACCGCGCGGCTGCGGCTCGCGCCGCGCGCCGGGCTGTGGGGGGCGCCGCTGCTCGGCGTGGTGTTCGGGCTCGGCTGGACGCCGTGCATCGGGCCCACGCTCGTCGCCGTCTACACGCTCGCGCTCGACGAGGGCAGCGCCGCGCGCGGGGCCGCGCTGTCGGTCGCGTACTGCGTCGGGCTGGGGCTGCCGTTCCTGCTGCTGGCGCTCGGCCTCGACCGGTCCGCCGGGGCGTTCGGGTTCCTGCGTCGGCACCGGCTGGCGATCATGCGCGTCGGCGGGGCGATCCTCGTCGTCGTCGGCCTGGCGCTGGTGACCGGGCTGTGGGGGCGGTTCACGGGCGCGCTGCAGGGGGTCGTCGGCGGGTTCGAGACGGTGGTGTGATGCCGACCGACCTCGTGGACGCGATGAGCCCGGCGACCGCGCCGCCCGGGCTGCCGCGGCTCGGCGCCGCCGGCTGGCTGCGCTGGGTCTGGCGGCAGCTGACGAGCATGCGGGTCGCGCTCATGCTGCTGACCCTGCTCGCCGTCGTCGCCGTGCCGGGCTCCCTGCTGCCGCAGCGGCCGCAGGACCCGGCGGCGGTCGCGCGCTGGATCGCGGAGAACCCCGGGGCCGGCGCGTGGCTCGACCGGCTGGGGTTCTTCGACGTGTTCGCGTCGCCGTGGTTCTCCGCGGTGTACCTGCTGCTGTTCGCCTCGCTCGTGGGCTGCATCGTGCCGCGCATCGCCGCGCACGCCCGCGCCCTGCGGGCAGCTCCGCCCCGCGCGCCCCGGCGGTTCGAGCGGTTCGCCGTCCGCGACGAGGTGGTCACGACGGCGTCGGCCGACGACGTGCTCGCCGCCGCCCGCGCCGCGCTCGCCGGGCCGGTGCGCCGCCTGCCCCGGTTCCGGGTGGTCGAGGGCGTCGAGGACTCGGGCACCCGCACGCTCAGCGCCGAGCGCGGCTACCTGCGCGAGACCGGGAACCTGCTCTTCCACCTCGCGCTCGTCGCGCTGCTCGTCGCGGTCGCCGTCGGGCAGCTCTTCCACTACCGCGGGCAGGCGATCGTCGTGGAGGGCCGCGGGTTCGCCAACTCCGTCACCGACTACGACACCTTCGTCGCGGGCACCGCGTTCGACCCGGGCTCGCTCGTGCCGTTCACGCTCACGCTCGACGAGATGGTCGCCGAGTTCGCGCCCGACGGGCGGCCCGTCGAGTTCCGGGCGGCCGTCACCGTGCGCGAGCCGGGCGCCCACCCGGCGCCGCGGCCCGCCGTCGTGCGCCTCAACGACCCCCTCGAGATCGGGGGCGCGAAGGTCTACCTCCAGGGCAACGGGTACGCGCCCGAGGTCACGGTGCGCGACGCCGCGGGCGAGGTGGCGTTCTCGGGCGCGGTGCCGTTCCTGCCGGAGGACGACGTGTACACGTCGCGCGGCGTGATCAAGGTGCCGGACGTGTCGACCGGGGACCAGCTCGGCCTCGTCGGGTACCTGCTGCCGACGGCCGTCGTCGGCGAGATGGGGGCGGCGTCCGTGCACGCGGACCCGGCCGCGCCGCTGCTCGTGCTCACGCTGTGGCGCGGCGACCTCGGCCTCGACACCGGCGTGCCGCAGAACGTCTACGAGCTGGACACCGCGCGGATGACCCAGGTGCTCGAGGCCGACGGGACGCCGACGACGATCCTCGTGCAGCCGGGCGAGACCGTGGAGCTGCCGGACGGGCTCGGCACGCTCACGTGGGACGGCCTGCCCCGGTTCGCCGCGCTCGACCTGCGGCACGACCCGGCCCTGGGCGGCGTGCTGGCCGGCGCGATCGCGGCGCTCGTGGGGCTGGGCCTGTCGCTGTTCACGCCGCGGCGCCGCATCTGGGTGCGGGCGACCGAGGTGAGCGGGACCGGGGTGCGCGAGGCCGGCGTGGGCGGGACCGGGGTGCGCGAGGGTGGCCCGGGGCAGCGCACGGTCGTGGGCCTCGCGGGCCTCGCGCGCGGGGACGACCTAGGGTTGCCCGCAGAGCTCGCGCGCGTGGCCGACGCGGTCCGGGCGCTGGGGGAGGCGGCGGCGGTGGACGCCGGGGACGTGGGGTCCGCCGGGGACGGCACCGGGCCGCAGCGGTCCGCTGGGGCGCGCGACGACGAGGGGAGAGGCGATGGGCCTGGGTGAGCTGAGCACCGTCCTGGTCTGGGGCGCGGCGACGGCGTACGCGGTCGCCTTCGTGGCGTTCGCGGTGGACCTGGCCCGGCTCGCGGACGCGCGCGCCGGCGGGCGGGCCGCGGGGGGCGCGTCCGCCGTCGGGGGCGACGAGGGCGCCGTCGAGGGCGCGGACGTCGCGGCCGCGGACCGCGAGAGCGTGACGGTGGCGGCCGGCCCCCGGCCGGGCCGCGCCGCCCCGGGCGCCGGGTTCGCCCCGCCCGCCACGGCGGGTGGCGACGCGACGGCGCGCGGCGAGGGTCGCCGTCGGGCCGCGGGGATCGCGATGGCGGTCACCGTGCTCGGCCTGGCGCTGCACCTCGCGGGGGTCGTGCTGCGGGGCGTGGCGGCGGGCCGCGTGCCGTGGGCCAACATGTACGAGTTCACGCTGGTCGGGTCGCTGGTGGCGGTCGCGACGTTCGTGGCGCTGACGCGCTGGCGGGACGTGCGGTTCCTCGGCGCGATCGTGCTGGGCCTCGCGGTGCTGGCGCTGGGGCTCGCGCTGGCCGTGTTCTACCTGCCGGCGGACCCGGTGCGGCCGATCCTGCAGAGCTACTGGCTGGTCATCCACGTCTCGATCGCGACGATCGCGTCCGGGCTGTTCACGGTGTCGTTCGCGGCGAGCGCGCTCCAGCTCCTCAAGGACTCCCGCGACGCCGGGTCGCCGCGCGTGGGCGGGCCGCGGTGGCGGATGCTCGACGCGCTGCCGCCGACGGCGGACCTCGAGGCGCTCGCGTTCCGCATCACCGCCGTCGGGTTCGTGCTGTGGACCTTCACGATCATGGCCGGCGCGATCTGGGCCGAGCACTCCTGGGGCCGGTACTGGGGCTGGGACCCGAAGGAGACGTGGTCGTTCGTCGTCTGGTTGGTCTACGCCGCCTACCTGCACGCGCGCACGACGGCGGGGTGGTCGGGCCGGCGGGCGGCGTGGTTCGTCGTCGTCGGGTACGCCACCGTGCTGTTCAACTTCACGGGCGTGAACCTGTTCTTCCAGGGCAAGCACACGTACGCCGAGCTGTGAGGCTCGCGGAGCTGTGAGGTACGCCCGGGGGGCGTGAGACGTTCGGGTGATTCCTCGCGAACCCCCCCCGCAAGATCACTCGTGGGCCTACGGTGTGGCGCATGGTCGCGGGGGGCGCTCGCGCCACGCCTGCAGGGGACCTGAGCGACGCACTGGCGGTCCTCTGGCACGCGGGGAGCGCACGGGCCGAGCAGGACCCGGGGGAGATTGAACGCCGGCTCAGCCCCGCACGCGGGGAGCGCACCTGCTCGAGGGCGAGAAGTCCGACGCCCGTGACGGCTCATCCCCCGCACGCGGGGAGCGCACAGGTCGGTCATCGTCTCCGGCAGGCCGAAGTAGGGCTCATCCCCAGAAGGGGCTCATCCCCCGCGTGCGGGGGATGAGCCCGGGTCGATGACGTCGGCTCGCGCCGGCGTGCTGTGCGCTCCCCGCGTGCGGGGATGAGCCGACGGACGAGAAGGACCCGCGCAAGGTCGCACTGTGCGCTCCCCGCGTGCGGGGATGAGCCAACTTCGGGTCGCTGGGCGTGTACACCCACCCGGTGCGCTCCCCGCGTGCGGGGATGAGCCGGTCGCCACCTCGATCAAGTGGGAGCTCCCCACGTGCGCCGCGTGCGGGGACGAGTGGTACGTGAACTCGGCGAGGCCCTCTCCTGGGAGTGCGGGATGAGTTCGCCAGTTCGGCGTCATCCAGGCACGCACAGGGGTTGTCCGAGTCGCCGCCTCCTGGTAGCGTTTCGCTCGAACACATGTTCGAAGGCGCGGGGGGCGAACGATGACGACCGGGGTGGCGGCGACGCCGGGCCTCGGTGCGCTCGTCGGGGCGCTGGAGGAGGCGTGCGCGGCGCTCGTAGGGGTCGACGTCGGCGGGCTCGAGATCGCGGAGGTGACCGCGGCGCACGACGCGCTGCGGCGCGCGGCCGACCGGATCGGCGTCGTGCGGGCGCGCCTCCTCGCCCGGATCGAGGAGGACGGGCGCTGGGCGGCGTCGGGCGCGGCGCGGACGTTCCCGGAGTGGGTGGCCCGCCGGGGCGGCGCCTCGGTGGGCACGGCGCGGCGGGAGGCGGCGCTCGGCCGGGCACTCGAGCGCGACGTGTCCGCGACCGCGCGGGCGGTCGAGTGCGGCGAGATCAGCCTCGAGCACGCGCGGGTGCTGACCGAGGTCGCCGCGACGTCGGAGGCGCGCCGGGCCGCGCTGGCCTCCGACCGGCCGGACCGCAACGAGGCGTACCTGCTCGCGCAGGCGCGCCGGCTCGGCGTGGACGACTTCCGACGGCTGGTGCGTCGGTGGGCCGCCGCCGTCGACACCGCCGCGCACGAGGCCGAGCAGCGCGCCGCGACCGAGCGGCAGTACCTCCGCCTCGTCCGGCGCCGCGACGGGGTCGACCTGCAGGGCTTCCTCGCGAACGACAGCGCCGAGACGCTCGCCACCGCCCTGCGCGCGGTCGCGGGCGTGCCGGCCGCCGAGGACGCGCGGACCGGCGAGCAGCGCGCGGCCGCGGCGCTCACGGACCTCGCGCGGGCGGTCCTCGACCACGGGCTCGGCGGCGGCGGGACGTCCCTTGTGCGACCGCACCTGCTCGTCCACGTCCCGTACGAGACCTACCTCGCCGTGGCGGCCGGTGCCGACGCCGACGGCGTGCCCGCGCCCCTGCCGCAGGCCCTCGAGACCACGGACGGTCGCCTCGGAGCTCCCGCCGAGCTCGACGACGGCACGCCGATCCCCGGCTCCGTGCTCGCCCAGCTCGCCTGCGACGCGCGGGTCACCCGGATCGTGTTCGGCCCGAAGGGCGTCCCGCTCGACGTCGGCTGGGCGCAACGGACCTACACCGGGCCGCAGCGCGCCGCGGTCGTCGCCCGGGACCGGACCTGCCGGTACCCCGGGTGCTCGGCGCCGCCGTTCCTCTGCGAGGTGCACCACGTCCTGTGGTGGAGCCGCCTCGGGAGGACGTCCGTGGAGAACGGAGTCCTCCTCTGCGCGCACCACCACCGGCTGGTCCACCAGCGCGACGTGGTCATCACGGTCGACGACGCCGGGTTCGTCTTCCGCCATCGCGACGGCCGGCCCATCGGCCGGTCGGTCCGGCGCGAGGTCGGCCGCATCGGGGATCTGCCCGCCGACGGCGAGGGCCCGCCGGGGCGCGAGGGTGCCGTGGGAGAGGGTCAGGACGGCGGTGGAGGTCGGGACCCCGGGGTGAGTCGAGACCCGGGCGGCGTGGGGCCGCCGGGTGACGAAGCGCTCGCGCGCGGAGGCGCGTCCGGGGAAGGTGGCTCGAGGGAAGCCGCACGCGTGCGCATCGATCAGCCGACCCTGGAGCTCGCGTGCGCGTGAGCCGGGGCGGTACGGCTCGCTGGTGAGCTGTGGTGCCGGCGGGCCGTCAGTTGTCCGACGGCGCCGAGGGGCCGGAGGGCGCGGGGCCGTCGGCGCTCGGGGGCTCGCCGGAGGCGCGGCGGCGCTGCTGCTCGAGGCGCCAGAGGAACTCGGGGTCGTCGTCGGGCGGGAGAGGGCCCGAGCGACGGCTCGGGCGGGCCGGGCCGCGCGCGGGGCCGGCCGGGCGTCCCGTGCGCGGGGGGACCGGGCCGGGCCGGAGCGGGGGGAGCGTCGGCGGGGTGCCGCTCTGGGCGCGGGCCCAGCGGCTGACGAGGATCCACACGAGCGGGCCCAGGACCGGGATGAGGACGACGATGAGCACCCACGCCCAGCGCCGGACGCCGACGCGCTCCTCGGGCAGGCTTCGGGCCAGGTCGAACAGTGCGTAGATCGCCAGTGCGACCGGGACGATGTAGACGAGGGCCCGAACCATTCCACCAGGGTAAGCCGGACGGGCGACGTCGGCGGGTCGGGACCGCGCGGGTGCGCGCCGCAGGGTGTCCGCGGGCGCACCGGAGCGCGCACCGGTCGGGGCGCCCGCACCTAGGCTGGGCCGCATGCCCGTCGTGACGTACTCGCTGCTCCGGCTCGGGCTCTTCGCGCTCGCGCTCGTGGGCCTGTGGCTCGCGGGCATGGGCAGCTGGCTGCTCGTCGTCGTCGCGACGGTCGTGTCCTTCGCGCTGTCGTACGTGGTCCTCGGGCGTCAGCGCGACGCGGCCGCCCGGTGGCTCGCCGAGCGGCGGACGACGCCCGAGCGGCGCAGCCGGTTCCCCCGGGGCGTCGAGGACGACGCCGCGCACGAGGACGCCGTCGTCGAGCGGCTCCGCGAGGATCCCGGCGACGATCAGATCGCGAGGCCCAACGCCAGCAGCACGCCGTAGGCCAGCTCGAGGGCGCCCGTGCCCGCCAGCACCGGGCGCAGCGCCACGCCGCGGGCCCCCAGCAGCACCGCCACCGCGAGGATCACCGCCCCCGGCAGGGCCAGGAGCACCAGCAGCGCCCCCGGCGCCGCCACCGCGCACACCGCGCCCGCGACGATCGCCAGCGCGACGAGCCAGGCGTACGTCCGCCGCGCCCGCCGGTCGCCGAACCGGACCGCGAGCGTGCGCTTGCCCGCGAGGGCGTCGCCGGGGATGTCGCGGATGTTGTTGACCGTGAGCAGGGCGCACGCGAGCAGCCCGACGCCGACCGCCCCCGCGACCGCGGGCCACGTCACCGTGTCCGCCTGCGTGTACGTGGTGCCCAGCACCGCCACCAGGCCGAAGAACAGGAAGACGCCGACCTCGCCCAGGCCCAGGTAGCCGTACGGGTGGCGGCCGCCGGTGTAGTACCAGGCCGCGGCGATCGCGGCCGCGCCGACGGCGAGCAGCCACCAGTGGCCGCTCAGGGCGACGAGCGCCACGCCGAGCGCCGCCGCCACCCCGAACGCGGCGAACGCGGCCGCGCGCACCTGCCCCGGCCGGGCCGCGGCCGACGCGGTGAGGCGCAGCGGGCCGACGCGGTCCACGTCCGTCCCGCGGATCCCGTCCGAGTAGTCGTTCGCGAAGTTCACGCCCACCTGCAGCGCGAGGGCCACGCCGCCCGCCAGGAGCGCGCGCCCGACGTCGGCCGCGTCGACCTGCGCCGCCGCGCCCGTGCCCACGAGCACCGGGGCGACGGCGGCGGGCAGGGTGCGCAGGCGCGCGCCCTCGAGCCACTCGGCAGCGGTCGCCATGGGTCCCCCTCGGTGGTGTGTCAGCAGGTCTCGGCGCGGGAGGCCAGCCACGCCACGGCCGCCCGGTCGATCTTGCCGGGGCCGAGCTCGGGCAGCGCGTCGACGACGACCAGCCGGCGGGGCGCCGCGGCGGGGCCCAGCGTACGGCGGACCGCCGCCCGCGCGTCGGCCAGGACCGGGGCGGGGCCGCCCGGGCGGGGCACGACGACGGCGACGACCGCGGTGCCCCACTCCTCGTCGGGCACCCCCACGACGCACGCCTGCGCGACCGACGGGAGCTCCGCGAGGACCGCCTCGACGGCCGCCGGGGCGACCTTCTCCCCGCCGGTGACGAGGACGTCGTCCGCACGCCCGAGGACCTCCAGCCGGCCGTCCACGAGCCGGCCCAGGTCCCCGGTGCGGTACCAGCGCACCCCGTCGCGCACCTCGAAGGCCGCCGCGTCGAGGTCCGGGCGGCCCAGGTAGCCGCGCGCGAGCGTCGGCCCGGCCAGGCGCACCGCGCCGTCGTCGACGGCGACCCGGGTCCCCGGCAGGGGTCTGCCGTCGTACACGCAGCCGCCGCAGGTCTCGGTCGCGCCGTAGGTGGTGACCACCCGCAGCCCCGCGGCGCGGGCGCGCTCGAGGAGCGCCGGCGGCGTGGCGGCCCCGCCAACGAGGATCGCCTCGAGGTCCGTCCAGGGGCCGGGGTCGGCAAGGATCCGGTGCAGCTGCGTCGGCACGAGCGACGCGTACCGCGGGCGCCGCGCGGGGGGCAGCGCGCGCAGCTGCGCGGCCACGGCGGCCGGGTCGAACCGCTCGCCGGGGAACCAGACGGGGCCGGTGCCCGCGAGCGCCGACCGCACCACCACCTGCAGGCCCGCCACGTGGTGCAGCGGCAGGCAGAGCAGCCAGGCGCCGGGGCCGCCGAGCCGGGCGTGCGTGGACTCCGCCGACGCGACGAGGGCGGCGGCGTCGAGCAGCACCGCGCGGGGCTCCCCGGTGGAGCCGCTCGTCCCGACGACGAGGGCCACCTCCGCGGGGACCGTCTTCGCCGGGGCGGGCGCGAGGGGCGTGAGCGCGGGCCCGGTCCCGTCGAGCGCCGCGGCGACGCGCCGTGTGAGGTCCGCCACGTCCGCCGCGACACGCGGGTGAACCGCGACGGAACGGAGCGGCCGCTGCACAACCGCAGGGTACGGGGGTCCTAGAGTGGGTTCACGCAGGAGGTAGCCGTCGGCCAGCCGGCGAGGAGGAAGCAAGCAGTGGCCAGGTCCGCTCGTGGCGTCCGCGGACGCTGGTCCCGTCGTTCCCGCACGGCGCTCGTCGCCGTCGTCGCCGTCACGGGCGCCGCGCTCGCCGCGTGCACCCCGGAGCCGCCCGAGTCGCTCCCCGACGTCACCGCGACGCCGGACGTCGCGGTCGAGAAGGCCACGCCGCCCGAGCCCGTCGAGCCGACGCGGTGGCCGCTCACCGGCGTGATCACGGACGAGGTCGCCCAGCGCCCCGCCATCGCCGTGAAGATCGAGAACACCCGGTTCGCGCGGCCGCAGGGCGGGCTCGAGGCCGCCGACATGGTGTGGGAGACGATCGTCGAGTTCGAGGTGTCGCGGTTCGTCGCGGTCTACCACTCGCAGATGCCCGAGGAGATCGGGCCGATCCGCTCCGTGCGGCCGATGGACATCCCGATCGCCGCGCCGCTGCGCGCCCCGATCGTGTTCTCCGGCGGGCAGCGCGGGATCCTCAACCTCGTCGCGAAGTCGAGCCTCCAGGCGATCAGCCACGACGCCGGCGCCCCGGGCCTGTTCCGGGTGTCGCGCCGGTCGGCGCCGCACAACGTCTACGGGTCGCTCGCCTCGTTCGTCGAGCAGGCCGACGCCGACCACTCCGCGCCGCCGCCGGAACAGTTCCGGTTCGCGCTGCGGCCGAACCTGGCCACGGCCGCGCAGCTGGGGACGCCCGCCACCGTCGTGGACTTCCGCCTCTCCGGGGCCGCCAACCCCACGTGGACGTGGGACGCGGGCACCGGCCGTTGGCTCCGCGCCGAGGGCAACCAGCCCGCGATGGCCGAGTCCGGCGTGCAGCTGTCCGCGGCGAACGTCGTGGCGATCACCGCCCCGCACCGCGCGAGCGGGTTCAAGGCCCAGGGCGGCGCGTCCGTGCCGACCTACGACCTCGTCGGGACCGGCGCGGGGATCGTGTTCTCCGGCGGGAAGTACGTGGCCGTGACGTGGAGCAAGGCGAGCGACGACGCGCCCTTCGTCCTCACGCTCGAGGACGGCACGCCGGTGACCCTGGCCCCGGGCAACACGTGGGTCGAGCTCGTGCCCCAGCGCACGGGTCGCATCTCGATCACCTGACGTCTCCACCCGCGGGATGACGTCGCCCGACGGCGCTCGCCCCCGGGTCGGAGCGCGCGCCGCCCACGTCGCGACGCGGGACCGATGTGGCGACCGTGCCTCGTCGCGGAGGCTCGAGGCATGGCACACCAGACGCTGCAGCCCATCGACCCGGTCCTCGAGGAGCGCCGTCGCGAGCGACTCCGCTCGAACGTGCCCGCCGCGGCCGCCGTGGTGATGCTCCTCGGGGTGATCCTCGCCGGCGCCCTCGCGCTCGAGCGGCTCGTCAACCTCGGCGTGTGGCTGATCGGGACGACCGGCTAGGGACCCCTAGGACCCCTAGAAGTAGTACGGGAAGCCCGACCAGTCCGGCGGCCGCTTCTCGAGGAACGCGTCCCGGCCCTCGACGGCCTCGTCCGTCATGTAGGCGAGGCGGGTGGCCTCGCCCGCGAAGACCTGCTGACCGGCGAGGCCGTCGTCGGCCAGGTTGAACGCGAACTTCAGCATCCGCACCGCCTGCGGGGACTTGCCGGCGATCGTCCGGGCGTATGTCCACGCGAGGTCCTCGAGCGCGTCGTGGTCGGCGACCTCGTTGACGGCGCCCCACCGCTCGGCGTCCTCGGCGCCGTACTCGCGCCCGAGGAAGAAGATCTCCCGGGCGCGCTTCTGGCCCACCTGCCGGGCGAGCAGCGCGGACCCGTACCCGGCGTCGAACGAGCCGACGTCGGCGTCGGTCTGCTTGAACCGCCCGTGCTCGCGGCACGCGATCGTCAGGTCGCACACGACGTGCAGCGAGTGGCCCCCGCCCGCCGCCCAGCCGTCGACGACCGCGACCACGACCTTCGGCATCGTCCGGACGAGGCGCTGCACCTCGAGGATGTGCAGCCGGCCCGCGCGCGCCGCATCGACCTCGCCGTCGGGCCCGGTGTAGCGGTAGCCGTCGCGGCCCCGGATGCGCTGGTCGCCGCCGGAGGAGAACGCCCAGCCGCCGTCGCGCGGGCTCGGGCCGTTGCCCGTGAGCAGCACCACCCCGACGTCGGGGGAGCAGCGGGCGTGGTCCAGCACCCGGTACAGCTCGTCGACGGTGCGCGGCCGGAACGCGTTGCGCACCTCGGGCCGGTCGAAGGCGACGCGGACGACGGGGGCGGGGGCGCCGTCGTGCACGCCGCGGTGGTACGTGACGTCGGTGAGGTCGTCGAAGCCGTCCACGGGCCGCCAGCGGGCGGCGTCGAACGTGGCGGACACCCCGGGCAGCGCGCTCATGGCGGTCACAGTAGCCGCGCGCGGCGGCGCATCCTCTAGCGTCGGACGGACGGTGGCGCCGGGCCGCCGGGCGAGGAGGCAGCCATGGCGTGGGCCGTGCTCATCGGGTCGGGGATCCTCGAGGCGGGCTGGGCGCTCAGCCTCAAGGCGTCGGACGGGTTCACGCGCCTGTGGCCGTCGGTGCTCTTCGTCGTGCTGCTGGTCGGCAGCATGGGCGGGCTGGCGTGGTCGCTGCGCTCGCTGCCCGTGGGCGTGGCGTACGCGGTGTGGACCGGGATCGGCGCGTCGGTCACCGCGATCGTGGGCATGGTCTGGCTCGGCGAGGCGGTGACGGTCGGCAAGATCGTCTCCCTCGTGCTCATCGTCGCGGGGATCGTCGGGCTGCACGTGTTCGGGGACGCGCCCGAGGTCGCCGTCTGAGCGGCCGTCCGCGGGGCGCCGCGGCGCTACCGTGACGACGTGCTGTCCGACACCGTCGTCTACCGCGTCCCGCTGACGACGCGGTTCCGGGGTCTGGACTGGCGCGACGGCGTGCTGGTGCGCGGCCCCGCGGGCTGGGCCGAGTTCTCGCCGTTCTGGGACTACGACGACGACGCCGCCCGGGCTTGGTGGCGCGCGGCCCGTGAGTGGGCGGAGGGCGACGTGCCGCGCCGGCGGGGGTCCGTGCCCGTGAACGTGACGGTGCCCGCCGTCGGGCCCGAGGAGGCGCACCGGATCGTCGCGTCGTCGGGCTGCACGACGGCGAAGGTGAAGGTCGCCGAGCGCGGCCAGGCGCCCGAGGAGGACGTCGAGCGCGTCGCCGCGGTGCGGGACGCGCTGGGGCCGGGCGGGCGCGTCCGCGTGGACGCCAACGCCGCGTGGGACGCGGACACGGCGGTGGCGCGCATCCGGGCGCTCGACCGCGCGGCGGGCGGGCTGGAGTACGTCGAGCAGCCGTGCCGCGAGGTGGCGGACCTCGTCGCGGTGCGGCGGCGCGTCGACGTGCCGATCGCCGCGGACGAGGCCGTGCGGCTGGCCGCCGACCCGACGGCGGCCGTGCGCGCGGGCGCGTGCGACGTCGTCGTGCTGAAGGTGCAGCCGCTGGGCGGTGTCCGGGCCTGCCTCGAGCTGGCCGAGCGGGTGGGCGTGCCGGTGGTGGTCTCGTCGGCTCTCGAGACCTCCGTGGGGCTCGCGCAGGGGCTCGCGCTCGCGGCCGCCCTGCCCGAGCTGCCGTACGCGTGCGGGCTGGCGACGGCGCGGCTCCTCGCCGAGGACGTCGTCGCCGAACCCCTCCTGCCGGTGGGCGGCCGCCTGGCCGTGCGCCGGCCCGACCCCGACCCGGCGCGGCTCGCCCGCGCCGCCGACGCCGCGGCCGCCGCCGGGATCACCGAGCGGTGGCTCGCGCGCCTGCGTGCCGTGACGAAGGAGGACTCGTGACCACCGCGACCACCGCCGCCCGCGTGCTGCTGCGCGCCCTCGCGGACCTGGGGCTGCGGCACGTCGTGCTCGCCCCCGGCTCGCGCAGCGCGCCGCTCGCGTACGCCGCCGCCGCGGCCGCGGGGCCCGACGGCGAGCGGCCGGACGGCGCCCCGGCCCTCGACCTGCACGTGCGGGTCGACGAGCGGTGCGCGGGGTTCCTCGCCGTCGGGCTCGCCCGGGCCGCGCGGGCGCAGGGGCGCGCCGACCTCGTCGCGGTGGTCACGACGTCGGGCAGCGCGGTGGCGAACCTCCACCCGGCCGTGCTCGAGGCGCACCACGCCGCACTGCCCCTGCTCCTGCTCACCGCCGACCGGCCGCACGAGCTGCGCGGCACCGGCGCGAACCAGACGACCGACCAGCCGGGCATCTTCGCCGGGGCCGTGCGGATGACGTTCGACGTGTCGGCCCCCGGGGGCCGCCCGGACGAGGCGGGGCACCTGCGCCGGATCGCCGCGGAGGCGGTCGCGGCCGCGACCGGCGAGCTGAGCCACGACCCGGGTCCCGTGCACGTCAACCTCGCCTACCGCGAGCCCCTCGTGCCCGACGACGACGTGTGGCCGGCGCCGCCCTTGCCCACCCGGGTGCCGCAGCCGCGCGAGGTCGAGCCGGTGCGGCTCGACGCGCCGCCCCCGGCGCCGCGGCCGCTGCGCGGCTGGACCGAGGAGGAGCCGACGGTGGTCGTCGCGGGCGACGGCGCCGGGCCGGTCGCGCGGGCGCTCGCCGAGGCGCGGGGCTGGCCGCTGCTCGCGGAGCCGTCGTCGGGTGCGCGCGGCGGGCCGAACGCCGTCGCGGCGTACCGGCTGGTGCTGCCCGCGCTGGCGGGGGAGGTGCGGCGCGTCGTCGTCGTCGGGCGGCCCACGCTGAGCCGGGCGGTGACCGCGCTCCTGGGGCGCCAGGTCCGGTCCATCGCGGTGGTGCACCAGGGCTCCGCGACGCCCGACGCCGGCCGCGGCGCGACGTACGTGCTGAGCCGGGTGCCGGAGTGGCTCATGGAGCCGGGCGCCGTGGACGAGGCCTGGCTGGCGCGGTGGCGCGAGGCGGGCCGGGCCGCGGCGGCCGCGGTGCGCGAGGTCCTCGCCGACGAGCACCGCGCGGGCCGGATCGCCGCGCCGACGGTCGCGGCCGCCGTCGCCGCCGCGACCGGGCCGGGCGACGCGCTCGTCGTCGGGGCGAGCAGCCCCGTGCGCGACCTCGACCTCGTGGCCGCCTGGGACGAGCCGCCGCTCGTCGTGGCGAACCGCGGGCTCTCGGGGATCGACGGCACGCTCTCGACGGCGGCCGGCGTGGCGCTCGGGCTGGGCCGCCCCGTGCGCGCGTACGTCGGTGACCTCACGTTCCTGCACGACGTCGGCGGCCTGCTCGCCGGGCCGCTGGAGCGGAGGCCGGACCTGCGGGTCGTCGTCGCGAACGACGACGGGGGCTCGCTCTTCGCGACCATCGAGCACGGGGACCCTGGGAACCGGGTCTTCGAGCGCGTCTTCGCCACGCCCCACGGCGCGGACCTCGGGGCGCTCTGCGCGGGCCTGGGGGTGCGGCACGTCCGGGTGGACGACGCCGGCGCGCTGGGCGAGGCGGTCGCCGCGCCCGTGGCGGGCGTGGAGGTCGTCGAGGTCGCCGTCGACCGCGCCGAGCGTCGCGCGCTGCACGAGCGGCTCGCGGAGGCGGCCGCGCGCGCGATCGGCTGAGGTTCTCAGCCGGCTCTCAGGAAGGGCACAGGATTCGGCCAGGCCCGCCGCCTGTCATGGGCGTCGAGGAGGTCCGACATGAGCATCGACCTGACGCAGACGGTTCCCCTGGTGGCTCCGCCCCCGCCCCCGCCGCCGCCCCCGCGGCGGCCCTGGCGCGCGGTCGTGGTGACCGCCGTCGTGACGGGCGTCGTCGCCGTCGCGGGCACGGTGGCCGTGCAGGCGGCGCTCGACGACCGCCCCGACGACGCGGGCCCCGCCCAGGAGCAGGCGGCCCCGGAGGAGCGGGCCCCCGAGACGGCGCCGCCCGTCACGGCCGACGGCACCGCGCCGGACTGGCAGGCGGTCGCGGAGGCCGTGCGGCCGTCCGTCGTCGCCATCGCGGTGCGCGGGCCCGCGGGCGGGAGCGAGGGGTCCGGCGTCGTGCTCGACACGGACGGCCGGATCATCACGAACGACCACGTCGTCGCCGGCGGCGGTCGGATCATGGTCACCCTCGTCGACGGGCGCGTCTACGAGGCCGAGGTGGTCGGCACCGACCCCACGACGGACGTCGCCGTCATCGCGCTGACCGACCCGCCGGACGACCTCGTCGCCGCGGCGTTCGGCGACTCCGACGAGGTCGCGGTCGGCGAGCCGGTCATGGCCGTCGGCAACCCGCTCGGCCTCGACAGCACGGCGACCACGGGCATCGTGTCCGCGGTCGACCGGCCCGTGTCGACCGGGTCGCCCGGCCGCGGCGAGCCCGTCGTGACGAACGCGATCCAGGTGGACGCGGCGATCAACCCCGGCAACAGCGGCGGCCCGCTCTTCGACGCCAGCGGCCGGGTCGTCGGGATCACCTCGTCCATCCTGACGACGTCGCGCAGCAGCGGGTCCATCGGGCTCGGCTTCGCGATCCCGGCGAACCTCGCCCTGCGGGTCGCCACGGAGCTCGTCGAGGACGGCGCGGCGGCGCACGCGTTCCTCGGGGTGCGCCTGGCGGACGGCACCGCGCGCACGGCGGACGGCACCGTGCGGCTGGGCGCCGTCGTCGTCGAGGCCACCGCGGGCGGGCCCGCCGCCGACGCCGGGCTGCGCACCGACGACGTCGTCGTCGCCATCGACGACGAGCCGGTGAGCGGCGCGGAGTCGCTGACCGCCCAGGTGCGCGAGCGCACGCCGGGCGACGAGGTGACGCTCACCGTCGTCCGCGGCGGCGAGACGCGGACCGTCGACGTCGTGCTGGGCAGCCGCGAGGAGGGGCGGGCCTAGCGGGGCTCAGCCGCGCGTCGGGTTCCCGAGCGCCCGGCGCATCGGCTCGAGCTTGGCCTCCGACTCCGCCAGCTCGGCGGCGGGGTCGGAGGCCGCGACGATGCCGCAGCCCGCGAACAGCCGCAGGTGGCGCGGGTCGTCCGGGTCGACCCGGCCGGTGCGCAGCGCGAGCGCCCACTCGCCGTCGCCGTCGGCGCCGATCCAGCCGACGGGCCCGGCGTAGCGGCCGCGGTCCATGCTCTCGAGCTCGGCGATGAGGTCGCAGGCCGCCGCCGTGGGCGTGCCCGCGACGGCCGCCGTGGGGTGCAGCGCGGCGGCGAGGGCGAGGCTCGTGGGCGGGGGGCCGGCGTCGGCGGACAGGACGCCGGTGACGTCCGTCGCGAGGTGCAGGACGTTCGGCAGGTGCAGCACGAACGGGGTCTCGGGCACGTTCGTCGACGAGCAGAACGGCGCGAGGGCCTCGCTGAGCGAGGTCACCGCGTACTCGTGCTCCTCGAGGTCCTTCGACGAGTGGGCGAGGAGCGCGGCGTGGGCGAGGTCGGCGTCGTCGTCGCCGGTGCGGCGGATGGTGCCCGCGAGCACGCGCGAGGTGACGAGCCCCTTCTCGCTGCGCACGAGGAGCTCGGGGGTCGCGCCGAGCAGGCCGTCGACGGCGAACGTCCAGCACGCGCGGTAGTCGGCGGCGAGGCGGCGCAGCACCCAGCGCTGGTCCAGCGGCGCGGTGGTGCGGGCGTGCACCTCGCGGGCGAGCACGACCTTCTCGAGCCGGCCGTCGCGGATGCGCCGCACGGCCTGGCGGACGGCGTCCTGCCAGGCGTCGGGGCCGAGGTCGGCGTCGGAGAACGTCACCGGCCCGGGCGACGTGGGCGGCGGCTGCGGCGTGGGGACGACGGGGGCAGGCACGGCGCCGAGCTCCATCGTGGTCACCCAGGCCGTGGCACCGCGGCGCCCGACGACGACCCGCGGCACCACGAGGACCCCGCCCGCGGGGGAGTCGTCGGCGAAGGCGAACGAGCCGAACGCGACGGGCCCGCTGCCGGGCAGGCGGACCTCGTCGCGGACCACCGCGTGGGCGACGAGCTCGCGCCAGGCGGCCTCGGCGTCGGCCATCCGGTCCGCGCCGGCGGTGGTGACGCGCGTGAGCTCGCCCCAGGCGACGAGGCCGTCGGCGCGCCGGATCCACGCCGTGCCCCCGTCGGCGGGCAGCAGCTCGGTGAGGTCGCCGGGGAGGTCCAGGGGGTCCACCGCGGCGGTGCGTGCGACGAGGGGCAGTGGCGCGGTCGCCGCGAGGTCCAGGTCGGTCATCGCGGGACAGCCTACGTCCAGCGCGGACCGCGCCATGCCTCAGGATGGGGGCATGCCCCGCGCCAGCCTGGAGAAGCAGCCGCACGAGGTCGCGGCGATGTTCGACGCCGTGGCCCGCCGCTACGACCTGACGAACGACGTGCTGTCGCTCGGCCAGGACCGCCGGTGGCGCCGCCGGACGGTCGCGGCGGTGGACCCTCGGCCGGGGGAGACGGTGCTCGACCTGGCGGCGGGTACGGGCACGTCGTCGGCGCCGTTCGCGGCGGCGGGCGCGCGCGTGGTGCCGTGCGACTTCTCGCTCGGCATGCTGACGGCGGGCAAGGCGCGGCGCCCCGACCTGCCGTTCGTCGCGGGCGACGCGCTGCGGCTGCCGTTCGCCGACGCGTCGTTCGACGCCGTGACCGTCTCGTTCGGGCTGCGGAACGTCGCGGGCACGCGCGACGCGCTCGCGGAGATGCTCCGCGTGACGCGGCCGGGCGGCCGGATCGTGGTGTGCGAGTTCTCCTCGCCGACGTGGCCGCCGTTCCGGGTCCTGTACACCGAGTACCTCGTGCGCGCGTTGCCCGCGATCGCGCGCGTGGTGAGCTCGGACCCCGAGTCGTACGAGTACCTCGCCGACTCGATCCGCGCGTGGCCCGACCAGGTGGGCCTCGCGCGGCTCCTGCGGGAGGCGGGCTGGACCCACGTCGCGTACCGGAACCTCTCCGGGGGCATCGTGGCGCTCCACCGGGGCCGGCGGCCGTGAGACGCACACCGGGGGGATCCGGACATTTGGCACGGCCGGACCGCCGTCGGACGCCGTGCGTACCCACCGTCCGGGCGCGGATAGACTGACGCGACGTTCGTGAACGTCTTCACAAGGAACGGCTGACGGCGAGGTGGGCGTGGCGAGGGGTGTCGAGCGGCACGACGACGCCGACGTCGTCGTCGTCGGCGCGGGCCCGGCCGGGGCGACCGCGGCCTACTGGCTCGCGACGGCGGGCCTCGACGTCCTCGTCCTGGAGAAGACCGCGTTCCCCCGCGACAAGGTCTGCGGCGACGGGCTGACCCCGCGCGCCGTGCGCGAGCTCGTCGCCATGGGCGTGCCGCTGCGGCCCGAGGACGGCTGGATCCGCAACAAGGGCCTGCGGGTCTACGGCGGCGGGCACCGGCTGGAGATCCCGTGGCCCCGGACCGAGTCGTTCCCGGACTTCGGCCTCGCCCGCCCGCGCCGCGACTTCGACGCCGCGCTCGCCGCCCACGCGCGGGCCGCCGGGGCGAAGATCCTCGAGCGCACCCAGGTCACCGGGCCGCTCGTGCACGAGCGCACGGGCCGCGTCGTCGGCGTCACGGCCCGCCCCGTGGACGACGCCGGCCGCCGGGCGGGCGACGAGGTCACCTACCGCGCGCCCGCCGTCATCGCCGCCGACGGCGTGTCCGCGCGCCTCGCGCTCGCGCTCGGGATCGAGAAGGACCCGCGCCGCCCGATGGGCGTCGCCGTGCGGACGTACTTCCGCACCCCGATGCACGACGACGAGTGGATGGAGTCCCACCTCGAGCTGTGGGACGGCGAGCCGAACCGGTCGAACCTGCTGCCCGGGTACGGCTGGATCTTCCCGCTCGGCGACGGCACGGCGAACGTCGGCCTGGGCAGCGTGAGCTCTACCGCCACGGCGACGAAGGTCGACTACCGCGAGCTGCTGCACCGCTGGCTCGCCGGCACCCCCGCGCACTGGGGGTTCACGCCGGAGGGCCAGGTCGGGCCCGTCCGCGGCGCCGCGCTCCCGATGGCGTTCAACCGCAAGCCGCTCTACTCGCGCGGCGTGCTCCTCGTCGGGGACGCGGGCGGCATGGTGAGCCCGTTCAACGGCGAGGGGATCGCGTACGCGATGCAGGCCGCGCGTCGGGCCGCCGAGATCGTGGTCCAGGCCCACGCCCGCCGGACGCCGGCCGCGCGGGACGCCGTGCTCGCCACCTACCCCCGCGTGATGGCCGACGAGCTGGGCGGGTACTTCCAGCTCGGCCGCGTCTTCGTGAGGCTCATCGAGCAGCCCGCGATCATGCGGCTGTGCACCCGCTACGGTCTACCCCGACCGGCGCTGATGCGCCTCGTCATGAAGCTCCTGTCCGACGTCTACGAGCCGCGCGGCGGCCAGGCCTCCGATCGCCTGATCGCCACGCTGGCACGGATTGCGCCCGCAGCATGACCCGACGACACTCGGCGGAGGCCGCGCCACCGCCCCAAGCCCGCGCGGCGGCGACGCCGCCCCGACCCGGTTGGAGGGCCCGATGACCAACCCGTACGTGCCGATCCTGGTGCTCATGGGTATCGCGGCGGTCCTGGCCCTCGGCGGCGTCGGCGCGAGCGCGATCCTGGGCCCGCGGCGCTACAACCGGGCGAAGCTCGAGGCGTACGAGTGCGGCATCGACCCGACGCCCCACGCCGTCGGGCACGGCCGCTTCCCGGTGAAGTACTACCTCGTCGCGATGAGCTTCATCGTCTTCGACATCGAGGTCGTCTTCATGTACCCGTGGGCGGTCACGTTCGGGGAGCTGGGCATGTACGGCGTCGTCGCGATGGTGACGTTCATCGCCCTCATCACGGTGCCCTTCGTCTACGAGTGGCGCCGCGGCGGGTTCGAGTGGGACTGAGGGCCGCGGTCGACACCGCGGCAGGCACGAGCACGGGAGGAGGGGCGCGATGGGCATCGAGGAGGCACCGTCAGGCTTCCTGCTGACCACGGTCGAGAAGTTCGCCGGCCTGGTCCGCAAGGCGTCGATGTGGCCCGTGACGTTCGGGCTCGCCTGCTGCGCGATCGAGATGATGGCGACGGGCACGTCCCGCTTCGACATCTCGCGCTTCGGCATGGAGGTGTTCCGGGCGTCGCCGCGCCAGGCGGACCTCATGATCGTCGCGGGCCGCGTGAGCCAGAAGATGGCGCCGGTCGTGCGCCAGGTCTACGACCAGATGTCCGAGCCCAAGTGGGTGCTGTCGATGGGCGTCTGCGCGTCGTCGGGCGGCATGTTCAACAACTACGCGCTCGTGCAGGGCGTGGACCACATCGTCCCCGTCGACATCTACCTGCCCGGCTGCCCCCCGCGGCCCGAGATGCTGCTCAACGCGATCCTCGCGCTGCACGAGCAGGTGCGGCACGCGCCGCTCGGCGTCAACCGCGAGCGGGCCGCCCGCGCCGCGGAGGAGGCCGCGCTCGCCGCGACGCCGACGTCCGAGATGAGGGGGCTGCTCCGATGAGCGACGACGTGCGCCGCGACGCCACCGGCGACGACGCGCCGGCGGACGCGCCCGCCGAGGCGAAGGACGCGGCGGCGGCCGCGAAGGCGGGGGCCGACGTCGTCGGCACGCCCGCGAGCGACACCCCGCAGACGGCGACCGAGGCCGCCCACGAGGCCGGCGCGCAGCACCTGCCCGCCACGGCGGGGGAGGGCGCCGCGGGCCCGGTGCTCGACGTCGTCGCCGTGCGCCGCGGCATGTTCGGGGCGCAGGACACCGGCGACACGTCCGGGTACGGCGGGCTCGTGCGGACCGTGGCGATGCCCGGCCCGAGCGAGCGGCCGTACGGCGGCTGGTTCGACGAGGTCGTCGACATCCTCGCGGAGGTGCTGGCCGAGCAGGGCGTGCCGTACGAGGCCGCGATCGAGAAGGTCGTGGTGGACCGCGGCGAGCTCACGCTGTTCGTGCGGCGCGAGCACGTCGTCACCGTGTGTCGCGCGCTGCGCGACGACCAGGACCTGCGCTTCGAGCTCGGGCTCGGGGTCTCCGGCGTGCACTACCCGGCCGACGCCGGGCGCGAGCTGCACGCCGTCTACCACCTGTGCTCCGTCACGCACGGCCGGCGCCTCCGGCTCGAGGTGGCGGTGCCCGACGCCGACCCGCACATCCCGTCGTCCACCCCGGTGTACCCGGGCCACGACTGGCACGAGCGGGAGACCTACGACTTCTTCGGGATCGTCTTCGACGGCCACCCGGGCCTCGCGCGCATCGAGATGCCCGACGACTGGCCCGGCCACCCGCAGCGCAAGGACTACCCGCTCGGCGGCATCCCGGTGGAGTACAAGGGCGCGCACATCCCGCCGCCCGACCAGCGGAGGGCGTACAACTGATGAGCGAGCAGACCCCCCACGCGAGCGCCCACATCGTCGACGAGGGCGCCGAGGGCGTCCCCACCTTCGAGGCCACCGGCGGCGACTGGTCGCAGATCGCCGAGGAGGCGGCGCGGCTCGGCGAGGAGCGCATCGTCGTCAACATGGGCCCGCAGCACCCGTCCACGCACGGCGTGCTCCGCCTCATGCTCGAGATCGACGGCGAGACGGTCACCGAGGCCCGCTGCGGCGTCGGCTACCTGCACACGGGCATCGAGAAGCAGATGGAGTACCGCACGTGGACGCAGGGCGTGACCCTGTGCACGCGCATGGACTACCTCGCCCCGTTCTTCCAGGAGGTCGGGCACTGCCTGGCCGTGGAGAAGCTCCTCGGCATCACCGACGACGTGCCCGAGCGCGCCACCGTCATCCGCGTCCTGCTCATGGAGCTCAACCGCGTGGCCAGCCACCTCGTGGCGCTCGCCACGGGCGGCAACGAGCTCGGCGCGACGACGATCATGACCACGGGCTTCACGGGCCGCGAGGAGATCCTCAAGATCTTCGAGCTCATCACCGGCCTGCGCATGAACCACGGCTTCATCCGGCCCGGCGGCGTCGCGCAGGACATCCCGCCGGGGGCGCTCGACACCATCCGCGAGACCCTGCCGAGGGTCCGCGACTACATCGGCCAGCTGTCGGACCTCATGCTCGGCAACCCGATCTTCAAGGGCCGCCTCGTCGACGTCGGGTACCTGGGCCTGGCGGGCTGCATGGCGCTCGGCATCACCGGCCCGATGCTGCGGGCCACCGGCCTGCCGTACGACGTGCGCAAGCACACCCCGTACTGCGGGTACGAGACGTACGACTTCGACGTGCCGACCGCCACCGAGGCGGACTCCTACGCGCGCGTCGTGCTGCGGATCGAGGAGTGCCACCAGAGCCTGCGGATCGTCGAGCAGGCGCTCGACCGGCTGCAGGCCATGGGGCCGGGCCCGGTCATGGTCGCCGACAAGAAGATCGCGTGGCCCGCGCAGCTCGCGATCGGCTCGGACGGCATGGGCAACTCGCTCGACCACATCCGCGAGATCATGGGCACCTCGATGGAGGCGCTCATCCATCACTTCAAGCTCGTCACCGAGGGCTTCCGGGTCCCGGCCGGGCAGGCCACGCAGGCCATCGAGCACCCGCGCGGCGAGATGCTCGTGCACCTCGTGTCCGACGGCGGCACGCGGCCCTACCGGGCGCACTTCCGCGACCCGTCGTTCAACAACCTCCAGGCGGTCTCGCTCATGTGCGAGGGCGGCCTGCTCGCCGACGTCGTGGTCGCCGTGGCGGGGATCGACCCGGTGATGGGAGGGGTGGACCGCTGATGACGACCCACACGCAGGCGCCGTACGAGCCGTACGAGGGCGCGAAGCTGGCGCGGCTCGAGGAGGACGCCGCGGCGATCCTCGCCCGCTACCCGGAGCACCCGCGGTCCGGGCTGCTGCCCCTGCTCCACCTCGTGCAGTCCGAGGACGGCTACGTCAGCCCGGACGGCATCGCGTTCTGCGCCCGGCTGCTCGGCCTGACGACGGCGGAGGTCTCGGCGGTCGCGACCTTCTACACCCAGTTCAAGCGGCACCCGAACGGCACCTACACCGTCGGCGTCTGCACCAACACGCTCTGCGCGATCATGGGCGGCGACGCCATCTTCGACGAGCTCGCCGAGCACCTCGGCGTCGGCCACGACGAGACGACCCCCGACGGCGCGATCACCCTCGAGCGCATCGAGTGCAACGCGGCGTGCGACTACGCGCCCGTGGTGATGGTCAACTGGGAGTTCTTCGACGAGCAGACGCCCCGGTCCGCCGTCGAGGTGGTCGACAGGCTGCGGGCCGGCGAGCCGGTGCGCCCGACGCGCGGGGCGTCCTCGGTGTGCACCTTCAAGCAGATGTCGCGCGTGCTCGCGGGGTTCCCCGACGGGCGCGCGGGCGAGGGCGTGGCCGCGGGCGAGCGGTCGCTCGCCGGGCTGCGGCTCGCGCGCGAGAAGGGCTGGCGCGCCCCGGCCGCCGACGACGCAGGCGACGGCGCCGCGGGCGGCGAGGCACCGACGTCGGCGGCCGCGCAGGGCGGCCGGGCACCCGGGCGCGACACCAGCGTGGACACGCCCAGCCAGCCGCCGTCGGGCGGCACCGCTGACACGGCGACCGGGCGCGAGCCGAGCGAGGAGGCGTGATGGCGACGCTCACCCCCGTCCTCACCGATCGCTGGGACGCCCCGTCGTCCTGGACGCTCGACGCGTACCGCAAGGCCGGCGGGTACACCGCGCTGCGCACGGCGCTCGGCATGGCGCCCGAGGAGGTGCTCGCCGCGGTGCGCGACTCCGGCCTGCGCGGGCGCGGCGGCGCCGGGTTCCCCACGGGCATGAAGTGGGGCTTCCTGCCGGCCCCCGACGGCGGGCCGCGCTACCTCGTCGTCAACGCCGACGAGTCCGAGCCGGGCACCTGCAAGGACATCCCGCTGATGATGGCCGACCCCCACCTGCTGGTGGAGGGCGCGATCATCACGTCCTACGCGATCGGCTGCCACCACGCGTTCATCTACCTGCGCGGCGAGGTCGTGCACGTGTACCGGCGGCTGCTCGCGGCCGTCGAGGAGGCGCGCGCGGCCGGGCTGCTCGGCCGGGACGTGCTCGGCTCCGGCTTCGACCTGGAGATCACCGTGCACGCGGGCGCGGGCGCGTACATCTGCGGCGAGGAGACGGCGCTGCTCGACTCGCTCGAGGGCCGCCGCGGCCAGCCGCGCCTCAAGCCGCCGTTCCCCGCGGTCGCCGGCCTGTACGGGCGGCCGACGGTCGTCAACAACGTGGAGACCATCGCGAGCGTGCCGTCGATCGTCGCCCGCGGCGCCGACTGGTTCCGCAGCATGGGCACCGAGCGCTCGACCGGCTTCGGCATCTTCTCGCTGTCCGGCCACGTCGAGCGGCCGGGCCAGTACGAGGCGCCGCTCGGCATCACGCTGCGCGAGCTGCTCGACATGGCGGGCGGGATCCGCGCCGGGCACGAGCTGAAGTTCTGGACGCCCGGCGGGTCCTCGACGCCGCTGTTCACGGCCGAGCACCTCGACGTGCCGCTCGACTACGAGTCCGTCGGCGCGGCGGGCTCGATGCTCGGCACGCGCGCGCTGCAGATCTTCGACGAGACGACGTGCGTGGTCCGCGCGGTCTCCCGCTGGACGGACTTCTACGCGCACGAGTCGTGCGGCAAGTGCACGCCGTGCCGCGAGGGCACGTACTGGATGAAGCTCATCTACCACCGCCTCGAGGCGGGCGAGGGCACGCAGGAGGACCTGGCGACGCTCCTCGACGTCTGCGACAACATCCTCGGGCGGGCGTTCTGCGCGCTCGGCGACGGCGCGACCTCCCCGGTGACCTCGAGCCTGCAGTACTTCCGCGAGGAGTACGAGGCGCACGTCACCGGCGGCGGCTGCCCGTTCGACCCCGTGGCGTCCGCCCGCTTCGAGTACACGCCCAAGGACCGCGCGATGGCTGGGGTGCACGCATGACGACGACGTCCACAGGCGCGACGAACGCGACGGGCGGCGCGGACCGGCCCGCCGCGCCCCCCGACGCCGTCACCTTCACGATCGACGACGTCGAGGTGACGGTGCCGAAGGGCACACTCGTCATCCGCGCCGCGGAGCAGCTCGGCATCGCGATCCCGCGCTTCTGCGACCACCCGCTGCTCGAGCCGGTGGGCGCGTGCCGGCAGTGCCTCGTCGAGGTCGCCGTGCCGGACCGGGAGGGCAACGTCCGCCCGATGCCGAAGCCGCAGGCCTCCTGCACCACGGAGGCCACGCCCGGCATGGTCGTGCGGACGCAGCGCACGAGCGCCGTCGCCGACAAGGCGCAGCACGGGATCATCGAGTTCCTGCTCGTCAACCACCCGCTCGACTGCCCCACCTGCGACAAGGGCGGCGAGTGCCCGCTGCAGAACCAGGCGATGAGCAACGGGTACGGCACGTCGCGGTTCCGCGACGTCAAGCGGACGTTCCCCAAGCCGATCGCGATCTCCACCGAGATCCTGCTCGACCGCGACCGGTGCATCCTGTGCCAGCGCTGCACGCGGTTCTCCGCCGAGATCGCCGGGGACGCGTTCATCGAGCTGCAGGGCCGCGGCGGCGGGACGCCGGGCCGGGAGGTGCACGGGACGCACGCGCAGCAGATCGGGCGCTTCGACCCGGGCGTGCTGGACTGGGCCGGCGCGGAGCCGACGCGGGTCTACCGCGGCGTGCAGCCCGACGGGACCCCGATCAGCGCGGCGACGGGCGTGCCGGAGCAGGACGTGGCCGGCCCGGTCGGCGCGGCGACGATCGACACGTCGGGCCGCCCGTTCGCGTCGTACTTCTCGGGCAACACCATCCAGATCTGCCCGGTGGGCGCGCTGACGAACGCGGCCTACCGGTTCCGCTCCCGGCCGTTCGACCTCGTGTCGACGCCGGGCGTGGCGGAGCACGACTCGAGCTGCTCGGCCATCCGCGTCGACCACCGGCGCGGCGTCGTGCTGCGGCGGCTCGCGGGCGACGACCCGGCCGTGAACGAGGAGTGGATCACCGACAAGGACCGCTTCGCGTTCACCTGGCAGGGGCTGCCCGACCGGATCACCGTCCCGCTCGTGCGCGACGTCGCCGAGGACGGCACGCGGGGCGAGCTGCGCAAGGCCAGCTGGGGCGAGGCGCTCGACCGCGCCGCCGAGGGCCTCGCGGCCGCCGCGGGCGCCGTCGGCGTGCTGCCCGGCGGGCGCCTCACGCTCGAGGACGCCTACGCCTACGCGAAGTTCGCGCGCGTGGCCCTGGGCACGAACGACGTCGACCACCGGGCGCGGCCGCACTCCGCGGAGGAGGAGGCGTTCCTCGCGCACCACGTCGCGGGCACGCGGATGGCCGTGACCTTCGCGGACCTCGAGGCCGCGCCGGCGGTGCTCCTCGTCGGCTTCGAGCCCGAGGACGAGGGCGGCGTCGTGTTCCTCCGCCTGCGCAAGGCCGTGCGCAAGAACCGCACGCGGGTCTTCTCGGTGGCCCCCTGGGCGAGCCGGGGCCTCGCGCGGCTCGACGGCACGCTGCTGCCGGCCGCGCCGGGCACGGAGCCCGAGGTGCTCGACGCGCTCGTCCCCGGCGCGCACGGGGCGCTCGGCCGGGCGGCCGAGGCGCTCGGGCCGGACGCCGTGGTCGTCGTCGGCGAGCGCCTGGCCACGGTGCCGGGCGCGCTGAGCGCGGCGCTCCGCCTGGCCGGGCGCACGGGCGCGCGGCTCGCGTGGATCCCGCGCCGGGTCGGCGAGCGCGCGGGCGTCGAGGCCGGCACGCTGCCGGGCCTCCTGCCGGGCGGGCGGCCCGTCGCCGACGCGCGGGCCCGCGTCGACCTCGCGGCGGCCTGGGACGTCGAGCGGCTGCCGGCCGAGCCGGGCCGCGACGCCGCGGGCATCCTCGCGGCGGCGGCCGCGGGCGAGCTGCGGGCGCTCGTCGTCGGCGGCGTGGACCCCGCGGACCTGCCGGACCCGGCCCTCGCGTCGGCGGCGCTGCGCGGCGTCGACTTCCTCGTCTCGCTCGAGGTCCGCTCGTCCGCGGTGACCGAGCTGGCCGACGTCGTGCTGCCGGTCGCGCCGCCGGTCGAGAAGGGCGGCACGTTCGTGTCCTGGGAGGGGCGGCTCCGCCCGTTCCCGCAGGCGCTGACGAGCACGCACATGCCCGACCACCGGGTGCTCGACGCGCTCGCGGACCGGATGGGTGTGACGCTCGGCACGCGGACCCTCGCGCAGGTGCACGCGGAGCTCGACCAGGTCGGCGCGTGGGACGGCGAGCGCCCCGCGGCGCCCGACGTGCCCGCCGCGGAGCCGCCGGCGGTCGGCGAGGGCGAGGCGGTGCTCGCGACGTGGCACCTGCTGCTCGACCGGGGCCGCCTGCAGGACGGCGAGCAGTTCCTCGCCGGGACCGCCCAGCGGCCCGTCGCCCGGCTCGGCGAGGCGTTCGCCGCGCGGCTGGGCGTGCGCACGGGCGACGCCGTGACCGTGCGGCGCGCGGACGGCGACGGCGGCGCGATCACCCTGCCGCTCGTCGTCACGCCGATGCCCGACGGCGTGGTGTGGGTGCCGACGAACTCGACCGGCTCGGCCGTGCGGGCCACGCTGCGGGCCGACGCCGGCGCGCTCGTGACCGTGCGCGCCGCGGCCCTGCCGGCGACCGGGTCCCCGGCGGCCGAGGGAGAGGGGCTGTGATGCGCGTGCTGCTCGCGGCGGCCGAGGGCCAGGGCGCGGTCGCCGCCGCCGACTTCTCGCAGGACACGTGGTGGATCGTGCTGGTCAAGGCGGTCGGCATCATCGTGTTCCTGCTGCTCAGCGTGCTCTTCGCGATCTGGTTCGAGCGCAAGGTCGTGGGCCGGATGCAGATCCGGCCCGGCCCGAACGTGCACGGCCCGTTCGGCATCTTCCAGTCGATGGCCGACGCCATGAAGCTCCTCTTCAAGGAGGACGTCATGGTGAGCACGGCGCACCGGCTCGTCTACGTCCTGGCGCCGATGATCTCGGTGTTCTGCTCGCTGCTCGTGTTCGCGGTCATCCCGTTCGGGCCGGCCGTGACCATGTTCGGGGTCACGACGCCGCTGCAGCTCACCGACTTCCCCGTCGCGGTCCTGTACATCCTCGCGGCGGCGGCGCTCGGCGTGTACGGCATCGTCCTCGGCGGCTGGTCGTCGGGGTCCACGTACCCGCTGCTCGGCGCGGTGCGCTCGACCGCGCAGGTCATCTCCTACGAGCTGGGCATGGGCCTCTCGCTCGTCAGCGTGTTCATCCTCGCGGGTTCGATGTCGACGTCGCAGATCGTCGCCTCGCAGGCCGAGATCTGGTGGTTCCTGCCGCTGCTGCCCGCGTTCTGCCTCTACATCATCTCGATGGTGGGTGAGACGAACCGGTTGCCGTTCGACCTGCCCGAGGCCGAGGGCGAGCTCGTGTCGGGCTACATGACCGAGTACTCGTCGATGAAGTTCGCGTGGTTCTTCCTCGCCGAGTACATCAACATGCTCAACGTCTCGGCCGTGGCGACGACGCTGTTCCTCGGCGGGTGGCGCGCCCCGTGGCCGCTCTCGGCGATCGGGGACGGGATGCTCAACACGGGCTGGTGGCCGGTGCTGTGGTTCCTCGTCAAGCTCTGGGCCCTCATGTTCTTCTTCGTGTGGGTGCGGGGCACGCTCGTCCGGTTCCGCTACGACCAGTTCATGCGGTTCGGCTGGAAGGTGCTCATTCCGGTCGGGCTCGGCTGGGTGGTCGCCGTGGCGGTCGTGCAGGGCGTGCGGCAGTTCACCGACGTCGAGCTGCGGACGCTGCTGTGGATCCTCGCCGGCGTCGCGGCCGTGGCCACGGTGGCGATGTTCGTCATCCCGGAGCAGCCGAAGGCGGAGCCCGAGCCCGCGAAGGACGAGGGGCCGTTCGACCCGTTCGCGGGCGGCTACCCCGTCCCGCCGCTGCCCGGCCAGACTCTGCCGCCCTCGCCGCGGCGCCGCCGCGCGCCGACGTCGCCCGCCGACGACGCCCCCGCGGGTGCGATCGAGCAGGGGCCCGTGACCACCGCTGAGGAGGAGCCGCGTGGCTGACAAGGACATCACCCGGCGCACGCCCGGGGAGGTCGGGGCGCCCGGGCAGCCGGGCTACACCCCGCTCATCCCGCAGAAGAAGGGCCTCGCCCGGGCGCTCGACCCCGTCGCGGGCTTCGGCGTCACGATCTCGTCGTTCTTCAAGCCGACGGTCACCGAGCAGTACCCGTTCGAGAAGGTGCCGCCGAAGCCGCGCTACCACGGCCGGCACCAGCTCAACCGGCACCCGGACGGCCTCGAGAAGTGCATCGGCTGCGAGCTGTGCGCGTGGGCGTGCCCGGCGGACGCCATCTACGTCGAGGGCGCGGACAACACCCCTGAGGCGCAGTACTCGCCGGGCGAGCGGTACGGCCGCGTCTACCAGATCAACTACCTGCGCTGCATCTTCTGCGGCCTGTGCATCGAGGCGTGCCCGACGCGCGCGCTGACGATGACCAACGAGTACGAGCTCGCCGGTCCCACGCGCCGCGGGATGATCTACGAGAAGCAGGACCTGCTCGCGCCACTCGGCGAGGGGATGCTGGCCGCGCCGCACCCGATGGTGCCGGGCACCGAGGACGACGACTACTACCGTGGCGCGGTGACCGGCCCGGTGCCGGAGCAGATCGAGTGGGTCGCGCAGCACCGGCCCGACGACCCGTCGCTCGAGGCGCTCCGCGCGCGCGAGGGCGCCCCGGCCGAGAAGGGAAGGGCCCGATGACGACGTTGCTCGCCTCGGCGGGCGCAGCGCTCCCGGTCCTCACGAGCCTGGCCGAGACCGGGCGCACGAGCACCGGCGAGGAGGTCCTCTTCTGGTGCCTCGCGCCCGTCATGGTCATCGCGGCGCTCGGGCTCGTCTTCGCCCGGCGGACCGTGTACGCGGCCATGAGCGTCGTGCTCGTGATGATCTGCCTCGCGGTGCTCTACGTCGCGCAGGAGGCGCCGTTCCTCGGCGTCGTGCAGGTGATCGTGTACACGGGCGCGGTCATGATGCTGTTCCTCTTCGTGCTCATGCTCGTCGGCGTCGACGCGGCGGACACGTTCACCGACGCCCTCGGCGCCCACCGCTGGATCTCCGCGGTGCTCGGCGTCGGCCTGGGCGCGGTCCTCGTGTCGGTCGTGCTCACGGCCGCCGACCTCGCGCCCAGCGGCCTCGCGGCGGCGAACGCGGACGGCAACCCCGTCGGCGTCGCGCGGATCGTGTTCGGCGACTTCGTGGTGACGCTCGAGGTCGTCGGCATCCTGCTCGTCACGGCCGCGGTGGGCGCCATCGTGCTCACCCACCGCGAGCGGCTGGTCCGTCGGGTGCGTCAGCGCGAGCGGGCCGACGCGCGGGTCGCCGCCGGCGAGACGCTCACGCCGCTGCCGGCGCCCGGCGTGTACGCGCGCAGCAACGCGATGGACGTCGCGGCCCTCGGGCCGGGCGGCCGCCCGCTCGAGCACTCGGTGCCCCGCGTGCTGCGCGTCCGGGGCCAGGAGCGCTCGGTCGGCGAGGTGCACGCCCACCTGGGCCCGGAGGCGGTCGGCTCGACGCCGCCGGAGCGCGCGATCACGGGTGAGGAGCAGGTGCGGTGAACCTCACGAACTACCTCGTGCTCGCCACGATCCTGTTCACGATCGGCGCGCTGACCGTGCTCGTCCGGCGCAACGCGATCGTCGTCTTCATGGGCGTCGAGCTCATGCTCAACGCGGCCAACCTGGCGTTCGTGACGTTCGCGCGGATGCACGGCGACCTCACGGGCCAGGTGGTGGCGTTCTTCGTCATGGTCGTCGCGGCCGCCGAGGTGGTCGTCGGGCTGGCGATCATCGTGGCGATCTACCGCACCCGCCGCTCGGCCTCGGTCGACGACGTCAACCTGTTGAAGAGCTGAGGAGCGGGTGATGACGACTGCACTCGGCGGCCTGCCCGCCGTGCTGACCGCGGCGGGCCCGGCGTCGGCCGTCGCGCCGGCCGACGGCGCCCTCGGCCTGGCGTGGCTGCTCGTGGCGCTGCCGCTGGCCGGGGCCGCGGTCCTGCTGCTCACCGGCCGCCGCGCCGACCGGTGGGGCCACCTGCTCGGCACCGCGACGCCGGTCGCCGCGCTCGTCGTGGCCGTGGCGATGTGGGTGGCGCTGCTCGGGTCCTCGGACCGCGTGCGCGAGCTGGAGCTCGGGACCTGGCTGCCCGGCGGCGCGTTCAGCGTCGACCTCGGCATGCGCGTCGACCCGCTGTCGATGACGTTCGTGCTGCTGGTCACGTTCGTGGGCTCGCTCATCCACGTGTACTCCATCGCGTACATGGCCCACGACCCGCACCGGCGCCGGTTCTTCGCCTACCTCAACCTGTTCGTCGCGGCGATGCTGCTGCTGGTCCTCGCCGACTCCTACGTGCTGCTCTTCGTCGGCTGGGAGGGCGTGGGCCTCGCCTCGTACCTGCTCATCGGGTTCTGGGACCACGAGCGGCCGAACGCCGTCGCGGCGAAGAAGGCGTTCGTCGTCAACCGCGTCGGCGACATCGGCCTCATCGTCGCGATCATGGCGATGGTCGCCGTCGCCGGGAGCACGGACGTCGGAGTCGTGCACGAGGCGGTCGGCGCCGCGGGCGAGGGCTGGGCGACGCTCATCGGGCTCATGCTGCTGCTCGCCGCGTGCGGCAAGTCGGCGCAGTTCCCGCTGCAGTCCTGGCTGGGCGACGCCATGGCGGGCCCGACGCCGGTCTCCGCCCTCATCCACGCGGCCACCATGGTCACCGCGGGCGTCTACCTCGTCGTCCGCTCCGGCCCGGTCTACGAGGCGGCGCCGACCGCGCTCCTCGTGGTCGCCGTCGTCGGCGCGATCACGCTGCTCTTCGGGGCGGTCGTCGGCTGCGCGAAGGACGACATCAAGAAGGTGCTCGCCGCCTCCACGATGTCGCAGATCGGCTACATGATGCTCGCCGCGGGCCTCGGCCCGATCGGCTACGCGTTCGCGATCTTCCACCTGCTCACGCACGGCTTCTTCAAGGCCGGGCTGTTCCTCGGCGCGGGCTCGGTCATGCACGGCATGGGCGACGAGGTGGACATGCGGCGGTTCGGCGCCCTCGCGAGGTACATGCGCGTCACGTGGGTGACGATGGCGCTCGGCTGGCTCGCGATCATCGGCGTGCCGCCGTTCTCGGGGTTCTGGAGCAAGGACCGGATCGTCGAGTCGGCGTTCGCGGTGGCGGGCACCTGGGAGCCGTGGGTCTTCGGCACCGTGGCGCTCGTCGGCGTCGGGATCACGGCGTTCTACATGTCCCGGCTGTTCTTCATGACGTTCCACGGCACGCGGCGCTGGGACGACGGGACCGGCGTCGTGCCGGGCGGCGAGCCCACGGGGCGCGTCGACCACCCGCACGAGTCCCCGGCGCTCATGACGTGGCCGATGATCGTGCTCGCCGTCGGCTCGGCGGCCCTCGGCGGCGCGCTCGCGATCCGCGGGGCGTTCACGACGTGGCTCGAGCCCGTGACGGGGCACGTCGAGCACCACGAGCCGGTGCTCCCGGTGGTCGCGATCATGGTCACGACGTTCCTGCTCATCGCGGTCGGCGTGGTCCTCGCCTGGCGGCAGTACGCGGCGGCCCCGGTGGCCGTCGTGCCGCCGCGGGGCTCGGTTCTGACGCGGGCGGCGCGGCGCGACCTGTACCAGGACGCCGTCGCCGAGGCCGTCCTCATGCGGCCGGGGCAGTACCTCACCCGGTCGCTCGTCTTCGCCGACCGGCAGGTCGTCGACGGGGCCGTCTTCGGGGTCGCCCGGGGCACGGCCGGCGCCGGCGAGCTGCTCCGGCGCCTCCAGACCGGATTCGTCCGGTCCTACGCGCTGCAGATGGTCGTCGGCATCGTGGCGCTGGTCGTCGTCGTCCTGGCCGTGCGGATCTGAGGGGAACCATGACCGACCCGACCTTCCCCTGGCTCACGACCCTGATCGTCGTGCCGCTCCTGGGCGCGCTCGCCGTGTGGGCGCTGCCCGCGGGCGCGCGGCGGTGGGCGCGGCACGTCGCCCTCGGCGTCTCGCTCCTCGAGGTGGCGCTCGCGGCCGGCGCGCTGGCCGCGTTCCGCGTCGAGGACGCGGCCGCGGTGCAGCTCACCGAGCAGGCGTCGTGGATCCCGGCCTTCGGCGTGAGCTACGCGCTCGGCGTCACCGGCCTGGGCCTCGCCCTGATCCTGCTCGCGGTCGTCCTCGTGCCGCTCGTGCTGCTCGCCGCCTGGCGGGAGCACCGGGCCGACGACGACGGCCGCCGGATCCGCACGTACGTCGCCCTCGTGCTGGTGCTCGAGGCGTTCATGGTCGCCGTGTTCGCGGCGCGCGACGTCTTCCTCTTCTACGTGCTGTTCGAGGCGATGCTCGTCCCGGTCTACTTCATGATCGGGATGTTCGGCGGGCCGCAGCGGCGGTACGCGGCCGTGAAGTTCCTCATCTACTCGCTCGTCGGCGGGCTGGTCATGCTCGTCGGCGTCATCGCCCTCGGGCTGTCCGGCCCGGGCGGCCCGGACGGCTTCCTCGTCGACACCCTGGCGGGCGTCGAGCACAGCACCTGGGCCGGCCGCCTGCTGTTCGTGTCGTTCTTCTTCGCGTTCGCCATCAAGGCGCCGATGTGGCCGGTGCACACCTGGCTCCCCGACGCCGCGGAGCAGGCGCCGGCGGGCACGAACGTCCTCCTCGTGGGCGTGCTCGACAAGGTCGGCACGTTCGGGATGATGACGCTCTGCCTCACGCTCTTCCCCGAGGCGGCGCGGTGGGCGGCGCCGGTGGTCATCGCGCTGGCCGTGGTGTCGATCCTCTACGGCGCGTTCCTGGCCATCGGCCAGGAGGACCTCATGCGCCTCATCGCGTACACCTCGGTGAGCCACTTCGGCTTCATCGTGCTCGGCATCTTCGCCTTCACGTCGGTGAGCCTGACGGGCGCGTCGCTCTACATGCTCACGCACGGCCTGTCGACGGGCGCGCTGTTCCTCCTCGCCGGCTTCCTCGTGCGGCGGTGGGGCACGGCGCGGATCGGCGAGCTCGGCGGCCTGCGGGTGTCGGTGCCGGTGCTCGCGGGCACGTTCCTCGTGGCCGGGCTCTCGGCCCTGTCGCTGCCCGGCACGGCGCCGTTCGTCAGCGAGCTCATGGTGTTCGTCGGCACGTTCGCCGCGAGCCGGGCGGCCGCCGTCGTCGCGACGCTCGGCGTGGTCCTCGCCGCGCTCTACGTGCTGCTGACCTACCAGCGGATCTTCACCGGCCGCCTCCGCGAGGGCCTCGCGGAGCAGCCGGACCTCTCGGCGCGCGAGCGCTGGGCGGTCGGGCCGCTCGTCGCGGCGATCGTGCTCCTGGGCCTCTGGCCGACGCCGGCCCTCGACCTCGTGCGCGAGCCGGCGGCGGTGGTGCAGGAGGCGGTGGGCGTCCCCGACGCGTCGGCCGACCCGGTGGTCGCCGGCGCCGGAGCGTCCGCCGACCGGATCGATGACGGGAGCGACCAGTGACCTTCCAGGCCCCCGACATCCCCTGGGCGTCCCTCGCGCCCGTCGCCATCGTGCTCGGCACGGGCGTGGTCGGCGTGCTCGCCGAGGCGTTCGTGCCGCGGCGCGTGCGGCGCACCGTGCAGGTGACGCTGGCCCTGCTGGCGACGGCCGGCGCGCTCGTCGCGGTCGCCGCCCTGTGGGGCGACGTGTCGGCCGACGGCGGGACCGTCGTCCTCGGCGGCACGCTCCTCGTGGACGGGCCGGCGCTCGTCGTGCAGGGCACGGTCGCGCTGCTCGGCCTGGTCGCCCTGCTCGTCATCGCGGACCGCACGGAGAGCGGCGAGGACGCGTTCGCGCCCACGGCGTCGGCGGTCCCCGGCTCGGACTACGAGAACGAGGCGCGCCGCCGGACCCTCGCGCAGACCGAGGTCTTCCCGCTCGCGCTCTTCTCGCTCGGCGGGATGATGCTCTTCCCCGCGGCCGGCGACCTCCTCACGCTGTTCGTGGCGCTCGAGGTGCTCTCGCTGCCGCTGTACCTGCTCGTCGGCATGGCCCGGCGCCGGCGCCTCCTCAGCCAGGAGGCGTCGATGAAGTACTTCCTCCTCGGCGCCTACGCCTCGGCGTTCTTCCTGTTCGGCTCGGCGCTGCTGTACGGCTTCGCGGGCTCGACGCGCCTCACGGACGTCGCCGCCGCGGTCGGCCTGCCCAGCGACCTCGACCCGCTCCTGCTCGCGGGCCTCGTGCTCGTGCTCGTGGGCCTGCTCTTCAAGGTCGGCGCCGTGCCGTTCCACGCGTGGACGCCGGACGCCTACCAGGGCGCGCCGACCCCCGTGACCGGCTTCATGGCGGCGTGCACGAAGATCGCGGCCTTCGGCGCGATGCTCCGCATCGTCTACGTGGTGCTGCCGCCGCTCGAGTGGGACCTCATGCCGGTCCTCTGGGCCGTCGCCGTCGTGACGATGCTGCTGGGCACCGTGGTCGCGATCGTGCAGACGGACGTCAAGCGGATGCTCGCGTACTCGTCGATCGCGCACGCGGGCTTCATCCTCGTCGGCGTCGTCGCGCTGACGGCGAGCGGCATCTCGTCGGTGCTCTTCTACCTCCTCGCGTACGGCCTGGCCACGATCGGCGCGTTCGCGGTGGTGACGCTCGTGCGCGAGGTCAACGCGGGCCCGGGCGGCGCGGTGGTGGCGGAGGCGACGCACCTGTCCCAGTGGGCCGGCCTGGGCCGACGGCACCCGCTGCTCGCGGGCGCGTTCACGCTGTTCCTGCTGTCGTTCGCGGGCATCCCGCTCACCGCGGGCTTCACCGGGAAGTTCGCGGTCTTCGCGGCGGCGGTGGAGGGCGACCTCGTCTGGCTCGCCGTCATCGGCGTGCTGGCCTCGGCGGCCGCGGTGTTCTTCTACGTCCGGCTCGTCGTGCTGATGTTCTTCACCGACCCGGCCGGGACGCCGGGGGAGTCGACGACCGTCGTCGCCGGGGAGGGCTTCACGATCGTGGCGATCGGCGCGGCCGCGGCGGGGACGCTGCTCCTCGGCGTGCTGCCGTCGCCGGTGCTCTCGTTCCTCGGTGAGGCGGCGCGATTCCTGCCGTGACCGCGACCCCGCTGCCGGCGGCCGACCCGGCGCTCACCGAGGCCCTCACCGCCCGCATGGCGGTGGTCGAGGAGCGCCTGCGGGCGGCCGTCGCGCACTCGGACGCGATCGCGGGCGCGACGGCGCGGCACCTCGTGGACGCCGGCGGCAAGCGGCTGCGCCCGCTGCTGACGCTGCTCACCTCGCACCTCGGCGACCCGGACCGGCCCCAGGTCGTGGACGCGGCCGTCGTCGTCGAGCTGACCCACCTGGCCACGCTCTACCACGACGACGTCATGGACGCGGCGCCCGTGCGCCGGGGCGCGCCGTCGGCGCACGAGCTGTGGGGCAACCAGGTCGCGGTCATCACGGGGGACCTGGTCTTCGCGCGGGCCTCGGCGATCGCCGCGGGGCTGGGCCCGGTGGCCATCCGGATCCTCGCCGAGACCTTCGAGCGCCTGTGCATCGGGCAGCTCCACGAGACGGTGGGGCCGGGCGAGGGCGTCGACGCCGTCGAGCACTACCTGCAGGTGCTGCGGGACAAGACCGCGTCCCTGCTGGCGACGTCGGCCCGGTTCGGCGCGATGTTCGCGGGCTGCCCGCCCGAGGTGGAGGCCGCCCTCGTCGCGTACGGCGAGGCGGCGGGCGTCGCCTTCCAGCTCGCCGACGACGTCATCGACCTCACGTCCGACGGCGCGGTGACCGGTAAGACGCCGGGCACGGACCTGCGGGAGCGGGTGCCCACGATGCCCGCGCTGCTGCTGCGCCGCCGGGTCGCGGCGGGCGAGGGCACGGCCGCCGACGCCGACCTCGTCGCCCTGCTGGACTCCGACCTGAGCCTGGACGAGCCGCTCGCGCGCGCCGTGGCGGCGCTGCGCAGCCACGACGTCGTGGCCGCCACGCGGGCCGAGGCGCGGGCGTGGGGCCGGCGCGCGGTCGCCGCGCTCGCGCCGCTGCCGGCGGGCCCGGTCAGGTCGGCGCTCGAGGACTTCACGACCGCCCTGGTGGACCGCCGGGCGTGAGGAGCGGGGTGGGCGCCGCGGCATTCACCCCGTGCGGCGGGCGTGACCGTCGTCCGGGCTCGCTACCCTTCGATGACGGTACGCCGGGCGCCGGTGCTCGGGGAGCACGGGCTGCCCGTCGGGGGGAGTGAGGAGCGGGGCGTGCGCACGTCATGGGGGTCGGCCACGGACCGCGGTCTCGTGCGCCGGATCAACGAGGACGCCCTCCTCGCGTACCCGCCCGTCTTCCTCGTCGCGGACGGCATGGGCGGGCACGCTGCGGGCGACGTCGCGAGCCGCCTCGCCGTGGAGGAGTTCGCGCAGCTCGCGGGCCGCCCGAGCGCGGACCCGGACGAGATCCACGCCTGCTTCCGGCGCACCGCGCGCCGCCTGCGCACCGTCGTCGACGCCGGCCGCACCGCGGGCACGACGGTGGCGGGCGTGGGCGTGGCCGCGTACGACGGCGCGGAGTACTGGCTGGTCTTCAACATCGGGGACTCGCGGGTGTACCGGCTCGCGGGCGGGCGGCTCGAGCAGATCAGCGTCGACCACTCCGTGGTGCAGGAGCTCATCGACCGCGGCGAGCTCGACCCGGCGGAGGCGAGCGCGCACCCGGAGCGGCACGTCGTCACGCGCGCGATCGCGACGCACGCCGAGCCGTCGCCGGACTACTGGCTCATCCCCGCCGGGCCGGCCGACCGGCTCCTCGTCTGCACCGACGGCCTGACGATCGAGCTGTCGGACGCGCGGATCCGCGAGGTGCTGACCGGGATCGCCGACCCGCAGGAGGCCGCCGAGCGGCTCGTCGCCGAGGCCGTGGCCGCCGGGGGCCGCGACAACGTGAGCGCGGTCGTCGTCGACGTCGCGACCGCGTCGTCCCGGCCCGGGGTCGACGACCCGACCGGCCGGTCCGCCCGCGCGGCGGAGCAGGAGGAGATCTGGGGCGCCACCGTCCCGCGGTTCGCGCAGTCTCCCGGGACGGAGGGCTCGTCGTGATCGTCCCGCGGTACGCGACCGGCCGGTGGTACGCCGTCGTCACCGACGGCACCGTGGCCCTGCTCGAGCCGACGACGCCGGGCTCCGTCGTCGAGGCGGTCTGGCGCGCGCTGCGGGAGGGCGGCGACACGACCGCCCAGCTCCAGCCGCTGCTCGCGGGCGGCCTGGCCGCGATGCCGCCGTTCGCGCTCGCCTCCGTGGCGGGCGGCTCCGTGCGGGCCATCGTGCGGGGCGACGCCGCGGTCGTCGTCGGGGGCGCGGACGGCGAGCGGACGGTCACGGGCGGACGCGCGGCGACGTGGGTCGAGGAGGTCGTGCCCGGGGCGTCCTGGGTCGAGGTGCGCGTGCCGGGCGGCGGCGGCGCGGCGGACCTGCCGGTGCTGTCCGGCGTCGTCCGGGCGGACGTCGTGCGGGTCGCCCTGGTCGCGCGCGGGGAGGCCCGGGCGGCGCGGCCCGCGGCCGCCGCGCCGACCCCGACGCCGCGGCCGACCCCTGCGGCGGAGCCCGTCGGGGAGCCCGTCGCCGCCGCCGACCCGGAGCCCGTCGCCGACCCGGAGCCCGTCGCCGACGCCGCGCCGGTCCCGGCCGCTGCGCCCGCCCCCGAGCCCGCGTCCGTGGCCGCCGGCGCGCCGACGCGCCTGGAGCTGCCGATCGTGCTCACGGGCGCCCCGGAGGACGAGGACCACGACGGCACGACCGTGCTGACCTCCGACATCGTCGCGCTGCGCGGCCGGCTCCCCCACCTCGACGGCGCGGCCGTGCCCTCGCTCGCCGTCGCGACCCCGCGTACGCCGCCGGCCCGCCTCGTGCTGTCCACGGGAGCCGTCGTCTCGCTCGAGCGGCCGGTCCTCATCGGCCGCGCGCCCCAGGTCGCGCGGGTGAGCAACGCGGCGATGCCGCGGCTCGTCACGGTGCCCAGCCCGACGTCGGACATCTCGCGCACGCACGCGCAGGTGCGCCAGGAGGGCGACGAGGTCCTCGTCACGGACCTGCACTCCACGAACGGCGTGCTGCTGATCCGGCCGGGCGCCGCGCCGCAGCGCCTGCACCCGGGCGAGCCGACCGTCGTCGGGCCGGAGGACCTCGTGGACCTCGGCGACGGCGTGACGTTCCGCGTCGAGCACCGGGTGGACACCGGCACGTGAGCAGCAAGCGCGAGCCGTCCACCCCGCCGGCCATCCCCGGGCTGCGCCCGGTCCGGCTCCTCGGCATGGGCGGGTTCGCGGACGTCTTCTGCTACGAGCAGGAGATGCCGCGGCGCCTGGTCGCCGTCAAGGTGCTGCTCGCGAGCTCGCTCGGGCCGGAGGTGCGCGCGGCGTTCCGGGCCGAGGCGGACGTCATGGCCTCGCTGTCCCACCACCCGTCGATCGTCACGGTCCTCGGCGCGGACGTCGCCCCGGACGGGCGGCCGTACCTCGTCATGGAGTACTGCTCGCGGCCGGGGCTCGGCCAGCGCTACCGCACCGAGCGGATGAGCGTGGCCGAGGTGCTGCGGATCGGCGTGCGGCTCGCGTCCGCCGTGGAGACGGCGCACCGGGCGGGCGTGCTGCACCGCGACATCAAGCCCGCCAACGTGCTGGTCACGGACTTCGGCTGGCCCGCGCTCACGGACTTCGGCATCGCCGCCACGACCGCGGGCATCGCCCTCGGCATGTCGATCCCGTGGTCGCCGCCCGAGCTGCTCGCCGAGGAGCCGCGGGCGGACGAGCGGTCCGACGTCTACTCCCTCGCCGCGACCGTGTACTCGCTGCTGGCCGGGCGGTCCCCGTTCGAGCTGCCCGACGGCCCCAACACCGCGGCCGACCTCGTCGCCCGGATCGAGCGCGCCCCGCTGCCGCCGATCGGCCGCCCGGACGTGCCGGCGTCGCTCGAGGCCGTCCTCGCGCGGGGCATGGACCGCGACCCGGCGCGGCGGTTCGGCTCGGCGGTCGCGCTGGGCCGGGCGCTGCAGCGGGTCGAGGCCGAGCTGAGCCTGCCGCCGACGCCGCTGGAGCTGCGCGAGGCGCCCGCGCCCGCGGCCCCCGTCGACACGTCGCCCGGGCAGGCGACCCGGCTGCGGCCCGTGGCGAGCGTCCCCGGCGACGCGCCGGCCGACGTGGCCCCCGACGGCGTCCCGCGGGCGTGGCACGCGCAGGCCGACGCCGTGGGCGCCCTGGGCGAGGAGGCTCCCGCGCCCCGGCGGGGGATCGGCGCGGCCCTCGGCGGCATCGTCGTGCTCGGCGCCGCCGCGTTCGCGCTCGCGCTCGCCCTCACGCCGCCCCCGGCGGAGCCCGGCCCGACGGCGCCCGCCACCGCCCCGACCGTCGTGCGGGCGGTGCCGGCGCCGACGGACCTGCGCGGCGTCGTCATCGGCGACGAGGCGGAGTTCGCGTGGCAGAACCCCGACCCGCTGCCCGGGGACGCCTACGTGTGGACGCGGCTGGAGGTCGGGGGCGCGTCGCCCAGCGAGCTCGTCGAGGAGCCGCGGGTGCGGGTCCCCGCGGGCGCGGGGGACGTGTGCATCGAGGTGTCGATCCGGCGGGCGGACGGCCGCCTGTCCGGCACCCCCGCGACGGGGTGCGCCGAGCGATGAGGCGCTGGTGGCGGGCGCCGGCGCGGCCGGCGGAGGACCGGGCCTGGGTGCGGCGCGGCGCGTGGGCCGCCGCCCCGGCCCTGCTCGCGGGGATGGCGGTGTGGCACCCGGGCGCGCCGGTCGCCCAGGTCGAGCTGCACGACGGCACGGTGTGGGTGACGAACGAGGCCGAGCTGCGGCTGGGCCGGTTCAACCCCGTCGTCGAGGAGCTCAACGCGGGGCTGGCCGCCACGGCCGACCGGTTCGACGTGCTCCAGGACGGGTTCGACGTCCTGCTGGCGCAGGCGGGCTCGCTCGCCGTCGTCGACCCCGCGCAGGTCGCGCTCGCGGGGCAGGCCACGACCCCCTTCGGCGCGCGGGTGTCCATGGCCGGCGGCACGACGGCGGTCGTCGGGCCGGACGGCGCGGTGTGGGCGCGGCCGACGGCGCTCGTCGGCTCCCTGCGCGCGGACACCGACCCGCCCGACCTCGAGCTGGGGGAGGGCGGCGCGGCGGTGGTCGCGCGCGACGGGACGGTGCTCGCCGTCGGGCCGGACGGCGCCGTGCACCGCCTCACCGCCACGGCCGACGGGACCGCCGTCGCCGAGGCGGGCCGGCTCGCGGGCGGCGTGGCCGGCCCGGTGCACCAGGTCACGGCGGTCGGCGACGAGGTGGTCGTGCTCTCCGGGCGCACGCTCGCGACGCGCACCGGGGTCGTGGACCTCTCCGGCCACCAGGGCGCCCTCGCGCTCCAGCAGCCGGGCCCGCCCGCGGACGCCGTGCTCGTCGGCGTCCGCGGGGGGCTCCTCGAGGTGCCCCTGGACGGCGGCGAGCCCACCCTGCTGCCCGCCGGCGGCGGCGAGCCCACGGCGCCCGTGCGCGTGGCGGGGTGCGCGCACGGGGCGTGGGCGGCGCCGTCGGACAACTACGTGCGCGCCTGCCGCGGTGAGGCGCCGGTCACCGAGAGCCTGACCGAGGTCGCCTCGGCCGACCGGCTCGTCTTCCGGGTCAACCGGGACGTCGTCGTCCTCAACGACGTCGCGAACGGCCGCGTGTGGCTGCCCACCGTCGACCCCGACGTCCGCACGCCGAACTGGACGGACGTCCAGGAGGACCGGGAGGAGGAGCAGGAGGAGGACGACCGGGAGGTCGTCACGTCCGAGGTGCTGCAGGCCGAGTGCCGCGCCGACTCCGCGCCGCCCTCGGCGGTCGACGACGAGTTCGGTGTCCGGCCCGGGCGCACCGTGATCCTGCCGGTGCTCGACAACGACGCGGCGTCCGCGTGCGGCGTGCTCGCGATCTCCACCTTCGACGAGATCGACGAGGCGGTCGGCACGCTGGTGCCCGTGCACGGCGGCCGGGCGCTGCAGCTGACGACGCGCCCCTCGGCGAGCGGCACGGTGTCCTTCACCTACACGGTCACCGACGGCCGGGGCGCCACGGCACCGTCGACCGCCACCGTCCGCGTGACCATCCGCACCGGCGGGAACGCACCGCCGGTGCAGCTGCGGGTGGGTGCGTTCGTCGTCGAGCAGGGCGGCACGGGCACCTACGACGTGCTCGCCGACTTCCGCGACCCCGACGGCGACCCGATGCTCCTCGTCTCGGCCGCCGCGACCGGGGGGACCGCGCGCGCCCGCGGCGACGGGCGGCTGCGCTACCAGGCCGACGGCGGCACGCTCGGCCGGCAGACGATCACCGTCGTCGTCTCCGACGGCACGGAGCAGACCGAGGGCACCGTGCACGTCGACGTCCGCCCGCCGGGCGCGGTGCCGCCCCTCCTGGAGCCGGTGCACGTCGTCACGTACGTCGACGAGCCGGCGACGGTGGACGCGCTCGCCGCGGTGCGCGCGCACGGGCGCGAGGCCCCGCGGCTGGCCGGGGTCGAGGAGGTCGCCGGCCTGCGCATCGAGACCGACCTCGACGCGGGGACGTTCACCGTGACGGCGCGCGCGGCGGGCACCTACTACGTGCCGTACACGGTCGCGGCGCCGCCGCAGCAGGCGACCGGCCTCGCGCGGATCGACGTGCTCGAGAAGCCGGAGGAGATCCCCGCCCCGACCGCCGTGCTCGACGTCGCGCTGCTGCCGCCGGGCGGCGAGGTGACGATCGACCCGCTGGCCAACGACACCGACCCGTCGGGCGGCGTGCTCGTCGTGCAGTCGGTCGAGGTGCCGCCGGACGTCCCGCTGCGCGTGTCCGTCGTCGGGCACCGGCTGCTGCGCATCTCGACCGTGCGGACCCTCGAGGCGCCCGTGTTCCTCACGTACACCGCCTCGAACGGCGAGCGGTCCGCCGTCGGGCAGGTCGTGGTGCAGCCCGTGCCCGCCCAGGCCGGCCAGCAGCCCCCGGTGGTCCCGGACGTGACGGCCACCGTGCGCACGGGCGGCGTCGTGACCATCCCCGTGCTCGAGGGCGCCTTCGACCCCGACGGCGATCCGCTCACCCTGGAGCGGACGCTCGTCGAGCCGCCGGCCGCGGGCCTCATGTTCGTCTCGGGCGACGTGCTGCGCTTCCAGGCGCCGGAGACGCCGATGGAGGTGCGCGCGACGTTCGAGGTGAGCGACCCGATGCGCAACCGCACGGCGGCGACGGTCACCATCCGCGTGCACCGCTCCGACGCCGCGACGAAGGCGCCGCCCCGGCCGCGCGACCTCACGGCGCGCGTGTACGCCGGCGAGGAGGTGGAGATCGAGATCCCGCTCGTCGGCATCGACGACGACGGCGACGGCGTGACGCTCCTCGGCGTCGACCAGCCGCCCACGAAGGGGCGGGTCGTCGTCGGGTCGCGGTCCCTGCGCTACGAGGCGCTGCCCGGCGAGCTCGGCACCGACACGTTCACGTACGCCGTCGAGGACTGGACCGGCCAGCGCGCGGTCGCCACGATCCGGGTCGGCATCGCGCCGCGGCCCACCGGGGCGGCGCCGGTCGTCACGCGCGACGACGCCGTGCAGGTGCGGCCGGGCCAGACCGTCGAGGTGCGCGTGCTCGCCAACGACGAGGACACCGGCGGCGGCGAGCTGACGCTCGACCCGGAGCTGCGCGTGCAGCCCGAGGGCGTGGCCGCGCGGGTGGACGGCCGGCGGGTCGTCGTCGAGGCGCCGCGGACCGAGGGCGTCGTGCAGATCGTCTACACCGCCCGCAACGAGCGGGGCGGCTGGAACGACGGCGTGCTCACGGTGACGGTCTCGGCGAGCGCGCCGTTCCTGCCGCCGATCGCCCGCGACATCGTCGTGCCGCCGGCCGAGACGATCAACGCGACGCAGGTGGCGGTCGACGTGCTGCAGACCGCGCAGAACCCGTCCGGCCCGCTGAGCGACCTCGCGGTGGAGGTCCCCGACTCCGTGACGACGGCGGTGGCGCGCGGCGACGGGACCGTGCTCGTCACGCTCGTCCCCGAGCCGCAGACGCTGCCGTACCGGCTGGTCAACACGCACCCCGACGCGGGCCGGGTGTCCTCGTACGCGTTCATCACCGTGCCCGCGCTCGGCGACTTCCCGCCCATGCTGCGGCCGGGGCTCGACGACCTCACGGTCATCGCGGGCGAGCCGCTGACGATCGAGCTCGCCGAGCGCGTGCGCGTCGCGCCGGGCCGGTCGCCGCGGGTCGGGGACCGCAACCGGGTGAGCGCGACGAAGTCGGACGGGCCGCCCGTCGTCGTCGACGAGGACACGCTGCGCTACGTCGCGCGCGCCGACTACGCGGGCCCCGCGTCGCTCACCGTGCACGTGGCGGACGGCCCGCTGTCGGACCCCACGGTGCACGACGCGACGCTGACCTTCCCGATCATGGTGCTGGCGCGCGAGGAGCACCCGCCGACGTTCACCCCGTCGGTGCTCGAGGTCCCGCAGGCGTCGAGCACCCGGGTGGACCTGGCCGCGTTCACGACGGCGCCCGCGGGCGCCGACGGCGCGGCCCGGTACGCGTACCGGCTCGCCGGCCCCGCCCCGGCCGGGTTCGAGGTCTCCCTCGTGGGCTCCGTGCTGTCCGTGGGCGCCCCGACGACGACGACCCGGGGCACGGTCGGCGCGGTGCCCGTCGAGATCGACTACGGCGGCGCCGAGCCGCTCGCCGTGCAGGTCGACGCGCGCGTCGTCGCGAGCCGGGAGCCGCTCGCGCGCGTGCTCGACTTCACGGTGCCCGACGGCGTCGAGGGTGGCGAGCACGCGGTGCGGGTGCTCGAGGGCGCGTTCAACCCGTTCGCGCCCGAGCCGCTGCAGGTCGTCGGCGCGGTCGTGGAGACGCCCGGCGCCGGCACGGCGCGGGTCGCGGGCAGCAGCGTGGTGATCAACCCGGCGTCGGGGTACATCGGGTACCTCGTCGTGCGCTACACCGTGCGCGACGCCCTCGCCGACCTCGACCGCACGGTCGAGGGGCGGATCACCGTCGTCGTGCGGGGGCGGCCCGGGCAGCCGAACCCGCCGCGCGTGGTCGAGGTGCGCGACCGCGCCGTCGCGCTGGCCTGGGACGCCCCCGCGGGCAACGGCGAGCCGATCGACACCTACCGGGTGACCGCCGTCGGTGGCGGCGTGAGCCAGGACTGCCCCGCGACCGCGTGCACCATCACGGGGCTGACCAACAACGTGACGTACCGGTTCCAGGTCGCGGCGCACAACGCGGTCGGCTGGTCGGAGCCGAGCGCCCCGTCGGCCGAGGCGCGCCCCGACACCGCGCCGCTCGCGCCCGCGGCACCCGCGGTGACCCGCGGCGACCGCACCCTCACCGTGCGCTGGACGGCGCCGGAGAACCCCGGCTCGCCGATCCTCGACTACCTCCTCGAGATCACGCCCGCGACGCCGGGCGGGGACACGTCGTTCGTCGTCACCGGCACGTCGCGCGAGATCTCCGGCCTGGCGAACGGGGTCGTGTACACCGTGCGCGTGCGCGCCCGGAACAGCGCCCCCGAGCCCGGGGCGTGGAGCCCGCCGGCCACCGGCCGCCCGGCCCGCGCCCCCGACGCGCCGGCCGTCTCGGCCACGCTCGCCGGGAGCGGCGAGCGCATCGACGTGCGGTGGACGCCGCCCGCCGACGGCGGCGAGCCGGTCGAGGCGTACGAGGTGCGCGTCGACGGCGCGGTCGTGCTCACCGCCGGCGCGGCGGAGACGACGACGTCGTTCCCCGCCGTGCGCGGGCGCCTCTACGAGGTCGAGGTCCGCGCCCGCAACGCCGTCGGCTGGTCGCCGTGGGGGCGGACGCAGGGCCAGATCTGGGGCCAGCCGGGCTCCGTGGGCCCGGTGAGCGTCGCCGACGCCACCGGCCGCGACACGCCCTGGGGCGCCGGCGCGGTCCGCGCCGCGTGGTCCCGGCCGACCGAGACCGGCGGCGACGGGATCGTGCTACGGCACTACCGCGTCGTCCTCGTCGACTCCTCGGGCGGCGCCGTGCGGTCCGCGACGGTGGCGCCGGCGGAGACGGAGGTCACCTTCGTGGGGGTCCCCGGCGGCACCTACCGCGTCGAGGTCACGCCCGTGAACAGCCGGGACGCCGCGGGGCCGACGTCGACCAGCCCCCCGGTGACCACGGTCACCGTGCCCGCGACCGTGGACGAGCCGACCCTCGCCGTCGGCGAGGACCGGAGGGTGACCATCACCTGGCGCGCGCCCGCGAACGGCGGCGCCCCGATCCTGCGGTACCGGCTGGAGGTCCGCGGGCCCACCGGCCCGCCGTTCGAGGTCGAGGTGCCCGGCACCTCGCCGGCCCGCACCCTCCCGCAGGTGTTCCCGGACGCCACCGTCCTCACCGTGACCCTCACCGCGATCAACGCCGACGGCGAGGCCGCCCCGCGCGTCGTCGAGCTCGAGGTGCCCGCCCCGCCCACCGAAGGAGAGGCCCGACCGTGACGATCACCCCGGAGCAGACGACCTGGTTCGCGGAGACGTTCGACGCGCTCGTCGCCAACGTCGGCCGCGCGCTGCTCGGCAAGGAGCACGTCGTCCGGCTCGCGCTCACGTGCATGGTCGCGGAGGGGCACCTGCTCCTCGAGGACGCCCCGGGCACCGGCAAGACGTCGCTCGCCAAGGCGATCGCGGCGACGGTGCAGGGGACGCACAGCCGGATCCAGTTCACGCCGGACCTGCTGCCCTCGGACGTCACGGGCGTGACGATCTACGACCAGAGCACCGGGCACTTCCAGTTCCACCCCGGCCCCGTGTTCGCCTCGGTCGTGCTCGCGGACGAGATCAACCGCGCGTCGCCGAAGACGCAGTCGGCGCTGCTCGAGGTCATGGAGGAGAACCGGGTCACCGTCGACACGGTGTCGCACCCCGTGGGCCGCCCGTTCATGGTCATCGCCACGCAGAACCCGGTGGAGCTGGCCGGCACGTACCGGCTGCCCGAGGCGCAGCTCGACAGGTTCCTCATGAAGACCTCGCTCGGCTACCCGGACCGCGCCTCCACGCTGGAGATCCTCAGCGGCGCAGCGGACCGCGACCGCACCGCCAAGCTCACCGCGAGGATCACCACCGGCGCCGTCTCGGAGATGTCGGCGCTCGCCGACGCCGTGCACACGGACCGCGCGGTGCTCGACTACGTCGCGGCACTCGTCGAGGCGACGCGCGACGACCCGCGCACCGCGCTCGGCGCGAGCGTGCGCGGCGCCCTCGCGCTCGTGCGCTGCGCCAAGGTGTGGGCCGCCTCGCAGGGCCGCGGCTACGTCATCCCGGACGACGTCAAGCTCCTCGCGGAGCCCGTGCTCGCGCACCGGCTCATCCTCGAGACCGAGGCGGAGTTCTCCGGGGTGACCGCCCAGCAGGTCGTCGCGGGCGCGCTCGCCGCGACCGTCCCGCCGGCCGCGCGGCTCTGAGCCCGTGCCTGCTGCGCGTCCCCGCACCGCCGAGCGCCCCGACGGCGCGCGGCGGCGCGGTGGCGTGCGCGCGGCGGCGGCGGTCCGCGGCGCGGTGGGCCGGGTGCTGGCACCGGTGACGGGGCTCGGCCGGGTGCTCGCCGTGGCCGCCGCCGCGCTCGTGCTCGGCGGGCGGCACCTCGGGTGGGTCGAGCCCGTCGTCGTCGGCACCGCGCTCGGCGGCGCGCTCGTCGCCGCCGCGCTGCTCGCGGTCGGGCGGTCCACCTACGCGGTGGACCTCGAGATGTCGGACCGGCGCGTCGTCGTCGGCGAGCGGGCCGTGGGGCGCATCGTCGTGCGCAACACCTCGCGGCGGCGCCTGCTGCCGGCGCACGTCGAGCTCCCCGTGGGCCGGGGCTCGGCGGACTTCCCGCTGCCGGCGCTCGGCCCGCTCGCCGAGCACGACGAGGTGTTCGCCATCCCGACGACGCGGCGCGCGGTCGTCGTCGTCGGGCCGGTGCGCTCCGTGCGCGGGGACCCGTTCGGGATCGTGCGGCGCCGCGTGCGCTGGATGGACCCCGTCGAGCTGTACGTGCACCCGCGGATCGTCGGGCTGGGAGGTGCCGCGGCGGGCGTGCTGCGCGACCTCGAGGGCCAGGCGACCCGGGTGATCTCCGACTCCGACCTGTCGTTCCACGCGCTGCGGGACTACGCCGCGGGCGACGACCGGCGGCACATCCACTGGCGCAGCACCGCCCGGACCGGCCGGCTCATGGTCCGCCAGTTCGAGGACACGCGGCGCAGCCACACGGCCGTGGCGGTCTCGCTCGCGCCGGCCGACTACGCCGACGCGGACGAGCTCGAGGTCGCCGTCGCCGCGGCCGCGTCCGTGGTGGCGCAGGCCATCCGCGAGGAGCGGGCCGTCACCCTGCTCGCCGGCCACGCGCGGCTGCGCACCGACACGGCGGCCCGGATGCTCGACGACGTCGCCGCACTCGAGCCGTCCGACGACGCGACGGCCGGGACGGCGCTCGCCGGCTGGGTGGCGCGTGAGGTGCCCGACGCGACGGTGGCGATCCTCGTCACGGGCTCCGTGTGCGCGCCGGCGGACCTGCGCGCCTCGGCCGTGCACGTCCCCGCGGGCGTGCGCACGCTCGTGCTCGGCGTCGCGCGGGGCGGCGAGGCCGAGGCGGCCACGAACGACCGGCTGTCGCTCGCGCGCATCGGCGCGCTGACCGACCTGCCGCGGATCCTGCGCCGGGCGGCGGTCGGATGACGCGCCGGACGGGGGCCGCGCGCCATCGGCGGGCCGCGACGGCGGGGGTGGACGCGCTCGTGCTGGGCGGGGCGGCGGCGCTCGCCGTCCTGCCGGTGCTGCCCGTCTTCGGGGCCGCGGCCGCGCTGCCCGCCCTCGCCGCGGGCGCGGCGCTCGGCGCCGGGCTCGCCGCCCTGGGCGCCCGGCGCGGGTGGGCCGGGTCGGCGACCCTGGCGGCCGTCGTCGTCGCGTACCTCGTCGTGGGCCCGGCGGTCGCGGCGCCCACGCTCGCGGCCGCGCGCGTGCTCCCGACGGCGGAGTCGACCACCGCCCTGCTGCGCGCCGTCGTCACCGTGTGGAAGGAGGTGCTGACCCTCGACCCGGAGCTCGGGGCGAGCGGGTCCCTCCTCGCGGCGCCGCTCCTGCTGGCCCTGGCGGGCGCGGGCGCGGCCGTCGCCGTGGCGGCCCGGACGCCGGGGCCCGCGGGCGCGTGGGCGGCGCTCGTGCCCCTCGCCGTTCTCGGCGTCGCGGTGCTGCTCGGCACGAAGGTGGCGGTCCTGCCGGTGGCGGCCGGGGTGGTGGTCGCCCTGCTGCTGCTGCCGTGGGCCGCGTGGCGGCGCGGCACGCTGGCGCCGCGCCGGGTCGTCGCGCTCGGCGTCGTGGTCGTGGCCGTCGTCGGTGGCGGGGCGGCCGGCCCGTCGGCGCTGGGTGACCAGCCGCGGTTCGTGCTGCGCGACGTGCTCGTGCCGCCGTTCGACCCGGACGAGCACCCGAGCCCGCTGTCCGCATTCCGCGCGTTCGTCAAGCAGTACCGCGAGACGGAGCTGCTCACCGTGCGCGGGCTGCCCGAGGGCGCGCGGGTGCGCCTCGCGACGATGGACGCGTACGACGGCGTCGTGTGGAAGGTCGCCGGCAGCCGCGAGTCGGCGGGCTCCGGCTCGTTCCGCCGCGTCGGCGAGACGATCGCGACGTCGGTGGCGGGCGAGCGGGCCCGCGTGGAGCTCGAGGTGCACGAGCTGCCCGGGGTGTGGCTGCCGACGGTCGGCTACGCGGAGCGGTTCGACTTCACGGGGCCGCGGGCGCGCGACCTCACCCGGGACCTGCGCTACAACGACCGGACCGGCACCGCGGTCCTCGTGGGCGGCGTCCCCGCGGGCACGACGTGGACCGTCGAGGCCGTCGTGCCCGTCCGGCCCGACGACGCCGACCTCGCCGGCGCGGCCGCCGGCAGCACCCGGCTGCCGCCCGTCCACGGGGTGCCCGACGCCGTCCCCCTCTACGCCGGGGAGATCGCGGCGTCGGCGACGACGCCCGCGCAGATTGCCGCGCGCCTCGCCGACGGCCTGGCCGAGCGGGGCTACTTCAGCCACGGCGTGCTGCCGGGGGAGGAGCCCTCGCTGTCCGGCCACGGCGCGGACCGGATCACGACGCTCCTCACGGGCGACCTCATGGTCGGCGACGGCGAGCAGTACGCGGCCGCGATGGCGCTCATGGCCCGCGAGATGGGCCTGCCGGCGCGCGTCGTCATGGGGTTCGTCCCGGAGGCGCCCGCGGGCCCCGACGACGCGGTGACCCTCACGGGCGCCGACGTCGAGGCGTGGGTCGAGGTGGAGCTCGCGGGGCACGGCTGGGTCCCGTTCGACCCGACGCCGGACGAGAGCCGCACGCCGCGGTCCGACGACCGGGACCAGCGGGCCGCCGAGGACCCGCAGGTGCGCCAGCCCCCGCCGCCGCTGCCCGAGCCCGTCGAGCCGCCGGACGAGGACACCGAGCAGCCGAGCACGCGCGACGAGCCCGCCGACGGCGCCGCGGGCGACGACTGGGGCCGGGTCCTCGTCGTCGCGGCCGCGGTGGGCGTGCCGCTCGCGCTGCTGCTCGGCCCGGTGCTGCTCGTGCTCGCCGCCAAGCGGCGGCGCCGGCGGCGGCGGCGCACCGCGCCGGATCCGGTGGCGCGCGTCGTCGGCGGCTGGGACGAGCTCCTCGACGAGGCGCGCGACCTGCGCGCGCCCGCTCCGCCGACGGCCACGCGCCGCGAGACGGCCGTGCACCTCGCCCGGGCCTTCGCGCCGCGCGGGCACCCGCCGGCCCCGGGCGCGTCGGTCGGTGCGTCGGTGGGCGCCACCGTCGCCGGGCTCGCGGCGAGCGCCGACGCCGTCGTCTTCGGGGCGGGCACGCCGCCCGAGGAGCACGTCGCCCGGTACTGGCACGACGTCGAGGCGGCCCGGGCGGCGCTCCGGGCGGCCGTGCCGCGCCGGCGGCGCCTGCGGGCGCGCGTGTCGACGGCGTCGCTGCGGCACCGGCGCCGGGCGAGCCGCGGGTGATCCTGCGCCGGGCGGCCCCGGGCGGCGCCCGCCGTCCGCGGCGCGGGACTACGGTGCCGTCCATGGCGGCCCGGCGACGCCGCACCGCGCACCGACGCGCAGCGGCCCGATGGTGGCGCCGGCCCCTCCTGCGGCGGGCGAGCAGGCGGCGGGTCGAGGCGCTGCTCGTGGTGACCGCGCTCGTGGCGATCGTCCTCGGCTCGGGTACCGCCGCGGCCGTGCGGGGCGCGCGGGTCGCCGAGGAGCCGGAGGTCGAGACCACGTCGCTCGGCCCGGTGGCGATCCACCTGCCCGACGACGCCGGGCCGTGGCGCCTCGCGTCGGAGGAGGCCGCCCGCGCGATCCGGGAGGCCCACGCCGGTCCCGTCGAGATCGACGGCGTGTGGGGCGCGCTCGGGGACGACGGCGTCGTGGTGACGGTGCTCGAGGCGGCGCCGGGCACGCACGGCGGCATCGAGCAGTTCCGCCCGTCCGTGCCCGAGGGCGAGGCCGAGTGGTCGGGGCACCGCGCGCACGCCGCGGGGGCCGCCGTCGTCGACGGGGTCCGCGAGCTCGTGCTCGTGGTCGAGGCGCCCGACGGCGCGCTCGTCGTGCTCTCGGTGTGCGGGCCCGAGGACGCGTTCGCCTCCGGCTCGCTGGCCGAGGCGTTCCGGACGGCGCGCGTCGGGTAGCGCTCGGCCCGCGCGTCGGGCGTCGTCGGGCGACGAGGTGCCCGGACGGGCTCAACAGGGCGCCGACGCGCGCCGACAATGCCTAGGGGCGCGCGACCCGCGCCCACCGATCGGGAGGTGACCGTGGCGATCCCCGGGGCGGTGTCCGCGGGCCTGGGCAAGCGCGCGCTCGCGGCCGTCGTCGACGCGCTCGCGGCGTTCCTCCTCGGCGGCGCGTTCCTCGCGGCCGGGGCGTGGCGGATGGCGGCGGACGGCGGCGCCGGCGTGCCGTGGCTCGTGCTGGTCGGCGGCCCCGCGCTGGCCGTCGTCGGGCTCGTGCAGTGGTGGTACCACGGCCGCCGCGGCGCGACCCTGGGCAAGGCGCTCGCCGGGCTGCGCACGGTGGACGCCGAGAGCGGCGCGCCGATCGGGCTGGGCCGGACCCTGGTCCGTGCGCTCGTCGTCGCGGCCGGGACGCTCGTCGCCGGGGTGGGTCAGCTGGTGGTCCTCGCCTCGCCGCTCTTCGACGCGAGCGGGCGCCGCCAGGGCTGGCACGACAAGGCGGCCCGCGCACTCGTCGTCGACCTCGCCCTCGGCGCGGACCCCGCGCGCGTGCGGGCGGCCGAGGACGCGGCGACCGCGCGCCTCGACGGGCTGCTCGGGCAGGTCACGGCCGTCGACGTGCCCGCGCCCGCGCCCGCGACCCCGCCGACGCCGGTCCCCCCGCCGGTCCCGGCGGCCGGGTCGCCCGGCCCCGACGCGCCCGACCGCCCGGTGACCGCGTCCCCGATCCCGCCGACGGTCCTCGCCGACCGGGTGCCGCGCCACGCCGTCGGCCCCGTGGCCCCCGACGACGACGTCGACGTGACGCGCCTGACGCTCGTGCGCGGCGGCCGGCGCCGGACGGACCGGACCGGCCGCGTCGTCCTGCGCCTGTGGGACGGGACCGAGCTGCCGCTCACCGGCACCGCGCTCGTCGGCCGCAACCCCGCCCCCCGCGCGGGGGAGCCGGTGCCCGAGCGCCTCGTCGCCGTCCCCGACGAGCGCCGCTCGGTGTCGAAGACCCACCTCGCCGTCGGGGTGGACGGCGACGGCGCCTGGGTGCGCGACCGCGGCTCGACCAACGGCACCGTCGTCACGCTGCCCGACGGCGCCCAGGTCGTCTGCGCCGCCGGGCAGCAGGTCCGCCTCCCCGCCGGGGCGACGGTCTCCTTCGGCGACTACTGGTTCACGGTGGCCTGAGCGGCGTCGGCCTCGCCGACGGGCCGGCCGCGCGGCCGGGGCGGGCGTCCGGCGCGCAGGCCGTCCACGGTGAGCACGACGAGCGCGGCCCACACGAGCGCGAAGCCGGCCCACCGGACGCCCGGCATCGGCTCGCGGAACACCGCGACCGCGACGACGAACTGCAGCGTCGGCGCGAGGTACTGCAGCATCCCGACGACGCTCAGGGGCAGCCGTCGGGCCGCGCCGCCGAACAGCAGCAGCGGCACCGCCGTGACGATCCCGAGGCCGGCGAGTGCGGCGGCGTGCCAGCCGCCGCGGACGAACGTGAGGCGGTCGTCCGCGGCGAGCACCGCGAGGTAGGCGAGGGCGAACGGGGTCATCGCCGCCGTCTCCACCGTGAGGCTCCCCGCCGCGCCGACCGTGCGCCCGACGCGGTTCTTCACCAGGCCGTAGACCGCGAACGTCACCGCGAGCGCGACCGCCACCCAGGGCAGCCGCCGCATCCCGACGGTGATGACGACGACGGCCGCCGCCCCGAGCGCGATCGCCAGCCACTGCGCCCGGCGCAGCCGCTCGCCGAGCACCACCACCGCGAGCGCGACGGTCACCAGGGGGTTGATGTAGTAGCCCAGCGCGGCGTCGACCGTGTGCCCGCTGAGCACCCCGTAGACGTAGACGAGCCAGTTCGTCGCCACGAGGGCGCCGGCGGCGGCGAGGGTCGCCAGGGTGCGGCGGGACGCGACGGCCGCGCGGAGCGAGCCGAGCCCGCGCGTCGCCGCGAGGGCGAGCAGGCAGAACAGCAGGGACCAGACGACGCGGTGGGCGATGATCTCGACCGCGCCGGCGGGCTCGAGCAGGGGGAAGTACAGCGGCAGCACGCCCCACAGGAGGTACGCGCCCACCCCCAGGCCGAGGCCGACGCGGTCGACTCCGGGACGGTGACGTTCGACGGGCACCGGCCGACGGTAGCGCCGTGGAGGTGCTGTGAGGGAACGGCGGCGGCGCCCGGCCCGTCCGTCGTGCTGCGCTCCGCCGCACCTACACTGGGCCGAGAACCCCGGCGCGCCCGCGCGCCCCCGTCCTGCGGAAGGCTCCCCTGCACCTGTGACCAGCGACCTGCGCGTGGCAGTGGTCGGCGCCGGCCCGGCCGGCATCTACGCCTCGGACATCCTCGCCAAGTCCGGGCTCGACGTCAGCATCGACCTCATCGAGCGCCTCCCCGTGCCGTTCGGCCTCGTGCGGTACGGCGTCGCGCCCGACCACCCCCGGATCAAGCAGATCATCCTGGCCCTGCACAAGATCCTCGAGCGGGGCGACATCCGGCTGCTGTGCAACGTCGACGTCGGCGGCGACGTCACGATCGCCGAGCTGCGCCGGTTCTACGACGCCGTGGTCTTCGCCACGGGCGCGATCAAGGACGCCGCGCTGCCGATCCCGGGCATCGACCTGCCGGGCTCGTTCGGCGCGGCGGACTTCGTGTCCTGGTACGACGGGCACCCCGACGTGCCGCGCGAGTGGCCGCTGGAGGCCGAGCGGGTCGCCGTCATCGGCGCCGGCAACGTCGCGCTCGACGTCGCCCGGATCCTCAGCAAGCACGCGGACGACCTGCTGCCGACCGAGATCCCGGATCACGTGTACGCGACGCTCAAGGGCAGCCCGGTCACGGACGTGCACGTGTTCGCCCGCCGCGGCCCCGCGCAGGCCAAGTTCAGCCCGCTCGAGCTGCGCGAGCTCGGCCACGTGCCCGACGTGGACGTCGTCGTCTACCCGGAGGACTTCGAGTTCGACGAGGGCTCGATGGCGGCCATCCACTCGTCGAACCAGGTCAAGCAGGTCGTCAAGACACTCACGGACTGGACGCTCGAGGACCCGGAGGAGATGACGGCGTCCCGCCGCATCCACCTGCACTTCCTGCACCGGCCGGTGGCCGTGCTCGGCGAGGACCGCGTGACGGGCCTGCGGACCGAGCGGACGGTGCTCACGGGCGACGGCTCGGTGGCCGGGACCGGCCAGATGCACGACTGGCCGGTCGAGGCGGTCTACCGCGCGGTCGGCTACTTCGGCTCGCCGCTGCCCGACCTCCCGTTCGACGACGTCGCCGGCGTCATCCCGAACCGCGAGGGCCGCGTCGTGGACGCGACGGGGGAGACGCTGCCCGGGGTCTACGCGACGGGCTGGATCAAGCGGGGCCCGGTGGGCCTCATCGGCCACACGAAGTCGGACGCGAGCGAGACGATCCGCCACCTCGTGGCCGACGCCCCCGGCCTGCCCCGCGCCCCCGAGCGCGACCCGGGCGCGGTCGAGGCGTTCCTCGCCGAGCGCGGGGTCGAGCCGGTGACGTGGGAGGGCTGGACGCTCCTCGACGCGTACGAGCGCGAGCTCGGCGCGCCCCACGGGCGGGAGCGGATCAAGGTCGTGCCGCGCGAGGAGATGCTCGCGATCATGCGCGCCGGGCGCTGAGGTCCGCGGGCGCGCGGGCCCGTCAGGCGAGGCGCCGCAGGAAGTCGCGCGTGCGCTGCTCCACGGGGTCCCCGAGCACCTGCTCGGGCGCGCCCCGCTCGTGCACGCGGCCCTCGTGGAGGAAGCACACCTCGTCGGCGACCCGGCGCGCGAACCCCATCTCGTGCGTCGCGACGACCATCGTCATGCCGTCCGCCTTGAGCTCGATGAGCAGGTCGAGGACTTCGCCCACGAGCTCGGGGTCGAGCGCGCTCGTCACCTCGTCGAGCAGGAGGAGGCTCGGCGACGTCACGAGCGCGCGGGCGATGGCCACGCGCTGCTGCTGCCCGCCCGAGAGCTGGTCGGGGTAGGCCCGGGCGCGCGCCGCGAGCCCCACCCGCTCGAGCATCGCGGTCGCGCGCTCCTCCGCCTCCGCCCGCGGCACCTTGTGCACCAGCCGCGAGGCGAGCGTGACGTTGTCCAGCACGCTCATGTGCGGGAACAGGTTGAACGCCTGGAACACCATGCCCATCCGCGCGCGCAGCGCGTCCGCGTCCTTGCGCGGGTCGGTGATCTCGTCGCCCTCGAGCCAGATCGCGCCGTCGTCGACCTCCTCGAGCAGGTCGATCGTGCGCAGGAGCGTCGACTTTCCCGAGCCGGAGGCGCCGATGAGCACCACGCACCGGTGGGCGTCGACGTCGAGGTCCACCCCGTCGAGCACGAGGTGGTCGCCGAACGACTTGCGCACCTGCTCGACGCGCAGGAGGGGGGTCGCGGCGCTCATCGCAGGGCCCCCGCGCCGCCGGGCAGCCCGCTCGTCGCGCCCACCCAGCCGCTGCGCCGGGCCAGGGCGTCGGTGAACCGCGTGAGCGGGATGGTCAGCAGCACGAACAGCACGCCGGCCACCACGTACGGCGTGAAGTTCGCGTACGCCGAGGTCTGGATCTGGGCCGCGCGGACGGCGTCGATGGCGCCCAGGATCGAGATGAGGCCCGAGTCCTTCTGCAGCGCGACGAGGTCGTTGAGCAGGGGCGGCACGACCCGGCGCACCGCCTGGGGCAGGACGACGTGCCGCATCGCCTGGCCGCGGGACAGCCCGAGCGACCGCGCCGCCGCCACCTGCGACGGGTGGATCGACTCGATGCCCGCGCGGAACACCTCCGCGACGTACGCGGAGTACGTGAGCACGAGCGCGAGGCCGCCGAGGAGCACCGCGTCGCGCGGGATCCCCTGCAGCCGCAGCCCCGGCAGGCCGAAGCCGACGAGCAGCAGCACGAGGATGAGCGGCAGCCCGCGGAACACGTCGACGTACGCGGTCGCCGCGGCCCGCAGCGGGAAGAACACCGGCCCGCGCAGCGTGCGCGCGATCGCGAGCCCCAGCGCCACCACGAGGATGACGACGGCGGCCACCGCCATCACGCGCAGGTTCAGCCACAGGCCCTCGAGCACCTTCGGCAGGGACGAGAGGGCGACGTCGGGGTCGAAGAACGACTGCCGGACGCGCGGCCAGCCCGGCGACGTCACGAGCACCGTCACCGCCAGCGCGGTGACGACGGCGGTGCTCGCGACGGCCACGCCCGCCGACCGCAGCGCCTGGCGCCGTCGGAACGCGTCGCGTTCGCGCTGGCGCTCCGACGGTGTCCAGGTGCTCATGGCGGTGCGGTGGCTCTCCTCGCGGGGTGCCGGTCGGCTCGGTGAGGTCCGCGGCGGCTCAGTCGAGGACCGGGGCGCCCGCAGCGTTCGTGAGCCACTCGGCCTCGAGCCGGGCCAGGGTGCCGTCCTCGCGCAGCGCGTCCACCGCCGCGGTGACGGCGGCGGTGAGCGGGCTGCCCTTGTCGAGCACGAGCCCGAACTGGTCCGGGTCGTCGCCGGCGGGCAGCTGGCCCACGAGGACGCCGTCGTCGAGCTCGGCCGCCACGATGTACAGCGCCGTCGGCAGGTCGACGACGATCGCGTCCACCAGGCCCGAGGTGAGCGCCTGCTTCACCTGGTCGTTGTCGTTGAAGAGCTGGACGTCGGTGGTCGGCTGGATCGACTCCTCCGCGACGGCCGCGCTCGTCGTGCCGACCATCGCGCCGATCCGCAGCTCGGCCAGCTCGGCCAGCGTCGTCGCGCCCGCGGCCGGGCTGGAGCCGATCGTCACGACGGCCTGCGCGGTGTCGTAGTAGCTCGAGGAGAAGTCGAGGTTGGCGCGCCGCTCCTCGCTGATCGACACCTGGTTGATCGCGAAGTCGAAGTCCTTCTCGCCCGGGGCGATGATCTGGTCGAAGCTCACGCGCACCCACTCGACCTGGTCCGGCTCGAAGCCGAGCTCGGCGGCGACGGCGTACGCGACGGCGGACTCGAAGCCCTTGCCGTTGGTCGGGTCGTTGTCGACCATCCACGGCTCGTAGGCCGGGTCGGACGTGCCGATCGTCAGCACGCCCTCGGTGCGGGTCGGCAGGGCGTCGCCCTCGGCGGACGGGGCGCCGTCCTCCTCGGGGGCGCAGGCGGCGAGCGTGGCCGCCGTCGCGAGGGCGAGGGCCGCGGCGAGCGCGCGGCGGGCGGTGGGGCCGTGGGTCCGGGAACGTGCGGTACGCATGGGTGCCTCCGGGATGACGACGGGTGGCGCGCACGTCGTCGGGCAGCGCACGAAGGGCGGGGCGGGCGCGGCCTGCGTGCGGCGTGCCGGGGGTGGGGGCGCGCCGCGCGCACGCAGCGGCCTCAGCGTAGCGGCGGGAACGCCCCGTGGTCGCCGGTCGTTTCTCCGGGTAGGACGCGGACGGCGGGACGCCGCGGCCCGCGTGACGGACAGGCAGGCGTGGACGGAGAGAGGAGCGGGACGGGCCCCGTGGCACGGCGCTGGACCAACGGCCTGAAGACGGCCGCGCTCTTCGGCCTCCTGTGGGCGATCGTGCTCGCGCTGGGGGCCGTCGTCGGGCGCGGGCAGTATCTCTGGTGGTTCGCGGGCCTCGGCCTGCTCGGCACCGCGTACAGCTGGTGGAACTCCGACCGGATCGCCATCCGGGCGATGCGCGCGCGCCCGGTGAGCGAGCTCGAGCAGCCCGTGATGCACCGGATCGTCCGCGAGCTGTCCACCGCGGCGCAGCAGCCGATGCCGCGCCTCTACGTCTCGCCGACCGCGGCCCCCAACGCGTTCGCCACGGGCCGCAACCCCCGCAACGCCGCGGTCTGCTGCACGGAGGGCATCCTCGCGCTGCTCGACGAGCGCGAGCTGCGCGGCGTCCTCGGCCACGAGCTCATGCACGTCTACAACCGCGACATCCTCACCTCGTCGGTGGCCGCCGCGTTCGCGGGGATGATCACCTCGGTCGCCCAGTTCCTCATGCTCTTCGGCGGCGGCGACGACCGCCGGGGCGGCGGGAACCCGCTGGCGGTGCTCGCGATGGCGCTGCTCGCGCCGTTCGCCGCGGTGCTCGTCCAGCTCGCCATCAGCCGCACCCGCGAGTACGACGCCGACGCCGGCGGCGCCAGGCTCACGGGCGACCCGAGGGCGCTCGCGTCCGCGCTCGCGAAGATCGAGCGCGGCGCCGCCCGGCGGCCGCTCCCGCCCCACCGCGACCTCGTGGACGTCTCCCACCTCATGATCGCCAACCCGTTCCGTGCGGGCGGCCTGTCGTCGCTGTTCGCGACGCACCCGCCGATGGCCGAGCGGATCCGCCGCCTCGAGCGGATGGCCCAGGAGCAGGGCGGGATCATCCGGTACTGAGGTCGGCCCTGCCAGTCGGTCCCGGGTCGGTCGGTCCCGGGTCGGTCGGTCCCGGGTTAGCCGGCGCCGGGCGCCCGTCGTCGGGCAGGACGAGCGCGACGAGCGGCGGCCAGCCCTCGCGGTGCCAGTGCGCGCGCAGCTCGGCGGCCCGCACCCAGCCGAGCCGCTCGTACCAGCGCAGCGCGCCGTCGTCGGGCAGGGGGAGCACGTCGAGGCACGGCGCCAGGCCGCGGCCCTCCAGCCAGCCGACCGCGCGCTCGAGCAGGCGGGCGCCGACGCCGCGGCGCCGGTGGTCCGCCGACACGAAGAGCCGGGAGACGACGCCGCACGCCTCGGGCGGGCGCCCCGTGGCGCGCGACCACGCCTCCTGCAGCGCGGGGCCCGTGCCGTGGTCGACGCCGGGCGCCGCCTCGACGGCGACGTGCCCGAGCACGGTGCCCGCCGCGTCGGTCGCGACGAACGCCGCGAGGTCGCCGGCCTCGGCCACCCAGGCCGCGGGGTCCTCGGGCAGCCGGTACGGGTACCGCGTGCGCGGGTGGTCGCGGCGCAGGATCTCGCCGAGCGCGGGCAGGTCCTCCGGCCGCCGCGGCCGCACCCGCAGGTCCATCAGCGGTAGTTGACGAACTGCAGCGCGACGTCGAGGTCGGCGCCCTTGAGGAGCCGGATGACCGCCTGCAGGTCGTCGCGGGACTTGCCCGAGACCCGCAGCTCGTCGCCGGTGATCTGCGTCTTCACGCCCTTGGGGCCCTCGTCGCGGATGAGCTTGGCGATCTTCTTCGCGTTCTCGCTCGACAGGCCCTGCTTGACGGCGGCCTCGAGCCGGTACTCCTTGCCCGACTGCTTGGGCTCGCCCACCTCGAGCGACTTCAGGGAGACCCCGCGCCGGACGAGCTTCGTCTCGAAGACGTCGAGCACCGCCTTGACGCGCTCGGGGGAGCTGGCCGTCATGACGACGAGCGACTCGCCGCTCCAGGCGATCGAGGCGCCGACGCCCTTGAAGTCGTACCGCTGCGCGATCTCCTTCGCGGCCTGGTTGAGCGCGTTGTCGACCTCCTGCCGGTCGACCTTGCTCACGACGTCGAACGACGACTCGCCGGCCATCTCTCCTCCTTCGCCCGCGGCCCGGGGGCCCGCCGGCCCGCCCGTGCCCGACGGCGTCGGGCCGCCTCCCGCGGGGTGCGAAACCGGTCCCCGTGGGTTGGTATCCTTCCATCCGCACGAGCCGCTCACGAGCGGCCCGGCCCGCGGCAGGTTACCCAAGCGGCCAAAGGGAGCTGACTGTAAATCAGTTGCGAGAGCTACGGGGGTTCGAATCCCTCACCTGCCACGCGGAACCCACGAGAGCGCCCCGCCCCTCCCGGGCGGGGCGCTCTCGCGTCGGGGCCGGGGCCCGGGGACGGCGCCGGCCGAGCAGCCCGAGCGTGGCCAGCCCCCGGCGACCGAGGGCGGCGAGGGCCGGGTCGGTGCTCGCCGCGTACGCCGCGCACTTGAGGACGGCGACGCCCCGCGCGCGCGTCCGGGTGGCGCGGTCGAGCGGGCCGTAGGCGTCGAGGAGGAGCGCGAGATCGTCCGCGGCGACGAGGCTCCACGCGTGGCCGATGTCCACGGCGGGGTCGCCGACGCCGACCTCGCCCCAGTCGAGCAGGCCAGCGAGGCGTCCGTCCCGCTGGACGAGGTTCATCGGGGTGAGGTCGCCGTGCACCCAGCCCGCCGACGCGGGCCCGGGCGCGGCGACGGCCGCGGCCCACAGCGCGCGGGCGCGACGGTGCCGGAAGCCCCGGCCGAGCATCGCGGCGACCTGGTCCAGCCGCGCGAGGACGGCGGGCGTCCAGGCGTCGAGCGGCCGCGCCCACTGGTTCGGCGGCACCCCGTCCGCGGCCGGGGCGGCGTGCAGGGCGCGGAGGGCGGCGCCCAGGTCGCGCGCCGTCGCCGCCGTCGGCGGGTCCGCGAGGAGGGGGCGCCGTCGACCCAGGCGGTGACGGCCCAGGGCACGGGGAACTCGTCGCCCGCGGGCACGAGCACCTCGATCGCGGGCACGGGCACCGGAAGGTGGGGCACGACGTCGGGCAGGCTGCGCGCGATCCGCTCGAGCTGCGCGACGCCGAGGGCGCCGGTCGGGAACCGGACGGCGCGGTCCTCGCCGAGCCGGAACCCGGTAGAGCGGTAGCCCGTGAACGGGTCGCCGAGCGGGAGGTGCGCGAGGTGCGGGACGTGGCGCGCGACCACCCGCGCGGCGAGGGCACGGTCCACCGCCGGCAGACCGTCGACGCCCATCGCCACCTCCTCGCGGGCGTCATCGTGGCAGATGCGGCGATCATGGCGGCGGAACGCCCGCGTGGGGGGCGGGAGGGATTTCGCAGCGACCTCGAGGCGCGTGTACCCTGGCACGGCCGCCCCGATAGCTCAGTCGGCAGAGCGTCTCCATGGTAAGGAGAAGGTCAAGGGTTCGATTCCCTTTCGGGGCTCTCCTGGTGCCCCGGCCCGGTGACCCGTCGCCGGGCGGGGGACCCGGGAGATGGCGGGGTAGCTCAGGTGGTTAGAGCACACGGCTCATAATCGTGGTGTCGCGGGTTCGAATCCCGCCCCCGCTACCAACAGGTGGCGCGCCGACCGGCGCGCGCGGACGAACCGGCACGGCACTGCGCCCAGCGCGCGAGAGGTGGCACCGAAGTGGCCAGCAAGACCCAGGACATCCGCCCGAAGATCACGCTCGCCTGCGTGGACTGCAAGGAGCGGAACTACATCACCAAGAAGAACCGGCGGAACGACCCCGACCGGCTCGAGCTGAAGAAGTTCTGCCCGCGCTGCGGCAAGCACACGGCGCACCGCGAGACCCGCTGACGCCGGCGGGCATGGGGGTCAACGCGGAGTACGCGGGCCGGCGGTACCCGCCGACCGCTCCGTACGCCGTCGGGCGGGAGCACCTGCGCGACTTCGCGCGCGCCGTCGGCGCGACGCACCCCGCCCACCACGACGTCGAGGCGGCCCGCGCGCTCGGGTACCCCGACGTCGTCGCCCCGCCGACCTTCGCGGTGGTCGTCGCGCAGCGCGCGGAGGCCCAGCTCGTCGAGGACCCGGCCGCCGGGATCGACTTCTCGCGCGTGGTGCACGCCGACGAGCGGTTCACCCACCACCGGCCGATCCACGCGGGCGACGAGCTCGTCACGGTGCTGCACGTCGACGCGATCACCGAGCGCGCCGGGCTCGCGCTCGTGACGACCCGCTGCGAGATCGCCGACGCCGCGGGCGACCCGGTCTCGACGGTCGTCTCGACCCTCGCCGTCCGGGGGGAGGGCGCATGAGCGACCGCCCGGCGCTCGCCGACGTCGCCGTGGGCACGCCGATCGGCAGCCGCGCGATCGAGGTCACGCGCGCGCACCTCGTGCACTACGCGGGCGCGAGCGGCGACCGCAACCCCATCCACTGGAACGACAGGTTCGCGCGCGAGGTCGGGCTGCCCGGCGTCGTCGCGCACGGCATGTTCACGATGGGCCAGGCCGTCAACCTCGTCACGGACTGGGTGGGCGACCCGGGCGCGATCGTCGACTACGGCGTACGGTTCGCCCGGCCCGTGCCCGTCCCGGACCCCGGCGCGGCGGTCGTGGAGGTGTCCGGCGTCGTCGGCGCCGTCGACGCCGAGGCGGGCACCGCACGCGTGGACCTCACCGTGACCGTCGAGGGCGCGAGGGTTCTCGCGAAGGCGCAGGTCGTCGTCCGGCTCTGAGGCCCGTCTCGCCGCGCGTCACCGCGCGTCACCGCCGCGTCACCGCGTCACCGCCGCGTCACCGGCCGCGTCACCGCCCTTGCGCAGAGTGGAACGATCTGCCGGCATCTCGTTCCACTCCGACCGCCCGGTCCTCGATTCGTTCCACTCTGCGGTGGAGGGGCGGTCGAGGGTGCGGTGGAGGGGCGGTGGAGGGTGCGGTGGAGGGGCGGCCGAGGGGCGGTGGGAGGTGCGGTCGGGGGAGGCGTCAGGAGCGCGGCGGGCCCGTCGTCGTGCCGACGCGCAGCGACACGGGCATCCGGACGGTCGCGGGCAGCTCGCCGGCAAGCACCTGCTCGACGGCGCGGCCGATCGCCTCGCCCTTCGCGCCGAGCGGCTGCGCGACGGTGGTGAGCACGTCGGGCGCCATCCACGGCAGGTCGAGCCCGTCGAACCCGGCGACCGAGACGTCCTCCGGCACGCGCAGCCCCAGCTCGCGCGCGGCGAGCAGCACGCCCGCGGCCAGCAGGTCGGACTGGGCGAGCACCGCCGTCGGCGGCTCGGGGACGTCGAGCAGCAGGCGCCCGGCGGCGCGGCCCTCCTCGACGAGCGAGCCCGCGGTCTCGACGATCATGACCGGCTCGACGCCGGCGTCCGCGAGGCCCTGCAGGCGGTGCCGGGCCGGCGCCCACTCCGGGCGAGCGAGGCGCTCGGGCGCGGCGACCTCCGTGCGCCGCGGGTGGCTGAGCGGCAGCGTGACGAGCCCGAACCGCGTGTGGCCCAGTTCGAGAAGGTGGCGGGCCAGCTCGGCGGTGCCGATCCGGTCCTCGACGCCGACGACGGCGACCCCCGGCAGCTCGGGCCCCTCGCCGACGACGACGGGCACCCCGCGCCGTTGGAGGGCCGCCAGCACGCCGTCCTCCTCGCGGGCGCCCCAGATGAGGACGGCCGCGTCCATGGGCGCGGCCTCGAGCAGCGGGTCGAGCTCGGCGACGCCGTCGGTGGTGGTGTGCGCGGGCACGAGGAGCACGCCGAGGCCGAGCGGGCCGAGCGTGCTGACGAGGCCGTCGAGCACCTGCACGGAGACCGGGTCGCGGAAGCTGCGCCGGAGCTGGTCCCCGATGACGACGGCGACGATCCCGGAGCGGCCGCTGCGCAGGGAGCGCCCGAGCGGGTTGGGCCCGGCGTAGCCGAGCCGGCGGGCGGCCTCGTGCACGCGCTCGCGCGTCTCGGGCGCGATCGGCCCCGCGCCGGAGAACGCGAGCGAGGCCGTGGAGACGGAGACCCCCGCCGCGCTCGCGACGTCCGCGAGCGTCGGTCGACCCTGCGACATATCACCTGCCCGGGGATCGGATCGATTGACTCAGGCGCAGCCTATCGGCACACTGGTCACGGTCCTCTCGAATCGATTCGAGAGTATCCCATCCCCGGGTCGAGCGCAGGTAAAGGCGACCGTGTCGCGCGCCGCCCGCCGACGCCGGGGGAGCCCGCCGACGCGCCCGAACCATCGCCCCTGCTCGCCCGTGCCCCGACCCGCCCGACCCAGCCGCACCGCCCGCACCACCCGTCTCGCCCGCCTCGCCCGCCGACCGACCAGAACCGAGCACACCGCCATGCCGTCCTCCGCCCCGCCCGCCGCCCGCCCGGGCCGCGCCGTCCGCGTCCGGCGCCCGGAGCGGCTCCTGCCCGGCCGGCGCATGGACGGGGCCGCGGCCACGGGGCGCCCGGCGCCCACCCCGACCGCCGAGGTCCTGCGCGCGCGGCGCATGCTCCTGTCGCTGTACTTCCTCACCGGCATCGCCGTGGCGACGTGGCTGTCCCGGCTGCCGTCGATCACCGCGCTGCTCGACCTGTCCTCGGCCGAGCTCGGCTCCGTGCTGCTCGTCGGCTCGCTCGGGTCGTTCGCCATGGTGCTCGCGGCCGGCGCGCTCGCGAGCCGCTGGGGCAGCCGCAAGGCGCTCCTCGTCGCGGCGGGCATGTTCTCGTTCGCGAACGTGCTCGTCGGGCTCGGGCCCGTCATCGGCAGCGTCACCGTGCTCGCCGTCGGCGTGCTCATCTCGTCGTCGTCGTACGCGCTGGCCAACGTGCCGATGAACCTCGAGACGGTGATCGTCGAGCGCGGCATGGGCCGGTCCGTGGTGCCGCAGTTCCACGCGGCGTTCTCGATCGGCAGCATGACCGGCTCGCTGCTCGGCGCGGCCGCGTCGTGGGCGGGCGTGACGGTGTTCGCGCACTTCCTCGCGCTGTCCGCGGTCACCCTGGCCTGGCGGCTCGCCGTCGTCCCGCACGCCGTCCTGCCGGTGCCCGGCGGCGACGGCCCCGGCGGCGCCCCCGCCGTCCGCCCCGGCCTGCGCACCGCGTTCGCGGCCTGGCGCGAGCCGCGCACGCTCGTCATCGGCGTCATCGTCATGACCGGCGTCCTCGCGGAGGGCTCGGCGAACAACTGGCTGACGGTCGCCGTCGTCGACGGGTTCCGGGCCACGGAGGCGGTGGCCGCCGTCGTCCTGGGCGTGTTCACGGGCTCGATGACGCTCGCGCGGCTCGCCGGGACGCGCGTCATCGACGTCTATGGGCGGGTCCGCGTGCTGGTCGCGTCGAGCGCGGCCTCGCTGGTCGGCGTGCTGCTGTTCGCGCTGGGCCCCTCGCTCGCGACGGCGGTCCTCGGCGCGGTCGGCTGGGGCCTCGGCGTGGGGCTGGTGTTCCCGATCGGGGTCGCCGCCGTGTCCGGCGACCGCGCCCGGATGGCGGGACGCGTCGCCGTCCTGTCGGCGTTCGGATCCGTCGCGTCCATCGTGGCGCCGCCGCTCCTGGGCGCCGCGGGGGAGATCATGGGGATCCGGCACGCGCTCGTGCTCATCGTCGGCGGTTTCGTCGTCGCCATCGCGCTCGCGCGCACCGTGGGACCCGACGCCGGTGGGTCACCCGCGGCCGTGGAGAACCCGCCGGCGTCCGGAGGTACCCGATGAGACAGACCGCAGCCTCGCCGCGCGCCGCCTCCGTGGCCGTGTTCGCCGTCTTCTTCCTGTCCGGCTTCGCGTTCTCCGGCTGGGCGTCCCGGATGCCCGCGGTGCGGGACGCGCTCGGCCTGGCGCCGAACGGGATGGGGCTCCTGCTGCTCACGCTCGCCGTGGGCTCGGTCCTCGCGCTGCCGCTGTCCGGGCTGGTCGTCGAGCACCTCGGCGCGCGCCGGACGGTCGAGGCCGCGGCCGGGCTGGCCGTCGTCGGGCTGCTCCTCGCGGCGACGGCGGTCGCGTTCGGGAACGTGTGGCTGACGGCGCCCGGCCTCTTCGCGTACGGCGTCGGGACGGCCGTGTGGGACGCCGCGATGAATCTCGAGGGCGCGGCGGTCGAGCAGCGGCTCGGCCGGGCGGTGATGCCGCGCTACCACGCCGGGTTCTCGTTCGGGACGATGGCGGGCGCGGCGCTCGGCGCCGGCGCCGCGGCGCTGCACGTGCCGGTGATCGGGCACCTCGCGGTCACGCTGAGCCTGACGATGGCCGGCGTCCTCGCGGCGACCCGGTCCTTCCTCCCCGAGGGCACCCACGCGCCCGCCCCGGCGCAGCCGGGGGCCGACGGTGCGCCGACGAAGGGCGGCCGGGCGCGCTCGTTCCGGGCCTGGACGGAGACGCGGACGCTGCTCGTCGGCGTCGTCGTGCTCGCGGCCGCCCTCGCCGAGGGGTCGGCGAACGACTGGCTCAGTCTCGCCGTCGTCGACGGCTTCGAGACGAGCGACGCGGTCGGGGCCGCCGGGTTCGCGGTCTTCGTCACGGCGATGACGGGCATGCGCCTGCTGGGCACGCGGCTCATCGACCGCTTCGGCCGGGTGGCCGCGCTGCGGCTGACGTCCGGGCTCGCGCTCGTCGGGCTCCTCGTGTTCGGGCTGGCGCCGTCGCTGCCGCTCGCGCTCGTCGGGGTCGTGGCGTGGGGCACGGGCGCGGCGCTGGGCTTCCCGGTGGGGATGAGCGCCGCGGCGGACGACCCGCGGCACGCGCCGGGCCGGGTCGCGGTGGTCTCGACGCTCGGCTACACCGCGTTCCTCGCGGGCCCGCCGCTGCTCGGCATGCTCGCCGACCACGTGGGCTACCGGCAGGCGCTCCTCGCGATCACGATCCCCGCGCTCATCGGGTTCGCCGTCGCGCACGTCGCGCGGCCGCTGACGCCGGGCGACGCGGCGCCGGTCGACACGGGCCTCGACCCGGCGGTCGCCCCGGGCGCCGAGCCCGCCGCCGACTAGCCTGGCGACCGTGACCCCCGCCCCGCTCGCCGACCTGACGACCCTGCGCCTCGGCGGGCCCCCCGCCCGCTACGTGGAGACGGCGACGGAGGCGGACCTGGTCGCGGCCGTGCGCGCCGCGGACGAGGCCGGCGAGCCGCTCCTCGTCCTCGGCGGGGGCTCGAACCTCGTCGTCCCGGATGAGGGGTTCCCCGGGGTCGTCGTGCGCGACACCCGGCGGGAGCTCGTCGTCGAGGGGGACGCGAGCACGTGCGGCGGCGCGAGCATCCGGGTCGCGGCGGGCACGCCGTGGGAGGACGTCGTCGACCGCGCGGTGGACGAGGGCTGGGTCGGCGTCGAGGCGCTCACGGGCATCCCGGGCTCCACGGGCGCGACGCCGGTGCAGAACGTCGGCGCCTACGGGCAGGAGGTCGCGGGCGTCGTCTCGACGGTCCGCGTCTGGGACCGCGAGCAGGCCCGCGTGCGCACCCTCGCCGCGGCCGAGCTCGGCTTCGGCTACCGGACCTCGGTGCTCAAGCGCTCGCTGCGCGAGCCCGACGGCGGGCCGTCCCGCTGGGCGCCGACGCCGCGGTTCGTCGTCCTCGACGTGGGCTTCCAGATGCGCCTGGGCACGCTGTCGGCGCCGATCGCGTACCCGGAGCTGGCGGGGCTGCTCGACGTGCCGGTGGGGGCGCGGGCTCCGCTGGTCGAGGTGCGGGCCGCCGTCCGCCGCCTGCGCGCGCGCAAGGGCATGCTGCTCGACCCCGACGACCACGACACGTGGAGCGCCGGCTCGTTCTTCACGAACCCCGTGGTGCCGGTGGAGCTCGCGGACACCCTGCCCGACGACGCGCCCCGCTACCCGGTGCGCTCGCCCGTGCCGGAGACGACGACGGGCCCCTCGCTCGGCGCGATCGACCCGGGCCTGGTCAAGACGAGCGCGGCGTGGCTCATCGAGCGCGCGGGGTTCGGCCGGGGGTACGGGTTGCCCGGCCCGGTCGGGATCTCGACGAAGCACACGCTCGCCCTGACGAACCGGGGGGACGGCACGACGGCGGAGCTGCTCGCCCTCGCGCGGCGCGTGCGCGACGGCGTGCGGGAGCGGTTCGGCGTGACGCTCGAGCCGGAGCCGGTGCTGGTCGGCGTCAGCCTCTAGGCGCCCCGGCGCCCGACCGCGGCCGGGAGCCCAGGAGCGCGCCGCGCACCGCGGCGAGCACGGCCTCGTCGTCGAGCCCGGCGGCGCGCCCGACCGCGACGAGCCGCTCGGCCGCCTCCTGGACGGCCAGGTCGGGGGCGGGGGTGCCCTCCGCGACGACGGTCCCGCTGCGCCGCCGCGTGACGACGACGCCCGCGGCCTCGAGCTCGCGGTAGGCGCGGGCGACCGTGCCGGCCGCGACGCCGAGGTCGGCGGCGAGCGCGCGGATGGTGGGCAGGCGGTCGCCGGCGCGCAGCCGGCCCGCGGCGACGTGCGCGACCACCTGCAGGCGCACCTGCTCGTAGGGCGGGACGCTCGAGGCGAGGTCGACCTCGATGGCGGGGATCACGTCAGGCGCTCCTGGTCGCGGCGTCGGCCGGCGTCGGGCCCGCGAGGGCCGGACCGGTGACCGGCGCGGGCTGGGCGGGCACCACCGCGAGGACGAGCGAGGCGAGGCCGACGAGGAGGCCGAGGACGGTCGAGCCGGCGCCCAGCGCACGGAGCTCGACGCCCTGCAGGGCGACGCCGGCGACGAACAGCACGGCGCCGAGGGTGCAGCCGATCACGAGGATCGCCCCGCGGAGCGCGCGCTGCGCCGAGAGCCGGCGGGAGGCGGCGTCGTAGGCCGGGTCGGCGTCGACGATCGCGGGCCGCCGGGCGACGAGCCGCAGGACGCCCTCGGCCGCCACCGCGACGAGGGCGACGGCGACGAGCAGCGGCACGGCGAAGTCCCAGCCGGGGTACGGACTGGCGGTGTGCGCGGCGTACATGTCGCCGACGTACCGCTCGACGGCGATGCTGCGGCCGTCGGGCGCCGCGGTGAGGCCGCCGGTGACGAGCACGGCCAGGGCCGCGGCGACCAGGCCGTGCAGGGTGCGGCGCGCCCAGGCGGGCGCGACGTCCGCGACCCGGCGGTGGACGAGGGCGGCCCGGCGCACGGGGCCGGCGGGCCGCGGCCAGGTGCGCTCGCCGACGGCGTGCACGCCGAGGTAGGCGAGCCCGACGATGGCCGGGTAGGCCCCCACGAGCGCGGCGGTGAACGCACGCGCGTCGTCGGGGAACGCGAGGCCGCTGACGACCGTGAGGGCGAGCGGGGCGAGCACGACGGCGACCACCCAGGCCGTCACGTTGACGACCGTCCCGTGCCGCCGGGCCGCCGCGGCGGCCTCGGACGGGGAGGGGACGGACCCGCGCGTCACGAGGAGCACGAGCCCGACGGTCGCGGCGAGGAGGAGCAGGGCCCCGCCCCCCATGACGATGACGACGGCGAACGCCACGGCGCACCTCGAATCAGGCAATGTATTAGGTCATTGACACAATGACAGAGACGAGCCGGGAGGGTCAAGCCCGGGCCTCGTCGCCGTCGACGTGCGAGGTCGAGGCCGGGGTCCGGCGGCCACCGTCACTCGGGGGAGGCGAGCCAGGCGTCGATCCCCGCGAGGAGCCGGCGCTGCGTCGCCTCGCTCGCCCGCGACGCGCGGACGGAGGCGCGGGCGAGGTCGGCCAGCTCGGCGTCGGACAGGCCGTGCACGTGGCGGGCGACCTCGTACTGGGCGACGAGGCGCGTCCGGAAGAGCAGCGGGTCGTCGGCGCCGAGCGCGACGGTCGCGCCCGCCTCGAGGAGGGTCGGCAGGGGCACGTGGTCCGGCTCGGCGTAGACGCCGAGCGACACGTTCGACGCCGGGCACAGCTCGAGGGCCACGCCCTGCGCCACGACGAGGTCGAGCACCCGGCGGTCCTCCGCGGCGCGCACGCCGTGCCCGAGCCGGTCGGGCGCGAGGTGGGCGAGGATCTCCGCCACGTGGTCGGCGCCCAGCAGCTCCCCGCCGTGCGGGACGGACGCGAGGCCCGCGCGGCGCGCGATGGCGAAGGCGGGCGCGAACTCGTCGGTGTTGCCGCGCCGTTCGTCGTTGCTGAGCCCGAACCCGACGACCTCCCCGGGCCCGTCGCCGGCGTAGCGCGCCGCCAGCCGGGCGAGGGTCCGCGCGTCCAGGGGGTGGCGCAGCCGCGAGGCGGCGACGACGACGGCGACCTCCACACCGGTCGCCGCGCTCGCCCTGCGGGCCTCGTCGAGGACGATCTCGAGCGCGGGGGTGATGCCGCCGACGAACGGTGCGTAGGACGTCGGGTCCACCTGGATCTCGAGGCGGCCCGAGCCCTCGGCGGCGTCGTCCTCGGCGGCCTCGGCGACGATCCGGCGCATCGCCTCCTCGGAGCGCACGCACGCGCGGGCGGCGTCGTAGAGGCGCTGGAACCGAAACCAGCCGCGGGAGTCCGCGGGGACCTCGAGCGGGTCGCCGTCGAGGAGGGCGTGCGGCAGGCGGATGCCGTGCGCGTCCGCGAGCTCGAGGAGCGTCTCGCGGCGCATCGACCCGGTGAAGTGCAGGTGCAGGTGCGCCTTCGGCAGGGTCGCCAGGTCTCGCACGCTGCGAGTCTGCCAGCGTCGGGCGGTCGCGCGGTGCAGCGCGGTTCGTGGCGGGGGCGTGCGACGGCGGGGGGCGTCTCGCCTGGCGGCCGATCGTCCACAGGCCGCCCGGATCGCCTGACCGGATTGTCCGGTTCCCGGTAGGTTCTGCGCCGTGCGCAGGGGGACGATGCGGACGCTGGGCGCCGCGACGGTCGTGCTGGCTCTCGCCGCCGGGTGCACCGGCGACCCGGATCCGGTGCCGACGATGCCGGTCGTCGTCCCGACGGCGACGCCGTCCCCCTCCCCGACGCCGGACCCCGCGACCGTCCCGCCCGAGCGCCCCGACCTGAGCCGCGTCGACGCCGCCACCGCCGAGGCGTTGGCGGTCTACTTCCTCGAGCTCTACCCGTACGTCTACGCCACCGGCGACCTGACCGAGTGGCGCGCCCTCTCCCACCCCGACTGCAAGTTCTGCAGGAGCGTCATTACCAACGTGGAGCAGTTGATCGCCGACGGCTACGTAGCAGGAGGCGGCGAGATCGCGGTGGCCGACCCTGAGACACGGCCCATCTCGAACACCTTCTTCGACGTGGAACTCACGGCGTCGCAGGACGCGATGGTCGTCTACGACTCGCTGGGCGCAGTTGTGGCTCACTACGAAGCCAAGACGTACCGGGTGGCGCTCGGTGTGGCCTACGACGAAGGCATGTGGTTGATCGACGGCGTCGACACAGGGGTAGAAGAGTGAGTCTCCTGCCTGCACGACTCCTCGCAATCGTCGGCGTCCTGGCCACTCTGGTTCTCGACGTCCCCGATGTCACGATCGGAGGCCAGGCAGACGACGACCGCTTCGAGTTCGACGCGCGACGCGCCCGCGCGGCCGAGCAGGCCGCTGCTCGGGTCCCTGAGGCGCAGCGGCTGGAGGAGTACGACCGGCGGCCGGAGTGCGTGCCCGGTGCGACGACCGCGGGCGTGTGCTTCGAGGGGACGGCCGAGGAGATCTCGATCCGGGTGTGCGACGGCGCGGAGCCGATCCTGCCGCTGTGGCGCCGGGTGCGGGCGAGCACGTCGTCGCCCTGGGGGCCGTGGGAGAACGTGGTGGGCTGGACCTGCCCGGGCGAGTACGAGGACCTCCCGGCGTTCACGGCGGCGGACTTCCGGCGGCTGCCGCTGGCGCCGTCGCCGCTGCACGTGCAGCCGGCCCGGGCGGAGCACCTCGTCAACATGCCGGCGATCGTCTACACCACGCCGGCCACGCAGCGGTTCACCACGACGCTGCTCGGCTACCCGGTGGAGGTCGAGGCCACCGCGGCGTCGTACACGTGGGACTTCGGCGACGGCACCACGCTGACCACGACCTCGCCCGGCGCCCCGTACCCGCACCACGACGTCGCCCACCCCTACGCCGCGCCCGGCACCTGGACGATCGCGCTGACGACCACCTGGTCCGGGCGCTACCGCCTCGGCGGCGCCACCGCCTGGACCCCCGTCGTCGGCACCGCCACCACCACCTCCCAGGCCACCGTCACCACGGTCGAGGCCCGCACCCGCCTCGTCGTCGCGGACTGCCTGACCGACCCCTCCCAGCCCGACTGCTGACCCACGGCCGCACGCCGCCCGCCCGGGTCCGGACCCTCGCCGTGCATCGGCGCGGACCCGGACGGTTGCTGCCCGCTGGCGCGCACCCGGATCCCTGCCTCCGGCCGGGGCACCTTTCGTGTCCCTGAGGTCACTTCTGTGTCCCTGAGGCAACTTTCGTGTCCCCAGGGACGCTGGAGTGTCCCCGGTCACAAAGACATCACCGGCCCGCCGCGGCTGCGCTGAGCGCGGGGCTCCGGGCCCGCAGGGAGCGAGCCGGCCAGCCGCGAGATGAGAGTCCTCTCATCGTCCGCTCACGGTCGGGTCATCGCGGCGAGGTGCCCTGGGAGCATGCCCGCCGCCACCCTCGCGTCCACCTGCGGCCGCGGCGCGCCCGCGAGCCCCACGCGGCCCGTCGCAGCGCGCGAGGCGGCCGACGTCGCGCTCCTCACCGGCCCGGCGGGCGGCGACCTCCTCGCCGCGGTGCTCGCGGCGGAGGGCGTCGCGCTCGACGCGTGGGCGGTGCACCAGGTGCACCACCGGCCGGGCGTCGGCGTCACCGTCGGCTGGACGGTCACGTGGCGGGCCACCAGCGGCGGCCGCACCGCCACCGGGACCGACTACCTGCTCGCCACGACGGCCCCCGTCCCGGCGGCCCGGCCGGGCGTCACGACCGCCGTGCTCGGCGGCCGGCCCGTCGTCGTCTGGCGGCATCCCGCCGATCCCGTGCTGCCCGGCCTCGAGCGCGCCTGCACGCCCGTCCGGGTCGGCGCCGCGCTCGGGGCCACGCGCGGCACGCCCGAGGACCAGCCGCCCCCCGCGCTCGAGCTCGTCACCTACCGGCCCCTGCGGCGCGCCGTGCTGCGCGCGCGGACCGCCGACGGGCTGCGCTACCTCAAGGTCCTCCGGCCCCACGTGACCGCCGACCTCCTCGCACGGCACGCGATGCTCCGCGACGCCGGGCTGCCGGTCGCGGCGGCGGTGCCGCTCGGCGACGGCGTCGTGGCCCTCGACGCCCTCGACGGCCGCCCGCTCGCCGAGCTGCTCGCGGCCGGGGAGCCGGTGTCGCCGCGCGTCGTCACCGACCTCGCGGCCCGCCTGCCGGCCGCCGCCCTCGGGCTGCCGCGCCGCCCGTCGCCCGCCGAGCGCGTCGCCGACCACGTGGCCGCCGCGACCGCCGTCCTGCCCGATCACGCCGACGACCTCGCCCGCCTCGGCGCCGGGATCACGCGCCTCGTCGCGCGGGCGGACGCCGGGCCCCTCGTCCCGACGCACGGCGACCTCAACCCCGCCAACCTGCTGCTCGCCGACGGCGCGCTCGTCGGTCTGCTCGACGTCGACACCCTCGGCCCCGGCCGCCTCGCCGACGACCTCGCCGGCCTGCTGGGCCACCTCAGCGTGCTCCCCGCCCTCGCGCCGCAGACCTACCCCCACGTGCCCGGCGTCGTCGCGGAGTGGACCCGCGCCTTCGACGAGCACGCGGACCCGGTCGCGCTGCGCGCGCGGGCCGCCGCCGTCGTGCTGTCCCTCGTGCCGGGCGCGGCGATCGAGGCGACGGCTGGCGCCGACGCCGTCCGCGCGCAGGCCCTCGCCCGGGTGGCCGTCGCGCGTCGCTGGCTCGCCGACGCGCGGGCCCGCGCCCGGAGTCTGAGAGACCTCTCATCCCGCGGTCCTCGCCGTCTCATCGGCGGCGCCGAGGCTCGTGGGCATCAGGACGACAGCGGTACCCGGCCCCGCCGGCGCACCGACGAACCAGGAGGACGAGAATGAGGACCAGGACCATCGCCATCGTGACCGGCACCGCCGGCGCCCTCGGGGTCGGCGCGTCCGCCGCCTTCGGCGTCGGGCCGTTCAGCGCCCCGCCCGCCGAGGACGTGGGGGAGTCCGTGCGCACCGGCACCGAGACCCCGGGCGGCGCCGAGACCGTCGCGCCGACCCCCACGGCGCGGCCCAGCGCGTCGCCCACGTCGCTCACGTCCGGCAGCGCCGTGACGTCCGTGACCGTGGTGAGCGCGCAGACCTCGCCGTCGCCGCAGACGTCGCCGTCGGCGCCGTCGCCCCAGACGCCGCCCACGCCGCCGAGCCCGGCCTCCGCGCCGTCGCCCGTCACGCCGCCGTCCCCGGCGAGCGCCCCCTCCCCGGCCAGCGCGCCGTCCGCGCCGTCGGCGGACTGAGCGTCCGGACGCGACGAGGGGCGGGGCCAGGCGGCCCCGCCCCTCGTCGTTCCCGTCAGCCCTCCGCGGGCCCGTCGCTGGCCGCGGGCCCGTCGCCGGGGTCCTCCGCGAGCCGGTAGCCCATCCCGCGCACCGTCTCGATCCGGTCGGCCCCGAGCTTCTGGCGCAGGTAGCGCACGTACACGTCGACGACGTTGGAGCCCGGGTCGAAGTCGTAGCCCCACACGCGCGACAGCAGCTGCTCGCGGCTGAGCACCTGGCCGGGGTTGCGCAGGAACGCCTCGGCGAGCGCGAACTCCCGGGCCGACAGGTCGACGTCGCGCCCGCCCACCCGCGCGCGGCGCGTCCGCAGGTCGAGCGTCACACCGCCGCCGCGCAGCACCGTGGGCTCCGCGCCGGCCTCCTGCCGCAGCCGCAGCCGCACGCGGGCGAGCAGCTCCTCGAACCGGAACGGCTTGGCCATGTAGTCGTCGGCGCCGCCCTCGAGGCCCGCGACCGTGTCGGTGACCGAGCCGCGCGCCGTGAGGATGATGACCGGCACCGTGCTCCGCGCCTCCCGGAGCCGCCGCAGCACGGTGAACCCGTCCTGGTCGGGCAGGCCGAGGTCGAGGATGACGAGGTCGACGTCGCCGCTCGTCGCGTGGTCGAACGCCTCGCGGCCGGTCCCGACCACGAGCGGCGTGTAGCCCGCGGCGCGCAGGCCCTTGGCGACGAACGAGGCGATGCGCTCCTCGTCCTCGACGACGAGGATCTGGCTCACGCGGCCTCCTCGGGGTCGGCCCGGGGCGCGGGGCGCAGGGGGATCGCGACGACGAACCGGGCGCCCGTGCCGGACTCCGGCGCCTCGACGTGCGCCCGCCCCCCGTGGGCGGCGGCGATCGCCGCGACGATCGGCAGGCCGAGGCCCGAGCCCTCGACCCCGCGGCCGCTCGTCCCGCGCGCGAACCGGTCGAAGACCCGCTCGGCGTCCTCCGGCGGCACGCCGGGGCCCTCGTCGGTGACGCTCAGGAGCAGCGTCCCGTCGCGCGCCTCGCTCGCCACGCGCACCAGCGTGCCCTCCGGGGCGAACTTCGTCGCGTTGGCCGCGAGCTGCAGCAGGGCCTGCGTGATCCGCTGCGGGTCGAGAACGGCGCGCACGGGCGCCGCGCGCTCGAGCCGCCACTCGTGCCGCCCGAGCAGCCGCGCCTTGTCCACGACCTCCGCCGTGAGGGCGGCGACGTCCGTCGGGACGGGCCGCACGAAGTCGGGCCGGTCGGCCGTCGCGAGCGTGACGAGGTCGTCCACGAGCCGGTGCATCCGGTCCACCTCGTCGAGCACGAGCGCGCGCGTCGCGGCCACCTCCTCGGCGTCGGCGGGGTCGAGCAGCTCGAGGTGACCCCGCACGATGGTGAGCGGTGTGCGCAGCTCGTGGCCGGCGTCGTCCAGCAGGCGGCGCTGCGAGGCGAACGCGGCCTCCAGCCGGTCGAGCATCGCGTTGACCGTGCGCGTGAGGTCGGACAGGTCGTCGCTGCCGGTCACGGGGATCCGCGCGGACAGGTCCGTGTCGGAGATCTGCTGGGCCGTGCGGCGCAGCCCGCGGATCGGGGCGAGGAGCCGCCCCGCGAGCACCCACCCGACGACGCCGATCACCGCCACCGCGCCGAGCGACACCAGGGCGTAGGTGCGGAAGATCGCGGTGAGACTGGCGTGCGTCGCGCGGCGGTCGAACGCGTAGACGAGCAGGCCCGGGCGGTCGTCGCCGACCACCTCGACGGGGATCGCCGCGTACCGGTAGGTCGTCGTCGGCGTCGTGAGGGTGCGCAGCGTCGCCTGCTCCTCGCCCGTGTGCGCGGCGGCGGCGCGCACGAAGTCCGCGTCCTCCTCGACGCGCAGCGGCACGGTCTCGGTCGGCGCGGTGAGCGCGAGCCGCCCGTCGACGAACGCGAGCATGCCCTCGTTCTCCGCGGGCGCCGTCCGCTGGATGGCCAGGCGCAGCAGCGCGCGGACGTCGGTGAACTGGCCGCCCGTCGCGGGGTCGACGTTCGCGGCGGCGAGCGCGCGGAACTCCGCGACGTTGACCCGCAGGAGCCCGTCGACCCGCTCGTCGGTGAGGTTGCGCTGGAGGATCCACGCGGTGCCGCCGGCGACCGTGAGCGCGAGGGCCGTCAGCGTGAGGACGGTGGCGAGGATGCGCGCGCGGACGGTGGCCCGGCGGCCGGGGGCCTCAGTCGTCATCGTCGAGCCCGTCGTCGTCCGAGCCGTCGTCGCCGCCGCGGCCGCGGCCCCGGTGGTCGTCCTCGTCCGGGTCGTCGTCGCGGTCGTCGTGGTCGTCGTCGGCGTCGTGCGGGGTGGGCGCGGGCACCGGGTCGGCGGACGCGTCGTCGGTGGGCTCGTTGCCCGGCCCGTCGCCCGCCGTCGGCGAGGGCACCGGCCGGTCGCCCGGGTCGACGACGACCGCCTCGCCCGCCCCCGCGTCGCCCGGAGGCCCGAGGGCCTGCACGACGACCACCCCCGCGCCGAGCAGGAGCACGGCACCCAGGAGCACGGCGACGGTGCGGGGGCGCATGCGAGCAGTATCCCGGCGACGGATGAGAGGCGGATGAGAGCCGCCGGTCAGGACGACCGGCCCGCCCGGCGCTCCCCCCACGTCCCCCACCCCCGCAGAGTGGAACGACATGAGGTGTCGAGCCCCGGAGTGGAACGAAATGCCGGCAGAACGTTCCATTCCGCGCGGTGGGGGTGGGCGAGCCGCGCGGGGGCTGCCGCTAGCGGGCCTCGGCCAGGAGCCGCTGGATCCGGGTCACGCCCTCGACGATCGCGTCGTCGCCCATCGCGTACGACAGCCGCAGGTAGCCGCTCGGCCCGAACGCCTCGCCCGGCACGACGGCGACCTCCGCCTCCTCGAGGAGCAGCTCCGCGAGCTCGGCCGAGGTCGTCGGGCGGCGCCCGCGGATCTCCTTGCCGAGCACGCCCTCCACGGAGGGGTAGGCGTAGAAGGCGCCCTGCGGCGTCGGGCAGACGACGCCGTCGATCTCGTTGAGCATCCGCACGATCGTCCGGCGCCGGCGGTCGAAGGCGTCGCGCATCGCGGCGGCCGCGGACAGGTCGCCGCTCACCGCGGCGAGCGCCGCGCGCTGCGACACGTTGGCGACGTTCGACGACAGGTGCGACTGCAGGTTCGTCGCGGCCTTGACGACGTCCGGCGGGCCGATGAGCCAGCCGACCCGCCAGCCCGTCATCGCGTACGTCTTGGCGACGCCGTTGAGGACGACGGTGGTGTCCGCGAGCTCGGGGACGGCGCGGACGATCGGGGTGGCGGTCACGCCGTCGTAGGTGAGGTGCTCGTAGATCTCGTCGGTCAGCACCCAGATGCCGTGCTCGAGCGCCCAGCGCCCGATCGCCTCGACCTGCTCCGGCGGGTACACCGCCCCGGTGGGGTTGGAGGGGGAGCAGAACAGCAGCGCCCTGGTGCGCGGGGTGCGGGCCGCCTCGAGCTGCTCGACGGTGACGAGGTAGCCCTGGTCGGCGCCCGCGAAGACCGCGACGGGGACGCCGCCCGCGAGGCGGATCGCCTCCGGGTACGTCGTCCAGTAGGGCGCGGGGAGCAGGACCTCGTCCCCCTCGCCGACGACGGTCGCGAACGCCTCGTAGACGGCCTGCTTGCCGCCGTTGGTGACGAGGACCTGGGTCGGGGAGACCTCGTAGCCGGAGTCGCGCAGGGTCTTCGCCGCGATGGCCTCGCGCAGCGCGGGCAGGCCGGCGGCGGGCGTGTAGTGGTGGTTCGCGGGCTCGCGGCAGGCGGCGATCGCGGCCTCGACGATGTAGTCCGGCGTCGGGAAGTCGGGCTCGCCGGCGCCGAACCCGATGACGGGCCGGCCGGCGGCCCGCAGCTCCCGGGCCTTGGCGTCGACGGCGAGGGTCGCCGACTCCGAGATCGCGGCGACACGGGGGGACAGGCGGCGGGCGGCGGCTGCGGGCTGGCTCACGGGGGTCATCCTCCCAGAGCCGTCCGGCGGTGCCGAGCTGTTTCGCATGGCGGCCGGCGGGTGGTGGCGGCGGCGGGGCCGGTGGCGCGGCGCGGGCGCGGACGGTGGCGCACGGACGGCGTTCGACCCAGGCGGCGCGAGCCCGTAGACTCGACCGCTGGTGGTCCGTCCGCCATGATCCGGCGCGCCCGCGCGGCGCGGCGTCCGGGCGTCGGGCGACCTTAGGGCAGTGGCGCAATTGGCAGCGCACCGGTCTCCAAAACCGGCGGTTGTGGGTTCGAGTCCCTCCTGCCCTGCGTTGAGCATCCGCCCGCCGGGCGGGGCCGCCGGCGAGCCGCCGGGCACACACCATCTCGACGTAGGGAACACGACGTGAGCGAATCCGCACGGGCGGGCGCCTCCGGCGCCGACAAGACCCGGCGTCCCGCGGCGCGGCCGAGCCGCGGCCGCGGCCGCGCCGAGGAGCTGGGCCCGTTCGCTCGCCTCGCGCGCTTCGTGCGTCAGGTGGTCGCGGAGCTGAGGAAGGTCGTGCGGCCGAGCCGCAACGACCTCATCGGGTACGCGACGGCGGTGCTGGTCTTCGTCGCCGCGGTCATGGCGTTCGTGACGCTCGTCGACCTGGGGGTCGGCTCGCTCACGGCGTGGGTGTTCGGCGGCTGAGCAGCCCCGGCTCCCCGGCCGTCGAGCGCGGCGGGCGCCCTGAGCAGGACGGACCACGAGCGCACCGACAACAATCGAGCACGAGCACCCCGAAGCCAAGAGAAAGCAGGTCCCCTGGTGTCCACCGAGTCGCTGGAGCCGATGGAGCACGACGCGTCGCAGGCCGACGACGTCGCCGCGCCGGCCGACGCCCAGCCCGCGGAGGCCGCTGAGGCGGCGGAGGTCGCCGTGCCCGAGGTCGCCGACGTCGAGGACGCCGCCGCGCCCGAGGCCGCCGACGACGCTCCGGCCGCCGCCGCGCCCGAGGCCGCCGAGGAGGCGCAGGCCGCGGACGAGCGCGAGGCCGCCGAGGACGACGTCGAGGACCCGGTCGCCGAGTTCAAGGCGAAGCTGCGGAGCCTGCCGGGCGACTGGTACGTCGTGCACTCCTACGCCGGCTACGAGAACCGCGTGAAGGCGAACCTCGAGAACCGCATCCAGAGCCTCAACATGGAGGACTACATCTTCCAGGTCGAGGTCCCCATGGAGGAGGTCGTCGAGATCAAGAACGCCCAGCGCAAGGTCGTGCGCCGGGTGCGGATCCCGGGCTACGTCCTCGTCCGGATGGACCTCACGGACGAGTCGTGGGGCGCCGTCCGGCACACGCCGGGCGTCACCGGGTTCGTCGGCCACACGCACCAGCCGGTGCCGCTCACGCTCGACGAGGTCTTCTCGATGCTCGCGCCGACGCTCGCGCCGGCCGCGCAGCCGCAGAAGGCCGCGGCGGCGGCCACGATCGACGTGGACTTCACGGTCGGCGAGTCGGTCACCGTCACCGACGGCCCGTTCGACACGCTGCCCGCGACGATCTCCGAGATCAACGCCGAGCAGCAGAAGCTCAAGGTGCTCGTCTCGATCTTCGGCCGGGAGACCCCGGTCGAGCTGTCGTTCAACCAGGTCGCCAAGATCTGACGACGACGACCCGCCCGCCGCGCCGCGGCGGGCATGCAACCGGGTCATCGCCCACGGCGTCGGCCCACGAAAGGGAACGGAAGGCACATGCCCCCGAAGAAGAAGGTCGCCGGCCTGATCAAGCTCCAGATCAACGCCGGTGCTGCGACCCCCGCGCCGCCGATCGGCCCCGCGCTGGGTCAGCACGGCGTCAACATCATGGAGTTCTGCAAGGCGTACAACGCGGCCACCGAGTCGCAGCGCGGCAACGTCATCCCCGTGGAGATCACGGTCTACGAGGACCGGTCCTTCACGTTCATCACGAAGACGCCGCCCGCCGCCGAGCTCATCAAGAAGGCCGCCGGCGTCGCCAAGGGCTCGGCGACCCCGCACACCACCAAGGTCGCCTCGATCACCCGCGACCAGGTGCGCGAGATCGCGCAGACGAAGCTCGCCGACCTCAACGCGAACGACATCGAGGCCGCGATGAAGATCGTCGAGGGCACGGCCCGCTCGATGGGCGTCACCGTCCAGGGCTGAGCCCGCGGGGCCCGGGGTCACCCCGGGCCGCGACCACCCGGGGCACGGTGCCCCGGGCCGTGGGAGGGCCGCGCTGGCCCCGACCACGACTGCCGAAGGAGAAGAGCAGATGACACAGCGCAGCAAGGCGTACCGCGCCGCCGCCGAGAAGATCGACCGGACGCGGCTCTACGCGCCGCTCGAGGCGCTCCGGCTCGCGAAGGCGACGTCGGTGACGAAGTACGACGCGACCGTCGAGGTGGTCTTCCGCCTCGGCGTCGACCCCCGCAAGGCCGACCAGATGGTCCGCGGCACCGTCAACCTGCCCCACGGCACCGGCAAGACGGCGCGCGTGGTCGTCTTCGCCGTCGGCGAGAAGGCCGAGCAGGCGCTCGCGGCCGGCGCGGACGAGGTCGGCGGCGACGAGCTCATCGAGAAGGTGGCGGGCGGCTACACGGACTTCGACGCCGCCGTCGCGACCCCGGACCTCATGGGCAAGGTCGGCCGCCTCGGCAAGGTGCTCGGCCCGCGCGGCCTCATGCCGAACCCGAAGACCGGCACCGTGACGATGGACGTCGCCAAGGCCGTCTCCGACATCAAGGGCGGCAAGATCGAGTTCCGCGTCGACAAGCACGCGAACCTCCACTTCATCGTGGGCAAGGTCTCGTTCGACGAGAAGGCGCTCGTGGAGAACTACGCGGCCGCGCTCGACGAGGTGCTCCGGCTCAAGCCGGCGTCGTCCAAGGGCCGCTACCTGCTCAAGGGCTTCGTCGCCTCGAGCATGGGTCCGTCGATCCCGCTCGACGTGAACCGCACGCGCAACCTCATGGTCGAGGACGAGGTCGCCTGACCCATCCGACGACGCGCGCGACGGCCCGGACCGCGACGGTCCGGGCCGTCGTCGTCCCCGGCGGATTTGGGAACCGGCGCCCGCTCCCGTACCCTGGACGACGCCCAAGACCGCAGGTCGTCGGCTGCCCCTCGGGGAGCCACCGAAGTCCCGCTCCGGCGGAGGCCCGCGCAGGCGAGTGATCGACGTGCCGGACTCGTTCCGGCGCCCTCGAGCCCCGTGCCTGCGCCGGGGCTCTCGTCATGGATGGACCCGGTGGGTCGGCGGCGTGCGGCACCACCACCGGAAGGATCGACATGGCGAGGCCTGACAAGGCAGCCGCGGTCGCCGAGCTCGCCGAGCGGTTCCGCACCGCGAACGCGGTCGTGCTCACCGAGTACCGCGGCCTGCGCGTGTCCCAGCTCAAGGAGTTGCGGCGCGCGCTCGGCGGCAACGCCACCTACGCCGTGGTGAAGAACACGCTCTCCGCCATCGCCGCCCGCGAGGCGGGCATCGAGGGCCTCGACGCCCAGCTCACCGGCCCCTCCGCGATCGCCTTCGTCACGGGCGACCCCGTCGAGGTGGCCAAGGGCCTGCGTGACTTCGCCAAGGCCAACCCGCAGCTCGTGGTCAAGGGGGGCATCCTCGACGGCCGCCCCGCGACCGCCGCGGACATCTCCACCCTCGCCGACCTCGAGTCGCGCGAGGTCCTGCTGGCCAAGGCGGCCGGCGCCATGAAGGCCAAGCTCTACCAGGCCGCCTACATGTTCACCGCGTCCACGGCCCAGGCCGTGCGCACCATCGACGCCCTGCGCGAGAAGCGGGCCACCGAGCAGGCGGCCTGAGCGCCCCCTGCGTCTGCAACCACCGGCACCTGCCACGGGCAGGGCAACCAGGAAGGAACGCCAACCATGGCGAAGCTCACCATCGACGAGCTGATCGACGCGTTCAAGGAGCTCACCCTCATCGAGCTCAGCGAGTTCGTGAAGAAGTTCGAGGAGGTCTTCGAGGTCACCGCCGCCGCGCCCGTCGCGGCCGTCGCGGCCGCCCCGGCTGCGGCCGGCGGCGCCGGCGCCGCCGCCGAGGAGGCCGAGGAGAAGTCGGAGTACGACGTCGTCCTCGAGGCCGCCGGCGACAAGAAGATCCAGGTCATCAAGGAGGTGCGCGCGCTCACCAACCTCGGCCTGAAGGAGGCCAAGGACCTGGTCGACGGCGCGCCGAAGCCCGTCCTCGAGGGCGTCAACAAGGAGACGGCGGACAAGGCCAAGGCCCAGCTCGAGGGCGCCGGCGCCACCGTCACCCTGAAGTGACCTCTGCCGTGACCTCGGCCTGACCGGCCACCGGTCGCCGCCCGGGCGCACCCGCCCGGCCGCCGACGCCGTCCGAGGGCCCGTCCCCAGCGTGGGGCGGGCCCTCGGCGCGTCCCGGGCGGGGCCCGACGACGGCCCGCGGGGGTGGTCACCGTCACACCTCGCGACGCGCCGCGCGAGTGGACACCCCTGGCGGACCTGAGTACGCTAGCGCTTTGCGCTGGCTTGTGCCCGTACCCCTCATCCGCCTCTCGGTCCCGAGCGCTGCCCGGGTGCCGATCCGATCGCCATGGGCTCGTGGCGGTCGCCGATCGTCCGAGAGATGAGCAGGGTAGGCCCGGGCGCGGCGCGCGTGCACACGATCCGCAGGGAAGGACCCCTCTTGGCTGCCTCGCGCACCCCTTCTGCTCCTACCGCCGACGCCATCGCGAACCGCACAGCATCCCGCCGCATCTCCTTCGCCACGATCAGTGAGCCGCTCGAGGTCCCGGACCTCCTGGGCCTCCAGACCGAGAGCTTCGACTGGCTCCTCGGGAACGAGGCCTGGCAGGCGCGCGTGCAGGCCGCCCTCGAGGCCGGCCGCACCGACGTCCCGACGCAGTCCGGGCTGGAGGAGATCTTCGAGGAGATCTCCCCGATCGAGGACTTCGGCGGGAGCATGTCCCTCTCCTTCCGGGACCACCGCTTCGAGCCGCCGAAGTACACCCCGGAGGAGTGCAAGGAGAAGGACTTCACCTACGCGGCGCCGCTGTTCGTGACCGCGGAGTTCGTCAACTACACGACGGGTGAGATCAAGAGCCAGACGGTCTTCATGGGCGAGTTCCCGCTCATGACCGAGCGCGGCACGTTCATCATCAACGGCACCGAGCGCGTGGTCGTGAGCCAGCTCGTGCGCTCCCCGGGCGTGTACTTCGAGCGCACGGCGGACAAGACGTCGGACAAGGACGTCTTCACGGCCAAGATCATCCCGAGCCGCGGCGCCTGGCTCGAGTTCGAGATCGACAAGCGCGACGCCGTCGGCGTGCGCGTCGACCGCAAGCGCAAGCAGTCCGTGACCGTCTTCCTCAAGGCCCTCGGCATGACCGAGGAGGAGATCCGCGAGGCGTTCGCGGACCTGCCGGTCGTCCTCGAGACCCTCGAGAAGGACCACGTCCACACCGAGGACGAGGCCCTCCTCGACATCTACCGGAAGATCCGGCCGGGCGAGCCGCCGACCGTGGAGGCCGGCCGCGCGCTGCTCGACAACTTCTACTTCAACTCCAAGCGCTACGACCTCGCCAAGGTCGGCCGCTACAAGCTGAACAAGAAGCTCGGCCTCGAGGCGCCGCTCACCGACTCGGTGCTCACGCGCGCCGACGTCGTGGCGACCATCCGCTACCTCGCCGCCCTGCACGCCGAGATGCCGACGCTGCCGGGCACCCGCGGCGGCAAGCCGATCGAGGTCCGCGTCGAGACCGACGACATCGACCACTTCGGCAACCGCCGCATCCGCGCCGTCGGCGAGCTCATCCAGAACCAGGTCCGCACGGGCCTGTCCCGGATGGAGCGCGTCGTCCGCGAGCGGATGACGACGCAGGACGTCGAGGCGATCACGCCGCAGACCCTCATCAACATCCGGCCCGTGGTGGCGAGCATCAAGGAGTTCTTCGGGACCTCCCAGCTCAGCCAGTTCATGGACCAGAACAACCCGCTGGCCGGCCTGACGCACAAGCGCCGCCTGTCGGCGCTGGGCCCGGGCGGCCTCTCGCGCGACCGCGCCGGCATGGAGGTCCGCGACGTCCACACCTCGCACTACGGCCGCATGTGTCCGATCGAGACCCCCGAGGGTCCGAACATCGGCCTCATCGGCTCGCTCGCGACCTACGGCCGGATCAACGCGTTCGGCTTCGTCGAGACGCCGTACCGGAAGGTCACCAAGGGCCGCGTCACCGACGAGGTGCACTACCTGACCGCCGACGACGAGGACAACTACGTCATCGCGCAGGCCAACGCCCCGCTCACCGAGAAGGGCCACTTCGCCGAGGACGCCGTGCTCGTGCGCACGAAGGGCGGCGAGGTCGAGCTGGTCCCGCCGGACCAGGTCGACTACATGGACGTCTCCCCGCGGCAGATGGTGTCCGTCGCGACGGCGATGATCCCGTTCCTCGAGCACGACGACGCGAACCGGGCCCTCATGGGCGCGAACATGCAGCGCCAGGCGGTGCCGCTGGTCCGCACGGAGGCCCCGCTCGTCGGCACGGGCATGGAGCGGCGCGCGGCGGTCGACGCCGGCGACGTCCTCGTGGCCTCGAAGGCGGGCGTCGTCACGGAGGTCTCCGCGGACCTCGTCGTCGTCGCGAACGACGACGGGACGACGTCGACGTACCGGATCGCGAAGTTCCGCCGGTCGAACCAGGGGACGAGCTACAACCAGCGCGTCATCGTCGACGAGGGCGACCGCGTCGAGGTGGGCTCCGTCCTGGCCGACGGCCCCGCGACCGACGGCGGCGAGCTCGCCCTCGGCCGGAACCTCCTCGTGGCGTTCATGTCGTGGGAGGGCCACAACTACGAGGACGCGATCATCCTGTCGCAGCGCCTCGTGCAGGACGACATCCTCACCTCGATCCACATCGAGGAGCACGAGGTCGACGCCCGCGACACGAAGCTCGGCCCCGAGGAGATCACCCGGGACATCCCGAACGTCTCCGAGGACGTGCTGGCCGACCTCGACGAGCGCGGCATCGTCCGCATCGGAGCTGAGGTGGGCGCGGGCGACATCCTCGTCGGCAAGGTCACCCCGAAGGGCGAGACCGAGCTGACGCCGGAGGAGCGCCTGCTGCGCGCGATCTTCGGCGAGAAGGCGCGCGAGGTCCGCGACACGTCCCTCAAGGTGCCGCACGGCGAGTCGGGCACGGTCATCGAGGTCCGCACGTTCAACCGGGAGGACGGCGACGAGCTGCCCGCCGGCGTGAACGAGCTGGTCCGCGTGTACATCGCCCAGCGCCGCAAGATCACGGACGGCGACAAGCTCGCCGGCCGCCACGGCAACAAGGGCGTCATCGCGAAGATCCTGCCCGTCGAGGACATGCCGTTCCTGCCGGACGGCACCCCGGTCGACATCGTGCTCAACCCGCTCGGCGTGCCGGGCCGGATGAACGTCGGCCAGGTGCTGGAGACCCACCTCGGGTGGGTGGCCAAGCAGGGCTGGGACGTCGACACGGTCGAGGGCAAGCCGGAGTGGCTGAAGGCCGTCCCGCCGTCGGCGCGGAAGAGCGAGCCGGGGACGCCGGTGGCGACCCCCGTGTTCGACGGCGTCCCGGAGGAGGTCCTCAACGGCCTGCTCGGCGCGACGCACCCGAACCGCGACGGCGACCGGATGGTCGGCCCGGACGGCAAGGCCGTGCTCTTCGACGGCCGCTCCGGCGAGCCGTTCCCCGAGCCGGTGGCCGTGGGCTACATGTACATCCTCAAGCTGCACCACCTCGTCGACGACAAGATCCACGCCCGGTCGACCGGCCCGTACTCGATGATCACCCAGCAGCCGCTGGGCGGTAAGGCGCAGTTCGGCGGTCAGCGCTTCGGCGAGATGGAGGTGTGGGCGCTCGAGGCGTACGGCGCGGCCTACACGCTGCAGGAGCTGCTCACCATCAAGTCCGACGACGTCCCGGGCCGCGTCAAGGTCTACGAGGCGATCGTCAAGGGCGAGAACATCCCGGACTCGGGAATCCCCGAGTCGTTCAAGGTGCTCCTGAAGGAGATGCAGTCCCTCTGCCTGAACGTGGAGGTCCTGAACTCCGACGGCATGCAGATCGACATGAAGGAGTCCGACGACGAGGTGTACCGCGCTGCGGAGGAGCTCGGCATCGACCTCTCCCGCCGGCCCAATGCCTCGAGCATCGAGGAGATCTGACCTCGCCGGCGCGGCGGGCGGCCCCGGCGGCCGCCCGCCCGCACGGCCTCCGGCCCACCGGCCACCGGTGAACACCATTCGAAGGAAGTAGGACACCTTGCTCGACGTCAACGTCTTCGACGAGCTGCGCATCGGCCTCGCGACGGCTGAGGACATCCGCGCGTGGTCCCACGGCGAGGTCAAGAAGCCCGAGACCATCAACTACCGCACGCTCAAGCCGGAGAAGGACGGCCTCTTCTGCGAGAAGATCTTCGGTCCCACCCGGGACTGGGAGTGCTACTGCGGCAAGTACAAGCGCGTGCGCTTCAAGGGCATCATCTGCGAGCGCTGCGGCGTCGAGGTGACGCGCTCGAAGGTCCGCCGTGAGCGCATGGGCCACATCGAGCTCGCCGCGCCCGTCACCCACATCTGGTTCTTCAAGGGCGTCCCGTCGCGCCTCGGCTACCTGCTCGACCTCGCCCCGAAGGACCTGGAGAAGGTCATCTACTTCGCGGCCTACATGATCACGGAGGTCGACGAGGAGGGCCGGGCCGAGGACCTGCCCAACCTGCGCAACGAGCTCGACCTCGAGAAGAAGGAGATCGCGGACCGCCGCGACGCCGAGATCGACGCCCGCGCCAAGAAGCTCGAGGAGGACCTCGCCCAGCTCGAGGCCGAGGGCGCCAAGGCCGACGCGCGCCGCAAGGTGCGCGACTCCGCCGAGCGCGAGATGGCGCAGATCCGCAAGCGCGCGGACGCCGAGCTCGAGCGGCTCGAGCAGATCTGGGACCGCTTCGTCAACCTCAAGGTCGCGGACCTCGAGGGCGACGAGGCGCTGTACCGCCAGCTCGTCGACCGCTACGGCGTGTACTTCAAGGGCGCCATGGGCGCCGCGGCGATCCAGAAGCGGCTCGAGAACTTCGACCTCGAGGCCGAGGCGGCCGCGCTGCGCGAGGTCATCAAGAACGGCAAGGGCCAGCGCAAGACCCGCGCCCTCAAGCGGCTCAAGGTCGTCAACGCGTTCCTCACGACGAACAACAGCCCGCAGGCGATGGTGCTCGACGCGGTCCCGGTCATCCCGCCGGACCTGCGCCCGATGGTGCAGCTCGACGGCGGCCGGTTCGCGACGAGCGACCTCAACGACCTGTACCGCCGGGTCATCAACCGGAACAACCGCCTCAAGCGGCTCCTCGACCTCGGCGCGCCCGAGATCATCGTCAACAACGAGAAGCGGATGCTCCAGGAGGCCGTCGACGCGCTGTTCGACAACGGCCGCCGCGGGCGTCCGGTGACCGGCCCGGGCAACCGGCCGCTCAAGTCGATCTCGGACATGCTCAAGGGCAAGCAGGGCCGGTTCCGCCAGAACCTGCTCGGCAAGCGCGTCGACTACTCGGGCCGCTCGGTCATCGTCGTCGGCCCGGAGCTCAAGCTGCACCAGTGCGGCCTGCCGAAGCAGATGGCGCTCGAGCTGTTCAAGCCGTTCGTCATGAAGCGGCTCGTGGACCTCAACCACGCGCAGAACATCAAGAGCGCCAAGCGCATGGTCGAGCGCGCCCGCCCGCAGGTCTGGGACGTGCTCGAGGAGGTCATCTCGGAGCACCCGGTGCTGCTCAACCGCGCGCCGACGCTGCACCGGCTGGGCATCCAGGCGTTCGAGCCGGTGCTCGTCGAGGGCAAGGCCATCCACCTGCACCCGCTCGTGTGCGCCGCGTTCAACGCGGACTTCGACGGCGACCAGATGGCGGTCCACCTGCCGCTCTCCGCGGAGGCGCAGGCCGAGGCCCGCATCCTCATGCTCTCGAGCAACAACATCCTCAAGCCGTCCGACGGCCGCCCCGTGACCATGCCCAGCCAGGACATGATCATCGGCCTGTACCACCTGACGGCGGACAAGCCGGGCGCGGTCGGCGAGGGCCGGGCGTTCAGCTCGGTCGCCGAGGCGATCATGGCGTTCGACCAGGGCACCCTGGAACTCAACGCCGAGATCAGCCTCCGGATGTCGGACGTCGTCCTGCCCGAGGGCTACGAGGTGCCCGAGGGCTGGCAGCCGGGCGACCCGCTGATCATGAAGACGACGCTCGGGCGCGCGCTGTTCAACGAGCTGCTCCCGGTCGACTACCCGTACGTCAACGCGGTGGCCGACAAGAAGCGGCTCTCGGCGATCGTCAACGACCTCGCCGAGCGGTACCCGAAGGTGGAGGTCGCGGCGAGCCTCGACGCGCTCAAGGACGCCGGCTTCCACTGGGCGACGTTCTCCGGGCTGAGCATCTCGATCGGCGACGTCGCGACGCCGGAGGCCAAGCAGGAGATCCTCGAGGAGTACGAGGCCCGCGCGGCGAAGATCCAGGCCCAGTACGACAAGGGCCTCATCACCGACGACGAGCGGCGCCAGGAGCTCATCGAGATCTGGACGCAGGCGACCGACAAGGTGGCCCAGGCGATGCAGGACGCGTTCCCGCGCTCCAACCCCCTGTACCGCATGGTCAGCTCGGGCGCGCGAGGCAACTGGATGCAGGTCCGGCAGATCGCCGGCATGCGCGGCCTCGTGGCCAACCCGAAGGGCGAGATCATCCCGCGGCCGATCAAGTCGAACTACCGCGAGGGCCTGTCCGTGCTGGAGTACTTCATCGCCAGCCACGGCGCCCGGAAGGGTCTGGCGGACACCGCCCTGCGGACCGCCGACTCGGGCTACCTCACGCGGCGTCTCGTCGACGTCTCGCAGGACGTCATCGTCCGCGAGGACGACTGCGGCACCGACCGCGGCCTGGTCCTGCCCGTCGCCGTCACCGGTCCGGACGGCCAGCTGCGCCGGCACGACCGCGTGGAGACGAGCGTGTACGCCCGGACGCTGGCGACCGACGTCGTCGCGCCGGACGGCACGGTCCTCGCCGAGGCGGGGGAGGACGTCGGCGACGTCATCATCGACCGCGTCCTCGCGGCCGGCGTCACGGAGGTCAAGGTCCGCTCCGTCCTGACCTGCGAGTCGCGCGTCGGCACGTGCGCGAAGTGCTACGGCCGCTCGCTCGCGACGGGCAAGCTCGTCGACATCGGCGAGGCGGTCGGCATCATCGCCGCCCAGTCGATCGGCGAGCCCGGCACCCAGCTGACGATGCGGACGTTCCACACCGGCGGTGTGGCCTCGGCCGAGGACATCACGCAGGGTCTGCCGCGTGTCCAGGAGCTCTTCGAGGCCCGGACCCCGAAGGGCGAGGCGCCGATCGCGGAGTACTCGGGCCGCGTGACGATCGACGACAGCGAGCGGCTGCGCCGCATCGTCCTGACGCCCGACGACGGCGGCGAGGAGATCGCGTACCCGATCTCCAAGCGGTCGCGCCTGCTGGTGCAGGACGGGCAGCACGTCGAGGTCGGCACCCAGCTCGTCCAGGGCAAGGTGGACCCGAAGAAGGTGCTGCGCATCCTCGGCCCGCGGGCCGCGCAGAAGCACCTGGTGGACGAGGTCCAGGAGGCCTACTCGAGCCAGGGCGTGGACATCCACGACAAGCACATCGAGGTCATCGTGCGGCAGATGCTGCGGCGCGTGACCGTGCTCGACTCGGGTGACACGGACCTGCTGCCGGGCGAGCTCGCGGAGCGCGGCCGGTTCGAGGACGCGAACCGCAAGGCGATCGCCGAGGGTCTCCAGCCGGCGTCGGGCCGTCCGGAGCTCATGGGCATCACCAAGGCCTCGCTGGCGACGGACTCCTGGCTCTCGGCCGCCTCCTTCCAGGAGACGACCCGGGTGCTGACCGAGGCCGCGATGAGCGGCCGGAGCGACCCGCTGCTGGGCCTGAAGGAGAACGTCATCATCGGCAAGCTCATCCCGGCGGGCACCGGGCTGAGCCGCTACCGCAACGTGGTCGTGGAGCCCACCGAGGAGGCGAAGGCCGAGCTGTACCCGAGCTTCGGGTACGACGACATCGACTTCCCGCCGCTCGGCATGGGCTCCGGCGAGGCGATCCCGCTCGACGAGATCGACTTCGGCGACCTGCGCTGACCCTGTGCGGGCGGCCCGCGTGGCCGCCCGCGCCGGCGGTGCGCCCCGGGGTGAGGACTGGCCGGCGGCGCGCCGCGCCCCGAGGAGGGGCCCGCCCGAGCGGTGGGCCCCTCCTCGCGCGGGGGCGGGCGGGGAGTCAGGCAGGAAGGCACGCCGGGATGTACGCCGGGATGCACGCGGCGAAGCGCGCGGGAATGCCGCGCCGACCTGTCGCGTTGCACCCCTCGGCCGACGACGGCGAGCGGCTCCGGGCGCGCCCGGACCGCTTTGACGCTCGCTCGCCGCAGCAGGTAACGTGAGCCCCTGTGCCCGCGCCGTCGGGCCCTCGCGCGTGCTCCGCGTCGGATGTCGCCCCCGGTGGGTGAGGTCGGCGAAGGCGCCGGGTGGTGAGCCACCTACCGCGCGGTCCCAACCGTCCAGCAGCTCCTGGCGGTCGGCGCCGCGCTCGAAGGGGCCGACACGCCCGGGTGCGGGGGTCGGCACGGGACGAAAGACCGACAGGCCCGGGAGGGCCTGCAGACCGGGGGCGGACCCCGGTTCGACCAGACGACGAGAAGGCGAGACGTAGTGCCCACGATCCAGCAGCTCGTGCGCAAGGGCCGGGCGACGAAGAAGGCGTCCTCGAAGACGCCGGCCCTGAAGGGCAGCCCGCAGCGGCGCGGTGTGTGCACCCGCGTCTACACGACGACCCCCAAGAAGCCGAACTCGGCGCTGCGCAAGGTGGCCCGCGTGAAGCTCTCGAGCCAGGTCGAGGTCACGGCCTACATCCCCGGCGTCGGCCACAACCTCCAGGAGCACTCGATCGTGCTCGTGCGCGGCGGCCGCGTGAAGGACCTCCCCGGCGTGCGCTACAAGATCGTCCGCGGCGCGCTCGACACCCAGGGCGTGAAGGGCCGCAAGCAGGCCCGCAGCCGCTACGGCGCCAAGAAGGAGAAGAGCTGATGCCTCGCAAGGGCCCGGCCCCGAAGCGGCCGCTCACCGCCGACCCGGTCTACGGGTCGCCGCTCGTCACCCAGCTCATCAACAAGGTGCTGCTCGACGGCAAGAAGTCCGTCGCGGAGGCGATCGTCTACGGCGCGCTCGAGGGCGCGCGCGAGAAGACGGGCACCGACCCGGTCGTCATCCTCAAGCGCGCGCTGGACAACGTGCGCCCGGCGCTCGAGGTGCGGTCCCGCCGCGTCGGCGGCGCGACCTACCAGGTGCCGGTCGAGGTGCGCCCCGTGCGCGCGACGACGCTGGCGCTGCGCTGGCTCGTGGACTTCGCCCGGCAGCGGCGCGAGAAGACGATGACCGAGCGCCTCATGAACGAGATCCTCGACGCCTCGAACGGCCTCGGCGCCGCGGTGAAGCGCCGCGAGGACATGCACAAGATGGCCGAGTCGAACCGGGCCTTCGCGCACTACCGCTGGTGACGGCGGCCGCGCACCTCTGACCGGTTCACCCGACGACCCCAGAAGGGCTACCACGTGGCACTGGACGTGCTCACCGACCTCACGAAGGTCCGCAACATCGGCATCATGGCCCACATCGATGCCGGCAAGACCACGACCACCGAGCGGATCCTCTTCTACACCGGGGTCAACTACAAGATGGGCGAGACGCACGACGGCGCCTCGACCATGGACTGGATGGAGCAGGAGCAGGAGCGCGGCATCACGATCACGTCGGCCGCGACGACCTGCTACTGGCAGGGCAACCAGATCAACATCATCGACACCCCGGGCCACGTGGACTTCACGGTCGAGGTGGAGCGCAGCCTGCGCGTCCTCGACGGCGCCGTGGCGGTCTTCGACGGCAAGGAGGGCGTGGAGCCCCAGTCGGAGACGGTCTGGCGTCAGGCGGACAAGTACAACGTCCCGCGCATCTGCTTCGTCAACAAGATGGACAAGCTCGGCGCGGACTTCTACTTCACGGTCGACACGATCGTGAACCGCCTCAAGGCCAAGCCGCTGCCGCTGCAGATCCCGATCGGCGCGGAGAGCTCGTTCGTCGGCGTCGTCGACCTCATCTACCAGCGCGCGCTCACGTGGCGCGGCGAGGTGAAGAAGGGCGAGGACTACACGATCGAGGAGATCCCCGCGGACCTCGTCGAGAAGGCCGAGGAGTACCGCAACCGGCTCCTCGAGGCGGTCGCGGAGTCCGACGAGGAGCTGCTCGAGAAGTACCTGGGCGGCGAGGAGCTCACCCCCGAGGAGATCAAGGCGGCCGTCCGCCGGATGACGATCGCCGGCGAGGTGTACCCCGTCCTGTGCGGCTCCGCGTTCAAGAACAAGGGCGTGCAGCCCATGCTCGACGCGGTCGTGGACTACCTGCCCTCGCCGCTCGACCTGCCGCCCGTCGAGGGCCACGCGCCGAACGACGAGACGACGATCGTCACGCGGAAGTCGGCGGCGGACGAGCCGTTCGCCGCGCTCGCGTTCAAGGTCGCCGCGCACCCGTTCTTCGGCAAGCTCACCTACGTGCGCGTGTACTCGGGCAGGGTCCCGACCGGCGCGCAGGTGCTCAACTCGACGAAGGGCAAGAAGGAGCGCATCGGCAAGCTCTTCCAGATGCACTCCAACAAGGAGAACCCGGTCGAGGAGGCCACCGCCGGGCACATCTACGCGTTCATCGGGCTCAAGGACGTCACCACCGGTGACACTCTCTGCGACCCGGCGAAGCCCGTGGTGCTCGAGTCCATGACGTTCCCGGAGCCCGTCATCGACGTGGCGATCGAGCCGAAGACGAAGGGCGACCAGGAGAAGCTGTCCGTCGCCATCCAGAAGCTCGCCGAGGAGGACCCGACCTTCCGCGTGCGCCTGGACGAGGAGTCCGGCCAGACCGTCATCGGCGGCATGGGCGAGCTCCACCTCGACATCCTCGTGGACCGCATGCGGCGCGAGTTCAAGGTCGAGGCGAACGTCGGAAAGCCGCAGGTGGCGTACCGCGAGACCATCCGCAAGAAGGTCGAGAAGGTCGAGTACACGCACAAGAAGCAGACCGGCGGCTCGGGCCAGTACGCCAAGGTCCAGGTGACCTTCGAGCCGCTCGACTCCGCGGCCGGCGAGCTCTACGAGTTCGTCAACGCCGTCACGGGCGGCCGCATCCCGCGCGAGTACATCCCGAGCGTCGACGCGGGCATCCAGTCCGCCATGGAGCTGGGCGTCCTCGCGGGCTTCCCGCTCGTCGGGATCAAGGCCACGCTCGAGGACGGCCAGTACCACGAGGTCGACTCCTCGGAGATGGCCTTCAAGATCGCCGGTTCCATGGTGCTCAAGGAGGCGGTCCGCCGGGCGGACCCGGTCCTGCTCGAGCCGATCATGTCGGTGGAGGTGCGCACGCCAGAGGACTACATGGGCGACGTCATCGGCGACCTCAACAGCCGCCGCGGACAGATCCAGTCGATGGAGGACGCGACGGGGGTCAAGGTCGTCCGTGCCCTCGTGCCGCTCTCCGAGATGTTCGGGTACGTCGGCGACCTGCGCAGCAAGACGCAGGGCCGCGCGGTGTACTCGATGCACTTCGACAGCTACGCCGAGGTTCCTCGGAACGTGGCCGAGGAGATCATCAAGAAGACCCGGGGCGAGTGAGTCCCACAGGTCGAACCGCTGTGTACCGTCAACTCAACCTGTAGCGACCCGCACGCTCCGCAGGGGTCACCCGGCGCCTGCACAGATGCGACAACTACCCGAGTCCGAGGAGGACCCAAGTGGCTAAGGCCAAGTTCGAGCGGACCAAGCCGCACGTCAACATCGGGACGATCGGTCACGTCGACCACGGCAAGACGACGCTGACCGCCGCGATCTCGAAGGTGCTGCACGAGAAGCACCCCGACATCAACCCCTTCACGCCGTTCGACGAGATCGACAAGGCGCCGGAGGAGAAGCAGCGCGGTATCACGATCAACATCGCGCACGTCGAGTACGAGACGGAGAAGCGGCACTACGCGCACGTCGACGCGCCGGGTCACGCCGACTACATCAAGAACATGATCACCGGTGCGGCGCAGATGGACGGGGCGATCCTCGTCGTCGCGGCCACCGACGGCCCGATGGCCCAGACGCGCGAGCACGTCCTGCTCGCCCGCCAGGTCGGCGTGCCCTACCTGCTCGTGGCGCTCAACAAGGCCGACATGGTCGACGACGAGGAGATCCTCGAGCTCGTCGAGATGGAGGTCCGCGAGCTCCTGTCCTCCCAGGGCTTCGACGGCGACAACGCCCCGGTCATCCGCGTCTCCGGCCTCAAGGCCCTCGAGGGCGACCCGAAGTGGACGAAGTCGATCGAGGAGCTCCTCGACGCCGTCGACAACGCGATCCCCGAGCCGGTGCGCGACATGGACAAGCCGTTCCTCATGCCGATCGAGGACGTCTTCACCATCACCGGTCGCGGCACCGTCGTGACGGGCAAGGTCGACCGCGGCAAGCTGCCGATCAACTCCGAGGTCGAGATCCTCGGCATCCGGCCGCCGCAGAAGACCGTCGTCACCGGCATCGAGATGTTCCACAAGCAGATGGACGAGGCGTGGGCCGGCGAGAACTGTGGCCTGCTGCTCCGTGGCATCAAGCGCGAGGAGGTCGAGCGCGGCCAGGTCGTGGCCAAGCCCGGCACCATCACCCCGCACACCCAGTTCGAGGCCCAGGTCTACGTCCTGGCCAAGGACGAGGGCGGCCGCCACAACCCGTTCTACTCGAACTACCGGCCGCAGTTCTACTTCCGCACCACCGACGTCACCGGCGTCATCACGCTGCCCGAGGGCACCGAGATGGTCATGCCCGGCGACAACACCGAGATGACGGTCGAGCTCATCCAGCCGATCGCCATGGAGGAGGGCCTCGGCTTCGCCATCCGCGAGGGTGGCCGGACCGTCGGCTCCGGTCGGGTCACGAAGATCATCAAGTGACGCGTCGCGCGGCCCGGGCTCGCTGAGCCCGGGCCGCGCCGTGTCCGCGCCCCTCGCGGGGCGCCTCCGCGTGCGCGAGGTCGCCCTCGCCGGCCCCTCCGCCCGTTTGGAGATGGCCGCCGACCTCTGGCACACTGTTCCGGTTGCCCGGCGGCTGCCGAGCCCTGGACGCGCGCCAGCGCGTGCGGGTGGGGCCGGTCGGCACACAGACGCCAGTGGAACGGTGCGCCTCGCGGCGCGGCGCCACACAGCACCCAACGACCTCGCACCTCGCGTGCAGCGCCCAGGTGTGTCGTGACCACGCGACACGCCCGAGCGCGGGGGTCGGCCACAGCGGTTCGAGAGAGAGAGTCAGACGACGCCATGGCGGGACAGAAGATCCGCATCCGGCTCAAGTCCTACGACCACGAGGTCATCGACAGCTCGGCGCGGAAGATCGTCGACACGGTGACCCGCGCAGGCGCGACGGTCGTCGGTCCGGTGCCCTTGCCGACGGAGAAGAACGTGTTCGTCGTCATCCGGTCGCCGCACAAGTACAAGGACAGCCGCGAGCACTTCGAGATGCGCACCCACAAGCGCCTGATCGACATCATCGACCCCACGCCGAAGGCGGTGGACTCGCTCATGCGGCTCGACCTGCCCGCTGACGTGAACATCGAGATCAAGCTCTGAGGGAGATCGAGATGACGACCCTTCCCCAGGACGCGCGCGCCGTCACGGCTCTCCTCGGCACCAAGCTGGGCATGACCCAGGTGTGGGACGAGTCCGGCCGGCTCGTGCCCATCACCGTCGTGCAGGTCGGCACCAACGTCGTCACGCAGGTGCGCACCGAGGAGACGGACGGCTACAGCGCCGTCCAGCTCGCCTACGGCCACATCGACCCGCGCCGCGTGACCCAGCCGCTCAAGGGCCACTTCGAGAAGGCCGGCGTCACGCCGCGCCGCCACCTCGCCGAGGTCCGCACCACCGACGCCACGAGCTACACGCCGGGCCAGGAGCTCACGGCCGACGTCTTCACGGCCGGCCAGCGGGTCGACGTCGTCGGCACCACCAAGGGCAAGGGCACGGCCGGCGTCATGAAGCGCCACGGCTTCGCCGGCGTCGGCGCCTCGCACGGCGCGCACCGCAACCACCGCAAGCCGGGCTCGATCGGCGCGGCCGCCACGCCCTCGCGGGTCTTCAAGGGCCTGCGCATGGCCGGCCGCATGGGCAACGCCCGGCAGACCACCCAGAACCTCCTCGTGCACGCCGTCGACACCGAGAAGGGCCTGCTGCTCCTCAAGGGAGCGGTCCCCGGGCCCAAGGGCGGCGTCGTGCTCGTGCGCACCGCCGTGAAGGGGGCGTGAGATGTCCGACACGCTGACCGTCGACGTCCTCGACGCGAAGGGCAAGAAGGCCGGCACGGCCGAGCTGCCCGCCGACGTCTTCGACGTCCAGACGAACGTCCCGCTCATCCACCAGGTCGTCGTCGCGCAGATGGCCGCCGCCCGTCAGGGCACGGCGAAGACGAAGACCCGTGGCGAGGTGTCCGGCGGCGGCAGGAAGCCGTACCGCCAGAAGGGCACCGGCCGCGCGCGGCAGGGCTCGACGCGGGCGCCGCAGTTCACCGGCGGCGGCACGGTCCACGGCCCGGTGCCGCGCGACTACACGCAGCGCACGCCCAAGAAGATGAAGGCCGCCGCCCTCCGCGGCGCCCTGTCCGACCGGGCCCGTGCCGGCCGCGTGCACGTCGTCGAGGGCTTCGTCGGCGCCGACGGCGCGCCCTCGACCAAGGCCGCGCTCGAGGTGCTCGCGAAGGTCACCGACCGGCGCCACGTCCTCGTGGTGCTCGAGCGCTCGGACGAGGTGAGCGTCAAGTCCCTGCGCAACGCGCCGCAGGTGCACGTGCTCACGGCCGACCAGCTCAACACCTACGACGTCCTCGTGTCCGACGACGTCGTCTTCACCCGCGGCGCGCTCGAGGCGTTCCTGACGCGGCCCACCGGCCGCAGCGCGAAGGCCGTGGCCACGTCCGGCGAGGCGTCGGCCCTCGAGGCGGAGGAGAGCAAGTGACCACGCTGAACAAGAACCCGCGGGACGTGCTCATCCGCCCCGTCGTCTCGGAGAAGAGCTACGGCCTCCTCGACGAGGGCAAGTACACGTTCGAGGTGGACCCGCGCGCGAACAAGACCGAGATCAAGATCGCGGTCGAGCAGGTCTTCGGCGTGAAGGTCGAGGCCGTCAACACGATCAGCCGCAAGGGCAAGGCGCGGCGGACGCGGTTCGGCATCGGCCGTCGCAAGGACACCAAGCGCGCGATCGTCACGCTGCGCGAGGGCACGATCGACATCTTCGGGGGACCGGTCGGCTGACCGGCGACAAGCCAAGGACTGACACCTCATGGGAATCCGCAAGTACAAGCCGACGACGCCGGGTCGCCGCGGCTCGAGCGTGGCCGACTTCGTCGAGATCACGCGGGAGACGCCGGAGAAGTCGCTCGTGCGCCCGCTGCCGAAGTCGGGCGGCCGGAACAACGCCGGCCGCATCACGACCCGCCACATCGGCGGCGGCCACAAGCGCGCGTACCGGGTCATCGACTTCCGGCGCAACGACAAGGACGGCGTGCCGGCGAAGGTCGCCCACATCGAGTACGACCCGAACCGCACCGCGCGCATCGCGCTGCTGCACTACGCCGACGGCGAGAAGCGCTACATCCTGGCGCCGAACCGCCTGTCGCAGGGCGACGTCGTCGAGAGCGGGCCGAGCGCCGACATCAAGCCCGGCAACAACCTGCCCCTGCGCAACATCCCGACCGGCACGGTCATCCACGCCATCGAGCTCCGGCCCGGCGGCGGCGCGAAGATCGCCCGCTCGGCCGGCGCGTCGGTGCAGCTGGTCGCCAAGGAGGGCCGCTTCGCGCAGCTCCGGATGCCGTCCGGCGAGATCCGCAACGTCGACGCCCGCTGCCGCGCGACGGTCGGCGAGGTCGGCAACGCCGAGCAGTCGAACATCAGCTGGGGCAAGGCGGGCCGCATGCGCTGGAAGGGCCGCAAGCCCACGGTGCGCGGCGTCGCGATGAACCCCGTCGACCACCCGCACGGTGGCGGCGAGGGCAAGACCTCCGGTGGTCGCAACCCCGTCAGCCCGTGGGGCCAGCCCGAGGGCCGGACCCGCAAGCCGAACAAGGCCAGCGACGCGATGATCGTCCGCCGCCGGCGCACCGGTAAGAAGCGCTGAGAAGGAGCCAGACAGATGCCACGCAGCCTCAAGAAGGGCCCCTTCGTCGACGCCCACCTGCAGAAGAAGGTGGACGCGCTGAACGAGAAGGGCGCCAAGACGGTCATCAAGACCTGGTCCCGCAGGTCGATGATCACGCCCGACTTCCTGGGCCACACGTTCGCCGTGCACGACGGCCGCAAGCACGTCCCGGTCTTCGTGACCGAGGCGATGGTCGGCCACAAGCTCGGTGAGTTCGCCCCGACGCGGACCTTCCGCGGCCACGACAAGGACGACCGGAAGGCCCGCCGGCGCTGACCGGCGAGCCGTCGACACGAGAAGGCAGGACAGCAATGGAAGCCAAGGCGCAGGCGCGGTTCATCCGTGTCACGCCCATGAAGGCCCGGCGCGTCGTCGACCTCATCCGGGGGCAGCGGGCGGCCGACGCCGTCGCCGCCCTGCGGTTCGCCCCGCAGGCCGCGGGTGAGCCGGTGCGCAAGGTCGTCGAGAGCGCGATCGCCAACGCGCGCGTGAAGGCCGACCGTGCGGGCGAGGCGTTCGACCCGGCGAGCCTCGTCGTGCGCGAGGCCTACGTGGACGAGGGCCCGACGCTCAAGCGGTTCCGGCCGCGGGCGCAGGGCCGGGCGTCCCGGATCCTCAAGCGCACGAGCCACATCACCGTCGTCGTCGCTCCGGCGCCCGAGAAGGCCGCCGCCGGCGCCGCCCCGACCAGGAAGGGAAGGACCCGCTAGTGGGACAGAAGGTCAACCCGCACGGGTACCGCCTCGGGATCACCACCGACCACCGGTCGCGGTGGTTCGCCGACAGCACCAAGCCCGGGCAGCGCTACCGCGACTACATCCGCGAGGACGTGCAGATCCGCAAGCTCATGTCCACGGGGCTCGAGCGCGCCGGCATCGCCAAGGTGGAGATCGAGCGCACGCGTGACCGCGTGCGCGTGGACATCCACACCGCGCGGCCCGGCATCGTCATCGGGCGCCGCGGCGCCGAGGCGGACCGCATCCGCGGCGAGCTCGAGAAGCTCACGGGCAAGCAGGTCCAGCTGAACATCCTCGAGGTCAAGAACCCCGAGCTCGAGGCCCAGCTCGTCGCCCAGGGCATCGCCGAGCAGCTCGCGAGCCGCGTGTCCTTCCGCCGCGCCATGCGCAAGGGCCTGCAGTCCGCGCAGCGCGCGGGTGCCAAGGGCGTGCGCGTGCAGTGCTCGGGCCGCCTCGGCGGCGCCGAGATGAGCCGCAGCGAGTTCTACCGCGAGGGCCGCGTGCCCCTGCACACGCTGCGCGCGAACATCGACTTCGGCACCTTCGAGGCCCGGACGACGTTCGGCCAGATCGGCGTCAAGGTCTGGATCTACAAGGGCGACATGACCGAGAAGGAGTTCGCCCGCGAGCAGGCCGCCCAGGCGCCGCGCGCCCCGCGGGGCCCGCGTGGCGACCGTCCCGGCCGCGGCCCCCGGCGCGAGCGCGCCGAGGCGCCGTCCGCGCCGGCCGAGGCCGCGCCCGCGGCCGCGCCGGCCGAGGCCGCTGAGACCACGAGCGGAACGGAGGCCTGATCATGCTCATCCCGCGCAGGGTCAAGCACCGCAAGCAGCACCACCCGAGCCGCTCGGGCGCGGCGAAGGGCGGCACCCAGATCGCGTTCGGCGACTACGGCATCCAGGCCCTCGAGCCCGCCTACGTCACGAACCGGCAGATCGAGGCCGCTCGTATCGCCATGACCCGCCACATCAAGCGTGGCGGCAAGGTGTGGATCAACATCTACCCGGACCGTCCCATCACGAAGAAGCCCGCCGAGACCCGCATGGGTTCCGGCAAGGGCTCGCCCGAGTGGTGGGTGGCCAACGTCAAGCCCGGCCGTGTCATGTTCGAGCTCGCAGGCGTGCCGGAGCCCCTGGCCCGCGAGGCCATGCGCCGCGCCATGCACAAGCTCCCCATGAAGTGCCGGTTCGTGGTTCGTGAGGGGGGTGCGCTCTGATGGCCATCGGTTCGAAGGCTCTCCTGCCGGACCAGCTGGACGCGATGGACGACGACGCGCTGGTCGCGGAGCTGAAGAAGGCCAAGGAGGAGCTGTTCAACCTGCGGTTCCAGTCCGCGACCGGGCAGCTCGAGTCGCACGGCCGGCTCAAGGCCGTGCGCCGCGACATCGCGCGGATCTACACGATCCTGCGCGAGCGCGAGCTCGGCATCCGCACCGCACCCACCCCGGCGGAGTGAGAGGGACATGAGCGAGACGACGAGCGCGACCACCCACCGGCCGTACCGCAAGACGCGGCGCGGCTACGTGGTCAGCGACAAGATGGACAAGACCGTCGTGGTCGAGGTCGAGGACCGGGTCAAGCACCCGCTCTACGGCAAGGTCATGCGGCGCACGAGCAAGGTCAAGGTGCACGACGAGGCGAACGCGGCCGGCGTCGGCGACCTGATCCTCATCATGGAGACCCGCCCGCTGTCGGCGACCAAGCGCTGGCGGCTCGTGGAGATCCTCGAGAAGGCCAAGTAGCCGACCCGGCGGGGCAGCCCGCCCCGGCCACGCGACCCACATCCGTTCGGCAAGGCTCGCCCGGCGCGAGAACCGGCACGACGACAGGAGCTGAAGGACATGATCCAGCAGGAGACGCGACTGAAGGTCGCCGACAACACGGGTGCGAAGCAGATCCTCTGCATCCGTGTGCTCGGCGGTTCCGGCCGTCGCTACGCCGGCATCGGCGACGTCATCGTCGCCACCGTCAAGGACGCGATCCCCGGCGGGAACGTCAAGAAGGGTGACGTCGTCAAGGCGGTCGTCGTGCGCACCACCAAGGAGCGCCGGCGGCCGGACGGCTCGTACATCCGCTTCGACGAGAACGCCGCCGTGATCCTGCGGGGCGACAACGAGCCCCGCGGGACGCGCATCTTCGGCCCGGTGGGCCGGGAGCTGCGGGACAAGCGCTTCATGAAGATCATCTCGCTGGCCCCGGAGGTGCTGTGACCATGGCCAAGATCAAGAAGGGCGACCTCGTCGTCGTCATCGCCGGCCGGGACCGCGGCAAGCAGGGGCGCGTGCTCGAGGTGTTCCCCGAGAAGCAGCGGGTCGTCGTCGAGGGCGTGCAGCGCATGACGAAGCACGTCAAGGCCGGCCGCACGACCCGCGGCACGCGCACCGGCGGCATCGAGACGATCGAGGCCCCGATCCACGTCAGCAACGTGATGCTCGTCGACCCGGAGACCAAGAAGGGCACCCGGGTGGGCTACCGCACCGAGGAGATCGAGCGCGACGGGCGCACCCGCACCGTGCGGGTCCGCGTCGCCAAGCGCTCCGGTAAGGACATCGCATGAGCCAGACCAGCACCGCGACCGTCGAGCAGGCGGCGAAGCCCGCCCCGCGGCTCAAGGCCCGGTACCAGGCGGAGATCGTGCCCGCGCTCCGCGAGGAGTTCGGGTACGCGAACGTCCACCAGGTGCCGAACCTCGTCAAGGTCGTCGTGAACATGGGCGTCGGCGAGGCCGCGCGCGACTCGAAGCTCATCGACGGCGCGATCCGCGACCTGGCCACGATCACCGGTCAGAAGCCCCAGGTCACGCGGGCCCGCAAGTCCATCGCGCAGTTCAAGCTGCGCGAGGGCATGCCGATCGGCGCGCACACGACCCTGCGGGGCGACCGGATGTGGGAGTTCGTCGACCGGCTCATCACGCTCGCGCTGCCGCGCATCCGCGACTTCCGCGGCCTCTCGCCGCGGCAGTTCGACGGCGCCGGCAACTACACGTTCGGCCTCACCGAGCAGGTGATGTTCCACGAGGTCGACCCGGACAAGATCGACCGGGTCCGCGGCATGGACATCACGATCGTCACGACCGCGACCACCGACGACGAGGGACGCTCGCTGCTCCGCCGTCTCGGCTTCCCCTTCAAGGAGGACTGACATGGCGAAGACCGCCCTGATCCACAAGGCGGCGCGGAAGCAGAAGTTCGCGGTCCGCGCCTACAGCCGGTGCCAGCGGTGCGGCCGTCCGCGCGCCGTGTACCGCAAGTTCGGGCTCTGCCGCATCTGCCTGCGCGAGATGGCGCACCGCGGCGAGCTCCCCGGCGTCAGCAAGAGCAGCTGGTAACCACTACGCCGCAGGTCCCGAGAGGGATACCCCGGCGAGGAAGGGCTCGAGCCCGATGACGATGACCGACCCGATCGCGGACATGCTCACGCGTCTGCGGAACGCCAACGCGGCGTACCACGACACCGTGACCATGCCGTACTCCAAGCTCAAGGCCAACATCGCGGAGATCCTCAAGAACGAGGGCTACATCGCGGGCTGGACCGTCGAGGACGCCCCGGTGGGCAAGAACCTCACGATCCAGCTGAAGTTCGGCCCCAACCGCGAGCGCTCGCTCGCCGGCGTCCGCCGCGTGTCCAAGCCGGGCCTGCGCGTGTACGCGAAGTCCACCAACCTGCCTCGGGTCCTCGGCGGCCTCGGCGTGGCGATCATCTCCACGTCGTCCGGTCTCCTGACCGACAAGCAGGCATCCGCCAAGGGCGTGGGCGGGGAAGTCCTCGCCTACGTCTGGTAGCCGAGAAGGGGAAGGGAGACCAGCGATGTCCCGCATCGGCAAGATCCCCGTCCCGGTCCCGGCCGGGGTGGACGTGACCATCGACGGCGACTCCGTCACCGTCAAGGGCCCCAAGGGGACGCTCCAGCACACCGTGCCGGCGCCGATCCAGGTGTCCCGCGACGAGTCGGGCGCGATCGTCGTCACCCGACCCGACGACGAGCGCCGCTCGCGCTCGCTGCACGGCCTGACCCGGACGCTCATCGCGAACCTGGTCACGGGCGTCACCGAGGGCTACACGAAGCGGCTCGAGATCGTCGGCACCGGGTACCGCGTGACGGCGAAGGGCTCCGACCTCGAGTTCGCGCTCGGGTTCAGCCACCCCGTCGTCGTGACCGCGCCCGAGGGCATCACCTTCGAGGTGACCTCGCCCACGAAGTTCGCGGTCAGCGGTATCGACAAGCAGCTGGTGGGCGAGGTCGCCGCGAACATCCGCAAGATCCGCAAGCCCGAGCCGTACAAGGGCAAGGGCGTGCGGTACGCGGGCGAGGTCGTCCGCCGCAAGGCCGGAAAGGCTGGTAAGTGACGATGGCTATCACGATCAAGGGCAAGGGCAAGGCCATCGCCCGCACCCGCCGGCACCAGCGCCTGCGCAAGAAGGTCGTCGGCACGGCCACCCGGCCGCGCCTGGTGGTCACGCGCTCGACGCGGCACATGGTCGCCCAGGTGGTGGACGACGCCGCCGGCCGCACCCTGGTCTCGGCGTCGACCCTCGAGAAGGAGCTGCGCTCCTTCGAGGGCGACAAGACCGCCAAGGCCCGCCGGGTGGGCGAGCTGGTGGCGGAGCGCGCGAAGGCCGCGGGCATCGAGGCCGTCGTGTTCGACCGGGGCGGCAACAAGTACCACGGGCGCGTCGCGGCGGTCGCCGAGGGCGCGCGGGAAGGCGGGCTGGCCCTGTGACGCACCGACTCATCACCGCACGGAAGCAGAGGAAGCACTGATGGCTGCACCGCAGCGCAACAGCGGAGCCCAGGGCGCCGGCGGCGACCGGCGCGAGCGCGGCGACCGCCGGAACGACCGTCGCGGCGGGGAGCAGGCGGAGAAGAGCGCCTTCCTCGAGCGCGTCGTCGCCATCAACCGCGTCTCCAAGGTCGTCAAGGGCGGGCGCCGGTTCAGCTTCACCGCGCTCGTCGTGGTGGGCGACGGCGACGGCACCGTCGGCGTGGGCTACGGCAAGGCGAAGGAGGTGCCCGCGGCGATCGCCAAGGGCGTGGAGGAGGCCAAGAAGAGCTTCTTCCGCGTGCCGCGGATCCAGGGCACCATCCCGCACCCCGTCCAGGGCGAGGCCGCGGCCGGCGTGGTGTTCCTGCGCCCGGCCGCCCCGGGTACCGGCGTCATCGCCGGCGGCCCGGTGCGCGCCGTCCTGGAGTGCGCCGGCGTCCACGACATCCTGTCCAAGTCCATGGGCTCGTCGAACGCGATCAACATCGTGCACGCCACGGTGGCGGCCCTGCGCTCCCTCGAGGAGCCGGAGTCGGTCGCGGCCCGGCGGGGCCTGTCGGTCGAGCACGTCACGCCCGCCGCGCTGCTGCGCGCGCGGGAGGCGGGTGCGGCCGCGGCCGCAGCGAAGGCAGGTGCCTGATGCCCCGGCTCAAGGTGACCCAGACCCGGTCCGCCATCGGCGGCAAGCAGAACCAGCGTGACACGCTGCGGAGCCTCGGCCTCAAGCGCATCGGCGACATCGTCGTCAAGGAGGACCGACCGGAGATCCGCGGCATGGTCGCCACGGTGGCGCACCTCGTCACCGTCGAGGAGGTCGAGTGACCATGGCTGAGAAGAAGGAGGCGGCCGAGGCCGCCGAGCAGGCCGAGAAGAAGCCGGCGCGCAAGCCCGCGGCCAAGGACTCCGCGCCCGCGGCCGAGAAGAAGACCGCCGCCGAGAAGCCCGCTGCAGAGAAGGCCGCGGGCGGGGCGAAGGCCACCGCGAAGGCGGCGTCGGCCACGTCCCGGTCGACGGCGTCGTCCGCGAAGGCCGAGAAGGCCGAGGCCGCGGAGAAGCCGGCGAAGACCGCGCCCGCCAAGGCGACGAAGGCGGCCGCGGAGAAGGCCGAGAAGCCCGCCGCGGAGAAGCCGGCGAAGGCCAAGGCCGCCCCGGCGTCGGCCGCCAAGGCCGAGACGGCGGCGAAGGCCGAGAAGCCCGCGAAGGCGGAGAAGGCCCCGAAGGCCGAGAAGGCCCCTGAGCGCGGCTCCAACGTGACCGAGGGCCAGGGCGGCACGCTCCGCGTGCACCACCTGCGCCCGGCGCCCGGCGCCCACACGCCGAAGACCCGCGTGGGTCGCGGCGAGGGCTCCAAGGGCAAGACCGCCGGTCGCGGCACGAAGGGCACGAAGGCGCGCCAGCAGGTCCCGGCCCGCAAGGAGGGCGGGGGCATCCCGCTGCACATGCGGCTGCCGAAGCTGCGCGGCTTCAAGAACCCCTTCCGGACGACCTACCAGGTCGTCAACCTCGACCGGCTCGCCGAGCTGTACCCGAAGGGCGGCGAGGTGACCGCCGAGGACCTCGCCGCGAAGGGCGTCGTCCGCAAGGGCGCCCCGGTGAAGGTGCTCGGCGACGGCGAGCTCGCCGTCAAGCTGGACGTGTCCGTCACGGCCGTCTCGAAGTCCGCGCGGGAGAAGATCCTGGCGGCGGGCGGGTCGGTCAGGGACTGACGACGGGGAACGGCCCGGGCGCGACCCGCCCGGGCCGGCCCCGCGTCCGGCCCGTCTTGGGTTAGTGTGCCCGGGGCGCCGCGCCGCGACCTGCGGCGGGGGGCCGTCCGGCACGACGAGCAACCCGCTGTGAAGCGGAGCAGGAGGAGCAGGTGCTCAGCGCATTCGCCCGGGCCTTCCGGACGCCAGACCTGCGGCGCAAGCTGCTGTTCACCATCGGGATCATGGTGGTGTTCCGGATCGGCTCGTTCCTGCCGACCCCGGGCGTCGACTACCCGAACGTCCAGCGCTGTGTCGAGGAGATCGGCACCGGCAACACGCTGCTGGGCCTCGTCAACCTCTTCAGCGGCGGGGCGCTCCTGCAGCTCGCCGTCTTCGCGCTCGGCATCATGCCGTACATCACGGCGAGCATCATCATCCAGCTGCTCCGCGTGGTGATCCCGCGGTTCGAGGCCCTGCACAAGGAGGGCCAGTCCGGCACCGCCAAGCTCACGCAGTACACCCGCTACCTGACGATCGGCCTCGCCGTCCTGCAGTCGACGACGATCGTCACGGTGGCGCGCGCGGGCCAGCTCTTCCAGGGCTGCTCGGTGTCGGTCCTCGCCGACGACTCGATCATGACCATCCTGCTCATGGTCATCACGATGACCGCCGGCACCGCGATGATCATGTGGCTCGGCGAGCTCATCACCGAGCGCGGCATCGGCAACGGCATGTCGCTGCTGATCTTCACGCAGATCGCGGCCCAGTTCCCGACGGCCATGTGGTCGATCGTCGGCGGCGACAACGGCGTGACGAAGTTCATCATCGTCACCGCCGTGATCCTGCTCGTCATCGGGCTGGTCGTCTTCGTCGAGCAGTGCCAGCGCCGCATCCCGGTGCAGTACGCCAAGCGCATGGTCGGCCGGAAGATGTACGGCGGCACGAGCACGTACATCCCGATCAAGATCAACATGGCCGGCGTGATCCCGATCATCTTCGCGGCCTCGCTGCTCGCGATCCCCGGGCTCGTCACGCAGTTCGCCGACCCGACGCAGGAATGGGTCCAGTGGGTCGCGCGGAACCTCGCGGCGCAGGACGCGCCGCTGAACATCGCGCTCTACATCGTCCTCATCATCTTCTTCTGCTACTTCTACACGGCGATCACGTTCAACCCCGACGAGGTCGCCGACAACATGAAGAAGTACGGCGGCTTCATCCCGGGCATCCGGGCCGGGCGGCCGACCGCCGAGTACCTGGACTACGTGCTCTCGCGCATCATGGCGCCGGGGTCGCTCTACCTCGCGTTCGTCGCGATGCTGCCCCTCGTCACGTTCATCCTCCTGGACCTTGGTACCAACATCCCGTTCGGCGGGACGTCCATCATCATCGTGGTCGGTGTCGGCATGGAGACCGTCAAGCAGATCGAGTCCCAGCTGCAGCAACGTCACTACGAGGGGTTCCTGAGATGAGCGTCCGCCTGGTGATCATGGGTCCACAGGGCTCCGGCAAGGGCACCCAGGCGGCAAGGATCTCCCAGCACTTCTCGGTCCCCGCGATCTCGACCGGGGACATCTTCCGCGACAACATCGCGCGGGGCACCGAGCTCGGCAAGCGGGCGCAGGAGTACACCTGCTGCGGCGAGCTCGTCCCCGACGAGGTGACCAACGCGATGGTGCGCGAGCGCCTGCGCCAGCCGGACGCGGCGGACGGCTTCATCCTCGACGGGTACCCGCGCAACGCCGCCCAGGTGGCCGAGCTCGACGTGATCCTCGACGAGCTGGGGACGCGGCTCGACGCCGTCATCCAGCTCACCGCGGACCGCGGCGAGCTCCTCGAGCGCATGCGCCGGCGCGCGGAGATCGAGGGGCGCGACGACGACACGGCGGAGGTCATCGCCCGCCGCCTCGACATCTACGAGGCCGAGACGGCCCCGCTCGCCCAGGCCTACGCCGACCGCGGCCTGCTCGTGGCGGTGGACGGGACCGGCGAGATCGAGGCCGTGACGGCGCGGGTGCTCGACGCGCTCGGCTCGCGGGTCTGATGTTCGGCCGGGCGCGCGTCGAGCTCAAGGACGGGGCACAGGTCCGCGCGATGCGGGCCGCCGGCCTCGTCGTGGCCGAGGCGCTCGCCGAGGTCCGCGCCGCGCTGCGGCCGGGCGTCACGACGGCGGAGCTCGACGCCGTCGCCCGGGACGTCCTCGCGCGCGCGGGCGCGACGTCGTCGTTCCTCGGCTACGAGGGCGTCGGCGCGCCGCCCTACCCCGCGGTCACGTGCATCTCGGTCAACGACGAGGTCGTGCACGGCATCCCCGGCGACCGGGTCGTCGAGGACGGCGACGTGGTCTCGGTGGACTTCGGCGCCGAGCTCGCGGGCTGGCACGGCGACGCCGCGTTCACGGCCGTCGTCGGGACGGCCGACGCCGCCGACGCCGCCCTCGTGGAGACCACGGAGCGCGCGCTCTGGGCGGGCATCGCGGCCCTGGCCCGCGGCGACCGGCTCGGCGCGGTCGGCGACGCGGTGCAGGACACCGTCGAGGAGGTGCGCCGGTCCGGCGGCCCGCGGTACGGCATCGTGCACGAGTACACGGGGCACGGGATCGGCCGCGCGATGCACGAGGCTCCGACGGTGCTCAACTACCGCGCGCGCGAGCGGGGCCCGCGGGTGCGCGCGGGGCTGGTCGTCGCGGTGGAGCCGATGCTCACGCGCGGCGGGGCCGCGACCGCCGAGCTCGAGGACGGCTGGACCGTCGTCACCCAGGACGGCTCCCGGGCCGCCCACTGGGAGCACACGGTCGCCGTGACCCCGGGCGGCCTGTGGGTGCTCACCGCGCCCGACGGCGGCGCGGAGCACCTCGGGGCGCTCGGCGTCACCGTCGCGCCGTGGGAGGACTGAGGGGGAGGACCGAGCGGGCGCGCCGGCCGACGGCGCGCCCTGCGGCCCGCCGTCGGGGGTTCCGGGCGCAGGCCCCCGTTTCGTGGTAGGGGGCTGCGTGCCGTACGATGGTCTGTCGGGTGCGTGCACCGTGGTTCGTGGCTGCCTGCGAGAGCTCGTGGCGGCGGACGGTCGGTGACGTCCCTCCCCCCGGTCCGGTGCCGGGTGGGTCGCTCCCGTCGTCGACCGCCGTGGCGGAACGCCGGCGTGGGTTCACAGCAAGCAGTGAGCGGAGGACATGGCCAAGAAGGACGGCGTCATCGAGATCGAGGGCAGCGTGGTGGAGGCCCTGCCGAACGCGATGTTCCGCGTGGAGCTCGCCAACGGCCACCGCGTGCTGGCCCACATCTCGGGGAAGATGCGCCAGCACTACATCCGGATCCTGCCCGAGGACCGGGTGGTGGTGGAGCTGAGCCCCTACGACCTGTCCCGCGGCCGGATCGTCTACCGCTACAAGTAAGCCCACCTCGGCGCCCCGGCCGGGGTGCCCGACGAGTCACCGTCGCCCGCCCGTACCGGCGCGCGCGGCGGCGGAGGAAGCACGATGAAGGTCAAGCCGAGCGTCAAGACGATCTGCGACAAGTGCAAGGTGATCCGCCGGCACGGTCGCGTCATGGTCATCTGCGAGAACCCCCGGCACAAGCAGCGCCAGGGCTGAGCAGGGCCGAGCAAGGCCGGCACCGCGAGGTGCCACCAGCGCGCGACCAGCGCACGTACCCCCGGTTCGGAGGCCGGGGCCCGGGGCACCGGGAGGGTCGCGCGGAGGACCTCCGAGGAAGTACAGGAGCAGGCAGATGGCACGTCTCGTCGGCGTCGACCTCCCGCGTGACAAGCGGATCGAGGTCGCGCTCACCTACATCTACGGCGTCGGGCGCACCCGCGCACGCCAGACGCTCGCCGCCACCGGCGTGAACCCCGACATGCGGGTCCGCGACCTGGGCGACGCCGAGCTGGTCGCGCTGCGCGACTACCTCGAGGCGAACTTCAAGCTCGAGGGCGACCTGCGGCGCGAGGTCGCCGCGGACATCCGCCGCAAGGTGGAGATCGGCAGCTACCAGGGGCTGCGGCACCGCCGCGGGCTCCCCGTGCGGGGCCAGCGGACCAAGACCAACGCGCGCACCCGCAAGGGTCCGAAGCGCACCGTGGCCGGCAAGAAGAAGGCCCGGAAGTAGCCACCCGCCCCGCCGCCCGAGACTGACGAAGGAAACTCATGCCTCCCAAGACCCGCACCGCCGGCGCCCGCAAGCCGCGGCGCAAGGAGAAGAAGAACATCGCCGTGGGCGTGGCCCACATCAAGAGCACGTTCAACAACACGATCGTGTCGATCACCGACCCGTCGGGCGCCGTCGTCGCCTGGGCCTCGTCCGGCCAGGTGGGCTACAAGGGCTCCCGCAAGTCGACGCCGTTCGCCGCGCAGCTCGCCGCCGAGGCGGCCGCCCGCCGCGCGCAGGAGCACGGCATGAAGAAGGTCGACGTGCTCGTCAAGGGCCCGGGCTCCGGCCGCGAGGCCGCGATCCGCTCCCTGCAGGCCACCGGCCTCGAGGTCGGGTCGATCCAGGACGTGACGCCGCAGGCGCACAACGGGTGCCGCCCGCCCAAGCGCCGTCGCGTCTGACCGGCCAGACCGGTCCCAGGACCACCAGCAGGACCCCACCGGGTGGACAGATGCCCGGCGGGACGTGATGCGTCATATGGCGGACGCACACGGGAAGGACACCACTCGTGCTCATCGCGCAGCGCCCCACCCTGACCGAAGAGGTCGTCTCCGAGAACCGCTCGCGGTTCGTCATCGAGCCGCTCGAGCCCGGCTTCGGCTACACGCTCGGCAACTCCCTGCGCCGGACGCTCCTGTCCTCCATCCCCGGCGCCGCCGTCACCTCGATCAGGATCGACGGCGTGCTCCACGAGTTCTCCACCGTGCCCGGGGTCAAGGAGGACGTCACCGAGATCATCCTCAACATCAAGGACCTCGTCGTCTCCTCCGAGCACGACGAGCCGGTCGTGATGTACCTGCGCAAGCAGGGCCCCGGCACGGTCACCGCCGCCGACATCACGCCGCCCGCGGGCGTCGAGGTGCACAATCCCGAGCTGCACATCGCGACGCTCAACGCCAAGGGCAAGCTCGAGATCGAGCTCACGGTCGAGCGCGGCCGCGGCTACGTCTCCGCGCAGCAGAACAAGACGTACGACGCCGAGATCGGCCGGATCCCCGTCGACTCGATCTACTCGCCGGTGCTCAAGGTCACCTACAAGGTCGAGGCCACCCGTGTCGAGCAGCGCACGGACTTCGACAAGCTCGTCGTCGACGTCGAGACGAAGCCCGCGATCGCCCCGCGCGACGCGCTGGCCTCGGCCGGCAAGACGCTCGTCGAGCTGTTCGGCCTGGCCCGCGAGCTCAACGTCGAGGCCGAGGGCATCGAGATCGGCCCCTCGCCGACCGACGCCGCCCTGGCCGCCGACCTGGCGCTGCCCATCGAGGAGCTCCAGCTCACCATCCGGTCGTACAACTGCCTCAAGCGCGAGGGCATCCACACGGTGGGTGAGCTCGTCGCCCGCAGCGAGGCCGACCTGCTCGACATCCGCAACTTCGGCGCCAAGTCGATCGCCGAGGTCAAGGAGAAGCTGGCCGGCATGGGCCTCTCCCTCAAGGACAGCCCGCTCGAGTTCGACGCCGGCGGCTACTACGACGGCGCCGACTACGGCACCGACGAGCTGGCCTGAGCCACTGGGCCGGCCGACGACGGCCGGCTCCCCGACCCTGTACGAGGAGTAAGAGATGCCCACCCCCACCAAGGGTTCGCGGCTCGGCGGCGGCCCGGCGCACGAGCGGCGCATGCTCGCCAACCTGGCGACGGCCCTGTTCGAGCACCGGCGGATCACGACGACGGAGACCCGCGCCAAGCGGCTGCGCCCGCTGGCCGAGCGCCTCATCACGTTCGCGAAGCGCGGCGACCTGCACGCCCGCCGGCGCGTGCTGACGGTGGTCCGGGACAAGAGCGTGGTGCACGAGCTGTTCACCGAGATCGCCCCGATGATGGCGGAGCGGAACGGCGGCTACACGCGCATCACGAAGATCGGCCCGCGCAAGGGCGACAACGCCCCGATGGCCGTCATCGAGCTCGTCCAGGAGCCCGTCAGCCCGAAGCAGGCCACCGTCCGCGAGGCCGAGAAGGCCACGAAGAAGGCGGCGACCCGCAAGGCCGCGCCGAAGACGGCCGTGGCCGAGGAGACCGAGGCCACGGAGGCCGAGGCGCCCGCCGAGGAGACCGCGGAGGCCACCGAGGCCGAGGCGCCGGCGGAGGAGACCGCCGAGGCGCCCGCCGAGGCCGAGGGCGAGGGCGAGGCCGAGCAGGCCTGACCCCCGAACGCATCACGCGCCGAGGGCCCGGACCGTCCCGGTCCGGGCCCTCGCCGCGTCCGGCACCACGTGAGGCCCGGCATCGCGTGAGGTCCGGCACCGCGTGACGCCCGGCCCCGTGCGGGCCTCGGGAGCGCGCGCGGCTCGGTAGCGTCCTGAGCATGTCGACCACGGTCGCGCCTGCGGGCCTTCCGGTGGTCCTGCTGCACGGGGCCCGCGTCTCCCGCACCATGTGGCGCCCGCAGCTCGAGGCGCTGGCCCGCGCCGGCCGCACGGCCCTCGCGATCGACCTGCCGGGCCACGGCGAGCGCCTCGACGAGCGCTTCACGGTCGACGGCGCCGTCGCGGCGGTCGCCGAGGGGGTCGACCGCGTGGGTGGGCGCGCCGTCGTCGTCGGGATGTCGCTGGGCGGGTACACGGGGATCGCGCACGCCGCGCGGCACCCCGAGCAGGTCGCCGGCCTCGTCGCGGCGGGGTGCAGCAGCGTGCCGCGGCAGGCGGCGTCGGCGGCGTGGCTGCTCGCGGTCCGGCACGTCTTCATGCGCCTGCCCGACAAGGGGGCGTGGCTCAACCAGCGGCTCGTCGACGCTGCGCTGCCGCCCGACGGCGCCCGGGCGGCCGCCGAGGGCGGGTTCGCCCTCGAGGTGATGGACGACCTGCTCGTCGCGATGCGCGGGACCGACCCGCTCGCGGACCTCGCGCGCGTCGCGTGCCCGGTGTGGATCGTCAACGGGCAGTGGGACCACTTCCGGCTGCAGGAGCGCCGGTTCGTGGCGGCGGCCCGGGACGGGCGCCTCGTCGTCGTGCCGCGGGCGACGCACCTCGCGAGCCTCGTGCGCCCGGTGGCGTTCACGCGGGTGCTCCTCGAGGTCCTCGAGGAGGTCGACGCGCGGGAGGGTCAGGCCGTGCGGCGCAGCTCCCAGGCGCGCACGCCGCCGGCGAGGGCCGCGGAGTCCGGGACGACCACGACGTCGTCGCCGAGGGCGGCCAGCGCGCGCGGGGTGATGCGGCGCGCGTTGCCGCCCCCGAGGTAGAGCCGGTCCCAGCGGAACACCGGCCGCAGGTCGGCGACCGCCTCGCGCACGCGGCGCGACCACATCCCGTCGCCGAGCAGGCGGCGGGCGTGCGCGCCGAGCCAGTCGTCGTACGTCGTCGCGCGCCGCACGGGCGCGTGCGAGAGCTCGAGGTGCGGCGCGAGCGCGCCGCCGTCGAACAGCGCGGAGCCGAGCCCGGTGCCGAGCGTGAGCACGAGCTCCACGCCCGTGCCGGCGATCACCCCGGCGCCGTGCACCTCGGCGTCGTTGAGGACCAGGGTGGGGTACCCGAGGGCCTCGGTGAGCAGCGCGGCCATGTCGCGGTCGGCCCACGCCTCGGCGAGGTCCGGCCGCACGGCCGTGCGTGGCCCGGCGACCGTGACGTAGTGGGGCGTGCTCACCACGACGCCGTGCCGGATCATCCCCGGCATGCCGACGGTGGCGCGGTCGGCCGCGGGCAGGCGCGCCGCGAGGTCGGCGATGGTCGCGGCGAGGCGCTCGGGCGGCAGCGGGTACGGCGTCGGCACCCGCACGGGAGGGGCGTGCTGGGTGCCCGCGGCGTCGAGCACCGTCGCGCGGATGCTCCCGCCACCGCAGTCGACGGTGAGCGTGACGGTCATGGGGCGAGGCTAGGACCTGCCTCGGTACCGTGGCCCGCGTGAGCGAACTCGAGCCGGGCCAGGTCCGCGTCCGCCTCGACCTGTCCTACGACGGCACGGGCTTCGCGGGCTGGGCGACGCAGCCGGGGCTGCGCACGGTGCAGGGCACGCTCGAGGCGGCGCTCGGCACGGTGCTGCGGCACCCCGACCCGCGGCTGACCGTGGCCGGCCGCACGGACGCCGGCGTGCACGCGCGCGGCCAGGTCGCCCACCTCGACCTGCCCGAGGACGTGTGGTCGGCGGTCCGCGGGCGGATGGCGGGCACGCCCGGCCAGGCCCTCGTGCGGCGCCTCGCCGGGGTGCTGCCGCCCGACGTCGTCGTGCACCGCGCCGCGTCCGCCCCGCCGGGGTTCGACGCGCGGTTCTCCGCGCTGTGGCGCCGCTACGCCTACCGGGTCGCCGACGACCTCAGCTGCGTCGACCCGCTGCGGCGCACCCACGTGGTGCGGCACCGGGTGCCGCTCGACGAGCGGGCGATGGCCGCGGCCGCCGCGCCGCTCGTCGGCCACCACGACTTCGCCGCCTACTGCCGGCCGCGGCCCGGCGCGACGACCGTGCGCGTCCTGCAGGAGCTCGACGTGGTCCGGCCCGACGACGGCCCCGACGCCGGGCTCGTCGTCGTCACCGTCCGCGCGGACGCCTTCTGCCACCAGATGGTGCGCTCGCTCGTCGGGGCGCTCCTCGCCGTCGGGGAGGGTCGCCGCCCGCGGGGCTGGCCCGCCGAGCTGCTCGAGGGGCGGCGCCGGGCGAGCGCCGTCGCGCCCGCGCACGGCCTCACCCTGGAGGAGATCGCCTACCCGCCCGACGACGAGCTGGCCGCGCGCGCCGACGCGACCCGCGCGCGCCGGGCGCCCGTCCCGCCGGGCGGTCCGGCGGCGGACGACCCGGACGACGACGCCGACTGAGCGGCGCCGGCGCGCCGGCTCACCGCGTCGAGCCCTCGTCCTCCGTGCCGGTCCTGGGTTCCTCGCCGTCGCCCGGCGCGTCCTCGTCGACGACGTGCACGGCCGCCTCCTCGGCGCTCGCCGCGCCGCCCGAGACCCCGGCGTCGACCGCCAGGGTGTCCGCGCTCGGCAGCCCGTCCGCGTCCGGGTCGGCCGCGGCGAGCCGGCTGGCCCGGTCCGGCTCGCGCCCGGGCGCGGGACCGGCGTCGTCGTCCCAGACCTCCGGCTCCTCCGCGGCGAGCTTGTCGTCGAGGCGCTCGCCCAGCGCCTGGTCGAGGTGGGTCTCGAGCCGGTTGCCCGGCGGCCGTTCCGGGGGCGAGTACCCCTCGTCCAGCGCGCTCGCCGCGCCGCGGTCGAGGAGCGTGTCCTCGTGCTCGAGCTGGTCGGTGTCGCCCTCGGCGACCGACTCGGGGTCGGGGGTGGTGCCGGGGGTGCCGCCGCTGTCGGCGTCGCTCGGAGTGGTCATCGGCTCACCGTCGCACCGCCGGGCCCCGGGCGCATCCGCGCGCCCGGGCCGCTCAGCCGGCGACGGCGAGCGAGACGGCGAGCCCCGCCATCACGGCCGCGATCGCGCCGTCGAGCACCCGCCAGGCGGCGGGCCGGGCGAACACCGGGCGCAGCCGCCCGGCGCCGAAGCCGAGCGCGCAGAACCAGGCGACGCTCGCGGTGGCGGCGCCGACGGCGAACGCCCAGCGCGCGTCGCCGTGCCGCCCGGCGAGCGAGCCCAGCAGCACCATGTCGAGGTAGACGTGCGGGTTGAGGAAGGTGAACGCCAGGCAGGCCGCCACCGTCGCGCCGCGCCCGCCCGCGCGGCCGTCGCCGGGCTCCAGCGCCGCGCCGCCCCGCACCGCGCGCCACGCCGCGGCCACCGCGACGCCCGCCAGGAATGCCGCGCCCGCCCAGCGCGCCGCCGCGAGGGCCGCCGGGTGCCGCGCGACGAGCGGGCCGAGGCCCGCGACGCCCGCGCTGATGAGCACGGCGTCGGCGGCCGCGCACAGGGCCACCACGAGTCCGACGTGCTCGCGCCGCACCCCCTGGCGCAGCACGAAGGCGTTCTGCGCGCCGATGGCCACGATGAGGCCGAGGCAGGTGAGGAAGCCCTGGAGCGCGGGGGTCACGCGGCGAGGCTAGGGCCGGCGGCGCGGTGAAGGCCAGTTCATCTTTTTTCACGATCATGAGCCAGGCTCAGGTAGCCTGGGTCGCGTGACCACGCTCGACCCCGGCCGGCTCGAGGCGCTCGCCGCCGTCGTGGACGAGGGCAGCTTCGAGGCGGCCGCCCGCCGGCTGCACGTCACGCCGTCGGCGGTGAGCCAGCGCATCAAGGCCCTCGAGCAGCGCGCCGGCCAGGTCCTCGTCCTGCGCAGCCGCCCCTGCCGCCCGACGCCGGCGGGCGCCGCCCTCGTCCGCCTCGCCGGCCAGATCCGGACCCTCCAGGCGGAGGCGGTGCGCGCGCTCACGGGCGCGGGGGCGCCGGAACGGGTGCCGGTCGCCGTCAACGCCGACTCGCTGTCTACCTGGTTCCCGGAGGCCCTCGTCGGCCTCCCCGAGCACGTCCTCGTCGAGCTGCACCGCGAGGACCAGGACCACTCCGCCCGGATGCTGCGCGACGGCGTCGTCATGGCGGCCGTCACGGCCGACGCGCGGGCCGTCCAGGGCTGCCGGGTGCGGCCCCTCGGCGCCATGCGCTACGTCGCCGTCGCCGCCCCCGACTTCCACGCCCGGTGGTTCGCCGACGGCCTGGCGGGGCTGCGCGAGGCGCCCACCCTCACGTTCAACCGCAAGGACGCGCTGCAGGAGCGGTTCGCCCGCCGCGTCCTCGGCCGGACGCCGGCGCCGCCCGTGCACTACGTGCCCTCGTCGTCGGCGTTCGTGGAGCTCGTCCGGGCGGGCCTGGGCTGGGGGATGGTCCCCGAGCCGGCCGCGGCGGAGCCCCTCGCGGAGGGCGCGCTCGTCGCCCTCGACGACGCCGGGCTCGACGTCCCGCTGTACTGGCAGCACTGGGCGATCGACGCGCCCGTCCTCGTCGACCTGACGGCCCGGGTGACCCGCGCCGCACGCGCCCACCTGCGCCCGTCAGCGTTTTGACCCCCTGTGCCGGGCACAGGTACCCTGGCATGTCGTCGTGCGACTTCGGCGCGCCCGTGGAAGCGGGTCCGGCCCGCTCCGGACCGGCGCTGTGGACCGCCGCACGACACGCCCGACCCCCGAGCCGGGGGAGCCGGGACCCATCAGCAACGCGAGACAGAGGCTACGACCGTGCGCACGTACACCCCGAAGCCCGGCGACGTCGAGCGGACCTGGCACGTGATCGACGCCACCGACGTCGTGCTGGGCCGGCTCGCCACGCAGGCGGCCACCCTCCTGCGTGGCAAGCACAAGGCGACGTACGCCCCGCACGTCGACACGGGCGACTTCGTCATCGTCGTGAACGCCGACAAGGTCGCGCTCACCGGCAACAAGCGCGACGGCAAGCTCGCGTACCGGCACTCCGGCTACCCGGGCGGCCTCCGCGCCGTGCCCTACGGCGACCTGCTCGCCAAGCGCCCCGAGCGCGTCATCGAGAAGGCCGTGCGCGGGATGCTGCCGAAGACGTCGCTCGGCCGCGCGCAGCTGCGCAAGCTCAAGGTCTACGCCGGCCCGGAGCACCCGCACGCGGCGCAGAAGCCCCAGCCCTTCGACATCACCCAGGTCGCCCAGTAAGGGCCCTGACCACCACAGGACGCGAGGACACCGCAGTGGCCGAGACCACGGTCGACACCGAGTACGAGGGCGAGACGCCCAGCAGCTACACCTCCGAGACCCCGACGCCCGGCGGGCGGGGCCAGAGCCTCACGGCTCCCGGGCAGGCGCTCGGGCGTCGCAAGGAGGCGGTGGCGCGGGTGCGCCTCGTTCCCGGCACCGGCCAGTGGCGGATCAACGGCCGCACCCTCGAGGACTACTTCCCGAACAAGGTGCACCAGCAGCTCGTCGGCTCGCCCCTCAAGCTCGTCGACGTCGAGGGCCGCTTCGACGTCATCGCGCGCATCACCGGCGGCGGCGTCTCCGGCCAGGCCGGCGCGCTGCGCCTGGGCATCGCCCGCGCGCTCAACGCCATCGACGCCGAGCACAACCGTCCGGCGCTGAAGAAGGCCGGCTACCTCACGCGCGACGCCCGCGTCGTCGAGCGCAAGAAGGCTGGCCTGAAGAAGGCGCGCAAGGCGCCGCAGTACTCCAAGCGCTGATCCGGGCGCGCCACGGCCCCGACGGGAACGTCGGGGCCGTCGGCCTTCCCGGGCCCCCCGCCCGGAGGACGACGTGGGTGCCCGACCCGTGGCACAGTCGGGCTGGACGAGGAGGTTCCGGATGGGGCGGTTGTTCGGCACCGACGGCGTGCGTGGCGTGGCCAACCGGGAGGTGACCGCGGAGCTGGCGCTCGACGTGTCCGTCGCCGCCGCCCACGTGCTCGCGGCCTCCGGGGCGTTCGAGGGGCACCGGCCGCGCGCCGTCGTCGGGCGCGACCCGCGGGCGTCCGGTGAGTTCCTCGCCGCCGCCGTCGTCGCCGGCCTCGCCAGCGCGGGCGTGGACGTCGTCGACGTCGGCGTGCTGCCGACGCCGGGCGTCGCCTACCTCACCGCGGCCCTGGGCGTGGACCTCGGGGTCATGCTCTCGGCGTCGCACAACCCGATGCCGGACAACGGGATCAAGTTCTTCGCCCGCGGCGGGCACAAGCTGCCCGACGACGTCGAGGACGCCATCGAGCAGCGCATGGGCGAGCCGTGGGACCGCCCGATCGGCGCCGACGTCGGCCGCATCAACGTCGAGCCCGGCATCACCGAGGAGCTGTACATCAGCCACCTCGTCGACACCCTGCCCGAGTCGGTCGCCGAGAAGGGCCTGTCCGGCCTGCGCATCGCCGTCGACTGCGCGAACGGCGCGGCGAGCGAGGCCGGGCCCGCGACGCTGCGGGCGGCGGGCGCCGACGTCGTCGTCATCAACGCCTCGCCCGACGGCCGCAACATCAACGAGAAGTGCGGCAGCACGTACATGGAGCCGCTCCGCGCGGCCGTGGTCGCCTCGGGCGCGGACCTCGGCGTGGCGTTCGACGGCGACGCCGACCGCTGCCTCGCCGTGGACCACACGGGCGCGCTCGTCGACGGCGACCAGATCATGGGCATCCTCGCCGTCGCGCTGCGGGAGCGCGGCCGGCTCGCCCACGACACGCTCGTCACCACGGTCATGAGCAACCTCGGCCTCACGCTCGCGATGGCGGAGGTCGGCATCACCACTGTGCAGACCGCCGTCGGCGACCGCTACGTCCTCGAGGCGATGCGCAGCGGCGGCTACGACCTCGGCGGCGAGCAGTCCGGGCACCTCGTCATCGCCCGGCACGCCACGACGGGCGACGGCGTCCTCACGGCGCTGCAGCTCGCCGCCCGCGTCGCGGAGACCGGCGCGAGCCTCGCCGACCTCGCCGCGTCCATCCCGCGCCTGCCGCAGGTGCTCGTCAACGTCGGTGGGGTCGACCGGGCGCGCGCCCAGGACGACCCCGGGGTGCGCGACGCCGTGGCCGCCGCCGAGGCGCGGCTCGGCCAGGACGGCCGCGTGCTGCTGCGTCCGTCCGGCACCGAGCCGGTCGTGCGGGTCATGGTCGAGGCCCGCGAGCAGGCCGTCGCGGAGCAGGTGGCGAACGAGCTCGCCGCGGTCGTCAAGGAGCGGCTGGCCCTGTGACGGCCCTCGCCGAGGAGGTCGAGCGGCTCCTGGCGCGGCCCGCGCCGTGGCCCATCGTCCAGGCCGGTCACCCCGTGCTGCGCGCGACCGCCGCCCGGTACGACGGCGAGCTGGGCGACGACGCGTTCGCCGCCCTGATCGCCGGGATGCGCACCACGATGCGCGAGGCCCCCGGCGTCGGGCTCGCGGCCCCGCAGATCGGGCTCGGCGTGGCCATCGCCGTCGTCGAGGACCCCGGCCCGCCCGACGAGGAGACCGCCCGCGTGCGCGAGCGCCCACCCGTGCCGTTCCGGGTGCTCGTCAACCCGGCGTACGAGCCCGTCGGGGACGAGCGGGTCGCGTTCTACGAGGGCTGCCTGTCCGTCGTCGGCTGGCAGGCCGTGACCGCCCGCTGGCGCACGGTGCGGCTCACCGGCAGCGACGAGCGCGGGGCCGCGATCGACGAGGTCCTCACGGGCTGGCCCGCGCGGATCGTGCAGCACGAGACGGACCACCTCGCCGGGCGGCTCTACGTCGACGTGGCCGAGATGCGCTCGCTCGCCTCGGACCGGTTCGCGGCCGCGTGGGTGTACGACCCGACGCCCGAGCGCGCCGCCACGGTGCTCGGCTTCGACCTCCCGGGGGCGCCGACCTCGGGCCGGCGCGTGGACGTCTCCGGGTGACGTCGGGGTCCGGCTCCGGGCGACCCCCCATGCCGCCGGGCCGCGCCGTGTCCTACCGTGGGCACCGTTCGACGACGCCGGCCGCCCGGGAGGGCACGTGAGCGAGCTCCTCGACTCCATCGCCCTGTGGGCGGAGGGCCTGGCCGGCACGCCCTGGGTGTTCCTCGCCGTCTACGCCTTCGCGACGATCGACGGGTTCTTCCCGCCCATCCCGAGCGAGTCGGTCATCATCGCGCTCGCGGCGCTGTTCGTGGCGACCGACAGCCCGGACTTCTGGATCCTCGGCGCGGTGGCGGCGGCGGGCGCGTTCTCGGGCGACCAGATCGCGTACTCGATCGGGCGGCACATCCCCATCCGCCGGCTGAGGTTCATGCAGGGGCCGCGCGCCCAGGCGGCGCTGCACTGGGCGGAGCGGGCGCTCGACGAGCGCGGTGCGTCCTTCATCATCGCCGCGCGCTACGTGCCGGTGGGCCGGGTGGCCGTGAACATGACGGCCGGGGCGGTCCGCTACCCGCGGTTCCGGTTCAGCGCGCTCGCCGTGGTCGCGGCGATCAGCTGGTCCATCTACTCGGTGCTCCTCGGCATCGGCGCGGGCCAGCTCCTCGGCGAGCAGCACCCCCTCCTGGCGATGGCGGTGGGCGTCGTGGGCGGCCTCATCATCGGCCTGGTCGTCGACACCGTGCTCAAGTGGTGGCGGCGGCGCCGGGGGCGACGCGACGGCGTCGTGACCGACGACGCCGACTCCCGCGACGCCGAGTCCGACGACGCCGAGTCCGACGACGCCGAGTCCGACGACGCCGAGTCCGACGACGCCGAGACCGAGCCCGCGGTCGCCGGCACCGAGCCGGCCTGACGGGCGGCGCTCAGAGCTTGCGCAGCCGGACGCGCTCGACCGCGTGGTCCGGCCCCTTGCGGAGCACGAGCGTGGCGCGGCCGCGCGTCGGCAGGATGTTCTGCTCGAGGTTGGGCGCGTTGATCCTGTCCCATATCTGCTCGGCGGTCGCCACCGCCTCCTTGTCGCTCAGCGAGGCGAACCGGTGGAAGTACGACTCGGGCTGGGCGAACGCCGTCTCGCGCAGGGACAGGAAGCGCTCGACGTACCACTGCCGGATGTCGGCCGTCCGCGCGTCGACGTAGATCGAGAAGTCGAAGAAGTCGCTCACCGCGAGGCTCGAGCCGCCGGCCGCCGTCGGCCGCGCGGGCTGCAGCACGTTGAGGCCCTCGACGATGAGCACGTCGGGCTGGCGCACGACGACGTGCTCGCCCGGGACGATGTCGTACGTCAGGTGCGAGTACACCGGCGCGCGGACCTCGGGGCGGCCGGCCTTGATCGCGGCGAGGAAGCGCAGCAGCGCCCGGCGGTCGTAGGACTCCGGGAAGCCCTTGCGCTCCATGAGGCCGCGGCGCTCGAGCTCGGCGTTCGGGTAGAGGAAGCCGTCGGTCGTGACGAGCTGGACGCGCGGGGTCTCCGGCCAGCGGGCCATGAGCTCGCGCAGCAGGCGCGCCGTCGTCGACTTGCCGACGGCGACCGACCCGGAGATCCCGATGACGTACGGCGTCCGGGCGCCCGTCTCGCCGAGGAAGATCGACGACGCCGCGTGCAGCGCGCCCGTCGCGTTGACGTAGAGGTTGAGCAGCCGCGACAGGGGCCGGTAGACGGCGTCCACCTCGGCCAGGTCGATGGGGTCGCCCAGGCCGCGCAGGCGCGCGACGTCCTCGTCCGTCAGCGGCAGGGGAGTGGCGGCGGAGAGGCGGCTCCAGGCCTCCCGGTCGAGGTCCACGTACGGCGTGGGGATCTCTGCCACGGGCAGCAGTCTGCCCGACGGCGGGGGATGGCCGCGCACGACGATCGGCCGGACGGGTGGTCCCCCGGGGCGAGCGGGGCGCGGATGCCCGGCGGGCGGGCGCAGCCCGGCGTCTACACTCGCCGCATGTGCGGAATCGTCGGATACGTCGGCAGCGGTGACCCGAGCGGCCGGCCGCTCGACGTCGTCATGGGGGGCCTGAAGCGCCTCGAGTACCGCGGGTACGACTCGGCGGGCGTGGCGCTGGTGGTGCCGGGCGCGGGGCAGCTCGCGACGGCGAAGAAGGCGGGCAAGCTCGCCAACCTCGCCGCCGAGCTCGAGTCGACCCCCCTGCCCGCGGCCACGGCCGGCATCGGGCACACCCGCTGGGCGACGCACGGCGCGCCCAACGACGTCAACGCCCACCCGCACCTCTCGGCGGACGGGCGCCTCGCCGTCATCCACAACGGGATCATCGAGAACTTCGTCCAGCTGCGCGCCGAGGTCGAGGCCGCGGGCACGACCCTGCGCAGCGAGACCGACACCGAGGTGGTGGCGCACCTGCTCGCCGCCGCGTACGCCGAGACCGGCGACCTCTCCGCCGCGATGCGGCAGGTCGCCGCGCGGCTGCACGGCACCTTCACGCTCCTGGCCGTGCACGCGGACGCGCCCGACGTCGTCGTCGGCACCCGGCACGACTCGCCGCTCGTCGTCGGGCTGGGCAAGGGGGAGAACTTCCTGGGCTCGGACGTCGCCGCGTTCATCGCGCACACGCGCGACGCGATGGAGCTGGGCCAGGACCAGGTCGTGACCATCACGCCGAGCACCATCGAGGTCACCGACTTCGCGGGCGTCCCCGTCGAGCCCAAGCGCTACACGGTGGACTGGGACGCGTCGGCGGCCGAGAAGGGCGGCTTCCCGTCCTTCATGGACAAGGAGATCCACGACCAGCCGAAGGCGGTCGCGGACACGCTGCTCGGCCGGACGGACCCGTCCGGGCGCCTGGTGCTCGACGAGATCCACGTCGACGAGGCCGTGCTGCGCGCGGTGGACAAGATCATCGTCGTGGCGTGCGGGACGGCGGCGTACGCCGGGCAGGTCGCCAAGTACGTGATCGAGCACTGGTGCCGCATCCCGACCGAGGTCGAGCTCGCGCACGAGTTCCGCTACCGCGACCCGATCGTCGACGCGCGCACGCTCGTCGTCGCCGTCTCCCAGTCGGGCGAGACGATGGACACGCTCATGGCGGTGCGGCACGCGCGCGAGCAGGGCGCGACGACGCTCGCCATCGTCAACACCCACGGGTCGACGATCCCGCGGGAGTCGGACGCGGTCCTCTACACGCACGCGGGGCCGGAGGTGGCGGTCGCCTCGACCAAGGCGTTCCTCGCGCAGATCACCGCCGCGTACCTGCTGGGCCTGTACCTCGCCCAGCTGCGCGGCACGAAGTTCCCCGACGAGATCCGCGAGATCCTCGAGGACCTGCGCGCGATCCCGGAGAAGATCCAGAAGGTGCTCGACGGCGCCGGCCGGGTGCGGCAGATCGCGCGCTGGATGGCGGACACGTCGTCGGTGCTGTTCCTCGGCCGGCACGTGGGCTACCCCGTGGCGATGGAGGGCGCGCTCAAGCTCAAGGAGATCGCGTACATCCACGCCGAGGGGTTCGCGGCCGGCGAGCTCAAGCACGGGCCGATCGCGCTCATCGAGCCGGGGCAGCCGGTGTTCATCATCGTGCCGTCGCCGCGGGGCCGGGACTCGCTGCACAGCAAGGTCGTCTCCAACATCCAGGAGATCCGCGCGCGGGGCGCCCGGACGCTCGTCATCGCGGAGGAGGGCGACGACGCCGTCCTGCCCTTCGCGGACGAGGTGTTCTTCGTGCCGCAGACCCCGACGCTGCTCGCGCCGCTGGTGTCGGTGGTGCCGCTGCAGATCTTCGCGTGCGAGTTGGCGACGGCGCGCGGGCTCGACGTCGACCAGCCGCGGAACCTCGCGAAGTCCGTCACCGTCGAGTGAGCGCCTGATGGCGGTGGTCGGCGTCGGGATCGACGTCGTCGACGTGGCGCGCTTCCTCGCCACGCTCGAGCGCGCCCCCGGGCTGCGCGAGCGGCTGTTCACCGAGGCCGAGCGGGACGTGCCGGGGGCGTCGCTCGCGGCGCGGTTCGCCGCCAAGGAGGCGATCGCCAAGGCCCTCGGCGCGCCGGGCGACCTGCGCTGGCACGACTGCACCGTGCACCGCGTGCTCGGCGGGCCGCCCGTGGTCGAGGTGACGGGCACCGTGGCCGCGCGGGCGGAGGCCCTGGGCGTCGCGCGGTTCCACGTCTCGATCTCGCACGACGCCGGGATCGCCTCCGCGGTGGTCGTCGCCGAGCGGGACTGACGGGGGCGGGACCGAGGGGAGGGTCGCGTGCGCGCGGTGGTCTGGGTCAGCGCTTGGGAGCAGGACTGCTGCGGCGAGGAGGTCGCCGTCGGCGACGAGGTGCGCTGGCCGGCCCTGCCCGTGGCCGACGGCGGCCCGCTCGCCGCGGTGCTCGCCCGGCCCGGGGGCGACGTCGTCGTCCCCACGCACGCCCAGGACCGCCACGAGTGCGGCTCGACGGCGGTGGCCGGCGTCGTCGTCGGCGTGACCGAGGTGCGGTGCGACTGGGCGCCGGCGCCGGGGCGCCCGGGCACCATGGAGCCGGTGCCCGGGAGCGCGCGGCTGCGGGCGGTCGAGCGCGTCCCGGGGTCGCCCGCGTCGCTCGACGAGCGCGACGCGCGCGACTCCCCGGACGGCTGGCTGGTCGAGCTGGCCTGAGCGTGGAGCGCCGGTCGGTGCGGAGCGTCAGCGCAGGGCCGGGACGACCTCGCGCTCGAAGAGCTCGATGCCCGAGCGGTCGTAGGCCGCCTCCTGGAAGTACGTGATCGCGTACGTCATGCCGAGGCCGCGCAGCCGGGTCAGGGTCTCGACGATCTGCTCCGGCGTGCCGACGAGCGGCCCCCGCCGCCACATGTCCGCCTCCTCCTCCAGCGTGGCGGGCGGCACGAGCGGGCGCAGGTGGTCGGAGATCCAGCGCAGCCGGTCGGCGACCTCGGCCTCGGTCTCCCCGATGACGACGTTGAAGTTGGCCGAGCGGGTGATCTCGCCGAAGTCGCGGCCGACGTCGCGGCAGTGCCCCTCGAGCACCGCCGACTTGTGGGCGAACGTCTCGGGCTCGCCGGACAGGTTCGCGTAGTCGCCGTACTGCGCCACGATCCGCAGCGTCTTCCTCTCGCCGCCGCCCGCGATCCACAGCGGGATCCGCGGCGACTGCAGCGGGCGCGGGTACACGCGCGCGCCGTCGACCTGGTAGTACCGGCCGTCGAGCGTCGCCTCGCCGGTCTCCCAGGCCTGCTTCATGATCTGCACGCCCTCGTCGAGCGCCCCGATGCGCTCGCCGGCGCGCGGGAAGCCGTAGCCGTAGGCGCGCCACTCGTGCTCGTACCAGCCGGCGCCGATGCCCATCTCGACGCGGCCGCCGGAGATCACGTCGACGGTCGCGGCGACCTTCGCGAGGTACGCGGGGTTGCGGTAGGCCATGCACGTGCACATCTGGCCGAGCCGCACGCGCGACGTCGACGCGGCGAACGCGGCCATGAGGCTCCACGCCTCGTGCGTGGCCTCGGTGGTCGGCTCGGGCACGGTGTGGAAGTGGTCGTAGACCCAGATCGACTCCCACACGTCGCCGGCGTCGGCGCGCGTGGCCAGGCCGTTCATGACGGACCACTGGTCCGCGGGGTCGATGCCGACGAGGTCGAGCCGCCAGCCCTGGGGGATGAAGAGTCCGAAGCGCATGGCCCAGAACCTACCCCCCGACGCGCGAATCGTTACGACCGCGGGGGCCGGGCGGGCTCAGGGCGCGCTCGAGACCGGGCTCGGGGCGCCCTCGAGGCCGGGCTCAGGACGCGGCGTCGGGCTCGTAGCCGAGGTTCGGGGCCAGCCAGCGCTCCGCCTCCGCGAGCATCCAGCCCTTGCGGGCGGCGTAGTCGGCGACCTGGTCCCGGCCGATCTTCCCGACGGCGAAGTACCGCGCCTCCGGGTGCGCGAGATAGAGCCCGGACACCGCCGACGGCGGGGTCATCGCGAACGACTCGGTGAGCGCCAGGCCGGCCTCCTCCGCGCCGAGCAGGTCGAACAGCGCGGCCTTCTCCGTGTGGTCGGGCTGCGCGGGGTAGCCGGGCGCCGGGCGGATGCCGACGTACCGCTCGGCGACGAGGTCGGCGACCGGGAGGGCCTCGTCGGGCGCGTAGCCCCACAGGCGCACGCGGACCTCCCGGTGCGCCCACTCGGCGAACGCCTCGGCGAGCCGGTCGGCCAGGGCCCGGACGAGCAGCGCGGCGTAGTCGTCGCCGCCGTCGGCGAGCCCGCGCGCGAGCTCCTCCGCGCCGTGGATCGCGACGGCGAACCCCCCGACGTGGTCGCCCGCGAGCGCGACGTAGTCGGCGAGCGCCGCGTGCGCGCCCGCCCGCTCGCGCTGCTGGCGCAGCGTGTGCAGGACGACGGTCCGCCCGCCCGCGTCGACCTCGATGTCGTCGCCGACCCGCCGCGCCGGCCACAGCCCGACGACGCCGCGCGGGGAGAGCGCGCCGTCGGCGACGAGCCGGTCGAGGAGGGACCGCGCGTCGGTGAGCAGGGTGCGCGCCTCCTCGCCCTGGCGGGGGTCGTCGAGGATGCGCGGGTACGTGCCGCGCAGGCCCCACGTGCTGAACAGCGGCGTCCAGTCGACGACCTCGGCGACCTCGCCCAGCGCGGGCGCGAGGAGGTGGCGCCCGGGATGGGCGGGGGCGGGCGGCGTCGGCGGGGTGAGGCGGACGGCGCGCGCCCGCGCCTCGGCGAGCGGGACGAGCGGCTGGGCGCGCTCCTCGTGGCGCTCCCGCAGCGCGGCGTACTCCGCGCCGAGCCGCGCCGCGACGTCGTCGGGGTGCGCGAGGACCTCCGCGACCGCCCCGACGGCGCGGCTCGCGTCGGGCACGTGGACGACCAGGCCGTCGTAGGCGGGGGCGATCCGCACGGCGGTGTGCGCGCGGCTCGTCGTCGCGCCGCCGATGAGCAGCGGCGTGCGCAGGCCGCGGCGCTGCATCTCCGCCGCGAGGGCGGTCATCTCGTGCAGGCTCGGCGTGATGAGGCCGGAGACGCCGACGACGTCGGCCGCCAGCTCCTCGGCGGCGGCGAGGATCTTGCCCGCCGGCACCATGACCCCGAGGTCGTGCACCGCGTAGCCGTTGCAGCGCAGCACGACGCCCACGATGTTCTTGCCGATGTCGTGCACGTCGCCCTTGACGGTGGCGAGCACGACGGTGCCCTTGCCCCGGCCCGCGTCCTCGCCGGCGGCCGCGCGCGCGGCCTGCTCGGCCTCGAGGTACGGCTGCAGGTGCGCGACGGCGGCCTTCATCACGCGCGCGGACTTGACCACCTGCGGCAGGAACATCCGGCCCGCCCCGAAGAGGTCGCCGACGACGCCCATGCCGGCCATGAGCGGCCCCTCGATGACCGCGAGCGGCGAGCCGAGCTCCCGGTAGGCCTCCTCGGCGTCCTCGGCGACGTGGTCGACGATCCCGTGCACGAGCGTGTGCGACAGCCGCTCGGCGACGGGCAGGGACCGCCACGCCTGCGCGGCCGGCGCGTCGCGGCCGACGTCCCGGTACCGCTCGGCGAGCGCGACGAGCCGCTCGGTCGCGTCGGGCCGCCGGGCGAGGATCACGTCCTCGACGGCCTCGCGGAGCTCCGGGTCGAGGTCGTCCTCGACCGTGAGCATCCCGGCGTTGACGATGCCCATGTCGAGGCCCGCGTCGATCGCGTGCCGCAGGAACACCGCGTGCATGGCCTCGCGCACCCGGTTGTTGCCGCGGAACGCGAAGGAGACGTTGGAGATGCCGCCGCTCGTGAGCGCGCCGGGCAGGTGGGCCTTGATCCAGCGCACGGCCTCGATGAAGTCGACGGCGTAGCGCTCGTGCTCGGGCAGCCCGGTACCCACCGTGAGCACGTTGGGGTCGAAGATCAGGTCGTGCGGCGGGACGCCGGCGCGCTCGGTGAGGACCCGGTACGCGCGCTCGCAGACGGCGATGCGCCGCTCGTACGTGTCGGCCTGGCCCTGCTCGTCGAAGGCCATGACGACGATGGCGGCCCCGTACCGCCGGACGCGCCGGGCCCGCTCGACGAGCGCGTCCTCCCCGTCCTTGAGGGACAGCGAGTTCACGACGGCCTTGCCCTGGAGCCGCTTGAGTCCGGTCTCGAGCACCGTCCAGTCGGAGGAGTCGACCATGACGGGCACGCGCGCGACGTCGGGCTCGGCGGCGAGGAGGTTGAGGAACCGGCCCATGACCTCGGGCACGTCGAGCATTCCCTCGTCGACGTTGACGTCGATGATCTGCGCGCCCCCGGCGACCTGCTGGGCGGCGATGGCGACGGCGGCGTCGTCGTCCCCCGCGAGGATCGCCTTCGCGAACCGCGGGCTGCCGGTGACGTTGGTGCGCTCGCCGACGTTGACGAACGGGATGTCGTCGGTGAGCGTGAACGCCTCCAGGCCCGCGAGGCGCAGCCGCGGCTCGCGCGGCGCCGGCACGCGCGGCGGCAGCCCGGCGACCGCCTCCGCGATCGCGCGGATGTGGTCCGGGCCGGTCCCGCAGCAGCCGCCGACGATGTTGACGAGGCCCTCGAGCGCGAGCTCGCGCAGCACGCCGGCGATGTGCTCGGGCGTCTCGTCGTACCCGCCGAAGGCGTTGGGCAGGCCGGCGTTCGGGTGCACGGAGACGAGCCGGTCGGTGCAGCGGGCGATCTCGCGCAGGTGCGGCCGCAGCGCCTCCGCGCCGAGCGCGCAGTTGAGCCCCAGCGCGAGGAGGTCGGCGTGCTCGGTGGAGATCGCGAACGCCTCCGGGGTCTGCCCGGAGAGGGTGCGCCCGCTCGCGTCCGTGATCGTGCCGGAGCAGATGACCGGGACGCGGCGCCCGACGGCGGCGAACGCCTCCTCGCACGCGAACAGCGCGGCCTTGCCGTTGAGCGTGTCGAACACGGTCTCGACGAGCACGAGGTCGATCCCGCCGCGCAGCAGCGCCGTGATCTGCTCGGTGTACGCCGCGGCGAGGTCGTCGAAGGTGACGGAGCGGAAGCCCGGCCGCTCGACGTCGGGCGACAGGGAGGCCGTGCGGTTGGTGGGCCCGACCGACCCGGCGACCCAGCGGCGGCGCCCGTCGGCGGCGGCCACCTCGTCGGCGACCTCGCGCGCGATGCGGGCGGCCGTCTCGTTCATCGCCGGGACGAGGTCCGCGACGCCGTAGTCGGCCTGCGCGATCGCCGTCGCCGTGAAGGTGTGGGTCTTCGTGATGTCGGCGCCGGCCTCGAGGTAGCGCCGGTGCAGGTCGGCGCAGAGGTCCGGGCGGGTCAGCGGGAGCAGGTCGTAGTCGCCGGCGTACGTGCGGTCCGGGCGGTCGGGGACGCGGCCGGGCACCCGGAAGTCGGCCTCGGTGAGGCCGGCGCGCTGGAACCACGTGCCGTACGCGCCGTCGAGCACGAGGATGCGCTCGCGCGCGCAGTCGGCGATGTCGTCGGTCATGGCTCACCCCGTCCGCCCGGCCCCCCGCGGGCGGGAACCTGGCCGCGGGCCGCGGCGGGCCCGCCGTGTCAGCGACCAGCGTACGCGGCAGGATGGTCCCGTGATCGACGCCTTCCGGGCCGACGACGTGCGGGCGGCCGAGGAGCCCCTCCTCGCCGCGGAGCGGGGCTTCGCGGGGGGACTCATGCACCGGGCGGCGACGGCGCTCGAGCTCGCCGTGCGCCGCGAGCTGCGGCTGGGCGTGGGCCGGGTGGCCGGCGCCACCGTCGTCGGGCTCGTGGGCCCGGGCAACAACGGCGGCGACGCCCTGTACGCGCTCGCGGGCCTCGCGCGGCACGGCGTGCGGGCCGTCGCGGTGGCCACCTCCGCGCGCGTGCACGACGGCGGCCTCGCGGCGCTGCGCGCGGCGGGCGGGACGGTGCTCGCCGTCGTCCCGGAGGGGCCAGGCCGGCGGGTCTGGCTGGGCGACGCCGCGGCGGAGGCGTTCGCGGCGGAGGTCGTGCTCGACGGGCTGCTCGGCATCGGCGCGCGGGGCGGGCTGCGCGGCGCGGCGGCGGAGCTCGTGGAGGTGCTCGCCGCGCTGCTCACGACGGCCCCGGGCGCGCCCGTCCGCGACCGCCCGCTCGTCGTCGCCGTGGACGTGCCGAGCGGCGTCGGGGTGGACGACGGGACGCTGCCCGGCCCCGTGCTGCCCGCCGACCGGACGCTGACCTTCGGGGTGGCGAAGCCCACGCTCCTGCTGCCGCCGGCCGCCGCGCGCGCGGGCCGGGTCGACGTCGTCGACCTCGGGCTCGCCGCCGAGCTGGCCGGGCAGGGCCGCGTCCCGGCGGTGCGGCGCCTCGGGGCCCGCGACGCCGCGGCGCTCTTCCGGGCCCCCGGCCCCGCGGACGACAAGTACCGCCGCGGCGTGGTCGGTGTCGTCGCGGGGACGGCGACGTACCCGGGGGCGGCGGTCCTCGCCGTCGGCGGCGCGCTCGGCGCGGGCTGCGGGATGGTGCGCTACGTGGGGCCCGACGCCGTCCGGCACCAGGTGCTCGCCGCACACCCGGAGGTCGTCGCCTCGTCGACCGCCGACGTGCGCGTCCAGGCGTGGGTGCTCGGCCCGGGCGTCGCGGACGACGACGCGCAGGCCGGCCGGGTGCGCGACGCCCTCGCGCACGCCGCGGCCGACCGGGTCCCGACGGTCGTCGACGCGGGCGGGCTCGAGCTGCTGCCTGCCGGCCACCTGCCGCCGCAGGTCGTGCTGACCCCGCACGCGGGCGAGCTCGCCCGCCTGCTCACCCGCCGCGGCGTCGCCGTCGACCGGGCCGCCGTCGAGGCCGAGCCCGCCCGCTGGGCGCGCGAGGCGGCGGAGCGCACGGGCGCGACGGTGCTCCTCAAGGGGCACACGACGCTCGTCGCCGGCGCCGACGGCCTGCTCGCCCAGGCGGACGCGCCGGCCTGGCTCGCCACGGCCGGCGCGGGCGACGTGCTCGCCGGCGTGCTGGGCGCCCTCCTCGCGGGACGCGCCGAGGACGTCCGGGCGGACCCGGCGCTGGCGGCGCGGCTCGCGGCCGCGGCGGCGCTCGTGCACGGGCGGGCCGCCCACGCCGCGGGGCCGGGCCCGCTGACGGCGGGCGCGGTGGCGGCCGTGCTGCCGCGGGCGGTCGCGGACCTGCTCGCGGAGCCGGCGACCGCGCCGGCGCGGCCCGCCGGCCGCCGGCACGCGCGCCTGCGGGTGCACGCCGCGCCGCGCCGCGTCGTCCGCTGAGCGGAGCGGCTCGCCGGGCGCGCGGGGGCCGGGATGGGAGACTGTGGGCCGTGAGAGCCCCGTCGCGCGCCGTCATCGACCTCGACGCGATCCGGTCCAACGTCGCCGTCCTCGCGGAGCGGGCCGGGCCCGCCGCGGTGATGGCGGTCGTCAAGGCCGACGCGTACGGCCACGGGCTCGTCCCGGCGGCGCGCGCCGCGCTCGCGGGCGGGGCGACGTGGCTCGGCGTCGCGCAGGTGACCGAGGCCCTCGAGCTGCGCGCGGCGGGGATCGGCGCGCCGGTGCTCGCGTGGCTCTACCGGCCCGACGAGCCGCTCGACGACCTCGTCCGCGCGGGCGTCGACCTGTCCGTGAGCAGCGACGGCGCGCTGCGGCAGGTGCTCGCCGCCGCCCGCGCCACCGGCCGCACGGCTCGGGTGCACGTCAAGGTGGACACCGGGCTCGGCCGTGGCGGCGTGCCCCCGGCCGAGCTGCCCGCGCTGCTCGACGCCGCGGTCGCCGCCCAGGCCACGGGCGCGGTCGACGTCGTCGGGATCTGGTCCCACCTGGCGTGGGCGGACGCGCCCGACCACCCCACGGTGCACGCCCAGGCCGCCGTGTTCCGCGACGCGGTGGCGCTCGCGGAGAAGGCCGGCGCCCACCTCGAGGTGCGCCACCTCGCCAACTCCGCGGCGACCCTGACCAACCCGGCCATGGGCTTCGACCTCGTCCGGCCCGGGCTCGCGGTGTTCGGCCTGACACCGGTGCCGCAGCTCGGCGGGCCCGAGCGGTTCGGGCTCGTCCCGGCGATGCGGCTCGAGGCCGAGCTCGTGCTCGCCAAGCGAGTCCCGGCCGGGCACGGCGTCTCCTACGGCCACGAGTACGTCACCGACCGCGAGACGGTGCTCGGCGTCGTCCCCCTGGGGTACGCCGACGGCGTGCCCCGCCACGCGTCCGGCACGCACGGCCGCCCGGGGGCGCCGGTGCAGGTGGGCGGGCGGCGCCTCGGCATCGCGGGCCGCGTGTGCATGGACCAGTTCGTCGTCGACCTCGGCCCGGGCGCGGTGGAGGAGGCCGGGGACGTCGTCGTCCTCTTCGGCGCGGGGACCGACGGCGAGCCGACCGCCGAGGACTGGGCCGTGGCCTGCGACACGATCTCCTACGAGATCGTCACCCGGCTCGGGGTGCGCGTGCCGCGCGAGTACCGGGGGGACGCGGCCCTGCTCGCCGCGGCGGGTGGCGGGGGCGGGCGGTGAGCGTCGTCGTCGAGCTGCCCGACGCCGACGCCACCCGCGCGTACGGGCGCGCCCTCGCGGGGCTGCTCCGGGCGGGCGACCTCGTCGTGCTCACCGGCGCGCTGGGCTCCGGCAAGACGACGCTCACCCAGGGGATCGGCGAGGGGCTGGGCGTGCGCGGGCAGGTCGCGTCGCCGACGTTCATCATCGCCCGGGTGCACCCGCCGCTCGGCGACGGGCCGCCGCTCGTGCACGTGGACGCCTACCGGCTCGGGTCGATGGAGGAGCTGGACGCGCTCGACCTGGACGCCGGGCTCGAGGAGTCCGTGACGGTGGTCGAGTGGGGCGAGGGGCTCGTCGAGGTGCTCGCCGACGACCGGCTCGAGGTGGTCATCGAGCGCCCGCACGGCGGGCTCGCCCCCGTCGGGGACGTGCTCGACGCCGAGGTGGGCGTGCGGCGCGTCACCGTGACCGGCGTCGGGCCGCGCTGGGCCGGCGTCGAGCTCCCGACCGCCTGATGGGAGGATGACCGCGTGCTGCTCGCGATCGACACCTCGGGCGACGTCGCGGTGAGTCTCCTCGCCCTCGACGACGGCAGGCCGGGCCCCGTCCTGGCCGCCCGCCGCGCGACCGAGCCCCGCCGCCACGCCGAGCTGCTCGCCCCGATGATCACCGAGGCGCTGGCCGAGGCGGGCGGGCGGCGGCACGACGTGCGGGCCGTCGTCGTCGGCACCGGGCCGGCGCCCTACACCGGCCTGCGCGCGGGGCTCGTCACCGCGCGTGTGCTCGCCCGCGCGCTCGGCGTGCCGGTGCACGGGGTGCCCAGCCTCGACGCGCTCGCCGCGCAGGCGTACGCGGCCGGGGTGGCCACCGAGGACGACGTGCTCGTCGTCACCGACGCGCGCCGGCGCGAGGTGTACGCGGCCCGGTACCGGCCCGCGGGGCAGAACGAGGGTCCCGACGTCGCCGCGGTCGCCGGCCCCGTCGTGGAGCGCCCCGCGGTCGTGGCCGCGACGCTCGGCGCGGGGGCCGTCGCCGTCGGCCCGGGCGCGCTCGCCCACCCGGACGAGCTCCACGCGGCCCCGGGGGCGCCGGTCGCGGTCGACCCCGCCGCGCTCGCGGCGCTCGCCCTGACCCGGGTCGCGCGGGGCGCGGACCTGCCCACGGAGCCGCTCTACCTGCGCCGCCCGGACGTCACGCCTGCCGCGGCGCGCAAGCGCGTCACGGCGTGAGCGGCGGGGAGCGGGCCGTGGACGAGGGCACGACGCCGGGCGCCGCGCCGGCGCTGCGGGCCTTCCTCCCGTCGGACGTGCCGCAGGTCGCCGAGCTCGAGCGGCAGCTGTTCGGCCCGTCGGCCTGGAGCGAGGCGATGCTCGCGGGCGAGCTCCGCGCGCACGGCCGGTGGTACGTCGTCGCGACGCTCGGCGACACGGTCGTCGGGTACGCCGGGCTGTGGTTCGACGGCGACGTCGCGCAGGTGATGACGATCGGCGTCGCGCCCGCGATCCAGCGGCAGGGCGTCGGCACGATGCTGCTCACCGCGCTGCTCGACCGCGCGCGCGAGCTCGGGGCCTCCGCGGCCCTGCTGGAGGTGCGGGTCGACAACGCGCCCGCGATCGCGCTCTACGAGCGCTTCGGGTTCGTGGTGCTCACGCGGCGGCGGCGCTACTACCAGCCGGAGGACGTGGACGCCTGGACGATGCGGCTCGAGCTCGGCGGCGCGGGCGGGGCCGACGGCGGCGTGGCGGCCGACGGCGGCCCGGACGCCGCGGCCGGTACCGATCCCGACGCAGGCCTCGCCGCAGACCTCGACGCGGACGCCGGCGCCGACCCGGACGCCGGCTGAGCGCGCCGCCGCCCGGGCGTCGGTTCCGGGAGGGGCGCGCCGGGCCCGTACGCTGGCCGCCATGACCGACCGCGACGCCCTGGTGCTGGGCATCGAGACGTCGTGCGACGAGACGGGCGTCGCGCTCGTGCGCGTCACCGACGGCCGCCTGGAGCTGCTCGTGGACGCGGTCGCGTCCTCGGTCGACGAGCACGCCCGCTTCGGCGGGATCATCCCCGAGGTCGCCTCGCGCGCCCACCTCGAGGCGATGCTGCCCACCCTCGACCGCGCGCTGGACACGGCCGGCGTCGCGCTCGACGACGTCACGGCCATCGCGGTGACGGCCGGCCCCGGCCTCGTCGGACCGCTGACCGTGGGCGCCGCCGCGGCGAAGGCCCTCGCCGTCGGCCTCGGGCGGCCGCTCCACGGGGTCAACCACGTCATCGGGCACGTCGCCGTCGACGAGCTCGTGCACGGCCCGTTCCCCGAGCGGTTCCTCGCGCTCGTCGTCTCCGGGGGCCACTCGTCGCTGCTGCTCGTGAACGACATCGCGACGGACGTCACCGAGCTCGGCCAGACCCTCGACGACGCCGCGGGCGAGGCGTTCGACAAGGTCGGCCGCCTGCTCGGCCTGCCCTACCCGGGCGGCCCGCACATCGACCGCCTCGCGCGCGAGGGCCGGTCGACCATCCGCTTCCCGCGCGGCCTCACGGCGGCGAAGGACCAGGCCGCGCACGCCTACGACTTCTCGTTCTCCGGCCTCAAGACGGCCGTCGCGCGGTGGGTCGAGGCCCGCCAGGACGCGGGGGAGGAGATCCCCGTGCCCGACGTCGCCGCCTCCTTCGCGGAGGCCGTCGCCGACGTCCTCACCGCCAAGACGATCGCCGCGTGCCGCCGGCACGGGGTGGACACGCTCGTCATCGGCGGGGGCTTCTCCGCGAACTCGCAGCTGCGCGAGATGGCGGAGGCGCGCTGTGCCGAGGCCGGCATCACCCTGCGGATCCCGCCGATCCGCTTCTGCACCGACAACGGCGCGATGATCGCGGCGCTGGGGTCCGCCGTCGTGCGCCGGGGCCTGCCGCCCTCGCCGCTCGACCTCGCCGTGGACTCGTCGATGCCCCTGACCCGGGTGACGGTCTGAGGTCGACCGTGCGGGGCCGGCGGCGCGCGACGGGCACGGTGGCGGTGGCCCTCGGGCTGGCCGCCCTCGGCGTGCTCGCGAGCTCGCCCACCCCCGGCCCCGCGGAGGCGCCGGGGCGCGCGCCCGGGCCGGCCGCCGCGGCCGCGGCCGTGCCCGTGCGGCTGCCCCCGCCCTCCGCGCCGCCCGCGGCCGTGGCCAACCCGCGGACCGACTGGGGGCCGTCCCTCGCGACGGTGGCGGCGGCGCGGCGCGCGGTGGAGGCGATGCCGCTCGACCGGCTCGCGGGACAGGTCATCGTGGCCCGGTACGCCGGGACCGACGGGCGCAACCCCCGCCTGCTCGTGGCGGCCTGGCACGTGGCGGGCGTCATCGTCATGGGCGAGAACGTCGTGGACCTCGCGCAGGTGAGCGCCACGACGGCGGCCGTGCACGCGGCGGTGCGCGCCGACGGGCGGCCCTGGCCCGCCGTCGTCGCGATCGACGAGGAGGGCGGCCGCGTCTCCCGGCTGGCCGGCCTGCTCGCCGACCTGCCGCCGTTCGCGGCCTTCGGGGGCACCGACCCCGCGGCGACGCGCGCCCGGTTCGAGGCGCTCGGCCGGGACCTGCGCGCGCTCGGGGTGACGATGGACCTCGCGCCGGTCGCCGACGTGACGATCGGGCCGGCCGACCCGACGATCGGGGACCGCTCGGCGTCGAGCGACCCCGCGGCAGCGGCGCGGGCCGTCGTCGCCGCCTCGGGCGGACTCCTCGAGGGCGGGGCGGTGCCGGTGGTCAAGCACTTCCCGGGCCACGGCTCGGTGACGACGGACAGCCACGTCGGGCTGCCGGTGCAGGCGGCGAGCCTGCCGTCGCTGGAGGAGCGCGACCTGGTGCCGTTCCGGGCGGCCGTCGACGCCGGGGTGCCGGCCGTCATGGTGGGTCACCTCGACGTCACGGCGCTGGACCCCGGCGTGCCGTCGTCGCTGTCGCCGGCGACCTACGCGCTGCTGCGCGACGAGCTCGGGTTCGAGGGCGTGGCCGTCACCGACGCCCTCGACATGGGGGCCGTGGCGGGCGGTCCGGCGGGCGAGGAGTCCGTCCGTGCGGTCGCCGCGGGCGCGGACCTCGTCCTCATGCCGCCCGACGTCGGGGCCGCCCACGCGGCGCTCGTCGCCGCGGTGGACTCGGGCCGCCTGCCCCTGGAGCGGCTGCGCGAGGCGGCGACCCGGGTCGTGGCGCTGCAGATGTGGCTGGCCGAGGCGTCCGCCTGACCGCTGCGCTCGCGGGCGCCTACCGGCGGACCAGCCGCCAGGCGCGGGCGGCGAGGAGGAGCACGACGGCGGCGACCCCGCCGACGACGGCGAGCGTGCCCCAGGTGATCTCGGCCGCGGCGGAGATCTCGGCGTCGGTCGCGGTGTACGTCGTGGTGGTCCCGAAGGGGTGCAGCGTCACGGTGCCGCCGCCGGCCCCGGCGAGGCCGTCGAGCACGCCGAGGCCGTACGCGGCCGCGAGGACGACGATCACGACCACGACGCCGGCTCCCGCGACCGCGCCAGTCGCCCAGCGGGGGACGGGCCGGCCGAGCTCGGCGTGGTAGCCCCGCGCGAGCGCGTGCGGGTGGCCCATGTCGCGCAGCGCGGCCCGCATCCCGACGTCGGCCGCGGCGGCGTCGATCTCGCGCCGCAGGTCGTCGCGGATCCGGCGGTAGTCGCGCTGGGGGTAGTCCTGCATGTGCCAGGCGAAGCGGGCCAGGTACGCCTCGCGGCGCAGGGCGTCGGTGCGGGCCATCGTCACTCCTTCGAGGGGGTGGGGTCCGAGGGGGCGCGGTCCGAGGGGGTGGGGTCCGAGGGGTCAGGGTCGGACGGCGCGGGGGCGGGCGCGGCGTCGAGCCGCGCGAGCACCGACGCGACGGTGCGGCTGAGGTCGGCCCAGGCGGACCGGGCGTCGGCGAGCTCGGCGGCCCCGTCGGCCGTCGGGCGGTAGTACTTGCGCGCCGGGCCCGACGGCGAGGCGACGAGCCGGGAGGCCACCGCGCCCTCGCGCTCGAGCCGGTTGAGGACGGGGTAGACCGTCCCGGCCGTCATGCCGACGAGGCCGGCGTCGTGGAGGCGGGTCACCAGCTCGTAGCCGTACGACTCCCGCTCGGCCAGCAGCGCCAGCACGAGCATGGGGAGCACCCCCTTGAGGAGCTGGGTGTCGCGGTCGGGAGTCATGCCGATGAAGGTATACCCAACTACTGGGCGATGCCAAGTAGTAGGCGGGGACAGAGAGAGCGGTGCCCGGCCGCACGCCCACGACCACGGTGACCACGACCACGGTGACCACGACCACGGTGACCACAACCACCCGGACGGCCGGTCAAGAGAACGGCCCCGGGGGCCGATACCCCCGCCGTGACCGGGTCCAGGCCCGCGGGGCGGGTCTTCACGGTGATCGCGGCGCTGGCGCTCGCCGTCGTCGCGGCCGTCGCCGCGCTCGCGATCGTCCTGGCGGCCCGCGCCGGGTCGGACGAGCCCGGCCCGGCCGACGTCGGCGTCGTCGCCCCCGCGGACTGAGCGCCCCGCGGACTGAGCGGCCGGGGCGGGGCGCCCGGGACGGGGCCGGCGCGCCCGCGCTCAGAGCGGCCGGCCGGCCCGCATCTCGGCGACGAGCGCCTCGACGACCGGGCCCAGCTCGCCGCCGTGCCGGCGCGCCACCGCCCGCTGCCGCTGGTAGCCCGCGCCCTTGCGCAGGATCGTCCGCACGCCGGCCAGCTCCTCGGTGCAGCCGAGCCGCTCGGCGGTCGGGGCGAGCTCGTCGAGCAGCCGCTCGACGGCGTCGGCCACGAGCTCCTCGTCGCCCGCCGCGGACGTGATGATGATCGCGTCCATCCCGTAGCGCGCCGAGCGCCACTTGTTCTCCTGCACGAACCACGGCTGCAGGCGGGGCAGCGGCTCCCCGGCGTCGTACAGCGTCGAGAAGTGCTCGACGAGGCACTGGGTGAGCGCGGCGAGGGCGAGCACCTCGGCGAGGTTCGACGCGCCGTCGCAGATCCGCATCTCGAGCGTGCCGAGCCGCGGGGACGGCCGCAGGTCCCAGCGGATCTCGCTGATGTCGTCGATGACGCCGGTGTGCAGCATGTCGGCCGTGTACGCCTCGAAGTCCGCCCACCTGTCGAACTGGAAGGGGAGCCCCGCCGTCGGGAGCTGCTGGAACATCAGGGCCCGGTTGGAGGCGTAGTTGGTGTCCCGGCCGCCCCAGAACGGCGACGACGCCGACAGCGCCTGCAGGTGCGGGTAGTACGCGAGGACCGCGCGCAGGATCGGCAGCACCTTGTCGCGGTCCTCGATGCCGACGTGCACGTGGATGCCGTAGATGAGCATCTGCCGGCCCCACCACTGGGTCCGGTCGATGAGCGTGGCGTACCGCTGCTTGTCCGTGACGCGCTGGTTGCTCCACGACGCGAACGGGTGCGTCCCGGCGCACATGAGCTCGACGCGCAGGGGGTCGGTCACCGTGCGGAGCTCGTCGACCGTGCGCGCGAGGTCGGCGCCGGCCTCCGCGACGGTGCGGCACACGCCCGTGACGATCTCCACGGTGTTGAGCAGCAGCTCCTGCTTGATCGTCGGGTGGTCCCCGCCCGACGCCGGCGCGACGGCGTCGAGCACCGTCTGCGCCACCTGCCGCAGGTCGCCCGAGTCCGCGTCGACGAGCGCGAGCTCCCACTCGATCCCGATGGTCGAGCGCTCGGACGGGGCGAACGGGATCTCCATCAGTCCCCCGGGGCGTCGGGCTCGGGGACGGGCTCGACGAGCAGCACGTGCTGGCTCCCGGCGATGCGGGTGAGCACGATCGTCGCCTCGGCGTCGCCGCGCAGGTCGAGCTGGCGGCGCAGCTGCTCGGGCACGACGGCGGTGCCGCGCTTCTTGATCGTCAGGCGCCCGACGCCGCGCTCGCGCAGGGCCGTGCGCAGGCGCTTGAGGCCGAACGGCATGGCGTCGAGCACCCGGTACGCGGTCGCCGCGTCCGTCGGGGCCAGCACGTCCGAGGTCACGTAGGCAATCGTGGCGTCGAGGAGGCGGCCGTGCACCTGTTCGGCGACGACGCCGACGAGCCCCGCGCGCAGGACGGCGCCGTCGGGCTCGTAGAGGTAGGTCCCCACGGGGCCGACGTCGGGGCGCGGCGCCGGGCCGCGCACGGTCGTCGCCGCCCGGCCGCGCAGGACGAGTGCCGTCCGGCCGGGCCCGTCCGGGGCGAGCGGGCCGAACCAGATCCCGGCCTCGACGACCTCGCCGTCGACGCTGACCCACTGGGTCTCGGCGTCGGCGGGCAGCGCGCGGTGCGGCACGGCCGGCCCGACCTTGACGCCCAGCGCGGGCACCTGCCGGCGCACCTCGAGCACCGCGTCGAGCGGCGGGGTCGCGGCGCGCGGGTCGTGGGTGCGCCGGCCCTCGGCCGTGCGGCGGGACGGGTCGGCGAACGCGCCGTCCACGCCCTCGGCGACGAGGTCGAGGGCGAGGCCGTCGGCGTGCCGCACCTCGGCGTCGGGGAAGTGGCGCAGGTTGACGGTCGCGATCGCGGCGGTGAGCTCGTCGACGTCGCACGCGAGCACGCTCAGGCCGAGGGCGGCCATCGCCATCGCGTCGCCGCCGATGCCGCACGTGAGGTCGGCGACCTTCGTGCAGCCGGCGGCCTGGAACCGCCGGGCGTGCCGGGCGCCGACGGCGAGCCGGGTCGCCTGCTCGAGGCCGGCCTGGGTGAAGACCATGCCGTCGGCGAAGTCGTCGAACTTCGCGCGGGCCTGCGCGCGGAGCCGGGACTGCGTCAGCGCGCCGGCGATGAGGCGGGGGTCGATGCCCTCGCGCCGCAGGCGCTCGGCGATGGCCATGGCGCGCCGCTCGTCGTACGGGGGGAGGGCGCCGAGCAGCGCCCAGCCCGGCTTGCTGAGCAGCAGGGACAGGGTCTCGGCGTCCACGACGCCGATCCTCGCACGGGCGCGGTGCGCGCGGCGGCGCGTTGGCACTCGCGTTGACTGAGTGCTAACGCCGCCCTAGATTGACTCCTGGCACTCCCGCAAGGCGGGTGCCAGCTGTTCCTGGTCGGGCTGACCGGCACCCGCGACGACGGCAGCCCCCGGTGACGGCGCTGAACGTTCCGTTCCCACGACTGTGAGAAGGGGAGGTCCGCTGTGTCGGTCTCCATCAAGCCGCTCGAGGACCGGGTGGTCGTCCGCACGCTCGAGGCGGAGCAGACCACCGCCTCCGGGCTCGTCATCCCCGACACCGCCAAGGAGAAGCCCCAGGAGGGCGAGGTCCTGGCGGTCGGCCCCGGCCGCATCGACGACAAGGGTCAGCGGGTGCCGATCGACGTCGCCGTCGGCGACCGGGTCATCTACAGCAAGTACGGCGGCACCGAGGTGAAGTACAAGGGCGAGGAGTACCTCATCCTCTCCGCGCGCGACATCCTCGCGGTGGTCGGCTGACGACGCCGCCCAGCACTCGCCACGAGGGCCCCGCCGGTCGGCGGGGCCCTCGTGCGTCCGGGGGGTTGTCGCTGTCGTCGCGGGGCGTGGTGGCGGTGTGGGCGGGGCCGGCGCGTCGGCGTCAGCCGGCGTCGTCGTCAGCCGGCGTCGTCGTCAGCCGGCGCGGCGCAGGCGCGTGGCGAGGAGCTCGGCGCGCTCCTCCTCGGACAGCCCGCCCCACACGCCGTAGGGCTCGCGGACCTTGAGCGAGTGCTCGCGGCACTCGTTGATCACGGGGCAGGTCGCGCACACCTGCTTGGCCGCCTCGGCGCGCCGCCGACGGGCCGCGCCCCGCTCGCCCTCGGGGTGGAAGAACAGCGTCGGGTCGGCCTCTCGGCACTTGCCCTCGTACTGCCACTCCCACAGGTCCATCACAGGGCCGGGCAGTCGCGAGATCTCCGTCACGGGTCGCTCCTTCTGGGGTGACTCAGCAGGCGGGCTCGCCGGCGATCACCCCAACCTAGAACCGCGCCAGAAGTTGGTCAACCCCCTTGGTCAAACTTCTTCGCTACCGATCCGTGACCGCACTTGCGTGGTCTGCCCGGTTGGTCTGCCCGGGTAAGACCGGCTGACCTGTGCGGACGCCGACGACGACGCGCGGCCGCTTGGTGGCGGAACGCGCCATTGGCTGTGCACAATCGCGTCATGTCCACGAGTGGCGACGCCGGCGGTCGCCCCCAAGGGCCCTCGCTGACCGTCGCGGCGGTGGCCCGGCGCCTCGGCGTCGCCCCCGCGACCCTGCGCACGTGGGACCGCCGGTACGGGCTCGGCCCGTCCGAGCACCTCGCGGGGTCCCACCGCCGGTACTCGGCGCAGGACGTCGCCCGCCTCCTCGTCATGCGCCGCCTCACGCTCGAGGGCGTCGCGCCCTCGGAAGCCGCGCGCGCCGCGCTCGCCGCCTCGGACGCGCCGACCGCCGAGGTGCACGTCCCCACGACCGCCGAGGTCATGGACGCCTACTCCGACGCCGTGCCGATGGCGGCCGACCCGACGGCCCTCGGCGCCGCGGCCGGCCAGTTCGACAACGCGGCGGTGCGCTGGATGCTCACCCGGGTCGCGCCGCGCGACGTGCTCGCGTGGTGGACCGACCTCGTCGAGCCGACGCTGCGGGTGCTCGCCGAGCGGCCCGCGCTCGAGCGCCCGGGGGAGAGCGTGGTGCCCGCGCTCACCGCGGCCGCCTTCGCCGAGCTGCGCAGCCGGGCCGCGGTCGCCGCCGCGCACCTCGAGGGCGAGCGCCCGGCGCCCACCGTCATCGTCGTGCCCACCGCGGACGGCCCGGACCTGCGCGCCCACGTCATGGCGACCGCGCTGCAGGCCGAGCGCGTGCGCGCCCGCGTGCTCTCGTCGACGACGCCGGCCGTGGTCGCCGGGGCGATCGAGCGGGCCGCGCCCGCGGCCCTGCTCGTCGAGGTGGCCGAGGGCGCGGCCGGCGCGCGCGTCGCGTCCGTCGTGCGGGCCGCCATGGGTGCCCGGTCCGGCCTGCCGATCTTCGTCCACCACGGCGCCCAGGCGCCCGACCTCCCGGTCGCCGCCAACGTCCACCGCGTCCGCACGCTCACCGGCGCGCTGCACGAGATCCTCGCGGCCGTCCGCGGCGAGTGACCGGGCAGCGCCGGCGGTCGGCGTCGGGCCAGGTCGAGCGGGGTCGGGGCGAAAACGGACACGTCTTCACCCTCGATCGGCCTAACGTGCGGGCCGCAGTGGGCCGATGATGGCACCTGAGGCCTGACCCGGCACCGCCTCGTCAGCCGGGTCCCCCCACGGAAGGAGGCGGATGTCCGGCGTCATCGTGTGCCACGGGTCCGCTGCCGTCCGGGAGCGCGTCGTGTCGGCCGCGCAGTCGGTGCCCGCGCTCGTCCCCGCCCGCGCGGCGGCGAGCGTGGAGGAGCTCATCACGCACTGCCGCCGGGCGGTGCCGGCCCTCGTGCTGCTCGACGCGCACCTGCCGGGCGCCGGTCCCATCGAGGCGATGCGGCGGCTGCGCGAGCTCGAGTCGCCCCCGGTCGTCATCATGATCGCCGTCCCCGGCGACGAGATCACCCTCGACAGGGCGATCGCCATGGGCGCGCGCGGCTACCTCGCGCCCGACGTCGACCGGACCGAGCTGGCCGCCGTCGCGGCCCACAGCCTCGCGACGACGGGCAACGGCGTGGCCACGAACGGCCACTCCCGGCCGCGCACCTCGACGCAGCCTCCGATCGAGCTGACGAAGCGCGAGATGGAGGTGCTCATCGGCATGAGCCACGGGCGCTCCAACGCGCAGATCGGCGCCGACCTGTTCCTCTCGGAGGACACCGTCAAGACCCACGCGCGGCGCCTCTTCCGCAAGCTCGACGCGGCGGACCGGGCGCAGGCGGTGGCGATCGGGCTGCGGCGCGGCCTCATCCGCTGACACGGCGCCGGGGTCCCGGCCGGGGCTCCCCGGGGCGCCCGCGGGCCCGACTACTATCGCCGGATGAGCGTGCGCGAGCCCTCCTCCGTGCCCACCCCCGACGCCGACCGCGACCCCTTCGCCTTCGTCGGCCTCACGTTCGACGACGTCCTGCTGCTGCCCGGCGAGAGCGACATCATCCCCTCCGAGGTCGACACGACGACGCGGCTCACCCGCGGCATCGACCTCGCCATCCCGCTGGTCTCGGCCGCCATGGACACCGTCACCGAGTCGCGGATGGCGATCGGGATGGCCCGGCACGGCGGCATCGGCGTGCTCCACCGGAACCTGTCGATCGAGGACCAGGCCCACCAGGTCACGCTCGTCAAGCGGTCGGAGTCGGGCATGGTCAGCGACCCGGTGACGATCGGGCCGGACGCGACGCTCGCCGAGCTCGACGCGCTGTGCGCGACGTACCGCGTCTCCGGCCTGCCGGTCGTCGCGGAGGACCGCACGCTCCTCGGCATCATCACCAACCGCGACCTGCGCTTCGTGCCGCCCGCCGAGTACGCCGACATGCGCGTGCGCCAGGTGATGACGCCGATGCCGCTCGTCACGGCCCCCGTGGGCATCGCGAGCGAGGAGGCCGCCGCGCTGCTCGCGAAGCACAAGGTCGAGAAGCTGCCGCTCGTCGACTCCGCCGGGCGGCTCGCCGGCCTCATCACCGTCAAGGACTTCGTCAAGTCCGAGCAGTACCCCTCGGCCACCAAGGACGAGGAGGGCCGCCTGCGGGTGGGGGCCGGCGTCGGCTTCTACGGCGACGCGTGGGACCGGGCGACGGCGCTCGTCGAGGCGGGGGTCGACGTCATCGTCGTCGACACCGCGCACGGCCACACGCGCGCGATGCTCGACATGATCGGCCGGCTGAAGTCCGACCCGGCGACCCGGCACGTGCAGGTGATCGGCGGGAACGTCGCGACCCGCGCGGGCGCCCAGGCGCTCGTCGACGCGGGCGCGGACGCCGTCAAGGTCGGGGTCGGCCCCGGCTCGATCTGCACGACGCGCGTGGTGGCCGGCGTCGGCGTCCCGCAGGTCACCGCGATCCACGAGGCCGCCAAGGCGTGCCGGCCCGCCGGGATCCCGGTGATCGGCGACGGCGGCCTGCAGTTCTCCGGCGACATCGCCAAGGCGATCGTCGCGGGCGCGGAGACCGTGATGCTCGGCTCGCTCCTCGCGGGCTGCGACGAGAGCCCCGGCGACCTCGTGTTCGTCAACGGCAAGCAGTTCAAGCACTACCGCGGCATGGGCTCGCTGGGCGCGATGGCCTCGCGCGGGCGCGCGTCGTTCTCCAAGGACCGGTACTTCCAGGCCGACGTCGACGCGGACGAGAAGCTCGTGCCCGAGGGCATCGAGGGGCAGGTGCCGTACCGGGGGCCGCTGCGCGCGGTGGCCCACCAGCTCGTCGGCGGCCTGCACCAGTCGATGTTCTACGTCGGCGCCCGCACCATCCCCGAGCTGCAGGAGCGCGGGCGGTTCGTGCGGATCACGTCGGCGGGGCTGCGCGAGTCGCACCCGCACGACATCCAGATGACCGTCGAGGCGCCGAACTACTCCGCGCGCTGACGCGGGGGAGCGTCGGGGCCGCGGTCCCCGGGCCTCGGAGGGCCCGGGCGGCTCACGCGGCCGGGGAGGCCGCGCCCACGGGCTCGCGCCGGGCCGGCTCGGTCACGGCGCCGGCCGCCCGCAGCGGCCAGTCGAGCTCGGCGCCCGGCCCCTCGAGGCCCTGTGCGCGGCGCCACGCGTTGAAGCTCTCCGCCCAGCGCCGGTGTGCGCGCGCCTGCCCGTCGTGCAGGGCGTCGAGGTCCCAGCGCGGCAGGCCGGGGAAGCGGCGGCACAGCGCCGCGAGCAGGTCGAGCGTCGCGAGGACGTCGGCGTCGGCCGCGTGCAGCGCGTCCGTGCGGACGCCGTAGTGCGCGCACACGTCGCCGAGGCGGCGCTTGCCCGTGCGGTACCGGTCCGCCCAGCGGTCGAGCACCAGCGGGTCGAGCACGGCCCGGACCTCGCGGCCGATCCGCTCGGGCAGGGTGGGCAGCCCGTGGCGCCGCAGCTCGGCGTCGAGCAGCGACAGGTCGAACGCCGCGTTGAACGCGACGACCGGCTCCCCGCGCAGCAGTGCGCCCGCCAGCGCGCCGGCCACCTCCTCGAGCGCCTCCGCCGGCGGGCGGCCGTGCGCCCGGGCGTGCTCGGTGGTGATGCCGTGCACCGCGGTGGCCGCCTCGGGGATCGCCACGCCGGGGTCGACGAGCCAGGTGCGCACCGTCGTCCCGCGGGCGTCGCGCCGGACGACGGCGGCGGTGACGACCCGGTCGGTCGCGACGTCGACGCCGGTGGTCTCGGTGTCGAAACCCACCAGCGCGCCGTCGGCCCACGACATGATCATCACCCTCCTCGCCCCGCAGCCAACCAGGCGGCCCCGACAGGTCGGGGCGCGACGCGCCGTCGGGCTGTGGACGGACGCGGGCCGCCGACGGCGGTCGGCGGGGCGGGGCGGACGTGCGCGGGTCCGCGGGGCCCGCGCCGGTAGCCTGAGCGCGTGAGCAACGAGATCGACATCGGGCGCGGCAAGCGCGGGCGCCGGGCCTACTCCTTCGACGACGTCGCGGTGGTGCCCTCCCGGCGGACGCGCGACCCCGAGGAGGTGTCGGTCGGCTGGCAGATCGACGCGTACCACTTCGACACCCCGATCGTCGCCGCGCCCATGGACTCCGTCGTCAGCCCGGCGACCGCCGTCGCGATCGGCCGGCTCGGCGGGCTGGGCGTGCTCGACCTCGAGGGCCTGTGGACGCGGTACGAGGACCCGGAGCCGCTCCTGGCGGAGATCGCCACGCTCGAGCCCGGCGCGTCGACCCGGCGGATGCAGGAGCTGTACGCGGCGCCGATCATCCCCGAGCTCATCACGCAGCGGCTGCAGGAGATCCGGCGCGCGGGCGTGACCGTCGCCGGCGCGCTGTCGCCGCAGCGCACCCAGCAGCACTGGAAGACGGTGGTCGACGCCGGCGTCGACCTCTTCGTCATCCGCGGCACCACCGTCTCGGCCGAGCACGTCTCCGGGCGCGCCGAGCCGCTCAACCTCAAGCGCTTCATCTACGAGCTCGACGTGCCGGTCATCGTGGGCGGCGCGGCGACGTACACCGCGGCGCTGCACCTCATGCGCACGGGGGCGGCGGGCGTGCTCGTCGGCTTCGGCGGGGGCGCCGCGCACACCACGCGGGTCTCGCTCGGCATCCACGCGCCCATGGCGACGGCGGTCGCCGACGTCGCGGCCGCGCGTCGGGACTACCTCGACGAGTCGGGCGGGCGGTACGTGCACGTCATCGCCGACGGCGGCGTGGGGCGCTCCGGCGACCTCGTCAAGGCGATCGCGTGCGGGTGCGACGCGGTGATGCTCGGCGCGGCGCTCGCGCGGGCCGCCGAGGCGCCCGGCCGCGGCTGGCACTGGGGCTCCGAGGCGCACCACCCGGAGCTGCCGCGCGGCGAGCGCGTGCACGTCGGCACCGCGGGCACGCTCGAGGAGATCCTCTACGGCCCGAGCCGCCAGGCGGACGGGACGCTCAACCTCGTCGGCGCGCTGCGCCGCGCGATGGCGACGACCGGCTACTCCGAGCTCAAGGAGTTCCAGCGGGTCGAGGTCGTCGTCTCGCCGTACCAGCCCCGCTGAGCCGCCGCTGAGCCGCCGACGCTGAGCCACCGGCCGCGGGTCGGTGGGCCTCTGCCCGCGCACCCCCACCGCAGAGTGGAACGATCTGCCGGCATCTCGTTCCACTTCGGCGCGCTGGACCTCGCTTCGTTCCACTCTGCGTGAGGTGGTGCACGCGCCCGGGCACCACCTCCCTGGACGCCCGACCGTGCCCACCTGTGCCCGGGCGTGCCCGACTCCCTGCCTCCGAACGCGCGCCGGCGTGCCCGAGTGGGCACGAAGATGGGTCTCGCGGCGCCCGGATCGCAACGAACCGGGCACTCCGCCCGCCCGAGGGACTTGACTTCGGGCAGAAACAGAACTAGACAAAGCCAATACCACATCCGGCCCCACACAAACGGGCTGGATCGAGAGGACGGGACGTGTACGCGACGGAGCGTCAGCAGGAGATCCTCAGCCGCGCGCGCCACGACGGCCGCGTGGACGTGAAGAGCCTCGCCGACTCGCTCGAGGTGACCCCCGAGACCGTGCGGCGGGACCTCACCGCGCTCGAGCGCCTCGGGCTCGTGCGCCGGGTCCACGGGGGCGCGATCCCCGTGGAGCGCCTCGGGATCGAGCCCGCCGTGGCCGACCGCGAGGGCCGCATGGCGGGCCAGAAGGAGCGCATCGCGAAGGCCGCGCTCGACGAGCTGCCCGACGGCGGCGCCGTCATCCTCGACGCCGGCACGACGACGATCCGGCTCGCCGAGATGCTCCCCACCGACCGGGAGCTCACCGTCGTCACGCACGGGCTGCCGATCGCCATGCTCCTCGCGAGCCGGCCCAACGTGACCCTGCACCTGCTCGGGGGGACCGTCCGCGGCCGCACGCTCGCCGCCGTCGGGCCGTGGGCCGAGCAGGCGCTGGCCGACGTCTACGCCGACGTCGCCTTCCTCGGCACCAACGGCATCACCGCCGAGCGCGGGCTCACCACGCCGGACCTCGCGGAGGCCGGGGTCAAGCGCGCCCTCGTCGCCGCCGCGCGCCGCACCGTCGTCCTCACGGACCACACGAAGTTCGGCCGGGTCGACTTCGCCCAGGTCGCGCCGCTGTCCGAGATCGACACCGTCATCACCGACTCCGAGCTCGAGCCCGAGCTCGTCGACGAGATCGAGTCGGCCGGCCCGCGGGTGGTGCGCGCATGATCGTCACCGTCACGCTCAACCCGAGCCTCGACCGCACCGTCGAGGTCACCGAGCTCGCGCGGGGGCGCGTCCTGCGGGCCCGGGGCACCCACCTCCACCCCGGCGGCAAGGGCGTCAACGTCACGCGGGCCCTGCTCGCGAACGGCGTCCCGAGCCGCGCCGTCGTCCCCGTCGGCGGGCCCGACGGCGACCAGCTCGTCGAGCTGCTGGCCGCCGAGGCGGTGGACACCGTCGTCGTGCCGGTGTCGGGGCGCACCCGGTCCAACATCACCATCGCCGAGCCCGACGGCACGGTGACCAAGCTCAACGAGCCCGGCGCCGCGCTCACCGCCGCCGAGCTCGACCTCGTCCTCGACCACGCGCTGGCCGACGCCGTCGACGGCGGCTGGGTCGTCCTCTGCGGCAGCCTCCCTCCCGGCGCCCCGGTGGACACCTACGCCCGCCTGACCCGGCGCCTGAGCGAGGCCGGCCGGCGCGTGGCCGTGGACACCTCCGGCGCGGCGCTCGGCCACGCCGTCGCCGCCGGGCCCGCGCTCGTCAAGCCCAACGCCGAGGAGCTCGCGGGCGCCGTCGGGCGGCCCCTCGCCTCGCGCGTCGACGTGGTCGCCGCCGCGCAGGAGCTGCGGGCCGCCGGGGCGCGCGCCGTGCTCGTCAGCCTCGGCGCAGCCGGCGCGGTCCTCGTCGACGACGCCGGCGTGCTCGTCGGCGAGTGCGACCCCGTCGAGCCGCGCAGCACCGTGGGCGCGGGCGACGCGTTCCTCGCGGGCTTCCTCGGCGCCCTCCACGCGGCCGACGGCGCGCCCGGCGCCGCCCTCGCCCGCGCGGCCCTCGCCCAGGCCCTCGCCTGGGGCGCGGCCGCCGTCCGCCTGCCCGGCAGCCAGATGCCCGGGCCCGGCGACATCGACCTCTCCGCGGTGCGTGTCCTCACCGGGGAGGAGCTGGATGCCTGCATGACCGCACCACTTGTCGGGACCGGGTGACCCCCACCCGGTCCTTCCCCTCCACTGGCACGAAGGAGTCCCAGATGAGCACGTACACCCCAGAGGTCACCGGGACGGGGGTGAAGGCGAACATCCAACGGTTCGGCGCGTTCCTGGCCGGGATGGTCATGCCGAACATCGGCGCCTTCCTCGCGTGGGGCCTCATCACCGCCCTGTTCATCCAGACCGGCTGGACACCCGTCCCGGAGCTCGGTGGGTTCCCGGGTCCCGACGGCACCGAGCACGTCGGCCTCGTCGGCCCGATGATCACCTACCTGCTGCCGCTGCTCATCGGGTTCACCGGCGGACGCCTCGTGCACGGCATCCGCGGCGGCGTCGTCGGCGCGGTCGCGACCGTCGGCGTCATCGTCGGCGCCGAGACGCCGATGTTCCTCGGCGCGATGATCGCCGGCCCGCTCGCCGCGTGGGTCATGAAGAAGATCGACGGCTGGCTGCAGCCGCGCGTCGCGGCGGGCTTCGAGATGCTCGTCGACAACTTCAGCGCCGGCATCCTCGGCGGCCTCTTCGCCGTCGGCGGCTTCTACGGCATCGGGCCGGTCGTCCAGGTGCTCATGGACGCGGCGGAGTCCGCGGTCGGCTGGCTCGTCGAGAACAGCCTCCTGCCGCTCGCCTCGATCTTCATCGAGCCCGGCAAGGTCCTCTTCCTCAACAACGCGATCAACCATGGCGTCCTGACGCCGCTCGGGTCCGCCGACGTCGCCGAGTCCGGCAAGTCGATCCTGTTCATGCTCGAGTCGAACCCCGGCCCGGGCCTCGGCCTGCTCGTCGCGTTCCTGCTGTTCGGCCCGCGCGTGCTGCGCGGCTCGACGCCGGGCGCGATCATCATCCACTTCCTCGGTGGCATCCACGAGATCTACTTCCCGTACGTCCTCATGAAGCCGCGGCTCATCCTCGCGATGATCCTCGGCGGCGCCGCCGGCATCCTCACCTTCGTCGTCACCGGCGTCGGCCTCACCGGCCCCGCCTCGCCGGGCAGCATCTTCGCCTACTCGGCGGTGGCGGCCCGCGGCGACCACCTCGGCGTCTACGCCGGCGTGCTCGCGGGCGCGATCGTGAGCTTCATCGTGGCGTCCTTCCTCCTGGGCTTCGGCCGCAAGGAGAAGGCGGAGCCCGTGGGCGACGGCGACGCGGCCGCCGAGCTCGACGCCGCCAAGCGTGAGGTTGCCGAGCGCAAGCAGGCGTCGAAGGCTGGCGTCACGGCCTCGACCACCGAGCCCGGCGCCTGACCCGACCGTAAGGAGCAGCCATGACCACCATCGACGGTGCGAACGTCTGCAAGCTCGTCATCGCCTGCGACGCAGGCATGGGCAGCAGCGCGATGCTCGCCGGGACCGTGCGCAAGCAGCTCGCCGCGAAGGGCGTGACGGTCGAGCACACGCCCGTCGCGCAGATCCCCGCCGACGCCGACCTCGTGCTCACGCACGCGGGCCTCGCCGACCGGGCGCGCGGCGTCGCGGGCGACATCCCGGTGGTGCCGTTCCAGCTGTTCCTCGGCGACCCCGCGGTGACGAAGGTCGTCGCCGCGATCCAGCAGGGGACGACCGTCGATGTCTGACGGTCGCGCGGCCGGCCCGGCCGCCCTGCTCGTGCCGGACGCCATCCGTCTGCACGAGCGGGCGGCCGGGAAGGCCGACGCCATCCGGGCCTGCGGCGAGGTGCTCGTGGCGACCGGCGCGGTCGCCCCCGAGTACGTCCCCGCCATGCTCGAGCGCGAGGAGTCGGTGTCCACGTACATCGGCGAGGGCGTGGCCATCCCGCACGCGACCCTGGCGGGCAAGGCGGCTGTCCGCCGCGACGCGCTCTGCTTCCTGCGCTTCCCCGACGGCGTGGACTGGGACGGCGAGACCGTCACCGTCTGCATCGGCATCGCCGCCGTCGGCGACGGGCACCTCGACATCCTCGCCGAGCTCGCCCAGATCCTGCTCGACCCGGAGCGCGCCGCCGCGCTGCGGGAGGCGACGACACCCGACCGGGTGCTCGCCATGCTCACCCCGGCGCCGGAGGACGACCCGACAGGGCCCGACGACGGCGCCGCACCTGCCGAACGAGGAGAACGATGAGAGTCCTGCGGTTCCACGCGCCCGGCGACGTCCGACTCGAGGACGCGCCCGAGCCGACCCCCGGCCCCCGGGAGGTGAAGATCCGCGTCCGCGCCTGCTCCACCTGCGGCACGGACGTGAAGATCACCAAGTTCGGCCACCACCACATCCACCCGCCGCGCGTCATGGGGCACGAGCTCGCGGGCGAGGTCGTCGAGGTCGGCGCCGAGGTCGCGGGCGGCTGGGCCCCGGGCGACCGCGTGCAGGTCATCGCGGCGATCCCGTGCGGCGAGTGCGGCTTCTGCGCCCGCGGGCAGATGAACATCTGCCCGAACCAGGTCTCGATGGGCTACCACTTCGAGGGCGGGTTCGCCGAGTACACGATCGTCCCGGACGAGGTGCTCCGGGTCGACGGCCTCAACCGGATCCCGGAGGGCCTGTCCTTCGCCGAGGCGAGCGTCGCGGAGCCGCTCGCGTGCGCGCTCAACGCGCAGGAGCTCGTGCGGATCGACGAGGGCGACGACGTCGTCGTCGTCGGCGCCGGCCCCATCGGCTGCCTGCACGTCCGCCTGGCCCGCTCCTACGGCGCGGGGCGCGTGTTCCTCGTCGAGCTGAGCCGGGAGCGCCTGGAGATGGCCGCCGCGCTCGTCCACCCGGAGGCCGCGATCTGCGCCGCCGACGAGGACCCGGTCGCGCGGGTGCGCGAGCTCACCGACGGGCGGGGCGTGGACGTGGCGATCACGGCCGCGGCCTCGGGCGCGGCGCAGGAGCAGGCGCTGCAGATGCTCGCGCGCGGCGGGCGGATCAGCTTCTTCGGCGGCCTGCCCAAGGACAGGCCGACCATCACGCTCGACTCCAACCTCGTGCACTACAGCGAGCTGACCATCGTCGGCGCGAACGGCTCCAAGCCGGAGCACAACAAGCGCGCGCTCGCGCTCATCGCCGAGGGCAAGGTGCCGGTCGCCGACCTCATCACCCACCGCCTCCCCCTGGAGCGGGCGCTGGAGGGCATCGGCATCGTCGAGCGCGGCGAGGGCATCAAGGTCACGATCGAGCCCTGAGCGCACCGAGCGGCGCGGGCGGCAAGGAGGAGCCATGGCACAGCGCACGGTCGTCGTCGCGTCGCAGGTCGGCCTGCACGCGCGGCCGGCGAAGCTGTTCACGCAGGCGGCCGCGGCGGCCGGCGTCAAGGTCACCATCGCCAAGGGCGACGGGCCGCCCGTCGACGCCGCGAGCATCCTGCGCGTGATGGCGCTCGCCGTGAAGCACGGCGACGAGGTGACCATCGCCGCCGAGGGGGAGGGCGCCGACGAGGCGCTCGACCGCCTGGCCGAGATGCTCGCGACCGACCTCGACGCGGTCGAGGCATGAGGACCCTGCGGGGCGCCGGCGTCGGGCGGGGGGCCGCGGTCGGGCCGGTGGCCCGCGCGCACCCCTCGCCCGTGGTGCCGGACGGCCCCGCCGAGGCCGACCGCGAGGCCGCCGCGCGCACCGCGGAGGAGGCGTTCGCGGCCGTCGCGGACGCGCTCGACGCGCGGGCCGAGGCGTCCTCGGGGACGGTGGCCGGGGTGCTCGGCGCCGCCGCGGCGATGGCGCGCGACCCCGAGCTCGTGGGGCACGTGCGCACGCGCATCGAGCTCGGCCAGCCCGCGGCGGTCGCGGTCGACCGGGCCGTCGCCGAGTTCGTCGACCTGTTCCGGCAGGACTCCTTCCTCGCGGAGCGCGTGACCGACCTGCTCAGCGTCCGCGACCGCGTCGTCGCCCGGCTCCTCGGGCTCCCCGAGCCGGGCGTGCCCGCCCTGACCCGGCCGTCCGTCGTCGTCGCCCGGGACCTCGCGCCCGCCGACACCGCGGCGCTCGAGCTCGACAAGATCCTCGCGATCGTCATCGAGCAGGGCGGTCCCACGGGCCACACCGCGATCATCGCCGGCCAGCTCGGCATCCCGTGCGTCGTGCGCGTCGCCGGCGCCGTCGACCTGGCCGACGGCGAGGAGGTGGCCGTCGACGCGGCGGCGGGGCTCGTCGTCGTCGGGCCCGACGACGAGGTGCGCGCCCGCGTCGAGGCGCGCCGCGCGGCCCTGGCCGCCCTCGCGGAGCGGCGGGACCCCGGGGCGACCGCGGACGGCCACCCGGTCGCGCTGCTCGCCAACATCGGCACCGCGGAGGACGCGGAGCGGCTCGCGGACGCCGCCGTCGAGGGCGTGGGCCTCTTCCGGACGGAGGTGCTCTACCTCGGGCGGGCGGACGAGCCCACGCAGGCCGAGCAGGCCGACGTCTACGCGCGCGCGTTCGACGCGCTCGGGGAGCGCAAGGTCGTGGTGCGCACGCTCGACGCCGGCGCCGACAAGCCGCTCGCGTTCGTCACGCGCACCGACGAGGAGAACCCCGCGCTCGGGGTGCGGGGCTACCGGCTCGTGCGCGCGTCGGAGCACCTGCTGCGCACGCAGCTCGCCGCGATCGCGCGGGCCGCGGAGCTCACCGGCACCGCGCCCTGGGTCATGGCGCCCATGGTCGCGACCGCGGAGGAGGCGGCCGCCTTCGCCGCCCTCGCGCGCGAGTGCGGGGTCCGCACGGCCGGCGTCATGGTCGAGGTGCCGTCCGCGGCGCTGCGCGCGGCGGACGTGCTCGCCGAGGTCGACTTCGTCTCGATCGGCACGAACGACCTCGCCCAGTACACGATGGCGACGGACCGGCTCCTCGGCGACCTCGCCGACCTGCTCGACCCGTGGCAGCCCGCGGTGCTCGACCTCGTCGCGGCGACCGCGGAGGCGGCTGCGGCGGCCGGCAAGCCGGCGGGGGTGTGCGGGGAGTCGGCGTCCGACCCGCTCATGGCGCTCGTCCTGTCGGGGCTGGGCGTGACGAGCCTGTCCATGTCGCCCGCAGCGGTGCCGGGGGTGCGGTTCGCCCTGGCGCGCCACACGCTCGCGCGCTGCCGGGAGATGGCGGCGGCCGCGCGTCGGGCACGGACGGCGGCGGACGCCCGGGCGGCGTGCCTGGCGCTCGCCGACGCGGAGGTCCGCGACGTCCTCGCCCTCGCCTGAGGCGGAGCGCCTCACCCTCCACCCCGCGAAGTGGAACGGAATGCGGGCTCAGCACACGGAGTGGAACGAGTTGCCGGCATTTCGTTCCACTGTGCGGGGCGGGTGGGATCCGTAGGCTCGTCGTCGTGCCGACCTCCCGCCCCGTCGCCGCGCTCGAGGGCGCGCTCGACGTGCCCGCCGTCGTCCCCGGCGCCGTGTGCCACCGCGGCGTCACGTACGTCGCCCGCGAGGGCTACCGCCCGCTCCTCATGGACGTGCACGTGCCGCTGGGCGCGACGGCGGCGCCGTGCGTGCTGTGGATCCACGGCGGCGCCTGGTGGTCGGGCGACCGCCGCGAGCAGCCCAGCAACTGGCGCCGGCCCGGCGTCCTCTTCAGCCTGCTCGTCGAGGCCGGGCTGGCGGTCGCCACCGTCGACTACCGCCTCTCCCGGGAGGCCGCCTGGCCCGCCCAGTACGAGGACGTCGCCGAGGCGCTGCGCTTCCTGCGCGCGCACGCGGACCTGCTGCGGGTCGACCCCGCGCGGGTGGCCGCGGCGGGCGACAGCGCGGGCGGCCACCTCGCCGCGATGCTCGCGCTGCGCGGCACGGGCCCGACGGCGGTCCAGGCCGCCGCGCTCCTCTACGCCGTCACCGACCTGCGGGACTTCGACGTGTCGGCGACGCTGTCGCCCGAGGAGCTGCTGGCGAGCCCGGAGGGCCTCCTCATGGGGGTGCTGCCCGACGACGACCCCGACCGATGGACGGACGCGTCACCGATCTCGCACGTCCACGCGGACGCGCCGCCGACGCTGCTCATCACGGGCGACACCGACCTCGTCGTGCCGGCGCGGCAGAGCGTGCGGATGCACGAGGCGCTCGTCGCGGCGGGGGCGGAGGACGTCGTCCTCGACCTCGTGCCCGGCGCCGACCACTGCTTCGGCGGGGTCGACGAGGAGGAGCCGCTCCGGCGCACCGTCGCGTTCCTGGCCGACCGGCTGCGGCGGTAGGCCCGGCCGGGAGCCGGCGCCCTGCCGGCGCCGACGGCTCGCCGCCGGGCCGACGCCCGGCCGGCGCCCGCGCGCCGCCTACGCCTGCTCGCCCCGCGCGAGCGCGAGCGCCTCGCGCGCGATCTCCAGCTCCTCGTTCGTGGGCACGACGAACACCTTGACGGGGGAGTCGTCGGCGGAGATGAGGGTGTCCTCCTTCTTCCGCCCCTCGTTGCGCTGCGGGTCCACGCGGATGCCGAGGTGCTCGAGGCCCTGCAGCGTCTGCAGCCGCACGATGTCGTCGTTCTCGCCCACGCCGGCCGTGAACGCGATCGCGTCGACCGGGCCGAGGATCGCGATGTACGCGCCGATGTACTTCTTGAGCCGGTGGCAGTACACGCCGAGCGCGAGCCTCGCCTCCTCGTCCCCCGCGGCGATGCGGTCGTGCACGTCGCGCAGGTCGGAGGAGCCGGTGAGCCCGAGCATCCCGGACCGGCGGTTGAGCAGGTCGTCGAGCTCGTCGATGGTCATGCCGGCCACGCGACCCAGGTGGAACACGACGGCGGGGTCGACGTCGCCCGAGCGCGTGCCCATGACCAGGCCCTCGAGCGGCGTCAGGCCCATCGACGTCTCCACGGACCGGCCGCCGCGCACGGCGGTGATCGAGGCGCCGTTGCCGAGGTGCGCGACGATGACGTTCACCTCGGACGGGTCCTTGCCGAGCAGCGCTGCCGTGCGCTCGGAGACGTACTTGTGCGACGTGCCGTGGGCGCCGTAGCGGCGGATCGCGTGCGCGCGCGCCAGCTGGCGGTCGATCGCGTAGGTGTACGCCTCGGGCGGCAGCGTCGTGTGGAACGACGTGTCGAACACGACGACGTGCGGCACGTCCGGGAACGCCTTGCGCGCCGCGCGGATGCCCGCGAGGTGGGCCGGGTTGTGCAGCGGCCCGAGCGTGCACAGGTCCTCGATGTCGGCCTCGACCTTCTCGTCCACGACGGCGGGCCCGGAGAACCGGTCGCCGCCCTGGACGACGCGGTGGCCGACGGCGACGAGGTTCCACGTGTCCAGGGTCGGGCCGTGCTCGGCGAAGTTCCGCAGCAGCATGCGCACGCCGGCCTCGTGGTCCCGCAGCTCCGCCTCGAAGGACGTCCGGCCGTCCGGGCCGTCGTGCCGGACGGCGCCCATGGGCTGCCCGATCCGCTCGAGCAGCCCGACGGCGAGCGCCTCCTCGGCCTCGACGTCGATCAGCTGGTACTTGATCGACGACGATCCCGCGTTGACGACCAGGACGTGCTCGCTCACATGCTCTCCTTCGTGCTGGTGGTGCCGGCCACGGCCTGCGCCTGGATGGCCGTGATGGCGACGGTGTTGACGATGTCCTGCACCAGCGCCCCGCGGGAGAGGTCGTTCACCGGCTTGCGCAGCCCCTGCAGGACCGGCCCGATGGCGACCGCTCCGGCCGAGCGCTGCACCGCCTTGTACGTGTTGTTGCCCGTGTTGAGGTCCGGGAAGATGAAGACCGTCGCGCGGCCGGCCACCGTGGAGTCCGGCATCTTCGTCTTCGCCACGGAGGCGTCGACGGCCGCGTCGTACTGGATGGGGCCCTCGACGTCGAGGTCGGGGCGCCGCTCGCGGACGATCGCCGTCGCCCGGCGCACCTTCTCGACGTCGGGACCGGAGCCCGACTCGCCGGTCGAGTAGGACAGCATCGCCACGCGGGGCTCGATGCCGAACTGGCGCGCGGTCTGCGCGGACGAGATCGCGATGTCGGCGAGCTGCTCCGCCGTCGGGTCCGGGTTGACGGCCGCGTCGCCGTAGACGAGCACGCGGTCCTCGAGCGCCATGAAGAACACGCTGGACACGATCGAGACGTCGGGCGTGGTCTTGATGATCTCGAACGCCGGGCGGATGGTGTGCGCCGTCGTGTGGATGGCCCCGGAGACCATGCCGTCGGCGAGGCCCATGTGGACCATCATCGTGCCGAAGTACGAGACCGAGCCGACGATCTCCCGGGCCCGCTCGACCGTCATGCCCTTGTGCTTGCGCAGCTCGGCGTACTCGTGGGCGAACCGCTCGAAGAGCTCGCCCTCCTTCGGGTCGAGGACCTTCGCCGCGCTGATGTCGAGGCCCAGCTCGGTGGCCCGGGCCCGGATGGCGGCCTCGTTGCCGAGGATCGTCAGGTCGGCGACGTCCCGCTGGAGCAGCGTGGAGGCGGCGCGCAGGATCCGGTCGTCGCTGCCCTCGGGGAGCACGATGTGCTTGCGGTCGGCGCGCGCCCGGGCGAGCAGCTCGTACTCGAACATCAGCGGCGTGACGACGCTCGGCCGCGTGACGTCGAGCCGCCGCAGCACCTCCGCGCCGTCGACGTGCCGCTCGAACAGGGCGAGGGCCGTGTCGACCTTGCGCTGGGAGTCGGCGGTGAGGCGGCCGCGCACGGACGCCGCCCGGTTCGCCGACTTGAAGGTGCCCTGGTCGGTCTGGATGATCGGCAGCCGCTGGCCCAGGCCGCTGACGAGCCGGCTGATGGGCTCCGGCGGCGTGAAGCCGCCGTTGAGGATGATGCCGGCGAGCGACGGGAAGCCCTCGGCCGCGTGCGCGGACACCAGCCCGAGCAGCACGTCGCCCCGGTCGCCCGGCGTGATGACGACGGCGCCGTCGCTGAGCCGCTCGAGGAGGTGCTCGAGCGACATCGCGCCCACGAGCAGCTCGAGCGCCTCGCGGGAGAGCAGGGCCTCGTCGCCGGCGACGAGGTGCCCGCCGACGGCCTCCATGACCGCGCGCACGGTCGGCGCGGCGAGGAGCTGGTCCTCCGGCACCGCCCACGCGGGCAGGGTCGCGGACAGGGCCGTGCGGACGGCCGTCAGCGAGTCGGGGTCGCAGCGGTTCGCGATGACGGCGAGCACCTCCGCGTGCTGCGCGCGCAGCTCCGCGAGGCTCACCTCCGCGGCCTGCCGGACCGCCTCGGGCTTGCGCCCCGCGCCGCGCACGACGAGCAGCACCGGCGCGCCGAGGTTCACGGCGATCCGGGCGTTGTACGACAGCTCCGTCGGCCCGACGACGTCGGTGTAGTCCGTCCCGACGATGACCACCGCGTCGCAGGCCTGCGCCATGTCGTGGTACCGCGTGACGATCCGGGCCAGCGCGTCGTCGGGGTCCGCGTGGACGTCCTCGTACGTCACCCCGACGCACTGCTCGTAGGTGAGGTCCACGCCGTCCCGCGAGAGGAGCAGCTCGAGCACGTAGTCGGGCTGGTCGGACGACCGCGCGACCGGGCGGAACACGCCGACGCGCGGCACGGTCCGGCTGAGCAGGTCGACCATGCCGAGGGCGATCGTGGACTTCCCGGTGTCGCCCTCCGCGGAGGTGATGTACAGGCTGCGTGCCATCTCTCCCACTACTTCTCGTCCCCCCGCGGGTGGCGGCGGGTCACTCGTTGTCGCCCGCGGTGGCGGCGGTGGCCGACACGCGGTTCGCCTGGGGCCCCCCGACGCCGCGACCGGTGTCGCCGGCGTCGGGCCACACCCAGTCGCGGACCTCGGGGATGTCCTCCCCGTGGTCGCGGGTGTACTGCCGCGCGCGCAGGCGCGCGTCCTGCATCTCCTGGCGCAGCTCGGCCGCCCGCGTGCCCAGGTGCGGCACCCGGTCGATGACGTCGATGACCAGGTGGTACCGGTCGAGGTCGTTGAGCATCACCATGTCGAACGGCGTGGTGGTGGTGCCCTCCTCCTTGTACCCGCGCACGTGGATGTTCGCGTGGCCGTTGCGGCGGTACGTGAGCCGGTGGATGAGCCACGGGTAGCCGTGGTACGCGAAGATGATCGGCTTGTCCGCCGTGAAGATCGTGTCGAAGTCGCGGTCGGAGAGCCCGTGCGGGTGCTCGCGCTCGTCCTGCAGCCGCATGAGGTCGACGACGTTGACGACGCGCACGTTGAGCTCGGGCAGCTTGCGGCGCAGGATGTCCGCCGCGGCGAGCACCTCGAGCGTGGGCACGTCGCCCGCGCAGGCGAGCACGACGTCGGGGTCCTCGCCCCGCTCCTCCGTGCCGGCCCACTCCCAGATGCCGAGGCCGCGCGCGCAGTGCGCGATGGCCTCGTCCATCGTCAGCCAGTTGGGTGCCGGCTGCTTGCCCGCGACGACCACGTTGACGTAGTTGCGGCTGCGCAGGCAGTGGTCGTAGGTCGACAGCAGCGTGTTCGTGTCCGGCGGCAGGTAGACGCGGACGATCTCGGCCTTCTTGTTGACCACGTGGTCGATGAAGCCCGGGTCCTGGTGGCTGAAGCCGTTGTGGTCCTGCCGCCACACGTGCGACGTGAGCAGGTAGTTCAGCGACGCGATGGGCCGCCGCCACGGGATCTCGCGGGTGACCTTCAGCCACTTCGCGTGCTGGTTGAACATCGCGTCGATGATGTGGATGAAGGCCTCGTAGCAGCTGAAGACGCCGTGCCGGCCGGTGAGCAGGTAGCCCTCGAGCCAGCCCTGGCACTGGTGCTCGGACAGCATCTCGACGACGCGGCCGTTCGGGCCGAGGTGGTCGTCCGTGGGCCGCAGCTCCGCGTTCCAGGTCTTGTCGGTGACCTCGAGGAGAGCGCCGAGCCGGTTCGAGGCCGTCTCGTCCGGGCCGAACACGCGGAAGTTGTCGGGGTTGGCCTCCATGACCGCCGCGAGCCACTGGCCGAGCACGCGGGTGGCCTCGGAGATCGAGCCGCCCGGCACGGGCACGTCGACGGCGAAGTCCCGGAAGTCCGGCAGGCGCAGGTCGCGCAGCAGGAGCCCGCCGTTGGCCTGCGGGACGGCGCTCATGCGCAGCTCGCCCTCGGGCGCGAGCGCGGCGATCTCCGGCATGACGGCGCCCGTGGCGTCGAAGAGCTCCTCGGGCCGGTAGGACCGCAGCCAGCCCTCGAGCACCTGCAGGTGCTCTTCCGTGTCCCGCGCGCTCGCGAGCGGCACCTGGTGCGAGCGCCAGGAGTCCTCGACCTGGTGGCCGTCGATGACGGGCGGGCACGTCCAGCCCTTGGGCGTGCGGAGGATGATCATGGGCCAGCGGGGGCGCTCGGTGCTGCCGCGGCGGGCCGCCGACTTGATCTCGGCGATCTGGTTGAGGCACTCGTCGAGCACCTGGGCCATGCGCTGGTGCACCTCGGCCGGGTCCTCGCCGTCGAACCCGCCGGAGACGACGTACGGGGTGTGGCCGTAGCCGCGCATGAGGTCGAGGAGCTCGTCCTCGTCGATCCGCGCCAGCACCGTCGGGTTGGCGATCTTGTAGCCGTTGAGGTGCAGGATCGGCAGGACCACGCCGTCGGTCAGCGGGTTGACGAACTTGTTCGAGTGCCAGCTGGTCGCCAGCGGCCCGGTCTCCGCCTCGCCGTCGCCGACGACGGCGGCGACGAGCAGGTCGGGGTTGTCGAAGGCCGCGCCGTACGCGTGCGAGAGCGCGTAGCCGAGCTCGCCGCCCTCGTGGATCGAGCCGGGCGTCTCCGGGGCGACGTGGCTGGGGATGCCGCCCGGGAACGAGAACTGCCGGAAGAGCTTGCGCAGCCCCTCGGAGTCGCGCGTGATGTCCGTGTAGACCTCGGAGTACGTGCCGTCGAGGTAGGCGTTCGCGACGAGGCCGGGGCCTCCGTGCCCCGGCCCCGTGATGTAGAGCGTGGGCTGGTGACGCTCGCGGATCACCCGGTTGAGGTGCGCGTAGATGAAGTTGAGGCCGGGCGTGGTGCCCCAGTGGCCGAGGAGGCGCGGCTTGACGTGGTCGCGGTGGAGGGGCTCGGCGAGCAGGGGGTTGTCGAGCAGGTAGATCTGGCCCACGGAGAGGTAGTTCGCCGCGCGCCACCACTTGTCGACGCGCTCCAGGGTCTCCTCGTCGAGGGGGGCCACGTCGCGGGCGCTCCAGCCGGCGGGACGGTCGAGGACGGACGTCATCTCATCTCCTCACGCGCTGCCGGCACGCCGGGCGGTCCCCGGCCTGCCTTCTAGGTTGCCGTGCGTGTCGGCCACGACAGGGGACGTTCGGCCCCGCCGTCGGCCGCTGCGACGTGCGCAGGGCCAGGCCACACCCGCAATGCCACCACATCGGGGCCCGCTGCGCACGACCCCGGCCGTGCGCCGCGCCGCGTGCCCGCTCGACTAGCCTCGACGCCATGACGGCCGCCCCGCCCCGGTACGTCCGGACCGCCGTCACCCCCCGGATGCTCGGGCTGCTCGTCGTGCTGCTCGCGATCGCCGCCGTGTGCGCCCGCCTGGGGGTCTGGCAGCTCGACCGGGCGCAGCAGGCGCGGGCCGACGACGACGGCGCCCCCGCGGCCGCCGCCGTCCCCCTCGCCGACGTCCTGGCGCCGCAGACGACGTTCACGGGCGTCGCGGACGGGCGCCTCGTGACGGCCGCGGGCCGGTTCGCCGAGGACGAGGTGCTGGTGCCCGGGCGCGAGCTCGCCGGCGAGCCGGGGTACCTCGTCGTGACCCCGTTCGTGGTGGCGGACTCGGGGGCGACGCTCGCCGTCGTGCGCGGCTGGGTGGCCGACCCGGCGGCGGCCGCGGCGGCCCCGCCGCCCGCCGGCGACGTGACGGTCGAGGGCGTGCTGCGGGTCGGCGAGGCCGGGGGCGACGACGCCGGGCTGCCGCCCGGGCAGGTGGCCGCCGTCAGCCCGGCGGCGCTCGTCAACCGCTGGGGCGGCCCCATGTACACGGGGTACCTCCTGCTCACGGGGGGCGACGCCGTCGTCGCGGGGCCGCGGCCGGTGCCCCCGCCCGAGCGGTCGGGCGGCTGGGACCTGCAGAACCTCGCCTACGCGCTGCAGTGGTGGCTGTTCGGCGCCTTCGCGGTGCTGCTGTGGGCGCGGCTGGTGCGCGACGAGGCGCGGCGCGCGGCGGCGGAGGCGCCGGGGGAGGCGTCGGGGGAGTCCCCCGCGCCGGACGGGGCGGCCGAGCGCTCGGGTTGACGCGTGGTGCAGGGTGGGGCCGTGGTCACGCTGCGCCCCTTCCGCCCCGACCGGCCGGAGGAGTGGGCCGAGATCTACGACGTGTGCGTGCGCACGGCCGACGCCGGGCGCGACGCCCGCGGCCTGCTCAGCTCCGACGACCTGTGGGGCGACATCTTCGCCGGCCCCTACCTCCTCCTCTCACCGGACCTGGCGTTCGTGCTCGACGACGGCGCCCGCGTGGTCGGGTACGTCCTGGGCACGGTCGACACGGCCCGCTGGGTGCGCGAGCACCGGGAGCGGTGGCTGCCGCGCGTCGGGCCGCGCCACCCGCGCGACAGGGCCCCGGCGGGCACGCGCGAGCACGACCTGCTCGACCTGCTGCACCACCCCGAGCACAACCTCCACCCGGGCCTCGAGGGGCACCCGGCGCACCTGCACGTCGACGTGCTCCCGGAGCACCAGGGCGCCGGCCACGGTCGGGCGCTCATCCGCGCGTTCGTGGCCGCGCTCGCCGCGCGGGGCGTGCCGGGCGTGCACCTCGGCGTCGACCCCAGGAACACCGGCGCCCGCGCGTTCTACGACCGCCTCGGCTTCGCCGAGCTGCCGCTGACGGTGCCCGGCGTCGTCTACCTGGGCCGGCGCACGGACGTGCCGGTGTAGGCCGCGCCGTCGGGCAGGATGGCGGCATGGAGAAGCTGCGCGCCGCGCTCCGGCGCTACCGGGTGATGGCGTGGATCACCGGCACGATGCTCCTCGTCCTCACCGCGGAGATGGTCCTCAAGTACCTGGTCCAGGCCGGCGGCGTCGGGCCCGACGGCGCACCCCTCCCCGTCATCGGGACCTGGGTGGCGTTCGTGCACGGCTGGATCTACGTCGTCTACCTCGCCACCGTGATCGACCTCTGGGCGAAGGTCCGCTGGGGCTGGGGACGGCTCGTGACGATGGTGCTGGCCGGCGTCGTGCCCGTGATGAGCTTCGTCATGGAGCGGCGCGTGCACCGCGACGCGGAGGCGCACCTGGCCCGGGGCGAGGCCGTCACTAGACTCCCCGCGTGAGCGAGAGCCCCGGCACCGGCGTGCGTCCCGTCCTCGTCGTCGACTACGGCGCCCAGTACGCGCAGCTCATCGCGCGCCGCGTGCGCGAGGCGCACGTGTACTCGGAGATCGTGCCGCACACGTGGTCGGTCGAGCAGATCCTCGAGCGGCGCCCGGCCGCCGTCATCCTGTCGGGCGGGCCGGCCAGCGTGTACGAGCCGGGGGCGCCGTCGGTCGACCGCGCGCTGTTCGAGGCGGGCGTGCCCGTGCTCGGCATCTGCTACGGCTTCCAGGCCATGGCGCACGCGCTCGGCGGCACCGTCGACGCGGGCGCGACGGGCGAGTACGGCGGGACGACGGTCCTGGTGGACCGGCCGGGCGTGCTGCTGACCGGCTCGCCGTCGGAGCAGTCGGTGTGGATGAGCCACGGGGTCGCGGTGACGGCGGCGCCGGAGGGCTTCGCGGTGCTCGCCCGGTCGTCGGGCGCCCCGGTCGCCGCGTTCGAGGACAACGAGCGCCGGCTCTACGGGCTCCAGTGGCACCCGGAGGTGCGGCACTCGCCGCTGGGGCAGCAGGCGCTGGAGAACTTCCTCTACCGCGGGGCGGGGCTGCGGCCGGACTGGACGCCCGGCAACGTCGTCGCGGACCAGGTCGCGGCGATCCGCGCGCAGGTCGGCGACGGGCGGGCGATCTGCGGGCTGTCCGGCGGCGTGGACTCGGCGGTGGCCGCGGCCCTCGTCCAGCGCGCCATCGGGGACAGGCTCACCTGCGTCTTCGTCGACCACGGGCTGCTGCGCCGCGGCGAGCCCGAGCAGGTGGAGAAGGACTTCGTCGCCGCGACGGGCGTCCAGCTCAAGGTCGTCGACGCGCGCGAGCGGTTCCTCACCGCGCTCGCCGGCGTCACCGACCCGGAGGAGAAGCGCAAGATCATCGGCCGGGAGTTCATCCGGACCTTCGAGGCCGCCGCGCGCGAGGTCGTCGCCGAGGGCGGCGCGCACGGCGAGCAGGTGCGGTTCCTCGTCCAGGGCACGCTCTACCCCGACGTCGTCGAGTCGGGCGGCGGCGAGGGCGCCGCGAACATCAAGTCCCACCACAACGTGGGCGGCCTCCCGGACGACCTGCAGTTCGAGCTCGTCGAGCCGCTGCGCACCCTGTTCAAGGACGAGGTGCGGGCGGTCGGCGTCGAGCTGGGGCTGCCCGAGGCGATCGTGTGGCGGCAGCCGTTCCCCGGGCCGGGCCTGGGCATCCGGATCATCGGCGAGGTGACCGCCGAGCGCCTCGAGGTGCTGCGGGCCGCGGACGCGATCGCGCGCGAGGAGCTCACGCGCGCCGGGCTGGACCGCTCGATCTGGCAGTGCCCGGTCGTGCTCCTCGCCGACGTCCGCTCGGTCGGCGTCCAGGGCGACGGCCGCACGTACGGCCACCCCGTCGTCCTGCGGCCGGTGAGCTCGGAGGACGCGATGACGGCGGACTGGGCGCGCGTGCCCTACGACGTCCTCGCCCGGATCTCCAGCCGCATCACCAACGAGGTGCGCGAGGTCAACCGCGTGGTGCTCGACGTGACGAGCAAGCCGCCGGGCACCATCGAGTGGGAGTGAGCCGGGCGCCGGGGCCGTCGGGCGCCGCGGGCACGGCTCAGGCGCCGCGGGCGCGGCGCTCGAGCCCGTCGAGCAGCAGGTCGAGCCCGAACTCGAACTCGGTCTGGTCGTCGCACCAGCCGAGCGTGCTGTCGGGGTCGTCGTGCGCCACCTGGGAGAGCATGGCGGCGAGGTGCGGCACGAGCGGCACCATCGCGGCCATCGCCTCGGCGTCCGCGTCGTCCTTCGGCTCGCCCAGCTCCTGCGTGAACCCGTAGAGGCGGCTGCCGAGCGCGTGGAGCGCGTGGTGGACGAGGTCGGCCGGCAGGCCCGCGCCGAGCATGATCCCGACGACGCCGTCGACGTGCCGTGCCGCGGCCAGCCCGATGCGGTCGCGCTGCTCCATGACGGCCGGCGCCCACCGGTGACGGAGCATGACCGTCCGCGCCGCGAGGACGCGCGCGCGGACGGCGGCCTTCCAGTCCTCCGGTGGGGTCGACTCGTCCTCCTCGAGGCGCCCCACGGCGTCGAGCACCTCCTCGAGCACCAGCTCGACGACGCCGTCGAGCAGGCCGTCCTTGCCGTCGACGTGGTGGTAGAGGGACATCGCCTCCACGCCGAGGTCCTCGGCGAGCCGGCGCATCGTCAGCGCCTCGACGCCGTGCGCGTCGGCGATCTCGACCGCGCGGCGCAGGACGGCGTCGCGCGTCAGCCGCCCGCGGCGCCGTGTCGTCGTGCTGGGCTCCGCCACCCGGCCACCTTCTCACCTCGCGGTCTCCTGCCGCGAAACCGTTGACGCGGGGTCGGCCTCACCGTACCTTACGGCGTAAACCTTACATAGTAAGGTCCGACTGCCGGCGGGTTCCGGCCGAGGAGCGACCATGGACACCACGACGACCCGCCCGGCCCTCATGCGCGCCGCCGTGCACCGCGAGTACGGCCCCCCGGAGGTGGTGTCGCTCGAGCGCGTACCGCGCCCGACCCCGGGCCCGCGCGACGTGCTCGTCCGCGTGGTCGCCTCCGACGTCAGCGTCGCGGACCACCGGATGCGCGCGCGGGACCTGCCGCCCGGGTTCGGCGTCGTCGCGCCGTTCCTGCTCGGGTTCCGCCGACCGCGCCGCAGCGTCCTCGGGATGACGGCGGCCGGCGTCGTCGAGGAGGTCGGCGCGGAGGCGACGGGCGTCCGCCCGGGCGACCGGGTCGCCGCCCCCACCGGCGACCGCTTCGGCGGCCACGCCGAGTACGTCTCCGTCCCCGCCGACGCGGTGGCGCACGTCCCGGACGGCCTGTCGCTCGAGGACGCCGTCGCGCTCCTCTTCGGCGGCGCGACGGCGCTCGCGTTCCTGCGCGCGGCCGGCCTGCGCCCCGGGGCCGAGGTCCTCGTCAACGGCGCGTCGGGCGCCGTCGGCGTGCTCGCGGTGCAGCTGGCGAAGCACGCGGGGGCCCGCGTCACCGGCGTGTGCAGCGCGCGCAACGCCGACCTCGTCCGGGGCCTGGGTGCGGACGACGTCGTCGACTACGCCGTCGAGGACGCCCTCGGCGGTCCGCGCACGTTCGACGTCGTCGTCGACTGCGTGGGCAACGCGCCGCTGCGGCGCGCACGCCGCGTCCTGCGGCCCGGCGGTGCGCACCTCGTCGTCGTGGGGAGCCTCGGGGCCCTCCTCGCGCTGCCCTGGCACCGGCTGCGCGGCCGCCGCGTCGTCGGCGGCAGCCCGCGCGCGACCGCCGACGACCTCGCCGCCCTGCTGCGTCTCGCCGAGGCGGGCGCGATCCGCCCGGTGGTCGACCGGACCTACGACCTCGACCGGATCGTCGAGGCGCACCGGTACGTCGACACCGGGCGCAAGCGCGGCGCCGTCGTCGTGCGCGTCGCCGGCGAGGCCGGGGGGACGGTCCGCTAGCCGGCTGTCGCCGTACGGGTTCGCCCGCACGCCCTCGGCGGCCGGGCCGGGGGCGCAGCGCCCCGGCGAGGCCGCCGACTAGCCTGGCTGCGTGCGGATCTGCCACGTCTCCGACTGCTACGCCCCGCGGACGGGCGGCATCGAGTCGCAGGTCCGCGACCTGGCGCGCGAGCAGGCCCGCGCGGGCCACGACGTCCACGTGCTCACGGCCACCCTCGGGCCGCACGGCGAGCGCGGGGGCATCGTCGAGGACGACGGCGGCGTGCAGGTGCACCGCCTCGGCGCGCGCCTGCCGTTCGAGCTGCCCGTGAACCCGGCCGCCGTGCCCCGGATGCGGAGCGTGCTGCGCGGCCTCGCGCCCGACGTCGTCCACGTCCACGCGGGTGTCGTCTCACCGTTCGCCTACGACGGCGCCCGGCTGGCCGTCGGGGAGGGCCTCCCCGTCGCGATCACCTGGCACTGCATGCTCGACGGCGTGGTCCCGGCGCTGCGCGTGCTGGCCGGCCGGCGCTGGCGCGGCGTGGCGCTGTCGGCGGTGAGCGAGGCCGCGGCGGACCGGGTGCGCACGGCGTTCGGCGGCGCGCCCGTCGGCATCGTGCCGAACGGGATGGACCTCGACGCGTGGCGACCCGACGGCGCCCCCGGGCCGCACGGCGGCGACGGAGCGCTGCGCTGCGTGGCGACCATGCGCCTGGCCCCCCGCAAGCGCGGTCTGGCGCTGCTCGGCGTCGTCGAGGACGCGCTCGCCCAGCTCGAGCCCGGCGCGCTGACGCTCGAGGTGCTCGGGGACGGCCCGCAGCGCGGGGCGATGGTGCGCCGCATCGCCCGGCGGGGCCTGCAGGACGCGGTGACGCTGCGCGGCCGGGTGCCGCGCGACGCCGTCCGCGCGACCTACGCGGGCGCCGACGTGTTCGTCGCGCCGGCCGTGCTCGAGGCGTTCGGGGTCGCCGCGCTCGAGGCGCGCGCCGCCGGCCTCGTGGTCGTCGCGCGCGCCGGCACGGGGATCGCCGAGTTCGTCACCGACGGCGTCGACGGTCTCCTCGTCGACGACGACGCGGGCATGGCGCGCACGCTCGTGCGGCTCGCGTCCGACCGCGACCTGCTCCACCGCCTGGCGTCGCACGCCCGGCTGCACCGGCCGGTGCAGGGCTGGCGGACGACGCTCGCGGCGGCGCAGGCGGAGTACGCGCGCGCGGCGGCGCTCGCAGGATGAGGGCCGCCGTGGGCCGGGCCGAAGGCACGACACGCAGCGGTTCTGTGTTAAATGCGCGTGTCCGGCTGGGCATTTCCACGAGGTGCCATCGAGACTTGCCGTGCGAAACGGGACCTTGGTCCGGCGGACCATCGACCCAGGTCACACAGTCGCGGGTTTGGCACGCTCAACCTCACGAGCTCAGACGCGAGCTCCCCGGACCGGTGCCACCGGAGCCGGAACCCTGAATCCTGGGAAGGGATCGCATCATGGCCAACACGAAGGCCGTCCGCATCATCGGCATCCTTGCCATCATCGCCGGCGCCGTCATGATCATCGCCGGTGGCGTCACCTGGGGCATGGTCCGCAGCCAGCTCGTCGCCGAGAACATCACGGTCCCCGACGACGCGGTGATGTTCGCCGGCAAGACCGTCGACGGCCCGCTCGACGCCTACTTCCAGGCCGACATCATCAACAAGCACGCCCTGGAGAGCTCCGGTGGCAAGACCTACGCCGAGCTCGACCGCGAGGACCCGGCCCGTGCCACGGTCATGAACGCGTCGTTCCTGCGCACCTCGCTCTTCTCCTCGATCATCGCGTTCGGCGTCGCGGCCTTCGCGGCCGGCGTCGGCGTCCTCAACCTCCTGTTCGGGTACGCGCTGCTGAAGCTCGCGCCGAAGTCGGCGGCGGCGGAGGCCACCGCCTGACACCCGAGCCCAACGCGACGAGGGCTGCACCCCGTGGGGTGCGGCCCTCGTCGTCTGCCGTCCGGCGCCTCAGCGCCGCCGGCGGACCATCGTGGCGAGCGAGCCGACGAGCAGCAGCACGCCGGCCGCCGCGATGAGGACGATGAACGCGAGCTCGACGTCGAAGCTGACGCCGATGGCCCAGGCGAGCACGCCCGCGCCGATCGCCGCGAGGACGAGGCCCCACACGATCGTGCCGACGCGCATCCCGCGCGGAGCGGGGGCGGGGGCGGGGGCGGTCGCCGTCGCCGCGGGGGTGCCCGGCGAGGCGGCCGGCGTCGGTCCGGCGTCCGTGGTCTCGGTGGCCCTCGTGGGGCCGGTGTCGGTGGGGGTCACGGTGTCCTCCTGGGCTCCGGGGTCGTCCGGAGCGCTGGTCAGCGGCTCGGTGGGCCGGTCGTCGGTCTGGTCGGGGGTGTCGGGGGTGTCGGGGGAGCGGTCGGGGCCGCGGTCGGTGGCCATCAGTCCTCCTCGACGGTCAGGTTCCCGGCGCCGATGGTGATCTCGAGCGCGATCTCGGGCTCGGCACCGTCGGCGACCGCCGGCGACTCGTAGGTGCGCCAGCCGCCGTCGGTCACGCCGGTGACGGTGGGCTCGCCCGGCCAGGTGAGCTCCCCGGCGGGCTGGCGGACGCGCGCGGTGTACGCGCCGTCGTCCGGCACGATGATCCGCAGCTCGCCGGCGCCCAGGTGCACGGGCACCTCGACGACGTCGTCCGACGCGGGCAGCTCGGTGAGGTCGAGGACGACCTCGCCGGCGAACACGCTGTAGCCCTCCTCCGCGACGGAGACCTCGGTCGGCTGGTAGCGCACGTTCCCGATGAACGCGCCGGTCCGCCAGGTGTGGCTCGAGGCGACGGCGATCGGGACGATGACGACGAGCGTCAGCACGGCCAGGGCGCCGAGCCCGCCGCTGCGACGGCCGAGCGCGCCGGAGATCGCGACGCCGAGGCCGGCGAGGACCACCATGACGGCGGCCGCGGTGAGCAGCACCGGCGCGTCGAAGCGGCCGATGCGCTCGGCGTAGAGCAGGCCGGCCCACGTGAGCAGGCTGAGCGCGACGACGAGGCCCACCGGGCGGACGCCGGGGCCGGCGGGACGCGACGTGGCCGGCAGCGAGGTCGCGGGCCCGGGGGGCACCGGCGGGACTGGCGGCCGCGGCGGCACGTACGCCGGGCCGTGGGGTCCCGGTCCGTAGCCCTGGGGGGCCGGCGCGGCGGGCGGGGCGGTGGTCATCGAGGTTCCTTCCGGGTGGTGGTAGGCGACGGCCGGGGTGGGGCCGCCGTGGGCCGGCTGCGGGCCGGCCGCCGTCGCGCCCGGGGTCGGGGCGCCGGGGGTGGGGCCGCCGTACGGGGGCGGGGGCGTCGGGCCGCCGTAGGGCGGCGGGGTGGGGCCGCCGTAGGGCGGCATCGGGCCGGGCTGGCCGTAGGGGGGCGTGCGGGGCAGCGACGTCGTCGGCCCCGTGCCGCGGCTGCGGCCCGCGAGCGAGGCGATGACCGCGACCACGACGACGAGCAGGGCGATGCCGGCGATGCCGCGCCACCAGCCGCTGTTGCCGTTCCACCAGGGCATGAACACGCCGTCGGGCACGCCGATGCCGATGAGGATCGCGGCGAAGCCGCCGATCACCGCGGCGTCGAAGTCCCCGCGGAACAGCTGCTGCAGGTGGATGCGGCCGTCGCGCTGCTCGGGCAGCAGGAGCCAGCCGATGCCGTAGAGGACGAGACCGACGCCGCCCAGCAGGGTCGCCACGCCGAACAGCCCGCGGACGACGAGCGGGTCGATCCCGAGGCGGGCGGCGATCCCGCCGGCGACGCCGCCGACCCAGCGCTCGTCCGAGCGGAACAGGCCGGTGCGGCGGATGCTGTCGAAGAACGCGTCGGCGCCGGATCGCGGCGCCGCGGGCGGCGGGGCCACGGGCGGGGTGGACGGGTCGGGCCCGGCGCCGCCGCCGGGGAAGCCGGGGTTCGGCTGGGCAGGGGTCTCGTTCATGGCACTCATGCTGCCGACGCCGCGCCGCCCGCCACATCGGGGCCGGTCCCGGAGGTCACCCTGAAAGTCCGCGGCCCCGACCCTGAGCCGGGGCGGCCTCGCACCCTGAATCCGCACCTGATTCGCCCGCGAGGGCGCCGTTCGTCCGTCCGCGACCGGGCCTCGACGTGTGACGATGCTGCTCGTGGAACCACGGCTCCCGCTGCGGCGGCCCCCGCGCGGCAGGGTGATCGGCGGCGTGTGCCGCGGGCTCTCCCTGCACCTCGGGCTGCCCGTGGGGCTGGTGCGGCTGATCTTCGTCGGGCTGACGTTCGTCGGCGGCGCGGGTGCCCTGCTCTACCTGTGGTTCTGGGTGACCGTCCCGGTCGGCGACCCGCACGTCGTCGTCCAGGAGGCGCAGGCCCCCGCGCTCGCCCGCCTCGCGCCGCGGCTGCGCCTGCAGGGCAAGAGCCTGCCGATCGCGGAGGTCGGCATCGGCCTGCTGCTCATCGCGGGCGCCGCGCTCTTCTACGCGGTGCGCAGCGGCGTCGAGATCGGCGCCTCGTGGGTGCTGCCGGCCCTCATCGCGCTCGCGGGCGTCGCGCTCGCGTGGAGCCAGCTCGACGCGATCCAGCGCGACCGGCGCGCGGGCGACGCGGTCGGCCGCCTGCCGATCAGCGTGCTGCGCCTCGTCGGCGGCACGGTGCTCGTCGCGGTGGCGGTCTTCCTCGTCGTCGGGCAGGAGCAGCCGGTGGACGCGCTGATCCGCTCGGCGGTCGCCGCGCTGTCCGTGCTCGTCGGCTCAGCGCTCGTGCTCGCGCCCTGGTGGCTGCGGCTCGTCCGCGAGCTGGGCGACGAGCGGGCCGCCCGCGCGCGCGAGTCGGAGCGCGCGGACATCGCCGCCCACCTGCACGACGGCGTGCTGCAGACCCTCGCGCTCATCCGCCGCCAGGCGCACGACGCCGAGGAGGTGGCCCGCCTGGCGCGGGCCCAGGAGCGCGAGCTGCGCGAGTGGCTCTACGACGACCGCCGCACGCCGGGCACCTCGATCGCGTCCGACCTGCGCGGCGTGGTCGCCGAGGTGGAGGACACCCGCGCCGTGGCGGTGGACGTCGTCGTCGTCGGCGACGCCGTGCCCGACGCCGGGACGGACGCCCTCCTGCAGGCCACCCGGGAGGCGCTCGTCAACGCGGTGAGCCACGGGCGGCCGCCGTACTCGCTGTACCTCGAGGTCACCGACGAGCAGGTCGAGGTGTTCGTGCGCGACCACGGGGACGGCTTCGACCTGGATGCCGTTCCGGTCGACCGGTTCGGCGTGCGAGAGTCCATCATCGGTCGCGTCACCCGCCGGGGTGGCACGGCCACCGTGCAGAGCAGGCCGGGGCGCGGCACCGAGGTGCACCTGTGCCTGCCGAGGGAGAACCATGGCTGAGCAGCTCGACGTCGTCCTGGTGGACGACCACCTCATGTTCCGGGCGGGGGTGCGCGCCTCGCTCGACCCGTCGATCCGCGTGGTGGGCGAGGCGGACGACGTCGAGAGCGCCGTCGCCCTGGTGCGGCAGCTGCAGCCGCCGGTGGTGGTGCTCGACGTGCACCTGCCCGGCGGGATGGGCGGCGGCGGCGCCGAGGTCCTGCAGCAGTGCGCGGACCTGCTGGGGACCGTGCGCTTCCTCGCGCTGTCGGTGTCCGACGCCGCGGAGGACGTCGTGGCCGTCATCCGCGCCGGCGCGCGCGGCTACGTGACCAAGGCGATCAGCGGCCCCGACCTGTCGGACGCGATCCGCCGCGTGGCGGGCGGCGACGCCGTGTTCTCGCCGCGGCTGGCGGGGTTCGTGCTCGACGCGTTCGGCGCGGCGGCCGGCGACATCGCCACCGGCGACGACGAGCTGGACCGCCTCTCTGCCCGCGAGCGGGAGGTCATGCGGCTCATCGCGCGCGGCTACTCCTACCGCGAGGTCGCCTCCGAGCTGTTCATCTCGATCAAGACCGTGGAGACGCACGTGTCCGCCGTGCTGCGCAAGCTGCAGCTGTCCTCGCGGCACGAGCTGACCCGCTGGGCGGCGGCGCGGCGCCTCCTCTGAGCGCTCCCCGAGGCGTCCCGGGACCGCCCGGGGCGCGAAACGCCTCAGACCCGGGCCGATCGGGTCGATCGAGCAGGTGCGCTCGTCCCCCGGAGGCCCCGCATGGTTCGTCGCTCGTCCTCGATCGCCGCGAAGCTCGGCGTCGTCCTCGTGCTGCTCGCGGCCGGCTTCGCCGTCGTCAGCGTGCTCGCGTCGCTGCGCGCGGACGCCCGGATCATGACCGAGCGGCGGGACGCGACGCGCGCCGTCGTCGAGACGGCCCTCGGTGTCGTCGAGCACTTCGGCCGCGAGGCCGACGCGGGCCGGATGACGACGGCGGCCGCGCAGGAGGCGGCCATCGCGGCGGTCCGCGAGCTGCGCTACTCCGGCGAGGAGTACTTCTGGATCAACGACATGACCCCGACGATGGTCATGCACCCGTTCAAGCCCGAGCTGGACGGGACCGACCTGTCCGACGACGTCGACCCGGACGGCACGCACCTGTTCCTCGAGATGGTCGACGTCGTGCGCGCCGACGGCGCCGGGTTCGTCGCGTACCAGTGGCCCAAGCCGGGCGCGGAGGCGCCGCAGCCGAAGATCTCCTACGTCGCCGGGTACGAGCCGTGGGGCTGGGTGATCGGCTCCGGCGTGTACGTCGACGACGTGCGGGCGACCGCGATGGCCGAGGCGCGCACGCTCCTGCTCACGGGGCTCGCGGTGCTCGCCGTCGTCGGGGCGGCCACGTGGCTCGTGCGGCGCAGCATCGTGCGCCCGATCCACCGGGCCACCGAGGTGCTCGCGAGCGGCGACGTCTCCACGCGGCTGCCCGAGGGCGCGGGCCGCACCGAGCTCGAGCGGCTCGCCGTCGCGCTCAACGGCACGCTCGACCGCGCGGCCGCCCTCGCCGGCGGCGTCGTCGAGGCGGTCGCCGACCTCGACGAGGCGGCGGCCCGGCTCGTGCAGGCCGGCGACGCGCTCGCCGCGGAGGCGCAGGGCACCGCGAGCCAGACGGTCCAGGTGACGGCGTCCGCGCAGGAGGTCAGCGCCGGCATCGACGCGGTCGCCTCCGGCACCACGCAGATGGACGCGTCGATCGCGGAGATCGCCCGCAACGCGCACGAGGTCGCGAGCATCGCCGCGGAGGCCGTGCGGGCCGCCGAGGCGACCAACCGCACGGTCGCCACGCTCGGGGAGTCCAGCGCCGAGATCGGCACCGTCGTGCGCGTCATCACGCAGATCGCCGAGCAGACCAACCTCCTCGCGCTCAACGCGACCATCGAGGCGGCCCGCGCGGGCGAGGCCGGCAAGGGGTTCGCCGTCGTCGCGGGCGAGGTCAAGGAGCTCGCCCAGGAGACCGCCCGGGCCACCGGCGACATCGCGGCGCGCGTCGACGCCATCCAGTCCGCCGTCGGGCAGGCCGCTGACGAGATCGCCCGGATCGGGGAGATCATCACCCGCATCAGCGACTTCCAGACGACGATCGCGGGCGCCGTCGAGGAGCAGACCGCGACGACGTCGGCGATGGCGGCGAGCGTCTCGCAGGCCGCCGACGGCGGGCGGCAGATCGCGAGCGCGCTCGACGAGGTCGGGCGCTCGGCGGAGCGGACGATGGGCGACATCGAGGCGATCCGCGCGGCCGCGCGCGAGCTCGCCGAGACGTCCCGGCGCCTGCAGGGCGCGGTCGCCGTCCGGGCGTAGCGGGCGGCGTCGTCGGCGGGACCGCCGGCCGGTCGCCGGGGCGCGGAGGAGTCCCCGGCGCCGCCTAGGCTGGTGGGGCCATGACGCTCTTCCCCGACCTGCCCGTGCGCGCCGACGCGCGGGTGCCCGCCGAGGCCCGCCTGCCCGCCGTCGTCCCCCCGCGGGAGGAGGACGAGGAGGCGCTCGCGCGCGCCGAGCGCGCCGCGGCGCGCGCCGCCGAGGACCGTGCCCGCGCGGACGCGCTCCTCGAGGGGCTGAACCCGCAGCAGCGCGAGGCCGTGCTGCACTCCGGGTCGCCGCTGCTCATCGTCGCGGGCGCCGGGTCGGGCAAGACGCGCGTGCTCACGCACCGCATCGCGCACAAGCTCGCGACCCGCCAGGTGCGGCCCGGCGAGGTGCTGGCCATCACGTTCACCAACAAGGCGGCCGGCGAGATGCGCGAGCGCGTCGAGCAGCTCGTGGGGCCGGCCGCGCGCGCGATGTGGGTCTCGACGTTCCACTCGGCGTGCGTGCGCATCCTGCGCCGGGAGCACGCCACCCTCGGGCTGCGCTCGTCGTTCTCCATCTACGACGCCGCGGACAGCCAGCGCCTGCTCACGCTCGTCGTCCGCGAGCTCGACCTCGACCCGAAGAAGTTCCCGGTCAAGGGCCTCGCGCACCGGATCTCGAACCTCAAGGACGAGCTCGTCGACCACGAGACGTACGCGCGGACGTCGGGGGCGTCCTCGGGCGCGGCGAACCAGTTCGACGAGGTGCTGTCCGCGGTCTACACGCGCTACCAGGAGCGGCTGCGGGCGGCGAACGCGCTGGACTTCGACGACCTCATCATGACGACCGTCAACCTGCTGCAGGCCTTCCCGGCGGTCGCCGAGCACTACCGGCGCCGGTTCCGCCAGGTGCTCGTGGACGAGTACCAGGACACGAACCACGCGCAGTACGTGCTGGTGCGCGAGCTCGTGGGTCGCTCGGGCGAGACCGCGGCCGAGCCCGCGGAGCTGACGGTGGTCGGCGACGCGGACCAGTCCATCTACGCGTTCCGCGGCGCGACGATCCGCAACATCCTCGAGTTCGAGGCGGACTACCCCGACGCGCGGACCATCCTGCTCGAGCAGAACTACCGCTCCACGCAGACGATCCTCTCGGCCGCGAACGCCGTCATCGCGAAGAACCCCGGGCGCAAGGAGAAGCGGCTGTGGACCGCGGCGGGCGCGGGGCCGCAGATCGTCGGGTACGTCGCGGACAACGAGCACGAGGAGGCGCGGTTCGTCGCGGAGGAGATCGACCGCCTCGGCGACGAGCACGGCGTGCGGCCCGGTGACGTCGCGGTGTTCTACCGGACGAACGCGCAGTCGCGCGCGCTCGAGGAGGTGCTCATCCGCGTCGGCCTGCCGTACAAGGTGGTCGGCGGGACGCGCTTCTACGAGCGGCGCGAGGTCAAGGACGCCATCGCCTACCTGCGGGCCGTCGTCAACCCCGACGACGACGTCAACGTGCGCCGGATCCTCAACGTGCCGAGGCGCGGCCTGGGGGACCGGTCGGAGGCGATGATCGCGGCGTTCGCCGAGCGGGAGCGGATCTCGTTCGGGGCCGCGCTCGAGCGCGTCGAGGAGGTGCCGGGGCTGTCGCCGCGCGCGCTGCGGCCGCTGGCCGAGTTCGCGGCGCTCCTGGCGGGGCTGCGCGAGCTGGCCGCCGAGGCCGGGCCGGCCGAGGTGCTGGGCGCGGTGCTCGACCGGACGGGCTACCTCGCCGAGCTGCGGGCGAGCGACGACCCCCAGGACGCCTCGCGCGTGGACAACCTCGCCGAGCTGCACGCGGTGGCGAGCGAGTTCGAGCAGAGCGACCCCGAGGGCGACCTCGCCGACTTCCTCGAGCGCGTGTCCCTCGTGGCCGACTCCGACCAGATCCCCGACGCCGACGTCGTGGCCGCCGAGGGGGGCCCCGCGCCGGCCGACCAGGGCGCCGTGACGCTCATGACGCTGCACACCGCGAAGGGCCTGGAGTTCCCCGTGGTGTTCGTGACGGGCTGGGAGGACGGCACGTTCCCGCACATGCGGTCGCTCGCGGACCCGGACCAGCTCGCCGAGGAGCGACGCCTCGCGTACGTCGGGCTGACCCGCGCGCGCGAGCGGCTGTACATCTCGCGGGCCGCGGTGCGCACCGCGTGGGGCGTGCCGAACGAGTTCCCCGCGAGCCGGTTCCTCGAGGACCTGCCCGACGAGCTGGTCGACTGGCGCCGGCGGGAGTCGAGCATGCAGGCGCTGCGGCGGGCCGGGAGCGGCTGGGGCGGGGGCGCCTCGGCGTGGGGCGGCTCCGCGCGGACCGGATCCGTGGGCCGCTCCGGGCCGGTGAGCACGCGCACGGCCGCGCCGGCGCGGTCCGGCACGGGCCGGCCGACGGGCGCGCCGCGGGACGCGCAGACGCCCTCGTTCGGCTCGGGCCGCCGACCCGTCGACGCACCCTCCCTCGAGGTCGGGGACAAGGTGACGCACGACTCCTACGGGCTCGGCGTCGTCGTCGGGCTCGAGGGCAGCGGGCCGAACGCGGTCGCGAAGATCGACTTCGGGTCCGACGGCACCAAGCGCCTGCTGCTGCGCTACTCGCCGGTGACGAAGCTCTGACCGCGGCCCGGGCGCGGCCCGCCGGCCCCGCGCGTCCGCACCACGGGCACGCCGGGCCACCAAGATCTCTCGATGTGAAGATATCCCCGGCGCGCGGCTAGCATCTATCGCGCCGACGATGGAGCCGACACCCGCGGGCCACGAGCCCGCGACGACGGGCGCCGTGCCCGCGAGAGGGAGGACCGACCAGGTGGACCTGTTCGAGTACCAGGCGCGGGACATGTTCGAGCGGCACGGCGTACCGGTGCTGCGCGGCGTGGTCGCCACGACGCCCGAGGAGGCGCGCGCGGCCGCGGAGAGCCTCGGCGGCGGCACCGTCGTCGTGAAGGCCCAGGTGAAGACCGGGGGCCGCGGCAAGGCGGGCGGCGTCAAGCTCGCGCACTCGCCCGAGGAGGCCGAGGCCCGCGCCCGGGACATCCTCGGCATGGACATCAAGGGCCACACCGTCCACCGGGTGATGGTCGCCGAGGGCGCCCGGATCGCCGAGGAGTACTACTTCTCCCTCCTCCTGGACCGCGCCGAGCGCCGCTACCTGGCGATGTGCAGCCGCGAGGGCGGCATGGAGATCGAGCAGCTCGCCGTCGAGCGGCCCGAGGCGCTGGCCCGCGTCCCGGTCGACCCGCGCGTCGGCGTCGACCGCGCCAAGGCGGAGGAGATCGTGGCCGCCGCGGGCTTCACGGGCGAGCTCGCCGGCCAGGTCGCGGACGTCGTCGAGACGCTGTGGACGGTCTACCGCGACGAGGACGCGACGCTCGTCGAGGTCAACCCGCTCGTGCGCACCGAGGACGGCCGGATCGTCGCGCTCGACGGCAAGGTCACCCTCGACGCCAACGCGGACTTCCGGCACCCCGACCACGCCGAGCTCGCCGACGCCGCGGCGACGGACCCGCTCGAGGCCAAGGCCGCCGAGCACGACCTCAACTACGTCAAGCTCGACGGCTCGGTCGGCATCATCGGCAACGGCGCGGGCCTGGTCATGAGCACGCTCGACGTCGTCGCCTACGCCGGCGAGAGGCACGGCGGCGTCAAGCCCGCGAACTTCCTCGACATCGGCGGCGGCGCCTCCGCGGAGGTCATGGCCGCGGGGCTCGACGTCGTCCTCGGCGACCCGCAGGTGCGCGCGGTCTTCGTCAACGTCTTCGGCGGCATCACCGCGTGCGACCAGGTGGCCACGGGCATCGTCACCGCGCTCGGCATGCTCGGCGACGCGGCGACCAAGCCGCTCGTCGTCCGGCTGGACGGCAACAACGTGGCGGAGGGGCGGCGCATCCTGCGCGAGGCCGCCCACCCGCTCGTCACCCTGGCGGACACGATGGACGGCGGCGCCGACACCGCCGCCCGGCTCGCCCACGCAGCGGCCCACTGACCCGGACGAGAGAGCGACAGCGCGATGGCGATCTTCCTGACCGAGGCCTCCACGGTCGTCGTCCAGGGCATGACCGGCTCGGAGGGCATGAAGCACACCGCCCGGATGCTCGCGGCCGGCACGCGGGTCGTGGGCGGCGTGAACCCGCGCAAGGCGGGCACCACCGTGACCTTCCCCCTGCCCGACGGCGAGCGGGCCGTCCCCGTGTTCGGCACCGTCGCGGAGGCGATGGCCGAGACGGGCGCGGACGTGTCCGTCGTCTTCGTGCCCCCGGCGTTCGCCAAGGGCGCCGTGCTCGAGGCGGTCGATGCGCGGATGCCGCTGACCGTCGTCATCACCGAGGGCATCCCGGTCGCCGACACCGCGGAGTTCTTCGCGGCGGCGCAGGAGGCCGGGGTGCGGCTCATCGGGCCGAACTGCCCGGGCATCATCAGCCCCGGCCGCTCCAACGTGGGCATCACGCCCGCGGACATCACCGGCCCCGGGCCGATCGGCCTCGTGTCGAAGTCCGGCACGCTGACCTACCAGATGATGTACGAGCTGCGGGACATCGGCTTCTCCACCTGCATCGGCATCGGCGGCGACCCGATCATCGGCACCACGCACATCGACGCGCTCGCCGCGTTCGAGGCCGACCCGGAGACCAAGGCGATCGTCCTCATCGGCGAGATCGGCGGCGACGCCGAGGAGCGGGCCGCGGCGTTCATCGCCGAGCACGTGACCAAGCCGGTGGTCGGCTACGTCGCCGGGTTCACCGCGCCCGAGGGCCGGACCATGGGCCACGCGGGCGCGATCGTGTCCGGCTCGTCGGGCACCGCGCAGGCGAAGAAGGAGGCGCTCGAGGCCGTCGGCGTGCGCGTCGGCAAGACGCCGAGCGAGACCGCCGCGCTCGTGCGCGAGCTGCTGTCCTGAGGCGCGCCGCCTGCTGACCGCGCGGCGCGCCGCCGGAGCGGCCCGGGCGGCCGGCCCGGGCGGCCGGCCGCCGACCCGAGCGGCGCGCCCGGCGTGTCACCGGGCCGGGGCGCGCCGTCGGGCGGCGACGATGAAGCGGTGACCCGTCCCGCCAGCCCGCCCGCCGGCGTCGGCCGACCCCGGCCGACCCCGCCGCGCGCGCCCGCCACGCGCGCCGCCGGCCGGGTCGCGCCGCCCGCCGGGGTGCCCGCGCCGCGCCCGCCCGCGGACGACGCGCAAGCCGCCGCCGCGCTGGGCGGCGGGCCCGCCTGGGTGTCCGGGCTGCTCGCGGGCGTCCAGGCCGCGCTGCTCTCGGTGCTCGCGGTGGCCACGCCGGCGCTCGCCGCGTACGTGGCCACGTCCGCGGACCCCGCCAACGCCGACGTGCCCTGGACCCGGTCCGTCGGGGTCGGGGCCGCCCTGTGGCTCATGGGCCACGGCGGCGTCGTCACCGCGGGGGACGCGGTGCTGACGATCACGCCGCTCGGCATCACGGCGCTCGCGCTCTTCGCCGCGTACGCGTCGGCGCGGCGCTCGGCCCAGCCCACGGGCAGCGCGTGGGGCGCGGGCGTCGGCGGCTACGTCGCGGCCGTCGGGGCGGTGCTGCTCCTCGTCGGCCGGGCCGGGCCGCTCGGCGTCGGGCCCGGGGCGGTGGCGCGCACGCTGCTCGGCGCGACCCTCGTGGGCGCGCTCGGCCTGGGCTGGGGGGTGCTCCGCCCCGGCCGGGCCAGCGAGCTCGCCCGGCCCGTGCGGGCCCTGGTCCCGGAGGCCGTGCGGGCCGCCGTGCGCGGCGGGGCGCTCGCCGCGGCCGCGCTCGTCGTCGTCGGCGCCGCCGTGTCGACCGGCTGGGTCGTCGCCGGGCGCGCCACCGCGGGGGACGTCATCGAGGGCCTCGGCCTCGACACCTTCAGCGGCGGCGTCATGGCGTTCGCGCAGCTGGCGTTCGCGCCGAACCTCGTGCTCTGGGCGGTCGCCTGGGTCGCGGGGCCGGGGTTCGCCGTCGGGCAGGGCACGGTCTTCGCGCCGACCGAGGTCGTCAGCGGCCCGCTGCCCGCCCTCCCCATGCTGGGCGCCCTGCCCACCGATCCCGTCGCCCAGGGGCCCTGGGTGCCGCTCGCCGTCGTCGCGGCGGGCGCGCTCGCGGGCTGGTGGCTGCACCGCCGCCTCGCGGCGACGACCCCGTGGCGGCCCGGCGCGGTGGCGCTCGGCGCGGGCGTCGTGGCCGGGCTCGCCGTGGCGGCGCTGAGCGTCCTCGCGGGCGGCTCGGCCGGCCCGGGCCGCATGGCCGAGGTGGGCGCCGCGCCGCTGCACGTCGGGGCGGTCGTCGCCGGCCTCGTCGCGGCGGGCGCGCTCGTCGTCGCCGTGCCGACCGACCGCGCGGTCCGCGCCGCCGTGGCCGCCGGCTGGGCGCGGGCGCGGGGGCGCCTCCGCCCGGCCGACGACGGCGAGGCGGCGCCCGCACCCGACGACGCCGGCGAGCCCGCTCCCGAGGCGGCGGTCAGCCCTCCGAGCGACGGGTGATCTCCTCGAGGCGCTCGCGCACGTCGTCCTCGTAGCGGGCCTCGCACGCCGAGCGCGCGGCGACCGTGAGCGCGTGGTCGAGGCACCGCTGGCGCGTGAGCTGCGCATCCCAGAGGACCAGCGTCGTGCTCATCGACATGCCCATGAGCACCGTGAGGACCATCCCGACGACGAGCATCGGCGTCACGCGCTCCGCCACCCCCGAGCGCCGCGCGGCCCGGAGCGCGACGGCTCCGGCGACGAGCGCGGCCGCGACGAACGCGAGCCCGCCGAGCTGCCAGGGCAGCGGGAACGTCGTCGTGACCAGGGCGGCGAGCACGAGCAGCGCGAAGGTCGTCACGTGCCGACCGGTCGCGCGGAGGAGCTCCGGGTCGGCGACCGGCGGCCGTGGCGGTCGGGCGCCCGGCTGCTTCACGCGGCCAGTGTGGCACCCGATAGGGTCGGCACCGTGCCGCGCGACCCGCACCCCGTCGTCCCGCGCCAGGCCCGCGTCGTCGTCCTCGTCTCGGGGACGGGCACGAATCTCGCCGCCCTCCTCGCGGCGCACGACGACCCCGCCTGGGGGGCGCGCGTCGTCGGCGTGGTGAGCAACCGCGCGGACGCGCCCGCGCTCGCCCGCGCGCAGGCGGCCGGGGTGGCGACCGCCGTCGTCGCGCCCGCCGACTTCCCCGACCGTCCGGCCTGGGACGAGGGCCTGGCCCGCGCGGTCGAGGTGTTCGACCCCGAGCTGGTCGTGCTCGCGGGGTTCATGCGGATCCTCGGCGAGCCGTTCCTGCGCCGGTTCGGCGGGCGCATCGTCAACACCCACCCGGCGCTGCTGCCCGCGTTCCCGGGGGCGCACGGCGTGCGGGACGCGCTCGCCCACGGCGTGCGGGTCACCGGCTGCACGGTGCACCTCGTCGACGCGGGGGTGGACACCGGCCCGATCGTCGCCCAGCGCGCGGTCGAGGTGCTCGACGGCGACGACGAGGCGAGCCTGCACGAGCGGATCAAGGTCGTCGAGCGCGAGCTGCTCGTCGACGTCGTCGGCCGGATGGCGCGCGAGGGGTTCACCGTCGAGGGCCGCCGGGTCGTCCTCGGCGGCTGAGCCGCGGGTGCCCGGCGTCAGCGCGAGCACGTCGGGCACCTGGACCACGTCTCCGCCGACCGCGACCGCGTGGTCGGCGTCTCGTCGCGACCACCGCCGCCGGTGCCGGACTGCACGTCGACCTGACCGAGGGCCCCGAGGCGTCCTAGACTCGGTCCCGCCGCGACTGGCGAGGGTGGAAGCGACCACCGGGGAGCGGCAGCAGGTCCCGTTGGTGCACCGCCCGCCTGGGTGCCGGGTTCCGCGAACAGCGTCGAGCCCCAGGAGGTCTCCCGTGCCCACCGACCCGACCCTCGACCCGGCCGCCGACGCCACGCGCCGCCCGGTCCGGCGCGCGCTCGTCTCGGTCTACGACAAGACGGGCCTCGCCGAGCTCGCCACCGCGCTCCACGAGGCCGGCGTCGAGATCGTCTCGACCGGCTCCACCGCCGCGCGCATCGCCGAGGCGGGCGTGCCGGTCACGCGCGTCGAGGAGCTGACCGGCTTCCCCGAGTGCCTCGACGGCCGCGTGAAGACGCTGCACCCGCGGGTGCACGCGGGCCTGCTCGCCGACACCCGCGAGCCGGAGCACCTCGCGCAGCTCGCCGAGCTCGGCGTCGCGCCCTTCGAGCTCGTCGTCGTCAACCTCTACCCGTTCGCCGCGACGGTCGCCTCGGGCGCGTCCCCGGACGAGTGCGTCGAGCAGATCGACATCGGCGGCCCCTCGATGGTCCGGGCGGCCGCGAAGAACCACCCGAGCGTCGCCGTCGTCGTCGACCCGGCCCGGTACGACGACGTCGTCCGCGCCGTCCGGGCGGGCGGCTTCACCCTCGCGGAGCGGCGGTCGCTCGCCGTGGCCGCGTTCGTGCACACCGCGACCTACGACGTGGCCGTCGCCTCGTGGATGGGCAACGTGCTCTCGCCCACCGACCGGGTGGACGGCCCCGACGGGCCCGTGGACTCGGGCTTCCCGGCCTGGGTCGGCGCCACGTGGGACCGCGCCGCGGTGCTGCGCTACGGGGAGAACCCGCACCAGCGTGCCGCGCTCTACACGTCCGGGCACGGCCCCGCCGGCCTCGCCCAGGCGACGCAGCTGCACGGCAAGCCCATGAGCTACAACAACTACGTCGACGCCGACGCCGCGTGGCGCGCCGCGCTCGACCACGCCGAGCCCGCGGTCGCCATCATCAAGCACGCGAACCCGTGCGGGATCGCCGTCGGGGCGGACGTCGCCGACGCGCACGCCAAGGCGCACGCGTGCGACCCGACGTCCGCGTTCGGCGGGGTCGTCGCGGCGAACCGGCCGGTCACGCGCGCGATGGCCGAGCAGCTGGCCCCGGTGTTCACCGAGGTCCTCGTCGCGCCCGGGTTCGACGATGACGCGCTCGAGCTGTTGACCCGGAAGAAGAACCTGCGGCTGCTCGTCGCCGAGCCCGGCGCGGTCACCACCGAGCTGCGGCCCGTCTCGGGCGGGCTGCTCGTCCAGGAGCGCGACCTGCTCGACGCCCCCGGCGACGACCCGGCCGCGTGGCGGCTCGTCACCGGCGAGCCCGCCGACGACGCGACGCTCGCCGACCTCGCGTTCGCGTGGCGCGCGGTGCGGGCCGTGAAGTCGAACGCCATCCTGCTCGCGCGCGACGGCGCGTCGGTCGGCGTCGGCATGGGGCAGGTCAGCCGCGTGGACTCCTGCAAGCTCGCGGTCGCGCGGGCGAACGGGTTCGGCGAGGAGCGCGCCCGCGGCGCGGTCGCGGCGTCGGACGCGTTCTTCCCGTTCGCCGACGGGCTCCAGGTGCTCGTCGACGCCGGGGTGCGCGCAGTCGTGCAGCCGGGCGGCTCGAAGCGTGACGACGAGGTCGTCGCGGCGGCCCGCGAGGCCGGCGTGACGATGTACCTCACGGGCACGCGCCACTTCGCGCACTGAGCCCGGGGGCTCAGCGGGCGAGCCGCGTGACGAACCACGCCTCCTCGCCCGGCCCGCGCACCCCGGTCGGGGTGATCGCGACCGTGTGCTCCGCGCCGGGCGCGACGACGGCGAGCAGGGCCCGGCCCTCGGCCTCGACCTCGTCGCGCTCGGCCGGGCGCAGGGGCGCCGACTCGCGGACCTCGAGCGCCGCGGGCGCGTCCGCCCCGCGCCCGGCCCGGCGCACCGCCCACGTCGCGCGCACCAGCCCGTCGACGAGCACCGTGCCGCCGTACCCGCCCGGCCCGCGCGGCAGGAACACGTGGGGCAGGTCGGCGATGACCCGCGAGCGGTCGGCGAACGACAGCAGCGCGTTGTCGTACTCGGCCATGAAGCGCACGGGCGCCGGGGTGTCCGGGTCGGGGAGCACGCCGTCGGGCACGTCCCACAGCTCGGCGCCGTCCGGCCCGGGGAGCCGCCGCACCCGGTCGCCGAGGCCCTCGACCACCTCGCGCAGCCGGGTCAGGCCGCACCACGCCTGGACGTCGCGCACGGTCGCCGGCCCGTGGGCGGCGAGGTAGCGGACGACGACGTCGCCCACCGCCGCGGCCGTGCCCGGCCCCGGGTCCCGCCCGAGCCAGGCGCGGTACGTCGTGAGCGTGGCCTGCGCGCTCGCGCCCCAGATCCCGCGCGGCGTGGTGTGCACGAGGGGCAGGCGGTGCACGACGGCGGTCGCGGCGTCCTCGGCCCCGACGCCCCCGGGCAGGGGGGCGGGGTCGGCCTCGAGCGCGCGCTGGATGCCCGCGCGCGTGAGCGGCCGCGCCTCCACGAGCGCCCGCGCCCGCGCGTCGAGCTCCGCGAGGGCGGCACCGTCGAGGCCGGCCTCCCGGAGGCGGCGCCCCCACGCGGTGCCGGCGAGGGTCCGGTCGACCACGGGCTGCATCACCGGCCGGAGCGCGAGCGCGTCGGCCGCCGTCACCGCGTGGATGGTCGCGCGCATGAGGGTCGTCCGCACGGCGGTCCGGTCCGCCATCGCGGCGGCGAGGTCGTCGGTGCGGAAGCCCGCGAGGCGCGCCCACAGCGCGACGTACGGGACCTCCGGCGACTGCCCCTGCACCCCGACGAGGTGCGTGAGCGCCTCCAGGACGCCGAGGTCGGCGCGGGCGAGGAGGAGCTGGCGGGCGAGAGTCGCGCGGCCGAGGGCGCGGGTGGTCAGCGGCTCCATCGCCCCAGCCTGCCTCACGGGCGGCGCACGGCCTCCTTGAGCGGGGCGTCCGCGGCGAGCAGCGCGCGGTCCGCCCGCGGCAGCGCCGGGCCCGCGAACAGCCGCCGTGCCGCGGACACGTCGCGCGGGCGGTCGACGGCGAGCAGCGCCGTCACCTCGTCGGTCCCCGGGCGCAGCCACGCGACCCCGAACGGCCCGGCCGGGTCGCCGCGCAGCACGACGTCGTCGTCCGGCCCGGGCTGGCCCAGGAGCCCGAGGTCGTGGCCGAGCTGGTCGGAGAACACGTAGGGCGCGACGTCGTGCTCCGGGGAGTCCGTGGGCAGCCCGAGGAGCGCGCGCGCCGCGACCGTCGGGCCGCGCAGCGCGCCGTCCCAGTGCCCGCCCGGCACCCAGCCGTGCCGTCGCGAGCGCCGCCGGGCGAGGTCCCCGACGACGGCGACGCGCGGCAGGTGCGGCACCAGGTGGTCGGGGCCGACCTCCACCGAGCCGTCGGGGGCCAGCGGCAGCGCACCGGCCAGCCACGCGGACGCCGGCCGCGCCCCGACGGCGGCGAGCACGACGTCGGCCGGCACGTGCTCGCCGTCGGCGAGGGTCACGCCGTCGGGCCCAGCGGCGGCGACGGGCGTCCCGATGACCAGGCGCACGCCGGCGGCCGCGTACCACCCGGCGGTCAGCGCGCCCACCACCGGGCCCAGGGCCGCGGCGAGCGGCGCGGGGCCGGCCTCGACCACCGTGACGTCGACGCCCCGCGCGGCCGCGACGCCGGCGACCTCCGCGCCGACCCACCCCGCCCCCACGACGACGAGCCGGACCCCCGGCGCGAGCACGCCGCGCAGTGCCGCGGCGTCGGCGGCCGTGTGCAGCGTCCGCACCCCGTCCCACCCCGCGGGCAGCACGGCGCGCGCCCCCGTCGCGAGGACCGCCGCGTCCGCCGCGACCTCCCCGTCCGCCGTCCGCACGACGACGCCGTCCGGCGTCGCCGCGAGCCCGGTCGCGGGGGCGGCGAGCCGCACGTCGTCGGCGGGGAGCGTGAGGCCGAGGTCGTCGGCGAGCCACACGGGCTCGGTGCGGGCGAACAGCTCCTTCGACAACGGGGGCCGGTCGTACGGCGGCAGGCCCTCGGCCCCGAGCACGGTCAGCCGGCCCGCGAAGCCCTCGGCCCGCAGCGCGGCGACCGCCGCCGCACCCGCGAGACCTGCGCCGACGACCACCACCGAGGCGGGCGCGGGTCGGTCGGGCGGCACGCCCTCCACGGTAACGTGGCGGCCGTGACCGAGGAGGATCGGCACCGGGCGCCGGCGCTGTGGGTGGTGGTCGGCGCACTGGTCGCGGTGATCCTGGTCGCCTGGTTCGTGGGCGCCCTCGAGGGCCTGCTGCTCCTCGTCATGACGCTGGGCGGTGCGGCGGTCGCGCGGCTGCTCGGCGGCGGCCGGCGGCCCGAGGGCGTGGCCGTCCGCTCGACGTGGCAGGACGTCACCGTCCTCCTCGCGCTCGCGCTCGCGATCGTGCTGCTCGCGGTCACCCCCGGAGTGGCCTCCTCCGGGGGTGACCGGCGGTCGAGCGTGCCTCAGGAGCGGGCGTCGTCCTGGTCGGTGACCTCGATCTCGTCCTCGACCACCTCGTCGTCCTCGTCGTCGGGCTCGTCGAGCTCGCCGTCGGGGTCGTAGGGCACCTCGGGCGCGGGCGCGAACGCCATCACCACGAGGCCGACGATCGCGGCGCCGACGAGCGGGGCGACCCAGAACAGCCAGAGCTGGCCGAGGCTCTCGCCGCCCGCGAGCAGGGCGGTCGCGGTGGAGCGGGCCGGGTTGAGGCCCGCGTTCGTCGCGAGCCCCGTGACGAGGATCATCGCGCCGAGCGTGCCGCCGATGGCGAAGGGCGCGGTCTGCGCGGCCGCCTTGCGGCCCGTGACCCCGAGGATGACCGCGACGAAGATCGCTGTGCCGATCGCCTCGAGCAGGAGGGCGGTCTTGAGGTCGAACGTGATGGTGGGCAGCCCGGCCTGCGTGGTGTACGGCTCCGTCTGCGCGAACAGCGGGGACTGCTCGCCCCAGCCGTTCGAGACGGTCGCGAAGAGGTCCTGCGCGCCCGCGGTGGAGTTGCCCGTGAGCGCCGCGGCCAGGCCGGACGGGACGCTGACGAACAGCACGAGCGCCGCGAGGAGCGCGCCGACCACCTGGGCGACCCAGTAGGCGAGCATGTCGAGGAACCCGATCCGCCCGGCGAGCGCCGCGCCGAGGCTGACCGCGGGGTTGAAGTGCCCGCCGGAGACGTGGCCGAAGGCGGCGACGAGGCCCGCGAGCACGAGCGCCGTCGCGAGGGCCACCCCCAGCGCGCCGACGGCGGTGAGCTGCAGGTACAGGGCCGTGCCGAGGATGACGAGGACGAGCGCGAAGGTGCCGAACAGCTCCGCCCCGACGCGGGTGGGCAGCCCGACGCGCGGCGCCTCGACCACGCCGGCCTCGCCGAGCCGGTGCGGCTCGACGGCGGTGCCCGGCGGCGCCGACGGGGGCGACAGGTAGGGGTCAGGTGCGGTGGTCATGGGCGTCCCTTCCTGGGGCCGGTGCTCACGGACGCGCTCGATCATGCCACCGCACGCCCGCGCGGCCACCCCGGCCGCGGGGGCGCCGTCGGCCCCGGTCGTGGAGATCTCTCGACGTCGAGTAACCTGGCAGCCGATCCAGCGCGCCCCGCCCGCGCCGGGCGCGCCCCGGGCGGCCCGTCGCGGCCCCGACCCCAGGAGCACCACGCATGCCGAAGATCAGGGTGGCCGGCCCCGTCGTCGAGCTCGACGGCGACGAGATGACGCGGATCATCTGGCAGGCCATCAAGGAGCGCCTCATCCACCCGTACCTCGACGTGGACCTGCGCTACTACGACCTGTCGATCCAGAACCGGGACGCGACCGACGACCAGGTGACGATCGACGCGGCGCTCGCCATCAAGGAGCACGGCGTCGGCGTGAAGTGCGCGACGATCACCCCGGACGAGGCGCGGGTCGCCGAGTTCGGGCTGAAGAAGATGTGGCTGTCGCCCAACGGCACGATCCGCAACATCCTCGGCGGCGTCGTCTTCCGCGAGCCGATCATCATCAGCAACGTGCCGCGCCTCGTGCCGGGCTGGACCAAGCCGATCGTCATCGGCCGTCACGCCCACGGCGACCAGTACCGCGCCACGAACTTCAAGGTCCCGGGCCCCGGCACGCTGACCATCACCTACACGCCCGACGACGGCTCGGAGCCGATCCAGCACGAGGTGGTGCGCTTCCCCGAGGGCGGGGGCGTGGCCATGGGCATGTACAACTTCACGGAGTCGATCCGCGACTTCGCCCGCGCGTCGTTCGCGTACGGCCTGCAGCGCGGCTACCCCGTCTACCTGTCGACGAAGAACACGATCCTCAAGGCCTACGACGGGGCCTTCAAGGACATCTTCGCCGAGGTCTTCGAGGCCGAGTTCAAGGAGAAGTTCGAGGCCGCCGGCCTCACCTACGAGCACCGGCTCATCGACGACATGGTCGCCGCGTCCCTCAAGTGGGAGGGCGGCTACGTCTGGGCCTGCAAGAACTACGACGGCGACGTCCAGTCCGACACCGTCGCGCAGGGCTTCGGCTCGCTCGGCCTCATGACGAGCGTGCTCATGACGCCCGACGGCCGCACGGTCGAGGCCGAGGCCGCGCACGGCACGGTCACCCGGCACTACCGCCAGCACCAGGCCGGGCAGCCGACGTCGACCAACCCGATCGCCTCGATCTTCGCGTGGACGCGCGGCCTGGCCCACCGGGGCAAGCTCGACGGCACGCCCGAGGTGACGGCGTTCGCGCAGACGCTCGAGGACGTCGTCGTGAAGACCGTCGAGAGCGGCGCGATGACGAAGGACCTCGCGCTGCTCATCGGCCCCGACCAGCCGTGGCTGACCACGGAGGGCTTCCTCGCCGCGCTCGACGAGAACCTGGCCCGCCGCCTGGCCACGTCCGCCTGACCCCCGTCCGACCGGCCGCCGCCGAGGAGACCCCCCGAGGAGCACCATGACCGGCCCCGCCGAGACCGCGCCGGTGACCGTCACCGTCACCGGCGCCGCCGGGCAGATCGGCTACGCGCTGCTGTTCCGGATCGCCTCCGGGGACATGCTCGGCCCGAACACCCCGGTGCGGCTGCACCTGCTGGAGATCCCGCAGGCCGTCAAGGCGGCCGAGGGCACCGCGATGGAGCTCGCCGACTGCGCGTTCCCCCTCCTGCACTCGGTCGAGATCTTCGACGACCCCCGGGCGGCGTTCGACGGCGTGGGCGTCGCCCTGCTCGTCGGCGCCCGCCCGCGCGGCCCGGGCATGGAGCGCGGCGACCTGCTCGAGGCGAACGGCGGGATCTTCGGGCCGCAGGGCGAGGCCATCAACGCCGGCGCGGCCGACGACGTGCGCGTGCTCGTCGTCGGGAACCCGGCGAACACGAACGCGCTCATCGCGGCGGCCCACGCGCCGGACGTGCCGAAGGACCGCTTCACGGCGATGACCCGGCTCGACCACAACCGGGCGCTGTCGCAGATCTCCGCGCGCACGGGCGCGCCGGTGAGCGAGATCGAGCGCGTGACGATCTGGGGCAACCACTCGGCGACGCAGTACCCGGACGTCTCGCACGCCCTCGTCGCGGGGCGCCCGGCGCTCGAGGTCCTCGACCGCGAGTGGGTGGAGCACACCTTCATCCCGACGGTCGCGCGGCGCGGCGCGGCGATCATCGAGGCCCGCGGGGCGTCGTCGGCGGCGTCGGCCGCGAACGCGGCGATCGACCACGTGCGGACCTGGGTGCACGGCACGCCGGAGGGCGACTGGACCTCGGCGGCGATCGTCTCGGACGGGTCGTACGGCGTGCCGGAGGGCCTGGTCTCGTCCTACCCGGTCGTCGCGCGCGACGGCCGCTGGGAGATCGTGCAGGGGCTGGAGGTCGACGAGTTCTCGCGCACGCGGATCGACAGGTCCGTCGCCGAGCTCGTCGAGGAGCGCGACGCCGTCCGGGCGCTCGGCCTCATCTGACGGCCCGATCGCGCGCCCGACCGGCCGGGCCGGCCGTCGGGAGCCCGGTCGCGGCAGGATGGCCCCATGAGGGTGGACGTGCGCGTGCGGCCCGGCGCCTCGCGGACCCGAGTGGGCGGCGCGTTCGGTGACCGGCTCGTCGTCGCCGTCACGGCCCGGGCGGTCGACGGCGCCGCCACCGAGGCCGCGCTCGCCGCCGTCGCCGACGCCTTCGGCGTGCGCCGCCGGCACGTGCGGCTCGTCACCGGGGCCACGTCCCGGGACAAGACCGTCGAGGTCGACCTGCCCGACGCCGACGCCGCCGCCCGCCTCGCCGCGCTCCTCGGCCGCTAGGGCGGGCCCGGGATCCGGGACGTGCGGCCCGACATTTGGGACTTCAGGGGTCCTGTGGGGCGGCCACGACGGTCCTAGCCTCGACGCGGGACGAGTGGGGGGAGACCGCCATGCGCAGGCAGGTGCTCGTCGGCGCGCTCCTCGCGGGCGCCCTGCTCGCCGCGGCGGGCTGCTCCGGGGGCGGGGCGGACGCGCCGTCGGCCACGCCCACCCCCACGGCCGAGGCCCGCGGCCGCACGCTCGAGGAGACCGTCGCGACCCCGTCGCTCGCGAACAACATCCTGGGCGACCCCGCGGAGCGCGACCTCGTCGTGCACCTGCCGCCCTCGTACGACGTGTCCGACGCGCGGTACCCGGTCGTCTACTTCCTCGCCGGCGCGGGGGAGCCGGCCGGTCGCCTGCGCGGCTCCATCAGCCTCACGTGGGACCTCATGGTCGAGGCGGGGCACGAGCTCATCGTCGTCGAGCTCGACGGCCGCAACTCGATCGGCAACAACTTCTACACGAACTCGCCGGTGACGGGGAACGCGGAGGACGCGCTCGTCGTCGACGTCGTGGCGCACGTGGACGCGACCTACCGCACGATCCCGGAGGCCTCCGCCCGCGGCCTCGCGGGCTTCTCGATGGGCGGCTCGGGGACCGTGAACGTCGGGCTGCGGCACCCCGACGTGTTCACCGCCCTCTACGCGGCGTCGCCGGGGCTCTTCCGGCCCGAGGACGGCCTCGCCGGCTTCCTGCACGACAACGGGGCGTGGGCGAGCTACGGGGCGGCGTTCGCGCCCGACCCGGAGGCGCCGCGCCCGCACCACCTGCCGATCGACCCGGTGGTGCCGCTCGCCGAGCAGGACCCGGCGGCGGTCGCGGCGTGGGAGGCGGGGTACGGCGCGCTCGAGCAGAAGGTCGACGCGTACCTGGCCCTGCCCGACCGGCTGAGCGCCGTGCGGATCGTCTGGGGCACCCGGGACAGCTACCGCTGGATCCCGGAGGGCTCGGCGTACTTCGGCGACCTGCTCGCCGAGCGGGGCGTCCCCGTGAGCACCCTCGAGTTCGAGGGCACGCACGCCCTCGACATCGGGTTCCCGCAGGACTTCGTGGACTTCTTCGGCGAGCACCTCGCCGCCGGCTGACCGGCCCCCCCGCCGGCCCGCCCGGCCGCGGCCCGTCCGGCCCGGCCCGCCCCCGTCGGGCGACCTCGCCCTGCCCGCCGGCCGCCCTCGTCGGGCGATCCCGGGCAGCCCCGGCGGGACCCCCTGGACCGGGAGCGGACCGGCAAGTCATCCCATTGCTGGAACTTGCTGCAAGCGATTACAGTCCGTCCACCGGCGCCGTCCCGCCGGTCACCGCAGGCGACGAGGGGGTCACATGGTCGCGGCAGGGAAGCGCGTGCGCGCTCCACGATCCATCACTTCGGCAGGTCGCGCACGGCGGGCGACCCTCGGCGGGGCCACGGCGCTCGCCGTCGGGCTGGGCGGCGCGGTCGCCCTCCTCCCGACGGCGGCCACCGCGGCCGTGGGCAGCGTCGCCCTGGTCGGCGACCTGCAGAGCGAGCTCGGCTGCCCGGGCGACTGGCAGCCCGAGTGCGCGGCCACGGAGCTCGCCCCGACGGGCACCGACGGCGTCTTCGCCGCCGAGTTCACCGTCCCCGCGGGCCGGTGGGAGTACAAGGTCGCGCTCGACGACTCCTGGGACTTCAGCTACGGCCGCGACGGCGCGGCCGGCGGCGCCAACATCCCGCTCGAGATCGCGGGCCCCGCCACGATCCGCTTCACCTACGACGACGCGACCCACCGCATCGGGCTCACGCCGCTCGGCCTCGCGGGCGACCACACCCCGGCGGACGACGCGCTGGTGGCGCCCCCGGTCCGCCAGCCCGGCTCGACCGAGCAGTTCTACTTCGTCATGACCGACCGGTTCGCCAACGGCGACCCCGCCAACGACGCCGGCGGCCTCACCGGCGACCGGCTCGCCACCGGGTTCGACCCCACGGACAAGGGCTTCTACCACGGCGGCGACATCGCCGGCCTGCGCGCGCGGCTGCCGTACATCGACGGCCTCGGCGCCACCGCGATCTGGCTCACGCCGTCGTTCAAGAACCGCCCCGTCCAGGGCGCCGGCACCGCCGACGTCTCCGCGGGCTACCACGGCTACTGGATCACGGACTTCACGCAGATCGACCCGCACCTGGGCACGAACGCGGAGCTCGAGGCCCTCGTCGACGAGGCGCACGCCCGCGGCATCAAGGTCTACTTCGACATCATCACGAACCACACGGCGGACGTCATCGACTACGCCGAGGGCCAGTACACCTACGTCGACCAGGCCACCGAGCCGTACCGGACCGCGGCCGGCGACCCGTTCGACCCCGCCGACCACGCCGGCACGGGCGCGTTCCCCGACCTCGACCCGGCCGTCTCGTTCCCGTACACGCCCGTCGTCGCGCCGGAGGACGCCGACCTCAAGGTCCCGGCCTGGCTCAACGACGTGACGCTGTACCACAACCGCGGCAACTCGACGTGGTCCGGGGAGTCCGTCACGTACGGCGACTTCTCCGGGCTCGACGACCTCATGACCGAGCACCCGACCGTCGTCGAGGGGTTCATCGAGGTCTACCAGGACTGGATCGACCTCGGGATCGACGGGTTCCGGATCGACACGGCCAAGCACGTCGACATGGAGTTCTGGGAGCAGTGGACGACGGAGGTCCTCGACTACGCCCACGCCGCGGGCAAGGACGAGTTCTTCATGTTCGGCGAGGTCTTCGACGCCGACCCCGCTCTGCTCGCGCCCTACGTGCGCGGCACGGACATGAGCTCGGTGCTCGACTTCACGTTCCAGCAGGGCGCCTCGACGTTCGCCCGCGGGTTCGGCCCGGACGCGCTCCGCCGCGTCTTCGCCGGTGACGACATGTTCACGACGCCGACGACGAGCGCCTCCGCCCTGCCGACGTTCCTCGGCAACCACGACATGGGCCGGATCGGCTACTTCGTCGCCGGCGACGGGGACGGGCTCGAGCGCTCCCGCCTCGCGCACTCGCTCATGTACCTCACGCGCGGCCAGCCGGTCGTCTACTACGGCGACGAGCAGGGCTTCGCGGGCCTCGGCGGCGACAAGAGCGCGCGGCAGGACATGTTCGCCACGCAGGTGGCCGAGTACGCCGACCAGCCGCTGCTCTCCGGCGAGACCGCCGGCAGCGTCGACAGGTTCGACACCGACGCGCCGCTGTACGAGCACATCGCGGCGCTGGCCGCCCTGCGCGCGAGCACCTCGGCCCTCGAGTCCGGCGCGCAGATCGAGCGCCCGGTCTCCGGCGACGGCGCCGGCTCGGTGTACGCGTTCTCCCGCGTGCACCGCGACGACAAGGTCGAGCACCTCGTCGCGCTGAACAACGCGACCACCCCGGCCGCCGTCACCGTCGACACGCTCACCCCGGGCGCGGGCTTCACCGCCCTGCTCGGCGGCCACGCCCCGGTCACAGCCGACGGCGACGGCCTGGTGTCGCTGACCGTGCCGCCGCTGTCCGCCGTCGTCCTCGTCGCCGACGCGCCGGTCGCCGCGGGCGCCGACGGGATCGCGCTCGACCTGCCGACCCCCGGGGCCGCGCTCACCGGGCTCGCCCCGGTCCGCGCGGCGATCGCCGACGCGTGGGCGGAGACGTCGTTCGCGTTCCGGGTCGTCGGGTCGGACGAGTGGACGCCGCTCGGCACCGCCGAGACGACGACGCCGCGCGTCTTCCACGACGTCACGGGGCTGGGCGAGGGCACGCTCGTCGAGTACCGCGCGGTGAGCGTGGACGCGGCCGGCACCGCCGTGGCCGCCTCGACGTTCGGGTCCGTCGGCGTCGCCGTCGACGGCGCGGAGCCCGAGGAGCCGGAGGAGCCCGGCCCGGGCGCCGGCCGCACGGACATCACGGTGTCCATCCCCGGCACGCTCGACTCCGAGCTCGGCTGCCCGGGGGACTGGCAGCCCGAGTGCCCGGCGATCCGGCTCGCCCACCAGGGCAACGGCGTCTACGCGGGCACGTTCACCGTCCCCGCCGGCGACTGGGAGTACAAGATCGCGATCGACGGCTCGTGGGCCGAGAACTACGGCGCGGGCGGCGTGCGCGACGGCGCCAACGTCCCGTTCAGCCTCGCCGCGCCCACGGACGTGACGTTCGTCTACGACGACGCGACCAGGTGGTTCACGTCGAGCGCGCAGGGGCCGCTCGTCACCCTGCCCGGCTCGTACCAGAGCGAGGTCGGCTGCCCGGGCGACTGGCAGCCCGAGTGCCTCGTCACCTCGCTCCAAGACCCGGACGGCGACGGCGTGTACACGTACACGACCGCGGCGATCCCGGCGGGCTCGTGGGAGGTCAAGGTCGCGCACGGGCTGTCCTGGGCCGAGAACTACGGCGCGGGCGGCGCACGCGACGGCGTGAACATCCCGTTCTCCGCGCCGGGCGGCAAGCCCGTGACCTTCACCTACGACGTCGCCACGCACGTGCTGACGGTCGAGGTCACCGACCCGCCGCTGCCCGGCCTCGGCCAGGCGCAGGCGCACTGGATCGACGCGTCGACCCTCGCCTGGCCGCCCGCGCTGCTCGGCGGCGCGGACCCGGCGGACCTCGCCTGGCGGCTGCACCACGCCCCGGACGCCTCCCTCGAGGTGGCCGACGGCGCGGTGTCCGGGGGCGAGGCCGCCGACCTCGCGCTCGTGCCCGGCGGGCTGACCGAGGCGCAGCGCGCGCGGTTCCCGCACCTGGCCGACTACGTCGCCCTGCGCCTCGAGGCGCCCCGCGGCGACGTGGAGTCCTGGCTGAAGGGTGAGCTCGCCGTCGGGCAGTACGACGGCGACGACCTCACCGCGGCGACGGGCGTGCAGGTCCCGGGCGTGCTCGACGACCTGTACGCCGCCCGCGCGGCGGACCGGGCGCTGGGCGCGACGTGGCAGGGCAACCGGCCCTCGCTCGCCGTGTGGGCGCCGACGGCGCAGCAGGTCGCCCTGCTGCGCTGGCCCGACCGGAAGGGCGCGGTCGACCTCTCCGCCGAGCCGGAGCGCCAGGCGATGGTGCGCGAGTCCGACGGTTCGTGGACGCTGCGCGGCCACCCGCAGTGGGAGGACGACGCGTACCTGTACGAGGTGACGGTGTACGCGCCGTCCACGGGCGCCGTCGAGACGAACCTCGTCACCGACCCGTACTCCGTGGCGCTCACGGTGGGCTCGACGCACTCGGTCCTCGTCGACCTCGACGACCCGCGGTGGCAGCCGCAGCAGTGGCGCACCGCGAAGCAGCCCGTCGTGGAGCCCGTCGACCAGACGATCTACGAGCTGCACGTGCGCGACTTCTCGTGGCACGACGCGACGGTGCCCGAGGAGCGGCGCGGCACGTACCTCGCCTTCGCCGAGCCGCGCTCGGCCGGCCGGGAGCACCTGCGCGCGCTCGCCGACGCCGGGCTGACGACGATCCACCTGCTGCCCACCTTCGACATCGCGACGATCGAGGAGGACCGGGCCGCGCAGGCGACGCCGGGCTGCGACCTGGCGTCGTTCCCGCCGGACTCGCCCGAGCAGCAGGCGTGCCTCGAGCCGATCCGCGACACGGACGGCTTCAACTGGGGCTACGACCCGCTGCACTGGTCCGCGCCCGAGGGCTCGTACGCGACCGACCCGCACGGCGGGGCGCGCGTGGCCGAGTTCCGCACGATGGTCGGCGCGCTGCACGCCGACGGCCTGCAGGTGGTGCTCGACCAGGTGTTCAACCACACCAGCGCGAGCGGGCAGGACCCGAAGTCCGTGCTCGACCGCGTGGTGCCGGGCTACTACCACCGGCTCGACGCCACCGGCGCGGTCGAGACGTCGACGTGCTGCCAGAACGTGGCGACCGAGCACGCGATGGCGGAGAAGATGATGGTCGACTCCGTCGTGGTGTGGGCCCGGGACCACAAGGTCGACGGCTTCCGGTTCGACCTCATGGGGCACCACTCGCGCGAGACGATGCTCGCCGTCCGGGAGGCGCTCGACGCGCTCGACAAGCGGCACGACGGCGTCGACGGCTCGAAGGTCTACCTCTACGGCGAGGGCTGGAACTTCGGCGAGGTCGCCGACAACCGGCTGTTCACCCAGGCGACCCAGGGCCAGCTCGGCGGGACCGGCATCGGGACGTTCAGCGACCGGCTGCGCGACGCCGTCCGCGGCGGCGGACCGTTCGACGAGGACCCGCGCATCCAGGGCTTCGGCACCGGCGCGTTCGTCGACCCGAACGGGGCGCCCGTGAACGGCGACGAGGCCGCCCAGCTCGCCCGGGCCCGCCACCAGGCGGACCTCGTGCGGCTCGGCCTGGCCGGGAACCTGCGCGACTACGCGTTCCTCACGAGCGCGGGCGTCGTGCAGCGCGGTGACGAGCTCGACTACAACGGCCGGCCCGCCGGCTACGCCGACTCGCCGGAGGAGGTCATCACCTACGTCGACGCGCACGACAACGAGACGCTGTGGGACGCGCTGACGTACAAGCTGCCGACCGGCACGCCGATGGCGGACCGGGTGCGCATGAACACGCTCGCGCTCGCGACGACGGCGCTCGCCCAGACCCCGTCGTTCTGGCACGCGGGCGCGGACCTGCTGCGCAGCAAGTCGCTCGACCGCAACTCGTACAACTCCGGCGACTGGTTCAACACCCTCGACTGGACCGGCCAGGACAACGGGTTCGGCCACGGCCTGCCGGCGGCCGGCGACAACGCGGACAAGTGGGGGTTCCAGCAGCCGCTGCTCGCCGACCCGGCGCTGCAGCCGACCGCCGACGACGTGGCGCAGGCCACGGCGGCGGCGCAGGACCTGCTCCGGCTGCGGTTCTCGACACAGCTGTTCCGGCTCGGCGACGCGGACCTCATCGAGCAGAAGGTCTCGTTCCCGGGCAGCGGCCCGGACGCGCCGCCGGGCGTCGTCACGATGCTCGTCGACGACACGGTCGGCCGGGACGTCGACCGCCGGCTCGACGGCGTGCTCGTCGTCTTCAACGCCACGCCGGAGGCCGTCGCGGTGGCGGTCCCCGACCTCGCGGGCGAGCGCTACGCGCTGTCCGAGGTCCAGCGGCGGGGGAGCGACGCCGTCGTGAAGGGGACGACGTGGGACCGCGCCACCGGCACGGTCACCGTGCCCGCGCGGACGGTCGCGGTGCTCGTGGACGACCAGGCACCTCGGCCCAAGGGGCACGGGCACCACGGGAAGGGTGGGCCCCACGGCCACGGGCACGGGCACGGGCACGGGCCGCACGGCGCTGGGCTCGGCCAGGGGCACGGGCACGGCCACGGGCACGGGCTCGGTGCCCCGCACCCGGCCTGGGTCGGCGGCCCGCACGTGCCCTGGTTCGGCGGCCCGCACACGCCGTGGCAGGGCGGTCCGCGCCGGCCGTGACGTGGGCGCGCGGCCCCCGGTGGGCGCCGAGGGCCGCGCGGCCGCCGTGCACCGCGGGAGGGATCAGGTTGCGGTGCAGGTGGCGGTGGGTGTGGCGGTGTTGCCGTTCTTGTAGACGGTGATGCCGAAGCTGTTGCCGTTGCCGTTGCCGTTGCCGTTGGGCGTGGCGGTCAGGGTGCCGCTGGTGCCGCTGACCGAGGCGTTCCAGGAGTTCTGCAGGGTCTGGCCCCAGCCCAGGCGCGCCCGGGCGGGCGGACCGATAGTTGCGCATCTCACGATGCGGACAGTGGGAGCGTCGTCATGTCTCACGCCGGCCGTGGGACCGATGGCGCCGCCGAGGGCGTGTGCGCCGGGCGATAATCTCTGGCGTGCCCACGGACCGGGTCCCGCCTGGCTCGCAGACGAGTCTGCGGGAGGCGAACCGTGCCCGGATCATCGACGCGGTCCAGCAGCGCGGCGCGATCACCCAGGTCGAGCTCGTCGGCGTGACCGGCCTGTCCGCCGCGACCATCTCCAACATCGTCAAGGAGCTCACCGCGGCGGGCGTCCTGCACACCGCGCCCACGTCGCGCAGCGGCCGCCGCGCGCAGATGGTGACGCTCGCGCGCAACCTGGGCCTCGTCGTCGGCGTGCACTTCGCCGAACGGTCCCTGCGGGCCGTGCTCGCCGACGTCACGCAGCGGGTGGTGGCGGAGCAGCGGCTGCCCCTGCCGCCCGACCACCGCGCGGACAGCGGGCTCGACCGCGTGGCGCTCCTCGTGGAGGAGATGGTCGACTCGCTCGGCGCCTCGAAGACGGAGGTGCTCGCCGTCGGCGTCGGGATCCAGGCGCCGGTCGACACGACGACGGGGATGGTCTCCGCGACGGGCGTCCTGCGGGGCTGGGACTGGGTGCCCGTGCAGCAGGTCCTCGGCGACCGCATGGGCGTGCCGGTCCGCGTGGAGAACGACGCCAACCTCGGCGCGCTCGCCGAGCTGCGGCTGGGCGCGGGCATCGGCCTGCGCAACGTCGTCTACGTGCGCGCGTCCTACGGCATCGGGCTCGGCCTCGTCGTCGACGGCCGCCTCGTCCACGGCCGGTCGGGGCTCGCGGGCGAGCTGGGGCACGTCGTCGTCGACCCCGACGGCGCGCCCTGCCGGTGCGGCCGGCGCGGCTGCCTCGAGACGACCACCGGGGCCGCGGCCATGCTCAGCGCGCTCTCCCCGGAGCACGGCCACCTGGCCCTGCGCGACGTCGTCACGCGCGCGCTCGAGGGCGACCGCGAGCTCGCGGCGGCGATCGCCGACGTCGGGCGCGCCCTCGGCCGGCACCTCGCCACCGCGTGCACGATCCTCGACCCCGACGTCGTCGTCGTGGGCGGCGAGCTCGCGCGGGCCGGCGCCCTGCTGCTCGACCCGCTGCAGGAGGCGCTCACCGCGACGGCGTTCCACGGCATCGCCGGCCCGGTCCCCGTGCAGGAAGCGGTGCTGGGCGACCTCGCCGAGGTCCGCGGCGCCGTCGCGCTCGCGGTCGAGGCCACCCGCGTCGTCGTCCCGGCGGTGACGCCATGAGGCCCGGGGCGCGCCGGGCGCGCGGGGCGCGCGGTGCGGCGGTGGTCGCGGTGCTCGCGGCCTGCCTCGCGCCGGCCGGCTGCGTGCAGACCGTCGCCGGCCCGGCGCCGAAGCAGGACCTCGTGGCCCTCCTGCTCCCGGAGTCGAAGACCTCGCGCTACGAGATGATCGACCGGCCGGAGTTCGAGAAGGCGATCGCCGAGAACTGCCCCGAGTGTCGGCTCGTCTACGCCAACGCCGGCCAGAGCGCCGCCCGCCAGCAGGCGCAGGCCGAGTCGGCGCTGAGCCAGGGCGCGGGGGTCCTCGTGCTCGACCCCGTCGACTCCGTGGCGGCGCGCGGGATCGTCGAGGCCGCCGAGGCCCGCGGCGTCGCCGTCGTCGCCTACGACCGCTTCATCTCCGAGGCGCCCCTCGACTACTTCGTCGCCTACGACGCCGGCCGCGTGGGCCACATCCAGGGCACCGCGCTCGTCGAGGCGGTCGGGACGGACCTGGCGCCCGGCGAGGGCGTGCTGCTCGTGCACGGCGCGCCGACCGACCCCAACGCCGCGGTCATCAAGCGCGGCCTCAACGAGGCACTCTGGGGCAGCGGGATCACCGTCCTCGCCGAGTACGACACACCCGACTGGAGCCCCGACGCGTCCCAGCAGTGGGTCGAGTCGCAGCTGACGGTGTTCGGCGACCGGGTGGTCGGCGTCTACGCCGCGAACGACGGCACCGCGGCGGGCGCGATCTCCGCGCTGCGCGCCGGGGGCCTGGAGTCCGTGCCGGTCACCGGGCACGACGCCGAGCTCGCCGCGATCCAGCGGATCGTCGCGGGCGACCAGCTCATGACCGTCTACAAGCGGATCGGCCAGCAGGCCCGGCTGGCCGCCGCGATCGCGGTGCGGCTGCTCCGGGGCGAGGAGCCGACCGCCGACCTGCTCGTCGGGGGTGTCCCCTCACGGCTCCTGCAGCCGGTGGCGGTCACCCGTGAGAACGTCCGCTCCGTGATCATCGACGGGGGAGTGTTCACGGTCGACGAGATCTGCACGCCCGCCTACCGGGCGGCGTGCGCGGACCTGGGGCTCCTCGAGGAGGGCAGATGACGCATCCCCCCGTCATGTCCCTGCGCGGGATCACGCACAGCTTCGGCGCCGTGCGCGCGCTGGTCGACGTCGACCTGGACGTGCACGCGCACGAGGTCGTCGCGGTCGTCGGCGACAACGGGGCCGGCAAGAGCACGCTCGTGGCGGTGCTCGCGGGGGCGCTGGTGCCCGACGCGGGCGAGGTCGTCGTCGACGGCCAGGAGGTGCTCCTGCGCTCGCCCGGCCTGGCCCGCCAGCTCGGCGTGGCGACCGTGTTCCAGGACCTCGCCCTGTGCGAGGACCTCGACGTGGTGGAGAACGTGTTCCTCGGGCAGGAGCTGCGTCGCGGGCCGCTGCTCGACGAGGTCGCGATGGAGCGCGAGGCGCAGCGGCTGCTCGCACAGCTCGCGGCGCGCGTGCCGTCCGTGCGGGCGCCGGTGTCGGAGCTCTCGGGCGGGCAGCGGCAGGCGGTCGCGGTGGCCCGCGCGCTCGTCGGCGAGCCCCGCGTGCTCGTGCTCGACGAGCCCACCGCCTCGCTCGGCGTGACGCAGACCGCCGAGGTGCTCAACCTCGTCGAGCGGGTGCGCGACAGGGGGTACGGCGTCGTCCTGGTGAGCCAGAACATGGCCGACGTGCAGGCCGTGGCGGACCGCGTCGTCGTGCTGCGGCGCGGCCGGGTGAACGGGGTGTTCGACGGCGAGACGGCCAGCTACGAGGAGATCATCGCCGCGATCACCGGCGTGGTCCCGAACCGGGCAGGAGGTGCGCGATGACCGTTCCCGTGGTGGACCGCGCCGGGCTGCCCGTGGCGGCACGGCCCGACTGGCGGTGGCGCTCGGGCGGCGAGCGGGACCTGCGGTCGGTGCCGGTGCTCGTCTCGCTCGTCGTGCTCGCGCTCGTGTTCCAGGCGCTCAACGGGGCGTACCTGTCCGCGGACAACCTCGTCAACATGACGCTGCAGGCGTCGACGACGGGCATCCTCACGCTCGGCGTCGTGCTCGTGCTCATGGTCGGCCAGATCGACCTGTCCGTGGGGGCCGTGTCCGGCCTGTCCGCGGCGATCGTCGCGGTGGGGGTCGTGCGGGCCGGGTGGCCGCTGGCGGTGGCGCTGGTCGCCGCGGTCCTCGCGGGCGCGGCGCTCGGCGCGGGCTACGGCTGGATGTTCACGCGCCTCGGGGTGCCGAGCTTCGTCATCACGCTCGTCGGGCTCATGGTCGGCGTCGGGCTTCAGATGCAGGTCCTCGCGCCGACGGCGTCCCTCAACCTGCCGTACGAGTCCGCCCTCGTGCGGTTCAGCCAGGAGTCGTTCCTGCACCCGGTGGCGTCGCTCGCGGTGGTCGGCGCCGTCGTCGTCGGGGTGACGGTGGCGGGCCTGCGCGACCGGCGCCGCCGCCGCGCGGCCGAGCTGCCGGCCCCGTCGCTCGCCGAGATCGCGGCGCGGGCGGGCGTCCTCGCCGTCGGGCTCGGGCTGCCCGTCTGGTATCTCAACACGAGCCGCGGCATCGGCGGGATGGTCGCCGTGTTCCTCGGCCTCGTCTGGGTGGCCGACGTCGCGCTGCGCCGGACCCGTTGGGGCCGCTCGGTCCGGGCGATCGGCAGCAACGTCGAGTCGGCGCGGCGCGCGGGCTTCGCCGTCCGCCGCGTGTACCTCTCCGCGTTCACGGCGTGCGCGGCGCTGGCGGCCGTGGCGGGCGTGCTCTCCGCAGGCCGGCTCGCGGCGGCGAACCAGGGCGCGGGCGGCGCGGACCTCACGCTCACCGCGATCGCGGCCGCCGTCATCGGCGGGACGAGCCTGTTCGGCGGCCGGGGGAGCGCGTGGTCGGCCGTGCTGGGCGTGGCCGTGGTGCACGCGATCGGCTCCGGGCTCACGCTGGTCAACGCGGACGGCTCGCTGCGCTACATCGTCACGGGCCTCGTGCTCGCGCTCGCGGTCACGGTCGACGCGCTGTCGCGCCGGTCCCGGCTCGTCGGCCGCTGACCCCGCCGTCAGGTCCGGTCCACCACCGCCGACCCCTCGCTCCCCGACACGGAGTGGAACGACATGCGGCGCTGCGCCGCAGAGTGGAACGACATGCTGGCGGATCGTTCCACTCTGCGGGGGGCCTGGGCGGTGGGCGTGGCGTTCGTGGGCGGCGGGTGGGTGGTCCGCGTGACAGGCGGCGCGGTCAGACCGGCAGGCGGTGGCGCAGCGCGTCGGTGCGGTGGGCGTCGGCGCGCTCGAGGGCCGTCGCGACGGCGCGGGCCGTGCGGGCGGGGGTGGCGGCGCGCCGGCGGCGCTCCTCGACCCGCAGCTCGACGCGCTCGGTCACGTGGACGACGATCGCGGCGCGCAGCCGGCCGAGCCGGAGCACGGGGACGCGGAACCGGACGCTGCGGGCGTCGATGGTGACGGTGGTCATCGGGGGTCCTCCGGGCTCGGGGCGGGCTCCGGCGCGGGTGAGGGGCCGTCGTCGGGCAGGGTGTCGGGGTTGACCGCGGCGAGGAGCCGGGCGAGGCGGGCGCCGGGCGGGCGCCGGGAAGGGTCGGACTGACGCTCGGCGAACGGGTCGAGCAGGTGGCTGATCGTCTCGACGAGCTCGCGCAGCTCGTCGGCGGTGGCCCAGAAGGCCCCGGTGTTGACGGCGACGGTGTCGCGCCAGGCGTCCGGCAACCTGTCGTGCCGGGCGAGGAAGTCGCGGAACCGCTCGACCTCGCGCGTGAGCATGAGGCCGACGAGCTCGGTCATCGCGGGCTGCGAGCCGGGCTGGTCCGGGTCGATGTCGAGGCGCCGGCTGCGGGCCACGAGGCGCCACGGGCGCTCGCGGCCGCGGCCGGGCGCGGGCTCGATGTAACCCGCCCGCGCGAGCGTGCGCAGGTGGAACGAGCAGTTGGCGACCGTCTCGCCCGTCCGCTCGGCGCACTGCGTGGCGGTGGCCTCGCCGAGCTCGCCGAGGAGGTCGAGCAGCTCGAGGCGCAGCGGGTGCGCGAGGGCGCGGATCCGGGCCGGGTCGGTGATCGTCGGCGTCGGCGGCTCCGGGGGCGTCGGCGGCTCCGGGGGCAGCGGCGGCTCGGGCGGGACCGGCGGCACCGGGGCGTTGGGGGCCTGCGGGGCGGGCGGGACGTCGTCGGGCATGGAACGACGCTACATTCGCAACAAGTCTTTAGCAAGAGTTCTTGCGAAAGAACTCTTGCGAACCGCAGCCGGGCAGAGTGGAACGATCTGCAGGAAGAGTGGAACGAGATGCCGGCGGATCGTTCCACTCTGCGCCGCCGACCGGCGGATCGTTCCACTCTGCGCCGGGTGGGCGGGCGCCGGTGGTGCGGTCAGCGGAAGACGATCGTCCGGTGGCCGTTGAGGAGGATCCGCCGCTCGGCGTGCCAGCGCACCGCGCGGGCGAGCGCCCGGCGCTCGACGTCCTGGCCGAGCCGGACGAGGTCCTCGACGGTCTTCGTGTGGTCGACCCGCTCGACGTCCTGCTCGATGATCGGCCCCTCGTCGAGGTCGGCCGTGACGTAGTGCGCGGTGGCGCCGATGAGCTTGACGCCCCGGTCGTGCGCCTGCGCGTACGGACGGGCGCCCTTGAAGCTCGGCAGGAACGAGTGGTGGATGTTGATCACCCGGCCCTCGAGGGCGCGGCACAGGTCGTCCGACAGGATCTGCATGTACCGGGCGAGCACGACGAGCTCCACGTCCAGCTCGCGGGCCAGCGCGAGCAGCCGCGCCTCGGCGTCGGCCTTGGTCTCGGGCGTCACGGGCAGGTGGTGGAACGGGACGCCGTAGAACTCGGCGAGGCCCGCGAGGTCGGTGTGGTTGCCCACGACCGCGACGATGTCGACCGGCAGGCCCTCCGAGCGCTCGCGGAACAGCAGGTCGTTCAGGCAGTGCGCGGCGCGGGACACCATGACGAGCGTGCGCATCCGGCGCCCGGCCACGTCGAGCTCCCACGTCATGTCGAAGCGCGGCGCGAGCTCGCGCAGCGCCGCGGTCAGCTCCTCGCGCGACGCCGTCGACTCGACCTGCACGCGCATGAAGAACAGCCCGCTCGCCTGGTCGCCGAACTGCTGGGACTCGGTGATGTTGCCGCCGTGCTGGGCCAGCAGGCCGGACACCGCGTGCACGATGCCGGGCCGGTCCGGGCAGGACAGGCTGAGGACCCAGTGGGTCGGCTCGCCGGGCGCGTCCGACGGCGCGGGGGCGGGCTGGTCGGGGCGGTGGTCGCTCACGAGGGCTGAGGGTAGTCCCCGCGGCGCGCGCACCGCCCCGACCGGTCAGCCCCGCGAGCCCACGAGCTCCGGCTCCCGCTCGACCGTGGCGGGCGGCTCGACCTCGGGCGCCTCGGCGCCCTCGTCGAAGCCCAGCCGGTCGTGCAGGCGGGCGAGCGGCCGGGGCAGCCACCAGTTCGCGCGGCCGAGCAGCCGCATGGTCGCCGGCACGAGCAGCGCGCGGACCACGGTGGCGTCGAGCGCGACCGCGAACGCCAGGCCCAGGCCGATCGTCTTGAGGAACGTCACGCCCGAGGTGACCATCGCGGCGAGCACGACGACGAGGAGCAGCGCCGCCGAGGTGATCGTCCGGCCGGAGCGCTGCAGGCCGGTCGCGATGGCGGTCGCGTCGTCGGCGCCGCGCAGGTGTTCCTCGCGGACCCGGCTGAGCAGGAACAGCTCGTAGTCCATCGCCAGGCCGAGCGCGATGAGGCCGATGAGCACGAGGTTCGCGGCCTCGACGCGACCGGCCGCGGTGAAGTCGAGCGCCCCGGCGAGGTGGCCCTGCACGAACCCCCACGTCACCATGCCGACGGTCGCGCCGAGCGACAGCACGTTCATGACCACCGCCTTGACGGGCAGCACCACCGAGCGCAGCGCGAGGAAGAGCAGCAGCATCGTCGTGCCCGCGACGAACGCCAGCGTCCACGGCAGCACGCGTGTGATGACGGCGACCGCGTCGATCCCGGCGGTCGCCGCGCCGCCCACGAGCACCTCGGCGCCGCCGAGCCCCGCACGCGTCTCGCCCACGGCCGCGCGCAGCTCGCGCACGAGCTCGCGCGTGGTCGGGTCCTCGGGGCCGGCCGCCGCGCGCACGACGACGTGGGTCACGTCGTCCGCCCGGCCCGCCAGGGTCGCGCCGGTCGCCCCGGGCAGGTCGCCGAGCGAGGCGACCCAGGCGCCGAGCGCGGCCTCGTCGACCTCGCCCACGACGACGACGTCGATCGCGGGCGCCGCGGCGGCGGGGAACTGCTCGGCGAGCACGTCGGCGTCCTGCCGCGTGACCGAGGAGGCCGGCAGGTCGCGGACGTCGGTCTCCCCGGCGACGAGGTCGAAGGCGGGCAGCGCGACGAGGCCGAGGACCGCCGTCGTGCCCAGGACGACCGCGGCCGGGCGGCGCAGCACGCCCCGCGCGAGGCGGGCCCAGCCGCCCTCACCCGTCCGCGCGCGGCGGGCCCAGGGCAGGCGGCGGGTCACGGCCGCGGGCAGGCGACCGGCGTCGACGCGTGGGCCGAGCCACGCCAGCAGCGCCGGCAGGAGCGTGAGCGCGAGGACGACGTCGACGAGCACGACGGCGATCCCGCCGAGGCCCATCGACCGCATGAACATCTGCGGGAACAGCAGGAGGCCGCAGAAGGCGATGGCCACGGTGAGGCCGGAGAACGCGACGGTCCGGCCGGCGGTGGCGACGGTGCGCCGGACGGCGGTGCGCACGGCGGCCGAGCCGGGGCGCGTGTCCTCGCCACGCGCCGCGGACCGGGCGAGCTCCTCGCGGAAGCGGGAGACGACGAACAGCGAGTAGTCGATCGCGAGGCCGAGGCCGAGGATCGTCGCGACGTTGAGCGCGAACGGCGAGACGTCGGTGACCGCGGTGACGGCGCGGAGCACGAGCATGCTGCCGACGACGGCGATCCCCCCGATCGCAACCGGCAGGGCCGCGGCGGCGAGGCTGCCGAAGATGAGCACGAGCAGGACGAGCAGGATCGGCATGGCGAGCATCTCGGCGCGTGCGATGTCCCGCTCGGACCGCTCCTGCAGCTCGCTGTAGACCGGCTGCAGGCCGGCGAGGTGGGTGTCGAACGGCTCGGGCGCGGTCAGCCGGTCGCGGAGGCGCTCGTACGCCTCGGCGCGCGCGGCGTCGTCGTCGCCGGCGAGCGCGATCGCGGCCATGGCGGTGCGGCCGTCGGCGCCGACGAGGCCTGCCCGCACGTCGTCGGGCAGTCCGGGCAGCCACGGGTGGACGACGCGCTGGACGTCGGCGGCGGGCAGGTCGGCGAGGACCGGCGCGAGCGCCGCGGCGAAGGCCGGGTCGTCCGCCGCGAGCGTGGGGTGCCGCCACAGCACGACGACGTCGCTCGTGGCGGGCCCGAACGCCTCCTCGAGGACGGCGGCCGCGCGCGTGGACTCGGCGTGGGGGTCGGCGAACCCGCCCACGCTCACCTCGCGCTGCACGGCGGGGCCGAACACGGCGGCGAGGACCGCGAAGACGAGGGCCGCTGCCATGACGAGGCGGCGGCGGTCGTGTGTCGTGCGGCCGAGTCGGTCGAACATGCGGTGCTCCCGAGTACCCTGGAGTGACGGCCGATAGCCGTCGTGAACGGTGTGTGCTTACAGTGTTTGCTAACGCCGTATACGCCAACACATGGTGTTAGCAGATGTCAACACCGTTCTCACGACGCGTGCGGCCCGCGCCGGGAAGGAGCAGGGCATGACCACGACGACGGAGTCGCGGCGGGACCGCCAGCGCGCCGCCACCGAGGCGGAGATCAAGGAGGTCGCCCGCCGCCAGCTCGTCGCCTCGGGCGGGGAGGAGCTCAGCCTGCGGGGCATCGCGCGCGAGATGGGCATGACCGCGCCCGGCCTCTACCGCTACTTCGACAGCCTCGAGGCCCTGGTGCAGGCGGTGTGCCACGACTGCGTCGCCGAGATGGCGCGGCACATCCGCGCGGCGATCGACGACGCCCCCGACGACGTCGCCACCCGCGTGCACGCGGCGATCCGCGCGTTCCGCGACTGGGCGAAGGCCCACCCGGCCGAGTTCGGCGTCATCTTCCGGTCCAAGGGTCCGGGCCCCGTCGCCTTCCCCGGCCAGCAGACGGAGTGGGTCGAGGACTGCGACCGGAGCCAGTCCTTCGCGGTCGTGTTCCTCGACCTGTTCGTCGACCTGTGGCAGGAGCGTCCGTTCCCCGTCCCCGCGGACGACGAGCTCCCGCGCGACGTCGTCGACCAGCTCACCATGCTGCGCGGGCTCGCCAGGGCGGAGCTGCCCGACGGCGCCGCCTGGGTGTTCGCGCACGCGTGGGTGCGCCTGTACTCGGTGATCGCGCTCGAGGCGCTCGGCCAGCTCGACTTCATGTTCGCCGACGTCGAGCCCTACTTCGAGGCCGAGCTGCGCGCCGTCGCGCGCGAGGTGGGACTCGAGTACGTGCCGCGCGAGCGCTGAGCCCGGCCCCGACCGGGGCGCCCCGACCGAGGCGCCCGGCGTCCACGAGGGCGTCCACGACGCGGAGCGTCGGTCGCGGCACGGCCGCGCCGGGTGCCACGATGTCGCCCATGCAGCCGGCCCAGGACGCGCCCGAGGTGCGGATCGACGTCGTCGACGTGGACGAGGCGGGGGAGCTCCTCACGGTGCGCCGCGCGGCCTTCGTCAGCGAGGCGCAGCAGTACCGCGACCCGTTCATCCCGCCGCTCACGCAGACCCTCGACGAGCTGCGCGCGGACCTGCAGCGCACCGACGTCGTGACGCTCGGCGCGTGGCTGGGCCCGCGGCTCGTCGGCTCGATCCGGGTCGAGGTCGAGGGCGCCCGGGCCACGCTGGGCCGCCTCGCCGTCGTGCCCGACCTGCAGGGCAAGGGCATCGGCACGCAGCTGCTCCTCGCCATCCCGCCCTACCTGCCCCCGGAGACCTCCGAGGTGTGGGTGTTCACGGCGCGCGACTCCGTGCACAACCTCGCCGACGCGTACGAGGGCGAGCACGACGACGCGCTCGGCGACCTCACCTACGCCTACCTGCGCCGGATCCTCGGCGAGGGCGGCTCGCTCGTGGCGCCCAAGGACGACGCCGACCGGTAGCCGGCCGCGCCGCACGCCCGGGCCGCGCGCTCAGCGGGACGGCACCCGCACCGCGAGCAGCGCGACGTCGTCCTCGGCGTGCGGGGCGAGGCGGGCGACGAGCGCGTCGCACATCGCCTCGACCGGCTCGGCGGCGAGCGTCGCGGCCTCGGCGACGAGCCGCGCGATGCCCTCGGCGGCGGGCCGGTCGCGCCGCTCCACCAGCCCGTCGGTGTAGAGCACGAGGGTGGACCCGGGCGGCAGGTCCGCGGTGTGGTCGTGCCGCGGCACGGTGCCGGCCACCGCGAGCACCCGGTCGTTGTCGCCCTGGAGCAGGTGGGCGCGCCCGTCGGCGTGCACGACGACGGGCGGCGGGTGCCCGGCGCTGGACCACCGCACGCGCGCGGCGCCGTCCGCCTCCTCGAGCAGCGCGACCACCACCGTGGCGAAGTCGGTCACCGCGAGCCCGGTCGCCATCGCCTCGAGCCGGGCGAGCATGTCCGCCGGGCCGGCCACCCCGCTCGACCACGCGAGGGCGCGCAGCGCGCTGCGGAGCTGGCCCATCGCGGCCGCCGCCGCGAGGTCGTGCCCGACGACGTCCCCCACCACGAGCACGGGCCGTCCCGACGGCGTGCGGAACGCGTCGTACCAGTCCCCGCCCACCTGCGCGTCACCCGCGGCCGGCACGTAGCGGGCGGTCGCCGTCCAGGGCGAGAGGTCGGGTACCGCCGTGAGCATGCTCTGCTGCAGGGCGACGGACATCGCGTGCTCCCTGTCGTACCGCCGCGCCTTGGCGACGACGACGGCGATCCGCGCCGCGACGTCCTCGACGAGCATGACGTCGTCGGGGCCGAACCGGCGCTCGCCGCACGAGACGACCGTGAGGACGCCGAGCACCTCGCCGTCGGCGCGCAGGGGGACGGCGATGTAGCCGGAGTAGTCGAGCTCCCGGACGAGCCGGAAGTGCGCCTCGCTGATCGCGAACGAGCGCAGCTCCGCCTCGGTCGGGTGGGCGTTCCACCGGGCCCCGGCGTCCCGCAGGACCGCGGCGACCGGGTGGGAGCTCGCGGGGGTCGGCCCGAACTGCCGGAGCCGGTCCGCGAGTGGCTGCTTCGCGGGGTCCGCGTGCTCCGCGGCCCGACGGCGCACCCGCCCGCCCTCGAGGACGTCGATGACGCAGAGGTCGCCCAGGGTGGGCACGGCGACCCGCGCGAACTGGGTGAGCGTGTCCGCGTAGTCGTCCGCCTGCGCGAGCACCTCCGAGGCGCGGAGCAGGAACTCCTGCGACCGCCGCACGACGGCGAGGCGGGTCTGCAGCGCGTCGCGCGCCGCCTCGGCGGCGCGCCGCCCGGTGACGTCGAGGAGGAGCAGCAGCACCGCCCGGCCGCCGTCCGGGAGGTCGTTCGGGGCGGCCGTGATCTCGACGACCACCTCGGGGCGCCGCGCGGCCGGGGTGGTGACCGAGTGCCCGAACCCCTCCTCGGCCCCGGCCAGGGCGACGGCCTCCGCCACCTGGTCGGCGAGCGCGAACAGGCGGGGCGCGGGCAGGCCGAGGTCCGCGTCGGTGAGACCCAGCACTGTCGCGGCCCGTGCGTTCCACTCGATCGCCTCGCCGGTAGGGGTTGCGAGGAGCACGCCGATCGGCGCGCGGTCGAGCGCGGCGCCGAGCGTCGTCGTCATCGGCCGCGCGTCGGGGGGCGGGGCCGCCGTCCGGAGCCGGACGGCCGTGACGACGGCGTCGTGGCGCCGGCGGCGGGCGGTCCGCTCGGCGGCCTCGCGGACGGTGGTGGCGAGGTCGGCGTCCGGGGCGACGACGACGAGGTCGGACGGGAGGCCGGGAGTGGCGCGCAGGGCGCGGCGCACCTCGGCCTCGTCGTCGCCGACGACCGCGACGGCGGCGGCGTCGGGGTACCGCGCGTGCAGGCGCTGGAGCCGCACGAGGTGGTGCGGCGCCCGGGCGCGGATGACGACGACGTGCGGGTCGCGGCCCGGGGCGAGGTCGTCGCCGTCGAGCACGAGGACGTCCTCGATCGGCGGGAGGTCGGCGACCTCCAGCCCGAGCAGCGCCGCGACGAGGGCGGTCATCCGCCCGACCCTGCGGCGGTGGAGCGCGGCGGGCTTTCCACGTGGTCACCCTAGTGATGCCCGTGTCCGCACGTCAGCGCCCGATGGGTCGGTCCGCCGGTCGGTCCGTCGTGGGTCCGCCGGGGTCCCCGGCGACGGCGGCGCGCCGGAATTCACGGGACGCGCCGTCGTCGGCCGTTGGTAGCCTGGGCCGGGTCGCGACTGGCGGAACGAGGTGGGGAACCACCGGGGAGCGACGCAGCAGCTGACGAGGGGTCGTACGCCTGGGCCCCGGGTCGCCCACCAGGTGCGCGCCCCGGCTCGCACTGCTGATCCGCGAGGAGAGAGATGACCGCCACCCCCGACGCCGCCCGGTCCCGCGACCGCCTGCTCGACGTGCCGCTCGCCGAGGTCGACCCCGAGATCGCCGAGGTCCTCGAGCTCGAGCTGGGCCGCCAGCGCGACACGCTCGAGATGATCGCGAGCGAGAACTTCGTGCCGCGCGCCGTGCTCCAGGCGCAGGGCTCCGTGCTGACGAACAAGTACGCCGAGGGCTACCCGGGCAAGCGCTACTACGGCGGCTGCGAGTACGTCGACGTCGCCGAGAACCTGGCGATCGCGCGCGCGAAGGCGCTGTTCGGCGCGGACCACGCGAACGTCCAGCCGCACGCGGGCGCGCAGGCCAACGCCGCGGTGCTGCACGCGCTCGCCACCGCGGGCGACCCGATCCTCGGCATGGAGCTCGCGCACGGCGGCCACCTCACGCACGGCATGAAGATCAACTTCTCGGGTCGCCTGTACGCCGTCGCCGCCTACCAGGTGGACCCCACGACCTTCCGCGTGAACATGGACGTCGTGCGCGCGAAGGCGCTCGAGCACCGGCCGCGCGTCATCATCGCCGGCTGGTCCGCCTACCCGCGGCACCTCGACTTCGCCGCGTTCCGCGAGATCGCGGACGAGGTGGGCGCCGCGCTGTGGGTGGACATGGCGCACTTCGCGGGCCTCGTCGCCGCCGGGCTGCACCCCTCGCCCGTGCCGCACGCCGACGTCGTGTCCTCGACCGTGCACAAGACGATCGGCGGCCCGCGGTCCGGCTTCATCCTGTGCCGCGAGGAGCACGCGAAGAAGATCGACTCCGCGGTGTTCCCGGGCCAGCAGGGCGGCCCGCTCATGCACGTCGTGGCCGCCAAGGCGACCGCGTTCAGGATCGCGGGCACGCCGGAGTTCCGGGACCGCCAGCAGCGCACGCTCGACGGCGCGCAGATCCTCGCCGAGCGGCTGTCCGCGCCGGACGTCGCCGCGGCCGGCGTCTCCGTCCTCACCGGCGGCACGGACGTGCACCTCGTCCTCGTCGACCTGCGCGAGTCGCCGCTCGACGGCCAGCAGGCCGAGGACCTCCTGCACGACGCCGGCATCACGGTGAACCGCAACGCGGTGCCGTTCGACCCGCGGCCCCCGCGCGTGACCTCCGGCCTGCGCATCGGCACCCCGGCGCTCGCGACCCGCGGCTTCGGCGAGGCCGAGTTCCGCGAGGTGGCCGACATCATCGCGACCGCGCTGATCCGGGGCGCGGGCGCCGACGTCGACGCGCTGCGCGCGCGGGTCGCCCGCCTCACCGCGGAGTTCCCGCTCTACCCGGGCCTGCAGCAGTGAGCGCGCAGGTCCTCGACGGCAAGGCCGTCGCCGCCACGATCAAGGCCGAGCTCGCCGAGCGGGTCGCCGCGCTGCGGCGGCGCGGGGTCGTGCCGGGGCTGGGCACCGTGCTCGTGGGCGACGACCCGGGCTCGCACGCCTACGTCGCGGGCAAGCACCGCGACTGCGCCGAGGTCGGCATCGACTCGATCCGGGAGGACCTCCCGGCGGACGCCACGCTCGCCGAGGTCGAGGCCGCCGTCGACCGGCTCAACCGCGACCCGCGCTGCACCGGCTACATCGTCCAGCTGCCCCTGCCGGGCGGGCTCGACGCGGGCCCGCTGCTCGAGCGGATCGACCCCGACAAGGACGCCGACGGGCTGCACCCGACGAACCTCGGGCGCCTCGTGCTGCGGGTCAAGGAGCCACTGACCTCGCCGCTGCCGTGCACCCCGCGCGCCTGCCTCGAGCTGCTGGCCCGGTACGGGCTCTCCGTGGCCGGCCAGCACGTCGTCGTCGTCGGGCGGGGCACCACGGTGGGCCGCTCGATCGGGCTGCTGCTGACCCGCCGCGAGCACAACGCGACGGTGACGCTCACGCACACCGGCACGCGCGACCTCGCCGCGCACCTGCGCCGGGCCGACGTCATCGTGGCCGCGGCCGGCGTGCCCGGCATCGTGCGGCCGGAGGACGTCGCGCCGGGGGCCGTGGTGCTCGACGTCGGCGTCTCCCGGCGGGTGGACCCGGAGACGGGCCGGACGCGCCTCGTGGGCGACGTCGACCCGGCCGTCGCCGAGGTGGCGGGCTGGCTCTCGCCCAACCCGGGCGGCGTCGGGCCGATGACCCGCGCGATGCTCCTCGCGAACGTGGTCGAGGCGGCCGAGGCCCGCCTGCGCTGACCTGCGGCGCCTGCGCGCCGCCCCGCACCTCCCCCGCGCAGAGTCCAACGTTCACCAGCGCAGAGTGGAACGAAACGAGGTCCAGCAGCGCAGTGTGGAACGAAGTGCAGGCAGATCGTTCCACTCTGCAGGGTGGGGCGATGAGTTGCGCGGGGGTCGGTGGTCGGTACGGGTGACAAGCACGTCCGCACCACCGGAGGAGACCGCCATGGGCATCGTGCACACGCACCTGTGGTTCGAGAACCAGGCCGAGGAGGCCGCGCAGTTCTGGACGTCGGTCGTCCCGAAATCGCGGATCCTGGGCGTCCGCCGCGCCCCCGCCGGCGTGCCGGGCGTGGAGGAGGGGGCGGCGTTCGTCGTCGAGATCGAGCTCGACGGGCACCGGGTGACGCTGCTGAACGCCGGTCCGTACTTCACGCTCGACGAGTCGTTCTCGTTCGTGCTCGAGTGCGCCACGCAGGAGGAGGTCGACCACTACTGGGAGGCCCTGCAGGCGGGCGGCGGTGAGCCGAGCGAGTGCGGCTGGCTCAAGGACCGGTTCGGCGTCTCCTGGCAGGTCGTCCCCGCGGGGCTCGACGACCTCACCCTCGAGCCGAGCGAGGCCGGACAGCGGGCGATGGCGTGCATGCTGAGCCAGCAGAAGCTCGACATCCACGCGATCCGCGCCGCCTACGAGGGCCGCGAGGTGCCGACGATGTCGTCCTGACCACACCTCCCCGAGTGGAGCGCCGTGGCGGGGATCCGGCCCGAGTGGAGCGCGGTGGCGCCACGGCGCTCCACTCGACGGCGGGGAGCGACGGGCGTGGTCCGGGGGCCCGGCGCGGTGGCCGAGAATGCTCTGGTGCTCATCGCGACCGCCAACGTCAACGGGATCCGCGCCGCCTTCCGCCGGGGCATGGGCGCGTGGCTGGCGGCCCGCCGGCCCGACGTGCTCCTGCTCCAGGAGACCCGGGCCGGCGAGGAGCACCTGCGCGACCACCTCGACCCCGCGGTGTGGCACCTCGCGCACGCGGAGTCCGCGACCAAGGGCCGCGCCGGCGTCGCGATCGCCTCGCGCCTGCCCGTCGCGGCGGTGCGCGTGGGCCTCGGGCCGGACGGGGTCGCGACGAACTCCGGCCGGTGGGTCGAGGCCGACCTCGAGCTGCCCGACGGCGGCCCGCTCACCGTCGTCTCGACGTACGTCCACAGCGGGACGGTCGGGCAGCCGTCGATGGCCGAGAAGCTCGCGTTCCTCGACCTGGTGACCGAGCGCCTCGGCGAGCTGGGCGCGGCGGGCGGGCGCGCCGTCGTCGGCGGGGACCTCAACACGACCCACCGGAACGTGGACCTGAAGAACTGGAAGGGCAACCTGCGCTCGGCGGGGTGCCTGCCCGAGGAGCGGGCGTACCTGGACCGGTGGTTCGACGACCTCGGCTGGGTGGACGTGCACCGGCACCTCGCGGGCCCGGGGCCCGGCCCGTACACGTGGTGGTCGTGGCGCGGCAAGGCGTTCGACAACGACGCCGGGTGGCGCATCGACTACCAGCTCGCCTCGCCGGCTCTCGCGACGGCGGGGGTCCGCGCGGAGGTCGACCGGGCGCCGTCGTACGCGGAGCGGTGGAGCGACCACGCGCCGCTCGTCGTGCAGTACGCGCTCTGAGCGGGGCGCGGCGCCGACGGCCGGGCCGGGCGGACCGCTGGGCGAGACGCCCCGGTCCTTCCCGCTCACGCGCCCCGCGCGTGGTTACCCTCCGAGTGTGAGACGGCGCCTCGCGCTCGCCGCGCTCGCCGCGGCCGCCGCGGCCGCCCTGACCCTGTCCGCCTGTGGCGGGCAGGGCAACGACGACGGCGCCGCCGCCCCGGACGCGTCGCCGGACGCGTCGCCGGACGCCTCGACGGACGTCTCGGCGGACGGGCCGACCGAGGGCGGCCGGGTGCCCGTCGAGCCGCCCGACTGCCTGTCCGACGGCGCCCGCGCGCACCGCGCGGGGCCGGAGTCGACGCCCACGCTCGTGGCCGTCGTCGGGGAGGGGGAGACCGGCGTCGTGCTCGCGCCGCAGAACGGCGGCGACTGGTGCCAGTGGGCCGGCGAGGTCGCGCGCCTGGTGGCGGCGGGCCACACGGTGGTGACGTTCACGTGGTCGGCGGACTCCGCGGCCAGCCTGGAGCTCGCGGTCGACGCCGTCCGGGACGCGGGCGTGCGGGCGTTCGCCCTGGTGGGCGCGTCGAAGGGCGGCACGTACTCGGCCGCGCTCGCCGACGAGCTCGAGCCGGCCGCCGTGGTCGCGCTGAGCCCGCCCGCGGAGTTCGAGGGGGTCGACGCGCGGGCCGCCGTGAGCGGCTACACGGGCCCGCTGCTCGTCGTGGCGAGCGCGGACGACCGGGACACGCCCGCGGCGTCGTCCCGGGAGGTCGCGCGCGACGACGCGACGTACCTCGAGGTGCCGGGCGGCGCGCACGGCGTGCGGATCCTCGAGGGGGAGTCCGCCGACGAGGTGCGCGCGGCGATGGACGCGACGCTCGCCGAGGGCCTCGGCGGCTAGGCCCGGACGGTCGCCGTCGTCGCCGTCGGGACGCTGCCGTCAAAGGTCAGGACGCGGCGTCGGCGCGCGTGGGCAGGTCGCGCAGGCGCGCCAGCGGCGAGAGCGCCACGGGCGGCACCGCGAGCGCGGTCCCGGCGACCGCGACCCACAGCGTCGGCACGACGCCGAGGTGCGTGCCCAGCACCCCGCCGAGGAGCCCGCCGAGCGGCATCCCGCCCCACACGATGAACCGCACGGACGCGTTCATCCGGCCGAGCAGCGCGGGCGGGCACAGCCGCTGCCGGAACGACACCTGGGCCACGTTGTAGACGACGATGCAGAAGGTCGCGACCGCCTGGCCCACGATGAGCACGGCCGCCACCGGCACGCCCGCCTCCGACAGCGGCAGCGCGAGCGGCGTCAGCGCGAAGGCGGGCACCCAGCCCACCGCGGCCAGCGCGATGGTGCGGCCCTCCCCGACGGCGCGGGTCACGCGGTCCGCGAGCAGCGCGCCGACGACGCCGCCCACCGCCCCGGCCGACAGCACCGCGCCGAGCCCGGCCTCCTCGAGCCCGAGCACGCGCAGCGCGTAGATGACCATGAGCGCACCGGTCACGGAGCCGAACAGGTTGCTGATGCCGGTGGTCGCGACGATGCGCCGCAGCAGCGGCTGCCCGACGACGAAGCGCAGCCCCTCCGCGATCTCGCGCCGCAGCGAGCGGTCGGGTGCGCGCGGCGGGAGGTCCTCGTCGTGGCGGATCCGGCCGACGAACAGCGCGGAGACGAGGTACGTCACGACCGTCACGCCCACGAGCGCGGGCGCGGTGACGACCCGCAGCAGCTGGCCGCCGAGCCCCGGCCCGACGGCGATCGCCACCGACTGCGTCGCCTGCAGCTTCGCGTTGCCCTCGGCGATGTGCTCGAGCCCGACGAGCCCGGGCACGTAGCTCTGGTGCGCCACGTCGAAGAACACGGTCGCGCAGCTCATGACGACCGCGACGCCCACCAGCAGCGGGACCGACCCGTGGCCCGTGAGCCCCGCGACCACGACGACGGCGAGCGCCGCCGCCCGCACGACGTCGGCGACGATGAGCGTCCGCCGCTTGTTCATCCGGTCGACCCACGCGCCCACGAGCAGCCCGATCGCGGGGAAGGCGATCGTCTCGGCCGCGGTGAGCACGCCCATCTCGAGCTCTGTCGCGTGGAGCGTCTCCACGGCGTAGACGGGCAGCGCGATGAGCGTGAGCTGCGCGCCGAGCTGGCCGAGCGCGTCGCCGATCCAGAGCTGGCGGAAGTTGCGGTGGAAGGCGAGGGACCGCCGTCGGGCGGAGGCAACGTCGGGCGCAACGGCTCGGCGGGCGTCGGGCGCGGCCACGGGCGCGGTGTCCGGCGGGGCGTCCTGCGCGGCGTCGGTCGGCGCGGGGTCGTGGCTCACCCGAGGATGGTGGCGCACCGATTTGGAAAAGTCAATCGGTAGGATGGCGACCATGGAGAAGCGGCCGGCGCCGGAGCCGGAGCCGAGCGGGCGCGAGCGCGAGGTCGACGCCGACGCGCGCGCCCTGGCGTCGGTGGTGCGCATCCGGATCCTGCGGCTGTGCCTGGACCAGGCGCTGACGAACAAGGAGATCGCGGAGCGGCTCGGGCGTGACCCCGGCACGATCTACCACCACGTGCGCACGCTCGCCGAGCGCGGCTTCCTCGAGCCGCAGCCGGAGCGCCGGGGACCGCGCGGCTCACGGGAGGTGCCGTACCTCGCCACGCGGAAGTCCTGGCGGACGCCGCTCGGGCCGAGCGGGTTCCGGGTGCTCGTCGAGACGTTCCTCGAGGAGCTCGGCGAGGCCGACCCCGCGACCGTGCGGACCACGCGGCTCGGCCTGCGCCTCGACCGCGAGGGGTACGAGGATCTCATGCGGCGGCTGTCGGACCTGCTGCAGGAGTTCGCCGACCGGCCCCCCGACCCCGACGGCGTGCCCTACTCGCTGTTCCTCGCCGTCCACGAGGACGCCGCCCGCCGCTGAGCGCGAGCCTCGTCGTGCTCCACGCTCGGCGCCCAGGTCGATAGGAGACGCCGAGGTCGACAGCCCTGGCCTGTCGACGTCGGCTGCCGCTATCGACCTCGGCGTGGGAGGGCCGGTCCTCGGCGTGGGGAGGCCGGTCCCCCTGCAGGTCAGGGCCCCGCCCCGCCGGGTCGATGGGCCCAAAGGGCCCAGGCGCGCATGGTGTATGGGCCCCTACTGTCGAAGTGCGCGCCACAGAAGTCGCGTAGGTGGTCGCGCACGCCGACCCAGACCCCGGGGGTGACGCCCATGAGCGTCCGCACGCCGATGACCTTGGCCACCATCGAGGCCGAGCAGGGGCTCCGAGCCGCCCTGGCCCTCGCGCCCGAGGAGGTGGTGGCCACGATCAAGGAGTCCGGCATGAAGGGCCGGGGTGGGGCCGGGTTCCCCACCGGGGTGAAGTGGGGACTCGCGGCCGAGGCCCCCGCGCCCGACGGCGTGCGGTACGTCGTGTGCAACGCCGACGAGGGGGAGCCGGGCACCTTCAAGGACCGCGTGCTCCTGTCCGAGCTGCCCGACCTCGTGTTCGAGGGCATGACGATCGGCGGGTACGCGATCGGCTCCGCGCACGGCATCTGCTACCTGCGCGGCGAGTACGTCTACCTGCTCGAGGACCTCGAGGCGTGCCTCGCCCGACGGCGGGAGGCCGGCCTGCTCGGCCGCGACGTCCTGGGCTCGGGGTTCGACTTCGACATCGAGATCCACCTCGGCTCGGGCGCGTACGTGTGCGGCGAGGAGACGGCCCTCATCGAGAGCCTCGAGGGGCGCCGGGGCGAGCCGCGCAACCGCCCGCCGTTCCCGGTGGTCTCCGGGTTCCACGGCGCCCCCACGGTCGTCAACAACGTGGAGACCTTCGCGTGGGCCGCGGCGATCCTCGCGCGCGGCGCGGACTGGTTCGCGCACATCGGCACGGACCGCTCGACCGGCCCCAAGCTCCTGTCGGTCTCCGGCGACGTCGAACGACCGGGCGTCTACGAGTTCCCCCTCGGCGTGAGCATCCGCGAGGTCGTCGAGGCCGCGGGCGGCGGGGAGGCGAAGGCCGCCATCGTCGGCGGCGCCGCGGGCACCTGCGTCCCGGCGCGCGACTTCGACCGCGCGATCTCCTACGAGGACGTGTCCACCGGCGGCGCGGTCATCGTCGTCGGGCCGTGGCGCGACCTGCTCGAGGTGGCGGAGAACCTGCAGTGGTTCTTCGTCAACGAGTCGTGCGGGCAGTGCACACCGTGCCGGGTCGGGAACATCAAGCTCCTCGAGGGCATCCGGCGCCTGCGCGCGGGCGAGCTCTCCCGCCGCGAGCTGGACGACCTCGTCGGCCTCGGCCACACCATGCAGATCGCCTCGAAGTGCGGACTGGGGCAGGCCGCCCCGAACGTGCTGCTCTCGATCATCGAGCACTACCGGGCCGAGGTCCTCGGCCACATCCCCGTGGGCGCTCGGTGACCGGGCGGAGAGGAGCGAACCGATGACCACCGCCCCCGCACTCGGTACGCCCGGCATGCCGGGCGGCCCCGCCGTCACGGACCCGACCGTCACCGTCACCGTCGACGGTCACGAGGTCGAGGTGCCCGTCGGCGCGACGATCCTCGAGGCGGCCGAGAAGGCCGGCCGCCGGATCCCGACGCTGTGCCACCACCCGGACCTGCCCGACGTCGGCGTCTGCCGGATCTGCGTCGTCGAGGTCGCCGGGCAGCGCGCCCTGCAGGCGAGCTGCGCGTACCCGATCACGACGCCGATCGAGATCCGCACGTACAGCCGCCGTGTCCGCCAGGCGCGCCAGACGATCGTCGACCTCATGCTCGCCGAGCACTGCGGCAGCTGCCAGACGTGCGGCCGCAACGGCAACTGCGAGCTGCAGGACCTGGCGGAGGAGTACGGCTCGGACCACTTCCGGTTCGGCCACCGCACGGAGCCGACGCGCCTGTTCGACACGCTGGGCCCGTCGATCCGCCGCGACATGAACAAGTGCGTGCACTGCCTGCGCTGCATCCGCACGTGCTCGGAACTGCAGGGGGTCGGCGCGCTCGGCGTCATCGGCCGCGGCGACTCCACGACGATGTCGCCGTACCTGACGCTGCCGATCAGCGACGTCGTCTGCATCAACTGCGGCCAGTGCATCAACCGGTGCCCGACCGGCGCGCTGCAGGAGGTCGACGACACCGACGACGTGTGGCACGCCATCGAGGACCCGACCAAGCACGTCGTCATCCAGACGGCGCCCGCGCCGCGGGCCGCGATGGGCGAGGAGTTCGGCCTGCCGCCCGGGACGCCGGTGACGTGGCGGCTCAACTCGGCGCTGCACGACATCGGGTTCGACAAGGTCTTCGACACGAACTTCAGCGCGGACCTGACGATCATCGAGGAGGGCACGGAGCTGCTGCTCCGGCTCTACGAGAACCTCGTGCTCGGCGACAGCAGCCGACCCGTGCCGCAGTTCACGTCGTGCTCGCCGGGCTGGGTCAAGTTCCTCGAGCACCACTACCCGCAGCTCCTCCCGAACATGTCGAGCTGCAAGAGCCCGCAGCAGATGTTCGGGGCGCTCATCAAGACCTGGTACGCGGAGCGGGAGGGCATCGACCCCGCCGACGTCGTGTCCGTGTCCCTCATGCCGTGCACGGCCAAGAAGTTCGAGTCGGGCCGGCCGGAGATGACGGACTCGGGCCACCGGGACGTCGACGTCGCCCTGACGACGCGCGAGCTGGCCCGGATGATCCGCGAGTACGGCATCCACCTGCCGGACCTGCCGGAGCGCGACTTCGACGACCCGTTCGGGACGGCCACCGGCTCCGGCGTGATCTTCGGCGCCACGGGCGGCGTCATGGAGGCGGCGCTGCGCACCGTCGTGGAGCTCGTCACCGGCCGCAAGGTCGAGGAGATCTTCGACCACGCGGACATCACCCCGGTCCGCGGCTTCGAGGAGACCCGCTACGCCGAGATCACGCTGCCCGACGAGCTCGGCCCGGTGCCGGCGATCCTCGACGGGAAGGTGCCCGACTGGGACTGGCTGAAGGGCGCGACCCTCAAGCTCGCCGTCGTGCACGGGACCGCGAACGCGCGCAAGGTGCTGGACGACATCGTCGCGGGCGGGCGGTTCAGCGAGTGCCACTTCATCGAGTTCATGGCCTGCCCGGGCGGGTGCCTCGGGGGCGGCGGCCAGCCGATCCCGACGAGCGTCGAGATCCGCAAGGCGCGCGCCCAGGCCATCTACGGCGAGGACGCGTTCTACGGCGAGACCGGCCGGGTGCGCAAGAGCCACGAGAACCCGGCGGTCCTGCGGCTCTACGAGGAGTTCCTCACCGACGGCCCGTGCGGCCACCGCAGCCACCACCTGCTGCACACCGAGTACACGCCACGGGGGACGTACATCGCGACGAACGGTCGCGGCGTCGGCGACGGGAGCAACCGATGACCATGCTGCCCACCGAGGTCGTGCAGGACAACGCCGACCTGATCGAGGCGATCGACGCGCTGGTCGCGCGGTACGGGAACGACCGCAGCGCCCTCATCCCGATCCTGCAGGAGCTGCGCCAGCAGCGCCGGCAGATCTCCGACGTGGCGATGCAGGTGGTCGCGAACCGCCTCGGGATCACGCCGGTCGACGTCCAGGGCGTGGTGACCTTCTACCACTTCCTGGACACCAAGCCGACGGGCACGCACGTCATCCACCTGTGCCGGACGATCTCGTGCGCCATGGCGGGCATGGAGTCGATCGCGACGCGGCTGGAGAACGAGCTGGGCATCTCGTTCGGGGAGACGACGCCGGACGGCTTCTTCACCCTCGAGTGGGCCAACTGCATCGGCATGTGCGCGACCGCCCCGGCGATGCTCCTCAACCGGCAGGCGCTCCCGCGCGTGACGCCGGACGAGGCGTCGGAGCTGGTGGCGCGGCTGCGGGCGGAGTGCCTCGCGCAGCGCAGCGGCAACGGCGCGAACGGCGCGGCGCACGGGTCGGCGCACGGGTCGGCCGACGGCAACGGCGCCCCGGACCGGACGTCCGGCGCGTCGGGCCCCCCGACCGGGGCATGATTCGAGGGTGATCGGCGGAATCCTCTCGGCGCTGCTGTTCGGGGTCACGTCGGTCGTGGCCCGCCGGGCGATCCGCCTGGTCGGGTTCGTGCGCGCGAACGCGTGGCGCCTCGCGCTGTCCGCGGTCGTGCTCGGCCTGGCCTCGCTCGCGTTCGGCGGCGGGACGGGGGCCGCGACGGTCACGCTCCTGGGCGCCGGCGCGATCGGCCTCGGCATCGGCGGCGTGGCGCTGTTCCGCGCCCTGCCGCTGCTGGGCGCCCCGCTCGCGTCGCTCGTCGTGGAGACGCTGGCGGCCGTGGTCGCCGCCGGCGCCGCGTGGGCGTGGTTCGACGACCGCCTCACGCTCGAGGTCGTCGTCGCGTGCGTCGTCATCCTCGTCGGCGTGGTGGCGGGGCTGGTCCCGTACGTGCGGCGGGAGGGCGCGCCGCCCCGCCTGGGCCTCGGGCTCACGACGGCGGCCCTCGCCGCGGCGGCGCAGGGCCTCGGCCTCGTGCTCACCCGCAAGGCGCTGCTGGAGATGCCCGCCGCGGACGCACCGGCGACGGCTGCCCTGGCGCTCGGCGGCGGGGGTCTGGGCGCGCGGCCGACGCTGGAGAACGTCGTGTCCGCGTCGTTCGTCCGGCTGCTCGGCGGCGCGGCCGTCGCGCTCGTGGCCTGGGGCGTCGTCGTGCTCTTCGCCCGGCGGTCGGCCGGGGCGCGCGCCGCGCTCGCGGAGGCGGGCGGCTTCGAGCCGGGGGAGGTGCCGACGTCGGCGGACCTCGGCGCCGTCGGGTCGCGACTGCCGGACACGCCGGCCTTCTGGGTGGGCGCGAACGCCGTCGTCGGCCCGATCCTGGGCGTGACGGCCCTGGTCTGGGCGCTGACGACGCTGCAGCCTGGCGTCGCGCAGGCGATCACCGCGGTGGCGGCGCTCATCTCCGTGCCGGTGGCGCACTGGCTGGAGGGCCACGAGCAGCCGCCGTGGATGTTCGTCGGCGCCGCGATCGCGGCCGCGGGCCTGTGGGGGCTCTTCCTCGGGATCACCTGAGCGAGCGGCCCCGCCGTCGGGCGGGTCGTGTCCCTGGTGCGCGGGAGGATGGGGCGTGTCCCTGGTCCTCCTGCACGACGACGCTCGCCCCGGGTGGGTCGTGCTGCAGGACGTGACCGACGATGGCGCGCCCCTCGCCCGGGTCTCCGTCCCGGCGGAGCGGCTGCCCGACGCCGTCCGGGAGCGCGAGCGCGGCCGTCCCCGCTGGGTGTGGGACGACACCGCGCGGCGCTACCCGCCGCTGCTCGCCGCCGGAGTCCGGGTCGAGCGGGCGCACGACCTGCGGCTGTGCCACGCGATCCTGCGCGGCAGCGCGCGGTGCGCGGGGTCGGAGATCCAGCAGCTGCCCCCGGGCCCGTGGGACGCGCCGCGCGCCGCGGAGGAGCCGGGGCCGGCGCGGGAGGCGACGCTCTTCGACGTCGAGCCGGGCGAGGACGCAGGCGGCGAGGGCCCGGCGTCGGCGGCCACGGACGCGGGGGACGAGCTGCGGCGCCAGCTCGCGGCGGTCGCCGGCTCGGACGCGCCGGGTCGGCTGCGGCTGCTGCTGGCGGCGGAGTCGACCGGCGCGCTCATCGCGGCGGAGATGCAGCACGACGGCCTGCCGTGGAGCGCGGCCGAGCACGACCGGATCCTCACGGAGATCCTCGGCCCGCGCCCGGCGCCCGGCCGCCAGCCCGCGCGGTTGGAGGAGGCGGGTGCGCGGGTGCGCGAGCTGCTGGGCCAGCCGCGGCTCAACCTCGACAGCCAGCCGGAGCTGCTCGCGGGCCTGCGGCGGGCGGGCATCGACGTGGCGACGACGCGCGCGTGGGAGCTGCGCGAGCACGGCGGCCCCGAGGTCGAGGCGCTGCTCGAGTACAAGCGGCTCGCGCGGCTGTACTCGGCGAACGGCTGGGCGTGGTTGGACACGTGGGTCGCGGACGGGCGGTTCCGCACGCAGTACGTGCCGGGCGGCGTGGTCACGGGCCGGTGGTCGAGCGTGGGCAGCGGCGCCCTGCAGATCCCGACGGCGATCCGCGGCGCCGTGGTCGCCGACCCCGGGTGGCGGCTGGTGGTGGCGGACGCGGCGCAGCTCGAGCCGCGGGTGCTGGCGGCGATGTCGGGCGACCGGGCGATGGCGGAGGCGGGGCGCCACGCGGACCTCTACGCGGGCGTCGTGGCGGCGGGCGTGGTCGCGGAGCGCAAGCAGGCCAAGGTGGCCATGCTCGGCGCGCTGTACGGGTCGACGACGGGCGCGTCCGCGGCGCTCATGCCGCGGCTGGAGAAGGCGTTCCCACGCGCGATCGGGATGGTCGAGGAGGCGGCGCGCGCGGGGGAGCGGGGCGAGGTGGTCTCGACGTGGCTGGGCCGGTCGTCGCCGCCTCCGCCGCCCTGGTGGCACGACGCCGTGGAGGCCGCCGGCCGCGAGGACGCCGGCCCGGAGGAGGCCCGGGCCGCGCGGGCGGCCCGGCGCGACTGGGGCCGGTTCACGCGGAACTTCATCGTGCAGGGGACCGCGGCGGAGTGGGCGCTGTGCTGGATGGCGGCGCTGCGGCGTCGGCTGCGCGGGATCGACGGGCGCCCGCACCTGGTGTTCTTCCTGCACGACGAGGTCATCGTGCACGCGGCCGAGGCCGTCGCCGAGGAGGCGGCCGCGGCCGTCCGGGACGCGGCCGTCGAGGCGGGGCGGCTGCTCTTCGGCGAGACGCCGGTGGAGTTCGCGCTCTCGGTGTCGGTGGTCGACACCTACGCCGACGCCAAGGGCTAGAGACGACCTGACCTCGGCCCATGCACAGCGGTGGTCTCTGCCGCGATTTGGAGGGAGTCGCGCTCTATTCGTTGGAGACCTCGACTAGTGATCCGTCGGCGGCGCGACGCCAGACGACACCAGCAGCGTCCAGGAATCGTGCGGTGACCTCTGGCTTGTGAATCTTCTCGCCCAGTTGGGCCGTAAAGAGAGCGGCGCGCGACTCGCCTGGGTGCAGCACACTGCTATAGCTGTCCTTCACCTTTTGGCCGTTCACGAACACCGTGACGTTCATGATCGGCATGTCGGAGTAGTTGTGGCAGGCGACGCGCGCCTTGTTCGGATCTGTCCTGACCGACCCGATCCGGGTCATGGTCACGACAACGCGGCGGGCCTGTGCCTCGCGCTGCCTCCGCATCTCGGCCTGCTCGGCCCTGCGCTGGGCATCCCGTGCCTCATCGCGGTCGCGTTCAGCCTGCTTCCGGTCGGATCGTTCACGCGTGGTGATCCACACCGAGGCGGCTGCGAGCAGTGCTGTGCCAATCCCGCCGACGATGGCCGCGACGTCCTTCCACCACTGCCAACTCCACATGTCCGGAGCCATGTCGGAGGCCGCCGCCGTGACGATCCCGAGAGCATTGATCATGAAGAGACCGTGCCACGTGGGGCCGACACGGTCGGTACTGGCAAGATCTCCCCTCGTGACGGACACCCCCGCGGCCGACGCCACGCCCCTGCACGAGCCCGCTGCTACGCCGGCACCGGAGCCCGCGACCCGCTCCCCGTACGTGCGCGCGGGCGCGCCCGCGCTCGCCGTGCTCGGCGTGCTCATCTGGTGCATCGCCCTCATGGGCCCGATCGACCTGACCGTCCCCATCGTCCCGCTCGAGGACTTCTACAACCACTACCTCATCGAGGTCGGCTGGGGGCTCCTCTACACGGTCCTGCTCGCGGTGCCGACGCTGGTGCTCGCGTTCCGGCCCCTGTCCGACGTCGCCGCGCAGCAGGTCCTCACGTGCGCCGCCGCACTCGCGTTCGCCGGGCTCGCCGCGCCCGAGCTCGGGCACCTCGTCCCGGCCGCGGTCGCCGTCGGGCTCGTCGCCGGGACCCGCGTGCTCGCCGGGGGACGTGCGTTCCCGCGCAGCCCGCAGCGCCGGCTCGGCGCCGCGGACGTGCCGGGGCTCGTCGTCGTGGTCGCGGGGATCTGGCCCGCGATCGCCTACGCGAGCGCCTGCATCGCTGACTACCGCGACCCGACCGTCTCCGCCGACGTCACCAACGAGCTCGACCACTGGCCCGCGCAGGCCGCCCTCGCGATCGCGGTCGTGCTGGTCGCGGCCCTCGCCGTCCTCGCGCGCCGCGGCTGGCTCCTGCCCACGCTCACCGCGGCGACGTCGGCGGTCTGGCTCGGCCTGACGTCCGTTGCCTTCCCCGCGCACGACGGCAGCCTCGGCACGACGGGCGGGTGGCTCGCCGTCGTCTGGGGCGCCGCCCTGGTCGCCGCGATCGCCGTGCCGCGCCTCCTCACAGGCCGCCGGTCGGCGCCTGAGCCCGCCCCTGCGCGCGCCGCGGAGCCCACCCCCGACGCCGACACCGCCCCCGACCCCGCCCGCTAGCCTGGCGCCACGGGGCGCCACCGACGAAGGGAGGCGCGGGTGCTCGCAGCACTGACCGGTGCCGGGCTGTCCGCGGCGGCCGGGCTCAACGCCTTCATCCCGTTCGTGCTCGTCGGGATGCTCGACCGCTTCACCGGCCTCCTCGACCTGCCGCCCGGCCTGGACTGGATCTCCTCGTGGTGGGCGATCGGCGTCGGGATGCTCCTGCTCGTCGCCGACGTCGTCTTCGACAAGGTGCCCGGCGTCGACCACGTCAGCGACGCGATCCAGACGGCGGTCCGGCCCCTCATGGGCGGCGTGATGTTCGCGGCGGCGTCGGGCGCGCAGCAGATCGAGCAGTCCGAGTGGTGGCGCGAGAATCCGTGGGTGGGGGCCGTCGTCGGCGTCGCGCTCGCGGGGACCGTGCACGCGGGCAAGGCGCTCAGCCGGCCGATCGTCAACGCGGGCACGCTCGGCGTCGGCGGGCCGTTCGTCTCCGCCGCGGAGGACGCGACCTCCGCCACCGTGAGCGTCGTCGCGATCCTCGTGCCGGTGCTCGTCGTGCTCGTGCTGATCGCGCTCGGCGTCGCGCTCTGGCGGATCCTCGCCTTCCGGCGGCACTGGCGCGCCCGACGCGCGGGCCGACCCGAGGCGTCCGCCCCGCCGCCGTAGCCCGCACCGGATCAGCGTGAAGGGTTCCGTTCGCCAGGCGAACGGAACCCTTCACGCTGCGAGGCCGAGGCGCCTCACGTCGCGCCCCGCAGCGCGTGGATCGGCTCGACGCGCGCCGCCTTGAGCGCCGGGTACAGGCCGGCGAGGACGCCGATCACCCCGCCCAGCAGGGCCGCGCCCACGACCACCCACGTGTCGAGGATCGGCGTCCACTCCTTCGCGACGCTCACCACCACGACCACGCCGACGCCGATCGCCGCGCCCACCAGCCCGCCGAGCAGGCCGATGACGCCCGACTCCACGAGGAACTGGTTGCCGATGTCCCGCCGCGTCGCGCCGAGCGCGCGCCGCAGGCCGATCTCCGCCGTTCGCTCCCGGACCGACAGCAGCGTGACGTTCGCGATCCCCAGGCCGCCCACGAGCAGCGCCACCGCGCCCAGCGCGAGGAAGATCGCGTTGATGTCCGCCTGGACGTTCTCCCGCACCGTCGACGACGCCGGCGGCACCTGCACCCGGATCCCCTCGGGGTTGGTCGGGTCGAGGGCCCACGGCGCCTGCTCCGCGATCACGGGGCCGGCGCCGATCGCCATGCGCAGGTGCGCCTGCTCGAGCGCCACGAGGTCGAAGTCCGCGCGCGCCGTGCCGACGGGAAGGATCACCGCGTCGAGGAGGTCGGAGCGGCGCCGGACGTCGTCGATGATCCCGATGACCGTGTACGAACGGTCCCCGATGAACACCGACGGCTGCCGGTCCACGCGGTGCACGCCCAGGCGCTGCGCCGCCCGGGTGCCGAGCACCACGATCCGGTCCGCCCGCTCGTCGTGCCCGACGTCGAAGTAGCGCCCCGTGACCACGCGCCCGCCGACGGCGTCCAGCATCCCCGGCGTCGTCGCGAGCACCTGGGGGCTCGCCAGGGTGGGCGCGGACGGGTCGTGCACCGGGACGGCCGTGATCCGTGCGTTGTCGACGTCCACCGTCGCGATGGCGCCCGCCACCTCGACGCCGGCGATGCGCAGGAGGCGGTCCTCCGCGTCCCACGGGATGCGGCCGGTGGCGCGCTCGCCCCCGCGGGTCTGCGCCGTCGCCGGCTCGATGACTACCTGGGTCGCCGCGACGGCGTCGAACTGCCGGGCGATCTGGCCCGCCGCCGTCTGGGCCAGGCCCACCGTGACCACGAGCGAGCCGATGCCGAGCACCGTGCCGATGATCGTGAGGAGCAGCCGGCCCGGGCGCGCCCCGATGCCGTGCGCCGCCTCCGAGACCAGGTCCCGCACCCCGAACCGGTCGAGCCGTCGGGTGTGGGCCTCCGGGTCCTCCTCGGCCTCCAGCCCGAGGGCGGCGACGCCGTCGGGCTCCTCGCCCTTCGGCCGCCGCCGCAGCAGCGCGCCACCGCGCCGCAGCGCCTCGCGACCCCGCCGCAGCATCACGCCACCTCGCTGAGCGTGCCGTCGGAGATCCGCACCGCGCGCTGCGCGCGCGCGGAGACCGCCGCGTCGTGCGTGATGACCACGAGCGTGAGCCCGTCGGCGTGCAGCTCGTCGAACAGGTCGAGCACCCCCTCGCTCGTCGCCGAGTCGAGGTTGCCGGTCGGCTCGTCCGCGAGGAGCACGTGCGGCTGCGCGATGACCGCGCGGGCGATCGCCACCCGCTGCCGCTCGCCGCCGGACAGCACCGTCGGCAGGAAGTCCAGCCGGTGCGACAGGCCGACCCGGTCGAGCGCCGCCAGCGCCCGCTCCCGGCGCTCGCCGCGCGGCACCCCGCTGTAGAGGGTCGCCAGCAGCACGTTGTCGAGCACCGTGCGGTGGGGCAGCAGGTGGAACGCCTGGAAGACGAACCCGATCCGCCCGCCGCGGAGCCGCGAGCGCTCGCGCTCGCTGACGGTCGCCGTCGACACACCGTCGAGCAGGTAGTCGCCCGCGGTCGGCCGGTCCAGCAGCCCGAGGATGTGCAGCAGCGTCGACTTCCCGCTGCCGGACGGCCCCACCACGGACACGTACTCGCCCCGCTCCACCACGAGGTCGACCCGGCGCAGCGCCTCCACGGGCGGCGTCCCGGGGAACGTCCGCGACAGGCCGCGCAGGTCGATGACCGGCGCGCTCATCCCTCGGCGTCCTCGGCGGGCTCCTCGGCGTCCTCCTCGTCGTCGCCCTCGTCGTCGCCCTCGTCGTCGCGCGCGTCCCGGGATGCCTGGATCCCGACGACGACCCGGTCGCCGATCTCGAGCGAGCCCTCCACCGGGGTCACCTCGACGAAGCCGCCCGCGGCGAGCCCCGTGCGCACGACGACGAGCCGGGTGTCCGAGGCGCCCTCGTCGAGCACCTCCACGCGGTACTCGCCGCCCGGGCCCGCGGACACGGCCGCGACCGGCACCGCCATGACGGCGCCGTCGGTCGACCCGACCGGGATGGTGATGCGCACGTTGGAGCCCTGCAGCATCCAGCGCTGCTCCTCGGTGAGCTCGCCCGGCACGACGACGATGCGCCGCCGCGTCGGGTCGGCGGACCCGCCGCCCTCGCCGTTCTCGCCCTCCCGCTCGGCGGTGCCCACCGACGCGACGGTGCCGTCGACCTCGGTGCCGTCGGGCAGCGTGATGACGACCGGCGCGCCCTCGGTGACGAGCTCGGCGTCGTCGAGGCCCAGCGTGCCCTCGATCTGCAGGGTCGCGCCCGAGACGGTCATCACGGGCGTGCCGGCGATCATGGCGCCCCGGCGCACGTCGACGGCGTCGACCCGGCGGGGCGTCGTGGCGAGGTAGACCACCTCGCTCGCAGGCAGCGGCGTGAGGACGGCCGCCTGCGCGTCGGCGAGCTGCTTCTGCGCGTCCGACACCGCGCGCTCAGCGGCCGTCACGGCCGCGCGCAGCTCCGACGTGTCGGGGTTGTAGGCCTGCCGGCGGGCCTCGGTCGCCACGGCGACGGCGCCCTGCGCGGCGACCACCTCCGCCGTCGGGCACGGCGGGTGGGGGTCCGGGTCGGCGACGCACGCCGCGTACGCGGCCTGCGCGTCGGCGAGCTGCGCCTTGGCGGTGTTGAGGGCCGCGTCCGCCTCGGCCCGCACCTGCGCGCTGCCGGCCTGGCTCAGCGCCCGCCGCGCCCCCGCGAGCTGCTCCTGCGCCGCGGCCACGCCGGCGCGCGCCGCGTCGACGGCGGCCTCCGCCTCCGGGCCCGCCGACGGCGCGGGGTAGCCGACCTTCGCGTACAGCTCGCGGACCGCGGCCGCCGCGCTCGCGTCGTACACGTTCGACGTCGCGTTGCCGACGCTGATGCCCAGCGCCGCGAGCGCCGCCCGCAGCTGCACGACGTCGGGCCCGGACACCCCCGCCCGCAGCGTGCGGTACACGGGCAGGTCGCCCGTGAGCAGGATCACCGGCCGGCCGGTGACCTCGAGGATCACGGTCCCGGCCTCGATCGTGGAGCCGACCTCGGGCACCTGGCCCGTCACGACCGCGGGGCCGCCGATGTCGCCGGTCTCCACGGTGATGCTCACCGGGTCCTCGTAGATCGCGTCGCCGCGCATGACGATGTCGTTCGTCAGCTCGCGCTCCTCGACCGGCACCGTGATCGGGCCGGCCTCGGGCGGCGCCGCGTTCGCGGCCGCCTCGGCGGGGGAGACGATGAACTTGCTCAGGCCGATGCCGAGCCCGAGCGAGACCACCGCCGTCGCGCCGATGATCCAGATGGTCCGCGTGGACCCGGTGACCGCCATCCTGCGTGTTCCTCCGTCCGGGGGCGCCAGCCCACCACTACTGCCGACCTGGTCCCAGCCGACCGACCCTCAGCCGACCGCGCCGCCCGACTGCCACTGGGCCCACTGCTCGAGCTCGGACTTGTGCTCGTCGTAGAACCGCTGCTGGTACTCGAGGTTCACCTCGGTGAGCGCCTTGTCGTACTTGGCGTCGGCCCGGCACGTGTAGTCGGCCGTGGCGAGCTCGATCTCCTCGCCGCTCAGCTCGGCGAGGCGCGCCTGGATCTCCTCCTCGGCCGCCATCCAGTCGTCCTCGTCGGCGTCCGGCGGGATGCCGTTGTAGACCTCGGTGCGGATCTCGTCCGTGCGCGTGTAGAAGTCCTGCTCCGCGTCGCCGACCTTCGCGTAGCTCGGGTACCCGGCGTCGGCCATGCAGTCGGCCCACCGCGCCTCGGCGGCGACGACGCGCTCGTCGCTCTGCATGGACTCCCACAGGCGGTTCATCTCCTCCTGGAGCTCCATGAAGGGGTCGTCCTCGCCGCCGCCGTAGAGGCCGTCGCCGTAGACCTCGTGCTCGGCCCAGCCGCTGCAGCCCATCTCCTCCCACGACGGGGGCACCCACTCGTCGCCCTCCATGGGCTCCTCCTGGGGCTCGCCGTAGAGGGCGGCCCAGTACGCGGCCTGCTCGGCCTCGCTCATCGCCTCGATGATCTCCTGGTTCGGGTCGTACCAGTCGTCGATCGGGAGCGGCTCGGGCATCGGGTCGTCCGCGTCCTCCCACGGGTTCGTCGTGACCCCGTACCCGTACTTCTTCGCGAACTCGAGGGTGCCCCACTGGAGTTCGTCGCCGTCGTCGTCGACGGGGTCCTCGATCACCACGCCGCCGCCGGTGTCCATCGGGATGTACTCGAAGCCCTCGCGGGCCATGCACTCGGCCTTGAGCTCCTCGACGCGGCGCATCTGCTCGTTGGCCTTCTCCTCGTCCCAGTCGCCCCACATCTCCTGGAAGAACGCCTCGAGCGCGCCGACGCGGGTCTCCTCGGGCTCCGGGTCGCCCTTCGCGCAGCCGGTCACCGCCAGGCCGATCACGCCGACGACGGCGGTCGCCCGGGCGACGGTGCCCGCCCGGCCGGGACGGGGGTGCTGGCGGCGGACGCGTGCGGGGCGGCGCGGCGTGGCGGTCATGGCTCGCTTCCCTCCTGCGCGGGCCCGCGGCGTCGCGCGGACCCGACCCCCGCGGTGGGGGCTCGTGCTGGCAGTGTCGTCCTGCATGTGTCGTCGGTGGGGCCGAACTGGCACGGCACCACCGGGCGGGAGGTCACGATCCGGACACGGTGGTGGGGGCGCGCCGTCGGCCGTGGTGACGCGCCCCCGACCGAGTAGACGCGCGAGGGTCGTCCGACGTTGTGCCGCGACCGAGGACGTCTCACCTGTCGGCTCACTCGTCGGCCTCGCGGTCGGCGGTGAGCGCCTCGAGCCAGCCCTGGATCTCGTCGCCGTGCTCGGCGAGGAACGCGAGCTGGTGCTCGGTGTCGACGCGGCGGCGCACGTCGTCGTACCCGGTGGAGGCACGGCAGCGCGCGTCGGCGACGGCCATCGCGATCTCGCGCGGCGTGATCTCCGCGATGGCCTCGTCGAGGGCCGCCTGCGTGCTCGGGGCGGTGAGGCCGCGGCGCAGCGCCTCGCGGGCGGCCGCGCCGGGGTCGTCCAGGGGGCCGGCCGCGGCGGCGCCCACCGCGGCGCGCGCGGCCTCGACCTCGGCGAGGATCTGCGCCTCGCCGTCGCCGACCGCCGTCAGGCCGTCGAAGCCGGCGTCGAGCATGCACGCAGCCCAGTCGGTGTTCGCCTGCGCGAGCCGCGGGTCGGCGTCGGCCTCCTCGGTCATGCGGAGCATCTCCTCCTGCAGGGCCAGGAACTGCTCGTCCTCGATGCCCGTCGCGACCACCTCGTGCTGCGCCCGCCCCGAGCAGCCCGCCGTCTGCCAGTCGTAGCCCTCGACGGTCTCGTCCGCCGGGTCGGGGTCGGCCCAGCCCTCGCCGTGGAGGGCGGTGAGGTAGGCGTCGCGTTCGGCGTCGGACATCGCGGCGACGTACTCGGCGTTCGGGTCGGTGACCTCCTCGCCGCCGGACGTGAACGGGTCCGTCGTGATGCCGTAGCCGAACTGCTGCGCGAAGTCCTCGCTGCCGTAGACGAGGTCGAGGCCGGCCGAGAGGTCCACCTCCAGCCCGGAGTAGTCCACCGGCGTGTACTCGAAGCCCTCCTCGGCCATGCACGCGGCGATGCGCTCCTCCATCTCCGCGAGCCGCCGCGCGACGTCCTCCCCGGACCACTCCTTCAGGTAGTCGCCGAGGAGCGTCTCGAGGGGCGTGGCCGGCTCGTCCGACGGCGTGGGGGTGGGCTCCGGCTCGTCGTCGCCCGTGCAGGCGGCGAGGGGGAGGGCCAGGGCGACGACGGCGGCGGCGGGCAGCACTCTCCGGACGACGGCGCGGGTGGTCGCGCGGGCGGTAGGGCGGCTGGGCCGGGCGGGCATCGTCTCCCCCTGTGGACGACCTCACGCTACGTCCGCGGTCGGCCCGGCGTCATCGTCCTGGGGTCCCGGATCGGCTCCACCCCAGGGTGGAGATCACTGTCGCTCGCGGACCTGTGCGACCCAGGCGTCGAGCTCGTCGCGGTACCTGTCGACGAGGTCCTGCTCGTACTCGAGCGTCACCTCATGTTCCACGCGGGTGTACCCGGAGTCCTCGCGACACGTCGCGTCGGCGACGGCGACCGCCCGCTCGGCGGCCTGGAGCTCCGCGAGCTCCGCGGGGACGCTCGCCCTGATCGCGTCGTACTCGGACTCGGCGAGCGTCCTGTCGATCCGGTCGGCGTTCTCGGCGAGGAAGCGGGTGATCAGCCCGTCCACGAAGGACTGCGCGTCGCGGAGCTGCGTCAGGTCGGGGTAGCCGGCATCGGCCATGCACAGAGTCCACGCCCGCTGCGCATCGACGAGCCGCGGATCACTCTCCACCTGGGCGTAGATCTCACCCATGGCATCGATCACCGCGGCGAACTCCGTCGGCCACATGAGCGTCGAGATCTCGGCGTAGCTACGCGTGTAGCAGCCGCCGTCGGTCATCTCGTCGTACCCCTCCTCCAGGACGGCCAACGGGTCACCGAGGAGCACCCGCTCGTACTCCGCCCGCGCGGCGGGTGACAGCGACTCCTTGTACTCGCGGTTCGCCCGCTCGGCCTGGCCCTCCTGCTTCGGCGCCGACCAGCGGGCCGTGCCGGTGCCCCGGCCCTCCGCCTCGATCGAGTAGCCGTAGCCGAAGTCCTCGGCGACCTCGACGGTGTGCGGGAGCTCCCGCCACGTGGTCACGTAGGTCGGCTCCTCGAGCACGGGGTGGTACTCGAAGCCCGCCTCCGCCATGCACGCCGCGACCGCCTCCTCGGCCGGCGCCCGGAGCGGGTCGGCGTACGCGTCGTCCGACTCGAACTCGCCGAGCACCTCCCGCAGGTACGCGTCGAGCGGGCTCTGGTCATCCCATCGAGGGTTGCTCGGGGCGACGTCGTCGGGATCGGGGGGCTCGGGGACGCCGGGCGACGCCTGTCCCGGGCCGCAGCCGGCGAGCAGGGCCGCGGCGAGGACGCCCGCCGCGCACGCCGCCGTCGCACGCACCCGCATCGCCTCCTCCCGCGACTTCCCGCGGCCAGGCTAGCCGGGCGCGGCACCGGGGGAGGGGGCGCCGTCGTCGGCGGATCTGGCGCTCAGCGCTGGACGGGCTCCAGGCCGAGCGACCGGCCGGCGAGGCCGCGCGCACGGTGCGCGAGCGACGCCGCGACGTGCGACAGCACGCGGGCGGCGGGGCTCTCCGGCGCGGAGAGGACCACGGGGGTCCCGCCGTCGCCGGCCTCGCGGAGCGCGACGTCGAGCGGCACCTGGCCGAGCAGCGCGACGCCCGTCCCGGTCGCCCGGGAGAGGCTGTCCGCGACCGCCGCGCCGCCGCCCGAGCCGAACACCTCGAGACGGGAGCCGTCGGGCTGCTCGAGCCACGACATGTTCTCCACCACGCCGACGATGTGCTGGCGCGTCTGGAGCGCGATGGAGCCCGCGCGCTCGGCGACCTCCGCGGCGGCGACCTGCGGCGTCGTCACGATGACGAGCTCGCTGCTGGGCAGCAGCTGGGCGACCGAGATCGCGACGTCCCCGGTGCCGGGCGGCAGGTCGAGCAGCAGCACGTCGAGGTCGCCCCAGTACACGTCCGCGAGGAACTGCTCGAGCGCCCGGTGCAGCATCGGCCCGCGCCAGACGACCGCGCGGCCCTGCGGCACGAACATGCCGATCGAGATGACCTTCACCCCGTGCGCGACGGGCGGCAGGATCATGTCGTCGACCTTGGTGGGCTGCTGGCTGACGCCGAGCATCCGCGGCAGCGAGAAGCCGTAGATGTCCGCGTCGATGACGCCGACCTTGAGGCCCGAGGCCGCCATCGCCGCGGCGAGGTTCGCCGTCACGCTGGACTTGCCGACCCCGCCCTTGCCCGACGCGATCGCGTACACCCGCGTCAGCGAGTCCGGCTTGGCGAACGGGATCTCCGGCGCCGCCGACCCGCGCAGCTGCGTGCGCAGCGCCTTGCGCTGCTCGTCGCTCATCACGCCCATGGCGACCTCGACCGACGCCACGCCCTCGAGGCGCGAGACGACGGCGGTCACGTCCCGGGTGATGGTGTCCTTGAGCGGGCACCCCGCCGTCGTCAGGTCCACGCCGACGACGACGCGCGCCCCCTCCTCGCCGTCGGTCACCTCGACCGAGCGGACCATGCCGAGCTCGGTGATCGGGCGCCGGATCTCAGGGTCGATGACCCCGGCGAGCGCGGCGGTGACCGACTCGACCGTGGGCGCAGCGGTGGGGTTTGCCATGGTCCCCATCGTAGGTTGCCGCTCCGGGCCCCCTCCGGGACGGCCCCTGGGACCCGGGTCGGGTCCGGTCCGGGTCGGGTCGGGGCGGGGCCGGGTCGGGGCGGGAACGGCCGGGCCGGGTGGCCGCGCGGCACGTACGCTCCGGGGATGGAGCAGGCGGCGTACCTCGCGACGATCCGGGGCGAGTCGGAGCGGTTCCTCCAGGTGCTCGCCGACGTGCCGCTCGACGCGCCCGTGCCCTCGTGCGACGGCTGGACCGCCGCGGACCTGCTCTGGCACCTCGGCGAGGTGCAGCACACGTGGGCCCGGGTCGCCGCGGGCGAGGCCGGCGAGGCGGTGCCGCCGCCCGAGCGGCCACAGCCCGACGACGCCGCCGGGCTGCGGGCGCTCGTCGCGCGCTCGGGGACGGAGCTGCTCGCGGCGCTCGCCGACCTGCCCGCCGACGCGCCCGTGTGGTCCTGGCACCCCGACGGCGGGACCGGCGCGTGGGTGGTGCGGCGGATGGCGCACGAGGCGCTCGTGCACCGGGTGGACGCCGAGCTCACGGCGGGCCTTGACGTGCGGCCCCCGTCGGTGGAGCTTGCGGCCGACGGCGTGGACGAGGTGCTGTCGGTGTTCGTCGACGGCGCGCCCGCCTGGGGCACGTTCGCCCCGGGCGGCGTCGTCGTCGACGTGCGCTGCACGAACGCCGACGCCGCGTGGCGGCTCGAGCTGGGGCGGTTCCGCGGCACCAGCCCGACCAGCGGGACGGACCACGACCTCGACGCGGCGGCCGTGCGCCGGGTCGCGGGGGAGGGTGCGCCGTCGGGCGAGGAGGGTGCGCCGTCGGGCGCGGACCTCACGGTCGCGGGGCACGCGTGGGACCTCGACCGCTGGCTGTGGGGCCGGGGCGACGCAGCCGCGCTCGAGGTCGCGGGGGACGCGGCCGTGCTCGAGCGCCTGCGCGCGCTGCTCCGCGACGCCACCCAGTAGACCCGGCCCGGGTACCCCGTCACCGCACCACCGCGCCACCCACCACGCGCCACCGCCCCACCGCCCGCGCGGAGTGGAACGAAACGAGGGCCGCGGCGTCGAAGTGGAACGAGATGCCGGCATCTCGTTCCACTCTGCGGGGAGCGGCGGGGGAGAAGCGGGGGAGAGGTCAGGCGCGGGCGGGAGGCTCCGGCTCGGCGTCGGGCTCCTCGTCGCGGCTGCGCACGATCTCCTCCAGCAGGTCGCGCAGCTCGGACCGCACGAAGTCGCGGGTCGCGACGTCGCCCATCGCGATCCGCAGCGCCGCGATCTCGCGCGCCAGGAACTCGGTGTCCGCGAGGGACCGCTCCGCGCGCTGGCGGTCCTGCTCGGCCGCGACGCGGTCCCGGTCGGCCTGGCGGTTCTGCGCGAGCAGGATGAGCGGCGCGGCGTACGACGCCTGCAGCGACAGCATGAGCGTCAGCGCCGTGAAGCCGTTCTCCGCCTTGTCGAAGCGCAGGTCCACGGGGCCCCACGAGTTCCACGCCAGCCACGCCGCGCAGAACACCGTGAGGTAGACGATGAACCGCGGCGTGCCGAGAAACCGGGCGATCCCCTCCGACGCGCGGCCGAGGGTGTCGGGTCTGAGGCGCGGCACGCGGGGCAGGAGGGAGCCGCGGACCTCGCGCGGCTGGTCGAGCCGGTCAGCCACGGTCCACCTCCCCCATCGCGTCCTCCATCGCCTTGTCCGTCACCTCGGTGTCCGCGTCGCGCCAGTCCGTCGGCAGCAGGTGGTCGAGCAGGTCGTCCACGGAGACCGCGCCGAGCAGCCGGCGCTCGGGATCGAGCACCGGCAGGGCGAGCAGGTTGTACGTGGCGAGGAGCCGCGTGAGCCGACCCATCCCGGCGTCGGGCGAGACCGCCTCGATCTCGGTGTCCACGAACCCGCCGATCGGGTCGTGGGGAGCCTCCCGCAGCAGCCGCTGGAAGTGCACGGCCCCGAGGAACCGGCCGGTCGGCGTCTCCAGCGGCGGCCGGCACACGAAGACCATCGACGCCAGCGCCGGCGGCAGGTCCTGACGGCGCACGTGCGCCAGCGCGGCCGCGACCGTCGTCTCGGGGCCGAGGATCACCGGCTCCGTCGTCATGAGGCCGCCGGCCGTGTCCTCCGCGTACTCGAGGAGGCGCCGGACGTCGCGGGCCTCCTCGGGCTCCATGAGCGCGAGGAGCTCGGTCGCCTGCTCGGTGGACAGCTCGGCGAGGAGGTCGGCGGCGTCGTCGGGCTGCATGACGTCGAGGACGTTCGCGGCGCGGTCCGGGCCCAGGCCCGTGAGGATGGCGACCTGGTCGTCCTCGGGGAGCTCCTCGAGGACGTCGGCGAGGCGCTCGTTGTCGAGGGCCGCCGCGACCTCGAGGCGGCGGGTGTCGGAGAGGTCGTGCAGCGCGTCGGCGAGGTCGGCCGGCTTGAGGTCCTCGTACGCGGCGAGGAGGAGGTCCGCGGCCTGCACGCCCGCCGTCGGCGCGAGGCTGCGCACGTCGGCGACGTCGACGAGCAGGGTCTCGCCGCGGCGCCGGCGGATGAGGCCACCGCCGTGCTCCACGCGGCGCAGGAAGAGCTGCGTGACGTGCCAGTCGCCGGTGCGCTGCTGCTCCATCGCCAGGTCGACGATCGTGGCGCGGCCGGAGCCGTCCACGAGCTCGACCTCGCGGTCCAGCAGCTCGCCGATGGCGAGGGTCTCCGTGCGGCGCTGCTCGAACCGGCGCACGTTGAGCAGGCCGGTGATGATGACCTGGCCCGGGTCGATGCTGGTCACGCGCGTGAGCGGGAGGAACACGCGGCGCCGGCCGGGGACCTCCACGACCAGCCCGACGGCGCGCGGGGCGCCCTTGGGCCGGAGCAGCACGACGACGTCGCGCACCCGCCCGACCTGGTCACCGATGGGATCGAAGACCGCGGTCCCGGCGAGGCGCGCGACGAACACCCGGGTCCCGACGCTGCTCACCTGGCCAGGGTATCCGGGCGGGCCCTGCGGGGCGGGTGCGAGGGCCGCGCCGCGCCGAGTGCGTCGGGCGGGCTCCGCGGCCGGCGGCGGGCGACTCCTCGATCCCGGCGAGCCACGCCTCGAGCTCGGCGCGGTGGGCCCGCCGAACGCCCGGCCGCAGGCGTCCGCGGAGCGGGGGGCAGCGTGGCGCTCGGGCGGGCCGCGGGGGAGGATGAGGTCATGACCATGAACCGCACGCCCGCCGGCGTCCCCCGCGTCCCGACCCTGCCGACGGGGGAGCTGGTCGCCGCGTACGGCACCTACCTCGAGGCGCAGCGCGCGGTCGACCACCTCGCGGACAAGGAGTTCCCGGTCCAGAACGTGACGATCGTGGGGACCGACCTGCGCATGGTCGAGCGCGTCACGGGTCGGCTCACCTACGGGCGCGTCGCGCTGGCCGGGGGCCTGTCGGGCGCGTGGTTCGGCCTGTTCGTGGGGCTGCTGCTGTCGATCTTCAGCACCGAGGCCCTGTTCCCGATCCTGCCCGCGATGGCCATCGGCGCGGCCTTCGGCATCCTCTTCTCGGTCATCTCCTACGCGCTGACCGGCGGCAAGCGCGACTTCACGTCGGCCAGCCAGATCGTCGCCACGTCGTACGCGCTGCTGTGCGCCCCCGACCTCGCGCACCGCGCCCGCGGCCTGCTCGCCGAGATCGGCGGCGTGCGGACGCCGGGTTCCGGGCAGGGGTCGGTCGTGCCGCCGCCGTCGGGCCCCGGGTACCTGGGCACGGGGTCGGGGTACGGGCCGGGCCAGGGTCCGGGGCCGGGCTATCCGGGACCGGGCTACGGGCCGGGGACGCCTCCGCCGTCGGGCCCCGAGTACGGGCCGGGGACGCCGCCGCCCCCCGGCGGGCCGGTCACCCCGCCGTCGGGCCCGGGGGAGCCCCCGACGACGCCGCCGCCCCCCGGCGCCTGACCCCCCGCCCCCGCCGCTGCGCGGCGCCGCGCGCCTCCACCCGTCCCTTCGCGAGGTCGACAGCGGAGGCCGAGGTCGACAGGCTGGACGGCCCGGTGAACCGGGTGTGGCCGCTGGTGCCACCCGCCCCGGCTGCTGCTGCCTGACCCCGACCGGCCCCGCCGCACCGCACTGGTGCGGCGGGGCCGTCTGCTGGGCGGGGTCGGCTCAAGTCGGCGGGGTGGGTGGTCGATGGGTCGGGCGGCGGACGGTTGCGTCGGGTGCGTGCGCGGGCACGGTGGGTGTGGTCAACCCGACCGCGCCCCCGTGGGGCGCCCAAGAGAACGGAGGTGAGTTCCTGTGCGGAGCTCGAGCAAGACCGCGGCGGGGGCCCTCCTGGGTGCCCTGCTGACCGTGACCCTGACGGCCTGCGGGACCCCCGCCGTGACGGGACCGGACCGGGAGCCGGGGACCGAGACGCCGTCCGCGTCCGCGACGGCCACCCCCGACCCGGTGGAGACGCCGGAGCCGGAGGAGACCCCGGACCCGGTGCCGACGCCGGGTCAGGTGATCGACGCCAGCGCCAAGCGCACCGTGCCCGACGGGCTGATCGCCTTCCCCCTCGAGGGGCGCGAGTACCTGGTGCTCGACCCGGCGGCCCCGCTGCCGCAGCAGGTCGTCGACACCCTGTCCGCGCGGGCCGCGACCATCGGCCCTGACGCCTCCATGGGTCAGGCCGGGCGCATGTCCGCCGAGACGGGCAAGAAGGTCGTGCTCATCATCACGTACGTCGGGGCGCTCCCCGACGACGAGAGCGGAAACTACTACCCGATCTGGTCGAACTACACCGCGGACGGGCACCTGCCCCCGCCGGTTCGCTCCTTCGCGGAGGCGCTCGCCAACGCCGAGGCGTTCGTCGCCTCCCAGCCCGACCCCGACGCGTGGGTCATCGTCCACCCGTGACACCCGAGAGCAGGGCCGCACCTCACGGTGCGGCCCTGCTTGCCGTTCGGGTCAGGGAAGGACGTAGTGGTCCCAGGCGCTCCAGGCCGAGCAGCCGGTCGAGTTGCACGCCCGGGCACGGCCGCGGACCTCGATGTACGACAGGCCGGAGTTGACCGAGTAGCTCGTCGTCGACGTGCCCGTGGTCGTCGCGTTGGTCACGAGCGGGGAGAACGAGCCCCCCGAGCTGTAGCGGACATCGATCGAGTACTGGTAGTAGGTGGCGCCGGACTTCGCGGTCCACCACATGTACGCGCCCATGTACCGCCCGCCGGACACCTGTGCGTCCGTCGGCGTCGACGGGGCGGAGTACGTGGTCGCGCACACCGGGCCCGCGTGCGACGCGGGAGCCCCGGCGCTGTACGCCGCCTGCGACCGGTACGCGTACACCTGCGCGCAGGTGCTCCCCGCCTCACGCGTCACCGTGATCGACTTCGCCGTGCCCTGGTACCGCAGCGACGACCCCGAGTTGAACACCCGATCGTGCACGCTCGGGCCGTTGGTCCCCTTCGCAGCCTGTCATCAATGTGATATCACTTTGATGACGCGCGAGAGTCGCGCGCAGGACCCGAAGGACACCTCATGACCGCCGTCGTCGATCGCGACCCCCAGCTCGAGCCGGCCGCCGGGCCGGTCGGCCTCCACGCCACGGAGGTGCACATCGCCGAGCGCCGCGCCTGGCACGCGAACGGCTTCCTCGGCGTCGCGCTCCTCCTCGTCCTCGCCGCCGGCGCGGCCTGGCTCTTCGCCACCGCCGACGCCACCGGCAGCACCGCGGCCGGCATCGGGGGCGCCGTCGCCGCGCTCGCCGCCACGGTGATCGGTGCGTCGCTCGCGATCGTCCAGCCCGGCACCACGCAGGTGGTCCAGTTCTTCGGCCGGTACGTCGGCACCGTGCGGACCACCGGGCTCGTCTGGCTGGCGCCGCTGACCACCCACCGCCGGGTCTCCGTCCGGGTGCGGAACTTCGAGACCGGACACCTCAAGGTCAACGACGCCACCGGCAACCCGGTGGAGATCGCGGCGATCGTCGTCTGGCAGGTCGCCGACACCGCGAAGGCGACCTTCGCCGTCCAGGAGTACGACAACTTCATCCGCGTCCAGTCCGAGGCCGCGGTCCGGCACGTCGCGGGCGCCTACCCGTACGACGCCGCCGACGACGCCGAGTCCCTCCGCGGCTCCACCGACCGGATCTCGCTCGAGCTCGCGCACGAGGTGGCGGAGCGGGTCGTCGCGGCGGGCCTGGAGATCCTCGAGGTGCGGATCAGCCACCTCGCGTACGCGCCTGAGATCGCCCAGGCGATGCTGCAGCGGCAGCAGGCGGCGGCGGTCGTGGCGGCGCGGTCCCGGATCGTCGAGGGCGCCGTCGGGATGGTGCAGATGGCGCTCGACCAGCTCCGGGAGGAGAACGTCGTCGACCTCGACGAGGAGCGCAAGGCCGCGATGGTGTCGAACCTGCTCGTCGTGCTCTGCGGTGACTCGCGGGCGACGCCCGTCGTCAACACGGGGACGCTGTACCAGTGACCGACGGCGCACCCCTGGGGCCGGGCGGGGAGGAGGGGACCCCGCCCGGCCCGGCCGGGCCCGCGACGCCGCCGGCCCGGGGGCGGGAGCGCAAGGCGATGCTCCTGCGCCTCGACCCCGCGGTGCACGACGCCCTCGCGCGGTGGGCGGCCGACGAGCTGCGCAGCACCAACGCGCACGTCGAGTGGCTGCTGCGGCGCGCGCTGGAGGAGGCGGGCCGGCTCAAGCCCTGACCGGGGTGTTCCCGCCAGGTCGACAGCGGACGCCGAGGTCGACAGGTCCGCGCTGTCGACCTGGGCGTCGCCTGTCGACCTCGGCGAGGGGAGGGGCCGACGGCGGCCCGGGTCAGTCGGTGCGCAGGCGGGCGTGCAGGTGGGCGTCGGCCCGGCCGGCGTCCGCGCGCAGGTAGCCGCGCAGCGTCCCCTCGGCCCGGAAGCCCGCGCCCGTGGCCACGGCGCACGCGCGCACGTTCGCCACCGCGTGCACGAGCCACACCCGGTGCAGCCCCAGCTCGGCGAAGGCCCAGGCGGTCGCGGTGGCAGCTGCCCGCCGGGCCAGGCCGCCCCCGCGCGCCTCGGGCAGCATCCAGTACGACAGCTCGGCCGAGCCGTCGAACGCCTGGATCCGCCGCAGACCCACGTACCCCTGGGCCGCGTCGTCCCCGGGCGCCGTCACCGCCCACGCGGCGTCGGTCCCGGCCGCCCACCGCTCGGCCCACCGGCGCACCCAGGCGTCGGCGTCGTCGTCCTGCTCGTCCGGCTGGCGGGCGCGCCAGGCGGCGATCCCCGGCTCCGCGAACGCGGCCGCCACCAGCGGGGCGTCCGACGGCGCCCACGGCCGCAGCCCGACGCCCTCGCCGACCAGCGGGCGCGGCTCGAGCCGGCGCAGCGCGTCGGCCGGCAGCACGGGACCGGTGGCGTCGGGCACGGTGTCAGCCTCCCTCGCCGAGCAGCGGCGCCATCCACGCCTCGACGTCGTCCGGGCGGCGCGGCAGGGCGGCCGTGAGGTTCTCGTTGCCGTCCGCCGTGATGAGCACGTCGTCCTCGATCCGCACGCCGATGCCGCGGTACTCCTCCGGGACCGTCAGGTCGTCCGACTTGAAGTACAGCCCCGGCTCGACGGTGAACACCATCCCCGGCTCGATGACGCCGTCGACGTACATCTCCCGCCGGGCGTGCGCGCAGTCGTGCACGTCCAGGCCCAGGTGGTGCGAGGTGCCGTGCACCATCCAGCGGCGGTGGTACTGGCCCTCGGGCGCGAGCGACTCGGCGGCGGTGCAGGGCAGCAGGCCCCACTCCTCGAGCCGCGCGGCGATGACCTCCATCGCGGCGGCGTGCACGTCGCGGAACCGGGCGCCCGGGCGGGCGGCGGCGAACGCGGCGTCGGCGGCGTCGAGCACGGCCTGGTACACCCGCCGCTGCACCTCGGTGAACCGGCCGGACACGGGCAGGGTCCGCGTGACGTCGGCGGTGTAGAGGGAGTCGACCTCCACGCCCGCGTCGAGCAGCACCAGGTCGCCCTCGCGCACGACCCCGTCGTTGGTGATCCAGTGCAGGGTGGTCGCGTGGTCGCCGGCGGCCGCGATCGTCTCGTAGCCGACGGCGTTGCCCTCCTCGCGCGCGTGGCCGTCGAACGTCGCCTCGATGACGCGCTCGCCCCGCCGGTGCCGCGTCGCGCGGCGCAGGTTCCGCACGACCTCCTCGAAGCCCGCGATCGTCGCCGCGACGGCCTCGCGCATCTGCGCGACCTCGTACTCGTCCTTGACGAGGCGCAGCTCGGCGAGGGCCTCGAGCAGCTCGGCGTCGGCGGCGGCCGCCTCCTCCTCGTCCATCGCCTCGGCGCGGGCGGCGTCCACGGCGGCCGTCACGCCGTCGTCGGCGCCGGGGACCACGCGCACGCGCACCCCGCCGGGGCCGACGTCCTTGGCGAGCGCGTCGAGCAGCTCGGCGAGCGGTGCGGTCTCGATGCCGGTGAGCACGGCCAGGTCCTCGAGCGTGGGCCGCGGGCCCACCCAGAACTCGCCGTACCGCGCGTCGGCGAAGAACTCCTCCGTGTCCCGCCCGGCCGCGGGGCGGAAGTAGAGGACAGCGTGGTGGCCGCCGCCGGGCCCGTCGGGGTGCAGCACGAGGACGGCGTCGGGCTCCTGGTCGGTGCCGAGGCCCGTGAGGTGCGCGAACGCGGAGTGCGGGCGGAAGCGGTAGTCGGTGTCGTTCGACCGCGTCTTCAGCGGGCCGGCGGGGATCACGAGCCGCTCGCCCGGGAACCGCGCGGAGATGCGCTCGCGCCGCGCCGCCGCGTACGGCGCCGCAGGGCCGGGTGCCGGGGTCGCGCGCGGCCGGTCCGCCCAGCCCTGCGCGATGAATGCGCGGAACGCCGTGGAGTCCGGGCGCTGGCTCCGCTGCGCCCCGCGGGCGGCGACGTCCTCCGCGGGCGCGCCCACGGCCTCGGCCGGCGGGCGGCGCGGCCCGCCCTCACTGGTCGCGGTGGGCTGCGGCTGCGTCGTCTCGTCGGTCATGGCGACCATCGTCCCACCCCGACGGCGCCCCGCGCCGCCCCGTGCCGCCCGCCGGCGCCCCCCGCCGCCCGCCCCGCGCGCCCCGCCCGCATACCCTGGCCGGGTGCGCGCCGACCTCCACACCCACTCGGTCGCGTCGGACGGCACCGACGCGCCGGCGGACCTCGTCGCGGCGGCGGCGCGGGCGGGGCTCACGCTGGTCGCGCTGACCGACCACGACACCACCCGCGGCTGGGCGGAGGCGGAGGTCGCGGCGGCCCGGTTCGGCGTCGGGCTCCTCCGGGGGGCGGAGCTGTCCTGCCGGGCGGGCGGCATCAGCGTGCACCTGCTCTCCTACCTGCACGACCCCGACGACGCCGCCCTGCTCGCCGAGGGGGAGCGGGTCCGCGCGTCGCGCCAGGAGCGGTTGCGCGCGATGGTCGACCGGATCGCGGCCGACCTGCCCCTGACCTGGGACGACGTCGTCGCGCAGACCCGCCCGGGCACCACTGTCGGCCGGCCCCACATCGCCGACGCGCTCGTCGCGCTCGGCGTGGTGCCGGACCGGTCGGCGGCGTTCGCCTCGCTGCTGGCCACCGGCTCGCCGTACTACGTCCCCTACTACGCGACGCCCCTGCTCGACGCGGTGCGGATGGTGCGCGCGGCGGGCGGCGTGCCGGTGATGGCGCACCCGGGGGCCGCGGCGCGCGGCCGGGTCGTGTCGGACACCACGATCCGGGCGGCCGCGGAGGCCGGGCTGGCGGGCCTCGAGGTCGACCACCGCGACCACACGCCCGAGCAGCGCGCCCACCTCGCCGCGCTCGCGGACGAGCTCGGCCTCCTCGTCACCGGCGCGAGCGACTACCACGGCGCCGGCAAGCCGAACCGGCTGGGCGAGTTCACGACCGCGCCGGAGGTCGTCGCGGCCATCGCGGAGCAGGGTCGCCTGCCGATCGTGGGAGCATGAGCGCCGTGCTCGACGTCCAGCTCTTCCTCGAGGTCTTCGTCACGCTGTTCGTGATCATGGACCCCCCGGGCACCGTCCCCGTCTTCCTCGCGCTCACCGGCACGATGACGGGGCGCCAGCGCCGCGCGGCCGCCCGCCAGGCGATCGCCGCGGCCTTCGGCGTGATCGTCGTGTTCGCGCTGTTCGGCCAGCAGGTGCTCGACTACATGAACATCTCGCTGCCGGCCCTCCAGGCGTCGGGCGGCCTGCTCCTGCTCCTCGTCGCGATGGAGCTGCTCACCGGGCGGATGGAGGAGCCGAAGCCCGCCGAGCACAACAGCGTCAACGTCGCGCTCGTGCCGCTGGGCACGCCGCTGCTCGCGGGCCCGGGCGCGATCGTCGCGACCATGGTCTTCGTCCAGCACGCGGAGGACCGCGCGGACCTGATCGCCATCGCGCTCGGCATCCTCGCGGTGCACCTGTGCCTGTGGCTGGCCATGCGGTTCGCGAGCGGCATCCACCGGGTGCTCAAGGAGAGCGGGACGACGCTCATCACCCGCATCGCGGGCCTCCTGCTCGCGGCGATCGCCGTGCAGCTCGTCGCCGACGCCGTCGAGGCCTTCATCAAGGCGGCCTGACGCCCGCGGGTGCCCGAGTCGGGTGCCCGGCGTTCGCGGCCGGTCAGGCCTCGGCCTGGCCGCCCTGCCCCGCGGCCTGCCCGCCGGCCGGCGCGGCGCCCTGGCCGCCCTGCCCGCCGCCGCGACGCCGCGTCCGCCGACGACGGCGCTTGGCCCGCTCGGCGGTCTCGCCCGGCGCGGCCTCGCCGTCGGCCCGGCGGCCGTGCGGCTGGCCCGCGACGCGCGGCTCGCGGTGCTCGCGGTGCTCACCGTGGCCGCGACCGGCGCCCTCGGCCCGGCGCTCGCCGTCCCGGCCCCGCCCGCCCCGGCCGCCGCGCGAGCGCGGGCGCCCGCCGGACGCGCCGCGCGGGCCGCCGCCGGCGCCGCGGCGCCGCCCGCCCGTCTCGCCGACGTCCTCGAGCTCCTCGGCCTCGAGGCCGGCCCGCGTGCGGGCCTCCTTCGGCAGCGTGCCCTTCGCGCCCTCGGGGATGTCGAGGTCGGTGTACAGGTGCGGGGAGCTGGAGTACGTCTCGATCGGCTCGGGGAACCCGAGGTCGAGCGCCTTGTCGATGAGCCCCCACCGCGGCACGTCGTCCCAGTCGACGAACGTCACGGCGGTCCCGGTGCGCCCGGCGCGGCCGGTGCGGCCCGTCCGGTGCAGGTAGACCTTCTCGTCCTCGGGGCACTGGTAGTTGACGACGTGCGTGACGTCCTCGACGTCGATGCCGCGCGCGGCGACGTCGGTCGCGACGAGGACGTCGATCTTGCCGTGGCGGAACGCCCGCATCGCCTGCTCGCGCGCGCCCTGGCCGAGGTCGCCGTGCAGGGCGCCCGCGGCGAACCCGCGCTCGACGAGCTCGTCCGCGACGCGGGCGGCGGTGCGCTTGGTCCGCGTGAAGACGATCGTGAGCCCCCGGCCGCGCGCCTGGAGCAGGCGGGCGAGCACCTCGACCTTGTCGAGCGCGTGGCAGCGGTAGACGACCTGCTTGATCGCCTTGAGCGTCATGCCGTCGTCGTCGGGGTCCGCCGCGCGGATGTGCGTCGGCTGGCTCATGTAGCGCCGCGCCATCGCCACGACCGGGCCCGGCATCGTCGCGGAGAAGAGCATGGTGTGCCGCTCGGCAGGCGTCGCGGCGAGCAGCCGCTCGACGTCGGGCAGGAAGCCCAGGTCGAGCATCTCGTCCGCCTCGTCGAGGACCACCGTCGTCGCGCGGGACAGGTCGAGGTGCCGGCTGTTCATCAGGTCGATCATCCGGCCGGGCGTGCCGACGACGACCTCCGCGCCGCGGGCGAGCGCCTCGACCTGCGGCTCGTACGCGCGACCGCCGTAGACCTGCACGACGCGCACGCTGCGGCGCTTGCCGGCGGTGGCGAGGTCGTTCGCGACCTGGACGCACAGTTCGCGCGTGGGCACGACGACGAGGGCCTGCGGCTTGCCGGGCGCGGGCAGGTCGTCGAAGCCGGGCTCACCCGGGCCGACGACGTGCTCGAGCACGGGGATGCCGAAGCCCAGCGTCTTGCCGGTGCCGGTCTTGGCCTGGCCGATGATGTCGTGCCGCTGCATCGCGACCGGCAGGGTCATCGCCTGGATGGGGAACGGGTGGGTGATGCCCACCTCGGCGAGCGCCTCGACGATCTCGGCGCGCACGCCCAGGTCCGCGAAGGACGGCTGGTGGACGGCCGGGGCCGCCGCGGCGTCGGGGGCGGCGTCGGGGGCTTCGGGGGTGGTGCTCTCGGGCATGGACGTGGTGGACGGGGACGTGTCGGTCGTCATGATCACCTTCGGTCGGCCCCGGCGGGGCCACGCGAGGCGCTGCGCCTCGGGCCCGCACCGCCGGAGCGGGGGCCGGCAGCCGATCGCGCATCTGTGCCCGCTGCCTCAGCGGGAGGTCCAAGACGACCGGTCAACCGTCGAACGCGGATCATCCTACCGGTCGGGGCCGCACTAGCCTGTCTGGGGTGACCGCCGCGCCCGAGACCGAGCCCGAGACCGCGCCGACGCCGGACCGCGCGCTCGCCGTGCTCGGCCTGCTGGCCACGAGCGAGATGGCCGCGTTCTCGCGCCTCGCCGGGGACGCCGACGTCGCGCCGCTCGTGGCCGACCGGGCCGAGCTGTGCCGCCTCGGCGGCGTGGCGGCGGAGCGGCTGGGGCGGCTGAGCGCGCGGATCGCCGAGCTCGGCGGCAGCCTGCCCGACGCCGTCGCGCCCTTCCTCGGCGCCTACTCGGACCTCGACGCGCGGATGCCGGCCCGCTCCTGGTGGGAGCGCCTCGTCAAGGCGTACGTCGGGTTCGGCGTGGAGGACGACGTCGCCCGGCTCCTCGCCGAGGGGCTCGACCCGACGACGCGCGCCCTCGTGCTCGACGTCCTGGACGACGACGGCCACGCCGCCTTCGTCGTCGAGCGCGTCACCGCGGCGACGGCCGCGGACCCGGTGCTCGCCTCGCGGCTCGCGCTGTGGGCGCGCCGGCTCGTGGGGGAGGCGCTCGGCATCGTGCAGCAGATCCTCGCCGACCACCCGGACCTGCGGGCCCTCGTCGACGCGGCCCTGCCGGGGGACGCGCCGCTCCAGCAGCGCCTCTTCGCGGTGCTCACGGCCGAGCACACCCGGCGGATGGGTCGGCTCGGCCTGACCGCCTGACGGCCGGCCGCCGTCGGGGCGGGGACCGCCGCCGTCGGAGCCCGCCGCCGTCCGAGCCCGTCCGGGCCGTCAGAGCGTGTGGAAGCCCACCTTGCGGATCTCGTCGCCGATCTCGATGTAGCCGACGGTCGTGCTGGGCACGATGATGTGGCGTCCGCGCGAGTCGCGGATCTCGATGGGCGCCCCGGTCTCGATGGCCTTGCGGACGTGCTTGGTCACCTCGTCCGCGGTCGCGTCGGTCTCCACGACGAGCTCGCGGGCCACGTTCTGCACGCCGATGGTGATCTCCACGCCGTCCTCCTCGGTGGTCGCCGGCCGCGCGGCCGGCGGGGCCATCCTAAGCAGCCCGGAGGCGCCCGCCGCCGCCCGGACGGGCCCGGGACCGGGGGCTACGCCGAGGGCGGAACCCGGGCGCCGTCGTCGGCGGTCCGGTCGTCGGCGGTCCGGTCGTCGGCGGTCCGGTCGTCGGCGGTCCGGTCGGCGACGAAGCCGGCGACGCCCCGCCAGGCCAGCCCGGTGACGAGCTCGACCGCCTCGTCGACGGGCACGGCGCCGCTGCGGTAGCGCGCGGTCGCCGCCACCCGGGCCATGCCCACGAGCGCGGTGCTGAGCAGCTCGGCCTGCTCGGGGGTCATGCCCGCGAGCTCCCGCAGGCCGCGGCAGACGGACTCGGCGGCGGACACGGAGGCGCGCTCGACGCGGCGGCGCACCTCGGCGTCGCGCGTCACGTCCGACTCGAAGAGCAGCGAGAACGTGTCCCCGGCCTTCTCGACGAACTCCACGTAGGCGCGCACGACCGCGCGGACGACGGCGCGCCCCTCGGTCGGGTTCGTGGCCAGCGCCTCGTCGATGGCGGCGACGAGCGCCTCGCCGCGGTGCTCGACGACGTCGAGGTAGAGCTCGAGCTTGCTCGGGAAGTGGCGGTAGAGGACCGGCTTGCTGACCTCGGCGCGGTCCGCGATGTCGTCCATCGACACGTGGTGGTAGCCCTGGCGCGCGAAGAGCTCCTGGGCGACCTCGATGATCTGGGCGCGCCGCTGGTCCCGGGCCATCGACGGGGCCCGCCCGCGGCGCGGCAGGTCGGTCACGGGGCGCATGGTACGCACCGGTACGGACGAAGGGGGAGGTTCCGGGTGGGACGTGGCAGGACGTTCGGATGGCGGGCGCCGGGAGCGGTGCGACGTGCGGCGATGGGTGCCACCATGTCCCGGTGGGCTTCCCCCGAGCGGCCGCGCGTCGGCACGCCGCCGGGCCGGGCCGCACCCGTCGGCGCGGCGGGCGCGGGTTCGGCGCGGGGACCCTGCTCGCCACCGGCGGCCTGGCCATGGTGGCCGGGCTGGCGTCGGGCGCGGCGGTCTCCGGCCTGCCCCTGCCGTGGGCGTCGGCGCCCCCGGCCGCGCCGGTCGTCGCGGGGCCCATGAGCGCGGCGGAGGAGGAGCCCGAGGAGGAGGTCGAGCTCCCGTTCGTCCCGGTGGTCGACGACGTGGCCGGGCCCGCGCAGCCGGTGCTCTTCGACATGGACGTCGTCGGGCCGGACGGCCTGTCGCTCGCGGACCGCAGCGTCGGCCTGCTCTCGCGGGAGGTGCCGTCCTTCGCGACGGGCGAGCTCGTCGTCGTGCCCGGGTCGTCGCCCGCGCCGCACCCGGACCGGAAGGTGCGGACGATCCGCGTCGAGGTGGAGAAGGGCCTCGCCGTGGACGGCGAGCTCTTCGCGGCGACGGTCATGGCGACCCTCAACGACCCGCGCAGCTGGGGCGGCGACGGCTCGATGTCCTTCGCGCGCACGGACGGCAGCGCCGACATCCGTGTGGTGCTCGCCACGCCGGACAAGGTGGACGCGATGTGCGCGCCGCTCAACACGCACGGCGACTACTCGTGCGGGCGGTACGGGCACGCGGCGATCAACTACGCGCGGTGGGTGACGGGCACCGAGGAGTACCTGCAGATCTCCGACATCACCACCTACCGGCAGTACGTCGTCAACCACGAGGTGGGCCACCTGCTGGGCCGCCAGCACACGCGGTGCCCCGGAGCGGGCGAGCGGGCGCCGGTGATGCAGCAGCAGTCGGTCCGCGTGGCGCCCTGCGTCGCGAACCCGTGGCCCTTCCCGGACAACCCGGTGGGCTGAGGCCCGCGCGGCGTCGCCGCCACCGCCGCCCCGTCCCCTCGCCGCCGCCCCCTCCTGCCCCGCCGCTCCCTCCTGCCACCGCGGCCCCCTCCTGCCCCGCAGAGTGGAACGATCCGCCGGCATTTCGTTCCACTCCGCGTCCCCGGACCTCGTTTCGTTCCACTCTGCGCAGGGGTGGGGCGGGAGGGCCCGGGGTGTGGGCGGCGCGTGGTGGGATTCCCTCGTGCCCGCCCTCCGTCCGCCCGCGCCGAGCGCGCCCTGGCCGGCCCCCGACGCCGACCAGGCCCGCGTCCTCGCGTTCCGCGGGCCGGCGCTGCTCGTGCGGGGCGCGCCGGGCAGCGGCAAGACGACGACGGCGCTCCACCTCGTCGCGGACCGCGTCGCCTCGGGCGGCCTGACCACCGACGACGTCCTCGTCCTGGCGCCGACCCGGCGGGCGGCCGCGCGCCTGCGCGACGAGCTGTCGGGCCACCTGCGGGCGACGAGCGGCGCGCCGGTGGTGCGCACGCCGTCGTCGGCGGCCTACGCGATCCTGCGGGCGCGGGCGACGCTCCTCGGCGAGCCGCCACCGGTGCTCATCAGCGGCCCGGAGCAGGACCTCGTGCTCGCGGACCTGCTCGCGGGGCACGCGGAGGGCGAGGGCGCGGCGGTGGAGTGGCCGCCGAGCGTGCCCGACGGCGCGACCGGCCTGCGCGCGTTCCGCGACGAGCTGCGCGACCTCCTCATGCGGGCCGCCGAGCGGGGCCTGGGCCCGGCCGACCTCGCCCGGCTCGGCCACACCCACCGCCGCCCCGAGTGGGTCGCCGCGGCCCGCGTCTACGCCGAGTACCTCGAGGTCACGCGGCTGCGGGCGGGCACGCCCGACGCCGGCGCGCGCTACGACCCGGCCGTCATCGTCGACGAGGCGGCCGAGGCGCTCGCGGCCTGGGACGACGAGGTGAGCGGCCCGCGCCCGCGGTGGCGGCTCGTCGTCGTCGACGACCACCACGAGTCCACGGCCGCCACGGCGCGGCTGCTGCACGTGCTCGCCGCCGACGGCGCGGACCTCGTCCTGCTCGCCGACCCGGACGCCGCGGTGCAGACCTTCCGCGGCGCGATGCCGGCGCTCGTCGAGCGCTCGACGGTCGCGCCGGCGGGCAGCGAGCTCGGGGCGTACGGGGCCGAGGAGCTGGTGCTCGGGCGGGTGTGGCGGCACGGGCCGGGGCTGCGCGGCGTCGTGCAGGCGGTCACCGCCCAGATCCGGGGCCCGGGGCGGGCGCACCGCGCCGCGCCGTCGGCGGCCGCGGACGCCGACAGCCGCGCGGAGGTCGCGCTGCTGCGCTCGCCCGCGCAGGAGGCCGCGCACGTCGCCTACGTGCTGCGCTCGGCCTTCCTGCACGACGGCGTCCCCTGGCGCCGCATGGCCGTGGTCGTCCGGTCGGGGGCGCAGGTCGCGGCGCTGCGCCGCGCGCTCGTCGACGCGGGCGTGCCGGTGGCGGTCACGGGCAGCGACGTGCCCCTGCGCGCCGAGCCGGCCGTGCGGCCGCTGCTGCTTGCGCTCGACGCCGTGACCCGCGCGGAGCCCCTCGCGGCGGGCGACGTCGCCGAGCTGCTGGCGTCGCCGCTCGGCGGGCTCGACGCCGTCGGGCTGCGGCGGCTGCGCCGGGCGCTGCGCGCCGCGGAGCGCGCGGTCGAGGGCGAGCGCACGGCGGACGAGCTGCTCGTCGCCGTCCTCGAGGACCCGGCCCTGGCCGCGCGCCTGCCCGGCCCGGTCCGGCGCCCGGTGCAGCGGCTCGCGCGCGTGCTCGAGGCGGGGCGGGCCGCGGCGGCGGGCGGGGGCGCGCCGGAGGTGCTGTGGGCGCTGTGGTCGGCGGCGGACGTCGCGGCCGCGTGGCAGAAGGTCGCGCTCGCGGGCGGGTCGGCGGGCGCGCGCGCCGACCGCGACCTCGACGCGGTGCTCGCGCTCTTCACGGCGGCGGAGCAGTTCGTCGACAGGTTCCCGCAGGCGCCGCCGGCCGCGTTCGTCGCGCACGTGCGCGCGCAGGACCTGCCGGCGGACTCGCTCGCGCCCCAGGCCGACCAGGCGGGCGCCGTCGAGCTGCTCACGGCCGCGGGCGCGGCGGGCGGGGAGTGGGACCTCGTCGTCGTCGCGGGCGTCCAGGAGGGCGTGTGGCCGGACCTGCGGCTGCGGGACCGGCTCCTGGGGGCCCAGCACCTCGTCGAGGTGCTCGCGGGCCGCGCCGGCGTGGACGACGGCGGCCCCGAGCGCTACCGGCAGGCGCGCGCCGCCGTGCTCGACGACGAGCTGCGGTCCTTCGCCGTGGCCGTCTCGCGCGCGCGGCGCCGGCTCGTCGTCACGGCGGTGCGCGACGCCGACCAGCGGCCGTCGGGCCTCGTGGACCTCGTCGCGCCGGGCCCGGAGGACGGCGAGGCCGACCCGCGCCAGGTGGCGGTGCAGCCCGCGCTCGACCTGCGCGCCGTCGTCGCGCAGGCGCGCGCCTGGCTCGAGGCCGACGCCGCGGCGCTCACCGCGGCCGGCGCCGCGCCCGACGACGCCGCGGCCCGGCTCGCCGGCCACCCGGCCGCGCGGCTCCTCGCCCGTCTGGCCACCGAGGGCGTGCCGGGCGCCTCCCCGGACGGGTGGTACGGCGTCGCGCCGCTGTCCACCGCGGACCCGCTGTGGCCCGCGGACGCGACCGTGCCCCTGTCGCCGTCCAAGCTCGAGACCGCCGCCACGTGCGCGCTGCGCTGGGCGCTCGAGGCCGCGGGCGGGACGGCCGCCGACACGACCGAGCAGAGCCTCGGCACGCTCGTGCACGCCGTCGCGGCGGCTCTGCCCGACGGCGACGAGGAGGCTCTCGCCGCGGCGGTCGACGCGCGCTGGTCCGAGCTCGAGCTGCCGGAGGGCTGGGTCGGTGCGGCCCAGCGGCGGCGCGCGGCCTCGATCGTGCGGCACCTCGCGGCGTACCTGCGCGACGCGGGCGAGCCGGTCGCCGTCGAGCGGCCCTTCACGGTCGAGGTGGGTCGCGTGGTGCTGCGCGGCGTCGTCGACCGGCTCGAGCGGGTGGTCGACGAGGACGGCGTGCCGCGCCTGCGCGTGGTGGACCTCAAGACCGGCAAGCAGCCCGTGGCCAAGGGCGAGGCCCAGCGCCACCCGCAGCTCGGCGCCTACCAGCTCGCGGTCGAGGCCGGGCAGTTCGACGACCTCCTGCCCGACGCGCCCGACGGCGCCCGCTCGGCCGGCGCGGCGCTCGTCTACGTGGGGACGAGCCAGAAGACGTTCACCACGCGCGACCAGCCCCCGCTCGCCGAGGACGCCGACCCGGCCTGGGCGGAGGACCTCGTGGCGGACGTGGCCGACGCCGTGTGCCGCTCCGCGGTGACCGCGTCGGCGGGCGACCTGTGCCGCACGTGCGCGGTGCAGCGGTCGTGCCCGCTGCAGGAGGCCGGCCGGGTGGTGGGCGCATGAGCGGGCACGCGGGCACGCGCGGGGGCGCGGGCCTCGGCGCGGTGGAGATCGCGCGCCTGCTCGGCCTGCCCGAGCCGACGCCGGAGCAGGTGGCCGTCATCGAGGCGCCGCTCGAGCCGGTGCTCGTCGTCGCGGGTGCGGGCTCGGGCAAGACGGAGACGATGACCGCGCGCGTCGTGCACCTCGTGGCGAACGGGCTGGTGGAGCGCGACCGCGTGCTCGGCCTGACCTTCACCCGCAAGGCGGCCGGCGAGCTCGCGGAGCGCGTCCGACGGCGGCTGCGCGCCCTCGACCTCGTGCTCGGCCGGGGCGTCCGGCGGGCCGAGGAGGGCGACACCGGCCGCGAGGGCGGGGCGGGCGGCGCGCTCGTCGCGCCCACCGTGTCGACGTACAACGCCTACGCGGCCGCGCTCGTCACGGAGCACGCGCTGCGCCTCGGCGTGGAGCCGACGGCCCGGGTGCTCGGCGACGCCGGCCGCTGGCAGGTCGCCCACGACGTCGTGCACACCTGGGCCGAGGACCTCGAGACCGACCTCGCGCCGAGCACGGTGACGGCGGCGGTCCTCGGCCTGGCGGGCGCGCTCGCCGAGCACCTCGTCCCGCCGGAGAAGGTCCGCGCGTTCGCCGACGAGTGGTGCGAGCGCGTCGCCGCGCTGCCCCCGGGCGGGCGCGGCGGGGTGCCCGGGCCGGTGCGCGAGCTGCTGGCGTCGGTGCGCCTGCGGGGCCGGCTCATGGACCTCGTCGAGGAGTTCACGGCGCGCAAGCGCGCGGCGGACCTCGTCGACTTCGGCGACCAGGTGGCGCTCGCGGCCCGCCTCGCGGCCGAGGCGCCGGAGGTGGGCGCGACGGAGCGGGCGCGGTTCGCCGTCGTGCTCCTCGACGAGTACCAGGACACCTCCGTCGCCCAGCTGGCGCTGCTGCGCAGCCTCTTCGGCGGCGGCCCCGACGGCAAGGGCGCGGGGACCGGCCACCCGGTGACCGCCGTCGGCGACCCGCACCAGTCCATCTACGGCTGGCGCGGCGCGAGCGCGGGCGGGCTCGAGCGGTTCCCGGGCCAGTTCCCGCGGGCCGACGGCGCCCCGGCGCGCGTGCTCGCGCTGTCGACGTCGTGGCGCAACGACGCCGCGGTGCTCGACGCCGCGAACCTCGTCGGCGGGCCGCTGCGGGAGGCGACGGCGGAGCGGTCCGGCCTCGACCTGCCCCTGCTGCGGCCCCGGCCGGGGGCGGGCGAGGGCGAGGTCGCCGTCGTCGTCGCGGAGACGACGCAGGAGGAGGCGCGCGCGGTGGCCGCGTTCGTCGCCGAGCGGCGGGCGGCGCTCGCGGCGCGTCGGTCGGCCGCCGGGCCGCGGGCCGAGCCGGTCCGGGCCGCGGTGCTGTGCCGCAAGCGGTCGCAGTTCCCGGTGCTGCACGCCGCGCTGCTCGAGGCCGGGCTGCCGGTCGAGGTCGTCGGGCTGGGCGGGCTGCTGCTCGAGCCCGAGGTCGTGGACCTCCGCGCGGCGCTCGAGGCCGCGCACGACCCCTCGCGCGGCGACGCCCTCATGCGCCTGCTCACCGGCCCGCGGGCGCGGCTCGGCCTGGCGGACGTGCACGCGCTCGGGGACTGGGCGGCCGAGCTCGCCGAGCAGGACCGCGCGCACGGCGTCGAGCCGCGCACGATCGTCGACGCGCTCGACGAGCTGCCCCCGCCCGGCTGGGTGGGCCGGCGTGGGCGGGCCCTGTCCGACGCCGGCCGTGACCGGCTCGCCGACCTCGCCGGCGTGCTGCGCGCGATCCGGCGCGCCGCCGGGCTGTCGCTGCCCGACCTCGTCGGGGAGGCGGAGCGCCTGCTCGGCCTCGACATCGAGGTCGCCGCCCGCCCGGGCCTTCCGCCCGCCGCGGCGCGCGCGCACCTCGACGCGTTCCGGGCCGTGGCCGCCGAGTACGAGGCCGCGACCGACGACGTCGCGGGCGGCAGCCTCGGCGGGTTCCTCGCCTGGCTCTCCGCGGCCGAGGCGGAGGAGCGCGGCCTCGAGGCGCCCGTCGTCGACCTCGACCCCGACGCCGTGCAGCTCCTCACCGTGCACGCCGCCAAGGGGCTGGAGTGGGACGTCGTCGCCGTGCCCGGCCTCGTCGAGGGGACGTTCCCGGCGCGCGTGCAGACCTCCGGCTGGGTCGGTGACCGGGGCGAGCTGCCGACGGCGCTGCGCGGCGACCGCGACCACCTGCCCGACGTCGTGCTCGACGGGGCCGCCGACCTGCGCGACGTCGCGCAGCGCATCACGGACTACCGGGCGGCGTACGCCGCGCACCACCAGGCCGAGGAGCGCCGGCTCGCGTACGTCGCGCTGACCCGGGCCCGCGCCCACCTGCTCGTCAGCGCCGCCTGGTGGGGCGACGGCGTGCGCCCCGCGACCCTCTCGCCGTTCCTGGCCGAGCTGCTCGAGGCCGCCGGCGCCGAGCGCCTCCCGCTCGTCCGGCTCGCCGAGGCGCCCGACCCCGCCGCCGACGGCGCGCCCGTCCGGCCGGCGTCGGAGGCGGAGGTCGCCACCTGGCCGCCCGAGCGACCGCTCGGGGCCCGGCAGGACGCCGTGCTCGCCGCCGCCGCCGCGGTGCGCGCGGCCGCTCGGGCGGCCGGCGCGGACGGGCCCGGCCCCGACGGCACGGGCGTGCCCGCGGACGCCGGCCCGCTCGGCGCCGTGGCCGGGCTGCTCCTGCGCGAGCAGCGGCGCCGCGAGGCCGAGCGGTCCGCCGTCGGGCTGCCCGCGCACCTGGCGGCGTCGGCGGTCGTCCGGCTCGCGGCCGACCCGGAGGCGTTCGCGCTCCAGCTCCGCCGGCCGGTCCCGCAGCCGCCGTCCGTGCACGCGCGGCGCGGCACCGCCTTCCACGCGTGGGTCGAGCGGTACTACGGGTCGGCCGCGCTCGTGGACGTCGACGCCCTGCCCGGCGCGGACGACGACGCGGGCGCCGACGCCGAGCTCGCCGCACTCCAGGCGCGGTTCCTCGCCAGCGAGTGGGCGTCGCGGACGCCGGTGGCGGTCGAGGTGGACGTCGAGACCCCGGTGGGGGACGTCGTCGTGCGCTGCCGGATCGACGCGGTGTTCGCCGAGCCCGACGGCGGCGCGCTCGTCGTGGACTGGAAGACCGGCCGGCCGCCCACCGACCCCGCGGCCGTGGCCGCCCGCGAGCTCCAGCTCGCCGCGTACCGGCTCGCGTGGTCGCGGCGGACGGGGATCCCGCTCGAGCGGGTGCAGGCCGCGTTCGTGCACGTCGCGACCGGGGAGACGATCAGGTCCGACGCCGACCCGGCGTCGCTGGTCGGCGCCCTCGCCGCCGCTCAGGCGGGCTGAGCGGGCTCGTCGTCGTCGGGGTCCGGGGTCTCGTCCGGCTCGGTCGGCGCCTCGTCGGGCTCGTCCGTCGGCTCGTCGACGTCGGTCGGCTCGGTGGGCTCGCCGGGCTCGTCGGCGTCCCCGGCGGGCGCCTCGCCCTCGCCGGCCTCCGCTTCGTCGTCGGCGGACTCGGGCACCGCCCCCGACGGAGCCACGGCCGGCTCCTCCTCGGCCGTCTGCTCGGCGAGCTCGGCGAGCATCGCCGTCGCGTCCTCGACGATCGCCGGGTCCTCCGACCGCACGCCGTGCAGCAGCCACCGGGCCAGCGCCAGCTCGCCGGCGAGCAGCGCGCGCGTCTCGAGGTGCGGGTCGCGCATCTCGGTGCGCCGCAGCGTGTACGCCTCGAGGATCGCGTCGACCGCCTCGTGCGGCGCGGCGACGAGCAGCCACGCGAGGTCGTCGGCGGGGTCGGCGACCTTCGCCTCGGACCAGCCGAGCACCGCGACCGGTCGCTCGGCGGAGCACAGGATGTGGTCGGCGGACAGGTCGCCGTGCACGACGACGGGCCGGAACCGCCACACCGCGACGTCCTCCAGCGCGCGCTCCCAGCGCCGCAGGAGCCCCGCGGGCACGCGACCGGTGCGGGCGGCCTCGTCGAGCTCCGCGAGCCGCCGGCGGCGGTACTCGTCCGCCTCGTACGACGGCAGCCCGGCGTCCTCGACGACCGACGGGGGCAGCTCGTGGATCGCGGCGATCGCGCGCCCCACCTCCGCCGCCAGGCCGGGCCCGGGCCCCAGGTCCTCGAGGTGCAGCGCGCGCCCGGGCAGCTGCGGGTGCACGACGGCGCGCCCGCCCTCGGGCAGCTCGACGAACCCGGAGGGGCGCGGCACGTCGAAGGGGAGGCGGCCGGCGTCGACGTGCTCGACGAGGCGCGCCGCCAGCGCGACCTCCGCCTCCAGCCCGGCCCCGGCGACGGCGTTCTGCGGGGCGCGGACCACCCACCGGCGGCCCTCGGCGTCGACCACCACGGCGGCGTCGACCCCCGGGGAGGGGTTGCGTGGCCGCCGGACCTCGACGGCGTCGAGGCCCGGGACGGCGGCCGTCGCGAGTGCCGCCAGGGCGAGGGGTGAGCGCACGGCTCCACGCTAGGTGCCGACCGACGCCGCCGGGCGGAGAAATCGGGCGTGTCTCACTACGGTGGGGCGCGTGCACCTCCCGCTCGCGCGCACCGCGGTCGACGCCGCCGCCCACCGGCGCGCCGAGCCGGGGCTGGTCGCCGCCCTGTGGGCGGACTCGGCGACGCGCGTCCTCGTGGTCCACGAGGGGCGCCTCGCGATGGCCGACGACGAGCACCTGGACCTGCGCGCGCCCGCCGACCTGCCGGGCCTCGCGCCGCAGGACGGCCCGGGTGCGGTGTGGGCCTTCCTCGGCGAGGACGCCGACCACGCGTACCTCGGCGCGCTGCTCGTCGATCTGCCGCCCGAGGTGCCGTCGCTCGAGGGCGTGCCGGCCCGCGGGGTCGCGTGGTCGAGGGCGCGGTGGGGGAGCCTGCGCGAGGTCGGCCACGCGCTGAGCGACCGGGACGCGGGCCTCGCGACCACGGCGGTGGCGCTCGCCGAGTGGCACCTGCGGAACCCGCGCTGCAGCCGCTGCGGGGCGCCGACGCGCGCGGACCACGCCGGCTGGCTCCACCGCTGCCCGCAGGACGGCGCCGAGGACTACCCGCGCACCGACCCGGCCGTGATCATGGCCGTCACCGACGACGCCGGCCGCATCCTCCTCGGCCACGCCCACCACTGGCCCGCGCGCCGCTTCTCCACGCTCGCGGGCTTCGTCGAGCCGGGGGAGTCGGCCGAGGAGGCGGTGCGGCGCGAGGTCGCGGAGGAGACCGGCGTCGTCGTCGGGGAGGTCGCCTACGTGGGGAGCCAGCCCTGGCCGTTCCCCGCGTCCCTCATGCTGGCGTTCCGGGCGCGCGCGACCACCGTCGACCTGCGGGTGGACGACCGGGAGCTGGGCGAGGCGCGGTGGTTCACGCGCGCCGAGCTGGGCGCGGCGGTCCGCGCGGGCGAGGTGCTGCTGCCGATGCGCAGCTCCGTCGCCCTGTCCCTCATCGAGGAGTGGTACGGGGCTCCGCTGGTTCCGCGGACGGGGCCGGCGGCGTCGGCGGCGTCGACGGCGTCGCCCCCGCCGCGCTGAGCCGCTCGGCGACCTCGCGCGCCGACGGGTTGGTCGCGGCGGACCCGTCGGGGAAGAGCACGGTGGGCACGGTCCGGTCGCCGCCGTTGACGCGCTCGACGAGCGCCGCGGCGTCGGGGTGCTCCTCGACGTCGACCGTGCGGTAGGGCACGCCCGCGTCGTCGAGCTGAGCCGTGAGCCGGCGGCAGTAGCCGCACCACGTCGTGGTGAACACGGTCACCGTGCCGGGCGGGGGCGTGCGGGCGGGGTCGTCGTCTGTCATGGGATGTTTGCAGCCTACCCCGCCGACGGCGCCCGCGCGGGCGGTTCGCGTCCCCGTCCCGCGCCGGTCCTCCCGACCTCTCCCGGCTGTGGGGACGCCGGGCGGCGTGTCGGCCGGGCCTGGGAGACTGGGCCCGATGCCCGACGACGCCCGCACCCCCGACGTGCCCGCTGCCGACCTGCCCGTCGACGCCCTCCTCGACCGCCTCGACCCCGACCAGCGCGAGGTCGCCCTCGCGGTCACCGGCCCGGTGTGCGTGCTCGCGGGCGCCGGCACGGGCAAGACGCGCGCGATCACGCACCGCATCGCGTACGCCGTCCGGACGGGCACGTACCCCGCGACGAGCGTGCTCGCCGTGACCTTCACGGCGCGCGCGGCGGGGGAGATGCGCACGCGGCTGCGCGACCTCGGGGTGAGCGGCGTGCAGGCCCGCACGTTCCACGCGGCCGCGCTGCGCCAGCTCAGCTACTTCTGGCCGCAGGTCGTGGGCGGGGCGCCGCCGCGGATCCTCGAGCACAAGGCCCCCGCGGTGGCCGAGGCCGCGTCCCGGCTCGGCCTGTCGGTGGACCGGCTCGCCGTCCGGGACCTCGCCTCGGAGATCGAGTGGGCCAAGGTGTCGCTCGTCCCGGCCGACGACTACGTGCGCGCCGCCACCGCGACCGACCGGCCGGCCCCCGCGGGCTTCGACCGGTCGACGGTCGCCCGCCTCCTCGCCGCGTACGAGGAGGTCAAGGACGCGCAGGGCTTCGTCGACTTCGAGGACGTGCTCGTCATGCTCGGGCACATGCTGGAGAGCCGGCGCGACGTCGCCGAGCAGGTCCGCGCGCAGTACCGGCACTTCGTCGTCGACGAGTACCAGGACGTCTCCCCGGCCCAGCAGTACCTGCTCGACCAGTGGCTCGGCGGGCGCCACGAGCTCTGCGTCGTCGGCGACCCCAACCAGACGATCTACTCGTTCACGGGCGCGACGCCGCACCACCTCCTGACGTTCGCCGAGAAGCACCCGGGCGCGCGCGTCATCCGGCTCAGCCGCGACTACCGCTCGACGCCGCAGGTCGTCGACCTCGCGAACCGGGTGCGGGCGGGCGCGCGGCGCCGCGCCGCGGGCGTGGAGCTGGTCGCGCAGCGTCCCCCCGGCCCCCCGGTGGGCTTCACCACCTACGACGACGACGAGGCCGAGGCCGCCGGCGTCGCCGCGCGCATCGGGCGGCTCATCGCGTCGGGCACGCCGGCGTCGGAGATCGCCGTCCTGTACCGGACGAACGCGCAGTCGGAGGCCTTCGAGCAGGCGCTGGCCGACGCCGGCATCGGCTACCAGGTGCGCGGCGGCGAGCGGTTCTTCCAGCGCAAGGAGGTCCGCGACGCGATCGTGCTGCTGCGCGGCGCCGCCCGCTCGATGGCGGACGTGCCGCTGCCGGACGCGGCGCGCGACGTGCTGACGAGCGCGGGCTGGAGCCCCGAGCCCCCCGCCGCGCGCGGCGCCGTCCGCGAGCGCTGGGACGCGATGCAGGCCCTGGTGACGCTGGCCGACGACCTCGCGCGCGACCCGGCCGCCACGCTCGCCACCCTCGTCGCCGAGCTCGACGAGCGCGCCGCCGCCCAGCACGCGCCCGCCGTCGACGGCGTGACGCTCGCCTCGCTGCACGCCGCCAAGGGGCTGGAGTGGGACGCGGTCTTCCTCGTCGGGCTGAGCGAGGGCCTCATGCCGATCTCGCTCGCGGAGACCGACGCCGCGATCGCCGAGGAGCGCCGGCTGCTGTACGTGGGCGTGACGCGGGCGCGGGAGGTGCTCGAGCTCAGCTACGCACGGGCGCGGACGCCGGGCGGCCGCGGTGGCCGGCGCCGGACCCGGTTCCTCGAGGGCATCTGGCCCGACGAGGGCCCCGGGCGCCGGGCCGGGGGCCGGCGCAGGACGCCGGCGGTGGAGCTCACCGGCGACCACGACCCGGCGCTCTTCGAGGCGCTGCGGGAGTGGCGCACGCGCGTGGCGGTGGAGATCGACCGCCCGGCCTACACCGTGCTCGTCGACGCGACGCTCGCCGGGATCGCGCAGACCAAGCCGCGCACGGTGGCCGAGCTCGCCCGGGTCCGCGGCATCGGCCCGGCCAAGATCGACCAGTACGGCGCGTCGCTGCTCGCGATCGTCGCCGAGCACGCGGACTGACGCCTTCACGGGATCCTCACGGACGGGTGAGAACTCGTGTCGGTAATTCGGTTGTGCGGTGTCGGGGGCCGGTCCTACTGTGCTCAGGTCCCCAGCAGGTGTGACGGGCGGTCCGCGCCCCGAACGATCGACGAAGGAGGTGGACACCGATGATCGTGATCACGTCCGGCGTTCTTGCGCCGTCCACGCGCGTCGCCACGCACGTGACCGCGCCCACGGGTGCCCGCTTCCAGGGGACTGGTGTGCCCGCCGCCGCCACCAACGATGCCTTCGGGCCTGTGTGGCGACTTCGTGGGAAGCGCGCCACCGCCGAGCACGACTCCGCACCACCGACGGTCTGACAGACCGAGCCGTCCAGGCCGCGGAGTCCACTCGGGACCCGCGGCCTTCGTCTTTCCCGGCCCCCGGCCGGATCGCGAACGGTCGCCGTCCCGGCACCTGACGTTGATCGAACCGGACCAGGGAGGACATCGTGCGGCTCACCACGCTGCTCGATTCACTGAACGAGGGCACCACCGGCTCTCATCCCGTGCGGTCGGCCGCCCCCTCCGGGCAGACGGACCTCTCCGAGGAGGAGCAGTTCGACCGGTTGGTCGCCACGCTCATCCCGTGTCGTGAGCACGACGCCGAGCTGTGGTTCGCGGAGTCCACCGCCGAGGTGGAGCTCGCGAAGTCGCTCTGCCGCGAGTGCCCGATCCGGGAGGGGTGCCTGGCCGGCGCGATCGCCCGGCGGGAGCCCTGGGGCGTCTGGGGTGGCGAGGTGTTCGTCGGCGGCGTCGTCGTCCCGCGCAAGCGGGGCCGGGGACGCCCGCGCAAGGACGAGAGCACCGCGGCCTGAGGCACCCTCACGAGACTGTCGTCACGCTCGGACGACACCGGCGGCGCCCCGCTTCGGCGGGGCGCCGCCTCGCGTCTGCGCCCCCGGCAGCCCGCCGCAGCCGCACGCGGGGTGGACGTCGAAGCGCGCGAGGCGGGGGACGGCGTCGGGCAGCGCGACCTCGAGGGTCGCGCCCTCGGTCGCCGCGCGCCGACCGTCCAGGAAGGCCAGCGCCTGCGCGGCCGCCAGGGACGCGCCGACGGCGGCGAGCAGCGTCTCCTCCGGCTCCGGCGGCCGGACCGCGAGCTGGGCCGCGACGGTGGGCCAGGCGGGGTCGACGTCGGCCCGCAGCGCGTCGAGGCAGCGCAGGCACGGCGTGCGCCCCGGCCGCACCAGCGGCCCCACCAGCACGGACGCCTCCCGCACGACGACGGACAGGTGCGGCGTGCCGTCCGTCACCAGGGGCCGGTGGCGGGTCGGGTCGGCGACGTGGTGCTCGACGAGCACGACGAGGTCCGGCGGGCCCGCGGGCGCCCGGGGCGTGCGCACGGCGGGTGCGGCGTCGTGCAGGGCGCGCGCGACGGCGTCCCGCCGGGGCCGGCCGACGTCCCGCGCGGCGACGCCCGCCCAGCCGACCTCGTGGCGCGTGACCGGCGAGCTGTCCGCGAGGTCGAGGTGCCCGACGCCCGCCGCGGCCAGCGTGAGCGCGAGGCCGGCGCCGAGCCGCCCGAGCCCCGTGACCTGCACGCACGCCGCGCGGCGCCGCGCGAGCACCTCGGACGCGTCGCCGTCGGCCTCGAGGAGCGCCCACGCGGCGGCGTCGGGGGAGGCGGGCGCGTTGGGGGCCGCGGGGACGAGGAGGCGCGCGGCCCGCAGGTGGTCGAGGACGGCGTCGGCCTCGCCTGCCGCGACCTGCTCGGCGGCGAGGGCAGCGCGGACGGCCCGCTCGTCGGCGTCGCGGGGCAGCGCGGCGAGGGCGCGGGCCGCGGACGGGCTGAGGTCGGTCAGCACCACCGACCAGCGCGGGTCGGTGCCCACCCGCACCTGCGTGGGGCCCTGCCACAGGACCAGGCGTGTCCGGAGCCGCACGTGACCACCTCCGCGCCCAGCCTGGCGGGCGCGCGGCGGCCCGGTGCGGTGTCCACAGGCCGCGATCGGCGTCGGGCACCGGAACGGCCCGGAGACGCGGAGAGGGCGGCTCCCCGCGGGGAGCCGCCCTCTCGACCCGTCGGATCAGGCCTTGCCGAGGATCCGGTTGAGCTTGGTGCCGCACACGGGGCACACGCCCTTGGCCATCTTGCGGCCGTTCGCGACGGCGATCTCGCCCTCCGCCTCGCGCTTCTCCTTGCACTTCACACAGTAGAACTCGCCCTTGTAGGTCTCGGCCATGAGTCGTCTCCGTTCGAAAGGCTTGCGCACCGGACGTGATCACCCGGCCGGCGTCGATGCGCCGCGGCCGGAGGGCCGGACGTCACCGTGCACGCGCCAGCGTAGTGGCCGTGTGCGGGCCTGTCGCACGTCGGGGGCCGAGTCGGGACGGCGTGGCGCGCCCGTGGGCCCCCGATTCACCCGTTCGGGTCGGTTCCGCACGGACCGTGCGGGAGCCCCGCGTGGGCGTGCTCCCGTCACGCGGGCCCGCGTGCGGGGCTGTGCACGGGCGCGGCGGGCGTGGGCGGCGGGGGCTAGCGTGCTCCCGTGCCCGCCACCCCCGAGCCCCTCGCGTACGACGTCGAGGTCCGCCGCAGCCGACGCCGCAAGCGCACCGTGACCGCCTTCCGCGAGGGCGGGCGGCTCGTCGTCGCGATCCCCGACCGCTTCACGCGCGTCCAGGAGCGCGAGTGGGTGCGGCGGATGGTCGCCAAGGTGGAGGCGTCGGAGCGCAAGCGCCGGCCGTCGGACGAGCGGCTCGCCGCCCGGGCCGCGGAGCTCTCCCGGCAGTACCTGGGCGGCCAGGCGCGCCCGACGAGCGTCACGTGGTCGACCCGGCAGGGCCGGCGCTGGGGGTCGTGCACGGTCGCCGAGGGCACCATCCGGATCTCGACCCGGCTGCAGGGCATGCCCGGCTGGGTGCTCGACTACGTCCTGCTGCACGAGCTCGCGCACCTGCTCTGCGCCGGGCACGGGCCCGAGTTCTGGGCCCTCCTCGCCGCCTACCCCCGCACCGAGCGGGCCCGCGGCTTCCTCGAGGGCGTCGCGCACGCGTGGGACGCGCCCGCCGCCCCCGACGACCAGCCCGCCGCCCCCGACGACCAGCCCGACGGCGACGCCCCCGACGACGACGCCCCCGACGGCGTGCTGTTCGCCTGACCCCGTCGCGTCCCTACGCGTCGTCCGGGCGGTCCGGCTCCTCGCCCGGCCCCTCGGGCGCGTGGTCCGTCGCGGAGGGCGCGGCGTCGTCGGTCGCCCCGTCGGTCGCCCCGTCGTCGCCCACCTCGTCGTCGGCGGCCTCGAAGATCGCGGCGAGGGCGGCGTCGACGTCGGCGTGCTCGTCCCGCGCGGCGGCCCGCCGGGCGGCGTAGCCGGCCGGGTCGTCGAGGTCCTCCGGGCCCGGCAGGAGGTCCGGGTGGTCCCACACGGCCTCGCGGGCCGACCGGCCGCCGTCGGCGGCGATCTGCGCCCACAGCCGGGCGGCGTCCCGCGAGCGGCGGGGCCGCAGCTCCAGGCCGACGAGGGTCTTGAAGGTGTCCTCGGCGGGCCCGCCCGCGGCGCGGCGGCGGCGCATCATCTCGCGCAGCGCCGCGGTGTGCGGCAGGTGCGGCTCGGCGGCGGCCGCGGTCACCTCGTCCACCCAGCCCTCGACGAGGGCGAGCGCGGTCTCGAGGCGCACCAGGGCGGCGTCCTGCTCCGGGGTCGTGTCGATGGAGAACACGCCGTCGGAGAGCGCGCTGCGCAGCGCCTCGGGGTCCGTGGGGTCGATCGAGCGCACGGACTCCTCGAGCGAGTCCATGTCGATCGTGATGCCCTGGGCGTAGGCCTCGACGATGCCGAGCAGGTGCGAGCGGAGCCACGTGACGTGCGTGAAGAGGCGGGCGTGCGCCGCCTCGCGCAGCGCCAGGAAGATGCGCACCTCGTCCACCGGCACGTCCAGCCCGGCCGCGAACTCGTCGACGTTGCGCGGCACGAGCGCCACGCCCGGGCCGTCGAGGAGGGGCAGGCCGATGTCGGTGCCGCCGAACACCTCGCGGGCGAGCGTGCCCGTCGCCTGGCCCACCTGCATGCCGAAGACCGCGCTGCCGAGCTGGCGCATCATCTGGCCGCCGACCTCGGCGGCCGGGCCGAGCGAGCTCAGCGCCTCCGGCGCCTGGGTGCGCAGGGCGCCGACGAGCGCGTCGGCGACCGACCCGGCGATCGGCTCGGTCAGCGCGCGCCAGCGGCCGAGGGTCTGCTCGACCCACTCCGACCGGCTCCACACCCGCACGGGGCCGCCGCCCGCCGGGAGGTCCGTCGCGGCGTCGAGCCACACCTCCGCCGTCGAGAACGCCGCGGCCACCGCCCGCTGCTGCGCCGCGGACACGGACGGGTCGCCCCCGGCCGCGGCGACCTGGCGGGCCAGGTCGCGCGCGATCTCCCAGTTGACCGGGTCGTCTGCAGAGCTGGCGAGGACGCGCTGGATCTGGCCGAGCACCCGCCCGAGCGCCTCCGGGTCGTCGCCGAGGCCGGCGGCGGCCGCGATGGCGTCGAGGTCGAGCGGCTGCCCGTCCGGGCCGACGAAGCCGATCGCGCTGAGGTCCGGCAGCTCGCCGCGCTCGGAGAGCTCCTTCAGCACCGCGTCCGCGTCGGGTCCCAGCATCGCGCGCAGCAGGGCGGCCCACGGGCCCTCGCGCCGTTGGTCGTCGTCGGGGGGCGGTGTGCTCATCCGGGCGGCTCCAGGTGTGGTGGGTCTCGACGTTCCACGGTAACGACTGAGATCGCTGCAGGTCGGCGCGTCGGGCCGCCGCGCGGGTGCATTCCGCTCAGGGCGCAGCGACCGACCCGTCGCGCGTGCTGGATGATGGCCCGGTGACCGAGCGTCCCTGGCCGCCCGCCGAGCCCGCCGACCCCCGGCCGTCGGGCGCGTACCCGCCGCCGACGCCGGCCGGCCCGACGCCGCCCCCGGGCGCCTATCCGCCCCCCGCCCCGGCCCCGGGCGCCTACCCGGCGCAGGGCGCCTACCCGGCGCAGGGCGCCAACTCGGCGCAGGGCGCCTACCCGGCGGCCCCGCTGGGCGCCGCCGCGCCGTCACCCGACCCGTTCGGCGCGCCCGAGCCGGTGGTCACGCCGCGCGCCCTGACGCTCTCGATCGCCACGGTGACCACCGCGCTCCTGATCGGCGGCCTGTCGCTCCTCCCGCTCCCGTACGGCGCCACCCTGCCCGGCCCGACCTTCGACACCCTCGGCGAGGAGGGCGGCGTGCCGCTCATCGAGGTGAGCGGGGCGCCGTCGTACCCGTCCGAGGGCGAGCTGCGCTTCACCACGGTGCGCGTCCGGGGCGGCGAGAACGCCCCCGTGACCGTGTACACGCTCGTCGGCGGCTGGCTCGACGGCGCCGTGACGGTCCTCCCGGTCGAGGACCTGCTGCCGCCGGACCGGACCCCCGAGGAGATCGACGAGCAGAACCAGGCGCTGATGATCTCCTCTCAGGAGAACGCCACGGTGTCCGCGCTCGAGGAGCTCGGCCACGAGGTGCCCACGGTGCTGCGCGTCGCGGACACGGTGGACGGGACGGAGGCGGCCGGCGTCGTCGAGGTGGGCGACGTCGTCGTCGCGGTGAACGGACGGCGGCTGGTCGGCTTCAGCGACCTGAGCGAGGCCATGGACGCCGTGCGCCCGGGGGAGGCGGTCGTGCTCACCGTCGAGCGGGACGGCGCCGAGCAGGACCTGGAGGTCGTCACCGTCGACGACGGGTCCGGACGCGCGCTCATCGGCGTGCTCATCGACCCGGAGTTCGACCTGCCGGTGGACGTGTCGATCCAGATCGAGAACGTCGGCGGCCCCAGCGCCGGCCTGATGTTCTCGCTCGGCATCATCAACGTCCTCACCGAGCCCGACGAGACGGGCGGCGAGCACATCGCCGGCACCGGGACGATGGACCTCACGGGCGCCGTCGGCCCGATCGGCGGCATCGTGCAGAAGATGGTCGGCTCGCGGGCCGACGGCGCGCGGTGGTTCCTCGCGCCCGTGGACAACTGCGCCGAGGTGGTCGGCAACGAGCCGGCGGGCCTGCGCGTGGTGGCCGTCGCGACGCTCGCGGAGGCGCGCGCCGCCGTCGAGGCGATCGGCGCGGGGCGCGCGGACGGCCTGCCGACCTGCGCCGACGTCGTCGGCCGCTGAGGGCCCGACGCCGAGTCGTCACCGGGCCCGGCGCCGTCCGGCCGGTCGGTCCTCCGGCGCCTCAGTCCTCCAGGGTCGCGGCGACCGCCGCGACGAGCCCGGGCACGAGGTCCGGCGCCCCGGCGACCGCGGCGTCGTCGTCGTTCGCGCGGGCGCGCACCGCGCACCACGCCTCGCCCGAGCGGAGCGCGCCGACGGCGATCCGGACGTCCTGCCGGTCGGGGTGCGCCATGAGCCAGTCGAGCGCGGCCTGCGGGTCGGCCGGCATCGCCGCCTCGGCCGCCGAGGGGAGCACGACCCGCTCGACCACCACCGCGGCCCCGTCGACCGTGGGCGGCCAGGAGATGCGGCCGAGCAGCTCCTCGAGGCCGGCCGCCTGCGGGAGCCCTTCCTGCTCGACGGACGTGAGGTGGTCGGCGTCGGCCCGGGCGGCCGCGACGACGTCGGCCGGCAGCCGGTCCGCGAGGCCCGGGTCGTCGCCGAGCGCGCGCGCCGTCCGGACCAGCGCGAACACGCGCACCGGGCCGTCCCAGCCCGCGGCGGCGACATGGCGCTCGATCTCGTGGACCGCCTGCGCGAGCCGTCCGGGCGGGGCGACGGGGGCGTCGGAGGAGGGGCTGCTCATGCCCGCCATCGTCGCACCCCGCCCCCGCGCCGTCGGCCGGTGTGGGAACCTGGGGTGCCACGGGGGCGTTGTCCCCGGTGTCCCGGCGCGCCGGGACGGCCGCCTCGCCGACCGACCGAAGGACTGCTGTGACGTTCGCATCCCCGCCGCGGACCGCCGCGCCGCGCCCGCGCCGCCGAGGCGCGCTCGGCCCGACCATCGTCGTGCTGGTGGTCCTCGGCCTGCTGCTCATGCTCACGGCGCAGCTGTGGACCGAGTGGCTCTGGTACGACGCCCTCGGCTACCTCGACGTGCTGCGCACCGAGTGGGTGACGCGCGCGCTGCTGTTCCTCGCCGCGTTCGTCGTCATGGGCGGTGCGGTGTACGCGTCGCTCACCATCGCGTACCGCACCCGGCCGGTCTACGCGCCGTCGACGCCGGAGCAGGCGTCGCTCGACCAGTACCGGGAGATGATCGAGCCGCTGCGGCGCCTCGTCATGATCGCCGCGCCCGCCGTCCTCGGGTTCTTCGCCGGGATCGCCGCGGCCGCGCAGTGGCGGACCGTGCTGCTCGTGCTCAACGCCGAGGAGTTCGACGTCGCGGACCCGCAGTTCGGCGTCGACCTGTCCTTCTACGTTTTCACGCTGCCGGCCGTGCGGTTCGTCGTCTCGTTCCTCATGGCCGTCGCGATCATCTCGGGGATCACCGCCGTCGCGACCCAGTACCTGTACGGCGGGCTCCGGTTCGGCTCCGGCCCCGGCGACCGGACGACGCGGGCGGCCCGCCTGCAGCTCGGCATCACGGCCGCCGTCGTCATGCTGCTCATCGGCGCCAACTACTGGCTCGACAGGTACTCGATCCTCACGCGGGCGGGCGGCGGCAACGTCGCGGCGGGTGCGTCGTACACGGACGTGCACGCCGTCCTGCCGTCGAAGATCATCCTCGCGGTCGTCGCGGTGCTCGTCGCGGTGCTCTTCGTCGTCGCCGCGCTGCGGGGGACGTGGCGGCTGCCCGCCGTCGGCGTCGGGCTCATGGTCGTGTCCGCGATCGTCATCGGCGGGATCTACCCGGCGATCGTGCAGCGCTTCCAGGTGCAGCCGAACGCGCGCGAGGCAGAGGCGGAGTTCATCCAGCGCAACATCGACGCCACGAAGGCGGCGTTCGGGCTCGAGGACGTGCAGGTCAGGCGGTACGACGCGACCCTCCAGGGCACGCCCGGCGCGCTGCGCGAGGACGCCGAGACGACGGCGAGCATCCGCCTCCTCGACCCGGCGATCGTCAGCAACTCGTTCCGCCAGCTGCAGCAGAACAAGCAGTACTACAACTTCCCCGACACGCTGTCCGTGGACCGCTACCGGATCGAGGGCGAGTCGCGGGACACGGTCATCGCGGTCCGCGAGCTCGACCTCAACGGCCTCGGCGCCGGCCAGCGGACCTGGGTGAACGACCACATCGTGTACACGCACGGGTTCGGCGTCGTCGCGGCGTACGGCAACACGACGGCCACGGACGGCCGGCCCGCGTTCTACGAGGGCGGCATCCCGTCGCGCGGCTCCCTCGGCGACTACGAGCCGCGCATCTACTTCGGCCAGCAGAGCCCGACGTACTCGATCGTCGGGGCGCCCGAGGGCGCGCCGCCGGCCGAGCTCGACTACCCCGACGACGACGCCCCGGGTGGCCAGGTCAACACGACCTTCCCGACGCACGAGATCGAGGCCGGGCCGAGCGTCGGCAACCTCTGGAACAAGCTGCTCTACGCGCTGAAGTTCGGCGACGAGGAGATCCTCTTCGCGGGGAACGTCACCGAGGAGTCGCAGATCCTCTACGACCGCCACCCGCGCGAGCGCGTGGCCAAGGTCGCGCCGTTCCTCACGCTCGACACCCGCGTGTACCCGGCGGTCGTGGACGGCCGGGTGCTGTGGATCGTCGACGGCTACACGACCGCCGACCAGTACCCGTACTCCTCGTCGCGCGCGCTGGAGGAGGTCACGACGGACTCGCTGACGGCGTCGTCGGACACGATCGCCGCGCTCGCCCCGCAGCAGGTCAACTACGTGCGGAACTCGGTGAAGGCGACCGTCGACGCGTACAGCGGCGAGGTCACGCTCTACGAGTGGGACGCCGAGGACCCGGTGCTGCAGGCGTGGAGGAACGTCTTCCCCGACATCGTGCGGCCGATGAGCGAGATCAGCGGCGACCTCATGAGCCACCTGCGCTACCCGGAGGACCTGTTCAAGGTCCAGCGCAACCTGCTCGCGACGTACCACGTGGACACCGCGGCCGAGTACTACTCGGGCCAGGACTTCTGGGCGAACCCGCAGGAGCCGGTGAGCGGGCGCGGCACCCAGCCGCCGTACTACCTGACCCTGAAGATGCCGGACCAGGACGAGCCCACGTTCTCGCTCACCAGCGTCTTCATCCCCGGCGGCAACACCGACCGCAACGTGCTCACGGGCTTCCTCGCGGTGGACGCGGAGCCCGGGAACACGCCGGGGGAGCGCCGCGAGGGCTACGGCCAGCTGCGGCTCCTCGAGCTGCCGCGCGACTCGACGGTGCCCGGCCCGGGGCAGGTGCAGAACACGTTCCGGTCCAACCCGGAGGTGTCGCAGAGCCTCAACGTGCTCCAGCTCGGCAACTCCACGGTGGTGAGCGGCAACCTGCTCACGCTGCCCGTGGGCGGCGGCCTGCTGTACGTGCAGCCGGTGTACGTCCAGTCGTCGGGCGGCACGCGGTTCCCGCTGCTGCAGCGCGTGCTCGTGTCGTTCGGTGAGGAGATCGGGTTCGCGGAGACGCTCGCCGAGGCGCTGGACCAGGTGTTCGGCGGTGACGCCGGCGTGGACGAGGTCGAGCCGGGCGACGACGCCGAGGACGTGCCGGACGCGCCCGTCGACGGCGAGCCGGGCGACGAGCCCACCGACGAGCCGACCGACGAGCCGACCGCGACGCCGACGGCGGAGCCGTCCGACGGCCCGACGGTGCCGGCCGACGCGCGGGCCGCCCTGCGCGACGCCCTGCGCGACGCGGCCGCCGCGATCGAGGCTGGCCAGGCGGCGCTCGCCGAGGGCGACTTCGCGGCGTACGGCGAGGCGCAGGACGCCCTGCAGGAGGCGCTCGAGCGGGCGATCGCGGCCGAGGCCGCGCTCGGCGGCTGAGGCCTCGGGGGCCGGTTCGGCGGCTCCCCGAGCGCGCCCACGCGGGGCCGGTCGAGGCTGTGCGCCCTGGGTGAACTGATTTGGCCCGTCCCGCGCGCGTCGCGTATGGTGGCAGGGCCGACGCGGGGTGGAGCAGTTCGGTAGCTCGCTGGGCTCATAACCCAGAGGTCGCAGGTTCAAATCCTGCCCCCGCTACAAGTTGCGATGTCCCGCGACACCCTTGACGGGTGTTGCGGGACATCGTTGCATTCAGGGGTTCTTGGGGCGAGGTCCGGGTGGTCGGCCGAGGGGTTGGTAGTCCCGGGTGGGGTCGAGGGTCAGTTCGCGGAGCAGGGTGCCGGTGTGGGCGTCGACGACGCGGATGTGGCGGTCGGCGATCAGGGCTAGGACGCGGGTGCGGGCGTGCTCGCGGCCCAGGCCGATGTGGTGCAGGCGGCTGTCGTAGCGCAGGGTGATGACTCCGCTGGTGTCGGCGCGGTCGCGTCGGACGCGGTAGTGGGTGGCGATGGCGGGGTTGGCGGGTCTGGCCTTGGGGCGGGCGGTGTAGGCCTGGGCGGGGGTGCGTCGGGCGACGGCTCGGTGGGGGCGGACGGTGTTGTAGTAGCGGCGGAAGGTGTCGAGCTGGCGTTGCAGCTCGATGATCGTGGCGGGGGCGGGCTGGGCGGCGAGCCACTTCTTCTGGGTCTGGTGGAACCGTTCGACCTTGCCGCAGGTCTGGGGGTGGTAGGGCCGGGAGTGGTGGGTGCGGATGCCGAGGAGGTCGCACTCGATCTCCAGGGCGACGCGGCCGCCGCCGCGGGGCCGGCCGGTGAAGACTGCGCCGTTGTCGGTGAGCACGCTGGCGGGGATGCCGTGCCTGGTGAAGGCCCGACGGAAGGTCGTGAGCACGTCGGGGCCGGTGACGGTGGTCCGGGCGGTGGAGGCGATGTCCAGGCGGGAGTGGTCGTCGATGATGTTCAGGATCTCCGCGCCTGTGCCGTCGGCGAGCTGCCAGTGGGTCACGTCGGCCTGCCAGCGTTCGTTGGGCATGGCGGCGCAGAACCGTTTCCCGGCGCCCTTGGGTCGCTTGTGCGGCTGGGGCGTGATGAAGCCGCGGCGGGTCAGGACCCGCCAGATCGTCGACACGGACGGCAGCCGGGGCGCTCCCGCGGTGGCCAGGTGGGCGCGGATCGTCTCGGCGCCTGCGTCCAGGCCCTGCTTGGACAGCTCCTTGCGCAGCCGCACGATCCGGTCCTCCAGGGCCGGGTCCAACGCCCTGGAGTTGGTGTGGGGGCGCCGTGAGCGGGGCACGAACGCGGCCCGGCCCTCGGCCTCGTAGCGTTTGACCAGCTGGTGCACCCAGTACCGGGAGATCTTGTAGTCCCGGGCGACCTCGCTCTTGGAACGCCCCTCGACCTTCACCGACACGATCACCAGCTCCGCCAGCGACATGGCCCCACCTCCGACGCCGAGGTGTCAACGATGTCGCGGGACAGCTGTCAACTATCTCATGGAACCGAACACTGCCCCCGCTACCAGTGATAGTGCAGGTCAGAGGCCCTTCCGATCGAGAGATCGGGAGGGCCTCTGACGTTGGTGTCAACGAGATGTCGACGCCGGTCGCCGGTGGGTCGCCCGCGAACGAGCGCGCACAAGGCCTGACGCCAGCGGTCGAGTGAGCGCTCGGGACTGGTCGGGTTGGCGGGGCTCAGCGATCGACGCGCGCGTTGCCGCCGTCGGCGAGCTTGAGCACCTCCGCCTTGGTCACCATGGTGGTGTCGCCCGGCGTGGTCATCGCTAGCGCGCCGTGTGCGGCGCCGTACTCGACGGCGGTCTTCAGGGGCACGCCCTCGAGCAGCCCGAACACCAAGCCCGACGCGAAGGAGTCGCCCCCACCCACACGGTCCATAATCTCCAGGCGTTCGCGGTGGGTGGCCTGCACGACGCCGGTCTCCGGCGACCACGCGAGCGCGCCCCAGTCGTTGATCGTGGCGCTGTGCACGGTCCGCAGGGTGGTGCCGATGACCTGGAAGTTCGGGTAGGCCTCGGCGACCCGCTCGATCATCCGCGCGTAGCTGTCCACCTCCAGGGACGAGAGGTGCTCGTCCACGCCCTCGACCTCGAACCCGAGGCTCGCTGTGAAGTCCTCCTCGTTGCCGATCATGACGTCGACGTGCTCGGCGATCCGCCGGTTGACCTCCTGGGCGCGGGCCTTGCCGCCGATCGAGCGCCACAGGCTCGGGCGGTAGTTGAGGTCGTAGGAGACGACGGTCCCGTGCCGCTTGGCCGCGGTGACGGCCTCGACGACCACCTCGGAGGTGGTCTCGCTGAGCGCCGCGAAGATGCCGCCAGTGTGCAGCCACCGGGCGCCGAGGTCGCCGAACAGGTGGTCCCAGTCGACGTCCCCCGGCCGGAGCTGGGAGGCGGCGGTGTTCCCGCGGTCGGACACGCCAACGGCGCCCCGGACTCCGAAACCACGTTCCGTGAAGTTGAGGCCGTTGCGCACGGCGCGCCCGATGCCGTCGTAGGGCACCCAGCGGATGTGCGCGGTCTCGACGCCGCCGGCAAGGATGAAGTCCTCGACCAGCCGTCCGATCTCGTTGTCCGCCAGCGCCGTTACGACGGCGCACCGGAGCCCGAAGGCGCGGCGCAGGCCGCGGGTGACGTTGTACTCACCACCGCCCTCCCAGACCCGGAAGGACCGAGCCGTCCGGATGCGGCCCTCCCCGGGATCGAGCCGCAGCATGACCTCCCCGAGGGAGACAGCGTCGTAGCGGCACTCGTTCGCCGGGCGGATCGTCATGCTCATGGTCGGTGCTCCTTTGCGAGGGCCACGGCCTGGGCCGTGAGCTCGGTGATCGTGGTGAAGTCGCCGGCCCTGACCGTCGCCCGGGGCACCATCCAGGAGCCGCCGACAGCGCGCACGGCCGGCACCGCGAGGTACTCGTGCAGGTTCGTCGGTCCGACGCCTCCGGTGGGCACGAAGCCGACGCCGACGAACGGAGCTGCCAGCGCGGCGATCGCCGCCGCACCGCCCGACGTGCCCGCAGGAAAGAACTTCACGGTGGTGAGGCCGAGCTCGAGAGCCGCCTGGATCTCGGTCGCGGTCACCGCCCCCGGCAGCGCGAGGACCCCGTGCTCCTGGCAGCGCTCGACGACGGCGCGGCTGAGCCCGGGGGAGACGATGTAGTCCGCCCCCGCGGCGACGGCCTGGTCGACCTGGCCGACGGTGAGCACGGTGCCGGCACCGACGAGGACGTCCCCACGCGCGGACATGGCGCGGATCGCGTCGGCCGCCGCGGCCGTCCGGAACGTGACCTCGGCGACGGGCAGCCCTCCCGCGACGAGGGAGCTGGCGAGCGGGTCGGCGTCGCCGGCGTCATCGAGCACGACGACGGGCACGAGCCGAGCCTGCTGGAGGGCATCCAGGGTGTCCATGGCAGCCATTTCGCTAGGTGGAATGCAGGTGCCGCGCTGTGAAACTCACTCTGGCAGGGTCGGGCACGGGGATCAAGTTTGTTGATCCCGCGGTGGGCCGGCTACGGGAGGCCGAGCCCCTCGGGCAGCAGGGCAGGGAGCTCTGCCCGCATGCAGGCGTGGAGGGTACGGACTCGCGCGGCCGTCATGCGCTCGGCCGGGGCGGTCACGCTCACGGCTGCGACCGGCGCGCGGCCACGGAGGACAGGCACCGCGACGCAGCTGATGCCGGGCTCGTTGTCCTCCCGCTCTGTCGCGTACCCCCGACGCCGCGCGTCCCGGAGCGCCTGCCACACGTCGTCGGTGTCCACCGGCCGCTCGGACGCCCGCACGTACGCGGCGAGGAGCGCGCGATCGGTGCCGCGGAAGGCGAGGAGCGCCCGGCCGAGGGCCGTGGTAACGGCAGGCGCCGTCCGGCCGACCGCGGACCAGACGCGCACGGGGCGCTCGGGCTCGACCTTGTCGAGGTACAGCACGTGTGCCCCCGAGAGCACGCCGAGGTGCACGAGCTCGTCGGTGGCCCCGCTGAGGGCGACGAGCGCCGGGTGAAGGAGCACCGGGAGGTTCTCGGCGCCGAAGTACACGTCGCCGAGGCGGGTGGCCGCGGGCCCGAGGACGTAGCGCCCGGTGCCCGGATCCTGGGTGGCGAAGGCGCGAAAGCGCAGCCCCGCGAGCGTGCGGTGCACCGTGCTCTTGTTGAGCCCGAGCTCCGCCGACAGCTCCCTGAGACCCTGCCCCTGCGGCCCGGCGTCCGCGAGGGCCCGGAGCACGAGCAGTGCCCGGTCGAGGCTCTCGACCGGGCCCGAGACCGCGTCACCCGAACCTGGTATCGCGGCCATCAGCGAACGAGCTCGTCGAGGTGCCAGACCTCAGTGGCCCCCGTCATCGCAGCGGGTCGCGGTCGTCGGGTGGCATGTGAGCCGGGCGTCCGCACGCGGCGACGTCGCGGCGTCGGGACAGCCGTCTACACGCGGTCTGCATGGTGACTAGCGTAGGGCGCCCCTGCGACGAGTTGCTCGCTTCCCCCCCCCCCCCCCCCCCCGCGGTCGAGGACGCCAGGCCTGCAAGAAGCGGGTCGATCCGCGTGTGAGGAGCTGGGCAGCCGACCTCACGCCCTGGGAGCGATTCCGCGCATTCGCACCGCGATGGGCCCCGGTGACAGGCGATATCCGACTGTGACCTTCGGGTCTTGACGCTCCTCGGCCTCGAGATTAACGTCCAGTGCAAGCGGTGCACACGTTGTGCACATGTTGCACAACGCAGGCTGTGTGAACAGCCGTCGGCAACGTGCAGCCCCCCAGGGGTTCCGTCCTACCCATCGAGGTTCCGTCCTCCCCATCGAGGTAAGGGAGAAGACCATCGCCATGTCCACCTCGCGCGAATGAAGAGTCCGGTCGGCGGTCGCCGTTGCCGCCGTCGTGTCGGTCGTCTCGCTCGGCGTCACCGCGTGCTCGCCTCCAGCGGAGCCCGAGCCGGAGGACACCTCAGCGGCCGAGCCGTCCGAGAACAACGAAGATCTCGGCACGGTCAACAGCCTCATGAGCACCGCCGACCTCGTGCTGTACCTGCCGGCTCAGCTCGGGCCTGAGCAGGGCAAGTTCGACGCCTGCAACGTCGACGTCAACGTCACCCTTGGGCAGAGTGACACCGTCAGCCCGGCGATACTCGCCGGTGAGGCGGACATCGCCCTGCAGTTCGGCGGGCGGGCGGTCGGCGACATCATGCAGGGCGTCCCGGCCAAGGTCGTGGCCGCGCAGACCCCGAACTGGGTGATGCCGCTCGTGATCTCGAACGCCCTGTACGACTCGGGGATCCAGTCGCCCGAGGACCTCGAGCAGCTCGGCACCGATGGGACGCCGGTCCGCTTCGGGATCACGTCGATCGGTGCGGCGACCCACTTCTCGCTGCTGAAGCTGGCCGAGTTCTACGGCTGGACGGAGGGCGTGGAGTTCGAGTTCGTGCCCCTCGGGCGCATCGGTGAGATCACCGCGGCTCTGGAGGCCGGGGAGATCGACGCCTTCGTGTTCAACCGCGACGTCGTCATGCGCGTGGTTGACGAGGGGCTCGGTCACATGTTCGACCGAGACGTCATCGCAGAGGCCGTGGGTCCGACCCTCAAGGAGGTCTTCATGGCGAGCGACAAGATCATCGAGGAGAACCCGGAGGCGGTCGTCGCCTACTTCGAGTGCTACTTCGACTACGTCGAGGAGCTGAAGGCCAACCCGGACGAGGCCCGGAGGTTGGCGATCGAGAAGTTCGGTGCCTCGCCCGAGGCGCTGGACCTGACGCTGGCCGAGGACATCGCGGACTGGAGCTCCGACGGCTCGGCGACCCGGGAGCAGCTCGAAGGCCTGGCTGCCAACACGGTCTTCCAGAACGAGGCCGTTGACGAGGCGCCGGTGGAGGAGTGGTGGCTCTACTGGGAGGACCTGCGTCCCTGATCGCCACAACGGCTAGTCCTCAGGTCAAGGTGGTGGCGGCGGCCTCGCCGCCACCACCTTGCGGCGGGTGTCAGCCGTGCGACCGCACCGCGACTGGCACCGCCGTCTAGGAAGGACGGAGATGTCAGTCAGGACCTCTGAAGCAGCCGCCGTACCAGCGGCGGCAGACGTTTCCGCCGGCCGCCGGCGGACCGCCGAATGGGTCATGCGGCGACGGGCCGCGATCATCCGGACGGCGATCCTGCTCGGCGTCCTGGTGGTCTGGGAGCTGGTGGCGCGGTCAGGGCTGGTCAACCGCGCCTTCCTGCCGGCTCCCAGCGCCGTGGTCGGGTCGTTCGGTGAGCTCACGTCCGAGCCGCGGGCGGTCTACGGATTCCAGATCACCGCCTACCGCCTCTTCTGGGCCTTCGTGATCGGAACTGGCGCCGGGATCGCTATGGGGCTGATCCTCGGCCTCTGGCGTACCCTGCGCGGGGCCCTGCTGCCGCCGATCCTGTTCGTACTCTCGACGCCCAAGGCGGTGTTCCTGCCGATCTTCCTGTTGCTGTTCGGGCTCGGATCGCCGTACCACATCGCGTACGGGGCCTTCTCCGCATTCTTCTACGTGGTTGACAACGTGGTCGGTGGCGTCGACCTCCTCGAGGATCGCCACCGGAGGCTCGCGACCGCGTTCCGGGCGCCCGCCCGTCACTACCTCCTCGACGTTGTCGTCCCGTCGGCGGCGCCCGGGATCTTCTCCGGGGTGTGGCACGGACTGCGGCAGGCCCTGGCCGCCGTCCTGGTGGCCGAGCTGTTCGCGGCCGATGCCGGTGTCGGTTTCATGATTCGCATCTACACAACGCAGTTCCGGGCAGACAAGTCGCTGGCGATCGTCGCGGTGCTCTCGATCGTCTCGATCCTTGCCGGGGCGGCCTGGAACCGGCTGGAGTCCAGGATGAACAGGTGGCGGATCCAGAATGCCTGACCGCGTCGCGCCCGAGGCACTTGGCAGTGGCAAAGGAGCAGCCTTGAACAAGGCAGTCGAGATCGAACACCTGAACGTCACCTACGGCGGCGACGGCGAGCAGCTGGTGGCCGTGAAAGACGTCAGCCTGGAGGTCCGCGAGGGTGAGCTCGTCACGATCATCGGACCGAGCGGATGCGGCAAGTCGACGCTGCTGCACGCGGTCGGCGGGTTGATCAAGCCGACCTCAGGCACCATCCGGGTGGGTGGCAAGCCGTTGGAGAAGCCGGATCCGCGGACCGCGGCGTTCGTCTTCCAGGAGTACTCGTTGCTCCCCTGGAAGACCGTGGTGGAGAACGTCGCCATCGGGCTGAAGTTCGAGGGGGTGGACCGGGCCACCCGGCGGGAGGCCGCGCTGGAGCACCTGCGGATCATGGGGCTCGAGGAGTTCGCCGACAAGCGCCCGGGCCAGCTGTCCGGAGGCATGCAGCAGCGGGTGGCGGTGGCGCGGGCCCTGGTCATGCAGCCGCGCCTGGTGCTCATGGACGAGCCGTTCGGGGCGCTGGACGAGCAGACCCGGATGCGCATCGGTTCGGAGATCTCCCGGGTCTTCACCCTGGAGGCCCGCTCGGCGATGTTCGTGACCCACAGCCTCGACGAGGCGGTGTTCCTCGCCGACCGGATCATCATGATGTCCGCGCGCCCCGGCACCATCGTCGAGGAGATCGTGGTGGACGAGCCGCGGCCCCGGAGCCGGGAGTTCATGCAGACGAAGACCTTCATCGACATCCGGTCCCATCTGTTCGCGTCGCTGGAGCCACCGGCCCGCGAGGACGACGCACTCTACCGTTGATCGGGTTGGGAAGATGACAAGCAAGCTCAGGATCAGGTTGGTCCAGCTCGGGCTGCTGGCGGCCCTTCTGGGGATCTGGTGGTACGCCACCGGACCGGGCGGCGTCTCGCCGCTGCTGGTGCCCTCCGTGGACGCGACCCTCGCCGAGGTCTGGAAGCTCCTCGGCAGCGGAGAGATGTGGGCGAACGCCGCGGCGACCGGGTTCGAGATCCTGATGGCCGTGCTCCTGTCGGTGGTGGTCGGGTTCGCGATCGGCTTCTTCTGCTCCCGCACCCAGCTGCGGGTGCTGGTGGCCGAGCCGATGATCGCGTGGGGGTACATGATCCCCTTCGTCCTGTTCTACCCGCTGCTGCTGCTGTGGCTGGGTGTGGACATGGAATCCAAGATCGCATTCGGCTTCCTCAACGGTGTGTTCGCGATGGCGCTGAACACCCTGAAGGGCTTCAAGTCGGTCGACCAGAACCTGGTCCGGACCGCGCGCGCCTACGGCGCGTCGCACCGGCAGGTCGAGTGGACGGTGAAGCTGCCCGCCGCGTTGCCGGTGGTGCTGGCCGGTGCCCGGGTGGCGATGGCACTGGCGCTGATCACCGTGATCCTCGCGGAGATGATCGGTTCCCGGCGCGGCCTCGGGCACGAGCTGCTGACGGCGTCGGTGACCCTGAACACCGCACTCAGCTACGCCTACGTCGTGCTGATCCTCGGGATCGTGGCAGTGCTGCATTTCGTCGTGGAACGCCTTGCCGTCCGTAGGTGACGGGCATCGGAGGAAGAAACGGGAGTAGGAGATGACGGACGCAGAGTTCAGGTACGGTACGAGCCGCTACGTGGCTGAGCGCGAGAAGCGTTACGGCGCCGCCATCGCCAGCTACGCGGAGCGTGGGTTCGGCGGGCGCATCGGGGGCGGTTCCTGGCCGGCTTTCGTGGTCGTCGACATGGCGAAGGCGTTCACGAACCCGCAGCAGCAGCTCGGCTGGGACCTCGACCTGGTGCTGACCCGGATCCGGGAGATCCTGGACGTGATGCGGGCCAAGGGCATGCCCGTCATCTTCCTGACCGTGGCGCTCGAGCCCGGGATGATGAACACGGTCGCGCTCCAGAAGACTCCGGCCACCAAGAGCCTGCTCCTGGGTTCCGAGCTGGTCGAGATCGACGACCGCCTGGGCCGCCGGGACAATGAGCCGGTGCTGGTGAAGCAGTACTACAGCAGCTTCTTCGGCACCTCGCTGTCCTCGCTGTTGACCAACTTTGGGGTCGACACCGTTCTGATCGGCGGCACCAGCACCAGCGGTTGCGTGCGGGCGACCGCGATGGACGCCATCGCGCTCGGCTTCCGCCCCTTGGTGGTGGAGGAATGCTGCGGTGACCGGAACGTCGCCGCCCACGAGGCGAACCTGTTCGACATCGACATGAAGTACGGCGACGTGATCAGCCACGCACAGGCCCTGGAGTACCTGGAGTCCATCCCGGCGCGCAAGGCGGCGTGAGCTTGACGGGTCCGGAACGGGTGTGGAGTGGTAGGCAGTGAGAATCGCGCGTGTCCTGGTCGGGGAGGAGCAGAGGTACGGCGAGGTGGTGGGTGACAAGGTACGCCTGTGGACCGCTGCTCCCTGGCACCAGGGGCGTCCGACGGACGAGCGGGTTGCGATGTCGCAAGCCTCGCTGCTGGCTCCGGCGCAGCCGTCGAAGATCGTCGGGGTCGGCCGGAACTTCCGCGCGCACATCGAGGAGATGGGCTACGAGGTGCCGAGCCTGCCGTCGGCGTTCCTGAAGCCGCCGTCGGCGCTGCTGGATCCCGGCGGGTCGGTGGTCCTCCCACCCGTGAGCGTGTCCAACCACGTGGAGCACGAGGCTGAGCTCGCGGTCCTCATCGGGCGGGAGGCGCGCCGGGTGCCGCCGGAGCGTGCGCTCGAGTACGTCTTCGGCTACACCTGCGCGAACGACGTCAGCGCGCGGGACCTGCAGCGCTCCCAGCCGACCCCCACACACGGCAAGGGCTGGGACACCTTCTGCCCGGTGGGACCCTGGATCGAGACCGAGCTCGACCTCCGCGCCGGGGTGCAGATCGAGTGCCGGGTCAACGGTGCGCTGCGGCAGCAGGGCCACACCAGTGACATGGTGTTCGACGTCGCTGCGATCATCTCCTACGTCACGTCCTTCATGACCCTGTTCCCCGGCGACCTCCTGCTCACCGGATCACCCGGAGGCAGTGGCCCGCTCGCGGACGGGGACGAGGTCCAGATCTCGATCGAGGGGATCGGCACGCTGCACCACGGCGTCCGCGCCGACCGGACCGACAGCGGCGCGGCGGCCGGGGGGGAGGCGTGATGCCACAGGTCCTGGCCGACAAGATCTGGCAGGCCCACCAGATCGCTGAGGTGGACGGTGAGTGTCTGCTCTATGTGGACCTGCACCTGCTGCACGAGGTCTCCAGCCCGCAGGCCTTCGAGGGGCTGCGCCTGCGCGGCCTGCCGGTCCGTAACCCGGAGCTGACCCTCGCCACCATGGACCACAACGTCCCGACGACGCCGGGTCGAAGTCTGGTCGGCAACCCGCTGGCATCCCGCCAGCTGGAGGCGTTGCGCGAGAACTGCCGCCAGTACGGCATCCCGCTGTACGACCTCAGCTCGCCGTACCAGGGGATCGTCCACGTGATCGGGCCGGAGCTCGGGCTGACGCTGCCGGGGATGGTCGTCGTCTGCGGGGACAGCCACACCTCGACGCACGGTGCCCTCGGCGCGCTGGCCCTGGGCATCGGCACGTCGGAAATCGAGCAGGTCCTGGCCACCCAGTGCCTGACCCTTCCCAAGCCGGAGTCGATGCTGATCCAGGTCGACGGTTCCCTGGCCCCCGGCGTGAGCGCCAAGGACCTGGTGCTCTGGATCATCAACCGGATCGGCGTGGCCGGCGGCCGGGGGGCGATCGTGGAGTTCGCCGGGAGCGCGATCGAGAGTCTGTCCCTGGAGGGGCGGATGACGATCTGCAACATGGCCAGCGAGTTCGGCGCCCGCTCGGCGCTCGTGGCGCCCGACGAGAAGGTTATCGAGTACGTGCGGGGTCGCCCCTTCGCGCCGCAGGGCGCGCAGTGGGAGCAGGCGCTGCGGGACTGGGCCGAGCTTCGCACCGACCCGGGCGCCACCTACGACCGGGTGGTGCGGATCTCCGCCGGGGACGTGCCGCCCATGGTCACCTGGGGCACCACGCCGGCGATGTCCGTACCGGTCACGGGCCGGGTGCCCACCGCCGATTCCTACCCGGACCCGGCGCAGGCCCGCCGTGCCCTCGACTACATGGGCCTGGCCGGAGGCGAAGCCATCTCCGAGATCGCCATCGACACGGTGTTCATCGGCTCCTGCACCAACGCCCGGATCGAGGACCTGCGGGCGGCGGCGGAGGTGGTCCGGGGGCGGACCGTGGCGCCGGGCGTGGCCGCGGTGGTGGTGCCGGGATCGCAGCAGGTCAAGGCGCAGGCCGAGGCCGAGGGCCTGGACGAGGTGTTCACCGCTGCCGGGTTCTCCTGGCGGGAGTCGGGCTGCTCGATGTGCCTGGGGATGAACGACGACCGGCTGCGCCCAGGGGAGCGGTGCGCCTCGACGTCCAACCGGAACTTCGAGGGGCGACAGGGCGCCGGCGGGCGGACCCATCTCGTCTCACCCGTGATGGCCGCCGCGGCCGCCCTGCACGGTCGCTTCGTCGACGTGCGGCACGAGCTGGACGGCCGGTGAGGAGGGGGAGCATGGAGCCGACACGCGAGATAACCGGCACGATGGTCCCGCTGCTGCAGCCGGACATCGACACCGACCAGCTGCTGCCCAAGCAGCACCTCAGCCGGATCGAACGCTCCGGGTTCGGTGCGTACCTGCTCAGCGACCGGCGGTCGGAGCCGGGCTTCCCCCTGACGGACCCCCGGTTCGCGGGAGCGTCGATCCTGATCGCGGGACGCAACTTCGGGTCCGGATCCTCGCGGGAGCAGGCGGCCTGGGCGATCCGGGACTTCGGGTTCCGCGCCGTCGTGGCGCCGAGCTACGGCGGCCTCTTCCAGTCGAACTGCATCCGGTCCGGCGTGCTCGCGGTCACGCTCCCGTCCGAGGCCTGCCACCGGATCGGCGACGCGGTGAGCTCGGAGCCGGCGCTGGTGGCCCGGATCGACATCGCGGCCGAGGTGCTGGAGGTCCCGGACCGCGGCTGGCGTTACCGCCTGGAGATCGCCCCGGCTACCCGGCGGGCGTTCCTGGAGGGGCTGGACTTCGTGGATGCGGTGCTGCGGTTCGCGCCCGAGGTGGCCGCTTACGAACGGCGGCGAGCCAGCTGGCTCCCGACCACGACGGCGGCGCCGCACCGCGTCCAGCAAGTAGGCACTGGGGAGAGGTAGGGACTGGTGAGGAGGCTTCAGTACACCGGACGGGAGAGGCTCGAGCTGGCAGAGGTGCCGGCGCCCGAGGTCGGGCCCGGCGAGGTGCAGATCGCGGTTCGGTTGACCGGCATCTGCGGCACCGACCTGCACGCCCTGAAGGGACACATGGATGCCCGGGTGGCACCATTGCCCTCGGTGCTGGGCCACGAGATGGTGGGTGAGGTCGCCGCCGTCGGCAGCGGGGTGACCGGACTCGAGCCCGGCGCCCTGGTCACCGTGATGCCGCTGCTGTGGTGCAGCGAGTGTGCGGCGTGCCGGGCCGGATACTCGCACGTCTGCCAGCGCCTGAAGTTCGTCGGGATCGACGTGGACGGTTCGATGCAGGAGTTCTGGACGGTTCCGGCGTCGATCGTGATCCCGTTGCCCGCCGGCATGACGCTCGAGCAGGGTGTGCTGGTGGAGCCGGTCGCCGTGGCCCACCACGGCGTGCAGCGGTCCGGCCTGGTAGCGGGAGAACGCGCGGTCGTGATCGGTGCCGGGCCGATCGGGATGCTGATCGCTCACGTCGCCCGGTCACAAGGGGCTGAGGTGACGCTCCTCGAGCTCGACGGGCATCGTCGCCGGCTGGCGGCGGACGAGGGGTTCCAGACCCTGGACCCGTCCGACGACGGGACCCTCACCGCGCTGGAGACCTGGACCGAGGGTGCCGGTGCCCAGGTGGTGTTCGAGGTCTCCGGGTCGGCGGGGGGCGTCGAGCTCGGGGTACAGGCGCTCGCCGTCCGCGGCCGCATGGTCGTGGTCGGCATCCATACCGCGGAACGGCCGACGAACCTGCACCGCGTCTTCTGGCGCGAGCTGACGATCCTCGGCTCCCGGGTCTACCAACGCTCCGACTTCGAGGCCGCGATCAGCCTGCTCGAGCGCGGTGTCATCGAGCCGTCGCGACTCATCTCCGCCGTCTTCCCGCTGGCCCACGGCGAGCAGGCGTTCGCGCACCTGGCCTCGGGGGAGGCGATGAAGGTGCTCATCTCCTCCGGTGACGTCGAAGGGAGGGCGGATTCATGAGCGGTGCGTCCCTGTTCGACCTCACCGGCCGGGTGGCCGTCGTGACCGGGTGCCGCCGGGGCATCGGCTTCGCCATGGCGGAGGCGCTGGCCGCCGCGGGCGCGGACATCATCGGGGCGAGCGCGAATCAGGAGCCGCAGGGCAGCGCGATCCAGACCCGTGTCGAGGCGCTCGGACGCCGCTTCGAGCCGCACCGGGTCGACTTCGCCGACCGGAACGCGGTGGTGGCCTTCGCGCGGGAGATGGCGGAACGGGACGTCGATATCCTGGTCAACAATGCCGGGACGATCCACCGTCAACCCGCCGCCGAGCACAGCGACGAGATCTGGGATCTCGTGCTGCAGGTGAATCTCACCTCACAGTTCGTCCTGACGCGCGAGATCGGCCGGTCGATGCTGGAGCGTGGGTACGGCAAGGTCATCTTCATCGCCTCGATGCTCAGCTTCCAGGGTGGCCTGTTCGTCCCCAGCTACACGGCCACCAAGAGCGGCATCGTCGGCATCACCAGGGCGTTCGCCAACGAATGGGCGGCGCGAGGGGTGAACGTGAACGCGATCGCGCCCGGCTACATCCACACCGACAACACGCAACCTCTGATCGACGACGCGGAGCGGAACACCTCGATCCTCGCGCGGATCCCGGCGGGCCGGTGGGGCCGGCCGCAGGACCTGGCCGGCGTCGCGGTGTTCCTCGCCTCGCCCGCCTCGGACTACGTCAACGGCGTGGTCATCCCGGTCGACGGCGGCTGGTTGGGCCGGTGACGGGTGAGATGGGGGGCATCGATGAGCCAGGTCCTCGAACGAGCGCTGAAGATCCTGGAGCGTCTCGGAGACGGGCCCGCCACGATCGGCGAGCTGGCACGACTGCTTGACGTGCACTACTCCACGACGCATCGACTGTTGCAGGACCTCGAAGGCCGGCGCTTCGTGTACCGCCTGCACGACGGCACCTACCGCATCGGCTCGGGCCTGTTCTATCTCGCGCAGAAGACCCTGGACGGGCTGGACGTGCGATCGGTCGCCACACCGTTGATGCGGGCCCTGCGGGACGCGACGGGGGAGACCGTGCATCTCGGCCAGCTCGAGAACGGGCACGTGGTCTACATCGAGCAGGTGGCGAGTCAGCACACGGTGCGGATGTACGCGAGCATCGGCCTCTCGGCCCCCATGCATGCGACCGCCGTGGCGAAGGCGATCGTGGCGTTTCAGCCCGAAGCGCTGCGCCGGAGTCTCATCGGCCCGGATCCGCTGCGGCGGTTCACCTCGACGACCATCACCACCGTCGCGCGGGTGGAGGAGGAGTTCGCACAGATCCAGCAGAACGGGTACGCCGTCGACCGGGAGGAGCACGAGGATGGCATCCACTGCGTGGCAGCTCCGATCCGGAACGCCGACGGGTCTGTCAGGTGGTCGCTGAGCGTGTCCGTGCCCGTCATGCGCATGGACCGTGCGCGCCTGATGGAGTGCCTCCCGGCCGTCACCGAGACGGCCGCCGCGATCTCCCGCGAGATGGGCGCGGCATCCGCCGGGCACTCGAACCACACCGGATTGGACTGATGTGAGAACCACTGAGTCAGACACCCTGCGCAGCCGTGTGCTCTCGGGCGGCGTGGCGTGCGGCCCATTCCTGAAGATCCCCGCCGCCGAGGTAACGGAGCTCGCAGCGATCGCCGGGTTCGACATGGTCGTCGTCGACCTCGAGCACAGCTCGTTCTCCCTGGAGACGGCCACGGGGATGGTGCGGGCCGCCCACGCGCGGGGCATCGACGCCGTCGTCCGGACCCCCGGGTGCCGTGCGTCCGAGATCGTCCACGCGCTCGACATCGGTGCAGACGGCGTGATCATCCCGGGGATCGCGAGCCTCCAGGACGCCGAGCAGGCGGTCCGGTACGCCAGGTTCCACCCCCTGGGTGAGCGCGGGATGGACCTGTATGCGCGCGCGGCGGACTGGGGTGGCATCGCCGGCCCTGACTACCTCCGGCGCGCGAACGCCGAGGTGCTCGTGGGCGTGATGGTCGAGGGAGCTGCCGCCATGGAGAGCATCGAGAGCATCGCGAAGGTCGAGGGCCTGGACCTGTTGTTCGTCGGCCCCTACGACCTCTCGCAGTCGCTCGGCGTGCCGGGCGAGGTCCGTCGGCCCGAGGTCGTCCGGCATATCCGGTGGGCCGCCGAGGTCGCCCGAGACAACGGCCGGGTGCTCGGGTGCTACGTGGACGACGTCGAAACGGCCCGCGAGTACCGCGCCGCCGGCGTGCGGCTCCTCGGGCTCTCGAACGACGCGGAGATCCTACGGCGCGCTCTGGGCGAGCGGATGTCGAGCTTCGCGGAGCAGTGAGTCGGGACGAGCGCGGCGGAGGCGGGTGGATGGGCCGGCGGCCTGGGCGTCGGGCGGTGGCGCTGGCGGTGACGGTGTCCGCGTTCGGCATGATGCCGGCGTGGCTCGTGAGCGCGCTCGCGGTGCAGATCGGTGAGTCGTTCCCCTTGACCGAGTCCAGCCTCGGCCTTGCTGTCGCGCTCTTCATGGGAACGTCCATGGTCGGGTCCGTCCCGGCCGGCTACTGGGTGCGGCGTGTCGGATGGGTCCGAGGGATGCAGGCGGTCGCGGCCTTGGGCGTGGCGGCGAACGGCGCGATGATCGCGACGACGGCGTTGTGGCAGATGCTCGCGCTCGTGGTCGTCGCGGGTGCCGCGAATGCCGTGGCGCAGCCGGCCGCGAATCTGAGCCTCGTGGACTCCGTGCCCGACGCACGGCACGGCACGGCCTTCGGCATCAAGCAGGCGGGAACGCCGGGCGCCATGCTCGTCGCCGGTGTGGCCGTCCCTGCGATCGGGATCACCGTCGGCTGGCGTTGGGCGTTCTTCGCGTTGGCCGTGGTGTGTGGCGGCATGGCCGCGCTGCTGCTGAGGCTCCGCGCGGCACAACCTCGGCCTTCGGGTGCGCGTGACCGGGCCACCAGGCGGCTGCCGGTTCCGCGGCGGCGCGCCCTGCTCGTGCTGGGCCTCTCGGGCTGTGTCGCCACCGCGGCTGCGACGTCGCTCGCTGCCTTCGCCGTCACGTACGGCACAGGTCGGGGCATCGGCGAGGCGGCGTCGGGCGTGATCGTGGCTGTCGGCAGCCTCGGGAACGTCGCCGTCCGACTCGCCACCGGCTATCTCGCGGACCGCCGAGGCTGGGAGGGCCTCGCCGTCGTCGCGTCGACTATGGCTTTCGGGGCCCTTGGCTACTTCATACTGGCGCTCGCGGACTCGCCGACCTGGGCGGTCGCCGGCATCCTCATCGCATTCACCGGTTGGGGCTGGAACGGGCTGTTCCACATGGCGACGATGCGCAGCTTCCCGGACTTCGCGGCCCCGGCCACCGGGGCCATCGTCGCTGCCATGGCGGTCGGTGGGGTGATCGGCCCCGCAGCCTTCGGCCTCCTCGTGGGGCACGGTTCTTACCCCACCGCGTGGCTGCTCGGCGGACTGGTCACCGTCCTGGGCAGCGGGCTGGTGCTCGTCGCCCGCCTGTTGCTCCGCCGGGCGCGCGAGCCCCTCGACGTGGTGCCCGTGCTGTAGGTCCGCCAGCGGTCTGGCGCCGCGACGGTCTAGAGGCCTCCGGCGATCCGCTCGGCCGTGGCGCGCATCTCGGGTACATGCTTGGCAAGCTGGCGCACGTTGGCGATCTGGCGCAGCGCCGTGATGGAGAGCGCCCCGACCACTTCGTCGCCCCTGAGGATGGGAACCGCGACGCAGTTGATGAAGTCCTCGAACTCGGCGTTGTCCACCGCCCAGCCCCGCTCGCGCGAGAGCCGGAGCTCCTCGTCCAGCTCTTCGCGGCTCATTATGGTGTTGCGCGTGTAGCGCTCCCAGGTCACACCCGCGAGCAGCCGCTCTCGGTGCCGTTGATCGACGAAGGCGAGCACTGCCTTTCCGAGGGCCGTACAATGAGGAAGGACGGGCATCCCGAGCCGGGAGTACATCATCCCGATCCCCTGACGCGACTCGATCTTGTCCACGTAGGTGATCGAGTCGTCGATGAGCGCTGCGACGTGGACCGTGTGACGCACATGGTTCTGGAGGTCCCGGGCCGGCTCGTATCCGGCGCTCCGCAGGTCGAGCTTCTCAGCGCTGCGGCACGCGACGGCGAAGAGCTGGGGGCCGAGGGTGTAGCGCCCGTCGCTCCGCCGCCGCACGTAGCGCGCCTGCTCCAAGGTCTGCAGTATCCGGAGCATCGTCGTCCGGTGGAGCTGGAAGCGATCGGCGACCTCGAGGAGCGTGGCCGGTCCCTCCGCGAGCAGGTCGAGGATCTCGGTTGCGCGCTTGACGCTCTGCGACATGTCACCTCCGCTGGTTCGGGTGCGCCCCCGAATCTCTGCGGCCTCCGGCGGATGTGCCCCCCGTCCAGGGCTTACCCCCGCTTCTGCCTGGAGGATACTCGACCCCAGTTTCCAGTCTCCTGCACTGTCGCGTGACGACCAGTTCGTTTCTGCGAGGAGGATCGGCTCGACGGCGTGCTTCGGACTGTCGCCGACGCCTGAAGACTGACCGGGGATCGACGGCTGAAATCTGACCAGCCTGCCGCGATCCTGCGGAGGGTGATCGGTGTGGAGGACTGGGCAGAGGTCCGTCGGCTGCGTCGCGTCGAGGG